>Ga0247814_10000001_pt1 | contig 1856334 bp, 1534 predicted proteins | sample UWRJL179409R1_FD_179947 | JGI IMG/M metagenome (GOLD analysis project Ga0247814, IMG submission 179947) | Plant litter microbial communities from Arlington Agricultural Research Station in Wisconsin, United States - UWRJ-L179-409R-1 | ecosystem: Environmental > Terrestrial > Plant litter >...
CGATTATGTAAACATATATCAGCAAGAAAAACTAACATTGTAAACAACACCCAGTAAAACAAAATTAATTGTAAACAACAACCAGTAAAACACTTTCTAATTGTAAACTTATTCCAGTATAGGACATGTCGGAATTGGCGTTTTGGGGCGCTGGTTTACCGTCGGTCTACCGTCGGTGGTACGTCGGTGCTACGTTCGTGATTGAGGGGGGAGATAATGGGTTGCTTTAAATCAAAGGTTTTCGGGTAAAGTATTATTCTCTACTACTATTTAGTGGTCCTGTCGCTTCGCGGACAAAATTTATTCATCTGTATTTATTTGGCATTCATGCTTTCGCAGGCTCAGGTTTCCAGTAGCTGAACCCATCTAACAGAAAACCCGATTAGGCAAAGTGAACAGATGCCTAAATGGGGTTGGGGAGAAACTGGAGGACCTTATATTCCTAACAGTTAATGTCTATTTGTAATTTATTTACTTAACCCGATTAATTATGGTGATCTGGACTTGTACTATTTCCTTAGAATTATATTCTGGCGTAGTAGACAGGTAAGGGTCGGGTTTGCTCGCTTAGAAAATTGGCAATCTTGTAAAGTGTTACTCGAGGATGCTTTCTGATATCAAAGATAATCGTCTGGTTAGTTTTAATTTTTGCAATTAGTATAAACACCTGTTTGGTGTTGAGCTTTCACATATGATATAGCCAATATTTTCATCATCTACCTTTATCATGTTCTACAAAATTAAATTTGGTCTGGTAGCGGTATCACTCAAACCGGATTGATGTCCTCTACATTGGTACATAGCATAGTTAGAAAAGGCGCTAATGTTAGCTAAAAGAACCGATATGATCTGCCTCCATGGAGTTTATCGAAAGGAACTAGACCACAAGAGGTTTAGGCCTCTTGTGGTAGTTAAGCGATGTTCTGCTATTCGTTTTGTTTATCAATTACAGTTCCTTCTCACAAAGCCCTCTATCTTCAGTCTGTTGGTTGCTGGATCAAAGGCCGCAGATCCGCTCAGGTCAAATCCAGAGGGAAGTACGAAATTATTTTTATCTGCCTTAAATTGGCTTTTATAGGTGGTGCCATCAACTGAAGCCACAATTTCATAGGTAACCCCATTTCGCATACTGCCACTGGCTTTTCCATTAACCAGGTTATAGAACTGGGCCTGATCTTCGGTTGCTCCAACGGGGGTTACCTTGATAATGGCATTGATACCGGTCTGCAGGCTTTTATTCGTGCAGTCAAATCTCACATATACATCTGCATTGATCACTTCAGCCGCAGGTGGAGCTACGAAATTAAATGTTGGAACAGCGTTACAGCCAAAAGAGATAGCTGAGCTCAGCACATTTTCGACATATGTTGGTACTGGATCGGAACCAGTAGCCACAGGCTGCACAGTAATCGATTTGGCACTAGAATTTTCCTTAGTTACCGTAACTGTTTTCGTTGTCTCCCCTGGACCAAAATCAACAAACTCGGTGCCTATGCCCCCAGAAATACCAAAGGTCTGCGCATTTGCACTGGCAGGCCTAGTAACGGTCACGGGCAACTGACAGAAAAAAGGCTGGGAATCAAATACTGGAAATGCGATGTCATGGACGGTAAATTTAAAGTCGCGAACTTTGATAGGTTCAAAAATGGCCCAGACAGAGAGGTGGGTAATTGACATTCTGGCAAATAAGCTGCCTGCGGCATTGGTGATCACATTGGCGTTCCCCTCTGCTTTCCACTGACCGGTTTCATCGTTGAGGCTAAACATGGGCATGGTCTCGCCTGCTTTTATAGCTTGTTGCGTTGAAGGATTGATCATGCCCTGCTTGATTTCCATATCCACGATTAGCGGTTTGCTAAAGCTCTTAACCTCCCTTCCACCGGCAAACATGTCTATGGTTACGGCGCCTATTGTAGCCAGATATGCCCCTGGCAGAATAGGTTTGCCATTTGCATCAATTACATTTCTACTAACATTTCCTCCGGTTAAAACTGGGCTTAGACCATTGGTTCCCGATCCCGAATATATGATCCGAGATTCCAATTGGCTTCCACTGATAGGCGCACCAGTTGCGTCGAAAAAGCTTGTGCCTGTGGGATTGTAATTGCTGTATTCAAGGTCAGACCAGTATTTGTGGGTGTGGTAAGAGTGACCTCGCTGTTTGTTGTTCCGTTGGCTAGTTCCCTGGTAGTTACTAGGGATGACGAACCAGCAACTGGATTGGCATATTCTGCTACTGCAACTTTATAAAACGTTGGTTGGGTTGCACTGTAAATGATGACATCTTGGAATACGGGAGCAAAACCGGGAACAGTTGCTGAAACCGTAAATTGGATCGGATTTGTTTGCGTAGGATTTGCATTGCGGTCCAGTACCAAATTCAAAAGACCAGAACTTGCTTTGTAGGTTCTTCCTCCTGTGCTGGTACGTACCAGATCGGCATTTGGGCCAGTAATCTGTACCGTGAAATCTTGCGGGCCCGTGGCACCTTTTTTAGCATTCACAAATTGGATGAGGGTAGGGGATTTGAATATGTCGGTATTTACAATGATCTCAACATCATCTGCAGGATTTTTACAGCTAGCATATAATATAATGATGACTGCTAGCACTGCGGTTAGTTTTTTTAATATGGTTTTCATCTGGTGCTTAGAATTTAAAATTAAAGTTTAGTTGTCCGACCGGTAAAAAGCGGTAATCTTTCATGTTGTTCTGGATGATTGCAGCATTTGGATCGTTGTTGGTAAGCAGCTTGGTCCCTGTTGCTTTAACCGTTGGAGAGGATAGGTAATAGGCCCCAAGGTCGATGTTAACGTTGAATTTCTTTTTTGGGATGCCCCGTCCCAGGCCCATTCCCAGATATGGTGCGAAAGTTCCCCAGTCCACATTGAAGTCCAGAGTACCGATCTCCTCAGGACTTAGGGTAATACCTTCGAAACTTTGAGAATCCTTGGGTGTAAAATGGACGTTTCCTTGTGCATCAGGCAGATAGGCTGCACCTGCTACCACACGGAAGAACTTTTCGGGCATCAGCTCAACCAGACCATGTATGGTACTGAGCTTTCCTGATAATCTATTTTTGGAGTTGAAACCAGACATGTTGATCTTGTCATTGATGCCTGCATAGGCATAGCTGCCGCCAACTCTTAGTCCGACAGAGGGGTTTAGCACATACCTGAAGTTTGCACCAACTCCCTGGGAGCCTGCCAGTACCTGGAGCGACATAGGTTTTTTTGGGCTTTCTGGTACGGTCGCCTCCTGGGCAAAGAGCGTAGTGTTGAGCAGCAAAAAAGTGAAGAGAAGGTTAAATGTTTTTTTCATCCTTATGAAGATTAATTAATAATCCCCAAAAGAATAACAAACCAAATTCAGCAGCAATAGCTAATATTGGCTAGCTGGTTTTGACCAATCGTTGTTGGATGGCAATACTTACCGCTTCGGTGGCACTGTTCACATGGAGCTTATCATAGATGTTCTTGATATGATTACAAACCGTAAAGTAGGAGATACTGCTCTTATCAGCGATCATTTTGTAGCTGTGGCCATCAACAAGTAGCTTTAAGATCTTTTTTTCTCGGTCAGTGAGGTTGTAATGGGTTGTTTTGGGCTCTTCCTTAAAAAACTGTAGTACCTTAATGGCAACACTACCTGTCATTGGAGCTCCACCTTGCAATGCCTCACGTAATTGTTCAAGCAGCTTTTCTGGTGAAGTTGCCTTTAAAAGATAGCCATTGGCCCCGGCTTTAAGGGCCTCGAAGATGTTGAGATCACTTTCAAGCACGGTCTGTATAATGATAGGCAAGCTTGGGTATACCGCTTTGATATCTCGAGTACCAGTGATACCGTTTACCTGTGGCATATCTACATCCATCAATACCAGATCTGGTAAGCTAAGTTCTACCTTTTGGCATGCATTGGATGCATTTTCAAACGTTCCGGCGCATTCCATATCTGCGCACATATTCAATAGCATGGACAAACTATCCCTTCGATTGGCATCGTCATCAAATATGATAATTCGTTTTTTCTTCATGCGCTGTAGCGTTTCAGTTTTCCAGTTCTGATGATATTCCATCCAATCCCCAAAAATATTGATATTTGACAATTCCTATATGGCTAATATTAGCTATGCCCGGCTAGCGGAAAAATGAGACGGATCACCGTTCCTTTTTTCTCACTGGTTATTATATTTAATTTAGAGTTAATCTCATCCGCTCTGCGCTGCATATTTACAAGTCCATTGCCCATATGTTTTTTGCTGCCATCAAAACCTGCCCCATCGTCGGCAATCTCCATTTCAAAACTCTGCTCGCTGGTTTGTAAGGTTACCAAAATATGCTTGCATTGGCTGTACTTTACCGCATTGTTAATGGCCTCTTTATAGATCAGGTAAAGGTTCCTGCGTGCAGACATTTCTATCTTTAGGCTTGCTATGTCTCCTGTCTCAATAAAGCTAAAGCCGATATGGGCATGTTCTGTCAAGTCTGCCCCAAGTGCTCTCATCTTTGATGCGATCTGTTCCATAAGGTCCATGTCGGGATTTACGCTCCAGATAATATCACCCACACATTCCTGTGCATTCTGCGCATTCTGTTTTATCTTTTCCAGAACGCTTCTTTGCCTTTCGCTCTGGGGCTGCATCAATAAAGAATGGGTATATAGCGATATGCTGCTCAAGGTACTTCCCACATCATCATGCATATCTGCACTTAGCCGCTGCCTCAGGGCCAAAATCCTATTGAGCTCTTCTATGCGTTTTTTTTCCTTTTCCAAGCGGCCCCTGTACCTTCTTACCATATAAAAACCCAGAGCAACCAGTACAAAAATAATGGCTATCGCCCACAGGCGGGTGCGAGAAATATCTCGGTAGTTTTCCAGTTTTATCTTTTCTTCGGCGAGCTTAGCCATATCAGTTCGCTGCTGTACCCTCATCACCAACAAGCTGTTAAAAACCGAATCGTTGCGTTTGATTGCCCATATGGTTGAATCTCGATAGCGTAGGGCAAGTTTCTCATTTCCCAAGTGCTGATAATATTTACTGCGGATGGGATAGAAGTTTTCAAGTCGTTCCAATTGCTGGCTATGGCCGATGTATTTGCGTGCCAGCCTGAGCAGTGAATCGGCTGTTGCGGTTTTTCCTTGGAGCAGGTAGATGTCCGCCAGAGGGATGGCAGAGCCAACGGCGAGACCCTTATCGTCGATCCGTATGGCCCCCTCAAGGTCTGCACTCAAAAGGGGGCTGGCCGCTGTAAAGTTTTTCTAAAGGTAATACACATAGCCGATATTGCCAAGGGAGATGGTACGGTGGATGTCGTCTTTATTCCTTTCGATAGCCTCGGATACAGCCTTTTTTAAATATCGGATAGCCGAATCTGGCTTTAATAGCTGCCCATAGCACAAACCGATGGTATTATAGAAGTCCCATTTATCCTGAGCATAGGACAGGCCCTTTTTGTCAAGTTCGATCGCTTTTTCGTAATTTTTGAACTTGTAATATGCTGAGGCGATTTCGCTGCAATAGTTTGCATAGTCGGTTATCACATGCGGGCCCTGGGCTTCAAGCAGCTTTTCCAGTTCAAGGTAAAAGTCGAAGGCTTTTTCGTAATTCGCCTCGCCGATAAAGTAATGATAGGCCAATATTTGGTAGGCCCTTGCCTGAATATTGGGAAATGCCCTGTACTTTGATCTCACCTGGCTTGCGAATGTCTCCACTAGGTTTACATTGTCATTCTTGAGCCTGGCGAGTTGGAGCAATTCGGTGAAGGCAAGCCATTCCCTGTCTTTAGAATGTCGGTACTGTTGCTGCAATTTGGTCTCGATTGCTGTTCTCTGGTCCTTGTGGGCTATGAATACCTTAAGCAGCGAGTCCATGCGTCTGCCCTTCGATGACGGGTATTGACCCGCATGGACAGGTCCTGTCATCAAAATAAATTGGCAGAGCAATACAAGTTTTATGATTTGGTTCAATTGGCGTAATAAATCACTAAGTTAATAAATCAACCTATAATTAAAAATTGTTCGTTGTAGTTTATGTTTCCCTGATTTCTATTTAATTGAACATAACCATAGATTTTTGTCTTGATATATTGCAGTACAATCCCATATTGTGCCAATATCTTCTTTTACAAAGAATACCACAGCAAGTGGTGTTGTTCTGGAAGCTAGGTTCAGGTATGGCTGCAAAGGGCTACTTTTGGAAAGCTCATGAACCTTACATTGGTGAGCATGGCATTCGCCTTATACTGCAGGATGCCTTTTTGGTAGGGCGCTTAGACCAGTTGGTCATCAAGCTGCTGATCAGTTAAAGCATTGACCTGTTTGGTTTCCCTGCTAATCTCTGGGATGAGCTCGATCCTAACGCTAGAGCTAGATACGTCTTGATAGTGGTATTTCATCTGTTGGACAGCAAAAATGGCAATATTTTTCCATCTATATTATTTGATCAGGTTAGGGCATTTTTTGGCTGCCTGCATTTCCGCTATAGTGCTAGCGGAGAAGGCAGCTCCAGCAACTTTTCAAAGCTGCAATATTTGGAATTGGTTTCGGACCTATATCAAAGAGGAGCAGTTGGGCTCAATCATATTTATTGTTGATGTGGTGCAGCTTGCCGAATTATCTGTGTTGCTCATTTAAAATGCCTGCCCACTCACCACTAGGCATGCCCGCTGAGCATTCCACTTCAAAAATCGATTGGTTGAAAGTAGGCGATAATCCAGTCCGCAGTTAGTGGTTATGAAGTCAGTCCCTGGCCCATAACCTTCACTCTTGGAAATGAATATTATCTTTGGGTGAGTATAACTGTCCATTTTGGTGTCATTGGTCTGATACCAATAATGTGTTTGTTAATTTGATTTTGATGCAAGAAAAAGAAAGTAGGTTAATACAGTTGTTCAATGAAATTAAAAATGGGAGCAAAACTGCGTTCGACGAGCTTTTTAATGCCTATTACGAGAGATTGGTAGGATTTGCACTGCAGTACACCAAGCAGAGAGAAATTGCAGAGGAAATCACTTCCGAACTTTTTGTGAGGTTGTGGTTAAAACGGGATACAATTGCCTCGGTATTAAATCCGCAGGTGTACCTTTATGTTTCGGTGAAGAATGCCTGCCTGAATTTGATCAGGGCTGATAAAAAAAGAACAGCTTTGTTTTTGGAGGAGGAAAGGCATTCGAAGTTATCGGGGATTTCAATAAACACACCATCAATTGAGGATAGAGAGCTGCTTAGGTTGCTTGATTCGGCAGTAGCTTCCCTTCCAGCGCAGCGCCAACTGATATTCAAACTGGTTAAGGAAGACGGTTTAGACAATGCTGCAGTGGCGCAGGTACTTGGACTTTCAAAACGTACTGTTGAAAATCAGTTGTACAGGTCCCTGAAAGTGTTGGCGGATGCCATCAGCGATTATCTAGGCTATCATCCGCAGTCCAAACTGGCGAATAAAAAGGTGCTGTCGAAACTAAAAGTGTTATTTTTTTGATAGCAGCAGTGAGTAATTTATTAAAATCCCGTGTCCTGGTTTGATAAGCATTGAATAATGGAAAAGGATAAATTCATAGAATTATTGTCAAAACGATTTACAAAAGAGATTGCTGCTGGGGAAAGCAAGCTATTGGAGCAGGCGATCGAGGACCATGAAAGCTATCTGCTACTGGCAACTCGATTGGAAGCCTACCTGGACCAGGGTAATAATAAAGAGAACAATACGGATAAGCTGGCGAAAACGTGGCTGAAAATTGCACAGTTCGAACAGGGAGAACTTGCTGGTAGGTTCGATTACCGTGGGACTAAACAGGCGCTACCGCCAAATACCTTATTTAAGGTAGCGGCAATCTTGGTACTGGCGTTTACCGCGGGCCTGTTTGCCTATCAGTTCTTTTCCAAAAATGATAGGGATAGGCAAACCCTGGCCGCTACCCAGCAGAAAGTGTTCAAAGTGCTGGAGGATGGCACCAGTGTATGGCTTAACAAAAAATCATCCATCAGTTACAATAAGGTTTTTGGGAAAAACAGGCGGGAAGTATACCTCAACGGGGAAGCCTATTTCGATGTTGCCAAAAATGCAGCTGTACCGTTGATTATCCATGTTGGAGCTATCGATATCGAAGTGAAGGGGACAGCTTTCAACGTAAATGCCTATCCAGAAAATGACTCCATAGAGGTTGCACTGGTACGTGGTTCTATCTCGGTAACCGATAGGAAAAATACCCAAAACAGGGTCGTGTTAAGGCCCAATGACAAACTTTTTTTCGCTGTCAAATCAGCGCAAAGCAAAGCTGCCTTCGAGATCGTGAGGTTAAGTCAAGCTGTTTTACTCCGTGATGCCAGTTGGATGGCCGATACCCTTACCTTCAGCAAAGAGAAACTAAGTGAGCTGGCCCTGAAGCTGGAGAAGAGGTATGAGGTAAGGATTGAGATCCGTAGCGAGATTTTGAAGGAGAAACGATTTAGTGGAACGTTCACCAACGAAACCATACATCAGGCATTGGAAGCGCTGAAACTTTCCTATCCATTAACGTATACCGTTAACCAACGGTTGGTAACCATTAAGGACTAGGGCATGAAGAAAATCGTGTTAACGGTGGTATGTTGCTGGTTTGCCTATTTTACCGTAGCTGCTCAAGACCGTAAGTTCAGCTTGCGCAAGGAAAATATTTCACTGCAGTCCCTGTTTAGGGATATCCAAAAGCAGTGTGGTTATACCTTCGTTTACAGCGATGAAGTGGTGTCGGACACCATGTTGGTCAGGGTAGATGCTGTGCATGTTCCGGTATCAACCGTGTTAAGGAAGGTGCTGGCTTCCAAACAGCTGTTTCATCGGATGCTTTCTGAAAACATGATCGTCATTGGCAGTGAAGGCCTGTTAAATAAAGAGGATAGCCTGATCAAGGCGCTGCTAACCGGTGAGCTGATCAGTCCAGATGGCGATCAGGTACCATTCGCTACCATCACACTGCTAGAAGGATCAAATCAGGTAAATGGTGCCATTGCCGATGAAATGGGTAAATTTCAGTTTTATCATCCGCTTAAAATTGGCTCGGACTATAGCTTAGCAGTTTCCTCAATGGGTTATGAAACTGTCCAGTTCAGCTTTACTGCCTTGGGGGTTAATCGTTCAGCGAAAGCTTTTGGTAAGCTTGTACTCAGACAAAAGGCCAGGGCCTTAAAGGAAGTAAATGTAAGTGCCAGTACGAAATTGATTGAGATGGATGGGGGAAACATCGTTTTTAATGTAGCTAGAAGCGTTACTGCACAGGGAACAAATGCCTTGGAGTTGTTGGCAAGAGCTCCTGGGGTTACCGTTGGAACAGACAATAACATTTCCCTGAACGGAAAGGCTGGCGCTGCGATACTTATTGATGGTAAACAGACCTTTCTTTCTGGTAGGGAAATGGCAGAATTGCTTAAATCAATGTCGGCCTCAGAGATCAAGTCCATAGAGATCATCACCAGCCCAAGTGCAAAATACGATGCCTCTGGAACGGCGGGGCTAATCAATGTGAAAACTATTAAATCTAACCTTCAGGGCTTTTCAGCAGCTTTTACGACGGGCCTGAACTATGGGGTATATCTTAGGAATAATCAGGACCTGACTTTGAACTACAGGAAGGACAGGTTGAATGTTTTTGGGAATTACAGCCATTTTATTGGTTATTACTCCTATCTGTATGGTGCGGACAGATTTCAGCAAGGTAGGTTCTATAACAGTTTTACAGATGATGTAGACAAACGGAACAAGATGGGTTCTAGGTTGGGTGCCGATTTTGCCATTGATAAAAAGAACACCGTAGGTGTTTTGATCAATGGCAACTTTATTTTTGGCGGAGGGGTCACTGATACCAGAACAGATATCGGCCTGGCTAATTCTGATCGTGTAGACCAGACATTGACTGCCGTTAACGATTATTATCAGCAGAAAACGCAGCGGTATAACATCAATCTGAACTACAAATACGAAGATACCCTGGGCAGGGTCATCAATTTTGATGCAGACTATGGAGACTTTACCAAAAGGGCAGGTAACCTGCAAACCAACAGGTATACCCAGGATAATGGTCTGGTGCTGAGCGATAACTTGTACCGTTCCTTAAATGCGATAGATATTGGCCTGCGGGCTATCAAGGTAGATTATACTGGCAAAGTTTGGAAGGGAAAGCTGGAAACAGGGCTGAAATTTTCGAGCGTATCGGCTGATAATGATTCAAAGTTTCTGGAGATAAGGGCTGATGGTGAATTTAGGGATCCTGAACGGTCTAATAGGTTTGTATATCGTGAACAAATTGCGAATGCCTACCTGAATTATCAGAAAACAATTGGAAAATGGCAATTTCAGGGCGGTCTACGGGTCGAAAACACGGCATCAAGGGGCGAGCTGGATGAGGTTTCTGTGGTTGCTGGAAATATGAAAGCCACCAAACGAAATTATACCAATTGGTTTCCATCGCTCTCGGCAAGCGTGAAGCCATCGGCAGATCATAGTTTTTCCTTGGGTTACTCCCGAAGGATAGACAGGCCCGCCTATCAAAACCTCAATCCTTTTATTTACCTGCTCGATGAACTTTCTTATTGGCAGGGAAATCCTTTTTTGGCCCCCCAACTTAGCCATAGGATGTTGTTGCAATATGTCTATAAAAACTCCACCATTTTGGGGCTTAGCTATACCCATACCGATGATTTTAGTGTAGAGGTGACCGATGTTGTCGATGATACAAAAATTGTAATGGTTCCACGTAACCTCGGTGTGCAGCAGCATCTGGCATTAACACTTACGCAAACTTTAAATCCAGCTCAGTGGTGGAATGTAACTTTCAATGGCGTATTTTTCCGTCTGCATAACGATATTGATTTTGGTGGAGCAAGGGAATTGGACCTTAAGCAGACTGCGGCAAGGCTGAACCTGCAGCAGACTTTCAACCTTCCTTACCGGATCAGTGCAGAGGTAATGGGCTTTTACAATTCTAGGCGCTTGGCTGGAGCAAACCAGTTCTATAGGGCTACTGGGCAGCTAGATTTGGGTGTTCAACGTAATTTGATGGATAATAGGGCTACCCTTAGATTGGTTTTTGCAGACATCTTTAAGGGATCTAAAGGGTACTCCACACAACAGGTCGCGGGTCTATCTATCCGCAATTATAGTTATTTCGAAACTAGGCAGCTGAGGTTGAATTTCAGTTACAGGTTTGCAAGTGGTAATTCAAAAGGGCCTAGGACAAGAAGTTCGGCACTAGAGAATGAGCAGGGCAGGATCAAATAGCTGCTCAGGGCATCGGTATTATGCAAGGTTTGCAAACTGCCAAATTTGATTTGTTAACATTTCACAGCTAAGAATTTATGGTTCAGTGGCCAGCTTGGTGATGTTTTTAATGGCACCATCAAGTTCGTAGGTACTCTCCAAAATCAACCTGCTCAGGTTCTGTTGTTGAAGCTCTTCCTTGGTTCCTAATAACAGCGATGTAAGGCCCATGATATTTGCTAGAGGTTTTCTGATGATATGTGATTGCATAAAGCTGATTTCGCCCATCTGGTCTTTTTTTCTTTCTACTTCTGTTTGGGCGCTGGCTAATTCCAACTGGGTATGCACTAGTTGGGTAATGTTGTAGCCAATGCAGAAAATTCCCTTTGGCGTGCCCTGCTCGTCAACCATTGCCTGCATTTCCCATTGGGTAAAAATGTATCCGCCCATGCCATCGTGTTTGCGCAGGGTTACTGGGATGAGCTTCCCCAACTGGCGGAAGCATTGCTCGCCACTTTTGCTGCATATCTCAATATCCTGTGGATGGAGGGTGATGGAAAATGGTTTGCCCAATAGCGAGCCGCCATAGAATTCAAAGTTTTTGTCATAACTATCACTTACGTGGGAATAGTTTCCTTCCATATCAATGATAATGTTGTAAAAGAAGGTACTGTTTGCTAACAGCTGACTGGTGGATGCGTAGTTTTCCATATATGGCTAACAACTTTTAGAAATTATAGTTTGCCTGGTTTTTTTTATTGAGTTGTGAGAACTATTCTTTTGCGATCATAAGGACTACTGGAGGGAATGCGTGAATTGATGTTTATCATTTTGTCTGCAGATTTTTCTAATCCCTGGGCGTCTTAATTTGAATGCTTTTCCCTATTTTTCTCTTCGCTCAAACCCCAACCTTGAATAGTACGGTCACTATTAACATGAAAGAGGGCCTGATCGGTGTCAACCTTAAACTTCCTGGACTGCCCAAACTTTATACCGGCTTCAGGATACTGCTGAATTCTGAAATGAACATGAAATATAGATACGTTTTATGCTCATGAGCTTGGGCATTATTATTTTGGTAGCCTAATGTTCCCAAATTCCGCACTTAGGTGGTTCTTTTGGAATCTACTGCCGAATATCTATCATTGAAGGCGATCGCTGAGGCCTATAGTAGGGATTCCACCATAAGCTATATCAAGTATACGGGAACGCTTCTAAAGGACAGAATAATTATTCCACTATCTAAAATTACAAAAGCTGAGTAGATTGATGAACGGTACCGCTACAGTTAAAGGCTACCGCTTGTAGACGGTGCGGTTTACTCGGGGCAGTTGCGTTTCTGTACGGGCGTTTCCATTATGCTGGACTGCATAAGTTAATGAAGGAGCAATGCCAATGATATTTGGGGCGTTGAACCTAGTTATAGCTGCCTTTTTCAGAATATCAAAACCTTTTGGACAGGGTGCTGTTCACCTTGGGTTTTACTTAAAAATAAATTCCTATGAAAGCAGCAGTATTCCATAAACCAGGGGACATCCGTGTAGACAACGTACCAGATCCCCAAATCCTAGACCCAAGAGACGTGATCCTGAAGGTAACCTCGACGGCCATTTGCGGCTCAGATTTGCATATTTTAAGTGGTGCCGTGCCGCAGAAGGACCCAATGGTTATGGGCCATGAGTTCATGGGTATAGTGGAAGAGGTCGGTTCGGCCATTACCAATCTAAAGCGAGGGGACAGAGTAGTAGTTCCCTTTCCAATTTCCTGCGGGAAGTGTTTTTTCTGCAACCACGAAGCCTCGCCGGCCTGCGAGAATTCCAACTTTAAGAACTATGGGCCGGCAGGGAACGTAATGGACCAGAAGGGCGGTGCGCTGTTCGGGTATACCGATCTTTACGGCGGCTATTCGGGCGGACAGGCGCAATATGTTAGGGTACCCTATGCAGATATCAGTCCAAGGATTGTTCCAGAAAATCTCTCAGATGAAAAGGCGTTGTTTCTGACCGATATTTTTCCAACTGGCTGGTCTGCAATTGATTGGGCGCGGTTAAAAGGCGGAGAAGTGGTGGCTATTTTCGGTTCTGGTCCGGTTGGGCTGATGGCCCAGAAAGCAGCCTGGATCAATGGGGCAAGCAGGGTAATTGCCATTGATCCGCTGGATTACAGGCTGGAAAAAGCAAAGGCGGTGAACAAGGTGGAAACGCTCAATCCCCATAAGGTGGACATAGTGGAAGCAATCAGGGAGATGACCGGTGGAAGAGGAGCAGACGTTTGCGTGGATGCAGTAGGCTTTGAGCCCGAGCGCAGCTTTATGGACAAGTTGAAGGCCACGGTGAACTTTGAAAAGGGTTCGATGAAGGTCCTGGAAATGTGCTTTGAGTCGGTCCGCAGAATGGGCACGGTATCGATCGTTGGGGTTTATGGTTCGCCTTATGATAATTTCCCGCTTTTCAGGATGTTCGATAAAGGCATTACCATCAAGCAGGGGCAGGCCCCCGTGCTGAACTATATCGATAAGCTCATCGAACTGGTCGAAGAGGAAAAGGTGGTGCTGGATGATATCATCACCCATACCCTTCCTCTAGAGGAAGCGGCGCACGGCTATGAGATCTTCGATGAGAAAAAAGAGAACTGCGTAAAGGTTGTTCTTAAACCATAAGCTATTGGCGCCCTAAAATGGGCGCCTATTATGTTCGCTGATATTTGATCAAAGCCAACGAATGTTGGATTCCGGTCATAGGTATCTGGCTTTGCTTCTGTTAGCTGATCTCTTTAATGGTTTTTCCTGATTCTTTGGATTCGGTATCGATCAGCTGTTTCAATCTTTCGGTATAGAAAAGGCCCGTCATGATGTTGTTGAAGGTGATGCCCTGCGCTGCAACTTCTCATCTCAGGGTTTTGCCCAGGCGGCTGTTGCCGAGCGGATCCTGTTGGAAAGCACCAGGTTTGCGATCGGTTCCCTGACCGATATGGAGGAGAGGTTGATGATCCTGCCGAACCCTTGTAGCTGCATGTGGGGAGGGGCTAGTATGGTGGTCTGGCAAACGGTCTTGAACAACAGCTCGAATGCTTTTTGATAATCTTCTGTATTGCTTTGGGTGGGTTTCGCTGCCTTTGGCCCATTGGTGTTATTTACCAGAATGTTGATGGTATGGGTATGGAAGAAATTGGTGATCGTTTGGTTGCATACTCCGTAGTTCGAAAAATCGACTTTTAGGTAGTTATGCTGCTGATCGGGATCGGTTTTTGGAAGTTCTTCGACTATTTTTTCCAGTCTGCTCATCACGGGCCATCAGGTTAAGGTTTGCGCCGCATCGGGCAAGCTGTACAGCTATCGCAAGTCCAATTCCCTGTAAACTGGCACCGAAGAGTGCATTTTATGAATCAGGTCTATTTTCATGGATTGTTTGGGGTTTTTATAGGTCTTTGTAGTCTTCGCATACAGGAAGGAAGATGCCCCTGCCATTTGCTTTTTTGGCCTGAGCATGTTAAGGGGTGAGTGAGGTGAAGTGACTTCACGGCGATCATAGCTGATTTCTTTTTGGCTGTAACTGGGAGCGCCCTGGGCGAACAGCTCGATGCCCGCCAAAGTTAACATGGCAAAAAGCATCGTTGTTCATAGCTGGCTTATCTTTAGTCTTTTGCTTTCGTTATTGATTTGCTTGCTCTGGTAAATTTAGTAAATAAGAACTCACTTGCTGCGTTAATTGTGCCTTGCAATTGGTTTTTTTTGCACGGGCTTTCTTAAATGGACAGTCTTAGGATCCACGGGTGGACCTCGACAAGCTCGCCTATTGCGGTAATACCAGATTTTTGCGATGCCACTGGAATTTATTGCAGGAACTCTGTTATCCAAGCAGCCGAAATTTAGATCCACATTACACCCGCTGCAAAAAAAGAAAATGATTGGAATGGACCTTCTGCTTCTGGAATACCGATCATCTCACAGGTTCATAGATTACTGTGCTGCAGATGTTTATATTGAATGTATGCAGGAGCTTGTGATATTGTAAACACTGTCGATATTTTTAGCGATTCTATTTTGGCTTGTTTGTTTTATTAAAAATATAGACATATTTGGACCTGACAGCACTAAGAATCCTATTTTGTGTTTTTTTTTGCCGATTAGAATTGTTATCATCGCAGCAAGATCGTATACATGGATGCAGAAGTGCGGGTCAGCAATGGCCCTGAAGATTATTGGAAGGCACTGAAGGTTGGTGATGGCAAGGCTCTTGAACAGCTTTATCAGCAATATGCCAATCCACTGTATAATTATGGCAGCAAGTTTACTGCTGACAGGGAACAGGTGCTGGAATGCATCCAGTCCCTTTTTGTTACTCTATGGACGCGAAGGGAAAATCTGGCTATACCAGCTAACATTAAAAATTACCTTTTTAAAGCGCTTAGGTTAGCAATATTCAAAAATGCCAAACTAGCGCATGCTCAGGATAGCTTTGACCAAAATGGACAATATGATTTCCTTGCCACGCTATCGATAGAGGATGAGATGATCATTGAGGAGGACCGAATTGAACTGCAAAAGCGCTTACAGTCTGGTCTGGACCAATTGACTCCCAGACAACGTGAGGCCATCTTCCTAAGGTTTTATGAGGAGATGGACTATGTTGAAATAGCTGAGGTAATGGATATTTCAACAAAGGGAACCTACAAATTAATGGCAAGGGCCGTTAACGTGCTAAGGGACAAATTAGATAAAGGTGATTTTATAATGTTGTTTTCGTTGTTGGGCTGTAGATTATTTAGCTGACAAACAGTTAGTTAGTTTGTTTCTGGAAAGTTTTTTGCATTCCATGGGGTAAAATTTGAAGGATTACGCTAATAGTGTACGGAAACCGCTAATGAAAAAGACAAAGAAAGATCCTAGTACCTACAATCTGGCCGAGCTACTTGACGACCCAGATTTTATAGCTTGGGCAACAGCACCCAATACAAGGCTTGATTCCTATTGGGAAGACCTACAGGTTAAGCACCCCCATCTGTCGCTGATGATAGACCAGGCAAAAAGATTAATTTTTTCGATGCGGTTTGATAAGGAATATATGGATGGCGATACGCAATTGAAACTATGGGAACAGATTTCCCAGCGTACAGTTCCACAAAAGCGAGAAAAATTAATATTGTCTTTCTGGGCCAGATCGGTGGCTGCTGCCATGCTAGTATTTGCCATTTTTGGTGCATCATTTTATTTATATCATCATAGGCAGATTGAAATCGTTTCCGGATTTGGGCAAATAAGGGAAGTAGTTTTGCCAGATAGTACGATAGTGCTCTTAAATGCAAATAGTTCGGTTAAATATGCGAATAACCTGGGAAAGGAGGGTGCAAGGGAACTATGGTTGGCTGGCGAAGCTCTTTTCAAGGTAAACCATCTTCACCGCCATGGAAAAGTCAAGGAGGAGCAGCTATTCTTGGTTCATGCAGGTAAAGTGGATATAAAGGTTCTAGGTACGGTTTTTAATTTAAATAATAGAAGGGATATGGTTAAATTGGCACTGCTTAACGGTAAGGTAAGCATGTCGGTTTCTGGAAGAACAGCTACTGCATTGATCCTTAAGGCTGGAGAACAGGCTTCCTTTGATCGCCATGCCAATACTGTTATTCGCGAGCAAGGTAATATTAAGTCAAAAATAGCTTGGAAAGATGGGATGTTGATATTTGATGGGCTAGGGGCAAGAGAACTTTTTGAGCAGTTGGAGGATCTTTATGGATATCATGCGGTATTCAAAACAACAGCCCTTAAAGAAAAGCGAATATCTGGCACCTTTAGTTCACATAATTATGATCACCTATTAAAAGGAATTGAACTGGCATTAGGCGTATCTATTAAAAAACATGAAAATCCACGCCAGCTCATCATCCGGTAGCAAAAATCCCTGTAAACTAAAAAAATGAATCCATTTTCATTACGCATGCTGTTGTTCTGCTTCCTATCGCTATGCTGTGGTGGTGTTTTGCGGGTAGCGAATGCACAGACACCTGAAAGATTGAAATCGATAGATATGAAACATGCCCTGGACCAGATTATCAGGGATTATAAGGTCAATTTCATATATGAAAGCAAATTGATAGAGGGGTATCAGGTGAGCATTGGTGCATTGGATGAAAAAAAACTGGATGCTTTACTTTCAGCTGTCTTTCAACCTCATTCCATCGGTTATTATCAGATTGACAAAAACAATTATGCGCTGTTCCAATTGTTGGATAGCAAACGTAAAGACATACCTGCAAACAATTCAGGTAAATCAAATCCAGTTGAGCAAGAAGAATTTTCCATTAGCGGGAGTGTACTAGATCAGTCAGGCAAGGCGTTAGCGTATACTACAGTCTATTTACAGCGGGTGGATTCTGTACTTGTAGCTGCTGCGATTGCCGATACGCTTGGAAGATTTGGCTTTGGGCTGGTTCCTAAGGGCATTTATAGGATCAAGGCAACAAGGCTGGGATATCGACCTGTTTATTCACCTAACATCCAATTAACGTCGGGAAATGTGCGGATGCTAAATAGCCTGGTGTTGGCTGAGGCTCCTAAGAATTTAGGCCAGGTACAGATAGATATGCCCAGGCCATTGGTTGAATATCAGCGTGATAGAACAATTGTTAATGTGGATGGCAGTTTTTCTGGGGCAGGTTTTTCGGTCTATGATATTTTGGAAGCCTCTCCTGGTTTGACTCTGGCTAATGGCTTTAATGGAAAACAAGATTTTTCGGTAACGATAGATGGGAATGCCGTAAAACTGCCCAACCAACAGTTAATCTACCTGCTGAGAGGGATGTCTTTGGGTTCGGTTTCGCAGATCGAGCTGATCCACTCCCCATCTGCTAAATATGAAGCCAAAGGTAGGGGAGATTTGATCAACATCAAAATGAAAAATAATCAGTTAACTGGGCTAAATGGGACACTCGCATCGTTGTTTAGTATGGGTAGCCAGCCAAAGTTTACACAGACGGTAGCAGTCCAATATAATTTTAGAAAGGTCAATTTGTTTGCGACCTACAATTTTCAGCACCATAACAACGAAAGGCAATTGTTCGGTTCGAGTAAGATCAATGATGTAGCGCCCATATACTTTTTACGGCAGGAAGAAGGTATTTCAAGATCAGCAGTCCATGATGCTGAGGTTTGGGGAACTTATCAACTCAATTCTAAGAACAATATTTCCTTTAAAGCAAGTTTGGATGTAAATAATAATAGTTCTGATTTTGCCAGGCATCTTGCTTTGGAAAATAGTAAAACAGGTACGATGGTTGACTCGGTAATACGTTCTTTTGATGAAGGTTTGCGGGAGCTAAGGCGTTACGGCTTTAACATTAACCCAATCCACAGCTTCAAAAAAGATGGACATTCGCTTTCTTTTTTCATTGATTATAATAGATACAGCTCTGATGACCAAAATAGCTACCATAATTCCTATTATGGCGCAGTATCTAGTGCAGCAGCACCATTAGAAAAACTGTCCAGTGCAGAACGTATAGCGCTAAACCTATTCTCGCTGGGCTTGGATTATACTTGTCCTATTGCGATAGGGCATGAATTTGAAGCTGGGTTTAAAATTGATTTTAACTACTCAAAAAGTAGGCTTTTGTTCAGCTATGGACAACCTGATGCAGAGATGCTGGATCTCAATCGGACCAATACTTTCCAGTACCGGGAAAGAATTAGTGCAGGGTATATTAATTATAAGGGGAAGATAGGAAAGCAGACCAATTTGCAGATAGGAGTTCGGGCCGAAAACACGAGCTATACCAGTGCCGCTATTTCTGGCGACCAGACTTCGATACAGAACTATATCCAGATTTTCCCAAATGTTATGTTGAGCCAGGATATAGGTGGACAGCTACTTTCTTTTTCCTATCACCGTAGATTGGGCAGGCCCACCTATCAGGATCTCAACCCCTTTATCGATTATTCTTCCCCTTTTGAATATGCAATCGGCAATCAGTTTCTAAGGCCAGAAAATATCCACCTTTTTGAACTTGGTTACACTTATGGTAAGGCAATTAATTTGAGTTTGAGCTTCAGCAAAACGAATGATTACCTTGCTACACTCATTTCTCTTGACAAGGGAACCCTATCGACTAGGCAAAGCATAGGTAACTTTGGTAAGTATGATGTGTTCAATCTTAGGGGAGGCTACCAAAAATCAATGAATAAGTTTTGGAAAGCTGTATCAAATGTCAATTTTTTCTATGATCGCTATAAGGGTATGTATCTTTTAGATGCCATAAGAAACAGACTTTTTGGCTTTAATTTCAATATCCGAAATAGCTTTAGGCTACACCCAAAAATTACCTTAGACGTTTTGCAGCTCTATCAGTCAAAACGTGTCCAGTTAACAGGTAACAGCCTTGGCAGATACCGTGCTGATGCTTCAGTAAACTACAGCTTTTTCAATGGAAACGCTAATCTTAGAATGGCGGTCAGTGATATCTTCTATAGCTATCTTGACAGGGGAGACATTAGCTTTGATCCACTTCAGACCATTTATTCAAACAGAAACGAAAATAGACGTTTCCATATTGGGATTTCTTTTGCATTTGGTAGAATTGACTTTAGTCGACAACAGACAAAAGATGAGCTTGATCAGCTCAAACGCATCAAACCATGAACATTAATACACACTAAAAAACCATGACCGTAATGAACAAATTAAACTATCTTTTGATTTCTTTCCTATCATTTTCAGGTGCTTTATATATCATCAGTGTATTGCTGAGCTCAGCTGACCTGATTGAGCTTATAAATGCAATGAAGATTATCTTTTTGCCAGCACTTTTATGCTTTCTTTTTATTATGCTGATGAGCTTATCGCTATATCTGTTTTTTAAGGGTAAAAATATTGGAAAGACAAAAAAGCACACCAGGTTCAAGTAACTTATATGATTTCATAAGTAATTTGTTAGACTTTCTGGCCTAATATAGTCTTCTAAAATAAATAATCACCAAATCTTATAATATCAAATTCAATAACCCGCTTCACGCCTCTTGGTTTATCCTTTTCTGCACTACTGCTGATTGTGCTATTCCCATTTATTATTTTCTCGCATACTCCCTCTTTGAGTGGTAAGGTAGCCATTAACATGAAAGAAGGCCTGATACGTGCCGATCTGAAGTTTAGAGACCTGCCCAAACTTGATACCGTCTTCAAGATACTGCAGAATTCGGGAATGAACATGAAATATATTACAGATACTTCTGGGGTTGTTCGTTACAATAACAGTTATGATCTCTAGAGGTTTCGATGTGCTAAATTTAACATTAGCTTAAGGTTGGTAAAAAAAATCTTAGCTACTTTTACCATTAATGTACTGGTATGAAGATGAGGTCCGCAGGATCGAAAAGTTGCATAATAGCCTGGGATATGAACCAGAAGTGGTTTTTTATGGAAGTTCCTCGTTGCGTTTGTGGGAGGATATCTATGATGGGTTTAGCGGACGGAAAATCGTCAACTTGGGCTTTGGTGGTTCTACACTAGCAGCTTGTACATGGTATTTTGAGCGGGTGATGTTCAATTATCAGCCCAAGGTACTTATAATTTATGCTGGAGACAATGACCTGGGAGATGGGAGACATCCAGAAGAAATTCTGATCTTTTTTCAACAGCTAATGGTTAAAACTTATCGCGAATTCGGTAACATACCCTGTTTCTTTGTATCCCTAAAACCCAGCCCCGCAAGGTGGCATATGGAACAACAGTTTCGATATACCAACAATCTGATAGAAAGTGAAATCATCAAATGCGATGGAAACTGGAAATTTATAGATGTATTTAAGAAAATGGTCGACAGACACGGACAGCCTAAGCATGCACTCTATGCAGAAGATGGCCTGCATCTTGCTCCTTTGGGCTACGTACTTTGGCAAGAGGTGATCGCAGCAGCAATAGATAAAGTCCTATAATCGATCAGTATTGAATATTAATATGCAGAAGGTTGACTTCCAGTTAATAACAATTTAATATCCAGTATCGAGATTAGCGAAAACATGTTTATGAAAAGGGCTTACTATAATTGGTTCAGCGAAAGGTTACAGCGTAACATGGAGCTGTTGGTATTTGGTGAAAGGGGAAAGGCGATACTGTTTTTTCCAACGCGTATGGCCAGGTTCTACGATTATGAAAACTGGGGCATAATTGAAGCGCTCCGTACCAGAATTGAAAGTGGGCAGATGCAATTATTCTGTGTTGATAGCATAGACTCTGAAAGTTTCTACAATAGCAAAGAACATCCCGAAGTAAGAATAGCCCGCCATAAACAGTACGAAGAGTACATCATAAATGAGGTTGTTCCACTAATATATAGTTTAAATGGCGGAGATTTTATACAAACAGCAGGTTGTAGCATGGGCGCATTCCATGCTATAAGTTTGGCCATGAAATACCCCTGGCTTTTTCGCAGGGCGATAGGATTAAGTGGTCGTTATGATCTGACTATGGATATACAGGGCTTTAAAGACCTGCTCGATGGTTACCAAAATGAAGCTATATATTTTAGTATGCCACTTCAATTTGTTCCCAATCTTGCTGATGGCTATCTTATTTCTGAACTCAAGGATCTTGAGGTTGTACTCGCCGTAGGTAAGGAAGACCCCTTTCTGCAGGTTAACAAAGATTTTGAAAGATTGCTCCGTGAAAAAGATATACCAAATCAGCTGCATATCTGGGATGGAACTGCTCATCAGGCTTCGGCTTGGAGACATATGGCATCACTCTACTTTTAATAGTAGATTCCTAAGATTTTCGTTTTTAAGATTGACAGAACTTAATCAGGTAATCTGCAATGGTCTGTATTTAAAATGCTAGACAGTATTGAGGTCTTCTTTAGCCTGTAAAGAACAAAGAAAGTTCAATAAGGTCTAGTCAACCTATTGAACTTTCTTGTAGTTTTGGTGGATTAAATCTTATTAATGGTAGTTTCATAGATCATTTTTCCCGTATGACTAACCATCTTGGCATTTAGCCGATTTTTGTCAATAGAGAAATACATAAATCCATGTTCTGCAGCCTCGAATTTGCTATATTGGATGCCTGAGGTTACGGATGTAACTTCAGAACCCGAGCCAGATATAAAATGGTTGGTATAACCTTCAGTTTTTAGATGCTGTAAGGAATGATCATGTCCAGATAGATAAACATCAACTTTGTTCCTTTCCAAAATAGATTCGAGTACTTTGCGCACAGCCAATGTATCGTAGTTTTTGATCCTTGGCCCAACAGTGTAAATAGGATGGTGTCCAACAACCATTTTCCATTTTACCGAGGCTGAAGCATTTTTAAGCGTATCGTCAATCCATTGCAATTGTCTTTCTGGATGTTGATTCTCTACAAATGGAGCATATTGTGGATTGGTATGGAATTCGGGGATCAATGGGCAGGTATCTATAAAAATCATCAACACCTTATCGCCATTGCTGCCTCTTAAATCTACCTCTTTTGAATAATAGCGGGAGGGCATTTTCCATCTCCTGCTAACTTTGCTGTAGCGCACCTGTGCATCTGGATCACTGATATAATCATGGTTGCCCAGTATCGGATACCAATCCCACTGTAGGGAAAAATCTGTGTAGATATTTTCATAGGAGTAGTGCCACAAGGGATCATTTTCACTTACTACACCTTTTGGATAAAAATTATCACCCAATGAAAGTATAAAATCATTCGGATTTTCTGTTGTCCATTTACCCATCTGTTTCGCCACATGTATCTGATGGTCTGCACCGTTACGTCCCCAGTCGCCTATGGCTACAAAGTGAAGTGAATAATCATCTTTTAGTTCTGCTCTGGTAGAAAGATCCTCGCTTTCTAAATTTGTCTCGGGTTGTACAGCTATAGACTGCAAAGGGGAAAGCACAGCTGCCCCCAATGCAGTAAAGGCGGTATGCTTTACAAAGTCTCTTCTTTTCATTCTTTAATAACCGCTATTCTGTTTCAAGTTTTTATTTAATACCAACTCGGTAGCTGGGATAGAAAATATATCACGATATGCACCTTCATTTCCTTCCTTAAAACCCCATTTACCCTGGTATTTTCCAAAACGGATCAAGTCGTTGCGTCTCCAACCTTCCCATGCCAACTCCCTTCCACGCTCGTCCAACATGGCATCCAAAGTAATTGTGCTCAATTCTCCTGCTTTGGATCTTGCCCTAACTCTATTTACCAATTTCAACGCTTCATCGGCAGATCCACCAGTTCTCAATAATGCCTCAGCTTTTGATAGGTAAACATCTGCAAGCCTGAAAATAGGCATATCATTGTTTTGGAAACGTGTACTGCTATTCGTATTTGGATCTGGGTAGAATTTGATAGAACGCACCCCTCTTGAAATACCATTTACCTCCGGACCAACATCCATCGTTTCAGTATTAGTTAATATGATTTCAGGTGTAAAATCTAATTGAGCCGTACCATTCATGATTCTGGTTGTACCGTCTGCTAAGAATTGCTTGCCAGCTAACCAAGTATTGTTACGTACATCGCCAGCTAAGTTAAAAATGCTATAAAACTCTGGGAAAGTACACATGGCATTACTTGGGCTAAAAGGAAGGTTATATTTTGTTCTTAATGTGCTGTGCAATGTAAACCTTGTCATTGCATTTCCGCCAGAATAATTGGCATCGTAAATGGCAGCGAAAATGGTTTCTGTATTAGGACCATTATTTACCGCAAATAAAGAATTATAATCACTTACTAAAGCCAAACCAGAACCATTCATAATTTTATCAGCATAGGTGATAGACTCTGCATACATTGGCTTACCAATATATTGCTGCGCATTCATATACATTTTTTGCAATAGGGCATAGGCCATCCATTTGGTTGGTCTACCATAATACTCTTGGGTAACGGTTGCAGGTGCCGATAAACCTTCCGCTACATCAAGTACTTCTTTTTCGATATATGTAAATACCTCTGCACGGGTAGCTTGTTTAGGGCTTTCTAATGTACCAAAACTTGTAATTGGTACATTTCCGAACATATCCATCATGTAGAAGTAATAGAGTGCACGCATGGTACGGATCTCTTTAATGAAAAGTTGTTTTAGGTTTCCTTCTTCAGCCTTATCTAGTAGGGCAAGAATACGGTTACAATCACTAATACCTGCATATCCCCATTGCCAACCACTTTGTATAATAGGGTGGTCTGGTGCCCAATTGTGCTTGTGCAAGGTCTGGTATCTTCCTTGATCATAGTATCCGCCATTGCGAGCGGTAATGATGGCCTCATCACTAGTCAATTCGTAAATTCTCCAAATATCTACCCCAAACTGTGCATTAAATTTTTGATAAACTGTTCCAGTTGCCGCAACAAAGGCTTCTGGCGTTTTCGGAAAGTTTTCGCTAGAAAGCTGAGATTCTACTTTAACATCTAGTTTGGTACAACCAGCTAAGGCAAACGCCATTAGTATAGCTGCTGTTATATTTTTTCTCATCGTATATTAATTTTTAATGGAGATGAAACTTGCATAAACCTATTTTGCTGTTATAATTAGGCAAGTTTCATCATTATATAATTATTGATTTACAAGCTTAGGTTAAGACCAAAAATGGCCGAACGTGTTTTAGGATAAAAGTTACGATAATCGATACCTGGAGTTTGGCCAGCCATATTGATCTCAGGATCTACCCCTTTATATTTAGTAATGATAAATAAGTTATTACCTGCTGCATATAAGCGGAGGCTTCTGTTTCCCTTGATATTGAAGGTATAACCAAGGGTAGCATTGTCCAAACGTAAATAAGATCCACTTTCTAAATACCTATCAGAAACAAACTGTGCTTTATCATCATTAATAGATTCTGTTAAAGTCATTACAGCTATGTTGGTTTGCAGTGCATAGATCGGCGCATTCATATCAGCTACTGTGGCATTAAGGATTTTATTCCCATATACGCCTCTTACAAAAAAGTTAAAATCGAATTTTTTGTATTTAAAGCTGTTGTTCCATCCATATAACAGCTTAGGCTGTGCAGATCCGGTAACGGTAAAATGTTCAAATCCAGTATTTGCAGTCGATGCATTTCCATTCTTATCGAAGAACATCGATTTTCCGTTTTGATCTTTTCCTGCATAACGTAGCGTGTAAAATGAACCTAATGGTAATCCTTCTTTAATGATCTGGTAACCACTTGCGCCAGATTGTCCGCGACCACCAACATTGGCGGTATAAAATTCGCTGGCCTGAAATAATTCATTAGAAATAGACGTGATCTTGTTCTGGTTATGCGATAGGTTAACAGCAGTTGTCCATGTGAAATTGTTGGACTTTACAGGACTAGCATTTAAGCTCAGCTCGATACCTTTATTGGTCATTGCACCAACATTTGCCGTTAACACACTATAGGCATATTGTGTGGTAGATACCGCATAAGGTGCTATAAGATCCGTTGTCTTTTTGTGGTAAACTTCTATAGCTCCAGAAATTCTGTTGTTAAACAAGCCAAAATCGATACCAATGTTTGCTGTTGCAGTACGTTCCCATTTCAGGTTCGGATTATCGTTCTGAACAGGTCCGATGGCAGTGATCCATTTACCGTTATAGTAAAAGTAAGAGGCGTTTTGCGCACCATAGATCAGTTTTGCGGTATAGGCATCAAAACCTATAGAATTACCAGAAACACCATATCCAGCACGGATTTTAAGTGTATTTACAAAGGAGATATTTTCCATAAATGCCTCTCTGTCTATGTTCCAACCGGCAGAAACTGAAGGGAAAAGTCCCCATCTGTTGTTTACGCCAAAAGCTGAAGAACCATCTTGTCTTAAGGTTGCTTGCAATAGGTATTTACCTTTATAGTCATACATGGCACGTCCGTAAAAAGAGATCAATCTCAGTGTAGAGATGAAATTATTGCCGTAGTTGACAATGGTAGAACCATTGCCATTGCCAAGGCCCAAATTGTTCCAAAGCAAATCATCAGATACGAAATTCTGTCCAGAGGTCTGGAAACCATCTCCGTTTTTGTTTTCCTGCCAAGAATATCCTGCAAGTAGTTTGATCTGATGGTCTGCTAAGTTTTTATCGTAGTTAAAATAGCTTTCTAAAATTTTTTGGGTATTTCTAACAGAAGAACGTTCTGCATAACCATTAAAGCCTTGTCTAAGCATAGAATACCGGTTGTTGTAGGTGTTCTCGTTAATCTGCTCGTTCTGCATAGATACCATAGTTGTAAAATCTAATCCGTTTAGGATATTAACTTTAGCAGATCCATTGGCTAGATACAGATTGGTTTTGCCCTGCATGGTATTGTTGTAAAGTAGTGCAACTGGATTATAGTACCCTCCCGTTCCGGTGGTACGGGTAGGATCTTCGTAAAAGGTCCCATCTGCTTTTCTGACACCAACAGTAGGTAGGTAGGTAAACATGTTGTTGTAAACTTGGCTTGCGATCCTATCATTAGTGGTATTACTATTGGTTAGGTTGAGGTTGATCTTTAAGCGATTATTTAAAAAACGCTGTTCCATATTTGCCCTAATGATAAAACGTTCCATTGCAGAAGTTTTAATAATTCCCTGATTGTTGAAGTAATTGATGCTTCCACCATAACTGGCATTTTCGCCACTGCCGCTTAGGTTTAGGTTATGGTTATGGGATATACCTGTTCTGGTTACTTCTTTTAACCAATCGGTATTGCTACCATTATCACTTATGGCATCTAATTTTTTTCCATTGGCAGTAAGGTAGTTTCTTAATTCATCGCCGCTGGCCATATCAATGCTATTAGATATGGTTTCGGTAGCAGCATAAGTATTGTAAGAAAGTTTGGCTGCGCCTTTTGTCGCATTTTTTGTGCTGATCATGATTACGCCATTCGCCGCTCTAGATCCATAAATTGCAGTAGAGGAAGCATCTTTTAATACTTCCATCGCTACAATATCATCTGGTGCCACAAGATCAATTGAAGCTCCAGGCACACCATCAATCACATAAAAAGGTTCCTGTGCACCTTCCCTAAAACTTGATGGACCACGAAGTATGACCGCAGGCTTATCTGTGGGATTCCCGCTTCTGGTGATATTCAGTCCTGCAACTTTTCCTTGCAACAATTGCCCCGGAGAACTAACTACACCACGGTTAAAATCTTCTGGTTTAACTGAAGTAACTGCGCCAGTAATTTCGTTTCTTTTGCTTTTGCCATATCCAATCACTACCTCTTGTAAGTCTTTCAGTTGTTCTTTAAGCTTAATGTTCAGGGCTATTTGTTGTCCACTAGTAATGGTATAATTTGATAAGGTATCGGTTTGAAAGCCAATAGAAGTGAAAATAAAGCGATAGGGGCCACCATTTGGGATATTGCCAAAGCTGAATAAGCCTTGCGCATTAGTCATGGTACTAAATGATTTACCAGTTTGTTGGTGTTCGGCTTTAATGCCAACACCAGGGAGTATTTGACCAGATTGGTCCTGTACCAATCCCTTTACCTGAACTTCTTGTGCAAAAAGTGGACCTGCCCAACATATCATGCCAAGGCATAAGATACGTTTTAGGCTTTTAAGTGTTTTAGAATACATAATAATTTTTGATGAGTGTTATGTGGGTTTATTGATTAGACTTTTGAATAATAAATTCTTGCTGCGCACCTCTACTTAGGTTAAGGTTATTGATGAGGCAAATCACTTTTAATACTTCTTCAATTTGCTCTTTAGATGGATCTACCATTCCGGTATAAGTGATATGCTGCAAATCGATACCGATGATAGCTACACCATAAGATTCTTTAAGTAAGGCGATCACTTGTGGTAAAGGAATGTTCTTCATCACCAATGCATTGCCTTTACGCTTTAAAGATGGCTCTAGTACAGGTTTATTTTTGTTAGTATTGCTGGTTAGCTGTGCAGTCTGATTTTCGGAGTTGTATACGATACCACTGCCAGCTTTAGCGATATAAATCGGCTGTACTTTACCACTGGTTTGCCTAACTACAATTTTTCCAGTATGCAACACTACAGAAGTATGGTTTGCAGATTTTAAAGTGTTGATTGTAAAAGACGTGCCTAATGCAGTTGTTTTTAAACCTCCTGCATGTACGTTAAATGGTCTTGATGTATCTCTTTTTACTTTGAAATAAGCTTTACCTACTAGAAATACATCTCTAAATTTATTGGAAAATGCCTTTTCGTATTTTAATGAGGATTTAGGGAAAAGGCTTACCAAAGATAGATCTGGTAGTCTAATCTGCTGGACAGCATCATTTGTATTCTTGATTTCGATCCAACTTTGTGAAATTGGTGTTTTTTCTGCTAAAACTGGTTGTTGCAATTCAACAGGCTCCTTTTGTACCACAAACCAAATTGATGCGCCAAAAACGATTGTTACACATGCTGCGGAAAGATATTTGCCAGCTTTTACCAGTTTAAGCCTGAAGTTCTTGCTATGCAACTCTAGCTGTTTAGCAGTTTGCACTTTTTCCAGAATCCGACGGTACATTTCATCAGACAATTCTTCAGCAATAGGATCTTTTGTTTTATACGATTGCCATTCGCTATCACTAAAAAAATTATCGATTATTTGTCGATAGATTTTGGATAAACCAAATGGTTTTTTGGGTGCCTTCATACTAGTATTACGTATGCCGAAGAGCTATCCCCTAGTGGTTAACAATTTGTTAATATTACTATAGTAGAACGGTAAACATATACTGTTTTAGCACAGAGAGTGCTTTTGAAATATGGTTTTCGACTGTTTTAGGTGATATTGCCAGCATTTCGGCAATTTCATTGTAGGAGAGCCCATTTTTTCTGCTGAGGTTAAATACCATTTTACGCATGGTAGGCATGGCTTCTACTTCTCGCTCGAAATGTTTCAATAGGTCTTTGCTCTCGATCATTTTCATCAAGCTATCTGTATAAGGATATTGCTCTGATTGGTTGTTGTAACGATAACGGGAAGCTTCCTTTCTAAGTTCATTGATCATTACCTGACGTGCCATTCCGAAAAGCTGTAGCTGTAATGTTGTAGATTCGCAAATCTTGGCCCGAGTTTCCCATAATTTAATGAAGGTGAGCTGTACTACCTCTGAGGCTATAAAATTAGACTGGGTTTTGTGCAATATAAAACTGTAAATCTGTTTGTGGTGCAGGCGATAAGCTGTATTGAAAGCAGTCATGTCTCCATCCTTGAGCAGGGTAAGTTCGTTATTGTCCATTTAGCAGACAAAATTACCTGCTTTGATGACGAGTTACCTTAATCCTAGGTTAACATTTTGTTACCTTTCGTTAATTGTACAGGATGATGGATTTTGGGCTAAGCACCCAATTTAAAACTTTCCAATAACTTAATCAGCTCTTCCTGACTAATTGTACTTGGGTCAGTAAACTGTCGTTCGAAAATATGCTTAGAAATTTTTAAATGGCCAGTTGAAGTCTTAATTTCAATTCCGTTATCTCCCAATTTAAAAGATTTGTATATTCCTACTGCTGGATTAATTTCCTGTAGTCTGATTAGTAATTCGTAAAGTATATATACTGCAACATGCATCGCACAAAAATAATATAACTTTAAGGTAACATTTAATTATCATTATGTTAACATTTAGTTAGATGGTATTATTGCCTTAACACTGGCTACATTAATTAGAACAGAACACAATGTGATTAAAAACAGATAGTTATTTATTTCATGAGAATATGGGCAAAAAAAGGGGCTGTCCGAAAATGTCGAACAGCCCCTTTTGTATTCAGGTACCTGGTGGAGAGATTTTTCTTACAGCCAATTCTCAGACCTTAGATTTTCCTTTTTGGACACCCTTCTTGGGTTAAATCATTTAATTATAGGTGGTTTAAAACGTATGTTAAGGTACAATTGCCATAGAATTATTTAATGCCAATGATGGTTACATTATCTAAACGCAGGCCCAAATTATTCGCAGAAGCTGCTGCAAAAAACTCGATGGTATTGTTGGCCGCAGGAGTAATGCCAGTTAGCTCCACCGTAGAGAATTTATTGTTGTCTGCATTGGTTAAAACACGGCTAGGAACTGATATGTTTACACCATTAACTTTTACTGTAACTACGTTCACATCAGTGGTAGAACTTGCAGATGATGCATTTGGAGCAAGATCATATTTTAATTTTAGGGTCTTGTATCCCGTTAGGGTGATGCCTTCAATTTTAAGAGAAGCATCTTTTGCAGCAGGCAACCAGATATGAATATTGTCTGGATAAGCACTAATTGTTCTTAGGTCTGCATTTCCAAAACTATCGCTAAAAGTAAAAGTTGGGTTAGCCCAGCCACTATAAGCACTTACTTTAGGTCTAGAGGTTGCGGCACCTGTCCCAAAAGTTTCTGTGTAAACTACTTCTTCAACTCCTGTTGGTGGGGTTACCACATCTTGATCCTGATCAACAGTATAAGATCCTGAAGGTACGCTTACCCAATCAGTAATTACTGCGCTCATTGAAACTGCTACTGGAGTACCGCTAACCACATTTTTAAGCTCGATTTCGAAAGTGTATTTTTTGCCTTTTTCGAATTTACTTCCTGCTGGTAATGCAAATTTAAATTTAGCCCCTGGCAAATTGAAAACTATTGGTGCTGTACTTGCATCTGCTACCGGTAACACAATTGCCTCTGCTAACATGCCGGTGGTTTTGGTACTTGTTTTAGCCATTACTTCTGCAGCTGCAGAAGGGTTGGTCAATGTACCAGTTGCAAGATCAAAATCTGCCTTGGTATTTAAACCACCTATGTTTACTTCCAGTCCGTTTAAGTTGGCAACACCATCACCATTTTTAACATTGAACTCTATCTTGGCCAATTGATGTGCAAAAGATAGGTTTGCATTAGGACTTGTTTTACTCAATGCAGTTGCGCTGTTGGCATATAAAAGATCTATGTTGCTTTGATTATTTTGGTTGCCCAAATCAACAGCATAGGTATTATTTGGAAGGCTTTGTTTGAATGGGTAATAAGCAATAAAATCTACGGTAGATCCGTCTTCAGGGAAATATAGGGTCTGATCTGTTGATGCAGGACTAAAATCGCCGTCACCGGTAGTGGTATAATTTTTATTTGCTGAGATCACATTTGATAGTCCAGCGCCTTTTTTCATAAATACCCCAATGGCATCATTAGCTTCCCATGCACTATTAATTGCATTTGGAGTAAGCTGTCCAGCTATGGTTGAAGAGAATTTAACCGAATTGTTTTGTGGTTGAACTACTTCTGGTGCATTATCTTTTTTACATGCACTGGTAAGAGCCAATACCGAAAGGGCAGTTGCCCATAGGATGTTTTGTTTTTTCATTTTAGTTCGTATAATATATATTGTTAGAAACTATTTCCAGATGGTATTATCGATGGTCTGTTTAGCCTGGTTGGCAATTTTCGGGAAGAAGGTATATCCAGTTTCGGCTTCCAAATCGCTTACCTTCATTCGGTAGGTATTATAGGTATTGCCCGATGGGATGATGGCATTGTCTATTTTAAAGCCAATGGTGTAGTAATTGTTGCCTTTTTTCATGGCAAGTGCCTTATAGTAATATTTTGGAATTGCCGAACCTTTTGAATAGGTAATGGTTTGATCTGTTTTAGAGGTAATAGATGCACCAGTAACCACATAAAGAGTATCACTTTGGCTGGTCCATGTTCTCACTTGTTGCTCTAGGTTATTCCAAATACCTTGGTTCATAGAAGAAATTTGCGCGGTCATGTTAGAATAGTAAAATGTTGTCGCATTTAAATCTCTTGTTGCAGTACGATCGCCGCTGGGGATCTGGTGGCCGCGGTCATACCCATTTCCAAAAGAGCTGCTCAAATTAACCTGATCAGCTTGTGAGATTAAAGGATCAAATGCCCAAGCATCGCTACGGCCCGAACTTCCGATATAGGAAGCATGCATAGGATAAGCAACCCAATAGGCCATTTTATACCTTTTGTCATATAACATCGCAAAGTTTCTTACATTAGGTTTGCCTGGAAATCCATGGGCGACATAAACCGTATTCTCATCTGTATTTACTACTGGAGTTTCCATATAACCCATTGTAGCCGGTGGAGTGGTAATGGTTTCCTGATCTAGACTGTAACTGCCCGAAGGAACTTCTACCCAATTGCTAACAGAAGTAGTTATAGTAGCTGCAGTACCTGCATTGCCTGTGTTTTCTGCTCTAAGCTCGATTTCGTAATTGTATTTTTTTCCTTTTTCGAATTTTGTTCCCGTAGGCATATTCCAGGTAAAATTCTTTCCACCAAGCGTAAATATAACTTTAGTACCTGTTTCTGTAGTTGTGGGGATCAGGATGCCTTCTGCAATGGTATTTAAATTTTTTAAACCAGTTTTAAGCAAAATTGATGCTGTTTGGTTCTGTGTAGTCAATATTCCAGTAGAAAGATCGAAGGTTGCAGTTGTTTTAAGTGAAGTAATGCTTGTACTTAAACCATTTAGATTGTTTACACCGGCACCACTTTTAATGGCTATTTCAATTTTGGCTAATTGATGGGTAAATTCTAAATTCGCATCTTTGTTGCTTTTGCTTAAACCCTTTGCATTATCAGCATACATTAGGTCTATGGCCGATTGGTTTTGCTGATCACTAAGCTCTACAGCATAGCTATTAGCTGTTAAATTCTGTTTAAATGGGTAATATGCTATAAAATCGACTGTGTTTCCATTTTCTGGATAGTACAGCGATTGATATGTATCTACAGGCGAAAAATCTCCATCACCTTGGGTGCTGTAGGATCTGTTGGCAGCCAATACATTGGATAAACCCTGTCCGGTTTTCATAAAAACACCGATATGATCATTGGCTGTCCAACTATTAGCTATTGCAGCAGTGCCTGTTTGTCCTTTAATAGTACTTGCAAACTGAACGGTAGTACGGTTTTGGGCTATTGGTGTTAAGGTATTGTCCTTTCGGCAGGCTAGCCCGAAAAGCGTAAACGTAGTGATGAGGGTAAGGGGTAGGTGTTTTAATTTCATTTTTTAAATTTTTGTTTGAATCTGACTGAAGGTATCTTCATTCGCTATTGATAGGGTATAAGTACAAGGAACAATCTTTTAGATATCTTTGATGATATTGCGATTTCTAAAGGATATTGTTCGTTCTGCAAAGAAAGGGTTACGAAATAGGCTTTGGGTTAAGTCAAAACAAAATCTGCGTTAAGCTTTTAAAGACTTGGGAAAAAATGTTAAAGGTATTTTAACATTAACATTTCCTTAGCATGGCCTAGCTATTATTGCATGTGCGTTTAATCCCTATTCATTTATTAAGATCATTTAGAGCTAGGCTCTTATTAAGTTTCTTTACGTTTATGCTCGTAATTTTAGTTTGGGCAGTTGTCTATCTTTTGATCAATCAACAGCAAAAGCAGATCGTTTTATTTACCTCTAGGCTAAGCTTGGTACAGGTCAAATACCTCAAAAGTACCACCCATCTAGAACAGTTTATGTTAAGGGGATACCATGAGCCCAATTTTTATCAAACAGGGAAGCAAAGAGATATAGATGAATTTCTTAAATTGCAACAACAAGTCAACTCAGACTTATTGTCACTTAAAAAACTGGCTATCAAAAACGGCATCGATGTTGTTAATCCGCTTAAAGAGCTACATGCAATCAACGCACAAACTATGGTGTTGGGGAAAGAGCTGAAGCAACTTTTTTATCGACGTGGCTTCAAGGATCAAGGTCTTGAAGGAGAGATGCGGCGACATGCGCATTTTTTAGAAGATTCTACTTCAATTTCTAAAATTGAATTGCTGCAATTGCGTAGGCATGAAAAGGATTATATGTTACGTGGTGAGCTGAGGTTCGCTAAATTATTCGCTAAGCAAATGGAAAAAGCCTTGAGCAGTTCGACCAAGGAAAGTATTGTTTATGGTAGTTTAATTAACTATCAGACTGGTTTTAACCAATTGGTAGTTTATTCAGAGAAATTGGGCATTCAGAAAAAAGTTGGTGTTATGCCACAGACTTTGGCCAAAATAGTAAGATTTGATAATTTGTATGCACAAATGGTGCGTACTGCAGCCATTCAGGTTGATGAATTGAAAACTGGATTTATTTGGCTTATTATAGCGATCTCAATTCTTTTATTGATGTTTACCATTAGCCTTAGTTGGTTGCTTTCTAAATATCTTACAAGGGATATTAGAATTTTGAACGAGCGTATGTCGAACTTCATACAATCAGACTTTTCAGTTCTTCCCCTAAACACAGTGGAGGATAGCTTTATAGCTAATAGCACCGAAATTCAACAGCTTAACAAGGATTTTTTGCTGTTACAGGCAACTATTGGTGGTTACATTGCTGATGTAAATGAACGTAGTGGAAAGTTGCAACAGCAATCCGAACTTTTGCAGGATCTGAATGAAGAACTTCAAGTACAGACTGAGGAACTACGCTCTCAATCAGAAGAGTTATTTTTTCAACAGCAGCAGGAACACGAAGCTAGGGAAGAGGCAGAAAGGGCTAATTTGGCGAAAAGTATTTTCTTGGCTACCATGAGCCATGAAATAAGAACGCCGATGAATGGTGTACTTGGAATGGCATCTTTACTTGGGGATACCGCACTCAATACAGAGCAAGCAGAATATGTGCAGACCATCCGTACTAGTGGCGAAACCTTAATGAACGTTATCAATGATGTGCTTGATTTTTCTAAGATTGAATCGGGTAAGTTGGAACTGGATCCTCATGACTTTGACCTTCGCACCTGTATTGAAGAGGTAATGGATCTTTTTGCCGCTAAAGCAGCGCTAAATGGTATCGATCTTGTTTACCAGATAGCCAGCGAAATCCCTAGTCAGCTATTGGCTGATAGTCTTAGGTTAAAACAAGTGCTCACCAATCTGGTTGGTAATGCGATCAAGTTTACTGCAAATGGCGAGGTGTTTTTAGACATTAGCTTAACTAATGGAGCTGCCGACGATGGTTTTCTAGAAGTTCTTTTTGAAGTAAGGGATACCGGAATTGGCATACCCGCTAACAAAATTGCGGGATTATTTACTCCCTTTACACAAGTTGATTCATCTACCACAAGAAAGTATGGTGGTACAGGCCTTGGACTGGCGATAAGCGCTAAATTGGTAGCGTTAATGGGTGGGAAAATAGTGGTGCAAACTGAATTCGGAAACGGGACATCCTTTATTTTTGGTATAAAGGCCAAAGCTAGCGCCCATAAATCTCGTTTTCAGGCTCGCTGCATGATGACGGGAGAGCAGCAAAAAAAGGTATTGGTGGTTGATGACAACCATACCAATCGGAGGATACTAGAACTACAGCTGGAAGGTTGGCAGTTGCTTCCTACCTTAGCCAATTCTGGTTATGAGGCATTACAGCTGCTTGAGCAAAAGGGATTTGATCTTGTGATTACAGATATGCAAATGCCAGAAATGGATGGCGTACAATTGGCAACAATTATTAGAGAGAAAAATAGCCTTATGCCAGTTATCCTATTGAGTTCTATTGGCGATGAGACCAAAAGCCGATACTCGCATTTATTTACTGCCATACTGACCAAGCCTGCAAAGCAGCAACAGTTATGCAGGGTAGTACAGCTGGCCCTGCAACAACAAGCTGAAGTAATGAAACTAGAGCAGGGACATAGTTCTTTATTAGATCCGGATTTTGCACAGTTGCATGCGATACGGATCTTGGTAGCCGAAGATAATGTAATTAACCAAAAATTGATCTTAAGAATATTAGGTAAATTAGGCTATACGCCTATGTTAGCTCAGAATGGTCTTGAGGTGCTAGAACTTATCGAATTTAATGATTTTGATTTGATACTGATGGATATACAGATGCCATTAATGGATGGGCTTGAGGCTACCATAAGCATCCGTAATTTGGATATCAAACAACCGGCAATTGTAGCGATGACAGCTAATGCGATGGTAGAGGATAAAGAAAGATGTCTTGCAGCTGGTATGGATAATTACCTTTCCAAACCATTAGATATGGGACAGTTATTGAAAGCATTGCAACAAGTTGCGGCTAAGAGCAGCCAAAATACTTAATTTAGCCTTAAGGGCACTTTGAGCTACAGCACATTTACCTCGAACGCGCCATAGCTTACCATTTGCGAGTTATGTGCTATGGTAAGTTTGAGCTTCATTTTTTCAATCAGTGCCTTTGCCTCAGATAGGTTACGGTGGATTTCGTTCATACCTCTAACTTCTATTCCTCCTTTGATCACCTTAAACTTGTTGGGCTGAAATTCTTCTATAAATTTTTTAAGATCTGCACTGTTCAATTCGGTATTTTTGTTCATTTGGCTTGCTGTTTATTCCTAGCGAAATAACAATAGTTGTTTTAATTGAATATTTCCTAAGTGTTATCATCTTAACTATCCCCCAAGGCCAACATTTTAGATTTGGCGACCACAGGGACTTTTACTAATTATGAGTAGTGGTTTTTATAGGTTTCTATTGTAGTAGGATCATGGTGGAGGGGGCTGATGGGACAACTATTAGCAGCTAGCTCAATATCAGGATTAGTTATAAAATTCTTTGTTGAAATTGTTACAACGGTATTTCCTTATGCCGGCTCAATTAAAAAATAGCTTAATTAAGGGAGGTCTTGGTATGCGTTCAAGATTATTGCAGCTGCATTTGGGGCAGTTGCGTTTTTGATATGGTGATCTTGAAGTGAATTATTACTTAGGTTGAAATAATTTTTTGGTATGATTAGTTCGTAAGTGAGTAGCTGCAAATGATTACATTGTTTTGTGATTGCGCTATAGATAGGAGGTTAGATGCTTTGTTCTAACAGTTGCAATATACACCCTTTAGTTTTTTAAGTAAACCTGAACTATCGAAGAAAGTAAGTGTATGCTTGATATTCATAGAAATGATATATTTTGCTGGTTTTATGTTATCAAATCTGAATATGCCATGAGCGTTGGGTAATACAATCAGCCCTCTTCGATGTTGTACGCTCTGTTGTACTTCTGGCCATAGCACATGGACAGAAGGGAACATATTTTCTATGATTTTCACCTTTTCGGCGAGGGTGTGATTTTTTATTCCATTTCCTGGTTGGAATAATTCCCCTGCTCATCAGCATTGATATCACAATAACAGAAAGATGTCTCATAGGCTTTTGAGAAAAAAGTATAAATTCTATAATTAGCATCACTAAAAACAGAATAAAAACCTCACTATACCTTTGATCCACAGAGCTGTTTAACTTAATTTCTTTACTTTTATCTCCGAACTCAATGCCTTGAACCTTAAATAGATTGGGAGAAAACCTAAAATAATTGTAACCGCGGGAAGAAACAACGCTATGTTACTTTTTTTGTAATAAAAATAAATGGCTGCTGCGAGTATACACGACCAAAGGATACACGTTCCAATCAGTACGCCTTTTAAAAAGTCTCTTTTTTTAGTCAGTCTTTTGAGATCTCGCGGGGTAGTTGGATTATTGGCTATCATTTTTATTTATCGGTATGATGGTTGAATTCTTCAATTTTCTTTATTAGGCCAGCATGAGTGTTTGCTAAGCACAAAAGTAGTAATTATATCACAAATTTGTGATATAATTACTACTGATTAGTTTTTATTTTTAGTTTCCTTAAGGTTACACTTTAAAGGAGCCTTATATTTGTAGAGAGTGGGGTTAGCTATATGTTTGTAGAATGAAACCTTTGACGGTGGCTCAAAAAATCGCAAATTGCAGCAAAGTTAATTAAAATGGCAAGAAAAGTTACCGATGGCCCTGTTAGGAACAAGGAGCGTACCAAAGAAAACCTGATCACTGCGCTTGGAGAAATCCTGAAAAAGGATGGTTTTTCTGGGCTTAGCATCAGTAGGGTTGCAGAGGAAGCAAAAGTAGACAGGCGGCTGATCTATGACTATTTCGGTGGATTGGAAGGATTGGTTAAAGAATACCTCAACAACAACGACTACTGGAACATCCATCCTGAAGAAATCAATAATATTGTTGAAGCTAGTGAGGCAGATAAAGGGAAAGCACTTGCTTATCAGGTGCTTGAAAATCAGTTCGACAGCCTGATCAGCAATGAGGAAATGCGTCGGATCATTACTTGGGGACTCAGTGAAAAGTTGCCTGTTTTAAAAGAACTTGACTTGAAGCGTGAAAAGATTGGCGATCAGTTACTACGTGAGGTTTTCGATGGTACCTTTGAACATAGCGATAAGAACTTTAGAGCAATGTACGCAATATTGATGGGTGGAGTATATTACCTTACACTGCATAGCAAGATGCAGGAAAATCCTTTTTGTGGGATAGACCTTCAGCAGCCTTCCGGTCAGGAAGAGATCAAGAAAGTGCTCAAGCAGTTTGTGGAGTTGGCTTATGCTTAATTCTTTAACATAATAAAGGGACATTCATACCATAAGTGAAATTTTTGTTTTTTGGTTCAATGGTGCACTGTTTGATGGAAATATCTCTAGCATGACTAGCAGAGTTCTGTTTATAGCTAGTTAAAATAATTAGTGTTTGGGAATTAAATTAATTAATCAGCTTTATACCTGCCTTCCTTAAAAAAAGAAAGTACTCCAGGTATTTCTCTAATATTTAGTTGATGGCTTAACAATTATCGTTTCCATGTTACTATGCAGGTTTACTCATTGATAACTTAGTGAATATCGATTGTGGTCCCTATCGAGACCTATTTTGTTGTTGTGCGTATTTTATTTTAATCTTCGCTCCTTAAATTCCGTTTCCATTAAAGTTTCAACAGTAGAGGTATGCTTATTGATGATAATCAGTTTTGTTCTATCCTTTAAGTCTATTGTTTTAATAAACTCTTGCTTCGGATTGAGTTTAATGCCTTTGAGTTCGCTAAAATTATTTTTTATCAAATTTAGTTTTTCTTTATGGTGGTTCGCTATGATGATGACTTTGGTAAGCGGTTGTTGTTTTATTTCTTGCAAACCTTTTACCGTCACTATTGGTATGGCCTTATGTAAGGTGTATGGGTAGTTTCTCCTGAAATACCGGGTGTCATCAATATCGTCGCTAAGAATAACCCTGTAAGTCATGAGGTTGTCTAATTCTTTGCTCCAACTTGAAAATTTGCTGTCGTAGATTCCTACGTAACTTTTTATAAATTCTTGGTCAATTGTTTTTCCTTGTGCCAAATAGCTGCTTACCAGAGGGTAGATTTCTTTTGCAAATAGATTAACATATTTTACATAGTACCAATCTTCCGGGTCCATTTGGCCTTTTAGGTTCTCGTAAGCGTAGCCATTTCCCAAGGTAGTTGCAAGAACTTCGTTTAATAGCAAGAATGCATATTGGCTATTGAGCGATTGCGTGTTGTAGAACCAGTTTTTTAGATTATTTTTAAGCGAAATTGGCTGGCTGTCATAACCAATATGGAATATTTCGTGTAGCATCACGCTAAATAATACATCATAACTCTTGAAGTTTAATGGAAAACGGATGACAGCGATGTTCAAAAATGCTCTTGCACCAATACCGCTTTTTCCTATGGTAGGGTAGGCAATAACCTCGAAGGGAATGTCTTTATCCAAGGCCGTTCCGTAAAATCTGATTACATTGTTATAGATTTTCGAAACTTTATCGGTTAATAGTTCTTTGTTGATACTTGAAAGGTGGTTTTCAAAAGCTTTTTTATGTGGCTGGAATATAAGTTCGTTATAAATAGGAATATAGAATTCAATTACAGTTGAAAGGGTTGAGAGCTCATCGTTTGGTATAATTCCAAAGGATTTTGCTTTAAATTCTTGAACCGTTTTGCTTTCAATTAGGTTTTTTTCAATTAAAGATCTCGATGCCAGAGCGCTTTTTAAGGTAGGTGAATACTGCTCAAAATTATAAGCGTAATCCATTTTTAAGGTATCTATTTGCCTAATAAGGTTTTTGTATTTTTCAGTATTGTATTTAGAATTTAAAAATTCGGCCTTAAAAGCATTTTCTGGATAGTTATCAGAAATTTTTTCAAGGAAATCATATGTTGCATACAGCTCAGCATAGGCAACTTTAAATTGCATGGCATTCTGAGGAAATGTTATCTTAGTAAAGAATAGGAAGATAAAGAGAGTTAGGATTTGTTTCATACTATTGTGGTGTTTTGTTAAGATTGTAGGTAGACTGTATTCAACATGATAAAATACATTATCTATCCTATACATAATCAGCCTGATGGATAAAGCTTTGTTTTGTTTTTAACGGTTTACTAATGATTGAGCTGGTATTTGGTTTAACCTTTTCTTTCTGATGATGAGGGGAATTACCCAAATTGATAATAGTGCTATAAGCAAAATTATTTTGGTGGGGTTTATTACAGGAAAAAAGTTGTTGAGGGAATGAAAGGCAGATACTGCAAGCAACGAATGGGTGTTATCGGCAACCTTACCTATTCCCCAGCTTCCCAATATCAAAATTGCAAAGAACAGCAAATTTGAAATGGTAAAATCAAAGTTAAGATGCCAAATAAACCATAATGTAGCAACAATGAGGATGTGTAAAAACTCTGGCAGGGATTTTAGTTCGCTTTGCAAAAAGCCACGCCATCCTATCTCCTCTAAAAGTCCATAAAGTAAAATCGCGATAACGCTAACTGGTGTCACAGTTCCTTTTATAAAATATTCTACTCCAGAAATCAGTACAATAGGGACTGCCCAGTATAAGAGAAAAGGGATACTGACTTTGTTGTAATTACCTTTGAGGGTAAGTATTGGTTTTATTCTAAAGATGTAGAATACTACAATTGCACCTACTGCTGGTGAAATACCTTGCAAAACAACTGTTAGAAAGGTGCTTGATACCCCTTCCAAAAGATCCGTTTTATTGGTGAGATATCGCAAAGCCATAGCGATAATGTAGAATGTTAAGATAGCAATAACGTTAATTTTGTTTTTCATTTTTTGTGCTTTTGAAAATGGTTCGTTTTTACAGTGGGCAAATATATCAAATAGAAATATATTATATCACAACATAGTGATATAATTTGGAGTTATCCTAAAAGTGGCCACTTCCTTTTATCCAAAGTGGGCCCATATTACGCTTCAAAGTAGTCATCTCATTTCGGTAAATAGTGATCGATTGGCTTATTTTAAGGGGTTTTAAGCGTTATAAGAGGTGTTTTTAACCCCTATTCGAGTTTAGGTATAAAGTTGAAATCTAGTGCGTTAAATTGACTTAATTGGGCAAGCTTTATCTTCTTGGATGTGTTGACGCTGGAACTTAGGTTTTGCATCCTTGGAGTTAATGTTGTGCCCTTTTGCGAAGCAAAAGTATAGCGAGAGTATTGGATTTGATAGCTGTTTTGGAAATCTTTAGAAGATCTCTTGGTATCTGAGCATCAATCTAGCTGCATCTAACGTAAGTGCTCAAAGAGAATTCAAAAAGCTATGGATTCTTTTGGGGTGGCCAGTTTGGAACGGCATATGGTGGTCACTTTTACCGAAATACACACAATATGCGAATTTACTGATCTTTAATATCACAATAGATGGTATTTTCCTTTTATAAAAATAATAGCTTATTCTTTTATTTCCTTTTCAATTTTCAAAAGCATTTGTTTGCCGTTTTCGTTACTAGGGTTGAGCTGGATAGACTTTTTATACATTTCCATTGCCTTATTCTTATTTCCAGAGTTTAACAATACTTCTCCATAACTGTCATAAGCATTCCAACTTTTAGGAAATAAATGTACATTGAGTTTGAAAATCTCCAAAGCTTCAGTTTGTTGATTGTTTGCCATCATTCGGTACGCCCAATCATTCAATTCTACCTCTTGAGGATTAAATTGAGGATTTTCCTTTTTTGTTTTTTCTGTGAAATCAATAGCTTTATTGAAACCTATTGTCCGAAGATTTTTTCTTAAAAAAGTCAATGGATCAGCTTTCAAAATATTCGGATTATAACATCCTGCAATCTCTTCCAAAAAATCCTCTGGGGCGCTTCCACCTAAATTGGTTAAAACGATTATTGCTAAATTATCCTCAGGGTATATCAATAACGCTGATCTATTTCCGCCCGACATTCCTATGGCTTTGTGGTTTTTTCTAAATTTAGTAATTCCCCAACCGCGTGCCCAATTGGTCGGATTTCCGTTATCGAATTTACTTGGCGACCACATCAAATTTAAAGTTGATGATTTTTGAAATAATTGACCGCTTTGCAAAGCGATTATCCACTTTGCCATATCCTCTGCTGTACTATTAATTCCAGCTCCAGTTCTCGTGAAATCAGGAAATTCTGTATAATTATTTACCAATTTATCAGCATCAGTTTTTTTGCCATCAAAGAAATTTTTGTAACGATAAGTTGGCGCGAAATTGGGTATCAAATCTCTAGAATCGCCAAATAATGTATGTTTCATTCCAACAATTTCAAACTGTTTTTTTTCGAAATTATTAGAAAAGGATTGATTGGTAACTTTTTCGATGATCTTTCCTAATAAATAATAATTGGTCTGATTGTAGCTAAATTGCTCGCCTGTTTTAAATTCTAAAGGAAGTGTTTTGAGCTTTCCCCAAATGGCGGTTTCAGTTTGTAAAGGACCAATGTTACCTGTCAAGGGATCAAGAAGCTTTAGGATTTCCGGCAATCCAGAAATGTGCGTTAACAATTGGTCAACCGTTATTTTTTGCCATTCTGTAGGCAAATCATCTAAATAGTTTTTGATAGGTGAGTTGAGCTCTATTTTTCCCTGCTCTACCAATTGCATTACAGAAACCCCAGTAAAGATTTTTGTATTTGAATTTATTGGAAAAATAGTCGTGTTTTTAACGGGGATATTATCTTGAATATTTGCAAGGCCGTAAGATCTACTTAAAACAATTTTTCCATTTTGAACAACAGCCAATTGTAATCCAGGAATTCGTCTTTCTTTCATTTCACGATTGATAATTTCATCGACATTCGAACTTTCAGTTTGTGCAAAAGTGCTAAGCGATAAAAAAAGCAGGATGATTAGGTTTAGTTTTTTCATTTTATTTTCAATCAATCGTATATAAGACAGTTTACATTAGGATTTCGTTACATTTTTGGATTGTTTTATTTTTCAACTTCCTTTTCAATTTTTAAAAGCATTTGTTTCCCGTTTTCGTTTTCGGGATTTAGTTCAACCGATTTTTGATGCATTTTTATCGCCTCTTCTTTTTTGCCACATTGATATAAAGCTTCGCCATAACTATCAAAAATATTCCAACCCGTCGGGAAAATTAAAGTTGCAGAGTTGAATATCTGTAACGCATTATCACATTTTTGAAGGCGAAGAAATTGATAGCCTAATCTGTTAAAATCTCTTTCCGACGCATCATAACTGCTCGGATTTTTTAAATATTCCTGCATCAATTCACTTGCTTTTTTGATTATCTTCTGTTTCGATTATTTATTTAGCTAAATCTAATAAATGTCTTAATGTATAAGTTTATCTTAACGGTTCGATGTTTAGAACACATTTTATAGTCACTTGCTAAATTAGTTCGATTTTTATTTTAAATCATATTTTTAGTTGTGGTAACTAATTTTTTAGCTGATATTTGTATTTAAATAAACATGCTATGGACATCAAAGATTTAACGAGAGTTGAAAGCCAATTAATGCAAGTGCTTTGGAAATTGGAAAAAGCATTCGTAAAGGAAATTATAGGGGAGTTGCCAGATCCAAAACCTGCATACAGCACTGTTTCAACCATTATCAGGATTTTAGAGAGCAAGGGCGTAATTGGATATGAAGCTTTTGGAAAAACCCATCGTTACTTTCCCTTAATTAGCAAAGAAGAATACATGCGTTATGAGGCGGATAAATTTTTAGGCAGTTATTTTTCTAATTCAGTACAAGACATGTTCTCCTTTTTTGTACAGGAAAAAAAAATCGATATCAAAGACGCCGAACATTTGCTTAAAATGATAGATCAAATAAAAGATTAATCATGCAACTTGAATATTACTTTCTCTTGTCCAGCATTTCTCTGGTTATATTTTACCTCTTTTATATGCTGTTGCTTAAGAGAGAAACTTTTTTTGTTTTTAACAGGATTTACCTGCTTGTTGCGCTTTGCTTATCGATGCTAATGCCATTCTTGGATCTACATTGGTTAATCTTACTGCCAAAGATCGAACTTGTAACCAATACACTTGCGGTTGTTGGGGTAGAGAAATTAGGGAATAATACAGAGAAAGAATTGAACTGGGTAACTCTTGCGTATTGGATTGGAGTTGTGCTTGGTGCAACACGGTTATTCATCAAAATAGCGGGTGTAAAAAAACAGATAACGCTGCCTAAGGATGGAGATGCATTCTCTTTTTGGAGAACAAAGGTGATAGACCTAAAGCTTTCTAGCCTATCTGTAATCAATGCACATGAAAATATACACGTTAAACAGTTGCATACGTTCGATCTTTTGCTGGTTGAAATCGTAGGCGTATTTTTTTGGTTCAATCCCATTATCTATGCCTATCGTAGAAGCATGAAGTTGATCCATGAATATTTGGCAGATGATTATGCGTGTAACTTTACAGCAAGCAAAAAGCAATACGCGATGTTGCTGTTTCTACAGAACCTGAATGCGGGACCTGTATTGGCAAATACTTTCTATAATGCGTCCTTGCTCGAACCGAGAATAAAGATGCTGCAACGGAAAAAATCTAGCCGCCTCAGGCTCTGGAAGTATGTTTTATGCTTACCTCTAATTGCAATTTTGTGTTCCTTTAATACCTCAGGTATTGGTAACAATAACAAAGTTGACCAGGTGGCAAGCTTCCCTGGTGGATTTGAAGCTTTTAGTAAATATCTTGTCAGTAACGCAAAAAAAGTCTCCAATAAAAATGGAAAGGTGATTGTGAGTTTCGTTGTTCAAACCAACGGGGAAATTAGTAATGAAAAAGTTGAAAAAAGTTTAGATCAGGCAAGCGATAAAGAAGCGTTGAGGCTTATTAAAGCTAGCCAAAAATGGAAACCTGCATCGCAAAATGGAGAAAAAGTAAATTCAGCTTACCAAATTGCTATAAATTTTTAGATTGACAATCAGATAGATACGTTTTTAATTTAATTAATTAGTTGTTATAGCTAATAAATTAGTTGTTTGACTAGTAAATTAGTTATATGTTTGGATTGTTCAAATTAATCCAAACATTATGCTTTTTATTTTACTTAAGTCCGCCCGCTCTTATTGTGGCTTAGTTTTTATTTTGTTTTTCAGCACCATGGCTGTTAGTGCCCAACAAAAGTTGGGTAGGGTTACTGGTAAAGTGGTGGATGAAAAGCTTGCTGATCTCCCGTTTTCTCAAGTGGTTTTAAAAAAGGGTACAGATACCAGTATCGTCAAAGCTTTATTGGCTGATGAAAAGGGGAATTTTAGTTTCCAGGTTCCTAATGGCTCCTATCTTATAGAGGTCAAGATGATGGGCTACACCACAAGGCTTACAGCGGTTTTCGACATTGCGCCGGCCCAGGAAAGGGAACTGGGGACAATTGTTCTTCAGGCATCGGAAATTCAACTTGCGGCTGTGAGCATTTCTGCTAAGCTTCCATTTGTAGAACGTAGGGCCGATAAGTTAATCGTGAACTTGAACGGTCTGGGGTCTGGTGCACCAATCATGGAAGTAATGAACCAATTGCCCGGTGTTAGTGTTACCCCAGATGACCGCATCACGCTGAACGGTAAATCTGTTCAGATCTATATTGATGGCAAGGCCACAACACTTTCATCAGAGGCACTGGCCGGTATGTTGAAAGGGTTTTCTTCGTCTGCTATCCAAAAGGTTGAACTCATTGCCCAGCCCTCTGCAAAATATGACGCTGCTGGGAATGGAGCAATCATCAATATTATTCGTAAACGTAATTATAAAGCCGGCCTGAATGGAAATGTTTATGCAGGAGGAGGGAAAGGTGCATATGGAAAAGCGAATGGGGGTATTAACCTTAACTACAAAGGAAAAGCATATAATCTGCTGCTTAACCTAGATTATAATTACAACAAATACTTCTACGATAGTTACATTGCTTCCACTTTTGTCGATGCGCAGGGAATAGCCTTAAGTCAATCAACTACTGCTATCAAAAGCACCAGAAACAATGCGAATTATACGCCGAATCTGGGAATGGATTTTTATCTTTCAAAGCGTACTACACTGTCTGCTTCGCTTAAGCCTGGATTTCAGACCGCCGGTCGCAATAGCACTGCTAATATCTATGATGTTGTTGGGCAATCGCAGTTTATTAATCTAGTTAATATTCGTGCGTCTAATTTCTCTTCTGGACTTCGTTTGCAACATCAAATAAATAGCTTGGGAAGAGATTTGACGATCGATTTAGATTATTACCGTTATGGCAATTACAACGATCAGGATAACCGAAACATCAATTTTAATCCTTCATCAGATTTTCCCAGTTTAGTAAAGCAAGACAGGGTATTTGATGTTTACGCTTTCAAAATGGATTATACGCATCCTTTAGGCAAAGGCCATCAAGTAGAAATGGGAATGAAAACTAGCTATGTTAATGCTGTAAATTCTAACTTTTATCAAGATTTTGCTAGTCAGCAAACTGATTTATTTGATTACAAAGAAAGTATTTCAGCACTTTATTTTACTTATGCACACACTGGTGACAAATTTTCCTATCAATTGGGTATAAGGGGCGAGTATACTAATGGACAGGGTGAACAGGAGTTTGGTAAAGAACGATTTACCAGGAGCTATTTCCAGCCATTTCCAGCCGTACATCTCGACTATAAATTTACCAAAAACCATAGCCTTAGCTTAGGGATGAACAAAAGGGTAGAACGCCCTGGCTACGAAAGCCTAAATCCGCTGGTGCGAATTATCAGCAGCAATAACCTGCAACAGGGAAATCCGGGACTGAAACCTTTGGTTGCCTACAATGCCGATTTATGGTATGGTTATAAAAATGCATTTTTCTTTGGACTAACTTATAGTCACAGCGTTGATGATTTTACCAGTATCTCCGTTCCTTTGGTAGATGGTGTCATATCAACACTCCCTGGAAATGCAGATTATGGGGATTACTTTACCCTTCAGGCAATGTATGGCAAACAGGTATTGCCATGGTGGTATACCAGTTCGAATGCCATTTTATCCAAACGTTCATTTAAGGGAATATTTAACGGGGCTTTGCTAGAGAGCGACGGAATAGCTAGTCTTTCTGCAACTTCGTATAACAGTTTCTCGCTGACCAAAAATTTCTCTGTTATGTTTCTTTTCAATTATCGCGGCAAAAGTGTAGATCGAACAATTACTAACCTAGCTTTTACTTATGTTACAGCAGGTATTCGTCAGCAGCTGTTAAATAAGAGGGCATCTATTCAGTTGAACGCTATGGACATTTTTAAATCATACCGTAATGAGTATACCCAGAATAGCGGTACCGTCAAACAGTTATGGCGAAACCAGTTTGAAACCAGGATGGTGAAGCTGAATTTGAGCTATAATTTTGGAGGTGCCGTAAAAAACACCAAGAAAAGCAATAGTGCGGAAGACGAAAGGAGAAGAAGTACTTTGAATGAGAATTAAGAAATAGTAATCTCTATCAATCCTTTAGAAGCTGACTAAGTCATCAATCAAATTTTTAGAAAGTAGACACACTGTATCAGGCTAAATTGGGGTTATTCGATTATTTTGATTTCTTCAAAATTCTTGAAAAACCGCCTATTTCAATCAATTCGTCCACAAAATGGTTCGAATTACGCACCGCCACTGGCCCCGTGAGCCCTTTAAGATCTCGTAATGGACTTTTTTGTTTTAGACGATTCTAAATCACCGAATAGCAAATAGAGCTGTTTTTTGGTTCGAGCCACGTCATTGAGTTGCCTCATTACCCAATTTTTTTTGGCAAAATATTTAATTTAATTCCAATCCTCTGTTTTTCGTAACCAAGTTGTTTTAAGTCAATTAATTGAAGAGGGGTTTGGGTAGTCTTCCTAATTTATTTTTAAATCGTTTTTTTTGTTGATCAGCCTTTTGGACTTTCTCTGCTGAAATATTAAAAAATATTGGGGACTTTATTAAGGCTTGGTTACCTCGCTAGGTAAATAACAAATTGCTTTTAAAGGTATAATAAAAATAGGATAAACCTTCAAAGCCAAGTTTTAAATAAATTGGAGGTGGTTTTTATTTTTAAATAGTTATAATAGACAAATCTACTACTTGTGATTTACGCTTTCACTATGGGTATGGATGCTCTCTTGTAATGTTGTGGCGTTAAAGCTTCAGCTTACTACAAATCGTCAAAAAGATAGTAATAATGTTCAAGATCCTTAAAATTATTCAGGAATCTGCATATTTTTAGAATTACTGGGAGGATTGTACATTTTTACTATCTATGAACCTTAACACTAACCAAATGCGATATGCCAAAAATAATATTATTTGCTTACTTAATAGGTACAGGATTACTTTTTACACCAAGTGCAAGTAGCGCACAAAAAAATCAAATTTTGCAACACAGGGTAGTAGAAGATGGAGGTACCGGGCCCTACAGTGCTATAATGGCTGCAGAAAATAATCTCATTACCCATACAGTTTTTCGTCCCAAAAATTTAGATGCTTTTAAAGGCAAAAACAAACTTCCAATTATGGTATGGGGAAATGGAGCTTGTGCCAATTCTCCATGGGAGCATGTGAATTTTTTATCAGAAATTTCTTCTTATGGTTTTTTGGTTGTCGCCACCGGACCGATGCCTAAAGAAGGAGAAACTGGTAATGGAAAATCAACATCTTCTCAACTTATAGATGCCATTGATTGGGCAATTGCTCAGAATAAAGATAGAAATAGCGTATACTATAATAAAATAGATGTGGCAAAAATAGCAGTAAGTGGCATGTCTTGTGGTGGTTTGCAAACCTTAGAAGTTGCTGCAGACCCACGGATAAGTACATTAATGGTTTGTAACAGTGGTATTTTTAAAACCTCAGGAAATGGTATCAGTAATATGCCCAACCTAACCAAAGAATCTCTTAAGAAGATACATTCTCCAACTTTGTATTTGCTAGGAGGGCCCAAGGATATTGCATACAACAACGGCATGGACGATTACGAACAGATTAACCATGTACCTGTTTTTGTAGCAAATATGGACGTTGGGCATGGGGGAACTTATAGACAAAATCATGGTGGTGAATTTGCTAAAATTGCTACGCAATGGTTGTTATGGCAATTAAAAGAAAATATAAAAGCAAGTAAAACTTTTACGGGAACGGCTCCAGAATTAACTAATAACCCTAATTGGACATTTAGTAAGAAAAATATACTTTAAGCTTCTCCATGTTTGATTTAAAAGATGATTGTTGACCATGACAAAACCAACGATGATAAATCAAACAAAAAAAATACATTGACTATTTAATGCAAGCTGAACCATAAGATACAGTTTTCTATATTTACCGATGAGAGATCCAATAACAGGCTAAATTAAATTTTGGTTTAATTAATAGAAAAAGAATATTACAAACCAGATTAGAGAAACTGGCACCACAGTTATGATGTTAAAGAAATTACCAAATATAAATTCAATTCCATTTTTAGTATTTTTTGTTTTGGTGTGTAATATTGCACTTGGTCAGACCAGTCCAAACTTTATTACGCTTAATACCAAAAATGGACTTTCATCCAATACCATAAATACTATTCTTCAAGACAATAATGGTTTAGTTTGGTTTGGCACTAGTGATGGCCTTAACAAATTTGATGGAACAAACGTAACCGTTTATACGCATAAGAGTAGCGATAGTTCAAGTATTCCATCAAATAACATTACTGCATTATTAGAAGACCGAAGTGGGCGATTATGGGTGGGTACCAGCGGAGGAGGTCTAGTTTATTATGATCACAAGCAAAATAAATTTATATCTTTTGTAGGGGATGGTATCCCTGGACGTAAGGGCCAATTTAATGTGCTGAGTTTGTACCAAGACCGAGCTGGTAATATTTGGGTTGGTACTTTTGGTGGTTATCGGATTATCGATTCAAAAACATCAAAGGTTAAAAATGTAGGGGTAAGTGAGTTGATAGGAAATGGGTCTAGTGTCCTCTCGTTCGCAGAAGGTGTAGGTAATAAAATGTGGATTGGTACAAATAAAGGGCTCTTAGCTGTTGATACAAAGACAGATATGACTGAGAAATTCGTTCACCATCCAACAGACCCCAATAGCCTCAGCGATAACTGTATTAGGGTTATTGTGAAAGATAAACAGGGCAGGTTATTATTTGGTACCAACAGGGGGCTAAACATGTTGGCCAACGACAAAAATCAATTTCGTTCTTTTTTGAGATCTGATAATACACAGAATTATGATGATATGATCTATGCAGCAAGTTTTGCAAAGGATGGTAAATTATGGATAGCCACCGAAGAAGGTGTAAGTATTTTTGATTTACAAAAGCAAAATTTCACAGATATAAAGCCAAACAGACGTGAACCCTTTGGCTTAAGCCAAAAATCGGTAAGAAGTATTTGCATGGCCAAAAATGGGATTATTTGGATTGGCACTTATCAAGGTGGTGTAAACAAGTTTGACCCAAATTTAGCTTTGTTTAATCTTAAAAAAAGTAGTCCATTTGATCCTAAGGGACTTTTATCACCTGTGGTTACTTCTTTTGCTGAGTATAAAAAAAATAAAATTTTTGTGGGTACTGATGGAGGTGGTTTACATCTATTTGATAAAAATAGTGGTCTTTTTGAGCAGATTAAAATTAAAAGTAAAATAGATTTATCGGGAACTCCTTTGGCTATACTTACTTTAGAGCTTGATTCTCGCGGGAAGTTGTGGATAGGAACCTACCAAGATGGCTTATTTTGTTATAGTCCAACAGATAAAAGTTACGAGCAGTTTCTGGCCGGTCCATTATCCACAAATTTGAGCCAGAATGATGTTTTCTTTGTAAAGGAAGATAGTAGGGGCTTAATATGGATTGGCACCAATGGAACAGGTGTAAATGTTTATAATCCAGAAAAAAAATCATTTATGCGCTTTGGCACCTATCTCATACCTCCCATGTTACTCCCAGGAAATGGTTTTATGCGGGCTATCTCAGAAGATACTGAAGGGAATGTTTGGTTGGCATCAAATGGAACAGGTATAGCGGTTTATCAACGCAATAACGAAAAGTTCAAATTATTTAACAGGGCCAATAGTGGGCTGTCTAACGATGTAGTAATAAGCTTGCTGCATGATAGCAAGGGTAATTTGTGGGCAGGAACGGATGGTGGCGGTCTTGATCTTTTCAACAAGAAAACAGGCAGGTTTATCAATTTCAATGAAACAAATGGCTTACCAAACCCTATTGTTTATAAAATATTGGAAGGTAAAGATGGATTGATATGGTTTAGTACAGATAGAGGTATTAGTTGCCTCAACCCATCAACAAAAAAAGTTAAGAATTTTGGGCGTTTTAATGGCCTTCAAGATAGTCCCTTTGTACTCGGTTCTGGAATAAGTGCTAGTGATGGAGAATTGTATTTTGGAGGACAGGAAGGTTTTAACTATTTTTTTCCAACAGCACTTCCAGTCAACAGCACCGTGCCCAAGGTACTATTAACCGAACTAAAGTTAGCAAATATGGTAGTGCTGCCAGGTAAGGATGCTCCTATACAAGAACAGATTGAGTTTGCAAAGGAAATTAACCTTGATTATGGACAAAATTTTTCCATCAGCTATGTTGCATTGAATTATACTGCACCCCAGCAAAATCACTATTCGTACCGCTTAGTTGGTTTAGAAGAGGAGTGGAATTATGTGGGGGCAGAAAAAACAGCTTATTATACTAATTTAGATCCTGGCGAATATGTGTTTCAGGTAAGAGCGAGTAATAACAACGGATCTTGGAGTAACCAGATTACATCTATAACAGTACATGTAGAGCCGCCGCTTTGGCGTACAAGTTATGCTTATTTCTTTTATTTAGTTGCAGCTGGCACCGTACTTTACATGATAAGGAGAAGGGGTATTAAACGTATTAAACAAGAACTTGCTTTAAAACAAAATCAGATCAATAAGGAGCAAAAAGTGCTTCAACAACAAAGAGAATCAGAACGTGCACATGCGCTAGATACACAGAAAATAAAGTTCCTTACCAATTTGAGCCATGAATTTCGAACACCAATTTCGCTTATACTAGCTCCTGTAGATAAATTACTAGCCGTAAAACAGGAACAGCAGGTATCTAATCAAGTAAAGATGATTAGGAGAAATGCCCGAAGGCTTTTAAATCTTGTGAACCAGTTGCTTGATTTTAGAAAAATGGAAGAGCAGGAACTGAAATTAAATCTAAATCAGGGCGATTTGGTTGCCTTTATAAATGAAGCAGCAGAGGCTTTTCAAGATCTTTCTGATCGAAAAAAAATCTCCTTACAGGTTAACAGCGATATTTTAGAATTGCAAACCTACTTTGATCAGGATAAGATGGAGCGAATTGTATTTAACTTACTTTCTAATGCATTTAAATTTACAAAAGAAGGGGGTGAAGTAAGTTTAGTAATGTCTTTAAGAAAAAAATTGGAGCAATCTAAATCTATGTTCGATATTAGGGTTTCTGATACAGGAATAGGGATAGCTCAAGAAAACGTGGATAGAATATTCGATCGTTTTTTCATGGATAATAATGTTACGTCAATTTTAAACCAAGGAAGCGGTATTGGATTATCTATAGTAAAAGAATTTGTAGAACTTCATGAAGGTAAAATCACTGTAGAAAGTGAATTAGGTAATGGTACTTCTTTCTATGTTTCTATACCTGTTGAGGTAATTACACACGAGATTAAGTTAGAAACCGAAGCCATTGTAGAGGTGCCGACTGAAACCATAGCCCTTGAACAGGATTTTGCCCAACTTGCTATGGTTGGCGATGGCAGTATGGCAACAGTTTTATTGGTAGAAGATAATGATGAATTTAGGTTTTATTTAAAAGACAGCCTTCAGCCATATTACCATATAATTGAAGCTGCAAATGGAAAAGAAGGATGGCAAAAAACACTCTCTGGACATCCTCAGCTTGTTGTTAGCGATATCAGCATGCCGGAAATGAGTGGCATAGAACTTAGTCAAAAAATTAAGTCTGACAAAAGGACCAGCCACATTCCTGTAATTTTGCTAACTGCCATTAGCGGAGAAGAAGATCAAGTTAAAGGACTTAAATCTGGAGCTAACGATTACCTTACCAAGCCCTTTAACTTTAATATCCTACAGGCGAAAATTGAAAACTTGTTGTTGTTTAACCGATCATTGAAAAATGCCTATTCAAAACAAGTAAAGGTTGAGGCTAAAGAAATTGAAATCGAGTCTAGCGAGGTAAAATTGTTGAGCAAGATTGTAAAATATATCGATGAAAAGTTAAATAATCCAGAATTATCTGTAGAAGAGCTGAGTAAACATGTGGGCATGAGCCGAGGTTCTCTATATCATAAACTTTTAGAGATAACCGGGCTTACACCAATAGAATATATACGTTCTATAAAGTTAGAGCGAGCTGTAGAATTACTAGAAAAAAGTGATTATAACGTTGCGCAGATTGCTTATATGACTGGTTTTGGTACACCCAGTTACTTTTCGAGGCTTTTTAAAGCCCAATTTAAAATGCTTCCTTCAGAATATATTAATGCCAAACGTAAAGAAAAACGTAATTGATAAATAAGCCCTGTATTTGATAGCTTTTTTTTAGCAAAAATACATTTGTAGGTTATTTTTGTACAATCCACGTATGCCATTTATGGTTCATGCAGTAGCTTTGATTTTAATCAAAACCAAATGTATGAACCAAAATTTTAAAAAATCTTTCCTATGTATTTGTGAAGTAACTACCAATTGTAATTGGCAAAAATTGCCTTATAGTAACATTAGTTAAAAGCAAATAAATTAATTGGAAGATGAAAATTAAATCAAAAATAATTTTTTGTTCATTACTGTTTATTCCATTTTTTGGAAAAGCTCAAAGCAAAAAATATCCCTTTCAGAACCATAAACTAGATTTCAATACCCGTGTTGATGATTTGGTTTCAAGATTAACTTTAGAAGAAAAGGTGGGTCAAATGCTGAATGCTGCACCCAGCATTCCACGTTTGGAAATACCTGCCTACGATTGGTGGAATGAGGTTTTGCATGGAGTTGCCAGAACACCATTTAAGGTTACCGTATATCCACAGGCTATAGCTATGGCTGCTACGTTCGATAAAGAATCTTTGTTTAAAATGGCTGATTATTCAGCATTAGAAGGAAGAGCTGTACACAATAAAGCTGTAGAAATGAATCGTGGAGGCGAACGATACATGGGGCTTACTTATTGGACACCAAATGTGAATATCTTTAGAGATCCGCGTTGGGGACGTGGACAGGAAACCTATGGCGAAGATCCATTTTTAACTTCAGCGATGGGTGCAGCATTTGTAAAAGGCTTACAGGGCGATGATCCAAAATACCTTAAAGCAGCGGCATGTGCTAAACACTTTGCGGTACACAGTGGTCCAGAGCCAGATAGGCATGTATTTAATGCAGAAGTGAGCAAATTCGATTTATGGGACACCTATCTCCCTGCTTTTAAAACTCTGGTAGTTGATACAAAAGTGGAAGGTGTAATGTGTGCCTATAACGCTTTCCAATCTCAACCCTGTTGCGGCAGCGATCTTCTTATGGTCGATATTCTGCGTAAGCAATGGAACTTTACGGGATATGTAACCTCGGATTGCTGGGCGATAGACGATTTTTTCAAGAACCATAAGACCCATACCGATGCAGCTTCTGCTTCTGCAGATGCGGTGTTGCACGGCACAGATGTAGAATGTGGAACGGACGCCTATAAATCTTTGGTAAAAGCAGTAAAGGATGGAAAACTTACAGAAACCCAAATAGACATTTCTGTAAAACGCTTGTTTATGACGAGGTTCAAGTTAGGCATGTTCGATCCTCCTGAATTGGTTAAATATGGCCAAACCCCATCTTCTGTATTAGAGAGCGAGCCGCATAAAGCGCACGCATTAAAAATGGCCAGACAGTCTATAGTAATGCTTAAAAATGAAAATAGTACGCTTCCGCTTAAAAAAACGATAAAAAAAATAGTGGTTCTAGGGCCAAATGCAGATAATTCAATTGCGATTTTAGGGAATTATAATGGGGCTCCATCTGTACTCAAAACAGTACTGCAAGGGGTAAGGGAAAAACTTCCAAATGCAGAGTTGGTTTATGAAAAGGCTATAAATTTTACTAACGATACCTTATTGGTTTACAAAAATTACGCTCAGCAATGTAGTTTTCAAGGTAAAAAAGGTTTTTTAGCAGAATATTTTAATAATGTAGAGCTCAAAGGAAACCCTGTCATCAGCAATGAGCCAAGCATAGCAAACTCTTGGCAAGAGGGTCAACAAGTAATAGGTAGCATAAATGCAAGAAATTTTTCTGCAAGATATACTACAAACTATTTAGCAAGTGAAGATGGAGACATTACCTTTGAATTGGAAGGTGATGATGGTTATCGTTTTAAAATTGATGGCAAAGATGTAATTAATGCTTGGACAAGAAACAGGTGGGGTGCCCAGCAATACAAACTATCGGTACAAAAAGGTAAATCGTACCAAATTGTATTAGAGTATTGGCAGGGAGATGGTAAGGGCAATATTAAGTTAAGTGCCGGAAATTATCAAAAGACTGATTTTGATGCATTGACAGCTAAGATTAAAGATGCTGATGCAATTATTTACGTTGGTGGCATTTCTCCTCAGCTAGAGGGTGAAGAAATGAAGGTGGATTTTCCTGGTTTTAATGGTGGTGATCGAACATCAATACTGTTACCTGAAGTACAAACCAATTTAATGAAAGCCTTGAAAACGACAGGTAAACCTGTCGTTTTTGTAATGATGACTGGCAGCGCCATTGCTACACCATGGGAAGCTGCTAATATACCTGCCATAGTCAATTGTTGGTATGGTGGCCAAGCTGCTGGAACAGCTGTTGCTGATGTGCTTTTTGGAGATTACAATCCTGCCGGTAGATTACCTGTTACTTTTTATGCTAGCGATTCTGATCTTCCAGACTTTACAGATTATTCTATGAAAGAACGTACCTATCGTTACTTTTCTGGCAAGCCACTTTATGGTTTTGGTTATGGTTTAAGTTACAGTTCCTTCAAATACGATCAACTTGTGTTGCCTACACAGCTAAAACATGGTCGTCCGATTTCGCTGAGTGTTACAGTTTCCAACACTAGTAAAATTGCTGGTGAAGAAGTTATACAGCTTTACCTTACAAACCCAAATACATTGGTTAAAAGTCCACTTAAAGCACTTAAAGGTTTCGACAGAATTTTTCTTAAGCCAGGTGAGCGAAAAATTGTGAAGTTTAACCTTTCGCCAAGCGACCTCTCCCTTATAAATGAACAAGGTATTGCAGAAGCTATTAAAGGAAAACTAACGATTAGTATTGGCGGATCACAGCCAGACGAAATCAATCCTACCTCTGGAAATATTATTCATAAAACCATCAACATTATTTAATTGATAAAACCATCTATATACCTAACACACATATGAAAAAAACTATCTTGATTTTATTAGGTCTTGTTGCAGGAATATGTCAAGCTCAAATTAAATTTACTAATCCTATTATGGCTGGGTTCTATCCAGATCCGAGTGTTACCAGGGTAGGAGAAGATTATTATTTAGTGAATTCTACTTTTGCTTATTTTCCTGGTATCCCTGTTTTCCATAGTAAAGATTTAAAAAACTGGAAACAGATTGGCAGTGTAATCGATCGACCATCACAAATGACCTTTTTTGGAGACCGCACTTCTAGAGGACTTTTTGCGCCTTCAATTAATTTTTACAAAGGCACTTATTATATAACCTGTACTAATATAGACAAGCGTGGAAATTTTGTGATGACAGCAAAAAAACCAGAGGGGCCATGGAGTGATCCAGTATGGCTTCCGCAGGTTAGAGGAATTGATCCATCTCTATTTTTCGATCAGGATAAAGCATATATTGTATATAATAGTGATGCACCTGATAATAAGCCCTTATATTCTGGGCACCGCACCATACGCACTTTCCAGTTTGATCCGATTAATTTGAAAGTTATTGGTGAAGAAGTTCAATTGGTAAATGGTGGTGTAGATATCACTAAAAAACCGGTTTGGATAGAGGGACCACACATTTTTAAACGAGGAGAATGGTACTATATCTGTGCCGCTGAGGGGGGTACTTCAGTAAATCACTCTCAGGTAATTTTGAGAAGTAAGCAAGCAACTGGCCCTTATGTTCCGTATGAAAAAAACCCGATCTTAACACAACGAGATTTAGATCCAAATCGTAAAGATCCAATTACCTCAACGGGACATGCTGAATTGGTTGAAGGGCCAGATGGTAAAACTTATGCTATTTTTCTAGCTGTTAGACCATATGAAGGCAATCATTATAATACAGGTAGAGAAACGTTTATTGCGCCAGTTAAATGGACAGATGGTTGGCCAATCATTAATCCTGATCATAAAGAAGTTAAATACAGTTATAATGCTGATTTTAAAGAGGTAAAACAGGTTGCACCCCCACAAAGTGGAAATTTTGCTTATCGAACTACATTTGATAAAAAACTTGATCAATCACTGTTGTTTTTAAGAACTAATGATACAAGTTGGTATAAATTAGATAAAACCAATGGCTTAACAATGAAATTGTTGCCAGAAACCTGCATGGGAGTAGGTAACCCAGCTTTCATTGGTAAAAGACAACAACACCTAACTGGTAGTGCTTCAACCGAGATGACGTTTACAGCATCACAATCCAATGAAAAAGCAGGTATGCTGATTTTTCAAGGCGAATATAATTTTTACTATATCTGCAAATCGATAAAAGATGGTAAACAGGTGGTTCAACTTTACAAGGGAAATCCGAGTACCAAAACGATGGATTTAATTACCGAAGCTCCTATTACCGCCAAAAAAGTACAATTTAAGATTGAAGCTGATCGAGAATTCTATAGTTTTTATTATGCTGAGACTCCTGGCAAATGGAAATTATTGAAAGATAGCGTAGATGGCAAATTTTTAAGCACTCAAACTGCAGGCGGATTTGTAGGTTCTCTATTTGCATTATATGCAACTTCTTCTGGCGAAAATTCAACAAATAAGGCTAGCTACAAATGGCTAGACTATGCAGGAAATGATGCAGTTTATAAAAATTTACAAAAATAATAACCTATTTACTTGGCAACAGCATTGAAAAAACTGAACACAATTTATGATATCGCCCATGAGCTTGGTATCACGGCGTCATTGAGTAAGTATCCAGGAACTAGGCGAACAAACACGTAAAATGGGAATTGATATGGCCGCAAAGCTAGATTATAGGCCAAATTAACTTGCCTCTGCTTTAAAATCAGATAAAACCTATATCACTGGTATTATTGTACCCAGCCCTGAAGCGCACTTCTTTGTCTATATTAATAGTATCGAAAATGGTCTTAAAGATTTTACATTTTTAAGAAGTAGTTAGACAAATAAGCCACTAATTTTGTTGATAGGTAAACGATAAACTCAAAGTGCCAACTGTAACTATTAATGATTTTAGGGAAGGTTACCTTGCAGCAAGCCATTTTATAGAAAAGGGTTACAAGAGAATTGCTTTTATAACTACCGGCCATAGAATTAAAATTTTTAGCCAGCGATTAGAAACTCGAACATTGTAATTGAGCCTACCATAGTAGATCGCCAATCTACAGGTACTTACATAAAACAAAAGTTTAGTTAGTTATTTAAAGCATTATTCAAATGCTATCCAATCTACCTCGGCATTTCCTTTGTTTTTCATTACTAGAACTAGGTGATGCACACCCCTTTGCATAGTTAATACCTTTGATGTAACCTCAGTGAAACTTTGCCCTTTAGGTATCGTTATTTCAGCAATAATTGGCCCGTCGGGTTTGTTGGTATGTACTTGAAGTATGGCTCCATCAGATGATTTGGCTCGTAGTTTAACCGAGTGCAATCGTTTTTCTCCAAAATTAACTGTGTTATATTGTAACCAGGCGTTTTTCTGCGTGAAAACCGTTTTCCATCCTTTAAATGTTGCGCTTGTATCGATCCATTCTATATTGGTACCTTCTTTACTTATTGTCGAATACCTGTCTAGTTCTATTTTTGTACGGGCATCAGTAATTCCGATACCTCTTAATGTTGGGATTACTTTTTTTATGGTTCCATCTAAGTTAAATGTAAGGCTATCTGCACTAATGGAACGTGCTTTGTCAAATTTTGGAGAATAATCATTATGGTGATAAAAAAGATACCATTGTTTCTTAAATTCAATAATAGAATGATGGTTTGTCCAGCAACCAGTTTCTGATTCGTCCATAATTACACCCATCACTTTAAACGGCCCAAGTGGACTTTTGCCCATCGCATATTCAAGTCGTTCGATTTTGTTTTCAACATGTGGATAGGTTAGATAGTAATTGCCGTTGCGCTCAAAGAGATAAGGTCCTTCCTTTAAACCTTTTGTAGGAAGATCTCCAAGGGTCTTAACTTCCGATTCGAGCGCTAACATGTTGGCCTTCAATTTTGCACCATAAATATTTCCTCCAGACCAATATAGATAAGCCTGACCATCTTTGTCAATAAATACATTTGGATCTATACCGCGAACACCTTTAATTGGTGAAATTTGAGGAATAAATGGGCCCTCTGGACGATCTGCGATTGCTACGCCAATGGTGAAACCTTTTCCGTTACTAATTGTGTCTTTTGGAGTGGATGGAAAATAAAAATAGTATTTTCCATTTCTTTCAATGCAATCTGGCGCCCACATGCTATAACTTTCTGGTTTAACCCAAGGTACATTTTGCTGAGAAACGATTACGCCATGATCTGTCCAATCGGTAAGATTTGCAGAGGAAAAAACATGGTAATCTTCCATAGCGAACCAACCTAGCCTGCCTTTTCCATTGCTGGCTATAATATCATGAGATGGATATACATAAATTCGGTTACCAAATACTCTCGCAGATGGATCTGCTGTAAATTGATTATTGATTAATGGATTTTGAGCATTTGAAGACTGTACAACTAACGCCATTGCGAGGCAAGTTATATATTTTAACAATGTAAATAGGTTAGCACTCATTCAAGTCTATTTTTAAAATTAAGGCCTTAACAATCTCAAATAATAAATTGGCCCAGCTGTATTGCCAGCTAAAGCTTGAAACTTAACCCGGATTTTGCTTTTTCCTTTAACCATAGATTCTGGAATTGCATAGCGTTCTGTCTGAAATTGCTGTTGTGTCCATTTTCTGGTATTATCAACCGTGGTTAATTTCTCATCATCAATGTAGATGTCGAACTTTCTATTTCCCGATTCGCCACCAAAATAGCGTACCATTAAAGCTAAATTAGTCTCGTTTTGAGTAGAAAGCTGATAACTAAAGAAACCTTCATTTTTGGCATCTCGCCAAAATTCATCAAAAGAGTTTCCTGTGCTCGAAAATTTTTGTTGGATAAAATGGTCTGCCTCGGGCTGTTGTTCACCAGGTGCAACAAAGTCGACCGTAATTTTTTGCAATTCGATATTTTCCTTTTCTACTTTGGCAATTGAATCAACCCGACCTTGGTATTGCGTGTTATTAAGTGCCATCCAATACATTTGATACCGTGAATCATGAATTTTATAGAAGGGTTCGAAAACCAGCGGAATTTCGTTCATAATCTTCAATGAAGTAGGGGTAAAATGGAGTGGTTTACCCTTTACTGGCACCAAATGTTTCGGTAATTCTGCAATATGATCTTCAATAATAATTGGTGCTTGGTTTACGGCCAGTTTTTTACCTCCAGCTATGTGTCCCCATCTGCTATCACCAGCAACTAAACCAAACAAACTTTCAGTTCCTGTTTTAGCACTTAATAATATTGGGCCATGCATGAAGGCTACATACTCTGATGCATTCGGTAGTGACTCAATCCGATTAGTCATCGGCAATGCCACCGTAACAAGATCTCCTTTTTTCCATAATCGGTTTACAGCTACATAAGATGATGGGCCATTGGCATAGCCAATCGCTTTACCATTGATCATTATTTTTAATGCTCCTTTAGCTACCCATGATGGATAACGGATCATTAGCGTAAATTTCGAAGAACCTTCGGTAATTCTAAGTTTGGTTTGCTCTTCTTCTGGGAAAAGTGTTTCCTGTTTTATCTTTACTTTTTTCTCTTTCCAGTTGAGCTCAGAAGCTACAAATAGATTTACATATAATGAATCTTTTGCATGTGTATAAATAAACTGGTTGTACTTACTGTGATTTTCCATACCGCTACCTACACAACACCACATACCTTGGTCTGGAGCAGAATAAACTCTATAGTGACGTGGACGGGCAGGGGTAAAATAAACATATCCTCCGTGATCAGGATGTTGTGTAGAAAGGATATGGTTATATAAGGTACGCTCGTAGTAGTCAGCATACTCGGCTTTTGGTTGTATTCTAAATAGGTCTTCGGTAAGTTTTAACATGTTGTAAGAGTTGCAGGTTTCTGGACCCTCAACATCATTTATAAAATCAATAGCACTGGCTTTTGAAGGGAAAAATTCTCTTCTGCTGTTGCCACCAAAGGCAAGCGTGCGATTGCTGGTTACAGTTTCCCAAAAGAAACTTCCTGCTTTTAGGTACTTTTTGTCTTTGCTCAACTCGCCAATTCGCTGAAAACCTACCGCTTTTGGAACTTGGGTATTTGCATGTTTGTTATCTAAATTATCTTTACCATCTGCCATTGGGTTCAATAGCATCAAATGAGAAAATCGCTTGGCCGCAACCATGTATTTATCATTTTTGGTAATTTGGTAAGCATCTGCAAAGATTTCGTTCATTCCGCCATGTTCTTCATTTAGCATTACCTGCATCTGTTGGTCAGAAAGAGTAGAGGTTACTTTGATTGCCCAGTCGCAAAAATTAAGGAAGATCTTCTTTGCTTCTTCGTTTTTGGTATAAATCCAAACATCTCTTAGCCCACTATACATTTTATGAACATTGTACCAAGCTACCCAGGCAGTTCTGTATACTGTTAAATCAGCACGATTTACACCAGTCCAAATATTATCACTGTTAGGTATAGCACCAACATAGCCAACACCCCAAATTGGATGATTATTACCATTCGCTTCCTGACATGCCTTCAACTCTTGGATCATGTAATCCATTCGTTTTTTACATTCTGCATCTTTTGTCGAAGCAAAATTCATGGCAAGTGCCGATAAATAATGTCCTCCCACATGTCCATCTAAACCATCCCAGTTTGGATAAGACTTTGCCTTTTCTGGTAGCCCTGCTTGTTTGCGATAGCCTGCCAATAACCTGTCAACATCGTATGCGAGAAGGGTTTTTATATTAAGGTCGCGTGCATGCTGAAACGGCCCTTCTAACATCACTACATCTTCGAGAGGAAATTCGTTTGGATATATATTATTTTGCGCTTGGGTAGTTGTTACCAGCATTAACAAACTTGCCATGATCCAATGTGTTAAATTTCTAGGTGTGATTTTGACGGTCATTGTATATTGTTTATGGTCAGTGTGATTATATATTTAAAATAACCTATCTCAGTTTTTAAATTACATTACGTAAATCCCTGTATTTTCAATCAGCTATGGTTACTATCGTTTAAGTGTTGATTTATTATTTGTTAAATTTCCACCAGTCAAAGTTGAATAATTCACCCTCGGCTCCTTTGAAAATAAAGTAAAGATCTTGTACACCTGTTACCTTTTTATCAATTTTTACAGTTTGAGTGTTCCAAGATTGATTATCGCCAGTTGGCTTTACAGTTAGCGTAGTTAATATTGTTCCCGATAGACTGCCTGAGCGCACTTCAATGCTCCCACCTTTGCCAGCAACTCTTGCTTCGAATGATTTTGGTCCTTTTCCAAAATCTACACTTCTTACTTTGATATAATCTCCATTGCTAATCTCCGTTACGTATACGCCAACTTTGGCTGCGGTTGTAGTTTCTATTCCTTCTTCCCAAGCTATGGTTTCTGCTTGTGTAGTTGCATAAGGATTTAAATGTTGCACTGGATTAACACCGGCAATTGTATTTTGAATTCTTGGAATAGTGCCATCAGCATTATACTTAAATTCTTCTACAGCTACAGAGCGATTAAAGCCACCACCACCAGGCAAGGCTCCATTATGATAAAAGAAAAAAGATTTGCCTTTGTAATCAATTACACCTGGATGGTTGGTAAATGCACCTCCTTTTTTAATGACAGTCATAATGGTATCTCTGTATTTCCATGGACCTGTTGCACTGGTGCTGGTAGAGTAGGCCAGATGTTCTGGAACACCACCTGCAGGATATAATAGATAATATAAATCTTTTCGCTTATAAAGCCAAGGGCCCTCTTCATAAGCTGAAGGTCGTTTGTCAGTATCTTTATACCTCACATTAAAGCCCTCTTTATTAAGTGGAACAGAAATTACTTCTCCTGAATAAGAAATCATGTCGGCATTTAGTTTTACATATTTAAGGTATGGATTGCCCCAATAGAGGTAAGCCTGCCCGTCATCATCAATAAAAACCGTCGGGTCAATGTCTCCATTACCACTGTGTACAAGCGGTTTACCAATAGCATCTTTAAATGGCCCGGTAGGACTATCACCTACAGCAACGCCAATAGACATTCCTTTTCCGCTTGCTTCATTCATTGGAACATACCAATAAAATTTCCCGTTACGGAAGATACATTGGCCTGCCCAAGCATCTTTCTTAGCCCAGGTAAATGTTTGCAAAGACAATGGAGAACCACGATCCGTCCAATTTACCATGTCTACGGTTGAATAGGTATGCCAATCTTTCATTACAAACCAAGTAGATTTGTCCTCATCATGACCAGTGTAAAGAAATAGGGTGTCTTTATAGACCATTGGTGCAGGATCTGCGGTATAAATAGTTTGGATAATAGGATTTTGAGCCAACACCAACTGTTGTAATCTCAAAATAAGGAATGCGCCTAAACAAAGTGATTTAAATATGAAATTTGTTTTTTTCATTCTCTGTTGTTTAATTAGAAGGTTTTAGCATTAATTTTATTTAGTAGAAAGTATCCACCAATCTATGTTTATTTCAGGTTTATCTGCGCCTTTTACAGTTAAGTAAAGATCTTGTTTTCCTGTTGTGTGCTCGACTTTACAACTTGCTTCTTTCCAAGTTTGTCCACTTCCTGTTGCTGGTATGGCAAGTGTTCCTATTATCTTTCCAGTAGGGCTACCTAAACGGATTTCTATTTTATTATTTTCACCAATGCTGGCTACAGAAGCAGAAAATTTCTTCGCGCCTTTGGCGCCGAAATCTACACCTTTAACTTTAATCCAATCTCCATTTTTAATATTGGTAACAGCTAATCCTCCATTGTTGCTTAATTCGGTTTTAACACCTTGCTGGTCATTCATGGTTTCGGCCTCTACACGAACATAAGGATTTAGTCCATCAACCTGCGGCACTCCGTCTGCTGTATAGGTTACCTGTTCAATGCTTCCATCTGGTTTATAATTCAATAACTCAATGGCCAAATTTCTTTTAAACTCTGTAGGTATACCCATTTTGTAAGCAACAGCTCTGTTATGGTAGGCATGGTACCACTTACCTTTAAATTCAAAAATACCCTGATGATTATTATTGTTATTCTGCGGTGGTTGGGCTGCAACTATACCTGCGTAGGTAAATCCTGAGGTTGGGCTTTTGCTCGTCATATAATCGATGCGCATTTGTGCCCTTGGGTTGCTAGAATAAGAAAAATAATAGATGCCATTGCGTTTATGCATCCATGAAGCTTCAAAAAAAGCAGGAACGTTTATTGATGTTGCAGGGCCATTTACACTAATCATATCTTTGTTAAGTTTAATAACCCTTGCATTATTATCTCCATTTCCACCAAAGTACATGTAAGCCTGTCCATCATCATCAATGAATGTCATCGGATCAAAAAGCCACATATTTGTAGCAGGAAGCACTCCTGGAGTTTCAATTTCTACTAGTTTTTTGCCAATCGGATCTTTAAAGGGACCTATCGGACTATCTGAAGTGGCTACGCCAATACCATTTCCTCCGTTGCCGAAATAAAGAAAAACTTTCCCATCTCTGGTAATGGCAGATGGCGCCCATGTTCTACCAGCCCAAGCTACATCTCTTGGGGCTTCAAATACAACACCATGGTCAGTCCAGTTTTTCATATCGCTACTAGAAACGCAAACTATTGATTTCATCTTGTAGCCACTGTCTTTGGTATAAGAATTTTCATCATCGTTAGAAGCATATAGATAAACCCTTCCATTATAAACGAGTGTGCCAGGATCTGCAAGATGACGGTATCCTACAATAATGTTGTCTGCATAACTTAAATTACTGTAACTAAACAGCAGGGCGAAAATTAAAATCTTGAAAAGGGATTTGATGTTCATAAGTGTTTCAATTTGGTTGTTATAATCAATCCTGCTAAATTATATACATCAGCATTTTGTAAATAGGTTATTTCGTCAATTTTACTACTACATTTGGATATTTTAACAAACAAATGTTAGTTCTTAAAGCTAATCCTAAACATTCATCGCATAGTTTTGAACAAGCTGGTCATGGATATCATTTTTTTGTAGATAGCTTTGAGTAACCAAGAATAACTCGCAAAAGTGATCAAGCAGTTCAATCCGTATGAAGAAATTTAAACTATTTAACTTATCAATCTTATTTTCGTTAATTACCTTATTTGCTAACGCACAACAGGCTAAGAACCCTGTTATTTTTGCCGATGTGCCTGATCCTTCTATCATCAGAGTTGGAAAAATATATTACATGAGCAGTACCACAATGCACATGAATCCTGGTGTTCCGATCATGAAATCAACCGATTTGGTAAACTGGAAAACGATAGGTTATGCTTATGATACCCTTGGAAATTCAGCTGAACTTACATTGTCCAACGGTAAATGGGATTATGGAAGAGGATCTTGGGCAAGTAGCCTTCGTTATCATAATGGGATGTATTATGTAAGTACCTTTTCTGGAACAACAGGAAAAACTTATATTTATAGTACGAAGGATATCGAAAAGGGACCATGGAAATTAGTTTCATTTAAACCATCTCTCCATGATCATTCTTTATTTTTTGAAGATGATGGTAGGGTTTACATGGTGTATGGCGCTGGAAAAATTACTTTGGTAGAACTGAAAGAAGATTTATCAGGAATTAAACCAGATACGAAGCCTAAAATTATTATTGAAAATGCAAGTCTGCCGGCTGGCACATCTGGTGGATTGCCGTCTGAAGGTTCGCAACTATTTAAAATAAACGGTAAATATTATCTCTTTAACATTACTTGGCCAAGAAACGGAATGCGTACGGTAGTTATACATCGTTCCGACAAACTTGATGGTCCTTATGAAGGGCGAGTAGCACTTAAAGATAAAGGGGTAGCACAGGGTGGTTTAATCAATACACCTGAAGGCAAATGGTTCTCCTATCTATTTAGAGATTTTGGATCCGTTGGTCGTATTCCATATCTAGTTCCAGTTAACTGGGAAGATGGTTGGCCAATATTAGGTGTAGATGGTAAAGTTCCTGAAACACTTGAACTTCCTGCTAGTAAGGGACTAATTCCTGGAATTGTAGCATCAGACGAGTTTAATCGTAAAAAAGGTGAACCACTATTGCCTCTAGTTTGGCAATGGAACCATAATCCTGATAATAAATATTGGTCTGTTAATGAACGTCCTGGCTTTCTGCGGATTACCACTTCAAGACTTGATACCAACATTCTTATGGCTCGTAATATGCTAACTCAGCGTACCATTGGGCCAATGTCTTCGAGCACAATTTCTATAGATATCTCAAACATGAAAGCTGGAGATCAGGCCGGATTAATATTATTACAACGTAAATTTGGCTGGGTAGGCGTAAAAAATAACGGTAGCAAGAAAACCGTGGTAATGGTAACTGCCCAAAATGGCACAACAATAGGTGAGGATGTACCAAAGGACCAAAAGAATATATATTTTAAAGCCAAGTGTGATTTCAATAACCGAACAGACAAAGGGTATTTCTTTTATAGTTTCGATGGCAAAACCTGGAAACCAATAGGTGAACCATTGCAAATGTCTTATACGCTTCCACATTTTATAGGCTATCGATTTGGACTATTCAATTATGCAACCGAAAACGCAGGCGGTTATGTAGACTTTGATTATTTTAGAATTGAGGCAAATTAGTAGATTTTACAAATTCCATCTCCTAAATTAACTGAACAGCCAGCTCTCCAAAACAAACAATATGAAAATTGAAATAAGGAATCCGTTCGCGATAGTGCTACTTGCTCTTTCGCTTTCCGCAACTGCGCAAAACCCAATTATACAAACCAAGTTTACTGCAGACCCAGCGCCCTTAGTTTATAAAGATACTGTATACCTTTACACTACGCACGATGAGAATAGTGCTGGTCCTGGCATGGGGAAATTCCTAATGAAAGACTGGCTGTTATACACTTCGACAGATATGGTAAACTGGACTGATCGTGGTGTAGTGGCTTCATTAAAAAGTTTTAGTTGGGGAAGGCAAGAAAACGGTGCATGGGCACATCAGTGCATTGAACGCAATGGTAAGTTCTACCTTTATTGCACAGTGCAGGGAAGCGGCATTGGCGTACTAGTTGCGGATAGGCCTTATGGACCTTTTAAAGATCCTATCGGGAAAAAATTGGTAGGTGGTGATGATATTTGGAGCACGATAGACCCCTCTGTATTTATTGATGACGACGGACAAGCTTACCTCTATTGGGGCAATCCAAATCTTTGGTACGTAAAGTTGAATAAAGATATGATCTCTTATTCTGGAGAAATTGTTAAAGTTCCAAACGTAGGGAAGATAAAAGACCAGACTAGCCCAGATTTGTTTCACTATCAGGAAGGTCCTTGGGCTTACAAACGTAATGGACACTACTATATGTCTTATGCTTCCACATGTTGTCCGGAGGGTATTGGTTATGCGATGAGCAACAGTCCAGCTGGTCCTTGGGAATATAAGGGATATATAATGAAACCGAATAGCAAATCTAGCGGAAATCATCCTGGAATTATTGATTATAAAGGAAAATCCTATGTTTTTGGTTTCAACTTCCGTTTAAACTTTATGCTTACCAAAGCACACCACGAAAGGCGTTCTGTTTGTGTAGAAGAATTTAAGTATAATCCAGACGGAACTATTCCAGAATTACCCTGGTGGTCTGAGACTGGCGTAAACCAAGTTGGCTCGCTTAGCCCTTTCAAGCGCATTGAGGCAGAAACTATAAACTGGTCTGAAGGAGTTAGTACGCTGAACAACAGTGATAAAAACCAAATGTATATTACAGATATAAGTAACAATGATTTCATTAAGGTAAAAGGAGTAGATTTTGCTAAGGGTGCGAAAAAATTCGAAGCCAGTATTGCTGGGTCTTCAGATGGAAATATCGAAATTAGAATAGATGATAAAGCAGGCGAATTGCTTGGTACTTTAAATGTGAAAAGCACTGGGGGAGACCAAGCTTGGAAAACGATGGCTTGTAGTCTTAAATCGATAAAAGGGAAACACGATGTTTACTTCATATTTAAAGGAGATAAGGAAAATCTATTCAATTTTGACTGGTGGCAGTTGAAAGCAAAATAACAAATGGCAAATATCAAAATTACGATGCAACTGAATAAATATATGATCGCGGCGATCATCATTATTTCTCTCTTTTTATCAAATAGAGGTATGGCTCAACTGATTGCAAATGTACCAGTTCCTCCAGAAATAGAAAACCCAGAACTACTTGGGATCAATAAAGAACCCTATCACGCAACGCTGATGCCTTATGCCAACTTAAAAGAGGCCTTGGTAGCCAAGCGCCATGCCTCATCGTTATGCCGCACACTTAATGGGCAATGGAAATTTAATTGGGTACCAAGGCCAGAGCAACGCCCAGTTGACTTTTACAAAACTGATTACAATGTTTCGAACTGGAAAGAAATTCCTGTACCCTCTAACTGGGAAGTACACGGATATGGTACACCATTTTACCGTAACCTGGGCTATACCATAAAGAAAGATTTTCCAAGGGTGATGAGCGAGCCAGAAAAATGGTATACATCCTATAAAGAGCGCAATCCGGTAGGTAGCTACAGAAGAGAATTTGAAGTGCCAGCTGACTGGAGCGGTAGGCGCAATTTTATCACTTTTGATGGGGTAGACTGTGCTTTTTTTCTATGGGTAAATGGTAAAAAGGTAGGCTTTAGCGTAAATAGCCGCAATGCCGCAGAATTTGACTTAACGAACTACCTTAAGCCAGGCAAAAATATGATTGCGGTTGAAGTATATCAGTATAGTTCAGGTACATGGCTCGAAGATCAGGATATGTTTCGCCTGCATGGCATATTTCGTAATGTTACCCTGTGGAGTGCGCCCCAAGTACATATTCGAGATTTTTTTGTAAAGCCAGATTTAGATAAAGCCTATAAAGATGCTACACTTGATATTACTGCAAAACTTAAAAATTATGGCGATAAAACTGGCAAATCACAAACGATAACTGCAGTACTGTTTGATAAAGATGGCAACGAGATTGCCAAAGGCAGCGCAAGTTGCACGCCGCTAAAAGCCAATCAGGAAGAAGAAATGCAGGTGAACATGAAAATCTCCAATCCACTGAAATGGACTGCTGAAACACCTAACTTGTATACTGTTGTGGTCACCAGCTCTGAAGGTGAAATTTTATCATCAAAAATTGGTTTCCGCAAAATAGAAATTAAGGGACGTATTTTTACAGTGAATGGAACTCCCATTAAACTCAAAGGCGTAAATCGCCACGAACATTGGTCGGACGTTGGGCATGCGATAACAGAAGAGCAAATGATAGAGGACCTTAAGACCATTAAACAAGGAAACTGTAATCATATCCGTACTTCTCATTATTCTGATGACCCCAGGTGGTACGAGTTGTGTGATGAATGGGGGATTTGGTTGGTTGCCGAAGCCAACGTAGAGTGTCATGGATACGACAGTCGCTTCGATAACGAACCTACCATTAAATCGGCCATTATTGACCGTAATGTAGCCAACATCGAGAATTTTAAGAACAGTCCTTCAGTAATTATTTGGTCATTGGGCAACGAATGTGGCTGGGGAGCTACGCCAAATTTTGTAGCGGCAATGAATGCTGTTAAAGCCTTAGATCCTTCAAGGCCAATTCATTACGAGCGTTTTGGCGTTGGTAAGAATAATCCAGCAGATCTGGATGGACGGATGTACGGAACAGCTCAGGATTATGCCAGAACAGCTCAAGATAAAACACTTACCAAACCTTTTTATATCTGTGAATTTGTACATGCCATGTTCAATTCAATGGGTTCGCTTGATGAATATGCAGAAGTTTTTGACAACAACCCAGAAATTTTGGGCGGAGCGATATGGGAATACCAGGATCAGGCTTTATGGAACAAACGGGATCCAAACCGACCAATTTTGGCTTATGGTGGAGGTTTTGGTGAAGCGCCGAACGATCACTACTTTATCCATAAAGGTGTAGTTTCTTATGATCGTGCCACAACTGGAAATAGCGTGAAGCCACACTTTCCAGAAATGAAAAAAGCCTTCCAATGGATTGATACCGAATTAACCGATCCTATTTTGGGTACAATATCGATCAGAAATAAATTTCAGTTTATCTCGCTGAGCAGTTTTGATGGATTTTGGAGCATTACCGAGAATGGAATTGAAATCAGTAATGGTAAGATCAACTTGGGACGACCAATTTATGCACGTACAACCGGACGAGCCAATGTCCCTTATCAAGTTGCAAACCCAAAATCGGGAGCAGAATATTTTCTTCGCATTTCCTATCGACAAAAAGAAAATACACTTTGGGCAGAAAAAGGGTATGAAGTGGCTACCGCCCAGTTTAAATTACCGATAAATACCCCTAAAATTGTTTTTACAAAAACAACAAAACAGGTAAAACTTGTTCAAAATGAGCAAATGGCTACCGTGTCTGGAAAAGATTTCTCATTAAGTTTTGATAAAAATACCGGTTTCATCCACCAGTTGGTGAAAAAAGGAACCAATATGATTACTGCAAATGGCGCACCAAAATTACACCTATGGCGAGCACCACACCGCACAGACGATGATTGGGCTTACCGCCAATGGGAAAAATTTGGGGTAACAACATTGAAGTACAAGCCTGTAGAAATTAAGGCAATGGTTATAAACAATACTACGGTAAAGATCATATCTACCACTAAAGCCGAAGGAAAAGAAGGATTTGCTGTACTTCACACGGCCACTTATACAATTAATGGTGATGGTGCGATAAAGGTAGATAACCAGGTTAAATTTGTTGGGCTTCCTATTAATTTGGCCAAGATTGGCGTGCGCCTATTACTGGATAAAAAACTGGATATGCTAACATTCTTCGGTCGCGGCCCTTTCGAAAACTATTCAGATCGTAAAAGTGCGGCCGAAGTAGGTGTGTACACCATAGGCGTAAACCAACAATATGAATATGAGAAACCAATGGAGCGTGGTAACCACGAAGAGGTGCGTTGGTCTCAATTGAGTGGCAAGGGAATGCCATCCCTAATGATTAAGGCAGACGAGAAATTGATGCAGGTAGCCGCACTGCCCCATACCGACGAGCAAATGACACCGGTTGAGTACAAAATTGATCTCCCAGCTAGTTCAGCTACGGTGTTAAGCATTTCTACCAAAACCTTGGGAGTAGGTTCTAACAGCTGTGGTCCTCAACCGCTCGAAAAATTTAAGGTAGCTGCACAGGATACCTCTTTTACCTATACCATTCAGCTTTTTTAATATGAAATTTGCAAAAAATAAAAGACCAATTACATTTATAATCGCAATATGTTTGTTGCTAATTAGCGGAAGCTTAAAAGCTCAAACTGTATGGTTAGACGAGTTAGACCTGAGCACAGCTACTCAGGGCTATGGCATGCCGATGAAAAATAAGTCTATCGACGGAAAAAAAATGACGATTGCTGGCAAAACATTCGAACGAGGTTTTGGTAGCCATGCAGAGAGCTCATTAACCGTATTACTTGAGGGAGGTGCCAAATTGTTTACTGCAAAAGTGGGTATTGATGATGAAATTAAAAGCCATGATCCAGCTGCTGAGTTTGTAGTTTACGGTGATGGAAAAAAGTTATGGACAAGCGGAGTGATGCACGCAGGCGATTCTGCTAAAACTTGCTTGGTAAATTTATCGGGTGTAAAAAAACTCGAATTAGTGGTTACAGACGGAGGGAATGGCAACTATTATGACCATGTAAACTGGGCTGATGCAAAATTTGAAACTACGGGTGTCACAACGTTTAAAACATTTAGTCCAGTGGCAAATGAGCGGTACATTCTTACGCCACTTCCTGCAGACAAACCAAAGATCAATGGTGCTGGTGTTTTTGGTGTGCGTCCTGGTTCGCCATTTTTGTTCAGAATCCCTGCAACAGGTATCAGGCCAATGGTTTTCTCTGCTACTGGGCTACCTAAAGGACTGAGCATTGATGCGAAAACTGGCATCATCACAGGGAAAATCTCGCAAAAGGGAACTTATATGGTAACTTTGGGGGCAAAAAATGCAAAGGGCAAAGCCAATAAAAAACTACGCATAGAATGTGGCGATAAGATTGCTTTAACACCACCAATGGGATGGAACAGTTGGAACTGTTTTGCTGGAGAGGTTTCTGCCGATAAGGTAAAACGTGCGGCAGTAGCAATGGAAAAAAGCGGCCTAGTTAACCACGGTTGGTCTTATATCAATATTGACGATTTTTGGCAAAATAACCGAGATTCTAAAGATCCATCTTTACAAGGTTCATATCGTGATGAACAAGGAAATATTAAACCTAATGTTAGGTTTGGGGATATGAAAGGACTTGCAGATGATATTCACGCAATGGGTTTAAAAATCGGGATCTACTCTAGTCCTGGGCCTTGGACCTGTGGTGGTTGTTCTGGTAGCTATGAACATGAAGAGCAAGATGCGATGAGCTATGCAAAGTGGGGATTCGACTATCTGAAATACGACTGGTGCAGCTACGGTGGTGTCATTAACGGAATGCCAGATAACGATCCAAAAAAAGTACCTTCTTTATCATTTAGAGGGGGTAATGAACTGAACACCGCAATTAAACCGTATCAGGTAATGGGGGATTATTTGCTTAAGCAACCTAGAGATATTGTTTATAGTTTGTGTCAATATGGGATGTCTGATGTAGGAAAATGGGGCAACTCGGTAGGGGGAAATAGTTGGCGCACAACAAATGATATTACTGATACCTGGGCGAGTGTAAGGGATATCGCTTTAGCGCAAGATAAGTCGGCGGCATATGCAAAACCAGGTAACTGGAACGATCCAGATATGTTGGTAATCGGTACGGTGGGCTGGGGCAATCCACATCCGAGCAAGCTAAAACCAGACGAACAATATTTACATGTTAGCCTTTGGAGTCTTTTTGCCGCACCGCTTTTAATTGGTTGCGATATGGAGAAAATGGACGATTTTACCCTAAACTTATTAACAAATGACGAGGTGATTGCCGTTAACCAAGATCCATTGGGCAAACAGGCCACCTGTGTGCAAACGATTGGCGACTTGCGCATTTATAAAAAACAGCTCGAAGATGGAAGTTATGCCATTGGCTTCTGCAACTTCGGAATTGATATCGTAAATATCTCTTATAAGGATTTTGCTAAACTGGGTATTACCGGAAATATCAATGTTCGTGATATTTGGCGACAAAAAGACATCACAAAAATTGAAACTGGCAAACAACAACTTGATATTACGGTACCTGTTCATGGTGTAGTGCTTTATCAATTTACACCCCTAAAAAATTAAGTAATGAATACACATATTAAGTCGCTTTTATATGGTTCGCTAATTGGTCTTTTGAGTGCTACGTTTTCTTTCGCTCAACAAAAAAGTGTTTTACTAGAACCTAACGCTAGTTTTCGGTACAAACTCTTTTACGATCAACCAAGTTCAACGTGGAATGAAGCGCTTCCGCTTGGAAATGGCTTTTTGGGAGCAATGGTTTTTGGAGGGGTTCAACGAGAAAGATTGCAGCTCAATGAAACTACAATTTGGGGAGGTGGCCCTAATAATAATATTGATACAGCCGCTAAATCAGCAATTGATGAAGTTCGCAGCCTGCTTAACCAAAAAAAGTATCTAGAAGCTCAATTACTTGCCAATAATAAATTAGGACCAAAAGGAAATAGTGGCATGCCTTATCAGCTGGCTGGAAACCTTTATTTAGATTTCCCAGGCCACGAACAGCCTATCAATTACCGGAGAGATCTGGATATTGAACATGCTATTGCATCTGTGAGTTACACTATTAACGGAACAAGATTTAAGAGAGAGTACTTTACTTCTTTTACTAAAAACGTGCTGGTAGCAAGGCTAACAGCTGATCGTCCGAAGATGATCAGTTTTAAAGCGACATTACAAAGTCCATTGGCTCAGCAGGTTTATAAACAAGGAGACCAGTTGATTTTAGCAGGGAAGGGGAGTGATCACGAAAATCAGAAAGGCAAAATCAAGTTTAATGTAGTTGCCAGCGCTAAAACAAGTGGCGGCACAATTAAAGTTGATACTTCTAGTATTGTGATAGAAAATGCAGATACAGCAACTATATACCTATCTATAGGAACTAATTTTGTGAATTATAAAGATGTTTCAGCAGATCCGCTTGCAAAAGCACTCCAAAATTTAAAAGCAGGTTATGCTAATAGTTTTGACCAATTATTCGCTTCCCACACCAATTTCCACAAGAACTATTTTGATCGGGTTAAGTTGAATTTAGGGAATTCTGAAGCAATGAAAAGGCCTACTAACGTTCGTATTCAGCAATTTTTAAATGGAAATGATCCTCAATTAGCAGAACTCTATTTTCAGTTCGGAAGATATCTATTGGTTTCATCGTCCCAACCCGGGTCTCAGCCCGCCAACCTGCAAGGTCTTTGGAATGGAGAACTGAAAGGGCCATGGGATAGTAAATATACTGTTAATATCAATACAGAAATGAACTATTGGCCCAGTGAAGTTACACAGTTATCAGAATTGAATGCGCCGCTATTTAATATGATAGAAGACCTTTCTGTTACAGGGAAAGCTTCTGCAGTTAAAATGTATGGTGCTCGTGGCTGGATGCTTCATCACAATACCGATATTTGGCGCAGTACAGGAATAGTAGATGGTGCATTTTGGGGGTTATGGCCAACTGCCAATGCATGGCTGTGTCAACACTTATGGGAACATTATTTGTACACAGGCGATCAACAATTTTTAAAAAAATACTATCCCATCATGAAATCTGCAGCGCAGTATTTTCTTGATGTGCTTCAAAAAGATCCCAATCATAATTGGCTTGTAGTATCTCCGTCGGTATCTCCAGAACATGAATATATTGGAGGGCAAACTGCAGTTTCTGTTACTGCTGGTGCTACCATGGATAATCAGTTAGTTTTTGATTTGTTTAGCAATACATCCAAAGCAGCATCCGAGCTAAAGCTTGATCGTAAATTTGCCGATAGCTTAATTAACTATCAAAGTAAATTGCCTCCAATGAAGATTGGAAAGCATGGACAGTTGCAAGAATGGTTGGAAGATATGGATTCGCCTACTGATAACCATCGACATGTTTCGCATCTCTATGGTTTATTTCCAAGTAACCAGATATCACCTTTTCAGCATCCAAAATTATTTGCTGCCGCTAAAAATTCGATGGTTTATAGAGGCGATGTTTCTACCGGATGGTCAATGGCATGGAAAATTAACCTTTGGGCAAGGTTACTTGATGGAAACCATGCCTACAAACTCATCACAGATCAGATTAAACCAACTTCGCAACAATCTGGAGGTACCTATCCAAATCTATTTGATGCGCATCCGCCATTTCAGATCGATGGAAATTTTGGTTGCACAGCCGGCATTGCTGAAATGTTGATGCAAAGCCACGATGGAGGCATTTATGTATTGCCAGCTCTTCCAGATGCTTGGCCAACAGGAAGTGTGCAAGGTCTTATTGCACGTGGTGGCTTTAAAGTAGATATCGAATGGAAAGATAAACAAATTACCAAACTAGTAATCCATTCAGCTTTAGGAGGTAATTGTAGGTTGCGCTTAAATCAAGAAGTTTTAAATCGAATTTTGAAGGAAGCCAAGGGCGAAAATGCCAATAAGCTTAATCAGCCAGCCGAAATTAAAAATCCAATAATTGTAGAGAACATTGATAAGCTACAAATTAGCATTCCAAAAACTTGGACATACGATTTTAAAACAGTTGCAGGAAAAACATATACCATTATTGATAAAAAAGAAAACTAAATATAAAATGATGAAAAAATCACTAATCCTTTTAACTGCTTTATTGCTGTGCAGCGGCGCAGTTAGTGCTCAAACTGGACAAGCACCCGCCGGTTTTGACGAATTAAATCCTAATATCGCTCATGGCAAATTAGATACAATTACTTACGATTCGAAAACCGTTGGTGTAAAAAGGCATGCCGTAGTTTATCTTCCTCCAAATTATTCTAAAACAAAAAAATATCCTGTACTTTATCTGCTGCACGGTATTGGTGGTAATGAATATGAGTGGTTAAACCAAGGTAGGCCAGAACGTATACTAGATAATCTTTATGCGCTTAAAAAAGTAAAAGATATGATCGTTGTTTTACCCAACGGAAGAGCTATGACAGACGACAGTGCTTCAGGCAATATTATGGCTGCAGAAAAAGTGGCTGCTTTTGCAACATTCGAGCGTGATCTTTTAGATGATCTAATTCCGTATATCGAAAAACAATATGCTACAGAAACTAACAGAGCGCAAAGGGCTATTGCCGGATTATCTATGGGAGGTGGGCAATCGTTAAATTTTGGATTGGGAAATTTAGATAAATTTGCCTGGATAGGAGGGTTTTCATCAGCACCTAATACCAAAATGCCAGATCAGCTGTTGCCAAATCCTGAAGCTGCCAAAGATAAAATTAAATTGCTTTGGATTTCATGCGGTGATGAGGATGGATTGCTGAAAATAAGTGAACGTACTCGAGATTATATGGTGGAACATAGTGTGCCACACATTTTTTATAAAGAACCTGGAAAGCACGATTTTAAGGTTTGGAAAAATGATTTGTACCTTTTTGCCCAGCTTTTATTTGTAAAAAAATAGCTTTGCTTTTTGCTTGGCCAAAGTAAATCATCCATGTAAATCTAACACTAAATTTAGATGGATGATTTTTTTAATGCGTTCTATTTTACAGCAACCCCAGTTGTAGTCTGGATGATTTTCTGAATGGTACCGTCTTCGTTATAATGCATTTCGTCAATACAAATTGATCTTCGATAACTGCCACCAGTTGGCAACGCACCATTATGATAAAAGAAATAAGACTTCCCTTTATAATCTAACACACCCGGGTGCGTGGTAAAACTGTTGGGCACATTTTCTTGGATGATACCTTGATAATCCCAAGGGCCAGCGATGTTTTTAGCTGTGCAATATTCAATCATTTCGGGCTTGGTGCCCTTGCTTGCATAAAGTAAGTAATAAAGACCTTTTCTTTTATACACCCAAGGCCCTTCAATGTAGTTTTTTGGCATTATGGTGGTAATTTCGCCATCCATTTCTATCATGTTCTTTTTAAGCTTAACCCATTTGCAACTTCCATTTCCCCAGAAAAGATAAGCCTGACCGTCATCATCAATCATTACTGTAGGATCGATATCGTCCCAGGCATGTTTCATATCTTTAGTCATTTCGTTTACTATTAGTGCTTTTCCAATTGCATCTTTATAAGGGCCGGCAGGATGGTCTGAAACAGCAACACCTATGGCTGCACCACCACCACTTCTATCATCTTTTTTATGAAAGGTAGATACAAACCAGTAAAATTTACCGTCACGTTCCATACATTGCGCAGCATATGCATCGCCTGTTGCCCATGAGAAGGTTTTTGGCGATAATACAGAACCATGATCTTTCCAATTTACCAGATCAGTTGAAGAGAATACATACCAATCTGGCATTTTATAGTTTGTTGCCGAAACTGAAGCCGTATCATGACCGCTAAACAAGAAAACAGTGTCTCGATATACAATAGGAGCAGGGTCTGCAGTAAAAATATGTTTGATGATTGGGTTTTGTGCAATTGCTAGAAAGCTTACTAAGGGTAATAATAATATTGTTAATAAAATTTTTCTCATTTTGTTTAATTGTTATTAAGGTTAAAATAGTTAAAGATCTATTGATTTAGCTAGCTTTTAGTGATAGCAATCTTATACTTCCTTTTGATTAGATCTTCGAGAATGCACAATTTCTAATTAGGTTTTTTATTTATTTTAAAATTAACAACCTCCCAATAAGCCTTTTTAGGTTTCAACTGGGTGTCGAAAAGTAATGGATAATTTTTTCTGCCCTCAACTGGATAGGAATCTAACCAGGTTCGGCGATCCGATATGTTCCAAAAGGTAATATTAGTAATTACGTTTTTATACCTTCTAAATACAGCAAATACCATTTTGTATTTTTCTATTTGTTTAGCCTCAAGTTCGGATGTGTAAGCGTCCGATTCTCCAGGACGCTTTGCTCGCTTATTTTTCTCCCATGGATATATTGAAATATCTAGTTCTGTAAATTGTATGTTTAAACCAAGAGAAGAATAGCGCTCTATTGCAGTTACTAATTCTTTTTCTGTAGGTTCTTCTATAGACCAATGTGCCTGTAAGCCGACACCATCAATCGGTACACCTTTATCTTTCAAACTCTTCAGTAACTTGTAAATTCTTTCGCGTTTTTCTGGGCGTTCGGTATTGTAGTCGTTATAATATAGCTTAGCGTTTGGGTCGGCAGCATGCGCATATTCAAATGCTTTAATGATAAAATCTTCACCACATATTTGATACCATTTAGAATTTCGAAGATACTTGGTAGAGTCGTCATCTATCGCTTCGTTAACCACATCCCAAGCATATATTTTTCCTTTATAACGACCAACGACCGTGTCGATATGAGTTTTTAAACGCTGTAATAATACAGTTTTGCTTACCTCTTTACCATCTTTACCCACAAAAAACCAAGCTGGTGCCTGCTCATGCCAACATAAATTATGGCCTCTTACTTTAATGTTATTTTTGATGGCGAAATTCAATATCGAATCGGAGGTTGCCCAATTAAATTTTCCTTCAATTGGTTGTAACATCTCCATTTTCATATCATTTTCTGCTGTAATACTATTGAAATGTCTTTTAATAAGAACAGCTTCCTCGCCATTAAGGTTTCTCTTGCCAACAGCTACGCCTACAGAAAAGTAGTTTTTGTAATAATCTTTTAACCCACGAGGATCTTCTTGGTAATTTGCAGCTTTTTTGGTTTTACAAGCACCTAGGCACATTAAAAAAAACAGCAGTGTAGCGAAAGTTAATAATGTATGTTTTGTATTCATTTATAGAAATGTTTAAGCATTATTTTTTTGTTTCCTTATAACCCAGTAAACTGAGCATCTTTGTTCCATAACGTTTACCGAGCATACGGTAACCTTCTGCCGAAAAATGCAGGTTATCCGGCCCATCTGGGCAACCAGCAGAAGAAATTATATGCGCATTAGGGATAGTTTTTGGAAGGGTAGCAATGATTGCATTCATGCTAGCACAAACCCCATTTTGATCTGCATTTACTACTTCTCCAGCAAGTATTGGTGTTTGTGATGCATCTAGCTTCAGGTCTGCCAATAGGTTTCGATAAACTCCGTTAACCTTTTCTGGCCATGTTTTATCTCCAGTATTAGATTCCCCTTGATGAATCAGTATTCCTTTAATTACACCGCTTGTTTGCGCAATTTTTGCCATTTCAACCAAACGTGCATAAGGATTACCATCGTATTCTGCCAACATGCCCTTCATCCAATCTGGAGCAGTTGTAGTATAAGATTGATAATTGTCTTTGTCAAAAAGTTCAATTTTACATCCTCCTATAGCAACATTGATGACCCCAACTTTAATATTTTTTGGAAGATTTTCAATCAAAGTACGTCCAAAATAATCAACCGGTCCTAAACCTGTTTTGCATCTGGTTAAAGGAGGGATTGCAGTATACCAACTGCCCATTTTTCGGTTTAAATTGGTACAATTAACAGATTCCAGAACTTTAAAACGATCATCTACGAAGGTTGTATCCTGGGATTCAAAAGGTGCAGCACCTTCCATGTTTGATTGCCCAAATGCTAAAAAGATATAAAAATTAGGATCTTGTGAAAAAGAGGGTAAGCTTGCCAGCAATAAAGCAAAGCAGATGATCAGTGCTTTTATTTTATTCATAGGGTTTAAAATTTAGGAATGTTATTAATTAGTAAGGATTGATTAATGTTAGTTTATTTAAAAAAGCTATTTTTAACTATTTAAAACTTGATTACCTCATAATATGCCTTTTTGGGCTTCAGCTCTGTATCAAACAGTAGAGGAAAATTTTTTCGGCCTCTGCCATCAAGCCAGCTATATTTATCTGATAAATTCCAAAAGGTTACGCCTGTAATATTTTTTTTATACTTTCTAAATACCTCAAATATCATTTTATATTTTTCAAGCTGTTTTTGTTCCATTTCGGGGGTAAATAGCGCTTGTTCGGTACTCTTTTCCCCAGAAATAAGTTGTCCGCCTTGTCTCCCAGCATACACAGAAATATCAAGTTCTGTAAATTGGATCTGTAAGCCCAAAGACGAAAACATTTCGATAGATTTTTCCAATTCTTCGCGGCTAGGTGTACTAATAGACCAATGCGCCTGTAAGCCAACACCATGAATAGGTACACCTTTAGCTAATAAATTTTTAAGCATTTTAAATATTTTCTCACGCTTGGCAGGGTTTTCCGTATTGTAATCGTTATAAAACAATATTGCTTTTGGATCAGCTTTATGCGCATACCTAAAGGCTTGTTCAACAAAATCTTCACCAGCAATGCTATATAACGGCGATTTTCGGAAATAACTCGTGTCATCTGCAATTACCTCATTCACAACATCCCAAGCATAAACTTTTCCTTTATAGCGAGAAACTACGGTTTCAATATGGCTTTTAATTCTGTTTAGTAATTGTTGTTTTGAGATATTGTTATTGGCAGAATCCTTAAAAAGCCACCTTGGTGTTTGCGCATGCCATACCAAACAATGACCTCTTACTTTTAATTTATTATTTGCGCCAAACGCTACAATTGAATCTGCAAGTGGCCAAAAATATTTATTTTCGCCAGGCTGTAATGGTCCCATTTTCATTGCATTTTCTGCAGTAATGCTATTAAAATGAGTTAATAATAATGATTTTTCGTTATTCCGAAGGTCGCTCGGTTTTACCGCAACCCCAATTGGAAAGTAGTTTTTATAATAATCTTTAAGGCCATCTGGTTTTTTATATCCAGAAATAAAATAAGTAACTATTAATAATGGCAATAGTGTTATCGGCAATTTGTTCATCTTCATGTTTATAATTTTGGTTGAGCTATATCATTCTATTAGTGATAACTAAATTATCAACCTTGTTATGATTTAAATAGCTTAATTCATCAATTTAGCTAGTACATTTGGTTATTTTTTCTTAATTTTAGGGATAGGCTTGCTTTTGTTGGACCTATTCGTGTTTAACTTAATACTATAACTAATGAAATGATTAAAATTTGTTAGACAATATATTTGTTGAATTAGTATTAAATCGATAACATTTATAGATGTAATTAGGCCTCTGTTAACATAAGTTTTAATTTCAACTTTCACTCAAAATAATTCATCCGAAGTATATAGATAAGTCTCATTTTTTAGCAGAAAAATTGCTGCTTATAATTAAATGCAATCGATTGAAATATTTCTTAATCATGAGGCTAATTTGGTATCTAGTTTTAATTTTTTCTTTGTATTCTACTGGGAAATTAATTATAAATTATAATAAAACAATCGATTGAATTAGATAATTCTTCATGTTTATTCGTTTAAATTTTAATTTTTTATTCTCTCATTAGATTAAAAGTTGCCACCTTTTTGATAATAATACTATTAAATGTGTAAAATTCACATAAATTGTAGGTCTATGAAATGATTAAAATCACGTTTTTATGGCTGTTTAGCCTGTTTTTTTTGCTTTAAACAAAATGGGTATTAATTTGAACAATTGTGCTATTCAAAAAAATGCAGCTATGTTAGCTTCGATAAACTAAATATAAGCCAAAACATTTCTTCGTGTATGATGTCGGTAGCTGGTTAACAAAATTTCTAAATTGCCCTTTTCTCTAATGAGGCGATCTTTAAAAAATGAGCCAACTATTTCAAATTTTGTACTTCGAATGTTGTTAAAAGATAGCAGATCGAAGCTAATTTTCGATTTCATTCCATAAGCTATCTTCTTGGTCTTATTGTTAGTTACTAACCAAATGTAAACTAATAGAAAAAAGCCAATGGCAGCACCTAGTTAAATTTCTATCCTTCTGGACAAATATAATGTACCGACTAACAATCGATATGTTTTCGAATAATTCAAATAACCAATATAAACCAAATCTTATGATAAAAAACTACAATCTCACAGGTACAGCATCCTGTTTATGCGCTGGCAACATGGCCAGAAATTCTTTATCAATAATCCATTCAGAACATGATGGTCAATAATTATCCAAATTCTATTTCTCTAAATGATCTTAAATAATGGAAAAAAATACCAAAGTGGGTAATGATGCAAGTGCCAAATATGGAGCATTAAGGCAGCTATTATTCTTAATATATTTAATACTAAGTGCTTCACTGCTGCTTGTTGATGATGTTTCAGCTCAGCAGTTGCGAAAAGTTAGCGGTACTGTTGTTGATGACCAGCAGAACCCGATATCTGGTTCGAGTATAACGGTTAAGGGAACTAGCCTAAAAACACAAACCGATGCCAAAGGCGAATTTACTATCAATGTACCAGCTGATAAGCAAATATTAACTGTAGTATTTGTTGGGATGAAAACTCAGGACGTTAATATAACTGGTAAAACAACTGTTAAAGTTGTATTGAAAGACAATACTGAACAGTTGGGCGAAGTTGTAATTGTGGGTTATGGGGTGCAGAAAAAGGAAAGTGTTGTAGGCGCAATTACACAAACTACTAGCGAAGTGCTGGAGCGAACCGGCGGAGTTTCAAGTTTGGGTGCAGCATTAACAGGGAATTTGCCAGGAGTAATTACTACAGCCAGTACAGGGATGCCAGGAGACGAAGATCCGCAAATCCTCATCCGTGGTAGAAGTACTTGGAACAATGCAAGTCCACTAATTTTAGTAGACGGTGTAGAACGTTCAATGAATAATATCGACATCAGTTCGGTTGCTTCTGTATCCGTTTTAAAAGATGCTTCTGCTACTGCAGTTTTTGGAGTAAAGGGTGCAAATGGGGTAATCCTAATTACCACCAAACGTGGCCGAGAAGGAAAAGCTGAAATCAGGGCATCTGCAAATACCGTGTTAAAATCTGCTTCAAAGTTACCTGGTAAATTAGATTCTTATGATATGTTCCAAGTACGTAACCGTACCATTGAGTATGAGCTTGGTTTAGCTCCAGGAGCTTGGAGTTCTTACCTTCCTGAAGATGTGATGCGTAAATACCGCTCGCCTGCTAATTTAGAAGAAGCAGAACGCTATCCTAACGTAGATTGGGTAAATACCTTATTTAGAGACAATGCCATGTCTTATAACGCAAACCTAAATATTGCTGGTGGTACTTCTTTTGTAAAATACTTCTCGTCGGTTGATTACCTTGATGAGGCAGATTTATTTAGAAGATTCGAAAACAACCGAGGTTATAGTGGAGGTTACAGTTTTAAAAGACTTAACGTGAGAAGTAACTTGGATTTTCAGTTAACGCCAACAACCGTATTTAGGGCAAACATTTCGGGCTCTAGGGGTTCATCTGAAAGACCATGGATTGATGTAAATCCTTATAACACTTGGACGGCAGCTTATTCTGCTGCACCAAACTTATACTTACCTGTTTACTCAGACGGTACTTGGGGTTACTACAAACCAAATGAACAACAGAGCTTAAACTCTGCACGTATTTTGGCCACAACAGGCCTTCAGCAGATCACAACATCGCGTATAACTACAGATTTTACATTAGACCAAAACTTAAGTGCAATAGTTAAAGGACTTAACTTTAAAGGAACACTCTCTATAGATAACACATTTATTGAAAATGAACGTGGAATTGATGACAGGAACAATGGGGTGCTAAGTAAATATATCGATCCGGAAACTGGAATCGTAAGCTATTCTCAAACCAAAGATGCGGCTACCGAATTAGAATGGCGTGAAAGTGTGAGATGGGCGAGTAGAGCTGGTAACGTAAATGACAATGCCACTTTTAGAAGAATGTTTTCTCAAATGCAGTTAAATTATGCTAAAACAATAGCCAATAAACACAACTTTACTGCAATGGGACTCTGGAGTAGGGATGAGACCGCTACAGGAAGTATCATTCCTTCTTATAGAGAAGATTGGGTTTTTCGTACCACCTATAACTATGCCGGTAAATATAGCTTAGAATATAATGGAGCATACAATGGTTCAGAAAAATTCGGTCCAGCCTATCGTTTTGATTTCTTTTCTTCTGGCGGTTTGGGTTGGATGATTTCTGAGGAAAAATTCATGAAACCACTAAAATTCGTTACTAGCCTTAAGTTGCGTGGCTCTTACGGAGAAATTGGTGATGATGGTGGTTCTCCGAGGTTCGCATTTTTAACCAACTGGGCTTTTGGTGGTACAACTCCTATGGGGGTAACTGGCGATAATGCAGAGCAAAGCCCTTACAATTGGTACAGAGAAGTTGGTGTAGGAAATCCGAACGTACGTTGGGAAAAAGTTGTGAAAAAGAATATTGCATTAGATTTTGGCTTTTTTGGTACATTACTTAGTGGAAGTGTCGATTTCTTCCAAGATGATAGAAGTGACATCTTAACAGGTACAAGCCGTGCAGTTCCAAGTTATTATGGTGCCCAACCTCCCACATTTAATGTGGGTAAAGTTCGATCAAGGGGTTTTGAGGTTGATGTTCGTGTAAATAAAAAAATAAATGAAAATCTACGTTTATGGACGAATATCAATTTTACCCATGCTAAAAATAGGGTATTAGATGCAGATGTTGCAGAGTTACTACCACTTTACTCAAAACCAATAGACAAACAAATAGGACAAGGCTATTCGTATGTAAGTCAAGGCTATTACAATACCTGGGACCAGTTGTACGGAAGCACCGCCCATAATGCAAACGATCACCAGAAAATTCCCGGCAATTACCATATTGTAGATTACAATGCCGACGGAATTATCGATGCGAATGACAATATACCTTACGGTTATTCTGGTGCTCCACAAAATACCTACAATGCAACTTTGGGCTTCGATTGGAAAGGATTTAGTGTATTTGCACAATTTTACGGAGTAAATAATGTAACTCGCCAAGTAGTACTGGGAACCTTTTCAGGAAAAAATACTGTAGCCTATGATGAAGGAAGCTATTGGTCCAAAGAAAATACAAATCCAGATGGACCAATGCCCAGATGGGAATCTACTCCTACAGGTTTTTATACCGCAGACCGTTACATGTATGATGCTTCTTACCTGAGATTAAAAAATGCTGAAATAGCTTACACATTTAGACAAGACTGGATCAAAAAGGTTGGTGTATCTAGCCTAAGGGTATTTATCAATGGTAACAACCTCCATGTTTGGACTAAAATGCCTGATGATAGAGAAGCTAACTATCAGAGTGCAGGTGGCCAAAGCTGGGCTTCTCAGGGAGCCTACCCAACGGTAAAACGTTATAATCTAGGTGCTAATTTCGTCTTCTAACTAAGATTAATATGAAAAAATATATAAAAAGGCTGTTGTTGATAAGCATCATTTGGACAGCTACAGGAATGTTATCCTGTAAAAAATACTTGGATAGAGATCCTGAAGCAATTGTGTCGGCAGAATCTGCTTTCAAAGACTTTCGCAGTTTTCAGGGATATACTGAAGAACTCTATAGCTGTATACCAGATTTTACCAACCGTTATTGGACAAATAGCTGGAATTGGGGAGAGGATGAAATCCAATCTACTGTACAGAACTTCCACTTTGTGAACAAAGTAGATAACGGAGATTTTTGGGGCTGGCAGAGAGAATTTGACGGATGGGGTGCGGGATTTTTAGATAATGCTGCTGCCAGTACAAATAATGATAGGTTTACCAAAGGCTTATATCCTTTGGCATGGTACGGTATCCGTAAGGCTAACCTAGGTTTGGCAAATATGGATTTGATGGTAAATGCCACTCCAGAGGAACGCGACTTGATAAGAGGTCAATTGTTATTCTTTAGGGGATGGTTCCATTTTATGTTGATACAATATTTTGGTGGTTTGCCATACATCGATAAGGTATTGCCATCTGACGAAGAATTTAAGCTGCCAAGGTTAAAATATCAGGAAACTGCTGCAAAGGCAGCTTTAGATTTTAGGGCAGCAGCCGATCTTTTACCAATTAATTGGGACAATACTGCTGCTGGTGTACAAACAAGCGGTAAAAACCAATTGCGTATCAATAAAATTATGGCATTAGGTTATTTGGGTAAAAATTACCTTTGGGCAGCAAGTCCATTAATGAATTTTGCTTCTAACGGTAGCAAAACTTACAATGCCGAGTTAAGTAAAAAAGCCGCTGCCGCATTTGCCGAGCTTCTACAATTAACAGAAAGTGGTGCAGCGCCACATAAATTATTGCCTTTTGCACAGTACAGTAATAATTTTTATACTATCGGGCAGAACTTCTTAATGCCTGGTGGTACAGAAGCCATATTTAATGGTCCGTACTGGGGAGCCCATGGATCAACCTATGGAACAGCAAAACAATATACACCTGCTATAGTTGGTGCCGATGCATTGGTTTTTGCGCCAACTGCCAATTATGTAAACTACTATGGAATGAAAAACGGTTTGCCTATCGCAAACTCTGCTCAAGCTGATCTAAGTGGCTCTGGTTATGATCCACAAAGCCCGTGGCGTGATAGAGATCCAAGATTTTATAATGATATTATTTATGACGGTGTTAAGGTGGTACAGGGAACACTTGCAGCAAACATGGAAGTACACCGTTACGCTAATCTTTTTACAACAGGAAGTTACAGGGATGAACGTTCTGGCAGCCGTACAGGGTATATGCTTTATAAATTCGTTCCAAGAACAGCAAATAATTTTGATCAGGGTTGGAATTACGGACAGAACCTAAATATTAAAGTGCCCTATATGCGTTTGGCAGATGTGTATCTAATGTATGCAGAGGCCGTTGCTACAGGCTACGAATCTGCAACCGCCAAGGCTGATGGCTTTGGGAAAAGTGCGGTGGATGCAATAAATATTATCCGCGACAGAGCAGGAGTAGGACATGTTGCAGCACAATATCTTAGTTCTACGACCGAATTTATGAAGGAAGTAAGACGCGAACGTGCAGTAGAATTGGCATTCGAGGGACATAGGTTTAATGATCTCCGCCGTTGGCGATTACTAGCTGAGGTACCTTATACCTTAAAAACCGCTGCAGAATTTGATCGTGCAGCTACGTTAAATCCAGCTACAGATACTAAGGTTAATAAAGTGGTCAATTATCGTGAACGGGTGATATTGCAACGTCCATTTAGCGAAAAGCATTATTGGCTGCCGCTAAAAAGAGCAGATGTTAATATGTATCCGGAGTTTTCACAAAACCCAGGATGGTAAGGTAGTTCATGATCATAAACCAGATAATTAAAAACTAGAATGATGAAATTTTTAATAAAAGGAATGGCCCTTTATGTCTTTTTTACGCTATTTGTCAGTGTAAGCAAAGCGCAGGATGCTGTTAAAATACCTATAAAAGCTGTTATCCGCGGTGCTAATGGAGACCCAGTAGTTGGGGCATCGATAAGTACCGAATTTAGTGATGTATTAGCTATCTCCAACCAACAGGGATTATTTAGTATAGAAATTCCCGCTAACACCACTTTTACAGTTAGTGCTACTGGCTATAAAAGCATGGTTTTAATTGCAAAGCCAGGGTTAACAGAAGTGAGTTTGATTAAACAAGATAGATTGGTAAACATTGGCTTCAAAAAAGTGGAAGAAGGTGTGTTGCCTGCAGGTGTTTCTAATGTGGATATATCAACCCTATTCGAAAAAAATTATACAACCTATGGACTAGATGGGATGGAGGCTTTTGCTCCCGGTTTCACTTCCGGTTTCAGTGGAAATTCTCTTTGGGGAATGAATTCTACGCTAATTTTAATCGATGGAGTACCAAGAGATGTTAGCAGTATCAATGCTAATGAAATTGATCAGATTACTTTTCTAAAAAGTGCATCTGCTGTTGCGCTATATGGTAGTCGTGGTGCAAAAGGAGTAATCTTAATCTCAACTAAAAGAGGTGTGCATGCCAAGCAAAAAATAAATATACGTAGCAATGTAGGACTTAATGTTCCTAAAGCATTTCCACAATACCTTGGTTCATCAGAGTATATGACGCTTTATAACGAAGCATTAGCTAACGATGGTTTGGCTGCTATTTACACTCCAGAAACCATCTATAATCACTCTGGCATAAATCCATATCGTTACCCAAGTGTAGATTATTATTCATCAGATTATTTAAAAAGTAGCTATGCACGTTATGATGCTGTTGCAGAAATTTCTGGTGGTAATGAAAGAGCTCGTTACTACACTAACGTTGGATTTGTATCTTCTGGCTCTCTTTTAAATTTCGGAGAAGCAAAGGAAAATAATACTACGGACCGTTTCAATATTCGTGGTAATGTAGATATGCAGTTAACTAAAGGCTTAAAAGCTAGGGTAGATGCAAGTGCAATATTTTCTAACGGTGGAGGTGTAAATACAGACTATTGGGGTAGTGCCGCTACTTTACGTCCTCAGTTGTTTACACCATTAATTCCAATTAGCTTTTTAGAACAGAATGATCAGGCAAGTCAAGCAATGATTAGGAATGCCACCATAATTGATGGTAAGTATATATTAGGAGGTACTCAAATAGATCAAACTAATCCTTTTGCAGCAATCTATGCGGGCGGTAATAATCGATTCGTACAAAGAGAATTTCAGTTTACCACAGGTGTTGATGCAGATCTTAGAGGTTTAGTGGATGGACTTAGTTTTAGTACCACTATGGGGGTAGATTACATGAATAGGTACAATCAAGGTTACAGAAATGGATACGCAACCTATCAACCAAGCTGGACAAAATATTCTGGTACCGACCTTATCGCAGGTTTAACTCGTTGGGGAGAAGATACCAAGACTGGTGTTCAAAACATTGCTGATAGTTGGTACAGACAAACCATCTCTCTGTCTGGTCAGTTAGATTACAAAACTACCGTAAATAATGTGCACAATATTTCTGCAGTATTGCTTGCAGCGGCTTATCGTCAATCGCAATCTGAGATTTATCAACCCACAACAAATTCTAACCTAGGTCTTCAATTGAATTATGATTTTAGTCGTAAATATTTTGCTGAACTTACTGGTGCGCTTGTTCGCTCTCCCAAAATGCCTCCTGAAAAAAGGATAGCATTTTCTCCGGCAGCATCATTAGGGTGGAGAATTAGTGAAGAGGCATTTTTAAAGAATGTTTCATTTATTGATAATTTAACCCTTACCGCTTCAGCTGGTATATTGCACACCGATCTAGATTTTGACGAATATTTTGCTTATGAAAGTATTTACACCGCAACTGGCGGCACTTGGTTCGGTTGGAACGATGGAACTGGAACTCAATCTACAGATTCTAGACGCGGAACCAATATGAATTTAACTTTCGCAAGAAGAGAAGAAGTAAGCTTAGGAATTAAAGGAGCGATGTTTAAAAACCAGTTAAGTTTTGGAGCAAATGTTTTCAGAAATAATATCACCGGAATTATTGGGCAGCTTAATGTGCTTTATCCAAGTTATTTCAATACAGGTTTTCCTAGTTCGTCATTTGTTCCTTTTAGCAACTATAATAGCGATCAGCGTACCGGGTTAGATTTTTATTTCAACCTCAATAAAAGAATTGGTGCGGTAGATTGGACTTTGGGAACTTCTGGAACCTATTACACCACTAAAGCAACAAAACGCGCTGATATTTTTACGTATGAAGATGATTACCAATATCGTGCTGGAAAACCGCTTGATGCAATTTGGGGATTAAAGAGTGATGGTTTTTATATGGATGCAGCTGAAGTTGCTGCAGCAAATGGTGTTACTGGTGCCAAACCAGCATTTGGATCAACATTAACTCCTGGAGATATAAGATATCAAGATCAAAATGGAGATAAAATTATCGATGATAAAGATCAGGTGTATCTTGGCCGTAATAGTTCGTTCGGTGCGCCATTTACCATGGGCATTAACCTAACCGCAAAATGGAAAAACTTCACCGTGTTTGCACTTGGTACAGGTCGCTTTGGTGGCTCAGCAATGAAAAACAATAACTATTTCTGGGTAAATGGCAGCGATAAATATTCTGCTTTAGTACGCGATAGATGGACGCCAGCAACTAAAAATACCGCTACCTTCCCTAGGCTTACAACGCTTAATGGAGATAATAACTTTAGAGCATCTGATTTTTGGCTGTACAGCACAGATCGATTTGATCTTTCGAAAGTCCAAATCTCTTATTCATTTTCAGATAACATCCTTAAAAGCAAGGTTATTAAGGAGTTGGGCTTGTATGTTGCAGGGTTTAACCTGTTAACAGTTGCCAAAGAGAGAGAAATATTAGAGATGAATTTTGGAGGTGCTCCCCAAACCAGGTTATACAATCTGGGTGTTAAGGCAATGTTTTAATTAGCATAAAATATTAGACAAGATGAACAAAATATCAATAGGATTAATAGCTGTACTTTTTATACTCTCGGGTTGTAAGAAGTTTACCGATCCAGCTCCTCAAAACAATGGAGATTTTAGTAATATCTATACTGAGCCAGCACTCGCTCACGGGATACTGTTAAATGGCTACACGCGTCTTCCAACAAATGGCTGGTCATTTAACGATGTGGCAACAGATGATGCTGTAAGCAACGACATCAATAACAACTTTAGAAGGATTGCAACTGGACAGTGGTCTGCAATTGTTAACCCTTTGGACCAGTGGACAAACTCAAGAGCAGGCATACAATATGTAAACTTGTTTTTGGCAGAGGCAGATAAGGTACTTTGGGATAGTAAAGACCCAGTGCTTAATACCATGTTCAATGATCGCCAAAAAGGCGAAGCATATGCCTTGCGTGCCTATTTAATGTTGTATATGCTCCAAGCACATGTTGGCAAAGTAGGCGGTGTTTTATATGGTTTTCCAATAGTGTTGGCGCCAGAAACACCGGCTTCAAACTTTAACCAACCTCGGGCAACGTTCGATGCTTGCATTAAACAGATCTATAGCGATTTGGATAAGGCAGAACAATTGTTGCCATTAGATTATAAGGATATCAGCAGCACTAACGAAATTCCTACTAAATATAGTGGAGTGAAAGTAGAAACCTATAATAGGGTTTTTGGTAAATTCTTTAATCAACGCATGACGGGTCGCATATCAAAAGCTATCCGTGCTAAAACTGCACTGATGGCTGCAAGCCCAGCTTATAATGGGGGAGATACTAATAAATGGACAGAAGCAGCTAATGCTGCAGCTCAAGTGTTGGCCCTTAATGGTTGGTTAAGTAATTTAGATCCAAATGGTGTTACCTGGTACGACAATAGGGCAGAGATCGATGGCTTAGCTTCTGGAGCTAGTCCAAGAGAAATTTTATGGAGAACCAATGTAGGTTCTAATAGCGATTTGGAGGCAGCACACTATCCGCCAAGCTTATCTGGACAAGGCCGTTTAAACCCATCCCAAAATTTGGTAAATGCCTTTCCAATGTCAAATGGTTACCCAATTACAAGTACCACATCTAGTGGATATAATGCTGCTACTCCATATACAGGCCGTGATCCTCGTTTGGCAAAGTATATTATTTATAACGGTAATACAGCTGGTTCTACAAACAAAGTGATCAATACCACTACAGATCTCGCTACAAATGATGATGGTTTAAACAGGAGAGAGGTATCAACAAGAACAGGTTATTACATGAAAAAGCTGTTGAGGAATGATGTGAGCCGAACTCCAACTGTTAATAACCAAAAGCATTACAGACCACATATTCGTTATACAGAAATATTTTTAATATATGCAGAAGCTGCTAACGAAGCTTGGGGACCAACCAACAACGGAGGCAATGCCAATTCTGCTTACGATGTAATCAAGGCTATTCGTGCCAGAGCTGGTGTTGGTACAACAAATGGCGATGCCTATTTAGAATCTATCAAGGGCGATAAAGATGCCATGAGAACCTTGATCAGAAACGAACGCAGACTTGAACTGTCTTTTGAAGGCTTCCGCTTTTGGGATTTAAGAAGATGGAATGAAAATTTAAATGAAGCTGTAAAAGGCGTTAGCATTTCACAAAATGTTTTTCAGGAAATCAATGTTGAAGCAAGAAGCTATCAGGAGTTTATGAGGTTTGGCCCAGTTCCTTATAGCGAAATTTTAAAGTACAATACTTTGCAGCAAAATACTGGATGGTAGTTTTAGCTAAACTGCTTTGCTTAACCCTTAATATTAATCATAATATGAAAAAAATAATATATATGTCGATTGTGCTCCTAATAGCACTTAGTTCTTGCAAAAATGCGGAATGGGAATTTCCAGATAACGAAACCCAATCTGTTTATTTCGCCTATCAGGGACCGATCAGAACCATCACTTTGGGCGAGGATATCTTTGACACCACATTAGATAACCAACATAAACTACAAATTATGGGCACTGTTGCCGGAGTTTATGCCAATAAAGAAGATGTAACGATAGCAATAGGCGTAAATAATTCACTTACAACTGGTCTTAGTTTTTCTTCCCCATATAGTGGTAGTGTACAACCAATGCCAAGCAATTATTACACTTTAGCTTCCAATAAAATTGTTATTCCAAAAGGCAGCCTGATTGGTGGGGTAGAAGTGCAACTTACTGATGCATTTTTCGCTGATCCATTAGCGGTTAAAACTACTTACGTAATTCCGATCACTATGACTAGCGTAGATAAGGGCAAAACTATTTTGAACGATAAAAATTATACACTGTATGCCGTTCGCTACATCAATACGTGGGATGGTTTTTACCTACGTAGGGGCAAAGATGTAGTAGCAGGAAAAAATGGCAATACTAACTTGAACGAAACGATAGTTAGACGTGCTCAATATGTGGAAAAAGACGAGGTGAATAGATTAAATACCAGATCGTTAACACAAACAGAGTTTCCTGTAACCTTTAAAGGAACTGGTGGTACAAATATCAATAGAACATTATTGCTAACATTTGATAATAATGGTAATTGTACGGTATCTGCAGCTGATGGAACTTTTACAGCAACAGGTAATGGAAAATTTGTTAAAAGAGGCGAAAAGAACAGTTGGGGAAGTAAAGATCGTGATGCAATTTACTTAAACTATCAGGTAGATTTAAACGATAGGATGGTAACTGCCGCTGATACACTTGTGCTAAGAGACCGTGGAGTTAAAGCAGAGACTTTTAATCCGATAACAAATTAATATACTAAGTTAACAATCGATAAATATGAAACGATTAAATAAAATAGTAATCACCTTGGCGGGAACAGTTTTACTTGCTTCTTGCCAAAAATATGAGGCGCTAGAATATACTGTAGCAAAGCCAGCAAGCTTCGCCGCCCAAGAAAACATTGATGCCTTTTTACCATTAAAAACATACATTGACAGACAAACAAATCCGAAATTTAAATTTGGTGCTGGTGTTGGCCTTCAACAATACGTTAGTCAAGGCGTAATGTATAGGCTCATTAATAGTAATTTTGATGAAATTACATTAGGTTATGAGATGAAACATGGTGCAGTAGTACAGGCAGATGGAAGTCTTGCTTTAAACAATGTTAAAACTTTGTTAGAAACTGCATCTAAAGCTGGTATATCAGTTTTTGGTCATACACTTGCTTGGCATGCCAATCAGAATGCTACTTACCTAAAGGGATTAATCGCTCCTATAGTTATTCCATCAACCAGTGGTCCAGCCTGGGATTTAATTACTGGTGCAGATTTTGAAACTGATAATGCACCAAACTACCAGTCCAATACCAATGCAGTGGCTTCTTTTACTGCAGCTGGGCAAGGAGCAAATGGTACAGGCAGGGCACTTAAAATTAACAATGCGAGTGTGCGCACCAATGATTACGATGCTCAATTATTCGTTAAATTTTCTCCTGCAGTACAGGTTGGCGAAAAGTATGAACTAAAAATGGATGTACGTTCTGATGTGGCAGCATCATATTCAACCCAAGCACATGTAACGCCTGGGGCTTACAAGCACTGGGACTTTTTTGGTACCATCAACTCAACTCCAAATTGGGCAACCTATACCAAAGAAGTAACCATGACTGCAGATATGGCAACAAGTGGAGCTATTGCCTTTAATCTTGGTAAAACGGCTACCAACTTCTATTTTGATAACATTACGTTAAAAAAATTCAATCCCAACGGAGGAAGTACAACGATAGAGAAAACAGAGGAGCAAAAGAAAACGCTATTGAGCAATGCGCTTGAGAATTGGATTAAAGGGATCGTAACGGCTTCAAAAGACCAAGTTAAAGCATGGGATGTGGTAAATGAACCTATGGATGATGGCAGACCTTATGAGCTTAAAACTGCCGTGGGTAGGGCCAGTATCGCTGCAGATGAGTTCTTCTGGCAAGATTATTTAGGTAAGGATTATGCTTTAAAAGCATTTCAATGGGCCAGACAATACGGTAATGCTACTGATATTCATTTTATCAATGATTATAACTTGGAGTACAGCATAGACAAGTGTAAGGGCTTAATTGCTTACGTTAAATATTTAGAAGATAAAGGGGCTAAAATTGACGGTATCGGTACGCAAATGCACATCATTGCAACGTCTGATAAGGCTAAGATTGATGAAATGTTTAAATTATTAGCCGCCACAGGTAAGCTGATTAAGATTTCGGAATTAGACATGGGTTTTGCTGGAAATGTTAAAACTGCGCAAGCTACTCCGGAGCAATACGCTGCACAATCAGAAATGTATAAATATGTGATTAAAAAATATTTTGAATTAATCCCTGTAGCTCAACGTTATGGAATTACCATTTGGGCTCCACAAGATAGTCCGGCAAGTTCAAGTTGGAGAGCTGGCGAGCCTATTGGATTGTGGACTGAAGGTTTAGTGAGAAAGCCTGCATACGTCGGTGTTGCAGAAGGCTTGAAAAAGTAATGTTATCCTTTTAATATCAGAAGTAGGTAAATCCCATCTCCTGATATTGAATTTTCTAAAAGCCTTTAAAGAAAACCCTGCAAATCTTAAAGATTGCAGGGTTTTTTATTTTGTTTTCGTCGGATAGAGAGTGAGTACTGTTTAACAATTATGGGATCCTATAAAGTATGTTGATATTTGTCCGCCTCAATTTTTATTCATTGATATCAGTGGAAATGCTGTCTTGAAAAGTTGAAATTTCTTGCCCAAACCATAATTGAATGAAGATCAAAAATGGTATCGTTGTGTAAAATCTTTTAATCATACCTTTTTGCTAAATTATTTTGGTAGCTGTGCTATTAATTTAACCTCTAACCTAGCTTTTGGCATATTGTGATAAAATTTCTTCCTTCCATAGTTGAACCTTTTCATTTCTTCAATATCAGCTGTATAGAAATTCTCCTTACTACGTTTTCAAATGTTGCACCAAAGCAACTAAGGAAGCTTTTAAGTCTTAATATACGGATGTAATGCCTGCAAGGGTAATATCAGTTGTTACAGCCCCCGAAATATAAAGAACATCATCAACTTTTGAAACTTGACAATATCCCGCAGCTGTATCTTGTTTTATTTTGTTGTTATTCCAATGCCATTTTTCTTTTTTAATTTGTTTTTCTTGGGAATAAGTGCTGGAAAAAAACAGTAAAAATGGAAGGATAACAATATATCTCATATTCATTAAATTAAACATAAAATTTGTAAAGGTTTCGTGTACAGTTTAAGTCTCGGCTTAAAGATGCGCCATCTATTTAATGATCGCCAGTTGATTAACATAGGTTGTTGGGTTGCAGGAACATCGTTATCCTATTTAATAAACCCTGAAACCTTAAAATTACTTACCAGTATCTTAGCCTTTCGTTTCCAGCAAATGTTTCGAAAAAATCATGGTTTGAAATCCAATATGAAAATTAAGTGAAGCATTGTTAGTTTTTTTAGCATAATTCAAGTAATTCTTTTAGGATGTGAAGTAATTTAGATCTAGTAGTAATTTAATTCCCTCATTACAGTTGTATAACTGCTCCGTATCTCCTTTATAATTAGACTATAATTAACAGGGACAAAACAGGGGGTTAACAGGGACTTTACAGGGACAAAACAGGGATGTTGTCCCTTTATAACCCCTGTTAAATCCGAGTTAAATCCGTTTAAAATTCCTTTTATATTTGGAGATGTCACGAACTTGTTATAACTTTAATAAGAAGCTGGCAGGCAGGCAGGTAGACTTGTACCCAGCCAGTATGAAGAGTAAAGGGATTTCATTAAATTTTAAGAGGATGGCAATATTAAAAAACGGAGCTAATGGTGGCTTTTCTGGAAAAGTTGGATCTATAGTGGGTTATGAATTAAGTGGACAAGATGTAATTAGGGGCTTACCTAAAAAGCGAACGAAAAAGGCTGGCCAAACAGAACAATTAAATAGAAATAAGTTTGCATTAACGCAGCATTGGCTACAACCCTTACTAGCAATTTTGAGGATAGGCTTTAAAGCTTATGCCCCAACTTACCAGGGTTTTGTTGCGGCCAAATCTTATAACAGTAAACATGCCTTAAAAGAAAAAGAGGATGGCATTGCCTATGTAGATCCTGCCTTGGCTTTATTGAGTTTTGGTTCCTTAACCTTACCGCAAAGCATAAGTATGGAACGCCATGGTGATGAAATTGTAGTTAACTGGAGTAAAGATGGGCATTACCAAGGGATAGACTTGGCCATGCTCGTTGCTTATATTCCAGAAACAGGAGCGACCTCGATTGATACTGCAGCAGCAAAAAGATATGTGGGCACAGCAACACTGCCCATGCCAGCCAATCCAAATGGTCATGCAGTACATGTTTATATTGCTTTTGTAGCCTTTGATCATTCATCGCAAAGCAATAGCTATTATTTAGGCACGATTAACGATCTGCCAGATGAAAAGGAATTGGCAGATGAAAGTATAGCAATAGAAATAGCAGAAGCAGCAGAAATTACCTTAGGGGAAAATCGTTATCTCGAAGATAGGAAAGCGCTATTAAATAGAGGAGCAATCAAAGCAGCGCTCTCCCCTCTGCGCGACCGATATAAAATCGGTACAAGTTCTGTCGAGATGATAGCCGTTTTGATCTACTTGATCCGAGGGAAGAAATATGCTCTTGCAGATTTAAGAAAATATTGATTTTCCATATAGCAAAGATTCCGTGTTGTTGACGATAAATCAAAGGAAATCACTCCTTCAACGATAGGAGAGCTCTAATTGTAGTCTTCTTCATAGCTACTTCTCGTTCTAAAGGACAGCAAACAGAGGATTCTGTCTTAACCTGAATGACTTTCGTTCTCAGCTCTTGGCGGTTTAAGTTGTGAAGCCCGATTTCTCTGGCGCACAAAGACAACCACTCCACTCCATTCGCGGAAGTCTATGTGCTTAAAATCGATGCACCAATCATTAAAGTTCTATGATTCCATACTGTCGTTTCTAATGTTACCGAATGCAGCTGCGTTTTTTTTGCGGCGATACTCCATATTCTATTTCATCCTGAGACAATTTATTCGTTTTATTCCCTATATAATGGCTAATATTATTTACCTAACCTCTTGAACACTTCTGCTCCTCAATCTTTACCTCGATTTGCGGTTTTAAGATTAATTATACACTATCGCTCTTACTTTTTGCAAAAATGAATTTATTTTCGCTTCCGAATGATTTTGTAGGATTATTATCGTTTTATCATTGTCTAAATGCCTTTCTATATAAGTTGAATACCCTGGCCAACCTCAGGAATGAAAGACGGTTTTGCCATATTTTTTCGAATTCGCTACGAACCAACCAAATCCATAATTAGTATCCGTTCCATCGTTTGTTTTTAGAGAATTAAATATGAGTTCTTTATCTTTTGAATTTATCAATTTATCGGTATAAAGTGCCCTGTCCCATTTTAATAGATCCGCTGTTGTCGAGTTTACTGTTCCATCACCCACGATTCCATCCAGATAATAGGTGTAAAATTCTTTTCCAAAACTATCTGGAAGCACTTTGTTTCCTAAGCTATCTGTAACATAGCCAAGAGCATAATTCTCTATTTTTTTTGGTTCAAATCTACTTCTATAGATAAACGTATTGCTCATTTTTAATGGTTGAAAGATGTTTTCACTCAAAAATTTTCCAAATGTCTTATCTGATAATTTTTCTATTATCAACGCTAATAGAGTGTAACCTGTATCGCTGTACTGGTATTTTTCACCGGGTTGAAAAATAACTTCTGGTCTGTATTTTGCGAAGACATTTACAATATCATGATTGGTGGCAATTTTTGTTTTATCCCACTTTTTTTCAAAAAACGCTATATAGTCTGGAAGTCCGCCAGTGTGGTTAAGTAAATTCCTTATGCTGATGTTTCCGTAGAAATCTAATTCGGGAATATAGTTTGAAATCTTGTCGTCATAGTTCAGTTTTCCTTGTTTTTCTAATAAAACAATTCCCATAGCAGTAAATTGTTTGGAAACAGATGCCAACTCAAATATGGTTTGGCTATTGATTTTTTGCCCGGTTTTCTCATTAGCAAGGCCATAACTTTTTTCAAATATGATTTTCCCTTTGTCTGCAATCAGTACATTTCCATTGAAAATTTTCTCCTTGGAGAGCGCGTTAAATAAGCTGTCCAGTCGCTTGTAATGGCCAGATTGACCAAATGTGAGATTAAATAATAACAGTCCAATCGTAATCAGAAAAAATATTCTTTTCATAACATCTTCTTTAGAATTGCCTGTGATGGGCCAGTTACCGCCAAAGGGCGGAATCTGGCACCTTAAGGTCAGTAAATATACAAATTTCGATAGAAGTAGAAAAAAGGTCAATTTAGACCATCAACCCGCCTATTGGTCGCAACTGTCAGGTATAAAATTGAAGTTCTATCTTAACAGATGATTTTTCGCAAAAGCAGGTGTTTGATAAAGATTCAAATTAAAATATGTAAATGGTAAGTAGTTAGCTATGGAAGATCTTTTACTACCACACGGAATAAGCACACAAAATGATATAGACAAAAAGGTTTTCGCTTTATGCTATGAGTCAAGTAAAACCCAGTTAGAGTTGCGTATTATTTTAGACCGGCATCTGTTCAGTGTCCTATTAGAAGGTGAAAAGGTGGTCAGCTATGCATCCGCACCACAAATCATTGATCATACTTCATCCTTTTTTATGCCCTATGGCAACTGCCTGATGGCTGAAAAACTGACTAATGACGGGCAGTATAAGAGTGTATGATTATTTGTGACTAAAGAGGTTTTCAAGGATTTCTTTAATAGCTATCTGATATCAAACATCTTGATGTAAAGAGCTACCACCACTTGGAGGTCGAACCAAGATTATTTAAGAAAATTTTGAAAATAGCTCACTTATAAGGCCGTTACGGGTAAGAATATGTTCACTTTAGTACAGCAAATAAATTGGCACTGATAACAATGGTACCACAATTTTTAGGTTTAAAATTTTGTAAGTATTAAAAAAAAATCAGAAATTGTCAACCAATTAATGTCCTCATTAATACTAACACAATTTATACACTATGAAAAAAACAGTAATTTTATTTGTATTGGCTGCCACTGTTATTTCCTGTACACAAAAGCCGAAAGAAAATGCAAAAGAAGCTGAGCAGGCGGAAGCATCGGCAGCTCAGCAACAGATAAAAACCGACTCTTTAGCAGCGTTTAGCTTCGAAACACTACCCTACAACACTGCTGATCTTGGTGTATTCCCGTTTTTCAGCTTGCCGAAGGGATTGAAAGAAATGAACAAACCGCTGCAAAAAGATTTTGATGTGTGCTTTTTTCCTGTAAAAGGGGTGATGAAAGCCTTTGATGGTAAACTATATAAAGCCAATATCACAGGCGATCAGGGAACAGAATTCTCTCAGCACTATTTTGAAAAAAGCATGGATGATTATCTGAAATCAATCGGTGCCGTAAAAGTCTTCGCAGGCACCATTACGCAGGAGGAATATGAGCGCTACAATAAAGAAGATCCTAATAAAGGCGGCGAGGGTGACATAGGCTATGCAGATGAGCAAATTCATTTTTATGCAATCCGAAGCAAAAACCAGGGAAACATCTTAGTCCAGTATTCTGCCACAAATGCTAGTGCTAAGCTAAATATATTACAGCAGAAGGCGCTTACCCAAACCATCAGCAAGATTACGGCAGATGATATCGTGAAAGATCTGGCCCAAAGCGGTAAATCTATTCTTTATATTAATTTTGACACTGACAAGTCCAGCATTACAGCAGATGGCAAAGAGGTAGTAAGCGAGATTGCAGAAGCCTTAAACAAAGATAAAAATCTAAAAATTAGCATTGAGGGGCATACCGACAATACCGGTGATGCAGCACATAACAAAAAATTATCAGCAGATCGGGCCAATGTCGTGATGGCAGCCCTGATCAGTCAGAATATATCAAAATCACGCTTGTCAGCTAAGGGCTTTGGTGCTCAACGTCCATTGGTTGCAAATGATTCTGAAGCGAATAAGGCAAAAAACCGGCGGGTGGAACTGGTTAAAATAAATTAGCCTTAACCAAGCTTTCGCTGGTCACCGGATATACTTTCGGTATAATAACTAAAAGGTCGTACCCCTTTATTATTCTCTACAGTTTTATGTTTTTAACGATCAGTCTTCCAGCATTTAATTCTTTTCGCAAAGGATGCAGATCATATCAGTGCCAGTCTTGGCCATCAACAGTTTTGGTGATTGGTCTTAACGTTTGGAACATCGCACTATTGGGGTCTATTTCCTCATTGGGAAAACCTTCAAATAGAGATGCTTGGTTTCCAGAAATGCCCATTATCAAAAAATAGCTAAATTATAGATCCGATGATGAGCTTGGCTTTAAACAAATAAAGAGCTGAACCTGCTCTCAGTGTTTGATAATTTTGTCTGCAAGTGCAATCAGGTCATTCTGCGTATTTGGTCCTGCTTGATTGGATAGCAGCACAATGCCCGAATTCAAATCTGGGTAGCATACCATATAACTGCTAAATCCCAAACTTCCGCCAGTGTGGGAGATGCTACGTTTGCTATCTGCTGATTTTTTTATCTTCCAATTAAGTGCAATTGCTCCATCCTCCAGTTTACCAAAAGTTGGCTGGTGACTCAACTTAACAATGGCATTTGCTTCATTCAGCTGATAGGCCAGGTACTTTAACATATCAGAGCTGGAGGATGCGATGCTTGCCGCCACTTTTAAGGCCTCCCAATCAATAATCGGCATTTCACGTCCCTTGCCATCATAGCCCTTCGCCATTTTTGCGGGGAGTTTTCCAGCTTGTAAAAGCACCGTATTTTTCATTCTTAAAGGAGTTGTAAAATATTTCTTCATTAGGTTTTCAAACGAATCCTGATAAACCTCTTCCATGATATAACCAAGTAATTGAGCCGCAGTATTGCAGTGTCGAGCAACGCTTCCAGGTAATACTTGAAGTTTTACGTTGTGAAGATCTCTGTAAAGATCCGCTCTGCTATATTTGGTATGTACGGAATCTAAGATAAACGGTATTGAATCTGGGTTTGCTTTGGAGAACAAATCTTTCTCTGGCATCCAATTGGGCAATCCAGAAGTTAGGTTTGCCAAATTAAGTATAGTTATGGGTGTTCCATTATAGGCCAGATTCGGATATTCTTCCTTCAGGTATTTTCGTATATCGTCACTTAACATTATTCTTTTTTCGATAACTGCTCTGGCAAGTAAGCTGGAGCTAAATGTTTTCGTAATAGATGCTAATTCGTAAACCGTATTTTCTGTGGGTAAGCTTTGCTTATCTAGTTCTGTTGAACCATAATTGTATAGGTATTGTTTTCCATTTTGGATAATGCCTATGGAGATACCTACCCCAATATTATTTTTTAAAAACGGGGAAACCGATTTTTGCACCAGTGTATCCAGAGGGGTTTTTAGTTTATTATCGGTGGGAGGAATTAATTGATTGTCTTGAGCAAAACAGAGGGAGAAGTTGGTAAGGATAATTAATAGTAGACTGGCTTTTTTCATACGTTCGTTGGGTTTTTAATAAGACGTTAGGAAAAGCCAATTGGTTGCATGTTACTATTTGTTTTAAGAACTAGCAAATTGCCAGCTAAAACTGATAGGGAACTATAAGTTTTGTAATGCAATAATTTTTGGTTTTATCACCTGGAATCGGTTGGTCTTAGTGGCTACCATTTTAAATATACCTTGCAGTGGGTATTGTAGTAAAAGCTGGCATTGTGGATTTTTGGAACAAATCGATCACATGAAAAATTTTCATAAAATCCAACAGCTAATTTTTATTTTGTTATTTGTAATATTTCCCTTTACTGCCCTACAGGTTAGAGCCCAACAGCCAACTATCGAGCAGATTGAAGCTGCACTTGCAATAAATCCCGATAACCAAGATGCACTTTTGCAACGATCGTTCCTTTTTATAAAAGAAAAGGCTTTTGACAAGGCGATTGCAGATGCAAAAAGGGTTGCGCAATTGGATCCCAAAAATAAGTTTGCCTACAGATTTATTGGAGTATCACAATTGAATTTAGCACAGTACAAAGATGCGCTTGCAAATCTGGACCTTGCAGTGGCCAATAGTCCAGATGATATGGAGGCTATTTTCTATCGTGGCAACGCCTACCTTAAATTGGGTAATGATGCTGCCGCTTTCCAAGACTTGAGTAAAGTGGCAGAAAAAAATAAAAACATGTTAGAATCCTATTATTTGCTAGCTGGTATCGCAGAGCGGATGATGCTTAAAGATCTGAAATTTGGTAAGGATGTGATTACCTATCTTGATCATATCTTAGCAATTGCTGATCCTGCGCTTCCTATCTATAAAGCTTCGCAAAATAAGAAGGACCAGATCCAGCAGCTTATGCAGTCTGCTAATAACAATATAGCAAAAAGTGCTGAGGCAAAACGTACATTCGAGAATTTGAAGGCTGCCTATCTACTCACATCCATGGATCATAAAAAATGGATAGATGGCCAGAAGCCGCAGGAACTTGAGCTCAGAGATCCAAATTTTAAACAGAAGGCCTTTAGGGAGAAGGCGAATGCGATGGTAAAGCAGGTTTGGTTGATTTTGGATGAAGGAAACAAACAAATCCGTTCGATGATTAGAAACGATGCCCTAGTTGCCAAAGATACTTGGGATTCCTATCAGCAGGAGTGGATGGGCTATGAAATCAAATACAGTGATTTTGCCCTTGCCCATTACAACTATTATAATCAGGTAAACAATGCCATGGAGAGTCTGGATGAACAAGCGATACTTTTGAACAGTTATCAGAAGGATAAGAAGAAGCCCGATTTCAATACACTCAAAGAGGAGATTTTAAAAGGGCTAAATGCTAATGTGGTGCTGATTACTGAAGCAATTACTAAGCTCAGAACATTCCCAACTGCGATTGGTTACAACCAGATTAAGGCAGAATATGAACTATTGGCGCTAATGCAGCTAAAAATGTCAAAAGATCTCTTAGAAAGAAAATATTAATCTCCGAAAAAAAAATAATCTTCGAAAGAATGGTTTGTTGGTATGTAAATTTAATTCCGCTTGAAGAGATTTCACTTTAATTTTCAGGTGCGTAAAGGTATTCTCTTATGGCTTAAGACCTACTTCAAATCTAAATTTCTTTTATTTTAAATAGGATAGGAAGAAGTCATTGTTGTTAAATTGTTTGGGTGTAGTTTTGAACATGTTCCTAAAGGCATTTGTAAAGTGGGCCTGATCGTAAAAATTGTTTGAAATTGCCAAACTGGTAAGGTTTAGCTTACTTTTTTCGCCAAAGGCAAGACTGTCTACAATATTTCTCAACCTGATGATATCTGCAAATTTTTTAGGACTCAAGCCGATGGTTTTTTTAAAAAGTTTCTGGATATAACGCATGGAACATTCCATGTTCGTTGCAACCACATCAATGGTATCTCTCCGGAAGCGACCATAATTATCGAAGTAGCCAAATGGATGTTGAGCGATAGTTGATTTTCCCTAAAATACGGCCACCATCTCTTTGCGAGCTCCCTACAGATGTCTCCACAACTTGCACCAACTTTTATATCTATTTCATTAACGATCTCCTGGGTGGAGAATATACGGTCAGAATAGTTGTGCATTGATTGATGAGTAAAATGGGCAGGTGTCCACGGATATAGTTGTACCATGGTAGCTTTGCTATAGGGAAAGATTTCTATGCCAAGAGATTCGGTCATCTGTCCGCAGAAATAGGTTCCTTTGTTAAGCTTTTGAATGTTGTTTTTGTGGCTAATCTCCAATCCATCTCCAGAGATGATGGCTATGTTGAAGCAACCATTAGGTAGGACTCCTTTGTCAACAATTGGGTTTGGACCTTCTAGATTATCCAATGTCCAGATTTTTTTAATGAACAGTGACAAGCTCTTAGGTACATGGTATTCACTGTAGTTGTTCATAATCGTTGCCCTTTACAAGCAAACATACATTTAAGTTGTGACATTCGCTTGAAAAGAACTGTATTGGCCAATCCTTCAAATCATTTGGGTTTTCCCATCTGCTTACCATTCGTTTTTATACAAGTTTTAAGGATTTTCGCCAGTTACATTTGTATTTGGCAATTGGAGTCTGATCTTGCCCGTGCCGGCAGTTTAACATCAAAAGAAATAAGTGGATAAATAAATGCATATTAGCATTAATACAAATGATAACCAAGCAGCAGCTGTGCTGCTGGATTTCTATGAGGCAATTATCTCTAATGCAGATGGTTGGATTGGGATTGCGTATGAAAATATAGATCAAATCCCAGCCATATGTAGGATATTAGTGGAAGCTGATATTGATGTTAGGCATATTGCTGTAATAGACTGATAGATACGTTTATATACATCAGGTTATTAAGTTGATGAATAGAAGCGATAAAAAAATGGCGAAGAGATTAACCAACTATTTAGAATAGATTAAAAAATTAATTTATAGCCAAATCCTCTATGATTAATGATCTGGATGGTTGGATCATCCTTAAAATGCCGCCTTAGCTTTGTAATAAATACGTCTAAACTTCTGGAACTAAAAAAATCATCATCGCCCCAAACCTGGAGCAAGAATTCTTTCCTTGCTAGCAATCTACTTTTATTCTGGTAAAGTGTTTTTAACACATCGCTCTCCCTACCTCTTAATTTCCTTATTACTCCCTGATATACCAGAACTCCCCTCATCATATCATAAGAATATTTTCCAATAGCAACCGTTGCCAGATTGGTTTTGCTTGGTTCATTTTCCAACAAACGGTTTTGATTGAGTAGTACTTTTATCCTTACAATCAGTTCCTCCATATCAAATGGTTTTTTAAGATAATCATTTCCGCCTGCCATGTAACCATTTAGCAGGTCCTGAGGCATTGTTCTTGCAGTTAAAAAGAGTATTGGAGTATGCTTGTCTTCCAACCTGATTTTCTCGGCAATCATAAAGCCATTGATATTGGGTAACATAACATCGAGCACGAGGATGTCGGGTTTTTCAGTAAGATATGCAGGATAAGCCAAATTTCCTTCCGTAATATAAATTACTTCGAAACCTCTAGTTTCTAAGCTGTCCTTAATGATGAGTCCTAAGGAAGCTTCATCTTCTACCAATACTACTTTAGGCGCTTGTTTCATTGTGGCAAATCAATTTCGAAGGTAGATCCATTAACATCTGACTTGATGAGTTTAATTTTTCCATTGTGTTTTTCGATTATATTTTTAACATAATTTAAGCCTAACCCATGGCCTTTCACACTATGGTCGTTAGGGCTTGGTACCCTAAAAAATTTATCAAAAATATGCTTTTGGTAGGTTTGTGGTATTCCCTTTCCATTGTCGTAAATATAGATTTTAATGCCATCTATACGTTCAATGCATTCTATTTTAATCTCTACTTCCTCCTGGCTATATTTAACTGCGTTATCTACCAAATTGGTGAAAACGTTATAAAGATGTGCTTTATCGGCAAAGACTTCTTCCTTTGCCGTGTAACTTAATTCGATGTCAATTTTCTTAGTTATAGTTACTTTCTGAATGTTTATCATCTCAGTTAGCATTTCTCTTAGGTTAAATTTATTAATATGAAGGTTAAAATCGCTTCTTTCGTAAATGGAACTATTTAGAATGTTATCAATCATGGCAGATAAGCGTTTCATCTCTTTAGCAGAAGTATCTAAATATAAATCCGTTTTTACTTTGTCCTTAAGTACATCAAAATGTTGCATGCCTTGTATAGCAGCGAGGGCTATGGAAACAGGTGTTTTTAGTTCGTGAGAAACATTTCCGATAAAATCATCTTTAATGGCTGAAAGTTTTTTCTGTTTAACAATGGTGTAGAACATATAGGTTAGGCTAGTGCCAATCAGTAATAGTAAAATACAAGATCCAACTATGCTCCATAACATTTGCTTTAGGATATCAACAGGGTTGATATCAACTTTCAGTACTATAAAAGGCACTCCAAAATGCAGCGTATTAGAAATGTCATTGAGTATGGGTTTTACAATATAAATTTTGTTATTTGCCACAGCTAGTTTTTGTACATAGGAATTCAGGGAGTCTAGTTGTTCGTTAAGAGGGAGATACCAATTATTGTTAACCATCTCAACCACTTGAGTGGAACCTGATTGGAGGACTGTGTTTACAACTGATTTTTTATTGTAAATTTCTTCTATTCCTTTTTGAAAAACCACTTGTGTGGAAAGCTGGTAGTTCAGCCTTTGGAATCTCTTTTTAATCATTTTGTTCAAGGTTAGCGTATCCTCATGGAGATAGAAACAGCGCGTCAGGCTATCTTGAAGCTGCTCTTCCCAGGTATTGGGTTTATAATTAATAACGCCAACAAAAGTTGAATAGAGACTACGAAGTATATCCAGATCCGCTTTATTAATTCTCTTCAATAGCATTGGTAAAGGGCTAGCTTGAACCTTTTTTAGTTCTTTTTTTGAAACCTTAAAAGTTTCCCATGAACCATTAGTATATCTTTTTGTTCTTAATCCTAATATTACATGCACACTATCTGGCATTTTCCAGGTAACCTGAGTTTCTATGTCATTTGCATTGATCGCTTTTTTCAACAGCAGTCTTACCTGATCGGCAACTATTTCTCGGTGTTCGATTATTGCTTCGTCTACTATCGTTTTTGCCTCATTCTTTATTTTTTCCTTGGTTAACCGATAACTATTCTGTAACCAAATTACTTGGAAAACAAAAACACCTAAGGTTGCCATCAGGATTAACGCAATAAGGTATCCTAATTTCAGTTTCATTCAATTTCCTTTAATAAGGTTGCAATTTCTTCTGCCTTTTGCTGCACATTATTTAAAGCGGTTTTAGACAATCGCCCAATCGCCCAACCTTTAGCATTAACAAAAAAGTGGGAAGGGTAGCTGTGAAATTCGAATACATTATTCATTAAGTTCACTTCATCTTTAGACAAATTAACGAAATCACCATCAATCTTGAATTTTTTCTTAATTGCTAACATACTTTCTTCTGTAGTGAAAGCCGAAAGAAATAAAAACTTAATTGGTTTTCCTTCTAGGGCACTCATCAAACTGGGGTAAATTGGCAATTCGCTCATGCATGGTCCGCACCAATCGCCCCAAAAATCAATATATAGGCTTATGCCATTATATTGAGAAAACATATTGATCAATCTTTCCTTTAAAATCGGCTTAACCTTAAGCGCTTTTAAGCGATCAACAACATTAAATTCACTAAATGCTTTAGGCCTAGGATTTTGTTCTTCATTTATCTGCTGGTTCAGCAATGGATTGCTAATAACCTTTGTAAAACGGTCTGAATAAGGCATTGGATCTGAGTTTGAGCCTGCACGTTGTAAAAAAGCGCTTAGGTATTGTAACTCTCTGGTAATTCCTGTGGCAAATTTATCGATTTCATCAAGGCAAATCCCCATGGTATTTTTCCCCGTTTTCGACTTAATTGCATCGTACATTGGGTTAATATTAATCATGATCTGCTGCGCACTGGCTAAGCTATTTAAAAATGCGTAATAGGAAGAACAATTTAGTGCATCTTGGTTATTAATCGGTATAGTGCTCATCATTTGCAGCAACTGTTTTTGTGTGATTTCCGTATTATATTTCCCTAAAAATGGAAAGAACAAGATACGTTGACCTGCTTCATATAAAAAACGGCTACGTTGCCACTGGATAAATTTTTGGTCTGTAATGCTATTTTGCCGCACAAAATTGTTAAAAAAGCCTAATTGTTCATTGAGTTGGTTGATGGCGCTTACTGCAAAAGCACTATCTGTTTGATTTTTATCACTGAGGTCAACTTTGGATAGTAAGGTATATTTGTTATAAGCGGTCTGGAATTTGAAAACAAGGTTGTTGATTGCTGCCAATGTTCCTGTTGCAACAAATGCTTTGTCGTAAGCACTTTCGCTGTTTACTTGTGCATCATAGATTTCCAAATTTAAGATGTTATTGGGTTTGGTATAAACATTAACAAAAGCATGTTTATAATTTAACTGAATATCACCTTCATAGGGTTGATAGAGTTTGATCCAGAAATTACCATCATCTTCAATCTGAACCGCTTGGCTAGTTGATTTACCAAAAAGATCATAGGTCGAAAAGCTGATAAAGTGATCTGTTTGATTAGGGTTATAACCTATTATTTTTCCAGTGATCTTTACACTATCCCTAGCGTTAAATGGGTTAATTTGGGCATTTGCAGATTTGAACGTAATCAATGCAGTTATAAACAATATTAATTTCTTCATCGTTTGTTGATTTATGTCAACGAAGCTAAATATCAAAATCAATTTAGAAAAACGCATTAAGAAACGTTAACATTGGTAGGTGAAAGCAACAATGGCCCAACCGTATTTGCTGGCGTGCAAAAAAAATAATTTACAGTTATTGGATGGACTACTAAAATTGCGAGCTTCCATATTAAGAGGGGGATACCACATCTCCCAACTTATCTAATCCGTCCAAGCTGCCCAAAGTAAATTCTTTTATCTATGTACTTTCTTTATAAATCCTTACTAAGTGAACCAAAATGAGCGTAGCTTTTTAGTTTCTTACACTTTTTGTTTATAATTAATCTAAATAAGGCTATATTTGCTGGAAATCATAAAAGTTTGCCAGCACAAGTAGATCGTATTTTTTCCATTAACCGAAAAACATTTGAGGATGTTTATCATGGCTATTGGGAGAAAGTTTACGCTGTTTGCTACAATAATATCCGCGATGTTGAGATTGCCAAAGAAATGGTACAGGATATCTTTAAGTCTTTATGGGAGAGGAGAGCAGATCTTGAACTGGAAAATGTGGAACGCTACCTTGTCCGCTCTGCAAAATTAAAAGCTTTTGAGTTCATCAGAAATAAGACTACGCGTCAAAAAATAGACGAATTTAACTATCAAGGTTGTGTAAACTCTAGCAACTGTACCGAGGAGCAAGTACTTTTTAATGATTTAAAAGAAAACATAGATTTATTGGTTGACACCCTACCATGCCAATGCAAAAAGGTTTATAAAATGAGCCGAGAGGATGGTTTAAGTAATCGGGAAATTGCAGAAAAACTAACTATTTCGGAACGGGCAGTAGAATATCACATTACCAGAGCGATGAGTACTTTGAAAGTTAAACTCGCTATATTCAACAAAAAATAGCTACACTTACGGAAATTCTATGTTCACGCTACTACTCTTTAAAATCATTAGCAATCTGAAATTTGTTTTATAATTACACAGATGAAAGTAAACGCCAATCTTATTGAAAAATATCACAATAACCAATGTACGCCACAGGAGCGTGAATCGGTTGAAGATTGGTTGCTAAACAGCGATGTTGAAGATTTAGAATTTCATAATGAGAAAGATAAACAACTTGTAAAGGCTGATATCTGGAACCAATTAGAAGCAAACTTGCCTAACCTGCAAGAGGCTAAAGTAGTAGGCCTGAAATCCGCATCTTTTTACATGTGGAAAGGTGCCATTGCTGCCAGTTTGGTGATTGGTTTACTTAGCTTTGTTTTCTATTATTTTAAACAGCAAGAAAAATCAACTGTTGAATTCGTCGCATTTCATAACAAATCGAGTTTAAAGGTTAACCATATCAGTGCTAAGGAGTATAATTTATCTATAGGTACAGAAACCTTTGCCGAAGTAAATGAAGATAACGGAATTATTGAGCTGAGTGGCAGCATCCTTATTTCTCCTAAAAAAGACATAGAGCTTAATTTTGGCGGCGAAAAAAATAAAGTAAGTTTAAAAAAAGGACAAACCTATATTATCCTAAATTATAAAGCTGGAGAACAGGGTCTGATGGTAGTCAACGAAAAAAATCTTATTCATTTACCACCAGTAATGCAAAAAAAGCTCGTTAACGAATTTGGCATCTAATTACTCTCTATACTAACTTATGTATTTGTTTTCATCCATAAAACTTAAAAGTATCCTAGTAATGTTGATGCTGGCAGTATGTTTATCAGCATGTAAAAACTCATCTTCGTCTTTAGAAAGACCACAAAAATATAGCCTTCATGTTCTTGATATGACAGGTAAGGAGTATATTTTAACTACAGATGATTTGGATGCTGGAACAATTAACCCTGAAGAAGTAACTGAGGTTTTACCCGACAGTATTTCTAGAGATATCATTGTGAAAAATGGTAGCTATTATCATTTGGCTAGAAAATTGGATATTTTTACGAAATATAACTTGCAAGATAAAAAACTCAGTACGGTTTCAAAGTTACAGCTTAAAGATTTTGAACTAGAAAATTTTATTTGGTTAGGTAAAGACAGTTTACTGCTGAGTGGTCTAAACCATACTTTTAATGCAGGTAAATACTATATCATCAATACTAAAGAGATGGTGATTATTGCTTCTGGCTTATTGGATATCGCAAATCCTAGTGGAAAATTCATTACAACTTCCATTGGTTTTGTAAAGAAGAGAGCAGACACATTGTTTGTAGGTTATACTTTTCATCCGCCAATGGTTAATGGCACTTTTACTACTAGCGACACAATGTATGTATCTCGTTTAGTTTATCCAAGTATGAAAAGTATTGGACTAGAAAAGGAAGTAAGGTCTACTTATCCGGCAGGGGTAAATAATGTGCAAACCAATGAGTTTACTGATGAGAAAGGCGATTTCTACTTTATGTCTTGCCCAGGAATTGCCATGGGTAACAGACCAGAATTGCCAACTGCTATCTTCAGAATTAAAGCGCATAATTCGCACCTAGATAAAGTGTATCTGTTCAATGTTTCTGCTTTAGTTGGCAACCATGCTTACGGTTTGTGGTATTTAGGAGATGGAAAAGCCATCGTTCGCTCAGAGCGTAGAGACCTTTTTAAAGGTTTAGCAGACCATTATAGCACCGCACATTTTGAGTATTACTTATTGGATATCGCCAAGCAACAAGTGATCAAAAAGCTAGATTTGCCCTTGGATAAAGGAACGCGTAAAGATGGCATTATTGTAAATGGCAATAAGGTTTACATCGCTGTAAATTCTGAAACCGACGGCAACTACATTTGGGACTACAATTTAAAAACGGATAAGCTAACTAAGGGATTAAAGCTTGGTGGTGTAACGGCTTTTATTGTTCGTTTAGATAAGCTACGCTAAAATGTTGGTCATTTTTACCACCCCCTTTAATTCCCTCCGATAAATCGGAGCAGGCTCCGCCAGCGGTGGACAGATGGAGTACAATCATTTTTCATATCGGCCTATTCGAGGGCGCAGGGGGAACAAATGACATCACCCCGCCAGCGCTCAATATCATTAAATAAGCAGCACCTATGTCAGTCTGAGCCTGTCGAAGACCTTTTTACTGGTCAACAAAAAATATTTATCCTTCGACACGCTCAGGATGACAATATTTTGATCTTACAATCTCTAATTTAGACTAATTATAAATATTTTCACTTTTCACCTTCGGGAAGAGGAGAGTTGTGCTACTAGCTCTTTAAAAGCACAACTAAATAATGTATTGGTCTAAAATATTTCTAACCTTTTCGTTCTTCATTTTTCTTACATCAGCCAATGCGCAACAAAATGCCAGTGTTTCTGGTGCCTTATCAGATAGTTCTGGTGTTATTGTCGGTGCTTCTGTTTTATTAAAAGACACAAAGATTGGCGCTACCACAGATGGCAATGGCCGTTTCCTTATCAATAATGTAAAACCAGGTAAATACACCTTGGTTATTTCCTATATCGGTTCTAAAACCATTAATAGAGAAATTAACCTCAGAGAGGGAGAAACTTTGCAACTCAATTTGCAATTACAATCTTCCTATAACGATTTGGAAACCATCGATATAAAAGGCAGAACAGTTGCAAATGAGTTAAAACAATCGGCTTTTACGGTGAACGCTATTGAGTTAAAAACATTTCAAAATACCAGTGCCGATTTAAATCAGATACTAAATCGAAGTACAGGTGTGAAAGTGAGAGAGACAGGGGGGATGGGTTCTGATTTTAACTTCACTTTGAACGGTCTCTCAGGTAGGCAAATTCGTTTTTTCATTGATGGCATCCCTATGGAATCATTTGGTAATTCCTTCAGTTTAAATAATATTCCAGTAAATCTGGCAGAGCGGATAGAAGTGTACAAAGGTGTAGTGCCAGTAGAGTTAGGTGCCGATGCTTTGGGGGGTGCAGTGAATATCATCACCAATCAATCGGCCGCTAAGTTTTTAGATGCAAGTGTGAGTTACGGCTCTTTTAATACGACCAGAGCAGCGCTTTCTGGTAAATATACTAATCAAAAAACTGGCTTATACTTCAACGTGAATGCTTATCACAACAATTCTGATAATGATTATCTGATGCGTAGCAATCCGAAATATGATGCGGCAATTAAGGTAGTAGAAAACGGCGAACTGGTAGAAAGAGATGTGCGCAGGTTTCACAGTGCTTATCGTTCTACGGCAGGGCAGGTTGGTATAGGCATAGCAAATAAAGCATGGGCAGATAAGTTAGAACTGAATGTACTTTATGCTGATATGTATAAGGAAATACAAACCGGAGCCACACAAAATAAAGTGATCGGCGAGGTAACCAATAACGAAAGGTTTTTTATGCCTTCGTTAAAGTACAAGAAAACGAATTTCTTAACTAAAGGCTTAACGGCCACTGTTTTTGCATCAACCTCTATACAGCGTTCGCATGTGCCAGACACTGCAAACTTTGTGTACTCTTGGAGTGGGCAAGGAAGAGCCGAACCAATTTCAGGCGAACTTTATGGTGTTAAAAGTATTTATCATTACCGCAATACCGCAAGTTTAGCTAGGGCAAATTTCAGCTACCAACTTGATGAAAATAATAGCTTTAACGCCAATTATAACTATAGTCACTTCTCTCGTAAGGCTACAGAAGATTTAGGTATTGTAAAGAATAATACTTTCGACGAGCCAAATGCGATTGCCAAACAGGTGGCAGGTTTAGCTTACCAGAATGATGCTTTTAGTAGAAGATTAACCACCTCTGTTTTTGGTAAATTTTACAATTTAAATGCCTTGGTTCGAAATGCGGTATTTTCCCAAAATCAAACTTATATTAAAAGCAATGCAGAAACTACCAATAGCTATTTTGGCTATGGCATAGCCTCCAGATTTAGAATAACTGATGATTTTGGCATTAAGGCTTCTTACGAGCATGCCTATCGTTTACAAGAAGGCGAGGAGTTGTTCGGGAACGGAATTGACGTAACATCGAATATCAATTTAAGACCAGAGAATAGCGATAATATCAATATTGGTGCATTTTATAACTTTCAAGTTAATGAACAGCATCGTTTTGCGATAGAAGCTAACTACTTTTTTAGAGATGCCAAAGACTTCATTTATTTTGTACCAAGTGGTGGGGTATATTCGATATACAACAATTTGGCAGGAGCAAGAGTAAATGGGGCAGAACTAGAATTTAGATATTCTTACCTAGACCTATTGAACTTTTCCACTAATGCAACTTATCAGCATGCAAGCAGTCGTCAACGTTATGAGCCCAATACCACTATTGTGGATATGACTTACGGCGATCGTATTCCTAATCAGCCTTGGTTATATGCTAATGCAAATTTAGAAATCGGTAAAAATGATGTTTGGGCGGAAGGCAACCGTTTACAGTTAAGCCTGTCTAGTCAGTTTGTAAACTGGTTTTATTTAAACTGGGAAAGTAGAGGGAGCATTGAATCTAAAAATCAAATTCCTACGCAATTTTCACATAACGCAGCCTTGTCTTACACCATGGCAAAAGGCAAATACAACGTAGCGGTAGAAGTAAACAACTTTACCAACGAGCTGCTTTACGACAATTTCAGGTTACAAAAACCGGGGCGCTCTGTATTCATGAAACTTAGATACTTCATTAAATAAAAATCAAAAACATGTTAACTAAAATCAAAAGACAGTCTCTTTTATTATTATTTGTCGTTTCCGTATTGGGCTTTGCCGCTTGTAAAAAGAGCGATTCAAGCACAGAGGAACCGAGCGAGAAAAATTATGGATTGGTAGTAAGTGCAGGAACACCAGCTGCCAGATATATTTTAAATACGAAGAGTTTAACCGAAGGCGCATTAACTACAGCCGGTAATGGCGCCGAAACCAATGTGGGCATTATCACCCAAAAAGGAGAATTTTTCTATGGTACTAACGATGCTGGTAATTTGGTGAAATTTACATCGAGCAATAAAGTAAATACCATTGTTAAAGAAATTCCTTTCACTCAAATTAGCTGGGCTTATTATTCTAGCTTTTTCGCTTGGAAAGATGATAAAACCTTAGTGCTATTCAGTATTAAAGAAGCACTTCAGTTTGAGTATGCTACATTGAATGTAGAAACAATGACCATTACCGCATCTGGAAACATTAACATTCCACTACCAAGTACAGGATATTACTATTGGGGTAATAGTGCTGTTTTTAATGGTAATAAACTTTATTTGAGCTATAACAAAACTGATGAAAAAACTAATCTTCCATTAAACGAGGTTTATTTAGCATCGATGGATTTTCCTAACGTAAGTGCAGTTTCGGTAACAAAAGACACTCGTTTTAACCAACCGGCACATTACACTTTAAATTCACCAGGTACTTTTGTTGATAATGGATATGCCTATTTCCTTAATGCACCAACCATTTGGATTGCTGGAGAAACTGGTGGTTCTTTCTCTATTTATCGTGTAGCTAATGGTGCTACAGCAATTGATGCTACCTATCAGTTTGAATTAACAGACAGAACTAAAGAAGAAGCAACAGATTTATTTTACATCGGTAACGGGAAAGCAATCATTAAGATTTTCGATAAAACGCAAATTTCAACTTGGCAAGATTATGATGGTAAATTCATCTCAGAATATTACGTGTTAGACGTGGTAAACAAGACTAAAACAAAGTTGAACATTCCTAAAAGCTTGCCAAATCCTTATGCAACAAACGTATTGTTAGACGGTGGTGTAGCTTACCTTGCTGTAACCACTGCAGAAGGAAGTTTTGTTTACAATTACAACTTATCATCTGGTGCAGTAGCTAAAGGCGTTAAGTTAGATGGTGTAAATGGTATCAGCACATTGGTGAAATTTAAATAAGCTTTTGTTGATGTTAAAACCACTTAAAAAACTAAACGCTTGGTTACACCTTTGGTTGGGCTTAGCCTCAGGGATTATTGTTGTCATCTTAGGGATAACAGGCTGTATTTTAGTTTTTGAGCAGGAAATAAGAAGTTTAAGTTCTCCTTGGCTGCATGCAGAAATGCCGGCCAAGGCAACTTATTTACCACCTTCTGCACTTTATAAAGAAGTAAAAAAGGCTTTGCCAGAAAAGGAGATCCGTTCTGTGTGGTATCATGGCCCCGGTCGTACCGCTCATTTCGCTTTAAGCGATTCCGATTCTATGGTTTATGTAAATCCCTACACTGCCCAAATTGTAGCTATGGTAGACCATGAAGACTTTTTTCATGAGATAGATGAAGGGCATCGGCATTTATGGCTGCCTGAGAATATTGGACGTCCGATTATAGGCTGGGCAACCTTTATTTTCTTTATCTTATTAATTACAGGATTGATTTTATGGTGGCCTAAAAACCTCAAAAAATTTAACGTAGATAAAAGCTTTAAGGTAAAATGGCGGGCAAAGTTTAAACGTGTAAACTACGATTTACATAACGTTTTCGGGTTCTACTCTTTGTTGTTAGCACTGCTGATGGCGATTACGGGTTTAATTATGAGCTTTTCATGGTTCAATAAAGGTGTGTATTGGCTAACAGGTGGAGATCAAAATCAGCTCAAACAAAAAGAAGAAATTTTTGAGCTATCGAAATTACCAATGCTTGGCCAAGTAGATAAAGTTTGGCGTAAAGTGCAGGATGAAATTGCGGTAGATAACAAAGACCAGGTTATTGTTTCCTTCCCCGACCATGAAGATGAACCCATTTATGCTTGTACAGATATGATTAATGGGCATTGGCGAGATTTATATTTTAAACAAGCTGATTTGTCTTTTGCCAATAATACCGGAGAAAGAATGGCCGATTTGCCATTTGCAGATCAAGTGCGAAAGCTAAATTACACCTTACATGTTGGCGCATTTGCAGGGCTTTTTAGTAAAACCATTTACTTTTTAGCAAGCTTAATCTGTGCTAGTTTACCTATCACCGGTTTCTACGTTTGGTGGGGTAAGCGGAAAAAATCAAATAGGAAAAGCCCAAAAACCAAATTTGCCTAATAATTAAATGAAAATAGACTGCCAAAAACTGATGCTGAAATAAATTCAGCATGACGGAGTTTGTTGTTTCACGTCACCCTGATCCGATAGCTATTGGATTTGTTTTACTGCGTAGCTTTCCGCTTCGCTACAGGTGTGGGTCAGTGTTGTTAAATAAATTATAGTAAACACCCTTATAATAAGAATATGGAATGTACGTCTGTTGCAGCTAAATTAGCTGTTAAGGAGATCTTTTTGCGAAAAATTTTAGGAATTACCACTTTATTGCTGCTAGCACAAGTTGTTTATGCGCAACATAAAGGCAATATTTCTGGCGTGGTAAAAACAACTTCGGGCAAACCTGTTGAGTATGCCTCGGTAGCCCTAAAGCAAAGCGATGATAAAATCTTTGAAGGCGTACTGACTGATTCTATTGGCAAATTCTCGTTTGCAAATGTACCAGATGGAACTTACAAACTGGTAATTTCCAGCATGGGATACCTACATTATACTGTGCCTAGTTTTCAGATTAATGCTTCAAATCAAGCTTTTAATTTCTCTACTATTCAACTGCTAGAGGATGCCAAACAACTAGCTACTGTGCAGGTAACCAGGCAAAAGAAGGTGATGGAGCAAAGCATGGATAAAATAACTTTGAATGTAGAGAACAGCATTTTAGCTGAAGGAAATACAGCCTTAGAGTTATTAGAAAGAGCACCAGGCATTAAAATAGATAGCGATGGCAAAATTTCCCTAAAAGGAAGAACTGGGGTAACTGTGATGATGAATGGCAAGTTAACTTATTTAAGTGCGGCAGAATTAGCGGTTTTACTAAAAGCAACTAACTCTTCCTCTATTTCTAAAATTGAAATTATCAATAGCCCTTCGTCTAAATACGATGCCGCAGGTAATGCGGGTATCATCAATATTGTGATGAAGAAAAACCAAATAAAAGGCTTAAATGGTTCGGTAAATGCCAACGGCGGTGCTGGTCGTAATGCCAGATATGGTGCTGGTTTCAACTTGAACTATCGTGCATCAAATTTCAATGTTTATGGTAATTATAACTATGCTTATCGCGGCGAAACCGAATACTTAGATTTTATCAGACGTTTTGCCGATGGACAAGTGGCAACGTCTAGAACTTCAACCCAACGTACCGAAACCAACGAGCCATTGAATACCCATAATTTCCGTGTGGGTATCGATTATGAGATCGATAGCAATAATGTGATCGGAATGTTAGTGAATGGAAATTTGGGTAGGTATATCCACGATAGTAAAACCAGTAATTTGATTAGAAATAGCCAAGGGACTTTGCTAAGCGATATGCTAACCCAAAACTATGATAAACAAAGCTGGGAAAGTTTAACCTACAACTTCAACTATTTACATCGCTTTGGTAAAAAAGGGAGGGAACTCTCTGCAGATTTAGATTTTGCGCCCAACCGTTTCAGCTCTAACCTAAATTTAGATACTTATACTCATCCAAATGTAGGTTATCCTGGTGGAGATTTGGCCAGAAGACGAGGAACTGTGCCCGCTAAAACCAACGTTTATGTAGCTAAAGTAGATTATACTGACGTGTTAAGCGATGCCGTAAAGTTGGAAACTGGTGCAAAGAGTTCGTTCATTCAAGCGGATAACAATTTAGTATATCATCAGTTTATCAATAACAATTGGGAGTATGATGCTACATCGAGCAACCATTTCAAATACAAGGAGCAAATTCATGCTGCATACTTGAATTTAATGGCCGAGTTTGGGAAAACATCGATACAAGCGGGCTTACGTGGCGAGTACACCCATACCAACGGAAATCAAATTACCAGCAATCAAGTTTTCACAAGAGCTTACTTTCAATTGTTTCCTAATGTGGCAGTAAACCAAAATATCAATACCAATAATCAAGTTCAGCTTTCGTATAGCCGGAGGATAGAGCGACCAAACTATGGGGCCTTAAATCCCTTTCGCATGTTCAGAGATCCATCTTTGTATTATGAGGGTAATCCATACTTAAAACCAGAACTTACACAAAACGTGGTGTTCAATCACGTATTCAAGAACAAGTTCACTACCTCCTTAAACTACAGCAGAACTAGTGCTGTGATTACTTGGGTAACCGGACAAAATGATGTGACAAATACCACCTTTGAAGCACCTAAAAACTTACCAAGTTTAGTAAACTATGGGATCAGTTTCACTGCACAAATGGATTATTTAAAATGGTGGTCTGCAACAAATTTTGTAAACGTTTTTCGGAACGAATACGACTTGCAGGATAGCAAGAACAAACAAGCTAGTTTTAGCGCAAATACCCAAAACTCTTTTAAAATAACTAAAGGTTTTGGTGCAGAGCTGAATGCTTTTTATAATTCGGCATCTGTTTACGGCATGATGACGGAGCAATCGTACTGGGCAGTTTCGGCAGCTTTACAAAAAAATATCTTGAACGATAAAGGAAGCATCAAGATAGCCATCAACGATATTTTCCAGACCAATAATTTTAGAAATGATACCCGTTATCAAAACATCAATATGTATAGTAGAATTTGGATTGATAGCAGACGAGCAATTCTCTCATTTACTTACAGATTTGGAAAACAGTTTGAGGGTAGAGAACGCAAAACAGGTAGTGAGGATATACAAAATCGGATAAAGTAGCGCATCATAATGAAATTTTTAACCTCTTTTCCATTAGCTATTTATCCATTTACTTATTATCCTTTATTAGCGACACGAACAGTAGCGCTCACAGATAGTACTGCCCCGTTAATTTTTAAACTTGATTACAGGTTTGCCATTCTCGCACTCAATTTTTTCGACTGTTTTTACATTGGCAAGGGCAGTTCCTTTTTTCTCGGCATTAATCACATTGATGTTCAACTTGTTGTATAAAGAAACCTTTGCTTTGAATTCTTTATAGTCTAATGGACTAGAATAGGGTATATATTCGAAGCTCATGGTCTGGCTATTGATCAATCTGGTAAAACTCCAGTTGGTACCGCTGGTACAGTTAAGGGATGCGATGAGGCTTTCAATCTGGCTTCTAGTGGTAACGATCATTGATTTTGCTTCTTCAACTGGTAGGTTTTCGGCGGTAATCAGTTGAACTTTGTCATCTTTACAATCGAGTTTAATTGGCTGATTTGTTGCCCATAGGGATTCGAAGCAGGGTTCTACGATCAGCCCCTCTTTATTCCAGGCTTCATATTGCTTGTTGGTAAAGTCGAGGTATTCCTTTTTAAGCTTTTCATATTTTTGCATGTCGGAAGACAAAATGGGGAAGAACTGGACTGAACAATCATGTTGGATGGTTTGCACCGCGACATTCGCTTTTTGGCTGCAAGGGATGTTGGCCGATAATGCTAGGATTTCATTCCGTTTAGCTATTGCACGTTCTCCCCATTGTTTAGCGGAGAGTTCTTCTTTTTTACAACCTGAAAACGATAGGGCTAGGACTAAACTAAGGCAGATGGTTTTGGATAAAAATTTCATATAATTTAGGTTTTACCTGTAAAACGGGTTATAGCTGGCGAGTGTGACAGCTGTGCTAAAAATAGATGATTTAGTGCTTATCTTGTACCCCCTTCGCTAGTCTTAGTATCTCGCTAAGACCATATTTAAACAGTTAAAATTTCTAATCCAGCAGAGAATTGTGTTAGCGCTTAATCACCTGCCATTCAGATTTCAACCTTGTTTTTTGATCGTTCTATTTAAGGTGAAGATGCCTGGTAAAAACCAAATATTGATTAAGGTAGTAACAAGCGGCGTTTGCCCTACCGCCTTGCATGCCTGTATGAGCGATTGGCCAGCAAAGCCAAAACTGCCCTTAATTCCCGGTCATGAAGCCATCGGTTATGTGGTTGCACTTGGCAGGGGAGTGTAAAATGTGAAAGAGGCCGATATTGTTGGAGCGCCCTGGCTGTTCAGTGCTTGTGGGCATTGCGAATATTGCATTACGAGATGGGAAACACTTTGTGAAAGTCAGCAGAATGGTGGCCATAGTGTTGATGGTGGATATGCGGAATAAGTGGTTGCCGACTCTAGGTACATCGCACACTTTCCAAAAGCTATCAATTTTTTGGAAATGGCACCGATTACCTGCGCTGGGGTTAAGGTTTACAAAGGACTGAAGGAAACCGAGGCAAAACCTAGAGAATGGGTAGCCATTTCGGGTATAGGAGGCCTTGGGTAATTGGCCATTCCATACGCAAAAACAATGGGTCTTCATGTGGCAGCAATTGATATCTCTTAGCAAAAATTAACACTTGCCAAAAAGATGGTGCCGACCTTACTGTAAATGCACTTGATACCGAACCTGAAGATTTTTTGAAAAAGCAAACAGGCGAAATGCATGGTGTGCTGGTGACTGCAGTTTAGCCAATGGCCTTTAAACAGGCACTTTCCGCATTGCGAAGAAAGGGTGCCATATCATTGAATGGACTTCTGGCTGGTAATTTCGATCTACCGATTTTTGACACCGTACTCAGTCGGTACACCATCATTGATGCGTCGACAATTCTTTTAAGAGGTAAAACCTTTAAATTGCCTCAACAGAGAGGGTTTATAGAAATTCCTACAACAGTCGGAGAACATATCAGAAAGAAAAGAATGGAACTCGGGTTGTTTCAAACGGATGTGGCAAGAATGTTTAATGTAAGTGCTGGTTGCATTACCTATTGGGAGAACAACAGGAGTGAACCACAGATTAATTATTATCCGTTGATTATTGAGTTCCTAGGATACTTCCCGTTGCACATTGATCTATCAACTATTCACGGAGAGATATAGGCGTACAGGTATAGAAACGGATTGAGTTATAAACGGTTTGGAAAGGTATTAAGCATTGATGCTGGAACTGTTGGTTTATGGGAAAATGAAAAAAGGACACCATCTAAAGAAAAGATAAAGATTATAGAACTGTTGATTGAAACAGAGCCACCCAATTAGGGCGGCTCTGTTATTTTAATTTAATCAAGGTCTATTTTAAACACAGACTTCGTTTCTTGAATATCAATTTAAGTCCGTAAAGCATCTAACTTGATAAGTTATAATAAATAAAAGATATTTATTATAACTATTCTCTAAAATTCTTATTTATTGGTTCTTTTGATTTTCATTTCTTTTTTTTCGACGTAAGAAAAATCTTACGATCAAAAATAAAATTATAATCGCAAATAACACATTAATTACTTGCCAAATTATTACACCATTGTCAAAATTAGAAAGTTCCATATTTTTAATTAATTTATTTTTGAAAATGAACTAGGCTGACCTGTAGTTTTATCAATGGTCATTCTATATTTTATTTCTTGACTCCAAATTGTCCCAGCACCTTCAAAAAATAAATTCCATTTCCGAGTCCCATGCAAATCTACAGTAATTATATTATGTACACATTGGCAGAATACTTGTGCTTTCAACTTTTGTAACCGTTTTTACAAAGGTCTCAAATGAATAAGGTTTTAATAAAAGATCAACTACATCTTTTTCGAATGCATTTAATACATATTTTGAATGAGCAGTTGAGAAGACAATTGAGATGGATTCTGGAAGTAGGTCCGCAACCGCTAAACCAGATAATTCTGGCATATCTACATCTAGAAAAACAATATCTGGTTGTGCGCCAAGTCTAATCTCTTTTAAAAACAAATACTGCCTTTATAAGCTTTACAGGTATAGAAACGGATTGAGTTATAAACGGTTTGGAAAGGTATTAAGCGTTGATGCTGGACCTGTTGGTTTATGAGAAAATGAAAAAAGGACACCATCTAAAGAAAAGATAAAGATTATAGAACTATTGATTGAAACAGAGCCACCTGATTAGGGTGGCCCTGTTATTTTAAATTAATCAAGGTCTATTTTATAAGCCTATCTTCTTTAAATTTTTCTATAATCTCATTAAAAATCCCAGTTCTTTTGTCTGAAACTTTAGCCATTCCACGGAAAAATTCTCTCCTTGGAATTGCAACATCAGTTGAGTTTATCCCTTTAGGAATAGCGTTATATACAAATAATGTTTTATAGAGCTTACTCTTTTTTTGCTGGTCAAGTTTTTTAGAAAATGAGAAGTCAATATCTTTATATCCTTCATTGTAATATCTATAAATTGAATCTATATCATCGACACCAGTTTTTTTAATCGCAAATTTCTCTATTAATATTTTTCCATTTTTAAATACCCCCGCTGGGTTTCCCAGCTCATAATTGAAAGTCTCATAATCTTTATCGGTTAAGGATAGCGTTAATTCTTCCTTGGCACTGTCTATATCAAAAACCTTTCCTTTTTCCTTTTTAAAATTATTCAATGAATATTTTAAGCCTTTTTTATCCCCATTACGTATAGCAAATACTTCATAAATGGTATCTATTCTAGAGGCCTGTTCATTGATAGCTTTATCACTTAAAGTTAGGTCAGTATATGTTCTTAAAGTTGGTACAAGATATAACCTATAATCACCTTTATATACAATTCTAACAAAATTTGAAAAAGCTCCAATCGATTTTGTTTCTAGGTTAAAAAATTCAGCTTTGGAGTTCAATTCTACTACTTGAAAAGTATTTTTATTTTGTTCTTTAAATACACAAGAAACAAAAAAAAACGAAAGAAATAGTATTATTAATAATCGCATATCTCTAATTATTGTTTTACTCCATACTTGTCCCATGTAGCCACCGAATTATGTTTTGGTGTTGTAAATGACCCAATATGAATCTGACCTTGCTGATTATTTATAAATTTAAGCTTATATTCTATCGACATAGATGCTGTAGGGTTGGTTTCATTCCAGATAATTGGTTCATATACAGGACTTATCAACTCTACCTCTCCACATCCATATATACCAGTAAATTCTGTACTTCGATGTGTCATGCTATGCCAAGTACGAATGCCATTCTTTATTTTTAATGCAAATCTATCGTGGCTTTCATACCAAAATGTTATCGAATTATGAAACTTCCATATCGGTTTATATACTTTAAAAGAGTCTATGCCAATTACCTCTTCTGTTTCAGATGAACTTAATTGCACACTCGAAGGATCTCCATAGCCCCCAGGAGTACATGGAGGCTCAGTTGGCTCACTGCTACCATCAATCAAGGCCTGACATATTTCATACATAAAGTGTTCATAATATTGTATTACATTGCCCTCTTCATCATAATAGGTTTCTGTTAAATACCATGCTACGCAATCCATCGCACCGTCAACCGCCATCACCTTACCTTTATTAGTGTTGTTAAGAACGGTATTCTTATTGTTTGGTTTTATTGCATCGCTATACAAATCCTTTATTTTGGCACTGACAATATTTTCAAAATAGTTTTTTTTCTCGTTGAATGAAATCACAGGCTTATAGGTATTTCCGGTTTTAGAAATCATCAACAAATAGCTGCCATTAGCTGTCGCCCCACTATTTAATTTAATATCAACAGGCACAGCGATAATTTCATTACCGTCAGCTTCTTTATAAAGCTTGGCATCTGCCCAAGAAATTTCCTGACTAACATTTTCCACTTTGCTACCAGCTTTAAGCTCTATTTTTGCAGTTGCTTTTTGATACCAGTTTTTTGCATTTGCTATACGCTGTGCCTCAGTTAGGTTTTCATCATTACCACCATCTTTTCTGCAAGATAGTACAAAAAGTGTTAAAAAGGATAGCATTATTAGCATCCGTAATAAATTTAGTTTTTTTATCATAATCGTCTTTTTAGATTTACGGATGAAGTTAGATTATGCTTTTTAGAATTGAGAATTTAAGCGTGAATAGGCTTATTGTTTAGGCTAGATGCAGTTTGCTTTGGTCGAACTAAGAATTTCTAATTGTTCTATGCTTTATTTTTTGCAATAATTCAATTTTATAAGAAGTGCTTAATGGAATTTCTTTATTTGTTTTAAGCCTAATATTGTTATTTTCGATGGATTTGATATAGTCAATATTTACAATATATGACCTGTGTATTCTCACAAAGCTATCGTTAGCCAACTGATCCAGCATCCCTTGTAAGCCAATGTTCGAAGTTAAAGTTTCTGTCTGTAAATGGATTTCGATGAGATGATCTTTGGTTTCGATATACAAAATTTCTGAAAGTACGATTTGAGTAACCGTTCCCTTAGTACCTGGATTGATAAATATGCTTTTGATTGGGGGTTTTGCTAATTGAGCCGCATCACTTAAATTTCTTCTTCTTTTAATTTTTGTAATCGTTTTTTCGAAGGTCTCAAAAGAATAAGGTTTTAATAAAAAGTCAACTGCATCTTTTTGGAATGCATTTAATGCATATTTAGCATGTGCAGTTGAGAAGACAATTGAGATGGATTCTGGAAGTAGGTCCGCAACCGCTAACCCAGATAATTCTGGCATATCTACATCTAGAAAAACAATATCCGGTTGTGCACCTAGTCTAATCTCTTTTAAAGCTACTAATGGATTGGTAAAAGATTTAAGTAAGATCAATTCGGGCATTTTATTGATATATCCTTCTAGCGCTTCGATGCTAAAGGTTTCATCATCTACAATATAGCAGATGTACATAAGTTTGAGGTCGATTTAGATAAGTTAATTTACAAATGAAATGCCAGTACACCAGCCTAAGCAGAAGGTTTTAAGAAAAATTGTCATTTGTGGGAGATCGCTTGAGTCCAACAACTCGAACTCGGCTATAGGAAACAGTATTTGGAATTTTGATTTACATATGCTTTTGGAGATGAAATAAATAGAAGTGTTTGAAACAACTAGAATCCACTTGGATGGAAGAGTAGGTGGATAGAGCTTACTTCACTTTTTGATATGGCCACAGGACGCTTCGATGGGTTGCCAAAAAGGACTTTGTGGTCTGAAAATCTTTGCAGAACTCGTCTGCAAGAAAAAAATATCGCCAATTTTAGAGTAGTAAATCATCTGTTTTTGTATTCAAGTATAAACATAATTATTTTGATTGACTTATTTTCAATAATTATTAATCGAACTTAGGTTACTACGTTCGATTTGTATTTGACTGGTCCGAGGGCTTAGGCTTTTCAAGTGACAGTTCAGACCACATAAAGAATTTCGGTACGTCAGCCGTTTCGTCGGGTGAAGAGGGTGTATGTTTTTTGCATGAGAGAAACAAGGTTAAAAGGAGTAACGAAGGGCTTGTAATGAGTTCATAGTTTGATAAGTTAAGGATTTATTTATTTACTAGCTATCTTATAGGCACAAGAAATCGATATTAAAATATTTCAAAGTTTAAAAATAAGAAGTCAATTTTGCGTTAAAATCCTATTTTAGAGATAAAAATTAAATTTACTTAAACATCGCAATCCACTTGCATTGTTTATTTTTATATATTTGGATTATAATGAGATGGATGATCACAATATGCACTTTTTACCTGATGGCACTTTCTTGCTTTCCATGTAGCGATGCAAATAATCAGTGTGTGGATACCAACTCTAAAATTGCAATACCACAAACTCACGCCCATAATCGTGATAATGATGACAATTGTAGCCCTTTTTGCTATTGTAGTTGTTGCAGTGTTAGTATTGCTTCTTACCAATTCAAACCTTTTGAAATCGAGCAACCTAAAGTTGCTTTCATTACAGAGAAAATCACATTTCGTGACTATACTTTAATTTCCATTTATTATGGAATTGTCTGGCATCCCCCAAAGTTTACTGTTTAATTTTTTCAGATTTTCTTATTGTTATTGATGGTTTCTTGAAAGCCGCAGTTAATTGTGTTCCGTTTATTCGGCTACGTTACTTTTAGCATTATCGTGCTTGTTTATGTATTTGCTATAAATGTTTGTTTGTAGAAATAATTACAGGCATTATAGGCTTTATTAAGTAGTTATTTGATTATCTGTTAGCTTCTTAACCAAAGAGGCTAGAATTTATTTATCAAAAATTTAAACAGATATACGTGTTAGATCATACTTGTCGCGTTTGACGGGTTTTGGTGCATTTGTACCTATTTTGCGCTATTTGTCTGTATTTGTCGCAATTGGCGTTTTGGGGCGCTGGTTTACCGTCGGTCTACCGTCGGTGGTACGTCGGTGCTACGTTCGTGATTGAGGGTTGGGAGATTGGTTGTTTTAAAGAGAGTTATGGGGGTTGTTTTATGATGATTTATCATCAATATAAAATGCCTACCCACAGTTTTTCCTGCCCTTACCGATTAATCGGTACAAGCTATGCCGGGCATCGGCACTCCCTTTTTTCGTTTTTTTCTGTTTTTTAAGCGGTACTCAAGAAACGCTTCGCTTTTTTTGAGCGACCAAAAGGGAGGAAAAGTCGTCGGCTGCGCCCAGCGCTATTAAAGTTTATAGGTAGGCGAGTTGCTGCGTTCCGCACTGGACAAGGCCGATTTTAGGTAAACGAAGAGGCTGTGCTTTGGCTTGACGAAATCTGATATAGCATAACAATTAAAAAATTGAAAGTGGTACGTCGGTGGTACGTTCGTGACTGAGGGTTGGGAGATTGGTTGTTTTAAAGAGAGTTATGGGGGTTGTCTGAAATAACCTTCGTTCGGGGATAAGGAGGTTAATTCAAGGCTTGTAATTAATTAATTAGGGTAAATTTTATACTTGTGCTATTATTTATGGGTTCTGTCGCTTCGCGGACAAAATTTATTCATCAGTTGTTTATATTTTAAATGGTATTCATGCTTTCGCAGGCTCAGGTTTCCAGTAGCTGAAAAAAGTATGCAAAAACCGAAGCGTAAGCGTAGCTCATTTATACAATTGAAAAAAACTAATAACAATAAATAAAAGCCACGGCTGCGCCCAGCGCTATTAAAGTTTATAGGTAGGCGAGTTGCTGCGTTCCGCACTGGGTAAGGCCGATTTAGCGTGAACTCAAGTATATGGCAATATCACCCAGTAGGTGCTACTTTCGGAGCAAACCTTAACATTGTCTATGCTTTCCATACCCTTTATCCCTAGACTAAAGAATAGGTTTGACATGCGCATAAAAGGCGTACACAATACCCTATTAATTATGTAACATTTGACTTTCAGTAATTGCTTTTACGCTTCATTTTTCTAGTTTTGTGGAATTGAAAAAAGCACTGCACATATTGTTACTTGGTTTTTATCTGCTTTCTTGTACAGAGTTGCAAGAACTTGCCAAGCTGCCTGTGCTTGTTCAGCATTATTTCGAACACAAAAGCCTAGACAGTGGCATCACTTTTTCGAGCTACCTTGTACATCACTACAATGATGTGCCGCACACCGATAACGATGAGGCGAGGGACAACCAGCTTCCTTTTAAAACGCATGATCTTTGCACTGCTGGTGGGCTAAGTCCGGCATTGCCACCTTCCTTCGGAATTTCGTTCAGAAAGGTTTATCAAATTGTACTGGAGCAAAAAAAGCTAATCTACAACGATTATATTCCTGGTTCGGCCTTTGCCGGAAAAATCTGGCAACCGCCAAAAACTATCCTTTCTTAATCATTTTTAACGGTACTCGTTTGCCGTAGATCATTTTTTAGAATCGATATTCCCATTTTTCATGTTGAACAGAATTATTGAGTTTTCCATTAGGAACAAACTCATCATAGGGCTATTTACCATTGCCCTGATTATTTATGGCAGCTTTGAGCTGACTAAACTACCCATTGATGCCGTACCTGATATCACAAACAATCAGGTACAGGTTATTACCACGGCTCCTTCGTATGGCGCCACAGACATCGAGCGATTGGTTACTTTTCCTATAGAACAGGCCAATAGTAATATTGCTGGTATCAAAGAAATTAGAAGTTACAGCCGTTTTGGCCTATCGCTGGTTACTTTGGTTTTTAACGATGATGTTGATGTTTACTGGGCCCGCCAGCAGGTAGCAGAGCGCTTGTTGGTTGTACAGGAACAGATCCCCAAAGGAATAGGTAAACCAGAAATGGGCCCTATATCTACCGGTTTGGGCGAGATTTACCAATATGCAGTAAAACCGAAAAAAGGTTACGAAAAGCGTTACGATATTACCGAACTGCGTACCATTCAGGATTGGGTGGTGAGAAGACAGTTACTTGGCGTAAAGGGCGTGGCCGAAGTAAGCAGTTTTGGTGGTAAGCTAAAACAATATCAGGTAACCATTGATCCCAATAAACTGGTAGCCCATAAAGTGACCATCAGCGAAATTTTTGATGCGTTGGAGAACAATAACCAAAACACAGGTGGTGCTTATATCGAAAAACAGGCTACTGTTCAATACATCAGAACCGAGGGTTTAATCGGCAGTAAAGAAGACATCGAAAATGTAGTAGTCGGAAATAACGAAGGTGCTACGCCATTGCTCATCAGAGATGTTGCTAAGGTAGAAATAGGCTTTGCCACTAGATATGGTGCCTTAACCTTTAACGATGAAGGAGAAGTTTCTGGTGCCATTGTGATGATGCTGAAAGGCGCCAATAGCAATGTGGTAATCGATAACATCAAAGCTAAAATTGAACAGATCTCAGAGAGCTTGCCGGAAGGTGTAGAGATTGTGCCTTTTTTGGATAGAACCAGTATGGTGAATAATGCCATCAAGACGGTGGAAACCAATCTATTGGAAGGTGCACTAATCGTGGTTTTCGTTTTGGTGATTTTCTTGGGAAACCTAAGAGCCGGTTTTATTGTCGCTTCTGTAATTCCACTTTCCATGCTGTTTGCCATCATCATGATGAACCTATTTGGTGTAAGTGGTAACCTGATGAGCTTGGGAGCACTAGATTTTGGTCTGATTGTAGATGGTGCCGTGATTATTGTAGAGGCGGTAATGCACCAGCTTGGCCATAGTAAAAAGTTCGTAGGGATTTCCTTTCTAAAGCAGCAGGAAATGGATCTGGAAGTAAAAAGTGCTTCCTCCAAGATGATGAACAGTGCCGTGTTTGGGCAGATCATTATCCTTATCGTTTACCTGCCAATCTTTAGTTTGCAGGGCATCGAAGGAAAAATGTTCAAGCCGATGGCACAAACCGTTGCTTTTGCATTATTAGGGGCCTTCATCCTTTCGCTAACCTACATCCCAATGATGTCGAGCTTGTTCCTGAGCAAGAAGATTAAAACGACACCAAATATCTCCGATAGGGCGATGTTGAAAGTGGAAAATCGCTATGAAAGATTATTGCAAAAGGTGTTGGGCTTTCCGAAAACGGTTATTACTATTGTATTGGGATTGTTTGCAGTTGCCATAGTGGTTTTGGCCAATATGGGTGGAGAATTTATTCCATCTATAGAAGAGGGCGATTATGCGGTAGAAACCCGTGTGCTTTCGGGCAGTAATCTGAATACTTCTATCGAGAACATCCAAAAAGTGGCCGGTATCCTTAAATCAAGATTTCCGGAAGTGAAAAACATAGTGACCAAGATCGGTAGCAGCGAAGTGCCTACAGAACCACTGCCGATGGATATGGGTGACATGATCATTAACCTTAAACCCAAAAGCGAGTGGACTTCTGCTAAGAGTTTTGATGAACTGTCGGAAAAAATGGGTGAAGCTGCGAGTGAAATCCCAGGCGTAACGACGAGCTTCCAGTTCCCGGTACAGATGCGCTTTAACGAGTTGATGACCGGTGCTAGGCAGGACGTGGTGTGCAAGATTTTCGGTGAGGATTTCGATACGTTAGCAGTGTATTCAAAGAAGCTCGGTAACCTGGTTAGCAGGGTAAAAGGTGCTACCGAAATGTATGTAGAACAGATTTCGGGTACACCTCAAATTGTAGTGCAGTACAACAGGGCGGCCATTGCCCAATACGGACTTAATGTATCCGAGATCAACAGAAATGTAAATACGGCTTTTGCCGGGCAAAGCACAGGTTTGGTGTTTGAAGGCGAAAAGCGTTTTGATCTGGTGGTACGTTTGCAGAACGATAGGCGAAGGGATATTAAGGATGTACAAAACCTGTTAATTCCAACGCCTGATGGCAATCAGATACCACTATCGCAGGTGGCCAATGTTTCTTTGGTGAACAGCCCTAGTCAAATACAAAGGGAAGATACCAAGCGCAGGATTTTGGTGGGCTTTAATGTCAACGGAAGGGATGTAGAAAGCATTGTGACGGAATTGCAGGAAAAAGTGAAAGCTGAAATCAAGCTGCCAACGGGTTATACGATCACCTATGGTGGTTCGTTCGAAAACTTGAACGAGGCCAAAACGAGGTTAGCAGTGGCCGTTCCTGTTTCATTGATCCTCATTTTCCTTTTGCTCTATTTTGCCTTCGGTTCTATCAAATATGGACTGCTGATCTATACTGCTATCCCTTTGTCTGCCATTGGGGGCATTTTCCTATTGGCGCTCCGCGGATTGCCTTTCAGCATCAGTGCGGGTGTGGGTTTTATAGCGCTATTTGGTATAGCCGTACTGAACGGAATTGTACTGGTGGCAGAGTTCAATAATATCAAAAAAACAGGAGAACAGGATATGAAAAAGTTAGTGCTGAAAGGTACAAAAACTCGTTTAAGACCAGTGTTGATGACTGCTTTTGTAGCTTCCTTAGGTTTCTTGCCCATGGCGATCAGCAATGGTGCAGGTGCTTCAGTGCAACGTCCTTTGGCTACGGTAGTGATTGGTGGTTTGATGATAGCCACGTTATTAACGCTTTTTGTACTGCCAATCTTATATGTAAGCTTTGAAAAAGGTATATTCCGAAAAAATAAACTCCCAAAAATAGTCACTGTAATTTTGCTGCTTATTGGATTTTCTGTTTCCTCAGCAAATGCGCAGCAGACCATTACGCTTAATGCCGCTTTAGATAGTCTGTACAAAAACAACATCAGCTTAAAAAGTAGCCAGCTCAAGGCAGATTACAGCCAGCAATTGAGTAAAACAGCCACAACCATAGCCCCGCTAAATGTGAATGGCGAATATGGAAAATATAACAGTAACCTGGTTGATAACAAACTCAATATTAACCAAAGTTTCAGTTTGCCCAATGTATATGCCAGGCAGAAGGATAAATTTCTGGAAGAATGGAAAATTTCATTGTTGCAAAAGGAATTGAGTAGAGCAGCGCTTGTTAAAGTGACTGTACAGGTTTTTTACGATCTGGTAATGATAGCGCAGCTTCAAAGACTTTACCATGGGGCAGACAGTTCGTACAAAAAACTAAAGCAGCTTGCAGAACTGCGGTTAAAAAGTGGTGAAAGTAACATTTTGGAAAAAGCAAGTGCTGAAAATCAATTGTTGCAGGTAAACACGAAATTAAAGAACCTTAAAATACAAGAGCTGGTATTGCAACAACAACTTGCCTTTTTGCTCAACACCGATATACAGTTTACACCGAAAGTTGAGGCTTTAAAGGTCAAATCTACCTTTACTGATACCTTGGGTTGGGCTAATCATCCACTAATTAAACTGCAGAAGCAGGAAGAGAAAGTAGCATTGGCTACTACGGAAATGGAGCGGTCCAAACTGCTGCCTGAGTTTAATGTTGGCTATAACAATACAACCTTGAGGGATAACATTAACTTCGATCAGAACGATCGGTTTCAATCTTTCCAGTTTGGGTTAAGTATTCCTTTGTTTGGTGGTTCGCAACGCCATAAGATCAAATCTGCCCAGGCCTATCAGGAATTTACAAACTCGGAAACGGCAAATGCGAGTAAGCAGGTCGCTGCAAATTTAAAATCAGCTTATATGCAATATCAGCAGCAGCTAGCACTTTTAGAGAGCTTGGAGAGAGAGGGACTGAAAACCGCTCAGGAAATCACCTCCACCTTAAACAAACAGTTGAAAAACGGGGTGATCAATTACTTGGAATGGACCATGCTCAACAACGAAGCCATCAGTATCAGGGAAAGCTATTTTGATGCCATCCAACAACTAAACAAAACGATTATAGAATTGAATTACCTTTTAGCGCAATAACTATGAAATACTATTTATATTTAGGAGCCCTGGCCATAGCTATGGCATTTGCTTGTAGTAGCAATGAGACAAAGGAGGAAAAACCAGCTCCCATCAATGAAAATGAAGTGATCCTAACTGCTCAGCAGGCTAAAAATATTGATCTGCAGATTGGAGCCGTAGGTTTTGGCGAAATTAGCGAGACGTTGAAACTGCAGGGCAAAATTGACGTACCTCCACAAAACCTAGTTTCGGTAAGTATACCCTTGGGCGGTTATTTAAAATCTACAAAAATGTTACCCGGTACCCAGGTACACAAGGGACAGCTTATTGCAGTGATGGAAGATCCGCAGTACATTCAGTTGCAGCAAGATTATTTGAGTATCCACAACAAATTAAACTATGCCGGTAAGGAACTGGCCCGCCAAAAAGAGCTTAATTTAAGCAAGGCCAATAGCGATAAGATTTTGCAGCTAGCGGAAACAGAATATCAAAACCTGAAAATAGAACATACTGCCCTGATAGAAAAACTGAAGTTGATCAACATCAGTACCGCTCAATTGAATGATGGTAAGATCTCAAAAGCTGTAAATGTCTATTCGCCAATCAATGGTTATGTAAGCAAAGTCAATGTAAATATTGGTAAATACGTAACGCCTTCGGACGTGATTCTTGAACTTATTAATCCCAGCGACATTCACTTGAACCTGACCATTTTTGAGAAAGACCTTCATCAGCTTAAGATAGGGCAGCGCGTTTTAGCCTATACCAATGCAAACCCCGACAGGAAATATGAAACGGAAGTAATCTTAGTGAGCCACAATGTGGAAGGCGGCAGGACCGAAGTACATTGCCATTTTGAGCAATATGATAAAAGCTTGGTGCCGGGTATGTACATGAATGCGGAGTTACAGTTCAAAAACCAGAAGGTTCAGTTTTTGCCAGAAGAAGCTACGGTCAATTTCGAAAACAAGGACTATGTTTTTGTAGAGATAAGTTCCAACAAGTTTGCAATGAAAGAAGTGAAAACAGGTGAGGTTTCTAGTGGTAAAATAGCGATCAGCACGGACCTTAACGAGAAGAAGGTTGTTACAAAAGGAGCCTATTCGCTGTTAATGAAGCTGAAGAATACTATCGAAGAGTAACAATAGTTGGATGGCCAATGAACTTATCCATATTGCCTGCCCGATAGATCAGCAACGATTTTAGCTTTGATAACATCAGTTGAGCTGATGTTATACCTTAATCGTTTAAATAATGGCTTGCTCGATTTTTTGAAAAGACCCTAACATTTTTATAAAAATCCCATAGTCCAATAAACAACTATGGGATTTGAAAATGATTGTTAATTTTTGCTTTCGATGTTTGTTAAGGTCTTGTAATCCGCGACGCGCAGGCACAGATCTGGTTTGCCGAGCTTGCAGACAATGAAGCAAATTTTCTGATGAGCTATACCTTTGCCAATTTTTGGAGCAGGTCTTATATGTTTCTTTTTGACACTTGCAGAAATGGAGCAATTTGTAGGAGCGATTGTTTGCAAAACAGCTTCGTCGTTATGACCAATTCATGACCTCTGCACCCAAAGAGATAATTTATCTTCGCAATAAATCATTATACATTATATCATGAAGAAAATAGGGTTTTTATCATTCGGACATTGGGCCAATCACCCATCATATCAGACAAGAAGCGCTGGAGATACCTTGTTGCAGTCTATTGACCTTGCCGTTGCGGCAGAAGAGATTGGCATTGATGGGGCATACTTTAGGGTGCATCATTTTGCAAAGCAGTTGGCTTCGCCATTTCCATTGCTTTCGGCAATAGGTGCAAAAACAAGTAAAATAGAGATTGGCACAGGGGTTATTGACATGCGTTATGAAAACCCTTTGTACATGGTTGAGGATGCAGGAGCAGCCGACCTAATTGCTGGTGGGCGATTGCAACTTGGTATTAGCCGAGGTTCGCCCGAGCAGGTTGTAGACGGCTGGCGACACTTTGGCTTTGCTCCAAATGAAGGAGAAAATGATGCCGATATGGGCAGGCAAAAGGCCATGGAGTTTCTGAAAAGGTTGAATGGCGAAGGATTTGCAGAGCCCAATCCCAATCCAATGTTTCCCAATCCACCCGGATTGCTTCGTTTGGAACCGTATTCAGAAGGTTTGCGAAAGCGGATCTGGTGGGGAGCTGCATCTAATGCTACCGCAATATGGGCAGCAGAAAATGGAATGAATTTGCAGAGTTCTACGCTAAAGTTTGATGAAAATGGAAAGCCCTTCCACATCCAGCAGGCCGAGCAGATAAGGCTTTATAAGGAGGCTTGGAAAAAAGCTGGACATGCCCATGAGCCTAGGGTTTCGGTTAGCCGATCTATATTTGCGCTAATGAATGATCAAGATAGGATGTATTTCGGGCAACAGGGAAAAGGTGCTGATAGTTTTGGTTATATAGAACCTACCCAAAGGGCGGTGTTTGGTAAAGGTTACGCTGCAGAACCAGATCAATTGATTAAAGAATTAGCAGCAGACGAAGCGATACATGAAGCTGATACGCTGTTATTGACTATACCCAATACCCTGGGTGTTGATTATAATGTGCATGTGCTGACTTCTATATTGGACCATGTTGCACCGGGATTGGGATGGAAATAGATGGTCGAAATATTTATTTTGCTTGGATAAAACATTTATGTGCTTCGGCTGTTTAATATAAGAGAGCGTTAATTTAGATGAGCGGGAAGGGCCTTTGGTTTTTCCCGCTTTCTTTTAGGTGATGATTTTCAGCTTTGGTTGATCTTTTATGCTTAATGCAACGCAGTTTAATTCACAAAATATTCCTTTCTCACCTAGTTAAAAGTTTGTCTAAACTCAATTGGAGACATTCTCGTTTTTTTCTTAAAAAGCGTACTGAAAGACTGCGCATGTTCAAAACCTAGTGTGTAGGCAATTTCACTCACCGATAAATTGGTAGTTGATAATCGTTCTTTAGCCTGCTCTACTAATTTCTCATGAATATGCTGTTGTGTATTCTGACCAGTATGTACTCGTAGTAAATCGCTTAGGTAGTTGGGAGAAAGATTCATCAGCTCTGCGATATGCTGCACCGTTAGCAAGCCGTGAGTTGAAGTCTGTTGTCTGCTAAAATAGTCGTCAACCAGTTGATCAAACTTTGCTAATAACTGATGATTATTGTTTTTACGTGTAATAAACTGACGTTCGTAAAAGCGATTTGAATAATTTAAGAGGAGTTCAATCTGCGAAAGGATAATTTCTTGAGTATGCTTGTCGATGTGCACACACTCTTTGTCTATTTTATCTAGAATGGTGATTAGATTTTCCTCTTCTTCTGCAGATAGGTGTAATGCTTCATTTACAGAATAAGAGAAAAAACCATATTGATGGATGCTGGTGGCCAAGCGATGTTTCAATAGAAAATCTGGATGAAAAATCAGTAAATAGCCCGAACCACATTCGGTGGAATTTAGATCTAGGTGCTGCACTTGATTTGGTGCAGTAAAACTTAGCACACCTTTGTCGTAATCATAATGCTGCTGCCCATACCTGATTTTTCCGGTGGCTTCTCTTTTTAAAGCCACACAATAAAAGCGATTTACAAATCCTTTCCAAATCTCATCTTCTAGAAAAATGCAACGATCCAGATTAATGACGCTAACCAACGGATGCAACGGCTCTGGAAGTGACAAAAGATAGTGGAACTGCGAAATTGATTTAATGGCATTCATGAGTGCAATTTATAAATTAAAGGAAGAAGAAATAAGGCTGCATTGTCAAAAAAAATGCAGCCTTATAATTTAATTAATCAATCAGCCCCATGCTAAATTCATCATAAGGCTTACCGGTATCTGTACCAAGTGGCACAATGCTTTCTAACTGCAACAAATCCGATTCGCTTAGCTCGATGAGCGTGGCCTCCAGGTTTTGCTCCAAATATTGACGGCGTTTTGTTCCGGGTATTGGAATAATGCCTTTGCTGATGATCCATGCAAGAGCAAGTTGAGCGGAGGTGACCTTTTTTTCTGCTGCCAATGCTCCAATCGCTTTTACCAATTCGATATTCTTGTGAAAATGTGATTCTTGAAATCTCGGAATGGCTCTGCGAAAATCATTTTCAGGAAGATCATCTATGCTCTCAATCTGGCCAGATAAAAAACCTCGACCAAGTGGTGAATAAGCTACAAAGCCTATACCCAAGTCTTTTAGGGTATTTAGTACGCCTCGTTCCTCAACAGTACGCTCAAATAAGGAGTATTCACTTTGGACAGCAGTTATTGGATGAATGGCATGTGCTCTTTTGACTGTTTCTGATGAAACCTCAGATAAACCAATATAACCGATTTTCCCTTCCTTCACTAATTCACTCATGGCGCTTACAGTTTCTTCAATTGGTGTATTTTTATCCAATCGATGCATATAGTACAGATCGATGAAATCTGTTTGCAGGTTTTTAAGTGAGCGCTCCACTGCTTTTTTTACGTATTCCTTTTTACCATTAATGGCCCAGGTTACTTTATGCTGATCATCAATCTCCCAGCCAAATTTGCTTGCAATAATATACTGGTCGCGGTTATTGGCGATGGCTTTGGCAATAAGTTGTTCATTTTTAAAGGGACCATATAAATCTGCCGTATCCAAAAAGTTCCCGCCCAATTCCAGCGAGCGGTGGATGGTAGCGATGGCTTCCTGTTCATCTGCAGGACCATACATGTGGGCATCTTCAAAACCTGTCATGCCCATACAACCTAAACCAATATTGGGAACAACCAAACCCTGATTTCCCAATGCTATTTTTTTAATTACCATAATTCTGCTATTTTTTAATAATTCAAAATTCGTTAAGATGTGTAAGGAACATGTATGCAAAACCCCGAAAATCGTTTGCAAAATGGGGAAGGATTAAAGTAATGATAAGGATTTACAGTATAGAGAAGGCCAGATTAATGTACAAAATAGATAAAAAGATTACTTTATTTTAGTAGAACATCCTTAAACAGATAGCAAGTAAACATTAAAATATATTATTTTAAATTTAAGTCAGTCTGATGTTTTAGCCAAGACTGACTGAGCAATGATGTTCTGGACGATTTGTCTAAGCCAAGTATCGGTATTTCGGTTATCAGTAATGGTTTGCTCTAGCAGCGAAGCTTCGATTTGAAGGTGCATCACCATAGCCAGTGGATGTAACATTTGATAGTGTGCTATTTTTTCTCCTTGTAATAAGAGGGTATGAGCAATAATGTCCAGATCTTGTTCTTCACTGGCCTTTTTTAGCCTAAGTGGATGCAAAACCAAAGATTTGTCGGTCTTTATAGACTTTAGGCCAATTGAAGTTTTGATAAGCTTTATCCGCTGCAGATGTTTGGGACTGTCTGTGGATTCCGGAGATAGGCATTTGGAAAGTTCTGGGGTTAGTGCGGAAGCAACAAATTTTAAGCATACCTTGCTTACCTGTTTCTCCAAAGCTTCAACCGCTGCTAAGCTCTTTTCAAACCTTGTTAACAATATATTTGATTGGTTGAGGTTTTTGGTCATTTTAATTCACTTTTTCTCGCCGCTTTGAGGTTGAAATTTGATTGCTGATTGCCGCTTCTATAACTATTGTTTTTTTATAGGTTGTTCTTATTTAAATCGTTACCCCTTTCTAGCTCGCTTAATAAGTTGGGAGCTTGACGATCATTGTGTGGGGTAATGCTGTCGGTTTGGTTTTCTACAGCATGCATTCCGTTTGCCTTCGAATTTTCAACCAATTCGTGGATGGTTTGACTTTCCTCTTCCCTTGGTTGGGTATTGATTTGCGAAGGAGTGGCATTTCTGCTAAAAAACCTATCGCTATCAAAGTGGTGGTGGGCATAAAACGCTTGTTGGTCAAATTCTATAATCGTCTCTTCCATTCGAAGCGCTGCTGGTGAACCAATAACCTCGCGTACCCTTTGTTCAGTTTTGTGGCTCATCTCTCCGCTGATGTATTCTGGAAGAAGTTCGAGCTGATCTGCATGTAGGTGGGGTACAATAATCTCATCAAGTTCGGGATGCAAAGTAGCTATACCTACAGGTATAAGGGTTTGTTTGCCGTGTAATTGGGTTCCGTTATTTCCGATTTCTAATACGAGATATCTCACGGTACGGGCATTTGGATCATAGAGTAAATCGATAGTCTCACCAAGATGGGATCCTGCCTCGGTCATGATTTTCCAACCAATTACATTGTGATGTTGCTCTGGTATATTCGCTTCGCTTTCCAAGAGCGATTGTAAGTGTATGTAGTTGTTACTATTTTCCATGGCTTTAGGTTTATTACCCTACTAACAGCTATGGTAGGTTAAAGTTTTTGAGCGATAAGCAATAAAGATATTTTTGTTGTTTTCTTAAAGTGAAAATTGGAGGCTTAGTGCCAAAAAGCCAATTATTGATGAATCATTTGGAATTGAAAAGCATTTAAAAATGATGCACTGGGATATTCTGGATGATATTTTTAGGTTAATTTTTATTTTTTCACGAAATAACTGCAACATTTAAAAGAATATGCGACTACTTTGTAGAAATAGAATTTGAACCTATCCTTAAGATTTTTAATTGACGCCGCCAGATAATAATGACCATGAACTGATTGAGATGTGTCGAGCAGGGAATGAGCTGGGCTTTGCGGGTTTATATAACCGTTACGCTAAAAGTACCTACAACTCGATACATAGATTTGTATTGCATACCGCAGAGGCTGAAGATATAATGCAAGAAACATTTGTTGCAGTTTTTAGGGATATAGATCGCTTAGCTCATGTGGTAAATTTTGGAGCATGGGTAAAAAGGGTCGCGATTAACAAATCGATTTCCCAGTTGAGAAAAAACAAGATTGAGTTTGCAGACTTGGTTTTTATTGAGCTTGAAGCTGGAGATGAATACAATATACAGGAGGATAGCATATTTGAAAGTAAGCTTGAAGATGTAAAAAAATCAATCAGGGAACTGCCAGATGGTTACAGGACAGTAGTTACGCTCTTCGTTTACGAGAAGTTATCGCAGGAGGAGATTGGTAAAATACTAGGGATACCAAGTAATACAGTAAGAACGCATTACCACAGGGCAAAAAAGAAAATTCTATCAAAACTTAAAGATAAATCATACCATGAATGATCCATTGCAAAGATTTATGGATAGCCATAGCAAAGATGTAGAAGATCTGGAGCCATCTTCCGACATCTTCCTGAGGGTTAAGGAGGAATTGAAAGAAAGTAATCCCAGAAAGGAAAGAAGAATTGTAAAATTAGCTTTTGCAAAAAGATGGATGGCAGCCGCATCAGTACTATTGTTACTTTTTGCCGGATACTTGGTACTCAATGAAGGCAATGAGCGAACTGAGGTTGCTCAAAAAGTTAAAGCCGCTAAAGCGAACAAGAATAATACTGAACAGAGTATTGATAAAAAAAACATTTATCCTGATATGGGTAAAAGAACTGATGAGGCAGTAGTAGTTAAGGGATACCCTAAAAAAGACTTAACCACGCCAACCAAAAAGGTAATTGATATGGAAGGAGTTTATAGGGATTTGCAAGATAGCACCTCTTCGAGCACTAGATTATCTGCCGTATTGAAAATTGGGCGTACAGCAAACCTCAACTATGATATGGTTGACCGCTTGGCCACCACATTAGCTAATGACGATAATAGTAACGTTAGGCTAGCCGTGCTGAGTGTATTGGGACAATATACCGATGATGGTTATGTCTGCAGGGTTCTTGTTGAGTCGTTGAACACCCAAAAAGATCCAAATGCACAACTTGGATTGATCGAATTATTGAGCAGAACCGAAAGTATGGTGCTGGACAATAGCCTATATGCATTATTGAATGACCCAAATACCATAACAGCGGTTAGAGACCATGCTAACCTGGTATTACTTAGTCAGAATAAACTTTAGATATAAAGAAACTGATAAATATATAAGATATGAAAAGACAATTAACAATCGTGTTTTTTTTAATGGTAGCAGGTTTAATGGCCAATGCGCAGAAAGAATACCGAATAGCTAAGGCTAATGGAAACCTGAGACTAAATATAAATGGTGCCACTATAGAAGGTTATGATGGAAAGGAAATTATCTTTTCGATTCAGAACGAAGTTGATCAGAAGCTCGATGATAGGTCAAAAGGGCTTGTTGCGCTCAGTCCATCAGGCCTTACAGATAATACAGGTATGGGGTTCAGTATACTTTCCAATGGTCTGGATATCAATGTAGACAACGTACTGAAAAATTCTTATGATATCCTGAAGATCATGGTTCCAAAAGGGATAAAAATATTCGTAAACAACAATAGTAATCAATTCTACGAAGATTTTATCATCAGGAACATGGCTGGAGAAATTGAAATATCTACCAGCTATAACAAGATAAGGTTGGAAAATAATTCTGGCCCTATGAATATCAGTTCCATTAATGGTGCCATTGAAGCTACTTTTGATCGCGATATCAAAGGACCAATATCAATCGTATCCATCTATGATTATGTAGATATCACCCTTCCGGCAACCACAAAGGCGAATATAGAAATGGTAACTTTTTACGGTAAACTCTATGCAGCAAAAGAATTCAGTATAGAACCCGATCTAGCAGAAGCAGCCAAGACTAGCCAAGTCCAATCTAAAGGCTCCAAAGAGGTAGTAAATACTGCAGGTAAGAACATTGGTGGAACACAAATAAACAAGAATAGACAAAATTCACCTAGTTCACTAGCTATTGGGGGTTCAGTAGGTTTTGGACAGCAATATGTTAGGGCAGAAAAGATAAAGGGGAAGTTAAATGGAGGAGGACTAGATCTAATTATCAGGTCTAATAACCAAAATATATACCTCAGAAATAAATAGGCCATTTTCCTTAGAGCAGGTAACTGATGCGCTCATAAGATGCTTCCAATTAGCCTAATCAAATAGCAAATCCAATCCATGGGCGAATACTTGAAAAATCATCTACAAGTTATCCAATTATACCAAGAAATAGAAGTCAGGGGAGAAATGTGGCTACAAAACCTAGACGGCCCTAATACAATTACCGAAACAGAAACACAAAATAAATTTAGAATGAAAAAATTATTATTTGCCGCCTATATCGTAGTGGCCACAGCGCAGCTATGCCCAGCTCAAACCACAAAAAAGGCCCAACAACTAGACAGTGTATTTAATGTACTAGCCCACCAAAATCAGTTCAATGGTAGTGTAATCATTGCAGAAAAGGGGAAAATTATGTTAAAAAAGGGTTATGGTTTTAGCAATGAACAAACTAAAGAATTAAACAACCCACAAACAATATTTGAACTTGCCTCCTGTTCCAAACAGTTTACGGCAGCGGCAATTGTGCTACTTAAAAGACAGGGAAAACTTAACTATGAAGATAAAATAGGAAAATTTATTCCAGAACTAAATTTTTGGGATAAGGTAACCATTCAAGACCTGTTGAGGCATACCAGCGGATTACCTAGCTTTATGGGAGATATGCAGGGCGTTTGGGATCAGACAAAAATTGCTACAAATACAGATGTAATCAATTTTTATGCAAAGAGAAGGGATACCTTGAAGTTTGAACCTAAGAGCAGACATCAATATAGCAATACCAATTATGTAATTTTGGCAAGTATAATTGAAAGGACATCAGGCAAAACTTATGCTAATTTTCTGTCTGAAAATATATTTAGACCCTTGCATATGAAATCTACTTTCGTTTATAACAGAAGGGAGAAACCAAAAGAGATAAAGAACTATGCTACAGGTTATGTATGGGCAAACGCAAGTTTTAATAAAGTAGTTTCAGAAGATCCTGCTTATGATGAAAAATTGATATATTATATGGATGGCGTAGTAGGGCATGCAAAAGTCAACTCTAATGTAGAGGATCTTCTGAAGTGGGTTGCCGCATTAAAGACAAATTCGCTGTTCACCCAAAAGGAATTTGACGAGATGACCGAGGTTACCAAAACCTCAACGGGTAAGAATATAGCCTATGGCTACGGCTTTGATGTTTCAAAAAAAGAAGACAAATTCTCGTTCGGACATACCGGAAGCTGGGACGGGTATGTATCTTTTATCTATCAGAATATGATCAAGGATAGGACAATTATTGTGTTAGAGAATTTTAAATTGGGTACTTATCCGTTTAAGAATATCAATGAGATTTTGGATAACCAACCCATTTCTTTGGAGTTTAAACCTAGCATAGTGCTAACAGAAAGCCAGATGAAGAAATTTGCGGGAATCTTTATTGATGAAAAAGATACCACCGAGCATCATGTCATCACTTATAAGCAGGGCCATCTATTCTATAATACCGATAAAACTAATTACGACATGAGGTTTTATCCTATCTCTGCCAACGAGTTTAAAGCAATGAGACAGGGTGGGGCAGATGGCGTATTGAGATTTACAAAATTAGATGGAGGTAAACTGAAAATGGAAATGCTGCAGGATGCAGAGGTAATTGGTTCTGGTACATCTGTTGAATGATAGGTACTAGTTTAAAGCTAATTTGAATAGATGCTTGTTCTTGTGATAGGTTTGATAGAACTTGTAGTTAATTTTAGTATTGCGAGCTTGGACGGTAATTTTGCTGTCCAAGCTTTCTGCTTTAATTGCCAAAATCAATGGCTAAAACCGGATGAATGCGATACGTTTAATAGAATGGATTTACGCTTAACTGGTTGCTGTCTATTAATTTTTATTTCTCAATTGTTAGCAATTTCCAAGGATGCCGAAGGCCAATCATCAACCCATGAAATTTTTTTGATGAGCAATTTTGATATAGCTCTATCTAAAGCATCATAGCCATGGAAAACAATGTAATCAGTATTTGCATAGTTAATAACAGCATTGTGCCCTACACCGTACCAATTTTGATTGCCTTCAAGTAATAGTGTACCTCCACCTTCGTTCATTGAAACCCCATTACGATCTAAAAAAGGACCTTTTATAGATTTTGATCGACCTACTAAAACCTTATAATCACTTTTGGCACCTTTGCAACAATAATCCGCAGAAACAAAAAGGTAATAATATGCTCCTTTTCTGTAGATAAATGGTGCTTCAATCGGGTTTTCAGCTGGCGTTTTCTTGCTGGTTTTATTTAGATTTTCATCACTTTTTACATTTATACGACTTGCTATGGTAGTTATATTTTTTCCATTATTTGCAACGCTAAGTCTATCCTTATTAAGTTCTACGAGTTTAATGCCATCCCAAAAAGAACCAAATGCAAGATAAGGCTTGCCATCTTTAGCTGTAATAAGATTTGGGTCGATGGCGTTCCAATTATTTTTTTCTGGATAAGATTGTATAATCCGCCCATGGTCGGTCCATTTATATTTTGGGTCTCCTTGATGAAGCGTTACGTTTGTTGCAAGACCAATAGCAGAAGAGTTTTTGCCAAAACTAGAAACCGAATAAAAAAGATAATATTTTCCATTGTAATACGAGATGTCTGGTGCCCAAATGTGTCCTCTAAATCCTGGAATAGTATCCGTTGCCCATTTTGGCGGACTAGAGAATACGGGTTTTTCTCTTTTCCAATTCTTCATGTTTGGTGATGACCAGGTTCCAATTCCATTTCCTGTGCAGAAAATATAGAAAATACTATCTTGCTTAATCATCACCGGATCATGCACAGTAATGTCTTTCCTATAGGTTTGTGCAGGTACCGATATTATGCATAATAATAGAAAGCTGAGTATTATTGAAGATGATTTGTACATCTATATTTTCTTAAATTTCTTATTTTATCTTATTGTAGATGTAAATTTAATAATCAAATTGAAATTAACCCAAGTTGGTTCATCTTTGATAATGGAAAAAGCATTGCTCATTGCATGCAGTGACATTGAATTTTTAAGACTATAGATTTAACAGGTCGTTACTTATTCAATATTGGATTTTGTCCATTCACCATTAAGAAGTCTTAGTGCATTTAAAGTATTTTTATTTCTTAAAATTTCTGGCAAAAGATAATCAGGGAGGTCCTGATAGGCTACTGGTCTCAAGAACCGCGAAATTGCTCCTGTACCTACTGATGTTGATCTGCTGTCTGTTGTAGACGGAAATGGTCCGCCATGCTGCATTGCATGGCATACCTCTACACCAGTAGGATATCCCCCAAAAATAACTCTTCCAGCCTTTTCAGTTAAAATAGGTACAATCCATTTAGCCAATTGTTCATCAGCGGTAGTAGCATGTAATGTTGCAGTAAGCTGACCTTCCAATTTCACTAAAAGTTCTCTAAGCTCTTGCTGGCTACTGCAACTTACAACAATATTATAAGGGCCAAAAATCTCTTCGCTGAACTTAATGTCCTTTATAAAGTCGATGGCATTGATGGTATAAACTTTAGGTATTGCGTTAAAGTTGTCTGCAGGTAGTGCAGATTCTGATAGTTTACTTAATGAGGCGATATTCTTTAATGAATCTATTCCATCTACATATGCCTTATAAATTGATTTATTGAGCATGGTTTGAGGCTGGCTGGCTTTTATAGCTTGATCATAAGCTTGCAGAAATTGAGTTGAAGCTTCACTTTGGATCATGATCACTAGCCCAGGATTGGTACAGAACTGACCAGCACCTAATGTGAGTGATGAAGCTAAGTTGTTAGCAATTTCTTCCCCTTGTTCTTTCAATGGGCCTTCTAGTAATACAATGGGGTTGATGGCACTCATTTCGGCATAAACAGGTATAGGAATAGGTCGGTTTACTGCCGCATGATATAGCAGCATACCAACACTCCTCGATCCTGTAAAGCCCACAGCTGTAATAGTTGGATGCTCAACTAGCTTTAATGCATCCGCTCTACTAAGATATAATGAAGAAAAAATGCCCTCTGGCATACCTGTTCTTTGAGCTGCTTTTACAATAGCAGAAGAGATTAACTCATTTGTACCTGGATGTGCAGAATGTGCTTTGTAAATTACAGGACAACCAGCAGCTAAAGCAGATGCGGTATCACCACCAGCTGTTGAAAAAGCTAAGGGGAAATTGCTTGCTCCAAAAACCGTCACTGGACCAAGTGGGACTAGCATGCGCCTAATATCTGATTTGGCAAGCGGTGTCCTGTTTGGTTCTGCTGTATCGATACGTGCATCTAAGCACCAACCATCTCTAAGCAACTGTGCAAACACTTTGAGTTGATTGCAGGTTCTACCACGTTCTGAGTTTATTCTTGCAATGGGGAGGCCTGTTTCTTCGCTGCATCGCGTAATTAAAAAATCACCTAGTAATAATATTTCTTCGGCAATAGCCTCTAAAAACAAAGCCCTAGCATGAGGATTAGATTGTTGTAGCGCAACAAAAGCTTCCTTAGCGAGATGTAAAGCTTGGCTAAACTCTTCTGTAGTGGCTATGCTAAACTTTTCTTCTAGTTCAATTCCCTTTGCTGGGCTAAAAGCTTTGAAAAATTCTGTGCCTTGTGCACTCTGGGCAAAGCCGATAAAATTTACTCCTTTAATTGTCATGTTGCATTTGGTGTTTAGTGTCGGATAATAAAGCAGCTGCTTCGTGTAGGTCATCATTTTTTTTGATCGGTCCCATTAAAAATATAATAATTAGTAGACCAATCACGGCAATTGCGCCATACATAAAAAAGAGATAGTCGTATCCTGAACCTGCGCCACCTTTACCACTGTTTGATAACATGATGCCCGAAAGTGCTTGAAAAACCGCACCTCCAAGACCTGTACCAACGCAACCGATGCCCCATACTGAGGCTGCAGAACTTTTGGGAACTACATCTGCAGGACAGGCTAAAGAGTTAGCGGTGTAGGAAGTATAACCAAAACCTGCGATACCGAAAACCAATAGGGCAGACATGGGTGAGTTGATCACAAATGGTGCTGCTAACAATGGTACAGCCATTATTGCGGCAGAAAGACATATCGAAAATTTTCTAGCCTTGGGTATAGGTACGCCTTTTTTAATGATAAACTGCGTAAAATACCCTCCTGCAATGTTACCAACATCAGCAATGATAAAGGGTAGGGTTGCATACCAGCCGATCTGTGCTAAATTCCAATGGTGCACATCGACAAGGTAACGACCCAACCAAAAGGTAACAAAATACCATACTGGATCTAAAAAGAACTTGGAAAGGATGAAAGTGATTACAAACCTATTTTTTAATAATTTGATGGCTGGTAGGGGTTTCATCTGTATTTCAGAAGGATCTTGTTTTGGCGTATAATAGATAAACCAGAATACAAGCAGCCAAATGTAGCCAGCTGCAGCAAGTAGAATAAATGTCGTTTTCCAATCATAATAAATACTGAGGTAGGCGATAAGAGGTGGTACAATGATTGCCCCAAGTGCCGAACCACTGTTGAAGATGCCTGATGCCGTGGATCGCTCATGTTTTGGAAACCATTCGCTAGTGAGTTTTAAGGCGGCAGGCCAATTTCCAGCTTCACCTAAACCCAACATAAATCTAGCTATACCAAACTGAATGGGGGTAACAACAAAAGCATGTACTAAACCAGCAGTGGTCCAAAAAGCCATGCATAAAGAGTAGCCGATTTTGGTGCCTAGCCTATCTATCACAAAACCTGAAAATGCATTACTGATCATGTAGGCAATAAAAAAAGCGGTGCCAATATAACCAAAAGCATCGTCTGGGATAAGTTTTCTTAATGGACCTTCGGCACTTAAATAGTTAAAAGAAAGTCGATGTACGTAATTGAGTACGGTTGCTAAGAAAGCCATACCTATCATTACCCAACGTAGTTTTAAGGGTTTTGTACCCTGAGACAAAATTTCCATTTTGATTAATTGCTAATGATTTTAAACTGTGATCTTAATCGGATGTCTTCAGATGAACTTCCTAGCATTACTTCTACCAGCCCCTGTTCTGTTCGAAAGTTATGAATACTTTCATCATAAAAGGCAAGTTTTTGTGCAGGAATTTTAATTGTTACTGTTTTGCTTTCTCCCGGCTGGAGCGCTACTTTAGAGAAGCCACGCAACTCTTTGTCCGGTCGTACAACGCTTGGAGCTTTATGGTGCACATAAAGTTGTACTACTTCTTCTCCCGCCAACTTGCCTGTATTTTTAATGTCAATAGTTGCTGTAAGTTCGCCAGTTGGGCTAAGCGTTTTTGAAGAAAGCTTTAGCTTGCTGTATTTAAATGTAGTGTAACTTAGCCCATGTCCAAATGCAAATAATGGTTTCCCCTTAAGATACATGTAAGTAAAGCCTTTAGAAACATCGTATTCTTCTACAGAGGGCACTTGTTTTTCATCAGCATAAACCGTTAGTGGCATTTTTCCGCTAGGATTGATGTTGCCGAAAATTGCATCGGCAATGGCATTACCACCTTGTTCTCCAGCCCACCAGGCCTCAATAATTGCAGGGGCATTTTCTTTTAAGTAGGGAACAGTAAGTGGACCAGCATTCATTAAAACGATTAAAGTTTTGGGTTGTACCGCTAATACTGCTTTAATCAGCTGTTCCTGTTTACCTGGCAGACCAAGTGATTGACGGTCGCGTCCTTCGGCTTCTATTTCCAGATTGGTACCTACAAATAAAATAGCAACATCTGCTTGTTTGGCTATGGCGATTGCATTTGCAAGTTCTTTATCCTCATCAAACGCTGAAGTATTCGGTTTAGGTTTGCTTGGTGTAATCTCACTACCGATTGCATATAATACATTGGTATTACTTGCCATTCGGTTTTTGATTCCATCAAGTGGAGTAATCGCTCTTATGGGCTTGCCGCTGTAACCGCCTGCGGTAAAAACATTGGCATGTGGGCCGATAACGGCGATGGTTTTAATATTGTTTTTATGGAGAGGAAGTATATTGTCTTTGTTTGATAGCAGAACAATGGATTTCTGTGCAGCCTCCAAGGCCAAGTGGATATGTTTTTGGCTGCCAATTACATTCATAGGGATATTGCTATAGGGTATCGCTGCTTTTGGATCGAATTCGCCCAATCGAAAGCGAACACGCAATACTCTGGCAACAGCTTCATTTAATTGCTGTTCTGTTAAGTAGCCCTTAGAAATGGCAATAGGAATATATTGCATAAACTCTTTATCAGAAAAATCGCAACCGGCGATTATCGAATTTGCTACCGCCTCTTCAAAGGAAAGCTGGCCTTTTTCATGACCTCTTACCATGGTGTTTACTCCACCCAAATCTGAAACTACAAATCCCTTAAAGCCCCAATTTTCACGTAAAATGTCATTAAGTAGTACTTTATTTACATTATTTGGAACTCCATTAATGGCATTGTAGGATGCCATGATAGATTGTGCTTCACCTTCAACTATACAGTCTTTGAAATGAGGAAGCCAAAACTCATGAAGCATGCGTTCACTTACTGTGGCTGAAATGCTCATTCTGTTCTTTTCAATATTGTTTACGGCATAGTGTTTTAATGTTGAGGCCAATTTCAAGTAATGTTTGTCATCTCCTTGTAGTCCTTTAACGTGTGCTACGCCTAATCTTCCAATTAAAAATGGATCTTCTCCAAAGCATTCATTAATACGGCCCCAATAAGGATTTCTACTCACATTAATTACTGGAGAGCGGTAGATTAATCCTTTTTTATCTCCCTGGAAATTAGGGTCGCTTTGCCAAGCATTATATATTGCCCTAGCTTCATCAGAAATGGCTGTAGCCTCCTTATGCACTAAGATGGTGTCCCATGTGGCAGCCATTGCAATAGATACAGGAAACATGGTGGTAGGTTTGTTCCATACTACGCCATGTAGGCTTTGGTTCCACTTATCAGACTTGATGGCAAATTTGGGAATGTCTGGGCCTACATGGTTTAAGAACTGCGCTTTTTCTTCGATACTCATTTTAGAAAGCAAGTTCTGCACTCGGCTTTCCAAAGGCTGGTTATGATCTAGGTATAGCGGTTTTTCTTGGGCGCACAGTGAGCTGAACGCAATTAGGTTTACGGCGGCAATTGACATAACTGTCTTTTTAAACAAAGACGAGCGAGAAAGATTTCTCATCATACAAGTATTTTATTTGGTTAATTTTATTAGGTAAAGACTTTAGCTATGTTAAAGCCTTTACTGTAATTAATTGCTCGTTTTTTGGGGCAATGCTGATGTGGTTTTTAAGAGGTCTGCCCAATTCTTGCCAATGAACCTTCATCAAATCGCCATCTTTTAATACTATTTTGCTACCAAAGCTAAATGCATCGGCGCCCATAAAGTGCACATGTGCTTGCAAAGGGATTCGGTGTGCATCATATTTAAAATGGTGGTGCTCTAGATTGGCAAGATTGTGTGCCATATTGCTTTCTCCACTCTTTACATCTGCTTGCCAGATATTTTGTCCATCTCTTTCAATCGCTACCGTTCCTGTAAAACTGTGGAAATCATCTGTTATTACAAGTTCGGGTCCAATAGCACATTCCCTAAGTTTTGAGGGTGCTAAATAGAGATAGTTTTTCTTTTCCATCACATGGTCGCTAAATTCGTTTCCAGTGGTGAAACCAATTCGGTAAGGTTGGCCCTCAGGTCCGATAAGGTAAACTCCCGCTATTTCTGGTTCTTCGCCTCCATCATCACCATATATAGGTACACTAATATGCTGTCCGTGTGCCTTTAAAACATCTCCATGGCCTTTAAAAAACCATTCTGGCTGTACCCCAATTTCATCTTCTTTTGGACTACCTCCATCAACTCCCCATTGGTACATCACCATGCTGTCTGTAAGTTTTTGCTCACCTTGGTGCATCATTTGTCGGTTTAGTGCGCTATTTTTATGGGTTAATCCAGTACCGCTTACCAAACATGCAGATGGTTGTGATGGATGATCGAATGCGGGCAGCAGCTTCCATTCACTATTGCCTAAATACACATCATCATAGTTTAGTGCGGTAGTTGTAAGATGGTCATCTATCAATTGTGTTAGTTTGGTTTTGTTTGCTATTGCACAAAGTGCCAATTCGTATATGGAATCGAATTGAGCAATAATTAATAATTGTGGTTCTGCCACTAATGCGATATATCTTGCTTGCTTATGGCTTAGCTGTACGAGTTTTACTTTATTTTTTTCCATAACTATTGAGTTGTCCATCCTCCATCTATTGAAAATCCTGCACCTGTTACAAAACCCGAAGCTGGGCTAGCGAGATAAAGTGCCAATCCGCCAATTTCATGCGGCTCTGCCCATCGACCCATTGGAACCCTGCTGATAAAAGCATCATATTTTTCCTGATCATTAAGTAGAGGCAGGTTAAGTTCTGTTGCAAAAGGCCCTGGCAATACTGCATTTACATTTATACCGTCAAGGGCTAGCTCCATGGCAAGAGATCTGGTTAGCTGAAGAATTGCTCCCTTGCTTGTAGCGTAAGGTGTGCGTTCTGCAATAGCGGTAACCGATAACATAGAACCTACATTAATAATACGACCGTAGCCTGTTTTCTTCATGAAGGGGATTACCTCGCGGCTTGCTAACCATGCGCCAGTTACATTAACCTGTTGTACTGTATTGAAATCATCAACCGACAGGTCTTCAATTTTACCTCGAATATTAATGCCAGCAGAATTGACTAAGATATCTATACTGCCAAACTGTGCTACGGTTCTAGCAACTGTTTTTTTAAGGTCGCTCTCAATTGTTACATCACATTGGGTACTAATGCAACCAATATGATGGGCTTCGATCAGCTCTTTCACTGCATTTTCATTGGTCTGGCCATCTCTTGATGCAATAGATATGTTAGCTCCAGCTTCTGCAAAGGCATGGGCCATAGCAAGACCTAAACCTCTGTTACCACCAACCACCAACGCTGTTTTTCCATCAAGCCTGAATTGTTCTAATATACTTGTTGTTATCATTTGATGTTATTCTATAATGTTAAAATGTTCAAGACCTTCTGTTTTTAATGTCAGCCCCAAGCCTGGTTTATTGTCATCAAGCTGTAGTTTGCCATCCTCCGCTACTGCTTCTCCATCAAAGATGTACCAGAACATTTCATTGCCAACCTCAATTTCTGTCTGTGGAAAGTACTCTGCCATTGGCGAAGCAAAAGAACTCATTACTACGTGTAGGTTATGCATCTGTCCACCATGGGGAATAATTTCAATCCCTTCCATATAAGCGAGGTTGCATATTTTCTGGGCTTCGGTAAAACCGCCAACACGGTTGGTGTCGAATTGAAAAATATCTAATGCTTTCGCTTTGATCAAGTCGTAAAAGCCAAACCTTGTATAAGCATGTTCTCCACCAGATAAAGGGATGTCTGTAAGTTGTTTAAGTTTGGCGAAGCTGTGGATCTCATCAGGCAATAGTAATTCTTCTACCCAACGTAAATTATAAGGCTCCAATAATTTAAGTAATTGACGAGCATAAGCGTAATTGAAGCCCATGTAAGCTTCTAACATGATGTCGATATCCTCACCTACGGTTTCACGCACAACCTGTACCATTTCTGCATTTTTTTTCATGCCTTCAATGCCATCAGTAAGTGGATAGCCGCAACGGAGTTTCATACCCGTAAATCCTTTTTCTTTATACTCGGCTGCTTCCTTTTGTAGACTATCTAGATCCCTAGTATAAAGTCTGCTGTAATAGGTGGGTATGCATTCTTTGGTGCGTCCACCTAATAGCATAAATATAGGCTGTTTAGTAACTTTACCTTTAATATCCCACAAGGCAATATCAATCGCACTAATAGCAGCAATTACTGCTCCCTGACGGCCATATGCTACTGTGCTACGATACATTTTTTCGTAAAGATATTCCGTGTTCATTGGGTTTTCTCCAATAAGTAGGGGAGTGATCTTGCTATCGATGATTAGTTTAGTTACATCTGGGCTCAAGCCTGCATTTCCATAGCCTATGTGGCCATCTGTCGTTTCTATCTCTACTACCAGCCAACTAAAAAATCGGTAAGGCGCTTGAGAATCGATTTGAAATGGTAATAAGCTAACAGGTGTTGCAAAAACGGTGTCTGTGGTTTTAACAGGCCCCTTCCATTGATAAAGTTTGGTTCTGATTGATTTGATGTTCATGATATAGATTTAAATATGCTTGCCGATGATTTACATTGGGAGCGGTTATTTGGTTAGTGGTTACTATAGTAGTGATTTGTTCAACAATGTTGAATAAAAGTAAACAAAAGTGTTGGATTAAATTTAGATATACTAATAATTATTGTAACAAATTTTTTATAATTAAGTGTTTATTGTTGTTATGTAGATATAAATGAAAATTTCTGTTTATAAAAAAATCTTACAAAAAATTTGGAAAAGTAGATTGTATGTGTAATTTTGTTCAACAATGTTGAACTATTGTTTACTTTATTTCTTTATGGAAACATCGTTTACTTTTCAACGCTAACCAAATTAAACCGAGGTATAACTGTTGGTGAACTCCAGCGGAGACTGCTTAGATTAACCAAATAATCCATTTTGTATGAAAGAATTTTTACTTAGGCTCAAGGGCATTCGCCGAGCATGGATTATGGTCATGCTGCTGAGTTTGCAAGCTTCGACCATAGTTGCGCAAGAAAACATTTTAACTATTAAAGGTAAAGTAAAAGACGAAGCAGGTGGGGCTGTGCAAGGAGTGACCGTTAGAGCTGGTAAATCTGTTGTGCCTACAGATGATGCTGGTAATTTTACCATAAAAACCACCATTGGTACAGCCCTAAGCTTTTCGGGTACAGGATACGAAACACAAACCGTTACCGTGAAAAGTGATGAACCTTTATTGATTACATTGGTTGCTTCTAAAACTGCACTTAACGAAGTGGTAATTGTGGTTGGCTATGGAGAGCAAAAAAAGGCCAGTGTTACAGGTTCCATAAGTACTATTCAGTCTTCAGACCTTGTTAGAACACCTGCAACCACAACCTCTGGAGCATTGACAGGCATACAGGGCGTAAATATGCGCTCCACTACTGGTCAGCCTGGTTCTACTACTGCATTACAAATTCGTAATATGGGTACTCCTTTATATGTAATTGATGGTATACCACAAAGTGAAGGACAGTTCAATCAGATTGGTCTCGAGGATATTGAGAATATCTCTATACTTAAAGATGCCGCTGCAGCTATTTATGGCGTTCGTGCATCAAATGGGGTGGTTTTGGTGACGACAAAGAAGGGGAAAATAGGAAAGAATGCGATAAATTTTAATACCTATTATGGGCTACAGAACATTACTCGGTATATGGAACCTGCAAATGCCTACGAATATCAATTGGCACTCGCACAGGCCGAACAGAATATAGGGCTTACGCCAACCATATCTCCTTTAGAACTTGATAAATGGAAAACAGGAACTGAAAAGGGGTATCAAAGTACTAATTATAAAGATCTTGTGCTCCAAAAAAATGCACCAAGGCAGTATTTTAATATCAGTACAAGCGGCGCTACTGATCGCATTAACTATTTTCTTTCTGTAAGCGATGTTAGGGAAGAGGCTTTGATGAGAGGTTACAATTTTAAAAGACAAAATTTTCAGAGTAACGTAGAAGGCACAGTGTTAGGTGGTTTAAAAATTGGTGCGCAATTGAGTGGTAGGATAGAAACTCGACATAATGTGGCCTCAACAACAATTCGTGAGGCATCTTATGACAATCCTTTCCTTGCCATATTAACGATGTGGCCTACTGAACGCATGTACGCTAATGATAATCCAAATTACATTAATTATAATGTGAATACCCCATTACGTAACCCATTGATTTATAATGAAGAACTGATCGGTTCTGAAGATAATACTTGGCGTAACTTCGGTAGTATCTTTTATGCTACTGCAGAATTGCCTTTTGGCATAAAAGCAAGAGCTGCTTATTCATTTAATTATAAACAGAACTCCATCGAGTACTTTAGAAAGAACATTAATCTCTATAATTATCAAGCATCAAGCGATACCTATGATCCGGTTGCATTTAATCTTGCTGCACGCACCAAGGCTAGAGATGAGATTAAGGAAAATTTTGCGCAGTTTCAATTAAACTATGCAAAAACAATTAAATCGCATAGAGTGTCGGCTTTTATTGGATATGAGTATGCAAGTAACTTAACTCAGGGCATGTCTATCTCTTCTGTGCCACCAACTAATATCTTACAAACTATAGAACAGGTTGACTTAACAGGCATCAATACTTTTTATACACCGAGTAAAAGGGCGTCTATTATTGGTAGGTTCAATTACGAATTTAAGAGTAAATATTTGTTAGAAATATTAGGCCGTTACGATGGTAGCCACCTTTATGCACCGGGTAAAAGATATGGGTTTTTTCCAGGGGTATTGGCAGGCTGGAGAGTGTCAGAAGAACAATTCATGAAAGACCATTTGCCAGGGATAAGTAATTTGAAAATTAGAGCGTCATGGGGTAAAACGGGTCAGGAAACTGGGGTAAATACCTTTGATTATTTGGGTGGCGGTAGATATAGCGAGGGTACTTATGTGTTAGATCCATCTAGGGTAACCACTGGTATTGATGTATTAGACCCACCCATTACGAATATTACCTGGGTTACTAGTACGATGGAAAACCTAGGGGTGGATGTTGGTTTTTTTAAAAATAAGCTTACCGCAAGTATAGATATCTTCCAAAGAACGCTCACTGGACTTCCTGTAGAAAGACGCGGTTTTTTTGTGCCTAGCGAAATCGGTTATACTTTGCCATTAGAAAACCTGAACTCTAACCGAACCCAGGGTATAGAGGGAATAATTACTTATGCAAAACAAACAAATTCAATCAGATACAGTATCAGCGGTAATGCTACTTTGGCACGCCGTAAAATATTGGATGTTTATGCAGAACAGCGCTACCAAAATTCTTGGGATGAATATCGTTATCGTACCGCAAACCGATGGTCTAATATTTATTGGGGATATGAAATTGTTGGGCAGTTTCAATCCATGGATCAGATTAAGAGTTATCCCATTAACAATGATAACCAAGGAAATAGAACAGTATTACCAGGAGATATTATGCTCAAAGATCAGAATGGTGATGGCATAATCAACATACAGGATGAGCGTCCAATCGGTTACGCAACAGGAGCATCTCCATATTTCACTTTTGGATTTAATACAAGCCTTTCCTTCAAGGGTTTTGATCTATTAACAGATTGGAATGGTGCTTCGATGCAATCTTATTACCGTGCCCTCGAAACGCAAATACCTTTTCAAGCCAACCATAACTCTCCAAAATATATATTTAATGATGTGTGGCGTCGCGAAAACGTGTTCGATCCAAATAGCGAATGGGTAGCTGGAAAATATCCATCAATACGCCGTAATGGAGGGACTTTGAGGACCTATACCGCATTAAATTCTTTCTGGATGAAAAACGTTACCTATTTGAGATTGAAAAATGTACAAGTTGGATACAATCTTCCAAAGAAGATGTTGGAAAAGGTTCATGTTTCTAGATTAAGAGTATACTTAACAGGAACAAACATATTCTCATTTGATAATGTGAAAGATATCGAGATTGATCCAGAAATTTCACTTAATAGTGCATTGGTTTATCCCAACACTAAAGTTTACACGCTTGGCCTGAATTTAACACTATAAGAAAATGAAAAAAATATTGATAATTATTGCCATTGTTAGTTTGATATTCACAATGGTAGGATGTGTTAAGGAATCTCTGCTTGATACCAAATCCGAATTGAGGTTGACTGATGAGGAGATTTATAAAAATCCAAATTTAGTAAATAGTGTGCTGGCTAATTTGTATGGTAGGTTACCGAAATATTCTTCTATAAGCGCAGGTGCAGAAAACTTTACCATTTTTGATGAGGCCATATGGTCTGGATTAAATAACAGTGACCTAGAGGCAAGAAATAATCTTGTAAATTACGCATTTGATAGGTGGAGCTTATGGGATTACGAATATGTGAGGGATATTAATCTGGCTATTGATAATTTAACCGCTACACCTACAAATGTGCAGCTAACGCCAGTTTTAAAGAAACAGTTTTTAGCGGAACTCAGGTTTTTGCGGGCAATGGATTATTTTGAGATGGTTAAGCGAATGGGAGGTGTGCCTATCATTACCAAACAATTGATCTATGATTTTAATGGTGATCCAAGCTACCTACAGGCTCCACGTAACAAAGAAGAGGAAGTTTATGATTTTATAGCGGCCGAAGTTGATGCTATAAAAGATGAACTTGGAAATGACGGAAGCCAAAGACGGGCAACAAAATATGCCGCATTGGCGCTAAAAAGCAGAGCCATGCTGTATGCAGGTTCAATTGCAAAGTATAACAACACTGCGGGTTTTACCAATACTTCAACACCAGGTGGGGAAGCAGGAATTCCTTTAGCTAGGGCAAATGATTTTTACCAGAAGTCTTTGGATGCTTCTAGGGAGATCATTACTAGTGGGAAATATTCACTTTACAAAAGCAATCCAAATACTGGTGAGAATTTTTATGAAGCATTGACCAAGAAGACCAATAATCAGGAAGTCATTCTTGCTCAAGATTTTCTAAAATCACAAGGCTCGAGACATGCTTTTACCATCAACAATATTGTGCGTTCTATGTTAGAGGCAGGCGGACAAGCGGGAGCCAGTACATCGCCAACCTTAAATCTGGTAGAAAGCTTCGAATACTTGGATGGTACTGTGGGTACGCTTAAAGGAGTTGGCACAGGTACAAATACAGCGGCTGGGCAAACCAACTGGATTTTCTATGATCAAATTACTGATATTTTTGCAAATAAGGATGCTAGGCTATATGGAACCGTTATTTATCCAGGTGCATCATTTGCAAATAAGGAAGTGCAAATGCTTGCTGGAATTTATACATGGAACCCGAGTACCAACAAATACGATAGAACTGAGGGGGGATTGAACAGTATCAGTGGAGGCAAGGTTTTAACTGGTTTAGATGGTCCGCACCGTACCACTACCTTTGTTTCTAATACTGGGTTTTATTTACGTAAATATGTTGATAATGCACCTGGAGCAAGTACAACAGGTATCCAAAGCGATACTTGGTGGGTAATGTTTCGCTTAGGAGAAATACATCTTAATGCTGCTGAAGCGGCAATGGAACTTGGACTAACTTCGGAAGCTTTAACTAATGTAAATTTGGTTCGACAAAGAGCTGGCTTTTCTGCAAATAGCCTAAGCACACTAACTATAGAAAATCTTTATAACGAAAGACGTGTTGAGTTGGCATTTGAAACCCATCGCATATGGGACACCATTAGGTGGCGTATTGCTGATAAGTTATGGAACGGAACAACAACAAGCGCTACTGCAAATATGTACGCCTTGTATCCCTACCGCATCGTTCGTCCAGGACATCCTAACGATGGTAAATTTGTCTTCGATCGCATCATCGCACCGCGTTTCAGAGCGGCAAGGTTTTTCCGTCCTGGTAACTATTACTCAGCCATTGCACAATCTGTATTAAATAACAATCCAAAAATTGTACGTAATCCACTTCACTAATATGAAAACATTATTCAAATATTATATGCCTGTGCTAGCCTTAGTATTACTGATAGCATCTTGTGCAAAAGACAATCTTAAAGCGCCTGCTTTTAAATTTAGTGGTAGGGTAATAGCTGCTGGTGAAGCTGCTGGAGTTCGTGCCGGTGGCATTACCTTCGAACTCTGGCAAAAAGGCTATTCTCCGGTCGCAAGAATCCCTGTATTGGTAGGTGCTGATGGTACATTTTCGGCACTTTTATACGAAGGTCATTATAAAATGGTAGGAGCAAGGGGAAATGGTCCATGGATAGACCCAGTGGATTCAATAGATGTTCGCATTGATAAAGATATGGTAATGGATTTTCCTGTTGATCCCTTCTTTGTAATTAGAGACGTTACTTTTCAAAAAGGCGTAGGAGCGGTGACAGTTACTTGCACAGTCCAATCCGTTAACAAAACCAGAACTCTAGAGGCGGTAAGGCTTTACCTGTGGCCAAATATAGTTATAGACCAGAATAACAACTCGTCAATTACATCGGCTGCTGCCCCAATAGATATTACAAAGCCAATAACCATAAATGCAACAATACCTACTGCCTTGGCAAACCAAAATTTTATTTATGCCCGGGTAGGTGTTAAAACTACTGGCGTTGGCGAATTGATTTATTCGGCTGCACAAAGGATTGATTTAAAGTAATTGATGATGCAGTTGGAATGTAGATTATGTGCGCATAATTCATGTTTAAAAAGAACACCCTAATTGATAACTAAAATATAAAAAATGATTAAAACATTAAGATTAGTGGCAATCCTAGCGCTGATTGTTCCGTTAAAATTGAACGCGCAAACGAGAGCCCCAAAGGCTGATATTAAAGTCAATCTCGCTGCTGCTAAAGGACCCATGAAGCCAATATGGGCTTGGTTTGGCTATGATGAGCCTAATTATACGTATATGAAAGATGGCAAAAAGCTACTTTCTGAACTTTCGGCATTAAGCCCGGTGCCAGTGTATGTGAGAACCCACAGCTTAATGGTAACAGGAGATGGAGAGGCTGCACTGAAATGGGGCTCCACCAATATGTATACCGAAGATGCAAATGGAAATCCTATATATAGTTGGAAATTAGTTGACTCTATATTTGATACCTACATTCAGCGTGGAATGAAGCCTTTGGCACAAATTGGGTTTATGCCAAAGGCTCTTTCTGTAAAACCAGAACCTTATCGTCATTATTGGAAACCTGGAGATCCTTATACTGATATCATCACTGGTTGGGCTTATCCACCAAAAGATTACGATAAGTGGAGAGAATTGGTATATCAATGGGCAAAACATTGCGTAGAAAGATATGGTAAAAAGGAAGTTGAAAGCTGGTATTGGGAAGTTTGGAACGAACCAAACGGTCATTATTGGAAAGGAACGAGAGATGAATTCTATAAACTTTATGATTATGCTGCTGATGGTCTGAGAAAAGCTTTGCCAACCGCAAAAATTGGTGGAATAAACATTGCAGGTACGCGTGGTAAAGGGGCAACCGAATGGACTACTAAATTTATTGAACATTGTATTTCTGGAACCAACTATGCTACTGGTAAAATAGGTTCGCCACTAGATGCTATACTTTTCCATGCCAAAGGCGAGCCAAGGATTGTAAATGGTATGGTACGAATGAATGCCTCTCCTCAATTAAAAGATATTGAAGCTGGAATGAAGATAGCTGCATCTTATCCACAAACCAAAGATCTGCCACTTATCATAGGTGAATCTGATCCTGAAGGTTGTGCAGCTTGTGGAATGGCAACCAATCCTCAAAATGCCTATAGAAACGGCACAATGTATCCTAGTTATACTGCAGCCACTATTGCCAGACAATATGAGCTGGAGGCTCAGTATAAAGTGAATTTGCTTGGTTCAGTAAACTGGAGCTTCGAGTTTGAAAACCAACCTTGGTTTTATGGTTTCAGAGATTTGGCAACAAATGGTGTAGATAAACCTATTTTAAATCTCTTTAGGATGTTAGGGAAAATGACAGGTAGCAGGGTAGAGGCTACAAGCAGTCGTATGTTTCCTTTAAAAACTGTCCTTGATTCGAGCGTTAGAGGGCCATTGTCTGATATTGGGGTATTGGCTTCTAAAGATAAAAAATCTGCAGGAATAATGGTATGGAACTATCATGATAATAATGAGAAAAGACCATCAGAAGTGGTTTCTTTGCAAATTGATAACGTACCAGCCAAGAATGTAAAATTTACCCATTATCGTATTGATGATGAACATAGCAACTCTTATGAAGTGTGGAAAAAGATGGGTTCTCCTCAAAACCCTACTGATGCACAAATTAAGGAACTAGAAAAAGCTGGGCAGTTAGCAACTTTAGAGCCGCCAAAAAACTTGGTTGTTAAATCTGGCAAGCTAACTTTTGCATTCGATATACCACATTCTGGAATATCATTCCTTAAACTTGACTGGTAAAGGAAGTTTAGAACTAATTTTCAGGTCGGGGTCATCGAGAGATGCCCTGGCTTTTTTTTAAACAAAAATATCGAGATAGGTAACCACATCAGAAATGGGCAATATACCATGTTTTTGTATGGTGTTAAAATACATGCTATCTCCTGTTTTTAATGTATACTGAGTATCGCCAATCTGCATCTTCATTTCCCCGTCAATTATGTAGATAAATTCTTCGCCCTCATGAGATAAAAGATGTGGTTTGACCTCACCTTTTCTAGCAACAAAAAGAAATGGCTGCATCTTCTTATCATGGTAATCTGATGCGTATGGAAAGATGGAATATCCTTTTTCGGTAGGTACAAGTTTATTTTCGGCATCAGTTCTAGCGGTAAAAATAGCCTTTGCCCAACCGTCATTTTCCATTAGACTAGAAATTGTGCTTCCTAAGTTATGTGCTATCTTAACTAAAGTAGCTACAGAGGGCATGGTTTTATTGTTCTCTATCTTAGAGATCATGCTTTTTGATAATCCGCATAAGTCTGCAAATTCTTGAAGAGTTCTTTTTTGACTTACCCTCAAAATTCTTATTCTGTCGCCTATGCTCGATATGGAATTGATTACAGGAGAAGTTTCCATATGAATTGGAAGGTTGTCTTTTGGTGGGCTAGTTGACATTATAGGTTTTAGAAAGCTATGAATTAGTAAGTGTAAAAATAGTAAAACTTAACTGATAAATAAAACAAACTTAATTTGTCAGTAAGCACAATTTTTATCTATATAAATTAGATGGCTGTTAAGCTCATTTAATTCTTTTATATACTTAAAGAGCATTTTACACAGTTACAGTTTTTGCCCATTTTTTGTCTCAAATACACCTTAATTGTTTAGAAATAGATCTTTATTTTCGACTTAGTTTCCAAGAACATAAGTCTTGGTTAGATGGATGAATTATTTAATTGTTTATCGTTTTCTTGTTACTAAAAAACAATATTATTAAAGCTAAATTAAATAGATACAATGGATATGAACATACAAGAACAGATTAAAACATATATTGCCAATCAACCAGAAGCCAAACATAGCGATGTGCAGCTATTGCATAAACACATATTGCAGGTTTTGCGAGGATGTAAATTGTGGTTTGATAATGGATTAAATAGTGAAGGTAAGGCCGTTACTAATCCAACAATTGGTTATGGGTTTTTTACTATAAAATATGCTGATGGTAAAACAAAGGATTTTTTCCAGATTGGGCTCAGTGCAAATAAAACTGGCATCTCTATCTATATTTTAGGTTTGGAAGATAAAAGATATCTCGCTCAAACATTTGGCGAAGCCTTGGGTAAAGCTAAAATAACTGGATATTGTATTAAGTTTAATAAACTGAAAGATATTAACATTGATGTACTTAGTGCAGCGATACAATATGGTGTTGGAGCAGCCAATTAATAATATTATTATTGAAATTAAACTTCCCCCTAATGATATATGAGTATTAAAGGCAGTAACCATTTTAAAGTATGGCGGCGAATACACTCTTTTATTCGGTAAATACCCCATGTACATCCAAATGGAATAAGATGTTATTGCTATTTTTGCCCTGATCAATAAATAACAAAAAATTATGGCCAGAGAGCGATTAAATAGTGGTAAAGGAGGTGGTGTTGAATTGCCTAAGGCAAAATTAAACCGAGAAACGCTCAGCCATGTGTCCAAGCTACTCACTTATTTAAAACCTTATAGGGCAAAATTTATAGCAGCAATGTTTTGCCTATTTTTATCAAGTTTGGTAGGGCTCGCCTTTCCATCATTTGTTGGTGCATTAATAGACACTGCTCAGGGAAAACCTACAAATGCCTATTTGCCAAGTTCTATTCAAGGGATATTACTATTAGCTTTTATTGTGTTGGCATTGCAGGCATTGGTATCTTTCTTTAGAATTTTATGGTTTGTAAGTGTTGGTGAGCAGGCATTAGCCGATATTCGACGAGATACCTATTTAAAACTGATTACCCTGCCAATGGATTTTTTTGCTGGTAGAAGAGTGGGAGAGCTCAATAGTAGGATATCTGCTGATCTTTCTCAGGTTCAGGATACGCTAACTACAACCATTGCAGAAATGGTTAGACAAGCCGTGCTGCTAGTTGGCGGTATAGTTTTTATGTCGATTATTTCTGCAAAATTAATATTCGCACTGTTAGCAGTATTGCCGATATTGATCATCTCAGCGGTGTTCTTTGGCAGGTTTATTCGTAAAATTTCTCGTCAGGCACAAGATAAATTGGCAGAATCAAACACTATGGTCGAGGAAACTTTAATGGGCATCGCTAGTGTTAAGGCATTTGTAAATGAACCTTTTGAGGCCAAACGTTATGGTATTGCAATAAAGGAGGTAGCCGCCATTGCCATTAGGGGCGCTAAATTTAGGGGAATGTTCTCTTCCTTTATTGTCTTATGTATTTTTGGTGGAATTTTAGGTGTAATTGGTTATGGATGCATTTTGGTGAGCAAAGGAGAGATTACCTTTGGCGGATTGCTGCAGTTTTCGCTATATGCCATGTTTTTGGGTAGTTCTTTAGGTAGTTTTCCTGAGCTTTTTGCTAATGTACAGAAAACTGTTGGTTCTAGCGAGCGGGTTTTAGAGATATTAGCTGAGCAAGGCGAACAATTATCGGTTCAAGAAACTGGTAATTTTATTGAACACCAAATTAAAGGAAATTTAACATTCAAAAATGTAGGTTTTTCTTACCCATCTCGTTCTGAAGTCGAGGTTTTAAGTAATGTTTCTTTTGAGGCTGGTGCTGGTCAGCGTGTTGCTATTGTTGGTCCTAGTGGTTCTGGAAAATCTACCACTGCTGCATTAATTCTTCAGTTCTATCTTCCAAATAGTGGACAAATTTTGTTTGATGGTCGCCCAGCAAGTGAATATTCGCTTACTGATATTCGCAATCAAATTGCCATCGTGCCTCAAGATGTATTGCTTTTCGGAGGTACCATATTAGAAAACATTGCCTATGGAAGATTAAGCGCAACTAAAGAAGAAATTATGATGGCTGCAAAACGAGCAAATGCACATCAATTTATCAGTTCTTTTCCTGAAGGATATGAAACCATTGTAGGAGAACGCGGGGTGAAACTTTCTGGCGGACAACGCCAACGCATTGCCATTGCCCGTGCATTGTTGAAGAATCCATCCATATTGATATTGGACGAAGCCACTTCATCGCTTGATTCGGAATCTGAGCGCTTGGTGCAGGAAGCGTTAGAAGAATTAATGAAAGGTCGTACTTCAATCATTATCGCACATCGCCTATCCACCATCCGTGATGCCGATAGGATTTTGGTATTAGAAAAAGGTAAAATAGTAGAATCTGGAACCCATAAAGAATTGATTGCTAATGAAAATGGTTTATATCGCTACCTTAGCGGTCTTCAATTTGAGTTAGGATAATGCCTGAATTTATATGTCAGATTTGAGGTTAATGTTATTCCTTTCTGCGGCTTCAATCGGTGCATAGTCAGAAAGAATTAGTGCTTCACCTTTTTTAATACATACATCATGCTCAAAATGTACCGATGGCTTACCATCTTTTGTTCGAACGGTCCATCCATCTCTTTCAATAAAAACCTCTTTTTTTCCAAGATTAATCATTGGTTCTATAGCCAGTACCAGGTTTTCTTTAAGCATTAGTCCTGATCCTCGTTTACCGTAATTAGGCACCTGTGGATCTTCGTGCATGCTTCTGCCAAGTCCGTGTCCAACAAAATCTCTTACAACACCATAGCCTTTTTTTTCATTGTGATGTTGGATTGCAAACCCAATATCTCCCAATCTTTTGCCAACTACAGCTTCTTTTATGCCTAAAAAAAGTGATTCTTTAGTTGTGCGTACCAACGCTAATATTTCCTCACTTGCATCACCGATTACAAAGGTATAGGCGTGGTCCCCATGATATTGATTTTTGATTACACCTACATCAACAGAGATAATATCCCCATCTTTTAATGTTTGTTTCCCTGGAAAACCATGCACCACTACATCATTAACGGAAGTAATGATATGATGAGGGAAACCGTTGTATTTATAAAATGAAGGCACAGCACCATTATCTAATATAAATTGATTTGCCAATTTGTCAATTTCAATGGTAGCTAGTCCGGGACGCAATATTTTTGCTATTTCTGCAAGCGTGTTACTTACTAAAAGTGCACTAACCTGCATTAGTTGTACTTGTTCGTCTGTTTTATATAAAATCATTGGCTCAAAATTACCAATAAGATTTTAAAAGCTCATAGCTGCTAGCAAATATGTTGCTTTATTTAGACTTTGCTCTACTTATTATTCTTTACCAGATGCCCAGCCAACTTCTACTTCAGGGAAAGGGTTAACCTCTCTTTGCAACAAGGCATAATAATTTACTTTAGATGAGTTGGTATAAACGTTTGATGAGTTTACTGTCCAGCCCTCATTTGCCAATGTTTCAATTTGGTATTTAAAATCTTCCAAATATCTTCAATATTGATGATGTTATATGCAATCATAGGTAGGTAGTTTAAATGTTGGTATATAACGCAACTCTATTTATTTTGTTTGTTTTCAAGCAATTTTCAATCAAATGTTAAAATAATAATATTTCAATAAAGGGATTTAAAACATTCTCATTTCAAGATTGTTGAAGTGGAAAAAAGGAGCGAGATGAAAAAGCAAATTTGGGTCGTAGAAGACGATCAGGGAATTAGAGAGATGTTGGAGCTGTTGCTGCAAATGGAAGGTTATGATGTAGAAACTTTCGAGAATGCATCTAAATTTAAGCTTGCGCTGGCATCCGGAAGAAAGATGGATGTACTGTTAACCGATGTAATGTTGCCCGATGGTAATGGCCTATATCTATGCCAAATGGTAAAATCTGCTAATCACGCAAACCCAATACCAGTTTTGGTAATGTCTGCAAGATTGAGCTTTGCCGATCGGGAGCGTTTTTGTAGGGCAGACGATTTTATTGCTAAACCTTTTGACATTAAAGATATTGTTGACAAGTTAAATCGATTAACAGCTTAAGCCTTTTGACCAAATGAATTAACGCCTTAGATTTTTTACGTTGAAATAAATTTTATAGTAAATCGATAATTAATTACGTATTAATACTCGAATATATACCTGATTATCGTTAGGATTAAATAATAATTTATAATTCTTTCAATTACTGTAAGAATTGCCTAGCTATTAGCTAACTTGCAGATGCCACTTGGAGCTAGTCCCCATCTGGGGAGCCAAAAATGAATAATCAGAAACAACAGATCAGTACACTTATCGATCTAAATGAAGAGCTAGAAAACTATTTTAGAAATACCATTATTCCACAGCTTTTTGTAGATTCTGATTTGGTACTACGGAAGTTTACTCCTCCAGCAATGAGACAGTTTAACCTTAAATTAGAAGATTTAGGTAAACCAATTGGAGAAATAAAAGATAATTTTCGCTTTCCAAATATTTTAGAGAATATACAATCTGTTATCGATACAAATGAACTGCTGGAGAAAGAAATCCAGACAACGGATATGCGTTGGTATCAGATGAATATTATACCCTATATTATTCAGAAATCGAACTTAACAAATGGTGTAATTATCACATTTGTTGAAATTACCATGCGCATTCGCGATTTAAAGGAACAAGAGAAACTAATTGTTGAACATGAACTTTTACTAGATACTATTTCTCACGATATTAAAACGCCACTTACAAGTTTAGGGTTGACGATAGAGATGTTAAAAAGGTTGCCCGAAAAGGGAATGGAACGTTTCCCTATTTTATTAGAAAAGGTAGAAAATAGTTTAATGAAAATGCAGGATATTGTACACGAGCTAACGGATTCTCGACAAGCAGATCATCGTTATAGTGCAATTGCCGAATTGTTAAATATAGAACATGTTTTAGAAGATGTCCGTTTAACATTAGCGCCGCAGTTATTAGAATCAAATGCAGTTTTAACGAGCCATATTTATCATTCAGAAATTGTTTTTGTACGTAGAAAGTTGCGTAGCATTTTATATAACCTAGTTAGTAACTCAATTAAGTATAGCGCAGCAGAGAAGACACCACAAATTGTTATCACTACAAATCATGTTGATGAATATATGGTTATCTCTGTAAAAGATAATGGGATGGGCATACCTAAAAAAGACTTAGAAAAAATATTTACCAAGTATGAAAGGTTAGCTAATGCGGTAGAAGGTACTGGTGTTGGGTTATTTTTGGTACGAGAAATCGTAAATCTATCTGGTGGCAAAATTACGGTGGAGAGCGAGGTTGGCGTTGGTTCTACATTTACGGTTTGTTTAAAAGCATAGTTTATTATTATTTTGAGCAATTTTAATATTGCCCGACACAAAAGGCTTTCTATATTGTTTGTGGGATATGGATTGTGATTTGCAAAACTATTATTTTGGTACCAGCGGACTTTTATTACCTGTGCCTAATAAAACCTATTACCCAGCGCAATTTCAAGCTAAAAGTAGGTTGTGTTATTATGGTTCGTTAATGAATAGCATTGAGATTAATAGCTCATTTTACAAAATTCCACTAGCAATTACTGTAAAAAAATGGGCAGTAGATGTGCCTCAAGATTTTCGCTTTACTTTCAAACTTTTTAAGGAAATCACACACCATAAAAATCTGGCATTTGATCCTTCAGTAGTTTCAAAATTTTTTGAGGCAATTGCTGGTGCAGAACCTAAAATTGGATGTATTCTGGTACAATTGCCCCCAAGTGTACGCATTGCAAATTATAAACAACTTCAGTTTCTTTTTAATGTTTTAGATGAATATAATCATCTAAAATGGAAGATTGCTGTAGAATTTAGGCACTCATCTTTATATATAGATGAGGTATATGAATTAATGGAAGCGCATGGTTTTGCAATGGTAATTCATGATAAATTTTCAAATCCTACATTGCAGCATCAAAACCATACAAACTTTATTTATTTGCGCTTTCATGGACCAGAAGGAAATTATCGCGGTACTTATACAGACGATATTTTGTACGAATACGCTACCTATATAAACGATTGGGCGGCCGAAGGTAAAAAGGTTTTTGTTTATTTTAATAATACCATGGGCGATGCAATTGCTAATCTAAATACCTTGAAGCAATCTGTTAATAGCATTAATGGCTAATATGTTAGGTAGATGATATTTTTAGGTAGAATATAAATTCTTAGAAACATTTTACAATTTTATTGGTTATTTTATAAATCAATCTCCCATGGAAAATAATAAAGTAACATTTGAACAACTTAATGACCAAGCGAGCCTTAAGCCAGCTGCAAAAAATAATTATTTAGATAGCGTAGAACTTAGAGAAGTTTTTTTAAGCTATTTGGCAGAAGATGATTTTGGAGAAAAGGAAGCCAATTCACATTTGTTAACTTGGGGATGCTTTAGGTAATACCAAACATTTCAAGAAGTCATATTCAAAATTCAATAGCTTTTAGGTTTAGTGTTTTCCTTGTACCTAATTTGTCTTTTTTAGATATTTGTGATTGCAAAAATTACGGTTAAAAGATGAATAATTTGGAGCCCGTTTTGGCCGAAACTAGTAAAGCTATTATTAATAAAGAATGGGGTGAAACTATTTGGCACCGAAATTGGAAAGCAGCCTTTCCTGCAAATTTTCGTGAACGGACTTTTCTCAATCGAGCAGCGGGTTATTGCCATAGGGCAGATGTGCATACGCCTTGTGGTAAAACAATAGAATTTCAGAACTCACCAATAACTTTAACAGAACTAAAAAGTAGGGAACAATTTTATCCCAATCTAATATGGATTGTTAACGGCATAAAATTTAAAGGTTTTAAAGTTTTAAAAAGCTTACCAGCCATGGATGATCCAGCTTTGTCTGGATTCGAATTTTGCCATAAAGCGAATTTGACGATGGTACGCAAAAGTGATCTTTTGGCTATGCATGTAAATCCCAAAATACATACTTTTCATCATCCCGATCTACGCCATATAAAACTAAGTTCAAACTTATATTCATTTAGATGGCTAAATCCACATAAAGTTTGGTTCGAGGCAAAAAATCCAATTATGATAGATTTGGGAGGTTATTTTTTATATCAGCTTAAACAACGAGCACAATTAAATGGTGCTTATCCCTATTTAGAATTATTGCCTAAAAAACTATTCATCAATAGTTTTTTGCAGTAAATTTATCCTAACTTATATAACCTTATTTAGTCGGGATATCAGTAGCGCATGTAATTCTTTTTAAAATATAAGATAGCAAGATGGCAAAGGCAACATAACCAACAAAGATAATATAGCCTGGCTGCAGCGAAGTATAATTAACCGTTGAAGTTTGTAATGCCTCATTTTTGATATTTAGGTCGGTAAGTTGACTTTTCAATATGCCATTTAAACCGATATAGGTCATTAAAATACCTACTACCATTACATCTGCCATATCCCACTTGCCAGATTCGAAGGCTAAATATTTTGTAACTTTATTTTCTGCAATTGGAGGCTTGCAAAGCAAGTGTAAACCTCTAGCGCTCATCCTTAAAATTGGCAGCATAATCACAAATAAAATAATTAAAACGCCAACAGTTATCGAATCTGGTTTTGGTTGGCTTATCAATACCTGAGCAATTTCTAGTATGCTTTTACTTTGGAAAAAAAGCACTTGGTTATCAAATACTACTTTCTCACCCATCATCATAAATTCCAATGAGCTTAACCTGGCATCTACCTCAATAATTGGTACGGTAACTCCAGAAACCAATAGCACAAATGCAATGAGCAAAGACATCACAAATAAACTTGTCTGTAAATGTGTTTTATTTCTTAAAATAGTCCATAAAATTAGTGCTGTAAGTACGCTGGCAAGCATTACATAGGCATAATTATAAGTTACTTTGCGTACATTATCTAAACGGGTTTCTATCTGTTTATTAAATGCCAAAGTACTGCCTACATAATATTTGGTGTACATTGCTTTGGTAAGTTTGGTAATTGCAACGGCTGTACTATCGTATGTTTGGTCTGCCAATTCCTCAAACTTAGTTGTGGCAATATTTTTAAGTTTGTTGGTAGCTTTAGGACTGGCAATTCTTGCAATAATTGTTTTGGCAAATCCTGGTACTTGTTGATGGAGCTCTTTAGGATCTACAAACTGACGGAAAGCGAACTTTTTGAGCTTGCCACCTATTGTTTTTTGCGGTCTGTTAAATTCTGCAGTTACTTGATCTACCATATCATGCAATTGCGTTTCTAATTGTTTACGTAATTGTTTTTTCTGCCCATCGGTAACTTTAAATCCTTTTATCTTTTGCGTAACAATGTCTGCTATTTTTTCACGCCATAGGTCTACAGAAAATACACCAAAAGTTATGTTATTAACCATCGAGTAATCTTCCTTGAGCTGCTGTTGACTTTTGGAAAGGTAATGAAGCTGGTAAGCACAATAAGTTTGCACCGAAAGTAAAATACCTAGCGCCAAAACAACCAAGATGTTGGCAAGGGTAGCTTTTTTAGGCTTTTGTTGTTTAGGCTGATTATTCAAGGTGATGGAGTATTAGGATAATTCTATAATTTTATTTAGGTATAAAGTTTTTAATGTTCAGGAAGCGTCGTGAGGTGAAATAAATTTTAAAATGGTAGAAAGTACTAGTCCAAATAGTACAAAAGCAATAAATATGATATAACCTGGCTGTAATGCAGTATTATGAGTAGATATCATTGTAAGCGAATCGCTGGGGATTTTTAATTTACCTAACTGGCTCTCCAATAGTCCATTCAATCCGATATAAGCCATTAATATTGCGATCACAATTACATCAGCCATGCTCCATTTACCAGATTGGAAAGCAAAATACTTGATGAATTTATTTTCTGCTAATGTTTTCCTTCCCAAAAGGTGGATACCTGTTGAGCTTAGTTTCATTACCGGAAACAAAATACTAAAGATCAGAATCAAAACACCAACTGCAATAGAATCTACACCAGATCCTGTAATCAAAATGAATGTAACATCTAAAATGCTTTTACTCTGAAAAAACAATACCTGATCTGCAAAAGTTACTTTCTGCCCAAGTAGTACAAATTCTAATGGGCTTAACCTTGCATCTACCTCGATCATAGATGCGGTTAAACCTACACCTAACAATATAAATGCACAAAGCAGCGACATTATAAATAAGATAGAGTGATAATTTTTACGCTTTCTAAAGAGCCACCAAAGCGTTAATACTATTACAATACAAATCAGCATGGCACTACAATAAGTATAAGTCTCGGTTTCTATAGCTTTTAACTCTTTGCCAATTTTAGCATTAAACGCTTTAGGAGAATTTACTTGATATTTAGTGTAAACTTTGTTTATTCTGCCAGCATTGGCTTTCAAACTGCTGTCTATAAACTTGGTTTGTTCCATTTCATCAAGCTTATCCATTGCCAAGGTTTGTAACTGTTTTCTGGTGGTAGGATTGTCTACCTTTTTAATGATACCTCTTGCTATGCCCGGAACCTTTTTTTTAATGGTATCGATCTCCACAAAGTTTTTAACCGCGAATTTTACCAATTTGCCTCGTATCGATTTTTTTTCTGGTTTAATTACTAGTGCTTCAGCTTTATTTATTAGGGCGAAAATTACTCCTTCAATTTCTTTTTGCAATTCCCTTTTTTGCTTAGGGCTAATATCTATGTTTTTAACTTGTTTATTAACTATAGCTTCTATTTTCCCTTGCCACTGGTTAATAGAAAATAGACCCAACATAATGTTGTTCATCTCTGCGTAATCTGTTTTCAATTTTTCTTGTTTTTCAGAAAGCTCATGGAGGCGATAGCCAAAAAAAGCTTCACCCAGTAAAAGGATGCTAAGACCAAGGATAAGAATGATTTTAGTAATCAGTTGTTCCTTGTTTAGGTTTTGGTTTGATGAGGTAGTCAAATTACGTTGATTTAGGAATTGATGTGGCTATAACGCTTTGATTGACCAATTGTTTGGGCAGTTGAGATTTTTTCAAATCATTATCCTGTAATTCTTATTTAATTGATGTTTGCTTAAATTTATTTTTTATTTATAGCGCCAACAATTTGTAAAAAGTATTGTTGTGTTTGCAATAGATCTTAATTATTTACATATTAATTGTGTTTACCATGTGTTTAAATAATCTATTTAATTTCTAGCTACGAAACCTATAATATGGAGGGAAAATTACCTAATAATGAGCAGTATTTTCATGCATTTGTAACAGCTACCTCTGATGTAGTATATAAAATGAGTGCTGATTGGAGCATAATGTACCACTTAGGAAGTAGTGGATTTGTTTCCGATACCGATGCTCCAGTTTCAGATTGGATGGAAAAATATATTTTTTCAGACGATTTACCAATGGCTAAAATTGCAATTGAAAATGCTATTGCTAACAAAACCATCTTTAATCTGGAGCATAGGGTACTACAGGCAGATGGAAGTATTGGTTGGACTTTTTCTCGTGCAGTACCGATATTACATAGTGATGGAAGTATTAAAGAATGGTTTGGAGCTGCAAATGACATAACCTCAAAAAAAAGGTTAGAAGAAGAATTAGATCGCCAGAAGCGATTGTATGAGGCAGTTACCTCTGGCACTCCAGATTTAGTATATGTTTTTGCACTAGATTATACCTTTACCTATGCCAACCAAGCGCTTTTAAGCATGTGGGGTAAAACGGCAGAAAAAGCAATAGGCAAAAGTTTACTTGAGAATGGATATGAGCCATGGCATGCAGACATGCATGAACGCGAAATAGATCACATTGTGGCCACTGGAGATCCTGTTCGTGGTGAAGTTTCTTTTCCACATGCAGTGCTAGGTGAAAGAGTATACGATTATATTTTAACACCGGTTTTTAATGAGTTTGGTAAAGTAGAAGCGGTAGCAGGTATTACCAGAGATGTAACTGATCGGCGCAGCCAAGACTTGAAGAACATGGAGCTTTCTGAAGAAATGGCAGCTGTAAACGAAGAGCTCGCATCATCTAATGAGGAGTTAAATGCGACAAATGAAGAACTTCAATTATCGCAAAATAGATTAAGTCAGTCTAACAGCAACCTTCAGCAAATACTTAACATGTTGCCAGCCTCTGTAGTTGTTATACGAGGTGATGATTTGGTGGTAGAAATGATCAATACAAGTAATTTAGAGTATTGGAAAAAATCAATAGATCAGGTAGTTGGAAAGCCTTTTTTAGAAATATTGCCCGATCTTGCAGATCAGCCATTTGCTGGGCAGTTAAGAAGGGTAATGGCAACAGGGGAAACTATAGATGTTAAAGAGAGCCCTGTTCTTTTTACAGCAGAAGATGGTACAATTAGAGAGACTTTTGTAGATTATACCTATCAGGCACTTTCTGATTGGAATGGCAACAGAAATGGAGTTTTGGTAATGTCTTTTGAAATTACTGATAGAGTGCATTCTCGTAGATTGTTAGAAAAATACGCAACCGATCTTAGCAGCCTTAACGATCAACTATCAATAACAAATAATCAGTTAGTTAAAAGTGAACAACGTTTTAAATACCTTATTCAGGAGGCCCCAGTTGCCATTGGTGTATTACATGGCGAAGAACTAATTGTAGAATCGGCAAATGCAAAGATTTTGGAAGTATGGGGAAAAACTACCGCTATAATTGGTCAACCACTTCATATTGCACTACCAGAATTGCAAGGTCAGCCTTTTCTTCGCATTCTTGCAGATGTTTATACTTCTGGTAAGCCATTTTTTGCCAATGAGATTAGGGCGATGTTAGAGCATGATGGGAAGATGAAAGAAATTTTCTTCAACGTTGTTTATCAGCCTGTTTTCAATAATACTGGCTCTACTGCAGATATTTTAGTGGTAGCAGTAGATGTTACGCAGCAAGTAAATTCTCGTAAACAAGTAGAACAGGCTGAGTTGGGTATGCGTTTAGCTATCGAAGCAGCAAATGTTGGTACATGGCATATTCACTCCATAACCAGAAAATTAACTGCCTCTCCCAGACTTAAGCAACTATTTGGCTTTTATCCTGATGAGGAAATTACAATTGAAGATGCCATTGAACAAGTTACTACAGATTATAGAGATTATGTGGCAAAGGCCATTGAAAATGCAATTAGTGGAAATGGTAACTTTGATATTTCTTATTCGGTATTGGGTGCTAGAGATAAAAAGTTGAGATGGGTGAGAGCATTAGGTAACCTCAGCATGGATATTTCTAAAGAGTTTTCTGCATTTACTGGAGTAATAATGGATATTACAGACCAAAAGGAAGATGAACTGCGCAAAAATGATTTTATAGGAATGGTAAGTCATGAATTGAAAACCCCACTAACTTCGCTAAATGGTTACTTGCAGGTTGTACAACGAAAAGCCAAGAAAGAAGAAGATGATTTTTATTTACATGCCTTTGATCAATCTTTAAAACAGGTTAGACAAATGACCACCATGATCAATGGATTTTTAAATGTATCTAGATTTGATTCTGGTAAAATACATATAGAAAAGGCCCCATTTAATTTAAAAGAACTATTTGAAGAGATTGCAGAAGAACAACAATCATTATTAGGTTCACATCAACTTGCATTTGGTCCTTTAGAAAAATTAGTGGTAAATGCAGATAGAGCTAAAATTGCTCAGGTGCTTAATAATCTCATTTCCAATGCGGCAAAATATTCGCAAGGAGATACTGTAATCAATGTTTCATGTGCTGTTGAAGGTCAAATGCTAAGAATAGGGGTTGCAGATCAAGGTATTGGCATTAGAGAGCAAGATTTAGAAAAGCTATTTGAACGTTATTATAGAGCAGAAAATGGTGGTAATATTTCTGGTTTTGGCATTGGGCTTTATCTGAGTGCAGAAATTATTAATCGCCATCAAGGAAAAATATGGGTAGAAAGCCAGCTAAGTATAGGTTCAACTTTCTATTTTGAGCTGCCATTAAAATAGCTAGATCTACTGTTGTAAGTTATATGGTTTTTATCTTTGCTCAAAAAAGCCATATACTTGCAAAGCCTCTATTTGGTCTGCAACTAAGTCAGCAAAGCATTACTGAGATTTCCATAGTTTTTACAAAGGTGTATAACTCGATGCCTATCTGGCGCAAAAGTCACTACAAGAAATCTGCTTCATAAAGATTTTGAAGCAGATTTTTCTATGACTATTTTTTAAGGAAGTTGAAATTATTGCCTATCTATTCTGTATAGTCTTCCACCATCGGTAATGGCATAAAGCGCATTGTCAGTACCTTGAGTAATATCTCTAAATCTTTGGTTCTCGCCAGTTAACAAACGTTCTTCACCAACTACCAGATTTTCTTGCATCACTAACCTTGCAATGTGAGTACCACTCAAAGCGCCTATAAATAAATTATTCTGCCATTCGGGCATACGGTTTCCTTTGTAAAAAGTCATACCGCTGGGAGAGATAACAGGATCCCAGTAATATGCTGGTTGCTCTAGCCCAGTTTGTTGCTGAATTCCAGATCCTATGCGTGCACCTCCATATTCTATGCCATAGGTAATAGTTGGCCATCCGTAGTTTGCTCCAGCTTTAATGCGATTAAGTTCATCTCCTCCACGTGGCCCATGTTCGCTTTGCCATAGCTCTCCACTAATAGGATGTATAGCTAATCCCTGCGGATTTCTATGTCCGATGCTGTAAATTTCGGGTAATGCTCCTGCTTGCGAAAAATTTGGGTTTCCAGTTGCAGCTTGTCCACCAGTAGTTATCCTCACTATTTTGCCAAGAGCCGAGCTTACTGATTGGGCTTGAGGGCGTGTTGTAAGGTCAGAACGTTCGCCTGTACTTACCATTAGGTTACCGGTGCCATCGAAAAGTATTCGACCACCATAATGGAGCGTCCCATTATAGGCTGGGTTAGCTCTGTAAATAACAGTAACATTTTCTAAGGTCCTATCGTTATCTGCTAGACGACCTTTAGCAACAGCAGTTTGCGTTCCACCAGTTACATTTTCAGCAAATACCCAATATACCATACGATTAGTGCTAAACTGAGGGTCGATACAAAGCCCTAAAAGACCACCTTGACCATTAGAATTTACTGATGGAATGCCTGTGATTTGACTGCTTAACGTACCAGTTGAAGTTGCTATTCTCATGGTACCTGTTTTTTCGGTAATTAACAATCGGCCATCTGGCATCGCAGCAATACCCCAAGGAGACGATAAGTTAGATGCTATAACAGTACCCGAATAAGCGGTATTAGTTTTTACAGCATTAACTCTTGTCTGCCCATTAAAAGCCGGGGTGTAGGTAGTGTTAGCAGGCTTTGTCTCAACACTTTGTCCGTCTGTTGGGTCAATAGGGTCGGGTTGATTATCATTTGTATCACCTTTTGAACAAGCAAAAAGCAATAGCAATGTACTTAAGATGAGAATTGTATACAATTTTGATTTCATGGTATTTTTATAAAGTATGATTAATCCTTATCTTACATTTAACAATTTACCTTTAGAATAGTTCGATATGCAGTTCAAATTTATTGATATTAAGTGATTTAGATCCTGAATTGGTAATGGGTTAACAAAAAAAATAATAACTTATTCTATCGTTATTCCATCAATTACAAAGCCTTTACAATTTATAGAAAGGGAACAACTGCCATAGGCATCACCATATGGTGCCACAGAAAACTGATCTGAGTAGCTATATAAGCTGGCACCAATAAACTTTATGGTTTTGGTAGGGTTTTTACCATAGGTGTCTGTAATTGTTATTATTCCATCAAAGCGATTTTGTTTTTTTGCAAGCACTTTAAGCAGTTCTGGATCCATCTTTTTTACCTCCATACTTAAGTAAAATACATCTGCTTGACTTATTGGGTTTATATTAACAGCATTTTTAATACTGTCCTTGCTTGAAGTTTTAATTTGCGGTGTTTGATCGTCTGTAAATCGAGAGATGGATGTACCTACGGAGTTGAGTTCAGATTTAATTGTTTTACCGCCAAAAGTAATTGTCATTTCGATTTTGTTGCGACGTTCGTCTGTTTGAGCATTCGCATTTTGATTAAAATACAATGCAAATAGCAATGTAAAGGCAAATAGTTGTTTCATAGTAAGATTTTATTTTTTTAAGATTTCAAGTTTAAATTAGAGTTAAGTATTGATATAAAGATGCATATTTTAGCTAAATTCATATCCCTAACAAAAACGCTAAACAATTTGTTCTAACGTGTGCTATATCTTGAAATTTTGTTGTTAGGGGAAAGGTAATAGTTGACTTCTAATTGCATTGTAATTTCACATTTTGGCTTTTAGTGAATTTTCACAAGCCATCAATATAATAACTAAATCAAAATTGAAGTAGAGGAACAGCATCTGCTAAAAAATACTGAGTATAATTTTTTGATTAGCATTTATGCCACAAAAGCCTATTACAAGAATTGATTTCCACATTTTTTATAGCTTTAGCAACAATTTTTATACTTAAACGCATTTCAAATCTCTAAAATTGTTGTGTTAAATCTCTCCAAGATCTAACGATATACTAACCAATATAAACTTAAACTCTATTATGAACAAAAGCCAAAATGTGCTTATGGACAAGCTGCTCAAAAAAATGTCCAGATTACCAATATCTCATCCAAACCAAATGTAAACATTATGAAAAAAAGAAATTTACTCAGTCTATTTCATGTTCATCAGGTGGGTAACCTTAAACATATTGCTGCGGTACCATTAATTATGGTCGCAATGATATCGCCAAGTTATGCATCCACCATTAAAAATTATGCTTTAGAAGCAAAGGTCTCAAAATTAGATGTTCAAATTTCGGGAACAGTTAAAGACGCGAACGGCGGAATTTTGCCTGGCGTATCGGTCACCGTAAAAGGTGTTGCAAAAACCGTTGTAACAGACGAAAACGGAAAATACAGTATTTCAGTTCCTGAGAATGCTACATTGATTTTTCGGTACATTGGTTTTGAAACTAAAGAAGTAATGGTGGGCACAAACCCAATAATCAATGTAACATTAGAAACCTCAGATACAGCTTTAGATCAGGTTGTGGTAATCGGTTATCAAACAATAAGAAAAAAAGATCTAACTGGCGCTACAGGCTCGGTAAATACGGGTAATACAGAAAGATTGGTAGCTCGTTCTTTACCAGAAGCTTTACAAGGGCAAACGCCAGGTGTAGCTGTAAGAAACGGTGGTGCTCCAGGTCAAGAAGCAGTAGTGAATATACGTGGTTTGGCTACTTTTGGTAATGCAAGTCCACTTTATGTAATTGATGGCATGATTGCCGATCCAAATACTACGGTTAGTCCAAATGATATCGAAGATATTCAAATCTTAAAAGATGCATCAGCTGCCGCTATTTATGGCTCAAGAGCAGGTAATGGTGTGATTTTAATCACTACCAAAAAAGGAAAAGAAGGACCAGCAAAAATTAATGTAACTTCAAGATATAGCGTTTCGCAAGTTCCCAAAACTTACGAAATGATGAATGCTGCAGAATATGCCGCTACTAATAAACTCGCTTATCAAGCTTCTGGAATGGCTATACAACCCGGAATTGCAAATTACAATGGCAAAACCAATACCGATTGGGTTGATGAAACTTTAAGAACAGGTTCGGTACAAGATTACAATGCCAGTGTATCAGGTGGTGGTAACGGATCTAAATATTTAGTTTCTGGCGGTTATTTTAAAGATAAAGGTGTGCTTATTGCCAGAGAATTTGAGCGTGCATCATTCAGGGTAAATACAGAAACCACAAGAGGCAGATTTAAGTTTGGTGAAAATATTGCCATTTCATCTTCTACTGCTACATCGCCATTTCAGGGAGGTGCGTTTGCGGGCAATCCTTGGTATGATATGTTCAGCAGTGTTCCGCTAATCCCGGTTCAAGACAATAGTTTGATCAGTACCAACAATCCAGGAGGTTGGGGTTATGGTTCAAATGCGAGTATCAATACATTTTCGCGTAACCAAGTTGCCGTTGCCAATATCACTTCGGTAAAATCGAATTTTGCTAAATTATTAGGTAATGCCTTTGTAGATTTTAAAATTATTGAAGGGTTAAATTATAAGTTTAATGCAGGTATCGAGACTAGTTTTGATAAAAGTAAATCACTTAGAAAAGACGGTTCATGGTATCAGAATCAATCGCCAGATTTTAGTCAGTTAAGTGATAATCGCTCTCAATTTTTGAGTTACCTACTGGAACATACCTTAAATTATAACTACGTTGTAGGTAAACACAGTATTAATGGAGTGGTTGGTTATACCGAACAAACCACACAAACAGACAATACTTTTGGTAGTGGTATTAAGTTAGCGCAGTTTGGGGGAGATTATTTTACAACATTAACTTCAACCGCAGGTGATGGTCGTACTTCATCAGGAACGATGTATAAAAGTTTGCTAAACTCATATTTGGGTAGGTTAAACTACACCTTTAATGATAAGTATTTAGCCACATTTACTTTCCGTGCCGATAAAGATTCTCGTTTCTCGCCACAATACAGAACAGGTTATTTCCCTTCTGCTGCCTTAGGTTGGAGAATTTCAAATGAAGATTTCTTTAAAGTAGATTGGATTTCTGATTTAAAACTTAGAGTGTCTTACGGCTCTTTAGGCGTAAATACCTTAGGAGCATATCAATATATTGGTTTTTTGAACCAAGCGCCAGATGTGGTACTAGGCAGTGGCCAAACTACCTATCCAGGTGCCATTCAAGCTAAATTAGCCTCGGGCGATTTAAGGTGGGAAAAGAAGAAAACTACCAACTTAGGTTTCGATGCATCACTTTTTAAAAACCAGTTAACAGTAAATTTCGATGTGTTTAGGTCAGTTTCTGAAGATGTATTATTAGGGCAACCATTGCCAGGTTATTTAGGTAACCTACAAGGAGATCCTATTGTAAATATTGGTTCAATCCAAAATAAAGGTGTAGAACTTAATTTGGGCTACCGTCCTAAATCTGACGCCGCCTTTAATTGGGATATTGCAGCTAATATAAGTGTAGTAAGAAACAAGGTGTTAGAACTTGGTAACTTAGGTATTGATTTGGATACAGGTTTACCTAAAAACTATATCCAATCTGGTAATACCAGAACACAAGTTGGCCGTTCTATTGGAGAGTATTATGTACTGAGAACAGATGGGATTTTCCAAAACCAAGCAGAAATTACGGCACATAAAGCACAAAGCGCTTATGCCAAACCCGGTGATATCCGTTATGTAAACACCATTGATGGTGGTACTACTGACGATATTAACGATAAAGATCGTGTATTTGCAGGTTCTCCATTCCCTAAATTTACTTCAGGTTTACAGTTTAATTCTAGATATAAAGATTTTAGCCTTTCTATTCAGTTTTATGGTGCTTTCGGGCAAAAATTGTATAATGATGTGTTGAGAGATTTAGATAGCTACGGCAATTCTAACTACAGAAAAGCCATCAGCCCATGGACAACGAGTAATACGGATACCACTTTCCCAAGATTGGGTTATCAATTTGCAGCAAATGATAGGGGTATTAATGAAAATGCTAGAGGAAATACAGATCGTTGGATTGAAGATGGTTCATTTTTGAGATTACGTAATGTAGAATTAGGTTATAGTTTACCCTCTAAATTAATATCAAAGGCTAACATTGCCAGCGCAAGGTTCTATGTAAGTGGACAGAACTTGTTTACCCTTACTAAATACAGTGGTTTGGATCCTGATGTTGTTGGGGCAAATCCTAATTTGGAGCCTGGAGTTGATAACGGTAATTATCCTTCATCAAGGATCATATCATTTGGTTTAAGTGTAGGATTCTAATAAAAAAAACAATCATGAAAAAATATATATTCATTATTACAGCTTCACTAATTGTTTTAGCTGGCTGTAAGAGAGATTTCGACGAAGTTAATCCCAACGCACCAACCATTGCAAGTTTCTGGAAAACAAGCCAAGATGCTACAAAGGGCATCAATGCAGTATACAGTACATTTTATCGCACCGCAAGTTTATATTCCCGTTGGATGTTTTACCATGGGATTTTAAAATCTGATGAGGGTTTTGGATCTGGTGGAGATGGTGGCTTAAATAATTTGATGCGTTTTAATCAAACCAATTATAACGATGGTTTAACTGCACAAACTTGGTCAACCTTGTACGTTGGCGTTTTTAGAGCCAATCAGGTTATTGCAAATGTGCCACAAATTGGTATGGATGAAACTAGTAAAAAAAGGATAATTGCAGAGGCCAAGTTTTTGAGAGCTCTCTTTTATTTCAATCTTACGCTATACTATGGTAATCCGCCATTAATGTTGAGCCCATCACAACCAAAAGATGTTCCTGCAAATGCCACTACGGCACAAGCTTATGCACAGGTGGCTAAAGATTTACAAGAAGCTATCCCAGATTTACCAACAACTTATCCGGCCTCAGATTTGGGTAGGGCAACTAGGGGAGCGGCTTATGCACTTTTAGGTAAAACTTACCTTCAACAGAAAATGTATCAACCAGCTGCCGATGCTTTTGCTTATTTAATTACTGGTGCTGGTAGCTCTAATTATAACTTAACTACAGACTATCGTGATAATTTTATCATTAGCAAAGAAAATAATATCGAATCTGTTTTCGAAATACAGTTTAGTGAAAACCAATCTGAAAGCACTGATGATGATGTAGATGAGTCTAGAATAAATAATACAGGAACTTCGATATCACAATTTTTTGCTCCTCCGGGTGTAGGTTTTTCTGATGGTGGAGCACGCAGATGGGTAATAGATGAGTTTTTGCAAGAAAGAACAGTTGCCAATGCTCAAGATCCTCGTTTGGCAGCCTCATTTATTTTCAATAATGCAGATCCTGCTGGGCCTAATGCCACAATGGTTTACGGACAATCGTTCCAAAGCCGCTACGGAAACGGTCCAGATGCAAATGGAGTTTGGTTTAGGAAGTTGTTGAATGATCATTGGAAAAATCAGGAAGGTTTCCGATCGCCAAATAATTACAGATTAATTCGCTTTGCCGATGTGCTTTTAATGTATGCAGAGGCTTTAAACGGGCTAAATCGTACTACAGAAGCCTATCCGTTTGTAGATAGAGTAAGACAGAGAGCCGGCTTAGCAACACTAACTGCTACAAAACCCGGAATGAACCAAACTCAATTTCTAACACAGTTGAAACACGAGCGTTTAACGGAGTTGGCAGGGGAAGGTTGGCGTTGGGCTGATTTGTTGAGATGGGGAGATTTAAGTCCTGCACTTGCAAGTAGAGATGCTGATTTTAGTGGTTTTATTGTTGGCAAACATGAGTATTATCCAATTCCACAAAGCGATATTGATTTAAACCCGAATTTAAAGCAAAATCCTAAATATTAAACAAAGGTTAGCGAACTTCGCTAACCTTTAAAACATTTCCTATTATGAACAATCGAAAGCTAAAAGGAGTTAAATTTCTTGCAGTATGGTTAGGTGTTACAATTTCTGTTACCCTTTCTTGTGGCAAATCGAAAAATCCCACTCCAATAGATCCATTTAACCCGCCAACCAAAAGTACCTTTTCTAATCCCTTAATGAATGGAGCAGATCCTTCGGTATTTCAAAAAGATGGCGTTTACTACTATTTACAAACTAACGGAAGCTCAATTAGTTTATGGAGCACTACAGCAATGTCTAAACTTGCAACCGCAGTTCCTAAAACTGTATTTGCACCAGTTGCCGGAGCTCAGAATTCGCGTAATGTTTGGGCACCAGAATTGTTCTTTTTTGATGGTAAATGGTATATCTATTATACAGCTGGCAATGGCTCAGATATTAGTCAGAGAACCTGGGTTTTAGAAAATAGCAGTGCAGATCCAACAACTGGTACTTGGGTTGATAAAGGTAGGATTTTTAGTGCCAGTGCAGATTTTTGGGCAATAGACGGTTCTGTTTTAGAAGTTGGTGGAAGCAGATATTTTATTTGGTGCGGTAGACCCGATGTTACAAATGTTAACCTCACTCAAAATATCTATATCGCAAAAATGACTAACCCTTATACATTAGAAGGTACGGCAATAAAGCTCACTGAGCCAGAATTTAATTGGGAAAAGAATGGTTTTGGTGTTAATGAGGGGCCACAAGCGTTAATATCTCCAGATAACAAGGCGTTTATTATTTATTCTGCTAGTTATTGTGGTACAGATGATTACGCCTTAGGCCAATTAGCGCTTAAAGCAGGCGGTAATCCATTGGTTAAAGCAGATTGGGTAAAATCAAATCAGCCTGTATTTAGCAAATTGCCACAGAGCAATGCCTTCGGACCTGGCCATAATTCTTTTTTCAAATCGCCAGATGGTAAAGAAAATTGGATTATCTATCATGCCAATTCTGCAACTAACCAGGGTTGTGCTGAGCAACGAAATGTACGGATGCAGAAATTCACTTTTAAGGCAGATGGATCTCCAGATTTTGGCGTACCAGTAGCAACTGGCTTACAGATTAATTTACCTTCTGGAGAAAAATGAGATGAAAAACTATATCAACCAAATTAAGCTCGCACTGACTTTAATGGGTATGTTCATCGTACAGGTGAGCGTAGCGCAGACATTTAAAAACCCATTACTTCCCTCAGGAGCAGATCCATGGAGTATTTATAAAGATGGCTATTATTATTATACTCACTCTATGCAGAATAAATTGGTAATCTGGAAGACCAAAAGCCTTGCAGACCTAAAAACAGCAGAGAAAAAAACAATTTTTGTTCCCCCTGCTGGTACAGCTTATTCAAAAGAACTGTGGGCGCCAGAAATTCACTTCATTGCTGGTAAATGGTATGTATATTTTGCTGCAGATGATGGACAGAACAAAAATCATAGAATGTATGTGCTAGAAAATTCAGCTAAAGACCCTTTAAAAGGAAGTTGGGTTTTTAAAGGAAAAGTAGCAGATGAAACTAATAAATGGGCAATCGATGGCTCGGTTTTCAATTATCAAAACCAGCTCTACATGGTTTGGGCAGGCTGGGAGGGAGACATTAACAAAAAACAAGAGATTTTTATTGCTAAGATGAAAAACCCTTGGACAATTGAAGGCAAAAGACACAAAATCTCTAGCCCACAATTCGATTGGGAAAAACATGGCGATTTAAACGATCCTGGAAATCCACCACATGTAGACGTTAACGAAGGGCCACAAATACTGATTAATAAAGGAAAAGTTTTCTTAATCTATTCTGCTAGTGGTTGTTGGACCGATTATTATGCTCTCGGTATGTTAACCTTAAAAGGTAAAGATCTCTTGCAGGCAACTGCTTGGGAAAAAAGCAAACAGCCTGTTTTTAAGCAATCGCCAGAGAACGGAGTGTACGCACCTGGGCATAATTCGTTTTTTAAATCTCCAGATGGGAAAGAAGATTGGATTTTATATCATGCAAATTCTGCACCAGGTCAGGGTTGTGGCGAACATAGGTCTCCAAGAGCACAAAAATTTACGTGGAATGCAGATGGTTCTCCCAATTTCGGGATTCCGGTTAAGGCAGAGCAAGAGTTGGCCATTCCATCACAAATCACAAAAAAATAAAGGTGTAAACCAATATTCATCATTAAATGGAAATTATGAAAAAATATTTTAATTATCTACTGCTATTTTTGGCAAGCATTACTATAACTGCCAATGCTCAGAAAGCTACACCAATTGTTGGTAAGGTTTGGTCTATAGAAAAAGCAAATGCTTGGTATAAACAACATAAATGGATAAATGGTGCAGATTTTTTACCGAGCACCGCCATTAATCAATTGGAAATGTGGCAAGCTGATACTTTCGATCCTGCAACTATTGATAAAGAATTGGGTTGGGCCGAAGGCATTGGTTTTAATACCATGAGGGTTTACCTACACAGTTTAGCTTGGAAACAAGATGCAGCTGGTTTCAAAAATAGAATTGATCAATACTTAAGCATAGCTGATAAACATAAAATCAAAACAATTTTTGTGTTTTTTGACGATTGCTGGAACAAACAAGCAAAAATTGGGAAGCAACCGGAGCCTAAACTAGGCATACATAACTCAGGTTGGGTACAAGATCCTGGAGATCCTGAATCGAAAGACCCCGCAAATTTTCCTGCATTAGAAAAATATGTAAAAGACGTGATGAAAACTTTTAAAAAGGATAAAAGAATTTTATTGTGGGATTTATACAACGAGCCGGGTAATTCTGGTAAACTAACCACTTCTTTGCCTTTATTAAAAAATGTATTTATTTGGGCAAGAGCAGTTAACCCAGAACAACCAATTAGTGTTGGGCTTTGGGCTTGGGATTATAAGGAGTTGAATGCTTTTCAAGCACTTAATTCTGATATCATTACCTATCATGATTACGAGGAACCACAATGGCACCAAAGAGTAATAGAAATGTTGAGATCTCATGGTAGACCAATGATTTGTACCGAATATATGGCTAGAACTAGGGGCAGCCGCTTTGAAAATATAATGCCAATGTTGAAGAAAGAGAATATAGGCGCAATTAATTGGGGTTTGGTGGATGGAAAATCAAATACCAAATACGCTTGGGATACTCCGCTTAAAAATGGCGAAGAACCTAAAGAATGGTTCCATGAAGTTTTTAGGAAAGATGGAACTCCTTATAAAAAGGAAGAAGTAGATGTTATTAAAAAACTAAATGATATTAAATAGTTATTCTGCACAGTAAAGTTCGCTATATTGTGTCACCTATCTAACCATTTATGAATATTAAAAAACTAAGCAGGGCAATTGCCCTGCTACTTTTTTTTGTTTTTTTTACACTGCAAGCAGTTCATGCACAGAAGATTTTCTTCAAACATTATACTGTATCTGACGGTTTATGTGCCAATACGATTTGGGATATCGAGCAAGATGAACAAGGCTATATGTGGTTTGGTACCAAATATGGCTTAAGTAGATTTGATGGTTATACTTTTAAATCTTTTCAGCATCAAAAAGATGTGCCCGGTAGCTTAGGTAATAACTTTATCAGAAAAATATTTAAATACGATGCCAAAACCTTTTGGATCGGCACAGATGAAGGTATTTATATCTTTAATCTCGAAACTGAGAAGTTTAGCCTTTTCCAACCTTTAAAAAAATTCTTTATCAATGATATCATCAAGGCAAAAAACGGTGAGATTTGGATTGCTACCAAAGAAATGGGAGTTTTTTGTTTTAACCCCAAAACTAAAAAAGTAAAAACCTATTCAACTTCATCAACTGCCAAAATAGCGTCAAATGAAGTAACTAAATTATTGCAAGATGATGCTAGTAATATTTGGATTGGCACTTATGGTAATGGTATTGATGTATTAAATCCTCAAACCAATCAAATTAAGCGTTATACAACATCATCTCCACAGGCAAAACTTTCTAGTAATGTTATTCTCGATCTTTACAAAGATACCAATGGCGATATTTGGATTGGTACAATGGCTGGAGGTTTAAATCTTTGGAATAAACGTTCAGATAGTTTCACCATTTATCAAAAATCAGCTAAAAATTCAATAAGCGATAATATTGTGAGGGCAATTTATGAGCCTAAACCTGGTTTCATCTGTTTAGGTACAGAAAAAGGTTTAAACATATTTGATCTTAAGAATAATCGTTTTACTGCCTATCAAAACAAAAATAACGATCCTTTTAGCATTAATGACGATGCGGTTTACAATGTTTTTAAAGATAAAGAAGGTGGTATTTGGGTGGGTACTTATTTTGGTGGACTAAACTATTATCATGAAGGAAGCTCAGGATTTGAGTTTTATTATCCATCTGGAGTGAAAAATTCACTCTCTGGAAATGCGGTAAGTGCCTTTCTGGAATCCAAGCCTGGGCAGATTTGGATTGGTACTGAAGATGGAGGACTTAACTATTTCAACGCTACAGATAAAACATTCAAAAAATTTCCCTTTTCTGCTTCGCAAGACACTTTATCTTACCATAATATACATGCGCTTTACAAAGATAAATCTTCAAACATTTGGATTGGCATGTATACAGGTGGTTTAAATATTCTCAATCCGGCAACCGGAAAAATTAAAAGATATAAAAGTATTCCTTCAGATCAGAATACACTTAGTGATAATAGCGTGTATGCTATAGATGAAGATAGGCAGGGCAGGATTTGGGTTTCTACTATTTCTGGGTTAAACCTTTACAATCAGGAGAAGGATAGTTTTATTCGTATTAAAGGTAAAAATTTAGATAAGAGTTGTATTTACCAAGTGTATCAGGATGAGGACTTTGTAGTTTGGATTGCCACATATGATAATGGTCTCATTAAGATGGATAAAAACAATCAGCTTACCCAATACGCATATGCTAAAAAGCCAGGCGCTATCAGCTCTAATAAGGTAATCTGCATGTTAGACGATGGACAAGGAAACCTTTGGCTAGGAACAGATGGTAGTGGTTTGAATGTACTGAATAAAAAAACCGGAAAATTTAAAGCTTTTACAGAAGAAAATTGGATTAATAGTGCGGTTGTTTACGGTATTGTTAAGGATAATTTTGGTAAAATGTGGTTTTCTACAAATAATGGTGTTTTTGAATTTGATCCAAAAACTAAAACCAAAAGGAGTTTTGGTAAGTGGGATAATCTACAGAGCCAACAATACAATTATAAGGCTTTTTACAAAGATGCAACAGGTAAATTGTATTTCGGTGGTATTAATGGTTTTAATGCCTTTTATCCCGATCAGGTTCAAAGTAGTAGTGCAACTCCAAAGGTTTCCTTTACTAATTTTCAGTTATTTAACAAAGATTTAGACCTTAATGATGAAAACAGTCCTTTAGCTCATTCTATTAATTATACAAATGAAGTTGTATTAAGGCACGATCAATCGGTGTTAAGTATAGAATATGCATCCTTAAGCTTTATTGCTCCAAATAAACTGCAATATGCTTTTAAAATGGAAGGTTTTGATGACGGTTGGAACAATGTTGGTAGCCAAAGAAAAGCAACCTATACCAACCTTCCAGCAGGAGAATATAGTTTTAAAGTTAAAGTAATTGATGATATGGGAGCGGATATTGGTCAGGTATCCAGTATCAAAATAAAAATTTTGCCACCCTTTTACAAAACAACTTGGGCTTACCTTTTGTATTTGATCTTGTTTATTTTTGCTGCTATTTGGTTACGAAGGTTTGTGATAGAAAGAGAACGCAAGCGCAATGAGATTAAGCTAGAACGTTTAAAAAATAGAAGTGAGCAGGATTTTTATAAACAGAAGATTGAGTTTTTTACAGCAATGGCGCACGAAATTCGGACGCCACTTTCTCTCATCATTGCACCATTAGAAAAACTATTATCGAGAAAGGAAACTGATTCTGAAAGTATGGACCAATTGCAGGTAATGGATGAAAATTCGGATCGCTTACTTACGTTGGTTAATCAATTACTAGATTTTAGACGAATAGAGAGCGATATATTTGAAATACATCCTGAACCTATAGAATTGGTGTATTTGGTTAACAGCATCCGTGATCGATTTTCGCCTATTGCGATAAAAAGAGACTTAGAATTTTCTGTAATTAGCCATTTCCAAAAGCTCGATATTGAGGCAGATCCAGAAGCATTGATGAAAATTTTAAGTAATCTATTAATCAATGCCTTTAAGTTTGCAAGAAATAAACTCGAGATTAAAATTAACGAATTGCATAGTGCTGGAAACGGAGAGAAGATGATTTCCATTAGCGTAGAAGATGATGGAATAGGAATTCCAAAAGCTCAGCTAGATTCTATCTTCAAAAAGTTTTTTAAGGTTTCTACAGAAGAACATCATTACACTAACCTTGGTGGTACGGGAATTGGACTTGCCTTGGCCAAATCACTTTGTGAGAAACATGGTGGTGAGCTCGATGTAAAAAGTGAAGAAGGCGTGAAGACCACATTTACAGTTCTTATACCATTTAAACAGAATGAATTTAATACAAATTTGCACTTTGATGAGGTTGAAGAAGAGGAAGATCGAGAAGGAAAACAAACAGTGCTGGTAGTAGAAGATGATCTATCATTGCTTGATTTTCTATCTAAGAGCTTTACTGCAGAAGGCTACCATACTTTAAGAGCTAAAAATGGAAAAGAGGCTCTAAAACAATTAGACAACCACCATGTAGATTTGGTAATATCTGATGTGATGATGCCCATTATGGATGGTATTGAGCTTTGTAAGGTTATTAAAAGCAATATAGATTATAGTCATTTGCCTGTTGTATTGCTTACAGCTAAAACCAATTCCGATTCTGAAATACAAGGGCTGGAGAGCGGAGCTGATGCCTATATTCCGAAGCCATTTAAATGGAAGCAGCTTTCTCTGGTTATCAAAAACCTTTTAGAGTTGCAATCTAATTTGAAACAACGTTTTTCTCAAAGCCCTTTTGAGGGTACCGAAATTTTAATAGGTGGCAATAAAGACAAAAAGTTCTTAGAAAAAATTACGCAAATTATCGAAGAAAGAATTTCAGATCCTCAATTGTCAGTAGAAGATTTAGGCAGAGAGGTTGGTTTAAGTAGATCGAGTTTGTATAAAAAGATTAAGGCAAAAACTGGCCATGTTCCGAATGAGTTTGTAAGGTTAATTAGGTTAAAACTGGCAGCCAAATTACTGATTGAGCAAGAATACACCATTGCTGAAATTGGCTACAAAGTAGGTTTCAACTCTCACTCGTATTTCAGCAAGTGTTTTTATACTCAGTTTGAACTTACACCTAAAGAATTTGTTGAACAGCATAAAAATAAAACAATTGGTAGTTAAAGATTTGTGAGTAATTATTCTAGATGATTTCTGCTAAATAAACTGACTTTTTTGTAATAACATTTGTTTTGCAACGGTATTATTACTGATATTAAAACTGTGATTTTGGGAATATTTGGTAAGTATCAATAGCTTTAAGATTTAGATTTGAAATCATGAATAGAAGTGAATTTTTAAAGAATGGATTGCTTACAGCTGGAGCCTTAACCACCGGTATAGCAAATAGCCAAGTTTTGGCAGCTGCTGCACCAAATTTAGAAAAGGCAGATAACACATTTAACTTAGATTACGCCCCTCACCAAGGCATGTTCGAACAACATGCTGGACGTGATTTTTTGGATCAGATCCGTTTTATGCACGATAAAGGCTTTCGTTCTATTGAAGACAATGGCTTTTTAAAACGCCCAGTTGAAGAACAAGAAAAAATTGGCAAGTTACTGAGTAGTTTGAGTATGCGTATGGGGGTGTTTGTAGTTGATGGTGGCGATAATTGGAAAACTTCTCTAACTACTGGAAAAAAAGAGTTTAAAGATAAGTTTGTAGAAACTTGTAAACTTTCGGTAGAGGCAGCCAAACGCTGTAATGCCAAATGGTTAACCGTTGTGCCTGGTTTTTACGAACGTAAACTCCCTTACGGGAATCAGTTTGCAAATGTAATTGATGCCATGCGTGCTGGAGCAGAAATATTTGAACCGCATGGATTAATAATGGTTTTAGAAACTCTTAGTGATACCCCAGAACTTTTTTTACAAAAAACTAATGAAACTTATGCGGTTTGCAAGGCAGTTCAAAGTCCATCTTGTAAAATTCTATATGATATTTACCACATGCAGCGTACAGAAGGAGATTTAATAGCTACGATGAACCGTTGTTGGGATGAGATTGCCTACATTCAAATTGGAGATAATCCAGGTAGAAAAGAACCTACAACAGGTGAGATAAACTATAAAAACGTATTCAAACATTTGCACAGCAAAGGATATAAAGGAATAATGGGGATGGAACATGGTAACGCTAAGCCAGGTAAGGAAGGAGAATTGGCATTAATTTCTGCCTATCGAAATGTAGACGATTTTATAAATGCTTAACTGTCTTATTTAATCAACTTATTGTCAACACATAGGAATTATAATTTAACAAATTTTTTAAAAATAACATGGAAATAAAAAAGCTTGGCTGGATTGGTCTTGGAAATATGGGTACACCAATGGCTAAAAATCTAGAAAAGGCTGGTTTTGAACTGTCAGTTTATAACAGATCTCTAAAAAAAACATTCGATTTTAAGGATGGTAATATCATAATCTGTAATTCTGTTAGTGAACTGGTAAAGAGTAGTGATATTATTTTTACTATGGTAAGTGATGATATTGCTGCAAAATCTATTTATGAACAAATATTTTCTACAGCAGAAATTAGCGGTAAGTTATTTATCGATATGAGTACAATTTCTCAAAAGCTATCTGTATGGATTGCTGGAGAGTTAAATAATAAAGGAGCTAAAATGTTAGATGCACCAGTTGCTGGTAGCACATTGCCTGCCACAAATGGTACATTGGTTATCATGGTAGGTGGAGAAGAAGCCGATTTGGAACTCGCATCACCTTATCTACAAAAGCTTGGTAAAGATATCCGTTACTTAGGTGCAAATGGAAAGGGGATTGCTGCCAAGCTGAGCATAAACTACTTTCTTTCTATTTTATATCTCGGGCTTGCCGAAGCTGTATTACTTGGAGAAAAAAATGGAGTAGATAGAGCAGATTTATTAGACATTATTAACAGCAGTGCGGCTGGGAGTGGGGCTACAAAAGTTAAAACACCATTATTGATAGATGGCAATTACCCTGCTGCTTTCTCCCTAAATTTGATGCTGAAAGATGTTTTACTTGCCAAAAATAATGGGGCTGATTTTCCGCTTACCGAAGCAGTTGCTAATGCTTTTACCCAAGCCAAGGATGCTGGTTATGGCGCTAATGACGTGATGGCTATTATTGATTATCTGAAAGAACCAAGCTAGCGATCTATTAAATCTTACAAGCTAAGTCGATTTTAATTCTCTAAATCAATCACGGGTAATAATATATTTAGAAAAAATGCCAGTACATATTTCAGTATTGGCATTTTCTATACGTTCTGATTATAGGGTTTTTACACCAGTTGCATTGAGCATTAGATTATGAAGTTCGGTATTACGTACAAAAGAATTCATTAATGTGCTGCCCGGTCCGTAAGCAGCTAACTCTACATAATCTGCAGAGTGCTCCATAGAACCCCAACCAATAGCTGTGTAATCTTGCTGTATTTTTCCTAAAAGTTCAAAAGGAAGTTTTCGAGCATTATACACACCACCGCCATCCAAGGTTTGGTAATGGGTTAATAATGTTTTTGCTTGTTCGGTAGAGATGCTATATCCTTGTGCATTGTTAATTAACTCAATTAAGGATGCTGGAGTAAAGTCTGGTTTTACATTATTCAATATCCAATCATTACTGTGTTTACATGTCTGCAAAAGATCAAACATTTTATCGCTATTATGGTCGCCAAATAACCCTGGGTTGCCATTTCCATGATCTGTAGTAATAATTACCAATGTGTTTTTATCTTTTTCGGCAAAAGCAATTGCTTTCTCTACAGCAAGATCAAATGCAATCTGATCAAACAATAGTCCTGGTGAATCATTAGAGTGTGCAGCCCAGTCTACTTTTCCACCCTCAACTTGTAATACAAAACCTCTCGGACTGTCTTTCATCAATTCGATGGCTTTCTCAGTCATTTCAGCTAAGGTAGGTATTTTGCTTTGCAATTCTTTGTCATGTGCATAATCAACGCTAAATGGCAAAGCATCTTCATCAAATACACCTAAAATGGGTTTGTTAGTGTTTAGTGCCAACATTTCGGCTTTATTTTTAGCCAATTGGTAGCCAGCTTTTGTAAATTGCCCATAAACATCTACTTTATCTTTTCTTTTTTCTGCACTGAAATATTTGTTGCCTCCACCCATCATTACATCGAATTTAAGCGGAAGATATTGCATAGCAATTTCACTTTGGTCGCCTCTAGAACTATTAACGATACAGAAACCAGCTGGTGTAGCATGGGTAATAGGAACGGTAGTTACACAGCCAACTTTTTTGCCAGCAGTTTTAAACTTTTGTAATATTGGCGTATTAAAAGTGCCATCGGCATTTGCATTCAGTTTTCCGTTATTAACCCTTACGCCGCCTCCCCAAGCGGAGCTAGAGGCAGCCGAATCTGTCACCATTGCATTAGCAGATGCAGTATCCATAAATGCTCTTACAACTTTACGTTCTCGGTAAAGCGAAATCCATTTACTCTCTCTTCCATACATTCTTTCGGTTAATAGATTGGCCATATTTAAAGTGCCAGTACTCATTCCATCACTTACCATAAAAATGATGTTTTTTGCAGTGCCAGCAACTTTTTCTTGTTCTGGAGATAATAATCTTTTAACAGGTTCTAAGCCACTAAAAATGGAGGTACCCAGCAATGCGATGGTGCTGGTTTTAAAAAAGTCTCTTCTTATCATTCCGCAAAGCTAATAGCTCAATATTAACTAGATATTAAATGGCTGGGCTGCCGATGTTAAATCCTTAATACAGTACTATTGAGATTTGCCTATTGCTTCTTTTACAATAGCGATTGTTGTATTGTATTTATTTTCTAGCTTTTTTAACTGTTCCTGCTGTTCTGTCCAATTGGATTCTAACTCCGTTGCAATCGTCTTGCAGCTAATTAAAGAAAGTTGACCAGAAATTCTTTCTTTAATCCAATCAGCAGCAAATACTTCTAGTAAAATTAAACTGATTAGAAAAACATAATGTGAAAAAATAAAATGGTTTGATGTATTAGTTTGATAGGTTAAAAAATCAAGACCAATTGGGATAATGAGGATTGGAATTAAAGAAAATAACTTGGCCTTGATGTTAATCTTCTTTTCTTCTTGTGCTAGTTTTAATTCAAATTCTTCTTGCGCAGAACGGATAGATATAGTGCGATCTGCTGCCGCTTGTTCTATGGCAGCAAGGGTTTTACCATGATCTATATCTATAATCCGCATCTTTTCTAACAATTGCTCTTCTAATTGATTGATACGTTGTTGATCCTCTAAAATGTCCTCCTGAGCTGTGATTACTTTTTCCATTTCTTTAAGATCATCTGGAAGCCCTAAATAAAGCTGCTGTTCAATAACAAGCGTTCTTTCATCAAGTTTTTTTTGTTGCTGTTTAAGCTGATGATGTTCTGCTTTGCAATTTAATTTTAGGTGCTGATAGTTTTCGTCGGCAACCATTATGGAGGTGCCATATTTCAGTATAGATAAGTCTTTAGCATGATCTGCAAATTTTTCATGAACAGTCATTAATGCTGTAAACCGCATACGTGAACTGCTGGCCTTTTGAAGGAAATTTTTACGGAATGAAGTTAACTGGGCTTGAAAAGAGGAGGTAACTGGCATGAAAAGATAGATTTATACAGACTGCAAAATTACAAAAATATTCGCAGCAACCCGTATTTAACTAACCATCTCTAATTTTTTAGTATTTGGGAAGATTTAGTGGGATTTATTGTGATGCAACATTTTTATCGGGAAATTCTACATTAGAATTATAGTTTCTGCCTGGCTTTCTTTCACAATTTTGTTTTAACTAGCCCCGACATAGTGAAAAGCCCAAGGGCGAGGTACAAGCCGAGGACTTGAAACGTTGGCGGGACTGTTTTGGCCGATGGATACAGGTACTGCGCTCATTATAGAATTAATGAATTCAATTTTACAGATCGTAATCGGCTTTTATTAAACTTTTGTTTATCTATCAGCTTATAATTTATTAGCCTCTATCCAAGCTCGAATACCAATTAACGGGTTGCGACCTTAATTGAAAACCATCACTTTCTACATGGTACAATAGTAAAGGAATTGTAAAGTCAACTAGTTGTTCCAACTTTGATGATAGCTTTTGTGAAAAATCTAAACTAGAAATTCCTTCTTTTAGATAAACATAAATTACGGTAGCGGTTTTGAACTCGAACCTTTCAATTTTTCCAGGCCATTCGTTACTAATTCTATGTAGAAAGGCCGAAATTTTCTTTTCTTCTTTAGGGTTTTCCATAAGCTTTGCCTTAGTTTAGCCTTAAGGTAGCATTTTTTGCTGGCAACTGTTTATATGTAACAGATGTTGTACATAAATCAACTCATTTTTAAATGAATCTTGGTAAATCATTTGTTTTTTTTGGCATAAATTATAAAATTAACATATAAATTAAGTAGATGTTTGACTAGCTATTTTAAATATATTGTATTATTGCATTTTATTTTTAAGCTCAATCTGATGAAGAAGCAAATTATGTTGCCTAAAGCATTTAGCGACCTCCGTATAGAAGAAGAAGATGGTTATTACCATTTTTGGTTAGATGAACGTTGTGTTGGCTATGCTTGGAAAACAAATTCTGGCTTTGCAACTGCAGATAAGCCTCTTATAAATTTGGTACGTTCCATGACCCCTTACATCCAATCATTTCAGGGGCAAATTAATTGGATAGATAGCCTAAAAGACATAGAACTAGATCATGTTGTTTTACTTAATAATAGAGAAACATTGTTAGAGTTGCAATCTCACTGCAATATTTATGAAGAATTGTTAAGGTTAAAAACGTTGGCGAGTGGTTTCGGTAATTTGCAGCCGCAGAAATTAATTTTGAAACAGGCAGAAGAAAGCTTAGAGTTAATGATAGGTTAATATAACCTGTATTCAATTTAAATTTTACTTAATAAAATATTCATGAGATCAGCATTAATTACCTTGATAGAGGCACTTAAAAATAATAGTGTACCATTTGCAACAGTAATTGAATTTATCGAGACTTATTACGATCATCAACCTATAGCTTTCAAAAATGGTGATACTTCTAATGAAGCCAATCAGAACCAAGGTAGTGCAAAGGTTTTCGCCTTCGCACAAATTAATGAGTTAACCGAAGCAGATACACTTTATCTGTTTGCAGAACATTATCAAGCAGTTCTATTAAGTCCGAATGGAACAGATCATCAAAATATTAGACAATTTATGGCTAATGGTTGGGCAGGAATAAGTTTCGATGGAATAGCTTTAACGTCTAAATAATAACTTTAAAAACTTGTCATTTAGCATTTGCAGGTACTATATCTGTGGCTTTTGCCTTTACCATTTTTGCATTTTTTTCATCTTGTATAAAGGTATCTCCTTTAATTAGCCACGAAATACCAAATGTAATCAAAGCTAAACTTTCTAAAATGAAGGTAGTGTAAGGTCCATCTAAGTATTGTTTAAATAAATTAATATTTCCTAAAGGGATTAATGCAGCAAAAATGAGCATTAGTATACCACATGTTCTATATATTTTGTTTCTTGTCTGTTTTTGTTCGGTTATTAAAGAGTTGTCGCTTCTAGTAAAAAGAAAATAAGAATTCGCTGCCAAACTAACGAAAAATAATGCTGCAAATAGGTAATGCGCAAGAGCTATTGTTTTATTTTCTGAGTAAGTAAATAAGAGAAAATGGCTATTTAGGTCTGTCCCTGTAGGTAAAAAAGCTATGCCTAATGCACATACTCCTGCAAAGTTTGTAACCACATCATCAATTTTTTGTGGGCCTTTATAACTAATTAAAAATAAACCTACTGCACATAACACGCCCACCAACAACATACCAGCAGTAGTGTAAAAATATTGGCTAATGGAAGGTTGTATTTGAGTACATCCTAAAGTAAAAGAAATAATTATTAGTGCAAAAGGGAGTATAATCCCCAAAATACCAACACCTCTCCGCTGATTTCTGTATGAAGCAATTTCTGGCGGTGTTTTTGGTAAATCTATTTTCATTAGCTTAATTAGCGGTTATACTAATCTAGCTATATTTAGTTATTTATGCAACGGATCTTTTTATTAATCAGTGTTTTAAGTTTTGCTGATTAAAGTAGAATTTCGTTCTGGTTTTGTGTATTAACTTCCAAATTTTTGAGAACAACTTCATAGCTGCATAATGCTACTTTAGGAAAATTCATAAATTTAGTTTTGGTAAGTATGGCGCCATTATGATAAGCTGCTATGCCTTTCGTAAAAAGAGCTAATAATCGCTCATCTTGTTCGTTAGAATTAATAAATTCTTCTAATAAGATTTGCTCAGTTTTATGTTCTGCAATAAGTTCAATACGAACTGCTGTTCTGGAAACTAGCTGGAAGTGGTATTTCATTTGGAACCTTGTGAGTGCCTAAAAATAGCAAATTTATGTAATAGCACAGCTATTTTGTTAAAATTTAAGCGTAATTATTTTCTTAAAGTTTTATGTGGTTAGGTAGCAAAAACCTCAAAAAACTTAATTAATACGATACTTTACGATTGAAATTAATAATATCACATTTTATGATAGAATTATGATGGTATGTTTTGCCATTGCTAAGCTATCGACGTAACTTTGAGAAAATAAAAAGTAAAAATATGAATACAGAGAAAGCTATTCTTGCTGGTGGGTGTTTTTGGGGTGTAGAAGAATTATTTCGTCATTATCCAGGCGTAATTTCAACTGTGGTTGGCTATACTGGAGGCGATGTGCCAAATGCCACCTATCGTAATCACGGAACACATGCGGAGGGCATTGCTATTGAGTTCGACCCATCTGTATTAAGCTATAGAGGTTTGTTGGAATATTTTTTTCAAATTCATGATCCAACAACTAGAAACAGGCAAGGTAATGATATAGGCACTTCCTACCGTTCGGCTATTTTCTATGTGGATGAAAGACAACAAGAAACTGCCATAAAGTTAATTGCCGAAATGGATGCATCAGGAATTTGGCCAGGTAAAATAATAACTGAAGTTGTACCAGCCGAAGATTTTTGGAGCGCTGAAGAAGAGCACCAAGATTATTTGCAAAAAAATCCTTATGGTTATACATGCCATTTCGAAAGACCTGATTGGAAATTGATATAGTTAAGCATAACTATATCAACTGTGCTATTAGATTAAGATTTAGCGGAGTAAATGTAATCCATTAAACCTTTAACGAGGTAGCAGGGGTATATAACGGAAGAGTAAACCAAAATTTTGTACCCATACCAATCTCACTGGTTACGCCTATTTTTCCATTGTGTTTTTTAATGATTTCCGCACAGATATATAAACCTAAACCTAAGCCATTGTAATGACCTTCATTACTGTTAACACGGTAATAACGATCAAATAGGTAAGGAAGCTTTCCTTTTTCTATTCCAAGACCGAAATCTATTACAGATACCTTTGCCATTTCATCAACAGTTTCTATCAGAATATTTATCTTATTTGATTCTGGTGCATATTTTATGGCATTATTTACGAAATTGGTAATTATTTGTTCAATTCTCAAGGCGTCAGCAAATACCTCGATTTCTAAATCTCCTTGTGTTATTATCTCATAATCATCACCATTTCTAATATTTTCGCAACATTGGCCTATCATTTCTGAAGTAAGAATACTTTTGGACTTATGTGGAGTTGTCCTTCGTTGGCCATGCTCGTATTTAATAGGTCGTCTAACAACACATTTACCTTCTTCATTCCTCTATTTGCTTGTTCTATAAGTTTAGGCAAATTTGTTGAATTGGGGTTGTTTTTAAGTCTATCTAATAGCTGTAAACATGCTTTTAGGCTAGTAATAGGTGTTTTTAGTTCGTGACTGGCAATACTTATAAAATCGTCCTTTTGTTGTTGTAGCACACGTAATTCTTGAATATCTGTAGCGGTCCCAATCCATAGTTGGATTTTTTCTTGTTGGTCTAAAATTGGCATTAGTCTGATAAGGTGCCATAGGTATAAACCATCTTTCCTCTTAGCTCTAATCTGAAATTCACCACCTTTGCTATCCTCAAGTATTTTTTGGCATTCTTCAGTTGTACTTTTTAAGTCTTCAGGATGTATTATTGCTTCAATACCCCATATTTTAGTCTGTATTTCATCCTGACCAGTATAGTCAAACCACCTGCGATTGTAAAAAGTGATCTCTCCGTTGCGGGTATTGGTCCATGCAATTTGGGGGATCGCTTCCATCATGTTACGGAAACGATTTTCACTTTCTGCTAACGCCTTGCTTCTATTCACTACCCTTATTTCAAGCTGTTGATTTAAAGCGTTAAGTTCCTCGGATTGACGTAATAATTTTTGATCCATCAATTTTTTTTCGGTGCTGATCTTTGCATCTTTCAACGCCCTTTCAATCTTCGTGGTTAAGGTGTACAATCTTTCTTTTGAAACATAATCTGTAACTCCATTTTTAATCAATTCGATAGCCTTTTCTTCGCCAATAAAACCAGATACAATAATAAAAGGAATGTCCTTATGGTTTTGTTGTTTGATGTTAAATGCAGTCAAAGCATCAAAAGAGGGTAACGCATAATCAGATAAAATGAGATCTGGTTCAAAATTGAGGAGTGCAGTTTGATATGCTTTTAGGGTCTGCACGTTGGTGTTGATGAAATCTAATTCAGATTTTTTCAATTCACGAACAAGTAGATCGGCATCGTTATGATTGTCTTCGATAATAAGGATTTTTAATTTTGGCAGCATGTTACAATTGCGGATGTTGACTAAGAACCATCCAATACAAACCGATTTCTTTGATTGCCTTAAAAAAGTTATCACTATCTACTGGTTTAACAATGTAACTATTAGCACCATGTGCAAAACAGGCTTCTATATCTGGACCTTCGTTAGAAGAGGTTAGCATCACAACGGGAATTGAACTGGTAGTAGGATCTGATTTTACCTTTTGTAATACCTGAAAACCAGATACTTTGGGCATTTTAAGGTCGAGTAAGATGAGTTTTGGGAATTCATCTTTATTCCTTAGCTCGTAATTACCTCTGCAATAAATAAAATCCAATGCTTCAGCACCATCTTTAACATGTAGTAATTTATTAGTAAAACCACTTTTGGTAAGCGCCCTAATGGTTAAAACAGCATCATCTGCACTGTCTTCCACAAATAGTATTTCAACGTTTTCGTAATTCATAAATGTATTTTAAAGATTAACAGCGGGTAGGCTGAAATAAAAAGTTGCGCCTTTGTCTAACTCAGATTCTGCCCAAACCAGACCATTATGACGATGTATAATTTTTTGTACAATGGCCAAACCAATTCCGGTTCCCTCAAATTCTTCTTGAGCATGTAAGCGTTGGAATACGCCAAATAACTTATCATAATATTGCATGTCAAAACCAGCACCGTTATCTTTTACGAAGTAGGAAATCATATTATCGTGCACAGATGCCCCAATACTTATCTTACTGTTTTTGTTGTAACTGGAGTATTTAATAGCATTAGAAATCAAATTAATCCAAACTTGTTTAATTAAAGATTTATCTCCCAATGCAGACGGAAGGGCTTGTATTTCTATAATTGGAGTAATAGCGCCTTTCTCAAAAAGTAATTCTTCTTGTATAGACTTAACAAGCAAATCCATATCTATTGGAATCACTGTTACCGGTTTTCTGCCTAATTTTGAAAAAGCAAGCAGATCATCAATTAACAAACCCATTTTTTTTGAATTGTGAATAATAGATTGAAGTACTTTTTCTCCATCTTCATCTAATTTTTGGGCATAATCTTCTAATAATATTTTAGAATATCCGTTTATGGCCCTTATCGGTGCACGTAAATCATGAGAAACGGAGTAAGAAAAGGAGCCTAATTCTTTGTTGGCAGATTCGAGTTGAGCAGTGCGCTCAATCACTTTCTGCTCTAATTCATCATTTAATGTACGAATGTCTTCTTGGGCATTTTTTAACTCAAGGTTTGCTGTAATAAGTTCTTCAGCACGTTTTTCTTTCTCTTTGTTTTGGTAGGCAAGTTCTTTATTCGCAATTACTAATTCTGCTGCTCTATTTTCTTTTTCTACATTCTGAAATGCTAATTCTTTATTAGCAATGATTAATTCGTTTGCTCTTTTTTCTTTTTCTTCATTTTGATAGAGCAATTCTTTGTTTGCAACAAGTAGTTCTGCTGCACGATTTTCTTTATCTTCATTTTGTGAAGCAATTTCTTTATTAGCATTAGCTAGCTCTGCAGAGCTTATCTCATTTTTTTCAGCCTGTAATGCAATTTCCTTATTGGCAATCATCAGCTCTGTAGCAGGAGTATTTACTTTAGGATAGATCAGTAATGGAAGTTCCGATCCACTCGAAGCCTGAATTTTCATATGTATTGAATTAGGACAGGTAATTTTAAAAAAAGCAATGGCATTAGCCGGCTGATGAAGGATTCTAGCTAGCTTTTTATGAAAGTTCCTAAAGCTACCATAATTAAGAACAATATGCCTATATATTTAACTATAAGTTGATTTTTTAAAACTCCTGCTTGTAAATAAGTCTGTATATACTTCGTTGAAGTAAATTGCTTTCAATTTTCCGAAGTATCCGTTGCTGTATGTAAGTGATAGCTAGTGATTTAATTTTAGGTGTTTATTTTAATATTTTTTCCATTATCTTAGCTAAAATCATCAATAACCTATTTATCGCTTGTTAAACATTTTATCATTTCTGAAAAATAACTACCGTACCACCTTTTCGGTCTGTTTTTTAGTTTTAGTCTTCTATTTCAGTAAGCAGCAGAATTACATGTTGTTCCATACGCTGGTAGAATTATTTTCTATTGTTGTAGCATTTGCGGTATTTATTGTTACCTGGAATTCGCGTAAAATGCAGGATAATAGTTTTCTGCATCTGGTAGGTATCTCATACATTTTTATTGGTGCATTAGATCTCTTGCACACCTTAACTTATAAAGGTATGGATGTGATACCTGTAGGCGGTTTTCCAGCAAATCAATTTTGGGTAGCTACAAGGATGCTAGAGGCAATTTCGCTACTAATTGGATTGTTAATTGTTAAAAGGAAGGGGAAATTAAATTCAGATCTGGTATTTCTTTGCTATTTTTTAGTATCCTTATTTATCATTTTTCTAATTCTGGTTTGGCAGGTATTTCCGGTTTGTTATATAGAAGGTGTTGGGCAAACCAACTTCAAGATTTATGCAGAATATGCTATTATTTCTGTGTTATTGGTTGCAGGTTACCTATTGATAAAAAACCGCAATCACTTTAGTGCAACGGTTTACAAATTATTATTGGTTTCTGTAGGTTTCACTATTCTTAGCGAATTTTGTTTTACACTTTATGTTACCAATACTGGTCCAGTTAACGAATTAGGCCATTATATGAAATTGATTGCTTTTTTCCTTATTTACAAAGCTAACGTAGAAACAGGCTTTATTAAACCTACCAACCTAATTTTTAAAAACCTTAAAGAAAGCGAAGAAAAGTATAGAACATTAGCAGAAAACCTACCTGGAATGGTGCTCAGGTTCGATCATTTATTTGAATGCATTTACACCAATAGTGCTGGGCTTTTAGGCTCAGAAGATGCTAGTCAAAAAACTGAACTTCTACAATTGCTTAAACCTAACTTGGAAAAAGCTGCTAAATTGAAAACGATGCAGAAAGCAAGTTTTAGTTTAGGGACAGATTTAGATACCCACTTTTACGCTGCTCAAATAATTCCAGAATATGGAGAACTAGGACAAAACGATAGTTTTTTGGTGATTTGCCAGGATGTTACCGAACTTAAACATACCGAACAGCAGTTGCAGGCACTTAATGCTACCAAAGACAAGTTATTTTCTATCGTTGCTCACGATTTAAAAACACCATTTACCTCATTGCTTACTTATAGTGAATTAATTTACCATAAATCAGATACCCTAGAGCGTCAAAAGATTGGCCACATGGCATCGAGGATGAATGCTTCTGCTAAGCAGGCTTATGCTTTATTAGAAAATCTGTTAAATTGGTCGTCGGTACAAACAGGATTACTTAAACCAGTTCCGGTTAACATAATTGTTAGTAATCTATTTGAAGAGGTTGAATTGCTAACCATGCCTTCTGCAGTCGCTAAGGGTATCGAAGTTAGTTTTGTTGCAGAACATCAGTTATTAGCTTACGCAGACCAACAAATGGCTGCTACTGTATTGCGTAACCTGGTCTCTAATGCCCTGAAATTTAGTTTTGAAGGCAGCAGGATAGCGATAAATGCAGTAGAAGCTGGTGGCATGGCCTTATTTAGCGTGGCAGATTTAGGTACTGGTATTGCTGAGGAGCACCAATTAAAATTGCTTGAAGTAGGTAATAGATTTTCTTCACCAGGTACGGCCTCAGAATCTGGTACAGGACTTGGCTTGGTGTTATGTAGGGAATTTGTTGAAATTAATGGAGGCAGAATCTGGCTAGAAAGTGAACTAGGTGTGGGCACAACTTTTTATTTTACACTTCCTTTGCATTAGCAATTAAAATAATTGATTTTCTATACGCTATTAAGAATTTAGTCAGATCTATTTTACAATTTTATGTTTAAATGCTACAATTAAAAGCAACACCTAAGCCTATCTTTGCCTTAAATTAGCTTCCCATTGTATACTAAAAAACTTAAGCCCGAAAATCAGGGTGCTGCAACAATACTTGCTTTTGCATTAATACCTTTATCTGGTTTTGCAACAGATGTTTATATTCCATCGTTACCAACCATGGCCAAGCAATTGTCCGCAACAGATTTGCAAATACAATTAACGCTAGGCATGTTTTTGATCAGCTATGGTATTGCACAGCTTTTTGTTGGGAGTTTATTGGATAGTTTTGGTCGTTATAAAATTGGTTTATATAGTCTGCTTGTTTTTGCAATTGCTAGTTTAGCGATCGCAAACACCGCAAATATCTATCTCATTTATGCCATGCGCATTGTTCATGGCATTACAGTAGGGGCAATTGTGGTATCGAAAAGAGCTTTTTTTGTAGATGTATTTTCTGGAGATAAATTGAAGAATTATCTGAGCATGTTTTCTATAATTTGGGCTACTGCACCAATTATTGCTCCTTTTGTTGGCGGTTATCTGCAAAGTTGGTTTGGTTGGCAATCTAACTTCTATTTCTTGGCAGTATTTGCAATGGTGATATTTTCCTTAGAATTGATATTTAGCGGAGAAACCATAAAACAAAAAATGGAATTTAGTTTGCGAAAAATTGCTTTGGTATACGCTAATATGATTACAACAGCCAGCTTTACACTCGGTATTGTAATGCTGGGTTTGTCTTATGGTATGGTAATGATCTATAATATGACAGGGCCATTCGTAATAGAACATCACTTTGGGCTAACCCCAATTGTAGCAGGTTACAGTTCATTAATATTAGGCGGAGCGGTTATGGTTGGTGGATTATTAGGCAAAGCAACAATCAATCAACCTTTGGTTAAGAAATTGTCGATAAACTTAGCGTTGCAGGTAGTATTTGTGATGCTAATGTTAGTGAGTTCTAGCTTTATAGCTAACGTATATGCTATGGTGTTTTTTGCCTTTCTAATTCACGCTTGCTCAGGTTATACCTTTAACACATTTTTTACATTTTGCTTATCTAGATTTCCAAAAAATGCTGGTATTGCAAGTGGTTTAACTGGAGGGATTAATTATGTGATTGTATCTTTTTTAAGTTATGGTGTAATTGCTATGATTCCGGCAAAAGATGAGCATAATCTAGCCTTGAGCTACACTTTATTAGTAGGGATGTCTATATTGATAATGGCGCTACTATATAAATTGGTCAGTAAAAAAATACAGAAGGTTTAAAATAAAGTGCCGTTTTAATTGGCACTTTATTTAATCTATTTTAAAGTAAATTTAACGCTGTCGGTTAATTTTAAGCCACTTATGTTGGTAGAATTATAGCCAACAATATAAGTTCCTGCTTTGTTAAAATCGTATCCTCTAGTTAAGTCTACTTTTATGGACAAGCTATCTTTTGCAGCCACACTAATATAACTATCAGCTGGTGGTGGCATTATTCTTTTTGCCATTGGTCCTTTATAAGAAACATCTTTCCCATCTAAAGAATTTATATCTAAATATTTGCTCATCAAAGCTTCAAAAGGTGTATGCCATTTACAGAAAGTAAGTGCGCTGTCCGTATTGTTGTATACAGTGAAGGTCATTTCTAATGGTTTACCCAATTGCTGTTCTCCAGCTATAAACATTTTTGCGCTTAAGCTGCTAATGGAATCTGTTTGATTACTAACTGCACTCGAATCTAATGATTTCGCCTGTTCGGTTGTTTGTGTTGCTGGACTACATGCAGCAAAAATACCAATTGCTACTAAGGGAATGAGGTGTTTTAATTTATTCATAATTTATCTATTGCAATACTACTGCCAAAAAAAACATCCTTTAATTAAGCAAAGGTTATCTTTAAATAATAAGGTTAAACAATTTTACAATTTCACTGGTTATTTATTTAGTAATTGATCTGATTTATTTAATGTAATCTTATGAAAATCAAAATATTAACTTTCGCAATGCTGATGGTGCTAACAATAGCTAGTTGCAATAGAAACAAACACGATACCATTAATAAAACTTCAAAAATAGATTCAGGTAAAAATGCTGACCCCGATTCTAATATTCGGTTAAGACTTGATAGTGCAGCAGCTGATAGTAGCTCTGTATTGAAAGATAGTTCAAAAACCAAATAATCAAGTGCATAATTGATGTAGCCAGTAAAAACTGCAAACAATTATTGTATAGCAATGTTATTATTACAATTAAAAAACAAGAAGGGTGGCCATTGTTTGGCTGCCTTTTTTTATAAAAATTATGGATGATAAAACAGCATTAATACTTGGAATAGTTTCTTGTTTAGGTGGAATTTTTGTTTTTTATACCATCTTTCGTAGTGATAACAAGAAGTAGGAATTAATCAAAACAATATTTCGGTTTTGTATATTTTATAAGTGTAAAACAAAATCACATGGAAAATTCAAATCAAGAACCTAAAAATAAAGAAATGCCAAAACATCCTAAACCAAGTGATGAAGTGCAATTAGAAATAGAGACAGTAACTCCAGATACAGAAAAAGATGTTCAGCCAACTGAAAATTGTTCAGATAAAACTGAAAGTGACCCATCCTTAAAAAGCGAATCTACTACTGATGAAGAAGTAAATTCAGCAGATAAGGAAGTAGAAGAAGTTAATGAGGATGAAGACAAAGTGAATAATGAACAAGCCACTGCGGATACAGAACCAAAAGAGGTAGAAAAAGATACAAATATAGGTGAAACAGAACCTGACGAAAACTCAGCGCAAAATAATAGCAATGATGAGAGGGATAAGATAGAAACTGTAAGCCCTTAGTAGGTAGTTAAGTTTAATAGTGATAAAGTTTTTTGATCTTTTATGCCATTAAAAATTTGGCAAGTAATTGATCAAAAACTCTATCTACATTTTTTACAAAGCAACTTATTTAAATACCTCTGCTTGCTGGATTGCCTTCATCATTATCAATTGCTTTATCTAATTTAGTTCCTTCGCCATCTGCAAATTTGTTTTCTTCTGGCGTATAAGTGTTTTTCTTGGTTTTAGCCTGATCTTGATCTTCATTTGGCTCTTTTTCTGTTGTAATTTCTTGCTTTTTCATAACGATTTTTTAGACAAAACAACTAGCAATTATTAAAGTTTTTTATTCTTATGTAACATATCATATAAGGAAAAAAAGGGTGCCATGATTTATTTCAGGCACCCTTTAACTTAGGTAGATGCGTGTGAGTTCTATAAGGATTTATTGTACATTTTTAACTGCTTTTTTAGAATCATCCTGGCCATGTGTATTCTAGTTTTAACTGTGCCAATCGGGATGTTTAAATCCTCAGCAATTTCTTGGTACTTATAACCCTCAAAATATTGCATAAAAGGATCGTAATAACACTTAGGTAGCTTAGATAATGACAATTGTATATCTGCCATTGCAAATTTACCTTCTGCGGCATTTTTAGAAGAACTCTGCATTAAATGTGCTGACGAAATTTCTTCTTCCTGCGTAATTAGTGAATTTTTTCTAACATCCCTTCGGTAATCGTTGATGAAGGTATTGCGCATAATAGTAAATAGCCAACCTCTTATATTGGTACCTTCTTTAAAATGATCGAAATACCTGATGGCCTTTACCATAGTGTCTTGAAATAAGTCATCCGCAACAGCAGAATCTCTTGTAAACTTAAAAGCGAAGTTTTTTAAAACTGGGCTGTGTTCTTCCAACAGCTGATTAAAAGAAATTGTTGTTTGCATAGGGGTTGATTTTTGGTTATTAACCTTTAAGCAATTTCTATACCCATGTGCCAAAGTGTTTATTTAGGTTGTAAAAGGCTAAAATTTATAGAAATTGATATAGAAATGTCCTTTTCGCTAGTTTTTATCTGAAATAACATACAATTTCTAAAGCTCTTTGAGATAGAAAATAAAAACAGCACGAAAAATTAGCTTAGATTGTGCAAAATGTTAAGTATTTGTACGTGTTAAAATACCTGATTTATATAATTGTGATGGAAAAAAGCAATTATTGCACGTAATTTGATGACATGGACAAACGATTTTTTTATTTTGAAAGATAAGACGATTGTAATTATTGATACTGATACATTACTACTCGAAGTGTTAGATATAGCATTACACCAAGAGGGTTATAAAGTGATACTAACCTCAGATTATCACGCAGTTATGGATATCGTTAAACAACAAAAACCCGAAATGGTAATTGTTGAGTATAGATTAAGAAGTGATGAAGGGAGAAATTTATGCAAACAGCTCCGAACCTTTAACCATCAACTTATTTTATTGGCTTTAAGTAGTAGCCTAGATATTAAATTGGTATATACTAAAGAAGGCATTGATGGTTATATAAGTAAACCGTTTGAGCTCGATAACTTTTTTGATACCGTAAATTCATTTTTTAGCTAGCATTCCTTAAAGGTGTGAAAATAAAAACTAAAGCGCTTACTATAATGTTTTATAAATAGCACCGTTAAAATTGACTTTTCTTGTCATCAGAAATTATGAATGAAATAAATAACCAATTGTTTTGCAAAATGGGCGAAATTGCTAGAGATGGATATTTTATATACAATACTAAAAAAGAAGTATTTAATTATCTAAACAAAGCATTTGCTGAACTATTGGATTTAGATTTTGAGCTATTTAAAGAGGATCCAAGATTAATTATTCCAGTACTGCATCCAGAAGATTTGGAACATGCAAAATCCTGTATGGAAGAGTGTTTATCAGATTTTGCAGCTAAAAAGTACGAGATAAGGTTAATGATTAGTGGAATAGAGAAATATGTAAGATTTTGCGTATTTCCACTAAATGTAAAAGAAGGAATATTATTGTGCGGTACTGTAGAGGATATAACCATAGCAAGGCAGAATAAAATACATATAGAACAAATTAATGCACATAAAAATATCACTTTAGAAGTACTCTCGCACGATTTAAAAGAGCCATTTGGATTAATGCGATTAACTGCAAGTGCAATGCTTGAAGAGATATCCAAACTTGGAAACAAAGAGATGATAGATTCATTATTGTTTATACAAGAAATGTGCGAAAGGAATATGAAGTTAGTGCGAAGTATGGTTAACCACGAGTTCTTAAAATCTGCAGTAATAGAATTGAAAAAGGAACGGGCAGATTTGGTTTGGGAAATTAGGGATGTAATCCGTTTTTATAAAAGATCCCATTTACGAGAGTTAAGAGATTTTCGTTTTAATACCTCTCACGAAAAAATATTTTTGGAATTAGATAGTATGAAATTTCTTCAGGTAATAAATAACCTAATTTCTAATGCAATTAAGTTTACTGAGTTAAATGGAATAATTGAAGTAACCTTACATGATAAGGGAGAAACGGTATTAATTAGTGTTGCGGATGATGGTATCGGTATACCGAATGAAATGAAAGCAGATTTGTTTAATAGGGGCGAAAGCGGATTAAGGCCCGGCCTAAATGGTGAAGAGTCTGGTGGATTAGGGATGAGTATTATCAAATCTATTGTAGAAATGCATGGTGGTTTAGTTTCTTTTGAAAGCGAAGAAGGAAATGGAACAACATTCTACATCGAATTGCCAAAGTGGGCATAATCAAATTAACACGCTAAATTAAATTACGTAATCAAATATAAATTTAAATGATCAGAATTATTCTTGTTGAGAACCATAAATTAATGTTGTCTTCTTTAGGTGCATTGTTAGATAAATACGATCACATTCAAGTTGTTGCCGAAGTTGTGGGGGCTAAAGAATTGTTTAAGTTATTGGGCACTCAACAAAAAGCTGATCTTATTATTTCTGATATTATGATGCCAGAAATAACCGGGATTGAAATGGTTGCAGAACTCAAAAAAAATAACATACAAATGCCGGTTATTTTATTGTCTATGCTTGAAGATGAAAAGCATTCATCCTTAGCTTTTTTAGCAGGAGCAAAGGGCTATGTTTCAAAAAATGTTGATGTAGAAGAGTTAATATTCGCCATTAACACTGTTAAAAAAGGTAACCGATATTTTTCTGCAGAGTTGGGGATAAATATTTTAGAAAGATATCATAAACAATTAGTTGGTTATAAAGAGGAATCGACACAAAAAATTATATTTTCTGAGCGTGAGCAAAGTGTATTAGAATTAATTGCCGAAGGACAAACCAACCAGCAGATTGCAGATCAGTTATTTTTAAGTCGTAGAACGGTAGAAGGCATCAGACAGTCAATTTTAGACAGAACTGGAGCTAAAAATTCTGCTGCATTAATTAAATTTGCAATTTCTAATGGATACATAGCCTATTAATTTCCCAAAAAAAATGCAAACTATTAAGCATTAACTGCGCAAACTAATTTTATTGATTATCTTCGGGTTTTAAGCTTTAGCTCGACCAAGAGAAATTCCTTGTACTGAATATAACTTAAAACCCATCACCTAATAATTTGGCAAATAGCTCATGCATTCAGTTATATTCTACTCGGGGCTTTTCATAGTTCTTGCAACATTAATACCCCTTATAAGGCACGATTTTTGGATTTTCAGAGTATTTGAATATCCACGATTACAGAAACTGACGTTTAATGGCATACTGCTAATTTTAAGCATAATATTCCTTCCAAATTCTACGCTAGAAAAATTGTTGCTTGCTGCATTAGTGTTAAATTTCATTTATCTAAGTTATTTGGTTTTTCCGTTCACAATTCTTGGTAAAAAACAAATTGTGAGTAGTTTAAAGACCATAGGTGATCACAATCTTTCGCTATTAATAGCTAATGTATATCAAGACAATAAAGAATACAATGCTTATCTCCAATTAATTAAAGACTGCAATGCAGATGTAATACTTTTGGTAGAAACCAATCAGTGGTGGCAAGATCAAATCGATGCCATCGGTAACGATTATCCTCATCAGCTAAAAATACCGCTCGAGAATACCTATGGAATGATATTTTACTCTAGATTGCCACTTAGAAATGGAAGTATAAACTTTTTGGTTGAAGATGATATTCCTTCTATAGAAACTGAAGTACAATTAATATCTGGAGATTGGATTAAACTATATTGCCTTCATCCACAGCCACCTGTGCCACAAGAAAACCCAAGATCTACCGAAAGAGATAAAGAAATATTAATGGTAGCCGAAAAGGCAAAAGAATGTACATTGCCTGTTATTGTTATGGGAGATCTCAATGATGTAGCTTGGAGTTACACTACTGAACTTTTCGGAAAAATAAGTGGTTTATTAGATCCAAGAAGAGGAAGAGGTTTTTTTAATAGTTTTAATGCCAAATATTTTTTTCTTCGCTTTCCCTTAGATCATATATTTTGCTCGACAGATTTTACACTTTCCGGGATTAGAAGGATGAATAGCTGTGGTTCAGACCATTTTCCTATGTGTGTAAATTTACAATACAATTCAAATGCAAAAAAACTTAACGATAAACCAGTTGCCAATGCAGAAGACCTTGAATTAGCTGAGGAAAAACTGAACGAGCCTACTGATTGAACTTGTATTTATAGTCTTTGAGTTTTATTTCTGCCTAGATATTTCCTTAAAGGAGTGTCATAAATTACCATTATTAGATAAGCAAAGCCAATTAAAACTATGGTGCCTAAAACAATTATTGCAGTAAGTTATACGTTCTCTATAAAATGAAAAATGACTACAGTTATTGCTGACACGCCTCTCAATCCATCTAATATTTCAAAATGTTGTGTGGTTCTTGGCTGTACAGAATTGTCATTGAATTTTTAAAATATAGTTTATTTTACAAGGTATTTCTTTAAATAAACCCTAATTTAGGGGCAGAAGATCTACATATAAAAAGCTATACCCATTGAATCTAAAGTTTTACATCGAAAGTGGAATACTTGAACAGTATGCCTTAGGGTTACTTTCTGAGAAAGAGAGTGCAAATGTGAAACACTTGCTTAGTCTTTATGTAGAGTTAAGAGAAGAATTGGAGCGGATACAAGATGCTATGGAGAACTACGCAGCACTAAAAGCAGTGCAGCCTAGAGCACATGTTAAAAATTTAGTTATTGATTCTATTGTTAACCTCCAAAAGGAAAAAATAATGGACCTCAACAACCTTCCTTTAATTAATAAATTTTCTGACTACAAAAATTGGCTGGGTTTAGTAGATACACTTGGAGAAATACCATTGGCTAAAGACGGTAAATTCGTAAAAGTACTTAGGCATGATGCCAAGGTAACCCAAATGCTTATAGTATCAAGTACAGCTATAGAGGAAGAAACCCATGAGGATGAACATGAGAGTTTTCTTATACTTTCTGGAGAATGTAAATGCACAATTGCAGGAGAAATAAGAATGATGCAAGCTGGTGATTTTATGGCTATTCCTCTTCATCAGCCTCATGATGTTGCATTAGTATCTTCAAAAGTTGCAGCAATATTGCAAAGAGTGAAAATATAGATCTGGAAACCAATATTCCCATTTAGTGTATTTTTTTAGCTATTCTTTAAAACCTTATTTCCTATTTTTCGTTGTATTGTCCAAAATTTGATGTTATGTTTTTAATATAAATGAAAATAAATTGCTTTTTAGCATCATAAACTTAAATTCAAATTATGCTCGTTACGGTGTAATTATTAACTTTATTTTTTATTTGAATTGCAATGAGCGAAAAATCGCACTCTCTAAGTGTTGAACAGATATTAGAAGTACTTACTTTAACCAAAACTGCCACTGCAGTACATATTGGCGATAATGCAACAATAGAGTTTGCAAATGATGTAATGCTCCAAATCTGGGGAAAAGATAAAAGTGTTATTGGAAAACCCATTAATGAAGCATTGCCAGAGCTAATTGGTCAGCCATTTGGCGAAATGTTAGCAAAAGTTTATAGAGAAGGGCTTACTATTTCTGGCAAAGACACTGCAGCAGATTTAATTATAGACGGTGAATTGAAAACTTATTATTTTGATTTTGAATACAAGGCTATAAAGGATAAAACTGGCAATGTAATTTGTGTTTTACATACAGCATTAGATGTTACAGAAAGATATTTAAATCAGCACGAACTTGCAAAAGCTGCAGAAAATAGAGCATCATTAATCAGAGAGCAATCCCTTAATGAAGAATTGGCTGCAGCAAATGAAGAGTTAAATGCCATAAATGAAGAATTATCAAATAGTAGAGAAGATTTAGCGGCTTTAAATACTGTGCTAGAAGATAGGGTAGAAGAACGGGTAAAAGCATTTGCAGAAAGTGAAGAACGATTTAGAACCATGGCCGATGGAACGGACATTTTAATTGCTGTTAGTAATGATAATGGAAAACCTTTTTATTTTAATAAAGCATGGTCTAAACTAACAGGCAGAACTGTTGATGAATTGATTAGACTAGGTTGGGTAGATTTGTTGCACAGCGATGATAGAGACGAATATGTTAAAATTCATCGTTCGGCTCTAGATACCAAAAGCTCTTATACAGATGAGTTTCGCGTATTATCAGAAAATGGCGAATATAAATGGCTGCTTAAAAAAGGAACGCCAAGGTTTTTATCTGATGGTACATTTGCAGGATACATTAGCTCTTGTGTAGATATTACCGAAAGAAAAAATCACGAAAGCAAGCTACAAGAAGTAAATGAAGAAATTGCAGCTGCCAATGAGGAATTACTAGCCGTAAATGAAGAATTAGCAGCTACCAACGAGGAACTAGAGGCTTCGCATCATGAGTTGTTGTTAAGTGAAACTAAATTCAGAAATCTGGTTATGCAAGCCCCATTTGCCATTTGTGTAATTAGAGCAGAAGATTTAATGGTATTGGATGTTAACGATGGATACCTTGAATTGGTAGGTAAAAAGCGTGAAGAATTAGAAAATCATAGTATTTGGGATGCCGTAGCTGAAGCTTCTGATAGCTATGCTCCAATACTACAAGGCGTTGTAGATACAGGGATTGCATTTAATGCCAAAGAACACGGACTAGACCTGATAAGAAATGGAGTGTCTGAGCATGTTTTTGTAGACTTTGTTTATGAGCCTGTAAAAAATGCCAATGGTAGTATAGCAGCAATAATGGTAGTTGCAATAGATGTAACTGATAAGGTTAAAGCCAGACAAGGTATACAAGATGTTGAGGAACGAATTAGGTTAGCAGTAGATTCTGCAGAAATTGGAACTTATGAGTTTAGTTATATTGACAATGTATTAACTACTTCTGATAGATTTGATCAGATATTTGGGGCTGCAGATTCAGATACTAGAGAAAAAGTACTTAGTACTTATCATCCAGCTGATATACATTTAAGCGAAGAAGCACACGAAATTGCTAAAGCTACTGGGAAATTATTTTACGAAGCCAGACTGCTCAAATCAGATCAATCCATTCGTTGGGTTAGGGTACAAGGTAAAGTTTACTATGATGCTGATGGCAATAGAACGAAATTATTAGGTACCGTATTAGATATTACTGAATACAAACATTTACAACAACAAAAGGACGACTTCATATCAATTGCCAGTCATGAATTAAAAACCCCAATTACGAGTTTAAAAGCCGCACTGCAGTTGTTAGAAAGGATGAAATTTAATCCAACACCAATGTTGCCTAAATTGGTAGAACAATCTACAAAAAGCATGGGTAAGATCAGCGAACTTGTAGAAGACTTGCTAAATGTAAGTAGAATGAATGAGGGACAAGTAAGATTGAACAAGAGCAGATTCTATATTGCAAAAATGTTAGATGAATGTTGTACACACGTTAGGCAAGAAGATAAACATGAACTAATCGTAGAGGCAGATCATAATCTTGAGGTAATCGCAGACGAACATAGAATTGAGCAAGTATTAGTGAATTTTGTCAATAATGCAGTTAAATATGCTCCAAATTCTAAACAAATCCACATGATTGTAGAGCGGGAAGAACATTATATTAAAGTAGCTGTTAAAGATAATGGTCCAGGTATAGCTCCTGAAAAATTACCTCATTTATTTGATAGATACTTTAGAGCAGACGATTCTGGTTTACAGGTTTCTGGCCTAGGTTTAGGGCTTTATATAAGTGCAGATATTGTACAAAGACATGGTGGACAAATTGGTGTGAATAGTGAATTGGGAGCTGGAAGTACCTTCTGGTTTACACTACCAATTAATTAAACTAAAATAATATTGACTGTTTAATACCAAAGAAGCGGTTTTATCATTTGATAAAACCGCTTCTTTGTAAAATATTATAATTGTTTCTCTTTTAATTTTCCTACAATTGTAGTTAATGCACTTTTTAATTTATCGATAGTGCCATTTATTGCAAGATCATAATTTTGTCCAAAACTACTTACTGCAATTGGTGGTCTACCTTCAATTCTTGCTTCTAGTACACATTTTTTATCGTCTATACCACTTTTATCTCCATTTTCATCAGATAGATGGATTTCTAAACGAGTAATATGCTCGCTAAATCTATGTAGTTCTTTAGATAATTTTTCCACGATCTGGTTTTCGTATTCGGTGTGTATTGTTAGGTTCTTGTCGGCATTAAGTTGAATAATCATAGCTGTGTATTTAATTTATGTTAAGTTAATAACAGATATGTGTAAGGGTTGTTTTTCTATTTTAAATAATAAAATGATGCCTTTATATAATTAATTAATAATCAAGGGCTTTATTATTTGTACTTGCAATTGATGGTTGATCGAATTATTTTTTGAGTGTTTTGTATTACTTTTGAAACTCATTAAAGCTTAAAAAATGGAGAATTTCTGCCGCTGTCGTTCTGGTTTAGTTTACCAACATTGTTGCGAGCCGTATCATAAAAATGTTCTTCAAGCACCTACACCAGAAGCATTAATGCGTTCCCGATACAGTGCCTTTAGTTTACAACTTATTGATTATTTGGTTCGAACCACTCATCCATTTGTTAGAAATTTATATAACAAAAAAGACATTACCAAATGGGCGAAGGCAAATAATTGGCTAAAATTAGAAATTTTAAGTGCACACGATAATAGAGTCTGCTTCAAGGCATATTATCAAAACGGCAACCAATATTTTATCCATCACGAAGATTCTACATTTGAACAAGAAAATGGAATTTGGTATTATGTAAAGGGAATGTTTCCAAAAGAAAATAGTGCTAAAAGGGAACGGGGATAAGCCATACCGACCTATCCCCGTATCTAAATTAACGCTCTCGTATATAAAGACGATTAAAAAATAGAATTAGTATATTAAATGCAAATTATTTTTTTGGAGCTGTTGCTTTTTTAGCGACTGTAGTTTCATCTTCTGCCACTATAACTTTTTTCTTAGCGATAGTTTTAGGCTTTTTAACCGCTGTTGCTGTTGCAGTCTCTTCTTCAGTTACTTTATTTTTTTTTGTCGGAGCTTTTACCTTTATAAGCTTTGGAGTATTTTCTTCTTCTCTTAAATTAATCTTTTCGGCACTAACTTTTGCCTTTTTCTCTTTCGCTGTTTCAGTTATTGCCTCCAAAACAACTTCTTCTTTTACTTCTGGAACATTGTTTTGTTTTAAATACGATTCTAATATTTGTTTAAGATAAAGATCAGGTTTTGGCATATTAATCACTGTTCCAGGTTCTTTGTCTTGAGATTGTTTGATATATGCCGATTTAATTTTACCCCAATCTTTAGAATAAAGTTTAATGAACATTTCTACAAATTGTTCATGTGTATATTTTTTTGAAAGCCTTCCCAATACGGCTTGTATTTTTTCTTCTTTTTTGTGCAGTACTGCCATTTGTTTATAATTTGTACCAAAGATAAGCCTTATTACAGATAATCACTTAATTACCTAATTAAAACTATTTAAACATGATTTCCAATCATTTATTAAGTTTCTGGAAAAAAAAATAATTGAAAACAAACATTTTTAATTGTTAATGGTTGTTTGATTAATTAATCACAAAAAATTATTAATATGAAAACTTTAAAAATACCTACACTAGTAATGCTATTTGTAGTAGCGCTTTCTACCTTACAATCATGCAAAAAAGAAAAAGAGGAAGAAATAAATTTAAAAGATCAGACATTTGTAACCACAGCTTATAGCAAGAACAGTTTTGCAATGCAAGCTGCAATTTTAGCAAGAACTAAGGGTACTTCTACTGATGTAACTGCTTATGCAGAAAAATTATCTACAAGCAGCGCAGCTACAGCACAACAAATGACAACTTTAGCCCAATCAAAAGGTTGGATTGTTCCAAACATATTACAGCCAGAAGACCAAGCTAGACTTGATCAATTAAAAAATATAGATGCTGCTGCATTTAATAAAGAATACGCAAGAACTATGGTTACTTCTCAACTAGATGCTATTACTGCTTATGAGCAGGCTTCTACTGAGGTTGGTAATGCTGAGTTAAGAACTTATGTAACTACAAGCTTGCCTGCATTACGCACACAACTTAATGATAGTAATAATTTAAGTGCTAAATTTCCTTAGGCTAATTTAGTTATCAGTTATAAATCCTGTTGCTTAATAGCAATGGGATTTTTAGTTTTTAGCTATTACATCTATGGTTTTATAGAAATGCTATCAATTTTATTGAGTTATTTTACAAAATGTTTAAAAGGAACAAATTGTACCGACCATCTACTAAAGATTATCAGAAATTAATTGTGATTTGGGAAGCTGCAGTTAGAGCTACACACCATTTTTTAACCGAAGAAGATATCGCAATTTATAAAGAACTGATTTTAACATCTTATTTTGATGAGGTAGATTTATATTGTAGCGTGGAAGAAACTATTATTACGGGCTTTTTAGGCTTAAGTGGAGATACCATACAAATGTTGTTTATAGATCCTAAATTTCATGGTAATGGGATAGGGAAGAAGCTAATTCGATTCGCTATCGAAGATAAAGCCTGTACAAAAGTAGATGTAAATGAGCAGAATAAACAAGCAGTAGGTTTCTACGAACATTTAGGCTTTATTATTAAACAACGTTTTGAGGGGGATGCTGCCGGTAAAAAATATCCAATATTGGCAATGGAATTAAATTATTAACATTCTGTATTTCACACAATAATTTAATAAAGCCAACGTCTATATATTATCGTTAAATAAAATAATCAGCGGAGTTTACCAATTGGTAGCTCCGTTTTTTTAGGCTGATATTCAGCTAAATGTGTGTTTTTGATTGAAAAATGACACAATTAAATGGATTACTAATTTTAATTGTATATTTTTACTAAAAATAATAGTAATTCACTACCCTTGATATGACTGTAACTGTTCTTGCCATATTTGATGAGTTTAACCACAATGCACCTTTAGCAAAGGTGATGAAAGAAAGGTTAATACGTTTAGCTGCCGATTTACAGGAAACCCAATTAAAGAGTTTAATTGCTGCTGAGCCTTTAAATGAGGATTTGGTGATCTATCTTTCTTATAATCCAAAATTTACGGTGCGTTGGCGCATTGTTAATGATGTTCCCGCTGTAATAGAAAAAGAAGTGGCAGAGCGCTGTGCTGCATTAGGATATATTGTATGGAAAACAGCCTCAATAAATGTTTTTAAAGGAAATGATTAGTTCTGATGATCAATTTTCGAAACTTAGATTCTTCATTCCTCTAAAGCCTGTTCTTCTTTTTTAGCAATAATTTTATTTTTCTTTAAATCAATTCTGATTAGATTGTAAATGCTCATGTAAACATTGGCAATCCAAACTATAGAAAATCCTGAAATGATATAGCCTCTCCAACCTTCATACAATAAGGTGTAATTGGTAATTGCTAAGATAAATAAGGTTACATAGTGGCTAAAACAATACTCACAGGTAAAGAGATAGAAGAATTTGCGCTGGTAAAATTTACCGCAATTTTTAGATCGGTCTGCGCAAAACTCTCTAGCTTCCCTAAAAACTTCTTCTTTGGTTACCGTCCAGGCAATACATGCAACGGGTATAGCTAAAATAAAAATATTCTCCATTATATGGGCTTTACAAAACAATCATGTTTTTAAATAACCCATTTACACGAATTATGTTTGCTAACATTTAAAAACTATTTATACTGCTTAATTGCTTCTATTAGAAATATAATGATGAAAAACAAAGCACATACTCCAAAAGAGGAAGAGTTAAAAATAGTGTCTAGACCAAGTAATGAAGAAATTGAAGAGAATTTGGAAAATAAACCTAATCAAAAATGGAAAAAATTTATTACTACTGCTGATAGTGAGGATCACGATCAATCCACTATTGGAGAAGAAGTGCCTGATTAATTTCTTCAAATTAATGCAACGCATTAAGCTATCAATATAAAATTATAAGCTACTAAAAAATAGTTGCTTAAGTATTTTTTTGATTATGAAAATTGTTCAAAAACTTTATTAGCTTTAGTTCATTAATTCTATGTGGATTGATAAACGTTTATGAGCAAAAAGGAAAATCTAGATCAAGTATTTAGAGAAGAGATCAAGAAGCCATCAGACTTTAAATTTGGGGCTACTGTTGCAAATGCATTTGATGATATGGTGGAACGTTCTGTTCCATTCTACAGCGAAATTCAGCGTATGATTATTGAATTAGCTATTGAACATGCCCTGCCAAATACCAATGTGATAGATTTGGGTTGTTCTACAGGAACTACCATGATTGGCTTAAACCCATATATAGCTGATAATATAAAATTTATAGGAATAGACGATTCTGCAGAAATGCTAAATAAATGTGAAGTTAAATTGCAACAGGAAGATTTTAAACGTGAATACGAATTGGTACAGGCAGATCTGCATGAAGGAGTTAAAATAGAAAATGCTTCGGTAGTTATTCTTTGTTTAACCTTACAATTTGTGCGCCCCATTTTCAGAGAAAAGTTATTGAAAAGGATATTTGATGGATTGGTGCCGGGAGGCGTATTAATTATTTCAGAAAAGATATTAGCCGAAGATAGCCTATTCAATAGAAATTTTATCACATATTATTATGATTATAAACGCCGTAATCAATACAGCGAGATGGAAATTTCGCAAAAAAGAGAAGCTTTAGAAAATGTGCTTATCCCTTATAAATTAAGCGAGAATTTTAAAATGCTCAGGGAAGCAGGTTTCCCACATACAGAAACCTTTTTTAAATGGTATAATTTTTCTGGCTTTATCGCAATAAAAAACTAAAATGATCGCAATCGGCAACTTTTTCTTTAAGTACAGAAACTTTTTATTCATTTTCTTGTACCTCGCATTATTTATTCCATCTCCACAAATATTTAGAGAAAGTACTTTTGGAGCTTCTTATTACCTCTATCCATTAATTATTGGTTTGTTCATTACCATTTTTGGTCAGTTAATTAGAGGAGTAGCCATCTCCTTAGCATACATAGTACGTGGTGGAAAAGATAAAACAGTTTATGCAGATCATCTGGTAACAGAAGGCTTTTTTAACCACGGTCGTAATCCACTTTATGTAGGTAATATTTTAATGCTAGTGGGAGTAGGTATTCTGATGAACTCTATGATATTTATGTTGGTTTTTATACCATTATTCCTCTTTATATACCAAGCAATTGTTTTAGCGGAAGAAAATTTTTTAAGAGGAAAATTTGGAGCCCAGTTCGATGCTTATTGTGCAAGGGTTAACCGCTGGTGGATCAATTTTAGCGGCTTGCACAAAACCATAGCAAATATGGCGTTTAATGGCAAACGTTGGCTAATTAAGGAGTATAATACCCAAACTGTTTGGTTATTGGGAATTATTGTAATCTTGCTGTTCTACTATCCTCAGTTAACCAATGGCGATACCGTTTTAAGAGATAGAATTGGTATTACAGCACTGGTTATTCTGGCTATATATTATTTTGCTATTAGATATTTGAAAAAGAGCGGTACATGGAAAGGATAAGTTTTGCAAGAAAATTGTATTTTATTTCTGTCATGTCCTTTCTGATCTTTACTAATGCTTATTCTCAATCTTACAAAAATTTGCTTTTCGATCAAGATAGTCTGAAGTTGATTTCTTCGCAATTTAAATTTACAGAGGGACCAGCTGCAGATCATAAGGGGAATGTGTTTTTTACTGATCAACCAAATAATGAGATTTGGAAATATGATGTTAATGGAAAGCTATCTCTATTTACAAGCAAGGCTGGCAGAGCCAATGGAACCTATTTCGATAAAAAAGGAAATTTGATCGTTTGTGCAGATGAAAACAACGAGCTGTGGTCTATCGATAAAAATGGAATATCAACCACGATATACCGCAATCCGAAAGGTAATGAATTAAATGGTCCAAATGATTTATGGATTGATAAAAAAGGAGGGATATATTTTACTGATCCGTATTATCAAAGAGACTACTGGACCAGGAAATCGCCTGCTATTGTTGGAGAAAAGGTATATTATATTAAACCTGGGCAAAAAGACATACTAAGGCCACTTGTGGTAGAAGATAGTTTAATACGACCAAATGGTATAATCGGCACTGCTGACGGTAGGGTTTTATATGTAGCTGATGCAAAGGCAGGTAAAACCTATAAGTATACCATTAAGCCAGATGGGACTTTAATCAATCGAACTTTATTTATCAATAGAGGTTCTGATGGAATGACATTAGATAATTTGGGAAATCTCTACCTAACAGGTCAAGGTGTTTTCATATACAGCGCTGATGGAAAACAAGTTGGTCACATCCGAGTTCCCGAAAATCATACAGCTAATGTTTGCTTTGGTGGTAAAAAAAGAAATATACTTTTCATTACTGCTTCAAAATCGATCTATATTTTGCCTATGCAGGTAAAGGGCATGAAGAATTGATTTAATATTACCTTCTTATTCTGTGAAATATAACCCTTAGTTAATATCTTGTTTACATGTTTTAGGCAGCTTTGCCTTAAATATGATCATGTATTTAAATGAAGAATCGATAGCGCTACCAGAACAAGAAGGTGTTGATTCTAAACAGTTTGAATTACTCTATAGCAATTGGAGTGTAATGCTACAGAAGTATGCAATCTACTTTTTAAAAGATCAAGCTGCTGCCGAAACAACAGTAAATGATGTTTTCGTTAAGTTATGGTTAAGTGGTAATGCAATAAGTTATCCAAAAACTTATTTATACAGATCAGTTAAAAATGCCTGCCTAAATTATCTCGCTCAACAGAAACAACAAATGGTTTCGTACGTAGCGCAAGAAGAATTGCAAAATATATCAGATCTTAATGTCTATCAACATCAAGTTGCTGAAGAGTCAGAAAGGTTAAAGTTTCTTGAAAAGCTCATTGAGCAACTCCCACCAAAGCGGCAACTCGTTTTTAAATTGTATCGGTTAGAAGGATTAAGTTATGCAGAAATAGCTGAATTTCTAAATATTTCCATTCGTACGGTAGAGGATCATCTTTCTAAAAGTATGCAATTCATATATGCCAATGCAAAACATTTGCTTCATGATAATTTAACTGAAACTTAATCTTACAGAACCCGTATTTTTTCTGCTTTTATTGTCTTTACCATAGAGAAGAAAAACATGGAAGAAAAGATATGGGACTGCGTTATCAAAAGATTAACAGGTAATGAGACGGCAACAAGTAAAATAGATCTTGATAATTGGTTAACGAAAGACCCTTCAAATCAATTAAAGTACAATGATATAAAGTCTTTATGGAAATTAACTGGCGAGATACCTGCAGAAAAAAGCAAAGTATCCTTCAAATCAATTAAACCATCAATAGCAGCGCATCATATTGAACCTAAAATCAAAAAATTAAATTTATGGAAATATGGCATTGCTGCTAGTATAGCAATAATCTGCGCTTGGACCTATTTTGCAGTAAATAAGCCAAAAGCATTTACAGATCAGGAGTGGGTTACAAAAAAGACTAATGCAGGGCAAACCATGCAGCTTATTTTGCCAGACAGTTCTAAAGTTTGGTTGAATGCTGGTACGGAGATCAGCTTTGCTAAAAACTTTACGCAACACAAGCTCAGAAAAATTAGACTAAAAGGTGAAGCCTATTTTGAGGTTAAGCACGATAGTTCCCATCCATTTGTAGTGGAGAATGATCAGTTTATTACAACAGTTTATGGCACTAGTTTTAACATTAGTGCATATCCTAAAGAGAATTTGGCCACAGTATCAGTAAACTCTGGTAAAGTTGGCGTATTGAAAAATGGCACAGAAGGTAAACAACCTATGATGCTACTTCCTAATGATAGACTGGTTTATAACCAAAACTTAAAAACTTTTGTGAAATCTAATATTGCTGTAGGCGATGTAAGTTCTTGGGTAAAAGGTGAGTTAGTTTTTGATCAAACTGCGATATCAACCGTATTTGGGGTTTTATCTCGCAAGTTCAACATAGCAATTGAAGCAGATGAAGCCAAATATAAAGACTGTAAGTTAACTGCCAGATTTCAAAATCAATCTCTGAAAGAAATCTTGACTACACTAGAACAGGTGTTGAATATTAAAACTAAACAAATCAATCAAACTATTTATATAGAAGGGGGAACATCATGTAATTAAAAATAAAAACCATTTCTGCTTTAACAGAAATGGCTCTCATTAAAAACCTAAGGTCGGCAAACCAAAAGGTTTCATTTTAAAATATTTAAACGGTAAAATTTAAACAAACGAATTTATGAAAAAAATTAATGGCTCAAAATATCTATTCAAAATAATTATGCGAACAAGTTTAATATGTGGTATCTTATTTACGTTAAGCTTAACATTGGTACAGGCTGCAGAAGTAAAAGCGCAACTTGGACTAGATAAAAAAATAGATATCAATTTAAATAATGCTTCTTTCAGCGATTTTTTAAAAGAAATAGAACGTAAAACAGGAGTTAGTTTTGTGTATACCAATAATGAACTTATTGATACAAAAGTATCTGTAAACGATAAAGCTAAAACTGCAAGAGTAATATTAACACCTTTCTTACAGAAAAACCAATTGCTGGCCGTAGAAAATGGTTTGATGGTTTTATTAAAGAAAAGTGAGCGCAAAGTACGATCACTTAAACCTGGCTCGGTGGTGGGTTATGTTAAGGATAATGCCAACAGCCAAACTTTAGCTTATGCTACTGTTATGGTAATTAGTAACAACAAAAAAGTAATTACGGATGCAAATGGTTATTTCGTTATCAATAATTTACCAGCAGGTAATGTAGCTTTAAGAGTTAGTTATATCGGTTTTAACACGGCAGACTTTACAGTAAAAGTAGAGGAAGATAAGATCAGTAAAATAGACCTGAAGTTAAATAGCCAAACCAATGCCATGAAAGGCATTACCATTACTGGTATTAGAAAGGGTGAAAGTGTGGCCCTAAACAACATGAGAACTTCTGATAATATTAAATATGTGCTTTCTGAAGAACAAATTGAACGTTTTCCCGATGCAACTGTGGGTGAGGCTATGCAACGTGTACCTGGCGTTGCTATGGATTACAGCTATGGTTTACCAAGAAATATCATCATAAGAGGATTGGATCAAAGTATGGGTTCTGTTACTTTAAATGGAAACAGGTTGCCCTCTACCCAAACCAATTCAAGGGATATCGATTTAAATGGAATTTTATCTTCTACTGTTGAGGCTATTGAAGTCAATAAAACCTTAACTCCTGATATGGAAGCTGATGGTACTTCGGGCTCTGTAAATATCATATCTAAAAGCCCAAAAATTGGGATGCAACAATTTCAAGTAAAAGGCTCGTTTGGTAATAATTTTCTATTAGCTAAGCAAAATTTTGATGGTGCCCTTAACTTTGGTCAGCGTAAAAACAAATGGGCACATCTAATTGGTGTAAACTATAGCAATACTTGTCGTGGTGAAGATCGTGTATCTCAAGATTACGGAACCTATAAGATTAATGGGGTAGATCAGGTTAAACTATCAAATCTAGATCTGGAAGGAAGTGAATTACATCGTCAAAATTTAGGTTTACAAGCGGAGTTCAGCTTTTTCCCAAATGAGAAAAGTCAATTGTATGTTCGTTCTAACTATAATAAGTTTTATGAATTGCAAACTAGAGGTACAAAAACATTTGGCATCGGCAGCTATACCAATGATAATACAGTTACTGGCGTAAGCATTAACTCTGCTGGCTCGCCACGCGATTATCACCGTGACTTATTTAGTGTTTCTGTTGGCGGAAAAACGGATTTCAATAACTGGATTGCAAACATAGACCTTACTTTTGCAAGTGGTTTATATGATCAGCCGATTTATTATGATGGTACTTTTAATTATAAGGGTTTAAATGCCAATTTGGATTTTTCTGATCGTGATGCACCACAGTTTAACTTTACTAGTGGCGATCCAAACAACCCTTCAAACTATAAAACATCAGCTTATGTAAACAGACATCAGTTTGCACATGATAAGGATGGGCAGGGTTCATTAAATGTACAACGTACTTTTAATCTTACTGATAAAAATAAATTTATGCTAAAATTTGGTGGTCGTTACAAATACAAAGAAGACTCACATACACGTAACTACTTCCAATATACAATGCTTCCGGGTACAAGTGTATCTATGGATAATTTTTTATCAACTTATTCGAGAAAAGATTATTTCCAAGGCAGATATAACCTTTCGGGTACAATAGCGAATGGTTACCTAATGGAAGATTATTATCAGGCTAACTTAAGTAAGTTTACGCAATCTGAAACCTATACTCGTCAAAATACAGATCCAGATTCTTATGATGGAACTGAGACAATGGGAGCTGCCTATATGATGGGTAAGTTGACATTAAACAAATTAGATATTATTACAGGTTTGCGTTACGAACGTACAGGCTTTGAGTATAATGGGAATATTGTAAACTTTAGCAATACAGGTGTATATGTAAATACTAAAAAGGTTGCAGTAAACTCAGCATTCGACGGTTTATTTCCTAGTTTAAATTTAAAATATGCAATAAATCAAACCACCAATATAAGAGCTGCAGTTACAAGATCATTATCAAGACCTGGTTATTACGATTTAGTTCCTTGGCAAGAGGTAGAGCCGAATAGAAAGCGAATGAAGATTGGTAACCCTCAACTAGATCAAAGTAAATCAACAAATTTTGATTTCTTGTTTGAACATTATTTAAAATCTTTAGGTTTAATTTCTGGTGGTATATTCTACAAAAATGTAGATGATTATATCTACGAAAGCATTTACAAACAAAAAGGTGGGCAGTTTGATACCTTTCAGGTTACCCAAACTGTAAATGGTGCTAATGCTCGTGTATATGGTTACGAGGTGGCTTGGCAACAACAGCTAACTTTTCTTCCAGGTTTCTTAAATGGATTTGGTATTTATGGAAACTACACCCAGATCCAATCTAAATTTAAAGTTCCGGGACTTGTTAGCGAGCGTACTGTGCGTTTACCTTCTATGCGCCCTAAGGTGGGTAACTTCTCTCTTTCTTACGAGAAATATGGTTTCTCAGGTCGTTTATCACTTAATTTCTATGAAACATTTATTAGTGAATTGGCTGAAGAACAAAAAGATGATTTAATGGAAAAGGGAAGAACACAATTGGATTTTTCTGCTTCTCAGAAGTTAAATAAAAAGTTTACCATTTTTATGGGTATCAGCAATATCAACAATGCACAAACTATTTTAGAATTTGGAGACGGACGTCCGACAGATCATAAATTCTTTTCTGCTTGGGGCAATATAGGAATCAAATACAACCCATTTAACAAAAATTAACAATGATAAAATTGAAGAAAATTACCTTCCTATTGGTGCTGGTTTTACTAGCCAACAACTTATTAAAAGCACAATCTTTTAAAGCTACAGCTTTTCCAGATCGCGTAATATTAACTTGGTCTGCAGATCCTGCAACTACACAATCGGTTACTTGGCGCACAGATAGTAGCGTTACCAAAAGTATAGCACAAGTTTTAGTAGAAGATAGTTCGCCAAAATTAGATAACCCAGAAGCCAAAGAATATAATGCAATTACCACTTCGCTTAGAGGTGCGGCGTATGAGGCAGCTAATTACCATTCGGTTACATTTACTAATCTTAGCCCAGATAAATTATATACATACAGAGTAGGCGATGGTGCCAATTGGAGCGAATGGTTTCAATTTAGAACAGCCCCTGCGGTAAATAAACCTTTTTCTTTTATCTATTTAGGCGATGCACAAAATGATATCAAGTCAAAATGGTCTAGGGTAATTAGAAAAGCTTTTGCAACTCACGGCGATGCCCGTTTTATTGTGCATGCAGGAGATCTAATTAATCGCTCTAATAATGATCAAGAATGGGGAGAATGGCATTATGGTGGTGGTTTTATCAATGGGATGATCCCAAGTATTCCATCGTCTGGTAATCACGAGTATTTTAGGGATGAACAAAAAGTGTTAACACTTGATCCGCATTGGAGAGCACAATATACCCTGCCAGAAAATGGACCTAAAGGATTGGAGGAATCAGTGTATTATATCGATTATGCTAATGTGAGAGTAATTTCTTTAAACTCACAAATGATTGTATTGGATTCTAATTCCTTAAAAATTCAGGCTCAATGGTTAGAATGGGTGTTAAAGAATAACCCAAAACAATGGACGATGGTTACTTACCATCACCCAATATATTCTACGGCAAAAGGTAGAGATAATAAAGAGTTTAGAGAATTATTTAAACCTCTTTTTGATAAGTATCATGTAGATATATTGATGCAAGGGCATGATCATACCTACAGCAGAGGTCAGAATTTGCCAACAGGTGTATCTGGTAAAGTTGGAGGGCCAATGTATGTGGTTTCTGTAGCAGGACCAAAAATGTATAAGGTAGATGTTAACCCAAAATGGATGGATGTTTTTGCAGAAGATACCCAGTTGTTTCAGATCATATCGGTTGATAATGAAAACCTAATCTATACTGCTTACAAAGCATCTGGAGAAGTTTTCGATACCTTTAAATTGAAAAAAGTGGATAAAAATAAAGCTGCTGTTTTTACAGATTTGAATAAAAATAAGAAGTAATCAAATTATTCTTAATTCATTTTTAAGGCTGAGGATTTTATAATTCTCAGCCTTTCCTTTTTTATATAAAATTAATTATTTGATTATGAGGTTTTTATATTTTAATATTGATTATTATTAAACTAATATTTGTATCGTACGATAAACATCGTACCTTTGAAATATGGAAAGTAAGAAAGTGGAAAATAATTTGCCAGAACCAACCAAAGCGGAGTTGGAAATTTTGCAAATATTATGGGAATTTGGGCCATCAACAGTGCGTGCAGTAAATGAGGAGTTGAATAAGCAAAAGGATGTGAATTATACTTCAACCTTAAAACAAATGCAAATTATGACAGAAAAGGGGATTTTGAAGCGTGATGAAAGTCAAATGAAGCATATTTATATTCCAGTAGAAGCGGAGTCTAAAACTAAAGATCAATTATTGGATCGTTTTGTAAATACCTTGTATAAAGGATCCGCCTCTCAATTAATGATGCAACTGCTAGGAAATGAAAAAACTTCTAAAGCAGATATCGATGCCATAAAGAAAATGTTAAACGACCTGAATTAATTTAAAAATCTAATAGAAAGATAAAATGGATTTTAACCTCATCAACTTCATCTCAGAAAATTGGCTAAATGCAATTGGGACAACACTTTTTCATTCTTTATGGATAGGGGTACTGTTATCGCTTGTAACTGCTCTAGTAATGTTAGCCACCAGAAAATTAAGCTCATCTTTAAGGTATCAGTTACTTACTGGTTGTTTGTGTTTGTTTGTTGTAGCAATAGGTTATGTGTTTTATCAAGAATTAGCTAAAAATAGTATAGGGCAAAACCAAGTTTTAGCAGTAAATCAGCAGCTAAGTGGTGCTGCAAACGATCATATTAAAGTTTTAGATCAAACTCAAATTTCTTCGCCTCTGACTAGTTTAATGGGTTTTTGGAATAATTATTCTTCACAAATCGTGCTGATCTGGTTTCTAATTATTTGTGCTAAAAGTGTTCATTTAGTATTAGGGTTGAATACCGTTTTTTATCTTAAACGTACTCAGGTTTTTAAAACAGGTAAAATATGGGAAGATCGATTAGCAACGTTGGCTAAACAATTTGGTATTAGCCAAAAAGTAAGTATCGTGCAATCTGGAATAGCAAAAGTACCTATGGTAATTGGGCATTTTAAACCGATCATATTAATTCCTTTAGGTTTAATAAATGGCTTAGCCTTAGCAGAAGTTGAAGCAATATTGGCTCACGAGTTGGCTCATATTAAACGTAGAGATTATTTAGTTAACCTTTTACAAAGTTTTATAGAAGTTGTATTTTTCTTTAATCCTGCTGTTTTATGGGTCTCTAAACTGATAAAAACAGAAAGAGAAAACTGCTGCGATGATTTAGCTTTAACCTGCGTAACAGACAAGAAGAATTACATTAAAGCCTTGCTTTCTTGCCAGGAGTTTCAACAAAATACACCTGATTATGCCATGGCTTTCACCGGTAAAAACGGACAATTGCTTAATAGAGTAAGTAGAATGTTGTACCATAATAAATCAGCTTTAAATAAAATGGAGAAAACGGTTTTAACTTTAGCAATGGTTTTAGTTTTTATCTGCTCAGCAGCATTTAATACCGTACAAAGCAAACAAATAAATCCAGGCAAAAAACAGAGCGAAGTAAAATCAGCTACAACTGCTAAAAATGTAGTAAAAAACACTACAGTAAAAACTAAAGCTCATTTTTGGCAAAATTTACCGGTTAAACAACTTGCGGCTGAAGATTCTGCTTATGCGGCAGCAGAACGTAAATATGCAGCAGCCGAAATTTTACGCCAGCAGCATGCCAAAATGTATGATTTAGAAGCTTTAAAATATAAAACAGCTCAAGATCAACATGATAGAGATGCAAAGAGATATCAGCTTGACTCTATCAAATATGAAGCTGAAGCAAGAAAACAGGAAGGTATAGCAAGGCCAATTCAACCAAGTACACCAACTACAAATGTAACCGTACCCATCTCTTTAGCTATCCCAATAAAGGTAAAAACACCAGTAAAAGAACCTGATTTGTTAGAAACGATTGTTAATAAGATAACTAGCACTAAAACGATAACAGCTACCGATATCGATGATGATAGATATGATTTAACAGATGCAATAAATAAAGATTTATTAAAAGATGGTATTATTAACAAAACAGCAAAACTATCTTACAAAATTGATAAATATGGTTTATATGTAAATGGTATAAAACAATCATCAACACTGCACAAAAAATATAAAAGCAAATATCTTAAAAAAGATAAGTCAGCCTTAGTTTATAATTTTGAGCTCAATTAACGTAGTTCCGCACACCAAAACAAACACATATTTTTATGAAATTAAATTTTATGGCTTTTTTAGCCGTATGGATAACTATTGCCTTTACATCCGTAAAAGCACAACAGCCAACAAACAAAATCATTGGTCAATTAAAAGATAATAAGGGCAAAGCAATTGAATATGCTACAGTTTCTCTTTTTAAATTGAAAGACACCAGCTTAGTTAAAACTACTTTTACAGAAACGGATGGGAAGTTTAGTTTCGAACAATTGATAGACGAAGTTTACCAGATTAGAGTTGCGGCAATGGGGTATGAAAACTATCGCTCTGTAGCGCTAACATTAAACGCAAATAATCAAACAATTGATTTAGGCAATACTGAGCTAATAGCAAACAGTCAAACGCTTAAAGAGGTAGGTATCATCAGTACCAAATCTTTTATTGAACGTAAAATTGATCGAACTGTTGTTAATGTGGATGCATTGATATCTAATGCCGGAACAACAGCACTGGACGTATTATCAAAATCTCCTGGGGTTAATGTAGATCAGAATGGTGCCATAAGCCTAAAAGGTAAAGGAGGCGTTAACGTTTTTATTGATGATAAACCTGCCTATTTATCTGGTGCTGATTTAGAGAATTACCTGCGCTCTATTCCCTCATCATCCTTAGATCAAATAGAAATTATGACCAATCCGCCTGCTAAATATGATGCAGCAGGAAATGCAGGTGTAATTAATATCAAAACCAAAAAAAGTACAATAAAAGGTTTTAATGGTGGCATTAATCTTTCTTTAAATCAAGGCGAGTTAAGTAGATCTAATAACAGTTTCAATTTCAATTACAGAAATAATAAAATCAATATTTTTGGTAATTTAAGCCATAACCTTAACAATAGCTTTACAGATCTTGATTTAAATAGAACCTATAAAAATGAAAATGGCTCTGTGAAATCATACTTCAATCAAAATACTTATTTTAAAAGACATGGTAATACTTTTAACCTTAAAACAGGTATAGATTATTATCAGTCTGAGCAAACTACATGGGGTATTGTGTTAAGTGGCATGCATAGGGTCTCTAATCAAATAAATGACAATACGAGTAATCTATCCAACTCAAATAGGCAGCCAGATTCGATTATTGTGGCCAAAAATATTGACGATATTAAATTTAACAACGGTGGCATTAATTTTAACATGAGGCATAAATTTGATAAAAATGGTAGAGACTTGTCATTTGATGCTGATATAATTAGTTACCGAAACCAAACCGATCAAAAGTATTTTAACTATAGTTATTTGCCCAATAACTCTCTAAAATATCAAGATATTTTAACAGGTGATTTACCCTCAAATATTGATATTTATGCGGTTAAAAGCGATTACGCTCATCCTTTAGGCAAAGAGTGGAAGGCTGAAGCCGGTGTAAAGGCCAGTTATACTAAAACAGATAACATTGCCGATTACCGAACCACCGCTAATGGTACAACAGCTATCGATTACGAAAAAAGTAATCATTTCCTTTACAAAGAACATATTAATGCAGCTTATTTAAATGTAAATAGAGAAGGGAAACGCTTTTCTTTACAAGCAGGCTTAAGACTTGAAAATACGATCTCGAACGGACACCAGTTGGGTAATGCAATTAAACCAGATTCAAGTTTTAAAAGAAGCTATACCAATTTGTTCCCAACTTTCTATTTAAGTTATAAATTAGATACTGCAGGAAACAATCAATTAGGTTTTAATTATGGTAGAAGAGTAGATAGGCCATACTATCAAGACCTTAATCCATTTTTCTCTCCTTTAGATAAGTTTACTTATTATGTAGGTAATCCATTTTTAAGACCAGCTTTTACAAATAGTTTTGAGCTTTCGCATAGTTATAAAAATAGGTTAACCACTACATTTGCTTACAGTAAAGCAAAAGATGAAGTAAATGAAACGATCGAAATTGTAGATGGTAGTTATTATAGCAGACCAGCAAACGTTGGTAAGAAGGAGGTTTTTAGTGTTTCTTTAAATGGTAATTTCGATTTAGCCAAATGGATTAGCCTTAACTTTTATGGGGAATATGTTTATATGAAATCGAGTACCAACTTTTATACTGGATTTTTAGAAACCAAAGGTGGCTTTTTTAGAACAACACCAAATTTACAGCTCAAGATTAGCCCAACTTGGAGTGCAGAAGCCAATTTCTCTTATCAGAGTAAGATAACCAATGTACAGTTTGTAATTGGTGCCCTTAGTACAACAGGATTTGCGGTGCAAAAAAAGCTAAGTCCAAAAGCTACATTAAAACTTGCGGTTAACGATATTTATAGAGGAAGAATTATAAATGGTGTTATTAATAACCTTGCTTTAACAGATGCAAGTTGGAAGAATAGAAGCGATTCTAGAAATGCAATATTGAGTTTTAGTTACCGCTTTGGTAAAACCTTTACTACAAAAGCCAGGTCAGAACAGTCTGGTGCAGAGGCAGAAAAGAATAGGGTTAAAAATTAATAACCCCATTGTCTTTTAAAAACTATTAATGTGTTTGATTGTTAAGAAAGCTATGCCCTTCTTAAATTAGGGCTAAAGCAAATTGTTTTATATTAACATATTAATTAACCTAACATGGGAAATCAAAATTTCAATGAGGGAGAAAGTAGTAGGGAAGAAAACATCAATACAGAGAATAATCAATTAGAATGGGGAGACCATAACCCCAGGTTAACGGATGATAACTTTATAGACAGGCCAAAGAAAAAAATAAGTGATCAAAATGAATTACTTAACAGTGCTAATCACCCGATTGATTTAAGCGAAGAAGGGCCTGGGAGAAATAGAAAAGGTGTAAGAGAAGGAACAAATAAATTAACATAAAAAATTTCATAAATACTAAAGGCTTTCAATTTGAAGGCCTTTAGTATTTATAGCTCAGCTAAATTTAATTTTTGCGGTTACTAATTCCTATTGGATCGTCACCCTGATTTAATTTTCTTGTTTTTAACAAACTATCAATTTTGGTAATTTGTTTATAATGTGCATTAAGTGTTGGTAGCGTTGATGTAGCCAAATTAGCTATAGCAGTATCATGAGATCTACTGGCTTCTGTAAATAGCTGAATTGCATTTTTATGTTCTTGTATCATCAATTGTGCATAATATTCATTTTTACCTTCATCCTTATAGCTATCTAATTTCTGAACTAGCATTAATTTATCTTCAGGTAAAATTGTTGGAGGCATAAAACCCTTACTTTGTGCCAAGGCTTTTACTTTTTCATTTGCCTCGCCATGATCCTTAACCATCATTTCTGCAAATGCCTTAATTTGTGCATTTTTGGTGGATTGGATCATTTTGTTACTAGTCTCCATTTCTATCATACCACCATAGGCTGCATTTTTAAAAAAGGTAATAGCCATGGTATCAACTTTCTCTGCATTTTCAATTTTAGTTAAATTACTATCAGCTGTATTGGCTGTAGTGTCTGATACATTAGCTACTTTGTTGCTGTTACAAGCCAAAATTAATGCGCTGGCACAAATGCCTAAGCATATTTTCAAATTTCTCATAATAATAGGTTTTTTGATGATGTTTAATTAACAAGCTTAATTCAAATTAGTTTGATGTTTTACATAGTCAATAAAGTTTAATGAAGTGTTTACTGAAACAATCTGTTGTATTTATAAGTTTACTGGTTATTAAAAGTTATAACATTATGGAGCAAATCATCTCACAACTAAGAGAAAAATACAGTACGGAGATTAAAAATATAGCTAAAGTAGCGGAAACGGTTATAGCGATAGAATTATTAGAAACAGTTCAATTGGCTGATTTTGCGCAATCACTTAAGGATCATTTAGTAGAGCTAATAGATGAGTTAACCATACTTAAGGTAAATATTGTTGATGCTAATGGAAAGCTATTGGATAGTTTTGCAACCAACCAATAGCTATAGTCCTGGTATCTTAAGACCAGAATTCTTGATGTCTTTAAGCAACTGTTCTTGGATTGCCAATTTGGTGTCTTGAAAACCATGGGCATTTACCCAAACATTTACGCCAATCTTGTAACCATCATTTTCAATGGTTGCTACACCAATACGGCGTTCGGGCATTGCTAAAACACTAGTGCATTTGCCAATAGATTTATCTATAATATCTTTAACCTCATCAATTTCTATAGCATTGCTAAACTTCATTTCTAAATCTAATCTCCTGGTCCCTTTTTTGCTGATATTTATAATGACCTCATTGGATAATTTACTGTTAGGCACAATTAAAGAACGATTATCGAAGGTAGTAATCAGTGTATAAAAGATTTGAATGGAAGTTACCGTACCCTCCTGATTTTGAGTAATGATATTGTCGCCAACTTTAAAAGGTTTATTGAGCAAGATAATTATTCCACTTGCAAAATTTTGTAAGGTTCCAGAAAGTGCCAAGCCAGCTGCAACGCCAAATGCACCTACCAATGCAGTAAATAACGTCATCTGCATGCCCATAATTTGCATAACGCCAAGTATAAGAATTATTCTTAATACTACACCAAATAAGCTCAATAAAAAAGGCTTAGCTGTGGGGTCAACCTTTCTTTTATGCATCCGCATATGTAACCATTTAACTAATAGTTTAATTAACCATAAGCCTATTAATAGTACTAAAATACCCAAAATTAGGCGGGGCCCATAGCTTATCATCCAATCGTAAACACGATCATAAAATTTTTCGAGTTTCATATCAATAGTTTCAATATTTAACAGATTTTTAGCTCAACTGGTTTTTAAATAGATGTTTAGCATACCTGTTTTATGATGTTTTAGATAGGTAACTATTTGTATAACAAAATTTTGTTAAAAAAAATAAAACCTTTTAGCTGTTAATTACTTTATTAGGTAACTCCTTACAAAAATTGTGGCGAGACAATTATTAACTTAAAAGAACGAACATGAAACTTAAATTTTTAACCGTTCTCGCAATTGCCGGTATGGCCATAGCGGGATGTAGCTCTACAAAAACTACAGATGGTGCAGATTCATCAATGGTAGATAGCGTTGGTTTAGACAGCATGAAAGCAGATAGTACAACAGTACCACCTGATACCACAAAACCTGATACAACCAAGCAGGTATATTAAAAATGATTGTGATTAGCATTTTTAATAAAAATGAACAATGTGTACATAGCATTGTTCATTTTTTTTGGTTTATGTATTAACGCAAAACAAAAATTAGATATAGTGGTTTCCCATATATGGAACCATTCAATATCAAAATTTCGATTGCAGATAGTCAAATAACACTAACCATATTGCCAACTTCCACATATTATAAAGTAATTTATTATGGTGGAATTTTAGGGGCAGTAGCTTTGGTCAATAATCAATGGGAACTTGTTGCTTCTGAAAATGTTGAGGCGGGTGATTTGCCTCCCTACCACAACAATTCGGATGATGGACGCAAAGAAATAGAACTTAACGAAAAAAATATTCGATTAATTGGTGAGGAGATCGAAAAATCGCACTCCATACAAGATTATGACAAAACAACTTTCTAATCCACCTGTTACCTATTATATCCTCTAACTAGCGACTCTCCATTAATTAGCTTATTTCTGAGATATGAAAATCGCATACATTTCAACCTATCCGCCACGCGAATGTGGCTTGGCAACATTTAACAATAATTTAATTAAGGCAATCAGTTCAAACTTTGATAATCAAACGCTTATTGAAAGTAGTATTGTTATTGCAATGAACAATTCTGATGACCTGAATGAATATGCCTACCCAGAAGAGGTTAAATTCATCATCAGGCAAAATGTACAGGATGACTACAAAGCAGCTGCAGATTTTATCAATAGCAGCGATGTAGATGCTTGTGTGCTACAACACGAATTTGGAATTTATGGTGGTGAAAATGGTCTATATGTACTTCCATTTTTAAATCAAATTGATAAGCCAATTATCTCTATTTTACATACCATTCTTAACGCTCCAACATTTTTGCAAAAAGCAATTATCAAAGAAATTGCCAAAAAATCAGCAAAAGTTGTGGTGATGGGTAAAAGAGCAGTAGGGTTTTTAACTGACATTTATCAAATTCCAAAAAGAAAAATTCAATTTATAGAACATGGTGTACCAGATTTAGAAGCCCCAATCATTAATCCGGTAAAAGAATTAGAGGAGCTAAAAGCTAAAAAAATATTATTAACCTTTGGTTTATTGAGTAGAAATAAAGGTTTAGAAACTGTTGTAAAAGCTTTACCAAATATAGTAGCTCAGCATCCAGATGTAGTTTATGTGGTATTGGGTAATACGCATCCCGGTGTGGTTAAAAATTCTGGAGAGGAATATAGAGACTATTTAAAAACTCTGGCTGCAGATTTAGGTGTAGCAAATAATTTGGTTTTCCTGAATAAATTTGTTGAGGAAGAAGAGCTTATTAATTACCTAACTGCTGCAGATATTTATGTAACCCCATATTTTAATGAAGCTCAAATTACCAGTGGAACTTTATCTTATGCGGTTGGTGCAGGAGCTGCAGTAGTTTCTACTCCTTATTGGCATGCTCAAGAACTATTAGATAATAATAGAGGTCGATTATTCAATTTTAAAGATCACGACGGTTTAGCAGAAATCGTAAACCAATTACTAACCAACCCAAATAAGCTTAAAGTGTTAAAAGGCAATGCCTATCAATACGGCTTGCAATTGAGGTGGCCTAAAATTGGTAAAACGTATATTAAACTAATAGAAGATGCCATTAAACATCCAGATTTTAGCGATAAAATACTCAGACAGATTGTTGATCCTGGTTTAATACCTGAGTTTAGTTTAGCATACATACAGCGTTTAACTGATGATACTGGTATCTTTCAACATGCTAAATTTGGTATACCTAACAGAAATGAAGGCTATTGTGTAGACGACAATTCCAGGGCGCTTATTATGGCATTGATGGCATATAAAGAGACTGGCAGTGAAGATGCATTGGAATTGCTGCCTATCTACTTAAGCTACATCCATCACATGCAATTGGATAATGGCAATTTTAGAAACTTTTCAAGCTTTGATAGGCAATTTTTAGATGAAGAAGGCACTGATGATTCTTTCGGGAGAACCATTTGGTCTTTAGGATACCTAATTCATAGTGCTCCAAATCGTTCTTATGCAGAGTTTGGCTACGAGCTTTTTTTTAAAGCTATGCCACATTTTAAGGAATTAGTTCATTTAAGAGGAATTTGCAACACCATTACGGGATTAAGTTATTACCTAAGAACGAATCCTTATGATGAACGTGTGCTGCAAGAGTTAAATATGTTAACCGATAAGTTGGTTACTGCTTACCATAGTACAAAAGGTGAGGACTGGCACTGGTTTGAAAATCAGATGACTTATGATAATGCTATATTTCCCTTGGCATTATTTCATTCGGCAGAAATTACTGGCAATTTAGAAGTAAAAGATATTGCACATGAATCTTTAATATTTCTAGAAAATTTAACTTACACCTCAGAATTATGCAATCCAATTGGTAACGATGGTTGGCATTTAAGAGGAAAAGGTCCAATGCCTCTATACGATCAGCAGGCAATAGAACTTATGGCAATGGTATTGATGTATTTTCAGGCCTACAAAACTACTAGAGAAACTGCTTACATGAAAAAAATGTTTAATTGTTACCTGTGGTTTTTGGGAGAAAATTCATTACGAATTCCGTTGTATGATTCTGATACCAAAGGCTGTGCAGATGGCTTACAATCTGTTGGGGTAAATAGAAATCAAGGAGCAGAAAGTACATTGGCTTATTTAATTTCTCACTTAACAGTACTAGAAGCATTTAAGTACGACCATCAATTAAATGGGTTAAAAAAGAAAGATAGCGTGGTATTTAAGTAGTATTGTTTAAACGTAATTTATATACGTGAATTCAATGCTATTAAGTTGAGATACCAGCCGATAACATCCCCAAAGTATCGTCATATCGACGCAGCACAGCGAGGAGATATCTTCAAATAAAATGTTATGCTGATTATGTAAACACCAGGAATAAGTTATTAGTAACCTTTCTTTTTAGCTTGGAACACTAACTGATAAATCACGAAAGTATCGTCATATCGACGCAGCGCAGTGAGGAGATATCTTCAAACAAAATGTGATGCTGATCATGTAAATACACGGAATAACTTATTGCAACATTTCTTTTTAGCTTGGAACACCAGCCGATAAATCACCAAAATATCGTCATATCGACGCAGCGCAGCGAGGAGATGTCTTCAAACAAAATGTGATGCTGATTATGTAAATACCTGGAATAAGTTATTAGCAACATTTCTTTTTAGCTTGGAACATCAACTGATAAATCACCAAAATATCGTCATGTCGACGCAGCGCAGCGAGGAGATATCTTCAAACAAAATGTGATGCTGATTATGTAAATACCCGGAATAAGTTATTAGCAACATTTCTTTTTAGCTTGGAACACCAGCCGATAAATCACGAAAGTATCGTCATATCGACGCAGCGCAGCGAGGAGATATCTTTTAAATAAAAAATCATCAGATTTAGTTATCTGATGATTTTTTGCTTCATTCCTTATTTTGAAGATTTAATTCTTTCAAGCAATGCCTTCAAATCTACCGTAGCAAAAGACGATGAGTAATCAGACAATCCATATGGAATAATCAATTGCCCATTGTTGATGATAGACCCACAAGAGTATACGACATTAGGTACATAACCTTCTCTTTCATCAGGATTAGGCAACAATAAGGGCTCATCTAACCTGCCAATTTCTATCGTAGGATCGTTAATGTCCAACAAACAGGCGCTTAAACAATACCTTCTCATCGGGCCAACGGCATGTGTAATCACTAACCAACCTGCATCTGTTTCAATTGGCGAGCCACAATTGCCAATTTGCACAAATTCCCAACTGTATTTGGGTTCCTGTAAACGAATTGGATTTTCCCATACGTTGATTTTATTCGAATACATGATATAATTGTTGATCCCATCTATTCGAGATAACATGGCATATTTGCCATTTATTTTACGAGGAAAAAGTGCCAAGTTTTTATTTTGTGCACCTGCCCCAAACAGTGGGCCAATGGTAAAATCGTAGAAATCTTTTGTTTTTAGCAGTTTTGGGATAATTATTTGCCCATCATATGCGGTATAAGTTGCATAATAAGAATGGGAGCCATCATCATGCTGGAATTTGGTAAACCTCGCATCCTCGATACCTTTACGCTCAAACTCAGATATCGGGAAAATTACTCGATCAGAGATGTCCGTATCCATAGAGAAGATGATTTCGTAATAAGAATCAGATAACCAAAGTACTTTTTCTAACTCTACATCTTTTGCCGGATCAGGTTCTAACTCCTGTGTTTCGGCAATGATCTTTTTTAAGGTTAGGTAATCGAACTGATCTTCTAATTTTTCATCCAATTCTTTTAAAACATCTTTGTTGATCAAAGAAGTTAGGCCCTTTTCTAAGAAAAGTTTTTTATTGTAGGTAGCATTCCTGATAACTTCAGCTTCATCTATATAATTGCCAGCCGGAATAACAGTAATGTTGTTATGTCGATCAATTAACGCTCTTCTAAATACGATGGAAGAGATATGACCTTCACCAACAGCCCTAAAACTGATAATTAATCTTTTCTCTCCTTCCTCCAGATCACTCTGGTCCGGATCTTCTATTATGGATGGATTAAAAAATGCCGCTGATTCAATAGAGTACTCATGTGTAAAATAAGAGCCAATCAGCAATTTACGATGGGCATCGATCTCTTTATAATCGATGTCCATCTTTTCAAAAAGAGGTTTGAGCTTTTTGCAGTGTTTGGCTAAAATTTTGGTAATGTTCCGATGTCTTTTAGAATACTCTTGTAAAAGGGGAGAAATGATACTGAAAACTTGCTCTTCAGAAAGGGTCATCACCTTGGTAATTACATCTTTACCTCTATCATCACCATTAAAGAAAAATCTGGCGATAACCCTTTTGGGGTCTGGATATACTTTTACATGTTTTCTTTCAATCGGAAGTCTCATAGTTAAAATTTAAATTAAAAATTAAGGTTGCCTTCAACAGAATCGTCCATCGTTTTACCTGTGATGATAGATGCAGCCATTTTCACAAATGCAACCATTTCGCCGTGTTTGGTATCCCAGTAATACACATTGGTAGGTTCTACTTTTATCAAGCTAATTTTTGGATCGTCTTTGCCGCCTTGAAACCAAACCTTTAAGAATGGATTCCATAATTCGTCAATTTTTGCTTGATCGGTTACAATTTCACTGATCCCATAAATATTAAGGAAACCCGAATTTTTATTTTCCTGGAAAAATAAATGAGTAAATGGATCTGCCTTTATTTCAGCATTTTTATTGCTATCTATCTGGCTCATGAACCATAAATTACCCGATTCATCTACTTGTAAAACCGACATCGGCCTGACAGATAAAGGTAGGCCAGTTTTAATACTGGTACAAAAAAAGCAATTTTCTGCACTTGTGGCTAAATCTTTTAACTTTTTAACCGCTTCTGCACCATCTAATGTTTTAATGTGGTCTTGAATGTTTTGCGTATTATTAGAGCTATCTCTAGATTGTTCGTTGTGTTCCATAGGTTTGATTATTTAATATGTTATTTACTTAACGCTTTGAGTACATAGCCTGTTACCAATGCACCAAAAAGATAGTAACCGACGGTTAGCACTTTCATTTGATCTGTTTTAGCAACGGGATCGGGATCTAAGCCTAGAGGTTCTGGTAGGTTAATTGCTCCCAAACCTGCACTCAAACCAAAAAATATCGCTTTTGGCCAAATCAGTGCAGATTTTCCGCCTATTAAACTATAATAAACTGCATTGCCCACTAAATCTGCCTTTAAAGTTGTTCGGTACAACTCGTCTTTATCCATAATAGGGGTGCCGTACCTAACTAAAGTTTTATTTAAAGCTTCCTCACCCAATAGATTGATCTTAGGCACATTGGCATTGTATTTTCTCAATGTTTCGTGCAAAATATTTAAGGCTACCGAGCCTATAAATCCTGCAGTTAAATTTTTTAGGATACCCATAATTATGATTTTAAACTAACCCAAGCAATAGCTTCATCTAACTGATCCAAACCGAAACCTTTCGCTTCGCCGGGAGTGATATAACTAAAAGCGTTTGTGAAACGCTCTACAGATTCTTGTGGCGTTACAATGGCCATCTTTTTCCACTTGGTTAAATGTTTTACTCCTGCTATTGCATCTTGTACCCAAGCGCCAGCAGTAAAGTCCTCTACCTTAGTTTCTAATAACAGTAGGTAGTATATTTCATCATACTTATCTGTTAGCGCTTCCAGGCCGGGAAGTAATACATCCTTTAAATCGTCTGCTGTTACTTCGCCAATGGCTTTAACGCCAAAAACATGTGGTGGTAAGTTTTCAATAGGAGTTAACATATTTTAATATTTAGGTTAATAACAATGGTTTTTAGCTTTATGTTTTTATGAATAACCTCTGATCAATTATTATTTATATCAATATATGTTTATCATTATGCTATAGAGAACTTTCTCAAGCCCAAGCAATAAATCTTCGTTTACCTAAAATCGGCCTTGGCTAGCGCGGAATGCAACAATCTGCCCCAGCATTAGCTTTAATAGCGCTAGGCGCAGCCGTGGATTTTTTTGCATACTTTTTTCATCTATAGGAAACCTGAGCCTGCGAAAGCATGAATACCATTGAAAATATAACAACTGATGAATAAAAGTTTGTCCGCGAAGAGACAGAACTAAGTTAACAATCACATTTTCTGTTTTCTTATTCAGAAGCATGGTTTGAAAAAAAATAAATACTATTTAATAATTCAACTGACGTTAATAAGAATATTGTTTTCTCAAATTAGGTAGCCATAAGCTGATATTAAAAATAAAGCCAGCTATAATTGCTGGCTTTACTAAATTATTCTTTGGCGGCTTCCTCATTTACGAAGCCTTCCGCAACTTCTGTTAAAGCAACATCTGTGGCTTTCTCATTATCTAAAGTTAGCTGCAACAAATTCTGAACATCTGTATGTCCCATGTTCTCTGCAAAGGTTCTTAAAGTGCCATAAGTAGCGATCTCATAATGTTCTACTTTTTGAGCTGCTAAAATTAATCCAGCATCTCTAACCATTGTACCTTTATCGGTATCCTCAATAATGCCTGTAGCTTCTTCAAGCAACCCCGCCATTGCATCACATTTTTTTGCTACAGCTTTTTCACCTAATAGCGCAAAAACCTCTTCTAATGTAGCTATGTGTTGTTGTGTTTCTTGAGTGTGTTTCTCAAACGCAGCTGCCAGTTCTGTGCTTGTTGCTGCTTTTTGCATTTTAGGCAAGGCTTTAACCAAGTGTTTTTCTGCCCAATAAATGTCTTTCAATTCATCTACAAAAAACTCATGGAATTCCGAATCTTCCATTTTGCCAGTTTTACCTGTTGGTTTTTTACTTGTTGTTTTTTTGGTTTTGGTTGGTGTTTTCATAATGTGATTTTTAATAATGTTTTTAAATTCAAACCCTCAACACTTTGTTTTTAATAAAGTTTTCTGAATTTTTATTTATAAAAATCTTTATAAATAATCCTGAACAATAAGTGTTTAGAGTTGTTAATGGCAAAAATGATATGCACATGGAAAATTCATTTATACCCCAACAAAAAGTTGGCAACAAGCTAGATTTAACTTCTATAACAAAGTTGGATTCTAATATGGAAGCCCTAAGCTTTTTTGAATTGGTAAAAGACAGGTTATTAGCGATTAACCAATGGGATGAGATTTGCAACGCACCATCGGCAGTTTTTAGATTGATAAATAGCAAAAACCAAGAGATTGCAGGTTTTCCGCAAGAGGGCGATTATATTAGAATTGATGTGCCTGGACCAGGCACTAAAGCCGGAAGAGGTTACGATTGGGTTAGGATAGAAAAAATAGGCGAGCAACAAACTACAGATGCGGCACTTTTAAGTATAACAGTAAGGCCTTCAACTCACCCATTACATTCGGAGGAGGGAATAGCACATTTCTTTCAAGCTACAGCTACCTCCACTTTTCAGGTTAAAAGATATGGCAACATGGTGCAAGCATCCGTACATGGGAGGAATGAGCAAGCCAATAATATTAATGTAGGTTTTACGGATAAAATCAGAAATACCATGATTGGTTGGCTGGCTAAATTGGGCCTATCATATCCACAATGGAAATTATTGACAGATGGTTTAGTGAAAAAGAATAGTTAATTACACTTCTGGCATTACCAATAAGGGTAGTTCTATTTTTTGAGCCATCTTTTGCGTATAGCTCCCCGTGGTTAAATTTTTAAATAAAGTAGACTTACGATGTATCATTGTTAAAAGGTCAATCTGTGTATGTTCAGCTAACCAAATTAATCCTTGCTCTACATCGCTTTCTTCAATGTGGCGGTAATATATTTTCGAATAGTTGATTTTACACGTTACGTCATTCAAGAACCTATCTACATTTTTATTTAATCCATTTTTAGGTTCTTCACTTATATGTACCAATAAAATGTCTGCATTAAATAAAACAAATAAACCTGTAAGCTGATGTATATTATTGATATCACTCAAACTTAGATCAGTAGCAAAACCTATCTTTTTAAGTTTTATAAACGAAACATTTTTAGGAATTAATAGTACTGGAATTTTGGTGTTAGCTATTAAATCTCTGCTATTGCTACCCATAAAGAATTTTTCTATGTTTCCGATACCACTTAATCCCATTACAACCATGTCGAACTTTTTGAGTTCAATTAACTGATCTACTACTTGCTTAACTGTACCAATCTCACTGCTATAGGTTATTAGAGGTATTTCAGAATTATTTAATTGATGTGTTTTTTGAAGCTGATTAGTATATGCAGTTAGTTGATCATCAGCCTCCTGTTTAATTGTACTGTAATCTTCCAATGGCCAAACCACTAAGCCAGACATAGGACTCAATTCGGGTACATTAATTCCATGTACAAGATGTATGTTCGCCTTAATTGTTTTGGCTAAGTGAATTGCATAGCAAACGGCATTATCGGCACTAGCCGAATAATCTATTGGTACAAGGATCTTTTTCATTTGATTATTATTTTTTGAATAAAATGAAGCTTAGTTTATAGCAATCATCAACACACAAATCATTTATACGCCTAAAAAAAGGTGGTATAAAAGCTGTGCCGCTAAAATAGATACACCAATAAAAACTATTTTTTTATTACTCGTAGGTAAGTGAAGAGTTGATTTAATATACTGTTTCATATCATTTATTTTATAAGCTAAAGTTCAATAATCTGTCAATCAAAAAAATTGATAAGCATTACTTTTTGGGTTGATTGTGAACAGGTTTGTTAAAATAACCTCTTTTTTTATAAACTGATGAATATCAGTTTAATAACTATTGTTTATCAGTTTCTGCTCACTAAGGTCAAGGTACTTTTGGATATCAAAATCATCTTAAATCAATCACTATGAAATTACAACAACACCTACATCGCTACTTTATGGTAGCTAATGTTATCATGTTAGCTTTTCTATTAGTACCTCAGTTTGGTAAAGCGCAAACTACGTATAAAATAAACTCAAATAAATCTTCAGTTAAAGTTTTGGGAACCTCAAATGTTCATGATTGGACTATGACCTCTAATGGCGTAGAAAGCCAAGGGGTTTTTAATTTTAATAGTAGAGATGAATTAACAGCTATTTCAAGTTTAAATTTTACTGTTTTGGCTAAAAGTTTAAAAAGTGAAAAATCATCAATGGACGGCCGTACCTATAAAACCATTAAGGCGGATGAATATCCAAAGATAACATACAAGCTTAAAACAGCTACAGTAACAATGGTACAGGCCAACAAGTACAAAATTGAAACTACTGGTAACTTGACTATTGCAGGTGTAACACAATTAATTTCAACCACAGTAATGGCTTTAGTATTGGAAGACCATTCTATTAGTTGCCATGGTTCAGAAAAATTAAAATTAACTGATTATAAAATCAATCCACCAAGTTTTATGCTAGGCGCAATGAAAGTAGGTGATGATCTTACCATACAATTTGATTTCAATTTTAAAAAATAAGTTCACCATTCATTCAAAATCTCTATAATCATGAAATATACATTTTTTATACTAAAAGCTATTGCTTTAACCTTGTTAGGGTTAATTGCACTTCAACTCAGTTCAAAGGCACAGGTTACTAACTTGAGACCTTACGATAAATCAGGTATCAATATTTTTGAAGCAGCAAAAGATACCAATGCTGTTTTCGAAAAACTTAAGGTACAGTTTGGAGCTGGCTTTACCCAGTCTTTCCAAAACCTAAAACACAGCAATACTGTTGGTGGTTTATATAAAATGACACCAGGTTTTAACACTGCTAATGCAAACCTGTTTATGGATGTACAGCTTGCAGATGGAATTCGCCTAAATTTAACCAGTTATTTGTCATCTCGTCACCATAACGAAACTTGGGTTAAAGGCGGATATATTCAATTTGATAAGTTGCCATTTAATGGAAAAATATGGGATGATATCATGTCAGTAACTACCATAAAAGTTGGTCACATGGAAATTAATTATGGCGATCAGCATTTTCGCAGATCTGATGGCGGGCAAACCATTTATAACCCATTTATAGAAAATTATATCTTAGATGGTTTTACCACAGAAATAGGTGGAGAAATTTTAGTCAGAAAAAATAGTTTATTTGGATTGTTAGGTGTTTCTAACGGAATGATTAAAGGAAACATTGATAGTTTGATTGCTACTCCTCAAGATGCAAATGTGCATAAGTCGCCTGCAATTTACGTAAAAGGGGGTTTTGATAAACAATTGAACACAGACTTACGTGTACGTTTCGCTGCATCTTTTTATAGCAACAATAGCTCTGGCGGACAAACTTTATATGGTGGTGACCGTACTGGGTCTAATTATTTTATGGTGATGGAAAAAGTTGGCGCAACAGCATCTACTAATGCTTTTTCTGGTCGTTTAAATCCTGGTTTTACCAAAAAAGTAAATGCACTTCAATTGAATGCATTTGTTAAACTTAAAGGCTTAGAACTGTTCGGAACATTTGAAACAGCCAAAGGCAGATCAAAAACTGAAGTTGATGAAAGAGCCGCCCAACAATTAGCGGTTGATGCTGTTTACCGTTTTGGCGCAACAGAAAAATTCTTTATAGGTGCAAAATACAATGTGGTAAAAACAGAACTAGCAGATGTGGCTGCAGTAGGTACTACACCAGCTATCATTTATACACAAGATGCAATAGTTGATAGAGTTGCATTTGCTGCCGGATGGTTTTTAACTAAAAACATTCTATTAAAAGGCGAATACATAACACAGAAATACAAAGATTTTCCTACAACAGATTATCGTAATGCCGGCAAATTTAACGGCTATGTGATACAAGCAGTTGTTGGTTTTTAAAGTAAAATAAGCTTTTTTAATAACCTAATCAACTAATGTAACGTGGGTTTGTCGAAATAAAAGGTTTGGCAATTCTGCGTTACATTTTTAATAAAATGCAATTTTACACTAACTAAATCATGTCTAAAAAAAATCTGTTAAGCTATTTTATATTTCCATTTTTTGGCTTAATTAGCTCAAATCAATTTCCAATTAAGGAAAATACCAAATGGGTAATTAGCCAAAACAGTAATCTAATTGTAACTGGAAGTACAAATTTGAACCATTTTTCTTGTTCAATTTTAAGCTACCCTCAAACAGATACAATTACTTTGTATAAGGCTAATTTATTAAAAGAATTACCCTTATCCGGACGTATTAATCTTAAAGTAGCAGATTTTGTTTGCAATAATAAATTGATGACGAATGAATTAAGAAAGACACTTAAATTAGAAAGGTATCCTTATCTACAAATCAATTTTATTACATTAAATCAATTTATAGATTTAAATAGTAAGCCTTTTCCTATTAAGGGAAGAGTTGACATTGAAATCGCTGGTGTTAAAAAACGTTATGAAGTCAATTACAAGCTGCATATCGATGAAGAAAAAATAATACACCTTGTTGGTTATCTTGATGTTAATTTTTCAGATTTTAAGTTGATACCACCCAAAAAGTTGGGTAAGTTGTTACAAGCCAAAGACAAGCTAACCGTTGCATTTCATTTGCAAATGAACTCAGTTCTATAACCATTGGTTCTCTTTCACAAATGAATTTTGTGAATTCAAAAGTGATATCTATCACAATTTAAACTGACAAAAGCGGGTCGCTCTTTTGAGAAGCTAAACTATTTTTGAGCCATCAGATAAATTATTTCAAATGGCACACCAATTTCATATCCCAGTTTTAGGTTTAGGTTACTCGATAGACACTCCATTAAAAGTGGCTCGTTATGGCATTTCTTCAGTAGTTTCCATTGTTGATGATGAGTTAACAGAACGTATGAGAGCTTATCATGCAGAAATAAATGGCTTAGCATATATTGCAATAACCAAAAAAACACCCAATTACAGACAAAATAGAATTACTGCTTATTTAAATCTAATAAATGAGCTAGTTAACCAACAGTTTGAGCAATTGAAACAGCAAGAGTTTGTTGCAGGTAATGACATATGTAGGTATTTTGAGCTTCTGCCAGAAACCTCTCAGTTGAAACAGGGCTACGATTTAATGCTAGATTATCCAGAAGGAGAACATAAACGTATTTTCCAGAATATTTTAAGACGTAGAATGAAAGTAGGAGCCATTGATGTAAATATCATGGCCAAAGTTGATAAGTTAAATTATAGCAGCGCTGATGAATATCTTGGAGATGAAAATACCGATGCATTAGCTGCATTAAAGGGGTTTGCAGAAAGTGAAGTACAATCAGCAGTAGTGCTATCGGCTGGAATGAATCCGCGTCTATATAGTTATTTAGAGAAATTCGATGTGTTTTTTGCTGATGATAATGGGCATTTTAAAAAGAAGATTATTCTTAAAGTAAGCGATTTTCGCTCTGCATTTATCCAAGCTAAGTTTTTGGCTAAAAAAGGATTGTGGGTATCGGAATTTAGAATAGAATCTGGCTTAAACTGCGGTGGCCATGCCTTTGCAACAGACGGTTATTTGTTGGGGCCAATTTTAGAAGAGTTTAGACAAAAGAAAGCAGAGATGTTGGCAGAGCTGCATCAACTCTATGCCAATGCTTTGTTAGTAAAAGGGGCAGTGAGCGCCGAACTACCACAGCAATTGCTAAGCGTACAAGGTGGTGTAGGTACAGCCTTAGAAAGTGAATTTTTATTGAAACATTATCAGGTAAACTCAATTGGTTGGGGAAGCCCATTTTTGTTAGTGCCAGAAGCTACCAATGTAGATCAAGCTACATTAGTCCAATTAACCAGTGCTACAGAAAGCGATTATTACCTAAGCAATTCATCACCATTGGGTATTCTTTTTAATAATTTCAAAGGAAGTGGTATAGAAGCACAAAGATTAGAACGTATTGCAAAAGGAAGACCTGGAAGTCCTTGTACTAAAAAATACTTGTGTACCAATACGGAATTTACGGCGCAATCCATTTGTACCGCATCACGAGAATATCAAAATCTAAAAATTAAGCAATTAAATACTTTAAGTTTATCTCTACAAGAACTTGGAATACAATATAATAAGATAACAGAAAAGGTTTGCCTTTGCGAAGGTTTGTGTGCATCAAACTATATCAAAGCAGGCATTGTTAAACCAAAAGAAAGCAAGGCGGTTGCCATTTGCCCAGGGCCAAACCTAGCTTATTTTTCTAAAATCTATTCGCTAGATGAAATGGTAAACCATATTTACGGAAAGGTTAATTTATTGGCGGGTGTAAAGAGACCTAACTTTTTTATCAAAGAATTAAACCTATATGTCGATTACCTACAAGCTGAAATAGAACTTCAATTAAAGGAGCTTAATGATAAAAAGCAGAAGCAGTTAGCTAAATTTAAATCTCAATTGCTAGAAGGCGTCGATTATTATAAATCGCTCTTCAATCAATTGTCAAATCAACCTATTTTTAACAAAGCGCAATTTTATAATGAGCTTTTGGTTTCTGAAAACATATTAAATAGTACCATAGTTTAACTGTTTACTTCGCTATATTTGGCTTATACCGAAATACATGGAAAGAGCAAAACTGTTAAATGCAATTATAGAAAATGCCATAGATGGAATCATCACTATTGATGATAGCGGAAGGATTGAGCATATTAATCCTGCTGCCCTTGAATTATTTGGCTATAGCAGAATTGAGGTGGTTGGGCAAAATGTATCTGTATTAATGCCTCCACCAGATAAAGATAAGCATGATAGTTACATTGCCAATTACAACCATACTGGTGAAAAAAAGATTATTGGAATTGGAAGAGAAGTTACGGGGCAACGAAAAGATGGCAGTACTTTTCCTTTTAGATTAGGCGTAAGTGAAATTAAATTTACTGATCGGAGAATTTATACAGGCTTTATACACGATTTAAGCAAGCTAAAAGAAGACGAACTTAAAATTAAAAGTTATACAGAAGAGCTTGAATTTAAGATCAAAGAACGTACTACAGATTTAATCAAATCTATTAATGAGCTCGAAACTGCTAAAGCAAATATGAGTGCACTATTTGAAAAGGAGAGAGAACTTAATCAGTTGAAAACTAGATTTGTATCTATGGCCTCTCACGAGTTTAGGACACCTTTAAGTTCCATACAATTATCTGCTTCTTTAATAGATAAATACACCAGTAAACAAGATGTTGCCAACGTAGAAAAACATACCGGAAAGATTAAAAATGCCATTAATAATTTAACTACTATTTTAAATGATTTCCTTTCTTTAGAGAAATTAGAAGCAGGTAAAGTTGAAGCCAATGCAAATTGGTTTGACATTGTATCTTTTGCAGAAGAAATAGCCGAAGAAATGCAATTGATGAGCAAACAAAATCAATTGATTGTGTACGAACATAGCGGTACAACTGCACAAGTCTATTTAGATCAAAACTTACTTAAAAATTGCGTAATTAATTTAATTTCAAACGCAGTTAAATACTCTGGAGAAAATACCATGATCCAGTTTAATAGCTTCTTAAAGGATAATGAATTAATTATTGATGTAAAAGACAATGGCATTGGTATTCCTGCTACCGATCAGCATAATTTGTTTGAACCATTTTTTAGAGCTCATAACACCGGAGATATACCAGGTACAGGTTTAGGACTAAATATAGTTAAACGTTACATTGGCTTAATGAATGGTACCGTAACTTGCGAAAGTGCACAAAATGTGGGTACAACCTTTAGACTGGTTTTTAATTTTTTCGAGCCTGTGTAACTTAAATAGAAAACTAAAAAGTATTGTTATCTAGCTTGTTCCGATTTATGGTAAAGCCTGTCGAAGCAAGAATATTTTTTAGTTTTAAATATTATTAAAGGATATTAAAATCATATTTTGTCATTCCGAAGAATGAGGAATCTCTTTTAGAGATCCTTCGCTATGCTCTGGATGACAAATGGCTAAAAAAGGTTTTAATCAATTATGGAGTAGCTAATCTATTCCTTTATAAAAAATACACACTATGAAAAAAGTATTAATAATTGAAGATAACGACGATATTAGAGAAGGAACTGCAGAAATGCTCGACTTGGCAGGTTATGAAACCTATACCGCTAAAAATGGCAAGGTTGGAGTAGAGTTGGCTGTAAAAAATATTCCCGACCTCATCTTATGCGATATTATGATGCCCGAATTAGACGGTTACGGTGTATTGTATCTGTTGCAGAAAAATCCTCAAACCGCAGCTATTCCATTTATTTTTATGACAGCCAAAGCCGAGAGAGCAGATATGCGTAAAGGAATGGAAATGGGAGCTGATGATTACCTGACCAAACCTTTTGATGATGTGGAGCTTTTTAACGCCATAGAAAGTAGGTTGAAAAAACGACAAAAACCACTAGGTTTTAAATCGATAGCAGTAGATAAGGAAACATTATTTGAAGAACTAAAAGCCAAAGGAAAAACAAGAGCTTTCGGCAATAAACAAATCATTTATATAGAAAATGATGAACCTTCCTATTTATACTTCATTAAAAAAGGAAAAATAAAGTCTTATAAACGAGCAAATGATGGTAGAGAACTCTCCTCAACCTTGTATAATGATGGCGACTTTTTTGGCTACGAAAGTTTATGCAGAGCTACAAATTACACCGACAATGCTGCTACTTTAGCAGATAGCGAACTTTTGTTAATTGCCAAAGCAGATTTTATGGATTACCTACTCAACCACCAAGAAGTGGCCAGTACTTTTATTGGCATGTTATCTGGCAGTGTACAAGATAAAGAAGAGCAGATGCTAAAATTAGCCTATTTCTCAGTACGCAAACGTGTTGCCGAAGCATTAGTTCAAGTGGCTTTAAAGTTTGGCGATGGAAAGTCTGACACTTGTACCTTAAAAATATCTAGAGACGACCTAGCTGCTTTAGTAGGTACTGCTAGCGAAACGGTAAGCCGCATGTTAGCGGATTTTAAAGATGAAAAATTAATTGAGAAAAGCGGTAATGCCATTAATATTGTTTCTATCGAAAAGCTGAAGAATATTAAGCAGTAAGCAGTTTTCAGTCGTTTACAAGTGATCATATTTAATTAGCCCCTCATCTCATTCTTTTGAACTAATACATCCATATTAATCTTTCTGATCTTGATTCTTAGAGAGAAATCTACAGCGAATAATTTAAGTAGACCTGTCTTCATTTTCTGAAATTTGGGAATGTTTAAGGCCATTCTATAAGAAGGTTTTAATTTAAAAGCTACCAGCTTATATGTCTCTACATGTCCTACATTGTTTGATCATCACAAACTTCAATCCCCAATTCCTGACGAATATCACTTTTTAGCATAACCATTCTCATCATTATTGCTGCCGTTAGCCTTTAGTTTTGCATATACAAAATATGCGCATGAAAGCTATAGCTTATAACATTAAACCCGAAGAGAAAGAATGGCTAATTGTAGCGAACTACAAAAAGCACGACATCACCATTATCGCCAATAGTTTAAATGTAGCAACTCTGGCTTTTGCACACGGTAAGGAAGCGCTAATTGTGTTTAATGAAGATCCAATTAATGCAACTTTAATTGAAGGTTTAAAAGCAATAGGGATCAAATACATAGCAACCACATCTTACAGCACCAATCATATCGATTTAAATGCCGCCGCCGCCGCTGGATTAAAAATAGCCAATGTTCCATTTAAAGATGGGGGCGAATTGAAATCTATGCATCAGGTGATTAAAAACCTAGACAATTGGGCTGCCGGGAAATGTGTGGGCAAAGCTTGTTGCTGCGCTAATAATTGTGCCGTTAAACCCATAATTTAAGTAATGGAAACTAACCAATTGCTCAAAAAATACAATATTGCTGCTCCCCGTTATACCAGCTACCCAACGGTGCCCTATTGGGAGAATGAGCATTTTACGCAGTCAAAATGGTTTAGCAATTTAAAGTTGGCCTACCTAGCCCATAAAGACGAGGGAATTAGTCTATATATCCATTTGCCATTTTGCGAAAGCCTGTGTACCTACTGCGGTTGTAATACCCGTATCACAAAAAATCATAACGTAGAAAGTCCTTATATCAATAGCGTTATTAAAGAATTTGAGATGTATTGCCAGATTTTAGGAGAACGTCCTAAAGTTAAAGAGCTACATCTAGGCGGCGGAACACCAACATTTTTTAGCCCTGAAAATTTAGCGCATTTGATAAGTTCAATTTTGGGAGATCAAGTAGGCGAAACCGAATGTTCTTTCGAAGGACATCCCGATAATACCACGATTGCGCATTTGCAAACCCTATTTAACCTAGGGTTTAAGCGAGTAAGCTTTGGTATTCAAGATTTTGACGCCAAAGTGCAAATGCTAATTAATCGTTATCAAACTCCACAACAAGTAGCTAGTGTAACTAACCAAGCAAGAATTATTGGTTACGAATCTGTAAACTTTGATTTAATTTATGGCCTGCCTGGTCAGCATAAACAGGGCTTGGCCAGAACAATTGCAGCGGTAATTGGCATGATGCCAGACCGTATCGCTTTTTACAGTTATGCGCATGTACCTTGGCTTAAACCTGGTCAACGTCATTATACAGAATCAGATATCCCACAAGGAGATGAGAAATTTGCTTTATACCAATTGGGTAGGACAATGCTGATGGAGGCAGGGTATGAGGAAATTGGAATGGATCACTTCGCTTTAACTACGGATAATTTGTATAAAGCAAGCCAAAGCCAACAACTACACAGAAATTTTATGGGCTATACCCATCAACATACCCAAATTTTAATTGGCTTGGGCGTATCTTCCATCAGCGATTGCGGTGCTGCATTTGCACAAAATGCCAAAACCGTTCAAGCTTACACAGCAATGGTAGATAATGGCCTTTTTGCCATAGAAAAAGGACATGTGTTAAGTGAAAATGATCGCGCTATTGGTAAACACATCTTAAATCTGATGTGCAAAAACAAAACAATTTTTAATCAGGGTGTTCCCCTAATTGTGAAAGAAAGATTACAGCCATTGCTTGATGATCAACTCGTAAATATTACAGGAAATCAAATCAAGATCTCTGCTAAAGGTAAAGCATTTTTGAGGAATATCTGTATGGCCTTTGATGAAAGATTGTGGTTAAAACAACCAGAAACAAGTCTTTTTAGTAATGCTTTGTAAAATTTAAAGCTATGAAAACACGAGCATCCGTACTTTCTAATTCTGCCTGTTACCATTGTGGAGAAGACTTAAATGGAGTTGATATAGGCTATGATGACAAACAGTTTTGTTGCGCAGGCTGCAAAGGGGTTTATCAGATTTTGGCAGAGAATAACATGTGTAACTACTATGCTTATAATGATAACCCTGGTAAACGATTTGATCGACATACTCATTTTGAATATTTAGATGAAGAAACAATTGTTAAACAACTGATCGATTATCAAGACAAAGAAAACACCATAGTTACTTTTTTTATCCCAGCCATACACTGCAGTTCATGTATATGGTTATTGGAGCATTTATATAAAATAAACACAGCTATTTACAGCTCAAGAATAGATTTTATCAAAAAAGAGGTAACCATCAGTTTTAAAAAACAAGAAATTTCTTTAAGGAATGTAGTAGAAACCTTAAGCCATATTGGTTACGAACCTTCTATCAGTTTGCAAGATGTAGTTAAAGAAAATAGCAAATCTGTAAATAAAGAGCTGATCCTTAAAATTGCAGTAGCTGGTTTCTGTATGGGTAATGTAATGCTCTTTAGTTTTCCAGAGTATTTTGGATTAAGCAATTTAGAAAAGGAATTTCAATATTTATTTGCTTGGTTAAACTTGGCATTTTCTATTCCTGTTGCATTTTACTGTGGCAAGGAATATTTCATTTCTGCCATAACCAGCTTAAAACATAAACACATCAATTTAGATACACCACTAGCATTAATTATTGCAGTTTTATTAATAAGAACAGCTATTGCAGCCATATTTGATAATGGACCCGGTTTTGCAGATACCCTAACAGGCTTGGTATTTTTGTTGTTGATGGGCAAATGGGTTAAACAACGTACTTATCATCACATTTCTTTTGATAGAGATTACCGTTCTTATTTTCCAATAGCCATAACCACCCTTAAAGAAGGTAAAGAAAAACCAGTAGCCATTAATGAATTAACCATAGGAGATAGGCTATGGATTAGAAATGGAGAATTGGTGCCTGCAGATTCTATTCTGATGAAAGGTGATGCTTGGATGGATATGAGTTTCGTTACCGGAGAAACCGAGCCTCAGCAAAAAGTATTGGGAGAGATCATCTACGCAGGTGGAAAACAAATGGGCGAAGCCATTGAAGTAGAAGTGGTAAAGTTAGTTGCGCAAAGCTATTTAACAGGGCTGTGGAACAAAGAGCATTACACCGCAAGTTTTAAACAGAATTTTAATGATAGCGTAGCTAAGTATTTTAGCCTTGCCGTTTTTATCATCGCTTTTGGAGCTGCCGGATATTGGGTTTTCGAAAGTGATAGCAACAAAGCTTGGGCTGCATTTACAGCCATCATTATTGTGGCTTGCCCTTGTGTATTGGCGTTAAGTACTCCATTTACACTTTCGGCAATTCTTTCTGTATTTGATAAAAAGGGCTTTTATGTAAAGAATACCGATGCTGTAGAAGAAATGGCCAAATGTAATGCCATTGTTTTTGATAAAACAGGTACTTTAACAAGTACCGAAAATGCCAAGGTGTATTTTTCGGCTACCCTCAGCCCAGAAGATAAGATGTCGGTAGTTTCTTTACTCCGTCACTCCTCGCATCCATTAAGTAGGCAAATTTTAACCAGCCTAAATGTCAATCAATTCTATGCGATCTCGAAATATAAAGAAACTCCGGGTAAGGGTATTAAGGGTATTGTTAATGGCAAAATGGTATATGCCGGTAATGCTAGCATAGTTCCATTCGGCATACCAATATCGCCTTTAAGTGGGGTACATATTGTAATAGATAGTACCTATTTAGGCTGTTTTGTGGTAGCGCAAGAGTGGCGAAGTGATTTAGCTGTATTAATGACCAAATTACAAAAGAATTTTAAGTTAAAAGTACTTTCTGGAGATACCAATAAAGATGAAAAAGCCCTGGTTAGATTGTGCTCTCCAGCTACTGAAATTAAATTTGAGCAGAGCCCGAAGCAAAAATTAGACGCCATCATTAGTCTGCAAGAAAATGGCTCAAAAGTAATGATGCTTGGCGATGGCTTAAATGATGCTGGTGCTTTAAAACAGAGCGATTTTGGCATAGCAATTACCGATAACATCAACAACTTTACGCCCGGTTGCGATGCCATACTCAAAGGCAGCTCCTTGCATTACCTGCCAAATTTTCATCAACTCAGTAAAGATGGTTTAAAGGTGATTAAAATAAGCTTTGCCATTGCCATTGCTTACAACTGTGTAGGATTGTATTATGCCGTTCAGGGTACATTATATCCATTGGTTGCCGCAGTATTAATGCCTATTAGCACGATTACGATTATCAGTTTTACCACTATTGCTACCCGGTTTTTTGCCCGTAAAAATAAACTATCATGAACATACTCTATTTTTTGGTGGGCTGCAGTTTAGTAATGGCGCTTATCTTTTTGGCTGCATTTATCTGGTCCTTAAAAAATGGGCAGCATGATGATGTACATACCCCTGGTATCCGGATCTTATTTGATGATGAGGTAGAACTACCAGCTACAAAAACTGATAAAGATCATTTTTCTGAGTAATCCCAATCATCAGTTCAAACTGATGGGCTAAATACCTTTGATACATAACAAAACTCAACACTTCTATTGATTATGCAGTTAGAAAAATTTACTTACGACAACAAGATTGTACGCAATTTTGGGCTTGCCACCTTAGTTTGGGGCATTATCGGTATGACGGTAGGTTTGCTTGTTGCCATGCAATTATTTAAGCCTAGCTTAAACATGGGCAGCCAGTACACCACCTTTGGTCGCATTAGACCATTACATACCAATGCTGTTATATTCGCCTTTGTGGGTAATGCCATTTTTATGGGCGTATATTACTCTTTACAACGTCTGCTAAAAGCACGTATGTTTAGTGATGTGCTGAGCAAAATCCACTTTTGGGGTTGGCAATTAATTATTGTTTCGGCAGTGATTACTTTACCACTTGGTTTCACATCTTCACATGAATATGCCGAATTAGAATGGCCAATAGATATTGCCATTACCCTAATTTGGGTGGTATTTGGGATCAATATGTTTGGTACCATATTTAAACGTAGAGAGCGCCACCTGTATGTAGCCATTTGGTTCTATATTGCCACGTTTGTAACTATTGCGGTATTGCATATCGTAAACTCTTTTCAATTACCCATCTCTTTCCTAAAAAGTTATTATGTATTTGCTGGTGTGCAAGATGCGCTGGTACAATGGTGGTATGGGCATAATGCGGTTGCATTTTTCTTAACTACGCCTTATTTGGGGATGATGTATTATTTTTTGCCTAAAATGGCGAATAGACCTGTTTACTCTTATAAATTAAGTATCCTACACTTTTGGTCGTTGATATTTATCTATATCTGGGCAGGTCCACACCATTTATTATATACTTCTTTACCAGGATGGGCACAATCTTTAGGTGTAGCATTCTCTATTATGCTGATTGCACCAAGTTGGGGCGGTATGATTAATGGTTTGTTAACCTTACGTGGAGCTTGGGATAAAGTTCGTGAAGATGTGACCCTTAAGTTTATGGTAGTTGCCTTAACAGCCTATGGTATGGCAACTTTTGAAGGGCCAATGCTTTCTTTGAAACAAATAAATGGGGTAGCCCACTTTACCGATTGGATTGTAGCGCACGTACACGTTGGTGCTTTAGGTTGGAACGGGTTTTTAACTTTCGGCGTAATGTATTGGTTAATTCCAAGACTATACAAAACAGAATTATACTCTAAAAAAATGGCATCTTTCCATTTCTGGGTAGGTACATTAGGCATTTTATTCTATGCAGTGCCAATGTATTGGGCAGGTTTTACCCAAGGCTTAATGTGGAAAGAGTTTACGCAAGAGGGTTTACTTAAATATCCAAACTTTTTAACTACCACTTTACAGATCATTCCAATGCATGTATTACGTGCAATAGGAGGCGCATTGTACTTGACCGGGGTTATTGTAATGGCATTTAACTTAGGTAAGACCATGTTACGTGCTAAATTGGTTGCAAACGAACCCGCAGAGGCCATGTCTTTAGCAAAAGAGGTGGTGGATACTGATCCAGCAGATAAAAAATGGCACAGGGTATTGGAGCGTAAACCGATGAAATTTATGGTCCTCTCTTTAATCGTGATCTTAATTGGTGGTATGATAGAGATGATGCCAACTTTTACCATCGAATCTAACATTCCAACTATTGCTAGTGTAAAACCTTATTCTCCTTTAGAATTACAAGGTAGAGATTTATATATACGAGAGGGTTGTGTAAACTGCCATACGCAAACTGTTCGTCCTTTCCGCTCAGAAACAGAACGTTATGGGGAGTATAGTAAAGCTGGAGAATATGTATATGACCATCCGTTTTTATGGGGCAGTAAACGCACCGGGCCAGACCTGCACCGTGTTGGAGAGAAATATACTAATGCTTGGCACTATAACCACATGTTAGATCCAACATCCATGTCGCCAGGTAGTATTATGCCACCATACCCTTGGTTAATTAGTCAGCAATTAGATATTACCACAACTGAGGCTAAAATTAGAGCGATGCAAACATTGGGTGTTCCTTACAGAGCTAATTTCGATAAAGAGGCTAATGTCAAATTAATGGAGCAAGCAGACCTAATTTCGGCAGACTTAAAACAGAACAATATCAATGTAAAAAGCGATAAAGAGATCATTGCACTTATTGCCTATCTACAAAGGTTAGGTACAGATATTAAAGCCAATAAATCAGTTATACCTTCAAATCAGTAAATCATGTTTAAGCAAATAAAAGATCTAGCAGGAGGCGAATTTTACTTAATTACCTCACTCATTATATTCATGGTATTTTTTCTTATTGTGGGTATTTATCTTATCAAATTAAGCAAAAGCCATGTGAGCTTAATGAGTAATATGCCAATTGAAGACCATCAAACTAACCAATATGAAGCAAATTAACACTGCACTCTCGCTCTTATTTTTAAGCTTTGCCTCATTTGCCAGTGCCGATGAAGCCAGTAAGAAAGCTACGCCAGAACCAAGTATTGGATTGTCTACTACAGAATTATTGATTGTAGCGCTACTGCTATTTGCTGTAGTACTTCTTTTTGTATCGGTAATGCTTTTTAGGGTTTTCAAAGTTATGTATAAGGAGAAACTAAACCCAACTCCTTATGTAAAATACATTCCTGAAGAAGCGGTTGATTATGATACTTGGCTTAAACAACAAAAAACACAGCCAAACATCTGGACTAAACTTTTGAGTTTAAAACCTATAGAAGAAGAAAAAGATATGGTTATCCCTCATGCCTACGATGGGATCAACGAATTGAATAATCCGGTACCTGCATGGTTTAACTTTTTGTTTTATGGTACTATGATTTTTGCGGCAGGCTATTTATACTATTATCATATTGGCGAATACGGCGAGCGTCAGGATCAAGAGTACGAAACAGAGTTGGTAAAGGCAGCCGAAGCGAAGCGTAAGTTTTTAGCTGGATCAGCAGCTAGCATAGATGAAAATTCGGTAAAAATAGATCCCAGCTTTGTGGCTAATGGTAAAATAGTTTACAGTACCAATTGCGCTGCTTGCCATGGTCAAAATGGAGAAGGTTTGGTAGGACCCAATTTAACAGATGAGTTTTGGCTGCATGGAGGTGGTATCAACCATATCTTTAAAACGATTAAATATGGTGTTCCAGAAAAAGGAATGGTGAGTTGGGAGAAAAACCTAACGTCTAAAAATATCAGCGAGGTTGCCAATTATATCTTAACGTTAAAAGGTACAAATCCTGCGAATGCAAAAGCTCCGCAAGGAGAAAAATACGAAGAAGAGACTAGTGCGCAAGATACCGTGAAAAATGAAACAGCAAAAGCAAATTAAAGAAACCTCAAAGGGACGTAACTTTCTTTATCCAAAGAAACCATCTGGTAAATTATATACTTATCGAAAATGGGTAAGTTACGTTCTTTTGTCTTTTTTGTTTGCTGCACCATTTCTTAAAATGAATGGAGAGCAGTGGGTTTTGCTCAATTTTATTGAACGTAAATTTGTATTCTTTGGGCTAATTTTTACACCACAAGATTTTTATCTCTTTGCTTTGGCCATGTTGATCATGCTCATTTTCATTGTTTGTTTTACGGTGATATTGGGCAGACTGTGGTGCGGTTGGGTTTGTCCACAAACCATTTTTATGGAAATGGTCTTTAGAAGGGTAGAGTATTGGATAGAAGGCGATGCCAATAAACAACGGAAACTAGATGCGCAGGAATGGAATACAGAGAAGCTAATTAAAAAAGGAAGCAAACATATTATTTTTATGCTTATTTCTTTCTGTATTGCTAATACCTTTTTAGCTTATCTAATCGGTTCAGATGTATTATATAAAATCATTACCGAACCAATTGAATTACATGTATCTGGTTTCTTATCTATCTGGCTATTTACGTTTATCTTTTATGGTGTTTTTGCTTATGTAAGGGAAGTAGTTTGTACAGTAATATGTCCTTATGGCAGATTACAAGGTGTACTACTTGACAATCAGAGTTTAATTGTTGCTTATGATGAACAGCGTGGAGAACCAAGGGCTCGCTTGCAAAAAAATGTAATAGCTACAGCCAAAGGCGATTGCATTGATTGTGGCTTATGTGTGCAGGTTTGCCCTACGGGAATTGATATTAGGCAAGGAACACAATTAGAGTGCGTAAACTGTACAGCCTGTATAGATAGTTGCAATGAGGTAATGCTCAAAATTAACAAACCATTAGATTTAATAGGCTTTTATAATCAAGACTACATCCAACATAAAAAACCATTTAAACTGAGTATAAAGGCTTATGGTTATGCTGCGGTTTTGGTAGTGGTAATGTTTGTTTTCTCTAGCCTTATTTACAAACGACAAGATGTAGAAACTACCGTACTAAGGGCGAGTGGTACTTTGTTTCAGACCAAGAGTGATGGTTCGATTAGCAATTTGTACAATGCCGAATTGATTAATAAAACCAATAAAGAGATTAAGTTTAAGTTTAGATCTCAAAATCCTGAAGATAAGATTGAGTTTATCCAAGTGCCTAAGGTTTTACCAAAAGAAGGAACTACCCAAATTACGTTTTTCTTAATCAAAAAACCAGCTACAATAAAAGAATATAAGTCTACTGTAGTGTTCGAAGTACTCGACGGTAAAGCAATTATCAGCACGGCTGAAACTACATTTTTTTCGCAACCCTAATTTTGAAGGGTTCAATTAACGATTAAACAAATGCATATGAATTGGGGAACAAAAATAGTTTTAGGAATGGTAGCTTTTATGCTATTCATTATAGCAATGGTGGTGTATATGTTTCGTGTCCACGGTGATGATGCGCTGGTAGAGGAAGATTATTATGAAAAGGGGATAAACTACAACCAAGAATACAATGCCAAACAGAATACGTTGAATGATGGTGTGGAGCCAGTTATTAGAATTAATGAAAATCAAATCATCATTCAATTAAAAGATAGTGCTACGTACGAATTAAAACTAATGCGCCCTGCCTCTGCTAAGGATGACGATTTGATTAAAGGCAAAACGATAGGCGATGCAAATTTAATTTTAATTGACCGATCTGAAATGCATAAAGGTTTGTGGTTCTTAGATTTAAAATGGCTAAGTAATGGAAAGGATTATCAATTTAAAAAGAATATCACCTTGTGATGAATAACCTACCGCTTGCATTTTTGATGGGTCTTTTGGGTAGTTTGCATTGCGCTGTAATGTGTGGTCCGCTAATGTTAAGCCTGCCATTGCAAAACACTAGTTTACTTAAATCTGCCTTGCAGTTGATATGGTATCAATTAGGTAGGATATTAATTTATACCCTATTGGGTGTATTGGTTGGATGGATAGGAAATAGTTTTACTGTTTTTGCTAATCAAGAAATACTTAGTTTAACTATTGGTGTGCTTTTGGTAATTTTTACCATTTTACAGTTAAGTGGCTATCAGCTTAAGAGTATAAACAACCTACAGCAGAAAATGATAACTCCGTTAAGTAAATTGATGGGTAAATTATATGGCTTACCTATTTGGGGATTTTTTGCAGGTTTATTAAATGGCTTATTACCTTGTGGAATGGTTTATTTGGCCTTAGCTACCGCATTAAATACAGCTAGTTTACAGGGAGGTGCAAATTTTATGTTTCTTTTTGGTTTAGGTACCATGCCGCTGATGTTAATGATTTCTTTAGGTGGTATTTATTTGAAAAAGTACATTAGATTTAATACGCAAAAACTAGTTCCGTACTTTATGTTATTTATGGGTACATTGCTTATTTTGCGTTCTGCAGATTTAGGCATACCTTTTTTATCACCAAACAATAGTACACATACGCATGTTAATGTAGCTGAGTGTAAGTAACATTCATCAATAGCTTCAAACATCGCTTATAGAAGATTGTTAATTCATCACACAATCTTTATCCTATGAAGTTATTGAACAAAAAATATATCATTCTAATTGTTATCGCTATTAGTCTGTTCTCTTGTAAAAGCGGTCCATTTAACTTACTTAAGGCAGGTTCGCCGCACCAACAGTATGAGCGAAAATTAGTTACCGCTGGTTTAAACCAAACCTCCATGGGTAATTTATGGATCAACAAAGCCACAGCTATCCTTCAAAAAGCCTTAACTATCAGCTTGCCTTATCAAGAGACTGGGTATTTTGCTGCAGATAAGGTAGAGGCAACCGCATTTAGGTTTACTTTACAAAGGGGCCAAAAACTGCAGGTTAAATTAAATAAAAAACCAATTGAAGGCTTTATTGTCTATGCAGACTTTTGGGAAGTAAAAGAAAACGGCGAATTTAAATTGATAGCATCTGCAGACAGTGCAGGTAATCGCTTAGAAGCTGATGCGAATAATACAGGGACATATATTTTAAGATTACAGCCAGAATTGTTAGGGAGCGGTTCTTACACAGTGGAAATTACTGCTGGAGCATCTTTAGCTTTTCCTTTAAAAAATACAAGTAGAAAACAAATTCAAAGTTTTTATGGTGTAGGAAGAGACGCCAATACCAGAAAGCATGAAGGTATTGATATTTTTGCGGCATTTCGTACGCCTGTTATTGCGGTAGCTGCAGGTACGATTACCAGAGTTAACGAGAATAATTTAGGGGGAAAAGTGGTGTGGTTTAGGCCAGAAGGTAAGGATTACACTTTGTATTATGCACACTTAGACGAGCAAACGGTAACAGATGGGCAATCGGTGGTTTATGGAGATACTTTAGGCAGAATGGGAAATACTGGGAATGCCAAAACAACACCACCTCATTTACATTTTGGAATTTATACCAGTGGGGGAGCAATTGATCCATTGCCTTTTGTTGATCCAGCAATTCAGGTTGTGCCAAAGATTTACGCCTCAACGGATAGGTTAAACACAACCATGAGGACTAATGCCAAAGTTACATTAGATCCAGCTGTTACAGATCAGGTAAGCAATACAGCAATAAATAGCGGAACAATTTTAAGGATAGCAGCAGCCACAGGGAATAATTACAAGGTCGAACTGCCGAATGGGCAAATTGGTTATGTCAATTCGAAGATATTAACTTCCACCACGAAACCTTTATCAAAATACAGGGTAAGTTCGGACCAGTTGCCCGTTTATGATAAGCCAGATAGCTTAGCTGCAGTTAAGCTTAGGTTAAAAAATGGAGAAACTGTTGGCGTTTTAGGAAGCTTCAATCAATTTCAATTGGTCGTAAACGAAGCAAATGAAACTGGATGGATTAAAAATTAGATTGATTAAGCATTGCTTTCTTCACATTCCTGTCATCAAATGTAATATAATAGGAATATCGGGAATTACCGATATATATTTGCATTATGGATCAGATAGAAATATTTAAAGCACTTTCTAATAAAACCAGGATACAGATTTTAGGATGGCTAAAAGAGCCTGAAAAACATTTTCCAGAGCATAAAGCCAATTGCGAAACCAATGGCGTTTGTGTAGGTCTAATTCAACAAAAGGCTGGTTTAACACAATCTACAATCTCAGAATACTTATCTATTTTGCAAAGAGCTGGGTTGGTTACTGCAACTAGGTTAGGGCAGTGGACTTATTACAAGAGAAATGAAACTGCATTTGAAGAATTAAGTCATCTAATTGCATCCGAATTATAACAAAATTTATGAGCACAAAACAACTAGCCACACTTCCGTATTCGGTTTTAGATTTAGCTGGCGTAATACAAGGTAATACCATTGCCGATACTTTTACAAATAGTGTAGCCCTTGCACAGCATACCGAACAATTGGGCTACCAACGTTATTGGTTTGCAGAACATCATAATATGATTAGCGTAGCCAGTTCTGCTACTTCAGTTTTAATTGGGCATATTGCTGGTCACACCAAAACCATTAGAGTAGGTTCTGGAGGTATTATGTTGCCTAACCATACCCCTTTAATTATCGCAGAGCAATTTGGAACTTTAGCAACTTTATATCCCAATAGAATTGATTTAGGTTTGGGCAGAGCGCCAGGTACAGATCAACTTACCGCATTTGAGATCAGAGGCGAACGCTTTCAGTCTCCACAAAATTTCCCACAAGATGTATTAAAATTACAACGTTTTTTGGGAGATGATAATTATAATAGCAAGGTAAGGGCAATTCCAGGCGAAGGAACCAATGTACCTATCTGGATTTTGGGATCGAGTACAGAAAGTGCACATTTAGCGGCATCTTATGGTTTACCGTATGCTTTTGCCAGTCATTTCGCACCAACTTATTTCTTAGAAGCGATACAAATTTACAGGCAAAATTTCCGTCCATCTGCAACTTTAAAAGAACCTTATGTAATGTCGTGTGTAAATGTAGTTGCTGCAGATACAGATCTGGAAGCAGAGCGTTTATCTACTTCTTTAAAACGATTATTTATGGGCATTGTAACCGGTAAACGAGAGCTTTTACAACCACCTGTTGACAATATGGACGAGGTTTGGGACGATATGGAAGAGGCTGCGGTAAACCAAATGTTGGCAGTAGCCTTTATTGGTGGACCAGCAAAACTAAAGGCTGATCTTCAATCATTTTTAGCACAAACACAGGTTGATGAGTTAATGGTTACCTCCCATATTTATGACCACGAGGCTAGGCTTCACTCTTATCAACTATTTGCAGACGTAATTAAAAATAGTTAGTTCAAACTCTTAATAACATTAATTTTTAATATATTAATATATGGAATACAGACAATTAGGCGCCTCTGGTTTAAATGTTCCTGTACTTAGTTTTGGTACAGCAACTTTTGGTGGTGCAAATGAGTTTTTTAAAGCTTGGGGATCAACTCAAGTTGATGAAGCAAAGCATTTAATTGATCTTTGCATGGAAGCTGGCGTTAATCTATTTGATACCGCAAATATTTACTCTGGTGGCATTGCCGAAGAAATTTTAGGTAAAGCAATTGCGCATTTACAACGTGATCAAATATTAATTTCTACTAAGGCAACTTTTCCAATGAGCGATGCGCCAAACGATTTTGGTTCGGGCAGACTGCATTTAACAAAACAAGTTGAAGACAGCTTAAAAAGATTAAATACAGATTATATAGATATTTACCACATGCATGGTTTTGATGCCAAAACACCGGTTGAAGAAACTTTGAAAACATTAGATAATCTAATTCAAAGTGGAAAAGTAAGATATATTGCCGCTTCAAATTTTTCGGGCTGGCATTTAATGAAATCTTTATCAGCTTCAGAAAGATATGGTTGGTCTAAATATATCGGTCATCAAGTGTTGTATTCTTTATTTGATAGAGAATTTGAATGGGAGCTAATGCCCTTAGCGATCGATCAAAGTGTTGGAACTATGGTTTGGAGCCCATTATCTTCTGGTAAATTAGGTGGAAGATACGAGCGAGGCAAGCCAATCCCAACTGATAATAGAATTCAACAAGGTGGTGCACACGGACCAGCCTTAGATGAAGAACGTTTGTTTAAAATTGTGGACGAACTGAAGTTAATTGCAGCAGAAACTGAAAAAACGGTTCCTCAAGTTGCCTTGAATTGGTTGTTACAAAGACCAACTATAGCTAACATCATTATTGGGGCAAGAAATGAAGCGCAATTGAAACAGAATTTACAAGCAGTAGGTTGGAATTTAACTTTAGATCAAATCAAAAGGTTAGACGAAGCAAGTTATGTTTATCCTATTTATCCTTATTGGCATCAGCAACAAAATACAAAATTAGTGCCTCAGCCTAAATTCTATTAATTGGCATTTTAAATTATACTATACACCATCAGTCTATTTGATCTAATTTCAGTAGGCTGATGGTTAAATATATTTAACTAGTTTAAAGTTAATATCTTAATTGGATTGCTTAATAATTTATGAATTGGGCATTTATCGGCGATGATCATTAGGCGTTGTCTATGTTCATCAGTTAAATCTCCTGTAAATTCAATTTTTCTAGAAATGGTAGTTTCTTTACTCATTTCTTCTTCTTTACAAATCGCCAACTCAATTTTAATAGTCTCTAGTGGAATTTCTTTTCTATCGGCATACATCCTTATAGTTATCGCTGTACAGCTGCCCAAACTTGCCAACAATAATGCACCTGGATTCATCCCTTCATCAGTTCCACCTAATTCTGTAGGTTCATCAGCGTAAATGAAATGTCCTCCGGCATATACCTTTGTTTTGTATCTTGATCGATCTAATTCTGTTATTGCGGTAATTAATGCGCTGCCCATAGTTAAAATATTAATCCTTAAATTTACGATAAACATAGCATAAAATATGGAAGAACTCAATGAAGCCCAGCAAAGATTAGCCAGTTTTCGCACTTTTATAGGTAGAGAGATTACCAATTCTCCATCTAATTATATGAATTGGCTAAAACCGACTTTAATTAGCGCTGAGCGTGGAGAACTGCACTGCAGTTACCTGGTTAGAAAAGAAATGACTAATCCCTATGCTATTTTGCATGGCGGCATTACTGCTGGTATTATTGATGATCTGATTGGGGCTACAGTATATATCTTAGGTTTAAGTGGAAGATATACTACTGTTAATAACAATATCGATTACTTCGCACCTGCTGCAGAAGGAGATATTATCACTGCAAAAACTGCGATCGTAAAACAAGGGCGATCAATTATCAATCTACAATGTGAAGTTTTCTTACCATCAAAAAATAGATTAATCGCTAAGGGCTATTCTAATATGTTGAATATTGGGTAGGCGAAATGGTTCATAGTATATGGTTAATGGTCCATAGCCAGAGTGCCTATGTTTCCAAGTCATTAACTATTAACCATCAGCTATTAACCTAATTCGTGTTTGGTCAATAGTCCATAGCCCATAGCCAGGATGCCTATGTAGCCAAGCCATTAACTATTAACCATCAGCTATTAACCTAATTCGTGTTTGGTCAATAGTCCATAGCCCATAGCCAAGGTGCCTATATATCCAAGCCATTAATAAGATGCCAAACTCCTAACAAGATAAGCCAAATTTATCCTTTTTTAGAGGTGTTATAGAGTGTTTGTATACCTCTTTGTTACCCTAAAGGTATAGAAAAGGAAAGGGTTTGGTTAAGAGAAGGTGGAGAAAACCTTGGCAAACACTAGGCTTGCTGTCTAGTTGGTATAGGGTAAAGGTACGGCAAGGACGTATGACGGCTATTATGTTTGTGCACATTAGGTAGACTTTTTGTAGACTTTACGTGGAGTTAGGGTGGACTTTCAGAAATTATCTAAAAGAAATTTAGACAATTATTTAGATACAGATTTGAATTACGCTCTTGATTACTAATATACAAAAAAGAGACAAAGCTTTATAGTCACAAATAAATTAATTTAAGTAAACAGAAACTCAGATTAGCGTAAAATAATTAAGCTTGAAAGCCAATTAGTTGGCTAATCATGTTTCGTCTTTTCGAACGCATGGAGGAATTTATATATTAACCCCCTATACCATCGCCAATTAGCCTGTAGTCGATAGTCAGGTTACATATGCACCCTAGCTTTAATAGTTTAATAGATTTCTCCTCACGAAATTTCGTTCGAAACGATGAATTATTCAAGATTATCGTAACTAGTCTCCATTAACGTCATATCGACGCAGTGCAACGAGGAGATATCTACTTAGATGAATTAAAAGAAAACACATATTAGATTTCTCCTCTCGAAAAACTTCGTTCGATGATGTACTTATTAATGTGTCGTGTTTTCGAACGACTGTGAGAATTTATATATTAACCCTATAACATTATCCTATAGTCGATAGTCAGGTTGTCTATGCATCCAAGTCATTAACTGTTTGCCATTAACTATTGACCTATCAACTCATCTCTGTAAGATTTCTTAATAAAAAATTAATTTTAGCTAAACAATTGGTTATTAGATTTGTTATATCATCACCCTAAAACCAAATGTGCCATGTTAAACGATTATTTAAACCTCCAATTCGACGTTAAAGGAAAAACTTTTAAAGGTTTCTGCATGAGAATTCAAGATGATTTTCATTTAACCTATGCCGTTATTTTAGAAGATTGTCACTCATTTTGTATTTGGCTAGACGATAAATCATCAAAATGGTACTCGTCAAAATTTACCAATCTAGATCCAAGTGTGTTAGATCAAATTATTGGTAGGTTAGACGAAAAGTCTGAATCTAATTTTGCCGGAATTTCTTAGTTTTTAGCCAATTTCTGCTATTTATATTAATATTTATTCTTTATAGGCTGTTTTATTAAGTTTTAATAAGCGAATTTTCTTAAATTCAAACCAACTTAAACTTAATTCACAGTATATGAACAAGAAATCTATCCTCATTTTATTTGGATTGCTATTGTTTGCTATGTTTACCTATGCTCAAAAAACAATAAGGGGTAAGGTAACAGATGCAAAAGATGGAAGTCCGATTACCGGCGTAAGCGTAATGGTTAAAGGCCTAAGCGGTACTGGAACAAGTACTTTAGCTGATGGCTCTTACACAATTAATGTACCTGCTAATGCTAACATTTTAATATTTTCTTATTTGGGTTTTATTCCAAAAGAAATTTCAATAGGTACTAGTAACGAAGTTAATGCAAGTTTGCAAGAAGATGCACAAACATTAGAAGGGGTTATGGTAGTGGCCTATGGTACTGCAAAAAAAGATACTTACACAGGATCAGCGGTGGCAATTAATCAAAAGGCAATTAAAGATCTCCCTGTTACTTCCTTCGAAAATGCACTAGCAGGCAGAGTTCCGGGTGTACAGGTAACTTCATCATCAGGACAAGCAGGGGCAACCTCTAGTATTAGAATTAGGGGTATTGGCTCAATGAATGCTTCGAATGAACCTTTATATGTAATTGATGGAGTACCGGTTGTTTCTGGTAATGCTGGTCAAATGAGCGATTATACCATGGCATCAAATAATGTGATGAGCTCAATTAATCCCGCTGATATTGAAAGCGTAACAATCTTAAAAGATGCAGCAGCATCTTCGTTGTATGGATCTAGAGCAGCTAATGGAGTAGTAATCATTAATACCAAAAGAGGTAAATCTGGCAAGCCTGTTATCAATTTTAAATCTTCTGTTGGATTAACTCCAAGTTGGGCAACTGACAATTATGAAGCTGCTGGCATTCAGGAACAAACTAACATGTTGTATCGGATTTTTCACGATGTGAGAACTTCTGCCGGACAATCGGAAGCAGCTGGTAATACCTACGCTTTAACTCAATTAAATAATAGATTTGGTAGACATGGATATAAATTTACAACGGCAGGGACTACACTTGGTGAAAATGTGATTATTGGTGGGATGACTGATGGCTTAGTAAATAGAGAAGGCAGTTATTTTGATTGGGAGGATGCCCTTTTTAGAACTGCAGTTTTTCAAACTAATGATCTATCAGTGAGTGGTGGAGACCAAAACACAACCTACTATTCTTCTTTGTCTTATACAAAGGATCAAAGCAGGGTTAAAGTAAATAACTTTGATCGTATTTCTGGTAGGGTTAATTTAAATCAGAAAGTTGGCAAATACATAGAATTTATGACCAATGTAAATTTTGCAAGGAGTGGCCAGTCTGGTTATAATGATACTAGGAATACAGGATCTAACTACTTTTTACAATCTCGCAACTTATTATGGCCTTTTTACTGGCCAACGGATTATAAAACTGGAGCCCCATTTACTGCAAGGTTTGGAAGTTTAGCACAGAATGCGGTATATTATGATAACGAATGGGAGAATGAATCGATAACAAAAAGGATTACTGCAAATGAAACCTTAACTGTTAAAATTTTACCAGAATTGAATTTGAAATCAGTTTTTTCATATGATAATGCACAGGTATCTGACCATATTTATTACAGTGCTAATCACTTTAATGGAGCTGTAACAAAAGGTTCAGTTACTGAAATGACCACCAATACCAATAAATGGGTATCTTCTACAACCTTAAATTTTAACAAGCAATTTGGATTACATAATTTCGGGTTTTTAGCTGGATTTGAGGCGGAAAAAAATAAAACAGATTTCCAGCGTGCTACAGGAACAGATTTACCTTCAAGTGCTTTACATACGGTAGCAACAGCTGGCGTACTTAGCGCAAGTGCATACGATTGGGGTAATTCTATAGTATCTGGTTTGTCTAGAGCAGAATATAATTATAATCAAAAATATTTTTTATCTGGATCATTTCGTCGTGATGGATCTTCAAGATTAGGACCAGAAACAAGATGGGGTAACTTTTATTCGGTAGCTGGAGCTTGGAAAATCAATAGCGAGGAATTTATGAAGAATGCTACAGCGATTAGTAATTTGCGTTTGAGAGCATCATATGGTGTTAACGGTACATTGCCGACTGGTAATTTTGGCTGGAGAACATTAACGGGTTACAGTGCCAAGTATATGACCCAACCTGGTGGTGGCATTACTAGCATTGCAGATCCTAATCTAACTTGGGAAACCAGTTATTCTTCCAACCTAGCCTTAGAATTTGGATTATTTAACAATCGGATCTCGGGTACTGTTGAGTATTTTAACCGTGATTCGAAAGACTTGTTGCAAGATGTTCCAATTTCTATGGTGACAGGTTTTAGTTCTACTTTAAGGAATGTTGGAGAAATCAATAATCGTGGTCTTGAGGTTGACTTAGGGGGAGATATTATTCGCAAAGACGGTTTAAGATGGAGTGCAAGCGTAAATGCTTCTTTCATTAAATCAAAAGTTACTAAGTTGTATAGCAACGGTACCACCCCAGCAGGGCAAGATATCATTTGGTACGACCCAACTGGAGGAGATGCAAGAGCGCAATTTATTTATAGAGAGGGGCAATCTACACTAACCTTATACGGATATGAATGGGCAGGGGTAAATTCTATAAACGGCAAAAATGTTTGGTATAAGAATGGAGCACCTGCTGCAACTGATGATATCGTTTATAATGGAAGGGCTGCTACTTATAAATATGCAAATGCAGCTTTTACAACTTTAGGCGATGCTATGCCAGATGTATACGGTGGTGTAAATACAGATGTTGAATATAAAGGGTTTACACTAGCCTTAAATTTTAACTATAAAATTGGTGGTAAGTTATATGATGGCGCATTTAAGGATGTTGCTGATGATGGTTATTATTGGGAGAGAATTAGAGCCCAAGAATATTACGACAATATGTGGACACCAACAAATACTAGTGGAACCTTGCCAAAATTGGATGGTAATGATTTAACAGATCCTATACAATATAGTAGTCGTCAGATGCACGACGCTAGTTTCTTAAGACTTAAAAATATAACATTAGCTTATAACTTACCTAAAAATTTAATAAATAAAATTGGAAGTTCTAATGCTAGGGTATACTTTAATGGTTCAAATTTGGTAACCTTCTCCAAGTATAAAATTGCTGATCCAGAAGTAAATCAATATGGAACTAGAGGTTGGGAAACCCCAATTGGTAAAACATATACTTTTGGGATTGAATTAAGTTTCTAATGATTAAAGATTTTAAGATGAAAAAAGTAAATATATTTTTGATTGGGCTTTTAGTAATAGGGCTCACATCATGTAAAGATTTTCTGGACGTTAAACCTAGTAATTCTGGGGATGCGGCAATAGCCATACAAACTCCAGCTGATGCGCAAATAATGATTAATGGATTAATGCGTAATATGACAAGTTCTGATTATTATGGCAGAAATTTCATGCTATATGGAGATGTTAAGGGAGGTGATTTTACTATCTACTCTAGAGGTAGAGGTTTAGATGGACTTTACATGTTTGATCATGCGGCTAATGCTGGTAGTAACTCTGGCTTTTGGTCTCAACTCTATTTTAGCATTCTACAGGCAAATAATCTATTAGAAAGTATTGCTAAACTGGAGGCTGCAGGAGCAAGTGGTTTTGCTAGTGCAAAAGGCCAAGCACTTACTGCACGAGCTTTAATGTATTTTGATTTAGTACGTTTATATGGAAAGGCATACGATGATGATAAAACATCATTTGGTGTTCCAAATATAACAACGGTGCTGACTTCTTCTGCACAACCACTCCGTGCTACAGTAGAACAAAATTATACGCAAATTTTAAATGATCTGAAAGTTGCTGCTCCATTGCTAGCTAAAGCAAAAGCTAATGGCTATTTAAATTATTACGGTAATTTAGCTTTACAAGCCAGAGTGTACCTATACATGAAAGATTATACCAATGCTTTAAAAGCTTCAGAAGAGATTATCAATAGTAATGTATATGCTTTATATACAAATGCTACCTGGGTAGATTCTTGGAAAGCACAGTTTGGTACCGAGTCTATTTTTGAATTGGGTATTTTTGCTACGGAGAATGATTTAACAACTGGATCGTTAGGTTTTTATCACAGACGTAGAGCGCATGGAGCAAGTACGGTTTTGGGATGGTTTATGACTAGTGATTATTTCTTAAACCGTTTAAAAGAAGATGCTACGGATGTTAGATGGGGTGTAATGAGTTTTGATGAAACTTCTGCAACACGCATGGGATCTCTTTATAAATATAGTGGTAGCACTGCACTAGCTGGAGATGGTAAAGCAACCAATACAGCTGTAAATATAAAGGTGATCAGGTTATCTGAAATATACCTCATTGCCGCAGAAGCAGCTTTAGCTACTGACCCAGGTAAAGCGGCTACTTATTTAAATGCAATTCGTAAAAGAGCACCATTATTAACACCTGCAACAGCTGCAACAATTACTATTGATATGATTTTAGACGAGAGAAGTAAGGAGTTAGTTGGTGAAGGTCAGCGCTTCTTCGATATGATCCGTTTAAATAAAACAATTACATTTAATGATGAATTTGGTAATATCTCTGTTCCTACCAGAACTAAAAGTATTGATAGAACCTTCTTTAAAACAAGATTACCAATATCACAAGGTGAAATTAATGCAAATCCTGGTTTAAAAGCTCAGCAAAACCAAGGGTACTAATCAATTTATTTTACAATTATGAAAAGAGGCTATATCGCAAATTACGATTAGCCTCTTTTTGTTTTTCTAGACTAAAGATTATTGCACTCTGATCAATTTCTTCACAACTCGATATATCTTTTGCAACCCAAGCTAATTAAAACTGACGAAGTCTATAGTGTAATGAGAATGAAAAGACGTAGTAAGTTTTTAAGAAAGACCTTTGTTTGCTAAACATACGCGGAAAAGATTGCCAGCCCACGTTCAATGTCACTAAGTTAACGTGAGTTCGGGTTAAGCTTTTTGTACTTATAAGCTATCTCGAGCCTGAGTAACAGCTCTCCGTTCTACTAAATCGGCCTTGGCTAGTGCGGAATGCAACAATTTGCCAGAGCATTAAATTAATAGCGCTAGGCGCAGCCGTGGATTTTATTTATAGTTATTAGCTGTTTTCAATTGTATAAATGAGCTACGCTTACGCTTCGGTTTTTGCATACTTTTTTCATCTACAGGAAACCTGAGCCTGCGAAAGCATGAATACCATTGAAAATATAAACAACTGATGAATAAATTTTGTCCGCGAAGCGACAGAATCCTAAATATGTTTCAGAAGCCGATGATTTTAAACCTCAACCATTGTGTTTGCTGTTTAAAGGCTATTTCTTATATCGAACTCACGTTAAGTTGATGAGAAAAGCAAAAAATATTGTCATCCTGAGCCTGTCGAAGGACAAAAATTTTTTACTTTTTGAACGTTAACATGGGTCTTCGACAAGCTCAGACTGATATACATTGTGCTTAACTTAATAACATTGTGTCTGCGGTGGGCAGGTAGCATTGGCAGGACTTGCGTTAATAACATTACTGCAATTGCTTTGCTAATTAAACAGCGATAAGATTTTCTTAACCTACAAACTACTGCCAAAAAACAAATAAGCTAAACCTATTGCAGTACAAACACCAACTAAATCGGCCAATAACATTGCGCCAACAGCATAACGGGTGTTTTTAATACTTACCGAACCAAAATATACTGCAATTACATAAAATGTAGTATCTGATGCACCTTGGAAAATACCTGATAATTTACTGGCAAAGGAATCTGCACCATAAGCTGTCATGGTATCAACCATCATTCCTCTGGCTGCACCACCACTTAAGGGCCTAATTAATGCGGTTGGTAAAGCTTCTACAAAGCGAGTGTCTGCTCCAATAAAGGCAAATAAGTTCTTTATTCCTAAAATTACCACATCGAAAGTACCACTGGTTCTTAACATGCTAATAGCTACTAACATCCCAACCAAATAGGGGATAATTTTAACTGCAGTTTCAAAACCATTTTTTGCACCATCTATAAAAGCATCAAAAACATCTATCTTTTTATAAATACCCCCTAGAACGATTAATAAAAAAACAAGTAAGATAAGTCCATTGCTAAGTACACCAGAGAATTGTTTAATGCCATCTGCATCCAATGAAGTTACGTACCAAACCAATACGGCAATTACTAAAGAAATACTCAATATCCAACCCACAATAACAGGTTGAAAGAGGTTGATTTTCTGTTTAAAGGAAACAATCATCATTGCTGCCATGGTACCCACAAAGGTTACAATTAAACATGGAATAAATACATCTGTTGGGTCTGAAGCGTTTTGAGAAGCACGGATGGCAATTACACTCACGGGGATTAGGCTTAAGCCTGCAGCATGTAAACATAAAAACATTAGTTGAGAGTTGCTAGCTACTTCTTTATTTGGATTAAGCTCTTGTAAACTTTCCATTGCTTTTAAACCAAAAGGAGTTGCTGCGTTATCTAAACCTAATAAATTGGCAGAAAAATTCATGATCATGTGTCCCATAGATGGGTGACCTTTTGGGATTTCTGGAAACAATTTAGAAAAGAATGGACCAACAATTCTGGATAATAAACGAATACCACCTGCTCTTTCTGCAATGCTCATAAAACCCATAAAAAGAGCTAGAATACCAATTAGTTTTAGGCATAACTCCACAGATGTCCAACAAGTTTCGATGATTCCATTTACCTTGGTCAGGTTGGTCGGATCGTCTGCTTTACCCACTACCATCCAGCTAAATATTTCTGTTTGACCGAAAAAGAAACATTTAATGCAAGCTACCAAGATGGCTACCACGATAAAGCCCGACCATATTCTACTTAATGCCATTGTTTTTAATTTAGATGTTGAATGTAGTATTTTTTATAGTAATTCTCCATTTTCGAAAGCTAAAATCAGCTCATTACCATCAAATAATTGGAAATGTGCATTTTTAAATATTTTGATTTCTCCTTTTACAGTTAATGTACCAGTGTTATAAGTTTGATAAGCATCGCAGAAACTCAAATCGCCAATATCCTGAATGTCGTAGATTTTATAAGTTCCATTACCATCAGGGCTTGGTTTTTCTTCGTAATTAATGCCAATGCTTACTTCCACATCATTTAATGTTACATTATGGATTAAGATATGGAAAATCTGTTTGTTGTTTTTTGGAATAGAAAAGTAGTTTTTAAGATCTTGTTTTTGGTAGGTAGGCTTACAGATTGACGATAGGCCCGATAAGATTGCAGCGAAATAATATGCTCTGATTTCCTGTTTTTCGTAATCTGCTGCCAAACCACCTGCTTCGATTAATATGGTCGCAGTTCCGGCTTTTTGGAAATTATCGCCAAATGCTCGAGGTTCAAATTCATCATCAAATAGGCCAATATGCTGGGGGATAAGCTCAGTTAAATCTGCAAACATATCAGCAATTACCAACATGGCACTTTTTCGGGTCTCATCAATACTTAAATCTTCATCCAGAGCAGGAGCTAAGAAGGAAAGTGTAGCTGGTTTCAAACTTCCAGAAACACTCCAAAGCGTTAATTGATCGTGCAAGTTAAAGCCGAAATCTGGATTGATAGCTGCTCTGCACTGTTTTAATATTTTAGCTTCTGGAGAAGTTTCCTTTAAAAAATCACGATTGATATCTATTTGTTGACTATTTCTTCTGGTAAAAACCTCAGCACCATCTGGATTTACCATCGGGATCATAAATAGTTGGCAGTTTTCATTTAACAGTTTAATAAATTCAATCTCTTTCTGCAAGAAGTTGAAAAGATCAAACAAAGCCATTGTACCTGTGGCTTCATCGCCATGCATTTGGCTCCATAACATGATTTTGGTTTTGCCATTGCCCCATTTAATAAGGTTGATACTTCTTCCTTTAACAGAATGACCTAATTCAGTTTTTGTGAATGTTGTAGGAAGTTGCTGTAAGAGTTCAATAATTTGATGATGTTTGAAAAAACGATTATTAAGTTGCTTTTCAGAGAAATCAGTATAACTATCGATAATAGATTTGATATCCATCTTTTTTTTAACGTAAAAATAAATTTAAAACAGCAATTAAACAACGAAGCAATCTATCAATTAAGAAAGATTGCTTCGCTTACTCATAATGACGTTTGAGTTAAATACTAACTGAAAACTGTCACCTCAAAACTGAATTAAGGTTTTTCGTCTGTCAATTCAAATCCCCAAGTTTTGCCTTTTTCTGTAGCAGGAATACCGCTGGCCATCCAAACTGGCGCTTTAGCACCCTTTAAATAGTAGTCAAAAAACTGCCCTAAGCGTATTTGAATATCTTTTCTGTTTTGACGTTGTACTAAATTGTGTGCTTCGTTATTATAGTTTAACAACCAAACTGGTTTATTTAAACGTTTTAAACCTGTAAACATCTCTATACCTTGGTACCAAGGCACAGCTCCATCTGCATCATTAGACATGATTACAATTGGCGTTTTTACTTTTGGCAAATGGAATAAAGGTGAATTTTCAATGTATAATTCAGGTTTTTCCCAAAGGGTAGCACCAATTCTACTTTGTGTTTTTTCGTATTGGAACTGTCTGTTCATACCGCTATCCCAACGGATACCACCATAAGCAGAAGTCATGTTGGCAACTGGAGCACCTGCCCACGCAGCTGCATACATATCTGTTGCGGTAACTAAGTGTGCAACTTGGTAACCTCCCCAACTTTGACCTTGGATACCAATTTTAGTGCCATCTACCCAAACATTTTTCTTCAAACTTTCTACACCCGAATTGATATACTCTTCTGCAGATTTACCTGGATGACCAGTTTCGTAGCTAATATCTGGTGTAAATACCAAATAACCGTTACTAACAAAATAAGGGATATTGATACTAGATGCAGATGGGGCAGGAGCTTTATAAGCATAAAGACCATCAGACAGCTTCTCATAAAAATAAACAATCATTGGATATTTCTTTGTAGGATCAAAGTTCTCGGGTTTGTACAATACACCCTCTGATTTGTAACCTTTTGGTGTAGTCCATTTTACCAATTCTGAGGTTCCCCAGTTGTAACTGCTTTGTTGTGGGTTTGTATTGCTTAATTTAACAGCTGTTTTAAGTTGATCTTTTGAAAAATAAACATCAGGTGATTTTAAGAAATCTCCTTTGTCGTACACATAGATGTCAGCATTTTTTGCTTTGTTCAGATTAGAATATTTAGCAGGAGCCATGATTACCAATTCAGGGTTTTTGCTATCATTAATAGCTTTACGATAAAAACCACTTTCTTTGGTTGCATTGTTAACCGCATCTAACCACAACACATCTTTCTTGGTGAAAAATCTGAAATCTGGATTTATTCTTTCTGCACGGAAGGTAATGTTATTCAATCTACCAAAACCGTTGGTTAAATTTTTAGGAGCTGATTTTCCATCTGGTGAAAATTGCCAAATGTCGTAACGATCGTATAATAAAACCGCTTTATCTTCTTCTGTCCAACCTGCAATACCATAACTGCTTGGATCGTCAGGTACATCATTGTCTTCATCAAAAAACTTCACATTCATCGCATTGTTTAAATGTGTAACTTTTCCTGTAGCAACTTGATAGGTATACCAGTTACCTGCTTTTTTATCATAATAAATAATGTAGTTACCATCTGGCGATGCTGAAGCATTACCAGCAAAGCTCTCTAATATTTTTTTACGAGCTCCAGTTTTTACATCAACTAAATAGTAGTCTCTTAAAGAACCGCCAGCCCATTGAGATTGGATACGGTTGCCAAAATCTGTAGAAGCCAATACATAATTAGCATTACCTTCATTTACTAAGGTTGCATCCGGTAATTTTACATCTGTTAATGGAAGGATTTTTGGATCAGTTCCATAAATATCTATCACAGTTAAATAACTTTTCTTCGATTCGCGATCTGCATTTTTCAATTGCATAGGCTGTAAATAATCATCCTTATAACCCCAAATATCTAATTTGGCATTTTCGAAATCGATTAAAGTAGTATCTTTTGCTTTTTTAATAGGGGCGATGCCAAAGAACAACTTGTTGCCATCTTTGCTGAAGTTTAATCTACCATCTCCACTTACTGCAAATTTCGCTGGCATACCTGGCATATCTCCATCAACTAAAATTTGAGCTGTATCTAAGGTTAGAGAATTGTAATAGATGTTAAAATCTTTAATTTCTGCTTTTTCTGGACTAGTTTCTCCTAAAAATGCTAAACGTTCGCTATCCTCATCAAAAGTGAAGTTCTTAAAGTTTCCTTTGCCTTTTACCAATGATTTTAATACTCCAGTTTCAGTATTTAATAAAAATACACCTTGTTGTGCTGCTTTATCTTTTTTAGATCCACTTGCTGCAAAAACCAATAGTTTACCATCTTTACTAAAGCTATAATCCGTTACATATTTGTAAATATGTTCTACACCAGTTGTTAGGTTTTTTAAGATTAAATCAGTTCCTTCTTTTGCAGCTCCTGCACCAGCTGGTTCATCATCAGCCAAATAGTTATCATCATCATTTTTAGTTTCTGGTGCTGCCCCTGGAGTTGCAGGTTTTGCCTTTTTACTGGTATCTACAGCTTTCTCTAAGTTATAAGCTAACAATGCTGCGCCATTTTCTGGAAATTTAAACGATTTAACTCTAGGTATTTTAGTAATTGCTAAAGTGCTTAGGTTAGCAATGCCTAAGGTATCCTTTGTCATGTCGTCTGGTTTCTTCTTTTTAATTTTTGCCATTCTGGTATCTTTATACCAAGGCTTTATGGCAAAGGCAGCAAATTTAGAATCTGCACTAAACTGGGCCAAACTCGCTCTAGAAATTTTAATTTTTTGGGCAGTATTGGTTTCCTGAAAGTATAAATTAGCATCACCTTCTTGTTGGTTAACGGCATAAGCTGTCCATAAACCATTATTGGTAATTTGTTTCACACCTACCGATTCCCAAGTATCGTAAACGGTATGGTCTAGTGGCTTTTTTTGAGCATAAACAGCACTAGTAAATAGTAAAAAAAGTAAGATTAGTCTTTTTTGCATAATTAAATAATGATAATTGAAGGTTTTGGTCTTAAGAAATATAAAATTGCAAAATTTGAGCAAAAAAACACTATATGTATGTCAAATTTTACAAACAAAATTGTGCTATAGTTGTATAAGGGTTGAAATGTCAATAAAATTATAACAAATGCTAATCATTTTTCGCCAAAATCATTTCCACTATGTAAATTTCATAAAAAAGCCGCAGAGCTACAGCTGTTAATCTGTGCATCTGCGGCCATTTTTTAGTTTTCAATTGGCAATTTGCAGTTCTGCTCCCAAAACTGAAAACCTCTAACTTATTTACCTTTTTTCTCTTGTGCTTTTGCTTGTGCTTGTGTACGCATGTAATCGTCTAAACGAGCTTGAAACTTCGATTTCTTTTTCTCTGTAGCAGGTTTTGTTTTATTTTCTTGTAAAATGGCATGGATCTTATCATCATTAACCATTTTTCTGATTAAAAATTGTTGTAAGAAAGTTAACATGTTAGCCAAGAAATAATAATAGTTCAAACCAGAAGGATAGCTATTTAATACCCCTAAGAAAATGATTGGCATAATGTAACCAATGTATTTCATCTGTCCAGTTGCACCAGAAATCTGATTGTTAAAGTAAGTGTAAATCAATGTAGAAATCGTCATCAAAATACACATCAAACTTAAGTGATCTCCAATAAATGGAATGGTAAATCCAAATTTGATGAAATCATCATAAGTTGATAAATCTTTCATCCACAAGAAACTTTCGCCTCTTAACTCAAATAAGTTAGGGAAGAAGAAGAAGAAGGCCATTACAAAAGGTAATTGTAGTAACATAGGCAAACATCCGCCTAAAGGATTAACACCTACTTGTTTATAAAGCTTTAAATATTCTTGTTGTAATAAGGTCGGATTATCATCACCTACTTTTGCCTTAATCTCATCCATTTCCGGCTTTAAAATTCTCATTTTAGCCATAGAGATATAAGACTTATAAGTTAATGGAGACATGGCTAGTTTTAATAAAATGGTTAATACCAAAATGATTAAACCATAACCCCAATTAAAGCTTTCTAAGAAGTTAAATACTGGTAATACCACCCATCTGTTGATGTACTTTAAAGGCCAATAACCCATGTCAACCTGTTTTTCAATTTCTTGACCTTGTTCTTTTAAGGTGGAGAACTTATTAGTACCGAAGTAAAACTTCATGGCGTAGTTTTGCGCAGCTAATTGCTTAAAGGGCAATTCCATGTTGGCACCATACCATTTTATTTTGCCTGGTTCTGTACTTACTTTAACTTCTAAATTTCCTTTTTCGAACGGAACTTGAGGGATTAATACGGCAGAGAAAAAGTGTTGTTTAAAAGAAAACCACTCAATTTTACCTTTTGCTAAATCTTCTTTAACATCAGCGCCCATACCTAAATGATCTGGGTTTTCGCCAACATACTTGTAATAAGGTGAGGAGTGTTCCTGTTCTTTCTTAGCAGATTTTTCTTGCTCTAATAAAGTAGTTTCCCAGTTTAGGGTAACGTTATTACCTTGTACAATAGAGTTTAAACCATTTAAGTTAATGTTAAAACCAACATTGTTACTGTTAGGTTTAATATCGTAAAGAAACTCGATGTATTTATCAGCACTGTAGTTTGCACGCATACTAATGCTTGCTTCGTTTTTGATGGCTGTAAAATATAAAGTGTTTGTATTTACTACTTTACCATTAATATTTAAGTTTAATCCGAATTTATTTTCGTTGCCATTAAATAAAATTAATGGTTTACCGTCATAAGTTTTTTCGTCTTTAACTTCAACACTTAAAATTTTACCACCTAAATTGGTAAATGTTAATTTTAATTTGTCGTTTTCTAAAACTGTAGTTGCTTCCGTACCATTAAGATTGGCACCAAAAGGGCCTGCTAGTACAGTTGAGTCTGGCTTTACAGGTGCTATAGCTGTAGTTGTTGCAGCAGGAGCTGGTTTAGTTCCAGCTTTTTGAAGAGAATCAGCAGTTATTCTTTCTCTTTCTTTTTTCATATCTGCCTCGCTAGGCTTCATGAAAAACACAGCTGCTCCTAAAATCACCATGATCAGGAACAGACCTGTAAACGTATTTCTATCCATTATTATGTTTTAAACTTGTATTATATTGTTTTCTTTTTGGCATGCTCCATTGCAGCGGCAACAAATTTAACAAAAAGTGGGTGAGGATTAGCAACTGTTGACTTTAATTCTGGATGAAATTGTCCACCAACGAAAAAAGGATGGTTTTTTAACTCGATAATTTCAACTAATTTACTATCTGGATTGATACCAGAAGCGATCATACCAGCTTCTTCATATTGTTGTAAATAATCACTATTAAATTCATAACGGTGTCTATGTCTTTCGGTAATGTGCTGTTTTCCGTATGCAGCGTAAGCTTTGGTACCTTTTTTAATATCGCAAGGGTAAGCGCCTAAACGCATAGTGCCTCCTTTGCTTGTGATATTTTTTTGCTCTTCCATCATGTTAATAACCTGATGCTCGGCGGTATCATCAATTTCGGTAGTATTTGCATTTTTTAAGCCTAAAACATTACGTCCATACTCAATTACTGCACACTGCATACCTAAACAGATGCCGAAAAACGGGATTTGGTTTTCTCTAACGTATTTAATAGCCTCAATTTTACCTTCAATACCACGACTTCCAAAACCTGGTGCAACCAATATGCCATGTAAGTGAGCTAGTTTTTCTTTTACATTATCTGCATAAATACTTTCTGATGGAATATATTCTACACGTACTTTACATTCGTTTTTGGCACCTGCGTGGATAAAAGCTTCAGTAATTGATTTGTAGGCATCAGGTAATTCTACATATTTACCAACTAAACCAATTTTAATATCCGATGTAGGATTTTTTAAACGGCCTAAGAAATCTTTCCAGCTTTCCATATCTGGTTCGTTTTTAGAAGGCAGTTTTAATTTAGCTAAAACAGTTTTATCCAATTGCTCTTTCATCATCAATAATGGCACACTATAAATAGATGATGCATCAATTGATTCGATAACCGCATTTACGTTTACATTACAGAATAGGGCAATTTTTTTACGGATATCTGGACTAATATGGTGCTCTGTACGACAAACCAAAATATCTGGTTGGATACCATATTCTAATAAAGCTTTAACGGAATGTTGCGTTGGTTTAGTTTTTAATTCTCCTGCAGCTGCTAAGTAAGGCACTAAAGTTAAATGGATAACAATTGCATTACTAGAACCTTCTTCCCACTTAAATTGACGAACAGCTTCTACAAATGGCAATGATTCAATGTCTCCAACAGTACCGCCAAGCTCAGTAATTACGATGTCGTAAGCACCACTGTCTCCCAAGATGCGCATATTGCGTTTAATCTCATCGGTAATATGGGGTACAACCTGTACTGTTTTTCCTAAATAATCTCCTTGGCGTTCCTTATTGATTACATTTTGATAAATACGTCCAGTTGTAATGTTATTGGCTTGAGAGGTTGGTGTATTTAAGAAACGCTCATAATGCCCTAAGTCTAAATCAGTTTCTGCACCATCTTCAGTTACATAACATTCGCCATGCTCATAAGGGTTTAACGTCCCTGGATCAATGTTGATATAAGGGTCGAATTTTTGGATGGTTACACGGTAACCACGTGCTTGTAAAAGTTTGGCCAATGAAGCGGAGATGATGCCCTTACCTAATGAGGAAGTAACACCGCCCGTAACAAAAATATACTTAGTCATGTTTGTGAGTTTGTGAAATTAATAGGGTTTTTGAGGCCTTTTTAATTGTTTTTGTACGGGATACAAAGGTAGGAAAATATCTGGTTATCGAGTTTTAAATGTTAAAAAAATATTTGATTGATTGTCAGTGTTTAAACAGAAGAGGGCTGATGGTTGATAGTCAATAGACCATGGCGTTGATTCATAAAGACGATTTTAATTTCGAAATCATTTTACATAATGTCTCATACTCCAGATAAAGTCTTTTAAATTCCAAATCTGAAATATACTTTCTTGAAGAGGCCATAAACAAGCAACTTACAACTTCTAAACCTGATCTTACAGCGTAAGTTAAAAATCTAGAAAATTCAGCTTTTGATTGACTTATACAACCTTCGGCAATATTTAGGTTTAAAGAATCTGCGGCTTTTTTTATCTGATTTGTTAAGCTAAATAACTCAATTCTAGGAAAGCTCTTAGCTATTAAATCTATTTCATTACTTAATTTTAGTGAAATTTGCCAAACTTTAAGTTCCTCGAATTTAAATGCCATTAAAAGTAAATTTATTTTAAGATAGTGATCTTAAAATAACAATCAAAAAAATCTAAGAAATTTAACTGTTAGCGATTAACTTATTGCTTTTATATAAATAATTTTTCCTTATTGTTAGTTATCTAGGCTATTAAACCATTAACCATGGTCTAATAGACCAATTTTTTTATAATATAAATCCGTAAAGGTTCTTTTTGATATCTTCCAACTTCATTGGATTCTTTTTGTCCTCGTACCTTCTGTATAAGTCTATTAGTTTATTAAAATCTTTTTCTGTGTCTGTTCTTTTTCCTTTGGTAGGTTCAGAAATAACCTGAATTGGAATGTTAATTCCTTCTACTTTTGTAGCAAACCAAGTGGTATTGTATCTTGGTATCGCTAAGCCTAAAATCATTCCGGGTAAACCCGTAAATCCCTCTGGGCCACCCTTAAATACAATTTCATCCGTATAAAACGCCACAACATAAACCGAATCGTTAATTACAGCAATAGCTTTTCTACATTCGTAACCAGCAATTTTTCTTACATCATGCATTATTTTCCAATCTAGTGTTGGTACGGTATCATTCAAGATATAATCATCACCCATCACTGATTTTTTGATCATTCTTTTATTTTTTTCTAAATCTGTATATAGCTCTGCCGTATTGTCTCCCGAAGAAAAGAAAAACATGTTGTCGCTTAGATTTTCTTCTTTCTTTTTCGCTTTATAACTAGCGGTAGTTTCATTAAAGCTATATTCCCAGAAGGTACTCACATACTTTTTCATATTGTCTTTTGCATCATCTGATAGCCAATCATTATCTGCCATTTGGCGTTGCATGTTTACCTTTTTTTCGAAAGTTATTTTGGCATTGTTAATGAAAACTATTTGTGCTTTAACACCAATTAATAAAAATGCAAATAGGATAGTTAGAATTACTTTTTTCATGTTTATTATTATTTAGCAGCTTTAACAAAATTACCACTTAAATTGTAGGTCAAACCTATTAATGCATATCTTGGAATATAACTAAAAGTACCTTCATTGATATAGTTACCTCCAACATATCGGTTATAGCCTATTTTCTGATTTAAAATATCTGAAACTGATAACTTAATTTCTAAAGCCTCTGCTTTTAGCATTTTTGCAGATAAATAACTATTCCAAATTGCGATGTTTAAAGGGGTATCAAAAGATGCATCAGCAGGTCGGTAAGACAATGATACCGAAGTATTAAATTCCATGTTGTAGGGAAGCTGTATAGTTCCATTGATTTCGTGATTATGGTTTACACTTTTACCATTGTTAATTGAACCAGTTGAGGTGCTGTTGTTCATAAAGGTGATGGAAGGCGAATAGGAGATATCTACTTTATCTGTATAATAACTAAAGCTTGGTCGTAAATTGGTAGAATTGTTCAAATTTTTATTTAATTTCTGATTAAGGATGGCTACGTACGTAGATTTGTTATAACTAACACTCAAGCTTGTTCTGAAATTTAATTTTCTGAAAGATTTCTGGTAAGATCCAGAAAATGACATGTTATTATTTCCATCTAAATTGATGTAGGTGGCTACAGTTTTATTAAACTCATCAATTGTTGAACTACCTGTAATGTTATTTTTTGTGAACCCATAATTAAAGTAAGCATACATGAATTGCTCTGATTTCATCAAATAACTGTTAAAAGAAATGCTAATATTGTTATGAAATGATGGCTTTAGGTTCGCATTACCAATAACTTGATAAAGTGGATTTGTAATTTGCCTAATAGGTTGAATTTGATCTAAACTAGGCTGGCTTGTGTATCCATTGTAATCAAATGATAAACTAGTCATTTTACCTAATTTGTAGTTTAAATTAGAATTTGGTGCCCAGTTCAAATAATTGCGGTTAAACCTAGTGTTTCGGTCTAAATCATTTAGTTCGAAGCTGGTTTGTGTAGCTTGCATACCACCAGAAACTGACAATTTTTTCGCTCTATATTGTAACACTACTTTGCCGATATTGGAAAAGTTATTGAACTGGAAATTATTGCTAAGAGAATCTATAATTCTTCTATTTTGATTATTATCATAAACCAGTTTATTGCTGGCAGAACCAATAGTTTTAAAGCTATATTCAGTTTGCAACATCCAACTTTTGGTTAATGGTTCGGTATAAGAGATCCTTGAGCCTAATGAACTTTGTTTTCCTTTATCATCTCTAAAAAAGTTTAAGTTCTCTGTTCTTTCTATTACACCATTAGCATCGTAATAACTCGTTAAGTTTTGGTTAATTTCGGTACTCGAATTCTGTTGTGTTTCTGGCTGTAAGTCTATAGAAATCGTTCTGCCTTTCTTTTTGAATTTTTTAGTGTAGTTAATGTTTCCGTTAAATAAATTGCCATTTCCTTGGTTAGCTATGGTCTGGTCATTTTTACTTACAAAAAAGCCCAAATCATTAGTAGATTGATTGTAGTTTACCAAATCATTTTCGTTTTTGTTCTGCTTTGCAGCAAAGGAGATTTTTAGTGTAGATAATGAATCTAGTTTAATATCTAAATTCCCTTTTAGGTTTTGATTAGCTTTTCTGTCATTGTCGGTGGTGTTGCCAGAACTAAAAAATGAAGTTCCATTTGGCAAAAGGCTTTGGCCTCTAGAAGTTCTGATGTCTTTATTGCTGTTGTCTGAATTTTTGTAGTTTAGTTTCAAAACTTGTTTATTGCTATTCCATTTATCAGAAAAATGTGCGCCAAATGTGCTAACATTAGGTAATCCATTAACAGGAGAGAAGTAATCATCGTAATCGCCATTAGACATGTAGGCAATTGTACTTCCGTCATCACCCACTTCAATTACATCATAGTCTCCACCTTTTAATTTAGACATCGCCGCTGTAACTTTAGAATCCTGGTTTAAATTGGTGGTATTGCCATAAACGGCAGCTTTCATCTTTTCTTTATATATACCCACCATTCCCCCAATATTTTTGAGTTTATCGAGATTGCTATTGGCATCTAAGGTAGAGAGATAGCCATTTTTGGCATTATCCTTTAATTTAATATTGATTACCTTTTCTTTCTTGCCATCTTCAATACCGGTTAAATCAGTTTGTTTACTTTTTTTATCATAAACTTCAATTTCCTTAACTGCATTTGCTTTTAGGTATTTTGTAGCTAATAATGGATCGTCTCCAAAAAATTCTTCACCATCTACCAAAACCGTATTTACCGCTTCGCCGCTAGCTTTTATAGCTCCATTTTTATCTACTTCAATACCGGGTAGCCTGCGAAGTAAATCTTGCACATTTGCATTTGGCTTTACGGCAAAACTATCAGCCTGATAAACCAATGTGTCGCCTTTCATCCTTATCGCTTCCTTTTGCGCTCTAATAACTACTTCATTTAATAGAAAGGTTTTTGATTCCATGTGTATGGCACCAAGGTTTATACGAGATGTATCTGTAAGTTTAATATCTCTAATAAAATCGGCCATTCTGGGATATGAGATCAATAGGCTGTAATCTCCCTTTTTTAGGTTTGTAAGCTCAAATTCCCCATTGGTATTTGTTCTTATGGTTTTTACTAATATAGAATCCTTGCTTCTAATCAGTAATACAGAACTATTTTTTAATTTTCTCTTTTCCAAGGTATCAACAACACTGCCCTTTATAGTGGCCTGTTGTGCAAAAATGAAAATAGGAAATAACACAAAAATAAACAGCGAGAGTAGCTTTTTGAGCATATAGGGAGCGGATTTAGAAAAGTACCAAGTTAACGTATTAGCGATATAAGAAATGTTAATTATTGTTAATAAACGTTAAATGTACGCTTGCTAAATGTATACTTATTTTTTAGGTTTATTTTAATAAATAAATTGTTATCAAAATAATTACAAAAAAAATGCCCAGCATCTGCTAGGCATTTTTAAAGGTTAATTTCTACTATTTATTTTTCAATCATTTTATAATAACGCACATATTCTACTTCGAATTTTTGAGGGAATATGCTGTCGTCTATTCCTTGGGCGCCACCCCAATCTCCACCAACAGCTAAATTAATTAAAATATGAAACCTTTTATCGAAAGGCCATTCTTTATAGGTTTTGCCTTCGTTAGTGAATTCAAATACCAAAGTATTATCAAAATAACCCCTAATGGCGTAAGGTGTCCAATCTACTCTATAATCATGAAATGCAGTACTAGCGTCTGGAATTAACTTTTTGCTTGTTTTCTGTGTATTTATTTTAAAGTAATAAGCTTCAGAATGTGTGCTAAAATGTACCGTATTTTGATCATAACCAACATGCTCCATAATATCAATCTCTCCAGATTTTGGCCAATCTCCATAAACACGATCTGTAGGTAACATCCAAATGGCTGGCCATGTTCCTCTTCCAGTTGGTAGTTTTGCTCTCACCTCAATTCTGCCGTAAAGTACATCTAACTTACCTCTGGTTACTAACCTTGTTGAAGTGTAGCCCATACCATTGACGTTCTCTTTTTTGGCAGTAATGGTTAATTTTCCATCTGCTACGCTTACATTATTTAAGGTATTGGTGTACAGTTGTTTTTCGTTATTGCCCCAACCAGAACCTCCTAAATCATAATCCCATTTATTTGTAGCTGGTAAACCTGTATAATCAAATTCATCAACCCAAGTGGGTGCGGCATCGAAACTCCATTGTTTATCTACAATTTCTACTGGTTTTGGTGGCAGTATAATAGCTTCATCCTGTTTGGTAGAGCAAGATTGACACGACAATATACAGCCTGCAGAGAGCGCAATAAAGAAATATAATTGTTTAATTGGTCTAATCGTCATAATCATTAAGTTAATTATTCCCCAGTTTAATTTGCTGGGGAATAAAGGTTTTATTTAAATTCGAAATCATCGATAAAGAAGATGCCTGGATGAGGATGTCCTTCGCCACCTAACTGCACCACAATTTTATCATACAAGGTTTGTGCAGAAGAGCCAGAATAATCAAACTCTAATTGTATCCAAGTATTGTATTGCGAAGGTAAAATGGTTTTAACAATTTCAATTTGTGTTTGCCAAGAATTTCCACCAAGTAAAGAATTTTGTAGTTTAATAGCAACCGTAGATCCCACTTTTGTAAAGTCGTTACCGCTTGGTACAAATACTTTCATTCTGATTTTATTTTTCGCAGCGAGATCGAAACGGTAAGGTAGCGTTACGTTTAGATTACCATACTGGCCATCATTTCCTGTTCTTTTTTCGTAATAACCTACTTTAGCAGAAGTATTTAATGGGAATTTTGATGGATTATCATAAGATCTTACAAAATCCATGTTTTCTGCTGTCCAAGTAACGTTAGATGTACTTTGGAAATCATCACTCAAATCTGCCGCTTGCATTGGTTTTTGTACAGGTGGTACAACCGGTCTGGTATATCCCTTTCTAATTAATTTTAAATACCATGCATTGCCAGCGTTAGATTTATCTAAAGATCTTAACCACATTTCATCTTCTGTAAGTGATAGGATTTGATATTGCGAAACGCCTAGATAATAAGCTATAAATCCATTGTTGCTAATGGTGATATATTTGTTGCCATTAATTGTGGTTACTAACCAAGTTAAGTTAGTAGGGGGTGTATAATTTACAGTTGGATCATCAGAACCCGTTGGACCTCCAATACCTGGAGCGTTTGATGCATTTGCAAAGGTAGTACCATTATTAGCGTAGGTATACTTTAGCGCATTCATATTAAAGGTCATCTCATCATCGTAAAAGCCGTTGCTTGCTTTTTCATTTGGTCCTGCTTGGTACCACTCTGGAACTTGCGAGCCAATTGGTCCTACACCTAAATGACCTTGTTGGGTTTGATCAATTACCCATGTTTTGCCATTTGCATTTGATAAACCACCTGATAATAATGTAAATGCTGGATCCGTTAGCATTGCTGGGTTTGTAGCGGCTATGGTTACCGTTTTTGTTGAAGACGCAATACCGCCATCTGTTACAATGGTTAACTTAACCGTGTAAGTTCCTGCTAAGGGGTAAGAGGCCTGGGCAGTTGCTCCTTCTGCAGTTGCTCCGTTACCAAAATCCCAAATCGCTCTAAAACCTGGTGATTCGTTTTTAAAATTGATTACGTTTGCGTTTGTTGCAGTAGGTGCCGTTGTAAATTTAACCTGATCTGCAGTAGGGGCAGCACCCAGTTCTTTAACAGACTCATCTTTTTTACAAGAACCTAGTGCGGTTAACATCAGGCATAAACTTAGCCAAATTGATGTTTTTATATTGTTTTTAAATGATTTCATTTTCCTTAATGATTAATTGTAACCTGGATTTTGTTTAATAATGCCTTTGGTAACATCGATTTCTGTTTGTGGGATAGGCAAATACTCACTTTTCCCTGCTTTAAAACCAACAGGGCCTAGCACTGCTACTGCTCTATTGGTACGTACCAAATCAAAGAAACGATGTCCTTCTGTAGCTAATTCTAGCCTGCGTTCAGCATAAATATTATCTAATGTGGCTGGAACTGATGCCAATCCAACTCTTGCCCTTACAGCATCCAAAAGTGCTTTTGCTCTTGTAGCATTGCCATTGCTTCTAATTAAAGCTTCGGCTTGCATTAAATAAGTATCCGCTAACCTAATTTCTATTTCATTAATTGGCCAGTTTTGCTCAGCTACCCCACTTGCAGATCTGAAGGTTTTTAATGGTGCATATTTTTTAATGAAATAATCTGTATTTTGATAACGGGCATTGTAGGTTGCACCAGTTGCTTTTAAAGCTTTACCATCGATAATAGTAGCTGCAAAGCGTGGATCATTTTTCATTACATTTGCTAAATCTTCAGTTACTGGGCAAAAACCCCATCCACTTGAGTAAGTTTCTCCATTATAGCTATCCATGCCAATAAACTGGGTGCCTACGTTACCTTCTCCACCATTAATCCAACCCCAATCAGACCATGCTGCATTGTTAGAATGTGGGATTTCGTAGATTGATTCTGAATGGAATTTGTTAGCAGGATTGAAGATTTCGGCATAATTGGTTAACAAAGCATATCCATACGAGTTGCCAACTTTATTGATATCTTCGAAAAGTGTAGCAGCTTCAGCTATTTTGGTATTATCGTTTGAATATAATAAAACCTTCGCCAATTGCGCTTTTGCAGCACCTTGAGATACTCTTCCTTTCTCACCTGCACTGATCGTATTCGGTAAAGCTGGCATTGCTTCTCTTAAATCCTTTTCAATTTGAGCATATATTTGAGCAGGTGTAGATTGTGTTTGTTTGTACAAATCTTCGGTTGGTAATACAGAAACAATTAAAGGCACATTTCCAAAAAACCTAACCAGATCAAAGTAAAAATAAGCTCTTAAGAATTTAGCCTCTGCAGTTACCCTGCTTTTAAAGTTTGCACTTATGGCTGTTGCTTTTTCAATTTTACTTAAAATTAAATTAGCTCTATTGATGCCAGTAAAGTTTTTAGACCATAATCCACCTTGTGGACCAATTCTAGAATCCATATTAAAATTATCAAAAGCAACCCAGTTCGGTTGATCTGATGCATTACTTCCACCAGCCCAAGTATCGTCTGATGCAGCGCTTAATAATGGCATTTTCATGGTGTAGCCTCCTGTGGTTCCCCATTGGGTAACATCATAAACTGCGATAATGCCCTGCATTACCTCCGTTTCATTTTTATAAAAGTTATCTTCAAGCGCTGTTCCCTTAGGTGTAAGCTCCAGAAAATCTTTTTTACATGATACAAAAACCTGCATTAACGCAACTATTGCGATGGTGCATTTTATATATTTATTTTTCATATTAATTATCGTTAAAAACCAACATTTAAACCAGCAAAGAATGTTCTAGCTTGTGGATAGAAACCACGATCTACACCATAACTTCCGCCGCCAATCTCCGGATCGTAACCAGTATATTTTGTAAAGGTTACCAAGTTGTTGGCCATCACATAAAATCTAACTTTAGTTAAACCAGCCTTTTGGATTAATGAGTTTGGTAAAGTATAGCCCACTTGTAAAGTTTTAATCCTGAAGTAAGAACCATCTTCTATAAACAAGCTTGATACTCTACTATAGTTTTTGTTGTCGTCTTGTAGGGTTAATCTTGGAGTTACATTACTTGTTCCTTCTCCTGTCCACCTGTTTAAAATTGAAGTTGTATAGTTTGCTGTTGGAAGATCAAACCTTCTTAAAGCATTAAAAATTTGGTTGCCCGCAATTCCTTGTCCAAGCATTACAAAATCAAATCCTTTATAGGCTGCATTTATAGTGAAACCATAGGTGAAATCAGGAGTTGGATCTCCAATAATCTCTCTATCATTATCGCTGATTAAGCCATCACCATTTAAATCACGGAATTTGATATCTCCAGGTTTTGCATTTGGCTGAATTAAGCCACCGGTAGAATTTTTATAATCGTTAATTTGTTGTTGATTTTGGAATAAACCTTCACTTTTATAGCCAAAGAAAGAACCAATGGCATGACCAATCTTAGTACGTGTTACCTCTAAGCCTTGTGGGGTAACGGTTTGTCCACCTAAGAATTCTTTATCATCACCAAGAAAATCGATGTTGTTTTTAAGTAATGAGCCATTAGCAGCAAATCTTAAAGATAAATCTCCGATTTTTTTGTTGTAACCTAACTCTAATTCAAAACCTTTGTTAGAAAGATCGGCAATATTACCAATTGGACCAGAGTTGCCTACATAACCAGGTACTGCAATTTGCAATAGCATACCCGATGTCTTTTTGTGATACCAATCTGCAGTTAAGGTGAAATTTCTAAATAAACTGGCTTCTAAACCGATATTTGTTTGCGAAGTTTCTTCCCATCTCAAGTCTGGGTTAGATAAAGCATCTGGACTAACGCCATTATTTAAACCTGCAGAAGTTCCTAAAGTATAGTTTCTGCCTCCACTTACTGTTGATAAATATCTAAAATCTCCGATATTATCATTACCAGTTACACCATAAGATCCTCTAAACTTTAAAAAAGTAACAATATTGTTTTGAGGAAAAAAACTTTCTCTACTAGCTACCCATCCAACAGATCCAGATGGGAAGTAACCGTATTTATTATTTGGTCCAAAACGAGAAGATCCATCTCTACGAACAATACCTGTAAATAAATATTTCTCGTCAAAATCATAAGTTAAACGAGCAAACATCGAATTTAAGGTATTCAGATACTCTCCACCATAATATACATCATTTGCCCTTGGTACTGGGAATTGTAAAGAAGCATCTTTAATGTTATCAACAGGGATGCCTTCTTTTGTACCACCTTGTGTTTCCCCTTTGTTTTTCTGCGCAGAGTAACCTACTAAAGCAGTAAAGTTGTGTTTAGCAATATTTTTTGAGTAGCTAAGTGTATTCTCTAACGACCAGAATAATCCTCTATTTATACTTCTGTTATAAGAAGTTATAGTGGTTTGGTTAATTGAATTTAAGAAATAGATAGGAGTAAAGCCATCACTTCCCCAAAAAGCTAAATCTACACCGCCTTGAGATCTGATTTTTAAACCCTTAATAATTTCAGCCTCTACAAATGCATTACCTACCACCTTATCAGACCAGCCTCTACCTTGTGCAACTGCCAGAGCAGCAACAGGATTTAAGATTTCTGATTGTGCGTAGTCAGAAATACCATAAGGAAAACCAGCTGAATTTCTAACAACAGGATTTCCTGTGTAAATTGGTAGATTAAATCTTGCAGGGTTTGTTTCTACGACGGGAGTAATTGGGTCGATATTGATAGCTCTATTTAAAGGAGAACCATATTCTGTATTGGTACTTACTCCAACAGAATTTGTACGTGTATAACCAATAGTTTGGCCAAATTTAATCGCCTTAGTAAGCTGATGCTCTGAGTTGAAACGAGCAGTAAATCTTTTATATTGCGAATTACTTGTAGCAACAATACCGTCTTGATCAAAATATCCAAAAGAACTGTAATAAGTTGACTTATCATTTCCGCCAGCAATGCTTAACTCATGATTTTGAATTTTTGCACTGTTGTTGAAAACAGCAGCTTGCCAATCGGTGCCAATACCTAATTGAGCTGGGTTTGAGAAACGAGGCGTCGCATTTGCATTGGCTGCCAATTGGGCTTCATTGTATAGTGTAGCATATTGTGTAGCATTTAATAGATCAAGTTTTCTAGATGGAGCTTGTGTACCCAAATAAGTGTTATAATTTACACTCATTTTTCCGTTCTTGTTTCCTTTTTTAGTGGTTACAATGACAACGCCATTAGCGGCCCTTGCACCGTAGATGGCGGCAGAAGCAGCATCTTTCAATACTTCAATCGATTCGATATCTGCTTGATTAAGATAGTCGATACCGCCACCAACTTGTACTCCATCAACAATGTACAATGCATCGCTATTGTTAATTGAAGTTGTACCCCTAATGCGCAGTGTAGCACCATCACCCGGCTGACCCGAACTTGTTGTGATTGTTAAGCCCGAAGTTCTACCTTGTAATGATTGCTCAATACGCATTACTGGCATGTTTTCTAGGTCTGAAGCCTTAACTTGAGAAATAGCACCAGTAACTACACTTTTCTTTTGTGTACCATAACCAATTACCACCACCTCGCCCAAACCGCTGGCTTCGTCTGTTAGTGCAATGTTAATAGGTTGATTGTTGTTTACTGTAAATGTTTCGGTTTTCATTCCTATTTGAGAAAACACTAATACGGTACCTGATTTTGGAACAATAAGTCTAAAGTTCCCGTTGGCATCTGTAGCCACACCATTTTTTGTTCCTTGAATTTGAACAGATACCCCAGGTAAGGGTATGCCATCACTTTTGGAAGTTACTTTTCCCGATACATCTATTTCCTGAGCCCAAACATTGGCTGAGAAAAATAGGGAAAATAGCAAAAGAATGAACGTAGATTTTCCTTTCATAACAAATAATTTAAGTTTATATTTTGGTTAATGTGATTTACCTAATCAACTTGCCGAAACGAGTCAATTGTTAGTAAATGTTATAACACAAATATATAGGTGCATTTAGCTGAAACTGAAAAAACAAGCCACTACAATACCCATACAAAAGCAACTTATTTCTTTAAATACAAGAAGAAAACGCAACATGCTACCACAACAACAGATAAATTACTATCTTCATTTCACAATATTTTTTTTGCTGTAGTAACCAGGTATAAACAACTATTTAACCACACCATTTTCAAATAAATGAAGGGTACTTTTTTTATAGGCATTCTTTTTATGCTAATTTTTGGCCATCTAAAAGCTCAAGATCAAATCGGCTTGCCCCAGGTAAGTAGTTACACAAGTTTAGACTATAAAGGTGGAGCACAGAATTGGAAAATTGCTCAGGATAGAGATGGGATACTATATTTTGCAAATAACGAAGGTTTACTAACCTATAATGGTTCATACTGGAAAATATATCCAACACCAAATAAAACAAACATCAGATCCGTAAAAATTGATCGCACTGGCAAGATATATATTGGTGGTCAGGATGAGATTGGTTACTTTTCTCCTAACGAAAATGGAATATTAACCTATCATTCCTTAAAAAACTTAATCCCTGCCAAAGAAAGGCAGTTTGCTGATGTATGGGACATTGTTTTTAGCGGTAAGCAAATCTATTTCAGAACGGTGAACAAAATATTTCGCTTTGTAAATAGCAAGGTTGATGTATACCCATCGATCGGTTGGATATTTTTAGGGCAAATTGGTAATCAAGTTTTCGCGCAAGATGTAAGTGGCGGTTTAAAAGTATTTAAAGATAACAAATGGGAATTAGTATGTAATGATGATCGAATAAGACAAGGCAGTATTACGTCTTTATTACCTTATAATGCAGATACCCTTTTAATTACAACCTTAAAAGATGGTTTGTTTTTACTTAAAGGTGATCAATTGATCAACAAAAAAACTGCGCTGGATAAAACTTTTTATAACGATAGGATTAATGGAGCAATCCAAATTAATAAAGACTTGTATGCTTTGGGAACAACCTCTTCGGCATTGCTAATCATCAATCGCAAAGGAGAATTAATTAGACAGTTTTCTTACGCGGAAGGATTAAATAATATCAATATTAGGAGCATTTTATTAGATCAGCACCAAAATTTATGGTTGGGCTTAGATGATGGGATATCTTTTATAGCCTTTAACAGTGCCATTAGGCATATCTATCCAGATCGAAAAAAGCAAGTATCCAGCTATGCCAGTAGAATTTTTGGTAACAGGCTTTATATAGGTACATCTAATGGCGTGTTTTCAGCTCCATTGGACGTTAAACAAGAAGACTTGAGCAATTCTCAATCTCAATTTACGGAAGTTAGCAACACCAAAGGTCAGACTTGGGGTTTGGCAGAGATCAATAAACAATTGCTATTGGCAAATGAAGATGGAACTGCAGTTATTAAAGATAATCAAGCAAAACAGTTATATACAAATATAGGTACTTGGCTTTTCTCATCCTTAGCCAAAGGAAATTACGATGATAATGTAGTTGCAGGAACCTATACAGGATTGCAATTTATCAACTTTAAGAATAACGAATTTAGCAATAAAGGAACTTTAGCAGCACTAAACGAACCGTTAAGATTTATCGCGGTAGATCAGAAATTGAACTGTGTATGGGCATCTCATCCATACAGAGGTATATATAAAATAGATTTATCAACCGATAGGCAAAAAGTAATTAGAACTACACTTTTAACTAAAGACTATGGTTTGCCATTGACGCTTTATAACTACATTTTCAGGGTAAAAAATAGAATAGTTGCAGCAACAGCTGATGGAATATATGAATATGATAATGCTTCCAGAAAATTTAAACCTAGTGTTTTCTTCAGGCCAATCTTTAAAAAGTTATCTATCCAATATTTAAACGAAGATCAGGATGGTAATATATGGTTTGTAACCACTAAAAAAGTTGGGGTAGTAGATTTTAAGGAAAAATCTGGAACTAAAGGTTTTAAAATTGTGGAGTTGCCAGAATTAACAACAAGAATTGTTGCTGGTTTTGAAAATATATATCCTTATAATGATAGAAATATATTTATTGGATCTAACAAAGGTCTAATACATATTGATTATAAAAAATATGCAGCAAACATCTATAAGCCTAATATTCTATTGGGGCAAATTGGAATTGCTGGTAAAACAGACAGCGTATTTTTTGGTGGATATTTTACAGGAGACAGAAAGGCCAAACATAAACTTTCATTTGCTTATAATTCATTGCATTTCGAATATGCATCAACCTTGTTTGAGCAGAAAGAAAATATAGAATTTAGCTACCAACTTAAAGGGTATGATGAAGATTGGTCTACATGGAGTAGTAAGAGTGAAAAAGACTACACTAATTTAGCACATGGCAATTATACTTTTAGGGTTAAAGCTCGAAATAATTTAGGCAATGAATCTAATCCTATTAGCTATGAATTTACAATAGCTCCAGCTTGGTATAGGAGCAATGTTGCTTACGTTTTCTATTTTGTGGCTTTTCTATTTTTATTATATGGGTTAGTTAAAATGCAAGAAAAGGAGCATTTAAAAGAACAAGATGAACTTAGACAGAAACATCAATTAGAAATAGAAAGAAATGAACAGCAAATAACAAAACTACAAAAGAAACAGTTAGAAGCTGATGTTGAATTTAAGAATAAAGAGTTAGCTACTGCAACAATGCACTTGGTGCAGAGAGGAAAACTCCTCTCAAAAATTGGAGATGAGTTGTTGCCGTTGGTTGAACAAACCTCAAGTAAAGAAACGGCTAATGATCTTAAAAAGGTAATTCGCTTGTTAAATGAAGCAAAAAGATTAGATAACGACTGGGATCAGTTTGCAGTGCATTTTGATCATGTACATGCCAATTTTTTAACTAATCTTAAAGAAAAATATCCAAACCTAAGTCCTAGCGATTTAAAATTATGTGCTTATTTAAAGTTAAATTTATCATCTAAAGAAATAGCTCAATTATTAAATATTACCCCAAGGGCGGTAGAGGTTAGCCGTTATAGGCTACGCAAAAAGTTAGGACTTAAGCCAGAAGTTAATTTGTTTGATTTTCTTTTTAAATAAGACTATTCTGGCAATTTGCAGCATTGATAGTATATCTTAACCTTTTGCTCTTTTACAGACCAAGCAATATAAACCTTGGTATCTTTACCTAATCGGTAATCGAAACCATTAAGCTCATTTTGTTTTAATTCGTTGTAAAAAGCAGTATCAGGAACATTTTTATCTGGCTGTTCTTCTTGGCTAACTGCTGGAATGAGAAAATGTTGCTCTTCAAAGAAATAATTGATCTCATCGTTCAGGAATTTAATTTTTTCTTCCTCTTTTTTAAGTTCTGCACTAGCTAAATAGCCATTTAATAACTCATCTGCTTTAATTTCTTTAATGTATATCTGTTTACCATTGTGAGCTGTTATGGTAAATAGTAACAACATTTCATTCGCTTTTTTGCCTTTTAACTCAATTTTAAAGGTATCTAATTTAACCGAGTCAGAAAAAGCTTGTAATGCCATCTTACTTGTGTCTAAAGAAGTTTCTTTTTTATCGCCATTATTGCAGGCTACAAAAAATGAAATAACAAAAATTAATAGCAGGTAAGGTAATTTCATTGGTAATGCGTTTATCAATTCGAAGATAAAAAAATATCCTAAAAAACAATTTTCTGTAAATCTTCTGGTGTATCAATGGCAATAGTTTCAATGCTTGTAACCTTAGTTTGTATTTGATAGCCGTTCTCTATCCAACGCAGCTGTTCTAAGCTTTCCGCCAGCTCTAAAGATGATGGTTTTAACTGGGTAATTGCCAATAACGTAGCTGTTTTGTAAGCATAAATCCCAATGTGTTTGTAAAATTGATGGTTATTTTTCCAATTTTCTTGATCAGCGTTTCTGATAAAAGGAATTGGGTTACGACTAAAATATATGGCCTGTTGGTTGTTATTGATAACTACTTTAGGTATATTGGCATTGAACAACTCGCTATTTTCTTTAATCTCTTTAATTAAAGTAGCTAATTTTACCTTTTCATCTAAAAAACAAGAGGTTAATAATGAAATTTGCTCTGGATCAATAAAAGGTTCATCGCCTTGAATATTTACCACTATATCAAAACCTGGTAATTTGGCAGCTACTTCTGCACAGCGGTCTGTTCCGCTTTGATGCTGATCGCTGGTAAGAATAAATTCGCCACCAAAAGATTTTACTTCGGATGCAATTCTTTCATCGTCAGTTGCAACTACAACCTTATTAAGATTAGCTTTAACTGCCTGTTCATAAACCCTTCTGATCATGGTTTTTCCATTAATATCTACTAACGGTTTTCCAGGGAAACGGGTAGAAGCATAACGAGCAGGAATAACGCCTAAAATCTTCATATTATTTGATTTATACGTTTAGAATAAACCGTTAATCTCTGCTTCTATAGACTGTATAATTGAGCCTAAATCTTCTGGATTATTAGTGAAATCAAGCCTATCTTTATCTAAGATTAAAAGCTTACCAAGATTATATCCCTTAATCCAATCTTCGTATTTTTCGTTCAATTTAGATAAATAATCGATACGGATACTTGCTTCGTATTCTCTACCGCGGCGTTGGATATTGTTAACCAAAGTAGGTACCGATGCTCTTAAGTACACCAATAAATCTGGCGGTTTAATAAATGATGTGATGTTATTGAAAATAGCCTGATAGTTATCATGATCTCTTGAGGTCATTAAACCCATTTCGTGCAAGTTTTCTGCAAAAATGTGCGCATCCTCATAAATAGTACGATCTTGTATCACATTGCGCTTATTGGTCTCAATCTCTACAATTTGCTGAAAACGACTATTCAAAAAATAAATCTGCAGGTTAAAGCTCCAACGCTTCATATCGCTATAAAAATCCTCCAAGTAAGGATTGTTATCTACAGCTTCATACAAAGCTTCCCATCCGTAATTTTTGGCAAGTAAACCAGTTAATGTTGTTTTACCTGCGCCTATGTTTCCAACTATTGCTATGTGCATATATTAGTATTGAGATTTACGTATTCTGTATTGCGATTCGTACCATTTCTCAGTACGCTATTCGCATTACACAATACTACTAAATTAAAAACTTTTAAAACCAATTAATTCTCTTACTTCCCTAATTGTTTTTTGGGCACTTTCTCTGGCTTTTAATGCACCATGTTTTGCCACTTGGCGAAGGTAAGAAGTATCTGCAGCTATTTCATTGATACGCTCACGCATTGGCGTAGTAGTTATGATCATATCTTCTGCTAATTGTTTTTTGAAATCGCCATAGCGGATAGCCATTTTGTTATACTGTTCTTCGAAATGAACAAGAGTATCTTCAGAAGAAACAATTTTCATTAAATCGAACAAGTTCTGAATAGCCTCTGGCTTTTCTTGATATTCAGCCGTCGGACCACTATCCGTAACTGCTCTAGATACCTTTTTACGGATAATTTCTGGAGTATCTGATAAATAAACAGCATTTCCTTCTCCTTCAGATTTACCCATTTTGCCTTTTCCATCCAAACCTGGTACTTTTACTAAGTTTTTAGAGTAGCTAAATGCATAAGGTTCAGGGAAATAATCATTATTGTATAAACGATTAAATCTGTTTCCAAAGGTACGGGCCATTTCTAAATGTTGCTCTTGATCTTTTCCAACCGGAACTTTAGTCGCTCTGTGGATCAAAATATCAGCTGCCATTAAAACAGGATAGGTTAATAAACCTGCGTTAACGTTATCTGGGTTACCACGAACCTTATCTTTAAAAGATGCACTTCGCTCTAATTCGCCCATGTAAGCATTCATATTTAAATACAGATACAGTTCTGCTATTTCTGGCACATCAGACTGTACGTAAATGGTGCTTACTTCTGGGTCTATACCACATGCTAAATATTCTACTAAAACATGTTTTACATTACCATGTAAATCAGCAGGTGTTGGGTGTGTAGTTAACGAATGTAAATCAGCAATAAAGAAATAACAATTGTATTCGTGCTGCATTTGAACGAAGTTTTTTACCGCTCCGTAGTAGTTTCCTATATGTAATTTTCCAGTAGAACGAATTCCACTCAATACTGTTTCTTTCATAATTGCCCCGAAATTAAGAAAAAACATAGTAATGGATTTGAAATATTTATTTTTTATCTAAATGTGGTGATACATTTAGCCTAATTATTGCCATTTCGAATATAGGATGATGATTTATACTTTTAATCTGAAAATGAGGAATAGAATTCCTTAATTTGTATTTTTGACTCAATGATAAAATTGCTTAAAAAGATACATGCCATTTATTTTTCATTTTGGATTGTATTTTTCTTTTTCCTTTTTTGGCCCATCTATTATTACGGTACACGTAAACCTAGTCGGTATTTATTCGTTAATAGGGTAAGAGCTACCCATGCCTTCTTAAGCACGTTGCTAGCCGGTGTAATTATAAACGTAGATTTTGAAAAGAAATTAGATTCAAACCAGACTTACATTTACTGCGCAAACCATACCTCTAACTTAGATATTGTGCTTTTTTGCCTGGTAGCTAAAGGACGATATCATTTTATGGGAAAGGAAGAATTGACTAAAAACCCTGTATTGGGTATGTTTTTTAGAACAATTGATATTGCAGTTTCTAGAGAGAGCAAAATATCAGCATTTAGGGCATTTAAAAAAGCTGGCGAAAATTTGGAGAATGGGATGAGCCTAATTATCTTTCCGGAAGGGAAAATTGATGATTTATATCCGCCAATTTTGCATGAGTTTAAAAATGGGCCATTTAGGTTAGCCATTGAAAAAAATATTCCAATTGTGCCTGTAAGTGTAATCAATGTCTGGCGAATTATGTGGGATAGCGGTTTTAAATACGGCACCAGACCAGGAATTGTTGATGTTTATGTGCATCAACCTATTTTAACAAGTATATTAGCTACCGAAAGTGCTGATGTGCTAAAAGACGAAGTTTTTAATAAGATAAATAATAAGCTACAAAATAAATGATAATTGATAAACAGACCGTTCACAAGGTTGCTGATTTGGCAAGAATTGAAATAAAAGATAACGAGGTTGATACATTAACGGGAGAGATGAACAAGATCCTTACTTTTATGGAGAAACTGAATGAATTGGATACTACAGGTGTAAAGCCATTGGTATATATGAACGAAGAAGTAAATGTTTGGAGAGATGATGTAGTGAAACAGGAAATAACTGTAGCAGATGGATTAAAGAATTCAGCCAAACATAACGAAAGCTTCTTTTTTGTACCTAAAATTATAGAAAAATAAATCTAACTGTAACATTCCTTAGGTTATCCCTGTCTAAAAAATAAAAACAACAATGGAGAAAGCACTCATTACCATTAAGGAAATAGGTCGTAAATATGTAATTGGTTCAGAAGTAATTCATGCCTTAAAGTCTGTTAGTTTAGACATTCATAAAGGTGAGTTTGTGGCTTTAATGGGTCCTTCTGGTTCTGGTAAGTCTACTTTAATGAACATTTTAGGCTGTTTAGATACTCCAAGCAAAGGCGATTATATTTTAAATGGAACCAATGTTAGTCAGATGACAGACAATGAGTTAGCTGAAGTTAGAAATAAAGAAATCGGTTTCGTATTTCAAACCTTTAATTTGTTGCCACGCTCTACTTCGTTAGATAATGTAGCTTTGCCATTAATTTATGCGGGTGCAGGTAAAAAAGAGCGTGATGAACGTGCTACTCAAGCTTTAGAAAACGTAGGTCTAGGCAATCGTATTACCCACAAGCCTAATGAACTTTCAGGCGGTCAGCGCCAACGTGTTGCAGTTGCTAGAGCATTAATCAATAATCCATCTATTATATTGGCTGATGAGCCTACAGGTAACTTAGATACCAAAACCTCTATTGAAATTATGGGGCTTTTAGAAGAAATTCACAGTAAAGGAAATACCATTATCTTGGTAACCCACGAAGAAGATATTGCACAACATGCGCATCGTATTGTACGTATGCGAGATGGTTTGATTGAAAAGGATTATGTAAATGATGATATTAAAACCGTTTCGCCACGCTTAAGCCATTTAAAGGAAAAAGGCGACGATTTTGAAAGCATAGTTTAAACCCCTAAGTCCCCCTTGAAGGGGACTTTAGTATTGTTAACATTTTAATTCCCCTATTGGGGGCTAGGGGTATGAAGATTTACACCAAAACAGGAGATAAAGGTCAAACTTCTTTAATAGGAGGTACCAGAGTGCCTAAATTCCATTTACGTATTGAGAGTTACGGTACGGTTGATGAGCTTAATTCTTACATTGGTTTAATCATGTGCCAGGATATTGATGCACATCATCAGCAGATTTTAAAAGAGATTCAAGATAGGTTATTCACAATTGGTTCATCTTTGGCATCAGATCCCGAACGGTCAAAAATGAAAATTCCAGATCTGTTAGAAAGTGACATTACACTTTTGGAAACTGAAATGGATCAAATGAATGAAGTTTTACCAGAGTTAAGACACTTTATTTTACCTGGAGGAAACACAACTGTATCTTATTGTCATTTAGCACGTTGTGTTTGTAGAAGGGCAGAGCGATTAACGGTTGAGCTCGCTTCGGAGAGTTTTGTTGACAGCAATATTACAATTTATTTGAATAGATTAAGCGATTATTTGTTTGTTTTGGGACGCAAAATAGGCGCTGATCAAAATACGGCAGAAAACATATGGATACCAAGAATTTAAATGGTGGAAAAAAATATTTGTTTTGTCCATTTTTTTTAACATACTTTTGCGCTTTCAGAATTACGAATAATTAATATTAAGAATATGTATTGGACATTAGAACTCGCATCGCACTTGGAAGACGCTCCATGGCCTGCAACAAAAGACGAATTAATAGATTACGGCATCCGTTCTGGTGCACCTGTAGAGGTGATTGAAAATTTACAAGCCTTAGAAGATGATGGTGAGCCTTATGAAACGATTGAAGAAATTTGGCCAGATTATCCAACTAAAGATGATTTCTTCTTTAATGAAGATGAATATTAAAATCTTAATTGATTAAGTGCCCTAGTAAAAAAAAACTTGGGCATTTTTTATTTTATAGAACAATTTGGTGTAGCCGTTGTTAATGGTTTAGAAATTTATAAACAGAATTATAAACTTATTAATCAACTTAAAAACTAATTGTTATGGGAAATCTACTTTATGTAATCGCAGTAATTTTAGTAATCATCTGGGCTATCAGCTTTCTAGGAGGTTACTACACTGGAGGTATTATTCACGCTTTATTGGTAATCGCTATTGTTGCCATCTTATTAAGAGTAATTAGGGGAGCCGCTTAAATAATAAAGGCTCAATTGAACGTAAAAAAGGAAATCTATTGTAGATTTCCTTTTTATTTCAATAAAAAACTGGCTAGTTCTAAATCTTCGGGATAGGTAATTTTAATATTATTCCGGTCGCCCTCCACTAGATTAATATCAAATCCTGCTTTTTCAACAACGGAAGCATCGTCCGTAAACTTTGGCTTATAATGTTGCTGGTAGGCTTTTCTTAATTGGCTAATTTCAAAAGTTTGGGGTGTTTGAATTAACACTAGGTTATCTCTGTTTATAATTTTGCTGCTCCCATCATCACTAATCTTTCTAACTGAGTCGCTTGGTTTAATAAAGGCTACGGCATTTCCTTTATCCTCTGCCGCATAATAAGTGGTAACGATTAACTTCTCACTAATTAATGGTCTCACAGCATCATGTACGGAAACTATTCCTTCTCCCTTAATAGCCATTAAGCCATTTCTAACAGAGTGAAATCTTTGTTCGCCGCCCCTTATTAACAAATGAGGAATGTTGAAGTTATATTTTAGTTTGAGTTCTTCCCAATATTGATGGGAATCTTCTGGCAATACTAAGATTATTTCGGGATTAAAGGGAGAGTTGTAAAAAGCCTCGATAGAATGCATCAGCACGGGCTTGTTATTAAGCAATAAAAACTGCTTAGCAATTGCGTTCTGCATTCTTTTGCCAGAACCACCACCTACAATTATTGCGTAATATTTCATTTTTTTTGGTATTGAGTATTGGGTAATGCGTATTGAGAGCTAATGATCGCAATACGCAATACTCGTTACGCTGTACTATATAATCAACATCGCATCGCCATAGCTATAAAAGCGATATTTCTCTTTTACTGCAACTTGGTATGCATTCATTACATTTTCATAACCACCAAAAGCACTAACCATCATTAACAATGTAGATTCTGGTGTATGGAAATTGGTAATCATCGAATTTGCAATGCTAAAATCATATGGAGGGAAAATAAACTTACTTGTCCAATCGTTAGCAGGTTTTAATCTTCTGCCAGATGATACAGCAGATTCTATTGCACGCATTGAGGTTGTACCTACTGCACAAATTTTTCTTTTGTCATCAATAGCCTTGTTAACTATATTAACTGCAGGTTGTTCAATGATGAATTGCTCAGAATCCATTTTATGCTTGGTTAAATCTTCAACCTCAACTGGTCTAAATGTACCTAAGCCAATGTGTAAAGTAACTTCTGCAAAATCAACACCTTTTAGTTCTAGACGTTTCATTAATTCTCTACTAAAGTGCAAACCAGCAGTTGGAGCTGCAACAGCGCCTTCATGTTTAGCAAAGATGGTTTGGTAACGCTCTTTATCTTGTGCAGTAGCTTTACGTTTTATATATTTAGGAAGTGGAGTTTCACCTAAAATTTCAACGTTTTTTCTGAATTCTTCGTCAGTTCCGTCAAATAAGAAACGGATGGTACGACCACGAGAAGTAGTATTGTCCACAACTTCTGCAACCAACAAATCATCATCACCAAAATATAATTTGTTACCTACACGAATTTTACGAGCAGGGTCTACTAAAACGTCCCATAAACGTAATTCTTTATTCAATTCGCGTAATAAGAATACTTCGATGGTAGCACCAGTTTTTTCTTTATTACCGTATAAACGAGCAGGAAATACTTTTGTATTGTTTAGGATCATTACATCCTTATCATCAAAATATCCTAAAACGTCTTTAAAAATCTTATGCTCAATTTTACCACTATCTTTATGCAAAACCATTAAACGGGCTTCGTCACGTTGTTCTGCAGGATTATTCGCTAAAAGCGATTCGGGTAAATTAAACTTAAATTGAGATAACTTCATGTTTTTTGATGTAGTAAATTAGGGCGCAAATTTACTAATTTTAATTCTGTTTTTTATAATTATTAATTAAGCTTTAACGGATTATAAATATTTTGATTGTATTTTTTATAATATAATGAAGTAACTGTAACCTTTTTGGGTATTTTTGGTCTAAACAATATGATAATGATTTTTAGACTAATTGGCGAAAGCTTTAGGTTTGCATGGGATGCAATTCGCCAAAATAAATTGAGGACATCTCTTTCCTTATTGGGTATCACCATTGGTATTTTTATCATTATAGCTGTTTTTACAGGTGTCGATACCATGAAAAACAAAATTCAGAGTAGTGTCGATAAATTAGGCTCTAATACGTTATTTGTTCAGAAATGGCCATGGGTGTTTTCTGGCAATTTCGCATGGTGGAAATATGTAAATAGACCAGAACCATCTTTAAGAGATTATTTGGGTATAAAAGATAGAATGGACATGGCCGTTGGAGTTTGCTATGAAGTGAATGCCAGTAATAGAACAGTTAAATTTGAAAGTAACTCTGTTGATGGCGCAAACTTAATGGCTGCTACGCACGAATACAATAGAACTTGGGATTTAGAATTTCAAGAAGGACGATATTTTACGGCAAACGAAAGTCAATATGGTACACCTGTTTGTATTTTAGGTGCCGAAATTGCCGAGGGTTTGTTTGATGGTGACAATCCAATAGGAAAACAAATTAAGGTAATGGGAAGAAGGGTTACCGTAATTGGTGTGTATAAAAAGGAGGGGGAAGACATGATGGGAATGTCTCAAGATAAAAATGTACTCATCCCTTTAAATTTAGCCAAAGGAATTTTTGATGTAAATAACGAAAGGTATAATCCTCAAGTTACCGTAAGAGGTAAAGAAAACATAGCTTTAGATGAGGTTGAAAGTGAACTTAAAGGATTAATGAGGTCTATTCACAGATTAAAACCTGGCCAAGAAGATGATTTTTCGCTAAACAAAACTACTATGCTTTCTGCCCAATTAGACATCATGTTTGGTGTAGTTAAAATTGCTGGTTGGGTAATTGGTGGCTTCTCAATTTTAGTTGGTGGTTTTGGTATTGCAAATATCATGTTTGTGTCTGTAAAAGAGCGTACCAATATTATTGGAATTCAAAAATCATTGGGTGCTAAAAATTATTTTATTCTATTACAGTTTATTTTTGAATCTGTTGTACTCTGCTTAATGGGAGGACTATTTGGTTTAGGATTAGTGTATTTGGGTACGGTAGCAATGTCTTTTGCTGATGTTGAAGTAATCCTTTATCTAGATAATATAATTTTAGGAATTGGTGTCTCGGTAATTATCGGTTTAATAGCAGGTTTTTGGCCAGCATTTTCGGCATCAAGATTAGATCCGGTAGAGGCAATCAGGTCTTAACCTTAACTTGCCATTTAAATTATCATTATAGCAAAATATAAATGACAAAAAAAGAGCTTTGAAATTTTTCGAAGCTCTTTTTTTATATGAATGTTATTGAGGAAGTTCTTTAAATGAACTTGAAGCTTAACTTAACTTAGCCAATGCTTCTTTAATTCTTCTCAATGCTTCAATTAAACTCTCGTCTGATGCAGCATAAGATAAACGGATGTAATTGTTATTGCCGAATGAATCGCCACCTACAGTTGCCACATGGCCAACATTTAAAATATATAAAGCTAAATCAGCAGAATCCTTAATTATATTGCCATCAGAATCTTTTTTGCCAAAGAAAGAACTAATTTCTGGGAAGAAATAGAAAGCTCCATCAGGTAAATTAGTTTTAACTCCAGGAATATCATTTAACAAATCATAAACCAATTGTCTGCGTCTAGCAAATGATTTTTTCATTTCTAAAACTGTTTCTAAGCCTTGATCGTAAGCAGCAATACCAGCACGCTGAGAAATCGAACAGGTTCCTGAAGTAGTTTGCCCCTGCATTTTATCATTAGCGGCTGCGATCTCTTTACTAGCAGCGATGTAGCCTAACCTCCATCCGGTCATGGCAAAGGCTTTAGAGAAACCATTAACAACGATAACACGTTCTTTAATGCTATCAAATTGAGCAATAGATTCATGTTGATCTACAAAGTTGATATGTTCGTAAATCTCATCAGATAAAATATATACTTCTGGATATTTTTCAAATACTTTAACCAAAGCAGCTAGTTCTTCTTTACTGTAAACCGTACCGGTTGGGTTACAAGGCGAAGAGAACATAAATAACTTGGTTTTCGGCGTAATTGCAGCTTCTAATTGTTCTGGAGTAATTTTAAAATCGCTTTCGATGTCTGTATCAATAAAAATAGATTTACCTTCGGCCAGTACTACCATTTCCGAATATGAAACCCAATAAGGTGTCGGGATAATTACTTCTTCACCAGGATTAACCAAAGTTAAAATTACATTAGATAATGATTGTTTAGCCCCTGTAGAAACTACAATTTGAGAAATATCATAATCAAGGTTATTTTCTCTCTTTAACTTATTTACAATTGCCTGTCTCAATTCAGGATAACCCGGAACCGGAGAATAACGAGTGTAATTCTCATCTAAAGCCTTTTTAGCGGCTTCTTTAACGTGTTCTGGTGTATTAAAATCTGGTTCGCCAATACTTAAACTGATAATGTTAATTCCTTTGGCTGCTAATTCACGACCAAGCTTGGTCATTTTAAGTGTAGCTGACTCTGATAAGTTGTTGATTCTTTGGGATAAAACTGCCATAATATATTTGTGAATGCGCAAATATAAAAATCGAATGCTATTAGGCAATAAAAAAGATACTTTTTCTTAAACTTACAGCCTTAAACTGTATTTTTGAACTCTAAAATATAGCTGTTTGCAACCTAAAAAGAAAGCCATACTTGTTTCACTCTGTGTAAGTATTATTTTAATGCTTGCTAAGTTTATGGCTTATTTTTTAACAAACTCTAATGCAATACTCACGGATGCAGCAGAAAGCATTGTAAATGTGATAGCTAGTGCCTTTGCTTTTTATAGTATTTATCTCAGTACACTTCCTAAAGATGAAAACCATCCTTATGGACATGGAAAAGTAGAGTTTTTCTCTGCTTTTGTGGAAGGTGTATTGATTGGAATTGCAGGAATCATCATTATACTAAAATCAGGGTATGACTTGGTTTATCCAAAGGAAATTAAACAATTATTTGATGGCGCCATCATTATTGGCTGTACCGGAATTATCAATTTGATTGTTGGGTTTTACCTCATTAACATTGGTAAAAAGAATAGATCCATTACCCTTGAAGCAGATGGCAAACATTTGTTAACAGATTCGATTACAAGTGGGGGATTGGTATTAGGAATTATCTTAATTCAGCTTACACAACTTGTTTGGCTAGATAGTTCAATTTCTATTATTTTAGGATGTTACATCGTTTTTAATGGCTACAAGCTTACTAGAAAGTCTGTTGGAGGTTTAATGGATGAGAGTAACATTGAATTGGTAAAGGATATTGTTAAGATTTTACAGGAAAACAGGGAAGATAGTTGGATTGATATCCACAATTTAAGAGCGCAGCAATATGGCGCTGATTTGCATGTAGATTGCCATGTTACCTTACCTTATTATTTCGATTTAAATACGGTTCATCAAGAGATCTCAAATATTGATAAATTGATCAATGTAGTTGGATCTTACGAAACAGAATTGTTTATCCATGCCGATCCTTGTTTACCTGCTTGCTGTAATTATTGCAAAATGCCGAATTGCGGTGTAAGGCAAGAAGAATTTAGAGCTGAGATTACTTGGAATATGGAAAATGTAACCAAAAATCAAAAACACTTTAGCCAATGAGTTATTTCAATGTAAGAGTTTATGGATTGCTGATCAATAATGAAAATGAGCTTTTATTAAGTGATGAGTTTGAGTATGGTTTTAATTTTACAAAGTTTCCTGGTGGAGGGGTAGAGCTAGGGGAAGGCCTAATTGAAGCTTTAAAACGTGAGTTTGTAGAAGAATGTAATGCGGAAATAGTAGTAATAAGTCATTTTTATACTACAGATTTTTACGAAAAATCATCGTTTAACGATAGCCAAGTAATTAGCGTTTATTATTTAGTAAAAGAGGTTAAACCTCTACAATTGAATTTCAAATCGAAAGTTTTCGACTTTGACATCAATTCTGCTCAATCTTTTAGGTGGGTTAAAATTAGTGATTTAACTGCCGATGATGTAACTTTTAAAACAGATAAAACTGTGGTTAACTTATTAAAGAAAGCCACTAGCTAACTTTATGGAAAACAAATTTTTATATTATCTAACACCAATATTTAGAGTTATACTTTTTGTATTTTTCATTTTCTTGTGCAGTTTGCCGTTTGGTATGGTAATTCAGTTTGATTTTATCAATCTACCTAAAGATGCCATTTCTACTGAGATAATACTTGAAGCATCCGTTATTTTAGCCGTGCTAGGTGGTTTATTAATGTTTTTTAAAACTGTACCGGCTGTAGATTTTAGGAGTGTTTTTATTCGTAAAGAAGGAGGAATAGCTGGTTTTTTAATGGGTGGTTTAGTGGGAATTGGATTGATTGCTATTTGCGCTGGCTTATTGTACTTAATGGGATGTGTTGAGTTTTCAGCTGGTTCTATTACTCCGATTATATTTTTTGCTCAATTGGTATATTTTATTTTGGTAGGAGTTTTAGAAGAATTTATGTTTAGAACATTGCCTCTGTATGCTTTTGCAGAACGATATCCAATTGTTATTGCTATTTTATTAAACAGTTTATTATTTGGTGCCGTTCACATGGCAAATCCTGGTTTTACTTGGTTAGCCATGTTAAATATTAGTTTGGCGGGTGCTTTATTCTCCATTTATACTTTACAAAAGGGAAATGTAAGTTGGGCAATTGGCATTCATTTTACTTGGAACTTTGCTCAAGGTATTTTGCTGGGTTACAGAGTTAGCGGAACAGACAACCCTGGTGTTTTAAAGGCTAAGCCGTTGGGTAATGCTTATTTATCTGGTGGCAATTTTGGTATTGAAGGATCAGTTATTTGTACTGCTGTATTAGCAATATTAATCGCATTTTTATGGCTTAGAAATCCAATTGAACCTATTGTGGAATATGTTTTGGAAGAAGAGGATCTTGCCTCAGAATAACATCAAAAATTAATTGCTACTGTAATAAAAAGTCTCACCTAATATAGTTGATTAGATGAGACTTAAAGATGCTTGATTATTGTTGTCTTAAATAAACGTTTTTATTGTTTGATTTGAAGATAAGATCAATTCCTCCGCCATTTAGCTTTCCTTTTATCTTATCGCCGCCTGTCCAAGCAGAACCAAAGCTGTAGGCAATACCATTAATTTTATTTTCTACATATACTGGGTTTGTATTACCATTAATTGAGGTTATTGTCGGGCCCGTTACTACGTCTCCACTTGATTTAGTTTTATTACTAGTCCCTTTAGTGTTTTTTGCATTAACTCCATTAGTAATTGTAGTAGTAGATACAGCACCATCTTTAAGTGTTGTTAATGTTACAGTGCCTGTTCCCGAATTAATGCTGCCAGAAAGATTATCTGAAGCAAAAGGATTGTAAATCGACCTATTGTCATTTTCTGTCTTATCTAAATCAATTTTAAATTCTTTACCTGCATATAGTTTACCAGAGGTGGTAGACATTTCTATGTTCGCTTTTGTACTTGAAGGCAAAGTTATGTCTACATAGTTTGTGGCAGAGATAATAGAAACAGGTCCTTTTATATCCGTGCTAAAGATTGCTTCAACAGCACCAGACATTGTTTTTATATTCATTGGACCAGTATTATTTTCTAATCTTACTTTGTTATTATAAACCGAAACCTCTATCTCATTCTTAAGGTTTTTAAGCACAACATCCTCACTATTATTATTGCTATTATTAATGGTTAGCATTGTATAGTTATTATAGTTATAATTAGAAATGGATACTTTAATATTTTGTGGTACTTTAATGGTTAATAATCCAATAGGTTCTTTAGCTACTAGGTTTACATTAACGTTTTCTCCGTTTTCCACAACGCTAATGCCCAATCCGGTATTGTCTGTATATTTAGAAGAACTTACCGGAACTAAACCTTTAGCTCGTTCGTCTACTTCTTCAACTTTTATTTTTTTGCCAGAAAATATAATGTCTTTTCCATCATAACCTTCTATAATTACTCCAGTTACATTTAGTTTAAGCTGCCCTGTTGATCTGGTTATGCGGTATTCTTCTTGTGATTTAACTACTATTGCAGTAGTTAATATCGAGATTAAAATAATAAAGTGCTTTTTCATATTGTTGTGTTTTAAAGTTTATTTTGATTAAGTAATACTAAATAGGCTTGGTCTTTCACTTCAGAAAGCGTATACGGGTCGTTTGCTAATGCGTATAATCTTTCATCTAGTTTTGGGCTGTTAAATTGGCTTAGCATATCTATTAAGCCTAATTGTAGCAACGGATCTTTTTGTTTTTCTAACGATTGTAGAAACAGGCTAGCAACATAGTTATCTTGTCTATAATGGCTCATTAAGTTAAATGCTGCTAAACGCACATTGCTATTGGTATCATTATTTAATGTTTTTGCCAAGTTGTCTATAATATCATAGCTCATCACTTCAGATTTTCGAATTTTTAATACAGCAGCCAGCCTTGTACTTGCCGAACTACTATCAGCCAATTCACGATAAATAGTAGACATGTCAATAGATTTGTGATGAGCTCTTGCTGGTTTTTTAAACTTAGTTTTTACAGTTTTTACCTCACTTTTTATGATTTGATCTAGTTGTTTTTCTTCAACTTTATTTTGGGGTTTAGAAATGGATTTTTCTTCCTCGGTTTTATTTTTAGCCAATTCTGTCTTGCTAGTTTTTTCATTGTTATTCAACAATAAATAACTAATTGAAAAGACAATTAATACACAGGCGGCAGCTAGCCATTTATGATTAATAATTAAAGTCATCAATCCTTTTTTCTGTTTAGACTGCTGTTTGATCTGATTTTTTAAATTAAGAAATACAGCAGCAGATGGCTCCAAATGATCAAAATCATCTCGGTTATCTTCTATATATTTTTTTAATTGATCATTCATGGTACATTTTATCTTTTAGTGATAATAAAATTCTCTTTTTAGCTCTGTGGTATTGCGTTCTTACTGTATTGTGAGATATCCCTAACATAATCGCTATTTCTTCTTGCGGTATCTGCTCAAATAAGTATAAGCAAACTATCGTTTTATAACCGGGAGGCAAGTATTCAATGCTCTTACGTACATCTTCTACTTTACTTTCAAATATTTCATTCTCTTGTATGTCGTACTCTTTTTCTGCTTCTATTTCTGTAGTCTCTAAATCTGAAAACTGTATTTTTCTTTTTCTTAAATGAGATATTGATCTATTTATGGCAATTCTTTTTACCCAAGCTTCGAAACTGATTACATTGCTAAGTCTACCGATTTCTTCAAAAACAGTTAAGAAAGTTTCTTGCAGAATATCTTCTGCTTCTGCAGTATGCGAAACTATTCTGTGTATCGAATTGTAAATGCGCCTTGCATATTTTTGATATAATTCGGTAAAGCCCAAATCATTATTTGCTTGGCACATTGCAATTAATTCACGATCACTTTTTTTCTCTATCGGCGTCAATTAGATTAGCTTTTAATTATATTATTAATCCGTTTCTATAAGGTAGTCGCATTATTTATATTTTTGTTGCATCAACTGCTATCTTTTTTTAATGTTTATAAATTTAGCTGTTTTTTATTATCGAAATATGCATTTAATGATCAATGCTATTTGCGAATCAAACTTCTAGTTTAAAATATTGTTATTGAATAAAAACTAAATATTATGTCTAAGTTTTCAGAATTAATAAATGGTGATAAACCAGTTTTAGTAGACTTCTTCGCCGAATGGTGCGGTCCATGTAAAATGATGTCGCCAATTTTAGACCAAGTAAAAAGTGAGATAGGTGAGAAGGCTTCCATCATTAAAGTTGATGTAGATAAAAATAGAAATGCAGCTGATGCCTATAACGTTCAAGGCGTACCCACATTTATCTTATTTAAAAACGGCAAGCAAATCTGGAGACAAAGCGGTGCTATCCCAGCCGCTCAACTCAAAAATGTAATTGAAAGCAATAGTTAAACCTTAACTACTTTTGTTGGTGTAATGGCATAAACTTGTTCGTTTGATTTCGGTTTAACTAAACTTAAACCTGTAAACGCACTAAAAGCAGGCATTACAGCATAATCATTACCAAAATAAAAGCAAGGGAATTTAAGGCTCTGTTTTGCTTTTCCGTAAACTAAAACCCCAGGGTGTATGTGACCACTGATTGGATAAAGATTTTCTTCAGTACATTTTACAGCATCGTGAATAAAACAGAAATTTGGTGTGCAATAGCTAGGTTCATGAATTTCGATTCCTAATTTTTGATAATGTTTTTCATCCAATTTATCGTGGTTTCCTTTAACCAGAATAAATTTTAAACTTGAATATTGTTCTTTCCAAAGTTCAAAATCATCAATATCAGTATTTAAATCGTGGTGGAACATATCTCCATTAATCAATATTGTTTTTGGTTGATATTGTTCTAAAAGATCGCTTAATCGATTTAAATCACTTTGGGCAAGCGTAGATGGAACTTGTAAACCTGCTTTGCGGAAATGTGCAGTTTTACCCAAATGTAAATCGCTTATGGCTAAAAGTTTTTCTTTTGGTAAAAAAATAGCTCTTTCTTTTGCTAAAACTAGCTCTTCCTCTCTAATCGTTATCGTCATCTATTCACTATTATCATGCTGAGCTTGTCGAAGCATTTATATTTTGATTAAACAAATTTAAGTGATTTTGACTTTTATACTTTAACAACTTTTAAACATTTGGTATCAGCTTTGACAACTTTCTTTGCAATTTGATAGAAAGTTGTCAAAGCTATCGTGTTTATTTAAAAACTTCCACTTTCATTCGCTCAATTCTATGCTCTAATTCTTCAGAACTCATATTGGCTCTTAAACTATCAACTTTAATTGGGAAAGAAAGCGGAGTAAATCTTTTAGGATGAGTAATTACAATTGTACTTTGCTGAATGCGATGTAAAGCAGCAGCTAAACGAGGCTCTTCTAATTGCTGGTAAAAAACCTCATCATAAGCCTGACGCAACAAGAGATTATGTTTGTCGAAATCGCTAAATACATTGAAAAATAAACCCGCAGAAGATTGGAGATGTTTATTAGCAACATACTTACCAGGATAACCTTGAAAGATCAAACCAGAAATACAAGCGATATCTCTAAATTTTCTACGAGCCATTTCTGTAGAATTGATACTTAGTGAAATATCTTCCGTTAAATTTTCTGGAGAAAAAACTTCATACGCAATTGCATCATCCATCGGGATTTCGATATCACTCAATAGCTCAAAACCATAATCGTTCATTGCCAAAGAGAAAGTTATAGGTGTTAATTTACTTAAACGATAAGCAACTAATGCAGCTAAAATCTCGTGAACTAACCTTCCTTCAAATGGATAAGCAAACAGATGAAACCCTTCTTTATTGTTTATCATCTCGATTAACAATTCATCATTTCTAGGTACGTGAGAACACTCTTGTTGTACTAAAAATAAAGGATAAACGACATCTAACTCCTCTTCTTGATGCGTTTTATCCAATACTTCATTGTATTTTTTTCTTAAAACCGTTCCTAAATTTGACGATAAAGGTAACCTGCCGCCTAACCAACTTGGCGACATTGCTTTTTTCTGTTTGCTCTTTCGAACAATTACAGTCATATCCTTGATATGCACAAATTCTAAAATTCTTCCTGCCAAGGTAAAACTATCGCCAGCCTTAAGTTTAGAAACAAAATATTCCTCTACCATTCCAATGTAGCCACCAGAAAGAAATTTGACTTTCAGCATCGCATCACTCACAATGGTACCAATATGCAAACGATGGCGCATAGCTATTTGCCTGCTTTTTACTTTCCAAAGTCCATCTTCTTCGTCTTTTGAAACTTTTTTAAATTCTTGGTAAGCAGTTAAACTATCTCCACCAGAGGTGATAAATTGCATCATCCAACTCCATTCTTCGGGCAAAAGCATTTTAAAAGCGTGGGTGTTTTTTACTTCTTCATAAATAATTTTATCATCAAAACCATCGCCAATAGCAAGTGTAACCAAATATTGAATGAGCGTATCGAAAACCATAATTACAGGTTCTCTACTTTCTATATTGTTTTCTTTTGCAGCTTCTTTAATAGCAGCAGCTTCTACTAATTCTAAGGCGTGAGTAGGCAAGAAGTATATTTTAGAGGTTTCGCCGGGGGAGTGACCTGAACGACCAGCTCTTTGCAAAAAACGAGCAACACCTTTTGGCGAACCCACTTGCACAACTGTGTCTACAGGTTTAAAATCTACACCTAAATCTAAGGATGAAGTTGCGATGACTGCCTTTAATAAACCAGTATGCAAAGCATCTTCAATCCAGTTACGTAACTCAAAATCTATAGAGCCGTGATGTATTGCAATTCTTCCCGCCAGCCCTGGTTCAATATTCAGCAAATGCTGATACCACATTTCAGATTGCCCTCTAGTATTAATGAAGATTAAGGTAGTTTTACTTTTTTCTATGATTGGCAAAAGTTTGTAGGCTAATTTTAGTCCCAAATGCCCCGCCCAAGGTAAAGTTTCAATATCATCTGGTAAAATAGATTTGATGATGATTTTCTTATTCAGTTTTGCTTTAATGATGATTCGTTTTGCATTTAAGTCGGGTTCAATTACATCTAAAGCTTCATCAATATTGCCAATGGTTGCAGAAATGCCCCAAACTCTTAAATGCTGCTTTTTATTGGCTTTCTGTAAACCTTTAATTCTAGAAATGGCTAATTCTACCAAAACACCACGTTTGCTACCCAATAATTCGTGCCACTCATCAGCCACAATGCATTTTAAGCTGTCGAACAAAGTTGAGGAACCTTTTTGAGCCAACAAAAGATGCAAGCTTTCTGGAGTAATTAGCAAAATCTCTGGCATCGATTTCTTTTGCTGTAATTTCTCCGCTTGCGAAGTATCTCCATTTCTTACGCCAACGTGCCAATCTAAGTCGAGTTCGGCTAAAACTTCTCGCATCGCTCTTGCAATATCTTTAGCTAAGGAGCGTAATGGCGTTATCCAAATGAGTTGTAAGCGGTCTTTGGCCTTTTTTTTATCCTTCAACTCCGATAAATTTATCCCTTCAATTACAACTGCTAAAAACAAAGAAAATGTTTTTCCGAAACCAGTAGGAGCGTTGACTAATCCGCTATAGCCTTTAGCATAATAACTCCAAGCTTCTTCTTGAAACTTGAAAGGTTTTTTGCCATCTTTTTTAAGCCATTCGAGTACCTTTTGTTGTCCTTTATTCATTAGGTAATTTAAGGTTTAAACAAAAATTAATAGCATTTGTGTTACAGAATAAATATTATTAAAGTAGATTTTGATAATCCAAAATACATATTACATTTGCCAAATAAATCCCTAAACTTAAATTTTCAAAATGAAAAAACTTTTATTTTCTATCCTCTTAATTTATGCTTCGGTAACTATTTTTGCACAAGCCCCTACAAAAAAGTCTTCGATATTTTTAGATTTAGGTCCAACTTTTTCTACTGGTGATTTTGCTTCTAAAAATGCAAGTGACGAAAAGGATGGTTTAGCTACTGCAGGTTTTTTCTTTGATTTAGGCTACCAATATCAATTTTCGAAAAACGTTGGAGTCATTGCCATGTTCAATTGGAAAATTAATGGCATTGATAAAGAAGCTTTAAATTATTCATTACCAACGGGATCTGGTGGTAGTTTATCTGTTACGACCACTACTTGGAGAATGGCATCTGTTTTGGGCGGTTTAACGCAATCATTTGCATTAACAAGAAATGAAAAATTAGCTATAGAATTTAGAGAATTGGCGGGTGTTCAATTTAGTTCTTCGCCAGAAATAAATGCTAATTATAGCATTCCTGGAATAGGTACTGGGACATCAAAACAAAAATCATCAGATGCTACTTCATTTAGTTATTTGTTAGGAATTGGTTTTAAATACTGGTTAACTGAAAATTTTGGTTTAAAATTAATGGCAGATTATCATTCATCAAATCCGAAGTTTACTGTAATTACTTATCCAGCAGACGCCCCAGTAGAACATCAGTCTGAGCAAAAAATTGGCACACTTAATGTTGGTTTAGGATTAGTTATTGGATTTTAAGTTATTGGTTGGCTATTAATAGTTGCCTCAAGTCTTCTAAAGTATTTATTTCATCTGCTTTTTTATCTTTTCGCCATCTGGCGATGCGAGGAAAACGCAATGCTAAACCTGCTTTATGTCTTTTGCTTTCGGCAATGCCTTCAAAGGCAATCTCAAAAACAAGTTCTGGTTTTACTGTTCTAACTGGACCAAACTTCTCGACTGCGTTTTTATTAACAAACGAATTTACTTCCTTTATTTCTTTATCTGTTAAGCCGGAGTATGCTTTAGCGATGGTAATTAATTTTTCTCCATCTCTAACAGCAAATGTATAATCCGTATAAAAATTTGCTCTGCGACCGCTCCCTTTTTGAGCGTAAATCATAACGGTATCAACTGTATAGGGATTTATTTTCCATTTCCACCAATCGCCACGTTTTCTGCCGGTATGGAAAATAGAATCCAGCTTTTTAAGCATAATACCTTCACTATTTAAATCTCGAGATGTTTCTCTTAACTCAGCAAGTTTTTCCCACCTGTCAAACTCAATTACAGGAGATAATAGTGTAATGTCTTTTGTTGTTAAATTACCTATAATATCAACTAAAATTTTTCTCCTTTCAGATAAAGGTTCTTGTCTAATGTCATTTCCTTTGAACTCTAAAATATCGTAAGTAAAGAAACCAATTGGCGCATCGTTTAGCTGGGATTTGTTTATCGTTTTACGATTTAACCTTTGCTGTAAAGTGCTAAATGATTGTACATTTCCATCTTTAACCGAAAGTATTTCTCCATCTAAAACGGTTCCATCTGGTAATTCATCTTTTAAAAAATGAAGCTCTGGAAATTGGTCAGTTACCAGTTCTTCGCCCCGCGACCAAATGAACAATTCGCCATTTCGTTTTACAATTTGCCCACGAATACCATCCCATTTCCACTCGGCTTGCCAAGCATTTGTATCGCCCAAATTTTGTGGTTCAGTTTCTAAAGCATAAGCCAAACAAAATGGATAGGGCCAAGAATTATTTGTGTTAACATGAGCACCTGCAATTAACTCTTGATAAGTGATTTCGTTAGGCAGCCATTTTCCCATAATGCTGTGCATAATTTTGCTGCTATCTTCTGCACTATGTTTAGCAATGGCATTAACCAACATTTTATTAGAAACACCAATTCTAAAATTACCTGATATGAGTTTATTGAAGATAAATCTCTCTTGAGTGTTTAAGCTATTCCAAGCATTTAAAATATATTCTTTTTTCTCTTCATCTGTCTTTCCTTGTAGTTGCGCAAGTTCTGTAATCCATTGGTATAAAGTTTTATCTACTGCATTTGCTGCTGTTGGGAGCACTAAGGCAATGGTTTCACTTAAATCGCCAACACTACTGTAACTTTCAGAAAATAACCACTCAGGAATGCCACTTAGTTCTATTGCCCATTGTTTAATTAATGCGGTAGTTATTGGCCTTTTTGGTCGCTTGCCAGTAAACATAGCGATTACAAAAGGCTTGTCTCTATCGTCAGCTTCTGTAAAATAAGAAACCAATGCAGCAATTTTGTCATTGGTTTTATTGCTGAGTTCTAGCTCTTGGATGAGTTGTGAGAAACGCTTCATTTGCTTTCCTCTTTAAGTGGATTTTCATTTGCTTCGCCAATAATTTCATCATCCTCGGCACCGTATTTGGTTAATACTTCTTCCGAACTTATTCCAATTTCATTTAAATATTTAGAAAAAACTGCTGTAGAACCATGCGTAACAAATACTTTTTCTGCTTCTGTAGCTTTAATGGCGGTTAATAATCCTCGCCAATCTGCATGATCGCTCAAAGCAAAACCAGCATCTGCACTTCGCCATCTTCTACCAGCTCTAACTGCCATCCAACCACTACAAACCCCAATTGCAGGTTGCTGTAGGTTTTTTACCCAACGCCCATCGGCTAATGCAGGGGGAATGATTACTATTCCTTTTTGTAATTCATCTTTCTTAGTTTCTGCAGTAATTCTTATGGTTTCTGGTAAATCTACACCAGCTTCTGCAAAGCCTTCATTTAATTTGGCAATAGAATTATGAACGTAGATAGGATATTCTCCAGCTAAGTTTTTAATTAACCTTTGCGCCTTACCTAAACTATAAGCTACTAAAATGCTGGTTTTACCTTTTGCCATATTAGCTGCAACCCAACTTTTAATCTGCTCAAAAATTAATTCTTGCGCCTGCCAAGTGTAAATAGGTAAACCAAAAGTGCTTTCAGAAACAAATGTGTGGCATTTAATGGGTTCAAAAGCGGTGCTGATACCATCGTATTCTACTTTATAATCTCCAGAAACCACACAAATTTCTCCCTTATATTCTAATCTGATTTGCGATGAACCAATTACATGACCTGCCGGGAAAAGACTTAGCTTAACACCATTAATATCTATTTCTTTGTTATAAGGTAAGGTTTGTACATTATCTTCAAGGCCATAACGCTGCTTTAAAATAGGCTTAGTTAAATCGTGGCACAAATAGTTTTTATTGCCCCATTTTACATGGTCTGCATGGCCGTGTGTAGTTACAGCATAATCTACGGGATGCCAAGGGTCGATATAAAAATTGCCCTGTTTGCAGTAAATACCTCGATTTGTAAATTTGATTAATCCAATTTGGGATATAGAACAAATTTGGATGCTTTAAGTTTTCTTAATAATTATCGGGTATTTAGCCGATAAACGTAATTATCGGGTAATTAGCCGATATTTTGAATTATCGGGTATTTACCCGATATTAGATTTATGATAGCTGTAATAACTGGAGATATAATTAACTCGAGGGAGTTGCCAGAAGAATGGATTGGGACGCTTAAAAGTGCATTAGAAGGTCTTTTTGGTAAAAATATAAATTGGGAAATATTTAGAGGTGATAGTTTTCAAGTAGAATTAAATGCCAAAGATGCGCTTATAAATGCCATTTATATTAAGGCCTGTATTAAGGTTTTGAAAGGTGCCGATGTTAGAATAGGCATTGGCATTGGAAAGAAAAGCATTAGCGCAGAGAAGGTAACTGAGGCTAACGGAGAGGCATTTATTAACTCGGGAAGTGCTTTTGATGCTTTAAAAGCTAATAAGGTGAATATGGCAATTTTAACCCCTTGGCCAAAGGTTAATGAAGAGTTAAATTTATTTATTAAATTGGCTTTAATAACCATGGACAGTTGGGGGCAAATTGCTGCCGAAATGGTAAAGTATGCCATAGAAAACCAAAATACTAAACAAGATAAAATTGCAAAAATATCTGGTAGAAGCCAATCTTCTGTAAGTGAAGCATTAAAAAGGGCTCATTTCACCGAAATAATGGAGCTTGAAAGTAGATACAGAACCCAAATTACCAAATTAATTAAAAAATAATGGAAATCGCATTGCTTAAACTTTTATTAGCTCACATTTTGGGCGATTTCTTTTTGCAGCCAAACTCTTGGGTAACAGAAAAGGAAAAAAAGAAGTTAAAGTCTGATAAGCTGTATCTACATATTGCTATCCATATTGCGCTGATATTTATAGTTTTTGCTTCTTTTACTGTTTGGAAAATAGCTTTGGTAATTGGTGCTTTACACGGCATTATAGATGCTTTAAAACTTACATTTCAAAAAGAAAAGACCAAACGGATTTGGTTTTTTGTAGATCAAGTTTTGCATGTAGCAGTTATTGTACTTTGCTGGCAATATTACTACTACGCTAACTTAAATTTAAGCTTTTTAGAGAATAACCAATTCTGGTTGTTTTTATTGGGTGCATTGTTTTTAACATCGCCAGCTGCTATTTTTATTAGGGTTATTATTGCCAGATGGATTCCTGGACCACCAACTTCTACAACAATTTCTACTACATCTTTACAAGATGCGGGTAAGTTTATAGGTATCATAGAGCGTTTGTTAATTTATCTATTTGTATGCACCAACCATTTCGAGGCTGTTGGGTTTTTATTGGCAGCTAAATCTATCTTTAGGTTTGGAGATTTAAAAGATGCCCATGATATTAAACTTACTGAGTACGTTTTGATTGGTACGTTGCTAAGTTTTGGCCTTGCGTTAATTGTGGCAATGATGGTTTTAAATATCAATCTTTAATTTTTTTTAAAGCGCAGTTTTTGTGCAATAGTTAAAGTTTAGTCCAGCTTTTTAACCCCTAAATCTCCTAAAGGGGACTTGGTAAAAGTATTTATGCTTCTTCCGATAGTTATCGGAACAGGACTAAATAAATAGAGCTTTTGCAAGGAAACCGTAGCTAGGAGTAGAAGCCTGCGTAAGCTAAAACCGACTTAAAAAAAATCCCGATTTTTTCATCTGGAATTGTAGCGAGGGCGGGAGTAACGCTTCAATAGAAATGCTATAGTACCTTTTCAAATAAAAAAGCCTCAAATATTAAATCTGAGGCTTCTGCTTATTAAAACTATTTACCGCCTGGAGGGCAGTTTTCTTTTAAAAATTTAGTGAAAACTAAGGCTAAATGCTCTCTAGTTCCTTCGCCTTCTGCAATGCTATGCGTACGGTTTGGATAACTCATCAGTTGGAATACCTTTTTGTTTTTAACCAATTCGTTAATCAACATTTCAGCATTTTGGTAATGTACATTATCATCGCCAGTACCATGGATATATAATAAATTTCCTTTTAGGTTTTTAGCGTGTGTAATTGGCGAACCTTTTACATAAGCATCTGTAGTTGGAAAAGGAGTGCCCATATAACGCTCCTGATAAATATTATCGTAAGTTAATTGATTTGCAACTGCAGCAACGGCAATACCTGTTTTATAGATCTCAGGATATTGGAACAGCAAATTAAGAGTAGATGAACCACCGCCGCTCCAACCATGAACAGCAACCCTGTCTTTATCCATGAACGAATAAGTAGCAAATAATTTTTTGGTAGCCATAGCCTGATCGCGAATGTTGATGATGCCAATGTTTTTATAAATCGCTTTGCGCCAAGTTGTACCTTTGGGAACTGGTGCACCACGGTTATCCATCGAAATGTAGATGTAGCCATCTTTAGCCATATCGCCAGCATATAAATTGTTTCTACCAGCGCCCCAAACATCGGCAGCGGTTTGTGAAGCTGGTTCGCCATACACATAAAATACAACAGGATATTTTTTAGTCGCATCGAAGTTGTCAGGTTTTTTCATCCAACCATCCATTTCTACACCATCTTCTGTGGTTACTTTAAAAAACTCTACTTTGTTTTTAATTTGTGGCTGTTTTGCCATTTGGCTAGTGATGCTTCCATCCATACTTATTGGTTGGTTAGCTGCAAAATTCATCCATTCGGTAACAGGAGAAACTACAGAACTGTTGTAAGTATGACGGGCGAAAAGTCCGTTAGGAGAGATAGAATAGCTGTGTGTACCTGGTAAAACCGATGGGGTTACCATTTCTAATTTTCCTTTGCCATCTAACTTTGTTTTGTATAAATATCTTTGGGTAGCATTGTTAGGCGAAGCAATAAAATAAATGGTGTTGTTTTTTTCGTCAACTAAGCTTAAATCAATTATATCATAATTGCCTTTGGTAATTAAAGTTTCTTTTTTACCATCTTTACTTACCCGATAAAAATGATTGTAACCATCTTTTTCTGTTTGATAAATGAATTCTTTATTGCCATTTAACCAAATGAACTGATCTTGAGCATCTATCCACGAAGTGTTTTTTTCTGTGTAAATTTCTGTAATCGTTCCTGTACCAGCATTGGCAACAAACAACTTGCTTTCATTTTGCTGACGGTTTAACTGTTGTAAAATTACTTCGTTGGTATTGGGTATCCAATCCATACGAGGAATGTAGTTTTGTACATTACTACCTGGAACAGCTAACCAATTGGTTTTTGCTGTTTCAATATCTACAATACCAATTTTGCAAGCCGAAGGATCTTGCCCAACTTTTGGATACTCTACAGGAACATTAAATGAATAAATAGAATCAGTATTGTTGATCATTAAAAAGTTCTTGATTTTAGTTGCATCGATTTGCCAATATGCAATTGATTTACTATCTGGAGACCATCTGAAACCATCTAAACAGCCAAATTCTTCTTCATAAACCCAATCGAAAGTACCATTAATCATTCTTGTAGTTCCATTGGTTGTTAAAGCCTTAATTGCACCGCTGCTTAAATCTTCTACATAAACATTATGCTCATTTACATAAGCAACTTTGCTACCATCGGGCGAGAACTTAGCAAACATTAGAGAAGAAGCTGGTTTCCCTTTGCCAATTTGTTTTAAAGTGTTTTTAGTAATGTCGGCAACCCAATAATCTCCACGACTATCTTGGCGCCAAACTCTTTTAGTATTGGTGTAAATTAATGCTTTGGTACCATCAGCATTTAATTGAAAGCTTCTAACATTTAAAGGATTTTGTGCGTTTGCAGGTGTAAGCAACTCTCTGCTAACAACTGTTTTGCGTTCGTTTTTTGGCAGGGAAATGGTTACAATTTCTCCGCCAGTATTTTGATAATAAGCATTGCCATCTTTGGTCCAGTTAATGCCACCTCGCTGCGCTTTTGCAATGTTTGTAACCATTATAGAAACAGCTGCAATAGCGATAAATAATTTTGTTAATTTCATGAGTATTATAGTTTTATAAATTGTTGGTAAACAGTCTGTAAGTAAGATTGTCCGGTTGTTAAATTAGTTTTTGTGCTTTCTTTATCTTTAGGTTCATTGTTGTATAGAATATTTTTTCCAATATTATCGAATGTAACGCAATGATCATCATTAATGAAACCTAAGCCATTATCCCAGCTAAAAAAAGCAAAATGTTTGGTGTAAGGATTTAATAAATTTTTGCTCCATAAAAAGTCTTGATGAGGAATTTTTAATTGTGCTAGTAAAGTTGCTGCAACATCTTGTTGGCTTCCCACATTATCAATTTTCTTCCCTTTAAATTCATCTTTAATTACATCGCCATAAAATAGGAGTGGGATGTGGTAACGTTGAGGTTCAAATATCTCAAATTTATTTTTTGGATAGCTATGGCCATGATCTGCTATAAATATGAATAAGGTAGTTTTATACCAATCTTTCTTTTTTGCAGCTGTTAAATAAGCATTGATACAGGAATCGGTATAATAAGCCGTGCTTTTAAACTTGTTTATAATGTCTTTATTGCCAAACTTTGGAGTAGTAGGTAATTCAAAAGGCTCGTGGTTAGTTAAAGATAAAATAGTAGAAAAGAAAGGTTGTTTTGCTTGATCTAGTTCTGCTAGTTGTCTGTTAAAAACCAAACCATCATAAGCTCCCCATTTAGAGTTCATGTCTTTTTTTTCGAAACTATTTTTATCTACTAGTTTTTGATAACCATGACTTAGAACAAAAGCTTTATAATTGTCGAATTCGGATTCACCACCATAAAAGAAAGAAGTCTGATAACCATTACTTAGCATCTTCTGACTAATAGCAGGAATTTTTTGCATCTTTTCCGGCCATTTTACAATGCTACCAGTAGCTAAAGTAGGGAATCCAGCAAGTGTCCCAATTACACCTTTATCTGTTCTATTGCCTGTAGCATACATTCTACTAAATAAAACACCTTTATTGATTAAGCTATCAAAATTTGGCGTAATATCATTCTCATTGCCTAAGGTTTTTGTTAAATCTGCTGTAAAACTCTCTAAAATGAAGATGACAACGTTTGGTTTAGGCGTATTTAATATGGAGACCGTCGTATCTTTATCTACCTTATATAAATCTGCTACTTGACGTGTTGCAGTTATTTGATTAAAATATAAATAAGGATTTTTGCTGGTCTTTTTAGAAGCTAAAATACTAGATACTAAATTCCACTCTGTATTTAGCGAAGCATGATTTAGTATTTGATATTTAGAAAAATAAGCCATGCTTTGGCTATTCGGTGCTACATCTAATCCGCCTCTGATTAATAAAAAATTAAAAAAAATAAGTAAAAGAACAATAATAAGTCTAGCCCAAATGGGTGATTGTACAAATGCTAATTTGTTTTTTATGATAATAAAATTGAGATAAATGCCAATGCCAATAATTAACATAAGAATAAGTAGGCTTAACAATATAGGAGAAGAAGCACTTGATGCAAGGGCTTCATTTGGCGTATCTATAGCGAAGCCAAAAGCTCTAGCATTAACCTTACTTCCCCATTCTCTGTAAATATTAAAATTGATAACAGCTAAAAAGCCAAAAATTACAATAAGAATTTTATTATAGACAGAAACCCATTTAAAGTTAGCAGTTTCTTTTTTAACTAAAAACAAACAAACGAATACTAATAAAGGAATAACAGCAATATAGGCCGCCATAGATATGTCTAATCTCAAGGCATGGTAAAATGTACTTAACTTTTCTAAAAATGGAATCTCCCTTAGTTTTTTATGAAATATAAATAAGAATAAAAATCTATCGATGGCAAAAAATAGCAACCAAAATAGAAAAAAACGCACAAAAAAAATCAGGCTTTTAAACATTGGCGCAATTTAATAAAAATGCCAAAATAAAAGCCTGATTTATATAAGGTTGTTAAAATGGATTATTCACCACCTCCTTGCATTGCCATAATTTCTTCCATAGTTTTTACTTCATAACCAGAAGGTACATCTAAAGTAAAAGGACCAGCTTTTTCTTCCTTAACATCTTTTACCGTTAGGGTTGATTTTACCCCATTTTGGAAACGTGTAAATTTAACTAATGTACCTTTTACCCCTTTAAATTCTTCTCCAGAAAATCCAGCAGGTAACTCAATATCATTAGTGGCCCAAAGTTCATAGGTACCACCTTTATCGTCTTTGTAAGTATATTTTTCGGCATTATAAGTAGCAATTACTTGTTTTTCGCCAGTTGCTTTAAAATCACTAAACTTCGGAGCAGTAGCTTGCGCTTTCTCATATTCTGCTCTACCTTGTTTAACAGCAAATTGCATTTGCGCAACTGGAACATCAATTAATAACAAACCATTGTTTGTTGCGGCATCACGCAATACTGTGATTGTAGCTGGACCTTGTTCAAGTTCTATCTTAGACATCTGTCCGTTAAATTTCACTTTAGATTCTGTAGGTAATTGCGCTTCCATTGGAGCTTGCTCTGGAGTAAGTGCATATTCCATTTTATAAGTAACTACACCTTCGTTTACTTTTTTCTGCGCATTTGCAATAAATGCTGTACTAATTAAAATTGCGGCTAAAACGCCAGTTTTCATAGACTTGAACATAATATTAATTTTAGATTTAATTTACCAATTTATTTTTTCCTTATTTAAAAAAGAGGCTACTCCTTTTTTAAAATCATCACTCTCTCTAACTCTTGCATTAATATGTATAGCCACTTCCAAACTTTTTTCTAACCATGGGTTAGTGGTTTCGTTTATTAATTGCTTAGTTACCATTAATGCATTTGCAGAAGCATTGTTACACAAATTTAATGCAAAATCCTTTACCTTTTGAGCAATGTCTTCCTTTTTTGTTACAAAAGTTATCAGATTATATTTAAGTGCTTCTTCTGCCGGAAATAACTCTCCAGTTAACAATATTCGTTTGGCTATTGTTTCACTTGTTTTACGCATTAAGAAACAAGATACAATTGCGGGTACAAAACCTAACTTTACTTCTGTGTAGCCGAAACTGGCTTCTGGAACCGCAAAAATAACGTCACATACCGTAGCTAATCCACATCCCCCAGCAATGGCATGCCCTTCTACTTGTGCAATTACAACTTTTGGTAGGTAACAAATGGTTTTAAAAAGTCTTTTCAGGCTTTCCGAGTCTGCCAAATTTTCCTCATAGCTATTTTGTTGTAATTCTTGAAGATATGCCAAGTCTGCACCCGCACTAAAGGTACCGCCATTGGCTTTTAGAATGATAACTTTAACATCATCGTCTTCTGATGATTTAATTAAATAATTGGTTAACTCGCTAACTAATTGAGGGTTTAGGGCATTTCTCTTACTAACTCTGTTGAGTGTAATATGGGCAATTCTATCAGCAACTTCATATAAAACAAATTCTTCAACCATGTTTTTTATTTAAGGTTAATCAAATATGCTTTATTTTTTTTTAAAGTTTGATAACTGATATTGACTTTTTTTGCTTCGTCTTCATATTTTTTGATGATGTAATCTTTATTTGTTGCATCAATTATCAATGTCGAGAAAATAACTTCATTTCTTAATTTGCTAATTTTTTTCCACGGATTTTGGTTTAACCAAACCGCATCGAACTTTGGTTGTCCTTCAATATTTTTATAATTTAAACTTTTGTCAATCAATAAGATTTTATATTGATGGAAATTGATCTGATTTTCCTTCTTTCGGTATGCATTTAAAACAGTATCCTTTTCCAATTTAACCATATCGATATGTTCGATTTGCATCTGATCTAGTGCTGGCCTTACAAAGAATTGATAGGTATTATCGCTGACTGTTAAATCTGTTATTACAACTGCATGTCTTGAATCTATAAATGCAACCGCATAGTTTTTACTCAAACTATAAAATAGGATTTTACTTTGTTTGGATGCTGAAATTTTATAGTAAGCCGCAAAGCTTTGATAGATAATGAGTAAACTTACAGCGGTAAGCATTAATTTTTTATTGTAATTAGCCAATGCGTAAATTAATATAGATAGGCTTACACACAATAAGATCAATTGCCATTGATTTAACCAAATTGAAGTAATTCCAGAAAATGGTAAATCTGCAATCCACTTTAAGCCACTATTTGTAAATGTGATTACCCATTCGAAAACTGGTGCTATGAAGTAAGTTTTTAATATTAAAATTGCAATTCCTAAGTACATCATTAAAATTAAAGGCAGCAAAATGAATAAGTTCCCGAAGATAAAATAGATTGGAAATTGATGGAAATAATATACACTTAAAGGGAAGGTAACTAACTGTGCCGCTAAACTCAATGCAATTGCCGACCATAGCTTATCTAGCCATTTATTTTTAACGTATAACCATTTGTAAATTTTGGGTTGAAGATAAATAAGCCCGAATACTGAAATAAATGATAATTCGAAACCCACATCCCATAATAAAAATGGATTGTAAGCCAATAAACAAAAGGCAGTAAAAGCCAAAATATTATAGTTGTTGCTAGCTCTATTAAATGCTTTTGCCAGTATAAACACAGTTAACATAATGGCAGACCTAAGTACAGAAGGAGAGAAACCTGTCAATAATGAATAATACCAAATCAAAAAACATATTAATAGTAGTTTCAAGATTTTTAAAGCACGTTTTCGATCTAAAATAGAAAGTAAACCATTAAGTAGTAGAAAAATTATCGCCACATGCGCACCAGAAACAGATAGTGCATGTATTGTTCCAGTTTCACTATATGCCGCTAATGTTTCCTTACTCAAATCTGCACGGTAACCTAAAACTAAGGTAGAGGCAACAGCATAAGCTTCGTCATCTTTAATTAATTGTCTGTAAATAGCAACTTGATCCTTTCTTTGTTGTATTGCATGTTTTAAAACATTATGGCCATTTATCGTATTTAATTTTACAACATCGTTTTGATTGATGAAGGTTTGTTGATAAACATTTTTAGATGCTAACCACGACTTAAAATCAAACTCCCCAGGATTATAACTGGGCTCGACAGGCAAATATTTGCTTGTAATGAATAACTCATCTCCGTAGTTTAGTTTTATTGGCTTTATGGAATCTAATTTTAACGCAATTAGCAGTTTCCCTGTAGCGTATTTTGACTTTGTATTTTCGTAAACCCTAATAACCTCTACCTGCAATCTTAAAATATCATTAGCTTGTTGAGGCTCGTCATTAACCCAAACTTTCAAATAATTGTGGTTTTTATGCGCATAATAATCTTTTTTTAACGTTTGATTATTTAGCAGGCAAAGTAAGTTTCCTACTGTAAAACTAAATACATAAAACACAGTACTAGTGGCTACCTTAAAATTATAGGCTTTTATTTTTTTATAAAATAGATTAATGAAAATAAGATAACTAAAAAGAACGGTTGTAAATAATAAAGTAGGCGCAATCAAATTTGCTGATGCAAAAAGATTTGCACAGTAAATCCCTGCCAAAAATGGCCCTAAAATTCTTACAAAAACGATTTCAGATTTAAATGTCAAAGCTAAAATTGATAACGGAGTTGAAGTTTTACATCTGTTTTCTTATTGCCATTAATTTCGTCCAAGCCTGATCCTACTGTTTGTACATCTTTATAGAGAAATACTGCATATCTTGCCCAAATATCTAAATGTTTGATAATTTTATATTTTAGATTCGCGTAGGTTCTAAAACCTCTTCCATTATACATGCCGAAACTAAAATTGTATAGTACATCATCTTCATAAGCATAAATTCTGCTGTTAAAAGATGGGGTGTTAAAATAAGCAATCCTTACGTTTCCTGATATTTTAGAGAACATAGGGGAGAAGTCTGCATCCTGATAAACCATATATCCAAATTCTGCATTAGCAGCTCCCTTTTTGAATTGCGAAACTTCTAATCTATTTTGAAAGCTAAATGATTTGCTTAGTTTCCAACTAACATCTGCCCGGTATGATTCCTTTTTTACCACATCTAAATAATTAATTGGTACTTCTAAATCAGTGTTTTGCTGTTTAAGCTCAGATTTATATCTTACAAAAGCTTTAAAGGTTTTAGTGGGTGTATAGGTTAGCTGACCTAAAACTTCATATCCATCAGATGGGGCATCAATTCTAAATTTCAACCATGGGAATTTAAAATAATCAGCATATATGGATAAATTCCATGCTTTAAGTGGTGTGAAATTTAGGCCAATATAAAATCCCTTTTCATTGAAAGCTTCGCTAGTTTCTGCAGTTGCCTGATTAAAAAAATTATGATAGTTGCGAGCATAATTTCTTTGTAAAAGTGCAGCTGAAATTTTAGATGATAAACTTATCAATGCACCATTTAAGAAGGCGAAACCACTATTTAAGCTCTTACCACCTTCTCCAAAAAAGTAGACATTTTTATAAGTATAACTATAACTTACGCCAACATTGGTTAATTTATTGCCAGTAAAATTATAATTTCTATAAATCTGGCTTCCTGTTATAAAATCATTGCTAAATGAGGTATGGTAGGCAATTGCACCAATGTTTAAATTTTCTTTCTGATATTGTAAAACTCCACCAAAAACTTGTTGATTAATACTGTTTTTGTTCTTGATTTCGGTAGGTGTTCTATGTAGACCTGTTTCATTAACAGTTGATAAAACATCTTCGCCAATATTGTTTAAGCTAAGGCTAGCATCCAATTTTCTAAAAGATATAAAAGGTGTAAAATCTATTTCTTTAGTGATAACAACAGTAGTTGCCATTCCTCTTAAAAAAGAATATTCGTTTGATGAGGTATATGCTCTCAAGCCAATATCTCTCTTTGCAACTGTGGCCACATCTGGTGCTTTTCCGAAAGAAAACCCAGACCATAAAGTTAGTCCTTGTCCAAACTGCAAGGTGTAATCTCCAAGCACAATTTTTTTGAACCTGCCAGTATTATAGACTGCTATATGTGCCGATTGATAATCTATCGGAATAGGCCTTGTAGATGTAAAAAATTTTTCTCCAGCATCCTTTTCCAATATTAGAGATGCTGAAACTCTATTAGAATAAATGTATTTGTAACGCCACAAAAGTCTTTCCTGACTTCCTAAATATCTGCTACCTGGTAGTGCAGTAAAGCCTTTTGGTTTTTCCAAAACTCTGCCAAATCTTAATAATAGATCATTATTTCCAAGATTTAAGAGGTTTTGCAATGAAATTTTATCAATTAGATCCGAAGCTTGAAGTGTTATAAAAGGTAACAATCTTTGTATGGTTTCTAAATCAAAATCAGCAATACTTTGTAATTCCAGAACATCTATTAATTTTCCATTAGTTTTAAAGTGGTTAAAAAGGCTGCCAATTTGTAGAGGAGATAAAAATACTAAGCTCTTAAGTTCTTCTGGCGTGGTTTTATTTAGGTTTATTGGATGTTTTTTGAAAAAAGTTAGCCTATCTTGAAGTTCAGAAAGATCATAGTCTTCAGGCAAATTTTCAGCTATACTTTCTATAAGATCTTTAATGAAAGTATCTTCCTGTATTTGTGCATTTAAACTATAGCTTAAAAACAATAAAACAATGATAATTCTAAAACGCATAAGCTAAAGCAATTTGAGGTGAATAACCGAGGTTTGGATCGTTTTCTATTGCAAAATCTACATTGAATTTTTTATGATTAAAGCCAATTCCACCATATTGTTTAAATGGTTTTATGGTTAAGCCTCCTCTAAGGCTCATTATTTCTAATAATTTGTAATCGATTCCAAAACCAACATCGAATTTATTATCAAGTTGTTTATTGATAGATGTGGCAATTAAAATTTTGTTAGATGCATGATAGGAAGCGCCAATACTAACGTTGCTTGGCATATTGTTTCTGACGGTATTATTAGTATATTTTTGTTCAGCAGGATTATGGAAGTACAAACCAACAGTTAACTGCTTATTTATACTGTACATTAAACCAGCATCAGCTGAAAAGCCAGTGGTAGCACCATAGTTATTTATTTTTATCTGATGATAATTCCCTTTTATGGCTAGTGATAAATTAGTTCCGAACTTTTTGGCAACGGCAAAACCTGCTTTAATTTCATTGTACTCAGTTATGCCATATCGTTGTATTGATAATCCAACATAATTTTTATTTAGAGGTAGAATAAATGCAAGACCTTGGGTACTAATCTCATTATCAAAAAAATGATTAACATAGTTTAATGCTATAGTTGGTTGTTTAAGCTCTGTAATGCCTGCCATGTTTGCCTCTATACTCCAAACATCAGTAACAGCAGCACCATTATAACCCATACTAGTAAGCTTTGGGCCAAAATTTTGCTGTGCATAGTTAAATTTTATGCTTAAAAATAGGGCACATAAAATGAGGGTATGTTTTTTCATAGGCTTAGCTAAACCTAATATAAAAACAAAATTTAATTTTATTATATTTTAATTAATGGAATTATATTATTTAATAATAAGTTAATTTAAAATTATATTTTTTTAGTTAATTAATTTTTGATTTGAGATAACGTATTTTATTGGTATTTTTAATTTTTAATTTTTCGTTAATAATTTTGTCTATTGTTTAAATTATATTAAAATGAAAAATGAGTTATCGTTTTACTTAATTTGAAAATAAAAAATGCTTTTGCTTTCAAAAACTTCTATTATTTAGAAACAGTTTGCTTAAAAGCTTGATTTTTGCTATTTTTATCAAAAAATAATCTTATGAAAACATTAATTAATAAAAAATTTTTAAAGCCCATTTTATTTGCTTGTGTGTTTTTACTTACATTTTCATCTTGTAAAAAAATTGAACCAGAAGTTATCGTTGAAGGTGAAGCTAAAATAAGAGTAGTGAATACAGTTTTTGGATCAAATCCTCAAGATATATTTCAAAATTCAACCAAATTAAATACTACTGCAATTGCTTTTGGCGAAAACACTAGTTACTTAACTGTTAAGAGTGGTGTATCCACTACTATCGCTTTAAAAAATGCGAATTCTGATGTAGTTACTTCGTCTGCAGTAGTTGCCTTACAAAACAATTCTTCTTTTACAATTTTTTATTATACTAATCCTTCTGGTGAAGGTAGAATAAATGGACTGCCTGATGACAATACAGTACCTGCCAACGGAAAGTCTAGGGTTAGATTTATCAATTTTGGTGCAGCTCTTGGTAATAGCGTAAATATTTCTTTAGCAAATGGAACGGCGATTGTTAATGGTCTTACCTACGAATATGCTTCATCATATAAAGATGTTGATGCAGGTATTAGTTTGAATGTTAGCGTAATTGGTGGCGAGACAAAAGTAATTCCTGGTACCGAATTTCAATCAGGTAAAATTTATACTGTCTGGTTAGATGCGGTAAATTCTACTACATTAAATTATCACATGGTAGTACAAAATTAACACACCATAAATATCCTCAAAAAAGCATCCCTCAGGATGCTTTTTTTGTTTAAAGCATAACTGTTTTTAACTACTTTTGAAAAAAATATGAGTACTAATAAAACAGATATAAATCTTAGGACAGTTAATGTTACACGTTATGTAACCCCATTGCGCGAAGGAGGTTCTATGCCCGCTGTAGCAGAAGCCGATGATGGGTTTTTGTATGTGCTAAAATTTAGAGGTGCAGGTCAAGGGACTAAAGCCTTAATTTCCGAAATTATAGGTGGGGAGTTGGCTAGAGCATTGGGTTTAAATATGCCAGAACTTGTTTTTGCTAAATTGGATGAAGCATTTGGGAGGACGGAGCCTGATGAAGAAATTCAGGATCTATTAAAAAGTAGTGTTGGATTAAATTTGGCATTGCATTATCTATCTGGTGCAATCACTTACGATCCTACAGTTAACAAGATCGATCCCTTATTAGCTTCAAAAATTGTTTGGTTAGATTGTTTATTGACAAATATGGATCGTACTCCGCGAAATACCAATATGCTATTTTGGCATAAAGAGTTATGGTTAATTGATCATGGAGCATCGTTGTATTTTCATCATTCATGGCAAAATTGGGAAGAACAGGCAAAAAGACCATTTGTTTTAGTAAAAGATCATGTGTTACTACCTCAAGCAAGTGAATTAGCAAATGTTGATACGGAATTTAAACAAGTGCTAACTCCAGAATTGATTAAAAATGTTCTTGCCGTTATTCCAGACGAATGGTTAAATGAAGATATATTTACAAGTATTGAAGAACAACGTAATGCTTACGCTTTATTTTTAAATTCAAGAATAGCAAACTCTAATATTTTTGTAAACGAAGCTCAAAATGCAAGAGAGAAACTTATTTGAGTACGCTGTAATTCGAGTTGTGCCAAGGGTAGAACGAGAAGAATTTATTAATGTAGGAGTGATATTATATTGTGCCAATAAAAAATATCTAAATGTAATTTTTCATTTGGATGAGACTAGATTGATCGCATTAAACTGTGAATTAGAAACGATCATCATACAGCGTAACTTAAATGCGATTAGTAAAATCTGTAGAGGTGAAAGCGATTCAGGACCTATTGGCCAACTAGATCTTCCTTCTCGATTTCGTTGGTTAACCGCTACAAGAAGTACAGTGGTACAGGCTTCCAAAGTGCATCCTGGATTTTGTATTGATCCGGAAGAAACTTTACAGAAATTACATCAAGATTTAGTATTGTAATTATTTTCTTTATCCAATTCAGAACTAGATTTCGTATCCTTCATGGTTACATAAACCAAAAGCGAAATAAAAATACAAGCAGTGATGTACCAGTAATAATAATTTTCGTAGCCAATATCTTTTAGCCAGAGGGCGATGTATTCTGCAGTACCACCAAAAATAGCAACCGTTAAAGCATAAGGTAAACCAACACCTAATGCCCGAATTTCTGCAGGAAAAAGTTCTGCTTTTACAATAGCATTGATACTCGTATAACCACTTACGATAATTAAAGCGATAATCAAAAGAAAAAATGCTTGCCATTGCGAAGTAGTATGACTCAAAATAGTTAACAATGGAACGGTGCAGATTGTACCCATTATGCCGAAGCTAATCAGTAATGGTTTACGACCAATTTTATCAGACAATGCCCCAAAAACAGGTTGCAGACATGCAAAAATAAAAAGTGTTGCAAAAGACATTAAAGTAGAATCTTCCTTACTCATGTGCATGGTATTTACTAAAAACTTCTGCATATAAGTGGTGTAAGTATAAAACGCAAGTGTGCCACCTAAAGTTAATCCGACAACTTTAATTACCGCTTTAGGATGTTTGAGCAACTCTTTTATCGTCCCCTTTTTATCTGAAGTATGTGATTTCTGATTTTCGAAAGCTTGTGTTTCTTCTAGATTTTTTCTCAAATAAAGCGCTACAGCAGATAAAATGGCGCCAAATACAAAAGGAATTCGCCAACCCCATTCATGCATTTGTGTATCCGTAGACAAAACTTTTTGCAATATCAATTGGATGCCTAATGCTAATAGTTGTCCGCCAATTAAGGTAACATATTGAAAACTAGAGTAAAAACCTCTTCTGTTTTTTGAAGCCATTTCACTGAGGTAAGTTGCCGAAACTCCATATTCGCCACCTACACTTAAACCTTGTAATAATCTAGCTGTTAACAATAGTATGGGCGCAATTATGCCAATGCTTTGGTAGGTAGGTATAAAAGCGATTAATAAAGAACCAAAGGACATTAGCAATACAGAGAACATCATCGATTGTTTCCGGCCAACTCTATCTGCTAAGTGGCCAAAAATATATCCCCCTAATGGACGCATTAAAAAACCTAATGCGAAAATTCCCGCTGTATTTAAGAGTTGTACTGTTGCATTCCCTTTTGGAAAAAATGAGGACGAAAAGTAAATAGCAAATGCCGAGTAGGCATACCAATCGTACCACTCTACTAAATTGCCAACAGAGCCGCCAAAAATTGCTTTTAGTCGATTTGCGGATATTTTATCATTCGGTATGTCTTGATTAGACTGTTCCACACTAAAGCTGATTAATGATTTTGTTAGCGCATTTCTGCGTTTTCAAAATCCGCATACATCTGCGAAAAGGTATTTAATTTTTAGATAATATGCTAAGATAGCCAAATAATCCTTCCACAAAATTCTTACTTTAGCATCAGAACAATTAGCGCTAATAAAATATGTCATATTGCACAGCAATCGAATACATGCCTGAGGAAAGAAAGTCGTTGCATAAAGCTTATCACGATTTTCAATATGGTTTTCCAATTCATAACGATGATGAACTGTTTTGCAGGTTTGTTTTAGAAATTAATCAGGCAGGTTTAAGCTGGGAATTGATGCTTAAAAAGCAAGATGCATTCAGAAAGGCATTCGTTAATTTCGACATTGAAAAAGTGGCTGCATTTACCGAAGCTGATAGAGAAAGATTATTAAATGATGCCGGAATTATTCGTAACCGATTAAAAATTAATGCTGCGATAGAAAATGCAAAAACGATTTTAGAACTACAAAAAGAGTTTGGTTCGTTCGAAAAATGGTTAGCCTTACATCACCCAAAAACCAAAGAGGAGTGGCTGAAAATTTTTAAAAAAACATTTAAATTTACTGGCGGAGAAATTGTAAACGAATTTTTAATGAGCACAGGTTATTTAAAAGGTGCACACGATGATAATTGCGTAATACAAAAGGAAATATTAGAAGCTAAACCAATGTGGGATATCTATGAATAAATTAATTAAATCGAAGTTATTACAAGGTGTTTTATTGGCAAATATTTTTGCGCTTATTATTATTGCTATTCAGGCTAGACTAAGTTACAATTACAAAAATGAAGAAGTTCTTGTCTTTTCAGAATTTGTAATTATCCCTTGCATTATGGGAATTATAACGGCATGGTATTGGAAAAATCTTGGTTTAACTGGTAAAAATTTAACAGGATATTCCATTTTAAATGGACTATTGGCAATTTCATTAAGCTATATTTTTTTAGGCGAAGGTGTAATATGTTTAATAATTGTATCGCCATTAATTTTTGGTTTTATCATAACTGGAGCTTTTATAGGTAGAGCTATGTTTAAAAGAAATAACCAAAAAATCAACGTGAGTTTTATTAGTTTATTGGCAATGGGTTTCATTATTGATTCTATTACAGAACATCAGTATGAAAATATGGTTTCTGACCAGCTTGTTATTAAAGCAACACCCGCACAAATTTGGCAACATGTGGTTGCATTTGATAAAATTGAACAAAAAGAGGATTATTGGTTATTTAAAATCGGAATGCCGAGCCCTAGTGCAACAACAGTAAGTGAAAGAAAGTTAGGTGCTAATAGGAAATGTGTTTTTAGTAACGGCTATATTTTTGATGAAAAAATAGTAACCTTTGATGTAAATAAAGATTTAACTTTTGATATTATACACCAACCTAAAGACCCAGAAATTATGGGACATATAGATATTAAAAAAGGTCAATTTTTACTTCACGATAATGGCGATGGTACCGCTACATTAACTGGAAATAGCTGGTATAAATTACATGTTTTTCCAACATGGTATTATGATTTATGGGCAGAAAGCATTACTAGAAACGTTCATTTTAGAGTAATGGAGCATATTAAGGTTTTAAGTGAAGCAAAATAAATGTTTTCTTTTGTAGTAAAACGACTTGGGTTTTTAAAGGATATCCCTTTAATGGCAATTTTTTATGATAGCCTTTTAAAGCTTTGGTATTTTGTAACTAAACCGAAGGTGCTAGATTGGATTGATGAGCTTGAAGAAACAGTTTTAGCATTTAAAGACACCTCTATAAGCTTACATAAATATGGTGGAAGCCAATTTAATTATTTAGCTAAAGAATTCGCACATCTTCATAGCAACGGCCTACTGGATATTTTATTTAGCCAAAAATTAAAAAGAGAATTTATGGAAAAAGGTAGAATTATGAACCATCATGTTTTTAAAGAAACAGGGTGGATTAGCTTTTATATTAATAGTAAGGAAGATTTATGCTACGCAAAAGACCTATTAAGAATAGCTTATGAAAGAGAAGTTTCATAAGATTTAACACCTACAAAACTTCTCTTTTATCATAGAAATTTAAGTATTAACTTTCTTTTAACGAAGCCATATCAATTACAAAACGATAACGTACATCGCTTTTTAGCATCCTTTCATAAGCAACATTAATGTCCTGCATTTTAATGATTTCAATTTCTGAAACCAAATTATGTTCGCCACAGAAATCTAACATTTCTTGCGTTTCGGCAATGCCACCAATTAAAGAACCTGCAACAGATTTTCTACCCATGATTAATGGAACTGAATTCAAGATTGGGTCTAAACCACCTAAATAGCCAACCAAAACCAAAGTGCCATTAATAGTTAACGTTGGGATGTACTCATTCACATCGTGGATGTAAGGAACAGTATCTATAATCAAATCGAATTTGCCTGTAACACTTTTCATTTGAACAGCATCGGTAGAAATAATTACTTCGTCAGCGCCTAAATCTTTAGCATCTTTTTCTTTATCTGGCGATCTGGAGAATAAAGTAACTTTAGCACCTAAAGCTTTAGCTAATTTAATTGCCATATGTCCTAATCCACCTAAACCTATAACCGCAACCGTACTGTCTTTGCCTACATTCCAATGCCTTAATGGCGACCAAGTTGTAATGCCTGCGCAAAGTAAAGGTGCCACAGCTGCTGCATCTAAATTTTCTGGCACTTTTAAAACAAAATTTTCAGTCACTACTATTTTCTCCGAATAACCACCAAAAGTTCTTCCACCTAAATGTTTATCTTTTCCATTATAGGTGCCAGTGAAACCATTTTGGCAATACTGTTCTAGGTCCTTTTTGCAGCTTGCGCAAGTGCAACAAGAATCGACCATACAACCAACGCCTGCCAAATCTCCAACATTAAATTTAGTTACATCACTACCAACTTTGGTAATTCTACCAATAATTTCATGGCCAGGTACAGCAGGATAAACTGTGCCGCCCCAATCGTTTCTTGCCGTATGTAAATCGGAGTGACAAACGCCACAAAACAAAATATCTATTTCAACATCGGTTGGATTAGTTACTCTTCTATTGATATTTAACGGAGTAATTGCTGCATCTGCTGCAATTGTTCCGTATGCTTTTACTTCAAATTTTTCCATGTTTTATTAATAATATTAGTTGTTTTTGTTTAACAAAATTTTAGCAATTATGTTGATTTTATTATTTATTAGCAATCAATTTATTTTTTGCCCAATTGATTACTTAAATTTTACAATAAGATTTATTCTATAAACAACAAACTGGTTCTGCTAATCTTAATTTACAAAAGTATAAGATAAAGCTCTGAATAACTGCTTACATAGTGCAAAATTTCTTGCAGGGGATGTTAAAACAAGATAAGATTTAAGCAAACAATATGGCACTGATGGAAACTTATACGGCAAAAAGTTTATGGTTTGAGATCAATGGAGTGTGCCAGCAACTGCATTTGATAATGAATATCAAATTTTATTTAATGCTAGTAGCACAGCTGATGTTTTGACGCAGCTTACTAGTAATTGCCGTTAGAGATGCGGAGATTTACCCGATCACAAATGCTTTGATAGCATTAAGGACAATAGGGGTATTGTTGTAGATATAAAAAAATATCCGAAGCATTTGAGCAAGGTCTAGGATTTTGGGGAACCTATACTATTTATTTTTTGAGAAATTGAATTGTTTTAAAAAGGGACTAAACCTAAAGTTTCCGTCCCTTTATTTTAAAAAATATAACTACCAGTATAGGTACTCATTGCAATGCTTTCTCTATCATCTGATATAAATGAAATCCAAGTATGAAATTCATTACCTTTTAAATGTGTTGGAATTTGTAAACTTTCCATACCCTTTTGTCGTCTTGCACCACTGAGCAAATAAATAGCTTTTTCGTTAAGTACATCATAAGCAACCAGCATTACTTGGTCAGTTTTTCTAATGTAATTCTCACTAGAATTATTTGTCCAGCTGAAATGAAAACCCACATTATCCTTTGTTACGTTAGGGTTTTCTGCACCGATCAAATTGCCAAATGTTAACCTAACTTTTGAATAGTCAATTTCCGAATTCTCATTTTGTGCATTTAGCATATTATAAGACTTGGCCGCATTATGAGCAGTCATTTGTCTCGATTTCGATTCTAAGTTAAAACCAACTCTGATAAAGTCAATTAAAGGACTGAGAAAAGTCTGCATTTTAGTAAAAGCACAACGACATGCCTTTTGACTAGTAGTTCCTCTTTTATTTTTTGCACTTGGCTTGGGCATGCCTTTCATTACCCATTTACCATGTAGCTGATAAGCAATTACGCTACCTGCTTTTCCGGTGAAACCACCGTTGATTCCGTTGTTAAATGTTGCCATAATTTTTAAGATTATGGGATGATTATTACTAAGATACTGAAATATTAATATTAATGTACGATTGGCATTAAATTAATTTGCATTTGAAATGGATTTCGTTCGGACTTAATTGTCACAAGTCCGAACTAAGCCCGAGCCAAGTCCGTTCTAAGTGCGTTTTAAGGCTTAAGAATTTATAGCTGTGTTATACTTCATCTTATACGGCTATAGCTTTAGAGTAATCGATTGAAGAAATGGTTTAACTTTAAAAAGGTATTCAACTAAATGAATTTAGGTTTATCTTTTGTATTTCCATACTAAACTAAGTTTACCCACTTTTTCCTCATTTAGTATATTAGCTGGGTTTACCTGTAGTAGAATGTTCATTTTACAGCTAAGATGTGTCTCATACGGTAATAGCAAAAGCCAAAATAAGATGGTGATTTTATTGATTTGACATAGAAAATGTTTGAATGTTAATTTAACCTTGGTATAAATTTTGTATATTTGTACTTCTATTTATGATTTGTTTGCCATTGTGTTCGACGATTTAAAACTATAAATTTTTAAATGGACAGTAACTAGGGGCCGTTTTGGATTTGACAGGGTGGCGCTAAGTATGTTAGCATGCAGTGCGTTGTACGGAGAGCACTTAAAAGAGAACGTTCAAAACAATAATTGGCGAAAATAACTACGCCTTAGCTGCCTAATTTAGAATTACGTAAGCTTTTGTCTCGCTAACTGCTGCAATGTTAGGTTAGTAATAGAGGCATCATAATAACAATGCTAGCTTTTACAAGGGTATGGTGTAATTGCGAAATAAAGTACATAAGGAGAAAGTTAAGGTCGGTTTCCAGCCCGACTTATCCCGACAACTAATTGGAAAATAAGCATGTAGAAGGTATAATTTATCACACAACTGGACAAGGGTTCGAACCCCTTCGGCTCCACAAAAAGGGAATGCATCGAACCCATTCCCTTTTTTTTGTAAATCAATGATTACCTGATTATTAGTTAAAAATAAGGGAGATGTTGCTAGGTAGATTTGACACATTTTTTATATTATAAATTTTGAATAGAGTAGCAATCCTAATTGCTTAGAGGCTAAATTTCTGATATAGGCCCTCTCTAATTGAGCTATTTAAAAAATTTTACTACTAGCTTCCAGTAATTTATATTTATTAAAGGCTATTGATAATGCAGGTTCACATGGCCTGATAGCATAGATTGATTTGTCATCATTTCCAAAGCTCATAATGTTGTTTCATGCAAAAAACCTTCTTTTCGATAGATAGATGAAACTGCGCAAGTTATACAAACTGTTTGTTTGATTTTTATAAATTTACTGTGTGAAACAAACAGAGAGCGTCAGCGATTTTTATAACAGGTTACCCAGCCATGCACCGACAGATGTTCCGCTCGACAATGCGGGCATTGGCCATATCAATGTGTTCAGCAGAGAGACCTGCGCCGTGGTAAGTCCCTATAGCCGCCGTGATTTCTACAAGGTGTCCTTGATTATAGGTAAAGGCAAGCTCTATTATGCGGAAAGATGGATACAGATCGACCGTCCGGCAATACTATTTTCAAATCCGATTGTGCCTTATTCCTGGGAAGCAGAATCTGAGCAGCAGTCGGGATGGTATTGTCTATTTACCGAAGATTTCATCCAGCACAGCGAACGGGTGAACAACCTGAAGGATTCACCTTTGTTCAGGCTTGGATGTAACCCAATCTTCTTTCCCGATGAGGTGCAATTGAACGAGCTTTCAGTCATATTTCAAAAAATGCAGGCAGAGATGTATTCTGTTTACCCGCAAAAGTATGATGTATTGCGTAGCTATCTGCACCTGCTCATCCATGAGGCTATGAAAAATAGTCCGACAACAAATTTCCATACTTATGCTAATGCCTCATAAAGGGTTTCTGCCTTATTTCTTGAATTGCTGGAAAGGCAGTTTCCGATTGATTCCCCTGCGCTGGTACTCAAATTGAAAAATCCAGCGGATTATGCCAACGCCCTGTCCGTACACATCAACCACCTTAACCGCTCGGTAAAGGAAGTGACAGGCAAAACTACAACCGCTCATATTGCAGCCCGCATCATTAAAGAGGCCAAGGCTTTATTGCAGTATACCGACTGGAACATCTCCAATATTGCCTATAGCCTGGGCTTTGGATATCCTTCCTACTTTACTTTGTTTTTTAAAAAGAATACCGGTTTGGCACCAACCCAGTTACGGCAGGGTGTTTGAATATTATAACGATCTGTTTGATGCCTATAAGTAAGGTTAAGGGACTACTATCTATTTTTGAGAAATAAAATCTGACAATAATGAAATACAGAAAACTTGGGACAACCGGCGAGCAGCTGTCCGCACTCGGCCTGGGTTGCATGGGAATGAGCTTCGCTTATGGCCCTACAGATGACAAAGAAAGTTTAGCTACGTTAGAGAAAGCACTTGACCTCGGGATCAACTTTTGGGATACGGCGGATATGTATGCTAATGGAGCCAACGAAGAACTGATCTCTAAAATACTGGTGCCCAACCGTGATAAGGTGTTTATCGCTACCAAATTCGGATTCCGTTTCAAGGATGGCGTTGCCGGGCCAAGCAGTGCTACGGGAACCTATTTTGATGGTTCTCCTGCCTGGATAAAAGTGGCAGTTGAACAGAGCCTTAAGCGGCTAAATATTGACACCATAGACCTGTACTATGCCCATCGTGTCGACCCGAACATTCCAATCGAGGATACCATTGGCGCTATGGCTGATCTGGTAAAAGAAGGTAAAGTACGCTATCTTGGACTTAGCGAGGCTTCAGCGGTTTCAATCAGAAAAGCGAACGCTGTACACCCGATTGCTGCATTGCAAAGCGAGTATTCGTTGCTGACAAAGGATGTAGAAAATGGCATATTACAGACTATTCGTGAACTGGGTATTTCACTTGTACCTTATTCTCCGTTGGCAAGGGGGCTGGTTACCAATACGCTTGATGTAAGCATCCTTGCTGAAGACGACTTTAGGAGAACATTGCCACGCTACCAACCGGAAAACATCAGCAATACCAATAAGCTTGTTAAAGAATTTACTGCATTTGCAGAAAACAAAGGTTGCACGCCAGCCCAGCTAGCTCTAGCCTGGGTATTAGCGCAGGGAGATCATATTATCCCGATTCCAGGAACCAAGAAAAGGAAATACCTGGAAGAGAATATTGGTGCAATTGAAGTTAACTTGAGCAATATCGATCTAGTAGCGATAGATGGGTTGATAAAACAGTATCCAGTAATTGGTGAACGGTATAGCGAAGCATCAATGAAGATGGTTAACCGTTGAGTGGCAAAACACGTATCAATTTATAAGAAGCCTATGAGATGCCAACCACATTTAAATATCTGGTGTAAATTAAATTTTAATGCTTAAGGCTATTGAAAAGGTCAAAATTGCTTTGGGTATTTAAATGGATTTAGCTAAGGGGATAAATAAAAGCAAAGAAAAAGCTACCTCATGGTGCTTTTTCTTTAAGGTAAAACTACTATATAGTTCTTCCTGGATACTCTGCTAAGGCAACTTCCAAACAGTCCATAGATCCATTTAAATCATCTGTATTTAAAACGTAGGCCATACGCACTTCATTTTTACCAGAACCTGGACTGGAATAAAAACCAGTGGCAGGAGCCATCATTACGGTGGCGCCATTATGATCAAAACTTTCTAACATCCATTGGCAAAAAACATCAGCATCATCAATCGGAAACTTAGCAACTACATAAAATGCACCACCCGGGTTCGGACAGAATATACCCTCAATATTATTTAATCTGCCAACCAATGTATCTCTACGTAAAGTGTATTCTTTGTTTACTTCTTCAAAATAACTGTCAGGCGTATCAACAGCTGCAGTACCTGCAATTTGCTCAACCATACCCGGACTTAATCTTGCTTGTGCGAATTTTAATCCAGATGCAATTACTTCCTTATTTTTTGTGATTAAACAACCCAAACGGGCACCACAAGCACTGTAACGTTTAGAAACCGTATCCATAATCACTACGTTTTCATCCAATCCATCTAAATGCATAGGTGAGATAAATTCTCTACCGTCATAACAGAATTCGCGATATGCTTCATCAGAAAACAAGAATAAATCGTATTTAATACACAATTCTTTTAATGCTTCTAGTTCTTCTCTAGAATATAAATATCCTGTCGGATTGTTAGGATTGCAGATAATAATTGCTTTTGTTTTATCAGTAATCAATTTCTCGAACTCAGCAATAGGAGGCAAGGCAAAACCATTTTCTATATAAGATAAAATAGGTTTAACCAATACATTACTCATACAAGCAAATCCATTGTAGTTTGCGTAAAAAGGTTCAGGAATTATAATTTCATCACCCTCATTTACACAAGTTTGCATAGCGATGGTAATGGCTTCTGAACCGCCAACAGTAACCAAAATATTTTCTGGTTTAATGTTGTAGCCTAATTTATTGTAATAGTCAGTAAGTTTTGTTCTGTAACTTAAAGTACCTTCAGATGGCGTGTAGGCCCAAACATCAAAATCTATGTTTTTGATCGCGTTTAACATTCCCTCTGGTGTAGCAATATCTGGCTGACCAATATTTAAATGATAAACTTTTTTACCTGCAGCTTTAGCTTTGTCTGCAAAGGGCGTTAATTTTCTAATAGGCGATGCGGGCATTTGAACCCCTTTTTCTGATATTTTTGGCATAGGTGCAAAAATAAAAAACCCCGTTGGATTAACGGGGTTTTTATTAAAAAATCTTATAAATATTATTTTGTATTACCTTCAACTGATTCGCCTTTTACATACAATACTTTTGTAGTTGTTCTGGCATTTGAGGTTAAAGTTATTCCTTTATTAAATGGAAGTGGTGCACCAGATGGGGTTAATGTAACTTTTACAAAACCTTTTTCTCCTTTTTTAACTGGGGTTTGGGTGTATTCTCCAACAGTACAGCCACAAGTAGTTTCTACTTTCGTAATAATTAATGGAGCATCACCAACATTGGTGAAATTGAACGTACAGACTACAGGCTTATTTAAAGTTACTTTACCAAAATCATGGGTTTCAGTCTCAAATTTAAACTCAGCTGGTTTGGTTTGTGCATTAACTGCTATTCCAGTACCTAATATAATTGCAACGAATAAAATTAATTTTTTCATGATTTTTTGGGTTTAAACAAATTTACTATTTTAAAGTTAAAACAAAAAGCATTCCAAATATTATTTGCCGTTCAAATTAAGTCATAGTTAGAAAGAATTGTATATTTGTGCACTAACCAATGTCGCTTATGATATCAAATAGCAAAGTTACAACTAACCAAATTGATGCTTCCGAATTGAGTTTTGACGATTTTAAATTGATCGTTATCAATGACTATAAAATAGCCTGCGAGAGCCGTCAGGCCAGTTTGCTAGGACGTAAGGAGGTGTTAACTGGTAAGGCTAAGTTTGGTATTTTTGGTGATGGTAAGGAAGTTCCGCAAATAGCAATGGCCAAGGCTTTTAAGAATGGAGATTGGCGTTCTGGCTATTATCGTGATCAAACTTTTGCATTTGCTACAGGAATTACTACAATTAAGGAATTTTTTGCCCAATTGTATGCAAATCCAAGTGTAGAGGCAGATCCATCTTCTGCTGGCAGACAAATGAATTGTCACTTTGCTACAAGATCTTTAAATGAGGATGGTTCTTGGAAAGATTTAACAGAAATTAAAAACTGTTCTTCAGATATTGCACCAACAGGTGGGCAAATGGCTCGTTTGGTTGGTTTAGCCTACGCTTCTAAATTATTTAGGCAAAATCCTGAATTAGATTATTTAAAGAATTTCTCAGTAAAGGGTAATGAAGTGGCTTTTGGTACCATTGGTAATGCATCAACATCAGAAGGAGTATTTTTTGAAGCTATTAATGCAGCTGGAGTGCTTCAAGTACCCATGGCTATTTCTGTTTGGGATGATGGCTATGGTATTTCTGTACCTGCAAAATTTCAAACTACAAAAGAAGATATTTCGGAGATTTTAAAAGGATTTCAGAGAGAAGAAGGTACAAATGGTTATGAAATATTCAAAGTTAGAGGTTGGGATTATCCAGCTTTATGCGAAACCTACCAAAAAGCAATTGATGTTTGTAGAGCAGAACATGTACCAGTTTTAATTCATGTTACCGAAGTTACGCAGCCTCAAGGTCATTCCACCTCTGGTTCTCACGAACGTTATAAATTAAAGGATCGTTTAGATTGGGAAAAGGAGCATGATTGTATTTTGCAAATGCGCAAATGGATGATTGAAACTGCAATTGCTACCGACGAAGAGTTGTTGAAAATTGAAGAAGAAGCAAAAGTATTTGTCCGTAACGTGCAAAAAGAAGCCTGGAACGAATTTTTGGAAAGTATTAAACAAGAGCAAAGCGAAGTTGTAAATATGATTAATGCTTTAGCGGATGGAAATGCTGGATTGACTAAAATTGCTGCTCAATTAGCTTCTACTTCAGACGCTTTAAGAAGAGAAGTGATATCGGCTGCTAGAAAAGCAATTAGACAAAGTATCAATATGCCTTCTGCACAACGAAATGTTTTGGTAGATTGGTATTTGAAAAATGCTGAAGTAAATGAAGAAAGATATAGTTCTAAATTATTTACCGATGGTAAAGAAAGTCCATTTTTAGTAAATATTGTTGATGCTATTTATAGCGACAACAGTAAAATGATTGACGGGAGAGAGTTGTTAAATGCTTGTTTCGACTCGAATTTTGCGAGAGACCAACGTTTAGTTGCCTTTGGTGAAGATTTGGGAAATATAGGTGATGTTAACCAAGGTTTTGCTGGATTGCAAGCCAAGTATGGTGATTTAAGAGTAACTGATACTGGTATTAGAGAAATGACTATTGTTGGGCAGGGAATAGGTTTGGCAATGCGTGGTCTTAGACCAATTGCCGAAATACAATATCTTGACTACTTGTTATTTGCATTAAATATATTAAGTGACGATTTAGCTAGTTTATCTTATAGAACTAAAGCGGGTCAGAAAGCTCCAGTGATTGTTCGCACACGTGGTCATCGCTTAGAAGGTGTTTGGCATTCTGGCTCGCCAATGGGTATGATATTAGGCTCACTAAGAGGTTTACATATTTGTGTGCCTAGAAATATGACACAAGCTGCAGGAATGTATAATACTTTATTTAGATCTGATGAACCTGCTTTGGTAATCGAATGTTTAAATGGGTATCGCCTAAAAGAAAAACTTCCAGATAATATTGGTGAATTTACATTACCATTAGGTAAAGCAGAAACAATTAGGCAAGGAGTTGATGTTACGGTGGTTACTTACGGTGCTACTTTAAGAATTGTAGAAGAGGCTGCAGAAGAATTAGAACATTTAGGTATACACATAGAAATAATTGATCCTCAGACACTTTTACCGTTTGATATTAACCAATTGTGCAAACAATCACTTCAAAAAACAAACAAGCTACTAGTTGTAGATGAGGATGTTCCGGGTGGTGCAAGTGCATTTATTTTGCAACAAATTTTAGAAGAGCAAAAAGGTTATTATCTATTAGATGCACAACCAAAGACATTAACTGCTAAAGCACATCGTCCACCTTATGGCTCTGATGGTGATTATTTTAGTAAACCTTCTGTTGATGATGTTATAGAAGCGGTTTATGCAATGATGAACGAGGCAAATTCGGCTAAATTTCCAGATTTATTTTAGCAGCAGAGGCAGTTAAATTTTTAACATTTGCACTGCAGTTGCTTTTTTAACTGGATAGGAATGACATCCTTTAGCAAAATCCTTTTCAGATTGCTAAAGATATAATGATAGCCGGCTACCATTGTTCTATTGCTGGAATTAGCTTTTCTCAAAAAATTCAATAAACAAATACCTCGTTTTGAAAACAAAATTTTAATTAGGTATTATTGCTTATGCTTCTTTTCTCCGGTATATAACTTTTCTCCAGCTAATATAGAAATAGCCAAATCATTTTCTTCTGGCGGAACAGGGCAATGGTAACCATCACTATATGCACAATAAGGATTGTAAGCTTTATTAAAGTCGATAACCAATTTATTATTTTTGATATTGTTGAGAATTAAGTCTATATAGCGCCCACCTCCATAAGTAGTTTGGTTATTAGTGAGATCTGTAAATGGTACAAATAATAAATCTTTATATGCGGGATTCATCATTAAGCTGATATTTCTATACAGTGTTAATTCTAAATTTTTACCATCAATCTTAAAACTTACTTTCGCATAGCGGATAAATTCTTTGCTAGTGCCATCGTCATCGTAAGTAGGCATTTTAAAAATTTTCTCGTTTTTTAGAACTTTCACTTTTCCGGTAACCTTAAATGTACTATCGGCATCATAAAAATGCAGGTTTTTAAAATCAACTTCTCTTAACGGCGAACGTGTTTCTTTAATGAAATCTACTTTATATTCTTCTCTGTGTTTGGCAATTTCATCCTTGTAGCCTTGCGCAAAAGTAACGGAGCTGATGCAAATAAATAACAGAACTAGATATTTCATAACTTATATCTTATTACTTTTTTGCCTTAACAAATGGTCTGTTAAAACTAATGCAGCCATAGCCTCTACAATAATTACTGCTCTTGGCACTACACATGGATCATGTCTGCCTTTTCCTTTAATTTCTGCAGCTTCGCCAGCAGCATTTATAGTCTGTTGATTGTGCATAATGGTAGCCACAGGTTTAAAAGCGGTAATGAATGTAATATCCATTCCATTGCTAATGCCACCTTGTATGCCACCAGAATAATTGGTTAGGGTTTTTGGCTTTTCTCCAGCCAAAAACACATCATTATGTTCCGAACCTCTCATTTCACTGCCAGCAAATCCAGATCCATATTCAAATCCATGAACAGCATTAATGCTTAACATGGCTTTACCTAAATCTGCATGCAGCTTATCAAATACAGGCTCGCCTAATCCAACTGGGCAATTTTTAATGATACAGCCTACTTTTCCACCAACGGTGTCGCCATCTTTTCTAACAGAGTCGATAAAATCTATCATTTGATTAGCCGTTGCAGGATCTGCACAACGTATAATGTTTTCTTCTCGAATAGCTAAAGCTTCCGTTAGGTTATTTGAGTTGAAGTTTGGTGCATTTATTTGTCCAACGGCAGTAACATGTGCAAAAATCTCTATACCTTTTTCCTTTAAAAATAATTTGGCAATAGCACCTGCAGCTACACGAGCAGCAGTTTCACGAGCAGACGAACGCCCACCACCTCTATGATCGCGGATCCCGTATTTTGCATCATAAGTATAATCTGCATGAGAAGGGCGATAAACATTTACATTGTGACCATAATCTTTAGAGCGCTGATCTTCATTCGGAATTAATAAACTGATAGGTGTTCCTGTACTTTTACCTTCGAAAGTTCCAGATAAAATCTGAACAATATCGCTTTCCTTACGTTGTGTGGTAATTTTAGATTGACCGGGTTTACGTTTATCTAGTTCTGATTGGATAAAATCGATGTCTATTTTTAATCCAGCCGGACAGCCATCAATAATAACACCAATTGCCACCCCGTGAGATTCGCCAAAGGTTGTGATTTTAAATAATTTACCGAATGTGTTGCCTGCCATGTTTTGTTAGTATTGCGTATAGAGTATTGCGTATTGCGATACTATACTTAGTGATATTTTATTAATAATTTTCAAGATACATTTAGTTGCATTTGTATCGTTATGGTATGCGTATGCTTGTTGTCTCTATACGCAAATCGCACTACGCAATACTAAATCCCGCTTTCTCCAAATCATCCCAAAAGTAAGGATAAGATTTTTCTACAACTTGTTTTTCTTCAATTTCTACTTCATTGATTTTTAATGCTAACGGTGCAAATGCCATCGCCATTCTATGATCTTCGTAAGTACTAATGGTAACTTTTTCCGGGAAGTGTAAGCCTGAGCAATCTAATTTATAGCTAAAGTTTTTCTCTATAAATTTAACCCCAATTTTAGCCAATTCTGTTTGTAGTGCTAATACACGATCAGTTTCTTTGATTTTTAAAGTTTCTAGACCTGTAAAAGTAGCATCATGACGTAAAGCAGCACATATAACCACAATAGTCTGTGCTAAATCTGGGCATTCTTTTAGATCGAATATTTTTCTTTCTACTTTTTTAGGTTCTTTTTTTAGGAAAACTCCTCCATTTTTAAACTGAGAAGTAATTCCGAAATTTGCCATAATTTCGGTGATTTTACTATCGCCTTGTAAACTATAGCCATTCAATCCTGGCAAGAAAATCGAAGCTTCATCAGCCAATGCTGCGATTGAATACCAGTAAGAAGCGGCACTCCAATCTGGTTCTACGTAAAGTTTAGCGGTATTAAATGTTTGGGACTCTATACTGATGGTGTTATTATGCCAATCATTTCTAATTCCAACTTGCTCTAGCATTGCCAAAGTCATTTCTACATAAGGTTTAGATGTGAGTTCACCTTCAATTTCTAGCGTTAATCCCAAAGGGAGCGAAGGAGCAATCATTAATAAAGCAGAAATGTACTGACTGCTGATATCACCTTTAATTTTTATTTGTTTGGCTGTTTGTTTAAAAGGGCCAAGAATTTGCAAAGGAGGGAAGCCTTCGTTTTCTTCGTAAGAAATATTCCCTCCAATGCTTTTTAAAGCTTCGGCCAAAATCCCAATAGGCCTTTGTTTCATTCTTTCAGAACCAGTAAGTAGAAAATTACCATCTTGTATTGCTAAAAAAGCTGTTAAAAATCGCATTGCTGTACCAGCTGGACCGATATCGACGAGTTGGGAGTTTTGAGTTTTGAGTTCTGAGCCGTTTCCAAACTCCAAACTCTTTTCTCTCAACTCCTTAAGGACTTTGTTAAGCGTTACCGTATCAGCAGCAACTGATAAGTTTTCTATACTTACCGTTCCTTTGCTTAATGCACTGATTATTAAAGCTCTATTACATTCGCTTTTAGAACCTGTTAACTTTATTTCGGTATCAATCTGTTTGTTTCCTTTAAAAGAAAGCAATAGGTTTTTAGACATTATTTTAGTATCAAGTAGTTAGTATCAAGTATCAAGACGATGTTCAATTCCATTTTACGTCTTCCATTTTACATTAATTATGCCTTTACCTCAGCATGTGCTTCAGCAGCAATTCCTGCTTCAACTTTACCAGCATTCATAATTTCAGTTTGTCTGCGGATAGATTCTCCGTGAACCAATTCTAAAAATTTCTCGGTGAAGTTTACATCCAATTTTAGGGCTTTAGCAAATGAAGTACGTTTTTGCATAATTTCATCCCAACGGTTAACTTGCAAAATGGTTACTTTATTGTCTCTCTTAAACTCACCGATTTTTTGAGTGATGCTCATACGTTCAGCTAATTTTTGCAAAACTAAATCATCGATTTTGTCGATTTCTTTTCTTAAATCAGCTAATTTATCTGTGAACTCTTCGTTTTTAGATTCTGGTTTACGTAAAGAGAATTTGCTTACCATTTCTGCTAATGCAGCTGGCGTAACTTGTTGTTTAGCATCTGTCCAAGCAACTGAAGGATCTAAGTGAGACTCGATCATCAAACCTTGCATATCTAAATCCAAAGCCTTTTGTGAGATGTAAGGAATTAACTCACGGTTACCACAAATGTGACTTGGATCGTTAATGATAGGCAATTCTGGACATAAGGTTTTCAATTGGATGGCCAATTCCCACATTGGTTCGTTACGGAAGGCACTTTTCTCGAATGAAGAAAAACCACGGTGAATTGCACCTAATTTAGTAATACCCGCTTTGTTGATACGCTCTAAAGCACCAATCCATAATTGTAAATCTGGGTTTACTGGATTTTTAACCAACACAGGAATATCTACTCCTTGTAACGCATCAGCGATTTCTTGTACAGTGAAAGGATTTACCGTAGAACGTGCACCAATCCAAAGGATATCTACACCTGCTGCCAAAGCTTCTTCAACGTGTTTTGCATTGGCAACTTCAACAGCTGTTGGCAAACCAGTTTCTGCTTTAGCACGCTTTAACCATTCTAAACCAATGCTTCCAATACCTTCAAATTCTCCCGGACGCGTACGTGGTTTCCAGATACCAGCTCTTAAAACGCTAACTTTTCCAGTTGCTTTTAATAAATGAGCTGTAGATAGTAACTGATCTTCAGTTTCTGCACTACAAGGTCCAGAGATTAATAAAGGTTCGTTTTTGATGTTTATCCAGGTGTTTAATGGCTGAATGTTTAATTCTAATTTCATTTTATTGGGATTTGTATATTATTAGTTAATTGTTTTAATTGGTAAATCGGTTAATCGTTTAAGCAGTTTACAATTAACTAAGTAAACGATTAGAACAGTTAATTTATACTTTGTCGTTCTTTTCGTATTCGCCCATGATGTTAAAGTTCACGGTATATTTTAACGCTTTACGAATGGCGGTGTCATAATTTTCCATGTCTTTCCATTCCATATCTACATAAAAGTAGTATTCGTTTCTTTTACCCAAAACAGGCATAGATTGTATTTTGGTTAAGTTTACATTAAGTTCGGCGAAGATGTTTAACACTTTCGAAAGTGCACCCACATGGTTCCCAACTTGGAAACAGATAGATGCCTTATTGATTTTTTTACCATCATCAGTTTTGTCTTTCTTTAAGATTAAAAAACGCGTATAGTTTTTCTTGTTAGATTCTATTCTACGTTCTATGATGTTCAATCCGTACAGTTCTGCTGCTAAAGTATTGGCAATGGCAACGGTGTCGGTTAATTGCTCATCGCGGATTTTCTTAGCACAAGCTGCAGTATCATTACTTTCAATTACTTGGATGCCTGGGTAATCGTCAAAAAAATCTACACATTGTCTAATAGCAATAGGGTGAGAGGTGGCAAATTTAATATCCTCGAATTTTACACCTGGCAAAGCCATTAAATGCAATTGGATAGGTAGATATACTTCGCCATGAACTGCAAAATTGTAATCTCTGATTAAAGTATAGTTTGGTAATAAACTACCAGCGATAGAATTTTCGATCGCCATGATTACGAAATCAGCATTATCGTTTTCCAAAACTTCGCAGGTCTGTTTAAACGAAGTACATTCGATGGTTTCGATATCTCTACCGAAAAATTTGAATGCAGCTTCTTCATGGAATGATGCTTTGATACCTTGTATAGCTACTCTTGGACTTTTTGTTTTCATTGTTGGGTTAGCGTTAAACAAAAAAAGTCCCGGCTTTAGGCCGGGACTTTTTATATACATTTAATATTTTTATCTATCTTTTTGCATACTAGCCCCGGCTCTTACTAAAATAGTAAAAGTAACCAAAGTAATATGTGTTTGTTAATTGCATTTTTTATTTCTTGGTGTCAAATGTAGCAATCCGAATTTAATTTGTCAATAGCTAAATGAAAATATTTTAAATAAAATTAAATTTTGTTGATAAAAGGCCAGTTTGCGAAGTAGTTCATTTGTTCTCAAATAATGATTCTATGCTATTTATTAGAAAAACAATGTCAGCATTTCATAGCAATTATAAACCCGCCATTTGGCGGGTTTATATAACAAAGGTACTGGTACTTTGGGTTGTTAAGTACCCTCATTGTTATTAATTCCTCCCCTTATTCCCTCAGGGAGAGGGACAGTAAAGTTTTCTACCAGTAATTAAGCCAATCGTAACATTATCTTAATTTTAGAGTGGCTGATTCCACTTTGCTATTCACATATCGAGGCGTTAGGCATGCTGTGTCCCCCGCGGGGAATCTAGGAGGTGGATTTTTCTAAGTATTCTTAATATAAAAACGGATTGTTCTATATACGCTAGAAACATCATTTAATACTTCATCATCACTAAAACGAATAATGGTAAATATAATTATCTAATTACTCGACATTTTAGATTTTTCTATGAAAAAACTGACTTAATTGTTTAAGCCTGATTGTAACAATATTCTTTTTTGTCACACTGAGCTTGTCGAAGTGTAAAACAAAAAAGATTTAGTGGAAAGCAAGTCGGATTTTGCCAAAAGCTTTGAACTTTAACTTTCAAAAAAAAAGGAGATTGCTTAGCTAAGCATACAATGGGTTAATATGGATTAAGCCTGCTTCAAAAATTGATCTGACTGCGTAATTTTGTGATTTACTCGATCTTGCTCGTATAGTTCTTGTTGCATAATTTTTGCAATCTTTGTACTGCCATCATGGCTCCATCCTGGCGGATTTAAGATGTATTTTATCTTATCCTTAAAAGTTGGTGCTTTTTTCATATCTTTTTTTAAAGCAATAAACTCGTGAAAAATGATATTTACAGGTCCAGTATCTTTTGGTTGTGTTGTTAAGCCATATTTAATAGCATCTTCTGGTAATTCTTCCTGAAAGGTACCAAACAACCTGTCCCACAGAATTAAAACCATGCCCATATTTTTATCTAAATAACGAACATTACTAGCATGGTGAACACGATGATGGGATGGAGTTACAAAAATATACTCGAACCAAGCTGGCATTTTAGCAATGGCTTGTGTATGTACCAAATTGCCATAAATTTGAGTTACCAAATAAGCAAAAAGGATATCTAGCGCAGTAAAACCCATAAATGCCAAAGGCAAATAGAAGAAAACACGATATAAAGGTTCGAAAACTGTTGAGCGGAAACCGGTTGTTAAGTTAAAATGTTCTGATGAATGATGGGTAACATGCATTGCCCAAAAAAAGCGAACGTAATGACCTACTGTATGTAAAAACCAATATAAAAAGTCTTGTGCAAGGATTAATACAATCCAATACAACCAAAAATTAGGAATTTGGAACAACCTGAATTGATAGCAATATTCAAGTAAAAAGAAGGTTGCAGTTTTCATCCCTAAATTGATGATAACAGCAACTGTCATTAAGTAAATATTTGTCCAAGTATCCTTTTTAGTGTATATTTTTTTATCATGTACATAACTAATATACATCTCAACCAAGGTTAAAATAATTACGAATCCAAATAACCCACCAACGGAAATATCGCTCCCAGTAAATTTCATTTTATAAACTATTGTAGTAATTCAAACTGCTTTTAATGTCATCATTAGTTACACGGCAGTTAAACGTGCATTTTCCAATTTTTTCTAATAAAGAGAACATCATGTTTCCATCTTCATTCTTTTTATCACTTTGCATTAACTCAAGAAGCTTATCAAAGCTTTTTTCTTTGATAGCATATTTAGGATAGATGGATAGAATATATTCGCTGGTGTCGGCTAATTCTTCTTGTGTTAAATTACAGTATTTTGCTGATAAATAGGCTTCACAAACCATACCAATAGCAATTGCTTCGCCATGGGTTAAAGGTTTTTTACTATTGCTAAGCGCATAACTCTCAACCGCATGCCCAATGGTGTGACCAAAATTTAAAATTTTACGCAAACCTTTTTCTAATGGATCTTCGGTTACCACTTGATTTTTAATCTCTATAGAGCGATAAATTTCTTCGGGAGCTAATGTTAGGTAATCGCTGGTTTTTAAACGCTCGTAATAAGCAGCATCAGCAATTAAACCATGTTTAATCATTTCGGCAAAGCCAGATAACAATTCTCTTTTAGAAAGCGTGTTTAAAAAAATATTCTCGATAAAAACAGCTTGGGGTAACGAAAATGTACCCACCATATTTTTAACGTTATCTATGTCTATTCCGGTTTTACCGCCAACAGAAGCATCTACTTGAGATAATAAAGTTGTAGGAATATTGATGAAATCTATCCCTCTTTTATAGGTTGAAGCTACAAAACCACCCATATCTGTAATTACCCCACCACCTAAATTAATCATTAAACATTTACGGTCTGCACCAAAATCTAAAAGTGTTTTCCAAATGCCAATGCAAAAATCAATATTTTTATTTTCTTCTCCTGGGTCGGTTTCAATAATATCGAAATCTTCTAAATCATCTAATAATGCTCTAAAAACTGGGAGACAATGTTCAGCAGTATTGGTATCTGCAAAAACAAAAACTTTACTGTATTTATTTTGCTCTAGCAGCTCTTTTAAAGGTGCTAATCCGCTTTCGAAATGGATAAAATGATCGGCGTTTTGTATAGGTTTCATTAGATTACTTCAACTATTTGTCCCATAAAATCGATTTTATCGCCAACGCGAACTTTTAAGCGTTTTCTGTAATCTACTTCGCCATTGTATTTTACCAAACCATCTTCTACCACGATTTGAGCTTCGCCACCACTTTGTACCAAGTCGGTTGCTTTTAAGAGTGCAATTAGCGGAATAAATTCGCCTTCAAGTTTGAATTTTATCATTGTGGCTACAAATTTACAATTATTTATAAAGTGTTTTACCTTAACAACCGTTGTAATTTATATTTTTGCACTCTTCTGACTAACCAAGATACCGAAATGGAACAATCTCCCAGAAAAAATATCAATTTTGACAATACAGAAATCGCTTTCCGCAATAAATCTAACGGCGAATTAAACCAAGCCTATTGGTTGTTTAAAATAATAAGCAGCAACTTTTTAACTAATGTTGGTCCACCGATTACTAATTTCTTGTTAAACATTGGTTTCCCAATTAGACGTGCAATTAAGGCCACCATTTTTAAACAATTTTGTGGTGGCGAAACAATTACAGAATGCGAACATACTATTGAACAACTAAATTTAGGCAAAGTTGGAACCATTTTAGATTATTCTGTAGAGGGCGAGGAAGAGGAAGAAGCTTTTGATTTTACTTGTGAAGAAATCATAAGAACCATAAATAGGGCAGATGGCGATCCGAGAGTGCCAATTACTGTTTTTAAAATTACAGGTATCGGCCGATTTGCTTTGCTAGAGAAATTAGATGCTAAGCAAGAACTTACTGCTACAGAAATTGCAGAATTTGAACGTGCAAAAGCTCGTTGTCTAAAAATTTGTCAAGCTGCTTTTGATAAAAAAGTGCCTGTAATGATAGATGCCGAAGATAGTTGGGTACAAGATACTATTGATGAATTGGCGTTAGAAATGATGACCAAGTTTAACAAAGATAGACTGATTGTTTACAATACCTACCAAATGTATCGCCACGATAAACTGGCTGATTTAAAAGCTGATTATTTAATTGCCAAAGAAACCGGATTTATTTTGGGTGTTAAAATGGTTCGTGGTGCCTATATGGAAAAGGAGCGTAAACGTGCTGCCGAAATGGGTTATCCATCGCCAATACAGCCAGACAAAGCTGCAACTGATAAAGATTACGATGAAAGTTTAAGGTTTTGCATTCAACATATCGATCAAATTGCTTTTGTTTGTGGTACACATAACGAAGATAGCTCTCGGTTGTTGACGTATTTGATTGATGAAAAAAACATTCCGCATAACCATCCACATATTTACTTTGCGCAATTATTAGGCATGAGCGATAATTTGAGTTTCAATCTTTCAGACGCTGGTTATAATGTAGCTAAATATGTTCCTTATGGACCTATTAAAGCCGTAATGCCATATTTATTTAGAAGAGCACAAGAGAATACATCTGTTGCCGGCCAAACTGGAAGAGAATTGGGTTTGATAAGTAAAGAGAAAACTAGAAGAAAACTTTAAAGAGTTGAAAAAAGTAAAGCATATTGTTCCTTATAGATTTGAAAAATAACGCTAATGCTTATCGGTTGCTGTAGTCCCACTCTCGTTTTCAATCTTTTTTGTTCCTTCAACAAGCTCAGGATGATAACAAAAAAGGATTTTCACTTCGGGTTTATGAACAATGGTCTGTGCGTAACATAAAAGTTATGGCGAAAAATATTATTTAACTATAAAATAACCAATTGCTAGCCAAACCAATCCCTTAAGCAAGAAAAACATAAAACCCCAAAAGCCAAGCTTTTTGATCCAACTCTTAAGTTTTTCTTTTCTTTCGGGATTCATATTCAAAAATAATAAAATCTGTGTTTAAAAGGTATGTCCTTTATATCTAAAAACATTTTAATCTTTTAAATTTAAGCCATCGAAGTTAAGGATCATGCTTCGTGGCCTCAGCGAATTAGCGTGAAAAATCAATTTGTAGGATTGCAAGAAATAAAATCTAAAGAAGCGCAGCAACTTCTTTTATTTCCAATGCGAAAATTTGAATTTTTAGCTAATTACAGTGCAGCCTTGATTTTTGTTTCTTTTTATCAAGAAAAAGAAAAAGGCCTTCAGCGGTTAGCTGAGGTAAGGCTGGGCTTAGGGATAAAATTACGTTTTATAGCAAATCTATTTCAAAAGAAGAAGCAATCTATAATGCATGAGAGATTGCTTCATTCTAATCATTTATAGCTATACTAATTCCGATGCCTCTAATTTCCTAACCTCTAAAATTTTAAATTCTTTAATCCCATCGGGCATTTCCCAATTTATTAAATCGTTTGTTTGGTAACCCAATAAAGCAATACTTATTGGTGCAAAAATGGAAACCTTTTGCGTTTTGATGTTTGCCTCTTTTGGCATTACAATTTTAAGAACAAATTCTTTACCATTTTCAGTGCTTACAATTTTTGCTTCGGTATGCAGCGAAACAACATCGTTTGGTAACTTATCATCGTTAAAAATAGTTGCTTGTTTAATTTCTGCTCTTAAACGAGATTTATTGTAATCGCTCATTATCGCTTTTTCGAAATGTTCGCTTAAAAACTTATAATCACTTTTTGAGAGTAAGATCGATTTGTTCATGATAAAAAAAATATGTAAATAAATAGAACCACAGTTTTTGCTGTAGCGTTGAATTAAAAAAAGAAAATGAAAATTGGTTAATCTTTCCCCGAGTTAAAAAGAAGGTTTGGTAGAAACCCGGGGCTAATTAATAAAGTCTTTACTTGTTGATTGGAAAGTAAAGCCTATCGCATAATTTTTTCGCGATAGCTGATGGCTAAAAACAGCAATAGCCAGTTTTTGCTTTTTGTTAAAAGCAAAAATTAGGTAATTGAAAAACTGTTTAGCAGTATGCATTTATCAAATATGGCTTTGAATAATGTCAATTCAAAATATAAAGCGAGATATTACTTTGGGAGGATAAAGAGATACTTTGACAATCTTTTTTTAGATTGTCAAAGTATGACGCATTTAGTTTCATTTGGTGAGACCCAGCCGATAGAAGAGGAGAAATAAAAAAGGTGCGTGGAGACACGCACCTTTGCTAAAAAATTAAACTTTGTCCATCTGTAGAGATTAATAAAGTGCAACATAATTAAAAATATTTGATCGTCAGATCCTTCGACAAAATCAGGATGATAAAATTGGAGCTCAGGATGAAAAACTAAACCAAATCAAAGCGGTCTAAATTCATCACTTTGTGCCAAGCAGCTGCAAAATCTTTAGCAAATTTCTCTTTACCATCAGCACTTGCATAAACTTCTGCAATAGCCCTTAATTCTGCATTCGATCCAAAAACTAAATCAGCACGAGAAGCAGTCCATTTTACTTCACCAGTTTTACGATCTACACCATTGTACAATTCTTTGAGATCATCAGCAGCTTTCCATTGTGTGCTCATGTCTAATAAGTTTACAAAGAAATCGTTAGTCAGTTTTTCTGGCTGATGAGTTAATATACCAATTTTAGAACCATCAAAGTTTGCATTTAAAGCACGCATACCTGCAACTAATACAGCTAATTCTGGAGCTGTTAAGGTTAGCTGCTGCGCTTTATCAATTAACAATTCTTCAGTAACTACCTTTGATCTCGTTTTTCTATAATTTCTAAATCCATCAGCAGCTGGTTCTAAATAACTAAACGATTCTACGTCTGTTTGCTCTTGAGAAGCATCCATACGACCAGGTGTAAATGGAACTTTAATAGCAAAACCTGCATCTTGTGCAGCTTTTTCTATTGCAGCAACACCAGCTAAAACAATTAAATCGGCTAATGAAACCTTTTTATCTCCACCTCGTGCATTAAACTGTTGTTGTACATTTTCTAAAGCAGTTAAAACTTTATTAACGGAGCCAGCTGTGCTTACTGCCCAATATTTTTGAGGTGCCAAACGAATACGAGCTCCGTTTGCTCCGCCACGTTTATCGCCACCACGGAAAGTAGAAGCCGAAGCCCATGCCGTAGAAACCAATTGTCCAACACTTAATCCTATAGCTAAAAGCTGTGATTTTAATGAAGCAATGTCATTTTCATCCACTAAGGTGTGATTTACGGCAGGAATAATATCTTGCCACAACAAATCTTCTGCAGGCACATCTGCACCTAGGTAACGGGCTTTAGGACCCATATCACGATGTGTTAACTTAAACCAAGCACGAGCAAAAGCATTAGCAAATTGATCAGGATTTTCTAAAAATCGTCTAGAAATCTTTTCATAAGCAGGATCTAATCTTAAAGATAAATCTGTGGTTAGCATGGTTGGCTTATGTTTTTTATTGGGATCAAAAGCATCTGGTATAATTTCATCAGCATTTTTTGCCACCCATTGGTGTGCACCACCTGGGCTTTTTGTTAATTCCCACTCAAATGCAAATAAATTTTCGAAAAAGTTGTTGCTCCATTGAGTAGGAGTCGTCGTCCAGGTTACCTCTAAACCACTGGTAATAGTATCAGCTCCTTTTCCAGAACCAAATGAATTGTTCCAACCAAAACCTTGATTTTCTAAACTTTCTGCTTCAGGTTCTGCGCCAACATGCTCAGACGGAGCAGCACCATGTGTTTTTCCAAACGTATGTCCGCCAGCAATTAAAGCAACAGTTTCTTCATCATTCATAGCCATACGAGCAAATGTATCTCTAATGTCTCTTGCAGCAGCAATAGGGTCGGGGTTTCCGTTTGGTCCTTCTGGGTTAACATAAATTAAGCCCATATGAGCAGCGGCTAAAGGTTTTTCTAAATCTCTAGAGTGTTGTTCGCCATTGGCATTATCATCAGAAACTAAAACACCTTTATCTGCAACGCCTTCTGAACCAACGCTATAACGCTCATCATTGCCTAACCAAGTCTTTTCAGCTCCCCAATACACATCCTCGCTTGCTTCCCAAACATCTTCTCTTCCGCCAGCAAAACCAAAAGTTTTAAAGCCCATTGAGTCTAATGCTACATTACCAGCTAAGATCATCAAATCGGCCCAAGAGATTTTATTGCCATATTTTTGTTTAATTGGCCAAAGTAAACGACGAGCCTTATCTAAACTCACGTTGTCTGGCCAACTGTTTAAAGGAGCAAAACGTTGCTGCCCTTGTCCGGCGCCACCACGACCATCGCCAACACGATAAGTACCTGCACTATGCCAAGCCATACGAATAAACAAACCACCATAATGACCAAAATCAGCAGGCCACCAATCTTGCGAATCGGTCATCAGCGCATTTAAATCTGATTTTAATGCCTCAAGATCTAAACTTTTAAAAGCTTCAGCATAATTAAAATCAGCACCCATTGGGTTAGTAAGTGATGAGTGCTGACGAAGAATGTTTAATTTTAACTGTTTAGGCCACCAATCGCGGTTTTTTGTACCACCTATTACTGTGCGCTCGTTATTCATACTGCCATTGTGAAATGGGCATTTGCTGATGTCGTTTCCTTGATCTTCCATAATTACTACATTTATTAGGTAATGATTGCCAATAAAAATTGGCTTTTGATTTTTATAAAAATAGCAAAGCTTAGGCGCTATAGCAAACACCTTTTTTCTATGAGCGTATAGTTAAAACCTATTTTACCTTAAAGGGTTGGTTACCGCTCAGCAAATCCCAAAATAATATAAAATCGCTTGCTAGGCTGTAAGCTGGATACTGAAATGTGGCAGGTTTATTTTTTTCAAAGAAGAAATGCCCAACCCATGCGAAACCATAACCGATAAAAGGAATGGCCACAAAGAATTGCCAGTTATGAAATAGAACTGCTGCTATTAAACACAAGATAACTAAACCTGTACCAATAAAATGAAGTATTCTACTGGTAAGGTTTTGATGCTCTGATAGATAAAATGGATAGAATTCTTTTTGTGATTTATATCTTTCTTGTTTCATTTTTATATCTTTAAAATTATGTGTAAATATCTAATCTTTCTTTTTTTACTTGTCTCTTTCAAAGCTCAAGCTCAGTACATCATATCAGGAAAAGTAGTTGATGATAAAACTAAAAAAAATATACCAGCGGTAAGCATATATATTAATAATACGACAGTTGGAACACTTACCGATGAAAATGGATCGTTTAAAATATATACTCCTAGTGCTGGAAAAATTGAATTGGTATTTTCTCATGTATCTTATAAAAAGAAGATAGTTGTTAAAGAAGTGGAAAATAATGTAGATATTAAAGTAGAATTACTTGTTGCTAATAATATCTTGAATGAAGTTGTGATAAGGGGTAACAAGGATAGTAAAGCTGTTAGAAAGAAATGGATTGACATATTTACTAGAAATCTAATAGGAAATTATCCTATCGTAAGTTTGAGGTGCAAAATCAAGAATCCTGAAGTTTTATATTTTAATTATGAAAGAAATGAGGGTAGGTTAGAGGTTTTTGCGACTAAACCTATTTTGATAGAAAATACTGCTTTGGGTTATTTAGTAAAATTAGATTTAGATGAGTTTGTTTACACCTTTAAAACAAATGATATTGTTTTTAAATATTCTGTTTTTTTTGAGAAAATTGAATTATCAAAATCAAAAGAAGAATTAGCAGAGCGAAATCGTAGTAAGTTATATTTTGGCTCAAATATGCATTTTATGCGTTCACTGTACCAAGAGAGCCTCGAGCAAAATGGATTTTCAATACTTAAGTTTAACTCTATTTCAAATTTGGAAAAAATTAGAGTGTTAAAAAATGTTCAGCACAAGATAGAAGACTCTTATGCTAATAAGACCTATCCAAGCTTCAACATCTCTGAATTAATTTCAAACTCAGATACATTAGAATATTATAAAGAAATTTTAAATCAAAAAAATTATTTGAGTTTTGATACCGTTCGGTTAATGCCATCAGATTTAACTAAAAAATTGTCATATCCTAAATTTATTAACTTTTACTCTCCTGATACACTAATGATAGTTTATCAAGCTTTGGATCCCAAAAAAAATAATAAGTTAGTAGAAGTCAAAAAGTATGAACGAAATGGAAATGGAGGACTGGATTTGAAAATATACGAAGAATTAACTGTTAATTATTTGTATTGGAATTCATATATTATCTTTTTTGATGAAGGTGGAATTAACATTCAGGAAAATGGTTTTTATCCTGATATGGGAATATACACCTACGGAGATATGAACGAGCGAAGACTTGCTGGAATGTTACCTTTTGATTATTACCCCGAAACAGATTTATAAGATATGGTGAGAAGCTAAAAAATAATTTAGCTTTTCTGGATGCATATCCATTAATAAAGTTTGTAAGCCCGCTTTTTTTGCACCTTCAATGTGCTGAGGACTATCATCAATAAATAAAGTTTCAGCTGGATTTAAGTTATTTTCTCTAATTACCTGTTCAAAAATGTTAACGTTAGGTTTACGCAATTTCATCAGTTGAGAGAAATAGGCTTTTTCGAAAAATGCATCGTAATTATCAATGCCATATTTTTCTTGAATATGTTTGATGATCCAATTGTAATGAATTTCATTATTGTTACTTAAAAGGAAAGTTCGGTATTTCTTTTTTACCTCAAGCAATACGTCATGGTTATTTGCTGAAACGCCAATTAGCAAACTGTTCCAAACTTCATCAATTTGTTCGTTTGTCAAATCTAAATTATTGGCTGCTTTTCTAATTTCAGCTCTAAATTCATCGGCAGTAACGCCAGCCATTTCAAAGTTATCGAAAATAGGGTTTTGACTTCTATGTCCGTAAAATTCTGTAGGATTAGCGATACCTAATTGTAAAAGAGCATCTTGACTACGTTTAAAATTGATTTCAAAGATTACATTACCGTAATCGAAAATAATATTTTTAATTTTTTTCATAAAATGGTTCCAAAATTCGATGCAAATATGTAACATTGCACTCGCAAAACCTAATACGTTTTCCGGCGCCTATAGCTCAGTTGGTTAGAGTAGAAGACTCATAATCTTTTGGTCCCTGGTTCGAGCCCAGGTGGGCGCACAGAGCCATTCATTAATTTGGGTGGCTTTTTTTATTTTAATCGATCATTAATACATCGTTATTACTGTATAATCCGATTGATTTATTTAATAATTTATGATATATAGTTCTAATCTTGATTTTTTACTTGATCTAAAAAATAATAATAACCGTGAATGGTTTTTTAGTAATAAAGGAAGGTTTGAGTTAGAGCAAGCCAATATAGTTGCTTTTGCTGAAGAGTTATTCGATAAACTCAAAAAGCATGATTTGATTGAAACCCCATCTGGTAAGCGCAGTTTATATCGCATTTATAGAGATGTTCGTTTTTCTAAAGACAAAACACCCTATCAAAATTATTGGGGTGGGGGTTTTAGGAGGGCTACTAAACATAGAAGAGGTGGTTATTACTACCATATAGAAAGTGAAAAAAGTTGTGTTGTAGGCGGGTTTTGGGGGGCAAATGCTCATGATTTGAAATGTATTCGAAAAGAGTTGGTAGTAGATGCTAGTAAATTAAGATCGATAATTAACAATAATGATTTTTTAAATCATTTTGGTTCACTTAAAGGTGAAAAACTCAAAACTGCACCTAAAGGGTTTGATAAAAATCATCCAGATATTGAACTTTTGCGATATAAACAATTTCTCCTTATCAAAAATTTTACTGATGAAGAGGTGTTAAGTGCAAATTTTGTAGAATTAGTAGATGAGACTTTTAAGCATATGAGGCCATTTTTTGATTATATGAGTGAGATTTTAACGATAGATGCTAATGGTGTAGATTTGTTTTAACGGGCAATAGCTCAAGTGGATTTGTTCATTAACTACCAAATTTTATATCTTTAAAATAATTATAAAATAAATTAAGAAAAAACAAATGAAAAGATATTTATTATTCACTTTTCTGGGAAGCGCCCAAATATTGGCAGTTATGGCTCAAGAAAAACCAAAACCTCAAGATACAGAATTCTATACGCCTGTTCCAACTGTGGTAACTCCTGGTAAAATGAACAACAATGCCCCATCCGATGCAATTGTATTGTTTGATGGTAAAAACTTAGATCAATGGGTGAGTGTAAATGATAAAAGCCCTGCTAAGTGGATAGTTAAAAATGGAATATTTACAGTAAATAAAAGTACAGGAAATATTGAAACTAAAAAGATTTTCAATAACTATCAGCTGCACATAGAATGGTTAATTCCTTCAAATATTAATTTAGAAGGACAATCAAGAGGTAATTCTGGTTTATTTTTAGCATCAACCGGTCCTGGTGATGATGGTTATGAATTGCAGATTTTAGATTCATATAATAACAAAACTTATACAAATGGTCAGGCAGCAAGTATCTACAAACAAACTACACCATTGGTAAATGCCAATAAAAAACCTGGCGAATGGCAAACTTATGATGTGATTTGGACTGCTCCAGTTTTTAATCAGGATGGAAGTTTAAAAAGTGCGGCTAGAGTAACAGTTTTCTTCAATGGCGTTTTAGTACAAAATAATTTTGAATTAGCTGGGCCAACGCAATATATTGGAAAAGCTGCTTACAAAAAGGCTCATGGAGCAAGCCCAATTAAACTTCAATCTCATGGCGATAAAAGTGAACCAATAAGTTTTAGGAATATTTGGGTTAGGGAACTATAGGTTATTGGATTTTATAAACAAAAAAGCAACCAAAATTGGTTGCTTTTTTGTTATGCTACGATTTATTTTTTAGAAATCTTTTTATTTATTTGTTTAGTTTCGGGAATTATAGTTTCTGTAGCTTTTCTTCTTCTATAACTATATTAGGAGCATCCTTAACTTCATTATTTGTAGGTTTATCTACAATATTTATTTCTTTGATTAATTTTTTTACTAATTGTGCTACTGCCTTATCGATTACTTTGTTAGCTTTTTTAGATGTGTTAGTGAATTTGTTAAGCGCCAACTTTAGTTCTTCAGCTATAGTTTTTTTAAGCTGTTTCTGAGAATTTTTTTTAGCAATCTTTGTTTCTTTTTGTTTGGTCTTTTTCATGTGTTACAATTTGATGCAAAATTAGACAGTTAGCGTGTTAATTGTATATTATGATTATGTTAAGTAATTTATGTAATTTAACATTAATGGTAGTTGAGGATTAAACTGTGTGGTAAATTTGTAAATATCTATCCATGTTTTGAATATTTTCATTAAAAAAAAACATCCCAAAAGGGATGTTTACTGAAAAAAGAGAAACGTTTTTATTTTATTTTTTAAATCCTAAATAAGTACCCAAAACTGCAATTGTTGCAAATGCAAACCAAACGTCGCCGTTTAAAGTATTATTAACACTTACTGATGAAGGGTAGATAGCTTTATTAAAATGATCAGCACCAGATTTAATTGCTGTTGCTTCATTACCAAAACTGAAACTAGATAATACCAAAATGCTTAATGTTAAAATAGCAGTTATAACAAGTATTGATTTTAAATTTTTCATTAGGATTGTTTTTTAATTCTTTATATGTGTTATTAGACAACAGTAATGCCACTTGTGCGATAAATTGATAGTATTGCAATTGTAAAAACTACAATAGCTTTTATCATTGTTTAAACATCTATATAATTAAATTTTCTTGGATTGATTTTATATTGTATCGTTTAGCTTTAATTGCTATGTGGGTAATTTTGGGTAAAAAAATACCTATCATGTAGAATATTGGGGAAATTTCAATTTTCTTAATAGCCAATGACTAATTATTTCCTATTCGATTTTCTCTTTTATTGAGCTTTTAATCCATAATTAAAATAGAGACTTGATTTTAATAAAAACCATGTGTTTTTAAACTTGTTAGACTATATCATCCTTGAACTTAAAAAATGGATAAACACAAAATAGATATACATAAAAGACGTATAGGTGTAAATTTTACAGAAGAAAATGCGAGAATTTTACTTTGGGCGCCAAATGTCGATCAAGTTTCATTGAAAATTTCTCAACTAGATTCCACTTTACCACTTATAAAAGAAGCATTCGGATATTGGTCTCTTGATACAAGTGAGTTAAGAGCGGATCAACGATATGGATTTGAACTTATATCTAATAATGGAACAAGTGTTATTAAACCAGATCCGGCTACGGTTTTCCAGCCAGATGGAATTTACGAATTTAGCCAAGCGTATGATATTTCAAGTTTCCCGTGGACTGATGAAAATTGGAAAGGTAATCCATTAGCAAGCTACATTATTTACGAACTGCACACGGGTACCTTTTCATCTGAAGGAACATTTAACGGGATTGAACAAAAGCTAGATTACTTAATTGATTTAGGAATTACTGCAATAGAAATTATGCCAGTTTCTCAGTTTCCAGGAAATAGAAATTGGGGTTATGATGGCGTTTTCCCTTTTGCAGTGCAAGCTAGTTACGGCGGACCATTGGCCTTACAGAACTTTGTAAATATTTGTCATAAAAAAGGCCTTAGCGTAATTTTGGATGTGGTTTATAATCATTTCGGGCCAGAGGGCAATAATTTTTCAGATTTTGGTCCATACTTTACAGATACCCACCACACTCCTTGGGGAGATGCTATTAACTTTGATAATGATTATGCTTATGGAGTTAGACATTATTTTATAGAAAATGTACTCATGTGGTTTAGAGATTTCCATATTGATGCATTGAGACTTGATGCCGTACACGCCCTTAAGGACTTGAGTAATCAGCATATCCTAAGTGAAATTAAATCTTATGTAGATCAACTTTCAAAATTGAAAGGCAGAAATTTTTATCTTATTATTGAGTGTGATTTAAATGATACCAAATACATCAATCCACAACAAAAGCAAGGTTATGGAATGGATACGCAGTGGTTAGATGAATTTCATCACTCACTACGTGTTGCTGCTGGTCAACAAAGAGAAGGCTATTATGCAGAATTTAATGGTGTAGCACATCTAGCAAAATCATATAAAGATGCGTATGTATATGATGGTGTATTTTCTGAAGGCAGAAATAAAATTTTTGGCACAAAAGCAACAAATAATTTAGGAGAACAATTTGTAATTTTTTCGCAAAATCACGATCAGGTTGGAAATAGAATGCTGGGTGAGCGTAGTGGTAATTTATATAGTTTTAAAATGCAAAAATTACTAGCAGGAGCTATTATGGTTGCACCATACCTGCCACTTTTATTCATGGGTGAGGAATACGGTGAAACCAATCCATTTCTTTACTTCGTAAGCCATGGCAATAAAGATTTAATTAAAGCTGTACGAAATGGAAGAAAGGCTGAATTTGAAGCTTTCCATTCGGCTGGTGATGCCCCAGATCCACAAGATGAACAAACATTTCATAAATCTAAACTTAAATGGAATCTTTTGGAGAGTGAAAACCACAAACAAATATTTTTTTATTATCAAACTTTAATTAGGTTAAGAAAAGCAAACGCTGTATTAAACAAATTAAATAGAAATAACATTGAAACCTATAGTTTTTCAGAACAAAACTGTTTAATAATAAAGAGATGGCAACAAGGAGAAGAGTTACTTTGCCTATTTAATTTTTCTAACAGAAATCAGCAAATTGAGCTTCCGTTTATCAATAATTCAGTATATAAAATCTTCGATTCGGAAGATGAAAAATTTGGAGGTGAGCAGTTAGCTCAACCCTCTTTTAGTAAAAAAGATAAAATCGAATTACATCCAGAAACATTTCTAATCTATAGTAATATTTATGACTAGCCATAGCTCAACGTATAGAATTCAGTTTAATAAGGATTTTAATTTTAAAGATTTAGATAGAATTATACCATACCTTAAGGATTTAGGCATCGGTATGATATATGCTTCTCCAATATTTGAAGCGTTTAAAGGCAGTACACATGGTTACGATGTTGTAAATCCATTAGCCATAAACCCAGAAATAGGAACCGAAGAAGAACTTGTTGCTATTAGTGAAAAGTTGAAAAATATAGGTATTGGATGGCTACAGGATATTGTTCCAAATCATATGTCTTTTACCTCAGGTAATTTATGGTTGATGGATGTTTTGGAAAATTGGGATAAATCATTCTATTTTAAATTCTTTGATATCAACTTTACCAATGTTTTAGAAGATAAGCGACTAATGGTGCCTTTTTTAGGTGAAACTTTGAATGAAGCTATAGAGCAGCAAAAATTAACCTTAGTATTGGAAGAGAGTAAACTGTATTTAAAATATTCAGAAGATAATTGGCCAGTTAATTCTACTACTTATAATTTAGTTGCTGATGATTTTAAAGGTTTTGTAGGGTCAAAATCTGGTATTAATAAAATCAGACTTATTCTTCAAAAAATCAATGAAAATGTTGGGCTCTTAAGGCAGGTTGTTGACAATCAATTTTATAGATTATGCCATTGGCAAGAAACAGAAAAACAAATCAATTATAGGAGGTTTTTCACAGTTAATAGTTTGATTTGTTTAAATATACAAGATGAAGATGTCTTTAACTACTATCATCAATATATATATGAATTGGTAAAAAGAGGTGTTTTTCAAGGCCTAAGGATTGACCACATAGATGGATTATACGATCCCACAGCATATTTAAAAAGGCTTAGAAATGCAGTTGGAGACGAAACATACATAGTTGCCGAAAAAATCTTAGCTAAAGACGAAGAAATGCCTAAAAATTGGCAAATTGAAGGTAGCACAGGATATGACTTTTTGGCGATTGTAAATAATTTTTTTACCAACAAAGCTGCTAAAAGGCCTTTTAGTAAATTATACCATGAAGTAATTCAGAAACCTGTTGAAGTAGCTGAGCAAATACTGCTAAAAAAATCTGCTATTCTTTATGGAGCTATGAAGGGGGAGTTGGATAACTTACACGAATTGTTTGTTACGTTAAATTTAGCTACTAAGAAAGATTTAAACTCAATTAAAGAAGGCTCATTAAAAGAAGCTATAGCTAACTTTTTAATCCATTTTACAGTATATAGATGTTACGCAAATAGTTTCCCATTACCCGATCAGGAAGTCGATTTTTTAAAAGATATATTTTCAAAAATACCTAAAACCGAAGAATCCCTACCAGCTATTAATCTTTTAACGACAACGTTATTTGATAGTAATAGGAAGAATAAAGATTATCAGCAAAGAGCTCTATATTTTTACCAGCGTTGTATGCAATTTAGCGGACCATTAATGGCAAAAGGGGTAGAAGATACGCTGATGTATACTTATAATAGATTTATTGGGCATACCGAAGTTGGAGATACACCAAATTCATTTGGACTAAGTGTTGCTTCATTCCATAAAAAAATGATAAACAGACAATTAAATTTTCCTTTATCTATCAATGCAACATCAACACATGATACAAAAAGGGGAGAGGATGTTAGAACAAGACTGAATGTTATTACCGATATTCCGGCAAAATGGAAAACTTTAGTACTAGACTTGAAGGCTAATAACTGTGAAGATGGTAAGTTAGTTTTAAATTTGCACCAAAACGATGCCTATTTAATTTATCAAACTGTAATGGGAGCGTTGCCCTATGAAGCAAAATATGAAAAAGACTTACAGCAAAGGCTCGAAAGTTATATAGAAAAAGCATTAAGAGAAGCAAAAAAGAGATCTGAATGGGCAACACCCAATGAAAACTATGAATTAGATGCGAAGAATTTTGCCATTAGTTTACTTGATAAAACCCAGCATAATTACAAGAGTTTGCAAAAATTTTTAGCTCAAATTGAAGATTATAGTATCCTCAATTCTTTAGCACAATTGATGTTAAAGTGTACGTGTCCGGGTGTGCCAGATATTTATCAAGGTACAGAACTATGGGATTTAAGTTTAGTGGATCCTGATAACAGAAGACCTGTTGATTATAACATACGTATCAGTTATCTTAAAGAAGTACATAAAGCAAACTTAAGGCATTTATGGGATGAACGTAAATCTGGTAAGGTTAAATTATGGTTAACACAAATACTTTTAAAATTCAGAAAAAATAACCAAACCTTATTTGATAAGGGAACATATATTCCTCTAACAATTAAGGGTAAATATAAAAAGCATATTATCGCATATTTAAGAAGATATAACAAAGAAACCTTAATGGTAGTGGTGCCAGTAGGTTTAGCAAAACTAGATTTAGAAAATAATCAAAGTCTAAAAGATTTCGACTGGGAAAATACCCGTATTAAATGCCCAATTGGCTTACCATCACAATGGTTAAATGTATTAACTGATTGCAATGGGCATACTGATATTTTAAATAATGACCTATCAATTAATGATATCTTCTCTGATATACCTTTAGCACTGTTGTCATTTAAGGCTACAAATAGTGATAGAGGGTCAGGTATTTTACTTCATGTATCATCTCTTCCATCTAAATTTGGAATTGGAGACTTAGGACCATCTGCATTTGAATTTGTTGATTTTCTATCGGAAACAAAACAAAAGTACTGGCAAATGTTGCCACTAAATCCTACAATGCATCAAACATTGCATTCTCCTTACGCTGCGTCTTCTGCAATGGCAGGTAATATTTTGTTTATTAGTTTAGAGTTTTTGGCAAAATATAACCTGCTTACCCAAAGAGATTTAAAAAAAGCTTACTTGCCCAATACAGCTAACGTTGACTTCGATGCAGTAGAGGTAACTAAATGTAATTTAATAAACTTATCATACAAAAATTATTTAAACTTAGCAGATCAGCAATTTAAGGATAGCTATACGGATTTTTGCAAGAAAGAAAGCTATTGGTTAAATGATTATGCTTTATTCATTTGTATTAGAAAACATCATGATAGTTTGCCTTGGAACCAGTGGCCTGATAAATATAAATTATGTGATCAAAAAGCATTAAATAAGTTTGAAAATGAGTTTGTAAGGGAAATAGATGAGCTGAAGTGGCAGCAATTTATATTTCATTTGCAATGGCATAATTTAAGAGATTATGCCAACAACTCTGGTATTTCCCTAATAGGAGATCTTCCTTATTATGTGGGTTATGATTCTGCGGATGTTTGGGCAGATCATAAATATTTTAAATTAAATGCTAATCTAGAAATGGATGGAGTAGCAGGAGTACCACCAGATGTATTTAACGATAATGGCCAATTATGGGGCATGCCAATTTTTAGATGGGATGTTTTAAAAAAAGATAACTATTTATGGTGGATGAATAGAATTAAAAAGAATATAGAACTTTTTGATTATATACGATTAGACCATTTTAGGGCATTTGATACTTATTGGGAAGTGCCAAGTAATGAAGAAAATGCTACCAATGGTAAATGGAAAAAAGGACCGGGGAAAGCATTTTTTGATGCAGTATTTAAAGAACTCGGCAAGTTGCCATTTATAGTTGAAGATTTGGGTAGTGATTTGATGGGAACTGATGATTTGAGGATGGCATTTGACTTCCCTGGGATGAAGGTTCTAGAGTTTGGATTTGGATCTGATATTGTATCATCAACTCACATTCCACATAATTATAATTCTGCAAATACAGTTGTATATGTAGGTACGCACGATAATAATACTAGCTTAGGCTGGTTTAGACAAGAATTAACTATGGCAGATAAAAGTCGCTTAACTTTATATGCTGGACAAGAATTAAATGAAAAAAATATAACTTTTATAATGATAAGAATAGCTCTTGCATCATCGGCTAAAATTGCAATTTTACAAATGCAAGATTTATTGGGCTTAAATGAGTTTAGCAGGATGAATACTCCAGCTACCACATCAAATAATTGGGTATGGAGAATGAAAAACTTAAAGGTAAAAAATGCACATAAAAAATGGTTAAAACAGCAAACCCGGTTGTTTGCTAGAGCATAATATATTTTAAATAAAATAGCCGCAAATTAAGGTTTTCTTTTATTTGCGGCTTAAGGATGATTTTGTATATAAATAATTATAAAAGGCCGTACAGACCATTTTTGGGATAAGTAAATTTTACTTTTTGAATATCAACAATTTTAGCTTGCTGTTCTTCTTCTGCATGTTTAATAATCTCATTTGCTTGATTAATTAGCGCATTGTTAGATTTTGATTCGGAAATTTCTAAAGTAGTTTCGTTTTTGTACATATCGGATCTTATTAAAATATTAGTTTACACTAAAAGATTATAACAACTATATTTTCTAGTTATGCATCAATAACAATTTATATTTTTTTTAGTTTTAAGATTTTTTAAATTATTTATCGTAATAATAAGCCTCTATTTCCAAACAAAAACCTTTTTTACACGTTTTGTTTATGGATTTTAACCATTTTCCAACACAATATATACATCATGACAGAAAAAGTTTTAGGAGTAATTCTTGGCGGTGGTCAAGGATCAAGATTAGCACCATTAACACATACAAGATCAAAACCTGCAGTCCCAATAGCAGGAAAGTATAGGTTGGTAGATATTCCTATTTCCAATTGCCTAAACTCAGGTATACATAGAATGTTCGTCTTAACGCAATTTAATTCGGCATCCTTAAACAGACACATCAAAAACACCTATCATTTTAGCCATTTTAGTGCTGCTTTTGTGGATATTTTAGCTGCTGAGCAAACTGTGCATAACGGAGGATGGTTTCAAGGGACTGCTGATGCGGTTAGGCAATGTATGCATCATATTGTGAGCCATGAATTTGATTATATTTTGATATTATCTGGAGACCAATTATATCAAATGGATTTTCAGGAGATGATTACTGCCCATATCGAAAAAAATGCACAGGTTTCTATCGCTACAATTCCAGTTACTGCAAAAGATGCAACAGACTTCGGCATACTTAAGGCTGATGATGAGCATATCATTACATCATTTATAGAAAAACCGAAAACAGGTTTAGAAGATTGGGTTTCTGACACTGGACCAGAAATGCAAGCAGAAGGCAAAAATTTCTTAGCTTCTATGGGAATTTATGTATTTAATAGAGATTTTTTAATCAATATATTAGATAATAATCCAGAGGAAAAGGATTTCGGAAAAGAGATTTTGCCGAAAGCAATTAATTCAAGCAGAGTATTCAGCTATCAATACGAAGGTTATTGGACAGATATTGGTAATATATGCTCGTTTTTTGAAGCTAACTTAGGTTTAACAGATGAGATTCCGAAATTTAATATGTTTGATAGTACGCATACCATTTTTACAAGGCCACGTATGTTACCGCCTTCTAAAATATCAAATACTATTTTAGAGAGATCCATTGTGGCTGAGGGGTGTATTATTCATGCAAAAAGAATTGAACATTCAGTACTAGGTATCAGATCAAGAATTGGGAAAGATACTGTGATTACCAATTCTTATATCATGGGTACAGATCGTTATCAAACCTTAGAAGAAATGCAGTTTGAAACAGATTTAGGTCATTCGTTAATTGGGATAGGGGATAGATGTGTAATTAATAACGCGATCATAGATAAAAATTGTAGAATTGGAAATGATGTAAATATAAACGGAGGTGATCATCTTGAAGATGGAGATTTTGGAGTTTATGCTGTTAAGGATGGAATTGTTGTGGTTAAAAAAGATGTAGATATTCCGAGTGGAACAATAATTTAATCAATAAAATGATAGCTTTTATCACCCTTAATGTATGAGTGAAAAACACCTTTATAAAACTGGAATAATAGGAAACTGTGCATTTATAGCGCATGTAAATATAAATACTGAAATATCTTGGCTTTGTTGGCCCAGATTTGATAGTTCATTTGTTTTCGGAAGTTTATTAGATAAAAATAATGGCGGCGAATTTTCTATTTTACCAAAAGAGGAATATGATACTAACCAATATTATATAGAGAATACCAATGTTTTAAGAACCGAAATTACAACTATTGATGGGAGATATAGAATAACAGATTTTGCACCAAGGTTTAGTCAAAATAACAGGTATGTTAAGCCTTTAATGTTAATCAGAAAGATAGAACCACTAGAAGGTAATCCGAGGATTAGAGTGAAATGTAAGCCAGTTTATGATTATGGTAAGCATAAAATGACTTCTGCTTTGGGTAGTAATCATATCAATTATTTTGGAGGAGAAGAAAGTATACATTTATGTACAAACATCTCTTTAAATTATATTATTGATGAAAAATATTTTGTGCTTAACGAAACAAAATATTTAGTGCTCACTTATGGTCATAAACTTGATGAACCTATTGTAGGAACGGTTGAAAATCTTTTAAGAGAAACAATTTCTTATTGGAGGTTGTGGATTAAGCACTCTTCTATTGCTGGTTTTTATCAACCACTTGTTATCAGGTCTGCGTTGGTTTTAAAAATACATCAGTATGAAGATACAGGCGCTATAATAGCTGCAAGTACTACTAGTTTGCCCGAGTTTCCGGGCAGCACCAGAAATTGGGATTATCGATACTGTTGGCTAAGGGATTCATTTTATGTGCTAACATCTTTAAACCATATAGGTCATTTTGAGGAGATGGAAAAGTATTTCAACTACCTATCAGATATCTCTTTCGCTAATGATAAGCGTTACCAACCCCTATATAGTATTACCGGAGAACGAGAAATTACAGAATACGAATTAGAAAACTTAAATGGTTATCTTGGAGAAAAACCTGTACGTATAGGTAATCAGGCTTCAGAACATATCCAAAATGATATCTACGGGCAAGTACTTATTTCCATGTTGCCATTATACACAGATCATCGTTTTGTGTTTTCAGAAAGAAGTGATTCTATAAAATGGATTGACCATGTTTTGTCAAAAATTGAAAATACAATTGACGAAAAGGACGCAGGAATATGGGAGTTTAGAAATATTGCAAACGTACACTGTTACAGCAATCTTTTTCAATGGGCAGGCGCAAAAGCAGCTTTAAAAATGGCAAAAACCATTGGCAATAAAGATTTTGAAGATAGGGCCGAGGTTTTGATAGCTAAAGCATCTGCACATATAGAGGCTTGCTATGATCCCGTTAGAAAAGTATATACCAATGCGGTTGGCAGTCCTCATTTGGATGCAAGTACATTGCAATTAATTGTAATGAATTATTTAGATCCAGCTTCGCAAAGAGCAAAAGATCACTTAATTGGATTAGAGAAGGAGCTTAAAACTGAAGATGGATTATTTTATCGCTATTTACATGCAGATGATTTTGGTAAGCCTAAAACTACGTTTTTAATTTGTGCCTTTTGGTATGTGGAAGCTTTGGCTTGTGTGGGCAGAACTGATGAAGCTATAAAGGAATTTGAAAATATCATTAAATACTGTAATCATTTATTGCTATTTAGCGAAGACGTGGATGCAAAAACAGGAAGCCAATGGGGTAATTTCCCACAAGCTTATAGTCATGTGGGTTTAATGAATGCTGCCTACCGAATTGCAATTAAATTAGATAGGCCTGTATTTTTGTAGAACGAAATATTTTTTTGCTAAAAACTGTTTGAAAATAATTTTGTTAGATACTATTAATCAGTAATTTAAGATGTTGAAGTAATTCTAAACTACCAATGCTATTGCAAAATTAATTTGTTATTAATTTTTTACCCCTAAGAAGTTTCCTGTCAGGGTTTTCTTTTTATAAAACTTTTAGTTGTAATATTTGATAATTATTTAAAACTAAATTTTAAATAAAGTGTAGAATATTGTACAAGTTGTTTCAGAAAAAAAATTATACATACATTTCCTATTAACCTAAATATTAGTGTGTTAAATAATAATAAAAAGGTGATGAACAATAAAAACGGCAACAAGATTTTAAAAAACAGAGAATTGGCTTTTTTAAAAAGAGAGCTTAATGCAAAAAGTGAAGATATACTTAAAGCTATAGCTGCCGTTGTAAATAACAGGAACAAAATACAATAATATCTGCTCCAAAAAAGTTTAACAAAGCTTAACTATACCAATTAACTTAACCTATTGAATTAAATCTTTAAAAAATGAAATTAGCAATTTTAACATTAGCAGTAGTAGCATCTTTAACAGTTACGAGTTGTGGATCTAATACAAACAGCGACGGCGAATTAGATTCTAATAGAGTAGATACCAGCCTTAATGCTGGTATAGATACTAGTACAACACCTGTAGATACTTCTATGTCAGATACAACTTCTTTACCAAAAGATACTACAGGGTTAAATCAATAAACTAATTTTATGAAGAATCCTGAAGATAAAAGAGATGAACAAGGTTTAACTCAAAATGGGAATGACATTAATCAGCCTATCAAGATTGGCCAACATCAGCAGTAGATAGTGTTAAAATAGACTTAGATAGAGATGTCCCTGATAAGAATTCATACAACAAAATAATTTACCTGCAACTGATGAACAAGTAGCTCAAGGCGATAGTGAATCCAATATAATCGATTTATCTGAACAGTTAAAAGGCTGCGATGCTGATTATGATTCCTCTGATTATTTCGATTTGGAAACGCACGTTGAAAAAAGACAAGGTGGTGACCTTGAGGACAAAATAGAATTTGATCAGTAAAATAATGGAAAATTAAATGATGACAAGCTTCTTTAATTTGAATAAAAGTCAGTTATATAAATTTAGGGCTATTGAAATGAAATATTTCGATAGCTCTTTTTTTAATTATTAAACTGTAACATCATTTTTAGGTTACAGCTTTTGATATAAATGTGCCAAAAGTTATATTTGAATTATAGCGTTAGCTTATGAAAAAAGTATTAATTATGGATGATGATGAGGAAATATTACCAGTACTCGAAGTTATTTTGGAAAAACATGGTTATGCTGTTGCAGTTTCTAAACCAACACATAATATTTTTGAATTAGTAGATTTACATCAGCCAGATTTAATCATTCTTGATTATTTGATGGGACCTATAAATGGTGGTGATTTGTGTGCTACGTTACATAAAGATCCTAAAACTAAAGAATTGCCTGTTATTATATTTAGTGCATACGATAGGGTTTTTTCTGGTATGGGTAATTACGGTTGTAATCTATTTTTACCAAAAACTGCAGATATGTCTACTTTAATTAACGAAATTAGCACATTACTTAATACTGATAATATAAAAAACTAGACTTTAGTTACTTACAAAGGCAAAGTAAACCAAAAAGTACTTCCATTGTTTATTACACTATCAACGCCTATATTTCCATTGTGCTTTTTGATAATTTCTGCACAGATATAAAGTCCTAGACCTAATCCAGAATACTGCTTCCCATCATTGTCACCTCTATAATATCTATCAAATAAGTGCGGGGTTTTGCGTGGATCAATTCCTGGTCCTTTATCTATCACTAAAACCTTCGCCTCTTCATTATTTGTCTCAATCTTAATTTTAATTAATTTAGAATCTGAAGCATATTTTATGGCATTGTTAATGAAATTTATAATAACCTGCTCTATTTTATCAGGATCAGCAGCTATTACAATCTCCTTTTCCCCTTCAATTTCTATAGTATATTTTCCATCAGTGCGTATCTCTCTAGAACATTCTGAAACTAACTGATATAAGTTAACTTTTTTAGGATGAATATGCAGTTGCCCGCTATTATACTGAGAAGTATTTAATAAATCTTCAATCAAAACGCTAACCTTATTCATGCTTTTGTTAGCCTGATCTATAAGTTTTGGCACCATTGCCGTGTGACCCGTATTTTGCAAACGTTTTAAAAGTTGAAGTGAAGCCTTTAAACTTGTTATCGGAGTTTTTAGTTCGTGGCTAGCTACGCTAATAAATTCATCTTTTTGCTGGTATACTTTTCTTCTATTAGTAACATCCATAAAAGTACTAATGCACAACATAATTGTGCCATCTTGTTCTTTTAATAAGGCAGTATTTATAGATATATAGATAAGTTCATCATTCGGAGGCTGTACAGCAATTTCATGGTCATAAATATTTTTACCTTCTGTTAAAGCTATTTTAATCGGATCTTCGTTTAATGGCAATGGGCTACCATCGATTTTTAATCTAGGCCATTTAGGGTCAAAATAACTTTGAAACATACCATTCATTTCTTGAATTCCAATTAGTTTCTGGGCCATTGGGTTTGCATAGGTATAATCTCCGTTAGGTTCGCATATAATTACGCCTTCAGCCATTGTTTCGAGTATCTTTGTTAAGCGATCCTCATTATTTCTTAGTGCTTTTTCTATATAATTTTTCTGCCGTATGGTAGCTTCTAAATCTCTAGTTCTATCCTTTACGGTTGCCTCTAAATTAGCATTAAGTTCCTTTGTTTGTCTCTGAGCTAACTCTAGTTGGGTATTCTTTTCTTGTAATAGATTTTGCGTGGATTTTTGAGTGGTTAAATCAGTTAAAATTATGCTTAAACTTAATCCTTCATCAAGATCTAAAGTTTTTAACGATAACAGGGTAGGTGTTTTTAATGCAGAATTGTTGTTTTTTAGTTTAATCTCGCCTCTGGTGTACAAATCGCTCCAAGCGCTTTTAATTAGTTCTTTAAACAACAAAATATCTTCATCAACAATAAAACGAATTAACTCTTTTCCAATAACCTTTTCTAGTGGTAAACCTACCATAGCAGCAAATTGAGAATTGCTATATACAATTATCCCATTCTGATTAAGCGTTAATGCACCTTGGGTCATCTGCTCAATAAAAATACGATAAGTTTGATCTGCATTTTTTAAAGTAAAAAGTACATGATCATCACCATTTTTAACAACGAGTGCATCTACTTCCCCATGCCTAATTGCCTCTAGCGTATCATTGGCTTCTTCTAGTTTATAGGTTAACTCCTCATTTTTTCTTAACAAATAAATTTCTCTTGCTGCAATTTCTTGCTGCATTTCCTTTAAGGTTTTTAGTTCCTTTAAAAGCTCTTCATATGTTTTAGGATCTTTCAAGAATTATCTGTAATTATTCCTAACCCTTTTAATACCTTCGCAGAATCAGACATGTCGCCGATTAATCTTCTTTCGGGTATTGGAAATTTTTTAATTAATAAGGGTACAGCAAATACGTTTTCTTCTTTTACCATTAAAGGTTGTTGATGAATATCTATAATTTCTAATTCATAGCGATCTTTAAGATGTAAATCTAATAATTGCTGTAAATTGTTGATAGCTCTTCTGGATATAGAAGAGGCTCCTGTGACAAATAAACGAAGGTGGTAGACTGATACGTCTGTGCTTTGCCAATCTTGCAGTTTACTGCCTTCTGTGCTCATATAAATTTTTATACTTTAGGTCTAATATCAAGTCCTACTAAAACTTTTTCTTCATTAGATAAATCGCCAATTATTTTTCTAACCGGCTCAGGAACTTTCTTTACCAAAGTTGGTATTGCCAAAATTTGATCTCCTTCTGCTAATTGTGGGTGTACCAAAAGATCTATTACTTCTATGGAATATTCTCCATTTAAATGCTCTTCGCAATATTTTTTAAGGTTTTCTAATGCAGTTACTGATTTAAGCGTTTTCCCTGCGATATATAATCTTAGTTCGTATTTCTTGCTCACTACTTTTTCCCTTTCGTTATTTTAACTTTTTTAGTTGGTGCAACATAATCGTTATTACTTCTTAATTCGGTTATTCTTCTTCGGTTTTGATCAAGTACTTCCTTCTTAATATCTTCTTCAATATAAATTTTATTAAGTTCTTCTTCTGTAGATTCGAATTCTGTTCTTAAGCTCTCGATTTTACCTTCTAAAACTTTACGTTTTCTAACTAATTCTCTATCTTTTCTACTCAAAGCATTGGTATGTAGTATTTCTCCTGTTTCTTCTAACATAACCTGAGCTTCGCGGGCTGAACCAGTTAAAATTCCATCTGGACCAATATAAACATCAACAAGATCTAGCCCTTTGCTGGTAATTATAAACTCTCTAACTTGGTTTGAATGGTGCATTCCTCTGGCTTTCATAATGTAGAGGCCTCTATTTCGCTCTCCATTTAATTCAATATCTTTTATAAACAGCCACGAATCTACTAAAGAAGATACACCATCGTCTGTTTGTTCACTAACAATATTATTTAAGGTTAATGCCGTAAACATAACTGTAATTTGCTCATCCTGTAAAAAGTCTATTAACCTAACTAGCATAGATTTTACCTCACTAAAACTCCCTACAGTAATTAAATTAGTAATAGGATCTAAAACCACCACATCTGGCTTAAATTTTTTGATTGCTTTGTGGATGGCAACCAAATGCATTTCTAAGCCATATAAAGTTGGTCTAGAGGCATGAAATTTTAGATTTCCCTTATCAACATGTTTTTGAAGATCTATACCAATAGATTCCATGTTTCTAATAATTTGTTGGGGGGATTCTTCGAATGCAAAATAAAGGCAACGCTCTTTTCTTATACAGGCTGCATCTGCAAAACTTGCAGCAATACTGGTTTTACCAGTCCCTGCTGTGCCAGATACTAAAATGCTACTTCCTTTGTAAAAACCTCTTTTAGGAAACATTTTATCCAAAGAAGAAATTCCAGAAGAAATGATTTCTCTGGACACTGGCTTATTTAAATTTAGTGAAGTAACAGGTAATACTGAAATCCCTTCATTATCTATCAGAAAAGGATATTCGTTAGTTCCATGTAGCGAACCTCTGTATTTTACAATACGTAACCTTCTTGTAGAGATTTGGTTTATTACTCTGTGATCCAGCAAAATAACACAATCAGAAACATATTCTTCTAAACCTTGTCTGGTTAAGGTTTTTTCGCCACGTTCGCCAGTTATAATTGCAGTTACACCTTTGTCTTTTAGCCATTGGAAAAGTCTTCTCAATTCTGCTCTTAAAATACCTTCGTTTGTTAAGCCGGAGAATAAGTTTTCTATAGTATCTAAAACTACTCTTTTTGCCCCAATACTATCAATGGCATAACCTAACCTGATAAACAAGCCTTCCAAATCATACTCACCGGTCTCTTCTATCTCATTCTTATCCACATGGATATAATCTATTCTGATTTTTTTATCTTGTTGTAATTTTTCAAGATCGAAACCCAAAGAGGTAACATTTGCTGCCAATTCTTGCGCTTTCTCTTCAAATGCGATGAAAACACCTGGCTCATTGAATTCTAAAGCTCCTCTAACTATAAATTCGAGAGAGAAAAGAGTTTTTCCGCAACCTGCACCACCACATATCAATGTTGGTCTTCCTTTGGGAAATCCACCAATGGTAATTTCATCCAAACCGCTAATGCCAGATGGTGTTTTTAAAAACGAAGGTAAAACTTTATTTGAGGACGTATTTTTTGACATATTATTTTTTGAGCGTAATCGATACAAAATTTCCAATTTAAGTAACAATAATGTCAATCAATTGTTTGCGTATGCTGACATAGTTCGACAATTAATTTTTTGTTAATATAATTAATTCCGAAAACAATTAAAAAATAAAAGTCTATTTAAAGCAAATCAGTAAGGTTTTTAGCTGATAATCAAACTTTAAGGATAATTACCTGTTATTATATTATTGTTTTATAAAAATCAATAATATGAAATCTCTATCATTACCTATTATACTTCTTGTAGCCGTATTAGCACAAGGATGTGTAAGCAATAAAAAGTTTCAAGAGCTACAATCTAATAACGCCAAACTTCAAGAAAGCAATCTTGAGTTGAACCAAAGGTTGCGAGCAAGCGAACAAGACGTTTCTGGTGGTAAAATCAGAATAAAAAGTTTGGAAGAACAAATAGCAGCAGAGAAATCTAACCTAGCAGCTTTACAAGAAGCATTAAATAAATGCTTAAATTCTAGTAGCCAAGGAAATGTAAATATCTCTAAATTGGTAGACGAGATTAACAGCTCTAACAAGTATATACAACAGCTTGTGAATGCAAAGAACAAAAGTGATTCGTTAAATGTTGTCCTCACTAATAATTTAACAAGATCATTAAGCAGAGAAGAAATGAGCGATGTAGATGTTAAAGTATTGAAAGGTGTCGTTTATATTTCTCTTTCAGATAACATGCTATATAATTCTGGTAGTTACGAAATATCTAATAAAGCTGGGGCAACATTAAGTAAAATAGCTAAAATCATAAAAGATTATCAAGGTTACGATGTTTTGATTGAAGGTAATACAGATAATGTTCCCATTTCGAAGCCGAATATCAGAAATAATTGGGATTTAAGTGCACTTAGAGCATCTTCTGTAGTTCAGAGTCTACAAGACATTTACGGTGTTGAACCTAAAAGGTTAACTGCTGGAGGAAGGGGTGAATTTAATCCAATTGCCGGTAACGATACTGAATCTGGGAAAATGCAAAATAGACGTACCCAAATTATTATCACTCCTAAATTAGATCAGTTTATGGAGTTAATTGGAAAAGCTCCAGAAAAATAAAATTAATTATTAGCGTCATTAAACAATTAAACCCAATTATTAAATGATTGGGTTTTTTTATTGAAATAAATTTTGCCAAATAACGAAAATTGTAAACTCAATTCTTTTCAATTACATTATATTAGTATCCTTAAAAATATTTTAGTAGGTGTTAATAATTAGATTTTAGATAAGTTTTTTAATAGTAATGAAATATAAGTATTTGTTCTTAATCTTAGTTCTATTCTATAGCCTAAGCGTTAGGGCTGAGGTTGAGCACATAGTTCCGATAGCAAAAAACGGAATACTGGATTTAACCAAGCAAAAATTTATAGAAAAACTAGAGCTAAAAGGGGATTGGGTTTTTCATTGGAAAAAATTAATTAACGTAAAAGACACAGTTAACCAGCCAAAAACACTTATTAATTTTCCAAGTAAATGGAATGATTTTAGTATTAATGGACAGAAATTGCCATCATTTGGTTATGCTTCCTACCAACTAAAGGTTATATTAGCAAAAAATAGAGAAACTTTAAGAATTACAATCCCAGATTCTTACTCGGCCTATAGTTTATATTTAAATGGTACACAGGTAGCTGCAAACGGTAAGGTTAGTGCAAATCCAGATCAATTTGTACCACAATGGCAATACGAAGCATTTGATGTTCCATTAGGTATAGATACCCTAAACTTTGTATTACATATTTCAAACTTTGTGCACATTAACGGGGGCATGAAAGATCCAATCTATATTGGAAAAAAAGTAGATATAGAGTTAGAGCGTAAAAGAATAGAAGCAATAGATTTATTGCTAACAGGGTGCCTTTTTATGGGAGGACTCTTTTTTCTGGGATTATACTTTTTAGGAAGTAAAGATAAGGCTACTCTATTATTTTCACTATACTCAATTGTTTACTGTTATCGTATTATGGGAGTTGGAAATTATGTTTTACATAGCATAATTCCTGAGGCAAGTTGGTACATCATGGCTCGTATCGAATATGCTAGTCTATTTGTTAGCATAGGGCTGTTCGGATTGTATACCTATTATTTGTATCCTAATGATATGAATAAAAAGATTATAACATTAGTTTGTTCAATCTGCTCCTTGTTTACTTTTGCATCTTTATTTTTAGCTCCGATTGTTTACAGTCAATTGGTGAACCCATTTTTAGTTGTTACCGTATTTTGCATTTTTTATGTGCTTTATGTTTATATTAATGCATTTATAAATAAAAGGGAAGGCTCTAAATATGCATTAATGAGTTCGATATCTTTAATGTCTGTATTTGTGATATCACTATTGCAGTATTGGAACATTATACCACAATTGCAGTTTGTAACCTTTATTGGTTATATAGGTTTCTTTTTCTTGCAATCCTTAATTTTATCACATCGATTATCATTTCAGCTTGGTAAAGCTAGAGAGCAAGCAGAACAAGGCTTGGTAGCCAAAAGTGAATTTTTAAGCACTATGAGCCATGAAATAAGAACCCCATTAAATTCTGTAATTGGAATGAGCCATTTATTGTTGCAAAATAATCCACGTATCGATCAAAAAGAGCAGATTGATATTCTATTATTTTCGGCAAATAATTTATTGGGAATTGTTAACGATATTTTAGATTATAACAAGATTGAGGCAGGTAAAATTAGTTTTGAAAATGCAGAAATTGATATAGTATCTATAATTAAAAACATTGTTGCTGGATTAAAATCAACCGCAAAAGAGAAAGACGTTAAACTAGGGTATGATATTGATGACGCCTTACAAAACAATCTCTTGGGCGATCCGACCCGGTTATTTCAGGTTATAACTAATTTGGTTCATAACGCCATCAAATTTACACCAATTGGCTCGGTGCAAGTAAGTGTTGTAGTAATAGGGCAAACTGTTAAACAGGTTACCTTAAAAGTACAGGTTAAAGATACTGGAATAGGAATATCTAAAGAAAAGCAGAGAATAATTTTTGAGCGTTTTACTCAAGCAGATTCATCAACTTCGAGAAGTTTCGGTGGAACAGGACTTGGCCTAGCCATATCTAAAAGAATACTCGAAATCCAAAGTATTAAGTTAAATGTAAATAGCGAAGAGGGTAAGGGTTCTACTTTTTATTTTATCCAAACTTTTGAGAAGGGCATTGCATTTAATAAAAAAATTGATGATGAAGTTAAGGTAATAGAAACCGATAAAAACAGATTTAATGGAAAAACCATCCTCTTGGTTGATGATAACGAATTAAATGTAATTGTTGCCAAGAAGTTTTTAGAGAATTGGGGCGCTAAAGTAGATACGGCAGTTAATGGGTCTGATGCTTTGACCAAGCTAGACAAAAATATCCATAATTTAATTTTGATGGACTTACATATGCCAATTATGGATGGCTTTGAAGCAGCAAAAACCATGAGGAGTAACGGAATTTTAGTTCCCATTATTGCACTTACGGCGAATCTCAAAAACGAAATTCAGGAAGAAGTTATTGATGCAGGCATGGACGATATTATTGTTAAGCCTTTTTTGCCAGACGAGCTTTACAAAAAAGTTCTTCATTACCTTAGTTATTAGAAATGGAATGAAAAGGTGCAGCATGTATTTTTTTACCTTCTAAAATATTCATTTTTATATACGTAGTAGTGTTGGCCATTTCGGTATTCCCTATAGCTTGATAAATATTAATTATTAGATTGTATGCATAGATTTCGTTTATAATTAAGTTGTTCCTTTTATAAATTTCTATGCATTCATAAGCTGTTTTTAAAGCATTATCATATTCTTTTCTGTTTTTATATTGTATAGCCTTTAATGATTGAAATAACGACTGTGCATATAGCGTAACATTACTTTTATTTGTTATTGCGTGCGTTAATATACGTTCCATTTGGTCTGTTTTTTCATCTGGATTGGTTTTAGCTTTCGCTGTTGCTAATAAATTTAGTAAATAGATTGCAAAGGGTTTCCTAGAAATAAATATTTTAGGGTAAATTTTTATAACCGAATTAATTATTTTAATTGCTTCATGCGGATTTCCGTAAAAAAGATTAGTTAGCAACATTAACAAAATGCTTAATGTAGCAGCACTATCAGGTAAACTTTTTCCCCGATTAAAAATTACTTTAGGGTTATTTTTGAATTCTTCAATTTTTATAATTAATTCATCATTATTAACCGCAATACCATTGGTTTTTAAATAAATAAATCTCAAAACTTTAATAGGGTCGATATACCATTGCTCACGACTATAAATTAATGAATCTAATTTTTCTATTCTCGCCAACATTAAATCTTGATCTAAACTTAAACAGTCTAAAATGCTAAGTATAGTATGGTAAAATATGGCATTTTCATCATCATCTACGCTTAGTAGTAATGCGTTTATGGCATCTTTATATGAAGAATCTATGAAATCGAAATGGATAAGATGTTTAATTACTATGTGATGTATACCTTTTGATTCAATTTGGTTTTTTATCTCAGGATTTTTTTTAATTACATAGTTTAAATTTTCTGCAATAAAATAGATAAGGTAGTTTTTCTCATAATTGGATAAATTTAGATCTAATATATATTTAATATTTTCGAATCTATTGGTGCTTAATGAAAACCTTACGGACCATTGTAATAGCTGGAAACGAACATGTATTCCATAATACTCATTGTTTAGATTTTTAAAGAAAACCTCATCCATTTCATGATCATAAACATCTAAAAGTTCTAAAAACAGAAAATATTCTAATACATTAGGCTGAATAAACCTTACATATTCTAGATAAATACCATTCTCATGATGTTTTTCTTCCATTAAGATTCCATCAGCCAATAATTCCATATAGGCATTTTTGAAAATGTATAGATCCTTAATGAGATCTGATTTTAAGACATTGTTGATATTTCTACCAAAATTTGTAAGCTGAATTATTTTTTTGCAATATAAAATTTTTTCAGTTGCATAATTAGATTGGTAAATCTTATCTTGGATAAAGTGATCTATGATTTCATAAAATAGAATATTAGTATTCGAATTAAAATCAGGATATTTTTCTTTTAATTGATAATACCAATGTATATGAAATGGGTATTTTAGCTGGACTTTTAGTTTTTCGCTAATAACAATGTGCTCTGCTGGATTAATTTTTTTAAAAATCTCTTCTATCTCATCAATAGTTAACGATGGTACATTTGAGTTTTCTTTTATATTGAAATAGCTACCTTTAAACCATTTCTTTTTTATAAAGGCTATACCTCTAATCGTTTCGTAAAATCGATTCCACATAGTAGATCTCATGCTCAATACCAGCTTTATACTCAGTGCATCATCAATTTCTGATATAAAATCTATAATTTTTTCAAATACTCTTGGTTTTGATACATTGTTAACTAAAAGTTCTGGAAAACCATCAACCACTGTAATAAGTTTGGTGTTATTGATTTGGTATTGTTCGTTAAAATAAGCTGTAAGATCTGTGCTTGGTAAAATATTTAATTTAGATTTTATTCTGTCTTCAAGGCTTATACTTTGATATTGGCTGTCGAAAATATCGATAGCATTTATGAATAGAATTACATCATTTTTATGAATAGCATCATCTTTAATAAAAAGATCATTGATAAGATGACTTAATAAAATGCTTTTTCCATACCCCGGAGGTGAAACAAATGAGGTAAAGCTCTGTTCGCTCAGGTAAAAATATTCAAAATCATATTTAGCAAACCTTCTACTGATCGTCATCTCATAAGGCAAGCTGCATCTATTTCTAACGTGCTTAATAGTATTTAAAGTAATTGCTTTTGCCTTTTGTATAACAGAATCTAAATTTTCACTATAGTCTGGAAATATAGAAACTGATGAAAAATTATCATCTAAATACTGGTCTGAAACAAATTCCTTTAAGGTATTTATAGTATACCGAGAAAACTGACTTTTAATTTCAGCAAAACCAAAAAGTCTTTTTATTGTAGTTTCGCTTATTGCTTTATTTAATTCTTTCTGAATTTGAATTGAAATAGATTTACAATCAGAAGGACTAACAATTTTAATTGCAACCTTCAATAAAATCAAACGACGCAATTCATTTAAGATAATATTTTCAGGCATAGGTGAGAGCTTGTTTCTGTAATCTATCTTTACTAAGATAAAGTTTTCGTAGTTGTAAAAATTAAGTTATTCGTAACATTTTTAACTATAGTGTTTAAGGATCAGTTATTCAATTGGTTGTATTTTAATTTGGAATGAATATTTTTAATTAATCAAAGCTCGAGTGCTAAACTATACCATAATCAACTAAATGCTCATGATTAGCATTTTTTTTTAATTGTGCTAAATCCCCAGGTTTTAATTTAAGTTGATGTTTGATGTTCTCTGCCAAAAATAAAGTCCAATCGCTTCTTTTAACCAACTCTTCATTATTAATTATGCTTATAAGATTATAATTGCTCTGTCTTATTGCCGTAAAAATGATCCATTTAATTAAACCATCTGCAAGCGTTAATGGATAGTTTATTATAATTTGCATCAACATTTCATAGCTAACTGGACCTATTTCTTTTGCTATCAGTTCTCTGAAGAGAAAATATTCAAAGAAATGGTTATGTACAAAACCGACGGTTTCTATTAACATACCATTTACTATTTGTTTATTCTCTATAATTATTCCTTCGGCAAGCAATTCCATATAGGCTTGCTTAAACATAAAAAAATCGTGAAAAAACAATTCCTTATCAATAGTTGAAGATTTTAGCCCATAATCACTAAACTGAATAATTTTTTTACAGATAATTAATTTCTCTGCAGAGAGGTTAGATCTATAAATATTTTCAAGAATGAACCGGAGATAAATTTCATAAAACACTATATTGGTGCAGAATTTACTGCTATCATATTCATCTTTAACCAAGTAGAAATGCTTAAGGTAAAATGGATGTTTAAGTTTGGATAGCACAAAACCATTTATAGCATTTGCAGATTTAGGATTGATATTGTGAAGTATTGCCGTTACCTCATTATGACTTAACTTAGGAACATTAGAAATGTTTTCTTGAATATAATGTTTGCCAGGGTACCACTTTTTCTTTAGATAATAAGAATTGCGAATGAATGAATGAAACCTAGTCCATAAGTAGCTCCTCATACTAAAAATTAATTTAACTGCTTTACTCTCTTCAATTTCGCATATAAAATGAATAATACTTTCAAAAACAACAGATTTATCTTTCTTTAAAGAAAACAGATCATAAAAAGAATCAATTATAATCACAATTTTATGCCCCGTTTTTTCATGAAAACGATTAAAAAAATGAATTATATTTTGGTGATTTGATATACCTAGTACTCTTTTTATCTCCTCCACAAAATATTGATTATCTTCCTTAAAAGAAAAAAGATCTTTAGCATTCAAAAAAAGAAAGATGTCATGATGGTATTTTTCTTTGTGTTTTAAATACAAATTCTGAACCAGGTGCGCTAATAAAATGCTTTTACCATAGCCAGGTTGAGAAATGAATGACGTAAAGCTATGATCAGATTGGTAAAAATACTCAAATTCTTCAATAGCAAATTTTCGTTCAACAGTATATTTAAATGGAATAGAACATTCAGAAATAATAGATTTAAGCGTTAATTGACTAATGTTTTTTGCTACAGCAGTAACTTTTATCCATTCTTCAGCATCTTTTTTATCATTAGTTTTTTTTAGTGTATTATTTAAACTTAATGTAGGATGGTCTGCGAACTCTAAAAGTGTATTAATTGTGAATTTTGAGAAATTATGTTTAACCGCTGCAAACCCATAAAGCCTTTTTATAGTGGTTTTACTTATAGTTTTGTTCAATTCTTTCGAGATAGCAATAGCAATTTGTTGGCAATCTGATGGCGAAATAATAGTTATACCTACTTTTATTAATATTAAATTTCTCAATTCATTTAATGTAGCATGATCAAGCATATCATTCCTTTTTATAAGTGAATAATCCGTTTAACCCAAAAGAAAGTATCTCATAAATAAATCATCAAATTGCTAAGAATACAATAATATATATGAAGTTCCATTTGAGGTTAACCAAATGAACAGACAAAAAACGAATAAGTTGTAGAGATAAAAGATTTGAACAAAATGAACAGAAAGATGATTTTGGCTCTTTTTAATGAACAAATCGAATAACGAATTATAGGGGTTCTGTTATTAAAATTGTATAAAAATACTATTCACACTAATCCCTATTGTATGAAATTAACGTTTACTCATCTAGTTAGGAATTATAAATTCCTTATCTATTTGCTAAGTTTTATTTATTTAACGCAAATAAATAATATTTCTTATGCACAAACGAAAATTTATGCCAATTCAGCTAGAGTAATATCAGCTGAAGTTGATAATCCTAACAATGCTATTAACGGAGGGTTCGCTACAGTTAAATCTAACGGAGGCTTAAGGGTACCAATTTTAGGAACATTAGTCGGTAATTTTGATGGAGAATTAGAATTGCAATTTCCGAGTACTGTTGCTGCAAATCAAACAACCTTTATGCGAATTGATTTCGAACCTGATCTTTTAAATGTATTGCTTGGAGGTAACCTAGGTAATGCATTGGCAAATACAGTAGGCGGTCTAGTTTTAGGAAATCACTCGATAGAAGTGGGGGCTAGAAATGGTAATGCCACAGTTACTTCTGGTTCAAGTAGCGGTGGTTTTTCAACAAATAACGTTAGGTTAGTTAAAGATGCTGCTGGACTTTATTATGTAGCAATTACGCCAACTTCTGCTTACGATAGGGTTTATATTAAAGATGTAACTAAGGCACTTTTACTTGGCGGAGCCCATAGCACTAAAGTATATGGAGCTTTCTATGTTTCTGGTTCAGGAAGTTGCGACCCCGCATTCGCTACAGATTTTGATGGTACAGGCCTAACTGCTAGTGTTTTGGGGGTAGGTAAAGCTGGTGTAACCAATATGCAATACGCAATAGATAATAATCCGAGTACCTACTCAGAATTAAGTTTAGGTTTATTGGGTGTCGCTGGAAGTATTAGTCAGAACATTTACTTCGATGCACCATCCAATAATGGTGATGCCGCAAATGTAAAGTTATCGGTAAGTGAAGCCTTAATTAATGCTGGTATATTAAATAGAATATCAATTAATGTTTACAACGGAAATAATTTTGTAACCTCATTTAGTGATTTTAGTTTATTGGAATTAGATTTATTGGGGCTGTTAAATAGCGGACAGCCTGTAAACATTAGCATACCTACGAATGCACCATTTGATAGAGTAACCATAACGCTAAGCTCTTTACTTAATGTAAATCTAACACAAACTGTAAATGTATATGGCGTAACGAGGTCTGCAGGCAAACCTACTTTAAGTTCTCCAAATGCGAATGCTTTAACTGCGTGCTATAATAGCACGGTAACTTTGGGTGCTAACACCGCATCAACTAATCAGTTGTTATGGTATGATGCAGCAGAAGGTGGGACTTTACTTGCCACAAAGGCTTACAATGAGTCTTATATAACCGCAGCATTAACTGCGAATAAAACCTTTTATGTAGCAGCAAGAAGAATAGGCTGTTCTGAAGAATCTGCAAGAGTGGCAATAAATGTCACTGTTAATCCGGCAATAGTTTTAACAGCCACAACTTTTTCAAATGCCACTGTTGGAACTGCTTTTTCAAAACAAATTACACCTGCAACTGGTGGTTCTCCAGGCTTTACTTATGCCATTGCTTCAGGCAGTAACTTGCCAGCTGGTTTAACTTTAAGTAATGCAGGTTTATTAGGCGGTACACCAACTGCTGATGGTGATTATACTTTTGGAATTACGGTAACGGACAGTAAGAATTGTAAAATAACCACAAATTACACCCTTAAAGTAATTAAAGCCATTACAATAGCAGCCCAAAACCTTCCAAACGGAACGGTAGGAGTATTATATCCAACACAAACTTTGCCACTTGCAGTAGGTGGTACTTCTCCTTATACTTATACTGCAACAAATTTGCCACCAGGTTTAGTTTTAAATGCTACAACTCGTGAAATTACTGGTACGCCAACAATTTCTGGTACATTCGTTATTCCTGTTAAAGTTACAGATACTGATGGAAATACGATAACCAGAGATTATACTATCATAATTAATAATGCATTAAGTTTGCCAGTAGCCACTTTAGCAGACGGATCTGTTAATATTGCTTATCCAACTCAAACTATACCTTCAGCAATTGGAGGTACTCCGCCCTATAATTATACCGCATCAAATTTACCTCCAGGTTTAAATTTTAACATAACTACAAGGGAGATTACGGGTACACCAACAACTGCCGGAACGTATGTAATACCCGTTACTGTATCAGATTCAGAAACCAAAACTGCTACTAGGGAATATACTATAAAAGTATTAGATGCGCTGACATTACCTTCTAAAACTTTAGCTGATGGAACTGTTGGTACTGCTTACGTAGCTGAAACCTTACCAGCTGCAGTAGGTGGTGTAGGACCCTATACCTATTTGGAATCTAATTTACCTCCTGGTTTTATCTTTAATAGAACTACAAGACAACTTACCGGAAATCCAACTCAAGCAGGTAATTATACCATTACCATAACAGCCAAAGATTCTGAGAATAGAACAGTTAGTAATACTTATGCTCTAAAAGTAATTGGTAATTTATCTTTGGCAACAGCCACATTACCAGATGGTTTTGTTGGAGATGTGTATCCAAATCAAACATTGCCTGCTGTTAGTGGCGGAACTGGACCTTACAACTATGTAGCTAGTAATTTACCTCCAGGAATATCTTTTAATGCTACAACCAGAGTGATTTCAGGTACACCAACTTTAGGTGGCAATTTTACATTTTCAATAAGAGCTACAGATGCTAGTTCAAATGTAGTCAATACTGATTACTCCTTAAGTGTTAAGGTTAAAGCACCAGTTGTTGCCAGCTCAACCACATGTATTGGTACAAGTGCAACTTTAACTGTAACTGCTTCACAAACTGGTATTACCTATAATTGGTATGGATCTACTGGTAGCACACCCTTATCCACTAATAACAATGGCACTTACATAACACCAATTGTAAATGCAAATACTACATTTTATGTAGAGGCTGTATCAGGTACAGCAATAAGCAATAAAATAGCTGTTAATGTAAACATTAACCCTGCTCCAAATTTACCAACAATAACTACCAATAATCAAGTAATTAATAGCGGTCAAAATACTACTATAATAGCATCAGCTGATGCTGGAAATACAATTAACTGGTACAATGTTGCTACTGGAGGAACAATATTATTTACAGGAAATACTTTTACTACGCCAAATCTCTCTTCAACAACTACATATTATGTTGAAAGTGTAAATGCAAGTGGATGCAAAAGCAACACTAGGGTGCCAGTAACAGTAACCGTTAATACTAGTACAGGTAGTTTGGAATGTAATGTTGCAAATGCACAAAATACGGGAATAACAGGTATATGTGCTTTATGTCTGATCACAGGGCCAGGTAATTCTACCGATGCCGATCGCAATAATTTTACAAGAATATCTTTAACCGTTGGAATAGCCGCTACAGGATATCAGAGACTGATTTTTCCTTCATCAGGTTTAGCTACAGATAGTATTAGGTTAGACTTGGCAACTCCAACTGGTTTATTAGATCTATCTGTATTAAGTGGAATTTCTATTAAAGTGATGAATGGTGCAAGTGTGGTTAAAACCTATCAGCTTAATAGTTCATTAATTTATCTTCAAGTTTTGGGTGGAAATCGGTTTAGGGCCACTTTACCTGCAGGTGAGGTATTTGATAGAGTTGAAGTTAGTTTTAGTGCATTGGTTGCTGCTTTATCAAGTATCGATATTTATGGAGCCGAAATTATTTATCCAAAACCCACTATTGCTACAACTGGACAAAATTTATGTTCTGGCAATTCTACAACATTAACGGCAACGCCAAATGGTGGCACTACGTTATCTTGGTTTAGTTCTGCAAGTGGTGGCACCGCATTAGCAACGGGCAATTCTTTTACAACTCCAGTGCTAACTGCAACAACAATTTATTATATACAAATTTCTAGAAATGGTTGTGCCAACCCAGAACGTGTACCTGTTACGGTAAATGTGGTGCCAGTTCTTGCAGTTCCAGTCGTTGCAAATGCCAATGTAAGCAGTTGTTCAGGATCTCCTGTAACTATTTCGGTCACAAATCCCGTTGCAACAATAACTTACAGATGGTACGAAGTAGCAAGTGGTGGTACATTGTTATTTAGTGGAGCCACATTTGTAACTCCAGCGCTTACTACTAATAAAATATACTACGTTGAAGCATCAAAATCGGGATGCGTAAGTGCTACTAGAACTGCAGTAAATATTACAATTGGTCCTCGTCCTGTTCTACCTCAAATTCAAGCTTCAGCATCAACCATACCAGCAGGACAAACAGCTATTTTAACCGCAACATCGACAGACACAAATGTTGATTTCTTATGGTATACTTCTGCAAATACAACAACAGCCGTTTATATTGGACCAACCTATGTTACTCCACCATTAACTACCACTACAACTTATTTTGTAGAAGCGAAATCTAAAACTAATGCTTGTACATCATTAAGCAGAGTTAGTATCACTATAAATGTAGACAATGGTGGATCATCTAGCCCTGTTCCTTGCGAAGCAGCCCTTGCAGAGACAAATGGAGTTGATGGTGTAGCGCTATTGTCAGGTGTTATCAATCCAGGTTTAGCCATTGATAATAATACGCAATCAGCATCTACATTGTTAATACCTGTTGGTGCACTAAATGCTTCGGTTTACCAAAGGTTATCTTTTGGAAGTTTATCGAATATTGGTGATACAGTAAAAGTATTGATCACATCTCCTGGTAAATTACTTTCTCTTTCGTTATTAGGTAGCGTACAATTAACAACCTATAATGGAACAACGAGCAATGCTGATGCAATTTCACTCAACAATGCATTAATTAGTTTAGAACTTTTAAGTGGAAGCACGCAAGCATTATTAACTTTTGTGCCTACAAAAACTTTTAATGCGGTTGAAATTAGATTGAATTCTGGTTTAGTGGGAGCGCTCACGTCTTTAGGAGTTAACTATGCTCAGCATATTATTGCAGCACCAGAAGTAACAGCTAGTAGTGTTTCTGCTTGTTTAAACCAAACCGCTACCTTATCAGTTAAAAATCCTAAAGCTAATCTCACTTATAAATGGTATGATGCTGCTGGGATCTATCAAACAGGTAAAGATGGAACAAGTTTTATTACACCAGCCATAACAGCCAATACTAAATATTTTGTTGCAGCGACTTCATCAACTGGCTGTATCAGTTATAAAGCAGTTATTAATGTCACTGTCAGTGCAGCACCATTAACTCCAGTATTGGTATCGGCTAATGTAACTACATGTTCTGGTGCGGATGTTGTTTTACAAATTAAAGATCCTGTTGCTGGAGTTACCTACAAATGGTACAATGCAGCTGGGGTTTATCAAACTGGTAAAGATGGTATTTCATTTACTATAATCGATGTAACTGCAAATACAACCTACAGTGTAGAAGCTGTAAATAGTTGTAATGCCGTTTCAACTAAAGCCACTGCAAACATTAATGTTGGAGCACTTGATACCCCTATAGTAACGCCAGCCAGTGTAAGTATAAGTTCTGGATCAGTTGCGGTATTAAATGCAACATCAAGTTCTGCCAGCGCAATAATAAGATGGTATGCTACTGCAACTTCAACTACTGTATTACACACAGGAAACACCTTTGTGACACCAACTTTAACGCAGACAACAACGTACTATGTTGAGGCCTCAGTAAATGGTGGATGTTCGTCTACCAGAGTCCCTGTTGTGGTAACTGTAGTTACAGATGGTACACCGGGACAAACTCCATGCGGTTCGGCAACAGTTGCATTAGCTGACGGCGTAAGTGGTGTTGCTTTAGTAGCAGGTGTTTTCAATCCAAGTTTAGCAGTTGATAATAAAATAGAGACTGGATCATCGTTAGTTATCCCTGTAGGTACACTTGGAGCTTATGTATATCAACGAGTTGGTTTTACAGGTGGCCTATCAAATGTTGGAGATACTTTACGCATTCGATTAACATCACCAGGTAAATTATTGTCTTTAGCAGTTTTACCTTCAATAAGCGTAATTACCTATAAAGGCTCAGTAAGTAATAATGATTTAACAGTAATTACTAATCCTTTAATTAGTTTAGAATTACTGAGTGATAATGGTGCTGCCATTTTATCTTTTGTTCCAAGCGCACAATTTGATGGAGTAGAAGTGAGATTAAATTCTGGTTTGGTTGGAGCGCTAACTTCAGTTAATTTGAATTATGCACAAAGAATTGTTACCTCTCCAAAAGTTGATGTTGCTACAGCAACAGCTTGTCAGGGTTCTTCCGCTATTTTAAGTGTTAGAAATCCGGTAAATGGTGTAACCTACAAATGGTATCTTGGAAACGTGTACCAAACTGGTAAGGATGGAAATACGTTTACAACACCAACTACTCTTGCTGCAGGTACTTATAACTATTTTGTAACCGCAAGTGCTAATGGTTGCGAAAGCCAACCTACAAAAGTGGAGGTAACTATTCTAGCTATTCCTTTGCCACCAGTTCCTTCAACAGGAAATCCAACAACAGGTTGTTTTGGCACCCCTATAACTTTATCAGTTCAACAGGTTGCTGGTATTACTTATAAATGGTATAATGCCGCAGGTAATGTTTTAGTGGTTAACAATAACAGTTATACTACTCCAGCAGATTTAGCGGTTGGTACTTACGATTTCTTTGTGGAAGCTGTAAATGGTACCAGTTGTGCTAGTAGTACAAGAAGGAAAATTACCATCTCTGTTGGTTCTGCAGCAACAAGCGCTGATATTCAGGTTACTGGAACGACAACTTTATGCGGTTCTGCTACAGCAACCCTAAACGCAAGCACAACAACAGTTACTAATCCAGTATTTACTTGGTATAGCAATGCCAATCTAACAACAGTAGTACATACAGGTGCTGTATTTACTACTCCTGTGCTAAATAATTCTACAACTTATTATGTAACTGTTAAAGGAAGCAATAAATGCGAAAACAAACAGGCTGATGCCAAGATAATTACAGTAATTGTAAACCCAGTGTCTACAAGTGCAGATATTGATTTAAGCGGAAATACATTTACGTGCCAAAATAATTCTTCTACTTTAACTGCCAGTACTACAACAGTTACCAATCCTGTATTTACTTGGTATAGTGATGCCAATTTAACAAATCCAGTTTATGTAGGACCAGTTTTCGTTACACCGGTTTTAACCACTACAACTACTTATTATGTTACCGTAAAAGGTGATAACCGTTGTGAAAATTTGGCATCAACAGCTAAAAGTATTACTATAACAATTAGTGCAGGGCCATTGGCACCAATTGTATCTACAAATGGAACTTCAATATGTGCTGGTAGCTCAACAATGCTTACAGTTCAAAATGTACAAACAGGCGTTATTTATCGATGGTTTGCGGATGCAACAACTACCACCATTTTATTTACCGGAAGTACTTTCATTACACCTGTTTTAAATGCCACTACAGATTATTATGTTAGCGCAGTTGGAACAACAGGATGCACAGGAACAAGTGATAGAGTTAAAGTAACAGTTACAGTAACCACAAAACCTGCAAACGCAACTATTGCAGCAACCACAATTAATGGTTGCTTAGGAAGTACTGCAGTAATCACCATTTCAAATCCAGTAACAGGTGTAACTTATAGTTATTATTCTAATTCAACTGGCGGAACAGCATTAGGAAATGGCAATTCATTTACCACACCGGTACTTACCGGAAACATTACTTACTATGTTGAAGCCAGTGCAGGTAGTTGTACAGCGAGCAGCAGGACACAGGTAAATATTAATGCTAGTCCAACACCAAGCGCTCCAACATCAATAGCTGCATCAAATAATCAACTTTGTTCTGGTGGTACAGTAATATTAACCGTAAATAATCCCGATGCTAACTTAAATTACAGATGGTATAATTTTGCCACTGGAGGCCCTGTATTATTTGAAGGCAACCCTTACACAACACCGGTATTAACTACAACCACAACTTTTTATGTAGAAAGTATCTCAAGAACCGGAGGTTGTCCAAGCAATACTAGAGCATCATTAACTGTTACCGTTAACCCTGTATTAGCTACACCTCTGGTTAGAGTTCAAACTGTAACGAATACAAGTATTTTATTTGCTTGGAATGCAGTTACAGGAGCTACAGGCTATGAGGTATCAATAAATAATGGAACAACTTGGTTACCAGTTACAAGCACTACATATTTAGTTTCAGGATTACAACCTGCTCAAAATGTTACCATCGTAGTTAGAGCTAAAGGACAATCAGGGTGTCAAACTAGTACAAACTCAACTCCCGTAACAGGTAAGGCAGACGATCCACTTGGAAATGAGCTCTATATACCAAATACATTTACACCAAATGGAGATGGGAAAAATGATGTGTTCTTAGCATATGGAAATTCGGTTGTCGGTTTCAAAATGAGAATATATAACCAGTGGGGTCAGTTTGTAACAGAATCTCAATCCATTTCTCAGGGATGGGACGGCACATTTAAAGGTGCAATGCAACCTAGTGGTGTATATGTTTACCAAATAGAGGCCACATTTAACGGTGGCGTTAGCAAGAAATATAAAGGAACAATAACCTTGTTGAGATAAGCTAGTACTTCTTTTATGAATTGTAAAAATGAATTTAACTAAAACTACAAGATGAAAAATATAAAATTAGCAATAGCACTCGCACTTTTAGTAAGTTTTGGAACTAAACAAGCAAAAGCCCAAATTGATCCACATTTTTCTCAATATTATGCGAACCCCTTATGGTTAAATCCAGGTTTAACAGGGGTTACTGATGGGGAGTACAGAGTAAATGTAAATGCCAAGCAACAATGGAGCAATTTAAATAATGGCTATTTAACGGCGGGCGCTTCATTCGATGCTGCACCCATCAAAAATTTTTCCTATGGAGGGATGATTATAAATCAGCGTGCAGGTGCAGTAAGCTTTAATCAACTAAATGCAGTTCTATCAGGAGCATATAGGGTAAGATTTGGGCAAGATGGAGATAATATTCTAAATTTTGGAATTCAAGCTGGCGTCGTTAGCAAAAGTTTTGATGCATCTAGAGTAACCTTAGGAAGTCAATATGACCCAACAATGGGCTATAATGGTGCTATGCCTCTAAATGAAAACATTGCAGCCGAAAATTTTGTAGCTCCAGATGTTAATGCAGGCTTTATGTATTTTGATGCTAGTGGCTATAAATCTGTAAACTTATTTGTTGGTGGCGCAGTCTCTCATTTAACAAGACCAAAAGATAAATTTATAGGTGGCGATTCTCGGGTTCCGATGCGCTTTACTGGCCATGGCGGTGCAAGAATTAAAGTTAATCATCTTGTGGATATTACCCCAAATGTACTGTATCTAAAACAAGGTACAGCACAACAAGTTGCTTTTGGTGCCTATGCTCAGTTAATGCTTAATCCAGAATCTGATTTAATTTTTGGTTCCAATTATAGGGTAGATGATGCTGCAATTGCATTTTTAGGTTTACATATTAAAAGTATGGTGTTTGGACTGAGTTATGACTTCAATACATCAGGGCTCAATAGATCAACTGGTAGTAGAGGTGGATTAGAATTATCTATATCATTTACAAGTAGAAAAGGAATTATAGGTCCAAATTTTTTCTGTCCTAGACTTTAATATTTTAACTATGAAATTTTTAAAAATTATTCTCTTTGCACTTTGTTTCACTTCATTAGCAAAGGCACAAACATCGTCAAATAGTAAAAGAATGGCAGATGTATATTTTGTAAACAAAGAATATTTTGCTGCTGCAGAATACTATAAAAAGGCTTTAAAAATCTCTCCCGATAGTTTAGGTTTTGTGGTGCCTTACGGTTTCGAAAACAAGATAAAAGCAGAAAAAGATAATCCTAAAAAAGATGATTATGAATATGCGGTTTTCCAGTTGGCTACATCTTTAAGATTATATAAAAACTTTCAGGATGCCGAAAAATGGTATGCAATTGCTACTGGTTTCACCAACTCAAAATATGCCTTAAGTACTTTCTATTATGCCGAATGTTTAAGAGCAAATTTAAGATATGAAGATGCTATTAACTCATTTACTGCTTTTATCAATAAATACCAGTTGAATGATGGTTTTAAGGAAAAGGCTAAAATGGAGATTGAATCTTGTAAATATGCCATCAATGAAAACAAATTTCCAAGACTGGTAAGAACTGCAAGGCTTCAAAATCAAGTAAACAAAGCAGGATCTAATTATGCACCACTTTTAAATGAACAAACTTTTTACTTCACATCCTCAAGACCAATTGCTACAGCAGGTAAAACTGAGGTTTTAGAAGGACAAAATTCAACTAAAGTTACCAAGAAAGAAACACCTTATGTAAATACTATTTATACGATAAATGATAATCCAAAGGCCAATGATGTAAATGTTAAGAAATTAAATATAGATGCTAAAAAAATTGAGTCGGCAGCTATTGCAATTCATCCAAATGGAAATTCTATGTACTTTACGGCATGGGTAAATATAGATGAGAAAAAGAAAAGTATTTATATCTCCAGAAGAAATGGTGATAATTGGTCGGATCCAATAGTGTTAGGGCAGGAGGTAAATGCCAATGGATATAATTCTATTCAACCTTCAATTAGTAAAGACGGCAGGCTTTTAATTTTTGCATCTGATCGCCCTGGTGGGCAAGGTAAATATGATTTATGGTACACATTATTAGGTTCTGACGGGTCTGTTATTGGAAATGCTCAAAATCTTGGTGCTACGATTAATACCTCCGGAGATGAACAAGCACCTTATTATAATTACAAAACGAAAAAGCTGATTTATAGTAGTAATGGAAAGGTAGGCTTAGGTGGATTTGACTTTTACGAAAGTGAGGGTAGCCTCAACAATTGGAGCACCCCATTAAATTTTGGTTATCCTTTTAACTCTGCTAAGGATGATTTGTATTTTACTGCTATAGACGAACAAGATAATGAAGGATATATTAGCTCTGATAGGAATTCAGTATGCTGCTTGGAAATTTTCCATGTTAAGCGAGTAAACTTATTGGTATCAGGATTAATTGTAGATTGTGCCACAATGAAACCTCTAGAAGGAGCAAAGCTAACGTTAACTGGGCAAGATATAGCTAAACAGACCGTAGTTACAGATGCTTCTGGAAGATATAGTTTTAAAATAAACGCCAATAGAGGCTTGCAAATTAATGCAGTTAAGGAAAATTATTTCGCAAAAAATGTAAGTTACACTTATGATCAATTAGTGGTTGCAGATACACTTTTAAATGCAGATTTGTGCCTTGATCCTATAATTGTTGATAAACCAATTGTATTAAAAAACATATTTTATGAGTTTGATAAAGCAGATTTAACCGAAGCCTCTAAACTTACATTGAATGTTTTATATGATATTATGATTGACAATCCAAATATATCAATAGAATTAAGTGCACACACAGATATCATTGGTTCTGAAGCTTATAATCTTGAGCTATCTGATCGTAGGGCAAAATCTTGTGTTACTTATTTAGTTGCAAAGGGAATTGCTGCTGAACGTATGACGTGGAAAGGATATGGTTTTAGTATGCCTATTGCGCCTAATAAATTCGAAGATGGAAAAGACAATCCTGAAGGAAGGGCATTAAATAGACGAACAGAATTTAAAGTTACCAAAAAGTAGTTAAAAACGCTTTTAAAATAGAAGTTGATCATGTTATCAAATAGAAAACCCACCAAGATTATAAATTGGTGGGCTTTTTGTTCATGAAAAGAAAGAAATATCTTACCAGAAGTAAGTGTATAATGCAGTTAAGATGACAACAACAACCATTGCACCAATTGCAAAGCTATTGTTCACCTTAAACATGCTCTTATCAATTTCTAATCCTTTAGAAGTAACACCTCTTTTTGCATCTATTAAACTGATAATCACCATACCAATAACAGCTATTACGAATACAAAACCCATTCTATCTAAAAAAGGAATTTCATAAAGCGATGTGCCATCTTTCTGTTCTACTAGGGAAGCAAATCCTGATGAACTTAGAAATTCTAAATTGGCAAATCTTGGTAAAAATTTGAAGAAGACAGATAGGGCAAAGCCACCTACTGTGGCAAACATTGCAGCATTTGAGCTGGTTTTTTTCCAGAAGAAACCAAGTATAAACATGGCAAAGATGCCTGGACTTACAAAACCTGTATATTCTTGAATAAATTCGAAACCACCCTTTTTATCAATTCCTAGAAAAGGAGCGAGGATTACGGCGGCAATCATAGCCACAACTACTACTATTTTACCAACACTAACTAGTTTTTGTTCACTAGCCTCGGTGTTAATCTTCTTCTTAAAAATATCTAAAGTAAAAATAGTAGATATACTGTTTACTTTACCAGCTAATGAGGCAACAATTGCTGCAGTTAAAGCTGCAAAAGAAAGTCCTTTTAATCCGGCAGGCAAAAGATTTAGCAATACTGGATAAGCTTTATCTGGATTTAATTCTCCATTCTGAAGCATTTCAGTTTGTAAACCACCTTTCATGTGAATTACGTATGCCGCAATACCTGGCAATACCACAATTACTGGCATTAATAACTTTAAAAATGCTGCAAATAAAATACCCGTACGTGCAGTTTTTAAATCTGCACCAAGGGCTCTTTGAGTGATGTATTGGTTACAACCCCAATAATTCAAGTTCACAATCCACATACCACCAAATAAAACAGTTAAGCCTGGTAAACTAGGGAAGTTGGGATTATCCTTTTTAAGGATCATATGGAAATGGTCGTCAGATTGGCTCATCATATAATTAAAGCCATTCATAATGCCTGCTTGCCCATTAAGTTCAGCAACCCTATCTAAAGCCAAATAAGTAGTAACTAAACCACCTAGAATTAAAAATACAACTTGTATTACATCGGTATAACCAATAACTTTCATTCCGCCTAATGCGATGATAATAGCAAATACGGCTAATCCATACATACAAAGATTGGTATCTAATCCAGAAATGCCATTAATTGCCAACGCACCAAGGTAAAGGATTGAAGTTAAGTTGACCACTACATAAAGCAATAACCAGAAAACAGCCATAATCATGGCTACTGTATCATTGTACCTTTGCTGCAAAAACTGCGGCATGGTGTAGATCTTGTTCTTTAAGTAAACTGGTATAAAAAATATGGCTACAATAATTAGTGTTGCAGCAGCCATCCATTCGTAGGTTGCAATGGCAAGTCCCATTTTAAACCCATTACCACTCATCGCAATAAATTGTTCTGAAGAAATGTTAGAAGCAATTAAGGAAGTACCAATTGCCCACCAGGTGAGTGATCCCTCTGCTAAAAAATAATCATGAGAAGCAGAAACTGACTTCTTTTTTCTACGGTAAATCCACCATCCGTAACTGGCAACAATAACAAAGTATATCAGAAATACAATGTAATCTTTAAGGTCTAAACTGTTCATATTTGGTTTTTTGGTTGAGGGTTAAATGTAATGATTTTTGATTAACAGATTTCAATATTTTACTCTATAAAATATTAAAATTGGTTAACTATTTTCAGCTAACCAATTTTTCCAATCAAAGTATATTTCCTGCTATTAAATGTGCCTGTTAATAATGTTTTCTAGATATTCTTGTCTACCGCTTTTTACTTCTGGTTCTCCGTTTTCGGCAGCATAATTTCTTAAATCTTCAAGACTTAATTTACCAGCCTCAAATTCAGCTCCTTTACCACTGTCAAATGAAGCATAACGATCAGTCCTTACTTTTTTGTAATCAGATTTTTGCAATACAGCATCGGCAGTAACCAAAGCACGAGCAAATAAATCCATTCCGCCTACATGGGCATAAAATAAATCTGCCTTATCTGTGGAGTTTCTGCGAATTTTAGCATCAAAATTTACACCACCGCCTTGCAAACCACCACCTTCTAAAATGATTAACATTGATTCCGTTAATTCATTAATATCATTAGGGAATTGATCTGTATCCCAGCCATTTTGATAATCACCACGATTAGCATCAATAGAACCTAACAGGCCATTATCAACTGCTACCTGTAGCTCATGCTGGAAAGTATGACCAGCTAAAGTAGCATGGTTAACCTCTAAGTTTAATTTAAAGTCTGCTAATAAATCGTATTGTTGTAAAAAGCTCTTAACCGTTGCTGCATCATAATCATATTGGTGTTTAGATGGCTCGCATGGTTTAGGTTCAATAAAGAAAGTGCCTTTAAAACCTTGTTTGCGAGCATAATCTTTAGATGCATGTAAGAATTTACCTAAATGTTCTTGCTCACGTTTCATGTTTGTGTTTAACAAACTCATGTAACCTTCACGTCCGCCCCAGAATACGTAATTTTCGCCACCAAGAGCAATTGTAGCATCAATAGCTGCTTTAACCTGTGCTGCACCATGAGCCAGAACATGGAAATCTGGATTGGTTGATGCGCCATTCATATAACGCTCATGACTGAACAAATTAGCTGTTCCCCAAAGCAGCTTTACACCACTTTCTGCTTGCTTTTGCTTCGCATATTCTACTAATGTTTGTAGTCTACGTTCATTCTCGGCAATATCATTCGTATAATCTACAACGTCAACATCATGAAAACAGTAGTAAGGAAGTTGCATTTTAGTAATAAATTCAAATGCTGCATCCATTTTGTCTTTTGCACGCTCAACTGCATCTTTCTTTTCGTTCCATGGAAAAACGTGTGTTGCACCACCAAATGGATCTGCACCATTGCCATTGAATGAATGCCAATAGGCGCAAGCAAATTTAAAATGCTCGTTCATTGTTTTACCTGCAACTACTCTATTTGCATCGTACCATCTAAAGGCTAGTGGATTATCACTTTCCAAACCTTCAAATTGTACTTGATCAATTCCTTTGAAAAACTCTATTTCTCCTTTTACTACTTTTGTCATCGTATTTCTGTTTTATGATTCTTAATTTATAATGCCTTTTCTAATAACCTTTTCCAGTCTTGATAAATGGTTTCGTAAGGCGAACTATTTTTAGGTTCTATATATTTTAATAGTTGATGAGCGGAAAAAGCATCTTCAGCATTTTTGAATATTCCTGAGCCAATGCCTGCACCTAAAGCCGCACCCGTGCTTCCATCATTTTCATATAATTCTACTGGGATGCCAGTAACATCTACAAAAGTTTGCGCGAAAACATCACTTAAAAATAAATTTGCTTTGCCTGCTCTAATTACTTTTGGATTCATACCATTCTCCCTCATAATATCTAGGCCATATCTAAAAGAGAATGCAATTCCTTCCTGTACGGCCCTAAAAATATCAGATTGGGTATGTGTATTCAGGTCTATATCTAATAATTGAGCGCCTGTATATTTATTGTTCAGCATTCGCTCTGCACCATTACCAAAAGGCAGAACTTTGAGACCCTTACTACCAATTGGCGCTTGTGCTGCAATATGATTTAACTCTGAATAAGATAGGTAAGGGGCAAAGTTATGTTTTGCCCATCTGTACATGCTCCCGGTGCCATTGATACAAAGTAATACCCCCGTGTGCTTCTTCTCCTTGGTGTAGGTTACATGCGCAAAGGTATTTATTCTCGATTGTTTGTCATAGGTTAATTCATTACTTACACCATAAATTACGCCTGAAGTACCTGCGGTAGCTGCAACTTCACCAGGCTTTAATACATTTAATGATAAAGCGTTATTTGGTTGATCACCAGATTTATAAGACACCGGGATACCTGTAGTTAAACCTAACAGTTTAGCAACACTTTCTTTTAAATACCCATGTTCAGAAAATAAAGGGTTAATTGTAGGAATGAAATTATGATCTAAACCATAATAATCCATTACTGCAGTAGAAATTTCATCTTTTTTAAAATCCCAGAAAATACCTTCGGATAGGGCAGAGATACTTGTGGTAATTTCGCCCGTTAATTTCATCGCAATGAAGTCTCCAGGTAACATTATCTTATTTATCTGTTTATAGCTATTAGGCTCGTTATTTTTTACCCATGCTAACTTTGAGGCGGTGAAATTTCCAGGCGAATTAAGCAAGCTTTGTAGTGCATTTTCATGTCCAATGGCATCAAATGCTTTCTCTCCAAGTTCTACAGCTCTGCTATCACACCAGATAATGCTATCTCTTAATACATTTTGATATTTGTCTACCAAAACCAATCCATGCATTTGATAAGCGATACCAATTGCCTTAATTTTCCTGGCATCAAAAGTGCCTAAAGAATTAACTTTTAAAATAGCTTGTTGTACATTGTGCCACCAATCCATAGGGGATTGTTCTGCCCAACCGGGCTGTGTAGATTTTATTTCAGTTTCTTCTTCGGGGTATTGTGCTGTTGCAACACTTTTTTGAGTTTGTACATCAACAACTGCAACTTTAATAGACGATGTGCCTATATCAATACCTAGTAAATACATTCAGTTAAATTTATATTATAGTTAATGCAAACGGTTGCATAAAGATATATCTAAATTTATTAATGTCAAATATTTTTTTTAAAAAATTTTAATTATCTTGAAAATTTATGCAACTAACAAGAAATATTGCATGTTCGTTTCAAATTGTTGCACTACAAATTAGGTATTTGTGCTGTAGATTGCCTCTCAACAAGAGATGGATCTAAAACGATATGATCGATGTTTTGATAAGGATTTTCTTCTTGCACCATTTTCAGGAACATTTTTGAGCACTCTATACCCATTTGATTAGGGTGTTGGTCTATAGTAGATAGGTTAGGGGTAATGTATGCTGAAAATGCTTCGTTAGCAAAACCAATAACACCAATTTTTGGAGGTGTTTCATCTATTTCTTTTAACTTTTTAATTACACCAAGCGCAGTAAAATCGTCTCCAGCAATAATTGCATCTGGTTTATTTGCACTTCTCATTAATTTCCCCGCTCCAAATCTTCCATCTTTAATAGATAAACCACCAAAAATAATATTGTCTTCGTAAATAGGTAAGTTATTGTCTTTTAAAGCAGTTCGGTAGCCCCTTAGCCTATCATTGAAGATTTTAATTTGGTGAACCGTTGTAATAAAGGCAATATTTCTATAACCTTGATCTATAAGATGTTGTGCAGCTATATAACCGGCTTTAAAATCATCTAAGGTAACTGTAGGTACTTTTAAATCATCGTGTACACGGTCAAAAAGGATAAGTGGTCTATTTTGTTTAATAATTTCTGTAAAATGAGAAACATCTTCAGTTTCTAAAGACATAGAGGCTATAATTCCATCAACCTGTGCTTCTAATAATGTTTTAACACCATTAATTTCATTTTCTACAGACTCATTAGATTGATAAAGAATTACTCTGTAGCCGCTATTTTTTAAGCCCTCTTCTATACTATGAATTATTGAAGCAAAAAAATGGGCCTGCACGCTTGGTACGATTACACCGATAATATAGGTTTTTCCCGATTTTAAGGCAGAAGCCAAGCGATTTGGGCTATAGTTTAACTTTTTTGCAGTTGCAATAACTGCTTCTCTTGTAGTTTCACTAATTGCTGCAAAACCACTAAGTGCCCTCGAAACGGTAGATACGGTTATATTCAGTTCCTTAGCAATGTCGTATATCGTTGTTTTCTTTTTCAATGCTTAAAGTAAGGCAAAAAGTTTTGGTTTATTTAACAAACTAAAGAAAAATTAGTGCTTAATGCAAGTGATATCATTTTTTTGAACAAAATAATGCAACCGATTGCAATTTTGTAAAAATATACATAATTTAGGCGTACCAAATACGTATGCTGAAGATAGTTAATCAAATAAGCACAAGATCTAGACAAAATCAACCTATTATATGAAATATAGATTTACCATATTACTCATTTTAATTGGATTTAGTTCTTTAGCAGATAATGGTTATCGGCTTTGGTTAAAATATGATGTGTTGGGCTCTAGCATTAAATCTATTTATGCTAAACAGATTAAATCCATTCATATAATTCATCCTTCGCCAACTATAAATGTTGCCAAACAAGAATTAACAACCGCAATAAAAGGTTTATTGGGTTATCAAATTACCGAACAATCTATAATAAATGATGGTTCTTTACTTTTAATCAAATCATCAGATTTAAAAAAATATAATTTTAGCACAGCTGATGTTCCTGAGAATCTAGAAGGCTATTTAATAAAGACTACTGTAATAAACGGTAAAAAGGTAATACTGATTACTTCAAAAACAGATGTGGGCATGCTTTATGGTACATTTGCTTTCATCAAGCAATTGCAGTTGCAAAAGAACATTACCACATTAAAAATTAAAGATCAGCCAAAAATTAAAAATCGGATTTTAAACCATTGGGATAATTTAGATAGAACAGTTGAACGTGGTTATGCGGGTTTTTCTTTATGGAATTGGCAAACTTTACCAGGTTATATCGATCTGCGTTATATAGATTATGCCAGAGCAAATGCTTCTATTGGTATTAATGGAACAGTTTTAAATAATGTAAATGCGAATGCACTAATTCTAACTAAGGATTGGTTGTTAAAGGTAAAAGCATTGGCTGATGCATTTCGCCCTTATGGCATTAAAGTATATTTAACGGCAAGATTTAGTGCGCCAATTGAAATTGGTGGATTAAAAACGGCAGATCCTTTAGATAAGGATGTTATCAATTGGTGGAAAGAAAAGGCAGATGAAATTTATAAAGTTGTTCCAGATTTTGGTGGATATTTAGTTAAAGCAAACTCAGAGGGGCAACCTGGTCCACAAAATTACAACCGTAACCATGCTGATGGTGCAAATATGCTGGCAAAATCTTTAGCACCACACGGTGGAATTGTAATGTGGCGGGCTTTTGTGTATGATAACAAAGTACCTGATGATAGAGCAAAACAAGCTTATAATGAGTTTAAGCCATTGGATGGAACTTTTGATGAAAATGTAATTATCCAAGTAAAAAATGGAGCAATAGATTTTCAACCTCGCGAACCATTTCATCCTTTATTTGGAGCTATGCCTAAAACATCCACTATGTTAGAATTTCAATTAACTCAAGAATATTTAGGGATGTCTACCAATTTGGTTTTTTTAGGTACGTTATTTAAAGAAACTTTAGCAGCTGATACTTATGCAAAAGGAAAAGGTTCTATAGTTGCAAAAGTAATCGATGACAGTTTATACGGAAACAAAAATTCTGCAATTGCAGGAGTGGCAAACATTGGTAATGATGTAAATTGGTGCGGTCATCCTTTTGCACAATCAAACTGGTATGCCTTTGGCAAATTAGCTTGGAACGACGAAATTTCTGCTAGCCAAATTGCCAATGATTGGTTGAAAATGACCTTCAGAACTGATTTAGCTACTATCAAGAAGCTTAACGAAATCATGATGAAAAGTAGAGAAACTGTGGTAAATTATATGACTCCACTCGGTTTGCATCATATTATGGGATGGGATCATCATTATGGACCAGGCCCATGGATTAAAGATAAACCTAGGGCAGACTGGACTTCGGTTTACTATCATCAAGCAGACAAAAATGGCATTGGTTTCAATAGAACAAGCACAGGTAGTAATGCCTTGGCTCAATATTTTCCGGCAGTTGCCCAACAGTTTACTAATTTAAAAACTTGCCCAGAAGAGTTTCTGTTATGGTTCCATCATTTACCTTGGGATTACAAATTAAAAAATGGAGACAATTTATGGGGTGGAATGGTAAAAAGGTATTACCAAGGTGCAGATGAAGTAAAACAAATGCAAGTGACTTGGGATGGCTTACATAAGCAATTAGATCCTGGTATTTACCATCAGGTTAAACAACTTTTAGCTATACAATATGATGAAGCAATCTGGTGGAGAAATGCTTGTGTGCTTTATTTTCAATCTAAATCTGGTCTACCTATACCTGCAGGCTTACCAAAACCAGCACATGATTTAGCTTATTATGAAAAATTAGAATTCAAATTTGTTCCTGGTATTTAGTAATGAAGAATAGCTATTTGACTCTTTTGTTCTTAACAGTAATGTGTGCTTCATGCAAAGCGCAACAATCTAGATATGCTGCAAGTGCATTAAAAGCTGCTTATCGTAACTATTTTTCTGTTGGTGTTACACAGTTGGTATGAAAAATTTGGCAGGTGGTGAAGCTTTATTGATTAAGAAACTTAATAGGAGAGATAAAAGAGCAGGAGAAGATGATCGTTTTACACCAGAACTAGAACAAAAACAACTAGAAAAATATAAAGTAGCCATCAAGGTTTTTAGAGAGTTTAAATCGGTAATTACCAATGTTACCCTTTGGAATATCTCTGATCGATCTACTTGGCTACATCAATATCCCGGAAAGGGAAGAAAGAATTATCCATTGCTTTTTGATGCCCATTTAGAGCCTAAAAAGGCTTATTGGGAAGTGATAAATTTTAAGAATTAATATGATGAAGAAACTACTTTTAATAGCCGTAATCTCTGTTGTTAGTAAATTTAGTTTTGCTGTTGATCCAATTGTGGTGAAAAATTATGTTAAAGCTAGTTTTGCCATTGCCAATAAGGATAAAGTAAGTTCAATCATTATTAGCGATAACGATTTTGCAGGTGTTAAAAGGGCTGGACAAGATTTACAGCTTGATATAGAAAAGGTGACATCGCTAAAGCCAGAGATGTTAAGCGATAAATTTTCCAAAATTGCAATTATCATCGGTACAATTGGTCAAAGTAAAATTATAGATCAATTGATTCGTACAAGTAAAATCAATGTTGCAGGCATTGCTGGTAATTGGGAAAGTACGCTAATCGAAGTTGTTAAAAATCCGTATTCTGGAATTGATAGTGCTCTAGTAATTGCTGGAAGCGATAAAAGAGGTACAATTTATGGTATATACGAATTATCATCTCAAATAGGTGTTTCTCCTTGGTATTATTGGGCAGATGTGCCAATTCAAAAGAGTAATTCGCTTTTTGTAATTTCAGGTAGACATGTTAGCTCATCACCAGCAGTAAAATATAGAGGTATCTTTTTAAATGATGAAGCGCCTGCTTTATCAGGTTGGTCTAAGAAAGAATTTGGTGGCTTTAACCATAAATTTTATGCTAAAGTTTTCGAACTTATTTTGCGTTTAAAAGGTAACTATTTATGGCCGGCCATGTGGGGAAGCGCCTTTAATGATGATGATAAATTAAATCCTGTATTGGCAGATGAATATGGAGTGGTAATTGGTACTTCGCACCACGAGCCTTTAACCAGAGCGCACGATGAATGGAAACGTTACAAAGGTGGCAAGTGGAACTATCAGCAAAATCCCCAACAGTTAAAAGAGTTTTGGGAAATTGGTTTGTCTAGAGTTGCAGATAAGGAGCAAATTATAACTGTTGGTATGCGAGGCGATGGAGATGAGCCCATGTCTGAGGGTACAGCTACAGCATTATTAGAAAAAATTGTAAAAGACCAGCGAGAAATTATTGAAAAGGTAACTAAAAAGCCAGCATCAGCAACACCACAGATTTGGGCATTATATAAAGAGGTACAAGATTATTACGACCAAGGTATGCGTGTGCCTAATGATGTAACCTTACTCTTAGCCGATGACAATTGGGGCAACTTGAGAAAATTGCCTAAATTAAATGAAGTACCAAGAGCAGGTGGTTATGGCATTTACTATCATTTTGATTATGTTGGCGGACCAAGAAATTATAAATGGATCAATACTAATCCAATCCAGAAAATTTGGGAACAAATGCATTTGGCTTACCAATACAATGCTAACCAAATATGGATTGTAAATGTTGGCGATTTAAAACCCATGGAATTTCCAATCTCTTTCTTTTTAGATTATGCTTGGGCACCAGATGTTATCCCGGCAGAAAAATTAAAAACTTACACTGTCAATTGGGCAAAGCAGCAATTTGGAAAAGAACATGCCATTGAAATAGCCGATTTGATTGATACTTATGGGAAATATGCAGGAAGAATTAAGCCCGAATTGTTAAATGATACCACTTATAGTTTGGTTAATTACAATGAGTTTGAAACTATAGTATCAGATTTTGATGAATTAAAGCAAAGAGCTATTTATGTGAATGATCAACTATTGACTGAACAGAAAGACGCTTTTTACCAATTGGTTTTACATCCTATAACTGCTTTCAGTAACCTTTATGAAATGTATTTAGCCGTGGCTAAAAATAAACTACATGCCAGTCAAGGCAGAATTTCTGCAAATAGTTATGCGAATAAAGTAACACAGCTTTACAAAAAAGACGAGGAGATAACCCATTACTACAATAAAGTTTTAGCAAATGGCAAATGGGATCATATGATGGATCAAACACACATCGGTTATACTAATTGGCAACAGCCAGATAAAAATGTAATACCAGAAACTAATATTGTGGTTTCTACTGGAGATTTATCAAAAGCACAATTAGGTGTTACAATTGAAGGAAGTAAAACAGCATGGAAAGAAAAGGCTAAAGTGAATGAACCTCTTCCGATATTTGATTATTATACAAATAAAGCAAATTATATAGAATTGTTTAACGCAAATAAGGGTTCGCTAAATTATACTTTTAAAGCACCAAATTTTGTTAAAATAGACCAAGGTAAGGGTGAGATTGAAACGGAGCAAAGAATTTATTTAAGTATCGATTGGTTGAAGGCACCAGCTGGAAAGACTGAAAGCACGATTGTTATTTCTGGAAGCGAAGGCTCTAAAATAACAATTCCTATAATTATAGACAACAGAAGATTTTCAGATAAAAATATCACAGCATTTGTTCCACAAAGTGGATATATTGCCATGGAGGCAGCAAATTTTACGAAAGCTGTTGGCAACCGACCAATTTTTTGGAAAACAATCCCAGGTTATGGTAAAACAAATTCTGGTGTATTAGCAGTTCCAGTAACATTACCAATTCAAAAATTAGATTTTAATACGCCACATTTAGTATATGATTTTTATGTACATGATACAGGAACATTTACGCTAAATACTTTTGTCTCACCAACAATAGATTTTACCAATTCTGATGGATTAAAGTTTGCGGTTTCTATTGATGATGCGACGCCTATAATTGTAAATATTAGCAAAGATTACCAGACTGAAAGAGCTTGGAACAAGTCGGTTGCAGACAATATTAAAATATTTAAAACAAACTTAAAAATTGATAAGCCAGGTAAACACACACTCAAATATTGGATGGTCAATCCAGGTGTAGTGCTTCAAAAGCTAGTATTAGATCTGGGTGGATTAAAGCATAGTTATTTAGGTCCAAAAGAAACATTTGTTAATAAAAAAGATTAATAACCAATTATAAATTAAATATGAAAACTACTTTAAAACTATCTAGTGCCATACTATTAATGGCTGTAGCAACAAGTGCTTGTCAGCAGAACCAAAAAACTGCCAATACTGATAATGCTGATACAGCTAAAAAATCAAAATTTTTATCTCCGCCATTAATTAAGGAGATTTATACAGCAGACCCTTCTGCACATGTTTTCGATGGTAAAATCTATATTTATCCATCTCATGATATTGAAGCAGGAACACCAGAAAATGACAATGGCGATCATTTCGATATGCGTGACTACCATATTTTAAGTATGGATAGCATTGGAGGAAAAGTAACTGATCATGGTGTGGCACTAACTGTTAAAGATATTCCTTGGGCTGGCAGACAGTTATGGGCGCCAGATGCTGCATTTAAAAATGGAACCTATTACTTGTATTTTCCTGTTAAAGATAAAAATGATGTGTTTAGAATTGGTGTAGCAACATCTAAAAATCCTGCTGGTCCATTTAAAACAGGAGTTAAACCAATTGAAGGAAGTTTTAGTATAGATCCGGCAGTATTTACTGATGATGATGGTATATCTTATATGTATTATGGCGGTATTTGGGGTGGGCAATTACAGCGTTGGAAAGATGGGAAATATGATGCCAACGGAAGTAAAACGGATAGTCAAAAAGAAAATGAGCCAGCGCTTTCTGCAAAAGTTGCAAAACTAAGTAAAGATATGTTGAGCTTTGATGGCGCAGTTATGGATGTGAAAATTGTAGATAAAGATGGCAAAGAGTTATTAACCAAAGATCACGATAGAAGATTTTTTGAAGGTGCTTGGATGCATAAATACAATGGCAAATATTACTTTACTTATTCAACTGGAGACACACATTTTTTGGCATCTGCGATAGGAGACAGTCCAACAGGGCCATTTACTTATCAAGGCACTTTCATGAACCCTGTTCAAGGTTGGACAACCCATCATTCTATTGTAGAAGTTAAAGGCAAATGGTACATTTTTTATCACGATACAGAAATCTCCAATAAAACACATTTAAGAAATATCAAAGTTACCGAGTTAAAGCATAATGCTGATGGTACACTTGCGTTAATAGAACCGATTAATAAATAGTTCCTAAAAAAACTTGCGAAGTTTTATTATTCAGATGGCTAAGAACTTCGCAAGTTTATAATTCTAGATCATCTTTCTAAATTATTTGTAAATCTAATCATCACCTTTATAATCTAGCCATTTAAAGCTTGCTTTATTAACTGATGGTTTTCCAGAAAAAAGCAGCATACATTGCAAATACCGAACCTACAAAACCACCTGCAGTTTCGGTACTTAAAAATTTACCATCAACATTGTCTTTTAGCATTTTCCAAGTATTTAATCTTGTTGAGAAAGAAAAACTGTAGAAGCTCTTACTTCCGCTAATCTTAAGGTAAAGCTCTTTAAAATCTTAATTTTAAGTTTATTGGATCTCTTTGGATCTGGATTGATAATTGGGCAACCATCTTTCCTTTTTACGAGTAATAAAAGTTTCTCTATTGCCGTTGTAAAGGTTCCTCAAATAAGGTCTAACAGCTAATAAAACAGCGTAAGTTTTCCCATCAGATGCTTCTACTAATTCTGCATAGCCAGCAGATGTTATTGAGTTTTTAGGTTATATCTGGACCACGCTGATTTAAAATCTGATATTTTTCATTTGGAATATATGGTACAACCAGAGATTTACTTCCTAAAATGACCTGAGAAATATTAAACATTCTATAGAAAAACCATTAGATTTAATTTCTTACTAACAGCATTTAGATTATAATTAAAATCTAATTTTATGAATTAATTATCAATTTTTAACCTGCTTTTATTGCGATTTTAGAATTATAAATGCTATTTTGAGCCACATACAAAATCTACGTATATATAGATTTATTTTAACTAAATATAACCAAGAAAAATGCAGGTAAAAAAATACGTGGGCATTTCGGCCATGTTGTTAATAATGGCGTGTAACAATGCTACAAATCAAAAGGAAGCCGAAAAGGATACAATAGCTACTCAAAATAATGCCGTTACATCCAAAAATGTGGATTTTAAGGATGGTAAAGTTAAGAAGATTTACGCATCTTATATTACCTTAAAAGATGCTTTGGTTAATACCGATTCAAAAGTTGCACAAACTGCGGCAAAAGAATTGGCTACGGAGTTAAAAGGTTATAGTGGTTGTGAGAATACCGCACTTATTGCACAGAAAATATCAGAAAGTGCAGATCTTGCTGTACAACGTAAAGAATTTACAGGCTTGAGTAATGATGTTATTGCAATGTTTAAACATTCAGAACTAACATCTGGTACAATATATGTGCAACATTGCCCTATGGCAAACAAGGGAGACGGTGGAGATTGGTTAGCTTCAGAGAAAAAAATCCAAAATCCATATTATGGAAGTGAGATGATGGAATGTGGCGCTGTTATTGAAGAGATTAAAACCAAATAAGAGCCACAAATAAATTACAAGTTTTTTACCAAATTTAACAGCAATTTAACAGCATTGTTGGTGCAAAAAAACTATTTTTAAAACAGATTTAACTATTTTTGTTATTTATAAAAACTATAATATATGTCAGCTATTGCAGAAATTAAGATAGACGGTAAAACCTACGAGTTTCCGGTTATTACTGGAACTGAAGGTGAGAAGGCCATCGATATTTCAAAATTAAGAGATTTAACGGGTCACATTACACTAGATTTTGGTTATAAAAATACTGGCGCTACAAAAAGCGCTATCACATTTTTAGATGGTGAAGAAGGTATTTTAAAATATCGTGGTTATCCAATAGAAGAACTAGCTGAAAAAGCATCTTTCTTAGAAGTTGCCTATTTATTGATATATGGCGTTTTGCCTAAAAAAGAGCAGGTAGAGAAGTTTCAGAGTGATATTAGTATGCATACTTTGATCCATGAGGATATGAAGAAATTTTTTGATGGCTATCCGTCAAAATCACATCCTATGGCGCAATTATCTTCTTTGGTTTGTTCACTATCTACTTTTTATCCAGAGAGTTTAGAAGCAAACCAATCTGAAGAGCAAAAAAATGAAACCATTATTAAAATGTTGGCTAAAATGACAACAATTGTGGCTTTCATCTATAAAAAATCTTTAGGTCACCCACTTATTTACCCTAAAAATAAATACGATTACATCACTAACTATTTATGGATGACATTCGGGCAACGTACTGAAGATTTTGAACCAAATCCAAAAATAGTTAGCGCAATGAATAAGCTATTAATCCTTCATGCAGATCATGAGCAAAACTGCTCAACTTCTACAGTAAGAATTGTAGGTTCATCAGACTGTAACCTCTACGCTTCAATTTCTGCAGGCATTAATGCACTTTGGGGTCCTTTGCATGGCGGTGCTAACCAAGCCGTTATCGAGATGTTGGAGAAAATTAAAGAAGATGGTGGCGATACTGAAAAATGGATTGCAAAAGCAAAAGATAAAAATGATCCTTTCCGTATGATGGGCTTTGGCCACCGTGTTTACAAAAACTTCGATCCAAGAGCAAAAATCATTAAAAAGGCTTGCGATGATATTTTAGAAAGTTTAGGTATCAATGATCCAGTTTTAGAAATAGCTAAAAAGTTAGAACAAGCAGCTTTAACAGATCAATATTTTATAGATCGTAAATTGTATCCAAACGTAGATTTTTATTCAGGCATTATTTACAGAGCCTTAGGGTTCCCTTCAGAAATGTTTACCGTACTATTTGCCTTAGGTCGCTTACCAGGATGGATTGCTCAATGGAAAGAAATGAGAGAGAACAAAGAACCTATTGGTAGACCACGCCAAATTTATGTTGGTGACGTAGATAAACATTTGTAAATAGCAAAACCTTAAATAATATTATCAAAGCCGATGCATTTAGTATCGGCTTTGTTGCTTAAAAAATAATTAAACAGCTTTTCTTTGCATCCAAAACTTAATGTCTTGCAGTGCAAAAAGTATTTAGCCTCCGATAGCAGCATAAATACTTTTAACCAAATTCCCTTCAGGGAATATATTAGGTTGAAAGATTGTAGCGAATGGCGGGACTGTCTTTTATTGTTTTACAAGCCTTGCGCTTCAAAAAGTAATTCATGAAGCTATTAACACGATTTTCCAAAATTAGTTGTTACCATAATAAGAAAATGAATATGTAGTAATTCTTGGCAAAATTAGTCCCGCTGTTCATTATAGCCCTCATTCTTCGGGGCTGTCATTACCATCGGGTTTAATAACAAAAGGAATTCGCACAGAGCTTACTGAAAATGATAGCCAAATCTACATTGCCATATAGAAAATTAGATTGACCATCACTGTTTCTGCAATTCTTAAAGAAATATAGTATAAAATAATTACCCAAAGCATTCTCCAGATGGTTGTAGAAGTTTTTCGTTGATAGAATATTTTCAAACTTTTAAAAAGGTACCAGCAAATCCATGTGAGTAATCCTAATTCGAACGCAGTACCTAGAAGAGATAAGCTTTCGGGTAAAATCCTTTTAATCGGTTGCACAACAATCATTACTATAAAGAAAGCTGTCATTCCATGTATAGTAAATATCAAATGGTCTAGATATTTAATATGATTTCTTCTAAAGTTAATCATGATAAATAGTGCCATTAAAGGCATAAATAGAAAATATTGTTTGGGCCTGTTATGCTCTAACTTTTCTTTTATAAGATCAGAATTTTCTCCAAAACCAATTCTTCTTTTTTCTGTATATCGTTCAAAAAAATTGTCTCTTTCACTTTCAGTAAGTTTTTGCTGTCTTGCTAAATATGCAGTATAGGTGCTGTCATTTTTTATAATATGGATACTTTCTAGTTTAGTAATAAATTCTGCCAGCGTTTCAGATTTAGTTTGCTGATAATTATTTCTAAGCACTTTAAGGGTACTATCTTGCTGACTATAGCTCATAACCCTAAACAATTCCCTATCCATGTCTTCATTAACAGCTTGTTGGGCAGTTTTAGATATTTCTTCACTTAATCCAGCTTTTTTTAGGGGTTCCTTAGCTTTACTTATTGCTTCTTGTTGTTTCTTTCTTTGTTTTAAAACTTCATTGTAAGTTCTTGGTTTGTCTCTCTCCCTAGTTTTTGGTGGAGAAACTACAATAAAATATACAATCGAAACAAAGATATACATGCTTACCGGATTGATATATCTTGCTCTTTTACCTGCTAAATAATCTAAAGTAACCTTTCCCGGTTTGGTAAGCAAGGGTACTAGGGTTTGAAAGAACTTATTATCAAAATGAAAATAATGGGCAATACTATGAGTTATAAATTCCCAAAAATTTTCATCGAGTTCTAAGTTGGGTTGCCCACATTGGCTACAATAATGTTCTTCTACATGGAAACCACAGTTTAAACAATTGTGGTCTTTTCTATATTTACCTGACATGAATTAATTTGTAAAATAGTTTTTAAAACATGATGAAACTGATGGCGATTATAATTAAAAAGCAAATGGTAAGGACAATGTTATAGGCAAAACCTAAAAAGAATAATTTGAGTACAGTAACCCATGTTGTACTGCCATAAAAAGTTCTCAATGAGCGATAAATGTACCAAATGATATAAACTATACATAAGAAAACTAACCACGCACTAATGTCATATACAAAACCAAATAACCATTGCAACAACATGGTGAATAGAATACTTAAGAAAATTGCAGAATGCAGGTGGAATGAATAGATTAAATGCTCGTAATAATACTTCTCCTTATTAATGTAAACCAATTTTAAGATCAATGCAAAAAGCGGCAATAGCAAAAACATCATTTTAGGTACATTGTGCAACATATCCTCAATGAACTTTTCTGCCGGATTTGGGTAACTGTTAAGCTCAATTGTTCTTTTAATGAAATAATGCTTCAAAAATCCATCCTTTTTATCCTTTGGCAATGCGGCTTGTGCCTTTTCGTAAGCAACAACAGTTGTATCTTTTATACGCCAATTACTTTTCCACTTCTTTTTATCTTTCTTAAAAGTACTAACATCTTTATTTGTATCACTAGTATCTTTTGCGATTTCTTGTTTAGCTTCTTTTAAGATGCTATCTCTTAATCCGCCAGCTATTGGTACATATTTCAAACCTTCTTCTACACTTTTTAGCTTTTCTGCTTGTATACTATCTGCTCTATTTTTAGGGATATTTTCAGAAATAGCAGCATTTTCTTTTTTTTCTAGTTCCTTTTTATCTTTATTTCTTCCACCTAAAATAACTAAGAAGAAAACAATACTTACAAAAATGTAAAGGCGAATAGGATGGATAAATGACATCCTTTTTCCGGAAACATATTCTTTAGTTAATTGGCCAGGTTTAAACAATAGGGGTTTTAAAGTGCCAAAGAATTTATGTTCAAAGTGGAAGTAATCTGCAATGGCATGTGCTACCATATGTACTGCATTTTCTTTAACTTCAATATTTTCCTGTCCACATTTTGGGCAAAAATGATCATCTACCTGATGACCGCAATTAAGGCAATCTTTTTCTTTTCTTAATTTAAATGATGACATGGAGCTTTTTAACGATAAGGATTTTGATATCAATGAGTAATTGCTTCGATTGCTTTTTCTTCTGCTTTGGTATGTTTGTGTTTAAAGAAAATCATAAATAATACTGTAATAACCAAAGCGTATATTGTAAATGAAAGCCATATGTTGTGCCAATCTTTTACATCTAAAGCCCTACTTAAGTCTCCGTTTCCAGAAATTGAAATGCCTTTATCACCTAAAAATTTAACTAGATGTGGATTGTCAATTGTAGAATTTACATGATCTGCTAGAGATTGAATACTAGTATATGCTTTTGTGAAATATTTTTGGATCATCCAACCAGACACCACACTTCCTAATACAGCACCAAAACCATTGGTCATCATCATAAATAAACCCTGTGCCGAAGAACGAGTTTTGGCCGTCGTAGATGTTTCTACGAAAAGAGAACCAGAGATATTAAAGAAATCAAAAGCCATTCCGTAAACAATACAAGAGAAAATAATCATCCACAAGTTACCAGATGGATCTCCGTATGCGAATAAGCCAAAGCGGAAAACCCAAGCCAACATGGCAATTACCATAACTTTTTTAATGCCAAAACGCTTTAAAAAGAATGGGATAGCCAGAATAAATAAAGTCTCAGAAACCTGAGAAATAGACATAATGATGGTAGAATATTTAATCACAAATGATTCTGCATAAACAGGGAAAAGTTTGAATTCATCTAGAAATACATCTCCATAAGCATTTGTAAGCTGTAGTGCTCCACCCAAAAACATAGAGAAAATAAAGAACAATGCCATTTTGTAATCGGCAAATAACTTAAAAGCATCTAAACCAAATTTCTGAGAAAGGGTTGATTTTTCTTCTATTAATTTAGATGGTGGGCATTTGGGTAGGGTAAAGGCGTAAATGCCTAAGCCTAAAGCAGCAACACCCGCAATATAAAATTGGTTTGCACTTGCTTTGCTACCGGTTAAATTAGTAATCCACATCGCGGCTATAAATCCTATCGTTCCCCATACCCTAATTGGAGGGAAATCTTTAACAACATCTAGGTTGCTAGATTTTAAAGTTGTATAAGAAATTGAATTACTTAAAGATATGGTAGGCATGTAAAAACACATGGCTAAAAATATGGTCCAAAAGAATTCATTAGGTGTTTCTACCTGCGGAATATAAATTAATGTTGCGGCATAAAGAATATGCAAAATACCATAAAGCTTTTCGGCGTTAATCCATTTATCTGCAATTATCCCAGTTATTGTTGGCATAAATAAAGAGGCAAATCCCATGGTGGCAAAGATTAAACCAAATTGTGCGCCATCCCATTGTTTAGTACCGAACCAATAATTGGCAATAGTTATAAGCCAAGCACCCCAAACAAAGAATTGTAGAAAATTCATTAGGGTTAAACGGACCTTAATATTCATATAATGATAGTTTTTATTGAGTTAAAAGTAGCCGTAAGTTATCATTATTTTGAAACAATAACGATATTCAGTATAAAATTATGGAAATAGAATAATATTGTTGACAAATGCCATTAATTAGAGCAAAAAATTGAATTTATGAGTTACAAAGCATTCCTTTTAGCAATTTCATCTCTAATTCTTGCCGCTTTTTCATAAGCTTCTTCAGCCAATGCCTCTTCTAGCTTTTGTTGTAATTCTTCTATTGATAAAGACTGATATCCAGAAACTGGAATAGAGGTTGGCATATCTTCAGTACTATGTTCTTTGGTAATGGCATCCATGTTTTCTAAAAACAGGAAATCATTTCCTTCAATAACAATACCTGCTGAGGCCAAAATAAATTCGTAAGTATAAATAATGGCATTGAATCTTACTGCCAAGGCAATCGCATCAGACGTTCTTGCATCTATTTCCTGAGTAGTTTGCCCATCTGTACAAATTAGCTTTGCAAAAAAAACGCCATCTACCAAGTTGTAAATAATAATCTCCGTAATCTCAATATGGTATGCCTGAGCAAATGATTTAAAAAGGTCGTGAGTAAGTGGACGAGTAGGGGTCATCTTCTCAATTTCTATGGCAATAGCTTGAGCTTCAAATGCTCCAATTATTATTGGTAAACGTCTGCGGCCATTTACTTCTCCTAATACCAGTGCGTAGGCACCAGATTGGGTTTGGCTATAGGATAAGCCAACGATATCAAGTTTTACTTTTTTCATAGATTAGATATGTCATATTGAGCTTGCCGAAATATCATAAACAAATCCTTCGACAAGCTCAAGATGACAGCTTATTTTTATGCTTTATGTGCTTTTAAAGCAGCAATTATTTTCGGAACAACTTCAAACGCATCTCCTACAATTCCGTAATCCGCTACTTTAAAGAAAGGAGCTTCTGGATCTTTGTTAATAACAACAATAACTTTTGAAGAACTTACACCAGCTAAATGTTGGATGGCTCCCGAAATACCAATTGCGATATATAAATTTGGACTAATAGCAATACCAGTTTGACCAACGTGTTCTGAATGAGGTCTCCAATCTGCATCAGAAACTGGTTTTGAACAAGCTGTTGCAGCACCTAAAAGCTCCGCTAACTCTTCAATCATCCCCCAGTTTTCTGGTCCTTTTAAACCTCTACCTGCAGAAACAACTAACTCTGCATCTGGTAAAGAGATCTTATTGGTTGCTCTAACAATTTCTTTAACAATGGCTGTTAAGTCTGTAGACTTAACCTCCGGACTAAAGTTTTCTATTGTAGCATCTACTGCATTTTCTTTAACACCAAAAGCATTTGGATTTAAAGCGATAACTTTGTTTGCTGATGTTAAAGTTGTGGTTGCAAAAGCTTTGCCAGAGAAAGCAGTTTTCTTTACAGAAAAACCACCATCAAAATTTGGCATTTCAACAGCTCCATCAACTAAACCTGCTTTAAGTTTTACTGCAACACGTGGTGCTAAACCTTTACCAGAGAAAGAGTTAGAAAGTACAATTAAATTTGCTCCTTCTTTTTGAGCAGCTTCAGCAATTACGGATGCATAGGCCTGATTTACAAAGTTTTTCAATTGATCTGTTGCAACATTTAGAACTTTAGCAGCACCATATTTGCCTAATTCTTTTAAATCAGCCTCTGCAACATTTCCAATTGAAACTGCAGTTAAACTTGTATTTTGATTATCTGCGATAGCTTTTGCATAAGAAACTGCTTCAAAAACAGATTTCTTGAATTTACCATCGGCTTGTTCTACATATACTAATACTGACATATAATTACCCCTAAATCCCCTGAAGGGGATTTCTAATTTATGATTAAATTAATTCTATTAATTATCTCTTTTATTTAGGCAACTGGAAACTGAAAACTCCAAACTGCCAACTCATTTAAATTACTTTAGCTTCGCTATGTAACAAACCGATTAAATCTTCTGCACTCTCTGCCGCAACCAATTTAACCGCACCACGAGGAGCAGGAGTTTCGAATTTGGTTACTTTGCCTAATTCTTCAATAGCAGTAGCTTCTACAACAGTTAAAGGTTTAGTTCTAGCAGACATAATGCCTCTCATATTTGGAATTTTTGCCTCAGCAGTACCTTCAGCACAACTAGCTACGAACTTTCCAGTAACAGAGACAACTTCTTTTCCACCTTCAATTTCACGTTCAATAGTTGCAGTAGAACCATCATAGTCTAATTTTTTAATAATTGAGATAGATGGAATATCTAAAAATTCACCAATCATTGCAGCAACTTGAGATCCATTATAATCAATAGATTCACGTCCGCATAAAATGATATCGAAATCATTTGCTTTAGCATATTCTGCAATTTGGAAAGCAGTAAAATAAGCATCACGAGGAGCAGCATTAATCCTAACGGCATCATCAGCACCAATTGCTAAGGCTTTTCTAATAGTTGGTTCTGTAGCAATTTCTCCAACATTGATAGCTGTTACCGTACCTTTTCCACCTTCACAAAGTTCTATCGCTCTTGATAAAGCAATTTCATCATAAGGATTTACAATAAATTGTACACCTGCAGTATTGAATTGTGTATTATCGTTGGTAAAAGTTATTTTTGTAGTTGTGTCGGGCACATTACTGATACAAACTAATATTTTCATACGTTTACATTTGTTTTAGAGGTAATGAAGCTATTGTTGATTAGGTTTTCAAAAATAGATTCTTAAATTGTCTTTGTGCAAATCTAATTAAAAAAGCAGGGATTTAAAATGCAAAATACACGATTGGTCAAGTTATTAGAGTTTTTAGAGAGCGATCCTAACGACAGCTTTATTTTATACGCATTAGCAACAGAATATAACTCATTAAATGACATAGAAAATGCATTTAAGTACTATTTAGTACTGATAAATCAGCACCCAGATTATGTTGGCACCTATTATCATTTAGGTAAGTTATATGAAAAAGAAAATCAAAAAGACAAAGCAATAGAAATTTATCAGAAAGGGATGCAAACTGCAAGAACTAAACGAGACACGCATGCTTTATCAGAATTACAAGGTGCGTATAATTCTGCTGCAGGTTTAGACTATGAAGATGACTAGGATGGTATGGATAGTATTGAAAAGTGATATGAAAAACTCCAAACTTTAAGAAGTGGCTAAAAAACAGCTCTTATTTATTAGAAATGTACTCTTCTTTACATTCACAGCGTTTGGGGGTGCGCAGGCACATATTTCTTTATTATTAAGGTATTTTGTAAAATCAGCTCATTTTATTACAGAAGAAGAATTACTAGAGTTAAATGCATTGGCACAAGTTTTACCTGGACCGGCATCTACACAAACCTTGGTGGGCATTGGATATAAAGTAGGAGGGTTAAAATTAGCCATACTAACTTTTTTGATCTGGATTTTGCCTTCTGCCGCTATAATGACATTTGCAGCAATAAGTTATGCTTTATTTGATCAGAAGCAAAAATTTTTAGAAATCTTAAAATTTATACATCCAATTGCTTTGGGTATTGTTGCTTATGGCGCTTATACTTTAGCTAGAAAAGTATTGGTAAATGAGGTAGCTATATTGTTAGCCTTTGGAGCAATAGTGGCAACTTTAGTGTTGAAAAATGCCTATGTATTTCCATTAGCAATTTTAATCGGCGGAATGGTATCTTCTGCTATTGGAACACCAACAGAAGAAGCACAGATTAGGGTTAGATTGTTCTCCAATATCAATCCAAGAAAACTAACTTATTTTATTGGTTTGCTGTTGTTTATGGCTATGTTGGGTGCTATTATTAACAGAACATCTCCTTTTAGTTTGCCCATAAGGTTATTCGAAAATTTTTACCGTAACGGAATCTTTGTTTTTGGTGGAGGCCAAGTTTTGGTGCCATTAATGTTTACCGAATTTGTGCAAATGAAACAATATTTACTACAATCTGATTTCATTTCTGGATTTGCCTTGCAACAAATATTACCTGGACCAACATTCTCGTTTACGAGTTATTTGGGTAGTTTAAGCATGAAAAACGGAGGTTATGGAATAAGTGGGCAAATATCGGGAGGACTGTTAGCTGTAATTGGAATTAATTTGCCTGGTTTAATTTTAGTCCTATTTATAGTCCCATTTTGGAATGATTTAAAGAAAATAACCAGAATTAAGCATTCATTATCTGGCATTAACGCAGTAAGTGTAGGCTTTATTTTTGCTGCGTTTATATTACTGGCAAAGCCAATTGGTATCAACTGGCTGCCAATAACATTGATTATAACTACATTTTTAACCTTAAATTTTACGAAAATTAGCCCACCAATAATTATCTTGGCAGGAGTGCTACTAGGATTTATATTGTAACTACTTTTTACCAAATGAATAACCAATTCCAATAGACAAAATGCTAGTATTTATTTTGTCTATCGTGAAGTTAGGATCATCCTTTGCAACCATCATATTGCTTAATCCTCTACTGTATGATGTGTTGACAGAAATTCCATTTTTAAATTCATATCCCATTAATAAACTAGCACCAACTTCTAATCGTTTGTATTTATTTATTAGTGGAGATGCATCATCGCTATATAAGTCATATTTTTCTTCTCCATTTAAATCAGTGGTATGAGCTGCTGAAATACCATAGGCAATATTTGGCCCAATACCCATGTAAAAATTTTGTTGATGATATAAAAAGTGAATAGGTAAATCAACTGTTAATAGATTGAATTTATTCTTTTCTGTAAATGAAGTTGATTTTGACGAGAATAATAATTGAGGCCTCACGCTAAAATTATTCCCGACGCTGATATTTATCGTTCCGCCAACATTAAAACCTATACCAACAAAAGAGAGCGTTCCTGCTAATCCTTCACTTTTCTGATGAAGTAACAAAGAATTTTGTTGCAAACCAGCAATCAAAGCGAATGTGATTTTTTTGTTTGCTACAACTCTTTCTTCTACAAGTATTGGTGCAATAGGTTTTTCTATCGCCTTAGGGGCATCTTGCTCTAATTTTTTAGTTGTACTACTCGGAGCAGTAGCTATCGGCTTTTTAACTGGAGCTTTTGGTTTCTGGCTTTGCGCATTTGCTTGAAATGTTAATCCAATAAATAGAATGGAAAATAAAATGTGTCCCTTTTTCATGATTTAGTTTTTACTGTTAATAGCTAATTATTGAGCTTACAGTATAAAACTAAGGTTGCTGATCTAATTATTTTATAACACTGATTAAAGCATAACTTTAAATGAGCGAAAGTCTATTTTGAACAAGCGAAGCACATCATTACGAAATACAAAAATTATTCCTACAATTAGGAAAATACTGATTGTAGGAATAGTGAATATGATTTAGATTTAAAAAGGAGCTTCTTCGTCAGTAAAATCATCCATTTTGGATGGTCTGATGATTACATTTCCCTCTGGTTTATCGAAATTAGATGATGGCATCATTTGGCTCTCTGAAGAAAAACTATTCTGAAGTGCAAAATTATCTTCCAAATCGGCAAACTTAACGTATTTACCAATAAAGCGGAGAGGCACAATACCGGTTTCACCATTACGGTGTTTTGCAATAATTACCTCACCAACACCAGCCATCGATCGGCCATTTTCATCTTCAGTTAAACCATAATATTCAGGTCTGTATAAAAATAGCACCATATCGGCATCTTGCTCAATAGATCCAGATTCACGTAAATCTGATAACATTGGTCGTTTACCATTGGGGCCAGGCCTGCTCTCTACCGCACGACTTAACTGCGATAGTGCCAAAACAGGCACGTCTAATTCTTTAGCGACAGATTTAAGCGCTCTAGATATACTACCAATTTCTTGCTCACGGTTACCACCACCACTTTGTCCTTCGCCTTTGCCATGCATCAATTGCAAATAATCGATAATGATCAATTGGATATCGTATTGGGCTTTTAACCTACGGCATTTTGCTCTAAACTCAAATATATTTAATGCAGGAGTATCATCAATTAGTAGCGGAGCTTCTGTTAAAGTTCCAATTTTGCTGTGTAATTGTTGCCATTCCCATTCGGCCAAATTTCCCTTTCTAATTTTTTCTTGCTCAATTTCGGTTTCACCAGAAATTAAACGATTTACCAACTGCACAGAAGACATCTCTAGGGAAAAAACAACTACAGGCCTTTTAAAATCTACAGCAGCATTACGTGCACAAGTAAGTACAAAGGCTGTTTTACCCATTGCAGGCCTTGCTGCAATAATTACTAAATCTGATTTCTGCCAACCACCAGTAATTCTATCTAAATCTGTAAAGCCAGAAGGTACACCTGTTAAACCATCTGTTTTTGTACGTAATTCTTCAAGTGTAGCCAAAGATTGTTTGATAATTTCGTCCATCTTCTGTGTATCTCTACGCAGGTTATTTTGGGCGATATCAAATAAATTCTTCTCAGCATGATCTAAAAGATCAAAAATATCAGTAGTATCTTCGTAAGCATTAGATATAATTTCGGTAGAAATCCTTATCAATTCACGCTGGATATATTTCTGTGATATGATACGAGCGTGGTACTCAATATTTGCAGCCGATGCAACTCGGTTGGTTAAATTAGTAATATAATAGGCGCCACCAACAATCTCAAGTGTTCCTTGGGTACGCATCTCTGAAGTAACTGTTAAAATATCAACAGGTTTAGATTTTTGAAACAATGTTTGTATAGCTTCGAATATCTTTTTATGCGCTTCGGCATAAAATACTTCTGGTTTTAGAATATCGATAACGGTAGATAAAGCGTCTTTTTCTAGCATTAAAGCCCCTAAAACAGCTTCCTCCAAATCAACAGCTTGTGGCGGTATTTTGCCCATTGTACTCATTGATGGTGTTAGCCTTGCTTTTCTTGCTGAAGTTGAAAATTTCCCTTGTCCCTGTTGTTCGTTATCGGTAATCATTTAACAAAAGTAGTTAAAAGTTGAGCGTTTTGTTTTAACAAGTTTTCACTTGTTTGTTAACAAGTTGAGCTTGTTGCTGTTGATAAAATATAATTTTTTGTTACATATACTCACTTTAATATAGCTACTGAAAATAATCTCACATGGAGTATCTCATATCTATTTCTTACTTTTGCATAATGGATAATTTTAGAAGGCCACAACGTGCTAAAGAGAATAATGAATTTGTTTTTGGAATAAGAGCTGTTATTGAAGCGATTAAAGCCGGGAGAGATATTGAAACTATTTATTTACAACGTGGTCTATCTGGAGATCTATTTACTGAATTAAAAACATTATTGCATGGTACTTTAATTCCCTTGAGCGCTGTTCCGATAGAGAAGTTGAACAGGATGTCTCAGAAAAACCATCAAGGTGTGATAGCCGTAATTTCTCCAATCACTTACCAAAATATTGAAGATATTATTCCAGCAATTTTTGAGCAAGGAGAAACCCCGCTTATATTGGTATTGGATAGCGTAACTGATGTTCGTAATATGGGCGCTATTGCTCGTACAGCTGCGTGTGTTGGTGCGCATGCCATTGTTGTTCCGCTAAAAAATGCAGCTCAAATTAATGCAGATGCCATAAAAACATCAGCAGGTGCACTTTTCAATATTCCCATTTGTAGGCACGACAATTTACGTAAAGTATGTTTGTTTTTGCAAGATAGCGGTTTGCAAATAGTTGCTTGCACCGAAAAAACAAGTGATTTAATTTATGTTCCAGATTATACTTTGCCAACAGCAATTGTAATGGGATCTGAGGACGAAGGTATTTCTAACGATCTTTTAAGAGTAGCCAATTATTTGGCTAAAATACCAATGGCAGGTAAAATAGAATCGCTAAATGTTTCAGTAGCTGCCGGAGTAATTTTGTATGAAGCAATAAGACAAAGAAATCCTTAAATCCTTAAATCCCCTAAAGGGGACTTAGTTAACCGCCCCCTTTAGGGGGTTGGGGGTTATATAAACTTACTTCCAAATTTAGCTTTAACATCTGCCACTATGTTTTTTACATTTTGTTCCTCATCACGAGGGCAAATTAGTAGCATATCATTAGATTCTACTACAATGTAATTGTGTAAACTTTGCAAGATCACCAATTTTTCTCCTGGCACATTAACCATACAGTTTGAGGAATCGAACATCATTACTTGATCTGAAGGTATAACTGCATTACCAACATAATCTTTTTCGGCCATTTCATAAATTGATGCCCAAGTACCCAAATCCGACCAACCAAAATCTGCAGGAAGCACATAAACATTATCAGCTTTTTCCATAATGCCAAAATCTATAGAGATATTGGTACATTGCAAATAAGCATTGGCAATAAATTTAATCTCGTTTTCTGTATTATAGAAATTTGTTCCCTGATGAAAAATTTCGTGCATATCTGGTAAATGCTTTTCGAAAGCTTGGTTAATTGCTTTTGCAGACCAAATAAAAATACCTGCATTCCATAAAAAATCTCCACTTTGAATAAAAGACTGGGCAAGTTCCAGATTAGGTTTTTCGGTAAAGGTTTTTACTTTATGAATTTCGGGATCGTTATTTAAAACTTCGTCTATATATTGTATGTATCCATATCCAGTATCTGGTCTGTTTGGTTTAATCCCTAAAGTTATTAAACATTTATGTTTGGCTGCTGCCTCCATAGACTGCTCTATGGCATGGATAAATTCTTTTTGATTAGCAATGGTATGGTCAGAAGGCGCAACAACTATAACTGCGTCTGGATTGAGTTCTGCAATCTTCATCGAACCATAAGCAATGCAAGGTGCTGTATTACGCATTATTGGCTCCGCCAATATCTGGTTTTGACTAATAGCAGGCAATTGTTCTTTAACTAAATCAGTATAGATTTCGTTCGTTACTATGAAAATATTTTCTGGTGGACAAATTTGTAAAAATCTATCGTATGTACTTTGAATAAGGGTTTTACCTACGCCAAAAAAATCTATAAACTGTTTTGGGAACTCTGTACGGCTTACTGGCCAAAATCGACTGCCAACACCTCCAGCCATAATTAATGCGTAGTTGTTTTTATTCATATATCACAAATATATATTTTATTAGATAATACCTTCTTGCAAAAGGTCATGCAAATGTATCATTCCATAGTATGTATTGTCTTTTGTTACCAAAAGTTGTGTAATGTTGTTGTCCTTTATTATTTCTAATGCTAAAAGTGCCAATTCATCTTTATCAACCTGCTTTGGATTTTTATTCATTAAATCTGCAGCCGTGATATGCTCTAAATTGGTATGTATTTCCAACATCCTTCTAATATCACCATCAGTTATTATCCCCAATACATTATCATCGGCTATAACAACAACAGCACCTAAACGGTTTTTACTAATTTCAACAATTACATCTTTAACAGCGGCTGTAGGAGCAATGCTAGGTTTTTCATTTTTAGCTGCTATATCTCCAGCTTTAAGATATAAACGTTTGCCTAACGATCCACCAGGATGGTATCGAGCAAAATCCGAGGTATTAAATTCTCTGGCTTCTAATAAACAGATGGCTAATGCATCACCTAATGCAAGTTGTGCCGTGGTGCTTGTGGTTGGCGCTAGATTATGTGGACAGGCTTCTTTTTCTACACTTGCATTTATGATTAAATCTGCTTGTTTAGCTAAATCAGATTCTAAGGATCCCAACATGCCTATTAATAAATTCCCAGACTGTTTTAACAAAGGTGCAAGCAGCTTTATTTCTGGCGTGTTTCCACTCTTGGATAGGCACATCACAATATCATCTTTCTGGATCATGCCCAAATCGCCATGTACTGCATCTGCAGCATGCATAAAAACTGCAGGTGTACCAGTCGAATTAAATGTTGCAACAATCTTTTGCGCTATGATTGCACTTTTACCAATTCCTGTAACAATAACACGCCCATTGCTCTCTAAAATAGCATGTACAACTTTTACAAAATCTTCGTTAATGTACTGTAAAAGGTTTGAAATGGCCTCTGATTCTAACTTCAAGGTAGAAATAGCAGACTCGATAATAGATTTTTTACTTTTCAAAGAGAATTTATTAGTATATTGATGCTTTAATTACTGCAAAATTATGTTATTTTGAACAATAATAGCACAGAATATTTGACACAAAAAATGGACGTGAAAAAGTCGTTGTTTGATAATTTGCAAACTTTCTTTGGTTTCGACAATTTTAAAGGAGACCAGGAGTCAATAATTACCAACATCTTAGAAGGAAATAATACGTTTGTAATTATGCCTACGGGCGGAGGTAAATCTATATGTTACCAATTACCAGCATTAATGAGCGAAGGAACTGCGATAGTAATTTCTCCCTTAATTGCCCTGATGAAAAATCAAGTTGATCAATTAAGAGCATTTGGAGGAAGTGACAGCATTGCACATTTCTTAAACTCATCATTAAATAAAACTGAAATAGCACAAGTAAAGAGCGATTTACTTGATGGCCAAACAAAATTACTATATGTTGCTCCAGAATCCTTAGCTAAGCAAGAAAACGTGGAGTTTTTGAGGTTACTTAAAATTTCATTTGTTGCTGTTGATGAAGCACATTGTATTTCTGAATGGGGGCATGATTTTAGACCAGAGTATCGCAAAATTAGGCAGGTGATTAGTGGTTTAGGAGAACATATCCCAATTATTGCTTTAACAGCTACTGCAACACCAAAAGTGCAGCAGGATATTGTTAAAAACTTGCAAATGACTGATGCAACTTTGTTCAAATCATCATTCAATAGACCGAACCTTTTTTATGAAATCCGCCCGAAACGTGATGTAATTAAGGAGATTATCAGATATATTAAATACAATACAGGTAAATCTGGAATTATTTATTGCTTAAGCCGTAAAAAAGTAGAGGAAGTTGCCGAAAGTTTAAATCTTAATGGCATTAAGGCGTTACCTTATCATGCGGGTTTGGAGCCTAAGGTTAGAGCCGAAACTCAAGACAAATTTTTAATGGAAGATGCCGAAGTAATTGTTGCAACAATTGCTTTTGGTATGGGTATAGATAAACCAGATGTTCGTTTTGTGATTCATCACGATATTCCAAAAAGTATGGAAGGTTACTATCAGGAAACTGGTAGGGCAGGTAGAGATGGTGGAGAAGGTGTATGCATTGCATTTTATGCACAAAAGGATGTAGATAAGCTTGCTAAGTTTATGAAGGATAAACCTGTTTCTGAAAGAGAAATAGGTACTCAAATACTTAAAGAAGTAATTGATTATGCGGAATCTGGTGTTTGTAGAAGAAAACAGATTTTACATTATTTCGGTGAAAATTTTAACGAAACTGGTTGCAACTGCATGTGCGATAATTGCAAAAAACCAAAACAACAGTTTGAAGCAGAAGAGCATTTGCTTACTTTTTTGAAATTAATAAAATCTACTGGAGAAAAATTTGATGATGCCCATTTGCTCAATATTTTTATGGGTAGCGAAACTGCTCAAACCATTGCTTATGAGCAGAATAAATTACCAGAATTTGGTTTAGGTAAGCAAGAGGGAGAAATTCTTTGGAAATCTTTGATTAGACAAGCGGTATTAAATAATTTCGTATCTAAAGACATTGATAATTATGGCTTGTTACGTCTAACAAAAGGTGGTAGAGATTTCATAGAAAACCCATATAGCTTAAAATTCATTTTAAATGAATTGATAGAAAATGCAGCTGATGATGATGAGGATGATGTTAAACATGGTACTGGTGCTTTAGATACGCAGTTGTTACTTTTACTTAAAGATTTACGTAAAAAGATTGCCAAGCAAAAAAATGTACCGCCATTTGTTGTTTTCCAAGATCCATCTTTAGAAGAAATGTGTACACATTATCCTATTGCTACTGATGAATTGAAGCAAATTTCGGGTGTGGGACATGGTAAGGCTTTAAAGTTTGGTGCACCATTTATAGATCTCATCAAAAAATATGTAGAGGATAACGATATCGAAAGACCAATTGATTTGGTAATTAAAACTCAGGCCAACAAATCTGCATTAAAAGTTTCCATCATACAAAATATTGATAGACAAATAGGATTAGAAGACATTGCTCGCTCTAAAGGTATCAGCTATTTTGATATTTTAAAAGAATTGGAAGCAATTGTAAACTCTGGCACCAAACTAAATCTAGGTTACTTTGTAGATGAAGTAATTGATGAAGATAGACAAGATGAGGTTTTCGATTATTTTAGAGCTGCCGATACGGATTCAATTGATGAAGCTCTAAGCGATTTAGGCGAAAGCGATTATACTCGCGAAGAAATACAACTAATGCGGATTAAATTTATGTCTGAATTAGGAAACTAAAAACAATGTAAGATGGAATAAGTGAAATGTAAGATGTAGCAGTCCAATTTTCCATATTCCATTTTACGTTTTACATATCAAAGATGCTACAACTAGATAAATTAAAACACCAAGACTCTAATAATTTCTTTTTAATGGCTGGCCCTTGCGCCATCGAGGGCGAAGATATTGCCATGAGAATAGCAGAGAAAATAGTTACGTTAACAGATAAACTTCAAATTCCCTATATTTTTAAAGGTTCTTATCGCAAAGCAAATAGAAGTAAAGGGAGTTCTTTTACAGGAATAGGAGATGAGAAAGCATTAAAGATTTTAGAAAAAATACGTAAAGAGTTTGACGTGCCAACAGTTACTGATATCCACGAAAGTGGAGAAGCAGCAATGGCAGCAGCTTATGTAGATGTATTACAAATACCTGCTTTTTTATGCCGTCAAACAGATTTGTTAATTGCAGCAGCTGAAACTGGTAAAGTGGTTAATGTAAAAAAAGGACAGTTTTTATCTGCTGGATCGATGAAATTTGCAGTTGATAAAATAATTGATTCTGGCAATAATAGAGTCATTTTAACTGATAGGGGAAATACATTTGGTTACCAAGATCTAATTGTCGATTACCGTGGATTGCCAGAAATGCAAAGTTTTGGTGTTCCTGTAGTTATGGATTGTACTCATTCTTTACAACAACCGAATCAAAGTAGCGGTGTAACAGGCGGTAAGCCAGAACTAATTGCAACCATTGCTAAAGCCGCTATTGCTGTAGGTGCTGATGGTTTGTTTATAGAAACTCATCCAGATCCAGCAAATGCAAAATCTGACGGTGCCAATATGCTAAATTTAGCCTTACTAGAAGATTTATTAGTTAAGCTAATTCGCGTTAGACAAGCTGTTATATAAATGATTGGAAACAATATCTTTTTATCAGCTGAGTGGCGAAAGCTAGTATTGGCAAACTATGCGGTTGATAGAGAGATTTTGACCAAATACCTTCCTCCACTTACAGAATTAGACGATTGGCAAGGAAAATATTATGTTAGTCTTGTTGGGTTTATGTTTGTGAACACCAAATTAAAAGGCTTTAATATTCCATTTCATAGTAATTTTGAAGAAGTAAATTTAAGGTTTTATGTAAAGTACAAAGATGAAACCGGGACTTGGAAAAGAGGTGTTGTTTTTTTGAAGGAAATTGTGCCAAAAACAGCTATTACATTTATTGCAAATACCATCTATAAAGAGAATTATCAAACTTTGCCAATGAAACATCTTTGGGTGGAAAGCAATGATGACTTAAAAGTTGAATATGCTTGGAAAACCAAAAAATGGAATATATTCTCAGTAACAGCTAAAGCCCAAAGTGAAATTATCCCAGTTGGTAGTGAAGAAGAATTTATAACTGAACATTATTGGGGATATACCAAAATTGCAGCAAACTTAACTTCAGAATATGGTGTGGAACATCTCAGATGGGAAGTTTATCAGGTTAAGGAATGTAATATTGATGTGGATTTTGGATCAAATTACGGAGCTGAATTTAATTTTTTAAATAATACCGAACCTAATTCTGTAATGCTGGCAGAAGGTTCTCCAATCTACGTTCTTAAAGGCAAAAAAATTAGAAGTTAAATTCTATGGTAATCCCCACGCCAATCTTTAATGGCCAATTTAATATCCTTCGGAGATAGATTTTCTTTAATAGTTCTGTCTACAAGCGCAACAAATTCTTCATCATTTGCAAAACGCAAAGCGATTACTTGACTTACTTTTAATTCTTTTGGTAATAGTTTACCTGTTAAACTAAAGTACCTCAAATTTTCTTCAGCCTTAATAGCTCTATCTTGTGCTTTCAATGGAAATTGTCTAACATACCAAAATAAAATAATGGCAACAATAAATAAAATCAGTATCAACGCTGAATTATAATGATTTGCATTATTTAAAGAAAGATAAAAATTAATGGTTGCACCTATTGTTCCTGTGATTATAAAAAAGGAAAGTATAAAATGATATCCTTTAACATATCTGCTATGATTCTTGAAATTTTGTTCCATTAATTTTAAATGTTTGTAATCACAAATTCTGTTCTTCTATTTTGTTTTCTACCCTCATCTGTTGTATTATCCGATTTAGGTTTAGATTCTCCGTAACCTTTGAAAGTTAATCTTTTTTTAGCTATTCCTTTATTAATTAAATATTCATAAACAGATTTAGCTCTATTTTCTGATAGTTTTTCATTTAGTTTTATATCTCCTACATTATCTGTATGCCCTTCAATTTCTATAGTTAAAGTTGGATTGTTTTGTAATAAGTCTATGAGCAGGTCTAATTCTAAGATAGATGGTTGTAATAATTCATACTTATTGGTATCAAAGAAAATATTTTGTAAGGTTACATTATTTCCGATTTTAATCTTATCAAGTAAAATCTCTATCTCATATGGCTTGTTATTAGTTGTTTCATTCAGTCCAAAATGTTGAGAGTTAAATAAGTAACCTTCTGCATCTACATTAAATAAATAAGTATTGCCAGTGGGCATAACAGCCAAAAAATCTCCAGTTTCACTTGATGTATAATCATTAAAAACGGCATTTTTTGTTTGCAAATTAATAACCATAACATTAGCTTCTAGTAATGCTTTTGTCTCTCTATCTTTAACTATTCCTTTAACATAAGTAATAGGTAAAGGTTTTATCTGTTGCGGCAATTTAAAACGATAGATATCCTGATCGCCAAAACCACCATCTTTAATATTAGAAGAGAATAAGCCTTCTGTTCCGTCGGCAGTTACAATTAAACCAACTTCCTCATTAAAAGTGTTTATAGGATAGCCAAGGTTGATGGGAGTAGAAAACTCTTTATTTTCTCCTAAACGGCTGTAAAAAATATCTTTATTACCAAAACCTGGCCAACCATCAGATGAGAAATATAGTGTTTTGCCATCAGCATGCAGAAAGGGCGTGTTCTCGTCATAAGGTGTATTAATTTTGGGTCCTAAATTTACTGGTTCTGTCCATTGTCCTTCGTCTGTTAAATTGCTTTTCCATATATCATAGCCTCCAATACCTCCTGGTCTGTTACTTACAAAATAAAGTGTATTTCCATCAGGACTTATAGATGGTTGCGATTCCCAAAATTCTGAATTGATTACCTTACCTAAATTTACTGGTTTACCCCATTGGTTGCCCTCTTTTCTGGAAACATAAATATCACACCTGCCCAAACCTTCAGGCCTATTGCAGCCTGTAAAAAACAGATACTTACCATCTGGTGAGATAGATTGTGCACCTTCGTTATAATTTGGAGTATTGATCTGGTTACTTAATGGCTCGGCTTTTTGCCATTCGTTATTTTTTTTGGTAGAAGTAAAGAAATCTTCATTTCCATCTATAACTCTAGAAAAAATAATGGTTTGGCTATCAGCTGTTAATGCCGGAAAATAATCTCTATTTGCACTATTGATATAAAAACCCATGTTAATGGGCTCATATTTAATCGGCGATTTAATGGCAATCGATGCAAAATCACAATCTAAAATGTATTTTTTTGTTTTATTGATATATTCTTCATCATTTCCTTTATAAACCTGCTGAAAAGTTTGAAAATTTGATTGAGCCTGAATATATGCTCCAGATAACAACTCGCTTTCTCCCAAAACATAATAAATTCTGGCTTCAACGGCTGCAGCAGATGTTATTGCTTTTTTATAATGATCAGCAGCTTTTGGATAATCTTTTAGCCTTTTGTAAACATCTCCCAGCTGGATGTGAGCCAGTTGAAATTTCGGATCAGCTGTTACGGCTTCATCCAAATATTTGATAGCCTCATCAAATATATTTTGACGCAAATATTGTTGCGCATCTTCAAAACTCGACTGTGCTTTTTTATTAGTTGAGTTTTGAGCGTTAGCAGTTAAAGCCAAACAACACAAAATAAGTATCAAATATTTATACATCCATGCTAAGATTGATACTAACTAATGTAAATAAAATATCGAATATTAAGGAATGTTAAGGAATTTATGGGTTTGAAGTGAGATTTCCCATTTTGGGTTTGCCATTACATAATCTACAATTAATGGTGTCATCTCTTTAGATTTCGACCATTCTGGCTGTAGGTAAAGTTTGCAAGTAGGTGAAACACTTTCCGCATATTTTTCTGCCCATTCGAAATCGCTTTTATTAAATACAATTACTTTCAGTTCATCAGCAAAAGGGGTGATATCTGGTCGTGGTGCTTTAAATTTCTTGGGAGAAAGACAAATCCAGTCCCAAGTACCAGATAAAGGATAAGCTCCAGAAGTTTCAATAAAAGTTAATATGCCTTTATCTTGCAATTTCTTAGTCAGGTAATCTAAATTATAGATTAATGGTTCTCCACCAGTAACCACCACAGCTTTACCAGGAAAAGTATCTGCTTTTTCTACAATGTCATCAGAAAGTGTTAGCGGATGTAGTTCTGCATCCCAACTTTCTTTTACATCACACCAATGGCAACCTACGTCACAACCTCCTAAACGAATAAAATACGCTGCTTTCCCCGTATTGTACCCTTCGCCTTGTATCGTATAAAATTCCTCCATTAAAGGAAGTAGTGTGCCATCTTCTGGTATATTGTGTGCCATTTCGTAAATTAGAGCGCAAATATACACATTCAAAAAAGTAGAAAAGATGATTTGGGTAAAGGTTTTGTCAAAACAAGAAGCTGAAAGAGAAGATTTTGTAGAGATGGCGAAGGCAGATGGCAAGAAAATATGTCTAATTAAACATCAGGGAAAGTTTTCTGCAGTCCAAAATACCTGTCCACATGCTGGCGGCATTTTAAGTGGAGGTTGGTGTAAGGAAGGAAATATAATCTGCCCAATACATCGCTGGGAATATAATTTAACTACTGGAAGAGGAGCAGAAGGGCAAGGAGATTACATTGATATTTATCCAACAGAGTTAAGAGCAGATGGACTTTATGTAGGTTTTAAGCAAAGCTGGATTAAAAAAATGTTTTCTTAACCTTTTCTTATGTAAGTCATCATTGTGAGGAACTAAGCAATCCTAAAGCATTATAGGAGACATAGCAAAGGTTTTAAGATCGCGTGCCTCGCAATGACGAAAACATAATTATATTTTCTTAATTCAACAAATACCGATTAAAAAATTCCTTGCAATCTACAACTTCAATTTCTGAAAAATAAAAGTCGCTGGTATCTTCAGTAATGATACAATCACAATTACTTTCTTTTGCTGCATAATATTCTAAACCATCTTCAAAATCATGGATCTTTTTATTATGAAGCGTTTTTGTCACGCCATCCTTAAGGTTTGTTGCAATTAAGATATGATGACAGAGCAAATCAATTTTTTGTTTGGCTAGCTGTCTACCATGCTTTTTCTCTGCAAAGTAAAAAGTAATAGCCAAACAAATAGGAGAAATATAAACTTGATATTTAGAGCGATTTGAAGCTAAACTTAGAATCCTTGATGAATAAGTAAAGAGTGGGTATTCTTTATTTAACACCGAAACCAAAACATTGGCATCTAAAAACAACCTCATTCTAATTTCTTAGAAGAGAAAAAATCATCTTTGGCCGACTTACGAGAAGGTTTAGTTTTTTTATACTCGATTTCACCTTCAGCAGCCGTACTTACCCAATCTGATATAGGAAAATCTTCTAGAGATTTATATTCTTTAGTTGTAACTTGAATTAAAAGGTGCTCTATTAAACGAGATAAACTGATATTGTTAGCTGCTGTATATCTTTTTGCCCTAGCTACAACATCCTGATTAAAGCTTAAAGTTAATTTCGCATCCCTGTTTCTCTGATTTTATAATCAAACATAATAAATTTATACGTGAATTTAAAATTGTTTATACGTATGGTTGTTGTTAAACTTTAGTCTTTCCGCTTTCAGCTTAAGAATAAACCCCTTTTTTAGCGGAAGATAACGTATTCTTCAACAAGCCTACAATAGTCATCAAACCAACGCCACCAGGTACTGGCGTAATCCAAGATGCTTTTGGAGCTACATTTTCGAAATCAACATCTCCATACAATTTAAAACCAGATTTTGTTTCAGTTGAAGTTTCTCTGTTGATACCTACATCGATGATTATTGCACCAGTTTTAACCATATCAGCAGTTACGAAGTTTTTTCTACCGATAGCTGCCACAACAATATCACCCTGCAAAACCATTTCCTTTAGGTTGTGGGTTTTGCTGTGCGTAAGGGTTACTGTACAGTTTCCTGGGTTTGCATTACGAGCCATTAAAATACTCATCGGACTGCCTACGATGTTACTTCTACCAACTACAACACAATGTTTTCCTGTAGTATCGATATTATAAGCTTGTAACATTAAAAGAATGCCATAAGGTGTAGCAGGAATAAAACAAGGCAAATTACGCATCATTCGTCCTAAATTCACAGGGTGGAAACCATCTACATCTTTGCGGTAATCTATCGTTTCAGTAACTTTTTCAGGGTCGATATGTTTTGGTAAAGGTAATTGCACAATTAAACCATCAACATCAACATCTTTATTAATTTCTTCAATTTTTGCTAATAATTCAGCCTCTGTAACCGAATTATCATATCTAAATAAAGAAGATTTAAAACCAACTTTCTCACAGTTCTTCATCTTACTAGCAACATAGGTCTCGCTACCACCATCGTTACCAACCAATATGGCAACCAAATGAGGTTTACGTCCACTTTGTGCTAAAAAAGCTGCTGCTTCTGCTGCTATTTCTGTTTTTATCTTTTCTGATGCGAATTTGCCGTCGAGTAGTACCCCTAAATCCCCTGAAGGGGACTTTGAATTGATGTCGTTCATATCCTGAATAAATAATTTAAATTTCAACTCCCCCTTCAGGGGGTTGGGGGGGGTTAATCTAATTTTAAAACTGCCATAAACGCTGATTGTGGAATTTCTACGTTTCCAACTTGGCGCATACGTTTTTTACCTTTTTTCTGTTTCTCTAATAACTTACGTTTACGAGAAATATCACCACCATAACATTTAGCGGTAACATCTTTACGTAAAGCACTAAGCGTTTCACGGGCAATAACTTTTGCACCGATTGAAGCTTGAATTTTAATTTCAAATTGCTGACGAGGGATTAATTCTCTCAACTTTTCGCAGATTTTTTTACCAAAATCATATGCATTACTACGATGAATTAAGGAAGACAAAGCATCAACTGGTTCATCGTTAATTAACATATCTAAACGAACCAAATCAGACTTACGATAACCCACTTGATGGTAATCGAAAGATGCATAACCTTTAGAAATGGTTTTCAATTTATCATAAAAATCAAATACAATTTCGCCCATTGGCATTTCGAAAACCAACTCAACTCTGTCTGATGTTAAGTAAGATTGATTTACAATCGTTCCTCTTTTCTGAATACATAGCGACATTACTGGGCCAACAAAATCAGCTTTGGTAATAATATTTGCTTTGATAAATGGTTCTTCAACAGAATCTAATTTACTTGGATCAGGCAAATCAGATGGATTATTTACAAAAATTTCTTCTCCTTTAGTTGAATGTGCAATGTAAGATACGTTAGGAACAGTAGTAATTACCGTCATATCAAATTCACGCTCCAAACGCTCTTGGATAATCTCCATGTGCAGCATTCCTAAGAAACCACAACGGAAACCGAAACCTAAAGCAGCAGAACTTTCTGGTTCGAAAACGATAGAAGCATCATTAAGTTGCAATTTGTGCATTGCCTCACGTAGTTCTTCAAATTCGTCCGTATCAACCGGATAAATACCAGCAAATACCATTGGCTTTACTTCTTCAAAACCTTGAATTGCATCTAATGATGGTCTTGCAGTAGTCGTAATTGTATCTCCAACTTTTACTTCACGAGCTTCTTTAATGCCAGAAATAATGTAACCAACATCTCCAGTTTTAACAGAACTTCTTGGCGACATATCTAGTTTCAAGATACCAACCTCATCAGCTAAATATTCTTTACCAGTATTAATGAATTTTACTTTATCACCTTTTTTAATTTCGCCGTTTACAACTTTATAATAAGCAATAATTCCTCTAAATGAGTTAAATACGCTATCAAAAATCAGCGCTTGTAAAGGTGCTTCTGGATCTCCAACTGGTGCCGGAACTCTATCTACAATTGCTTGTAAAATTTCAGGAATTCCCATTCCTGTTTTACCAGATGCAGGGATAATATCTTCTCTTTTACAGCCAATCAAATCAATAATTTGATCTTTTACTTCTTCTGGCATCGCTCCAGGTAAATCCATTTTATTTAAAATCGGAATGATTTCTAAATCATGCTCCAATGCTAAATAAAGATTTGAAATTGTTTGTGCTTGTATACCTTGTGAGGCATCTACAATTAACAATGCTCCCTCGCAAGCAGCAATAGAACGAGATACTTCATAGCTAAAATCAACGTGTCCGGGTGTGTCAATTAGGTTAAAATTGTACTCCTGACCATCGATCTTGAAATTCATTTGTATAGCATGACTTTTAATCGTGATACCACGCTCACGCTCCAAATCCATATTATCAAGCAATTGGGCTTGAGATTCGCGTTGAGAAATCGTCGCTGTATATTCTAATAACCTATCCGCTAAAGTACTTTTACCGTGGTCTATATGTGCAATTATGCAAAAATTACGTATGTGCTTCATCTTTGTGCAAAGATAGGTTTTTAAAGGTAAAATGGAAGAGGGAAAATGGAAGATATTTGGTCAAAAAAATAGTTAATTGAAAAGCAATTTCAGTGGTGTTTTTGTCAGTTCAGTCCAGCTTTACACTCTATCTTTTTAGCTGTCCTTCGACAGGCTCAGGGTGACAGCTAAAAAGGATGTCGTTTCAATCTGGTTTAGATGACAAAGGTTTATACTACTATTAAACTAAAAATATCCAATATTATCAATTATAAATGATTGTCTTGGATATGCGTTTCAGATTTATACCATTCATTTTTTGCTCTAGATTTACAGGTATATCTTTTATAATGATGAAATCTTTATTTAAATAGAAAACTTCAACTGTTCTACTTCGAAATCCTAGTGCACCAACATCTCTTCTTTGAAATTCTATTGTTTTATCTGGCGAATTTTGTTTTCGTATAAAACACTTTCAACTTTCCAAACACTCATTGCATAGAAAATATTTATTGGACCTAAAGTAATTATTGATATACAAATAATCAATGAAAATACCATTCCTAATATCTTTTTACCTGTGTTTTTAATTAGAAAGAAATTTGAAATCAAAACCAATGGAGTTCCAAATACGAAGAGGTAATAAACAGATGATTTGATAGGCTGACTAATAATCTCAAAACCAGTAAAAGCTTCTTAAAAAAAATACACCTACATTAAGGGTATAAATCGCATTATATGTTGGTATTAGTATTTTTCTGTTCATTTGAATCTATTTAATCGTTATCTCATCAAAAAAAGTATGTGCTTTACCACCAGCACCTTCATGCCAAGCAGGTAATTCTCCGTAATTTTTAGCTATGATTTTAATATATTGGCAATCTGCATTAACTTTTATACCCAATTCCTTAATTTGGATAGTGTAATCTTTGGCATCAGCTGGAGCTTTCACTTTTCCAATCAATTTAAAATTCATATCATCGCCTGCAGTATAAAATTCAGTTTCTGGCGGAAAAACAATCCACGCATTAGTGTCTTGTAGAGCGCTAATACTTATTGAATTTACAAGTTGCGTTTTACCTAGATCTAAAATCCCCTCGAAATTTATTCCCCAGAAACCTTGCCACCTGTTACCAACTCTCCAATTGATAGAGCCTCTAACACCATCTATTAGTGCATCATTTCCTCCGCCAGTAAAACTTTTATTGATTTCACTATTAATTTTAATGCTAAAATTATTGTTAATCTTTTTATAATTCGCCGTACTAACATAACTTGTATTAAACCCTTTTTTATAAGCAATGGCATTCACAGTTGCATCTTTATCAATGCTAAATGGAGTAATATATTTTGTTGAATTTTGATTCGGTATTGAACCATCCAAGGTGTAATAAATCTCTGTATTGGCTAGGGCAGAAGTAATGCTAACTTCAGCTTTCTCCTTAAATGTTTCTTGCGGACCATCAATAATTGGGTTTGGAACAATCAGGTTTTCTGTAATTTTCATTACAGGTTTCTGTAAGCTATTCAAGTATTTCATTTCCGGCGTAGCCGACAAATCAAAGTTTAACTTCGCTCCATTTGCTAAATCTGCAAAGTTTAAAAATAATTTATTGTGAGCTTTTCCATTTAAAGAAATTCCCTTAAGATAATAATTATCATTATTTCTAGCAGGAGCGGAAATGATTAATTTTTTTCCATTCTCTAAACTAACCGTCATCTTTTTAAACCAAGGTGTACCAATGTTATATATATTATTTCCTGGAGAAACCGGATAAATTCCCATCGCACTCATTACTAACCAAGCACTCATCTGTCCGCAATCTTCATTTCCAGATAAACCATCTGGCTGATCGTGGTATTGCTCATTCATTATCTTATTAATGTAATACTGCGTTTTTTCTGGGTGCGAGGTGTAATTAAAAAGATAAGCCATGTGATGGCTTGGCTCATTTCCATGAGCATATTGACCAATTAAACCCGTAATATCACTTTGGTCGCGACCAGTTAAACCTTGCTTGGTTGTAAATAATTCATCAAGCTTCGTTTGGTAATTTTTTTCGCCACCCATCAAATCCATATGACCGTTGATATCTTGTTGGGTACTAAAACTGTAATGCCAAGAATTGCCTTCGGTATAATTGTTATTTACTTCAGTTGGGTTAAATGGTTTCCACCAGCCACCATTATTTCTAGCTCTAATATGTCCTGTTGAGGGATCATAAACGTTTTTCCAGTTTTGTGCTCTGGTTATGTATGTCTGATAATCAGCCTCTGCGCCAATCATTTTTGCAAATTGAGCAATACACCAATCGTCATAAGCATATTCTACTGTTTTTGAAGCACTTTCATGCTCTACATCAGCCAACACAGCACCATTTTTTGCATAAACATCAATACCAAATTGTTTACGATTTACGGCATGTTTCATAGCTTCTAAAGCTAATTTGGTATCAAAACCTCTAATTCCTTTGGCATACGCATCTGTAATTACCGGAATGGCATGATTACCAATCATACAAAATGTTTCATCATTTGCCAATGGCCAAACAGGTAATTGCCCGCCTTGCTGGTGCATGGCCAAAAACGTTTTAATAAAATCTAAAGTTCTTTTTTTATCAATTAATGTGAGTAAAGGATTTTCTGTTCTGTATGTATCCCACAATGAGAAAACCGTAAAATATTCAAAGTCTTTAGCGGTATGAATTTTATTATCCAAACCACGGTATTTACCATCAACATCCATATATAAATTAGGATTAAGTAAACTATGGTAAAGTGCAGTATAAAAAGTAGTTAATTGTTTTTCATTTGTACTTTCTGCATCAATTTTTGAAAGTTCTTTGTTCCATGCTATTTTAGCTTTAGATAAGACTTTATTGAAATCGAAACCATCCAATTCTGCATCTAAATTCTTCAATGCACCTTTATCGTTAACTGCTGAAATGGCAACTCTAGAGAGAATTGCCTCTTGGTTACTTGTAGAAAACTGAATGTATAATTTGATATTGGTGCCTTTTGCTTTTTTGACGCCCGGTTTTAATTCATTATCAACAACAATTCCGTAAGCTTTAAAAGGTTTGTTATAACGAACATGGAAATATAATTCTTGTCCAGTTGCCCAAGCTTTAGATTTTCTGTAACCTTTAATTTCTCTATCATTTACAATCTCAATCCAACTGTCTAAAACCTTATCTCTATGTTTTAAATCGATAATAATATTTGCTTCATTAGATTTTGGATAGGTGAATTTATATAATCCAGAACGTCTTGTAGCTGTTATTTCTGCTTTAACATTATACTTATCTAAAAAAGTGCTGTAATAACCAGTGCTTGCTTTTTCATTTTTCTTTTGAAAAGGAGATGCATATTGTGTGTTCAGAAATTGAGGTTTACCAACTGTAGGCATAAACAAGAAATCACAATAATCTGGAATACCGGTTCCACTTAAATGTGTTTGAGAAAAGCCGTAAATGGTATTGTCTGTATAATGATAACCAGAACAGCCATCCCAACCTTCCAATCGGGTATCTGGCCCAGGTTGTATCATTCCAAAAGGCAAGGCAGGCCCTGGGTAAGTGTGCCCATGACCACCAGTGCCGATAAATGGATTTACATATTGGTTATAATCTCTTTTGGTTTGAGCATTTACCAGTTGAGATATCAATAAAAGGAGGATGATTATTTTAGGGAATTTCATTTATATTAATTTGTGGTAGCCTTTTCTTCAACTCTTTTCATTCTCGAAAATGGGTAGCCATTGCACCCTTTTTTAGGATTATGCCTATCCACATAAGCTGTTTTTTCAGCAATTTCATCAGTTTCTGCATCGTAAACTGTTAAGCAAAAACCCCATAAATAGGGATCCATTCCGGTAAAAGTCATGTAATCGATACGGGTATATTTATTTGCATCTGCTTTGTTAGCAGCTGCATTTTTAGCAACTAAATACTGCTTTTCTGGATTCCATTTTATGATATGGTATTTTGTGTTTGGATTTTGGACCCAAAGTGTGTCATTTATGGTATACGTTATTTTATAATCATCCGTAAAACTACCAAGTGCAAATTCAGGTGCTTTTGGTTTTGTGGTTTGTGCATTTGCAATAAACGCAAATGTGAGAAGAATTATAAGGATGTTTAATTTTTTCATTTTATATTTTTTTATTTTGAACTTTCCGTCACCCTGAATTTATTTCAGGGTCTTTTGTGCAGGAAAGATGCTGAAATAAATTCAGCAAGACGCAATGGCTAAGCATCGTTGTTGTTTCGTTTCCTAAGACACCGCCCGATAGTTAGCTTCTTATTCTTTCAACCATCTTTTCTACCAACTCCACTGAGGTTTGTTCATATTGATATTCATCCTTTACGCTTCCCATTTTGGTTGTTTGATTACGGTATTCCATTTTACTTTTAATTACCACTCTAGCAGACGAATGGAAGTTTTGAGCGCCAGTTTTTGAGGCTATTTCTTTAATATTATTAGGATTTATTCCTGCTCCAGGCATAATTTCAATTCTTCCGTTTGCTTGTGCAACTAATTTAGAAATATTGGCTATTCCATTCAAAGCATTTTCGGCTCCTCCAGAGGTTAAAACCCTTACAAACCCGATTTCAATTAAATCTTCTAATGCTTTTTCTAGATCGTTGCTCATATCAAAAGCCCTATGAAAAGATACAGGCATCGGATTTGCCAGTTCTATCAATTCAACACAACGTTCTTTATCTACATTGCCATTGGGCAATAAAATGCCAATGACTACGCCATCACATTCCAAAGATTTACAGATTTTGATGTCTTCTTTCATTAATTCGAATTCATCATCACTGTATAAAAAATCCCCACCACGAGGGCGAATAATTGGCCAAATCTCAATGCTTAATTTCTGTTTACACATTTTAATCTGTGCATAACTTGGAGTAGTGCCACCCTCAGCCATGTTTTCGCATAACTCTACACGATTTGCACCACCTTTTTCTGCCGCAAGCGCTGAGGCAAATGAATTTGCGCAGATTTCCAATTTATTTGAATGTGATGAGGAATTGTTCATTATTCTTCTTCGTCTACTAAGCTTAAAACTTTCCAGCCTGTAAGTGTTTAATTTTTGAATTGAGCTGCCTCCATCAGGATACCAACATACTTCTGTAATTATCCAATGGTTGTCTGTAATTTTTTCTCTTTTAGGAAATCCACTTTGTAAATTAGAAAAATCTGGAAAGCCATGTTTTTCCATATTATCAATAAACGAAAGTTCCAGTACCTCTGCAGCTTCTTTAACGATTTCTTCATCAAACTCCATTTTCATTTTAGAAACAAGCATCATTTTTGCTTCTTCATAAAAATCTTTGCATGACAATGCAGCTTCTAAATTTTTATCTGAATAAGCTTTTTCTAATGCCAAAATAGCACCTTCTGGCGTTTCAAAGTTTGGTTTAAAGTGGTCTACGCCTTCATCTATGTATAAATTTATACTTTCATCAAATGCACTTTTATCTTTATCAGGAATGCCATCTCTTATTGCTCTAATGGTATAGCCGCCAACTAATCTGCCATCTTCTATAATCATCCAATCAGAAATTTGATCTCGGCTAATGCCAATCATTTGATCTAGTTTTACGGTTTTTACATCAACAGGTTCATTGCCAACAGTTCCATAAAGATTTCCTTCGTCATCAAAATGAGGATCTGTTAGCCAAATATGTTCGCCATTATCGCCATCTATAATTAATACTTTAACAGAGAAATAAGACTGATGTTGCTGAGGTGCTTTAAGACTTTCTTCGAAATACCAAAGCGTTAATTTGGCTTTTTCGATTGCCCAATTCATACGCTCGTCTTCATTTGGCACATAAACCATGTCTGGTTCGCCTTCACGTTCGGCCACATTTTTTTTGCCGAAAATTTTAGATAATAATCCCATAATTTTTGTTTTTAGGTAAATAATATGATTTGATGGGATGATTATTTCAGTTTTAACACCCCCTTAAGGGGGTTGGGGGGTTAATAGTAACTTTTTCCTTTGATCACTAGATCTTGTTTTTGCGTATCACAAACAGCATAAGTGAAACCTTTTTGTATGGCATAAGCGCCATACTCGCCTTTTTTATTCATGGCTAAAAATCCAACCTGAATATCTTTAGCAGTTTCTGGTTTTTTTCTGATGATACGCATCACTGCTTCTTTACAAGCATCTTCAGGCGAATAACCTTGTCGCATCAGTTCTACTACCAAAAAAGAGCCCACATTCCTTACCACTTCTTCGCCAACACCTGTTGAGGTAGCGCCGCCAATTTCGTTATCTATAAATAAGCCAGCACCAATAATTGGGCTATCTCCAATTCTGCCATGAAGTTTATAAGCCATTCCGCTTGTGGTACATGCACCAGAAAGATTTCCGTTTGCATCCATGGCTATCATGCCAATGGTATCATGATTGTATTTATTTCCAGGTAATTTATTTGGAGCGGCCTTGTCATAGAGTTTATTCTCTATATTCATTACTGGTTCATATTTAGCAGTTTTTAGCCATTTTTTCCAAGCTTTTTCTGCAGATGGGGTAAGTAGATTAATTTTTTCGAAACCCTGTTCCAAAGCAAATTGTAAAGCGCCATCGCCAGCTAACATTACGTGAGGCGTTTTTTCCATCACTTTGCGTGCTACCGAAATGGGATGTAAAATATGCTCTAATGCTAATACAGCGCCTATATTACCATTTTCATCCATAATGCAGGCATCTAATGTTACTTTGCCATCTCTATCTGGCAAGCCACCATAACCTACAGATTGGTTACTCTCATCAGCCTCTGGCACCCAAACACCTTGCTCAACGGCATCCAATGCTCTTCCGTTTTTGCTCAAGATTTTCCATGCATCGGCATTTGCAGCCACGCCAAAATCCCAAGTCGAAATTACAATTGGTTTATTGATTGTTGGTGATAAAGTATTAGTAATAGATGAAGCCATGCTCGTTTTATCAACGGCTAATAATGCTGTTGAAAGGGCAGTAGCTTTAATAAATTTTCTTCTGTTTAACATGTAGATGGTAGTAGTTTAGCTTAAATTAAAGTCATCGGCATCCTTTAAAAAAGGAAATTGCCTTCTTATTTTTTCTAGGTCTGGATAATTGATGCTAAATGTATACAAATCTTCATCTTCTGGTTTGTAATAAACTGTATTTCCATAAGGATCGATACACATCGAATGCCCACTATGATAAACTTGGTTACCATCATGACCAACACGATTAACGCCGATTACATAACTCTGGTTTTCTATAGCACGAGCATGAATTAAAGTTCGCCAATGAGATGAACGTTTATCTGGCCAGCTGGCAACGAGCAATAAGATGTCATATTCTTCATTTTTATTCCTTAACCACACCGGAAAACGTAGATCATAACAAATTGCTAGCCTGATTTTCCAACCTTTTAGCTCAACAATAAGTTGATTAATTCCCGGTTGGAAATTTTTATCTTCATCGCCCATGCCAAATAAGTGATGTTTATCATAATGTTGGTATTCTCCTGTAGGCAACATCCAGATCATTCTATTAAAATAATTACCATCTTCTTTAATAATTAAACTTCCGGTAATTACACAATCGTAATCTTTTGCAGTTTTAGCCAACCATTGCATGGTTTTTCCGTCCATTTCTTCAGCCATTTCTTCGGCTTTCATGGTAAAACCAGTGTTAAACATTTCTGGTAAAACAATTAAATCTGTTTTTTCACGAACACCACCAGATAGTCTTAAGCTGATATTCTGTAAATTTTTATCGATATTTTCCCAAAACAAGTAAGCTTGAAAGACCGTAATCTTTAAGTTCTGTATGTTCAAATATTGTGGACTTTCCATTTTTATAATTTTAATTTAGGGATGAAAATTATACTTTTAATAGTCTTTCAATAGCGTTATGTAGTGTATCTTCTTTTTTAGCAAAACAAAACCTTAGTATTTTGGCATCGTTACTCTTTGTGTAAAATGCCGATACAGGAATGCTAGCTACACCAAAATCTGTAATTAATCTTTTAGCAAAATCGGTATCCTTTTCGTCGCTAATCCCATCATAACTTACGCACTGAAAATAAGAACCTTTACAAGGTAATAATTTAAATTTAGTCTTGCTTAATAGACCCCTGAACAAGTCTCTTTTTTCTTGAAAATAGCTTGATAGATTTTCGTAAACTGGCTCGTTTTTTAAATAATTAGCAATACCCATTTGCATAGGTGTATTTACACTAAAAACATTAAATTGATGTATTTTTCTAAATTCAGTAGTTAATTTAGCAGGAGCAAGGCAATAGCCTAATTTCCAACCAGTAGTGTGTAATAATTTACCAAATGATGCCACAATAAAACTCCGTTCTTGCAACTCTGGGTATAAAGCTACACTTTGGTGTTTTTCTCCATCAAAGATGATATGTTCATAAACTTCATCGCTTAAAATTAACACATCTGTATTCTTAGTTAGCTTGATTAATGCATCAATATCTTCCTTACTTAAAATACTACCAGTTGGGTTTTGTGGACTGTTTAAAATAATCATTCTGGTATTGGCCGTAAAAAGCTTTTTTACCATTTCCCAATCAATTTTATAATCAGGTCCATGTAGCTCAAATGGCTTAACTAGGCCACCTAATAATTTAACCGTAGGCGAGTAACAATCATAAGCAGGTTCGAAAATAATCACTTCATCTCCAGGATTAATTATCGCCGTTAAAGCTGTAAAAATTGCTTGAGTGCCACCTGCAGTTATGGTAATCTCAGTTTCAGGATCGTAATCTGCGTTGTAAAGCTTCTTGGTTTTATCTGCTATTAAAGTCCTCAATTCTAATAATCCTGGCATTGGTGCATACTGATTATAGCCATCTTTCATGGCTGCAGTAACAAAATCAATCAACTTTGAATCTGTAGGGTAATCTGGAAAACCTTGAGAAAGGTTAATGGCTTGGTGGTCTTGGGCTAGTTTAGACATTACCGAAAAGATAGTAGTGCCTACAGTAGGTAGTTTAGAATTTATAAGTATCATGTATTACGAAAATAGCAATTATCTATCAAAAGTTAAGCTACCGTTGCATAAATGATATTTTATTGATGAACGTTATTGGTTGTTTTGATTTTGTTTCTGCCAACTAATAAGCAGAGAATCCCAATTATAGCAGCAATAGTCATTACAGCGGGCATTGGCCAAACTACATCGGCGGCAAACATACTTATTATTGCTGATGCCAATGCGCCTAAACCCATTTGCAAAGCGCCCATTAAAGCCGATGCACTTCCCGCATTTTTGGTAAATGGAGCTAAAGCTAAAGCAGATGCATTTGGATTGATAAACCCTAAACAGCCCAAAAAACCTGCAATAAATGCAATTGTGATATATAAATCTAAAAGATTATTGATGGCAAATATTAAGAATAAAATGCTGATGGCTACTTGTGCAATTAGCGCCCAAAATACAATTTGTTTACTGCTAAACCATCTTAAAATGAAGCTGTTGATCTGGCTAAAGCCAATAAAAAATACAGATAGCAAGGCGAATATCCATCCATAACCTGTTTCGCTTACTTTGTAAATATCCATAAAAACTACAGGCGATGAAGAAACATAAGCAAATAAACCACTAAACGTTACAGCACTAATTAACGCATAAGTATAAAAGCTTGGTTCTTTTAATACAATGAAGAAATTAGTTAAAATTGGTTTTGGTTTTAAGGAATAAGATGGATCTGGTTGGTAACTTTCAGGAAGCCAAAAGAAAGCAGCCAGAAACATTAACAACGCCATTACGCCTAAAAATACGAATACAGATTGCCAGCCTAATGCAGTAATTAAATATCCTCCAGCTGTGGGCGCTAACATAGGCGAAACTGCAATTACCAACATTAAAGAAGCAAAAACTTTTGGGCTTTCTTCTACTGAAAATAAATCGCGAACCATAGCAATAGCAGCTACAGATGCCGCACAACAGCCAATAGCTTGTATAAACCTGATCACAATTAATTGATCTATTGACGTTACAAGCAAGCAACACAATGATGAAATAATGAAAAGCACCAAACCAAAATACAATGGTTTTTTCCTGCCAAATTTATCTAATAGCGGCCCGTAAAGTAACTGCCCAGCAGAAATACCTATAAAAAAGGTAGATAAGGATAACGATACGCTAGGAACATCAGTATTTAGATCTGTTGCAATAGCCTTAAATCCAGGCAAGTACATATCTATAGAAAATGGTGCTAAAGCAGCTAAAGAACCTAAAATAAGGATGAGAAAAAATGATTTAGATTTTGCCATGTGATTTTTGAAGTCGCAAAGATGAATAATTAACATTTCTCGCAAGTCTACCATTTGTAAAAATCAAATGATAATAATGGTAACAGATGCTTAAAATTTCGTTTATATTAAATTAGTTGTATTTTAGCTATATGACTTTTAAAACCAAAGAAAGCCGATTGCTCCTTATTCTAGGTGCATTTTTTGTGGCAAATGCCATATTATCAGAATTTATCGGTGTTAAGATTTTCTCAGTTGAGGAGACTTTGGGGTTTAAAAAGTTCGATATTAACTTATTTGGTGTTCCCGACCTTTCTTTTAACATGTCTGCTGGTGTTTTAACCTGGCCTATCATTTTTATAATGACAGATATTATCAATGAATATTTTGGGGTAAAACAGGTTCGATTTTTATCTATTTTAACTAGTGTATTAATTGGTTTCGCTTTCTTGGTAGTTTGGTTAGCCATGAAACTACAGCCTGCAGATTTTTGGATTATTAATAAAGTTGATGGTAAGGATGTGAATATGATTTCTGCATTTGATGCCATTTTTGGTCAGGGAATGTGGATTATTGTTGGTTCTATCACTGCATTCTTAATTGGTCAAATGGTTGATGTATTGATTTTTCATCGAATAAAAAAGTTTACCGGCGAAAAAGCACTATGGTTAAGGGCAACGGGTTCAACTTTGTTTTCGCAATTGATCGATAGTTTTGTTGTTATTTTCATCGCATTTTACCTAAATCCCGCTTACCACTGGAGCTGGCAAATGGTTGCCGCAATTGGTTTGGTTGGTTATACCTATAAATTTATCGTCGCCCTGGCTATGACACCAATTCTTTATGTGGTACATGGAATTATAGATCGTTACCTGGGTAAAGATTTAGCACATAGAATGATAAAAATGGCTGGTAGAGGATAAACATGCAAGACAAAACATTATTGGCGCTAACCTTTATTAGGCAAATCGTACTTCCATTGCCTGGCGTAAATGAGCAATACCTTTTTGATACGCCAGCATTTTATGTCAATAAAAAAATATTTGCTGGACTTAAAGAAGACGAAGAAAATTTGGTCATCCACACTGTTGAAAGAGAAATATGGATGGAAAAGGATAGTCAAACATTTTTCATCACTGATCATTATCTCAACTATAAATACATGTTGGTTAACTTAGATCGGGTTGATCCAGAAGATTTAAAATCGCTATTGTTAACTGCGTATAAAAATAGGGCAACCAAAAAGCAAATCAGCGAGTTGGGTTTCTAAATCCAATTGTTAATTTTATTGAAAAAATCAAAATTATCAACACAAAAAGGTTTTTATGATGTTATTCATTATATAAACCAATTTTTGAATGGCGCTTTCCTCAAAAGGATTTTTAGATAGTTTAGAGCAATTGTTAATAGGAGATGAGGAATGGATTTTCATTCCAGAAATCATGATCAGAACATTGGTTATGTATCTAATTGTTTTGATTAGCCTTAGAACTTTAGGCAAAAGAGGTGTAAAGCAATTATCGGTATTTGAATTGGTGGTTATTATAAGCTTAGGTTCTGCTGCTGGGGACCCTATGTTTTACAGAGAAGTGGGCCTAGTTGCTGCGTTGGCAGTTTTTATAGTAATCGTAATTGCTTACAAAATAACTTCACACTTTGTAAGCAAAAGTAAAAAAGTAGAAGAACTGCTAGAAGGAAGTTGTACTTGTTTAATAGAGAACGGAACTTTTGCTATAAATAACTTTAAAAAGGAAGCGTTAGCGCAAGATGAGTTCTTTTCAGAATTAAGATTGAAAGGGGTGTCTCATTTAGGGCAGGTAGAATTAGCCATAATCGAAACCAATGGAAGTATAAGTGTTTTCTTTTATGATGATAAAGACGTTGGATATGGCTTGCCAATATTGCCAGCATTATTTTGTAGAAAGCAAATTGAAATATTAGAAAAAGGCTACTATTCGTGTAGTTTTTGTGGTTTTACAAACTTGCTTTCTGTTAATAAAAAAGTAGTTTGTAGAGATTGCCAAAAACAAGAATGGGTTAAATCAATGAATACTAAAAGAATAACTTAAAATTATAATGCAATATAATTGAAAAACAATAACTTAAATAATAATAACTGACATTCAGATAGCAAAAAACACTTTATTTTTTGTATCTTTGTGCAAATTTTTAAACATTAATGAAGATATTTATTACAGGCCTTCCGTTAGAAGTAGGGGAAGATGAATTAACAGCCGTTTTTGGTGATTTCGGTCAAGTAAAATCACTTAGAATTATTAAGGACCGTGAAACTAATCAGAGCCGTGGCTTTGGTTTTGTTGAAATGCCTAATGATGAGGAAGCTAGAGAAGCTATTAAAAGAATGAACGGTGGAGACTACAACGGTAACAGAATTAAAGTCGCTGAGGCTCAAGAAAAACCAAATACTGGTGGTGGTAATGCTGGTGGTGGTTTTAAACGTAACAACAACAGAGAGCGTAGCTACTAATTATTAAAACTCCTTCCCTAATAAAGTCTTTATTTAGGCTGAAGGATTTTTACGGATTAATATTTCTTCTACAAAGCTTACTAAAAGCTTCTATTAATATTTAATTGCGGATCTAGGTCCGCAATTTTTTTTCGTACTTCTTTTGCCAAATATTTATTTATATTTAAAAATCAAATATAAATCTTGGTATGAAGGTTGACTATATTGCGCTTTCTGTTCCCATATTTTTTTTACTCATTGGGATAGAGCTTGCGTACGATTTTTATAAAAAGCTAAAATACTACCGCTTTAACGACAGTATCTCTAATTTAAGCCAAGGCATAGGGTCTCAGGTTACTGGACTTTTTATGAAAACAGCGTTATTCTTTGGATATAAATACATTTTCGAGCATTGGCGTTTGTTTGATCTTCCTAAAAACATTTGGATATGGATAATTCTATTTATTGCGGTAGACTTTTTTTATTATTGGTTTCACAGGATGAGCCATCAGATTAATGCTTTATGGGCAGCTCACATCGTTCATCATCAGTCTGAAGAATATAATCTTACTGTAGCTTTACGTCAATCTTGGTTTCAAAGCTGGTTCTCCTGGGTATTTTATCTTCCATTGGCATTGATTGGTTTTGACCCCTTAATGTTTTTAACTTTAAGTGCATTTAATACTTTGTATCAATTTTGGATACATACTAGAGCAATTAAAAGCATGGGCTTTTTGGAGCACATCATCAATACGCCATCACATCATCGTGTGCATCATGGTTCTAATCCAAAATATATTGATAAAAATCATGCTGGCACCTTAATTATTTGGGATAAATTATTTGGTACTTTTCAAAAGGAAGAAGAGGATGTATATTATGGTATAACTACGCCATTAGCAAGCTGGAACCCCGTTTGGGCTAATGTACACTATTGGGTAGAACTTTGGAATAACGCCAAAAAATCTGACACCATAATTGATAAAATAAATGTTTTTATTAAACCGCCAGGTTGGTTTCCAGAAAAATTAGGTGGTTTTAAATATGCTCCAGAAATTGATATTGAAAATTATAAAAAATTTGACACTAGTTATAATTGGAACCTAATTCTTTATGTATTTTTTCAATTTATAATCGCTTTAACAATAGGCTCCATTTTGTTATTTCTATATACGAAAATGGAAATGCCTTTGGTAGTCTTTATGGCAGTTTTTACAATTGCAACCTTATTAAGTTGTGGGGGATTGTTAGAAAATAAACCTTGGTTAAGATATTTTGAGTATGCAAGACTAATATTGAGCTTGGCTGGATTATATCTTTTTAAAGACCTAACAATTTTTAATACATTAGCGATTAGTTCAATTGTAATCCAAATTGCTTCGTTAATCTGGTTTACTTATTTACAAAATTTAGAAATTAATGCTCAAAAAACACCTACAATTTAGCTTTGCCTTTGCCTTTATATTTATTGTTCAATTACTTTCCATAACCGATGAACATGCATCAAAATTAATTTTTGCAGATTTCCATTACATCATTAAACCATCAATTACCATTTCTTTGGTGCTATATGTTGCTGTAAAAACGAGGTTTAAAGGTCGTTTTAACAAAAGGATTTTTGCAGGATTATTTTTTGGCTTAATAGGAGATACATTTTTAATGTTTACCTATATAGAACCCAACTTCTTTATGTTTGGTTTAACGGCTTTTCTTATTGGTCACCTATTGTATATCTCTGCCTTTTATATAGATTATAAATGGAAACCAGCTATAGAAAAAACAGCAACATGGATTGCGTTAATTGTATTTGGTTTATTTTGTTTAGGTTTTTACTTGCTTTTAAGACCACATTTGGGTGAGATGAAAATTCCTGTAATGGTATATGCCTTTGTAATTTCTATGATGGCAATTATGGCAGTAAATAGAAAAGGTAGAGTAAATTCTTTCAGTTTCAAGTTTATTTTTTATGGTGCTATCTTATTCTTGATATCAGATTCACTATTAGCTTATAATAAATTTGTGCAACCCATTCCTTATGCAGATTTAGGAATTATGTCTACTTATATGCTTGCGCAATTTTTAATTACAATAGGTGCAATAGAAAGAAAATTAAAGAAACAGCTTCCTCAAGCAGAAAAATAGTTATTTCTTTTCTTTATCTAAGACTGTAAATATTTGCACAAGTCTTTCTCCATTCTCATCTACTAAAGTTAAGGTATGTTTACCTGAACTGGGGCTTATTGCTAGTTGATGGAAAGATTGAGTACTACCTACGTATTCATTATCTATATGCCAATATATTTTAGCATTTTGATTTCTATGTGCAGCATTTAAAACTACTTTACCTCTTGTTCCATTCAATTCAACAGGTATATAAACTATAGCATTGTTTTTTGGATAAATCATATCCATTGTTGTGTTGCCGCCAGCATCTTCGCAACCAGGTTTAAATGGTGGAAGAGTTTTATAATCGCTATTTTTTATTTTGTAATAATATTCCATTGATGGTGGCAAAATAAACCATTTAACGTGTTGCATTTGTGCAACGCTTTCACAATTATCATTAACTCTAAATGTTCCGGCTGCATTTAAATGTATTAATTTATGATATGGGCAGGTTCCAGTTTTTTCTCCAGCAAAAGGTATCAGTTCTGTAATTTTATCTGTGCAGTATTCGCTAGCTTTGTAGCCGCTTTGTTTACAAACCACTAATTTTTTAAGCTTAGTTGTTGGGGTTTTAAACCATTTAGAGTTTGGCAACTGTTTAAAAATATCGAATAATACTGGAGCTGCTACTTCAATACCTGTTAAACCAGGCCTGCCTTCTCCATCAGCATTACCCACCCAGACACAAACCACATAATTTGGCGTTAAACCAACAGCCCAAGCATCTCTAAAACCAAAGCTTGTTCCGGTTTTCCAAGCCACACGCTGCGATGATGAAAATTGCTCCCATAAACCTTCGTCTCCTGGTCGCATTACTTCTTCCATTGCATTAAATGTTGCCCAAATTGCGCCATGATCTAATACCGAATTCAATTCGATCTCATCTTTTTTAAATTCCTTTTTTGCGGCTTGCGTATAAATTTGATTATCGTAATCATGTGGATTATATCTCCCTTGGTATTCGTTAAAATGATTTAAGGTTCTAGCCATTCCCAGATAGCTTTTGGCTAAATCCCACATCGTAACTTCGCTACCTCCAAGTATCAAAGAAAGTCCATAATGATCTGCAGGTTGATTTAAAGTGGTAAAATTTAACTTTTTAAGTTTATCATAAAAACGCTCATATTTATACTGTTGCAGCATTTTAACCGCAGGAATGTTCAATGATCTACTTAAAGCTTTATCAGCAGAGATTGCTCCATCATAACCTAAATCATAATTTTGCGGCGTATAACCACTAATTTGCGTCGGAATATCCGCTATCAACGTGTGTGGTAAGATCATTCCATCACTTAACATACTTGCATAAAGTATAGGTTTTAAAGTGCTTCCAGGACTTCTTGGGGCTTTAATCATATCAACATGACTTTCCAAAGCTGGATTTTCGGGCTGATAGTTGTTACCTACATAGCCTTTTACCGATCCATTTTTCACATCAATTACTATTGCTGCAATATTATTGATGTCGTTTGCTTTATATCGATTATTATATCTTTTTAATAATTCATTTAGTTTAAGTTGAAGGTTATAATCAATAGTTGTAGTTAAGCTGGTTGTGTTAACTGCTAACAATTTTCTTTCCTCTTTAAATCTATTCAGCAGGTGAGGAGCGTTCTGCGGTAAAGGCATTGGCTTGCCTGGTATTGGTTCTGATTTAGATAAATTAGCGGTAGGCCGATCAATAATTTCAAGTTGAACTAATTTATCCAATAGATCGTTTCGCTTTTTAATTAAACGTTGCGAATTTTTTCCTGGATGAACCAAAGAAGGACTATTGGGTAGAACTGCCAACGTTGCCATCTCTCCCCATGATAAATTCTCTGGTTTGCGTCCAAAATATCGCCAGCTTGCAGCTTCTAAACCAACAACATTACTGCCAAATGGTGCATTAGATGCATATAAACTAATAATTTCATCTTTAGAGTTAGTAAATTCTAACCTAGTTGCTAACCATATCTCAATCAGTTTTTGCCAAATGCTGCGATTTTTCTTTCGAGATAGACGGATAACCTGCATAGTTAATGTGCTACCACCACTTACCACACTTTTGGCTTTAAAGTTTTGTTTCATCGCCCGGCTCATCGCAATCACATCAACTCCAAAATGAGAGAAAAAATGTTTATCCTCAAAAGCAGTAATACATTTCACAAATTTATCTGGTACTGTATCTGCTTTTGGAAAACGCCATTGACCATCGCTCGCAATTGATGCACTTAACAATTCGCCATTACTTGCTTCTAATACATAAGAAGTTGGGGATTTAAAAAGTTGTTTAGGCAGTGAAAAAAGGAAAAATATGAATACAGCAAAGCAAATGCTATCGGTAATTAATATTGCTTTGTATTTTATATTCATGCGTTTAATTGGATATTATCTTTGTATACAGCTAAATCTGCTATTATTAATTTTAACCAAAATATTGTTACAGGTTAAATTGATTTGAAAATGAGTGTCAGTATTTCATAGTATCTGAAGTCCCGCTATCCGTTTCTCCCGATTAAGATCCGATAGCTATCGGATCGGGATGCACTACTATCAGGTTTATAGAACAAAAAACAGTGTTTCAAACCATCGTTTATGTTCATCATTGCAAGAAGCGCAGCGACGAAGCAATCTTTCTAACAATGTAGATTGCTTCGTCGCTGCGCTTCTTGCAATGACAAGGTACCTAAGCCATGGTTCGTGTCTCCACGAACTATTTCTAAGCCAATTCTATTTCACAACTTGCACCCATTTGCCAGCTTGTGTGGCGCTAATATTGTTATTGTACATGGCTTCGCACTGCACAGCAGATAAATAATATTTACCTAAATAAGAAGCATTAAGCAATACTTTATAAGTTAGCGTTTCATTCTCTCTGATATTAAAATAAGTAAATACCCTGTCGTCCCTAATATCTCTATAGGTATAAGGTGCTGAAGCCAATACGCCTTCGTTATCATTTAATCTGGTATTGATAATTTCCCAGCCCGAAGGGAATATCTGCGTTAATGCCATTTGCTCGTAGTAACCCATTTTGCCAGGATTTTTAACTACAACTTCAGCATAAAAATCAGTTCCTTGTTTTAAAGTAGTTGGATCTAAAATTCTACCATTTAATGTTTTGTAGCTCACATTCATTTCTAAAACATCAGGTTTATTTGGCAAGTAATCATTTTGCCCAGCAACTGGCTGACCTTGCAATATTAACCTAACAAATAATACATTATTGCCATTATTGGTAATGCTAGCAGTATTATTTTTAAATGTAAGTGCAGTAGTATTGAGGTATTGTTCGCTAGCTACATTCCCTTTCAAGCCATCTAATACGTAACTATAGTTTAATTTATTAGCACTTGCATTTTGTCCACAGAACTTAGCAATAGCCAATAAACTGTATGCTGTGGTTTGTGTACTGTACCAAGTATTTTCACCTAAACGAGAAGCTAGTCTGGTTAAGAGTTTAGCTGCATTTGCTTTCTGGCCCATTAGGGTTAAAGTTTCCATAATCATCGCTTCATCTCTTAAATCAGATCCATAAGTTCCGCCTAGTTGGGTGTAAGCCTCAACTGACTGCGCTAAACCTTTAATTAATCCATTAGCTGCAGCAGATTGACCTGCCAATTGATATGCAGCCGCCAAACGCCATTTTGCTGAAACAGATAAATATTCAAAAGCTCTTAGCCTATTCATTGCAGCCATTTCTGGTTTTTTAGCTAAGGCTAAGAAATACAAACGATAGGCTTGACTAAGATCGCCACCGTAAAAGTTATTACTATTTGGAACCCAATTATTGGCTTTCGCTTTTTGGTAACGGATCAACTCATCTAACATGCCTACAGGTAAAGTATAACCAGCATTTTGCGCTTCTACCAAGAAATGACCAGCATAGTTAGTTCCCCATTCATCAGAAGTGCCTTCTCCTGGCCAATAGCTTAAACCACCATCTGTAGTTTGAAAACCTTTTAATCGATTAATCCCAGACTTGATATTTCTTTCTACCTCTGTTTTTTTCTGCGTGGTTAGCGGTGTTAATTTATCTAATTGTAATTGAGGGAAAATACCCGAAGTAGTTTGCTCTACACAACCATGAGGATATTGAATTAAATAATTCAATCGCTTATTTAAATTCATAGGAGGGATGGAGGAAACCTCCACCATTCCTGAGTTTGTACCCGTCATGCCGATTGCACTGTAACTTGTACGCCAAGTTTGCTTAGGTTGAATAGTTGCAGAAACCACATTGGTAATATAAGGATTTGGATTGCGAATATCCATTTCTACATCATAAACAGTTTTTTCGCTTCCACTTTGTGCAATAATTTTAACCTTTGCAATACCAACTGCATTTGGTGCTGTAACTTGGAAATAAGTCATTTGCTCTCCAGCTTTTGCAAATTTAAGCTGCTGTGTTTTTACACCATCTACAACTAAATTAGAAGATAGCAGCTGAACACTTACATTTTTTAAATTGTTGTTGGTCGCAAAGATATTTACAGGTAAGGTAAAAGTTTCACCCGGACCTATAACCCTAGGCAATGTTGCCAAAACCATCAACGGCTTTTTAACCTCAACAGCTTTTTCTGCAAAACCATAAGCGCCATCTTGCCCAGCAATAACCATTGCCCTAACAGAACCAATATATTGTGGCAAAGTAAATTTATGTGTTTTGTTTTCGCCTTTACTTAAGTAGAATGGCCCCATAAATTTAACTACAGGTTTAAACCTATTGGCCTTTGCAGGATTTAAGTTTTTATTAATTGTACCATCACCACCAATACTTAAAATGCGTTCTAAATTTCCGCCCCATGCGCCTAAAACCTGATCAAATAAATCCCATGTTTTTACACCTAAACCTTCTCTTGCATAAAATGCACTATGCGGATCTGGTGTTTTATAACGTGTTAAATCCAACAAGCCTTCATCTACCAATGCAATGGTATATGTCATTGCTTTTCCCTTGCTTTCAGAAACCGTAATGGTACTTTCTACTTCAGGTTTTAAAGTAGGAGCCATTTTTATCACAGGTTTTAAAATCGTTTCAGGATCTTCAATACTTAATGGAATTGCACCATACATCCTAATAGGTAAATCATTTAGCGTTTGTGCATGTGGTTGTAACAGCGTAACGTTTGCAAACACATTTGGCGCCATGTTCTTTTCTGCCTTAAATTTAAACTGCGTTTGCCCTTTGTCTGTCTCAATCCAATAGGTTTTTAATACTCGGCTACCGTTTTCAATAGAAACTAAGGCTCTGCCATTTTCTCCTGTTGGGATGGTTAGTGTAATGTCTTCGCCCACATTAAATTTCTCTTTGTTGGCAGTAAATGATAACATAGATGCTTCAGTAGGATTACTTCCTTGCTCACGTTGTGCCCAACCTGGCCAATCTATATAAACAGATTTTCCGGTAGTATGACCACCATTTTCATCTCTAATTAAAATTAGATAACGTCCCCATTCTGGTTCATCAATCCTAAAACTCCAATTACCCTTACCATTGCTTAAAGAAACACTTTCTTTTTTAATTAGCTTATTGTACTGATTTTGAGTAAAGTTGGCATAACTGTTTTGATTGTCTTGTTCCCACCACCAGCGCCATTGTACTTTATATAATTCTACAGAAACAGTTTTATTTCCACCAAGTAATTTTCCATCTCTGTTTACATTTACGATTTCAACTTTATGGTTTTCGCCTGTTAATAACATTCCACTTAGTTTATTTCCTTTAGGTGTTTTGATACCCAAATAGCTATTATAAACATGATATGGCATACTGAAGTTGTCTATACTAAAATTGCCACCTGGCTCAAAAACTTTAGTACTAAAGTTAGCTCTTAACACACCCGGGGCAGCACTACCCTCACTTAAATTTGTATTTATCACAGCATTACCTTCTCCATTTAAGGTGCCTTCAAAAATAGTTTTAACCTGCGATTCGAACTGAACTGTTGGATTGTCAAAAGCATATTCATCGAAACCTTTAAACTTAGTTTCTGTAGTATTTAGATTGACATCAACCTTAGCCTTCAAATTTTGTGCAGGTGTACCAAATAACCATTTTGCCGAAAGGGTAGTAGCGGATGACGCACCGTTACCTAAATAGGTTTTTCCGCCTAAATCAAAGTTAATTTTTAAACGGTTAGGCATAATGGTCTCTATTTTTATAGTTTTAGAGAACGATGCACCGCCAACTTTAATTTTTGCAAGCCAGTTTCCTGTGGGTGCAGTGCTTTCTGTAGAAGTTTTAAAAGTATAAAAACCGTTTAGTGCGTTTGCACTCACCATTCGTTTTGCCAATTGCCCTTTCGGATTAAAGAACTCGAAAGTAACCGGATAATTAGCTGGTAACTTTTTCAATTTATCCTCTAATATAAACGAAACAAAAACACTATCTCCTGGTCGCCATACACCACGCTCACCATAAATAAAGCCTTTAATTCCGTCTTGAACTACATCTCCACTTACATCAAACCTACTTAAGGGTAATGAGTTTCCATCATCTAGTTTTAAATAGCCGCGTTCGCTGCCACTTTTGGCGATTAATAAAAATGGTTTTCTTTTCAAGTCAAAACTAGCCAAACCATCGCCATCTGTTTTTGCTGTAGTTAATATCTGGCGTTGATAATCTAGCAATTCTAAAGTAACTCCACTCAAAGGTTTAGCTGTTAAAAGGTCTGTAGCTACAATTAACATGCTGTTATCATTACCTCGTTTAGCGATTAGGCCAATATTAGAAGCTAGTAAGTTTCTACTTGCCCAACGTTCTGTGGTGTAGTAAGATGGCGTGCAAGGGTTTTCTCTATCATCCCATCTATAATTATTAGGGTAATAGCTACCATAGGCTTCCCAAAATTCATCATCTTCATCAATTTTCTCTCCATAGCCACCACCATAATCGCCTTCGTAATCGTTATAATCTCCATCTCCTGTATTTTTTCCACTAGTTTCCTTACAATCATAAACATTATAAGCCTGTCTAAACCCAATAGTTACACGGTAAATGGCACCTGGCTCTGTACGGATTAGTTTATCTAAATCCAAAGTAAAACGTGTTTTTTTGTGGAGATTAACACCTTTATCATCATCTAAACGAATGGTTTTTTGAACAACAGGCTTAGCAACTCTTCTTAACTCATTGCCTTCTTTGTAATTATTAGCCTGAAAAAACTGAGGGATATTGTTTTCATAAATCTTAATTACGGTAACATCAACTGCTTTTAAATTTACAGCTTCAAAAGGCAAAACCAGTTTTCCAGAATTGGGTAAGATCGTTCCCGTACCTGCAATAGTAACTGAAGGTAATTTATTTTCGAATATGATGTTAGCTGTTTTGGCACTTTGTAGATTTTTTCCTTCAATGTTGGTTATAGAAGCATCCACATTTACACTGTAATTTCCTTCTAGTGCATCTGGTGCGTAAACCTGTAGTTGACTTCCATCAATTGTAAAACGAAGATCTTGTAAACTACCTACTGAAACTAATCCATTTAAATCTTGAGCTACGTTTATGGGTTCTGCAAACTGAATTAAAGCGAAATCTTCTGCACCTTGCACGGCTTTAATGTCTAAAACCTTAAAAATACCTTTTGCTGGAACTACTACTTTTTCTTCACCTTCATTATCATCTGCATCTATGACATCCCCATTCCATTTTAAAACTAAATTTTGTTCGCCATTAGTTTTTTGGATACTATCAATTGTAAATACAGAGCGATGTTTGTCTGGTTCATGTTGCCATTTAATTTTTAGAGATTTTGCAAAATCCAATTCAACAACCTTTTCTATCTTTGCCTGATCCTCTACATCCGAAGTATTGATTTCTCCACTTAACTTCATAAAAGTTAGCGAAGTATTATTTTGCGAAACCAATCCGTTTTGGCTTAAGCTTAAACCAGGTTTGATTACTTTAAAATCGAACTCAAACTCTTCTAAGCCTTTTTCGGTAGTAGTAAGGGAAGATAGATTTAGTGTTGCCTCATATTTTTGATCTGGCTTCAATGGTTCATCTGGCCTAAATTCTACCGTTTGAGCATCTAACCAATACGTTTTTCCTTTAATATTTGGCGAAAAATCGAATATTTCTCTTTCATCTGGTTTGCCCATGTCGCTTACACTTTTAACCGCACTAGCTAAATGAACTTTAATGGAACTCTTTTTAGAAATTGTTCCTGAAGTATAGGCCTCCACATATTTGGCATACGCCTGATTGTCTTGAGTTTTCTTCTTATTAAAAAATAAGAAGTAGATAGCAATAATTGATGCAATTAAAATCAACCCAAAAATTATTTTTTTTAACGTGCTAGATGAATATTTCGAAGTGTTTTCCATACAGAATTACATTGGTAAATGTTGTACGAAAATTAACGAAAAATGATCAGGTAAAAGAAATTATTTCTTAGTTTTTAGTAAGGATTTTTTAAAAATGTGATTTGAAGTATGTGTATTTAGATTTTAAACAGCATGCGCATTAAATTATTTTTTAATATTGCCATTGATCAGCTCTTTAGCTTTTTTAAATAAAACTTCATCATCTTTGGTGTCTTCAAATCGAATATTTGGCGTTATACCTTGTCCGACAACATCATATGCTTTTCCTTTATAATCTATAGTACTACCTTCAGTTAATACTAAAAAGGCATTATCTGCTAAACGATGTTCTTGATTGGCAGAGGTGAGCCCCATTGTATTTACACCCAATAAGTTTACATTTTTTAATCCAGTAAGGGCAATGGTAATAAATTCTCCAGAACTAGCAGTTTTTTTGCTGACGAGAACTACAATAGGTTTGTTTTGGTTTTTTAATTTAGAAAATTTAACATCAAAACGATGAGCTACATTTTTACCCTCATATACAACTCCTTTTTTCATTATAAAATAAGTATCTTTTCCATCTGCATTACGTGAACCCATTAACTTTTTATTTTGAACAAATGGAGAAAGTGCTGCATACATAGGTAAAAGCATGCCGCCTTCGTTAGCTCTTAAATCTATAATCCAACCTTTTAAAGGCTGCTGATCTATTTTCTTAATTTCATCAAGTGCAAAACTTACATATTCTTGCCAATCTATAAAATTATAACAACCAATAGCTGGAATCGTAAAATAGCCATATTGTTGATCGATTATTTTACCTTCTACAAGAGGTAATTTTTGCCCATTTTCACCGTAACGTTTAAGGATAAAGCTTACCTGTTCAGGTCTATAGAAATTAGAATGTGCATCACCCAATTGTTTAATTACAGATTCTAGTGTCGGATAAGTATCCCCAATGGTTTTGGCATTGGCAATTGATTGATAAGAGGAGGCATATACTGTTTGCCAATTGATTTTATTTTTATTCACAGATCTTGTTTTCATAAGATCGAGTGCGGTTGTTACATAATTTTTTATAGAATCACTTTGTGATTTAGCGGAAAAACTGGCAAGAGATATAAAAAGGTATAGAAAGGCCTTTTTCATAGTTAGGATTAAAATGATTTATATTTGTTAGATAAGTATTTTTAACTACCTAATCATCACCCCAGGTTTATTTAAAACCGGAACTCTAATTAAATTGCTATCTACAATGCTTTCTGGAAGAAAAATGAATTTTTTGTCATAGATTTCTTTTCCAATATAATAGCTCAGCCAATATTCATTAGTTAATCCAAAAACTGCCGGGTCTATAGCTTCCACAGCTGCAAAGGAATTAGCTTCCAAATCTCCAATAAAATGTCTTAATAGGGATGTTTTAACCTGTTTACCATGCTTTTCTCCATAACCTTTAGAGGTAATTAAGACGTTGGAAATGGGATCGTTTTTATAGTTAACTACATAAACTGTCCAACTGCCAACTTCTGGTGTATCGCCAACTAAAGCAACAACAATTGCTACATCTTCTACTATATTTTCTGGTAAATCTTTTTTCATGCCAAAATATTCTCTGTCATTCCGAGGAACGAGGAATCTCTTTGTGAGTTTCAATATTAGAGATCCTTCACTGCGTTACAGATGACAATCTTATTTCTTCTTCGCTACTGCTTTCTTTTTTGCTGGTGCTTTTTTCTTAACGTCAAAGGCTTTTGGTAATTGCTCTAGAATTAATTTTTTAACGTCTTCTAAAGAAATTTCAGCCAATTCTTCTGCTGTATATTTTGCTTTGGTCTTAGGGTTATTTCTCAATTTCAGCATCTCTTTACCGAAACGGATAAAGGGTCCCCAACGTCCGTTTTCTATGGCAATTTTCTCACTTTCCCATTGTTGAATGTAACGGTTGTTCTCTTTCTCAATCTTTTTCTCAATCAACTCCTTAATATCATTTGCAGAAAGTGCATCGAAGTTATAAGCTTTAGGAACATTGATAAACAAACTATTCCATTTAATAAACGGACCAAAACGGCCAGTTCCTTTGGTAACAGGTAAACCTTCGTACTCAGCAACTGGTGCATCAGCGGTAACTTTTTCGCCAATAATCTCAATCGCTCTAGCTTGGTCAACTGTTAATGGATCTTCATTTTTAGGGATAGAAATAAAAGCATCGCCCCATTTAACATAAGGACCAAAACGACCAACCCCAACAGAAACTTCTTTACCATCGTAATCTTCTAATTGGAATGGTAATTTGAATTGATCTAGTGCTTCTTCTAAAGTAACGGTTCCTACCGATTGAGTTTTACCTAAGCTTGCATATCGAGGTTTATCTTCCTCATCATCAGATAATTCTCCTATTTGAACTAAAGGACCGTAACGCCCAACTTTAGCATATACATTTTTACCAGATACTGGATCAACACCTAATAAACGCTCTCCATTTGCCCGGTCTGCATTCTCTAAAGTATCTTCAACTTCGTTATGAAAAGGCGTATAAAAAGAATGCAACATTTTTGTCCATTCCTGTAAACCCTGTGCAATTTCATCGAACTGCTTTTCAACTTTGGCAGTAAAGTTAAAATCTACAATTCCTTTAAAATGTTCAACTAAAAAGTCGTTTACCACTTCGCCAATATCAGTAGGGAAGAGTTTCGACTTCTCAGCACCTGTTATTTCAGATTTGGTTACTTTACTAATGTTTCCATTAGCTAAAACCATACTTACAAATTCTCTTTTTCTACCATCTCTATCTTCTTTAACCACATAACCACGATTTTGTACCGTAGAAATTGTTGGTGCATAAGTAGATGGTCGGCCAATGCCCAGTTCTTCTAATTTCTTAACTAAACTTGCCTCAGTATATCTTGCAGGTGGACGAGAAAAACGTTCCGTTGCTGCTAATTCTTTTAGATTTAAAGCTTGCCCTTTGGTTAGTGGCGGAAGTAAGTTATTGTCTTCATTTTCCTCATCCTCATCATCAGTCGATTCAAGATATACTTTCAAAAATCCATCAAATTTCAATACTTCCCCTTCAGCTAATAATTCTTCTTTTCTGGTAGATATGCTGATGTTAACATTGGTTTTTTCGAAAATTGCCTCACTCATTTGAGAAGCGATGGCACGTTTCCAAATCAAATCGTACAAACGTTTTTCAGAGTTATCTCCATCTACGCTGTGCTGGTTAAAATAAGTAGGACGGATGGCCTCGTGAGCTTCTTGTGCACCAGCAGATTTAGTTTTATAAACTCTCGGTTGATGGTATTTTTCGCCCCAAGCCGATCTTATTTCAGCTGATGCTGCATCAATAGCAGTTTGAGATAGATTTACAGAATCGGTTCTCATGTAAGTGATTTTACCACTTTCGTACAAACGCTGTGCAATTTGCATGGTACGGGCAACAGAAAATCCTAATTTTCTTGATGCTTCCTGTTGCAAAGTTGATGTAGTAAATGGAGCTGCCGGATTACGCTTCGCTGGTTTTACTTCTAAATTACTAACTGCAAAACCTGCGCTGATACAATCTTGTAAGAATCTTTCAGCATCAGCGGCTTTTTCGAAACGTTGGGGTAATTCTGCCTTTACAATTTCTTTCCCTTTGCCAGTAGTAAATTGAGCGGTTATTTTAAATGCAGCTGTGCTACTAAATTTATTTACTTCACGTTCGCGATCTACAATTAATCGCACTGCAACAGATTGCACACGGCCAGCAGATAGCGATGGTTTAACTTTTTTCCATAAAACTGGAGAAAGTTCAAAACCCACCAATCTATCTAGAACACGACGAGCCTGCTGTGCATTAACCAAATTATAATCTATTGTACGGGGATTATCTATAGCCTTTAATATAGCAGGTTTAGTAATTTCGTGAAAAACGATACGTTTAGTATTGCTTTCTTTTAAGCCTAGGGTTTCGTATAAATGCCAAGAAATAGCTTCTCCCTCACGGTCTTCATCGGATGCTAACCATACCATTTCGGCTTGTTTAGCTAATTTTTTAAGTTCTGCAACAACTGCTTTTTTATCGGTAGGAACCTCATAGGTTTGGGAAAAATTATTTTCAATATCAATTCCCATATCGCCTTTTACTAAATCGCGGATATGACCATAACTAGACTTAACCAAAAAATCTTTTCCTAAATAACCCTCTATGGTTTTAGCTTTTGCAGGTGACTCGACTATCAGTAAATTTTTTGCCATTCAGAACGTTTTTCTGCAAATAAAACTATAAAATACGCTAAAATCAAAATTGATAGTGTATTTATTTTAAAAATAACATTCGAAATTTAGGTTTAAATAGCTCTTTTACATGGATTAACCATACTGAAATGACCTTTTATTTAATTTGAAAATAATTATTTCTTTACGCTTCAATTATTTTAATCAAACCAATTTGTGCTTATCTTCGTTTATTCACAATAAGAGTTGCATAGTGAGTACAGCGAATTGAGACTTATTGCTATGTAAGCAACTTTCAGTTAAACAGTATAAACATTCAAACAATTAAACAAAAATAAAATGATCAATACCTTATTATTACTAATAACAATGTGGGTTGCACCAACGCCACCAAAAACTGTTTACGATTACACCATTAAAACTATTGATGGAAAAACTGTAAAGCTGTCTAAATTTAAAGGCAAAAAAATCCTAATCGTAAATACTGCTTCTAAATGTGGTTATACAAAACAATATGAAGATTTAGAGAAATTGCACAAACAATATGGTAAAGATGTTGTTCTAATCGGTTTTCCTGCCGGAAATTTCGGTGGACAAGAATTAGCGACAAATACTGAAATTCAGGATTTTTGCAAAAAGAATTTTGGTGTTAGTTTTCTATTAAGTGAAAAAGTTAGCGTTAAAGGATCGGATATCATACCTTTATTCAGTTATTTAACTTCTGAAGAAAATCCTGATTTTAAAGGAGATATTAAATGGAACTTTGAAAAGTTTCTAATCAACGAAAAAGGAGAGTTGGTTCATCGTTATCGTTCTGCAACTAAACCTCTTGATCCAGTAATTGTTAAAAATCTTTAATAGCAATTAAAATATATTTTAATCCCAAGGCTTAATAGCTTGGGATTTTTTATTTAATATTGGTTATGAACTATACGCCTTATATTATTCTTGCAGCTGCATTTGTTGTTACTTTATATTTTATTTTTAGAAAAAAGCCGTTGCTTGATGGGAGTTTAAGCAAAGCAGATCAACAATTGTTAGCGCAACATGTAGATTTTTACATCCGCCTTGATGGCACTAAAAAAACTTTGTTTGAACAAAAGATCTTTGCATTTTTAGCCACCATTAAAATTGAAGGGGTTGGGCTAGAAATTACCCAATTAGATAGGTTATTGGTCGCATCGAGTGCTGTTATTCCCATTTTTGGATTTGATGATTGGCAGTATAAAAACCTAACCAACGTATTGCTCTATCCTGATACTTTCAACAAAGATTTTGAGTTTGAAGGTGGCGAAAGAAATATAATGGGAATGGTTGGAAGTGGTTATATGAATGGACAAATGATTTTATCGCTCGCTGCTTTAAGACATGGGTTTTCTAAGAGTGCTGGCAAAGAAAATACGGGCATACATGAATTTGTACACCTTTTAGATAAATCTGATGGTGCCACAGATGGTATTCCAGAAAATTTGATGGCATATGAATATACTTTACCTTGGGTAAAAATGATGCACGAAGAAATTGAAAGAATTGAAGATGATAAATCTGATATTAATCCTTATGCCATTACCAACCAAGCTGAGTTTTTTGCAGTAATATCTGAATATTTCTTTGAGCAGCCAGAAATATTAAAAGATAAACACCCCGATTTGTATAGAATGTTAAGTAAAATATTTGGGCAGAATTTGTAGACTAAAGATTATAGTACCTTGGCGAGGACGCCAAGGTTAGAGTTCCAAGGTTGGCGTCCTCGCCAACATTTTATTAATTAGATAGGGCAGTAGTTGATGCTTTGGTTTGTGTCTCCACAAACCAAATTTTAGAGCAGATGCTTAAATAAATTCAGCATGACGATTACCCATCTGCCAACTGAACCTATTTTTCAATCTCTTTCAAACTATTCATTTTTTTATGAGCTAAGAAACCTTTAATATCTTCGAAATGTTCGCGAACACGTTTGTTTCCAAATTCAAATACTTTTTCGGCTAAGCCATCCAAAAAATCCCTATCGTGAGATACTAAGATCAAAGTGCCATCAAAATCACGTAAGGCATCTTTAATAATATCCTTAGTTTTCATGTCTAAGTGGTTGGTTGGCTCATCGAGAATTAAAACATTTACAGGTTCTAATAACAGTTTAATCATTGCTAAACGTGTTTTTTCTCCGCCAGATAATACTTTTACTTTTTTGGTGGTATCATCGCCACTAAACATAAATGCACCAAGCAAATCTTTAATTTTTACACGTACATCACCAACAGCTATTTGATCGATGGTATCAAAAACAGTTAATTCTCCATCCAATAAAGCAGCTTGGTTTTGGGCAAAATAACCAATCTTCACATTATGACCAACTTTTAACTCCCCATCAAAATCAATCTCGCCCATAATGGCTTTAATCATGGTCGATTTACCTTCACCATTTTTACCTACAAAAGCTACTTTTTGTCCACGCTCAATAACCATATTGGCTTTTTGAAAAACAATATGGTCGCCATAAGCTTTGGTCAACTCTTCTATCATTACAGGGTAGCTACCAGAGCGAGGCGATGGAGGAAATCTTAAACGCAAGGCAGAATTATCTACTTCATCAATTTCAATTACCTCTAATTTTTCTAACATCTTTACTCTCGACTGTACCTGCAAGGTTTTAGAGTAAGTTCCTTTAAAACGATCAATAAATTCTTGGTTATCGGCAATAAAACGTTGTTGCTCCTCGTAAGCTTTTAATTGATGCTCACGGCGTTCTTTACGTAATTGAAGGTAGTGTGTATATTTTGCTTTATAATCGTAGATACGCCCCATGGTAACCTCTATGGTTCTATTCGTAATGTTATCTACAAAAGCCCTATCGTGAGAGATTACAATTACTGCTTTAGCCGAATTGATTAAAAAATCTTCTAACCATTGAATACTTTCGATATCCATGTGGTTGGTCGGCTCATCTAACAAAATCAGGTCTGGCTTTTTCAATAAGATTTTAGCCAGTTCAATACGCATACGCCATCCGCCAGAAAATTCTGAAGTTTTACGTGTAAAATCACTACGTAAAAAACCTAAACCTTTTAATACCTTCTCGACTTCGGCATCGTAATTTACTTCTTCAATAGAATAAAACTTTTCGCTCAGCTCAGATACTCTTTCGATCAACTTCATGTAATCGTCGGTGTCGTAATCTGTGCGGATATTCAGTTGCTCATTCAAGTTTTCCAATTCATCACGCATCACATAAACTTCGCTAAACGCTTTAGAAGTTTCTTCAAAAACAGTTACATCATCATGCGTAAGTAAATGCTGTGGCAAATAGGCAATCACGGCTTCTTTAGGTCCCGATATATGCCCACTAGTTGCTTTTCCTTCACCAGCAATAATTTTTAACAAAGTTGATTTTCCTGCACCATTTTTACCCATTAGGGCAATTTTGTCGTTTTCGTTGATAGAAAATGAAACATCGCTAAAAAGCGTTGTGCCACCAAATGATACGGAGATGTTATTTACGTCGATCAATGTTTTACTCTTTTAAAATGAGCAGCAAAGATAATTGAAGAAATTGTTTTTAAAATAATCTGCTTGTATTTAGTTTCTAACAGCTAAGTGACGATTTGATCTTGTTATTGCTAAATAAGCCCTCTATATTCGTATCCCATAAAACAATATGACAAATATTAAGCTTAAACTATATATTCTTTCACTTTCAGCGATATTACTAGGCGCATGTAGCACCAAATACGCTCTTGTAAAATCGAATAGAAAAGAGTATAAAATAAGTAATGAAGTTGCTGTAGATAGTAATATCATTAACACTTACTTACCTTATAAAGCTAAGTTAGATGCCGAGATGAATGAAGTAATTGGCAGTACTGATGTAGTTTTATCCAAAAGTTCTAAACTTCCAGAATCTGTGCTTGGTAACTTTTTTGCTGATGCAGTTTTTAATCAAGTTAAAAAATTAGATCCAAATGTTGATTTTGTTTTTCCGACAACTACTGGAGGTTTACGTAATGATATTGCTAAAGGTGCAATTACCGTTTCCGATGTCTTTGAGTTGATGCCTTTTGAAAACCAATTGGTACTATTTAACTTAAAAGGAGAGGATGTTTTAAAAGTGATTAATTATGTAGCTGTTAGAGGCGGACAGCCTGTTAGTGGGATCACGTTTAACATTAAAGATAAAATGCCCAAAAACATTCAGATTAATGGAAAAACATTCGATGTGAATAAAAATTACTGGGTTGTAGCCTCAGATTATATTGCAAGTGGCGGCGATGATGCCACAGGTTTTGCAACTCCAATTTCTAGAAAAAATATTGGCTTGCTAGTGCGTGATGCACTTTTACAAGAGGTTAAAACAATTAAAGCATCAGGAAAAAGTATCAACACACAATTGGATGGAAGAATTACAAAAAATTAATCGCCGAAATTTTATTAGAACAGGTGGTATTGCCAGTGCAGCCGTAGCTCTGAGCTTAAATTCTTTAGATGCTTTTGCCAACGGGCGATTACAGAAATTAACAATTCTACATACTAATGATGTGCATAGTAGGATAGAACCTTTTCCGATTGATGGCTCACGCAACCAAGGTTTAGGAGGCACAGCCAGACGATCTGCATTGATTAAAAAAATTAGAGCTGAGCAAGAAAATGTATTGTTATTAGATGCTGGTGATATTTTTCAGGGTACGCCCTACTTTAATAAATATGGTGGCGAATTAGAGTTAAAATTAATGAGCCAAATGCAATATGATGCTGCAACTTTAGGTAATCATGATTTTGATAACGGTGTGGAAGGGTTTTATAAACAATTGCCTCATGCGAATTTTCCAGTATTAATTGCTAATTACGATTTATCAAATACTGCTCTTTCAAAATCTACTCAGCCTTTCAAAATCTTTAAAAAAGCCGGACTGAAAATTGGTGTTTTTGGCTTAGGAATTCAATTGAAAGGATTAGTTGATCCTAAAAACTATGGCGAAACAAAATATCTAGATCCAATTGCAAAAGCCAATGAAACGGCTTCATTATTAAAAAATGATTACAAATGTGATTTGGTAATTTGTTTATCACACCTAGGCTATTCTTATCGTAATAATTCAGTTTCTGATAAAGTTTTGGCAGCAAGTACCAGCAACATAGATTTAATTATTGGTGGTCATACGCATACCTTTTTAGATGTACCAGAAGATGTGAAAAACTTAGATGGGCAAATAACTACCATTAACCAAGTTGGTTTTGCAGGCATTAATTTAGGAAGAATTGATTATTATTTTGAGCCTTACAAAACCAAAAAAATGAAAGTAGGTACGCCTTATTTGATTAATAATAAGTTAGATGCTTAGATTGTTGAATAAAGTATGGTGACGAATTTGTAATAGAAAAACAAGGTCAGTATTTCTTGGCAGCAGTAGCCCTGCTTTCCTTACAGCCACAAGAAAATGTGGCTTTCATCCAATCAGGTTTATAGTACCAAGTAAGTGGTTCTTAGGATGGAGCAATTCCTGGAAAGAGTTTCTGCATTATGCAACTGCAATTTCTTTCTCAGAGCCTTTTATTTTCTAAACATGATGGAAACGAGCATAATCCCGATCCGGTAGCTACCGGATTTACATCAGGAGAATAAGGTGTAAGCAGCGCTAACCTTTAATATAAACTGCTGTACTTGCTTTTCAAATTCTTTTAAAAAACCATATCTATTAGCTGCAATATTTACTAACATATTTAGTTAATAATCTTGATAACTTATTTATAATTACTAAATTAATTAGTATTATATTTGTTTATCAATTTATGGATTTAGGCGATAAACATATCATACACATGGATCAAGATGCTTTTTTTGTCTCAGTTGAGATATTAAAAGATTCTAGTTTGATAGGGAAACCCGTAATTATTGCAGGAATGTCTGATAGAGGTGTGGTGGCATCTTGTAGTTATGAAGCCCGAAAATTTGGTGTGCATTCGGCAATGCCAAGTAGAATGGCTCGTCAACTTTGTCCGCATGCTGTTTTTGTGAAAGGTAGTATGGAAGATTATAGTAAATATTCGCACCAAATTACCGAGCTTTTGCAAGAGCGAGTGCCCGTAATAGAAAAGGCAAGTATAGATGAGCATTATATAGATATGACCGGGATGGATAAATTTTTCGGTTGTATGAAGTTTGCACAGGAATTGCGCCAAGTTGTGATGACACAGATAGGACTGCCTATTTCTTTTGGTTTATCTATCAATAAAACGGTTTCTAAAATTGTAACTAACGAATGTAAACCAAATGGCGAAAAACAGATTGAAAAGGTTGAGGTGCAACCATTTTTAGATCCACTTTCTATTAAAAAAATACCGGGTTTGGGCGATGCTACCTTTATAAAACTTAGCGAAATGGGTGTTAGAAAAATACATACCCTAACACAAATTCCACAAGATTTAATGTTTAAGATATTAGGGCAAAATGGGTTAAGTTTGTGGCAAAAGGCAAATGGGGTAGATAATTCGCCTGTTTTACCTTACCGAGAGCAAAAATCTATTGCTAAGCAGACCACTTTCGATAGCGATAGCCTGGATATCGCCGGTATAAAAATTATCCTCATGGATATGATTACAAATTTGGCTTTTGAACTTCGGCAGAAACAAAAATTAACGGCCTGTATTACAGTAACTATCCGTTATTCTAATTTTGAAACAGTTACTCAGCAAGCAAAAATTCCGTATACCTCGTTAGATACCACACTAATAGCTAAGGCTAAAGATCTTTTTGATAAAGTATACAGCAAGAGAATGTTATTGAGATTAGTTGGCGTAAAACTCTCTCATTTGGTAAGTGGAAACGAGCAGATTGGTTTGTACGGACCATCAGAGAAAATTTATAACCTTTACCAAAGCATGGATAAAATGCGCTCTCGTTATGGAGTGGATACGATTAGGTTAGCAACGGTTTTACCCAACAAAGGTGAAACTAAAAAATTATATAGAAAGCATTAGGCTGATAGTCAATAGTTAATGAATATTAAGTTTAGATTATGTGTATGTACTCGGCTATCAACTATTAACCATAAACTAATTCAAAATGTTCCTCAACGTCCATTCTCAATATAGCCTTCGTTATGGCACCATAGATATCAAAGATTTAATTGTTCAGGCTAGGGAAAAGAATATTCATCAATTGGTATTAACGGATATAAATAACTCTACTGGTTGTATGGAATTTATTAGGCTTTGCCGCCAAGCAGCGTTTGACCAAGAAGATGCAGATGGTAAATTAATTCCGGCTTATAATATCAAGCCTTTAATAGGTATAGAATTTAGGCGAGATAACCGCCTTTTATACATCGGCATTGCCAAAAACAAGGAGGGAATGAAAGAGTTGAATGATTTTTTAACGCATCATAACCTTAATCAATTGCCTTTACCTGATGAACCTTTTGAGTTTGATAATGCTTTTGTAATTTATTCTTATGGCAGTAAAACTGATTTAAAAGAAAATGAATATCTAGGGATTAGGGCTAACGAACTCAATAAAATTGCAGGTGAATCTTTAGTGAATATTGAAAATAAACTGGTAGTTTTTCATCCTGTAACAGTTAAAAATAAACTTCAACATAGGTTACATAAATACTTAAGAGCTATTGGTTTAAGCACAGTTTTAGGGAAGCTAACAGAAAATGACTTTTGCCAAGAAGACGAAATGCTAATTAACGAAGATGAGTTGAAAAAAAAGTTCGAGAATTACGAATTCATTTTAGCTAATACTCAAAAGTTATTGGATAGTTGCAACATGAACGACTATACTTTTGGTAAAAAAAATAAACACTATTTTAAAAACAATGCTGAAGAAGATTTAGCACTCCTAACCGAGCTTGCCATGAAAGGCTTAGTATACCGTTATGGAGAAAATAACGAAGAAGCTTTAAAAAGAATTAATAAAGAATTAAAGGTAATTAATGAGCTTAATTTTTGTGCTTACTTTCTAATTACTTGGGATATTGTTCGGTACGCCATGGAAGAGAAGGGGTATTATCATGTTGGTAGAGGTTCTGGAGCAAATAGTATTGTAGCCTATTGCCTTAAAATAACAGATGTAAATCCTATTGAATTAGATCTATATTTTGAGCGGTTCCTAAACCATAAACGTAGTTCCCCACCAGATTTTGACATCGATTTTAGTTGGGATGAGCGACCAGATATCCAGAATTATATATTCAAAAAATATCCAAATACTGCCTTATTGGGTACGATGAGTAGTTTTAAAGACCGAGCTATTATCAGAGAAATTGGTAAAGTATTGGGTTTGCCCAAAAGTGAAATAGATGATTTTACGGATCCATCAAAAGGTTACTTACATCGAAGCAATCCAACTTTCAATAAGATATTAGCCATTAATGATAGAATGAAGGGGATGCCAAATCAACGTTCTATACATGCTGGAGGGATTTTAATTGGCGAAGAAGCTTTAACATATTATACAGCATTAGATTTGCCGCCAAAAGGTTTACCAACAGTACAATGGGATATGTATGAAGCGGAAGCTATTGGCCTTGATAAGTATGATATTTTAAGTCAGCGAGGAATTGGGCACATTAGAGAAGCCGTTCAATTGGTTGCGAAAAACAAGAATGAGACTATGGATATTCATGATTTCAAGTCTTTTAAAACCGATCCCAAATTAAATGCACAACTACGAGCCGGAACTCCTATTGGTTGTTTTTATATCGAATCGCCAGCGATGCGCCAATTACTTAAAAAACTAGAATGCGATAACTACAATACTTTAGTTGCCGCAAGTTCTATCATTAGGCCAGGTGTTGCCAGTTCTGGAATGATGAAAATGTATATCGAAAGTTATCACAATCCAAAAGGAGTGAGGTACTTATCAAAAGTGATGGAAGAGCAGCTTGCAGAGACTTTTGGTATCATGGTTTATCAGGAAGACGTGATTAAGATTTGTTGTCACTATGCAGGATTAGACTTGGCTGACGCTGATATTTTACGTCGTGGCATGAGCGGAAAATACAGAACTAAAGATACCGAGTTTGATAAACTATCGAAACGTTTCTTCACGACGGCAAAATCGCTCGGTAGAGATGAAGAAGTTACAAAAGAAGTGTGGCGGCAAGTTTCCAGTTTTGCTGGATTTAGTTTTTCTAAAGCACACTCGGCTAGTTTTGCGGTAGAAAGTTACCAAAGTTTGTATCTAAAAACTTATCATCCGATGGAATTTATGGTAGCTGTTTTGAACAATTATGGCGGTTTTTATCAGCGTTGGGTGTATGTTCATGCTTTACAACAAACTGGGGCTAAGGTTAATTTACCTTGCGTAAATCATAGCGATAGCGTGGTTAATATTAATGGTGATGAAGTTTATTTAGGCTTAATTGGTATTCAAGGATTAGAAAATAAACTGATTGAAGTTATACCGGAAGAACGGAAAAAAAATGGTAATTATATCGATTTAGAAGATTTAATTAAAAGAACTTATCTCACTTTAGAACAGTCGATTATATTAATTAGAATTGGCGCTTTGCGTTTTACAGGGAAAAGCAAAAAGGAGTTGCTTTGGGGGGTGCATAATTACTTGGGCAGTAAAACAAAAATTATAGCTGATAGAGAATTATTTCATTTGCCTAGCAAAGAATATGTTCTGCCAAGTTTAGTTAATCATGCTATAGAAGATGCTTATCAGGAACTGGAATTATTAGGTTTTCCGATTACCTCGAGCATGTTCGATTTATTGAAGACAGCTTACAGAGGTGATATTTTAGCTAAAGATTTAGAAAAAAATGAAGGTAAGATTGTTAAAATGCTAGGTAATTTTGTTTGCGATAAAACGGTGCACACTATTAAAAACACTAAAATGTGGTTCGGTACTTTTATAGATATTGAAGGCAATTTTTTCGATACCACGCATTTTCCGAATAGTTCGCCAATTTATCCTTTTAGAGGCAAAGGGTGTTATTTGATTTTAGGTAAAGTGGTGCTAGATTTTGGAGTGCCAAGTATTGAAGTAATCAAATTTGCTAAACTTCCAATTATGGATAATCCGGCATTAATAACTGATAGCAAACCATTAAAACAAAAAATACAAATCAATAAAAAAGCCGCAGAGGCGTAGGTTTAAATCTCCAAATCTGCGGCTATAACTGTATATCTTTTTAATTAAGATTTTTGTACGTATTTAACCTCTTCGTAAGGTTGTACTAAAACCCAGCCTTCTCCAGCAAACTCTAATTGAAACGATTCGCCACTACCTCTGCCAATAAATGAGCCAAATGTTAAGTTTGTTTTTACGTTCGGACTTAACTTTTCTGACCATGCCACAGTAGCATTAGGATCGGTATAAACAGGTTGTCCTGGAGTAACTCTCAATAAAATCGGTTCGCCATGTGTAGTGATAGCTATATAACCACTACCTGCTAATCTTACCTGAAATAATCCTCCAGACATCATTCCAGCAACGCTTTTGAGCATTTTAATATCATTGCTAATGCTTTCTTCCAATGCCAATACATCATTTCCATTAACAAAAATAGCTTCGTTTTGCAGTTTAATGATTTTTACTTTTTTACCTTCATCTGCAAGATAAAGTTTTCCGGTTCCTGTACAATGCATTAGGGAAGTTCCTTCACCAGAAATGGCTTTTTTCAACAATCCGCCCAAGCCCTTGCTTAACATGCCTTCTCTTTTAAAATCAATAGCTCCAATATAAGCCACCATAGAACCGGCCTTGGCCAATATTTTTTGGCTTTTCATATTAATTTCCAGCATCGCTGGTTTTTCTAACTCAAAAAAATCGTTTTCGTTAGGGTTTTCAGCACTTTCTAGAATAAGTTCGTTTAAAGTATATTCTCTTTTTTCCATGGTTTAATTAAATGTTTTTCAAAGTTTTTTTAAATAAATATCAATAAATATAACACATCATTTTTCATTTTTTATATAAAAAACAACTAATAATTAATTTATAAAAAATGTTTTATAAGCTTTTGCCTTAAAGAAAATCATTCATTTTTTTTAAGGTAAAAATAACAATGGTTATAGCTAAAGTTTCATTATCCCCATGGGTAAAACTTTTCCACATAAAGATGCATATTGAGGGTTATTTTATTAAATTCGCAAGGTTATAATAAAACCTAATTTATATTTGCGATTGGCAGTTGGCAATTGTCGTTATAAACGCCTAGTCCATTACCATCAACGCAAAACACAAAAAATTTATGGCAGAAGATTTAGAAAATCAAGAGAACGACAAAATCATTTCAATAAACATAGACGAGCAGATGAAATCTGCTTACATCGATTATTCGATGTCTGTTATTGTAAGTAGGGCACTGCCTGATGTACGTGACGGGTTAAAACCAGTACATCGCCGTGTGTTATACGGTATGTTGGGTTTGGGCTTAGGTGCTGGAAAACCTTATAAAAAATCTGCACGTATTGTAGGAGAGGTATTGGGTAAGTATCACCCACATGGTGATTCATCGGTTTACATGACTATGGTGCGTATGGCTCAGGAGTGGAGCTTACGTTATTTAATGGTTGATGGACAAGGTAACTACGGTTCTGTTGATGGTGACTCGCCAGCTGCAATGCGTTATACTGAGGCAAGATTTAGTAAGCTTGCAGAAGAAATGGTTGCAGATATCAATAAAGATACTGTAGATTTTCAGTTAAACTTTGACGATACTGAGCAAGAACCAAGCGTACTGCCTTCTAAAGTTCCCAATCTATTAATTAATGGTTCATCTGGTATTGCTGTAGGTATGGCAACCAATATGGCACCACATAACCTTACTGAGGTTATTAATGCTACTGTTGCTTATATCGATAACAATGAGATTACTATACCTGAATTAATGAAACACGTAAAAGGCCCTGATTTTCCTACAGGTGCAATTATTTATGGTTACACAGGTGTGCAAGATGCTTTTGAAACAGGTAGGGGACGTATTGTAATGCGTGCCAAAGCAGAAATTGAAACCGTTAAGGATCGCGAAACGATTATTGTTACCGAAATCCCTTATCAAGTTAATAAATCCATGATGATTGAGCGTACAGCTGAATTGGTTGGGGAGAAAAAATTGGAAGGTATTTCAAATATCAAAGACGAATCTAACAAAGATGGTATTCGTATCGTTTATGAAATAAAACGTGATGCCAATGCAAGTATAGTTTTAAATAACTTATTTAAACAAACAGCCTTACAAACTTCATTTAGTGTAAATAACATTGCTTTGGTACATGGTCGTCCGCAAATGTTAAACTTAAAAGATCTAATTCGTCACTTTGTAGATCACCGTCATGAAGTCATTGTACGTAGAACAAAATACGAATTAGCCGAAGCTGAAAAACGTGCTCACATTTTAGAAGGCTTGCTAATTGCTTTAGATCATATTGAAGAAGTAATTAAGTTAATTCGTGCATCGAGTACACCAGAAGAAGCTAGGCTTGGTTTAATGGAGAAATTTGGCCTGAGTGACATTCAAGCTAGAGCAATCTTAGACATGACCTTACGTAGATTAACAGGTCTGGAGCGTGATAAGATTAAAGAGGAGTATGCAGAATTGATGAAAACCATCGAGTATTTAAAATCTATACTAGCTGATGAAGGCTTACGTATGCAGATTATTAAAGATGAGTTGGCAGAAATGCTTGATAAATATGGCGATGAACGTAGAACAACTATTGTTCACTCTGCTGAAGATATGAGTATGGAAGATTTTATCGAAGATGAAGAAGTTGTAATTACGATTTCTCACGAAGGATATATCAAACGTACGCCTGCTACAGAATATCGCACACAAGGTAGGGGTGGTAAAGGCTCTAAAGGAAGTGATTCTAGAAATGAAGATTTTATAGAGCATTTATTAGTAGCTTCAAACCATAACTATATGTTGTTCTTTACCGAAGCGGGACGTTGTTTCTGGTTAAGAGTTTACGAAATTCCAGAAGGAAGTAGATTAAGTAAAGGTAGAGCATTACAAAACATCATTAATATACCTAAAGAAGAAAAAGTTAAGGCATATATTAAGGTTAAAAATCTAAAAGATCAAGATTACTTAGAGAATAACTTTATCATTATGTGTACTAAAAAAGGTACCATTAAGAAAACTTCTTTGGAGGCTTATTCTCGTCCACGTGTTAATGGTATTAATGCAATTAACATCAACGAAGGCGATCAATTGTTAGAAGCAAGTTTAACCACAGGTAGTAGTGAAATTGTAATGGCATTACGTTCTGGTAGGGCAATTCGTTTCAACGAAAGTACGGTAAGACCTATGGGAAGAACTGCAACTGGAGTAAGAGGAGTAACTTTAGCACACGATAAAGATGAAGTTGTAGGTATGATTGCTATTGATGATCCATCTGCAACTGTATTGGTAGTTTCTGAAAAAGGTTACGGTAAACGTACCGATATTGATGATTACCGCGTTACAAACCGTGGTGGTAAAGGTGTTAAAACAATTAACGTTACCGAAAAAACTGGCGCATTAGTTGCTATAAAAAATGTAACTGATGCTGATGATTTAATGATCATTAATAAATCAGGTATTGTTATTAGAATTGTAGTGAGCGAATTAAGAGTAATGGGCAGAGCCACTCAAGGAGTTCGTTTAATTACTTTAAAAGGTAATGATGAAATTGCATCGGTAGCAAAAATTGAACATGAAGATGAAATTGAAGAGGTAGAAGAAGCAATAATTGTTGAAGGAACCGAAGAAGAGACAGCAGATGCCAATCCTGAAACTACTCCAGAGACTCCAAAAGAAGATAACAATACTGATACCGAAGAAGAAACTGAAGAGAATTAATATAATTTCGAAAAAAAATAAAATAACATGAAAAAATTACTTTTAAGTATATTAATTGTAGGTACGGCTACATTTGCCAATGCTCAAAAGAGTGAAGTAGCAGAAGCCAAAAAGAAATGGGGCATATATTCACTAACAAGTAGTAGCCAAGCCTTTGAAAAGAAAATGGTAGCTCTTAATGCTGGTTTAGTAAATACCGACAATGCTATTGCTAACGAAAAATCGAAGGATTTAGCAGAAGCTTGGGTTTACAGAGCATTGTTCGCTTCATCTATTGCTGTTACAGACACTGTTGATGAGGCTAACTCTTTAGCTAAACAAAAAATTGCAGAAGAAGCAATTCCGAAGGCTAAAGCACTTGACACAAAAGGTTCAGATAAAGATAATATTGCAAATGCCGAGGTTAATATACAAAATGCAATTATAACTAGGGGCATGAGAGCATATACAAAAAAGGATTATAAAACTGCACTAGCAGTTTTTGAGCAGCTAGTTACTATAAATCCGCAAGATACAGGTATGTTTCTAAACGCAGGTGTTACAGCTAGGATGTTGGAAAACTATCCAGTAGCTATACAACATTTTAAAAAATACCTTAGTTTCAATACTAAAGAATCTAAGGACATTTATGCTGAGGTAATAAATATCACTTTAGACAAATTAAAAGATACCACAGCGGGTATGGCTTTGATTAATGAAGCCTTAGCTAAGTTTCCAGATGATGCAGGTTTAATTGGATCGCAAACAGATATTTATATTGCAACTGGAGATATCGTAAAATCTCAAGAATCATTATCAAAATTAATTGCTAAAGATGCTAATAAGGCAGTTTATCATTATTTATTAGGCGATACTTATTATAAACAGGCATTGATAATTCAGGATGAGCGTAAAAAAATTGATACTAAAAAAGTAAAAGAATTTGATGCTGCTACAGCTAAAATGACTGCACTGATTGATCAATCTTTGCCTTTCTATAAAAAATCAATTGAAATAGATCCTAAATTTGTACCAGCACTAGAAACTCTAAAACAAATTTATGCTTTTAAAGGTGATACCGCTAGTTACGAAGATGTAAAAAAGCGCTTAGATGCAATTCCTGCAAACTAAGTTAGGTTAACGTATATAAGAGGGGTAATTATTATCCCTCTTTTTTTTTGCCTATTTTTGCCACTATTAAATAGTATATGATATGAATTTTAGGTTTTTTCTTCTCTTTATTTTAACATCTAGTTTTATCACAGTTAGTGCACAGAAATCTCAAGTACAATTGGCACAAAATAGTGTAGGTAAACTACAGGTAAGCATTGCAAATAAAGAAGATGTTAAAAAGCAACTTGCTTTAATAGGAGAGGGTATAAAAGCAATTGAAGTTGCACAAAATGATAAAAAAACTAAAAATTGGCCAGAAACTTGGGCTATAAAATCTTACTTAAGCTCTTATATTGCTATAATCGATGACAATACTTCAAATGCCGATAAGTATTATGATTTGGCCAACGAAGCTTTAAAAAAAGCAACCGAATTAGATAAGTACCAAGACAATTCTGGTCTAATAAAAGCATCTACCTATAATATCAATATTAAAAAACAAACAGATGGAAATAAGGCTTACCAACAAAATGATTTTGCAACAGCATTTGACTTATTGAAACAAGTAAGTGATTTTTTACCTACTGATACCGCATTAGCTGTTAATGTAGCTTTATGTGCTCAAAATATACAATCTTATGATGAAGCACTTAATTATTTCATCAGGGCAAAAGAAAATGGTGTTAAAAATCCAGTTGTTTTTCAAACTATAGCGAATATATATGCTTCAAAATTTGAAAGCGAATTGGCCATAAAAACACTAGATGACGGCTTAAAGCTTAATCCATATCATCCATTTTTAACTAACGATTATATTAATCTATTGCTGGATAATGAAAAATATGATAGAGCGATTAAAGTTATCGAATCATCAATTGCAGCTGATAAAAGAAGTAAATTATTAACCTTTTTGTTTGGTTATTTGCAACAATCTCAACTCAATAATTATACTGCAGCAGAAACCGCTTATAAAAAGGTGTTAGATATTGATCAAAACTATTTTGATGCATTGTATCAATTAGCCTTAGTTTATATAAATAATTCTAACGAGGCATTGAAGCAAAATAGTAAACAAAGGTTTAATGCGCTAATTAATAGATCTGAATTTACTTTGTTAAGAGCTCACGAAATTAATCCTAACGATAGAAATACCATTCAATTGTTAATCGAAATCTATTCTAGAAAAAACAGGCTAGATAAAGTTCAAGAACTAAAACGGAAATTAAACGAATTTTAAATCTCTAGCATCCTAAAGAGGATGGCGTATCATGATATAATACTTAACATAATATTAATTACAGGACAAAATAAAGCTTAGTTTATTTGAATTATAGATCTGCGAATGACCCTAAACTGGCCGTCTGCCCAAGCAATATTATTGGGATATTTAGTAATACCACTATTTTAGGTTGAGTTTCTCTAATTTGGATGGGATCGTTTAGATGTACCAATAATTTTAGAATTTCTAGGAGCTTAAATAATTATTTTAATCATGATGTAATTTAGTTTCATTTTACTAAATTTGTTAGTATTATGAAAAATACTGGATTTGCAGATTTGCCTTTACACTATGGTCATGTTCCCTTATGGCTTGCAGAACGCATGGGTAAGTTAGGTTTAGCAATAACTGAATTAATTATTGCTAATAAAGGTAAAAAAGAGTTTTTAAATCGTATGAGTGATCCATTTTGGTTTCAAAGCATGGGTGCTGTTATGGGAATGGATTGGCATTCTTCTGGAATTACCACATCTGTAATGGGTGCATTAAAAAGAGTAATTAATCCAAATGCTAAAGAATTTGGGATTTATATTTGCGGTGGTAAAGGTAGATTATCTCGCCAAACTCCTCAAGAATTATTAAAGTTTTCTGAGCTAAATGGCCTTGATGGAAACTATCTAATTAAATCAAGTAAATTAAGTGCTAAAGTAGATAACACGGCTATATATGATGGCTTTCAACTGTACCAGCACAATTTTATTGTTAGCGATATTGGAGATTGGACTGTTGTACAACAAGGAATGAATAACCTAAACTCTACTGCCAGACGTTACCATTGGCATTCGGCTAGTGTAAAATCATTTACCGAAGAGCCTCATACGTTTATATATGGCGAAAATCAAGGTGAAATATTAAACTTAACTCATAAACAGGCACAACCTTTAAAAAGCTCAATATTAAGTTTAGCGGCTGAAAATCCAAATAAAATGATTGCTGAAATTTCGAAGCTAGTGATGCCTAATCATCATGATGTAAAGGCGAAAGATGTAGATTTAAAAAGATTAGGTGCTGTGTTATGGCTTGCGCAAGATAAAAATATTTTAAATTTTGATGAACTTTTATTACTAGAAGGACTTGGACCAAGAACTTTGCAATCTTTAGCATTAGTTAGTGAGGTAATATATTGTAATCCTTCAAGATTTAAAGATCCTGCTCGTTTTTCTTTTGCACATGGTGGAAAAGATGGTCACCCCTTCCCTGTTCCGTTGAATGTTTATGATGATACCATTGAAACATTACAAAGTGCTATTAGTAAATCTAAATTAGGCAACAACGACAAAACTGAAGCAATCAAATCATTAAGTAAAATTGCTAAAAGAGTTGAACAAGATTTTGTTCCAAGTCAAAATCTTAATGAATTGATTAGAAAAGAAAGAGAGGAATCTTGGAAATATGGTGGACGAACAGTATTTGGGAAAGAAAAAGCGCCAATTAGCAAACAATTAAATTTATTTTAATGAAAACTCTAAACTACGATGACCTAACTTTTCCTGAAGCCAAGCTTATGCAAGAGGAATTTAGAAAGCAATTAAAATTTGACATTCCAGATCATTCTCAAATAACAACTATTGCTGGCGCAGATATTTCCTATAACAAAAATAGCACTTTGATGTACGGAACTATTGTAATTCTTAGCTATCCTGATATGAAGTTGAAATCTTATTCATTGGTAACTTCAGAAACTCATTTCCCCTATAAATCAGGATATTTAGGTTTTAGAGAAGTGCCTACACTACTTAAAGCTTGGGAGCAAATTAATGATAAACCTGATGTTGTTGTTTTGGACGGACAAGGTTACCTACATCCACGAAGAATGGGCGTAGCCTCTCATTTTGGTGTTTTAACTAATCATCCAACAATAGGATGTGCTAAAACATCATTATATGGATATTACGAAGAACCATCAGCAGTAAAATTAGCATCCAGTTCGGTTTTCGAAAGAAATTCTAACGAACATATTGGATATGCCTTAAGAACAAAAAATAATACCGCCACAGTTTACGTATCTCCGGGTTATGGTGTTACATTAAAGAAAAGTTTAGAGATTATGAAAACCTGCATTTATCAGCACCGCATACCAGAACCAACTAGGATAGCACACCAAATCGTTAATGATTTTAGAATTGGCAAATTAAACGAAGGATTTTGGGAAGTAAATCAGCCTTTAGTGCTTTTTTAAATTAAACTGCTACTTTTACAATAAATAACCAAAAATGAATCAAAAGAAATCAACGCTCGGTTTTATATTTGTTACCATACTCATAGACTGTATAGGTTTTGGTATCATTATCCCCGTACTTCCTAATTTAATTAGAGAACTTTCTGGGAAACCTTTAGCTGAAGCTTCAGAAATTGGTGGACTTTTATTGGTTGCTTATGCAATTGCACAGTTTATTTTTTCTCCAATAGTTGGTGGCTTAAGTGATAAATACGGACGTAGACCTATTTTGCTAATCTCACTTTTTGGATTAGGTGTAGATTACATTTTTTTATCTTTCGCTCCTACCATGGTGTGGTTATTTGTTGGAAGAATAATTGCAGGAATTACCGGTGCAAGTTTTACAACAGCTATGGCCTACATAGCAGATATTAGCACACCTGAAAAGAAAGCTCAAAATTTTGGAATGGTTGGTGTTGCTTTTGGCATTGGCTTTATTATTGGTCCAATGATAGGCGGTTTATTCAGTAATATGGGCATTAGGATACCATTTATGATATCTGCAGGATTAGCTTTACTAAATTGGCTTTATGGTTATTTTATTTTACCAGAATCATTAGCTAAAGAAAAACGTAGAGATTTTTCTTGGAAAAGAGCAAATCCAATTGGTTCTATGATTAGTGTTTCTAAATATCCGGCAATTATAGGACTGGTTTTGGCCTTATTGCTACTATATATTGCAAGTCACTCAGTACAATCTAATTGGGGCTTTTATGTAATAGAAAAGTTCAATTTTGATTCATCAATGATTGGTATTTCTTTAAGTATTGTTGGAGTTGCGGTTGCAATAGTTCAGGGTGGATTAATCCGGGTTATCATTCCTAAAATAGGGAATAAAAAAGCGATAATCGCAGGCCTAATTTTATATGTAATTGGCTTTACTTGTTTTGCTTTTGCTCGAAATGGCTTAACCATGATGATTTTTATCCTGCCTTATTGTTTAGCAGGAATTGGAGGTCCGGCAATGCAGACAATCATTTCTAATCAAGTTCCAGATAATGCACAAGGTGAAATTCAAGGTATTGTAACAAGCATGCAAAGTGCAGGCGCAATTTTAGGTCCGTTTGCTATGGCTTATATATTTGCACATTTTATTGATAAGAGTAATAGTATTTATTTTCCCGGAGCACCATTTATCTTTAGTGCATTATTAACACTAATCGCTTTATTTATTGCTATTTCTGCATTAAGAAAACACCATTAAAGTAATTCTGTAGCCAGATTTGCCAATTCGCTACGTTCTCCTTTTTGCAAAGTAATGTGCGCATAAAGCGGATGTTTTTTAGCATTTTCTATCAAATAAGACAATCCATTGCTTTCAGAGTCTAGATATGGGGTATCGATCTGATAAATATCTCCTGTAAATACAATTTTAGTATGCTCGCCAGCTCTAGAAATAATCGTTTTAATTTCGTGAGGAGTAAGATTTTGAGCTTCATCAATTATAAAAAATATTTTGGTGATGGTTCTTCCACGTATAAAAGCTAATGGGGCAATTTCTATTTTCTCTGTACGGATTAATTCATCAATCCTAAATTGCATTTTCTCATCAGTATTAAACTGCTCTCTAATAAATTTTAAATTATCCCATATTGGCGCCATGTAAGGATCAACTTTTGCCTTAACATCTCCTGGTAAAAAGCCAATATCTTTATTACTTAACGGCACTATTGGTCTCGTTATATAAATCTGTCTAAAATCTTTACGCTGCTCTAATGCACTCGCCAGTGCCAATAATGTCTTTCCTGTGCCAGCATTGCCCTGTATAGTTACCAGTTTAATTGACGGGTTCAATAATGCATCTATAGCAAATGATTGTTCTGCGTTACGTGGATAGATATTAAACACAGATTCTTGATAAATATACCTTAACGTTTTTGTCAGACTATCATAAAAGGCGATTACGCTTTTCTTTTTATTTTTAAGTACATAGAAATGATTTGATTCCTTATAGGGTAAATCTAAGCTTGTGGCATCAGCCGAGCCACTATCCTTCAATTGGTTAATAATTTCAATTGGGAAGTTTGTCAATTCAGTTTTTCCCGTATATAATTCATCTACATTTTTTATCTTTCCAGTTTCATAATCCTCAGCATATAAATCAAGCGATTTAGCTTTTAAGCGCAAACAAATATCTTTAGAAACCAAAATTACTTTACGTTTTGGATGTTGTTCTTTTAATACCAATGCAGTATTTAAGATTCGATTATCGAATTTACCTACACCAAATAAATTCTCGGCATTTATATTTTTTGGATGTTCATCTAAAGCAACTTTAAATTTGCCTAAGCTATTTTTTTTAAGCGAAAACCATTTGTTAATTAGGTTATTTTTTGAGGCTTGATCTATTAGTCTGATAAAATTTCTGGCTTCGAAATTTCGGGTATCATTACCACTTTTAAAATTATCTAATTCTTCTAGCACTAATATGGGCACTGCTACATCATGCTCTTGAAAATTGTTAACTGCATCATGGTCGTACAGAATTACCGAAGTATCTAGAACAAATATTTTTTTTATAGTGCTTGTACTTTGAGATTCTTTCTTAGCCATAATTTAAAATTAACATTTAGGCCTTAAAGATTAAAGAAATATTTATGCACAAAATTCCGTACAAAAGAAAACGGAGACCCTACTCTTTCGAATTGGCTCTCCGTTTAACCTTATCTCTAACCGTAGTCAAAGATATGGCATCAATTGAACGTACTTAACTCTATTTATGATTATGTCTTCTTTCGAATTATTAAATCCTTAATAAATTATTGCTATATGTTTTACTCCGTAAAATACCACATTTAGTAATAATGTTTGATATGTAAAGTAAACTTAATAAATTGTTTTTGATTTTGCAATCTTTTATTAAAAAAAATCCATCTTTTCTTGCAAATGATCTGATCTTGTTTTAATCAATTTTTTACATGCTATCCGTTTTTCAACTTCCTTAATGTAAGTCAATTACATTTTTCAATGCTTTTGAATTAAATTTTATCTCTTTAAATATTCCCAAAAAATTTAGCTTTGCAACTTCATTTTTGTTTTGGACTATTTTATCAAACTGTCAAAGTACTTCGTTATTGATATGATCTAATTTAGACGATAATGCAATACATATCAAGAAAAAATGTCTTATTTTATTCACAAGTTATTAACTGAAAACACCTTAGTTATTAACAATTTGAAAATACTATTTTATGACTATTCTTTAAGTAATGGTATTTTTTTAAAAAAACAACTTTAGGTTATTAACATAATTATTCCCTAGCTTATAAACATTTAGCATCGATTTAGCAAAAATTAAAATTGTAAATTCTTCTTATTTTTCAGTTCCATAGTAAAATATTGATTCTTTTATCCTCAAAATTCAGGCGATTTAAACCTCAATATTGTAGCTTTGTGTGCCATGCTTAATCAGCCCGTTAGAAATATACAAGATTTTTTGCTAAGCACCTATTTTGCAGATGGCTTGCGTATTACTATAGGTGTGCTTTGCCCCTCTTTAATATTAGCACAATTCGGTATGCTACAATATGGAATGACATTGTCTCTGGGAGCACTTTGTATTAGTGTTGTCGATTCTCCTGGTCCAATAGTGCATCGCCGTAATGCAATGTTAATTACAACTGCACTACTTTTTGTAATTTCTATTTTAGTTGGCATCACCAATAAGAACATATATGTTACAGGCACGCTATTGGTAATCTGTAGTTTTATATTTTCGATGTTCTTCTTATATGGTAACAGAGCGGCCTCTATAGGTACTGCAGTACTTTTAATTATGGTTTTAAGTATTGATGATATTAGACCTTGGCGGGAAGTGATTTTTTATGCCATGTTGGTGCTTGCTGGTAGCATTTGGTACACCCTACTAAGCTATTTTGTTTATCGCTTACGCCCCTACCGATTAGCTCAACAAATATTAAGTGATTCTATACATGAGGTTAGCGAGTTTTTGCGAGCTAAAGCTAAATTTTATCATGTTGACGTAGACTACGAGAAAAACTATGCGAAATTATTACAGTTGCAAGTTCATGTACACGAGAAGCAAGATGAAGTACGCGATGTACTTTTTAGAACGAGAGAAATTGTAAGAGAATCTACTCCAGAAGGCAGGTTTTTATTATTGGTTTTTGTGGATATGGTTGATCTTTTTGAGCAAGTAATGTCTACATATTACAATTACAAACAGCTACATGAACAGTTTGATACGTCTGGTATTTTAAGAAGGTATGAAAGAGTTATTAACCAAATTGCAGCTGCTTTAGATGAGATTGCTTTTGCCTTAAAAAGTGGCGGTACCCCACATTTAGATCCTAAATTAATTGTTGGTGTAGAAAAGTTGAAATACAAGATCACCTTATTAGAAAAGAATAAAGATCAAAAATATAGCACTTTAGGGTTAATAGCGCTTAAAAATATAGAAGTTAATATCGAAAATATTTTAGGCAGGGTAAAAACAATTAACGGCTATTTCAATAAAAAAGAAAAAAAGAACTTAAAAAAGAGAGATGTCGATGTAGACAAATTTGTAAATAGGCAAAGTTTCGATATTAAGTTACTGATGGATAACTTAAGTTTTAATTCTTCTACATTTAGGCATTCTTTACGTGTAGCAATAGTAATGCTAATAGGTTTTGTTGTTGCTAAAAGCCTCAATTTTGCCCATAGCTATTGGATATTATTAACTATTCTAGTAATTTCTAAACCTGGCTTTAGTTTAACTAAAGAACGTAACTATCAGCGATTATTTGGGACCGTTATCGGGGCTTTTATTGGCATGGGAATTTTGGTTTACATCCATGATAAAAATACCCTCTTTGTAATTTTGCTAATCTGTATGATTGGCAGTTATAGCTTTCAGCGTAAAAATTATGTAGTAAGTGTTTTATTTATGACACCCTATATACTCGTATTGTTCGATTTTTTGGGCATGGGTAGCCTTTCTATTGCCAGAGAACGAATTTACGATACTTTAATAGGCTCAGGTATTGCGTTGTTGGCAAGTTATTCATTATTCCCCAACTGGGAGCATGAGAAGCTAAAAACAGCTATGATAGATGTAATTAAAGCAAATAGCAATTATTTTAAAGAAGTAACATTATTGTACTTTGAACAAACACATAACTCTACCAATTACAAGGTTGCCAGAAAAGAAGTTTATGTAAATACTGCAAATTTAGCTTCCTTGTTTCAACGTATGTTTTCTGAGCCTAAAAGCAAACAGCTTTACATGAAAGAATTACATCAGTTTACGGTACTTAATCATCTTTTATCGTCATATATTGCTACTTTATCTTTATACAATAAAGAACACGATTTTGTATATCTCAATTTCGAGGAGCTTAAACCGGTTTCTGAAAATACAGTTTATTTACTCAATCAAGCATTAGAAAATTTAGAGAACCATAAAGAGGAGTTGAGCAATGTTCCATTAATTAGAAGAAAAAATTCTAGTGAATTATCATTAACTGATGAGAATATGATTATCGCTGAACAATTTGATCTGATACAAAAGGTAGGATACGATATTTTTAAGTTAGCTGAGAAATTGAAGATCTAATTTATAACCAAACATCTCCTACTCCTATTTGTTATATCATTATGGAAAAGTTATATACAGCCTCAGTTACCGCTACAGGCGGAAGAGACGGACATATTAAATCTAGTGATGGAATATTAGATTTCGAATTGAGAAAACCAAAAGAATTAGATGGACAAGGTGGTGCAACTAACCCAGAGCAGTTATTTGCCGCTGCATGGGGTGCCTGTTATTTGGGTGCTTTAGGTAGCATTGCAGCACATGAAGGTGTTGAAGCTAGCGAAGCCACAGCAACCGTTCATGTTTCATTTAATAAAGACGGTAATGTATTTGGTTTATCTGCAGAATTAGATGTGCATATACCAGGATTAGCTCACGAAGAAGCGCAAGCAATGGCTGAAAAGGCACATAAAGTTTGTTCTTATTCTAAAGCTACAAAAGGAAATATCGAAGTAAGAGTTACTGCAATTTAAAAGAAAAATAAACTGGTTTTTTATAAAGCTTCCTAATTTTTAGGGAGCTTTATAATTTTACAAAATTTTAAAGCAATAATCTACTAGCCAATCCTAATAAAAGCAAAAATCCAAATACATCGGTAAATGTGGTAATAATAATAGATGAGGCAATTGCTGGATCAATACCAACTCGTTTTAATACTAATGGAATACTCGATCCCGTAATACCGGCAATTACTAAATTACCTGTCATTGCTAAAAATATCACTAAACCTAACATAAGATTGGCATCGAAAAAGTAAGCGAATAGAAGTACGATTAGACCCGTAACGGCTCCATTAATTAAACCTACCGTAAATTCTTTTAATACGGTTCTGTAAGCTTGATTATCAGTTAAATCATATAATGAAATACGTCTAACAGTTACTGCTAACGCTTGTGTAGCTGCATTTCCACCCATACCCGCAATAATAACCATATAGGCAGAAAGTACTGCTAATTGTTTCAACGCGTCATCATAATGACGAATTACTGCCGAAGCTAAAAATGCAGTTCCTAAATTGATAATTAACCAAGGTAAACGAGATTTTACTGCTTCAATCCAGTTACCGCTCAATTCCTCATCTTCAGAAACCCCAGAGATCTTTAAAAAATCCTCTGTATTTTCATCTTCTAAAACATCAATCACATCATCAAAAGTAACCCTACCTAGCAAATGCATTTCATCATCTACAACAGGGATGCTAGTTAAATTATATTGCGAGATCAATTTTGCAACTTCTTCCTGATCTGTTTCTGCTTTAACGTAAACTACATCGGCATTAACCATATCAGTTATTTTAGCATTGCCTTTGGCTTTTATAATGTCTTTTAAAGAAACAATTCCTTTAAAAATATTATCATCATCAACTACATTAACCGTGTAAAATTCTTCAATTTCTTCACTCTGACGAATGATTTCATCTATTGCATCTTTTTTTGTCAAGTTTAAATTGATCCGAATAACTTCGGTGTTCATCAAACCACCTGCAGTTTCTTCATCGTAACTCATCAAATTCCTGATGCTCGATGCGTCATCTTCGCTCAGGTCTTCAAGAATTTCTTTCTGTTCGTGCTCCTCTAATTGCGAAATAATGTCCGTAGCATCATCATAATCAAGCTCTTCTACAATTTCGGTACGTTTGTCTGGGTGTAATTGTAAAAGTAGTTCTTCCGGATGCGCTTCTTCATGCATTTCAGAAATTACTTCAGATGCAATTTCTACATCCAACAAATTGATAATGCGCTGTTGGTCTTCGCTATTGAGGCTCTCAAATAAGATAGCAATTTCTGACGCATGATACTCCGCCAAAGTAGTCTTAAGTAGTTCATTATCACCACTTATAGCATGCTTTAGTTTTGAAACGTCTGTTTTATCTAACTCAAATGATTGCATATGCCACTAAGATAGAAATAATTTATTGTGTAAATGTTTCCAAATAGGCTTTTAGAATGGTTTTTATATGTTTTTTTGATTTGAAAAACAAAGTTAGCCAATTATGGCAATTGAAGCCCTGCTTTCGCTGCTGCAATCGGGTTTATATAACGAAGTCAGTTGCTCTTTTGTACAGTGGCAGAGTGCAAATAGAATGATTCATAATGAAACGTTATTTCTTTTTTGATGGGCTAGCTTTAGCGAAAGGATTATGATTTAAACACAATTGCAGCCAATTTTCTAAATCTTTTTGTTTATGATGTCCATTTTCCGTTACGAAAACGAAACCTTTCATTGTCTTACCATTTGATCCCATTGGTAAAACATCATTATCCTCAATTACTTTCTCGTGAACTTCTTCTCCTACCCTACAAAGCAATAAATCCTCATCTGTTTGTTTGTTAATTCTTGTTCCGCACAAAATTTTATCATTTAGCATAAAACACAACCCACCAAACATGGCTTTTTCCTAAAACTCTATTTCTCTTTCAAATAAAAATTCACGTACTCTATTTGCCTTATGTTCGTTATATGCCATGCCATTAAACTTTAAATGCTAGTAGAAGCCTTAATATTCTAAACCCGATTGTATGAAAGCCACATTTTTCATGGGGCTGTAAGAAAAGCGGGGCAAAACCTTAAATTTAGATGCTGATTTTGCTTTTCTTAACTAAATTGCAATGCAGGTTAGATTATTCGCAAGCTCCGAATTATAAAACTTGTATCAAATCTCAATAATTAAATCTTACTTAAACCAACCCTTACGCCAAAAATAAATTACTTGTACTACCGCAATTATACCCATTACAATCATGGTGTATAAATAACCATGTTCTTGATAAAGTTCGGGCATATTTTGGGGCAGCACTTTACCTGTAACCGGATCTTCCCTGCTAAAATTCATTCCGTAAATACCTGCAATAAAAGTTAGGGGAATAAATATAGATGATATGATGGTTAACACCTTCATAATCTCATTCATCCGGTTGCTGATGATGGACAGATACATATCAATATTACTTGCCGAAATTTCCTTTAGCGATTCTACCATATCTATAATTTGTATACAATGGTCATAAGCATCCCTCAGGTAAACATTTGTTGCTTCACTTATCAACGGACTATCGGTTCGTAAGATATCATTCATTTTATCTCGTTCTGGCCAAGCAACTCGTCTAACAGTAATTAAATTTCTTTTAATAGATTGGGTATCGAACATAATTGTACGATCTGGTTTTTCGAACAAGCGATCTTCAATATTATCTAATTCTCCGCTCCAAAATCCAAGTACAGAGAAATATTCATCAACAATCATGTCCATTAAGGCATACATTAAATAACTGCTTCCACCGATACGAATATTGCCTTTACCAATCTCTAAACGACTACGTATTGGGTCTAAACAATCTTCGTACTTATCTTGAAAGGTGAACAGCACATTTTCTGTTAGTATGAAAGACAACTGTTCGTTTTGCAAAACGTCTTCCTCATCAAGAAAAAGCATTCTGCTTATGGCGAAATCGTAAGCACCATACTCTTCGTATTTAGGTCTTTGGTAAGTTCTGGTAATATCTTCTAAAACCAACTTATTGATGTTCCAATCTTTAGTTAAGCTATCGAACATCGGATAAGATTTAAAACCTTTAATTTCTACCCAATAATTGTAGGTTTTATCTGTTAATCGTTGTTTAAGTCCTTCTAAATTGGTGAGCTGTTCTACGTTATAATAATTTTGGTTATAGCTGTATAAATTGATGTGGGGCTCAACCGAGTTTTCGTCTATAAATACCATACCCGGACTAGAGCCGGGTGCTGGTAATACGTAACGATGTTTTTTATGTTTATGCTTGGTTGGCTTTGACATTTTTAAAGATAGCTTTTTGTTTGTGGACCTTGATTAAATAATAAATCTACCGCACTTAAGTTAGGGATAAATTCATTTCTATCGCTAAACACCTGAAAATAGCTTTTCGTTTGAGTTTGGTGAATTGTTTTTTTATCAAATTGATTTCTAAAATCGACACTTGCTACTTCTTTTTCAAATTCTTGAGTAAAAGTAATGAAAGGGCTTAGTTTCATCTGCTTTAAGAACCAGTTCAATAGTTCTAAGTTATAATCAAAAAGGAAATCATATTTTTTTTCATAAAATGAAACTAAACCATCTTCATAATATTCAAAATAGGCCGAACTTCTGTAACAAGTTTGCAAACTTAGCCAATGTAAACGCTGCCATTTAGCATCGTAACTTATCTTAACATCTTTATACGGAGTATGATTTTTTGAACCTTTGTTAACAGGTACTGTTAAATCTAAAGTGCCATCTGGCGATGATATTGTTGCTCTGTTACGGAAGGTTTGTTTAGGGAAATGTTCGTACTTTTCTAAAGTAAACTCAAAATCTTCTACTTTTAAGGCAGAGAAATAACTTACTGGCGGAAGATAAAAAAGTGGAAATATAGCTGAACTTTGCATCGGTTATTTTATGTTTGCATTATAGGCGTCCAAATTAATGATTAAAAAAGGCATTTCACACATCGGTATCTTCTTTTTATATGTTTTGTCGCTATTGCCGCTATCTGTGTTATTGATTTTTGCAAGATTATTATACTATCCACTTTACTATATAATTGGTTATCGTAAAAAAGTAGTTCGAAATAATTTACAAAAATCTTTTCCTAAAAAAGATCTAAAGGAGATTATTCGAATTGAAAAAACATTTTTTAAATATTTTACCGATCTAATATTTGAAGTTGTTAAAATGTCGACCATCTCTAAAAAAGAACTATTAAAACGTGTTAAGTTTAAAAATTTAGAACAAATTGAAGCCCATTTTAGTAAGGGAGAAAGTGTTTTGGCTTGTACAGGGCATTACGGCAATTGGGAGCTATGTATGTTAGCTTTAGGAGCTAGCTTAAGTGCACCTGAATATGTGATCTACAAACCCTTAAGTAACAAAATATTCGAAGACTGGTTTCTTAAAATTAGAACTCGATATGGAAATGTGTTTGTTGCCATGCGCCAAACTTTAAGAACACTTATCTCCGTTAAAGAAACACCAACTATGTTTTGTTTTGCAAGCGATCAAACCCCTACCCGTGAGGAAACTCAATATAGCTTACAATTCTTAAATCAGCCAACAGCTGTGTTACTTGGTTTAGAAAAAATTGCCTTGCAAACCAATAGACCTATTTTTTATTTTGATGTTATAAGTGTAAAAAGAGGTTATTATGAAATAGATTGTTTGCTCTTATGTGCTGAGCCTAAAGCAACACAAGGACATGAAATAACTGATTTATTGTTCGAATTTTTAGCAAATACCATAAATAGAGAACCAGCCTATTGGCTATGGAGCCACAGACGATGGAAATTAAATAACTAATGGAAATGGAACCTAGCGTAGCAGTTGTTATACTAAACTGGAACGGTAAAAATCTGTTAGCACAATTTTTACCAAGTGTGTTAAAAAGCGATTACCCCAACCTACAGATTATTGTTGGCGATAACGCCTCTAATGATGATTCCGTTGCTTTTTTAAAAGCCAACTATCCTCATGTTACTGTAATTGAAAACGACCGCAATTATGGTTTTGCAGGTGGATATAACCACATTTTAAGTAAAATTGAAGCAGACTATTTTGTATTATTAAATTCTGATGTTGAAGTTCCTGAAAATTGGATTAAGCCTGTTATAGAGCTAATGCAAAGTGATGATAACATTGCAGTTGCACAACCAAAAATTAAATGGCAAGTACAAAAAGATCAGTTTGAATATGCTGGCGCTGCAGGCGGATTTATTGATAAATATGCATTCCCCTTTTGCAGAGGAAGGATTTTTGATTCCATTGAACAAGATTTGAACCAATATAATGTGGTAAGTGATATTTTCTGGGCAAGTGGTGCAGCATTTTTTATAAAGAGAAAAGTTTGGGAAGAAGTTGGTGGCTTAGATACAGATCTATTTGCCCACATGGAAGAAATTGACTTATGCTGGCAATTAAAAAACTTAGGTTACCGAATTGTATATTGTCCGGATGCAGAAATTTACCATGTTGGCGGAGGAACATTGGATGCTAAAAATCCATTTAAGACCTATCTTAACTTTAGAAACAACTTAATTATCATGCAAAAAAACTTGCCAAAAGGCGATGCATATTTGCGTATTTTCTTAAGAATGTGGATTGATTTTGTTGCTTGGTGGCAGTTTCTGTTAACTGGTAGACTAAAATTTACTCTAGCTATTAGTAAAGCGCATATTCATTTTTTGCTCTCATTAAACAAAACAGCACAAAAAAGGGCTAATAAACAAATACCGATTAATGAACTTACAGGTATTTATAATAACAGTATTGTATGGAGTTATTTTATCAAAAAGATTAAAAAATTTAGCAGCTTAAAGTTTATAAAGTTGCCAATTGTTCTTTAATTGTCTTTTCTACCCAATAAACTGTATTGTGGGCAAGCCCTGTTGTATGAAATTTAATTAAACCATCTTTGCCTACAATTAAATGTGTAGGATAACTGGTTACGCCATGTTTATCTGCAAAATACCGACCATCAGGAACAATGTTATATAAAAATGGAGATATTTTAGTAAATTGCTTTAAATCGAATTTATCATCAAGTGCTATAGCTAAAAATAGCACATCTTTATTATCTTTATATTTAATAAATAACTGATTAAGTTCTGGAATTTCTTGCTTACATGGCGGACAATTGATGAACCAAAAGTTAATTACAATAACTTTTCCTTGACTTGCTTTTAAATCATATTTGTTTCCGTTAAGATCTGTTAATTTATAACCGATAAATTTATCACCATCTTTAAAAGCATTACTAGGTCTTGGTCTGGCAGATGATGCAAGCATGGCTTCCCTTCTTTCATCGGAAACTGCTTTTTGTTCGGGTGTCATTTTATAGATCAAAAAACTATTGTCCTCTTTTTGATATCTAAAAGAATACTCCCCTGTTTTGCTGTAAGCTCTCCAAAGTATTGGTGCAAGAACATTACCATCTTCATCCTTAACTATTGCTTTATCATTTAAAACTGGCACTGTAGCTGTGTTTTGCGCCTTACCTTTAAAAGCGATGAACAAGAGTAAAATAACTAGATATTTCTTCATTAGATAATACTATTTACAAAATTATTTTAAAAAGCTCTCCATTGCCAAACGATAACCATCTAAACCAAAACCAGTTAACACCCCTTTGCAATTTTTCCCTGTAAGTGAAACATGACGAAATTCCTCTCGTGCGTAGATGTTCGAAATATGAACTTCAACAACTGGTGTTTTAATGGCTGCAATGGCATCTGCAATGGCAACTGAAGTATGTGTATAGCCACCGGCGTTAATGATAATACCATCGTATGAAAAGCCAACTTCGTGTAGCTTATTGATTAATTCTCCCTCAATATTACTCTGGTAATAGTCTATTTCTATAATGCTAAATAGCTCTTTTAACTTTAAGATATAGCTTTCAAATCCTTCTGCTCCATAAATAGAAGGCTCTCTTAAACCCAATAAGTTTAAATTTGGGCCATTTATAATTTGTATTTTCATACGTTTTAATGTTGAAATGTTGTAACGTTGCAATGTTATAAAAAAAACTCAATAAACATAATGAATACCCAATCTTACCTTAAAGGATTTTCTGCCTACTTGAAATTAGAGCGCTCCCTTTCTGGAAATTCTATTGAGGCCTATTTAAATGATGTAGATAAATTGGTTCAATACTATTTGTTCATCGATAAAAATTTGAGCCTAAATGATGTTACTTTAACTGATTTGAGAGCTTTTATAACTTGGTTAAATGAGGTTGGGATGCAAGCCAATACTCAGGCTAGGGTAATTTCTGGTATTAAAGCTTTTTTTGCTTATTTGATGCAAGAAAACATAGTTGATGACGATCCTACAGCTATGCTGGAAGCTCCTAAAGTGAGTAGAAAACTTCCAGACACTTTAAATATACATGAAATTAACGATCTAATTGATGCTATTGATGCTTCTAAACCAGAAGGAATGCGAAATAAAGCAATAATTGAAATGTTGTATGGTTGTGGGTTAAGGGTTACAGAATTGGTTGAATTGCGTTTATCAAATATTTATGCCGAAACTGAGTTTATAAAGGTGGTTGGTAAGGGAAATAAAGAACGTTTGGTGCCAATTGGTTCTGTTGCCTTAAAGTTACTAGACATCTATACCACCCAAATTAGGGTTCATCTAAATATAAAAAAAGGACAAGAAGATTTTATCTTTTTAAATCGATCTGGTAGTAGACTTTCTCGTATTTCTGTTTTTAACCTCATTAAATCTCTTGCTGAAAAAACTGGAATTCATAAAAGCATTAGTCCACATACTTTACGCCATTCTTTTGCTACACATTTAATAGAAGGCGGTGCAGATTTACGTGCTGTGCAAGAAATGTTAGGGCATGCCAGTATAACTACCACAGAAATTTACACACACCTAGATCGTGATTATTTAAAAAGCGTAATTATGCAATTTCATCCGAGATCTTAAATCGAAAATCGCTTAAACAAGGAGGCTAGCTTTAATCATTCTATCTTTTCCTTGCATATCCTTTCTTAACTCTATGTTTATAAATCCTTTATCTTTCAATAAATTAACTGTTTGTTGACCAAGAAATTCATTGATCTCGAAGAAAAGACAACCATTTTTGGTTAAATTTTTCAAAGCAAATTCTGCTATTGCATCATAGAATATCAACGGATTTTCATTGCTTACAAATAATGCTTGGTATGGTTCATTTGCTAACACATTATGATGCATAGCGGATTTTTCATCTTCTTTAATATAGGGTGGATTGCTAACGATAATATCGTATTCCGTATTGCATATTGCGTATTGCGACTTTAATATATCGTCTTGAATAAAATCCACCTCCACACTATTTAAAACTGCATTTTGTTTTGCTGTCTCTAAAGCATCTGCTGCAATATCTAAAGCGTAAACTCTAGTATTTAGTAAATTTTTTTTTAAAGAAATAGCTATGCAGCCACTCCCAGTTCCAATATCAATTAAATTGACGATTGACGATTGATGATTTACGATATTCTTGGAACTGCAAACTGAAATGATCCAGTCAACCAATTCTTCTGTTTCTGGTCTGGGGATTAAAACCGATGAATTAACCTTAAACTTTAAACCATAAAAGTAAGTTTCGCCCAAAATGTACTGTAAAGGCTTTCCCTTTAATAGTTCTGATAAAACCGCCTCAAATCTTGATAATTCTTCAGGAGAAACTTCTTTATCTTTATTTAACAAATAAGCTGCCCGATTTAGTTCTAAGAAATGCTGCAATGTAATCAGGAACATTGCTTGTGCTTCATCTTGATGATAAATAGCATTTAGATCATTTATAAATTTTTGTGACAAGTGTTTGAATTGCATTGGTACAAAGTTAGTTATTACCATTCGATTAGCCATTTGTATTTCAAAAATCTTAAATGAAAAATATAACATACTTTTGTACTGATGAATGATGAATTTTACATGCGGCGTTGCCTAGAATTGGCAATGTTAGGAATAGGTAATGTGAGCCCCAATCCAATGGTCGGTTGTGTTATTGTTCACGATAATCAAATCATTGGCGAAGGTTATCATCAGCAAATAGGTCAAGCCCATGCAGAAGTAAATGCCATTGATGATGTTTTTAAAAATCATGGTGAAAATGCTCCATCATTATTGAAAAGTGCCACAGCTTATGTTAGTTTAGAGCCTTGTGCACATTTTGGAAAAACACCACCTTGTGCAGACCTACTCATAAAACACCAACTTAAAAAAGTAATAATTGGCAATACCGATCCTTTTGAAGCCGTGAATGGAAAAGGAGTTGAAAAATTAAAAGCCGCCGGTATCGAAGTAATAACAGGGGTTTTAGCCAATGAATGCAGTTATTTAAATAGAAGATTTTTTACAAGAATAAACAAACAAAGACCTTTTATTATATTAAAGTGGGCGCAAACTGCAAACGGTTTTTTTGCACCAATTGGTAATGTTCAGCAATGGATTACTGGTCCTTTAGCCAAACAACTTAACCATAAGTGGCGTGGTGAAGAAGATGCAATTTTAGTTGGTAAAAATACCGCAATGATTGATAATCCACAATTAACGAACAGAAATGGCTGCAAAAATCCAATCAGAATTGTAATTGATAAAAATTTGGCAATCCCCATAACTCATCATATTTATAACGATGAAGCAAAAACGATCATTTTTAATGAAGTAAAAACTGATGTGGTTGATAATATCCACTATGTACAGATGGAAGATATGCAGTTTTACTTAGCCCAAAAAATAGCATTTCAGTTGTATTTGATGGATATTCAATCTGTAATAATTGAAGGTGGGGCTCAAATTTTAGATCAGTTTATTATTGCTAATTTATGGGATGAAGCTAGGATTTTTACAGCTACAAAAAAATGGGAAGATGGTATCGCAGCACCGAAATTAAATGGTAATATTGTTGAGAATTTTTCACTAGAAAACGACAACTTAACCATTTATTCAAACCAGTAAAAATGATCTATTTAGCTTTAAGTATAACCTGTAGTGTAACAGTTGGCGTATTGCTAAAATTAGCCAAACGCTATCAAATAAATATTATGCAGGCGGTAACTTGGAATTATTTATTTGCAATTGCATTAAGTTTATTCTTCTTTAAACCAGATTTTAGCAGTTTTAATATTAATATTATTTCTCCTGTATACATTGTTATTGGTATTTTATTACCTATCATATTTTTGGTGCAAGGCATTGCAGTACAACAAACTGGTTTAGCAAGAACAGATATCTCACAACGGTTATCTTTATTTATTTCACTTTGTGCAGCCTATTTTATATTTAATGAGCATTTCGATCGTTTAAAGTACGTAGGATTGGTATTTGGTTTTGCAGCCATTGTATTTACCATGTATCGAAAAACTAAAGGAGTGGCCTCTAAAAAAGGATGGCTATATTTATTACTTGTTTTTTTAGGCTTTGGGGTGCTAGATGTTTGTTTTAAAATGTTAAGCCAAATTACAACCCTACCTTACACCACCTCCTTATTCTTGATTTTTTGCATTGCATTTGTGTTATCACTATGCTATATTTTATATTTAGCAGCAACCAAACAAAATAAGCTGCAATTAGTTAACTTCTTTTGTGGTTGTGTTCTAGGCCTTTTTAATTTCGGTAATATACTGTTTTACTTAAAAGCACATAAAGCAATGGCCGATAATCCATCTACCGTTTTTGCAGCAATGAATATGGGCGTTATTATAGCGGGCAGTTTAATTGGAATTTTCATTTTTAAAGAGCGATTAAACAAATGGAATTATTTTGGATTGGCATTGGCATTAGTGGCTATTATTTTAATCACCTTATCTAAACTACATGCTGTTCGATGACACCTATAAAACTATAAATAAAACTTCTGAAGGTATATTTAGAGACAAAGGAAGTAAGTTTATAGGTTACGCCTACCCTATTAAAAGTGAAACAGACATCAAAGAAATTATTAGCAAACTGAGAGCTGAACACGCTGGGGCAAGGCATTTTTGCTGGGCCATTAGACTAACCCCAGATAGAAACATTTTTAAGTTAAATGATGATGGCGAACCTTCAGGTACTGCCGGGCGACCAATATTGAACACCTTACTTTCTGCAGATGTAACCAATATTTTGGTCGTAGTTGTACGTTATTTTGGAGGCACATTACTGGGTGTTCCCGGTTTAATTAACGCTTATAAAACCGCTACACTAGAAGCACTTAAGGAGAATGAGATCATTACAAAAACAGTAAATGATACTTACCAAATCAACTTCGATTATTTAGCAATGAACCCAGTTATGAAAGTTGTTAAAGACGAAAAATTGGAGATTATTGCCCAAGAATTTGATACCAATTGTACAATCAAATTTGAGGTTAGGAAATCAAATCTCAATACCGTTTTAGGGAAATTGGAAAAGGTTGAAGGCATTGAGATTAAGTATTTAAATACTGTTTAATCATATTATTAATTATTGCTTTATTTCGAATAAGCAATCCATAGAGATAGCCACTCTTTTAAAAGAATAAAGAATTTTCTATAAGTTTGTCATCAACCAAATACCAATTGTTATGCAAAAATTATCTGAAGCAGACTTAATTATCAATCCAGATGGCAGCATCTACCATTTAAATCTATTACCAGAAGATATTGCCGATACAATAATTACTGTTGGCGATCTAGATCGTGTTGCTGAGGTAAGCAAACACTTCGATTCTATTGAAGTAAAAAAAGGCAAAAGAGAATTTATAACGCATACTGGTTATTTAGGTAAAACGCGTATTACTGTAATTTCTACCGGTATTGGTACGGATAATATTGATATTGTTTTTAACGAATTAGATGCCTTGGTAAACATAGATTTTGATACTAGAGAAGTAAAAAAAGAATTAAAATCATTAGATATTATCAGAATCGGAACATCTGGAGCTATACAATCAGACATCTCAATGGGAACTATTTTAGCTTCAACTTACGGTTTAGGGTTTGATGCTTTAATGCATTATTATATTCATGAGCTTTCTGGAGATGAACATACGCTGTTAGATAGTATTAAATCACATTTTTCGCACATTAAAGGTATTCATCCTTACCTTACAGCTGCAGATAAAGGTTTGCTAGAAAAAATTGGTAGTCAAATGGAAAAAGGCATAACGATTACTGCACCAGGTTTTTATGCACCACAAGGGAGGCAAGTAAGGGCAAAAAATGCCATCCCAGATTTTATTAATCAGTTAAATAGCTTTAATGAAGGCAAAAATAGAATTACCAATTTAGAAATGGAAACCGCAGGTATTTATGCCTTAGCTAAAACTTTAGGGCATAAAGCATTATCGGTTAATGCCATTTTAGCCAGCAGAGTTAAGTTCGAATTTAGCTCCGAACCAAATAAAATCATAGATAAAGCTATAAAAATGGTTTTAGAATCCCTTTAGCTAAGCTTCAGGAATATGCTCTACTACCATTTCATTTCCTGCCATATCTAAATAAGTAACCGTCATTTCGTTAAGATCTGTAACCCATTTTTCTACTCCGGCAACTGCAACCTGTCTGCAAAAAGTTTGATAATCTGTAGAGCCATTTTGGTGCACTTTTAATGCTTCCTTTAATTCTTCTATATTAGAAGTTTCTTCAATTAGCAAGTCTTCGTAAGCTGGCGGACCTTGAACAGTATGATCATCATTACCGAAGTAAACGGACATGCCATTCATTACATAAACATCATTTCTAACTACTCCCATAGCTTTAATTTCTTGAATAAAGTTTGGGAAATCAGCTCCAGATTTAACCTTCGCCTCAGCAGCTTGTATTTCTTCGATGGTAAACATATATTTTTTGATTTAGTGCGTTAATACTTTATAAATAGTTGTCTGTGTATACATTTCCTCAGGTCTTAAAATGGTGCTTGGAAATTCAGGAATGTTAACCGCGTTTGGATGATGTTGTGTCTCTACACAAAAGGCATCAAATTCAGTATATTCCTTTCCATTTTTACCATCTTTAACTTTTAAATGTTTTGCTGTATAAAAATGAGCAACAGGCTCAGTAGAATAAACTAACAAGGAAAGCCCACTATTTGTTTCTGTGGTTTTACTTGCCAATGTCAAACTCCCATATTCCTTATCTAATACATAAGTTTGATCATAGCCAACTTTTTCATCCCAATTAGCTCCTATAGATCTGGGTTTAGTAAAATCATGAATTGTATCTGCCACGGGCAACAATTTACCTGTTACAACAAAATTCTCATCTTGTTGTAAGTAGTTAGCAGCATTCATTTGATGAATATGATCCGTTATTTTTTCTCCATTAGTGGATAGATTAAAATAACTATGATGCGTAAGGTTGATCGGTGTCGCTTCATCTGTATCAGCTTGGTAAGTTAAAATCAACTCATCATTATTGGTCAACTCAAATTTAAGCTGTATGGCTAAATCGCCAGGAAAGTTCTCTTCGCCATCAAGGCTAAAGTACTGAAAAGTTACACTAGCATGGGGATTTTCTGTTGTTTCAATAACATCCCATACTTTTTTATCCAAACCATTGATGCCACCATGCAAGCAATCCTCGCCGTCATTTTTTGGTAATTGATACTCAATTCCATCAACGTTAAATGCTCCATTTTTGATACGATTGGCATAACGACCTATAATAGCACCCAAATAACTGTAATCTTTTAAATAAGTTGGGTTGATGTAATCTTCAAATTTATCAAAACCTAAAACAATATCTTGCTGCTCTCCTCTAGCATTAGTAATTATAAATTTGTTGATGATAGTGCCGTAATTAAAAATTTTGACAAGAGTGTTTTTGGTGTTAATTAGCTCAACTTCAACAACTTCTTTTTCGGCGATAAAAATCCCAGTATTTATTAGCTTTGTATTCATTAAATTGCGTCTTAGGTATTGGCTAAAATACAATTTAAACTTAATAACCTACCAATAAATATGAATTATGAGAGACGAATTAGTAGCTAAATTTTTTGAGCAGTATCACCAATATCCCACAGCTACTTACTTTGCACCAGGGCGTGTTAATTTAATTGGTGAACATATCGATTACAATGGTGGCTTGGTAATGCCTTGTGCAATAACCGCAGGAACTTGGCTTCTTTTAGCTCCAAATAGTGATCATGTAATTCGTTTTAAGAGCTTAAATTTTGAAGGAGAATTAAATTCTCCTATCCAAAAATCATACACAAAAACTAATAATGAATGGTTTAATTATCCTCTAGGTGTTTTCAACGAATTACAACAAACAGATTGGCTTTCAACAGGATTAGATTTGCTTTATTTTGGTAATATTCCAATCGGATCGGGATTGTCTTCTTCTGCCTCTATAGAAATACTTACAGCCTATGCATTAAATGATTTTTTTGAATTAGGAAATGACAAACTGGAACTGGTAAAACTTTCTAAAAGAGTGGAAAATGACTTTATTGGTTTAAATTCTGGTATCATGGATCAGTTTGCTATTGCATTTGGAGAAGCTAATAAAGCATTAGTTTTAAATTGTGATACACTTAAATATAAAGTTGTAGATTGTAATTTAGGAGACTATAGGCTGGCCATCATCAACACCAATAAATCCAGAAAATTAGAAGAATCTAAATATAACGAACGATTTGAAGAGTGTGGTATCGCGTTAAAAGCATTGCAACAAGAGATTAAAATTGATAATTTGTGTGAACTTAGTGCTGAAAAATTTGCCCTACATAGCCATTTAATTACCAACGAAACAATCTTAAAAAGAGCTACACATGTTGTGAAAGAGAATGATCGAGTACATTTAGCAGCAAAAGCATTAAATAATAGCGAACTCGAAGATTTTGGCAGATTAATGTACGCTTCTCATCAATCTTTAAAAGAATTATATGAGGTCTCTGGGAAGGAATTAGATGCAGTAGTTGATTTTTGTTCCACTTACGAACATGTTATCGGCGCAAGAATGACTGGAGCAGGTTTTGGCGGATGTGCTATAGCGCTATTAAAAAAAGGATACGAAGAAGACTTTGCAAAAAAGCTTACAGATTATTATGTTGATGAAGTAGGCTACCCAGCGGCAATCTACATTCACGAAATTGGTGACGGCGTTAAAAGAATTTAAAAACACTAAGTATAAATTATAACAAAATATAGCTGCACATTAGTGCTAGAAAAATACAATGAGAAAATTAAAACTCGATGAACTTAATCGTGTAGATATTCAGGAATTTAAGGAGCAAGAGAAACTGCCAGTTATAGTAGTTTTAGATAATGTGAGAAGCATGCACAACGTTGGTTCAGTTTTTAGAACTGCCGATGGTTTCTCTATAGAAAAGGTAGTATTGTGTGGCATAACAGCCCAGCCTCCACACCGAGAAATAGAAAAAACGGCATTAGGAGCCACACAGTCTGTAAATTGGGTTCATATTGAAGACACATTGGATGCTATTGATACTTTACGTAGTGAAGGTTACCAGATTATTGCCATTGAGCAGGCAGAAAACAGCACGATGTTAAATACCTTTAAACCAGATTTGACAAAAAAATATGCGTTAATATTTGGAAATGAAGTAAATGGAGTGAGTGATGAAGTCATGAAAAAGATAGATGAATGCATTGAAATACCTCAATTTGGCACCAAACACTCTTTTAATATTGTAATTTCTGCGGGTATTGTACTTTGGGATTTCTTCGCTAAATTGAGGTTATAAGCAAATCCGTCATTTCGAAAGAGAGATAAGGAGAAATCTCATTATGAAAGCCATGCAAAACTCACTTTTAAAAAAACTACAAATTAAACCAGGGTTTAAAGTTAAGGTAATTAATGCCCAAGAAAATTTTTCTTCAATTATTGGGGATATACCACCAGATGTAGAAATCTTTTCTAGCGATAAAACGTTTGATGGATTATTGGTTTTCGCAGTTACAAAATCAGACTTATTAACTGCATTAAAAAAGGAAACAATTGGAGTGAAAACCATTTGTTGGATTTTCTATCCCAAAGCAAAATCGAAACTGGCAAGCGATTTAAATCTAATGCAAAGTTGGGAAGATTTAAAATCGTTTAACCTCACTCCTTGTGGTTCTGCCGCAATTGATGAAACTTGGACAGCACTTAGAATTAAACCAGAAACAGCAATGAAAAGGTCTGGTTTGGGTAACACTGAGATTGCCAAAAGCGATTATGGGAATTACATTGATGTAACTAATAAAATCATTAACCTACCAGAAGATTTAGAATTGGAACTTAAGAACCAAGTTTCAGCTTTTGATTTTTATCAATGTCTATCCTATTCAAACCGTAAAGAATATGTGCTTTGGGTTTTATCTGCCAAGCAAGAAAAAACGAGGTTAGATAGGGTACACAAAACCGTACAGAAATTGGCTGCTGGCTTGAAAAATCCTAGTGAAAAGTAATTAATTCCGTCACCTCGACAGAGCGCAGCGACGAGAGGTCTATAACATACAAGCTGCTAATTTTAACATTCATTAACGAATTTTATCCTTTCAAATGTCTTTTGAGGTTAAACTATGTTAAAAATCAACTAATTTTTTAATCAAGGGTTAGCTTTGACTTTTAATAAGTCTAGTACTAACTTTCTATGATTAAAACAATTACGCTTTTCTTTATCTTCTGTTTATTGTTTGTTTTTTCAATAGCCCAAGTACAAATATTTCAAGGTAAAATATCCGGTAAACTGTTAGATGAAAAGCAAAATCCAATAGCTTTCGCGACAATTAGTTTACATCTAAAAACTGATTCGAATTTAGTTAAAGGCTCTATTTCTAAAGATGAGGGAACATTTCTTTTTGAACAAATTAACTACGGAGCATATTTTTTAAAGATCGAAGCTTTAGGTTTTGAAACCAAGTTTATCGACGGTATTGTTGTCAATGCTAACGAATTAAAAATTAATCTGAATGAGCTTATTTTAAAAAATCAGACTGAGCAATTAAATGAAGTAAGCATTATCAGAAAGAAACCATTAATAGAGCGCAAAAGCGATCAAACAATATTAAATATCAATAATAGTATTTTGGCAACGGGAAATACAGCACTAGAAATTTTATCTCGTGCTCCAGGGGTATCAATTACTAATGATGGCAATATTAGTTTGAGGGGTAAAAGTGGTGTAAACGTTATGATTAATGGTAAACTTACCTATCTGTCATCAGATCAGGTTATTAATTTATTACGAAATACAAATGGAAATGCCATAGAGACAATTGCGTTAATTCATAATCCATCTGCTAAATATGATGCTGCTGGAGGCGGTGGCATCATCAATATCAAACTCAAAAAAAATGAGAACTACGGTACCAATGCGAACTTAACTTTGGGCGGCGGTTATGGAAGTTACTATAAAAGTAATGGAGGAATAAATTTTAATCATCGCAATCAAAAAATCAATCTATTTGGAAGTTATGATTACAGCAATAATAAAGAGTTTGAAAATTTGGCTCTAAAGCGAAGTAATCAATACGAATCAGAAATAACCTACTTCAACCAAAAAGGTAGAGATGTTTATAACAGAATAAACAACAGTTATAAAATTGGATTAGATTATGAAATCAATCCTAAAAACACAATTGGGCTAATGTTCAATGGGTATGATAACAACGCTAGAAATACGACACTAAACACTACATCCATTGGAGCTTTACCATCATCAATAGATTCTTCAATTGTGATGAAAAATTTAGGGAGGTATCAATACAATAATCAAACCTACAATCTAAATTATAAAGCTGTTATAGATACCAATGGACAAGAGTTAAACATAGATTTAGATTATGCTACGTTCAAAAACACAAGCAATTCAATTTATGAAAATGACTTTTATGATGCTAAAGGTTCGATTTTAAAACATTCATTTATATTTAGAAATGCAGCACCTTCTTCGATTAACATTTGGTCTGGCAAAGTAGATTATTCTTATCCTTTTTCTGAAAAAACAAAACTATAAACTGGAATTAAAAGTGCATTTATAACATCAGATAATAATTTTGTTCAAGAAAACTTAATCAATAACAATTGGATAAATGATGTAAACTATAGCAATCGTTTCAACTATAGTGAAGCAATAAATGCAGCTTACCTAAACGTAAACCATAAATTTAAAGGAATAGAACTACAATTCGGTTTAAGGGCAGAATTGACCAATTCAGAAGGTTATTCTCCATCTACCCAAAACCAAGTGAAAAGAAACTATATTGATTTTTTTCCGAATGTAAGTTTAACAAAAGTTGTAAATGATAACCATGAATTTGGATTATCCTATAACAAACGTATTGATCGTCCTGATTATCAATCGCTAAACCCATTTATCTATTTTGCTGATTTATATACTTTTTCACAAGGCAATCCTTACTTAAATCCACAGTACACGAATAGTTTTGATGTGAGTTACAATTTTAAACACCAATGGACTGCAAGCTTTGGTTATAGTTATACTAAAGATGTAATTACAACAACTTTGATTAATGACCCACTAAAGAAAACATTATTTATATTAGAGCAAAATTTGGCAAGTGAACAGAATTACAATTTAAATATTGGTGCCCCAATTATGATTACCAAATGGTGGGAAACCAATAATGATTTTACCCTGTATTATAACAAATTTAAATCTCCAAACTTAATGGGAACGCCTTTTAACAGTGGGAAATTGAGTTATATCATTAACTCATCTCATACTTTTAACATTTCGCAATCCATCAATGCAGAGTTGGCTATAGACTATCATTCTGCTCAAGTTTACGGCAATTATGCTGTAAAACCTTTGTATGGAATTGATTTTGGCATCAGCAAATCTTTTGCAGCTAAAAGAGCAAACGTTAAATTTGCAGTAAATGATATTTTTAACATGCGTAAAGCAAATATCAAAAGCGCAATCCCTCTACAAGACTATCAACTTTATCAAAAGCAAGAAAGCCGAATTTATAGGTTGAGTTTTAGCTATAACTTTGGCAGTAGCGCTATTAAAGCAGTTAGAGAACGCTCTAAAAGTTCCGATACCGAGCAAAATAGAGTTAAATCTGGGAATTAATTTAATGATTTGTCATTCCGAGCCTGCGAGGAATCCCTATAGTTAACTCAAAAGAGATCCTTCACTGCGTTCTGGATGACAAAGTGTTTTTAGGATTTGTCATTCCGAGCACGGGAGGAATCTCATACCAATTATTCGTCAATCACTTCATCATTTAGGAATCTCCAGTCTTTATTATCGATTTCTATTAATGCATTTTTCTTCGCTCTAGACCAGCCTTTTAGTTCTTTTTCTCTTGCGATAGCATCATCAACATATTGATAATACTCAAAATGAACTAAATAAAAACAGTTATATTTTGACGTAAATGCATTATAAGCCTCAATGTGTTGTTGTAATCTACAAGATAAATCATTCTTTACTCCGATGTATAAAACGGTTCTTGCTTATTAGTAAGAATATAAACGTAGTAATCATGATACTTCATTTATGAATTTACATAATAAATTATTCTTTTAAAAATTTGTCATTCGGAGCCTGCGAGGAAATTTAATAAAAAAGTTTAAAAGAGCTCCTTCACTGCGTTCTGGATGACAAAATTTAAAACCTATCCCTGCAAAACCTTATCCGGTGTAATAGGCAAACTCCTAATCCTTTTACCAGTTGCATTAAAAACCGCATTCGCTACAGCACCAGCAAAACCAATTAAAGCAATCTCTCCCATGCCCTTTGCTCCCATTGGGTTTACAATAAAGTCTGGTTTATCAATAAAAATTACATCAATTTCTGGTACATCGGCATGTACGGGAACATGGTAATCCGCGAAGTTATTGTTTACATATTTACCATAACGATGATCTAGTAAGGCCTCTTCAGTTAAAGCCATTCCAATGCCACCAACTGCACCACCAACCATTTGGCTACGAGCAGTTTTCGGACTTACAATTTTACCTGAATCACCTACCGAAACAGTTTTACTCACTTTAACTACACCAGTTAAATTGTGCACTTTAACCTGCACAAAGTGGATAGAAAATGAATACATCGAATACTCCTTACCCTGCTGATTTGCCTGAGATTGTTTCGTCACCTCAATCATTGGTAGGTTATTTTTCTTTAACACATCAACAAAGTTGGATGTTGCATCCATATTGGAATTGGCGGCTAATTCTGCAATAGTTGCTTTTAATGAAACGCAAACATCGTTAACAGCTGTACCAACAGTAGAAAGCGTAGCCGAACCACCCTGACTAGGTGCTGGTGGTAAAGAAGAGTCACCTAATTCAAAAGTGATCTTATTGGTTGGAATATTCAACAAGCGACTAGCAATTAATCCCATTCCAGTTCCAGTACCCGGACCGATATCACTCGTTGCACTTTGCAAAACCAAAGTTCCATCTGCTTTTAAAATACCTTTTACACTTGCTCTACCTCTACTGGCATTAAAAACACCAATACTTACACCATAACCAATTTGCCAAGGTCCTTCGATAATACTTCCCGGTTTATTTTTTCTATTGCTCCAACCAATTTTAGCTGAACCCAATTTATAGGCTTCTTTAATATTTTTACTTGAGAATGGGATTTTCTTCGCTGGGTCTAGTTCCGGGTCGTTCTTCATTCTAAAATCTAGCGGGTCCATGTCTAACGCGTGTGCCATTTCATCAATTGCACTTTCTAAAGCAAATGCACCCGTAGCTTCACCCGGACCACGCATCCAAATCGGTACGCTCATATCCAATGGAACCACATAATAGTTAGTGTTCACATTTTCTGAATCGTACATGAACTTGGTCATGTTTACCACACCTTCGGTAAAGTTCTCGTAAGTAGCCGTTTGCCCGAAAGCAGTATGGGTAATTCCTGTAATCTTACCATCTTTGGTGGCACCTAAACCCACTTTCTGATAAGCTGCCGGTCTATTACCTACCATTGTAAACATTTGGTCGCGGGTAATGACTAATTTAACTGGTCTCTTTACCTGTTTGGAAGCCATTACCGTAGCAATCTCTACTGGCCAAGTTCTTAAAGCCATTCCAAATCCACCACCTACAAACTCAGAATTTACCTGTATTTTCTCCTGAGGGATTTTAAATACATTGGCGATAGTAGCTTGTGCAGCTTTCACTCCTTGTGTTTTTGCATAAACCGTTACTTGGTCATTTGCTCGCCAATCGGCAATAATCCCATGTAATTCCATCGGGTTATGCGTCTCAACAGGCATATCATAAGTCTGCTCAATTTTAACTTCAGCAGTTTTGTAGGCATCAGCGACCCCTCTTACATACGGCGGCTGACCCTGCAATTTCTTTGCGCTAGCATCAGCGATGCTCTTTTTAAAATCAGTATTAAAAGCAGCTTTTTCATAACTTACTTTTACCAAGGTTGCCGCAAAAGTTGCCCTCTCAAAAGTATCAGCAACAACCATCGCAATCGGCTGACCATTAAAAAATACTTGATCTGTATAAAAAATCTTCATCGGCGAACCACCTTCCTGCTCATAACCGGCAGCACTAGGTTTGTTCAAATGAGACAATACATCTAAAACACCAGGCGCATTTTTAGCCGCTTTAGTATCAATTGCCGTAATTTTTCCTTTGGTAATGGTACTGGTAACCAACACACCATAAGTTAAACCTGGTAATTGGTATTCAGCAAAATATTTTGCTTTACCGGTTACTTTATCTACACCGTCAACGCGGTCGTTTTCATCTACAAAAAATTCCATTATACTTTCGCTTTAGCTACGGTTAACGCCTCTATAATTGTATTGGGCGCCATTTTCAGTTTAAAATCATTTTCTCCGAAACCTTTGGCACCGTACATCGCAATCCTTGCAGCATCTTCAAAATTACTTGAGTTTGCCGTTTTTCCTTTTAGAAAGGTTTCTGCTTCGATTAATCGCCAAGGTTTATGCGCCACGCCACCCATCGCTAAACGAGCATTTGCGATAATACCATTTTTAAGCTCAAACGCAGCTGCTACAGAAACTAAAGCAAATGCATAAGAAGAGCGGTCTCTCACTTTTAAATAGTGGAAATTCTTATTCAAGTTGTTTACAAGAACTTCTAATCTTACAATCAACTCGCCTTTTTGCAAATTGTTATCTTTCTCAGGTGTTGTTCCTGCCAAACGGTGGAAATCTATAAAATTGATTTTTCTTTCGCCTTTTGCACCAGCAATTACTACCTGCGCATCCAAAGCCACTAAACCTACACACATATCACTCGGGTGTACCGCGATACAAGATTCGGAAGTACCAAATATTGCATGCATTCTATTGTAACCTCCAATTGCACCACAACCACTTCCGGGCTGGCGTTTATTACAAGGCATTGTGGTATCGTAAAAATAGCCACAACGGGTACGTTGCATCATGTTGCCACCAACTGTAGCCACATTTCTCAACTGTGCAGATGCGCCAGATTGCAAAGCCAACATCAATAAGGGAAATTGCTCTTTTATAATGGCATTTTCGGCCAACGCCGAGTTAGAAACCATTGCCCCAATATGTAGAACGTTATTTTTTAATTCAATTTGTTTGAGCGGTAAATGATTAATGTCAATCAGTTTTTCTGGAGCAGTAACTCCCCTTTTCATTAAATCTACCAAGTTAGTGCCACCAGCAATAAAGCTAGCTTTTGGATCTTTGGCCATTAAACTCAATGCAGTTTTAACCACAGCGGTTCTTACATATTGGAAATTAATCATATCGCTGTCCCCTTCTCTTTTACTTCTTGTATCGCATCAACTATATTTGGATAAGCACCACACCTACAGATGTTTCCACTCATGTATTCTCTAATTTCTTCTTTCGAGTTTGCATGACCTTCGCGTACACATGCCACAGCGCTCATAATTTGTCCAGGAGTGCAATAACCGCATTGAAAACCATCGTGTTTAATAAAAGCAGCTTGCATCGGATGCAATTCATCGCCTTTGGCTAAACCTTCAATGGTGGTCACGCTTTTACCTTCATTCATTACTGCTAAACTCAAGCAAGAATTTACACGTTGTCCATCTACATGAACCGTACAAGCACCGCACTGCCCATGGTCGCAACCTTTTTTAGTACCCGTGAGGTGCAATTCTTCCCTCAATAAATCCAGCAAAGTAACCCTTGGCTCAATTTTAAGCGTATAAGGTTTGTTGTTAACTTTTAAGTTTAAAGGAATTTTCTCGAAGAGTTCTGCAAAACGTTCATCAACCTTTTTTTCTGCTGCTTTTAAAACCGTTAATGGGGTTAAAGACAAGGCAGTAAAAAGTGAAGTTTTCTTTAAGAAATCACGGCGAGTATCACCAGATTGGTTATTGTCAATTTCAGACATAGGAAAACAATTAAATATGCAATGGGATATTTTTCTAATATCGGAATAACAAATTTTGTTTTCTTAGGTTTTGGCAATTTAGAAGGAGTCTATTTACAACTACACTTGCTTGTCATTCCGAGGAACGAGGAATCTCTAAAGCGATTTACCTTAGAGATCCTTCTCTGCGCTCTGGATGACAAGGCTTATTAGAAAAACAATGTCTTAGCTTTTGGCTTTTTTAGCCCTTCTTTCCGCTGTATCTTTTTGGCTGCCCTTCGACACCCGCCACGGCGGGCAAGCACTCAGGAAGAGAGCCAAAACTGATGCCGCTTCAATACTTGTCTGCCGTAGGCTGAAAGTTTATAGAACGAGGGCAATGGTTCTTTTGGAGGGTTGGTTTCCCTTCAGATTTCATTAAAATCACTATTCTACTTCAACTTGCATACTAATCCAATAAAGTCCCATTTGTCCTCTGTTTCTCATAGTGCCTTGTGGAAGTTTTTGTTTAGGATAACTTGAAATTGAATTATCAACTGCTTTTACAAACTTTGTTAACTCTGAAAGTCTGTTTTCAGAAAAATTAAGAATAGCCCAATCCCAGCAAGAATAAAATTGTAACATCCAATTCAATTCTTCATCCAGTTTTTCACTTTTTATATAATCATTTATAATTAAATAAGAATTAAAAATAACTTTCTCATTCAAATCACTAATTCCAGTAAAATAATCTGGTTCTATTAGTGAATACCAGTTTAAGAAAATTAATCTTTTTAATGCTTCATATTTAATTCCTGGATCTGAAGTTGAGTTAAACAATTCAAGATAATCTTCATGAATTTTTCTGTTTTTAGCAAAAGTTCCATTAGCCTCAAGTTCTGCATTTAGCTCCTCGAAATGTTTATCCTCAGGCATCGAATAATATAATTCTATCTCTAAAGCTGACAAGCTTTCTAACGAATAATCCATATTTATATAATTATTACAAACATAAATTTAAAATTATAATATGTTTTTATAATCAATCCTTTAAAAATTGACGTTAAACTGTAAAGAAGAGATTTCTCGTCGCTACGCTCTGTCGAAATGACGATACATTATACAAAAAAAGCCGCAGAAACTCAGATAAAAATCTGCGCATCTGCGGCTATTAATTTATCGTCATTTCGACGTTAGGAGAAATCTACAACAAGATTTCTCGTTGCTGCACTCTGTCGAAATGATGGAACTATGATTTACGCATAAGCAACCGCATCTTTTGATGGCAACTTGCTATATCCCATTAAATATTCATCTACTTTTCTAGCGGTTTCTCTACCTTCAGAAATTGCCCAAACAACCAAAGACTGACCTCTACGCATATCTCCAGCAGCAAAAACCTTTGGAATATTGGTTTGGAAATTGCCTTCAACAGCTTTTACATTCCCGCGTTCATCTAGCTCTACGCCTAACTTTTCTAACAATCCCTGTTTTTGCGGATGCAAGAAACCCATTGCCAATAAAACCAATTCACATGGATATTCTTTCTCTGTTCCTGGAATTTCTTTAAAGCCTAAAGCTCTTCCATTAGCATCAATTTCCCATTGCACTTCAATTACACTTAAAGATTTCAAATTGCCATTTTCATCAGCATTGAACTTCTGTGTGTTAACTGCCCAATTTCTATGTGCACCTTCCTCATGCGAAGAAGTTACTTTTAACAACATTGGATATTGTGGCCAAGGCATGTGTTCTGTTCTGCTTTGCGGTGGCATTGGCATAATTTCAAACTGCGTAACCGATTTTGCACCATGACGGTTTGAAGTACCAATACAATCTGAACCGGTATCTCCACCACCAATTACGATTACGTTTTTGCCAGTCGCTTTTAACTCTTTACCTTCTATCGATCTACCGCCAACACGTTTATTTTGTTGCTTTAAAAAATCCATTGCAGGATAAATCCCTTCTAATTCTCTTCCTGGCAGGTTTAAATCACGTGGAATAGTTGAACCTCCAGCTAATACCAAAGCTTGATATTCTCTTAATAAAGTGCTTAATTCTACATTTTCGCCAACATTCGCATTACATTTAAACTCAATACCTTCTTCTTCCATTAATTGAATGCGACGTTCAACCACATCTTTCTGTAGTTTAAAATCTGGAATACCATATCTTAACAGACCGCCCGGCACATCATCACGTTCAAAAACAACCACTTCATGACCAGCTTTATTTAGTTGAGCTGCAGCAGCCAAACCCGCAGGTCCAGAGCCAATTACAGCAACTTTTTTACCAGTTCTTATTAATGGTGCATTGGCTTTGATGTAACCTTTATCGAAAGCGATTTCAATAATGTGTTTTTCAATTTCCTCAATAGAAACTGGAGATTTATTGATGCCCAACACACAAGCACTTTCGCAAGGTGCCGGACAAATTCTGCCAGTAAACTCAGGGAAATTATTGGTGCTCAATAAAATCTCAGCCGCATTTAACCATTCGCCTTTGTAAACGGCATCGTTAAATTCTGGTATCACATTACCCAAAGGGCAACCCGATTGACAAAAAGGCACACCACAATCCATACAACGGGCAGCCTGATGGTTCAATTGCTCGGCAGGAAGTGGATTTAAAAACTCGTTATAATGTTCTAGGCGTTCGCTAGGTTGTTGTCTGGTAGGCGAAACTCTTTCGTACTCCAAAAATCCTGTAACTTTTCCCATCTTAATTGATTTTAACTTGTTGACGTTGTAATAAAACTGCTTTGTATTCTTTAGGAAATACCTTTACGAAGTGTGCCGATTGATTTTCCCAATCACTTAAAATAAATTCTGCAACTCTACTGCTAGTTAATCTGATATGATTTTTTAGCAGCGTAGTAATGCGCACTTCATCTTCTGCTTGTAGTGGGTCAAGGTCTATCATTTCTGGGTTACATTTATTAGCAAAAGTTTTGCTTACATCGTAAATCCAAGCGATACCGCCACTCATACCAGCTGCGAAATTGCTACCTGTATCTCCAAGCACTAACACTTCTCCACCCGTCATGTACTCACAACCGTGGTCGCCCACGCCTTCTACAACCGATGTTGCACCAGAGTTACGTACCGCAAAACGTTCGCCTGCTTTTCCTCTAATGTATAACTCGCCAGAAGTTGCGCCGTATAGGGCTACATTGCCAATAATGATATTTTGCTCTGGTACATAGTTGATGTTACTGAAAGGATAAACAACTAACTTCGCACCCGATAAACCTTTACCTACATAATCATTTCCTTCGCCCTCTAAGGTTAAAGTCAAACCTTTAGCTGCAAAAGCGCCAAAACTTTGTCCGGCAGAGCCGAAACATTTAAAGTTGATGGTATCTGCAGGTAAACCTGCACTTTTATGAACTTTAGAAATCTCGTTAGATAACATCGTTCCAATTGCCCGATCTGTATTTTTAACTTCGAAATTCGCAAATACTGGTTCGTTATTTAAGATAGCTGGTTGTGCTTTTTCAATCAATTGATGGTCTAAAACAGCATCCAAACCGTGGTCTTGGAACTCAGTTTGATACAATGGCAAACCATGGTCTGGCTCCTTGTACAAAATTGGCGCTAAGTTTACATATTTCAATTTCCAATCTGCATCAGCTATTTCTCTTGTTTTTAATACTTGAGATTGGCCGATCATTTCATTAATGGTTCTAAAACCGAGCTCAGCCATAATTTCGCGTAACTCTTCTGCCAAGAAATGGAATAAGTTTACTACGTGTGCTGGGTCGCCGGTAAATAACTTCCTTAAATCTGGGTCTTGTGTTGCTACACCAACCGGACAAGTATTTAAATGGCATTTACGCATCATGATACAGCCTGTGGTTACCAATGCTGCTGTTGCAACACCCCATTCTTCTGCACCTAATAAAGCCGCAATGGCAATATCACGACCAGTTTTTAGTTGACCATCTGTTTGTACCACTACCCTGCCTCTTAATCTGTTTTTTACCAAAGTCTGGTGCGCTTCTGCCAAACCTAATTCCCATGGCAAACCAGTGTGTTGGATAGATGTTAAAGGTGATGCACCTGTTCCTCCATCATAACCAGAAACCAAAATTACATCTGCATGTGCCTTAGCAACACCTGCTGCAATGGTTCCTACTCCAGCCTTAGAAACTAGCTTTACATTAATTCTAGCAGCCCTGTTGGCATTTTTCAAGTCAAATATCAGCTGCGCTAAATCTTCAATCGAATAAATATCATGGTGTGGTGGAGGTGAAATTAAACCAACTCCTGGCGTAGCATGACGAACTTTTGCAATCCAATCATCCACTTTGTGTCCCGGTAATTGACCACCCTCTCCAGGTTTTGCACCTTGCGCCATTTTAATCTGCAGCTCATCTGCATTGGTCAAATAATTGCTCGTTACGCCAAAACGTGCAGAGGCAATTTGTTTAATCGCCGAACGCATCGAATCGCCGTTCTCCATTTTCTGATAACGCATATCATCCTCACCACCTTCGCCAGTATTGCTTTTTCCGCCGATACGGTTCATGGCAATGGCTAAAGTAGAGTGTGCTTCGTGAGAAATTGAACCGAAAGACATCGCCCCGGTTGCAAATCTTTTTAAGATAGATTCGGTAGATTCTACTTCTTCTAAACCAATCGCAGGGCGAGAATAATCAAATTCTAATAAACCACGAATGGTGTAAGCTTGCTGCGTTTGCTCGTTAATTAACTTCGAATATCTTTTAAAAGTGACGTAGTTATTTGTTCTAGTGGCATTTTGTAACAAGTGGATCGTTTCTGGATTGAACAAATGTTTCTCCCCACGTCTTCTCCATTTATAGGTTCCACCAGTTGGTAAAATTGGTTCTGCTTGTGTTTTCGGTCCAAAACTACGACGGTGTTTAATTAAAGTCTCATGCGCAATTTCATCTAAACCTAATCCGCCGATGCGAGAAACCGCACCTGTAAAGTGTGTATTTACAACTTGCTGATTGATCCCTAAAATCTCGAAAATTTGTGCGCCATGATAAGACTGTAAAGTTGAAATCCCCATTTTAGAGAAAATCTTTAACAGTCCATTATTTACGGCATAAATATAGTTTGAGATTAATTTTTCTGGTTTGATACCGCTTTCCACATCAAATCTTCTGATAGTTTCTAAAGCCAAATAAGGATTTACCGCTGTAGCACCAAAGCCGATTAAAGTGGCAAAATGGTGCACTTCCCAAACATCTCCTGCCTCTACCACAATACCCACAGCACCACGATAACCTTTTCTAATTAAGTGGTGGTGAACCGAAGAAACTGCCAATAAAGACGGAATTGCAGCATGTTCAGAATCAATTGCTCTATCCGTTAACACGATAACTTGGAAACCATCTTCAACTGCATCAACCGCATAACGACATAAACGGTCTAAAGCTTTTTGCAATGAACCTGGCTTTCCATCGGCTCTAAAATACATTTGTAGCGTTTTAGATTGGAATAAACCTGTATCGATACTACGTAATTTCTCTAATTCTAAATTGGTTAATATGGGATGTTTGATGCCCACACAGTGGCACTGCATTTGGTTTTCTTCCAATAAATTACCATTGTTGCCCATAAATCCAGCCAAACTCATCACCACTTTCTCACGAATTGGGTCGATTGGTGGATTGGTAACCTGCGCAAATAACTGTTTAAAATAGGAAGACAAATGTTGAGGTTGTTTAGACAAAATTGCTAATGGCGTATCTGTACCCATCGAGCCAATTGCCTCTTTACCCTCAATCGCCATCGGTTTTAACAACAAATCGATGTCTTCACGGCTGTAACCGAAAACTTGTTGGTATTTAAAAATAGAATCCTCGGCCAAATTGGTAAACATTACCCTTGGCTCTGGTAATTCTTCCAGTTTAATCTGATATTGGTTAATCCAATCGGCATAAGGACGGCGACTGCAAACTTGTTGCTTGATTTCCTCATCAGAGATGATTCTGCCTTGTTGCATATCAACAACGAACATTTTGCCTGGCGTTAAACGACCTTTTTCGATTACTGTACTTTGGTCGATAGCTAAAGCACCAGATTCAGATGCCATAATTACACGGTCATCGCTGGTTAGCGCATAACGAGAAGGACGTAGACCATTACGATCTAAAGTTGCACCAATTAATCTACCATCTGTAAAAGCAATTGCAGCCGGTCCATCCCAGGGCTCCATTAACGAAGCATGAAATTCATAGAACGCCTTTTTAATTGGGTCCATATCTTCGTTACCATCCCAAGCTTCAGGAATCAACATCATTAAAACGTGTGGCAATGAACGGCCAGCATGTAATAACAATTCAACTACGTTATCTAAACAACCAGAATCTGATTGCGTCTCATCAATAACAGGAAGAATCATGTTTAATTCTTCTGGTGTAAAGTATGGAGACGCAAAAGATTTAACACTCGACCTGAACCAGTTTAAATTTCCTTGCAAGGTGTTAATCTCGCCATTGTGGGCGATGTACCTAAAAGGTTGCGCTAATCGCCAAGATGGAAAAGTATTAGTAGCAAAACGTGAGTGTACCAAACCGAAGGCCGAAACCATACGTTTATCGCTCAGTTCTGTAAAATAGGTTCTAACTTGTAGGGAAGTTAATTGACCTTTATATATTATGGTACGAGAAGAAAAAGAAACGATGTAAAAATCATCTTTACTTCCTTCAACCGTATTGTATATTGTTTTGGTTAGATAGGTTTTTAGAACGAATAGTTTGCGCTCAAAATCTGCACCTTCAGCAATATGATATGGTCTGGCAACAAATACCTGCTCAATCTCTGGTTCAACAGAAAGTGCCATGTTACCAATATCTGTGGTATCAATCTGTACCTTTCTGAAACCTAAAACTTCTAGTCCTAGTTTTTCTGCAGTGCGATAAATAATCTCACGGCACTCTTCTCTAGCACGAATTTCTTTAGGTAAAAAAAGTTGGCCAACGCCATAATCACCGTAGGCAGGTAAGCTGAAGCCTGTTCTTAAACATTCATCAAATAAAAATTCATGTGGAACTTGAATCATAATCCCTGCTCCATCGCCTGTGTTTGGTTCTGCACCACATGCACCACGGTGATCTAGGTTTTCTAGAATCGTGATCGCATCTGAAATAATTTGGTGCGATTTTCGGCCTTTAACGTGTGCTACGAAACCGATACCGCAGGCATCGTGCTCAAAGCTTTTTCGGTATAAGCCTTGTTGTTCATTCAAGTCTTGCATTCTTTGGTCTTAGTTAGTGTATAGGAAACACTAAGATAGCTAAAATACTTGTTACATTTCAGTATTGATAAAATTTTTATGAAATATTAATGCTATAGATAATAAATATGAATTAAATTACGAATTTGACAAATGACATCGATAACAATTGCCATATTGATAATACAGCAAAATACTATTCTTGCATAAGAAGTTAGAATTGAAGGCCAAAAATAGGTGCTTTAGTTAACTAATAATGTATTATTCATCCTATCCCTCGTTGTCCTCAGCGATAGAAAAGCAATTAAAGTGTTGGCAAATCCATACATCTAATGATAGAAAATCGCTAAGTATAATTTTATTAGCTGATTCTTTAAGATTGGTTCATGCCTCGCAATGACAATTTTTTTATTTCTTCCATTTAACTAATAAGCTATGAAGGTTTACCTATTGCCACAACCCAATAGCTTTGTTATATAAACCTTTTTGAAATGGAAAACCCAAAGGTGAGGCACGAACCGAGGATTTGTAATGAAAAGAAGGACTAAATATACTGAAAAGCACTGACATCGTTTTTCAAAATCATTTTCAATTCTTTTTTAAGACAATAAAACAATCGATCAATAGCACGATGTAATTATAACAAACTATCAATCAATGCGATACATTTAATCTTAAAAAATCGCACATTTCTTTTTGTAAAACGCTTCCTTTTTCTACCTTTGTGCCGGGCAAGTCTTTTACGATCAGCTCCCTTTGAACTCCCCCAGGGCGGGAACGAAGCAAGGGTAGAAGGTTGTAGCGGTGCGATAAAAGTTGCTTGCCCATTTTTCTTTTCCCACCCCCTAACCCCCTGAAGGGGGCATTAAATTCTTCAGGGTATAAATTGACCGATTTTAACTCAGAATTAAATATTATGAAATTTTTTATTGATACAGCAAATCTTGATAACATTAAAGAAGCGCAAGATTTAGGCATTTTAGATGGTGTAACTACTAATCCTAGCTTAATGGCTAAGGAGGGTATTACTGGTGATGCAAACGTAATTGCACATTACAAAGCAATTTGTGATATTGTTGATGACAATGTAAGTGCTGAGGTAATTGCTACAGACTATGAAGGTATCATTAAAGAAGGTGAAGCTTTAGCAGCTTTAAACCCGAAAATTGTAGTGAAAGTACCGATGATTAAAGATGGTGTTAAGGCCATTAAGTATTTTACTAACAAAGGAATTAAAACTAATTGTACTTTAATTTTCTCTGCCGGACAAGCATTATTGGCAGCTAAAGCTGGTGCAACTTATGTTTCTCCATTTTTAGGTCGTTTAGATGATATTTCTACAGATGGTTTAACTTTAATTGAAGACATCCGTTTAATTTTTGATAACTACGGTTACCCTACGCAAATTTTAGCAGCATCAATTCGTGGCCCATTACATATTGTGGCTTGTGCTAAATTAGGTGCTGATGTAATTACTGCTCCTTTAGCTGCAATTACTGCCTTGTTAAAACATCCGTTAACTGACAGCGGTTTAGCTACATTTTTAGCTGATCATGCTAAAGCAAGCGGTAAATAAGCCTTTTTGCATTAATACAAATATATAGTAAGAAGCCCCGAAAAATATTTCGGGGCTTTTTTTATCCTTAAAGCTACGTCATATCGAACGAGCGCAGTGAGGAGATATCTTTAACTTTTACATGGTGTTGTTAAAGGAGCTTGAGCTCAAGAAAATAAAAGATTTAGCTTCGCTGAACACTTCGTGGTCCTCAATCGCGAAAAGCTCATTTCGAAATGAAGAAATTTTTTAGCTACCAAATAACACAGCTTTCACCTTATCATAATCAATCTGTTCATCAGGTTCTATTAAAATTCCCTTCACTCCGGCTCCGTTTGCAGCTTCCACATCACGTGGTTTATCGCCAATCATTACAGATAAAACCGGATCGATATCATATTTAGCAATGGCATCTAATAACATTCCAGAACCAGGTTTACGGCATAAACACGGATCGTTAACCGTTGGATGGTGCGGACAATGATAGGCATCCTTAAATTCTACACCATGTTTTTTATAAGCATCAAATAAAATCTGGTGCATTTCTGCCAGTCCATCTTCTGTATATCTATTTAAGGCAATTCCTCCCTGATTGGTAATTACAATTAGTAAATAACCTTCCTCATAAAATTTCTTTAAAGGCGGAATTTGATATTCCAATACCTCAAAATCTTCTTTTCTGCAGATGTAATCGTTTATTTCGTGATTTAATACACCGTCTCTATCTAAAAAAATTGCTTTTTGCTTCATGATGTAAATATGTTGAAAAGTTTGAATGTTTTAAAGTTGAAATGTTCAATTGATGCGGAACCTTGCAACTTTTTCAACTTTGCAACATTACAACAAAATAATTTATCTTTATTCCATAATCCTTTTCAAATGAGCAAAGAAGAATTTAAACCTTTTGTACCTGCAGAAAGTAATGTTGCTGAGTTTACCATCAAATCAATTTTATTGGGTTGTATTGCTGGTGTCATTTTTGGTGCGGCCACTGTTTATTTGGCCTTAAAAGCTGGATTAACAGTCTCAGCATCTATCCCAATTGCAGTTTTGGCAATAACCTTGGGCAAAAAATTTTTCAAGACAACAATTCTAGAAAATAACATCATTCAAACTACAGGCTCTGCTGGCGAATCTATTGCGGCAGGTGTAGTATTTACCTTACCTGGATTTTTATTCTTAAGTACAGATATTGGTGGTAAAAGTTCTGGAGAAGCTTTTTTTAGTTATATGACTATATTAATCCTCGCTATTTTAGGTGGGATTTTAGGAACGCTAATGATGATTCCTTTGCGTAGGTCGTTAATTGTTAAAGAACACGAAAATTTGCCCTATCCAGAAGGTACTGCATGTGCATCCGTTTTACAGGCAGGAGAAAAAGGTGGTAATTTTGCTCGTACTGCTTTCTGGGGATTAGGTTTTTCTTTGGTATATGCAATGATGCAGAAGGTATTTCATGTGGTTTCAGAAGCACCAACATGGGCCACCAAACAGGCTAACAAATTTTTACCCTCTGCACAAATTAGTGGAGAAATTACACCTGAATATATGGGTGTTGGTTATATCATCGGTCCGAAAATAGCTGGTGTATTGGTAGCTGGGGGAGTTTTGGCTTGGCTGGCATTAATTCCTTTATTATCAACATTAATAGACCCAATTGTAGCAGCAAAACAATTGGTTAAATTAGGTTTATTAGCAGATATTACTAAAGCTGGTGGTGCTGGTAATTGGGATCCGATTACACAAACTTTTGCAGATTATCCAAGAGCAATCTACCAAGCGTTTGTAAAACAAATTGGTGCTGGTGCAGTTGCAGCTGGCGGTTTTATTACCTTATTAAAAACTATACCAACCATCATTTCATCTTTTAAAGAAAGTGTAGCTGCTATTAAGGAAGGCAAAGCTGGTGGGGTAGTTAAACGTACTGATAGAGATTTATCTATCAAGTTGGTTGGCATTGGCAGTTTAGTTTTAATTCTATTGATGGCTATTTTGCCTCAAATACCAGGTGATAGTATTTTAAATAAACTATTAATTGGCATTTTAGTAATCATTTTTGGAGCATTTTTCGTAACCGTATCTAGCCGTATAGTAGGTTTAATTGGTTCTAGTAATAATCCCATTTCTGGGATGACAATTGCTACCATAATGGGAACTTGTTTGGTTTTTATTGCTGTGGGTTGGACAGGAAAAATATATGAACCAATGGCTTTGGTAGTTGGCGGTATGATTTGTATTGCTGCAGCTAATGCCGGAGCAACCTCGCAAGATTTAAAAACAGGTTATCTCATTGGAGCAACACCAAAATACCAGCAAATTGCCTTATTTATTGGTGCCATTGTATCTTCTATCGTAATTGGCTTAACTGTTAGGATTTTAGATACGCCAACTGCCGAGATGGTAAAACAAGGTATCCATCACGCTATTGGCACAGAAACCTATGCTGCTCCGCAAGCTACGCTGATGGCAACATTAATTAAAGGCATGTTATCTTTTAATTTAGATTGGCAATATGTTTTGGTGGGTGTTTTTATAGCTATTACTATCGAATTGTGTGGTATAAATGCACTTTCTTTTGCTGTTGGTGCTTATTTACCACTATCTACCACCCTACCAATTTTTGCTGGTGGCGCCATTAAAGGTTTAGTAAACTGGAGAGAGAAACAAAAAGTTAAATCTGCCGAAGAAGAAGAAATAGCGCCAGGAAATTTATTCGCAACCGGACTAGTAGCTGGCGGTGCTATTGCAGGTGTTATTGTAGCTATTTTAATGGTTATTCCGGCAGTGAGGGATAATTTAAGCCAAGTAAATATTGAGCCTATTTTTACCACATGGTTTGGCGAGGATGGTTACCAGATATTAGGAGTTTTATTTTTCTTATTTATGGGTTTTGTGCTGTATAATATTGGAATTAAAAAACAGGATAAGATATAATACTTCTTGTCATTCCGAGCTTGCGAGGTATCTCTAAAGTAATTTAAATTAGAGATTCTTCGCTTTGCTCTGAATGACAAAATTTCTAAATTACTTTAATTCAAAACTCCCAACCAACTTGGCTTCTGCTGATGAGGGACCAATCATTAATTGGACTTTACCTGAAATAGCAGCTAGATCATCAATTTTAGCATCGTAATGTTGAATGTCCGTAGCTTTTAATAAAAATGAAATATTTTGCTGCTCACCTTTTTTTAAGTAGATTCTTTTAAATCCTTTAAGCTCTTTTAAAGGCATACTTGTACCTGAATGTTTGATGTAAAGCTGAACTACTTCATCTCCATTATAATTACCTGTATTTTTAACTGTTAAGTTTATTTTTAAAGGTGTTTTTTTAGTCAATTGTGTAGCAGATAATTTTAGATTAGAATAGGCAAATGAGGTGTAACTTAAACCAAAGCCAAAAGGATAAAGCACAGGTTTTGTAACATATCGATAGGTTTTCCCTGCCATACTATAATCATCAAAAGCAGGAATATCTGTAATAGACGTATAAAATGTAACTGGTAGTCTACCTGCAGGATTATAGGCACCAGTTAATACATCTGCTAATGCCGAACCACCCTTCTCGCCACCATACCAAGTTTCTATAATGGCATCTAGGTTTTCTTGTTCCCAATTTATGGCTAATGCGCTACCATTCAATAAAGCTAAAATAATCGGTTTACCCAGTTTTCTTAATTCTTTTAATAATTTGGTTTGTACTTCGGGTAAATTCAAATCAGTTTTATCTCCACCTAAAAACCCTGGCACTTTAACTTTCAAATCCTCCCCTTCTAGTCTTGGTGATATTCCACCAACAAAAATAATTACCTCAGCTTTCTCTGCGATTGCCAATGCCTCATCAAATTCTTTTTGAGGATTATAATTAGGGGTATCAATCACATTACAGCCTTTTGCATACATTACATTTGTAGTTGCAAAAGCTTTCTGGATACCTTCTAAAGGTGTTACAATATGTTTCGGTTCTCCATTGTAATTACCTAATAAGATCTCTGCATCATTAGCATTTGGACCAATAACAGCTAGGTTTTTGATGGTTTTGCTTAATGGTAAAATGTGGTTTGTATTTTTAAGCAATACAATTGATTCCCTTGCCATTTGCAGCGCCTGCTGTTGATGTGCTTCATTATTTACCACACTATAAGGAATATTTGCATAGGGATTTTCATTATCAGGATCAAACACACCCAATTTAAATTTTGCCCTAAGTAAACGTGCAACTGCGGTATCTAATTCACTTTCTTTTAACAAACCTTGTTTAATGGCAGGAACAACTGCATTGGCATAACCATAACACTGATTATCTGCACCTGCTTTAATGGCTTGCGCAACTGCTTCAATACTGTCTTTTGCTGTTTTATGGAACATGTAAAAATCATATACTGCACCGCAATCTGTTGCTACAAACCCTTTAAAGCCCCATTTTTTACGTAAAATATCATTTAATAAAAAGGCATCGCTACAACATGGTTTACCATATAAACGATTGTAGGCACACATAAATGAATATACATTACCTTCTTGTGTAAGCATCTTAAAAGCTGGCAGATAGGTTTCCCAAAGGTCTTTTCTAGTTGGTTTAGCATCAAACACATGGCGGTCTGGTTCTGGCCCACTGTGCACTGCAAAATGCTTCGCAGTTGTAATGGTTTTAAAATATCTGGAATCATCGCCCTGCATACTTTTCACAAATGCGACACCCAATTTACCAGTTAAATAAGGATCTTCGCCAAAAGTTTCATGACCTCTGCCCCAACGCGGATCTCTAAATATATTAACGTTGGGCGAATAAAAAGTTAATCCAGTATATTCTTTTCTGTTTCCTTCTCTTATAAATTGATGGTGTTTGGCTCTAGCTTCGTCGCTAACCATTGTACCCATAGTAAATATACTTTCGATATTAAAAGTTGCGGCTAAGCCAATGGGTTGTGGAAAAGAAGTAGCTAGTCCTGCCCTTGCTACTCCATGTAAAGCCTCATTCCACCAATCGTAAGCAGGAATTCTTAAACGCTCTATTGCTGGTGTACGGTTATCCATTTGTAAGGCCTTTTCTTCTAAAGTCATCCGCTTTAGCAAATCCTGTACCCGAGTTTCTAATGGAAGTTTTGCATTAAAATAAGGTTCATTTTGAGCAATAGCATTTAATGATAAAAAGATACTTAACAAAAGCAGAATTTTACATCGCATAGGTTTATGATTTTGTATAGGCTTTAGCAAGCTGTTTACTACTTCCTAAATGGTCAATACCTAGTTCAATTACATCTCCTGGTTTAATAAACCAAGGTTCGGGTTTTTGCCCCAACCCAACGCCTGCAGGTGTACCAGTGCTAATTACATCGCCAGGCAGTAAGGTCATAAATTCGCTAATGTACGAAACGATATATGGTACATTAAAAATAAGATTAGCAGTATTTCCGTCTTGAACTACCTGTCCGTTTACAGAGAGCCAAAGCCTTAATTGGTGCACGTCTTTTATTTCATCTTTTGTTGCCATAAATGGTCCTAAAGGGGCAAAAGTATCACAACCCTTACCTTTTGTCCATTGGCCATTTCGTTCCAATTGAAATGCTCTTTCGCTATAATCATTACTTAAACAATAGCCAGCAATATAATCGTATGCCTCATGTTCAGCAACATAGGATGCTTTTTTACCAATTACAATAGCTAACTCTACTTCCCAATCGGTTTTTTTGCTACCTTTTGGCAGGATAAGATCATCATTAGGACCAACTATAGCAGTTGTAGATTTAAAGAACAAAATAGGTTCTGTTGGAATTGGTGTATTGGTTTCTTTAGCGTGATCTGAATAGTTTAAGCCCACGCATACTAATTTAGAAGGCCTAGCAAATGGTGCACCTAAACGAATAGTATTGTCTATTTTTTTTAGATCTGAATTTAGTAGGTATTGCTGCAGCCTTTCAATCCCATCCTGCTCAAAAAATGCTTCGTTATAATCATTTACAAAATCTGATACATCGAAGTATTCATTATTAATCATTACACCGGGTTTTTCTAGGCCTACTTCACCGAATCGGATTAATTTCATAGCTGTTAAATTTTAGAGGGACTGCATATAATTAAAGCAATTTTACAATTTTTATTCCCAAAAACACTTTAAACCCCCTCTAAAATGTTGCTTTTATAAATAGCGTATAATAGCTAATTACAGATTTAACATTAAATTCATAATTAATTCCCTTATGAATCAGCAAAGTACAGGATTATGAAAAAAAAATGTTGCTTTGCTTGTATTAGAAACCTATATTTGCATCACTTTAAAGGAAACGGTTAAACGAAAACTTTAAATTGATTCCGTAGCTCAGCTGGTAGAGCATTACACTTTTAATGTAGTGGTCCTGGGTTCGAATCCCAGCGGGATCACAGAAGTTCTAAAACCTTTCAGAAATGAAAGGTTTTTTTGGTTAATAGCCCTCCTGATGGGGTTCGAACAGAAGTGCTGGCCTGGGTTCGATTTGCAAAAGGCTCAGGGCTAAGTGCGGGACTTGTGGGGCTGAGCCAATCCCAGTGGGATCACACCAAAGACTATTAAAACGTATAAACCCCTGTAATCGCATCGATGAGCAGGGTATTTGCTTTTAGAGAATTACCAAAAATCACAGGAAAAGTGGGCAGTACGAACTTTATCAACTATGCAGAAATTACTTTAAGAATATTTCCTGCAACTGCAATGATTCTCTAGATACCCCGAAATATTTCAGATATCTGAATGGTTCATGCTAGCAACTTCTCTTGCTTGATCTTGTTCCAAGAAGAATACACCATGGTTTTTCAGTAAAAGCTGCAGATATGATCAAGCCATTCTATTTCCGTTTACTATCACCAATCATGTTCGCTTTTGGAGTAGCTATCTTATATATTATTTTATGATAAATTATTTGAATTGTTAATATTATATCCCTATTATATTAATACATTTTTTCTTATATTCGAGTATAATTTTCAAGAATATGTTTGTGTTTATGATTCCTGGGTTTATCCTGGTTTTTATTGTTTATTTACTATATCGGTTCTTTATCACAAAAGACATCAGGAAGAGAAAGTGGGAAATATATACAGGATTAATATTTTTTGGCGTTTGGGGAATTATGTTCTTTATCCTATCAAAGCTGTAAGCTAAACACAATTATTTTTATCATCTCGAATTGATACCTCTTCAAAATTGGTTAATCTATAATTATTCACGTAACTCTTTCAATCCCAATTAAAAGTATTTAATGTTGATGAATGGATAGACAAATCGCCATTTACAGCTTATAAAGGCAAAACGAAGAATATCGACCGCTTTTATCTGAACAAGGAGGAATTGGCATATATCGCTGGAAAAGAGTTTTTATCGGAGAGATTGAATCAGGTAAGAGACGTTTTTATTTTCTGCTGTTGTACTGGTTTGGCTTATGTGGACGTTTTCAAGTTGAAGCAGTAAAGTATCAGAAAGGGAATTGATGGCGAGCGTTGGATCTTTACCGATAGGCAGAAAACCAAAACAAGGTCTTCCGTTTCTTTATTGCCTACTGCGGTTGAGATCATAGATAGATACGCAGTTAACAAAGTTTGCCTCAATAAAGGCACGCTCCTCCCCGTTCCAAGCAACCAGAAGATGAACGAATACCTGAAGGAGATTGCCGACCTGTGCGGGATCGAGAAAAAGCTGACCTCACATATTGCCCGCCATACATTCGCCACAACGGTTACGCTGTTGAACGGTGTACCGATTGAGAGCGTTTCAAAAATGCTGGGGCATACCAATATCAGGACTACACAGCATTATGCAAAGATTTTGGATATTAAAGTGAGCGAAGATATGGCGCTGTTGAAAAAGAAGTTTGCGACTTTTTGATACCTAAAGCGATAATAATTGATAGTCGACGTCTTTATAGGTGAGAGCGTTAATTTAGATTCAGCGGGAATGGTCGGAGATCATTCCCGCTTTTCTTGTCCTTTAAGGGCGTTCTAGCCATGTTTTTGTGAATTGGCCTACCAAACGCTTCCCTTTCCAAGTCCATTTATATTCTTCCTTTCTATCAAATTTTAACGCAAGCCCATCCATCCCCATAGATTTAAGAATATTAAAAGCCATTTGTCTAACCACATTCCATTCTGGATTTGTAGCTAAGGTTAAGTCATCCCAAAATTCAGGTGATTTATCGCCACTCCGTTGTTCAAGAAAAACATCCAAATCAGTTAGTTTAACAACTTGGTCAGTTTCCATAAGACCATATTCTACGTAAGAGTTAAATGACAATGTAAAGTAGGTATGAAAGTCTTCCGCCATTTCATCACATACAGCACCGTAACCGATAATTTCAATCTGTCTCTCGGCATTACTTGATAAAGTGATGAGGTTTTTGATTAGCTCAGCAAATTTATATAATGCAAGGTTTCGGTCGTCTGATAAATCCGAAGAACCATAATTAAAGGTAGGATCAAATTTTACTCCCTCCGTTTCTATTTCAACATCGGCTAATAATCGGAGTTGATATCGCCATTCATTAATTATATTGGGATGGTTTTCCAGAATTTGATTTGATAGACTTGGATCTGCTTGGCTTAATTTAAAATCTATAGTATCTGTCATATAAATACTGATATTATAAATGTGCTGAGGGTTTTTATCACTCAGATACATCATAAGTTCATAAGCAGCAGCGGAGGCATTCAATGCATAACTTCCATCGTAGTCGACAAAATCTTCGGTAGCTGGAATAATTGGGTCTAGTTTATTCAGAAAGGATTTAATATCAGAATTACTCAGCACCCTTCCTTTACTAAAACGGGCAAGCTCCATGCATTCTTTTAGTAATTCTACATTACCCCAATGATGCTTTTCTGAAAACGCGATGTACTCTGGAAGAAGTCTTTCACAGATATTTAATCCAAATTCAACGAGTTGGTCTGAATTTAATCTATCAATTCTGGCATCAAATAGCTTTTTAAATTCGGAACGCGTCATAATGCACTTTTTTTTGTAAATCTTATCCAGTACTATCTACTACTATTTTTTTCCTCAAACCACTTATATAGCCCATTCTCGCTCAACACACCCTCACTATTCAAATAAACTTCCAAGAATTCAAAAATACTGTTCGTCAAAACTAAGTTTATGTATTCTTTATGATTTCCATTGGTGATGACATAAGTGTCTGAATCCTCAATTTTTATTTTCCAATCGTCGCTGTAGATCATATATTCGGCGAAATAGAATTCCGAGATTTCCAATTCAGATTTGTAATAGAGTATCTGTTCTATCGAAAGCACATTAAAAATCCAATCTTCAGTATCAAACCCATTGCAATAAGCATAAAAGCTTCTTATTTCAGCGGGGAGAATATGACCAACTGCAATTTCAAGTTCACCAATATCCTCTGTAGTTGCAGGCGGGTTCAATTTAACCCCGAGTACCTTCATTCTGTCCTTGTGCTTAGCAAAAAATGCTTTGAATTTACTCATTTCATTATGCATCAATTTAGTAAAATAGATTTTCAATTTGTAATCTAAACAGGTATAGAACAAAAACAACCACTATTGTTAGCAAATAAGATTTAGCATGCATAAAATTTTGTCGCCAAGAGTTGAAAATTAATGCGATTGTGGAGCCTGCCAAAACTAAAATCAAAGCTCCCCAGTTTCCAATGAAGATATTCACTGGCAAACTTTCAATTCTTGCAGATTCTGCTCCTTCACCAAATGCTAACCAATATACTATTGGGATTACCAATAGGTATAGGAATGTGCATAAAAGAACTGCCAAAATGAGCACCAATAGAAAATGCCAAAAGGAAAGCTTGGACTTTATTATTTGCTCCATGACTTATTTATTTGACAAGATGTAGTTTCTGACTCCATAGAATATCAGCTTAAGCTATGCTTTTCGGATAAACTAGGTTCCGCGTAGGCTAATACTCCTGCTTCTTCTAGCTCTTCTAGTTTGCTTTGAACAGGACTATAATCTAGTTTAAAAGGAACATCAATTACAAAATAGCCTTCACTAAATTTTTCGCTAGTACATCCTAAATCATCAAATATCTGTCTAATATCATTTGTTACGGTTTTAGAGTCCATTATCACAACCTGCACAGTTGAATTACCGGAATATTCAACCGTGTGCCTGTAAGTTAGTTGTTCTTGATCCTCATCAAATTCTGCATAGATAATATCATCAACTGCTACATTGGGAGCATAAAAGGGAATACTATCCAATCTGTAAAGACCTTTTTCCTTATCATTTACTACAGCCCACATTGTCTCAACTGTTTCTTCGTTCAAGACATCGCTGTAAAACTGGAAAAGTATTTTTTCGTATTCTTCTTCTGCCATTTTAAAAAGGTCAAATTATTTATTACTTGTGATTTAGGGTCGACCACACTCGGTTAAACATAACTATTTCTGCAGCCACATAATTGCTTTATTTGTTACCAATTCTTCTATATTATTTTTAGTAGCCTCTGGAACATAATCTTGATAAGTCTCGCCATAGTCTAAATCGCCCCATGCCCAGTAAAGTAGATAAAAATCGAAAATTGGTTTTTCATAGTCAAAAGCTTGGCCTGTCGAATATAAGGCTTGTAAATTGCTCTTCACATCTATAGATTTAGCCATTTTTTCAATGAAAGTTTTGCAGTATTCAACAATTGCGTCATGTTTTTCAGGCAACGCAATACCAAGCTCATTGAGTGAAGAAAGTAGATATTTTTCAGCTTCAAAGAAGTTTGTAGGTTTAGAAATTCCTGCCAAGATGAGTAATGAGGGTGTGTCATAGCCTAGCGTAAGCATCTCTTGAGCCCAATCGACGGCCTGATCGATATTGAAATCTTCTAGATACTGATATGCAAGTATTTTGCTTGTTAAACCACTGCTACGCATGTTTTATTTAACCTGCTTTGCTTTATTTACGCTGATTTTGCTTATAATCTTTTTCTCCGTTTCTGTCTGTATCACATTGACAATCAGGTTTGGATCGATATTAAGGATATATGCCAAACGCAATACTTCTGAAACTGTAAACTTTTCAGGGTCAGCTAGCTTTACAGAATACCGTTCTGAATTGATACCTAATAGTTTTATGATCTTAGTTGGGTACAACTCAGCAATATCGTACATCTTCTTGATCTTGTTGGTTTCAAACATTGCGCCTATTGACGAAAGGTCTTTTTCGGGACTATTATTGTTGCTCTTCCAATTAGCCATATTAATGAGTTTATAACTAAAGTCGTCAATAGATTACTATTCATTTATAAAAAAGAACTATTAGTAAATTTAAAAATACGAATAGTTTGTTTTTATCTTGGCTTTTCACTACGTTTGGGTATGAAAGAATAAAGAATTATTTTTAGCGATTACTTCACAAAATATTGAAGCATTCGCACTTCGAGTCTCGTCTTAGAAACCTGAGAAATTTCAAATGGATACGAGAGGTAAGTGTAGTGCTCACGTCACAGGCGTGGGCCTGCTTTTCCGTATCCAAGGCTTCTCAGGGCCACTAAGACGGGAAGTGGGTTCCACGCCTTTTTTGTGCCTTCCACTTCCAAGACTCATTTGACAGAAATTTAAATGAGATCAATATGGAACCAAAATTATCACCAGAAGCCAATCATGCTGTCCCTTTCAGGGAGTTCATCCAACGCCTTGCCCAGAAGTTCGAACCGCTCCAGATCTTCAGCTTTTCGCAGAACGGCTACACTCATTATTCCCAAGGCTGCTTTAATGACCATCAAGGCTATTTTAAATGTGACCATTGCCTATTGGTGGTTACAGAAACTGCAACCCGAATAGATTATGAAATGCAGGATTTCGCTAATACTTATTATCGCCACGGAACAATAACCATTATCTGCCATGGCAAACATTCAATTATGGATGCAGTTCAGCACAACAGCCGCTTTTTTATATCAGTACTTGCAACTGGAAAACTGCTCTACAGTAAAGATGGACTATTAGACGGTGATCCAATACCTCCGTTTGTCCCCACAAAGGGTGCGATAAAGGCACTTAAACATTATGAACATCGCATATCGTTGGCGGATGGTTTTTTGATGTGCGCCTCCGAATGTCTTGAGAAAAATCAGTTTGGGATTTGTGCCTTCATGCTCCATCAGGCAGTTGAGCAGGCCTGTATCTGTCTGGTCAGGGTTCACATTGCGTACCGTTCTGAATTTCATAACCTTTACCGCCTGCTCCGTCTGTGCCAGTGCTTTTCCGAACGCCCTTTTCAACTCTTTCTGTCCACCCCCGAAGATGAAAGACTATTTGATGTAATGGCAAGGAGCTATTCTGGTTCACGCTATAAAGATGATTTTACGGTTTCTCGACAGGATGCGGAGCGTCTTTATCAGAGAGTAGCATCCTTTATTTTGTTGGCAAAAGATATGTGCGATGAAAAAATAGAACTGCTAGCTCAAGAAGCGTCACTTCATGCAATCCTAAAAAATACCGAAGCTTTACAAATTGGAACAACTGAACAAATAGGAGATTAAAGCCATGGGAAAGCATATACAGAAACTATCGAAAAACAGGATCGTCTATCTTGATAATGATGAAATAGCAGATCCAATTAATGTGGTAAATGATTTTTTCAGTTCATCATGGTTGCCCGATCATTTGAAGATGCTGAAGCAATGGCGCAACGATGCGGCTTTTGAATCCGATGGTGCAAACAACCAAAATCCCGCTGGTCTGCTCTACGATCATGAACTTACCATAAAACTTGTAGAGGCGGCTTGGCTGTTAAAGGGCAAAAAGCTCGGCAGGATCAAAATCGATACCGAAAAGGAAATCGATATCGCCAAATGGTACATTAAAACCGAAAAGAAAAAATTTAAGCATTATCCCGAAAACCTTGATATCAGCGAAATGCTCAAACCATCTTTCGTACTAAAAAAGATGTTCAGGATTCATAAACTGGACGGTTACCGAAAAATCTTGAATACCTGGTTGTACGATGCGCTGAGTACTTCCTTTATGGAAGAAAGCCTGTCCAAGGCCGAAGTCATTACCGTTTACGAACAACTCGTGAAACTTTTTGAAGCCATGTGGCTGATTAGTCAGCGCATCAGTACCAATACTTAAATTATGAAGCAGCCTATAAGGCTTAAAATTCAACTGGGTCTTTAGACATAATAGTTTTAAGCTTTTTAGTTTGCTCAACTAACATTTGATAATAGATATAAACGAGTATATTCGTTTATAAATGTTTAAAGCTGATAGGATTCGAAATACAGAAGTTAGGTGCAATTCAGAACGCATAATCTACAATACCATACGCATAATGAAAAGAATCATACTAATACTCACAATATTATTTTCAATTGGAAACCTGCATGCCCAGGACTATCAGTTTCGACCGAATATTAACAAGGACTCTTTATTAAACGCTTCTCTAAAAGACTTACCTGAAGAAATGAGAAAAGAATACCTCAAAACTTACAAGAAATGTAACAAACAAACTAAGGAGTTTTTGTTACTTATGATTTCGATGCCAAAAAGTAGCAAGAGGGACTTAGTTAAAGATTATGAAGATAAAAAAAATGAAATTGATGAACTTAAGGAGGAATATTCAAAACTTGCCCCTAAAAATCACATTGTTGATGTTGAATTTGAGGCGGAAAGTAAAATACTCACTGTTCCTGAACAAATTACAATCAAGATCTATGAACTAAATGATAGCGACAATAAAGATCTAGATAAGGAACCAGTAAAAAGAAGTACTAAACGGAAGGTTATTTCTCAGAACTGGAATTTAGAAAACGGCTCAAAAGAGCTTGAAGAAGTTTTAAAATCAATAGGCTGGACTAACAAAACTCTTGCTAAAATCAAATTTCTGCTTGAAAAGGCAAATTGCATTTCCATAGAAAACGGAAAGACAACGACGATTGGTTTTGCGAGAAGCGGTCTAGGAAAATATTCCTATAAAATCTTTGATAAAGACTTAGATCTTAAACAAAAAGAAGAATTTAATAATGGATGTAGTTACATATATTACAAGAACAATATAGTTCTAGAATATGGAGGAGGAGCTGTCGGGTCGCAGTGTTTTGAAAAAGATTAGATACTGCAGCTAACAGCTTGGCAAAATTGGCGGGAATTCTTCTTAACCTTTTCAATCTTTTAGTAAATTTATCTCTAGCCTGCCAACTTCGCCAAGCCGCTGGGTGTTAGGTGCAACTCTAGGCGCATACCTATTAAACGTTATAGAATTAGCCAAAAAATCAAATGATAATTGAATTGATACCAGTAATTGAAATCGGATACAATAATCAGGGCGTGACAGCACCCGAGAAATATCCATATTGGGACAATTTTGAAATTTGGGACTCCTATCATGAAGAATGTTTTCAGAAAGCTGTTTTTAAAGACAAATTTATACCATATCTAAAAGGTTCTTCATTCTATAAACTCTCGGACATTACAGACGCGAATTTGACTAAGTTAACCACGGATTATACACAAGAAATGAGAGATGGTAAATATAAAAGACCACAAGATACTTGTACGTTTTTTGGAGGTTATGTCTTGCAAGTTGATGGACACGACAGATTTTTTCCTCAATGTTGTGGAGAGTTGAGCGATATAATTTACTGGCACAGACTTTCAGAAGGACATAGTTCTTATTACGAAGGACATCCTGCCCCACAAATCAAATTTGAAGGCAACAACATTATATTTGATTTTTCATCTGAAGAAACTGATGAACAGTTTCAACCGAAACTTATAGAAAATATTCTATCAATAGACAGATTTGAACTAAAAAGAGCAGTCGAAAAAGTTAAAATAGCCCTACAAACTTTTGAACAACGACTTATTAAAATAAACGAAGTTGAAAAGTTAAACATTGACAATATTGGCGGACTTTTAATCTGGGACAATGGAAACTATCAATAAAATAATACCCCTTCTCAAAATGGGCTACACCTAACATGGGTGCTTGGCAAAAATTGGTGAAAATTCATCTTTTACCATTCCAGTTTTGTAGTAACTTTACTCGAGCCACCAAACTTCGTCAAGCCGTGGGGCTTTATCAGCAACTTATGGCGCAGAACTGGCAGCATGTTAAAGCATAAATAATATGGAAGACTTTAAACTTGAAAATATTGATCCCGATGACATAGAGGATTTACTTGTCAAAGTAGAAAAATCCTTTAACATCAAATTTGAACGCAATGAGCTTGCAGAAGTTAATAACTTCGGAGAAATGTGCGACCACATCGTAAATAAAATTGAACTCGATAATTTGGATGATTGTACTAGCCAACAAGCTTTCTATAAACTTAGAAATGCAATTTCATCTGAATTTAAAATTGACAGACCGTCCATAACAAGGGAACAAAAACTTGTCGATATATTCCCTAGGAACACCAGACGGTCAAATTTAAAAAAACTAGATGTGACATTGGGCTTTAAATTGAATATTCTAACTCCACCAAATTGGCAAACTTTTTCACTGTTGACCATCTTACTTTTATCGCTTATTGGGTTCTTTTTCAGTTGGGAATTCGCAGTTTTAGGAATTACGTTTTCAATATTGGGATTTTGGCTATCGGCTAAAACCGCAAATGAAATCAAGCTGGAAACAGTTGGACAATTAGCTGAAAAAATGACTAGGGAAAACTATTTGAAATCCAAAAACTTATAATAGAAGTGAAATTGAAAAAATCCTAATTGATTGGGTCAGCAATGAATTTGACCTCGAAAAAAGAGTATTAACAAGAGATGCAAAAGTAATCTAGCATGCTTGCTGCTTATAAGAGGGTTTGGTGCCATTCGTGACGCTTACCTTTCATGTAGCAAACCTGCAAACGTCAAAGAGAAATGAACACTGAACTACACGATATAAAAACTAACATTGAAATAGGTGAACAAATTTTTGAAGCTGTTCCAAGTAGCCTTAAACCGAAGTGGGCGGGAGTAATCTTGAATAAATTTAATAGATATATCACAGAAGTTCCAGAAATAAAGGAACTAAATGAAATAATTAAAAAGTCTGATCGTTGGCATGAAGCCCATAAACAATTTGGCTTAATCAGACGTTTTTTACTGGGCAACACAAATTATACGCCCCAAGAATATATACTTTTGGCAGAGAGTATTGCCAAAATCACTTACAATTCATCACGAGAGCCTGCACCATTTGACTTTGACAGCGGTTATTACATTCCAAGCCTAGCATTAAAAGCAGCAGAGTTTTTTCAGGATGAAAGGCTTGAAGAAGATATAAAAACAACTTTACTTTTATTTAGCAGAAATAAAAACCTAACGACAGATTTAGCAAGATCACGAGAAATTCTGTATTACCAACAAATAGACGATATACTGTGGTACGATTGGGATCCAATAGGAATTAATGATATGGCACCAAGGGATGAATATCAAAGTTACACGCCTCAAATTTTTGGTCTTGTCAAATCAAATACTGATAGAATGCTAATTGCAAAGGCTTTGTCCAAGATTGAAACCGACAATATGGGATTGGGAGGAAATATAGAAAAATGCTTAAAGATCGCAGATAAGATTTTAGCTATAGATATGGGAACTAAACTTTAAATAGTGTAATTTCCGTAAACACCAGCGCAAAAACAGCTCGGGTTTTGTGGGCTGGGTGTAGCTTCCTTACCTCCGAACTTCGGAGGAATTGTTTGTTGGTTACCGTTTCATTGGTTTTAATGGTCTGTTTGATCTCCTCAATAAGTTCGGACTTGAACCTGTGGAGCTCTTCTCTCGTTAAGATCTCGATCTGCATAATGCCTCCGTTTTTTAAGTTTACGGAAGCAAAATTGCGGCTGGAAAGGTTGGAAACAATGACCATCCGATTGGTTTGGTCATATACAATTGATGAACGGCCTGCTATTTTCTGCCAGGTTCTATTGGGATAACTTTGAAAATCCGATGCTCGGGTTGTATCGAAGTGCCTTTTATCGCAACATCTCCCTTTTTATCGACAAAATAGTTTCGTGCCGTTTCGATGGGTATGTCCTTGCCACCATGAGAGAAATACATGGCGATCATTTTGGCATAAGGGATTTTGTGGTCGCTTTTTAACAATTTTCTGCCCGATGGGAGTTGTACCTCTCGCAGTTGTTGGATGATATCAATGAACGTTGGCAGATGGCCATCATCGATCAGGATCTTCAGCGAAACTTCGTATTCGTTCAACTCGGCAAGTTTAGTACTAAGTTTTTCTATCACTTGTTTCTGGTTTTGGATGACTTCGTCTTTTTCAGCTATAACGATATGGGATGGCCTTGCATCCCATTCATCTATGCTCTTTAGGTACTTTTGAAATTGCTGGAGCTTTTCGAGCTGCTGCCTGTGCATAGCATGGTTCCGAGAAAAAGGATCTTGTATCTCGAAGTGTTTGATCCTGGTTTGTACGATCTGCCATACACGACGGAAGAAATCCTCTTCACTCGCCAAATTGTTTTCTTTGGTATAATCTAGATGGTGATTATAGTAATCGGCAAAATCCTTGTCCTCAAGTCTGTAGACTATAAGTAAGAAGTGGTTGTCGTCATGGCTGTGCCATAAACCCATGAAAGTACCCAGATCATATGGATGGGGAGAAAATGTGAAATGTTTGCGGGGTTTGAAGTAACTTACGTTCATAAACTATAACTCTTGAACAAACTAATTTACGGTTTTTTCGAAGAATGCACATCTAACGAATGTCACACGTATAATTTTATGCTTAAGAGTAAAATTATGATTTTTTTACTCTAACCAACTGAGCTATATTTAAAAGCACTTTGCCACCACTTATAAGACATAACGGGCCGAGCGCGCCAAAATGGTTTATTTAGAATTAAAAGTGTATCATCAAATACACTAAAAAAAGAAACTATATCACTTTATTTTAATAGCACAGCAGCGATTAACGTATTTATAAAAAGACTTGAACATCCTACAACAGTTGCTATGTCACAGTGATATGATAGTTACCCACAATATTTAAGAGGACTTGGTGAGGCTACAAATGCTGGTTAAAGAATGCGACACTTAATCTAATATTTTGAAGAAATCGGACATATTACATTTATTCCTGACTATAATGCTTATCTATTTGCAATACAACTGATGGGACAAACAATGAAATTTGATATTCCAGAGATACTAAATCTAATATATTATACTAAAAAAATTAGCATTAATCTTATTTTATGTTTAGCTTTATTCCTCCATTTATCAACATTCTATAATTATGTTGATAAATTATTAACCTTCAGTATATACCTACGCTTATGAGATTAATTAAGAAATTGTTAATTTGGCTAAATTCAAAAATTTACGCTCATGTCAAAATTCGTAAAGTACTCTTTAATTCTACTTAGCACTATAGTGTTCGTAGCATCTGCTATTTGGTATTATAATGTAAGAGATTATGAATCCCTTATTGCCTTAACAACTTCAATCATTGCCCTAATAGGTCTTCCCTTTGTTAAGACCAAGAATGGTGGTGATATTAAAATGAAGCAAAAGGCAGGTGCTAACTCAACTCAATACCAGTCGGGCGGTGATATGAACATTCACTAGTAATGGCTTTAAAAAGAGAGCTAAGTCAGGAGGCTGGAGCAGGGTCAACCCAAATTCAGGCAGAAGGTGACATAAACTATCAACCCACAACTATATACAATCCACCTGAACCAATTTCAGGAGGTGCATATCAAAAGTTAGTTGACGGATATAATAAGGAACGTGAATCGGGAGATACTACTTTAAATACTATCATAGATAAAATACAAAAATACAGTGATGTAATTGATACTGAATTTATTGGTTTGCCGAAAAAATTAGAAGATGGTGGATTTGAGAGTGACATCAAAATGGCTATGAGATTAAAGGAAGACTATGCTAAGTATTTGTATCAGAACAACTTTTCAATTGCTAAACAAAAAATTCATGGATATCTACTAGCAAAAATATTCGTTGCTTTTGATTTATGTGTAGTAGAAGCTATTAGAGAGAAAAAATCAAAATTAGAAATCAAAGACATTCTTTTGGAAAAGGTCATTAAACCTATAGAAGATGAATTAGGTATTGATAACGTCCTGGACTTATATAGAGACGACGTACTAGGAATGGTATATTTTTTAACGGGCAACTGCCACATTAGCTGGAAATAATGTTAATTTATCACCCTGCATTTGATAATTATCATTGTATGATAAGAATATTAAAGGTTTTGGAAAATCTTCCAAAGCAGAAATATTCATATGATAGAATAAGGATATATGACTACTTTTTCCTCTTCCCAAATGATTTGAGAAAGATAACAATACCTACAGCCCTTAGACATTACAAAGTGATTAAAGCCGAGAACAAATATAATACAATCCATAATCCTATAGAAGTTTTTAGAAGGATTTCAGGTTTCCAATACTTAGCTTTAAATGCATTAGCATCCTATGACTTAATTGACAATGCATTATTTCAAGAGAAAATTATTTTGAGAACAGACAAAAAAGTTCCATTTGAATTAAATTTAAGAGATTTTGAGCAGAAGTATCTCGAATTTTTGACTAGTTATGCCAGCAAGCTAGCACTTAAAGAATTAAAAGAACGTACTAAACTTATGGAACATAGATATGAGCTCTCTTAAATTAAATCAGTTACTAGTTTCCAAAAATGGTAAGGAAGTTTATAATGAAAAGTTTCATAGCGGAATTAATATAATTAGAGGGCATAATAGCTCTGGAAAATCAACTGTGTCCAATTTTATTTTTTTTGCTTTAGGTGGGGAATTTTTAAATTGGTTACCTGAGGCATTATCTTGTGATTTTGTTGTAGCTGAAGTTACTATTAACGATAAGATATTAACTCTAAAGAGAGCAATAAGCGATAGTGGTCGACGACCTATGGCTATATATATTGGCACATTAGAGCAATCATTAAATTCTGCTATAAATGGCTGGATAGTTCATCCATATAACAAGAATGATAATAATGAGAGTTTCAGTCAGCTATTATTTAAAATTTTAAATTTCCCCGAAATCTCTTCAGATAATGAAGAGACTATAACAATAAATCAAATCCTACGACTTATTTACATTGACCAGTTATCATCCCTTGATGGTTTAATGAGAAATGAGGATTTTGACTCACCAACTGTTAGACAAGCAATTGGCTACCTACTTTTAGGGACTTACGATGACATATTGCTTAGAAAGCAAATGGAATTAAAAGAACGTAAAAAAGAACTAGTCAATATTGACAAGCAAATAACTGCAATTGAAGATGTTTTAAAAAATTCTGAATTTGAACTCCATTCTGAAAAGATACTACAGACAAAGCAAAAAAAAGAAACCGAACTAAACAACATAAATACGAAGTTAGCTGAACCCATTGTAAATAAAAATACTGGTACTGAAACACAAAAATCTCTAGAAAATTTTCGGATTAGCCTTACTAAAGCAAAGAATGAATTTAATCAGGTAGCAAATCAAATAGATATTTTAAATCTGGATATAATAGATAGTGGAGAATTTATTAGCGAAGTTGAAGAAAAAATTATTGCAATTAATGAGTCTCTTAATGCAAGAGAAAGTTTCAAGGATATCAATATTTCCTATTGTCCAGTTTGTTTGGGAAAACTTACCAATGAAGAAGCCGACAATATCTGTCACTTATGCAAAGTTGAAAAAGAACCTGAAGCAACAAACTCCAAAGTTTTAAGAGCTAAATTAGAACTTGATGCTCAACTTAAAGAGTCTAAAATATTATTTCAAGATAAAACGGTCCAACTCACTGAACTTACAGATGTATTAGATTCAATTAAAAAAACAATTAAAACTATTCAGACAGACTACGATATTTTTATAAATCAAACAAGAACCACAACGGAAAGCTTTTATGACAAGTTGTTAGAGCAAAAGGGCAAATTAAAGTCTGATATAGAATTTTTAGATAAAGAAATGCAGTTGCATAATTCCTATTCCGCATATATGGTGCAAAAGGCTGCACTTAAATCAAGGATAGGAATTTTAGAGTCTGAAACCAATCTTTTAGCGGGCAATCAAGAAAGAAAAACCCAAACAGTATTTGCTTCTATTCAAAAATATACCTTAGAATTACTAAAAGGAGATGGAGAGTATGAGTCTACATTCGTAGACGGAAAAAATGTAAGTTTGTCCTTCTCAAAAAATAGTTTTTATTTAGATGGAAGAAACAGATTTTCCGCTAGTTCTATGGTATTGCTAAAGAACTGTGTTAGGTTTGCGATATTTTTTGCTTCTATAGAGCTAGATTTCATGAGGTATCCTAAATTTATCCTATGTGACAATATAGAAGATAAGGGAATGGAAGAAGCCAGAAGTAAGAACTTTCAGAAAAATATTGTCAATATAGCTAATTCAAAAAAATTCGAAGACAAGGACTTTCAAATGATTTTTAGCACTTCAATGATTAATGATGACCTAAATATAGAACCATATACTATTGGTGAATTTTATGATGAAAATAATAAAACCTTAAAATTATAGCCCCTTATTTAAATTTTTAGCTACTATAAGGATTGCATGAAAATGCAGTCCTTTTTTTATCCTAAATTTTAAAGCGATGCAAATGAGGCAGAAAGAAAAAAGTCAAAATCAAAAACCCGTTAAATGGCTCAAATAAAAGCGGTTCAATGGTCTGGAAGATATGAATTTAAAGAAATGCAATATTAGTTAAGTTTCGAGGAAGAACACCTGCGAATCTACATTTTATTCGCAACGTATAGCGACGCGGAAGTTGATCAATAAGGCGGATTATTTCCAGCACAGAGAAATACTCTAATTCCCTGATTCTGTTGGTGCTGCTGCAGCATCGTCTATTTTGCTAGCTTTAGATGGTTTAATCTGTTTAATAAGGTAATCAGCCAGATTAAAACGAAAATGTTCAAAATTGAGATTCGTCGGCTCACCTGATTGATTAACTCCTGCATATCCTAACAGGACTAATTCTTTATCCTCGCTTTCCCTATACTTTTTGAATGTATTCATTTTTTGTGCACATAATAATAATTTGACTACATCTATATTATTGATAGCCACATTGTGAATTCTGGTAACGCACTCAATTAGTACTTTAAAACAAGGGAAAATGTCGAATGAATCTCTCATTGTTTGAAAATCAGTTTTGACACGCTTGTGCCAATCCATTCCTGATAGCAATTCAGCTTTTGTAACTGTTAGCTCATAAATTGGTATATCGTTGCTGTCCAATTTTGCATTTACAATTATGTTTGGCATTCCACAATGATGAATGTAATTCCTTAAACCATAGAAAAAGCGATATCCAAAATAACTGTCAAACTGATCGCTGGTCGATTTCTTAAACTGTATATAATTTCGGGAATTTTCGCCGAATTCTCGTTTCAAAAAGGTATTCCAATGATTCAAGAATGCATTAAAAGTGGACATCAGTTCCATGATCTGTCTGAATAATTGATGACCAGGCTTACCATTTTTCAAAGTATTCAAAATATCATCATGGATGTCCCTAACGATTTCAAACTTTAAGTTTTGTGTTTCAAAGTTATTTATCACTGCGAACATCACTTCAATTTCAGCCTGCTCCTCAAACGAGAGGGTTTTGACAACATTAAATTGCTTGTTTTTATAGGTTGCCAGGTGCTTATTCATGTTATAACGATTATTTTTTTTACGAAGAAGGCAGGGCCTTATCTTGTATAAATCATTTTAAAGGACATCAGAAACATATTAATAAATATACTTTTCTAATATTCTCAAAGTTTTGAAAGGATCGCCTTTAGGTATTTAGGATAACAATCTTTTCTTGATTAATATTTAGTTTGTATTTCTTCTCTTTTGTCTGTTCTTCAGTCCTAAACGATATTTATATAGGAAGGCAAAATTGTAATTTGAATTGCTATAACGTCTTAATATTCCATTTATCTCCAAAATATTTTCTAAATCCTCAACAGATTCGACTAAACCGTGCTTCTTAATGACCTTACCTAATAATTCATATAATTCAATTCGTGTTAATTGATAAAATTGGTAGTCTTCGTTATTGTCTATATAGTCGAAAATATGCTGGAGGCTTTCATTACCCTTTTCTGTAACGAGATCTTGGAAATGTCGAGTTACGGCATCTCTACGTACACTTTGTGCTGTATAATATCTACTTGGAAGAATGGCTGATCGATCTTTATAAAACTCTTTCCTAAAAAGCTCTATAGATAATCTTAACAAGTCTAGAAATGGCCTAACGCTAATAGTTTCATCAGCATTCATAATGTTTTTGTATAACCAATCATATGATTCTCCGAATGCTTTTTTATCTGGATATTGCCCAAAAAACACCCAACACAACTTGCGAAGAATAGCCTCTTCAAATTGGTTTTGTTTTTCATTAGAGAATTTTTTTTCAAACTCTGAAATCCAACCAACTGCATCAGTTGATACCCTCATGAAATCAAATTTTCTAACAAAGGCAATAAAATCATTTTTTGCATATCTCTTCACTAGATTGAAAAAATAATTAAATATTTCTTCTTTTTCCCATTCGATCGAAATTATATTATTCTTCAGCGATTGTACATTGTTAATACCTCTAATTGTTTTATATAGATCAGAACGTAAAAATAGTTTGCTGTGTATCCTTTTATAACTAGAAAACTGCCAGAAAGAAATCAATGAGGCCATTTCATCTTTCCATTTGGAAGGTTCAACCATAAGGTCTAAATTATCATATATCGCGATAATATCGATCTGACTTGCATTTAATTCCTTGTCAAGTAAAGATAACTCTTTCTCTATTGAGATTATATTATTAATATCTTTAATAAAATTTATTAAATTTTGAAGGTTCTCGGTATCATTGTTTTTGATGGAAAATGTACAGTCTACCGAAGATGTAAAATTGACAATACCATCTAATTTATCAATTATGCTACGCCAAGTGTATACCTTCCAGAATTTATTATAAAAGTCACCAATTTCTTCGATATCGCTTTTGAAAGTCTCAAAACCATTTGTACCAATAAAATAGTTTTCTTTTTTGTCAACTAAATGAAGAAATTCTATTTTAACTGTTGTTTTTTGAGCCCTTCGCTTCAATTCGTTTGTAATATCCTCATTTTTCAATGCTTGAAACATGTAAGATTTTCCAGTACCCTTGTTACCCAAAACAATAAATTTGGTGAAATTGAATAGGTCCATCATGGATTCACGGTAGAATATTTTTCCTTGATCAAATTCCGTTTGATAATCAACTTCGTCACTATCTGCGTAAAGATCTGGCCAATTATCATGGATATTTTCTAATATGATTTCTTGATCTGTCCTTGACGATTGCCTATCAATATTAGTTTCAATTTTGCCAAATTGATCATTATCTTCATCCTCTATTTCTTTCTCCTCTATTTCTTCTTCATTTATGTCGTCCTCCCTAATAACAATTTTACTGAGCGATTCATTTATTTTATCTGCGACATCAATATATCCCTTTAGTAATTGTTTTTCATCTATTTGGCTTAACCATTCTTCCTTACTTTCTCGTTTGGTTCCAATTTCCGAAAGCATGCCATCATATCTAAAATGATAATAAGATGGGGAAAGTCTGAAAGTTTCTTCGGGATCGCTATTACTAGCAATAATATCCTCTACTTTAATCTGAAAATCTTTAAAATATCCTAAATCTGAATAGGAGTTTACTAAAATTGGAGCATTAACATCATCTCTTGTATTTACAAGTTTGCTCATGGACTGAATGAATTGAAATAATCCAGGGTCATTTTGGGAGCTGCTACTGAAAAAGCCAACAACCTGATTAGATAATTGTAACGCTGCAATACCAAAAACATCAGTAAAACCTGTTCTACTATCAATTAGAATAGCGTCAGGATTATATTGCTCTTGGATATCAGAAATTAGCAACTTAAATTTCTTAATTGTTGATTCAGTTGAAGATAGATCTAATCTTGAGAGTCCTTCTAAATAATGAGATAAATGGGTTGGGAATTCACTATTACTCAATACTTTCTTAGGATCTAAATTACCTGCAGGAATAATTCTTATTTCGCCGCTTTGCGAATATTGCTTTGAAACCTCCCAAGAGTAGTCATTTAGGTTAATAGTCTCTTGGCTTTCCTTATCGAAAAAATATTCTACAAGGCCATTTTTATAAATTGGAAAGGAATTTTCTTCAAGAAAAAAATTAGAAAATCCTGGAGCTTCAAAATCACAATCAATTATAACGATTTTGCGGCTATGTGCCCGTGCTAAATAAGTAGATGTAATGACAAGGTTCGTAGATCTTCCCATTCCCCCTTTGTAGCTGTAATAAGTTATTATTGGAATTGTAGCCTTGAATTCTGATCTAGGGTTTAATAAATTGTTCAACTTTCGCCTTGAATTTTCATAATCGACAATGCAGTTTTCACCGAGTTTAAATAATTCACTATAAAAAAAATCTTCCTCAAGCTCATTATTTGATAATTGTGTTAAGATTACGCTATCTAAAAGATCACGATCTTCCACTAAATCGGTTATTAAGATTTCTTTTTCAGTAACAACTAAAATCGCAATTTCATTTCTATGGTTTATAGAAATGTGATACTTTTGAATAGCATCATTATTTTTCTTTAAATCTAACGCCTCTTTAATCTTATCAAAGGCTTGTAATATTGCTATCATATCAATGCTTCGTTGTAACTTTATTTAATATTTGCTCTGTTAAATCGACTAACTCTTCCATCAATTGCTGGGTAAGGGTGACTGGATTATTAGAAAGTCCTAAACTATATCTGATTTGAACATCCCAAGCTTTTAATAACTCATCCAATTTTTTATTATCAACCTTGTTACCTAAAAAAGGAACATCCGTACTTATGACCACCTTTTTAGCAGTCAATAAAACGCGTAGCTTATCATAATTATGTTGTTGCCATCTTTTGCGAAAAGCCAGATCCTCATATTCATATAAATTCTGTGATTCACGTAATCTTAATGAAGAAAATAGTATATATTTAAATGAAAATTCTACCACATAACCTGAAAGATAGAATATTTTATGAAGGATATGCGCTTTGTTTCGTGCAGGACAGACTTTTAAGGTTTCCAAAAGTTCTTTGCAAACGCTTATATTTCTATAGCCTGCGGTTCTAAAATCGGGAAAGGTTAATTTACTTTTCATTAAAGTGAATTGAGAAAACTTAGTTTTGTGCAACTACAAATATAAATCTAGATGTTGGAAAAACAACTTTACCGAAACAATTTGGTGGGTCTTGCTTTACATTCTCAAAAAAAGTATAGTTTGAAATTGATAAAAAATCTATATATTTATAATATAGCAATTGCAACTAAAAATACACACAAAAAGGTGAGTGATTCGGTGAGTCACTTATTAAAAACCTTCCAGATAGCCTTTAAACGCTGAAAATTGAACGAAGTTCACGTCCCAGCGGGATCACAGAAGTCCTAAAACCTTTCAGAAATGAAAGGTTTTTTTTGTTTAATAGCCCTCCTGATGGGGTTCGAACAGAAGCGCTGGCCTGGGTTCGAAATTTCTCTTGAGCGGGTTTGTGTTCTGACTTGCGGGCGCGAATTCCCTAATTTTCCAAAGTGAGTTATGTTTTGATGACGGGTTTCCAAGTGTTCGTAGTTTGACTATTGGATGGCAGTTTTAACAGCTTTTGCTTCGCAAAAACAGTGTATTTACTTTAACTTTGCTGGTGCTTGGAAGCTTTTTGACCTTAGGTTTGGGCTAAGCGGCCATGAAAGGAAGATGGCCTTTAGCTCCTGAAGCTTAGTTGAAGTGGACAGTTTGGAACGGAATGAAGTGGCTACTTTTATCTTAATATACACGCTAGTGTTAAATATTTTACCTATTAAGTTCTAATGGGTTATTCTCGGTTAGTTTTCGTTTAAGCCTCATTTCTAATATCCTTTGATAACGATCGTCATCCAATTCGACCCCTTCGAATAATGACATCCCATATTTTCCGCTTTCACAAATTGTGATGTACTCCTCTCTGGTAACTAGCTTAACATGATCATGTACCTCAGATGGATATCTCACCTTTTCAATTTTAAATTGATATAATTCGTATTTGTACGAAGCAGTAGAATCTTCAATTTTCACGATCAACCCAGGTAGACCATAAAATTTATAGGGGCCAAATGGCATTGGATAGTCTATTGCAAACCAAGCAGTCCAAGTTCGTCCAAACATAGCTATCTCTGCCTTTTTGCAATTGAAGTTATTTATTTTATTATATTCTTCCAAGATTTTCCAATGAAGTGTTAACTTTTGTTTGTAACTGGGATTTAAAGGGGGCATTACTTCTGCAAAAGTAGTATGAACAATTTCCTTCTGTTCAATGTTGGTTTGTACCAGTTCTTCATTCTTGCTCGGATATTTCATCGCAATTGCAACTCTACCAATCTGGTTTAACTCCTGATAACTAGCAGTTCTTTGTATGCTATCTAATAGATACCTGCTTACAGATCTAAATGCGGATTCATTTCCATTAAACAAGAGAATGAAGTTTTCAGTGGTGTAATTTTTTTGAAGGCTATCGATTTTGTAAGATTTTTTATATTGGGCGGTATACTTGTAGTCAATCATTTCCTTGTCCTGCGATTTTGCTGTTTTGGCCAGGCAGAAGAACAAAATGACTGGTATAAAAATAGTTTTCGCTTTCATAATGGAATTTTAGTAAAGATATTCATTTTAATGATTTGAATATTTGGCTAGTAAGTTAAAAATGGTTAAATTATAATCAACTTAACATCCACAAAAGCACCTCACTAATATTAGGATAATAATTGGGTATAAAAACTTTGTTGAATATCTCCATAGGTTTTGTCAATTCAGTGTTAGTGGGGGTTATCCTAAAAGTGGCCACTTCTTTTTATTCAAAGTGGCCACGCATTACGCTCCAAAGTGGCCACTTGGCTTATTTTAATAGGTTTTAAGCATCAAAAAGAGTGTTTTTAACCCTATGTCGAGTTGCTACCTAAAGTTGGAATCTGGCGTGTTAAATTGGCTAAATCAGACAAGCTTTCTAGTTCTTAGAGGTGTAGGGCTTTGAGGTTTAGAATCTATAATCTTAGAGGTGTTCTTATCCTCTTTTGCGAAGCAAATGCCTAGGGAGTATTGGAGACGGTAGATCTTTAGAAGATCTCTTGTTATCTGAGCACCAATCTGGCTTCATCCAACGTAACTGCTCAAATGGTATTCAAAAAGCTATGATTTCTTTTAGGGTGGCCAGTTTGAAACGGAATATGGTGGCCACTTTTATACAGACTGGACACGAACTTGATTAATGTCAACAATTAAAGAAAAATGCCCTCAGAGTTAACTAAAAGCATTTTATAATTCTGATACGACTACCTTCGAAAAACTTTTCCAATATTGGATAAGTTGGATGTACCCTTGGAAATATTGCAATCGAACCAATTTATAAAGGATTTGGTTGTAATTGCTTCAATACCAGTAGGATTTTTTTTTTAAAATACCCTGTTGGATATATACGATTAAAGCTTGGTAAGCTAGTAAATATTTTAATTAAAAACCTAGCGTGTAATTGAAGATTTTATTCCATACTGTAAGTCAATTCTAGACTTGCCATTTTAAAGAAATCAAAATAGCTATTTCACTTTAATAGATTCACTATCAATTCCAGTCTCCCGCTGAAGAACCTTTAATTTTTTTATGGCACCGGATTCGTCATTCTTAAATTCATAAATAACATCGGGAGAGAAGCCATCTACAATAAATCTATTGGCCGATAAGGGAACAAGTTCCATTTTCACCTTTGCATTCATCTGAACATATAATTTCCCCATCTCGAAAACAATGTTTGTTGCTTTAGCGTCGGCATCTTTATAGCTTCCTGTGTATTTTTGCATAATCGCAGTGTCCAGCGCTATCCTGTTTTCTATGGGCAAATGGTAGATTATCTTGCGTACATTTTTCAAGTTTGTTCTGGTTTTCTTCGTAAAGTTGTTCTGCAGGATGATAATGGTCTTATCATTAACCAAATGGCGCTCAAAAAAATTAATATATCCTCCCCATCCACCATCGTGATAAACAAAGTTCCCAAAAAGCTTATTCTCGCTATCTAGTTTCCAACCGAATCCATACTCACTTTTCTTTCCATCGCTTAATATTTGGGGCGCGTAGATTAGCAGCTTATCAGCTGCCGAAACAAATTTATCTGTAGCTAATATTCGATCCCATTTAAATAGGTCTTGGGCTGTGGAAAATATTCTGCCAGGACCATAAATACCATCTAAATAGAATGCAAGGCTTAGATTTCTATCAGTCTGTGGCGTGATTTTCCTACCTAGACTATCTTCTAGATATCCAACGGTTAAATTTTTGAACGGACGCTTTAATTGATATCTGGAAATCACTTCTGTATTTTTTAATCCAAAGGGAATAAAAATATTCTCTTTCATAAATCGAGGATAGCTTTGATGTGATACACGCTCTATAATTGTGGCCAAAAGTACATAGCCAGTGTTGCTGTACTCAAATTTACTATTTGCGGCAAACAATACTGCCGGCTGATATTTGGCCATCAAAGAAATGACATCTTTGTTTGATGCAATTTTTAAATGATCCCATTTTTCGTCCATCAGCTTCATGTAATCTGGTAAGCCACTAGAGTGGGTAAGTAGGTTTCTAATGGTAATTTCCCTGTAGAAACTCAGTTCCGGAATATATTTCTGCAATGGATCTTCCAAAGATAAACTACCTTTTTTTTTCAGCAGAAAGATTGCAGCGGCCGTGAATTGCTTAGATACCGATGCAAGTTCAAAGATGCTTTTGGAATTCAACTTTTCTCGGGTCTGCTCATTGGCAAGTCCATAACTTTTCTCAAAAATTATTTTACCCCTATCTGCAATGAGCACATTTCCATTAAACGCGCCTTCGATATAAAGTTTACTATAAGTACTATCAAGCTGGTGTTCTTGATTTTGGGAAAACAAGTTATTTGCACTAAGTAAACTTAGACATATGAAAAGTAGGTATTTCATTGGGAGAGATTTAACAGTTTAATTTTTAATACGAAATATTTCGTACTACAATTGTACGAAATATTTCGTAAATAAATTATTCTTCTATGGATTTAAAAAAAATATTTTATTCCTTTTGTGCATTAAGATATTTAAGGGCATGTTGTTCATTAGCTTAAGAAATTATATTCAATTGATTTCAAATTAATTAAATGTAATAGTAACTTTAATAGGTTAGCGCCACCTTCTATGATAACCGACTGTATATCCATAAGATATAGTTGAAAAGCGATCTTTGTGGGAGGTAGTATTGCATATCTTCCATTTGGATGAAGTGGATCTTGTTCAGAACTGCAACATAATTTTAAAAGAATTGGCCATAAACTGTCACTATATAATCAATAGGCCTAAAATTAGAACACCAAAACTGTCTGATATGGAATTTTGCCATTAATATTACAGCAGAATACACGACGATTAATTCTAAGTTACAGCTGTTTAGCTATTTAAAGGGTAGCGAGTTAGTGTCTAAAATTGAGCGAAGTATCTATAGCAGAAAAGAAGGGTATTATTTGATTAAAAGGAAAAAATTAGACTTATTTTGAGTGCCAAGTTTTCAGAATTTACGGATGTTTTTGTTGTGGATTCTGCACCCATTGAAATATAGAAAGTTAGAGAGCAGCACGCCCTGCAATCTGCTCTGCTGGGCACATTAGACCCGATTTTGGATATTGCGCATCTCAGAGAACAAGATACTTTGGGTATAAACTTCATGCTTTCTGGGATAAAACTTTATTATTGCTTCGATCATTTCAGAAAAATGGACGATTAGGGGTAATAAAGGTCGAACCGGTAAAGTGAATCCTGCTGTTCAACTTATTTATCAGATAAACAATATGTTAGGGCATAAAAAAACCGAAGTTAGAACTAACTCCGGTTTGGTACCTGGTGTTGGAGTTGAACCGATAGTGATTAGTAATTTAAATTCCTTTCAATTTTTAAATAGAATGATTAAATTTACACTATAGCAATTGCAGTTAAAACGTATAAAAAAATAGTGAGTAATTCAATGAGTGGAATTACAAAACAGTCCCAAATACTATTTAAACGCTGATTTTTACACTAGGTGTAAATCCCAGCTTAGATCTACTGCAGTTTTTAAAACCTTTCATGAATGAAGTGTTTTTCGATTAATTTCCTTTGATGGATTTCGAACAAATTGCTGGTCTGGGTTCGTATCAAGTATAAAAGTTAAACATGAATAGAATTCAATTAATTTTGCGGGAAACAATTTATTTTTTCAATTCTTAACCATTTTCCGTAAGACTGCCGAAGAGTTTAGCGATTACTTAAAACAGAATGCAGTAAAGTATATTATAATTAAACAACAAAACCCTATGACTTTTACATTTTTTGACTTGGACTATCGGATCACTAATCTTTTTGCCAAGGTTACAAGATGAGCATTAAATGCTAACATCCCTTATAGCTAGGTATTAGTAACATACTAATTTATTTTAATTTTTGTTCCGGAAAAAGGATGTTCCTTTAAAAATTTCACTCTATCTTTCGCAAATTCTCCTTCGAGTTTCGCCATTTCTTCTTTGCTAACCATTATGGAAGTATTAGGTTTTTCAACTCTCTTAAATGTTTTAGAGCCTACACTTAGGCGTGTTAGTTCAAAAATTGTATTAGACGTCTTCTCAACTGCTTTTATAATTAATCCATTAAGTCCTACAATACCATACAGGTTGTAAGGAACTTGATAGGATTCGCAATACCATACTTCCCATTCTGCTCCTCTTGAAGAAGTACCTTCAGCTTTCCTACATTGATAACCTGCAATACTCTGCTTAACATCCGTTAACTGCCATTTATATGTCGGCATTGATACTTCATAATAATACTTTTGAAACATCTGTTTAAAGTACAAATATTTTTGTCTTTCATAATCATATAATATCTGCCCATTCGTACCATATTCGTTAATATTGTCAGAAAGATGTTTTTTAACATTCATAAATTCACCACTTGGACTCGGGTTGGCCTTTGCAAAGTCATTGGTATATTGCATTGCATAAGCCGTGTCTGCCTTAAATTTATCCAGATTTTTTTCGACACTATATTTTTTTGAAATCAGAACTAGCGAATTTATTACTGATGGGGTTACTTTATCAGAAGGATCAGTTTGTGTAGTTTTGTAATTAAGTTCATATAGAATACTATCTTCTTGACCATACGATACTACTGAGTAAAGAATTACTGATATAAATGATATAAAAGCTTTGCATTTTTTCATATTGATAATATTATAATTTAAAATATCCTGTACTTATTCGAGATTACGGCATCATAATCCTCACATGCTGACTACCTGGGGTATCGTCTGGACACGCTTGTTGATTTATCCCTAAACCTATGTTGCTTGCCATCGCCATCAACTGCCAATAATCACAATCACAATATTGAATAACAGAAATAACTGGACCACAAGATGTTGTGACTTCAAATTCATAATAGTTTCTTGAAATTTGATTAATTAAATTATGTATATTTTTTTAGGTAATTCATTGGGCCTTTGAACTGATAATGAGGTAATAGCGTCATTTAAATTAGGTAGAGTTTCTTTAGCTAACTCCCTGAATTCCTGAATTGGTATTGTATTAACAATAAGGGTTTTTCCATAACTAATAAAAAAACATTGTCATGAAAGCCATAGTAATATTATTTTTTTCATTTTGATTTTAGGTTTAAACTAAGTAAAAAATTAAGGTTATAATACAGGATATTTTTCTGCCAAAGCGGGAGAATAATTTTTCATAATTCTAGGGATTAAAACAACTAAAATTAATACTACTGAGTTTTTTCAGTGGTTACAACTATATATTCGGGCTTAAGATATTTTATATCAGGCAAAGGATACATGGCATTACAAGCATATTGTAACCCTATTTTTTCTTTTTCGGTTGCCACCCGATACGAAAAACGCATCTTAAATGTCTTTCGCCCTTCTACTGGCAAGAGATAGCCTCCTGTGCGAGAAAACCATTCGTCAGGTATATCGAACATACCAACAGGGACTCCGTAAACCATTAACGTATCCGGCTTGGCATTAGTAGTAGCCACCAAATATCCCTTGCCCTCACCTTTGCTAGTGGTGACGGTAATGTTGCCCACACAGGGATGATATCCAATAACATATCCTTCAGCTTCCAATACTTGTACTTTTAATTCATCATCTTTACTACATCCAGTAATTTGGAAAGCAGCGAGGATCATAAAAAGAATGTAAAAAAGGTTTTCTTTTGTTTTCATGCCAGTTTATTTTTTTTTAAGATCATTTCTTATATGAACAATTTACATAGCAAATATCTGAATATCAATATAATGATATGGATTCAATTCCTAAAATGCAAATTCAATCGTTAGTCTTAAATCTTATACTAAGTTTCTTGACTAAACGCTACAGTCCGCTCAAAATTTGAAAAAAAATTATTAAATCATTTCGTTTGGTAATCCTCTAGAGAACGAAAAATCAAATCACTACTTTCGCCCTTTGGCTTTCTACCATCGATTTTTTAAGCTCAATCTTGAAGATCAACTCAATATTGTAGCAGTGGAATGTGACCGAATCAGGTTTTTTGTAGCTGAAATTAGTTTAAATTGTAGGTGAAATCCATATTTTGACCCTGTGAGCTATGATTTGATAGATCATACATTTCATCATCCAAAATCCAAATGAGGATTTTTGTTCCCTCCGCTATACTAAAAATGGCTATGACAATCACAGGTGCATTAGTGTGTGCACATTGAGCAATTTTTTCTTGGGGAAATAGCATCATCCGGTTGAAGAAGAAAGGATATTCATGTTTTTGGACATGAAATCGTCTACCACGATTGCAGAAAATCTCGGTCATGTTAGGTATTTTCAAATGTTAAGAGCATATTGCTTCGATCTCTCCATCTCAGTTATCGACTATGGTGGCACGAGATATCAATACGCTCGCGATGAGATGATCGTCAGCTGAAAGCTGTAAGATGGGTTAAATAACAATGATTGCATCGAGTGCTTCTTTGCTATGAAACATGTTTTAGAGCAGGAGAATAGAAAGTATAACGGCACACGGTTATTTACCAGGTTCAAAGCGGGATTGCATTACGGTATGGTAGCTGCCGGCGAAATAGGATCGCTGAAAAAAGAAATACTCTTCACAGGTGACGTCCTTAATACCACAGCAAGGATTCAGAGACTTTGTAATAATTTCAATACGGATCTAATTTATCTGATGATCTAGCTAAGATCATTCAATTTCCCAACAAATACACAACCACATCAGTTGGGAATAACCTTCTAAAAGGCCGAAGTAAATCAACAGAGTTATTTTCTATTTCAGAATTTAATTGACAACTAAGTGCAGTAAATGATGGGTCAAATGATGTTCTCCTGTGTAAAAATTTAACTATAAAAAACTTTTGTATGCTGCTTTTCGTTGCTACCATAAACGACTACGTTATGAAAACATCACACTTTCTACTTTCCTTTTGCTTTTTAATATCGCTCCAAACGGCCCTTGCCCAAGCCCCGTCAACTTACACTTTCAAAAAGCCATCGGCCAATGGTACCGGTAAGGTTTACATGGGCAGGGAGATTGCACATGTAATGAGTTTTGAGGGCGTTGAATGGCTGGAACGCAACAGCCGCACACAAGAAGAAAATACTACTCTGGTCCTGGCTTCCCTACCCCTGAAAAGTAACAGTATAGTAGCCGATATTGGAGCGGGGTCTGGATTTTACACGTTCCGGGTTGCCCAGCGGATACCAAAAGGCAAAGTCTACGCCGTGGAGATCCAGGATGACGCCATTGCCTACCTAAAGAAAAAGGCAACTGACGATCGCCTTGCCAACGTGGAGGTAATCAAGGGCACCGAAAAAGCGCCCAATCTACCAGACAGCTCCATCGATCTGGCATTCATGGTAGATGTTTACCATGAACTACAGCACCCTGAAGCATATCTGGCGGCACTAAGAAGGGCACTTAAACCCAATGGCCAGCTGCTCCTGCTAGAGTACAAGGAAGAAGACCCCTCGGTAGCCATCAAGCCCGAACACAAGATGAGCGTAAGGCAGGCAAAGAAAGAACTCGCCGCAAATGGCTTTAAACTGGTCAAAAACGGCACATTTTTACCGTGGCAACATTTTCTGCTTTTTAAGAAGAAGACAGACAATTAAATGTCCTGTCTTTAACTTGAGTAACTTATTTGCCTGCCAACACCATGGCTTTGATCCATTTGTTGTTGTTTTTTTCTTCTTCTTTTTTCAGCCTCTCCTACCCTTCAACTCTAGCTATCTCTGACACTACACAGGATTCAGTAATAATTAAGTCCCTTAAGTATTTGTACTCCTATTTGAATACGAATAAATAATCAAATACTGTCTAAAAGAAAAGCCATACCTATGAAAAGGGTAGTTTGCGGTCAGCGCGTTGATGTTGTTGCCATTCAGCTGCATCGCCAAAAGACGAAGGTGTTGAAGCTTTAAAACTAAGAATACTGTTTTTCCATAAAGCGGCTCGAAACAAAAAATCATTATCCTTAGGTCTAAAAAGGCATTTTTGAAATATATCTACATTTTTGACATCAATAAATCGAACCACTTTTTATCGGATAAAAAAAACAACATAGATTTCTCCTCGCTACGCTGCATTCGAAATGACGAAAATAGGTAAAAACAAAAAAAGCAGCCCTTTTCAGAATTGCTTTCAAAACGCTAAACGCTGAAAAATGGACGATTATACATTGCCGCGGGATCACAAGATAATGCAATTCCATAGAAGAAATTGTTTGATTTAATAAGTAAACACAAACATAGCACACAAAACGCTCAATTCTTTAGTCTTTGTTCTTTAGTGCCTCCTTAATCGCTCTTCGCTCCTCCTATAACCCTCGTTCTAGCGTTCCTGTAGGGAAAAATGCCTTAAAATCGGGCTTTACACTATTGAGAGAGCGGTTTTATAGCGCTTTTCCCCTAGCAGAGCCCTACCTATCCCCTACTTGAGCCCTAGCAGAGCCCTAGTTGTTATAGCGAATACCTTGCCTAGAGGTAGCGAAGTCCTCACCATAAAACTAGCATCAAAGCGGTATCGTGTCGTCTTGATTAAGGCGAGCATTCGGTTTCGAAAAGGAATGCTGGTGCAGTCTTGACTTGTTCGTCTAGGGATCGGGAGCTAGTCGTGAATTTCACGAACGTTTCCCGAAGGCCTCCCGAACACTTCCCGAACACTTCTCGAACACTTCTCGAACACTTCTCGAACACTTCCCGAACACTTCTCGAAGCAGACCCGAACGTTTCCCGAATGTCCTATACATGTTGTCCTATACTGGAATAAGTTGTCCTATACTGGAATAAGTTTACAATTAGAAAGTGTTTTACTGGTTGTTGTTTACAATTAATTTTGTTTTACTGGGTGTTGTTTACAATGTTAGTTTTTCTTGCTGATATATGTCTACTTAAACAACAACGAAGCGAAATTTTGTAGGCTCCTTCGCCAAGTTAGCCACTCGTGCGCTGTTTTTGGCGATTCGTAGTATACATGTTTAATGCCTTGTTCATCCAACATCGCCCTAAAGGCACCCACCGATTCTGGGAATGGTGCCGGCTCCTTGGTACCTAATCCGAACCACAATAGTTTCATCTTCTTATTGATTATTGCACCATCTTTAAACTTTCCGTCCAAGAATATGTTCGGGTCTATCGCATCTGCTTTAGGGTAGTTGGATGTACCGCTAAAGCCACCATAATAAGAAAACTTGTCCATGTTGTTCATCAATATGCGCATGGTTTGGTTGGCTCCCATAGAAAGGCCAGCGATAGCCCTGTTTTCGCGATTGGAGAGGGTACGAAAACGTTGATCAATCATTGGAATAACTTCATTGATCAGTACTTCTTCAAATATGGAAACGCCTTGTGCCACACTCCCCGACTGCAAATTTTCCACAGGTTTAAAGGCATAACCGTTATCCATTACAATGATCATGGCTTTGGCCTGATTTTGAGCAATCAGGTTATCAAGAATTAAGTTGGCCTTACCCTGAGTTGCCCATCCTGTTTCGTCTTCAAAACTTCCATGTTGAAGGTACAACACCGGAAAACGGGCAGTATGATCAGCATCATAGACAGCTGGTGTGTAGATCAAACATCTTCTCCATGCCTTTGTCAATTGCGAGTAGTAAATATTTTCGCTAACCAAACCATGAGGAACGTCTTTTAAGGCATAAAACTCCTGATCTGAAGCTGGCACTTCTATCCCACTGCCCAACCTACCCGCTCCGTAAAAATACCGACTATTTGGATCTGGTATGGAAGCACCATCTATATTCAGCTGGTAATAGTGGAAACCCTCGTCCTGAGGAAGAGACTCGCCCATCCAAACTCCCTTGTCATCTTTCACCATGTCGTATTTCTTACCTCCAAGATCCAATTGAACCTTATTGGCCAGTGGCGCCAGTAGGCTTACCCTTACCTTTCCCTCTTGATTTACTTGCGGAAAAAGCTTACCAGGTTGATTACTTTCAGCAGGCTTAAAGTCTTTGGACGCATTAAGCGCTTCGGTTTGTGCAAAACATAATTGACTGAACAACAAGCTGGTTAAACCAAGTATTATCTGTCTATAATTCATTTCTTGTTAAACTTATTTAAATAAAAGCGGTGCCAATTCGCGAAGGCTTCTTCTCCAGGTCTGAAATTCATGCCCAGTATTCTCCGATACATAAGACACAGCATGATATCCCGCTTCGCTTAATGCCATAACCGCACTTTTCACACCTTCCGGACGTTCTCTGCCTCCGCAACTAATGAAGATCAATTTTGGGCTCGGTTTGTCCTTTAGCTCTGTTGGATTAAAAGTTCCTCCGCTCAGTAATGCATAGTAGCCAAAAAGCTCAGGTTTATTGAGTGTGATGGCATGTGTTTCCATGCCACCCATTGAAAGTCCGGCCATAGCACGGTTATTCCTATTGGCAAGCGTTAAGAAATTGGCATCTACATAAGGAATTAGTTCTGCTGTAAGTACAGTCTGAAAGCCGTCTATTTTAAAATCTCTCATCTTGCCCCATTTGGTTTCATTGGTCATGCCATACGTCATCACAATGATAAACGACTTTGTCTTTCCTTCGGCAATTAGATTATCCATGATGAGGTTGGCACGGCCCTGATTGCTCCAAGCAGTCTCGTCTTCTCCCCAGCCATGTTGCAGATATAATACAGGATAGCGCTTATTGTCTTTTCCATAACCTGGAGGTGTATAAACATAGGCCCTACGTGAGGTGTTTGTACTTGTCGATGGAAAGAGAATTTGCTGTACATTACCATGTGGCACATTTTTAAGCGCGTAAAAATCCTGGTCTTTTGCAGGGATTTCTATGCCACTTTCCCAGCGAGTTGAGCCAAAATAGTTTAACGCACCAGGATCATTGTACACACCTCCATCAATGGTGAGGTGATAATAATGGAAACCTTCATCCATAGGGCCTGATGTTGTTCCTGTAAAGAACCCATCAGCGCCTTTGGCCAGCAAGGTACCACCTTGGCCACCAAGACCAAGACTTACCCTAATGCTATCTGAATGTGGTGCCCTGATTCGGAAACGAGCATATCCCTGAGAATTAACCTGCGGAAATTCTTGTCCCGGTTGGTTCATGACCGATGGCCTGAAATCTTCTTTGACAACATTGGAGGTAGTTTGAGCTTGACAAAATCCGTAGCTTAAAATGGTTGCCAATGCAATAGTAATACATTTTAGGTTCATATATCTGGCTTTTTAAATACACCTGTGTCAAGTTTGAGCGTGTTTAAAGCTCCCAAATCAACCAGGTATTCCAAAGATAAGGAACGTACGAGCTTTAAGACTGTTTAAGTTGTACAGTTTACTAGTAGGAATGTTCAGAATCTATAACCTTACAGTTTAAAATTACGATATCCACCACCGAATCATCCTGGGAGTGATTGCCTCTCTATCTAAATTGATTACACCTTGCAAAACATAACATTAACACTATAATAACCGTAATCCAACGCTATTTAGGAATTATTTATACCAAGCAGGCACTGGCTAAGTATTTCTTTCTTGTCAGACCAAGTGTAACGAAATAGCTATTCCTCTCGTATACATATTAAACTACAATTAAACAGTGATATTAAAAATATATAGAAACCTACTATTGATCCTGCTCACCATTTCATTCAGTGGCTGTGATAAAAAAGGAAACCCGCTTCCTTCGAGTTACAATTTCAAATGTGAGATAAACGGCATCAAATACAAAGATCAGGGACCCATGTTTCTTATCCCTGGAGCACAACGATCACCTCGAATTTCAGTAGAAGAAAAATATATCCTGCTTTCCACTTTAGTCAAGTCAGCAAACGGAGCGGAGCAAGAAAACAGCTACAGCATTATTTTAAATATTCCTAATAGAACAGGTATACTGCTGAACCAAGCTATTCCATTTAAACCTGCAGTACAAATAAGATCTGGCGGGAGCTAGCGCAGCAGGCAGGGTGGAAATTACCTTTCCCAATACCGATTTAGATTCGAAGGAAAAGGAGCTAAAGGTAGTTGGCAACTTTGAGTGTTGGATAGACAAACAACAAATCTAAAGAGCTATTGCATTACACAATTTTTTATCATCATTAACATAATTATGAAAATTCACAAACTTAAAATTTCAACGGGTCTATTATTTATTACAGCGATGATGTTCGCCTGCAAAAAGGATAATGATATCCGTATTTCACGCCTCGACGGTACTTGGAGCACAACAAGGCAAACATCAAGTGTAAAATATAAATTCAATAATACGGATAAGATCGTTACTATACTTAGTAACAGCAGCTCAAATGGAGCAGATACATTGATAAACAGGAAGTTTATGATCAGTTATGATAATCGTGTAATGACGATCTACAAGGAAATTTACCGCGAAAAAGAAAATGAAATATTCACAGGGCAGTACAACATAACTAAGTTGTCTAACAAGGAATTGCTGCTAAAAAATACGGACAAGGAAAGGTCAGATCAAGAGCTAGCTTTCGTTAAACAATAAATATACAATCAAACCTATAAAACCCTGCAATCTAATGATTAGCAGGGTTTTGCTTTTACGGAATTGCCAAAAATCGCATGAATTCACAAAACTTTGGTTAGTGATTCGGTAAGTAAGACGAAACTCTGATTGCGCTGGTCATTTACAGTGGATGAACTGCCCACTATTATTTGGCATATTATTAATAATATTCAGTTAACATTGAATATAACTTCATTATCTATGAAATATCCGTTACTTTACGTTACCCTATTAATCTTGGCGAGTTTAAGTTCTTTTTCTCAAACAAAAAAGCTGAAACTATATGAATTGCCTGATAGAGCATATCAACTTTATCAAAATAAAAATTATACTGAATCAGCAATCCTATACACTGCCATATTTGAGCAAAGCTTTAAAAAGAAATTGTTTAACATCAATACTTTTGATGCAGCGTATAATGGTGCATGCTGTTGGGCTTTGTCTAACAAAGTCGATTCTGCTTTTGTTATCTTAGATCAAGTAGCTGATCAGGATCTATTCCTTAATCAATACCCTCATATCTTAACAGACGGTGATCTAAAGTCACTTCATAATGACAGTCGTTGGTCTGCATTAATTTCAAAAATTGAAAAGCACAAATCTTTTTTTGAATCCGGAGCAGATAAGATATTGATGAAGGAACTAGATACTTTGTATAACAATGACCAGAAATACAGAAATTTATCAGCTAAAAAAGCTAAAGAATTTGGAAAAGATTCTAAGGAGTTTAAAGCTGTTTTAGCCTTAACAAAGCATCAAGATTCATTAAATCTCATTCAAATTGAACAATTAATTGGTAAATATGGTTGGTTGGGTCCTAGGAAAGTAGGATTTAGGGGAAGTAGAGCATTTTATTTAGTTGTTCAACATGCTAGCTTGCCCATTCAAGAAAAATATTTGCCCGTAATGCGAAAGGCAGTGAAAGAGGGAAATGCTTCCAAAGATGATTTGGCATTTTTAGAGGATCGTATTCTGATAAGGCAAGGTAAAATGCAAATTTATGGTTCTCAAATGAAGACCGATGAAAGTGGGGTGCATTATCCAATAAGACTTAGAGATCCAGAAAATGTCGATTTTAGGAGATTTGAAGTTGGGCTAGAGCCAATGTCGCAATATCTAGAACCATCTCAATGGAATCCAATTGAATACAAAAAATTATATCAGAATAAACAGTGATCGCAATTTAGGATTAACATAGGCCTTTAAACGCTGAAAAATGAACGAAGTTCACATTTCAGCTGATCACAGAAAACCTTACAGAAATGTGAGGTTTTTTCATTTAATTCCAAACATTATTTAATGATATATGCTATCGAACCATGGAGCATTGGCTTTAGAACAGCAAAAGAAAGATTGTAATTGGCATGAGTACTCACACCACCATTAAGATTTAAAACGAGTCTCCTTTTATTTCCTAGTGCTTTTTGATTCCCTATAAACAAGCCTAAACTATAATTTTCTTTAATGCCCTTAACATCATCATTCAATGAAATAACAGGTGCAGTAAACATTTTTAATCGAGCACCAATATACATTCCAGAATTGTTACCTGTATAATCACCTTTACTATTGTCTTTTGCCCTCATATAATAATTCCGGTATTGGATATTCAAATAAGGAGCAAAAAAGATTTCAGGTAATGAGACGTCGGAGTTTCGGCGATTTTGGAAACTTTTATGGTAATAATTATAAAGATTTACAGCATTTACACTTCCATATCCAAACCCAATTGTAGTATATAATGTACTATAGTCAGATAGTTTAAATTCAGCAGCTGCATAAGCATCTAGAGGGTTCAACCCAAGCGAAAGCTGTATCGTTTTTTGCTGGGCAAATAAAAGATTTGTTAATGCAAAGAGCAATAGTAAAGTAGCGATAATTTTTTTCAAGATTTGCGTTTTTAGCTATTGAAGATAGACAAAATAGTTTAACTGAATTTTAATTTATTAAAGATAGTACTCATAAAGCATTATTGATCTTAAGAATAGAATGCTATCTGAAATACATGATATATACCATCTGTGTTCTCATCATTAGATATAGTGATGAATTATTAATCAAAAAGGCATCTTTTTTGTTATCAAAAGATGCAGATACATTAATCCCTACCTTATGAAGCAGCCTAAATTTCTAATCTTACAGGTTTTATTTTTACTGATTACTGCGTTATCAAGTGCCTGTCAATCCTCTAATACATTTCACGGAGTATACGCTGGTGTTAAACTTAGTCTAAATCCGCTCGGTGGAGGAATGAATCGTACAGATGTAGTCATCTTATTGAGAAAAGATAAAACATTTACAGACGAGCTTAATAAAAAAGATTGGAAAACGGCTGTTCGAGGTAAGTATGAAATTAAAGGAGCCGAACTTCTTCTTTTGTACAACAATGGAGATAAGGATGAATATACGATTACAAAAGGCGGGAATTTAGATGGAGGCACCTATTCATTGTTTAAAATGGACCTGGACAATAGTGTCCCAAAAGGCGCTTATGAATTCAAATTTATTAACGGAAGTGGTGGTATAGCTACTGGCACCACCTATGTTGGTTCAAGTTCTAAACGAGAACTTAATTTTGATGGGGCTGGTAATTTCACCACAGAAAGAAATGCTACAACCATTATTTCGGGCAGTAACATAGGTGGCGGTACCAATACCAAAAGTGATGGAAAAGGAAAATATGTTTTAAAAGATGGGACCTTAACGCTAAATTATGAAAATGGAAATACCACAACCCATAGTTTTTTTGCAAGTGCAGCAGATGGAAAGAACAAAGCAATGGCTGTAATAGATGGCAGTTTTTATTTTACGAATGATGGTAGTGATAAAAAACAAGTAGAAACAAAACTCCTCAGCGCCGCTGAAATTTTTATAAAATTAAGGGATATATATGGAGGAAAAGCTTTGGATGCTATCAAAACATATATTATTGCAGCTGAATTCAATGGAGTTAAACTTATCTCTTACAATGATGTTGCAGGTAATAGATTTCGAAATGAAATGTACAAGAATGGAAAACTAATTGCGATTGAACAGATGGACGCCAATGGAGGGTGGTTATGGAATAATGGCAAAAAGACAATTAGCAATAGCGAACGTTTAAATGAGGTAATTTATAACGATTACATTGGCATTTTAGGCCTTCAACAAAAAAATAATACAGCATTTAGCAAAGGAGCTGTAACCGCCAACAGTAAAGGTTATAATCTAGAATTTAAGGTTGATGGGCATACATTTATTTATCTGTTGGATAAAAATTATCAAATAGTAGGTGATAGTTACCTAATAGGCAACAAAAAGCAAGTAAATAGTTATAGCAACAATAAAACAATTGATGGCATAAAAATGCCTTTTAATACCGTTGTAAGCGATGGAAATAGTAAGGTTACGCTAACTTATCAAAGCATTAAGTTCAATACCCCACTTGCAACAACCTGGTCAGAACCTCAATAATTGATACATAAAATAAATTAAGTTCACATTCCTTAAATTCTGCTCAATTTTATTTCCCATTTGGCTATTTTGAAAAATTCATAAAACAAAATGGGTAAACAACCCTTAGTTTGTTTACCCATTTTGTCAATCCAAAAGGATCAAGTGCTATTGTTATTTAATCTTTACAATAGCAGATTTAAGCCATGGTGCAGAAAAACGTACAGTTGTACCATCAGCTGGTTTACCTTTAGTTTGTATATAAACAATCATTTTTCCGTGGAAAGCTCTTTGTTTATTATCAGTATAATCACCTTTATCAGAATTATCTCCTGCCTCCATACCAAGTAATCTTGCATTTCCAGCAATTTCACAAGTTATTTCATCATCAGCGGTAGCTACTGGAATACCATCTTCGTCTACAAGCTGAATTTCTATTTGTACTACCCCATCTTTTCCAGCAACTTGTACTTGTTCTCCTTGCAGTACTTTAATTTCTTGTGGGCGTTTACTAGATTGTAATTGGTGGCGAATGGTTTCCTTTTCTTGCGCATCCATACCAATTACTTCAAGCTTACCGGCAGCATAAGGAATATCCCAATAGGTTATGCCATTTTTTTGATCGTATGCTTTAGTTTGCCCAACTACTTTACCATTTAATTCAAGGCGTGCTTTAGCTGTATTGGTATAACACACCACACGTATAACTTGTCCATTTTGATAATTCCAAATTGGCCAAGCATCCATAGATGGAACTTCGTTTTTCTGTTGTCCTTGTTCAGATTCTAGTAAAGACCAAACATCATTTGCGGCACCGCCACCTTTAAGGGCATATGTACCTAAATAAGCCATCGGTTTATCAGACCAAAGTGATTGACGGAAATAACCTCTAGGTTTAATAAAACCTGCAAAATCTAATAGACCAGAATAAAATCCACGAGATGGCCAACGACCAGATTCACCTAAATAATCAATACCAGTCCAAAGAAATTGACCAAAAATATGTTCGTTATCTGTTACCGATTTCCAAGCGCTATAATCATGTCTATTTTCGCTACCAAAAATTACTCTTTTTGGATATTTTTTATGATCTTGAATATAACGACTTTCCGTATAGTTATAGCCAGCAATATCTAAAGCCCCAGGATATGCTGTTTCGTTAGACATAGCCACTCCCGCCAGACCTGCAGTTACCGGACGGCTAGTATCATATTTTCTTACTACTGCAGCAAGTTTTTTAGCAATATCACCTAAATGCATTGCATCTGGAGCATCTTTCTTATAACCACCAAAAATAGGTTGGGTAAATCCGCCTTCGCGGTTTCCAGCAAGTACTGGATGAGAATAAGGGTCGTTTGGATAATCTACCTCATTACCAATACTCCAAGCAAATATCGAAAGGTGATTACGATCTCTCTTTACCATATCTCCTAAATCTCTTTCTCCCCATTCCTTAAAATAATCAAAGGATCCTTGGAAACCTGGTGTACCAACATTCCATCCTTGTAACCATTTACGTTTAGGAAATTCCCACTCATCGAAAGCCTCGTCCATTACCAACAACCCAAGTTCATCGCATAAATCATATAGAGAGGATGCTTGTGGATTATGGCTGGTACGGATAGCATTAACGCCAAGTGATTTTAATGTAGCTAAACGACGGCGCCACACCTCAGGATATACTTCAGCACCAAGTACACCAGAATCATGATGCAAACAAACGCCTTTAACCTTCATCTGTTTTCCATTTAGCGCAAAGCCCTTATCTGGATCAAATTTAAAGGTACGGAAACCAGTAACCACAGTACTACTATCAATAATCTTATTGTTCTGGATAACAGTGGTACGCAACCTGTAAAGATTTGGTTCGTCTACGCTCCATAATTTTGGATTATTTAGGGCTAAATCACTTTTTACTTCTTGTTTACTGTTTTGCGCAAGCGTTAATTTACTTGTTTTCTTAGCTACTACAGCACCGCTTTTATCAAAAAGTTCGTTTACTATAGCTAGTTGAGCACCCGCTACTGATTCGTTTGTTAAAGCAGTTTGTACATGTAATATTCCTTTATTACCTGTTACTTCTGGATAAGCATACAATCCCCATTGTTCTAAGTGCACAGGATTTGCCTTTACAAGATAAACATCGCGATAGATACCAGAACCAGTGTACCAACGGGAATCAGCATCTTGACTATGGTCTACACGTACTGTAATTATATTTTCTGATCCAAATTTAACTTGTGGTGTGATCTCATAATTGAACGAAATATAGCCATTGGGTCTCTTACCTAGAGACTGTCCATTTACAAAAACCTCACTACGATTATATACCCCCTCAAAATATAGATATAGCTTCTTCCCTTCATCTTCTTTAGCTATGTTTATTTTTTTTTGGTACCAACCGATACCTCCTGGCAGATATCCGGTAGCACTTGCAAGCGAAGAACTGTAGGTTTGCTTAACCGTCCAGTCGTGAGGAAGTTGTACCGATCGCCAAGAGCGGTCGCGGGCATCTATTGCTTTATTTGGATCTATTTCACCGAGGTGAAAACGCCAGTCGTTGTTAATTTTTTCTGCCTTACCGAAACCTGGTTGGGCAAAAAGGCTTGTTGCCGCAAGTAAACTTACAGAAAGCGCCAAGATTGATTTTTTAATAATTCTTATCATCGTTTATGTGTATGTTAGAATACAATATCTCCAAACAGTAAAAGCTTGGAGGACGAAAAATAGGGAAAACTTTTTAAATGTTAAAACGACGTTTATAACTTAATTGCTACGATTGCTCTTTATTTATGCATTAAATAAAAACAAATGCAGCGTAATTTATTTAATTACAGTTAAATAAATTACCTGAAAGCTAAAGAATAGCGTTTGGTATCATGGAACTTATAAACATTAGGCTTTAAAAATAAATCCCATTAAATTATTTTTAACCGCTCTTCTTCTAAATCAATCTGATAAAGTTGTTGACGAATAATCTCTTCATTAATTTTTGGATCTTTATTTAACGCTGTTAGATACATTCGCTGGCTTTCTAAAAGTTCAACAAATACAGCTTTGGTTTTATCATTCATCCAACTATCATCTGCTGCTTTTGCCCTCTCTTCCCATTGTTTTAATATTTTTTCTATTCCAGCATGACCTTGAAGTTCGTTGTCGTATTTGTTTTTTAATACTTCGTAAACATGCTGTTTCAAGCCATTCTTCATTTTCCGTCTAGTTTCTTCTTCCTCTTCTTCATTAAAAACACCATCAAAAAAATGAGTTTTGTTAATAAAGTACGGAAGCGTTAAACCTTGTACAAGCAACGTTAGTAAAATTGCCACAAAAGTGATAAACAATATCAAATCACGATGTGGAAATGCGACACCATCTAAGGAAACAGGGATTGACAAAGCAGCAGCCAATGACACTACACCACGCATGCCTGTCCATCCTAATAAAAGCGGCATCATCCATCTTCTCTTTGTAGATGAGGCATGAGGCCTAACACTTGGCCTAAATATAGTTGTAGCAACCATAGCCGCATAAGAACTGATCATTCTTGCAGCAACCAAAACCAAGGTAACCAAAACCCCATAACCTATAGCAGTACCCAATGGAATACCTTTAGAACGAATTCCATCAACAATTTCGGGTAACTCTAATCCAATAATTAAAAAGACGATACCGTTTAAAATAAATACAAAACTTTCCCAAACGCTATAACCCCTTATCCTACTCGCACTGTTTAAAAAGATAAGTCGCTTTGCCGACATGTATAAACCTCCACTAACTACCGCCAATACGCCAGAGCTGTGTACCTGTTCTGCTACCCAATATATAAAATAGGGTTCTATAAGCGTGAGTGCGATATCCGAAGGTGCGTCTGTTGGTAAACGCTTGTGAGCTTGTACAAATATCCAAGCAAGCAACAAACCAATTGCAACGCCTCCTATTACCATCCAAAAAAAGCTTAAGGTAGCCTCTTGCCATACAAACTGACCAGTACCAACAGCTACTAATGCGAACCTGAATATAATTAGAGAAGAAGCATCATTGAGTAAACTTTCTCCCTCTAAAATTGCAGATGTCGACCTTGGGATTTTCACAAATTTCATGATTGCCCCCGTACTTACGGCATCTGGCGGAGATACAATACCTCCTAATAAGAATCCTAAGGCAATAGTGAAACCAGGTAGGTAATAGTTAGTAACCAACGCTACTGAAAGTGCTGTAAAAAAAACTACTAGGAAGGCAAAACTTCCAATTATACGCCACCATTTTTTCATCTCCTTAAAAGAAATAGCCCAAGAGGCTTCAAATAATAAGGGAGGAAGAAATATAAAAAAAATTAAATCAGGGTCTATTCTTAGTATGGGTAATCCTGGTAAAAAGCTGATTAATAAACCGCCAACAACTAATAGAATTGGATAGGCAATTCTTATTTTGGTTGCCCACATGTTTAACAATACAATTATGGCCACCATAGCCAAAAGAAAAGGTAAGATGGTATGCATTTTTTTATTTATGAATAGGTAGCGATTTTAAATACTTCATAATAAGTTTAAAAAATGAAGTAGATATTAACCATCTAAATTATAATAAAACAGCTAAGTAGCAAAGCTTTCTTAAACTTTAAGATGTGCAAATAACGATTATTTCTTTTAGGTTTATTTATTTACCAATAGATCAAATAAGGTTTCTGAAAAGTCCTTTAAAATAAAAAGTTCAGCGACTAATTATCAGCACTGAACTTTCTAAATTTTGGATAACCCTTTTTTTTATTTAGCTTTCAACTATTTCAGTTTTACATCTAAATAAACGGAGTGGCGACCATAACTTTCATAAAATGGTTTAAAAACCACATCATCAATAGTAAACTTTAGCTCTTGCGGATTGCCTTTAATATTTTTGCCTAGATCATTAGCATCTAAGGTAACTTTACGCCAGTCTTTTCTAGCCGATGGTTCCTGAGCTGCCAATAATACGGGTCCATAAAACAAACTTGCAATATTTTGCTGATCCATAACCGGATCTAAGTGAAATTCAAAAGGCATTTTAAGTTCTAGAATATCTCCATTTTTCCAATTTCGGCTAATTTTTAGGTAAGAACCTGGCTTGGCATCTAACTTTTCTTCTTTGCCGTTAATTTTAACTATAAATCCTTTAGTTGCCCAACCTGGAACACGTACATTGATCTCAAATTTACCACTTCCACTAATCATCAATTTAGTATGATCTTCTTTAGGGAAATTAGTTGTTTGCACTATCTTTACTTTACGCTCTGTCCAATCTAATGTAGATGGGATGTACAAATTAACGTAAAGCGCCTTATTGTCTTTACTTTTAAAATAAATGGAGTTTTGCAATTTGGTACTACTTTCTATTGCTGTACCATTACAACAAGTAAAACCAGTCATATCAGCATTACCAAATTGTTTCATAGCACCTGGTCTAAGTGGCACGTGGTAGGTATTACCTGCAGTTTTTTCGGCTACAGATGCTAAAATATGATTGTATAAACCACGTTCGTAATAGTCCATTAACTCTGCACGTTGATCGAAAAGAAACAGGTCTCCAGTTAATTTTAACATATTATAGGTTCCACAGGTTTCATTTTGTCCTCCTTCTGAGAAGCCATTTTCATACAAAGTTGCAGGCTGACTGATGAAACACTCTGCATTTGCCGGATTACGAGCCCCTGCCACTCCACCAATACTGTATGAATAATCGTTAACGATCTTATACCAGAAATTATCGGCTATTTTATAATATTCTGGATTATTAGAAACACGATAAGTTTCTATACTCCCAACAACTTGTGGTATGTGCTGATTAGCGTGTAAGCCACGGAAAATATCTACATTTTTAGCTAATCCATGCGAATGTGCAGGATCGCCAAAAAACACTTTTATATTATCAAATAACTGAGCTGTTTTAAGATAGTTTGGATCTCCGGTAATGCGATACATCCTAGCCATTGATTCGTTCATGCCTCCAAACTCACCAGCAATGTAAGTGTTCCACATCTTAATTAAAGTTTCTTGTGGTAAATTGCTTAAACGAGCATATACCCAATCGCTCATGTTTGCTGCTACCTCTAATGCTTTTTTGTTACCCGTTACTTCGTAAACATCAATCAAACCAGCTAAAATTTTATGTAGGGTGTAATATGGTGCCCAAATTTGTGTTTTCTGCCCGCCATATTTAGCTCCTTGTTCTAGCATAATAAACTGATCTGGCGGGTATGCACTGATAAAGCCTTTTCCCCAATTCCAGTAATCTCTGCGGATACCTGCTTCGCTCAAATCAGAATCGTAAACAGATTTTCCTGGACCATAAGGAACAGCCGTAGGATCAGCAATACTGGGGCCACCTGTTTTTTGAGGGTTTCCAGATAATTTCGACAAGTCATATAAAGTATTAACCATATCGTCCATTTTCTTTGCAAAATTAGCTTGCAAAGCTTTATCATATCCTGTACCTGCATAGGCCTGCGCAATAGCAGTTAGGTAATGACCTGTTGCATGCCCTCTTAGTTTGGTGTCTTCCGTATCCCAAACCCCTAATGCCTTAGCACCATCTGGTTGTTTCTGACCAAATGCATGACGAAACATATATAAAAACGAATTAGGATCGGTTTTAGCCAATGTGGTTATAAACTTATCTCTGTTTTCGATAAATTTAGTATGTTGCCCATGTTCATCATTATCAAGCGTAACTTTGCTTAAATGAAAGGTTTCTAATTTAACGGTTGGTGTTTTTGATTTACTTCCTTCCTTAACTGTTACAAAGGCTTTTGGTTGAAGGCTAGTTCCCGAAACCCGGCCTGTTACCGTATAACGGCCAGCTTTAAGCACAGCACTATTATCAATAGCAGAAGGCCATATTACACGCACCTTTGGACCATTAATAGCTTTCTGATAGCTTCCCGCAACAAAGGTTGGCAACCTAGGTAAATCCCCTACTGCTGTTTCAACTTCTACATCTGCTACGCTTGTTAAATAAACGTTGTAAAGCTGAGCTTCTGATGGAGCGAATTTTGGAAGATCATCTTCGCGTTTTGGAGTAGTATTTACCGTACTCTCATTTGAGCCTCTTAGCGAATTATTATAGATCCCAGCAATTTGCCTTCTATTTAAAGGAACACGATAAATCCTAAAATCATGGATCATTGCATTTAAGGTAGGGTCGCTAGGCAGTAATGATTTACCTATATAGAGTTGGTTTTTTATTCCACCTTGTTGACCAAACACAGCCGTTAACTCTGCAGGAATTTCTTTCGTTTCGCCTACAGGTTTGCCATCTACATAGCTCATCATTGTTTTCGATGGTACATCGATTACTATTGTTAAATGCACCCATTTATTCAGTTCTACAGCTGCAGCAATTATACCATTTTTGTCGTTTTTTTCTGCCGTGATCGCAACTTGATATCCTTCCTGATTAACAGTACCCAATGGTGCTGCATAAAAATGTTTATTAACATCTTTTCCAAAGTCAAAAAAACGTTGTCCAACTTGCTTCGAACGAAGATATACCCATCCAGAAATGCTCAACGACTCTAAATCTGTTAATGTTTCTGAGGGTAAGGTTAGAAAAGAGTTATTGTCTCCAGAAAGTGATAATACTTTTCCAAAACGACTGTCATTTACAAACTTTATATCAGTTCCCTGAAATTTTGCATGCAGATTGTTTCGAGACCAATCTTTAACATCCCCATTAAACACATACCGAGCAATCATTCCCGTTTCGCCAATACCATCTAATATTTGATCGCCATTTTGTGCTTTGGCGGTGTATAAGCTACTCGTTAAAATAGCCAAGAACAAGGTAAAATGTAAGCAAATTTTGTAAATTTTCATTCGTATATATTAATCTGGTTAGTAATGTTTTTTAATAATTAATACCTGCTGATTATTCTGTTAGCCGGAAAAATTGTAGGTAATTTTCTTATCAAACCAATTGTCCCATAAACTTAGGATTAATCGATTTTTAAAACTACTTAGAAACCACCTGTATTTATAGACCTATTTTAGCGAATATGCACATGATATTAACAGACATTACATTTCTGAATACTTTCATTAAACTATTAAGGAAGGCTAATTGCTGATATTCTTATTTACTAAGCAGGAAATCAGTAACAATCTTATTAAATGGAGCTGGTTGTTTTAAAGGAACATAATGGTCTCCATCTGGAAAGATGTAAAGTCTTGATTGATGAATAGATTGACTAATCAACTCGGTATGTTTTAGCTTTACTACATCTTTTTCGCCTGCCATTACTAGTACAGGTATTTTAATCACCTTTAACTGTTCAATACTAATATTGGGTTCTTGTAAAACCAAATTCGTTAGTCTTAATTCACTTGTATTTGCTTTCGAAGTTTTCATTAGGTCGGCTTTCCTTTTTTCGAATAGCTGAATGATTTCTTCGGCAATAGCTTCCTTTCCAGAAAAAATATTTGCTCCGAAAATGGCAAGTTTATTTACTCTATCTGGATATTTAGATGCCATTATTAATCCAATGTTACCACCATCGCTCCATCCTAAAACATTGGCTTTTTTAACACCCAGTTTATCCATTACACGGATAATATCCTTTGCAAATAACTCGTAAGAATAAGGCATAACACTAAGATCTTTACTATTTCCTTGTCCTCTAGTATCCATGGCGATAACCTTAAACTTCTCGCTTAAATATTGCAGTTGCGCTCTAAATGAGGTCATTGATTCGTTGTTGCCGTGAAGTAATATAAGCGGTTCACCTTTTCCATAGCTTTCAGAATAGATGGATCCACTATCCACCGCAATATGCTTTCCCAGATCGAAATTATTTCCAAATAGTAGCTTTTCGTGTTCTAATTGAAGATCTGTTGTTTCTTGATCGGTTATTGCCATTTCTACAACCTCTTTAATTGGCTTTTCCAACTTTCCTTTAATGCGATAAGCCTTTAAGTTAACATATAAATAAGAAGATTTTACGGGCATCCATTCAGATTCGCTCTTTTCTCTGAAATAGCTCTTTTTTAAAGGTGATGGATAAGATGCAATTAAGAAAGATGTTTTTGCAGTATCATTAGGTAAGATTTCTGTAGCTATCATCTGAAAACCGATAGCAATCTTCTTTGTCCTACAAATCTTACTTGATAAGGTTCCAAATTAACACTTTGCCAATCTTGTGTTTTCTCGGTTTCGTAAATAATATCCTTGGTAGATATAAACTGCCCGGTACATCATTAACCACGCTATAAAAATTAATCCGGTAAACTACCTTGGTGTAATTACTCCTACTCAGAAAAAAATTAATTTCCTTCAATACAATATTGTGATCTACATCAAGTATTGTTGCCTGCTCCCTTCCTTTGGCATCGGTTCTTGGAATACTTTTGTAAGCACGCGGAGTTAAATATACAGTAGCAGGTAATCTCCCATATTGTTCCATTTTCCCTTTTTGATAAGCGGTGATATTTACCTCATTTAACAAGGTAACATTGCTTGGAGAAAGTGTAATCACTAAATTTGATACACGAAGATCTTTTAATGATTTTCTTACAGAATTGTATCCTATAGTAGTGAATACAACCGTATCTAAATCCGTAATCGAAGTCTCAGCTATTACAAAACTGAAATTCCCTAACGAATCTGCCACTGTACCAAAAGGCTTATTTTTAACCCCAACTGATGTATATGCTATTGGAAGGCTAGTTTTTTTATCACTAATGCTTCCTTTTATAATAATAGTTTGAGCATTGATGAGTAAAGGACTACAAATTAAAATCGAAAATAATATTTTTGAGCATGTTTTTAGTAGAACCATTTGTTTGCAGACAATTAAGGGATTATGTGCGAACACAAATATAGCAAAGCAAAAAACCTTCTGTTTATTGCCAGTTGTTAAAACATGTTAAAGCTCTTATCGGCTAAACTCACAGCCGCAACTACTAAACTCACAACAGCATTATTAATAAGTGAGATTAGTAATATTTTTGATCAGAATGGTCAATTTGTTGACGAAAACAAATATTATATTCGAGGATTATTAGCGTGAAAAATAATGCGTTTCAATTATAAAAAATATATTTTATTGGTAGTGTGTGCATTCGTGGGTTTCATTACTGCTAATGCAAGGCAGCTATTGAGTCCGCTTGTAGTTACGGGCACAGGTAGTTATATAGACCAGCTAAAAGAGATAAAAAAGGGCAAAAACATTTATATTTATACCGCTAGTGGATTTGTGAATATTAGAACTGCACATGATTTCCCCTATTTGTACTATCGAACATATTTCCAAGAAGACGCTAAAAAAAATATTCCAGCATTTGAACACGACGTGGATGAGTCGGCTACCTTAAATAATGGAACACAAGTATACCTCGATCTTCAAAAAGAATATTGCATAGAAGTTTTAGATAAAAATACAGATACGATAGTAAATTTCTATACAATCAAAAGGTTAAAAGTTCTTCCTACAGTAGAATTAATGCTGGTTAATGCAAACCATCAAAAAGTTAAACCAATAAATGTATTAACCAATTATACAGGAAAAATTACCATTGATGCAGGCGAAACTATTAGGATAAGCCATAAAAAAAATTCTTATTTCCAGAATTTAGAAGTAGAATACACCTTAATTAATTTAAAGACCAAAAAAGTAGAACGTAAAATAAGTAATCAGGAGTTTGGTCAAGTGAAATTGATGGACAATACACCCTATCAACTAAGTTTCAACTATGTTTTACAGCCAGAAAATACAGGTAATTATTACATCGAAGTAAGACCATACTGGTATAAATCTATGTTTACCTACGCTGCTATTTTACTTGTATTAGCTGTGTTGTGTATATTAGCAGTTACTTATAATTTTAAAAGGAAAATAAAAATTTCTAAAGGAGAACAACAAAAATTAGAACAAGCTGCAATCAGGCTACAATCGTTGCTCAATCCTCATTTTACATTCAATGCCTTAAGTACCATACAAGGTTTAATGAATACGAATAGAATTGAGGAGGCGAACCACTATTTGGAAGAATTTAGCTCTTTATTACGAAAAACATTATCCAAAAGCCATCACATCTATAATAATTTAGATCAAGAATTAGAAATGATGCGAATGTATTTAGCTTTAGAAGCGCTTAGGTTTAACTTTGCCTGGAATATTGAAGTAGATGAGCGTATTAATCCATCGGATATTGAAATACCCACTTTATTATTGCAACCGATAATAGAAAATGCAATTAAACATGGGCTATCTAGATTGGGAGATAAAGGACAGTTATTAATAAGTTGCAAGCTAAACGGGCAAAATAATAACTTCATTATTTCGGTAAAAGATAATGGAACATGGGTAGATAAAAATGATAATGCAGGTTATGGTTTATCTTTAACTAAAGAAAGGATCCAAACCATTAACAAGCTAAAGACAGGTCAATCTATTGAGTTTACATTTGATACACAAATAGGAACGACTGCGATTTTAACCTTTAGAAATTGGATAAATTAAAATGATTACTGCACTACTTGTAGACGATGAACAGATTAACATTGACAATCTGCAGGCTTTATTGAGCCGCCATTGCCCAGAAATTGAAGTTGTAGGCATGGCCAATGATACAAACCATGCCGAAGAACTTATCCATATAGTTAATCCAGACGTGGTTTTCTTAGATATAGAAATGCCAGGAAAGAATGGTTTTGAACTTTTAAAATCGTTAAATGCCCCTAAGTTTGAAGTTGTTTTTGTTACCGCCTATGATTCTTATGCAATTATGGCCATTAAGTTTTCTGCATTAGACTATCTTTTAAAACCAATAAATATTACCGAATTAAAAAATACAGTTAAAAGAATTGAATATTCTGTAAATGCAAAAAAGCAAAATCTTAGATTAGATAATCTCCTTAATTTATTAGATAAAAAACAAATAGATGATAACCAGCGTATAGCATTACCCACCTTAAAGGAAACATTTTTGGTTCCAGTTAAAGATATTGTAAGATGCGAATCGTCAAATAATTATACCACATTTTATTTAACCAATGGCTTAGCACATTTAATTTCGAGACCATTATATGAGTATGATGAATTGTTAGTGCCATATGGTTTTATTCGTTGTCATCAATCGCACTTGGTTAACAAAATACATGTTACAAGTTTACTAAATGAAGACTCAGGCTATTTAATCATAAGTTCTAGCAATTATAAAATACCCATTTCTAAACAACGAAAAAGTGCTGTAAAGGTAAGTCTTAAAATTTAGTACAGTTAATTGATTTTACCCTAACAAAGAATCATGCACCACTACTTTTTCCCAAAATTGGCTATACTTTTTAATGGCATCTAAATGTATCGGATGGTTTTCGTAGATATTTATGGCTGCTATATCTTTAAATGTGGCAACCAAATTATAACTGAATGAATTGTCAACAACATCACGTTGATTAGTAGAGGCAGACTTACCATATTTCATCGATTTTACTACAGGTATCTTCTTTAACAATTCGAAGAATCCTGCAAAATCTTTAATATCCTTATCACTAAGATCTTTCTTGAGCCAAAACAATACATAATGTGTAATTTCTTCTGCTTGGTCTATTTGCATAGCGTTAGCATCATTATTTAGCAATACAATTGAAGTTCCCAATGCTGTAGTTGCTATAAACTTTCTTCTTTTCATAATAATTTGATAAAGGATGGTAGTGTACAATAATACAAAATGTATTTAATCATTACGATAGGGTTTTGCATCAATTATTTTGTATTTTAAGCCAACCAAATACAAATCTTTATGGAACAAAATTCGATGTTAACATTGTTTTTGCCAATTGCACTAGGCGTTATTATGCTTGGGCTCGGTTTAAGTTTGCGAGTTGATGATTTTAAACGGGTTGTAATTTATCCAAAAGCAGTATTTATAGGTTTATTATGCCAGATGATATTGCTTCCCTTAATCTGCTTTGGCTTAACTATTTTATTTCAACTTCCTCCAGTTCTTGCAGTAGGCTTAATGTTATTGTCAGCTTCTCCGGGTGGTGCAACAGCCAACCTTTATAGCCATCTGGCAAAAGGTGATGTGGCATTAAATATCTCATTAACTGCAGTTAATAGTGTACTTACCTTATTTACCTTACCATTTATTGTTAATTTTTCTATCGAATATTTTATGCAAAGTGGGCTCGTTATCCCGATGCAGTTTAAAAAGATAGTCGAAGTTTTTGCGATAGTACTAATTCCTGTAGGCATCGGTATGTTAATTAATTACCTATCCCCAAACATTTCTAAAAAATTAGAAAAGCCAGTTAAAATAGTCTCTGCAATTTTCTTGGTATTAATTATTGTTGGAGCAATTGCTAAAGAAAAAGATCAATTTTTAGTCTATTTTGAGCAGGTTGGATTGGCATGTTTAGCCTTTAACGTATTCAGCATGGCCGTAGGTTATTTTGTGCCATTTCTATTAAAGGTGAATAAGAAACAATCTATAGCCATTGGGATGGAAATCGGTATTCATAACGGAACATTGGCCATCTATATAGCATTGAATGTAATAGGTAATAGTTTGATGAGTATCCCACCTGCTGTTTATGGCCTAATCATGTTTTTTACCGCTGCAATTTTTGGTTATTTGGTAAGCAGAAAGAAATAATTTTTATCCATAAAAAAAAGAGGCTTTAAAGCCTCTTTTTTACCTCGTATAATCTGGTTCTACAGAATTGAATTTATTTTCAAGGTCTTGTTTGTAGCCTTTAGCTTTATCAATCCATTCTGGTGCTTTCTCTTGGAAATCATCAACTATAGATCTTCCTGTAATTTCGTCCTTTTTAGTAATATATTTAATTGCTCCGTATACTGCGGCACCAATTAATGCTGTTTTTAATAATCCCATAGGTTCTGTTTTTTATTTCTAGGTGAACAGCTATTTCATATAAAAGTTTTTGTTTTTTTGGATTAATTTATTTTTTGATACACCTTTTTACTATTTCCTTTGGTTAGCATCATCCTGTTAGGCTCTGCATAATAACTTATAGCGGATTTTGATTTGGTATTAGGGTCCACAAAATAAAGTAATTTTCCTTCAGTATACCATTCTGCTTGCTGTACAGTACCTGGTTTCGCGCTATCTATAGTTACTCCATTAGTGCCTCCAGCACTTTTCCCAGTCCATATTTGAGCAGAACCATTCTGGTTAAATTTAACAAAATAGTCTGTAGCAAAAGAAGAGTAGAACTGTCCGCTTCCACTACTAATTACTTCGGTATACCTCCAAGTTCCTATTAAGATTTGATTTCTACTTTTATTAATAGTTAAGCTTGTAGTCGCATTTGATGCTTTGCTTGCAACTTCCTTTTTCATTAAAAGTTTAACCACTTGATTATTTTGTTCAGGTACGGCAAAAGCGAAATTGAGGTATTCTCCTTTTCTATCTGCTTCAAAGTTGTAGGTTTTACCAGTATCATCTTCAGTGATTTTACCAGTACAGGTTAGGCCTTTAATAGTTCCGTTGATTTTAGCCTGCTGGCCATTCATTACAAAATTCCCACTTACATTTTCACCCTTAGTAAGTAAAGTTATCGCCATTAATGTTCCATTGATGGTTACGGAATAGTTTCCATCAAAAGTACTGGATTGTATTTTAGATGGTATTTTTTTATTTACAGGTGTAACAACAGTTTTTTTTGTTGAGGCAGGAGTTAATTTTTTAGGTTTAACAACATTTGCCGAGGGTTTTTGTGGTATTTCACTTTCGTTAATTGTACATCCGATTACAGAAAGTATGGCGATATAGAAAGGAATGATCATCATTTCACTCTTCATTTAATTGACTTTAATTCATCAAAAATCAATTATATAATTTGTTTTACCTATCCCCTTTTGGGTGATTATTAATATAGTGTGCTCAAACAATACGGATTGATAGGCTGTTTTTTATTCTTATTGTGTTATATTACCATAATTAATTTATTGTTCACTTAAATTTTTACATGATGTTAAACATTTTAAAAAGAGTACTTATTGTTGCTGCCTTACCTATTTTAGCCAGTTGCGGTAATGCTGAAAAGAAAAAAGATACTGCAAACGCAATAGATTCTAATGCTAAAAAAGAATGTTATGTAGCTATAGATGGCGCTGATACAGCTTATTTAGATTTACGAGTAGCTGAGCTAAAAGTTGATGGAGATTTATTAATTAAATATGCTGATAAAGCACATAATAAAGGTACTGTATCTGGTAAGTTTAGTGGAGATACACTATTTGTTGATTATACTTTTACTGTTGGAGAAGCTAAAACACCTATTTATAAAAATCCGTTAGCATTTCTAAAAAAGGATAAACAGTTGATCTTAGGAGTTGGTGTTATAGAAACAGCTTATGGCAGATCTTATTTCGTAAAAGATAAACCCATCAATTTCGAAAGAGGAAAATTTATATTTGAGTTAGGCAATTGCAAAGACAATTAAAGGTTACCCATCCAACTTTTCATAAGCCAATGATAGCTAACCAAAAGACTACCTTACAATTTAATCTTTTGGTTAGCTAATTAACTCAAGGGTTTTGTAAAATGTAAAATTTAGAGTTTAACATCCATGTTCAACCAATTTTTGAGTTCCTCTCTTTCACTAAGCCCTTGGTGCATATAACTACCAATAATACCACATGGATGAAAAGTCTTATGGTTTGCCCTATTGTTATTCCAAGTTGTATAAACTAAAGAAACAACTGCTATATATAAAATTCCACTTTGCAAATTGCATTCGAAAGTTTGTGCCCTACTCATACCCTGTCCTTTAACAATTGGGTCTAGATCCATCTTTTTTGTGATCCATAAACCATTTCTTAAACAGAACATGCCTATTGTAAACTGAATTTGGCAATCATTGAACAATTTTGGAAATTTGACATTGGTAGATACATCAAACTTGGCCAATTCGATTTTAATGCTTGAATTTGTAACGTTCAAACTAGGTTTAATGAGTAGATATCGATTTAGCAAAGAATTCAGATTAAAATCAAAATCATTTAACCTGCTAAAACTTTGTTCGTTAAACTGATAACTATCTGGTGATACCAAGTGCTGGTTGATGATGATCGATATGGCAGAATTCATTCTATTTACCATTGAACCATCGTAAAAACCCATAACTGGTTCCCTAAAAGCTATTCTAATATGCTTAGCTAAGGGACTAATAATTTCACCAAATCTTGAAGCAGTTCTCTTTGTAGCGGCGGTTTGTTTAACATTCCCCTTACCAGGGTTCTGTTGTACTACAGTTACTGCACCATTTTTCCTAAAGCTAACATTCCCAATGCTACCTTTAAAGTTTTTTCCATCGTATATAGCCATTTTAATGCTTATCTTCTATTATGCTATCCAATAGGGAAGATTCGGGCTTGCATTACTGATCAAATACAGCTTATTAATTGAGCTATGCTATTAAAGTTACGACTAATCTCTAATAAAACCAAGTCTAGTCTGCATTTCTTTGGCAAAAGGCGGACTAGAGGCGGACTAGGTGCGGTTTAGGTTGAGCTCAATCTGGAATAGGTATAATGTACGGATACAGTAGAAATGGATGATGACTAAGGTAATCCGTGCTGAAGTTTTAAAATGAAGAAATAAATCGATAGTTATAGCAATCATAAAAGTTAAAATTAGTTAAAGCCATAAGCGCTATACTCTATTTTATAAAAAAACATTTAGCTTGGTTTAATGAAAATTAACTACTGCATCTTGTTGCTGTTCATGCTGCTAACTTGTATAACGGTAACCGCACAACAACGCTTTAATGGAAGTTTTGAAAGACTGGACTCAAACGCTAATCCAATAAATTGGGACTTAACTTATTACCAACAGAACAAGTTTGACATCAAAGTAGATAGCCTAGTTAAAAGGCAAGGCAAATATGCAATTTCGATTTCCGCTAATCCTAACGGACAAAGTAGTGCCATACGTTATTCATTAGACAAAAAATATGTAGGTAGAAGTTTAAAATTAATCGCAAGTATTAGAACAGAGGAGGTAACCGATGGTTTTGCAGGGATATGGATTCGTGTGGATGGTGAAAATGATCAGTTGGAAGTAGACATGATGGAAAAACAAGATTTGAAAGGCACGAATGACTGGAAAGATTACCTGATCGAAGTACCTTACGATGAAGGAAATGCCAAATCCATTCATATTGGAGCTTTATTGTTTGGTAAGGGAAAGATGTGGGTGGATGACATGAGGCTTTATATGGATAACATTCCAATAGATCAGGTCAAAGAAGCCACCTTTCCAGCTTCCTTTGACATGAGCTATGAGCGATCTTCCAAAATAGACACCCTTCTAAATACCTCTTTAAACCTTAAGAAATTAACCTTATTAGGGCAGTATTGGGGTTTTCTAAAATACCATCATCCTGCGGTAGCAAAAGGAAATTACAATTGGGATGCAGAACTATTTAAGATTATACCTTTGGTTACAAAAGCAGCCAATGATAAAGAATTTTCGACGGTATTAGAAAAATGGGTTGATAATTTAGGAATGGTACCCAAATGCAAGGACTGTAAAATGAGCTATAAGTCAGATTCGATTAGCCAAAGACCAGATTATGGCAACTTATTTAAAAATAATGTTTTTAGTACTACATTAAAGCAGAAGCTAAAGTTTATACTTAATAACAACAACCCAACAAATTATTATGTAAGTTTTCAAGGAAGAAGTGTGCCACGGTTTGATCATGAAAAGAATTACGACCATACCCTCTATCCGGATGCCGGCATTAGACTACTTGCCTTATACAGGTATTGGAATATTATTCAATATTTCTCTCCCAATAGGTACCTGATCACTGAAGATTGGAACAAAGTCTTACCTGCCCTACTTCCAGAATTTATGCAAGCAGAAAACAAAACTAAGTATGCCAATGCGATGGTTAAGCTCGTAAGTGCTATTCACGATTCGCATGGTTTTATCACCAGCGAGGCCCACTACGATTTTCTTGGCAAATACAGACTTCCATTTCAAATTAAATATATTGAAGATCAAGTGGTCGTAACAGGTTTTTATAACGATAGCAACCAAGTAAAAGAGCACATCAAAATTGGGGACATCCTATCAGGCATTAATGGTGAAAAAGTTACTGATCTTATTCAGAAATTTACACCCTATGCTTCGGCTTCTAATCAGGAGACCATAGGGAGAGAAATATGTAGCAATTACTTAACAAGAAGTAACAACCCCAATTTTAAACTAGAAATTATAAGAGATGGCAAAAGCATGTTGATTGATCAGCAAGCTGTAGACAATAGCAAAGTAGATGCCTATGCTTACGAATATGGTGCATTAAAAAAAGGCTATAAGCTCTTAAGTCCTCAGATCGGTTATATCGTTTGCAATGGATTTAGGGTGTCGGATTTAGATAGTATTCGAATGCAATTGGGAAATACAAAAGGAATTATTGTAGATATGAGAAGTTATCCCATCGACGAAATGTACGATACTTTGGGCAGTTATTTTAAATCAGACTCCAGTACTTTTGTAAAGTTCACTAACGGTTCCGTACAACATCCCGGTCTGTTTACTTATTCGCCGTTAACAGGATCTGGGCAGAAGAATGAAGGCTATTACAAAGGTAAAGTAGTGGTTTTGGTAAATGAAATGACACAAAGTAACGCGGAATTCGTAACCATGGCCTTTCAATCTGCTCATCGAACTACCGTTATTGGAAGTGCAACTGCTGGTGCCGATGGTTCGGTTACTTCTATTACCTTACCAGGCAGGTTTAAAACATCCTTTACCGGGATTGGGGTTCATTATCCAGACGGCACCAATGCACAGCGGGTAGGGGTTAAAATTGACCATGTGGTTAAACCTACCATCCATGGAATTAAAAATGGCATTGATGAGGTTTTAGAAAAAGCAAAAGCACTGATTTTAGAAGACTAACTCGGTAGGTATCGTACTAAAAGCCTCACCCTTCTGAAGCAGGAATAAAGCGGATAAAACCAGATTGAAGGTCTTGACGTTTATAACTAGCCTCTGTTTCAAGAGATACATGCTGTAAACTTTTTTTTAGTTAAAAAGTTAATAACTCATTAAAGGTTAATAAGTTCTGTAAACTTAAATTTCTTTTATAGGTTACCTCTATACATCAAAACATGAATTATGAAAAAGTGTATTTATGTAGTAGAAGACAATATAAACCTACGTGAGGTTTTAGAATTCTTATTGGTTGAGGAAAAGTATCAGGTAAAAACTTGCCCAAGTATTAAAGATTTTTGGTTGCAAATGCAGCATCATCTCCCAGATATGGTAGTTCTTGATGTTTTATTGCCAGATGGAAATGGATTAGATATTTGCACCAAGTTAAAACAAAGTGCAAAAACACATAACATTCCAATAATGTTAATGTCTGCAAATAACTATTTGAATAAAATAAAATCGAAATGCAGTGCAGAAGCTTTTATAAATAAACCTTTTGATGTTAATGATTTTATTAAGAGAATAGAAAAATTTGCGCCTAATTACAAAGCTGTTTAAAGTGATGAGATATTAATGAAATTAACTGATTAGTAATAATTTATGGAACAGATATTGCATAACGTTATTTGAAATTAAATAAATGATTATTAAGTTTAATTTTTCTCTTTTAAGATAATCTACTTCTAAAAATTTATTGAGGTATTTGTGTTGCGATAACTACCTCTAAATCTACAAATTTATGAACAGTCAGAAAATAGCAGAAGAATTAATAACCGCAAATCATAAACTATCTGTCCAGAATATGGAAATAGCTTTACGTGCAGCTGAGCTAATATTGGCAAATGAAGAGCTTAAGTTTCAATTTACAGAAAAAGAAAATCGGGCTTTTGAGTTAGTCATAGCCAATAAAAAGCTAATTGATCAGAATGAGGAGAAGGAAAACAGCGCTAAGGAATTATTAGTTGCTAATACAGAACTTGCTTTTCAAAATGAGGAAAAAGAAAAACGTGTAAACGAATTGGCTGCAGCAATTTTAGCATTGGCTGTACAAGATAAAGAGAAAGAAAAGAGCGCATTAGAATTAATAGCTATAAATACAGAATTAAAAAAAGCCGAAGCGTATCAAAAAGAGTACATCAAAGGATTGGAAGAAATGATCCATGTAATTTCTCATGAAGTTAGACATCCTATCTGCCAAATCATTGGAGTTTCCAATTTAGTATGCAACAAGAGTTCAAAAGACGAGATTAATACAGTAATCGGTTTTATTAAAAAGTCGGCTAGTTCTTTAGATCTACTTACCTCAGATTTATCTAAATTGATAAGTAAGCTAAAGAATAAGGGATTAGCCGGCAAAATGAATAATCAAAACTCATCTATAACGCTAAATTAAAAATTTCTTAAACGAAGTATTCCAATTTTTGGATAAGATGATATGCTACTACTCCATTCTTACCTACTAAAATCCAAATCAAAAAAATCTAATTTCAATTAATTTCATTGATAATGAGGGAGTAAAATCAATTTATCAATATTTTATTGCAAATTATTGGACTAATAAATATTAATTTCTATATTTGCACCTCCTTAAACAAAAGGAATTGATTCCGTAGCTCAGCTGGTAGAGCATTACACTTTTAATGTAGTGGTCCTGGGTTCGAATCCCAGCGGGATCACAGAAGTTCTAAAACCTTTCAGAAATGAAAGGTTTTTTTGGTTAATAGCCCTCCCGATGGGGTTCGAACAGAAGCGCCGGCCTGGGTTCGATTTGCAAAAGGCTCAGGGTTAAGTGCGGGACTTGTGGGGCTGAGCCAATCCCAGCGGGATCACCAAAGGCTATCAAAATGTATAAAACCCTGCAATCGCATCGATGAGCAGGGTTTTTGCTTTTAGGGAATTGCCAAAATTCGCACGAATTCACAAAACTTTGGTGAGTGATTCGGTGAGTAAGGCAAAACGGTTAAAGTTGACTCACCGAATGGCACATAATCATCTAATTAACAGGTTGTTATAAACTGAACATCTTGTGTATTTTAAGAAGCAAAGCTAGTTTTGCATCGTCATTTCTTATTGTTTTTTAATGGCGATGCAGCTCTCGAACCGAAGGTCGGTTCTCGGGTGTTTAACTAAAATCGAGAGATGATGAAGACCAATTTTAGCCTGCTTTTCTACCTGAAAAAGCAAAAGAACTATGTGAGCGGAAATGTGCCGATCTACATGAGGATTACCGTAGCCGGAAACCGTGCAGAGATGGCCACCAGTCGGGACTGCGATCCCAAAAGATGGAACGCAAAGGGTGGCCGAGCCATCGGCTCAAAAGAATAGATTAAGGTGTTGCACACCCCTATTGACCAATTGCAGAATGCAGTTTATTATGCCCATCCACGTGTTTTCGATATGGGGTTGCCGATTACTACCGATGCGATCAAATCAAGTTATCTGGGTACGCTTACCAATTCCCATACCTTATTGGAGGCCGTTGCAGACCATGACGCAAAAATGGAGCAGCTTGTTGGAAAAGAATACGTTCGTGGAACACTGAACCGCTACAAGGTTCTGGAAACGCACCTTAATCACAGAGTTGGATAATAATATCACAGACAAAACTTTAAATATATTAGCAAATCAGAGATTCACGTCAAAATTATGCGAACCTATTTAGGCAGATTGCTCTTGTTAAGGAAGATCTTTATATTCATATTTACATCAAATTTTAACTAACCTACTAGTTGGGCACATAGCCTTTTTGAAATCCTTTATGAAATACCTTTTTTCCCCTATCCTCTTTTTTCTTTTACTGAAGAACTTCGCCTTTGCTCAACAGATTTATTCCCAAGCTTATGGAAACCCTAAAGATCCAGCAATAATTTTTGTTCACGGCGGACCACGGGGAAATGCAACCTTATTTGAAGGCACTACTGCGTCTTTATTGGCTGAAAAAGGATTTTATGTTATTGTCTACGATCGCAGAGGCGAGGGAAGATCACAAAATACCGCTGCAAGTATGGCTTTTACGGAGGCATTTGCAGATATGGATAAACTAATCGAAAAGTATAAAGTAAAAAAGGTCTCTATTATAGGACATAGTTTTGGCGGCCTTGTCTCTACCTTGTATACACATGCTCGACCACAAAACGTAGAACGATTGATATTGGTTGGTGCACTATTCTCACAACAAGAAACATATGACCATATTTTAAAAAGCACCGCTAAAATAGCCGTAGAAAAAGGTGATACCGAATCATTGCAGAATATTTCTGCAATTGGTAAACTAGATCGTAGCAGCGCAAACTATCGCAAAAAATGCTATGAGGTTGGTAGCAAATATGGATATTTCGATATGCCCTCGCCTACCCCCGAATCTCAACAACTTAGATTACGCTATCAAAACAGCGAATTTGGCAAAAATAATATCCGCAATGACCAAGCTCCATTGCTGTTTTATAAAAATGAGAAAAAAGTTAACATCGACACCAAACCATTGCTAATAGCTATCAAAAAAATGCAGGTAAAAATCTTTGGTATCTATGGTAAAGATGACGGGATATTTTCTAGTAAACAGATTAGTGATTTGATACTAATTACTGGCAGCAAACATTTCGATTTGATAGAGAACTGCTCACATTACCCTTTTGTAGACCAGCAAAAGCTTTTTATTGCTGATATCGTGAAATTTATGCATGCGAGCTAGCGGAGTCCAAAATTTTGATACGATTCATCCTGATTATTTTAAAATTAAGCATTTGAAAAAGCTAGTAACATTTTCATTTTTATGTGTACTCTTTACTTGCAGTGTTTTTGCGCAGCGTACTAAAAATCCTAAGCAGGATGATTATTTGTTCTTCCTACATAATAGATTTACCGAAGAAATGCCTTTACAGGCAGCACATCCAGAATATGGCAAATCACAATATTCTGAAATTATAGCTGCCTTTAACAGCGCAGGTTTTAAAGTGCTTAGTGAAAAGAGACCCATCGGTACTGACATTACTGTTTATGCAAAGAAAATTATAATTCAGATAGATAGTTTATTGCAGTTGGGCGTACCTGCTAACCATATTACTGTAGTTGGCATATCAAAAGGAGGATACATTGCACAAATGACATCCACTTTGTTAGCAAATCCTGATGTTAACTTTGTCTTTATCGGCAGTTATCGCAATCAGGATTTAACTAAGATGCCTGATATTGACTTTTGCGGAAACATATTGAATATTTATGAGAAGTCTGACGAGTTTGGAGTTTCAGCGATTGCTAGAAAAGAATCCTCCAAATTAAAGGTGAAACGTTTCAAAGAAATAGAATTAAATACTGGTTTAAAGCATGGATTCTTGTTTCGCCCACTTAAAGAATGGATCGTACCTGTAACAATGTGGGCTAATCGAAAATATGATCTTCTCTTATCCGAACAATAAAATATTTTTAAATTTAGTTTGCACGTCGTCAGATAAACTTTTGCTACCACCGTTACGCTGCTAACAGTGTTCCTATTTAAAGCGTATCAAAAACGATGGGACATACCAATATCAGGACAACGCAGCACTATGCTAAGATCTTGGATATTAAAGTGAGTGAGGATATGGATACCAGATACTGTAAAATCAGCAGAGCGAAAAATAGGATCAAGTAGAAGCGAAGAAAAAAATATCGTTCCATTAAGCTGTTGAAAAATCTACGGTCTCTTGGGATCAAGCAGGCCACACGCCTTAAAAAGGCGCATGGTATAGCTCCATTTCACACCTTTCAATCCACCTAATAATTACAAAAAGGTCTCATTCCCTTTCCATATCTGGTATAAAAAGCTTTTCCTTAACCCATAACTTTGATCTGGGACTTGCTACAGAACTTGTGGCACTCGATGATTAAAATGATGCCTACCATTGAACTGACTTGAGCATTGTATCGAAGGGATATATCATCTTCCACCAAGAAATCAATGGTAATTGTTAAGCTTTTTAAAACCATATTATCGCTTCAATCGTTTATCTCAAAAATATTTTTATTTGAATACTACATCACATACAAATCAGCAGTTAGACCCGCAATTTCTTAGTTCAGAAATACTGAACAAAGTTTTGGATGCCAGTGTAACAGGCATCGTAATTACCGATAACTTGCTGCCTGACAATCCCATCATCTACTGTAATCCAGCATTTGAGCAAATTTCGGGCTACAGCAGAAACGAGATCATCGGGCACAACTGCCGTTTCCTACAGGGGAAGGATCGTAGACAGGATGAACGAAAAGTAATCTCAGATGCGATTGCCCGCGGAGAATCTTGCAATGTTGAGATCAGGAACTATACAAAGGAAGGGAAACTGTTCTGGAACGAACTTTACATCTCCGCAGTCAAAGACAACAATGGCAGGGTCACTAATTTCATCGGTATCCAAAACGACGTGACAAAACGCAAGAAATCTCAGCTGGAATTAGAGCTTAACCAGCAGGAAACCGAGAAGAAAGTAGAAGAGCGTACCAGAATGCTTAGGGAAAGCCAGGAATACCTGAGCAGTATTGTCGAGACCATCCGTGAAAGCCTGATTGTGATGGACAAGGACTACAAAGTGCTTAGCGCCAACAACCATTTCTTGAATACCTTCAAGGTTTCAATCAATGAAACAAAGGGAAAGTTGCTGTATGATCTGGGCAACGGACAATGGAATATCCCAGAGTTGAGAAAAATGATGGAGGAAATTCTGCCCACCAACAATCCAGTTTTGGATTATGAGGTAGAACACGAATTTCCGCATATCGGTAAGAAATTGATGCTGCTCAATGCGCACCGGATAGAACTTGAGGGGCGTTACAAGGACTGGATTTTATTGGCAATTGAAGATATTACTGAACGTAGGGCTATACAACAACGCAAGGATGATTTCCTTTCAATTGCCAGCCATGAGCTGAAAACCCCACTTACCACAATCGTTGGATACATGCAGATGATGGATAGGATGATGCCCGAAAATGCTACAGATAAATTCAAGAAGATTGTAGATAAAACAGGGAAATATGTACGGAGGCTCAATCAGTTGTTAACAGAGTTGCTCGACGTTTCAAGGATCCAGACAGGTAATATTGAGCTTCATCGTGAGGAATTTGATTTCGATAGAATGGTTGCAGAAACGGTTGAAGGTATAAGGACAGCTTCACCCAAACGAAACATTGAGTTGATAGGTAATATTAAAAGACCTTTTTTAGGGGACGAATCCCACTTGATCCAAGTTGTGTCCAATCTTCTCAGCAATGCTATTAAATATTCGCCAGAGGATAGTGATATCATTGTGCATGTTTCCAACATTAGCAACTTCATCAAGTTTTCGGTTACAGACCAGGGAATGGGGATCAGCGAAGAGGAACAGTCCAAAATATTTGAACGTTTTTATCGCGTTGGGGAGGTACAGCGCCATTATCCAGGGATGGGTATAGGTCTTTACATATGCCAACAGATCATCCAAAACCACGGTGGTACGATCTGGGTGGAGAGCCAAAAAAATACGGGTTCTACCTTTAGTTTTACACTTCCATTTATGAACACCACTAACTAATATTATGAAAAATAAAAAGATATTGGTTTGTGATGACGACCAGGGCATTTTGGAAATGTTGGAACTTTTGCTAGATGATGATGGATACCAGGTGGTACTTGAACCCAATAGCGTAAATGCGATAAGGACAATAGAAAAGGAACATCCAGACCTCATTCTACTTGACATTTGGATGCCAGTTATTTCAGGAGACCAGATATTGAGGGCATTGAAGGCTGACCAGCAAAAGAGTCATATACCAGTGCTAATGTATTCGGCAAGTACAGATGGAAGTACAATAGCGCAGAACTCAGGTGCAGATGCATTTCTGTCCAAGCCGTTCGACCTGACCGAGCTGTTATCAGAAATCGAATCCCTATTGCTAGAAAGTGATCACGCTAAGCGCCAAAAATAAAATTATGTTACTGAAAAAGAACATCCCATTTTCCGATATATTCAAAAAATTAAGGATAGAACTTTTAGATATGCTGATCGGCCTTGTAATCTATTATCTCACTTCTACCTTCCGGAACATTATACCTGAAATACTTATGGGTATACCCGCTTTCCTGGGTATTACAATTTCGTTAGTACTCTCCTTCAAGCTCTACCAGTCTACAACAGGTGGTGAGAGACGCAGCATTTTTCCTCCTCAAAAAAACGGCAATCCATATGAGGAACCCCTTCAGCAACCTCCAACTAATACCCCAATGAATGCGATAGGCAATACCATCGAAATCAACATCAGGAAATTACTTGGAGAAACTCAGGTCTTGAAGCCGATGAGTTCAAATACCTTTTACATGCTATGATCCGTTATAAAAATAATGCGCAACAGATGTGGATCATATTAGCATTCTCAAAAGTTTTAACATCAACTACCATAATACATTTTTTTATCTTTGAACGCTTTTCTTCTCCTACAGAATGCTTGACAACTATTTATAAACAGAAAGTTTGAACAAAAATATACAGTTACCATTCAATGAGCAGCAAAGGCTCGCCTCCCTAGATTCATACAAGATACTTGACACTGCTCCCGAAACAGATTTTCAGGACATCGCCCTGCTCGCTTCCGAGATCTGCGGAACCCCAATTGCACTGGTTACACTGGTAGACCAGACCAGACAATGGTTCAAAAGCAGGATTGGATTGGACGTAACCGAAACACCAAGGGAGTATGCCTTCTGTGCCCATACCATTTTAGACCAATCTGGCCTGATGCAGGTGAGCGATGCACGCAACGACCACCGGTTTGCCACAAACCCATTGGTTACATCTGATCCGAACATTGTATTTTATGCAGGCATTACCCTTTTAAGCCATGATGGATTTCCACTTGGTACGCTCTGCGTCATCGACAGGGTGCCAAGAGAGCTGAGCAACAGACAACTAAGTGCCCTAAGAACACTTGCCAAACAGGTGATGGCACAGATGGACCTCAGAAAGCAAATATCTTCCCTTGAAATGGCGAACAATCAGCTATCTGAAACAAACGAATTCATGCAGCGATTTGCAACTTCGGCTGCCCACGATATCAAGAACCCATTAAGTAGCATCTCCATGAGTGCGGAAATGTTATCGAAGCATTTAGAAAATACTGGAGACGAAAGAGGAATTAGGCTGGCGAGAACCAACCTCTCCTCTACCAAGCAATTGGGCAAACTTGTAAATGATATGCTGGAATACTCCTTGAGGCCAGAGGTGCTCACCGTAAATCAAACAAAGATATCGACCTTAAAATTCCTAGGGAACACCGTTTCAATGATTACAATGCCTGAAAATGTCGAAATCTCGTTCCCCCCGCATGACGCTGAAATTTATTCCTCAGAAATCGCACTCCAGCAGATATTCATTAATCTGCTCACCAATGCGATACGGTATAATGATAAGGAGGTGTGCCGAATAACGATCGGCTGCTCAGTTGATGCTGAACAAACAACGTTCACGGTGTCAGATAATGGCATTGGCATCAATCGCGATGAACTGGAAAGGATCTTTGATAAGAACGTAACACTCAATAGTGCTGACCGTTTCAGCCAGAGCGGAACGGGTATCGGGCTGTTCACGGTAAAATTCCTTATTGAAAAACTTGGTGGGAGTATAAGGGTAGAATCAGAACCCGGCAAGTTCAGCCGATTTATATTTACTATCACTAACAGCAAAATTAGATAATGCTGAACAACTATTTTTTACTCGCTGAGGATAGAACTAAAATGTGCTCTCTCGGCTAAGGTACTGGTAAATATGGGCGACTATTTAACCTTACCGTTTAATCAATTTCAAATCCGAATAGTAGCAATTTTACTTTATCTCGAAATGGTTGTAAAATTTCCCCTACTAACAAGTTAATACAATATTTCCGCTAACACCATAGTTACGGGAAGCTGTTCTCATTAAAAGTTGTTCTGGCCAGGTTGAGATAAATAAAGGATTTAATCCAACAAAAATTATCAAAAAAATTGGTTCTGCAGCCAAATGGCCGATTGCAAATTGAGATGTTACAACTCACCATTAAACTACAGAATGTCTTTAGATTTCGTTCATACTTTTGGTATATGAAGATTTTAACGATCGACAACTATTTAGACAACCACTATATCCACCGTAGCAACTGGTTAAGAGCGGCTGTGTTGGGGGCAAATGACGGCATCATTTCTATTTCAAGTCTTGCCATAGGCGTTGCTGCTGCAAGTACAACCAGAGAGCCCATTATTTTAGCTACAGTTGCCGGACTCGTTGCTGGAGCCACAATGTCGTACAGACAAAGTGCCAAAGACACATTTCCATCGCTGGTACTGCTCAAATAGAGCAATCGGTGTTTGATCGATACATATTTGCCCTTTTGGTTTTTGATCCGCAATTTGGTGATCAGGCTATAGTTGGTCCTTTCTGTAAGATCTATTGATTTAAGCAATTGGGAAAAACTGAACTCCAACCTATATTTTTTCTGAAGGTCATCGGGGTGGACCCTGCTTAAAAGTTCATCCTCCCAAATCGAGTTGATTTCGGTCGATATTGGTTCAAAACCGATCTGATCGGCAACACCACCAAGATATAAATAACTTTTCCTACCCTCAAGGTCGCTGAGCACACTTATCGTGTTTTCGAGCCTGGCATAGAGCTGTGCAATCACCTTAGCATCTTTCAGCTCAATCCGATCTCCAGAGAAACTCGAAAAATGCTGCGAAAAAAGTTTGATATCCAGCTTATCTCTGATATCAGTTGTAGATGGATGGTTATTTTTAGCCATTTGGCATGGGTTTGTAAGCTGTAAATTTGGCTCACAAATGTAAGCTTTTGACTATCACAAAAAAGATGAAAAAAATATTAATAGCAATCGGCCTTTTGCTGGCCACAAACAGCCTTATGGCCCAGCAGCTTGAAAAAATGCAATGGTACAACGAACCGCAAAAATGGCAGATCAAAGACAATGCGCTACTCATACAGGTCACTCCGAAAAGCGACTACTGGCGCATATCGCACTATGGTTTCACGGTAGATGATGCCCCTTTTTATTACGGAACCTATGGCGGAGAATTTGAGGCAAAGGTAAAACTGACTGGGGACTATAAAGTAAGGTTTGACCAGATGGGCCTGATGATCAGGATCGATCAGAAAAACTACATCAAGACCGGCGTAGAGTTCGTGGACGGCAAGTTCAACATCAGTACCGTTGTGACCAACCAGAAGAGCGACTGGAGCGTAAGCCCGCTGGATAAAGTACCTCCTTTTGTCTGGATCAAGGCAATCAGAAGACTCGATGCCATAGAAATATATTATTCTTTGGACGACAAGAACTACGTGATGACAAGAAATGCCCCATTGGCAGACAACACCCCTGTAATGGTCGGACTGATGGCCGCCTGTCCGGACGGTAATGGTTTCGAGGCAAAATTCGAGCATTTTTCGGTTAAGCACCTTCCAGACCAAAGACGGCTGGAATGGCTGAAGGCCCACCAATAATAGCTGGTAATACTCAAAGTGTTCGTTGGTTAATGGTTGGATAATTTGTTGACCAAAGGAAAACTGACACCTGGTTTTCAGGAAAAATTATTAAAAATAAGTAAACTACAAGATGAATCTCAATACTATACTGTTGTTATTTTTGTTAGTCTAATATCCAACAACGCTAAAGCACAGCTTCACTTTTCTAAGCCATTTAAAGAATGTAAGCAAACTGGTAGTTTTACGCATTACGACCTAAAAAACAAAAAATTGATATCAAGTGATTTAAAAGATAGCCAAAAGCCCAGCCTGCCTACTTGTTTCCCTAAAACATCAAAAATTATGACGCTTTTTTCTATTGATGAAATCTTATTAGATATATTCAAATCCATAAGTGTACTAGCTAATTACACTAAATGATATTATTTATATTAACATTGTATTCAATAACAAATTGTTCTTTCAAACCAAGTCAAATCCTACCAAAATAACTGGTGCCCAAGTTGAAATGGTGATTACATAATTTTCACAACTTACTCATTTAGTACCGATTGGATTAATAGGTCATTATCCCAGAGGGATCACACCAAAGACTGTCAAAATGTAAAACACCCTGCAATCGCACGATTAGCAGGGTGTTTACTTTTAGGGAAGTGCCTAAATTCGCACGAAATCGCATGTAAAATGTGCGTCATTCGGCGCGTCGTTCTTTATACTATCAAACTCCCTAAATTTGTATTAACACATTGGTATTCATATAGTTTAATAGATAAACATGTGGTATGAGTAAGACTACAAAGCTATTTTTACATCGTTAATTAATTGCTTTTAATGGCGATGTAGCTCTTGCCCGAAAGTCGGGCTCCGGTTGTTTAACCTTAATGTTATCGTTATGAAAACCAATTTTAGCGTGCTTTTCTTTTTAAAAAAGCCAAAGAATTACAAAAGGTGCTGTTTACTTTATTTTTTTAAGAATGCATAAACAAAATGTTGTTCGAGGCCATGTGGCTGATTAGTCAGCGCATTGGGACAAAGGCTTAATTCATGTTAACGATCTTGAGTCCTCAAAATTTTAGCTTGGTCTTTAGAGCGTTCGATAACGTGTATAATTTACGATATTAAGTTTGTTCAGCTGTACGTCTGATAATAGCTATAAACGAGTATATTCGTTTATAAATGTTTAAGGCTAATAGGATTGACAAATACAGAATTATTTGCAATACTGGGTGCAAACCTATCCAGCACAAACTGCACTTTTTCAATTATTTCTCTTAATTATATATCTTAGTTAAATAATTCGCTCTCATGAAATCAATTTGAACTCTAAAACATTGGCAAATCTTCCTAGTCTTGGCAGTAAGTGCGATAATGTGCAATTTCAATATGGAAGGTGATCAATTCTCAACTATGATTATTAGAATCATTGGTGCAGTTATCTACTCCTTATGGCCAATATTGGCAGGTAATGAGTTAAATCAATTATTGCCCAAGAAAGCAACAGATACCTCGCCCAGAATTGGCAGAGAAAAAATTATAAATGCAGTAACGGATTTTACAAAATATTCGAATAAGTGGATAATATAAGAAAGCATATTGCTTCACTTTTTAATCTAAGTGAAGAACAAGCATCTATTTTTCTTTCAGTGTTTACAAGAAAGGAATTAAAAAAAAACGATGTTTTCATAAAAGAGGGGGAGAATTGCAATAAAATTGGTCTGATAGAAAAAGGTTTAATGAAATGCGTTTTTAACAAAGATGGAAACGAGATCATATTTGAATTTGGATTTGAAAATAGTTTTATTTCGGATTACTACAGCTTCGTAACCAATACGCCCTCTGCAAAAGAAATTAAATGTATAGAAGATACCACTATACATATTCTAACAAGAGAAAGTTTGAAAGAGTTAGGAAAAGATCATCTTTTTATGGAACGTATGAGCATGCAAATGAATGAAAAATTATTTTTAAGAATGCACGATAGGTTAAAATCATTTTTGTTAGAGACAGCTTTTGAGCGATATAAAAACTTGATTTCTGAAAAACCAGACCTCGCCAATCGAATACCTCAGTACCTCATTGCCTCTTATCTTAATGTTAAACCCGAAACCATAAGTCGAATTAGGAAAAAATATATAATTTAAAACCTTTATTGATCAAGGTCAATGAACTACCCTTTACAACTTATTAGTTTTGTATGATGCTTCAGGGTTTTAGTTTTAAAGCTAAAATTCTCAATTTATGAGCGTATAATATGAATCAGATCGAAATTTTAGTAAAGCAAACAGCGGATGCATATGATTGGACTAACAAGCTGATTAATGCTATCCCACAAGATAAATGGAATGATATCCCTGAAATAATTGAATCAAATGTAACCTGGCAGATAGGACACCTTATAATGAGTTTGTATTACCATTCAATTATGGTAATAAATGGTCATCAAATGGATATACTTCAAAAGATCCCATTGAAAGAATATGATAAACTTTTTACTGATGCAGTTCCTGAAAAATCGTCGGGAAAAACAGACCCCACACAACTTCAAAATTATTTTATGCTTTTACAAGCCAAATCTATTGAGGTGATCAAGTCTCTTTCGGAGAAAGATCTTGAATGCGAATTACAACAAACGGATGTTCCTCATCCAATTGCTACAAATAAATTTGAAGCATTGGATTGGAATATAAAGCATACTATGTGGCATTGTGGTCAAATAGGTATATTGAAAAGAGTTGTACATGAACGATATAATTTTGGGTTAAGGAAATAACTGAAGACATCATTATCCTTAACTGCATAATAATTTGATTTGTATTTTTCTGTATACGATGTTATATTTATAACATCGTATTTGCAGCTAGTATACTAAAAAAAGGTGCGTTATTCGCGGAGTTCGAATTTCAAAACCACTCTAAAATATTGCAAATGTTGATTTTTGCACCAGGTGCAAATCCCAGCGGCATCACAGAAATGTGAAGCTTTTTTGTTTTAATTACCTGTTTTGAATTGATAAATCTATCATGATTAAGCCCAAATTTATAATTGCTTTTTTAATTTTTGCTTTTAACTTACAAGCATTTGCACAAAAAGTTGTGGAACCGAAAGATACACCTTCAGATTGGTCAAAACCATTCCAGCCATTTCAAATAGTTGGCAATTTATATTATGTAGGCACTTATGATTTGGCATGCTATTTAATAGTAACTCCTAAAGGAAACATTTTGATTAATACAGGTTTATCCAATTCTAATAAACAGATCAAAGCAAATATTGAAAAGCTTGGATTTAAATATACCGACACCAAAATATTGCTAACTACCCAAGCGCATTATGATCACATGGGTGCAATGGCAGCAATTAAAAAAGCTACTGGTGCCAAAATGATGGTTAATAAAGCAGATGCTCAAGTTATGAAAGATGGTGGCAGTTCCGATTATGCCTTGGGTGGAAAGGAAAGTAGTTACGCACCTGTACTAGCAGACCGCTTGTTAGCTAATGGTGATGAAATTAAACTTGGGAATACTAATGTAGTGATGCTGCATCATCCTGGTCATACCAAAGGCTCGAGCAGTTTTATGTTTAGTATCAAAGATGGAAATAAAACTTATAAAGTATTAATTGCGAACATGCCAACTATTGTTACCGAGAAAAAATTTAATGAGGTAGCCGACTATAACAATATCGCTAATGATTATGCTTATACTATTGCAGCAATGAAAAAGCTATCATTTGATATTTGGTTGTCGTCTCACGCTAGCCAATTTAACTTACATAAAAAACGACAACCAAATACACCATATCATCCAGCTTTATTTGCTGATAGAAAAGGATATGATGAATCTCTTAAGCAATTAGAAGAAGATTATTTAAAGAAAATAGCACAACAATAGTCTTTCCAAAACTAATAATGCCCTCTAATTTGATTTTTAATCTGTTGATCGTAAAATTCTCTTAGCTGCTGATGTGTAAAAGCTGTCAATGGTTCTAGGTCTGATACTGAAACATTACTTGCAACTTGAGTTAGCTTAGAAGCTCCAGGAATTACAGTTGTTACTTCTTTATGATCTAAGATCCATCTCAAGGCCCATTCTGCCATACGCTCATCCGGCAGCATAGCTTTCATTTGCGACGCTAAATTAATTCCTCGCTTAAAATCTATTCCAGAAAAAGTCTCTCCTGCATTAAATGCATTTCCATCTGCATTAAAATTGCGATGATCTTTAGCATCAAATTGTGTGGCTTCATTAAATTTACCTGTCAACAAGCCGCTTGCCAACGGTACACGAACAATGATTGCAACACCGTTTTCTTTAGCTTTTTCAAATAACTCATCAGCCACATGCTGCCTAAATAGATTAAATATAATTTGCAATGAAGATAAGCCTTCCTGTTCTAAACATACTAATGCTTCTTCGGTAGTTTCTACACTTACGCCAAAGTGCTGAATTAAGCCTTCAGATTTTAAAGAACGTAAATGATCGAATACTTCTCCAGACTTTAATGCTGCAGGTGGTATACAATGCAGTTGCTCTAAAAATAATGAAGAAACACCTAAATTTTCCAAAGAGGTTTCTACTTGACTTTTCATTAGCTCGTAACCGAAATTTTGTGGCCAACCATATTCGCCATCACTTCTTCTACCCTGTTTGGTGGCTACAAATATTTCTTTATGGGTGGTTTTTAAGAATTTGCCGATCAACTTTTCACTTAAACCCATTCCATAAATATCTGCGGTATCTATAAAATTACCTCCAGCCGCTACGTAAGCATCTAAAATAGCTAAGGCATCATCCTCTTTAACATTTCCCCATTCAGCACTACCTAATTGCCAAGTTCCCAATCCTACTTCGGCTAGTTGTGTACCTTTAAAATCTCTATATTTCATTTATTATTGTCCTAATGCTTTAATCTCTTTTTTGGTTAACTCTTTTTGAATAATCTCTGTTGTAGATGCCACGGTATAATATTTTTGAGGCTCTAGAATTAAATTGGTTTGTTCTGCAGTAAAAAAGTGTGGTGTTATAAAGCCATATCTGCTTTTACTATCTTTTAATGTTTTTGTTTTAGCATCGTCAATGCCTTTATCCTTTAAGTAAGTCATCAATAGAGAAATGCCATAACTTGTTCCTGTGCTGTATTTACTATTTACACCCAAAACAGTCCCGGGAAAAACAATTTGCCCAACCTTAGCTTTTATACCGTGTTTAAAGCCTCTATAATAAGCCAATGTACCATCTTGGTGTTCTATTGTAACTTCATTAATTTTACTGGTATAGGCCACATCAGTAACTTCGTCTGTATGGTATAGATCCTTTACATTAACTACTACACCTTTTCTAACTGCAGTGATTGAATCTGCTTGTTCGGTATAAAAGCGATAACATTTCCAATCGTCTGGAGTAGTACTTCCAAAATAGGCTGCATTTACAAATCCGGATTCTGCCACTCTTACTTTGGTACCAGCTTTATAAGGAAGCAGATACAAGAATTCTTTATCGAATTTTGGATTTAACTTACCTCTGATATATGAATAGCTATAAGAAAACCCAATACTCTGATCTTTATTTATTGGCGACAATGTAAAAGCGTTTGCCGAATAGTTTTTAACCGTTACAACTTCTTCATTACCACTAGATGCATTACTTAAATTGTTAAATTTAAGTGTTACAGTATAAGTTCCAGGATCAATTTTATTAGCAACAAAATCTACACTTTTATTAGCATTAACCTTGGTAGATAACTTCAATGCACTTTCTTGGGCATTTGTTGCAAAAGGAATTGCAAAAAACAAACAGCAAATTAAGCCGATTAAACTGGATTTTATCATGTTTATATATTTAATTGAGTAAGCTAGCTTATTTATTTGAGCTAAAGATGAACTATTTGTTAATTTATTAGCCATTAAAACGAGCTTCTTCTAAATCAAGATTATGTTCCATCTCTCTAATCACTTCATCATCATATAATTTTTGTTTATTAAATTGATAGAGCCCTTTTCTTCTTAATGCAATCAATTCGATGCTTATTTGTGCGTATAATTTCCTTACAGAGCCTAATGCAACTTTACTATCGTTAGCTGCTGCATTTTCAGTGGCATTAATGCTGCGCAGCAATTGTTCTTTCATTCTCCGTATGGTTTCGTACTGTTGCATTTCTTGCGCATAGTTTTCTTCTAAATAAATTACTGATTCTTTGGCCAGCTGCAACCTTATTGATTCGATTTGCTCATCCACAGGTTTAAAATCATCAATTTCCTCAACTTTTAGCCATTTTAAAAAGAAAGGTAAGGTAAGACCTTGAAAAACCAAAGTAATGAGTATCACCACAAAGGTGATGAAGAGAATTAAATTGCGATGTGGGAAAGCCTCGCCATTATCTAAAGTAAGTGGAACCGCTAATGCAGAAGCCAAAGAAACTACACCTCTCATACCTGCCCAACCAATGATAAACGGAAGTTTTTTACCTGGACTTTTCTCTCTAGATCTTATTTTAGCAGAAAGCCATCTTGGTAAAAACGCAAAAATATATACTAATACAATTCTTAAAACGATAACTATTGCACTAATCAAAAGTGAGTAATTGATAGCTTGCGCCATAGAATACTCCCCTAAGCTGTTAATGATCATTGGTAATTGTAAGCCGATTAAGATAAAAACAAACCCATTTAGCAAAAAACCAACTGTACTCCAAACTTCTTTGGCTTGTATACGCGTGTGATAGTTAAAAAAGTCTTTTGAACGAAATGAAAGGAACAATCCACCACTAACTACGGCTAAAACGCCCGACCAATGGAATTGCTCTGCACCAATGTACATTAAATAAGGTGCGATAAGTGTAATTGGTGTGGTAATGCTTGATGATTTTGCCCAGTATTTAAGTATAAAATACAGAATATGCGCCACAACTAAACCTACTACAATACCCATAACAGAAAGGATTACAAAATCTGTAGCAGCTTTCTGAAAAACAAATTGACTAGTTAATATAGCTACTATTGCAAACCTAAAAACGGTAAGAGAAGCTGCATCATTTACCAAACTCTCTCCTTCTAAAATAGTTAGTCCTCTTTTTGGCATTTTAAGACCTTTAAGTACCGAAGCTGCTGCAACCGCATCTGGCGGAGATATGATCCCACCCAGCAAAAATCCCATTGCCAATGTAAAACCAGGAATTACGCTAACCGTAAAATAAGCTACAGCTATAGAAGTAAAAAATACCAAGCCAAACCCTAATGAGAATATTGGGCGTTTCCATTTCCAGAAACTATTCCATGAGGTATACCAAGCAGCTTCCATTAATAAAGGCGGAAGAAAAATCAGGAAAACCAGGTCGGGATCTATATTGATAATTGGCATACTTGGTAAAAATGATATAGCCAAGCCCCCAATTACCAAAAAAATAGGGTAAGATATTTTTAATCGCTGACTCAATAAGTACAGCAAAGCCATAGCAAAAAACAATGCTAGGATAAGAAGAAGATTTTCGTGAATCATAAGTGGAGATGTGCCTTAAATAGAATTTAGATTGTCCGTAAGGAAGAACCAATAAGCGTAATTTTCTCAATTTTTGGTAGGTCAACCAATCCACTTTGATCTCTTTGCTCTTGGAAATCCTTAAAAGAAGCTACGTTTAAAATCTCATTTTGTGTTTCTTCGTTTTCATACATAGAAATATGAAGAAAAGTTATTCCATCTTCTTGCAAATACACATTATACAAAAAATTGTTAGTTATTATTTTTTTAAAATCAGCAAGGAAAATGCTGATGTTTTGCTTGTTTTGGGCAACAAACTCTGGTTTTACAGTATAACTTACTTTTACCGAGATCATGATATTGAATTATTTAATGGCAAATAAATGTACAAATTTAAACCAAAAAAAAAGACCTTGCCATAGCAAAGTCTTTCTTCGTAATGATTGAGCTCAAAAGCTTATTTACCTGAGTTTTTTTTCTCAGTTACTTCTGTACGGATTTCTTGAGCTAAACCTTTAAGGTCTTGCATAGCTTTACGTACTCTAGTACCTGCTGCAGCGTTACCACCGTTATAAAATTTTTCTGCATCTGCCTCGATAGCAGCGATTACTTCTTTAACTTTTGAGAATTTTTCCATTTTTTTAGTTTTTATTTGAATTCAAATATATCATTTAAACCCAATAAACAAGTTAATTTAAAATTTTTATAATTGCTCTATTTGCTGCATAAAGCCACTTTTGGCTCAAAAATACCTGAATCGCAATTTGTTAGCTCATTCTATATCTGCAAAAAATATTTTTAAAAAAGTGCCTTTAATGTCTATTTAACCATGGTTAAAAGGCAGATTGTAGCACTTTTAGCCATTGCTTTAAACGATAATTGTTGATGTAAAGTTAATAGCTCTCCATCCCTTAGTTCAACTTCGTTACCAAAACTTTCAAAATATAAATGTCCATTTACAACTTGCAAACTCATTGTTGCCTCATTTTCTTCGTTTCCTGGATGAAAATTCTGCCCCTCTTGCAGTGCAATTAGTGTAATGGTAAGCTGATCAGATTTAAAAACCGTGATGGCATTTTTACCATTTTTATGGTAGGCTTCTTCTCCTTTGATCTGCTCAATATATCTTGGGATATTTATCGGAATTAATCCAGCATCTAAAGGTCTGGCACCTTCTGGCCGTTGTGGTGTAGCATTGTTATGTTTTTCTTCCATCATATTTGATTTTAATTCAAAACAGCTATTTGACAATCTTGTTTTATCATTCACATAATGTTTATAAATATGCAGTTTTTGAATCAATAAATTCATTTCCTTTGCATAAAGTTATGGCTTTATTCATCACATCTTTAAATACCGGCAGCAATGGTAATTGTTTTTATATTGGCAGTGCCGAAGAAGCTATTTTGATTGATACTGGTTTAACTTGTAAGGAAACAGAAATCAGAATGCAGCGGCTATCTCTTTCTATGAGCAAGGTTAAAGCCATTTTCATTTCACACGAACATGGAGACCATATTAAAGGTTTGCCAGTAATAGCAAAAAAATACCAGATACCAGTTTACATCACTATGAATACATTAATTAGAGGTAAACAACAATTGCAATTAGACTTGGTACAATCTTTTAGTGCTTATTGCCCAATTACAATTGGGGGTTTAAGTATTACAGCTTTCCCAAAAAAACATGATGCCGCTGAACCTCATAGTTTTACAGTTTGCTGTAATGGAATAACTGTGGGTGTGTTTACAGATATTGGTGGGCATTGCGAACATGTCATCAATAACTTTAAACAATGCCATGCTGCATTTCTTGAAGCAAATTATTGCGAAGACATGTTAAATAACGGTAGTTATCCTTATTTTCTAAAAAACAGAATTCGTGGTGGAAATGGTCACTTATCCAATAAACAAGCCTTAGAATTATTTATGGCCCATAAGCCGAGCTATATGAGTCACTTATTTCTTTCTCATTTAAGCAAGGATAATAATTGCCCAGATTTGGTGAAAAGATTGTTTAATGAACATGCAAACGGAACGGAGATTATTGTAGCTTCGAGATTGCAAGAAACTGCGGTTTATCATATTTCGGCGTAATTGATTGCAACATATAGAAACATAGATCATATAGGAATTTTAAGATCATTGGATAATTTAGCTATATTTAATTAATCATTTCTATTATTAATCAACTTAGAATAATAATGTTATGACTAAAACTTATTTAGATAATCTAACCTATGAAATTATAGGTGCAGCAATTGAAGTACATAAAAATTTAGGACCAGGCTTATTGGAAAGTGTTTATCGAACTTGCCTTGAACACGAATTTATTTTGCAAGGAATAAATTTTATCTCTCAACCAATAGTTCCAATTCATTATAAAGGAATAGAATTAGAATCTCAATTGAGATGTGATTTCTTAGTATCAAAGAATATTGTTATAGAATTAAAATCTGTAGAAATTATTAAACCAATATTTCAAGCACAACTTTTAACATATATGAAACTTTTGGATGCACCTAAAGGAATTTTAATAAACTTTAATTGTAAGAATATTTTTAAAGAAGGCCAGCAAACATTTGTAAATGAACACTTCAAACTACTTCCAAATTAATTCTTGAAACGTCTATGTATCCTATGTTTCTATGTGGTTAAAAACATTTAAACCTCCTCTAGCTTTGTACCACTTTCTCTAACTTCCAACTTATGCTTCACCCCACATTTTAAAGCAAAGTTGGCTCTTTGGTGCCCCACTGGAAACTCAAAACATACTGGAAAATCAAAACCAGCCACTTTATTTAAAACCAGCTGTTCTAAAGTATTACTAAAACCATCATTATCAGTATCGATCTTAATCTTAAAACCTCCAATTATTAATCCTTTTAGTTTATCTAACTTTCCGCTACGCTTTAAATTATAAAACATCCTATCGATACTGTATAAATACTCTCCAGTATCTTCTACAAAAAGGATCTTTCCATCGGTATCAATTTCAGATTTGCTTCCCGCTAGGTTTTCAATACATCGTAAATTGCCACCAATTAATTCCCCAACAGCAGTTCCCATTCTATTATTTACATTGTAAGAAGCTGTGTATTTCATTTTGTCGCCGCTTAATGCCTGATGAATAGAATTAATAGTTTCAATTTGTATCGGCTCTGCCAAAGCCCAATCTGAAGGAAAACTATTGCACATTTTGGAATGAATGGTTGCTACTCCATAATTGGTATTAATATGACTGTGCAAAATGGTAATGTCACTAAAACCAATTAGCCATTTGGGCGATGATTTATATTTACTGAAATCTAATTGATCTAATATCCTTATAGCCCCATAACCTCCACGAGCACACATAATGGCCTTAATTTTGGGGTTATCTAACATTTGCTGCAAATCTGCCAAACGTTCTTCATCTGTACCTCCAAATGTAAAATCTCTTTTGTCAACTGTGCTGCCTATTACCACGTTAAACCCCCAACTCTTCATTTGTATAATTGACGGTTCAATTTCTGCTTTTGTAATATATCCTGCCGGACAAGTTATCCCAATCGTATCTCCTGCAATTAAATAGGTTGGAATTTTAATTTTTTCAGTTTCTTTTGGCAAATTAATGACTGAAGCTTTGCTATTTAAGCTGTGTAATAACAGAGAAGCCGGAATAAGTGAAGAAAGGAAATATTTTCTATTCATAATGTTAAATATAATGAAATATAGAAATCAATCAACGCTAATCAAACCTGGTTAAAAACAAATAGGTTGTGAACAATTTTAAAAAATAAAAACTCATTGATTTTAATGCTGTTAAAAATAGGTAATAATTATACTGCCTATGAAAAGATCTCATACTTTTAAAGACCATCAATCATTACAGGAAGAGTTAAAGCTGATGCGTAAATCACTTAAACAAAGTGAGCTTGATCTTAAAGAAGATACTAAGAAAGCATTAATTGCACTTCCATCGAACATATTTAATAGACCTACGCAAAATCAAAAAATTGCTTCTGGCATCCCGCTATCAAATAATCCAACTGGTAAAATATTAGCAAAATTGGTCAATAGTACCGTTTTAAAAAAACAGGGATTCATTACAAAATTTGTAGCAGGTTTATTTCTAAAAAGACTAGGAAAGAAAGTCGAAAACAGACTTATACAAGCTCCTAAGCAAGCTTAAAACACAGCAGGTTTTTCTGCCAATTGTGCTGAAAGACCTGCGCCAGCTAATAAAAGTTCTTGGGTTATGGTTTTGGTGTAATTTTCAATTTCAGTTTTAAAATCTATTACAGAGGCCCCAGATCTAATTTCTTCCAATCGTTTTTCCCATTGACCAGTTAATTCGGCTTGGGCGATCATCTTATCCTTAACTACATCATAAACAGCTAAACCTTTTGGTGTTGGCACTAAATTTCTCTTCTCCCGAAGGATATATGCTCTTGTGAGCAAAGTTTCTATAATTGCTGCCCTAGTTGCTGGTGTACCTAAACCACTGTCTTTCATTGCGTAACGCAACTCTTCATCTTCAATTTCTTTACCAGAAGTTTCAAGCGCTTTTAATAAGGATGCTTCGTTATACAAAGGTTTAGGCTTTGTCTGTTTCTCTAATAAAGCTTTGTTTACAATTGGTAGCAACTCACCTACTTTTACTTTTGGCAAAGCCGGATTTTCTTCATCCTTTTTTTCTTCCTCTACATCATTAAAAACAGAGCGCCATCCTGCAGAGCGAATTACGGTTCCGTTGGCAATAAATACCGATCCACTTTCTATGGTAATTTTAGTGATTTCCTTTATACATTCTTGATGGAAGGCTTCTAACATTCGCCCGGCAACCATATCGTAAATCGCCTGATGATCTCTACTTAAATTATAAGGTTTAACTCCAGTAATTAAAACTGCATGGTGGTCGGTTACTTTTTTGGCATTTACACTTCTTTTGTTTAAAGTTGCCGTTTGCAGAAAGTTAGCTTGGTTACCAAAATGTGGATGATCTGTTAACGTACTAATTAACTGAGGAACAGTTGCAAAAACATCATCTCCAATGTACCTACTCCCCGTACGAGGGTAAGAAACCAGCTTACTTTCGTATAAATTTTGAAGCAGGTTTAAGGTTTGGTCGGCAGTAAAACCATTTTTCTTGTTCCCTTCTTGTTGCAAACTACTTAAATCGTGCAAAAGTGGAGGTGGTTCTTTTCTGGGTTTCGCTTCAACTGCTGTTATATTTCCACCGTTTGTAAAACCAGATGCTACATCTTCAATCTTATCAAAAACCTCTTGTGCCTCTGGTTGTGTCTTAAAATTAGCTATAGAAATGGCTTTGAATAATTGACCGTCTTTATCTAGCTGAATAGCAATTTGATAAAACGTTTGTGGAACGAAATTTTTATTTTCCAGATACCGTGCACAAACCATCGCCAAGGTTGGCGTTTGCACCCTTCCTAAAGATAAAACTGTTTTATTACCTGCCGAAAGACTTAAAGCCTGTGTGGCATTCATACCCACCAACCAATCGCTTTGCGAACGTGCATGTGCAGAGTTAAATAGCGTATCGTAATCTGTTCCTGGTTTTAAATTTCTAAATCCATCTTTTATGGCCTCATCAGTTTGCGATGAAATCCATAAACGTTTAAATGGTTTTTTACATTTCAGGTAATAGTAGATATACCTAAAAATCAGTTCTCCCTCACGCCCAGCATCCGTTGCTACAATAATTTCGGTTGCTTCGTCAAAAAGCTTTTTAATGATATCTAATTGCTTCCTAACTCCGGGATCTTCTACAAAACCATCCTTAGTTTTTACCTTGCGGATGGATAGTTTAAATTTTGCTGGCAACATGGGCAAATGTTGTACTCGCCAACCGATAAAACCATATTCTTGCGGTGGGGCTAACTGTAATAAATGTCCAAATGCCCAAGTAAAAAAATAACCTTTGCCTTCAATGTAACCATCTTTCCTGGTTGTTGCACCAAACACTTTAGCTAACTCACGACCAACAGATGGCTTCTCGGCAATTATTACTTTCATTTACAGGTATTCCTTTTTAGAAGGCTAAATATCCTAAAAATTATGCATTGAGCGATGTTAAAGTTATCTACATTAATTAAAAGGTTGTCATGCTGAGAACCTTTGTCATTCTGACCAAAGCGAAGAATCTCCTTAACTTAATTGATTTTTTAAGTTTTGAAAAGCAGGTACAGTAATTCTTCGGTTATTCCAGTCCCACCTGCCTACCGCAGGCAGTTTTTCGTTTCAATTTTTTTTTTCTTTTTCCAACTGCTATTAACAGTTGTCATGCTGAGCCTGTCGAAGCATATATCTACTCACAATCCTTCGACAAGCTCAGGATGACAGCAAAACAAAAAAGATTTCCAATTCAACCGGGTTTAAAATAGAAAAACCAATGCAACTATTTAGGTCTAAGCGCCTAGAAAGCGTCAATAGAACTACATTATGAAGTGCTATAAACCTGTGCGTGTGGGCATGCGGGATATTAGCTTAAATCCTTTTATCAAGTCCCCTTTAGGGGATTTAGGGGTAAAGATTGAAACGATAGCCCGACTAACTTTAATAAAGGCTAAGTCATTGCTTTTCTAAAAAACAATTCTATTTTTCGGTCGGTGAGACACCAAAAAGATAGAGAAATCGATAGAAAATAATATGCTGTGTGCTACAGAACATGTTTGAAGAGAAAAGTTTGTCATTCTGAGCGCAACGAAGAATCTCTTTACTAAATGCTACACCGAGCTTCTTCGTACTTCGGAATGACAAGTTATTTTTATTACTGTTGTTGCTGCTGCTGTTGCATTTCGATAAATTTCTGATAAGAATTAGTTACGACAATTGGCTCAGTAACTTCTTGTACATAAACCGCCTCTTGCTGTAAAGCACTGTCTTCTTCGGCCTTAATTTTTTCGTTAGTGATAACTACAGCTACTGATAAAGTATGCGCTGATGAACCTTTGTAAGTTCCCTTAACTGGAGTACAATCGTTAAAGTTTCTACCAAAAGCGATGCGGATATGGCGATCACTAACTAAACAATTATTTGTAGGGTCGATACCTAACCAGCCATAATCTGGAATATACGCCTCTACCCAAGCATGGGTTGCGCCAATACCACGTAATTCGTTACCCATCGGACAAATATAACCACTGATATACCTTGCAGGAATTGCCGAAATACGTAACATCTCCAATAGTAAATGGGCAAAATCTTGACAAACGCCAGCTTTTAACTCCCAAATTTTATCAATGTCCGTTTCTACATCTGTTACCCCTTGTTGGTAAGTAATTTGCTCATAAACATAAGCTGAAAGTGCTTGTACACTTTGTAAAACTGTTTTTTCTCTATTGGCTATTGGTGCAATTTCCGAGCGAATTTCATTTAAAGATTGATAACTCCCAAATTTCACAAAGTCTAAAAAATCGACTTCTAAACTTGTTTTATCAATATTTTCCCATTGGCTTTTTGCCGACCAGAAATCTGTGGGAATAGGAACTGGTTTGGTTTCTACTTCTGCATCAACAACAATTACTAAATCTGTATGTGGCTCTACGATGGTAAAAACACCAACTTTATTACCAAAATAGTCGAAATAACTATCCATAATTGCTGAAGGTTTTATGCTAATTTCATGATTGATAATCTCCTGGTAATTATCTGATGGCGGACTTAATATAATTTGGTTCGCACTATCGATAACAGCAGATGGATAAATATATTTTGTAGTATGTTTTACGTGGTAAATTGGCATTTTTATTTAGTTAAATTGGTTCATTAGTTCATTAGTTCAATGGTTCATTTTGTTTGGTGTAAACTGAGTATTTATTACTGTAAACTGATTAGCCGGTTATTCCGAAATAATATTTGTTTAAGGTTTGGATGATATTTAAAATATTGTCCTCTACAGATTCTAGCAAACCAACCTGAGCTTCAGTATCTGCACCTGGACTGTTGTATTTTAAAATAGCCGAGGCTTTGCCTATTGCAAACTCGATCTTCTCAAAACTTTCGTCTAAACTTACAGATTTTAATCGCTGTGCATAACGATTAACCTGATTTAAGCCATAAGCAATAGAATGAGGGAAATGCATTTCATACAATACCTGTTTGAAGATTAAATCTGGTTTAACTGATCCCGAATTCTCTTTTAGATAATACTCGTAACCCGATATGGAGACCAAAAAATATCGCCAACTCACAATATCTAAGCTATCTGTACTTAAGCCATTTGTGCGACTGATCTGCATCTTTAAAGCAGTTATACTTTGTAACAGCCTTTCTATAAATTTCCCGATACTCAGGTAGTTAAAACCCTCGCTCCTGAACATAGAAACATCTACTACACCATAATACAACATACATTGTTTAATCAGCTGATCTATGATGGTAACAGGATCTCCAGCGAAAACTTGCTTCTGTAAACCGGTATCTCTAATTAAATGATAATAATCATTTAAACATTGCCAAAGTTCTTTGGTGATGTGATCTTGTGCACTCCTTGCATTTTCTCTAGCCCTAAAAATATTATTTGCTACAGAACTGTCATTGTTTTTATCAAAAAGGATAAATTGCAAAACCTCATTGGCATTCATTGTTTTTTCTGGTACTTTGCCATGGTTGTAATAGCTGTAAACATCATCCCATTTTACAAAAGGAACGCCATCTTGCGATGCAATGTAATAGGTTCTTAAAATCCTTAATTGCACATTGGTACGCTCCATGTAACGGCTCATCCAAAATATATTGTCAGCTACTCTACTTAGCATTTTTGTACCCCCAACCCCCTAAAGGGGGCTTTAAATTGTTTGTAATTATTTTTATTATCCCTCGACTAAAGTCGACGGCAATGATTAATCAACAGCGGCAATGAATTATTAACAGCGTTAATAGCTCCCTCTCCTTTGGAGAGGGTTAGGGTGGAGAATTTAGTCTACCACCCAAGTATCTTTACTACCACCACCTTGTGATGAATTTACCACGATTGAACCTTCTTTTAGCGCCACACGGGTTAATCCGCCTGGTACAATTTCAATTCCATCTGGACCGCTTAATGCAAATGGTCTTAAATCTACTCTCCGTGGCTGTAATTTGCCATCAATATAACATGGTGCTGATGAAAGGCTAATAATTGGTTGTGCTATAAATTGCCTCGGCGACTTTATAATCTCTTCGCGAAACTCTTTCAATTCTTGATCTGAAGCTATATTTCCAATCAACATACCATAGCCCCCACTTTCATTAGTGCGTTTTACCACCATATTGTTCAGGTTTTTCAAGGTATATTCACGTTCATCAACATTTTCCATTCGGTAAGTTGGCACATTTTTAAGGATAGGTTCTTCATTCAAATAATACTTGATCATATCTGGAACGTAGGTATAAATGGCCTTATCATCGGCTACGCCATTACCCATTGCATTTACAATGGCAACATTCCCTTTCCTGTAGGCATGGTAAATTCCTGGTACACCCAACATACTATCAGGACGGAAAATTAATGGATCTAAAAATTCATCATCTACCCTACGGTAAATCACATCTACCTTTTTTAAACCTCTCGTAGTACGCATATAAACTTTATGGTTATCAACTACTAAATCTCTTCCTTCTACCAATTCGATACCCATTAATCGGGCTAAAGTAGTGTGCTCAAAGTAAGCAGAATTATAAATACCAGGTGTTAATAAAACCACTGTGGGACGACTGGTATGGCGATTACCTAGGCCCAATAAGTTTTTCATCAGTAAATCTGGATAATCACTTACCGGACGTACTTTGTTTTCTGGAATTAAATTTGGGAATAAACGATAGCTGATGTTTCGGTTCTCCAACATGTAACTTACGCCTGATGGAGTTCTTAAATTATCTTCTAATACATAATATGAACCATCATGGTCTCGGATTAAATCGATACCGCTGATGTGTGTATAAATATCGAATGGCACATCTACGTTCATCATCTCACGTAAATAATTCGGACTCGAATAAATCAATGCTGCCGGAATGATGCCGTCTTTAATGATGAATTGCTGATGGTAAACATCTTTTAAAAAGATATTCAATGCCCGCAAACGTTGTTTAATTCCTCGTTCTATGAAATCCCATTCTGATGCCTGGATTATTCTGGGATAAATATCAAAGGGAAAGATCTTCTCAATGCCTTCGCCACTGCTATAAACAGTAAATGTAATACCTTGAGTTAAGAAAAGCTTTTTTGCAAGCTCATCTTTTAGCGTCATTTCAGATGAATTGATATTTTGAAAAGCAGACATGAACGAATCGTACTGTTTTCTTACGTCATCATTACATTTCATTTCATCAAAAACACCATTTATGGTCTGATATTTTTTGAAATATTCTATATTTTCCATATTTGTGATTAAAATACATATAAATACTTCATATTATCAATATAAAATCACAAAAAATTAATAATTACATAATATTTAATTACAAATTAATTTATTTAACAAAAAAGCCATCAAAATTTGATGGCTTTTTAAAATATTTCAGACTATTAGTTTTAAATTATGATTTTTTAGGTTTCGAACTCATGTAAAAAGTTAATTTTCCACCAGATGTGATGTCGCCATGTTTAATAAATGGAGTTTTTAACTCTTTACCATTTAACAAAACCTTCTGCACATATACATTTTTATCACTTTGATTGATTGCCTCTACCGTAAATGTTTTACCATTCTCTAAAGTTAGACTTGCATTATTTACAGCTGGCGAACCCAAAGCATATTCATCGCCACCTGGCGAAACTGGGTAAAAACCTAATGAAGAAAACATGTACCAAGCACTCATCTGGCCACAATCATCGTTACCACCTAAACCATCTGGAGTAGGTTTGTATTGCATTTTTAAAATCTTACGGATTTGCGCTTGCGCTTTATAAGGTTGATCTGTCCAATTGTAAAAATAAGCAACATGATGAGCAGGTTCATTTCCATGTACGTAACCTCCAATAATACCTTCACGAGTAATATCCTCAGTATCTTTAAAGAATTCATCAGACAAATGCATGGTAAATAAACTATCTAAACGAGCTGCAAATTTCTTTTTACCTCCCATTTGAGTCATCAATGCGGTTGGGTCATGAGGAACAAAGAAGCTGTAATTCCAGCTATTGCCTTCAATAAAACCTTGACCGTGGGTGTTTAAAACATCAAAATCTTTTTTAAAACTTCCATCTGCCAATCTTGGTCTCATGAAACCAATAGATGGATCGAAGTTATTTTTCCAATTACCCGAACGTTTGATAAATTCTTGGTAAACATCTTCCCTATTTAATTTTTTGGCCAATTGCGCAATACACCAGTCATCATAAGCATATTCTAAAGTATTGGAAACCGAAACGCCACTTTTTTCTGCAGGAATGTAACCCATATCCATATAATAGCCAATACCTTCGTAATTGCGTTTTTTTGCTGTTGCGACACAAGCATCTAAAGCAGCATTTGCATCGCCATTATAAACACCTTTAATAATAGCATCGGCAATTACAGAAACACTGTGGTAACCACTCATACACCAATTATCATTGGCATAATGCGACCAAATCGGCAACATTTTTAATGAATTTTGTTCGTAATGTGCCATCATCGACTTTACCATGTCGCTACTTCGTGCTGGTTGCATAATGTTAAAGAAGGGATGCAAAGCCCTATAGGTATCCCATAAAGAAAAGGTAGTATAATTGGTAAAGCCATTGGCCGTATGAACCCCTTGATCCAATCCTTTATATTGTCCATTCACATCCATATAAGTTGTTGGATTGATAAATGCATGGTACATTGCTGTGTAGAAGTTGATTTTATCATCCTCAGCTGCATTGATGTTAATTTTATTCAATTCCTTATTCCAACTTGCTTGCGCTTGTGTTTTCACTTTATCAAAATCCCAGCCTGGTATTTCTGCCCTCATATTTTGCAAAGCATTTTCTTGACTAACCGGAGAGATCGCAAACTTGATTTTCACTTTTTCGCCTTCGTTGGTATCAAAGTCGAAATACATCCTCACTTTTCTACCAGCAATTTCTGGATGGTTTTTAGTTTGGTCAAACTTGCCCCAGAAACCACGGTAAGCTTGTTTAGCATCGTAATTTTTCTGTCCATAAGATTTAAAAGGCTTAGAAAAACTCATAGAAAAATAAACGGTTCGTGTACGAGCCCAACCATAAGTTTGGCGATAACCAGTTACCAATGTATCGTTTACCACACGAACATAAGTCCACACTGTTTTTTCATCGTAGTTATAAATTCCTGCCATTAAATCTAAAATAATGTGGCTTTGATCAGATTTCGGGAAAGTATATTGGTGCATTCCAACTCTATTGGTTGCAGTTAATTCTGCAATAATGTTATCATCATCCAATTTAACTTTGTAATAACCAGCTTCTGCAGTTTCGTTAGCATGAGAAAAAGCAGAGCGATAACCAGATTTGGTATCATTAGCTGTACCTGGATTTAATTGCAATTTACCTTGCGTTGGCATAACCAAAAAATCGCCCAAATCTGAGTGACCTGTACCACTAAAATGGGTATGACTAAAACCTGTAATGGTTTTTCCTTCGTACTTGTAACCCGCACAGTATTTATAAACATCACCATTGTATTTTCCATTCATTTCATAAGGAATGGTATCAGTTTCTGGACTTAGCTGTACCGCACCAAAAGGAACAGTTGGCCCAGGATAAGTGTGCCCCATCTTTTCAGTTCCGATTAAAGGCTTTACATATTTAGCTAAATTTTGCTGGGCATTGGCTCCTACAGCAATAAAAATTAGGTAAGAAAAAAGAATGTATTTCATGTTTTAGTTTTGGTTTGTCGAATTGAAAATCTAAGGTATTAATTTTACTTTAATTCATACTAAAACGTTTTATTAAATTTACCTTTTACTATCAATGCTTATATTTAGAAAATAATTATGATTTTTAGATGAACAACAATATTACGCTAATAGATATTGCAAGGGCATTAAACTTATCAGTTTCTACTGTTTCTAGAGCATTAACGGACAGTTATCAGATTGGTGACGAGACAAAAAGAAGAGTTTTGGCCTACGCTAAAGAACATCACTATATCCCAAATCGGATGGCTAGAAGCCTAAGAGAAGGTAAAAGCAGGTCTATTGGTGTGGTGGTCTGTTCTATTGATAATAATTTTGCAGCACAGATGCTAGATGGCATAGATCAATATTGCAGTGAACATGGCTATCAGTTAATTATTATGCAGAGTAAAGAGTTATTTATGCAAGAAAAAGCTTGTGTAAACTTACTTTATGCAGGTGGTATAGATGGTTTACTCATCTCTCCTACCTATCAAACTACTGATTTCGAGTACCTGATTAATTTACAAAGATCTGGCTTGCCAATAGTACTGTTTGATCGATTAAGTAATCAGATCGAAACACATAAGGTAGCTGCCGATAATTTTAGAGGTGCTTATACCGCCACTAAGCATTTAATAAAAAATGGTTTTACAAAAATTGCGCACATCAATAGTAATTCTACTTTAAGTATAGCAACTGAGCGTTTTGAAGGTTATAAACAAGCATTGGCAGATTTTAACCTGCCGCTAAATCAGGATCTGATTAGGTTTTGCGACACCACCACATTATCAAGTTTAACTAAAAACTTAGAAATAGCTTTAACAGAATTGATGTCGCTAAATCAAAAACCTGAAGCCATTTTTACTGCTACAGATCAATTAAGCACCAAGTGTCTGGCTATTTTAAATAAATTAGGCTATCAAATCCCAAATAATATTGCCCTAATTGGGTTCAGTAATACAGATTTAGCTGATGTTCTAAACCCACCATTAAGTACCATTCATCAACCAGCTTTCGAGATTGGAAATTTAGCAGCGAAACAGTTGTTATCTTTGATCGGTAGCAAAATAGACAACACTTACGAAACTATACTCTTAGAAACCGAAATACAGGTTAGATCATCCAGCAAAAAAAGCAATTAACCTTTTTTACATTGTTCAGACTACCTCAACTAATTAATTAAACAAAAACCCGTATTTTTGCATCCTGATTTTTAACAATGAGTAAACACGGTAGAATTTTGGTTGCCATGAGTGGCGGGGTTGATAGTTCGGTTGCAGCAGTAATGTTGCACGAGCAGGGTTATGAGGTAATTGGCTTAACCATGAAGACCTGGGACTACGCCACATCTGGTGGCAGCAGTAAAGAAACGGGTTGTTGCAGCTTAGATAGCATCAACGATGCTCGTACCTTGGCTGTAAACTATGGTTTCCCCCATTATATTCTAGATATCAGAGATGAATTTGGTGATTTTGTTATTGATAACTTTGTTGACGAATATCTGGCTGGCCGTACGCCAAATCCTTGTGTTTTATGCAATACCCACATCAAGTGGGAAGCATTGTTAAAACGTGCCAACAAATTAGATTGCGAATTTATTGCAACTGGCCATTATGCCAACATCCGCAAACAAGATAGCGGGCGTTATGTGATTTCTAAAGGAAAGGACGAAAATAAAGACCAATCTTATGTACTTTGGGGTGTTTCTCAAGAAAATCTATCCCGCACCAAATTTCCATTAGGAAGTTTCGCAAAAGCTGATATCCGCCAGATGGCGCTAGATATGGGGCAAGAAGAATTGGCTAAAAAATCTGAAAGTTACGAGATCTGTTTTGTACCTGACAATGATTATAGAGCATTCCTAAAACACAAAGTGGAAGACTTGGAAGATAGAGTTGCTGGTGGAAATTTCATCAATAGCCAAGGTATGATCATTGGTCAACATAAAGGTTATCCATTTTATACGATTGGTCAACGTAAAGGTTTAGGCGTAGCATTTGGCGAACCTATGTTTGTTACCCAGATTTTACCAGAAAGCAATACGGTAGTTTTAGGCAGAGCAGATGAATTGGAACGTAAAGAAGCCATGGTGAGAAATATCAACTTGGTTAAATACGAAAATATTTTCGATCCAATGGATAACGTAATTACTAAAATTCGTTATAAGGATGCGGGAATGTTAAGTACAATTGTGCAAGAGAAAGACCAAATGCGTGTTGTTTTCGATCATAATGTTTCTGCAATTGCACCAGGACAATCTGCTGTTTTTTACGAAGGCAACGATTTATTAGGTGGCGGATTTTTGGTTTAAACCCTAAATCCCCTAAAGGGAACTTACCTATTTCATATTTGTTTCTTAGGCATTTAATGTAAAAAGATATGCTAAGGGATATATATTATAGTTTTGGTTGGTGAGACACCAGACCTATAACATAAATAAAGACTATTCTAATGGTCTGGTTTCTTACCGACCATTATTTATTTAAACTCATTGTAATTAAGCAACTAACCGCTAAACCCAGTTAATCCCCTTTTTCAGAAAGCTTAAGGTTTTTTCTTCTTCGCTTTCTGCCAATACCTGCGGATTGTAATTCCATTTTGCAGTTGGCGGTAAACTCATCAAAATACTCTCTATACGACCATTAGTTTCCAAGCCGAATTTTGTACCCGCATCGTAAACTAAATTAAATTCTGCATATCTACTACGCCGTAAATATTGCCATTCTTTATGTTCTTCTGTATATTCTTGATCTCGGTTACGGTCTATTAGTTCGCTGTAAACAGGTAAAAAGGTATTACCAACTGCTTTAGAAAATTCTAATATCTGATTAAAATCTAGGTTTGTAGTTTCCGGTTTTAATCTATCATAAAAAATGCCACCCACTCCCCTGGTTTCTTCACGGTGTTTAATGAAAAAATAATCATCAGCGATTGCTTTGAATTTAGGGTAAAAAGTAAGGTCGAAATGATCACAGGTTTGCCTTAACCGATGATGAAAAAAGCGAGCGTCGGTTGGGATTACATAATGGGGCGTTAAATCTATTCCTCCACCAAACCAGCGTGTTTGCTCGTCCATCTCGAAATAGCGGATGTTCATATGAATAATAGGAACAAATGGATTTTCTGGATGCATTACGATAGAAACACCAGTTGCAAAAAAATCGTCGCTATCCACTTTAAAAGCTTTTTTAACTGCTTCTGGCAACTTACCATATACAGCAGAAAAGTTAACACCACCTTTTTCGATAACGTTTCCGTTTTGCATTACTCGTGTACGTCCGCCCCCACCTCCATCTCGTTCCCAAAGTTCTTCTTCAAACTTTGCTTTTCCATCTGCTTGAACTAATCCTTCACAAATGCTGTCCTGTATCTGCTGATATGCTAACGCTACTTCTTCTCTAAACATGACAATTACTTTAATATGAAGATGCTTCGATCAATCAACACCTTTGTTTTACTCGGATAAAGGTAAGGCTAATGAAATGGTTCGCGGTAATGAATAGTTAGATTTACGTTTTTTTGACATACAGCAAAACATAAAAAATAAATATTAATTAATTATATTTAAACTAATCTATTTAATTATTAACCTTAAACCAGAAACGAAATGAAAAAAGCAAATTTATTATGCAAAAGCGAAATGAAAAAAGTAATGGGTGGAGACGATCCACAGTCAATGTGTGTCCCTACCGTATATTGCATGGCTGATGGAATTCTTCTGGATAAGATTGAGGTTGGAGACTGCGATGCGCAAGCAATAGCTGCAGTTTGCCACCATACCGGTTCTGGGCCAGGATCTTATTGTCAGTCTTGCTAAAGTCAACTACTTCGTAATTAGGTTACAATCCATTCTTTAAGGATGGCCTGTAGCCTAATTATTAGGGTATAAAATGATCCAGATTTTTGAAGCGTAAATAACCCATTCTATCTAAATAAGTTAATTCTTTCTTAAATTTCTACGTAATCTAAATCTTTTTTAAACGTCTCCTTTAGTTGGCTTAGGGCAATTAGGGCAATAAATAAACATATCGCTCCTACCACCATAGCGCCCTGTAAAATCCCTAATTGTTCTTTAAAATACTGAAAGCCCCATATCACGATAACTAAAGATCCACGTACAAAATTAGGAACAGTGGTAGTAACAGTTGCTCTTAAATTGGTTCCAAATTGCTCTGAAGCTATAGTTACAAAAGTTGCCCAATACCCGGAAGCAAAACCTAAAAACAGGCTTAACCAAATAAATGTCTTCGGACTTAATCCAAAAGAATAGAGATAAATTACGATTGCGACAGCAGTAAGCAGTAGGAAAATGAGCATTACTTTTAAGCGAGACTTTAATAACTGACATAAAAAGCCAGCAACAATATCGCCAACGGCAATCCCAATGTAACAATACATAATTCCTTCTCCCGCATTTAAAATACCTGTGGCATTTAATGCTTTGCCAAATTCTGGCGAAAAAGTGACCAAAACACCCACAACAAACCAAAGCGGCAAACCGATTAAAATACAGCAAATGTATTTCTTAAATCTGCCTGCATTGTTAAAGAGCATCAATATGTTCCCCCGCTGGATATTGGTTTCTTTTACATCTTTAAACAATCCAGATTCTGCTAAACCTACACGCAGCAACAACAAAAGTAATCCCATTCCGCCACCTATAAAATAACTGGTTTGCCAAGTATAATGGCCACCAATTAAGGCCGCAGCCACTGCGCCGAATAAACCCACTCCCGCTACAATCATGGTACCATAACCCCTATTTTCTTTGCTCATACTTTCCGTTACCAATGTTATTCCAGCACCCAATTCTCCTGCCAAGCCAACGCCAGCAATAAAACGGATAATGGTATAAGAAGTAACAGAATTAGCAAAGCCATTGGCGATATTAGCGAGAGAATATAAAATAATAGATCCAAATAAAACGCTGAGCCTTCCTCTCTTATCACCTAAAATACCCCACAAAATACCACCTAATAACATCCCAAACATTTGGCTATTGATAATTGTGGCGCCAACATCTAGTAAATCTGCCTCTGGCACACCTAATTCTTTGAGGCTTTTAACCCTTACAATTGAAAATAGGATAAGATCATAAATGTCTACAAAGTAACCTAATGCGGCTACAATAATGATAAGCGTAACATTTCGCTTGTTGGATGGGTTCATTTTAGTTTTGATTTGGTGGCCTTAAACTACTAAAAAAATATAGAATCAAAAAGTCCTTTCCAACTCGTGAAAAGGACTAAAAAAACTAACTAAAATTTAAACAGATTCTTATTTTGGCATTAAAACACCATCAATTACGTGTGTAACCCCATTGCTAGAAATTACATCTGCAATAGTTACGTTAGCACCGTTAATCATTACTTTACCGTCTTTAACAGATACTTTTAATTTACCACCTTGTACAGTAGTTAATTCTTGTCCATCTGTTAAATCTGCAGCTTTTAATGCACCTGCAACCACGTGATAGGTTAATATTTTAGTTAAATCTGCTTTCATTTCTGGTTTCATCAAACTTTCTAAAGTAGATTTAGGTATTGCAGAAAAAGCAGTATTTGTTGGTGCAAAAACTGTAAAAGGACCAGTTCCGCTCAAGGTTTCAACTAAGCCTGCTTGTTTTACAGCTGCTACCAAAGTGGTGTGATCACTAGAACCAGCTGCATTTTCCACAATGTTTTTAGATGGCACCATCATTGCGCCACCAACTTCTACGCCTTTTTCTGTCATTGAAGTATCTGGAGCAGACATTGCATTGGTATCTGCCATAGTGCTATCAGCAGCAGTACTATCAGTTTTGCTAGAATTACATGCAGCTGTCATAGCTAATAGAGCTACACCCATTGCTACGCTAAGGAATTGTTTTTTCATTTTATTTATCTGTTTTAAGTTTTGTTATGGATATATACGAAGGAAAATGCGAGTCGGTTTTCTTAAAACAGTAGTTATTTGTATAAAATTAAAAACTCAACCTCTTTTTTAGTTTTCTCTAAGGTTAATCCCATTTCATTTAATATAACAGTTAGTGATGATGGATTTTCTGGCTGGAAAGAAAATTTAATATCTAACTTCTCCTTATTATTTGTTTCATCAATTATTAAGCTTTTATAAGTGCCAAAACTTTCAAGAAAATCTGCAAAATCAATCATTGTAATACTTTGTTGATCAATTTTGCCATGCATAGACATAAAAGTTCTATTACCCGATTTATTTCTTGGAATTAAATTAAACTTTTTAAAATCTGTAATTTTCAAAACATAGACATCTTTTATTTGCTTTTCGATTTTCGCCTGTAAATCAAACCTTTTTAACAATTCTCTTTTTAACGTTGGAATTAGATCTTTTTTATCCTTAACTAGGATATCCAAACAGTACATTTTTTCTTCCTTTTGCTCAATCTTGTTAATTGTTCTTCCATAAGAAAAATCGCCAAACGCTTTGCTGTACATGGTAGTAAGCCCCACATTTACAAAAGTTAACCGCCTACCTGCAAAAGCTGGTTTATCTGCAAAAGTTACCATCATTCCTGGTCCACCTTTTATTTCTGGTTGCACTAAAAACCTAGTTTGCAAAGTGTCTTCCGCAAAAAAATAATCCTTTACAAAATCTGTCGTTAAATTATCTACCTTTTCAGGCATATGTACTTCCTTACCTTCTAACAAACTATCTATTACACCATCTGTTATATTTTCTGGCAACGTTGCAGCAATCAATTTTCCCGTTGGAGAAATTAAGGCACTATGTGGAATTAGCCGATGAGGAAATATTTTCGACAGCTCATTCGCTGTATCAATTGCAAACCACAGGTTTGACGGTTTAACTTTTAAAAATTGTTTGATCCTTTCATCGCTTTCATCTGTTACAGTTATTACCTGCAATTTTTCCTTATATTTTGCTTGTAGTTTTTGCAAGTGTGGCATAGCCGATAAACAAGGCCCGCACCAAGTTGCCCAAAACTCAATCCATATTAATTTACCTTCAATTTGTGCTATCTCTGCTTTTTTTACTGGGGCATTTAAGATAGTTTGAAATTTAAAACTGGGGACTTGTTCGCCTTTTTTAACTTGTGCAAAAGCGCAATTTGCCAACAGTAAACAAGCTATAATTATTCTTTCCATTATTTGATACGTTTATTTATATAAGGTTAACATGTCTATTTTGCGTTCGCTTTTCTCTAGCTTAAGTCCCAAATCAGCTAATGCTTTGGTTAATGTTTCTGGCTGTTCTGGTTGGTAAACCATTTGGATATTAAACTTTTTATTGGTGTTGGTTTCATCCACAACAGGTAGATTAACTATTCCAAAACTTTCTAAATAATCGGCTATATCTGCAAATACTACCGCATCACCAGAAAAAGTCCCAGAGCCACCACCGTATCCTTCTTTTTCTAATTTATCGCTCACCATAATTTTATCAACTTTACTATGGTCAGCTACCTTTAATACATAAACCGGTTTTAACAAGGGTGTAATTTTTGCCTGTAGCTCAAATCGCTTTAGCAATTCTGCTTTTAGGGTGGGTAATAAGTCCTCTTTTTTATTGGTGATAATGTCTAAACAAAACATTTCCTTTTTATTCTGCTCTTCGTTTCCAGTTTGGTCAATTACTCTTCCATAGGCAAAATCACCATAAGCTATTCTATACATACTTTCTAAGGTTAGGTTAATCATTGTTAACCTTCTACCTGCAAACGCTGAACTATTGTTGTGCTTCATAGACATACCCGGACCACCTTTAATTTCAGGCTGGATCATTAAACGAGATTTTACCGTATCTGAGGCAAAGAAATAATCTTTGATAAAATAGGTAGACATGTTATCTATCTTTGCTGTTAATTCTACTTTTTCCTTTCTCAGCAATTTTTCAATTACCATTTCATTAATTTCATCAGGACGAGTGTTGGCAATCAGCTTTCCATCGGCATCTATTAATACAGAATGAGGAATTGTAGCATGGGGGAATAACTTGGCAATACTATAGGCAGTATCAATGGCAAAGATTAAGTTTGATGGTCGTGTTTTTAAGAAAAGCTTAATTCTTTTATCTGTCTCAGCAGTTATGGTAATAATTTGCAACTCATTTTTATATTTTTTTTGTAGTTCTTGTAAAGGAGGCATGGCAGCCACACAAGGCGAACACCAAGTTGCCCAAAATTCTATAAAAACAATTTTGCCTTTAAACTGGCTTAGTTTTGCCGTTTTTAAGGATGAATTTAATATTTGTTTAAATTCAATATCAGGAACTCGCTCACCGGTTTTAACTTGAGCAAAAGCGTAATTAAATAGTAGCAGTGCTACCAAAAGTATCTTCTTCATATTTTAAATATTTCTACAAAAATGGAGAGAACAAACACTGTTGATAGTTAAGCGCAGTTAAAGCAAAGTTAATTAGTGTTAACTCATTAAATTTTCTAGATTTTGAGCCTTATGTTTGTGACATGCAAAAGAAAATAGTTTTTGTTTTAATAATGATGAGCTGCTGTGTGTTAGGCATAACGGGTTTACAGCTGTATTGGAATTATCAGAATTATAAAACTACTGCAGCTAATTTTAAAAAAGATGTTAACAATGCCTTGGCAATTGCAGTTGATAAAGAAATGGCATTGCGAAGGGAAAAAATTTACAGGGATGTAAAAAAATGGCTTGCTGATACCTCTATAATTAAAATAACATGCGATACGATTAATAAGGACCATGAAACTACATTTACAATGGAAGATGTGGTACCTTATTATGCTGATGAAAAGGCAGATAAAACAACAGTTGGAATTAGCTCCTTTAAACAAAAATTAGGTAAAATTACACCAGAGGCTAAAACAATTTTTGTTAATCATTTTGCAGAAATAGTTAAAAGTGATTTAAGTGAAGGGGTAACCCATTATTATACTCAAGGATTAGGACATAGAATTGAGAGCGCTTTTGAAGCAAGCAAAGTAAACAAAAAACATCTAATCAATCTTTATCAAAATGAATTAAAAAAACGGAAAATTTCTTCCCAAATTATCTTAAATTCTAATTATATTCAAACAGAGGATTATTTTCTGACTAATAAATTTAATACTGCATTTAGACAGCCCTATGAAAAAACATTTGTTTGGGCTAGTTTAGAAAATTCCAATAAATATTATTTAAGAGAAATGAAGTGGCTAATCATTTCTTCATTTTTATTGATAGCAATTACGTTATTCTGTTTTTATTACACCATTAAAACCTTATTTAACCAACATAAATTGGTAGTAATAAAAAATCAGTTCATTAGTAACATGACGCATGAAATAAATACGCCACTATCATCTATACAAATTACAGCAGAAGCTTTGCAGCAATTTAATCCTGATGTCGAAACAAGCAAAAAGTATTTGGATATTATTTTATATCAAACCAATAAATTAAATGAACTTTCTAAAGAGATTTTAGCTAACGCCAAATTAGAAACTTTAACTTTTGCAAGGGATGAAAAAATTGAACTCAACCAATTAATTGCTAGCATTATAGAAGATCTGAATTTGAGGACCAATCTTGAGCTTTCTTTCCAATCCAATACGGATAAAATCACTATCCAAGGAAATAAATTGCATTTAACGCGTTCTATTGCTAATATATTAGAAAATGCGGCTAAATATAATTCATCATCACATCCTATAATTGAAATTAAATTAACGAAAAATCAAAAAGATATCAACCTTAGTATTACCGATAATGGTCCGGGCATTGCAGATGAATATAAACACAAAATATTTGAGCAATTTTACCGCATACCAACCGGAAATGTACATGACATTAAAGGTTATGGATTAGGTTTAAGCTATGTTAAAAAGGTGATTAGCCAACATCAAGGTATGATCAAGGTGCTAGACAATCATCCTGTTGGAAGTATATTTTCTATTCATTTACCTAGCTAATGGAAAACAAGAAACTCTTGCTTGTAGAAGACGAGCCTTTTTTAGCTAAAGTAATAGAAGATAGTTTAAAGCAAAAAGGCTATCAGGTTACTTATGCAAACGATGGAAAAAAAGGTTACAACCTCTTTTTAAATGGCGATTTCGATATTTTAGTTTTAGATGTAATGTTGCCTTTTATGGATGGTTTTACCTTAGCCAAACAGATTAGAAAAATAAACCAAAATATCCCTATCCTATTTTTAACTGCCAAAACTGAAACTATCGACTTGGTAGCAGGTTATGAAAGTGGTGGTAATGATTACCTCAAAAAACCCTTTAGCTTAGAAGAACTTTTTCTGAGGATAGATCAGCTATTAAAGAGGACTATACAACAAAATGAGCTAAAATTAACAGCAATACCTATCGGAAATTATCTTTTTAGCCACCATAAGCAAGAATTAAGTTTTAAAGATGAAATTATCAAATTATCTAGCAGAGAAGCCGAATTGTTGCTATTGTTGTACAAGAACAAAAATCAATTAACGGATAGAAAATTAGCCTTACTATCGCTCTGGGGAGATGATAGTTTTTTCAATACCCGTACCATGGATGTTTTTATTACCCGTTTGCGCAAACACCTTAAAAAGGATAATCAGATAGAAATTTTAAATGTTCGGGGAATGGGTTATAAATTAATTTGTTAACATAGCATAAATTTGAAATTACTGTTATTCCAAGGAACAAGGAATTTCATAGGGAATTAAGGTTAAATTTTAAATCAGCATCTTTCTGCGCCTTAAATCTGCTCGATCTGCGATAAAAATGTTTTTAAGTTTACATCCAATATTTATTGGACTACAAAGATCTACATTTTAAATCAGCATCTTTCTGCGCCTTAAATCTGCTTGATCTGCGATAAAAATGTTTTTAAGTTTACATCCAATATTTATTGGACTACAAAGATCTACATTTTAAATCAGCATCTTTCTGCGCCTTAAATCTGGTTGATCTGCGATAAAAATGGTTTTAATTTTACATCCAATATTTTTGGACTACAAAGATATACATTTTAAATCAGCATCTTTCTGCGCCTTAAATCTGGTTGATCTGCGATAAAAATGTTTTTAAGTTTACAAACGATATTTATTGGACTACAAAGATCTACATTTTAAATCAGCATCTTTCTGCGCCTTAAATCTGGTTGATCTGCGATAAAAATGTTTTTAAGTTTACAAACGATATTTATTGGACTACAAAGATCTACATTTTAAATCAGCATCTTTCTGCGCCTTAAATCTGGTTGATCTGCGATAAAAATGTTTTTAATTTTACATCCAATATTTATTGGACTACAAAGATCTACATTTTAAATCAGCATCTTTCTGCGCCTTAAATCTGGTTGATCTGCGATAAAAATGTTTTTAAGTTTACATCCAATATTTATTGGACTACAAAGATCTACATTTTAAATCAGCATCTTTCTGCGCCTTAAATCTGCTCGATCTGCGATAAAAATGGTTTAAGATTTGATCATTTTACCATACATAAACCGCAGAAAGAAATGATAGCATTAAACCGATCATAAATTTTCAAGAAAGAAAACGCATCACAAGCTTATAAATTGTTTACCACTCTTTTGATAGACTCTGCTATTTTTAAAGTATTGAAGTTAACTAAGATGCCTAGTTTTTTATCAGTAAGTCTTAAATAGGTAAGAAGTTGTTTATAATACAGATCCTTCAAGTTATCTACAGATTTTACCTCAATAATTACTCTATTCGAGACTATTATATCAACCCTGTAACCTAAATCAAGTCTAATGTCTTCATAAATAAAAGGTAATCCTAATTGGCGCTCAACAGTAAGACCCGCTTTTTCTATTTCATAACACAAAGCTAATTCATAAGCAGATTCTAATAACCCTGGCCCAACATTGTTGTGAACCTTAAATATACATCCTCTTATTACATAAGAAATTTCGTTTTCTATCATATTTTTTCTTTTTTAGTTTAGAAAAATAAAATAGGGATTGATCATCTCAATTTAGGAAATGTTTTTGATAAAAACTAGGTAAAAATTTTAAATCAGCATCTATCTGCGCCTCAAATCTGCTCGATCTGCGATAAAAATGGTTTAAGTTTACATACTAAGTCACCCATAGGAACGAGGAATTTCATATGGAATTAATTACTTCGTAGCTGCTTTAAGGCCTTCACGGCATTGACATTCGATATTTATTGGACGACAAAAGATCTAAATTTTAAATCAGCATCTTTCTGCGCCTTAAATCTGCTTGATCTGCGATAAAAATGTTTTTAAGTTTACATCCAATATTTTTGGACTACAAAGATCTACATTTTAAATCAGCATATTTCTGCGTCTTAAATCTGCTTGATCTGCGATATTATTTTTTAGCCTACATACTACAGTTTGCCCTCTAAAAAATGATTGATCTATTATTTGTTTTTCAATTTAAAACTTTTAAAGCTCATTAGTATTTCAGATATTTAACCATCATGATAGTTTCCGAGAAAACCCTTAAATGGGCGATGTGTCTGTATCCTCCTTTATTGTTTCAGCGTATTTGGGTTAAAAAATTCCATCCAGGTTTTTTAGGTGTTGATGTTAAAGTAAGCAATAGCTTCCTAAATAGAAATTACAACGGATCTATCTTCGGAGGTACAATTTACGCGGCAACAGATCCTTTTTATGCGATATTATTTGATCAATTGATGCAACGCAGAGGTTTTAAGGTAAGGGTTTGGTTAAAAAGTGCATCCATCCAATACTTAAAACCAGGTTTAACAAATCTCTACTTTACACTCAAAATTACTGATGAGATGATTGCTGAGGCAGAAAGCTCACTGAAAGACACAGGCAAGTTTGTGAAATCTTATCCGATGGAATTATTTAATAAACAAGGCGAACTTTGTGCAACCGTAATGAACGAAGTCTATTTAAGAACCAAGTTTCCTGGAGAAAAACAAAGGGTAGCTATCTAATTAAAAATCTAGGCTATGAATATTAAAAGACTAATTCTTGAGGGCGAGAATGTAAGCTTGGATTTTAAAAAAACCATTAGCAGTAGCGAGAAAATTGCTAAAACTTTGGTCGCTTTTGCTAACAACAGAGGTGGTAAACTTTTAATCGGCGTAACTGACGATGGGCAAATTAAAGGCGTAAAATCTGAAGATGAAGAAAAATACATGATTACCAAAGCGGCCCATATATTTTGCAAACCGGCTATAGAACCTCATTTTGAAGAAATTTATATCGATGATAAAGTGGTCTTAGTAGTAGATATCCCTAAAAGCGACACCAAACCACATTACGCCATGGACGAAAACCAAAAATGGTGGGTTTATTTTAGGGTAAAGGATAAAAGCATATTGGCTAGCAAAATTATTGTAGATGTGCTAAAAGAGAGCAATAATGAAAACGGACAATTGATATCGTACTCCGACCACGAAAAAAAGTTACTTTCTTATTTAGACGAACATGGTAGAATAACCCTTAAAGAATACAGTAAATTAACTCGAAGTTCGTATAAAAAGGCGCAAAAGATTATTGTAAGCTTAATTCTAACTGGCGTATTGCTACCTCACATTTCAGAAAAAGAAGAATACTTTACCGCAGCAGATGTAAAATAATTTAACCAACAACTTCTACTTTCAGCGATAAATTAACGACTTTTGCAGCCTTATGTTGCAAACCTTATATACCAAGTACAAACCTTATTACAAAGAAAACCTAACATTGGCATTGCCTATTGTTGTTTCTCAATTGGGGCATACTTTGGTGCATTTGGCCGACGGCATTATTGTAGGCCATTTTGCAGGCACAGTACAACTGGCTGCTGTATCATTGGTTAATAGCCTTTTCATGCTTATTTTGGTGCTTGGTTTAGGTATCTCATATGGTTTAACACCCTTAATTGCCCAAGCAAATGGAAGCAGAGACAAAACAGCTTGTGGTAAATTATTAGCCAATAGTCTAGTGATCAATTTTTGCTTTAGTGTTATTTTGTATGCGCTGGTATATGGAGTTTCTATAAGTGTAATCGATCATCTAGGGCAATCGCCTGATGTGGTTAAACATGCTAAACCCTATCTTAATCTCTTGGGATTTTCGATCATTCCATTAATGATATTTCAAGCATTTAAGCAATTTACAGAAGGATTAGGTTTTACTAAACAGGCGATGATGATTTCGATCTGGGGTAATGTGGTAAATGTTATTATAGGTATCATCTTAGTAAAAGGGATGTTTGGCATTAGCCCTATGGGCGTAAAAGGCGTCGGTATAAGTACCTTAATAGATCGTATTTTAATGGCAATAGTAATGGGAACTTATGTGTTTCGATCTAAAAATTTTAAAGCCTACCTGTCTGATTTTACTTTAGCTGCAATAGATAAATTACGTATCAATCAGATCATTAAACTTGGTGCACCCGTAGCCATGCAGTATGCTTTTGAAATTAGCGCATTTAGTGGTGCGGGAATTATAATTGGCACCATTGGCAAGATAGAACAAGCTGCACATTTTACAGCTTTATCCTTAGCAGCATTTACCTACATGTTGGCAAGCGGTATCGCTTCGGCAGCAACTATTAAAACCGGGAACAATTTAGGGAAAAAATCTTTTACCGATTTACGTCGTTCCGCTATTGCCAGTTACCACGTTGTAATTTTATTTATGTCGTTAACAGCTGTTCTTTTTATATTAGCGAATAATGTACTTCCATATATTTTCACAAATGATGTTGTTGTAATTGAAATTGCAGCTCAATTGCTAATTCTAGCTGGATTTTTCCAATTATTTGATGGCACTCAAGTAGTTGGTTTAGGTGTTTTACGTGGTATTGGCGATGTGAATATGCCAACCTTTATTACCTTTTTATCTTATTGGGTAATTGGTATCCCCTTAGGCTATTTTTTAGGCATTTATTTAGGTGTTGGTGTGAAAGGAATTTGGTACGGCTTAACCTTTGGTTTATTAACTGCCTCCATCCTATTATTTTGGAGGTTTCAGCAAAGAACAAAACTATTGATAGCGCAAAATACCCTAAAATAATCCCCCAAAATATTGTTTTATTAAATAACTAATTAAAAAAAATATCCGTAAAGAAAATTCTATAAATTAAAAGTTAATTAATTACTATTCAGTTGTTTATATAAATTTAATTAGCGATCTTATGCTTGGTAATTAAAAATAACCATAACATTAAGAATTGAATAGGCTAAGTATAGTGTATAACTAGGGAGGTATTGACGGGGCATTGCTGGGGGGTTGCTGGGGCCTTGATGGGGCTTAACACCCCGGCAACACCTTAGAAATTCCTGATCAATACATCGGCATAACCTCTTCATTACTGATTAAAAATTAATTAAACATGGGAAAATTAACAAATGGCATCTTTGGAGCTGTGAATGGAAAAGTAGGAAATATAATTGGTTACAATTTAAATGGACAACAAGTTATCCGAACTATTGGCGTAAATAACAAACCACTATCCGAAAAACAATTGAATAATAAATTGCAGATGAAAGTGATCATGCAGTTCTTTCATCAAATGGATACATTAATCCAAATGGGATTTAGCCCAGAAGCTAGGAATACGACCAAAAACTATCATAATCTTGCTATTGCTTACAACAAACCAAATGCGCTAACAGGTTTCTATCCTGATGTGGCTATAGATTTTTCAAAAATTTTGATCAGTGCTGGAAACTTACCTCAGCCAGAAAACACAAAAATTGAACGGATTGGTAATCAGTTAGAATTTACTTGGGAAGGCATTAGAAATACAGACCAGGTAATGCTTTTAGCTTATGCGCCAATTACAAAGCAAATGGTATTTGAGGCTAGTGGGGCGAAAAGAGCTCAGGGAAAAGAGAAACTTATACTAAAACCAGGGATGGAAAATGAAAGATTAGAGCTTTATATTTCTTTTGTAAGCAACGATAGAATGCAGGCTGCAAACAGTTTGTATTTAGGAAGTATCACCAATGCCTAATACAAAACACAAATAACTGAACTTATGGGTTTGATGCATTTATAAGTATTGATCTAAAAACGAATGGTAGGATTGGCATTTTGTTAGTGCTAACTTGTTTTTGCGACAAAGCATAATGCATTATAAACTCAATTTGATATTTTTGGACTATGAAAAGGGTATTGCTTTTGTTGTCCACATTATTCGTTTTATTGCTAACGCTTTCTGCGCTATCACTAAAAAGTGATCAAACCAGTATCTTTTCTCTAGATTCGATTAGAGCAATATATGCTAGGCCAAGCAGCCTATGGCCAAAACCAACCATAGATAAGGGAGTGATTTTTGAAGAGTTAGGAATTCTACCCTCTTCGCCTATTGATTTAAGTAACGATTCTATTCAGAGGATAGTAAAATTAGGCAAAACACTTTTCTTTGATCCACGTCTATCAGGATCAGACCAAATCTCTTGCTCCACCTGTCACATGCCTAACTTAAACTGGACGGATGGTTTGAAAGTTTCCATAGGACATGGTTTGGCACAAAATACAAGAAATGCTCCCTCTATAGAAAACGTATGGTTTTACAAGAGTCTATTTTGGGATGGAAGAGCAAAGAACTTAGAAGAACAAGCACAAATTCCGTTAACGTCTGAGATTGAGATGCACCAGGACATGAAAATATTGCCTAAAAAATTGGGAGATATTAAAGGATACAAAAAGCTATTTAAAAAAGCCTATGGCGATGACAAAGTTACCACAGAGCGAATTTTTGGAAGTCTAGCTTTATTCCAAAAAACTGTTATAAGTGCAAAAACACCGTTCGATCGTTTTCTGGAAGGTGATAAAAATAGCCTCACAGCTCAACAATTGCAAGGACTACATCTATTTAGAACAAAAGCGAGATGCATGAACTGTCATCATGGACCATTATTTACCGATAACGATTTTCATAACCTAGGTTTGGCAAATTACGGAAAGGCAAACCAAGATTTAGGTTTATATAATGCTACCAAAAACCCAAAAGATAGCGGTAAGTTTAAAACACCTAGTTTGAGAAATGTAATGAAAACTGGTCCTTGGTTTCATGATGGTTCTGTAAAAACTATCGATAGCCTAATGGAGTTATACAACATGGGTATGTTAGTTCCAGCTTATACATTAGCACAAATGGATGATCCATTATTGCCAAAGAATGATCGATTGTTAAGAGGAATTAGACTAAGTAAAACCGAAATTAAAGCACTGGTTTCGTTTTTAGAAGCCATTTCTGTAGCACCAATTGAAATGAAAATACCTGTTTTGCCGAGATAAGCTGCATTGAACTTATATAAAAACTAACTTAACTATCACAAAATAGACAGCTATCCCACTGATTATCAAATAAAAATAATAGTTTCAGCAAGTAGTTACTTAGAATTAGTCTAAATAGCTTGTTTATATCATTCTATATTTAGACCTTTGCGACTAATTAGAATTAGTCTAAATTGAAAAGATTATACATTATTATATTTTCTTATTGTTTCTTATTTAATGTAGTGCTTTTGCATGCACAGCAGAAGAACATTGTGCTTAATGGAATAGTGAAGGATGAGAAAAACCGAATAGTTGAGTTTGCCTCTGTTTTTTGCGAAGAAACACAATTATATTCCCTAACGGACCGTAAAGGGAATTTTTACATTTCTATTCCAGCCAGAACAAATCAAGTTAATCTTAGAGTTACTGCTGTCGGTAAAAAATCTGTAGAGAAAAAAATAGAACAAAAAGACTTTAAAAATTTATTGGAAGTCATTTTGGTTGAAAATAGCTTAACACTTAAAGAAGTTCAAGTCAGTTCTACATTCGCTAAAAGTAAAAATTCGATTTCGTCGATAACATTTGATGAAGAGGCCATTGAAAGAATACAAGCCTTTAGTTTAGCAGATATATTGAATACGTTACCTGGAAAGCAATTAGTTGCACCAAATATTAATGTAGCGCAAACCCTAACTTTACGAAATACCCTAGGTGGAAATTATGGTTTGAATAATTCTTTAGGTATACCAATTATCGTTGATGGTATTAGACTATCAAATGATGCAAATATGCAATCTAGGCCTGCTACACAATGGGGAATGGGCACTGTTGTTCCTGCAACAAATAGCGGTTCTGCAACCGATGTACCGTTCAGAGGAATAGATTTAAGAGAAATTCCAGCCGAATCTATTGAAAAGATTGAGGTTATACAAGGTGTTGCAAATGCCGAATACGGAGAGTTAACTGATGGCGCTATTATTATTGAGAGAAAAGCTGGAAAATCACCGTTACAATTTACTACAAATATTAATGCAGGTTCCTACAATTACTCTATAAATAAAGGGATTAATTTACCGAAAAAATTAGGTGGTTTAACCACCGATTTTAACTACGCCATATCAAATGATAATCCTACTGATAATTTTCAAGAATATAGAAGATATGGTGCTGCATTACGTTGGCAATATAATGTTAGTCCCAATATCAGAAACAAATTTAATATAGATTATAATAGAAAGATAGACATCAATAAAGTCGATCCAGACGATGGAAATAAACGAGAATATTATTCTAAACAGAATGGGATTAGACTTTCTAATACTACAGATTTCAAAGTAAACTCTAAAATTATCAACAACATTAACCTAACATTATCTTATTCAGAAACAAATCAAGAAAGTTATTCCCAATGGTTTTTAAACCAGGCACCAAAAGGATATACTGCAAAAGATACAACGGGAATTTACAAAGGAATAGTTTTAGGTGGACAATATTTGGCTGTTGAAGAAATTATTGGTAATCCGATAAACGCAAGTGGTAGTTTAAGGTTTACAAATTTTTTTAGTTTAGGTAACTCTCGCCATAATTTAACTTATGGAATAAATAGTAATTACACAAATAATGGCGGCAGGGGTATTATTTCTGATCCAGAACGGCCTCGGTTTGTTAATTACAATAGTACGAATGTTCGCCCCTATTCATTTGAACTAAATCCTGCGATAATTAACTCGGGCATTTATATAACAGATAATATTGCATATAAGCTTTTAGGAAAAAAAATCACTTCTAATTTAGGGGTTCGTTTTGATTCTCAAAACGGTTCTTTATCATTACAACCTAGGTTAAGTACCCAAGTAAAGCTTAGCGAAGAATGGAATTTTGGTATTGCTTATGGCATTTCTTCAAAATCCCCTACACTAGCGCACAGATATCCACCACCTGCCTGGATTGATGTTCCACTTATTTTTGCACTCAATACCGATGCAGCTTTATATCTTGTTTACACTGAAAAATTTCAAACGGCTAATCCTAATTTAAAACCAAGCAGATCGAACCAAGCAGAATTTACTTTAAATTTTAGTAATAAAACATTTAGCTCTAGGCTAAATGCATTTTATAAGGGCTCAAGAAATGGTTTTGCAAATTTACGTCAATATCAGCAATTTGTATTACCAAATTATAATTACCAATATAATCCGGCTACGAAACAAATCGAATATCAAGAAACAGGAGCTTTCACGGCTTACTTTGGCAATTCGTATTATAGCATAGCCAATCTTTCCAATTCAGATACCTATGGCTTCGATTGGAGTATAAATTTCAATAAAATTCCTGCAATTAACACTAGTGTTTCTACTAGTACATCCTTTATATTATCACAAGAGAGTAATCCTGCATTAGATGCGCTTTACTTAACAACTCCAATTGTAATTAATGGGAAAAATATTAATTACGCGTTATTTAAACCATTATCTAACGATAAAAGATATGTTATTACTAGTAAACTAAATACCACAACACATATACCAAAAATAGGATTTGTGATCATGACAAATACTGATGTGTTTTGGGAAAACAGAGCCAAATCACAATATAAAGATAAATTACAATTTGCATCTGGTTATTTAGATCAGAACTTAAAAACTGTTCTTTTTAATAATGGTGAAAACAATCCAATTCCACCAAGAAATTTATCATTAACAGATAATAACCAAAAGTTAATCTATGCTAATTTTTCTCTGTCGGTAGCAAAAGAAATTAGCAAACGGATTAGAATAGCAATAACCTCATACAATACTTTTAATCTAAGACCAGAATATACTTATGTAAATCCAGACACAGGTCTATCTATAACAACTGTTTACAACTCGCCACTTAGTATTACTGGTGGTATTTCCTTAAAACTTTAATTTATAATAATTATGAAACAAAAATTATCTATTCTTTTTACACTGATTATAATCTTATTCGCGAGTTGTAAAAAAAACCAAGATGAAACTCAACCTATCAATTTATCACTTCAATTAAGTGTAGATCCAACTAAAGTTTGGTTTGAGGTTCCATTTGAAAATGCTGAAATTACTTTAGTAAATAAATCTAACAACAGTAAATATTCACTGAAAGCAAATCATCAAGGTCAAGTTGCAGTTGAGAGCATTGTACCTGGAGTTTATAGCGTAAATGTATCACTTAAAATTACTGGTGCAGAGTTTACTACCTTAACTGGAACTTACCGTGAGAGTGATTTTTATTTAAATTACTCACTTGATAATCAATCTTATTTTAATTCTGCTGAATCAAAAATTCAATTAATTAATAGTGAAGTTATTGGTGGTTTTGTAATTAAACAAATTTATTATGCAGGCTCAAATGCATCAAGCGGTGCAATATTTAGAGATCAATTTATTGAAGTTTACAATAACACTTCAGAAACTTTGTATGCTGATAGTTTATTAATAGCTGTTATAATAGGAAAAGGAAATAAAAATACAGATGATTATTCATTAGCAAATAACCAACACGATTGGAGCAAATCGATAAATATGGCTGCTATTGGAAATGCAAACGAAGATTACATATACGTAAAAGAATTATTTATGATACCAAGTGATGGTACGGGTAAAAAATATCCTGTGTTAGCAGGAAAAAGTATTGTAATCGCTCAAACTGCTTTGGACCATACCAAACCATATACAACCAATGGAGGTACAACACAGAACATCGCAAACCCTGCATTAACAGTAAATTTAGCGAACGCTGATTTTGAGGCTTGGGTTTATCCATATGAGCAAAAGGTAGAGCCAGGTAGGACAATGTTTGCAAGTGATGTAGACAATCCTAGTGTTCCAAACATGGAGACTTATTTTGCTACTGGTGCAAGAGATATGGTTTTAAACCCTCAAGGCAGAGAATCATTTGCAATTTTGAAGGTTGATAAAAACTTTAATTTAAATAATATTCCTGCTTATGCAATCCCAACTGTAAGAACTATAACCGCGGCAACTGTACTTTACCCACAGTTGCCAACTAAATATGTTATTGATGCAGTTGAAACAGAAGCATATATTTCTGCTGATCAATTACCTAGAAGATTACCTATGGCTTATGATTCTGGTGCAGCTTCGATAACGGGCGGACAGTATTCAAGTCAATCAATTGTGCGTAAAACTGCAAAAACTGTAAATGGCAGAAGGGTTTTGCAAGACACTAATAACTCACGCAATGATTTTGGACAATTAACAAAAGCCAATCCTGCTAAAGACGAAGCATCGTTTCTTGCACAATAATAATTTATGTTTAGTTCTAAATCTTTAAAGTTAACTTTTATCTTATTATTCTTTTCCGTTCTGGCAATAGCACAGAACGGAAAAGATTCTGTTTATATCTTTAATCAAGATCAAAAACTGATTGAAAACCAATTGTTTTCACTAACATTCTCAAACAAATCTACGCTTAAAAGCTTCGGTATTTTACAGCTTGATTATAAACGAGAAAGTGGTGGATTAAGGCGTGCCCAAGAAGCTTACACTGTATCTATGCCTAAATTTGTAGCTAAGGGTTATAACGTTCTGGGTAAATTCAGAATTGCAGGTAGCTTGGAATTTAATAATTCTACAGAAGATAGCTTGGCAAATGGACAAAAGAACAACCTTGAGGATTTTACTACATTTTATCCTTATGCGAATAAAAGTGGCCATTACAAGCGCCAAAACTATATTGTAAAAACATCACTAAGTTATTCTACTTTAAAAGACAAACTTGTTCCATTTGTAAATTTAGATTATCAAAAACATCAAAGTTCTGGAACTGTAGATCCAAGATTAAGCTCGAATAGATTTATTTTAAAGGTAAAACCAGGGCTAAATTTTAGTTTAAAAAAACATGATTTTGGAGTATTTGGTATAATTGGTAAGGCTGATGAACAAGTTTCATTAGGCTATAAAAACGATGTTTTTAACACGAGTTTGTTATTTCCAGATCGCATACATTACATGAATTATGGATATGGAAATTCTATTATCAAAGATACAAGTAGAGTTTATAAATATGACAACTACAAAGGTTTTGGAATTCAATATGCAACCTCTATCCTTAAATGGAAAATACAAGCTGCTGGTGAATATGAACACCTTTTAAATAAAAATTATAATGTAGGTAAAACTGAAAAAAACTTTCATACAATTGCTGAATTTAATTTAAATACGATAAAGACTTCGATACTTTTAAGCAAGAAGTCTCCAGTTAACGACCAGCAGATTTCGTTAGATTTAACATACAATGATGGTTATGATGGCAATTTAAAAACATCAGGTAGTTTAAATAGAGTAAATTATAGAGTAAATGCTTTAGAAATAAATGGAACTTATAATTATCTATGGCATAAAAATAAAAGAACGGCTAAAGAAGTAGGCTTTAATCTTAGTTATAACCAACACGAAAAACAAGACTTAGGACAGGTAGTAGGATTAGCTTATGAGCAATTGCAAATAGGCATAAATGGAAGATTATATCATCATATTGATGAGTTAAGTCTAATTAAATTTTCAGTTTCCCCATATTATAGTATTCCTTTAAGTGCAAGCTTAAAATATAATTCCAATTCACTTACAGAATTTATTAGGAATGTTGTTTTCACAGACTATTATTATTTTAATAGCAAAGTAGTGGGCACTAATTTTAACGCAGAATACATTTCTTCAAAACTTATAAAGAATCAACAGTTTGGTTTATATTTTCAATTAGATTATCGCAATCAGTTAAAAAATGAATTAAGAGCAGATTTAAATCCAACATTCATCCCAAACGGTAATAGAACTATTTACCATTTTGGTGTAAACATGTATTTATAGTTTGGTAAAAATATAATAATGATTCATCTAAAAACGAGCTTAAATCTGTATTTTTGACCCAATGAATAAAGTATTTTCAGGCTTAATTATATTATTTGCCTTTTTATCATTTCTTTCTTTTAAATCTACCGACTTAACTTTTGGTGGTGATATTTCTATTGATTCCTTACGTAAAGTGTATTCAAAACCCACTAATCAATGGCCAAAGGCAAATGTGGATAGCGGTTTAAAATTTGAAGAGCTTGGACAGCTACTCCCTTCTCCCTTAAACTTAAAAAGTGACTCTGTTAAAAAGCTAATTGAACTCGGAAAAATCCTTTTTTTTGATCCTCGCCTTTCTGGTTCCAATCAAATCTCCTGCTCTAGTTGCCATGTGCCAGACTTAAATTGGGCAGATGGTAGACGTGTTTCTGTTGGGCATGATCATCTAGAAAATATACGCAATGCGCCATCTTTAGAAAATGTATGGTATCTAAAAAAACTTTTTTGGGATGGTAGAGCAAATAGCTTAGAAGATCAGGCGGCTATGCCTGTCGAAGCACATAACGAAATGCACCAAGACATTAAATTATTACCGAAAAAACTTAGAAAGATCAAAGGATACCAAGCTTATTTCATCGCAGCTTTCGGAAATGCAGAGATTACCAATCAAAAGATTTCAAAAAGCTTGGCTACGTTTCAACGCAGTATTGTAAGTAGGCGTACAGATTTTGATCGTTTTTTGGCTAATGATAAAAAGGCATTAACAGATCAGCAATTGGTAGGCTTACACCTGTTTAGAACTAAGGCTCGTTGTATCAATTGTCATAACGGACCGTTTTTTACAGACAATGAATTCCACAATGACGGCCTAACCTATTATGGCCGTAAATATGAAGATTTGGGTCTGTACAATGTTACCAAAAATGCAGCTGATGTGGGTAAATTTAAAACGCCTGGCCTAAGAAATGTAATGCGCACAGCCCCATGGTTTCATAATGGATTGTTTTCTGATATGGATGGAGTAATGAACATGTATAATGTTGGTATGCCTAATCAAAGGGTTAAACCAGAACAGGAAAAAGATCCTTTACTCCCTAAGAATGATAAACTATTACATAATATTCAACTTACGAAAGCAGAAAAAGATGCAGTGATTGCATTTCTAGGAGCACTTTCTTCCAGTCCTACACTTTTGAGAATTGAGGAATTACCAAAATAAAAATCAATTTTTCTTGTTTTTTATTCCATACATTTACCACAAATTAGGGGTATATTTGCCATTATGAAAAAACGCATCTTAGTAGTGGAGAACAATAAAGATATTCTCGAATTAATCGCTATGGTATTAGATGAAGCTGGCTATGAAACAAGCCTTCATACCAATGAAAATCTCTTGTTCGAAAACATTATCGATTTTAATCCGGATCTGATTTTACTAGATATCTTACAGCCTACAATAGCTGGAACAGAACTCTGCAGACAGATAAAGGAAGCAGAAGGAACTCATCATATTCCTGTTGTTGTTTTGTCTACCCATCCACAAATACAAAAAGTAAAAGAAGTTTGTGCAGACGAGATTGTACCTAAACCTTTCGACATTGATGGCTTATTGGATACTTTACAGGAGCAATTAGAAAGCGCTAATTAACCTCATCAAAAAAATCGCATAGCTATAAAGAATACTATCTAACAATATCTTCTTTTCATTGTTAAATGAAATATTAAAAATAATATTGATGGTTGCCTTTTTACTCCCCTTTGCCAAACCAAATACAAGAGAACTTGCCATTAGTAAGGGGAATAGTGCTGAAGAAATTTTAGTTAACGGCCTTAAAAATGGTGATACACAAGCCATTGAACAACTTTATAAGATGTATAGTGGCGCTTTAATGGGGATAATATCTCGAATTGTAAAGTTTGATGAAGTTGCCGAAGATGTTTTTCAAGATACTTTTGTTAAAATTTGGAAATCCATAGGCCAATACGATCCTGCTAAAGGAAGATTATTTACTTGGATGGCAAACTTGGCTAAAAACACTGCAATAGATCAAATTAGAAGTAAAAATTACACCAATAATATTAAAACGGACGATCTTTCTAAAATTCCTATTGAAACCTTAGATCAAAGCAATCATATCCAATTTAACCCAGAAGTTATTGGCATGAGGCAATTGATCAATCATTTAAAAGCTGATCAGAAAAATATTCTAAATCTCATCTACTTTGAAGGATACACACACGTAGAAGTTTCAGAAAAACTTAACATGCCCCTAGGAACAGTTAAAACAAAAATAAGATTATCTATATTGGCACTGCGTCAGTATTTTAACGAAACGAGCATAACAAAATCTATTTCAGCATAGTACTAAACTTTATCTCCCTGATGTTTATCAGTTGGTAACTCTTTCTGATTGAGCTCCTGTTCTAGTTCCTTTTGATCTTTTCTATTTCTTTTGATCACGAAATATACGAATGCTAAAACTGCTACAATTAAAATGGCGATTACAACAATATTTACTTTCATGATTTTTAAAGTTTAGTTTATACTTATAATAATAAAATTAAGCTTGTTTTGTTTACTTTAAATTAAATCAGTATTAATTTTCAGCTAACTAAACGTAAACAGAGCATTTATCGTATAGTTCCAAATAAATACGATTATAATTGCAATCAGCTTTGCTATATAAAAATTGATACCCTCTTTGCGTTGGTGAACAAGATAAATAATAAGTGTATTTAATCCCAAACCAACCAAACTTACTATTAAAAACTTTAGGAACTCCTCTTCCCAATTAGCATGGGTACTTTTAAAAGTCCAAATTCTATTGATGATATAATTGTTGGTTACCGCAAATATAAATCCACCTGCATTGGCAAGATATTTATTTACTTTAAATTTCTCCTTAAACAACCATGTAATGGAAAAATCAACTGCCATGCCTATAAAACCTACAATTCCAAATTTAAACACCTGTAATATACGCTCCATTTCTAATTAACTTTAACGAGGTAAAAGGTAGTTAAAACCGTACTTCTTGTTTTCGCATTCAAAAACTTAGGCTTTAACCTAGTGATATGGAAATATTCGAATTCTTTTAGAACGTTGATTTGATAATTTTCTTTAAGCCATCGCAACTCTGATTGTGGTACATACATTACCATCCCTTTTTTCTGTTTAACCTTTTCAAAATCATTGTGGCTCCAGTAATATTCAACTTCTCCATTTGCATAAAAATCAAAAGAAAAGGCGTCTGGAAATACCAATACTTTAGGCGTTACTGAAGGGTATCTATCTTTTAACCACACAGCAGCCTGCAAACCTGATTGGTACTTTAAAATAGATGGATAAAAGAAAAAGTATAAAAACACCATCAAGCCAAAAGAGATAAAAGTACTTCTACCAATTATTGTCTGCAAGTTCAGTTTCCTGAATAATAAAAATGCGCTTCCCGAAATCAATAGCAAAATTAGGATGATTAAATAGTTGTAATTGAAATCGAATAAGAGCGATATTCCTATTAGCAATAGGGTAACTATTATTAATATCACATTTTGAATAGTTAAAAACAGTTTAAGTTTTTTGGCATCCAATTGTTTAAGATAAATTGCGGTTATAAGCGCAAACTGCGGCAAAATGATAATAATATAATGTGGCAGCTGAAAACTTGAGAAAGAGAAAAGCAGAAAAGTAACCGCTGCACTAGCCCAAATTATGGTAATTTCTGGAGGTAATGCATTTCTATTTTTCTTTTTTACTAAACTAATAATTGCGGCATAAAGTAAGATAGACCATGGTAAAAATGCCCATATAGTAGTGTGTAGAAAAAATGAAATGTCTCCTTTGCCTTTTATGGGACCGCTGTTAAAAAAGCGCCCAAACTGACTGTCATAAAAGAAAAACTTTAAACCAGAAATTTCTGTCTTTCCGAATATTAATTTTTCTGGATGAATATCAAATTGTAGATAAAGACAATATAACTCGGGGATTATGAAAATGAAGATCAACAAAATAGCTAACCACCATTTGATTTTTAACAGTTCTTTTGCTTTACCAGATAAAAACCAATAAATGATAAAACCTGCAAAGATGGGTATCAGTACGAAAATTCCCTTTACCATTATGGCGCAAGCAGCAAAAGCTGAACCCCAAATCACATGTGAGTTTTTTTGATGTGCCCTATAATAATGGTAGATAGCAGCTATGGTAAATGCAGCAATATAAACTTCGGCCCTAACATCATAAGTAGAGATGATAACGTGCAATCCAGTTAAAAATACAATAACACTAATTAAAGCTGTTTTTTCATCAAATAAGGCTTTCGCAAACTTAAATAGATACCATGCACCTAATAAGCCAATTAAAAATGATGGGAGTTTATATGCAAAAGCACTAATACCCAAAATTTTAAAACTTATAGCTGCTAACCAGAATGGTAAATGAGGTTTATCTAACCAATCCGCTCCTCTAACATAAAGATTAATCCAATCATCTTTTATCACTATATTTTTAGAGATAGCAGCGTATAAAGCAGAATCGGGTTCCATTAAAGGACCGAACAAACCAGTAAAACTTAATATTACTGCAAAAAAAGTAAGAATTACGTATAATTTTCTATCAGAAAACTTCATTCACAACTTAAAAACATTAAAAATTAGAATTACATAAGCAAAAATGATTATTCAATCATAATTACATTACAAATCCACTAAAAGATAAAAAAAATTAAAAAGTAAACTACATTTTGAACAATAAATAACTTTTCAACTACAAAGTCATTAAATAGACAACTAGTTCTTCTGTCTCTTTATCAATAGTTCAACAAAACTAGGCTTAAAATGTTTATCGAATGTTAAATGCATATTAATCATTAGGAAATAAAGAATGCTGGTATCCATCAAACTTATCTCTTATTTTAATTTCACCAAAATTAGAAAACCCAACACCGAGCAATCTTACCTTCTTCTCACCAAAATCTACATTATTCAATAAGCTTTTTGAAGTTTCTAATGCTTGATCTAAATCTGTAATGGAAGTAGTAAATGAAATGCTTCTGGTAATTTGTTTGAAATCTTCGAACTTAACTTTTAACGTAAGTGTACGACCATATATTTGATAGAGTTGTAGACGCTTAAATGCCGATTTTGCGATAACTTCTAGCCAATCTTCCAACTCCTCTCCTTTTCCCAAATCATAAGAAAAAGTATCTTCGGCGCTTATAGATTTAATTTCTTGGTGCGGCTGTACCGGACGGTTATCAATCCCTCTAACAATATTAAAAAAGAACTTACCTGTTTTACCAAATAGCTGTACCAAGCGTTGCTCAGTTTGTTTTTTAAGATCTGCACCCGTATGCAAACCTTGTCTTTTCATTTTCTCTGCAGTGACTTTACCTACACCAAAAAATTTTTCTACAGGTAGCTTCTCCATAAACTTTTCCATTTTTGAAGGTCCAATAAAAGTCAGACCGTCGGGCTTATTCATATCTGAAGCAATTTTAGCTGCAAATTTGTTGATTGAAACTCCAGCAGATGCTGTTAAATTTAATTCGTCTTTAATGGCTTGCTTAATCTGCTCTGCAATTGTTATAGCTGATCCTATGCCCAACTTATCTTCGCTCACGTCTAAGTAGGCTTCATCTAAAGATAGCGGCTCAATTAAATCGGTATAGCGACTAAATATCGCTCTAATGCTTCTAGATACTTCTTTGTAGGCTTCGAACCTTGGTCGTACGAAAATGGCATAAGGGCAAAGTTGTTGTGCTTTTTTAGAAGTCATGGCCGAGCGAATACCAAACTTACGTGCTTCATAGCTTGCTGTGGCTACTACACCACCTCTACCTTCCGGCGAACCACCTACAACCAAAGGCTTATTGCGATATTCAGGAAAATCTCTTTGTTCTACCGAAGCGTAAAATGCATCCATATCAATATGGATTATTTTACGGTACAAGTTCTTGCTTTCGGTTTCCATAATATTGGACATTAATCCCTAAGCAATCAAATTTACAAATTATTGAGTTATTTTTTTGGTGCTCTTCCCAAATTTATAACTGCACCTACACTGAAAACGGAGTTGCCTGCATTTAAGAATTTTCTGTTTTTTAAACCAAAATTACTACCACTAGTATATTGTAATTGCACTTGTTCGCTCAATATCATTCTGGTAAAAAATACGGGTTCTAAAAATATATTATCTTCATTGGCTTGTAATACATTATTCCGGTAAAAATCATTTGTTTTTACAAAACTCATACGTAGAGCTGTACCATAGTTTAGACCAAAATTGACACCAAATAAACGAAGGTTATCTACTTTTTTAGAGCTATAATTTACTTGAATAAATTTTTTATCGTATTTAGCCTCTTGCAGATCAGCGCTAATCAGCACATCATTTTTATCAAACTCTCTAAATATTCTTTCCGTTCTTCCACTACCAATACCTCCGTAAATCTCTAATATTCGATTATTATCTGGGCCAAAGGTGTTAAAATATCCCCCACCAATTTCTATCATTTTATGTTTGATGTCTCTTTTATCTCTTTCATTACTCATGATGGCACCATTAGCTAAAACTGCCACATGGTTACTTACCGCATAAGCAGAATTGAAGTTGAAATTCCCTTTTAGTGACATGTGTGCACCAGCTGCTATTTCGCCCTGCGTTGTTAACATGGGTGTATTAGGCACACTTGGAATATAAATAGATGAACAGCTTGCCAGAGTAAAGAGCAATAAAATAGGTGCAATACGGATATATTTAATCATAGGTGTTAAGTAATCGTCTTTTGCCTATCAAATACTATGCTAAAAGTTTAAACCCCATTAAATCCATCATTCTTTTAAACTCATCTTGAATATTAGCGGTTAGCTTTACCTGCACGTTTGTAACCGGGTGTAAAAAAGCGAGTTCTGATGCGTGTAATAACATAGTAGTCATCTCAAATTGCTCCATAAAAAATCTATTCTGCTTATTGCAGCCATGTTTTCTATCACCAATAATTGGATAAAAGATATGCGCAAAATGCCTACGCAATTGGTGCATTCGTCCTGTTTTTGGACTAGCCTCTACTAAAGAATATCTAGAAGTTTGGTGTTTGCCAAAGGGAACTGCTATTTCTGCTTTTTGTAAGGTTACGAAAGAAGTAAAGGCTTCTTGCATAGTTCCATTTTCTTTTGCTAAGGGATAGTCAATATCTAAATGATCGGGAGCATGACCACGTAAAATAGCCAGATATTTCTTTTCTACCAAACCTTCCTGAAATTGCTTGTGCATGGCTATTTCTACATCTTTTTCAAATGCAAACAACAACAGCCCACTTGTTTTTCTATCTAAACGATGTACAGGACTTACTTGCCTGCCGATTTGATCCCTTAGTAGCTGTAAGGCAAATTCTGTAGCATCATTTGCAATTTTAGATCGATGCACCAATAACCCATGTGGTTTATTTATTGCAATTAAATGCTCATCCTGATAAACAATTTCTAACATCTGGCGAAGTTAAAACATTATTGTGCTTTCCCAAAAGATGAATCAATATCGAAGGAATGCCCTTACTAGACAACATTTCGAGCCAAAATAACGAGGAATTACTTATTAAGTTTAATACTAATGATTAACTAATTAGATTTCTCCTCCCGAAAAGCTCGTTCGAAAGGACGGATTTTTTAAATCAAAATACCAACATAGATCGTCATATCGACCGAGCGTAGTGAGGAGATATCTATTACAAGAACTTAACCATACAAATCAAAAGCTACTCTAAAAGTATTGCAATGTGCATCAACAATTATTTTAATATCTTCAGAATAACCACCTCCCATGCTAACTTGTACAGGTACCTGATGTTTAATGCAAGTTTCAAAAACCAATTGATCTCTTTCTTTGCAACCAGTTTTGCTGAGCGATAATTTCCCGAGCTTATCGCTAGCCAAAACGTCTACGCCCGATAAATAGAAAACAAAATCTGGTTGATGCTTTTCGAAAATAAATTGCAGGGCATCTTTTAATCTAGACAAAAATTCAACATCATCCGTATCATCCTCTAAGGCAATATCTAAATCAGATTGTTCTTTCCTGAAAGGGAAATTCTTATCACCATGCATGGAGAATGTAAAAACTCTTGGCTCATTCTCAAAGATCTCAGCTGTTCCGTTTCCTTGATGAACATCTAAATCAATTATTAAGATACGTTTGGCTAAATTGCTATTTAACAGATGCTTTGACGCAATAGCCTGATCATTTAATAAACAAAAACCTTCGCCCCAATTGCTACCTGCATGATGTGTACCACCAGCAACATTAAATGCCACTCCATATTGCTGGGCAAAGATTGCTCCATCAATTGTTCCCTGCGCTATCCTAATTTCCCGCTCTACTAATTGCGCATCCAGCGGAAAACCGATTCTTCTTTGTTCTTTTGCTGATAAGGTTAAATTTTTGAGTTCAGTCCAATAATTTTCATCATGTGTACTAATGATGTCTTTTTCATTTAAGGGTTCTGGTGCAAAAAGATTGTTTTGCTGAATTGTTCCTTCATGCAATAATTGCGCTGGTATTAACTCGTACTTAAGCATAGGAAAGCGATGACCTGCTGGCAATGGATGTGCATAAATTGGATGATAGGCAATTTTTATCATGAAAACATATTTTCGTTGTTGCAGATCCGTAAGCAACTCAACAATCAACAATCCAGCAATTTAGCATTTAACTAACTTAAAATCTCACCAACATGCTTTTCGATGTTGTTACAGATTTGGTCTACTGGTAAATCGTTAGCATCTTCTCCGAAAGGATTTTCAATTTCTTCTGCAATTAACTCTAAACTAGCTAAAACGTAAAGGATAAATGGAACAATTGGAATTACGAAATAACCTAAACTAAAAACCCATCCGATAGGCAAAGTAAGTACATAAATGAAGATAAACTTTTTGATAAATGCACTGTAAGAAAAAGGGATTGGGGTATTCCTAATTCGTTCACATCCACCACAAATATCAGTAAACTGGCTTGCATCGGTATTTAAGGTAATTAATTGTTCTTGCGCTATTTTACCAGCAGCTTGTAAACTGTACAGTCTAGCGATTAAACTCGTAGCAACCTGATTAGGGATATGTTTACCCCCATCTATTTCAATCAGAAAGCTATCCTTGCCAAAATATTGCTTCTCTCTTAAATGTTCTTTTAACGCAAATGCAAATTTGGGTATACCGTATTTAAAAAATTCGATTTCTTCTGCATCTAGATTTAATGCTTTGATTTTAATCGCAAAATTTCTGCTCACGTTTGTTAAACTGCCCAATAACCTTCTGCCTTCCCACCATCTATCGTAAGAAGTATTGGTTCGAAATACCAACAACATAGAGATTACAAAACCTAATAGATTATGCATCATCCCTACATTTTTGATATAGGTAGTTTCTGCCAATTTTAAATAATTAAGTTCGATATAGGCTATAATTGCAGAAAACACAGCTACACTGAGCATTAATGGCCATAATTTTCTAAAAGTATCTGCCTTATGGATATGAAATATGAAATGGAACCAATCTTTCGGATTATAATTTATCATTTAATGTTTTTACTAATATTTAACAATAATTCGCCAGTTTTATATACATCTTCAAAACTGTTATACATCGGCACAGGACTTAATCTAATTACATTTGGTTCACGCCAATCGCCCAAGATATTTTCAGCCACTAAAGCATCAAAAATTTGCTTTCCATCTGCTTTGGCTATAATCGAAACTTGTGCACCGCGATCTTCAACATTTTGAGGTGTAATAACTTGATATTGCTCCTCTCCTAGCTGTTTATTAACCTGATTTATAATATAAAATAGATAAGATGTTAAAGTTTTACTTTTATCTCTAAGCGCCTCCATAAAGCCTGCTTTTTCAAACAATTGTAAAGAAGCATGGTATAAAGCCATAGGCATAACCTGTGTACAGCTCACTTGCCAACCATCCGCTCCAGCTTCAGGTATAAAACCTTTTTCCATTTTAAAACGTTGCGCTTCCTGATAACCCCACCAACCAGCAAAACGATTTAATGAAGCATCTGAAAAATGTTTTTCATGAACAAATATTCCACTAATACCACCCGGGCCGGCATTTTGATATTTATAAGAACACCAACAAGCAAAATCGACTTCCCATTCGTGCAACTTTACCGGAACATTACCAGCTGCGTGAGCCAGGTCGAACCCTACAATTGCACCAATGTTATGCCCAGCTTTGGTAATTGCAGGCATATCAAACCACTGACCAGTAAAGTAGTTTATCCCTCCAAATAAAACCAAGGCAATCTCCTCACCATTTTCTGTGATTTTTCGAATAATATCTTCAGTACGTAAGGTATATTCCCCTTCTTTAGGTTTAACCTCTATAATTGCTTCTTTAGGATCGTAACCATGAAAACGAACTTGGCTTTCTATAGCATATTGATCTGATGGGAAAGCACCAGCCTCCATAATAATCTTAAAACGATGAGCTTTTGGCTTGTAAAAACTAACCATTAAAAGGTGAAGATTTACTGTTAAAGTATTCATCGGGCAAACTTCAGCCGGTTTAGCTCCAACAATAGGCGCCATTAGTTTTTTAAGTTCTTTATGATAGAACATCCAAGGAGAATCGCCTTCGAACCAACCTTCTACAGCAAGGTTTTGCCAATTGTTTAATTGAACATCCAAAACTTCACGTGCTACTTTAGGTTGCAATCCTAAAGAGTTACCACATAGATATATAAATGGTTTACCATTTTGTTGAGGAAACAAATATTCGTTACGCATTTCTTGCAAAACATCTTGTTCATCTAAAGCTTTTGCAAAGGCTAAATTATTCTCAAAATTCATGATCCAATATTACAAAAAAAAGCCTAACCAACGGGTCAGACTTTCAATAATTACTTTATTTAGGGATTAGAATTTAATCTTTTCATGCTCGCCCATATCTGGGGTATCTCCAGTTACCATGGCTTTGATCATTTGAAAAGCAACCACCATTTTACTCGCACTGGCATCCCAATACTCAGCAACACTTGGGGTAACTTTAATCAATATCAAAGCAGGGTCATTTACACCATCTGGAAACCAAGCTTTAACAAATGGCGAGAAATAAGCTTCTTTTCTAGCCTGATCATCTACCAATTCTGCTTTGCCATTTACGTAAATGTAAGTGTTATTAGCCGGATCACTATAGCCCAAATTCACTTCATTGTCTTTAGAAATTTCTTTAGATTTTAGAGAATATTCATTGGTGAAGAACCAGATGGTACCATCATCTTCAATTTTAGCTGTACCCATAGGGCGGCTACTAAATTGATACTTCTCTCCAATCGTATTAAACATACATATTCTAACCTTTTCTGCCATTTCTTTTAATATGGCTATATTTTTTTCGTTTTTCATAGCTAATGATTTTAACAATTAAACATTAGTTAATTTGAAAAGGTTTTATAAAAAAGTGATTAAAAGCTATGAATTAGGTTTACTTACAAATTGATTACCTTTAACATAAAAGCGCCAAGGCAATAGCGCATGATCTCTCGCATAATCTACTCCAACACGAGGTGATGCTATGATTTGTGTTTCATCAAAGTGAATACCCTTGTCTTCAATCCAAATTTCTTCTCCTAACAGATCTTTGGCATTTAATTTTTTATCAATACCTAGAGCCTTAGCCAAAGCGCCTGGCCCTGCTGTAATACGAGGGGCCAGTTTTTGCATACCTCTACGGTCCAACATCGTAGCTAAACCTTCTGTAGGCTCTAAACCTCTGATTAAAACAGCATGTGGATTATTTTTAGCACCTGTAACAACATTAAACAGGTGATGAATTCCATAACAAAGGTAAACATAAGACACTCCGCCTTGTTCGTACATGATTGAAGTCCGGGGCGTAAATCGTCCACCATAGGCATGGGAAGCTTTATCCGTAATGCCATTATAGGCTTCCGTTTCTACAATTGTTCCTCCTGTTAATTTACCATCAATTAAGGTAAATAACTGTTTGCCTAAAAGCTGTTGGGCTAAACTTAATACATCATCTTGTTGATAAAATGGATAGCTTAATTTAGGCATCTAACAGCTTAATTATTTGATTTAAGTATTTACCATCAAACTCATCAAAATGAGCTAGATATTCGCTATCTACATCTAATACTCCAATGATATTTTCACCTTTATAAAGCGGCAAAACAATTTCAGATTTTGACGCTGATGCACAAGCAATATGACCGGGAAACTGATCTACATCGGGAACAATAATCGTTTCAGCCTTTTGCCAAGAAGTACCACAAACACCCTTCCCCAATTTAATTCTTGTACATGCCACCGGACCTTGGAACGGCCCTAAAACTAATTCTCCGTTTTTAACTAAATAGAAACCTACCCAAAACCAGCCAAACTGTTCTTTAAGTGCTGCACATACATTTGCAAGGTTCGCAATTAAATCAGTTTCGCCATACAGCAAAGCTTCAATCTGTGGAATAATAGAAAGATACTGTTCTTCCTTAGTGCCAGTTTTGGCAATGGTTAAATCTTCGGCCATAATTTTATTTTATAACACAAAGCTACAAAACACTTAAAATAACTTAGCCCAATTTAAATAGATTTACAATTATTAGATAGAACTAGCCTGATGCCAAATTCTTTTTGCCAATCATATGAAAAATAATCAGACCAAAAAATGGAAAAAGTACCACAATGTTAGTCCAAACTAACTTTTTGGTTCTTACTTTATTGGGATATTTAGAGATGTTTATAACTGTGAAAATAATTATGGTTAACCATAAGATAACTACAAGGTATAAGATTAAATATTTTTCCATTTTTTTATTGCTTTGATTAAAGATAAGCAATAAAATCAAAATAGGCAAGGCTCACAATCTAAGTTACCTACTTGTTACTATAAAATTCTTAAATTTGAAATTTGCACATTAACACACAACACATGAACAAGAAAACATTATTAATTACTTTATTATTTCTAGCAGGAATAATCCAATTTGGATACCACCTACCTGAGGAAGGAATGTTTCCTTTAAGCGAGATACATAAATTAGACTTAAAGAAAGCCGGATTAAAAATCGATCAAAACCAAGTTTACAATCCAAATGGGATCAGTTTAGTTGACGCACTTGTAAACGTTGGTGGTTGTACAGGTTCATTTGTTTCTAACGAAGGCTTAATCATCACCAATCATCATTGCGCTTTTAGTGCAGTACAGTTGGCAAGCACACCAGAAAAAGATTACTTAAATAATGGATTTGTAGCAAAATCATTTGAACAAGAAATTGAAGCTAAAGGTTTAACTTGTCGAATTACTGATAGTTATGAAGATGTATCAGACAAGATATTAGGTGCTGTTACTCAAATTACCGACCCTGCTTCTCGTTTACAAGTCATCAACAACGCAATGAAAAATCTTGCTTTAGAAGCTGAGAAAAACGATCCCAGTATCAAGGCAGAAGTTTCTGAAATGTTTATCGGAAAGAGCTATGTATTGTTTAAATATAAGACAATTTTAGATGTTCGTTTAGTATATGTACCTAATCGTAAAGTAGGCGAATATGGTGGTGAAACAGATAATTGGGTTTGGCCACGCCACACTGGCGACTATTCATTTATGAGAGCCTATGTTGCTAAAGATGGGAAACCAGCCAAATACTCGAAAGACAATGTACCTTATACGCCCAAGAAATTTTTAAAGGTTAATCCTTCAGGCACAACTGAAGAAGATTTTGTATTTATTTTGGGTTATCCAGGAAAAACATTCCGCCATCGTCCAGCACAGTTTATTGAGTACCAACAGAAATTTTTATTGCCATACACTTCAGAATTGTACGATTTTCAAAATACAACTATGGAAAATGCTGGCAAAAGAGATAAAACAACAGAAATTAAATTGGCCACAAGAATAAAAAGGAATGCCAATGTAATGAAAAATTATAGAGGCAAACTTAAAGGATTAAGAGACATCGATTTAATCAGCCAAAAGAAACAGGAAGATGCTGCATTAGCAAACTTCATAAACGGCAATGTCGAAGTAAAAGCACAATACGGAGATTTGATGAGTAACATAGATCAGTTATACAAACAAATCAATGGTGACGCCAACAGAGACCTTTGGTTTAGCCAAATCTATAATTCTACGAGTTTACTCAATTTTGCCAAACAAATCAATTCATTCAAAAATGCATTAGAAAGCCAGTCTGCTTCGCAAAAAGAAAGCTTTTTCAGTAACAACATCGAAACTCTTAAGCAAAGTTTAAATGTAGTTTACGATTCCTACGATTTAGATGTTGATCGTAAAATCTTTAAAAAGATGATGACAGATGCTGTTGCATTTACTGCTAACCAAAGAGTTAGTGCTGTAGAAAAGATAACTAGCAAAGGATCTAATAATGAAGCAATGATTAATGATTTCATTAACGATACATTTGGGCTATCTAAGCTAAAGGATAGAAATTATGTATTTGCAACGCTATTAAAATCAAACAAATCAATCAATGATTATAATGATGGATTATTATTATTTGAAAAGGATATCGCAAAGCAAATAGCAGACTTAAAACCAGAGAAAGATCGTAGGGAAGGTGTTTTAAATAAACTGATGGGTGATTATGTGAATGTAAAGGAGCAATTTTTAAAGAAAGACTTCATTCCTGACGCTAATAGTACCTTAAGACTAACCTATGGCCATGTAAGAGGTTATTCTCCTGCAGACGCCAGCTTTATGGCTCCTTACACTAGTATTAGAGGGATCTTAGAGAAAGGGGCTACAGGAAATCCTGAGTTCGCTTACCCTTCACAAATTAAAACATTATGGGAAGCTAAAGATTTTGGTCCATTTGCCAAAAAAGAATTAAATGACGTGCCTGTTGCATTTTTATACAACATGGATACTACTGGCGGAAATTCTGGATCCCCAATTATGAATGCCTATGGAGAATTGATTGGTGTAAACTTTGATCGTGCTTATGGCGCAACTATAAATGATTACGCTTGGAATGAAAGCTATAGCCGTTCTATTGGAGTTGATATCCGTTACGTATTATGGGTGGCCTCTAAAATAGATCATGCCGATTTCTTACTAAAAGAAATGGGTGTAAATCTGTAGCGCTATTTTTTGAAATTATGGAGTAGCTTTTTCACCAATAAAAGTTACTCCATTTAAATTAACTAACCAATAATTACAAATCACAGATGAGAATAATTGCTGAATTACCACACCCAGAATTTAAGATTACACTATTTAATATGAACCAGAAATATATTGTAAAATTTGAACAAGGTCAGTTAGAACAAAGTTATAAATTATCAGAGTTAGACCTCTCGGGAGGAGGGGCAAATGAGATTTTCCAAATCTTGGATGAAGCCTTTATGAATACTGTTGTAGAAAGATTTAAGACCATGAGGAGTGATTTTTCTGCAGCTTATAAAAGACAACAGTAGTTATTGAAGTAAATGCTGTAACTTACTGTAAAAGAAATAATTTAAAAGCCAAACAAAATATTGTTTGGCTTTTTTGATGTTATTTTAATTTAAAATTTTAATTAAAGATAGATTTTACTTTAGTTTAAAATATATAAAATATTGATATATAAATAATTATAATGATATACAAAACTTAATTTTGATTGATTAAATAGCCAAATAACTGGGATGTTTTACCTATTTAAGCAAAAAATTGATGTTTGGTATAGTCGCATAAAATTGTAAAAAAATTTCTAATAATGCTACATGTAAAACAAATTGACATACTTGCTGTTCTTGCTACATAATAAACATTTTATGAAAAAATATTTTACTATCGCCCTATTTAGTTTAGCACTTATTTCGGTGGCAAATGCTCAGGCCCAAACAACTAGACCAGATAAATTATATAGCATGAGCGGATTTGGTTTTGCCTTCCCTATTGGTGAAACAGCTGACTACCTAAAACCAAAATTTTCAACATCTTTAGGTTTAAATTTAGGACTAGGAAATGGAGGTCTATTCTTATATCCGAAAGTAAGTTTACATGCTTACAGCTTTAATGAAATTACACCAGATGCTGGTTATAATTATAAATTACAAGAAGGTAGAGCCACAACCTACCTTTTAAATGTAGCCCTAGGTTATCGTAAAATAACTGGCAAATTTGCCTTCTACGGATTTGCCGGTGGTGGTGGTGGATTTATACTCACACCAAGAGTAAGCGTGAATTCTGGTAATATGCAAGCAACACTGGATAACAAAAGCAATACCATGGGAATGATTGAAGCGGGTGCAGGAACCGAATATAACATCGGTGGCGCATCATTATTTGTAGAAGCTAGCTATATGCATGGATTTAACAAAATCCAGAACAGAAATTTTAGTAGTGCCCCTATCACTGTGGGTATAAAACCGAACTTGAGCAAACTATTGAACAAGAAATAGTATAGTAAGCGATTTAAGGACCTAAGTACTTTACAAAATCTACTTGGTTAAAAACAGCATCTTTTTCACTGCATATCAGTTTTTAATAAGGCTGTTAATTCTGTTAATCCAGCAGTTGCTGATTTTTCTATTTTAATAATATTCTTATAATGATTTACTGAGGGTATTTTAGGATCAACAATGTACTTTGGTACATTTACTGGTACAAAATCTAATAATCCCGCTGCAGGGTATACCGCTAATGATGTCCCAATTAACAAAAAAAGATCTGCTTTTTCGCAAATTACTGCTGCAGTTTCAATCATCGGCACTGCTTCCCCAAACCAAACTACATGTGGTCTTAATTGAGATCCCAATTCGCACAACTCTCCCATCTTAAGTTCATCGCCATTTATAGGATATAACAAATTGCAATTGTGATCTGACTGCGCAAAAGTGATCATACCATGTAGGTGGGTAATATTTGTAGAACCTGCACGCTCATGCAAGTCATCTATATTTTGGGTGATGATGTGCACATCAAAATCTTCTTCTAATTTAGCTAAAGCAAAGTGCGCTTCATTGGGCTGCGCCTCTAAAACCTGCTTTCTTCTTTCATTATAGAATTGCTGTACAAGGTCTGGATTTTTCTCCCAAGCTTCTGGAGTTGCCACATCCATTACATTATAACCTTCCCATAAGCCATCTGCATCTCTAAATGTTCTTAAACCACTCTCGGCACTCATTCCAGCTCCTGTTAAAACCACCAATCTCTTTTTCATAATCAAATTTAATAAAAAACCCTGCCGATTTTACATTCGGCAGGGTTTCAAATATATTTTATAACGCTACTTATGCTGTAGTACTTTTTAAATTTAATGTAGGATATTTCACTTTTAAGGCTTCAAAAACGCCAAACATCAATGCCGAATAGCCCAATGTTCCATATAAGAAGTTAAGCTCGAAAGGAATTGCGGCAACTAAACAAGCCCAAAAACCAGCTAAGGTTTGAGGATAAGAAGTAGATCCAAACCAAACACCAAAATCAGTAACTATCCAGTGAATTAAAACCGCCACAAAACCAGCACCTAATACATTCTGAATGTTGACTCTGTTAATCATTAATTTAGCCACTAACACCATTAATATAAATGCAATGTATGTGTAATACCACCCTTGATAAAAGCCATAATCCTTACCCATAACCGCCATAAGACCTAAATCACTTAGCAATAACATTAATACAGGTAATAAAAAGGAAGAAATACCATTTTTAAAATAAGCACCCCCTAATAAGGTTATAGCTCCAAGACCAGTGAAATTTGCAATTACCTTATAATCTGGAGATAGTGGAGCAATCACTCTAAGCCCAACAATTAGCAACATACAAAGCAATAATATTGGCGTTCTGTAATTAGTTTGAGTTTTCATTTTTTATCAATTTGATTTACAAAGCTAATATTTTTGTTCAATTAAATCTATAGCATTTATTTGATGTTTAACACCACAATTGTTTTTTTAGGTTTAAACTTTTGTAGGGGTCTTCAAATTATTTATAGGTATAATTAAATACAGCATGTTGTGGTAATGCATTAGTTAAAAAACTATATTTCTTCTTACCATCGGCACTAAAAACATACACCTTTCCAGCAGTAGCGGTATAACTTACAGCATCTGCAACCACAACAGTATTATCAAAAGGATTAACAGTTAAACCGTAAGGAATGGCAATTGTTGTACCATCGGTTATCAAATTATTACCTAACTTACCTGTGGCTAAATTAATAGCATTTATGCCATTGTTACCTGCTACCCAAGCTTGATCTTTAATGGCAGTAATTGAACTTAAGTCATATTGTTCTGTTTGTGCAACTGCATCGGTTTTACTATTAATTCTTACTAAAGAGGGCTTATTGTCTGTTCCCCATACGTTCCAAGTAATAGTGTATAAATCGCCATTTCCAACTGCAGCTAGCCTTACAGGATTACTTCCAACCTCAATGTCCTTTGTTTTTTTGAATGTGGCTAAATCTATAACTGTTACTTTGCTTTTTAAGCTATTTGGATTGGCATAATCATTAAACGAATTTGCAACGTACAACTTGCCATTTGCAACTTCAATACCCTCTAGTGCGCCTGCTTTGAGTGTGCCATTCATTAACTGCAATTCGGCATCTATAGTCATAGAGGCAGTATCAATTCGACTAATCACGCCGTCATATCTTGATACATAAGCTTTATTTTGATAAAATGTGATGTAACGTGGTAAAAAACTATTTTTCCCATCATTAAATGAAATTCTTTTTAGAGATTTACCTGTACTAATACTCATTACATCTACAAAAGAGTTACCACTACCTGCTGTACCGCTTACCACAGCATACATTTTGCTTCCATAGGCCTTTAAGTCATTTGCCAATTCGCCTAAATTGGTGTTGTTTATTTTTTTGTAGAAATCTTGTTCTACTGTGTTAGTTGCGATATCGTAATAGGCGATGCTGCTATTTTCACCTCCCCAAGCACCTTCAGACAATATATAAATTCCTTTGGTACTCGAAATTTCTAAGTTTTTTGGTGTAATAACGTCATCCTTTTTACAAGAAGCAAATGCCATTATTGAAACTAAAGCGAAGGCATAAAATAATTTATTGTTTGATTTCATTCGATTATAATAATTATTGTTTTTAAAAAATATGTAGTCTATTATTTAACTAAGGATGCGTCTGCAACACCTATCACTTCGGTTGATAGTTCACCTAACAAACCCATATTAGCCTGTACACCTGTTTGTATTTTAATAAAATCGATACCTGCCAGTGTTATCTTTTTACCGTTTTTGTCTATAGCATTTGCAATATCGATCTTATCCCCACCTGGTGTATTATCGGCATAACCCCAAGCAAATGGTGTGCTGGTAATATAAGTTGGAATGCCCATGTCTATATTTTTTGCGCTCAATAAGGATCCTTTTAAAGTGTAGGTATTTCCTTGTACCCAAGCTGGGAAGTAAGATTGTTTGTGATAAATGTTTGTTGCGATTACACCTGTTTTACCTTTATTGTCTTTCCAAGGCACAGGGTTAGTAATAGGATCAGGTTTAGTGAAGGTAACCTCATAATTCCTAATGTAATCGCCACCAGCAAACTCGCTACCGATTACCTCATACCAAGTATCATCTGGTTTTCCGTTGCCATTTTCGTCTTGCATTACGCAAATTATACCTGGCTCTGCAAAGTTTGACATGGCATTACCATAAACAATAATATCTTCTTTATCAGCTTGATTAATCACAGTATGGTCAAAGCCTAACACAATAAAACCACCCCAAGATCCTAAACTCACCATCCCTTTTTTACCCAAAATACCTTGCGCACTTTCAATGTTACCTGGTGTCTTGTTGATAAATTGCCCTGGCGCAGGTAAATACTCAAACAAATCAGTTACGTACATATTGCTTGTAGGTGTAACTGGTCTTACAGGAATAATCTTTTCAGGCTCTTTCTCATCCTTTTTACAAGATGATAGGAATGTTGTTGCCAAAACAAAAGCAACTGTTGCTGTTTTAAACTGATTTTTGTAGTTGGTATTCATTTTTGTATTTATTTATATTAATTTTTAGTAAAAGCAATGTGTGCCGGTATATCACCAGTTGTAACCGTCCATTTTAATCTGCCTTGAGCATTGTAACAATGCAATCTGCCTGGCGTAACATAATCCTTAGCGTCGGTTACATAGACATCTTTATTGCTAGGATTTACAGCTATTCCATATGGGATTTTAATATTTTTTTCCGTTCCGTCTGTAATGAATTTTCGATCTAAAAGCACTTCATTTTTCACATCAATCATGTGGTAAGTAATCGTATTTTCACCTTGCAGGTAATTCCATTCCGTACTATAGATATAAGCCAAATCGTCGTCTATAGCTAAATTGCTTGCGGCTAGATCAAAAATTTTCTTTATCTGATCCGTCTGAGTATTCAACACAAATAATTTAGATGGGATAGTATAATAATCTCCACGAGAGGTGATATACAAATCGCCATATTGATCTGCCTTTAGGCGATGTAAGTTTATACCTAACTCAATTCTCTTTAGTTCTTTAAAACTATTTAGGTCGATAACAGAAACCGTATTTTCATAATTTGGCGGACTATAACCGCCAGAGTTGGCTACATAAAGTTTACCATTTACAATAGCAATTTCTTCTGGTTGCCTACCCACTTCAACTGTTCTGGTGATGGTTAAATTTGTTGTATCAATTTCTGCTACAATTCCATTGGGTGCTTTGGGATCTCCTACTTTGCCTAAATAAGAACTTACATAAGCTTTGCCATTGCCAAACGTTATATACCTACAATTATTGATATCGATTTGCCCTATTCGCTTACCAGATTTGGCATTCAATACTTCAACCTTGTTAGATACATTTACAACTACATAAAGCTTTGCGCCATAAATGGCAATATCATTTCCAACATCTCCCAAACCTTTGGTTACCTCTGGATTAACTTGATTGTAAATATTTCTCCTGTAAACCCCATCTACCAGATTTAAATAATCTAAAGACGCCTTATTCATGTTCATATTACCTTCGTTAACCAAATAAAAGCCTTTAACAACAGCGGTTGGATCTGCGGGTACTCTTATTTGCTCATCTGGCAAGGGCTGCGGATCTTTTCTACACGCTGCCGTAAAAACTGTTATCACTAACAGATATGCTAAATGTTTTAACTGCATATGCTAAAATTTAAAGTGATGCGATAGTTTCTTCCCGGCATTGGGAAATTTGGGATGACATCGTAATATTGATTAAGAAGGTTATTAACCTCTGCGTTTATATTTGCACTACCTTTTTGCAACTTAAATTGGTAGCCAATGGCAGCATCATGGGTGTACCAGGGCTCCATATAATTATAAATGATATTGGCTTTTTGATTGTACCTAGATCCAGTATAGATAAAACTGTAGTTCAGTTTCCAATTTTTGTAATCCATTTTGGTTAAAAACGAACCGCTATGTTTTGGGATGTAAGGAATTTGATGTCTGTAACTTTCATCGGCTACTGAAGTAACATCGAGTGCTTGCTGATAAGTATAGTTTAGACTGGTACCAATGGAGAAATGATCACCTACTTTAAATCCGGTTTTAGCATTTATTTCTAATCCCTTAATAGCTACCTTACCGATATTATACATAATCCACCTGATTAAATTGGCACCTGGTTGCGCTACAATTTTATCTTTTACTTCATTGTAATAAACATCACCCTGAATTTCTAAAGGCAATAAATTTGTGTTGGAAAATGGTTTGAAATACGTAAATCCTACATCGTATTGCTTGGTGAATTCTGGCTTAAGTAAAGTGTTTCCAATAAATGTATAATAGAGATCGTTAAAAGTTGGCATTCTGAAAATATCCTTGTAAAAACCTCTAAACCTTAAATTTGCTCTAGGCAAAACTTTCCAAGAGAACAATATAGCAGGACTAAAAACCTGTTTATTTCCGCCAGAACCATAAAACTTCACTTTATCAATTACTGTGGTACTTAGAATATTTCCTTGTAGTGCTATTCTATCATTTTTAATAGCGGTACTCCATACATTTAAGAAAGTATTTCTGTTGGGATAAACAAAGCGATAGATATTCGCTTTAAGATCCTGATATTGATAATCTGATGAGAATGCAGTACTTAATATCGTATTGATTTGATAACTTACCGAGGCAGAAAAATAGCCTTCTCGCTCGTGAAAACGATTATCCAAAAAACCATCTAGCGTTACATATTCTGGATCTACAAATCGGGTATAGTGATAAGAAAGCTTGGCATTTAACAAAAGTGATAACTTTTCTGTTAGCTGTTGTTTTACATTACCTTGTGCAAAAATATCCTTATCCCATATCCTTTGACTATAATCGAATCGGTTAGCTACAATTGCACCAGGCAAACCTCTTTCTGATGAACTTGTATATAATTGAGCTCGCCATTCTCCCTCATTTTTCAGTTTACCAAATAAGGCTGTTTCTATCCTGTAACGGTTAACATCTCCATTATTTCTTACAGCTGTGGTATCATATACGCCATTGGTATACCTAAACTTATATTTCCCATTGGCTCGAGTATATTCGGTACTGAAACCAGCAGTTACCTTATCATTTAACTTGAATTGATAATTGATACTAGGGTTGATTAAACCAAAATCACCCGTTTTAAAATTTGCAGATAAGGCATAATTTCTTCCCTCAGTAAAAGAAGGTGTTTTGGTTTTTAGGTAAATGGCACTTGCTGATGCATAAGCTTTGGCTGGCTGTAAAATTTCTGTTTGCTGTCCGCTTAATAGAGCGATTTCTTCTAGATTATCTAAAGAATATTTACCTAAATCTACCTGGCCATTTTGTGCGTTACCTAATGCAATACCATCGTAAAAAACTGCTGTATGGTTAGTTCCCATACTCCTTATATTAACAGTTTTTAAACCACCAATACCGCCATAATCTTTTAACTGAACGCCAGAAAAGTACCTTATCGCATCTGCAACAGACAAGCTGTTGATACGTTTAAGATCTGCCGCGGTAAGAATTTGTAAGGCAGCTGGAGATAAAATTTGCCTACTTAGTCGATACTCATTAATTCTAACTTCTTTAAGTTGGTTAACTTTATTGGTATCGATATTTTGGGCATAGGCCGATAATGGCAGCAAAAATGCCAATCCGATATAAAAATGAAAAAATACAAAAGCACCATTACCCTTCAAAAAGGCTAAACTCTTTTTTACCATTTTTTTGATGTGAGTTATTACCCACAGCAAACAGAAATTAAGGAGTACGTAAATACAATACAAGCAGTACAACTCCTAGCTTCAATCCCCGAAAGCTATGAAATTTTAATGCTAAAGGCAGGTCTTCTGACTTACTCCCGGTTTCCAGCCTTCCCCTCTTTTTACAGAAAGTGGCCATAGAATTGAAAACCGTTATAGAGTTTACAGCTGCGGGACAGTTGCGGATTTACACCGTATTCCCTTTTAATCCAGACTTTCATCTGGAACCAAAAGCAGGGCAAAGGTAGCTAAATTAGCCTCAATTGCAAACAATATGAATATTAGTATTTACTATAGCTTAAACAAGAGTTGGAAAACATTAACTTTAAACATCAAAAATTTAGCTTATGCATAGATTATTCTTTTGCTTATTCCTTTTAATTGGCACCAAAGCTATGGCTCAACAAACAGATACTATTTTCCTGAAAAAATTAATGGAAGCAAAACCAGAACTCTTTGGTAAAATTTTAAATCATCCAAATAAAAACGAAGTACAATTAATGTACACCCAAGTAAATAGAGACAAGAATAACCAACCAAGTTTTAAAATTTATACCTATAATCTAAATGCAAAGCGATACTTCTATCCTGCGAGTACGGTTAAGTTAGCAGCAGTAATATTTGCTTTAGAAAAGGTAAATGAACTTAAATACAAGGGTATTAATTCGAAGCTCATAATGCTAACCGACAGTAGTTTTAAAGGACAAACTAAAGTAATTAAAGATGAAAGTTCATCAAACGGAAACCCATCTATTGAGCATTATATTAAAAAAATATTATTGACTAGTGACAATGATGCCTTTAACAGATTATTTGAATTTATTGGGAGAGCAGAAATTAATGCCAAACTCAAAAAATATGGTATGTTAAACAGCAGAATTTTAAACCGTTTAGCCATTGGCGATGCAGGTGAAGCTGCAAAAAACACCAATCCCATTAATTTTTATGATGGCGATAAGTTAATCTATCATCAACCAGCACAATATGATGAACAGGACTATCCATTAGATTTAACCAACTTAATTGTTGGCATCGGATGTATGGACAGCAACGAAAAGCTGGTTAATGAACCTTACAGCTTCGCCAATAAAAATGTTTTTGCTATTGCCGATCAGCATTCTTTAATGAAAAGATTAATGATGCCGGAAGCCCATACTGCTAATGAACGTTTTAACTTGACTGCAGCAGATTACAAATTGATTTATACCTACATGAGTAAATTGCCTACAGAAAGTGACTATCCAAGATATGATGCGCAAGAATTTTGGCCAACTTATGCAAAAATGATCTATTATGGTAGAGAAAAAAATTTAACGATCGATCCTAATATTAGAATTTTTAATAAATATGGAGATAGCTATGGTTTTATCATCGACAATGCTTATTTCGTGGATTTTAAAAACAATGTTGAATTTTTCTTAACTGCTGTGGTACAAAGTAACGAAGATGGCATTTATAACGATGGCAAATATGAATATGAAAGCATTTGTTATCCGTTTATGAAAAATATAGGCCAAAGCATTTATGAATATGAAATCAATCGCACAAAGAAAAATTTGCCTAACTTAACGAAGTTTAAGTTGGAATATGCTCATTAGCATGATTTTGAAAATATATAATATGAAGAAACAAGTTTTGAGCGTAGTAATATTGTTAATTTCCATTTCAACGTATGGTCAAAATAAATTTTTCACTATTTCCGGCAAAGTCAATGGAACTTATTCAGATTTAATTTATTTAAGTTACGGTAAATCAAAAGATTCTGTAAATGTGATAAACAACAAGTTCGAATTTAAAATAAATGAGCTAGAACGGCCACAACAAGGTTGGTTAAACTTAACGCCAACATCAACTTTAGCTTGGTTATGGGTTGAGAACAGCAATATTGAAATTGAAATCGACCTTGGAAAACGCATTCAGAATAATGGTGAAAATTTAAATTTTTTAACTATAAAAACAATTAAAGGCTCTCATTCAGAGAATATAAAAAGAGAATATCAAGAATTTTATCAATCAAATATGATGAAGGATAATTTCGCTGATCTATTGTTTGAGAAGCTGAAGAACTATTTTAAAAAAAATGGAGGACATCCGTTTAGTGGAACAATCTTATCTGAACTTGCATTTACTAAAGAACTTACAAAAGATAAACTTAACCAACTTTATCCTTTAATTGATATAACACAACAAGATGAACAAGAATTAGAATTATTAAAAAAGGCATTGGATAAGATAGACAATTACGCTATTGGGAACCCTTTTTATAAATTCAAACTTCCTGATATCAATGGTAAACAAATTGTTCTCGAAAGCTATATAGGAAAAATTACATTGATTGATTTTTGGGCTTCTTGGTGTGGACCTTGTCGAGCTAATCATCCTGATTTAATTGAACTTAATAAAAAGTTTAAAAATAAAAACTTCAACATTATAAGTATTTCGCAAGACGAGAATAAAAAGAGTTGGCTTGAAGCGGTGAAAAATGATAATCTGTCTTGGACAAATTTGATTGACCAAAACAAAGAGATAATTAATGAACTCGGTATCGAAGCTATCCCTTTCAATTTTTTATTAGATGAAAAAAATAATATATTAGGAATAAATCTTACTATCGAGCAAATTGAGAAAATTCTAAATAATAAAGAAAGTAAATAGTTTGGATTTTGGTTCTAAAAGATAAATTTATCAACTCAAGGAGAAACATTATGAGCTTGGTAAATAGATTATAATTTCATTATTCACTAAAAAGCCTTTTAGGATAAAGTGGAACTAGGTATTAATACTGATTAGGATTTCTTTGAGAGAAAATAAAGTTGTTAGCTAAATTCTCTAAACTCCTTAAATTCTTTCGAAATTACCCATCCCTCTTCAACCACTTAGCTACTATTTTAGCTAATAACACATCGCCACCTCCATATAAAAAAACCACGCCCACTGGCGGATTTGCCGTAGGAATAAGCCCGCTGATTTTTGCTTGCCATGCCCAGCAACCAAACCAAGTACCCCATAATTCGATATAAATTACACAAAGGGCGATTAAAAAATAGAGGTTTTGCCATTTTTTTCTATTGATAAGCCAAAAGAATAAAACTCCGAGTATCAATGTAAAATAGTCTGCTAATGCAATGGTTGCAGTAAGAAAAAGCAAAATAAAACCAATGGTGAAAATTCTACGCAAAGATACATCAAACTTAATTGCAGTTTTATAATTTGCCAGCACATAGCCAGAACCATAAACAATGGCATGGCCAAAAGGCACATAAAACGGAATATCTTCCATCCTATAGGTATACCAACCAAACCATTTGCAAAATATCAGCTCTCCTAAAAACGACAATGGAACCATAATCAACATCAATTTCCTCAATTGAAAATCTGCCGATACCAAAAATCCGATAAAGAAAATTAAAACACTAACATTAATTAGCCATCTAAAATCTCCAAAGGCATTTACATAATTTACAGAATCAAAATATAAAGCGATTGGAGTAATCAATAGAAAGAAAAAAGGAAACCAATTTAATAAAGAAGGCATTCCTTTGGCATCTATCTTCATAGACCTTGTTAATTCCATCGATACTATTTTTCTGCTAAAAGTTGTTGTTTCAACACTTCCAACTGTGAAGCTTCTTCTTTAGGTAGAACTGGGTATTTCAAATTCAAATCTTCCAATGTCTCTGCTACAATCTGACTAATTGCCAAACGCGTGTACCATTTTTTATCAGCAGGAATTACGTACCATGGTGCATTTTCGGTAGATGTTTCTTTTATAGCGGTTTCGTAAGCATTCATATATTCTTTCCATAGGGCACGTTCTTTCAAATCGCCTGCAGCAAACTTCCAATTTTTACTTGGTTCATCTATACGATCTAAGAAGCGTTGTTTTTGTTCCTCTTTTGATACATGCAAAAAGAACTTTAAGATTACAGTTCCATTATCTGTTAAGTGTTTTTCGAAATTTCTGATACTATCATACCTGTTTTTCCAAAACTTTTTGTCAATCTTTTTTACATTATCATATCCTGGAATATCTTCGCTCAAAATATATTCTGGATGTACTTTACAAACCAGCACATTTTCGTAATGTGATCGGTTATGGATACCTATTTTACCTCTTTCTGGCAAAGCTTTGTAGTGTCTCCATAAAAAATCGTGTTTATATTCTTCGCTATTTGGTGTTTTAAAACTATAAACTTGGCAACCTTGTGGGTTAATACCCGACATTACATGTTCTATAGCACTATCTTTTCCGGCAGCGTCCATAGCTTGGAAAATTATTAAAACCGCATGTTTACCGGCAGCATAAAGCGTTTCCTGATATTTACTTAATTCTTCCTTAACACGTTCTAGTTCTTCTTTACCTGCTTCCTTATCTAAATGGCCATCGTAAGTTGTATTAAAATCTTTTATTAAAAATTTATCATTAGGCTTAACTAAGTATTTTTTGGTGTTGGTCTTCATTTATCTATTTTTATTTTTAAATATAGACGAAATTTAAGTAAATTAAATACGTTAATTTGTACTTACAGTTTTAACACATTTTAACACATAATATTTCACGTTTTTTCCATCTTTATCCCATGTTTAAAGAAATAAAAAATAGGTACTTACGTTATATAGCCATTTTTGTATTTTTCATAATTAGTTTCTTTTGCGCTCTTCAACTTAACTTTTTGTGGCTGTTCGGCTATTCGCCAAGTTATGCCGACATTAAAAAACCGGCACAACGTGTTGGTTCCGAACTGTATACTGCCGATGGTAAATTAATTGGCCGTTACTTTAAAGAAAATAGAACACCAGTTAACTTTAACGAAATATCTCCAAGTGTTATTAATGCATTGATAGCTACAGAAGACGTTCGCTTCTACAAACATACAGGTATTGATGTGCAAGCAGTTGGTAGAGCTGTTATAGGTATGGGTAAAGATGGTGGAGCAAGTACCATTACCCAACAATTGGCAAAAAACTTATACAGAACACGTTATAGTAAGTCTTCCGGGTTAATTAAACATGTTCCTGTAGTAAGAACACTAGTTTCTAAATTTAAGGAGTGGATGACTGCGCTGAAATTGGAATCAAATTACAGCAAAAACGATATCATTACCATGTATTTAAATACGGTATCGTTTGGTAACAATGCATATGGCATAAAAACGGCGTCTAGAATATATTTTGATAAAGAGGCGAAAGAATTATCTCCAACCGATGCTGCATTGCTAGTAGGCATGCTAAAGGGAACTAATTTATACAATCCGTTAAGAAGTCCTGCTAAAGCTTTAGAGCGAAGGAATGTAGTATTAAGCCAGATGAACAAGTATAACTACTTGAGTAAAGATAGTTTAGCCTTACTTTCAAAACTACCTATGCAATTAAAAGAAGGCAAAATGAAAGATGGTAGTGATGGAGATTCCTATTTAAGGGCAGCAGTTGATAAATATTTAGAAAAGTGGTGCGAAGAAAACAATCTAGATCTTTATGAAGATGGTTTAAAAATATATACTACGATAGATTCTAAATTACAAGGATATGCTGAAGATGCGGTAAAAGACCAAATGAAAACCTTACAGCGAAGATTTTATAGTGTTTGGGGAAATGAAGATCCTTGGGAAGATTCTGAACGTAAAAAAGTAGATTATCCTGAAAGAGCTAAAAAAAATCTTCCTATCTATGCGATGTTGCAGAAAAAGTATAAAAACAATATAGATTCTGTAAATGCTTATTTCGAAAAGAAGAAAAAGATGACCATCTTCTCTTACAAAGGTGACAGAGATACTTTATTTTCTACCATGGATTCAATCCGTTATTACGGAAAAATTATGAACACTGGTATGATGACAATGGAACCTAAAACAGGTAAAATTAAAGTATGGGTTGGTGGTATAGATCATAAATTCTTTAAATACGACCACGTTAACCAAGCAAAACGTCAAGCTGGCTCTACATTTAAACCATTCGCTTATTTAGCAGCATTAGAAAGTGGGATGAGCCCTTGCGACACTTATACGGACAAACCTGTTAAAATAGAATATCAGGATAAAGGCAAAACGGAATATTGGGAGCCAAAAAATGCCGATTGGAATATCACCTACCAAGAAATGTCGCTACGTTGGGCTATGGCAAAATCAGTTAACACCATAACTGCACAGGTAACGGAAACAGTAGGTTGGGATAATGTGGTTAAATGGGCAAAAGAATGTGGTATTGAAAGCAATTTACAATCAGTTCCTTCTGTAAGTTTAGGTCCTAATGATGTTACAGTTTTTGAAATGGTTAAAGCTTATAGTACCTTCTTAAATGAGGGGGTTAAAACTGATCCGATTTTAGTAGAAAAGATTACTGACCAAAATGATAATTTGCTAGAAGAATTTAAACCGAAGACTAAACGTGTATTAACTGAAGAGATTGCATGGTTAATGTTATACATGTTTAGAGGCGGCATGGACGAGCCTGGAGGAACTTCGAGAGCACTTTGGGAATGGGATCTTTGGAAAAACAACAACCAGATAGGTGGTAAAACCGGCACTTCATCAGATTATGTTGATGCTTGGTATATGGGAATAACTAAAGATTTGGTTACTGGCGTTTGGGTAGGCTGTGATGAAAGAACCGCCCACTTTAAAAACGGAGAACAAGGAGAAGGATCAAGAACTGCCCTACCTATTTTTGCTAAATTTATGGAGAAAGTTTACCAAGATCCAAGTAGTGGATATACCTATGGACCATTCCCTAAAGCTAAAGTAGAAATAACTAGAAAATACAACTGTCCTACTCCTGTTCAGCGTATAGATACCACTACAGTTGATAGCCTTGGCATTGATTCTCTTGATATGGATATTCCTATTATTGAAGAAGGTCAAACACCTAAGCCAGAAGTAGAAGTGCAAAAGGTAGAAGAAAAGAAAACTACCGAGAACCCTGTAAAACAAACTACTCCAGCAACTGTTCCACTTACCAAAAAGGAAGAACGGGAATTAAAGAGAAAACAGCGTCAGGAAGAAAAGGAAAAGAAAAAAATTAACGGATAATTACCTTACGCTAAAACTTATATGTAATTTTCTGCGTAAATTAAACCAACATTGTACCTAATAATCATTTATATGAATACAAGCGTTACCATATCAAGAAAATCTTTATTGATTTTATTGCTCATTTTGGTATCATTTACAACTGTTAATGCCCAATATTTCGGACAGAACAAAGTAAGATACAAAAATGAAGATTTCAAGGTTTTACAAACCCCACACTTTGAAATTTACTATTATATCAAAAACGAAAAACTATTAAAAAAGTTTGCTCAAGATGCAGAAACTTGGTATAAAATGCACCAAGAAGTATTTAGAGATACTTTTTTAAAGAAAAATCCGATTATTCTTTATAGCAACCACCCCGATTTCCAACAAACTACTGCTTTAAATGGCGAAGTTGGTGTAGGAACGGGTGGTGTTACCGAAGCATTTAAAAACAGGGTTATCATGCCGGTACTGGATTTAAATAGTCAAACTCGCCACGTTTTAGGTCACGAGTTGGTACATGCTTTTCAATACCATTTATTATTAGAGAAAGATAGCATCAGCTTAGAAAATGTAGGTAATACACCACTTTGGATGGTTGAGGGTATGGCTGAGTATTTATCTGTTGGGAAAAAAGATGCATTTACCTCTATGTGGATGAGAGACGCATTACTTAATAGAGATATTCCATCATTAAAAGATCTTACCAACTCTAATAAATACTTCCCTTATAGATACGGACAAGCATTTTGGACATTTGTTGGTTCGCTATATGGTGATACGACCATTGTACCATTGTTTAAAGCTACAGCTAAATATGGTTATGAAAATGGTATTAAATTCACTTTTGGTTACGACGACAAAACGCTGTCTGGTTTATGGAAAAATTCAATCGAACAGCATTACAGACCATTATTAAGGGCTGATAGTTCTCAGATTAAAATAGCAGGCACCAAAATTATCGACAATAAAAATGCTGGTAATATGAATGTGGCACCAGCAATAAGCCCAGATGGAAAATATCTGGCATTCTTATCAGAAAAAGATCTTTTTGGAATAGATCTCTTTCTCGCAGATGCAAAAACCGGGAAGATAATCAGGAAATTAAGCAGCCAGATTGCCAATACGCATATCGATGATTTTAACTTCATTGAATCTGCTGGAACTTGGTCTCCTGATAGCAAAAAATTTGCTTTTAGTATCTTCAGTAAAGGAAGAAATCAATTATTAGTGGTTAACGTTGCCAACGGAAATACTGTTTTACAAGCCTCTATGGGTAAAGTAGAACAATTTGGCAATTTAACATGGTCTCCAAATGGTAACGAAATTGCATTTTCTGGTATGGTTGAAGGACAAAGTGATATATTCTCTTACAACTTAACCACCAAAGAAGTTACCCAATTAACAAACGATGAATATTCTGATTATGCACCAAATTTCTCTCCTGATGGACAAAAAATAGTTTTCTCTAGTGATAGAGCAGCAATGAAAGCTGGTAACATTACAGCAGTTAATCCGATTAATTTAACGGTTTATGACATCCCTGCAAAAACCTTAATGGATGTACCAGTATTCCCTGGAGCAAACAATTTAAATGCGCAGTTTTCTGGAGACAGCAAACGCATATTCTTCTTATCTAACAGAGATGGATTTAGAAATCTTTACGAATATACACTATCTGACAATTCTGTTAAACAATTAACAGATTACTTTACCGGTATTAGTGGTATTACCGAGTTTTCTCCTGCAATTACTGTTTCTCGTAATGACGATATTATCTATAGCTACTACCGTTATCAACGTTATACATTATATAACTCTCCATTAAGTAATTTTAAAGCTAAGTCGGTAAATCCTCAAGAAGTTAACTTCGATCCAGCAATTTTACCTCCAATGGAAAATGTTGGTGTAAACATCGTAAACTCTAACTTGAATAACTTCGATCGTTTCGAGAAAACAACTACAGATTCGATGAGGACCATACCATATAGACCTAAATTTGCACTAGATTATTTAGCCAATAGTGGTGTTGGCGTTTCTAGTAGCAGGTTTGGAACTGGTGTACAAGGTGGTATTATTGGTCTGTTTAGCGATATATTAGGTCGTAACCAGATCATAGCAAATCTTTCAATAAATGGGGAAATCCAAGATTTTGGTGGATTGGTTGGTTATATTAATCAAGAAAACAGAATAAACTGGGGCGTAGCGGGTTCTCATATTCCTTACGTAACAGGATTTAGAACATTTGGGGCTTACAATCCAGCAAATGGTGGCGAACCGATCGATACGATTAGTACAAATATTTTAAGAACTTTCGAAGACAAAGTTGAGCTATTTGCCTCATATCCTTTTAGCAAAGCACACAGGTTTGAAGCAGGAACTGCATTTTCCAGATATAGTTATCGTTTAGATCGATTTAATAACTACTATCAGGATGTAGGTGGATACCCAGCTTACTATTTGGGTGCAGATAGACAGAAACTATCTAAGGAAGAAGCACAGAGAACTTTAGGTATTCCGATGCAGCCTTTTTCTATTTATCAAATAAATACTTCATTTATTGGAGACAATTCTATATTTGGTATGACTGGTCCTTTAGATGGCTTTAGATATAGAATTGGTGCAGAACAGTATTTTGGTGATTATAACTTTACTGCGATCTCCGTTGATGGAAGAAAATACTTTAGAGCTAAGCCCGTTACTTTTGCAATTCGCTCTTATAATTATATGCGTATTGGTAGAGATGGAGAAAACCTTTATCCTATGTTTTTGGGTTATCCTTACTTGATTAGAGGTTATGAAGCCAACTCATTCTATAATAGTAAAAATGAAAATACAGGTACTTTTGATATCAACCAATTATCTGGTAGTAAAATAGCGGTATTCAATTTCGAAATAAGGATACCATTTACAGGGCCTAAAAAGTTGGCACAAATAGAATCTAGATTTCTTTTGTCTGATTTAAATTTCTTCTTCGATGCTGGTCTTGCTTGGACAGAAGACTCGGAAGTTAGATTTAAATCGCAACCAAATGGTGTGCTTTTGGCAAATGGAACACCGATAGAACGTGTTCCTGCAATGAGTGCTGGTGTATCTTTACGAGTAAATTTATTTAATGCGTTTATACTTGAACCTTACTACGCCTTCCCTTTCCAACGTAAAGATGTTAAGGGTGGTGTATTCGGTTTGAATTTTGCCCCTGGTTGGTAAAAGTAAAATAGCAAACCTAAAAAGGCTTCGAGAAATAAAATCTCGAAGCCTTTTTTATATAGTACAATTATAGTATTTATGATAAGATACTTAATGGTAAAGCAACCTGAGTATTTAATTTTTGATGAGAAAGAATATTCTCGAAATCAAGGCCAATTGTCAGGTCAATCCAATCTGGATTGCAAGAGCGTACAATTCTTTCTTTTTGAAGCCTAGTAAAACGGCTGATCAACTTAAAGCGGTTTAAAGCTTGTACCTCTGTCTTAAACTCTTCGAAATAAACCAAACGGGTTAATTGATGGCCACTATCAAAAAATAAATTTGGCATCTGCTTGTAGAAATCAAGCGTTTTAATAAGATCTGCACTCATTCCTACGTGTAAACTTGTACGATTTCTGTCGGTTACGATGTAAACAAACTTTTTCATGATTTCTCGGCTTTAAAAGGTAAAAACTAAATTAATTAGATTATTGCTTGTACTTTAAATAAATATTACTAACTTTATTGGCACAATAATACTAACAATTTTAGTAAAAACAAATTTATTTTAAAATTATTTTTTATGTCAAACATTTCATCAAACCTTAAGTACCTAAGAAAGAAAAAAGGGCATACACAACAGCAATTTGCTGATGCTATGGAAATTAAGCGTTCGTTAATTGGAGCCTATGAGGAAGATAGAGCAGAACCGAAATACGATTTACTAAAAAAAATAGCAGAATATTTCGATTTAACGATTGATGAATTTATCAATGAAAACATAAATGATAATTGGAAACCCAAACCGAAAAGCCAAGGTTCTAATTTGAGGGTATTAAGTATTTCTGTTGATCAAAATGACAATGAGAATATTGAGCTTGTACCTGTTAAAGCCAGCGCTGGTTACCTCAATGGTTTTTCAGACCCTCAGTATATACAAAACTTACCCAAGTTTCAGCTTCCCTTACCTGCTTTAAGACAAGGCACCTTCAGAGCCTTTGAAATTATGGGAGATTCTATGTTACCCATCCAACCGGGAAGCATCATAATAGGAGAATACTTAGATAATTGGGCTGAAGTAAAAACTGGAGAAACGTATGTAATCATCAGTAAAAATGAAGGCGTGGTTTACAAAAGAGCAGGCAATCGTTTTAAGGAGAACAAAGAACTAAAGTTAATTTCAGACAATAAGGTTTACGATCCCTATGCCATTGATGCCGATGATATTTTAGAGATTTGGAAAGCAAAAGCATACATATCTACCGCATTGCCAGACCCAACACCAGAACCGACAATAGAAACCCTGTCTAGTATGATGGCACAAATGCAAAAGTCTATCTCACAATTAAATAAAAATTAACATATTTTAACAATAGGCTTTTAAACTCTTCATACATTTTTTCATCTATGCTATTAAATAAACAATATACAGATGAAAAAAATATTTTATACCCTAGCTTTAGTTGTAATAGGATTTACAGCAAGCTATGCCCAAAAACCACAAAGAGATAAATTAACTGCAGAACAAAAAGCTGAAAGAGCAGCTACGGTTTTAGAAAAGAAACTAACACTTACAGCCGAACAAAAGCAGCAAGTAAAACAAATTGAGCTAGACCGTATTAAAAAAAATGACGAATGGCGCAATGAAGATGGCAAAGCAATAAAAGCTAAAATGGAAGAACGTAAAGTTTTTGCCCAAGCCAACAAAGCCAAATTAGATGCTGTTTTAACAGCAGATCAACAAAAGACCTTAGCTGCTTCTCGAGACGAGATGAGAGGGAAGATAAAAGATAGAAGAAGTGAAAAAGGTGGTGATAGAAAAGGGCCAAGAAAAGGAAAAGGCACTCCTCAACCTCCACCAACTACAAATAACTAAAACAGAAAAAATCCCTCGAATAGAGGGATTTTTTTGTTTACCATAATTCTTTATTAACCTATTTCAAATAACCAGTTGCATTTAAAAAATCAGCCCATACTTTATATCCCTCTGGTATAAGATGCAAACCATCTTTTGTTAATTCTGCCCTTAAATGATTTTCTTTATCCAGAAATGCAGGATATAAATCTACAATCTTAACTTTTTTGGCCTTAAATTTTCTAATTTCCGAATTGAGGTATAAGATATGATCATCTTTTCCGTAATGATTTTTAAACTTCTCGAATGAGCTGTTCACTGGCAATAAAGTATTAAAATAGATTTCCGTTTTTTTAGAACCTTTTCTAATTCTTTCAATCATCTTTTTATAATTAGCCAAAATAATACTATCCGGAATGTTTCTAGAAATATCATTGATGCCAATAAGAATAAAAACTTTGGCAGGTTTACGATCAATGACTTCTTGCAAACGCTCTAGTACACCATAAGTAATATCGCCAGAAATGCCACGGTTTTTAGCTTGCGGAAGGTTAAGCAATTTAGACCAATCTGTTCCTGCAGTAATACTATTCCCTAAAAACACAAAATCTTTCTTAGAATAAGGCGGATCTGATTTAAACTTGGCTACTTGCTCTGCATATTTACCTGGACGGTACGTACTATCCCATTTTACGGTTTGTGCATATAATTGGTTTGCAGAGACTAAGATTAATAATCCTAGCACTATCGCAAGCTTTTTTATTTGATTATTCATATCACAATATCTTTAAAATTAATGAGACAATGGTGTAAGATTAGCTAAATTTTTCTTTTCCCTATTCCAAGTAAATGAGGTAAAGAAAATGGCTAACAAACAAGATACCGCAATTACGATAAAACTAGCATCCCAGCCCTGTTTATCAAGCAAACTACCTAAAGCGGCATTTGCCAATAAGTCTCCAATAAAATAGCCAAATAGGCCTGTTAAACCAGCTGCTGTACCTGCTGCTTTTTTTGGAACTAGGTCTATAGCCTGAACCCCAATTAACATTACTGGTCCGTAGATAAAAAATCCAATAGCCCATAATGATATATTTTGCACCAAGTGGCTTGAATCTGGGCTCTTCCAATATACCAATACAGCGATTAATGTAAATGCCATATAAATAACGGTTACCGGAGCTCTTCTGCCTTTAAAAATTTTATCACTCATAATACCACAAAGCAATGTACCAGGTATAGCTGCTAATTCGTATCCTCCAGATGCCCATGCAGCTTCGCCTTTAGTATAATGTTTAATTTCTTGTAAAAAGGTTGGCGCCCAATTTATAATTCCATTCCTTACCAAATAAATAAATGCATTGGCTATGGCAATAAACCATAATAATCTATTATTTAAAACATATTGTAAAAATATCTCCTTTGCTGAAAATTCCTTTTCTTGCGTCGCCGCATTATAACTTTTTGGATAATCATTATTATATTCTTCAATAGGTGGCAAACCAACAGATTGTGGCGTATCTCTAACTAAAAACAAAGCTAGTAACGCAAAAAGAATGGCCACCAGACCAGGAAAATATAACATCCCATGATAACCTGCAAAAAGCTCGAAACCTAACACCGTTAACGGTCCAACTAAAAAACCACCAATATTATGAGCCAAATTCCAAACAGACATGGCAGTTCCTCTTTCTCTAATAGAAAACCAGTGCGCAACTACCCTACCACAAGCAGGCCAACCCATTCCTTGGAACCAACCGTTGATAAACATCAGAACAAACATGATTGTAATTGATGAGGTTGCAAATGGGATAACTCCCATAAAAATCATGGTGAAAGCAGATAAAACCAATCCAATTGATAAAAAATACCTTGCATTACTCCTGTCGGATATATTACCCATTAGAAACTTGCTAAAACCATAGGCAATAGATAGTGCTGATGCTGCTAAGCCTAGTTCTCCCTTACTAAAACCTAATTTTTGCAATTCTGGAATTGCAAAAGAGAAGTTTTTACGTACAAAATAGTAAGCTGCATATCCAAAAAATATGCCCACAAAAACTTTAATTCGCTCTTTGCTGTATATTGATTTTATTTTGTCTGATGACAACAAAGGTTGATGTGCCGCCGGTGGTGGAAAAAGTTTAAAACCCATGCAATAACTGGTTAGTTTGGTTAGTTGATATTATACTTTTGGATGATTTAGTTGGTTAGACCACATCCAAAAGCATTTTAAATAAATTAGTCTTAGAGTAAGTTAGGATAATCAGAGATAATCCCATCTACTTTTAAGGATTTTAATCTATTAATTTCTTCTGGTGTATTTGCGGTCCAAGGAATAACTTTTACGCCATCTGCATGTGCTTTTTTGATCAATTCAGCATCAACCATCGTATAAATTGGACTAAGAATAAATGGTTTATAACCTAAATCTTCCATATTTTCTTCGTAAGTTTTTTTATTTGCTACCAAAAATGACGTTCTAACTTTGGGATATTTTTGGTTGATAATCTGTATAGTTCTTTTATCAAAAGATTGAATAACCACGTATGGAGTGATTTGCTTTTGCTCAATCACATCCATCAATAACTTAACAAAAACTTCTGGTGTAGGATTAACAATATTATCGCCAGCTGGCTCACATTTAGTTTCAATATTATAAAAAAGCTGTTTTTTATTTTTCTGTTTGATGTCTTTTTGAACCGTATCAATTAAATCTGCCAATAAAGGAATATAAGTTTTATTTTTTTTTTGCTGAGGAAAGCCTTTGTTTATTTTAGTGCCAATATCAAATGCTTTCAATTGCTCATAGTCCATTTGAAAAATCGCATACTTTTTATTATCGCTAACAGGTATTTCTTTACCATCTGGTGTAAGCATAAAACCTGGACTTAAATAATCGTCATGCGTTACAACAACCTTTCCGTCCTTGGTAATATGAGTATCCATTTCTAAGGTGGTAATATTATCGAAGTTCATAGCATCTTGCATGGCAATTATGGTATTCTCGGGCATTAAACCTCTTCCACCTCTGTGTGCTTCTGCACTAAATACAGGAAATTTTACTTCCATTTTATTTTGTTTATAAGCTGATTGGCTACAAGCAGTAAATAAAGCTAAACTTAAAAAACTGAAAACTATATTTGATTTTTTCATACTATGATTCTGCTATAAATTTTTCGCCGAAACGATCGGTTACTACTACTTTAACTTTTTTAACTGAAGGTGCAAAATGAGCGATAAATAAATGATCTGTCATCCTTGGCTCTGGAAATGTTCTGCCTAATGGGAGTTTATCTCCTTTGTACAATTGTACAGAAAGCGGATCAAATCCCTTTTGTTGCTCCATCTCACCCATTCGTTTACCATCTAGAAAATACTCAACCTTCCAATTCGGATCGTGGTTCCAAACATTGGCAATTAATCTTTTTTGGTTGGTTAATTCATCAACATAAATACGAACTTGCTGTTTTCTGTCCAATCCAGTAGATTGGTAATACCATTTTAATTTTGTTCCATCTACCTCATAAACTCCATATCCGCTAGGTGTGCCATCTTCACACACTGGGCCAGTCCACCAAGCGCCGCAAACTGTACCATGATTATGCTCAAAAACATTGTTGGTTATCATGTTTCTGTTGTAATGCGTATGACCAGACATGATGTGTACATTTGTAAATCCTGAGACCACTTTAAAGAAATCATCTTTATTTTTAACACCACTATTAACTGGGATGTGCAAAGAAATAATTACCAAAGCATCTTTAGCGACATATTGTAAATCTTTTGCCATCCAATCAAGCTGTGCTTGAGAAACGAAGCCATCATAATCTCTCTCCGTTCCTAAATACCTAACATCATCTAGCACAACATAATGTGCCTTGCCTCTATTAAATGAATAATAGGTTGGTCCATAATGTTCTTGAAAAGTTTTGTCAGATGTTTCATCTCCACCCAACCTGTAATCCATATCATGATTACCCAAAGCTTGAAAAAATGGAATTCCCATTTTTGCTACCGCTTGATTGTAGTCGGCAAATAACTCATGGTTATCCCAAACGATATCGCCAACACAAATGCCATGAACAGGCACATTACCCAGTGATTTGATTATTTTTTGAGTATCTGGAACAGAGGTCGCCATCATTTTCTCTACATCCTTCTTATTCTTAACCTGAGGATCAGCCCAAATGATGAAGTTATGCTTATCGTCTTTTTGCTTTAAAGCTGTGAGGTCGAAATTTAGATTAGCCCCAGCGCTTAGATTTTCGTAATGTTTAGCTAAATAACTTTCTGTTTTAAACTCATAACCTGATGGCGTACTTAACCAAACAAATTTGGCCAAAGCATTTACCTCAATCGTATAATTACCAGCCTTATCTGTTTTTATTACGTTAAAACCATCAGAAATTACAACTCCTGCTAAACCTTTACCGCTGCTCGTTACCTTACCAGAAATTTTACGATCTGCATCAAATAAGGAAAATGGGTAAGACTTTAAACTAACAAATAATGTAGTTGCTAATAAACCTGATTTCTGTATAAAGGATCTTCTATTCATTTGTATTTACTAATAACCCAGAAGAACTAGTCCTTCTGGGTTTAATTATATTATTGTTCTAAACTAGTACCACCTTCAATTTCTGAAATAGTAGCTGTTGGCGCTACTGCAACATTTGTTAATGTTCTACCCACTGTCCATCTACCCTTAGAAGTATTGTAAATTCCTCCCAATTTGGCAAAACTAATTGCGGCTGGGAATGGAAATCTACCTGTATTAGACCCTTGGTTAAACATTGGTTGTTCAACCTGCGTTGTTGGATTTAGTGTATCATAATAGTCAGTATTCGTAATTCTATATCCGATTGGTGGTGGTCCTGCTGTAAACACAGATCCGTTACCAGCTGTTCCCCAGAATACCACATCTACCGGAACAGTGCTGGCTGTAATATTTGTAGTTTTAAATATTGCAATACCACCAGGGTTACCGCTGTTAGCTAATAAATTAGTAGATATTGCGCCAAAATCATCTCCAACTTCGGTATTGTAAGCAATATTTCTAATCCATTTAGCATTACTAATATCTGTAGAACCAGCACCATTTATTAATTTATTAGCACCACCAACATAAAAATACTCGCCCTTGTTTACTTTTCCAGCGGTAAGATTAAATTTATAAGTTCTTTGATTTCCTGTTGCCCAACCATCTACTGGGAAACCAATCGGAATATTAGAACCCGCATTGTTGGTAGTAACTACCGCAAATGGCGTAACAGCAAAATCTATATTTTCTGTGGCTAAAAACTGAATGTATTCGTGGTTTGCATCTGTTCCATTTGGATCTACTAAATAGCCTGTAATTAGTACTGAAGAGGTTTCTAAACTTTTAAGTGGCACAATATCAGTACTACTTCTAGGCCATACCTGATGGTTAATACCTGTTGCACCTGTAGATGCAAATAATATTCCCACTACATTTACACCTTCGGTCATTACTTGATTTGCAAAAGTAGCAGTAGCTTCTGTATGCAACGTAAGTTTACCAAAGCCATCATTTAATACTTTATTACCACTAAATATTTCTGCAGCAGTTGGTTTTGGTTCGAAAGTACCATTTGTAACTGTAACTAAAGTACCCTCATAATTTAATGGATTGGCATTGATTATATTTGATGGAACCGTTTGAGTTTTTTGCACTTTTCCAGCTGAGATTTTTGTTATAGCAGAAAGACCCAAACCACGTAGCCTCAAAGAACCAGCATCTTTAACTAAAGATGAGCCAGTTAATTTTACGACTACAGAATCTCCAGGCATAAAAGGAACTGTTGTACTATTACCCAACTCTATAATTAAGCCCCTTGTAATTCCTCTATCAGTGTTTTGGATAACCACTGTTCCTTTAGGTATATTTCCATTGGTAGCATCTGATATTACAATTCCACCTGTAGAGATGGCTCCGGCTAATTTATCGGCATCTAATTGTAAGTCAATACCCTTATAAGCATTTTTAACTACAAAAATTGCTGCGAATGGATTAACAGTACCTAAAGAATGATTTACGTCTTTTTTACACGAGTTAAATAATGTAAGTAAGAAAGTCGCGGTGCATATATATGTTATTATCTTTTTCATTATGCTATATTTTTATTGATGAGATGAGTTGATTTATAAACTATCAGATCTTGTTCGTGCTATTTATTCCACCACATTTTAGTATTCAAATCATCTGCGCCAAAAGAAGCAACTGCTGCTGCGTAGTTGGCTCCATTAAGAGATTGAACATAAACTGGATACCTTAATCTTGATGGCATTTTACCTCCATTCTCTACTCCTGCACCAATTGGCAAAACCGGATGACCCGTTCTTCTATATTCGAACCATTGCTGAAAATCTGTAAAGAACAAAGTGTAATACTTTTGAGCATGGATTTTTTCCATTTTATTAAACTCTGTATCTCCATCATTCCATGCTAATGCAGGATTAGTTAAATAATTTGTTGGAACTGCAACACCCCAAAGTGTGATTGCATTAGTAACACCATTTTCATAGTAAGTTCTTGCTGGATTAGCAATAAATCCTTTAACAGCTGCTTCAGCTAAGATAAATTGTACTTCAGGATAATTGATGATATTACCTAATAAGGGCTCGTTTTTGAGTGCAGGTTGGTAAGCAGATTCTCTAGCAGGAACTTGTCCTCTTGGATAGCCACTATCAATACCAGCATATGCTCCTTCTGATAAAGTAGACCATTTTGCTCTACGAGGATCTCCCCATATATTCAGATTATTTAAGAAGAATACTGATAATCCATTATCCCCATTAAAATCAAAATCTCTATAAGTATTAAATGGAGAAACAAATGGAGGAATTGTAGTATACCTTATAATTGCAGATTCATTATTATTTGCAATGATAGGATATTTGGAAGGCGTACCTACAATCTCACTTATTTTTGCTGTTGCATTAGATTCTGGTCTTGCAGATGCCCTTAGCAACAACCTTAAGTACAATGAATTTCCAAATTTTCTCCAAGCTGTAATGGTTGAAGAAGATGCAACTGCAACATCTGTTGTTAAACCAGATATAGCTTTACCATATAATGGCTCCACAGCTAATTGTTCTGCCGTTAAAGCCGTTGGTGCAGAAAGTAGAGTGTTAGCTTCCTCCAATTTTTTAAAGAAATCCAAATAGATACTTTGCTGTGTATCAAATTTAGGTTGAAAAACACCATCCTTCCCTTTATTCGCTTCAGAATAAGGCACATCACCAAATGTATCCGTAATATAAGATGAGGTCAATACATCTAATATTAAGCCCATAGCCATGTAAGTTTTATTATTTAACTCATTTGCTCTATTATACATGTCCCTAAAATTGGTAATTTGTAAATACCAGTTATTCCACATGTAATCAGATTCGCCAGGCCTAACAATATAACGATGAATTTCATCTCCATCGCTAACGGTAACATGAACTTGCATTAATTCGTTTGTTAAACGTAATGCTCTGGTATTGTTACGACTTACCACGTCCCAAATTGCAGGTGCCAATAATGCTTCTGGCCTAGCGGCAGAACTACCATTTGGATTGGTGTTTATTTCTTTAAAATCTTTGGTACAGGCGCCTAAAGACAGAATTGCAATTAGGCAGAGTACGCTATATTTTTTGATATTCATTTTCATGATCTTATAATTTCAATTAGATACCTATTGTCAAATTCAAACCAAATGTTCTGGTAGAAGGAAATTGTCCAGTCTCAAAACCCTGACTGATTTCCCCACCACCACCAATTGTACCAAACTCTGGATCGAAAACTGGCCATTTGGTAAAAATTAGCAAATCTCTACCATATAAACCTATGGTTGCTCTTTGCAAACCAATCTTTTTAGTGAAGTTTGGCGACAAGCTGTAATCTAACCTTGCCTCTCTGAATTTAATATAATTGGTACTAAATACATTCGCCTCAACATTATCTCTATTAAAGTGTGATTTATAATAGTTAGCAATATTTGGAGCAACTGTTGTATTCGGGCTGTAAGTACCATCACTGTTACGCACTACACCATCTCCAATTATACCATTATATCTACCAGGCAGTGTTTTAGTTAATTTACCTTCTTCGGCCAATACAGCATGTGTTAAAGAATAAGCAACACCACCAAACTGACCATCAAACAGCATATTTAACCTCAAACTTTTGTAGCTGAAATTAGCACCCATACTTGCTTTGTAGGGAGAGGTTGTATTACCTAATAATTTACTATTTAATCCTAGAGTTGCATAACCCCCACTATAAATTATTTTGCCATCAGGTGATCTATCATAACCCAAGCCATATAAATCTCCCATGCTACCACCTTCCCTAGCTTCAATTGTACCACGTGGACCAGTTGACATTACATAAGTGCTTATGCTATCATCTAATTTGATTACTTTATTTCGGTTGATAGAAAAGTTACCATAGATTTCCATATTAAATCCATTTTTAGTTACAAATGGTTTAGCACTTGCCTGAAGCTCCATACCCCTATTTTGGATCTCACCAGCATTTAAAATTACGGCACTCCATCCTGTAGCTCTATCTATTGGACTATTAATAATTTGATCGTAAGTATTATTCTGATATACTGAGAAGTCAATGTTTAACCTGCTTTTAAAAAACCTAACATCTAAGCCTAACTCTTTACTCACTGTTCTTAATGGTTTCAAATCTGGATTAGCGATTGTAGTTGGGTTGGCTAAACTACTAGGAAATAAAGATGAATTATAGATATAGGAGGTTTGATAAGGTGTTGTGGATCCACTACCAACTCCAGCTAACGACGCTCTTACTTTTAAAAATGATACAAAATCTGGTAGCTTTAATTTCTCATTTAATACCGCACTTACCGCTGCAGATGGATAGAAAAATGACACATTACTAGATAAATTAGCATTAGCCAATGTACTGGTCCAATCATTTCTAGCTGTAACGTCTAAGAATAAGAAATTATCATAACTTATTGTACCTAATGCATAAAAGCCATTTACTGCATATTCTCCTTTATATGGTAATGCAACTACTTGATTTTTAGAGTTTGCAAAAGTATAAATATTAGGGTATAACAACTGATCTGCCCTTAACTCATCTCTTTGATAGCGGTTCATCATATGATTACCTCCTAACGTTAATGAGTAATCAAACTTAGATAAGAACTTATCATTAAATCTTAGTAAGAAATCACTATTTACCTCTTGATTGTAAATATTTTGAGTTCTGAACATACCAGTAGCAAATTTATTGGTATTAAAAGGTCTTTGCTGAGATCTGGTTTCGTAAGATAAATCTACTGCCGTTCTAACCATTAAACTTAAGTTTTTTAAGAAATTATAAGTTGCACTTACGTTTCCTGTAACTTGGTTACGATTAGATTTATTTAACATCTCATTGGCAATTAGATAAGGATTATCTAATAAACTACTAAATGGTCTTGTTTGTCCGAACCCTTCTTGACTAGGTATCCAATATTCTTTAAACCAATCTAAGTTCATATTTGGAGTCATTCCTCTAATAAAATACATTATCGATTGATTGTTATAACCAGTTGATGGCAAGTTATCAGCATATTTATTAGTATAATTGATCTTACTTGCAATCTGTAATTTATCAGTTATTTTATTATTTAATGACAAAGCGATAGTATTTCTTGTATATCCCGTATTTGGAATAATCCATTTGTTTTGAAGATTAGTTACCGATAAACGTGCGGATGTTTTTTCATTCCCTCCATCAAGTGATATACTATTTATAAAAGTTTGAGCAGTCTCGAAAAAATCCTTTTTATTATCTGGATAAGCCACCCATGGTAAACGTGTAGCACTAGTAGTTCTGGTTAATGGATCGTATTGAAAATAAGATTGTCCATCAAACTTAGGACCCCATGCCGAACTAGTACTTCTTGTACTTGCGCCATCAGCTGTTGCTAAATAAGAATAGTACAAATCTTGACCCTGATCTCCTTGTCCATATTCATTTTGATAATCTGGCCAACGATTAATTGTTTCGAAAGATGAATTTGAATTTAAAGTAATACCAATTCCTTTTTGATTTAGCCTGCCCGATTTTGTAGTAATGATTACTGCGCCATTACCACCTCTAGAACCATACAAAGCTGTTGCCGCAGGGCCTTTTAATACTGAAACATTCTCAATGTCATCAGGATTGATATCTGCTAAACCATTTCCAAAATCTGCTGGTGAGTCTCCCGATAAATAGGCGCTGCTTCCAGAGCCAGTAGATCTTCCACTACTAGAACTGGTAATTACACCATCTACTACTATTAACGCCTCACTATTTCCTGTTAATGAGTTTTCACCACGCAATATAATTTTGTTTGTACCTGCAGGGCCACCACCAGATTTAACTAAGTTTAAACCTGCAACCTTACCTGTTAATGCATTTGTCCAGTTATTAGATATAGCTTCAGTAAGCTGATCTCCTTTTACAGTAGTAACCGAGTATCCTAAAGCTTTTTCTTCTCGTTTTATACCTAGAGCTGTTACTACAACTGCATCAAGCAAGTTGGTTTCGTCCTTCATTTTGATAGCAACATTGCTTTGAGTTTCGTTAAAAACCCTATTAATGCTTGTGAAACCAATCATCGTAAAGCTAACTTCAGTACCTTTAGGAATGTTTAAAGTGAAATCTCCATTTTCGCCTGTAACCCCTAGTACTTTCCTGGTTCTATCCATAAGCGTTACACCTGGCAAAGCTTGTCCATTCGCCTCTTCTATTACGGTTCCCTTGACAGTAATATCTGAAGTTTGAGCAAAACTATGCTGCGCTAAAGTAATTTGGATAAAAGAAATTAATAAAATTAATTTACAACAAAAAGCACTGTTGATCATACTTTTCTTTAAAGAAATCATTTTCTTGCTAGGCGGATAAAACTTATCATTATCAGCGTAACACATATGCCCGGGCACATCGATCTTTTGAGTAAATGTTTTGTTCATAATTATTATAATTCGGTTAGTTTTAAAGCAAATAATAAGGTTCGCTACCGAAAGCTGCAAAACTACTCTGCAAGCGTTAAGCTAATATTAACCAAATGTTAACACTAAGAAACCATTTCGTATTCCGATTTATTTAATTTTATGTTATTAAATATTTCGATATAAAAATATAAAAACAAATTGAAACTAATAGCTTTTTTTAAATCTTTGGAACTTGCTGTTTAATTTACCAACAGGAAAAAATCTAAACATTCATGAAACAAGGCGAAGAGTACAAAAAACTGAAGAAAACTAATGCGATAGCACAAAACCTCTGCAATGTAACTATTCAATTACACAGCTTTCGATCACATTAAAATTTAAAATAATGCGCAAAACAAAACCCAGAGTATTTCAAACGAAACAACTCTGGGCTATATTAATTTCAATTGGAGTTTAAACTAAATTAACAATGCATTTAAACAATTGTAACGGTTACCCCAAAACCTTCCAGATGATTAACTATCTGCTGAGAGATGCCTTTATCAGTTATAATATGATCAATATCTTCCAATCCACATATTTTGCCAAAACCTCTTTTACCAAACTTTGTAGAATCTGCCAACACGATGGTTTTTTGAGAAACACTAATCATCTTACGGTTCAAATGTGCCTCCATGGCATTTGTAGTAGTTAAACCATACTCTAAATCAATGCCATCTACCCCTAAAAATAAGGTATTGAAATAAAAGTCTTGCAAAACCTGTTCTGCATAGGTACCCATTACAGACGAAGAGCTTTTCCGCAAAATACCACCTAACTGAATAACTTCTATTCCAGGCTCTCTCATTAATTCTAGCGCAATGTTTAATGCGGAGGTTACAACAGTTAAATTTAAACCAGCAGGGATATTTTTAACAAAATATAACAATGTAGTTCCAGATGCAACTACAATAGAATCATTCTCTTTTAAAAGCTGCGCTGCAGCAACACCAATTTTATTCTTTTCGATAGATTGTATTTTTTCTTTCTCATTAACAGGACGATCAACAGCATATGGATTATTTACGGTTGCCCCACCATGAGTTCTGAACAACAAGTTTTTATCTTCCAATAACTTCAGATCTTTTCTGATCGTTACTGAAGAAACTTTCAACTCCTTACACAATTCTACAACATTGATATACTGATCTTTCTGTATACGGTTGATTATAAATTGGTGCCTCTCGGCTAAATTCATCATCATAAATATATTGGCTTGACTTGCAAATTAATTAAATAAAATAAAACAATTTCATTTGCAATAAAAAATATTTACAAATGATTTATATTATTTCGATAATGATTACTTATAATTGTTTATTGTTTCGTTTTATTATTTTTTATTTTGATGAATAGAATACACAATTATCAATTAGCAGACCAATCCAATTGGGATATCATCATTATTGGTGGTGGCGCTACTGGTTTGGGAACTGCGCTCGATGCTGCTAATAGAGGATTAAAAACACTGCTTTTAGAGCAATCAGATTTTGCTAAAGGAACATCAAGCAGAAGCACCAAATTAGTTCATGGTGGCGTAAGGTATTTAGCACAAGGTGATATTGGATTAGTAAAACATGCACTTAGAGAAAGGGGTTTATTAGAAAAAAATGCACCACACTTGGTTAATAAAGAAGAGTTTATAATTCCTTGTTACGATTGGTTTGCCGTTATTAAATACTTAACTGGATTAACTCTGTACGATTGGCTAGCGGGGAAATTTAGTTTTGGTAGTTCTAAGTATTTCACTAAAAAAGAAACACTTAATATAATGCCTGGTATTAAAGAAAAAGGACTTAAAGGCTCTATAAGATATTATGACGGTAAATTTGATGATGCCCGTTTAGCGATCAATATTGCTCAAACCGCTGTTGAACAGGGCGCAACCTTAATTAACTACATGAAGGTTGTGAACTTGCTTAAAAATGTTAATGATATTATAGGTATTGAGGCTGAAGACAGCATCACAAAGCAAAAATTTAAACTCAATTCGAAAGTTGTGATCAATGCTACAGGTGTATTTGTAGATGACATATTACAGATGAACAATCCAAATGCAAAAAAAATGGTTCGCCCTAGTCAAGGAGTTCATATTGTATTAAAAAAAGAATTTCTGAATAGCGAATCAGCATTAATGATTCCTAAAACAGCTGATGGAAGGGTCTTATTTGCTGTACCTTGGCATCAACATTTATTAGTTGGCACAACCGATACCCCATTAAATGAGCATAGTTTAGAACCCAGGGCTTTGAAAGAAGAAACAGATTTTATCTTAAATACAGCGGGTTCTTATTTCAATCAGAAACCAACAGAAAAAGATATTTTAAGTGTATTCTCTGGATTGCGCCCTCTTGCTGCCCCAACTGATGCAAATAGCAATAGCACTAAAGAAATAAGCAGAGATCACAAATTAATTGTTTCCGCCAAAGGACTAATTACCATAACAGGAGGTAAATGGACTACCTATCGTCGTATGGCAGAAGAAACGATTGATCTGGCCATTAAACACAGCAATATGGAACCCAAAATTTGTGGTACTAAGAATCTAAAAATTCATGGTGCTACTGCTATTAATCATTCTGATAGTTATTTAAATATATATGGTTCCGACCGCATACTTATAGAAAATTTACAAAACCAAAAAGCAGAACTCAAGCAAAAGTTACATCCAGACTTTCCGTATACCTTAGCAGAGGTAGTATGGTGTGTAAAAAACGAAATGGCTGAAACCATTGAAGATATTTTAAGCAGAAGACTAAGAATTTTATTTATAGATGCCCAGGCAGCAATTGAAATGGCTCCTAAAGTTGCCCATATATTAGCCACAGAATTGGGAGAAACTGAATCTTGGGAACAAGACCAGATAGAAATATTTAATACATTAGCATTAGGATATATTTATCAAGTTCAGAAAAACGATAAAGAACCAATTCTAGCTAATTAATATAAACTAACCAAATATAAACTTATGAGCAAATATATTTTATCTCTCGATCAGGGAACTACGAGTTCGAGGGCAATAGTTTTTAGCCATAGCGGCGAAATTGTTGCCATTGCCCAAAAGGAATTCACTCAAATTTACCCAAATGCAGGCTGGGTAGAGCATAACCCATTAGAAATTTGGTCAACACAATTATCTGTTGCTGCAGAAGTTATTGTAAAAGCAGGCTTAAAAGCTTCTGATATCAACGCAATAGGCATTACTAACCAAAGAGAAACAACTATAGTTTGGGATAAAGAAACTGGAAAACCAATTTATAATGCTATAGTTTGGCAAGATAGGCGAACATCCAACTATTGTGATGACATAAAAAAACAAGGTCTATCTCAAAAAATACAAGATAAAACAGGGCTAATCATCGACTCTTATTTTTCTGCCACCAAAGCAAAATGGATTTTAGAAAATGTAGAAGGCGCAAAAGAAAAAGCTGATGCTGGAAAATTAGCTTTCGGCACAGTTGATAGTTGGCTAATATGGAATTTAACCGGCGGCATTACCCATGTTACAGATGTAAGTAATGCCTCTCGTACTATGATGTACAACATTCATAAACTAGAATGGGATAAAGAATTACTTTCACTTTTTGGAATTCCAAAATCTATGTTGCCTGAAGTAAAATCATCAAGCGAAGTATACGGAGAAACTGCAGGTAATATTTTAGCTGCAAAAATACAAATTGCTGGCATTGCAGGCGATCAGCAGTCTGCCCTATTTGGGCAAATGTGTACCAAAGTTGGCATGGTAAAAAACACCTATGGCACAGGCTGTTTTATGCTGATGAATATTGGAAAAACACCAAAAATATCCGCTAATAATTTATTGACAACCATTGCTTGGCAAATTAATGGAGAAGTAAATTATGCGCTTGAAGGAAGTATATTTATTGGAGGTGCAGTTGTACAATGGCTTAGGGATGAGTTAGGTATGATATCGAAATCTGCAGATGTAGAAACCTTAGCGAGTAAAGTACCAGACACACAAGGAGTTTACATTGTACCGGCATTTGCTGGCTTAGGTGCTCCACATTGGGATCAACATGCTCGTGGCACAATTACTGGCTTAACGAGAGGCACCAATAAATCGCATATTGCTAGAGCTGCATTAGAAAGTATAGCCTACCAAACAATGGATGTATTAAAAGCGATGGAAGCTGATGCTGGTGTTGGCATAGCAGAACTTAGAATTGATGGCGGTGCAACAGCGAATAATTTATTGATGCAATTCCAAGCAGATTTATTGAACTGCAAAGTGATTAGACCAGAAGTTACCGAAGTAACAGCTATAGGTGCAGCATACTTAGCAGGCTTAGCAACTGGCTTTTGGGAAAATATTGATGAGATAAGATCGCAATGGAAAATAAATAAAACTTTTACAGCTAAAGAAGGGGTTGATAATAGCGAGAGGGTAAAAGGATGGAATAGAGCAATTAAAGCTGCTAGAGTAAGCGCAGAAGATTAATTAGTTTGCAAGCTAAGTTCAACAATTTATCAGTTCAAACAATTAACCAAATATAAAATGAATGTATATTTAGCAGAATTTATCGGCACAGCCTTAATGATTTTACTAGGTAATGGTGTGGTAGCTAATGTAGTTTTAAAAGGCACAAAAGGAAACGGCAGCGGCTGGATTGTAATTACCACTGCATGGGCCTTGGCTGTTTTTGTAGGTGTTGTAGTGGCTGGTCCGCATAGTGGCGCACATTTAAACCCAATAGTTACGCTAGGATTGGCAATAGGAAAAGGTTTTGATTGGGCGCTTTTACCTGGCTATGTGGCTGCTCAAATTGCTGGCGCAATGTCAGGCTCATTTTTAGTTTGGTTAATGTATAAAGATTATTTTGATGTTACCGATGATCCAGGGCTAAAGGCTGCTCCTTTTGCAACTGCCCCAGCAATTAGGAACTATAGTTCAAATCTGCTTTCTGAAATCATTGGAACTTTTGTGTTGATTTTTGTAATATTTTATTTTACTGATGCCAGCATGGGAACTAAAGAAGAAACCACTCCAATTGGTTTGGGCTCTTTAGGCGCAATTCCTGTAGCCTTTTTAGTTTGGGTAATCGGTTTAGCTTTAGGCGGAACAACAGGCTATGCTATTAACCCAGCTCGCGATCTTGGCCCTAGAATTATACATGCCATGATACCAATGAAAGGAAAGGGCAGCAGCGATTGGGCCTATGCTTGGGTACCAATTTTAGGCCCGATAATAGGCTCTACATTAGCGGCAATAGCTTATTTGGCATTCACAAAGTAGTTTATTTCTTGTTATTAGAAAAGCAGTTCCTGAATTTCATTTCAAAATCTAGCCCAACTTTATGTTATAGTCCCATCAAGTTAAAAGAGCAAAATCCCTGCAACAAACAAAGTTTTGGGATACAGAAAGAAAATAGCATATTTAGGTACAATTAGGCTAAATGTCATTTCTTCAAAACCACCCATTTGCTGTCGAAGCTCATTTTAAAAGCACAATAGTGCTAACATATGCTTTACCAAAAGCGCAATTGGAAAGTTTACTTCCAGCCTGTTTAACTCTACACACCCATAAAGATAAATGGGCATTTGTCGCAGTTGCATTAGTACAAACAGAAAATTTGCGACCAAAAGGGTTTCCAAAATTTATGGGTAATGATTTCTTTTTGGCTGGTTACAGAATTTTCGTTCGTTACACCACTAACTACGGTAAAAGATTAAGAGGTTTATATATCCTTAAATCAGAAACTGATCAAAATAAAATGGCTTTATTTGGCAATATCTTTACGCATTATAACTATTCAGCTATCGATATTAAGCTTTCACAAACTGATGATCTTATAAATATCTACTCAGAAAAATCAGGTTTGGATATTAGTCTAAGAAAGAACGAAAATGCAGACCTACCAAATGGGAGCATTTTTGAAGACTGGAAAACTGCAAGGAGATTTGCTGGTCCACTCCCATTTACTTTCACCTACAATAAGTTTAAAAATAAAGTAGCCATCATTGAAGGCGTTCGACAGAACTGGATACCAAAAGCCATTGAAGTTTTAAAAGCGGAGATTGGATTTATGAAACAAACAAAGTTTAAAGGTGCAATTTTAGCAAATGCTTTTATCAACGAGAATATTCCCTATTATTGGAAAAAAGGCAGAACAGAAATATGGAAAGGAGTTTAAGAAACCATTTCAGGGCGTACTAAACATCATTAGATTTAACTGGCATTTTTATGTTGTAGCACTACTGCTGATTACTCTTCTGTTAGTTTTTACATTTCTAAAACCTTCAGTTTATAATTTATACCTCTATTTATTTATTGCTGCAGCAATTCTAGGAACTTCATTATCACTTTTAGCATCTTATTACATATACGATATCTCTAATCTATATAGTTTAAAATGGCTGGATGATTTAAAAATACAAAAAAATGCTTTTATTTTAAATATAAATGCTGGTTTTGATGAAACAAGTACGCTTTTAAAAAGCAAATATCCTGATGCGAAACTAAAGGCTTTAGATTTCTACAACCCATTTAAACATACTGAAGTTTCTATCGAACGAGCACGGAAAGCCTACCCTGCTTTTCCAGGGACAGAACTTATTGACACCGCTAAGATTAACTTAGCGCTTAACAATGTAGATTGTATATTCTTAATTCTCGCTGCTCACGAAATTAGAGACAAAAAAGAGCAGATCACATTTTTTGAACAATTAAAATCAACCTTAAAAATTGAAGGGAAAATTGTGGTAGTAGAACACAATAGAGATTTTTATAACTTCTTAGTATACAACTTTGGATGTTTCCACTTCTTTAGTCCAAAAAGATGGACAACTGTTTTTAAGGATGCAGGATTAAAGTTAACTCAGACAAAAAAGATTACCCCTTTTATAAATGTTTATTATTTAAATTAATTAGATTATTTAACGCACTCTTAACAAAAGGAGATTATTATTCCGGCTTTAAATGAATCTCCAAATGGAAATAAATTCATCTAATGAGATTTTTCGCAAGCTCAGAATGACAATTTATATGGAAATACACCTAAAAATTATTGGTTTTATTTTAATTGTTTTGGCATTTGTTCATATCATTTTCCCAAGATATTTTGCTTGGAAAGAGCAGCTAAAATCCCTAACGCTAATTAATAAACAGATGATGTACGTACATACATTTTTCATTGCAGTAACTACATTGTTAATTGGTGTTTTATGTGCTTTATGTGCTAAAGATTTGGTTACAACATTTTTTGGACAGAAAATAGCTTTTGGTTTAGCACTGTTTTGGGTGATGAGGTTATTCTTTCAGTTTTTTGTTTATTCAAAAGAACTTTGGAGAGGTAAAATATTTGAAACCTGCGTGCATATTATCTTTTCTATTATTTGGTTGTATATAAGCATTGTTTTTAGCCTTGTGGCTTTGAATACCAGTTTTCAACTTTATTAGAATAAGAAAATTTAATAATAATTGTTTGGGCGTGTTAACACGCTGTCCACTATATCTTTTTGGTAGAAACAGCCAAAAAGGATGTCGCTTCCATCGTTAACGCTAGCATTTCTCAAAAAAATATTTCTTTTATTTTAACTATAATTTATTCTTCTTAATATAGTTTTTAGTTGCTTACACAACCTTAAGTTTTCTAAACTGGATTTTAGCGGCATCTCCCGATTCTTCATCGGGAATATAGCGTAAAGCCAGACTAACATTAATAAATGTATTGAAATCGCTTTTCCAAAAATTAACAGAAAGATTTCTCTCCTGAGAAGGTCGGGATCGAAATGACGAATTGAAAAGACATAAAAAAAGGGGAAACTTGCGCTTCCCCTTTTCTTTTGTATAGTATTTCTTATTTTACTGCATCAATGATTGCTTTGAAAGCATCTTTATGGTTCATTGCTAAGTCAGCTAATACTTTACGGTTTAAACCGATGTTTTTAGCTGCCAATTTACCAATTAATTGAGAGTAAGATACACCGTGTTCACGTGCTCCAGCGTTGATACGTTGGATCCACAATCCGCGGAATTCTCTTTTCTTAACTTTACGGTCACGGTAAGCATATTGCAAACCTTTTTCTACCGTATTTTTAGCAATGGTGAATACCTTGCTTCTTGATCCCCAATAGCCTTTGGCCATATTTAGGACTTTTTTTCTTCTGCGTCTAGCAGCTACTGCGTTTACCGAACGTGGCATAATGTGTTGTTTTTGATAAGCGGTGTTGCGTTAGCAATCTTAGTTACCGAGTACCTGGTTAAAAAATTAGTTATTTACCGATTGCAAGCATACGTTTAACGTTGCCCATATCAGCATCACTTACCAGACTTGTCTGGCCTAAGTTACGCTTACGTTTAGTACTCATTTTTGTTAAAATGTGACTTTTGTATGCGTTCTTTCTTTTGATTTTCCCTGTTCCAGTAAGCGAGAAACGCTTTTTAGCACTGGAATTGGTTTTCATTTTTGGCATAACCTTGTTTTAATTTATATATGTATTACTTCTTTGCTACTTTAGGCGCTAGTGTTAAAAACATACGCTTTCCTTCTAATTTAGGTAGTAATTCTACTTTACCTATATCTTCTAATGCTTGAGCAAACTTCAACAATAAGATTTCACCTTGTTCTTTGTAAACAATAGCTCTACCTTTAAAGTGCACGTAAGCTCTCACTTTTTCGCCGTTTTCTAAAAAGCTAACTGCGTGTTTTAATTTAAATTGAAAATCGTGGTCGTTGGTATTAGGACCAAAACGAATTTCTTTAATTACAGTTTGTTTAGCATTTGCCTTAATCTCTTTTTGCTTTTTCTTTTGTTCATAAACAAATTTGCTATAATCGATAATGCGGCAAACAGGTGGAACTGCATTTGGTGAGATCTCAACTAAGTCTAGTTCTAACTCATCAGCAAGTGCCAAAGCTTTTGCCAAAGGGTAAATTCCTGGCTCAACATTATCTCCAGCCAACCTCACCTCCTGAGCTCTGATGTACTGATTAATATTATGTTCTGCTTCTTTCTTCTTAAAAGGAGGACGTGGTCCCCTATTAAATCCTGGTCTTCCTAATGCCAAATGTAAATCCTATTTAAACTGTTATTTCTTTAATTATTAATGCGCTAAACTCTGCTAAAGTCATAGAACCTAAGTCTCCTTCGCCATGTTTACGAACTGAAACTTTGTGTTCTTCCATCTCCTTTTCGCCTATTATCAGCATATAAGGCAACTTTTTAACCTCAGCATCTCTGATTTTTCTTCCAATCTTCTCATCACGAAAGTCTATCAGACCGCGAATATCGGAATTATTTAGTTCATCTGAAACTTTTTTTGCATATTCTTCATATTTCTCAGAGATTGGAAGAATAATGTATTGCTCTGGTGACAACCATAAAGGGAAATTACCTGCGCAATGTTCAATTAAAACTGCTACAAAACGTTCTAATGAGCCGAACGGTGCACGATGAATCATAACTGGACGATGTTTTAAATTATCGCTACCAGTATATTCTAATTCGAAACGCTCTGGTAAATTGTAATCTACTTGAATAGTTCCTAACTGCCACTTTCTACCCAATGCATCCTTAACCATAAAATCCAGTTTTGGGCCATAAAAGGCAGCTTCACCAAGTTCCACTACAGTTGGCAAGTTCATCTCTGCTGCAGCTTCGATAATTGCAGTTTCGGCAAGTGCCCAATTCTCATCAGAACCAATATATTTAGCCTTATTTTCTGGGTCGCGAAGCGAAACTTGAGCAATATAATTTTCAAATCCTAAAGATTTGAAAACATACAATACCAAATCAATTACTTTTTTAAATTCTTCTTTAACTTGATCTGGGCGACAGAATAAATGCGCATCATCCTGAGTAAAACCACGTACACGAGTTAAACCATGTAACTCGCCGCTTTGTTCATAACGATAAACTGTACCAAATTCTGCAAAACGAACTGGTAAATCTTTATAAGAACGAGGTTTAAACTTATACATTTCACAGTGGTGAGGGCAGTTCATTGGCTTCAAGAAAAACTCCTCTCCTTCTTGCGGAGTTTTTATTGGCTGAAAACTATCTTTACCATATTTATCATAGTGACCAGAAGTTACATATAAATTTTTGTGACCAATATGAGGTGTAATTACTTGTTCGTAACCAGATTTAACTTGTGCTTTAGTTAAAAATTGCACCAAACGCTCACGCAAAGCCGTCCCTTTTGGCAACCACATTGGTAAACCAGCGCCAACTTTTTCTGAGAACATAAATAGCTCTAACTCCTTACCTAACTTACGGTGATCGCGTTTTTTAGCCTCTTCTATCATTAACAGGTATTCTGTTAATTCGCTAGCTTTTGGAAAAGTTACGCCGTAAATACGAGTTAATTGTTTTTTGGTTTCATCTCCACGCCAATAAGCACCAGCAACATTCATCAATTTTATGGCTTTTATAAAACCAGTATTTGGAATATGTGGACCACGGCATAAATCTGTAAACTCACCTTGGGTGTAAAAAGTGATTTTACCATCGTCTAAACCTTCCAAAAGATCCAGTTTGTATTCATCACCTTTTTCGGTAAAATATTTTATTGCATCAGCTTTGCTTACGCTTTCTCTAGCAAAAACTTCTTTTTGTTTAGCTAATTCGAGCATTTTGGTTTCGATAGCTTTAAAATCATCCGAAGAAAATTCTCTATCGCCAAAATCTACATCGTAATAAAAACCGGTTTCTATGGCAGGGCCAATACCAAACTTTGTTCCCGGATAAAGTGCTTCTAAAGCCTCTGCCATTAAGTGGGCAGATGAGTGCCAGAAGGTAGCTTTACCAGCTGTATCATTCCATGTTAATAGTTTAACCGATGAATCTGTCTCAATTCCACGAGAAGAATCCCAGATTTCTCCGTTAACTTCTGCTGCTAAGACGTTTCTTGCTAAGCCTTCTGATATTGATAAGGCAATTTGGTGGGCAGATGTGCCCTTTTCGTACTGACGAGTAGAACCGTCAGGTAAAGTAATGTTAATCATCTACAACTATGATTTAAAAATTAATGAAATTATTTAACTAAATCACCTACTACGTGATTTTTGAAATGCAAAGATAGAATTTAAGCTCGTGTATAAAATAAATTTCATAAAAAAAGTCCCGATTTTTGGTCGGGACTTTGAAATATTATTTAGAAAGTATTAGTTAATTACTGTACTTCTAGGTTGTCCACCTTGTCTGTTACCACCACCACTAAATCTTTTCATCATAGCTTCCATTTTAGCTTTGTATTCATCAGCTGTAATTGGCAATGCTTTTTTAGGAGCAGTTACATCTTTTGTAGATACACCTCTGTATTCGATGCTTTTAGCCATTGTACTGTTACCTTTATTTTCAATTGCTAATACTGTTCCTTCGGTCCATAAATTAGGATTTGGAGAAAAGTTGAAACCTAGCTCAGTAGTATACCAAAGTGCAGTTTCATCAACAATATCTTTATCCATATCTAATATTTTAGCTTTACGAATTGATTTCACAATTACTTTATTACAGTTAAAGCCTAATATTTTTTTAGTTTCATCAGATTTAACTACTTCCATTGTTGGTGGGCCTGGCAAAAACTGAACTGCACTATTAGAAGCTGGAGTAGCTGCATTATTACCACCTGGTCTTTGTCCACCCATGTTAAAGTTAGCTGGCAAATTAGAAGCAACTGTTAATTTACTTGACATTGCATACGTCGTATCACTTACATCAAAAACTTCCAGTAACTTTTGATCTGCAAAAGTGTAATAATACTCTCTCGCACCACCAGCGCCCCCAAAACGCATCATCATACGGCCCATACCGCCACCGCCACCGCCGCCATTGCTATCTTCAGTTTCTTCAACTGGCATATAACTAGCGTTAGTAGCGGTAAATAATAATTCGAAGTTAGATTTCATTGCTTTAGGCATACGAGCTCTCATCTCGTCGCTTAATTGAACACCATTTGCAGATGCTAATGCAGCTGGGTCCATGGTAGTTTCAAATTGGATTGCTCCAGATTTTTTTTGCCCTTGTGCTGCTATTGTTAAGGTTAATAAGCCTATTACAGCTACGAATATTTTTTTCATTAAATTGATATTTGTTTTGACGCTACAAATTTATTGTAGTTTTTAGATTTAAAATGTTAAAAAAGGTTAATTTATTTGTTTATAACCATTCTTTTACAATACCCCTAAGAGGTTTAGATAGTTACTATTTTTAGACTATGCTATTTAGCTAAAGTTTAAAAGCAAAAATTTTATCGTGCTCTTTACATTTACTAATGAATAGAAATTAATAATCTAGCCAACCATTTGCCAACACATCGGCAATATGCATTGTTTTAATTGGGATATTATTCTTTTTAATATAACCTTCTAAATGCATCAAGCATGATAAATCTGTAGATATAATATATTCTGCTTCCATTTCTAATGCATTATTAACTTTTTGTTCGGCCATTGCTGATGAAATGGCATCAAATTTAACAGCGAATGTGCCGCCAAAACCACAACACATATCGGTATCTTTCATCTCAACCATTTCCAAACCATGTACTTTGGAAAGTAATTGACGAGGTTCTTCCTTAATTTTGCATTCTCGAAGACCACTACATGAATCATGATAAACAGCTTTACCATCTAACTCTGCTCCGAAATAATCTCTTTTTAAAACATTAATTAAAAAATCAGATAGTTCGAAAATGTTTGTCTGTAAACTTCTGCACTTGTTATGCACAATTGTGTTGGTAAACAAATCGTTAAAGCCATTTTTAACCATACCAACGCAAGAGGCTGATGGGGCTACAATATAATCACTTTCAGAAAAATCATTTAAAAACTTATTGCCAATTTCTTTGGCTTGCTCCCAATAACCAGCATTATATGCAGGCTGTCCGCAACAGGTTTGTTTTGAGTTATAGTTAACCTCACAGCCAGCCTTTTCTAGTACTTTGATGGTATTAAATGCGGTTTCTGGATATAACTGATCAACAAAACAAGGAACAAATAACTCTATCTTCATTTATGGCTATTAAATTTTTGAGTGCCTTATTGTACAACTACAGATTTTGGCTCTACTTTTTTTAAGAACAGCAAAAATACTAAACCTAAAACGAAAAACATGGCTAAAGCAATAACAGAATTACGCATACTACCTGTATATTCTTCAATATAGCCAAAACTAAACATTCCAAATATCAGTGCAACCTTCTCTGTTACATCATAAAAACTAAAAAATGAGGTATGATCTGGGCTTTCTTGAGGCAAAAATTTAGAATAGGTAGAACGGGATAAGGATTGAATTCCTCCCATTATTAAACCGATAACTGCAGCTAATGCATAAAATTGATACTCTGTATGGATAAAATAAGCCGCAATGCAAGAGCCAATCCATATGATAACAACTCCAATTAATACATTCACATTACCATATTTTTTTGATGATAAATAAGACATCAGCATTGCGCCTGGAATTGCCACCAATTGTAAAATTAAAATTGTTGCAATTAGTTTCTCTGTTGGCAAATGCAATTCTTTTTCTCCAAAAATGGTTGCTATCAACATCACTGTTTGCACGCCCATGGAGTAAAAGAAAAATGCAAACAAAAAGCGTTTTAGGTAAACCATTTGTTTTACCTGATGCCAAACTTTATTTAATTCGTTAAATCCATTAGTAAAAACGTTTTTCTCTGTTTTAAAATTCGGACTTCCCTTTGGGAGATTTCTAAATGGAATTTGCGCAAAAATAATCCACCAGATACCTACCATAAAAAATGATAGCCTAGCCGGAATGGAATCATCTGTTATACCAAACCAGCCTGGTTTAAAGACAAAAACAAAACAGATAATTTGTAGAATAATGCTTCCGATGTAGCCATAAGTAAAACCTTTAGCACTTACTTTATCTTGCTGATCTACAGAAGCTATCTCTGGTAAGTAGGAGTTATAAAAAACCAAACTTCCCCAAAAACCAATGGCAGCTACCACACATAAAATTACACCTAATTCTAAAGTTTCAAACTTAAAAAAATACAATCCACAGCAAGCTAAAGATCCGATGTAAGTAAACATTTGCATGAAGATCTTTTTATTGCCTCGAGTATCAGCAATAGAAGATAGTATTGGAGATAGAAATGCAATTACCAAAAATGCAAATGCCATGGCATAACTATACAATGCAGAGTTTACAAACCTTCTACCAAAAAAAGTTACATAATCAATAGTTTCAGGATTTTTATCCGAAGTGATAATTGTGTAGTAAGCTGGAAATATAGTTGAGGTAATTACCAAGTTGTAAGCCGAATTTGCCCAATCGAAAAAGGCCCAAGAGCGAATAACTTTTTTGTCGTTTTTTTGCTGCATAATTTTACGAGAGACTAAAAGTAGATAAAATATTGTTTAGTTGTTTGGAATTTTCTCTCATCTCAAATCTTATCACTCAAATCTCCCTACAAATAGTATTTTTTTCCATCTGTTTTAATTTTACCTGCATCCAATAATTCTCTAATTCTATCAATTTTTTCAGCTTCTGACCCTATACCAATTTTATTTACCAAATCGTCTAAACTATAATGTTGACTTTGTAAAACAGTAGCAATTTCAAAATCTATTCTGTCTTTTAGCTGAAATTGATCTTCCAATTTTCTTTCCGCTAAGCAGATATCGCAAAAACCACATTTATCTGCATTGGTTTCTCCAAAATAATGAAGTAATTGTTTGCTCCTGCAGGTTGGCGTAGAGGCATAGGCTAAAACTGCTTTAATCTGATCAATTTGGATTTGCTGCCTGAGTTGAATGTACTTAGCATCGATATCTAAATGTGTAATATCTCTTCTAGGTAACACAAATTGTAATTGGGGCTGGTCTGTTTGTGGAATGTAAGACAATACCTGCAATTGCTGCAAACGGTTTAAATGTGTAATCACATCCTGATAGGAAATCCTTAATCTATTGGAAAGATCAGCTTCCTTGATTTTCACATATGCATCAAAAGCGCCACCATAGCTACGTTGTATAGTTTTTATAAGAGAATCGTAAGTTGAATTTTCTATTTGGAAACGATAAACATCTTCGTGGCTTGCGGTGAACATAATTCTTGATTGTAAGAATATATTTTCTGATAAGGTTACATAACCGTCTCTTTCTAAAAATTTTAATGAAGCTAATGTTTTGATAACCCCTAAACTAAACTTCTTACAGAAATCTGCGATATCAAATTCGAAACTTAAGCCTTCTCCTGCTCCATACGCCAACTGAAAATAACTTCCCAAATGGTGATATGTTTTTTTGATTTCATCAATTGTTGGAAAGCTATCGGCATATTTGGCATTTAGAATCAATTGATCTGACTGATTGGCCAACAATACAGCAAAGGCTCGATTTTCATCTCTACCTGCCCTACCAGCTTCTTGATAGTAGGCTTCTAAACTATCTGGTAAATCTAAATGCACTACAAAACGCACATTCGGTTTATCAATACCCATCCCGAAAGCATTGGTAGCTACCATTATCCTGATAATATCTTTTTTCCAATCTTCTTGTTTTTTGAAACGAAGATCTTTTTCTATTCCAGCGTGATAAAAATCTGCTGCGATGCCATTTCGCTGTAAAAAGTGTGCAATTTCTGCAGTTTCCCTTCGATTACGTACATACACCAATCCACATCCTTTTACATTTTTAACTATTTCTATGAGTTTTCTGTGTTTATCTTCCAGATCTGAAACAACGTAGCTTAAATTTCTTCTTGCAAAACTCTTTACAAAAACCTGAGCATCTTTCATCTCTAGTTTTTCAATAATGTCTTGTTTTACAAATGCGGTAGCCGTTGCAGTTAAAGCCAAAATTGGTTTATTTGGAAGAATCGCTCGTAATTCCTTAACTTTTAAATAAGGAGGCCGAAAATCATATCCCCATTGCGAAATACAATGTGCTTCATCAATTGCGATTAAGTTTACATTCATATAGGCAATGCGATCTCTTACCTTTTGGGCTAATAATCTTTCGGGCGATAGATATAAAAATTTAATATTACCATATATGCAATTATCTAAAAGAATATCGATTTCTCTCTTTCCCATTCCTGCATAAATTGCGATAGCCTCAATTCCCCTAGCTTTTAGGTTCTCTACCTGATCTTTCATTAAAGCAATTAATGGAGAAACGACTATGCAAATGCCATCCATAACCATGGCTGGTACTTGAAAGCAGATTGATTTTCCTCCGCCAGTTGGCAATAGTGCAAGTGTATCTTTGCCACTTAAAACAGATTGAACAATTTCATCCTGTAGTGGACGGAAGTTGTCAAATCCCCAGTATTTCTTTAAAATCTCTGCTGCTGTCATAAAAAGGTAGCATCAAAACTAATAAAAACGAACTGATATTATTAAATTGCGAGCTAATTATAATAGCAAGAGTAAAAATGAGAAGATTTCCCCTATTCGTTAGCTGTTTATTTACGGTTATTTCTGTAGCTGCACAAACACCAAAAGAAACCACAAAGTGGGATGTAGAAAAATATAAAGGACAAACAAAAACCTTTACTATAAATACCAACGAAGGTACTTGGATGAACTTAGATGTGAGCCCCGATGGACAAGAAATTGTTTTTGATTTATTGGGCGATATTTATAAAATGTCTATAAATGGTGGGCCAGCTAAATTATTAAGTGGCGATATTGCTTTTGATGTTCAGCCACGTTTTAGTCCGAATGGAAAATACATTTCTTATACCAGCGATAAAAGTGGTGGCGATAATATTTGGATCATGGATCGTGAAGGTGGAAATAAAAAACAGATTACTAAAGAAACTTTCCGCTTGCTAAATAATGCGACATGGATGCCAAATAGCGATTATTTAATTGCTCGTAAACACTTTACAGGTTCGCGTTCTTTAGGAGCTGGAGAAATGTGGATGTACAGTATTTATGGTGGCGATGGTGTGCAATTAACAAAGAGAAAAAACGATCAGCAAGATGCGGGAGAGCCAAATGTATCACCTGATGGTAAGTTTTTATATTTTAGTGAAGATGTATCACCAGGGCCGAATTTCGAATATAGCAAGGATCCAAATGGATTAATTTATGCGATTAGACAATTGGATTTTGCAACGGGAAAATTATCAAACCTAATTGCAGAGCAAGGTGGTTCTGCTCGTCCACAAATATCGCCTGATGGCAAATTTATGGCATATGTTAAACGTGTTCGTTTAAAATCGGCATTATACATCCAAAACATTAAAACTGGAGAGCAATGGCCACTATATGAAGATTTAACGCATGACCAGCAAGAAACTTGGGCTGTTTTTGGAGTATATCCAAACTTTGCCTGGACACCAGATTCTAAAAAAATCATTTTTTACGCCAAAGGAAAAATAAAATCAATTGATTTAAGCAACCAATATGTAACCGATATTCCGTTTGAAGTAAATAGTCAGCAAACTGTTCAACAGGCTTTACATTTTGAGCATCAAGTATTCAATCCAGAATTTACTGTAAAAATGGTTAGACAGCTTTCCACCTCACCGGATGGCAAAATGGTGGTATTTAATGCTGCAGGTTATTTATACAAAAAAGAGTTACCAAATGGTTTACCAGAAAGGCTAACAAACGGCATCGACTTCGAGTTTGAGCCAGAATTTAGCAATGATGGTAAGTTTGTAATCTACACTACTTGGAGCGATGAATTTAAGGGCGCTGTTAAAAGAACTGATTTGAAATCTGGTAAAACCATCTCTTTAACTGATGAGAAAGGATATTATTATTCTCCATCTTATTCCAATAAAGGCGATAAAATTGTTTTCAGAAAAGGTGTTGGAAATGAAACTTTGGGTTTAACCTATGGTAAAAACACAGGCATTTTTATAATGCCAGCAAATGGCGGTAGTAAAACTTTAATTAGTGAAAGCGGAATAAAACCAATTTTTAATACTGATGATACGCGTATTTATTTCCAAGGTTACGAAGCTGGAAAAAAAGCTTTTAAAAGTATGGATCTGAATGGTGGAAACGAGCGTACCCACTATACTTCGCAATATGCAAATCAGTTTACTCCTAGTCCGGATGGGAAATGGATTGCCTTTACAGAACTATTTAATGCTTACATCACGCCGATGGTTACTACAGGAATTCCAATGGATTTATCTTCTGGCAACAAATCTATTCCATTAACAAGGGTTACAAAAGATGCTGGAACATTTTTGCATTGGAGTGCCGATAGCAAAAAACTGTTTTGGACATTAGGAGAGCAATACTACAATAGAGAGATTAAAAACACTTTTAGTTTTGTAGAAGGTGCACCACAAGTTTTGCCAGAACCAGATACTGCTGGAATTGCTTTGGGCCTAAAATTAAAAGCTGATGCTCCAGCTGGATTATTGGCGCTAAAAGGTGCTAGAATTATTACCATGAAAGGTGATGAAGTGATCGAAGAAGGTACCATACTTTTAGAAAACAACAAAATTATTGCTATTGGAAAAGATGTATCGATCCCTGCAACCGCAAAAGTAGTTGACGTTACGGGCAAAACAATTATGCCCGGAATAATTGATGTCCATGCACACTTACGTACTAGTCCAGATGGAATTAGTCCGCAACAAGATTGGTCTTATTTGGCAAACCTGTCATTTGGAGTAACTACATCTCACGATCCAAGTAGCAATACTGAAATGGTTTTTAGCCAGAGTGAGATGTTAAAAGCTGGCAGAATGATTGGCCCAAGATTATATTCAACCGGTTCTATTTTATATGGTGCTGATGGCGATTTTAAAGTGGTAATTAATAGTTTAGATGATGCTTTATCTCACCTGAAAAGATTAAAAGCGGTTGGTGCTTTTTCAGTAAAATCATACAATCAACCTCGTAGAGACCAACGCCAACAAATTTTGGAGGCTGCTAGACAATTGAAAATGGAAGTTGTACCAGAAGGAGGTTCTACATTTTTCCATAATATGAATATGGTAGCTGATGGTCATACTGGTATTGAACATAGTATACCAGTTGCACCAGTTTATAAGGATGTAACCAACTTTTGGAATAACACTTCTGTTGCTTATACACCTACTTTAATTGTGGCCTATGGTGGCCAGTGGGGAGAAAATTATTGGTATGACAGAACCAATGTTTGGGAAAATGAACGTTTGTTAAGCTTTACACCAAGAGCAATAATTGATGCTAGATCTAGGAGGAGAACAACTTCTGAATATGGCGATTATGGTCATATTGATGTAGCAAAGACTGTTAAACAGATTGCCGATGGAGGCACTAAAATCAACTTGGGCGCCCACGGGCAAATTCAGGGTTTAGGTGCACATTGGGAGCTTTGGATGTTTGTGCAAGGTGGCGCAACGCCATTACAAGCCATTCGTTATGCTACTTTAAATGGTGCTTCCTATTTAGGAATGGATAAGGAGATAGGCTCACTTGAGGTAGGAAAACTTGGTGATTTAGTAGTGATGGATTCTAATCCTTTAGATGATATTAGAAATTCTGAAAAGATCAAATATGTAATGGTTAATGGTCGTTTGTATGATAGTTTAACCATGAATGAAACAGGTACAAGAGAAAAAGTTCGTTCTAAATTATGGTTCGAATTGGATAGAGGTGTTGCGTTTTCTATTCCATATAAATTATCTGATACTTGGACTTTTACTATTCCGAATTGCGACTAAGATAAATGGAAGACGGAAAAGGTAAAATGGAAGATGGGACTGAAATAGTTCTTTTAACTTCTATTAAAGCTTCTATACAAATTGTGTTTGATTGCGCAAGAAGTATAGATATCCATCAGTTATCAACTGCTCAAACCAACGAAAAAGCAATTGCTGGTAGAACAAGTGGTTTGTGTAAATTAGGTGATGAAGTAACTTGGAGAGCCAAACATTTTGGAATTTATCAAAAGCTAAGTTCAAAAATAACTAAACTCAAAGCACCATTTTACTTTCAAGATTGTATGATAAAAGGTGCTTTTAGTTTTATCATGCACGACCATTATTTTGAAGAAAATGATGGAGTTACAGTAATGAAAGATGTTTTTGCTTACGGTGTTCCTTACGGATTTTTTGGTATTTTGTTTAATAAAGTTGTCCTTAAAAAGTATATGATAGCTTTACTAACGGAAAGAAATAGAGTGATTAAAGAGGTAGCTGAAAAAAACCTTGACATCCGAGCTATACCGAGGAACCGCTAGTCCCACTGTATCGTGAAGGAATCTCACTTTATAAATCTCAAAAACTACATTCTTCACTTCGCTCTGAATAGCAAAACTACTTTAACAGACCTAAGCTTCTTAATTTCTTAATGTTTAAAGGACCAACAAGCCAAACTCTCTTAAAGTGTGGATAGGTTTTGAGTACCAGAATAATTCGAAGTGTTCAATTGAGCTTTCAAAATCAGCCCTAACTTCTTGAAAATTAAAAGTCTTCTCATTTGAAACAGCAACTTTATCTAAAATAGCAACCAACCACTCTCCTTCTTTTTGATTGGTTTGAATACTGAAAGTCTCTTTTTTGCTATGGAAATTTAATGTCATCATTTCCCAAGTATTGCCTTTTTTAGATTTGATAAAGGTTTCAGTAGTTGGCTTACCTCCTAACCAAACTATTTTGGCCGTTGGTTTAATGCTGAAATTATTATCGTCATTTAAGGCCTTATCAATAAAATTAGAAGGAATTGTAGTTCTAGGGATTTTAAAATCAAACCAATCTTGCAATTTGTAATCGAAACAAATGCCATGCATAAAATTGAAAAGTGATTTTTTCAATCCAAAGCTGAATTTATTATGGTCAATTCCAGTCTTATCTGAGTAATTGATATCGTTATTGGCAAAAGTTCCTATTTCTTCAGTTTCTTTAACTACTCCAAATTTCTCAGGGTACAAACCAACAGGACTATGCGCCGTCATTGCAAATTGATGCCAAAATCCAGATTGTAAAACTCCAGCTTCAAATAGTTGACGAACCATTTCTAAGCTATCAACCGTTTCCTGGATGGTTTGGGTTGGATAACCATACATTAAATAAGCGTGAACCATGATACCAGCTTCTGTAAAATTTCTGGTTACTTTGGCTACTTGCTCAACTGTAACGCCTTTGTCAATCAGCTTTAATAATCTGTCAGATGCCACTTCTAATCCACCAGAAACAGCAATGCAACCAGATGCTTTTAATAGTAAACACAAATCTCCTGTAAAGCTCTTTTCAAATCTGATGTTTGTCCACCAAGTAACCGAAATCTTTCTGCGTAAAATTTCTAAAGCTACTTCACGCATTAAAGCTGGGGGTGCAGCTTCATCCACAAAGTGGAAACCATTCTGACCTGTTTTTTCTGCTAAGTCTTCTATTCTATCTACAATCAGCTTTGCGGCAACAGGTTCGTAAACCTTGATGTAATCTAAAGAAATATCGCAGAAAGTGCATTTCCCCCAATAACAACCGTGTGCCATAGTGAGCTTATTCCAGCGACCATCACTCCACATCCTGTGCATTGGATTTACAATTTCTATGACAGAAATATAGTTATCTAGTTGTAAATCAGAATAATCTGGTGTGCCCACATCAGCTTGTTTATAGTCACTTCTTAAAGCATCATTTCTATAAATAACTTCTCCGTTCTCTAGTAAAAAAGTTCTTTTGTAAAGATTGAATTCGCCGCCTTTTATAATCGCATTGCATAACAATTCAATAGGTAGTTCTCCATCATCCAAAGTAATGTAATCGAAGAATTCGAATACTCTTTTATCTGACAATGACCTTAATTCCGTATTTGGAAAACCACCACCCATCGATACTTTAATATGAGGATAGTTTTGTTTTACATATTGCGCACAGCGGAAAGCTGCATATAAATTTCCTGGAAAAGGAACAGAAATTAGGAATAATTTGGGTTCAACGGTTTCAACTCTACTTTTAAGGATATCAATTAAAATTTTGTCTATGTACGTTGGCTCCTGATTTAAAGCTTCATATAACCCATCAAATGAATTAGCACTTCTTCCCAGTCGTTCGGCATATCTACTAAAACCAAAATTTGGATCTACACATTCTACAATAAAATCTGAGATATCTTCTAGGTAAAGTGTGGCTAAATGTTTGGCTTTGTCTTGCGTTCCCATTGCACCAAAAGCCCAATCCAATTCTTCTAATTGTGCAAAACGAGATGCTTCTGGTAAATAGTCTTCCTGACAAATCTGTAAAGCCAATGTTGGGTTTTTACCTTGCAAAAAAGCAATTACTGCATCAATTGTTTTTAAGTATTCTTCTTTTAAAGCAAGAATTCGTTGAGTATTGAAAGATAGGTTTTGCGTCTTTATTTTTTCAGCGTGAAGAAATAAATCTGCTAATCCTTTTTTAGAAAACAACGCTAAAATTACCTCAATACCTAAATCGGCTTGAGCTGCAGAAATACCTTTTGTATTTAAAAAGCCCTTTATATATGCCGTTGCCGGATACGGTGTATTCAGTTGTGTAAATGGCGGTGTAATTAAAAGAAGGTCGCTTTTCAAAGGATATGTTTTCTGCAAATTTAGTTAAATCTTTGTTTACAACTCACAAAACTCATTACTTAAATTGTCGTCATTGCGAGGCACGAAACAATCTTAAAGCGATAAATGGTAAACCAACCCATAATTGTAAGATTGCTTCGTACCTCGCAATCAGGTGAGTAAAAAACTTACAAATTCTTTGCAATTACAAAACCACTTGCCCAGGCCCATTGAAAGTTATAACCACCAAGCCAACCCGTTACATCCATACACTCGCCACCAAAATATAAACCAGGTATCTTTTTGCATTCCAAAGTTTTAGAAGAAATTTCATTGGTATCTATTCCGCCACGCATAACTTCTGCTTTGTCGTAACCCTTATCACCCGCTGGTTTCACTTTAAACTCATGAATGGTTTGATGAATGATTTCCATATCTGCTTTGCTTAAGTCAGCAACCGTTTTTGTTAATGGTAAAAACTTACCCAAAGCATCTGTGAATTTTTTGGCATAAAAACGATTCAATAAAGTTGATAATAGCGTTTTCCCATTTGTTTTACGCTCATCCTCTATTAATTCAGTAATATTTTGATTTGGCAACAAGTTGATATTAAAAACATCGCCCCTGTGCCAATAAGAAGAAATCTGCAAAATTGCTGGACCGCTTAAACCCCAATGGGTGAATAGAATATTTTCTTCGAATGAGATTTCGTCATTGCTTACTTCACAGAAAACCGAATTTCCAGATAGTTGTGCATACCAATCTTCATCTTTCCCAGTAATGGTCAACGGAACTAAAGCTGGAGCTGTTTCGACTATTTTTAGTTCGTTCTTACGAGCATACCTTATAGCAAAATCAGTTGCTCCCATTTTTGGAATAGGCAGTCCGCCGCTTGCAATAACCACTTTAGGGGCTGAAATGAATTTGATTTTATCGCCAATGACATAATTTACTGTGAAGCCTCCATCAATTTGTTCGATATCTTTCACATCAGCATTACACCAAATTTCTTGGTTCATTTCTTCGCAAAGCGAGGTAAATACCTCTACAAGATCTTTGGCATTTTTATCTTCTGGAAACAATTGCCCTAATGTTTTCTCTTTGCCAACAATACCATAGGTTTCAAAAAAATTGATGGTATCTTCTACAGTCCATTGCTTAAAAGAAGACTTTAAGAAGTGAGGATTTGCAGAAATAAACTGTTCGGTAGTTGCCCACTGATTGGTAAAATTGCACCTACCACCACCAGAAATTAAGATTTTCGCTCCTGGCTTGTTATTCTTTTCGAGTAAAATAACTTTTTTACCCAAAAAACCTGCTTGCACGGCGCACATTAATCCACAAGCACCAGCACCAATAATTATTGCATCTGCATCCATTGTGGCAAAGTTAGAAGAAATAATTGGTTCGTGGAGACACGAACCAAGGCTAGAAACCTGAGTTATTTTTTTAAATCATTCACTTTCTTAATTAACCGTTCTAAATAAGCGAACATACTTTCACCCTTTTTTAATGGGAAAGTTTCTATAGCGAGTCCGAAATTATCTATCAGTGAATCATATTTTTTAAACTGACTTTTCATTATTTCTTCATCTTCTGTTTCCCAATAATTACTCTCGTCAGTTAGTTTAAAATCATCAAAATATTTGCTATTTAAATATTTGATGAAATGGATTATAAATTGATGTAATACTACACCTCCATATTGTGTTTTTACCGAAACTGTGTAAATATGTGCCTGTTCTTTTTGATTTTGTGAGTTTGCAAAAAACTGTAAACTCATTGGGCACGTCACACTACCATTGTTTAAAAAAGTGAAAAATAAAGTTTCGCAATTAGGTGGTGTAAAGCTGATGCCGTAAATTTTATCAAAAAATATCTCGTTGGAAAACTCTTCATTAGGAAAAACAGTATGAAAAACATGATATTTCCAGCTGTATGTTTCTGCTACATTTTTTACTTCTTCAATTAAGTTGGTCAGTAATTTAGCGTCAATTAAATTACCACCATAATGAATACTTAATCCCATAATTTTATTATAAGGTACGTTAACTAAATTATTAAAATTTTGCGTGCATCGAAAAAACAAAATTTTATTTAAAGACTGTTATTTTAGCTTTTTACTTTTGTGAGTTTAGCCGTTAATAATAGTATAATTGTTTGTTAGCTAGCCCCGACAGTAGCGAACACGTAGCCCGAAGTTTACTTAGGGCGAAGTAAAGCGAATGGCGGGACAAAACTTAAATAGTTTCACTAGCCTTGCGCTTCAAAAGAAATTGATAAATCTTGATTTCACAAAAACCGAAATGGCGTTTATTTTTTGTTATTTTTGCAGCATATCAATCTATTTTAAATAATGGCAAAACAGATAAGCGAGTTAAAATTAGGCATATTAGGCGGCGGACAATTAGGCAGAATGCTAATTCAGGAAGCAATCAATTATAATTTAACCACTTTAGTACTTGATCCAGATGCAGATGCGCCCTGTAAACATATTGCCAATAAATTTGAATGCGGATCGATAACAGATTTTGATACAGTTTACAATTTTGGCAAAAAGGCTGATATCATTACCATCGAAATTGAGAAAGTAAATATTGAAGCATTAGAACAATTAGAAAAAGAAGGAAAATTGGTTTTTCCGCAGTCTAGGGTTATTCGTTTAATCCAGGATAAAGGTGTACAAAAGCAATTTTTTAAGGAGAATGACATTCCTACCGCACCTTTTCAACTGGTAAATTCTAAAGAAGATTTATTGAATACCAATTTCTCTTACCCTTACATTTTAAAACAACGTAAAGATGGTTATGATGGTAAAGGTGTAATGAAAATTAATAGTATAAGCGAAATTGAAAATGCTTTTGATGCACCATCCCTAATTGAAGAATTAGTTGATTTTGATAAAGAAATTGCAATTATTGTCTCTAGAAACCAAAAGGGCGATGTAAAAACATTCCCAATGGTTGAAATGGAATTTAATGCTGAGGCTAATCTAGTTGAGTTTTTAATTTCACCATCTACTTATCCAGATGATATACAAGAACGAGCAGAAAAAATTGCTTTGCATATTGCAAATGCTTTAAATATTACAGGAATCTTAGCTGTTGAAATGTTTGTAACTAAAAATGGCGAAATCTTGGTAAACGAATTGGCTCCACGTCCACATAATAGTGGTCACCAAACGATTGAAGGAAATTATGTCTCTCAATTTGAACAGCATCTACGCTCTATTTTTAATTTGCCTTTGGGCGATACACGCTCAATTAGTAATGCGGTGATGATAAATTTATTGGGCGAAAAGGGTCACGATGGTTTAGCAAAATACGATGGTTTAGAGAAAATTATGGCTATAGATGGGGTTTATGTACATTTATATGGAAAGAAATATACTAAACCTTTCCGTAAAATGGGACATATTACTATTATTGATCAGAATAGAGAACATGCTATAGAAAAAGCAAGATACATACAGCAGACTTTGAAAGTGGTTTCTTAACCCCCTAACCCCCTGAATGGGGAATGGATAGCAAGGGGCAATAAAAGAATTTAAATAGATTTTTATATTAAAGTTGATATGAACGAAATACAGGAAAAAGCCCCTTTAGGGGTTGGGATAAAAGTAGGTATTATAATGGGTAGCAAATCAGACTTGAATGTAATGCAAGATGCCGCTGATATCTGTAAAGAATTTGGTGTTGAATTTGAAATAACGGTAGTCTCAGCTCACCGCACACCTGAAAGAATGTTTACTTACGCTAAAGAAGCTGCTCAAAAAGGTTTAAAAGTAATTATTGCTGGTGCTGGTGGTGCTGCTCATTTACCAGGAATGGTTGCCTCTATTACTACATTACCTGTTATTGGTGTTCCTGTAAAATCATCTAATTCTATTGATGGTTGGGATTCTATTTTATCGATATTACAAATGCCCAATGGTATTCCAGTTGCAACGGTTGCTTTAAATGCTGCCAAGAACGCAGGTTTATTGGCTGTTCAAATTTTGGCAACTGCAGATGAGAGCTTAGCTCAAAAAATGCAGGCTTATAAGGATGAGTTGAAGAGAAAAGTTGAAGAAAGTGCTGAGGAAATGAGTTCGGAGTAATAAGTTGGGAGTTAAATACTCCAAACCATAAACAACTTCCAACCCCAAACTACTTCAATCTCGGTTGCTGGGAAAATTGCTAACATGAGCATATGTAAGGTGACTATTCCATATCAATAATATCACTTGGTTTGCAATCTAACACTTTGCAAATACTCTCTAATGTATCAAATCTTACCCCTTTTGCCTTACCCGTTTTTAAAATGGAAAGATTTACAATAGTTAAACCAACTTTTTCCGAGAGTTCTGTAAGAGACATTTTTCTCTTGGCAAGCATAACATCTAAATTTATGATAATTGGCATAACTATTATATAAAAGCTTCATTTTCTTTTTTCATATCTACTCCTGCTCTAAAAGCTAAACCAAAGGCAAAAAGAGCTAATCCTATAAATGTTTCTGAGCCCAACAAACTCTCTCCATTGGCTAAAGCATAGCTAGAATCATTTAAATGTAATTGTTCAATGCAATTAATGAATAATTCTTGCGAAAACCATCTTATGATAGGAAGCCAAATCAGAAGTAAACTCCCAAACATTAAAGTAGAAGCATTTTTCTGGCTAAAAACTTCATTTTTACAAAGTGAACGAAAAAATCGTTTGATTAACCATAACAAAAACCCAATAGAAAGCCAATATAAAAATTGTACTAATTGAAAAATTAGCGCTGGTAAGGAAAATAAATCAATATAATTTTTAAACCTTAAATGTATCAGAGCTCTATCTGTTTCACTAATAACTAAATTATTGTTAAACCATATTTTTAAATGATCTATTTTTTGATTTGAGTTATCGTCAATAACTTTCACATTATAAATCATATAACTTTTAACACCCTTACCTGCCTTTGGTATACCAGTACCGAAAAGGTTTGCTAATAGAAATATACCATAAAATATCAATGCTACCGTTGCGAATGAATTTAAAGTTTTAATGATTTTGTTTTCTGATAGTTTCATATTTATTTATTCTATAAAACAAATATGAATATTATTTATAATAAAACAACTATTATTTATCGTTTTATTATAAATAATTAAACTAAAACTATAAATTAATTCAAACTTGGGTCGCTGGGAAAATTGCTAACATGAGCATATTTTGGACCTAGGTTAATGATTACTTCTCGCCAAAGTTCTTCTTCGTTGTGAGAAAATACCAAATCTTGATGATATTTATCAGAAACAATCCAAGTATTTTCTTCAATTTCTTCCTTTAGCTGTGTTTCATTCCACCCAGAATAACCAAGAAAAAATTTCACCTCATGCGCTGAAATGCTATTGTTACTAACCAAAATCTTTAAGGTTTCAAAATTTCCTCCCCAGTAAATTCCGTTGGCAATTTCTTCGCCACTGTTTAATTTATCATAACATCGATGGATAAAGTGTACTGTATCTACCTCTACCGGACCGCCAATAAAAATAGGATAGTCAGCCTGTCCTAAATCTGGAACCAGATCTTTAAGCAGCAATTTGCTTGGTTGGTTTAAGATAAAACCAAGTGTTCCCTCCTCTCCATGATCTGCTATTAAAACAACCGAACGCTTAAAATTAGGATCATTTAAAAATGGCTCAGAAATAAGCAGTTTGCCAGTAGAAGCTATGGTTTTACTTAACATAAACGAAATTTAAGAAACCAATATGGTTTTAGCAAATCGATTTCAATTTATAATTCAAATCGAAAGAATGTTCATTTTAAAATAAAATTATTTTCTTTATATTTAATCGACAGTATCTTCATTATCAACCTCTAACGAGAATTAATCTTCACAATAAATTTTATTTCATGAAAAAAAATATCTTTCTATCAGCAATTTTAATTATGACAATGATCACTTTCTCAGCTTCTGGGACAAAGAAAAGTAATCCATTTAATGGCTATTTAAATCCAACGATATCAAATAGCGAAAATTTAATGTACACCTATCATATTGCCTATTGCTCTTCTCCAAGTTATCCAACACTTTCTATACATGTTGATTACAACTCCCCTTGGGACTACAATTATGCTTTTGGGGTTGATGGCAATATTGGCTACATATTTGACACACTGAGTGGCTCTTTCACTCCAGGAGAAAGTGGAATTACAATCAATAGTACTTTAACCGTAACCTACTGGAATTCAACATCCAGTGGATATATTGAAGTAGCTCCAGGCTTCTATCCTTATGCCTTTTAGTAAAAATTAAACCTATCAAGAATTGAAGATACTGTCTATAAGTAAATCTTTAGGAGTCCAGTCTATGGATAATTTATTAGATTACTGAAAACATGCTAAATACGGTATAAATTAAAAATTCATAATTAAAGTCTCCAACAGCTTTCCATTATAATGAAACTAAAGCTTATTTTTGCAGTATGGAGGTTAACAAAGAAACACTAGAGAACTTAAGACAAGATTATCGTGCTGCGCAATTGAACGATAACGACATCAATAAAAGTCCTATTAAACAATTTGACAAATGGTTCAGCGAGGCTATAACTGCTGAAATATTTGAGCCAAATGCCATGACTTTGGCGACAGCCGATAAATCTGGAAAACCAAATGCTCGTATCGTTCTACTAAAAGGATTTGATGAAAACGGATTTAGTTTCTACACCAATTACCTGAGTACAAAAGGTAAAGAGATTAAGAAAAATCCACAAGCTTGTTTAGTTTTCTTTTGGGGAGAATTAGAAAGACAAGTGCGAATTGAAGGCAAAATTGAAAAATTAAGTAAAGAGGCTTCAGAAAAATATTTCCATTCAAGACCAGTAGGTAGTCAAATTGGTGCTATTGTTTCTCCTCAAAGCCAAATCATAACAGATAGGAAAGTTTTAGAAATAAAGGTTGATGAACTAACAGCAAAATATGAAGGTAAAACTATACCTAAACCGGCACATTGGGGCGGATATATTTTAAAACCAACAGCTATAGAGTTTTGGCAAGGCAGAACTAGCCGTTTGCACGATAGGATTAAATATGATTTGATTAACGGTAGATGGCAGACGAATAGGTTAGCGCCTTAACTATTTTATAGAATAATAATAGGTTATAACTTTAATTAAATCTTCTTCTTTTTTTGGGCTTAGCTTGTTCTTTTTTGCATACTCAAGAATTAAAGAAGATTTTTGTTCGTTTAAAGCTGTTGCTAAAACTTTCATATCATCTTTTTTAAGCTGAGTTATACCAGTGGAATTAGCTAAATAGTAGTTAAAATTATCATTAATATTTTTAACAGTCGTTGCTGAATTGTATTCTTTGGTTTCAGATATGCTTTTAACATTTTTCTTCAGCAACTTGATTTCCCCATCCGTAACCACTTCATAAAAGGACTTAACAGTTAAATTTTTCATGTCTGGAAAACCATTTCTAAATAAGAAAACGAAGGCAACTTTATTTTTTTCTCCAACTAAGGTAAACTCTTTAATTGGATCATTAAAGTAATATTCTTCATTATTTTTTCCTGCAAAAAGGAGTTCATCTTTAACCTGATCATATTTTAGTCCAATATCTTTGATTGCTTTTCCATTAGCTAAAACAACATTTCCATTGACCCATTTGTCAAAAAAGTACGGTGATCCATTTACCTCTGCGTAATTTTTCTGCGTTATGACTGTACCGCTAATATCACTCAAATTAGAAATTTGTGCTTTAGCAAAATTTGTGCTTAGGCCAATGGTAAAAAGTGAAGCAAATATTATTCTGATGATCTTTTCCATGATATTTTAATTAAAAGGCTTTGGTAAAAAATCACCAAAGCCTAATATAAAACGATTGCTAATTAAATTTGAGAAATTCTCAATCCTAATTTATTGTAATTAACACTTGGTTTTATGGTGGTATTACCAAGTATCTCTATCACTAAATCTCTAGTACCAGTTGTTGCGCCTGGATTAAGTATTTCTACAGTTACTTCACCAAAGCTTGAATTGGCTGGGATAGTGAAACTACCTGTTGTATTATAGTGAGTTCCCGCAACAGCGGTGGTAACTGTAACATCTGCACCAGAAGCGTCTTTTTCTGTAGCAACAACTCTATAGTTAATTACTTGTGGTGATGTTTGTTGAGCCGTTATTAGGTTTACTCTAAACTTTACCGTACCTGAAGTTCTAGTCAATAAGGGATCTGCAACCACTCCGGTAGCAGCTACCGATGTTGCAATAACTCCTCTGCCATAGCCAGGTACTCTGGTTAAAATTGGGTATGTTCGTGGACTAGTAATAGCATTTAATGCTGTTGCATCGAATTCTATCTGTGCAGGACCATCATAAACGAACCTTGTTTCTTCTAATTTTTTACAAGAAAAAAGACTTAGTGTAGTTATGAGGAATAATATTGATATTTTTAAAATTTTCATACTTGTATTTTTAATAACCTGGGTTCTGAACCAATTTAGGATTAACATCTATTTGAGCTGTAGGGATTTGAGCTAAAATTCTTCTATCTGTATATTCTACTGGTGCAGTAGCATATAATGCAGATGGATCTTTAATAATATCTGATTTTGTTCTCACCAAATCATTCCATCTGTGGCCTTCAAAAGCAAGTTCAAATCTTCTTTGTACAAGAATATCTCTTAATGCATCTTCGGCAGATGTAGTTAACGGTAATGCTGCAAGTCCGGCTCTTGTTCTAATTATGTTAACATCATTAATTGCATTTAGTGCTTCACCTTTTCTTGCATATGCCTCTGCTCTATTCAATAAAATTTCTGAGGTTCTGAATACAACAATATCATCAAGACCATTTTCGCCACCTGTACCACTATATTTATTTGAATAGTAAAGACCGGTTTGGCCTGATTTACAATAAGGGCCGTCAATCAGTAAGTTTCTTCTTATATCAGCGGCATCGAATAATGCATAAAAACCAGGAGCTACGCGTAAATCCGATAGGCTTACTCTTGCTGGATTTCCATTTGCGCCACCAACTACACAACCTGCATTAATTGGTTTTGGATATATGCTAAACCAAGCTTGTATTGAACCACCACCTAAATTGTCTTGTGAGTTCTTACTGATTTGCCATATCGATTCAGACTTATCTTTGTAAGTACGCCACATAGTTATTAAATCAGTTCCAGTTAATGCTACAGATGTTGCTTTGCTATTTATAGATGTTGTTGTTAATACAGCTGTTGAATTAGTAATTGTAGCTTCTAAATCTAATGTATAAAGAGAAACTCTGCTCAACAAAGCTTGTGCAGCAGCTTTAGAAACATATGCTTTGCTGGCTCTACTTGCATTAGTTAATAACCCAATCGATGTAGCTAGATCGGTTTTAATTAATTGATAAACCTGTACATTAGTCGCTCTTTCAGGAAATTCGACTTCTTCTAATGTTTTAGTAGGCTTTAAAATAATTGGCACACCTTTATTCCATCCGTTCACTTCATTACCAGGAAGGTAAGAGTAAGACATAGCTAATTGAAAATAAGCTAATGCTCTAAAGAATAAAGCTTCTCCTTTAAACATATTTTTATTAGCTTCATTAGCGTCTAGTAATATGCCGTTATCAATTGCATCGATAACTAAATTTGCTCTATAAATCTGACCATAATTGTCAGTCCAATTTCCTTGTGTTGCACCAACTTGATTAGCCTCTTGCGTACGATAACTATTATTGTTTGTAGATGTGTTTATTACATGATCTGTTTGAATTTCAGGAGATAAAATTCTTGCTAATCCATAATTTCCTGATCCCCCGAAACTTGTATAGATATTGTTTAATAAGGCATTAACACCTGTGGAACTTGTTAAAGCTATTTCTGGAGAAATAGATTGCTTTGGTTCTGTTATTAACATTTTTTTACAAGAAGACGTTGCAAACAGTCCAATGGTTATAAGTAATATATATTTATTTCTTTTCATGATTTTTTAAATTATAGTCCAATTTGAATACCAGCAGTTAACATTTTTCCTTGGGGAAAAACTCCTAAATCTGCACCGGTAAGTTCAGGATCGTATCCGGTATAACCAGTAATTGTTGCTAGGTTAACCGCCTGTAAAAATACTTTAGCACTTCTAACCTTTATTTTTGATAATAAACTATTACTTAAACCATAAGAAAGTGATACCTGTTTTAATCTGATGTAAGATGCATCTTCATAATTTCTACTTGAGAAAGATGCTAAACCACGGTGATTTGGCTCGCTACTGATAAATCTCGGCTGATCTGTAATTTGACCAGGTGTCGTCCATCTTCTATAATATGAACGTAAAGTATAATTGGTTTCTGCTGCTCCACCTCTTTCAACAAAAAAACCATTGTTGTTAACCACTGTATTGCCAAATTGGCCTTGAAAGAAAACAGTTAATTCAAGTCCACCATAAGAAAATGTATTGGTTAAACCTCCGTATCTGTTTGCTAAGCCATAGCCAATTATTCTTCTCGCATCTGTAGCACCCGATTCGCTTGGTAGGTAAGTTGGGTTGTTATTTACATCATAGAAAAAGCCTCTACCTGTTGCAGCGTTTACACCAGCAAATTCAACAATATAAATTGGCGACAATGATTTTCCTAAAAATACACCCGTACCTATTCTATCTTGTCCTTCTAATAACTTTGTAACCTTATTGCTTAAGAATGTCCAATTGAAATCTGTTCTCCATTTAAATTTTTTGTCAATATTCAAGCTACTAATCTCAAATTCAATGCCTTGGTTTCTAACTTCGCCCACATTTTGAGATATAGATGAAAAACCAGAAGTTGTAGGTAATGGTTTATTCAGCAATAGATTTTTTGAGTCACGTCTAAATAAATCTACTGTACCTGTAACTCTGTTATTAAAAAATCCATAATCTAAACCAATATTTTGAGAATGACTTTCTTCCCAAGTTAATTGATCATTACCCAGTTGGCTAGGATTAAGACCGCCTACGTTATTATACGCTCCTGTACCACCAAACAATGTTCTAGATGCAAAATTGCCAATATCGCTATTACCTGTAATACCGTAAGAAACCCTTAATTTTAAATCGCTAACAAAATCTGATGATTTCAAGAAATCTTCTTCAGATAATCTCCATGCTGCAGAACCAGAAGGAAATAATCCATATCTTTTCTTTTCTCCAAATCTTGATGAACCATCATACCTTAAAGTTCCTCCTAGAATATATTTGCCTTTATAACTATAATTAGCACGTGTAAAATAACCTGCCAATCTCCAAGTTGTAAAGTTTGCACTTACACCTGTTGGAGTTGCTGCAGATTGTAGAGTAGTAAATAGTTCATTTGGAAAACCTTGTCCAGATGCAGTAATTGTTGTTGCGACAACGTTCCTATAACTAAAACCTAACAAAGCGCTAAAATCATGATCTGATCCAAATTTTTTATTATAATTAAATACCTGATCTGTTGACCAATTGATTTGTCTGGTATTCAAAGCACTCGCTGAACCTTGTACGCCAGAGCCTCCTAGAGTTCTTGGATCTGAATAAGCATCTTCTAAAATATCTGTATAGTCTAAATAAAAACTCGATTTAAAAGTTAGTCCATTGAATATTTTATAAGTTGCACTTGCATTTCCTAAAAGCTGGTTAGTTGTACCTCTATTAATGTTATACATTGCCGATTTTATAACATTAGTTGTTCTGGTACCAATTAAAGGTTCAGCTGCAAAAGTCCCATCCGGTCCATAAATAGGTTGAACAGAAGGTACTGTTAAAGCTGACAGTAACATACTACCACCCGCATTTGATGACGGAACTGTATTCTGAGTATAAGTTGCCAAGTTAATTTTAGCATCAAAAGAAAGTTTATCAGAAGCTTTATGGTTAATATTTGCCCTAAATGTACCTCTAACAAAATCGGTTGCAATTAACTGACCTTCGGTATTATTATATGAGCCAGACATAAAAAAAGTAGTGTTCTCATTACCTCCGTTAGCACTTAATTCAATGATATGAGATTTCCCAGTCCTAGTAACTGCCTCAATCCATTTATAAGTTGGAGCTTGATTGAAAGTACCATTTGCAAAGCCATAAGCGCCCACAAAATTCGCATTCAAATTCGGATCTAAAGATGGGGTTCTACCAGCATTGATTCCAGCATTAGCTCTTGCCTCATAAATAGCTGCTAGAAACTCAGGACCATTAGTAATTGGAATTTCCCTAATCATTTCGTTAACCCCACTCTGATAGCTTACATTAAACTGAGTTTTACCTGCTTTACCTTTTTTTGTAGTAATGATAACAACTCCATTAGCAGCTTGAGCGCCATAAATTGCAGCAGCAGCAGCATCTTTTAAGACGTCAATTGATTCGATATCACTAGAATTTAATCCAGCAAGAGAATTGGAAGAAGTTAAACTTCTTGATAAATCGCCACCTTCAACCTGTACACCATCAATAACATATAAAGGATTGTTACCCGCATTAATAGACCCTGTTCCCCTAATTCGAACCTGCACGGCGCCACCTGGATAGCCATTGGCACCAGATACCTGCACACCAGACATACGACCTTGCATAGCCCTGTCAAAAGATTGTATCGGAATATTTTCAATTACCGAGCCTTTTAATTGCGTAACCGAGCCAGCTAAGTCTCTTTTACGCTGCACACCAAATCCAGTTACCACAACTTCATTCAAAGATTTAAGATCTGGCTTCAGTGTAACATTAATATTTGTTCTTCCAGCAATAGTCTCTATTGCAGTTTGGTAACCCAAGGATACAAATTCAAGTGTAGTAGCAGTACTAGGTACAGAAATTGAATACGTTCCATCATTACGTGCTTGTGTAGCAATACTAGTACCTGTAACCTTGATAGAAACAATTGGAATAGATAAATCATCTCCTCCAGCTAATACCTTACCTGTAATTGTTTTGTTCTGGGCGAAAGCTGTAGTTCCAGCTAAAATCCAAAAAACAACAAAAAATAGTAGATTTTTTTTCATTTAAGTTAATTTAATTTAATAATTAGGTTAATTAACGGCTAAAATGTTAAAAATATACCATATCTTAAAGATAATTTTAATAAAATATTTTTTTTGTATTATTTTATATAATTAAAACATTATAATTTTAATGTTTTAATATATTTTATGTAATAAAAATTAAATTTTAATAAAAATTTAATTATAAATTTGATAATTTATATTGTTTATAATTTTTATACTGCCAAAAATTTATAATTAACCATAAAAATTTAAAATTAACCTACAAAATTTTAATAAATATCAAAAAAAATATGTTATTTCATAATAAATCAATACAAAAAGAATATTATCATTATTTATCACGTAAATATTAGACAATTGAAAAAATATAAAATGATCTATTTATCTATAGAATTTATATACTATTATTAATTATTTTAAAGTTAACAGTAAATTTCTTTGCTTAAATTTGATCCCAAATCAAATTAACATGAAAAATGTAGCAGTAATAGGTTCTGGAACAATGGGCAATGGCATAGCCCATACTTTTGCGCAGTTCGGTTATCAGGTAAACCTGATAGATATAAACAATGATGCTTTAGGAAGGGCGATCGCAACCATTACCAAAAACCTAGATAGACAAGTCGCTAAAGAAACTTTAACTGGAGAGCAAAAAATACAAACCTTAGCTAATATCACCACCATAACTGATTTGCAAACGGGTGTAAAGAACGCTGATTTAATTGTAGAAGCAGCAACCGAAAACATCGAACTAAAACTTAAAATTTTTAAAGATTTAGATCAGTTTGCAAAGCCAGAGGCAATTTTAGCGAGCAATACTTCTTCTATTTCTATCACTCAAATAGCTTCAGTTACCAACCGTGGCGATAAAGTTATCGGCATGCATTTCATGAACCCAGTCCCAGTTATGAAATTGGTTGAAGTGATTAGAGGTTATGCAACAAGTGACGAAACCACGCATCAAACAATGGAGCTTTCTAAAAAATTAGACAAGTCTCCTGTTGAGGTTAATGATTATCCAGGCTTTGTGGCTAATAGAATTTTAATGCCAATGATTAATGAAGCCATTTATACCTTATATGAAGACGTTGCTGGTGTAAATGAAATCGATACTGTTATGAAATTAGGAATGGCACACCCAATGGGTCCATTACAACTAGCAGATTTTATTGGATTGGATGTTTGTTTGGCCATTTTAAATGTACTACACCAAGGTTTTGGCAACCCGAAGTATGCGCCTTGCCCATTGTTGGTAAATATGGTTATGGCTGGCAAAAAAGGTGTTAAATCTGCCGAAGGTTTTTACGATTACAGTAATGGAATTAAGGAAGCTAAAGTAGCAGCTAAATTTAGTTAGTTTAGGTTTAATTAGAAGCGCAAGTAACTACAACTATCTTCCGAAAGTCCCGCCTTACATTATAGTCCAGATTTGCTTTTAGCAATCGGGAGAGCTGCCATTCAATCGGGGCTAAACACTCGGGATTATGCTATTACAACCCCTCATAGCTGCAGAAGCCTGCGTAATTTAGACCTTATTGAAGCGGATATCCTTTTACCAAATTGAGACTTGTCGGCAATTTAAAGGTAAAGGATAGCAGCAAAAAAGAAGGACTTTCCTGACATATTTTCACTTAAATTGCTTTTCAAATATTCATATTTCAATTTAATAAATAACTTAATACCATTCTTTAAAAATATATCTTTGCAGTATGAACGAAAATCTTGATCCTTCTTCAGATAACTTATCCCCTATCGAACGTGATATCGAAAAAGTATTACGTCCGCAGGAATTTGAAGATTTTACAGGACAAGAAAAGGTCTTAGAAAACCTGAAAATTTTCGTTAAAGCAGCTAAACTCCGTGGCGAAGCATTAGATCATGTTTTATTACATGGCCCTCCCGGATTAGGAAAAACAACGCTTTCTTATATTATCGCCAATGAAATGGGTGTAAATATTAAAGTTACATCTGGTCCGGTTTTAGATAAACCTGGCGATTTAGCAGGGCTTTTAACAAACCTAGAAACTGGCGATATCTTATTTATTGATGAAATCCATCGTTTATCGCCTTTGGTAGAGGAGTATTTATATTCTGCAATGGAGGATTTTAAAATTGATATTATGCTGGAGAGCGGCCCAAATGCTCGTTCTGTACAAATTGGTTTAAATCCTTTTACTTTGGTTGGCGCAACTACACGTTCTGGACTATTAACTGCACCTTTAAGAGCACGTTTTGGGATTAACTCTAGATTGGCTTACTACGACGCTAAATTATTGACCACCATCATTTTACGTTCATCTGAAATATTAAAGACACCAATATCAGACGAAGGGGCTTATGAAATTGCCCGTCGTAGTCGCGGTACACCTCGTATTGCCAACGCACTTTTACGTAGGACAAGAGATTTTGCCCAAATTAAAGGAAATGGCAACATCGACACAGAAATTGCTCGTTATGCATTAACCGCTTTAAATGTTGATGAACATGGTTTAGATGAAATGGATAATAAAATTTTATTGGCTATTATCGACAAATTTAAAGGTGGACCAGTAGGTTTAAAAACAATTGCAACGGCTGTTGGCGAAGATGATGGAACCATTGAAGAAGTGTACGAACCGTTTCTTATCCAGGAAGGCTATTTAATGCGTACGGCTCGGGGTAGAGAAGTTACAGAAGCTGCCTACAAACACCTAAATCGTGTTAAATTAGGGCAAACAGGCAAACTTTTTTAGCATTTTATTGTTTCTAGACTAACCATATAATTCTTCAAATTTTACATCAGGCTCGAAATTTTCTTTCTTGCCTATCAACTCATTTTATGAATATAGACATACGAAAACTCACGATAGAGGATTACAAAGATTTGCGCGAATCGATGGTGCAAGCTTATGATGCAAGTGGAAACGGAATCTGGAGCAAGGCAAAAATCCAAAATTTATTAAATATTTTTCCGGAAGGGCAATTATGTATTGCAGTAGATGATAAAGTAGTTGCTTGCTCATTATCGATAATTGTAGATTATGATATTTTTGGAGATAACCATACCTATGAGGACATTACCGGAAAGTATTCATTCTCTACACATACCGCTGGTGGAAATGTACTTTATGGAATTGAAGTTTTTGTACATCCAGAATACCGTGGATTGCGGTTGGCCAGAAGATTATACGAAGCCAGAAAAGAGCTCTGTGAAACGCTAAACTTAGAGAGCATTATTGCTGGTGGAAGAATTCCTGGTTATCATGAACATCCTGAATTATCGCCTAGAGAATATATCGATAAAGTAAAATCTAAAGAAATCTACGATCCAACACTTACGTTCCAAATTTCTAATGATTTTCACGTACGTAAAGTATTAAAAAATTATTTGCCTGGCGATTTAGAATCTAAAGAATTTGCTACGTTGATAGAATGGAATAACATCTATTATCAAGATAATGTATCTGCTCGATCTGCTAAAACCATTAGGTTAGGTTTGGTACAATGGCAAATGCGTCTGTTCCCAGATATCGATGCCTTTTATGAGCAGGTAAAGTTTTTTGTGGATGCAGTAAGTGGTTACAAGTCAGACTTTATCATGTTCCCAGAGTTCTTCAATACGCCATTGCTAGAGCCATATAATCATCTACCAGAAATGGAAGCCATGAGAAAATTGGCAGAAAGCACGGAGGAAATCGTAAAAAGACTTCAAGAATATGCAGTTTCTTATAACGTTAACATCATTTCGGGCAGTATGCCGATTATAGAAAATGGTAAACTTTACAATGCAACCTATTTATGCCACAGAAATGGATTAACTGAAGATTATCGTAAAATCCATATTACGCCAAACGAACAAAAATACTATGGTATGTCTGGTGGAGATAAAATTGGTGTTTTTGATACTGATTGTGGCAAAATTGGCATATTGATTTGTTACGATGTAGAGTTTCCAGAATTGAGTAGAATTTATGCAGACCAAGGCATGCAGATTTTATTCGTTCCTTTTTTAACCGATACGCAAAACGGGTATACACGTGTTAGAAGATGTGCACAAGCAAGAGCCATAGAAAATGAATGTTATGTTGCTATTGCAGGTTGCGTTGGTAATCTACCAAAAGTAAATAATATGGACATTCAGTTTGCACAGTCAGCTGTATTCACACCTTCAGATTTTGCCTTCCCTACCAATGCAGTTAAAGCAGAAACTACGCCTAACACCGAAATGATGTTAGTTGTTGATGTAGATTTGCATCTTTTGGATGAGCTGCATCATTTTGGCACAGTTAAAATATTAAAAGACAGACGTAAAGATTTGTATGAGGTTAAGCTTTTGAAGGGCTAAATAAAACATAAAAAAAGTGGCGATAATACTTAAATAGTCGCCACTTTTCGTTATATCAAGTGTCTTTAATTAGAAACATTATTTCTGAAGAATAAGAAATAAACCACTAAAAGGATTACCACTATAATGGGTATAATCCATTTCATTGCTTGTCCAGCTCCTTTGTTATCTGGTTCGTTTACAGTTGGCGCAGGACCTGGATTTTCTTTATGTGCTTCGTAATTGGTCTCTACTGGCGGTGCAGGTTTGTTAGGATCTTCGATATGGTTAGGGTTGTTAGGTTCCATGATATTGAGAATTAAATTTAGTTACTTAGTTACACAATAACCTTTATTATGCTTTTATTAGTAACAAACAAAGCTTTAAAAGGTTTTTAGCATAAAAGCATATCTTTGCATAATGTTTAATAATGCTGCAAAATATAGTCAAATGATAAAAGCTGAAGCTTTGAGATTAGGCTTTATGGCTTGTGGTATTTCAAAAGCAGATTTCCTCGAAGAGGAAGCTCCACGTTTAGAAAAATGGTTAAACAATAACCATCATGGCGAAATGGGCTATATGGCCAATCACTTTGATAAACGTCTCGACCCTCGCCTGTTGGTTGAAGATGCAAAATCTGTAGTTTCATTAACCCTTAACTATTTTACGCCAACTAAACAAGTTGATATTAATGCTCCAAAAATATCTAAATATGCTTACGGAACAGATTATCACACTGTGATAAAAGATAAGCTAAAAGAGTTAATGGCATTTATAAATGATAATATTGGAGAAGTATCTGGAAGATGTTTTGTAGATTCTGCTCCTGTTATGGACAAAGCTTGGGCACAAAAATCTGGTTTAGGCTGGCGAGGTAAAAACGCTAATTTAATTAGTAAGGATGCAGGGTCGTTTTTCTTTCTAGCAGAGCTGATCATAGATTTAGAGTTAGAATACGATAATCCTTTCGTAGCAGATCATTGTGGCTCTTGTACGCGTTGCATTGATGCCTGCCCCACTGATGCCATTATTGCGCCCTATACTGTTGATGGTAGTAAATGTATTTCTTACCTAACTATAGAACTCAAAAACGAAATCCCAACAGAATTTAAAGGTAAAATGGAGAATTGGATGTTCGGCTGTGATATTTGTCAAGATGTTTGCCCTTGGAACAGGTTTGCAACGCCACATCAAGAACCTGCATTCGAGCCAGCATTAGCGCTTCTAGAACTTAAAAAAGAAGAATTAATAGAAATAACAGATGATGTTTTTAAACAAGTTTTTAAAAGGTCAGCAGTTAAACGTACTAAATTTACAGGGTTAAAAAGAAATATTGATTTTTTGAAACAGCAATAAAATTATAATTTCAAATTTGGCATTAGAGTGTCATCGTTTATCTAAAATTCGCCTTACTACATTAAAAATTGTACTTTAGAGAATATGCAAAGCGAATTACATTTTATATTTTCTCAAAATTGCCTTAAGCAACAATTGCGTAATAGCTTTCTTATTTATCGTCTTTTGCTTGGCATACAGTTTAGTTTAGGAAATTCTTTCCTTAAAAGCAGCAAAGACTTTATAAATTAATCCCTGGCTTAATCTCAACAGGGACAAAATAATCAAATTTTCATTTACAATTTAATTAAACATGTTATGCGCTTATTAAAGGCAGCACTCATGCTTATCATTGTAGTTGATTTCATTATCATTTTATTAGCATTAATTCTGCTAAATCCATTATTGGTACTACTATTCATTATAATTAGTGCTATACTAAAAGGTATTCATAATCAACTCATTGTTAAGCAAAAGCTAAACACATTTTATCAATCTAGATTCGGCAAACGTCGAAACATTTTTTAACCTTATTTATATATTATGAATATTGAACTTACAACAACACCTTTAGTTTTAACAACCGGTATTTACGACTTATTAAAAGTACAAATTAAAAAAAAGAAACTTAGCAGAAGTAACGAAGAGAAATTAGAGTTAGAATTAAAAAATGCTAAACAAGTCCTTAACAAGGATCTTCCTAATGATGTAGTAACTATAAATACTGCCGTAATTGTTAAAGACTTACAAAACGGAGAAGAGATTGAACAAAAATTTGTATCTCCACAAAAAGCAAGAAGAAAAAATGGTACTACTTCTATCCTATCTGCTATTGGTGTAGCAACATTAGGATACTCAACTGGATCAGTTGTTGAATGGGAATTACCAGAAGGATCAAAATTTTATCAAATTATAAAAGTTTCTAAAATCGTTCCTAACAAAAGCACAATCTAAAAGAGACGATCCTAAGTTTGTTGATGCAAATGGAGATACAGTAAGTATGATTGGCATATAAACTATTAGAATATTAATTGAACCCAGTTGCAAAAACAACTGGGTTTTTTATTGACCATTTTCTGCAATCAATTTTTCAATAATTTAAATAACTTTGGATATAGAACCATCAATTTGCATGAAATACTATTGCTATCTCCTCCTTGCTTTCTTAATTTTTGGGTTAGGAGTAAAAGCCCAAACGCTCAAATTGAAATCTAACCGCATCCATAAAAACAAAGAGCTTGAAACAAACTTAGCAAATTCAAACATAACGCTTGAAATTAGGGAGGACATCATTTTCAAAACAATTAAGCAAGGGAATGTTCCTCATTTTTTAATAAACCTAGTTAAAATCTCTCATACCGAGAAAATAGATGGTAAAGATTATACCATTGAATTTTATGTAACTCCAGATTATTTATCCATCGGAAATAATTTAGATCATTTTTATATGCCGATGACACCAATTTTAGCTCAAAAAGTTGCAAATAAATTCAATTGCTCATTGCCAACAAAAAAAATGGTCGATTTGATTTATACAAATGCTGCAATTAAGTTAGCACCACTGCCTATACCCCCATCAGCTTCTATGACTAAGTTTTATGTATTTAAACAGCATGATGAACTCGTAAAAGAACAACTAAAAACTTTTGAAACCAGACATTTAAATGGTGAATTAACCGCTGGAAATAAAAAAGATGTAATCATCAGCAATAAAATTTATACAGAAAACAAACCTAAAGTAGTTATTTATGGTTGGCATCAACTAAATGGAAAACCTATCCAACCAGCTTACAATAAACACACTAACACTTGGGCAGATTATAGTCACGGCATTCGTTTGGTGCAAAACAAAGTAAGGGTTAATGATAAAAAAACTACTATTGCAAAAGTATTGGCAGATAAAAAGCTTTGTATTTTATTAAGTGATGAAGGACAAATAGAAAAAAGTTTTTATCCTATAACTAAATATGAATTATAGCTTTAGTTCAATTTTATCTACCCAAACTGCTTTACGATCATAAGTTTCTTTGAAATTAGCGAGGATGAAATTTTTATCATAAATAGCTTTATGAGTAGCCTTTTTAATCCCATTAACGTAAATCACAATTGGTCTATTCATATCAACCATTTCAGGCGATATGAATACAGAAATAGATTTAACAGCTGATGTTTCTAAATGAAACTCATTGTTTTTATAAGATCCTTTTACCACTCCAGATTTTCTTGGAAAATTAAAAGCTTTTACCAAAGTATCAGTAGTAATTAAACTATCTTGTTTATTATAACTTAATAATTTATGAATGTTAAAGTTTAGAGGTTTATGCCATGTGGCTGGTTTTGTTAAAGTATCTAACTGATTAATTTGTATCCAATCAGCCTTTCCATATTTAACATTATCACTTTCCCAATAAGTATTCGATTGAAAAGGATTTCTTTTTCTACTAGCAATATCTCTAAATATCATTGGGTAAAGTGGCTCAGATTCATCAAATTGTGGGAACCAATGTGGCCAACCAATGTAGCGATGATCTTGATAATCAGCAATCAAATCTGTCATGATTACATTTAGACTATCATTTGCATCTGGCGGAAAATAATAATCTTCGTTAGTTGATACATTGAAATAAGAACGATTTAAAATATTTTTGATAAACGTTCCTCCTGTTCTCACTTTTGGTTGCGTGTTAAATCCATAGAAGCCTGCAAATGGACTTTGCTGTTTCATTAAATAAGAAAAAGAACCCGTTGCACCATTAGAATGCCCGGTAATAAAAACTTTGTCATCATCCACATTAATAGACTGCTTTATTTCCTTCAACATTTCTGGGATCATAAAAAAACCATCATCTGGCCCCATCCAATTGTATTTTTTAGATCCTTTCGGATAAACCATAATTACATTGTTAAGAGTTGCATATTTTGTATAAAACCTGTTCCAATCTCCCAAAATAGTTTCATTCTGATATTCTGACAAATCATTTACCTGCACAGCGCCATGTAAAAAGAACATTAATGCATATTTCTTTTTTGGATCGTAATTAGGTGGTAAACTCACAAAATAAGAGGTATGTAGGCTATCAATTACTTTAAACATAATAGAGTAGTTCTTTTCTCTTTTGGGTTTGAAACTATTAATAGATTTAATCATTTCATAGGTCTGCTTACCGTCCACTGCTTTCGAGAAATCAATATTTTTTATTGAACCAGTCTTAAATTCTTGTTGTTTATCTTTTATATTTTTCAGAAATATGTCTTTCATTTTTTGAGCCTTACTCAAAACAATGGACCATCTTTTATCACTAAAAAGATTTTCGTATTCCCTTTGTGGATAGACAAACGTTAATGCGCTCCACGTGGTATTCTCCTCATTATTCATTGCTAAAAGCTTGTCAATATACACAAAAGCTTTATCGTATGCTTTAAGTTCAGAAGCGATAACGGATGCTTTGTAATAGCCTAAATCATCAATATCTTTTGGATACATTGCAAAAGCCTTTTCATATAAATTTAAAGAATTACGGTAACCAACTGTATCTTTAGCATCCCACATTACATGAAGGGCACTATCTGTTAGTTTTTTATAAGATTGCGCCTTAAGTTGGCTGCCATAAGCTAGAAGCAATACAAATATTAAAAATCTTTTCATGATCAATTTATTTTACAGCTCAAAAGTAGCAGATCAAGAAAATTTAAAATTGTAAAATTGTGACTTCCTATCCTGTAAAATTCCAAAAAGTATCTTCTGTGCCTACAATTTTACCATCTTTAAAAAATTGAGATGGTGTTAAACCTGTTAATTGTTTACAAGCTTTAATAAAGTGAGATTGATCTGTATAATGTGCTTGATGAGACAAAACACCTAGATTTTCGTGTGTTTTTATATCTAATTTATGGCTCATTAGCTGCCTAAACCTAACAATAGAACGGTATTTTTGAGCACTAGTTCCAATATATTTTTTGAATAATCTGTTCAGATGTTTTCTACTGATACCTAATTTTTGTTCTGCAAGTTCATCAATACTTATTTCTTCTGATGAAGTATGAAATAATTTTAGAGCTCTGACTATATACTCGTTTGTTATCGGCGATAATTTCTTTAACAACGCGTCGTCTAAAGTGTATTTAATATTTTTAAAATCAGTTCTTTGCATCAGATCAATAACAAATTGTTCATCAAAAAATAAAAAATCTGGGGAGCTTACTAGTTTATCTATTGGTAGATCAGCTGTTAAAAACTGGTTAATGCCAAATGGTTCGAATACAATCCCAATTTTATGTACAGGACCGATTTGAGTTACTTTTAATATAGTTTCTCTTAAAGGAGTAAAAATCTGCAATACTGATGATCCAGTGCTATAAGTGATTTGAGAATGGTTATTGCCAAACCTCACCTCGTGATTTTTATATAGCGAAATAGTGTTATTGTAATGAGGATAACAAGTGTATTCGTTTCTATAATCAGCATCATCCGCTATATCTAAATAATAATAACTGATATATTTTTGCAATAATGTATCCGCAGGTTTAAATGTTTCGAATATGCTCATCACCTAGTAGACAATAACTATTCTAAAACGTTGCACAAGTATTTATGAAGTTTAGTTATTACTTGATTATTTCACGATGAAGGTATTGTCGCTTCTATTTTTATCCGGAACATGGCTACTTCCCATTACCACCTTAGTAACTTGCTTGCTGGTTTTAACGGTCGCAATAAAAGTACTATCACCACTTTCCCACACGCCAATAGTATGATGAACTTTAGCTATGCTATTATCAGAGAATGTAATTATAAGATCAATAGGCAATGGTTTATTACTTTTGTTTTCGATAGTAATATCATAACCAGCATCCGTTTTCTGCACTGATTTGATACCCATATCCGTTACTCCTTCTTCAAAAAACCAACGTTTCCAAAACCAATCTAAATTTTTGCCAGCACCCTCATTCATACTATAAAAGAAATCGTAAGGCATTGGGTGTTTACCATTCCACAAAGTGATGTAATGATGTAACGCTTTGGTAAACAACTCATCTCCTAAATAATCCTTAATAAAAAGATAGCCCAAACCTGGTTTAGGATAAGAATTTGTGAATGAACCCGAACCTTTTAGCTCTGTAGTTAAAGTTACAATTGGTACATCATCTTTACTTCCAGATGAACTAGCGGTTGGCAAAACACCATATTCGTCTACAATCGTAGAATCTATCATTGGTGATATTAACCACTCTCCTATAGTTGCCCAACCTTCATCCATCCAAGCATATTTGGTTTCATTTGTACCCATGTAGAAAGGAAACATGGTATGAAAAATTTCATGGTCAGTAAGCGTAATGGCATCAACCCTATTATCTACAGGATTATCATTAACCATCATCGGATACTCCATCTGATCAAGCCCATCAAAAATAGTTTCGTGGCTATAGGGAAATGGCCATTTTGGAAACTCATAGCTCATTGCATGAACCGTTTTACGAGCGAAATCTACAACTTCATAGTAATCTTTATGAATAGGATTAAAAACAGCATCAACCCTGGTTCTTCTATTCGTTTTAGGATCAACTACCAAACTACTTGATTTCCATATATAATGGTTGCTTGTCGCAAACGCAAAATCAACTACGTTTTTAGCATCGAATTTAAAGGTATTGAAAGGTTTTTGCGCAGTTACTTGATGTTTAGCAAGCCCAGTACTATCAATTACATCAATTACCTGATCTGAAACATTAGCAGCTTGATATTTAGTAAAAACATTTTTTGAAAATACTTCACTTGCATTTAACAAATCGCCTGTGGCCCATACCGTAAAATCTTTAGGGACAGTTATTTCGGCTTTAAAATTGCAGAAATCATTATAAAATTCTTCAGATCCTGTATACGGAAATTTATTCCAACCATCAATGTCATCATAAACTGCAATTCTTGGAAAGAAATAGGCTATAAAATGAGCACCATCATCTACCTGACCAGTACGAATATGTGAACCTTTATTTAGAATGTAGTTATACTCTATTTTAAGCGATATTGATTTTCCTGGGGCCAAACCAGCAATTGCGGTATGCATATTTGTACCATCAATAACTAAGCTCGATAAATCTTTACGTGTATTATTAAGTAAAAATGAAGCAATCTTAACTCCTTCTCCTAAATCTCTTTCATTAATTTTAGACTTACGAAGAGTTCCTTTTTGATAAAGATTTGGATAAAGTTTAAACCAAATTTCATTTAATACATCAGGACTATTATTGAAGTACTTAATAGTTACAGTTCCTTTTACAAGCCTCGTAACTGGATCAAAATTAATCTGTAAATCGTAATCAGACGTATTTTGCCAATACTTGTCGCCTGGTTTACCACTAATATCTCTTGTACCTTTATGGTAGGCATTTTTGAACACCTGCTCAACTGGAAGTTGTCCTTGAGCATAACCAAACGCTAGAAATAATAGGCAAAATAATTTTATCGATCTCATATTAGAAAGCGCTACAAAAATAAGCTGTATAATAACAAATTAAACAAATCTAAGAGCGATAAATTAATTTACATAGACGAGCAATTATTTGCCAAACTTCATTTTTAGCTGCTCTAACATATCGTTAGTAACTACAGCGGCTTCCTTAGCTTGCTGTGGCTGTTTTTGTTGATATTGTGGTCTAGTAGTCGGTGCAGCTGGCTTAGGTCTTTGTACTTGGCTTTGTTGTTTTGCTTGTTTTTGTTCGTCCTTTTTCTTACTCCAACGAACCCAAATTTCATCAAGCTTCTTTTTGGTATATAAAGGAAAATCGCCTTGTTTCATCCAAGCGTAATAACTGGGTTCGGTATCGAAAACTTGCTCAACAGTTCTTCCTTTATGCTTACCAAAGTTGATTACCTCTTCGCCATTTTCGTTATAAACCATTCTACCAGCAAAATCTACCACTTTATTTAAATTGGTAAAAGTATGCAAGGCATCTACATCATTTTGAACTGGTGTAGAAATTTTCCCTTGTTTATCTTCAAACTCTTTATCCTTATATTTATCTAGCTGCGCTAAAAGCACTTCATAAGTTGCTCTTATATCTGCTTCGGCAGAGTGTGCATTGATAATTTCTTGATCGCAGTAAAATTTATAGGCTGCTTTCAATGTACGCTGCTCCATCTGGTGGAATATATTTTGCACATCAACAAATTTTCTACCTTGCATATCAAAATCTACTCCAGCTCTTAAAAATTCTTCCAATAACATCGGAATATCGAATTTATTAGAATTATAACCAGCTAAATCCGCATCACCAATAAATTCGGCAATCTCTTTAGCTACACTTGCAAAAGTTGGTTCACTTTTAATATCCTCATCATAAATACCATGAATTAAAGAAGAAGCTGATGGAATTGGTATCTCAGGATTAATACGTTTTGTTTGTATTAGTTCTGATCCATCGGGCATTGCTTTTAAAATGGCAATTTCAACAATTCTATCTACTCCTACATTAATCCCGGTTGCTTCAAGATCAAAAAATGCCAATGGGCGTTTTAAATTTAATTTCATTTATATATGGTGATATTTCTGTACAAGTATCAAAACTTATACCACTATGTTATTTTTCCAAAAATGCTAAAAAGGTTTCATTAGTCGGTGCAAAATAGCATTAATAATTTAAAATTTAGTTTTCAATTAATTTCTAAACTTTATATTGCGATATAATTAAATTCTGCAATGAAAAAAGCGTTTATCCTCCTCGTCCTTTACATTAGCTCACTTAGTACTTTCGCCCAAGATTTTACTTTTGGAAATATCAATGCTAGTGATTTCGACTTTAATAGAAATACAATTGATAGTAACGCAAATGCAGTGGTACTTAAAGAATATGGTAAAACAACTCTTCAATACGATGATAGCAATGGCAAAATAACACTATTTTTTCAGTATCATGTTAAAATAAAAATATTTAACAAAGAAGGTTTTATACAATCAAATATCGTAATTCCAAGTTACAAGGATGATAATAATCAAGAAATTATTGAAATTGTAAGTGCATCTACCTATAATTTAAACAATGGAATTAAGGAAGAAACACCTTTAAACAAAAAGAGCGTTTTTACAGAAAATAGATCGAAATATATGCAACTTACCAAATTTACCTTACCAAATATTAAGGAAGGTTCCATTATTGAGTATATCTATAATTTAAGAACACCTTTAATATTTAATTTTAAACAATGGAATTTTCAAAGCGATATTCCTAAAGTGCATAGCGAATACCAAGTTAATATTCCGGCAATCTATACTTATAATGTTTCTTTGAGGGGTCCTTTAAAATTAACAGATCAAAAAGCAGAACTGTATAAAGAATGTTTACGCATTTCTGGCCGAGAGATTGATTGTTCTCGCATCACCTATTTAATGAAAGATATTCCTGCATTTATAGAAGAAGATTTTATGACTGCTGCGAGTAATTTTAAAGCGGCTATTTATTTCGAACTTGCTGAAACACAAATGTTAAATGGCTCCAAACAAAGTATTACTAAAACTTGGAAAGATGTAGATTATGAATTAACTTCTGCCAAGAACTTAGGTTCGCAAATGAAAAGAAAAGATGTATTTAAAGACATCTTACCAAATATTCTGCAAGGTCTAACAGACGATTTAAGTAAAGCAAAAGCCATAGATAAATACATAAAAAAACAGATTAAATGGAACAATTATTATGGTAAATACAGCGAAGAAAATATTAAAAATGTGGTAGAAATGCGTTCAGGTAATGTTGCTGATATCAATTTGAGTTTAATTGCCGCCTTATCCGCTGCCAACTTAGATGCAGAAGCCGTAATTCTATCAACAAGGGAGAATGGAACTGTGAACTCATTATACCCGGTGATGTCTGATTTTAATTACATTATTGCTAAAGTTAACATTGGCGATAAAAGTTATTTATTAGATGCTACAGAACCTCTTTTGCCCTTTGGATTATTGCCGCTAAGATGTATAAATGATAAAGGAAGAGTAATTAACCTTAAAAAACCATCGTATTGGATAGATTTAAAAGCTTCTCAGAAAAGCGTAACCAATTACGTTTTAACGGGAAAGATGACACTCGATGGCAAAATAAAAGGCACTATTTTAACTTATACCCTGGGCTACGCAGCATTTAATAGAAGGAAAGAAATTAAAAAATATAACGCTGTAGATGCTTACGTAGAGAAACTTGATGAGCAAATGCCCAAGTTGAGTATTTTAAAACAGGAGATTTTAAATATAGATAGTGTTAGTGAACCATTAACAGAAAAATACGAAGTTGAATTTAATCTCTATGATGGAAAAATCGAAGATCAGATCTATTTTAATCCCTTTATGATCAATAGAATTGCAAAAAACCCTTTTAATTTAAATGATAGAACTTATCCAATTGATTTAGGCTCAAGTTCTGACGAAAGAATAACGGTTGAAATTACCTTGCCTGAGAAATTTGAGCTAACAGAAAAACCAAAAGATTTGGCTATTGCACTACCAGAAGGCGGAGGAAGATATTTATTGAAAAGCAATCTAGAAGGAGACAAAATCTATTTAACACAACTCTTACAATTTAATAATGCAATCTACCAAGCTGAAGATTACCTTACATTGAAAGAATTTTACAGCAGAATTATTCAAAATCAAAAGACAGACCTTTTGTTAAAAAAGATTAAATAAATGAAGTTTTCAACCAGCCTTTTACTTACATTTTTAACTATAAATACTTGCCTCGCACAAGATAATTACAATGTTGACCTGATTTCAAACGAACTAAAAAACCGAGCAAATGCAGTGGTGCGTAATCAAGAGACTTTTATAGATATGCAAGCATCAAACAATGTAATCTACACTGTAAAACAAGCAATTACCATTTTAAACAAGAATGGAGAAAACAACGCTAGATTAGTTTTATTTTATGACAAAAACACTGCTATAAAAAGTATAAAAGGTGAAATTTATAGTGAAGTTGGGAAACTAACTGGAAAATTTACCCAAAGTAATTTCAGGGATGAAAGTGCCGTAAATGATTTTTCCTTATTCGAAGATAGTCGCATTAAACATTATTTGCCATCGGTTAATAATTATCCATATACGATTGTTTATAGCTACGAAATTAGATTTAAGCAAAATTTAATTATCCCTAGTTGGACGCCAAAGCCAGCGAATGATGTTTCTGTAGAAAAGAGCAGTTATACCTTTATTTGTAAACCAACAGAGAAGTTTAGGCTTAAAATTCAAAACATCAATACCAAACCAGAAGAAAGCGCCAATGAAAAGCAAAAAATCTTGGTATGGAAAATTGCCAATTTAACCAGCACAAGAGATGAGCCCTACAGCCCTAATAAAACTACCTACCTACCAAGTATTAAAATAGCGCCAGAAAACTTCACTTACTATAATTATAAAGGAAATTACACGAATTGGCAAGAATTAGGTAAATGGTATTATAATGACCTATTAAAAGGAAGAAATATTTTATCTCCAGCAACTATCCAAACTATAAAAGAATTGGTTAAAGATGAAACAACCGACAAAGCTAAAGCCAAAAAAATATACGAATACCTCCAAAATAAAACCCGATATATTAGTGTACAGATAGGAATTGGCGGCTTTCAACCATATACAGCCGAAGAGGTAGATAGATTGGGTTATGGTGATTGTAAGGCATTAGTAAATTACATGCAAGGTTTATTAAATGTGGTAGGTATCGAATCTTATTATAGCGTAGTACAAGCTGGATCTGAAAAAATAAGCCTTGATCCAAGCTACGCCAGTATGGAACAAGGTAACCATGTAATTTTGTGTATACCATTAAAAGGTGATACAACATGGTTAGAGTGTACAAGTCAGAAAATTCCATTTGGCTTTTTGGGTGATTTTACTGACGACAGGTATGTCCTAGCTTGTACTCCAGAAGGTGGAAAATTATTAAAAACACCCAAGCTCACCACTCCTAATAATTTGCAATTGAGACATGCTAACCTAACAATTGATTCTGATGGAAGTGTAAAGGGAAGTGTAAAGACTAAATTCTCAGGTTCGCAATATGATAATCATGAAGAATTTATTGGTAAACCAATTGCCGAGCAACAGAAAATGCTAAAAGAGGCATACGATGTAGATCACATTAATTTTGATCGCATCAATTATACTAAAAACAAAAGCATCGAACCGAATATTGAAGAAGATTTAAATCTTAATATCAGAAACTACGGCGTGCTAAATAACGATAAATTGTTTTTGACTTTAAACCTATTTAACATAAAAGGCTTGATTCCAGATGTTAGAAATAGAACATTGCCAGTTTATATCAATAGAGGTTACACAGATATAGATACAATAACCTATCAATTACCCGAAAATTTTTCAGCTCCAACTGAACCGCTTAATAAATCTTTAAACTGTCCAATGGGTTCTTATGTAATATCTGCAAAGCTGATAGATCAAAAGCTAATTTATACCAGAAAGTTTGTGCTAAATGAAGGAACTTTCCCTGCAGAAACTTACCAGACATTTTCTAACTTTATTGCCGACGTAAATTCAGCAGATCATCAAAAAGCAATCCTTAGCTTAAAAAAATAATTCCCAACGTTATTCCGATAATCATAATTAAATACATTAGAATTTCGGTAGAAGCGAACCGTTTGTATTTGGTCCAGAAAGAGTAATCGTGTTTAGGTTCAGACATAAAAAAATCCCGAATGTGAATTCGGGACAAAAGTAGTTATTAAATTTTAATGGTTTTGATTTAAGGATTAAAAATAAGCTATTTGCTAGCTGCTTCTTTTTTCCATTTAATACTACAGCCTACTGCCTTAGTTGAGGTAATAGCAGGTTTTTCACCTTTCAATAACGAATTAATCGCATTTTGCACAAATGTGGTTTTAGAAGTATTTGTATCTTCCTGATCGTTATCTATTGCACCGATATAAGCAACTTCATTTCCTTTTGCTGTTTTCTGCAATACAAATACATGTGGAGTTTTCATTGCTCCATACTTTTTAGTATAAACATGATTAGGATCTTCTAAATACGCATAGCTAAAGTTTTTTTCTTTAGCTCGTTCTTGCATTTTCACATAACTATCTCCAGGAGAAGCAACAGGATCGTTGGTATTGATTGCAATTACAGGATAACCTTTGGCTGCATAAGTTTTATTTAATGCTTCTACCCTATCTTGATAAATTTTAGCTACTGGGCAAGTGTTACAAGTAAAAACAACAATGTATCCTTTTGCTTTTTCATAACTCGCTAAGGAAACATTTTTGCCATCTACATTCTTCAAATCAAAATCTGCAGCAACGTTACCAACCTGATAACCACTTTGTGCTTTTGCCATAATGCCTAGCATTATAAAACATGCGAATAATACTGATCTCATAAGATTTATTTTAATTTTTCTAAAGTTTCAATCAATTCGTTATAGCTAAGTTCCTTTTCGTAAAACTGCCTTACCTTTTTATGTGTGTTTACAAAAAGTGTCGCAGGTATTGCTCCGGACCAATTTTTATCTACTTTTTCAATAAACACTTGTTGGTCTGGCTCGTTAATTACATATACTTCTGAGCTTAGTTTATTTTTAACAACAAAAGGTATAACAGCGGTTTTAAGTTTAGACTTGAAATCTAAACTTACCAATATTACCTTAATGGGTTGCTTAGCAGCATCTTTATTAACCTTTTCGAAATGTGGAAGTTCTTCAACACAAGGCCCGCACCATGTTGCCCAAAAATTAATGACATAAGTAGTATCCTTTCCTTTTGCCAATCTTTTACCTAAGTCATTTAAAGTTAGCAATTTAATCTGTGCATTTGTAACCAAAAAGGAAAAAACTAAGAATAAAGAAAATAGGTACTTCATCATAACTTAATCTATAACATTTTATTAACCTGTTGCTCTACAAATTTGTTTTTAGGAACTTTCTTTGCGTCCTGCTCATCATCAATTCTGCCGATGTATTTTATTAAAAAACCATTGGGTTTCTTTTGCAATACCACAGCTGTTGGCGTAATGGTAATGTTCATCATCCAAGTATATTTAAAACCGTCATCAGATAGATATGGAAATGTGAAACCTTTCTTTTGTGCAAGTTTTTTCATTTCAGGCATCGCATCTAAAGGATATTTAATTGGATCATCGCCATATGGACCAATAGCAACTACAGGAAAACCTTTTACTTTGTATTTTTTATCTAATGCCATAACCCTAGGCTCGTAGGCAATACAGTGGTCGCAAGTTGGTGTCATAAAAACCACTATAAAACCTTTAGCAGCTTTCTGATCTTTTAAACTATACACACTTCCTGAAGTACTTAGCAAAGCTATATTCGGTAAAACATCACCAACCTTGTATACTTTTTGAGCATAAGCAGTGGTAGATAAGAAGATTAACAGACAAATGGAATAAATTATTTTACGCATATTCTTATTTTAAAGTTCCTGTTTTAACAATAGCTTTCTGATATACAGGCAAATTCAGATCATCAACAATTACACCTCTAGTGGTTGAGGCATGAACAAAAAAATCATTATTGAGATAAACGCCAACATGATCTACTTCATTGCCTCCAAAAGAGAAAAATATAAGATCGCCTTCTTGCAAACTACTTAAATTTTTCTTCTTTATAGCCTCAGCTTGATCTCTCGATCTTCTCGGCATTGTATAACCATAAATATTTTTCTCAAGCAACAAAGCAAAGCCAGAACAGTCTATTCCATTTTTGTCTAACCCACCCAATTTATATTTAACACCTGTCCAATCGGTAATAAAACGATATAAGTCTCTACTTTTTAACGATGCCATTGCATCTGCAACTTTAGCGGCTTTTTCATTTGGCTTAACTGTATATTTTCTACTTCCACATGAGACCAAAACAAAGGAAAACAATAGAACAATCACACAATTTACTTTTACTGCTTTCATTTTTATTGTTTAATCAATCTTTGAATTTCATCTAGTTTCAAAAGCGCCTCAACCGGAGTCAATACATTTACATCTAAATTATTTAGCGTATCTCTAATTTTTACAAGTACTGGGTCATCAATGGCAAACATTTGTAACTGATATGCTTGATTTTGCACCTTTTTAATACTGTCTTTAATACTTTGCCCTTCAGTCCTATCTATTTCTAAACGTTTAAGAATTTCGTTAGCGCGGTTAATCAATTTAGAAGGCATACCTGCCATCTTAGCAACATGTATACCAAAACTATGTTCGCTACCACCTGGCACTAGTTTGCGCAAGAAAATAACCTTATTGCTCATTTCTTTAATGGTAACATTAAAGTTTTTGATACGAGACATAGTATTCTCTAAGTCATTTAACTCATGGTAATGGGTGGCAAATAAGGTTTTTGGTCTAGCCGTTGGGTGTTCGTGCAAAAATTCAGCAATTGCCCAAGCTATTGATATACCATCGTAAGTACTCGTGCCCCTTCCAATTTCATCCAATAAAATCAAGCTTCTATCAGAAATATTATTCAAAATACTGGCAGTTTCATTCATTTCTACCATAAATGTACTTTCTCCTGATGATAAATTATCAGAGGCTCCTACTCTCGTAAATATTTTATCTACAATACCAAAATTAACATCTTTAGCAGGCACAAAACAACCCATTTGGGCCATTAACACGATTAATGCAGTTTGCCTTAAAATTGCCGATTTACCCGACATATTCGGACCAGTAATGATGATAATCTGTTGCGTATCGTTATCTAGAAAAACATCATTGGTGATGTACTCTTGGCCAATTGGCAATTGCTTTTCAATTACTGGGTGGCGACCACCTTTAATATCTAACTCTTTATTATTGTTTAAAGTTGGTTTTACATAATGATTTTTAACTGCAAGCTGTGCAAAACAAAGCAACACATCTAATTTTGCTATTAAGTAAGCATTTAGCTGGATTGGCTTAATATACTGAGCTACTTGATACATTAACTCGCCGTATAAACGGATTTCGATGGCCTGTATCTTTTCTTCAGCACCTAAAATTTGTTCTTCGTATTCTTTAAGCTCTGGTGTGATGTAACGCTCGGCATTAACCAAAGTCTGTTTTCTTATCCAACTTTCTGGAACTTTATCTTTATGAGTATGTGTAACCTCTAAATAATAACCAAAAACATTGTTAAATGATATTTTTAAGGATGGAATTCCAGTAGTTGCAGCCTCTCTTTTCTGTATTTCTACCAAATATTCCTTGCCACCAAAGGCGATTTTGCGCAAACGATCTAACTCTTCATCTATTCCATCGGCTATTACGTTTCCTTTGATTAATAACGCAGGTGGATCGGCCTGCAACTCCTTTTCTAATTTATCCTTAATACTTAAACACGGATTAAGTTGTGAGGCCAACACCGTTAAAAATGGATTTTGAGTTTGTTCGGCAAGTTTTTTTACTTCATCGATATGAGATAATGCGCTCCTCAATTGCACTAATTCTCGCGGACCAGCCTTCTGTAAACCTACTTTAGAAATTAACCTTTCTAAATCTCCAATAGGTTTGATATGGGATAAAAATTCTCGCAAAAGTTCATCATGTTTTACCAGATACTCTACCATCCCTAAACGCTCTTGGATAGGTTTAAGCTCTTTAAGAGGCATAATAATCCACTTATGTAACATCCTAGCACCCATCGGGGTAGCAGTTTGGTCGAGTACGTTAAAAAGTGTTACGCCGTTATCATTAGCAGTAGTCACCAACTCTAAGTTACGAATAGTGAAACGATCTAGCCACATGTAACGATCTTCTTCTAGCCTAGATATAGAAGAAATGTGCTGTAAGTTTCGATGTTCCGTTTCCCCTAAATAATAAAGCACAACGCCAGCTGCAACAATACCCGATGTTAGCTTATCTACACCAAAACCTTTTAACGAATTAACTTCGAAATGTTTGGTCAATATTTCATTCGCATAATCATTGGTAAATGCCCAATCATCAAGTGTATAAGTATAAAATTTATCGCCAAATAGATTTAAAAATTCTTGGCGTTTATTCTTTTGAAAAACAACTTCTGTAGGTCTAAATCCTTGTAAAAGTTTGTCGATATATTCTGCATTTCCTTGTGCAACCAAAAACTCTCCGGTAGAAATATCACAAAATGCAACACCGATAGCCTGTTTATCAAAAAAAACTGCTGCTAAATAGTTGTTAGCTTTCTGATTAAGAATATTATCTCCATAAGCAACACCAGGCGTTACCAATTCGGTAACCCCTCTTTTTACAATGGTTTTAGTTGTTTTAGGATCTTCCAACTGGTCGCAAATGGCAACCCTTTGCCCTGCCCTAACCAATTTAGATAAATAATTTTCTAGAGAATGGTGAGGAAAACCAGCAAGCTCCAATGCACCATTTGGCCCAGTGCCTCTTTTGGTTAAAACGATACCTAAAATATTGGCCGTTTTTATAGCATCCTCACCAAATGTTTCGTAAAAATCTCCTACTCTAAATAACAATAACGCACCAGGATATTTCGCCTTAATGGTATTGTATTGCTGCATTAATGGGGTTACTGTTTCTTTTGTTTTGGCCAAAATCTTTAAATATTACTAAAGTGTAAATATAACATCTTGCACTTTAGTGTTTATGTTTTTGTGGAGAAATTATTAAATTGTTGAGAGGTAAAGAACAATGCTTTTTTTGAAAAGCAAGTTTATAGACATTTATCAATTCAGCTCTGCTGTACATTATAGCTCCGCTAAAGCTGTTCGGGCGCTGCCCTTTCCAGGTTTAAAATGAAAATTCAGCAAGACTATTAAAGCGCTAAATACTTTAAAACAGACTTTGCTGCGAATTTGGTTTGGGAGGTGCGCCTAAGAACGGAAATTCTTCCGAAAATCTTTCATATTGCTTTTTTTGAGGATTAAATTTCCTCAATAAAAGATTTTTACATTCAAATTCCAATTTCTCTTTAGCAAACATTTTTAATGCAACCTCAACATTTTCTTCATTTAGTTTTCTTCCAATAGAAATATGAGGATCTTTACTTTTATATGAATTTTTGAGGTTCAGTTTTTTATGAATTCTAATCATCAATTCAGATAGAGGCATTTTGGTATTTTCATTAGGATTCAGAAACACTGCACCATTAGGATAACGATCAACTCCATTAAAACTCAGGTAAATCGGTTTTTCATAACTAACAATTTGTTTTAAATGTTCAACAATATTAGCTAGTTCATCTTCATCTGCTGTAAATTCACAAATAGTAATATGTGCTTTAGAGTTTCTGCTATTATACCATCCAATCTTCGCATACAATTCATCCTTTAATTTAGCAACGTATTCAATCCCATGCTGTGGCGGTGCAATTACTACCGAATACAAGTCTTTCATAACTTGATAGTTAACATTTCTTCCTTCTCCTAAGAAAGGAAATACGCCTAATTCATTTAACGATTGTAAGTCTCTAGTTGCGGTTGCTTTTGGAGCTCCCGTAATACTCATGTATTTTTTAGTAGTCATTCCACCTTCAAATCCATTTTCACCAGCATTAAACATTTTATTAATAGCCTTCTCTTGCCTTGAGTTTAGCTTCTGTTTAAATTCATCAAAAAATCTAACTTTTTTTATGGTAAAGATTATCAGTTCTATTACCTGTTCTTGCGCTTTTAAAGTTATTTCTGCAAAATAAGTAAGCCAATTTGTAATTTCATTACTTTTAGAAGCTTGTTGCAAAGCATTGTAATAAGCCTTTCTATTCTCTTCAATAACTCTTAAACTTAAAATAATTGGACGTTTAAGTGTTTGAGATATGGCCTTTTGCGCAATTGCCCTTTCTATCCTACCATTTCCATCTTCAAAAGAATAAATACTCTCGAAATATAAATGTGCAATTGCTGATCTAATTACAGCATTTGAGCTCTCTCTCTTTCCATTAGGGGTCGTATCATTAAACCATTTTATAAATATTTCCATCTCAGTAGTCACTTTTGACGACGGGGGAGCTTCAAACTGAACATTTTCATTACCTAAAGTTCCAGATATTACTTGCATTGGCTCCTCTACTTGCCTCCAATCGCCTAAAATCATCCTTCGTTGTTTAAAAACCAAAAATGAATCCCATTCGCACAATTTTTCTTTGGTTAAGTCATCTTTGTAACTTTCTCTAACATCCGTCATTAATTTAGCTATGCCAGCAGCTTTTTTATCGCTTACAATCTCATTTTTATCGTTTAGGTGTAAATTGTTTTTTATAGAAGACATCACATCCTTGTCTACTTAAATATTCATTTTCTATCTCGGATGTTTTCAATGCTTCCACCAAGATAGTTTGAACTAAAATTTCGTCGTGAGAATCTTGATTTGTTGCCTTTAATAAACCACTTACCAATCCAACTTCTTCTGCAAATTTGTATAAATTACTTTGAATAGTTTCTAAATTGAAGCTAAAATTTGGCCAGTCTGGCAATTCCCAATTATATTTCATGAGCCGATTAATACCATTATTCGGCTCGTTCTTAAATTCATTTCGTAAATACCCTATTTCAATTCATCTTTTAATCCCTTTTCATCAACCTTATACCATTTACCTTTTTCAAATAATGCAGCTTGATGAATGGATGCATGTTGATTGACATCTAATCCTATTACTTTTTGACCATAATGAAAGCCAACGTTTTCTTTGGTAATAGTATGACCAACTACAATATGCTTTACTTTATAAAATTCCAAAGTTTCATCAACCTCCTGTAATGTAGCTTTTGGTTCTACAAAGTAACCCCTATACCAAAATAGAGATGTTTCTCCCGTAAAAAATAGTTCTACTCCTGCACCTTCTGCTATACCAATATCTTTTAAATATCTCGCTTTATCTAAATAGGGTCGGCATTTTTCGTTAATCACTTCAACTGGCATTTTAAGTTTATTTATTTGAGGCGCTATACCAGCATGTGCGCAGAGATTATCTCCAATCTTTTCTATGATATTTTTAGATCTTAACCATCTGCCCAACTCCGTATCATTCGCAAATAGCTCCATATAATTAAGACCCATAATGGTGGCCAATTCTTTATATCGAGGATGCACATAACGCAAATCCCCACTCAAATTCATAATATCATGATTACCTAAAATAGTATGTACGTAACCGCCGTGTCTTACAGCATCTTGTTCTAATTTATACAATAGCCAAAGCACTTCTGTAACCCTAGCACCTCTATCAAATAGATCTCCACATATGATCAACTTACCATTTCCATAAATCCAATTGTAATGCTCATCTATAACTTTATTTGTAATTAATAGAGCCCTAAAACCTGTAAATTCTCCTTCAATGTCCGAAACGAAAAGCATTTTATCGGTTCCTTTAGCAATTGATGGCTCATTAATTAGTTCTTTCTTAAGTTTCACTTTAAAATCTAACGCTGGCTTGCCTTCAATTGCCACATTTACCTCAACTTTATCTTTAGAAGCAATAGAATCCAGCACAGCTTTTCCATCAACTACCGCATAAGTTACAATCTTTGATCCCCGGTAAAATACATGAGGAGCTTCGTTCATAACATCAGACTGCCCAAAAAGATTAAAAAAACTAAAAATAGACATGGTTAGGATACAAACAAATTTCATATTTAAAAAAATCGATCAATCATTTAATCATAAACTTTAAATATATAATTATTAAATCTATTTAAATAAGAAAGCAGCTACTATAGTTATTTACTTACCATAGAACCGCTAACCAATGAACCTTAATTAAGAACTTATTGTGGCGTTATCTTGCCATGGTAAGTAGCCGTAACCGGACCCCTACCTGTTTGCGCATCCAAATTGATAGCGTAATTATCTCCATCTTTAGAAATCGCCACTGTTCCTCCTGTAATTTCATGTGAAGTGGGAATATCCAACTTTATACTACCTCCACTAAAATTGTTAGCTGGATTATAGCTAGCGCTAGAATTATCCTTATAAGTAAAGGTACCAACTGGAATGCTCGTGCTTCCTTTATAGAAAAATAATTGTAAATTTTTACTAGTTCCCTCACCAGTTAATACGATATTCATTACGTTAGTTCCTAATACCGCTACATTAAAGAATTTTGCTGCAGTTATTTCTGTGGTAGTGCCTTGGTAAACATACTTACTGTTTCCACTACCAGGGCCATCTTCATCTTTTTTACATCCTGTTGCTAATGCGGTTACAAGTAATAATAGGGAAAACATCGTTTTTAAATTTCTCATGGTTTTAGATTTTAAATTTTACAATATGTTTAAATGATTAATCAAATGTAAATCAGAATAAAATCTCCTTTTTAGCAAACGAGTAACACCGTATTTATAATGAGTAAATAAGGGAATTAGATGAGCGAAACTGATTAAGATTATAAACTTTTAAGATATGCTAAGAATAGATCCAAAGCCTCTCTTTTAGCTGTAGATAGTTCAAAATCTAGTTTATTAAATAAGTAATCGTGAAGATCGAAATTTTCAAGTCTTGGCAGCTCTTCTAAAACTTCATTTCTATGCGCTAATCCCAGCTTTAAGGCGGCATCAAATTCATTAACAAACTGAGTTGAAATAACTTTATTAGCAACCCAAGCAGCATAAACAAATGGCAAACCAGTAAACTTCATCCACTCCTCTCCCATATCATAAGCAAAATTGAAATCATCTTTTTTGCCAAAAGTTCTGTCGCCAATCAATACCAATGCATCTGTGTCTGCATTCTGATCGGTTGTAAAATCTACTTCCACTTTAAAATGAAATTTCAGCAATACTTTTGCTAAGTTATTAGATGTACGTGATTGTGCATCTAACTTTACCGTTCTAATAGCTGAAACTGGAACTTTAGAAAAAATGAATACTGAATTTACAGCACCTACCGAACCTATGCAGTAAGAGCCGATGATATTGGCATTAGGCACAAAAGGGATTGCAGCAACTGGAATTAATCCTATATCTACTTTTTCTTCAATAAGTTTTGCGGCACAATCTGATGGAATATCTAAACTTAATTCAATTTGATTTCGAACTTCACTTCTTTCAATTCCGTAAATAAAAGGTTTGGTATTGGTATAGGAAACTGCTGATATTTTAATTTTATCCACTTGATTGTATGCTTATTTTGCTCTCAAAATCTTTAAATACTAACCTTTAAAATTTAAGGCAGTATTAAATATTTTAAATGATCTGTATTGTTAAAGTCAATTACCTTAAACTTTCCATCCTGATAGCTCATCCGGTAGAGTGTAGTATTTTGATGCGGGAAATCACCCATTTCAGACAATTCCTTTTCCAGCAATAAACAAAGTAATAAACGCATCGCTCTACCATGCATACAAACCAACACTAAATTTTCATCAGTTTGATCTGTAATCGTTTTAAATGCTTGTAACAATCTTTCTTTAACCTGATTAGGGCTTTCTCCACCTTCAAAACCTACTTCGTAATTACCGCCTTGCCATTTCTCCATCATCTCCCTAAAAGCAGTTCTAGCCTCTTCAGTATTGGGCTGTCCTTCCCATATTCCCCAAGCTAATTCGTCTAAGCCACTAAACTTAACCCAAGGCAAACCTAAATCTATAAATTTTTGAACTGTTTGATGGGTTCTTTTTAATGCAGAAGTATAAATTTTATCAAATTTGATGTTTTGATAATGATTAAAAAAAGCATCCGCCTGTGCTCTACCAGTATCATTTAAATCACTATCAACTCCTCTACCTTGTACAATTCCTAAACGATTTAATTCTGTTTCGCCATGGCGGATGATGTATATTTGTTTCAACTTTTTTAAATTTTGAATGATAGAATGAATGAGTTTTGGATGAGTAGATATTCAAATTCAATCATTCCAAATTAATTGATAACCGGCAACTTGTAATAAGAAGGTTTAACTTCATTTTCAAAAATAACATCTGTATAATCTGTAACTACATTATACAAAGTATCTCTTTCAATTGGTTTACGACCAACTTGTTTAATTAAATTGACCAATTCTTGTGTGCTCATTGCTGGATTTTGCTCTTCAGCACCTGCCATAGAATAAATTTTGGTAGTATCGTCTAAAGTACCATCAATGTCGTCCACTCCAAAATTTAAAGACATTTGGGCTGTTTCTCTACTTATCATAGCCCAATAGGCTTTTACATGGTCAAAATTATCTAAATAAATACGCCCAATAGCATAATTTCTTAAATCTTCAATTACAGAAACCTCAGCCACATTACTCATTTGGTTGTGTTGGTTTCTGAATTTCAAAGGAATAAAAGTTTGGAAACCACCAGTTTTATCTTGTAGTTGGCGCAGTTTCTCCATATGGTCAACCCTATGCTCAGACTTTTCGATATGACCGTATAACATCGTTGCATTAGATCTCATGCCTAATTTATGCCACTCTTCGTGTATGGCCAACCATTGCTCGCCAGTACATTTATCTTTCGCAATCTGCTCTCTAATTTCTGGAGCAAAAATTTCTGCACCGCCACCTGGAATTGATTCCAAGCCAGCATCTTTCATCATTTTCATTCCAGTAGCATAATCAATCTTGGCTTTTTTAAAGATATAATGATATTCTACCGGAGTTAATGCTTTTACATGTAAATCTGGACGATGCTGCTTAATAGCAGTAAATAAAGCTGAATAGAAAGCAACATCATATTGTGGCAAAACGCCACCAACAATATGTACTTCTGTTACTGGTTCGCCGTCATATTTTCTAACTACATCCAGCATTTCTTCCATAGTTAAAGCCCAGCCTTCTTCTTTTTGTTTGATTAGACGAGAATATGAACAAAACTTACAGTCGTAAACACAAAGATTTGTAGGTTCTAAATGGAAATTACGATTAAAATAGGTGTTATCACCATGCTTTTTTTCTCTAATATAATTAGCCAAAACTCCCAAATAGGCTAGCTCAGCATGCTCGTAAAGGTATACACCTTCCTCAAAAGTGATGCGTAAATTATCTTTAACTTTTTGGGCAATAACCTTTAAAGGTGTAGCTAAATGTGGATTTTGTAGCAAAATATCTAAAGCCTGCACGGTATCTTTTTTAAATGTTTAGGCAAAAGTACAACAATGCCCTAATTGTAAATCATTTTCTTGTAAAAATGGCTTATTTAGAAACAATAAAAGCCTCCAGATAGGTCGGGAGGCTTTCAAATTCTAATCGAATTTATATTATTTTGCTGATTTAGCGAAGTTTAAAACAATGTAGGCTGTTCTGCCACTGTACTCAATTGGAGATTTAATTACCATATTGCTACCATCAGTAGAAGAAAGGATTAAACGATATCCATCTGTAACGTTTTTAGCTTTATCACCCTCGTACAATTTCTTAAATTGGAAAGTTTCATCAACTGGGCTTACAGACCAAAAAATAGATTGCGTTTTTGCAGCACAAGTTGTGCTAGAAGGTAAAGCGTAACTTCCGTTTCCACTATTTGTTAAATTCCATGTACTACCTACAAAACACTTATAAGAGCTTTCGCCTAAGAATGATTTAACAGCAACTTCTGGAATACCGTCAAATGTAATATCATTTAATACCCAATTTCCTGTTACATTTCCTTTTTTTAGTGCAACAGCACCTGTTGTTGTTTTCGGAGAGCAGCTTTGTAAAACTATTAGTGAACTACAAATTAATGCTGCTATTAAAAATATTCTTTTCATATACTTGTTTTTTTGATAAGCTAATTACATAAATCTTGCCAAAATCATTTTTTTAAAAAGATTTAAATTTAGCTTTGCCTTAAATGATTGTAATTTAACGATAAATAAATGAAACCAGAAACAACTGCCATCCATGCTTTAAACTTAGTGAAAAGTGCTACTGGAGATGTGACCATGCCAATTAGCTTGTCTACAACTTTTTTACGTGACGAAGCAGGCGGTTATCCTGGCGGACACATGTACAGCAGGGTAAGCAATCCCAATCGTTCAGCTTTAGAAAAAGTGATTAGTGAACTAGAATGTGGCGCTGATACTTGTGCGTTTTCTTCTGGAAACACCGCCGGGATGTCTATTTTTCAGGCTCTAAAACCTGGCAGCCATATTATTGCCCCAGATGATATGTATTGGGGATTTAAAAAACAACTGCAATCTCTTTTTGCTGATACTTTAACACTAGATTTTATAGATTTAACTGATTTATCTGCAGTTGAAAGTTACATTAAACCCAATACGGTAATGATTTGGGCTGAAACGCCCTCTAATCCATTGTTAAAAATTACAGACATAGAGGGTTTAGCTAAAATAAGTAAATCACATAACTTAATCTTTGCAGTCGATAGCACCTTTGCTTCTCCTATTTTGCAAAATCCAATTTTATTAGGTGCCGATATTGTAATGCACTCTACCACCAAATATATAGGCGGGCATAGCGATGTGTTAGGCGGATCGCTAACCACAGCAAACAAAAATGAATTCTGGGAAAAGATAAGAAATATACAACAAATTGGCGGTGCAGTGCCTTCACCATTTGATAGCTTCTTATTGCTACGTAGTATCAAAACCTTAGCCTACAGAATGAAAGGGCATTGTAGTAATGCAATGCAGTTGGCTAAATATCTCGAAAATCATCCAAAAATCGAAGCCGTTTATTATCCCGGTTTAGCTTCGCATGCACAACATGAAATTGCTAAAAAACAAATGAAAGATTTTGGAGGCATGTTATCCATATTAGTTAAAGGTGATGCTGTTAATGCCCTAAAGGTGGTAAATACTGTGAAATTATTTGCTCAAGCTACCAGTTTAGGTGGAGTTGAAAGTTTAATAGAACACCGTGCATCTGTAGAGGGACCAGACACTAAAACACCACAAAATTTAATCCGGATTTCGGTTGGATTGGAACATGTTGATGATTTAATAGCAGATCTGGAGCAGGCTTTAGCTTAAACGACAATTTATTTATAAAAATTAACATTTAAGTTTATCGCTTAGTGCAGCCAACTGTTCTTAAACCTATCACGATAGCTGTCGGGAGCAGCGTAAATCCATTTTGTCTTTCTTCACAAAAAGATTGCATTGTAATTGGGATAAAAGAAGCTAACAATTATAGCATCCTTATTTTCAAAAAAAATAGAGCTGATTTACAAATAGTTAAGTATTATTCAGAATTAAATTTTGTTGTTTTAAATATATTTCTGATATTTGGAATATTATTTGGCGAAAGTCAATTAAAAGTCAACTCCTAAATAAGGTTTTGATTTATAAAGAAGTGGCGAGAGACAGGCTCTGTGACCCACTGGCAACCCTCCCTAACGGAGAAGGTGCCAATTCCTGACCACTCAACATGGTGTTGTTTGGAAATATAAATTAAGAAGATGAATACATTCAATCTAACTTCGCTAAATAGCGATTATCTCAACTTAAAACCCAAAGGTTCGGTTTCATTTTTAAATGTTAATCTATATTGCTGTAACATGGCAATGAATTGTATGTGCATTAGCATATACTAATTCTAAAATCTTCAGCCTTGTATTATTTCAATTCTGAAGGTCCCGCTAAACGGGATACGCCTTAAAATGTTGTTCATTTCGCATAACATTCAACTTTTTAACATTCCAACTTTTTAACATTTAAAACAACAGAATCATGTCAACTACCCATAAATTCGAAACATTACAATTACATGCAGGTCAAGAAATAGACCCAACAACAGGTTCAAGAGCTGTTCCATTATACCAAACTACCTCATATGGTTTCAAAAATTCTGAACATGGTGCAAACTTATTTGCGCTAAAAGAATTTGGGAACATCTATACCCGTTTAATGAACCCGACAACAGATGTTTTCGAAAAACGTATAGCGGCTTTAGAAGGCGGTGTTGCCGCTTTAGCTGTAGGATCTGGACAAGCTGCACAATTTATCGCCTTGAATAATATCTTACAAGCTGGCGATAATTTTGTTTCATCTAGCCATTTATATGGTGGTTCTTACAATCAATTTAAAGTTGCTTTTAAGCGTTTAGGCATTACAGTAAAATTTGCTAACGGCGATGAACCAGCAGATTTTGAAGCCAAAATAGACGAAAATACAAAAGCCATCTATTTAGAAACAATTGGCAATCCTGCATTTAGCGTAATCGATTTCGAACAAATTGCTGCAATTGCTGCAAAACATGATTTACCCTTAATAGTAGACAATACGTTTGGCGCAGGTGGTTACCTTTTTAAACCATTAGAGCATGGTGCACATATTGTTGTAGAATCCGCTACCAAATGGATTGGCGGTCATGGTACAAGCATAGGTGGTGTAATTGTTGATGGTGGCAATTACAATTGGGGAAATGGGAAATTTCCTCAGTTTACCGAACCTTCGGAAGGTTACCATGGCTTAGTTTTTAACGATGTATTTGGTCAGACAGGTCCTTTCGGTAATATTCAATTTATTATCAGAGCTCGTGTAGAAGGTTTAAGAGATTTTGGCCCTGCTATCTCCCCATTTAATTCTTTTTTATTGATACAAGGTTTAGAAACTTTATCACTACGTGTACAACGACATGTAGATAACGCTTTGGCTTTAGCTAGTTGGTTAGAAAACCATCCTGCTGTTGCTAGTGTAAACTATCCTGGATTAGAAAGTAGTCCTTATCATGCTAATGCTAAAAAATATTTACGTAATGGTTTCGGTGGCGTATTGTCTTTTGAATTAAATGGCGATAAAGATAGTGCCATCGCTTTAGTAGATAATTTAAAATTAGTTAGCCATTTAGCAAATGTAGGTGATGCCAAAACACTGATTATCCAGCCTTCTGCAACTACACACCAACAATTAAGTATCAACGAGCAGCTAGCCGCAGGGGTAAAACCAAATCAGCTCCGCGTTTCTGTTGGTATTGAGCACATCGACGATATAAAAGCAGATTTTGAGCAAGCTTTTGCAGTTATCCGTTCTCAATTAACAGTCGACAGTTTAGCCTAACGTTTCAACTATACAATATTTCAACTTTACAACATGTCTACCTATAAATATCCAAAAATTTTCAAATTAGAAAGTGGAAAAAAATTACGCAATCTAGAAATTGCTTATCAAACCTTTGGCAAGTTAAATGCTAAAAAAGACAATGTAATTTGGGCTTGCCATGCACTCACTGCCAATGCAGATGTATTGGATTGGTGGAAAGGTTTATTTGGAGATAATGCATTATTTAATCCAGAAGAGCATTATATTGTTTGTGCAAACGTTTTAGGTTCTAACTACGGAACTACAAACCCATTGAGCGAAAATCCAATAACTGGACAACCTTATTATTTATCTTTCCCAGAATACACGATTAGAGATCTGGTTGCTGCACATCATTTATTGGCTGCTCATTTAAATATTGATACTATAAAAGTGTTAATTGGAGGCTCTTTAGGCGGACAACAAGCTTTAGAATGGTCTTTAGCCAACACAGAAACAATAGAAAACTTAATTTTGGTGGCTACAAATGCAGCTCACTCGCCTTGGGGAATAGCATTTAACGAAAGCCAACGCTTGGCAATTAGTACAGACAGAACATTTTATGCAAACAAACCAGATGGCGGTTTAAAAGGCTTAAAAGTTGCGCGTAGCATTGCACTTTTATCTTATCGTACTTACGAAGCTTATAACGAAACCCAGTTAGAAAGTGTAGATGGCAAAACTACTGGATACAGGGCTTCTTCTTATCAAAATTACCAAGGAGAAAAATTATGTAAACGTTTTAATGCCTACAGTTATTGGTATTTAAGCAAAGCGATGGATAGCCATAATGTTGGTCGTGGTAGAAAAAGTATAAAATCAGCGCTAGCAGATGTTAAAGCAAATACGTTAGTTATAGGAATTGAAAACGATGTTCTTTTCCCTATTAGTGAGCAGAAATTTTTAGCTACTAATATAAATGAAGCTCAATTTAGCAGCATTAAATGTGCTTATGGTCATGACGGCTTTTTAATTGAAACTGACAAACTGACGAATATTATTGGCACGTTTTTGAGAGAAAGTGTAAATAAAAAAATTATAAAATTAAATAGAACAGCCTGAAAGCTTAAAGACCAAAGCTAAAAGACTAAAGGAAAAACTAAAACAGATAAAATCGGTGAAATCAATTTAATCTGTGTAATCAAGACAAAAAAAATGAGTAAGAAATTAAAAATAGGATTATTTGGGTTTGGAGTTGTTGGACAAGGGTTACATGATATAATTCGTGGCCAGAACTTAAATTTAGAAGTTGTAAAAATTGCCATTAAGAACCCTGAAAAGAAACGTAGTTTGGATGCGCATCTTTTCACAACATCACATGATGAAATTTTAGACAATCCTGAAATAAACACTATTGTTGAATTAATTGATGATGCTGACGCAGCTTTCAAGATTGTTAAAAAAGCATTAAGCAATGGTAAAAATGTAGTATCAGCCAATAAAAAAATGATTGCTATACATTTAGAAGAATTAGTAAGGTTGCAAGCAGAAAATGGAACATCTCTACTTTACGAAGGTGCAGTTTGTGGTAGTATTCCAATCATCAGAAACTTAGAAGAATACTATGATAATGAACTTTTGCACGGTATTAGTGGAATATTCAACGGCTCTTCAAACTATATTCTTTCGAAGATATTTAACGAAGGCTTAGCTTATGATACCGCTTTAAAACAAGCACAAGATTTAGGTTTTGCAGAAACTGATCCAATTTTAGATGTTGGAGGTTACGATCCTAAATATAAATTAACCATTGCTACGGCACATGCTTACGGCTTATTTATTAATCCAGATAAAATTTTAAATGTTGGTATACAGAACATTTCTGATGCTGATATACAATATGCACGAGAGAAAAACTTTAAGATTAAATTAGTACCTACTGCTCGTAAAATAAGCACCAAACAGGTTGTTACTTATGTACTACCAAAATTTGTTAAGGCCGATGACTTCTTATTTAACGTTGAAAATGAATACAATGGCGTAACCGTTCAAGCTGCTTTTGCAGATAAGCAATTCTTTTTCGGAAAAGGTGCGGGAGGCCATCCAACTGGTGCAGCTGTCCTTTCTGACATTGCAGCACTGCGCTACGATTACCGTTATGAATATAAAAAGTATCACCAACAAAATGGTTTAATCCATACAGATAAAGTTAGCATAGAAGTTTATTTGCGCTATGTACATGAATATACAGTAGAGAAATTAGAAGTAGAAAATATATCTGAGCGTTTCTCTCGTAACGATTATAAATATGTGATTGGAAGCATTAGTTTGAAAAACCTAATCGCAAACCGAGATTTACTTTTAAATAAAGATGTATTTATTGCACAAACTGGCAAATTAACTTACAGCCAACAAGATATTGCTGCAATTGCCGAAGAAGGCATTTTAGTAAACTAGAATATTTTTTTGTTTTGTTTTGATGCAAAAAGCCTCGACGGATGTCGAGGCTTTTGCTTTTATAGAAAGTTAATGGCAAATAGACCATAGTTTATGGACTATTAACTATTTAACTAATTTCTCTATTAATATCCCAATTCTCTAGATAATCTGCCACTCGGCGAACAAATGAACCTCCTAAAGCACCATCTACAACCCTATGGTCATAAGAAAGCGAAAGGAACATCATGTGTCTAATGGCAATTACATCACCGAACTCTGTTTCTAACACGGCAGGTTTCTTTTTAATAGCGCCTACGGCTAAAATAGCTACTTGCGGTTGATTGATAATTGGAGTTCCCATTACGTTACCAAAAGAACCTACGTTGGTTAAGGTGAATGTTCCATTTTGAGTTTCGTCTGGTTTTAATTTAGAGTTACGAGCACGTGAAGCCAAATCGTTTACCGCTTTTGTTAAGCCAACCAAATTCAATTGATCTGCATTTTTAATTACAGGTACAATTAAATTACCACTCGGCAAAGCAGCTGCCATCCCGATATTTATATCTCGTTTTTTAATGATTTGTGTTCCATTTACGGTAACATTAATCATCGGAAAATCTTTTATTGCTCTGCTAACTGCTTCAATAAAAATCGGAGTAAAGGTTATTTTCTCATTTTCACGTTGCTCAAATGATTTCTTCACTTTATCACGCCACATCACCATATTGGTAACATCGGCTTCTACAAATGAAGTTACATGTGGCGATGTATGTTTACTCATCACCATATGTTCGGCAATCAGTTTACGCATTCTATCCATCTCTATAATTTCGTCACCACCACTAACACTTTGTACTGGGCTAGCTTGTTTTATAGGTTCAGCAGCTTTAGGAATTGAAGATGCTTGCGCAATTACTTCTTCGAGTTTAGCTGGTTCGCCTCCACTTCTATTTTGGATATAATTTAACAAATCGTCTTTTGTTAAGCGACCTTCGGAACCACTTCCACTAATTTGATCTAGCTCTGTAAGCGCAATATTTTCTTGCGCAGCAATGCTTTTCACCAATGGTGAATAAAAACGATCGGAATTCTTGAAATCTTCAGCATTGATTTTGTTTTCTGCCGGAAGTTGATCTACACCAGGAATAGTTCCTATAACACGAGCTACAATAGTTTCTTCTGTTTTAACTTCTTCAACTTGCTGCCCACTTTCCGAACCCTCAGTTTCTATAATGGCTATAACTGCCCCAACTTGCACTACATCATCGGCTGCAAATAGTTGTTTTACCAACTTTCCCGCAACAGGCGAAGGAACTTCCGAATCAACCTTATCGGTTGCAATTTCCAAAATGGTATCATCCAATTGGATCATATCACCTGGTTGTTTAGTCCATTTAATAATCGTTGCTTCAGCAACGCTCTCTCCCATTTTTGGTAACAATAATTCGTATTGAGCCATATTGTTTAATGCGTTTATAATTTTATAATCGAGCGCAAATTACGCCTTTTTACCAATTTAATTCAAATCTTGTTTTAATAGGTTAAGCAACATGGTAAAAGCTGCTGTAGCAGAGCGCTCTATATTTTGTAGTCTTTTGTTGGTAAAAGTAAATAACTTCGCTACCACTTTATCTTTAGTGCCAATGGCAATCCACACAGTACCAACAGGTTTGCCAGGCAAACCACCATCCGGACCAGCAATACCACTTACGGCAATGGCATAATCGGTTTTAAAATGTGCAATTGCTCCGGCAGCCATTTCTGTTACCGTTTGTTCGCTTACCGCTCCAAAATCAGTTAGCGTTTGATGTTGTACTCCTAAAACGGATTCTTTTAAATCGTAAGAGTAAACTACAGCACCACCTGCAAAAACTGCTGATGAGCCCGCATGTTGCGTAATTAGATGAGAAATATAACCACCTGTACAACTTTCTGCTGTAGAAAGGCTCAGGTTATTAGCTTGCATTAGATCTAAAATTGCTTTCTCTAAAGGTACATCTTGTGTGGCAGCAACATAAGTTGGAATGCGATCTATAATTTTTTGTGCCTGCACTCCCACCTCGGCTTTCAAAACTGCTTCATCAGTACCTATTGCACTTAATCTTAACCTTACCAAGCCTAATTTAGGTAGATAAGCCAATTTAATATGTTGTGGCAGTGAATCCTCAATGTCTTCTATTTGTTGTGCTAGAAATGATTCGCCCAAACCGGTTGTTAAAATAGTTTGATGAACAATAAAAGGTAATTTAAATTTTGCTTGGATACGTGGTAAAATCTCATCTTCCATTAGGTACATCATCTCAAATGGTACACCAGGCATAGAAACGATGATTTTATCATTCACATCAAACCACATACATGGTGCAGTTCCATTTTTATTTTGAATAACTGTACAACCATCAGGAACATCGGCTTGCCTAATATTCACATCGATCATTGGTCTATTAAACTTTTGAAACAATGCCTCAACATGCTCTAAAGTGGACTGGTCTCGTCGCAATGGCATGTTAAAATACTTTGATAATGTAAGCTTGGTGATGTCATCTTTTGTTGGTCCCAATCCGCCAGTAATTAGAATAATATCTGCTCTTTTTTGAGCATCAGTTAAAGCTTCAACAATGTGTTCGGCGTTATCAGATACTGATGTGATTTGTTTTACACTAACCCCAATTTTGTTCAGTTCTCTACCCATCCAAGCAGAATTGGTATCTACAATTTGGCCGATTAGTATTTCATCACCTATGGTAATAATTTCTGCAAACATGTAATTGAGTTTTAGTAACGGGTATAGTAATTTTTACGTTTACTTAATTTAAGATCTTGTAGAATAGCTTGTTTTACTTTAATAGTAACCGAGTAACTTGCATAGGTACCAAAAGGAACCCAACTTGCACTCAAATCCCAACAATGCAAATCTCTGTAAATAGCAAAAGAAGTATAAGAGAAATCTTTGGCCCTAAAATCCCAACCAGAATTAAATTGAACTTTCCATTTAGGTGTTAATGCAAAATCTCCATTAAAATTTAAAGTATTGCTTACAGTACGAGTTTCTGGTCTACTTAATGCATTATTGTAAGAGAATATGTAAGAAAAAGCGAAATTCCAAGGAATATTAAAGTCTACAAAAGCATTTGGATCGCTGCTAATTGCCGCCAATTCATTAATTTGTTCTTGTGTTCTATTTGGTGAATTTTGATTTCTTAAATCCTCCATGTTTTTGTTCCTTTTCTTTAATGCTTCTGGATTTAAACTATAATCAAAAGAAAAGTTAAAGCTAATTAAACGGGGTAATTTGCCTTTACTAAAGGTATAAGCATCAGATTCGTAATATACTAATGTTGATGTCCTATTTGGTCCAGCACCTGAATAGACTAATGAATCTGCAACCTGATATGGATTTAATGTACCACCAAAGTTGAAACCTAATTTGTCGGTAAACTGAGAACGACCACTAAAGCTAAGGGGGGTTAACTTTTTTCGCTCTGCAATAAAATTATAACTACCAGAAAAATTTAAACCTTGAATGATCGGAATTTTCTTCTCGCCACCATTTGTAGTGTCTTTTCTGCTTTTAACTTTTAATTCGATGTTATTATCAATATTGAAACCTAAATTAGCTTGTTCTCCTCTAGAAGGTCCACCTAAATAAGACCGCTCAAAAATGGAATATTTACGAGGTCTTCCTTGATTATCATAAGCAATACCTAAGTTTTCGCTTTTACCAGGTCTAATGTCGTCCGTCCAATATTCTAAATCTTTGTAATACCCAAGACTTTCTTTTGCAAAATCTGGCTTGTAAGTTAAACTAAAGTTTGGCGTTATGACATGTCTAAGGGCTTTGATACCAAAAAAATTCTTAAACTGTTTAGTACCATAAACTTTTGTAGACATGCTCATTCCGATACTATACTCTCCAGATCTTTTAAAACCATTAACGGTATCAACTTGTAGGGTTTCTCCACCAGTTGCATTTCTAATTAATTTCTGTGTAGTGGTTTGCAAATACCATCTCTCGTTATAGGTTGTATTGGCATTAAAATTAAAAAACTGTAATACGTTAAAAGCTAAATTGACAGGTATGGTATGATTAATACCGTTTTGAAATTTATTTAAAACTTCTTTTTTGAAAAGTAGATCTTCTGTTGTAGCCACTTCGTTTTTAGCTTGCATATTGTAACCAACAGCAATTTTCTGATACCATTTCGGTTTCTCAACCCTACCCTTTTTATCAAAAATATTAAAGGTAGGCACACTTAAACTAATTTCTGGTAGTGTGATGGAAACTGTACCACTTTGTGTTTCTTGAGAGTGCCTTAAAGCTCCGGTAAAGTTTATACCATTGTCAAAAACCTTGCCATAAGAAATACTTGAACTCATGGTATTTTGCGCTATCTGACCAATATCATAAGATTGATTACCTGCAGTTTGAGCAAAATAACTACTGGTACCTGCATTAACTGTAGCACTAAAATTTGTACCAGGGTTTGCATTTGCATTTTGGCTATGTGTCCATCCAATATTGAAAACTTTTGATGCTCTTCTGCCCGCAGTACCTTCTAAACCAGCCCCTTTTAAGCTCGAATAGTTTAAACTGATGTTTCCATTATATTTATATTTCTTTAAATAATTGGAGGTAAATGTTGCATCATAACTACCATTGGTAAAAACGTTTCCTGTAATTCTTCCGTCTAGATAATCGTTAAATGCTTGATAATAACCACCACCATTTAACGAGAAACCTCTGGTTGCATCTTGGTTGGGTGTTGGCAATATAAAACCAGAAGACTTCTTATTAGGTTTAGGAAAAAATGCAAATGGCAATCCAATTGGCATTGGAATATCTTCTATCTTTAAGTAAACAGGTCCAGTAATAATTTGCTTTTCAGTGGCAATACCCTTTGTTATAAATATTCCAAAATGTGGATGTGGTAAATTACAAGTACTAAAAGTTTGCCCCTTAATGTGTACCTCGTTATCTGGTTGCAATTTTGCTTGCCCACCAGAGAAAAAGCCACCTTCTTGCTCTGTAAATACGCCAAAAACTAAAGCCTTACCAGATTTGGTATTGTAACTTATAGAGTCTGCAATGGACGAAGCCTGTGAGCCCATTTTAAAAATAGGCCTGCCTATATATCTATCCTTTTTATTTTTTACACCACTCGCAAAAACGATATTGTTTTTCGAATCGTATCTTATGTAATCTGCATTTAGCTCAAAATCTTGGTACAATACCTTGGCATTACCATACAAATACATGATACCACTTTTCTTGTCGGTACGGATAGAATCTTTAGCTGTATATTCTATCTTATCATTGTTCTTACTTTTCCTAGTAGTATCAGTCTGCTGAGCTATTTGCAAAAATGAACGATTAGATATTGCTTTTACCGTGTTACCAACAGATGTTAGTAAAAGAACGGTAATAATAAAAATGATATTCTTTAAAAGTTTCAAATTCGTGTGTGAATGTTATTTTTGCAATAATGTTTATCCCAAAACGTTCAAAATTAATGAAAAATATACCATTGGTTAATGCAAATGCAATTTTGATTGTACTTATTTGTTCAATACTAAGCTTATTTACTGATAATCAAGCATTTGCGCAAGAATATAAAATTAAAACAATTGTTATAGATGCTGGCCACGGAGGTAGAGATGGAAGCACAAGAGGATTATATTCTACAGAAAAAGATGTTGCCTTAAAAACGGCTTTAAATTTAGGCAAGCTAATTGAAGAACAAATTAAAGATGTAAAGGTAATTTATACCAGAACTGATGATACTTTTATTCCTTTATACGAAAGAATTGCCATAGCCAATAATGCAAAAGCTGATATTTTTATCTCCATCCATTGTAATGATATGCCGGTAAGTAGCAGCAGATATATTAGCGGTTACACCAAAAATAAAAAAGGCAAAAAAGTACCTATTTATAAAACACGTTATGCTAAAAGCACTTCTACTAGAGGAACTGAAACATTCGTATCTGGTATTGGGCGTGTAAATGAACAAGATGAGGCCATTAAAAGAGAAAATGCCTCTATGTTTTTAGAAGACAACTATAAGGAAAATTACGATGGTTTTAATCCAGACGATCCTGAAAGTGCAATTATTTTATCGTTAATGAAAAACACTTTTAGAACCCAAAGCTTAAAATTAGCGAAATTTGTTCAAGATCAATATGTAAATGTTGGGAGGGTTAATCGTGGTGTACAAGAAAAAAGCTTAGCGGTTTTAGCTAGAGCAGGTATGCCTGCTATTTTAACCGAAATTGGTTTTATTAGCAACCCAGATGAAGAAAATTATATGAATTCTCCAGAAGGTCAGGTAGAAATTACCAATTGCATATTAAAGGCAATACAGTCCTATAAACAGAGCGTAGAAATTTAATTTACTATAATTTACTTAAATTTGCAGCAAAACACCACAAATGAGATTAAAACACTATCTATTTTTCTTACTTATATTTCTATACGCCAACAATTTACAAGCGCAAGGATATAAAATAAAAACTATTGTTATTGATGCAGGTCATGGTGGCGTAAAGTCTGGTGCTGCTGGCGGTTACTCTCTAGAAAAGAATGTTGCGTTACAGGTGGCATTAAAATTAGGAAAAAAAATGGAAGAAGAACTTCCAGGTATCAAGATTATACAAACCCGTAAAACAGATGTTGATGTAGATTGGTACCGCAGGGCGGAAATTGCAAATGACGCAAAAGCTGATCTTTTTATCTCTATACATTGTAATTCGATGCCAGATAAAAGAGTATTAACAGGTTATAAAACAGTTAAAGGCAAAAAAGTTGCTCAATATAAAAGCGTTAGAAATACGACAACGCGTGGTACAGAAACTTTTGTAGGGGCTTATCGTCGCATCAACGAAATGGATGCTGGCTTACGAGAAAACGAAGAAATTATTAAAGATAAAGATTATAAAAAGGAAGGCTCATACGATCCTACAGATCCAGAAGAATTAATTATGCTATCTTTGTACAAGTCTCTTTATCGCACTAAAAGCCTTGTTTTAGCAAAATTAGTTCAAAATAATTATACAGAACTAAACAAAAGGGTTAATAGAGGTGTTAAAGAGCAAGGATTATTAATTTTGCAAAGAGCTGCCATGCCATCAATACTTACAGAGATTGGTTTTATCAGCAATCCTGATGAGGAAGATTATATTAATTCGGCAGATGGACAAGAAGAAATTATTACTGCAATTTTAAAGGCGGTAAAACAGTATAAAAAAGAAATAGAAAACTAAACACCAAATTACGTGAAACCTCAGAAGCAAATATTTAAAAATACAACAATGCTTTATGATAGCTTCATCAATCTAATAACTATCACACCATAGATGAAAATAAGAAACGAAACTAAAGTAGGCGTACTCGCAGCATTTGCTATTGCATTGTTAATAATTGGATACAATTTTTTAAAGGGTAATTCGATTTTTTCTAGCGAAACCGTATTATTCGCCAGATACACTCATGTTGATGGCTTAGGTGTATCTAAACCTGTATTGATCAACGGTTTTCAGATCGGTAGGGTTGACGCATTAACTTTACAACCAAATGGTACTATTATAGCAACGCTGAAAATTAAAGATAAGTACGATATTCCAAAAAACACCATCGCTCGTTTAGAAAGCACCGATTTACTTGGTGGAAAAGCAATTATTATGGATTTAGGCAATAGCGCTGATTATGCCCAAGATGGTGATACTTTAAATGCAAATGTAGAAAAGGGTTTGATGGAAGCAGTACAACCTGTACAGAAAAAAGCAGAGCTAATTATTGCTAAAATGGATTCTATTTTAACAAGTGTGAACTCTATCTTAAATCCTAATTTCCAAAAGAATGTAGATAAGAGCTTTACCAGCATTGCTTCTACATTAGGATCTTTAGAGGCAACCTCTAAAAAAGTTGATGCGTTGGTGGGCTCAGAAAGTTCTAAACTATCTTCAATACTATCTAATGTTGAAGCCATAACAGTTAATTTCAAAAACAATGGTGCTAAAATTGACGGTATTTTAACCAACTTAAATTCTGTTACTGATAAAGTTGCAGCACTTAACTTTAAACAAACCATAGATAATGCAAACAAAGCTGTGGCAGATTTACAAGGTATAGTTACCGATGTAAAAAATGGTAAAGGAAGTTTGGGTCAATTAATTAACGACAAACAGATGTACGACAATTTAACAAATGCAGCTAAAAATCTAGATAATTTGATGATAGACTTAAAAGCTAATCCAAAACGTTATGTACACTTCTCTGTATTTGGTGGTGGGAATAAAAAAGATAAGTAAGAGAAAATTCAATAATAAAAAAAGACTAACCGATTTGGTTAGTCTTTTTTTATGTTCAAAAATTAATCTTAAATCTCAAATGTGATTCCCTCTGTGGCCAATTCTGTATTTTCGAAAACAGATCTAGCTTCATCTAACAATGTCCCTAGCGTTTTGTAACGAGAAGAGAAATGTCCAATAAGTAATTTCTTTGCACCAACAATAGTAGCAACCTGGGCAGCCTGTAATGCGGTTGTGTGATGTGTTTCCTTGGCCCTCTCCAACATTTCGTGTAAAAAGGTGGCCTCATGATATAAGGTATCACAATTTTTTATAGTTTCGAAATACGTTTCGTCGTAAATAGTATCAGAACAATAAGCATATGCCCTAGGCTGAGCTGAATCTGTAGTGTAATCAGCATTTAAGATTACATCTCCATTTGGCAGCTCTAAATCTACTCCCCTTTTTAATAATGGATACAATTCTACCGGAACATTTTGTGCCTCCAGTTTATCTATTAACAACTTCCTTAACCTTTTCTTTTCGGTAAACTTAAAGCCAGTACAAGGAATTCTGTGATTTAAAATAATAGTCTCAACGGTGACATCGTTATTTTCGAAAATTACTGCAGATTGAGTTGGGTCTATCTCAAAATAAATTAACTCATACTTTAAAGTAGTATCAGAATATTTAAATTGTAATTCTAAAATTTCTTTTATCGCCTTTGGACCATAAATATGAAGTGGTTTAATACGACCATTTAAATGCATGGTAGACAATAAGCCAATTAAACCAAAATAATGATCGCCATGCAAATGACTAATAAATATATAGTCGATTTTAGAAGCTTTTAAACCAAACTTGATCAGTTGTTGCTGCGTACCTTCGGCACAATCTATCAGGTAAAATTTTTCGTTGCAATTTAATAATTGGGCAGTTGGATTTCTGTTGTAAACCGGAGTGGCAGAACTACTACCCAATATGGTTACCTCAAACTTCATTAGCAATTATCCCTTATCTACACCGCCACGCAATTCTTTCTCTATTTCTTCCATAAAGATTAAATCAGTAGCCTCATCTAATTTGTTTACAAAAGTAACAGATTGATGAAGGTTAGAAATTTTAACAATATTGGCTATTTCTTTATTTACGCCAGACACTATAAAAATACCATTAGCACTTTTACAAAGCCTATCGCCAACCAGTAAACAACTTAAATCTTGAGAATCATTACATTCTCTTACCTTAGATAAATCAAGTACGATATTGCGATAACCTTCTGTATTTAAAAGTATAAATTCTGATTTTAAAGCAGGTGTATTATCATTGGTGAATTTTGTTTCATCCAATTTTAAAACAACATATTTTTCGTGTTTATCTGTAGAGAATTTCATTGTATTATATTTTTTATATCAAACGAATGTAGCAATTATTATTTTTAGGAGTAAGTTGCAATCATAAAAACATGGCTATTAGCTATGTTTTGCAACAATATCTAACTCTATAATAGATCGTTAATCGAATTTAAAACATTTTCTTCAATTCTATTTAAGATGCTAGATGATGGGTTTTTTACAAATTTCTCACCAACAATCTGTTCGTATAACTCTATATATCTTTCAGAAATAGAATCTACAATTTCGGGTGTCATTTCTGGTACAACCTGACCATCTTTACCCTGAAAACCATTTTCAATTAACCATTTACGCACAAACTCTTTAGATAATTGTTTTTGAGCTTCGCCACTAGCTTGTCTATCTGCATATCCATCAGCATAAAAATAACGAGATGAATCTGGAGTATGAATTTCGTCAATCAAATAAATAGTATCTCCAACTTTGCCAAATTCATATTTAGTATCAACTAAAATTAATCCACGTTCTGCCGCAATTTCAGTACCTCTTTGGTATAAGGCTTGAGTGTATTCTTCTAATTTAGTGTAATCAACAATAGAAACAATCCCTTTTGCTAAAATATCTTGTTTAGAAATGTCCTCATCATGCCCTACTGCAGCTTTGGTAGTTGGGGTGATAATTGGCATCGGTAATTTATCATTTTCTTTTAAACCTTCTGGTAACTCAACACCACAAACATTTCTTTTACCTGCGCTGTATTCTCTCCAAGCATGTCCAGCCAAATAACCTCTTATCACCATTTCAACCTTATAAGGCTCACATATCCTACCGATTGTAACCATTTCATCTGGTGTAGCTAAAACCCAATTTGGCACAATATCTTTAGTAGCTGCTAAAAATTTAGCGGCAATCTGATTTAAAACTTGTCCTTTAAAAGGGATCGCTTCTGGCAAAACAACATCGAATGCTGATATCCTATCTGTTACCACCATAGCCATTAACTGGTCATCAATAGTATACACATCACGTACTTTACCTTTATAAAAGTTGGTTTGTTTTGGAAATTTAAAGTTAGTTTCTTTGATTGCTTTCATGAGGCTATAAAAATACAATTTTAAAATAAAATGCCGATAAAAAATGGCTAATAGTTAATGGCTGATTGCTAAAGCAAATGCAAGCTACTAACTATCAACCACTAGCTATGAGGTAACTATTGTAAATTATTTAACACATGCTCAAAATTGCTAGCAGAAACAATTGCAATAGGTTTATCCTTCATTACCACTTCAATAATATCGTTTAGCTTATTTAATTGAAGTCTACCTTTAAATATCCTAAGTTGATCTTTTAAAAGAAAGCTCTTCAAATTATTAATGGTTTCTTTTCTGCATACCAATTTCTCATTAGCTGCTGATATAATTAACCTTATCTTTTTACCCGATTGTTCAAAAGATAAGGTATATTTTTCGTTGAGATTGATTTGATGCATGATAATCAATTACTGAATATCGCCGTATGCCTTCAGAATTGCCTTAACCAACTTATGTCTTACTACATCATCACCGTTTAGGTAGATGATATCGATACCCTTAATTTCTCCTAGAATACGTAATGCATTATGCAAGCCGGATTGGGCCTTTTTAGGCAAATCTATTTGGGTCACATCACCAGTTACAATAAACTTAGCTGTTGGCCCCATACGTGTCAAAAACATCTTTAATTGCAAATCTGTAGAGTTCTGAGCTTCGTCTAGGATTACAAAACAGTTATCTAATGTTCTACCACGCATAAATGCCAAGGGAGCAACCTCAATTGTTCTATTTTCTAAATATAATTTCAGTTTATCAGGAGGGATCATATCATCAAGCGCATCGTAAAGCGGACGCAAGTATGGGTCGACCTTTTCTTTCAAATCGCCTGGTAAAAAACCTAAGCTCTCCCCTGCCTCTACTGCTGGCCTGGTTAAAATGATACGTTTAATCTCCTTATTCTTTAACGCCCTTACTGCTAAAGCAACTGCTGTATATGTTTTACCGGTTCCGGCTGGTCCGATAGCAAATAACACATCGTTTTTCCCAATGCTATCAACCATTTTACGTTGGTTAGCTGTACGGGCTTTAATCATTAAACCATGATTTCCGAAAACAATTACTTCGCCAGTATTTACTGCAGCTGCAGCTGTCTCTTCAGTTTTTGCTACAGATTTTTTTGATCCTAAAATAGATTCTACATCATTGTGAGAAAGTGTTCGATATTTTTCCAAATGAGCTACCAATTGTTCGAATTTTTGCTCAAACGCCTTTAGTTCAGCCTCATCACCTAAAGCTTTTACGTCATTTCCTCTTGCTACGATCTTCAATTTAGGGAAAGCAGATTTGATTAACTCATAATGCTCGTTGTTGGCGCCCCAAAATTGTACCTGGTCTGTTGTTTCTAATGTTAGCTTTAGTTCGTTCAAAATATTGTATTTTTATTTATAAGTGTATATTTTGATTTAAAAATTGAATATTTGTAGGCGATTTGCCTCTACACAAGAATAAGAATAAATATTGAATTTTTAATGGCGATAATAACATTAACAACAGATTTAGGTTCAAAGGATTTTTATCAGGCTGCTTTAAAAGGCAGTATCCTGAGTATCTTGCCTACTGCTAATATCGTCGACATAACCCATGAGGTTCCATCGTTTAACATTTCTTATGCAGCCTTTGTTTTAAAAAACGCTTACCCTTATTTCCCTAAAAATACAGTACACCTTATTGGCATAGATTCTGTTTTTAACGAGAATACAAAATACATCGCACTGCGCTACAAAGACCATTATTTTGTAGGTGCAGATAATGGGATTTTTTCGCTTTTATTAGACGAAAGTCCAGATGAACTAGTGGAATTAAATATCATGCAGGATTTAAAATATCTACATTTTCCGTTGGTTGATATTTTTGTAAGAGCCGCCATACATTTAGCAAAGGGAGGTAAACTTAAAGACATTGGTATACCTACAGGAGAAATTGAACAAAGAATGCTTTTACATCCTGTAATAGAGCGTGATATAATTAGAGGAAGTGTAATTTATATTGATACTTTTTGCAATGTAATTACCAATATCACAAAAGATCTTTTTACCAAAATACAGCGCAATAGAGACTTCACTTTGTATTTTAGAAAGAGCGAAACGATTACCCAATTAAGTTGGCATTATAATGAAGTACCAGAGGGTGAAAAACTTTGTTTATTCGGCATCAGTAACCATTTAGAAATTGCGATTAATAAAGGTAAAGCTAGCGGATTATTGGGTTTACATTTAAGCGATATTGTTAGGGTTGAGTTTCATCCTTAGTGAGGCTAAAAACTAAAGCTTAAAGATCCATATCATACTAAGTATAATCGAAGTATTTAATTATGTGAGCTTAAGTTAGCACTTCGCTAGACATTCCATTTAATTTATTATGCTATGATAGTTCGTGTTGTAAAAATGAAATTTACTTCTGTTTATGTTGAAGAATTTAAATCACTTTTTTCAACTGTGCAACCTAAAATAGCAAACTTTAATGGCTGTTTAACTGTTAAATTACTACAAGATGAGAATGATACTTGCATTTTTTTCACTATAAGTAATTGGGAGAGTGAGTCACATTTAGAGAATTATCGGACATCTGAATTATTCCAAACAACATGGGCAAAAGTAAAAGCAAATTTTACGCAAAAAGCTGAGGCATGGAGTTTGCTTGGACAATAGAAAAAACAAAAAATGATCAAAAAAATAATCTTCCTATTTATTATTCTAAGCAATTTTAGCTTTAATTTATTTGCTCAAGACAGTTCCGCTTACGAGTTGCAACGTGCTAAAATAAATGCTTTATTAGCCGAAAGAAGCGCAAAATTTGGACAATACGATGAAAGTTTAGCTGCAAGAACAGGAATATTTGGTTTTCAAACCAAACGTGATATTAAAAATTCTAATGAAATATTAAGGCAGATTGCCATTAACGACAACAATATATTTCAGGAACTGAAAGTATTGATGGATTATAAAGATTTACAGGTTGAGCAGGCAAAAACTGTGTCAAGTAGTAGTTCTGCAAGCATTCAAAACTATCGCCGAACAATTAAAGATTTACAAGATCAAAATCAGAAACTGAACGACAGCATTGATAAGGTTGAAAACTCAAAAGATCTTGTTTATCTAGTGATGTCTATTTTTGTGATTACAACTGCTGTTTTAAGTTATTTATTGTTTAATAAAATGAAAAGATCTAAAAGAAATGAAAAGACAATTATTCAGGTTATTAAATAAAATTAACAAAACAATTTTGCCAAGTTATTATCAAAAAGATCCTTTGAAATTAAATAATTTTCAGAAGGCTATATTGGGTTTTAGATATTGGGTATTAACGAATTCTTTGAACTAAGACATAACGAGGCTATATATTGCCTCGTTATGTTGAAACTAAAACATAGGGTCTGCAACACATCGATAGGCGAAACTTTCATTTTGGTCAAATACAGTATCGCAATAAGAACCACAACAACATGGAACTTCAAGGCAAGATGTGATTGCTCCCGCCAATAAACAAGGCCTGTCACGATCATCTGGTGGGATACAGCCCGTGGTACCGCCAACAATTTTTTTCATTTCGGCACGACTTAATAAATTGTTTTTTTTCATATTGATATAATTAAGTTATAGCTAATATTTTAAATATAACTATAAAATAACTGATTAACAACACTTTAAATATAAATTACATCAAGTTAATCCTGTAACGAGTTGATTATTTAATTGTAATTCATCTTAAATTACTAATGAAATTAGGTTCTACTAGCAAATTTTCCAGAATTATGATACTCAATTGAGCTAATATGATTGGCGCTAACGGATGAAAACAACTTTATTGCTACCTTGTTTTTTAACAAGTTTAATTTAAGGACATTACTTGTAGCATCTTGTTTTTAGGTAGGAAAAGGAATAATTACAATCCTTGACTTCGTCTACTAAATATACAAAAAAACTCTGGCTATAATTATAACCAGAGTCTTTTTTGGTGGGAGTCAATATGAATGCCTATTTCGAAAAATGCGCTATGATTAAATTAGCTAATTCACTACCTATACGCTCTTGTGCTTCGTTTGTAGAGGCACCAATATGCGGTGTTAAAGAAATTTTTGGATGAGTTAATAAAGCCGCTAATGGAGTTGGCTCGTTATCAAAAACATCTAATCCTGCAAAAGCTACTTTACCCGAATCTAATGCATTTAACAATGCCAATTCATCAATAGTTCCGCCACGAGAACAATTTACTATTCCCACACCTGGTTTCATTGCATCAAACTCTGCTGCACCTAAAATAGGTTTATCCGCAAATGGTGTGTGTAAAGAAATGAAATCGCTATTTGCAATTACTTCTTCTAAACTTACTGTTTGCACCGGAATATCAACCTTAATTCCACCTTGAAAATTTAATGGAATTGTTCCATTAAAAGGAAATAAATCATAAGCCAATACATTCATACCTAAGCCCAAAGCTACAGTTGCAGTTTCTCTTCCAATTCTACCAAAACCGATGATACCGATAGTTTTACCTCTTAATTCGATACCTTTTGCATAAGCTTTTTTAAGTTCATTAAACTTTGTAGCACCCTCTAATGGCATTTTACGGTTAGCGTCTTGTAAAAAACGGATACCTGTAAACAGATGTGAGAACACCAACTCTGCTACTGATAATGATGAAGCAGCCGGAGTATTAACTACATTAACACCTTTACCACGAGCATAATCTACATCGATATTATCCATACCTACACCACCTCTACCAATTAATTTGATATTTGGACAGGCATCAATTAAAGCAGCTCTAACTTTAGTAGCACTACGAACTGTTATGGCATCATAATTTAATAAGGCCTCAGCAAGTTCATCTTGAGGAATAGTTTGCGTATCCACCTGAAACCCTGCTTCTTCTAACATTTTTTTTCCAATTGGATCTATTCCATCATTGGCAAGTATCTTAACCATAATTATTTATATAATGATCTGGATTGCATTTTACGTGGTAGAAGTCCAGATGCTAATTAATTCTATTTGTTTGTTTTATTGTAGTTTTCTTCAAAAGTTTGCATTAAATCTATTAATGCATGAACGCTGGTGATAGGTAAAGCGTTGTACATGGATGCTCTAAAACCACCTACACTCCTGTGACCTTTTAAGCCTTCAAAGCCATTATCGTCTGCAAATTTTGCAAATGGTTTTTCCAATTCAGGATTTTCCATTACGAAACATACATTCATTCTAGAACGATCTTCTACAGCACACGTTCCTTTAAACAAAGGATTTCTATCAATTTCTTTGTACAAGGCATCAGCTTTGGCTTTATTCTCTTTTTCTATCTCTGCAACGCCACCCTTAGATTTTAACCAATTTAAATTCAACATAGCGGTATAAATTGAGAAAACTGGAGGTGTGTTGTACATCGAATCGTTATCCTTGTAAGATGCATAATCTAACATTGAAGGAATTGCTCTACCAGATTTACCTAAAATCTCATCTTTAACAATTACGATGGTTAATCCAGCAGGACCCACATTTTTTTGAGCGCCAGCATAAATTAAATCATATTTAGATACATCGATTACGCGGCTCATAATGTCTGATGACATATCGCAAACTACAGGAACTTTTGTTTCAGGAAGATTAAATAACTCTGTTCCGTAAATGGTATTGTTTGAGGTATAATGAAAATATGCGCTATCTTCTGGAATTTCGAAATCTTTAGGAATAAATGTAAAATTTGCTTCTTTAGAAGTTGCTACTACATTTGCCTTACCAAAGAATTTAACTTCTTTAATTGCTTTATTTGCCCAAACACCAGTTTCTAAATAAGCCGCAGTTTTTCCTTCTGGCAATAAATTCATTGGTACCATTGCAAATTGCAAACTTGCACCCCCTTGTAGAAATAAAACGGAATATCCAGATGGCACATTTAAAAGTTCTTTTACCAATTTATTAGCTTCTGCCATCACTCCCTCAAACTCTGGACTGCGATGCGAAATTTCTAAAATTGATAATCCGTCTTTAAAATCTAAAACAGCTCTAGCAGCTTGTTTAAACACTTCCTGTGGCAAAATACAGGGACCTGCACCAAAATTATGTCTCATTTTTTATTAAGTTTTATAAGTGTAAATCTAACACTTTGTACTTAATTATTGATGATTTTTGAACTTTAAAATCAATTTAAAATTGAATTGCCTGCCTGTTAAATAATTAGGAATGGCATACTGAACATTGTCTACATCTTTTAACCACAAATAAGATACCGTGTTATTGACATTCAGCAAATTAAACACCTCAAAGTACGCAGTAAACGAACTAAAATACTTATCCAATAATTTTGGTTTACGCAAAGCGATATCATCTAAAAAATCTTTAGAAAAACCAATATCTACTCTTTTGTATGCAGGTATGTTAAAATCATCAGAATACCTTTCACTTAACGGCGAACCAATAGGCAAACGAGAGCCATATAGCATATTCAAATGAACTTTATAAGTAGGGCTCTTTAATAGTCTATCCTGAAAAAATACGGAAAAATTAACACGTTGATCTGTGGGACGACGCAAATAACCTGGGTAAATTGTATTAAATTGACCTTGCGCATTTCTTTTCAAATAAGAATCGCCAATAATATCTTGATCTGCACTCATTACCGACAACCTAAAATAGGAGACTAAATCTTTAACAAACTCTCCGCCAATACTAAAATCAGCGCCATAAGTATGGCCTTTTGCAGTAGATGAGGATAAATATTTGACCCTCACATTATCAACTATATAAGGAATTATACGATCGCTATATTTAAAATAGGCTTCTGAGGTAAATTTTAAACGTGTACCCAAGCCATCAAAGGCATAATCAAAACCTGCAGATGCATTATAAGATCGCTGCGCTTTCTGATTAACATTCAAACTTCCATCATAAGCTCTTATGCTACGGTATGTTGGTGCTTGCTGATATACACCTGCAGTTAGTCGTAAAATTTTATTATTGCTAACCGGTCTGTACGCTAATAACAAACGTGGGCTTAACAAAATTTGTTCGGTTAAGCTATTGTAACTGCCTCTAACTCCTACCTGCAAATCGCTATGCGATGTAATTTCATAACTATCTTGAGCATAAGCAGTAAGATTGTTTATATTTAGCCTATTTGTAGTTTTTATAGATTGTTCTAAATAAAATTTTTTAGAGTTGTATGGTAAAATATAACCTGCAGAGTCTGTTAAGTGATACTCATTTAGCTCATCTTTAAATGTATTTCTTTCTATTCTGGCACCCCAAGAAAACGTATGGTTATCAAAATTTTGGTCTGCTTTTATTTCTGTGGCAAGAGTTCGCGAGTTTAAACTGTTCCGAGCATAATTTAAATAAGTTCCTAATCCCCTATTAATCCTAACTGGCGTAAAACCTGATGAATTGAAACCAGTTTCCAACTCATCGAACACATAATTTCCTTCAATATCAAAATGCTCTCTTTCTCTAGTACTAAAATAACTGTTAATCCATTTTATTACTAAATCTGGCTGAGGACTGAACGTCGCCGTAACTGCACCACCAACCGTACGGTAACTATCAATTTCTTGACCATTGTAATCAATTCTAAGTCGTAATTGTGTGTCTAAAGTTCCAAATTGGGTTTCTCTATCTTCTGGAATGAGTTTAAACTCGCCCACATTAAAGCTACCTAAAGCACTGATACTAAATCGATCAGAAAAATTGTATTGATAAAGTAATTGGGCATCTCCAAAATTTGGACTATAACTACCTTTGTTGTCTTGCTTATTTAATATGCTACTATTGTTTTTATATCTTAACCCCAATAGCAAAAAATTTTTATCTTTTACATATTTAGAACTTAGTGAAGCACCCAACAAACTGCTAGTTAGCACAAATTGATTGCTATCTGGCCTATCGTATCTTACATCCAAAACAGACGATAATTTATCTCCATATCGAGCTTCGAAACCACCAGCAGAGAATTTAGCTCGAGTTACAAAATCACTATTGATAAAACTAAGTCCTTCTTGCTGCCCATTCCTTATTAATATTGGCCTGCTGATCTCCACATCGTTTACATAAATTAAATTTTCATCAAAATTTCCTCCCCTAACGCTATATTGAGAGCTTAATTCATTATTGGTTGAAACTCCCGGTAAGGTTTTTAAAATACTTTCGAAATTTCCAGAGACAGCTGGTAATGAAGATAAATCAGCAATATTTATCGTACTCGAATTGCTTAACTGATTTTGCTTATTGGTAATGGTAACTTGCTCTAGTTCATTAATATTCGGAACCAATGTAACATTTTTAGAAATTCGACCTGCAACTTTCTCATTAATTTTGAGCAAATAGGGCTTGTATCCTAAATAATTATATTTTAAAGTAAATGAGGTCGTTTTTGAGTAAATGGTATAATTGCCATCTGCATCTGTAAGCGTTGATTCTTGTTGACCTAATACCGTAATTGTAACCTGCTGCAACACATTATTACTCAAATCTACCACAGTACCTGTAACCTTTACCAATGGCTGAGCATTTACTAACGTAAAGCCTAAAACCATGGCCAGAATTAACAGATGGATTTTTAGCATTTATGAACTTAGATTTTATATAAATTTACATCAACAGCCTTTAGATCTGCTATCATTTGTGCGGGTTTATCTGCAGCAAAGATGGCATTTCCGGCAACAAAAGCATTAGCACCAGCTTTAATTAAACTATCGATATTTGTAATTGAAATTCCTCCATCAACCTCTATAATTAGCTTGGGATTAATCTCATTAGCCATTTTACGTAACTCTTTAATTTTCTGAATAGATTGAGGAATAAATTTTTGTCCACCAAAGCCTGGATTTACAGACATGATTAAAACCATATCTAAATCCGTTAATACATCTTTCAACAAGCTTACAGGCGTATGTGGGTTTATCGCTACACTTGCCAAACAACCTGCATTTTTAATCATTTGTATCACCCTGTGTAGATGGGTACAAGCTTCGTAATGAACGGTAATGATGCTCGCTCCTCCATTCACAAATTCCTGAATGTACTTTTCAGGATTAACGATCATTAAATGCACATCTAAAGGTTTATTCGCATGCTGTTTAACCGCCTTTAATACCGGAAAACCAAATGAAATATTAGGTACAAATACGCCATCCATTACATCAACATGAAACCAATCGGCCTCGCTGTTATTAATCATTTCGATATCGTGTTGCAGGTTGGCAAAATCGGCAGAAAGTATAGATGGAGCTATGATGTGTTTCATTTATTATTCGGTTTTATGCTACCGTCATTGCGAGGCACGAAGCAATCTTAAAGCGAGTCTAGTTTAGGAGATTGCTTAATCATTCGAAAATGACGTTTCTTTACAATGCAAGTTACAAAAGAAGTAGTGAACTTTGTAATTGCAGGCTTAAATTTTTGCACTGCCTTATTTTTATAAACTGATCCCGAATAGCTATCGGGAGCAGCGGCATCTCCCGATTCTTCATCGGGAATATAGCGAAAAGCCAGACTAACGTTAATATTTGTACACAAAAATTACTTTTCAAAAAAACAAAAAACCCTTCCAGTAAAACTGAAAGGGTTTAGTTTAGTTGGTGAAGACACCAACCGGTAGGACTTGTTAATTCCCGTTTAGGGGATTTAAGGGTTATGCTTGTGGAGCTGCAGGTTTTTCAGGTCTTGGCAACAAAACTTTACGAGAAAGTTTCATTTTACCTTGTTTATCTACATCTAACAATTTAACTTCAATTTTGTCGCCTTCTTTTAGCACGCCATCCATAGTTTCTAAACGTTCCCAAGAAATCTCAGAAATGTGTAATAAGCCATCTTTACCTGGCATAATTTCTACGAAAGCACCAAACGGCATAATAGATTTTACTTTACCTTGGTAAGTAGCACCAATTTCTGGTTTAGCAGCAATAGCACTAATACGTGCAACAGCAGCATCAATTGCAGCTTTATTATCAGCAAAAATTTCAACAATACCTTTGTTACCAACTTCTTCGATAGATATTGAAGCGCCAGTTTCGCGTTGCATTTCTTGAATAATTTTACCACCTGGGCCTATTACCGCACCAATAAATTCTTTATCGATAGTTAATGAAACGATACGTGGAGCATGAGGTTTTAAATCTTCATTAGGTTTAGCGATCGTTTTCTTCATCTCGTTTAAGATGTGTAAACGACCGTCTTTAGCTTGCAATAAAGCTTTTGTTAAAACTTCGTAAGATAAACCATTGATTTTTAAGTCCATTTGACAAGCAACAATACCATTCTCTGTACCAGTTACTTTAAAGTCCATATCTCCTAAATGATCTTCATCACCTAAAATATCCGAAAGGATAGCATATTTACCAGTTTTCTCATCAGTAATTAAACCCATTGCGATACCAGAAACTGGAGATTTGATTTTAATACCTGCATCCATTAATGCTAATGTACCCGCACAAACAGTTGCCATAGATGATGAACCGTTAGATTCTAAAATATCAGAAACGATACGGATTGTATATGGATTTTCTGCTCCTTCTGGTAATACTTTTTTCAACGAACGTTGCGCTAAAGCACCGTGACCGATTTCTCTACGACCAGCACCTCTATTAGGTCTTACCTCGCCAGTTGAGAAACCAGGAAAATTATAGTGTAATAAGAATTTATTGTAACCATTTACAAAAGCACCATCAATCATTTGCTCATCATCTTTACTACCTAATGTAACCGATGTTAAAGATTGAGTTTCGCCACGTGTAAATACTGCCGAACCGTGAGCTGCAGGTAAATAACCAACTTCACTCCAAATTGGGCGAATTTCTGTAGTCTTACGACCATCTAAACGAATACCTTCATCTAACAACAGATTTCTAATTGCATCATACTGCACATCATGGTAATAATGTTTAGCCATTGCTTTAGTTAAATCTTCAGTTTCTGCTGGCATTGCCTCAAAAAATTCGTTAATGATAGCTGTAAAACCAACTTTACGTTCATCTTTATTAGAACCAGATTTAGCTACAGCATAAACTTTATCATAAGTTGCAGCATAAACTTGTTGTTTTAAAATTTCGCTATGGTCTTCGTGGCTATACTCACGTTTTACAGTTTTACCTGTAGCTTCAGTTAATTCAACTTGAACAGCACATTGAACTTTAATTGCAGCGTGTGCAAATTTTAAAGCTTCAACCATTTCGTCTTCTTGAATTTCATCACACTCACCTTCAACCATGCCTATATCATTAGCCGAACCAGCAACCATAAATTCTAAAGTTGCACGCTCTAACTCGCTAGCTAATGGATTGATTACCAATTTACCATCGATTTTAGCAACACGTACCTCAGAGATTGGACCGTTAAAAGGAATATCAGAAACCGATAAAGCTGCAGATGCTGCTAAACCAGCTAAACAATCTGGCATAATATCTTTATCAGCCGAGATTAATGAAATCATTACTTGTGTATCAGAGTGGTAATCTGAAGGGAACATAGGGCGTAAAGCTCTATCAACCAAACGAGAAATTAACACTTCATAGTCAGATAATCTTGCCTCACGACGTAAAAATCCTCCTGGAATACGGCCAGTAGCCGCATATTTTTCTTGATAATCTACCGATAAAGGTAAAAAATCTGTACCTGGTTTGGCACCCACAGTAGATACTACTGTTGCCAACAACATGGTATCGCCCATTTTAACTACAACCGAACCATCAGCTTGTTTAGCCAATTTACCAGTTTCAATTTCTACAATTCTTCCATCGCCCAAATCGAACGATTTTTTTATTACATTCATTTAAATAGAATTATGGTATGTTTTCCTCTTTCTACACACCGTTGTTTATATATGTTTTTTGTTTTGCAATTAAAAAGCCATTCCCTAAAGAATGGCTCTTGTTGATAAACTTGCGCTTATTTTTGTTTAATGATATCACGAAGCGATAAAGCTTTGATGATAGCACGATAGCGCTCAATATCTTTTTTGTATAGATAAGCCAAAATACCGCGGCGTTTACCTACCAATTTTTGAAGTGATAACTGTGTAGAGAAATCTTTACGATTTTTCTTTAAGTGTTCTGTTAAGTGCGCAATACGGTATGTAAATAACGCTACCTGACCTTCTGCAGAACCAGTGTTAGTTGCTACTTCGCCGTGTTTTTGAAAAATTTCGGCTTTTGATTCTTTACTTAAATACATTCTTGAATGATACTAAAGTGTTTATAAATTAATTAATTGACCGCAAAGATAAGGTATTTTAGTATAAAAACAAGTAATATATATAGATGAACATTTCAAGTTTTCAATTTTTTATATGATGATTACTTTTCAGCTAACGCTTTGAAAATCACAAATAGTAGGCCTTCGGTTATTTTAGTACCGCCCTCGCTTCTGCCATGAAGAATGGCATCTCGCTAAGTCGGGTTTAAATAACAAAGCAACAGGCACTATTTAAATGACACCCTCCTCATAGCCGCACCAAATCCTTCTTATTTATACGTTACAATTCGTGCACATCTAATTGGTCTTGTTATTAGGCTTACTAATAACAAGACCCAAACCTTGTGGTCTTTTTAAAGGATTATCTCAATTCATTTAAACAGAAATACGATTAAGGTTGAGTAATGCTAGGATTTTTTGCTCCGAAGAGCGATTTAAATAGGCGTATTCTCGCTCTGCAACTATGCTAGCTCTAGAAATATTGGTATCATAAATTTTTAAATTGCCCATTTGTATTAAATATACCTAAATTGATACCAATATAATACATTTTAGCTAAGAAAGATACAAATACAATACATAGATTACTACCTTTGTAACAATGATCCATAACCAATTCAGCATCTTCGAAAGTGAGTTAAATGTTCGTCCAGACGATATAGATATGTTTAACCATGTGCACAATAGCAAATATTTAGATTATGTGCTTGCTGCTCGTTATGAGCAAATGGAAAAATTTTATGGCATGAGCTGGGAAGCTTTTGAAAAGTTGGGCTACGGCTGGGTTGTGGCAAAAGTAACTATCAATTTTAAACGTCCATTAAAAATGGGCGATAAAATGATTGTACGAACTGGCATTTTAGAAATGAACGAAAAAGGTAGTAACGTTCAATTCGAAATCATTAATAAAACCACTGGAAAAGTTTCATCAGATGGAATTTTTGAATATGTAATGATAGATTTAAAAACTCAACGTTCGTGTAAGGTGACCGATGAAATGATTAAGGCTTACAGTATATAAATCAAATTTATGAAAATGATCAAACTTTGCTTCGCATTTTTAATGCTATTAACATCTGTTGCATGCAATTCTCAAAATAAAACTACTGCTGAGTTCTACGTAAAATTTAAAGCTAATAATGTCCCTTATCAAATTCTCTTATTAAAACCTAACGAAAGTAGCTATGATCAGCAAAGTGACACTACCCTATCCATCAGAAATTTGGAGCGTTTAACAGATAGTGTTATCATTGATAATGATAAAGCAGATTTCAATTTCGATTTTTACAAAAACAGTAATGAATCGAATTCTAAAAAGATAACTTTTATTGTTGAAAAGAATTTTGTGTTTAGCCCAAAAGAATATAAAATTGCTGATTTCGATTTAGACAAGCCGATTAGTTTTGAGCAAAGAAACAATGGTTATGATGGGTTAGCATCATATCATATACCAACGGGGCAACTATTTTCATGGCAATACTCCTGGGTAAAAAATCACAAGCCTGCTAAATGGACAATTACAAAAATAGATCAAGCTGCAAAAACTATTTCTGGCACATTTTCTTTTACTGCAACACAAGCAGAAAGTGATGGAAACACCGATGTTGGCAAACGAAATACCTTCTTAAAAGTAACAGAAGTAGATATTAGCGAAGGAGAATTCCATCTACCTTACAAGATAGCAAATCAAGAATGAATGAATTAAGCTATTTCCTTTAAATCCATCTTCTTATAATTCCATTTAAAAATCATTGAAGAAAAAATAATCATCACTAAGCTAAACTGCAAGTAATAACTGCCTAAAATAGCAAACATACTTACAAAGAAAAAGAACAAAAGATACTGAAGATACCTATCTGTATTGGCTTTAAAAAAATAAACCATTGATTGTAGAACTAACATCGAACCCAAGCAAAATAAAACACAATTAACAAATTGCAATGGAGTAATTATGGTAGAAGCCACAAGCAATATCAACTCCGGAACTAACAACAAACCAAACACGACAATCCAATAAATTAGTCTTTTAATTGCATTAACTGGTAAATTTTTAGCGAAGGAGTTATAGAAAGCATCAAATTTTGTGAGGTTTAAAATCAGCACAGCGTGGCTTAAAACTACAGCTAACAAAGCAGTTAGATAAATCCTTATCTCATTAGGCATATCTGCAAAAACCAATAAAATTGCCTTAAAAAATACAAAAGAAACAATTTTACACATCAATAAAATCAACCTTTGTTCATTTAACAAGTACCAAATTGGCCATGACCAAAAGGGCTTTTTAATTCTAATTGAAGGAAGATTTATAGAAGATTTCGAAACATTAAAACTTAAATTATTGAAACGGAAGGTGTAAATTGATAAAGAAATCATTATTAAGCATAACATCAAAACAGTGGCAAAAAAGCTAAAAAAATATTGACTGATAATTGAAGTAATTAAAATCAAACTTGCATAACATAAAACTGGAACAAGAAGAAATGAATAAACCTTAATCCATAAAGTGATTTGTTCCTTTTTAGGAACAACCATTAATTGTTTAGTAAAACTATAATCTTCTTGGGTCAATTTATTTCTTAAAAAAAGTAAAGATTTAACCGCATATAAAATCCAAATAGAAAATAATATTAAAAGATTATTTGGAGAGGAACAAATAGAAAGCAACAATGCTTTATGAAATAGAATTAAATCATAGCCTTGTATCATCCCAAATAATAAATAAAAAGCTACCAAAAACAAACCAACATGTTGCTGGTAAAAAGCAATGCCAATTGTTCTAATTAATAGTTTTAGCATCTTATTATTTTTTTGTTCTCAATAACAAAAATACCATCTACCATTAATTTAGCTTTATCAATTTCTTGATGAGATGATATTAAAAAACTTTTGCCCTGCTCAGATTTTTCTATAATCAGTTGGTATAATTTATCAGCAGATACAATATCAATAGTAATTAAGGGCTCATCTAAAATATAAAGGTCTACATCGCCAATAAAAGCACAGATTAAGGAGAGCTTTTTTAACATTCCGCTAGAATAACCTCCAATCTTTTGATTTAAAAAAACTTTCATTTCAAATAAATCAGTCAATGAATCTATGTCGATTTGAGATGCTTTTCTTACATCCTTATAAAAATCAAGTAATTCTTTACCTGTAATAAATAATGGATATTGTGGTTCTGCTTCCGCATAACTTATTTTAGCACGAAAACCTGTTGGTTGTTTCTTTAGATTTAATTCATTTAGCAAAACCGTTCCTTCAAATGGAGTTTGACCAGAAATAATTCTAAACAGCGTAGTTTTGCCAGTACCATTCCCTCCTTTTAGCCAAAAAATTCCAGAATCAATTTCCCATTCATCAAATTCAAAAACCATATGGCTTCCATACTTTTTAGTAATGTTCTGTAGTGTTAAATTCAAGTAGTTTAGGTTTTATTCTATGATAAAAATTGTCAAACCTTGTTACAACTTAAGTTTAACTAATTAAAAATCAGTTAAAATAAATTTGCAGCCTCATTTATTTTTCTATTTTTGCACTATTAAAATCTAAAAGACCATGATAGTATTGAGGGCAATTGTTGGCTGTTAAAAGCCGACATCCACATTCTTTTTATCAAATTAGTGATGCCTTCTGGCACCAAATGGTTTATTTCTTAAATTTTTCTCATGTTACAACCCACAAAGACTAAAGGTAGTCTACATAATTTTTTTACGCTGCTTTGGCATGCTATTATTGGCAAAGAAGCAGATTTAACAACCATAAGTATTCGCAAAGCGATTTTCCTTTTAGCCATACCAATGATGCTAGAAATGATGATGGAATCTGTATTTGCCTTAGTAGACTTATACTTTGTTGGGCATTTACCCAACAGCAGCAACGCCATACAAACCGTTGGTTTAACAGAATCGGTACTTACCATAATTTATTCCCTAGCAATTGGTATGAGCATGGCAGCAACAGCAGTTGTAGCCCGCAGAATAGGCGAGAAAAACCCTGAAGCTGCTGCAAAAGCTGGTATGCAAGCCATAGTAATTGCTGTTTTTGTAAATATCATCATCAGCATTGCTGGATTAATTTATGCAAAAGAAATTTTGCTAATTATGGGCGCAACTGAAACCACAGCAATACAAGGCACAACTTTTATGCAGATTATGATGGGTAGCAGTGTAATTATAATGCTTTTATTTTTAATCAACGGGATTTTTAGAGGTGCCGGTAATGCCTCTATTGCTATGCAAAGTTTAATTATTGCGAATGTTGCAAACTGTATTTTATGCCCAATATTTATTAGAGGTTTTGGTCCTATCCCTGCTTATGGATTAACAGGTGCAGCTATCGCTACCACCATTGGCAGAGGCTTAGGGGTCTGTTACCAAATATTTCATTTAGCAAGAGGAAATAGCGCATTAAAAATCAAGTTAGCTTATTTTAAACCACACTTTGAGCAAATAAAAGCAATTATAAAAATAGCGGCCCCTGCTATTTTGCAATTTGTAATCGCATCATGCAGCTGGATATTTTTAGCAGAATTAGTAGCCACAACCGGTGGCGACCATGGTTCTGCAGGTTACCAAACCGCCTTACGTTTAATGATGTTTTTTATGTTGCCTGCTTGGGGTTTAAGCAATGCTGCAGCAACTTTAGTTGGACAAAATATGGGTGCCGGACAGCTAGATAGAGCAGAACAATCTGTATATGCAACCATGAAATTTTCTGTCATCTTTATGGCATTGGTTACTGTTCTGTTTTTAACCTGTGGTAAATATTTCGCTGCATTTTTTACTACGGATGAGCAAATTAAAGCAGTTGCCGTAGAAGCTTTACAAATTTTAAGTTATGGCTTTATACTGTATGGTATTGGGATGGTATTGGTAAGTGCTTTTAATGGAGCCGGTGATACATTAACACCCACTAAAATAAACATTGTAGCCTTTTGGCTTTTTCAGATACCCTTTGCCTACTTTTTAGCAAAATATTTAAACATGGGGCCAACTGGTGTTTTTATAGCTATTCCAGTAGCCGAAGTTGGAATTACAATAGCTGCTTTTATATTATTTAAACGCGGTGGTTGGAAGAAAAAGCTGGTTTAAACTAAAAAAAGACCTAACGGCTAACCAATAAGTTAACTCGCAAGGTCTTTTAACAATTAGTCCCCAAATAAACTTACGAAACTACTTTATTTTTTAGCGTAAGTGGTATAACCACCATCAACTAATAATTCTGTTCCTGTAATAAAGCTTGCCGCATCAGAAGCTAAAAATAAAACTGTTTTGGCTATTTCATCAGCATTTCCCATCCTTTGCATAGCTGTTGCAGCGGCTAAATGAACTTTTGCTCCTTCAGGCACAACTTTTTCTAATCCGGGAGTTTCAATTGGCCCAGGGCTAACAATATTTACACGGATTTTTCTTTCTGCTAATTCATTCGCGGCAATTTGAGCAATTTTATTTAATGCCCCTTTTGTAGAAGAATATACACTGGCTCCCAAATTTGCTGCTGTTGCAACTGTTGATGAGGTGAATACTACTGAAGCTCCCACCGCTAAATGCGGAATTAGTTTTTGTAGTGTGAAAAAGTGACCTTTTACATTTGTATTAAATTGCGCATCAAAATCTGCTTCTGTAACTTGTTCAATTGGTGCAAAAACAGCTATTCCTGCATTCAAGAAAAGAACATCTAGCTTCTGTCCAGTTGCTACGATAGCTTTTTCTAGAACCAAAATATCTTCTAACTTAGAAGTATCTGATAACACAGTTTTTAATTTCGGATCGTTAATTTCTGCACTTGCTTTTTGTAAATTATCATTATTTCTACCTGTTATCCATACGTTTGCGCCTGCGCTGATAAATGCTTTTGCAGTTGCAAGTCCTATACCCGTTGTACCGCCTGTAATTACTACGTTTTTATTTATAAAACTCATCTTAAAAATTATTAATTGTTTACGGATGCAAATGTAGGATAGACAAGTTAATTATAGTAACTTTGTAACTAAAAGTAACAGTAACATTTGGGTAACTAGATAACTTATGACTGAAGATATTTGCCAAATTGGGCACAAAAAAGAGATTATGGCCGTTCACGATGCAATGGATGTGCTGAATGGAAAATGGAAAGTTTCTATTATTTCTTCTATTTGTTATTACAACAAAAGAAGATTTTCTGATATTTTGAATGATGTAAATGGTATATCAAATAGGATGTTGAGCAAAGAATTAAAAGATCTGGAAATGAACAAGTTAATTAAAAGAACTGTTTTGGAAACTCAGCCGATTACTGTTCAATATCAATTAACGGAATACGGAAAAACTTTAAAAGTGATCATCAATAATCTTGCGGAATGGGGATTAGCACATCGGGAAATAATTATTGGCAAATAACATTAGGCCTGATTATAATAAAACTGATAACAAACGTTTCTCTTCCAAATAATTAAATGGCATGTACTGTTTATTATTGGAAATTTGTTTATTGTAGCTAATGAAATGCGCTTATGCTTATTAACGAAGCATCTCTAAGCTATGAAACAAATCCTTCGACAAGCTCAAGATGAGACAAACAAAAAAGATTGAAGCGAATAACAGGGCTGCCACAACTATGAAATAATGGATATTCTTTTCTCTTAAATCGTTTCTTCAATAACCTGTGTATAAAAATCTTTTAACTTCATACCCATTGCGGCAACTTGCTGTGGTATAAAACTGGTAGCAGTTTGCCCAGGGATGGTATTTATTTCGATAAAATAAAAGTTGCTAGTTTCGTTTTGTAGAAAATAATCTATTCTTACAACACCATTACAATCTAACTTTTTGTAAACGGAAGCAACCACTTCTTCTACCCTATTTTTTTCTTCATCTGTCATTCTACCAGGCGTAATTTCTTCAGTTGCGCCAGGTGTGTATTTAGCTTCAAAATCAAAAAATTCGTTTGCAGGAATTACTTCAGTAGCAGGCAGAACCACAACTTTACCTTTGGTTTTAAAAACACCTACAGAAAACTCTCTACCTTCAACAAATTCTTCAATTAAAACCTGATTATCTTCTTTAAAAGCTTTATCGAGTGCATCTTGCAAATCATCTGCATGTTTAACTTTACTCATACCAATGCTACTACCACCATTATTTGGCTTAACGAAATAAGGCAGTTTGAGCTCGTTCTTAATATCATTAATGGAGTAAGTAGCATTTTTGAAAATCTGAACAGATTTAGCAATATTTAAATCTTTAATTCCGTTTACAATTGCTTTGGTATAACCTTTATTCATTGTAATAGCCGATGTTAGGGCATTACAGGTTGTGTATGGAATACCGACCATATCAAAGTAACCTTGTAATTTCCCATCTTCGCCGGGCGAACCATGAATGCAGATAAAAACACCATCGAATTTTATTTTTCTTCCACTTAAATTTAATGAGAAATCATTTTTATCAATATCAATTTTTACAGAATCAGCAGGTTCATAAAACCAACCATTTTCTGTTAGCATTATCTTATAAACATCGAACTTTGTAGTATCTAAGTTTTGAGCGATTGTGGCAGCGCTTTTTACAGAAACTACCCACTCACCTGTTGTGCCTCCTGTTAATAATGCAATTGTTTTCTTCATTGATCTAAATTTTAAATCCAAAAATATAAATTAGTTAATGCAGATTTGATTTTAATTGAGATAAAATATTTTTTTAACCTAAATTTGGAATATTATAAATTTATCAGAAGAAAAATAAATGAGCAAATTTATTGCGTACCTTAAAACAAAATCTTTCAGAACCAACTTAATAGCAGCAGTTTCTACAGTTGCAGCAATCTTATTAATTGCGTTTTTTAGCTTAAGATATTACACTAAACACGGAGAAGGATTGGATGTGCCTTCATTAAAAGGCTTATCATTGGCTCAGGCAGTTAATAATTTAGAGGAACTTGGCTTAAGATACGAAGTAGATTCCGTTTACATAATGGACAAACCTCCTGGCATTGTGACCGATCAGGATCCAGACGCAGGAACATTTGTAAAAGGAAACAGAACCATTTATTTAACGGTAAATACTGCACAAGCGCCAAATGTTAAGTTTCCTGACATAGAAAATAAATCATTAAGAGAAGCACAATCCATTTTAGAGAGCTACCGTTTAAAGTTGGGCGACACTACCTATAAACCAGATGTAGCCAGAGATGTTGTTTTAGAAGCATTTTTTGGTGGACAACTGATTAGACCAGGAGAAGTTCTACCAACAGGATCGAGAATTAGTTTAACTTTAGGTGATGGTAGAGGTGCTGAAGATGTTGATTTACCAGACTTAACTGGGTTTACCATCGATGAAGCTAAATTTTCTTTAAGGGGATCAATGTTAACTTTAGGTACGATAACGTACGAAGGTCCAATTACAGACTCAGCAAATGCTGTGGTAGTTAATCAATTTCCGCTGATAGCAGATACTTTAACTAAGGTTAAAATTGGAACGCCAATCAACCTAACCCTATCTAACAAACCAAGAAACTAGTACATCAACAAATGACTTTAGAAGAAAAGAAAAAAACAAATCAGCGCACTAAAATTATATTGGTTATTTTATTAATCGTTTTAATTGTTGGAGCCTATTTTGGCCTAAACGTTTATAAAACTTATATGGCGGCCAATATCAGAGGCAATCAAAAGTATATATATGTTAAAACCAACATGGACTATAGCGGCTTTTTACACAATCTATTGGAAAGTGGTATTCTTAAAAATGAAGATTCATTTAAGGAAGCTGCAGCAAAAATGAATTTAGCAAATAACCTTAAGCCCGGTCGTTATGCTGTAAAAGAAGGAATGAACAACCGAACGTTAATCAATAAATTAAAGTCTGGCAATCAAGATGCGGTAAAATTGAAATTCCAGAACATTAGAAAAAAAGAAAGCTTTGCTGCTTACCTTGCCAAGAATATGGAAGCCGATTCGCTTGCATTTATTAGTATATTGGATTCAGCCGCTTTATTAGAAAAAAATGGTTTTAATACAGATAACATTTACACCATGTTTATTCCAAATACTTATGAAATGTACTGGAATATTAGTCCGCTTGAGTTTTTTGAAAAAATGAAAAAGCAGTACGATAATTTTTGGACAGATGAACGTAAACGTAAAGCTACAGCATTAAATTTAACACCAATAAAAGCAACGATTTTGGCATCAATTGTAGATTCTGAGGCATTGTATGATAAAGAAATGCCAACAATTGCAGGTTTATATCTAAACAGGTTAAATCGTGGTATATTATTACAGGCAGATCCGACGGTTATTTTTGCGAATGATGATTTTACCGTAAAACGTGTTACAAATAAACTATTAGCTGTCGATTCTAAGTACAATACCTACAAATATGCTGGTTTACCTCCAGGCCCTATTACTATGCCAAGTATCAATGCTATTGATGCAGTCCTAAATAGAGAAGTTAATAACTATATCTACATGTGTGCAAAAGAAGATTTTTCTGGTTACCATAACTTTGCAGAAAATGTTGCCCAACATGAAATTAATGCGAAAAAATATCGCGAAGCACTAAATAAGCGTAATATTTATAGATAATGTTTGAATACGAAAGCAAAGTAAAAGTTAGATACGTAGAAACCGACCAAATGGGTGTTGTACACCATAGCAACTACGCCCAATATTATGAAGTAGCAAGAACAGAGTGTTTCGAAGCTTGTTCTGGTATGACTTATGAAACACTTGAAAAAGAAGGTGTGATGTTGCCTATATTAGATATGTATTCGAAATTTATAAAGCCATCGTTATATAATCAGGTCCTAACCATTAAATCTATTGTAAAAGAATTACCCACAGTAAGATTAAAGGTAGATTACGAAATCTACAACGAAGCAAACGAGTTGATTAATGTTGGATACACCACCTTAGTATTCGTAAATAAACAAACTCGTAGACCTTGCCAACCTCCTGAGAATTTTATGCAAAATGTAAGGCAGTATTTTATTTAAAAAATGATTTGGGTACACAAACAGTTATTAAAACTTAGAATCTATTCGCTATTTATTGAATGGACAAAAGTTTGTATACTACCCGGATTTAGCCCCTTACCTATTTATACCGTAGCAATTTTCTTTTTTAAAGAGATAGGAAAAGAAGCGCTTGTAAATAGAGCCTCTGCTTTGGCTTATAATTTTATGCTTGCCATTTTCCCTGCGGTAATCTTTTTATTCACGCTAATCCCTTATATCCCCAAACGTATCGGTTTTCAAAATACTTTGATGGATTTATTAGCACTTGTATTACCAAATAATGCTTATTTAGCTTTCGAAACCACAATAAACGAAATTGTAAACATTCAAAATGGAAGCTTACTTTCAGTTGGTTTTTTATTATCCCTATTTTTTGCCACCAATGGGGTTCACAAACTAATGGTTGCTTTTAATAAATCATCACTTGTAGTAGAAACTAGAACGTGGTTAAAACAAAGGTTGGTTGCTGTAATTTTAACAGTAATTATTGCATTATCTGTAATTGTTTGCATTATAGCAATGGCAATGGGAGAGATTCTATTAAACTATCTCCAAAAAGAACTTCACTATAAAGGCGGTATTACACTTTCTGCTATTCAATTAACTAGATGGGCATTATTAGGTGCCTTATATTTTATTACGGTTTCAATTTTATATCGATACGGGCCCGCCCATGCCAAGAAATGGAAGTTCTTTAGTGCTGGTTCTTGGTTAGCTACGGTATTGGCCTTTTTAACGATTTGGGGCTTTACTTTCTACATTAATAATTTCAGTGCCTACAACAAAATCTATGGTTCTATTGGAACATTAATCGTAGTGATGATCTGGTTGTATCTAAATTCTTTAATCTTACTGGTGGGTTTTGAACTAAATGCAAGTGTAGACCTATCCAAAAGAAGTGTGAAAATCATTAGACCAAACTTCAATTTATTCAAAAAATCTGCTCAAACAGAAGATAAGTTAAGTAAATATTAATTTTTTATTCCTCTGTGTTAAGGCATTAGAATAAATCACAAAAATAAAAGCATTTTGCGTTTGCAGATTTAATCAGAGTTCGTACTTTTGTCGCGGAGAGCTGGCAGAGTGGTCGAATGCGGCAGTCTTGAAAACTGTTGACTGTAATAGGTCCGGGGGTTCGAATCCCTCGCTCTCCGCCACTCAAAAAATGCTACTAATCTTTTGATTAGTAGCATTTTTGCTTTATACGATTTTCGATCGAAGAAAATCAGATTCTTAAATCAGAAGATGATGTTCAAATAAACAATAAAAATTTCTGTAGACTAAGCAGTTAATGAAAATCATCTTTTCTTGAGCCTAGCTCATTTATTGATTTCAAAAGCTCCATCTTATCTTAAAATGAAATTAAATAATCGACTCCAACCATCCTTTTTGCGGCTTAAATTAAATAATTTAAAAAAAAGCACTTTACAATTTGCAAATATGAACAGAGTTTGTACTTTTGCGGCGGAGAGCTGGCAGAGTGGTCGAATGCGGCAGTCTTGAAAACTGTTGACTGTAATAGGTCCGGGGGTTCGAATCCCTCGCTCTCCGCCAAGATGGTGTAAAACAAACAAAAGCCTGCAAATCATATGATAGCAGGCTTTTTTGGTGCTACTGAATATCAAAAAACATTTAAAGGATGTGCTGGCCTCTGGTAAAATAAAACGGACATTACCATCATATTGTACGCTATATCTTTACCACCACCGTTACACTAATAAACGAGCTTAACTTCAAAAGCGTTGCAGAAATAATCGTGCACAGCAACACACAAAAAGCCCAACATTATGAGACTGATTCTCCGAACGATTATTTCATTAATTTGCGCTTCGCTGGACTGAAAATTTGAGTGCCAGCTTAAGCAATACTTATCAAGCTAAATCTTCCAAAAACTATTTGAGTTTTACAATTGGATCATTTACACAATAGCAGTACGATGGCATGGCAAGAGTTCTCAATTTCTCTAGATCGAGTTTATCTTTACAAGCCTCTCTATCCCTAATAAAGGGTAACAGGCCATCCAAGGAGATTCCTAAATGATCGCAAACGTGGAAAACAGTAATGGGTTGATGTTTCTGCAAACCATTGCAATCTCTAATCAATTGTAAAATACGCTGACAAGTACGCCCGCTCTTGCCAGTCATCAGCTTAAGATCGGCAGTATAAAAAAATAGACGATGTAATGGAGCACTCCTAACTCAATTTCTGCATTAGTATAATTTAACCATACAAATTTAACTCATATACAAACAGTTACAAAGCCTACTTTAACTTTTAGCAAATTGTAAACGCCTAGTAAAACAGCCCTTGCCAAATTTGCAATACCCTGTACAATACGCATTTACATTCTGGCAATAAAAATCCAAAAGTATTGCAAATATGATAAACCGAATTTAGATTGAATTAATGATAAATAGCATAAAAGAAAAATATTCTGCATAAAACATACTAATATCTTCAAGTTTTGGATACCGACGTAGCACCAACGTACCACCGACGGTAGACCGACGGCAAACCAACAGCCTAAAACGCCAATTGCGACAAATACAGACAAATAGCGCATAATAGGTACAAATGCACCAAAACCCGTCAAACGCGACAAGCCCTATTTTTTTCCTCCCCACCTTTACACTACGCAATAATACCGGGAAACAAGAAGCGTAAATTTTAATTATTTAATCACATTTTAAAAACAGAAAGAAAATGGCAAAGTCAGAAAACAACGATTAATGTATGGTGCCAGCGGTAAAGTGGGCAACCTAGTAGTATTTAAAAATTTTGGAAGCAACCAACCGGTAATTGCCAAAAGACCAAAAGAGCGCACAACCCTATGTATTACCGAAAGACAGCTTGAGGCAAAGCTTAAATAGCCCGAAATGGGCCTGAGGATGATCTTTAAGCGCTGCTTTAATTCAAAATCGTAAAAGAACAGACCATGATTAGTGCTACGCTGCTAAAATACTGTATAACTTTATTATATTGCAAGGCCAAATAAAAGATTAAATCCCTGAAACACCTAGTATTCCAATTGAGTTAAAATGATTTACGCTAATAAAAAAGTAGCATCTAAACCAAACTTGGCTCAACAAACAGCAAAGATCATTGCCAATGTAAAAGAGCTGGAAGCAAAAAACTTAATCAGATTAGAAATGGATACGATATACCTGTATCCTCAAATCTGGAAAGATAAAATTGCTGCTATAAATTGGATCAATTGTTTACATCATTATTATTGCTTAAAAAGGCAATTTAAAAGTTCTCAAAGCTTGTATTTTAAACACATAGAAACAGAAGAATTACTCGGTTCTATGATCAATAAAAAACCTAAAATTTTGATTTTTAATTAATTGATTATATTTTTAAGCAATAATTAATCGCTCTCCAATGACAACCGAAAAAAGGAGAATTCTCTCTATAGACATTTTAAGAGGCTTGGTAATGGTGGTGATGGCCTTAGATCATACCCGTGATTTTTTCCACTTTAATGGAAACATGATGGCTGATCCGATGAACCCAGAAACTACGAACATCTTTTTATATTTTACCAGGTGGATTACGCATTTTTGCGCCCCTATTTTTGTTTTCTTATCTGGAATTTCTGCTTATTTATCTTCAAAAGATAAAACTCCAAAAGAGGCAGGAACATTTTTAATTAAAAGAGGAATATGGTTAATTTTTGTAGAGATTGTGATCATCACCTTAGGCTTAACCTTTAATCCGATTTTCAGCTTTATCATACTCCAAGTAATTTGGGCAATTGGCTGCAGCATGATTTTATTAGGCCTATTAAGCAGAATATCATGGCAGTTGGTACTTATTGTTGGTCTAATTTTATTCTTTGGGCATAATATTTTAGATTATCTAAAGCTACCAGCGGCTGATACGCTTAGTGGAGGTTTAATTTCTTTCCTATTTACTACACGAGGTTCGGTTATACAATTAGGTCCTCAAAATTTTTTGGGAGATTTCTATGCCATTTTACCTTGGACAGGCGCCATGTTTCTGGGATTTTCGATAGGAAGATGGTACAATTCAGCATTTGATTCGAATAGGAGAAAACGCTTATTATTTTTTAGTGGCCTAGGATTATTCATTTCATTTTTACTTCTTAGATATTTCAGTTTATACGGTAATCCAACTCCAAGAAAAGAATATGCAGATCAATTAATGGCCATTTTTGATTTCTTCAACGTGAGCAAATACCCACCATCATTACAATATTTCGGAATGACATTAGGACCCGCTTTAATGATCTTATCTGGTATCGAAAATGTAAAAAATTGGTTTACTAAAACAATGATGGTTTATGGTAATGTTCCATTTTTCTATTATGTTTTACATTTTTATCTCATACATATTATTCTTGTGGCATTCTTTTTTGCTACAGGTTATGGGGTAGATCGAATAGTAGATCCTCAATCTCCATTTCTATTTCGGCCAAGTGATTTTGGCTACAGCTTAACCATAGTTTATACAATTTGGCTTAGCGTTGTAGCAATTCTTTATCAACCTTGCATATGGTTTAGAATATACAAACTTTCGCATACGCAATGGTGGCTAAAATATTTATAGTAATTGTATTAACATTGATGCGGCTTTGTGGATAATTACGAACAACTTATTACATAAATATTACTGCTAAGCTAACTTATGGTTGTATTTTTGTTTTGTTTGATAATCATAAATTCTATCAAAAATCAAATTGCTTATGCCAGTAAAAACTAAAGTTCCACAGGGTGACATTCTATCTATAGACATTGGTGGTACTAACATCAAATCTTGTTTACTAAGTCCGAAAGGAAAACTTTTAACAGATTTCAAAAAGACCCCTACCCCAAAAAATGCTACTCCAGAAGAAGTATTAAAATCGATAAAAAAGCTTTGTGCCGATTTTAAAGCATTTGAGAAGGTATCAATAGGATTTCCTGGTTATGTTAAAATGGGAATTGTACAAACTGCTCCTAATTTAGCTGAGAATAAATGGCTCAATGTAAATTTAGCACAACAAGTAAGTAATCTCTTTAACAAACCTGTACGTTTAATTAACGATGCCGATCAGCAAGGATTAGGCATTGTGAGCGGCAAAGGTTTCGAAATTGTGTTTACTTTAGGTACAGGTTTTGGAACTTCGCTTTTATTTGATGGAGAATTGTTGCCTCACTTAGAATTGGCACATCTTCCAATCAATAAAACAGATGATTACGATGATTTTATTGGAGATAGAGGTTTCCACAAAGTAGGTAAAAAAGAATGGAACAAACGTTTACAATACATCATAGAAATCTATAAAACTGTATTTAATTACGATAAACTATATATTGGAGGTGGTAATTCTAACGAAATTAACTTCGCTTTAGATAAAAATATTAAACTGGTTTCTAATAAAGATGGCATAAAAGGTGGCGCTAAACTTTGGCAAGCCAAAGAAAAATACCATATCCATACCACATACCCAAAGAAAAAATAATGAAAGATATTAAACTACTTTGCTTAGATATTGGAGGTGTACTTTTAACTGATGGATGGAACCATCGATCTAGAATGGAAGCTATTGATAGATTTGGATTAGAGCCTATACAATTTCAAAAAGACCATGCTGTAGCTTTTCCTTTATTCGAAAATGGTAAGTTAACTTTAGATCAATATCTAGAATCTGTAGTTTTTAATGTAGATCGTTCATTTTCAAAAAAAGAATTTAGCGATTTCATGTTCTCCAAATCACAACAATTAGGTGATTTTTTACCTTGGCTTATCGATTGGAAGAAAAAGACTGGGATAAAAATATTCTCTATAAATAACGAAGGAAAAGAGTTTAACGATTACCGCATTAAAAATTTTGGCCTACACCAGTGTTTCGATGCTTTTATATCATCATGCGAAGTTGGTTTCTCCAAACCCGACCCATGTATTTTCAAACTAGCTTTAGGCATTGCCCAAGAAGAACCGCAAAACTGCCTTTATTTCGACGATAGAGCTATCCATGTAGCCATTGCTAAACAATTAGGTTTAAATGCACATGTACACCAAAGTTTTGAACAGAGTAAAACAATTTTAGAAAGTATTAAATAATCATATAATGAATAACGTTAATAAAGCACAATTTACATTCGGAATGGTTGGTTTAGGAACCATGGGACGTAACTTGTTATTAAATATGGCCGACAATGGTTTTGCTGTTACTGGCTATGATAAAAGTGAAAAAATGCTTCAGTTTTTTGAAGAAGAAGGAAAAGAACATCACCTAAAAGGATTTGCAGACATTAATGATTTTGTAGCAAGTTTGCAATCGCCACGTACAATTATCCTTTTAGTTCCGGCTGGAGCAATAGTAGACAGTGTGATTTTAGAATTACAGCCCTTGTTAACCAAAGGTGATATCATTATTGACAGTGGAAACTCACATTTTACTGATACCAGCAGAAGATATTTAGAATTAAAAGATAAAGGAATTCACTTCTTCGGAATGGGAATTTCTGGCGGTGAAGAAGGCGCAAGGTTTGGACCAAGTATGATGCCAGGTGGCGATAAAGAAGCTTATGCAGTTGTAAAAGACATGTTAGAAGCGGTTTCTGCAAAAGTAAATGGAGATCCATGCGTAACTTATATTGGTGCTGGTGCCTCTGGCCACTTTGTAAAAATGACACATAACGGTATCGAATATGCAATTATGCAGTTGTTAGCAGAAGCTTACGAAATTCTTAAAAATGGATTAGATTATGACAATGTTCAAATTCAGCAAGTTTTTGACAAATGGAATAATGGAAGATTGAAATCATTTTTGATGGAAATTACCAAAGATGTTTTCTTATTTAAGGATGTAAAAACCGGTAACCTATTAGTTGATGAAATTAAGGACGAGGCCAAATCTAAAGGAACTGGAAAATGGACTTCGCAAGTTGCAATGGATGTGGAAACACCAATACCAACTATTGATGCAGCTGTTTCTGCAAGGAATTTATCAAAGCTTAAAAAACTGAGAGTACAATTGGATGAAGCTTTTGGTCCATCAGAAAAGATGAAAGCTACTGAAGATTTTATTAACGATTTAGAAGAAGCTTTCTACTTCGCCATGGCAAATGCATACGCACAAGGCATGCACTTGTTATGGAAAGCTAACATAGAATTTGAATATGGCTTAAATATGGCCGAAATTGCAAAAATTTGGCGTGGTGGCTGCATCATTAGAGCAGAGTTTTTAGAAGATATTTATCAAGCATACCAAAAGAAACCTGATTTGGAGCATCTATTTGCTGATGCAGGTATTCAAGAAAAGATTAAACAAAGTTTAAAAGGCACAAGAAATGTAGTTTCATCTGCTATTAATGCAGGTTTGGCAATTCCTTGTTTTGCCTCATCCTTAACTTATTTTGATACTTTAAAAACAGGCAGAATGCCATCTAATTTAACACAGGCACAAAGAGATTTCTTTGGTGCACATACTTTTGAAAGAATTGACAGCGAAGGTGTATTTCACGCAGATTGGAACCAAAAGAACTTATAATAACTACACACAAAATGAAAAAAGTAAGTAAACTGCAACCTACCATATTTGTAATTTTTGGTGGTACTGGCGACTTAAACAAACGCAAATTAGCTCCGGCATTATACAACTTATATACAGATGGCTACATGCCACAAAAGTTCTCAATTATTGGAACTGGGAGAACTAAATTTACAGATAAAAAATACCAAGAAGTTATTCTGGAGAATGTAAATGAATTTTCTAGAAATGGAAAAGTAAATGACGAAGAGTGGAAACAATTTGAAGCTAATATTTCTTACAGTTCTACAGATGTAACTGTACCAGAAACATTTCAAGGTTTAAAAGCTGATATTGAAAAATTTCAGGAAGAATTTGGCAAAGAAACGCAGATCATTTTCTATTTGGCAGTAGCACCTAACTTCTTCCCTTTAATTGCAGAATGTTTATGCAAATATAAATTAACTGAAGATGAAGACAATAGCAGAATTGTAATCGAAAAACCATTCGGTCATGATTTAGAAAGTGCTAGAGAGCTAAACTTATTGTTAAGTAAAATATTTACTGAAAAACAAATCTATCGTATAGACCATTATTTAGGTAAGGAAACGGTTCAAAACATGATGGCTTTCCGTTTTGCAAACTCGTTATTTGAACCTTTGTGGAACAGAAATTACATTGAGCATGTGCAAATTTCGGTTACTGAACAATTGGGTGTTGGCGAACGTGGCGGTTATTATGAAGGTGCAGGTGCGTTGAGAGACATGATCCAAAATCACTTATTGCAATTGCTTTGTTTAGTGGGTATGGAAGCTCCAATATCTTTTGATGCAGATGAAATTAGGGATAGAAAAGTTGAAGTTTTAAGAGCCATGCGCCCATTTAAACATGAAGATATTAGTGGTAGTGTTGTTCGTGGCCAATATAGTAGAGGTTGGGTTGAAGGTAAAGAAGTGCCAGGTTATAGACATGAAAATGGAGTAGATCCACAATCTAATACAGAAACCTTTGCAGCAGTTAAGTTTTTTATAGACAATTGGCGCTGGCAAGGTATTCCTTTTTACCTGCGTACTGGAAAAAGGATGAACCAAACTTCATCAATTATTACCATTCAGTTTAAAGATGTTCCGCACCATATATTCTCCGCTAGAGCAACAGAAACTTGGCAACAAAATCGCCTAATCATCAGTATACAGCCAGAGATGAGTATTCGTTTACAAGTGCAGGCGAAAAGACCGGGTGTAAAGATGGTTTTGAATCCGGTAGATATGGTTTTCGATTACAAAGGAACCTACAATACTGATACACCTGAAGCTTATGAAACGCTGCTTTTGGATGCAATGAATGGCGACCAAACCTTATTTATGCGTGGCGACCAAGTTGAAGCTGCATGGGAATTGGTAATGCCAATCCTTAATACTTGGGAAAGTAAAAAATCATTGAGTTTCCCTAATTACCAAGCAGATAGCTGGGGACCAGAAGATGCAGAAGCTTTGATTGCAAAAGATGGTTTCCACTGGTTTACCCTGCCATTAAAAGATAAAGAATAATTTTGTTGTTAATGGTCCATGACTAATAGACTATTAGCCATGGACTATCAACTATTACCTATCAACTATAAAAAATGAACTTACTTATCTATAAAACGCTCGAAGAATTAAACCAAGATTTGGCAGATTATGTTATTAAAATTGCAGAAATGTCTATCGAAGAAAACGATCGATTTAATTTTGTGTTAACTGGCGGAAGTTCTCCAAAAGCTTTATATCATTTATTGGCTACTGAATGTGAGCATAGAATTGATTGGGAGAAAGTCTATTTCTTCTTTGGTGATGAACGTAACGTGCCCGCTGATGATGAAAATTATAACGGTTTAATGGCAAAAAAAGCAATTTTAGACCCTTTAGGTATAAAAGAAGACCATATTTTTTATGTAAACACTACACTTGCACCAGAAGAAGCAGCTATTGCCTACAAAAAATCAATTGATGCACACTTTAAAGGAGAAGAGCCAATTTTCGACCTTATCCTTCTAGGAATGGGAGATGATGCCCATACCGCCTCTATTTTCCCTCATACTAATTTGGTAAACAATACAAATGTTGATGTAGCAGCTGTTTATGTAGAAAAATTAAATACGCATCGTATAAGTTTTACCGCTCCACTAATCAATAAAGCAGATCATATAGCTTTTTTAGTATTTGGAGAGAATAAGGCAGAAGCTTTAAAACATGTAATTGGCGATGAAGAAAAAGATTACGAAAGCTATCCATCTCAATTAATAGACCCAATTGATGGAAAGCTAACTTGGTTTACTGACGAAAAAGCAACTAGTTTACTCCAAGACTAATTGCAAACCAAACTTATGGTACCTGTTATATTTACAGTATTTGTAGCTTGAATATAATTTGTAGTTGCTGTAAATGTTGATGATGCACCAGGAACCGGAAAATTATTTTTTGCCATAGTGAAAGTTCCAGAAGTATAACTTGTACCACTATAAGTGCTAGTGATATTATATTGATGACCAACAATTAATTTAATGTTACTAGCATTATCAATAATGCCATTTTTAACATAGGTATAAATTGAGGTGTTATTGGTAATATTATTTATGGTTATCCAAGCATTTAATGGAGCAACAACATTTTTATTACTACACTTTCCTGTAAAACTAGCGGTTATAGCTACATATTCAATTGGAGGAGTTGGAACAACGGGAGCTGGTGTAATCACTGTTATACTTACATCTTTCGCCGTAGTTGGATTAAATACAGCACTCTCTCCTACTTTTACCCCACTGGCATTATAAACAAAAATCTTTGCGTTTGGAACATTGGGTACATTAACCAGTCCATAACCATACTTTCCTGAAACGGTTGAATAAGTGGTTACACCATTCACAATACTTGCCTGCTGAAAAAACTGTGTGGCAGGTTGATATCTAAAAGTCATTAAAAACGTACCTGTTGATGTATTCATCCTCACTTCATAAGTACCTGTCCATGGAGAGGTTGGTGGTATTAAATTAACATTTAAAGATTGAGTAGAAGATAGATTTGGAGCAGATGCCCAAGCCAAGTTCCAAGTGGTAGGATAGGTGATATTATATTTAGCCACTAATTTTCCAGCAGCACCAGCAACAACAGTTGCACTTCCCTCTGGTTTCCAATTACCGCTGGTATTTAAGCTCCACAATGGAATAGTTTCACCTAATTTTAATGGCTGACCAGTTATTGGATTGATTAAACCAGCAGCCAATTCTTGATTAACTTCTAAAGGTTTCGAAAAATTTCTGACTACCACCCTATTGGCGAACATATTAATTCTCAATAGGCCAGCTGTAACAAAATTCATTCCCCCTGAAATTAAAGCGCCACTAGCATTTAATGTATTTACCAAGTTTAAACCATTAGGCATAATGGAGTTTATTGATGATGTAGAACGTCCGTAAAGATAGACTGTTGATTGCAAAAAATCTGTTGTGAGTTTCTTTTTACTACCATCTTCAACAGCAGTTTCTTGTGGCAAACTTATGGTTACTTTCTCTGCAAGCGTGCTATTTGCAACCGTAGCAAAATTTAAGGATGCTTTTGTAGCACCATCATTTAAAATGGTTTCCACATCTAACCTTGCAGTACCATCTGCAGGTTTTGTATACTCCACTAAAGGAATGGTGAATACAGAAACCGAATCTTTAGTCATGGTTATGGTTCTATTTACAGGTAAAAAGCCAGCTACTTCTGCATTAATTACAAAACTTAAGGGATTATCTTCTGTTGGTTTAGCGGCAGACTTAAGTGCCAAAGACATTGTATTTTGCACAGATTTAAAATCACTACCTCCAGTTCCCATTTGTACCAATGCTGCATCTTTGCCGGTAATGGTAACTTTAAAATCTCCAGGCTTCTTTCCCGAACCAGGATTGGCATTATCAAAACGAACCAGTAAAGGCGCCTTAAAAAGGCTAGCCGTATTAAAAGTTATTGTAATATTATCTGTGGGCTTCTTGCAGGTGGTAAATGTGATTAGGCTTAAGACTACCAACATACTCCAAATTCTTTTCATGTCTCTATTTTTAAAAATTAATAAGAAATTACTTGATTTTAAAATTGAAATTTAATTGAATAACAGGCAAAAAACGGTAGCTACTCATATTTTCGTCTAATTGTGGCTCCAACGCATCATTATCAGAAAGTAGTTTAGTACCCACCACCGTAGACCTTGGCGCGGTTAAATAATAGGTGCCAAAATCAATATTTACATTAAATTTATTCTTTGGAAAACTTTGCAATAAACCTAAGCCCAAATAAGGTGCTACCCCTTTCCAGGTAAGCCCAATATTTAAATCGCCTACTTCTTCGCTTGTTAATTCTAGTCCATCAAAATTATAGTTGCCCCGAGGCTTAAAGTTCAAATCTCCATTTGCATTGAATAGGTAAGAAATACCCCCAACTATTTTAAAAGAATTTGTTTTAAATGGGGCATAATCACCAAGTAAATGTAAATTAGCAAAATTAGCTTTCAGTGTATTATCTGCATCAAAACCCGCAATTGTAAAGGCATTATTTGCGGTAACAGAAGGAATGATACTTCCTCCAAATCTCAATGAAAGCTTAGGCATCAGCCCATATCTAAAATCTGCGCCGATACCCTGTGTACCTGCGTGAAGTTGTAAAGACATAGATTTATGGTTTCTAACAGAGTCTGATACTAGAATTACATCTTTTGCTGGCCGATTGCTATCAATTTTTTGAGAAAAAGCCGAAACTGACAAAAAAGAACTGAGATATAGCAAAAAAATTGCCTTTTTAACGCATCTACCAAAAACATTCAACATAAAGGATCGGATTAGTATACTATTATTTGCAAAAAGCTAAAATTCATATAGTTATCAAAAATAATTAATTTATTTAACTATAAACTAAATTAGTTTAATTAAAATTTTACAACTAAAAGTTGTGTAGTCAAAAATTCTATTCACACCCATATTCCATTTCGTCGTTAAATTTGATACATACAGTTAATTTATTAAATTAGAATTTATGAATTTGTTTGATAACTCCCCCACTCAAAACACAAATCTATTACCATTTGGAGGAACTGTGAATTATTACGGACCAATCATGTCTGTACAGGAAGCGAGTGCTTTTTATGATAGCTTATTGAAAGATATAGAATGGAAAAATGATGAAGCTGTAATTTTTGGAAAACACATATTAACCAAAAGGAAAGTTGCCTGGTATGGCGATGAGGCTTTTGAATACACTTACTCAAATACTACTAAACAAGCATTACCTTGGACTAAGAGCCTTTCACAATTGAAGAATTTAGCAGAACAAGCATCCGGAGAGTACTACAATTCTTGCTTGCTAAACCTTTACCACAATGGCGACGAAGGAATGGCGTGGCATAGTGATGGGGAGAAAGACCTCAAAAAAAATGGGGCAATTGCATCTATGAGTTTTGGGGCCGCTCGTAAATTTTCCTTTAAGCATAAACTGAGCAAAATTAATATTTCTATAATTTTAGCACATGGAAGTTTGTTGGTAATGAAAGATGAAACGCAAACGAATTGGTTGCATCGGCTACCACCAACAAAGTTAATCACCAAACCCAGAATTAATTTAACGTTCAGGACAATTATCAGCTAAAGCCTCTTTTCTATCAAATTATCTATTAAAATTAAATCACTAAATTCTCTTCAATTAACAGATTGATAATCCCATCTGCCATGCCCACTTTTGGCACATAAATCTGCTTAACGCCTGTCCATTTCATTAGCGTTAAATAAATCTCGCAAGCTGGAATAATTACATCTGCCCTATCCTGATTTAATTTCATCAACGTAATTCGCTCCTTTAAAGAATAAGAGTTTAACTCGTTATACATAGTTTTTAACTTCAAGAAAGTAAGGGGCATATCTTCTTTTTCGCCACTCATCCTAAACAATTTATTAATATTTCCACCAGTACCAATACCAGCCAAATTCTTTAAATCCTTAGTATGTCCTTTTACCCAATCTCTCATTTCATCCCATGTTTCTTCTTTATCTTGGTTATCCAAAATACGGATGGTACCAATATTAAATGATTTAGAAGCCAAAGGTTGCTTGTTTACAAAAACAGAAAGTTCTGTACTACCTCCACCAACATCAATATATAAATAACTCTTTTTAGCATCTAAATCTTCTTCAATATGGTTAGCATAAATGATATTTGCCTCTCGCTGACCTTCAATAATTTCTAGATCAATATCAGTAACTTTCTTCAACTTTTTAATGATATCCTTACCATTTTCTGCCTCACGCATTGCAGATGTTGCACAAGCCAAATACTTTGTTACATGGTATACATCCATCAAATTTTTAAAAGCAGACATTGTTTTCACCAAGTCTTCAATTTTTTTAGGTGATATCTTTTTATCTAAAAATGCATCATCCCCTAAACGTAAAGGCACGCGAACTAAGGTGTTTTTTTTAAAACCATAACCTTTTTCGTTTTGAGTAATATCGGCTATAAGCAAGCGTACAGCATTAGAGCCTACATCTATGGCAGCGTATCTGAGCATTATTTATTGATGTTTATTTTTTAAGTAATTGTAGGTTTGAACCTGAGCCCTAACCTTAGTTGTTAAACGATTTTTATGGTATTTGTTAGTATTCAACTTATTGATATCTCTTGCCTTAACATTATCTTGAAGTTGAAACTCAATAATATCCCTAATCTCTTGTCTTACTTGTTCATCTAGTACGGGAAAACCTACCTCAACTCTATGTTCAAAATTTCGGCTCATTAAGTCTGCAGACGAAAGGAACATTTCTTCTTTCCCGTTATTACCAAAAATGAAAACTCGGGCGTGTTCTAAAAATTTATCGATAATACTAATCACCGTAATGTTTTCGCTAAAGCCTGCAACTCCTGGCACTAAGCAACAAATTCCTCTTACAATTAGCTTGATTTGCACACCCGCATTACTTGCCTCATATAGTTTTTCTACAATTCCCTCATCAGCCAGGCTGTTAACCTTTAATATCATGTAAGCAGGCTTTTTGGCCTTTGCAAACTTAATTTCTCTATTAATTAAGGCGTAAATTTTATCTCTAGAGTCTAATGGTGAAACAATTAGGTATTTAAAATCTTTTGCAATTGTTTTTTTGTTTAAGGCGTTAAATAACTTTAGTAAATCTGAAGTGATTTCTTTTTTAGCCGTAAAAATGCTATGATCGCAATATATTTTAGCCGTTTTTTCGTTAAAATTACCAGTGGCCAAATTTGCATAATAAACTGCCCTGCCCTTTTCTATTCGTTTAACTAAACAAATTTTAGAATGTACCTTATAATCTGTTAAGCCATAATTAACATTTACGCCTTCTTCCATTAATCTATTGGTCCAGAAGATATTGGCTTCTTCATCAAAGCGCGCTTTTAACTCTACCACACAATTTACCTTCTTGCCATTTTTAACCGCATTTATCAATGCATTAACAACTTTACTGTTTTGAGCAAGGCGATATAAGGTAATATTGATTTCAGTTACTTTTGGATCTATGGCTGCTTCTCTTAGAAATAAAATAATGTAATCGTAAGATTGATATGGCAAGTTAACTACATAATCTCGATGTGCTAATTTGTTAATTATGCTTTCGGTTCTATGCAGACCTTGCACCTTTAAAGGCTCTACAGATGGATATTCTAACTCTTTGGCACCAACGTTGGGAAATGCGATAAAATCTCCAAAGCGATGGTAACGATTACCTGGAATTAAACCTTCTGCTTCTATTTTGAGCTTACTAACCAAAACACTTAACATATCAAAAGGCATTTCGGTATCATATAACAAACGCATCGGTTTACCTTTTTTACGTTTATCTAAACTTGTTTTTAATTCTTCGATAAATTTGTCACTTACATTTTTATCGATATCAAGTTCAGCATCCCTTGTTAGTTGAATAGAAAAGGCCTCAATTGTAGTATAATTAAAAACATAAAAAATATCATCCAAACAATATTTGATAATATCTTCTGCTAGAATTATAAATTTTAATCCATTGGTTTCTGGTAGCACCAAAAAGCGAGGCAAACTATAAGGCAGTTCTACTAAAGCAAACTTTTCGCTTTTTTTTGCTCCTTTCTTGGTTAAGCGTACAAAGAAATATAAACGTCTATCTTTAAGCTCGGGAAAAGGTCCATCTAAATCAATCATGATAGGAACCAAATTAGATAAAATTTTATCCCTAAAATGGTTTCTTACAAACTCTCCCCTGGCTACGTTAAGTTGGGTATCGTTTAAGATAAATATACGATTTTGTGCCAGTTCATTAATTAAAGTAGCCTGAAACAGATTTTCGAACCGACGCTCATGTTTAACTACTACATTCTTGATTTCATTTAAAACCTTTTTAGGATTAAAACCAAGCAGTGCTTTGGCTTTATCATTTAGGTTAACCAATCTACTCAAAGTTGCAACCCTAACTCTATAGAATTCTTCCAAATTTGAAGAGAAAATAGATAAAAATTTAATGCGCTCAATTAAAGGAACTGTCTCGTCGGCAGCTTCCTGTAAAACTCTTTCATTAAAGTATAACCAGCTTAATTCTCTATTTAAAAATGGTAGCTTTTGTTTAGCCATGGATAAAAATCAAAAAAATCTCCAGAGTTGATCAGGAGATTTCCAAATTTGCGTATTTTAGTGTTAAGTTAGTGTTAATTATCAGCTAATTCGGTACTATAATTTTATTTCTTAGTACTTGTAGTGCTTACATTTTTCTTAGCGGGAATAGCCTTGGCAGTCACTTTTTTAACAGGATTGTTAGCTACTGCCTTTACGACTGTTTTTTTCTCTTCTCCAGCGGGTGTAGTGTTAGTTTCTATAGAAGTTTGTTTAGTAGTAACCTTTTTAACTGGTGCTTCTTTTAGGGGTACTTTTATTACTTCAGCAGCTTTTTCTGCTGTTGCTATACCAGCAACTTTTACACTTGTAGCAACAGGTTTAGCTTTAGCCACTGCTTTTTTAACTACCTTAGTAACCGACTTATCTACTTTTTTCATCAGCTTAGATGCGTCTTTTTTAGCCAATTTAACTTTTTTAGCAGCTGGCTTTTTCGTAGTTGTTACGTCTTCAATTTTATGTCCTACAGCCTCTTTTACTTCTTGAAACTTTTTTGATAATTTTTTCGCTGCCGCTTTACTTAACTTAGCAATGTCTTCGGCTATCAATTCTGCATTATGACCCAAGCCTTTAACTGTCTCTAAAAATCTCTCTGTTAAACTTTGTTCAATCTGTTTTTTAACAGCTTTCTTAGAAACTTTTTTCTGAGGTTTAGTTTTATTGGTTTTCATATGTTTTTTTGCGTTTATTATATGGTAAATTTATATTTTTACTAAATCTATTATTTTTAATCAATTAAAGCTAAAATCATGCCCACTTTCGATATCGTAAGCAAAGTAGATGCGCAAACACTAGATAACGCAATTAACAATGCAAAAAAAGAGATTTTAAACCGTTATGACTTTAATGGTTCTAATAGCACGGTAGAGCTGGATAAAAAAACAAATGTCATTACTATTGTAACAGAAGATGATATGCGTTTAAAAGCAATAACAGATTCTATTATCTCTCGTATGATGAAACAAAATTTAGACCCAAAAAGTTTGGATTTCGGTAAAGATATTGCCGCATCTGGAAACATGATAAGGAAAGAATTAAAAATTAAAGAAGGCATTGATAAAGAAGCTGCTAAAAAAATAGTAGCAAAAATTAAAGACAGTAAATTGAAAGTCCAGGCATCTATGATGGATGATCAAGTACGTGTGCAAAGTAAAAATATTGATGATTTACAAAAAGTAATCTCCTTATGCAGAGGCGAAGATTTCGGCCAGCCATTGCAGTTTATTAACATGAGGAATTAGAAAAGTTATTGCCAAACCACCTTTAAACCTATCTGAAATGAAAAACTTTTGTTATTTGATGTTACTAACTGTCTTTTTAGCTGCCTGCAAAAAAGATAATAATACAGCCGACGTAACTGTATCCCTTACCAATAGCAGTAAAGAAAACTTTAAATCGCTAACGGTGAATATAAAAGGGCAGATATTTGAATTTAACAATTTAGCGCCAAACCAAACTGAAACTATATCGGTAAAGGAAACCTACAGGTATTTCTACGCAAAAGTTGTTACCGCAACTGATGAAATTGTAGCACAACCGATTGACTTTGTTGGTGAGCAGTTGATCGAAAGTGGCAAATTAGACGTAAATCTGGAGATTAAAACTACTAGTGGTAAAAGACAGTTGGATATCATTGCAAAATAAATGACAGATGGAAATTACTGAAAACGGTTTCATTTTTTCAGACGACAATAATTTGGTTGATGTTAAAACTGTACACAACTATTTAAGTACACGATCTTATTGGGCAAAAGGAATTCCCTTAAACATAGTGCAAAAATCTATTGCTAATTCACTTTGTTTCGGGGTTTATAAAGATGGTAGGCAAGCAGGTTTTGCTCGTTGGGTAACCGACAAATCAACATTTGCATACCTCTGCGATGTATATGTGGAAGAAGAATTTCGCGGCTTAGGCTTAGCTAAAAAACTAATGTCGTTGATGCTATTCCACCCTGATTTACAAGGCTTAAGAACTTATTCTCTCGCTACATTAGACGCACATAATCTCTATGCACAATTTGGTTTTAAACCATTATCGGCTCCAGAAAAATTAATGGAAATTCGTGTACACGATGTTTATGAAGAAATGTAAAATGTAACAGGGAAGAGGGTCAAGCACATCGTCCATCTTACATTTTACCTATTATCCTATAATTTACTTTTCTCTACTCCTTCTTTTGTTATCCTTACCGGATTAATCAATCCAGCTGCATCAAAAGTCATTAAATCTATACAGGTTGCACGATGATTACCGTCTGTTTCGCCTATCGGTCTGCGATGATAAACAATATACCATAAATCTTTTTTAGCATTATGGATGATAGAGTGATGACCAGCACCTTTTGCAATCTCTGGATCTTGAGTTAATATCCTACCAACTCTCTTAAACGGGCCCATTGGAGAATCTGCGACAGCATAAGCTACAAAATAATTTGGACCAGTCCAGCCACCTTCAGACCACATAAAGTAATATTTACCATCTTTAATAAACATAAATGGTCCTTCTGTATAACCTTCAGGTGTAATTTCTTTAAATGTTGAGCCATCAGGAAACTTTTCGAAACCAGTAAAATCCTTGTTCAATTTTGCGATGTTGCAGTGAGACCAACCGCCATAAATTAAATAATACTGACCATCTTTATCTTTAAAAACAAACTGATCTATCGGCTGTGCCTTATTATGAAACTTATCTACAAGAGGTTTACCAATGTGATCTTTAAATGGACCTTCAGGTTTATCTGAAACGGCTACCCCTATTCCACCCACTTCATTATCGCTTTGAATATCATTCGCCCCAAAAAACAAGTAATATTTACTATCTTTTTTGGTTATTGATGGTGCCCACATCGCTTTATTAGCCCATTTTATTGAAGCTGTATCTATAATTCTTTCGTGCTTTTTCCAAGTAATTAAATCTTTTGATGAAAAAGCATCCATAAAAACCTGTTCTTTATATTTAGCAGAATAGGTTGGGTAAATCCAATAGGTTTTGCCAAAAACAATTGCTTCGGGATCTGCGTACCAACCTGGAAATAACGGATTACCAGATTTTTGTGCTTGAGCTAAAAAAGGAAGCGCTAAAAGAATTAAAATAAATCGATTTAGTTTCATGATGCAAGATAAAAAAAATGATTTATTATTCAGAGATTTTTGTCACTCAGAACTTGTACCGATTTTACATCGGTAGCAAAGCGAAGAATCTATTCGAGAAATTCATCTTAGAGATTACTCGTTCTTCGGAATGACAATGCGTGGAATGAAGATATTGAAACTACCATCCTTTAACCCAATCTTGTTGCTGCTTCTCGTTTAAAAAAGTCCATGCAACTATGCGAGTTATCTTATTACCAGTGCTCATCTCACTCGTTCTAATTTCGGCAGCTTCTGCCCGCTCCAACATAGCGTAAATACCACCTAAGTTTTCACTTTTTGAAACCAAACTCGTAAACCAAAAACATTGATTCTTATAGTTTTTGCTTTCTGTAATCATTCTACCTATAAAAGCAACCTCACCACCTTTTGTCCATAACTCACTTGCTTGTCCACCGAAATTTAAAATTGGTCTTTCATAATTTCTATTACCTAAATTTCTAACTTTTCTTTGTGAGCCAGCAATTGCTTCTTCAGCCGAAGCATGAAAAGGTGGATTGCAAATTGTTAGATCAAACTTTTCTTCTTTATGGATGATATTTTTAAAAATATCAAGTTTAGAATGCTGTAATCTAACTTCAACACTGTTTCTCAGTGTTTGATTTACCTCAATGATATTATTTGCGGATTTAACAGCGATGTCATCAATTTCTGAACCTACAAAATTCCATCCGTACTCATGGTGGCCGATAATTGGATAAACACAGTTTGCGCCGATACCAACATCTAAAACCTTAATCTTTTTTCCAGTGGGAATATTTTGAGCATTACATGATGCCAATAAATCTGCTGTATAATGCATATAATCTGCTCTACCAGGAATTGGCGGACATAAATATCCATCAGGAACATCCCAAAAATCAATCTTATAAAAATGTTGTAATAATCCTTTATTTAACATTTTAACTGCTTCTGGATTGGCAAAATCTATGGTTTCATCACCATATTTATTAATGCTAACAAAAGCTTCCAACTCTTTGCAAGTTGCAATTAGAGCTTTAAAATCATATCTCGAACGATGTTGATTACGTTCATGCAAGGTGCTTTTCACTTCCGATGCCTTTTTCATTAAGCAGTTTTTACATCCTCTTCGCTATAATCTTTAATATCTGTGATGTATCCATTTATGAGCAGAAAATCGAATAATGGTTTGGCATCAGCAGTAACAGGCATATTTTCTGTGCTAATTACCGTATTTGTTTTTTTGTCCATAAAAGGATAAGCAAATAGTTTTACGTTTTGCGTAAACATATCACTTACATAAGATAACAGCTGGCTTGAGTAGTTCTCTCCAAAATTTTTAGAGTTAAATACAAATTTAAGGTTGTTGATGTTAGTAGAAATACCAACACTTTTTGGTTTGCAACGGCCTAAATATTTAGCCAATCTGTTATGGCGGGTAAAGTTTGATACGATAACCAAATTACCCGTTTTGCACATATCCTCAGCTCTTTTAGCTACACTTTCCAGATCAATATCATCAGGAGTTTCTTGCTCGTTAGTTAACACATTGGTCAACAATACCTCAATCATTACGCTCAAATTACCCGGCTCTACGTTATTAGTACGGGTAAATTGTTCGGTAGCTTTATTAAACAAATTAAAGTTTGGATTAGATTTCTGACCATATTTGGTTCTTAAAATCATAATATCCTTTTTATATAATAAATCTTTTGCTTGACGTGGATGACCATCTGAGTCAAAAATAGCTGCTGCAGAAAAATCTTTCATAATAAGGTAAAGATTTAACAAGGTATTATTTACCTCAGCAAAAGCAGGTCCTTTTACAGAAATTAAATCAATTTCTACCGAGCCTACAGTTAAGTTATCTGCAAGCGATTCAATCATTACTTTAGGTTCGTGATGATGATAAAACGCCGCATAAACTAAATTTACTCCAATAATCCCTAAAACTCTTTGCTGCATGTTTACATCTGTATCTAGCAAACGAACATGGAAAAATATCTCATTTGGCAATCCACCAGGTGCTGTTTGGAAACAAATGCCTACCCAACCGTGAGGCTCATTGGTGCGTTTAAAATTTAAGGTAGTTACAGTATTTGCAAAAGCAAAAAATGTACGACTTTCGTATTTTTCGCCATGTAAACGTTCATTTAGTAAACTAAATTCGTGATCCAACATGCGCAAAAGCCTATTTTGGCTTACATATCTACCAGAAGCTTCAGCACCATAAATGGCATCACTAAAAGTCATATCATAAGCAGACATGGTTTTAGCAACTGTACCAGCAGCAGCACCAGCAGTAAAAAAGTTACGAGCAACTTCTTGGCCTGCACCTATTTCTGCAAATGTGCCATAAATTTCTTCATTCAAATTTATTTTTAATGCTTTACGCTTGGTATCAAGGATTTCTCTTTCCATGGTGCAAAGATAATAAATTGGTTCATTAGTTCATTTGTATCATTAGTTTGTATGCCCAACCCAATGAACAGATGAACAATTGAGCGCTTAGCCTATAAACAGAAAAAGGTATACCTTTCGATATACCCTTTCCTAACCTTAAACTCAAAATCAAACTATTGTATTATGAAACTACAATTTCTTTATGTGTATTTTTAGCTTCATCTAACTTACCAATAGTAATGTATAAAATACCATTGATATATTCTGCGCTAATTTTGTCACTATCTACTCCTTCTGGCAATACAAATGATCTCGCAAATGAAGTATAGTCAAACTCTTTACGGCTATAATCTTTTTGTACAGCTTCCTCACCTTTTTTCTCTGCCCATACAGATAGGTTATCTTTTTTCAAGTCGATTTTAAAATCTTCTTTGTTTAATCCTGGTGCGGCTAACTCTATTTTATACTCGTTTTCACCTTCATAAATATTTACATTAGGCACTTTATCTACACCATGATTTTTATTTAATGCATCGCTAAACAAAGAGTCGAAAACGTTGTTAAAGTATGGAGCGGTGTTTCTGGTTTTGTTGTTAAATTTTACTAAAGTCATTTTATATTTCCTCCGTTATTTTATTTTTTTTAATTATTATATATTTTTTAAATGGTAAAAGCTACCATGATTTTAATGTGTCTTTAATATGAGATGGTAAGATCATGGTGGTTTAAATTATAATTGTTCATATTCAAACCTCATTCCAAAGCAAATATTTATGTTTTTTAAGACATTTTGGCGTAAAAAAGAAAAAACAGAAGACAAAAAGTCAGTTGAACTCAGCAATACCGACAGTTTTAAGTACAAAACTCATATCGAAATGCGTTTCGCAGATCTAGATATGATGGGCCATGTTAATAATGCAATCTATTTTACTTACATGGAAATAGGGAGAACCAAATATTGGAGACATGCAATTAACTGGGATTGGAAAACTACTGGGGTGGTAATTGGGCAAGCCTCCATTGATTACATCGTTCCGATTTTTCTTGGAGATAAAGTAAACATGTATGTACGAACCTCCAGAATTGGCAAGACAAGTTTTGACTTGGAGTATCTTATCGTAAAAGATGTAAATGGTAAAGAGGTAATTTGTAGCAGAGGTAAAACGATTTGCGTAGCTTATGATTATACGAGTAAAAAACCATCTGCAATTCCAGAAAAGGAAAGAGAAAAGATGATCCGATTTGAGCAATTACCCCCAAGCCCCTAAAAGGGCTAATTACCCAAACACAAGCCCATTATTGGTTCGGGGTTGGAGTAATCTTACCAGGGTTTAAAATTCCTTTTGGATCGAAAACTGCTTTGATGCTCCTCATTAAATTAAGATGGATTTCACTGTACTTAATTGGCATATAATCTTTTTGCACCAAGCCAATTCCATGTTCACCAGAAATGGTACCGCCTAAGGCAGTTGTTAGTTCAAAAATTTCTACAATACCTTCTTTAAGTTTATGTTTCCAATCTTCATCACTCATGCCAGCTTTAATAATGTTGATATGCAAATTTCCATCGCCAGCATGACCATAACAAACACTTTCGAAGCCATATTTAGCACCAATCTCCTTAATTCCATTAACCAATTTAGGCAGAGCAGCCCTAGGCACAACCGTATCTTCTTCTTTATAAACAGAGTTAGATTTTACGGATTCGGCCATCGTTCTACGCATTCTCCAAAGCTCTTCTTTTTGTTGAGCTGTATCTGCAAATAGTACATCAGTGCAACCAAATTCTTCTAAAACAAAGTTCACTTTTTCGCAATCTTTAAAAATCACATCTAAATCATCACCATCAAACTCGATCATTAAAAATGCATTTACACCATCTTTTAAATCGAACTTAATATCATCGTATTTAATTACCCACTCCACACCTTTTCGCTCCATAAACTCTAAAGCAGAAGGTGTAACGCCAGCCCTAAAAATTGCCGAAACAGCTCCACAAGCTTGTTCATTAGTAGAAAAAGAGCCCAACATTAAAACACTTAGACTGGTACGAGGAATTAATTTGGTAACGATTTTGGTTACCACAGCTAAAGTTCCTTCAGAGCCAATCATCAACTGTGTTAAATTGTAGCCTGATGCATATTTTAAAGTATTGGCACCTGTCCAAATTATATCGCCATTGGCTAATACAATCTCTAAATTTAAAATGTATTCTCTAATCGTTCCATATTTTACCACTCTTGGCCCACCAGAACCATGCGCAACATTACCCCCAATAAAGCAAGAACCTTTGCTGCTTGGATCTACCGGATAAAGCAAACCTTTTTCTGCAACAGCATTCATAAATTCTTCGGTAATTACGCCAGGTTCTACGGTAGCTTGTAGGTTTTCCGTATCTATATCGATAATTGCTTTAAACTTCTCCATAGAGAGCAAAACGCCCCCAAATATTGGCAAAGCTGCACCACTTAAGCCCGTTCCACCACCTCTTGGGGTAACCGGCACATGATTATCATTACATATTTTAAGCAAAGCTGACACACTTTTAGTGTCTTTAGGCTTTACTACAACTTCAGGAAAATATTTTAGATCCTCAGTTTCATCATGCGCATAGTTTGCTAACGATTCTTCATCAACAAAAACATTTTCATCGCCTATGGCTTTTTTGATATTTGCTAAAATAGCGCTGGTTATCTTAGTATATTCCATTATTTTGATGAGGTATAAGTTAATTGTACAAATGAATGCCCTATTTCTCCAGGCATAGGTGGATGAAGTTTTTTTATCCCAACAATAGCAGCTTCGATAAAAGAATAGTTATGAATTAACTGGTCAATAATATTTTTTACAACAGTCTCCAAGAGCTTTTGCGTATTTTTCATTTCTGTTGCTATGATGGTATTAATTACTTCGTAGTTCACAGTTAAATTTAAATCCTCAGTATCACCTTGTGGAGTAAAAGTTACTTCAACATCTACAGAAAAATAACTTCCTGTGAGTTGTTCTTCAGGATAAAAGCCATGAAAAGCATAAAATTTAACGTCTTTTAGCGCAACGGTTTGTACAAACATTAGGTTTAAATTATTTAAAGCAATATTATGCCTACAAAATTAATTTTTTGCTCGGTTTTTACTAGTCATTACTCTAAATTATTACCTTTGGAACAATCACTTTGCTTACCCAAATATAGTGTAAAACATGAACCGACTACAATTAAAACAATCGTTTTAATTGTATAAGCTCCATCTGAACACTTTAAAAAATTATTAAAACAGATGAACAAATCAGCCAAGAAAGACCTTTACGAAGCACCAGATTATTACCAATTAGATGAGCTTTTATCTGAAGAACACTTATTAATTCGCTCTACTGTAAGAGATTGGGTTAAAAAAGAAGTAAGTCCAATAATTGAAGATTATGCCCAGAAAGCAGAATTCCCTAAACATTTAATAAAAGGCCTAGGAGAGATTGGCGCTTTCGGGCCTACCATACCTGTAGAGTATGGCGGTGCTGGATTAGATTATACCGCCTACGGAATTATCATGCAAGAAATTGAACGTGGTGATTCGGGCATACGTTCTACAGCTTCGGTTCAAGGTTCGTTAGTAATGTATCCTATTTATGCTTACGGAACGGAAGAGCAACGCAAAAAATATCTACCAAAATTAGCTACAGGCGAATTAATGGGTTGTTTTGGTCTAACCGAACCTGATCATGGATCTAATCCTGGCGGCATGGTTACCAATATTAAAGACAAAGGCGACCACTATTTATTAAATGGTGCTAAAATGTGGATTTCTAATGCACCTTTTGCGGATATCGCTGTAGTCTGGGCAAAAGATGAGGAAGGAAAAATTCGTGGAATGGTTGTAGAACGTGGAATGGAAGGTTTTACTACTCCAGAAACGCATGGAAAATGGAGTTTAAGGGCATCAGCCACTGGAGAATTAGTTTTCGATAATGTAAAAGTTCCGAAAGAAAACATTTTTCCTGATATTAAAGGCTTAAAAGGGCCATTGGGATGTTTAAACCAAGCCCGTTATGGCATTGCCTGGGGTGCTTTAGGTGCGGCGATGGATTGCTATGATACTGCATTACGCTATTCTAAAGAACGTGTTCAATTTGGCAAACCAATTGGCGGCTTTCAGCTACAACAGAAGAAATTAGCCGAAATGATTACTGAAATAACTAAAGGCCAATTATTAGTTTGGCGTTTAGGAACATTAAAAAGCGAAAATAGAGCCACTGCCGAACAAATATCTATGGCGAAACGTAACAGTGTAGAAATTGCTTTAGATATAGCTAGAAATGCTCGTCAGATGCTTGGAGGAATGGGAATTACTGGCGAATACTCAATTATGCGCCACATGATGAACTTAGAATCGGTAGTAACCTATGAGGGAACCCATGACGTTCATCTATTGATTACTGGAATGGATGTAACAGGTTTAAACGCATTCAAATAAAATATTGATGAAGACATATAAAAAATACCTACCCCTACCGGCACCACCAGATGAAGTATATCTGGCATTAACAAAAGCACAAAGTATACAACTATGGACTGGTGCAGAAGTTGAATTTACCGAAGAAGCTGGAACAGAATTTTCGTTCTGGGACGGAGATATCGTTGGCAAAAACATAGAATTTGAACCCAATAAAAAAATTGTACAGCAATGGTATTTTGGTGAAGATGGTGAAGCATCTATTGTAACCATTAAACTACATGAAGATAAAAAAGGAACGTCATTAGAATTTGTACAAACCAATATCCCTGAAGAAGATTACAAAGACTTTACAGAAGGAATTGAGGAATATTTTTTAGGAGGGTTAGCAGATTTCTTTGAAGTAGAATATTGATATGTTAAGTGATTTAGATAATTTTTATTTGAGACAAGAAGAACCAACCAAGAGTTGCTTCCTAGCATTGAGAGATATTATATTAAAGCACAACCCAGATATTACCGCAGAATGGAAGTACCAACTTCCATTCTTTTATTTTAAGGGGAAAATGATGTGTTATTTATGGTTACATAAAAAATACAGACAGCCTTATATCGGTTTTGTGAATGGAAATTTATTGGATGATAAAGAGCTATTGCAGGAGAAAAGAGCTAAAATGAAAATTTTGTTAGTTGATGTTGAAGAAGATCTCCCGATTGAAAAAATTAATAGTATCTTAATTGATGCAATAACCATTTGCACCAATAGAAAATGAGTTTTTCTTACCTAAACAAAATAAAACTTCTTCTATATCTATCTGGTATAGCTTTATTTATAAGTTCATGCGCGTCAAAATCATTTTACATACCAGCTGCCGCAGGAAATGACGTTTCATATTTACCAAAACCAATGGAATCTGATTCCATAAAAGTTAAAAACTATATCAGCGCAAGCCTTAGTGGAGTATCTCTCCCAAGAAATACAGGGAATATAGATTTAGGATTCTTAAATATAAGTAGAGGCCATACCTTTAAAAATTTTAATGTTGCTTATGGCATATACGGTTTTGCGGGACAAGCAAGTTATGATCAAGAATTTAATAATGGCAAGGCAGAATTAAATGGAAAAGGCATTTATGGAGGAGGTTTAAGATCATCTATAGGGTTTTACGATAATGCTGGCAATGCCGAATTCAGGATTATAAGTTGGGATAATTCATTGAGTTTTGAAAATGGCAGTTACGCTACATTTAGACAAGAAATGTATAATTTAGATGCATCCAATATCATTAGTTCTACAAAAAATTCATTGTATACGACAGGCATATCAAGTGAAATTATTTGGCATTCAAAAAGAAACTGGGATAATCACTTTGCATTTAAACTATTTTATGGAAAATCAATTGGTTTAAATAAAAGTTTAGAGAATTTCGCTGCAGGCAACACTCCTAAAGGTGGTGCTTTTAGCTCTTCATTTTATATCAAACTTAAAAACCTATTTGGAATTGTTGATGTAAATTTCAATAAAAATTCTGGAGGAAAACTCAGCTTAGGTTATGCTTTTTAAAATCAGCTAAACATTTGCGGTTTAAAACTGTTCTTAATTTAAACAAAAAGATTATGAGCAGAACTGTAGGCGTAATTTTAATACTACTTGGAGTAGTATTATTAGTTTGGACAGGATTTACATATACTAAAAAGGAAAAAATTATTGATGCAGGACCAATACAGGTTTCAGCAGATAAAGAAAAATCTGTGAATTGGCCTCCATATGTTGGCGGAATTGTTTTAATCGCTGGCGTTGTAGTATTTGTAGGTTCTAAGAAGAAATAAAAACCAAGTCATTTCGACAGCGCGTAGCGACGAGAAAATTAAGAACATAGATTTTTTATCGCAAAAAGCTCATTCGAAATGACGCAAAGCTCGTCGACACAGCGCAGCAAGGAAATATCTAATTAGATAGGCATAAATTTATTAGATTTCTCAATCGCAAAAAGCTTATTTCGAAATGACGAATGTTTAATATTTTATATCCTCATTCGTAACTGTTGAGATCATTTCTCTTAAATTATAATGAGAAGCCATTACTTCGCCATAAGCTCCAGTACTCCTTATGGCAATTAAATCATTTCTAAACGTTTCGGGCAATTCAACTTCTTTTCCAAAACAATCTGTACTCTCGCAGATTGGACCAACTACATCGTACTTAGTCGAAGTTTGGAGTTTGGAGCTTAGAGAAATATTTTCAATTTTATGATAGGCTTGATATAATGCTGGACGCATTAATTCTGTCATTCCTGCATCCAAAATAATGAAATTTTTCTTCTTCCCATTTTTCACATATAACACTCTGCTAATTAATGATGAGCTCTGTCCAACTAATGCTCTACCCAACTCAAAATGTACTTCTTGGTAAGGTTTAATTTCTAAAAAGTCTGAAAATATCTTAAAATAAGCTTCAAAATCAGGGATTTGGTTATCTGGATTGTGATAATCAATTCCCAAGCCACCACCTACATTTAATACGGTTACTTTAAATCCATGATCTTCAAACCATCCGCTAAATTCATTTACCCGTATACAAAGATTTTTATATACATCTAAATTGGTAATCTGAGAACCAATATGAAAGTGAATACCTATAAACTCTAAATTTGGAGAAAGCTTCAAGGCATCTGCACATGCAGGCATATCCCAAGAATTTACACCAAACTTATTTTCGTCTAATCCAGTAGTAATATTGGCATGAGTATGCGCATCAACATTTGGATTTATGCGAATAGCAACCTTTGCTTTTTTCTGTTTCTTTTCTGCTAACTCGTTTATAACAGTTAATTCTTGAACAGACTCTACATTGAAACAAAAAATATCATTATCCAATGCATCATTTATTTCCTTATCAGACTTACCAACACCAGCAAAAACAACCTTGTTCTTAGCAAAACCAAGTTCAATTGCTTTTTTAACTTCTCCACCACTCACACAATCTGCGCCAAAACCAATTTTTTCAATTTGCTTTAATACTGCTGGATTAAAATTAGCTTTCATGGCATAATGCACATGAAAATTATATACACTTGCCGCTTTATAGCAAGCGCTTAAAGTGCTATTCAACAATTTTAAATCGTAATAATAGAATGGGGTTTCTAAATTAGAAAAATGTGCTATATCTTTATCGGAAAACATACTCTTGAAATTTCTATTTATAATCTTTTTGGTCTTTATAACCGTTGTTTATATTGGTAATTATATCGATTACCGGAAAGGCAATATCAGCAGACGAGAGTTTGAAAGAAGAATTAGGTTAACCATCCTTCTTTCGCTCATTCTACTTTTTCTATTCTTCTTCTTTAAGAAGAGATAATTATTCGAATATCCTGTCGTGCAAACTTCTTAGGGCTTCTACTTTATTCTCTGTACCCACTAAAAGTGAAATATTGTAAGCACTACCTCCATAAGAAATCATTCTTACTGGTATGTGTTTAATAGAATCTAATACTTTAGCAGCATAACCATGTTTTTCGGCTCCAAAATCTCCAACAACACATACAATAGATTGATCTTTATCGATTTCTACTGATCCAAAAGAATTAAGCTCGGCTACAATTTCATCCAGGTTATCTGTAAAATCGATCGTTAAGGAAACTGCAACTTCCGATGTGGTAATCATATCGATTGGCGTTTTGTAGCGCTCAAAGATTTCAAAAATCCTCCTCAAAAAACCATAAGCCAATAACATTCTACTAGATTGGATTTTGATTGCTGTAATCCCATCTTTAGCTGCAATAGATTTGATTTTTCCTTTTTCGCTTTCGGTACTAATTACAGTTCCCAATGCTTTGGGTTCCATTGTATTTAACAAACGAACCGGAATTTTATATTTCTGTGCTGGAAAAACTGATTGTGGATGCAAAATTTTGGCTCCAAAATAAGCTAATTCAGCTGCTTCATCAAAAGATAAATGTGAAATTGGTTTCGTTCCTTTTACAATTCGTGGGTCGTTATTATGCATCCCATCAATATCTGTCCAGATCTGAACTTCTTCTGCTAAAATTGCAGCGCCCAAAAGAGATGCTGTATAATCACTTCCGCCTCTACGCAAATTATCTACTTCGCCAAAGCTGTTTCTACAGATAAAACCCTGAGTAATAAATAATTTATTGTCCTTGTGCTGCTCTAAAATTGGCGTTAAATGTTTGCTTGTAAATGGAACATCTGGCTCATTATCCTCATCGATTTTCATGAAATCTAACGCTGGTAAAAGCACCGATGGCACTCCTATCGATTTTAAATAAATATGATACAAAGTAGTTGATAATAATTCGCCCTGCGCTAAAACAACTTTATCTTCTATTTGCGTAAAAAGATCATTTGCTAAAGAAGACAAGAAGTTAAAATGATAATCTACTACCTCCTGCCCTTGTTCTCTAAAATCGCCTTTTGGCAAAAGTTCGATAACGAAATCATTATATTTTTGGTGTAAAGCCTTTATTAATTGTGTTGCCTCCTGCTGCTCTTCCTTCAATAACTTAGAAGAAATTTCTACTAAACTGTTTGTAGTACCAGACACGGCTGATAATACTACGATTTGTTCTTCGGCTGGATTAATGATATCCAACAATTTTTTCATTCGCTCTGGGCTACCTACAGACGTACCACCAAATTTTAATATCTTCATTTTTAATTTTAGAATTGGTATTTTTCTTATTATTGTATCGGGGCGTGAAAATAGCGAAAAGCGCATTAATTTCCACCTAATTGACAAAATAAAATTCTGATAACATTATCTTAATTTACGTTGAACAATTTTAATTTTGTTTTGTCTTAAAAAGAAAACTACAAAAAATCATACTATGCAATTAGAAGAAACTACCCTAGCAACCATAAACCAATGGCTTAATGGCAATTACGACCAAGAAACAAAAGCTGGCATTCAATCTTTATTGGATAAAGAAGCTTATACCGAATTAACGGATTCATTTTATAGAAGTTTAGAGTTTGGCACAGGTGGTTTACGAGGTATTATGGGTGCTGGTTCTAATCGTATTAATAAATATACCATTGGTACAGCGACACAGGGTTTGGCTAATTATTTAAACAAAAAATACGCTGGAGAAGCAATTAGTGTAGCAATTGCACATGATAGCAGAAATAATTCTGATTATTTCGCAAAAATTACTGCCGATGTTTTTTCTGCAAACGGTATTAAAGTTTACTTCTTTTCGGCTTTACGCCCAACACCAGAACTTTCATTTGCAATTAGAGAATTAGGATGTAAAAGTGGCGTAATGTTAACTGCATCTCACAATCCTAAAGAATATAACGGTTATAAGGCTTATGGAAATGATGGTGGCCAGTTTACATCGCCAGATGATAAAATGGTAATGGATGAAGTTGCGGCAATTACCAGTATTGATGAAGTTAAGTTTGATAGAGTTGACAGCAATGTTGAGTTAATTGGTGAAGAGATTGATCAACTTTATTTAGATAAAATTGCAAAACTTTCTGTTTCTCCAGAGGCAATTGCACGTGAGCATGATTTAAAAATTGTGTTCTCTCCTATCCACGGTACAGGAATTACTTTAGTGCCAAAAGCTTTAGCACAATTTGGGTTTACCAATGTTAACATTGTGGAAGAACAGAGCAAACCAGATGGCAATTTCCCAACAGTTGTATATCCTAATCCAGAAGAGAAAGAAGCTTTAACATTGGCGTTAAAAAAAGCAGCGGAGCTAGATGCTGATTTAGTTTTAGCAACAGACCCAGATGCTGACCGTGTTGGTATTGCTGTAAAAAACAATGATGGTGAGTTTGTACTTTTAAATGGCAATCAAACAGGTAGTTTATTGATCAATTACCTATTAACTGCATGGGAAGAAAAAGGCAAAATAACTGGTAATGAATATGTTGTTTCTACAATTGTAACCACAAGTTTAATTAAAGCAATATGCGATGCAAAAGGCGTAGAATACTTTAACACCTTAACAGGATTTAAATGGATTGGTAATGTAATGACACAACTAGAAGGCAAAAAAACTTTTATTGCTGGTGGCGAAGAAAGTTACGGTTATTTAATTGGTGATTTGGTAAGAGATAAAGATGCGGTTATTTCTTGTGCATTTATTGCAGAGATGACAGCTTTCTACAAAGATAAAGGCAGCAGCTTATACCAAGCTATGATTGATATGTACGTAACTTATGGCATGTATAAAGAAGACTTGGTATCAATTACCAAGACTGGTAAATCTGGCGCCGAAGAAATTAAAGCAATGATGGAAAAATTCAGAAATAACCCGCCTGCAAAATTGGGTGGATCTGATGTGGTTACTTTAAAAGATTACGAATTAAATAAAGAAACTGATATTAAAGCGGATACTAGCAAAGAGTTAGGTTTCCCTAAATCTGATGTTTTACAATTTATTACTGCTGATGGCAGTATAATTTCTGCAAGACCAAGTGGTACAGAACCTAAAATTAAATTCTATTGCAGTGTAAACGAACCATTGGCAAGTGCTGCTGATTTCGCGGAAACTGAAACAAAATTGGTGGAGAAAATTAAAGAGATTATGAAGGATTTAAACCCTTAATCTTCTAGAGGAGCTTTTCATTAATACTTAAGGTTGGTGTTAGGCACCAACCTTTTTAATTTCTCGTCCTTTCGAACCGAAGAGAATTCGTTACTTCCCTAGAACATCCCAAAGCGATTTCAGCTTTAAATCTATCGTTTTTGTAGTTACCTCTTTTTGATCGAAACTAATTATCTTTTCATTTCCAGGCAGCAAATCGAAATAATTATCACTTAGTTTACCTTTATAACCAGCAATATCAACAAATACATATTTAGCCAAACCTGAGGATTTTAAAATAACCTGATTGCCTTTAATTTGATAGGTGATTTTTGGATCAGTTAGTTTTAAATCTTTCGGCTTTATGGTATCTCTAGCTGATCTTACATCATCACTATAGGCATCTTTAACCGCATACCACGCTGCTTTTGGAATTCTATCATAATAGTCGGTGATACTCCAACTTGCTACAGGCCAACAATCATTTAGTTGCCAAAGCAAGGTACCCATATTGTACGGCTCTTTACTTCGATGAATTAAAATCATATTTTTAAAGCCATAATATTGTACACATTGTGTGAGGTAGGTGTAATCTTCAACAGATAGCTTCCTTAGTCTTTCTTCATCTACAAAATAGCTTTTTAGATAGACATCTAGTTTTTGATAACCATTACCAGCTTTTTGATGGTTTTTCATTACATCAGAAGCTAAATATCGATCTTGTGGCTGGGTAAATTTTAAAACGCTCGAATAATTAGGCATTGCCTGCATTCCATATTCACTTACGAACCTTCCTGTTTTATTTTCAAAAGCTTCAAAATCTTCGTTACCCCACCAAACTCCCCAATAATGGCTATCTCCTTCAGTAAAACTATTTTTAACACCCCATCCGTATTTCGGCGAAGAACTGATATATGGTCTACTATCATCAACTTCTTTTACCCATTTCGGAATGCTATCTCTAAATAAACGGGTGTAATCATTCCAAAGCTTAGCTGAATCCTTTGGTTTTATTCTGAATTGGGTTTGCCATCCCCAGCGGTTAAAAGCCTCATCAATTTCGTTATTACCGCACCAAAGAACGATGCTTTTATGGTGTCTTAACCTTTTTACCTGATACTTAACTTCTTCCTTTACATTAGCAAAAAAAGCCTCATCTCCCGGAACCATTGTGCCAGCAAACATAAAATCTTGCCAAACATAAATACCTAGCGAATCGCACAGTTCATAAAAATAATCGTCTTCATAAACTCCTCCACCCCAAACCCTAAGCATATTCATATTGGCATCTTTAGCCATCATCAGCATTTTGCGGTAATCATTTTTGGTCATTCTGGTTACAAAAGCATCAGATGGAATGTAATTTGCACCTTTCATGTAAGTTGCTTTACCATTGATATTGAAGTAAAAAGAAGAGCCCTTCTCATCTGGCTGTTGCACCAATTCTACTTTAATTGGTGCAACAAATGGCTTTTCTACAAGTTTAGTACGGTAGGCTTCTAGTCTTAATTCTTTCCAAATACCACAACCTGTAAGTTTCGGTCCCCAATCCCATCCAAAATGAAATTGTGCTTTTCTGGTGTAAGCTCTAGCATTATCAGGTATAAAATAAGGTTGATCTGCTTTTGCTAATGAATCAACTACATTTTGTGCAGAGCGAAATCTGATATACAATTTATTTGCCGAAGGTTTAAGTAATTGTTTAACATCTACCTTCCATTGGCGAAACATATTATCTGCTTTTAAAATGAGTTTTCCATTTAAATAAACATCTGCGTAAGTATCTAAGCCATCGAATACCAACTCAATATTTGTTTTGCTTAAAACATTAGGCAAGGCATTAAACGTGGTTTGGTAATCCCAATTTTCTTTTTCAATCCATTGTACCTTTTTCTCATTGTCTCGGTAAAACGGATCTGGAATTAGTTTATTTGCCATCAAATCTAAATGCACTTCTCCAGGCACTTTTGCAGGATACCATTTGGCGTCATCTTGTTCCTGAAATATCCAATTAGCAGTTAATTTCTGAGTCACAACTTGGGCATGTACATTGATGGCAAAACAAAAGAATAGGAAAAAGACAAGTTTAATTTTCTTCATAAAATGTGGTAGCTTACTTTACACTATTGTACAAGCCAAATTCTGCAATCGTGGGGTTTAATCTGGATGCCAAAATACGTAACCTTATTTGTTTAGCAGTAACGGGATTAAATTTTAATAATCTTTTATAGCCGATGGTTGTGCCCTCCGTTGCTGTTTTCCAGCTATCACCATCTTTATATTCTAGCACAAATTTTTCGACCCTTTGCCCAATAGCTATGTTTTCTTGTAGAGAAAGAACATTAAAGGTTATAGGTTGTAAATAAGATAAATTTATTGTGGCCGTTGTATCCGTAGGAGATGAGCTGTAATAGGTTTTAAAATCTCCGTCTAAAATTGCTTTTACATTTTTCCCATTTCCAGCACTTACAACTGCTTTTTTAGCCAAATTGGTGGCAAACAATTCGTTCCTTAAAAAAGACCATTCTTTTAACGATTTTACATCATATTCATTAATCAACCCATTTTTATCTGGTGGAACATTTAACAATAAAACACCATTCCTGCCTACCGATGCAAAATAAATATCCATTAATTTTTGTGGTGTTTTTACTTCATGATCTTGTTCTGGGTGATAAAACCAACCTTCTCTAATTGAAACGTCAGTTTCTGCAGGATACCAGACCAAGCCCTTGGCGTTTAAAATCTTTGAGCGACTTCCTAAATCTTCAGCCATTTTATCTCCTACTGGAACAAAAGTAACTTCCTTTTGAGAGTTGTTGGCGATTTCTTTAAGCATATTTTCGTCGGCTGGCAGCACACTCCATTCTGTTGCTCTACCATAGCCGCTTTCTGTACCAACCCAACGTACATCTGGCCCCATAACGGCAATCGTAGCCGATGGTTGCAGCTTTCTGATCAGTTTATACCAACTATCAAAATCATATACTGGTTTTTTCCCGTTTGGACCAGTTCCATTGGCACCATCAAACCAAACTTCATCAACTTTGCCATAGTTATTTAAAAGCTCGGTCAATTGGTTTTCAAAAAACTGATTGTAGATTTTGCTATCGCCATAGTCTTTATGGTTTCTATCCCATGGAGATAAATATACGCCAAAACCCATCTTATAGGCTTTGCAAGCAGCAGCTACTTCTTTAACCACATCGCCTTTGCCTTTTTTCCAATGACTATTCTTTACACTGTGTTCGGTATATTTACTGGGCCACAAACAAAAACCATCGTGGTGTTTGGCCGTTAATATTACTTGTTTAAAACCTGCCTCTTTCATAGTCTTAACCCATTGGTAAACATCTAATTTGGTCGGATTAAATAGTCTAGGATCTTCTTTTCCGTCTCCCCACTCTTTGTTGGTGAAAGTATTGATCCCGAAATGGAAAAACGCAGTAAGTTCTAACTGTTGCCAACGTAATTGTCTTGCCGAGGGTTTAACATTTGCAGCTTTGCGAATAATTTCTTGAGGCGTATCTGTAGCATTGATCATCACCTGGTTTCCAATTTTATTTTGCGCAAGTACAGTAGCACTTATGAATATTAAAAACAGAAAAGTAAAATTTTTAGTTGTACGCATATTTCGGAAATTAATATACAGCATTTGCCTTAAATGTAAGCTTAAAATGTTTAGTTTTGCAGCAATGACAGCGTTTAGAAAAATTATCACGATTTTTTTACTAATGGGAATTACCGTTAGTTGTTTCAATCACTGGCTGTTGTTTTCCTCTTATTCTTTTAATAAAGCCTACATTGCTACTGTGCTTTGTACCAACAAAGACAAACCACACCTACATTGCGAAGGAAGGTGTTTTTTAGACATCAAGCTTAAAGAATTAGAACAAAAAAACAAGCAAGACCAAGAAAATCTAAAAAGAATGGTCGAATCTCTTGCTCCAGCTTATGCAAATTTGCTAGCGCCTGTTTTCGTTATTCAGCTTAGATTAGAAACACCAACTTACCTACAGCAAAAACCGATCGGATTAGCTGTAAGCATTTTTCAACCTCCCAAACAAGCCTAAAATTTTCCTTTTTTGATTTGCTATTTCGTCAAGCTGACGATCAGCTTCGCTATGCTTTGGATTTACATTTATTGATCCTCAAATAACAGTAGCTTAATAGTAATTCATAAAACTTAAAACATCTTAAATCAACCCAGAAACTAATAGTTTATCAGTATTAGGGTATTGGGTATACATTCTATATAACAGTTAGTTAGAACATTAACTAATCAATTAATTTAACAATCACATTGCTTAAGCTTTTCAACAATTGCTTAATAGGCAATCTTATATATCAAAAAATGAAAAAATTATTATCAATCCTATTCGTTCTTACCTTACTATTTACTTCATGCGATAAAGAAGATACCATAACTCTAGGAGATACCACAGCAACTGCAACGGTAACTTTCGACGCCATATTTGAAAATCAAGATTTTGCACTGAATAAGGATTTTACTACAGGTACAAAAACCTTCAATTTCAATAAATTTAGATATTGGGTTAACAATATAAGCTTAGTAAATACCAAAGGTGAGGAGTACAAGGTTCCAAATTCGTATTTCTTAATTGAAGAAACGGCTGCTGTTCCTGTTCAAGATGGCGCATTTACATATCCTGCAACTAAACGTGAAATAGTTGAGTTAAAAGATATACCAGCTGGTGATTATCAAACCATTAAATTTAATATCGGTGTAGATAGCAAATACAATGATAATTTAAGTTTACAAATTGGGGAACTTTCTCAGCTAAATGGAATGACCAATATATCTTGGATGTGGATGACGAGTTATATTTTTACATCAATTGGCGGCAAGATAACTGAAGGTGCTACTTCCAAAAACTTGCTTGTTGAAACTGGTTTAAATGCAAACCATAAAAATGTTTCATTAGAATTACCAAAGGCATTGAATATTGGCTCTACAAAGTTGACTTCTATTATTATAACAACAGATGTGGCTAAAGCAATTGATGGGGTAGATATCCTCGCAAACCCAATTGTTGGTGGTACTAAACCCACAGTTATGAGTACTGTTGCTACAAATTATGCTACAAAGGTATTTACTGTAAAATCTGTTAACTAAATAAAATGAAAGGCTCAATTGCTGAAAAGCAATTTGCCCTTAGTCTTTTATCGTTATTAGTTCTGGTAGTCTCTTCCTGTCAAAAAGAGGAGATTACCTTAGCTGATGACAATCTTCATCCTGTTAAATTAACAGTGCCGGCAAATTTTCCAACATTTACTGATGACATTGAAAATCCATTAACAGCAGAAGGAATTGAACTTGGCAGATTGCTATTTTACGACACCCGACTTTCTGGAAACAACAAGCTTTCTTGTGGCTCGTGCCATAGGCAAGATATGGCTTTTAGCGATGCAGTAGCATTGAATAACATTGGTGTTTCGGGTCGTGAATTGCCCCGTCATTCGCCAGCACTAATTAATTTGGCTTGGGCAAACAATGGTCTATTTTGGGATGGAGGTTCAACAAATTTAGAATCGCAGGCTTTTGGTCCATTAACCAATGTTGATGAAATGCATCAGAATTTAACAGAATTAGAGCATGAACTAAAGCAAATTCCTGCTTATGTGAACAAATTTAAATTGGTTTTTAATAGTGAAATCAAATCCGTTCACGTAGTTAAAGCATTGGCACAGTTTCAGAGAACATTAATTTCAGGTAATTCTAAATACGATAAATATAGTAGAAAAGAACCTGGTGTTTTATTAACTACAGAAGAGTTTAACGGCTTAATGTTGGTAAATGCCAAATGCGGCAATTGCCATGCTGGCGAATTATTTACAGACAATGGTTACCACAATAATGGCATAGACAATGATTTTTCTAACACGGCTCATGAAGGACTTTTTCAAGGCAGATTTAGAATATCTTTTAACCCATTAGACCTAGGAAAATTTAAAACACCAACATTGAGAAATGTAATGTTAACCGCTCCCTATATGCATGATGGACGTTTTAAAAGCATAGATGAAGTTTTAGAACACTACAATAGCGAATTACGATATTCTCCTACGGTAGACCCATTGCTTTTTCAAAACAAGAACCAACTGGGCATACCGATTTCAAATAATGAAAAGATAGCAATTAAGTCCTTCCTTAATGTGCTAAATGATAAAGATTTTATCAGCAACAAAAAATTTAGTAACCCTAATTAAATATCATGAAAACAATCAATATAAAACAAACGCTACTCACTATTTGCACTATTTTATTATTGGCATCTTGTTCAAAAAAATCGGATCCAACACCAGAATTTGAAGAGAAAAACCTAGCTCCTTTTTCTATAGAATTTGATAATATAGTTGGTGATCGCACATTTTCAATTAACAATGCAGGAAGTCTATATACAAATGCAGTTGGAGAGAAATTTTCCATCTCCATGTTACAGTATTTTATCAGCAATATCAAAGTGGCAACTGCCGACGGTAAAACCTATACGGTACCTCAAGATAAAAGTTATTTTTTGATCAACGGCGCTGATAAAACCACCCGTTTTACTAAGGTTGAAGTACCCGAAGGAGATTACACCAAAGTAACTTTTACAATTGGTGTAGACAGTTTACGTAGCACGATGGATCTATCAAAACGAACAGGGGTTTTAGATCCTGCAGCTGGTGGTGGCCATGATGGTGGTGGCATGTATTGGGGATGGAATGCAGGTTACATCTTTTTTAAGTTCGAAGGCAACTCTAGCGTGATTTCCGATGATGTGAATGGGGATCCGACAGGAAAAAAGCAATTCAAATATCACATTGGTGGTTTTGGTGGTTACTCTGCTCCTACTATTAACAACATTAAAACAATTACAATCGATTTAAATAATGCTGGAATAGCCAAAGTAAGAAAGGACAGACAAAGTAATGTTCACCTATTTGTAGATGTGATGAAGGTTTTTAATGGCAAAAATAGCTTCAGCATTGCTGCGCATCCAAATGTAATGTTTAGTGATTATAGCGTAAACATTGCAACAAACTTAACGGAATTGTTTACTCATGATCATACAGAGAACTAATGAACAGGAAACACTTTATAGTTTTGCTTTTCATGGGCTTATTTATCATTGCCTGTAAAAAAAGTGAACCCTTAATAGAAAAATTTGAAAACTTTATAGGTTTTCAAAAGCCAACCAACTTTCCTGAACCTGTTTACAATTTTGCCAATAACAAAATCACAAAAGATGGCTTCGAATTGGGCAGGATGCTCTTTAATGAACCTCGTCTATCGCGAAATAATACCATTACCTGTGGTTCATGTCATATTCAATCTTCTGCATTTACACAACACGGTCACGATGTAAGTCATGGAATTGACGACAGATTGGGAACTAGAAACTCTCCTCCTATTATGAATTTAGCTTGGAGCAAAGCATTTAATTGGGGCGGTGGAGTTTTCGATTTGGATACACAGCCGATAACCCCAATAACTACCCACGAAGAAATGGATGAGAACTTGGAAAATGTGTATAACAAATTAAGGGCAATGCCTAAATACACCAACAAATTTAAGGCAGCTTTTGGCACCGAAGAGATAAATACTTCTCGATTCATGAAAGCACTATCTCAATTTATGTTGATGTGTATCAGTAGCAATTCGAAATATGATAAAGTAATGCGCAAAGAAGGTGGCGTTTCTTTTACTGCTGATGAACTACAAGGATACAATTTAGTTAAAGAAAAATGTGCCTCTTGTCATTCTGAACCATTATTTACCGATGGCTCGTTTCGGAACAATGGCCTAGGGATAAGTCCAGTAAACGATAAGGGCTTGTACGTTGCGACTTTAATTGAAACCGACAAGTATAAATTCAAAGTTCCATCCTTAAGAAACTTAAAATATACGGCTCCTTATATGCACGATGGTAGATTTTTAAGCTTGAATGCGGTTCTGGAACATTACAACTCAGAGGTTTTAGCAACGCAAAACCTTGACCCAATCTTAAAAGGAAGCAAGTTAGGTATAACTTTAAGTGCTAATGATAAAACAAAAATCACTGCTTTTTTAAATACACTTAATGACGAAGAGTTTATTAAAAATCCGCTTTTGGCAGAGCAATAAAAAATATCATATGAAATTAAAATTAATAATCACAATAGCCATTATTGGCTTAACCATTAGCGCCAAAGCATGCGACATTTGCGGTTGTGGTGTAGGTAGTTATTACATTGGTATCTTGCCCGAATACAATAAACGTTTTGCAGGAATAAGGTACCAGCATAAAACTTTACAAACCCATTTAGGACCAATAGGTAATAGAACACCATTAACAACAGCCGAAACCTACCAGAGTACAGAACTATGGGGTGGATGGAATTTTGGGCAGAAATTTAGGATTCTAGCCTTTGTCCCTTACAATTTTAACGAACGCGTTAATCAAGATGAACGAGGTACCAAAAATGGTCTCGGCGATATCGCTGTGATGGCTTATTACAATCTTTTCAATAAAACTGGTACGTTAGGCAGTAAACTGTTAGTACAATCTTTATGGCTTGGTGTTGGAATTAAAACACCCACTGGAAAGTATGAACCTACAGAGCGTTTGGCCACACAAGAGTCGCCAAACAATTTCCAACTAGGTACAGCAAGTGCAGATTTCACCTTTAATGCAGCTTATGATATCCGTTATAACGATTTAGGCTTCAATACAAATGTAAATTATAAGCTAAATACCGAGAACAAGTATAATTATAGGTATGGTAATAAGTTAACTACCAATGCATTGTTTTATTACAAATTTAGACTGTTCCATACGTTTACAGTGGCGCCTAACGCTGGTATTCTATACGAAAGCTCTGCTAAAGATGTAGAGCATAATAAATACGAAGTTGCTGTCTCAGGCGGGCATTCTTTAGCTGCCATTGGCGGAGTTGAATTTGCACTAAAGGGGATTTCTTTCGGCGCTAATTATCAAAACATCCGTTCGCAGAATCTAGCAGGAGGCAGAGCCCTTGCTGGCAATAGAATAATGACACATGTATCCATCCCATTTTAATAAAAATATAATGAAATCATCATGATTTTTACAAGCCCGCAAGGGGAAGAATATTCAAAACCGAGTTTGCGAGCTCTTGAACACAAAAAGAAATAGAAATAAGTGAAAAATCATGATAGCTTCATCACCATTAAACCGAGCTTGCGAGCTCATTGACACCATAAAAAAACATAAACTATCAATAAAACAAATAATATACAGATGAAAAAACTAATCACAATTTCTGCAATAATCATTTTTGCTATTGCTTGTAAGCCAAAGGCTGACCTTAAAACCATAAAAGCTGATACCATGAAACTACATGACGTAGTAATGGGAGAGCACAGTAAAATCATCGACAATCAAATGAAAATAGATACATTACTGAAGAATCTAGACGATCTAAAATCAAAATTCCCAACAATTGATACCGCATCAGAAAAAACAGAAATGGTAAAATTAATGGCTGATTTGGTAATAGCAGAAGAAAGCATGAATGATTGGATGCACAACTTTAACTCAGACTTTACCAACAAATCTGATACAGCTGTATTTAACTATTATCAAAAAGAGCATGATAAAATTGCCAAAGTAGAACAGCTTTATCAAGCAGAAATTAAAAAATCAAACACTTACCTCTCTAAATTTAACAAATAATGAAAATAACAGTATTAATTTTCGCAATAGGTTTAACTATCGTTACTGCATGTAATCATAAAACCGAAAAACTACCGTATTTGCAAATGGAAGTTGTAGATAATGAAGTTAATGGGAAAATAACAAAAGATACTACTTTTAGAACCATCCCAGATTTCAAACTCTACAATCAGGATAGCACAATTGTAACTTCAAAAGACTTTGATAATAGTATATATGTAGCAGATTTTTTCTTTACATCCTGCCCTACTATTTGCCCAACAATGCATCGCAACTTATTTAAGGTTTATAAAAAATTTGAAAATAATCCGGAGGTCAAATATGCATCTCATACTATTGATGTAAAATATGATAAACCATCCGTAATGAAAGCTTATGCAAAAAAGATGGGCATAAAAGGCAATAACTGGCAATTTTTATGGGGAACCAGAGATGAAATCTACGCCTTGGCAGAACGAAATTACATGGTTTATACTAAAGAAGACAACAAAGCACCAGGTGGTTTTGCACATCAGGGATACTTAATATTAGTAGATAAGCAAAAACGCATTCGTGGTGCTTATGACGGTACTATAGATGCCGAAGTACAAAAATTGATGACCCACATGGAAATCCTTCTTAAAGAAAAATAGCAGCCATAATTAATTTAAAAAATGAAAAAAATAAAAATCATATTCCTTCTATTATTAGCTTCTACGCAATTGTTAAATGCCAATTCAATTTTAAGCGTTAAACAAACAGCTGTTGACAGTCGACACAAAGATAAAATAGATCCTGTTTGTAAGATGAAGGTTAATGCAAAATCAAAAACAACATTGAGCTATGAACATGAGAAAGTTGAATATGCTTTCTGTTCTGAAGCTTGCAAAAAGAGTTTCATCAAACAACCGAACAAGTACATTAAAATAAAAAAATAGACGAAGCTCCAGTTTGCCTTATGGCAAGCTGGAACTTTTACAATTAATACATCGGTCACAAAACACATAAATCAAAAGGACTAGCTTATTTTATATTATCTTTACCATTTTAAAATCATGAAAAAATTCTTATTCCCAATTTTGGCAATAGTAGTAACAGTTATTACTGCTTGTGATAGTGGCAAAAAGTTACCTATTTACGGTAATCGCGAAGCTAAAATCACAACAGATAAAGATGGCATTCAACATGTTGATACTGTTTATCAAACTATACCTGCATTTAAATTTTTAAATCAGGATAGCACATATATCAATCAAGATACTTTTAAAGATAAAATCTATGTGGCAGATTTTTTCTTTACCTCTTGCAGTACCATTTGCCCAACTATGCACAGAAATTTAAAAGAGGTGTACGAGCAATTTAAAGACAATAAAGAGGTTGGTTTTTTATCTCACACTATTGATTTTAAATACGACAAGCCATCTGTGTTGAAAAAGTATGCACAAAAACTTGGGGTTGATACCAAAATCTGGCAATTTGTTTATGGCAGTAAAGAGGAAGTTTATCATTTAGCAGAACACGATTATCTAGTGGCAGTTGGAGAAGATAGCACCGCAAGAGATGGTTATATACACCAAGGCTGGTTAGTTTTAATAGACAAGCAGAAAAGAATTCGTGGCGCTTACGATGGCACTAAAACCGAGCAAGTAGCAAAAATGGAGAAAGATATGACAATTTTGTTGGCAGAAAAATAGCACATGCGTAGAATTATCATACTTACAATTTTTACTATTACTGTTTGCTGCATTATCTATTCTTGCCAAAATGTAAGTGAAATGGAGCAGGCTAAATATATGACAGGAGGCAAGGATTTATATGTTAAATATTGTCAAAACTGCCATGGGGCAAACGGAGAAGGTTTGGGCGAACTGGCGCCACCACTTACAGATACCATTTTCTTAAAAGAGACAAAATCACAATTGGCTTGTATTATTAAAAATGGCTTAAATAAACCAATTACCATTAATGGTAAAAAGTACGAAGGCAAAATGCCTGGCTTTAAAGAATTGCATGATATTGATGTAGCGCAGGTTATTGTATTTATCACCAACTCGTTTGGCAATAACCAAGGCATGTATAGATACGAACAAGTGGCTAAAGATTTACAGGAATGTAGCCCAACCCAAATCTCCCCATAAGGCAGCCCTTTAAAATAGCCAATCTTCTTAAGCTTTAGTCTTTAAGCTTTCAGCTTTTTGTTATCTTTGTAAAAAATGCAAGCTATTCTATCGCTGTTCCCATCTATTGGGGAAAGAGGAAAGTCCGGGCAACATAGAGCATCTCGCTTCCTAACGGGAAGGAATTTGGGAATGAAGACCTGAATGACGGAAAGTGTTACAGAAAATATACCGTCCCGACTTTACGTCGGGATAAGGGTGAAAACGTGAGGTAAGAGCTCACGATCTCGTTAAGTGATTAGCGTTTTGGTAAACCCCGGGAGTTGAAAGACCAAATAGGCTAACGTATGTAGGGCTGCTCGTCCGATGTTAGTGGGTAGGTCGTTAGAGATAAATGGCAACATTTATAGTAGATTAATGATAGAAGTCTCGATCCGATAGCTATCGGATTATCGGGAAACAGAACCCGGCTTATCGGCTTGCATTTTTTTCTTTTTCATGCAAAACTAAGCCTTCCCAATTCGAGGCAAGGTATAAAAATGATTAGCGTAATCCTTTGCTGCTAATATTTTATGCTATTGATAAGCTGCTTCTCTATCGATAAACCTATTTGCTTTTGAATTCCATTAGTTGAATTTTTAAAAATTTCGATAACCCACCTATTTTAAATTGATTAAAATGAATTAAACCTTAATCCAGCTATTGTGATTTTACAAGTACAGCACACCTCATAATTAAAGGGACCTTGACGGGGCCTTGCTGGGGGGTTGCTGGGGCCTTGATGTGGCTAAACACCCCTGCAACCCCTTAGTAACTCCTGATCAATGCGCTTGTTTGGTTAGCTCAATCCAAAGGAATTGGCTACATTATGCTTACTATTAATGGGAGAATTTCTAACTAGCAAAACGCATTTAATTCCTATACATTTACTATTGCCAAATCCTAAAAACTTTTACAATATAGCCCCGTATTTAAAACCTTTACCGGTTTTTATCGTTTAAACTGTATAAAAAACTATACATTAAACAAAAAATAATATATTAGCATTCTATTTAATAATTAAACTCTACTATGGCAAAACTGCTGATAATTGATGATGAGCGAGCGATAAGAAGTACGCTTCGTGAAATTTTGGAATACGAAAGTTACGAAGTTGATGATATTGATAATGGCATTGATGGGTTGGAACTCATCAAAAAAAACAATTACGATTTGGTATTGTGCGATATCAAAATGAATAAAATGGATGGTATGGAAGTGCTAGAAAATGCATTGATCATGAAACCAGACCTTCCATTTATAATGATCTCTGGTCATGGAACAGTAGAAACTGCCATTGAAGCTAGTAAAAAAGGCGCATTTGATTTTGTATCTAAACCACCTGATTTAAATAGACTTTTAATTACTGTTCGTAACGCATTAGACCGTGGTAATTTAGTTACCGAAACCAAAGTACTAAAACGAAAAGTAAGCAAAACCCGTCATATCTTAGGCGAATCGGAAAGTATCAGTAAAATTAAAGAAACCATAGAGCGTGTTGCTCCTACAGAAGCCCGTGTATTAATTACTGGTGCAAATGGTAGTGGTAAAGAATTGGTAGCTAGATGGATACACGAAAAATCTAACAGGGCAGACAATCCATTAATTGAAGTAAACTGCGCGGCTATTCCATCAGAGTTAATTGAAAGTGAATTGTTTGGTCACGAAAAAGGCTCATTTACTTCTGCAGTAAAACAACGCATTGGTAAATTTGAATTGGCTAATGGAGGAACATTATTTTTAGATGAGATTGGTGATATGAGCCTTTCCGCACAAGCTAAAGTATTAAGAGCTTTGCAAGAACATAAAATTACCAAAGTTGGTGGCGAAAAAGAACAAGAAGTAAATGTTCGAGTTTTAGCTGCAACCAATAAAGATCTTTTGAAAGAAATTGAAGCTGGTAATTTCAGGATGGATTTGTACCACCGTTTAAATGTAATTAATATCCACGTACCCCACTTAACAGAACGTACAGATGATATTCCGGTAATTGCACAACAATTTTTAGAAGAGATTTGTGGCGATTACGGCATGCCCGTTAAAAAAATTAGCGAGGGTGCTATGGAGGCACTTAAAGCATTACCATGGACAGGAAATGTGCGTGAATTGCACAATATGATAGAGCGTTTAATTATCTTAAGTGATAAAACGATTACAGAAAACGATGTTATTGCTTTCGCAAATCCTACTGGAGGAACCAACATAGGTGCTGGTGCACCAGCCCCTGTTGCACAAGGTAGTAGCGCTATAAACTACGAGAAGTTCTCGAACTTTCAGGATTATAAAGATTTTGCCGAGAAAGAATTTATTAAATTCAAATTAGAAAAGAACAATTGGAACGTATCTAAAACTGCTGACGATATTGAAATCCAAAGAAGTCATTTATACAGTAAAATAGAAAAATTCGGCTTAAAAAGAGCTGAGTAAATTAATTGATAGGTTGTAAAGTTTAAATGTTGAAAGGCTGTACCGCCCTGAAAATTTAAACTTTACAACTTTATAACATCGCAACCTCTTAATCCATATATTGAGCTTGCCTAACCAACATCGCTCTATATTTGTTAAATATTGCTGTCTTAGAAATAAAACCTCTGAAATGATTTTCCTCATCCACTACAGGTAAAATCCAAGCATTTTCTACTTCCATTATTTGTAATACCTGTTTCAATTCTGTGTCTATCTGTAAAATAGTTGGAGCTTCTTCTAGAAGTTCAATAACTTTAAACTCACTTCCATTATTAAGATTAATTGAATTCTTTAATATTTCTTCAACAAATAGCAACCCTTTAAAAGTTCCATTACCATCAACAACTGGAAAAATATTTCTTTTTGATTGAAGGATATCAGCTAGTCGCTTTTTTATTAAATCATCCTCATTTAAGATTAAGTAATTCTTCTCGATCAAAAATTTTAGTTTCATCATATTTAAAACTGTAGTATCCTTGTCTTCGTGATGCGAAAGTTCCCCCTTATCAGCCAACGGTTTGGTATAAATAGAATATTTGTTTACACTTCTATTAATTAAATAGGCTATAGCGGTTGTAATCATCAAAGGGACCATTAACACATAACCGCCAGTAATTTCGGCAATTAAAAATATTCCTGTTAAGGGTGCATGCATTATGGAGCCTAAAGATGCAGCCATACCGGCCACTATAAAATTCGGCACATTTACTTGTGCAATACCTAATGTATTAATCGTAAACGCAGTTAGAAAACCTAAAAGTCCGCCGATGATTAAACTAGGTGCAAAAATACCACCATTACCTCCAGCACCCAATGTTACTAAAGTGGCTATTGATTTGGCAAACACTGTAACCAGTGTAAATAAAATGATTAAAAAGGGAAATGAACTATAAGACGAAAAAATGCTATTGGTAATCACGGCAGTATGATCGCCTTTTAATAAGTTTTTGATAGTGATATAACCCTCACCATACAATGTAGGGAACAGAAAAACCAATACACCCAGCATTAAGCCACCTAAAATCACCTTTTTATAAGGATGATTGATGCTATAAAAGAACTTTTTAATTGTATAATTGGCTTTTGTAAAGTAAATAGAAAAAAATCCTATAACAGCCGCTAGTAAAATGTAGTAAATAAGAGAAGAGGTTACCCAACCTTCCGTTGCTAAAAAAAACAATTGTTCGTTGTAAAAAAAGCGAGCAACAACTGCTGCAGTTGCTGATGCTAAAAGCAAAGGGATAAATGCAGGTATAGTAAATTCTGGCAGCAAAATTTCGATAGCGAATACAATGCCCGCTATTGGAGCATTAAAAGCTCCTGCAATACCTCCCGCTGCACCGCAGGCCAACAACAATGTAATTTCCCTCTGTGACAAACTTAAAAACCGGCCAACCGACGAACCGATTGATGATCCACTGGTAACAATTGGAGCTTCTAGACCTGTTGAGCCACCAAAACCAACTGTTAAAGCAGCCGTAATAATCTGAGAATAGATATTGTGTGTTTCTACTTTACTTGATTTTTTAGAAATTGTATAGAGTAAGGGGGTTAATCCGGTTTCAAATTTCCCTTTCCTTATAAATTTGCGTACATAGAGCACAGAAAGAAAAATACCAATCATCGGAAAAAGTAAGTACAAGTAATATTTGTACTGCCAATTTAAATCTGTCTGTAGGAAACTTTCGATATGGTGTGTGATCGTCTTTAATAAAGAGGCTGCCAAACCTGCAAATATACCTACCAATACAGCGGCAATTACCAAAAAATTTCTATTTGAAATTTTAGTTTTTCGATACAAATTAAGCCTGTCAACTAAGCTTACAAACCGTATGTACATTTTTATTATTTTTTAGCTTAAAGAAAAAGAGCGTATTTCTTAGGCATCAAACTTATCTAACAACTTTAAAAGCGTTGTAAAATCTTTTGGATAAGGTGCTTCGATATGTATATCTTGCTCATCTACACCTTTAAACGTAATTTCTTTAGCATGTAAAGCAAAACGTTTCATTATGGGTTGTTCTTCTTCATCTTTAGATAAACGGTAACCTTTTTTAATGGCTGATAAAAATACAGGTTTACCCTTATACATATGATCGCCGCATATTGCAGCACGTTGTGTTGCCAAATGAATACGAATTTGGTGCATTCTGCCTGTTACCGGTTTACACTCTACCAATGTATAATGTTTATAATATTTTAAAGAAGTAAAATAAGTTTCAGCGCGTTTACCTTCCGCCCTATCAATAGTTACGTTTTTATTACCATCATTTAAGATTGGCAAATCAACAAATAAATTATCGAATTGATATTGGCCATCTACCACAGCGTGATAAATTTTATTCACCTTCCTTCTTTCAAATTGCATGGATAAATGGCGATAGGCTTCTGGATTTTTAGCAATAACAATAGCTCCAGAAGTTTCCTTATCTAAGCGATGGCAAACCTGCGCATCATCAGTATATTGTCTAGCTAAACGCAAAATATTTACTTCACCAGCACCACCACGCTCATCTAATGAGGCTACAAAAGGTGGTTTATTTACAACAATATAATCGTTGTTTTCAAAAATGATAAGATCTTTAAATTTTGGATACTTCACTATGCTGTTTTATATAATTGCAAAAGTACTCAATTAGTGTTGAAATGTTGTAAGGTTTAAGAGTTTGAAACCTCTAATAAAGACCATGTGATGTAAAAACAAAAAAAATCTTAACAAGAATGTTAAGATTTTTTGCTTATTTAAAATTTAAGAATTCAAAATTCTGATTTTTTTTGTTAACTCAACTCGAATTTATAACCTACACCTTTTACGGTAGCCACATAATTTTCACCTAATTTTTCACGAAGTTTTCTGATGTGTACATCAATAGTACGATTGGTAACCACAACAGAATCTTCCCAAATATTTTTAAGAATAGATTCTCTAGTGTAAACCTTACCTGGTTTGGAAGCCAATAGATATAACAGCTCAAATTCTTTCTTAGCTAAAACTACCTTTTCGCCATTCTGAAAAACCAAATAAGCCTCTCTATCTATTACTAAATCTCCAATTTCAACTTTGTTATCAGAAATCTCTTCTCCACTTGAGTTTCTACGCAAAATTGCATTAATTCTGCTAACTAATGCTCTCGGCTTAATAGGTTTGGCAATATAATCGTCTGCACCTACATTGAAACCTGCAATTTCAGAATACTCTTCACTTCTAGCGGTTAAAAAAACCATAAAAGTATTTTTAAATTCAGGGATTGCCCTCATTAAACGACAAGCTTCTATCCCATCCATTTTAGGCATCATAATATCTAAAATAATTAGATCTGGATGTACCTTTTTGGCTACTGTAATTCCTTCTTGTCCGTTACTTGCTAAAAATACTTGATATCCTTCTTTTTTAAGGTTGTATTCAATCAACTCTAAAATATCCGGCTCATCATCAACAATTAATATTTTCTGTTTGGCTGTACTCATCGCTTGTTTTATTTATTACGAAAGTAAGTATACAATTGCACTATTGAGTTAAAGGTACGTTAACAAATTGTTAAGCCGCTTAATTATTTTAACATTGAATTAGTTTGTAGGTAAAGTCTTGTTTAAGAAGGCATCTAAATCTTCACCTCTTAGGTCTCTAGCTATAATTTTACCATTAGGATCTAACAGGAAAGAACTCGGAATTGCCAGAACCTGATACAGTTGTACAGTTGCCCCTTCAAAATCTGCTAATTCGCCTGCATGAGCCCAAGTTAAACCATCTTGCTTAATAGCTTGTTGCCAAGCAGCTTTATCTTTATCTAAAGAAATACCCAAAATAGTAAAGTTTCTATTTTTGTAGGTGTTATAAGCTTTAACAACATTTGGGTTCTCATTTCTGCATGGTCCACACCAAGATGCCCAAAAATCAATTAATACATATTTGCCTTTGTAATCTGCCAATTTAATTGTTGCACCATCTAAAGAGTTGATACTGAAATCTGGTGCTTGCTGACCAATTTGTACCGCTTTCAATTTCATTACTTTATCTACAAAAGTTTTTACTGCACCATTTTTTTTCAATTCACCTCCAACTTTTTCTGCATAGGTTACTAATGCAGCTTCATTACCTGTAGGGTTAACTAAGCTTATAGCATAAAAACTTACTAAAGAGTTGGTATTATCATATGCAAACTGTATTACAGCTTTATTCAAGTCTTCTAGTGCTTTCATGTATTGCGGATTAATCTGCGCAACTATGGCTTCTCTATTATCAGGATTTTCTTCTACTTTTTTATCAAAATCTGCCCTTATCTGGTCTATTTTAGAAGTATATTTAAATTTAACCTTATTAAAATCAGCTAATTTTTCAGCATCATCGGCACCCTTAATTTCATAATCATGATCTTTATTTGTTAAATCAGCTTTTAGATCTATTGCATCGCCATTTTTAGCGATAATCATGTATTCGTTGGTACCAAAATTAATGCGATAAAATTCGGCATCTGCCTTAGTTGCTGCATAAGCAAATTTAAACTCACCTTTTTCAGATAAAACTGTAGAATCTAGTACCTTCATGTTATAGTTGGTCATACCATATAAGTATACCGTTTTTTCTGCACCAGGATTTTCAAATTTACCATCGATAGTAAATTTTGTTTTGTCTTTACATGCTGCCAATAGCACCACTAAAACTATCAGATAACTTATTTTTTTTATCATTATTTTAATTTTTCTATAATTAAGTCGCTTATTTTTTTGGCATCTGCTTTACCTTTAGCCAATTTCATTACTTCGCCAACAAACAAACCTAAAACGCCTTTCCTACCATTTTTGTATGCCTGTACCTGAGGTTGGTATTTTACCAATACTTCATCAATAAAATCAGTTATAGCATCATTGTCCTCTACAATTAATAAATTTAATTGAGTTGCCAATCCTATCACATTAGCTGTATTATCTTTAGCCAATGCAGGTAATAATTGCTGCAAAGCATTAGCTTGACTAATCTTTTTATCATCAACCAGATTGATTACTTCGGCAAGTTGAGCAGGTTTAACAGCATACGTTGCAATGCTTATATTTTCTTCATTTAGCAAAGCTCTAATGGAGCCTAATATCCAATTTACTAAACTTTTACTGTTATTTACATACACTTTCGCTTCAGTAAAATAATTATACAAATCTGTATCTTCTGCAATAATATTAGCTTCAATTTTATTGATGCCTAAATCTTTAATAAGCTGTTGCGCAATTTCTTTTGGTAAAGCAGGCATAGCTGCTTTAATTTCGGCCAACCATTCATCAGAAATAGAAATAGGTTGCAAATCTGGGTCTGGAAAATAACGGTAATCATTCGCTTCCTCTTTAGTTCGCATTGGTGATGTTGTGCCTTTATCTGCATCGAAATTCAGTGTGCTCTGGATGATCTTTTCACCTTTAGCTGTAACTTCAATTTGCCTGTTAAATTCAAACTCCATTGCTCTACGTACGTTACGGATAGAGTTTAGGTTTTTTACCTCGCAACGAGTACCAAACTCAGAAGTTCCATTTTCGCGGATGGAGATATTGGCATCACAACGTAAAGATCCTTCTTCCATGTTACCATCGCTTACGTTTAAATGGCGTACCAAGGTTCTTATTTCTGTGAGCAAGGCTGATGCTTCTTCTGCAGATCTAATATCTGGCTCGGTTACAATTTCAATTAATGGAACTCCGGCACGGTTTAAATCTACGTAAGAATATTTAGCGTTTTGATCGTGCATGCTCTTGCCTGCATCCTCTTCTAGATGTATTCTGTTGATACCGATACGTTTTTCTTTGCCATTGGCTAAAACCACATTGATAAAACCATTTTTACAAATCGGGAGGTTATCCTGAGTAATCTGGTAACCTTTTGGTAAGTCTGCGTAGAAATAGTTTTTGCGATCGAAAAAATTATGTTGATTTATCTCACAATTTAAAGCCAATCCAATTCTAATGGCTTTAGCCACCACTTCCTTATTTAACTTAGGCAATGCACCTGGCAATGCTAAGGAAACAGCAGAAATATGTTCATTTGGTTTTGCCCCAAATGCTGCACTATCTGATGAAAATATTTTTGATTGTGTATTTAACTGTACATGTATCTCTAAGCCCGAAACCAATTCGTAGGCTACACTTTCAGCTGCAGTTTTTGTACTCATTAATGCGTAATATCTGTTTAAACAGTCTTTTAAGACCATCAAAGATAAGGATAATATGTATCAAATCTATTGCAATAAGGGTAACAATATGCTTGTGGCACAGAATTGGATTTATTTAGGTACACACAAAATGAAATATTATGAAAAAGTTCATCCTATTAGCTGCGCTAGGAATTGCAGCAGCTACCTACCAACCAGCACACGCACAATTAAGGGTTAACATTAACATCGGTTCGCAACCACAATGGGGACCTCGAGGTTATGATTATGTAGATTATTATTATCTACCCGAAGTACAAAGTTACTATCATGTACCAACAAAAAGGTTCGTTTACATGGATAGGAACAAATGGGTACATCGTAAATCGTTACCAAGTAGATACCGTAATTACAACCTTTACCAAGGTCAGAAAATTGTGATTAACAGACCAACACCGTATTTACAACACGGTCAATATCAGGCCAATTACTCTAGACCTAATGTTAGGCATCAGAAATTTGACAGAAACGATAAACGTGGTTATTCAAAATATGATAAACACGACAATAGAAGAAATGATCGTAGAGGCAGACGCTAATAGAAAAGCCTTCCCAACTTATGGGAAGGCTTTTTGTATTAAAACCTTTTGCCAATAGTAATGCCACTTCTTACGTAAGCGTCTAAATGATTACTTCCAAATAACCTACCAACGCCTAAATAGACTTCACCAACGAAACCATTTTTTGTTAAGAATTTTGCTCCGGCTGCTGCACCTAAACCGAAATTGGTGTAGGTTTTAGTCATATCCTGATAAGTTGGATAATAACCAGGAGGATAACTAATATAATCGTGAACTCCGTAATTATAATATTCTTCATTATTTGAAATTACGGCAGCATTACCTTCAATAAAAAAACCATTTGCTTTTTTACCGCCAAAATAAATTCTATAATGTGGTATAATACCAAAAGCATATTCCGATTTTTTTTCTAAACCAACCAATACCGATACACCAACGCTCATATCATCTTTAATGATCCTCTCGTAAGTTAATTCTGGGAAACCTGCAATAGCATAAATCAAATTCAGCTTTAATTCGTTATTTCCATTTGCACCTGTAGTTTCCAGAGGCTTTTTAAGTTTAATTGCCAGCGTATCTGTTTGGGCAAAAGCAAAGTTTGTTGTGGCTAAAAGCAAGCCGATAATTAACATTTTTTTCATTTTTTGTGTTTATATATTTGATTAAAATCTTTTACCTACTGTTATGCCAGCTCTAGGAAACACATTATCTCCATTGGCATTAAACAACCTCACTACACCTCCGTATAAATTAACAATAAAACTAGTTTTGCTCTTTAATTTAGCACCTAACGCAACTCCATATCCATAATTTAAGCCTGTATTGAGTAAACTACTATAACCTCCATATTCGTCGTAAACCATTTTTAAATTATCTTTCCTTGCAAGTAATCCTAAATTACCTTCAAGAAAAAGCCCATTAGCTACATTTTTCCCTAAAAAATATCTGTAGTAAGGTATAAATCCATAAGCATAGGTATCGTGTTTAATTACAGGAACAAAAGCTGATAATCCAACCGAAGAATTGTTGGTTAAAATATGTTCGTAACTTATTTCAATAAAACCATAAGATAATGATGTTAATACATTTAAATGTAGCTCGTTACGTTTTGTCGAATCAATCAAAATTTTGTTCTGAGCTTTAACAAAAAAAGGTAAACAAACAATAAACAGGATAATAGAGCGCTTTTTATACATATAAATTAGTTAAATGCCTTACCTACAGTTAATCCAACTCTGTCGTAAAGCCTAAAGGAACGTGTTGCACCTAACGCCTTCCCTTTTCCAAAAAAACCTTCAATTACAAATGATCTTCTTTGCAATACTTTAACACCCACGGCAGCACCCAAACCTATACCCCACATATCTTTAACTACATAAGAACTTCCATTATTACTAAATAAATTACCCTCGCCATAAATTGCAGCCATATTTCCTTCTACAAAAAACATCAGCAATTTTGGTTTACCAAGATACCATCTAAAATAAGGTATAATGCCAAAATTATACTCAGTATTCTTTTCTGGAGAAATGAATGCTGATAGACCTACTCCTTTTTTTTGCTTCAAGATCCGTTCGTAAGAAATTTCAGGCAAGCCTAAAGCCAAACCTATTAAATTTGCCTTAAGCTCATTTTTTCCTGAAATGTCAATCGAGACTGAATCCTTTCGCTGGGCGTTTGCAACTAGCATAATGATCGTAAACAAAGTTGAAAGCGTAATCTTTTTTGTCATTACTTTAGTTAAAATCTTTTGCCTAATATTAATCCTGCTCTAGGAAAAAAATTTGATGCATAATTATCTAATAACTGAGCACCACCGAAATAAATTTCTCCAGTAAAGCCTTTTCTTGTTAAAAATTTAGCTCCCGCAACTCCCCCAACACCAAATCTCATTCTATCTTCCATGCTGCTGTTCGCTTGCTGCCCATTAGGATATCGATAGGCGATATCACCAAAATTAGCTAATGCGACATGCCCTTCTAAAAAAAAACCACTTGCTTTATGAAAACCAAAATAACGCCGATAATATGGGGTAATGGCATATATATAATCAGACCACACTGCATCAGAGAATCTAATAAATGTAGCTACACCCACAGCATTTTTCTTATTCAATATTCTCTCGTAAGTAATTTCTGGAGCGCCCACAAGCAAATAAAGAATATTTAATTTGAGTTCGTTATCAAGCTCTAAACTCGGCGATAAAGATGGTTTGGCTTGTTGAGCATTCAATATCAAGCCAGCCGATATCAAGAAAATAGTAAGTAGCGATTTTTTCATTTATTTGGCTGATTGTTTTTTAAATATGCAACGTTATCCTGTTGATTAAAATATAATATAACTTACTACTCAATAAACAAAAAAAATTTCTTCATTTGGTTAGGTAAATATCCAGCAAAACTGGCTTTACTAAGCAAAACGAAGAAACTAGCTAAAAGGTTACAGCTCTAAAAATATATTTTTAAGCCAACAGTTCTTTTGCCTTTGTTAAAACTTGTGCTAAACCGTCGGCATTTTTGCCGCCGGCAGTAGCGTAAAACGGCTGACCACCACCACCACCTTGTATTTCTTTACCTAATTCACGGACAATTTTAGCAGCGTTTAAAGTATCATTTACTATATTTTCAGCAATCATTACTGTAATACCTGGTTTATCATCAATTAAAGTGGTAAATACCAAATACAAATCTGGCACTAGCGCTTTAACTTCAAAAGCCAAATTTTTAACTGCATCAGCATTTGGTAAATCTACATGAGCAGCTATAAAATTGATACCGTTTATATTTTCCGCTTTAGCGGCGATAGCTTGTTTCATATCACCAGCCTTAGCTAAAATTCCTTTTTCAACTTCTTTTTTAAGCTTTGCATTCTCCTCAATTAGGGCTTGTACCGCAGCGGCGATATTCTGGTTACCTTTTAATAAACCCTTTAACTGAGTAAGTTCTTTATGCTGATTTACAATAAATTGCTCTGCTTTAGCTGCAGTAATTGCCTCGATACGACGAACGCCAGCTGCTACTGCACTTTCTGAAATAATTTTAAAATAGCCAATTTGACCGGTTGCTTTAACATGTGTACCACCACAAAGCTCTTTCGAGAAATGATCATCAAATGTAATTACACGAACAAAATCGCCATATTTTTCTCCAAACAAAGCAGTTACACCAGAGTTAATTGCTTCATCATAAGGCACATTTCGCTGTTCTTTTAAAGCAATATTCTCCCTAACTTTTTGGTTAACGATGTATTCTATTGCAGCTAAATCTTCCTCGCTAATTTTTGCAAAATGAGAAAAATCGAAGCGCAGGTTATCTGCGTTTACTAAACTTCCTTTCTGATTTACATGTGTACCCAAAACTTGCTTTAGAGCAGCATGTAATAAATGCGTTGCAGAGTGGTTATCTTCAGTTAAAATCCTTTTATCTTCATCAATAACCGCCCAAAATTTACCTTCAACATCTGCTGGCAAAGTATCCGTATAATGAACAATAACCCCATTTTCTTTTTTGGTATCGGTAATTTCTACCCAAAATTGGCGGCTATGGTCTTCTAAACGACCAGTGTCACCAACCTGACCACCGCTTTCTGCATAAAAGGGTGTTTGACGTAAAACAATTTGATATTGTTTTTTACCTTTTGCACTTACTTTACGGTATTTTAAAATTTCGGTTTCTACCTCAGTATCATCATAACCTACAAATTCAGTATCGTTATCTTGGTTTACAATAACCCAATCGCCTGTATCAACTGCAGTTGCTGCACGAGAACGATTTTTTTGTTCTTCAAGTGCATTTTCATATCCTATTTTATCAACTGAAAAACCTTGCTCATGTGCCATTAACTCAGTTAAATCAATAGGGAATCCAAATGTATCTTGCATCATAAATGCTATGCTTCCAGATAATTTATAATCTGAACCATCTTCATTGATATATTTGCCATTTACCTGCTTTATTCCATTATATATTAATGCTCCAAGAACATCCCCATTAAAATATCTAATTCCTTGTTCCAGTGTTTTCAAAAAAGAAACCTCTTCCTCTAAAACCACCTTTTGAACAAAATCCTTTTGCAAATACAATTCATCAAAAACACCATTAAACTGATCCGCCAAAACAGGAACCAATTGATTTAAGAAAGGTTCTTTTAAATTTAAGAATGTATATGCATAACGAACTGCTCTACGTAAAATACGACGAATTACATAACCAGCTTTGTTATTTGAAGGCAATTGTCCATCAGCTATTACAAAAGAAATCGCTCTAATATGATCTGCCATTACACGCATCGCTACTGCTTCATTCCAGCCTTTATCTCCTGGCTCAGCACTGCTGTTATATTCAAATCCAGATTTTTCTGAGATAAACTGAATTAAGGGTTGAAAAACATCGCTATCATAATTTGAAGTTTTGCCTTGTAAAACTCGTACCAAACGCTCGAAACCCATTCCGGTATCCACATGCTGCGCAGGCAGAGGTTTTAGCGAACCATCTTTAACACGGTTAAATTGCATAAATACATTATTCCATATCTCAATTACTTGAGGATGGTCTGCATTTACCAAATCTTTTCCGCTAGACGCAGCTCTTTCTTGTGGTGTGCGACAATCAACGTGGATTTCAGAACACGGCCCGCAAGGTCCGGTATCTCCCATTTCCCAAAAATTGTCTTTTTTATTGCCTAAAATGATGCGGTCTTCATCCACAAATTGTTTCCAAAGCTCAAAAGCTTCGATATCACGAGGTAAACCTTCTTTTTCATCACCCTCAAAAACTGAAACATACAATTGATCTTTTGGAATTTGATATACTTCTGTTAACAATTCCCAGCTCCAAGCAATTGCTTCTTTTTTAAAATAATCGCCAAAGCTCCAATTACCTAACATTTCGAACATGGTATGGTGATAGGTATCAATTCCAACCTCTTCTAAATCGTTATGTTTACCAGAAACACGCAAGCAACGTTGGGTATCAGCAACGCGAGGATATTTAATAGCAGCTTCGCCCAAAAACAAATCTTTAAACTGGTTCATACCCGCATTGGTAAACATCAGCGTTGGATCGTTTTTAACCACGATTGGCGCAGATGGCATAATATGATGCTCTTTACTTTTGAAAAAATCTAAATAGGTCTGTCTTATCTCTTTTGCTGTCATTTTAAATTATTGTATTGTTAGCATGTTGTAAAGCTGAAATTTGCTGATAGTTTTGGCAGGAAATACCTTACTCTTAAAAACTTACATCTTTACATTAAATCCCATTGTATTCCTTGTGTCTTAATGGTTATTAATCTTGAAACAAAATTAAAATTTTATTGCGGTATTCTACTAAAATCCCTTTACATTTGAATACTTTAAGTAAAAGCTACAAACTATTCATAATCAGATTAAAACATGCCATATAAAGAAAGAGAAATTAATAAAATGTATTATACTATGGGTGAGGTTACCGAAATGTTTGGCGTAAATGCTTCACAAATCAGATTTTATGAAAAAGAATTTGATGTGCTTCAACCCAAAAAAAACAAAAAAGGAAATCGACTATTTACCCCTGAAGATATTGATAACCTAAAAATTATTTTTCATTTGGTTGATGATAAGGGCTTCACCTTAAAAGGTGCGAAAGAGCATTTAAAAAACAATTCTGGCGAAGTTAAGGAAAACCAAAAAGTTATTGCCTCACTCGAAAAACTTAAAGATTTTTTATTGAAGCTAAATGAAGAAATTTAGAATGAGGAAGGATGGAAAACGTAAAAGTGAAAATGCATTAGCGTTTGTACATCTTGCTATCCTCTTCTTACTCCCTACACTTTTATTGATTTCATCTTGCACTAATGCTCAAGAGGATAAATTACTTTATCGCGACACGATACTTAATGCTAAAGTTTACCAAAGCGACTTAAATAATTATTTGCAACAAAAGGGAAAGATAGATACTGTTGGAATGATAAAAGGGTTTATAAAGATAATTGCATCTGCAAAATTTTTGTCTGGCGATATACCTGATGTAATCAGTGCTAGAAAATTGACCTATGAAGAGGCTTTAATTAAAGCTGAAGAAAATTTTAGAGTGAGAAATCTTGTCAACAAAGTTTTGGTAGTAAAAAACGAGCGCAAAATGTACTTGTTAAAAGACGGGAAAACTATAAAAACCTTTCCTATTGCTTTAGGACCAAATCCCATAGGACAAAAAGAATATGAAGGTGACGGCAGAACACCAGAAGGAAGCTATACTCTAGATTGGCAAAGACATGATACCCCAGTATTTCATTCCTATCACATCTCCTACCCTAATAAAGCAGATTCGGTGAGAGCTAATTCAAAAGGATTAAAGCCAGGAAGTAATATAATGATCCACGGTTATTCTAAAGGCGTAAAAAAGAAAAAAGATTGGACTAATGGCTGTATCGCCTTAACTAATGCCGATATGGTAGAATTTAGAAAGATTGTTTTTCAGGATACCGAAATCGAGATCAGGAAATAACAACCTTTCTAATTCATTTAGATTGTAATCTTAGGTAGATTTAAAATCCTATTGGTTATTATTATTTAATGGCATCTAAAGCTGCTAATTTAGCTTGATCGCTTTTAAACAATAAGTTCAGGTTGAGTTTAACTTCTTTATTTTCTTTTAATGCCACAGCGTTAAACTTAACATCTTTATTATAATCGCTTAATTTGATAGATTTTGTACCAAAAAGTGAAATACTTTGATCTTCATTTACTACAAAATTAAAATCTAATTCAGTTCTGCTGCTCACACCACCAACATCCATCATACCTACTATATGAATTAACCTCATCATTGGTAATACCATTACATGAGTTAATTTAAAGCCTAAACTATCAACTACCTGTATGCCATTTAGGTTATTACTTTTTGCAATAGGCATTGTCAATTTAAAAGAATTTACATTGTCTAGCACACCATCTTTCATCACAAAATCACACGCTACACTTAACTCATTTAAATTAGCTGTTGCTGTAAAATTCCCTTTTGTAGAGTCTATAGCAACCTTTACCTGCGAATCTCCTTCTACCCTATAAGGCGTTTGGGCCTGAGCTATGTTGAAATAGGTAACACCAGTAATGGTTAAGAAAAACACAAAAATGTTTCTGAAGCAATTGTTTCTTTTAGATACTGAAGTGTAATTGTTTTTCATGTCAATTCAAATTAAGGTAAATGTCCGTCAATTATTTAAAATCTGTTTTTTCAATTCTATCGTGCCATAAATCTAATCTAGAATAAATATTTTATAATTTATATTAAAATTAAAAATTTATTTTTCTCTTAACATTAAAAATATGTCGAAATAGATAATTAAAACGCTCATAATTAACATTTAAAATAATTATTTTGTTTGAAAAAAAATTTTAATTTATCTCAAATTAATTTTTGGCAACAAATATCAATGGGAATATAATTACACAAATAGAGTAATATTTTCTACATACTGTAGAAAATATTGCCACACGTAAAAATACCTATATACGCTTTGCAACAGCCAATATGTTTCTAATCAGCGTTATAAAGTAATCCCACCCAAACAATCCGATTTAAGCGTTGTTTTTTAACATAATATACAATCATTATGAGATCCATTTGGAAAGGTGCAATAGGCTTTGGCCTTGTAAATATCCCAGTTAAACTTTATTCTGGAGTGCAGAATAGTAATTTAGATTTAGACATGTTGGACGAAAGAGACCATGCTAAAATTAAATTTCAACGTATAAATGAAGATACCCGTAAGGAAGTTCCATATGAAAAAATTGTTAAAGGTTATTTTCTTAAGGATAGGTACGTAATTTTAGATGATCACGATTTTGAGGAAGCGGCTCCAGAGAAAAATAAAGTTATAGAATTAGAAAATTTCGTAGACATCAAAGAGATTAACCCTATCTATTACGAAACATCTTATTACACCGAACCAGAAAAACAAGGTGTAAAAGCTTATGCCTTACTTCTAAAGGCACTAGAAAAATCTAAAAAAGCAGGTGTAGGTCGCTTCGTTTTACGTAGTACGGAAAATTTGTGCGTAATTCATCCAATGGATGGTGTAATTGTCATTACAAAAATTAGGTTTCAAGAAGAAATAAGAACTTTATCCGAAATTAAGAAGGTCGACGACAAAGCAATTTCTAAAAAGGAAATGGATGTGGGTATGGCTTTAATTAAACAATATAGCTCTCCCTTTGATATTGCCTCATTTAAAGACACTTACAGCGATGAGCTTTTAAAGATCATTAAAGCAAAAGCCAAGGGTAAAAGAGCTGTTGTTAAAAAATTAAAACCTCAAAAAGCAACGAGCGATAATTTATATGAACAATTGATGCAAAGTTTAGGTGGAAGTAAAAAGAGAGCTTAAGCTTAAAAGAATGGAAGATAGAAAAGATAAGATGGGAGATGGAAAAAAGCGCAAAAAACATCTAAGACCTATATTATAGAATCTGCATTATTACTTAATTATATGGATTCTTCGCTGCGCTCTGATGACAAGCATGTTTTTAATTTAAAATAAAACAGCTTTGAGTACTAATAACTATTCATCATTATCACTACTACTACTAAACTTTTCAATCACTTTCTTCAAATCAATACCTTTTTCCAATACGGGTTTAAAAATATCCCCTAAACTTCGTATCCGTTCAACGGCATTAAAAATTGTAAAATCTTTCATCTTTAAGCCCTTTTTTACTTCATCCCATTCTAAAGGCATAGATACGGTAGCACCAGGTTTTGGCCTAACAGAATAAGGGGCCGCTATTGTTGCCTGGCTTCTATTTTGTAGGAAATCTAAATACATTTTGCCTTTTCTGTCTTTTACCGCACGCTCTAAGCTGGTGTATTTTGGTAATTCTCTATTTACCAAAGTCACAACTATTCTGGCAAATTCTTTCGATTGCTCATAAGTGTATTTTGCCCCTAATGGAATGTAAATATGCAAGCCTGTTGAGCCACTCGTTTTACAATAACTTGGAACACCCATGCTATCTAGAATTTGTTTGGTTACCTGAGCCGCTTCAATAACCTGATTAAAAGAGTTCTTATCAGGATCTAAATCTATGATACACCAAGTGGGGTGATCAGGTTTTTTTATGGTACTGCTCCAAGGATTAATTTCTATACAACCCAAACCAGCCATATATAATAAGGCAGCTTCATTATTCCCTAAAAGAAAATGTTTATCTTCATCGCTATCGCCAGCATGGTATAGATAAGTGTCAATCCAATCGGGCACTTTACCAGTTACATCCTTTTGGTAAAAACTTGGCTCATCAATCCCTCCTGGATGACGATTTAGAGATTGTGGTCTATTCTTTAAATATGGCAATATATAAGGCGCCACTTGGTAATAGTAATTAATCAAATCTCGTTTGGTAATTTTTTCTATTGGCCAATAAATTTTACTCAGATTCGTAAATTTCAAATCATTTCCATTTACTTTTCTCCCCTGGGTTTCATCTGTAGGATTGAGCAAAGTTTTTCTCTTCCCTCCTTTTGGTGGAGTTACATATTTTTCAATTTCATTCTTTTCAATCAATTCTTTTGTACTCTTTTCTTTTTCCAAAACAACCTCCTTTGCTTTTTTATCTCCTCTCATTCCCTCAAAAGATGGATGCCTCATTACGCCATCGCTTGTCATCTCTGCAAAACTTACTTCACAAACTAATTGTGGTTTTAGCCAAGTTGCTTTTGCTCGAGGGGGATTTGGCCTAAAACGACTAGGTTTATTGATATCTGGCTCTGAACTAAATTGTGGTTTATCAGTAATCAAAAGCTCAAACTGCGCCAACATTTCTTTTTGTGTTTTAATGTTAAAACCAGTTCCAATTTTACCAGTGTATACAAACTTTCCTTTATTGAACACGCCCACTAGCAAGGCGCTAAAAGGTTTGCTGGTATCATCATTTTTAGTGTAGCCACCAATTACCACTTCCTGCCTCTTATTAGATTTTATTTTAAGCCAATTGCCACCTCTCCTATCAGCTTCATAAACACTATTTTTACGTTTGGCCATTATCCCTTCTAAATCCATTTTTTTTGCTGCTGCTAAAAACTCCGTTCCAGAAGTATCAAATTCTTTGCTTAGGTAGATTAGTGGGTGATCAGCCATTAACTGTTTTAAGATCTCTCTTCTAGCTGTTAAGGGCAAACCTTTCAAATCAAAACCATTGTACCACATGATGTCAAAAACATAATAAAGCAGCTCTCCATCTGCTTCGCTTCGCCAGTTTTGCAAAGCCCCAAAATTTGCCAATCCTTTTTCATTTACAACTACAACCTCCCCATCTACAACAGCGTTGATATTCCAATCTTTTAAAGCATTAACTATCGGGTAAAATTTCTCATTAAAGGATTTATCATTTCGGGATTTAAGCTCAATCTCCTTTTTATTCATGAAGGCAACAGCTCTATATCCATCCCATTTAATTTCATACAACCACTCTTCATCATCAACAGGTTGATCAACCAAAGTTGCCAGCATAGGTTTAAGTTTTGTATAAAACGCTTGTTTTTCTGCTGTTTTGAGTATTGTTTTTAAATCATCGGTTTTACCTTTCTTCGGATTTTTTTTTCATCTACTTTTTCAGCCACCTTATATACTACATCTTTTTTTGGCTTTGCTTTTTTATCATTTTCGCCATAAATATTTTTTGAAGTTTTTTCTACCTGCTCAATCGTTTTTTTAGATAAAATGGATTTATCTTTTTTAGTGACATCATCAGCTGATGCATATTTATCATTATGTTTAATGAGCAGCCAAGCATTATCGCCCATTCCTTTTGTTTTTACTAAAGCAAATTCTCCTTTTAATTTTTTACCATGCAAAATCATCTTTACAGCACCTTTTTTTAGTTCTTTCAATAAATATTTCTCTTGCCCGATGATGTCTTCTTCTTTTGCTTCCAATGCCTCATAAGTTCCCTCATCCCAAACTATTACCGTACCACCGCCATATTCTCCTGCAGGGATAATGCCTTCAAAATTTCTATAATCATAGGGATGATCTTCAACCATCATTGCCAATCGTTTAGTTTTAGGATTTGTTGATGGTCACTTAGGCACAGCCCAACTTTTAAGCACGCCGTCCATCTCTAACCTAAAATCGTAATGCAAGTGGGAGGCTGCATGTTTTTGGATCACAAAACGAAGTTCTTTTCCAGTCCCTTTACCTCCCGCTGGCTCGGTAGTTTTGGTAAATGATCTTTTCTTTTTATAGGCTGTTAAACTCATGTTATTAGCTTTATTATTTATTACAATAGCTTAAACAACATAGATTTTAAAATGTTTAATACTTGAAACAACAACCTACCAAGATGAAATCACAAAAAAAGCAAGAAAACAAAGAAAATCCAGACACAAAATACCCCGTCCCTCCTTTTCCTAAGCAAAAGCAAAATCCACCAGGAAAAGAGAAGGATTTGAAACCCTTAGCTGATCATGGAGAAAAATCTTACAAGGGGCTTGGACGATTAGCAGGCAAAAAGGCAATCATTACCGGAGGAGATTCGGGTATTGGGAAAGCTATAGCAATCGCTTTTGCCAGAGAAGGTGCAGATGTATTGATCAGCTATTTAAGCGACGAAGAGGATGAAGATGCAGAAGATAGTGCAAACTGGGTTCGTGAGGCTGGGCAAAAAGCGGTTTTAGTAAAAGGAGATATCTGTCAAGAAAATCATTGCAAAAAAATTATTGATACCGCTGTAAAAGAATTTGGAAGGATAGATATTTTGGTTAACAATGCAGCTTTTCAAATGGGTAGAGAAAAATTAGCTGATATACCTACAGAGGAATGGATTAAAACTTTTGATACCAATATCCATCCGATGTTTTATTTAAGTAAAGCTGCTGTACCACACATGAAAAATGGGAGTAGCATCATCAACACAACTTCGGTAAATGCTTACAATCCTTCAGAAGTTTTACTCCCTTACGCAGCTACGAAAGGTGCAATTCAAAATTTTACAGCAAACTTAAGTCAGATTTTATTAATGGAAGGAACAGGCATAAGGGTAAATGCGGTTGCACCTGGACCAATTTGGACACCATTAATCCCATCTACAATGCCAGAAGCACATCAATTTGGGCAAGATACACCAATGGGCAGACCAGGTCAACCTGTTGAAGTTGCAACTGCCTACGTATTTCTAGCTTGCGACGAAGCAAGTTATATATCAGGTGCTACTTTGCCTGTTACTGGCGGAAGAATAACCATTTAAAGAGGAAATAAGAAGGACTAAAGCTAAAGATCACACTGAAATAGCTGTGACCTTTCCGATTACTTAATTATATACTATTAACCATTGACCAAAAAATCATGAAAAAAGATAAGAAGACAACAGAAAAAACAGAAAAAGGTAAAATTGCAGGAGACGCTAAAGGAAAGGCATCAATGGATCAAAATGGTGAAGGCGCATCTCCAAAATATGGACAAGCTGGCGAAGATCCCAGTAAAACAGAAGAAGGTGCTAAAAAAGGAAAAATTTAGTTGATTGAGAATCATTATCAGACCATATTTTAAGTGTGATAAAAGCTTAAAATATGGTTTGTTTTATTTAGGCTAGCAAAAGTTTTTTGGCCCTTGTAACCAAATCATCAATATCAAAAGGTTTGCTTATAAAATCGTCTGCCATACTTTCTTTACTTACAAAAGCCATATTTGCATTTGCTGACATCAGTAGCACTGGTAGTTCTTTAGTGACTGGATTTGATTTTAATTTGTTGCAGATGTCAACTCCATTACCATCAGGCAACATTACATCCAATACAACTAAATCTGGCAACTCATTAACAATTATCTGGCTAAATTTTGTAGCATTTGCAAAACCTGTTACTTCGTAACCTTCTATTTCGAGTAAATATTCTACCAGTTCCCTAATATCATCATTATCTTCTACTACGTATATTTTCTTTTTCAAAACGAACAAATTTAAAGGATAAAGAATAAATGAAGATATTTTATTCCAAAAATGGTTTAATAACTTCATTACATGTCATTATCTATATATCTATCAGATATAGGCAACGAATATAAAGAATATTAATGACTGCTCGAATATAAAACCATTTGATGGGAAGGATGTTTTTCATTTTATAAATAAATAACATTTTACCATGCCTTCATCAGTAATTGACCATTTCAATTATGACTATTTAACAAAAAAATTAGAGATAACTTTTGTATCAGGTTTGGTTTATCGCTACTTAAATGTACCCAAAGAGCTTTATTCTTCTCTTATAGCTGCTAGATCTAAAGGAAGATATTTTAATTCCTGTATAAAAGATAAATATGGGTTTGAAAAGATTGATACGTAAAAATTTATACCAAACCACCCATTAGCATTATATGATTTGAACACAACAACATCGAAATTATTCTATGTTGTGCTATAATTTAATAATAATTGGGCTTCCCCAGCTACAATGAAGCCCGACCTTAAAAACAGAAAATCAAAAGAGGAAAACCCTTTTGATAACCTTATAAGTTCTTATTAACAAAAGGTTTCAAAAACCTAAATAATATCAAAACCTTATAGTAATATGTGATAATTACGTTTATAAAATTTTAATGCCAAACAAATTTTGATGAATTAAAATAATAACGTCGCATAAGCTGCTAAATAATCTCTCCAATTAGACCAAACGTGACCACCTTCAGATTCAACATAAGTGTATTTCATACCAAATGCATCTAGTTTTTTGCGATAATCTGCAACACTTTTGTACAAAAAATCTGTCTTTCCGATAGCTATCCAATACAAATTATAACCATTGTCTTTTTGTTTTTGAAGCGAGGTATCGAAATTTTCATATACTGCAGAAGTAGTTTTGCCAAAAGGCATAATTGCAGGAGAAAAAAGTCCTATATAAGCAAAAGTATTTGGATAGAATCGAGAAATATGCAAGGAATGAAAACCACCCATTGATAAACCTGCTATAGCTCTTTTTGCTTTAGTAGCATCTGCCCTATAATTCGTTTCAACAAATTTCATTACCTCCGGAAAACTCTCCTCCATTTTACCATCCATTGTATTGGGCAACTGCATAGTAGGTTTATAAAAACCATCTGTAGCTTCTCCAGGGGCGGCTTGCTGAGAGATATTTCCATTTGGCATAACCACAATCATAGGTTTTGCTTTTCCTTGCGCAATTAAATTATCTAAAATCTGTGCAGTACGACCAAGTGCAGACCACGCTTCCTCATCACCTCCCATGCCATGCATAAGATATAATACAGGATATTTACTTTTGGATTCTTCATATCCAGCTGGTGTATAAATAGTAAGTCTACGATGCTTACCTAATATTTTAGAATTATACCATCTTTTAGCAATTGTGCCATGGGGCACGTCATTTACTTTGTACAAATCTGCCTTTCCACCCTCAATTAGAAATACATTTAAAATAGTAGCCACATCACGAACCTGATGTACATTATTGGGATCATTTAATTTAACACCATCTACCAAAAAAGTATAGCTGTACAAGTCTGGAGGTAGGATATCGGTTTTGTAACTCCAAATACCATCTTCGCCTTTTATCATTTCTACAGTTCCTTTTGTACCTAACATATCTCCTTGCAAAACTACTTTTAAGGCATGTGTAGCTTGTATCCTAAAGGTAACTGATTTATCAGTATTAATCTCTGGAGATCGAATTTCTTTAGATCTACCGGCATCAAGGCTCTGTTGAGCAAAAACATTGGATAAACCAATAAATAGTAACAAAAGGAATAAATGTTTCATAATAGGAATATATAATCTAAGATAGCTGTTTTTTTATCCGCTAAGAAAAGTCCTGCAAAATTTAAATAGGTTAAAAATTGTTAAATTATTTTAGTTATTACGAAATAATCGTAGTTTTACGAATAGTTAATTGAATTAAACAATTTATATAATGAAAACCTTTTTAACCACTAGCCTATTATTGGCAATTACAGTAGCTGCCATGGCACAAAATCCAGATAAAGCTTTATCAAGAGTTAGTTATAGTTTTACCCATGTTCAAGACACTACTCAAAGAGATAAACCCCATAGAGAAAATATGCTTTTGGTAATTGGTAAAAATGCATCTGTCTATACCAGCTACGATAAAATTAATAAAAACATAGCCATGCAAAAACAGCTTCAGGAACAAATCAAAAACCAAGCTGGTTCTGGTGGTACAATGAGCTTAAAGTTAGAGGGAACATCGATTACAAAAGTTTCGGAAGTGGATTACTTCTATTTTGCAAATGAGCAAAAATTGGTAACTAAAGAACGTATTTTTAATAATTACCTAATTGAAGAAGCAGCGCCAAAAATAGCTTGGAAAATTGCAAAAGACACCGCAAGTTTTGTGGGTATAAAGTGTCAAAGAGCAACTGCTTATTTTAAGGGTAGAAATTGGACAGCTTGGTTTGCACCAGAACTTCCTTTTCAGAGTGGACCATGGAAATTAAATGGATTGCCTGGTTTAATAATTGAGGCTTACGACGATAAAAAAGAAGTTTTGTTCCAATTTGCTGGAATGGAAAACGTCATCCAACAAGAAACACAAGCTGCCGCAGATGCAGAGCCAAAAATTGCAACTCCAAATGGTTCACTCAACATTGTAAACATTATGGGTATGGATAGCGGAAGCCCTTATTTAGGAAATGAAATTAAACTTCCAGCTGATGCTGTTAAAACCACTCAAAAAGAATTAGATAAACTAAAAGATGCCAGGGCTAAAGACCCACAAGGTTTTATGCAAGCCCAAATGGCAGGTAGTGGGATGAATGTAAGTGTGAAATCTACACAAACTGGTTCAATTTCTACAGCAGCTCCTCTTGCCAGCAAAAATGTAATTAACAACCCAATTGAGTTACCTGAAAAAAAATAACATCATGATATTTATCTTGCTTTTAGTGTTATGTGCCGTTGTATATAAACTTTTATAAAAATTTATAACTTAAATAAATCCAAACAAATGAAATCTATTTTAATTACATTAATTGCCAGTGCAACATGCTTTGTAGCCATTGCCCAGCAACCAGACAAGGCCTTATCAAGGGTAAGTTACAGCTTTACCCATATACAAGATACTACACAAAAAGACAAACCTTATACCGAAAATATGCTTTTGGTAATCGGCAAGAATGCTTCTGTTTATACTAGTTATGATAAAATTAATCAGGGTATTAATAGAAGGAAGCAGCTAGAAGAACAACTTAAAAACCAAGCTGGCAGCAATAACATGTCTATAAATATAGATAATAGAGGCATTAAGCCAGTCTCTCAATTAGACTACTTTTATTTTGTAAAAGAGAACAAACTATTGGTTAAAGAAAGAATTTTCAACAACTATCTAGTTGATGAGACAAGCCCAAAAATAAATTGGAAAATTAGCAAAGACACTGCAAGTTTTTCAGGCATCCATTGCCAGAAAGCTACTGCTTATTTTAAGGGTAGAAACTGGATTGCTTGGTTTGCTCCAGAATTGCCTTTTCAAAGTGGGCCTTGGAAGTTAAATGGCTTGCCAGGATTAATTCTTGAAGCTTATGACGAAAAGAAAGAAGTTGCATTCCAATTTGATGGTATTGAAACTGTAACTGCTACAGCAGAAAAACCAGCGGAAGAGGCTAAAATAATCTCCTCACCAGGATCATTTACCATTTCTGCAATAGGCCCGGGTGGTAGTGCTGCCGCAGAAAACTATATGGGCAGTGAAATCAAACTTCCAGCTGATGCGATACCAACTTCTAGAAAGGAAATAGAAAAGCTAAAAGAAGCCAGAGCTAAAGATCCTCAGGGCTTTATGAAAGCGCAAATGGCAGGTAGCACATCTACGGTTGTGGTTACAGGGTATTCAATGTCGCCAAGTGGTTCACCTGTTAAAAAAGTTGACCCTATCGTAATCAATAACCCAATTGAGTTACCTGAAAAGAAATAAAATTGCTTCCCTAAACCAAACACACAAATGAAAAAGCAATATTTAATAAACATATTTTTTCTTTTGATAGGTATTACTTCTGCCTTTGCACAAAAACAAATTAAAGGAAAGATAAAAGATAGCAAGGGCTCTCCTATCTCATCAGCCAATGTAAATTTAAAAGATGCAGAGGGGAATATTCTAAGTTTCACCAGAACCAATGATAAGGGCGAATACATATTATCCTTAACTGAAGAAACTAAAAATTTAGCTATAGAGGCTACTACTATAGGTTACGAGAAAAAGAAAATTGATGTGGTTGACATAACCAAGGAGTACAATTTTACGTTAACCGAAAGTGAAACTTCACTTAAAACTGTAGTAGTTAAAAACAGGCCTAAATTAACTATGAATGGAGATACTTTAAATTTTAAAACATCAGATTTTGCCGATGCAACTGATAGGTATATCGGCGAGGTTTTGAAAAAAATGCCCGGCATGGAAGTAGGCGAAGATGGTAAAGTTAGCTACAATGGCAAAGGTATTTCTGCACTTTATGTAGATGGAGAAAATATACTAGATGATAAATACAGCATCGCTACAAAAGCTATTCCGCATGGTGCGGTAGAAACCGTACAGGTAATTGAAAAAGACCAGCCTATTAAAATGCTACGTAAAAATAACATGAGTGATGATGTAGCTTTAAATTTAGTACTGAAAGACGAAGCCAAAATGAAATTAATGGGCGATATTAAAGCTGGCTTAGGTACTCCAGATCGTTTTGATGGCAATGTAAATGCCATGATGTTCGATAAAAAGCTGAAATTCATCAATAATATAAAAGGGAATAACATAGGTATAGATCCAGGTGTTGAACTTACTTCTTTCAATTTAGCAGATTATATGAAAAGGTTGGATAACGACAAACCAAGCGGTTTTTTATCTGCAGGAGCGGCTGGTGTACCTACCCTACCTCAAAAAAGAACGCTGTTTAATAAAGCTGGATTAGCTAATCTTAACAACCTCTATAAATTTAGTGAAGACTTACAGGTTAAAGCTAACGTATCTTATTTGTACGATAAGCGAGATCAACAATACAGTAAATTTTCTGAAACTTATTTACAAGGGCAAACCATTTCTTATAACGAGCTTCAGGATAACACCATCAATCCTCAACAGTTACAAACTAAATTTAACATTATAGGAAATGCGGAGAACTATTACCTTAACAATACCTTAATGGCTAATTATAGTACAAAAAATACAAATTCAGGGGTTGTTATTAATTCAATTGGTGCAACTCAGGCACTTGAACAAGAGACCTTTGATATCTCTAACGAATTTAATTACCGTAAAAAACTAAAATCAGAAAATACCTTTAATTTCTATTCCTATTTCAATAGAACTACCCAACCTGAGGTTTTAAACATCAGACCAGGTTTAAATGAGGATATTTTAAATAACGGAAATCCTTATGCAGGTTTAAATCAGTACATTAAGCTACCAACTTGGTACACCAATAACTATACAGCCTTTGCTTTTGTAAATAATAAATTTGTACAAACGTATAAAGTAGGTTTCAACATTCAACAGCAGCAATTAAACTCAGAGTTATACCGTGTTCAAAATAATCTAAGTACAGAATTGGTTGCTCCAGCAATGACAAATGACTTGAATTGGTTAAAAACCAAACTATATACCGATGCCATGTACGAATACAATACTGGCAATTTTAAAACAAGTTTAAGCCTACCGGTTAGTTACAACATGATTAATTATGAGGATCCAGGGAAGGCTTTAGATAAAGGTTTAAATAAATTTTTCGTAAATCCTTCATTAAATCTGAGATACCAAACTGGTATAGAAAACTATATTCAGGCCAATTATTCTTATAATAATGATTTAGGGGGCTTGGATGATGTATATCGTGGTACAATTTTAAAAAACTATCGTTCGCTTTTTGCAAATGATGCACCGATTTCTGAACGCAAAAGTCAAAGTGTTGGTGCAACATTTAATTTCCGCAAAGCAATGCAGATGTTTTTCTTTAACCTAGGTGTAAATTACAGCACATCTACACTAAACACCATTTCATCTTATACCATAACCGATAACATTAATCAACGCATTGTACTCCCATTTGCAAATGATACCAAAAGTTTAAATTTAACTGCAAGTACCAGTAAATATTTATTTGCTTTACGCAGTACAATTAGTGCAGGTGCCAGCTACAACAAAAGTACGTTTGATCAATTACAGAATAATGTATTGCTACCATTTACTTCTGAAACAAACTCATACAAAGCAGGTATAGATTCTAAGATTACAAATTTTATAAATTGGTCTTACAATGCCACACTATCGGTTAGCAAAAATAGAACTACGGTAGCCAACGCTATTCAAAACAACAACCAGCAATTGAGGCAACAGTCTTCTATTACAGCTACAGCGTTTAAACGTGTATTTATGACACTATCTGCAGAACATATATTTACGCATCAAAACACCCAACCAGATTTAAAATATCTCTTTGCTGATTTTAATATGAGATATAGATTGGTTAAGTATAAAACTGATCTTGAATTTGGGGTTACCAACTTAGCAAACATTAAAAAATTTGAAGCCAATTACTTGTCTGCTAACTCCTTTAGTTCTGGAACCTACTATATTCCGGGAAGAGTAGCCATGATGAAGGCGACCTTTAGTTTCTAGTTTTAGTCGATTAGTCTGGATGGACGAAATCTTTTTTAATAGTTAATAAACCACACAGTGATGAGCCCCAAGACTAAAAGTTGAGGGGCTCTTCTTATTTAAACTATTTTCATTAATTACACCAATTTAATAATTGATAGCTATTTTAGCAGATCAAATCCCTCAATAAAGCAATGAACAATATTAAAATATTAAAGACAGAAATACTATCAGACAATTGGTATACATTAAATAAAATAACTTACGAATATTTAAAAAAAGATGGCAGTACTGAAACGCAAAGTAGAGAAGCTTATGATAGAGGAAATGGTGCAACTATTTTGCTTTATAATACCGAGAAGAAAACGGTTATTTTAACTGAGCAGTTTCGGATGCCAACCTACATCAATGGTAATTCTTCGGGTATGTTGATCGAAGCTTGTGCAGGTTTATTAGATCAAGACAACCCAGAAGATTGCATAAGAAGAGAAACAGAAGAAGAAACAGGTTATAAAGTTAGCGATGTTAAAAAAGTGTTCGAAGCATATATGTCGCCAGGTTCTGTTACAGAAATCCTTTATTTTTTTATTGCAGCCTACACTATAGAAATGAAAGTTAATGATGGTGGTGGATTAGACCATGAGCAGGAAAATATAGTGGTACTAGAATTGCCAATTGAAAAGGCAATGGAAATGATAAAAACTGGCGAGATTAAAGATGGCAAGACGATTATGCTCTTGCAGTACATCAAGCTAAATGAAATTTTATAAAAAAAGTCTCATTTTATTTGAGGCTTTAGTAATTTATAGCAATGAATTTAAGGTTGTTTCTTTCTACCTATAACAACAATTTCATTAATCTGAGGTGTTTTTTGAACTTTTACACTCTTAATATCTTCAGGATTAATTTTATTTAAGTCTTCTGCAGAAATCTTTTTCCCATTAACTACAAAATTAATGCTTCCATTTACCCTTGCACTATCTGCGGCCTTTTTTGTACCATAACCAATAATTTTAATCTCTTGAAATGTGCTGTTTTCTGGCAATGGAACACCTTTAAAAATGCTAATGTCTAGCGATCTATCCTTCACTTCCTTGTTGTAATTGCTATCTAATCTTACACCAGCAACATGCCCATGTAATTTACTCAAAACTTCCGAACTTAAAGATCTGGTCGCTTTTATTACCACATTAGCTTCTACAACTTGTTTAGGTCTAATAACACTATCAATTGTTAAAAATATGGTATTCATCACGTAAGAAAACTTGCTAACACTATCAACTTTTGCAGAACGACTAACCATTTTTGATTTTTTCTTTTTCACCACAGGTTGCTTCATAGTATCCTCAACCTTTGTGATGGTAATATCTAAACCTTGTTCTTTGGCAGTTTTTGCAATTGCATTAGTAATCGGCTCTAAATGTGCCTTAATATCTTTTTTAGTAACTGTAAAGGCTAAAGTTGTAGTTAATAACACTGGTAAAACCAATAGATAACGACTTAAAGTTAAATGAGAGGAACGTTTAACATTCATCATTTTAATACGTTTCTTTAAATCAGAAAGATTAAAGTTGTTTACTATTTCTACCGCTGGCATTAAATTGCCCACATCTAATAAACTGTATTGGTAAGCTTTTTTATCAATCCCTCTTTTTAATATTTTTTCGTCGGTAATAAACTCTAAGTTCTCTTTAACAGCTCTTTTCATTAGCCATACACCCGGATTAAACCAATAAAATACCACACTTAATTCGGCCAATATGATATCTAAAGAATGCCATTCTTTTACATGTATGTTTTCGTGCGCTAAAATGGTATTTAACTCTACTTCTTTATGCAAAGTAGGATTGATATAAACGGTTTGCCAGAAAGAAAATGGGCTTACAGGTTCATCTAAAATCCTCACATTATAATTGGCTACAGAGCCTGGCTTAGATTTTTGGTGCATACGATATAAGGATATAAACTGCACAACCAACCTAAACGCCATTACCAATACGCCAACATAAAATAAAATACTAATCCATTGCCAATAATTAGTTATAAAATCTGATGGAACCAATGCACTTGCTTTTTGGTTTAGTTTAGGCACGAAGGCCGCAACCTGCTCATTCTGTCTGTTAAAAAAATCGGTTAAATCTATAAAAGGATAAATTGTAGAAAACAATATCCCGAAAGCAAGAAATACACGATTGATTACATAAAATGTTAATCGGCGCAAAATCAGATAATACGTTACTGCAAATAGTATGAGTACGATATTTATCTTAAGCAGAATGATGAAAAAATCTGGCATAACCTTATTTTTCTGGGTTTTCGATTAAATTGATGATCTCTTTTAATTCTTCAGCACTTATCTTTTTATCCTTTGCAAAAAACGCCACCAATTCTTTGTACGAACTTTGGAAATAGCTATTCACAAAACCATTCATGAAACGTTTTTTATATTCAGCTTCTTTTACCTTAGCACTGTAGCGATTGGCATTGGCATAACGTTCGCTTTTTAAAAAGCCTTTACGTTCTAAATTTTTTATAGTAGATGCCAAAGTAGTATATGGTGGTTTAGGCTCAGCCATTTCATCCATAAAATCTTTGATAAAACCTGGCCCAACCTGCCAAACTGCAAGCATTGCTTCTTCTTCCTGTAATGTTAACTTCTCCATTATTTACGAATATATCGTAAATGTACGGAATTATCTACAAAAAAATAAAATTATAAAATGTTAATGATTGTTAATATTTGCCGTACCGCTCTTCGGCTTCTGTAATAGTTTGAGCTACTATTTTTTGCAATTGTTGGGCATCTTGGGCAATCTTCAAATCTTCATCATAATCTGTCATAAAAACAATTTTCTTGGTCTTTTGCTCGTAGGTAAATACTATTTCGTAGCGCAAAACCTTTTTGTTCTTTAAATCTGCATTTGGATTAGCAATTACATCTGGCAGCTTCCACAAATCCAATTCATTCGCTTTGCTATGAATAAAAATAACGTTATTAGCTCTTAACTTCACCTTCTTTTTAATTAACGAATCCCGATTATCCAGATATTGATAATTCCCAGAAGCAGAGTTGTAGCTGTTTTGCAAAGTATCTCCAAGGCCCCATTTATAATCTATGGATACAAAGTCGGACGAGGAATAAGGCCCTTTCCGTAGATTAACAAAATAATATCCGCCAATAGCAATAATTAGAATAATGGCAATAGTTGCAATCAGCGAAATGCTTTTCTTTAAATCAAATGCCATTATTTTTGAAGTTTTTCCTCAGCATCTACTAAGCTTTGCTCAATCACTTTTTGCATTTGCGCAGCCGCATTCTTCATTCTAATATTACCGTTAAAGCTGGGCAAATAAGTTACCTCCTTAGATTTTTTTTGATAATTGAATTTTATGAAATAACGCAATAACTGCCGATTTTTCACATCATCTTCACTATTGGCAACTATGTTTGGCAAGTTCCAAAACCCTTGCTCATCAGCATTGCTATCCAAAAATTTCTTCTCCCTAGCCGTTAGTTCTATATGTTTAATAACTAGCGAATCTTTATCATTTACATACCTATACTCGCCTGTTGCTGAGTTGTAAGAGTTTTCTAAGTTATTACCAACTCCCCATTTGTACTCTAATGACACAAACTCTTTTGCTTTAAATGGCGCATTACGTATAATTGGCGCATAATAAATTATGCCATATATTAAAAAAGGTACTACTACTGTTAAAATTAAAAATATCCTCTTCCCTCTACTTGTCATTGTTAATCTTCTTTAAAATTCTTAGCTGCTTCTTCATCAAACTCACCTTCCCATTTAGCAATAACAACAGTTGCTAAACAGTTGCCAATTACGTTAACAGAAGTACGGGCCATGTCCATTAATTCGTCTATCCCTAAAATTGCAGCAATAATAAATACAGGTAAACCAAATTGTTCTGCAGTAGCAATAAGTACAATTAAAGATGCTCTTGGTACTGCGGCTACACCTTTACTGGTAATCATCAAGGTAAAGGCAATAGCCAATTGCTGGCCGATACTTAGATCCATGCCTGCTGCTTGAGCTACAAAAATAGAAGCTAATGATAAATATAAGGAGGTACCATCTAAATTAAAACTATACCCTGTAGGTATTACGAAGGATACAATTTTACGTGGCACACCAAAACGCTCCATATTGCTCATTGCTTTTGGCAAGGCCGCATCAGAACTGGTAGTTGCAAAAGCAATAGAAACTGGTTCTTTTACGGATTGTATAAATTTCTTTATCGGGATTTTCAAGAAAATCATTATCGGCACAAAAACCAATAATATAAATAAGATTAATGCGATGTAAAGCGAACCTAAGAGCATAAAAAGGTTCTTCAAAATATCTACCCCTAAATGACCAACAGTATACGCCATTGCGGCACCTACACCTATTGGCGCAAAATACATAATGATGTTGGTGAACTTAAACATTGTTTCTGATAAACTTTCGACCAGATCTACTAATGGTTTACGTTTTTTCTCTTCTACCATTGCCAAACCTATACCAAACAATACAGAGAATACAACAATCTGCAAAACCTTGTTTTCGTACATCGATTTCACCACATTTTCTGGAAACAATTCATAAACAAATTGGGCAAATTTATAGATGCCATGTACATGTTGAGGTAAGGTTTCTAGTGCATTATCTGCCACTTTAGCCGTTGGCAACTGTTCTTGCGGCATGTGCTGAATATCAACCCCTACTCCTGCATGTGTAATATTAATTACCGCTAAACCAATAAAAATGGCACAGGATGTAGCACAAAAGAAATACAACATTGATTTCCATGCCATACGCCCAACCTGTTTTAAATCAGAATGACCAGCAATACCAAAAACTAAAGTTCCGAAAAGTATTGGACCAACGATAGTTTTTACGAGTTTAATAAACCCTTTGCTTAACGGATGCAATGCCGCTGCTACATTGGGAAAATCTATTCCTACAAACACCCCAAATATCATACAAACTAATATCCAGGTAGTTAAATTTCTTTTTAAAGATGCATAGATAAACAGTACAAAAGCAACTAGCCAACGCATCGACATCATCATTTGACTAGGAACTTCTACAAGATTGAACTCGTGTAGTATGGTAATAATTATCGCAATAGTGACAATTACTAGGGTAATCAGTCCAATTTTGTTTTTTTTCATTTAGTATTAAGTTAGTATGGCTAATTTAAATTCTATTCGAAGCTATTTTTATGTTTGGCAATAATCAACTTAAAATTATTATCCAAATTATGGCTTTTTACATCTTGTGCCAATGCGATAATAATTTATTGAGCTAACAGGTATAGCAAATGTAATTAATTGCGCAAAGTAAGCAAACAAATATTATTTTTGGGCAGAAAATTATGTAACATCTATAGCAAAGAGTTATCTAAAAAGCGTAGCCAAAAAAATTAATGGACCAAAAAGACATTTTATTTAAGGAAATTTTCGACAAGAACTCCAAGAAGATTTTTCACTTATGCTATGGCTATACAGGAGATAAGGACTCCGCGAACGATCTTTTACAAGAAACTTTTTTAAAGGTTTGGCAAAATTTAGATAAGTTCAGAAACAAATCTTTAATTTCTACTTGGATATATCGTATTGCTGTGAATACCTGCTTAACTTATTTACGCTCAGAAAAAAGACAGGCCAAAGACGAATTAACTGAAAATATTATAGAGAATAAGATTGAGGAATTTTCTGAAAAAAACGAGCAGGTTGCGCTACTTTACAAATCGATTTCTAAATTAGAAGAAAACGATCGTTTGATCATTACCATGGTATTGGATGAGTTGCCATATAACGAAATTGCAGATATATCGGGCATTAGCGAAGGTAATCTGCGAGTTAAAATTCATCGTATTAAACAAAAACTGACCGAATTATACAATCAGCATGCAAGAATTTGATCAAATAGAAGCACTTTGGGCTAAGCATACGGTTGATGTAAAAATATCTGCCGATGACATGTTAAAGCAGGCCAAAAAAGATGTAAATGGGATACGTAATAAATCGCTATTAAATATTGGCGGAATGTGCTTGTCATTTATCGCTGTTGCTTGTTTGTGGTTATTTTTCGATTTCCAATCGTGGACTACTGATGTTGGCGTAAGCATTATTGTTTTATCGGTTGCTGTATACACGGTAATATTATTTAACAACCATCGTATCATAGCAAAAAGCGATTTTACTGTAGATCCAAATGATTTTATAAGTAGTTTAAAACGATATCAGCTTGATCGTTTTGCGCTTTACAATAAAATGTATTGGTTTTACACTGTTGCACTATCTTTAGGTATGGCATTCTTCTTTGTAGAAGTTTTAGGCTATTTAGACTTATGGATACAGATTGTGTTCATTGTAATCAGTTTTGGTTGGATGATTTTTTGCGCCACTTTAGTAAGAAAAGCATATATTAAAAAAGATAAAGAACGCATCGCTTTATTAATAGAAAAATTTGAACGCATTAGCAGTCAATTGCGAGGTCAGTAATAATTATTTGGCACGGCTTTAGTTCTATAACTACTAATGAAGAACGATTTTCCATTATATATTAGAACACTTATTCTGGTTGCGACTTTATTTTTTAGCAGCTTTAAAACCCAGCAAGAGCTTACACCCGTTCAATTAGATTGGGATGATCATTTTATGGCAGAGCCTGATGAGCATTCTGCATACGCAGCACTGACGGCTACAACTTGGCAATACAGCTATTCATCAACCATTAGAGGGAATAGATTAAACATTGATTTTAAATTCGCTGGCGGTGTTGAGCCCGAAAAATCTTGGGTAAAGCGCAATAGAATTAGAGATAAAAGAGTAAGCAAGGAATTACTAAATCATGAGCAAGGGCATGTTTATATTAATTTTATGCAGTTAAAAGAAGGTGAATATAAAATGCGGAACCAAAAATATACCATCAGCAATTACAAAAGACTAATACAAAGTACCGCCAACAGCATTAGCAAATACTATAGCGATATGCAAAGTAGATATGATAATGAAACCAAACACGGTTCTGATTTAACTGCCCAAGCTAAATGGGATAGTTTTTTAAGGGCAGAAATTAATAAATAGCATCATGTCGAACAGCAAGCAGAAATCTATAAATTCAAATAATTAGCTTATTTGAAAAAGATATCTCGTCGCTACGCTCTGTCGATATGACGGACACACCCTATTCGTTAGGTTTAACTTCACTCACAGAAAAACTATTTCCACTTAACCTATATTTTAAGGTTTTAACTAACGTTGTTGTTTTACCGCTATCTATAGAAACTATTGGCACAGAGCGGAATAAATCTCCATTTTTAATGAAAAACTTATCGTTGCCTTCATAGCCTTTTTTCATATCGCTACTTAAGCCTGGGAAACTGATTTTATCAAAGCTATTATTTACAAATTCGTAAACATTTAGATCGTTTACATTTTTTCTAACAAGATATTGGAGATATAACTCTGGATTACCATCATTGTCTAAATCCATATTCCAGGCATCGGTAATAATCCCATTTCTTTCAGCGTTGAGTGATCTAAAATTGTTCTTTAACGAATCAGACATCAAAAGGATATACCCACCCACTGTGTCTACACCTTTACCCCAACTCACTACTTCGAAATGGTAGCCCTGTTTAATTTCTATACTTTTATAAAATCGAAAAGGATTTACAGTTTTTGTAGTGGCAGCAACAACTGGTGTTTCTGTTGGCTTCCCATCGCTTGTACAAGCAGCAACAAAAACAATAGCAGTAAGTGATAAAACACCTAATTTAATAGTATCAATTATTTTCATTTATCTGGACGATTTTTTAATATCCCAATTTATATGATTTACCAATCTTTTGCAAAAAATATTTATCTAGTTTTAACATCTGGTGCGCCATTATTCAAAACAGTTTCACTTACTACACTTCTTTTGCCACTTGGAGTGATTACAATCGTTTTTAAAATCTTCTTTTGTCCTTGAGGCACATTAACTTTTATTACATTAGTGTATTCGGTAGCATTTTCTGATGGACGATAATTGTTTAATGTGTAAAAAATTTTTGCACCTACAACTGGTGATTTAAGTGTTATGGTAATATCTTCTCCATTAATTACTTTTTGATCTTGACCAATTGGCGTAGGCACCCAATAATTAGTATTGGTTTGATCAAACCTTGCTAAATGCAATGGTAAACGTTCTTCTGTGAAATTTTTCAAATCTTTTCTAGCTACAGGACTCCAAGCAACTTCAGCAAGCGCTAAAATTTTAGGAAAAATCATATATTCTACCTTAGCTGGCGTCTCCATATACTCCGTCCATACATTACCCTGTACACCCTTTATGTACTGATGTTGTGTTGCTGGTAAATTTTTCGGAATTGGATCATAAGCATACACTTTTAAAAAAGAAGTGCCACTACCACCTAAACCACTAATGGTTAACGGCTCGTCTGCAGAACCAGAAGATTTGTGATCAAAATAATATCCAGCCCAACCTGGGGTCATAATTACATCGTGGTTTTGGTTGGCCGCCTCCACAGCATTATTCTCGCCTCTCCATGCCATAACAGTTGCATTTGGGGCTAATCCTCCTTCTAATATTTCATCCCATCCAATTATTGATCTTCCTTTTGAATTTACATATTTCTCAATTCTCTGAATAAAATAGCTCTGCAAACCGTGCTCATCTTTTAAATTATTATCCTTAATAAATTGTTGGCAAAAAGGCGATTGTTTCCAATATTCTTTAGGGCATTCATCTCCACCTATGTGGATATATTTTGATGGAAATAGTGCAATAACCTCATTTAACACATTCTCTAAAAACTTAAAGGTATTTTCTGTTGGTACAAAAACATCGTCGAACACCCCCCAAGTTTGCTGTACTTGTTTGCCTTTTTTAGAGCCAGACCAAGGTGCTTTCTCTCCTACCCAAGTATCTCGATCAGGAAAAGCGCTCAATTCTGGATAAGCAGCAATTGCAGCAGATGCATGACCAGGCATTTCTATTTCTGGAATTACCGTAATATATCTTGCAGCTGCATAAGCAATAACTTGTTTAGCCTCTTCTTGAGTATAAACTCCGCCATGTTCGGTGTTGTCCGTACCACCTGTACCCGGATAATTTCCAACAATGGTTCCGTTCCTTTTACCACCAACAATTGTTAATTTGGGATATTTCTTGATTTCAATTCTCCATCCTTGATCATCTGTTAAATGCCAATGAAAAGTATTGACTTTATACATTGCTAAAATATCGATGTATTTTTTAATAAAAGACAAAGGAAAGTAATGACGAGAGACATCTAAATGCATACCACGATAACTAAAACGAGGGTAATCATTTATCTCAGCGGTTTGAATGGTTATTTCATCATTTTTTTTTTCGGGCATTAACTGCATTAAAGATTGTACAGCATAAAATATCCCAATTTCAGAGCCCACCACTTTAATCTGATTGGGCGTAATCTGTATTGTATATCCTTCTTTTGGTAATTGTGCTGAGCCTACGGCCGTTAAAACTATACTTTTCTGACTTGCAGCAACTGCAGTTGCTTCTCTTAATGCAAAACCTCCTTTATTTACAATAAAAGCATTTAAGAGATCGGCCGATTTAGCATTTGTTTTATCGTTGCTAACCAAAACCACCGTTTTATCTAGTTGAAAGCTTCCATTTAGTTTTTTAACAGAAACCGGAACTGGAATAATTCCCATATTGGGATCGGTTTGTGCCAAGCTTTGTAACGCAAAAAAAACTGGTAAAAGGAATAAACAAAATCTCTTCATATTATTTTAGGTTTGATAGGGACAAGATAAAAATTTTAAGGAATATCTTTAAGGACAATGAATAGTATTAAACATGATTTATTCTTAAATGGAAGCTATAGCGATGGCCTTTTAGTATAATAAAATGGAGCTTCTATATGTTGTTTGCTGTTTTCGAGAATTAGCCTCGCTGCAGTAGCACCCATAAACTTAAAGTCGGTAGATATAGTTGTAATGCCGTTAAGAATTATTTTTTTAAGTGAGGTTTCGTTATAAGAAATAATACCAACTTGTTTTCCCAAGGTATATGATGTATCTATAATACGTTCAATAAGTACTACCAAATCATTTTCCATTAAATTGATATAAACCTCTCCCTCATTAATGGGTTCGGTTGAAATATCTTCGACAACCACATGCGAAAATGCATACTGCAGGCAGAACTTTAAGAAACCATCTAAAATCTCTTTCGGGAAATAGCTATTTTTTGGAAATATTATTTTTAGCGTATGATATCGGCTAAGATCTTCTTTTGCTTGCTCTAGCGCTTGATATATATCTTGCTCAAAATGCTGATAAACAGCTGCGAACTCTCCTTCTATGCCTTGTATTCTTTTATCTAAAAGCACCAATTTTTCTTTGGGGATAGCATTAATAACTTCCTTCGCATATTGCTCTCCACCAATAAAATGCGGTATAACAACATAGTGCGAATAATCATCCTTTTTAGTGGTTAAAAATTTTTTGAATAAGGAAAAATCGTTATTGTAGATATAAAAATCAACTAGCACATCCATTCCTAGGGCAGCTATAAACGAATCGTAGATAATTTTCTTGTGTACGCTTAATTTGTTAAACAATAAAAAAACCTTCAATTTACGCTCAAAATCTTTGTCGGCAATGTAATAACCTTTACCAGGTACCGAACTAATTATTCCAGATTTACGCAGGTAACGGTATCCCTTTTCGGCAGTATCTCTTGATACCTCCAGATTAAAACTAAGTTCATTAATAGAGGGAAGCGCACTTCCTTTTTTGAGTTTACCTTCTTCAACTGCTAAAATAACTGCGTTAAACAATTGCAAATATTTGGGCGTAGAAGAGTATTCATCAACTTTAATAAAATCGAAAAAATTCATGGATTGCATGCCTAAAAGTAGCAATTTAATCTAAAATAGGATAGATTTTTTAGCAATTTGCATTGACAACAGCCTGTTTATTAAATTATACCAAAAAATAATTATCCTTACAGGACGGCACAGGATGAGGATGCAGTATGGATTAACGATATTAGGCATACCAAATATAGAAACACGCCTAACCAGCATTTAAATGAGCATTAATAAAACCATTATAACCTGTCTTTTTAGTTTAGTACTACCTTATTACGCAATAGCTGATGTTATCTTTCACAAAGGAATAAATATACACTTATCTATCGATGCAAAAGAAGCAAAAGTTGTGCATACAGCTCTTGATATTTTTGCTAGAGATTACAAATCTGTTTTTGGTGGAAATGTAATAAAAACAGGAAAACAGCAAATTATTGTAGGGACTTTAGGAATTGGCGCTGCTGCAGAACAACTAATTGATACCAACAGTATTCAGTACCTGAAAACATACGCAGAAGCGTATGTTATACAAGTTAAAAACAATCAAATCATTATAGTTGGCAGCGATAAAAGAGGTACGGCTTATGGTATTTTAGAACTTTCCAAACGGATTGGGGTTTCACCTTGGGAATGGTGGGCAGATTCGCCAATAGAAAAGCAAAATTCATTTACCTTTAAAAACGGATTGAATTTATTCGAATATCCATCGGTAAAATTGAGAGGTATTTTTTTAAATGACGAGGATTTTGCTTTAAATCCTTGGAGTAATCTTACCCATGAACCAAGTAAAATAAAAGGACAGATTGGCCCGAAAACACATGCTCGGATTTTCGAATTGTTGTTACGCTTGCGTGCCAATACCTTTTGGCCAGCCATGCATGATGTTTCTGTGGCATTTTTTCAAACTCCTGGCAATAAAGAAATTGCAGACAAATACGGCATCATAGTTGGTGCATCGCACTGCGAGCCGATGATGCGTAGCGCCAATACCGAATGGAAGATTGATGGCAAAGGCAATTACGATTATGTAAACAACAGAGAAAATGTGCTTCAATTTTGGCAAACCCGGGTTGCCGAATTAAAAAATTCTGATAACATCTATACTTTGGGCATACGTGGGGTACACGATGGCAAAATGCAAGGCGCCAATACACTCAAAGAGCAAAAAGATGCCATTACCAATATCTTTAAAGATCAAAGGCAAATGTTGGCCAATACCATCAATGCTAATTTGGAAAAAATACCACAGGTTTTTATTCCCTATAAGGAAGTATTGGATGTTTATAATATGGGTTTAGAAGTGCCTGAGGATGTGACCTTGATGTGGACAGATGACAATTATGGCTACATTAAACATTTCCCTACCGAAGCAGAACGTAAACGCAAAGGTGGGAATGGTGTTTATTATCATATCTCTTATTGGGGCCGCCCGCACGATTACCTTTGGCTAGCGACCAACCATCCTGCGCAAATTTATACCCAAATGAAAATGGCTTATGATAAAGGTGCTAAAGACATTTGGATTTTAAATGTGGGCGATATAAAACCAGGAGAATATTTAACTGAACTATTTTTGGATATGGCATGGAATATCGATGCTATTGAGGATAATAAAAACGGCTTAGATAAACACTTGCAGAATTGGTTGAGCAGAGAATTTGGCGCTAAGAGTGCATCAGCCCTGCGCAACATTATGGATGAATATTACCGTTTGGCCTACATCCGTAAACCAGAATTTATGGGCAATAGCCGTACCGAAGAGAAAGACCCTAAATGGAAAGAAATCGCTGATTTACCTTTTACAGAAAAAGAATTAAAAGACCGATTAACTGCTTATCAAAAAATCGCTACACAGGTTTTGAATATTTCTAAAATAATTAGTCCAGCTAAAAAAGCTGCTTGGTTCCAATTGATTGAATATCCTGTTTTAGGAGCTGCAGAAATGAATAAAAAAATTATTTATGGGCAACTGGCCAGACATGGTTTAGCACAATGGGCACAGAGTGATGCCGCTTATAATGAAATTGAGCGATTAACTTTACACTATAATTCATTAACTGGGGGTAAATGGAACAAGATGATGAATGCCAAACCTCGCAATCTATCAGTTTTCGACAAAGTACCACAAGTTAAAGCCACTCAAAAACTATCTGTTGAGCAAATTCCTATGGTCATATTAAATGGAATGGATTATCAGAATTTTAGTGGCAGCAAGCCAAAAAGCCATGGTTTAGGTTATGAAAGCGGAGCCATCACCATTAAAAAAGGAGATGTAGTCAATTATCTATTTAAAACAGCAAACGCAGATTCGGTTTACGTCCAAGTGGCCTTGGTGCCAAATCATCCAGTAGAAGGAAAATTGATACGTTATGAAATTACCATCGACGATGCAAAACCAGAAATAGTAGATTATCACACCTATGATAGAAATGAAGAATGGAAATTGAATGTATTAAGCAATCAAGCCATTAAAATAAATAAAGCCCAATTAAAAAATGGCAATGGCGAACATACTATTACGATTAAGGCGATAGATGACGGCGTTATGTTAGATCAGATTAAAGTTTATAAAAAACCGCCATTGGTTTTAAGATAACTTATTGGCATTCCAAAATTGAAGAAAATTGACCTCTCGCTATTCGCTTCCTATTTCATCATTCGTTAAAAAATCAATAAGATCTTATTTTACGTTACTATTAGTGCTATTATCCATAAATTTTTGTTGGTTAAAAGATGCAAAATATTAGATTTATATCTAGCAAGCAATGATATGTAAGTAATTAGTTTACTATATATGAACTTAAAGATCGAAACCAGTTTATATATGCATTTTCCAAATAGCCAATTAAAGAGATTGTTTCAGTAAACCATCTACGATTTATTTACAAAATTTACATTTTTATTTACAATTTAAATCACTCATTTCCAAAACATCGAACTAGATTTGGTTAAACAATTTTAAAGGAGATGAAAAACATGAAAAAACCCATCTATCTGCTGATCTTACTGCTGGTTGTAGTGAGCGGACTAGTATTTGCTAATCGTGAAATTAAAAATGGAACTAAGCCATCTCCAAAGCCTTTGACTAATGCTGAAATGAAAGCACGCATAGTTGACGACCGAAAAAAATGGGAGGCTTCTGCAGACGGTATAAAGTATAAAGAATGGAAGATTTCTCCTGCAGGTAAAAAGGTACACGCCAGTCATGACAAAATAAAGAAGTACATCAAGACTTTCAACAATATGGAGGCCGTGGTAACTTCTATTACCTTTAAGCGTACAAAGGGCAATTCTTCAGGCCCTAAATGGCTTTTAGTTAAAATTAATGGCGAAGATTACATGATGCAATTTAGTCCAAAGGAATTTCAGCAGCTAAACAGCCTGAAAGTTAACGATAAAATAATTGTAAGAAGCCACAGCGCAGGTTATTCTCCTAATCATCCATATTTGATTGTATCTGGAGACTATATTGAGCAAAACAATAAGTTACTTTTTAAACGTGACTTTAGCAAAAATAATCGTTGCTGAGGATTAGCGACTAAGGAATTGTAAACCGTAAAACTATAGTATTTTCTTGCGAAAAAAGCTTTAATCCTTTCTTAACAGACAAAGTTATAGTCGTTAAAAGACTTCCATAGTTTAAAAGATAATATCAATTTTGATATATTCCTTTAAACTATGGTTTTAAAAAATTGATGGAAGATGGTCTTAAATACCTTTGAAATCGAAAAATAGATAGTAAAGTCGACCAATTTGTTTGTTATTGTAGTAGATTTCTCATCTGTCTATCTAGATAATAGCGTAAATGCTGTTTTTTAGGTAAATGTTTGGGTACTAACCTATATGCAATTCAGTAATTATTTATTAAGTTAGTAATACTGAAATTAATACATGAGAAAAGTAATTGCTGCATTCAATATGACGCTCGACGGAGTTTGCGACCATACTACAGGGGTTGCTGACGAAGGACTACACCAACACTATACTGACTTGATAGATCATTCTGGTGTGATTTTATATGGGCGGATAACCTATGAGCTTATGCAATTTTGGCAAGAACTCTTGAAAAAACCATCTGGTGATAAATCGATGGACAATTTTGCAAGTTCAATAGATCAAATCCAAAAACTTGTTTTTTCAAATACACTAAAAAACATAGACTGGGAAAGTGCAAAGCTCGCAATTAAGTCTATTGATGATGAAATTTTAGAACTCAAAAAACAATCTGGAAAAGACATTCTTATAGGAAGCAGGAGTTTGATTATTCAACTTTTAAATATTAATCTTATTGACGAACTTCAAATTTGTATTCACCCTGTTATAGAAGGCAAGGGACTGTTATTATTTGACCAAATTAAAGACAGAATTTTTTTAAAACTCATCAATACAAAATTGCCGAACTCAGGCGCAACAATATTTTATTATGAGCCAATAAGAGCATAAAACCTATAATTTAACCAAATACTATTTTGAAATAAAGTCCTCATCAAAAGCAGAAAGTTTAATGTTGCAAAATAAACAACAACTAGGCTTGATTGATAAAATTAATTGGTCTTGGAAGAAACTAATTTCTATGAGGATATTAAAGAGCGTGTAAATACAATTTTTGCCTTTCTTCAATCTGATTTTGACTTTTCTAACTTCCAAGAAAATCGAATTGCGTACGAAATGCATTTTGAAGCAAAAAATGATTGTGTTAGCCTAAATATTTGGTTTGAAGCAATTTTAACTACGCCTATATGGATAACGATTAATAATTAATAATTATTATGTTACCTATCTAGAACCCGAAAATGAAATTGTCCAATACTATCATAAGCAAATAGATGAACTATACAAACCTGCAACCAAAGAGGCTGAAGATAAATGTTTTCGTTCGAATTCTCCCAATATGGTAAACATGGCAAAACACTAAATACGCTTTACCTAAGCGAAATTGCAAATAGACTTCGCAAACACAGCTCAGTTTTCAAAGGAGATTTCGAACTATTGGCAGCTAATGCACTAATTCTCGCTGCAGATAAAAAAAAAGATAAATCAAGAACGAATTGACAAAGGCATTTACACACTTGAATTTCAGCTATTTTGCGATGATGATTAAGATATGTTTGCAGAATTTGAACGTATAGAGGACATAATAAAATATTTAAAAAAAGAACTGATATTAAGGTATATCGTGTGCTTGATTGCTATATGAACGAAATAAGTTTACCGCTTAAATAAACTAGAAAGTTTGATCAGGTAGACTAAACAGAGCCTATTGGTAAGCCTTGGGGAAGTTTGATACGTGAAAGCATATTAGAATTGAGATTAATACTTTGTTAATCATCACCCGAAAATCCTCGGTACAAAACTTATTGAAATTTCAATTATAGGAATGCAAAATAGCTTCTTAAAAAAAATTATCTAAAAAATTAGCTTATTGTTGTCGCATATACTATATTTGCGACAACAATAATATTAATCATGAGAAAATTAGAATTTATATCTCTACAGGTAAGAGATTTAGAAGTATCAAAAGTATTTTATACGGATAAATTAGGTTTTGAATTAGCCGCAATGAGCAACCCATCTGCTTACATTTTTAAGTATAACAATGGCGAAGCTAGTTTTGCCATTAGAAAGCCAATAGGAAATTTAGAAGGAAAAGAATTGGGGAATGGTGTATCGATTTGGTTTGCAATTGATGAAAAAATTGGGGATTTGCAAGCTAAACTGATAGCTAAACAGGTTATCCTTTTAGGAACAATTAACGCTACCCCATTTGGTAAAACCTTAATGATCAAAGATCCTGATGGCTATATAATTACTTTTTTAGAACAAGCTAAACATACTACTAATGGATAACCGAGAACCGAAATATTGGATTATTGTAGCTTCCAAGGATCATGTAAAAAACGGCATTAGTGCCGCTATTGCACAGGCCTGTCATGGTAAATCGTCGCCTTTAAAGAGAATGAAAAAGGGAGATTATTTGATTTATTATTCTGGCAAACAGACCATGGGTAATGGCGAAAAATGCCAGCAATTTACTGCTTTAGGTAAAGTAATGGATGATGAAGTCTATCAGTTACAAGTATCTGCAGATTTTTGCCCATCGAGGCGAAATATCGAATTTCTGGACACCAAAGACCTGTCAATTATTCCGCTGATTGAAAGCTTAGATTTTATTCTAAACAAAAAAAGTTGGGGATATCCATTTCGATTTGGTTTCTTTGAAATTAACAAACACGATTTCGATTTAATTTCATCACAAATGCTGCAAACTCAATATGTCTAAAGAAATAGAATTCAAATTCAAAAGCCCTAATGATAGTCCGGGCTATTTACTGGGTCAGCTAACCATGCTTTGGCAGCGTAAACAGAAAAAGGTTTTAGACCCGCTAGATTTAACCCAAACCCAATTTGTACTCTTGGCTGCATTAGGTTGGCTTTCTAAAAAAAGCAATACAGTTACGCAAATAGACATTGCCAACCAAAGTAATGCAGATAGAATGATGGTATCAAAAGTATTGCGAACACTTGCAGCAAAAGGATTTATTACCAGACAAGAGCATGAAACAGATACTAGAGCAAAGGCAATTAGATTAACAGCAAGTGGAGAAAACATTTTACAAAAAGCACTTATCGAAATAGAAAATGCCGACTTAGATTTTTTTGACACCTTAGCTACTGAACTTCCTTCATTTAATAGCAGTATGGCAAAATTAATAACGAAGAATAGGGAGTTATTTTAACACCAATGAATTAAAATTAGGGTAGCGTTTTATTTATAACAGGATCAATAATCACTCTCTGTTTTTTAAAAAATTTCTATCTAAAAACTCAAATACCTCTGTGAAATGTTTGGTGGGCTCTGCATGTTTACCTTCAAAAATCAAGTGTCTATTAACATGTTTAAATTGATTAGCTTTTAGCCTCAACATCATTGCATCTCCCATAGCTACTGCTGGTATAATCTCATCTTTTGTAGCAGAGAGCAGCAAAATGGGGCCATTGATATTTTCTACTTTGATTACTGATCTCTGTGCTGCAACGGTATCTTTTAACATCGCTGTAAATCCTCCTCTTAAATCACCTTTCATTAAAAACGGTACAGCTTCTTCGTTTACCGGTACAAAAGGGAGTTGTTTACCAGCAAATGTCCAACAAGAAGAATCGAAAGTTTGGGTATGCCCTGGAAAAGCAACATTGCTTGCAGAAAGTCCAACAACACAAGTAATAGCAGGATAATAACTCCCTAAAAGCAAGGCTAAATCTGCACCTCTTGAACCTCCTACTACAGCAATTTTAGCTCGATTTATTTTTTGTTGCTGTACTGCCAAGGTAATGGCTTGGTATACATCTTCGATAGCAATTTGATCTAATATAGCCGGGGTATTTTTAGCTCCGAAATAACCTATTGCTAAAAAGGCATATCCTTTAGCTATAAATTGATTTCTAGTAGTTTCCCAATGGTCACTAGCCCATGCATTGCCACCTTCCGAGCCACCCAAACCGACTATTAAAGGTTGATTTGTTCCACTTCCCAAGTATAAAATAGCTGCTACATTTTTAACTTTTAAGGTATCTTGAGCTTTGGAGATGATTGTACCAAAGGCCAAAAGCATTATAATTGTTAATCTGATCAATTTCATTGTATTGGGTTAAAGGTTTAAACAAAAATGCACAATCAAAACGCCATCACATTTGATCTATATCAAAAAATTACTTCTCTGCCCTAATTCTACTCAAGGTTTCTTGTGTAATGCCTAAATAAGAAGCAATCATGCCTAAAGGAATTCGATGATGGATATCATGATAAGTTGTCAAAAAATGTTGGTATTTCTCCTTGGCTGTACTAAACCGCATAGAAGTAATTCTTTCCATTAAATGACCAAATACAGTCCCCATTGATAATCTGGCATACCTTTCCATTTCTGGGAAAGTATCAAATAACTCCACCAAATCATTTACGTGCAAACAATAGGCTTCGGTATCTTCAATGGTATCAATGTAATAAATATCAACTTTTCTAGTGCGGAAACTTTTTGGGGAGTTGCTCCATTCTTCTTCTGCCGGAAAATATTCACTGATTTCTTTACCGTCTTTGATAAAATAAGTACGAAACAATCCTTTTTGTATAAAATAAGATTTGGTACATACTTTTGCTGCATCATGAACCAATGTTCCCTTTTTAAAGGTTACAAAACTTAGTTTATTGGTTAAGGCAGCTTTAAGTTCATCATTTAATTTAATGTACTTTTCGAAATGGGCGAAGAGTTGGTTCATTGGTATTATAAGATCAAGTTAATTAGCTTAATAAATTATGAATAGAATACCTTACTTTGATGTTAAAATTATTCAAATTTGTGAAAAGCAAAAACAGTATTTCATTTTAAAGGTCAGTCCTGCTGCGCCTGCAGGCAGGCGTTTTACTCACCCGATTTAATCCGATTAATATCGGATCGGGTTCGTGTCCACTCCCATCCAGGTTTAGCAAACACAGGTTTTTACTGCTATGAGACGTCAAATAGCAAGATGCAAAGAGTCAAAGCCAAGGCAGAAACAAGTTCACAATGGCAATTTAGAATAAATGGATAGTCTCAAAAAACAATTAGTTTTTTTATTGATCGCATTTCGCTTCCCTATTTACACCAAATAAATATTATCAATAGTAGCAACATACAAAATAACCTGCTAAACCAAACCTGTCATTAGCTAGCTGTTATAGGTTTAGAAAAGCATTACTATTGGCAGTTAATGTTCCCTACACCACAGCCAATTTAAGCTCATTTTAACCTTCTTCGCTCCTTGTAAAACCGTCGTTCTAGCGTTCCTGTAGGGAAAAACACCCTAAAAACAGCCTCTATACCACTTATATCGCAGTTTTACAGTGGTTTTCCCCTAGCAGAGCCCTACCTGTCCCCTATCTGAGCCCTAGCAGAGCCCTAGTTGTTATAGCGAATACCTTGCCATGTCCTGAACTTGTCCTATACTGGAATAAGTTTATAATATGAAGTCTTTTCACTGCTATTTGCATACTCTTTGACAATTGAAACCAGAGTTATGTTTTACTATTTTTACATCCCTAGCGTTAAAAGTTTTCCATTTACCATTACATTGTCTAATTTAACTTCCTCATATTTAGTTTTTAAGCTTGGATTTTTGGTGTTCACCTCCATGTTTTTAAACGTGACATTGGATAACACGTCTAGCGGATTGCCATTCATTACCCCAAACTGGCTAGCTTCTACCTTGATGTTGGAGAAAGTAATGTTTCGGATAGTTCCAAATGGTTTTTCGGTACTCCCTGCCAAGTCAAAAAACTGTTTCCAAGGGTTTAAACTGATGATGGAGCCACATTTACCGGTAATATTATCGATGGTGATATTCTCATAAATTTGGAAAGTATCTCCACGCATCTTCAGATTCAAAATTGGGCAATTGTTTTCCATAATGCAATTCCGCATCACGATGTTTGTGCCATTGATACATTCGCTACCCAAAGTTAGCACCGCATGTGAATTACCGAAGGTGCAATTTTCAATCAAAACATCTTCTACCTTACCATTTTCTGGCAACTTATGCGCTGTTGGTCCTTTACCTCCTTTAATTGCTATTGCATCGTCATTTACAGAGATGTAGCAATTTCTAATGATTACATTTTTGCAGACATCTAAATCGATCCCATCTGTACTTGGTGCGGGTACTGGCTTATAAGGAGAAGTGATGCTTGCATTTTCTACTAATATGTTATTGCATTGGTAAAAATGGGTAGTCCAAAAACCAGCATTGCGCAATTTTACATTCTGAATTTTAACATTATTGCTGCCCCAAATAAAAATAAGACGTGGGCGGCTTACTTCAAGGTTGGTGCTTTCCTTGCCAATTTTCCTTAGCGAATCGCGATGTGCCCAAAAGGTTTTCCAAAAATTTAATCCGTTTCCATTGATGGTGCCCGGTCCGTTAATGCTAAAATCATCAACCTGGTAAGCATTGATTAATGCAGCAAAATATTTTAAACTCTTGCCTTCCATTCGTGATGGAATAAAAGGATAGTTTTTAATCTCGTCAGAACCTTTTAATATTGCACCTTTTTGTAACATTAACTTTGTTTTTTTCTTAAAAAATAAAGCACCGCTTAAAAAAGTTCCTTTCGGGATAATGATAGTCCCACCGCCCTTTGCCGCAGCTTTATCAATTACTTTTTGGATAGTTTTGGTTTGCAGTAGATTGCTATCAGCCTTTATGCCATAATTTGCCAGATTATAATCTTGCGCATTTACAAATAGACAAATGGTAACAAGTAAACAGAATAGGATGATTTTTTTCATTATTGGTGTTGGGTGTTTAAAATTGGGAGAAGATAAATCCTTTCATTTGCAGCATATTAACCTAGGGATTTTTTGCTGAGTTACCATTGCCGTAATTTGTTAAGTATTTGAAAATAAAAGCATTTGAAGTAATAAATTTTGTCATTCCGAGGAACGAGGAATCTCATTTATGAATTCAATTATAGAGATCCCTCGCTGTGCTCTGGATGACAAAGCAAGGTAAATAAACGTCATCTATATTGATTTTATGAAATAAATTTTCCCTCAGGATGACAAATCATTTACAATTTCAATTCAATTTATAAAAAAAATTGCCCGAAGTAAAACTTAGAGCAATTAGAGAGCATATTATTTATTATATTTTATTTCCATTCAAACGGCAAATACCAATTTGCTGGGTTCATTAATTTTGCTCTAATGGTAGATGCATTTGGGTTACCAGATTTTAATAACTTTTGGTAAACACGATCTGCTAAAAATGCAGGATTATTTTGTCTACGAGCTATACGTACCAAATCTGGCCAACGGTTACCTTCAAAGGCTAATTCTAAAGCAGCTTCGTCTATCAATTCACCTTCTAAACCAATCATATCATTTTGTAAGGCTACATCTGTTGCTACAACTCCAGCCCTTCCTCTAACACCAGAATTTCGGTACCAAGTACCAGAAATATCCGCTGTTTTACGGGCATCAAAATAATAAGGTGAGTTGGTAGCGTAAGGAGTAATCATGGTATTTTGCTCAGCCTCATTAATTGGGGCAATTACTCCAGCGGTGTATGCACCAACATAATAGGTATTAGTTAAACCAATGTTTAAAAATGCCCAGCCTAATTTGGTTTGTCCATCTCTATTTGCTGCTTCAGCAAAACGTAGATGCAATAATGCGGCACGATAAATACCCCACTTACCACCATTGTCTGTAAACTTGGTAATCATTTCGCCACCTAAACCGTTGCTAAATGAAAGTCTAGCTCTTGCGTCATTAGGAATTCCACTAAATTGAGTTTGACTGTTCCAATTGTCTTTAGCAGCTTGGGATGGTCTAATTTGATAGCTCTTAGTGGGTGATACCAGATCGATCATTGGGTTTATAGGTTTAAATGAAGGATTATAAGGCAAAGCCCAAAACCACTCTGAATTCCAAGGGTTTGTTGTGTTAGGCAAACCAAAAATACCTCTCCATCCATCATCTACACTATTAACAAGTGTACTTTCATCTTGATAACGATTATGGATAACTCCAATACGTGTGTATCCAGTATTGTCGTTTGTATTACTTACTTTATAAAAGTTAAATCTAAAGTTATCATTGGTATTACCATTCTCTGCGTTCATACATTTGGCATAGTATTCTGAAGCTTTGAGATAATTTCCTTTCCACAAATGTAAATCTCCTAACAAAAACAATTTGCTAATAAACAGCTTTGCTGTAGAACTCCCATCAATAGTAGCCACAATTGGAGTTCCTGTAGGATAAGCATACACTTCTTTATAAGGCAAACTTTCCGTAAAAGCAATCATTCTATCTAATAAAGTATCAAAAGAAATTCTTGGATAATTAGCCAATCCATTCAACTCATCAACCGTTTCTAAAGCTTCTGTAATGTAAGGGACGCTACCATATTGAATACCTAGTTGTAAATAAATCCAAGTTCGTAAAGCGCCAATATCAGAGTAGTGTTTATTGTAATCGTCTACACTCATTCTACGTTCGGCATTCATTTTATCGAAATTTTTAAGTACATCATTACAGTTAACAATTAACTGGTAATACGGTCTTGGATCGATGTAGGAATTATTTTTTGCAGTAGCGTGATTAGACAAATCACGCAACTCGGCACTGGTTCTTGGTGTAATATCTAGCAAATCTGCACGAAGCTCGTTCTGCATGATGTACAACTTTTGCAAACCTTGAAACTGACCATAAAGACCTAGTACCGCAGCATCTGCATCGCTTACATTTTTATAGGCATTGGTATAGTCTAGATTATTTTCGATAGGCACATCTAACATCTTTTTACAAGACCATGAACCTACAGCTACCGTTCCTAATATTAAAAATGTAGCAATTCTTTTATTTAAATTCATTTTCATGAGTAATTTCTTCTAATTATAAACCAACCCTAATTCCCAATTGCACGGATCTAAACTGCGGATCGAGCGTAGTATCTACACCTTGGGTAAATAAACTGCTCGTATTGCTAAACTCAGGATCAAAGCCCAAATAATTGGTAAGCGTAAATAAATTATTACCTGTAGCATAAATTTTGGCGTATTTGAATGATTTCATTTTTAGCGGCACATTGTAAGTTAAGCTTACCGTACGCAAACGTAAAAACGAACCATCTTCTATCCATCTATCAGAGAACCTTGCGTTACCCATCGGATCTCCATAAGTAGCTTTAGGTACGTTTGTAATTTGACCATTCCCTCTCCATCTGTTGTTTACAGCTTCGGTTTGGTTATAATAATTACTTCCGCCTTCCAATTGTGCTCTAGTATAATTGTAAATATCATTATTGCTTACAAAATTGATTAAGGCATCTAAACTCCAATTTTTATAAGTAAAAGTGTTGATTAAACTGCCATAAATTTTAGGATTTGGATTGCCAATGATACTACGGTCAGCATCATCAATAATTTGATCTCCATTTACATCAATAAATCTGATATCACCACCTGTAAATGTTACTAGAGCACCAGTTTCATTTCTAACTCTTAAACCAGATGCTGCAGCTTCTGCATCTGTTGCAAACACCCCATTGGTGCGGTGTCCGTAAAACTGATTTGCAGATTGACCTACCGAAGTAATGTATGCACCACGCGCATAGTTGGTAATTACGTCGTTCCCATCTGGCAAGCTGGTAATTTTATTGGTAGAGGTGCCTAAAGTAAGACCAGCATCCCATTTAAAGCTACTGTTTAAGACCCTACCATTAAGGGTTAAATCTAATCCGGTTGTCCTCATACCTCCATTGTTACCTAAAAATGCCTCAACACCAGCTATTGAATTTACCAGTTGGTAGGTAAGCATATTTTTGGTAGTGTTCACATAAGCATCCACACTAATGCTTAATCGCTCTCCGAAAAAGGAACCATCTATACCAGCATTCAACTTGGCAACGGTTTCCCATTGTAGGTTCGGATTGGCAAAATTTCCTGTTACCAGACCTCTAATACCTAAAATATTTTGTGAAGTGTAGTATTTACGAGCTGTATAGTTACCCACATCGTCATTACCGGTTAATCCATAGCTCATTCTTAATTTCAATAGGTCTACCCTATTTAAGTTACGCATAAAGCTTTCTGAAGAGATAATCCATGCGGCACCAATAGCAGGTAAAACTGCAAATCTATTCCCATTGATACGTAAACCATCTTCAAAATCTAAAAGTCCCAGACCATCTTTAGCGCCAAATCTAGATGAACCATCAACTGCCATAGAGAAGTTTAATAAATACTTGTCTGCATAGCTATAATTCGTAATTAAATAATTATTTAGTGTACGCCATTTACCAATATCGCCTCCAAATGTTCTGATGGTTGCATTACTATTGGCAATACCAATTAACTGATCTGTTGCTGAATTATAGCCCAGAGCAAAATCTTGTTCGCTATCGCTTTGCGAATAACGTGCACCCACTATAGCGTGTATTTTGCTGTGCTTACCAAAAGATTGATTATAGGTTAATCGTAAATCGTTAAATACATTGAAAAACCTACCAACTTGAGACCCCAACCTACTATCTGCAACAAAGTTAGCCAAGGTATCATTAGTTACCCCTTTTCTAGGTATAAAAAGTGTTTCTTGGTATTTATCATAGGTTACACCTGTTAAATTAGACAGTTTAAACATCTTGCTAAAGGTGTAATCAAAATTGATATTACCTACAAAACGGTATGATTTCTTTTGGTTCAATCCTTTTTCGATTAAAGATCTCGGATTGCTAACTTGCAAAGTATCATAATCTGCCAAGTTTGGAGAAACTGCACCCGTACTGCTGATGTCGTTTTTAGCCATGAATGGAGATTTGATTAGTGATAAAAACAACGGATTGGTTGCTGGCGAAATGCTTTGATCTTTTAAAGTTTGTTCGCTATAAGTAAAGGCTAAACTGGTATTTCCTTGTAGTTTCTTAGTTAAATTTAAATCGCTATTAAATCTGGTGCTATATTTTAGATTATCAGTACTGTCTATTACACCTTTATCTCTAGCATAAGCCGCAGATAATGCATATTTTGCAATGTTATCACCACCGGTAACTTTTAAAAAATAGTTTTGGTCGAAACTATTTCTGAGTACCTGCTTTTGCCAATCTGTATTGTTATGGTATTTGTAATAATCTGGGTTCGAAGGATTATCATTCATGTAAGGCAAGGCGGCAATGGTTTCGTTACTTAGCTCTTGGCTTTTCAATACATCAGACAAAAACAAACGATGATCTGCTGCATTCATTACAGGCAATTGTTTGGGTTTAAAATTGAAACCGCTGTAAGCAGAAAAATCAATATTAGTAGCAAGCTCACGAGCTCTATTGGTAGTAATCATCACAATACCATTTGCGGCTTTTACACCATATGCTGCTGTAGCTGTGGCATCTTTTATTAAACTGATGTTCTCGATATCCCTCAGATCAATAAATTGCAAGGGATTATTTACATGGCCCTTTGCTAAAGATTGTCCGTACGAATTGGCATCGTAAATCATCCCATCAACTATATACAAAGGTTGATTGGTAGTGTATAGCGAATTAAAACCTCTCACTAAGATGTCTGCACCAATACCTGGTGTTCCAGATCTTCTGGTTACTCTTACACCTGCAGCTCTGCCCTGCATATAACTACCTGCAGATTCTGAATTATTGGCCCAATTGCCTAACATATTAATGTTGCTAACCGCTGGCACAGTTCTAGCCTGCGATTCGACACCTGATGGGGTAAGTACTTGATTATACACTGAGGTATAAGTTTGTGGATAAATCTTTGTATTTACAGCTTTACCCTTATAAACCGGAATTACCTTAGTTTGAAAACCATTGGCAGAAATTTGGATGCTGGCATTAAAATCTGGCACGGTAATGCTAAAATTCCCTTTATTATCTGTGATAGCTGCACTAAAACCAATAACAGAGATATTAACACCTAATAGCGGTTTGTTGGTATTACCATCAATAATGGTACCTGTTACCTTTTCACCAATAACTACCTTTACTTTGGCTTTAACGGTGGTGGTATCAGTATATGTTTTTGCAGAATCTACCTCCTGTGCACTCAGCCCAAAGCTGCTGCCAACTAATAACATCAACAGTAAGCAAGCTCTCTTTATTTTTGTAAAATTATACATAGTAATTTCTTTATAAGCTACATTCATATTAAGGTAAAACAGGTTCGAAGCGGAGGTAATCTAATGTTAAAGTACTCACATTAATACCTGTACTATTGGCTGCAGTAAGCCTAAACTGTAAATTCCCAAATTCGGCTGGTGTATATTCTCCACAATAAACCTCGGTGAAGGTTAAGGGCAAAACCAAGTGTGTATAAAATAAGGTATAAGACAAAGTATTGGGATTATAGAAGAAATAACGTTGTGTAAAATTCCTGTCTTGCGGATCGCCACGCATACCCCAAATTGCTCTAGCATATACTTTATATTTTACTACTGGAAGATTTCTCTTCATATAAAACACCCCATATTCCGCATATCTATGGTCGTATACTTGAATATCATTAAATTGTTTACCCAAACTATCTGCCTTGGTTCTGTAAGATACCGTTCTGGTTGCACTGAAACTAATTGGTCTTTCGCCTTCTATTTTAAATTCTGGAACTTTGTCTTTTAACCTAAATGGCAGAGCACTTAATACATGCACTATACCATTGCTTGCCTTATATGTTTTTACCACATTTACCTTATTAATTGGGACTTTTACGCCCAGCACTGATAGCAGTGTATCTGGTAATTTATCTTTTGCATATACTCCTTTTACGGTTAAGTCTTTTACTACAAAATAATTAGCGCTTAAATTCGGTTCAATACTTGGGAAATAGGTGTTCAGTTTTTCAGCTTCGCTAGTTAAAACATTATCCTGAAGCATGAAATAGGTATATTCTTGCTTCTCATCGCGAAGGTCTGCTACATTAACCCAATAGGTATTACGAGCAACGGTTGGAGGGTTTGGTGCAAAAATAGGACTGCCATTTGCATTATATCCGATAACAGTAGCATTTGCGCTATCAATTACGGTTATTGATAAATTTTTAATAAAATCTCTTTGCAGAGGAGCATCACCACTATTTAACATATAATCCCAAATGCTGGCTTTGGTAGGCAATGCTTGATCGATGGTATGCAATACTCCATTCTTAACAAACATTCCCTCTCCTCTTATTGTTGCCTCTTCAAATTGGTTGGCTACAAGATTTGCATATTTATTATTTAATAATTTTACCCTAACCGTATCTTGATTTTTTGAAATAGGATAAGTTGTTAAAGCAATGTGGTTGGCAACAAAATCTTTCAATTTAGCCGGATCGGCAACTATAGTTTGATCTAGTGTAGCCAAAGCTGCATTTGTTGGTGCCCAAACGGTATAATTTTGCGAGTTCGATAGTATTTTATCAAAACCTGTTGTTTTTACATAACCATTAAACGTACTCAGATTTGCTTGAGTAGCCAATTTTTTTGAAAGGTCTTGGGTTTGATCTATATTTTGCACCTCATTGTGTGCCTCCCAATTGTCTTTGCAAGCGTATATGAATGTACTCAAACATAGCAATGAAAAGTAAATCAAATATTTTTTAGTCATCATCATCTTTCTATTATTTTGGTTTACAAATCCCATTTACGGACGTTTAAAAATTACGCCAGGCGTTGGGTGAAATCTTGGATAATTCTGGTCGTCATCAATTGGTATAAAATGAATCATGTCAATATTTAAGTTAGCACTCTGATTTCCTCTCAATGCTGTGAATCTAACCCAATGCCTGTCTGTAGTTTTAATGTCTGCAACACCTGCTAACCTACCCACCATTACAGACCACAGGTTATTTTGTGAAACAGGTTGTAAACCTTTAGTTACGCCATCTGTTGCCGTTTCTAAAGTTGTAGCCATGTAGCGTTTAAAACCATTGGTCAACATTAAACCGTCTGCAGATGGCAGTGCCGCATTTGCGGTTGCTACACCAGATGAACCAAGACCTATGGTAAAATCTACCAGATTTGGTAAAATTTGCTCCTGTGGCGTTCCTACATCAATTCCAATTTGCTCTAGCGGACCATTACTGTTGAGTGTATAGCAAATCCAAACTTTGTATTTGCCCTTAACCAACATTGGTGTTCTAATCTCAATCCAAAAATTACGAGCTGTATTACTAGTTGAGGCATTAAAACTTATTACATCTCTATTGGCATAACTTCTACCATCTGTAGCACCTATTGGAAGTGATGATACGTTATAAGTTACTGGCTGACCAGGAATTCTATCTCCTCTAATACCTGCAGGGATAAACCTGTTATTGGCAATCATACTGAAACTTTGCCCCGCTACTCTCCAAGCTGCCATTGCCTTTAATTCTGGCTGGTCTGCAATGTCGAAGAAAACTCCTGTTGGTACCCGTGGCTTAATTTTATAAAAACTTTTTGCCTCATGTAATACACCATTAGCCGCAGTAAGATTGCTATAAGTTCTATTCACTTCTACACCTGGCTCAATAATACCGTTAAACTCATCATCATTTAATAAAATTCTGGTACCCACCAATTTGGTAGTTACAATTTCGCTCGGCACTAAAGTGGCTATTGATGGTGATGAAATGATATCCGGTGTATAGGTTGCACCGGTAGAAACATGGTAAGCAACGTACATCCAAAGGCTATCGCTATGGCTACGAGGGTTTCCTTTAGACAATTTTGCTTTTAATGCTGCATAAGAACCGAAACCTGCAGCATTTAATGCCGAATCTGATTCTAGAATAACTGTCTGGAAACGACGTGTAGTATCAGGAACATTAGCTTGCGCATAATTTAATGAATCATAAAATCCTGTTTCCTTTAAAGCCTGAGTAAAAATGGTATATCTAGTACTACTCTCTATGGTTTGGGCAAGTGTTTTGGTTGCTGGCACCAATACCTGATCTAATATATGGATTATCCCATTTCCGGTTCTAACGTTTGAAAGTAGAACGGTTGCCGTTTTATTAATTACATAATTACTTACGCCACCTTTAAAAACAACGCCTGTTTGTAAGTATTGGCCATATAAGGTAATTTGCGGTAATTTACCATCGGTAAATTTATTGGTTGCAATGGTATCTTGTAACACGTGGAAACGCACCACATCTTTCAATTCTTCTGGTGTCATTTGCTCGATACCCGTCTTGTTGATAGATTTTAACCATGCAGTTACGGCATTATTGTTTGGTGTAAAAACGGTATATTTTCCATAAGCACCCAAATATCCCCTAGTACCAGAGCGTTCCAAAATTTGAGAAAACATTGAAAATTGTTCTGGATACTTTTCTAAATAACCTGTAATATTTACATCGTCTGTAGTGGTTTGTGTAAATTTCTCTTTGTTACAAGCATTAATTACGAAAAATACAAAGGCACTAAGCAACACCAAATAGGTTAACTTGTGGCTATTTAATTTGTTTTTCATATCAATATTATTTAGTGTAAAATGGATTTTGAACAAGTTTTGGATCGGCAAATAACTCTAATTCATTAATTGGTAGATAGTGGCTGTTTGGATCTCTAAGTTTATTAATAGCAGATTGCTGTAAAGTTGGTTGTACGGTTTTAGAAACCATATCTAACAATATATCTATCCTGCTGTAATTATCTCTTTTGGCATGGCGCAATAAATCGAACCAACGTTTACCCTCAAATGCAAATTCTCTAGCACGCTCTGCCAAAATGTAATCGCATACTGCATTCTTATCTGAAGCATCTATTACAGGTACAGGATTGGGATTAACAGCGTTACGTCTTAATCTTAAATCGTCTACTATGACTAAAGCGGCAGTGCCATTTCCTGTTAAAGCTAAAGCTTCAGCTTTCATTAACTGCACATCAGAAAATCTGTAGGCTTGCCATTTAACAAATGATGGATTTTCTGTACCAAACTTTTGAATGGTAAATGCGGCATTATAAAATGATGCTGCTCTAATATCAAAGATATTATCTGGATCAATTTCATCAGGCACAAAAAAATCTGAAACCAAATTAGGTGATGCGATGTACCTTCTTTGTGAACGTACCAATAAATTATAAAATGGATTTTCAATTGATTGATCAAATTCAAAAATGGTTTCTACAGAAGAGCCTCTAAAAAACACGGTATTAAACCAGTTAGAGTTGGCACCAACATAAGCAAAACGTTGCGATGAAATTACTTTTTCACATTCTATTAAACAATTCGTATAATTTTCCATCCATAGGTAAACATCTGCTAATATTGTGTTTACCGTAAATTTGGTTACACGTCCTTTATCGCTTCTCGTATTGCCGTAAGTTGTTACAGCGCCTAATTCTGCCTTTTTTAAATCGACAACAATTTGTTTTAAAATATCTTCTTTTGAACTTTTTGCCAAGTTCATTAAATCCGTATCTTTTGTAGTAGCTGTTAACTTTAGTGGCACTTCACCAAAGGTACGTACCAAGTGAAAGTACATTAATGCTCTTAAGGCTAATGCTTCAGCCACATAAGCATTTAAGCTAGCGTCGGTAAAAGTGGGATCGGTTGCTTTTACTGCAGGTGCTTCTTGTATTACTGTATTGCAATAATTAATGGTACGGTAAAATGCTGCCCATCTGGTTAAAGTATTATCTGGTGTAATGTTTACATTTATGATATTCAGCTCTTCATTTGTCATACTTGGTCCGGGACTAATCATATCTGCCCTAACCTCTCCAAATACAAACATATACTCTAATAAGGATTTGTCTGGTACTGTTGGTGGTGAAGCCAATAGCGAAGCATAACAACCAGAAACTGCTGCCAATACATCTTCTTTAGTATTCCAAAACTCTTGTTTGGTAATGCCATCTCGTGGTTCTAGATCTAGCCATTTTTTGCAGGAAGTTCCAAAAACCAGAATGGCAAATACACTTATACTATATATTATCTTCTTCATTTTCTTGGGATTAAAAATTAGCGGTTAAACCAAAAGTGATTGTTTTGATTGGCGGTGTAGTAGAATAATCTACTACAGTATTGGTACCATTTAAGCGAATTGGAACTTCTGGATCTTGACCTGTATATCTGGTAAAAGTGAGTATGTTCTCTACTGTAAGCGAAGTGCTAATCGATTTCATACCCAATCTTTTAATGAAATTTCTTTCGAAGTCATATCTTAACACAACCGACCTCAATCTTAAGAATGATCCTTCTTCTATGTAGCGGTCAGAACCTAGCCAGTTATAGCCACCTTGGTACATTGCTCTAGGAATATCGGTTTCGTCACCTTCTTTTTTCCACCGACGTAAAACCGCTGTACTCTGGTTGTTGAAACCAAACATATTAGTTGTATTGATCTTGGTTCCGTTAATAATATCATAACCCGTACGGTAAGAGAAATTAGCTGTGAATTTTAAATTTCCATTTAATACCCATGAAGAGCCAAATCCACCAGTTAATTTAGGGTTACCATTACCTAAATACACAATATCCTTGTAGTCTATATTTCCATCATTGTTGATGTCTTCATAAATGGCATCGCCAGGTTGGAAAACATAATCGATGGAAGGATAAGCAAAACGCATATAGATTTTATCACCATTTGGACCAATAATCTGATTTCCGTTTTGATCTTTAGCAATGGTTGCATCTCTATCTTTATAAACTCCTCTAAACTTGAAACCATAAAATGAGCCAAACGGGTTATTCTCCTGTACAAAAACTTTATAGACGTTGTTACTGGTTACCTTACCTCTATTTTCTCTAGGCACTAAAGGAGAAAGTTGTCTAATTACATTTTCGTTATGGGCAATATTAAAATTCAAATCCCATTTTAATTTTTTATTTCTGATTACCGTTCCACTTATATTAAACTCCCAACCTTGGTTATCCATGGTACCCACATTCATATCTACCCCGCCATAACCGTTGTAAGTAGCCACCTGCAATCCGTTCTGGAATAAGTCTGATGTTCTTTTGCGGTAAAGATCAAAATCGGCATATAACCTACCTTTCAGCATTTGTAAGGTAATACCCACGTTAGACTGTGTCACGGTTTCCCACCTTAAATCTGTAAGTTCCATGTTGGTAGAGTAAACCCCAGCATTGTCTAAATAGCTAAAGCCATAATTTTGGTAGATATTAAAATAACTATAATCATTACGAGGTACGTTTCCACTCTGTCCATAACTTGCTCTGAAACTAAAATCATCTATATATTTTCTAGTTTTCTCCATAAATTTTTCGCCTGTAACTCTCCATCTACCAGAAATTGAAGGGAAAATACCATATCGGTTATTACCACCAAACCTAGAGTTACCATCTCCACGCACACTTCCGTTAATGATGTAACGATCTAACAATTTGTATTGAACGTTAGCTAACAAACCGACTGAGCGGTATTGACTAGCAGATGAACCTGCAGAACCATTTGTATTGGTACGACCATCAATTGATGGATCTGTTAAAAAAGAAGATGCAGAGTTGGTTGAATATAAATATTGGCTTGTTCTACGGGTGTCTTCACTATCAAAGCGTAAAAAGGCAATGATATTATGTTTTTTACCTAATTCTGGTGTATAGGTAAGGTTCATATTGGTATTCATGGTAAATGAATCACCGTCAGAGTCTGATGATGTATTTACCACGTTTTCAGTAAAGGGTCTACCCGTAGCAATTTGAGGTAAAAAAGCTTTAGATTTTGTATTGCTGATATTTGCTTGGAAAGTACCTCTTAACTCTAATCTAGATGGAATGATGTTATATAATAAACTAAATTTAGGCGTAATTCTTTCCGCCAATTGTGCATTACTCGCTGCCCTAGCCATAGCTAATGGATTGTAAGTACCCGAATAAGATCCTTGTGCGGTAGCTGCCGGACTAAAAAAGTTATCTGTTAAATTTCCGTATTCATCATACTCATACATACTTTGGTTAGGCATTTTTGCATAAGCTACATCCCTAATTCTACTGTTAAATACATTTGTTTGATCGATATGCGTATAAGCAATGTCAGAGCTGAACCTTATTCTGTTAGACACCACATAATCTAAGTTTACCCTAGCCGAAACGCGAGTTAAACCGGTACCCAATGTGGTACCATTTTGGCCGAAATAGTTAACTGAAGCACGGTATTTAGCCTTCTCTCCACCACCAGAAATAGATAAATTATGGTCTTGCAAAAATCCGTTTCTGGTAATTGCGTTTAACCAATCGGTGTTATTGCTGTAATTAAAAAAGTTATAAGGATCATTTTTATCATACTGAAACTGCTTGGCAAACTCTGAAGTAGAAAATTGCCGACCCGCGTTATAATACTCTTCCAATATTAACGAAGAATACTGATTACCATTTAACATTGGTATTGGACCTGGCTGAGCAGAATAGGAACCTTTAAAGTTGTAAGAAATTGCTGGCGGACCAATCGATCCCCTTTTAGTTTCGATAACCAAAACTCCGTTGGCAGCTCTAGAACCCCAAACAGATGTTGCAGCAGCGTCTTTTAATACTGAAATTGTTTTAATATCTGATGGCGCAATGTTTAACAACTGGCCATAACCATTTTCATCAGAGGTTGCAAAATCAAAGTCTGATGGTACTGTAATATCAAATGGCATTCCATCTACTACAATTAATGGATCTACTGCACCATTAATAGACGAAGTACCGCGAATACGGATTTGCATTGGTGCACCTGGATCTCCCGAGCTTGCGGTAATATCTACCCCTGCCATTCTTCCTTGCAAAGCCTGATCAATAGAAGCAGCTTGCATATCTTCTAATTCTTTGGCATCTATTACTACCGTAGATGAGGTTTGGTCACGTTTATCAATTTGCATACCACTGCCATTACCCGTTTTTCTATTGGTTATTACTACAACCTCATCCATCGTATTAGCCGATTCTTCTAATTGGAAGTTAATTACAGTCTTATCTATATTTAATGGTGCAGTAGTATTATAGCCTATAAAAGAAACAATAATCCTTAAAGTTTTATCAGGTACAGGAAGTACATAATTTCCATTCAAATCTGATGAAACACCCTTGATAACCCTTTTATCCTTATCTATCAACATAACAGATGCACCAGGTATAGGACTTTTATCTTTTTTATCGATGATACGCCCACGAACTGTGGTTACTGGAGTTTGGGCTTTAACCACTGCTGAAAAGAATAAACAGCAAAGCAAGATGAATATACCACTGGTATATTTTTTATTTATAAAGACCTTCATCGTTAAAATTGATATTTTAAATAAGTGTTAATTTGGTGTATTACTGTCCTGTTAGAGAGTACATTACTTCTATCTGTTGGCCCTAACAAAACACTAACGGTATTATTGGTCACATCCCTAAGAGTTAAGGTATTTGGTGTATTTATAACTACAGTAACCTTGGCGGCATCTCCAGAATCATCTTTAAGCAAACTCTCAAAAGTGCCTGTCTTCTCTCCATCACTTACCACTGTATTTTTGACTATGTGATATTGAATAAATTTCTGAACTTTAGTGATATCACCCGCATCAGTTGGTGCGAAATTGAGTGTACCATTTGCATTTTTAGGTAATAGTCCTGCGTCAGCGGCAGCTTGCATAGCAGCATTGGTTGGCACAAAAATGGTATAGAAAGATCCATCAGAAACTCCAGCGATTGCACCGGTTGTAGCATTATAAAGGGTAACATTTCTTCTCAGATATTCCCAAAATGCATAATACGGATCAGTTGCTAAAGTACCATTTCGTTCAATATGCTTACTAACTGGCAATAAAGTATAACTTAACACTTTTGATGCATACACATCTGCTCCATTAACGGCAGTTGTGATGGAATCAACAGCAATTGTTTGATCAGCGACAGCTATATTATCTGATGTACCAGCAGAAGATAAACGACCATTAGCATACTTGATATATTCTCCATTCGACGTTTCTAAAATTCCAGAGCCCGTTGTAAAATTAGGCACTTCTCTATTTCCTATTGGGATAATATGAGTTTGAAGTATACGTCTCAACACTGTTAAATCTCCACGTATAGGTGCTCTAGGAAAAAATGGATCATAAGAGATGCCCATGGCAATCAGTGTTTCGTCTGAGATGGGAATGATTACATATCTCAAAGATGCCGTTTTAGGAGGAATGGTATAGCCAAGAAAATCCATGGCCTGTTTCATGATCCTATAATTGGGATCTAAATTGATCTTACCATACACCGTTGCAAATGAATTTGAATTTTGTGCAGAACTAATCCCGTATAGTAAACCATTACTTAAAAACTGTCTATCAACCACATTTGCGGTAGTTAGCTTAGTAGGTTCGCCTAAAAAGTTATTCAGAGCAGTAAATTTAGTAGGCCAAACTGCACCTCTATACATGTGCGAATTGATAAAATCTCTGATAATATCTGGTCTAATGGCAGACAATTCATTTAATTGTTCTCTGAAGGTTCCTGGTTTTAAGATATTCTTAGCGTAATATTTTAACAATACTTTCGAATAAGCTTCTACCGCTGCATCTGTTGGAGCGAATAAAGTATACATTCCAATTTGAGCATCGTTTGCATCCTCTTTTAAAAAGTTTTCATTATTGGGCGAAAAACCAAGTGTTGAACTGTAATTTTTAGCATATACATTATCTGCTTTACCAGTTAAAACTTGATAACGACGCGAAATATCTGCATTTATATTATAAGTAACATACTTATCTAATAGCGATTTAAACACACTATATTGAGGTTTCGTATTTACATATTGATCTAAACTTAATGGTGGGGTGATCACTTTATCAGTAATATGAATTACTCCGTTTTCTGCAACAATATCTTGCTCGGTAACTTGAGCACCCGCCACATTTTTACCATTAAAAGTAGCATTAGGATAAAAATAATTGTAATCCAAAGCAGATATACCTGCAGTTCCCATAAATGGTGGTAAAAAATATGGAATATTCTTATTGTTAAAATCTGTGGCCAGATAAGGTATATTGTTCCTGTTCTGCGCTATAACTTTTATTGCTTTTCCATCTGCGTCGACGCCATCATAAACAAAATCATAATATACTGTACGACGTCTAAAACCTATGTTTTTTACAAACCCTCTAGAGGTAAGGTTATCACTTAAACGCTCAATTTTTTCTCCATCATAAGTCATTGCATATCTTACAATTGCAGAGGCCAACTCATCAGATATAGTAGTGATATTATTCTCTGCCATATAGGCTGTAAAAGCGGCATCAGTTGGTGCAAAAACTGTCCAAGAGCCAGCTGCACTTAATGTTTCTTTGTAACCAGATTTATCTACGCAGTTTAAAAACTTGGTAAAGTTTCCTCTTTCTGCAAGTTGTTGATAGATGGGGTCTGCTAGGGTTTCGGGACGATTATAAAATTTATCGAACGCTTCTTTTTTGCAACCACTTAAGAGGAAAACATAGGTTGCAGAGACCAACAGTAATTTGAGTACAAGTCTATTCATAGTTCTTTACAGAATGCAACGGTTAATACCTTGGTAAGACTACATAGATTTTCCAGTCTAGCTGCTTTTTAGTGCCTAAGATTTAAGATAGTAATCTAAATTGTTGGGGTAATAACTTGGTTTAGTTTATATTGGTTAGTGTTTAGTAATTTATTTTAAAGCAATATTTAATTCAAATAAGTGTCAATTCAACAGTTAAAAAATTTTAAAAAATCCAACATATCGCTTATCAAAAAATGAAGGATAAAATATTAAAATGAAATAATTCGCAAGGTTCCAATTAGTGCTTTTGTTTGTATAAACTTAGCTAGGATATAGAATAATTTATTTCATACAGTAAGTTAACTTCTGTTAGCTATTTACATTTGGTTAGTGTATTCTTTTGTCTTTTACTTAATAATCTAAATTTAGAATTTTAGAGCCAAACAGCTGTCCTGTACCATCCTGAATAAGGCTTTAAAATATTAACTAAAGAGAAATATTGTATAATAAATATTTAGTAAATCGATTTAATTATGCAATTAAGGCATATGATAATGAAATATTTTTTTTCAAAATTTATACTTTTTTTTCAAAAAATTAGTTGTAAGCTGTAATTAGCACAGGTCCGACTAAACCTGAGGGCATAACTGCCCATTTTGAAGCATCGAAATCCTTGTAATTAATATCAACAAAGTTGATTTCATGGTAGTTTCTCCACTTTATTTTTTTGATATCCATATCGCGAATACGGTTTGCCATCAGGTTTACTACTTCAATTTTTATCGAGTTATTTCCTGCCTTTAAATACTTTCCTACTTTCGCCTCAAATGGAATACTCCATAAAATCCCAACTTCTTTTCCATTGATGTATACCTTGGCACTTTCATCAACTTGATTAAGTTTTAGCACATATTCTTTTGCATTTTTTACAGGTAAATTAAAAGTAGTAGTGTACATTCCTGTGCCAGAAAAAGCTTGCAACTTAGGATCAGCCAATTCAGTCCATGAAACTAATTTTTCTAATTGCTGATCTGCTGGGATTTCTGGTCCACCTGCTGAAAAGTGCAAGTTCCATAAATTGTTAAACTCAATTTGATTTGTAGGTTTCCCTAAATAAGTCCACAACTGGCTAAATGCAGGTTTGGTTTTGTTTATTTTTAAAATTATACTTTCGCCAGCTTTAAGTTGAAACCTCACTTTAAACTTGCCATTTTCTATTTTTGTATTAGCCAAACCATAATTACCTGTTAATGCATCCATCATTACCACAGTTCCGTTTTCATTAATTGGCAAATAACTATCTATAGCATTAGCAGTATGGTTTACCACATAATAATACTTTCCGCCATCTATTTTTCTACGGATAAATTGCAAACCAGAATCAACTAATTCTTCTCTTTTAATTGATTTATAATGAAGTGCTTTCTGCACATCCTTTGCCAATAGGATTTGTCCTTTCCCTGTCTTAAACTGTTTTACGCCATTAGTTAAAGCGAAAAAGTTCAGTTTTCCCAAAGCGGTTTCTAATTGTAGTTTTCTGATTTCCAAGTCATTTAAACCGGGAACATCTTTAGGTAATTCCTGAAAAATGATAGTTGCTCCAGCATTTGCCATAGCAATAAGCTTATTCAGGGTATTTAAATTGATCATTTCACTTTCCGGTACAATTATCGTTTTGTAGGGGTTGGCATTTGCCGCAGTTTTAACCAAACCATTTACAACTGTAGATTGGTTTATCAAATTATCTGAAGCGAAGTCAAAAGCATAACCTTTTTTTGTTAAATCAATGGCTAATTTATAAAATGGCGTTGGATGCAACCAGTCATCAACATCATGCACTTTTAGTGCCATATCTAAACCTTTTGCTTGGTTCCAAACATCATAAACTGGCCAATAGATTAATAATTCATTATCAGATTTACCAGTTTGTAGTACAGATTGGCAACGAGCAATGTAATTGTTTAATCCATCTATTTGTGGCCACAAACTATTGGTTGGGTTCATTTGCACCGAAGCATAAAACAGCCAACCTGGCCATATTGCATCTGCTGGTGAATTGGTGGTGCCATGATAAAAAATATGGTTAACGCCAGATAGAAACAACTGTTCGGCTTCTGGTTTACATTGGGAGAAAGCAGTTTTAAAGTGTTCTGTTAACCAAGTAAATGTTTCTGAAGAAACCAATTTTTTACCTGTTGTGTTTGCGGCAGATGAGGCAAACTTGCTCATCATCGGGTCTGGATTTACATTACGAACATCTTCTTTGTTGCGTCTTAAACCTGGAATATCAAAAGCACTAGAGCCAAAAGTTTCTGTTTCCGGAATATCAACAGCGCTATATAAATCTAACAAGTTACCTGGCGAACCATGCGATTGATTCTTAGTTAATGATTTATACTGATGTGCCCAAGTGGTCCATGGTTTGGTAAAATTGTCTAATAAAAGTTCATTTAGAGTTTCCCTATAATCTGATTTTACTCGAGCTATTGTTTCTTGATTACCTTGATCATCCACCAAGTCTTTAATATGATCTTTTAAATCGTAACCCCTTCTCTTTTTAAATTCATCAAAAAATGTAGCTGTCCAATTGGCGCCATAAACTTCGTAACTATCATTAAAAAAAGATCTAATGCCTTTCGATTTATTGGCAAAAGCTTTATCAAATCTATCCAAATACACGCCAACTGCATTTTTATCTAAGTGGTCTAAAGTAAACCCTTCGCCACCGGGAGCAGCACGTTTTACCAATTGCCTCGTTTTACCAGCAAACACAGCATAAACATCCCAAATACCTGTAGTTGGCGACCAATTTAAGTTTGCCTTTCCATCTAATTGATTTAGCAAGTTTAACACTTCTCCATTTTTACCATATGCAGTAAGTGCCTGTAATTTTGCAGCATCTTGTTTGGTTTCTTTAACTTTTACAGGCTCAGTTAGTTTATCCCCTGCTTTAATGGTATATTTTTGAGTGATTAGTTTTGTAGCTGCTTGTTCTACTTTAACTTGAGGACCACCAAAAGGCCAACCTGTTCCTGTGTTCAGATCTACTCCTAAACCTAAAGCATTAGATTTTTGAATAGTGAAAGCGAGCATTTCCATCCATTTAGGAGATAAAAAATCGATGTATCTACTTTCGTAACCTACAGCACCATAAATTGGCGTGATCTCTACTCCACCTATTCCAGCTTTTTGATAAGTAGTTAAGTTTTGTGCTAAGTTTTTTTCATCAACTGCACTTCCCATCCACCACCAACGTACCCAAGGTTTCATTTGTTTTTCCATTACCGGCCAAACAGTGTTTTTTGTTTGGGCTGATGCTAACTGGATGAAGAGTAAGAAGAAAATGAGTATAGATAAAAATCTTTTCATGGTGTGTTTATTTTTTTGAAGTAACGAAGACTCTTAGCTGGGTGTAAGTTTGTCATTCTGAACGCAGTGAAGAATCTCTATGCTTCATTTCTTTAAATGAGATTCCTCGTTCCTCGGAATGACAAAATTGTTTGCTAATTTAATCTAAATGAAAAACTTCTGTTAACGGTTTAGTTATTGGCGAATGATCTGGATTGGTTTCCATAATATCTGCCATAAAAGCCCACCATTTCTGAACAATTGCTGTACTGCCCAAATCTTGAGAAGATGATCCATTTTGTTGTTGTACCGCAAATAAAGTATTGGTTTCTTCATCTAAAAAAATGGTATAATCGCTCACTCCATTTTCTTTAAGCAAAGCTGATAATTCTGGCCAAATTTGATCATGGCGCTTTTTATATTCAGCTTTAAAACCTGGCTTAAGTTTCATTTTAAAAGCAATTTTCATATTAGTTTATTTTAAAAGTAATATCAGTTTGATTGTCAGCCTTTGATTTTATCATAAGCACTTTATCCTTCAAATTATATCTTGAACCTATAGATCCAGAATATTGTGTCGGTGCAATGTTTACACCATTTTCTGTAATCAACTTTGGTGGATTTTCACCAGACCAGTGTATCCTTAAATCATACTTATGAACTGTAGTTTTAAATTTACCTATAGGTTTTGCAATTTTAATCGTAAGGCCATCAGCTTTTAATGAAGACGTAATTGTTGTAATTGCAAAATCTCCAGTTTTATAAGCAGAAGTTAAGTTATCATCCTCATAGAAATCATATTTAGAATCACCATATGGAAAAATATCTAAAGTGATTACATCTACAGCTTTTTCACCAGCATAACGCATTTCAGGCTGCATCGGGATAATGCTTCCAGCTCTAACAAAAATTGGTAAAGTATCCAAAGGCGCTACTACATGATGGTTGGTTTTTCCCTCATACTTTTCATTTGTCCAATAGTTAAACCATATCCCTTTCGGCAAATAAACAGATCTGGTAATAGCTCCTTTTGTAGTAACTGGAGCAATCATCAGGTTATCGCCAAACATATATTGATCTGCAATTTCGTATACGTTCTCATCGTCTTGGTGATCTAAAACCAAAGCTCTCATTATAGGTACGCCAGTTTGGTATTGCTGATGCATACTCGTATAAATGTAAGGAAACAAACGATACCTCAATAAATCGTACTTTTTAAAGTTTTTTAAGGCATCATCGCCATATTTCCAAGGTTCTTTGTAACCCGGATGATCCATGCCAAAAACTAAAGCAATTGGGCTGAACATTCCAAATTGTACCCAGCGCATGTATAATTCTGGATCTGCGACATGTTCGAAACCACCCATGCAATGAGCCCAAGTGCCTACACCAGACAAACCAACATTTAAACCACCTTTTATTACTGGCGCAAAATACTGCCATTCGCTAGGCCAATCTCCAGCAAAAATGTAAGGATAACGCTGTATACCAGCATATCCCTCCCTAGTTTGATTTAAACCCCTAAAGCCATTTAACTTTTCGAATTCTTGAAAAGGTGCTTTTGCGTAAGCAATCGGAAATAAATTATGTAATTTCTCAGCTTCTTTACCTGTAGGGCCAACTTTTTCGCTTTCGTTGGCTAAAGCACCAAAAGCACTACCTTCGTCAGTTTTCAAAAATTTCGCCCCTAAATCTGCAATTCTTTTCACACCATTATCCCACCACCATTTTACAGCAGTAGAGTCGAAAAAGTTAACAAACTCTCCTGGTTTTCCATTCTCAGGATAGGTAAAACCTTTCGCTCTAGCTTGGTCTAAAAGGTTTAATTTTTTGGCGTTATCAAACCTTGGTCTAATGTGTAAACCTACCATTTTGTAATTCATGGCGTACAAGCTATCAAACATAGATTTTGGATCTTTAAACGTTTCTCGCCATTCGAAAGAAGTCGCACCTTTACCTCCATTTTCACCAAATAAACGCCAAGTAGAATCTAGCCAAAATAAATCAACCGGAATGCCAAGCTCTCGGTATTTTTTTGCCAACTCTACCACATAGTGATCAGATGTTTGATCTTCATGTCCCCAAGTTCCACCACTGTAGGTGCCCGCATGTAAACCTAAGGCAAATTGAGGTAACATAGGCGATTTGCCTGTTATCGATGTGTAATTATTTAAGATATTAGGAAAATTAGGGCCATAAATAAAATAGTAATCCAATTCTCCATCAACCGCTTTAAAACTATATCTATCAATCTCTGCTGCACCCATATCCCACTCTGTGGCAAAAGAATTATGCATAAAAATACCATAACCTTTGGTGCTCATAAAAAAGGGAACTGGGCAGTAATTGGCTTCTAAGATATTGTAAGCACCAATGGCATGTGGTAAACCTTTCCCCCTACCTACATTTAGGGTTACTTTTTTACTTCTACGATCCATGAAATCCATGCGTTCGCCAAAGCCAAAAAAGTGTTCATCAGCTGCCATTTTTTTCGAAACTGCAACGGCATTTCCTTGTTTTGAAATTCCTTCTAAATCTGAACTTAACAGTTTACCATTAGCATCATAAACTACAACTTTGAAGGGTTTTTTATATAATCTCACATTCAATTTGGCAGTAGTTACTAAGAAATGATCATTCTTATCGATTACTTTAGCATTTACCAATGGCCAATTATAATTGATGACCATTAAATTTTCTTGCGCTTCAAATTTACCATTCCAACTTGCACGTACCCTTAAAACTTCTGGCGTACAAAACTCGATTTTAACTTCGCCATTGGTAGTTAAAAATGAAAGTACATTCCCTTGCTTTTTATAACCAGATTTATAACTCCCAATAGTTTGGGCATTCACAGTTATCACACTAAAAACGAATAGAAATGCTATCGAAAGAGATTTAATCATCATAAATTTGATTAGTTGGTAGGCCAAAATTTACTTTTTCAATTTATATACTTCGGTTCCAGCCAATAAGTAACAGCCTAAACCATAATCTTCAAAATCTGGCATACTGGTATAGGTTACCGGTTGACCATCTTTAGGTTCTTTACCTGTACCCTGCATGTAACCGATAAAACCAGATTTTTGTACTGCATCTTTGCTTATCGCATTCCAAGCCTTAGTAATAATTGGCAAGTACACTTTTTTATCCAAAATCCCTTTATTTACTCCCCAAGCCATTCCGTAGGCAAATAATGCAGTTCCTGATGTTTCTTTTCCGCCATAATTGGTAGGATCTTCCAAACTCACATTCCAGAAACCATCTGTACGTTGTAATGGCACAAGTGCTTTAATCATTTCGTGATAAGTTTTTAAATATTCGTCTCTATGAGGTGCATTTTCTGGCATAATTTCTAATACCCTTACTAAAGCTGCAACTACCCAACCATTACCTCTAGACCAATAACAATCTTGTCCATTTGGTTCTTTATAAGGTGGCACAAAATCTTTATCTCTCCACCACAAACCATCTTTTGCATTATATAAACCGCCGCCTTCTACATTTTTGGTATGCATATACATTTTGTACATGTACTCGTAGTAGGTATCATCTTTTGTTAACACACCCAATTTAGCAAATACTGGCATACCCATTTGCAAGGCATCAATCCAAGTCCAATCGTTAACTTTTCCAGATTTGATCATTACATCGATAGCTGTTTTGATATCTTTAATACGTTCTGGTTTCGGATCAATTTTATATAAATCGATATAGGTTTGTCCGGCGGCCTGATCGTCTGCATCACGTGTTTTTACGCCATTTCTTAATCCCCATTTATGTTTTTCTCCCCATTGCACTGCATAGTCATAATATTCCTTATCGGGATTTATTTGATACAAAGCCATTAATCCTTCGTAATAAACGGCCCTAGTCCAAAGGTTGCTTGGCCGTACTTTATTGGTAGTGATAGATTTACCCGCATCTGGCCATTTGTTCATAAAATAGGCGTTGGTTAATTTCATTGCGTTCATTACCTCTTTTTTAGCAGGTAATTTTTGGGCAACGCAAGCGCTGGTTAAAGTAGAAAATATGATGGCGCTAAGAATTAATTTTTTCATTGGGTTGTATGTTTTGTTATCGTTTTAAGATCACCTGACTGTGATAAGCAGGCTTTATAACCATTAAATAATGAGCGTTTTAATTTGTTTTTTGTTTGGTTTTCAATTCATCTGGCGCATCTTTAGTAAATGTTTCAAATTGTTGCTTAGATGGCGTTTTGAAAATATCTTCAATAGTTACAAAATCAACTTCATTTTTAGGATTAAACTGCGCTGAGTTCATGTATTTCTGCAAGCTGTAATACAATTGGTTTGCGCTTGGCATGTCTTTTAAATCTGCCGATAAATTTGCACTAGAAACCATTAATTTTCCATTACCAACTTTGGCTTCAAAAACCAATCCTAATCGGCGATTTAAAAACCAAGTATCTATTGGTTGAATAATAGGTTTAAACCCTTTCGGAAAATCTTCTAAATTCATTACTTGAGATTTATTTACAATTTCCCACCATTGCATATCACTATGATACGATGTTGGAAACTCTGCTAATGCTGGATTTTTTGGATCGACTAAAATCCCTAAAGTATGTGGTGGGCGCATTTTAAACCAAGAGGTATTCCAAAAAACTGGTAAAAATGTTTGTACCACTTCTTTTCCTTTTACTACTTTACCTGCTGCATTTAAAAATACTTTGCCACCATTATTTAAAACGGCTCTAGCTTTTTCATCAAGATCTGTGGTGTAATAAACGTCTGTTTTTACCTCAGGAAGTTGGGTTGGAAAAAACCAGAAATCCCAGTCATTTGCAAATTCTGTTCCGTCGATTGATACCTCTAATTTCAATTTTTGAGCTTTTGAATTAGGTTCTAAAGCATATTTTATGGTTCCTATTGTTGCATTACTACCAACTGCCAAAGTTTTTGAATCGAATTTATGAGTAAAAACAACTTTGCCATCTTCATCAATCAACTTACAAGTAATAGTTGCTTGTAAAGCGTTTTTACCCCAATGTGAAACAGTAATTTTTGGCTCGAATTTTTCATCGTTCGTATATACAAACTTAGGTACTTCTACTAATGGAACCGTGCTATTAGAAAAGCGTTTAAATTCTTTAGCGGTGATATAGCCTTTTTCATCCCAAAACGCATCTAATACACCAACCAATGCTGTTCCCTGACCAGGATAATCATTTAACGACAGTAATTGAAAACCACTGTAATTGGGGGTTCTTAATGTTTTTTCTATTTCATTTTTATAACACAATGCCTGTAACTTTCCAGATGCCATTAGAAAAGCTTCTGCTTGATCGCCCATATCATGATCCTTTAAATCTTCTTCAAAAAGTTCGAAGTTTTTAGCACGATAAGCCCCTGTATATTTTTTAATTTCTTTAAAGTTTGGAAAAGCAACATATTGTCCCAATTCATGCGCAACAAATGGCACGCTAAATTGTTCAATTTGCTTAGCATAGGTAGCAATACTTTCGGGCTTTTTGCCCCAATCTAAGCCTCTCGCTCCCGCTCTTACCATGAATTCATTATTTTGTATAACTGGCCAACTACCGCCAACAGAGGCACCGGTGTAGATTTTTCTGCTGTCCTTTGCTTTCCAGTAATCATTAAATTTGGTAAGGTATTCTACTTGCTTGCCGCTAGGTTCGTTGCCATAAGCCATCATACAGAAGGAAGCATAGTTGCCATAACTTTTATCCATTCTGTCTGTTTCATCATAGATAAATTGGTCAATGGGCCTGCCATTGCCAATGGAAGTGCCATGATTGGCCCAACTTGGTCCTTCTGGTTGTAAGTAAAAGCCAATTTGGTCTGCAGCTATAAAAGCAGCTTCTGGTGGACAAAACGAATGGAAACGCATGTGATTTAAACCATGTGCTTTTGATATTTTAAAAATCCTAACCCATGCTGCCACATCCATTGCCGGATATCCTGTTAATGGAAACTCGCAGTTATTCACCGTTCCTCTTAAAAATACTGGTCTGCCATTTATTTCAAAACCTCTTCCAACAGCCTTAAATTCACGCATTCCAAATTGAACTAGCTTTTCATCCCTTTTGCCATCCTTACTTAATAAAGATGCTTTTAAGCGATATAATGCAGGATCAAATTCATCCCATGTTACAATTTTATCGCCCATTGGCAACTCTACTTCGAGCGTTCCCGTACCTTTATTGATGGTGTAATTTTTTGAAATGGGTTTTACATTTAAAAGTGCTTTAGTATTAAAGCTAGTTGCGCTTAAGGTAATTTTCCCAGTAGACGAGGTATTTGCAGGAGTTTTTAATTGGATTTTTACCTTTGCGATTTTACGTTTCAAATCGGGATAAACCTGTATATCTTCAAAATAGATTGGTGAACCTGCTTTTAACAACATTTCTCCAACTACGCCATTCCAATTTCCTTGCGTATGATCAGTTAAGCTATGCGAATCCTTACCAACATTGATAGCTTTGATCCTATTGTCTATTTGTAAAGTGATGGTATGTTTACCCGGCTTAATGTGAGCAGGCAGTTCAAAATTTTGTGCTACAACAAAGGTAAATTGAGTGCCAATTTCAATATCATCTACCCAAACTCTGGTTTCTGAATGTGGATATTCTAGAGATAAAACCAATCTTTTACCCTCATAATTGGCTGGAATTTGAATATCTTTTTGATACCAAGCAACACCTACGTAGTGCTTATTTGGCGTTAACCAAAAAGGAATTTTAATATTATTATCCTGACGGTATTTTGCTAATCCAGGATTGTAGAAATAAGAACTATCGTAAATACTTCCGGTCCATTGTGTTTTTAAGGTAATGTCATCTCCCTTAAAATTCTCATTCATAGAACCTGGGAGATTAATAGTTTCAGGTAAAACCGTTGTAAACCATTTCTCTTTTAAGCCTTGGTCTTTGGCATCGATTTTAAATCGCCATTTACCTTTTAATGATAGGTTTTGAGCTTTGGCTATACTAGCAAAAAGAAGTAGAAAAAGTAGGCTAAAAAGAAGCCCCTTTTTTAAAGTAAATACATTTATCAGCATATCTATTTTGAGCGAATGTTGTTAGCACATCCCCTACATTTGGTTAGCGCTACTATATTAAGCTTTAATATAATTATGGGCAACCTGTAGTGTCCTGCAATAAATGCAAAAAACATATTTTAACCTACATTTCGGCTTTAAATTCTCTATTAAAGCGTAACATATTTGTGAAATTTATGAATACATTTTTTTTGAAGCGAAAAACCTGTAGTCCTTCGTAATGGATGGTCCCGCTAATGCTATGAAAAACAGAACGCTCATTTTCAAACTATTTTTAAATCCCAACTATTTCAAATATTTATTTAATGCTGATTTTTTTAAAGTTTTCAACCCTTTCACCACCAAAGAAGCATTTAATTTTGCACCAGCTTCGTTGGTATGTGTATGATCTTTTTCGGTAAAATAAGTTTTTACTACTTCGGCGTTTGATGCACTGTAATTATCTTTTATTAGCTGATTTAAAGGTATAAAAGTTACCTTTTCTGCTGTAGCTACCTCTTCTGCCCATTTTGCATAACTATCATTAGCCAAAACAACTTTACCATCTTTTACAGGGTTGCGTGGAATTGATGAGCAAACAATTGGCGTGGCACCCTTAGCTTTTATATCGTTAATGAATTTTTTCAAATACCATCCGTAGGTATAAACCACTTCTTGTTTTTTCTTTATTGGATTATAAATTTCTTTACTTTCTAGGCCAATTCCTTTAATGGTTCCACGAGCTCGTGCGGTATCATCCAACGGACTGCTGTCGTTATGGCCAAATTGCATCATTACAAAATCTCCTTTTTTAACCTTTGCCAAAACAGGTTCCCATAAACCATTCGTTTGAAAAGTACGACTACTAGTGCCTCCTAGTGCATTGTTTTCTATATTAATTTTATCAGCATCAAAAAACTGATCAATAAAACTTCCCCAACCCCATAAAGAGCCATCTCCTCTTCCTTTGCCATTTTTAACAGTAGAATCTCCAATTAAAAACAAGGTTGGTTTTGCAGTTTGTTTTAAAACAATGCATGAAGATAAAATTACGAACGCAAGGATTAATGAGCTATTAAGGTAGTTGGTTTTCATTTTATGTATTATGTTTTTTTTGTTGTTCTTTCTTTTCTTTGTCATCCTGAGCGCTTGCCAGCCGTGGCTGGTGTCGAAGGATTTGCGAGTATTCTTCGACAAGCTCAGACTTACATTAATTTTTTCTATTTCTTGATATAATCTTTTAGTTTACAATCTTTTAAGGCAATAACGCCTTCAATAACAGATTGTGCATTTAGCTTTGCACCCTCAAGGTTAGTGTGGGTATGATCGCCAGGAAAAAATGCTTTTACTTTTTCTGGGCCCATTGCATCGTATTTATCTCCAGAAATTTTATTCAAATCTATAAAAAAAGCATTTTCTTCTTTAGCCACTTCTGCAGCCCATTTACCAAAGCTCAAATCTGCACGTAATACTTTACCATCTTTAAATTGGTTTCTTGGAATCATGGATACGACAATTGGCGTTGCTCCTTTTGCTTTAGTTTCTTTAACAAACTTACGAATATACCAACCATACGTATGCACAGTTTCTATTTTGCCATCTGGCCATGTCAACACTTTTGTCTCTTCACCAATACCTTTTAAAACACCTCTATAACCAGCTTTAGTAGTGTCTGGCACACTTCCATCGTTATGCCCGAATTGCATGGTTACAAAATCTCCTGGCTTTAAGCTTGCTAAAACTTTGTCCCATCTTCCTTCAGATAAAAATGTTCTCGTACTTCTACCGGCCATGGCATTGTTTTCTACGTTAATTCTGGTAGTATCAAATAAGGCAGCGACAGGTGTTCCCCAACCCCAATATTCCTTATTAGAATTACGAACTGTTGAATCGCCTATGGTATGCAATGTTGGTTTTTGCTGCGCTATAAATGCTAGCGAGATAAACACAGTCAACATTGCTATAAAAACATGACTATATTTTTTCATTAAATGAATATTTGATGGTTTAGGATTTAATAATTTCTTCATGATTATTTTTTAGGTTCAACTAAAACAATATTGGGTTTGGGAGCTTTTTTCATTCCATTACCGAAATAAAAACCAGTATGTGGTGGCTGATTGTAACCTACATTTTGCCAAGCAATACTTAAACGGTACTGCGGATCGTGCATTAAGGTATACATTCTATGCTCAGTTGGAATAGTTGTAGTATAAACTCTTAAACTTTTGTTATCATAAGACCGGAAGATAACTTCCTCACGCCAATCGCCAAAAAGATCTGCACTCAATGCTGGAGTAGATTTTGTTCCGTTATTAGATACGTAGCCGTTTGCCGTAAACAATCGGCCACCATTGTATTTATCGATGTGGTTTCCATCCAACAGCTCTCTAGATAAATCACCGTCCCAATAGATTAAAAAGTTAGTAGAACGAGGTTGCTCGCCGATACGTTTACCTTTAATATCGTAAAGTCCATTCGATCCTGCCCACCACATTTGTGCACCAATACGCGTATTGTCTATATTATCGGCTACGCCTCTACCAACATCTTCATCTTCTGAACCCGACCATAAAACTTCTCCTGTTTTTGCATCATATAATGCTGCACCAGGTCCTTTAGTACCTTCCTCAATTTCGTGTACTCCAAATACTTCTAAGCCCGGGCGATCTGGATCTAAGTCTGATACGTGTAAAGCATCACCATGACGTAAACCTGTAGTGTACATCCCTTTTCCATCGTCATCCACTACCATAGCTCCAAAAATGATTTCATCTTTTCCATCGCCATCTACGTCTGCTACACTTAATCCGTGATTACCCATACCAGAATAAGGATTTCTACCATCATTAGTATCAAATACCCAGCGTGAGGTCAGTTTTCCGTTTCTCCAATCCCAAGCTGCCAGAACTGTTCTTCCATAATAACCCCTTCCCATTACCACACTAGGATGAATACCATCTAGATAAGCGATACAAGCTGTAAATCGATCTACCCGATTACCGATTGAATCATTTTTACCATTACCACCTCTGCCACCCCATGCGCTTACATTTCCTCTTTCAGGAATATAATCTACAGTTGCTAAAGCTTCGCCCGTTTTACCACTAAAAATGGTAAACAACTCTGGTCCATTTAAAATCCGTCCATTTTTATCTACCCAATTTTTTGTCGAATCACCAATTACTTTACCAAGTCCATCTACCGTTCCATCTGCTGTTTTACAAGCAAACTCTGCAATGCCATCTCCATCTAAATCGTACACCATAAATTGCGTATAATGCGCCCCTTCGCGAATGTTTTTACCTAAATTAATCTGCCATAAAAAAGTACCATCCATTTTATAAGCTTGGAATATGGGCGGATCGGTAACACCATTAGAAGAATTGTCTCTACCTCTACCTGTTTGGTGCAAAATCAAATCATATTCACCATCACCATCTAAATCTCCAACAGACATATCGTTTGGTGTATAACCTGCAATGGTTTTCAGTGGGATTTCTAAATACTGTTTCGAGATTACATTAACTGGAACTACAAATGCTTTGCTGGCTGTTTGCTCTAAGCCATTCAGAACAGCTTTAACGAAATAACTATTTTCAATGCTAAAATCTACTTTAGTATCAATATAATTTGTACGCTGCGTAATTGGTTGTACATTCAATTTAACTGCAGCTTTAGTTCCTGTTTTTCGGTACAAATTAAAAGCAATATCATCAGGCTCTGTACCTAAGAGTCGCCAACCCACATATACAGAGTCTACACCCTGTCTCATGGCAATCATTCCCCTATCCAACTTCTCCATCTGGCGCTGGGCAAGCAGAACTGGGCTGTAAATTAATAAAACGATAAATGTTAGTGCGCTAATTACCTGATGTATCTTCAATATCTTATCAATTGTATGCTCAGCAAAATTTTTAATTAAAAAAGTTAAAATCATTGAACTTTATAGCTAGTTTTTGTTGCAACTGCAGTACCATTATCTGTTATACCACCTGCTTTAATTATCATTTCACCTTTATTATCACCGTTATAAAAGGATACACTCAATGCCCCATTATCACTAGTTTTTAATAATGGGGCCCAAAAAATGGTAGTTCTTAAATCTTGTTTAGTAGAAGAAGTACTTGCATAATTTGGCGCATAAAAAGCTCTAGCAGTATAATAACCATTTAAATTAAGATTCAATAGGTGAAGATTTGGTCCTTGTAATGCACTATCCTTTAAATCTAGACTGATTACATATACATGATTTGTACCCGTACCAGTATTTCCCATTAGGTGTTTAACGGTAATTTTATTAATCTGATCCATAGTTAAACTATAATAATCTAACCTATCTTGTATATCCTCTCTATTATTGATCATAATCCTTGGTCTTACTTTTTTTCCGTCGGCTAAAAATGCAATCCCTTCATCAGTATTTGTATCCAAGCTATCAGTTTCCTCAATTCCATCCGCAGATTGGGCCCCGTCAACTTTTGTTAATAGAAAATGTTCTAAGCCTTTAAAATCGTAATCTGCAGCAGTTATATTAAATACTTGATCAGGATAGCCAAAACTTGTTAAAGTCTGATTAAACAATTGCACTTGAAGATTCTTCTGATTCAGCACTGTAACTTCATCTAACATAATGGTTTCTCCAATTTTATTGGTAACATTATACGCCCTTCTTTTGGCAAGTTCATCATTCACTGAACCGAAAATAGTAGATGGAATGGTTTTTCGAAGGCTAATGGGCAATGTTACAAATGAGGAATCTATTTGTAGCCATCCTCCACTTTTACCTTTCCCGTCTTGAGAAGAAATTTTAATAGCTTGATTGTCGTACCATTTTAAACCATCCAAAAAATAGCGTCCAGCCGCATCTGTTTTAGTGGTAAACAGCTTATTACCAGTAAAGTTAGATCCGAATACCGTAATATTCATATCTGGCAAAGGTTTGTTTTTTAATTTCTCCCTTACTACACCTTTTATAGTTATTCCAGGCTCAGGCAAATGGCTCACACTAAGTGTTGTATCGCTAAGTCTACGCCACAAGTATTCTCGCCAACCCTGAGTTAGCAATAACAAATCCAATTGTTTAAACCTAGCTGTATTTTTAACATCAAAATATTGGTCAGCATCTTTTATTTCGCCTTTTACTTCTGATTGTAGCATTAAATAGCTTACAATATTGTTTGCATCGGTAGGAATTAATCCATCTACAACAGCTAAAGAAAGAGCTGTTTTTACAGGTTGCCCAAGAAAGTTATTTGCTTTGATATTTAAAGTTACCTTCTCTCTCGGGCCATAAGAGGCTTTATCTGCAGCAATTGTAAAATTAATAGGATTAGCCGATTGGATGTAAACAAGCCTTTCGCAATTTGGCCTACCTAAATGATCTAGTACTGTTAAAACCGCCACACCAGTTGGGAAATTTTTAGTAGGAATATTAATCGATACCGAAGTTTTAGATAAGTTGAGTGAACCACTGTAAATCACATCTCCAGCATGTTTAATTACAACAGAAATTGGTTTCCCTTTTAGCTCATTAAACAATACCTCATTTGCACTTATAGTTGTTTTAATACTTGCAGAGTCTATCTTAACATGTAAAGAAAATCCTTTTTTAAGCACCGTTGGCAAAGCTGTTGTAAACTTTTCGTTATTGTAATTTCCTGCAACTTTATATTGTTCATTAACCGCTGGTGTAAAGGCAAAACTTCCCATTCCCACCTCAGTGCTTTGAAATGTAGTTATCGTATCTCCTTTTGAAGAAATAATGCTGCCATTTGTTTTTAAGCCATTTCCTAATTCGTCTGTTGATTTAAATGCAACAATAGTAGGCAATCCTTCTACTAAAGCACCTCCTTCTGGAAAAAATGCGATTGTTTTTTTTGCAACTATACTTGGTTTTTCTGTGGCACTGACTGTTGCATTATTGATGTATATCTTCTTTTGAAAAACAAAATCATCATTAAAGTTCCTCATCCAGTTGGTATAAGCCCTAATAGTATACCAACCTGCTTTAATGGTATCTTTCAGTTTAAAATCTCCATTACCCAATCCTTGCTCAACATGAATGAGTTTACGATCAATTATCTCAGATTTTGGATTGATCAATTCTACATATAAATTATTACTGGTGCTTGTTAAACTAGCACTTTTACCATTTACCAAATATGCAGCAAACCAAATATCCTCCCCACTGTTGTAGTAAGTTCTATCTAGTTGCAGATAAGTTTTCTCAAAAAATAGCTTAAATGTTTTCGGATCTTGATTTACAACTGGCTTCTTCTGGGCTAAAACCTGAAAAGAAACTAAACAAAAAGTAAAAAAGGTAATGGCTTTGAATATTTTCATTTGAGCATAATTTATTTTGCGACGGTTAATTCGTAAACAACTCCCGCTTTAGTAACTAAACTTGTTTGATAAGTGGTACCCAAACTATTTTCTTCTCTTTTTGAAACGGCATTTTGCCCAACTATTTGGACAGGTATATTAGTCATAAGGTTTAGTGATCCTCCATTTTTTGCTATAATTTTAGCTTTAATCAATTTTCCATTTTCCCATACCATATCAAATACAAAACCACCTCGTGCAACCAATCCTTTAACAGATCCATTTCCCCAAGCCTTTGGTAGTGATGGCAATAATTGAATTTTAGCTAGATGGCTCTGTATTAACATTTCTGCAATGCCAGCAGTGGCTCCAAAATTTCCATCTATTTGAAACGGTGGATGTGTATCAAACAAATTGTTTAACGTTGAATTTTTTAAGAGTTCTTGATACATTTTATAAGCATGATCTCCATCTAACATCCTTGCCCAGAAATTAATTTTCCATGCCTTACTCCATCCCGTTCCTTCATCGCCTCGTGTAATTAAGGTTTGTTTAGCTGCATTTGAATATACAGTATCAATTAGTGGAGAAATTTCTCTTCCAGGATGTAAACCAAATAAATGAGAAATGTGCCTGTGTTTTGGATCTTCGTCTTCAAAATCGCCATACCACTCTTGCAAATTGCCCTTTTTACCAATTTTTAATGGGTGAAGTTTAGCATATTTTTCTTTTAGCAAGGCTGAGAATGATGCATCTACACCTAAAATAGTTGAGGCTTCCATTACATTTTTAAACAAATCTCTAATGATAGACATGTCCATTGTAGAAGCAATAGTTACTACCTCTTTATTGCCATTGGGCAAAACATAGCTATTTTCTGGAGATGTTGATGGTGCAGTTACCAAATAACCATCTTTTTCTACTAACCAGTCTAAACAAAATTCTACTGCTCCTTTCATTAGCGGATAAGCAGTTTCCCTTAAAAATTTTTGATCTCCTGTAAATAAATAATGTTCGTACAAATGTTGTGATAACCAAGGGCTACCTAAAGACCAGTTTGCCCATTTCGGGTCTCCAGTACCTTCACCAACTGGATTAGTATGTGCCCAAATATCCGAATTATGATGCGCTACCCAACCATTTGCTTTGTAATAGTTTTTGGCAGTAATTTTACCATTAACAGCCATATTTTTTATCTGAGTAATCAACGGTTCTGTAAGTTCTGATAAATTACAAACCTCTGCAGGCCAATAATTCATTTGCAGATTAATATTTGTAGTAAAGTTACTTCGCCATGATGGCCTAATAGAAGCGTTCCAAATGCCTTGTAAATTGGCAGCAATACCGCCAGCACGAGAACAGGAAATTAGTAAGTATCGCCCAAAATCAAAATAAAGTTGTTCTAATCCAAAATCGATTTCACCAGCTTTATAGTTTGCTAACCTTTCATTCGTAGGCACATTAGCCAATGCATCTCCAACATTATTGATATTAAGTTTTACACGATTAAAAAAGCTTTGGTAATCTGTAATATGTCTATTTTTTAAAGAGGTATAAGATTTTGCAGCAGCTAATTTTAAAAAATTAAGGGCTTTAGCTTGCTCATCCTTTCCATTTATATCTGGATACTGATTATAACCATTATAGCTAGTAGCGCCAGAAATTAAGACGATGATCTCTGAAGCTCCTATAACATTTAACAAACTATCAGTACTCAATTTACCATCGGTTTTAATTACCTTGAGCCTAGTTTGGTAACGCATACCGTTATGATGTAAACTATCCACATAAACCATTGGCCTCTCGTTCCTGCGTTCATCCGAATAAATCCTGGCCTTGCCACGCAATACCAACTCATTATTTCCATTGGCACTGGTAGTCGATTTTAGCTCTGTATTTAGACCAAAGCTTATACTTATGGCATTTGGCTTATTTGAAGTTAAACGCATTACCATCACTTGATCTGGTGCCGAAGAAAAGTATTCTCTTGTATATTCTGTTCCGTTAACCGTAAATTTAGTAGTGGCAATGGCATCTGCAATATTTAAAGTTCTGGTATAATTGCTTTGAATACCATTTAATTGCTGCTTCAAAACTACATTTGCAAGCGGTTGATACATATTTGTATTCGGCCCCTGCATTTTCTTCATTAGTTTTACTGCTGCGCCATTTTCACCCTCAAAAAGAAGTTTTCTTACCTGTGGAAGATATTGTGATGCAGTTGGATTTGGATCGGGATCAACAGGGCCTCCTGTCCATAAAGTTTCTTCATTAAGCTGAATAAGTTCATTAGCTGTTCTTCCAAATATCATTGCCCCCAAACGACCATTTCCGATTGGTAATGCTTCATCCCAATTTTTAGCAGGTTTATTGTACCATAAAGTTTGCGAAATAGCTGTGTTAGTAGATGGGTTTATACTTTTTTGAGCAGAAGTTGATGAGCTCAAACAAATTAGTATTATACCTATGCCTATGTTACGGAAATTCATATCTATATATTTGGTTAGCACATTATGCTTAAAGAATAAGTATTAAATGACTGTTGCCAATTTAAACAGTTTAAAGCTGATTTGCATCCTGTGCTATCCTGTATAATTACAATTTTATTTGGATTAAAATTATTGTCTTTATATCTCTATTTTGATGGATTTATTGGTATAAAATCCTATTTTTAGGGCTCAATGCCAGCTGGATAATTTATGAGAAAAATACTTTTGCTTAGCCTATTTTTACTATCTACCATTACCGAACTTAATGCCCAAAGAAAGCAAGCCTACCTGTTTGCCTATTTTAAAAATAATGGTGAAGATGGGCTACATTTAGCTTATAGCAATGATGCCTACAATTGGACCGCATTAAAAAACGATCAATCATTTTTAAAACCTAATGTTAGTAAAGATAAGTTAATGAGAGATCCTTGTATTATTAAAGGAGCAGATGGATTATTCCATATGGTGTGGACAGTAAGTTGGAAAGATAAAGGAATTGGTTATGCCAGTTCTAAAGATTTAATTAACTGGAGTGAGCAAAAATTTATCCCCGTGATGAGCAAAGAAAATGGAGCTAGAAATACTTGGGCACCAGAAATTACTTACGATAAAAAAACTAAAACTTATATGATTTATTGGGCAACAACCATTATCGATAGGTTTACAGAAACTGCTTCGAAAGCAGATGATGGCTATAACCACAGAATTTATTATGTTACCACCAAAGATTTTAAAACATTCTCTGATACTAAACTTTTATATGACCCTGGGTTTAACGTTATAGATGCAAGTATAGTAAAAGATAAAAACAGATTTATCATGTTTTTAAAAGACGAAACTAGAGATCCTGACCAGAAAAATCTTAAAGTAGCTTTTAGCGATCATTTAATTGGACCCTATACTAAAGCAAGCGAGAAATTTACTGGAAATTATTGGGCGGAAGGACCAACGGCAGTGAAGGTGAAAGATGAGTGGTTGGTTTATTTTGACAAATACAGAGCACACAAATATGGTGCGGTGAAATCATCAGATTTAGTAAATTGGAAAGATGTATCTGATCAAATCTCCTTACCAAAAGGTATCAGGCACGGTACCATTCTAACTATCAAAAAAAGAGCGCTTAAAAATTTACTTTTAGTGAAGTAAAAAAATAGCTAGCTCAATCTTAATCTGCTAAATGCTGTTCAAAGTCGGCTATTCTTTCGCAACCTAATTGATCCATCACTTGTTTCAATTGAGTTTTCAAAATTGCCATCGTATGATCGCCACCTTGGTTACCTAAAGCACCAACGCCATACATAAAGGTTCTGCCTAAAAAGGCAAATTCCGCTCCTGCTGCTAAACATCTCGCAATATCAGCTCCAGATCTAATTCCACTATCCATCATCACTTTGATCTGCGATTTGTACTGCGCAGCTAACTTAACCAAAGGTTCAATTGATGATTGACCAGCATCGAGCTGCCTGCCTCCGTGATTGGAAACAATAACACCATCTAAGCCTAACCTAATAGCAGTTTCCGTATCTTCTGCAGTAGCTACTCCTTTCAATACCAAATGGCCTTTCCATTGTTCTCTAATAGATGCAATGCGATCTTCATTTAACCTGCCCGAAAAAGTGCGGTTCATGTAAAGCCCAAGCTGTTTCATATTCAAACCTTTCGGCATGTACGGTTTCATGGTTTCGAAACTAGGTGTACCATGAAATAAGGTTTTTATTGCCCATTCTGGTTTACCCATAATTTGTAAAATGTTTCGCAAAGACATTTTTGGTGGCATTGCCAAGCCATTTCGAATATCTCTTGGCCTAAAGCCAAAGCTTGGTACATCGCACAAAATAACCAATACCTTACAACCTGCCACTTCTGCCCTTTTAATTACATCTCTTTTAATTTCTTCTTCGGCCGGATGATACAATTGGTACCAGGCCCTGCCTTCGGTAATCTCCATAATTCGTTCGATAGAAGAGGTACTTACCGTACTCAAAACAAAAGGAATATTATGTTTAAATGCTGCCTTCGCTAATATTTCTGGCGAGTTGGGCCAAATTAATCCCTGTAAACCTACTGGAGCCACACCAAAAGGTGCATCATAAGTTTCACCAAAAAGTTCAGTCTCTAACGAAGAACCATTAAAGTTTTTCAAATATTTGGGCAACAATTCAATTTTACGAAGTTCTGCAGTATTGTTAAAAAGGTTTACATCTTCATTACAACCACCATCAAGATACTCAAAAGCGAACTTTGGCATTTGGCGCATTGCTTTTTTTCGAAGATCATCAATGCCTGGGTAATTGGTATTATAGGGCCAGCTCATTCTTATTTTTATTTAGTGCTTGGTTTAAAGGAAGAGAAATATTTAAGTTGAATCATATCGCTTGGTATAGCTTCGCTGTTCCATGATTGATGGATTGCTAAAGCTGTCCCAATTGCAGTTGCCTGCGAAACAGAAGATGCATAAACTTCTATATTAGGTAAGGCCATGGCTAATAAGTGCATGTAAATATCGTTACGGCCAAAACCACCGTCAACAAAAACACGTTTAACATCTGCATTTAAGATCAGTTTTAGCGAAAATACCTGCTGCTTTACTAAATCAAAAATTAATTGATGGTAAGCTTCTTCCGCAGTGCGAAATAAAGCAAGTGAACGCTCTCCAAAAGCTGATGAAGCAGTAAACTGCTCCTGCGGATCAGAATTTTCAGGAACCTTCGTCATTAGATTTAAAAATAGACTAGGGTTAAATTTAAGGTGTTTAAATAGATAAGCTGCCCTATCGTAATGTGCAGAAATTCGTTTAACCTGTTCTTCATGTTCGTAACCTGCAAAAACCCTCGATGCTTTTACCGGTTTGCCCTGATAGTGCATGTAACACAAACAATCTTGTTTAAGTTCTAATGCTGTTAGCACCTCTTGGTTAAACGGATTTAAGCTGATACACCAAGTACCTGTTGAAAGTAGAATAAAGGGTGCCTGGAAATTTGCCAAATACGGAACAAGTGCGGCAGAACTATCATGCAATCCAACACCTACATTTACTTTTTGTCCTTCTAACTCCGCTTCAATAGCTTCATCTCCAGCTTTTAGTGTTCCAAATTTCTTTTCTAGATCTTCGTTAGTTACCCAATGGTGATAAGTATTTTCGCCAAAGTTCCATAAATGGGTATGGCAACCAATACTGGTGATATCTGTAAAGGCTTTACCAGTAACTAGGTAACTCAAATACTGCGGAAGGTGCAAAGCCCATTTTACCTTATCAAAAAGCGCTGGTCTTTCTTTCTTCAATCTATATAACTGTAATCCAGAATTTAAACTTCCCAAAATTGGGGAAGCAGTTTCTTGGGCAATTTTTTCTTCACCCCCGTAGCTTTTGTAAAATTCTTCTTTTAGATGCTGAGGATATTCCTTCAAATAATTGTAAAGTGGTGTTAACGGGGTTCCATTTTCATCTAAATAAACAAAACTTGCTCCATAAGAAGAAAAGTTAATGGCTTTTACCTCATATTCTCCCATTTGTAATACTTGATGTAATGAATCATATACAGAAGAGCGCAAACTTTCTAAATTTTCACAAACTTCTCCATCCTCATCAATAGTTTCTACAAAACGTGCAGAACGTTCATAAACGATATCGTAATTTTCATCAATAAGGAATAACTTTTTATTGGTTTTACCTACATCAAATATGGCAATAACAGCTTTTGGCATCATGTATTTATTTATAATCCAGTAGCAATACCACCTGTTCCTCTTTCTTTAACTAATTGTTTTCTTACCTCAAGTTGGCGATAAAGTTCTACTGGAGCTAATGCAGCACCTACTCTTAACCTTGCTTCGGCCACTAATGGTCGAAGATCGCTACGGAAAGTATGTTGTAATATTTCTTGGCATTTGGCCACATCATTATTGTCTTGTGCGGCAGCTAATGCTTTTCTATCTACCAATAAAGCTTGTGCATAAGCAATCATAATGGCCTCAACAGATTGTAATAAATCTTCTAATGGGTCTTTTACGTTATGGGAAGCATCAATCATCCAACCTAGATCTTTGGCATGATCCATTCCTTTTGCATCCATGCCTTCTACAAGTTCATTAAAGATTAAGAAAAGTTGATAAGGTTTGATACTTCCAGCAGTAAGATCGTCATCTCCATATTTAGAATCATTGAAGTGGAAACCGCCCAATTTACCTTCCATCAGCAATAAGGCAACAATTTGCTCGATGTTAGCATTCGGTAAATGATGCCCAAGGTCTACCAAAGTATAGGCTTGTTTACCTAATTTACTTGCATATAATAACGATTGTCCCCAATCTCCTACTGTTGTAGAATAAAAATTAGGCTCAAAAGCTTTATATTCTACAAACATCTTCCAATCTGAAGGCAAAGCTGAATAAATCTCTTGCAAACTTTCTAAAGTATGCTCAAATGCTTTACGGAAATTTAACTGCCCAGGAAAACAAGAACCATCTGCCAACCAAACTGTTAATGCATCAGAGCCTAATGCAATACCGTGTTTAATTACTTCAATATTATGTTCAATTGCCTGTTTACGAATATCCTTATTTACATTTTGTAAAGAGCCAAATTTATAGCTGTGTGCCGAACCTGCTTGATCTTGAAAAGTATTCGAGTTCATGGCATCAAACTTTAAACCCAAACCAGCAGCCAAGCTTTTTAAACGAGCGGCATCTTGCGGAATATCCCATGGAATGTGCAAAGAAATTGCTCCACTAGCTCCATTTAATGCATGCAGTAAACCAACATCTTCAATTTTCTCTTCAATTACACGTGGTTCGCCTCCAGTAATGGCAAAACGTCCAAATCTGGTTCCGCCTGTACCTAATGCCCAAGATGGAATTGCAATTTGAAAATCAACCAATTTTTGAATGATATTTTCTAGATCCAGATGTGACCAATCTTCTTTTAGGTAGTTAAGTTTTCTCTGATGCGCGCTTGATAAAGAATCGTTATGTGCTGATAAATGGTTTTTCTCAATATTCATGAGTATGTTTTTTGGTTAGGTTTTTATTAAATATCGTCATTTCGAAGCAGGTACGAGTATAAATCTATAAATCACTAACTAATCGTTAATGTTAAAATAGAACAGATTTCTCCTCGCTGCGCTCCGTCGAAATGACGGATTAAAAGTTTATCTTACGAATGCCATCGCTACGCCACCATCGACGTTAAGGACATTACCCGTTGATTTATCTAACAATCCGCCAACAAAAGCGAAACAAGCATTAGCAATATCATCTGGTAAAATAACCTTGTTTAATAAGGTACGTTTGGCATAATATGCTGGTAATTCGGCTACGGTAACGCCATATGCTTTGGCTCTACCTTCTGCCCAGCCACCAGCCCAAATATTGCTATCGCTAATTACTGCATCGGGATTAACCACATTTACACGAATGTTATCTGCACCCAATTCTGCAGCGTTTAACCTGCTTAAATGTAATTGTGCCGATTTAGCACTGCCATAACCAGCATTATTTGGTCCGCTAACGAGCGAGTTCTTACTTACAATATTAATGATATCTCCACCAATATCTTGCTTTTGCATCGTTTTTGTTGCAGCTTGAGTGATAAAGAATTGACCCTTAACCAAAACATCATATAGAAGATCCCAATCCTTTTCGGTATGGTCTCCAATCGTTTTCGAGATAGAAAGGCCTGCATTGTTAACCACAATGTCAATTCCACCAAAAGCTAAGGCAGCCGCATCAAATGCATTATTTATATCTTGCTGATTAGTTACATCCAAAATAGCAGTGCTATAAGAATCTTTTCCGAATTGCAACTCAAATTCTGCTCCAGCTTCTTCCAAACGTTCTGCATTCATGTCGTTTAAAACTACAACACCCCCTTCGGCAACAAACTTTTTAGCAATTGCCTTACCAATTCCTCCGGCACTGCCTGTAATCAACGCAATTTTTCCGGTAAGTGGTTTTGGCTTAGGCATACGTTGTAATTTTGCCTCTTCTAACAACCAATATTCGATATTAAATGCCTCTTGGTGTGGTAATGAAGTGTATTCAGAAATAGCTTCTGCACCTTTCATTACATTAATTGCATTAATATAAAACTCCGAAGCAACTCTTGCAGTTTGTTTATCTTTAGAAAAAGTAAACATTCCAATTCCAGGATATAAAATTACTACTGGATTGGTGTCTCTAATTGCAGGGCTATTAGGGTGTTTACAAGTTTCGTAATAATCGACATACATTGCTCTGTAAGCTTCGAAAGCTGGCAATAATGCCTCTTTTATAGCTTTAGTATCAGATAAATCAGCATCAGTTTTTAAATCTAAAACCAGTGGACTGATCTTTGTTCTTAAAAAGTGATCAGGGCAACTTGTTCCCATTGGCGCAAGGCGGCCAAGATCATTGGAATTGATAAATTCTAACACACGGGCATCATCCGTAAAATGACCAACCATATGTTGTTTTGATGAACACAATCCACGTAAAACAGGAGCTAAAGTAGCAGCTTGCTTTTTGCGTGTTTCTGCATCAGCACTTGCCAATTGTTGTCCGCCAAAAACCAGACCTTTCTTACCATAATTTTGGGCAAGATATTCAGAACAGATTTCTATAACATCTAATGTATTCAGATAGCTTTCGTAAGCCGTATCTCCCCAAGTAAATAAACCATGGGAACCTAACATTATACCACGAATACCTGGATTTTCATCCAAACACTGTTTCAATTGTAAACCTAGTTCAAAGCCTGGTTTTTTCCATTCTACCCAGCCAATTGTGCCACCGAAAAGCTCTTGTGTAATTTTTTTACCGTCTTTAGCTGCTGCAATGGCAATAGCTGCATCTGGATGCAAGTGATCAATATGTGCAAATGGTAAAAAACCATGCAAAGGCGTATCAATAGAAGGTGCTTTAGAGCTTAGATCGAAAATACAATGGTTAAATAGCTCTACCATTTCATCTTCATGTTCTACACCACGATATATATTTTTTAAACTACGCAAACGATCAACATATAATGCTGCTAAACCGCTTTTCTTTAAAGTACCTAAATCTCCACCAGAACCTTTTACCCACATAACTTCTGTTTGTAAACCTGTAAGAGGATCTTTTTCCAACAACTTACATGAGGTATTGCCACCACCATAATTAGTTAAGCGTAAATCGGCACCCAACAGATTAGAGCGATAGATTAACAAGGCAACTTCATCTCCAGCCAGTTTTTCGGCTTCACTATTATCCCAGAGATAACTCACGTGTTTATAAGTTTTAATAGCTATTGACATTTTTTATATTTTAATATTTTTAATTATCCTTTAATTGAATTACCATAACCTACAATTAACACTGATACGATGATGGTTAAAATCCCAATCAGAACAGTTGTAAATGTTTTTTTAGATACACCCTTCCATTCTTTAAGCACCAAGCCCCATACGTTAGCAATCAAAATGATGAAAGCCATGTGTAATATCCAAGAGCTTGCGCCATTACCCATTTTACTTTCGCCCATTCCGTAGAAGAAGAACTGTAAAAACCAGGTTGTACCTGCTAATGCAGAGAAAATATAGTTTTTTAATAGCGGTGTAGATTTTTTTGTATAATCTCCAAATGTTTTGTTTTTTGCATTAAGCGCCATACACCAAATAAAGTTGGTGGTTAATCCTCCCCAAAGCACAACGATATAAGTAACATTGTTTTGGAAAAGAAAATTGGTAGTTTCTGTCGGATTGGCAACCTTCCAAAGTTCATTTGCAGTATCTGCCATTGATTTTCCTGCTTCTATACCAAAATTAAAACAGGCACTTAATACACCAGATACAATACTTACCAATAAGCCCAAACGAAATTTAAATTCTGTTTTAACTTGCATTCCGTGAGGATCAGTTCCTTCTACTTTAATTTCTTGCTCTTTCATCATGCCTGCTTTACCGCAAATGATAATCCCTAGTACACAAACCAAAAGCCCCAGCAATACCATTCTGCCCCAATCTGTTTGCAGAAACATGGTAAAAGTATCCTTACCCGTTTGAGGGAAAAAATCAAAGTAAATAGATGGTAATATAGAACCCAACACCATGCAAAGACCTAAAATGATACTACTACCTAACGAAACACCTAAATACCTTACACCAAGCCCATAAGTTAAACCACCAATACCCCAAAGCACTCCAAAAAAATAGGTCAAAGCCAATATCTTACCATCGGTGCCAGCGATAATGTCGCTAAAATTCGGAATAGTAAGGTAAGCAGCCAAAGGCGGCACAATTAGCCAAGAAAATATCCCGCCAACTATCCAATAACTTTCCCAAGCCCAACCCTTAACCTTTTTATAAGGAAGATAAAAACTACCAGAGGCAAAACCTCCCAAAAAATGAAAAACAACACCTAATAATGCCTGCATACAATAATAATATTTGGTATGACCAAAATAGAAATTGATAAACAGATAACCGTTATGGACTGTTATGCACAGCTTCTCAAATATCTATTATAGTGATGCTCTTTTGGTATAGTAGAATGGCACTTCAACATGCCGCCTACTGTTTTCGAGAATAAGTTTGGCAGCGATAGTTCCCATAAACTTAAAATCTGTAGAAATTGTAGTAATTCCGTTTAAAATGATTTTTTTAAGTGGAGTTTCATTATAAGAAATCACACCAACCTGTTTGCCTAGCTTCAATTTTAAATCAATTATCCGTTCTAAAAGCACCACAAGATCATCTTCCATTAAATTGATGTAAACTTCTCCTTCATTAATGGGTTCGGTAGCAATATTACTTACTACCTCATGAGCAAATGCATATTGTTGACAAAACTTATGAAAACCGTCTAAAATCTCTTTAGGAAAATAGCTCTTTCTAGGGAAAATCAATTTTAAAGTATGATACCTGCTCAGGTCGTCCTTTGCTTGTTCTAATGCTTGATAAATGTCTTTTTCAAAGTCCTCGTAAGCTGCAGCAAACGCCCCTTCTACACCTTGAATTCTTTTATCTAACAACACTAATTTTTCTTTAGGAATGGCATTAATTACTTCCTTTGCATATTCTTCGCCTTCTAAAAAATGTGGAATAATTACATAGTGAGAATAATCTTCTTTTCTACTATTTAAAAACTTTTTGAACAAGGTTAGATCATTGTTGTAGATATAGAAATCTACCAATACATCTTCACCTAGCGCAGCGATAAAGGAATCGTAGACAATTTTTTTATGTGCACTCAATTTATTGAACAACAAAAAAACTTTTAATTTACGTTCAAACTCCTTATCAGTTACATAATATCCTTTGCCAGGCACAGAACTAATAACTCCCGATTTACGCAGGTAACGATAGCCCTTTTCGGCGGTATCTCTAGAAACTTCTAAATTAAAACTAAGTTCGTTTATGGATGGCAGTGGATAGCCTTTTTTAAGCTTGCCCTCTTCAATAGCCAAAATTACTGCATTAAAAAGTTGCAAATATTTTGGGGTCGAAGAGAATTCATCTACTTCAATAAAATCAAAAAAGTTCATGGCTTGCATTTTTAAAAGTAGTAAAATAATCTAAAAATCGACAAATCGGACTGTATTAGATAGCTATTAATTAAACCGCCATCAACAGTTGACTAAACAATTTGAGACATTTTCAGTTATTATAAAAAAAATATTATGAAAAATACAGTTTTGTTTTTAGGATACTCCCTATTTTCAATTGCCATAATCGGCTGCAATAATATAGATCAGAAGAAAAATAAAGATGCAGATACTTTAGCTGCTATAGAAAAAGATCCACAAAAAAACAACACCACCAATAACACACAATTTGGCGGAAAATACGAATTTGGTGATGATATTGAAAAAGGTCCAGTGGGTTTGGTAAGCGTATATCCGTTAACTGATAGTACAGCTTTATTTTATTTGGATGTTAATAGAGGGGCGCCATCTTACAACATGGGTTTATTAGCGGGACAAATGAAAATAACCAATAATATAGGTATATATAATTCTAAATCAACTGATAATGAGAAAGGCTGTATCATTAAATTTACTTTCGGAAATAACAAGCTTGAGGTTAACACTGATGCTAATAAAGACGACTGTGGTTTCGGCTTTAATGTATATGCAGACCATAGCTACAAATTGGTTGATAACAAAATACCTGATTTCTACATCAACGGTGAAGGTGATACAGTTTTATTCAAAGATTTAAAGATTAAATAAATCAAATTAATTGCAAACCTGATTGTGGTTTATAGGTAAGAAACTACTTTGTAAATTATTAAACGTCTTTTTGACGGATAAACAAAAATGGTATATATTTACAGCAAGTGATCCATTAGTTGGCTACCACTAATTTCTATGCTACTTGATCAAGAACTAAAATCAGTACCATAGCTGTAAAAAATATAACCATGTTTAAAAAACTTGTACTCTCTCTCATTTTCCTAACACTAACAATTTCTGCTTTTAGCCAGATTAAAACGAATACCATAACTGAAAAAGGTGCCTGGTGCTGGTTTGCAGATCCAAGAGCTATCCACTACAAAAATGACAAAGGAACTATTAACAGCACTTATATTGGATACATAGATGCGCATGGATATATAAAAGCTACGCAAATTAACCATTTAACCAATACCACAAATGAGGTGATGATTCGTTCTTACTTTCAGCCCGACGATCATAACAACCCTACTTTTTTGGTATTACCTGATGAGCGGATTATGATTTTCTATTCACGCCATACAGACGAACCTTGCTTTTATTATCGAGTATCTCAAAAACCAGGAGACATTAGCACCCTTGGCAAAGAAGTTAGATTAGCTACAGACAATAATACTACCTACCCTTCCCCATTTATACTATCGGATGATCCAAATCACATTTACTTGTGTTGGAGAGGCATCAATTGGCATCCTACCATTGCCAAACTCAGCATGCCAGATGCTCAAGACAACACAAAATTTGAATGGGGACCTTTTCAAATGGTTCGTTCTAATAATGGTGCAGGTGGTGTGAGGCCATATGCTAAATATGTAACCAATGGTAAAGACAAAATCTATTTAGCCTATACCACAACACACCCAGATAATCAGAGTACCAACTTTATTTATTTGAACTATATGGATATCAATACCAAAGAGCTCAAAGACATTAAAGGTAAAAAATTAGCTAAAGTTGGAGATCCAACTATGCATGAAGTTAATGCCACTGCGAGCTATAAGCAAAATTATCCTGATGCGGTTATTGACGATAGTCCTTTCCGCAATTGGCTGTGGGAAGTCGCAATTGATAAAGAAGACAAACCCGTAATTGCAACAGTTAGCATTAGTAATGATAAAAAATCTCACGATTATAATTATGTAAGGTGGACCGGGCAACAATGGCAAAAAACCTTTATTGCTAATGCTGGAGGGCATTTTCATCAAACACCTAACATAGAAAACTGTTATAGTGCAGGTATGGCCATAGACAAAACGGATGCGAATATAATTTATGGTTCGGTACCCGTTGATGGAAAATATGGGCGAATTTACGAACTCAAGAAATACACAATTGGAGATAATGGAAAAGTAGCTAATGAGCAACAATTGACTTTCAATTCTCAGAAAAACAATGTTCGTCCGTTTATGATTGCTAATAAAAGTGGCAAAAATGCATTAACTTGGATGTACGGAGACTATTACGATTGGATTGTAAGCGCTACAAGACCAAAGGGTTATGCAACTGGAATTAGAACAGATATGACAATTCCATTAACTAAACTAAAGCTTAAAAAAGGACTTATACTTCAAAAGAACAAAGTAGAAATCAATGCAACTACTAATCATCCTTACCGAGTTCCAAAGTCTAATTCATTCAGTATTAATTTGAACCTATCTATCGATACTACCGCCTACTACGGAGAATTGGTTAAGTTTGCAGGTCTAACTTATGGCCTACCAAAAAATGACAGACCCAAACCTTATTTAAAATCATCTACCAATAATTACGAAAGCACAAACGTATTGGGTAATTCTGATGTATGGCAATCTAAAAATAGAGGAACTGGGGGCCAATGGTATCTTCCAACAAAACTTAATAAATTTCAATTGTCCTTCACTTACAAAGACGGTGTATTGAGAAGCTACATTAATGGATTAATTGATCAGTCTGTAATCATTAATGATTTAAATCTTTCTGATCTTATTATTGGAGAATTTAAAGGTTCAGTAGCCGACTTAAAAATCTACAAACGAGAACTTTCTCAAGACGAAATTAAGTCATTAGCCATTAATAACCAAACATTTTAAATCAAACACATCACATCCAAATCAAATTATACCATGCATAAATCAATCTATAAACTTTTAGTATTTACACTTTGTTTATTATTTTGGAGCTCTTCATTAATAGCCTCAAAAACGGATAGCATTTTTAAAATTAAAAAGCCAAATTATGGTGTTAGTCCGCTTACCGGTATGACAAGAGATAATTGGGTTGATGCCGCAGAATATTTACTTGATGGAGCTTTTGGATACATTCATGCATTAGATGATCCAATGAAATTCCCTAAACAGCACGACAAAACCTACCCACTAAATGAAGGCCAGGTACCTACTGAAAAGTTAGAAGGATTTTGCAGAACTTTATTTGTGGCGGCTCCCCTACTTCGCGAGAAACCAGACTTAAAGCTTAACGGAATTAAGGTGGCAGATTACTACCGTCATAACCTATTAAACTTAATTAATCCTAAAAGTCCCAGCTATATTAAACTTCGTGGCAATGGTGGTCCAAGTCAGATTTTAGTTGAGTTTGGTGCATTGGCTATTTCGCTATCGGTTATACCCGAAGTGCTTTGGGATCCTCTAAAACAAGAAGAAAAAGATGCGGTTGCTAAAATGATGTTGAGTTATGGCGATGGACCTACAGTGGGCTCTAACTGGCGATTTTTTAATATTTTCATATTATCATTTTTTAAAGACAAAGGCTATCCGGTAAATGAGAAACTGTTATTAAAATATATGGATGAAGCCTTATCAGCTTATCGTGGCAACGGTTGGTACAATGATTCTCCGGCTTACGATTATTATAGTATGTGGGCTTTTCAAATGTATGGTCCAGTTTGGGCACAATTATATGGTAATAAATATTATCCTGCATACGCTAAAAAATTCATGGATAATCTATCAGATATGGTTGATAATTATCCTTACATGTTTAATAAAGCGGGTGAAATGAATATGTGGGGAAGAAGTATCCCATATAGATTTGCAGCAGTAGCACCATTAGCTTTAACAGGTTATTTACCCAATAGCGCCAATGTAAATTATGGTTGGATGCGTCGCATTGCATCAAGTAGTATGTTGCAATTTTTAGAAAACCCTAACTTTATGGAAGATGGGGTGCCTACATTAGGTTTTTATGGTCCGTTTGAACCCGCTACACAAATTTATAGTTGTAGGGGTAGTGTATATTGGACAGGTAAAGCTTTTTTAGCTTTGTTATTGCCAAAAGATAATCCTTTCTGGACTGCAAAAGAAAACGATGGCGCATGGGAAAAAGAGTTGAAAAAAGACCAAGTTTATAATAAGTTTCAACCAGGATCTAACTTGCTGATTACAAATTATCCAAATAGTGGTTCGTCTGAAATGCGTTCGTGGTGCCATGAAACAGTTGCAAAAGACTGGCAAAAATTCCGCAGTACCGAAAACTATAACAAGTTAGCTTATAGTACAGATTTCCCTTGGATGGCAGATGGAAAAAATGGCGAAATCTCCATGAATTATGGTGTATTAGATAAAAAAAACGAGTGGGAAGTATTGCGTTTATATGATTTTGTAAATTTCGAAAATGGTATTTACAGAAGAAATGCCGAGTTAGAAACCAGCCCTGAAACCAAATTTAAACTCGCTGATATTCCTTTACCAAATGGGACTTTGCGCATAGATAAAGTGACATCGCCAACTAAAACAACAATGGTATTGGGTCATTACTCGCTTCCAGAAATAGACAAAAAAATAAGCCAAGAAAATATAGATGTGCAGGGTAAAAAAGCTTACATCCTTAACAATGGCGAGTACCAATTGGCAATGATCTCTTTACAAGGTTGGGATCAATTAAATTATGTAGATACGAAGGGATTACATCCAGTAAGCGATAATAGTTCTTTTATCCAGGGAAAAGATAGCTTTTCTGGAGAAAAAATATATGTTACCCTAGAGCTTTGGAAAAAAGGCAGCCGTAAATTCACTAAAAAAGAACTATCGCCTGTAAAAGAAATTAAAATTGCAGCAGACCAAAACAGTGTAGCCATCACTTTCAGAGATGGAAGTTCTAAAACTGTAAATTTCTAATTATACTATTCACCAAAATAGTTGTAAATATCATTTCAGAATGGCTGTAATGGGCAAATAGTTGATTGTGGAAAAGTTGTTTCAAGTAAGAACCTGAGAAGCCATAGCTTTGCATAGCTAAGGCTTGCATGCCTATTTATTTAGAATAAATTGTAGAGTCGATCTCTAATAACCTATGATATATTTATTCATTAAATAGCTACCCTAACTTAGCAAAAACTGAGAAAAACCCTTAAAAAAACATCCTAATTATTACGCAACAATAAATGAAGCTGGATTCCCTGCACCAACTGATTATCGATTTTATAGAACAGACAAATAGGCCAATCTTTATGACCGGCAGAGCAGGAACAGGTAAAACGACTTTTCTGCATTATATAAAAACTACTACTAAAAAAAATTTAGCTGTTGTAGCGCCCACTGCTGTTGCGGCTATTAATGCTGGAGGTGTAACTATACATTCACTTTTTCAAGTTCCTTTCGGGCCAACACTACCAGCATCATCAGAAAATGCATCTTTTGAAAATATTTCTAAAACCAATTTTAGTCTAGAAAAAATCAAATTAATTAAATGCTTGGATTTGCTAGTTATCGACGAGATAAGTATGGTAAGGGCAGATACAATGGATTATATTGATAGTGTATTGAGGTTTATAAAGGGCAATACCAGGCCTTTTGGAGGTATTCAATTGTTAATGATTGGCGATCTTTTTCAATTACCTCCAGTTTATCAAAATGATTGGCACCTATTAAAAAAATTCTATAACGGCCCTTACTTTTTCGATAGTCTTGCTTTTAAAAAGCAGCCTATGTTAACTTTTGAGCTTACTAAAGTACATCGCCAAAAAGATCCAATTTTTATTGAAATATTAAATTGTGTTAGAAATGGTTCTATTAGCGAGCAATTGTTGAATCAGTTGAACCAGCATTACAAACCCCTTCCAAAAAACGATGAAATTGCTGATTATGTTACCCTTACCACGCATAACCCTCTAGTAAAACAAATTAACGAAGACCGTCTTTCAGAGCTTTCTGGAAAAGCCTATCATTTTAAGGCGGAAATAATTGGAGACTTTGCAAAGGAAGCCTATCCTACCGAAGAAGAACTCCTATTAAAAGAAAATGCGCTGGTAATGTTCATCAGAAATGATACTTCAGGAAAAAAACAATTTTATAATGGCAGAACTGCAAAAATAACTTCCATTAGTGGCGATGTGATTAAAGTGATTTTCTTAGACGATCATACAGCATATGAGCTAAGCCGAGAAACTTGGGACAATACCAAATATTCCCTCTCTGATACCGACCAAAAGGTAGTTGAAAGCAGCGCAGGTTCTTTTAGCCAATTCCCGATAAGACTTGCTTGGGCAATTACCATACACAAAAGTCAGGGTCTAACTTTTGAGAAAGCTATAATTGATGTTGGGGCAGCCTTTGCACATGGGCAAGCATATGTTGCACTCAGTCGTTGCCGTAGCCTCGAAGGACTTATTTTAAAGGAGAAAGTTAAAATTAACAATCTTATTACCGACCCTATGGTAAAAAACTTTATGAGTAAGGCACAATCAGAAATACCAGGTCAGGAGTTATTAAAAAACTGCGTTTCTTTAATTGAGTTAGAAATTATAGAGGATATTTTCGATTTTGCTAACCTAAGTTTAGCTTGGAATTACTTTAAACAAATTTTAACACACGATTTCGTGTTGAATGACAAACTCACAGAAAATATTGGAAAAGCACATCAAGTATTGGAAGATAAAATCAAAAAAGTTGGCGAACTTTTTATCAAACAAGAACTAAAACCTATTAGCCATGCCGCTATGTGGGAATCTGATAGAATGGCAGATCGGCTCAAAAAAGCTACTGCTTATTTTGAACCAAAAGTAAAAGAGCTGCACGAAAGTATTTTATCAATTCACTTCTTGTTATCAAATTCTCCATTTCATTCTTCCTACTTCCCCTTACTTAATCAATTACTAGATCAAATTCAAACAAAAACTGATCTCTTTAATGTGCTTCCTCTAGCTAAAAATGCGAGAGAAATCGCTGCTACGATTAAAAATGCTGCAGCTACTTTTACTGCAATTGATGGCTGGGAAAAGATAGAAACTCCTAAAGAGATAAAAATTGAAAATCCTGCTTTGCATGCGCAATTGATAAATTGGAGAATACAAAAAGCAGAGCAGAAAAAAGCTGCCGATTACCATATCATGTCAGATCAGGCTATTGCAGATATTTCAGCAAAACTTCCTAGATCGATGAAAAATCTGTCGATGATAAAAAATGTTGGCGAAGGCAAAACAACCGAATTTGGAGAGGAGATTTTGAAAATTATTCGTGAGCACCTTGGCGAGAATGAACTGTTCTTTTAAAAAATCAGCAGAAAATTCTTCTTTAAACAAGAAAGCGGAAATTTCCTAAAGGAAATCCCCGCTCATCTAAATTAACGCTCTCGTATATAAAACACGGCAGTAATAAAATTGTTTTAGCTTAATTAAAAAAAAAGCAAAAAAAAACATCCGCCAAATTAGGAGGATGCTTCTCAATTTATGAAGGAAAAACTCTTAGTCTATCTTAACATTAACTGCGTTCAGGCCTTTTTTGCCCTGCTCGATATCATAGCTAACTGAATCATTCTCACGAATTTGATCAATTAAGCCAGATACATGTACAAAAATTTCGGCATCACCATTTGCAGGTGTGATAAATCCAAAACCTTTTGTCTCATTGAAAAATTTTACTGTTCCTTGTTGCATTATATTGTAAATTAATAAGTTGCAAATATAGGTTTAATAATTGGTATTAACAAGAAATATATTTCAATGTAAGACGTCTAATAACTATAAATGCCTAGTATGGTAGCCCCTAACCCAAATAGCAACTGTAGCCAAAGCGAGGTTACATACAAATATTACCACGCTTATAAGAGCCTGATTTTGATGAGGTAAACTGCCAAGATAATCGCTGAATGGCACCTTGTTAAGCACGGAATAAGTGATTAGAAAAAATAATATTTCGAATAGTTTTTTACCTCCTGTTAATATGCCAATAGCTGTCGCAAATAGAACTACCAACACTGCACCATTGATAACATTGATAACTGCATATCCGTTTAACATTATTGCACTACGCAAAATTACTGGCAAACTTAATGCAATTGCTAAAAGTATTCCTGCTAAAATTTGAGCTGGCAATAAACGTTGTAATGGTTTATAGGATGCGTATGCAAAATAATGTATGCGGTGTGTTTTTTCTTTGGTAACCAACTCAGACCAACGGCCAACTTGTAAAAACAATATAATAGGCAATAAATAGCTGTATGACATGTCAAATGGTACAAATACCATTGCTATCCATAGCCCTAAATTTAGTAACCACATCCATTTATTACCTTGCCTAATTAACAATAACAACTCTGTTTTTAGCAGACTAAAAATTCCATAATTGAAACCTGGCATTGGCAAATCTCCACTTTTTATCCCTTTGCTATTTACAACAGAAATTTGAGCTGTTTTTATATCAATTTCCTCAGTTTTCTTCTTTTTGCTCACTTTCATCTGCTTTAAATCGAATCGATGAAAAAACAAAGAAGATAGATAAACTAAGCCTAATCCAAAACCAAACCATAAAAAACGGCTTATTATAAATAAGCTAGACCAATTTAGCCCATTCCAAATAAAGAGCCTGTATGTTCTTTGTCCATTAAAAATAAACCCAAAAGACACCCCTTTTAAATCTTCATTAAAATTGGCGTTAATATGTTGCGTAATACTTTGAGTAATTAAGCTCAACCCAAACGGGTCAAAAATCCCATTGTTAATTGTACCACTTTTTACATTGATTAGCGACATGCATATTCCGCATAAAAAAAAGTAGCCAATAAATTGCAATAAGCTGTGCCTAGGTAGCAAAACTTCGGCAACTACGGCTAAAGAAGCTACAACAAACAACGCTGGTACGGCAAAGAAAAGGTAAGGAAAAACAAAATCACCAAAAATAAAAGGATAGCCATCACCGCGAATAAAAAACACGAAAATGCTAACCAAAAAGGTAATTGACGCTATAGTTAATAGTACTACATAATTGCTGAGCTGTTTAATTAAAAGGTATTTAAAATTACTTATGGATGTAGTAGCGATAATCATACCTACTTCCGTATCAATATCTTTTTTTATGCCCCCATTTACTAAAAGAAAACCATAGAAAGATAACATTACCGTAGTCATGATACCAGAAACATAACCTACCCAGGCAGAATTATAAGCACCTTTATAGGCCGAAGCGCTTAATGTTGTATAATTTGCTTGGTTAGATGGCACAAAAGAATAAGCCATAAAAACAGTTACAGCTAAAGTTATCAGAAATAAATAAGTTCGAGTACGTTGCAGATAATCTGCTTTAATGCTATTGTATAAGTACTGCATAGCTTAACTATTAGTTTTGTGTTAAAAATAAGTAAGCATCTTCTAAAGTTGCTGTTACTGGTGTAGATAATGAGGCTACATTTTGAGGTTTACTAATGTAACGTACTCTAATACTTTCTGTGTGCCGAGCAGTGTCTATCACTTTATATTTTTGTTTAAATTGGCTTAAAGAACTGTTAGCGATTAATATCTCGAATATATTTCCTTCTGCTTGTTTAATAATATTGTGCTGAGGCCCATGTGTTATGAGTTTTCCGTGCTGCATAATTGCAACCTCGTCGGCTATGGTTTCAATATCTGATACAATGTGCGAAGACAAAATAATGATACAATCTTGGGCAAGGTCTCCAATTAATTGTCTAAAGCGCATACGTTCTTCTGGATCTAAGCCAACCGTCGGTTCATCAAAAATAAGAACCTTTGGGTCGTTAAGCAGTGCTTGAGCTATCCCAATCCGCTGTTTCATTCCACCAGAATAACTACCAATAGGTCTTTTAGCATCTACAGTGAGGTTTACGCCTTCCAAAAGCATATCAATACGTTGGCGAAGTCCTTTACCACCCACACCTTTCATTGCAGCTATATACTCCAAAAACTCGTAGGCGTTTAAATTGGGGTAAACCCCAAAATCTTGTGGCAAATAACCTAAAACCTTTCTTATAGAATTCGGATTTTTCACAATATCAACTCCATCTAATAATAAAGTACCTTCAGAAGGTTTACTGATGGTAGCTATGAGTTTCATCAGCGTAGATTTACCTGCGCCGTTTGGTCCCAATAAGCCAAGTACACCCTTATGAATGGTTAATGAAAAATCGGTTAACGCCGTTTTTTGTTTGTTGTAATGTTTGGTAAGGTGGCTGTTTGTAAGTATCATTTGCAAGTTTATATTAGCATATGACTAGGAATCGAAAACTTAGGTTACAGCTTGATGAAATTTTATTTACAGGATTTTATCAGGATATTCAATTGCTGATTTACCATCGATATAGACTTGGTACACCGTTTAAACTGGCTTTTCGACGGTCAATTGGACATAGGATCGACGGTAAAATATTAATGCCTTACTGATATAGAATGCTCAACATACTATTTAAAATTTATGCTAATTATGCAGGAATGGATAACATGGGAGCATATAATCTTAATTAGATTTTAAATCGTAAATTATTTATTGACGTCTGCTTCGGTTATAGGGCTCTCCTAATTAACTAATATAGATTTGATACCAGATGTTGATTTCACCAAAGTCGAATGGTTATTTCTTTAACATTGCATACACTTTAAATAGAAAACCTTTGATAGCAAACTAAACTGTGGCATGATATGTTTAACCTAAAAATCCGCTAACCTATGAAATATTTATTTTATTTATTTGCTTGTTGTATATTAATCTCCTGCCAACAAGCTAACAAAACTTCAGACAAACAGGATACCCAGCAGATAAAGACTGCTACAACACCTAATGATCTAATAGCAACAGATAGCAACATAACAAATCCATCTTCTATTGCTGAAATTAAAAAAGCTTTTACCGCTACCAATGCCAAATTGCTAGAAAAACGTCTTGATTCTATTACTTATCAATATGATTGTAATCAAGAAAGAGCTGGAACTATCACTTATTTCACTGAAAAAGGTAAATTACTATTGATTAAACATAGCTATAATGAATACGACCATTATTCTGCCAACGATTACTATTTTATAAGTAATGATAGTCTGTATTTTGCAAATCTGAATAGCACATATTGGAGTTTTGAATCAGGTAGTGCAGCACAAGCAGCCACAAAAGATGAGGTTACGGAAAAACGTATTTACATTGTTAATGAGCAAGCTGAACTTTGCCTTGAGAAAAAGTATACGATACATTCGAACAATAAAGACCCTAAAATTGCAGCAGCAATGCAAAATAAACAGATCTCTTGCAAAACAATAAATCCCTTACTAAGCGATTTTAATAACCTATTACTATTTCGTAACAGCTCGAATAAGAAATGTTTAGAAAAAACATCATAGACCATTCGTACCAAAAACCAGCACTTAATTTATAGAGCTGCAATATTCTTAGCTAGCCTACACTCTTCTCAAGGTTTTTGATATATTTTGAAGTATTCAAGTTATTTCTGATGCATAACATCACAACTATAAGTTAACACTTAGATTAGATTTAACATGGACTTGGTTCGGGTCCAATTGTCACAAGTCCGAACTAACCCCGAACCAAGTCCGTTCTAAGTGCGTTTTAAGGCTTAAGTGTTTATTACTGTCTTATACGCGTCTTATACGGTGTATTATATGGTCTTTTATTTTACTTTTAAATTTCTAATTTAAAAATGTTATTGTTATCCACAAAAAAAGGCTACTTCTTAGAAATAGCCTTTTGACATAGTGATTGATTATTCATATTTAGCTTCTTGGCCAAACATTATCAGCAACATTAGAATCTGGGAAACGGCCATTAGGATCAAATGTTATCTTTTTGATTTTACGTTCTCCAAAATCCAAAACAGCATTAAATGTTCTACTGCCATTAAACCAAACAGAAGCTGGGAAAGTAACTTCTACAGTAGTCGCATCGATCATTTTAGCATTCTTAACTGGTTTAATAGCTGGCCCTGTACTTTCAAACTCTACTTTTAATACCACTGGAGAGGGCATTTGTCCGGCCTGGTGAACTGCTACCGTAGTTTTTCCTTTCACTGTTTTCACATCTTGTATAGAACTTTCTACCGTTTCTGTGGTAAATAACCAATAATACCAAAACCATTCTAAATCTTGACCTAGCTCATTGTTCATAAAGAACATATAATCCCATGGAGATGGGTGTTTGAAAGCCCAAGTGGTGGTATATTTTTTCATAGCATTAATTACTGCCTCATCTCCTACTATACCACCCAACATAGAAAGCATTAAAGGTGTTTTACTATAGGTTTGGAAGCTATAGCCACTACCCGCATCATTAGCGCTCCACATCATTGGTGCCTCACTCTCGCTTCCACTCATCCTACCATAACTTTGCCCTAAACCATTTAAATTATAAGGTTTGGCTCTGGTATCTGCTGCAGATAAAATATTCATGTACTGGTTAAAACCTTCGTCCATCCATCCATAACGTGTTTCATTTGTTCCCAACATCATCGGCCACCATTGGTGTGCAATTTCGTGATCTGCTGCACCTTGATTAGAATTTATCACCATCGGGTACTCCATGCCCGCACTTGGACCATCTTGTAAGGTCATTTGTGGAAATGGATAAGGTGCCCAAAGTGCCGAATAGAACTCTAAGGCGTGACGAGAAATTTTACCCGCTTGTTCAAAAGACTTTGCTCTTTCTGGTGCATAAACCATATGTATTGGAATTGGTCCTTTACCAGGAATGGTAGCACGTGTAGCTTTCCAGACAAAGTTTTCGGCAGTTGCCCAAGCAAAATCGTTCACTTTATCGGCAACAAAATGCCAAGTCAATTTATCTCCTGCAGCGGTTGATTTACCTGGACCTTTTTCAGTTTCACTTACAATAGTCACTTCATCATCAGAATTGAGTACTGTAGCAAGACGCTGTCTCGCCGTTTCTGTTAATACTTCTTTCGGATTTTGTAATACACCGGTGCCACTTACAATCCATCCGCCAGGAACAGTTAGTGATACATCAAACTTACCAAAGTTGTTATAAAACTCTGATGGGCCTAGGTAAGGACTTGTTTCCCAACCACGTAAATCATCATATTTAGCTAAACGAGGATACCATTGTGTAGGCTGAAAAAGTTTATCATCGAAACGTTGGGTCATTCGGTGTCCCCTACCTATAGTACCACCTGGCAATTTAGTGCGCCAACCAATTTCTAATTCAACTGTTGTACCAGCTTTAATTGCATCAACAAGGTTAATAGTGGCGATAGTTTGGGTAAGACCAGAAACTGTCATTTTTGTAGGTGCATTTGCAGCACCGGCATTTCCTCTACCACCAAAAGAGGCAACAGCGGTTAAATCTACTTCTTTCCCTCCTACTTTAAGGCTTGTTAAAACCATACCATCAGTTGCTTCTGCGGGCACTGAAGAACCTCTTTGTGCCTCTGCACGAAATACATTATGATCTAAGCGTAACACGATTGTTCTCAAATCATCTTTGCTTTGATTTCGCATGTTAATTTTTTCCGATCCTATGATGGTTTTTGATGCCGGATCCAGACTCGCGTTAATGGTATAATCGGCCTCAATTTGCCAATAATTAGTTCCAGGTTTACCAGAAAAATCTCTAGTACCTGCTGCAAATGCCTTGCGGATAGAATTTGTCATCGGAACATCGAGCCGAATAGAACGTTTTGAAGTTTCGATGTTTTTACGAATTGGAACAGGGCTTTGTTGAGCTGAAGCAGCCGTAATGGTTGCCAGTAGTGATAAAAAGGCGATTCGCTTAATCATGTTTTGAGCGGTTAAACTATATTAAATAAGGTTAGCTAACTTAACAAAAAATTGCTATCGTCTTAAACAATAGCTTAAATGCCACAAATTTTTGACAAACCAGCCGACAAAATCTTATAAAACCATTCTTTTCTCATAAAATGATTAAAATAAATACAACCGCCAATTGCAAAAAATGGTAAATTGGAATATTTACACAGTTAGTAGAAAAATTAGAACCAGTTATTTTTAAATATCTGACAAATCATATACAAAAATTAACTCAATACAATTTAATAATGATAAAATCTGTATAGTTTTTGCAAATTCTGTTACTTTCAGAAATATAAACTTTAGTTAATTTTACGGTTATTCTAATAGCATCAATCATCTAACAGCTGGGATTTAAAATTACAAATGCACAGCTAAACACAAAAGAATGAAAAAAACAATCTTAATTTTCTTACTTGCTTTTGCAAGTTTTACCGACACATTTTCACAGAACCGCTACGATTGGGAAAACCCAGAAGTATTTGCCGTTAATAAAGAGCAAACTCGAGCCACCTCACTACCCTACGCTTCTGAAGCATTAGCCGCAAAAAATGATTATAAAACGTCTAGCTATTATCAATTGCTAAATGGAAATTGGAAATTTCAATGGGTTTCAAAAGTAGCAGATGTACCAAAAGGATTTTATGAAGAGGGTTTTAATGCGTCAGCCTGGACCACAATGCCTGTTCCTGGAAACTGGGAGTTTAATGGCTTCGGTATTCCATTATATGTAAACAATGGTTTTGGCTTTTCTGCCAGTCCGCCTTTTATTAACAAGGCTGATTCGCCCACTGGCGCCTATAGAAAAGAGTTCAATATACCAGCAAACTGGAATGGAAGAAAGGTATTTATACACTTTGAAGGTGGTACAAATTCGATGTATTTATATGTAAATGGGAAAAAAGTTGGATATACCGAAAACTCAAAAAGCCCAGCAGAATTTGACATTACTGCTTATATTAAAGCAGGAACAAACCTTTTAGCATGCGAAGTGCACAAATTTAGTGACGGTTCTTATCTGGAAGATCAGGATATGTGGCGTTTGGGAGGGATTAACAGAAGCGTTTATCTTTATAGCACCGCACAAACTCGCATACTCGATTTCTTTGCGCATCCAGACTTAGATGCAAATTATAAAAATGGATTATTTAGTGCTGATATCAAATTACAGAACTCCACCAACACCACATTAAAACGCAGCATTGAGCTAAATATATTGGATAAAAATGGCAAAAGTGTTTTTAAGCAACTTAAAGAGGTAAACCTTACTGCAAATGCTATAGATTCTTTAGTTGTAAGCGGTGTAGTTAAAACACCATTACAGTGGACCGCCGAAACGCCAAATTTATATAATATGATCTTAACCTTAAAAGATGAGAAAAACTTACCAGTTGAGGTAACTTCACATCAAATCGGTTTTAGAAATATTAAGATTAAAGATGGACAAGTATTAATAAATGGTAAACGTGTATTATTTAAAGGGGTTAATCTACATGAGTTTAATACCAGTACTGGCCAAGTTGTAGACTCAGTAGTAATGTTACGCAACATCCAGTTATTTAAAGAATTAAATATCAATGCGGTTCGTACATCTCATTATCCTCAACCACCACTTTGGTACAAATTATGCGATCAGTATGGAATTTATTTAGTTGATGAAGCCAATTTAGAATCTCATGGTTTGGGTTATGGTCCAAATAATGTCTCTAATTTTCCAGAATGGAAAGCTGCACACATGGACCGTATTATCAGATTAATTGAGCGAGATAAAAATCATGCATCTGTTATATTTTGGTCGTTAGGTAATGAAGCTAGCAACGGAAAAGCATTTTTTGACATGTACGATTGGGCAAAAGCAAGAGATAAAAGCCGCCCTGTGCAATATGAACAAGCTTATCAAAGAGACAGAAACACCGATATTATATGCCATATGTATCCATCTTGGGAAAGTATGATCCGCGATGCAGCAAAAGACTTGGGCAAACCTTATATTATGTGCGAGTATGCGCATGCTATGGGTAACAGTATGGGTAACTTCCAAGATTATTGGGACCTCATTCGTACCAGTAAAAACATGCAGGGTGGTTTTATCTGGGAATGGTATAATCATGGTTATAAAACCAAAGATGAGCAAGGCAGAGCATATTGGGCCTATGGCGGAGACCTAAAAGGATTTGATAAACCGAACGATGGAAACTTTTGTATGGATGGTATTGTAACTCCAGACCAGCAATACATGCCACATACCTATATTGTTAAAAAAGTGTATCAAAATATACTTTTCGAAGCGAAGCAACCAGAAAATGGATTGATAACTGTAATCAACGATTTTAAATTTACACCTGTAACGAGTAGTGAATATACTTTTAAATGGAAACTGTTAAAAAATGGCGATAGCGTAGCTAACGGTAGTTTCGAAGCAAACATAGCTGCAGATTCTAGAAAGGACATCCAACTTAATCTTCCAAAAATTGCAGCAGCTGCAAATACAGAATACTATTTACAAATATTTGCCATTAGAAAAACTGCAACAAAATTCCTTCCCATTGGATTTGAGAGTGCTAAAGGAGAATTTGCATTTAAATCTAATAACTACTTCCCCTCAGCAATCAACCAAGAAATTAAAACAACTACTATAGAAAAGAAAGAAAACCAAGGTAAACTGGCATTTACCGCAAATGGTATCACTTACGAATTTTATAAAGATGGTAGAGGTTTGGTAGATATTAAAGGTTCGGCCAGATGGCTATTTGCTAAAATGCCGAAGTTAAATTTTTGGAGAGCACCTACAGATAATGATTTTGGTGAGCAGGCCCAATATAATTTACAAGTTTGGCATACCGCATCTATTAGCCAACAGGTACAATTTAAAAACATAGAAGAAACGCCAAATGCTGTAACCTTAAACTACGAGGTTAAGCCTGCTGGTGTAGATGCTGTTGTAGCTATAGCTTACAAAGTAAATAACAATGGTAGTTTAACTGTAAATGCACATTATAAAGCTATTGGCGATAAATTACCAGAAATGATGCGTTTTGGAATGAACATGGAACTAGGAAGAGGTTATGATAATTTTAAATGGTATGGCCGTGGACCATGGGAAAATTATGTGGACCGTAACCAAGATGCGTTTATGTCTGTTTGGAATGGTAAAGTGGAAGACCAAGCGTTTTTACATTACCGCCCACAAGAAGCAGGAAATAAAACCGAAGTACGTTGGCTAACGCTAACAGACAAAAACGGACGTGGATTACATATAACTGGAGCTCAGCCCCTATCTGCAAGCGCAACAAACTACAGAACAGAAGATTGGGATCCAGGTACTACCAAGAAACAACAACATCCTTCAGATGTTAACCCTTCAGGCCGTGTTATTTTAAATGTAGATTTGTTTCAGCGAGGTGTTGGAGGACTAAACTCGTGGGGAGCAGCTCCACTTAGCCCTTATCGTTTTAAGGAAAAAGATTACCAATATTCTTACACAATTACAGTAATTTAGTTATAGAGGGTGCCCAAAAGGCACTCTTTTTTTGTTCTCAGAAATATCTTATTCGAACCAGTTTTTAATGGAAACGTATTTAGATACCCTATTGTTAATAGTTCTGCAAGTAGTCAAATCAAAGAAGCGACTTTATATGTGGCAATTGGATTGTAACAAGCAACAGATGCCAGCATCTAAACCATAGCAATCGAGCATATCTTCAGCTAATTCATCCCAACCAATAAAACATGAAAACAACTCTCTTTACACTTCTCACCTTTTTCGCCCTTGTTTCCAATGCCCAAAATACGCTGGTGCCGGGCAAAAATGCCTTTGAAAAAAAATGGATTAGACCGCAGGAATACAAAATGCAATGGTTTGCCATAAGAGATACCACTATGATTAAAATTGGTGAAGTTACGACCAAAGTTCTGACCGAAAGAAACAAACTTACCATTGTAACCTCCGTGGAAATGAAAAACAGCAAAACACCGTGGATTGATTCAACTGTTGCAAGCTTGATAGACCTCTCGCCCATTCGCCATACTTCAAACAACGCCCAGCGAAACATGGCGTTAAACTTTGGCAGCACCGTGACAGGAACATATGAGGATAAGATAAAGGGTATCCAGACCAATATCAGCGACACACCAAAAGGTACTTATTTCGACAGCAATCTCTATCCAATGCTGATCAGCTGGCTTCCGTTGAAAGAAAACCTGAAGAGGGAGATTTCAATCTATGATTATAATCCAACGGGCAAGATTGGTATTACCAAGGCATGGGTAAAAAATGTCACCAACGGTAGCTATTCAACATCAAAATCTGGAACCGTTAAAGTATGGATTGTAAGCGTCGAAGATGGGATTTCAAAGGGACAAACCTCAATGAACTTTTATATCGGCCAGGCTGATCGAAAGCTGTGGAAACAGGAGATCAATGCAAGTGGAAGAAAAATGGTTATGCAGCGAATGGAGTAAAAATTATTTTAACCCAAAAATCACCCAGACTATGGTAATGCTTCAAAATCCCCAATCTGTTGTACTATCAACAGATTTTTTATTTATAGCAATATTAGGACTATTTAGCTGAGTAGGGTCTAAAATAATAAGCTACAATTGTTAGTATATAATAGATGAAAAGACCTCCGATGAAAGCCTAAAACCAAGAAGCTTACTTTTTGTTATCATAACAAAGCCTCTAATTGGCATGATAAAAAAAATTATTTAAAAGAATAAATGGAAAATATAAAGGGAGTTGAAAAACTCGAAAAACTGCTTAGCAGCGAACAGCTTGCAAAGCTACTAAAAGCCGCAAAAAGACATAAAGAACAGTCTAATACTACTTTCGATATCCTTTCTGCTGATGACGAACTGCTAGAAATCCAAACCACCCAAAAAGAGACCAATTCGGGCAAATACGCAACTCAGGCTACCCTAATCAAAAGAGCAGAAGACCTTTTTGGCAGGCTGTTGCCTAAACACCGCATATTGGTTGATGCACAGAGTGTAGTCCCCTCACCAACAAACCTTGTAGACACCAAATGGATCGACGAGAAAATGCAGCAAAAAGGTATACGCATCAAACAGATAGCCTTTGAAACAGGGATAGACCGGGAAGATATTTCGGACTGGGTAACAGGCAAACGTGCTATGGGGCAGATTGTAAAGGCAATGTTCTATTTCTACCTGTCTAGATAAAAATAAGAAATGCCTTTAGTAAATTCGCATATCTGAAACAAGACATTAATACAATTGCTATTACCTAAAGTCGAACCATAACACATTACTGATCTTTCCATTTAACTGTGAATTCTTTTGGCTTTGGGGTCCCATTTCGGTCGTTTTACTGAATTTAGTGCCTATCGGCTGAATGAAATCCATGAAACCCAGATTTCCTTTGGGATAATTTACAGTAGTATTGTCATTGAAAGCTCCCTTTGGACTTGGTGTTTTCAACATCTGCAGGAAAAGATCATTACTTTCGGTAAATACCTTAAAAGAGAACTCTTTACTATCGAGTTCCAACCATCTCCATTGGGCATGATTGCCTTTAAATTCAGGATATTGCCATCCGCTCTCCCCAGTTACGGTATTGTTGTATGCCTTTTCCCAATAGCCAAACTGTAGCCCTTTGAGCCTATTTTTCCAAACGTGATATGGACCTCTACCCAGCCACTTCATGCCATTTATCCTATCTTCTGGATAGTTGAAGGTTATCCCCATAAAATCGGCCTCCCCTTTCTGTTCATAACTATAACTTAGCTTTGCAGGAACCCCACTGGCAAAAGACCAATCTACCGTGAAACTGTTATCCTTGCCTTTATAAACAGCCTTAACTGTATAGCCACTGCCCGAACTGCCGTGGGTAAAGCTTACCAGCTGCTGATCCACCCCAGCTAGTACCGGACCATCATTTAGTGAGAGGATTTTTTCGCCCTTGCCAACCTTTTCCAGGTAACCTGTTTTTTTGTTGAAATGAACTTTCAATTCTCCATCGGAGATAACCAATTGGTTTTCATCCTCAGTAGAAGAAATTGTTCCCGCATTTCCAGGTTTTTTGGCGGTCCACGCACTAATAAAATCTTTTGCTTCGCCAATAGGCCAACTCCAGGTAAATATCTCCTGCTGTTGTGGATTACGAGCAGTGAGATACAATACATCCTGTTTTTGCCATCCTACCGGCAAATCTAGTTCCAGCCATCCAATTCCACCTGGTTTTAGAGAGATAGTTTTGGTATTTCCTTTACTTGCAGACTGCTGCTGACCCACCTTTAGGCCATTGCGGTAGCTCTTAAGTTCCCAGCTAAAACTACACTGGTCCAGATTGGTAAACATATACCTGTTCTGTACCTGAACACGCCCTTTGAAAGCTTTGCCAATATTTTTTTGAGCAATGTATACCGGAGACAATATTTCCTTTATTGTATAATAACTCCCTTCCTTCTGGTGATAGGGTCCCAATATCCCATCGGGTGCATCGCTATTGGAACCGTCCAGGCTGTCAAGTTTATCGCGGCGCTCTACAAGTTCATCAGCAAACACCCATAAAAAACCTCCTGCACCATAGGGATGCCGACCCATCAGCTCCCAATGGTCATCCAATCCAGCACCATGTCCACCATCATATACTCCATGTAGAAATTCGGTTGGGAAATATACCTTATCATCATAGAGTGAAGAATTCAGGATATAATTGTAGCTGGGATAATGCTTCGTATCGGTATCCTCAAAGCGGGCCCAAGGATGTATCAAAGGTCTTTTTTGGAGGTCATACTTCCTAAAATCCTGGTCTAGGTTGAAGTTAAATCCACCTTCGTTACCATTATCCCACATTACTACACTTACATGGTTGGCATCACGTTTTACCAATTGCTCTACCAAACGGTGGCCAGTGGTATCGTCATACTTGTTCTGCCACCCGGTCAGTTCATCCAATACCATCAGGCCAAGGGAGTCGCACACATCCAGAAAATGTTCATCCGGTGGGTAGTGAGACATGCGTACCGCGTTCATGTTCATATCTTTCATAAGCTTCACATCATTGACGCTGAGCTTCTTGCTGCTTGTCCTTCCACTGGAAGGCCAGAAAGTATGTCTGTTAACTCCCTTGAACAGCACCTTTGCGTCGTTTAGATAAAACCCATCCTTAGCCCGTAGCTCTACAGTCCTAAAACCAAATTTCTTTTGCTCGGTATGGATAACTGCCCCAGCCTTATTTTTAAGGTTTACCTTCAACAAGTACAAATTTGGAAACTCTGGACTCCATAATCTTACGTTCTGAAATTGACCTTCAAGTGCCGTTAACTGGTTGTCATGCACAGCAGTGAGCACCTTCAATACCTTACGCGTAACAACATCCTCAACAATTGCTTCAACAGTGGCAGCCTGTCCCTTTGTCGCCACCTGTAGATTAAACCTCCCGTCCGCCCTAGCATCCAGACTGAGGTGATCTATGTGTACCTGGGGTAAGGCCTCCAGAAATACAGGTCTAAAAATACCTCCGAAGATCCAAAAATCCACTGTACGTTCGGCACCATTTACAGATCTATTCGCAGATTTCTTGCTAACCGTTACCTCCAGCAGGTTATCCGAATCGAATTTTAATAATTTCGTAACATCATACTTGAAACGGTAAAAAGATCCTTGATGCATCTTACCTGCAGATGCACCATTTATTTTGACCTCTGTATCTGTCATCGAGCCCTCAAATACAAGATTGACCAATTTACCTTTCCATTTGGGATCTACCCTGAAACTGTGTCTATACAGTCCTTGCTCCTCAGATTGCTTCTCAAGTTTCACCTTCCCATAATTATAGGTACCGAAGCCTTGCAATTCCCAACAGGAAGGTACCTGGATGGTAGTCCATTTACCACTGTTCCTACCCTGGGTACAATAAAAATCCCAGGTTACTGTATTGTCCTTATCTATGCCCGAAAGATACTGAATACCTGTTCTTTGAGCATTAGCTAGAAAAGAAGTTGAGCAAAGCACTATCGTAAAAAGTATCGTAATAATAGATAGATTAGACTTGAGCGGTGATTTTAGGATTTGTTGGAACATATAATGATAAGTCAAATTTAGGATCTGATAGCAAGGATCTACCGAAAGTTTTTTAAATGATTTAATCACCTTAAAACTCGGCAAAGCCATGCAAACTGTTTATATAGAGCCTAATATAGCAAAATAATGTTTTCAGACCAGAATCAATATCATTGTGATGTTAACAAAAACTATAAATATGATGAATCAGATGAGGAGGAAGTTAAAAAACTTTAAAAAAGAAAAGGTGACTTAGTGTCCCCTCAATATACGCTGCACACCTAAATGACGTTCTTTCGAACAATTTTTTGAAAATTTATGTATATGGATGGAATTGAAGCAGTTTATGCAAACCTAAATAGACAGAATCAGAACAAAATATCCGATTAATAATTATATGAATATAACAACTTTTACATTCCAGTAAAATCTATTTCTGCTATACTTGCTTATTAAGCACTTTGCCATCAAGCGCCTACCTTGGAATATCCTTCAATTTTGACTTGGAAATATAATTCGTTAATTCTGTTTTTCTCATAGATTTGTTTCATGAAGCTCTTCATATCTATTCTAACGCTCCTATTTGCCCAACAGGTAATTGCCCAAAAACCTGACACCATTTGGTACAACAACAAATGGGAAAAAACAACACAGGTAAGTGATAGGCACTATTCGAGGGTGATCAAAAATTTAGCTAAAAATAGCTTTCTGGTGAGAGACTTTTATGAAACTGGTGCAAAACAGATGGAAGGAATCTTCACCGCCTTAGATCCGGACATTAAAAATGGAGAATTTAGCTATTGGTACAGAAGTGGTAAAAAGCAGATGGACGCTACATATGAGAACAATAAACAGATCAAGGTTTGCCAATACAACGAAGTTGGAGATATTACAAACGAGTGGGAACGCATTACATCCATTAAAATAAAGGATGGTAAACCGGTAACGGAATACCTCGTTATCGAACGCACACCAAAGTTTCCAGGAGGAAAGGAAGCCTTGCATAAATTTATCAAAGAAAATATGCTATATGGGCAAGACGGTATCAAAGGACAGGTCGTGGTACGATTCGAAGTAAATGAAAATGGAAAAGTGTCAAACCCTGTCATCATTAAAAGCCTAAGCCCTGAACATGATCGTGAAGTTTTAGCAATGATGAAAAAAATGCCAAAATGGGAACCTGGCAAACAGGATGGCAAATACATCATTGTTACCCAAACCCTACCAATAGCATTTGACTGATCGTGCCTACCTAAAGGAAGAGATATTAAACCTTGCTAATCCTAAGTATAATATAAAGCGGAAAAACCAAATGCCTTCCCGCTCCATCTAAATTAACGCTCTCCAAATACATACGTATTCTTGAGCAAAAACATTTCGAAAGATTAAAATAATTACATTGCTCTATACTGCTGCTAAAAAAGACAAGCCCTTACAAACTTTAAATAAGTTAAGGATTTGCATCAAATTAAACATCATTGCTATAGTTTTGGTAAAACGTATGGGTGTATTTTTCATAAATTTTTTGAGATTTGAATTATGGTATCCATGCTTTGTTAACTGGGCATCCATAAACTAACCAAGTATTATATTCGATTTCAATTGGAGCAAATTTCATTGATTTCTAACGTAAACCAAAAAAAGTGTATGCTACGAATTATTTATCGTGTGTTTATATTTCAGTTGCTATTTTTCGCTCAACTACATATAGCTCGAGCACAAATGAGCAGCGACAGTCTCTTTGTAGCCAAAGTGGTTCACACAATTCACTATAATTTCTTAAAAAGTCAAAAAGGCTCATCACCAGTATTCAATGGTAAAGTGTACAATGACCCTCCAGAATTTAAGAATTATAAACATGCCTATTTTCAAACCCACCACTTTACAACAGGAAACGTTGTATATGATGGTATTTTTTACCCTGAATTAAGTTTGAAGTACGATATCCTACGAGATGAGCTTGTGCTTTTAGATGATGATCAAATCGAAGGAATTGTGTTGCAACCAGAATATGTAGATTCCTTCTTTATACATGGCTACCAGTTTATCAATATCAAACCAGAAATCCCACATAAAGGAATTGAAATTGGCTACTATAATCTGCTTTACAAGGGCGAAAGCCTAAGTTTACTTGTTAAAAGGGCCAAAGAAGTTACAGAAAAAATAGATCAGCAGATTGAGAAAGTGATCAGTCAAAAAGAAACATATTATCTGTTAAAAAATTCAATCTATCAACCAATAAAAAGCAAAAATGATTTACTCAAGCTACTCCGTCGAACCGACGATAAAAATCAAGAGTACATCAAAGCCAACAAACTAAACTTCGGTAAAGACTTTGAACATTCTGTTTTAAGTATAGTAAGATTTAATGATGCAACTGATAAGTAAAATAAAATATAGGGTACTACTTTTGGGCTTTTGTTTATGCTTTTCAGCATTGCGGTTAAACGGGCAGACTTTAACAAACAAAATAAATATCACGCTTCGAAACCAACCGATTAGCGAATTAGTAAAGCAGATAGAGGCACAAAGTCATTATCACCTCCATTATGACGAAAGCCACTTTATTTCATTTACGCTCTCCATGCAAATAAACGGTGGCACCCTCCAAGAAGTTTTGGATAAGGCCTTTATGGGGTCTGATTTCAAGTTTGCTATTTTTGGAAAATCAATATTCCTAACCAAGTCTGTAAGCATTGTTACTGCACTTCCCTCTCAAATGGCTGATAGTTCTAAAAACCTCAAGGTACTGCTCGCCGCTGATCTTTCTACCACTACCATTCCAAACCCTATTACTTCAAACACCAAAGCCTTATCGCTAAAAGAAGTGACCATAACCAGTAATAGATCCGTAAATGTTACGGGAACGCAAATGGGGGTTGAAAAGCTCGACATCAAGGCCATCAAACAGGTGCCAACGGTTTTCGGAGAAGTAGATGTGCTCAGGGTAATACTCACACTTCCAGGGGTAAAATCAGTTGGCGAATCAAGCGCTGGCTTTAATGTGCGTGGGGGTTCTACCGATCAAAATCTAATTCTCTTCGATGAAGCCACTGTCTATAACCCCACCCATTTTTTCGGCTTTTTCTCTGCCTTTAGTCCAGATATTATCCAAGATGTTAAACTATTTAAAAACAGCATTCCGGCCAAGTACGGCGGAAGACTCTCTTCGGTGTTGGAAATGAATGTGAGGGAGGGCAATAAAAAGAAATTCGAAGGCACTGCAGGCATAGGCCTACTAACCAGTAGATTAAATATTGAAGGTCCAATTTTTAAGGATAAAACTTCCTTTATTATTGGTGGCAGAACCACCTATTCAAACTGGATTACCAAATTACTACCCAAAAACTCAGCATACAGGAGAGCTGAAGCCAGTTTCTACGATTTAAACGTTAATATTAGTCATCAACAAAACGAAAAAAACAGCTTCTATGTTACTGGGTATTTAAGTAGCGACAGGTCAAGCTTAGCCACAGATACAACTTTTCAGTATATTAACCGCAATTTATCATTGCGCTGGAAACACATTTACAGTGAGAAATTCTATAGCCAAATAACCACTGGCCTTGATGAATACAAATATGATAATTTCAGTAACTATCAAGAAGAAACAGATTACCGGCTAGAATTCAGCATCAAACAAACTCGATTCAAAACAAATTTCAACTACGCTCCAAATAGGAGAATGAGCATTGAATTTGGAACCAACTCCATATTATATAGTAATAGACCTGGTTCTTTACGACCGTACAATGAACAGTCGTTGATTGTTGCCAATTTTTTACCCAAGGAACAAGGAATAGAAAATGCAGTTTTTGCCGAGCAAAGTTATGAACTTACGCCAGCAATTACGCTAAACACAGGGCTACGCTATTCTTTGTATACAAGTTTAGGGCCTTCAACTCAGCATATCTATGCTGAGGGCCTCAGTAAGAGTGATGCGAATATCGAATCGACGCAGGAGTACGGTGCTGGAAAAGCATTTAATACCTACCAGGGGCCAGAATATAGATTAGGCGCAACTTTTTTATTGAATGCCAACTTATCTATTAAGGCAGGTTACAATACCCAACGGCAGTACATCCACATGATGTCAAATGCCACTTCGATGTCTCCAACCGATACCTGGAAGTTAAGTGATTTGAATATTGCGCCACAAACTGGCGAACAATTTTCTTTAGGTATTTATAAGAATTTTAAATCGAACAGCATCGAAACATCAGTTGAAGGATATTATAAAAACATTAACAACTTTTTGGATTATAAGAGCGGCGCCCAACTTATTCTAAATCACAAGATAGAACAGGATGTTTTACCAACAAAAGGTAAGGCCTATGGCATCGAATTTCTCCTTAAAAAATCAGTTGGTCCGCTAAATGGTTGGATCAGTTACACCTATTCGAAAATACTGCTCAAAACTGATGATGTACAGGGAGCAAATTCCATTAACCAAGGAAAGTTTTATCCGGCTAATTATGATAAACCCCATGATGCTACGCTTATCGGAAATTACCAATTTTCAAAACGCTTTAGTGTTTCTTTGAATGTTACCTATAGTACAGGTAGGCCAATTACGCTTCCTGTAGGGAAGTATTTTTCTAACGGCGGCCAGCGGTTGCTCTATTCACAAAGAAATCAATATCGTATTCCAGACTATTTCAGGTCAGATATTTCACTCAATATTTTGGGCAATCACAAGGTAAAGCAATTGACACATAACTCTTGGACTATTGGCGTATACAATTTAACCAATCGAAAAAACGCATTTTCAACCTTCTTCGTCAGTGAAAACAAGGTCATCAATGGATATCAACTGTCCATTTTTGGAACCGCAATTCCTTTTGTCAACTATAATATCCGTTTCAAATGAAAGCATTAAAACTAATCATGTTTGCCTGTTGCATAATCAATTTCTCTTGTAAAGACTCTTTCAGTCCCGAAATAGATAGCAACTATAAAGATTTGCTAGTTGTAGACGGGTTTATCGATATTGGAGGCATCACTACCATTAAAGTAGGCCGATCAATTGACCTGTCAGACTCCAGAGCATCCGCTCCAGAGAAAAATGCCACAATTTCGGTATTGGGCGAAGATGGTGTTGAGATAAAAGGGAGAACGAATGAACTTGGCGAGTGCCTTTTGCCCACCCAAAATCTAGACCTTGCAAAAAAATACAAACTTAGAATTATTTTGGCAGACACAAAGATCTACGAAACCAGTTTTTTAACCAACAAAGCAACACCTGAAATTGACAATCTCCGATTTTCAGCTACAGATCATGGGTTCAACATATTGCTCAATACCTATGATGATAGCAATACCACAAAATACTATACTTGGGATTACGAAGAAACTTGGGAGGTAAGGGTACCTTATGTATCCACCCATGAATTTAAAAATTCCCAAGTTGTACTACGAGATCCGAACATAAATATCCAACATTGTTGGGCCAATTCGAGCTCATCAAATATCTTATTGGGTTCTACAGCACGGATATCTCAAGATAGGATCACTGATGCACCAATAACTTTCGTTGCAGGCAATTCCATCAAATTGGCTTATTTGTATAGTATTCTTGTTAGGCAATATGGACTCACAAAGGAAGCCTATGAGTACCTAGAGAATTTAAAGAAAAACACAGAGCAGATAGGTGGTATCTTTGATCCTCAGCCCTCTGAAATGAAGGGCAATATCCAATGTATTTCAGATCCAAAGGAACAAGTTATGGGTTGGATCAGTGCTGGACGTATGGTGCAAAAGAGATTGTTTATTAAGGATAGCGATAAGCCTTCAATTAATTCAGATTGGGTATATGTCCAGCCGTGCGAAGGCGTAGTGATTCCAAAAGACAGCCTAATTAACTACTTACGCGCCAATAAGGTTATCGTAAATGAACAGACCTGGGTTGCACCAGGTACTTTAGAGCCAATATTATATCGGTATACCATGAGTACAGCAGCTTGCATAGACTGTCGCCTAAAAGGATCGAATATTAAACCTCTGTTTTGGCCAAATTAATTTTGATACATGAGAAAACTAACATTCATTTTATTTTGCACCTTAAGTATGCTACTAACCAATGGCTACGCTCAAATGGTTGACACTACAATTGCACATCGGTTCAATAATTATCTGACCAATAATTTGCAGGAAAAAATATATGTGCACACAGATAAGCGTTCGTATTTAACAGGAGAAATCATTTGGTTTAAATTATACACCGTTGAAGCCTACACCAATCGTCCCATCAACGTAAGTAATGTGGCCTATGTGGAATTGCTCGATGCCGGAAATAAAGTGGTACTGCAAGCTAAAATATCACTTGAAAAGGGAAAGGGCACCGGCCAGCTCTATCTTCCACTATCCATCTCGTCAGGAAATTTTGTATTAAGAACTTATACCAATTGGATGAAAAATTTTGATGCAAAATACTTTTTTCACAAGGAACTCACAATTTATAACACAATAAAAGCAGACTCTACAGGGGTAACGTCAAAATACATCGCTTCTCCCGCTATACAATTTTTTCCGGAAGGTGGAAACTTAGTAGCCGGCTTAACGAGCAGAATCGCATTCAAAGCAGTAGACCAAACAGGGAAGCCGCTACAATTTAATGGTGCAGTAATCAATGATAGAAATGATACTTTGCTGAGATTTGGTCCGCAACAATTCGGCTTGGGCAGTTTTTACCTCAAACCTCAAGAAAATCAGAAATATCGCGTTTATATCCGGCCACATGTAGGCCAGCCGTTTTATACCCAACTACCTGCTGTGTTTGCGCGAGGGGTAGTAATGAGCGTTAAAACCCAAGGAGATTCCATAGTAAAAATCTCTATTCAAAACAGCTTTGAACAAAACCAAGATATGCGTTTATTCGTTCACAGTGGGCAAAGGGTGATTTTAAGCAAAAGAATTTCGGCCGTTGACGTAGTTAAAGGGGTGAATATCCCGATGGGCTTGCTTGGTGATGGCATAACACACTTTACTTTGTTCGACCCAGGTTTACAGCCAATTTGCGAACGATTGTTCTTTAAAAAGCCAAGTTCTTTATTGGAAGTTACGGTAAATGCAGACCGAAAAGAATTTTCGACCAGGGATAAGATAAATCTACTGATCAATCACACTCAACGAGGACAAGCAATTGCGGCAGATTTTTCCATTTCAGTTTACAAGGCTGATTCTGCTGAATTGAATGATGACATTGCCGCGAACTTGTGGCTAACGTCTGAATTGAAAGGTAAAATAGACTATCCTTCATGGTTCTTAAAAAATGCCTCTAGTGAAGCTACGGATATCCTCATGCTCACCCACGGGTGGAGACGTTTTAACTGGAAAGATGTTCTTGGAAAAACAACATGGAATTTTGCTTTTCAACCTGAAAACCAGGCGCAAATTGTCAGTGCGCAACTATTTACACCATCGCAGCAACCTTATTCAGCTAAACATTTAGCTTACCTATCCATACCTGGAAAGAATTATAGTTTTTACATCGCTCCTTTAAAAAATAATGGTGATGTTAATTTCTATATACAAAAGTTCTATGGGAGTAAAAAAATCATATTGCAAACCGACCCTCGTGTTGATAGCTTGCCCCGAATACAAATTAACTCGCCCTACTCCAATCTATTTGCCGATGATCAGTTACAGCCATTTCGCATCGAGGAAAGAGTTCAAAATCTGCTGGAACGCAGCATTGCCATGCAGGTTCACAATGCATTTTATGCTAATCAGCTAAAAAGGGAAACTACCGCATCAATAGATACCACTGTTTTTTATCATCATGCAGACAAAAGTTATCGATTAGATGATTATGTGCGCTTCCAAAAAATGGAGGAGGTTCTAAAAGAATATGTTTTTGAGGTGTTGATAGCAAAACGGAATAAAAATTACCATGTAAGTACTTTCGATTCCAGAAATCAAAAATTCATGGAGTCATCCCCTCTTATCCTTTTAGATGGACTTCCATTATTTGATGAGGGCAATACATTGATGACGATAGACCCAAAAACTATCAAAACGCTAAATATTGTAAGTAGTCGCTACGCATACGGCATCAACAAATTTGACGGAATATTAAGCTTACTAACTTATAACGGCAACCTAGATGGAATATCAGTTTCGAAAAATGCTTTGGTGCTAGATTATGAAGGGCTACAAGCTAATAGGACTTTTTATGCGCCAATGTATGAAGACGATGTCTCGAAATCGTCTCGAATACCAGATTTTAGAAGCACTTTATTTTGGAGTCCCAATAACGAAACTAGTAACGATGGAAATGCGGCACTCAGCTTTTTTAGTGGGGATTTGGATGGAAATTATATGGTTGTCGTTCAGGCCTTGGCTCCAAATGGTGGAGCTGGAACAGGCTATATTAGTTTCAAGGTTTCGAAGAAGGATTAGACTGGAAGTTATCTGAAATAAACTTTTGGCTAAAGCGAGCAAGTCAGGTTCAGGGAGTTGTCGTTAAAGTTGGAAATGGAAATGTCCAAGCTTCCGCCAAACATGCGGAAAACCTTCGAACTCAGCCCAAACCCGGGAATGAGCCATAGCCAGATCGCAAAGGAACTTCGCATTGCAGATAATATGGTGAAAAAAAGATCCATAAGGCAATTAAGGTACTTCGGTTCAAGATCAATGCCCTGCTGTTCACTTTCTTTTAGGAGAGAAGCCCAGGGTTTTAGCAGTAAGCTATTTAAAAATGGTATAAAGAAAGTTAAACAATTATGCTCTTGCCAAACGTTGTACTTCGTCCTGCGAAGCTTGGCCCCAACTAAATTCCATATCGAATTTCCCTTCATGGGCTAATTTAAAGACTGCCCTATTCCATTTTTCGGCACCGCCTTCGGCAGTTATCTTTTGCAGATCGAGCAGCTCAAATGTCAACTGAAAATCGAAATCCTCAACATCAAGTTGTTTGGTTTCATCAGCGCCATTGATGTAGGAATCGGTATTGCTGACTATCTCTCCTAGCGCTTCGATATGCAATTCCGCTTGATAAGGTAAGAAAATCCAAAATGACATTCTTAGATTAGAAGCAATCCTAGCTAAAAACCAGCATAAAAAGAGTGACCATTCTAATGAAAATGAATTAATCTATCATGTGATTGAAAATCTCAAAAAACTGCACCTAATTCCCTGATGTGCAAGTTCTGCGACGTCCACATTATACTTTAAAAGCTTCCCTACATCCGAACTATGGAAGAATTGTTTGTTAGTTACTGTTTCATCGGTTCCTATGGCATTGGACTAACCGAAATGAAAGTAATATGTTGTTATACATTTATAATCCAAATTATGGCCTCTGCATCCTATAAGCCCCGTTTATCTGTCCATTACATAGTAATCAAAATAGGTTATCCGCTATGAAATTATAACATTATTTTTCTAAATAATCGACAGTAAATTTTATCCAGTCCTTAACAGACCTATCTATATGGATATCGGGTTGTATGCCTATATTGTCAATAGGGAAATCCGGAAGCCTTAACGATCGGTATGTCGGCAACAACAATTGATAATTATCGCATCCAAATTCAAAAAACCTCGCATCGGCATAGTCTAGAACACCTTCCGTTGGGGTGCCTAAAATTTTCACTTTCTTACTTTGCTTTGCAATGAGAGTCAAATCTTCTGCTGAACTCCCGACATTTCCATTGGTGAGTATAGCAATTTGCCGGGGACTTTTGGGTGTTAGTTTTATGGTGTCGATAATGACACTATCCCCAGCCAAATTCACAAACTTGCCTAAATTTGATTTTAATTTAGTAACATACCTTTGAGCTTTTGCAATATCATCTTTATTCTTGATGCTATCAGTTTTCAAAGTTTGGAGCCATTGTTCATAAGCTGTAATTGTGGTTTGAGTAGATAAATGTTCAACACCAATTCGTCGTCTCAAAGGATTCGTTAAAATATATGGCAAAATTTTTCGATACGCATTACCTGTTCCCCCACCATTATCTCTTAGATCAATAATTAAGTTCTCGCTGTTTTCTAATAAATTTTGGTTCTTTTCAATTAATTTTCCAATCGTTTCAACAAAAACACTGCTAAAGTTTTGCAATTTCAATATGGAGGTTTTTGCAGTAAGACGTCTAAAATAGAACCCGTTCATTTCATTGATCTGTTCAGCTATCTGCTCTTCATTTAAAGTTGATGCAGGTAGTGCTCTGATAAAAGCTAACCTTAGATCGCTGAAATACAAAAGACTATTATTGTTTATTTTGTAGGATCCGCGTTGAACGGAGTGATCCTGTGAGTAATACTCATATTTTCCGTTCTTGAGCAAGCGGAACTTGACTTCTTTTTGCTTCCAATATTTGGGGTCAGCTTTTATAATAAAGCCAACATACTCACCGTTGGCCAATTTTTTAAGTCCAATTTCATAACTTTCGCTTTTCCATACTCCTTCAATCCCTTCTTTAAATTTTGGGGCATTCCCCATAAATTTCTTAATGTTGATATCGAATATTTGGTTTCGAATTGCTTCATTTTTATTTTTTATAGTCTGTACCGTATCTTTTGGAAGAATCCAAATATGGAAGTCCTTGAAAATACCAGCATAACGTTCAAGTATCTTTATACACGTCGAATCACTGGATATTTTGGACTCTGCCAACATTTCTTTCTTTAGGTCGTTATATGTTCTTTTGTCCTTTGTCTTTTCTTCAAACCCCGGATAGTCACTTTCAATTTTTGCGATCAAGTTGTTTAAAGCCAGGTCACAGTTACAGTTTTGTTGCCCAAAAGATAGACCTGACCAAAATAAGAGGATTAAAAACAATAAATTTTTCATACTGGAAATCATTAAAATTATCACTCAAAAATACACATCGAGTTAGTTTCGGAATTGTAAAAATCATTCAGGGCTATTTATTTTTTAGATCCAAACTAAGTATCTTGTTGTATGGATAAATTATCAAAAAAAGCGCATGGGGGCATATCCTGAATTGATCTGGAGTAATGAATAAAGTGCGCCCAATCCTAAAATTTGTTTACGTATGCCATACTTGTCAAATTTTAGAGAGAAGGCCCACGGTAGTTACGCTAACCACCAACCCGATAATCAATAGCGTATCCTAGGGTCATGTCATAGATTTTCATAATTTATCTGCTCATTTCGAAACAAAAAGGTCTTATTGCCCCTCACCTTAATGAACTATGCGCAGGCCAACCGAACGAGTGTAGGCCCATCCGGAAAATACAGTAGCTATGGCTTGGGCCTATTTTTAAGTCCATCCCCTTCAAGTTCCAGCACCTTTAAAAACATTGGATCCTTTTCGTGCAAGAATACGCGTCCAAAAATATCTTCCGATGAAGTGACCCTTCGGTAAAGTTCCTCAATAGAATAGCTTACCGGATGTTCAACATGATTTTGAAAAGCATCCGCAGCCGACTTTGCACCAGTAAAATCAATCTGTGGTTCGATCCTAAAGATAATCTTGCTATGGGGCAATTGAAGAATAGAAGGATTGGTCTGGAGGCCACCCAAAAGGTTTGGCGTTTCGCCGATGCTGACCAGCTGCTCGTTCTTAGCCGCAAGATTGGAAAGGTTCGAGGCAGAGGAATAGATATATCTGTCCTGTAGCACATACACTTTACCCTTAAAGCTATAGTTCAGGCTGTCGGGAACCACAAACGTGTAGTTGGGAATTGAAATAAAATACATCTTGGGCTGTTTAAGTGTAGCTACATCAACGTTGAAGGAAAAACCTTTTTTATTTTTAACCGAATCTGCATTGACCTTAAACTGTTTTTGGTTGTAGGGGCTGAAATTCCTCCCCACTACGACATCCTGCTTCAGGGTATCCTTCATAATTTTGCCCAAGAAATTGGCGTAGGTATTATCGCTGCCTCCACTATTCCCCCTTATATCAAGCACTATAGACTTTACAATACCCTTGTCGATAAATGGCTTTATCTGCTTTGCCAGGGAATCCCCATAGGCCTCCACCATCTGCGGCATTTTTGCATAAAAAATACCCTCCTTATCAAAGTAATGTGTTGTTAGAGGCACTGCATCATTATTATAGCCAAATGGGTTCAGTATTTTTTTGGAGAAGCTAACCGTATCGCCCAAGGATACATTCAATTGCTTGCTGTTGCCCTGTTCATCTTCAAAAACAAGATGAATACCACCTCTTTTGAAAAATTCGGCAGGTCTGTAGAAAGCCTCATGGTAAATCTTGCTATTTGCCCTGTCCCACCTTAATGGAGAAATATGGGCATATTGTTTTTCTACAAACGCATGTACTTGTAAACCATTGCAGCTTTTCAGCCTCATAGATGCCGGATATGTAACACCCTTGTAGGAGAAGGGCAGCAAGTTATAGTATTCTCCATCGGTATAGACCAAGTTCAGCTCCAGCTTACCGATAAAATTACCATTGGCAAACTTTTCGTAGGCATGTCCATAGACCATAGAAATGCTGTCAATATGTTTGATGATCCCATTGGGTATCCAGTTGGTCCTCATGATATCCAGCTGCCAGCTTCCCAGCCTTCCCGAATGCCCATCCTGTGCCACATTCAGTGTCATGTCCACAATATGCAGGAAATCGGCCATCGTCGTTTTAGGTGTTATGGCTTTCCTTAGCTTGCGGGCATAACGATCAAAATCTATGCTACGAACTTCTTTGTTGAAATAGATAATGGGACTTACCTGATGGATAAGGGAGACCAGTGAGTCGTGGTCCGCCAGCATCTGCGTGTGGCTAAGTTGTGGAACAGATTCCAGACCTGCCAAAGGAAAGCTTGGGGTGTTGGTCTTTGTTAGGGCACACGAAGCGAAAAAACAGATCGCTGAAAGAATGAAAAGTTTGCGCATAAAAAAAATTATTTAGCGCAAAGAAATACATTAGCTATACCAAATAATTGTAAAAATCATTCATGCCTGTATTTCTTCAAAAATCCAGGCTAACCGGTCTTGGGACAGAGATACCTTTTTCTGCAGCTTCATTGGAGCCAGCCCAGCAAAAGTCTTGAAATCCTTGATGAAATGCGCTTGATCATAGTAATTATTATCCAGACCGACCTGGGTAAGCGGGGCTTCCCTGCCGAGTACCACGGGCAATGCCCTCCTGAACCGAACAGTCTTGAGAAACTGCTGGGGGTTCTGCCCCAGATGTGTCCTGAAAAGGCGGTACAGGGTGGTATCACTTATACCAAACTTCCTACAGAGTTGTTCTATATTGGTGTCCTGACCTAGAGAACTACTCAATTTAATGTGTTCTAGCACCTCTCGCAGCCTGGATGGAATACGGTCATCAAGCTTTTCGAGTAATGCTTGCTCCAACAGCCTTGCCCTCAAAACTGGATGATGCTGCTCAAAGATCTGCTCCAGCAGAAAGCTATCTTTCAGCTGCAGGAAATCCTCAAGGGCTTTGTCGGAAGTCTCAACACCATCCAGGGCCTCACCTGTAAATGCGCCAAGGGCAGCGGGACGGAATATAATACAGATCTGGTCAAGGTTCCCTTCGAGATGTACCCTGAAAGGGTTAGCATGAAAACCATATATACGGCTTGAAAAGCTATTTCCCCCTTGGGCTATACTACAAAAATTATTTCTGCCATCTTTGACATAGCTCACCTTATTCTGTTTATAGATGGCCAAACAAAGGTTGCTATTTGGAAAAGTGGTGTAGTTGATGAGGTTATTGTCTGACTTTCTCAAAAAAAGAAAATATTCTACGTATTTATTCAGCAGCTCATTTTCAGGTCTTAAAATAATCGTCTCCATCGGCACATGTTCTAGCGATCCATAACGCTATCACACACAAAGGTAGAATTTTGTCCCTTATAAATCAATGATCCTCTTTGTTAAAGAATATTTCCCAGCCGTTAGGCAATTTTTTTTCTAAAATATCCCTTCGGTTTCAGAGCCAATCCGCGTGATATTCTTGATTGCCATAGAACCCAATGCCAATGCCTTTTGGAGCGCTGGCTCTTTGTTGGCTTGTGAGCAGAAAAACGGTCTTGTCATAGCTTAAAAACGAAATCACAATAAGATAAAACTTATTGTACGTGGAAGTGAATATTGCCTTGAAACGAAAAATATTTGGTTCGATATTCCCCGAAAAAATGGTTTTTGAAAATCATGCATTTTGAACCACTAGAATGGATGAAGCGATACGACTTATCTATAAGATTAATAGCAAGTTAGAGGACATAAAACAAAAACAGGGAAGATTTCTCTTCCCTGTCTTACCAAGTACCCCCAATAGGATTCGAACCTATGACCTACGGTTTAGAAAACCGGTGCTCTATCCAGCTGAGCTATGGAGGCATCATCAATTTAAAAGCTTTAAAACCAAACTTCTTAATTAATGCTGCAAAGATAATAAATTCAAAAGGATAATTTATTAATAATTTACAAAATATTGGTTTAAAGAGCCATTAGTACTGTTAATCAATTATATAAAATTAAATTAAATAGTCTATTGCATAGAAATTTGCAATTATCTAAAATTTATCAAACATCGATGTAGTTTCGAAAAAGCATTCATAAAAAAGCTAATTAATAGTTACCCAGGTTCTAAATCCACCATTAAAACCTTTGTTAACTATTAAAAGAATGAAAAATAAAGGTTTGTTATTTAGTGACGAGGGAATCATCGCCAAAATTTAAGTGGTATATAAAGTAAGTAGCAAATAAGAAATTTAATTAAAATTAACCGATATTCCACGAAAATTCAACATAAAACTACAACTCAGATTAACAACACCTATTACTCAATGAACTGTAATTGTAGTAAGTTATAATGGTTGCTAAAATTTCTTTTCACAACTAAAATTCCTATATTCATAGTCTAAACCAAACTCATCTTGAAACGTAGAAATTTTATCTATTTAACCGGAGTTGGCGCTGCAGCGGCAATGCTACCAGCTATTCCGGTTATGGGGAACGAAATCTCCCCCGAGCGGGCACTAGAATACATAGACCCATCAGCAAAAAAAATCATGTCGGATGTTGCCTTAAACGCAGCAAAATCTAAAGGTGCAACTTACACTGATGTTCGCGTAGGTAGATACCTGAACCAGTTTGTGGTTACCCGAGAAGACAAAGTGGAGAATATCGTGAATACAGAATCTTATGGTATCGGCATTCGAGTAATTGCAAATGGCAGCTGGGGTTTTGCAGCGACAGACAAAATGGATAAGGATAGCATTGCTAAAGCAGCAGAATTAGCCGTAGCTATTGCGAAGGAGAATGCTCGTTTACAAAGAGAACCTGTTAAATTAGCCCCTCAAAAAGGATATGGCGAAGTAAGCTGGAAAGCACCCATTGAAAAGAATTCATTCGAAGTACCTATAAAAGAAAAAGTAGACCTATTGTTGTCTGTAAACGATGCCGCCATGAAAGGCGGTGCAGACTATATCAACTCTATTTTGTTTATGGTGAATGAACAAAAGTATTTCGCATCAACAGATGGATCCTATATAGACCAAGATATCCACCGCATTTGGCCAACCTTCTTTATTACCAAAATTGATAAAGAAACTGGCAAATTTGAAACCAGAAATGCGCTAAGCGCACCTACAGGTAAAGGTTATGAATACCTAGATGCCAGACCACAAGACAAAATACAAACAGCTTCTGGAACCCTTTACAAAGGCCGATATGATATGCTTGAAGACGCTAAACAAGGCGCAAGGCAAGTGGGCGAAAAAATGAAGGCAAAATCTGTGGAACCAGGAAAATACGACTTGGTACTAGACCCTTCTCATTTATGGCTAACTATCCACGAATCTTGCGGTCACCCTACCGAATTAGATCGGGTATTGGGTTATGAAGCCAATTTTGCCGGTACCAGTTTTTTAACGCTAGATAAATGGGAAACAAAGAAATTTAACTATGGCAGTAAGGAAGTAAATATTACAGCCGACAAAACCGAAGTTGGTTCTTTGGGCGCAGTTGGTTATGATGATGAAGGCGTAAAATGTGGCAAATGGGATGTAATTAAAGAAGGTATTTTAGTTAATTATCAAGCTATTAGAGATCAAGCACATATTTTAGGACTGGAAGCCTCGCAAGGTTGCTGTTATGCAGATAATTGGAGTAGTGTTCAATTTCAGCGCATGGCGAATATTTCTTTACAACCCGGCAAGGCTAAACTTAGCATTGCAGACCAGATTAAAAATGTAGAAAAAGGAATTTATATTGTGGGAGATGGCTCTTTCTCTATTGACCAACAGCGCTATAATTTTCAATTTGGAGGCCAATTGTACTACGAAATTAAAGAGGGTAAAATTGTTGGCATGCTTAAAGATGTTGCTTATCAAGCTAATTCTCAAGAATTTTGGAATTCTTGTTCGGCAATATGCGATGAGAGCGACTATCGCTTAGGAGGATCATTTTTTGACGGTAAAGGACAGCCAACACAATCGAGTGCCGTATCTCATGGCTCTTCAACCGCACGCTTCAATAAAGTAAATGTAATTAACACCGCTAGAAAAATCTGATAGAAATTATGCCAATATTAACTAAAGCAGAGGCTAAAGCACTTTTAACTAAAGTACTAGCCTACTCTAAAGCCGAACAATGTGAAGTAAATTTGAGCAGTTCAGATAGCGGAAACATCAGATATGCCAGAAATTCTGTTTCTACTAGTGGTGGTATTAGCAGCAATAGCCTAGTGGTGAGTTCTGCCTTTGGAAAAAAGCTGGGTATAGCAACCATAAATGAATTTGATGATGCTTCTCTAGAAAAAGTAGTACGGAGATCTGAAGAGCTGGCACAACTAGCTCCCGAAAACCCAGAATTTATGCCTTTTCTTGGACCACAAGAATATGGAGCAGATACGCCTACATTTTCTGCAGCAACCGCAGCAGTTACACCTAAACAACGTGCAGATGCTGTTGAAATGAGCTTAAAACAAGCTATGGATAACAAATTGAATGCTGCTGGTTTCCTATCCAATAGACTGGGTTGCTCGGCTTTAATGAATAGCAAAGGATTATTCGCCTACAATGCCTCAACCGATGTTGCCTTTAATGTTACCTTAAGAACAGAAGATGGCAAAGGTTCTGGTTACGCCACCAAAGGTTATACCGATTTTAGCAAACTTAATGCAAAAACGGATACCGCGATTGCAGCCAAAAAAGCAATCGCATCGGTAGATGCCAAAGCAATTGAACCAGGTAAATACACCGTAATTTTAGAGCCAACGGCAGTTGCTGTAATGTTAGAAAATTTATTTTTCGATATGGATGCCAGACAAGCAGATGAAGGTCGAAGCTCAATGAGCAAACCAGGTGGAAAGACAAAACTTGGCGAACAATTGGTTGATGAACGTGTAAACATTTACTCAGACCCTTGGAACCCAGAGTTACCTACGCCGAACTGGGCTGGCGATGGACGTGCGCAGCAAAAAGTAAACTGGATAGAAAAAGGTGTAGTTAAAAACTTCTACAGCTCTAGGTATTGGGCTCAAAAAACTGGCATTAAAGCCATTCCAAGTCCGAGTGGTATGATTATGCAAGGCGGAACCAAATCATTAGAAGAATTAATTAAAGGTACTGAAAAAGGAATATTAGTTACCAGATTATGGTACATCAGGTCGGTAGATCCACAAACACTTCTACTTACTGGACTAACTAGGGATGGCACTTTTTACATCGAAAATGGCGAAATTAAATTTCCCGTTAAAAACTTCCGTTTCAACGAGAGCCCAATTATCATGCTTAATAATATTGATGAGATGGGAAAACCCGAACGAACGGTAAGTGCAGAAACCGATTCCAACTACTTGTTGCCAGCCTTAAAGATTAGAGACTTTACTTTTACCTCTCTATCAGATGCGGTATAATTGTATGGACTGTTGTAATCTACTCGCACAAAAACCTTAAATATTAGGAAGATAGTGAAAATTGACTCAAGGTTAAAAATGAGCAAATAGATTTCTCCCTGATGCTCGAAAAGACGAAGATTAGAGTTGTTAAAAAGCATAATCTTTAAAAGTCTTTTAGAGCTCCAGCACATTGCAGCTATCAAAGCCAGCCCTTCTTTCCGCTATATCTTTAGCCCTAAATTCCCTAAAGGGAATGGGCTAAAGTATGCCGCTACAATAAGGGCTATGAACATAAGCCTGTGCAAGGAAAATGCCATAACAAACGAAACCCATCACATCAAGTCATATCGAACCAATGCAAAGAGGATATCTTTAAAACTATTTTTTAACCAGTATTTACTTATTAGATTTCTGCCTCTTACTCGAACGGGCTATGGCTTAGTTTGCACTCCATGCAAAGAAAAATGAGCTTAGTATCTGCAATTTTCCACCTAAACCTGATGGAAATAGGCACGAGCGAAGCGAGTAAAATGGACAGCAGGGCCGAACTTGCTATGAAATGCTGACCGAGCTTTCCATTCCTTTTTCCTTTTCGATACCATACTAACAGATCTCTCCCTACAAACCAGAAGACTGGAAAATTAGCTGTATGATGTGCAATTAAACTAATAAATCCCTGTAACTCCTACTTCCAAGCCACGCAATTCTGCCAAGCCACGTAAACGACCAATAGCCGAATACCCGGGGTTAGTTTCTTTGTTTAAATCGTCTAACATCTGGTGACCATGATCTGGTCTGAAAGGCATAGGCTCGGCTCTCTTTGCATTTTCTGCGGTAACTGCCTTCATGACCTCGTACATATTTACATCTCCACCCAAATGGTCTGCCTCGTAGAAATTACCTTCTTCATCTTTAGTTACATTGCGTAAATGCAAGAAGTATACACGTTCCTTAACAGCCTCGAAAATATCAACCAAATCGTTTTTCATACCCGCCCCTAAGGAGCCAGTGCAATAACAAATCCCGTTAAATGGCTGATCCACGCTCTTTAAAATGGCTACCAAATCTTCTTTGGTACTTGCGATACGTGGTAATCCCAATATGGGATAAGGAGGATCATCAGGATGAATAGTCATCTTAATGCCAAGAGTTGTGCAAGTCTCTGCAATTTCATTTAAAAACCAAGCTAAATTTGCTTGTAAACCTGCATGACCAATTGTTTTATACTCATTGATACTCGCTCTTAACACCTCTATTTCGATTTCCTTTTCATTAGGAATTCCCATCAGTACATTGGTGCGCAAAAGTGCAATTTCTTCTTTAGTTAAAGTTTCATATTTAGCTTTAGCTTTGGCAATTATACTTTCCGAGTAATCTTCTTCTGCACCTTCTCTATTAAAGATATACAGGTCGAAAATTGCCAAATCTGTCCAATTGAAATATAAAGCTTTTGAACCGTCCTCCATTGTTAAATCTAACTGCGTACGTGTCCAATCCAATACTGGCATAAAATTATAACAGATGGTTTTTAAGCCACAAGCAGCTAAATTCTGCAAAGATGTTTTATAGTTTTCTATATATGGAGCTGCATCTGCCCTACGCGTTTTAATAGCCTCATGTACAGGCACACTTTCTACTACAGACCAAGTTAAACCCGCAGCCTCAATAATTGCTTTTCTTTCTTTAATGTCTTCTATTGGCCAAACTTCGCCATGCGCTATGTGATGTAATGCAGAAACAATACCAGTTGCACCAGCTTGTTTAACATCTTGTAGGCTTACCGGGTCTATTGGACCATACCAACGCCAAGTCTGTTCTAATTTATGATTTATTGTGCTCATTTATTTTATAATGGATAACCAATATTAAGAAATAAAAAAATCTGAATGATGCTATCACTTAAAAATATTTACGGAAACGTTAGCGTAGTTAAATTAGTTTAGCAGCTTATTTAAACTAAATGGCATTTACGCTTCTATTTCAATTCGAAGTTCGCGTTGAGTTTAATATCATTAGAAGAGCCACCAACCATTACTTTAAAATCTCCTGGCTCCGTAATCCACCCTAGCTTTTCATCATAAAATGATAATTTTGCTGGTGTGAGTTCAAAAGTAATTACCTTACTTTCTCCAGGGTTCAACTTTACTTTTTGAAAATCTTTAAGTTCTTTAACTGGCCTAACTACACTTGCAAATAGATCTTGAATGTACAATTGAGCAACCTCTTCTCCAGCAACTTTACCGCTGTTAGTTAAAGTAAAACTTACCTTCATAATTTCCCCTTTAGCGATAACGGTTTTACTCAATTTGAGGTCGCTATAACTGAAGTTCGTATAGCTTAAACCATAACCAAAAGCAAAACGCGGATCGTTAGGTGCATCGATATAAGCAGATTTATACCTAATGTCCGTTGGCTTTGTTACAGGCCTACCCGTATTATAATGATTGTAATATATTGGGATTTGACCTACATTTCTGGGAAAGCTTATTGGTAATTTGCCAGAAGGATTATAATCGCCGCTTAATACATCTGCAATCGCATTGCCACCCTGATCTCCCAAAAACCAAGCATACACTATGGCGTCTGCCTGATCGGCAATGGTATTAAACACTAAAGGTCTACCCGCCATTATTACCACTATCACCGGCTTACCTGTGGCTTTTATCGCTTTAAATAACTCTTCCTGGCGGTCCGGTAATCCAATATCCGTACGAGATTTTGATTCGCCGCTCATATCCCAGTTTTCACCCAAAACCATTATCACCGCATCAGCATTTTTCGCATTGGAGATAGCTGCCGCAAAACCTGCATTACTGCTATCAGCAACAGTTGTTCCCTCGCTGTAGGTGAATTTGGTGTTTTTCCCAAACTTGGCCTGCAAACCTTCGTATACACTTACGATATTAGCTGTGTCTGCATATACCACCCAACTGCCCGCTTGATCTCTTTTAGCATTTACCAATGGGCCAATTAAGGCAATATTCTTGATAGCTTTGTGGATAGGCAATATGTTATTGTTGTTTTTTAGCAATACAATAGATTTTTGAGCAGCATTTAAAGCGATAGTTTTATACTTTGGATCATTCATTACTTTAGCTTCACGTTTTTCGTCAGAGAACTTATAGGGATCATCAAATAAACCTAGCTCGAACTTTTTATACAAAATTCTTCTTACGGCATCATCAATCAATTTCACATTCACCTTACCGCTTTTAACCAAGTGCTCTAATTCTTTTTTATAGGCTTCGCTTTCCATGTCCATATCGCTACCTGCAATAATTGCTTTTGCCGCAGATTCGTTTAGATTTTTAGCGAACCCCCATGGGATCATTTCTTTGATCGATCCCCAATCGCTTACCACAAAACCTTTATAAGCCCAAGCTCCTTTCAATAGATCTCTTTGCAAGTAAGCATTCCCTGTAGCAGGCACGCCGTTTAAGGTATTAAATGAGTTCATGAAGGTGGCTACATTGGCATCAACCGCAGCTTTGAAAGGAGGTAAATAGATTTCGTGCAACATTTGCTCACTCATATCAACAGGATTATAATCCCTACCCGCTATAGCCGCACCGTAGGCTGCAAAATGTTTAGCCGTTGCCATAATTGCATCAACACCACCTAGTTTATCTCCCTGAAAGCCTAAAACACGTGCTCTTGCAATTGCAGAACCCAGATAGGTATCTTCACCAGCACCTTCCATTACCCTACCCCAACGTGGATCACGAGCAATATCTACCATTGGCGCAAATGTCCAATGAATACCAGATGCAGCCGCCTCTGCTGCAGCAACATGCGCCGTTTCCCTAATTGCTGCCATATCCCAAGAAGCCGATTCGGCCAATGGAATTGGAAAAACAGTTTTATAACCGTGGATGACATCCAAGCTGAACAACAAAGGAATTTTCAAACGAGATTGTAGCGCTAAAGCCTGAATTTCGCGAGTGTCTTTTACACCTTTAACATTCAACATAGAACCTACCATACCGGTTTTTATGTCATTTAACAGGTAATTTTTTCGATCGCTAGATGGCCCCGTAACTTCTCTGCCTGAATATTGATTTAACTGACCTACTTTCTCTTTAAGGGTCATCAATTGGAGTACCGAATCAACACGCTGGGCTATTGTTTTGCGTTGCGCCCTAATATTTGTTGTGATGGCGAAACTGAATAGTACTAATAAGCTTAAAATTTTATTCATTAGAAATAAGTTAGGAGGATATAGCATTTGAACTATATCCATCAAATTATATAATTAAGTATTTTATAGGCTATTTTACACCATCTAAAATACCTTGGTAAGCTGCTTTACGTTGGTATTGTCTATCAAATGGCAATGGCCAATCTGGTCGACTATATTCTGTAGGTATCCAGCTATCTGCATCAGTTACATTCCAAGTTGTAATTCCAAATTGTTGCGCTTTTGGAATGGCATTATAAGTCTTAACGATGAACTTATATTTCGCAGCCTGGGCATCTGCCAAAATTGCAGAGTAGGTTAAAGTCTGGTTATTGTCTGGGTTTAATGCGATGTCTAATTCAGAAATATGCACTTGTAATCCTGTAGCAGCAGCTGAAGTAATAGCTGCAGTAAGGTTTGCATCTGTTTGATTATAACGTGTATGCATCTGCATTCCAATACCATGAATTGGAATACCTCTGGTCTTTAAAGTGTTCACCAAATTTAATATGGCAGTTCTTTTTGTGGCGCTATATTCATGTCCATAATCGTTATAGAATAAAATAGCTGATGGATCGGCCTGATGAGCATATTCAAATGCACGAGCAATGTAATCGGTGCCTAGTTTTTGCACCCAAATACTTTGGCGATAAGTTCCATCATCTTCGAAGGCTTCGTTTACCACATCCCATGAGGCAACTTTTCCTTTATACCTACCAACTACAGTTTGGATATGTGTTTTTAACAAATTCTCCCATGCTTGGGTATCTCCCTGAAAATTGGTAACCCAGGTTGGCAGTGACTTGTACCAGTTTAAGGTATGTCCATGTATCCTTTTGCCATCAGCCTGTGCTAAAGCTACAATTTCATCAGCATCTGTCCAGCTGTAAGTATTCTCTGCTGGATGCAGTGCGCTAAACTTCATGGCATTTTCTGCAGTAATACTACCAAACTCTTTTACCACCAATGCTTTATATGATGGATTTGAACGCAGCAACGCAGTATTAACCGCAGCTCCAAATTTAAAAGGCATTGTTTTTAAACTCCCTGTTTCTGATATTGGTGGCGTAACCACAGCAGGTAATGTGGTGTGATCCATCTTTGCACAGCCTAGCCCAAAACTGATACCTAATGCAATGATTAAACTTTGATAATTTTTCATCTGTTTAAATTTTGTTTTTTCATCTGTTTATATTGTTTTCAATGGTATTCAAGCTGCCTTCGGCGGTTCATTTGTAATGAAGCTGCCATGATTCATTCATCCAAAGTATGATTTTGAAAATCATGGCGGTTTCATATAAAGATCCTTAAAATTGAATTATTTCTTTTGTTGATCGAAAAAATCAGTTAGCTGATACAGCTGTGTATTCAGTTCTTTCATCTTATTTACCAATGGTGTATACAACTGATAATTATTATCGACTATTCCTTTATTGGCATTTGTATTTGAGGGTTCTGCTCCCTTTTGAGTAGGATCATTATCCATATATTTGAACCAATGCCAACCTACACAGTTTTTAGATTCAATTAAACCTAAAACAAAGTTCTGATAGAATAAACCTCTATCTTCTTGCGTTTTAACAACCCAACCAGCACCAGCAGTGTTTCCTAAATCAGAATCGTCTCCTTTAACATACCACTCCGTAACCATAAAAGATTTACCAGACCAATTTGCCCATTTAGCCATTTGCGTTTGGCTGGGTGTCCAAGCATTATAATAGTTCATAGAAATGGTACCAGTATACTTACCTGCAACTTTCCAGAGTGGTTCTAAATTACCTTGCTGACCATGAAACCTGCAACCTAAATACATGTGGTTTGGATCGTATTTTTTTATGGCTTTAGAAACGACGGAGAAATACTTTTCAGCAACCACTTCTAAAAAAGCCAAACGGTGTGCATCGGTAAGCTGATCTACCTTGACACCTTTACTATCAATCCATTGCTTTGCGGCTAAATAACCTGGGTCTTCCTTATCCTTTAAGGTTAAATAACCTTCTAGATTTTTAATACCCAATGGCATTTCATTATCAGAAAAATAACCAAACAGATTTGGATCATTTTTAGTCTCGGTCAGTTTTTTAGCATGTTGGTCACAAAACGCTTCGAAAGCTGGATCAAACACAAATATCACATTGTTAGGATAACCTCTATGGCCTGGTAATTGAAAGGTCCCTCCTCTTTTTTGTCCATAAGCACTCATAAAATCGAGGTTAATAGTGTAAGCTAGCGGTTTATCTTTTTGTAATGGAGATTGTGTAATCAATTTGGTGTTAGACCAAGCGCCAACTCCATTGAAACCGAAAGACCTAATCATTTCTTGAGTTTTAGTCATCCAAGTATTTTCATTGCCGTAAACTTTTGCTAATTGCGCTTTATTACGATCTGAGCTCCCCATACTTACCGCATTTAAGGCATTATGTAGAAAAAGATTACCCTGTGGATCAATTGCCCACCAACGACCATTTATTTTTTTGGTATGATAGAAACCAGTGGCTTTCTCTTTCCGATCTAATCGGCCGCCATATTTATTGGTTTTTATAGATTTTGCTTTAAAACCACTTAATGTAGCCAACGTTCTGGTTTTAAATTTACCGTATGGCGTAAAAGAGGCATTAGCAACAGAATTATTTAGTACTTTACGTACTTCTACTACTTTACTAAAATCCAAACTATCTTGCGCAACTGCCGGAACTGTGGTGGCTAAAATTAAGCCGCTTAGTATATTAAAAAATGTTTTCATTGTATCGATATAGCGGATGAAACCTGATTATTTGTATTTTAACTGCATCTGATCGTAAAAGCCTTTTAAGGTAAAGAATGCTTGTTTTTTCTTGCCCGTTTCAGACATTAAACCTTTACGGTTCCAGAAATTTTGATAAATTGGATGTTGCCTGCGTGGAGATCTGAAATCGGTTAAAATCCAAGGGGTCATACCGCGTAGGTTATCAATTTTACCTAACATGGTAATCTGATTACGGTACAAAGCATCTTGGTATTCTTCTGTCCAACGGGTATCTTCATCACCATGGAAACCTGCTAAAGCATCGCCACCAAACTCTGTAATTACAACCGGTTTGCTGTATTTGATATCAAAGTTGTAACGCAAAATCTCTTTTGGTGTACCGCCCCAATACCAACCTGCATATTCGTTGAAACTAACCAAGTCTATTTGCTCCCCTAAAGGATCATTTAAGATAATGGTATTACCTTCTCGGTGTACTTCCAGAGCCGCTGCTACTAAACGCGTATCATCTAAACCTCTGGCAACAGTGGCCAAATCGCCCATAAATTTATGGCGTGGCTCACTTAATGGAGTTTCGTTTCCAATAGACCAAACAATTACGCTAGCACGATTTTTATCACGCACAATTAAATCAGTTAACTGCTGTTTAGCATTTGCGTAAGTATCAGGGTTAGTCCAGGAGATGGTCCAATACACAGGTACTTCTGCCCAAACCAATAAGCCCATTTCATCTGCTAAACGAACCATTTCTTCGTTGTGTGGGTAATGTGCTAATCTTACATAGTTACAATTCAACTCTTTAGCCCATTGCAACATCATGCGCATATCACCTTCGCCTCGTAACCTTCCGGCTAACAATGGATTTTCATCGTGCATAGAGATACCACGCAAAAAGATAGACTTTCCGTTTAACATGATGTTACTCCCAACCGTTTCAATTCTTCTAAAACCAATTTTATCTGTTAGCTTTTCTGCTGTAGTTGATACAATTACCTGATATAATTTCGGATTTTCTGGAGACCATAAAGTCATATTTTTATAGCCAATCTTTAACAAAGCTCTTCCATTTTGATCGGTAGTGAGTACCGTATTAATCTTTAACTCTGGAATACTAACTGTTACTTTTTGGTTGGCGGTGCTATCAGACAGTTGCACAAAGCCTTCAATAAAATCTACTTTTGCTTTAGGTAACTGGATCTTATAATCAGCTACAAAAGTTTTAGGTAAGGCTGCTAGGAAAACATCCCTAGTGATCCCTCCATAATTCCACCAATCGGTATTGATAGTTGGAATTTCATCTTGTTTACGGCTATTATCTACTTTTAATACCAAAGAGTTAGCCCCATCTTTTAACTTGCCAGTTACCTCAAACTGGAAAGGTGTAAAACCTCCTTTATGGATACCTAATTTTTTACCATTCAGATATACATGAGCTTCGTAATTTACTGCACCAAAATATACGTAATAACGTTTATCGCCTTCTGGCTTAACGTCAAACTTTCTTCTCAGCCAAACCGAACCTTCATATAACTCTAATTTTTCTGATTGTGAGTTCCAATCGCCAGGTACATTCATTGCTGGAGAATGATCGAAATCGTATTCTAACAATTCTGATTTATTTTTAGGCAATCTATCATCATAAAAACCACCTGTACCCGAAGCCGATTGATCAAATGGCTCATGACGATAGTCGTAAAATCCATTTTCGTAGGGATCTACAATATAATTCCATTTGCCATTCAAGCTCAATAAGTTTCTTGATTGGATATTTTGAATTAGATTTTTTTGGGCGTAGCTAAGGCTAGAACATAGAAGGAATGTGAATAATAATGCCCAATAATTTGCTTTTAACATCGATATAATTTTAAGTTGAAATTCTTTTATTTGCTGTGGTTGCTAATGGCTCATAGTCAATGGTTAATAGATAATGGCCAATGGTTATTAGCTAATGGCTCATAGTTAATAGTTCATGGTTATTAGTTCGTATTTTATACCTCTTGACTATGAACTATGAACTACCGACTATCAACCATCAACCAAACTAGTAGCCTGGATTTTGCCCTAATGCAGGTGCACGATTTAAGTTACTTTGCGAAATAGGATATAAATAGTTTTTTGCAGTAAACACTCTGTTTTCTACTTGAAAACGATCATAAGTAAAGGTTCCAGTTGTTGCATTTCTGGTAATTCTCATACCGGTAATAGGCTTATTCAAAAACTCTTCACCTTTTTTCCATCTACGTACATCAAAAAAGCGATGACCTTCGAAACAAAGTTCAACTCTACGCTCATTTTGGATACGTAAACGCATCGCCTCTTTGGTTCCAGCCACATAACCATTTCCTGTTGGATTGGTGCTTTGTAGCGCAGGCAAAGCTACGCCAGTACGCTGCCTAACCAGGTTCACATAACGATATACATCTGCAGTTGGGCCTTGTGCTTCATTTAAAGCCTCTGCATAATTCAATAAAATTTCTGCATAACGGAAAATTACCCAAGGTCTTCTAGATAAAGTATTAGAAGGTTGGTTCCAGGTTACTGCATCATTAAAGAACTTACGCATATAATAACCCGTTTTTGTTGCATTTACATTGGCACCAATTCCGTCTTTACCCCCAATATAGGTATCTACTGTCCTCGGGCTTTTGTAAACCACACCATTAACGAAAATGGTAAAGTTTAAGCGGTTATCTCTATTAAGATAGGGTGATGCATCGCTGTAACCAGAAGCTGGATCAGCAATTAATCTACCTGTATTTCTCATCTCAAATGCATCTACCATTTCCTGTGTTGGATTAGTCCTACCCAAAGCACCATCATAACTTACTGGGGCATTATTTTGCTCTATATCATTACGATTAGGAGTTTGCGTTTCAAAAATTACTTCATTATTGTAAGGATTTCCACCAAATAGAAATGGATTTCTGTAGTCTGTTAATAAACTGTGCACATTTTTATCAATCAATAACTTGGCTGCATCTGCTGCTTTTTGCCATTTGCTTAAATCGGCACTCTCGTTATATTGCGGACTTGCAGCATAAAGCAATAACCTAGATTTTAAAGCCATCGCAGCCGTTTGTGTAGCTCTCCCTCTTTGCCCGGTAGACCAAGACTGTGTCCATAAAGGCAATCTGCTGATGGCAGAATCGCAATCTAGCATGATGTGATCTACGCACTCCTGAAAAGTGTTTCTTGGCAAGTTTAAGTTTTCATTTCTATCAAATACTCGCTTAGCCAAAACCAAACTACCATAACGTTCCAATAGCTCAAAGTGAAAATAAGCTCTTAAAAAGAATGCTTGTCCTTTTAATCTGTCTATTTGTGCCTGTGGCGTTTGATCGGCCGCTGTTGCCGTTGTTAATTCTGAAGGTTGCGAGATGATGCCGCTAGTTTGTACGTTGGCCAAAAATATATTTACAGTCCTCAAACCATCATACAGGTTACTGTACAAATCATCAACCGTTCTCACCGAACTCCAAGTGCCATTATTAAAAGTATTGATGTTAGAGTTAAGGTTAGAATTGATCGCTTCGTCTGTACCAGAAGCTTGCATGGCACCATTACCATCTAAATTAAATCGATCTGGTAAAGTAAAGTAGGCATTGTTTAAAATACCACGTGCATATACATCATTTGCCCAGTTTTGTTCTCCGGTTATTGGTCCCTCTGCCAATGTACCATCTTGTAAATAATCTTTACAGCCCGTAAATATTGCTGCCGCAATTAAAAAGACTGTTGTAATTCTTAAGGTTTTCATACTTTATTTCTTTTTAATTCGATTAAAATTTAACATTTAAGCCCAATGAGTAAGAGCGCAAGTAAGGGTAAGAATTGATATAACCCGACTCTGGAATTTCTGGATCGATTGGCAAATCTCCCAATTGATCAAAAGTCAATAAGTTAAATCCACTTACATAAAATCTAATCGACTGCATTTTTAGTTTTTTTACAAAATCAGCATTCAAAGTATAGCCTAATTCTGCATGTTTTAATCTTAAATAGTTACCAGATCTAACCCAGTAATCAGACACTTGGGTATTGTTACCCCTATCTGCTAATGCCAACCTAGGATATTTTGCTGTCGCAGCGGTTTCAGGTGTCCATCGATCTACACTAAATTGGTTAATGTAACCTGTGTTTGTTGTTCCACTATTCACCAAAGATTCGATTTGTATCGTTCTGCCTCTTGTACCTTGAAAAAGTACGGTAAAATCGAAACCTTTATAATTTAGGGCAGCACCGAAGCCGTAATAAGATGTTGGTACATTGGTATAATCTTTTTGCACAAAATCGAAATTATCAATTACCCCATCGCCATTGATATCTCGGTAACGGATATCACCAGGCTTGACTGTTCCAGAAAAACGTTGGATTGGAGCCGCATCTATCTCTGCTTGAGATTGGAATAAACCTTGCGCGGCTAAAAAACGTCTGTTAAAAGCAGTACCATTAACTACGCCACTAATTGGGAAACCATTCTCTAATTGATATGCTGGTAAACCAGGCTCTTGATTTAACTGGATAATGTTACTTTTTACATAAGTATAGTTACCATACAGGTTCAAGTTAAACTGCCCCATCTTTTTGTTAAAATTTAAAGCTGTTTCAAAACCTTTGTATTCTGCCTCGCCTGCATTAACCTGACCACTACTTTGGCCAATTATAGTTGGAATTAAAGCATTGGTTAATAAATCTGTTCTATTTTCGTGGAAATAATCTGCAGAAATAGAGATCATCTGCTTAAACAATTTCATATCTACACCTACATCTGCTTTTTTAGTTTTTTCCCAAGTTAAACCCGGGTTGGCTAATTCGGCTTCAGTAGTATTTGATGCCGCAGCATAGCCTGTACCAAACAAATACCCAGTCCCACCTCTATTGTAATAGGTGTTAAACATAAATCTTCTGCTGGTACTAATGGCATCGTTACCAACTAAGCCATAAGAACCTCTTAATTTAAGGTAATCTAAGAAACTTGTATTTTTAAGGAAACCTTCTTCAGAGGCCACCCATCCTGCCGAAATTGCCGGAAAGAAACCAGCTCTTTTACCTGGCATAAATGTTTCTGATGCCGCATAAGTACCGATTAAATCTACAAAGTAACGTTGTTTAAAGCCATAAGACAACCTATTAGAAACTTGCTCTCTTCTATCTAATAAACTACCAGGTGTAGCAACTACGCCCCTCATAACACGGGTTGAGGCATTGATCGCATGTGTTCCAAAGGTTCTGTCGTAATCTAAACCGCCCCAAAATTCGTTTCTTCTTACATTTGACTGAAAATCTGAATTCGCATAATCTATTACTGCTTTAGTACCATAACGTTGGTAGCTATTTGCAGTAGGGTTAAATTCGTAAACTTCATAATTTTGGGTAAAACCTGATGCATATAAACTGGTTACATCGTAAGAATAGAAAGCATTTAAAGATAATCCTTTAGTGATAAAATCTAACTTCTGCTTTGCCGTTACATTAGCTAAAAGCGTCCTAGTTAAATCAGAAATATTTCCTCTTGATTCTAACATCGCTTTTGGATTGCTTCTAAATAGCGAACTACCTCCATATGTTCCATCAGCATTCAAGATTGGAAATGCGTTAGATGGTGTGCCGAAAATGGTAGACAAAAAATTCCCGTTACCATCTCTTGGATAGCGAATAGTTGCAGATCTACCAGCAACATCTAGGCTTACATCTAAAGATTTATTAACGTGAATATCTAAATTGGTACGGAAATTTATACGTTGGAAATTGGTATTTGCATTGTAACTTGGGTTATTTCCTCCTTTGTATAAACCCGCTTGATCAAAAAAGCTGAACATGGTAAAGTATTTTGCAAATGCATTACCACCGCTTACCGTACCTACATAGCGCTGTACAGGCGAAGCCTGTTTTAAGAAATCTTTAACCAAATTATTGTTTGGATACAATTGTGGATCTGAATTACTCCGATAGGCTTCCAAAACCGAAGGACTATAGGTTAGAGCAATTCCACTATTTGCTTGTGCCTCATTATAAAGTGTAGCAAAACTGTACGAATCCAAGGGTCTGGTTACATTAACAGGAGTTTGCACTCCTCCCAATGCATCAAAAGTTACCTTGGTGCTGGTAGCGCTACCTCTTTTGGTACGTACATAGAGTACGCCGTTGCTTCCACTCATGCCATACCAAGCTAAAGAGGCTGCATCTTTTAATACGCTGATGCTTTCTATTTCAGCTATATCCATATCTACAAAATCACGTTCTACACCATCTACTAAAACTAAAGGTGATTGGCCATTATTATAAGATGAACGTCCACGGATTAAGAAATTGGCATCATCTGTACCAGGTCTAGTGCCAGTTTGTTGGATATATAAACCAGATAGACGACCCGTTAAGGCGTTATTTAAAGTAGAAAGCGGTAGCTGAGGCAATTCGCTTACATTAACCGTGCTTATCGTTGCACTTACCTGACGTTTTTTTCTCACTCCAAATGGAATGTATACATCATCCCCATCGCCTGCTTCTGTTAAGGTAGCTACTAAAGTTATCGTAACATTATTAATTTCGCCTGCAGATTTACTTTGGCTAAGAAAGCCGATTTTTTCAAAAATGATCTGATCGTTTGTACTAGCTTCGAAAGAGAAAGAACCATCTGCAGCAGTAGCAATGCCTGTCTTTTTTTCTTGTATAGCTATAGCAACACCAACTAAGGGAGTATTCTTCTGGTCAACTACCTTACCTGAAACGGTAATGGTTTGATTTGGTGTTTGTGCCCATGATTGCCCAACAATAAAGCATAGGCATATCATAAAGCAACTTAAATATTTTAATTTGATAAATTTCATATCGTTTATTTTGATCGTTAATTATTGTTTACCAACCCGGATTTTGTAAAAGAATATTGTTACTCTTGTTAATTTCCGAACGAGGAATTGGATAACGATGCATATGGTCTAAGAAAACCTTTTGAAAGGTATTGGGCAATAATACCCTGTTGTAGGTGAATGAGCCATTGGCATTTTTAAGGATATTCATACCGTAAACAGGTTGTGCAACAATAGCGGGTCCTGCTTTCCAACGCATAATATCGTACCATCTGTGATCTTCGAAAGCCAATTCTACTGCACGTTCATTACGAATTCGATCTCTCATCTGTGCTTGGGTTAATCCCGTTGGCAAGTTTGGCATAGCCACTTCCGCACGACTTCTAATTTCATTAATGGCATTATATACACTAGCATCAGGCCCTACAGCTTCATTTTGAGCTTCAGCATAATTCAATAAAATCTCGGCATATCTAAAATAAACATAGTTTAGCAATGCCGTACCAGTAACGTTTCTGATGTAGGGTTCTGGCCAATATTTACGGCAATAATATCTTGTAGCAGAGTAAATTGGATTGGTTGCATTCCAATCTCTACTGTATGTTGTAATTTTTTGTCCGCTGGCATTGGTAGTTTCTGTATACCACATTTCTAGCTTTCTTCCTTGCCAAGCCTGGTCGTTATACAACACATTAAAACCTAGGCGTGGGTCTCTGTTGGCATAAGGAGCTTGTGGATTATATTCAGAAGTTGGATCGGTAATTGCCTTTCCGTTCTTCATCTCATATAAATCAACATGGTTTTGTGTTGGGTTCATTGAACCGGAAATAGCACCAGAGCCTGGAGATTGAGAAAAATCTACAATCTTGTTTTCAGAGTTCAATCTTGGACCTCTTATCTTCATCATAATGTATTCTGGAGAAGAGGCAACATTTAAAATATCGCTGTAAGTAGATTGCAATGAATAAAGGTTCATGTCCATTACCACTTTAGCTGCTTGTGCAGCAGCTGCCCATTTAGCTTTATCATCAGCCTCATTATTTAACTTGCTTGCTGCATACAAAAGCACTCTAGATTTTAATGCTCTTGCAGCACCTAATGTTGCTCTTCCATAATTTGCATTATCGTATTCTTGCGGCAAGCTTTCTGCGGAAGCTAAATCTGCTAAAATAAAAGTTAAACATTCTTGATAGGTATTTCTAGGCAAATCTAAATTCTCATTTACCTCAAAAGCACGATCTATAATTGGAACACCACCAAATCTTTTAATCAATTCGAAATAAAGAAAAGCCCTAACAAAGTGCATTTCGCCTTTTATTCTAGCTGGATCTTGTACTGCTGTCCAAGGCACAGTAGGCATTTTTGTGATCATCACATTAGCTTGTCTTATACCTGCATAAGCTCTAGACCAAATGTCACGGATGTCATTAATTGCCGCAACGCGATCAGAGTGATCATGAAATAAACCTTGGTTGAGATATCTTATTGATCCATTAGCTGTACCAGATACCGCCTCGTCTGATGCCTGAGAACTTGCACCACGGTGGGTATCAAAACGAACATAGTCATCTACCAGAAAAGTATAGGCACGATCAGCAAATTGAGCAGAAAGAATAGGATCGGCAAAAACCGCTTCCTCAGATAAAGCTACACCAGGCGTACGCTCCAAGAAGTCTTTTTTACAGGCCCAAAGAAAGGAAACTGTAATTAATACCAGTAGGATTAATTTATATTTAAGTATTTTCATTTTCTTATATTTTTAATTACCTAACCTAATTACAGGGTAAGATTTAAACCAAAATTGTAAACCTTTGATGAAGGATAAAGCGATTGCTTGCTAAAGTTGGTAACCGAAGTATTGATGTTTTCTGGATCGTAATACATCTTAAACTTGGTCCAAGTATATAAATTCTGACCATTCATAAACAGCCTCAACGAACCTAATTTCATTGCTTTTACCCATCTATCTGGCACCGTCCAAGAAAATTCAGCATTTCTAATTTTTAGATAAGCGGCGTTCTGAAGCGTAAAATCATTTAAACTATAATTTGGAGAAGTTACCCCTCTAGAGTGTAAAGATGGCCATGTTGCAGTAGCAGCGGTTTCAGGTGTCCATCTATCCAACATGAACTCGTACATCTGAGAACCATTGTTATTTTCACCTAAAATTAAATCAGAACTTACATTAGCTACCCCTTGAAATAAGATGGATAAGGCAAAACCTTTCCAAGCAACTCTTGGAGAGAAACTGTAGATATATTCTGGATTTCTTGAATAACCAATGGCAGTTCTATCATCATTATTAATTACGCCATCTCCATTTACATCAACAAACTTTAAGTCTCCCGGAACAACAGCACCCAATTGGTTAACTGGCCAAGCTGCAATATCCTCGGCCGAATTGTAGAAACCAGCAGTTTTGAATCCAAAAAACTGACCTACCCTTTTACCCTGTTGTTTTTGGTATTCTGGGGCATATAGCGGCTCATCTCTATTTAAAATTTCGTTTCTAGAAAAACTAAGCTGACCATTGATGCCAAAATTAACTTGCCCTATTGTAGCTTGATAATCTAATTCTACCTCGTAACCTTTATTGTATACTTCACCCACATTTAAGCGTGGGTAGGTTAGACCGAAACTGGTAAAACCAGATCCTCTTTGGGTTAAAATATCACTTCTATTTTCATCAAATAAATCTACATTGAACTTAATGGAGTTATTGAATAACCTACTTTCAAATCCAATATTTCTTTTAATACCTGTTTCCCAAGTCACGAGTGGATTACCTGGCAAGTTATTGATAATACCTATCGTGCTATAATTAACCAATGAAGTTGGTAGACCAAACTGGATACCACCAGTAGTTACACTATAATCTGTTAAATAAAGGAAACGAGAATCAAGCTGATCGTTACCTACTTTACCATAACTACCCCTAATCTTTAAATAATTGATGGTTTTGCTATCCCTTAAGAAATTTTCTCTGTGCATATTCCAACCAGCTGATACTGCGGGAAAGAAACCATAACGCAAACCTGGAGCAAAATTTTCTGAACCATTATAGGCAGAGGTAAACTCTGCAAAATAGCGCTCATCATAGTTATAGCCAAACCTATTTACCAAACCTTGCTGTGCTCTAGGTGGCGATGTTCTGGCACTATTCCCTTCTACACTTACCAATCTTCTGGTAAATAAGGCTAACCCTGTTAAGTTGTGCTTACCAAAACTACGTTGATAATTAAAACCTGATTGTAACTCTGTTACGATATTACCACCAGTATAAGGATTTAAAGTACTTAATGGCTCATCCCTTGGTTTATCTGACTCTAAGGTAATTACGCCTGTTCTTCTGTCGTATTTATAGGCAGCCCAGTTGGCATTACGTTCTGTAGTGCTTGTAAAATAAGAATCGTAAGCAAATGTGGTTTTAAAATTTAGGCCTTTAGTTAGCCAATCCATTTTATAATTGAGGTTGAAAGTACTTTCAATGGTATTGTTATCGTCGTTCCGGCTACCATACCTTGAAATTACCGCTAATGGATTCCAAATATTTGTACCTACAGAAGAGTTCTGTGCAATTCTGCCATCTGGTAAAGTTACAGGGAAGGCAAAGTTTGGTGTCTGTAAGGCTCTAGAAATCATTCCTTCGAAATTGTTATAAGGGAAACCATCAGACCTTAGGCCAGAAGGCGAATAGATTTTCTCTAAACGTCCACCCAACCTTACCCCTACCATTAAATCTTTACTCAAATTGATTTCTAAATTCGACCTAAAATTGTAACGGTTAAAGTTTGGAGTGGTATTGATTCCAAAAGGAGAATCAAATTTTTTGAAGATACCATCTTGGTATAAATAACCTCCAGAAACATAATACTTGATTACTTTGGTACCACCACTAATATTTACATTGTGCTGGGTTTGTCCATAAGAATCTTTAGTTAAATAATCTAACCAATTAACATCAGGGTAACCAAGCGGATCTGAACCATCCTTAAATTTCTGCAACTCATCTGCTGCCCATGTTTCTGTTAGTCCATCGTTACGGTTAGATTCATTAATCAAAAATGCATTATCATAAGAATTTAACGTTTTTGGCAAACCAGTGAAACTTTGTATACTATAATTACCGCTATAGCTTATACGTGGTTTACCTTCTTTACCACCTTTGGTGGTAACTACAATTACACCATTAGCACCGCGAATACCATATACCGCAGTAGACGCTGCATCTTTTAGAATACTAATGTTTTCAATTTCGTTTGGATCGATGTTACCAAACTCCGGTCTTTCGATACCATCTACTATAATAATTGCGCCGCTACCATTATAAGTAGAAATACCCCGAATATTGATATTTGCTGCATCTCTACCTGGCTGGCCACCTGTTTGCACAGCGGTTAACCCTGTTACCTTCCCTACTAAACTATTGGTAACATTTGAGGTTGGTGATTTTAAGATTTCTTTACTATCTAAAGTAACAACAGCACTTGTAATATCTGATCGCTTTTGCGTACCATAACCAATTACAACAACTTCTGTTAAATCTGTATTAGATTCGTCTAATACCACATTTCGGGTAGCAACTGTTGCCGCTACCGTCAATTCTTGTGTGGTATAACCAATATACATAAAACTCAGTGTGGCGGGTCCCGAAGGTACGCTTATGCTATATTTACCATTTTCGTCTGTAACAACCGTGGTAGGTGCATCTTTTAATTTAACGGAAACTCCTGGAAATGGTAAACCTTGTGCCTTATCGGTCACGGTACCAGTAATGGTTCTGTTTTGTGCAAAAGAAGGTATGGAAGAAATGCACCATACCAACAGCAACAAAACTGTTTTACCTACATGTCTAGCAATATGAGGAGAGCTTTGCTGACATAAACTAATCATTTTGTAAAATAGTTTCATTCAATTGGGGTTAAATATTTGGTTAATATGTGGTAAAAAAAATATACTACAAAGCTGCAAATGCCTTCGCCTGCAAATCTGCATGAGTAGTATAAAAAATAGAATTTGGAGATTTAGAATCTGACATCGGTCTTAACCGACTTGAGCAAAAATGTTGGCAGCCAAGCTGGTTACATTTTAAAAAGTTTAGTCCCTGTTTCATGCTGATATATTTGGTTTAGCAAATATGTACAGCTTGGCATAAAATGAGGGGGTAAAATCTTCCTTAATTAGGGGTAAATTTGTGCTAAACTGCTAAAAAATCAATTAAACTAGTTGTTTAAACGCTGTTGATTAGTTGTAGCGTTAGCAATAATATAGTCCGATGGAGACATTTCGTATAACTTTTTAAACTCTTTACTAAAGTATTTCCGATCGTTAAAACCAACGGCAAACGCAACTTCGGCAATACTCATTTGATTTTGAACCAACAACAATGCTGCCTTTTTTAAACGAATAGATTTGATTAAATCTGCTACAGAAAGATTGGTAAGTGATTGTACTTTTTTGTACAATACTGTTTTGCTCATGCCCACTTCTTGCACAATGGTACCCACATCAAACTCAGTATTGTCTAGGTGTGCCTCAATAATAGTCATTAACTTATGGATAAACTTTTCATCGGGAGAGTTTAATGTCGAAGACTGAGGATTAAGCAATAATCCCCTTGCAAATTTTTGTCTGCCCGCCTCTTTTGTAGCGATGATGTTTTTTACATTAAGTTCTAAAACCTGTATGCTAAAGGGTTTGGTAATGTAGGCATCTGCTCCTTTCTCTAAACCATTAATCTGATGAATATAGGCAGCTCTTGCAGTTAGCAACACCACGGGAATGTGATTTATTCGCTCATCCGTTTTTACACGCCTACACAATTCCAAGCCGTCCATTTCTGGCATCATCACATCACTGATGATTAAATCTGGCATATGCTCAATTGCCATGGCTAATCCTTCTACACCGTTTGTTGCCTGTAGTACTTTATATTGATACTGAAATGATTCTTTGATAAAACTCCTTAGCTCTTGGTTATCTTCAATAATTAACAAGGTGTATTTGATGTCTGCAAAAATATCTTCCTTAGGAGCAATAATGGTGTTCGCCTGCGATTGTAGGTAATAATGCACAGGATTATCACTGTTCATATACTCTGGCATTAGCAAATGTTCTTCTAAATGAGCAGATCCCTTTGGTAAAGAAACTGTGAAAACCGTACGCCTATTTTCAGGGTCATCGGTTTCACTAATTACTTCAATTTTACCTTTATGCAACTCTACAATACTTTTAGACAATGCCAAACCTATGCCATATCCACTATTAGAAACCTCTTCATTATATACTTGAAAAAATTTATTGAATAGTTTATCAATATTTTTAGGCAAAATACCTTTTCCATTATCAGTAATATGAATATCCACCCAATCGTTATGCTGATTGATTTCTAAACTGATTTGCCCTCCCTCTGGCGTAAACTTAAATGCATTAGACAAGAGGTTAAATAATACTTTTTCAAAATGGTCCTTATCAAAATAGACAAAGATTTCTTCTTCCTGCTTAATAAAGCTATAATTGATCCGTTTATCCTCAGCTAAATTTTGGAAGGATAAAAAGATCTCTTCAGCAAATTGCACCAGGTTACAAGATGAAAACGCCAATTTCATGTAGCCACTTTCTGCTTTTCTAAAATCCATCAACTCGGTTACCAAACGCATTAACCTGTTGGCATTGTTCTGAACCTGTAAAAGTTGTCTGTACAATACACTATGCGCTCCAGAATTGAGCACCATCTTTTCTAACGGACCTAATATTAACGTTAATGGTGTGCGTATTTCGTGAGAGATATTAGTAAAGAAATCGATTTTCATCTGGTGCAGCTCTTCCTGACGTTCGTTTTGTACCTGCTCTAAATAAAGTTCTCTTTTTAATAGCGCTCTGTTTCTAATAAAATCGAAAATTACTTTTGCGGTAACAAAAACAATAGCCGCATAAATTAAATAAGCCCACCAAGTTTGCCACCAAGGTGGTAAAACAATAATTTGTATACTTATGGGCTTGTCGTTCCAAATTCCATCATTATTTGCTGCCTTAACCATAAAGGTATAGCTACCTGGCAATAAATTGGTATAATTAGCTTCGCGTTGGGTTCCAGCATAATGCCAGTCATCGCCCCTAATGCCTTCCATTTTATAGGCATACTGATTTTTTTCGGGGTTAATGAAATTTAGCGCTGCAAATTTGATGGTAAGGTAACCCTCATCATGATTCAATTCGATTTTTTTGGCAAAAGTAATTGATTGCTTCAATGGGGAGCCAGAAGAATCGATTACAACATCCTTATTTCTAATTAGAAAATCTGTAAAAGCAATTTTCGGCTTTAACTTATTCACGCTAATCTTATCTGGAAAGAAGGAAGACAGACCATTGATACCACCGAATAGCAATTCGCCACTTTCCAGTTTTAGCCCGGCATTGCTAGAAAACTGGTTACTTGCCAAACCGTCTTTTGCATCGTAATGCGTTACAATAATATCTTTAGCATCAAAAGGTAAATTAAAGGCTTTAAAATGCAACCTATAAATTCCATTATCTGTACTTAACCAAATATCACCTTTATCATCTTCTAAAATAGACCTGATAATATTATCTGTTAACTCTGTTTTCTCGTTTAAAGCATAAAACTTGTTGGTAATGGTATGGTAATAATTTAAACCACCTTCGGTACCTATCCATAATCGATCTTTAGAATCTTTAAACAAGGTAGTTACGCTGTTGTTGTTTAAAGTAAAGGGCGCCTTGCTTTTAATATATTTTTTGAAAGTGTTGGTTCTGGTTTGGTAATAATTTAATCCGTTCTGTGTGCCTACCCACATATTTTGTTGGGCATCTTTTAATAACACGGTTACAAAATTATCGCTGATACTATTGATATCCTTAGGTTGATGGGTATAGGTGGTATAACTTCCATCAGCTTTAAGGTGCTGCAAACCTCCACCATTTGTACCTGCCCAAACCGTACCTTTATCGGTAGCTATGGCATTAATTAAGTTTTCGCTGAGCTTACCTTGCGTAATATTGAATTTAAAAAACTTAATTTCTTTAGTGGTCGTGTTAAAATAACAAAGGCCATCTAAAGTGCCGATCCACAAATTGCCATACTCATCTTTTGCAAATGATTTTACACCATTTCTAGTCTGATTGTTATTATTCCTAACTTCATAAAAAGAATTTTGCTTCGTTTTAAGGTTGAGGTGCTCTAGTCCCGAAGTGCCTAACCAAATACTACCTTCCTTATCTTCGATTAAAGCATTGACCAACCTATGCGATAGCCCCACTTTAGAGGAGCCAAAACGCTCGCCAATATTAGCGAAATTCGCATTTGCTGGGTTATATACATTTAAACCGTTAGAGAATGTTCCAATCCAAATACCTGCCGATTCATCTTGCATAAAACTCCAAATAGAGTTGTCATTCAAACCTTCGGGATCTAAAGAATTGTGCGAATAGTTGGTGTATTTTTGGGTATGGGCATTATAAATGCTTAATCCATTTCTAGTTCCAATGAGGATGTTGGATTCGTCCTTTGCATAAATATCTCTAACCCAATTCGATAAAATACTTTGAGCATTACCATCTTGATGTTTAAATGTAAAAAGTTGATCTTTTTTAGGATCGTATTTAAACAGACCGTTAGATTCAGACCCAAACCAAAGATTACCAGCGTTATCTTGCCTAATTACAATAATCTTTGTACCCATTAATTCGGCACTATTTAATATTGCCTTAGGGATTTTGGCTAACTGCTTGGTTTTTGGGTCAAAATATTTGACACCATTTTTAGTGCCGACCCAAATTTTGCTACTTGCATCTTCGAAAAGCGTAAAAGTTACCGAACTCGTAATGTCTGTTGGAGATGCATCTTTAAGTTTAGGTAATTCTTTTAATTTCCACTGCGTGGTATCTACTACTTTTACCCCAGAAAAAGTGGCTACCCAAATTTTCCCATCATTATCTTCTATAACAGATGCAATGTAATTTCTACCTCCCTTAATGTCCTTAATATCTATCCTTTTAAAGATTTCAGTAGAAGGATTATACCGATTTAAACCATTGGAAGTACCAATCCATAACTGTTTATGTTTATCTTCAATAATAGAATTGATGCGATTGTGACTGATGCTCTTTAAATTGTTTGCATCATGCTGAAAGGTCTTAAAAGTATAACCATCATACCTGGCCAATCCTTTCCAATTACCTAACCAAACAAAGCCCTTGCTATCTTTAATAATTGTAGAAATAGGACTTTGCGCCAAGCCTTCTTTAAACGAAAGATGTTTAAATTTGAGTTGCTGCTGCTGGCCATTCGCAATAGAAAATGCCAACAACAACAACAAAACAGTTGATGCGAATATATATTTAGTAAATCTCAATTTGCTTCGTTAGACCACTAAATATATCTATTCTTTTTTTAAATCACATGTTACCATTCATTTTTAGACATTGATAACACATTAACCTACTCTTTTTAAAACCCTTTACTTCTTATCAATGCTTCGATATAATAATAATCTGCGTAGTTAATTGGTACATCAATTTCAGATTTCGCAGGGCGATGACCTGTGCTATGCTCTAGCAAAAAGCCATAATTTGCACCTTTGGCACTTGTATATTTTGTACTTAAGGAAACCACTATTTTATCAGCCGCTGCTTTATATTTTTTAGCATTTGTTTTACTGAATTTTGCAAGCTCATAAAGTGCCGATGCCGTAATGGCTGCTGCAGATGCATCTCTAGATACATTTGGTATCTGCGGATCGTTATAATCCCAATATGGAATACCATCCGCTGGTGTTATTTTGCTACTTAAAATATAATTTGCAATGGCATCAGCTTGAGCTAAATAAGCGGCATTTTTGGTATAACGGTAACATAAGGTATAACCATATAAACCCCAAGCCTGCCCCCTAGCCCACGACGATTCGTTGGCATATCCCTGCGCTGTTAATTTGTTGCGTACGTTGCCCGAAACCGTATCGTAATCTATGACATGGTACGAGCTAAAATCCGGCCTGTAATGGTTGGCCATAGTTTGATCTGCATGAGAAACTGCAATTTTATAAAACGATGAATCGCCAGTAAATTTAGTCGCTTCAAAAAGCAGTTCAAGGTTCATCATGTTATCAATAATCACCGGAAACTTCCATTTATCGGTATTGTGGTCCCAAGATTTAATCACCCCTGCTTTTGCGTTAAATCTTGTTGAAAGCGATTTTGCAGCCTGAATAATCACCTCTTTATAACTTTCGTCTTTTGTTAATTTATAACCATTCCCAAAAGGGCAGTAAATCATAAAGCCTAAATCGTGTGTACCTTTATTAAACTGTTCTACCTTAACATCTTCGGTATATTTTTTAGCCAAGTCTAGCCACTTTTTATCGTTGGTATATTGGTAATACAGCCACAATTGTGCTGGAAAAAATCCACTCGTCCAATCTCTAGATATGACCATTTTAAACTGCCCTTTCTCCACAGTTCTTGGCGAAACTAGATTGGGTTTAACTATTCGGGCTGAATCTACATTTTTAACCAAAACAGCTGTTTGCAGCAATGCAGCATCCATGGCTTTTTTAACATTAACTTTTTGTGCAAATACGGCATTTACTAATAAGAGTGCAAATACGGTAAGTTGGTATTTCTTTAACATAACGATAGGTTTTTGAGGTTTTTATTTATTTGATAAAAATCAATTTTACATCCATATTAATGGATGCCTTATAGGTAAATTTCTAATTACTTCTTGATTGGTCGGTTTTAAATCTAACTGTTTCCAAGTGGTATACCAATCACCATTTCTAAAATAATAAGCTCCAAAAATTAAAAAAGGTTGTGCCACCGGCCAATTGTCCCAGAACATGATATCTGGTTTCAAAGTCCATTTATTTTTATCGGCAATAAAAGGGTAGAGATACTTAATTCCTTTGGCAATTGATTTGCCATCCGATGTTTCGAACTCCCAAAGGTTATCTTGTGGGGTTGAAAGTATTTGGCAAATGGTAGTCATTGCATCTAAGTTAAAAATACTATAACCATAAGCCTTTGTACGCGCTAATTCTAAGGGGAAGCTGCCATCGGTTGCCATTTGATCTGGTAGCAGTACATTTTTGTACCTCCAACGCAACGAATCTAACATTACCTTATCATTGCACAATTTGGCAAATGACGCCACTTGCATTACCCAACAAGTACTATGGTTATTTTTTGATAATTTTTCTGCTATACCAGGTTTGCTTGTATTTAGCCAAAGGATATAATCTGCGAACCATTTTTTAACCGTTTTTAACGAGGATTTGTTAAATGATTTGGCCTTCTCCATGGCAATAACTCCTTGTGCTACTTCCATCAGATGAATGGTATCGATAATACCCCAGCTTCTACCAGTAGTAACTCCCTTCACTGCTTGTGCAAATAATAAATTAGGATTCATTAAAGTTTCTTTATCCACAAACCAAGCTTTTAGGTGCACAACCGCATGTTTTACATACTTTTCATCGCTAGTAAGCTGATAGGCAGAAGCCAATGCGCCAATAATTTCGCTGAACCTAATCATTGCTAAACGATGCGCTACAAAATTATCTGGATTGGTTTTCCCATCTATACTAATGTAAGGCCCATCTGGATTGGCAGGATTAGGCCACCAATAATCGCCTTCCGAAAAAAAATCGTGTTTGTTGCCAGCGCTTCTTGGAGAACTTGCTGCGGTAACCGTAATTGCTTGCTGCGTTAAGGCCCAATCTCCCTCTGCAATAAGCTGTTTTCTGAGCACATTAGATGCTAACATCTTAATGGTTACTTGCGTAAAACCAGCAATTGAGCTTAGCATAAATAGACATATTAAAACTATTTTTTTCATAATTATAGGTTTAAAAATACGGTCGGAATACCATTAGATTGAACAGAAACTACACTTTTAGCGTTATTGGTTTTTAGCTTAATGATCGCTCTCCCATTGTACAGTTGAACTTTTGAAGCACCTGTAGAAGTACCCTGATCCTTGATTAATTCTCCATCGCCTACCAAACTAAAGGCGACAAGATTAATGGCATCTAGGCACAATACATTTTTATTATCCAACATTTTAACTTCTAACGTTGCCACACCATCTTTTTCGTCAATTTTTGTAAAAGTCATTTGAGCTGGTTTAGCCCATTTTTCGGTTTGATAACTTTGTATGAGCTCATCAGTAACAGTGATTTTTCCTTTTTTAGCAACAACTTTAAAGGTATAATCTCCTTTTTGCATAGGCACTTGCCAACGCAATCCCGCAGCAGGGAAATTCTGGCTATCCCTCTTTCTGATGCCATAGCTTTTGCCATTTACAAAAAGTTCAGCCTCATCGCAATTGGAGTATACTTTAACCATTTTCTCTTCTCCTTCCTCTCCCCAACGCACTGGCCACGAATGGCCGTAAATATGAACCATCGGTGTTGGTGTCCAATAAGATTGAAAAATATAAAAAGCTTCTTTTTTGGTAAAATCTCTTTCAATTACTCCCTTTTGGTTTACATAAGGAACAGGATTTTCTGGCCGTATAGGGGTACTAAAGTCTTTAAATGGCCAATAGGCTGTTCCACTTAACCAAGGCATAGTCTCTTGTTCTTTTAAATGCCAGTCTATCAAGTTAGCAATGTAACTTTCGCTCCAATCGCCATCTTTACTTACCCGGGCAGCACCACCATATAATGATGCATCTCCTGCTCGCTCATCTGCACCACCACCTTTTTTAATTTTGCTTAACGCATTATCTGGGTTTTCAGAATGCCTACGAGCATGACTATCTCCACCCCATTCTACATGTAAAAACCGATCAGATTTATTAAATTCTGCTAAAGAAACATCCTTATATTCGGTATAATCTCCCCTATACCAACCTGCCCAAATGGATGGTGAATAAACATCAACAATATCCCTACAAAAATCACATCGCCTAATGGCCGTACTTCTGGAAGGATCTAATTGGTGAGAAAGGTTGTTCAATTCCTTCATAAAAGTTCTGATCTTTTCCTTATCAAATTCTTCAAAATCTCCAGGCCAATCGTTCTCATTGCCCAAGCCCCATATAATGATAGATGGATGATTGTAATGCTGCTCAATCATATTCGTAAGCATTCTTTTAGCCTGTTCTTGGTAAATGGCTCCGCCAAGTCCTCCTCTACACCATGGAATTTCTTCCCATACTAAAATACCTAAACTATCACAGGCAGCTAATACTATTCTTGATTGTTGATAATGTCCCAATCGGATAAAATTAACTCCCATTTCTTTCATCATCTTCATCTCGGTAAGGATCATTTCTTCTGTCATTGCAGGCCCAACACCTGCATGATCTTCGTGACGGTGCGTACCACGTAATAACAATCTTTTACCATTGAGCATAAAAGGTCCCTTCTTTACAAACTCAAAATTCCTAAAACCTACTTTTTCTGTAATCGAAAATGTTTCTCCATCGGATGTGATACTTAATTTAACCTGATACTGTTGGGGCAAATCTGTTGACCATAACTTTGGCGATTTGATATTTGTCTCCAATAACAGCGAATCTCCACTAAAAGTATTAATTGTTTTATTTTGATCTATAATTTTTTTCCCATCGGGATCAATAATTTCTATTTTAATAGCTGCTGCTTTTAATCCATTGGGGTTTAGCAAGCGAGAGGTGATACTTAGCCTACCCAAATTACCTTTGGCATCTACAGTAGCATGTGCAAATAGATTAGCCACGGCAAGTTGAGGTTGGTAAACCAAATTTAAATAGCGATAAATTCCACCATAAACATTAAAATCAGACAAACTAGAGGGAATCATCTCCAAATCTCTGGAATTATCGCAACGGATAACCAAAGGGATCTTTCCTTTAAACTGCGTATTAAAAACAGGATTTTTCTTAAATTGCGCTACTGCATCGGTAATGTCTACCGTCCACTCATCGTAGCCGCCTACATGTTCAGCTACTTTTACATTGTAGATGTAAACCGCTGTTTTTTGCCCTGATCCTTCAAAATGTAAAACTGTTCTTCCATTTTGATAGGGATTTTCTATGGGTAAATAAGTTCGATACCAACCTGGTCCCTGGTAGTAATGTACATCTGGATCTACTGCATCGGTAGCATTAAAACTATGTGGTAAGTTTACTTTTAGCCAAAAAGGCAATTCTTCTGGATTACCAGCTTTCACAGGTCTTAGTGCTTCCCACACACCACCCAAATCTTGTTTTACAAATTCCCAACCCGAATTTAATCTGCTCGATTTTTGTGCACTCAGGTTAGTTACAAAACCTATAAACAATACAATAAAACCTATTTTTTTAAACATATATTAGAATTGTATACTTGATATTAACATTATTTTTTTCACTATTGTTGTTGGTTAATAGTTGACAGTCAATGGCCAAACCTTAAACGCCAATTTCTTTAGGCTTTGGTCATTGGTCTTTCTAACAGATCTCTCCTCGTGAAGTACTCGTTCGAGATGACTCCCGTTTTTAGTCTTTGGTCTTTAATCTTTAAGCTTTCTTACAACCACCCCGCCCTGTGGGCACCCCTCAAGAGGGGAATTACCTAGCGCTTTAGCCTTTCCAACAGATCTCTCCTCGCTAAGTACTCGTTCGAGATGACGCCCGTTTTTGGACTTTGATCTTTCAGCTTTAAGCTTTCTTACAACCACCCCGCCCTGTGGGCACCCCTCAAGAGGGGAATTACCTAGCGCTTTAGCCTTTCCAACAGATCTCTCTCCCTGAAATACTCGTTCGAGATGACGCCCGTTTTTAGTCTTTGGTCTTTAATCTTTAAGCTTTCTTAAAACCACCCCGCCCTGTGGGCACCCCTCAAGAGGGGAATTACCTAGCGCTTTAGCCTTTCCAACAGATCTCTCCTCGCTAAGTACTCGTTCGAGATGACGCCCGTTTTTGGACTTTGGCTTTAGTCTTAACCAACCACAAAAACACAAAGAAATTCATTTCTGTAGTCTTTCTATTTCCAACTTTACAACCTTCCAACTTTACAACCTTCCAACCTTCCAACCTTCCAAATCACATCTTCCTAACCTGTAAAGCATTTAATACCGCTTTTCCTTTAATCCCTTTAAACAAAATCCTTAATCCTTTATCATCTGTAACCACACACTCAAACCTTTTTTGTACGCTGTTGGCAACACCATAAGTAGCTGCCAAATTGATATTTTTAATCACTAATTTATCATTTAACAATACATCAAAAACACGCTGTTCTGGCACTTCCTTACTTACTGCAATTAGGCTATCTAAATTATAGGGCAATACCGATTGAATACCGTTACCCATCAATTCTGAAAAGTGTAAAATTACTTCATATTTGCCTTTAGGTACTGCTAACTGATAACCATCTAAACCTACCAACTGGGTTTGATAAATTGGATCATTAAAAGTTCCCCTTATATTTTTGTCTGTACCATAAACTTGTCTGCTGCTATTTTTTATCTTAAAAGCTTCACCCCCAATATGGCCCCAAGAACCTTGCTGATAAGGTTGACTAGGGAGCCAAACTTCCTTTTTTTGTTCGTCTATAAATTGCCTTTGGCTACCCAATAGCACATTAATAGATTTGAAATTAGCCATTGAAGAAGGGATCAGCACAAAATCAATTTGGGCAACATCAGCTACCTGAACGCCATTCACAATCGCAATAGCTTTTAATTCATTCTTACCATTTTTAAAATCTACTTGCCAATCTGCAACTTTGGCTATGGGCGATTTTATACCCAAACTTTTGCCATTTACAAACAACTCTACATTTTGCAAATTGGTTATCACTTGCACCAATTGTGTAGCAGTAGAAGTGTTATTGGATACTCCACCACGCAAACTCCAGCTTCCATCCCCTATTTTAACATAAGGTTTAGGATTAAAATTTGCTTTATAGAGGTAATAGGTATTTTTTGGTTTTCTAGCTAAAGTTAACAAACCCTTATTATTGATATGAGGCATGGTTTCATCACGGGTTTCTGAACTAAAGTCTGCCAAATTCCATACAAAAGCACCTGCCACGAAAGGCCTTTCTAAAATCGCATCGATATAAATTTGATGGTATAACATTCCATACTCTAAACTTTTATCGAACTTAATGGATGGAAAAGCATGAATTCTAGGATCAACATCTGCTCCAAATTCGGTAACCAATAGCGGTTTATCTGGCACTTGGGCATGTATCTTATCTAAATTAGGACCAAAGTCTTCAGATTTCCCTCCATACCATCCTTGATAAAGATTCCAACCTACCAACATCGGTATTTTAACCAAACCTGCATTTAGATAACCATTTACATCTCCATGGTTACTCATCATGGTATATCTTGTGGGGTCTGTTTTACGGGTAAGATCTTCTAACCTTTGAGCTAAATTTTCTATGTTTTTTAGGTATATCTTTTTCCGTTCTGGGTTATCTCTAAATCTCATTTTCAGCAAAACCTCATTCATGTAAGCCCATATAATGATGCTTGGGTGATTGTAATTCTGCTTGATCATTTCCAATTGCATGTCATGGCAATTGTTATAGAAAACATCAGATTCTGTAATCTCATTCACAATCGGAATTTCTACGGAAGCTAAAATCCCTAACCTATCACAGGCATCAAGCACGGCCTGATCTTGTGGATAGTGGGCTACACGTAAAAAGTTACCGCCCATCTCTTTAATCAAAGCAACATCTTTAACAGCTAAATCCGACGGTACAGCATTACCTTTACCCGCAAAATCTTGGTGGCGACTAGTACCTATCAATTTATAAGGAGCGCCATTTAAGAAAAACCCTTTTTTGACATCAAAACTAAAAAACCTTAAACCTACATTGGTTTTAACTTCATCGAGTGTCTTTCCTGTTTGATTGTCTATCAATTTAGTAGTAGCCACATATAAATAAGGCTGCTCTGGCGACCATAATACAGGTTGATCTACTTGCATTTTTGGCAATTCAAAGCTGATCAGTTGATTTGTAGCCCTGGTTAAAAACTTAGTCTCTTGTACTTTCTTACCCGAGGCATCTGTGAGTACTGATGTAACCAATAATTCTTTTGCAGTTTGCAAATTCAATAAACTTCCTTTAATTACCACCTCTGCTTTGGCTTTACTTACATTTTCTGCGTGTACATATACACCATTTGTAGCAAACTGTTGGTCATCAAAATGAGCTGATGGCAAAACCAATAAGGATACATTGCGGTATAAACCACCAAAAAACGTAAAATCTCCAGTTAATGGAGCAATGCTCTCCTTAAAACTATTGTCTACTTTAAGGGCAATTTCATCGGTACCATTAAACTTTAAGTTTTTTAGAGGAATTCTAAAGGCATTGTATCCACCAATGTGATGGGCAATTTGTTTACCATTTACATAAACGGTTGTTTCCTGATTAGCTCCCTCAAAATGTACATACAAGTTTTTGTTTTTCCATTCGGGCCGTAATGCCAATTTCTTTTTATACCAACCCATACCTCGGTAATATCCCGGCACATCATCCATCACATCAAATGCATTCCAGGTATGTGGAATTTGAACCACTGCCCATTTAACACCATTTAAAGATGAAGCCGAAAGCTGCTTTTTTGGATCTTTTGCAAATGACCAATTTTGATTGATATTTACAATCTTTCGTATTGCCGTAGCTACAGTTCGCTGCTGGGCAAAACTGTTAATAAATGAAAATAAGGAGAGTACAAGAATTTTTAAACGGATAGTTGAATACATTCGAAAAGGTAAATGGCAGCCATAACTGCATAGAACATTGTTCTGGTTTAAATTTGAGGGTTTTTAAACCACTAAAACTGACCAAGAAGTATTCCTCATCGTTCAATTTTAGTGGTTGGTTTTGTCTTATTTTACTTCTAAGAAGCGTTTAAATGCTTGAGAGAAATTACCAACAGTATACTGACCGGCCTCATTCTTAACGATATTTATTTCTATCCTACGAGTTCCGGCAATGCTACTATTCAATACTTTAAAATAAATGGTATCAATTTTTGCTTTGGCTTCTGGAAAGTTTAAAACATATACGCCATTGTTTCCTTGTATCGCATTGCCATTTTTATCTACTACATTAAAGTCTTGCCCTAGTACAGCAGGATTGGCAATCCCTGTAGTTACCAAGGTGTATTTAGCTTCTGCATTATACGAACGGGTATAAGCCGAATGAAACTGAACTGGAAACTTAACCAAGGTAGTTTGTGTTCTGAACACCGACTCGGTACCCGTATTATTCCAAGGTAAAAATCCTGCGTAATAATAATTCTCAAAAGCAGGATCACCTACTGGGCCATCTGGATCTTCTTTTTCACAAGCCGTAAAAGTGAAGGCAAGCAATGCCATTAATGTTAAAACTATATTTGATGTTTTCATCTTTGTCTGATTAGGTGATTTATAATTTATTGCCATCCTGGGTTTTGCTTTACGTTATTTCCACTTAAAGCAATCTCGTTTAGCGGTACAGGATATAAATAATCTCTAGCTGGATTCCATTTACGTCTGGTTACATCTTCTACTACCAATACCCCATCTGCGTTAAGCACCAATGCCGAAGCATTTGTACCTACCCATTCAGATGCAATGTATTTACCTCCAAGAATTGGTTTAGACAAGGTTGTTTCTGCTGTTTTCCATCTAATTAAATCACCATATCTAAAGTTTTCTAAAGCAAGTTCTACCGTTCTTTCTCTTCTTATTTCTTCACGCATGCTCAAACCATTTGCAGTTACAAAATCATTGGTTAATCGAGGTGCAAAACCTGCACGGGTTCTCAGCGCATTAACCGTTAAATTTAAATCAGCATCAGAAATAGCCCCATTTAATTCAAATTTAGCTTCGGCCAAAATCAATAATACTTCTGCATAGCGAATTACATTCTTTTGTACTGTGGCGTTTCCATTGCTTGCCCAGTCTGCAGCATCAAATAGCTTTTTACCGGCATACGCTGTTCTAGAACCTAACGATGTTTGTGGCACCCAAGCACGTTGGTAAGATTGTTCACCTGCACGGTAAACCAAAGTAGCCAAACGGGTATCACGATTATCCAGAATGGTATTGTAACTGGTTTCTGCAGCTTCTGGCACAAACAAAGCCGATCTGGTCGCAGAAGGCGTTTGATCAGAATTCCAAGCTGGTAAACCATCAGTATACAAATACTGGCGAATTAAATTACGCGTTGGTGCAATCCTTCCATTCTCCAAATCTCTTGAGGTATTGTGCGTTAGCACAGTTAATAAATATTGTTTCACCAATATATTTTCTGTGTTAGCCATACCGTCGCCCAAATGGGTAAACTCGCCTAAGTAATTGTTAAACAAGACGTGTCCTTGCCCCATAACAGAAGTTGCGGCTGCTACAGCAAGTGTTAAATGATCTTGCCAACCTGCCACATTGTTAAATTTAGCCGTTGTACCTTCAGTTAAACCTACCCTAGCCTTTAATGCCCAAGCAGTACTTTTAGTAATACGACCATATTGTGCCGCAGGCAAAGCTGCTCTTGTTGGCAACCAAGTTGTAGCAAAATCAAGATCGTCGTAAATGGCTTTAGCAACGGTTGCCCTTGCTGTTCTTGGCATCTTTAATTCAGGGTCGTTAATCGCTAGCGTTCTCAATACCAAAGGCACATCTCCATATTTTTCTATTAACATGGAATAAGCATAGGCTCTAAAAAAACGTGCTTCAGCAAAATACCTGTTTCTAATGGCATCAGAAACTTTAGCTTTTACTCCTTTTTCGAGGATATTATTGGCCGTAAAGATCATATCATAAGGATTAGACCAATTACCATCTGTTGATGGAATGCTTCTATTTCCCGTACTAATGGCATCTATAGCTTGGTTGGTATTGTCGTCTGCTCTATTGTCTATCGCATGACCGCCCATTTGTTGATAAAGCCTATTGGCTGCATTTTGTAAATCGACTTCAGTATTCCAATAATTTGAATCAGAAAACGTAGTTTCTGGTAACCTTTCTAACTTTGCACAACTACCTAATAAGGTGGCAATTGCCAGCGCTGATAGTAATAATATTTTATTTTTTTTCATGATAATTTAACCTAAAAAGTAACATTTAAACCAAAAGCGTATGATCTATAGAATGGATAGGCCTGAGAGTTTACCCCATTTGGCACTTCCGGATCAAATACTTCCATTACTTTTGTGCTTTCCCACAAATCTTGACCAGAGAAATACAACCTCACATTTTGTATGTATTTTTTGTTGATCGGTAGGTTATAACCCAATTGTAGATTTTTTAACCTGATGTAACTTCCATTTTGTGTCCATCGGTCTGATGGTTTGTAATTATGATCGCTGGTTTGGTACATGCGAGGGAAAAATGCATTTGGATTATCTGGTGTCCAACGGTCCATATGGATAGACCATGGCATGTTAGCTGTTCCATTTAATGGCGCCAATGTTTCTGTAGCGATTAAAAACGAGCGTTTAAGCGTACCTTGGAATAGGATAGAAAAATCAAATCCTTTCCAATTTAAGCCCACATCAAAACCATAAGAATACCTGGCTGCAGTATTGCCCAGGTAAACCAAATCACCCGAATTATCTGGCGTACCCCCACCGTTATTGATCACTCCATCGCCATTCAAATCTAAATATCTAATGTCACCAGCTGTGGTATTGGCAAAAAATGGATAGCTAACTTTGGTTTTGTATTCGGCTGCTTCTGCAGCAGATTGGAAAATACCAGCTGTTCTGTATCCCCAAACACTATTTAATGGATAACCTTCAATTGCCGAAACTACACCTCCAGTACCAATTAACCTTACCCCATTCATCTGGATGAGTTTATTTTGATTATCTGAGAAATTGGCAGCAACATTATAACCCACTGATCCGATTTTATCTCTCCATCTTAACTCCGCTTCCCAACCCCAGCTTTTTAAAGTACCTCCATTTATTTTCGAAGGAGTAATCCCCAATATGGCTGGTGTATTGATATCAATTAACATATTGATATTTCTATTTTGATAGTACTCTATGGTAGAAGTTAATTTTTCGCCAAATAAACCAATATCTAAACCTAAGTTAGCAGATTGTACTGTTTCCCAAGTTTTATCTAAAGTTGGCAAATTAGGTTGAAAGAAATAATTGGTTCTGGTACCATTAAGCACAAGGTTGTTTCCACCATTTAGAACAGGGATATAATCGTAATTACCAACGTTTGTATTATTGTTAACCACGGCATTACCTACCCTACCCCAAGATGCTCTAAGTTTTAAATTAGAGATAGATTTGAAGTTAGTTTTGAAGAAATTCTCTTCACTTATCCTCCAACCAGCAGAAAACGATGGGAAGACAGTCCAGCGAGCATCTGGCGATAGACGCGAACTTCCGTCATTACGCAAAGTAGCTTCGAATAAATATTTCTCTGCATAGTTATAGTTAAACCTACCAAATAGCGAAGCAAATGCATAGGTCTCTACGTTATCGCTAGCTGTTTTGTTCAAAGGATCAGAGAAATTTACCGCAAACGAATCATTGCTATACAATAATGTTGCTCCAGCACTCGATTCGTCTTTACGATACTGCTCATAAGAGGCACCACCTAAAATCTTAAAGTTGTGGTTATCTCCGATAGTAAGGTTGTAATCTGCTGTTGCTTGTAAATTGTCGTAATAACCACGGTTTTTAGTGATGCCGATACCATTAGGCACATTGGCATTAAAACGAGGCGCTTCTAAATTACTACGTCCGTACCAGTATAAACTTCTTCTATTTTGTTCGTAATTATAATTGTCTTGGTTACGCCAAGCCACTGCATTAACGACCAATCCTTTTACAAAGTTTTTGAATTTAAGATCTACCTTACCCGTAAAGCTCTCGTACATGGCTCTGGTAAAACCTGCATTTTTTTCAATGTCAACTGCATTGATCTGCAAATCTCCATTATAAGGTTGTCCTGTTTGATCTTCTGCAGGGGTATACAGCGATTGACGTGTACGCACACGATATAAGGCACTCACAATATTACCCGTAGAAAACGAATTTGAATTGGTGATTTGGCCGATATAACCCGCAACCAAATTTAAGCTGATGTATTTATTTACTTCGCTATTTACATTCAGTTTAAAATTATATCTCGAATTGTCATCTGGACCATAACGCAATACACCATCTCTGGTTTGGTAACCAACAGAAAGTAAATAATTCAGATCTTTAGCGCCACCACCCACAGAAAGCGAATGATTTTGTGAATGATTAACTTTACTCATTCCCGCTTGGATCCAATCCGTATTATCAAAATACTCCCAACGGTTTGCGGTTAAGTTAGGGCGATAATTAAAATTCGGGTTTCTTAACCACTCAATTTGTTCAGGAGTAAACTCTCTAGCTCCAGTGGCATTAAAACGAGCTTCGTCTATCAGTGTTTGCTCATCCCAAGAGTTTAAACGTTCTGGCTGCCTAGCAGTTACATTGGTACTGTAATAAGAATTAAAGTTAATACGAGTTTTACCACTAGTGCTCGATTTGGTAGTTACCAAAACCACACCACCAGCCGCTCTGGCTCCATAAATTGCAGAAGCAGCTGCATCCTTCAAAAAGGAAATGCTTTCTACATCATCTGGATTGATTAAATTCAAATCCATTTGTATCCCATCTACCAATACTAAGGCAGATGTACCGTTAATGGAGTTCTGACCACGAATCCTCAAGTTAAAACCCTCTTGACCGGGCTGACCACCACCTCTGGTAACTACAACACCAGAAACACGGCCTTGTAGCGCAGCGGTTACGTTTGGCACAGGCGTATTCATTAATTCTGCACCGCTAATGGCAGTAACCGCACCAGTAAGATTTACTTTTTTCTGTGTACCATAACCCACTACCACCACCTCGCTTAGGCCTTGGGCATCTTCTTCTAAAGTAACATTTACCAAAGTTTGGCTCCCAACAGTTATCTCTACTGGCTTAAAGCCAATGCTTGTAAAAACAAGTACATCGTTATTAGCCACACCAGCAATGGCATACTTACCATCTTCGCCAGTTACAACTACCTTTGTGGTCCCTTTAACTTTTACACCTACGCCAGGTAATGGTAAACCTTTAGCATCTTTTACTATACCAGTAACATCGATAAATCTTTTAAAGCTATTGCTCAAAACTAATTCACGATTTAAATTGGATAGCTTGTTGGTAACAATTGTGCTTTTTGCAGAAGTAGCTGAAGCATTAATTTGCAGAAAAAAACACCACAATAAGGTTGCAGGTATTTTTCGCAAAATTCTTTTAAATAGAATTTTCCTCATACAGTTTAAATTGGTTTGTTAATAATCCAAAATATTTGGTGAGGTAAATATAGAAGAATGATTATCAGATTTGCAAATAAAAATTAACGTAAATAACTGATATTTAATAAGTTATAAATAATTTGATACGCTTAATTCTCAAAATGTAAAACTGATAAATAGCTGATAGCGTGTACTGTTGTAACGAACTTAAAAATTAAGTCAATACGCTTAAATCACATTAAAAAAAAATGAAATATTTAGTTAACATTGCTAAAAAAATCTGCGTTTAGCTTACAGAAAAGGCATAAATTGATTTTATTTATCTAAAACCAACTTGCTCCAGCCAGATTTACCACCACCTTTAATGTCTTTTTTACGTTCTTCCATTACTTTTTTGATTTTGGAAGCATAGGTCCAACAGGTACTTTGTCTTATTCCCAGCTTTTCAGAGAGTTTATGAGAAGAGATTGCACCTTTATGGTTATACATGAGATAAACCAGATAAAAGGCTTTATTGATAGGAATTCGATTGTTCTCAAATATAGTTTGTTGTAATACTGATTCTTCGTAAGCACATTTGGTGCATCTTCTATTATAGGGTGCCTTACCATTACAATAGCTTAAATTGCCACATTTGGTACAAGCATAACCATGCTCCCATTTCATATCTGCAAGGAATTTATAACAGGACTCTTTATCTGGATATTTTAAGCTAAACTCATCAAAATCCATTTCTGTAGCATTTAACCTCGCATCGGTAACCTTTTCAATATTGGTTTTCAAAGTGATGTTATCCTTTTCTAAAAGGATGTTCATTCTCGAAATTTCTTCTGCCTGTTGTGCTAATAAAGCGTTAATAGACATTAATTCTTCATTCTGTATTTCGATAGTCTCATTTTTATGCTGAAGCTCTTGAGATTGCAGTTGTACCTCTTGTGTTCTTTCTTGAACCTTAACTTCCAACTCTCTATTTACCATATCTTTAAGATCAGCATTCACCTGCATTTGTTTAATGATCTGCTTACGGGCATTTTCCTTTTTCCGTTTCAAAATTCTAACCTGATCGCCAATGGCAAAAGACAAAAACAACATTTCTAGTAAAAAGCCAAAAGTTAAACTATAGTAACCCAAAGCTCCCGGAATATCCCTGGCCCAACCCAAAATATGAATTACCTTAATCACAAAGCCTATAAACAAGAAAAAGTAGCCCAGTACAAAGAACCTTGCTGGTCTATATTCCATCTTCCACCAAATGTAAATACCTGTAAAAAATGCTGCAGAAAGTGGGATAAACTCTAAAAACTTGTATTTAAACCAATCATTATCATAAAACAAACAAAGCAGGAAAAATCCCAATCGCAATACCAGCAGTACGTTGAGCAATTGGTTTAACTTAGGGGCCTTCATTTTTACGTGCAACAATTCCTTGGTAAAGATGAGTGCGAAAGAACTTAAAAAGAACAAGGCAACGCCATAGGCATACTCATTCCATGTGGGGTGGTTAGGCCATAAATAATGGAAAGCGATGCCATCTGTAGACATCTCGTACATGCCAACACTCAGAATATAGAGGATATAATACAGGTATTGTTTTCGTTTTACCGCCAAAAACATCAATAGGTTATGAAAACTAAAAATCACAATCATCCCATAGAAAAAACCATAGGTGAAGTATTCCGTTAAGCCATATTTAATAAAACGTTCTACCGTTCTGAAAACGATAATCACATTTACCTGATCTTTAGATTTCACCTTGAAATAAAAAGTATGTACGCCCTTTTTGGTATCGTTTATTAAAAATTCAAAATTCTTATGCTGATAAAGGCGGTCTTTAAAATTGAGGTCGGCGCCGGTAACACTTTTAACATAACCACCTTTACCATCGGGCATGTAAGCTTCAATATGGTCGGTAATTTGATCGAAAAACTCTATAATGGAAGAACGATTAAAATCTTTTCTAAAATTAATTTTAACCCTGTACCAATAAGAGGAAGACCTGTTATAATTTTTAGGATAGTAGTTAATATTGGGAATAAATTTAGCCTGATATGTTGGGCTAAGAATATCGGCCAAAGCCAAGTTGCCACTTGCATCTTCTAAACAAACAATTTCCTTTGACTTAAAAATATGTTCGTAGGAACTTTCATTGATAGCCACCACATTTTGCGCCTTAATAGCCATAAACGCAAAGCATAAAACTAAAAATAAAAGGTATTTAAAGGTAATTTTTAACATAGCTAACTAGCGTTTACAGGATTAGTTACTATATTTAAAAAGTTGATCATACGCATGCTACAGGAGATGAATATTTGGTTAATTTTTAATGCTTAAAGATATTAACAAATAATTAATAATTCTTACAACATGCCCCTTCCCGCCTAAAAAATGAAAAAAACAATACTATATCTATTATTACTATTAACCACACAATGGAGTTTCGCCACCACTTATCAAGTAAATAATGAAACCGCATTTAAAAATGTTTTAACCAAGCTTATTGCTGGCGATGAAATTGTAATTGCCAATGGCACCTATTACAACTGGGCGGTAAACATTCCGAATTATGGTACAGCCAAAAAACCCATACGCATTAGTGCAGCAACTGAAGGCAAGGTCATATTTTCTGGAACAGTTAATGAAACCATCTTTAAGTTAACAGGTGCTTTTGTTATTTTAAAAGGAATAAGCTTTAACAATTGTACACTCGTTAAACAAGCTGGTAAAACAGGTATATTGGTAGATTTTAAGGATACCGAAAACTGTGTGTTACGTAAATGTTCCTTCACCAATAATACGGTAAAATCGCAGTTTATGCCACTGGTTATCATTTCTGGCAAGGGAAAACATAACCTAATTGACAGTTGCTTTTTTACAGCTAATAGGGATAATCAGGATATACAAGTAAAAATTACCAAAGAAAGTTACCCACAGTTTACCGTTATCAAGCATAACGCTTTTACCAATAAACAGAAAGTAAGCTGGCCAAACAATAATGGCGGAGAATGTATACAGATTGGGCAAGACCCTGTATTATTGGGCTATATAGCAGCAAAAAGCACCATCCAATTTAACCAATTCATTAACTGTAATGCAGAGGGAGAAATCATTAGCAATAAAAGCAGCAATAACAGTTACCTTAATAATTATTTTAAAGCCAATGACGGCGAATTGGTAATGCGTGGTGGGCACAATTGCAAAATTGATGGAAATGTATTTGAAGGAGGTACCGGTGGGATAAGACTTAATGGTACAGGACATTACCTCAGCAATAATAAAATAAGTGATGTTAAAACTGCCATCAGGTTAATGTACGGAATGGCCAAAGGAAAAGAAGAGGTTGGATTTTATATTGCAGCGGGTAATTGTGTTATTAAAAATAACATCATCAATAATGCCACTACCGGGATTTTAATTGGTGACAGTAAAAATGTGGACTGGACAGGAAAATTTGACACCCTCAAATATCCATCTCGTGTAATGCAAGATATTGCGCCAGAAAACAATACGATTTCTGGCAATACCATCACAGCTACAAAATCTCCAATAACCGATTTAAGGAATTAATCGTTGAAATGGTACAAGAACATGACATCACCTGTATAAGCTGGTTTCTTCTCGCCTTTAATATCTAATTTAGCTTCGATAATTACTTTAGTGATCCCTCTTAAGTTTACAATAGATTTTAATTTGGCTTTCAGCTGCACTTCACTGTTCACCACTACCGCCTGACCAAACTTAAAGCTCTCTATACCATAGTTAATTTCCATTTTAATGTTACGGATATCTGCAATCTGTTTCCATAAGTATGGGATTAGCGATAAAGTGAGGTAACCATGGGCAATGGTAGCCTTAAATGGGCCATCAGTTTTTGCTTTCTCTTCATCAGTATGTATCCACTGATGGTCTAACGTAGCATCTGCAAATTTATTAATCTGAGCCTGATCGATAACATGCCATTGAGATAAACCAATTTCTTTACCTAGATAAGCTTCAAACTCTTCGTAATTATTAACAACAACCATAATTTTATTTCTTCTTATAAATGCTAAAATAGCATTATTGTTTTAATAATCCTTTTAAATTTGCAGGAGAATAATTGATAGATTTTAAAGTTTTATGGTCGTTGTTTCTATAGACCAAAAATAAGCCATCAATTTCTTTATGGTAAGCATCAACATTGGTGGTGTTTTTGTAATGTGCCACCGTATCGTCTGCTTCTTCTACTGTTTTGCAAGCTTTGCTCATGTTAGAGCGATGTACTTCATCAAACAATAATTTAAATTGATTGCCTAAACCAAACTCCAACACTGCACCAGCCAATACATATTGCAAATCGCAAAGTGCATCGGCAATTTCTACCATATTACCCTCATTAACTGCTTCCTGTAGTTCTTTTAACTCTTCAGCTAATAAATCTATCCTTAATTGGCATCTTTCTTTTGTAGGGATAGTAGCCTGATCTAAAATTGGGTGTTTAAAGGTTTTATGAAATTCGGCAACTTGGTTTAATGCTTTTAAATCTTCCATTATTCGTTTTAGTTTGAACTGCGAAGTTTAGATAATTTAAAATCAGCCACAAATTTTATTATCAACAATAAGGTACAATTGTGGATAGAAAAATTATAACGTAATTGGAGGACAAAAGAAGGCTATGAATTGCTTAAAATCGCTAAGGTTATTTAAAGATTTACCCATAGCAATCTATCCTACCACACAAATATTGATATAGTTATAGGCTTACCGTTATGCCTTCCGCAGGTACAATGTGATGATTTAAGCCGTACAAAGTTCACACTCCGCTCGGCAATGCTAGGCACAGCCTGCCTCTACATTTCGGGAAAGCAATCTTCTTGCTTACCGCAACCTTAGATCCCTCTTTGGGCCTTGTAAAACCCTCGTTCTAGCGTTCCTGTAGGGAAAAAAGCCTTAAAAACGGCCTTCCCACCACTGTAGACGCAGTTTTATAGCGCTTTTCCCCTAGCAGAGCCCTACCTGACCCCTAGTTGACCCCTACCTGAGCCTTAGTTGTTATAGCGAAGAGTCGAATGACGGGCGAGCGGGAACAAGCGAGCGTATAGACTGAATTTGGCTCAAATTTTGTAAAATCAATCTTCTTTTAATTCAAAGCAATGCTAATCGGCTCAGCTTACTGAACTATTAATAACGTTGTTTCTCATTACAACTTAGTGAACACCAATGGTCTTCACCCTACGGCTAAACAAACAGCCTCTAATTTTAGCTATTTATCCTATCGGCTGCTATCCCCATCTGCCGCTCCCTCGTCATTCGACCACCTAGATTCGTCATTTCGAACCGCAGGGAGAAATCTAATACATACCACCACCATCCTATCGGCTGCTATCTCTAACTGCGGAAAAATGAGTTGAATGGGACAACGCATCAGCTCCAACCACCTCATACATCATTTCGACTCCATAGATTCGTCATTTCGAACCGCAGGGAGAAATCTAATACGTACCATTTTTGCACCATTCATCCTATCGGCTGCTCCCTCCCTCATTTCGTAGCGCATCGTCCCATCATCTCTACCCCATAGAATCGTCATTTCGAAACGCATCATCCCGTCATTTCGAACCGCAGGGAGAAATCTGTTAAGCAAACACTCCCATCATTCATCCTATCGGCTGTTGTCTCCACCTTCCGCTCCCTCGGTCATCTCGACCCCATAGAATCGTCATTTCGAACCGCAGGGAGAAATCTGTACCGCAACCCTCACTATCATTCCCCAGCTTCAATCTTCAAACCTAAATGTAACAGCCCTTCTTTCGAAGAGCTGTTAACCTACAACTAGATGTTAGTACTTATCTATTCTATGTTGTATGGCAAGAATTAGAACAAGTTTTACATCCATTAATCTTTTTGTAGGGATGTTTACGTTTTGCTTCCGTAACTGCTGGACTACAAGAACTGTACTCTCCTAAAGTATCATAGTTCTGTGTTGGATAATAAATACATCCATTTTCGTGCACTTCGTAATCTCCGTTACTTTGTTGGTTGAGGTTTAATCTGTACGTGCTCATTGTAATTTGTTTTAAAGAGTTAAAAATTAATTAATAACTATTTTCAGATAGTACACTAAAGGTAAATTCAGGTTTTGATAAAATTTTACGGGAAACCGTATTACCTACTCATTCATCATATCACTCACATCAATTGGTTTTTCTTCGGTGCCAGCGATTTCGAGAAAGAGGCGATACTTACCTTGATAGCCAGTGCTGTAAACGCTTATTTTGCAATTGGCTTGGATATTACTGGTGAAGTCGGTATGTTCCAACACCCCATAGTCTATGGTAGAGGGTGTAATGGTAAAATTAGGGAATAACAATTGGAGTGCGCCTTGCCAAAATGTGTAGGTCTTTGCAGCATCAGCTTCAGTAAGATCTGTAATTAGCGTAGTGCTGTAGGTATTGTATTTGGGGTTTTTGTCTACGGCAATTGTTCCTTCATCTCCTGTTAACAGGCGAAGCGTGCTTTTGTAGGTTGTTGCGTCTTTATCAGATTTTATTTTGGCACCTCTATAATCCTTAAAACCACCTTCTTTTGCTTTCATCAAAGCTAAAAGTGCAATCCGTAATTGATCAATATCGCCAATGGCGCCCGGGTAGCGGCAGGTTCTATTGATGGAGATGTGCAGCACATTTCCATTGCGTTTAATTTCGAAATCGTTGTTCGATAAAGGTTGCTCCCTCATAAATTGGTCCATTCCAGCTTTGTTGCTCTTTGGAAATGCTTTGCCATTAATTTTTAAGATTTCATCGTCCGGCAAAAGACCTGCTTTTTTAGCATCCACATCAACCCCCACCTTAAGCACGATGGCTACACCAGGTGTGGTAGGTTCTTGCAAGCCGATACCAAATATTTTTTGGTTATCGGGGCAATCATTTCTAAGTGGAAAGTTTTGTGCGAAGCTAAGTGTAGCATAACAAACCTGCAGTAACAATAATGGGAATGCGAACTTCATTGAAATAATTTTTAGGTTATTCCAAAAATAGCTGTTCAACCTTTGTCGGTATATACCCTTTGCTGGGTATATTTAATTGGTTAAGAGCTCCAATACCATTTTATCCTGAAATTCAGAATTTACCGCATTTTAAATTTATTTCCCTTCAATTACCTGTTGCTGTGTATTGAATTAAAAACATAAAGGATGACGGCACCTCAGCTATTCACCAAGCTTTTGAAATCCCTTATACCATCACAAACCAAGGCAAAACAGGTAATTTACTACTTTCTAACTACTCTATCGTTACCGCAAACTTAAATATAGCCGTTGCTTTTTTGTTGTTACCATACTCGTATACCAATGCTTGGCTAATGTTAAATTTATCATTTTTAGCTACCTGATTGGGATATTGCCCCAAGGCGAAACTTAAGTTAGTGCCATCCATCTCCGAGAAAACTTTGGCTTGGTTGCCCCAGTTAATGACGTTTCCGCTTGCATTAAACCAATGTCCATAACCATTTGCTGTGGTTTGGCTGTTGAGCACGCCATTACTTTCTACCCCATAAAATTTAATGGTTTTGTTGGCCAAACCTGCTACAATCTGGGCCGGAGTCAGCACAAAAGCTTGGGCCAACTTTTCTTGGTCTATGGTTACCGTAATGCGGTTATAGTTGACCAAATCTAAAGGCACCTTTACATTGATATCGAACACTACATCCTTTGGTGTGGCGCCTGGGTCAACCACAATATCGTTGATTAGCGTAGTATTGGTAAATTTAACTTTATAAGGCCATTGGTCGTCGTTGCTATTGTCATCGTCCCAACCGTGCTGCGCATAAGTAATAGGTGCACCAGAAACTACAAACCACAACTTACTGCAATCTGCAGGCATGGTAAAAGTGGCATTGCCGGTAGCAGCATCGAACATGGTGCTATATACTCGGGTTCCGTTGTTGAGTAAAGCTACATAACCATATCTCCAACCTGCCCTAGCGGCATCAACAGGGTTGTAACCATTGGCATTGGCTAAACCGGTAAACTGTGCAGTTAAAACTGTACCAGCGGTTGCCAATTTTAAAGGTACAATATTGTAACCGGTAGTTCCTGGGGCACGGCTGGCCTTCACCTGGAAACTGCCATCTGTAAGTTTATCGAATTCATAAGGCTGTCTGCCGATATAAGCGGCGCCTAAGGTTTTGATAGCAGGCAAATCCCAAGTGGCAAATTTGCTAGCGGCATCATAAATTTCATCATTCATTTGTTTGGTATTGATATTGGTTAGGCGCATGTAGGCCTGTATCGGATCTTCGGGTTTTACAGCACCACGCCAAATCTTGCCAATCATGTCGATACCATGTTTGGCTGTCCAATAATAATGCATAAAATAACTGGCATAACGCTGTGCCTCGTGGTTGGTGTGGCGATGTGCATTATCCATATATACCCCAAAATTGTAAGAGGTAAATGCTTCTTCGGGATAACTCTGAAACGATTGCCACTGGGCAGTCTGTTCCCAAAAACCATTGTTGGGCTTGCCGCCCAAACCATACCTAAATCCCCTATCTAAACCTAAATCGCTGGATACCTGATATTGAAAACAATGGCCAATTTCGTGGGCTAGCGTTGCACCTGCAGGCTGTACCGTTCCGGGGCTAATCCATAGTGCGCCAATGGTATCGTCGTAACCAGATCCTGTGGCCAGCCAATCGTCTTGGTGGTATAAAAAGATCAGCATTTTGTATTTATCCAACTTGGATTTGCCCAGCTCGGCAAATTTTAACGTGTTCACATTGATTTGATAAAATGCCTCCGCTTTTTTAAGCAGCTCGGCTATATCTACCCGATATTTGGCAGCTACATTTTGGGAATTCGGATGATCGGTACCGTATTTCAAATCCCAGAAAACAATAAAATGCTCCGATTGACTGCTACGGTTGTAACTCCATTTGCTAGCACTAGATTTGAAATCCAGGTTTTTAAATTCGTTGGGTATATAGATGGATAAGGTATCCTTCCCTTTAACCACAGGGATCTGCGTTTCAGTAACCGCTTTTTTGCAGCCTATAAAGGCCATTGCGGGCAACAGCAGCAGCAAGATTAACCATTTTAAATCATTTAATTTTGCGGGAAAGTTTAGGCTATTGCTCTTTTTCATCTGGTTATAGGGGTTTGGATATATCGGTAATTCAAATATGATCAATAACTGGGAGCAATTGTTTTTGGATATTAACAAGTGATAGCCATAAATTAGCGGATAAAGAACTAGGCTCTGGCCGCCAATAGCTTATCTCGATTTATCTTCGGGCCCTAAGGCAGCCTTCGCTCAAGGCCAATCCACAAGAAAGGCAAACACGGGCTGTGGTATTGTAAAAATGATTTGCTGAGAGCCTCCTTAAATTTTTACAATACTAAAGTGAACAAGGCCCCTGCCGCCCACGGGCTCTCCATTGCCTTTCTTCTTTCTGCTGCTGGGCAAGCTCGTTCGTACTATCAAAGACAGGAATTTGGGAACTGCTATTGTGCTAGGTTAGGGTAGAGGGTTAAACCCTTTGCCTATGATAGCTTCACAGGTTTTTCATTACCATTGCTTTTGCTAAGAACGTTTACGGCCTTCGGATCGTAGCGAGGAGAATAGTTAATTGTTTCTAAGATAGCTTCTATATAGCGAAGATTAGCAAAATGGAGGAGTGGAGGTTGCAAACCGTAATGGCTCATTTTGCGGATTAAAAACAATTAACGTATTATCCGAGGCTAGGATACGGCAGCCTTGATTGTTTGCTTCTTTATCATCAAGGATAAAGAAGGAGCCTACAGCGGCGGTAGCCCTGCCTGCCGCAGGCAAGTGTGGCAATGATGTGTGTAGGGTCTATTGTAGTTAGGGTTATGCTATTAGCATAGGATTTTTCTTTCCGCTCATGCCGCGGGGGCAAATACTTTTGAGCCCAAAAGTATTCAAAAGGCTTTCGCTTGCCCTAAGGCAGCCTTTCGCTCAAGCCCAATCCACAAGAAAGGCAAACACGGGCTGTGTCCCGATTGAAACATCGGGATAAACAGAGCAAGGCCCTTTCCACCGCACAGGCTTTCCATTGCCTTTCTTTTGTCGCTGCTGGGCAAGCTCTGCGTGCTATTAAAGGTAGGGATTTGGGAACTGCTATTGTGCTAGGTTAGGGCAGAGGGTTTAACCCAGTAGCCAAGAATACTAGCACAGGTTTTGCCTTGCTACTAACATTACTAATGCGCATACGGCCTCAGTGGAGCGACGTTAAGAAAATGCAATAAGTGTAGCGTTAAAAACAAAAAGCTGTTTGAGCGTAGCGAGTTCTTTTTGTTTAGCGTAGCGTTTGCATTTTTAGGAGCGCCAGTGCAGCCGCGGCATTTTGGTTCTTTTCTGCTGCAGGAAAAGAACTAGGGTTTCGCCGCCAATGAGGCGAGGCAAGGATGTGTGTGGGGTTTTTTCTTTCCGCTCTCTGCCGCGGGGCAACCCTAGCATATCACCGCGGTAGAAAGCAACAAACAGCTTTGCACTAGCTTTTGATTTGCACTGCCAAGTAAGAAAGCAGCGTGTGGGGAGGGATTTGAGGATTGGGTACGCCTTTTTCTTACGCTGTAATAGCTGTTGTTAGCTTTATGCAAGTGTAGGGTTTTATCTCTGCACTCTCTGCGGCAGGCAAGTATGCCGCGGGGCATCAAACTTTTCTAAGGCTGTTATACGCTTGATTTTTCTCACCGCTCTATGCCGCGGGGCATCTTCCTTTGAAGGGCAAAGGAAGCAAACCCTCTCGCTTGCCCTAAGGCAGCCTTCGCTCAAGGCCAATCCACAAGAAAGGCAAACACGGGCTGTGGTATTGTAAAAATGATTTGCCGAGAGCCTCTTTAAATTTTTACAATACTAAAGTGAACAAGGCCCCTGCCGCCCACGGGCTTTCCATTGCCTTTCTTCTTTCTGATGTGCAAATCAAACTATAAGCAACTATAATTTTGATGGCATATTTATTCGAATGAGGTAATCAATCCCGGTCATAGCTGGAAAAAAATCCATATATCGGATCACCAGTCATCAACCTGAAACCTTACAACAATCATAGCCATAAGATCTGGGCCTTCAAAAAGAGCAGTGCTGTTCTTAGCGCGGGGCCAAAAAATAAAGTAGTTCAGATGGATGTAAATGATATTCTTTTTCAAGGCCGTCATTGATCTCCTTGATCTTTCTTTTAAAAAAGCTTACGGTATGTTTCATCTTAATCTATTTAAGTTTTAATTTGGATGCTCACCTAAACGTGGATTCGCCCCGATTTTTCGAGGCGACTTTTGTTAGCAGGTGGCATCCATGATTTCGTTAAGGCAACGTTTGTACAGATCGCTTCGATAATCCACCTTGGAATCCAGAACATGCTTTCTTCCTCCCGTGTGATTGTTCCAGAACACACCGTTAAAATCCATTTCGTTACCTGCTGGATAGCCTGTCAGCTTTCCTCCTCTCCATCTTCTGCTGCCCATTTCCCAAAAAGCCGAATAGGTAAAGACGTAGTGCTGAAGTTCCTCGATCGAATCAGATACAAGGGTGATCCGTGGCGCGCCAAGCCCAGCCAGCACAACTGTAATCTTTCCCTTGGCGAGTATTTCGCCCTTTTTTAATAGTTCCATGGTTAGCTGTAGATTAGGTCAAAAAGTTCTTTGTTTGATAGCTTGAGTTCTTCCTCGGTCGCGTAGTAGGCGATCAGCTCATCCTTCAAAGTTGCCTCGGGCGTACCATTGCCGTTTGCGTCCAAGTTCATCGCCTCGGAAAGGCTGATCGGCGCAACGGTTAGCGTAAAATCCTTATCGTGCAGATCGGGAATTTCCCTGCCCAGATATTCCTTGCCCTGAAACAGGATAGGCACCCACTCGATTCCGTCGTCCTCTTTTGAATCAGGGACGATGTAGCTCAGGTAATCGTAGATCACATCCCAAGTAATAACAATAGTACAATCGTGTTTGTCTTTTAGCATATAGAGTACCTTTTGGGCTTCGCCGTCTTTTAGGATGTAGCCATTATTTTTCGCCTGCATTCCTACGTCTTCGAGGCTCCACACGATGGAGATCTATCCGCGCTGTTCCCTCTGGTAGCCCACGATGGCACGTTCATACACATATTTGCAGCACTGATCAAAGGCGGCGGTAGCGAGTTCAAGATTTTCCCCGAACTCTTGCGTGAACATTTTTTCGGCGTCGCCATCAAGTTCGCCGTTTACGATCTTGCAAAGGTCATCGTTTCGCATAATCTCATTGCAGTAGTAATATTTGGGATAGTATTTTTCTACAAATTCCCATACCCTGTTATCCTGCCTCGGATCTGGCGCACAGATTTCTGCTTCTTCCTTGATCCTGTTGATGTGGTATTTGTGAAGTGACAATGTTTCGTTGTCCTCAGACAGCCCAGTCCCCCACATATTTTTTGGAGTTAGGGGACAAAAACTTTGGAGGAAAAGCAGGACCTTTCAAGCGCACAGAGAACTAGAAATTACGGAACGGAACCGCAACGCGGTAATTTCGCCGTTCGTCGAAAGCGGAGGTCCATAGCTTTGCCGAGTTTTTGTCCCCACGATCAAAAAATTGCCACACAGTAATCTTGACGATCATCGGCACACAGACTTCAGCCTAATTGGAAAAAGTAAAGCGAAATGCATTTACGTCATGCAGGTATTTCGCTCGAGGGGCCTTCGACACTACGCCCGAAAAGGCGCATGGAAATTTCGATTGTAGAAAGGATTGCACTACATTTCGCCATGCCTATCCCGGAAAAACGGGCAAGCCTTTTATAGCTAGCGCCCAAGAGTCCATGCAGGCCACCAAATGCTTTTAGAATCCGACCGGCCAAATCAACGGCAGTTTCCTTCGGCGTACCCGAACCGATTAGCATTGCCAAAAGCTCTGCATCCGAGAGCGCTTTGGGCCCGTGCGCCAGCATATCGGAGTGGATATTTCATCAATTGCGAGCTCTAAACGCTGTTTTTGATGTTCTAAAAGGGGTTTTTTATCCGTCATTTTGAGTAATTTGGCTGAGTTTTGGCAGAGTTTTCAATGTTTATAATCATAAAAAATCTACTATCTAATTTACAAAATTTGACTGAATTTTCCAAAAAAACTGCAAAATTATTAGTGGATATCTTTACATTCTACACCTCTCAAATTTCCAAAAATTCTGACATATCCTTATCACATCTCTTAAATTTTTTGGCTGAGTTTTGGCAGAGTTTTTTTTGTGCTTCATAATTTTTCTCCAACAGGATGATCGGCTTACAAGAACAACAAAAAAATCGTTTTATTCATATTTAAAACGGCATTTGTCCATTCAGGTATCGTGGAGAATAAAATATTACCCACAAATAAATAAACGAAATTATCCACCAATAAGTAATTGATCTTGGCTGAGTTTTTATCATCAAAGTATCTAAAATGACTACCAATAAAGGAGGGAAAATGTATTGTTTTTTGAGCACTTCTTTAGAGCATTTTTAAACTTTTTTGATAGGTACATTGATTTAAGAACAATGACCAATTGATAAGATTGAAGCACAATAATGATGGAGTGTTTTGAATGACTGCGAATGATATAATCTGTACACTTGTTGTTTCCGTTCGTTTCTCATATTGCGACAAAATATAAGTGCTTTTTTGTCGCAATATATTTACTGTGAAAGGTCGGTTTTTAAAATTCAAGGGGAAGTTCAAAATAGAACGTAGCTCCATTCCCAACCTCGCTCTCGGCCCAAATTCTTCCTCCGTGCCGTTCAATAATCTCAGCACTGAGATAAAGTCCTATTCCAAAGCCAGCGATATGTTGTGTCTGCGCATTCTCTACCCTGTAAAACCTATCAAACAATTTTTCAAGATCTAATGGTTTGATTCCCATTCCCTGATCGTGTACTGACACCCGAACACGATTGTTAAACGTTTCGCAGTTAACAGTAATTATTGTATTTGTTTTACCATATTTGACCGCATTGCTTAACAGGTTGGCAAGGACAGTGCCCACTTTGTCACGATCGGCATCAACTTTCACCTCTTGGCAAGCAACCTCAAACACTTCGCCCGGACTTGCCAATTTTACATCTTCCACTACCTCCAAGATCAAACCACCCAGATCAAACCTAGATCGAGACAAAACAATCTTGCCCGATTCCAGTTGGGAAACGTTAAGAAAACCGTTGATCATCCTGGACATTTTGCCGACCTGTGCCAGTGCTTTTTGAAAAAGCATAGAGATATTTTTCTCTCCCATCCTTTCCGCTTGGCGCATGCCAAGCTGTGCAAAGCCATTCAAAGAGGTCAGTGGCGTCTTGAGTTCGTGGCTTACCATGCCGATAAAATCGTTCTTGCGCAGTTCGTCTTTCTTGATTTCGGTAATATCAAGGATGGTTCCTATTACAGATACGGCATTCCCGGAAGCATCGAGCTCGATAAGCCCCGTGCTGTTGATCCATTTTGGGACTGAGCCATCCATAGGTAAAATCTGGCAATCTATGTCGAACCTAGCTTTGTGCTTGATCGCCTCATAGATGGCATTGCTTACCCTTTCCCTATCTTGGGGAACAATCAGTTGATCTATTGCATCAAAATAGGACAAATCTACATTCTTGGGGATTCCATGAATTTCCCTGGCGATATCCGAGAGGATTAATTTTCCGCTTGAAATCTCGCTTTGCCATATCCCCATGGCCGAGGCGTTGATGGCAAGGCCCAACCTGGTATTGAGATCTTCGACTGCTTTTCTGCCCGAAACCTGTTCGGTCACATCTGCGGCCACTGCCACAAGGCCATTGATTGCATCGCTCTCATCAAACAACGGTTCAATGGTCAAATTGACATAGATCGTTTGTAGGTTGCCAAAACGTAACAGTTCAACAGCAGATTCGCTAGATACAAAACGTTCACCCGTATTATAAACCCTATCCATGATTTCAGAAAATCCTTGAGCTTCAAGTTCGGGAAGCGCTGTGGCAAATTTTAGGCCCAGCACCTGCAATTCCTTGCGTCCCCAATAGTCTAGCATCCTCGAATTGGCCAGCTCGATTACATGATCAGGGCCACGATAGATGGCCATTGCCACGGGCGCCTGAACCAACACGCTCCTAAGCTGCTGCTCTGCATGGTTACGTGTACGTGCCATATGGATCTGTGCCCTTATTTTGGTAAGCAGTTCTGCGGCAGAAAATGGTTTCACCAAATAATCGTCGGCGCCAGTCTCGATCCCATCTATCTTGGCCTCCTCGCCCGCCCTTGCAGAGAGGAAAATTACCGGCAAACGCTGCGTGGCAGTTTCGGAACGGAGCTTAAAAAGCATCTGCTTCCCATCAATGACCGGCATCATAATGTCGCTGAGCACCAACGCTGGCATGTCTAAGGAAATCTGGTCGAGCGCTTCCTGTCCATTGGACGCGGTCGAAACCAGAAAGTGTGGCTCTAAAAGTCGCTTCAGGTAACTACGCATATCTGAGTTGTCGTCTACAATCAAAATCCTTGTAGAATGGTCAAGTTCCCGATCATAGCTTTCCAACATCCCATTTTCTTCAGCCGCATCTGAAAATTCAAAATTATCTTCCAAAAGACTGGCAGCCTCTTTAATAAAGGCGCCCTTTAACGAAAGCGGTAATGGATCTATTGCTGCTGCTGAAACCTGGTCCGATGATAGGTGCATGCTACCAGAAGGAATCACAATAGCGAACAAAGAGCCTTTGCCCTCAACGCTTTCAACACTGATCGTCCCGCCATGGAGCTTTACCAATTCATCTACCAGTGAAAGGCCGATACCCGTTCCCTCATGTGTTCGCCCTGCGGTATTTTCAATCCTATGGAAACGCTGGAACATATTTGGCAGTTCTTTTTCCGGGATGCCGACACCAGTATCTTCAACCTGTAGTACAACCGAGGTGCCCCTTTCAAAAAGCCTCACTTTGATGGAGCCGTCAAGTGTATATTTGAATGCATTCGATAACAGGTTCAGAACGATCTTTTCCCACATCTGCTGGTCAAGGAAATATTCTCCATTTAGCCTGTCGCAGTCAACCAATAACTTCATTCCGGCCTTTTCGATAATCGACCGGAAACTGCTGGCCAGATCTTCGGTAAGCTCTGAAAGGTCCAATGGCCTATATACCGCCCTAACCCTTCCTGCTTCAACACGAGAGTAATCTAAAAGGTTGTTGACCAACTTGAGCAACCTAAGTGCATTGCGATGGGAAGCTTCGATATGCCCACGTTCATTGCCAGAAAGATTTTCAGCTGATAAAAGTTCTTCCAACGGACCCAGCATCAAGGTGAGCGGGGTGCGGAACTCGTGGCTCACATTAGAGAAAAAAGCCGTTTTAGACCTGTCAATCTCGGCAAGTGCTTCCGCACGTTTCTGTTCCTGTTCATAGGCGTAAACATTAGAAACCGCAGTATTAAAAGTGGCCGCTAACTGCCCGTAAAAGTTGAGGTAATCATCATCCAGCGCCCGGCAGGCACTTACTGCTGCCACTACAAAGCCGAAAAGTCCGCTTTGTCCGCTAATGCGAACCGGCAACATTATCGCAGATCCTGGAGAATTTTCATATGGCCCCGCATTGAATTGTCCGAATTTTTCGTCAAGCGAATCTACTATAAAATGATGTGCGGAAGAAAGTTCGGCAAGGGGATAAATATCAAGATCTGAGTTGATTATTTTCGGAGCAACAGCAGAATCTTCTTCTACTCCAGCTGAAGAAATCAGTTCGCATACCTCTCCATTTTTTTTGTAAAAAAGCAAGAAAGGTATGTCCAACTCATAGGTGTCATAAAGTGATTTTGAAATTGAACCAATCTCGGAAATGTTCTTCGCCTTGCCAACTCCCGCTCCCAGATCACGAAGCACTTTGGTACGTCTTCCAGAGAGCATTTTTTCGGTCGTTTCAGTAATCGGGTGAAAAATGCCACCGACACCCCCGGACTCATCACGGATCGGTGCGAACGAAAAGGTCATCCAAGTCTCTTCCAGATAACCATATCTATCCAAAAACATCCTTTGATCGGTAATATAGGTACCCTCTCCCTGTTGGCCCCTGGTGAACTTATCACCCACTACTGGTAGCGCAGTTTCCCAACATACCCTAAAGTTCTGCCCCATCGATTCGGGATGTTTGGCTCCGCAGATTGGCCGGTAACTATCATTATAGATCTGGATGGTCTCCTCTCCCCAGGCAATCAGGATCGGAAAGGTCGAGGATAGGCACAAGCTGACCGAGGTCCTAAGACTTTGTGGCCAGGATGATATTGGCCCGAGTGCGGTTTTCGACCAATCCATACTGCGGATAAGCTTACCCATCTCCCCACCGCCAGAGAGGAACTGCTCGGTACTGTCTTGAAAAATTTCTGACATTCAACTACTAAAAAACCAAATATAACAAATCGATACATTTTAAAAAGGCCACTAAACGATAATTGAGTTTTCGCAACTGTACGGGCAGAATAATTCACACAACCAAAAGCACTCAAAAATCGTTAAATCAACTTGACACTATGATAGCGCCCGAAGGCTAAATGAAATTGCCAACCCTAAACCTAACATTCCAAAAATGAACAAAAATTTGGCAGGGAAGCAAAATTTGTGACCGCTCAAATTGCCAGTCGTCAGTACCACCTCAGGTATTGTAGCATAAATTTGTAAACTACCTCCAATAAACAGCTTAAAAATCAATTCATTGAGGGGTCACTTGCGAGTGGTGCAAATGGTCATTTTGGAGTAGTTTATCCACTTTTTTCGCAAATCGCGAACAAAGAACAACATTACTACCATTGAACTTGACCCCATTATCCATGACTGAGATATGGCTGAGTTTGGAACTAGTAATCTGCTATGGTATGACTATAAGGCATTACCCTAAAGACTGTTTTAAATGCAACATTCTACTCCAACAAATAAATGAAATTATACAATCGTTTTCCAAACTAACTTGGTTGAGTTTTGATGATAATAAATAATCAATCTGATTTGATAATCGTCCAAAATATCGCTTTCTATCTCCACATTTTATAGCTTATTTTACCTTTTTACAGGAGCTTTATATCTATCTAAAACATCAATTTTTAGCGCAAAAAACTGTATTGGAGTAAAAGTTCCGTGAGTGAAAATCATCTTTTGCAAATTCTTCCACAAACTACAAGATAAACCAGAAACTAGAACCTTCAAATGGTACTATCTGCTCCAATTTCACCAGAGGTCCCCGAACTCTGATTAAAATCACCAACAGGAATGTTCAAGATCATTTTGTCATCTAATTGGTTAATTAATTTTGAGTAGTAAATGTAATAACGTTCTTGGGTACCTAACATTCCAATGAAATGCAATGCAACAAAAAAATCCGACGTAAGTTGATCAGTGCCTGGAAAAAACTTGGTCCTGGACTGGTCACAGGTGCAAGTGACGATGATCCCTCTGGAATAGCAACTTATTCACAAGCAGGGGCTGCATATGGACTTTCCACGCTCTGGACTGCCATTATAGCCTTTCCATTAATGGCCGCTATCCAGCAGATGTGCGCAAGGATTGGACTGGTAACCTCCCAAGGGCTTACGGGCACACTCAAAAAGCACTACCCAAGACCCATTCTTTACCTTATGCTGCTTTTTAGCTTTCCCGCCATTGTAATGAACATTGGCGCAGATATCGCTGCTATGGGAGCAGTAGGTAATCTTTTGTTTCCATCAATAGACGCTAACTATTTTAGCGTGGTCTTTACTATTATTTTACTGGGGCTGATCATATACCTTCCCTACCAGAGGATCGCAGCGGTGCTAAAATACCTTTGCGTTGTGATGCTGGTATATTTCATCGTTCCCTTTCTATATAGACAGGACATGATGGCAATTCTGAAGTCTACCTTTATGCCAACCATAAAGTTGGACAAGGCCTTTATAGCTATCCTTGTGGGAATACTGGGTACTACAATTTCGCCATATCTTTCTTCTGGCAAGCCTCTGTTGAGGTCGAGGAAATGAAGAACAGAAAACATCACATCATGGTCAACAAAAATCTTATCAATGAAATCAACCAAGATGTGGACCTTGGTATGGGGCTATCGGGACTGGTCATGTATTTCATTATACTTACAACTGGAACCGTGCTTTTCAAGAGCGGGATCCATCAGATAGATACAGTCGAGCAGGCAGCAGCCTCACTCAAACCGTTGGCGGGAAACCTGGCCTACCTTCTTTTCGCTATTGGAGTGATCGGTACTGGGCTCATCGCAATTCCAGTCCTCAGCGGATCGATATCCTATATCGTTACCGAAACTTTCGGATGGCAGCAGGGGCTCGACAAAAAATTCCACGAAGCCAAGGCTTTCTATGTCATTATTGCCATTTCGCTGATCATCGGCCTCTCATTGAATTACATTGGCATAACCCCCATTCAATCTTTAATCTATACTGCCATCCTATATGGGGTTACAGCTCCTGTATTGATTGCCATCATCCTGCACATTTCTAATAACAAGAAAATAATGGGCAACAGCACCAACACAAGAACAGCAAATTCCCTAGGCTTTGCAGCTCTTATTATCATGACCATGGCAGCCGTCGCCCTACTGTATTTACATTTTTAATAGATAGCTTTGGTGAACCCCATGCCCATATAGATCACATTGGAGCTCCCCAATTCCTAGCTGGATACTACGACAGTTATCAAAAATGAACTTGATCACTTGTTGGTAAGCATAATATCAATGAACATCTTAAGTCGATCAACCGATTTGCGGTATATCACTTTTAGAAGTGACTACCATCAGAATTCAAAAGCCTTTCCCTTCGGAACTTTACAGTATTAAAACCGAATATTATGAAACCACAGCCTAGGGTCCAAGCTACTTTAAAAAAAGATAATACCAGAACAATACTCGTTATTGGCGTGGTGATCCTATTCATACAGCTTGCCTTCCACCTTACCTTGGGAGCAACACCAAGAGTGAAAATTTCTCTCCAAAGAGCTGATTCGTTGAGCGCACAGCTAAACTTACAGCTTGATAATCAAGAAGTACTTAGGCAGCTCAATTTCCCAAATTCTGTAAAACGTTTCTACGCTAACACAGGTGGAGAAATAAGTTGGTTGCTACAGCCAGAAAAGATTGGGCCAACCTTATCTGCAATGCTGTTGTTGGATTGTGTGAGGCAATTTGGCTTACAACGTGAAAATTATCATCCAGAAATACTCAATTACGAAGGAATGTACAATGTAACCAGTCCAAAAAATTTGGTGTCATTGGCAAAAAAAATTGAATTTGAAATCATGCTAACAGATGCGATGATCAGCATGATCAACCATCTTCATTATGGGGCCTACAATCCAAATCTTATAGGCTCGAGCATTGACAGCGGCCTAACTAAAGGACTAAAAGCCGAAGATTTTTTAAAAACTGTGGCAAATAACAGTAATCTAATGGACTCGATATTAACCGTACAACCAAAGATAGATCAGTACAGACAATTACAGGGCTACATGAAACTCATTGCCGGTCAATATGTGTGTGACTCCTATGAAACTCCAGAGGAAGAGATAAGAAAAATCACCATTAATATGGAAAGGCTTAGATGGGCAAATATGGATAAGGAGGCGTATATCCATGTCAATATCCCGTCTTTTGAGCTTAGTTATCATTTGCCCGATAGCACCTACAAATTTAAGGTGGTAATCGGCAAACCTATAACGCCTACACCAACATTATCAAGCGCTATTTATCTCATTGAATCTGCGCCAGACTGGAACGTGCCAGCTCAAATTTTCATCAAAGAACTCCTCCCAAAAGCAGCCAAGGACAATGCTTTTTTCGAAAACAACCACATGGCTGTATATGATCGCTCAGAAAGTATAGTAGCTATAAATCCCACTTCCATTGCCTTAATTAAAGCAAACCCAAAGCACTATCATCTTCGTCAATCTGCCGGATGCGATAATGCATTAGGCAAAGTAGTCTTCAGGTTTTCCAATACTTATGGTGTTTATCTTCATGATACGCCAGAACAGTTTTATTTCAAACGTGAAACAAGAGCACTTAGCCACGGCTGCATTAGGGTAGAAAATGCAGATAAACTTGGCCGATTACTTTTGACCAATGATAACCAAAATAAAAGAATAGGCTTGTTAAATGCAGCAATGGCTGAATACGCAAAAAAACAGTTTCTTTTAAGCAACCCTGTCCCTATCATCATTACCTACCTAACCTACACGGTTAAGGATGGTCTTTTGGTAAACCATGCCGATATATACAATTTAGATGGTCCTTTAACCCAGCAGCTTTACGGGCCAATTGAACAGTTATCAAAAAATTAAAATGAGCTAAAATGAAAAAGATTCTTGTACCCATCGATTACTCTGCCCATTCGGATAATGCGGTGAAGTTTGCCATCGAGATCGCCAAAAAAATTAATGCCAATGTACACATCTTCCATGCTTTAGAAGCTCCTGAGCTCATTGCTATGCCAGGCTTTATGGTATGGCCTACAGAAGACTTTTCTGAATTAAAAGAAGATGCAGATCAGGATATGGAAAATTACGTGGCTAAATTGAAAGAAGATGATCAGTTAAAAACGCCCTATCTTCCAAATATTACCTTTATAACAGGAATTGGTACTACCAAGCAACTCATTGACCAAAACATTGCAGAGCAGGTACCAGATCTCGTGGTAATGGGCATGGAGGGCAAAGGCAAACTTGACCGATTTTTTTTAGGCAGTGTAAGTAAGCAAATGATAGCAAATCCAACAATTCCCATCCTTCTTGTGCCAAAGGATGCGATTTACGAACCGATCAAAAAAATTGCATTTGCCACAGATCTTTCTGATAGCGATCTCAACTCGATACATGACCTTGCCAGGATGCTGTGTCTTTACGATCCAGAAATACTTTTGGTACATGTAGATAATGAACCATCCGATTTTCATGACCCAAGAACGCTCGCTAATCAGTTCTTAAATAGAGTTACCTGCAATATCAATTATGGAAAAATCTACTATCGCCACATCAAAGATGGAGATGTAGACCAAGGCTTGAAATGGCTAAGCGAAAATGGCCAAATTAATATCCTATCAATGATCCATAGGCACGACGGCATCTTTTCAAGATTGCTGACTGGTAGTCATACACAAAAGCTCGCTAAATCAGTACATCTCCCTTTGTTGGTAATGCCCGAAGATAAAACACCAATAGGATGGTAAAAAGATAAAAAAATGAAAAAGATAATTGTATTAACAGACTTTTCGTCCACTGCACGAAATGCGGCAAATGCAGCTTTAAATATAGCTACACTGCTTAATTGTGATCTTTTATTGATCAATTCTTTTTTCCTTCCGTTTGCGATATTTACCGCAGAGGCTGAAGGTAGATCAATGGTAGATACAGCATTGATCGCATCAGCTAGCGAAGACCGCTTAAAAAAAGAAGCCAGAAGACTTCGAAGGATGATTAATAGTAAAACTGAGTTAACTCAAAAACCTATTATTAATTATCTATCAACAATAGAATCGATAAACCAAACCATAAAAGAGCTTAACGAAACCCTTCAAGTATCCATGCTGGTAATGGGTGTACATCGTACCTCACTTCCAATTATCTTCTCGGCAATTGATATTGAGCCTTTACTCAAACAATTGAAGTATCCGCTCCTCATTATACCTAAAAGTTATCGCAATAGCCCAATAAAAAACTTTGTATTTGCTACCGACCTTGGGAACGATGATATTCCGGTTTTAAGACAAATCCAAGAGTATAGCAAAAAATTAAAATTCGATATACATGTTTGTCATGTAACCAAACCCGTTTTTATACCCGATTTTATAGAAGAAGATAAACAGGCCAAGTTTATCAATAGGCTTGCTTTCTTGGGGCACAACAACATTACCTTCACCGATCTGAAAGGTAAAAATGTTGCAAAAACTTTGCACGAATTTAACCGAACAATCGGGGCAGATACGTTGGGCATCATTTATAATCCACATTCATTTGCCTATAAATTACTAATTGGTAGCCATACCTCCCAATTAGTTAAACACCAACGGCTTCCACTCATAATATTCCCAGCAAATAGTTAAGATGATGGCCCACTTAAAAAACCTATTCTCCCTTGAACTTAGAAGATCAAGAGCATTAGTCAAAAAAAAATTACACCGGCAAATGTCAATTGGAAGAGCTGCCAAAGGCACTTCAGCATTTTTTGCTACGCTCTGGTTTTACTGGAATTGGAAATATCCACCAGGTTAAAATTGAATGGAAAACAGCCGAACTTAAGTTTTCGAAAAAAGGAAATTGGAAAACCATCAGCTGTGTACAACACAATTTTTTACCAGACCCTATCCGACTGGTTTATATGAAAACCAAGATGTTTGGCTTGTTCGGACTAGAAGCTTTTGACAGTTTTAGACATGGACATGGAAATATGATCATCAGGCTTGCAGGCCTATTTAATTTGGCAAATGCAAAAGGAACGGAAATGGACAAGGCAGAATTGGCAACCATTTTGGCAGAAACAATGATCATCCCTGATTATGCACTCCAAAACTATATAAAATGGGAAGAAATTGATCATTATACCGTAATGGGCACCATCCATTATTATGGGATAAAAGTAAGTGGTATATTTTATTTCAACACTAATTTTGAAATCGAAAAATTTGAGACCAACGACCGTTATTTTACCGATAAGAACGGCAAATTTCATCAAACCAAATGGACAGCTGAATGCAGCAATTATACTAGGCATGGTTTAATTAGTTTCCCCACACTGTGCAAATCTACTTGGAATTTTAGTGATGGCGATTTTACTTATTACCAAGGAGAAATCGGTCACCTTATCATCAATCCTTAAGCAATGGAAACTATCCATGTACCATCACCTTTACAGGCTGGTCAGTCATCAACCATTATTCCGAAAAAAAATAAAGACAGCGAAAAAGTCTTTTTAGAAGGACCCCGATCAAGGATTAAAGAGTTAATTTTTGCACTCAAAGTACTTTTTGAATTTGTTTCTGGTTTTAGGGCATTACACTTTCTTGGTCCATGCGTTGCTGTTTTTGGTTCTGCCAGAATAAAAGAGGATTCTCCATTTTATGAAAAGGCAAGGGAAATTGGAGCAGGTTTGGCCACTCTTGGTTTTACTACCATTACAGGAGGTGGCCCTGGAATTATGGAGGCCGCTAACCGAGGCGCTAAAGAAAGCAAAGGTAAATCAGTAGGATGCAATATTAGGTTACCCAAAGAACAACAACCTAATATTTACCTCGACAAATGGTTCATCTGCAAATACTTTTTTGTACGCAAGGTATTGATGTTCAAATATTCTGATGCCTTCATCATCATGCCAGGTGGCATTGGCACTTTAGACGAGTTCTTTGAAGCGCTCACACTCATCCAGACCAAAAAAATACTCGATTTTCCGATTATACTTTTTGGAAAGAAATTTTGGGAACCTTTACAGCCCTTGTTTTCAACCATGCTAAGCGCAAAAATGATTGGACCAGACGATTTGAAATTGGTGCTATTTACAGACTCTGTAGAAGAAACACTTCAACATATACAAACCGTAGCTATGGCTAAATATGCTGAAAAAAGAAGACAGACCTTTAGAAGGCTGCGTATCCTAGGAGAGTGATGATGGAAAAATATTGGCTTTTTTATTTTTTGGCATTAGTTGCAGAAATCATTGGAACAATCAGTGGTTTTGGTTCATCGATCCGTTTTATCCCTATCGCATCCCTTTTTTTCGACTTTCAGATCGTATTAGGAGTAACTGCTATCTTCCATATCTTTAGCAATCTTTCAAAGATTTATCTTTTTAAAAATGGGATTGATAAACGAATTGCGCTGAAAATGGGTATTCCGGCTATCATAGCAGTAATTATTGGTGCATTACTTACTAATTTACTACCCCAAAAAGAACTTGAGGTGATCATGAGCGCTGCAGTATTCTTTGTGGCCCTCTATCTGCTATTCAACACCAATAGAAAATTGAATGACACCAATTCAAACCTGATCAAGGGTGGGCTTGCCTCGGGATTCCTAGCCGGGCTGGTAGGTACCGGTGGCGCTATCCGTGGGCTTACCTTAACGGCATTCAGCCTGGAAAAAAATGTATTTATTGCTACTTCCGCACTAATAGATCTTGGTGTCGATATAAGCAGGGCAATTGTCTACACGGCCAATGGATACGTCCACAAGGAATTTTTATTTACGCTCCCTTTTCTTTTGGCGATCAGCATTATTGGAACATGGCTTGGGAAATTAGTTTTAAAGCGTATGCCCCAGCACTGGTTCAAAACAATCGTGCTTGTTGTCATCTTATTAACTTCGATCACCCAATTGTTTATCTACCTGCTACAGATTATTAAATAAAAAACCGCTCCAATAACTTGGAACGGCTCACTTGTAACTTCACTCACCGATTAGAAAACTATTTGTGGAATTTCTATTTCCAATTTGTTGTCGATGCTTAATACACCAGGTGCTGCCCAGACTGCATTTTCGGCATCCTGCTTTTCGGCAAAAGAGCGTACTGTTCCTTTTACAATCACCTTGCTATCGATAACCTCCGCCTTAGCCAACTTGCTATCAATGCTTGCGCTTGTTTGAAATGCGGCTTTGATTTCCTGCTCTACATCTTCTGGGATGGCATGCGGTTTGATGGTGACAAAGTTCAATACCATTCGCACGAAAGGCAGCCTTTCGTGCGATTTCTTCACCTGGGTATGCAGAAAATCCCAATCAGCCTCTCCATCAAGTCTTACTACGCCATCTTCTACTTCGATTTAAATACGTTCGTGCTGTACAGCCGGATTCCATTTTAATAAATTCAAGGCGGCCGCAGCAATTTCAGTATCGGATTTTTTAAAGCTTGGTGAAACTCCAAACTGGATATCCTCTGCCAATGCCATAACCCCGTCAACCCTTTTCGCTGCCTTTTCAGCCGCTGCCTTCTTTATAAAGCTGTCCACCTGCCCAGATAGTGTCACCACTCCGTCCTTGACGGCGACACCAATTTCCGAGGAATTTAGGTTAGGTTGCAATTTGATTTCATCCATTACGTCTTTTTGGATCTGAAGATCTGTTCTCATGATACCATATTGATTGAAAGCACCCCATTGTTCTAACAACACTAATTTCCCAATTTTGCATCGGTCTACTCCGGTTCAGTGTCACGGGGCCATATGATGTTCATCAGTAGTCAATACTTTGCAAAAGGATTATCTGCATTCGGAATGATGGTTTCGGCTGGACTAGAAATCCCATTTTCGGCAATACATTCGAACAGCACAACTGGTCTATTTTGTACCATTACTTGTACTTCGCAATGGATTTCATCCTTCAACTTTACGCGTAGTGCTTCAAGTGCACATGGTTCGCCATGGACCAGAAATATCTGCTTTGGTGCCTTATGAAGCTGTTTGATCCATGCGACAAGTTCCTGCTGGTCTGCATGCGCAGATAGCCCATTGATCTCTATCGTTTCTGCCTTAACCGGATAGTACCTGCCATGGATCTTGAGCTCATGGGCGCCATTAATCAAAGCTCTCCCTCTAGTGCCCTCAGCTTGGAACCCAATTATCAGTATTGTATTTTTTTGGTTGCCTAGATCATGTTTAAGATATTCCAGCACTCTTCCACCTGTAAGCATCCCACTAGCAGCTATAACAATTTTACTTCGTCTATCGTTTACGATATTTGCAGTCCCTGTATATTCCTTATTGACCCTAACAGCCTTAAGTATCTGGTTCCATTCCTCTTTTGGGACGCTGAGATAATCGTTGGCAAACCGAACCGAAATTTCGGTCGCAGTAGCTCCCATAGGTGTATCTAATACAATAGGTATTTCCTTGGGGATCATGCCTTGTTGTTTAATTAGGTACAGGATGTACAATATTTCCTGTGCCCTGCCCACAGCGAAACTCGGAATGATAACATTACCTCCTTGATCGTAGGTTAGGTTAACGAGTTCGGCAATTTCCTTGTATGTATCCATATCACCGTGCAACCGGTCTCCATAGGTAGATTCCATAATCACATAATCAGCCTGTTGAAAACAGGTAGGTGCAGGTAAAATCTGGCTATGCGTTCTTCCAATGTCGCCAGAGAATAGAATGTTCTTGCCATAACAGCTTATCATTACCGAGCAGGCCCCAAGAATATGACCAGCAAGTTTGAATGTAGCAGTGCAGTTTTCGCCTAGGCTAATGGCGATATCTTCTTCCACTTCCTCAAAATATCTAAATGACATCTTTGCGTCGTTGATCGTATATAGTGCTTTTGCAGGGCGATGTTTGGTATAGTGTTGCCTATTTGCGTTCTCTGCTTCTTCTTCTTGAAGTTTTGCACTGTCAAGCAGGATCAATTTTGTCAATGCAGCAGTTGGTACTGAAAGGTAGATCTTTCCCCGAAATCCTTTTTTCACCAATAATGGGATATAGCCGCAATGGTCTAGATGGGCATGGGTCAACAATATCACATCTATAGCAGCTGCGTCAACAGAAAGGTTTGTCCAGTTTTGTTCACGAAGAGACTTAATGCCCTGAAAAAGACCACAGTCTATGAGAATGGTAAGTTCTGGGGTTTTTAGCAGGTGTTTGGAGCCGGTTACTGTACCAGCGGCACCCAATGATTCAAGTAAAACAGTTTTCATGACTTTTTTTATGTAATGATGTCGCCAATGGGCGTTATGATAGGTGAGCATGACCATCCTATTTTATGATTACCATCATATCTTTCTAAGTGCCTGTCAAGCCAAGCGTTAGTTATTCGCCGAAATCTATAGCAAATAGGAATAATCATGAATGAAAAAACACTACAGGTTCCACATCCGAATATCCTTCGGTTTCTTTTTTAAGGCGAATTCCCTCCTGCATTGGGCAATTGAGCATACCTTCGATATGGTTAAGTTTTGTGGTGAAATACCAGGAATGTAAATTCACGAAGTAGTCCTCAAAAAGAAGATAGAGAAACTTAGAATCAATATCGAAGTTTTCCATTTCAGTCTTCCAGTTATTGCCGATGGGCAGGTATTGTAAAGACCTGAAAGAAAATTCATTTTGCTTTTCCATGGCAGTTATTTCATTTGGTTATTTATATATTGATTATCAAATTTACGGCTAGGGCATTAATGATAATTGACCGGGTCAGATATAATTGTGCTCGCAATCAAGATGTGTTTTTCTTTTTTTGATCTGTCTATGCACGGTTTTAAGCTTTCTAAGCTGTTGGGAGAAAAATATCCTGAATAGCCCTGAAAGCGTGAATGCAACCCCGGTCAGTTTTACCACATTTACAAATCCCACAAACGGATCGATCAGTATAATCAGTGAGGGCAGAATGAGCAGAGTGCTGGTTACCACGAGCCAGACCCAGTCCTTAATGCCGAGCGCCTTTAGGGTAACCGGGCTGCTAATGGTCATAAATCCCCGTAACATCATCCAAATCCCAATTACAGTTGGCATAATGATCATTGTCAATATTGGGTAGTTTAGTACATAAACACCTAGACCTGCATCGACAAGCCCTCCGGCAAATATCCATCCCCAGTCTTTTATTTCCCGGATGTGAAAAAGAGAGAAGACCGACTCGAAGAGACCTGTTGCCAGCATCCCGATCGCAAGTAACAGACTAAGGAACAGGTATGACTTTTCGGGCGATAGGATGATCCAACCTCCCAGTACGATAAATAATAGCCCTCCCGCTAGCAAAAGCCACCAATACCTGGTATCATAGCCTATCACATTGAAATTTCTGGTTTTCATTTCGCGACCTTATTTTTAGGTTGAAAAATAAGCAGTGGTACGGTCGTGAACCTCGAAAGTTTATGCGTGTAACTTCCATTTACCAATTTGTCTACCAAGTTATGCTGTTGGTGTACCATTGCAATGATGTCGATATCATTATTGTTCCTGATCCATCTCAAGCCTTCGTGGATATCGGAATGCCATATGTTCTCATATTTGATTTTTTTATAGTCTATCTTCTGTGCCACATTTTCATAAAAATCTTTGTCGATTCCTCCCAATTCTTCGCTGCGCTTGAGTTCTGAACCACAAATATGATAAACAACCACTTCAGCATCCATTGGTCTTGCAAGTTTGCAGAGAAATTCGAGCGGCTCTAGCTCATCAACCGATAAGCTGGAAGCAAAGGCAATCTTTTTGATGCCATGGAAACCAGCGACGCCTGGCACATAGAGAACTGGAAATTCGGCCCCATCTATCATCGTTTTGCTGTTGCTGCCCAGGGCCCATTGTATCAATTTTCCAGCGCCGGCCATACCCATAACAACCAGTTCAATCTCCTTCTGCTTCACAAATCTGTCAATTACCTGGCACACCTCTCCCTTTTCGCTTTCAAAAGTGATTTCAGGGCAAAAGCCATCAGTACTGCAGACGTTGCTCAATTTATCGACCAATTGAGTAAGACTTCCTCCGGTTTCGCTTCGCATATCTTCCTCGTTCACCAAGGGCCAGGCAACTTGTGCAGCCATTGGCGCATCAGCGGGAACCTTATAGGCGTTGCACAACATCACATTTGCCTTAATCAACTTGGCAAGTTGAATTGCATAATGTGCAGCATTTTCTGCGGGCACTGAGAAATCGGTTGCGACTAGAATATTTTTCATCTTTACTTTATATTAAGTTAGGGCTGTGAAATTTGGAGCACGATCCGTCCTTCGATCTCTCCCTTTTTCATCTGCTCCAGAATCTCGTTGATTTGTTCTAATTTGGCTGCATGCACGGTTGCCCTAACTTTCCCCTCTACGGCAAAACCTACAGCTTCCTGCATATCTTTCCTGGTGCCAACAATTGACCCCCTCACCGTGTAACGGTTCAAAACGGTTTCAAAAATTGGAAGGTCAAAACTTCCCGGTGGCAATCCATTCAAAGAAATAGTGCCTTTTCTTCGCAATGCAGTAAGTGCCTGTTTAAAAGCAATGGGAAAACAGCCGTAACCAGAACGCCATGCATGCCCCCAGTTGCTTTTTTTAGGAAATTTCCAGGATCCTCATGCAGCGCATTTACGGTGATGTCGGCCCCTAATTTTTTGGCAAGCGCCAATTTTTTGTCGTCAACATCGATGGCCGCCACATGCATGCCCATCGCTTTGGCATACTGCACCGCTAAATGTCCAAGGCCTCCAATTCCCGAAATGGCCACCCATTCTCCAGGTTTAGTCTCAGTTTCCTTTAACCCCTTGTAAACAGTAACTCCAGCACAGGTTATAGGTGCCATTTCCAAAAAATCAATATCTTTCGGGAAACGGGCAACATACCTGGCATCGGCCACTACATATTCGGCATATCCACCATCCACGCTATAACCTCCGTTCTGCTGGCTTTCACATAGCGTTTCCCAGCCAGTAATGCAGTATTCACAATGACCGCAGGCGCTGAACAACCACGGGGCACCCACCACATCACCAATGGCTACATGTTCAACACCCCTACCAAGCGCCACTACATACCCCACTGCCTCGTGACCGGGAATCAAAGGAAGTTTCGGTTTTACAGGCCAATCTCCCATGCAGGCATGAAGGTCGGTATGGCAAACTCCACTGGTTACAACTTTCACCAGTACCTGATTTTCGGCCGGCATTTTTACGGGCACTTCTTCGATTGTTAATGGCTTGCCGAATTCATGAAGCACGGCTGCCTTCATTGTTTTTGGGATCATAATTTTATTTTTATTTTTTGGCTAGCATGACATCATGCCTATATATGTTCTTTTCAAGTTCCCTGTCTCTGTTGTAGGGATCGGAAAACATTTCCAATAGACCATCCCTAATGGCGCAGGTCTGGTAACTAATCAGCAATGGAAGCTGCTCTCTCAGAATAAAGTTCTTTGTCCGATAGGTATTCACTGCCTGCAAAAATTCTTTTATCAAGGCCTCCTGCCCATCGTATTTGAGCATGAGCGCAGCGAGCTTATCTGCATCTTCAACACTTACGCAGCCATTTGTAATTGCCCTGTCCTTAAGCAGGAAAAGCTCCTTTTGCTGTCCATCGTGCAGATAGATATCATTCCCGTTGGGAAAATGGAAGGCCAGCCTGCCAAGTGAAATTTCACACCCAGAAGATTGTCTCGCAGAAAAACCGTATGGATCTTCCTTTACCTTTTTTAAAGCCGCACCGTTAGCCTCAACAAATCGTCCATTCTTATCATAGATCGTATAGTGGCCATTTTCTAGATATCGTACATCTTTCAAAGCCTTGGGTAGCACATCGTTTACGAAGATACTCTGGGGCACTCTCCAATCTGGTGCGGTGCCAATATAGGACACCGAACTCAGCAGCTCTGGAGTTGGTGTTTGAGTCTTTCCAACGGCAACCTGAAAGATAAATGAGGTGTCGGGCAAATGATAGGTCAGTGTGTACGACGGAATGTTCACCTCTAAATAATTCTTCGCAGTGACAATATTCCATTTTGCTCTTTCCATGTTGATGGCCACTTTTCTGACCTCAGCCTCTGGAACAGTGTAGCAGTCATCGAGATACTGTCCCCTTATCAAGACCATATATTTTTGCAAGTCGATATATACATTCGATTTGGGCTGAACATCCAATATTGCCATCATGAAATCCTTTGATCCAAGCGCATTTTTCAGCACTGTTTCCGCACTTAATCCTGGAGTATTTCCTTCGTCTATCTTTCTTCTGGGCAGTAAAGGATTGGCCTTGCCAAAATGAAGGTCGTTGATAAAGGTGAGCATGGCATCGGTGAGATAGAGTTCAAACATCGCCCTGTCTTTTGCAGTTGCGCTTCGCTGGTCCTTTAGGATTTCCCTTAGTTTGGGATACAACAGTTTATCCGGATGATAGTCTTCATGCGAAAGCCCGTAGTGCAGCACACAGTCTAACAGCAGCATAGAAGACCAGGTTTTTGTGGGTTTCTCAACAGATTGCATCCAGATCGATTGGTAATCAATCTCCTTATAGAAACGCTTTACAGATAAAGGAAAGTTCAGTCCGGATAGCTTTCCAAGCTGGTTCTCTACTTCACCACTGACGACAGAATCCTGACACCTAGGTACTGTAAGTATAAAAAGCAGGACTATTAAGTTGACGATTGTTTTCATGACCAATAATTTGCTTATCTAAATTTACTGGTGATGATAGGTTTAATTTGTGATACCCGTCATATTTAGATGTGATTCTCGGCAGAGATATAATACAGTGAAAGCAGTCACACCGTACCAAACTTCCAACCAAAAGGAGAACCACAATGAAGCGGCTGATATTTGACAGCGTACTGACTAAGTAAGCAATCAAGTATTTTACTTACAATTACTTAGGGAATAAATGTTTATAATGCAATATTCTCCACAAAGCCTCTAACAAAACAAACCTTGCCAGTAGAACGTTTGCTAGATTCCCTGTGTATCAATAGAAGTAATATGGAAAACAATTCGTCAAACCGATCTGCCAATGAGATCATCACGACTGAGCTGCTAAATTCGATAACCGAGCTGAGCAAAGAAATACGCATCATCAATGCAAAGTTGACCCATCTTGAGCAAATATCCAAAAAGGTCGATGAAATCCACCGGCTCCATTTTCCAAAGGACGAACTGGAGAAAAACGCCAATCTCCACAATCGGTTCCTGGCCGAAATAATTATGGGAATCCCAAGAAAAAGAAGAAAGAGCTAGCTTATAATATCAGACCCTTACCGCCAACCAAGACCAAGCGCAACATGTTCCAAAATCGCAAACAGCACATGGATATTATCATCAACGCCCAATGGTACTTGGAATGGTCAATAGTACCGTATCCGCTTCCTATATAGCCTCATCGGTTGCCGATTATATGATCAACTAGATTTGGTTCTGCAGGATAGTCCATGCCAAAAACTGACCTTTGGGCAGGCTCCTAGCCAAAGTTATTCTATCCCCTGTTGACCAAAATACATTCTGTCCTGGTCGTTCATCATCGCAAAGATCGAACGGCTGACCGAAACCCTTGGCTCGCGGGCATGCCCAGCTTTCTCCACGCCTCTTTATAGAGCCTGATCTGCTCGGCCTGTTGGATATGGAATGGCTTACCGTTTTCATCAAACTTCAAGGTGGAACTCTGCAGGTACGTGCCATTCTCTACAGCCAATACTGCGGTTGCATTGGAAGCAGCTCCCACCAGATTCGTTCGCGTAACCCTTCAGAATACGGTTCAAGCCTTAAAAGTCACGGCGGATTGGGAAACATGGGTTTCGGATTGGGCTCGGCAAAACCTTCTCCCTTTAAACGCTCCAAAAATTCCAAAGCCTTTTGCCTTCCCATATCGGAATCATTCCGGCTCTCCACTGGTGCATAGCCAAAATGGCGCAATCCCTCGATCACCTGTTCGGGCGAACCTCGGCTAATGCCCAATTGCAACCTCCCGCCCGAGATCAGGTGTGCCGCACCGGCATCCTCGACCATATATAAGGGGTTTTCCTAGCGCATATCGATCACTCCCGTCCCGATCTCGATCTTCGAGGTCTTTGCCCCGATTGCTGAAAGCAAAGGAAAGGGCCATGCCAATTGTTTGGCAAAATGGTGCACCTGGAAATAAGCGCCATCCAAACCGATTTCTTCAGCTGCAACAGCAAGCTCAATGGACTGAAGCAAGATATCACTTGCCGTACGCGCTTGATATGAGGGATGGTTGGCCCAATGTCCGAACGATAAAAATCCAATTTTCTTCATTTATCCAATGTTTAAACCAAAGTTTAGGAATCGCCCACACCATCAGGGTCAGACTTGGGTCATAACACACCTTGATCCCAAGCCAAACAATAGCCCATCCCAATTGTTCCAAAATCAGTTATGTCAAGAAGAAAGCAGATACGATCAAAGGAACAGTTCGCTGCCGCGCTCGAGCTGGAAAAAGCTGGAGATACCAAAGGCGCGCTAAAACTCTACCAGAAATCCGTTAACACCGACCCTACCAATACCCACGCCTGGAACAGGCAGATGGTGCTCTTTCGAAAAGCAAAGTCAAAAGAACAAGAGGGAAAGCTCATCAAACTTGCTATAGCAGCACTCCAGAAATCGCATGAAACCAAACAACAGGACTGGCTAAAAGAAAACCAGGCCAAAGCAGACAGCTCCCGTGAGCTGGCACAGGTCCTCGGTCTATTGGAACCAAGCGGGCTTCCAAAGAGCGAGGACACCATCATCGAAAAGTGGCAGACCAGGCTTTATTTACTAGAATACTGCATCAAAAATGCAAGAAAGAAAAAAAACTCACCTAAAAAACCCGCCAAAAATCCTGCTACCCCCCTTAAGACCAAATCGCCAAAACCCACAACCAAAAATAAAAAGCAAAAACCTGCGTCTTCAAAAAAACAAACCTCAGTTTAACCCTAGCTATTTACACTAGCTGGGGCAGCAAGCCCTAACAGCTTTTCCCTTGATAGATAGGAAACTACTAGAATACCCAATAGCAAAATTGGGGCAAGTTGGTTGACCACTGGATCACCGGCGAAATAATGGGCCAAAAATGCCGAGAAGAAATTCACAAAAAAACAGGCATAGGCCCATTCTTTTACCCTTGCAGGAACTGCAGGAATGCCAAGGGCTAAAGCGCCGAGTAGTTTAGCAATCCCTAACTCTACGCGGAACCAGTCGGGAAAACCGATATGGGCATAGCCTGCAACCATCACCGGATTGAAAAGATAATTGAAAAAGGACATGACCATTCCGGCCACCACAAGGCCCGTTGAAATCCAGTAGATCATCTTTGTAGTTTTCATAATTTTAATTTAGGCTACAAAAATACGCCCGCAATAGTTTACTTTTGTAACCAGTTTACCAGCGGAAACTAGTTTCCTCAAAGAAACCCAATACCTAAAACATGAAAACAGTAGAAATAGTTGAGCACAGCCCTGTGAGCTGCACGGCCCACCATCGGGCCATAAGCGACACCATGGATATTCTTAGTGGTAAATGGAAGATCCGCATTATCGGCACGCTGAACTTTGGCAAAAAACGGTTTGGCGAACTCAAAGCAGAAATAGATGGAATTGCCGCAAAGATGCTTTCCAAAGAACTCCAGGACCTGGAAACCAACCAGCTGATCACCCGCACAATCCTTGACACGAAGCCCATTACCGTGGAATACGAGCTCACGGCCTATGGAAAAACCGTTACGCCCATCATCAGCGCTATGGCTGACTGGGGACACCACCACCGCCAGCAGATCAGAAAAAAGGCGTAACGTCCAGCACACTAACGAAGGGCAATTGCATGTAACAAAAAAGCGGAAAAAGCCAAAGGCTCTTCCCGCTCATCTAAATTAACGCTCTCGGAATATAAACGCATCCCATAGCGATAGGATTCATCCAAATAAAAATAAACCAGTTTTAACCGGCTTTCATTTCCAAAAAAGCAACCAGCTGTTGCCCAAGCAGTTCTGCATTATACGTTCCTTCCGTAGTATGGTCGGTAAGCTCCAGGTTATCATCGCTAACGGTGATCGTGTACGCATTCCCTTCAATGACCTCAGGAAAACTAACGTTCACAATATCCGAGACATGCACAACGTCAACGGCAAGGTTGCTTCCGAGCTGCTCGTTTACGTAAGCAGGAAAATCGGTCTTTAAAATATCGGTCAGCTGCGCTGCATTCAGGGGCTGTACATTTTTGATTGCTATCATATTTTTTATCTTGACCATCCAATAATGGTGCCTCGAATATAAAGCCGTTGAACCCAGCTACAGGGGATATAGAATGGACATAAGCGTACATAGTGTCCGCTTTGAACTAACAATCTTGCAAATAAAAGTCATAGCCGCTTCAAATGTCAAAACACAGGGCCTTCCATGATTGTTGATTAGCCATGCCCAAACCAGCCAAACCCTCCTATCTAGATTTTGACCTTGACAGCTACCCATGGAAACCGAATGTCGATTATAGGAATCAGCCTGAAAAATACCGGGTCGGCAAGGGGGAACAGGGCGTGCTGATCTGCAAGCCCTACAAATCCGAGATCGGCCAGCACTGGCGCTTCAAGACAGAAGAAATAGCCAAAAAGAGCAGCGAAAAGATCTTTTCTATGTTCGAAAATTACATCCAGCAGAACGATTTTGTCGGCGCCGACATGGCCAGGAAATACCTGCAGATGGGCTACACCCGCGCAAGGCGGTACGCCAATTATATGGGTGGCAAAAAATTCGACAAGCAAAACGACTACAGGCCACTAGATCGGGGAACCGGTGAACAGGAGAAGGCCAGGGCGGCAGCGGTATTCTATGAAAAATACAAACTGGCAGAAGCGAATCCCATCTATAAAAAGCTCAAGGCCGATTGGAAGAGAAACCTAGGCTGACCTGGCATATCCACAAAATTTACAGATCTATTTACACTTCAAATGCCCCAGTTAAAAAAATATCCAATTAAATTCGGCCAACCAAAAGATAACGGATGACGGAAAATAAAAAAACATGAAACATACATACATCTATGCCTTATTCCTAGCACTTGTTTTCCACGCGAGTTGTGGATGAAGCCAAAACTACCAACAAGGAAATCAGCTAAGGCGGACCTATGGCTTTTTTGGGACTTGTGGAAGCCAGTGATGGATACATCTGGTGGGGTTCAGGAGGAGCTGGGGCTGGCGTGTACCCTTATGACGGAAAGACCATCACTGATTTTAGAAAAAAAGAAGGCTGGGGATAGCTCCTTGTCAAAGGTCGCCAATCAAACTAACCCCGACCTTGGCTTATTCTGTACAAAACTTTGGTTTCGTAGCGGCAATCGCGTTATCTTTGCCCACGATGAAACAGCACCTTGAAGATACTTTCGGGAACCTAGATATTTATTTATTCGATCAATTGCTAAAAGACACCTATAAGAATTGTCATTTTATCTTAGATGCAGGATGCGGAACCGGTAGAAACCTAGTGTATTTCCTGCAAAGCGGTGCCAAAGTCTTTGGCGTAGATCAAAATCCAGAAGCAATCGCGCAATTGAGACGCCTGGCCAGCTCCTATCCGCATATCCATCCAGAAGAGAACTTTCAGGTGGTCCCGGTCGAGCAACTGCCTTTCGAACCGCAAACTTTTGATCTGGTGATCAGTAGCGCCGTATTACATTTTGCCCAGAACCTGGATCATTTTGAAGCGATGCTACAATCGATGTGGGAGGTACTCAAGCCTGGCGGATACTTCTTCTGCCGATTGGCCTCCGAAATCGGCATCGAATCCCTGGTCCGTTTCATAGGAAACGGCAGGTACCTGTTGCCCGATGGCTCCGAACGCTTCTTGGTCAACCAAGAAATGCTGCTCAGGCTCACCAAGAAACTGGGAGGCGAACTTCACGAGCCGCTAAAGACCACCAACGTTCAAAACCTGAGAAGCATGACCACCTGGTGCGTACGAAAGTCATCCTGATCTAAAATTACCACCCGGTTTAAAAGCACAACTAATGCAAGAAACTACCCTCACAAAAGCAACGCATACCGATATCCAGACACTGGTTGAAATCGGCAAGAAGACTTTTTATGAAACCTATGCACAGCGCAATAGCGAGGCGGACATGACTGCATACCTCAAAGACAATTTCAATGAGGAAATTATAACCGCCCAACTTGAAAACCCAAATTCGGAATTCTATATCGCTTGGGATGACAAACAGCCTATTGGCTACTTAAAAGTAAACGAAGGTGACGCCCAAACTGATCTAAAGGAATTGGCTTCGCTAGAAATTGAACGCATCTACGTTTTGGCTAGGTATCACGGTAAAGGTATCGGTCAGCTCCTGTATGGAAAAGCCGTGGAAATAGCTGGTCAAAAACACAAAACCTCTATCTGGCTCGGGGTATGGGAACAGAATCCAAAAGCCATTCGTTTCTATGAAAAAAACGGATTTGTTTCTTTTGCCCGGCACCTATTCATCGTCGGCTCAGAACAACAGACCGACCATTTGATGCGCAAAATGCTTTGAAACAGCAAAAAGGGCCTACCTTCGTCTTAAGGACATGGAGTTTCAGACCCATTAGCCTCAACATGAAGGGCTCCCTAAAATAAGATCAAAATATTTAGTAGTTTAGAAAATGATAACTGCTGCCCTAAATTACCGTTTCATGAAAACTAAAATGATTACTTTCTTTATTTTGTTCCACGTACTGGCTTACGGGCAGGTAGACAGCACCGATCTCATTGTCCAGAAAATAATGAAAGAGCAGAAAATCGTGGGACTTTCATTAGCAGTGATCAAAAACGGTCAGCCCCTAGTCAACAAGGGGTATGGATTGGCAAATGCGGAACATAATATCCCAGTAACAACAGAAACGGTCATTCGCCTTGGCTCTTTAAGCAAACAATTTTTTACCACTGCCATTTTGAAACTACAGGAGGAAGGAAAGCTGAACATCGAAGATTCCGTCCACAAATTTTTCCCTGATGCGCCTGAAACATGGAAGCCGATACAGCTGAAACACCTGATGTCCCATACTTCTGGCCTCAAAAGAGAAGGCCCGGCCTATGATAATTCAATCATACAGCCGGACCTTGTGATTATCAGATCGGCTTACCCCCTGCCCCTTGATTTCAAGACCGGAGAAAAGTACCAATATTGTAATCTTGGGTACTACATGCTCGCAGAAATCATCAAACAGGTAAGCGGCAAGCCTTGGCAGGATTATATCCGGGAAAAGCTCTTTATCCCAGCGGGCATGAAAAACACTGGAATGACCGATTTTTATCCCATTATCCCCAACCGTGCAGCAGGCTATATGCACAAAAATGGGGTACTGGTCAATGCTGATGCCATGTATGCCGTAAGGCCCAGCGGAGGTTTCCTTTCTACCAGCTCGGATATGATCTTATGGGAAAAAGTCTTGAGGGAGAAAAATACTATCCTCAAAAAACAGAACTGGGAAAAGCTATGGCAGCCTGTGGTAAAAACATCGGCCGACCCAAAATCAAAAGCACATTATGGGTTTGGTTGGATCATTGACGAACGCAACGGTAAAAAGGTAGTTGAACATGGTGGTGCAAATGTTGGTTTCCGTTCCTATTATACCCGTTTTATAGCTCAAGATATGACCATTATCATTATGACCAACACGGATGAGGCTAATCCAGCAGCTATCGTAAGAGCTTTATCAGATTACTATTTCGGCAGCAAATTCACCCAGCCCAAAGGTTAATGTGCACCAGGCACTAAGAACCAGATTTTTAACAACCAAACCGCAAAAATTCATGAAAGAAAAGTACCGACAACCTTTTAGTTCAGCAATACCGTTTGCAAATTCGCATTGATTAATCATAACTTTGACCTGACCAGTCAAAGACCTCACTTTTCTGACAGCAAATTCTATGAAATACCTTTTTATTCTGCTATTTTTTATCTTTGCAAATGCCCAGGCGCAAAAGCTCGAGATCATCATTGTCGGAGTTTCCCATAACTACGGCAAATACCCCGCCCAGAATTTTTCGGATATCCACGATAAACTCATCAGTTTCAAACCGGACGCTTTCTTTGGAGAGTTCCTGGACAAAAAGGACGAGCGCCTTTTGATGGACTACTGGTGCAAGGCAGACAATAACAAGCGCCTTGAGACCCTAACCAAAAACAGGGCCTTGCCTGAAGCAGAGCTCCCAAGCACAATAGACAGCCTGAAGAGTGTGTGCCTGTCAAACCCGGCCGACTATCGAGCCAAGGTCGACCTCGCCCACGCCTATTACCTCGAACAGGATGCCGCAAACGGCCATTACCAGTATTGGAAGGTTTTCGATCACCTAAGGGAAAAAGAAGATACAGCGCTACAGAACTATCTCGACCAAATCTTAAGTCCAAAGTTCGATACCACGGGCCGTAGCATGAAAAGGCTCCAAACTTCAGAGTATTCAGCTATCGCCTTCCCGGTCATGCAGCAGCTGGGAATCCAAGAATTGCTTTCGATGGACTGCCAGGACTACGATCTGAACTGGAACGCCTCTTGGGCGGCGGTTGAGGCAAAGCTCAAGCAAAAGCGCACCGATCCTACTTCCCCGCTCAAAAAGGAAATGGCACCCTTTCTTGCAACGATGAACAGTGGTTTTGCCACATACGACAATATCGAAAAAACGTCCAATAACGTTACCCAGTGGCTAAACACCGAGGAGGCATCGGCAATTTCCGCCTCTGGTGATTTTTATCTGCCCGAGATGTACAGGCTTAAAGATTTTCCAAATGAGCAGATGCAGTCCAAGATCCACTGGTGGATCATGCGCAACCGCGGGATGTGCGAGAACGTGGTCAGTCGGGCAAAAGCAAAAGGGGCTAAAAAGGTAGTGGTCATTGCCGGTGCCAACCACAGAAAATACATGCAGGATATCTTCGCCGCTATGCCGGAGGTGAGCGTAAGGAACATCAACGAAGTTAAATAGCAGATAATGTATCGCTCTGTTGTACCATGGCATAGTTCCTACTTTTCCATTGAACAAAATGCTTAGCTTTAAGTTTACGATTGCGGTTCGCTGAGCGATTCGAGCACCTCGATCAGCGCTTTCGCAGTAGGTCCTGCAGACAGGGGATTTTGTCCGGTAACCAGAATACCATCCCTCTCCACATGGGAAGTGAAAGGAACCAGCGCCGTTTTTACTTCCGCACCCAGCTCTTGCAGCCTGCTCTGAAGTTTATAGGGTACATTACCGCTGCGCCCGGTCAAAACCTCCTCTGCATTGCTGAATGCAGAAACGACTTTGCCCTGCAAAAATCCCGGACGAAGTTTAGCTGATGAGATCAGCGCCGCCGGGCCGTGGCAGACTGCACCGACAGGCTTGCCCTTGTCCAAAAAATCCAGGATCAGCTGCCCGCTCACCTGGCTGCTGGCCAGATCCCAGATCGGGCCATGTCCTCCAGGATAGAATAGCGCCTCAAATTCTTCGGCAACTAGGCCTGCCAGGCTTTGGGTATTATCAAAGGCATTCTTTGCGGCCTGGTCATCTTGATACCGACGGTTCGAGCCGGTAATGTTCTCGGTCAGCTCGCTCATCGGATCTACCGGGGGCTTGCCCCCCATTGGGCTGGCCAAAGTGACCTGATAGCCCTGGTCAATGAATTCATAATAGGGATCGGTAAATTCACCCAGCCAAACGCCGGTCTTGCTGTCGGTATCCTCCATCGCACTGTGCGAGGTAAGGATCATCAATATTTTCTTCATAGGTAAATCAATTTTATTTAATGTCTTGGGCATCTAGTTCATTGCCTTCCTCCTAGATAGGCTGGTTTTCTTGCCAGTTGGCACCATCTTTCTGGATCGGTGCTTACGGATCTATCCCTGCTCAATTGTTAGCTAAGCTAATAAACAACATTGCCCTCATAAAGTTCCATGAAATGTGAAACCAGAAAACCACTTAGATTGTTCCAAATGTATGCCATCACTTAAAAGTTCAGCTAATATCATTATCAAGGGTGCCAGGGAACATAACCTGAAAAACATTGACCTTGAAATCCCCCGCGACCAGCTCGTAGTCTTTACCGGGGTATCGGGATCTGGAAAATCCTCGCTCGCCTTTGGCACGCTCTATGCCGAGGCCCAGCGCAGGTACCTGGAATCGGTTTCGCCCTATGCAAGGCGGCTTTTCAACCAGATGTCCATTCCCGAGGTAGACAGCATTACCGGGCTTCCCCCGGCGGTAGCCCTACAGCAGCAGCGAGGAGGAACATCTACCCGCTCGAGCGTGGGCAGCGTAACCACCCTTTCAAACCTGCTGAGAATGCTCTATTCAAGGGCCGGCGACTATCCAAGCGGTCAGGGCATCATCTATGCCGAAGGCTTTTCCCCCAATACGCCAGAAGGTGCCTGTCAAAACTGCCATGGCCTGGGAAAAGTATACGAGGTGACCGAAAAAAGTATGGTACCAGACGACACCAAGACCATCCGTGAACGCGCAATCGCTTCCTGGCCAACTGCATGGCAGGGCCAGAACCAGCGGGATATCCTGACGACCATGGGCATCGATGTGGACATCCCATGGAAACAGCTTTCTAAAAAGGACCGCGATTTCATCCTATATACCGAGGAATCGCCCTCGGTTCCCGTCTACCCCGGATATTCCAGGGATGAAGTGCAGAGGGCTATCAGTGCAAAAAAACAGTTCGACTATATGGGCACCTTTATCGGCGCCAGAAGATATGTATTGCAGACCTTTGCTACCAGCCAAAGCCAACTGATGAAAAAGCGGGCGCTATCGTTCATGACAGGAAGCGAATGTCCTGTGTGCAAAGGCAAACGTTTGAAGCAGCAGTCCCTATCGGTAAAATTCGAGGGAATGGACATTGCCCAGATCAGCAGCAGACCACTAAAAGAGCTCCAAGAAATCTTCAGCCCCTATGCAAGGCCGGTTGCCAAAGAAAATAATCCAACTACCGACAACCTTGAGAAGTCGCTCGTGACCCAACGGATCGCCAAAGAACTGGATGCACGGCTCAAGGTGATGCTCGAACTCGGCCTGGGCTATTTGACCCTGGAACGAAGTACCCCAACATTGTCTCCCGGAGAACTGCAGCGGCTCAGGCTCGCTACCCAAGTCCATTCCAATCTGTTCGGGGTTGTATATGTTCTGGACGAACCCTCTGCAGGCCTACATCCTGCAGATACCAGAGCACTGCTTAACATCCTGGACCGGCTGAAAAATGACGGCAATACCATTTTTGTCATCGAGCATGAGATCGAAGTGATACGCCACGCCGACTGGATCGTTGACATCGGTCCGGGCGCGGGTGAAAACGGTGGACGGGTCATCTACAATGGACCAGCTGCAAAGATCATCGAATGCAGGGAATCCATCACCGCCAGCTATTTATATCCAAAGATCAGATCCTCCGATAGCCCCGAGCGTATGCCCAAAGAATGGTTGGAACTGGAGGGCATTTCCAAAAACAATCTAAAGGACCTTAGCGTAGCCATCCCGATCGGGGTGATGACCAGCATAACGGGAATTTCCGGATCAGGAAAGAGCAGCCTGGTCTCCCAGGTACTGGTCGAACTGGTCAGCGCCGCACTTGGGCAAAAGCTAGAAGTGATGGCACCGGAAAGCGGAACGGATATGCTCGAACAGCAGTCCCAAGAAACTGCCCGCGGCCAGCTCAAAAGTGGACTGAAGGGGATAAAGAGATTGGTGGTGGTGGACCAGAAACCAATCGGACGAACACCAAGAAGTAACCTGGCCACCTACACCGGTCTTTTTGACCCGGTGAGAAAACTGTTCGCCAGCACCCCTGCAGCCAAGAAAAAGCGCTACGATGCTGGCCGCTTTTCCTTCAACGTGGCCAAGGGAAGATGCGCCAATTGCCAGGGAGAGGGCCAGGTCATGGTAGAGCTCCTATTCCTGCCCAGCGTATACACGCCCTGTCCGGTCTGCTCGGGAACGCGCTACAACGCCGACACCCTAAAGGTGACCTACAGGGAAAAGAATATTGCAGATGTGCTCCGTCTCACGGTAGATGAGGCCTGTGACTTTTTTGACCGGGAGCCCACCATCGCTAGGGCCTTGGAAACGGTAAGGGAAGTTGGTCTGGGCTATCTCAGGCTGGGCCAATCGGCCACCGAGCTCTCTGGCGGGGAGGCGCAACGGATCAAACTGGCCACCGAACTCCAGCGGGCCCAGAACGGTAGCACCTTATATATTCTGGACGAGCCTACGACCGGGCTCCACCCAAGTGATGTGGAGCGGCTGATGGCCCAGCTCGACCGGCTCGTGGACTCTGGAAACACGGTAGTTCTGGTAGAGCACGACATGCACGTAGTGGCTGGAAGCGACTTTATCATCGATATCGGCCCCGGCGCCGGATCAGAAGGGGGAAAAGTAATCGCCAAGGGAACCCCCAGTGAAATTATCCACGAAAAGGAAAGTAGGACTGCGCCCTACCTCAAGGCGTATCTGCAGGGAACGAAAAACGAAAATTAACATTGGACTTTGGAAAAGTCGAATAACAATAGGCTATCAAAACCATTATTTTAGCAGCCCAAACGCTGACCAACGCCAACCTTTGGGTATTATCCTATGGGAAATTGTAACCTCAGCCTCATTGGAGTGAAACGGCATGACGTAGCAGAAAATGCGCCGGCCTCGGACAAATTACTATGGCTCCGGATCGAAAGGTAAACCATGGAAATCTCGTAGCTGGTCTTTCTTCCGATGGATGCCGATAGCACGGTGCAGGAAAGCTATCTCGAACAGGGCTTGCTAAAATTCGGTTCCACTATCGGCCCCTATATGGAAAAAAATTCAATTTCGCGCATCATCCGCTCAAAGTTTCGGAGATTTAGACCGTCTCTGAGCTTACTGAAACAGCGATACCAGACTACCTGCTCGCCCCTCCGCAAACTGCTTAAAAACAAAAAATGCGCCAGACCAATAGGTCTGCGCACACTTAACAGAAAACTAATCAAAATTCCCCTAGCCAGCGGCCGGGGGAATCCCCTGTTATTTCTTCTTCGATGAATTCTCCACCCTAGTATCACCAGCACTTTTGGAAGTGCTCTTACCGGCGCCCTTGCCCGCTCTATCAGAAAGATAATTTTCGATAACGGTTCGTTCATTGGAACCCGTTGCACGTTTAGCTCCGACAACCGCCTGGGAACTCACCCCCATCTTTGTTGCCACATGAGAAATCTCCCAATCCTGCGAGGAATTCACCTTTTTTCTGTCACTTGGTCCTGACTTTGCCATAATATGTTTTTTTAGGTTGATGTATTTATTGATTATAGATTTTCCTTTCCCATCTGGTGCTCAGATATGAGCTCACCCACCTGCGCTGCAAAATCGTCTCCTATTTCATCCATCGTCCGCCATTCCACGCCCAGCGTTCCGGGCTCGGGATACACCACGCCAATCTTTTCCTCTCCATCAAATATCCTAAATGTACCGTTTTCCTGCGGCTCGACGCCGTAGCTCTTATCCAATAACTGTATCGTGAATTGTTCCATAGTTGTTTTTTTCCAATAACACGCCCTGCTATTTTTTGTTTTGCTCAACTGAACATTTCCTGCTCATCGGTATAATAGCTGGTCCTGCCGCCAATCTTCTCGGATTTCACCCTGGCCCCGGTGGGACTTTTCCCGATCCTTGCCCCATGTACCTTCATGAAATCGCGAAGTTCACCGCGAAGCTCATCACCATTCTCTTTGGCAATAGCGGAAACAGCTTCCTTCAGTACCGCACCCAAACTCTTGAAAAGTTTCTTTACTGCTTTCTCTGGAACAGCAGAAGCAACTGAAAACGGAGACACCCGGGCATCCCACAAGATCTCATCGGCATAGGAATTTCCAATCCCTCGCATCTTCTTCTGGTCCATCATTACCTCTTTAACCATTTTCTTGCTCTTAGCTAGAACAGCAGTAAAATAGTCCAGATCCATTTCAAGTGCGTCCGGTGCATTGGCGGGTTCTGGGTTAAGTGTGGGCGTAGCCGCACGTAGCATATCCACCACAGCAAAGCCCTCGCCCCCGGAAAAATGGAAAGCAACGATCACATACTTGGGCAGCTCATCCCCTTTTCCCAAGGCAACCAGTTCACCGCGGAGCATCAGGTGCACCTGCAGGACCTGCTCGCCAAAATGAAAGTGCAAGGTCTTCCCATAACGGGAAACCGCAGTCAGTTTTTTTCCTTCAAGGGCTTTGGTAAGTTCAGCTGAAGTGACATTCAGCTTCTTCGCCACTTTCACATTCAGCTCCTTCAAGGTCTTTCCCTTGAACCTGCGCGAGAGGATCTGCGCAAATACTTCTAGATCCGGTAATTCAGCCATAACGATACATTCAAATTAAACACTCAAATATTTTTTGATCTCACGGACCGAATTCCCGTTCAATACGATCGCAGCTTTCAGGTCCTCGACCGAAATCTGGAACTCCCCTGCCCACCGGGCCAGCTCAACTGGGTCATCAGCATTGATCTCCCGGTGCTCCGAGCCATCATCAAATGGTTCCAGGGTATCCGAATCATCCTCGATCGAAAACCTTTCCCTGATCTCATCTGGATCTGGAATATTTTCTCCAAAGCCAAAATTGTCCTTGTTCTCTTCCATAACACATCTATTTAAAAAACACAATTACAAATAAATCTAAGGGTAAAGCTCCTTTGCTTTCAATATCGCTGTTTCCAGATCTATCCCCTTGCCGAGCACGCCCCTGAATATATCACCCTTCACCTTCAGCCGCTCGATCGCATTAAAAATCGTAAATTCCTTCATCTTTAGTCCTGGCTTCACCTCATCCCATTCCAGTGGCATCGATACTGTTGCCCCCGGCTTTGGCCGCAAAGAGTAGGGCCCCGCGATCGTAGCACCTGGCCTATTCTGCAAAAAATCCAGATACATCTTCCCGCCCCTAGCTGAAATCATCCGCTCGAGAGAGGTAAATTTTGGAATGATCTTGTTTACGATGCCCACAATGATCCTAGCAAACAATTGGCTCTGATCATAGTCGTATTTTCCGCCCATGGGAATATAGATATGGATTCCGGTCGAACCAGAGGTCTTTGGAAAACTCGGCACGTCAATTGAATCCAACACCTTTTTGACCACCAGCGCAGCTTCGATCACCTTGTCAAAATGGTGCTTATCAGGGTCCAGGTCGATCACGCAGTAATCCGGATTATCGGGCGAAGAGACCCTGGAAAACCAGGGGTTGATCTCAATACAGCCCAGGGTATTCATCCACAAAAGCGTGGCCACATCATCGCCCACCAGGTATTCCTTTGGCTCTCCGTCCGAGGTCGAATAGGGAAAGGTCTTCGCCCAGTCTGGCGCCTTTCCCTTCACGTCCTTCTGGTAAAAGCTCTTGCCATGGATCCCGCCCGGAAACCTGTTCAAGGACAACGGCCGATGTTTTAGGTACGGCAAAATGAAATCTGCAACGGCGTAGTAATAGTTGAACATGTCGCGCTTGGCCACCTTATCTTCTGGCCAATAGAGCTTGGAAAGGTTGTTGAACTTGATTTCTTTGCCCTCTACCTTTCGAACCTGGGATTCGTCCTTGGGGTTCAATAAGGTTTTTGGTATCGTAGGTTTGGGAGGGCGGATCGCTGAACTATGTTTATCTTCAGAAGGTTTGACCTTCGCCTTTTCCTGAGCCCCAGATTTTTTTATTACTTCGTTGGATTTTTTTGTGGCTTGGCTTTTGGCTTTGCTTCCCCTCGAATCTTTATCCTTTAAATTTTCCAGTTCCGCTTCAACCTCTTCGATAATTTCTTCGGTATGGGCTTCGGTTTCCCTAACCACATCCTTGGCATTTTTGTCCGTGCGCATGCCCTGAAAGGAGGGATGTCTAAAGATCCCCTCATCGGTCACCTCTGTAAAGGCCACCTCGCACACAAGTTCGGGCTTCATCCAGGTCGCCTTGGCATTGAGCTGCTTGTGCTGAAAGCGCGAAAGCTTATTGATATCCGGTACAACGGTAAATGGACTTTTATCGGTAATATAAGGCTTGAAAGCCTTCATCATTTCCTTCTGGTCGGAATCCGAAAATCCAGTTCCCACCTTTCCTACATAGGTCAGTATCCCCTTTTCCCAGACCGCAAGGATCAGTGAAGAGAAGAGCTTTGAAGTGTCTTCGTTACGCGTAAACCCAGCTATGATCACTTCCTGCCTGCGAGACACCTTGATCTTCAGCCACTCCTTTGATCGGTTACTCAAAGAGTAAGTCGAAGATTTCCTTTTGGCCATGATCCCTTCCAGCCCCATTCTTTCCGCTGCTGCAAAGAAATCCGTACCGTTCGCATCAAATACCTTGGATATCCGCACCCTGTCATCATCGGTAGGCATTACCTCGTTCAAGATCGCCTGCCTTTCGGCCAGCGAAAGCGAAGTCAGGTCAGCTCCTTCGTACCACAGGATATCGAACACATAGAACACCAGCTCCCCATCGGCCTCGCTGCGCCAGTTCTGAAGCGCACCGAAATTGGAAATCCCCTTATCGTTCAGCACCAGGATCTCCCCATCAAAGACCGCATTGACCTTCCAGGAAGAAAGGATCTTATGGATCGGATAGAATTTATCATCAAAGGATTTATTGTTACGCGATAACAGTTGCACCTTTCCTTTTTGGACAAACGCCAATGCCCGATACCCGTCCCATTTCACCTCGTACTGCCAGTCCGGATCATCAAAAGGTCCATCGACCAATGTTGCCAGCATCGGCTTTACGCCCGTTGGGATCTTTCCCTTGGGCGCTGATTTCAGGATCGACTTGGCATCCAGCACCACCGCATCCCCAGCCACTTCCGATTCATCAATTAACGTTTCTTCTTGTTTTTGTCTTTTATTTTTTGGGGCTTGGGCTTTAGCCTTCGGCTGCTTTGCTTCCGTTCCACCTTCCCTATTTGAATACCAAACATTCTCTGCCGATTTTTCCATCTGCTCGATGGTCTTCTCTGACAGGATCGATTTATCCTGCTTTAAAATATCTTTTTTGGAAGCAAACTCATCGTCGTGCTTGATCAAAAGCCAGGAATTGTCGCCCATGCCGTTGGTCCTGACAAGTGCAAATTCACCCTGCAGTTTCTCCCCATGCAGACGCATCTTTACCGAGCCCTTTTTCAGCTCGGAAAGCAGGTATTTTTCCTGCGCCTTTTTTCCCCTGATCGGTTCAATGGTTTCATACCAGCCCTGGTCCCATACGATCACAGTACCCCCTCCGTATTCTCCCTTTGGAATGGTACCCTCAAAATCCCTATAGTCAAAGGGATGGTCCTCGACCATCATGGCAAGCCGTTTAACTTTTGGATCTAACGCCGGTCCCTTGGGCACCGCCCAGCTCTTGAGCACTCCCTCCATTTCCAACCGGAAATCATAATGCAGCCGAGAGGCATCGTGCTTCTGGATCACAAACAGCAGTTTACCCCGATCGGTGCTCCTGCCAGCCTTTGGTTCGGCGGTCTTTGAAAAATCTCTCTTTTGGTTGTATTTGTCCAGTCCCATATCCATTTGCTTTAGCCAAATGGAAACAGCTGCTGTTAAAAAATGTTTTCAGCTAACTAATAGCAGACTTAAAAAACCCAAAACTATCCCGCATAAATTCTGTTTGTGCTTTGATAGCCTATCAACCATGGAAAACAACAACGAAAACACCTATATCCATCTGCAATCGCTGATGGGATCAGACCACGATATCCCACATCCAAAGCATGATGTGATAGGATGGAAGCTCATATCAGAATCAGGCACGTATATTGGCGAGGTCATAGACCTGTTATATGATACCCAGGTCATGACCGTGCGGTACCTTGTAATAGAGATCACCCAGAACGGCAGCACCCTTGAAGGAAAGCATACATTGATTCCCGTCGGCATTGCAACACTCCACCCCGAGCTCGATGAGATCACCCTACCCAACCTGCACCAAGACCAGCTGGACCTGTTGCCCGATTACCTCGAAGGAGAAGTGGGCCCAGCAACCGAGCAACAGGTAAGAGCGGTTATCGGCTCCCCTGCCGCACTGCGCATGGAAGAAACCATGGTCGAATTCGACCAACAGGCCTTCTACGCCCACCATCATTTCGATAGCGAACGATTTTCAGATAGGCAAACGCCAACTCCAGCAAATGAACCTCAGGCACCAAGAGAAGAGCAGTCCCAGACCATCCACGAGCTGATCGAAAACTCGAAAGCAAATGACCTGCATGCCGCGAACGAAGAAACGGGACAGAACACCCATCACAACGAGCAGCATGAGATTAAACCATGGCTTGAGCCAGGTGCCTCGCATAACCAAGGGGAAGATGACAATACCCAAAACAACGAGCAGGGCTATCTCGACAGTAACCGCCATTCCTATTAAAACTAGAAAATTTACTACAGACCTTTTTATAAGGGTGCAACCAGGCATCCCCAAGCTGTTCAAAAGGTCAACCATAATCTGCTACAATGAAAAAATGTGTATTCGTACTAGAAGACGATAATGACCTGAGGGAACTATTTGCCATCATCCTAGAAGAAGAAAGATACCAGGTCAAGACCTATCCCAATGCCCAAAGCTTTAAGCAGTCCCTACAGCACGAACATCCGGACCTTGTGATCATGGACGTCAGGCTGCCCGATGGTAATGGCCTTGAAATCTGCGAGGAGCTGAAAAACGACGAAAAAACAGCCCACATCCCCATCATCATGGTCTCCGCCCACCACGATTTTAACGTCGAAAAAGAAAAGTGTGAGGCCGAAGCCTTTGTCGCCAAACCCTTTAATATCGACCAGCTGATGAAAAAAGTGAACCAGTATGCCTAAGGAAAATACCGAAACCGTAAATCCATTAATGGAAAAATTTTCGCAAACACTTGCAGCAGCCCAATCCCTGGAAAAACAGGCGAACAAGATTTACCAGAAATTCATTAAGGCTTCGCATACGCCGGAACTTGCCAAATGCCTGTCTCCAGGGTCCGCTGACAGCGATAAGCATTTGCAAAGGATTAAACTGATCCAAACTTCGCTAGGAACTAAGCTCAGCCCAAGCAAAAAAATGACCTGCTCCCTAATCCAAAGCTCAAAAAAGTTTCGTCCCAACAGGATCTGGATATCATTTCCCAGACGCTAAACTTACAGAGCCCGAAGCTAGCCCAATACCAAATACTGCATCCCCTAGCTAGTGCGCTTAACCGTGAAACTCAAGCCGAACTGCTTGAACAGCTATGATTAGGACAGCAGATGTAAAATATTGAAACCTACTGTGGGATTTGCCGTTAGCAAATTGGACTATTCATTAATGAATTTTTAACTTCATCGCAATCAATATAGGTCCCAGCCCTCATCGCCAGTCGAAAAATTTCTTAAGATTCTATTTCAATCAGCAGTTAAGAACAGGCCAGCATAACTGCGTGTGCTGACGATGGCCTAATGGAATTAGACCTCATGATATTTAGCTGTTTTCGTGTTGGGGATAGTTGGATGTGTTGAATAGTATCATCCTTTAGCATTAACATTTTTAAAGATTCTTATGATGTGATGCGGAGATTGGCTTAAATTTGATTTATGTACATACATCAACTTAGAGTAGAAGGGAATAACATAACTATGCAGCAAAATACTAGGGCTTAGCTGTCAATCTTACCAAGAAAGCTAAATCATATACGTTATCCTATAATGAACAATGGGCGCATTCATTGGTAACCAACCCCAATACCTAATATATAACAAGACTAAAATAGTTATAAACCACAATTTACTTATTATCAACTCATCACTAACTCAGGCAATAGGACAAGTTATGCACTTCGGCATGTTAACAGAATACTTCTTCGATCTAGAATTTTCAAGGATTGGGGAAGATTATTTAGCATAGTTAAATAATGCCTACAATAAGATATCAAACTTTAAAAAAAAAGCCGCCTCACTTTTGAGACAGCTTCCTTTTTAGACCGAAGCTCTTCCGCCCTGGTCCTGATCGGCATCACTGCCCTTCTTCTGGTCCTCCAACATATTCGGCTCGCCATCTGCATCAGCCCCTGGCGAAGCGCCATCATTCAGCGATGGCAGCTGGTCCTCTCTGGAGGATGTATTTGCTCCTCCTTCAGCCCCATATTCTGGACGTTGCTTATCAGCATCACCCTCTTTGACCTCATTTTTCTTGCCCTGGGATTGCCCCTTGTTCACAGTTGTGCCCTGGGAAGGCTGGGCGGTTCCGTTCTGTAGATTTTCTTTATCGTTTTCCATAACAGTATGATTAAGTGATAGATTGGATAACAACCAGAAAATAAGAGTTTTGTTTCCGAAAAAAACCTAGACCAAAGTAAAACAACCGCAAATTTTTAAAACAAAAAAACCAAAAAGCTTATGCCCTGGCCAAAAGGAGAATATCCACCATCATACAAGAACCTACCGAAAAAACTCAGGGAAAAGGCGGTAGAGATCGCAAACGCCATTCTGGAATAATCCGGAGACGAAGGCCTTGGCATCGCCACCGGCCTGAAGCGGGCACGTGAAAGCCAAAGCAAATCCAAAGAAAAAATTAGTTGATGGCTGGACTAAAAGTACCAATTCTAAAAATCCTTGATAAAACCTATGAGCCGCTCAACCTCATCGAACAGCGTTTCGGCAGTTATGATATGGCCTTCCGTACAGATGAAAAAAGACGGCCGATACTGCTGTTGATCTGATCAAAGACGAAAACGGAAAGATAAAAGGAGAAAGTTATGCACCAAGTCTGGTCCTTGGTAAAGATAGAGCCACCACTAAAGACCATTGGGATCATAAGGGGAAAGCTACCTTCAAGATTTAATTCGCAGTATCCTTCCAAATGCAGTAGACATGCATGCCGGTCATGGTAAGGGCCAGCCTAAACGTAGCCATATTACTGCAGCATCAGCACAATGTGGCGATCATTGCAAGCGCAAAAAACCTTATCTATTTATAGCATCATAGCCTAGACTAAGTATCCCACCTACCGAATCTTACCAAGCCACTAAATCGTAGCTGTTTAAAAACAGGAACTATAGCGAATTGTCTTTCATTTCCCTTTGCAACCTGATCTGGTCGCGGATACTGTGCAATAAGGGCAGATCGAGTTTGCAGCCCTGGCTTTCACAATACGCATGGTCCTTTTCATCGAGTTGTACCGTTCCGATAATTGCATCCTCGTCAAAGGACTTGAACTGGCATTGATCAAAAAATCTACTATTAATTACGAAATTTTCATACTTTTACGACCTTTAAATAATAAAACCATAGAATGAAACATCTTCTACTCACCTCAATGGCGGTACTGATTACACTTTCCGTTTACGCCCAAGATGCCGATAGAGCATTAATGAGAGTAAGGTATAACTACATACATATCAAAGATACTACACAAAAAAAGAAGCCACATCAGGAAAACATGCTCCTTGTGACAGGCAGGAATGCATCGGTCTATACCAGTTATGACAAGCTAAACCGAACAATCAAAAATAATAACAGGCTCATGGAACAGTTCCAGCCAGGAAGTGCCAATCCGAAAACCGGCATCAATACCGAAGCCCGTTCGCCAGTTACGGCTTCCGATTTTTTCTTTTTCTTTAGCGCCCACAAAATGTTCGTGAAGGAAAGGCTAGTGAACAATTATGTCTTAGAAGAACCATTAGAAAAGATAGATTGGAAAATCCACACTGATACTTTAACAATTTCTGGCATTCAATGCCAAAAGGCTACAGCCCATTTTAAAGGTCGCAACTGGATCGCCTGGTTCTCAAAGGAAATGCCTTTCCAGAGCGGTCCATGGAAGTTGAACGGATTGCCAGGGCTGATCGTTGAAGCCTACGATGAAAAGAAAGAGGTAATATTCGAATTTGACGGCATCACTCCTATTAAGGACCAGCAGTCCGCAAAAGACCTTAATGAAAACCAACAGACAATCCAATCAATGGGCTCGGCCAGAGTTTCTGTTGAAACAGGCATGGAATATCTTGGTTCTGAAATAAAGCTTCCTGCCGATGGCATAAGAACCAGCAGACAAGAGCTTGATAAACTAACAGCTGCACGTGACAGTGATCCAAACGGTTTTATAAACGCCCAAATGGCGTCGAAAGGCATCAAGGGTACATTTAATGGCTCGGGCAATTCAAGTTTATTGAAAACAGTAGATTCTCAAAAAAAAGAAATCAATAATCCAATAGAGCTACCCGAGCGTAAATGACAATTTTCTTCATTAGACATTCCTCTGGCTCAGCTAGTCTAATGAATATGAGATTCATGTAAAATAAATTAATTAACTTTATCAAAGGAACAACAACGAATGAAAGACGTCAGTACTTATACCATGCTTCCCTACCTGGATGGGGTTGATCTTTTGCATGCAAAAAACCATACCATTGATTTTCCAAACCACACCCACAACACCTTTAATATCGCCCTTGTCATAAACCAGTCGTTCAAGGCAAAACTGCCATCAAAAATTTTAACTGCTCCAGTTGGAAGCATCTGTGTGACCAACAATGATGAAGTACACGCGACCCCTTGTGACAAAGAAACGGGCAATAGCTTTATCACGTTTTACATATCTCCAGACGTATTGCGGGAAATTAATGATGGAGTACCTGTATTTTTTAAAGACAGGCTAATCTATAACCAAAACCTGTTCTCTTCGTTGTACCGACTTTCGCAAAATAACAGTCACCTCAGCGCAAATTTTGAAAGGTGCCTAATCAGTTCCCTTCGGCTACTGGTCAAAGAGCATGCCTGCGAACTGCCATTCAAAAAAAGTGAAACTAGGTTGTTCCAAAGGTTCCTATCAGAGGAACCCTTCGAAAAGTTTTCATTGGAAAGCACCGCAAAAAGTTTTGGCATGGACAAGTATAAGTTTTTAAGACTTTTCAAGCAAGAAACCGGGCTTACACCAAACAATTATGTAATCGTAAGGCGCATCGAACAGGCCAAGACGATGATCAGCCAAAAGCGTGGCGACTTGATGGATATCGCTATCTCATCAGGATTTTATGACTCCGCTCATTTTTGCCGTGAATTTAAAAAGTATACTGGCGTTACGCCCTCAGCCTACAAACAATTGTAAAAGTGCAATATTGTACAATGTAACCAGCGCAGCTTCCTGTAGTTTTGCAATAAAAACAAATGCGAAAAATCTTAATAGTTATCGGTATGTTGCTGACCAACGTTTGTTTTGGCCAAAACACAAAATTGCTCCAGATCAATTCACAGAGTGCAAAACATACAATTGAAAGGAAGCAGGTACACAAGTATGAAGTATTTCTTCAAAGGGACATTTTTTATAGTATTTCAGTAGAACAGTTAGGGATAGACGTGGTGCTTCAGTTAATGGATGCCAAAGGAAAGACAATTGCTGACAAGGATAGTCCCACGGGCAAATTGGGGGAAGAGAAAATAACATTCTCCCCTGATAGCTCCGGGAAATTCATGGTGTGTGTCCAAGCACTTGACGAAGCCGAAAATTCACAGGCTGGAACTTACTCTGTGCAGATCTCGACCATTTCAAAGGAGCTAAAACATTTCACTATCTCACAACTGTTACGGGATTTTGATATCTTAAAAAATGCCTATATCGAAACACGGGTGGGTCTATGGTATAATACCTATTCACAATTTGACAGCCTGTGTAATTCGCAGCGCAAAAAGCTTAAAGACCAAATGACAGCCTTGGACTTCTACCGTATCACCGCTCCTATCACAGCATTTACAAAAGAAGGCCATAGCTCAATTGCGGTTTCTGACGCTACAAATGACTATTTTAAACAGCACGGGCGATATTTTCCATTCTTCGTAAAGCTTATTGATAAAAAGTTGTTTGTAATTAATGATGTTTCAAAACTATCGACAAAAGGATTGATGATCACAAAAATCAACGGTTTAAGTGCAGACAGCATACTTAAAACTTTCGAAATGATCGAACCTGCGGATGGATTTAATGTGACTAGCAAACACAAATGGATTGAAAGTTCATTTAGCAAGTACTACATTCGTTTTTTTGGAAGCCCGGCCACCTACCAGATTGAATTTGTAGATCCAACAAACAAAAAGAAAACGATTGAAAATATTCCTTCGCTCAAGTACAAGGAGTACGTTAGTTTTAGAAACGAGTTCTTGGAACAAAACCCCAACTATTCTTTTACAAAACCTGCCGAACTAGGCATCGATAGTTCCTTGGGCCTGGCCACACTCACAATCAACGATTTTGGGGCGGGTAACTACAATGGTAAGGCGGGGTTCAAAAAATTCCTTGATGAGAGCTTCGCCACCATCAAAACACGTGATATCAAGCATCTTGTAATTGACCTTAGAAAAAATGAGGGCGGCAGCCAGGGCATGGAAGATATACTCCTATCATACCTGATCGACCAGACTTACAAAAAGTACAAATATGCGGAGATTCCATCTTTCGATTATTCATTTCTTGACTACACAGACTATAAAGGGCAAGCAGACGTTCTGAGACGGGAACTTTCAAAAGAGTTTTATCAGGTTACCGATGGCAGATATCTTCAAAGACCTGGCCAATATGAAGGCCTACCACCAGATAGCATGCACTATTCGGGTAAAGTATATATCTTAATTAGTGGGCTTACCTTTTCAGGCGGATCTGAGTTCGCAGCCCTTGCAAAGAACCATACCAATGCCATCTTCATCGGAGAAGAGACCGGAGGGGGCTACTATGGAAATACCAGCGGAAGGTTTCTGATTTTTACCTTACCGGAAACCAAGACCACTGGTAGATTACCCCTTATCAAATACGTGGTCGAAACAAATGTGAACAAACCATCGTTTGGCCAGGGCCTAGTCCCTGATCATCCCCTCCAGCAAAGCATCCAAGATTATATTGACAAACGAGATGTTGAAAAAGAATTTGTTAAAAAAATTATTGCCGGCAATTAGCTTAGAGGAGCAATCTTTAGGATATGCCCTCGGTAATTATTGGAAGTGAATCAGCCTTACCTAAAAATCTAAAATTGCTTTACTGCCCTTTTGATTAAAAGTTTGTGCCTTGGATGATTCATGCCTAGGTGAAGAGATATGGGATGCATTTGGTGATGGCTGGCTTTCAATAATTTATAGCAAATTGTCTTCAATGCAATATTCTCCTCAAACTACAAATTTGCAACCAATAAGCCGTAGCTAAGCAAATTAATAGCTTAAAGTCAAATTACGACAAATGCTAAATAAAACAGCCTACAAATATTTGTAGGCTATGTGGAGAATATCGGAGTGGATATTTCATCGATTGCGAGTTCTAAACGCTGTTTTTGATGCTATAAAAGGTTTTTTTATCATCTTGGGTAATTTGGCTGATTTTTGGCTGAGTTTATAAGTCAAATAACTTCGGCAAATTAGCGGCAACCTACTGCACAAAAAATGCTCAGCGAAAGGCACTGGACACCAACTCCGTAGATGGAATTTCCTTAGGATTTCTGATCGGCCGGTCGCTGCTGTTTGTCCATCATCGAAGCCTGGACACTGTCCGTGGTAACGTTCCCCATTGCCACGTTGAGCTTGTTCTTGAAGCCGGAGACCACCATATCCCTTCCGGCCATCAGCGCCTCATAGCCGTCTTTGGCAACATCGGCCGGATCGGCCAGTTCGCCCTCGACAACCACCTTTGAGGACTCCATGCCAGCCTTGTGGAAAAAATCGGTATCGGTCGCGCCGGGTAGCAGCGAGGTCAGTGTCACCCCGGTATCTTTGAGCTCATTGTTCACCGCCTCGTTAAAAGAATGCACAAATGCTTTTGTTCCATGGTAGACCGCCTGCCATGGTCCAGGTGTCTTTCCCGCAATGGAAGCCACGTTCAATATCCTGCCGCTGCCCCTGGTGACCATGTCCCTAACAAAGAACTTGGTCAAACTCACAAGCGAACTGATGTTCAGCTGGATAATGGACAATTCGTCCGCCAGATCATTATCGATGAATTTTCCATAGGCTCCTTGGCCGGCATCGTTCACAAGTACATCAACTGGGATGCCGAGCCCCGAAACCTTTTCATAAAGCTGTTTTGCCGCATCCCTTTCAAAAAGGTCGGTAGCAAACACTTGCACGTTGGGAGAGCCATCCTGTTTCAATATAGCCGAAGTAGCTTCAAGCTCCTCTTCGTTCCTGGCCACCAACAATAGTTTATAGTTATCTTTTGCGAACAGCTTGGCCAGTTCCAGCCCGATGCCGCTTGTCGCGCCCGTCAACAGCGCGGTAGGTTGTGTATTTTCCATAGTCAGATTTAGTAAATGATAAAAGTTGAACAACGCGAAGAAGATAATGGTTTGCCATTTGGCCCATATCTTAAAAACTATTTGGAATAAAATCAGGAGAAGGTAATGGACTAGGCCTTCTTCCCGGAATACCTATAGTTGAGAAAAATCATCACAACATCGCAGACCACCGAAAACCCATTGGTAATGTAGATCGGGGCTTCCGAAAGCAAGATCCCATACCACACCCACAGCGCATTCCCCCCGAGCAGTACAAAAAACATCAATGGGGAGACCGCTTGGGCTTTCTTCTCCTTCAGTACCTTGAAAATTTGTGGCAGTGAAGAGACCGCAGTCAGTACCCCTGCCGCGATCCCGATGATCAGCTTAGCTTCCAACCTTCGCCCCCCTGTGCTTTTTAACGACCGATCCTTCTTTTTTCAAAATCTTCTTCTTATCCGCATCCACCTTTTCGGCAGCATCGATCGAATGCGAGGAATGGATATCGTCGTCCTTTTCCGCCTTGTCCGCTAGCAGCTGGTAGTACCTGCGCAGCACGTCCAGCTCCTCCTCGGTCAGGTCCTCAATATCCACCATGCGGTTACTGGCATGGCGGCTTGCCGCGATCAGCTCGTTGAGCTTTAACTGGATAGCCTTTCCGTCCTTGTTCTGGGACTTCTGGATCAGAAACACCATCAAAAAGGTGATGATGGTGGTACCAGTGTTGATCACCAGCTGCCAGGTATCCGAAAAGTGGAATACCGGCCCGGATATCCCCCAGAACAGGATCGTTGCGAACGCGCAAATGAATGCTGCCGAACTCCCCGTCCAGCAGGTCATGGCCGTAGCCATCCTTTCAAAGAAACTGTCCTTTTTAAGCCTTCTGTTTTTCATGTTTTTTCTCCTTTATCTTTGTTCGGGAATCGATCTTTACCCCGATCTCCCTCCGGTTGTTCTTTAGACCAGCCAAAAGTTCAGCCTCAACCCCAGCTATATATGCCTTGTAATCCCTATCGTTATGTTCCGCCATTTGCCTAGCTACACCGATCACGCGTTCTTTCAATTCACCGAGCTCACTTCCAAATCTCTTCAGCTCATCGATCGTTGCCGAGCCGTCCATTCCGCCGCTGCGAAGCTGGGCTGATGCGGTAAGGGATGCAAGATCACCAATGACCTGTACCAGGTTCCGGTAGTCCTTTTTCACCAGCTTATAATCAAAGGTATCCTCCATGGGCTGCAGCTCGGAGATCAAATAGCTCTCCCCATCGAACTCGGTAAGCGATAGCAATGAAGCGGGCACGCACTGCAGCCTTTTCTGAACAGCCAATACCCTGTCTGCCTCGTTATGCCAATCGGGCTGGACAATATCGATATAAGGGCTGAGCGAGGAGGCAAAGCACTGCTTCATGTCCAGCAGAATAAAATGGTCTTTGTCTTTTTTGCTTTTCAAAAGGAAAAGGTAACGCCTGGCCCCGACCGAGCCCGTTCCTGCCAACCTGAAGACAACATCCTTCGCCTTGTAATTATAGGGTCCCTCGCTCGAAGCATCGATCCACTGCCCAATGTGCAGCAGCAACCTTTCCTTCAACTCCTTATCCAGCTTGAAATGCCGCTCATGCTCCAGGGAGAGCATCAGTTTTTTACCCCTGCTCTCGGTACGCTTGTCCAACAGTCCTTCATACCTTCGTTTCTCGCTATGCAGGAGAAAATCCCGTACCATTCCCTTGGCCGTGCGGGGCTCGATACAGACCGCCTTTCCCGTGCACAGCACCGAACCATAGGTGGTTAAAAAAAGTCCAGCCATGTTCTGTGCCTGCTCGGCAGCGATCCCCAAGCTTTCAAAGGCAACAAAGATACTGGCAACCATCCTAATCACCTCCCATAGCGCAGGCGCCAATACCGCCTCATCAAAATCATTCAGGTCAAAATACACCAGGCCATTGTCAGCACGGTAGCTGCCAAAGTTCTCCATATGCAGGTCTCCGCATAGCCAGGCAATCGGTGATGTTGGAATGCCCGAAACCCTTGAAAGCCGCTGATAGAAAAGGTGGCAGGTACCCCTGAAAAAGCGAAATGCGTTTTCCGCCATTGCCCCATATTTCAGCTCGACCAGCTGCGCAGGCCTTGGGGCATTGAATGTCCGTAGTTTTTCGTAGAGTGTGTCCATAGTCGTTCGTTTTGGAAACAACAACCCGCCAACTTTGTTTTGGGCGCTGGCAAAAGCTGAGCATAACCAACAAAAATCCAAAACCAGGTCCCAGATAAATTGTTAAAAGCAAAAACCTACGATCATGAAAACCCAGCACAACATCAATAGGACAAATAATCCCATTATCACGACACGTGAACCAGAAACCGATATCATCAAGGGCGCATCGGACACCAGTACCATCGATGCCACCAGGGAGAACGCAGTGAAAAAAACCGATCCTGCGGGCACCATCCCGACAGACATCTATGGAGTGCTCAATGGGGAACATCACAATAATGAGGAGCACATCAAAAAAGAGGATGAAGGGGACAACCCGCTGATCGACGGAATCTAACCTTCCGAAAGCTCGATCCAACCGGGCAATGGTCCGAGGATTTCTCCAGCCGCGAACCTGCCTGTCCACTCCGCCAAGGGTCAGCCTACCGGTCAGGTTATTGTTCAACAGAAAATGGTCGAGCCGCAGCCTGCATCCCTGCCAATAGGCATTCCGCAGGTAATCATAAAAGGTATAAATACACTGCCGTGGATAAAACGTCCTGATCGCATCGGTCCATCCTATCCACACGCCGGTGTGGAAAAGTAGAATTGTAAAACCAGAAGGCAAAGCCTTAATTTAGTAGACCAAAGAGATATACGATGCCAACATTCCAGTGCCTGTACCTTTTAGCAAACCCTCACCTTGGTCTCATCGAGGTGAAGCGGCTCGACGTGCCAGAGGATGCCCCGACAGCCGACAGGTTCTTCTGGCTGAGGCTGGACAGGCAGAGCAGTGAAATTTCAAGGCTAGACTTCCGCTCGATGGATTCGGCAGCAGAAGTGCAGGAGCGCTACTTTGAGCAGGGCTTCCTGAAGTTCAATGCCACCACCGGCACCTACATAGAAAAGTACAATTCGGCCCAGCATTCCCTAGACAACCTTGGCTGCGACAACCTAGACCAGCCGATGCGCATAATGATCGCCGGATTTCTTTCGCAGATTCCCCAACATGCCTAGCTCGAGCATTACGTAACTTAGCGAAAAAGCACAACCCACAGCGCTGGGAACAAATTCCACGTACCAAAGGACCACCATCCGCCGTTTTCAGGGAACACACAAAGCGACATGAAAAAACTGATCTACATCCTAGAGGACAATGATGACCTGCGGGACCTCTATGGCTACATCTTCCAGGAAGAAAATTTTGACTACAGAACCTTTGCCACCGTTACAAGTTTTATGGAAAAGGTCGGCCAAGTTCCCGACCTATACCTGCTGGACGTAATGCTGCCCGATGGCGACGGGATCACCCTGTGCCAGGAGCTCCAGCAGAACCCCGCATCGGCCAAGGTTCCTGTAATCATGGTCTCTGCCCATAAGGATCCGGCAGAAGTGGCCAGAAGATGCCCTCATGCAACTTTCCTGCCCAAGCCCTTTGACATCCAGCACCTAATTGAACTGGTCAATAGCAGGCTATAGTCAAAAAAGATGCGCATGGCCAAACCGGCCAGCGCACCTTAACAGAAAATTAATCAAAATCTCTTCAGCTTATTGCAAAGGGAATCCCCTGTTATTTCTTTTTAGTAGTACTCTTCCACTGCTTTTAGCACTCGAAGTTCCTGCGGCCGTCAATGCGCCCTTGCTTGTACCCTTACTTCCCTAATCGGAAATGTACTTTTCCATCACCGTGCGATCGTTGGAGCCGGTGGCCCGCTTGGCGCCGACAACCTGCTGGATGGAGACGCCCATCTTGGCTGCCACGTGAGAGAGTTCATAGTCTTGGGAAGAGTTTACTTTTTTTCTAGCTGATGGTCCCTGCTTTACCATAATTTTTTTCTTTTTTTTAGGTTAGAGATACCGCAAAAAGAACGGTGCAGAAATGTGGTTTTTAAAAAAACAAAAGTTATCGCTAGCTGGTCAGCCTACGGGCCAGCTCCGCAACCTCGTCGATATCAAAGGGCTTGGACAGGTAGTGGTCGGCGCCCACCTTTCCCTCATTGAGGCTGGCAAATGCATTGGAAGCGGTCATCAGTACCACCTTTATCCCAGCGGTGGCCACATCGCCCTTGAGCTTTTTACAGACTTCAAGGCCGCTGTCCGCGCCAAGCATCACATCCAAAAATATCAGATCTGGAAAAAAATCATCCAAGAGCGAGAACAGCTCAGCTGCAGAAACGGCCTTGCGTACAGCAAAGCCCTCCTCTTCCAACAAAATCGACAGCACCTCGAGATTGTCCCTATTATCATCTACCAGCGTTATCTTTTTCATCAATAAGGAATTTGCCACAAAGATAAAAAAAATAAGAAAAGGTAATAAACCCAAGTATGAAATAATATACACACTCCATCCAACCAAGTATTTATTCCCGTAATTCACGCAACAATTAGGGTACATTTCTGCACATCCCCCGAAAACATTTTCATTCCCGCAGCTGTTATCATAGGCAAATTTCTTACTATGGAAAACCAGATATTCACCCGTATGCTTGACCAGCATTCCAGCTCACTCAAGGCATTTGCCTATAATTTCACCCACGACAGCGAAGATGCAGACGATCTTTACCAGGATACGATCATGAAGGCGCTTAACTATTTTTCCCAGTACAAGGAAGGTACCAACCTGAAGGCCTGGCTGTTCACCATCATGCGCAACACCTTCATCAACTCCTACCGCAGGGAGAAAAGAAAGAACAACATCATCAGTGTCAAAGAAGAACTATCCTCGGACGACCTGCACATTGGCTCTACCAAGAACACCGCTGAGGGCAACCTGGCCTCAAAGGACATCTACCGGATGCTGGCCAAGCTGCCAAAGCAGTACCTTGACCCCTTTACCCGCCATTTCGAGGGCTACAAGTACCACGAAATCGCAGATGAACTGGGCATACCGCTTGGCACGGTAAAGACCCGTATCCACGCGGCAAGGGAGATCCTGAAAAAAAACCTGAAGCCCTACGCTATGGGGAAATAAGACACACAAAAAACATACAACAGCAATGCAGACCAATATACAAAGGGCGGCAAGACTGCTGCTCGAAAAAAACCTCACCATCGCCTTTGCCGAAAGCGCAACTGCAGGTAGGCTCTCCTCGGAGTTCTCCCTGCCAGATGATGCCGGCAAATACCTCAAGGGCGCGATCGTCTGCTACGACGCCTGCCTTAAAGAGGAAATGCTACAGGTAAAAAAGGAACTGATCGAAAGATACACGCCCGAGTCTGCCGAGGTCACGGCCGCCATTACCGAAGGTATCACCAGGCAGATCAGCGCCGACATCCATATTGGTGTCACTGGGCTTCCGGCTCCCGGAGGGAGCGAAACACCAGAAAAGCCCGTTGGCACCATGTTCATCCATGCCCTAAAGCATGGCGTGCTGTTATTCAGTGACCGTCAACTATTTTCAGGAAGCCCAGAAGGCATCATCCTGCACACCGTAGACCGGGTAGCTGAACTGCTCGCCCAGCACCTCGACAAATCATAATAAAAGACCATGGCAAAAAAATCCTCCTACTTCTACCGCAACTCGCTGAGCATCGTCTTTACCGCCCTGTTCCTGATCACCCTAGTGGCCCAGGCCATTACCGGCTGGCACCAGCACAATAAAGAGATGGACGAGTTTGGCGCAGCGGAGCTGGGCTTTTCGGCTTACCTTTCCAGCGGTCACTTCATCTCTGCCACCTTTGAGAACTTTGAATCCGAGTTCCTGCAGATGGCCCTTTACGTTGTGCTCACCGTATTTTTAAGACAAAAGGGTTCTGCCGAATCCAAAAAAGTCGACGAAAAAGAAGAAGTGGACCGCGAGCCAAAGCCCGCAAGGGATGCCCCATGGGCAGTGAACAAGGGAGGTATCTGGCTCCGGCTATATAGCAACTCGCTCTCGATCGTCTTTGGGATCCTCTTCTTTGCAAGCTGGGCGCTGCACCTTTATGGCAGCCTGAAAAACCACAACGCCGAGCAGCTGGCCAAGCATCTGCCTGCTGAAACCCTGACAAACTACATGTCCCAGAGCGAATTCTGGTTTGAGACCTTCCAGAACTGGCAGAGCGAGTTCCTTTCGGTAGCCTCGATCGTCTTTTTGACCATCTATCTGCGCCAAAAAGGCTCGCCCGAATCAAAACCGGTGGATGTACCGCACTCGGAGACGGGAAAATAAAATTTCCAAAAACCTTTTTTACAACACCCTGTTTACAAAAAAGAATAAAACAATAGTAACATATCACCGTAAAAACCATTACCATGACAACCAAGAACAAAAAACTGACCGGCAATACGGGAAAGATGGAAGACAGCGAATTCCATGAATTCTTCATCGATGAGTTAAAGGATATCTATTGGGCAGAAAAGCACTTGGCAACCGCCCTTCCAAAAATGAAAAAGGCGGCCACCAGCCCTGACCTAGCTGCAGCCTTTGAAAAGCACACCGAAGAGACCAAGATGCACATCGCTACCTTGGAGCAGGTATTCGAGCTACTGGGCGAAAAAGCGGCTGCAAAAAAATGCGATGCGATGGCGGGCCTATTGGAAGAGGCAACAGGCATCATCGAAGATACTGACAAGGGAACAATGATCCGCGATGCGGGACTGATCCTTGCAGCGCAAAAAGTAGAGCACTATGAGATCGCCACCTACGGAACCTTACGGGTATTTGCCGAAAACATGGGACATACCGATGTAGTGGACCTGTTGACCCAGACCCTGGAGAATGAAAAGGCGACCGATGTGGCGCTGACCACTATCGCCGAGGGCTTTGTCAACGAGCAGGCGGCAACAGAATGACACAGCTTTCAAAGCATGGGGCCACGGGAAACCGCGGCCTTTTTGCGTTAGCGCAAATTCCTGGTCAACGAACAAAAAACATAATATCTCTACCATGAAAAATAAGATTACCAAAATCGCGCTCGCCCTAGCAATGATGGCCACCGCGGCCCATGCCCAAAGGGGGCTTCCCCCAAAAGAATCGACCCGGCAGATCCTGGTCACAAAGTATCCCCAACACCTTGACTTCCTTCCGCAGATGGTAAAGCTGCTTAAAGTTCCTGAGGGATTTGAGGTCAGCATTGCCGCCTCTGGACTTGGCAGGCCAAGGATGCTCTATCAGGGGCCAAATGGTTCATTATACGTCACCCGGCGCGACGCCGGAGATGTGTTGATGCTCAAGGACAACGACGGGGACAATAAGTTCGAGGACCTTGTAACCGTGCTCTCTGATTTTAAGGGAGTACACGGCATCACCATCAAGGACAATTTCATGTACCTCGCCAATAATACCCAGGTGAGAAGATACCCGATGAAGCCAGATGGCATGCTCGGGGACATGGAACTTTTGATAGGCGACCTGCCCAATGGCGGACAGCACCCCAACCGCACGATAGATTTTGGCCCAGACGGCATGCTGTACATCAGCGTTGGCACGCTCTGCAACGACTGCAAGGAATCAGATAAGGAAGCGGCCACCATGCTACAGGTTGACCCGAAGACCTGGAAAAGAAAGATCTTTGCCAGCGGCCTTCGCAACACCATCGGCTTTGATTTCCACCCGGCAACCGGGGAAATGTGGGGCATTGATAACGGCGGAGACGGAAAGGGAAGCCATTGGCCGCCAGAGGAAGTGAACAAGATAGAAATGGGCGGAAACTACGGCTTCCCCTACGCATACGGCAAACAGGAAGTGGACAAGACCAGGGAAGATCCCGCCGGCAACACCAAGGAAGAGGTAGCCAAGATGACCAAACCATCGGTCCTTGAACTCACCGCACACCAGGCCCCGATCGGGTTTACCTTTATCAACAATGCGGCCAACCTGCCAGATGGTTATGGGGATGATGGCTTTGTCGCTTGGCACGGCTCGTGGAACGCGGCCAGACCGGTAGGCTTCAAGGTCCAGCGCATCCTGTTTGAAAACGGGACGGCCGTTGGGACAGAGGATTTCCTGACCGGCTTTTTAAAACCCGGCTTTCCCATCTTCCACAGAAAGACCAGGTTCGGCAGGCCCGCAGGGCTGACCGTAACCCCGCAGGGCGTGCTCTACGTCTCGGACGATGCCAACGGAGTAATTTACGCAGTCAAAAAAATAAGATAAGATGAAAACCAGATATATATTCACGCTGATCGCAGCCGTACTGATCTATGGCTGCGTTTCACAAAAACCGACCGAGCGCATCGAGTTCATGGCCGAAGAGGCCTACCCAGAAGGAGTTGCCTATGACAGTACGGCAAATGTCTATTATGTAAGTTCGGCAAGGCTGGGCACTATCGGAAAGGTTACCCCACAGGGCACCTACTCCACCTTATACTCGGACAACACCCTAAAATCAACCTATGGTGTAAAAGTTTACGGCAACAAGGTACTCATAGCGGCTGGGGATGCCAACTACAGCAAGTTCACTTCGCCCGATACGCGCACCAAAATGGCAAGGCTGCTTTCCATTGACAGCCAGTCGGGGAAAAAATTGATGGACGTAGACCTATCGCAACTCTTACCCGGCAAACATTTCCCGAACGATATCGCAGTTGATCCGCAGGGCAACATCTATATTACCGACAGCTTTGCCCACGGGATCTATAAGGTAACACAAGACGGAAGGGCAAGCGTATTTGCCAGGAACAAAATGTTCGAGACCATGGGCGTTGGCCTCAACGGTATCGTCTACCACCCCGATGGCTTTCTGCTGGCCAGTAACACCAACACCGGACAGGTCTATAAAATCGACATCAAAAATCCAACCAAGGTGACCAAGGTAAAAATCGACCAGTATTTCCTTGGGGCAGACGGACTGCTGCTTGATGACAACAACCACCTGACCGTGGTGGTGAACGGTGGGAATGATAAGATTTTCCGCCTGGAAAGTACCGATGGCTGGCAAAGCGCAATTCTTTCGGCCAGCACGCTTGCCTCGGATAGGTTCACCTATCCCTCGACCGCGACCAGGTTTCAAAACAGTACCTGGATCATGAATGCCAAGTTTTCGGAACTGGTTGATTCCAACAGCGTGCCATCAAAAAACTTTGCCATCCAAAAGGCAGTGTTCAAACCACTGCCCAAACCAAGGGACTAAAAAATTAAAAAATAAAGGCTGGAATTTTTCCAGCCTTTTTCTATTTATTGTCCAACGATCATCAGTTGTGAACCACCTGCTCATCGGTGTAATAGGCTATCCTTCCACCTATCTTCTCGGATTTTATCACAGCCCCCGTTGGAGACTTCTGTATCTGTGCCCCATGCACTTTCATCGCATCACGAAGTTCGCCGCGAAGCTCATCTCCATTTTCCCTTGAAATAACTTGAATTGCTTCCTTTAGCAGGGAGCCCAGACTTTCGTAGAGTTTTTTGACTTTTGGCTTTGGAATAGCATAGGCAATGGAAAAAGGCGAAATTTTTGCATCCCACAAAATCTCATCGGCATACGACTTACCGATCCCGCGCACCGTCTTTTGGTCCATTACCACCTCCTTGACCATTTTCTTGCTCTTAGACAGCGCACCAGCAAAATCCTCGAGTTCCATTCCAACGCATCGGGCGCCTTTGCAGGTGCCGGGTTCAGCGTCGGCGTAGCAGCACGTAGCATATCCACAGTGGGAAAGCCGTCGTGCCCAGAAAAATGGAAGGTCAACATCACATATTTGGGCAGCTAAGCTCGCTTTTCCAGTGCAATCAACACCCAAAAAAATTAAAAAAACAAGAACCATTTTAACTAAAAACTGTTCTTTCCAACGTTTCACCAACCATATCCTAGACAATGAATGCAGTTTCACCCTGGCAGGTGGCAGCAGCTGCCGACCTTGCCGATGAAAGTTTATCGGTCCTATATCAAAATGCGATCGCAGAGCACAATTTCAAGATCACCCTTTCCCCATGCGGCCTATATGTCAGCTGCGAGTGGAAAGGTGGCAACATAGCTTTCCGCCCAATCTACTCACCTGCACACGACCTCAGTCTCAAACGGAAAACGGTTACCGAAAACGGCATTACCCTTTCGCTCAGCTCATCCATGGGCGATCTCAAGGTGAACATAGAAATCATCGGGGTAGAATACCCGATCCTGAAATACACCACCACCCTGAGCCCAAAGGCAGACACCCATATCCCCTTCTTTCCAAGGGACATCATTTTCCCTGAGAACAAAAATCAGCGAAAACCAGATGGCACGGTCCACGTCAGCCAGGTCGGCACCAGGAGCGGTATATTGCATTTCTCCCTGGGAAAGGAAAGCCAGGGCACTGTATTCTATTACCAGAACCTGGGCTCACTGGCTAAATATAACCAGGACACCCACACCTCAGCGGCCGAGACCGTGGGCGGGCTCTGGCCAGAGCTTGGCCTGGCGCTGCCCCCTACAAAGGACTTCCCGCTAAAAAAAGTACAACAATATATCATCAGCGATGCTATCATCGCCTTTGACGAAAAATCCCCCAAAGACGAAAAATCCCTGACCGAGCAGTACCTGGACATGCTGGCAGCGATCTATATCCAGATCCCGCCCCTGCCCACAAAATATATCCACTGGCCTGATATCTTACAGAACGGGCTGCAAGATCTCACCGAGGCCCCGGGATGCTGGTGCCAAGTCGATGGCAAACATTTTTTCAACGCCTATGTCTCCGACTATGATACCCCGCCAGAGATCATGGTCCAACTGGCCGTGCTCCTCCCGCTCGTCGATTACTCGCTGTGGGACGGAAAAAAGATGCCCGTTATGGAAAAGATCCGCGATGGGCTAACCGAATTCTACGATGAAAAGCTGAAGACCATTGTCCGCTGGCTACCAGCCGCCCAGGATAAATTAAAGGGCGAAGAGGAACAGAAAAAACCGAACATAATGGACAGCTGGTACCTGCACCATCCGCTGCTCAACCTCTCGCGGCTGGCCATACTAGGCGATAAAAAAGCGGAAAAGCTTTTCCTTGATTCGCTTCCCTACGCCGAAAGGGTAGCAAAGCACTTCAGCTACAACTGGCCGGTATTCTATAAGATGGATACCCTGGAAACCGTAAAGGCAGAGACCAAGGAGGGAGAGGGGGGACAGCATGACGTTGCCGGGCTCTATGCCCATGTGATGCTCCAAGCCTATGAACTGACAAAAAACAAGAAATACCTGACCGAGGCCGAGCGCTCGGCAAGAACCTTAAAGGGAAAGGGGTTCAAGCTTTTCTACCAGGCCAACAATACCGCCTTTTCCGCAGGTGCGCTGCTCCGCCTCTACAAACTCACCGGAAAAGAGATCTACCTCGAGCTTTCCAACCTTTGCCTGGCGAACATCTTCCAGAACGTGCAGCTATGGGAATGCAATTATGGCTACGGGAGGAACTACCCTACCTTTTTTGCGCTCTTTCCGTTATCCGACGCCCCATACACAGCGGTGTATGAAGAGCAGGAGGTCTTCTGCGCCCTGCACGATTACTTGGAACACGCAAAAGATGTCAGTATCCTCCCATCGATCAAAACCCTGACCAACGAGTATATCCGCCACCTGGTCGACCGTGCGCCCTATTATTACCCGACCATGCTTCCAGATGAGATGCTCTCAGAACAGGTCAAGGTCGGTGAGGTCGACAAAAAACTATGGATCGCCCTGGAAGACATCCACGACGGCTGGGAGCAGTCGGGCGAGGTCGGGCAGGAGGTCTATGGAGCGGGCAACGCCTTTGGTATCCTTCCCCGCCATTACCATAAACTACAAAATGGTTGCATGCTCTACTGCGATTATCCGATTGTCACCAAAAGAAGCAGCACCCAGCGCAGCCTGGACTTCACCATCGCAGGCGACAGCAGGATTAACTGCAGGCTCAGGCTGATCCCAATGGATGGGAAAAAACTGCCCAGTTTCTCCCTTAGTGCCAAGGAGCAAAAACTCGAGCCTGAAAAAACAAAGGAAGGGCACCTGGAATATATGCTCCAGGGAGACCAGCGCCTTAGCATTAAATGGTAACCTGGCAGGAAACAGGCCTAACCCAAGCCCTAAAAAAAAATATCTCTTTAACGCTTCGGCAAAGCATAGGTCCACATAATAAGGTCAAAACAAAAACCAAAACTCCGTTGTTACCCAGCTATCAAATCAAGACATTATGCTGACCAGAACCCAATGCACCAGCTTTCTCAGCCAATTTCAGGAGTATTTTGGCGAGCATACCATCGCCTACGAACTTGACCACAGCGGAAGGCTGATCGTCTTTACCAATCCGTACCTGGAGTTTGACGCACTGCTGGAACACATCTGCGAGAACATCTTTGACATCTATCAGTACCCCGAACACTTTGAGATATTGATCTATCCCTTCGGATCAAACGACCATATCCTGATCTCGATCAACAACCCCAATGGGTAGTAACAATAACCAAAAACCTAAACCCAAAAAAAATCTGTTCCCTAAACACCAAAAGAAAAATATATTAAAAATATGATTGATTAAAGCTGGGAACCATTCCCGAGAAACCCTTAACAAATGGCGTGCGAATGCATTCAGGGGATATCTTGACTGAAGAAATTTCAGTAGGAGCGAAAAGTCTTGCGTTAGGATTGCCAATTTTTCAGTATAAAGCCATCTACTGGAAGCTCATAGCTTAGGAAAATCCCCTATTCGGCCTCGCAGCACACGATTTGGAAAACTGCAGCTAAATCATTTACTTTGTAATTCAAAGTACTTTTATTGCAGACATGAACTTCCCTGCCAAATTCGACCAGCTCCACCTCCAGGCAAGATCAAACCGCTGGATGAACTATTTTTCCATCTTGCTGCGCATCTTCCTCGCCTTCGGCTTTATCACTTCGGGCACCGTAAAGATTTTGGGGGAACGGTTCGCGGCAGGGCTATCGGTCAACCACCCCATGGGACAGTACCTGGAGGCACTCCACCATACCGGTTTTTATTATACCTTCATTGGTATCGCCCAGGTGCTGGCGGCCATCCTGCTGCTCATCCCAAGGACGGTCACCCTCGGTGCGCTACTCTATTTACCTATCATCTTCAATATCTTCATGCTCTCCTATGCGGTCAGGTTCGAGGGCTCCTCGCTCACCTCGCCCCTGATGGTACTTGCCTGCCTGTTTTTGATCCTATGGAACTATGACAGGATCAAATATATCCTTCCCCTGGACCATGGCGCCTCTGCCCAGCTGCCCCCAGTCCCCAAGCCCCTTAACAACACTTTTCCCATACGGTTTTTCCTTGTGACCCTGGCAACAATTGCAGCCATCGTCCTTTTTCTGCTCTTTGGCTGGCAGATCGCCCCTCGCAACAATTCCAGGGACTGCAACTCGCAGTTCGCGAACACCAACCGGACCCGCGCCGGAGCTATCTTTTGCGACTGCATCCACCAGAAGGGCCTGCCACTGGACAGCAGCATCGAGATCTATGAAAAGGCGCCAAACGACCCGGTGCAAAGATGGTAGGCATGTAGCTCACATTATTTTTTAAGGACTCCTGTTTATTACGACAAATCAAGAAAACCTCAGGAACGATACACAATTGACGGCTTTCTGCCCACTACCCTGGTGGAAAAATCGGCCGAGCCCCATAGTCTTTCCGCACCGCCGGGTGAACCATTTTTGAAAACTTTTTTTAGTCAAACCTGTTTCAGATAAAAACAATTTTTATGGCAACTAACAGGGACAGCGGCACCAGGAGCCCATGGCAGGCTACCAAAAGGGAAAAGACGAAGGCACATTCAGAAGATTACAATAAACAGGACTACGACGTATTGATCATCGGCGCGGGGATCACCGGGATTTCCACCGCCCTTGCCCTGCAGCAAAAAGGAAAGAACTGCCTTGTCATCGAGGGCCATACCATCGGCTTCGGCACAACCGGGGGAACCTCCGCCCATATCAATACCTTTTTTGACTGTACCTATCCTGAGATCGACAGCGGGTTTGGGCAAGAAGCATCTAAGCTCATTGCTGCCGCCGGCGTGCAGGCACGCGATAAGATCGCGGCCAACGTTCGTACCTATAACATCGACTGCCAGTTCGAGCATAAGACAGGCTACCTTTTTTCCGAGGAGGAAAAACAGACCAAACAATTGAGCGATATCTTGAAATCCTCGGCAAACGCAGGGGTCACTGTCAGCGAAGCGGCCACCAACGGCCTGCCCATCCCCTTTGAGCGCTCGCTGGAATTTGCCACACAGGCGCAGTTCCATCCGATGTACTATGTCCGCGCACTGGCAGACGAATTTACAAGGCTCGGTGGTACAATTCTCGAACACACCTTCATCGATAAGGTGGAAACAGAGGATGGCATCCATACCGCAAGCTGCAGAAACAACAGCTACAGCGCAGCGAATTTAGTCTATGCCACCCATGTTCCGCCTGGCATCACCCGTTTCAGTTTTCGCTGCGCACCCTACCGCTCCTACGTGCTGGGGGCAACCCTCAGCGATGAAAAAGCCTATCCCAACTGCATGGCCTATGATATGCAGGAACCCTACCATTATTTTAGGAGCCATGTGATCGACGGCAAACCGCTGCTGCTGATCGGTGGCGCAGACCATAAGACCGGGCACGATGACCCCGAAAAGGCCTACTCGGATCTGGAAAGCTATGCCAGGAAATATTTCGATATCAAAAAGGTAGATTACCGCTGGTCCTCGCAGTATTACGTGCCGGCAGATGGGCTCCCGTATATCGGCGAGCTCGAGGGCAGCGATAAGGGGATCTTTGTGGCAACGGGATTTAACGGAAACGGGATGACCTGGGGCACCATCTCAGCGCAGTTGATCTCGGACCTGATCCTTGAAAATGAAAACCCTTATGCAACGCTGCTTAGTCCGACCAGACTGAAACCAGTTGCCGGCTTTAGTGAATTTGTCAGGGAAAACGCTGACGTGGCCTACCACTTTATCTCCGACCGTTTCCGCACCCAGCACCTTGATTCGCTTTCCGAACTTGAGAACGGCGATGGAAGGGTAGTCGACCTCGATGGGGAGAAACTGGCGGTCTACCGTGATAGCAGCGGAATGGTCTCTGCCCTTGACCCCACCTGCACCCATGCTGGCTGTACGGTCTGCTTTAACCCTGCCGAAAAAAGCTGGGACTGCCCCTGCCACGGGGCAAGATTTGACCTTTCGGGAAAGGTGCTCTGCGGGCCGCCAAGAAAAGACCTGGTAAAAATCAACCTTGGAACAAATACCTCTGCCGATGAATAGCAAAGAGCAAGTACTGATCAGGGCAGTCATAGAAAGCCCCAAGGGCAGCATGCAGAAGTTTGACCTGGACCAGCACTCTGGCCAGTACGTACTTTCCAAGCAACTTCCCCAGGGCATGTGCTTTCCGTTTGATTTTGGGTTTATCCCCGCTACCGTTGGCCAGGACGGCGACCCGCTGGATGTCGTAGTTATCGGTGAGCACGCTACTTTTACCGGATGCGCGATAGACTGCAGCATCATCGGCTGCCTGGTTTGTGAGCAGACCGAAAGGGACGGCAAGAAAGTGCGGAACGACCGCTACCTTGCAGTAAGCGGAGTATCGGTCAGCTATGGCGAGATTACCGACCTCGAAGAACTCCCCAAGGAGATACTTTCAGCTATCGAATCGTTTTTCATTACCTATAACAGCCTAGCCGGAAAAGACCTTCAGGTCTCCCGCAGGATCGGCCCGGAACGTGCCCTTTCAGCGATCAGTGCGGCGAAGACGGACCAGGACGCCAACATCAGGCTGGAACTTTTCCTTCCCGCCTCCAATAATGAAGGTAGTAGCTTTCCCGACAGCAATTATTCAGAACTTGAAAAAGAACTTACCGAACGCTTTGGTGGGGTGACCATCTATTCCCGTGGGGCTGTAGAGGGAAAATGGAAAAATGAGACGACCAGCACCTCGGAGCCGATGGTCGTCTATGAAGTCCTTTTGGCGGAATTCGAGGAAACCTACTGGACCACGCTCAAAAGGCGCCTGGAAAAAAAATTTTCCCAAACAGAGATCATGGTCTTCCATAGCCCGGCATTGCGGGTATAGGCTTTGTTATTACACCCACTTGTTTAGAAAAGTATTAACGTCTTTCTTGAACTGTTCGCCAATTGCGGGATTTACCGGGTTCATCAGGCAAATACCGATTTCGCCTACCACTTCATTACCGACCGCTTCCGGACAAAAGCTATCGATTCGCTGGGTGAACTAACCCTGAAAATGGCAAGGTAATCGATTACAGGGGCGAAAAAATGGCTGTCTACAAAGACGAAAATGGCCTGATCACCCCACTTCACCCTACCTGTACGCATGCGGGATGTAAGGTAAATTTCAACGCCGCAGAGAAAAGCGGGGCCTACCCCTGCCATGGGAGAAGGTTTGATCTGCACGGAAAGGTAATCAGTGGCCCACCCCGAAAGGACCTGCCGCCAGTGGAATTCACGGCGAAGGAAAAATAAGGGTCAAATACCCATAAGCCTCCCGGAGCATTTCTCAAAAACCAAAACGATCGATAGCTGTTTAGTTCTTGGCGGCCGGAGATAGGCCGCTTAAACCTAAAGACCGAAACGATGAAAACAAAGTACCCGATGATCTGCGCCCTATCATGCGCATTGCTTTTTGCCTGTACGGGCAAGCCGTCCACTTCAAGCCAGAACGACACCAGCCAGATTGCAAAGGAAGCCGTGGACACGACCCTCGCTGCCAATGCGACCATGGACGAATTTGCACAAAAGGCCGCAATTGGGGGGATGATGGAAGTTGAATCCAGTGCAAAGATGATCAAGTTCACCGAAAACCCGGACATCCAGACCCTTGCTACCATGATGGTCAAGGACCATGGAGCAGCTAATTCCGAGCTGAAGGAAATTGCAAAAAAAGAAAAACTCAACCTTCCCCAAGCACTTCCGGCAGACAAGCAGGAAAAGCTCAGGGAACTTATCGCACTGAAAGAGGAAGAAGCCAACCGCTACTATGCCGATCTGATGGTAAAGGAACATGCCCAGGCTGTTGCCCTTTTCACCACTGCCAGCCAAAATGAGACCAATCCGGCGCTAAAAGCTTTTGCAGTGAAACACCTACCTATCCTCAAGGCACATGAAGCGCACGCACAAACGGTAAACAAAATGATCCAGTCTATCAAAAACGACAAGGGCGATCAACCACTTAAAACCTCAAAGGACAGAAACCCCTGATCAAGCAACCACTGAGCAGGGAGTAATGACAAAAAAATCCCGCCAAATTAGCGGGATTTTTTTTTAGACCGAAGCTTTTCCGCCCTGGTCCTGATCGGCATCACTGCCCTTCTTCTGGTCCTCCAAACTGTTCGGCTCGCCATCTGCATCAGCCCCTGGCGAAGCGCCATCATTCAGCGATGGCAACTGGTCCTCTCTGGATGATGTATTTACTCCCCCTTCAGCCCCATATTCTGGACGTTGCTTATCAGCATCACCTTCTTTGACCTCATTTTTCTTGCCCTGGGATTGCCCCTTGTTCACAGTTGTGCCCTGGGAAGGCTGGGCGGCTCCGTCCTGTAGATTTTCTTTATGGTTTTCCATAACAGTATGATTAATTAATAGATAGGATAACAACCAGAAAATAAGAGTTTTGTTTCCGAAAAAAACCTGGACGAAAACCAAACAACCGCAAATTTGTTTAAATAAAAAAACCAAAAAGCTTATGCCCTGGCCAAAAGGAGAATATCCACCATCATTCAAGAACCTACCGAAAAAACTTAGGGAAAAGGCGGTAGAGATCGCAAACGCCATTCTGGAAGAATCCGGAGACGAGGGCCTTGCCATCGCCACCGGGCTAAAGCGGGCACGTGAAACCCAAAGCAAATCCAAAGAAAAAAATAGCTGATGGCCGGTCTCAAAGCACCGATACTAAAAATACTGGGTAAGACTTACCAACCGCTCACCCTGGTCGAACTGCGTTTCGGCCGTTATGATATGGCCTTCCGTACAGACGAAAAAGGAAATCCCATACTGCTTTTCCTCGGATCAAAGGACGAAAATGGAAAGATAAAAGGGGAAAGGTATGCCCGAAGGCTGCTCCTTGGCGAAAACGGCACCACCATCAAAGACCACTGGGAACACAAGGGAAAAGCTACCTCCAGAATTTAATTCGCAGTGCCCTTCCACAGGCCATAGAAGAGCATGACAGTCCTGGAAAGGGCCGGCCCGAACGCAGCCATATTTTACCCATACAACCTAAGCAAAATGTGCAGGTCATTACAAGCGCATAAAAACCTTATCTATTTATAGCATCATAGCCTAGACTAAGTATCCCACCTACCGAATCTTACCAAGCCACGAAATCGTAGCTGTTTAAAAACAGCAACTATAGCGAATTGTCTTTCATTTCCCTGTGGAACCTTATCTGGTCGCGGATACTGTGCAATAAGGGCAGATCAAGTTCGCAGCCCTGGCTTTCACAGTGCGCATGGTCCTTTTCATCCAGTTGCACCGTTCCGATAATTCCATCCTCGTCCAATATCTCATAACGCTCGTGGCCGAGGGGCCTGATCGAAAAGAACCTGCCCTGGTCTCCATCGGCCACCTCGATCCTGAACTGGTGCGCGGACTGCTCTCCGCCAGCTAATTTCTCGTTGAATTCACTCTGCTCTTCCATAACATGATATTTTAATTATCTAACAACAAATGCACAGAAATTGTTGGGGGCATTATTTAGAAACTTCAAGGAAATAATGCTGCAAAAGGAGGATGGTTTTGAGGTCGGTGAACCAACCCGAAGATAGCTTTTCCCTCGCCTCTGAGATAGCCATTTCTGCCAGCTCGATATCTTCAACTTCGCCTGCTGCGCCCCCGCCTTTTTCCTTCGGCCCCTTGCTATCATAACTTGCGAGAAAAAAATAAATGACCTCACTGTTGCCTGCCGGAGAGGGATAGCCCTGCAAAATCTTTTTGATCGATGTGGCCCGGTACCCGGTCTCTTCCAAAATTTCCCTTTCCATGGCCTGCTCTGGAGATTCCCCCTGATCGATTGTTCCAGCACAGGTCTCAATCAGGTAACCGCTATCATTCCCGTTAAGAAAAGTAGCCAGTCTGATCTGTCTGGTAAAAAGCATTTTCTGCTCATCCTCGTCTACCAGCAGTACCGTTGCCCCATCGGGGCGAAAGTAGATTTCGTTTTCCTGGCCGTGCATTTCCCCCTCTAGTCCAGGTTTTTCAAACGAATAAAGTTTCAGCGGAAACTTATTATCGGAAAGTGTCTTTTCGCTGTAGATCTTGATCTGTGCCATACGCAATAAACAACTGCAATAGCTACAGGTTTTGGATTTTTAAAAACCCTTGCCCCGGCAGCTTGTTTATAATCAACCTATAAATATAAAAACCTATGACCATGGAAAACCAAGAAGATAACCTACAGCAAAACAAGACCATCAACCCGGGAAAGTTCCAGGCTGAACCCACTCCACAGCAAGAGAAAGAGTATCAACAGGATCAGATGACCAGCCGTAGCGATGAAGCTGGGTACACGCCTCAGGAAGATCAGTTTGCAGACGGAAAGGGAACACAGTTGAACCAAGAGATCGCAACACACCGCGGAGACATCGAAGATGAACTTTCAGAGGAGGTGGAGGGTACTTTCGAAGACCAGAAATTCGGAGAGGAAGAGCTGGATGAGGATTTTGAGGAATTCAAACAGCAGAACGAGCAACAGTAACTTATTGAAAGGCCGAACAGGGCCTTTTTTATTCCCGTCACAGAACCAATTAACACCAGAAACCAAAAACAAAAAGGGCTGCATAATGGCAGCCCTCTTAATCCATTTCATCGATCAATTAGCTAATTGAAATCTGACGGGTCACATTTTTTGCCTCCTCCCTTTTAGGGATTTCAAGGCGCAGCACCCCATCGTTATATTTCGCCTGGATCGCGTTTTCATCGGCGCTATCGGGAAGGGTGAACGAGCGGGTAAAAGAGCTATAGCTGAACTCTTTTCTTCTGAAATTTTTGTCCTGCTCGTCGTTTGACTGCTCCTTTTGCACAGAAATTGTCAAGATCTTGCGTTCCAGATTGATCCTGAAATCTTCCTTTGCAAGTCCGGGAGCGGCTAGCTCGACCTGGAAATGATCGGCAGTTTCGCAGATGTTCACCGCAGGCACCAGCGCCATATCCCTACCAGAAAAGAAACTATCGGTAAAGATCGAATCGAATACCCCGCCAAAAGATGGCACCATTGCTCTTTGATTGTTGTTCGGTCTGTCTGAATTGAATTTAACCAGTGTCATCGGTTTTTCCTCCTTAATTGTTTTTTAATGATTGAAACTAGAATTAATTAAAATGGGAACCCGTGTCCCCGAAAGCGGTTCAGCAACGCCCATGCCAATGCCCAAATGCCCATCCCAAGCTGAAAGAATTTCAGAAAAAACGAAAAAATTTCAGTTCTGGGTTGACAAATTTTCAGCGACCAAATACCGCTTACTAGATCAGCGTCCTTAGTACCATCCTGCCAAATTTTAAGTTTCACTAGAAATTCGGCTTGCTGTTCCATTTCTAAGCGACTTAATTGAATTAGGTAGTTTTTCAAAAATTTGGAAGACGAAAAGGAAACTGACTTACAGTAAAGATTATTCCAGATCTTACACTCAGAAAAGACCCTGACCTTATAAACAAAGTAGATTGACATGCTGAACAAAACTAGCCCCCAACCCAACTACCTAGATTTGTCCTATCAAATTTAATCAAAAACAAAAATGGAAAATAACAATTATCAGGGCATGTTACAAAACCCATTGGGTTCAGGTTTCAATGCCAACTCAACAGCAACAGAAGTCATCAAAGGCATAGACCTTACAGGAAAGATTGCCATCGTAACCGGTGGCAATTCAGGTATTGGTCTGGAAACTACAAAAGTCCTGGCAGCAGCTGGCGCGAAAGTAATTGTACCGGCAAGGGATATCGAAAAAGCGAGGAAAAACCTTGAAGGTATTCCAGACGTAGAAATCCAGGCAATGGATCTTTCAAGTCCGAAAACGATTGATGCATTCGCCGAAAAATTCCTGGCCACTGGAAGAGCCCTACATTTGCTCATCAACAATGCGGGAGTTATGTGGGTGCCATTGAAGCGGGACAGTCGCGGTTTTGAATCACAGCTTTCCACCAATTACTTCGGCCATTTCCAGTTAGTGGCAAAACTTTGGCCAGCACTTAAAAATGCAAAGGGCGCACGCGTAGTCAATGTTTCCTCTCTCGGCCACCACATAGCACCCTTTGATTTCGAGGACCCCAATTTTGAGCACAGGGAATACCAGACGTTACTGGGCTATGGACAGTCAAAAACAGCCAGCAACCTTTTTGCCCTGGAATTGGACAACCGCGCAAAAGCGCACAAGGTTAGGGCCTACTCCCTACACCCTGGATCGATCGCGGGAACAGAACTCGCCAGGGATGCCGATATGGAACTGTTCAAACAGATGGGATTTTTTGATGATAATGGGGCCATTCGTCCAGAGATATTGGCCAGCCTGAAAACTATTCCACAGGGTGCCGCAACATCGGTTTGGGCCGCTACCAGTCCATTGCTTAACCACATCGGAGGTGTTTACTGCGAAGATAGCGATATAGCAGAGCTTCTAACTGAAAATGCTACTAAGAAAACCAATGCAAAAATACATCAGAGCGGGGTACAGCCGTATGCATTGGACGAAGCTAATGCCAAACGACTTTGGAAGCTGACCCAAGAAATGACAGGCATTGAATTCGAAGCAAACTAGATAAAGCAACTTAAAAGCTATAACTTTATAACCATGGAACATATATCCAAGTACCTGACCAAGGACATCAAGCTTTCCAGCTACGAAGACAAGCTGTTCAAATCAGACCTAATGTTTGATGACCACATGCTGGTTTGGTTCATCTCGGGAGAAACCAAGATCATACAGGCACTTTCCACCTTCAGCTTCAAGACAGGTGACATTTTCCTGATCCCAAGGAACGAACTGGCCACCATAATCAACTATCCGAAAAACGGATTGCCCCATAAGACCGTGGTAATGCACCTTTCCACTGATCGGCTGAAAAAATTCTATGAAAAAACCGAACATCAAAAGAACACACTGCCCCAGCATAAAATATACCGCTTCAGCAACCACCCGCTATTGGAAAGTTGCCTGGCTTCGTTGATCCCCTATTTTGATGTAGAAAGTGAATTCCCCGAAAGCCTGGCCAGCCTTAAGATAGAGGAGGCGATCAACATCCTCCGTCTAATTGATCCAAGTGTGGATAGTATACTTGCCAATTTTGATGTTCCGGGCAAGATTGACCTCATTGATTTTATGCAGCGCAACTTCATGTTCAACATGCCCATGGAGAAACTGGGCTACCTGACCGGCAGGAGCCTATCGACCTTCAATAGGGACTTTAGAAAACTCTTCCATACAACGCCACAAAAATGGCTTACCGATAAAAGACTGGAACTGGCGTATTACTACCTGGATGAGAAAAAGAAAAGACCAACCGAGATCTACCTGGAAGTCGGTTTCGAAGACCTCTCCCATTTCTCTTTTATCTTTAAAAAGAAATACGGGATTTCGCCTAATCAGCTCCATTAATAGTCAGAATTATGCTCAACAAGAACGTGAATCCAAAACTATTTAGGCAGCCAATTATCAGTTCTAAAAGAAGATACGGGCAAACCCTCTACACTATATAACTCACCAACGGCCCAGTCCTTAAATGCATATCTTATGGCCACTGGTTGTTTCACCTTGTCGCTGTAAACTTTGACCACATCGTTTACTAATGCAGCAATTGCTGGATAAAACTTTTGATCTGCCGCTGCTACTTCAAATTGTGTAATCTGTTTTCCGTAGGTAGTCAATCCAAGGGGAATGTGATTGAAGTGAACTAGAACTGTATCATTTTTAATCTCCATGTTTTTATAAGAAGGACTAGCTACTGGAAAACCTTTTTTATGGTAAGTGTTGGCTAGTGCTAAATAAGCTAACCTTTTACTTGGTATTGTTTTATTTGCTGGGTGAATATTTTTCTCTTCGCCTGCATCAATAATAATGGCCACACCCGAATTGGCTAACGTATCTTTCAGCTTTAATTGTGCCTCCATTAACAAAGGAACTTTAAAAGCCTCTCGCGCTGCGTATTTCATAGGTGCCAATTGAACTAAATAAAATGGCCATTCGCCAATTTGCCATTGTGCTCTCCAGGAACTAACCATGGCGTGTTGCAACGCTAAATAATCGCTATAATTATGACGATTTTGCTCGCCTTGATACCAAATAACGCCAGCAATATGATATCCAATTAAGGGAGATATCATTCCGTTAAACAGATTACCGGGGGTCTGATGAGCTGCTTTAGAAGTTGCCGTATTGCTAATTAAACGATCTTTCAGCACATCGCCAACTAATTTTCTATCCATCCAAGCTTCAATAGGCGAACCCCCCCAAGTAGACTGAATTATACCAACTGGTACTCCTAATTGTTTACGCAAAAAGCTGGCAAACTGATAACCTACAGCACTAAATGATGCCGAAGAAGCAGCATCAGAAAGCTGCCAACTTCCTTTCACATCTCTTTCTCGCGTAGGAGCATATTTCCTTTCTACTTTAAACAAACGTAGCATTGGATCTGGTGATTCCATTAAGATATCCATCGAATTGGCAATGGGTAAATTGTTGTAGCCTTTAACTGGCATATCCATGTTAGATTGACCAGAGCAAAGCCAAACTTCTCCAAGCAGTACATCTTTTAGCACAATTTTATTTTGTTGGCTTACCGTAATATTAAATGGTCCACCAGCGCTAGCTGTTTTAACTACTACTGTCCAATTCCCTTTATCATCTGGCTTGGTAGCATAAGTTTTATTGTCCCATGAAGTTTTAACTTTTATTTCTTTTTTACCAATTGCCGTACCCCATATCTTAGCATTGCTTTGTTGTTGAAGCACTAAATGATCAGAAAAAAAAGCGGGCATTTCTACTTGTGCACTCGCTAGGTTACAAAATCCGAAACAGGCAATACCTAACGCCAATATATTTTTTTTCATGTTTTTTCCTTTTTTACAGTAACAGCTCCAATTAAAAGCGCTGCAATTAAAATCAATGCCCCTACCACAGTAATAATAAATGAAAAACTTGGAGCTACTAAACCCAAGTAGACAATACCTACACCAACTACCGCCATAGAAATAGCGATAACACGAATACCAAAAATATTCTGCTTTTCTGCTACCTGATGTTCTTCTTCATTAAAAGCTTCAATTTCTTTAGTCAATGCTTGTGCATTTTTCATTTCGATAGCTCTGCTAGACACAAATCCTTTTGATTGATATACAACTTCAAAAATCAGCAAAACCAACATTGGGATGCCCATACCTAAAACCGTTTCCATTGTTCTTGTCAGTTTTAAATCGATTAGATCTGGGGCAACAACTTTTAAAAACAGATTGACTATAAGCGAAACAACTGTAGCTGTAACCACAGAAAAACCTGTTTGTCTTTTAGAAAATAAGGTCCAAATGATGGGTGCAAAAAGTGCACCACCAGCTATGGAAGCTGTACTTAATACCACTTCCACAATCCCTCCGGCACTGGGAATCCACATGGCAACTATAATAGTAAGTACTCCAAAAAGTAGGGTAAAGAACCTTGCTATCCAGATTACATTTTTCTCCGATGCTGAAGGATTAAGTAAGTTTTTATAGATATCCTGAGCAAAAACGGTAGCCGCCATATTGATGGTTGTATTCGCTTTACTCGAAGTGGCAGAAACCATTCCTGCCAATACCAATCCAATTAATCCGCCGGGCATTACCTTTTGTATGAGCATCATATAGGCATCTTCTGTCTGTAAACCTTGCAAATTTGGATTAATCACTCTATAAATCATTGGTGGTAACATCCAGATGACAGGGCTGATAAAATATAAAATGGTGAAAATTCCTGCAACTTTTTTAGAATCCTTTTGCTCGGCTACACTGGTATAACGTTGCACATAAGACCAATTTCCACCAATATAAAAGGTTTGGTAAACGATAAAGGCTAACATGAAACCGAGTGTATAATCTTCATTGAAAGGTTGAAAAAAGTGGTCTGGGGCCTTTTGAATTAAGTTTTGTACCCCACCAATTTCCTCAAATGATATTGGAATAACAATCAATACAGCTGCCGATAGAATAACGAATTGGACAACATCCGTTACTAAAACTGCCCATAAACCACCTGCGGCGGTATAAAGTACGATGATCATCCCAATAATTAAAATGCAGGTATTTACAGGAAGGTCTGTTGCCACATGCACCATTTTACCAACTGGATAAAGTACCGCAGCGGTGGTAAACAAGCTCAACAGCAAAGTCATGTAAGTATAAAACTGCTGCTCCTTGCCTCCAAAACGTTTTCCAATATACTCTGCAGCTGTAGCTACGCCGGTTTTTTTCCATTTGGCAGCAATAAACAGTGTAACAATTAATCCGCTAATGGCCATTGTTAACTGTATGGTATTGGAAACCAAACCAAATTTATAGGCAATAGAGCCCCATACTACAAAAGTTCCAGCAGAAAAATAGCTGATGAATAAGGAAAGTCCATTGATCCACCACGGTGTAGCACCCCCGGCTTCGAAAAATGCCTGCCCGTTTTTACTACCTACTCTGGTAAAAGTTAAGCCTATGGCAAATATCAGAAGGGCAAAGATGCCCATTACTATAAAATCTAATTGTACCATAACTACAGCTTAATTTGAGAATAACAACGTACCGCAAATATAGCCGCTGGCACCGTTTCAGAAGGATGTTCTACTTCAATAATCAATTTTTTTGTATCAATTGCTTCGTTTAAAATAATACGTTGGTGCGTTTGGAAGTTATCGTCCTTACTAAATACAACATTGCCAACCTGGTCCTTAACCACATACTTTCTCACACAAAATGGCATTACAGCTTCTGGATGTCCCATCAATACAGATTCCATGGGATGGTCAAAATCTGCATCGAACCATAAATCTATCTGTTTAATTTTCTTTGTTTCTGCCCATTCGAAATTCAAGGTTGGTAAGCCGTCTTTTGGATCTGCCACCCAAGCATTTGGTTGACTGACAGGTCTATCAATCCCATTTACAAGATTTGATTTGTCGAAAACTGGCTGAGGAGCGGCTAAGGAAATTGCTAGATTTTGTCCTTGAGGTCTACGTTGTGGACACCAAAATTCGAATTCATCTACACCAGCTTCTTTTGGTGGTGTTTGCTTTCCGTGATTAGATACTGCTTTATTTACGGAGTTGAAAACAGACAATATTCCGGTAACTCGATCTTCAGTGAAGCCTAATTGTAAATCCTCATTTGCTTCGAAAATAATAAATACATAGCTAGTTTCGGGTAAAAACACTTTAAAATCTAAGCTAATGGTTTGTGCTCCTGACTGAATTTGCAATTCTTTTGTAGCCAACAGCTGATCTGGCGTAAAGCCCCCAGCTCTTTTACTAATTTTTATCGAAACTTTAAGCTTAGTGGCTTTAAGTGCATTTACAGCAACATTAAAAACTGGCAATTCTCCCCTAACTATGGGTAAAAGCTGAGCAGAAGGTATAGTTAGGCTTTTCCAAAGGTCACAGCGGTCAAATCCCCTAAACATCAAAGTACTTGATACAGCAATCTCGCTCTGGGGAATTAAATCTAACTGATCATTGATATTTACACCAGGAATGTACTGACCATTTAAGGATAGCTTTTGCTGTAATTGTTGAATGTGCCCTTTAGTTAACACCTCTCTTGGCAACAAGCCTTCATTTTTACAAAGTGCAGCAGCCATACCTATTGATTGGCCAATGTAAGCACAAGTTGCCATTACGCGGGTTGCGCCAAAAGCTACATGGCTAACGCTAATAATACGACCTGCAAGGAATAAATTGCTTACATTTTTGCTATAAAGTGTACGATATGGAATTTCAAAAATGCCTTTCCCATGCCACTGGTTACAACCTGGGCGTTCGCTATACACACCATCTGCGGGGTGCAAATCAATAGACCAGCCTCCAAAAGCTACTGCATCTTCATGACGGCGTTGCTCGATCAAATCTTTCTGGCTTAAGATGTAATCTCCTTCAAAACGTCTGCTCTCACGCTTTCCAGGAATAGTTCCTACCCATTCTAAAGTTAAATTCTCAGCTTCGGGAAAATCTCCAGAATTTTTGATGTGGTTCCAAATACCATAAACCACTTTCCATAGTTCCCACTTAATTTTTTCGGTATCATGAACGGTATCTAATCTGCCCCCATATTCTACCCACCAAAGTTTGCAACCAAATTCATTGGCATTGAATTGTCTAAAACGTGGAATTTCAGTGATATCATTCAATGCAAAACTTGGTGGTGTAAACTTCACAGGTCGGCCTGTATTTTTGCTATAGAAGTAAAGTGAATGACCCAACAATTCTCCATATTCGGCAGTTGGAGCCATTCCTTCATCAAACTCATCCTTGCTTTCGGCCCCCATTCTAAAAGCTGCTCCAGATAAGAAACCAACCATACCATCACCTGTGGCGTCACAAAACAAAGGCGCTTCTAATTGATATAACGTTGAGTTCTGGCTACAAAAAGCGCTGATAGATTTAATTTTATCATCCTCTTTATCAACTTCGAAAACTGCTGTATTTAAAAGTAATTGGATATTCTCTTCTTGCACTACTTTATCCAATATTATCATATCCAATATCACTGGATTTCCATCTGGATTTCTGTAGGTATTTTCTACTAATAATTCGTCAATTACTCCACCTTCTCTGGCCCATCGGTTATTATTGCCCATGTGCGATGTAGCACCTAAAATCCATAGCCTTACCTCACTTGATGAGTTACCACCTAAAACTGGCCTATCTTGCACCAAAAGCACCTTTAAGCCTTGCCTAGCAGCCGTTATTGCAGCACATACACCCGAAAGGCCACCACCTGCAACAACTAAATCTGCTGTTAAATTAATTTTTGTTAAGTCTCTTTTTGCCGAAGCTTGATCTTTTTTCATTACTCTTTAGGGCACTTATTATAAACTCGAAGATATTTATATTATCAAGAGATATGTGCTTGGGAATTCTGAAAAAGCAATGGGAACGCTCCCTAAATATGGGAACGTTCCCTATTTATAAAAAGCATAATGCTACTCTTGAGCCTGATGAACTGTAGAGTTTCTAATGATCAGCTTTGTATCAAGCGTTTTGATCAATGGTTTCCATTCTGAGATATCTTTATCCATCAATCCCAATAATAATTCCATGGCAGTTTTGCCTATTTCTTTAACTGGTTGAGCGATGGTAGTTAAGCTGGGTTCGATAAAGTTCGATCCATAATTGTCGCTGAAACCTACAATAGCAATATCATCAGGAATACGTTTTCCAGCTTGTTTTATAACTTGAATTGCCTCAATGGCGGTAGGATCATTTACAGCAAAAATCGCATCTGGAGGATTAATCATTCCCAACAAATGTTTAACATACATTTTAACTTTTGTTAAGTTCAAATCGTATTCAATAATCAGTTCTTCATCTATTGGGATATTGTTTTTTGTCAGCGCATCGCGATAACCATTCATTCTTTTACGGCTAACCACCAATTGAGCTGGTCCTGCCAAATGTGCAATTCTACGTTTTCCTATAGCAATGAGATGTTCTACTGCTCTATATGCCGCGTCGTAATCATCTACTACCACTTTGGGCACCATCATTTCTTCACAAACTCGGTTAAAAAACACTACCGGAATTTTTTTTCTAATAAAAGCTTTCCAATGATCGTAATTTAATGTTTCTTTAGTTAACGATACCATCACACCATCTACCCTATTGGCCAACATTACTTTTGAATTGGCTACTTCTGTTTCATAACTTTCATTGCATTGCGATACAATTACACTGTAGCCTTGTCTTGCAGCTTCTTCTTGCGCACCAACAACTACCTGGGGAAAAAAAGATGTGAAAAAATCTGGTAGTACAATGCCAATTGTTTTCGTTTTATTAGTAATTAAACCAATAGAAAGCATGTTTCGTTGGTAATCGAGTTTTTCTGCAAGCTCAGTTACTTTAGCTCTTGTCTCTGGCTTAACGTTTGGATGGCCGGTAAGTGCTCTCGAAACGGTAGATTTTGACATATTTAATTCATTTGCAATATCTACAATAGTTACTTGATTACTTTTCATCTGATTTGATCTTTGGCTAAACTACAAATAAAGAAATTTGAGTGGGATTTGCAATAAAAATTGGCATTAAAATAATCAGTATATGGCTGAACAAGAATTGAGCCCCTTCAGCAAATTAGTAATAACAAAGGGCAACGCATTAGCGTTGCCCTTGGACTTCTAGTTACCTATTGTATAATTAATATTCTGGGTTTTGCTCCATTAAAGGCATTTTTTGGATTTCTGCCAAAGGAATAGGCAAAAGATACATGGCATTTCTGAAATTCAAAGGACGTGGAGCCCTAGAAATGGTATGCAAAAATGTATTGGTACCTGTACGAGTTATGATATCAATACTATTGAAACCTTTAAGTACTGTAGCTGCTATTTTCCACCTTCTGATATCGTTAAAACGATGGTCTTCGAAGGCTAACTCTATTCTGCGTTCATTTTGGATAATGGTACGCAGTTCATTTACCGTAACACCAACTTTAATACCGTAACGATTATCTGAACCCGGCAAAATACCTGCTCTATTTCTTAACATTACTATTTTTTCCACAGCCTTTTCAGGTTGGCCCGCTTCGTTTATTGCTTCTGCATAATTCAGTAAAATTTCTGCATAGCGAATTAATGGCCAAGCTCTTTCAGTAGTTGCCGCCAAGCCATTAGAGATGTTCTCATCGCACATTTTTCTTCCAAAATACCCCGTAAACCCATTTGCAGGCGTATAAGCATCTGAAGTTGTGTTTGCAATAGTAGAACCTGTACTGGTATAAGTATAAACTACAGTTTTAACCGAACTATTATTGATATAAGAAAGGCCATTATAAATAATTGAATACTCTAAACGAGGATCTCTGTTTAGGTAGGGATCATTGGGATTATACAACGAACTTTCTCTAATCGTTTTACCATCACTCATTGGAAACGCTTCTACTAAACTTTGTGTTGGTTTCATGATTGAGGCACCAGTACGTGTAGGTGGCAAATAATAAGCTTCAAACTCCTTTTGTGCTGGTCGGTTATATTGAAAGATATATTCGCTGTTAACACGTTTTAAAAATAGCTGATAAAATCCATTTCCAGGTCTGGTAATGTTATCTACATTTAAGCTGTATAGGTTTGTATTGATTACAGCTTCCGCCGCATCGGCTGCTTGTTGCCATCTGCTAACATTTGCAGTTGGGTAAGCAACTAATGGACTTTGACTAATACCTCCACCATTAAAAAGTGGACTAGCTGCATAAAGTAGTACTCTAGATTTTAAAGCTAAACATGCTCCTCTGGTTACCCTTCCAAAATCAATATCTTTATAGGTTACATTGTTCAAATCAGCCGCAGCTGCATCTAACTCAGAGCTCATGTATGATATACAATCGGCAAAGGTATTTCTAGGAATATTGATAATATCATTGATTCCATAAACCTTATCTCCAATTAACGGGATACCGCCAAAGGCTACCACCATATGGTGATAATAAAAAGCACGTAAAAATCTAGCTTCTGCACGCATCCTTTTTTTAGTAGATTCATGAAATGGTGCATCTGCTATTTTAGATAATAAAAGGTTTACCCTGCGTATGTTTCTGTACGGTGTAGCCCAAAAATCTTTATCGGTTGCAAAACCCGTTAAAACATTTGATGGTCCTATCGTTCCTTGAGCGTAGGCATTTCCCCAAACAGATAGGTTGTTGTTTCCTTCGGCATTATCAGTTGCTAATTCTGTATTTCCAGAACCACCAGCCGAATTAAAACGCGATGGACCAAAGGTATAGCCAGCGTCGACGTAAATTCTATTAAGAAAATTAATGGTCTGGATACTGTCTGTAAACACAGCTTCTTCGGTAAATCCATTAGTTCTATCTTCTAGTCCTCCTGATTTTTTGCAAGCAAGCAATACAACAGTACATACTGCAATAATTAATATCTTTTTCATAAAACAAATTAAAAAGTAACGTTTAGGCCCATGTTTATAATTCTAGTTGGCGGATATGGCAAATCTGCCGAAGACTCCAATATCTCTGGATCTAGATTGTACAGTTTATCTAGCTTGGTGAATGTTAATAGATTGTATCCATTTGTATATAATCGAAGTCCTTTTACTTTAAGTTTAGCTAATAACTTCGGTCCTGCTGTATAGCTTAACTCAGCAGTTTTTAAACGTAAATAGTCTCCAGGAATAGCCCAAAAATCTGAATAAAAATCTCTAGGACTTTGACTTAGAGCTGTAGTATATAATTGCGGATACTTTGCATTGTTACCCAATTCTGGGGTCCAATGTTGTTGGTGTATAGGCAATTGGTTACTTGCATTATGGTGTATTACTGCTCCTTGGGCACTTGAAACAAAGTTTAATGCACCTTGGAACAATACCGTTAAACTGAAGTTTTTATAACCAGCACTAAGGGTAACCCCTACAATGGTGTTTGGTAAATTTGTTAATCCGAAGTAAGATCTATCATTGGCATCAATCATACCATCTCCGTTTAAATCTTTGTACTTTAAATCTCCCGGTCTACCACCAATTGTTGGTTTTGGAACTGCTGGGTTAGCAATATCTTCGGCAGTGTAGAACTCTCCGGTCCAGTTGTATTTTAATTGTGAACCAATGGCTTGGCCAGTTAACTTCTGATAGCTGTAAAGCGGCACTGCCTCATCAATGAATGTCATTCTGTTCTTTGCTAACGAATAAGTTCCTTGGATAGCGTATTTCCAATCTTTGCTCAGTTGGTCTCTAAAACTAATTTCAGCTTCGAACCCTCTATTATTGGTTTTCCCTACGTTTACTAGTGGCAGTGTTTGTCCAAATACAGACGATACTGTTCCACGAGTAGTGATGATATCGTATCTATTATTATTAAAATAATCCAATTTAGCAGATAATCTATTCTTGAAAAAAGCCATGTCTAAACCGATATCTAGTTTTTTGTCTTTTTCCCAGGTTACTTCGTTATTAGCCATGGTACCCTCTGTAACTGTACCATAGCCATTATTAGTAGCCAAACCAAATAAACCAGATCCAGAACCAGAGGTGTAACTTTGAATGTAAGAATAAACACCTCTTGTGTTGTCTGAACCTACCAAACCATACGATCCTCTCAGTTTAAATTCATCAATAAATTTTAAGTTATTTTTGATAAAGCTCTCTTCTGCAACATTCCACCCTAGCGATGCTGCAGGAAAGAAACCATATCTTCTACCTTCTGCAAAACGGTTTGTTCCATTATAGGCGCCACTAAATTCAACCAAATATTTTTGTTTGTAATTGTAGCCAATACGAGAGGTAAAACCTTGAAAAACTTCTGGCACAAAGTTATACCTGCCATCAGTAGAAAGGTTTTGTGAAGTATTAATTTGTGCTCTCTTGTCGCTGTTGTTGTACAAAAACAAACCCGATACATTATGATTACCGAAGCTCCTATTGTAATTTAACATCGCTTGCATGGTTAACGCACTACTTGTGCTGTTAGGCGAATAAGCCAAACTTGGTGTGCTTAACCTGTAAACATTGTCTCTTTGGCCAAAAGAATAAGTATCAGTTTTAGGATCGTAAATATAGGATATGAAACCAGTGCCACTAGCGGGACGGGTTAGCGAACGACCATATCCATACAAGTTACGGTACGCTAAAGTACCCTTTAACGAAAGTCCTGGGGTGATAAAGTCTAATTTTTGAGTAGCTGAAGTAGCTAAGTTGATGTTGTTGGTAAATGTACGTGAATAACCGTTATACATTAAACGCCCCACTAAATTGTTATTGTTTCTACCTGAAGAATTTCTTTGCCAAAGACTGTAACCTAAGCTCCCATCAGGATTATAAATTGGATAGTTAAATGGTGCTGTTTCTCCTAAACGACCAATATCGCTAAAAATGGTATTATTTGCAGTGGCATTATTAGCATTGGCTTCATCAACGTTACCAAACAAATCAAATTTTACATCGAGTGTTTTGGTAACCTTCAAATCAATGTTAGAACGGTAGTTATATCGTTTATAATAATATTTACTGTTTAAATCTTCACTAAAGTCATTAAGCTGCCCACCTTGATTTAGGTAGCCAAGAGAAACAAAATATTTTGCTTTATCTGTACCCCCACTCACATTAAATGTAGCTCTGATCTGAGGCGCAAATTGTTTCAATAATATATCTGTCCAATTGTTATTTGGATGACCAAATGGGTCTGTACCTGTACGATAAAGTTCTAAATCTGCATCAGAGAAAGTACGCACAAAACTTGGGTTTGGATTTAAATTATTAGTATTTACCTGCGCCTCATTAATTAAAGAAGCAGCTTCGAAAGCACCAAGAAAATCTGGTCTTCGGGTAAGCTGGCTTAAACCATATTCAAATTGTGTAGAAATTTGCGGCTTGCCTGCTTTACCTCTTTTAGTGGTTACCAAAAGTACACCATTAGCACCTTTAATACCATAAATTGCGGTAGTAGAGGCATCTTTTAAAATACTTACAGATTCGACCTCATTTGCACTCAATTGAGAAAACTGTTCGTATGTGAATTCGATATCATCTACTAAAATCAGCGGATTATTATCTCCAACATAAGAGCTGGTTCCACGAATATTAAACGTTGCACCATCTGATCCAGGCTGTCCGGATCTTTGTTGACTTGAAAAACCTGTAATACGACCCGCAAGCGTATTTTGCAAACTTGGAGAAGGACTTTGTCTAATTTCATCGCCACCAATGGCACTTACTGCACCTGTAACGTTCTTTTTCTTCTGTGTACCATATCCCACAATTACTACATCGTTCAGCGTAATATTGTCTTCTTGCAAGGCAACAGTAATGTTAGTTCTACCATCAACATTAATTTCTCTAGTTGCATAACCTATAAGTCGTACAACAAGCACATTACTATTTAAATCTAGCACAAATTTTCCCTGTTGGTCTGTAGTAGTTCCGTTAGATGGGTTGCTCTTTTCTACTACGGTTACACCAGGTAAAACACCTGCTTTATCACTTACCACACCCGTAACCTGTCTTTTCTGTGCATTAGCAGTTATGCTCAGCAGCATAAGACAAATGCAGCATAGATATATTATTTTTTTCATCGCGTATTTTTATATTAAACAGATGCATTTATTAAAGGCAGCAGTTTGAGTTATCATTAATATTTTAATTAAAAACCTAAACCTATTAGTAATATCCCTCGTTTTGTATCAGCCTATTGTTTTTAATTATTTCTGAATATGGTATAGGCATATGATAATATTTGGTTTGGAATACCATGGTATTTACTGGCTGCATAACATACAAAGGATCATTCTGTATAATGGTCAATCCTTGTAATGTAGCTGCCAGTGCAGTGCTCATTTTCCATCTACGTAAATCCCAAAAACGATGTTCCTCGAAACTAAGTTCAATACGTCTTTCATTCTTAATCAGTTCTCGAAGTTCATTTTGATCAACACCTGTTGGAATACCATATCTACCATCAGTTCCTGCTGTAATGCCAGCTCTAGCCCGTACCAAGTTCATTTGTTTTACCGCGTCCTCTAACCTTCCCACTTCATTAAGTGCTTCTGCATAACTCAACAACACATCCGAAAAACGAAAATATGGGAAATTATGGCTTTGGTTGGAGTAGGTTGTAGAAGTTGAGAAGTCGGCCATAAACTTTCGCAAATAGTAAGAAGTTTTGGTTTGCATTTTAAATGATTGATTAGGCTTATCTAAGCCACCTTCGTAGGTTTGTACCGCTCTACCCAGCCACTGTACGCCATTATAAAATAGAATTGATTTCAATCTTGGATCACGGTTTTCATACTGTGCAGCTCCTGTTGTAGCTCCTGTATAAGGCGTTCCGTTAAGGTTATTAAAAGCATTAACAAAATTTTGAGTAGGACTATTTCTCCCGTTACTAGTTGTTGGAGCTACATATCCTACTGGTGCATTCGCATTTTCAATTGCAGTAGAGTTTGCAGATTGCTTAGAGAAAATAATATCTGTATTGATTTTTGTAGTAAATACAGCTGAATAAGCTGTGGTTCCTGTTCCAGTAGGCAATTTATAGTAACCCTTTGCAATTAAAGCTTCTGCAATTGTAATGACACGACCCCATCTGGCAGGATCATTGGTTGGATAGCCCGTTAGGGCTTTTAGTGCTGTATTGCTCTCAAAGCCACCACCGTTATACAATGGACTAGCAGCATATAGATACAATCTACATTTTAAAGCCATTGCAGCTTCTGAAGGTACTCTACCAAATTCTGTAGCAGCTATGGTAGAACCGTTTGGTAAATCTGGAGTAATTGCATCACATTCTGCTGCGATATAATCCACGCATTCAGCAAATGTATTTCTAGGAATATTCAAATCGCTATTCAGATCAAATACCTGATTACCTACTAAAGGGATACCCCCATAACGTTTCAACAACTCGAAGTAAGCAAAGGCTCGGAGAAAACGGGCTTCGGCCACCTGTCTTTTCATAGTTGCCTCTGGGATAGGAACTATACCAATATTTTTCAGGAATACATTACTTCTTCTAATAATGGTGTAGCAATTTGCCCAATTGTTATCTGGATTATTTGTTGCATTGAGTTGTCCATTGGTGAACAACATTATGTTTGATCTTTCTGAAGACGGAACTGCATCGTCAGTTGCGGCATCTAAAAAATCTCCTTCAATTCGGTTAAATCCAGAAGGTAAGAAGGAATAAACACCAAGTAAATAAGCTGTAGACTGTATGCCCATCTTATCTGTTGGGTCGAAAACGTCTGTTTCTAGCACCCTTTCTTCAGGTTCATTTTCAAACTTTCTGCAAGATGGCAGGGCCAGCACCGATACGATGATTAAAAAATAAAATACTGTTTTCATATCTGTAATGCTATAATTGAATATTTAGGCCAAAAGAAAACACACGCTCTATTGGATATGAGCCATTGTAATTTTCTGGGTCGGCACCGTTAAATGTTTTTGAACTTAAAGTCCATAGGTTTAATCCGTTTACGAATAATCTGGTAGATTTTAGGCCAATCTTTTGCGTAAGATTTGTTGGAAGTGTATACCCTAACTCCACATTTCTAAGCTTTAAAAAATCTCCATTCCTTAACCAGAAAGATGAGCTTACAAAGTTGTTAACTGCACCACTTTTCGGTCCGGAGTTAGTAGTTAACCTAGGATAGGTTGCAGAATTTGCAGTTGCGGGTGTCCATCTTTCTAAATGGTTTTGGTAAGCTTGTGCGGTTCCTCCTTGAAACTCCCAGTAACTATTTCCAGACAAATACACCTCCTGGTTAATTACACCTTGGAACAAAGCACTTACATCTAAGCCACCAATATTAAACCCTAAGCGAGCACCTAAAAATAAGCTAGGTTTTTGTGAACCGAAAGTAGTTTGATCATACTGATTGATCACACCATCATTGTTCAAATCTCTGTATTTTATATCTCCAGGTTGTGGTTTGTAGCCTTCTATAGTTGGGTAACCTGCAATTTCTTGTTGACTACGAAACAAACCTTCGGAGATATAGCCATAGCTTTGTCCTACTGGATGTCCGGTACGCTGCATCCAGTCGTATCTTTGATTAACTTCGGCATTATAAATCAAATTGCTGTTTTGCAAGCTTGCATTTAACCTTACAAAATAACTCCAGTTTTTCTTACGCTCTGCCCAATTCAATTGTGTTTCCCAGCCATAGTAATTTTGCTTACCAATATTTTCTGCTGGATAAGATATCCCCAAAATAGCATTACTTAATCCTCTTGTGATACTTAAATCAGCATAATTGTTTTTGTAATATTCTACATTTACATTTAATCGGTTATCTAAAAAAGCTGCGTCTATTCCTAAATTCAGCATTTTAGCATGTTCCCAAGTAATGGCAGGATTTGCCAAGTAGGATTCGCCAATTGTAGTTGCTGCGCCTGCACTGCTTCCGAAAATGGCTGCAGGTGCACCGTTGTAAACTTGCTGATAAGTGTAGTAAGCGCCATTGTCTCTGCCTACTTTACCATAGGAAGCGTACAATTTTAAGCGGTTAAGCCAATTGGTTTCTTCAAGAAAGTTCTCTTCATGTATATTCCATCCCAAGCCAAGAGCTGGGAAAAAACCATATTTAAATCCACCTTTATCTGGATAACGATTGGCACCACTTTGTGAAAAGGAAACTTCAGCTAAGTACTTTTTGTTATAGTTGTAGGAGATATGGCCAGATAGACCTTGAATAGTATAAGGCAAACTCGATCCATTTACCAAATTATCTCTGTTACCCAAAACAACTGCTTCAATACCATGTAAATTAAAATCACGTTGATAACCTAAAGATAGTTCTTGAAAATCTGATCTATTTTGCAAGCCGATATTATTGCTATTTGCCTGATCTGTGTTGTTGTTATACTGGCGATATACAGGTGTATTTGTACCAAAACCACCTATTTGTTCGAAAACAGCGTAAGATTTATTCCTTAGGTAGTTTTCACTTAGATTACTAAAAAATGAGGCTCTTCCTTTAATCCACAAACCCTTGGTTAGATCGTCTAAATTGTACTTCAAATAAAAATCAGACAATACAGTTCTTGTGTTTGTAGCCGAATAACCTGCGCTAATACTTTGAGCCACAATATTATTTTGAAACTGCGGTGAACCTGCATAGGTTCCATTGGCATTGTAGACAGGATAAGCACTATTTGGAGTGGCTCTAAGGGAATTAAAAATACTCTCTGTTCCCGAACTACCTGGACTATTTTCATTCATTATTCGTCCCTGTATATAAAGACCTGCACTTAACTTTTCGGTAAGGTTGACATCAACGTTCGAACGTATAAAATATCCCCTAAGGTTAACATTGGTAGAGTAGTTTTTATTGATGTCATCTCTCGTTCTAAGCAAACCATCTTGACTAAAATGTTCTAGATTTACAAAAAAGCGTACAAATTCATTACCGCCACTTGTATTTAAACTATATCTGGCAACAGCCGATGATTTTTTAAGCACCTCTTCTGCCCAGTTTACATCTGGATAGCGTAGCGGATCATTACCAGTTTGGTAGGCATTTAGTGCGGTTTGACTAAAACCATTGTTTGCCACCGAAAGACCATCATTTGCTAATGCCTCATTATACAAAATGGCATAATTGTAAGCATCTAAAGGCTTTGATATTAAGTTTTGGATAGGCTGTTGAATACCGAACTGGCTGTTAAAGTTTATTTTTTGGCCTTTTGAAATCCCTTTTCTGGTTACGATTGACACTGCACCATTTGCACCTCTTACACCCAACATGGCTAAAGAAACTGCATCTTTTAAAACAGTTATAGATTCGATTTCTTCCATCCCGATTTCTGAAACAGAACGTGGAATACCATCTATAAAGATTAGCGGACTTTGACCACGTAACCTCAATGCATATCCTTCATTAAATGGTTGTCCACTATTTTGACTGGTGTTTAAGCCTGCTATCCTTCCTGATAGGGCAATTGGATAGGACACCACTGATGTACTTGCAAGCTCGGCACCTAAAATAGATGCAGAAGAACTTGTAGAAAGGTTTGTTGGGGTATTAAAAAAAATGAGCTTTTTGAGCTTATTATCCGCAAGCTGCAATGTATCTTGCTTTTTACTGATAGTATCTGCAACCTGCTGAGCATATAGGTTAGATGCTTGATAAAGCAATAAAGCGCAGCAAGTAAATACCCTCAGCGGTTTAATAAAAACTGACATGAGTAGTTTATTTAAGTTTGAAAAAAGGTAGTTAAATTATAGCGGCAAAAGATCTAGTTTTGGTTAATGCCGTAAATGCCAATTAGCTCAAGAACTCCGTAATAGATGTAGTGTAAATATTGTCTTCATTTTAATTTGGTTAGGTTATGAATTTGTTCGATTTCACTCAAATATATCCACGTTTTTATTCTTACCATCGAGAACCTCTGGGTATTTTTCATGGAAACGTTCCCAAAATTTGGGAACGTTTCCATAAAACAGAAAACATTCAGATTATGAGGTAGTTAATACATATACACCCAATAAAAAACTAAATAATAATTAACATAAATGACCATTGTAGTAACATTATTCCCAAATATTCTTTTGCATTCTTAAAGATTAGGCCCAACACATCCCTTTAGAATAAAAAAGCTTCTTGCTTGCCAATAGGCAAACAAGAAGCTTTAATTAATTATATCTAAAAATATATTTATTGCACCTGTACGTTAATCAATTTCAACCATCCATCTGCTGTAATATCTCCATTTACGGATAACCTAATTCCAGGTTTGTTATCGTTTGTGGTATCCACAATTGCTACTGCCCAAGTATATGCACCTGCAGGTACATCTACTTTTGTTTTTAGCTCGTATTTTGTTGGACTGGCTTTAAGCCAAGTTGAAGGTTCACTAACTTTATCTACTATAACTTTCTTAACGGCACCACTTGCATCTAATAGTGCAAAAGCTACTCTATATTTAAAATTCCACTGAGGAATATTATTGGGAAAATAGCCCCAACCCATATTTCTCCACCTATGGGTAATGGTAGTTTCAGTATTGCTATTAAGTTTTTCTGGTAAATAAACTTGGTCTGGATATAGTCGATAACCACCCTCTGATGTAAAACGCTGTACTAATGTAAACGACTTCGTAAACCAGCTTTCTATGTCCCCTACGCGGAAATCCATCATATTTACTGCTGCTTCTAATGAAGCATCAAATTCACCTTTTCTTACATCTTCCGGATGTCCTTCTCTGTACTTACCACTTGGATCAATCCAATAACGGTGCGTACCACTAGTAATCCAGCCACCTTCCATTAAAATTGGACGTTTAAAGTTCCAAGTCTTAGCAAAACTTTTTTCCCAATTCTGGTAATAATCGGTCATGCCAAATGCATCTTGACGAAGACTATATCCTTTATTGATTAATTTTGTCAACAATCTATCGGTATTAGAGTTTGGTGCAGATTCCCAACTTGAAGGATGGCCTACCACTCGGTGATAGTTGATAGCCAAAGGAATTTTGGTGAAATTTTTCACATACAGATCAGATACCCAATCCATCACCTCTTCTTTTATAGCTTCGACATTTTGACCAGCAGCATTAGCAGGATCAAAATAAATTACATTATGTGCCTCCCCCCATTTACCTAATCCATAGGCATCAATAAAAGAGGTTTTACTTGGGTCATTGAAATCTTTGGCCAATTCTTCTATAAATTTGGCGTAATGCTGTCTAAAAATTGGATCTTGGGGAAGCGGTGTCTTTCTATCTTGGAAAGAAGCATTTTCTATGTAATATTTTGCACCAGCATCAAACACAAATTGTGGTGTATTTAAGCCTTGGTCACGTCCATCAACTACAATACGGAATGCAATTGGTAATCCCCTATCTTGTGCACCCTTGATCATTTTGTAAAGTGCAGAGTTTGGATCTCTCCATGCATAAACTCCGTTTGAAGGATTAAAAGTTCTCCAACTTGTGCGTATGTAGCAGGCAGAAGCGTAATCAATTGCCTTTACTTTTTTTCCCAGATCTGGCACATAGTACTCTGCATCCCAATAGGTAGGGACTCCAGAACCAGAACCATACATTACCCAACCGTTTAATGGATTGCGAAACGTAGTGCTTCTATTGTAATTAGGTTTAACAAGGGTCCCTTGTGCTTGACTTTCATCCTCTTCAGCATTTTTTTTACAGGCAAAAACTAGCAAACACAATACTGCGGCCAATAGGTTTAGGCCAGTTATTTTAAAGTTTATCTTTTTCATCTTGGGTAATTAAATTTTATTTATACTCCAATTTCTTAGCTATTTTGATCTAGCGTTTTTCTGCCAGAATAGTATTATTTCGTAAATCGAATATCAAAACATTGGTGGTAGCAGGAATAGTGAGGTAGGAGTTACGATGTTCTCCAGTAGAACCACCCGCTAAGGTTAATGCAGTTCCCAATACCAAATTTTGATCCTGACGTAAACCTGCAGCGGTTAGAGAACCGGTGAATGTATAGGCAAGGTTCTTATTGTTATCAGTCCCACCATATACTATAAACTTTCCTTTACCTACCCTCCCACCAGTATACACCAGTACCTGAGGATCGGCCAGACTTACCTGACAATCTAATTTAATCGGTGTTCCCCAACTATTAATTGCACCATGCATCCATAATTCTGAAACTGTTGTAGTTTGTGCTATGGCACCATCACCATTCCAGGTTACTACTTTTGGTGTAAGCGCTTTCTCTGGCGAATAAATTGTTGCGGTTGCTTTTTGCATGTTCACCACTACACGATACTCTCCTGCAGTTTCTATTTTCCACGAAAAAGCATTTTCCCTAATTCTTATTCCAATTGCCGTACCATCATTTAGCACATTACTAGCATCAGCAGAAACGATATAGTTTGTTGTACCGTTATATTCTACCGGAATCTCTAAATTACCTGGTTGCAGATTTAGCACGTATGCATATTGGTTTATATTTTCTAGTGTCTTGGGCATCTCAATCTTATTAATACCGGGGATAGCTGTACCCCCCAGAAACACCTTATCTGCGTCAAAAACTACGGTTCTTATTGGTGTAATATTTACCCGTATGGTCCTAACTTCTGGGGCTTGAAATGTACCACCGCCTTCCCATTCAGCTACCACTCTAAACTCTAGTGTAAAAGCTTTGTTGGTTGGAATTCCCCATTTCTCATTTGCCCAGTTCTGTAGTTGCTCTGAAGTAAAGCTTTTACTATAGACACCATCATCTTCATAGGTCATAATGGCTGTTGAAGAGCCAAAATTGTTACCAACAACATCTAATCTAGTGGTATAGGTGACCATATGATCGTCTGACTGCGACCTAGCTGGCGCCCAAGTAAAGGTAACGATGTCTTTAGAAAGGTTATTCTCGTCTAATTTAATATCTGCAGATGAGGCTTTCAGCTCCATCTTTTCCTGAACCTTTGGTATGTCCTTAATCTCTTTTTTACAGGCCGAAAGGCAAAGCAAAAAGCATAGTGACAATAAGGTTTTATATAAATAATTCATTGTTTTCATGATGTAGTTATATCAAAATCATAGTCTGTTTAAATTCATGGTCATAAATCCGAATATCATTTGCTTATTGATATCCTGGATTTTGAGGAAATGGTGCTCCTGTGTTCGCATCTCTGATTGATTGCGGAATCGGCCATAAGGCATGGTTTTCAGTAACCTTCCCAGCAATTGCGGGATTACGTAATTTCACACGATCAACATATTTCTTGGTACGTACGAGCGTAAATTTCCTACTTTCTTCCCCAACCAATTCTCTAATACGTTCATCTAATAGAAAATCCATGGTCATGTCAGCTGTTGCCACATCTCCCGCACCGGCTCTTCTACGTACTTCGTTAACAGCATCGGCCGCTTTTTGCGAATTGCCTTGCCCTAAGTAGGCTTCTGCAAGTAGTAAATATGTTTCGGCTAAACGAAATTTCATCCGGTCTTTATAGCTGCCTGTTAAACTCAAATTTTCTGGACGGCCATAGAAAAACTTGGTAATTGCCGGAAATAAGGTTTTTGTGGTAAACCATGTCTGCTCAGTAATTGGTGACCTTTTACCAAATAGCGAAGCATCTGCCGCGTTGTTATAATACCAGTCACGCTTGATATTATAGTTTGAATTACGAATATCTGTACTTGTAAAAATACCAGGAACGTTACCTGTTGCATTGGTACGGGTTGTACCAGTCCACCATTTCATAGGTACCAATTGCGCTAAACCACGACCACCTAAGGTATCCGCAAGTACAAATCCACTGATCGAAGAATAATTGGGGATCCATGCCCTACGTGTCCAATCATCAGAATTCGTACCTCCGCCCACTACGTTAAATTGAAATTGCAATACCCATAAACTTTCTTTGTTTGCAGCGGTACCTAACCTGTTTTGATTGTTCTCTAAGAACAGATCACTAAATGGATCGCCAGCTTTGTCTTTATTCACACCAAATCTGGTTTTCATCAAACTGTAGTAACCACTGTTGATTACAGCTAGGGCAGCTTGTTCAGCCGCCGGATAATCACCCTGCAATAAATATATTTCGCTTAACAAATGACTCGCAGCCCATTTGGTTAACTTTCCATCTTTCACTTGATCTGGATTTGTCGGCAGGTTTGCCACTGCGAACTTCAAATCATCCACCATGTGCTGTATTACCTCGGCTTTTGGCGTACGGGTAAAATTAAGTTGGAAATCATACAAGATTGTCTCTACATAAGGAACATCGCCATACAGATAAACTAAAGTACGGTAAGCATAAGCTCTAAAAAATCTTGCTTCTGCTTGAAAACGTGTCTTATCAGCCGGAGAATCCCAATTGGTATTTTTTTCTGAGTACACCAACATTAAATTGGCGGATGAAATCAAACTGTAAGCCCAGTTCCAATAAGTACCAACAAAACGTTCTGTAGGGGTGAGTGTAAGGTTAGCAAAAGCCATCAAAGAGGCGTCGCTGTTAATTACGTCGGCAATATCTGTTGCTGCCTGCAAAGCCTCATATGGAGCAGCTCCATTGTGGATGTATGCACCACCTTCACCATAGGTATTGTATTCTGAACGCGTAAGTGCATAAAGCCCGGCACTACCCACTTCAAAGCCATAGGTACTAGTATAGGTATTGGTTGGGGCTAATTCAGTTTTCAAATCTTCTTCCAAAAACTTTTTACAGCTACCTAATGAGATCAATAGGATAAGTGCAATACTTGTTTTTATAATATTTTTCATTTTTCCTGTTGTATTAAATTAGAAATTTACATTTAGGCCGAACATGTAGGAACGTGCTGTTGGAAAAGAAGCCATCCAAGTGTTGTCGTAATTAAGCACCTGTCTAATGTTGGAGAAAGTATGTAGATTATTTACACTTGCATTAACGTCAATTCCATTTACGCCCACTTTTTTAGCAATGTTCTGTGGAATTTTGTATCCGAAAGTGATATTTCTAACTTGTACATAATCCACTTTTTTGTAGTAGCCATGACCCTGCGTATTTAAATAACCAGGAGAGACAATAGTAGCATTTGGGTTTTCTGGTGTCCAGTAGTTAGCGCCGTGTACATAATTGGTAATTCCGAAAGTCCAAGCACCCATGTTAGCCATGTGATCATCCCGCCATACACCAAAAACTCCGGTGACTAAAGCCGATGCATAGAAGTTCTTATAACTCAACCTATTAGCAAATGATGCCGTATAACGTGGATTTTTAGACCCTATAATTGTTCTGTCTGCTGTATTGATTATACCATCACCATTTACATCTTGCAATTTGGCAGCTCCAGCAGCAGCTCCTGGTTGAACACTATAATTCTCACCAGTTTGCCAAATACCAATCATATTATAATCAAAAAATACTCTTAAAGGCTTACCTATATACCAGTTATTGCCAATATCGTCTTTACCATCGCCTCTCAATTCGACTATCTTGTCTCGGTTTAGTGAAAATACGACAGTAGAATTCCATTTAAAGTCTCTCTTATCTATATTGACTGTATTCAATGTAACCTCGACACCCCTATTCTGTGTTTCGCCAATGTTATCCCAAATCCTGCTGTAACCATTCATAATGGGAACAGTCCGTGTCATTAACAAATCTTTTGTTCTAGAATTGTACACATCAATAGTACCACCCAATCTGTTTTTGAAAAACTGAAAATCAAGGCCTATATTGGTAGAATAGGTTGTTTCCCATTTCAGATTGGGGTTACCTACACCATCTGCAGCCAAATATGCCGTGTTTGCAGCTATACCTGCATCTCCCCAAATGTATTTTACGTTTGAGTATAGACGATCTAAAGTTCTATAAGGGGTAATGGCTTGGTTACCATTTGCACCATATGATACACGAAGTTTTAACATATCTACCCATTTAAGCTCATCTTTGATGAAACTTTCTTCGCCAACATGCCAAGCAACGGCCGCAACTGGAAAAAAGGCATATTTGTTATTTATCCCAAAAACAGATGCCCCATCACTACGACCAGTTAAGGTTAACATATACCTGCCTTTATAACTGTAGTTTAATCGGCCCATATAAGAAAGTAATGCAGTCTCCGATAGGTTTGAGTCATTGATAATGTTGCGTGCTGCTGTATTCATCATGTAGTATTGTGTATCATCAGTTACAAAACCTTGTCCACTTTGAGATGAGCTTACACTTTTAGTCTGCTGCATACTAAATAACCCTGTTGCATCAAAGCGATGATCTCCTATCTCACGCTCATACCTTAATATATTTTCCCATGTGTAATCGTTATAGTGAGAGTTACTGATAGAAGCGCTACCACCTACTAAACCGGCTTGTTCTCTTCCATCAAAAGTATTGCGCCCATAATATGTACCTGTAAAACCACTTCTGTAATTATATCCGAAATTTGACCTTACAGAAAGGCCTTTTACTGGTAATAATATATTTGCATATCCCGACAGAAAAAAACTTCTATTTAGTCTGTCTTGTATGGCATTAACATTACGCATTGGATTTGCAATAAGAGAATACTCCATAGGCTCAGGCACATAGTTACCTGCTGCATCTTTATAGCTACCATATGGACTTTGCTTGATAGCATGTTCTAGATTTGGCGTAACACCTCCATCGCTTCTTTGCGTGTACTGCATGCCCACCCCAATAGTTAACCATTTGTTAAATGTCTGATCTAAATTTGTAGTCATATTTAAACGAGACAAACGTGAATTGTATACTACACCATCCTGATCTAAAGCAGCCAAGGAAGCCATATACTTTGTGTTTTCTGTACCTCCAGATATGCTTAATTGGTGATCCATCATAAAAGCTTCCCTAAATACATAATCTTGCCAATTTTGGGTTACGTTTTTAGCATAGTTTCCACGTTCTGTAACGCTGATGATATCTCCAGCAATTGGATCTAGTAAAGAACCAGTATATCCCTGTCTTAACCTACCAATATCCTGTTGAAAACGGATATATTCATTAGGCCCCATTACCTCTATTTGCTGCATTGGTTCGGCAACACCTCCTTGCGCTCTGTAAGAAACTTGTGCTTTGCCTAATGCTCCTCTTTTGGTCTGAATTAAAATAACCCCATTTGATGCGCGAGATCCATAGATTGCGGTTGCCGAAGCATCTTTCAAAACACTTAAGTTTTCAATATTGTTAGGGTCAAGATCAGCTAATGCTCCGCTAAAAGGAATTCCATCTAGAATAATTAATGGATTGTTACTAGCAGAAATAGAGTTCTCGCCACGAATGAGCAAGGTTTGTGCTGCTCCTGGTGCTGCATTTCCTGTAGTTATACTAAAACCTGCAACCTGACCTACCAAACGGTCCATTAAGTTTGGCGTAGAAACCATACCTAGTTGCTCTTTACCTACCACTGCCAAACCTCCTGTTAGATCTTTCTTTTTAGCAGTACCATATCCCACTACCACTACTTGATCCAACACTTTATTACCAGTCAACTTTACATTGATAATTCCTGATGGATTAACCTTAATTTCCTGAAGATCGAAACCGATGTAAGAAAAAATCAAAGTCGCATCTCCTGGGGCATCTATAACGTAGTTTCCATCAATATCGGTAGATGTACCCTTGCTCGTACCTTTTAGGAGTACCGAAACACCAATCAGGCCTTCTCCTGTTTCGTCAGTAACTTTCCCTTTAATTTTTAATGGAACGGTTGTTTGTGAGTAGCTATAATTTGTCGCCAGCATCAGCATTGCGAAAATCATTAGCCAACTTTTAAGCTTAATATGTAATTCTTTTATCATTTAGATTTATTTTGGTTAGGATTAAAACTTTACATTTTGTGTCTTCCTATTTTTGAGACGAAGACAATTGTATTCTAAAAAATTCTACGATAGGCTTTGAGTTTTATTTGGTTATACTTTTTTTTATCACGAATAGCTTTTAATTTTTCAAGTGCTATTGCGATTTCTAAAATGGAAATTTTCAGATATGGGTCGATCACACCTCAACATCCTAAATCGTAATATTAGAACAGTCTAATTGCTGACCATAAGCTTTCAGTCAAGCTCTTTAAAGAGGCGGCATTAGCAGCTATAGAAATTATAAGCTGAGCATTAGATTTTCTTTGAAACCTTTGGCAAACGGATTGCGATTCGGCTTTTTCATTAACAATAGCGATTGCTATCAATTGTTTAGTCATCATACACGGTTGGTTTTTATAATTGGTTAAGACAAAACTAAACGCATCATCAATTGCTAGGGTTCGTTTTTGTACGAAAATGGTTTGGTTTTGTACAAATAGAGGATGATACGCGTTATTTTACTTCTATCAACGAAAAAAGTAATTCCTAATACCTATTATTTTTTAGTGATTGATGTTTTTAACATTATCTACTACCACACTATCACTTTGCTTAACATCTATTGCTTCTCCATCGCCTATATAGAAAATATCTCTAAAACTAGCTTCAGAAATTCCTTTAGCTTTTACTTGATGATTACTCACAACATTCCTTACAAATAAGCCTTTAATGTTCTCTGCATATTCAGCTTCTAATCCTTTTTTAGATAAAGGGCTGATAATCATATTTTCGATAAACACATTTCTTATTCTTAATTTACCAACGGGCATAATACGAATAGCACGATGTGAAAGAGAATAGAAATCTTGCCAGTTCTGAAGATAGATATTTGAGATATTATCTTTTTCTCCTGCATATATAGAACCGCTTACTACATTCACATTTTCTTTACCTGCCTCTACGCCAGTATCGGTTAAACCAATATTGATAAAGTCATCGCCACTCTTTCCTTTAATATTAGAAATAATGATGTTCTTGCAGCCAAAACGCACTCCCATTCCATCTTGATTTAGTATTTGCTTTTCTACGCCGCCAACATTTACAGCTTGTCGTACATCAAAAATGATATCTTTAACCACACCATTGGTACTACGTTCTAATACTAAGCCATGTCCGTGGTAATCTTTTAGCGTAATTCCGCTGATTTGAAATACATCTACATGAGCCATGATGATGGCATGGTTTCTCCACCCTCCTTTTTGGTTTTCGTTTGGCTTGCCTGCATCGGTACCATAAGATTGACCAAAACTAGTAGGATTAAGAGATAGCGTTTTGTTATGATCTCCGGTAGAACGTGGATGATTAGCGCCTTCTAACAGCACGTTGCCTACGCCAATTACTTTGATGTTTTTTAGCGGAGCGATTTCTTTAATTCCCAAACCTGCATTTGCAGAACGAATAAAGTTATCTCTGCATTTATCTGATAGTTTGATTTTGCAATTGTTAAGTTCCAATTCAAAATCTGCGGGCAGTAAAATAGCTTCATCTATTAACCAAATACTTGTTTTTGTAACCGCATCATATCTTGGTATGATCACTTTTCCAGTTGTTTTCTTGGCATCGTTTATGGCCTTTCGTATACGCTCTGACTGTGTACCAGATTTATAATTATTCGGGCTGATAGAAGTATCGTTAGCACTGTTATTTGGTGTTGCTGATAAAAAAGTGAAACTGCACAATAAAATGCAGAGTGTAAATAATGCTTTCCCAAAGATCGCCATTGCAGTAAGTTTTATTGGTTTATTAATATGACACACAAGAATACCTGTTTTTACTGTTATTTAGAGCCTATTTTTCAATCTTGTTAATGCTTCCAGATAATAATAGTCTGCATAAGTTAATGGCGCATCGATTTCTGATTTAAAAGGATAAGCACCTGTACTATGCTTCAAGATGAAATCTCCATTTTCACCCAATTTAGCAGTATACTCAGTAGACGCTAAAGTTCTAACTTGTTTTTCAACCACTTGCATATATTTTTTCTTCAATTTAGCATCTACAAAATCGCTCAACTCTACCAATGCCGAAGCCATTACACATGCCGCTGAAGCATCACGAGTAGTATTCGGAATTTGTGGTGCATTATAATCCCAGTAAGGAATAAAATCTTTAGGCATTTGTGGATGGTTGATTAAAAAATTTGCAATGTGTTTTGCTTGTTCCAAATAGCGTTTGTCTTTGGTTTCACGATACAGGTAGGTGTAACCATATAAACCCCAAGATTGTCCACGGCTCCAAGCAGAGTCATCTGCTGCTCCTTGATGTGTTTGTTTTTTATGAGGGACACCCGTTTTTTTATCATATGAAACTACATGATAAGAACTATAATCTGGACGAAAGTGGTGGATCATTGATTTATCTGCATGAGAAATTGCAATCTTTCTGAAGCTTTCATCTTTAGAATAATTCGCAGCCCAGATCATTAATTCCAGGTTCATGAGGTTGTCGATAATTACTGGATATTGCCAAATTGCAGTATTGTGATCCCAAGAACGGATTAAGCCTACGTTTGTATCAAAACGAGTAGCTAACGATTTTGCGCCAGTTAACAGTACTTCTTTGTAACGCTCTTCGCCTGTAATTCGCAAACCATTTCCGAAACTACAGTAGAGCATGAAACCTACATCATGGTTATCGGTTGTATATTTCTCCCGTTCTACCCTATCTGTATAAAGTTTAGCGTACTTAAGCACTTCCTTACTTTTGTTGTTTTCGTACAAATACCAAAGTGAACCCGGGAAGAAACCACTACACCACCACCTTGAGTCTGAAGAAGTGTCTTTACCATCTTCAAAAGACTTAGGAAATCTTCCTTGTTGGTTTTCGTATTTCTTAGCCATCAATAAACTTTGCTGCTCTGCATTTTGAAAAGCATTATCGATTACTTTTTTTAAGGACTGAGCCTTCACCTGCCCAGCCGTCATTAGTGCTATGATTAATAGCAGATTAATGTGTCTTCTTTTTTTGTTCATTCAATGTAGGTTTGGAAACGTTGTCGAATGTGTTCATTTTATAACTTTGATCAACAATATTTCATATTTGGCACCAATTGAGATTTGGTATCCTCAAAGCTACCGTAAAGCTTTATGGTGGTGGGTTCACTTTTGTACAGAAATGGTTCGTTTTTGTACTTTAGATAAGAAAGTTGAAGGTTTTATAACACGTTATGAGGTTTCGCAAACTTTGTAAGCTTTTTTACTGTAGCATTCCTTTAACCTTTATTAAAAACTTCATCTCACGTTTTATCCAGGATCTTAATGATATGACAAGTTTTCCTATTTTTAGAAAAACTTATACCTTCTAAAATCCCCACCTTGGCAGGTAATAATTGGTAGTCGATCTACTTCTTAGTGCTGGAAATTTTCTTTTTAAATTCTGAAGGACTTAATTCAAACTGTTTTTTGAAACAAACACTAAAGTATTTTGCGTTGTTAAAGCCCGTTTGGTAAGCAACTTCTGCAACTGTTAAATCAGATTTCTCTAATAAATATGCACTTCTTTTTAGTCGAATATTCAAAATAAACTCTTTGATAGACATGCCTACAATATCATGGATTTTCTGGTACAAAATGGTTCTACCCACATTCATATCTGACACGAAATCTTCTACTGAATAACTAGCATTAGCAATATTTTCTTCAATTACCTTCATTGCTTTTCTCAGCAACTCTTCATCCATAGAGGTAACAGTTACATTCGAAGGATCTAGCTGTATACGTTTACTGTATTTTTCTTTTAGCTCCTGCTGATTTTTAAGGATGGTTTCAGTTTGTTGTAACAGAAAATCAACATTAAAAGGTTTATCAATAAATACACTTGCTCCATATTCAAGCGCTTTTATTTTATTCTGATTATCAGCTCCATTACCAGAAACCATTATAATTGGAATGTGACTAGTCTTAAAATTCTGCCTCAAACTAAGACAAACATCCAAACCATTTTTGTTTGGCATAATTAGGTCTGTAATAATTAATTGAGGATAAATTTTCTCAGCCTTAATCAAACCCTCCGCACCATCACTTGCGGTATATACGTTGTACTTTTCTGCTAGTCGTTGCTCTAGGTAAACACGCAATTGTGGATCATCCTCAATCAACAGAATGCTAGTTGCTTTTCTTGCACCTGTAGCGCCACTTTCGGGTTCTGCTGTATCTTGCATAATGATATCATCAATTTCCGAAATGGTGTAATCGTAAACGGTAGATTGCATATCTCCCGAGCCAGCTTGTTTTTTCAGCGGGAGCATAATGGTAAACGATATTTTATCTAATTTATTTACCATCCAAATTTTTCCACCCAGCACATCAACCAACTCTTTTACAATGGCCAAACCTAAGCCAGAACTTTCTTCAAAAGTTGGCCTATGGGATGATAACCTATTAAAAGAAGTAAAAAGTTTGGCAATCTGCGCTTCCGAAAATCCGTCTCCACTATTTAAAACTTCGATAGAAACGTACTCTGTTTCCTGCTGGTTCAATTTTTCTGATAATCGTTCCTTTTCTTCTTCCGTAGAACTATAAATACGAACACCTACATAACCTTTATTGGGTGTGTATTTTAGCGCATTTGAGAACAGATTGGTCAAGATTTTCTCAATCACATCATCATCAAAAGCGACATACAAATTGTCTTTATGTGTAGCAATATTGGTTTCAATTTCCTTTTTATTGGCATATAGCTCAAATAATCCAAAAAGGTCTTTTACAAAATCAATAAAATCTCCAATCTGCGGATTGAGCGTAATTTTCTGACTTTCAATTTCCCTAAACCGCAGCAACTGACTAATCATGCGCTGTATCCTAGATATATTCTTCTCGATTAAACCCATATACCCTGCTGCACTGTCATTGGCAGAAAGTGTTTCTTTCAACTGTTTTAACGGCTGAATCACCAAAGTAAGCGGCGTTTTTAAATCATGCGAAATGTTGGTAAAGAAATCTGTACGAGCCTGGTTTAATTCACGCATGTTCTGTTCCTTTAAAGCCTCTAGTGCCAATCTTTCTTTGAAAACCTTTTTATTGGTGTAATACCTGGTGATAAAAAATAGCAGAGAAAGTGCTATCGCAAAATAAAAGCAATAAGCCCACCATGACAGAAAAAATGGCGGATCTACGTGAATGTACAATCTTGAAATCTCGTCACCCCAAAGTCCATCATTGTTAGAAGCTTTGATCTCAAATGTATAATCGCCACTAGGCAAATTCAAAAACTGAACTGATTTTTGGTTAGCATGGCTGCTTTGCCACTTCTCACCAAGACCTTTCATTCGGTAAGTAAATTGGTTTTTATCTGCCGACAAATAACTATTGGCAGAGAACCTAATTTCTACATTAGATTGGCTACTAGAAAGTTGTATCCTATCCTCTTTTTGGTTAGAAAGACTAGCAATATCCTTTTTTAAAGGAGAGTTTTCTGAATAGGCAGTCACTAGCTTGTTATTCACTAAAAAACCAGTAAAAAAAACTTTTGGCTTTTGTGGGTTTTTGTTCAAAAAAGCAGGATCGAACATCATAAATCCATTGGTTCCGCCAAATAGCATTTCGCCTTTACTAGTTTTATATGCAGAGCGGATATAGAATGATCCGCAGCTATTTTCCTGATAAAATCTGGCTTTTTCAAATAGCTTACTTTTACTATCGTAGAAATACAGTCCTTCGTTTGTGCTTAACCACATGTTTTTGGATGCCGTATCTTCCAAAATACCGAATACCATTTTGGCCGCCAACCCTTTATTGACACCATAATTTACATACGTCCCATCCTTTTTAAGTACGTTTACCCCTTTGCCCAAGGTACCAAACCATAAATCCCCATTAGATGCTTGAACAAAACTACAGAGGTAATTGGCCGAGTAGGAAGGATCTTTTATCAAATAATGCTTCAATACTTTTAACGTAATAGGGTCTACTACAAAGAAACCCTGATGTGTAACTAAACAAAGATGATTTTGGTTATCAAAGTATAAAGCCTCAACTTCTAAACCTATTACTTTGCCATCGGCTCCAGTTACCCTTACCAATTCGATAGGACCATTTTGTTTCTTCCTATAAAAAAAAGAACGATCTGGATCACTCATCCACCAAGTATTTTGGTTATCGCGTACAAAATCATAAACTGTTAAAGGTTGTTTACTTTCTGGCGAAAGAAAATCGAGGCTTCCAAACGACCTGTTATTCATATTATAAGAGCCAATTCCACCTCCATAAGCTGATATAGCTAATTGGTTATTTGTCCTGTCAAACCTTAAGCGCTTAATCATATTGGAATTTGGCGAATTACCCTGCGACTTTAAGTAATGACTAAAAGTATCACTTTGTCGATTCCAATAATTCAATCCACCACCTTCTGTACCAATCCAAATGTTTCCTAAATGATCTTCTTGAAAGCCACTCACAATGGGATGGTTAAGTCCTCCTGGACTTGGATTAAAGTAGCGCACCTGCGAGTCATAAAGGGAGCAATAAGCAATTTTACCGCCATAAGTTCCTATCCATGCACCTTGATCAGGATCGGGATAAATGGTCCAAATAGAGTTGGTAGGCAGTGAAAAAGCATCATTGAGATTCATCCGAAGATAATTACTGGTCCCTTTAACGGGATCATAAAAGAACAATCCAGCCTGCGTAGCTACCCAAATCACCCCAGTCTGATCTATGTATAGCTTTTTTGATAGCATGGATTGATTGCCAGCAATCATTACGGGAATTTTTTGTTTTAAAGTTCCAGCAGCATCGGTAACATGAATTCCTCCTCGTTGTGTTAAGAAATAGTATAGGCCCCCATGCTCTAAACCATCGTTTACAGCATTTGTGATTGTGCCAAAATCAGCAAAAGGCACCAATCTTTTCTTAGCCATGTCAACCTTTTGAATCACAGCATCTTGAGTAAGATAAACATTTCCCTTTAGGCTAATTAGGTTATTTAAAGGTTGGTTTTTAGGCAGTGAAAAAAAATCGGTCTTTTTTGCTTGATCATCGTAACGTTTCAAAGTATCTCCAGATAACATGTACAACTTACCATCATCGTGTAAGCAAAGCGAACGAATTCTTCCGCTAACCACTAAATCAAATGAAAATTTTTGGTAATCGAATTTTAACAGACCGTGTCCTGTGCTTAGAAATAAATTGCCTTTCTTATCTCTAATTAGCGATCCATAACCCCATTTTACTTTTGGTTGGATGGCAAAAACAATGTCATTTAACTGATAAAAGCTATTACCGTCATACATAAAAAGTGCATCTGGCCCTGTATACCACATCCTTCCCAAACTATCTTTAGCAATACTTTGTATCCCTCCATAATAGGAAGTTTCTGGCATTACATGAAACCGATATCTAGAGATATCAATTGCAAAAACACTTTGAAATAGTAGTGTAGTTAGAAATGCGACAAGAATGTATTTCTTCATTTACCCAAAAAGCTGTTCATCAAATTTCTTAAGCTTTTTAAATTTCAACTATACATTTTGTCAGTCTGAGCCTCCCGAAGTCTTCTTATAGAGAGAATGTTTCGATAAGCTCAACATGACACCTGTGGTTTTATATGAAATTTAAAAAATCTATATTGCAGAGCGTTAATCTACGATTTCTATTTTAATTTTCTTATTTTTAACAATGATGTTATAATCGCCAGCTTCTAAAAAGCGCTTTCCATCACCATCGACAAAGCTTAAATCGCGTTGCAAATCTATTTCAAATTTGTAAACTTTAGTTTCGCCTTTTTTCAATAACTGCTTCTCAAAATATTTAAGTTCTTTAATCGGGCGAGAAATCGGAGAAACCGGATCCTGTATAAACCAATGTACTGTCTCCACACCATCTCTATCGCCAACGTTTTTCACTGGGATTTCAACGCTTAATTTTTCTCCACGTTTCAATTGAGTAGATGATACTTTTAATTCGCCATATTCGAAAGTAGTATAGCTTAAACCATGAGCAAACTCATATAAAGGTGTGCTTTGAATATCTTGATATTTACCTTGGTTAGGACGAGCACTTTGTCTGTAATTGTAATAAATAGGAATCTGACCTGTTGAGAACGGGAAAGTCATCGCTAATTTACCTGACGGATTTACGCGACCAGATAACACACCTGACAGGGGTTTACCACCTGGCGTTCCTGGCTGCCACATGGTTAAAATTGCATCGCTAATTGGCTCTAACCTATTCAATTCTAAAGGGCGACCACTAGACAGCACCAAGATTACTGGCTTACCCAGTTTCTTTAGTTCCATAGCCAATTCTTCCTGTATCTGAGGTAAAGCAATCGTTGAACGAGAAGCATTTTCACCACTCCAGCTTTTCTTTTCGCCCAAGCACAATACAATCACATCAGATTTTGCTGCCAAAGCCTTCGCTTCTTCGAAGTCTTTTTTATCCTGACCATCGAAATCACTACCTAAAGCGTAAGAAACTACAGCTTTGCCCTTATATTCGGCTTGCAAGGCATCATGGATGGTAATGATATCTTCCGAATTGCCTTGAGCAGCCCAAGAACCTAGTAAATGCCATTGGTTTTTTGCCATTGGGCCGATCACTGCAATTTTAGAGACGTTATTTAGTGGTAATGCCTTATCCTTATTCTTCAATAAAACGATAGACTCTTCTGCCAGTTGTTCCGCAATTTTTAAACTTTCAGGACGGTAAAAACGTTCCTCTTCTGTAGTTTTTGGCGTGTAAGGACGATCAAATAAGCCTAATTTGAATTTTACCCTAAGCACACGCCTTACAGCATCATTCAACAAATCTTTGGATACTTTCCCTTCTTTTACCAGTTCACCAAGATGATTATCATAAGCTCTGTTCATCATGTCCATTTCTACACCAGCAGTAAACGCTTTTAAAGCTGCTTCTTTTTTGTTGGCAGCCACACCTTGTGGACGAAGCTGCTCTATAGAACCCCAATCCGAAACCACAAAACCATCATGTTTCCAGCGTTTCTTCAATACTTCTGTTAATGTATAGTGGTTTGCCGAACCTGGCGTTCCGCTAACATCATTGAACGAGCTCATCAAAGTTACAGCACCAGCTTTTACTCCGGCTTCATAAGGCGCCATGTAAGTATCCCAAAGCGTTTGGTTAGAAATCTCTGAGTAAACATAGTCGCGGCCAGCTTCCGAAGCACCATAACCGATGTAATGTTTCAAGCAAGCGGCTACGTTTTTATCACTCGAAAGGTCTTTTCCTTGGTAGCCCTTAACGGAGGCCACCGTAAAGATGGCGTTGGTGTAAGTATCTTCTCCATAGCCTTCTGCCACACGACCCCAACGGCCATCTCTAGCTACATCAATCATGGGCGAAAAGGTCCAATCTACACCCGACATTCTGGCTTCTTGTGCCGCTACACCACAGGCTTTTTCTACCAAAGTAGGGTTCCAAGAACAAGCTTGCCCCAAAGAAATTGGATAAATGGTACGGAAACCATGGATGACATCGTAACCGAAAATGATTGGAATACCCAGACGGCTTTGCTCCATCGCTTTTTTCTGAACCTTGTTTCGTAAATCAGCGTTGTTACCAAAATAGATTAAAGAACCAATTTCTGCTGGGATGCCGTTTACAGGATCAGCCATATTATTGGCATTGTCATTTCTACCCAAGGTATATTGATTGAGTTGCATTACTTTTTCTTCTAAAGTCATACGAGCCAATAAATCATCTATTCTTTTCTCGATAGGCTGTTTAGCATCCTTATATAAGGGACTTTCTTGTTTATAGCTCGAAAATAACATGGAAGTTATTAGAGCTAACCCTAAGCTAATTTTCTTAATCATATCTATTTAAAAACAGGTGTTTGTGATAATTTCATTGTTTTTTGCTGATTGTTCTTTAGTTCGAAAACCACAATTTCATTTTCTCCCTTTACTAAGTCTTCCGATGGAATTAAGATCGACCGTTGCTTTTCTTCTTCCCAGTAGGAACCTACATATTTTTGATTCACCCACACTTCTCCCATTCCCCATCCAGAAATATCCAAATAGTTGTTACTTACTCTATTTAGCCCAAATTTACCTTTATAAAAACCTGGAGTTTCGGTTTCGGTTCTACTTTCGAAAATCAAATCTTTGAGTGGGTATTTTTTGATGTTAAGCGGTACCATTTTCCAGTTTCTCAATTCATTTCCATCTATGGTAACTTCTCCAAACAAGCCTTTCGAATTATCAGTAATTTCTGGTCCGTAAGTAATCCTGCCTATGTTTTCCACATAAATCTGTAGCAGATGCTTTCCTGGCTTAGTTCTAATGGCGATTTTTTTACTATTATCGGTCATTTTTCCTTGAAACTTTCCATCTACATATACTACTGCATAATCACGAACATTCTCTAATTTTAGCTCTTCACTTTCCAATTGCGTGGTAATTTCAGATTGGTAAAGCACATAACCAAAATCCACATTTAAATCGTTCATTGGCAACAGCCCATCGGCTACTACAGCCTTTTTAGATACCTGCTCTAAAGATGCTTTTTGATTTAACACAATTTCCTGCGCCATCAAAGTCTGACTGGCCAACATCATTATCCCTAATGCAATTTTTCTCAACATCTTGATCCTTTTTATTTTGTTAAAAACGATTGGATAAAAGTCTCTTCCAAGATTACTTGCGGTGAGAATTTATCACTCTTTACATAGTTATCTATACTATACAACAATTGCTGCGTAGCTGGACGCTTGTCCATATCTGTTTTGGTGTCTACTGCCAATACCAACAACTTTCCGCCATTCACTTTAGCTTCAAAACCAATACCCAACTTCTGGTTATTATCATAGCTATCAATCACTTGAATAAATGGACGAAGTTTTTCTGGTGTGTTTTGCATTTCGATTACCTTGGCATTGTTCAAGATATCCCACCATTGCCAATCCGTATGATATGAAGTAGTGAAATCTTTAAACACTGGTTGCTCATTGTGCACCAAGTTCCCGATAGTCATTGGTGCCCAAGCAAACATAATTGGGTTCCAAAAATGGTTATGAAACATCGATTTACGTCCTTTTACATCTTCTGGAGCAGGATAAAGCACTACGGATTTACCCTGTGCCAAATGCTTTTTAGCAGCATCGTCGTAAACTGAGGTATACAATACCTGATCTGTAGATTGCATTAAATTTTGGTGGCTTGGATAAACCCAAATGTCCCAACTGTTTTTGATTTGATCGTTAATTGACAAGTGCACCGTCAACTTTTGAGCAAGGCTGATGCCTTTTAAGGATATCGAAAAGTCTCCAACTGACGATACATTATCGTTAGCAATGGCTTGGCTTTTTAGATTACCTTTCTGAAGCACTTTGCCACTCTCATCAGTTAACCACCATTTTAACTTCGCATTTTTTAGAGCAGCATTGCTGTAGTTATACACTTCGGCTTTGCCAGTAAATGTTTCTGAATTAAAAAAGCTACTTTTTTCGTAGCGCAATAAGGCAACAGTTGGTGCACAAAATTCTCTAAATTTCTCTGGTGTAACTAAACCTTTCGAATCCCAGAAAGGATCCAGTATACCTACAGGTGCATAACCTTGCCCAGGGAAATCGTTGATTGACAACAACTGAAAACCAGCAGATTTAGACGAACGTAAAAGTGCCTCAATTACTGCTTTGTACTCTAAAACTGTTAAGGCTCCAGATGCTCGGAAGAAATCGTTGGCTTGATCGAGCATGCCATTTTTCTGCAGCATATCTCTAAATACTTCAAAATTGCGTGCCTCTACAGGGCTATTTGCATATTTCTTAATCTCTTCAAAATTTGGGTAGACACAACGTTGTCCCGACTCGTGTGAAATTACGGGTACATCCACATCAGATTCTGTACTTCTATCCCAATTTGTATTTGGCAAACCTTCGTACACTTTTACTGCTCCTTTGTTGGTTTGTTGCGACACATAATACTGGTCTGATTTTACACGAGTACGAGCGGTAGAGCCACTAAATAAATGACGAGAATCTGCCTTGATACCTTCAGCAGTTAATTCTTCAATAAAATCAAAATTCCCTGTGATTTCATTACCATTGCAATACAAAACAAATGAAGGATGATTGCCGTATTCTTTCAAAATCGCTTTAATTTCCCTACGGAAGAAATTGTATCTATCTTCATCGGGCTCTGCATCTTTACCCCACATTGGCATTTCTACTTCGAAATAAATCCCGTGTTTATCTGCCATGCGAAAAGCTGCTTTTGGTGGGCACCAAGAATGGAAACGCAGGTGGTTCATGCCATAATCTTTCATCAACAACATGATACGCTCCCAAGAAGCATCGTCAACCGGTGCATAGCCAGTTTTTGGGAAAACTGCATTCTCCACATTTCCTCTTAAGTGAATTGGACGATTGTTAAGCATCACATGGTTTTTCCCTTGTTTTACTTCTCGCAATCCAAAAGTGGTCGTTTTCTCATGCTGATAGTTTGATTTACCATCAGAAGTATTTAATTGACAGGTAATTTCATAAACATTCGGATTAAATTCATCCCACAGCTTGGCATTTTTTCCCATTGGGATATTTGCTTCTACAAAAGTCACCGAGTCTTTACTGACTATCGCAACTTCATTTTTAAGGTTGTAATTTGTACCGTTTATGGTGAAAGAAGCCTTTCCAGTAAATTGTTTTTTAGTTTCGTTATTTACCTGCAAACGTACTTTGATAGAATTATTTGCAATATTAGGGTATACCTGAAGATCTTCGACATACACTGGATCTATAGCCATTAACTTCATTTCACCTAAAATGCCGTTCCAGTTAATTTGGGTAAACTCGGTATGAGCGTGGTTCCATTTATGGGTTTTATACTGAAATCTATTATCGATACAAACTGTAATGCGATGTGTTTTTCCAGGCTTAACAAAGTTTGTTAAATCATGATTGTGTGGCACACTGATGTAATCGATGCTACTCACTTCTTTGGTATCTACATAAATCGAGCTTAACCAGTGTGTACGTTCAAAATACATAAAAATCTTTTTCCCTTTCCAAGCTGCCGGAATTTCGATATCACGTTGATACCAAGCTGGCCCCATGTATTCGTATTTTCTCGTTAAACGATCAATGTATTGATACGGAACTTTATAGCCAATTTGTTTGTCGTCTGTGATACCTGGAAGCTGAATTTCTTCTTGTAAAATATGATTATAACGTGGCGAAAGAGATCCCCTACGGAAATCCATTACATCGGTTTGAAATTTCCATTTACCAGATAAATCAACAGATACGGTCTGTGCTTTTAATGCATAAGCTTGCATTAAAAACAGAATCAAAAGCAGGTGTTTTAGGTTTTTATATAGGTTCATTTGTGAGTTTTGTGTTAGTTGTTGTATCATTTTATTCCCGTCATTGCGAGGAGGAACTACGAAGCAATCTTACAACTGTCGCTAAACATTTAGCTTTAAGGCCGCTTCGTTCCTCGCAATGACGAACTGCTTTACTTACTTATTTACTATCGTAATATTCCTTCATCAAATACCAAGCTTTCTTTCTGTAACCTTGATCAGAAACCAAACCTTTGCGGTTCCAATCTTCTTGGTTAGTTGGATGGAAACGGAATGGCGAACGGAAATCGAACAACACCCATGGTGAAGTACCACGTAGGTTCGGAATATGTTTAAACATCTCTAGGTTTTCTCTGTATAACTTTGCTTGGTAATCTTCGCTCCACGAGCTCGCCACATCCGCATCGCCTGTTTTGCCATAAACCGCTTCGCCACCAAACTCAGAAACAATTAAGGGTTGACCTTTAGCCACATCCCAAATCGCTTTATCTGGTGTAACTGGCCAAGGATGGTACCAACCCATATATTTGTTGATCGCCACTACATCCAACTCTTTAATGAAAGGATCATCCATGACGAAAACCTGTTTATCTTTGTTAAAACGAACTAAATCAAAGGCAGCTGTAATTAATCTAGTTGTGTCTATAGATTTTGTGATTTCAATTAAAGATTTGATGAAAGCGTTACGAGGTGCCGAAGGTTGTGTTTCATTAGCTACACCCCAGAAAGTTAAAGCAACACGGTTTTTATCACGCATAATCATTTCACGCATCATTTTGCCTGCCTTTTCTTTGGTAGCATCATTTTTGAAATCGATACCTTGCCAAATTGGAATTTCTTCCCATAACAAGAAGCCCATTTTTTCGGCTAACCTTACAATGTATTCGTTCTGCGGATAATGCGCCAAACGGATCATATTACAACCTAAAGCTTTGGCTTCTGACAATAGAATTACCGCATCAGCTTCTGAAAAAGCACGCCCTTTACGTTGCGGTATTTCTTCGTGAAAAGAGATTGATTTTAAGAAAATAGGTTTACCATTTAAAAAGATATCCTCTCCTTCTACCCAAACATTACGGAAACCGATTTGTTCTTCTATTTTATCGCTCTCGCTGCTAACTTTCACCTTGTACAAGGTCGGTGAGTTTGGCGACCAACGTTTGATTTTCTTAGAAGCAAATGAAGTTTTCACTTCGCCATTTGCATCTGTTTTTAGGGTTTGCTTTAATTGTAACTCTGGAATTTCGATCGTGACCGATTGACTAACTTTTTCTGAAAGCTTTACGCTAGCGTTAATTTTATCTGCTTTGGTTTTATCCAACTGGATGAAATAATCTTCGATGAATACTTTTGGTGTACTCACTAAAAATACATCGCGGGTAATGCCTCCGTAATTCCACCAATCGAAAGCCATGGCAGGAATAGCATCTACCGTACGTGTATTGTTTACTTCTACTGCTAAGAAGTTATTCTTTTCTTTTACAGCATCGGTTACATCAATTTGAAATGGCGTAAAACCACCTTCGTGTTGACCAATTTCTTTTCCATTCAAATAAATTCTGCAACGGTAACTTACTGCACCGAAATAGAGAAATAAACGATTGTTAGCTGCCTTCTCTACATCAAAACGACGAGCATACCAAATTGTACCCTCGTAATATTTAAGCTCAGGCATTTGACTATTCCAGTCTGATGGTACATTTAAACGATATCCATTGTCAAAAGAATATTCGTAAAAATCGATTTTGGTTTCAGGCTTCTTATTAAGATAGATTTTGTTTTTTCTGCCTTGATCGTATAAATCAATAATGGCATCCCATTTTCCATTTAACGATTGCACATTTCGACCATAAACATTGGTCATAGTCTGTTGTGCAAAGGAATTTGAAAAGATCAGACTTAAAAAAAGGGATAATGCGAAATAAAAGGTTCTCGGCTTCATCATAATTAGTGTTATTTCTTATAAATTTTCATTGCTACACCGCCACCTTTAGCCATAGCAAAGTTCATTTTGCGGTTAGCAGGAATAGTGATTGTTTCTTTTTTATAATCAGAGGCAATGCGATTGGCATTTGCGCCATCTCTGTACAATTCCGCAACATAATTTCCTTCGCCTAGGAAAGATAAATCCAATTCTAGTTCACGAGCCTCCCAGTTGGTCATAGAACCGACATACCATGTATCTGCCTTTTTACGAGCAATAGCGATGTATTTGCCAATCTCACCTTCTAGCGCAACAGTTTCATCCCAAACCGTTGGAATAGCAGAAATAAAATCGGTACTCTCCTGCTCTTTTTCGTAATTGGTAGGACTATCGCAAAGCATATTCAATGGCGATTCGAAAATGACATATTGTGCCAACTGACGACAACGTGTGCCTTGGCTCATCGGTTCGTCGTTAATGCCACGATGTGTTCTTTTGGTGGCATTACGCATGGCACCTTGGGTATAATCAATTGGACCAGCAACCATACGGATGAAAGGAAAAGTAACATCATAAGTTACCTGATCTAACTCAGGGCCAGTCCATTTCATCTGCTCTAAACCGTGAACAGCTTCGAAATTGATCACATTTGGATAAGTTCTGTTGATGCCCGTTGGCTTGTAAGTCCCGTGAAAATCTAACATCAACTTATATTTAGCAGCTACTTCTGCCGCACGGTAATGGAAATCTACCATTTGCTGGTCATCACGGTCCATGAAGTCAATCTTAAAGCCCTTCACTCCCATTTCAGCATAGTGTTTGCACACTTTTTCCAAATCTCTGTCGAAAGCGTAGTAACCAGCCCAAAGAATAATACCTACGTTTTTAGCTTTGGCATGAGCTATCAATTTTTTCAAATCTATTTCAGGTACTACCTGAAACAGGTCAGCTTTTTTATTAACAGCCCATCCTTCATCTAAAATTACGTATTCAATGCCGTTTTTAGCTGCAAAATCGATATAAGCTTGATAAGTTGCTGTGTTGATACCAGCTTCGAAATCTACATTTGAAATTCCCCAGTGGTTCCACCATTCCCAAGCTACTTTTCCCGGCTTAACCCAAGAAGCATCTGCTAGTCTTGACGGAGCCGCTAATTTGTAGACCATATCATTATCTGCTAATTGTTTATCGTTGGTAGATACAATTACAATGCGCCAAGGAAATTGAGCTTTAACTTTGCTTTTAGCCAAATAAGGTTGGCGAGAAGTAACCAATTGTTGCAACTCATTGTGCCCACCTTGTTTGGTTGCCGTAGGATAAGGAGCAAAATTAGACTGCAACGAAGTAGAGCCATTGGTGTTGGTGAGGTACATGCCTGGATAACTTTCCAAATCAGCTTCTGCCAAACAAACCTTTTTCCCATGATCTAAACTCACTACCAGAGGCGAAAAAGCCAACTTATCAGCACTGATTTTACTCAATGGCGTATAAATATATTCGTTCTCAAAGGAATTGAAATACTGACTTTCTACATCCTTGAACTTTCCTTTTACATAAGGCACATAAGCGTTAAAATCCTTTGAGAAATTGAAAATAGCTTCTTCATTTTTTACCGTAATTGCTTTATCACTAGTAGATACAAATCGATAAGCGACACCTTCATTATAAGCTCTGAAGATGATATTGAAATTCTCTTTGAAACTCAAAACAAGTTCGCTATAATGGTCATCAATCTGATTTCTTTTATAAAACAGCGCATTAATCTGTTGATGATGGTTTGCTGTTTTGGCACTTTTTAATTGAGAATCTTTGCCCCAAGTCGCACCATTATCTAAGGTCATGTTAAGTGCAGAAGGTTTTAAAATGGTGTCGCTTTGATGGGTTATGGAATAGCTAATTTTGTCGTTTAGAACAATAGCGGCTACCAATTTCCCATCGGGGGATTTTAGCTGGTACTTTTTTTGTCCCCAAGAGCTGATGGTAAGGGCTAATAAAAATGTAGTAAGGATAGTTCTCATATTTTTTGGTCTCATTTGTTGATTTCGTAACGATACATCACGAAGTCGTTTATTTTTGGAAGCATTACTTCGATAGTTCCGTTTTTAGCAATTGTAGTGTTGATTATCTTTCCGTTGCCTAACACTGGTGTACATTTTACTTTAGTGCCTGTGGGTAACCAAGTTTTCACCACACCCACTGCTTCGATTGTATTTTCCCTATAAAAAATGAAATAACCTTGATTACCTTTTAGCGATTGGAAGCCAGTCCAAGACCTGCCAGAAGGTTCATCGCCGATAGGCAGAATAGTTCCAGTATGGAAATCGTGCTGTATTTTTCGGTAAGCTTTAATCAGTTCTTTGATTTTTAGTGCTTCGCTAGGTAGGCCTGTGCCTTCAAACCAAGCCAAAGGTTGTCCTGCCATGGTCGTTGCAAATAAATACTCAAACGAATGGTTGTTCGGTGCAAAAATGTCTTTGCCATATTTATCTGCATTTCTCCATTTATTCAAAAATTCGATCTGCAATTTTTCTGCAGGAACGTACTTAGACAAAGCCCATAAGTTTCTTAAAGTCCAATACGGATAGTAGTTCTGCCAATCGGTATAGCGGTTTTCTAGAAAGACATTTCCGTATTCGTTAAAAGTGTAATAGCCTGCTCTACGACCTGCGGTAGCATCTAAATTAAATACCACTTCGTTACTGGTTTGTTCCAATACACCATCAAATAGCTTACGAAGGTTGATTTCTGATTGTTTGGTTGGAATGGCTAAACCATCGATTTTAAACGTACGAATTCCATATTCTTTGTACAAACTCACCAAAGCATTCACGTCTTTTTCCCAATCGGCATAATCGTTTTGTACACTCGGATTAAACCAAAGACAGATTTCTACAGCTAATTCCTTACCTCGTTTAACTATCGGATGCAAACCTCTTGGATACTTTGTAGGATCAGGTTTCCAGTAATCTGGGTTATCCCAAATGTTTTTGAAAGAACCTTTAGCTACTGCAGAATTAGGACTTTTGCCAATCTGCCAGCCGTCATCTATCTGAAAATGCGACACCCCCAATTCTGCTGCTTTCTCCACTTCCAACAAGCTGAATTTCTCGTTCACCTTCGAGTCTTGGCTACGATCTCCCCAAGTGTTCATCATCACCATTTCATCACGTTGTGGCAATAATTTGCGCATGTTTTTTTGGTAATTACGTAAGGCGGTTAACTGTTGTAATTCGCCACCACTGTATACACCAATCACACTGCTGTAGGCTTTTGTCCACTCGTCGGGTTTGATGTCTTTAGTTGTTAATCCTAAGCCGCTAACGGTAAAATGACCAAAATCGGTAGTGAAATCATAACCTTGATAAGCCAACTGTACGCTAGAGGTTGGAGCTTCCTTTAAAAAGAAAAAGCCTTTATTGTTTTCGTTGTTGTGGGCTACCAATAAATTTCCTCTGTAATTCGTTTTACGATAAGGAATGATATTTCTTTCTTGGATAAGGTTGTTATTCCAATCTGTGACATCAAAAAACTCTACAATTTTAGTTTGCCAATGAAAACCATCCAACTTGATTTGATCTAAAATGGCCATCATTTGCTGGGACTTCATATCCTCAGCAAACTCGATATTTTTCTGGTCTACCGCATTAATGGCTTTGCCATCTAACGCTAAATCTGTACTACCTTTTAAATAGATATCGCAGGCAATTACTGGACTATCCTCATAAACTCGATATACCTTTTTAACGGTTAAAGTACCCAAAGAAACATTTACTTCTACAGCCAAATAATTGGGATGAATAGCAGTTCCCTTAACTTCCCTCGAATAATAAGTTCCATTTAGAGGTGTATCTTTTGTTATCTCAAAATCGGGAGTTTTTAACCTGTTCAACCAAGTTTGGTTTGTTGATTTATCAGTTAAACTATAAGTAATTAGGTCCCCATTGTTCCAAAGAAATTTTCTTTCAATCCATTTGTTACCTACCACGAGAGTATCTTTTATCAATCGACTATAATAGCCGTCTTCTGCCTTAACGGCTGTAAAAGCCGAAAGGAGCAATAGTGCTATAAGTATCCGTTTCATCATCGCTCTTTATCTTATTTTAGTTGTTTAAGCTGTAAAGCATTGATATAGTAAAATCCGTAAGCATTGTTATTGTTACTACCAGCAGTAATGGTGATGGTAATTTCTCCAGCTGTAGTTGGCTTAACTAATGCTGCACAAGCGAGATTGGTGGTATTATTTGCTGCGTCCAACAAAACAGAAACCACATTAGTTCCTTTAATTGTATATTTTGTTTCTCTATTTTCTGTACCAATATTAGTCCTAGAACCAAAAAAGCATAGATTGTACTTTTTCTTTCTGTTCAATCCAGTTAGTTTCACAACACTTTGCGTAACAGACTTACCTTCCCATACCGATTTTGAATTGCCATAATACGAATCGGAAGATACATTACCAGGCATATTAAATGGGGTAGTTGTAATTGTAGGTCCATTTTGATTTCTATTGTTGAAACCCTCTACAACTGTAATTGAAAAGTTAGTATAAGCACCTACTTGGTCCCTTAGCTTAGAAACGGATGTTCCTGAAGTGAATTGGGGTAGTGAATTCCATCCTACAGCTGTTGTATTTACGCCAAAATTAACGAAGATCGGTTTGGTAAAATCCGAAACCCCTCCCCCTTGATAGTTGACCATTGCCGTAACCTTATTAGGCTGAACAGATGCCAGATGAGCTGCATTTTGAGCAATTTCAACTTCATAGGTTGACAATGCCGATGGCTTATAAGTGTTGCCCAATACACTTTCATTAAAAATAGCTTCAAACCAAGCACAAGAAGCAGTATATCTCCCAATATTGAAATCTAAATGGTAACCATCCCTACAAAAATTGTCCCCTACTACACTTGTTCTCCCATTTTGAATTGCAGTACCTGATGGCACAATTCGATCTATGGGTATTAAAGTTTTTGCCTGTTGATAGCTCGCTACAATAGCGCTGTACATCTTATCTTGATCTTTATCATAATTTGCAAATCCAGAGTGTGTAGAATTTTTCTGATAAGCCCAAGTTTGATGAAGAATGTATTTTACCTGCGGATTTTTAGCTTTCGTTTTTACATAGTTATAAAGCGCTACCAAAGGAGTAAAAGTATTAAATAGCCCAGAATTTGGACTAGATTGCTGAAAACTAATGTAATCCCAATCCTCATCTAGTACTGCTTTTTCAATAGACACATTAGCCATTGTTGATTTGAGACCCTGCTGGTTAATTTTTCTATAAGAATAACTGTTTGCATTATTGGCCACATTCTGCAAGTGGAGTGAAAGACTTGCACCCCCTATAAACATATTGCCAATTACAATTTTATGAGAACGTGCATTCGCTAGTCCATACAGGTAAGATTCTATCGCATCTTCCGAAAAGCTGTTGCCTATTGCAAGAATCTTTATAACACGATCATCCTTTTCTACGGTGTTTTTATGTAGATCTGTCTGACTTGATGTTTGAGATATAACACTATTTCCAGTCTTAGGCTTAAAACTTATACTCAACCCAGTTAACATCAGCACTAGCAGATAAAGGAGCACTATCTTGCACTTTTGCAATGATGTAACAGGTTTGTTGTTGGTTTTTGTATACAATACAGACATATATATTTGGCTTTTACTCTTAAAACTGGTATTAATGCACAACTAGACTATTTAATTTTACCCAACCATTTGGCATAGCTCCACCTTCAACAGCTAGCTTAATAGCTGGTTGGTTTTTTTTGGTAGTATCAACAATTGCTACCGACCATGTGTATTTGCCTACAGGAAGATCAACATTCGTATTTAAGCTATAAGAAACCCCTTTACCTTTAATCCAGTTGGCAGGTTCGCTTTCCGTATCTACAAAAATTTGTTTCACATTATTTTTTGTATCCAATAGTGCAAAAGCTACTTTGTATTTATGGTTCCATTGCGGAATATTATTGGGAAGGTATCCCCAACCCATATTTTTCCAGTGGTGCGTAATGGTTCCCCTACTGTTCTTTCTAATTTGCTTTGGAAGACTAATTTCATCAGGGTATACTCGATAACCACCTTTAGATACAAAACCCTGCACTAACGAAAAAGATTTCTCGAACCAAGATTCGGTATCTCCCACCCTAAAATCCATCATATTTACATGTGCTTGTTCCGAAGCTTCAAACTCCCCATTTCTTACATCTTCAGGATGTCCTTTTCTATATTTACCGCTCGGATCTGTCCAATAGCTATGTGTTTTTGAGGTAATCCAGCCGCCCTCCATAATAATTGGACGTTTGAAATTCCATTTGCTGGCAAATTCTTTTTCCCAGCCTTGATAATAGCCCGTCATTCCAAAAGCATCATGTCTAAGACTGTAACCTTTTTCAATTGCTTTAACTAATAACCTGTCGCTATTGGGGTTTGCTGGCGCCCAACTTTCTGGATGTCCTACCAAACGGTGATAGTTAATTACCAGAGGTACTTTTGTGAAAGTCCGAGCATATAAATCGGTTACCCAATCCAATACTTCTTCTTTAATCTTCTCTATATCCTCCGCTTTTGCAGTTTTCGGATCCTGATAAACAACATGATGAGCTTCGCCCCATTTCCCTAAACCGTACGCATCAATAAAAGAGGTACGTTCAGAATCATTAAATTCCTTTGCTAAAGCCTCTATAAATTTGGTATAGTACTTTCTAAATACAGGGTCTTGGGGATAAGGTGTTTGCCTATTAGGACTTTCAGGATTCTCTAGATAATATTTAGCTCCAGCATCAAATACAAAGGAAGGCGTATTTTGTCCTTGATCACGGCCATCAACTACAATCCGAAAGGCAATGGGTAACCCTCTTTCCTCAGCACCTTTAATGAGCGTTGCTATTTTAGATTTAGGGTCATTCCAAGTGTAAACTCCATCTTTAGGGTTTAATGAAGACCAGCTGGTACGGATGTAACAGGCAGAAGCGTAATCTATTGCTTTTACCTTTTTCCCTAATTCTGGTACAAAAAATTCAGTATCCCAATAAGATTCATCGGCACTGCGTGAAGCATACATTACCCAACCATTTAGCGGATTACGTAATACTGTTTTGCTATCGTATTTTGGTTTAATAGATATATACTCTGCTGTAACACCACCATCGTTTTTAACGCTATCATATTTTGCATTGCTTAACAAAGTAGATAGAGTTAAAAAGACAACCAGTATTATTTTTAATATATTTTCTTGTGCAGACTGCTTGTTCATTAATTCTTTACAAAGATTTTAAAGGTTTCTGTGGATTTGATGGCAAAATTTTAACATTCGTTAATCTCGAATACGTATACCTCGATCATCAAGTTTAACTAGATGAAAAGAGAAGCACATAGAATTAACAATAGTGTTAGTAAACATTAAAAGGTCAAGAGATGACCATAACAAGATTTTAAATCTGTAGTAATTCGTTTTCATACATTCATTTGGTTGGGTTAATCAATCATCTTATTCCTTAAAGAAAAGATGAAAAGCAACGATTAGATTAATTATCTATCTCACTTCCTTGATTACAAAAGTAGCCAAACACCACCTTGCTTATGGTATTGATTTGTTCAGAAATGGTTCGTTTTTGTACAGAAACGCTATAGGCATAAACGCAAAATCAATCTTATCTGTAGTTTAGCCATATCTAATCAAAACCAAATATTTTTATCACATGCATGGATCAAACCATCTAGAATTAAGTCCACACAGAAGGCTGAATATACTTACTGGAGAATGGGTATTAGTTTCGCCTCACAGAACTAAACGCCCTTGGCAAGGCAAGGTTGAAGACCTACCAAAAGATAACAGACCAGACTACGATCCAAAGTGTTACCTATGCCCTACAAATAACAGAGCCGACGGTGATACAAATCCTGATTATAGAGAAAGCTTTGTATTCAAAAATGATTTTTCTGCGTTGTTGGAAGACACGCCAAGTGAAAGTTACAATCAAGACGATTTACTAGTAGCGCAAAGTGAACGTGGTATCTGTAAAGTAATTAGTTTTAGTCCTAAACACCATCTTACCTTACCAGAACTTAGTGTAGCTGAAATTACGAAGGTGATAAATCTTTGGCAAGCCGAATATCAAAGCCTTAGTGAGAACCCGTGGATAAAATATATCCAAATTTTCGAAAACAAGGGAGAGATAATGGGCTGCAGCAATCCGCATCCTCATGGTCAAATTTGGGCACAAAGCGAGTTACCTGTAGAAATTATTAAAGAAAATGAACGTCAAAAAGCATACTTCGATCTTCACAAAAAAAGCCTTTTAGGAAACTATTTAGCTTTAGAATTAGAAAAAAATGAACGTATCATTTTTGAAAACGATGTTTTTGTAGTACTGGTGCCTTTTTGGGCAGTTTGGCCATACGAAACCATGATCATCAGTAAAAGACACGTACAAAATATCACTGCTTTTACTGCTCAGGAAAAAGAACTTTTGGCAGAAGCCATCAAAGTATTAACTACTAAATACGACAATTTATTTGAAAACTCTTTCCCCTATTCGGCAGGGATGCACCAAGCACCAGTAAATAATGGTGATCATCCAGAATGGCACTGGCATATGCATTTTTATCCACCCCTGCTTCGTTCTGCTACCGTAAAGAAATTTATGGTTGGTTACGAAATGCTGGCAAACCCGCAACGAGACATTACGCCCGAATATGCTGCAACTCGTTTAAAAGAACTGTCTACCGAACACTATAAAAGTAAAGTACCAAAACATTAACATGGAACCATTACAACTTAGAAAAGCCTTTAAAGAAATATTCAATACTGAACCTATATTAGTTAAATCGCCTGGGCGTATCAATATTATTGGTGAACATACCGATTACAATGGTGGTCTAGTAATGCCTGCTGCAATTGATAAAGCGATTTATGTGGCAATCTCACAGAGAGATGATAACGAAATCCACCTTTTTTCTGAAAACTATCAGGAAAAATATTGTGGCAACATCAAAAAGGTAAAAAAATCTGATGTAGCTTGGGCAAATTATATCCTAGGCGTGGTGGATGGATTATTAAAACGCGGCTTTACACTTTCAGGCTTCAATCTATACATCTATGGTGATGTGCCCTTGGGCGCAGGTTTGTCTTCATCTGCTGCTATTGAATGTGCAACTGCTTATGCCCTAAGCCAAATGCACCAACTATTGGTCTCAAATATGGATTTAGCATTAATTGCACAAAAGGCAGAGCATGAATTTGCAGGTGTAAACTGTGGTATTATGGATCAATTTACCTCTGTATTTGGCAAGCAAGATTATGCGATGATGTTAGATTGTAGATCGTTAGCACACGAGTACATTCCTTTAAAACTGGATGGATATAAATTAGTGTTGCTTAACACCAATGTGAGGCACTCGTTAAGTGATTCTGCATATAATGATAGAAGAGCACAATGTGAACAAGGTGTAGCATGGATCAAAGCCCACCATCCATCGGTAGAATTTTTAAGAGACGCAGACGAAGAGATGTTATTGGCATATGTAAAACCTAAAAGTATTGAAACCTATACTAAATGTAGTTACGTAGTAGCTGAAATAGCACGTGTTAAAAAAGCTGCTACAGCATTAAAAGTAGGCGATTTAAAAGAGCTCGGAAAGTTAATGTTCCAAACGCATGAAGGTTTAAGTAAAGCATATGAAGTTAGTTGTAAAGAATTAGATTTTCTAGTAGAACAAGTTAAAGGTTTAGATGATGTTTTAGGAGCTAGAATGATGGGTGGCGGCTTCGGTGGCTGTACCATCAATATTGTAAAAGATGAAGTAATTGATGCTTTAATTGAGAAAGTTAGCAAGCATTATCATGAAAAATTTGGGCTATCACTTAGCGCTTACGTAGTACAAACCGCAAATGGTTCAGAAACCATTAGTAATCAGTTTAGATAAAAACTTTTAAGATGAACATATTAGGTTTAAATTTTAGTAGAAAGCGATTGGACACCTTGTTGATAATCATGCTAGTTTCAGTCAATCTTTATGCGCAAAAAACTGATAAGTTTATGGGCGAGATTGTTAACTACGACGAAACAACGGTACCTAAATACACATTGCCTCCGCTGTTGCAAACTACAAATGGAGAAAAAGTAAAAAACGTTACAACTTGGGAAAAGAAACGTCGACATGAAATATTAAGCTTGTTCGAAGAAAATATTTATGGGCAAATGCCAAGCAAATTTGACAGTCTAAATTTTAATATTATTAATGAAAAAACTGATGCAATGGATGGAAAGGCTCATCTCAAAGAAATTCAAGTTTCGGTTTGGAATAAAGGTAATTCAGTAAGCTTTCCAATCGTACTTTTCATCCCCAACAAACGTACAAAACCGGCACCAGTATTTCTGCTCATCAATAATCGTGGCAAAAGAAATACCGACCCTACTAGGCAACAAAAAAGTTCATTTTGGCCAGCAGAGATGATTATAGATAGTGGATATGCCATCGCTTCTTTTCATAATGCTGACATAGCTCCAGATGGTAAAGAAACTTATCAGAATGGAATCCTAAACCAACTATTTCCAGAGCAACTAGAAAAAGATAACGGTATGAAAGCGATTGGCTCTTGGGCTTGGGCAGCAAGTAGAGTGATGGACTATTTCTTAACAGACAAAGATATAGATGCTAAAAAAGTAGCTATAGTCGGCCATTCTCGTGGTGGAAAAACAGCTCTTTGGGCTGGTGCGCAAGACCAACGTTTTGCTATGGTATTTAACAGTTGTTCAGGAAGTACTGGAGCCTCTTTAGCACGTCGTAAATACGGTGAAACTGTAAGTTTAATCAATAAACAATTCGGTCATTGGTTCAATAATAATTACAAAAAATTTAGCAATAACGTTGATAGCTTGCCGGTAGACCAGCATATGCTGATCGGATTAATCGCTCCTCGACCTGTCTACACTACCAATGCAACACAAGACCGTTGAGCTGACCCTTATGGCTCCTTCCTTTCTTTAGTAAATGCCAAACCAATATACGACCTTTATCGTAAACATGTAACATTACCGCTATCTATGCCCATGCCCAATAGTCCAATTTTAAACTCTGCCATTGGCTACCATTTTAGAGAAGGTGCACATGACCTCAATGTCTACGATTGGACAAACTTTATAAAGTTTGCAACTCTAAATTATTCCGCTCAAAAGAAATAAAAAATGGTCTAGGTTTTAAATCATCTTATGGCCAAACGTACTGAATAGGATCAATTGCAATAACCTAATTCTAAATGCAGACAATTCAACAGAAAGAATTAAGCTATCAGAATAAAATGTTGGTCATTGGATGTATGCAACTACGCTAATGGTACTTTATATGTCCTAGCCTCCTTCCAACCAATAAGTCCAAGCCTTAGCAATACATCGTCGTTTACCTAAACCCGGTCTTGTCCAGTGGGGAATGCAACAATTTGCTCCTGCATAAACTTTAATAGTGCTGGGCGCAGCCGTGGCTTTTATTCATTGTTATTAGTTTTTTTCAATTGTATAAATGAGCTACGCTTACGCTTCGGTTTTTGCATACTTTTTTCAGCTACTGGAAACCTGAGCCTGCGAAAGCATGAACGCCAAAAGTTAAATACAGATGAATAAATTTTGTCCGCGAAGCGACAGAACCACTAAATAGTAGTAGAGAATAGTACTTTACCCGAAAACCTTTGATTTAAAGCAACCCATTATCTCCCAACCCTCAGTCACGAACGTACCACCGACGTACCACCGACGGTAGACCGACGGTAAACCAACAGCCCAAAACGCCAATTCCGACAAATACAGACAAATAGCGCATAATAGGTACAAATGCGCCTAAACCCGTCAAACGCGACAAGCCCTATTTTTTTCCTCCCCACCTTTACACTACGCAATAATACCGGTAAACAAGAAGCGTAAATTTTAATTATTTAATCACATTTTAAAAACAGAAAGAAAATGGCAAAGTCAGAAAACAACGATTAATGTATGGTGCCCGCGGGAGAGTGGGCAACCTAGTGGTATTTAAAAATTTTGGAAGCAACCAAACGGTAATTGCCAAAAGACCAAAAAGAGCGGACAACCCTATGTATACCGAAAAACAGCTTGATGCAAAGCTTAAATTTAGAGAAGCGGTAATTTACGCCAAGGGCGTCATCAACAACCCAGCTTTGTTAGCCGTCTATCAGCTATTGGCTAAACCCGGCACCTCGGCCTACAATTTAGCTTTGGCAGATTATTGCAAAGCACCAGAAATCAGCGTAATTGATGCCGATAACTATCAAGGGCAAATCGGTGAGCAAATTAGGGTAAGGGCTATGGACAACTTTGGACTTACCGAAGTTAAGGTAAGTATTTACGATGCCGCAGACCTATTAATAGAAAGCGGTTTAGCTAGCCAAAGTGCAAACAGCGTAGATTGGATTTACGAAACCACTACCCTAAACAGCAGTTTGGCAGGCCCCAAAATTACCGCCGAAGCTAAAGATACCCCTGGCAATACAACGCTAAAAACAATCACTATTATCTAGCTTAAAGAGGCTGTATCATAAATCAAAATTACAATTCGCAAGCAGAATTTAATTTTGATGGGCCTCTGAAAAAGTTGAAATGCAACAAAAAACGGGAGTTTTCTATATAAAAAATTGCCGTTTTTTGTTAAGATGGCAGTCATGATAAAATATTATTTGGCTACACCAAGGCTAAAATGACTTATGATACAGCCTCTTACTTTATAAGTTTAGCTTAGGTATTCTTAAAAACTGATTTGGCGTAGCAAAACAAATGCTTTTAGTAGCTAGGTTTTGTAATAGGTATTAGCGAGACGCTAAGACTAGATGAGTGGTAAGTAAATAAATTACAAATAGACATTAACAGCTATTCAATTGTTAAGGTATATAAGGTCCGCCAGTTTCTCCCCAACCCGATTTAGGCATTGGCTCACTCTTCCCAATTGGATTTTCTGTTAGATGAGAATTGATGACGGCAAGGAGTGTACCCCATTCAATATAGCCAACAAATGCAGAGCGAAACTCTGGGTCACTTTTTAGGCCAACCTCATCGGCAGTTTCTAGCAAAAGCTTTACCCAACGCTGCCGTTGCTGCTCGGTCAGCATCTTTCCGATATGCTTTCCAATCATTGTTGCATGACTACCCTTTCCGTCTTTTGTATAAAGTTGATCTCCACCAAATACTTCGGCAACAAAATGTCAAACATGAACCACATGTTCAGCTGACATGTCTTTAAATTTTGACCGAAATGAGATGACCACTTTGGAGCGTAATATGTGGCCACTTTGGATAAAAAGAAGTGGCCACTTTTAGGATAACCCCCACTTACTTACCAATACAGAACTTACTGAAGATGTTTTCTAGAAGATCGTCTGTGGATACTTGGCCTGTGATGCTTCCCAAATAATGTAAAGCCTGTTTAATATCCATCGCCAAAAAATCTGAAGTAACTGGATTGTCAATGTTATTTAGAACATTGGCCAATGCTCTCTCCGTGTTTTTTAAAGCCTCCACATGTCGGATGTTCGAAACCAAAGTTTCGCTGGTATTGATGGAGTGAAGATTTACTTTTGCCAATAAAGCCGTTTTCAATTCTTCTACCCCAATATTTTCTTTGGCAGAGAGAAACAAAACTTCCTTTTTGGCAAATTCCGCTTTCTGCTCATCCGTAAATAAATCGGCTTTGTTTACAATGACCAAATATGGGATATCGATTTTCTTGAGGTCGATTAATTGTTCTTCCAGCTCATCTGGTGTTTGCAGCGCATCAACCATATACATAATGAGTTTTGCCTGTTTCATGCGCTCTAACGTACGCTCTACTCCTTTTGCTTCAATAATATCTGCCGTATCGCGAATACCAGCAGTATCAATAAATCTGAAAATAATGCCGTTGATATTCAATTCATCTTCAATGGTATCTCGGGTAGTTCCAGCAATGTCCGAAACAATGGCACGTTCCTCATTTAACAAGGCATTCAACAAAGTAGATTTGCCCACGTTGGGTTTACCAGCAATTACTATCGGAACGCCATTCTTTAACACATTACCCATCTCGAAAGAAGAAATCAGTCGGTATAAAACACTATTAATCTTCAAAATCAAAGCCTTTAACTGATCTCTGTTCGCAAACTCAACATCCTCTTCCGCAAAATCGAGTTCCAGTTCAATCATCGAGGCGAAGTGGATCAACTGTTCTCTCAACCCTGCCAATTCTGTAGAAAAACCCCCTCTCATTTGTTGTAATGCTACATCGTGAGATGCTTTACTGTCTGATGCGATTAAATCGGCCACGGCTTCTGCCTGACTTAAATCGAATGCACCATTTAAAAAGGCCCTTAAAGTAAACTCACCTGGCTTGGCTGCCCTTGCTCCTTTTTTAATCAGCAAGTTTAAAATCTGTTGGATAATGTAATTAGAGCCGTGACAAGAAATCTCTACCACGTTTTCTTTGGTATAAGATTTTGGCGCAACATACAAACCTGCAACAACTTCATCTACAATCAGTTCGTTATCCTTAATTAAACCAAAATGCAAAGTATGTGATGCTTGTTTGGTTAAATCTTTTCCAGCAAAAACCTCGTTGGTTAAAGTAATGGCATCTGGTCCCGATAAACGAATTACACCAATGGCGCCACTTCCTGGCGGAGTTGATAAAGCAATAATGGTATCTGTTGTGTACATATTTTAAAGCTGAAACCTGCCTGCCGGCAGGCAGGGACTAACGCAAAAAGCGAAAGACTGGCTACAAAATTAATATTTTTAATGGGAGTTTAGGTAAGGAGTTAATGCTTAATACTATTATTTGAAAACGAATGTCACGAGCTTTTATCAACTGCAGTCCCGCTCTACACTACAATCTTTTTGTAAAGAAAGAACAAAAAGGATTCGTTTTGATCGGGTTTATAGAACAGCTTCTTGTGCAACGATGAGGCTTAATTTGCACAAGCCAAAGTTTTTAGCCCTGATTGAAACGGCATCTCCCGATTTTTCATCGGGAATAAAGTGAAAAGCAGGAACAGACCCTAAAAGTAGCATTGTCATTGCGCTCCAAAAAAATAATAAAGTGAAATAATTAGCTATAATCTTTAATCCCATCGCTGATACAAACAATTTAACTAACTTGGTGTTTATTGCTTGAAAACAAACAAAACGATGAAAGAACTTCCACTAACGGTTAAGCGGTCTATTGAATTATTGGGTATAGTACTAGCCATAGCCATTTTGGTGGTGGGCAGAGATATCATTATGCCTATCATTATGGCATTTTTTATCAGCATTATGCTGTTACCCATCTACCGTTTTTTAAGAAAATATAAAGTTCCAGAGTCTCTTTCTATTATTATTCCGATTTTATTGGTAGCCATTTTTATAGCTGGAATTGTTTGGTTTTTCTCTGCTCAAATAGGGATGTTGGTGGATGATTTCCCACAGATAAAGCAAAATGTTGCTAAACATTTGCAATCCTTACAAGAATGGGTAAGCGGCTTCACCGGAATTGACACCAAAAAACAAACTGCATTTATCAACGAAAAAAGCGATGATTTACTTTCTATGGGTGGTAAAGCAGCGAGTGGAGCAGCGGTAACCTTAACTGGTGTGTTTGTTTTTGTAGGCTTGCTGCCAATCTATATCTATCTAATTCTATTTTACAAAGATATTTTGTTGCGTTTTACCTTCATGTGGTTTAAAACAGATGATCATCCTAAAGTTAAAGAAGTAGTATACGAAACAGAATCGATCATTAAAAGCTACTTAATTGGCTTATTGATCCAGGTAAGTTACATGACTGTATTACTGGGTGGTATATTAATGTTGATCGGTATTAAACACGCTTTGTTAATTGGGGTAATTTTCGCTATCTTAAATCTAATCCCTTACGTTGGTGCCTTAATTGGAAACCTGATTGGCGTATTGCTAACCCTAACTTCATCTACAGAATTATGGCCAGTAATTACCGTTTTAGGGGTTATTGCAGTAGTTCAGTTTTTAGACAATAACATTTTGATGCCTCGTATTGTAGGTTCTAAAGTTAAAATAAATGCCTTGTTCTCTATCCTAGGGGTGTTACTTGGTGGTACCATTGCGGGTGTCTCCGGCATGTTCCTCTCCCTACCAATTATTGCAGTACTAAAAATTATTTTCGACCGTACCGAGCAGTTTAAACAATGGGGCGTATTATTGGGCGATGAAAGGCCAGAGAAAAGTCCGATGCAATTCCCTAGTTTTAGAAGGAAAAAAGCTATAGAAACAAAAGGTGGAGTTGAGAAGTAGGTTATAGGTTGATAGACCATAGTTGATGGCTTAGATGCAAAAACATAATTGTTTAAAATGCCATGAAGATTTTTCGAAACATTGGCAATTTGGCTATTGACTATTAACTATCTACCATCAACCTTTCTTATTTAATTGCCACTTCCCAAGCAAATCTCAGTATCGTTCCAAAAACAACGATTAAGAAGAAAATACGAATAAATTTATTGCCTTTTAGCAAAGCTAATCTGGCGCCAAAAAATGAGCCGAGGATATTAAATGCTGCCATCGGAATGGCATATTGATATAACACATGACCGGTTGAACTGAAGTAAATCAGTGCTGCTAAATTGGTTGCCATGTTTACAATTTTAGCATGTGCACTTGCACCAACAAAGTCGAAACCTAATACGGCGATGAAAACTAAAATAAGGAAGGAACCTGTTCCTGGGCCAATTAAGCCATCGTAAAAACCAATAATCAAACCAAACAAACCCGCCAATACAACCTGCTTTTTTACCGAATGTTCTTTGTGTTGATGGATGCCAAACTGCTTATTGAAATAGGTATAAATCGCAACGAATATCAACACTACCAAAATGATGGGTTTGATAATTGCATTGTTAATCATGCTGACTGAATAAGCGCCCAAAAGTGAAGCACAAAAAGCGGCAATTACACAAGCGACTAACACTCTATAATTAAATTTTACTTGTTTGGAGTATTTATACGCCGCAACAGTAGTACCAGCTAAAGAAGGGATTTTAACCGTTCCAAAAATACTGGCAACTGGGTAATGTGGCAAAATTAAAAGTGTAGCTGGCGTTTGCAATAAACCACCTCCACCAACTATGGCATCAATAAAACCTGCCGCAAAAGCAGCTAGGCAAAGGAGGATGAGTTCTTGGATAAATGTATTTGTCATTCAGCGCAGCGAAGAATCTAATGTAAGAGCTAAAATATCGTTTATTAAATAGTTTCGGTCGGTAAGACATTGACTTTAAAAAGATTTCTCGTCGCTTTGCTCACTCGAAATGACGGTTCGGCGTTTTACCAAAGTCCCCTTTAGGGATTTAGCGGTTTACATCCTTTCCGGCACATTAATCCCCAAAATCGCCGTTCCAGCTTTTAAAACATCAGCGGTAACTTTGCAAATATTTAAACGATGTTGTTTTAAAACTTCGTTTTCTTCTTTCACAATTGGCGGAACCTCATGGTAAAACTTATTAAACAACTTAGCAACTTCGTATAAATAATTAGCTAAAAATGCCGGACTGTATGCTTTTGCGGCATTGGTTAATTCTTCAGGATACTTAGCTAACAACATAATCATTTCCAACTCTGTTGGCTCCAAGTTTGTCAACTCTAAACTCCTAACTCCCAACTTGAAATTAGCTTTAGTTAATAGAGACTTAATCCTAGCGTGGGTATATTGGATAAACGGCCCAGTATTACCTTGAAAATCTATCGATTCAGATGGATCGAACAATAAACGTTTTTTAGGTTCAACTTTTAACAAGAAGTATTTTAGAGCACCTAAACCGATGTTGTAATACAATTCCTCTTTTTCTTCTTCCGAGAAATCGTTGATTTTGCCTAAAGCTTCAGTTTTTTGTTTCGCAGTTTCAATCATTTCAGCTACTAAATCATCGGCATCAACAACTGTTCCTTCCCTACTTTTCATTTTTCCGCTAGGCAAATCTACCATCCCATAACTTAAGTGATGCAAACCTTTTGCCCAGCTTTTGCCCAATTTTGCTAGAATCAAGAACAATACCTTGAAGTGATAATCTTGCTCATTACCCACTACATAAATAGACTGGTCCATATGAAAATCATCGTATTTCATTTGGGCTGTTCCCAAATCTTGGGTAATGTATACTGAAGTTCCATCAGCGCGTAAAACCAATTTTTGATCTAAGCCATCGGCAGTTAAATCAATCCATACCGAACCGTCTTGTTTTTTAAAGAAAACACCTTTAGCCAAACCTTCATCAACCGTATCTTTTCCTAGTAAATAGGTATTGCTTTCGTAGTAATATTTATCGAAATCAACGCCCAAGTTTTTGTAACTCACTGCAAAGCCATCGTAAACCCAACCGTTCATCTTTTTCCAAAGAGAAATAACCGCCTCATCTCCTGCTTCCCAAGCCAACAACATCTGTTGCGCTTCTTTAATTAAAGGCGCATTCTTTTTAGCTTCATCTTCAGTTTGTCCTTCAGTTTTTAAAGCTTCGATTTCTTTTTTATATTCTTTGTCGAAAATTACATAGTACTTCCCTACTAAATGGTCGCCTTTTAATCCTGAATTTTCTGGAGTTTCGCCATTGCCCCATTTCTCCCAAGCCAACATCGATTTACAGATGTGAATTCCCCTATCGTTTACCAAATTCACTTTAAAAACTTCGTAACCATCGGCTTTTAGCAATTCTGCAACAGAATAACCCAATAAATTGTTACGTACGTGGCCTAAGTGTAAAGGTTTGTTGGTATTTGGCGATGAATATTCTACCATCACTTTTTGCCCATTCGATTTGATCTTACCAAAATCATCGCTCAACAATTCAGTATTGAACAAATTTAACCAATAACTATCCGCTATGCTTAAGTTCAAAAAGCCCTTAACTACATTAAAAGCGGTAACTTGTTCAACATGCTCCACTAAATATTCGCCAATTGCTTTAGCCGTTTCTTCTGGAGATTTCTTAGAAATTTTGGTAATTGGGAAAACAACAATCGTTACCTGACCTTCAAATTCCTTACGTGTTTCTTGTATATTGATTACACTTTCAGCAATTTCTTCGTTGTAAAGCTGTTTAATTGCGTTAAGTGTGGCAGTAATAATAAAATTCATGTGGCAAAAATAGCGATTAAAGACTAAAGCTGAAAGAAACATATTGAGGCATTCAAAATAATATTTTGTGCGTTCGGGCGGGCTATCCGCGGTATCCCCAAAGGGATGCCTTTGGCACTAAAGCAAAAAGGAAGAAGGTGGAAGGTTTAAGGTAGAAGATTTGAACGGCAAATACAAACCACACTAATGAACGAAATCAACAAATCACAAAATTTCATTTACTTAAAATACGAACATATTCGTATTTTAGCCTTCTACCAAACATAAGCTTATGAAAATAGCATTATTTATTATCTTAACAGTATTAGCTACCCCCCTCTTTGCCCAACTTAAGACCACTAACGACCTAACCCTAGTTAAAGAAATCTCAGTTAAGAAATATACTGACAAAAAATTTAGAGCCACTGTAGATATTAAGAATAAACCTTCAGACACAAGTGGGTTAGCTGGATTATTCGTTTTACAAGTAGGCAAAGGCGATTATGACTTTATACCAAATACGGCTAAAAACATTCCTGCAACAAAAATTGACACCAATTGGCATACCTATAACGCCACGGGAACTATCCAATCGAACACACAAAAAATATGGCTTTATGTAACAACAAAAGGCAATGGAGATTTTTCTTACGACAATTTTACGCTAGAGATTGAAGAACAACCCAATCAGTGGACAAAGCTTGCGATACCAAATGGAAATTTTGAGGAATCGACAAATCCATTAAAAGATTTTAGAAATGTAGAAAGTTTGAAAAGCAAACCTGGAATAAAAGTATCATTAGCACGGCATTCGGATACACATTATCTACATATTAATGCTACAGGCGGAAAAAATTATTACGAATACGGACAAAATACCGCTAACGGAAAATATGTTAACAGTAACGGAACCAAAATTTATTATGAAACCTATGGAACGGGAGAACCTTTGCTCCTACTTCATGGCAATGGAGGCTCTATAAATGCTTTTAAAGCGCAAATTGAGGCATTTGCTCAGCAATATAAAGTTATCGTTGTAGATACTAGAGCTCAGGGAAAAAGCACTGATAAAACCAGTACAAAACTTTCTTATGATTTGTTTGCCGAAGACATGAAGACCTTATTAGATACCTTGCATCTTAAGCAGGTTAACGTATTGGGCTGGAGCGATGGAGGCAATACCGGATTAATTTTAGCTAGCAAATATCCAGATTACGTTAAGAAGTTGATTACGATGGGCGCAAACTTAAATCCAGAAGAAACTGCTGTAAGTGCTAAAATATTAAAACAAACTCGTAATGATTTAGAAAAACTAAAAGCAAAAAATGACCAAACAGCTAGATCCCAAATACTTTTATTATCAATGTTATTGAGTGAGCCTAATTTATTACCGGTTGATTTACAAAAGATTACTGCAAAAACGTTAGTACTTGCTGGCGAAAAGGATATCATTTTAGAAAACCATAGCAGATTGATAGCCCAAAGCATCCCTCAAGCTGAATTAAACATTCTAAAAGGTCAAAGTCATTCTGTTCCCCAAGAAAACCCAAAACTTTTTAATCAGGTGGTATTAGATTTTTTGGCTAAGCCATAAACAAGGGATTTTTGATTGAAAACGCAAAAAGTTGGAAGGCGGAAGGTTAAAAGGTAAAAGACCTTATCTTGCTACTCGATACTTGCTACTTGATACTATTCTAAAATTAAATAGCTTTGTAGCACAGATACCAGATATATGAGCGGAACAGGAAATTTTGAAGTTAACGTAAATACAGAAATTGGCAGGTTAAGAAAATTATTGATCCATAGTCCAGATAGCGGACTAGGTAAAGTCGTACCTTCCAAAGCGCAAGATTGGCTTTTTGAAGACATTGTGCACTTAGATACCATCCGCAAAGGCGAATACGATTACTACCTTAAATTGCTGATGTACTTCTTAGACCCAGCAAAAATTAAGGGCAAATTAGCCGAGATAGATTCTGAGGAAGCTAACCGTAATTTCTTTAAACCTAATCATCCAGATTTCCATAATTCTAAATCGGTAATCGAAGTTCAGAATTTATTGAGCGAGGTGTTGGAGAATGAATCTATCAGAAAAAAACTGGTAGCTGCTGTTGCTGCGATTGAAGGTTGCACTTACAAAGTGCAGTTGGAATTAACCAATACCGACCCTAAGGTTTTGGCGGAGATTTTCATTTCCGGTACCTTACCTGATGATACTATGATTTTTGCCCCTATCCCAAATCTTATTTTCACGAGAGATGTAGGTACAACCATCAATAACCATATTCTACTAAATAAACCTGCCAAAAAAGCTCGTGTTCGCGAAACATTGTTGATGCGTTATATATTTTTTAACCATCCTATTTTTGAAAGTTACAGAAATAACATCCTAGAAATTCCAGATGTGACCATGCACTTTTTAAGACCGGGCGACGAACCTGCATTTAGCACTACACTAGAAGGTGGTGATGTAATGATGGTTAGTCCGAACCATGTGTTAATTGGCTGTAGCGAACGTACATCTGAACATGGTGCTAACGAAGCCATTAAATTATTATTCGAGCAGAATGTAGTTGAGAAAGTAACTGTCGTTAAAATTCCTGCAAAACGAGATTATATGCATTTAGATACTGTTTTTACACAAGTTAAGCGCAACACTTGGGTAATTTTAAATTCTATAGCCCATTCTCCTAAGTTTAATGCAGATGAGCCGATTAACTTTTTAAAAGAACCAGAAAAGCTAGAAGCTACAACCGCTATCCAATTTCATAAAGACAAACCTGGAAAGCCAAAATATTTTGAACATGTAGAAGCTTTACTGAATGACATTAGTCAGAACGATTTAAAAAGTACCGAACCAACCAAAATTATTTACAGTGGCAATAATGAATTTCCTTATGATTCGAGAGAGCAATGGACAGATTCTTGTAATCTATTAGCCATTAAGGAAGGCGTAGTTTTAGGTTACGACAGAAACGACAAAACTGTAGAAGCTTTTAAGGCAGAGGGTTTTAACATTATTGATGTAAAAGATTTAATCAACGATTTAGAAAGTGGAAAAGTTGATGTAGAAACTATAACTGATACACTGATTTTAATGCCATCGGCAGAACTATCAAGAGCTAGAGGTGGTTTTCATTGTATGAGTTTGCCGATTTTGAGAGATAATCTTTAGAATGGAAAATGTAAGAGGCAAAATGGAAATTATAAACCTGTCTCAAATCTTATATCTCAATACTCAAATCTGATTAAAATGCAAACAACTTCCCATATCCTAATGATACGTCCTGCTGATTTTAAGTTCAATGAACAAACGGCAGGCAACAATAAATTTCAGAAAGCAAGTGAGCAGAACGATGTGCAACAACAAGCTTTACAAGAATTTGATGGTTTTGTAGCGATGTTGCGCTCAAATGGCGTGGATGTAACTGTAATTGATGATACGCTAGACCCAGATACGCCAGATTCTATCTTCCCGAATAATTGGGTTTCTTTTCATGAGGATGGTGCTGTTTTTCTCTATCCAATGTTTTCTGAAAATCGTAGGTTAGAAAGAAGAAATGAAATATTAAAAACCTTAGAGCGTAATTTCGAGATAAGCCATATCAATGATTTAAGCTTTTATGAAAATGGAAATATTTTCTTAGAAGGTACAGGCAGCATGGTTTTAGATCGAGCAAATAAAATTGCTTATGCTTGTTTAAGTGTACGTACTGAAGTAGAAGCATTTAATAATTTTTGTCAGTTGGCAGGATATAAATCGGTAATATTTAATGCGGTTGATTCAACAAACTACCCAATTTACCATACCAATGTGATGATGTGTATTGGCGATAAATTTGCAGTAATCTGTCTTGATTCGATCCCTAATTTGTACGAACGTGATTTTGTACAAAAAGCATTAAGCCTTTCTGGCAAAGAAATAATCAAAATTAGTCTCGACCAGATGAACCATTTTGCGGGTAATATGTTACAGGTTAAAAATGATAAAGATGAGAGTTTATTGGTGATGTCTGAGCAGGCTTATAAAGTCTTGAATGAAACACAAATTGAAACTTTATCTAAGTATGCCAAGCTGATTTATTCACCTTTATATATGATTGAACAAAACGGGGGTGGCAGCGCAAGATGTATGTTGGCAGAAGTGCATTTACCTTTGAAATAGGTTTTTAACCACAAAGACACTAGGAACACAACGTTTTTTAACCACTTAAGAAACCTAAGTGTACCTAAGCTAAATTCTCACATGGTTTGTCATTCTGAGCGCAGCGAAGAATCTAATCATGAATTCTGCTTTAGAGATTTCTCCAAATCTGAATGACAAATCTACAGACCCATTCCAAATAAATTCAGTACTTTCGCGGCAAATCTAATATCAATATGTCTCTAGAAAAACAACTACAAACACGTTCGGGAAATAAATGCGAATTATGCACAGCAGAAGGCAATTTAGCTGTTTACGAAGTTCCGCCAACAAGTAATGCCAATGCAGATAACAGCATTTTGGTTTGTAAAACCTGTTTAGACCAGATCGAAAAAACTGAACAGATTAATCCAGAGCATTGGAAGGTGTTAACCGAAACCATGTGGAGCGAATTCACACCGGTGCAGGTTGTGGCTTGGAGAATGTTGAGCAGATTAAGAAACGAAGGTTGGGCTGCTGATAGTTTAGATATTTTATACCTAGCAGACGAAACTTTAGAATGGGCCAAAAAAACTGGCGACCATGAGCAAGACGGAACGGTAGAGTTTCACCAAGATAGCAATGGTGCTCGTTTACTAGAAGGCGATACCGTTGTGCTAATCAAAACGCTAGATGTTAAAGGAAGTACCATTAGCGCAAAATTAGGTACAGTAGTTAAAAACATTCGTTTAGTACATGACAATACCGAACAAATTGAAGGTAAAGTGGAAGGACAAACCATTGTGATTTTGACAAAATATTTGAGAAAGGGATAAAACATACATAAGATGAAGAATAAAATAGGTTTCAACTTTGTTTTTGCATTACTAGCGTTTCCAATAGGATTAGCATTGCTCCGTGAATTTGATTTCGATAATTTTACATTTAGGAAACCAGCGTTGGGTTTTCTTTACCTCATTACATTTATCGCAACAATAGTTTTAATGTTGAAGAAAAATAAAAAATCGCCAGAACAATAGTCTGTCATTCTAACACATTTTCGTCATTGCGAACGCAGTGAAGCAATCTCCTTTATATTTTTAACCACAAAGACACGAAGAGCACAAAGATTTATTTTAGCTGTCAGTCTGAGCTTGTCGAAGACTGTATCACAAATTCCTTATACCAAATTTATAATAACATCTTTTTTCACAAACCCTGCAACCCAAAATAGTACCACTACTCTAGCCAGCTAAACCTGGTAACTAGCATGGAACGAAGCGAAATGAAGTGTACAGCAGGACTGAAATTACCTATGGAAAACAGTTTCTGCTTTTCAATGTTATTAAGGAATTATATCCTTTGCGTAAAACTTTTAGTTAATAGGATGAATAATTTTAAACTACTACATCAATTCTCAATTTAAAATTACATTTTTGCAAAAATTATTTAATATAAATGCAGAGTTACTCCGAATTTCTTGACTTAAGTGTTGGTTTTCCGCAAGAAGGTTACAGCGTTATAGACGACGAATTGTACTTTCAGGACCTCAATTTAATGGAAATGATAGAAACCTATGGTACGCCATTGCGTTTCACTTATTTACCGATGATTAGCAAAAAGATACAACAGGCAAAATTGTTGTTCCAGACGGCTATCATTAAGAATAATTACCGTGGCGATTATAAATATTGTTATTGTACTAAGAGTTCTCACTTTCGCCATATTGTAGAGGAAGCGTTAAAAAACGGCATTCACTTAGAAACTTCGTCGGCTTTTGATATGCCAATGATTGAGGCTTTGGAGAAAAAGGGAGCTTTAACTAAAGATATCACTGTTATTTGTAATGGTTTCAAAACCTACCAATACAAAACCTATATTGTTGATATGCTGCATGATGGATACAAAAACATCATTCCGGTTTTAGATAACAAAGAGGAATTTAACCTTTACGATGATGAGATTGAGATGGATACGCCTTGTAATTTAGGTATCCGTATCGCCGCTGAAGAACAACCTGATTCGCAATTCTATACTTCGCGTTTAGGTGTGCGTATGGAAGATGTGATTGATTTTTACAACAATAAAATTGCTGGCAATCCGAACTTTAGGGTTAAATTATTGCACTTTTTCATTAACTCTGGTATTACCGATTCGCCTTATTATTGGAACGAATTAGAAAAATATGTAACCTTATATTGCAAATTCAAAAAGATTAATCCTGAGTTAGACACCTTAGATATTGGTGGCGGAATGCCATTTAAAGATAGCTTGGTATTCGATTTCGATTACGAATACATGGTTAACGAAATTGTAAAACGTATCAAAGAAATTTGTGCTGAGCATGATGTAATCGAACCAGATATTATTACTGAATTTGGTAAATATACCGTTGCTGAAGCTTCAGGAATATTGTATAAAGTTTTAGGCAGAAAGCAACAAAACGATCGCGAAAAATGGTTAATGTTAGACGGTTCTTTCATCACTAATTTACCTGATGTTTGGGCATTGAATCAAAAATATATATTATTGCCTATCAATAATTATGATGCAGAATATGAGCGTGTAAACTTAGGTGGTATCACTTGCGATGGTCAGGACTATTATAATCAGGAAGCGCACATGAACAGTGTTTTTATGCCTAAAACGCGTAAAGTTCAGTATTTAGGTTTCTTTAATACTGGTGCTTATCAAGAGGTTTTGAGCGGTTATGGCGGTATTCATCATTGTTTGTTGCCAAGTCCGAAACACGTTATAATTCGCAGAAACAGAGATGAAACTTTCAATTTCGAGGTGTTTGGAGAGGAACAAAATAGTAAGCAGGTGCTTAAAATTCTTGGCTATACGTCTTAGGGAGACTAAAGCGGAAACCTGCCTGCCGCAGGCAGGGACCAAAGCTAAAATCTTGATTCACAATATAATCCTTCCCGAATTCGGGAGGGATTTTTTTTTACAGCAAATCGTCATTTCGACAGAGCGTAGCGACGAGAAATCTGCTTGCTGATTTAATTTTTCAATTAAAATTAGTAAAGCAAAACTCCTGCTTATCAGGAAATTCAGTCCTGCTATCCATTACAAGTCCTCTCCCGATGAAAAATCGGGATGCGGGCTTTCCCATTCCTATCAGGTTTAGAAAATAAAGGTTGGTACAGCTATGATGTGGCTATAGCAATAAAAATAGAGCATATGGTATCCGTCAGTTAAAACCGACGGCAATGAAAATAAATATCAATAGATGAAATTATCCAACTACTAAATCAACATCTGAATTCTGCCATATTGCTAATTCATTGCCCTTGGCTTTAGCCAAAGGGCATATGAAAATTCAATTGGCTTTAGCCACATTTAAATTATTTTCTCTATCTTCCATTTCCCTATTTGAATTTACAGCGCAAATAATTAGCTATGCTTAAAGAAGTAGACTTAAATAAGGTTTTTGTTATCGATATCGAAACTGTTCCACTTTATGAATTTTTTGAAGAGATGCCTTTACAAATGCAGGCATTGTGGGATAACAAAACCCAATTCAATCGGAAAGACGATAAAACACCAGCAGAATTTTATGAACGAGCTGGCATATGGTCGGAGTTTGGTAAAATTGTTTGTATAAGTGTGGGTTTATTCCATACTCAAAACGGAAAGCTAAGTTTCCGTGTAAATTCCTATTTCGGCGATAATGAAATTGAGGTTTTAAATCAGTTTAATGCTTTACTTTCCAAACAGCCCAAAGATTTAATTTTATGTGCACACAATGGTAAAGAATTCGATTTCCCCTATTTATGTCGCAGGATGTTGGTGAACGCAGTTTCAATTCCACATCAATTACAAATTGCGGGCAAAAAACCTTGGGAAATTAACCATATCGACACCATGGAATTATGGAAGTTTGGCGATTATAAAAACTATACCTCTTTAAACTTATTAGCAGCTATTTTTAACATTCCAACACCAAAAGATGATATTGACGGCAGCATGGTTAAGGATGTTTACTACAAAGAAAAGGATTTGCAACGCATTGCAACTTATTGCCAAAAAGATGTAATTACAACTGCTCAAATTTTGTTGCGTTTTAAAGGTTTGTCAGCAATTGCTGATGAGAATATTTCTATTGCTTCATCGAAATCTTGATTTCTTCGCGCAGATAAACACTTTTTTTTAAATACGCAGAGGTTCGCAGAACTAAATCTGCGTTAATCAGCAAAATAATCTTCCAAAAATCTGCGAGAAAACGCAAAGCAAAAATTTTAACACATTAACACTAAAATCAGCTATAAACATTACCTTAGTGATTGATGTTAGACGTTAAAGAACTTGCCATTTCATTCTACAACCGAGAAGAAAAAACTTGGAGCGAAGCTGTACATAAAGTTAGTTTTAGCCTTGCAAAAGGGAAAGTTTTAGGTATAGTTGGCGAAAGTGGTTCTGGAAAATCAGTTACTTCTTTCTCTATCATGCGTTTGCATGATTCGAAAAATGCCAGCATTACCGGCGAAATAGATTTCGATAACATCAGTTTACTCAACTTATCTGATAACGAAATCAGGAATTATCGTGGTAACAAAATGGCTATGATTTTTCAGGAACCGATGACTTCCTTAAACCCAGTGTTCACCTGTGGTTATCAAGTTCAAGAAGCCATTATTTTACATCAAAAAGTAAGTAAAGAAGTTGCTGAAGAACAAACCATAGCATTATTTAAAGAAGTACAACTCCCTCGTCCGGAAAATATTTTTGAGAGTTATCCGCATCAACTTTCTGGCGGACAAAAACAAAGGGTGATGATTGCCATGGCCTTGAGCTGTAATCCAGAATTACTGATTGCAGACGAACCCACTACAGCTTTAGACGTTACGGTTCAAAAAACAATTTTAGAGTTGTTACTGCGCTTAAAAGATGAACGCAATATGGGTTTAATATTCATCTCACATGATTTAGCGGTTATCAGCGAGATTGCAGATGAATTGTTGGTGATGTACAAAGGTGATATTGTAGAGCAGGGTCCAGCAAAAGAATTGTTCCAAAACCCGCAACATCCTTATACCAAAGGGCTTTTGGCATGCCGACCAGCACCACAAAGAAGATTAAAAAAATTGCCCGTAGTAGCAGATTTCTTAAATGAAGACCAAGCAATTGGTGTGCAACATTTGCTAGAAATTAATAGCTATACCGACCAAGAAATTGAACAAAGACGCCACGAACTATATACCCAAAAACCTTTACTGCAAGTACAGAATTTATGTACTTGGTATCCGATTAAAAAGGGTTTATTTGGCAAAGCTACTTCTTACGTAAAAGCTGTAGATGATATTACTTTTGATGTTTTCCCAGGTGAAACTTTGGGTTTAGTGGGCGAAAGTGGTTGCGGAAAAACGACCTTAGGAAGAAGTATTTTAAGATTAGTGGAACCCACCTCTGGTAACATCATTTTTGATGGCAAAGACCTAATCAAATTAGGTAAAGCAGATTTAAGAAGAATGCGCAGAGATGTGCAAATTATTTTTCAAGACCCGTACTCCTCTTTGAATCCGAAAATAACTGTTGGCAATGCGATTATGGAGCCATTGCAAGTACATAATGTATTTAAAAACGATCAAGAACGCAAAGCACACGTATTACATCTGCTAGAAAAGGTAAACTTAAATCCAGAACATTTTGACCGCTACCCACATGAATTTTCGGGCGGACAAAGGCAAAGAATTGTAATAGCAAGGGCTTTAGCTCTGAAACCTAAGTTTATCATCTGTGATGAATCTGTTTCGGCATTAGATGTTTCGGTACAGGCGCAAGTATTAAATTTGTTAAGAGAGCTGCAACAAGAGTTTGGCTTAACTTATATCTTCATCTCTCATGATTTAGCAGTTGTAAAACATATCTCAGACCGTATGATTGTAATGAATAAAGGAAAAGTTGAAGAAGAAGGTTTCCCCGAAATAATTTATAATTCACCTAAAGCGGAATATACAAAAAGATTAATTGCAGCGATACCGGGAAAAAATAGTCTTTAATAGGTTGTTTTGGATTGGACGATAATAGGTATTAATTGCACCAATAAAAATCCTTTGTCATTCAGAGCGCAGCGAAGAATCTATTAAATTAAATTCATCGCTGAGATTCCTCGTTCCTCGGAATGAAAAATGGCTTTATTTAATGCCAAACCTCGAAAAAGTGCTTGACAATCCGAACCTCATAAAAGCATACCTATCTTTAAAATAGATATTGTAAGGATCTTCTCCATAGTAACCGAAACTTGCCATAACAAAAACATTGTGCATAAAAGGTAAACTGTAATTTGCTGATGCTTCCACATTTAATCTCCTTTTTGGCGAGAAAAAATCATGGTTATTATACTTATTTATGGCGTATGAAACCATTGCATTGAATCGCCAAGTTTCCTTTTCTAAAGTATTTCCATCTTTAGGATTTGTTTTACCCACCTTTTTCCAACCGCCTTTTTTGCCGTTATAGGTTTGATAAACGCGAAAAGAAAAATCATAATTCAACCGTGTAAAACCATAATCACCTATTAATGCAGGTTCGTACTTAAACCATTTGTGCCATTCTAAACCAATTTTATGATGGTAAGAATAATATGTTCCGTTTGAATTGACATTGGTAAAATTCCCAAAACGATAAGCGGCAGTTAAATAATTGGTATTAAAATTACCAGTTTTGGTATTGATGTTACCATCTGTCAAAATAGCATCTGCGTCTTGTCCGTTAGAATGATGCGTAAAACTGAGTTGAGCATATTTGTAATTCTTAACATCTTCTACCAACCGTAAATAAAATGTTCCACCTAACCTAAAACTTGGAGTCCTCACTCCAGCTGATTTATCCGTTCTAACCCTGACTGTAAAATCTGGATTAATGGAAAAAGCCAATGGTAAATTTATAGGTGCAAAAACGTAAGCTGTTGTGAGTTTTCCATTAATTACATAACCAGAAGGCGCACCAATTTCACCACCCGGAGAAGTATAAGACATTTCGCTATTTTCTTTATACAAAGATGCGTAAGCTAAATTGGCTTTCTGCTTATCATTTTTTAATGTATCAAGCTGTTCTGTTTGCGCAAAAGTTTGGTTTAATAATAAGCAGAAAACAATAAATAGTAGCGCTTTTTTCATATATGGATTTACGTTTAAAATCGTTAGGAAGTTTTCTTTCATTTTGATATAAACCAATCAAAAAGCTATCATTCATATTTCAAAATAAAATTAACCACCTAAGAAGCCTAAGTTTACCTAAGATATTTTTACTTTGGCTCTCTATGGTTTCTTTGGTGGTTTAAAAACTATTACCTGACCACTATGCAACCTTAAAATGAAACACAAATTTTGCCATCTAGCCCCGGTTGTAGCGTTACCCTGCAGCGAGGAGGTACGACGAAGTGAAGCGTAAAAGCGAAAGACGGGAAGAAAGTTTTTGTTTTGCCCTGTCATTGCGCTTCTAAAGAATTTATAAAAATGCCCATTTACCTACCGCTTTTATGTTATAGAAACGTTATTTATTCGAAAAAATAAGCTAAGCTAAACATACAATTGTTATCTTCGGTATTATACGATAAAAGCTATGGCAAAAAACAAAAACTCACAATTTAAACTCGTTTTAACACAGATGATTAGTGATATATTCGAGAAAAACAAAAATGTGGCGCTCAATCACAAGCAAGTGGCTGCAAAGCTAAATTTAAGTGATAAAGCTGCTGTTGATGCCATTTTAGAAGTTTTAGTTGAGCAAACCGACAATGGATTATTTATTCGCCCAGAGCGAGGAAAATTTAAGTTGAAAGAACAGAAAAATTTCATTATTGGTAAGGTGGATATGACTGCGGATGGATCTGCATTTATTGTTCCGGATGATGAATTTGAGAAAGATATTTTTGTAGCGCCACGCAAATTACGCAATGCCTTAAACGGTGATATCGTAAAAGTTCATGTTTTTGCAAAAAAAACCAGCGGACGAAAAAAAGAAGGCGAAGTTGTTGAAATTATAACCAGGGCTAAAACCGATTTTATTGGTGTTGCTAAAGTTTCTGAACGTTTTGCATTTATTATACCAGACGACAGGAAAATGTTGCATGATATTTTTGTTCCATTGAGCGATTTAAATGGTGCTAAAAATGGGCAAAAAGTGCAAGTTGGCATTACCGATTGGCCAGAAGGAGCAAAAAATCCTATTGGGAAAATCCTTAATGTTTTAGGTACGCAGGGCGAAAATGATACGGAAATGAATGCCATCTTGGCTCAGTATGGTTTTCCGTTGAGCTTTCCGGCAGAGGTAGAAAAAGAAGCCAACGCCATCCCTGAAACGGTTAGTGAAGCTGAAATAAATGAACCTGGCAGAAAAGATTTTAGAGATACGGTTACTTTTACCATAGATCCAGCTGATGCGAAGGATTTTGATGATGCGATTTCTTTTAAAAAATTAGACAATGGTAATTACGAAATAGGTGTCCACATTGCTGATGTTTCTCATTATGTAATTCCTAAAAGTGCTTTAGATAAAGAGGCTTATGAGCGTGCAACTTCGGTGTATTTGGTTGATAGGGTGATACCAATGTTACCAGAAAGATTAAGTAATGGCGTTTGTTCGTTACGCCCTAATGAAGATAAATTGTGCTTTGCAGCAGTTTTTGAATTGGATGACAAAGCAAATATCATCAATGAATGGTTTGGAAGAACGACCATACACTCTAACAGAAGATTTAGTTACGAAGAGGCCCAAGAAGTAATTGAAACCAAAGCTGGAGATTTTGCCGAAGAGATTTTAAAACTGAATGAATTAGCCTACATTTTACGAGATAGGAAATTTAAGAATGGCGCTATCAGTTTCGAGAGTACCGAAGTTAAATTTAAGTTAGATGAACGCGGCAAACCAATCGGTGTTTATGTAAAAGAACGTAAAGATGCGCATAAGCTGATTGAAGATTTTATGTTGCTGGCCAATAAAAAAGTGGCCGAATTTATTGCCAAAAAAGGTAAAGGCCTTAATAAATATACTTTTGTTTACCGTTCGCATGATTCGCCAAATCTTGAGAATTTAAATAATTTCGCTGCTTTTGCTTCACGTTTTGGTTATAAAATTAACACCAAAAGTGATAAAGACATCGCCAAATCTCTTAACTTTTTAATGGAGGATGTTGAAGGCAAAAAAGAGCAGAATATGCTAACGCAATTGGCTATTCGCTCAATGGCAAAAGCAATTTATACCACTAAAAAAACCAGTCACTATGGTTTAGCCTTCGACCATTATACTCACTTTACCTCTCCTATTCGTCGTTACCCTGATGTAATGGTGCATCGGCTATTGGCTTTGTATTTAGATGGTGGAAGATCTGCTAATGTAGAAGAATATGAAACTGCAAGCACGCACTCATCTGCAATGGAAAAACGAGCTTCTGATGCTGAAAGAGCTTCTATAAAGTACAAACAAGCCGAATATTTAGAAGATAACATCGGTAGCATTTACACAGGCATTATTTCTGGCGTTACCGAATGGGGAATGTATGTAGAAATTTCTGAAAACAAATGCGAAGGCATGATCCGTTTAAGAGATATTACAGACGATTTTTATGTTTGGGATGAGAAAAACTATTGCATTGTTGGTCAGCGTAAACATAAAAAATACCAATTGGGTGATGAAGTGCAGGTAAAAGTTAAGAAAGTCGATTTATCTAAACGTCAAATCGACTTTACCCTAATCCAAGATTAATTAATGAAGAAACTGATATTTAGCGTGGTTTTGTTGTTCGTCTTTTCACAAGTAAAGGCTCAAAATCTGCAAGGTAAAGTTGTAGATGAGGTTACTGGCGATGGCATTCCGTTTGTATCTGTAACCATTATAGGTACTAACAATGCAACGGTAACAAACGAGAACGGCTTTTTCTTAATTAAGGCTGCTACACTACCCTTTAAACTACGTGTTAGCCATGTAAGTTACAACAGTGGCGATGTTGAAATTACCAGTTTGGAGCAAACGTTAACCGTAAAACTTAGCCCGGCAACTATCATCTTAAATGAAATTACAGTTGATCCTTTTAGAGGGCAGAAAATATTGCAGGCGGCTTTAGAAAAAGCGGGAGAAAATTTATCAAACAACTTTTACTCCAATGCATTTTACAGACAATTGACATCTATTAATGGAAGAGCTAGTCAGATTTATGAACTTTTTTACGACCTGCGTTGGAATACCTCACGCATTCAAGGTTGGTCTGCAAAACAAAGCAGGTATGCTGAATTAAATGAACAAGTGGCGTTTTCCATGAATAACCAATCTTACCTCACCTTTTTATACAGCGGTTATTTGCTTCCCGAAAAAGGCGGTAGATTTGTAGGTTTAAAAACCTTTAAAGATTACGATATCACCATAGAAAAGTACATTGAACGTCCTAATCAAACAATTGCAGTAATTTCATGTAAGTATAAAAAAAGTAAAAGAGGTTTATACTACATCAATTCTACCTACTACGTAGGTGTGGAAAATTCCAAAATATACCGATTAGAAAATAGCATTTTTAACCTGCCGATCCGCTTATCAGATGCTTCAATGAAATACCCTCCCGTTGTAACCACTATTTCAACATTTAGCGGAGACCATCATCCCATACCTATTTTAGAGAGTGTTTCTACTAAAGTATTATTAAATTTGGTGGTAAGAGGGCAAGATCTTACCTCAAATATCACCTCTTTATTAACTGTATATAAAGTAGATGAAGATTTAAAAAAGCAAAATTTTGAAGCTTTAAATAGAAATGTAAAAGACAGAAATGTAGTTGAGTCTTTAAAATATGATCCTGAATTTTGGAAAAATAACCCCATAGTAAAGCAAACTACACTAGAAGATTCCTTTATTAAAATGATGGAAAGTAAAGCTGCATTTGGCACCATGACTAATCCTTAAATTTATCAATACTAAACCAATAATAATATAATTACCATTAACGTGGTGCTTGCAATAATAAACTTTGTGGTAATTAAATAAGTTAAACTCTAACATGCATACTCCAATACAATTACAAGAAATTTTAGAAAAAGCTATAATTGATATAGTTTACCCCCAACATCCTACTAATTTATACGAGCCTATCCGCTACATTATGAGCTTAGGTGGCAAACGTATTAGGCCAGTTATGGTATTAATGGCTACCGAATTATTTACGCACGAAGTTACCAAAGCGCTCGATGTAGCACTAGCCATAGAAACCTTCCACAATTTTACCTTGGTTCATGATGATATTATGGACAATGCACCATTAAGGAGAGGTAAAGAAACCGTTCACGAAAAATGGGGTGTAAACAATGCCATTTTAAGCGGAGACGTGATGATGGTAGAATCCAATAAACACTTATCTAAAGTGGATTTAAATGTACTTAAACCAGTATTGGATACTTTTAACTTAACTGCACAAGGTGTTTGCGAAGGTCAACAATTAGATATGGAGTTTGAGCAACGTGACGATGTTAGTATTGAAGAATACATAGAAATGATTAGACTTAAAACAGCTGTATTGTTAGGCGGAGCTATGAAATTGGGTGCGATTGTAGGCGGCGCCAATTCTGTAGATGCAGATTTGCTATATAGTTTTGGAGAGAACTTAGGCATTGCATTTCAATTGCAAGACGATATTTTGGATGTATATGGAAATCCGGAGAAATTTGGCAAACAGGTTGGTGGAGACATTATTGCCAATAAAAAAACATTTTTGCATTTAAAAGCATTAGCCTTAGCCGAAACTGAAGAGGCACTATGTTTACATGGAGAATCTAATAACTATCGGGAAAAAGTTGATCAGGTTACGGCACTATACGATAAACACCAAATTAAACAGCTCGCAAATGCAGAAATGGATAAATACTTAACTATCGCTAACCAAGCCTTAAATGATTTAGCAGTAGCTGACGAAAAAAAGACCCAATTTAGAGATTTGGTACAACAGATTTTAGAAAGAGAAAGGTAATTATGGCGATGGAGTTTGGAGCAAATTCAAACTCCATAAGGCCTGATCAAAAAAATATTACATAAAAAAACCAGAACAATTGTTCTGGTTTTTTTATGCTGTAATTAGCTTACAATATTATTCTGCTGTTTCAGCTTCAGTTTCATCAGCTTTAGCTACTTTTTTTGCAGGAGCTTTTTTTGCTGCTGGTGCTTTAACTTCTTTTTCTTCAGTTATTGCTGCAGTAGCTTTAGCTGCTACAGCTTTTTTAGGTGCTGCTACTTTTACTGGAGCTGCATCTTCAACTGTTAAAGGTAATACAGAAACGTATGATTTGTTATCTTGTTTCTTTTTGAAAGTAACGATACCAGGTACTAAAGCGAATAAAGTATGGTCTTTACCAATACCTACACCTTTATCTGGGTGGTGTTTTGTTCCGCGTTGACGAACGATGATGTTACCAGCGATAGCTTCTTGACCACCAAAGATCTTAATACCTAAACGCTTGCTATGCGATTCACGTCCGTTTCTAGAACTACCGGCTCCTTTTTTATGTGCCATGTTATTTTATATTTTTTAAGCTGGAAAAACCAAACTCACAATTAAACAAAAAAATTAACTACAGAGTGATACTCTCAATCTGGATTTTGGTGAAATACTGGCGGTGACCATTTTTCTTTTTGTAACCTTTTCTACGTTTCTTTTTGAAAACGATTACTTTATCACCTTTTAAATGAGACACGATTTTAGCTGTAACCGATGCACCTTTTACTGCAGGAACCCCTACTGTAATTTTACCACCATTATCAACCAACAATACATTGTCAAATTCAATACTAGCGCCTTCATCTCCTTGCAAACGGTGTACAAAAAGGTGCTGGTCTTTTGCAACTTTGAATTGCTGTCCTGCTATATTTACTATTGCGTACATTGTTAAATAATTATTTTTAGAATTGTTTATTTTTTTTATCGAGGTGCAAATATAGAACAAATACTATTCAAACACAAATAGATGTAGAAAATAATTTGAAATTTACGCTCATAGTTTATAGATGATAGTTGATAGACATTCTTTAAATCTTAAAAACTTGAATAAAATTGAGAAGTAATAAGTTTTAAAAGAGCAAATTGGTGGTTCATCCATAACACCTCTCCCACTTTCCGTTTTACTCACCCGATGAAAAATCGGGATCGTGTTCACTACAATTGGGTCTAGATAACTGAGGTCTTGAAATTATTTACGGTTGCGGTGTAAAAAAAGTGATTAAAATCTGTATATAAACGTCTAGAAACGATTAAACACGGATAAACGCTAAAAACATACGAAACTAAAAAGATGAGGTTTTGAAAACTAAAGACACTTTTTATATTAAGTAGTTCGCATATATTTGAGTTATGGGCTATTTTAAAACGACACTCAACAACAAATGAAACTATTTGACAAAATATTCAAATCTAACAAGACTGAACCAGCCGACTTGACAACTATACCAAGGACTGAAATTCTTGAAGGATTTTCTATTCCAGGGATAATACACAATATACAATACCATTTTACTGACTTGCAAGTATATAGTGACAGACTTATCTCTTGTTGGGAAATGGTTGACTTATCAATGTTCAAAGACAAGTTGAATAAAGGTTGGGTTGTTACATCAATTCCAGACGGAGAAACGATTTCTATTTTTAGTTTAGGTCATTGGAATATTGAGGAAGGAAAATGGCAACACACAAAAGAAACCCTATATGATTATGTTTATTCATTGGTAAAACGGCTTAACCCAGCACTCGAAAATTTACATAATTACAATGGCAACAATTCAAAAATGGTAGGCAAAGCAAATGTTGCAAAACATTTTATATCAGACCCCAAACCTTATCATTTTGACGACCCAAGTTCTTTTTTTCCTAAGAAAATAAATGGAGAGAAATTTAATTTCTTCTACAGAAATGATGACAACAAAACCTATTTAGCAGAATTGTCCATTTATAAGAGTGGATACATAGAGATAACTAATTTACCAACAAAGAAAATATATAAATTTGAAGACCTTGATGAACTCGCTGAAAAAGGAATGGACATACAATTCCATTGGACGATTCTCGTACAGCATATCATAATTTTGATAGCATCATACTACTGGAATCAATCACACTCTCTGAAGACTTTATCTATATTGAGATAGACGAAAAAGAGATATACGTTTACTCTGCTATTCCAATCTATAAAGAAGAGTTGGAGTATAAGTTAGAACACGGTACAGACAAATTACTTTCACTATTTCAACACTATGACGTAGACGAAATTATTGATATCAACAGAAAGAATGTTTGTAAATAGACAAAACGGCTGCTAACATTGCATTGTCAGTATGATGGCTGAAGAATATAGGCTCACCTTGTACTTCTATTTGTAGTTAATATAAGCATTGGGCTGTAGAGCCGTGCTTGCTCTTACGACACTAAGCCCCATAGCCTTAGCTCAACCCTTCCACACATACCTCTGACAATCCCAAAAGACATGTGTTATTCGGCTACCAAATTTTCCGACTGTTTCAAAATAACATTCCGTAATCGTATTTCATTTTCATCTCCCCAATTCCCCAACGCAGAAATTACAGGAATTAAGGTTTTGCCAAAATCTGTTAAACCGTATTCAACCTTTGGTGGAACAACAGGATAAATGATTTTTGAGATCAATTCGTGTGCTTCCAATTCTTTTAACTGAATGTTTAAAACTCTGCGTGAAGCCTCTGGTATTTTCCGTTGCAATTCACTAGGACGTTTATGACCTTCATTAATAAACCATAACAGACGGATTTTCCATTTGCCATACAGCACTTCGCCAATTAAATCTAGACCACAATTTAGGTTCAATGGAATTTTTCTGTCTTTCATGAAACAAATTTAGTTCAATGTTCCAAATTGCGCAATAGGGGAAAAATTTAACCCTATGCAATTCGATATTCCGTACTTGTGAGAATTATACATAAGTCTGAATTTTGACCTTAAATAATTATACAAATGGAACAATTTAATTTTAACAATGAATTATCGGGCAAAGTAGCCTTGGTAACAGGAGGTACAAAAGGAACTGGAAAAGCAATAGCAGAAAGGCTTTTACAAGCTGGTGCAACAGTTATTATTACTGCACGAAATGCGCCTGAAAAAGAAAATAGCAATTTGTATTTCATCCCTTCCGATTTGATCAAGGCAGAAGATGCACAAAAAGTGATAAGCGAAGTGCTTTCGACTTATGGCAGGCTGGACATTTTAGTAAACAACCTTGGTTCTTCAGTAACTCCTGCTGGTGGCTTTGCTGCATTAACAGATGAAGATTGGGAATCAACCCTTCAAGCTAATTTGCTTGCTCCTGTACGACTGGACAGAGGATTTCTACCACAAATGATTGAACGAAAGAGTGGTGTTATCATTCACATTGCTTCAATTCAAGGTAAACTACCACTCTATGATTCTACATTGCCATATGCAGCTTCAAAAGCAGGATTGATAAATTACAGTAAGAGCTTATCCAATGAAGTGACACCAAGAGGTGTTCGTGTGCTTACTGTTTCGCCAGGATGGATAAATACAACTGCATCGAAAGCTTGGCTGGGTGAGATTGCAAGAAACGCAAAAAGTAGCGTAGAAGAGGCTCAGCAAAGTGTTATGAACGCCTTAGGTGGAATACCTTTTGGCAGACCTGCAGAATCAGAAGAAGTAGCGGAATTAGTTGGTTTTTTAGTTTCGCCAAGAGCTAATTATTTAACAGGAACCAATTTTGTAATTGATGGTGGCACAGTACCCACAATTTAATAATCTTAAAAACATAAAAAAAATGAATTTACCTAAAGTAATAGCAGAATTAGTAAAAACACAAAACAATTTTGACAACGTGGCTTATGCAAATTGTTTTACAGAAACAGCCGTAGTTTTTGATGAGGGCAAAACGCACAACGGCAGAAAAGAAATAGAAAACTGGATAGACAAAGCCAATAAAGATTATCAGGCAACAATGAAACCTCTAGACTATGCTACGAAAGAAGAAATTCTAAAAGTAGAGGTTTCGGGCAATTTTCCGGGAAGCCCAATTGTTCTATCTTATCATTTAAAATTAGAAGACGGACTGATTAATTCATTAAAAATAACGGGCTGACAAAAAGGGCAGCAGCTAACAAGGTATTGGCAAAAACCGGGCTGAAGTACAAACTTCGGCTTTTGTGCTTCTATTAAACTCCTGTACATTTACCAAACTGAAGTGATTCGATTGCTCAGCTTTTGCCAATACCGAAACCGTTGTCACAAAAACTAAATTCTTCTAACCAATGAAGATATCGACAATGCTATTATTTATTTTTCTTTTCAGCTTTTCTGTACTTATTGGAATCAAAGTTTATTTGCAAGCTAACCTATATTAAATCTTTATTTAATTTTAAGGGTTAAAAACTAGCGTATATTTACAATCAACTCATTCCTTTAACTTCAAGCATGAAAAGAACATTTGCTTTCCTAATTGTAATCTTATTTACAAATCTATTATTTGCCCAAACCAAAAATTACACCACTGCAATTGAAAATTTTCAAACAAATTTTAATGCAGAAAGATATGATGAAATTTTCGCCAGTTTTTCGCCTGAAATGAAGCAGGCATTATCTCTTGAAAACACCAAAAAATTTCTAGCAGATTTAAGGAATAATGTTGGTAAAATAGAAAGTAAAGAATACGTTTACAGTGAGCAAGGAACTTATATTATGTATAAAACAAAGTTCCAAAAAGCTATAATGGAGGTTAACATTTCGCTTAATGAGCAAAACCAAATTAACGGACTCTTTACAAAACCTTTTAAAGAACCTGCAACAAAACAAAATAAAACAATAAATGCTTTAAGTAGCTATCCGAAAGAAATTGCTGGAATTGTCTTTGCTAAAACAAAAGAATTACCGAACAATACCCAACTCTCAATTGCCATCAACCAAAATGAAAAAACAAATTATTATGGTATAATAAAGCTGAATGACACCATAAAACCTATCGAAAATCAACATAAAATTTTTGAAATTGGATCGATCACTAAAGTGTTTACTTCAACTATTTTAGCATCTTTGGTAGAGGATAAAAAAATCAAACTAACAGACAATATCAATGCCTACTATCCTTTTACTTTCAAAGACAGTCTCAAATTAAGTTTTGAAAGTTTAGCTAATCATACTTCCGGATTACCTCGATTGCCAGAAAATTTCGATTTATCAAATACTATCAACCCCTATAAAAATTATGGCAAAGCTGAAATCGAAGCATATCTTAAAAATTTGTTAAAACCTGAAAATAAAGCTACAAAAACATATTCCTATTCTAACTTGGGTACGGGTCTTTTGGGTTATACGCTTGGTTTGTCTCAAAAAACAAGCTTTCAAAAACTTTTACAACAACGTGTTTTTAATAAGTATAACATGAAAAATTCATTTATAAGTTCACAAAACTTAGGAACAAGGCTTGTTAAAGGACTGAATAAAAATGGCGAAACAGTTGCCAATTGGGATTTTGATGTGTTATTTGCGGCAGGTGGCATATTATCTACCACAGAAGATTTAGCCATATTTGCAAATGCCCAATTTAACCCTAAAAATAAAGAGCTTGAATTGACAAGAAAAACAACTTTCGATATTGCAGATAAGACAAAAATCGGACTAGGTTGGCATAAATTAGGGATCACAAATGCTGAAGATTTAATTTGGCATAACGGAGGAACCGGTGGATATTCATCATCGATTACAATGAAGATCGAAAAGAAAACTGCTGTAATTATATTATCAAATGTCTTTGGAATTAGTGACAAAATTGATGCCTTATCATACGAGCTTATTAATATTATAAATGAGGCAAAATAACTTCTTTTTCAAACAATACTAAATATCTCATTTTATAAAGAATTTAAAAATTTAAAATTCGTTTTTATTATTTACGAATTATTCGTAGATTTACGAATACATTAAAGTTGAAATATGAAATTTTGGATTTTTATTCCTATTTACCTTATTAGCTCCTGTTCATTACTTGCCCAACGGCCAGATCAAGCTATTGCAAGAGTAAGCTATACATTATCTCATATTAGAGACACCGCAGACAGAAACCATCCCTACAAAGAAAACATGTTGCTTATTTTAGGCAAAAATGCTTCCTTATACACCAGTGCTGATAAAATTGAGCAGATAGAAAGGCTAACCAACTTTGCTAAAGACCAAATTAAAGCAAATGGTGGTACTTTAAACAATATTGTAATGCAAAAAGGTTTAATCAAACCCGTTTCGAAAGCAGATTTCTACTTTTTTTCGGATACCCAAAAAAGTATTACCGTTGAAAGTGTTATGACCACCAAATATCGTGTTGATGAGGAACCCACTCCTATCTCTTGGAAAATCAGCAAAGATACGCTCAGCTTCAATGGCATACATTGCCAAAAAGCCACCGCATATTTTAAAGGTAGAAATTGGATTGCTTGGTTTGCTCCAGAATTACCATTTGCAACTGGTCCGTGGAAATTAAACAGCTTGCCAGGGCTTATTATAGAAGCCTATGATGAGCGCAAAGAAGTTCAATTTAGCTTTGCAGGTTTAGAGAATGTAAAAGACAAAATATCTGAAATAAAAGAAGAAGTAATTACGATTGGAACAGCCAATATGCTAACCGAACGCAAAACCTATTTTGGTAAAGATATTGAAATACCTTCTAATGCACTTAAAACAACGCGAGCAGAAATGGACAGACTAAAACTCGCCCTTGCAGACAACCCTGCAGCGGCCATCAGTAGTCAATCCGTTGGAGCTACAACTGTTAAACGTATCTCTGGGCCCTCTACTCCAATCATCAAAAGAAACACTTATAATAATCCAATTGAATTACCAGAAATTAAAAAATAAAAACCTACATAATGAAATCCAGTGCCCTTTTTTTATTGATCTCTATAACACTTAACTTATTTTTCAGCCAAATCTGTACCGCCCAAGTCAACTCTTTTGTAATTGATAGCAGTAAATTTAAACTAGCATTATTGCCAATTTTAGATACCATTTACAAGGATGATCAGTCTTACAGAGTTCAATTGAGTGAGTTAAGGAAAAAGAATGCTACTGAAAATGAAATCTCTGCAATGTCTTCTAAAATCAAGTCAAAAGATAGCATCAACCTCATTAAAGTAAAAGAAATTCTTCACAAACATGGTTGGTTGGGGCCTCAAGAAGTTGGAATGAATGGTAGCCAAGCTTTGTTCCTAGTTATACAGCATGCTGATCTGCCAACTCAAAAAACTTATATTGACCTGATCAGAAAAGCAGAAAAAGATGGCAAAACACTATCTAGTAACCTCGCTATTTTAGAAGATCGCATTGCCATGAGAGAAGGAAGAAAACAGCTTTATGGAAGTCAGGGATTTAAAGATAAAGTAACCAACAAAAACTACATCTACCCTATCGATGCTCCAGATCAATTAGATGAGCGAAGAAAAGCAATGGGCATGCCGCCAATGAGTACTTATATTACAGATTGGAATTTAGAACATTATAAAAAAGACTTACCCAATATAGAGCGAATAGTAAAGGAGCAAAACATTAAATAGCATAAAATTATGAAATTACTAAACACAATTTTATTAGTAATGATAACAATATTAACTGCTTTTGCCCAAAAACCCGACTCTGTTTTGGCTAGAGTACGTTACACCTATGCAGACAAAACGGATACTATTTATTTTAAAGGTAAAGAACGTAAAGAAAATATGTTATTGTTTTTAGGTAAAAATACATCCTTATATGCGAGCTATGATAAAATAATACATGAAATCTCGGAAGAACAGAAATTTTGGAATATGATTGAAAGTGGTGGAGGTAAAGGAAAAAGTGTATTTATTGTTGATGATAAAAATAGTAAATGGATGACTAACACATCGTACCAGTTTGTTGTAAAAGACAACAAGTTTTATACCAGAGAGATATTTGCCTATATAAGTTACCTTTTAGAAGAACCGACACCAGTAATTGATTGGAAGTTAAGTAAAGATACAATTAGCTTTTCTGGATTAAAATGCCAAAAAGCAACAGCAACTTTCGAGGGTAAAAATTGGATTGCATGGTATGCCCCAAGCCTACCGTTTCAGAGCGGACCTTGGAAATTAAATGGCTTACCAGGTTTAATTGTAGAAGCTTACGATATAAACAAAGAGATCAATTTTCAATTTGCAGGAATCGAAAATGCAAAAAAAGGAGATCATGTTCGCGCTCGTGACGTAACAAAAGATGCTGGGGCTAGCTCAAGTACCTATAATGCTATTGATCAAGTAATTGGTAGAGATGTGGGCAATGCCTATTTCGAAAATGTTATTCGTTTGCCCATAGGCGCAGTAAGAGTAACAAAAAAACAGCTGGATAAATTTAAAGACGCCATTAAAAAGAACCCAAAAGCGCATTAATAAATGCCAAGTAATACCATTTTAAAATCTAGTTAAAAGACATGAAAACCATTTCTCTAATTATTTCAACATTTTTAATTACAGTATGTGTGTATGCGCAAACTCCAGAGAAAATTTTAGCCAGAGTACGCTATACCTATATTAATAAACAAGATACACTTACTAAGAAAAGTACAACCCGCTCAGAAAACATGCTTTTATTTATTAGTAAAGATGCTTCTTTATTTACCAGTTATGATAAAATAAACCACGAAATTGCTGATGAACAAAAAATTTTAGCTAGAAATATTGCAGGTGGGGGAATGAATAGACCAAGGGTAACTCAGATTGATAACTCTGCCAAAGAATGGATGACAACAACCAACTATTCGTTTTTTCATAAAGCTAAGAAAGTAATCGTAAAGCATGAATTTTTAGGTACTGGCTACCTCATCGAAGAGCCAACACCCAATATAAATTGGAAAATCACAAAAGATACCACTACGCTATCTGGCATAGCCTGTCAGAAAGCGACGGGTAATTATGATGGAAAAAATTGGGTAGCATGGTTTTCGCCTAGTTTACCTTTTCAAGGTGGTCCTTGGAAACTACATGGTTTGCCAGGTTTGATCTTAGAGGCGTATACTGATGATAGAAATACTCAATTTCAATTTGCAGGTTTTGAAAAAGCTAACGATGGTGATTTTGTAAGATTAAATGACACCAGAAAAAGACCTAATTATGAACCTGGAGATATCAGCAATATAGATGTATCAATGGGTTTAGATGTAGCAAATGCTTATTTTGAAAATAAGATTATGCTTTCTAATTATCGTACAGTTAAAACTACGGCTAAAGAATTAGAAAATTTAAAAGCAGCTTACAAGAAGGATCCAAAAGGCTTTGCTAAAGCGATGTACGGATACTAAATTGTTGGCTTAGTTCATTAATATGTTAAGTCTGCTTCACAATTTCTTTAATCATCTCATCCAATTCCTTTGCCGAATTTTCTAAGTGTGTTAAAAGCTGTTCATGAGTTTGATGATCGTGCTCCAATTTGAGCAAATCTACCAAACCTAAAACCCTAGCTAAAGGAGCCCTAATAACATGAGACTGCATATAAGCAATCTGTTTCAGCTTTTTATGCTGTTCTTCAATTGCAGCGCTATGTTCCATCTCTGCTGTAATATCTCTAATAATACATAAACGAGCGTTAATACCTCTAAATACAATCTGACTTACTTTTAGCTCCGCAATAAAGGTTTCTCCACTTTTAGAAAGGTGTTTATTTATGTTTTGGAAACCTAAATTTGCCTGGTTTTCATTGCCCATCGCTAATAAATATTGGTTTTGTTCATGTTCAGGAAGAATGGAATCAATTTTCATTGCACTAAATTCTTGCTCAGTATAACCATACCTCATAATGGCAGCTCCATTTACTTGCAGAAATTTTAAATTAGATGGATCATAAATCAACATTGGTGATGGATTTAAGAAAAATAGACTTTTATAATGCGTTTCAGATTCTTCCAATAAATTATTCCGTTCAATCTTCTCATCTAGTTCTGTAGCTAACCGAATAAACAAAGTATCAGAATCTTTGATAGAATTTTCGAGCCCGTGCACTACATAAAGTACCAACATTACCAATATCAAATCTACAAACAGAAAGTTTAATGAATAAATTAACCAGCTTCCTAAACTATATCTTCCCATAATTGGCAATTCCAGAAAGTGAAACCCAATAATCAAAGCAAAACCAGCACATATCAATAAATTCAGTACTACAGATAGATACGCAAGTGCTTTAGAAAAAGAAAGCGACATAAAAACACTTAAAGCAAGCAGATATATAGAGCCAATGCCAAAAGATCCTAAAGCCGCAATTTTCACAACAGAAAATAAAACCAGCACAACTACTACAAAACACTTCCTGAACAAATAAGCTAACTTGCCATTAAGTGTAACCAAAGCAACTAAAAATAAAGACATCACATCTACAAATGCAATCAACAAATCGCCATGCTGATATTCAATAATTACAGTTGGCAATAAAATTAATAAGCCCAATGGAAGTGCATACCTAATCACTTTTGTGAAAAGTTTGTCTTGCCAATAACTTATGTTTCTTCTTTGGTTTGAGGGACGTTTTTCTGCTATACTTTCTACGTACAAACTATAGCTTTTCCAAGCATGCCAAAATATAGACAAACTAGAAAAGGATCTTGATTTAAGTTTTCCGAACATAAATAACAGCGGTAGATTTAGGATTTATATCCTTAAATCAAATGTGATAATTAGATCGAAATATTCCTAATTGTTTGCGTAAGTTTTAATTATTAGTTAACAAACTTTTCGCTTTATTTTTTGATAATAGCTCTACAGTTAATGAAATTCGAACTTCGGGCTTCCCCGCTTTGTTGGCTTTCTGATTCATCAATTGATCAAAAATTCCAATGCCTTTTACCAATTGACCAAACACTGTATAGTTCTGATCTAAATTAGGTGCACCACCAAATTCTTTATAGGTTTTACGTTGTTCTGCTGTAAACTTAAAGCCATTACCCATACGCTTCTCTAAAGCGTCGAGCTGCGTATCAGTATACTTTCTACCATCAACAATATAAATTTGCCCTAAAAAGGAAGATTTAGCAGGATTATCATCCCTACCTGCTGCCAATGCTCCTCTTTGATGAAAAAGTTTTGCACTGAACTCTGCAGGAATTCTGTCTAAAACAACACCATTTTTTTCCATAGCGGCATAGGCCGAATCTGTCTCTCCACCCTGTGCTACAAATCCTTTAAGCACCCTATTAAAATCGTAAGTATTGAAATAACCTTTCTTGGCCAGCTTTAAAAAATTAGCAACGTGCTTTGGTGCTTCTGCAGACAATTGAAAAATCATTGTACCAACATTAGTCTTTATCTGAACAAACTGATCCTTAGAAGTTCCTTGTGCATTTGCAACAGCTAATTTTGTGATCAATAATAATGTGAATACAATTTTGAGATAACGCATAGTGCTTTAGAATTAAGATTTTTCATTTGAAACGAATTTAATAAAAAAAAGTATCAAGCTATTATTCATCACATTTTTTAAGCCATTCATCACATTTTGTTTGCAAAAAAGAAAAAAGTAACTATACTTGTGTATTATTTAACTAGTACACTAATCAAACATGAAATCACTTCTCCTCTCTGTCTTACTTTTTTGCTTTAGTTTAGGCGTAAAAAGTCAAAGCAATTCAGCTTCACAAATCAATGGGAAAATAATAGATTCGATAGCTGGCAAGCCTATTAACTTGGCTACCATTATTTTAAAGACACCACAAAATGCACAGGTAAAATCGGTACTCTCTGCAAAAGATGGCTCGTTTAGCATCAGTGGATTGCCTACAGGATCATATGTTTTGAGCATAGTCTATATCGGCTTTCAAAATAAGCTTATTAAATTAACTCTTAACAATACCATTACAGATCTGGGCAACATTGCCATGCATAACTCGCCTACCGAATTAAAGGGTGTAACCATTACTGCAGATAGACCATTGGTTAAACAAGAAATAGATCGAATTTCTTATGATATGAAAGCAGATCCAGAAAGTAAGGTTAACAATGTATTAGAAATGATGCGTAAAGTACCTATGCTGTCTGTTGATGGTGATGACAATATCCAACTACAAGGAAATAGCAATTATAAAATTTTAGTAAATGGTCGCCCTTCTGGTATGATGGAAAGAAACCCTAAGGATATTTTGAAAAGCATGCCTGCATCAAGTATTGAGAAAATAGAAGTAATTACTACACCACCGGCCAAATATGACGGCGAAGGTTTAGCAGGCATTATCAATATCATTACCTTTAAAAAGGCCGATAATGGCACTAATGGCACAGTAAATGTAAGCCAACGCTTCCCTGTTGGTGGCCCAGGAATTGGTGGTTCTTTTACTGCAAAATCTGGTAAATTTGGTTTTGCAGCCAATGTTGGTGGAAACCTGAATAGTTCGCCTTTGCTAAACAATAGCAATTTTAGATCTACGTTAGGCAGTAACCCCACTAACTTATTCCAAACTGGTTCTAGAGATTTTTCTGGCAAAAGCGGTTATGGTGGTGCAGAATTGAGTTATGAGATTGACAGTTTAAATTTAATATCGGCTCAGTTAAATTACAATGCAAACGACAATGAAAGTTGGAGTACACAATATTCTACATTGAGAAACGCTACTTCCCTAATGCAAAGTTATGGCCTAAACAATAGTTTAAACGGCACTGGAAATGGCATAGACGCTGCTTTAAATTATCAGTTAGGCTTTAAAAAAGATAAAAACCGTTTGTTAACTTTCTCTTATCGTTATTATCGCTTTAGCAATAACCAATTTAACAATGTAGATATTTTTGATGCCGTAGCTTATACTTTACCTAATTATAAACAAGAAAATACAGGTGGATCTAGTGAAAAAACAGCACAAATAGATTATGTATATCCCTTAAAAAAAGTAACCATTGAAGCGGGTGTAAAAGCTATTTTTAGAGATAATACTAGTAATTTTCAATTTTTATCGCTGCAGCCATCTGGCATATTCACTCCAGATCCCTTACGTACCAATAATTTCAACAATAGCCAAAATGTATATGGTGTTTACAATACCTATCAATTTAGCTTAAAGAAATGGGGTTTTAAGGCAGGCATTAGAGCTGAGCAAACTGAAATTGAAGCTGATTTCCATGGAGCAAATCAACAACTCAACAATACTGCTTTTAATTTAATACCTTCTCTTTCTGTTAATTATAGATTTAAAGATATGAGTAGTATCAACTTTGGGTTTACATCTCGGATTCAAAGACCTGGAATATACCAACTTAACCCATTTGTAGATCGCTCTAACCCCAATTTCGAAACTGCTGGCAATCCTAACCTTAGGGCTACAACCGGAAATATGATTGAAGCTAATTACAGTAGGTTTAAAAAGGCATCAATCAATATTGGTTTAAGAGCCATGATATTTGATGATTTGGTGATGCCACAAGTAATTACTGATCCCGTTACAAATATAACACGTAGTACACCTGGGAATACAGGAAGTGGCACTTTATTAGGATTAAATGTGAACGTAAACTACCCCTTTGGTAATAAGATTAAAGCCAGCATCAATACATCTGCTAACTACGGCATGGTAAAAGGTGTAGTAAATGGCGTGTTAATCAATACAAAAGGTTTAATGAGCAGGGTTTACTCATCGCTAAGTTATCGCCCAAGCAAAACTTGGCAAACTACAGCAAGTATGAATTACAATGGACCAAATTTATCATTGCAAGGCACATCTAATTCCTTTTTTAGCTCTTCATTTAGTGTAAATAAAGATTTATTTAATAGCAAACTCACCCTTTCTTTTGCCGCTAACAATGTTTTTAGCAAATACAGAAATGCCATTAATTACACCAATGGACCAAACTTTAATCAAGAAAGCTTTAACCAAAATTACCAACGTAATTTTACTACCAGTTTAAATTACAGATTTGGCAGATTAAAAGAAGGCATTAAAAAGAACAAAAAAGGCATCAGCAATAGTGATGTTTCGGGAGGTTCGAGTTTTTAATCCAAAACAATATCAATAAGTAACCCTATCATTATCAAAACATAACCTACATCATCAGCCTTAATTTGGGTTGATGATGTTTCTTTTTGCAACGAAGATAGTTTCACACCAATGCTCCATAATTATAGATCTTATAACACGATTTTATAAAAACTGTGAAAACAAAGCGCAAATGTTGAAAAGTTAATATCGTTAACCTATCACAATGTTTTAATTTAGGCTTTCAAACAAAACAAAAATGCCACAATTTGAATGTCTATTCTTCTTGGAAAACTCCCTACTGTATATTGTAGAGATAAAAAGAACTGATCTTGCTGAAGATGCTGATATTGCTGAAAAATTTAAATGGTTAATGATCAACAAAGATAATTTAGCCATTAAAGAATTACATTTCAACTCCATGGATTCGTCTGGAGAAATTGAGGAACGTTATTTTCAGGAAGGGTATCTCAAATTTAATGCGACAACGGGTACATTCATAGAAAAGTACAACTCTGCCCAACATCCATTAGATAGAAGATTAGATTTTAGACTGCAAGATGCTTTAGTGAACAGTATCACTTTAGCTCTTTCCTAGGTTTAAAAATATTTTTTTTACCTATCATCGTCAAAATTTTCCTTCATCAAAACTTATGATCGGAAACATGATATCTAAACTCATATTTGCTGCATTTGCCGGTGGTGCCTTAGCCATTTTTTATACTGTTTTATTAAACACACACGGTTTTACCAAAATAAAATACAAACACGTAGCCATCAGCTTTGTGGCACTGCTATTTTGTTTAAATCTTTATGATTTTCAAGCGGCAGGCGCTGCGTGTTTCATTTTAGCCATAGGCATTTTTGTACTTGCAATTGCACTTTTTGCCCGAGGGATGGCAGATAATTTGAAGGATGCATCTAAAAAAATCTCGAATGCCAAGAAAGAGACTAAACAAGAAGATCAAACCATTCAAAAGCCGACAGAAATAGCCAATTATTATGGTGCAGTGTTTCACTTTGTGATTATCATTTTAATCTGTCTTTCCATATTTACCACCTCGAAAGATGTCATACTTAAGCAAGAACATTTAGATCGTTTAGTTGGAGATGCCTTTTTCCAGTTTTATAGTACAATTATGTTGATGTTACTTGGTGTTTTCAACCCATTTGTAAGTACTTCGGAAAAATTATTAAATGTCGCTAAATCTATAGATCAGCAAAAATATCCTAAATGGCATAAACTGTTTTCAAATAAAAGAACATGGACATTGATTAAAGCACTGATCTGTGTAGGTATTATCTCTTATTTTGTTAATGATGGTTTATTCAAATACTTTACGTGGGATAGCAAAACACCTTATATGAATGGTTATGTGCTATTGATTGGTATTTTTATTATCGTAAATCTAACACAGCTCATTCGTAACCCAGATCTGTTCTTTAAAAGAAACCTGTTTAGGATCGGCTTGTTATTCAAATCTGCTTACCTAGGTATATTCGCGGCTGCAATTTTGGTATTCTCTACCCTATTTATTTCAGCTATATTAAAAATAGATGCCGACAAACTTAATGTGAGTTCTGAAGCCATTCTGTTTTTAGGTTTTAATATAATTATGTGTTATAACGAATATAGATTGGCGAAAAGCCATTAAGTTATAGCAAATCGAGTAGATCTTTTTTGCTTAAAGATTTAAAAATGGAAGTTTCTGTTTTGATTAACCCACTTGCCAAGTCTTTCTTGTTATCTTGCATCAGCATAATTTTCTCTTCAATGGTATCGGGGCAAATTAACCTCACTGCCATTACATTTTTATGTTGCCCTATGCGATAAGTTCTGTCGATGGCTTGGTTTTCTACAGCAGGGTTCCACCAAGGATCGATAATAAATACATAATCAGCTTCTGTTAAATTTAAACCAACACCACCAGCTTTTAAACTGATTAAAAACACCCTAATAGTAGGATCATTTTGGAAAGCGTTAACTACTGATGAACGGTCTTTTGTTTGCCCAGTAAGGTAACTATATACTATATTTCGATTTTCCAGCTCAGCTCTTACCAAATCTAACATCGTTACAAATTGAGAAAAAACTAGAATTTTATGATGAGGTGATTTATTCTCGATCTGCTCCATTAACACATCCATTTTTGCAGAAGCATCTCCATAAAATTTTTCCTTGCCCAAAATTGCAGGCGAATTACAGATCTGTCTCAACTTGGTAATGCCTTGCAAAACATGCATACTGCTTTTGGTCAATTCGTCATCAGTATTTCCCATTAGGTAGTCCCTAATTTCTTCGCGGCAGCTATCGTATATTTCTCGCTGTTGCTGGCCCATCTCGCAATAGATTACCATTTCTGTTTTATCAGGAAGTTCGCTAGCTACTTGCTCTTTGGTACGGCGGAGCAAAAAAGGATTAATGCGTTTGTGTAATTCTGCTGCTCGTTTAGCGTCTTTAAACTGATCTATTGGAACTGAATATAAGCGTTTAAATTGATCTCTACTACCTAACAAACCTGGGCAAGCAAAGGAAAGCTGACCATAAAGATCAAACGTATTGTTTTCTATAGGCGTTCCTGTCATTACCACTTTATTTCTAGACCTTAACAATCGACAAGCTTTATACCTTTGCGAATCTGGATTTTTAATCGTTTGAGATTCATCTAAGAAGATGTAATTGAACCGATATTCCTTTAAAAATCTAATATCAGCCAATAAAGTACCATACGAAGTAAGGATAATATCATACTGGTCGAAATCTGCAACTATTTTAGCCCTATCGGCACCATAAATAGTGCGTACATTTAAAGTTGGCGCAAACTTTTTAATCTCTTGTAACCAATTGAATACTAACGAAGCAGGCACTACCACTAAATTGGTGTTTTGTGCCACTTTATCCCGTTGAGAAAGTATAAAAGCCAATACTTGTATGGTTTTGCCCAAGCCCATGTCGTCGGCTAAACAACCTCCAAAATTAAAATCGTCTAAAAAATTGAGCCAATTCAACCCATCTTGTTGGTAAGGGCGTAATGTAGCGTTTAAATCTTTTGGGGTGGCTACAGAACTTATCGAGTTAAAATCAGACAATTTAGTTTTGTACAGAGACAATCGTTCTTTAGTTTGTTCATCCAATAATTCCGTCTCATACAATTCTGCTACAGAAGCGTAATTAACGTTTGGAGTGTGCAATACTTCTCCAACAACTTCTGCAGCTGCAAAATATCCCTCAAATTTTTTCAGCCATTCGTTTGGTAAAATACCTATTGTACCATCATCTAATTGTACAAATTTGCGTTTATTTCTAATCGATTGATGTAAATGTTTTAAGGAAACAATCTCTTTATTGAATTTTACCTTAATAGCAGTTTCAAACCAATCGATACCACTAACTACGTGGATGGCTATTTCTGCCTGATATGGATTTAGCTTATTATCCCTTAACTCGTTAAAGCCTAAAATGGCTATACCTTTACTTCTCCAAGCTTCGAAAGCTGCTAAAAACCATTCGGGTTCTAAAAAATGTTTACGGTGTAGGTAAAAACAATCTGCATGTAACTGCTCAGAAAGTTCATCCATTTGATCCATAAAAAATGGATGCATTTTTGCAATGTTACCAATAAACTGCAACTCTCTGTCCTCATCCCTATCTAGGGTAAAAATTTTACCTCTTTTATCTTTAGCCTGTATCTGTTTTTGAGAAATTACGGGTATCTCTAACCCGCCGTACCTCATTACTGGAGTTAACAATACAAAATCTTCAGATTCTGAAAGATAAACGATTTGCTCATTCTCCAGATCAAAGCCCTGTTCTATGATTTGCTTTTTGGTGGCACGTTTTAAAAAAGAATAGTTGATTTTGATTTTTCCCTCAATTGCCGATAACACCTGAGTTTGAAATGTCTCATACGCTTCACGTTCGATGACTAGACCATTACGATGTAGGGTAAAAAAATCTAGCACACTTAACACAAAAGGATTATCAATCAAATAAAGTTGATTTTTCAATTCTATAAAAAAATTGAAACGGAGTTTAATTTCCTCCAAATGATAAGGTTTACCATCCATAAATAATAATCCGGATATGGTAAAATTATCACCGCGTTCATCTACGTTAAGTTCTAAAATTGGCTTTAAAACTGATATTTTGGTTTGCATTAGTGAAGCAGCATTGATAGTAGAAGAAACTTTTTCATCATGCAAATAAAACGATATCTGTAGTGGATTGTTTACAATTGCTTTTAGTGCCTCTAGGTCTGAATTGCTTTTACCTTCGCTGTAATTATTCTTAAAACGAGATATACCCGTAAAAAATTTGAGCACATCCTGCTTCTCGGTTTTCCAAACCAGATCCAATGGATCAATAAATTTCAATGGGTTTTTAAGCTTTCCATTTTTTGCGACAGCTATATTTGCCAGTTCAACAACAAGATGTCGGTAATAACGATGCCTACTAAAAATCAACACCATTTCTGTTTCCTGATGATCTGCCGAAGGAAGCCTAACTAGCTTCTCACCCTTTAAAATTGGCGCAAGTTTGCTATAATCAAGCTTTCCAGAACTCAGTTCATCATTTTCTTTCATTAATCTTATTGATAAATTGCTAAGATAGGACAAACACCTGAATAGGCTGCTTTGAATTTGTCAACAAAACTATGTTAAAATCCACTTATTTTGTTAAACACAGAGAGACGTTTATGCATTACTTTAATAAACTTATCTATGTAGCTATCTCCTCACTGCGTTGCATAGAATGACGGATTTTTCAAATTGTGTTTACAAGGCTAATTTCTACGCACGAATAATCCTTAATAATAATTGAGTTGCATTGGTAAAGCAATATCTTTGCATCGGAATTCATCTCCCACAGTAATGACCATCCCACTTAAAATTACCATACAACGTTTAGTAAGCACCATCAAATCAGAACACCTATCAGATGCGATACGTACAACGATATGTATCATTAGCCCTATATTTTTATTTTTTTATTTGGGCTATCCACAAACAGCCATTGCTACAGGAACTGGTGCACTACTCATTTCAGCTACAGACGGTCCGAATACACTAAAGCTAAAAATCCATTCGGCATTTTTAAATCTAGGTCTATTTGGTTTTACAGCTATCCTAATGGCGAGTACATTGGCCATATTACCAATTTCCACAGGGGTTTTGCTTTTACTTACCTTTATTTATGCATTCATTTCCTGCTTCGGGAACAGGTTTTCAATGAGTGGAACCATGGCAATTGCATTAGCTATTTTCATAATTGGCCTACATCCAAAACAACCTATCTCTTTTACATTGGGCATTATGGGCGGTGGGGTTATCTATTACGTTTTCAGCATCTTACATCAATTAATTAGGCCATACCGATCATTAGAACAGGCCATTACAGAATGTTTATTTGCTACTGCAGATTTTTTAAAAAGTAAAGCAGCCTGTTACAATCCTGATAAAAATCTAAATGATGCACAAAGTGAAAACATTCGTCAGCACATTAAAGTAAGTGAGAAACAAGAGTTGGTGAGGACATTATTGTTATCAGAAAAAAATATCACCAATCAAAAGAGTAAAAAAGCAAAAATGCTATTTAATCAATGCATCACATTGATAGACATTTACCAACAGCTCTCGGCCAGCCATTATGATTATCTAAAAATTCAAAGTGAGCTTAAACATACACCAGCTTTAGAATTGATCCAAGATTTAATTCAAATACAAGTAGCTATCCTCCATCAGTTAAACTATCCCAATGGGGATAAAACAATGCTGCAAACTAAATTTATGCGGCAGATCGAACTGTTAAAAGCTGTAAAAACCAGTGCTCATCAACAGCACCTATTGAGTGATATTATTGATAACCTCATCGCTATTTACGGGCTGTTGGAGCAGTATGGCGGTAAGTTACTTACCTCAAAGCAGGTAGAAGACACTTCCCCAGCTGATTATAAAGATTTTATCACTGTAGCTAATATCAATTTTGGCACCTTAAAGTCACATCTCAATTTCTCAGATCCTATATTTCGTTTTTCGCTTAGGCTTTCTATCTTATTGGCGGCCACTTATTGGGTTACCGAGATATTTAAACTTAACCAATACACTTATTGGATATTGCTTACCATTTTGGTGGTAGCCCGCCCAAAGCTTGCCCTTACTTGGAAACGCAATAAACAGCGTGTTATCGGCACATTTATAGGCATTGCATCGAGTGTTGTGCTATTGTTGCTCACTCAAAACCCAAAAATATTGATACCAGCAATGATCATCTTTCTAACCGGTTTTTTTCTATATTCACGTATCAATTATTTAAAGGCAGTAGCACTACTTACGCCTACTATTTTAATTGCTTTAGCACTATACCATGGCAATTGGCCACATATCATTAGTCAGCGGTTACTTTTTACCCTAATTGGCTGTGCAATTGTAATTCCTACAAGTTATCTTTTCCCTATTTGGGAAACCAACCGCATTAAAGCGCTGCTTACCGAAACGTATACTACTGCTATAGTTTACCTAAAGGCAACATTGATACCTTTTGAAAACGCGGATGCTAATATCAAATTAACGAATTTACGTCTTGCTAGAAAAAACAATTATTTGGCCATTGCCGAACTCTCTCAAGCGTTACAGCTCATCCGCATAGAGCCACATGCTAAAAAACTAGCTATTGGTAAACTGCAAAATTTGCAGACTGCTGCTTATCGCATTAGTTCCATCATCAGCTCCATTACATCAGCAGGTGCAAATGCAAATACAAGTTTAAATACCGCTCAAGCCGAGCAAGCTGTTCAAATCTTAGAGAAAAATTTAAACTTGATTGCCCATTTTAACTTAAGCGATTCAAACCAGCAAATTAAGACAGAAAATCAAACAGCTATTGAAGCAACAGCGAAATCGGCAGTACTTGTGGCTCTCTTTGATATCCATCAAGAAATTGAACAAGAAATTTCCAATTAGTTTTAATTTCACCTAATCGTCACATTGTGAGGCAATTCTTTGGATATTACCTCAAAAAAAAATAGCTTTATATCATCAATTAAATCGCTAAAATTTAAGCTCATACCATGCGTAAACCTTTTTTATTCTTTGCCCTCCTAACCTTAGTTTCTACTGTTATTTTTGCTCAAAAACCAACAGCAAAAGCTAATTTCAAAATAGATTACGAAAAATTTACTTTAGCAAATGGACTTCAGGTAATTTTTCACATCGATCGTTCTGATCCAGTTGTAGCGGTTTCCCTAACAGCGCATGTAGGTTCTGCTAGAGAAAAACCAGGTAGAACAGGTTTTGCACACTTATTTGAGCATTTACTATTTCTTGAGTCAGAAAACCTTGGAAAGGGTGGCTTGGATAAAATGACTGCCCGAATTGGCGGGTCTGGAGCAAATGGTTCTACCAATACAGATAGAACAAACTACTTGCAAACCGTTCCGAATGATGCATTAGAAAAAATGATCTGGGCCGAAGCCGATAAATTAGGTTGGTTCATCAACACCGTTACAGAGCCCGTATTGGCAAAAGAAAAACAAGTGGTTAAAAATGAGAAGCGCCAGAGTTATGATAACAATCCCTATGGACATACCTATTATGTAATTAACAAACAATTGTATCCTACAAACCACCCCTACAATTGGCAGGTTATTGGTTCTTTAGAAGACTTGCAAAATGCTACACTAGCAGATGTAAAAGAGTTTTTTAAAAGATGGTACGTACCCAATAATGTAACCTTAGTACTTGCCGGCGATTTTGATAAAGTGCAAGCTCGTAAATGGGTAGAAAAATATTTCAATGAAATTAAGAAAGGTGAGCCGGTTCCTGCCCTTGCTAAGCAGCCAGGAGTAGTAAAAGAAACTGTTAAAGTATATCATGAAGACAATTTTGCCAGATTACCAGAGCTCACCATGGTATGGCCAACGGTAGAAGAATACCACCCAGATTCTTATGCTTTGCAAGTGTTAGCAGAATATCTTTCTGACGGTAAAAAAGCCCCTCTGTATACGGTACTTGTAGAAGATAAAAAGTTAAGCTCAGATGTTGGCATGTTTAACATCACTGCAGAACTAGCTGGGCAAATGCATGTAGCTGTTCGTGCTTTTGCAGGAAAAAAATTAGATGATGCAGCAACTGCCGTAAAAGAAGCCTTTGCTAAATTTGAAAAAGAAGGGATCTCAGAAAAAGAGCTTGCTAGAATTAAAGCTGGATTAGAAACCGGTTTTTATTCTTCATTAGCTAGCGTATTAGGCAAAGGTAGCCAATTGGCACAATATAATATATTTGCTGGCGATCCAGGTTTCACAGAAAAAGACATCAACAGTACCTTAGCGGTAACCACAGCAGATGTGATGCGTGTTTACCAAAAATACATCAAAAACAAAAATTATGTGGCAACCAGTTTCGTTCCAAAAGGACAAATTGAGTTGGCATTAAAAGGTTCTACCAAAGCTGATGTAGTGGAAGAAGCCATCGTGCAAGGAGCTGAAGAGCAAATTGATGCATCGGCAAATGCTACCTATACACCTACTCCCTCTAGTTTTGATCGTAGTAAAGAACCTGCATACGGTAAAGCACCAGAAGTAAAAATACCAGAAGTTTGGACCGACAAACTAACCAATGGCATACGTTTATATGGTATCGAAAACAATGAAGTACCATTGGTGCAATTTGATTTGGTAATTGACGGTGGAATGTTGTTAGAAGATCCAAATCAAATTGGCGTTGCCAATCTGATGGCCAAAATGATGACACAAGGCACCAAAAATAAAACTCCTCAAGAATTAGAGGATGCCATTAAACAATTAGGTGCGAGTATCAATTTTTCGGCTAGTACCGAAGATATACGTGCAAGGGTAAATACCTTGGCCAGAAATTATCCTGCAACGTTGGCTTTGCTACAAGAAATGTTATTAGAACCGCGTTGGGATGCCAAAGAATTCGACCTACTGAAACAAAGTACCCTAAGCCAGATTAAACAGCAAGAAGCCAATCCTGGGGCAGTTGCACAAAACAATTACAACTTACTGATTTATGGCAAAGATAATATTCGCTCTAAAAATAGCTTAGGTACAATTGAAAGTGTAAATGCAATTACCTTAGATGATTTAAAAGCTTTTTATGCTAAAAATGTATCACCTTCGGTAGCTAAATTTCATGTGGTGGGCTCCTTAAACAAAGCAGCAATTACTGGTTCTTTAGCCAGTTTAGCCTCAAACTGGAAAAGCAAAGCGGTAACAATCCCTGTATCAGTTATGCCAAAAGCACCCCTAAAATCTCAAGTTTATTTTTACGATGTACCAGATGCCAAACAATCTGTAGTGAGGTTTGGTTATCCTGCTTTAGCCGCTACTGATAAAGATTTCTACCCTGTTACGGTTATGAATTATATACTTGGTGGTGGTGGTTTTGCTTCGCAGCTTACCCAACAACTGCGTGAAGGTAAAGGGTATACTTATGGCATCAGCTCAGGCTTTGCCGGCTCTACAAATGTAGGTACATTTACCATTTCCAGTAATGTAAGAACCAATGTAACTTTAGAATCTGCCCAGGCAGTTAAAGAAATATTAGAGAACTATGGTAAAAATTACAGCGAGAAAGACTTAGAAACCACCAAAGGCTTTTTGATTAAAAGTAATGCAAGAACCTTCGAAACCGCAGGGTCTAAGTTGGGCATGTTAGAGAACATCAGCAAATATGGATGGCAACCTAGCTATGTTAAAGAGCGAGAAGAAATTGTTAAAAACATGAGTATTGCGCAAATACAAACCTTAGCCCAAAAATACTTAGATGCCAATAAAATGATTTGGTTAATTGTGGGAGATGCCAAAACCCAATTACCTAGATTAACGGCCTTAGGTTTTGGAGAGCCGATATTGCTCAATAAGTAATGATATAAGTTTATCACCTAACCTCATCTCGAATGAGCGCAGCGAAGAGAGAGTTGATGGAAAGCTGAAAGACTAAAGCTGAAATCTAATGGCGGGTATCATTTAGCGGAGAGAGAGATGCTAGAAAGCTGTTTATCACGTCACGTCATCTCGAACGCTCTTTAGCGGAGAGATCTATTAAGCTACTCTATAGATTCCTTTCCGATGAATCGCAACAGGCTGGTGCGAAAATACGTTTGAAATGACGGTTGGTGGTTCCGTCATCTCGAATGAGCGCCTGCCTACCGCAGGCAGGCAGCGAAGAGAGATCTGCTAGGTTAAGTTCATCGTAATAGATTTCTCCTGCGTCGAAATGACGGTTTGTGATTCCGTCATCTCGACAGAGCACAGCGACGAGAGATCTACCTTGCGAGGTCTTTATCGTGAATTCTTCTCTATAGATTCCTTTCCGATGAATCGGAACAGGCTCTCGCAAAAAGCTCGTTCGGATCCGATAGCTATCGGATGACGGTTGATCAGAAACCCGGTATTATTATTAAACCGCAGGCTTAAACACGGAAAATAGTTTCTTAACCAGCATCACCACCACTACCACAAGTAAACCTGCTACCAAACCAATTGCAAATTCCTTAATGGTAGGATACAGATTAGGCAATAAATCGTGGAAGTAATCGATATTATGAGCAAAAATACCACCTGCCACTAAGATTAATGCGATAGTACCCCCCACACTCAATATCCTAATGATAACAGGCAAGGACTTTACCAATAGCGCACCTAAGCCAGCGAAAAAGCCTTTATCTCCCGAGCGTTTAATCAACTGGTGCCCCAAGTCATCCATCCTAACAATTAACGCTACGATACCATAAACGCCAATAGTAGCTAATAAAGCCACTACCGAAACCGTTAAAATCTGCAAGGTTAAACTGCTCGTCAATACCGTTTCAAGTGCGATAATTACAATCTCTACCGATAGTATAAAATCTGTAGTAACGGCTGATTTGATTTTGGCCTTTTCTGCATCACGATCGTCTTTGATCACTTCCACTGCCGGTTGATGCGTAGGTTTAGGTTTGTGAAAGAAATATTCAACTATCTTCTCCACCCCTTCGTAAGCCAAGTAAAACCCACCCAAAATTAAGATTACCTTAATGGCAATTGGGAAAAATGCATTCAGTAATAAAGCTACGGGTACAATGATAATTTTGTTCAGCAGCGAGCCTTTAGTAATGGCCCAAAGCACAGGAATTTCTCTGGAAGATAAAAAACCAGTAGCTTTTTCTGCATTTACCGCCAAATCATCACCCAATATACCAGCTGTTTTCTTTGTAGCCAATTTTGCTGTTACCGCAACATCGTCCATTAAAGCAGCTATATCATCTAAAATCGCAAAAAAACCTGAAGCCATACCTATATCAATATTTTGGTGCAAATTATAGATTTGCATCACATCCTGCAAACTTCTTTATCAATATCATGAGGATAAAACAATAAAGTTTAATCGATTTAAAATGTTAATGATCCTTCAGAGATTCTAAAGCCTCTTCAGCCATCGTAAAAAGTTGTTGCTGAAAGAGATCGATATTTATACTTGGTGTACCTTTTGCATATAATTGCAACTGTTGCGCTTTAACAGTTAATGCATATGCAAAATTTGTTAAACGTACCTCCTTTATTCCAGTTAATAGTTCAGCAGTATCCTATTTTTGTTTACAAGATTGAATATATCTCGCATATATGCTAATCAGTTCTTCTTGATGCGGCATTAATGATTAAAATTAGTTATTGAATAAGATTGAAAATTGGTTTGCCACAATTAAACAAAGAAATAACTGAGCACCATTTGTTGACTTCTTAATAGATTGTACACCTTATTTGTCTGGAGGTGAAAATGCAGATTTCATTTGCTAGATGCATAAGTATATTTACCTAAAAAGAACAAGTAGAATTACGTGAAATACACAAGACAACAATTCCTGCTTTCAGTGTCAAACCTGCCATATTAGTTTGAAACTAATTTTTATCCATTATGCAGGATATTAAAAATATAAAACCTAAATATTTAACAATAGACATTTTTGAAGCAGCTGCCTTTCTGAACATCCACAAACACTATTGTTTTTCGAACGAAGCACCAGAGCGGATTCTAACCCATCTAAAAGCCATCTACAACCAAGAAGGCATACTTGATGGAAGTTGAGTTCTACCTTGCTAAAAATGGTGATGCAAAGTATCAGCCTTAAATAATTGACACGCTCCTAGCCCTTATAAATTTACACAAAAAAAATTGCTTATCACTAATCTTTTAGTTATACTTGTTTTAGCTAAAACAACTTCCATGAGAAAATCAATATTATTTGCTGCCCAGCTAATTCTTGTTCAATTCTTACATGCGCAAACCAGCTTTAAATTAATTGCTAACCTACCTACCACATTTAATGGCGAATTGATTAGTTTGCTATTTAAAGATGACATTGGAAAATATGTTTTAGACACCAAAACGAGTACTGTAGTTGATAGTAAGGTATCATTTACTGGAACCATAACAGCGCCCAGCAAAAACGCAGTAATGGAGATAAAAAAAGGAGCAAAAAAATATACCGCAGATTTTGTGCTAGATACAGGGTATCACGTAGCAGACATAACTATCGAAAATGAGAGCTACGGCTATCTGAATGTTAAAGTATCCAACTCATTATCCAATCAAATCAAATATAAAATCGATAGTATCTCACGATCAATTTACACTGCCTACAGCAAAAAAAACAATATAAAGGATGTACATTATGAGCTTCCTGATCAAGAACAGTATCAGCTTAACCTAGACTATCTTAAACTCATTACTAACTATCCCGACAATTTTTACAGCTTAATGAGATTGAATTATTTAAGCAGATCTGTTGATATGTACGACCAACCTACATTGATTGTAAATACCTATAAAAAATTCACAAAGCGTTTGCAGGAAAGTCAATTGGGATTAGAAATTATGGAAAGGATCGACCGTCGAGTTACAGCTACTAAGGCCTCGCGTACGGGTCAAAAAATGTTCGATTTTACTATCGTAAATAACGATGGTACTAGCTATTCCAATAGTAAGTTAATTAATAAACCTTACGTAATTGTCTTTTCAGCTACTTGGTGTGTACCCTGTCAAGAAAGTTTACCAAAGCTTAAGAACTTGTATAGTAATTATAAAGACAAGGGCTTGGAGATATTGTATTATAATCAGGATACCAATTTCGCCGAATGGGAAGCTAGTGTTAAAAAACACAATTTAGATTGGATCAACCTCAACGAGGTCAAATCTCCTAACCGCTTAGGCGTAAAATTAGCGATCAACTACGTTCCCAGCTATATCTTTGTTGATGAAAAAGGAACCATCACATTTAACTCGCTAGAAGCAGGCGTAGGCATAAACGAATTAGAAACCTATCTCAAAAAAGAATTAAATTAATTCGCGCTACTACCGCATGCATCTTTATCGCTTTTAAATCCTACCATAATAATATTTGTTTTAATAAGCTAGTAATTAGGGCCAATATCAAGGTCAGTTGATATTTTAGCGTTATTTGTCAATTAATACCACAGGTAAAATTATCTACAATTCAGCACAAAATAACCTCAACTTAACGTGAGTTCGGGTTAAGCTTTTTGTACTTATAAGCTATCTCGAGCCTAAGTAACAGCTCTCCGTTTTACTAAATCGGCCTTGGCTAGTGCGGATTGCAACAATTTACCAGAGCATTAAATTAATAGCGCTAGGCGCAGCCGTGGATTTTATTTATAGTTATTAGCTGTTTTCAATTGCATAAATGAGCTACGCTTACGCTTCGGTTTTTGCATACTTTTTTCATCTACAGGAAACCTGAGCCTGCGAAAGCATGAATACCATTGAAAATATAAACACCTGATGAATAAATTTTGTCCGCGAAGCGACAGCACCCTAAATATGTTTCAGAAGCCGATGAGTTTAAACCTCAACCATTGTGTTTGCTGTTTAAAAGCTATTTCTTATATCGAACTCACGTTAACTTAAGTGGAATACAAAAAATTATTAAGGAGTTGATATCAAAGCAAATAAACTCTTCCTCGTTTATTAAATCACGCTCAACTTAGTTCCTTTTATTTGAATTATCTGAACTACGCTACCTAAAAAAAGAACTTACTAAAACAATGCATCACCTAACTATTACTTCAACAAATTATCATTTAAGAATGCGATAAAAGCCGTGCGATAGGTCTCTCCTAATTGTATCGATTTGCCATTTTTTAACAGGATCACATTACCCTCAACTTTTTTAATAGCAGCTTTAGCAATTACATTAGATTTATTTACCCTAATAAAATCAGCTTGATCCAATGCCATTGTTACATGATTTAGCCCCATATACACTACAAATTTTTCCTCGTCCTTATCTGTGTAAATCACCACATAATTCCGAGCTGCTTCAATATGGGTAATGGCTTCATGATCTATATAATGATAAGCACCTTTCGAATCCCCTTTCAAAAACTGTATTTTCTTTCTAGCGGCAGGTTCAATTAGTCTATTTTTTTCATTAAACAACAATGAACTAACCGCTAAAGCAAATTTGGCAAATGATATAGGTTTAAGTAAATAATGACTGGCATTTAAATGAAATGCAGTTATGGCATGTTGGGTATGGCTAGTGGTAAAAATTAAGTAACGTGTTTTAGCTCTAATTATCTTGGCCAATTCTAGTCCACCTAACCCGGGCATTTCAACATCAAGAAAAACCAAATCAATTTCATCTCCAACATTAATCCCATTTAGTGCAGCTATAGGGTCTGTATATGTGGCAAATACCACCAAGTTTTCTAACTGCTCAATATAGCCAACCAATGCATCAACTGCATATTGTTCATCATCTATGACTATACACTTCAGCTTCATATTTACAAGGGTTCTTAGCCGCAAGTTAAGCTTATTTCTATTAACTTAAAACACTTCATATAGCCAACTCCCCGAGATATACTCGCTATAAGGCCGTTGGTATAATAAATTTTGTTCAAAAAAAATGAACGCTTAAACTTAGGTATAAAATTAAACCTTATGTTCAAATTCTTACAACGCAAACAACCTAATGCCATTGCCGTTACCGAGCTTTTAGTAAAGGCAATGGGTATTAAAGTAAGCAGAACCACCATAGAAAAGAGCTTACAAGATCATCCAGAATTCCCTAGCCTTTTGGCATTAAGCGATTGCCTTAGCGAATGGCATTTACCTAACCAAGCCTACAATATTGCAAAAACAGACTACGACCCTACAGACCTTGAATATCCTTTTATTGCCCATAGTAAAGCCAACGGTGGCATTTTTATGCTGGTGCATGATATTATAGGCAAACAAGTGATCTATAGCGATGAGCACCATTACAAAGCCAGCTATACAGAAGAAGAGTTTTTAAAGCGTTGGAGCGGAATAGCCCTACATGCCACCAGCAACAGCAAAAGTGGCGAGGCAGATTATCAAACCAAAAATGCGGCAGCCTTTATCGCAAAACTTAAAGTACCTGCTTTAGTAATCACATTATTGCTGGCTATTGTCTTTAGTCTCAACTGGCAAGAAATCAACTTAGGCTATAGCTTGTTTTTAGGGCTTAAATTGGCAGGCATTACGGTTAGCATAATTCTACTCATGCATAGCATAGATGCCAATAATCCCTTTGTACAAAATTTATGTAGCTTGGGCAATAAAAACAATTGTAATGCTATTCTAAAATCAGATGCGGCCAAAGTAACCAAATGGTTAAGTTGGAGCGAAGTTGGCTTTTTCTATTTTACAGGATCTTTTTTAGCGCTGCTATTTACCAGCAATCCCTTATCCCTATTGCTGTGGCTAAATGTATTGGCCATGCCCTACACCATTTATTCTATCAGTTATCAGTACCGACACAAAAATTGGTGTGTGCTCTGTTGTACAGTACAGGTATTATTAGGCTTAGAATTCCTCAATAACCTAACTTTAAATAACAGCAGCTATAATTTAGAAGCCCAACCTATAACTTTAGCCGCCATTATAGCCCTAGCCATCAGTTTCTTGCTACCCATTCTGGTTTGGTCATTTTTAAAGCCTTTGCTATTAAAAACCGCACAATACCAGCCCCTTAAACAACAACTTAAAAAATTTAAATACAATAGCAGTCTTTTTAACCAAGTATTAACCAACCAAGCCTGTTATGCTGTACCAGACGATTTGATGCCTATTGTGCTGGGTAACCCGAATGCCGAAACCACCATTACCATGGTGAGCAATCCTTTTTGTGGTCCATGTGCCACAGCACATGCCGAATTAGACCAATGGTTAGCTATTAGAGATGACATTAAACTCAAAATCATATTTACTACCGCAGACCATGATGATGACGAAAAAACAAAAGTAGCGAGACATGCTACAGCCCTAAGTTTATTAAAGGATACCCAACTGTTAGAAAATGCACTTAACGATTGGTATACACAAGGAAGCAAGAAATATGAGGCTTGGGCTCAAAAATACCCCATTATGTTTAATGGTGAAATGAAAATTGTGACTGAAAAGCAGAAGGCTTGGTGCAAATTAACTGAAATCGCCTTTACACCTACCATTTTGGTAAATGGCTACAAGCTGCCAGAACCCTACCGATTAGAAGACATTAAGTATCTCTTGACTTAGCATAAAAAAATATTTTGTACAAAAAATGGCAGCTCCGGTTCGAAACGTGCCGCCACCAAACGAGTGCCGACGTATATCGGTACCGCCCCAAGCAGGCCAGCGTGGAAGGCCTACACAAATAACAACCAAAACTAATAAAATTCAAAATGAAAAAAGTAAATTTACTCAGCAAAGCTGAAATGAAAAAAGTAATGGGTGGTAATCCGCCAATTGGTGGAGGTGATTGTGACCATGAATGTCCAACAGATGGAGCTAAATGTGGAGCCAATGATGCCGGAAAATGCGAAACCTATGATTTTAGACAGGATTGTGGAGAGTATATCCGTAAATGCATTATACCTTAACAACTTGTATATATTTCCATTTCAACTGAAGTTGAAATGGAAATATACATTTGAAATTCAATTTAACTAATTGATATGCGCATCATATACCTACCAAACACACTCGTTTGTTTCACAAAAATCAGGATGATGCTGTACTTCTTGACCCTATTTACACTTCAATTCCAAAGTCTGCATGCGCAGGACAGTTTAGCAATTACAGGCAGTATCGATAAAGCATTAAATGGGAATACAATTACATTAAAACTCATCTACCCCTATCGTTCTGACCTTAGAAACCCAGTTATTGAAAAAGAAAGTCTAATAGAAAATGGTAAATTTTCTTTCACTACTGGCGCACAGCATCTAGAATTATATAGGTTTGGCATTAAAGGTAAAAATATTGACAAGTCTATGTATTTAGAGGCAAAACCTACAGTAATTACTTTTTTAGACACCACACTAAAATCCTACGAGTTAATTGGCAACGAAACTGACAAGCAGTACAAGTCAATATCACCATTTTTAAATAGAAAAAACTACACAGAAAAAGAAGTCAGCGATTTTCAGGTTAAGTATATCTTAGAAAATATAGAATCACCCATCAGCACTATCATCTTATTAGACCAAGTTAATAAGTTATCAGATAGTACCATTAAAGCAATATATGATAAAATTCCAGAAGTTAACAGAGGCAATTCTTCTGGCAGGGAGCTAACGTTCTTTATCAACAACCTTATGATTGGAACAAAAGCCCCAAATTTTATTCAAAAAGATACTGCTGGAATAGATTTCGAGCTATCATCCACCAAGGGTAAGTATGTACTTATAGATTTTTGGGCAAGTTGGTGCATCCCTTGTCGGGCCGAAAACCCATACCTGATAAAGGCATTTAAAAAGTACCATAAAAAATTTAACATTATTAGTGTTGCATTAGATCAGGACCGCGAAAAATGGATGCAGGCCATAAGTGACGACAAAATAGGAATTTGGCAGCATACCTCCGATTTAAAGGGTTCAGAAAATGAGGTTTCCATCAATTACAGAATAAGATCCATCCCTAGAAACTTCCTGTTGGATCCCAATGGCACCATTGTAGCAAAGAACTTAAGAGAAAAAGAACTTTTAAAGCTATTGACCCATCTTAAATAAGTGACTATCATTTGATGTACGGTTTGGTATCTAACCTTTAATTTCAATATAAAATTATCCATATATTCATAACTCCCACTTATTTATACCCATGAAAACAATATTTATTTTTCTCTTAACGATTTTAACACTGCAATCAAAATCGCAGCTTAGTACTAGCCCAATAGCTTTGCAAAAAGTAATTGGGAATCTACCAGGTGAGGGAGGAATGAAACCAACCATTCTTGATACTACAACTACGTATCCAGGAATTCCAAATCAGATTAAGGATTATATTGTTAAATATATTAAACTCAATAATCAAGATTTTTTTGGTCCCTCCAACATTTATATGATGATTGGGAAGTACCAAAAAGATTCTCTAATGGTAATTGTGGACGCTAACTTCAATAAAAATTTTTCAGATGATCAAAGATTAATATTTCCAATTACAGCTCAAAATAAAACACAACAAAGTATCACCATTAACAAATCTGTTAACGGAAAAATGTTACAATATATGATAAGTCCACATCCTTATTCTACAAGTTTCAAATATTCTAACAATATAGAAAACAGGCTTTATCTGATGGTAAATATATATGAGCATCTCAAGGGGAATATAAATGAAGAAACTATCTTTATAAGCAATGCAAAGCCTTTTGCAAATTATTCGAATAAGGAATTGCTTACAATTTCAACTTCTTCTGGCACTAAATTTTCAATGGGAGAAATTATCCCGATTGCCGACAAAAAAATTATAATAGACAGCATAACTCAATATGGAGAGTATTTGTACTATAAAGAAATTAATGAAATTAAGGACTCAACAATCATGGGTGCAACGGTAGGATTAAAAATCGAGCCATTTGAAGCTAATGGCATTTCTCAAGAAATTATAAAAATACCATCATTACAGAAGATACAATTACTTGATTTTTGGGGAACCTGGTGCGTGCCATGTAGAGAAACGCTACCTAAATTAAAGCAAATCCATCAGCAATATAAGGATCTTGAAATCATAAGTATTGCATTTGATGCAAACAACATGGATGTAAACAACTATATCAAAAAAGAAAAACTGACTTGGAAAAACATATTTCAAGGATATGGAGAAAATGAGCATCCTATCATAACCAACTTACATATAAAAGCCTATCCTACCTTTATTTTAATAGATAAATCTGGTAGAATAATCTATAGAGGTGAAGGTGCTGAGGCAATCAGCGAATTAAATGAAGTTCTTCAAAAGATTTTTAATTAATTGGACGACGATAAAATAAGCTAAAGAAATTCATTACGATAATGAACTAAATTGTGGGTTAATGTCCATAAATGCATTATATCTTAACAACCTATGTTTAAACTCTTCTTCTCCAGAGTTTTGAGATATGGTGCTTGCCTATCTTTTAACAAATGTGTTTAAACAGCTAGCCATTTTAGTCGAATAATTCAATTGTAACGTTAGCTCGCATTAAATTCTCTGTTAACATTTAACCTATATTCCCTGCTTACAAAAATGCAGTTTTAAGTTCCTTGTCTTAAATCATCCTTCGATATTAAAAACTCCATAAACCATCTTGTCCTTTCTAACGGTTACTTCGTACTGCCAATAAGTGCCTTGGTATAATAAATTTTACCAATCACTATTTACTAACTAACTTTTAAGCTGCAATTGCAATAAAGGGCAACAAGGTTGCAACCAAAACTACGATAAATAGTACCGACAAATAGCTGTTTCATCATCACCAGGCCAATCCGGAAGACCTTTAATACCTAGCAACCAAAACTAATAAAATTCAAAATGAAAAAAGTAAATTTACTCAGCAAAGCTGACATGAAAAAAGTAATGGGTGGGAATGCTCCAGGAACTGGCTGCCTACAAGACTGTACAACTCATGATGCTGTGTGCACTCGTGATGGCAAAACAGGGGTGTGTACTTTTATTGCTGCAGATTCAGAATGTCCAGGCGGACAATATTCTTGCAATCTACCTGGGGGTATATTAAACTAATATCAACATTTTAGTTTAACATTAAATACTTTACATAAAAAACGATACAGGTTAAAACCTGTATCGTTTTAAGCTTTAAATAAGAAAAACGGTTGTTATCCTAATAATCACAGCTACAATCTTACCTAGTAAATAAATATTTTAAGTTGGGGAATAAATTATATATATGCTGTTAATGAAAAAAAAAAATGTTATCATCCTTTTCTTAGCTATAGCTTTTACAGCTAAGGCTCAAGACAGTTTAAAAGTAACAGGCACCATCAGCCCTAAGCTTAATGGGAGGCTATTAAAAATTGAAACCAATTTCAACTACCATAGCACACTTAACCTCATAGATGTAGCCGATAGCTGTATCATTAAAGATGGAAAATTTTCTTTAACGGTACCTGCACATTCCCTTGAAGGTTATACCATTAGTATTCCTGATAAACAAATAGCAGAAAAGATACGCAAAGGAATTGCAGTTAACAGCGTTAGTAAGCATTTTTTCTTAATGCCAAAGGCGATTAAGATTGATTTCTTAGATACACTGCTTTTTAGTCATAAGCTTTCGGACAGTATTGAAAATCAAAAAATCAATTCTCTAAGCACTTTTGAACCGCATGAACGGTTATCTAAAACTTTAAGTTGGCTAAAGGAAAACAAAAACACGGCTGTTGCCATTTATGGGATATCAAACCTAAAAGGGAAAGTTCCAGACAGCGAATTGCGACAATATTATACGGAATTACCTGATTCTTTAAAGTTTAGTTCGGCAGCAAAAGAACTAGACTATTATTTAGAAAATCTTACGGTAGGCAAACCTGCTCCCGAATTTGCACTCAGTGACACCACTGGCAAGAAAATTAAACTGTCTGATTATAAGGGTAAATATGTACTTATCGAATTTTGGGCAAGCTGGTGCATTCCCTGCAGAAGAGAAAGCCCTAACTTGATGATAGCACATAACAAGTATAATGCAAAAGGCTTTGAAATCCTCAATGTTTCTATTGATAGAAAAAAAGAAGAATGGGTAGCAGCCATTAAGCAGGATAAACTATTCTGGCCACAGGTTTTAGATCTTGAAGATGGAAAAAGTTATGTTGCGATGAACCAATATAAAGTGTATAGTATTCCTGATAATTTCTTAATTGACCCAGAAGGAAAAATTATTGCCAAAAACTTAACTTCAAAGCAGACGTTGGAGAGATTAAAAATGCTCAAATTATAAACAAATATTACACAAATTATAATAACTTGACTATCAAAATTTTAACTCAAATAAACTACCTTACAAGGTGATAACTAGCTTCATATATACCTAAATGGAAACAAGCGATATCCATGGGTAAATGTAACAAATAGATTAGGGCCAGATGCTAAAGAATGAGTGACTATTGATTAGGTAATTAGAAGGGTATTTGTAAACTAAAGTTGTTGCTATTGGAACGCTAGAAGAATTTTTAAAAAAGCAATTCAATAGTAGCAACATCAGCACCTAACGCTGCAAACAAAATTGCTAAACACCTAAGCAAAAATAGCTATTTTCTGGCTGCTCCATAAACCATCTTGTCCTTTCTAACGGTTACTTCGTACTGCCAATAAGTGCCTTGGTATAATAAATTTTACCAATCACTATTTACTAACTAACTTTTAAGCTGCAATTGCAATAAAGGGCAACAAGGTTGCAACCAAACTGCCCTTGTAACGTTCATGCAGTTACCATAAATACATGACGCTAAAATAATTCTGCGTGAAGAATTAAGAAACCTTAAACACTTAACCTTTAAAATTAAACATGAAAAAGTTAAATTTATTAAGCAAAGCCGAAATGAAAAATGTAATGGGTGGCATCACACCCGAAATGGCAAACTGTGAAGTACCTGCTTGGAGACAGATGATCTTAGACCAGGAAGGAAATTGCAGGTTTCACAATTACACCTTGTGTTTAAAATGGTGTTCGCCAGAGTTCTGCGATATGGATAGCGCTTGTACGCTTTCAGAAGCGTAATGCACATGCGGTGATTTGAAACTATTGCCTAATGGTTAAAAATCAGCAATGCATCGCTAATCAAGCAAGCACAGTAACGTTCATGCAGTTAAAATAAATACATGACGCTGAAGTAATTCTGCGTAAAGAATTACAGAACATTAAATTATCAAATCTAAAATTAAACATGAAAAAGGTAAATTTATTAAGCAAAACCGAAATGAAAAATATTACCGGTGGATTAAGAAATGTTTGCGATGTAGACGAATGTGTAGTTGTTTACGTTAGCGATTATGGAGGCTATCATTTTGAAAGTGGTTGCGGTGAGTTTAGTACCTGCGTAGCCATACCATGTGGCTCTACTTCATTTAACAAATGTGTTTTAAGCAGCGATCCATTAGTAGTCGATTAATCGAATGTAAATATAGCTGGCCTAAAATTGTCAGCTATATTTTCTGTTTACAAAAATGACACCTTAAGTTGTTGGGGTGCATAGCCCACCTTATATTAAAATACCTTTTTACCCTCCTGTCCTTTATAACGGCTATCTGGTATAATAAATTTTACCAATCCCTTTATACTACTTGAGTTTTAAGCCGTACAGATGCTGAAATAAATCCGATAGCTGGCCGATCATCAGGAAGATTGAGCCTAAACTGCGTGCTTAAATTATATTATTTTTCAATACTTATTATCGAACTCTAGTTAATAATTATCCTAATTCTTTCGTTTCATTAGATTTTTACAGTTCAGAAATGAACAGCCTAATTGATATCCCAAACGCAGAGATGTATTTAAGGTTTTATCACCAAGATTACAAAATGCAGCACATGGCAAATGGATTAGCACGATTTTATTTTCTCTATAAATATTGGCTAAAATCTAATTGATAGTAGAAATGTTGATACGTTAGAAAGAAGATGAGTTTAGCCGCTTACAAAGAGAAGATCATGCTCTTGATTTTTTGGCAAATTGGTGTGCCACATGTTTAGCAGACTTTAAAATGCGTAATCCATTAGCTGAAAATATAACAATAGTGGCCTTGAAGCGTTCGCAGTTTCTGTAGAGATGATGGTCAATTGAGGTGTAAACAAAGCTGATGCAGTAATGCTTATTCACGAATGAATGGAATAGATCGTTTAGGGGTCAAATGTTCAAGCAGTGAGTAACTATCGCTCTTAAAACTACCTTATCAGTAGAGGTGGTAAAATAATCGGCAAAAATGTTGCTATTAGGGAGCTAGACTAATTAAAAAAAAGCAATTCAACAGTACTAATATCAGCTCCCAAGGCTATCAACAAAATTGTTAAACACCTCAGCAAAAACAAGCTATTTCTGCTTCCCCTAAAAACCCATCTTGTCCTTTCTAACAGCTACTTCGTACTGCCAATAAGTGCCTTGGTATAATAAATTTGGAAGCTAAAAACCAAGGGGCTAACTTTTAGAAAAATATTGTACAAAAATGGCAGCTCCGATTCGAAATACGTTGCAAAAAACGAGTACCGACGTGTATCGGTATCGCCGTAGGCGAGCCAGCGTGGAAGGTTCGCAAAAACTTACAACCAAAACTAATTTAAAATGAAAAGTTCAAATTCTCTCAGCAAAGCTGAAATGAAAAAAGTAATTGGTGGTCATCCAGACACACCTTACTGCATGGCCGGAAACCCATGTCATGTACACACAAACGTTGTACCAGGGGATGATCATTGGGGAGAGGTAGATGGCATTTGTGTGATGGAAATGCATGGTTCAACTGTAATGTGCGGCTGTTCAGTAGGCAGATTAAGTTCTAGCCATAGAGAGGGAGATGGTTGTTGGGGTGCACAACCTTTTGAAAGTTAATCAAGTTTTTATCCCCCTATGCAAAGGTATAGGGGATCTTTTGTATATCCAAATAAACAATCCGTACAACAAACTTACTTTATGACTTTAGGATAATGAAAGCCAAATATTCGAATCTACTAAAAATTGTGCTAACCAAATTTGACATCAAATATTCAAAATTAGCTTTAGAAAGAGATTTCATAACTAATCCTAACAACAATAATTTTTATGGATTAAGCCAACTAATTGAAAAATTTGGACTAAAAACAGATGCTATACCAACCAGCTTTAAAGATTTCTTACAGGTTCAAAAACCAACATTGATTCAACTTACAAAGCCATTTGGCATTTGCGCTGTATCAAAAATAAATGGTGATGCCATCGAGGGTGTAGATGATAAAGGAAATAAATTTAAATATCAAAGTGCCTATTTAGCACAGAGATGGTCTGGTAATGTGATGTACATTACCAAAGATGAATTCCAAAAAGTAGAAACAGCATTTATTGAGCAAGTCTCAGATTATTTCAAATCAAACCTCGAATGGTTTGTCTTGGTCGTTTTAATACTATCTTTTTTCAAGAATTTAGTATCGGATGGCTTTGCACCTGCTAGTTTAATCCTTTTTATCACAAGCTTGGCAGGTCTAATCATTAGTCAGCAATTGCTAAAATTAAAAGATCCAGATTTTGAAAGTAAGATTTGCACGGTTATGCAAAAAGGCGATTGCAAATCAATTACCAGCAGTACCAAGTTTCTAGGTTTCTTTGATTATGATAAGATTGGTATTGTCTATTTTTTAGGCTTTTGTGCAGTTCCAATTTTTTCAACTTACCAGGTAGCGGTTCCTCTACTTTTACTTATTTCGGCAGGTGCAGCATTATTCCCTATTTACTCTATCTATTACCAAAAGTATATAGAAAAAAAATGGTGCATCTTATGCTTAATGGTTCAAGTCTGCTTAATTGTTAATTTTTTAGTGCTATCGTTCAGCTACCAAGACCTAACCATTAATTTAACCACAGCATTTAACTTGGCCTTATGTTTTTTGTTTATGCTCATAGTATCTAATTACTATTTTTCTACCGTTTCCTCTAAAAATGATTATACCATAACACTAAATAGACTGAACAAATTTATCAGAAATGAAGAAGTCTTCAACTTTCTGTTAGATAAAAATGAAAAGCATAGCGGTGATAGAGATGAATCTACGATTATCGTTAAAAAGGAAAGGGAAAATGAAGTCATATTTGTAACTAATCCCTTTTGTAAACACTGCAACGAATCTTATAAAATAGCCAAAGAACTCATCACAACTAATGATAGTTTTAGTTTAAAGATGATTTACTTGTCGGGGAAAAATGATATTGCCCATCTAATTTGTAAGCAATTTATTTCCATTTATTTCCTTAAAGGAGAAGAAGCTTATTTGAAAGCAGTAGAAGAATGGTATGATTGGGGTTTTAAGGATTATAAGAAATGGAAACTCATCTATGAGATTGAGGAATATGTTAAGGCTAATGATATATTAGTCGCAAATGAAAATTGGGCCATCAGCTCTAAAATACATGCAACACCAACCTTGTTATTAAATAATAGAATCGTTCCAGTTGAGTATCAAATAGCCGATTTTAAGTATTTCTAGCCACTAATATTCAAAAAATTGAAAAAATTCCCTTTTTATAAACAACCCGATCAAATGGATTGTGGCCCCACTTGCCTACGCATGATTGCCAAGCATTATGGGAAAAATTTCAGCTTACAGCGTTTAAGAGAAATCTCTGGCATTAACCGCGAGGGTGTATCCCTATTGGGCATTAGCGAGGCTGCCGAAAAAATAGGTTTCCGTACCATGGGCAGCAGGCTTACCATCGATCAATTGGCAGAACTCGACTTGCCGGCCATTTTGCATTGGAACCAAAACCACTTTGTGGTACTTTATAAAATAAAAAAGGGCAAATACTATATTGCCGATCCAGGAAAAGGATTGATGGAATTTACTTTGGCCGAATTAAAGTTGCGCTGGCTGAGCGCCAATGGAGCCGATGGCCTGATGTTTGGCATTGCCTTGATCTTATCGCCTACCCCTGTTTTTAACAATCAAGAAGCAGATAAAGCTGAAGGCTTAAATTGGAGCTACCTGCTACGCTACCTCTACCGTTATAAACAACTGGTAATTCAGCTATTTGTAGGTTTGGGCGTAGGTAGCCTTTTGCAGCTCATTATTCCCTTTTTAACCCAATCTATTGTAGATGTAGGGATCAATACCCGTAACCTCAATTTCATCTACATTATTCTGATTGCGCAGACCATGCTCTTTCTGGGCAGGATGAGCGTAGATTTTATTCGCTCCTGGATCTTGTTGCACATTAGTACCCGAATTAACATCTCTATCCTTACCGATTTCCTCATCAAGCTGATGAAATTGCCCATGAGCTTTTTCGATACCAAGATGACGGGTGATATTATGCAACGCATGAACGATCAGAAAAGGATCGAATCCTTTTTAACTGGCCCAACCCTGAACATCATATTCTCACTTTTCAATTTGGTGGTCTTTACCGTGGTTCTTGCCTATTATAATGTAAATATCTTCTTTATATTTTTACTGAGTTCGGTACTATACTCGCTTTGGGTGGTGGCATTTTTAAAAAAGAGACGGGAATTGGATTTTAAACGCTTTGACATTTCTTCCAAGAACCAAAGCAGTGTGGTACAGCTCATCAGTGGTATGCAGGAAATTAAGCTGAACAACTGCGAACAACAAAAACGTTGGGAATGGGAACACCTGCAGGCTGGACTGTTCAAATACAGCATCAAAAGTTTATCATTGGGCCAGGTACAACAAGCTGGTGCTTTTTTTATCAATGAGGGGAAGAACATTCTGATTACATTTTTGGTAGCTAAAGCGGTTATCGATGGGCAGCTCACACTAGGTGGTATGATGGCCATTCAATACATTGTGGGGCAGGTAAATAGCCCTATTGAGCAATTATTGGGCTTTATACAGCAGCTACAAGATGCCAAAATCAGTTTAGAACGCCTCAATGAAATCCACCAAATGGATGATGAAGAACCGGTAGATCAAACGTTTTTAAACGAATTGCCCAATCTTAAAACCATCAATCTCCATCAGGTTAGCTTTACCTATCCGGGTGCAGGTAATGAACCGGTATTAAAAGGCGTTGACCTAAATATTCCAGAGGGAAAAACAACCGCTATTGTGGGGATGAGTGGTAGCGGAAAAACAACCATCCTTAAATTATTACTGCGTTTTTATACACCGCAAAAGGGAGAAATCAAAGTTGGGCCAACTTATATCGATCAAATTGGCTATCGGTACTGGAGAGGCCAATGCGGCATCGTAATGCAAGATGGATTTATCTTCTCTGATACCATTGCCAAAAATATTGCCGTAGCAGACGAATTTCCAAATATGGCCAAGCTACAGCATGCCATCAAAGTGGCTAATGTTGGCGATCTCATTGATGGGCTTCCACTTGGCTTAAATACCAAAATTGGTGCCGAAGGCAATGGCATTAGCCAAGGCCAGAAACAACGGATCCTAATTGCAAGAGCAGTATACAAAGATCCCGAATATATCTTTTTTGACGAGGCCACCAATGCGCTAGATGCCAATAACGAAAGTGTGATCATGAATAACCTGGAATCATTTTTCAAGGGCAAAACCGTGGTGGTAGTGGCCCACCGATTAAGTACCGTTAAAAATGCCGACAATATCGTTGTCTTGGATAAGGGCATAATTATAGAACAGGGATCGCATATAGAACTCACCAAGCTTAGGGGAGAATACTACAAGCTCGTAAAAAACCAATTGGAATTGGGAAACTAGGTTAAAGCGCTGAACCGTCACAGAAAAACAAATAAAAACCAACTCATGCCTACAGAACAAATAAGCTACCGCAATAGCGAAGAAATGCAGGAAATCATTTCTAGTGTACCCTCGTGGATATTAAGAAGGGGCATTTCCCTAATTCTTTTTATCCTGCTTTTAATTGTGGTTTTGTCTGCATTTATTCGTTACCCCGATGTAGTTAAAACCTCGTTAAAGGTAAACTCCCTAAATTCGCCTAAGGGTGTAATCAGCCACCAAACGGGCAAACTGGTCAAAATTCTGGTCAAAGAAAATGAACAGGTAATTGAAAAACAGCCGCTTGCCTATATCGAAAGTACGGCCAACCACAATGATGTACTCTTGCTGGCCAACAAACTTAAAATACTCCATAACCAATTAAATACGGGGCAGGAACTTAAAGCCGAACACCTGTTGCAAAACCTGCTTAACCTGGGCGAATTACAGACCAATTACCAAAGCTTTTACCAAGAATACCTGCAGTTCATCAATACCCAAAATGGAGGTTTTTACCTTAAACAAAAGGCCTACCTAGAAAAAGATCTGGCCGAAATCAAAAAACTACAGCAGCAGATCAACCAGCAGCGTCAAATCCAAGAAAAGGAATATGCCAATGCAGAAGAAGAATATCAGGCCTATCAGAAGCTGAAAAGCAAAAATGTAATCTCTAACAGTGAGTTTAAACAACAGGAAAATAAATATTTAGCCAGCAAGTACCCATTGCAGCAAAGTAGTACTGCCCTACTTAACAATAATACAAGTTACCTGGCCAAACAACAGGAGCTTGCCACACTAGACAATACCATACGCGAGCAACAGGCCAAATTTAGGCAGGCAGTAAACAGTATGATTACGGCTACAGATACTTGGTTGATGCAGTATGTGGTATTGGCCCCCTTAGCTGGTAAGGTAGGTTATGCGGGTATATTGCAAGAAAACCAACAGGTAACGGCCAACCAAGAACTGTTCATCGTTAATCCGGGCAATACCGATTTTTTTGGAGAGGTACAGATACCGCAATACAATATGGGTAAGGTTGCGCTAGGCCAAAGAACCTTAATCAAACTAAAAAGTTTTCCATTTGAGGAATACGGTATCGTAAATGGCAAAATCAGTTACATCACCGATGTTGCGCTTAAAGACAGCGTATTTATAGCAAAAATAGATTTTGGCAAATTCGAACAGAAAAATCCAGACCACCCCATTATACTCAAAACAGGGATGATGGCAGATGCTGAAATTATTACCCGAGAAAGTTCACTGTTGCAACGTTTTGCCAGAAACATGACCAAGATGTTAAATAGCAATAATTAGCCATTGTATGCTTCATCACCTCAAACACCCCATTTCATCACTTCAAAAAGAGCTTTCGTATGATATATTTGTTTAAACAACTTAACCTCAGTACCTTATACTTAGTTTCTATTTTTTGCAAAAAAAGGGTAGTCGGTTGCAACGAACTACCCCAACGTATACCGACGTTTATCGGCATCGCTTAAGTAAGCCAGGCGTGACTGGATTACAAAATCTTTAACAACCAAAGTTAGATTAAAAGAATGAAAAAACTAAACTCACTCAGCAAAGCTGACATGAAAAAAGTAATGGGCGGTGGTGTACCTGCTTGCCCTTTCGACGCCTGTTGGCTAGTAACAGAAGGTTACCAATGGCCAGATGGCTGTGCAGAAGGTTTCCATTGCGCTGCCATACCCTGCAATGGAGGCTTATCTTCTTACAACAAATGTGTATTAGATGGTGGCGGACCATTAGAATTATAATCTTACCTAAAATCACAAAACATGAAAAAAGTAAATCTGCTCAGCAAAGCTGAAATGAAAAATGTGATGGGCGGCAATACAAGCACAACCGCCTGTAGAGCCAGATGTTTCAATGGGAGTTACGTAAATTGTGGAGATGACCTTCTTAATTGTGTATCAAGAGACGCAAGCTTAGAGAGCGGTGGAGACGGCTTTTGTAGCTTGGGAACCACTACTATTAACTGTAATGAGGTAGCCGTTCCGGGCGGGCCAGATTAATTTTTGTAAGAAAAATAATAGTATACCTAACCTCATATAAATTACAAATGGTAAAGAGGCAAAACACCTCTTTACCTAATTTCTCTCTTTAACGCATACGCCTACCCTAAAAATCAATTTGCCCAACCCAACATAACTCAGCACCTCAAGCCACCTAAAGACCAAAAGGATCTTCTCAAACCCTCCTAAAGCCCAAAAAGAAGGCGTTATCCAAACCTTAAGCCCTTCCACAAAAGACTTTTTTAATGTTTATACCAATCGTTAATAGCTGCAAAGCTGTTTGTTGCTTTCACCTGCACTGCAGTAGGCAGGCGTTCTTAGCAATGGTAATGCGTCCATCATGTTGCGATAACAAGTTTGTGGTCCTTGAGCCTGTTAAACCCTGCTGGCCACAGCTAGGATGCTCATCATTAACAAAAGCAACAAATAAGGGCCAGCCATCCTTGCCGACCCTTACACTCATTTAACCCAAAACAATTTACGCTTGTAAAAGAGGTAAACTAAGGCTGCGCAAATGCCCAGTATCAGCCAAAATGCAATCGCCCCTAAACCAAGCTGCTTTTTGTCTTTCAACGCAGTTTTTACTTTACTGTGCTGATCTTCGTTGAACGTTAATACCTTGCTCGCTAATAGGTGTTGTTCATTAATTTCGCTCAACAATTTTCCTTTTTGTGCTTTGCTACGTATCCCTATTCGAGTAGCCTCGCCTTCAAAGCCAGTTGTTGGCGAATATTTAACAATACCTTTAGGCCAAAAAACTACATCTATGGCCGAACTACCCGTATCTATCCTAACTTTAGCGGTATGCGTAGTGCGCAGTTGTTGCTCCTTTTGCTTGAGTTGCAGCAGCTGATCAGTTGCTGTTTTTTCCCTTTGTTTGTTTAAGCTGGCACAGCCCCAAGCCATAACCAATACCAATACCATCATATAATTTCTCATGGTACCACTCCTTTCTTTGGCTTAGTAAGCCAATCGGCATACAAACTAAGGGTTCTTTGGTGCCGTAATTTTCGGTACACCCCATCCCCCTCTCTAGCTCCATTAGCATTGGTATTGCCCTCTATCGTGTATAGCCAATTTCCATTATTGGCTTCTACCAATCCACAATGTGCAACACGACCTAATTTTGGGTAAAATATCCCAAATAGGCTTGCAGGCAAGGGCTTTAGAATTTGCCGCTGTCTAGGAAACAAAGCTGGGCTCCAAGCCGTACGTGGTTGCGTAAAACCTGCTTTGCCGAATACCCAACTCACAAAACTGGCACACCAAGGTTCTCCTTTTTTGTTACCTGTATAGCTTAAGTAAGCTTCTACCCTGGCACCATCATTTTTACCAGTGGCTTCGCGTACACCGAGTTGGGACCGAGCAATCTGAAGAATTTTAGCTTGGAGTTGGGAGATTGGGGTTCCGAGCTTGGGATGAAGAAATTGGAGTTGGGCGTTTGGAGATTGGAGTTGAACAATCAAATTCGAGTATTTTCGATCAACCAATGCACCTCTTAACCCTAAACCTTCCGCCTTCCAACCCTCCACCTTCCCACCTTCATCCTTACCTCCTCCTAAAAAATCGCTGCCAGGCTCAGTAAAGCCCCAGCAAATAACAAGGCAAAACATGCCCAATAGCCTATAAATTGTTGCCATAACGTTAAGTTTTTAAATTGTGAAACCATCGAGTGAATTGAGGGCAGGCCTATTTTTGCCCAAAACCAATGCATTACATACCAGCAGCCGATTACCAATAGCGTAAAACTAAGCATCGAGAATAGCCACAGTTGCCAGATACTCGGATCTAGTAAGCCTAGTGTACTAAATTCGCCCTGCAGCCAGATGGGCATCAGCTGCGCCAACAGGCATAGCAGCAATACAGCAATGATTTTAACAAGCGGCCAATAATTAACCGTCCTTATTTGTGTTTCTAATTTTAAAGTTTTCATGATTTTTATTTTTTTTTAAAAATGCAGCCCAACAAATGTAGGGCTGCAGACTTTGTACATAAATTGGATTAAACGATGGTTATTGGTGCCACGTAGGCACTTGGCGATTGTTTAGTACCCTCGCGATAAATGTAGAATAAGTAGGTGTGAACCACTTGCCCCGAAAAATTATCTGGTATGGATAAAGTAGTTCCCCCATCTCCTCTTAAACCTGCATCAGTGTAGGCCATAAAGAAATTTTGGGTTTCATTGTACAGCAGCACCAGCATTTTATCGTCTCCAAATGCGGTGAGGTCATTTTTCAGATCAGACCAACTGATATCCAGGCTACCTGCCACCGTAGACGTGATGACTACATCCGCAGGCTGTGTAAGCGTACCCTTACTGATCTGTACCAAAGACTTGTCTACTTCGTAATCTGGATATGCACCTACCAGGGCATAGGTCATGGCATGTTGTATGCCCATGTTAAAACCCGTTGCCCTACCGGCATTCTGACCCTTATATCCGAGCAATAACAAATCTTTAATTGGCCCCATAAAGGCCAGCACTGCTGCAAAACGTGCACGCTGTTCGATCTGTTTTTGAGATGCCGGCTTTTTGCTCAGCTTTGGCAATCCCTTAATGTAGTTGATATTGTTCCAACTACTTCCAATAATACTTCCGGCCTTGCCAGAGAAGCCTCCGTTGGCTCCGTTTCTAATTGTTCCCATTTTTTTAAAATTTAAATTGTGAATGTGCTCTGATGGCCGGCCGGTACACGAAAACAACAGCACAAACCTAAATCAATAAAATGTAACTAGCTAACAAACAGTGTGTTGTGACTTAATTTGACCTACATTGATTAAATTTGAATGGATTTGAAATGCTAATTTCGCCATGGTATGCACTATACTGGCGCAATGGATCATCATTGGAAGCTAACTCTTCCCTAAAGTGATTGCCTTTTGTTCGTCTCCGCTTCGGGAAAAAGACGAAGCTTTCCCGAAGGCTTCTCGAACGCTTCCCGAAGCAGACAGGACTATTTCCCGAACAAGACTCGAAGCGGAGTCGAAGAATTCCCGAAAAAAAAAGAATTTTTAAGATTTGGATTTTAAAGCAGCTAACTGCACTTTTAAATCAGCTGAGAATTTATCGCGAGCAGTAATAAAGCTCTTTTTTTGCTCATAACTTACGCTGAGCAAAAACGCTTTGGGGTCTAGTATCTTCTTAGCTTCGGCTTTATTTGAGCCTTCGGTTCCTTCTTCGGTTGGCGCTAAAGTTTGCTCGCCAACAAATTTTAGATAAGTCTTTACAATTCCCTCCGCAACCTGAGGTAGCAGGATAATACGGGTACTTTTAGGACCAGGATGCTTAACATCTTTGATCGCTGCAAAATTGACGATGAAACTACGATCAACCAGACAAAAATGACTAGGAGGAAAAAGAGGTTCCGAATCCGTAATATTATGGTTCCAACCATCAATTTTTCCTGCAAAATCAATAGCATAATAGTGTTTATTGCAGCAGAAAACACAGGCAATATCCAATAATGCGGCATCAATAAGCGGTTTAATTTCCAGGCTAGCCTCCTCTTTTTCGTTAGGTAGGGCAGGCGCTAAGGGCTCAACAAAATGAGCTGCTGCTATGGCGTTTTGTGCTTCGGGCTGCACAATAAATAGGGGTGCTGCCAACTCTTTCGGGGCTACTTCAATAAGCTCTGCTAGTGTTACAGGTGCTGGTAAAAGTAGCGCTACGGCAAGTTCCTTTTCTGCTTTTGCTATTTTCAATTCCCCTTCTTTAAAAGATCCGTAAAAGCCAAAAAATGTATTGATGATCACCAATAAAGTCAAAACTGCCGGAAAGTATCTCCTGAACCAATTGGTCTCAAAAATATTAATGGAAAAGCAGAGAAAATAAAAGCTGGCTAAAATAAATGCAAGAATTGCTGGGAGCAACAATCCTGCGAAAAACTGTTTTTTGATGCGTTTTTTAACGGCTGCATGCCAAGGATAATGGGCATCAAAACGAACCGTAATCCAGTAGACTACATAAGTTATCGAAACCACAATCACACAGCTAACCAACCAGGCCACGTAAAAAGCTGGTGTAACCAGCGCAATTTTGTGGCTAAACCTTTCTATAACGGCAAGTGCAACATAAGCAAGCAGGGGCGCTAAGGGAATGATGGGCCATTTTGGATAAGTAATGGGTCCTTTAGATGCATTCCAAATCAGGCTGTTGAGCATAGGCAAACAAGATGGTGAGACTAAAGTTAAGCCTTTTAGTTCAAATTCGCAATTGCAAGCCACATCGAGCTGTTGCAAGAGCTAGTTGAATGCTACGGCTTTAATTACCAAGCCAGCTATGAGAGCCTGGTAAAAACCTAAAAAAAACGTTTAAACACACATCTTCCAGTTCGTCTCAAAATTTTTCCATTTCATCCAAAATACTGTTTCAGCACGCTCAAACCGATTAAATATTTAGAAATTTTGCTTTTAACTATATCACATAACCTAAAACAACATGGAAAAATTCCCTTTTACAGCTGCCGGCTTTAATGCCCTGCAGTTAAAATTTTATGCCTTAACAGACCAATTGCTATTGGCAGAAGCCGAGTACATTAAAGACGACTTTGATGAGTGGATAGCGGCAAATTTTGAGTTAAGCAACAAACAGCTACTGTTTTTAGCCGCTATTGATGCTCGGCTACATGCGCTGTTGGCTTCCCTAACCTATTTTGCAGTTAGCAATCGGCTGCCCGTTGTTTTACGCAAAGCAGACCCTCCAGCAGATGGCGACGAACAAGGTAAAATTATTTGGCCAAAAAGCAATCTAACAGCCACTTGGAGTACAAATAATGCTTATTTAGCTACTGGAGCCTTAGAGATCCACATCGCCTACCAAAATTAGTAATACATCGATAAAAACTGTACCTAAAATCGGTACAGTTTTTTACTGACCCTCGTTCACCGATTCGGCTAAAATAGAAGATTTGTAATAGAACCATTTGCCTGCAATCAGCTTGCATTTGAGCTGCTTGCTTTTACGTAGGCGGTACAGCGTGCTGTCACTGATGTTGAGCATTTTTTTAATATCCGTACTGTCTAACAATTCTTCTTGATGATGGGCATTGCCATCTGCCCCTACAGCTAATACGGCCAGTATCTTTAGCTGTATCCCTATCAGCGTTTCTAAATGTTTAAGTAAATCTACATACATAGGCTTTTAGTATTAAAATGAAAAAGCTACAGGGATGATCGCTTAGCTAAATTTACGAGGGCCATGCATTTTTTTAAAATAGTTAATCTTATAAACCGCAACCTATGAACCTTACTTATTTTATGAACCATCTACAAAACATGGTACAGCTTAGCCCTCAATGGCAAGCAGAGCTCAAAATCAGAACTAAAGAAATAACTGTCCAAAAAGGGAGCCTGCTACTTTACCCTCAGGATATCTGTAAACATATCTACTTTATCCGTTCTGGTTTTTTTAGGGTTTTTAGTACAGAAAATGAGTTGGAAGAAACGGTAGATTTTGCTTCTTCAGATCATTTTGTAACCTCACTCCAAAGTTTTTTTACCCAGAAAAACGGCAAAGAAGGCATTGTATGCGAAACAGGAGGGATTTTACTGCAATTAAATTATTATGATATATTGGCACTGCAAGACCTATCAGCTGATTTTTTGCGGCTCAATAACCTCATCCTACAGCAGTACCTCTTATTGCTCAACCAGGAGAAGAATATTTACCGCACGGCCAATGCCACCGAGAAATACCTTTACCTCTGCCAGCAATATCCGGGCATCGCCAATATCGTTAGCCACAAACACATTGCTTCTTATTTGGGTATTGCAGCACCCACTTTTAGCAATCTATTAAAAGACCTATTAAATAAACACAACTAAACAAGCCCTTATTTCTTAAGAAAACCAAACTCCTAATTGCACGCTTGCTACCGAGCTTTGATTAAGCCCTTGCAATTATGACCTCGAAATATGCTTATCGGCAACGCCTGCAATACCTGTTATTTATGTTAAGGCACAAACAGGCAGGCAATGCCGATGCGCTGGCCATTAAACTAAACTGTTGTAGCAGAACCGTAAAAAATTGTATCGCCAAATTGCGTAAAGATGGTTTTGTGATTAAGTATGACCAGGGTTTGAAACGATATATACTAAAAGGAGATGATAATTAAAGAAGAACCCGTCATTGCGAGGTACGAAGCAATCTTACACCGCTAATATTGAAAAAAGATGAACATTAAAGAAGAACTCGTCATTTCGAAAAATAAACCAATCCTGACACAATCACAATTAAAACATTGTGAGACAATATTTTACTACAGTATCATACAGGGATTTGGTATGGTAAAACCCTCCACACAACCTTGCCACGGCTCGCCGCCGCCGTAGGGCTCCTTGTTTTTCATGGTAGAATGATATTTTTAACGGTATGAAAGATTGCTGCGCAATATATCCTTGATGATAAAGAAGCAAACAATCAAGCCCGCAGTAGCTAGCCCTATGGCCATCATCGCACAAAAGGCGGCCACTCTTCTGCGGGCATGGCCAACGCTCTTCGGGACAGTGCTGAAAAAAATCTTAGTGGAATATGAATGTGGGTTAATCCCTCTCCCCTAACATACAATAGCTAGGGTAGCTAAATTCCTAATTCTACGAGAAACCCTTTTAAATTGGCAACCGATTGATCTTCGCAAGTTGAATAGAAATATTTTGAACAAAGACATAAAACGCATTAGTTGGCGAACAATGGGTGGGTGCTAAATGGCGTGGCGTGCTACGATAAAGTACGAGTGTTGAGGGCAGGTGGCGCCAAGGCTGCGTTGCCGGAGTTTAGGGAACATATTAAAACATAAAAAAATGAATACGTTAGTTACAGCAAAATTGATAGACATTACCAGCCATCTTTATTTAAAGGTAATGCTTGCCGCTATGGCACTGCTGCTTAACCGTACGCTTTGTTTTTATGGGCTTGTGTTGGTGCGGGTCATCACCATCATCAGCTTTTGTATAAGTACCTACGCCCGAAAGAGAGTCATCAACCGCGTAATTCACGATCGTAAATATGCCACCTTCCCGATATGCCCGAATGGCACAAAAACCATTCGGGAAAGGATCACCTGCACATCGGCGATGTAAAGGAAATCAGCGAGGTCTGCTCAAAGACAACACAAGAACAACAATATTTTAATTAATGGTTGCCTATACCTTAAACTAGGCAAATACAATATGAAATTATTTAAAAAAATAACAGGTGCAGTTGTAGCAATTGCCCTTGTATTAACAGCTGTTTTTGCTTTTGCATTTACAGACAAGAAAGAACAAAATAATAAAGTGATCGAACAGGTTTATTACCATGTAGGCGATAATTACCAAAAAACCCCACCTCCAATGGGTACCAATTGCGACTTGGACGACTACTACTGTACGGTAACCTTAGATGGCATTAATCTTCCAGAAAGCTTTCTAGAAGATGAAATTCCAGCGAGCAATCCAGATTTCACAGTAACAACAGGCACAGCTAATGCCTCTTGGAAATAGTTTGAAATTGGGCGGTCCCTTAGCTGATCGCCCAATTTTTATTTCATGCCTATAATTTTGTAAGCTATTTATCATTATGAAACTTATCATTAGACAAGGTATTTGCAATAATTTCTATAAATGCTTTGGCAGCTGCTTCACTCTGATCAGGCCGTGGCGGGCTAGAACTAACCAGTTCTCCCTTCTGATCAATGATCAGTTGTTGCGGAAACGAGGTAAAGCCATAATTTTTAATTAGGGGATGGCTCCATCCCAACGACTTGGTATAAAGGTTTACCGAGTTTACAGCAGTATATTTGCCAGAAGCCAAACTTTTAAGCCATGTCGCCTTTGGATCAGTACTAACCGTAACAAACACCACTTCAGGATGGTCTTTATATTGCTCCATAATGTTGTGCATTGCCGTACTGAGTTGTTGGCAGGGCATACAGCCTGTAAACCAGAAATCGATCACTATCACTTTCCCCTTATGCTCCGCTAAGCGAAAAGGTCTATCCTTATCGTCATAAAACTCAAAAGGAGGTATCAGGTAAGTCTTTAGCTTCCAGTACCGCAGCAATGCTATATACCTCAAATTCTCTAGCTGCTTTTCGGTATCAGCTAACCACCCTTTTACCAGCGCCGTGTTTTTAGTTCCCACTTTTACAAAGTAAGCCAGCAAAAGTTTTTCTTTCAATTGCCCTGTATATTGCGTAGTTAAACGTTGGTATAATTGATAGGCCAATTGACCATTGTTTGCAAGTTCTTGCTGGGCGGTTTGTAGGCCATCCAACTCCCGTTCTAGCAAATACTCCGTATAATAGGCTGATTTAATCTGGAGCAGCCTATCTTCCTTTAATGTTTGGCTAAGGCGTTCTGCCAAACTATCTTTGGCGGGGCTTGATAATGGTATAACCTGTTTTTTTTCGTTGGCCCATGGTAAAGAGCCAAAGTGGTTTGCCGACACAAGCACATCCAGATAGATCAGCTTATACACATCAGTTGGTAATTGTGCATGGTAACTCTCTAAAATAGCTAACCTTAATATTAACATGGCCTTCACTGCCTTGTACTTTGTCAGAAAATACAGGCTTTGCTCCTTGTTGTTGAGCAGTGCGATCAATCTATTTTTAATTGGTTTAGGGAAAGGTTCAGTTGCATAAATTTGCCATTGGCAATTTAACTTTTCGCTCCCATTACCACTAAACTGCAAGGAGCCATCCTTTTTAATCCATATATTAACCTCATCGCCAGTTTTAAACAGGTAGAGTTCGGGCAACTCTATATTCCTGGGAAAACTTACATTGTAAACATAACCTTGCCTACTCGATGAGCTTTTGTCTTCCATCTCAAAACTTAGGTACACCAAAGAATCTACCAGGCTGAGCTCAAATTCAAAAGCGCCATTTGCCTGCAATTGTACCAGCTCATGCCTTGTTTTGGCATCTATGTTTGGTGTTTCTTTCTGTTTAACGATCAGCTTATCGGTTTTAAACTTATTGCTAAGGGCCGTATCTACACGGCCGGTAATTTTAATGGTATAGGGCTGTGCAATGGCAGACAAAGCACTAAAAATGATACCTATTGCCAATAGTAGCCCCAGGCACATGTTACTCTTATTGGATCTTGAATTCATCATCTGATTACTTTAGCGTACATTCTGAACAATTCCACTCAATATCACCTCATCATCTGGAATGGGCAATACATACCTGGCACTATTGGGTGCTAAAGTATAAACCTGACTGCCCACGGTGCGGCTCAGCGTAATGTTTCTTCCTTCTAGATTCAATCTTTTAAGGTCAGACCATCTTAGCCCTCTCCATATCAGTTCCTTTTGCCGTTCTAAAAGGACCATGTCCAATGCCTCATTTGCATTACTTGCACTTAATGGTTGGTAGGTTCCACTTGGGTTAGTAGCCTCTGGATGGTGTCTGTTTACCAAGAGTTCATTTAGCTTGTCCATGGCGGCAGGTACTGCATTGCGCCTTGCCAAACATTCGGCCTTTACCAAGTAAAGTTCATCCGTAGCTAGGCCCGTAAATGGATAGGCATTGGGGCTATTTAGTGCTTTCCAAATGTAATTTCCTGGTGTACTACCCTGTCTAAAATAGATCTGCTTGCGCAGATCTGTAACTGCATAACTATTGATGAGTGCCGGAGATACCCTATACAGGCCACCGCTAGAATAGGTGGTTTGCGAGTAAGGCACATTGGCGTTGTGGGAAAAGTATATGGTTTCTTCACTGTTATAGTTGCTAAAGGAAGAAGTATTTGATACAGTTAGCGTTTTGTAATTGGTCAATTTAGCATAAATGGCCATTGCTTGGTCTGCATTGAGCTCGGCCATTTCATAGTTGCGCATGCTCAGGTACACTCTTGCCAACAAGGCAAATACGGCAACCTGCGAGGGCCTGTTTCTTTTATCGGCCGTAATGTTTCGGGGCAGTAGGTCTTTTGCCTGAAACAGATCCTTAATAATCTGCTGATAGGTCTCTTCTACCGTATTTCTTGGAACCAACTCGGTGATACCAGCACGCAACTTTAAAGGGATGCCCAAATCAGTTTGGGCGGTATTGGCATCATAAGCTTTGGCAAATAGACCTACCAAATTGTAAAAAGCATAGGCCCGAGCAAATAAAGCCCAACCCTTAACCTGTCGGCCTGCCAATTCTCCGTCTAGGTTCCGCTGATCCACTACTTCCAATACGTTGTTACAATAAAAAATCTGGGCATAGGGCACTGTCCAATCGGGCACTTGGCCTTGGCCCTCAAAAACATCGGCATTCCACGTATATGCAGACCTTGTTGTTGCAGTTGCCAATGCCTGGAAGTTAGCCAAGGTGGGTATCTCATACTCGTCTGCAGATAAATGAGCCAGCCCCGGGGTATTGATCATTACCGCAGTATTGTCTAACAAATGCTCTAATTCTCTTGCCGTAGTAGGTACCACCAAGGTACTGATGGGTTTAAGATCTAACTTCTTGTTACAGGCAAAGAGCAAAACCAGCATAATTACTATTGCTATTTTTTTCATGATTTTAAAGGGTTAAATTGATACCGAAAGAAACATTTAATGGTATTGGCAGCGCAGAAGAGCCCAAGTCGGGATCTAACTGCGCAGTATTTTTACGCCATAAAATCCCTATATTTTTGGCATAGCAAAATAGTGATAGTCGCTTAACCGTATTGGCAAACATTGGTTTGCCATGTTGGTAGGCCAATCTGATATCTTGCAAACGGATATGATCTCCACGGTGCACCAATAGCGCTGTGTTTCTGAAAAATGTTCCCATAGCCGAGTTGGCCGGATAGGTTAAGGCTGGAATTTGCGTATGCAGTTCGTCGCCAGGTTTTTGCCAACGTTGTTCGTAATAGGTTAAACCTCCCGCAGCAAAATCATAGGAGCTTCCATTAAACACGCCCGTTTCCCTAAAGTAATAATTGAACTTATAGCTCAGATTAAAGGATAACTCTAGCTGCTTAAAGCTAAAAGTGTTGATCAGGCTACCGAAATGTGTTGGCGAGGCAGTGCCATGGTATTTGAGCTGGCTTGGATCTAAAAGGTTCAAGATAGCAGCATAACTCTTGCTCGTTTCGTTTTTATAAATCCCTTGTGGTGCGCCAAGTGCATCTAAACCCCGGTATGGAAAACTAAATATGGCATAATAAGGATAACCTTCTAGGGGATTGTTAAAATTACTGTTCACAATATTGGAGTTAGAGGTTTGCTTTATTTTATAAGTGGTAACCTTATCTAGGTTGTAATTAAAAAGTAGACTGGTATTCCACTTCAAGTTGCCCTTAAGGTTTACTGCATTGATGAGCACATCTATCCCCTTTGTCTGTAGGTTGGCACTATTGCCCCTAAATTGCAGTACCCCAGACTGCATGGCTATAGGACTATTGCCAATTAAATCTGTAGCATTTTTTAAATAGAAATCGATACTGCCGGTAATTCGGCTACTTTTAAACCGATAATCGATGCCCAAATTGTAGGTTTTCACTTTTTCCCAGCCTAAATAAGGATTTGGTGGATTTACGATGCTAGAATAAACGCTGCCCCACTCATTGGCCAAAGTTCCTCGCCTAATGGTGAGATAGCCAGATACAGACTTGTCCAGGTTGCCGTTATAACCAAATGTGGCCCGTAATTTTAAGTTTGGCAACCAGTCGATCTTGTAAAAATTTTCTTGATCAATAAGCCATGCCACACCCGTAGACCATAAGGGAACACCCTTTTGGTTGCTTTTTACCCCAAACAGATTAGACTCGTCTTTACGCGCACTTCCAGAAAGGATATATTTTGAGCTGAAGGTATAAGAGAAATTAAGATAGTAAGAATTGGTAATATTGATCCGATTGGTAAAACCAGGCGCAGTAGTGATCTGTTGTACCAAACCAGGTTCGTAGTAATAAGGGAACAAGGCGCTAGGGTTAATGAGGTTATTGCTATTGGTACCCATTTCGTAATCGTAACCGTAAAGGGTCTGATCGGTGGCTTCATTTCTGCTATCTATAAACTCTAGCCCTGCAATGGCATTTAGGGTATGGTATTTGCCCAAATCTTTATTAAAATTGAGCTGCGTACGCACAATGTTTGAGGCTAATATCGAATTGGCCTGGTAAATAATGCCACCATACGGAAGATTGTTATAAATGATATTATTTTTGCTGTAGGCATACCTGTTGATTAAATTTCTAGTGTAAAAGCTATTGGTAGGATAATCTCGCACTGTATGGCTATCTTCTTTTAGATATTGATAACTGCTGCTCAGGTTAAGGCCGTTAATGAGCTTAAGGTCTAGTCCGAAATCTAGCTTATATTGTTGCCGATCTGTTAAGGCATTTGGCCCCATTTCTTCTTTCGGCCTATATTTCCAATCCAATAACCTGCCCCTGCCTGCAGTGTCTGTATACTTTTCGCGCAGGGTATTGGCATTAACTACACTAAGGGCATTACCATGCTCATCTACCAACCTATCGTAAGGGGTGTATGGCGCATATGGTGTTACATTGCTTTTGGTTTTGCTGCTGTTGATATTGATATTGGCGTAAACATTTAACCGATCTTTGATCAGATTAAAGGAATTCCTAGCATTGAGCACCAAACGCTGATAGCTATTGGCCACCAAAGATTCTGCATTCTCATCATACCCAACAGATAGGTAATATTTGTTAATGGCACTGCCACCCCTTAGGTTAAGGTGGTACTGCTGATTAAGAGACGGTCTATACACATACGTTTCTAAATCTTTGCGCACATCGTAACCTTTTAGTGCATTAATTTGGGCTGCAGAATCTGCAGCATTGATCTTACCGGCTTTAGTTAAACTAAATATTTCTACAGCAGGCGATACGGTCTGATAAAGGCGGTTTAATGCCGCATTGTAATAGCCCTTTCCAAAAAGAAATTGTTCTAACTCCATATAATCGGCAGCAGAGATTTGCGGCCTGCTGTACAGATCTGGTATTGGGGAAACCGATATGGCAGTGCTAGCCTCTATACTTAGCTTCTGTTGATTGGCACCCTGCTTAGAAGTTAGCACAATTACTCCATTGCTGGCCCTTGTACCCCATATAGAAGCTGCCGCTGCATCTTTTAAAATATTGATGTTTGCTATATCGGCTGGATTAATCTGGTCTATGTTCCCATCGTAAGGAAAACCATCCAGTACAATTAAGGGTTCGGCATTGGCAAATAAGGTACTACGCCCATGCACGGCAATTTTTGCGTTATTGGCGCCGCCCTGAGTGGGCAAGCCCCTATTTAATAACAGCCCACTGGCCACAGCCTCTAGGCGATCTAATATGTTAACACCCACATTTCTGTTGAGCAATTGTTGATCTATCTGCGTAAAACTCCCTGTAGCCCGCTCTTTGGGCAAAGTTTGGTAACCTGTACTTACTACATTTACTTCTTGTAGCATATTTTCTTTGCTAGTCAGGCTAATCAACAATGTAGCAGTTAAAGGAATAGTTAAGCTTTGTTCTTTTATAACGTAGCCCAAGTATTGTACGTTAAGCTGGTAGTTGCCTTTAGCTAAAGTGAGTTCGAAATACCCTTCGGTATTGCTCATAACAGTTTGTGCAGGTTGCAATACTTTTATGGTTGCCCCAGCTAGTGGCTCTTGGCTTTGGGCATCTACCACCCTCCCCTTTATTTTCTCTTGCGCCCCAACATTAAGGCAAAACGCCAATAGCGTTAATATGATAATGATATAGTTCTTCATTGATAGTTTAGTTGATTGTTTTGGTTGAAAAATCTGGGACATAACAATCCCATTTGGTCGAAATGAACATCTCGCCATTAGTTCGAAAAAATAAAAAACCCTGCCCCTTAAATTTAACTATTAACCTAAAATTATATCTATGCAAAGGAAGCAGGGTTTAATAAGATCAAACTGGGCTTTTGATAATGAGTGCAAACAATTGTTTTGGGGTGATGATGGGGTTTGGAGCTAATGAAAAAACAGCATAGCCCAAAGCTGCTTGATGAAGTGCTTTTAAAGTTGGATTTACGATTTTGTTTAGTTTTTTCATTTCTATTAAATTTGCCATCTTCTTAGGAGTTGTCATCCAGAGCGTAGCGAAGGATCTCCTAATGTGCAATCCTTCCATCACTCGTAATTGCGATCCCGATTTTTATTGGGAGTGGGAATCTGTTTAGCTGCATACCCCCAACGCACATCCTTGCCTCGCCTCATTGGCGGCGAACCCCTAGCCACTTTTGCTTGATCAAAAGTGTCGCAAAAATCAAGGCTGTCGTATCCTATCAGCGGATAATACGTCAATTGTTTTTTGCCGTAGGCCAAGCCGATCGGCTAAAAAAGCCTCTCTTCTCCGCCCTACTTATACATCTTGAATAGAAAATATCCTTAAAACAATTAACTATTCTCCTTGCCAGGATCCGAAGGCCATATAACACCCCTAACAATGGCAGTAATTCGGCAAAACCTCTAATACTAGTATCGGCAAGAGGGTTAAACCCACTGTCCTAACCTAACATTGGCTGCATTCCCAAAATTCCTTACTTTGCTAGCGGCGAATGAGCTTGCCCAGCAGCGGAAAAAAGAAAGGCAATGGAGAGCCTGTGTGGTGGTAAGGGGCATGGTTTTATCTATCCCGATTTCTTCAATCGGGACGAAGCCCGTGTTTGCCTTTCTTGTGAAATGGCCTTGCGGGCAAAGCTGCCTCAGGGCAAGCGAAAACGTTTTTGAATACTTTTTTCGTTTAAAAAAAGTATTTGCCCCCGCGGCATGAGCGGGAAAAAAACTTTTACTACCCACCCCCTACTATTACAAAGAACCTCCCCTATCAACCCTCCACTTTTAATGATCTCCATCATTATTTTAAATTAATTATTAAAAATTACGGCACTAACCAGCCCTTACGATAGGTTTTACTTATCGTTACGGAAAACCGTATTGCTTTATAAGAAAAAGATACTTACCTTGGGTTTGCGACAACCATACGTAGTACGCCTTTAGCTTTTTAGCATTAGGGCTGGTACCAAAAACTAAATATAAACCGATCTAAAGATCTGCGCTACGCTCTCACGCAAGCCCTTCTTTTTTATTGGCCTATTTTGGCTTTTGGAATTTCCTAAACGTATTACGATGGAGAACAGATCACGTTCTTTAACAAGAGGATAAGGGAATAATTACGCAATACCTGTTTACGGTAATGGAAATGGAATGGATTTAATTTTTTCGTTTTCATAAGGTATTCATTTGGTATGTAAAACGATGTGCACCCAATAAGCAAAAAAAGAAAACCGAATTGGCTAGAAACCAATAGGGCGAACCTCAATGCTTTTGCCAGTGGTACCGTCAAGAACCGCTTAAGCCGAGGCTTAAGTTCCACAAAAGACTGACATGAGGCTCGCCCTATTGAATAAGTATGCGAAGATACAAAATCCAATAGAAAGCGAACTCACGATCGGCTCATGTGAAAGTTTGACGGTTTTCTGGCATGAGAGACATCGTAAAAAGCAAGGTATTACCCCTACTCTATTTGTCGCTATAAATAACTGATAACAAATATAATAAAGTTCGTATAAAAGACAAACTTTTTTTACAATAATTTTTTATTAATGGGTAGAAGAAATGTAAAAGGTAGCTTAAATATAAATCAAATAAAGGTTGTAGCTAAGAAGTCTGGGGCATCATCCCGCTTGATATCATTGTGGGTGGATGTAGATTATACCACGGTCAGTGGCTGGAATTCCAATACGTCGCAACCGAGTTATGATAATTTGAACGAGGTAGGAGAATTATTACAAGTTGACAACAGAGATTTGATAGCACCACAAGGAAGAAAAAATACTGGATTAACTAAGGCCCTGGAGAAAGAATTACAAAGATTACACAAAGAAGAAGGTATACCTTATGAGGTTGAAAAACTTGATAAGAAAAAAGGTGTAAATGTTAAGGTGAATAACCCAGAGTTGATGAAGAGGCTGAGGGAGTTTGCGGAAGAGTTTAAAAAGTAAAATTTAAAGAAATAAATTAACCTTGATAATATGAATTCAACTTGTTATGCTTGCTTTGACGGGGATAATGATATCCTCCACTATTATTTAATGAAGGCATGGGACAAAAACGATAAATTTGATTTTACATTTGTGAATGCACACGACATCACTCAAGCTCGTGATACTAGCACAGAGGCCAGTATCAAGGCCAGTCTCAGAAAGAGATTAAATGCAAGTGACATTCTTGTGGTACTCATTGGGGAAAAAACAAAGAACCTCTATAAGTTTGTTAGGTGGGAGATAGAGGTGGCTATAGAAAAGGAAATGCCTATAATAGCTGTAAATATAAATAAAAAAAGATCTAGGGACGATAATCGTTGTCCAGCTATTTTAAGCAATGCTCTTGCAATTCATATCCCCTTTGGATCAAAAATAGTTAATTATGCTATTAAGAATTGGCCAAAAACTCACGCAAAGCATAAAAGCAAAGGCGAAATAGGAGCTTATGAATATAAGGACGATGTATACACAAGCCTAGGATTATAATCATGAACTATCACACCCGTTCTTTTAAGACTAGATCATATTGGGGGTACGCTCTATTATCCTCAGACTCTTTAAAAACATTCCTGGCTACTGTCGGAGCCATCTGGATGGCAGTGGACATACTAGATACCTTTAAACTCCTAAAAAAAAGCGAAATGCCTTTATGGCTACTTATACCGTTAGCTTTAATCGGAATGCTTGTTGTTATATTTACTAGACGTCCAGTTAAAAAGATAATCTACAAATATCCAGGAATGGACTTGATAATTGAAGTAGTAATAGACGATTTGTTTAAAGTTCCTGGTCAAAAAATTATTAGTACAAATACAACTTTCGATACAGATATTGCTAATGGCATAATTTCTCCTAAAAGTCTTCAAGGTATCTTTACCAATACCTATTACCCTGGTGACTTGCAAAAACTTGACGTAGATCTCGCTCAGGGGCTAAAAGGATTGCCTAACCAACCTTTTCAAAAAGAGGGAAAAACGAAAAAATATGATTATGGTACAACAGTAAAATTGAAAATAGGCCCTGATAACTTCTACTGGTTTGCAATGTCTGAAATGAATGTAAACAATACAGCGAGTACTAAATTGAAAGATCTTAGTCATGCACTTGAAGGTCTTTGGGTATTTATTAGCACAAAAGGAGAAAAAGTTGATACAGTAATTCCGTTAGTAGGTTCAGGTCTTGGTAGATTAACAACTAGTCGCAAGAAACTAATTGCTATTATTGCCCAATCTTTTATTACCGCTTCAGAAAATCAAGTTTTCGTCAATAAACTGACAATCGTCGTTCACCCTGATGACATTAACAAATCTAACCTCAATCTTTTTGAAGTCAAGGATTTACTAAACCACTATTTACCTTAATTATAATTATCGTTTTAAACTATTTATGGCAAAACCAAGAGTCTTTATAAGTTCCACTTTCTACGATCTTCGACAAGCAAGAGCTGATCTTGATTTATTTTTAGATCAATTAGGTTACGAACCTGTTAGAAATGAAGAAGGAGATATCCCATACGGTAAAGAAGAAGCATTAGAAGAATACTGTTATAAAGAGATAAAAAGTGTTGATATATTAATCGCCATTATTGGCGGCAGATTTGGCTCGGAGTCTAAGAAACATGATTCTTCTGTAACACAAATGGAAATTAAGGCCGCAATAAGTGAAAACAAGCAAGTTTATATATTTATTGACAAAAATGTACTTTCTGAATTTGAAACGTATTTGCTAAACAAAGATATTGACATAAAGCTTAGGTATGTAGATGATAAGAGAGTGTATTCATTTATCGACGAAATCAAATCATTAAGTTCAAACAACAATATTAAAGGCTTTGAAACAGTTGCTGAAATAACCAAATATTTAAAGGAGCAGCTTGCTGGGTTATTTCAGCGCTTTTTACAAGAACAGACAAGGATAAAGGAAGTCAATCTGATTAAAAGATTGGAAAAAACCGCTCAAACACTAGACCAAATGGTTAATTTTTTGAGCACAGAAAACAAGGATAAAGATGAAGAAATAAATAGAATTCTAATGATCAATCATCCTTTAGTTGAAAGGCTAAAAATTATACTCTCCATCTCTTATAATTTCTATTTTGAGAATCTAAGTGATGTAAAAGAATTGCTGAAAGCAAGAGGCTATTCGCATGACAACTTTAATGACTTATTTGATGACACTCATTATTGGAGAAAAAAAGCAAATAATCAAATTAATATCATCGAAATCAAAGACGAGATATTTGAATCGGATGGTAAATTGAAATTTATCAAAAAATTCGAATGGAACGACACGTGGGTCAGAGATTATATTGAAAAAGAAGATGATGATGATGATTTACCTTTTTAATTTCTAAACTATATAAAAACAAATAAATAGCTCTCGATATGCCGCATGATATAAAATTAAAAGTTTACACCTTAAATTTAAGGGAAATTAATAAGCCTAAAGAATCACTATTTTGGTCTGAAATTTATTCAAGGATGGAAGAAGTAAATGTATCAGAAAAATTCGTCTACCTTTTTAAAAAATACATCCAATCGTTTGATAAAAAATTTATAGTATATAAAAATTGGCCTAAAGGATTTACTATACCTGAGAATAAAATAAAGTTTAATTCAAGTAAGCATTTTGTTTATGGCGTATTAGATGGTGGAACTACTAATTTATATTATGATGTTAAAGATATTAACAACACAGAAAACACTGAATATAAAGTAACTGGGGATAAGATCCAGAGTCTGCCTTTTCATTTTATTTTTTACATACCAGAAAATACAAACAAAGCATTGCTAATTGTACAGTCTTTAGGTGATTTAAATATGGATGGACCTTTAAAACTTCACTTTTCTAAGTTTATCAAGACTATTGACGAAAAATATTCAATTGACTATAATGAACACATCACAAAAGCAGCAGAAAAGAAAATGAAAAAGGGTGTGTTAAAAACGATAACACTTAGACGTTCACATTTGCCTTCCGATAAAGCCGATTCACTCTTCAAAAAAGAATTCAAAGCTGGCGAAGAATTAACAATTGAAGTAAATATAACTGGTTTTAGTGGTCATTTAAAAGAATTTCTGTCAGAAAAAATATTTGGAAATCATACAGATATTATCGAACTGGATAGTTTTGAAGAATTAGGCTTGGACAAGGAAACCGAAGTAATTGCAAGGTTTGAACATAAAGGCCGGACGGCTTCTTCTAAGTTAGAAAACAATATTAAGTTATCTCCTGTGTACTATGTTGATAATGTAGAGTTAGATGATAGAAATCATCCTAAAGAAAAAGAGATGCAGGAATTTCTAATTAAATTTACTGAAGACATGATTAAAGAAATAGGATTATAATTGATATGAGTTCGAAAATAAATATTTCTAAAATAGTTAGCCAGCACGTTAAATCAGTATTTGCAAACAGATCAAATCAAGTCTCGTTTTGGGATTTATTTACGTTTGTTTTACTTCCAATTGGGCTAAGCATTTTATTAGTTTATAAATCAATAAAAATTGATAATGACTATGCAAATACCATAATTGCTGGGTTATCTATTTATATTGGGTTATCTCTAAACTTTATAGGTATTATCTTCGAACTAAGCACTAAGGAGAAATTTAAACGGACCAATGTATTAGAAGTTTTGAAGGAAACAATTTCAAACATCGTTGTAACTGCTATAATAGCGTTAGCTATAATACTTCTAATTTTACTAAGGGATATAAGTTTAATATCCTGCTATGTTTATGTTATCCTATATTTTCTCCTATTTGAATTAATAGTAACACTTTTAATGGTATTTAAAAGAGTTTATACAATATTAATTGAGTCAATTGATCAGTTAAATTAATGTTCCAATACTTGACTAGATATAATTAATTATTATGGAAGAAATTAAATCTAGAGCTAAGCATCTTTTTTGTGCAGTAACCCTGTCCACTATTTACAACAAATTCTTGAAAGATTCTTACCACCTAAGTTACGAGAGTGGATTATATCGTCAAGCTGACTTAATAAAAATCATAAGAGATACTGTAATACATTTTGCATTAACACCTCAAGAGTTAGCACAAATAGATGCTGAAAGTCTAGCAAAACTTCAAAGTAGGGCATGGAAAAGAATTTCAAATAGACCTAAGGAAAAAAAAGGTGACTACGGAGAATTGCTGTTATTTTTGATACTTCAAGTTTTTTACCCTGCTAGAAAGATCATAACAAAAGTTAGATTAAGATCTTCTCTAAATGATGAAATTAAAGGTTATGACTGTGCGCATTTTAGTATAGACAATGGAGAGATTTGTCTTTGGCTGGGAGAAGCAAAGTTTCATCAAGATTTTAGCTCGGCTATTTTTAAAGCAGTAGAATCTATAAATGATCATATAAGCGATAAAGCCATTAAAGATGAGTTGACAATTTTAGAATCTAATAATACCGAAATCGAAGAAAATGATAGAATTCTGCTTGAGGAATATTTTAACTCTGGTATCTCTTTAGATAAAATGAAGTTTAAAATACCAATATTAATCACATTCGATAGTAGTATAGTTGGGAATCACAAGGATGTTTGCGAGGCCTTTACGAAGGACCTTCATTTGGAGTTAGATGGTAAATATAAAATAATTGATGGAAAAACCATTAATATCAAAAGTAACATAGAGTTGCACTTTATCCTGTTACCATTACAGGCGGTTAAGGAAATTAAAGAAGAACTAGAAAAAATTGAATCAGCTTTTAAATGATATACTCTCAGCTATCAAATCGAGAAAAAATTATTACACTACTAAATGGTTTACGAGCTAATAATGAGTTGAAGATTAGCGAATATAAGGAACTATTAGAACGTACTCATTCTTTTTTGTTGAACAATTCTTCTAATGATAATGACTATAACCTTTGTTTATCCGTCATTTGCCATGTAGGCGATAAAAAACCAAATGATCTTTTAATAAGACAACTCTTAGATGACTGTATAATCCAATCAAGAGTTTTTCTCTATAAAGATATGCTCGATGGAGAGCTAGCGAGTTTTTCAAACCATGATTTAGTTGCTCAAGAATTTTACACGCTTGATAAATCAAACACAGTCTTAACACGTGACCAAAAAAAACTATACGATATTTTTATAGAATATAGAAAAGTTATTGTTAGCGCTCCAACTTCATTTGGAAAATCTAGAATAGTGCAAGAACTTATAATCGATAGTGATTACTCAAACATACTTATCGTACTCCCTACAATTGCCTTACTCAATGAAACATTTACAAAATTAAGAAGTAACTCTCAAATTATTCAGAAATACAAAGTATATAATTCTCTCGGCAGTAAAGAAGTAAAGTACGACAGAGAACTTAATATATTTATATTAACTCCAGAGAAAGCAGATATTCTTTTGGATAGACATACTTATTTGAAGTTCAACTTCTTTATAATGGACGAAATTTATAAAGTTCAGGATAAAGACGATCGAGGTAAAGTTTTCACTAACTGTTTATATAGGCTGTCACGTATACCTGATATCCATTTTTATCTTATAGGACCATATTTTATGGGTTTTAGTCAGCGTTTTATAAACAAAACTCAATCAAAGTTTATAAAGTTCGAATCTGAGATAGTACAAAAGGAAAATTTCATAATTAACGAAATTTCTGATAGTAGTAAGTTTAGAGTGGATGGTAAAGAAGTAAAAAAACTAAAAAGTGCCAGATCGAATCTGAAAAATATCTTCGGAAAACTCGAAGGACAATCTATTATATATCACGGTAAACAAAAGTATTCAACCGAAAGTACGGCTAAATATTTAGCTAAATATGGTAAAAGACAATTGTCTTCCGAATTAATTGATTATATCTCTGAAAACATATCGAAAGAGTGGTCACTGGTTAATTGCATAAAAGTAGGGATAGCATTTCACCACGGGGCTTTACCAAAATACATTCAAACTGAAATAATAGATATGTTTAATAATAATGAGCTAGATGCTATTGTATGTACATCGACCATTATCGAGGGAGTTAATACAACAGCCAAAAATGTCATTATTTACGATCAATTTAAAGGCCCAAATGAGCTTACAGGATTTGACGTTAAAAACATTAAAGGTAGAGCTGGTAGATTTTTAAATCATTTCATAGGTAATATATATTCAATGGTGCCTTTGAAACAAGATCAAAATAAAGATATAATTGATTTTAGTTTCTATGATAACGAGCAACTTGACGGAGAGGATATTCTTCAAATAGACAAGGAAGACCTAATGGACGACAACTTAAATACACGTCAATCCATAGAAAAACTATTAAACAGTAAAAATATCCCAATAGATGTAATAAAGGCAAATAAATTTCTTCCAATCTTTAAACAACTATCATTAATTGACGCTTTACGATCCAATATTTTTATAGAAGAATTGTTATTTAGTTCAACCCTCCCAACAGCACAACAACTCGATAGCATAATGGATTATTGCTTTGACCATCTTTTCACAGATTACCATAGAGAAAATCAAAGTTTAACAATCGCAAATTTAAAGCGCTTAACAAAATATTATATCTTCTACAACCCTTCTACAAAACAGTTGATCTCTGAATTTTCTTCTGAGAACATAGATACACGTATAAGAAATGCCTTTAGTCTGATATCAGAATATTTCGAGTTTGCATTGCCTAAGTACTTAACTGCTTTCGAAAACCTTTTCAACTTTGTTATAAAAGAAAGAAATCCATCAAACAAATTGATTTCCTTTAGTTATTTAATAACCAAACTGGAGTTCGGTCAATCGGAAGAACATGAAATAGCCATGAAGGAAGCTGGTTTACCAAATGATATAATTAAAAAAGTATCTGTTTTATTTAAGGATTGTTCAACATTACAAGAGATACGATACAAGTTTGCAACCAATCCTTATCTTATAAAAAGCCTCACTCCTTTTGAACAGAAAATATTCAGGAGATATATTTAGAAATTAGATAAATTAATAAATACTAAAATGTTGAACTTAAAAGATTGTTAGGAAAAAAATAGCTGTGGGCTGGCAGTTAAAATTATTACTACCTTTATATTCAGAAGACAATATACCAATAACAAAATTCTAAAACAATGAAAATTATGCCAATTAAGTATCTTATAAAATAGGTTAAATATGTCAATTACACTCTTTACTTTAGACAAAGATCAGGTTATAAATAGCTTATTTATCACTGGAAAAACTGATTATAATTTTGCTTTGAAAAGCTTTATTCCTCTGATTGATCGATTGGAGATTCAAAGACAAGGCCAAAATCCTAAATTTTATAGCCGGCTAGAAAATGACATTTTAAAAGGCTGTATAATGCCTCCAATAACATTAGCTTTTGTTGGCTTAGAAACCAAGTCCAATAACTTAGAAAGCATACAAAAACTTATAAATGTAAACATAGAAGATGCTTTTATTTTAGACGGCTTGCAAAGACTTAGAACTCTCCAAAGGGCTTTTGTGAGAAAAGATGAAAAAATTGATTTAAATCGCCCAGTTTTCGTCAATATACTACTTTGCGATTCTATGGACAAACTGTTGTATAGGATGATCACTCTAAATAACGGACAAAAACCCATGACTGCTCGTCATCAAATTGAGATCATTGCCAGTAACGTTTACGATTTTTCTTATTCAAACATATCGATAGAAACAGAAAAACGTAAATCAAAAAAGCCTATACCAGGAGCTTTTAAGCAGGCAGATTTTATTAAAGGGTATTTAGCATTTCTGAGTAAATCAGTTAATATAGAAAATTCAAAAATTATTGAAGAAAAAATGGATGAACTAATAGCAGATAAAATACTTGATATTAATTTAACCGAGCAAACTATTGAGTTTACCAGCGTGGTCGATTTAATTGATCATTTCACTAGAAATCATTCACATCTAAAAAAATGGTTCCAAAATGTAAACAATTTAATTGGTTTTTGTTCGGGTGTAGAATTTTCATTTAATATTATCAATAAATTTGATGACGAATTATTTTATCAACATGTTCAAATATTTGAAAAAGCATTTGCATATTTTGATGTCTCCAAAATACGGGTTGGAGATGTAAGAAAAAAAACCGTCGGGTATTTTATTAAGCATTTTAATGAAATTCAAGGGAACGATGAAGTCGAATTAATAGACATACTTTCTCAAGAAATCTAATATGGCTACAATCAATCAATTTGACATATTAGAACCTTTTAGCCAGACAAATGTTAATAAGCTACCTCATTCAATTAGATTAGATAAATCAATAAAAGAAGAAGGTAAATTTTATAGACTGCTAATAGGCACTCTAGATATAAAAAATAATATTACTGGGGAGTTTATTAAACAAAATACGAATTATTCAATATTAGGAAAAAAGATACGAGACAAATTTAAATTGAGCCTTTTTACAGAGCCACTATCGACATCAGCTAAAATAACAGATGTAAGTAATTATTTTTCATCTACTAACCCAGCAAACATCCAGTTATTCCGAGATCTTTTAAATGAATTTTCATTTTACTATTATTACAAACATAAAGGTTTACATACTTTAGCATTCTTACATGTTTACAGAATTCTAGAGCGAATGGCATACACATTCCCAATGTTGTACGCTTCAAAAGCCACAGACTATATAGGAACTTTTAACAAATTACAAGGCTATTTTAAAGGCTCAAATTCTGAATTAAAATTTTTCAATCTATTTATTGAAAGTTTTTTCGACAGCACTTTCCTAGATTACGAAGTAAAAATAGATATCACCGCTCATAGTGAACCAATTAGAGAGAAATACTTTAAAATATTAAAAATGCTTTGTACTAGTAACGAACCAAATATAATAATTAAAGATTTTACGGAATTTTCATCTATTACTATAAAAAATAAAGATACGATAAATCTTATGATACATCTTCGTAATAGATATTTTCATTTTGCATCTGGAGGGCAACGAAATATAAGCTCATCCGAAATGATAGAACCTGATGACTTCTATCAAAATATAAATGAACATTTTATTAATTGGCTTGCAATTACTTATTTTGAGATAGCTAAACTGACTATCAAGTAAACTCTAAAATTTATAATTAAAAGTCAAAAATTTTAGACTTCTTAAAAGTTCCTTCTGCCAAGCCAAGGCTTCTTGAATCGGGTGATAGTTTTTGTGGTGGTAATGCTATATTCTTGCCTTTAGTTTCATGAGAACTTATTGATAAGCTGTGAGAGAACCTAGAATCAGTACAAACATATTATCCGACATAAAGTAAGAATCAGAAAAATATTTTCATATTAAAGGACTGATAGCACATGAATATTTAAACCTCTTAAATGATAACAGAATAAACATTTTCAATAGTAACAATAGATAATTTAATTTACACCGAGAGGCGAAAAACTAATATGAAAAATAATGGCAGAAAAAAATGAATAATACTACTATCTCCTTTTACGAAGTATAAAGATAAGACCTACTAGAAAATATTATTTAGAACTGTGCAGAAACTTTATAAATTTCAAATGCCCAATCTAAGATGAGATAAATAGTACACTGAAGTCGATAACAAGTTAAACTACCATATAATATAGAAGCTAAAAAAACCGGATCTGCAGGTTAAAATTTATAAATTGATCAGTACCTGCTTGATACAAAGTACCAAAGCCATGCTTACCCGTACTTGCAGTTTCTAATTTCGTATTGGCTAACAAATAATCTTCAAAAAGATTTTTTTCTATGATGTGATAACAAACTAATTCTCCATCTTTCTTTACAATAATATATCCTTCTGTACCATTATATTTACCTGTCCAAACTTTAGCTGGCATCATCCCCAATGCTATTTCAGATAAAAAACGCTTTAATTTGACCTCGTAAAATTGATGGTTGAGGCTTTGATCAAACTTTAGTGGATTAGACCGCACCAACTCCGCACATATTTGAGAAAGGGAAGAAATGCCCTTCTGATTAAATATTATCAATGCGTGGGCTAATATTTCTGGCAGAGATGAGTCAATAAGTATCAGATTATTTTTGAATACATTATTTTCAAAATCTTCAAAGTTAAGAACTGCACCTTTCGTAAGCATTTGGTTTACTCTATCCCTAACCTTGCTTTTAGTGGCGATGGCATTTATGCTAGAAATTTCTATAGCCGTAAAGGTATAGCCAGAAATTTTATATATAAAATTTGTTGGATGACCAGCATTTAGCAAAGTAGACGCACTACCAAGCTTAGATTTTATACTAAAGCCCAATATTGGTTGCAAGTTTGTGCGAGAATCATGTATCTGGATAACAATATCTGCCTTAGATTTAGAGTCTGCTTTGATTTGGGTACATCCTAATGTATTTAAAAATCCTTCGGCTATGGGAGCTGAAAATGTTTTCGACCCTGATTTAATTACATTGAGAAGTGCATTTGCTTGAACGCTAAAAGATGTAATAGGTACAACTTTAGGAGCAACCGAGTTTCGATCTACTATTACATTTGTTCCTGATAAAGTGAACGTTCTTTCATTCAGCTGTTCTTGTCTTTTTATTTCTACAACAGGATAAAAATGACTGGGCGAACTATTTAAATTAGCATCACCCGGATGTAACTTCTGATCTGATAACACTTTAAAAAAGACATACAATTCGCTCCATTCACCTTTATTACCTGTTTTCATTTTTCATTTTAATTAGATCTAATATTTTATCAGCGGTAGCTTGTATTGCTGGAACGGCAACAGAATTACCAAATTGCTTATAAGCAGAGGCATCAGCAACTGGTATCAAATAATTGTCTGGAAAGCCCTGAAGCCTTGCCCATTCTCTAGGAGTCATTTTACGAATGCCTTCTCTATTTACGGTACCTTTAATATGCGTAGTTGGTGTAAAATCTGTTATGCGATGGTCCAAAACCAAATTACGTTCTCTACCCATTCCGCCAACCACAATCGCATTACTTATCCCCTCATCTGGGATGATGGCAAAACCAAACCCATTTCCTTTACTTGCGTGTCTCTCTTTATGATTGATTAATGTTTGTACGTATTGGGTAGAGAGAAAATATTTAGTAGCTGGCACTTCTTTTTCTTTTACTTGAGCAAAAGACACTTTTGTATTAGTTGGCTTAGGATATTCAAAATTATCGATACCCAAATCTCCTCTAAAACCTACTATATAGATTCTTTCTCTGTTCTGGGGCACGCCAAAGTCTTTTGCATTAATAATTTGTGGCTCGGGTACAAAATATCCCAAATCATTTCGTAACACATTTAAGATAGTGGCTAAAGTTTTTCCTCCATTATGATTACGCAAGCCCTTAACATTTTCTAAAAAAATTGCCTTTGGTTGCTTCCTTCTTATAATTTCTGCTACGTCAAAAAACAAGGTTCCCCTGGTATCTTCAAAACCACCTCTTTTGCCCGCAATAGAAAATGCCTGACAAGGAAAACCTGCGCACAATAAATCAAAATCATCTGGTATAAAAGATTTTGTTTGTTCTTTGGTAATATCTCCAAATGGTCTTTCCCCAAAATTTGCCTTATATGTTTTTTTTGCTTCACGGTCCCATTCGCTGGTAAAAACACATTTACCGCCTAGATTTTGTAATGCCAAGCGGAAACCACCTATGCCAGCAAATAAATCAATAAATTTAAAATTTGGTTTTTTAACAGGGGGAAATGGAATATCGAAAGTATCAAAAATACCATATTGTAACGCTTCCTCTGCTACCATACTAGTAATAGTGTCTTCGGGATATCTATATGTTAAGATATCTTTAGTAAATTTTATTGCATCCTCTTTATAGAATTTGGAAACACCATTTTTACTGTTATGCAAAAAATGAGTTATTACTGCCTCTTTATTGCTTTCAGTTTCAAAAAGTTTAATTTTATATTCCTTTTCAAAAACCTTATCTAGCGATATTTTCTCTTTAAGCATCATTTCAACCTCTAATATTTTGCTAAAATACTAAAAATATTAGAATAAGGATTTGCTTATGCTACCAATTTTTGAATTGCTGTAATGTTGCATAATATAAATTGTTCCGAATTAAATATTGCTTCTATTTAGTAAGCTCAACTGCGCAATAACATTTCTGGCAAACTGTTTTTCCCTCTGATCTTAGACATAGTTTTGCTGCGCTGCTTGGTGGTGTAAAAACCAGCGCTTTCCTCAAATCGAGGTACTTTGATGGTATCTTTTTCAGTGGGATAAGGTTTGCTGGGCATGTTTGTTAAACCAGCGTAATTGTGGTTTTGTTTGTTTGGTTTTTTGAAAAAAAATAACTGAAATTTGTAATGATTACATTTATAACTCTTTTTGATTCAACTAAGTCCACCAGTTTAAAAACTTCCATCTGTCTAAAATCAAAATAAGCGTATTTACCATCAAATAATATCTGATAATCATCTTCGGTTTTATTTTCTTTGATGCAACCTATACTAAAACCATATTTGTCATTGCACACATAATAACTAGATCCATTTCTCTCAAATGACAAAATGATTGCTACTTTAGCATCCCTATGTGTAACTGATGTTATCTTATTTTTATCGATTGCATTCATTTGCACGCCAAATACACTATCAAGCTGTTCGCTTAGCAATGTATAAAAATCGAATATCGTATGCCACTTAACATGTTTAAATTGAGCTAAAACCAGCGCTTGATTTTCAACACCTGTAACATTATGATTAATCCAAAACTCACATCCAGATGTTAGATGTTGAGATGTTAGCAGTTTTAGGTCTGAAGCTAGTTGTATATCGTTTAAAAACCCTAATACCGCTAATTTATATTGTTCTATACTTCTTCTTAAATCACTATCCTCAATAAGAAAATCCAAACAAAGCGATAACCAATTTTGAATATGTTTTAGATATTCTTTACATACAATCAATTGTCCCCAATTTACTTCAGTAGGGAATTCATTATAAAATTTGGGCTTTTTACCATCAATTGTTAAATAAAGTATAGCAACAACCTTCTTTACTTTTGAGTTGACTACTAAATCATAATAACGAGGTATTTGATATTTACTAAAATAATTTTTTGGATTAAGTCCATCAACTACCAAATCAAGTTTATCGCTGTCTCCAGCAAAAATTTTATTCTCGATAATTATAGCTTGATTAAGACTATTTGTTATCAATATATCTATATTATCTTCTTCTTTCTTAGCATGTTCATCTGGTGTAACTACTACATCTTCTAAATCAAATGCTGGCAGTTCAAACTCTTTCAAAAATAACTTTAAGAAACCAGTATCTTTTTCATGAGTACCCTTAGGATTTAATAAAAATGCAATAAAACGTGAGTGAAGATTCTTCTCTTCTGTCATTTTATACATTATTCTGAAAAGGTTAAATTTATGATAATTGCTCAACGCATATTCAGACGTTATTTTATTAAGTCCAGCAATAAAAGCACTATATTCTTCCATGTATGTTATTATTTTTAACTTGTTAGATTTAATATTTGGTAAAGTCTTGATCATATGCCATGTGGCGCAAATATTAAGTTTGGCTTAAATCAATTATTTTATTAATAGACTTTTACGGTTTCCCGTAACCCTATATTTTATTTGCCATGTTGCCAGCAATAGCCACTCCCGTCTCCGTTTCTTTTACACCTCGCCCCTTTTTTAGTAAGGGATTTACATTGCCCAACATAGGCACTGGTTTTGGCAGTGCTTGTTTTACCAGAAGTTAAGGTATTCGCTGTTTTTGTTTTGGGTTTGGCGCAAATGCCGCAGCTGCCGCCAGCACTACAATGTCCGCAGCGAGAACAATTAGAACAAGCTTTGCAAGGGCTATTGCCATAACAAGTAGCAACTGTTCCGTTAAACAGAATTGTTTTGCGTGGTGGTGGTGTAGCCAACAGTAGCAAGCTAAGATGGATCAGGAGGAGAAGCGTTTTCAATATTTGGTTAGCGGTTGAGGGTTAATTTGTTTAACTACCTTTTAAATAGTTGTTTAAAATACAATTAATTTATTGGTTTTCAAAGTTTAAGGAGTTTGGGGGTTGGTATTGTGATATTCAACAATACCAGGGTCTTTAAATTTGAATAGTTCCAGTGGTATTCCTAGCACACAGGCTTGCCTCGCCTCATTGGCGGCGAAAGCCCTAGGTACTTTGGCTTGATCCAAAGTACCGCAAAGATCAAGGCTGCCGTATCCTAACTTCGGATAATACGTCAATTGTTTAATGCCGCAAAATGAGCCATTACGGTTGAAGAAACCTCCATTTCTCCATTTCGCTAATCTTCGATGGATAGAAGTTATCTTAGAAAAAATTGACTATTCTCCTTGCTAGGATCCGAAGGCCGTAAATATTCTTGGCAATGGTAGTAATTAGGTTAAACCTATTCTACTAGCTCTCGATCCTGGGTTTAACCCTCTGCCCTAACATAGCACAATTTTCCACTGCTATACCATTAACTCTGCTAAGAACGTACGAGCTTGTCCAGCAGCGGAATGAAGAAAGGCAATGGAAAGCCTGTGCGGTGGAAAGGGCCTTGCTCTGTTTATCCCGATTCCCCTTTAGGGGTGCCCGAAGGGCGGGGTTCGGGACACAGCCCGTGTTTGCCTTTCTTGTGAGTTGGGCCAGAGCGAAAGGCTGCCTCAGGGCAAGCGAAAGCCTTTTGAATACTTTTGGGCTCAAAAGTATTTGCCCCCGCGGCAGGAGCGGTAAGATAAATCACTGCGATAGCAACTAACAGCTTATTTCGGCGGTTGAGACACCAGTAGATAGCTGAAAGCATTCAATTAATCAGATGCTTCGCAGGCTCTGCATGACAAAGTTGATGTAAAATTAATTTTCGGCGGGTGAGACACTAGCCGATAGCTTAAAATTATCGACTATGCTCACAAAGATAAACTTAACAATCCGAGTGAGCTTCGTTAGTCTTCTAGTAATCTTCTATGGTAATTTATTTGCCCTAAATGGTAAGTTAAATGCATAGCCAGGTGAACCAATAAATATTCAGTTGTGGTTATTTCTGAAAACTTCAAAATTGGATAATCTGCTTTCAATTCTTCTGGCCTAAGGTGAAGCAACGAATCTTTAACCATTTGTATGGTGTCATTTATATTTTCAATCAGTTCTTTTCTTGGAACATTCTTTTGAGAAAATTCAAGTTCCCTATCCCTAACATAGTTTGTTTTTCCAATTTCTTTTCCAATAAAGGTGTTTAAGTTTCCAATTAAATGAAGGGCTAAATTTCCGGCCGAATTGGAGATGTTCTTTTCTAGTCGCCAAATATTTTCTTCGTTTTTATACAGTTCAATTTCATTGATCAGCTTGTTCAAGTCTCTTTCAAAAAACGATACTAAGATGTCTGCATTCATATTTAATTTTGTTTATCCTAATTCTTTTATGCAGTGATAAGCTACCGATGAACAGGGAGGAGCAACGTTTTCAATTTTGGCTTGAGGGTTAATTGGCTATTCTTCCATAGTTGTTTAAACTTACAATTAATTATTGGTTTTCAAAGTGTAAGGGGTTTGGGGTTGGTATTGTAATATTCAACAATACTGGGGTCTTTAAATTTGAATAGTTCCGTTGGTATTCCTAGCACACAGGCTTGCCTCGCCTCATTGGCGGCGAAAGCCTATAAACTTTGTCTTGATACAAAGTTTAACAAAAATCAAGGCTGCCGTATCCTAATGTCGGATAATACGTCAATTGTTCTTAACCGCTGGATGAGCCGTTTCGCTGAAACAGCTTCACTTCTCCACCCAGCTAATTTAAAGCTAGAAACAAACTCTCAATTGAACAATTAACTATTCTCCTCGCTACGATCCGAAGGCCAGTCAAGGTTCTTAGCAAAGTTGGTGCTTAAAGTAAGTTATTGCTACTACTTTAGGCTATTGGGTTTAACCCACTGCCCTAGCCTAGTACCTTAATCAGTGCCCTATTACTGACTTTGATAGCACGAACAAGCTTGCCCAGCAGCGGAAAGAAGAAAGGCAATGGAGAGACGGTGCGGTGGAAAGGGGCCTTGTTCAGTTTAGTATTGTAAAAATATTAAGCAGCTCTCGGCAAATCATTTTTACAATACCACAGCCCGTGATTGCCTTTCTTGTGAATTGGACCCGAGCTAAAGGCTGCCTTAGGGCAAGCGAAGCATTTTTGGTAACTTTTTTTGCCAAAAAAGTTACTGCCCCCGCGGCAGGAGCGGTAAGAAAAAACCCATAACACCACCCTGTTCAGTATTTGCAAACATGACTGTTAATACAACCACTTCAAAACCATACCTTCGGGATGCTGTAAGGCCAGTCCGCGTTCTTAGCAAAGTTGGTGCTTAAAGTAAGTTATTGCTACTACTTTAGGCTAGTGGGTTCAACCCACCTTCCTAGCCCAGTACCTTAATCAGCGCTCTGTTACTGACTCTGATAGCACGAACAAGCTTGCCCAGCAGCGGAAAGAAGAAAGGCAATGGAGAGACGGTGCGGTGGAAAGGGGCCTTGTTCAGTTTATCCAGATGTTTCAATCGGGACACAGCCCGTGTTTGCCTTTCTTGTGAGTTGGGCCAGAGCGAAAGGCTGCCTCAGGGCAAGCGAAAGCTTTTGAATACTTTTGGGCTCAAAATGCAAAGCATTCTTGAACACCCCTAAAATAGACAATAGTGAAAAAAGTATTTGCCCCCGCGGCAGGAGCGGTAAGATAAATCGCTGCGAATAGCAGCAGTAGGATAAATTACAACACCCAACACACCACCTTACTACGGCTACCGCCGCCGTAGGCTCTTTCATTTCTTTTGCTTGCCAAAAAGAAACGGAAACAAAGAAAAGGGCAGCCCGCAGTAGCTAGCCCTCGGGCTGTCATCGCACAAAAGGCGGCCGCTCTTCTGCGGGCTTGGCCTGCGCTCTTTGGGACAGTGATAAATAAATTAGATAGGGAAATATGAACATTCGTAAACCAATGTATAAAACGTCGCCCCATTGAGGCCGTATGACATGCTTAGCTAAGTTGGTGCTTAAGGTAACTTGGTATTGCTATTTTAGGCTAAGGGTTAAAACCATAAAGTAGTTATTCCCCTTTAGGGGTGCCCGAAGGGCGGGGTGTACGAAAGGTGCTTTAATATCACTAAAAGGGAGGTTTGACTAACCTTACTAAGATTAGAAATGTTGTAGAAGATTTTCTGCCGCTTGCCAACCGCTTTTGTAATGCAGTTAACTATGTCCACAAAAACTGTCTAATGTTAACAAGTCTGATGAGCATTTCACTGTCTTCTTTGTACTGGTCTTTTTCAAGATCATTTATGCCGTCAACGCTATCTAATATTTTTCTTGTTGTCCACCAATTATACAACTGTAAGATTTCTTCTTTTGCACTTTGGTACCTTCTTAGCGGTTCGTTGTCTTGTCACCGTAATTCTTCTATAAAATGCCAACAAACTCCAGATATGTCAATAATATTCACTTCTTTGCCATAAGGCTGTTCTACTGGTTGTCCAACTGGTGGAATGTCAAATTTTCCTGAAAGGTTCTTTAAGTTTATATTTTTCCAAAATTCATTTATGTCAGGTACCTTAACAGACACCATCAGGTTTTCGGCAAACTCCTTATTGTCGTATTGTTGTAATATAAATTTACAGTTGCCATTTCTGAAACCAACAAGGTCTCCCCCGTCCCATTCTATTTCAAAACCCAGTTCTTGAAATAGCTGTTTTGATTTGTCAAAGTCTTGTCCCGAAGGAATAAACGGCTCAATAGATAGATAATTCATATTTTATATAGTTTGTCTCCTAGTTGTTAGGTCAAGACCTAATGTTTTTATCATTTTTGTTTTGTTGTCAACTATGTCTCTGTTATTTGCAGAAAGTTGTCTTGCAATGACCGCTAACGGTTTGCAGCTTTGCGAATTTTTGGTTTACTTGCACTAATAATCCACAGCACTAACTTAATGAAAAATACCAAAAAAGAGGACTAAAATCCTCTGAATTATCTCCAAAACTTTTAACGAAAAAACCATAGTTGGTTTGCCTGTAAACGGTTAAACCTGCCCTGAGCTTGCCGAATGGGTTCGGCCGAGGTTTCATTGTTGGCGCTACGAGCCCAACGAAACCTTAACTGTTAGCGGCTGTGGTTTTCACATCAAGTCGGCTTTTGCTTTTGCAATTTTACCGTCTTCGAAAGTTAAATCAAACATACCACAGATTTTTCCCTCTGGAAATTCTCCTGTAAATTCAACTTCAATATGTGCTTCTTTGCCACTAATGATTTCTAATTTAACAAGTCGGGTTTGTGTCTTGTATCCGATGAAATAGCTCTCAAAATACCTTTTAATGCCCGAATGTCCTTTAAAAACTTGTCCTACCGATGGGTCGTCAAGTACAGCTTCTTTGTGCCATTTTTCTACATACATTTCCGTGTTGTAAGCATTACTCAAAGCAAGCCAATCTTCTATAAATAATTTGATGTCCATTTTATCTTATTAATTTTTCTGTTTTGGTTAAAAATGTTTCTACAGCTTCCTCTATGTCAATATTCATTCTATCGGCTAAAACTGTCAGCCACCAAACACATTCGCCTAATTTGTGTTCGAGTTCTGTGTCTGTATGATTTGCTGGCCAGCGTTTTTGTTGCGACATGGTATAGCGACCAACCAAACCAGCATCAGTCAGAAACGCCAAAGCATCTTCTTCCACTGTCCATTCGCTACCGTGATGCTGTTTTTCTAACTGATGATAGGCTGTCCTATTTTTTTTTGAGCGTTCGATAACTTGTTTAATATCCATTTCTCTTTAATTAAATGATTGTTTATATGCTATTGGTGTGAGGTTGGTTTTCTTCTTAAATAACCTGTTGAATGACTGTGGTTGCTCAAAGCCTAATTGATAGGCAATTTCTGAAACGGATAAGTTGGTGGCAGTCAAATACTCTTTCGCTTTTTCTATTAGCTTTTCGTGGATGTGTTGCTGTGCATTTTGGCCAGTTAATGAACGGAGCAAATCACTTAAATAACGTGGCGAAACATTTAATTGCCCTGCTAGAAACTCCACTGTTGGAAGTCCTTTTTGAAATGCTTCTTCCTGCTCAAAATAGGCGTTTAATATTTTTTCTAACTGAGTAAGTAAATCGTGGTTTACTGCTTTTCTTGTAATGAATTGACGTTTGTAAAAACGGTTGCTGTAATTGAGTAAAACATCAATATGCGAAACAACTACATCTTGACTGAAATCGTCAAGGTTACTGTTCAGCTCATCTTTTATATTTTCAAAAACCGAAAAGATTGTTTGTTTTTCCTTATCCGACAAAAACAATGCTTCGTTTACTGAATAGGAAAAAAATCCAAAGTTTTTGATTTTTGTATCAAGTTGATAATTGCGAATAAAATCAGGGTGAAAAAGCAATGTGTAACCTGAATAGTCCTTTTCCTCTTCAGCACTTGAGATAACCTGGTTGGGAGAAACAAACGACAAACCTCCTTCATCAAAATCGTAATAATTCTGTCCGTATTTTATCTTTCCCGTTAGGCTTTTCTTGTAAGAGATTTTATAAAAATCCAACAATAAGGCTTTGGGCAATTCCTCATAAGGCGTTTTGATATCGGCATAATTTACCAAACTCACCAATGGATGTAAGGGTTTTGGAAAGCCCAAAGCCTTGTGCAAGGCTGAAATTGAATTGAATTTTTGTATGGTACTATCGTCTTTTTTCATTGCTACAAATTTACAAAACACTTTTTTGGTGTTTTAAAAAGCAAACATTTTCTGGATTTTATGGTATTGGGCTTCTGCTCCAATTTTTTCTCTTTCTGTATAAAGTGAAATTGCGTCTTTTCCTGCAATATAGCGCAACTGCTTTTTGTTATCGGTGGATGCATCATATATTACGTTTGCAATACTTTCAGGCGTTGCATAGTTGCTTATACTTTCTGCACTATAACCTTCACTTACTTTTTCCATTAATTTTTGATAAGCTTCGTGCTGTCCACCGTCCAATGAACGACCTGCAAAATCAGTTTGTATTCCTCCAGGGGCAATTATTTTTACTTTTACTCCAAATTGGTCAAGGTCGTAAGCTAAACTTTCTGAAAAGCCGTCAATTGCAAATTTGGTTGCTGAATAAACCGAACATGTTGGATAGCCAATCAGTCCAAACATAGAGGTAACGTTGATGAATGTTCCATTTTTATTTTCGCGGAAGTGAGGGATAAATGCCTTAGTTACTCGGATAACGCCTAAAAGATTTGTATCGATTTGTCGGGTAATTTGCTCATCTGTCAATGCTTCTAATACACCGATTAAGCCGTAACCTGCATTATTTAATACTACATCAACAGTATATTGTTGGATAACTTTTTGAACTGTGTCTTCAATTTGTGTATTGTCAGTAATGTCCAATTTTAAAATTGTTACATTTTCAAGTTTCGTCAATTCCGTCTCATTCTCAGGTTTTCGCATGGTTGCGATTACCTTCCAGCCTTTTGATTGAAATAATTTAGCAGTTGATTTTCCAAGCCCTGCCGATGCCCCGGTAATAAAAATTGTCTTTTGCATATTTTTTGTTTTAACATTTATAATGCAAAAGTGGGCAGAAATCAAAACCTGTATGTTGCCAAATTGAGTTTGGTTGTAGCCAAAGTGACGAAGCGTTTTTTAATCGGTTTATTGTATACCTGTTGTTTGTGTGTCGATCACTTTTCCATTGCAGCTAACTCTTAAATATACGCAATACATTTTAACAAAAACAAGTTTTATGCCTCTCTAGCGCAATTTATGATTAGCGCATATTACAGTGTATAAACTATACACGCTTAGTTTTTTAACAAATTTTGCGAATAAGAGCGTATTTGGTTTTTACTAAGGTAACAAATTATGGGTCGGTTAAAAGTGGGAAAGCGTAAAATGGATTTAACGTTTTGGGGCTTTGCTAAGGCGGGGATTTTTAGCACTAAACTTCATTAGATGCACAAAGCTTGAATTAAGCACTTCACTTTCATAGAAGCACGAAACCCCCGCTTTTGCAAAACGGCTGTTAGCTGTGGTATTTCTTGTCATAGCTTGATTTTCCGTCCTTTAATTTTTTCACTTTCAGTAAAGTTATCAAATTCCTTTCCTTCAATAATTGTCCAACCGAGTTCTTCTAGTTTGTCTTCGTTTAGCTGTTCGATATTGTATTCCGTCAAATGTAGATTTCCATATTTGCATAAATGAAGCTGAATTTGTTCGTCTTTGTCAAATAAGAAAATGTATTCTGCTACACTTGGGTCGCACCGAGTTGTCCAAAAGAGAATTTCTATAAATTCTGGCAAACTGTTTATGTTAATTTCAAATGCTTCTTTAAAAGTTTTATCTCCAACAATTTTTTCAAGTGTCTTGTATGATTCCTTTAATGGCTTAAAATTGTTGTCTCTGTTTCCGAAGAAGTCAAGTTTTAAGTGAGAAATTACAATGAAGTCAGTAGCATTTATTGTCTTAAATAACTCCCTTAGTTTTCCTGTTAACTTATTTGTAAAAGTGTCAATGTCCGAATGGTTTAATCCAATAATTTTATTGAAAGTCGGATAGTCTGTTTCTTCATTCTTTATGCAGTCAAATTTTTCCCAATACAAATGCTCTTCATTGTCGTCCTTGTAGTATTGTAGCACCTCTTCATCGTAAAACGCTTTCTGCATTTTAGTCAGTTCAGCGCCAATAATTCTCTTTGTCTTTACGATTTCGTTTCTTGTTGTGAGTGTTATCATAATCTCACTTAAAAATACAATTAATTTATTTCTCCTTTCGAACTAATGGCTGCAAACCTATGATCATATTTGATTGATCGAAAAATACGCGTATAAGTTCATTGGGCTCACCTACTACATCCTCATAAGCAAACTGAATCATTAAGTATTCGTTGCCATTTGTTTGTTGAATAGTTTTAGTGTAGACCTTAAAATTTCCTGGTTTTATGCTTTCTTTAAGCTTATTTAAAACATCTTCAGTAATTTGATTTCGAATTGGTAAAGAAACAAATGTTTGTACCACTTTTAAGTTTCCTGCTCTCAAACTTTCTATAAATTGATCAAAATTCTTTTTAGCAAGCTGTAAAGATTGATCACCAAGTCTTGGATTAGTTGTATCATTAATCCCTCATCGGAATATTGATCATTTTTGCCGCTTCAACGTACAACATCACCTGATTTAAGCAGGCTTGTATGTTTTCCTTTACTTGATGTTCCCAAAAACGCATTACGGTATAACCCATTTCGGTTAATTGTTCGTTTACAAACCGATCTCGCTGCATATTGCGTTCTATTTTAGGTATCCAGAAACTGGTATTGGTTTTGGGTTTTCTGATGTGCCAATCGTAGCCATGCCAAAAATCTCCATCTACAAATATAGCCAGCTGGTACTTTTCGATCACCAAGTCGGGGCGACCAGGTAAGTCTTTGCGATGGATACGGAAACGGATGTTTTGTTTCCATAGTGCTTTGCGCAATAACATTTCTGGCAAACTGTTTTTCCCTCTGATCTTAGACATGGTCTTGCTGCGCTGCTTGGTGGTGTAAAAACCAGCGCTTTCCTCAAATCGAGGTACTTTGATGGTATCTTTTTCAGTGGGATAAGGTTTGCTGGGCATGTTTGTTAAACCAGCATAATTGTGGTTTTGTTTTTGTTTGCTTAAGCTTACAATAGGAAATATAATGCCTACTACAATGTGCATCGTAGCATTTATATTTAGTGAAGTTTCATAGCGCTAGTTTAAAAGTGCCAACTCAAACTTCTTATCGTTGCGATTTATAATTCTACGTGTAGCTAAAGCTAGATAGCTGCATATACCTGCAGCCATCAGGCCATTGCTTTTTTTCACCAACCATTATTTTGATTCACCCGGTCTATGTTTATGAGGTTTTAGGTCTGGGTGTTTGGGTTTAGTTTCGGGAGTTACCCTTCTTCTTTTGTCTTGGGTGCCATCTGGTTTGTTTGGTTTTGGTCCTGGTTTAATTGCTTCGATAGTTTGCATAGTTTTTATTTTTTTTGAAATAACTAATGAAATCAAAAGAAGATATTATTTATAAAGTTACAATACGGAAAACCGTAAAGCTGAATAATTTGATTACAATAACTTCGCAAGCATAAACAATTAAAAAAATTAAGAGAATGAAGAAGATGTTATTCGCGGCCGTAATGCTAATTGGCTTTATAGGTTGTAAAAAAGATGAAATCGAATACGAACCCGCTAGCTTTTCAGTAGCTTGTAACAATTGCACTATTTCTTATGACAACGCAGGCGATAAAGCGAACGAAACGGTAACCAGTATTTTAAAAAAAGACTTAAAGCAAAATACTAATGCAAATATTACTATTACATCAAAAGGCGCTACAACCTTTCGCTTTTTTTTAACTTATAGAGAAGTTTATACTTTAATAATTAATGGAACACAAACTTTTCGTTATGATTATAAGACCAACACACTACATGACGGAAATAATACGCATAGTTTTGGTACCCCTACTAAAAAACCGAGTAGCGGAACATCTAGTAGCAAATGTGGTGCGCCAACTAAAGGTGGTGGCAGTTGCCAACGCTTAGTTAAAGGTGGTGGTAGGTGTTGGCAGCATTAATCGCGATAGGTTTAAAACTTAAATACCCCTTACTACGTCAAGCAGTCTATTGTCGTCAAGAACAATGTGGTGGTTGCGCAGGCAATAACATCTTTTCCCTGCTGATCGTTTTAAACTATAAGGGTGTGTTTCATCTTCAGCTAAATGATCAGAAACTAAAATTTAGCAAATGATAGCTTGCTTTGGGAAAGTATCTTCTTTGTGTGCTTAGCGTTCTTTGCGGTTAAAAACCAAGCCTTAAAACTCATTTAACTAACGGTTCGTCGTTCTGAGCTATTTTTGGTGTTAGGTGTTCTCGTTTGTTTAATCAAATAGATCTCTCCGCTAAACAGCGTTCGAGAAGGACGGCTCTAATACGTTTTGCATTAAATTACAACAAACCTACTGTTTATAAATACACTAAAATTGTTAGTAAATACTAAATATTTTAGCATTACTTTGTTGTTTATTATTTGAAATCTAATAAACTTTGGATTGAACAATAAAGATGACAGCCACCAAAACAGATATCCTAGCGCAATTACAGCAGCAGATTTTAGCTATGCAAGGCTTTAAAACGGCTACGGTAGCCAATGCGATGTCTTTTGGTTTGGGTGCTTTAGAGGGCTGTTTTCCTAATGGAGTTTTCCCCACAGGTACCATCCACGAGTTTGTATGCCAGGGAGCAGAGCAGGCTGCCGCGAGCGAGGGTTTTACGGCTGGGCTATTGGCCAAACTGATGGAAAATGGTGCTGCCTGTTTATGGATCAGCAAGAACCGCAAGCTTTTTCCCCCTGCCCTGCAGAGTTTTGGGGTTAAACCGCAGCAGGTTATTTTTATAGACCTGTACCGCGAAAAAGAAATTTTATGGGTAATGGAAGAAGCCCTGAAATGCGAAGGCCTGGCTGCAGTAATTGCCGAGCTGCCCGACCTCGATTTTGCCCAGAGCCGTAGGTTGCAATTAGCGGTAGAGCAAAGCAGGGTTACGGGTTTGGTATTAAGGAAAGAACCCAAACGTTTATCGGCTACGGCCTGTACCGTACGTTGGCAGGTAAAACCGCAGGCCAGCGAACTACAAATGGGCCTGCCCGGTGTGGGCCAGCCCCGATGGGAAGTAAACCTGTTAAAAGTAAGAAATGGGCATACGGGCAGCTTTATCATCGAGTGGGCAACAGACCATTTTAAGCCAATTAGTATCACAAAACAACAGGAAGTAACATACAGCAAACAGGTAGGATAAGATGAAAAGGTATGTAGCCATATGGTTCCCGAATTTGTTAACGGATTGGCTGGCCATCCGTAAGCCCGAACTTAAAGACCAAGTTTTTGTGTTTACGCTGCCTGTGCATGGCCGCGTCATCATTACGGCCGCCAGCGTAGCCGCAGAACAACAGGGCATTGTAGCAGGTACGGTATTGGCCGATGCCAAGGCCATTGTACCCGATGTACAGGTTTTTGATGAGCAAGCAGAGCTGGCCAAAAAATTGCTCTGCAGAATTGGGAAATGGTGCATCCGCTTTACGCCCATTGTAGGGCTCGATCTGCCCACTGGTTTGTTTTTAGATGTAAGTGGCTGTACCCACCTTTGGGGTGGCGAAAAAGGATATCTACAAAGCCTTTTAAAAAGATTAAGAGAAGCGGGCTATCATTGTAGGGCAGCCATGGCCGATACCATGGGCACTGCCTGGGCAGTTGCCAGATACGGAACGGTTACACCTCTGATTGCACCAAACCAACAATACAATGCCTTATTAGCTCTGCCCCCTATGGCTTTGCGCTTGGAGGAAGCCACCGTACAACGTTTGCACAAATTGGGCTTGGATAAAATTGGCAAATTTATCCAAATGCCGCGTTCGGTGTTGCGCCGCAGGTTTGGCGAAGCACTTTTGTTAAAACTGGGGCAGGCCTTGGGAACGGAAGAAGAGGCCATTACACCTTTGGTACTGGTACCACCCTACGAAGAGCGTTTGCCCTGCCTAGAACCCATCCGTACCAAGACCGCCATTGAAATCGCCATTACCAAATTGCTGGAACTGCTTTGCCTAAGGTTAGCTAACGAAGGTTTAGGCCTACGCCATGCCGTATTAAAAGGTTACCGTTTAGATGGAAAGCTGACACAGGTACAAATTGGCACCAACCAGCCCAGCCATTTGGTACCGCACCTTTTTAAGCTCTTTGAACTTAAGGTAGCCTCCATAGCACCCGGCTTGGGCATAGAACTATTGGTATTAACCGCCACCAAGGTAGAGCCTGTGCTGATACACCAGGAGAAACTTTGGGCTGGTAAACCTGGCTTGGAAGACCAGAGTTTGGCGCAATTGTTAGATCGATTGGCGGGCAAGATTGGACCGCAGGCCATTAGGCGCTACCTGCCCCAGGCACAGTATTGGCCTGAGCGCTCCTTGCGCCCAGCGGTTTCGCTAAACGAGCAGAGCGAGGCCATTTGGCAAAGTGCCAACCCCCGCCCAATTGAACTATTAAACAAACCAGAACCCATACAGGTTACGGCACCCATACCCGATTATCCGCCACTAAACTTTCGCTATCAGGACGAACTACACCTGATAAAAAAAGCAGATGGGCCAGAACGGATAGAAAGAGAATGGTGGCTAGAACGGGGCGAACACCGAGATTATTATGTATTGGAAGACGAAAAAGGAAACCGCTATTGGGTATTTAGATCGGGGCATTACCAAGAAAGAAACTCCAGATGGTTTATACATGGTTTTTTTGCCTGATGTTGATTAATTACAATGCAGTTATGACAATGGGGTTAATGCTATAGCCAAATCTAGAAGCACACATTTTGCCTTATTACTAGCATTTCCAAGAACGAGGAACGGCCTCAGTGGAGCGACGTTTAAAAACCGTTTATCAGCAATTTGGATTGATGATAATAAGGACCATCTCACAGTTGAAAAACAATAACAATTTGAGATGAAATCTAATTAATGGAGCGTTAAAAACAAAAAGCTGTTTGAGCGCCCACCAGCTGTGGCTGGCAGCGTCCCGATAGCTATCGGGATCTTTTTGTTTAGCGCAATGTTTAGATTTTTAGGAGCGCCAGTGGAGCCTTGATTGTTTGGTTCTTTGTTATCAAGAACAAAAAACTAGGCGTTCGCCGCCAATGAGGCGAGGCAAGAAAGTGTAGGGAATATACAGCGAACAGATTGCCACTCCCGATAAAATCGGGATCGCAATGACGAGTGCTGGAGGGATTGTACATTAAGAGATCCTTCGCTTTGCTCTGGATGACAAATCGTGTAGAAGATTATGCGTTGGGTTAAACGCTGTATTGAGTTAGTAGCATAGCTTTTGCCTTATTATTAGCATTGTGAAGAACGAGACTGGCCTTCGGATCCTGGCAAGGAGAATAGTCAATTGTTTTATCAATAACCTCTCCCTAGCGATTTATAAGTAGGGCGGAGAAGAGAGGCTTTTTCAGCCGAACGGCTTGGCCTACGGCAAAAAACAATTGACGTATTATCCGCCGATAGGATACGGCAGCCTTGATTTTTTTGTTTCTTTTTTTATCAAGAAAAAAAGAAAGAGCCTACAGCGGCGGTAGCTGTGGCAAGGTAGTGCGATGGGCTTTTGCAGTAAGAGATTCCTGCATTCGGCAGGCAGGCTTCGCGATGCTCAGTATGACAATTAGTGGAGTAGATCTCCATAAGCTAAACAATATGTACAACCAAAAAAATTAGCAAATGAGTTACTGCGAATTACAAATCACCAGCAATTTCAGCTTTTTGCGTGGCGCATCCCACCCCGAAGAACTGGTAGAACAAGCCCTGGCTTTAGGCTACCCCAAACTAGCCATAACCGATGTAAATACCTTGGCCGGTATTGTACGTGCACATGTAATAGCCAGAAAACATGAACTCCAACTGATCCCTGCCTGTAGGTTAGATTTATTAGATGGGCATAGCCTATTGGCCTACCCTACCCATCGCGAAGCTTATGCCAGACTATCTGCCTTATTGAGCTTGGGCAACCTTAGGGCAGAAAAAGGCAAATGCCATTTATATAAGGCAGATGTATTTGCCCATAGCGAGGGGATGATATTTGTGGCGATCCCGCCTGCCGCATTAGGCAAAAACTTTGAATTTGAACCCAGCTTTGTAAAAGACTTGCAGGAATATGCTAGTGCTTTTGGAAAAGAGTTGTACTTGGCTGCGAGCCGCACCTACCTTGGTCAGGATCAAAAACGCCTATTCCGCCTTGCCGAACTTGCCGAAGGTTTGCAGCTGCCCTTGGTAGCCACCAACGATGTGTATTACCACCATCCGCAGCGGCGTGAACTGCAAGACGTGCTCACCTGTGTGCGAGAAAAATGCACCATCCAAAATGCAGGTTTCCGTTTGCACCAAAATGCAGAGCGGCATTTAAAGCCAATAGTAGAAATGGAAAGGTTGTTTAGACAGTACCCCGAAGCCATAAGCAATACCCTCAAGATTGCCGAACGCTGTCAGTTTAACCTCGATAGCTTGGAATATGTCTATCCGGAAGAAATTACCAGTGAGGGGAAAACGCCACAGGAAGAGTTGGAACAACTAACCTGGCAGGGAGCTAAAGAAATATTTGGAGCGGTACTGCCACAAAAAGTGATCGATAACATTAACCATGAAATGGCTTTTGTACAGGAAATGAACTATGCTGCCTACTTTTTAACGGTATATGATATTGTGCGTTTTGCTAGGGAGCAGAAAATTTTATGCCAAGGCCGCGGTTCGGCAGCCAACTCTACCATCTGTTACTGTTTGGGCATTACCTCGGTAGATCCTACCAAGTTCGACCTGCTCTTTGAGCGATTCATTTCTTCGGCCCGTAACGAACCACCAGATATTGATGTAGATTTTGAGCATGAGCGCCGTGAAGAAGTGATCCAGTATATTTATAACAAATATGGTAGGGATAGAGCCGCTATTGTAGCCACCGTAACCCAATTGCACCAAAAGGGAGCCATAAGGGATGTAGGCAAAGCCATGGGGCTCTCGGTTGATACCATTAACCGTTTGTCTGCTTCCATTTGGGAATTTACCAACGAGTGGTTTGAGGGCAACCGCATTACCGAACAGGGCCTAAACCCTAAAGACCCTTTGCTGTTAAAAGTATTGGAGCTTACTGGACAGATGATGGGTTTCCCAAGGCAGCTGGGGCAGCATACGGGTGGTTTTGTAATTACCCAGGGTAAACTGACCGACCTCTGCCCTATTTTAAATGCCCGCATGGAAAACCGCACCAATATAGAATGGAACAAAGATGACATTGATGCTTTGGGCTTTTTAAAGATAGATGTACTGGCCTTGGGCATGTTAACCTGTATTAGAAAGGGATTTGACCTGGCCAAAAAACACTACGACCTGGATTTGACCTTGGCCAGTATCAATAAGGAAGATGATCCAAAAGTTTATGAGATGATCAGTGCGGCCGATACCATTGGGGTGTTCCAGATCGAGAGCCGTGCACAACAGCAGATGTTGCCTAGGCTAAGACCAAACTGCTTTTACGATCTGGTGATCGAGGTAGCGATTGTAAGGCCTGGTCCTATACAAGGTGATATGGTGCATCCTTATTTAAGAAGAAGGAATAACGAAGAACCCATATCCTATCCTTCAAAAGAACTGGAAGCCATATTGGGCAAAACCATGGGTGTTCCGCTTTTTCAAGAACAGGCCATGAAGATTGCCATTGTTGCTGCTGGTTTTACCCCTGTAGAGGCTGATGAGCTGCGCCGCAGCATGGCTACCTTTAAAATGCATGGCATGGTGACCAAATTTGAAAAGAAATTGGTAGATGGAATGACGGCCAAGGGCTATACCGAAGAATTTGCAAGGCGGGTTTTTAAACAATTGGAAGGCTTTGGCAGTTACGGTTTTCCCGAAAGCCATGCAGCCAGTTTTGCCCTCTTGGTCTATGTTTCCTGCTGGCTCAAATGTTATTATCCCGATGTATTTGCCTGCGCCATCCTCAATTCGATGCCCATGGGCTTTTACCAACCTGCACAATTGGTAATCGATGCCCGTAACCATGGGGTAAGCGTAAGGGAAGTAGATGTAAACATTTCTGAATGGAATAATATTTTAGAGGAAAAAGTGGGCAATTATTGCGCCCTGCGTTTGGGCTTTAGACAGGTTAAAGGCCTACGCGAAGAAGATATGCTAGTTTTGGTAAATGGACGTGGTAAGGGCTTCTCTACCATCCATAGTCTTTTGGATGCAGGTGTTCCTTTGGCAGCGCTAGAACGTTTGGCAGATGCGGATGCCTTTAGGTCTATGGGTTTAGACCGCAGACAGGCCTTATGGGAAGTTTCCGCATTACAGGATCGGCCTGTGGCCCTGTTTGAGGGTCAGCCCTCCGAATCGGATAAGGAACAACAGATTGCCCTGCCCTTAATGAGCAAGGGCGAACATGTAGTACAGGATTATGCCACTACTTCCCTATCCCTAAAGGCACATCCCATTAGTTTTGTACGGGAACAACTCTCGCTTTTGCATGTTAAATCGGCAGCAGAGGTTAAAGATGTAGCACCAGGCAGCACCATTAAAGTAGCGGGTTTGGTATTGGTTAGGCAGCGTCCCGGTACCGCTGGTGGGGTATGTTTTATTACCATTGAGGACGAAACTGGCTTTAGCAATCTGGTGGTATTTGAAAAGCTGTTCGAAAAATACAGGAAAGAAATTTTACGTTCTCGTTTACTCATGGTTGAGGGCAAGCTACAACGCGAGGGAGAAGTGATCCATATTATTGTGCAAAAGTGTTTCGATTATACGAAACTATTGAAAGGCCTAACGGCTAAGGACGATGATCAATTGCCCTTACTTACACTGGCAAGGGCAGATGAGAAATCGGCACCTTACACGGCGCAAAACAAACGTTCGCAAGTTAGGGAAGCCGCACCAAGCGAGATATTTGATGGCGGAAGGAATTTTAGGTAAAAACATAGTTCTTTCCAAACGTACTCAAATAGAGCTCTCCGCTAAACCGCGCTCGAGAGGACGATACGTTGAAGAGATGACGGTTTTGACGCAGAGATGAAGGCAATGATAGTCTGCTAAGCAAAAGAATTAGCTTTGAGTGCTTAGCGCTCTTTGCGGTTAAAACCAAGGCTTAAAACACTATAAATAATTTATGATATTTCTTGTGTTATACTTAGTTAAAGCCTCTTTACAGTGAAGTAAACGTAAAAAGTCAAATTTTTAGCCTAAGACGTGTCTGGGACTTTTTTGTTTTCAGTCCTTAAAAACATTTGCTCTGTGCCAACACTGAACTTAACAGGAATTACAACAGTGTTTCATTTAAATACTAAACCTTCTTTACCAAGCGCTGTGATGGGCTGTTTTTTTATTTAACCTTATTTTTAGAAGTATATATGCTATCTACAGCCGAGAAAGAAAAAATAAGTCCTATAAGCAATATGAAAGAGCGTACCCAATTCATAGTGCTCCATTCTGAGGATAACCTCTTAAGCGTTTCTACATCGGGAGTAGGATTGGAAAACATTACGTCGGTTCTTGGGTGGAAATAGGTAAAGGCCATTATATCGCCAAAAATGAAACAAAGCAAAGCAATTCCAAGAAATAATCGCACTTTTTTCGAATTTTTCCAAAATAAAACAAGGGATAATAAGGTCAAAAATTGTGAGGCAGGTGAGAAGATTTTGAAAAAGTCACCTGGATTTGCAACCTTGAAAAATTCTCTACCAGCTATTACGGAATTGGGGATGTCGCTATCTGTAGCAACTGCTATAACCATCGAATTATAAATATTTGCAAACAGCACACCACTTGCAACTGCAACTGATAAAAGAAGAATTATTTTTTTCATTTTTTTAGCGTTTTAAGAGGAAGAGTATTTACAACATTTGGTTAGTGGTTGAGGGTTATTCTATTTAACTAATTGCTAAATAGCTATTTAAACCTACAATTAATTTATTAGTTTTCAAAGTGTAAAGCTTATTTATGTAATGAGGTTGTAATGGGAGGTTATATAATTATTTTTGCCCTCAGCACAGGCTTGCCACACTTGCCTGCGGCAGGCAGGGCTACCGCCGCTGTAGGCTCTTTCTTTTTTTCTTGACAAAAAAAGAAACAAAAAACTCAAGGCTGCACTGGCGCTCCTAAAAATCTAAACATTGCGCTAAACAAAAACATCCCGATAGCTATCGGGACGCTTCCAGCCAAAGAGCTTGAGCTCAAACAGCCTTTATTTCTCACAATCCTACAAATTGATTTTTCAACGCCAATTCACTGAGGCCGTATACATTCTTGGCAATGGCAGTAATTAGGTTAAACTTATACTCCTAGTTCTCGATCCTGGGTTTAACCCTCTGCCCTAACGAAGCAACGATAACAGTTCACAAATCACTGCCTTTGATAGCACGAATGAGCTTGCCCAGCAGCGGAAAAAAAGAAAGGCAATGGAAAGCCTTTGCGGTGGAAAGGGGCCTTGCTCTGTTTATCCCGATGTTTCAATCGGGACACAGCCCGTGTTTGCCTTTCTTGTGAATTGGGACAGAGCGAAAGGCTGCCTTAGGGCAAGCGAAGCATTTTTTGGTTACTTTTTTTGCTAAAAAAGTTACTGCCACCGCGGCATGAGCTGTAAGAAAAATCCTATGCTAATAGCATAACTCTAACTACAACAGACCCAACACACCTCCTCGCCGCCGCTGTAGGCTCCTTCTTTTCCATCGATGAAAAGAAGCAAATCCCGAGCCTGCGAGCGCATGAATACCATTAAATACAATAACCAATGATGAATAATCTAGGCTGTACAGCATCTCTCGGTCTACTACGTCAAAGCGGATTGGGGCCACAGGCTGAGCCGTTCGGCAAATGCCTTCAGTTTTTCGGGTGTTGTAGTTTGCATTTTTGCCCTCAAGATTGCTTCGCAATTCTCCATCCTGTTAACTTTATACAAAAACAAAGTAGCTGCAACCGCTTTAACTACCATACCTTCGGGATGCTGCAAGGCCATTAACGTGCTTAGCAAAGTTAGTGCTTAAGGTAAGTGCTACTATTTAGGCTAAGGGTTAAACCCACAGCTCTTTACCTCCCTCTCTTTTAGGAGGACCTGTTCCGAACTTCATCGGAAGGGACGTACTGCAATAGAAATACCACCTACTTTCATGGGTGAGGTTTCAGCAACTGGGTTTAACCCAATGCCCTAACATAACACTATTTCATATACCATTAACTCTGCTAAGGACAAACGAGCTTGCCCAGCAGCGGAAAAAGAAAGGCAATGGAAAGCCTGTGGGCGGCAGGGGCCTTGCGCTGTTTAGTATTGTAAAAATTTAAAGAGGCTCTCGGCAAATCGTGTGGCATTATTCAGGTTTAGATTGATGAGTTGATCCACTATTTTATGCCAGTATTCATCGCATCATGTAGTTCCTTGAAAATTATTTTTTTGTAATGCTTTCTTGCCTTGATCATGAGTTTAGTGGTCGAGACGTTTTCCTTCACCTGCATCCCATTGAAGTATATCTTGGTATTACCGTTTTTCTGGCTACGCATAGAAAAATCAATGTACCTCAAGGTGTCCATGTCGATGACCAACTGGTTCAATTTATAGAACCGGAGGTCTTCTTTTTCCAAATCCGGGTATCTTTTTTTGATGCGATCACTTAGGGGCGTAATCGAATCAAAGACGATGCCGTGCTGGCTAAGTTTTTCCAGGATCTCCGTTTGACTATATTCAACCGTAAATGAGCATTTCATGCAGTATAGGTTGCCGTTGCTTTGTGTGTAATAAAACCGTTTCGGCGGAGAGGTCGCCATCAGTATAAGCACCGTTGGCACCAGGATAATCACCGCTGGTAGACGTTTGATCCTAAGTGCCTTCCACTGGTGAGCTTTTTCGATGATCAGGTAAGGAAGGGGCAATACTGCAAGGACGATCATGTCCGAGTAGTCCACAACCCTTGTTATCCCAATTGGAGCATATTGGTTATAGAAATTGATCAGCCCCTGGGAATACCCTGATTTCCAGAAGAGAAATCCAACAGCGCTGATCCAGATGGATTGTCTCTTTAGCTTGGGAAACGTATAGGCCAAAATTAGCGGAAGGATAATGATTCCCGTCACATCTGAGAGCTTTCCGGTTAGCCAATTGGAAAATTCACGTTTCAGAAAATGATCATTGAGAAAAAGTGTAATCACGCAAAAAACAAAAATGTAGTTTACAATTAGGTATTTATGCTGTTGTAGGTTCATCTGATCAGGAGTGATATATCAATCAAATTTATCATTTTTACCCATCTTCAACAAGCCCTTTAATCCACCTACAACAGGTTCTACGAGATGTAGGCTGCCATGCTTATTTTTAATTTTGAACAACAGTAGCTATTTATACCCGATTTTGGACTATCTAGGAGATTTTACCAGGATCTGGGTTTTCAGGAAGTGGTACTGACAGCCAAGATGAGTTTATTCACAACCGAACATGTGGGATTTCACCTGCAGGATGCCTTCGTGAAGGACTGGATTGATAATACGATGGTTTTTATCGAGGTTGATAACGTAAATAACTATTACGCTAAACTAGAAGCCTTAATTCTGACAGAAAAATATAAAGAAGTACGACTGACCCCAATAAAGGTGGAGCATTGGGGAAGGGAGTGCTTTTTGCATGACCCATCAGGTATTCTTTTGCACTTCGGGGAATTTTTCAATTAGCAAAAGAGTAAGGGCAATTTTCAATCGTTTCAATTTCGAAAGGAAAGCGGTGAAGCAGAGATTTCTAATCAAGCAAAGCATTTTAAATGGACAAACGATTTATATCTGTTTATGGATAAAACAAGGATCATAGCGAGAAATATAAAAGCATTCAGGATTTCTACCCCGAACTGGTATCTTTTTTGGAAACCAAAACCAATACACCGACTACTAAATCACATATTGAAGCGCATTTTAACAAGATAAACTGTCGATAGGAAAGAGATGACTTGGTCTACAAACCCCCATATGCAAAACCCGTGTTATCGTTTAGGCCTTTTTCTCTTTCTGTATATATCCTAATAGCTCGATCCATGATTTTTGGGGTCTGCTTGCTGGATAGCCGTTTTCACTACGGAACTTTTTTCGTTCCCCTGTAAAGTCCCACCACGTTTTTGTCGAATCGCGTGTGTTCGCAAAGTTAACTGCCAATCTGAACTGGTCTTCAACGCAGGGATCTGTCCGATATCCTTTTTTCAGTTCGTAATCGTCTGTCAGTTTTGCTCCGTTTTTGTTTTTTAGTTCATCTAGCGAATAATAACCTAAAAACACAAGGTCTTCGGCAAATTTTATTCCAACTGAGGGAACAGTTTGAAATTCTGCTAAAGCATAAACTTCTTTTGCCCGCTCGGGCGTAGCGTTAAGCAATACCTCTAATTCGTCTATTGCAAATTCAGGAATAGCTGTAATTTTGATTTTGTTCTTCCTCAAATTTGCCTTTTCGACGGCTGTTAACGGTACTTTTATGTTTATCTTACTTTTCATCTTCGGTAAAAGTCATAGAATGTTTTGTTTTCCCAACTTAAAGTGGCGCAATACCGTCCGCAGATTTAAGTTCAGTGTAAAATTTATTTGCACAATTACCCAAAATACTGAACTAAATAAATAAATCCAATCTTTTGGGGATCTTTCTTAACCTGAGGCCTAACTTAAAGCTGTGGTTGTAGCCGTTTATCTTTTCCATTCCGTAATTTCAAAATTCAAGACATTCTTGTTGGTGTCAACTGTGAAATGCAGTGTTTTCGTATAAATCGGGTCAATGCTGTTTCCGTAGTCTACGATCAGTTCATATGAAATAATAGATGTGTCTATTTGGTCTGGCTGTCCTAATATTTTAATTAGTTCCTTATCTTTAATTCCTGTCAGCTTATAATTTCTTTTCAAGTCCTCGATCATATATTGTCTGCAAGCGCAAGGATAAAAATCTTCTTTTGTCGACCAAGCTTTCCTGTCAAATTTTATTTGTGGATTGCAAGCCGAAAGCCCAAAAATAATAATCAAAAATGTCCATTTCATAAGGTCGGTTTTTAATGGCATACAAATTCTGGAGTTCGACACATAGTTGCCCTTAAGCGAAACTACTAAAAGATTGGAAAGGTGTAAGAATAATCCTGCGTCACTTTTGCGAAACTGCTGTTACGTGTGGTTAATTTGTCAAAGGTGATGTTTTGTAACCAGTTTCTATACATTATTTGCTAAAAATATTCTTAGAGTAATAAGCGAACCGAAAAGTATAAATCTTTATAATCCATAAAATCCTCATAAGCTAATCCTAAAGAAATCCTACGTATAGTCAATTCACTATTTAGGTTGAACGATTTTATTATTTCTGTTTTATAATTTATTTGATTGTTAAATATAGAGGAAGATGCTACAGTGCTTACATTTAGTTTGGAGAACCATTTAGAAGCGTACAAATGTCCTCCAATTTTATCATAGCCATTGATTAAGTAATCTAATCCAATTCCGACACCAAAATTATTTTTCAGATTTAGGCCATATTTGGTTTGATGAGTTTGAAATTCATTAGCTGTTCTGTGAAAGTCAAGTTTTCTATTTTGATAGTTGTATGCAATAAAGTCAGAAAAATTGGATTTTTTATAGAATATATTCCATTTCCATGTTTGGAAATTCAAATGTTGGAATCCATTGCTATCAAAGTTGTATTGTAAAGCAATGCCAGCGTTTACTTCGGTTTTTCCTACAAATGAAGCGCTGTATGAAGCATAAAACCCTAATGGTAGCTTGGTTGATCCACTATAACCTAAATCTAAAGAATTGGAAATGTAACAAACTGTACTAAGTCCTCCCGAATTATAACAGCCACTTTTTGGCAAGTGATTTTTAAATGTTTTATATGTTTCTTGTAAATTTAAAGATTCGGAAAGTTTTTCTGTAAAATTGAGGATTATTAGTGCTTCTGGAATAGAGTTTTGTGCAGATGGTGTCCAATAGCTCTTTAGCCAATACGTTTTTTTATCAGAATGTTCAATTACATAGGTTATTCCGTCCATACCTTTCTTCCAATTTTCTATTTTATTGTCAGATGGTAAGTTTAAAATTTTAGAATTTTGGATGATCTCGTATATATTTTTAGCCTGTTCTGGTGAAAGACTGATTTTGTTGGATAAAGTTTCTGTTTTAACCCTATTTGGTTTTTTAGTGTGGTATATGTAATTCGTAATATTACCACTGATGCTGGAGCTATCTTTTGTAATTGCTATTACTTGTCCATGATTCCGAAACCTGAAGTTAAATTCATTAGTAGATTTTTGAAGGTCCTTTAAATCTAAAGTCCTTTGAAATTCTTTATTAAGATTGAACCAATAAGCGGTATCACCTTCTATTTTTTTCGTTTGGGATAAAGCAGTCTGACAGTATAATAAAAATAGAATTGACATTAGTTTGAGTACCTTCATAAGATTGCGCCCCGTTTTCTTTTTGATAGAGATGATGTAGATAAGATAATAATTCCACAATAATTTCCTGATCGTGTTGTCTATTTGAAATTTGCATGTTTAAATTCCAACCTGTATGTGCCCAAAATTGCACATAACGGATTATAGCTTGCCGAAGTGCGGAAATCATTCACTTCAGGCCAGCCTTTAAAGATAAATTAAAGAACTGAACTTGAGCGATTGTTCTTCAGCTCCAATTTTGACGCTGTTATGCGTTCGGGATTTATATTGATCACTGTGAATTAGGGTAAGGCCCAAAATCTCCAACCGCTCCAATATTGTTTATAATAATAGCTAAAGTCTTTATAGTCAGGCCTTGTGTCAAGATCTTTAACAGTCAAGAAATTTAAATAGCCATGCTCCTGTTCAAATGTATGAACTCGATTATCTGCTAAGTCATAAACAAAATATTTTCCATCATAATTTTCATTTGCATCTGTCAAACCATACACAAAGTCGTGTGCAATTATAAATTTGTCAATAGGTAACGCCTTTATGCCTTTGTCTTTAACATAGGCTTCGCTTCCGTTGATTTCCTGTATTTCACGCTGATGTCGAAGTGGAATTCTTGCACTGTCACCAAGTCCGTGGTCACCATAATGAGTGAACATAAAAAAGAAAAGTACAATTGAAATAATTAAGCCGCTTGTAAACCAAAGGCGCATCTTTTTCTTTGAAACGCTTTCAAACCAGCTATCTGGATTGTAATGTCCGATGATTTTAAAAGTTCCAAGTGTCAAGACGGCATAAAAGCTCCCTAAAATTGAAATTTTTATTAGTTCAAATATGAAGTGAGCTAATACTTCCATTTTGTTTCTGTCATTTGTTGGTCTACTTATTGGAGAAGAAGTTAAATAAAAAATATGATAATGATTAATAAGGTCGACAGCAATAATACTTTGATAACTTTAATTGACTAAGGTGTAGATAGATTTGATATGTAGTAGCTTTTGCTTTGTTATCTTTCCAATTGCCTATCGCATCTTGGCTGCGGGTATTGCTGCCGTAGTCGGTAACAGGAAGCTAGTAATCAAATGAGGAGTTCAAAGAATAACTAGGGGCAGATGTTTTTTCATACGCACCAGATCGTTGGCATCAACCGATTCCAGAGCCTATTTCCGAGATTTAGATTTGATCACCAAGGCCACCAAACAGGGAACAACTCCCGGAAGCAGCGCATAAATGGGCAGCCAAACAAACAGCAGGCCACTGGTAGAAGACTTTGTAGCTAGCCCATTGAGGTCAAAATGCCAGCTGAGCTGCGCCAGCATCGGGAATACAAGCAGTATCAGCATTGCCAAAACATAGCATACCAGCAAAGCTGTTCCCTTGGCCTTGCTGAATAGCGTTAGCTGGAAAACATAAAAAACGGCTATCGGCAGCAATTGGTACAAGGCGAAATAGTTCAGCCCCAATACAAAAAAAGCTACGGCAGCGCAAAATAGGCAAAGTAGCAATGCAACTGGATTTCTCATGGCCAAATATAGCTAAATTGTACGTATGGGTTAATTCACATCTGCAACAGATAATAGCCTAGCCCTGTGCTGGAAACACCCCGAAATTCACTCCAGAAAAGCAACATTGCTTTTCAAAAACTCCAAAATATTAGGACGGTGCGAGGCTAGTTGAGTTTTTAAAATGATTTGATCCTTCCAAATGGCAAAATGAATGATGGAGGGATAAGCTGGTTTGATGGCAGTACCAATAGCAGGTATCTTAAGATAATCCTCCAACTGTTAATGCTCGGTATACGATCTATATTGGCAATCTCAAGTTCTTAAAAAAAGCCACGCACAATCTACTTCCGTGATGGCTTATGGTGGCCATAGTGATTATTTTTCTCTCATGGTGATAAATTTCCGGCAACAGTTGACTGTCTTTTTGCAACCTTATGGTAGGATTTTCTAGATTAAACTGTTGTAGATAGGCCGCTTGGTTGGTACAATGGATAACTTCAACATCAGCAAAAGTCAGACCATCCCCTAGCGCAAGGCTATGGATAAAACCTGCTTTGATCTCAGTAGTGGTAGCGAAGACCTTTTGCTGATAAGTTACCGTTCCGGTAGCTAAACCTGGCCCTATCTTAAAATTGCATACCAAAGCTAGGGGCTTAAAAAAGCGTATGCCTGTATCACGGTTTACAATTTTATAGGCAGCCTCTTTCATGCTCCAGAGCAACCATACTACAAGATCAGGCTCATCGGCCCGTTTGATCTCGAGCTGCTCTGCAGCGGTAAAAATTTTAGCCAGGTAATTCTTCCTTCTCCAATTACTTTGCTGGGCAGCTAACTCACGGTCAATAATGTCATTGCCCAGCATTTTCAGCAAGCTTGTGTATTATAATCTCGACAGTGGCCTTAACCGTTAGCATTTTTGCCATAGAATCGTTATCGATTACGATACCGAACTTTTCTTCTACATCTAGTACAATATCTACCAAATTGGCAGAATTGATTTTGAGGTCTGTTATAAAATCCGTGTTTTCATCCAGTTTTGCTAGTGCATGCTGTTCTTCGGTATAGGGAGTAATGAGAACTTTCAATTGCTCCAGTATTTGATTTTTATCCATTTTTAAATTTTTTAAATATGATACAGGCATTTACATCTCCAAAGCCGAAACTTGCCTTAGCTATAGTATTAAATTGTTTTCTGATCAATTGGCGTGGTATGCGGCTTTGATCTACCAAGTTGGTAATCTCGGGATGAAGGTCTTCACAATTTAGGTTCGGAAAAATAAAACCTTCATAAAGTTGAAGCACCGATGCCACACACTCTATACTACCAGCAGCACTGAGGCAATGCCCTATCATCCCTTTAATTGAATTGATGTAGGGAAAATCTGTTCTCGAGCGCGCTAACGCGATGCTCCAGTTTTCGATTTCCATCGCATCTTTTGAGGTTGCCGTTAAATGCCCATTAATAACCTCTATATCTTTGGCGCTTAGGCCTGCACTTGCTATTGCCGAAGCAATACAACGCTGAACAGCCAAAGGGTTTGGTGCGGTCATGGTGCCTTGCCCACGCTGACCACCCGAATTGAGGTTACCGCCTACTACCTCTGCATAGATCTTCGCATTTCTGGCCAATGCACTTTCTAAAGATTCCAGTACCATTGCCCCCGCACCGCTACCAGGTACAAAACCGGCAGCACTTGCACTCATGGGTCTGCTAGCCAATGTAGGCTCGTCATTACTTTTAAATGTACATACTTTCATGGCATCAAAACCTGCCCAGATATATGGACCGCTATCGCTAGTACTACCCGCCAACATGCGCTTGGCCCTACCAGACTTGATATGCTGGTAAGCCATTAAAATGCTTTCGGTACCGGTTGCACAGGCCGAAGAATTGGTGCTCACTTGATTGCCGAGCCCTAATTTAGCAGCGATGAAAGCACTTACACCACTTGCCATGGTTTGGGCCACTACGCTGCTGCCCAGTTTTCTGATCTGCATTTCATCCACTAGCTTTACTGCCCATCTAAATTTATCTACGCCAGATGTTCCCGCTCCGAAAAAGGTTCCGCTTTCCCAATCCGGTTCAGCTTCCCCAGCAGCAAGCAGTCCGGCGTCTTTCCATGCATCAAGGCCTGCAATTACACCGTATACTATTCCAGAACTGGCTAGCCCTTTAAGTTCTAGGGTACTGAAATACGATTCTACCCTACCCTCTTCCAATTCGGGTTTGGCAGAGATTTGGCAAGAAAACCCAAGCTGCTGCAATTCAGGATCATGTTTAACCCCCGAAAGCCCCTGTTGCAGGGCATGAGAAAATGCGGCAACATTTGTTGCATTGGGCGCACAAACACCCATACCCGTTATCACTACCCTGTTGTTATCCATTTTGTTTAGCAATTAGCATTCCCGAAATAGTACCCTTGCCTACCAACTCGCCCTGGGCATTTTCCATCCGTACTTTGCAGCTTAATTTATTGAACCTGAAATATAGCTTTTCACTGGTAACCTTCACCTTTTCTCCAGGGAAAACAGGTTTTAAAAATTCCATTTGGTTGGATGTCATAGCTACGCCCACCTCTGCGGTAATTTTAAACTCGGCTACTTCTCCTAAAAGATAGATGCCCAGGCAAACCAAGCCTATTTGCGCCATAGTTTCGGTTAAAATTACGGCTGGTGTAATGGCAAAACCTATAAAATGGCCGCTATAAAATGGAAGGTCAGCTGCGTAGGTATAAATGCCGATGGCCCCATTTTCGTCAACATGCAGCAGCTCATCTACAAACCGAAAAGATTCGCCGTAGGGGAGCATTTTTAAAATTTGTGCTTTATCCATTTTACCAAGCTAAAAGTATGCGTTGGGCCGAAAAGCCAGGACCGAAACTCAGCATGAGCCCTTTTTCTCCGGGCAGGGGTTTTTGTTCCATAAAACTTTGCAGCACATACAAAACTGTAGCGCTGCTCATGTTACCATATAACCGGAGTACCTCTTTGGTGTGTGCCAAGTTTTTTCCTAGCTCACCAAAAAGTTCTTCCACCACCTGAATAATTTTTTTTCCACCTGGATGAAAAATAAGGTGGTCTATATCAGCTATCAACAATCCATGTTTGGCCAAGAAGGGATGGATAATGGCTGCAAAATTCTCGGCTATGGTTTCTGGCACCGCTACATCCAGTACCATTTGCAAGCCCGTATTGGTAAGTTGAAAGCCCATCATCTGCTCGGCTTCATAAAAATGGTACATTTCCTGGGCAATGAGCTCTGGCCCCTCATCTTCTGCAGCAGAACTGAGCAGCACGCAGGCTGCACCATCGCCAAAGATAGCTGCACTCACGATATTCGCCATCGAGAAATCGTTCACTTGAAATGTTGCTGTGGGAGATTCTACGGCAACCAATGCTGCTCTTTTGCCAGGATTGGCCTGAAGGAAATTTTTGGCATAGATCAGACCAGATACTCCCGCTGCACAACCCATTTCGGTAACAGGTAGGCGTACAACATCTTGCCTCAGGCCTAGTCGATTAATTAAATAGGCATCTAGAGAGGGTATCATAATCCCCGTACAGCTTACCGTGATGATAAAATCGATGTCGGTCGGTTGCCAAGCGGCCTGTGCTAGCGCTTCGGATAAACAGCGTTCGCCAAGTTGAATACCCTCACGTATATAAATTTCGTTCCGCTCCTGAAAGCTGAGCGCACTAAAAATCTCTTCGGGACCCATAATAGAATACCTTTTTTCTACAGCAGCCCCCTCAAAAATCTTCTTCACTTTTCTCACAAAGCGTTCATCCTGGTCTTTTAACCAAAAATCCAACAAGGGAATAATCTCAGCGGTAGATCTGGAGAATTTTGGTAAGGCTTTACTTACAGTTTTAATTTTTACGCTCATGTCATCTGAATAATCCATAGGTACCTAAATGCCCATCTCCATTTGATATGGGCAGAATTTATAGTCAACTGCTTTTCGTAAGCCAGTAAATCATTTCGTTTAAATCCGCGGAGTATAGATACCAATCCATCCTCTCTAGACATGTCATTAAGCTTAAATAGATAACTCAAGGCAGTGAATAAACGGTAGGCCAATGCGCTTCTGTGCAGGTCGTTTACTACAATCCCTAATCGAACTAGCCCTTTAAGCTTGTTAAATAGGGAAACAATTTGTTGGTCGGTAAAGTGATGGAGCGTAAGTGTAAATAGCATGATGTCACATGCTGCTATTTGCCCATCATTAAAGATATCACTGCATTGGTACCTAATGTTCGGATATGGAGTGGAAAGGCTTTCTGCATGTGCAATAGTAGCCCTGTTTGCATCTATACCTATCAATTCAAATGATAGCCCTTTTTTTAAAGCATAATCTGCCAGCATCCGAAGCATTGCTCCATTGCCACAACCTACATCTACGATCTTTAGCTTGTTGGCTAATTTATCCTTATCCATCAGAAAGTTGATCCCCTCTAAGGTAACCTTGTTACCTCCCAAAAGTTTATTGATGGCAGCAATCTTATCCAATGCATCGGTCAGAATTTCTCCTTCCATTGAAAAGTCGTCCATTATTTCGGGTGCTGTGCTTCTTTGCTTGGTATTTATAGTCATTAGCGCTGCATAGCTATTGGTTTTCCATGGGTCATTTTAATTACTCGGTTTAACAAGTTAGGCATTTTTGTGATACTATTAAGTGCAAGGCTCTGCAATAAACTATTTTTTAATATAGCCGATAACATTTTACCCGTCCTTATTCTCGAAGCAAAATTATATTTCCATATACGCGTGTAACTGTTTTCGAGCTGTGTTCTCGCATTAGGGCTTTCAACCGAGTGCATGGCAATAAGTTCTGCCGCTATCTTCGCACTATGTATGGCCATGGCCATGCCATTTCCACACAAAGGATGTATAAGACCTGCGGTGTCGCCTATCATGAGCATGTGGTTAACAACGGGTTCTTTGCGTTCGAAAGAAATCTGCCCGATAGTGAGCGGAGTTCGGAAAACTAGGGTTGATTGCTCCAATATCTCCTTGATAAAGCTGTTTTTATAGAGCACCGCTGTTTGAAAAGCTTCGATGTTTTTATGTTGTTTAAAGCTTTTATAATCGGCCAGGTAACAAATATTGATCAACTCGTCTTCTACTTTGGATATCCCACAATAGCCGCCATTAAAATGGTGTAAGCCAACCAAATTATCTTTAAAACTACCCTGATAATGTGCTTTTACGGCGACATATGGTGATTTTTTATCCATAAATTTTCGCTCTAGTTTCACGTCTAGGTTAGCTCTTTTGCCATATGCACCCAACACGTGTTTTGCACTCAACAATTGGCCATTAGCGGTGCTAACAGTAAAGGCCCCGTTTTCGTACACCACATCCGAAACGCTAGCGTGCAACACTTTAACATTTCTTTTAAGCAATTCCTGGTACAAAAAATTGTCCATGGTATACCTGCTTAACCCAAAACCACCAAGTGGTAGTGTTGTAGTAATTGCGCTTCCATTTGGTGTGGTCATTTGTAGTTCGGTAATTTGGGAGGGCCCAAGATTTTGAAATGATATGCCAAGCCAGTTCATATAGGGCAGCACCTCGTTAGACACGTATTCACCGCACACTTTATGGTGTGGATAGCTATTTTTCTCGATTAAGGTAACTTCGAAATGAAGTTTTTGTAAATGCAGTGCCGCGGTGAGACCAGCTAGCCCCCCGCCGATGATTATGACTTTGTTTTGCAGCTGCATATCAGCACAACAATCAATGTTTGATATTGTTCCATTTTTCATTAATGAGAAGATCGAAGATAATCTTTTCGCCATTAATTTCTGAATCTTTAATGGTAAGGCAAATTTGTTTGCCAGAATCATTCTTTGTGGGTCCTGCTGTTTCAATTGCCCAGGTATCAGCATTGTCTCCTAAGAGCGGATTTGATGGGCTGTGTTTAAAACTGAGACCATGGATTAGTTTACCATCTATGGATTAGAGAGCGAATAAGATTTGATATGTTTTGGTTTAAATTACAAAAACTTACTGTGCATAACTGCCTGTTTATGGATCAGCAGAAACCGCAAGCTTTTTCCCCCTACACTGCAGCGTTTTGAGCCTCTACTTATACTAGCAAGGGCCGACTAAAAGTCGGCACCTTACACAGCGCAAAATAAACCTGCTACAAATTAGGGAAGCCGCACCCAACCAGATATTTGATGGGGGCAGAAATTTTAGGTGAAAACATAGTTCTTTCCAAACGTACTCAAATAGATCTCTCCGCTAAACCGCGTTCGAGATAACGGTACTTTTACGAGATGACATTACTTGATGAACCGTCATCCGATAGCTATCGGATCCGAACGAGTTCTTGACGCAAGCCGTCATTTCCTTTGTATTAATAAACAGATTAATTAGCCTTATTATTTTTATTAAGATGGGGGTCTGGGGGTGTTAATAAACTAATCATCTTGCGGATAACGTTAATATAAAAGGTAGGAGACCTTTCGTCACTTCTAGTCTTTGAGGACTTTCGTTCGTATAAGTTCCTACCTTTTATAAATTGCCAAGGCCCAGCTAGAATACTTACTTTGAAATATCAAAGGTAATTGGCAAAGGCAATTTCTGTTTAATAAAACTAAATGGATAACGTATGAAAAACTGGAATGTTATTTTAGGGGTAGATGTTTCAAAGTTGAGCCTTGACATCTGCTGTGCAGAACGAAGACTGCATATTAAGATCGAAAACTGTAGTAAGGGCTTTAAGCAATTTATACAATGGTGCAGGTTGAATGGTATCACTCTTAATGAGGTACTGGTATTGCTTGAATATACAGGAGGTTACGAATACCGCTTCCTGCAGTTCTGCGAATCGATCAATATTGCCTATTGCAGGATTCCGGGGCTTGAGATCAAAAAGTCCATGGGAATGGTAAGGGGCAAGAACGACAAGGTAGATGCCTACCGTATAGGCCAATATGGAGAGGAAAAGTCTAAAAGACTGGTTCCTTCCAGACCAATGAACAACAGTATCCTAGACCTAAGGCAACTAATGAGCTACCGCAAAAGGGTGGTAAGGGAAAAGGCTGGTCAGTTATCGACATTAAAAGAACGCATACATATGTATGGACAGCGTAAAGCAGATCCAATTATTAAGCTGCTAGAGATGCAGATCAAAAACAACAGCCTTGTATTGGCAATGGTGGAAGGGCAGATAAAAGAACTGATAGGGGCTGATGATGCAATGTCGAAAAACTATAGGATATTGAAAAGCATTAAGGGGATTGGTCCTATAAATGCACAGATGAGCATAGCCTATACCGAGAACTTCTGCTCCTTTACCGACGGTAGGAAGTATGCAGTATATGTTGGGGTAATCCCATTCGAACATAGTTCTGGAACAAGTATACGAGGGCGTAGGCGTGTTAGTCATATGGCCAATAAAGAATTGAAGCAGGAACTTAACCAAGCCGCAAAATCAGCTATGCAGCATGACCCTGAAATAAAAAGTTACGCAGAAAGAAAGCTAAAGACAAAACCATACAACCTGGTATTGAACAACATAAAGTTCAAGCTGATCATGAGAATGTTCTCACTGGTCCGAAGGGAAGAAATGTATGTGGAAAACTATAAAATCAGTGCATAGAAAAATATTTATTAAGGAAAATTTGGAAATATCATAATCCTAGAATACGATCGAGTTCTTCACTCGGAGAAATCTATTAAGATGAACTACGCTAGCAGACCTCTCTGCTAAACAGCGTTCGAGGACGGTAGGTTGAAGAGATGACGGTTTTGATGGAGAGATGAAGGCAATGACAGCTTGCTAAGCAAAAGACTTTTCTTGGTGTGCTTTGCGCTCTTTGCGGTTAAAATCAAGACTTAAAACTCATTTTACTAATGTTTTGCGGCAATAAGTTAATATGGTGCTAGCTTTTCTTGTTTGTTTCATCAAATTGATCTCTCTGCTAAAAAGCGTTCGAGTTGACGATAATTAGCCAAATTGCAAAACCAAATTAAGGGCAGGTTAATGCCCTATTGTAGTCTGCTTCTGTAAAGGTGTAAGTCAATTTATAAGTGTAATTATCTATTTTTTCGACTGCATAATTTTTAAGATTGTTAACACTATGTATATCATCAGCTTTAATATTAATTAAACATTTAATATTATCAAATTTAATATTAAATGTTTTACCATATTGAAATAGATTGCTATATAGAGGTGGTGCTGATGCACCATCACCCCCTCCTCTATATGATTCATTTATTACAGTTGTTGATTTCGCAGGCACATTAAATCTTTCTAAACCTGAATCGTAACTAATATTATAATTTGTATCATTAACAAAATGATATGCTGCAGTTTGCAAAAAGAACTCCTCTCTTTTACAAGAATTTATTAGCCCAAGCAGACTAATAATTATTCCAATGATTAAATAGCGTTTCGACGTGTTGTTCTGTTCCATTATTGTAATTGTTTATAATATTATTTTTCCAACCGTTCCATGAAGTGGCCCCGTTGATTAATGCATTCTGAATATCAACGATATTATATCCATGTACTTGATCATTTGGATGACCTAAAACCTAACAAAACCAAATACCTCTTAAACGATCACACACACCATTAAGCTACAAAAAAATAACCTCTGCCAAATTTTAAGCAGAAAGCCTACAATTTGACAAAGATTATCCGATAATAAAACAAGTTATGGGCAGGCTACCGCTCTATTGTAATCTGCTTCGGTAAAGGTGTAGGTGAACTTGTATTTACGTTCGCTTAGTTTTTCTGCTAAGTAATTTTTTATATCTAAAATACTATGTTCACTATTAACATCAATTTCTAAACATTTAATTTGATTAAATTTAATAACAACCGGCAAACCTATACTTCTAAATGGTGCATGAAATTTATTGGGCTCTACCTTTTTAACGGCATCTTGGGTATCTTTAATAAGTGTCGAACTATTTGCCATAACATTAAATTTCTCAAAGCCTTGTTTATAAGTAATATTATAGTTGGTTTGGTTAATAAACCAAAACTCCCCTAACTGTGCGTATTCTGTTTTTTTATTACAAGAGATAAATGTAAACGTTAAACTAATAATTAAACCAAGTTGTAAAAAGCGCATCCAAATGTTGTTCTGTTCCATTGTTATATAAATTTTTAATGTTATTTTTCCATTCATTCCAATTTGTAGTACCAATTCAAGCATTTTCTATTTCTACAATAGTATACCCTTGAACTTGATCATTTGGATGACCTAAAACCTAACAAAACCAAAATACCTCTTAAACGATCACACACACCACTAAGCTACAAACAATAACCTTTGCCAAATTTTAAGTAGAAACCTATAATCTGAAAAAGATGATTCGATAAATGAAAAACAAGTTATGGGCAGGCTACCGCCCTATTGTAGTCTGCTTCGGTAAATGTGTAAGTGAATTTGTAATTAACGTTACCTAACTTCTCGGCTACGAAACTATTGATATCTCTTATATTATTTATTCCTTCTTTACCTTTCATTGATAAACACATGTTACCATTAAATTTGACCAAAAGCATATCTCTTCCTGGTAAAGAAAATTGGCTGAAGTAATCACTCGGTAATGCCCTTTTTATTCTTGTACCAGTACGCTGTGTAACAGTAAATACTTTAGTACCATTTGCTAATACATTATACTCTTGCAATAATGGTTCTTCAAAAGTTATATTATAATTAGTCTTATTCACTATTTTAAATTCAGCACCTAATGCATACATATTGGTAGTGCTACAAGAGTTGAATAAAGTAAGCAGACTAATAATTAAGCCAATGATTAAATAATGTTTCAACATGTTGTTCTGTCCCATTGTTGTAATTTTTTATAATGTTAGTTTTCCATTCATTCCATGTGGTAGGGGCATTAATGCATGCATTTTGGATATCTACAATATTATAGCCCTCAACTTGATCCTTTGGTGAACCAGAACCTAACAAAACCCAAATATCTCTTAAACGAGCATATACACCAATAAGCTACATAAAAATAACCTCTGCCAAATTTTAAGCAGAAAGCCTACAATTTGACAAAGATTATTCGATAATGAAAATAAATTATGGGCAAGTTACCGCCCTATTGTAATCTGCTTCGGTAAAGGTGTAGGTGAATTTATAGGTAATTTTATTAATCTTTTCTGCTGAGTAATTTTTCAAATTAATAATACTGCGTTCACTATTTGTTGTATATTTTAAGCATTTATCACCTATTTGAAAAATTAGCTCCTTCCCTTTTAAACTAATATCATCTGTAAAAATATCTCTAAAATCCTCTACATCTACATTTCCGTCTCCAACCTGTTCGTCATTAATAACAGTGGTTTGTCTTGGCAAAAAAACATACTCTCTATATTGGTTTATTAACTTAATTTTATAATCTGTATCGTTTATAAAATAAAATTGAGCATTTTGAGCATACTCTGATATTTTCCCACATGAAAAACCTAAGATTGTGACATTAAAAACTCCAAGAAGTAAATAACGCATCCAAATTGTTTTCTGTACTGTTTTCATAATTATTTTTAAGATTAGTTTTCCACTGAAATCCATTTAAAGCATTCATTACTGAACTTTGTATTTGTACAATATTATAGCCAGTAACAAGATCTCCACTACCAGGAATACCTAAATTATCATTGCTGTAGTCGTCATCTATCATATCTATTACAATATTTGTGTACCCATCTGGTACATTTAGGTCTCCTCCTTGGTAAGTGGGGTATATCATTTTTGTAAGAGACCATTGAACTCCTCTCGACCAAGACTCCCTCACATTATCATCTGTAAAACCAAAAGTTGTATACTGACCAAGTGAAGCAGACATATCCCAATGAACTGCATGGGCTAATTCGTGTATAGTAGTAGCATAGATATCCATGGAACTTCTGTCAGGATGAAAAACATTTATCAATGACCCAAGTAAATTAGGCCTATTTTCCCACATACTACCATGTGCGCTATTCTGAGTCCAGTTGAAAGCACCAATCTTAAGTTGCGTTGCCCAAAAACTATTTAATGGTGGCCTTCTTAAACCTTGTATATCCTTATAATAATAATGGAAAGCGGCTCTAAAAATAGTACCACAAAATTTATCATAATTCTCCAACTCAAAATTCCAAGGTCCTTCAAGTTTATATTCCCCTATTTCTTGTGGACCGCCACCGTGATCATTTACAGAAAAGTCATACCTTTCAAAATTAAACCAATAATTGGCTGGTCTACTATAGGTACCATCTACATGGTAATAACCATCTGCATCGGTAATACCTGTATAAGTGGTAAACCAACGGCGGGCTCTCACTTTAATGCCTTCTACTCCAATTAAACCAAGCACATCATCGGTCATCGTAATTCTGCCAGATGGTCTCCATTCTCCTGGAGGCGCACCTGTACCTGTACTTGGGCCACCGCCCCCGTAATCACTATCGCAATCTTCTGGCGGGATATTATAAGGATCTGGCTCTCCACCATCATCTTCAATTTCAGGGCAGATAGATCGGCTTACCAATTCCCTACCAGACACACTATAAGAGCTGCCACTACCACCTTTTATGGTTACCAAACTACCTCTACTGCTTTCGTCTGGTAAAAACAGGTCGGCTAATTTTATATAAGGTACCTCAGGCAATACATAATTTACGGGTACAGAGGCGTACTGGTAGGTGGGCACACCTACTGGTACAGCGGGGTCGCGGTAGCTGCCACTGTATTCGCTAACCGCAGCATCTAATGGAAAAGGATAGATGATTAAGTTAGAGTCTACCTTTAATTTTGCATAATCTGCTTGGTTGGCTGGCATAAATTTAATGTAATAATGCGTAGCTTTCATTTCTTGTTCTACTAATTTACTACTTTCTTTTGCAGTTAGCGATTTATTAATGGTTAATAAATCGTTACCCGCAGTAGCCATTACCTTACCATGTACATATTTCAATTTTTGGTTAGCAGTTAATTGTAAATCTGTCATTATTAAACTGGCCATTGCTTTTTGCATATTGGCCAATGCATAGGGGTTGTAGGCTTTCAATTTAACCTTTGCCTCGGTGGGTGTTTTATCCGATTTGGATGAGCTGTCTTTTTTACAGCTATAACTTATACTCCACAAAGCCAAGCCTAGGTAAAGCATTAATTTTTTGTTCATTGAAGCGTTTTTTTAGATGAGCGGAATGCAGGGAATGACTATTTGAAGTAGCTGATGCAATGCGCAGTTGTGCAATGATAGTTTATAGGGCAACAGCAAACAATTTTATGATACCAAATGGCATTTTGGAGTGATGAAATGGCTAGTTGAGCGGTATGAAATAGAAATTTTATGTCGAAAATTCCATCATTCTTTGCACAATCAGGAAACAGCCTTGGATAATCTTTTTATCTTAAAAGCATTCTCAAACCTAATTTATTGATGATGAAAATAACACCTTTCGACAAGATTATTTGTCGCACACCTGCTTTTGGCTTTAACCAAACCTTAGCTGAGGTTTGGGAGCAATTGAAACTTAAAATTGAGGAATCCTCTCCCAATTTTTATGAGCTGATCAAAAATTTGAACCATGTGGATTTAAAAACGCTAGATGAGAAAAGCCGATTTACCATTTGGAAATATTTGAATAGGGCAAAATTTAGAGCTACTCCTTTTGGCACTTTTGCAGCAATAAGTTTAATGGAACTCAGCTTTGCTGCCGATACCAAACCGATAATCACTCAAGAATTAATAGCACGGCACTGGATAGATTGGAGTTTGAAGGAAGGGTTTAACAGTACAGCGATGCAGGACGTAAAACAACTTCATAGCAATAGCTCTATTTATTTTGTGGGTAATGAAATTAGGTATCTTAAAACTGCTGGAAACTCATTTGAGCTGGCAGCTGTGGATAGCCTGCCAGAGCTTAACGTTATTTTATTAACCTGTAAAAGAAAGACCAGCCCTGCAGAAATTTACGAATTAATGGAGCGCAGTTTTGATTTAGGTAAAGCTGCTACGCTAGCGCTACTAACACAGCTAATTGAGCTACAACTTTTACAGACCAACCTACAGCCAAATATTACCGGAGCCGATTATTTTGAGAAATTGGGCATAACCTGTTTGCCAAAACCTAGTAATTACATTATAGCCGAACGGGCGATAGTTAAGGGTAATTTTAATGGCAAACTATTGAAACAGTTGCCTGAGCTGCTCTCTTTTTACACCAAACACTTGGCTGCCCCAGTACCAGCAGATTTATCGACCTTCATCCACCACTTCAGCAAAAGGTTCGATCAACAAGAACCCACACTTGCACTGGTAATGGACCCAGAAATTGGCATAGGTTATGGAGATTTGGCACAACTACAGCCAGACGAGTTAGTTAACGGCATTAAAGATGGCCAAGCTAAGCCAGAACCGCAAAGCCTTAGCTATGGTAAGTTACAGCAATTTTTGCTACGTGGAATGATGATGCAACAAGCTATCGACTTAAGCAATTTTGAAGAGGCCGCTACTCAGAATGCGGTATTGCCCAATACCTTTAGCCTTATTTTTCATTTGTATAATGGCCAAGCGGTTTTGGCGCATACCGGAGGCAGTACTGCCAATGCTCTATTAGGGCGATTTACACTAGGCAATGAAAAGCTTACCGCCTATGGTAGCCAAATTGCGACACTAGAAACAGAAGCCAACACTGATGTACTATTTTTCGACATTGCCTATCAGGCAGAAAAAAAAGTAGATAATGTAAATCGAAGGGCAAAATTGTATACCTACGAGCTACCCATTTTAACTTGGTCTGAAACTGACCAACCTTTAACTTTAACAGACATTGTAGTTGCCGTAGCGGATGGAGAAGTGATCCTAAAATCAAAAAGTTTAGGCAAAAGGATAGTACCAAAAATACCTTCTGCCTATAACTACAGCCGATCTGATTTGGCAGTATTTAGATTTTTATGCGATGTGCAACATCAGGGAATCCTCAGTAACTTCAGTTTCAAACTACAAGATCTGTTTCCCAACTTAGCACATTATCCTAGGGTAACTTTTAAATCCATTATAGTTTCGCCAGCAATGTGGCTCATTCCGGCTGTTGCTATTAAGGAACTAATAAACTTGCAAAAGTGGCTAAAAGCACAGGATTTTGAGGTTATGCTAAAAGTGGGTTATGCCGACCAATCGCTCTGTATTGATCCAAATAATGAGCAGGATGTTTGGGCATTATGGCATTACTGCAAACAACAAAAAGACGATGTTTACTTAACAGAGGCACTATTGGCGGATAGCGATTTGTTAAAAGATGAAAAGGGCAATAGCTACCATCCACAATACATCGTCAATTATTACCATCAAGAAAGGGTGTACGAGCCCAGTAAACCTATTGTAGTTGAACAGCCTGAATGTTGCTTGCCTGGTTCTGAATGGTTATATGTTGAGATTTACAGCCATTTTTCTAAGAGCAATTATCTATTAACAGGATTGATAAGCCATTTTTTAAAGACTAACCATAGCTACCTTAAAAAATGGTTCTTTATCCGTTATACAGATCCAGCACCACACATTCGCTTTCGGGTTGAGCTAAAAAATAAAACTTACGGTTTTATGTTATTGGATAGCTTGCAACAATTGATATCAATAGAAATGACAAAGGGATTTGTAAGTGACTTTAAATTGCCAACCTACCAAAAGGAGACCCAACGTTATGGCGCAAGCCGTATGCACTTAGTTGAGCATTTTTTCATGGCAGACAGTAGGTATGTGAGTTACCTCATTAAAAAATCAACTACCGAACAACTATTGATGAATGCCTTACAGGCTGCACAAACTTTAGCAGCTATGGCATTAAATGAGCTAGCAGATCAAATTAAATTTGTGGAAAGCCTGGCCCAAAGTTTTGCAAAAGAAATGAATATGAATTCTGTAGCATTTAAAAATATCAATGCCCATTTTAATGTATTAAAGCCTAATATTGGAGATACGCTTAAAATACCAGCTAAAATTGACCGCAATTGGAGGTTAAGCTTTAAAGCCATAATGGATGTTTGTGATGACAATTACAGCAAACATAAAATGCTGGCAGACCTTATTCACATGCATGTAAACAGGCTTTTTATAACAGACCAAAGGGTTTATGAGGCCATAATCTACCAATATTGGAAACGTTTACTCTACACTAAGCAGGCTTTGTTAAAAGTTGGACAGGGATAACAATATCTACTTTAAAATGCGGGCCTATGGTTTGGTATTGGAATTTAACTTGCTCGCCATAGGCATAACTTAATCTTTTATGAATATTGTGTAAACCAGCATGATGGCTCTCTGTTACCTTATGTTTTTTGATAAGGTTTTTGGTTTGGATATGTAAGCTATCATCTGCCAAATCGAGGTCAATAATGGCAATTTCATCGGGATCACTGATATCGCCATGTTTGAAGATATTTTCTACTAAGGTTAACAGTACCAAAGGAATTAAGTTGAATTGTTTTACCTCTTCAGTATAAGCGAAGTACACATTTAAATCTGTTCCTTTTCGTATCTGATAAAGAAACAGCAAGTTTTCTACTTGTTCGATTTCGTTGGCTAAACTAATGGTTGTACCCATTTCCTCCGCATCAATAGCAAAACGCATCATATCAGACAATCTCTCTACTGCATCTCCTGCAATGGCCGAATGCGCATTTACTTTATGGTAAATAAAAGAAAGTGTATTAAACAAAAAATGTGGATTGATTTGGGCTTTTAAGAAAGCATTCTGGGCATTTACCAATTCTTTCTCTATCTGCTGTTGTTGGATAATTTTTTCTAAGCGGTCTTTTTCAAGTTCTTGTGTCTTCTTTCGCTCGCTGAGATAAGTGACCACAAAGTAATATCCAGTAGCATAGCCCATCATCAAAATACCCCTGTATAAGTTACGTAGGATGAAGGCTTCATCAGCACTCGGGTGATCTTCTTTTTTATAATCGCCAACTAAATGTAAAAACAGTGTAGCACAATAATGCCCATAGATATAAATGATCAACTCTATTACTAATAAGATTGGTATAGCCCAAAAGAAGCTTTTACCTTTTTTATTAATGAATGGAAGGGTAAAATTACCATGTAGATAGAAGAATGAAATGGTAACCACATAATGTATAAGATAGATTTCAATTTCTAATTCGCGATCAAAGATAATCGTTAACAGTACGGTTTCATAAAACATATAAAGAAACCATACTCCTAAGTGGATTTTATTTTTGCTTAGCCACTTACCTATCTTATACTGTATCATACTTTCTATATCTCGAAATAGCCATTCTATATCACATCTTTTTCAGGGTCGTCTCCTTCTGCTAAGTTTCATAAAAAATCTAAAAATTATGAAACAAAAAAAGATTAAAATCAGCGCATCAACTTTATTTATCTATCAGAAATCTAAAATTAAAGCTATGCCAGCAAGATCAACGGGTGATCCAACAACAAGTGTTGTCACCACTAGTAAAACTACTGGCATGTTTTAATTTCTTCAAAACAGGGAAGATCAGTTTTTCTTCCCTGTTTTAACTAAATATTGTGTCACAAAATCATTGAAATCTTTACGGTACAATTCTCCAACGGTAAGCTGTATCCCATTATTCATTTTTACCATATTGCCATTAATAGTCTCTATTTGATCTTTCCTAACGATAAAACTTCGCTGCAATTGGATAAACTCTGGTTTATCAGCTAATTTTTTCGCAAATTCGGTAAGCGACATTTTAGTTACTATCTGTTTACCTTGAACATAGATCATAATGTGGTTGAGCTTACTTTCAACCGCAATGATGTCTGAATAATATATTCTGACAATCTTATAGTCGTCATTTTTGTTTTTCACAAAGAAAAACTCATCTGGAATTGCCGGCTTAGTTTGCTCCTTAAGCGGCTTATTTAACTTTTCTGCTAAAAGTCTATTTATGGTAATTACAAATTTACCTAAGGAGTAAGGCTTCAACAAATAAGCGTCAGCATTTGTCTCAAATGCATCGTAAGCATACTTTGTATGTGCTGTAGTAAATACAAGTGTATTGGTTTTTGATCTAATTACTTGAGCTAACTCCAAACCTGTAATCTTAGGCATGTCGACATCCATAAATATAATGTCTACAGAGTCTGACATGCTGATTTCCTTTAAAGCTACCACTGGATCGGTATAACTTTTAATCAAAACAAGTTCTGGTACTGCCTCTATATAACTTTGTAGCCCTTCTATGGCATGCAGCTCATCATCAATAACTATACATTTAAACATATTTTGATACAGAAAATGCTTAAATATAGCGATCTGAGCCTTTAAATCAAATTTTTTAGGCTTTTTTGAGCACAAGATTTTTGAAGGATTTACATATTGAAAATATAAATGATTATCTCGCTTGGCGATTATCAATCCCTAATAGTACAGGCAGTAGTTGGAAATTACTACTTATTATAGGAATTATACAGTTATTACCTAGCTTCCTAATTTCATTACAAATTAGCAGTAATTCTGTCCAACACAAGTCTATTAACTTAGTTTGTTTTTTAGCGAAAAATCTATGTATACCACAATTTCGCAGCTCATATTCGTCAATAGTGATTAGAAAACCAGCAGTAATGCGTCCACTTATCTTAAATATTGAATTTTTTGGAATAAAGTATGTCCTACCTATCCTAAAATCAAGCTCTTTCCCATCCACATTTAAAATACCCAAACCTTTTTCTAAAACAAAAATCCGATAAGGCAAATCACAAGTAATTTCCTCGGCTAACATATCCATTTTACAAAGCTGTTTTACTTTAATCATAGGAGTATTTAATATTTGATAAATTGGTTTAAGTTGGCTGGCTCATTATGTAACACGAAAAATGCATTTCAATTAACGCTCATTTGAACCTAATGAAACCGATTACCCCCCGATTACTTTATTTAGTAACCAAGGGGATTGAAACGGCATGTCCAAACGCTACTATTAATAAACCTGCCCGAAAGATGTAGATCATTGCAGAATTTTGCCAAAAAAAGACATATAAAGGTGATTTCGGATGATAGAAAGGCAAATTGGGGTGATATAACGTATGCTGGTATTTTTAAATTAGCTTCAAAATATTATAAGCAAATTAAATTTTAGTAATGCACCAAACGGTAAATCTTTTCCTTAGCATAGATATGGATAGGCCTTAAAGTTCTCCTAACCGCATAGCCAGATCTTGTAATTCTAGTTAAGGTATATATCAACAAACTACCTCTAAAACCTCAGGATAGTACAGGTTGCAGGGTTTACCTTTGGCTAATATCTTTAGAGAACCAGTTATCAACCTTAATTTCATGATGCGTAAGTTATTTCTATGCTGTTTCCTTTCCCTTTTGATAGGCCAATTGAGTTTTGCCCAAAACCAAAGAGTTACCTATAACTTTAATCCCGGTTGGAAACTACTTATTGGCGATGCCCTTGAAGCGGAGGCAGCAAACTTTGATGATCAAAATTGGAAGGAAATTACCTTGCCTTATGCTTGGAATGAAGATGAAGCATTTAAAAAATCAATCGAAAACCTATCTACAGGCGTTGCTTGGTATAGAAAACATTTTAAAGTAGCTCATGCAGATAGCACCAAAAAGATATTTTTAGAATTTGAAGGAATCAGGCAAGCTGGCGAATTTTATCTCAATGGTAAATTTATCGGTCGCCATGAAAATGGTGTAACCTCATTCGGATTCGACATTAGTGATTTAATTTTAGCCAATCAGGATAATGTGCTGGCCGTAAAAATAGACAATGCTTGGAATTACAAAGAAAAAGCTACCAATTCTGGCTACCAATGGAATGATAAAAACTTTAATGCAAACTATGGGGGTATTTCCAAAAATGTTCGTTTGCACGTAGCAAGCAAACTTTATCAAACCTTACCCCTATTTAGTATGCTAAAAACTATAGGGAATTATATTTATGCCAAGGATTTTAACATCAAAGAAAAACAAGCTGTTATAGTTTCCGAATCAGAAGTTAAAAATGAAGATAAAATGCCAAAAGCCGTAAGTTATGAGGTGGAGATAAAAGATTTAGATGGTAAAATTGTTAAAACTTACCATACTAATCCTCAAACGGTAGCGGTTGGCGCAACGGTAACTTTAAAAGCCGAAGCATTGGTTAATGGTTTAAATTTCTGGAGTTGGGGTTATGGCTATTTATATACCGTAACTTCTAGGTTAAAGGTGGATGGAAATACCGTGGATGAATTGGTGACCAAAACTGGATTTAGAAAAGCTGAATTTAAAAATGGCATGGTGTATCTTAACGACCGTGTGCTGATGATGAAGGGTTATGCCCAAAGAACCAGTAACGAATGGCCAGCAATTGGCTTATCGGTACCTGCTTGGCTAAGCGATTATAGCAATCAGTTAATGGTAGAAAGCAATGCCAATTTGGTACGTTGGATGCACATTACTCCATGGAAACAAGATATCGAATCATGCGATCGGGTGGGTTTGATACAAGCTATGCCAGCTGGAGATTCGGAGAAAGATGTTACTGGGCCTAGATGGGATCAGCGAAAAGAAGTAATGAGAGATGCCATTATTTATAACAAAAATAATCCAAGCATCTTGTTTTACGAAAGTGGTAACGAATCTATCAGTGCCGAACACATGGTAGAAATGAAAGCCATTAGAAATCAATATGATCCGAATGGTGGAAGAGCTATTGGTTCTAGAGAGATGTTAGCTATAGATGAGGCAGAATATGGTGGCGAAATGTTATACATTAATAAAAGTGCTGGCAAACCTTTATGGTCTACCGAATATTCTAGAGACGAGGGTTTACGTAAATACTGGGACGAATTTTCTCCTCCTTACCATATCAATGGAGCTGGTCCATTATACAAAGGTGCCGATGCGAGCAGTTACAATCGTAACCAAGATTCTCATGCCATAGAAGATATTGTAAGATGGAACGAATATTACAAAGAAAGACCGGGTACAGGAACTAGGGTAAGTTCTGGTGGTGTAAATATCATTTTCTCAGATACCAATACCCATTACCGTGGAGAAGAAAACTATAGAAGAAGTGGGGAAGTAGATGCCATGCGCATTCCGAAAGATGGTTTTTTTGCACACAAAGTGATGTGGGATGGTTGGGTTAATGCCAAACCAGAAGGCATCCATTTAATTGGGCATTGGAATTATAAAGCCGATACCAAGAAAAATATTTATGTGGTTGCAGCTGGCGACAAAGTAGAGCTGTTCTTAAACAATAAATCCTTAGGTTTTGGACAAAAAAGTGAAGGCTTTTTGTTTACCTTTAAAAACATCCATTTTAAACCAGGCCTTTTAAAAGCAATTTCTTATACTACAGCTGGCAAAAAATTAGCAGAAACACAATTAAAAACTGCAGGTGTGGCAACTGCATTGAAATTAACTACTTTAAAAAACCCAACAGGTTTTAAAGCAGATGGCGCAGACTTGGCACTGGTTCAGGTAGAGGTGGTGGATGCAGCTGGTAACCGTTGCCCCATAGCCCTAAATATGATCGACTTTGAAATTACTGGTCCGGCAGATTGGAGAGGTGGTATTGCCCAAGGACCGGATAATTATATCTTAGCTAAACAATTACCTGTTGAAGGTGGTATAAATAGGATATTAATCAGATCTACCACTACAGCTGGTAAAATTAACCTAAGTGCCAAATCGGCTGGATTAAGCTCAGCTTCGCTCACCTTAGAAACATTACCTGTTAAGGTAACAAATGGTTTAGCTACACAATTGCCTAGTGATGGGTTGAAACCAAATTTAAGCAAAGGACCTACACCTGCTGGTCCATCTTATGTAGTAACCAGAAAAATGGTTAAAATTATTGCAGCAACAGCTGGAGCGAATACAGATAAAGCTAAACTCAGTATTGATGATAATGAATTGAGCGACTGGGCTAACGATGGCAAATTGACTACCGCTTGGATTAAATACGATTTGGAAAAAGAAAGTATCATTACAGAAGTAAGTTTGAAACTAAATGGCTTCAGATCAAAAATATATCCCCTAGCCATATTGGTAGATGGAAAAGAAGTATTTAAAGGTGATAGTAAACTGAGCCTAGGTTATTTTACGGCCATTTGTACGCCAACAAAAGGAAAAACGGTAACCATTAAACTTTCTGGAGATAGCAAAGAAAAGGAAGGTGCAAACGCTGGTGTAGAAGTAAATGGTAAAAAGTTAGATGATGGTATCGAAAGAGCTGAAACCAAATTAAAAGGATCTTTAAGCATTATCGAAGCAGAAATTTATACTAAACCCTAATTAAGTTTTCCAGATTCCCATATATTAGCAATATTGGCGAGCAAACTGTATTTGCGGATGAAGAGAACTGGAAATCTTAGCTCATCTATTCTTAGGGCAAGGGCCCATACACCATCTATATCTCAGAACTTTCTGTTATAGCTATTACCATTTACAACATCGCCATTTAGCTGGGAAAGTTGGGATCGGTTTTTTAGCAACTGGCACTGCAAATGCTTTTTGTGATATAGATGAAGTTGATCAAAGCTAAATAGCTTTTACTCATTTGATTTTAATAGCGTTAAATTTCAAACACAAAAGGCCATCCATCCAGATAGCCTATTATGATATAACCAAATTTAACCTGTTTTAATTTCTTTGTATGAGATCAAACAATAATTAAAAATAAAGCTAAAAAATTAGGGAAGTGTTATGGACTATCCTGCTTGAGAGCAGTAAAGTGGATTTTATTGTATTTTTTTCTGTAATTATTTATTTCTCGCATAATTATCAATCGATATTGCTGAAACTTTTGATGTTTTTGTGGATGCTAACTTTTTCTGTTACTGTAATCGCTTTAACTTTTTTCAGTACCACGTTTTCAATAGGTAAAGTGGGTTCGCCCAATATCCGTGAAATAAATTTTACAGCTCCTGTTTCTATATTTTCAAGATAAATATTCTTGATGGGTGTCAATCTTTTTTCGACCGTTGGCACCAATGTTTTCCATTGGTAAAGCACATCTGTTTCGATACCTAAAATACCTTGATCAATTTTACCTGCAAATAAGTTTTTGGCATAAATATTTTGCACATAACCACCCATTCTTTCGTTGGTTTTAATAAACAGCAGGTGGTTTAGTTTGGCTCCATCTATAACTTTACAATTTTCTAACAGCACATTTTCTATTCCGCCAGAAAGTTCACTTCCAATAGCAACCAATTGATGACCATTTTTAACTAGACAGTTACGAATAACTATATTCTTTGATGGTGTTTTTAAACGCCAACCTTCTGGATTACGACCGGATTTGATCGCGATGGCATCATCACCTTGATCAAAAGTGCAGTTCTCAATTAACACATTTTGGCTCATCTCAGGATCTACACCATCATTGTTATGCCCATGAGCGTATATTTTTACATTTCTAATCACTACATTTTTAGACAAATAGGGATGAATAGTCCAAAAAGGACTATTGGTAATTTTGACACCATCTATTAAAATATTTTCACTTCTATTGAACTGTATAAATTGCGGTCTTAAATTGGCCGTATCGTTTACCATTTGCCTATCCTTTACCGAGCTGTATGCCATACCCAAATTGTAAAGGCGTTTAATGTTTTCTAGATGTGCTTTTGGACGGGAAAACCATTTTTTCCAAGTATCCATTTGCGCTTTAAGTTCTCCATCTCCAGTAATCGCTACGTTTTTACATTGGTAAGCATAAATTAGAGGAGAATAGTTATAACATTCCATGCCCTCCCAACTGCTGTGTACTGCCGGAAGAAAATCTGCAGGATTTCCAGAAAAAAGTAAAACTGCTCCCTTATTAAGATGAAGGTTCACATTGCTTTTTAAGTGAATTTTACCCGTTAACCACTCTCCTTCAGGTATCACCACAATACCACCATTAAGTTTATTGGCTTGCGCTATTGCAAGTGCAATGGCATTTGAGGTTTTAGCTTGATCTCCTTTTACTGCACCAAAATCGATTATAGATAACTTTTTACAGCTCTTAAAATCTGGAATGGTAATGGCGGGCATTTTAAAAGGCGTTGCCACTGTAATCTTTTCCAGTTTTACAATAGTCTTATCTTGCATAAACGATAAACCAACTACAGCAAATACTATAAGTGTGATGATCTTTTTAGACATATAAAATGATTTTAATTGATGTATTTTGGAGTTCGGTTAGCTAATCTGCAACATCAAATATAACTGATGCTAAACCCAAATGCATCCTGTGGCATCCTGCTATGAAAGGATTGCCATAAACTACTTAACCTAACCAACAGTACAGGATGCGTCGAAATAGGTAAATTGATATATTTGAGTGATACCAAATGTAATTTATAATGAATTTTTTAAAGCTGAAACTCTTTAATACACTAATAGGAATTGGCATACTCGTATGTTATTGCAGCGTCTCTTTTGCACAACAGTCCGGGAAAACTGATGCTATTTATTCGGGTGTGCCTTGGTACGATCAAAATGGAAAAGTAGTTAGCGCACATGGTGCAAATATCATTAAGGTTAAGGACAAGTTTTATCTTTTTGGGGAGGCTCATACCGATACTAGTAATGCCTTTGTAGGTTTGAATTGTTATTCATCAAAAGACCTCAATAATTGGAAATTTGAGCGTATTGCCCTACCTATACAAAGTAATGGAAAATTAGGACCTAATAGAGTTGGTGAAAGACCGAAAGTAATGAAGAACCCTCAAACAGGTTTATATTTGATGTATATGCATGTGGATACCTTGGGTTACAAAGATCAGTTTGTAGGTTATGCCATTGCCAAAAATGTAACCGGACCTTATCAGTTTAAAGGGCCCTTGCTATTTAATGGTAAGTCCATAAAAAAATGGGATATGGGTACTTTTCAAGACAAAGATGGTAAAGGTTACCTACTAACGCACGGTGGGGTAATCCATCAATTAAGTGATGATTATCAGTCTATAGTTGCAGAAATTAATCCACAAATTACTAGTGGTTTCGAATCGCCTACCTTATTTAGAAAAGGGAATACTTATTATTTTATTGGTTCGCACCTTACCTCTTGGGAAAAGAATGACAATTATTATTATACAGCTAATAAATTAAGTGGTCCATGGATTTCCAGAGGTCTATTCGTCCCAAAAGATAAACTTACCTGGAATTCACAATCTACTTTTGTATTAGCTATTGAAGGCAGCAAAGAAACCACCTATATGTATATGGGCGATAGATGGTCTTACCCTAGGCAGCTATCTGCGGCTACTTATGTTTGGCAACCCATTACCTTTAATAAGGAGGCAATAAGTATCCCTAACTATTTCGAGACGTGGACTGTAGACATAAAAACCGGAATAACAAATGCAAAAAAGAGCGACCATACAATTATGGAGAGCAAAAGTAATTTAATTACCTATACAGGCGAATGGAGTACTTCTAAGCATGAAAACAAAATGGTAAAAAGAGCGTTAACATTAAATAGCGCTTCTAAAATTACCTTTAAGGGGACACAGATTGGTTTACGAACTTTAGTATTACCTGATAATGGTTATGCTAAAATCACACTAACGGATAAAAAAGGAAAAATTCTAGTAGAGAATTTGGTAGATATGTATGCCAAATCTCCTACAGCTACTTTGGTATTTCTTAGCCCTATTTTACCAAAAAACGAATATACTTTAACAGTTAGGGTAGCTGGCGAAAGACCAAACTGGTCTGATAAGAAGAAAAATGATTATGGTAGTACTGCAAATTACATCACTATAGATCAATTTCTAATCAAAGAATAAATACACAGCGCTTATAACCAAAATTTGATTATTATTAATCGTTTTATAACACACCAATATGGGAACAACATCTTATTTTACATCAGAGACAAATTAGAAACCAATACCGCTCTTTGGAGAATTGCAAAAGGACAGGTTGTTTATTCCAAACCTTAAAATTAAAATTTCTAATTTTTATAAAACAAGAAAGCTACTCATCCAAGTAGCTTTCTGTTTATGAAACCAAAATTACAACTGTTTCTAATTTGTATGATGATTAGAACAATAATTAAAAATACATGCTAAAAGTCAATATAGCATCCTGTACTATGCTGAAGAGGATTTGAAATCAGTATTTTTTGAACTCGCAAAGGCTTAAATATTGTTTTATACATTAAATAAGCCACGATAACGTTTGCGCATTTTTTATTTATTTGGATTTATTTTACTAATTCCCATCTGGTTTTACCACACTACTTCTTAAACTTTCTGGCCAGTTCCACTTAGCTATATCATCTGGTTTTGATGGATTAAATTTTTGTCTTGGATCGATCAGGAACTTAGCCAAGGGTAACTTAGCTGACTTTATCCCTTCCACAATGCAACGAGCAATTTCGTAAGCACCATAGGTGTTAAAATGGGTATTGTCTGCCAATGCTTTGTCTTGACCCGGATAAGTATTTGCAGGGTAATGAACAAATGCCTTTTTTGAGGGTTCTTCTCCCATGGCATTAAATAAAGTGGTGGTTAATTGGTTTAAATCTATTAGTGTTACATTTTCGCTAGCTGCCACCTTTCTGGCTGCATCAGGGAAATCGCCCAAGGTATTTTCCATTTTTCCATTTGCATCAAATTTTCTTCTAACGGTTGGAGTAACGATAACAGGAATTCCACCTTTTGCCTTGGCACGTGCTATATACAATTTCAAACGTTCGGTATAAGACTTGTAAGCACCATCGTTTGCGCCTTTATCTTTCTGATCATTGTGTCCAAATTCTATAAAAAGATAATCTCCGGGTTTCATTACGCTGATGACTTTGTCTAATCTATTGCTGCCTAAAAAAGAACCTAGCGTTAATCCAGATTCAGCGTGATTGGCAATTGCAACACCTGGTTTAAAAAAACAAGGTATCATTTGTCCCCATGAAGCCCAAGGTTCGCTATCGCCATTTACCACAGTAGAGTTACCAGCTAAAAATACAGTAACCTGATTTTCTACTTTTTTGATTTCTATATCTTTTAATGTAATGTATTGATCAAACTCTAAGGTCAATTTATCGTCCCAATCTAACTTGGTTAATTCTCTATCTTTTAATTTAACATTTGTTTTGGCATCAATTTTTCTGTCTTTAATGTTTACTACAAATGTTTTGGATATAAATTTCCCAGCTTTGGTTTTTACGTTTTCTAACATTAACCTCCGTGATTCGGCCTTAACAAAAGTACCTTGCGCACTACTTAAATTTAAAGTGACTTGATAATTGCCTTCTGGTAGCTTAACGGAGAAATAGAAAGCACTATTAGGTTGATCTAAATTGGTATCAAAATCAAAACCTGCACCATTGGCAGTAGTGTAGGTAGTTATACTTTTAGGTTTGCTAAAATCGAATTTAAACGAAGTACCAACCTGTGCCACTAAATTGCTACTCACGAATAACAATCCAGCAAAAAGCATATTTTTCTTAAAGTTCATCTGGTTTTTATATTGGTTAATTGTGCAAGAGCCTCTCAAATCAGCTCCACTCAAATTTACCATTCCATTTGCAAAAAGGTATCCTGTACTGTGCTGTATTAACTCATTTTATTTAATTAGAAACAGTTGAGAGGTTTAATTTTGCCGTTTTTAGCAATTTACCATTTACTTCTAAAGTAATTGGCCCTGCAGTTTTAGAAGATTGTACCAATACCACTAACTTGCCACTAAATAATTTCATCGTTGGTTTGGTAAAAGGTTCTAGAGAAGTGGCATCTCCATTACAAACTGCTTTAAAAGCACCATTTCCATTTACTTTAAAATTTAGTGATGTTGTTTCGGTTGGACAAGGATTGCCATTTTTATCAACCACAGAAACGGTGATGAAAGCTAAATCCTTACCATCGGCAACAATTTGTTTTCTGTCCGCTTCTAATTTAATTTGATAAGGTTTGCCAGCGGTAACCACTTTTTCTTCTTCAACTGGCTTTCCATTTTTATCTAAGGCTATAACTTTTAATGTACCAGGCTCGTATTTCACATCCATCCACATTAAACGGTAACGGTTTTGATTGGTAGATTTATCCTTTTTTTGAATGCCTAAACTTTTGCCGTTTAAAAATAATTCGGCACTATCGTAACTGGTATACACAAAAACAGGAGTAGTTTCTCCTTCACGTCCCTCCCAATTCCAATGTGGTAAAATATGAAGTGTAGGTTTTTCGGTATTCCAACGGCTTCTGTATAAGTAATAACGATCTTTAGGTAGTCCTGCCAAATCCGATATACCAAAGTAAGAACTTCTTGAAGGCCAACTTTCATCATAAGGAGTTGGTTCGCCTAGATAATCAAAACCAGTCCATACAAACTCTCCAATTACCCAAGGTTTATCATCTTGCATCACAAAATCATCATCAGGTACGTTAGACCAACTACAATATTCAAGATCGTAAGATGAACTTTGCAAATCATCATATTTTTTATCTTTTGCCTTAACTACTGGAAATTTATATATTCCTCGAGAACTTACTGTAGAAGCTGTTTCTGAACCTAAAATAAAACCTTGAGGAAATGCTTTATTAGCTTCTTCATATAAATGCACCCTATAATTTAATCCTGGAATGTCCATGATAGCGCCAAAACCAGATTGCATTACCGATTTAACCTGATCCATACCTACAGTTACGGGTCTAGTAGGATCTTCTCTATGAAAAATATCCTGCAACCATTTTGCTCTTTTTACACCTTCGGCTCCAAATTGATCTGGTACTTCGTTTCCAGAGCTCCACATTACAATAGAAGGATGGTTTTTATTCGCTTTAACTAGATTTACAATATCTTTTTCTGCATCAGTATTAAAATACAAGTGGTAACCATTTTGGACTTTTGCTTTTGCCCATTCGTCAAAACTTTCTGCCAAAAACATAAAACCCATTTCATCGCATAAATCTAATTGCTCTTTAGATGGCATATTATGCGAACTACGAATTGCATCGCAACCCATTTCCTTTAAAATAACTAACTGCCTCCTTAAAGCTGCGATGTTAATTGCCGCACCCAATGGACCCAAATCGTGGTGTAAACAAACTCCCTTAAACTTACGTACTATGCCATTTAAGCTAAATCCTTTACTAGCAGTAAATGCAATCTCTCTAATGCCAAATCTGGTTTTAACTACATCTTTTAACAACTTACCGTCGTAAACATTTACTACTGCGGTGTATAAATAAGGTGTTTCTGGGCTCCATAGTTTAGGATTTGACACCTTTATATTTTGATCCATTTGATTGCCAAAACTAGCAGCAGAAGTATCTGAAGCAACCACTACACCCACATTATTTAAAATCTGTGTAACCAAACGTAAGTTACTATGGCTTAACTCTGTTTTGATATTTACCTTGGCAAATGCTGGTTTAATAATAGGTGTAGTTATGGTTATACCCCATTGTTCGATACTCTTTTCTTCTTTAATAATTAAACGAACATTTCTGTACAACCCAGCGCCTGGATACCAACGGGATGATTTAGGTTTATTGTTAAGATGAACAGTCAAAGTATTTTCTTCCTTTGTATTCAACTTGTCGGTAATATCTATATAAAAGTAATTATAGCCGTAATTCCACTCTACAACTAATTTTCCATTAAGGTAAACCCGAGGTTCGCTCATGGCACCATCAAATTGCAATATTACTTTTTCATTGGTTTTTAGCTCGCTTAGTTTTATTTTTTTTCGATACCAACCATCTCCAATATAGGGCAAAGCACCCGTTCTACCTGTCTTTTCGGTCGCCACCGTTTCGCCATTTTGGGTAATTGCTGTAACCTGTTTATCAATTTCCTTATCAAATGGACCAGTAATCGCCCAATCATGAGGAATAGTTACCGTTTCCCATTTGCTATCGTCAAAGTTGTTATGAATGGCATTGGGGTGTTGTCCTTTTGCAAACTTCCAGCCATCCTCTAGCAAAATCTCCCTTCTTTGCGCTAAGGCATCTAATGCTGTTAGAATCACCAATGAGAAAACTATCAATACTTGATAACAATTGAACTTTGCTTGAAAATAGTTTTGGGATAGCTTCATACAGAATATTGCGATTGGGATAAATTATTTTCACGAATTAAGTAAAAAATTACAACAATAAGCGTCTGAATGACAAATATAAAATCGTCTTTATACCTGCTGATCAAATTTCTCAATCAGAAACATAACAGCCAAATGCTATTATCCATTAATATCACAACCCAAAGGAATAATTGAAAAATAATGCAATTCAACATAAAATGTTCAAAAATTAAAAATGTGCCCAATTGTGGCTAAAATTTAATTATTTGTTAAAATATGATATACAGCACAGTACAGTACATGACGGTACACCAAAATTTAAATTTTAATTTTCTCCTATCTAACCAAATATTCTCTCAAAAAAATGAAACAATTGCTTTAATCTACCCAGTGCGCAGAAGCTATTTTCGATTTATAAAATTTAAAATCAAAAAATCTATGAACCAAAATGCAAAGGATTGCGCAAATACGATCTCAAACAAATAATTAATCAAATCTAAAGTTAATTTAAAAACCAAATATTAAGAGTTGTTAACCATAGCGCTGTTCATATTTTTTAATCAATCTAACCAAATAATAGTAAATATGTATTTAAATCTACATCCAAGGTCGTTTCATAGGCGACAAAAACTAAGTAGCAAAAAAATCATCATCATGGGTTTTTCTGCACTAACGATGCTGATCAATGCACCTGCAATCGCATCAACCCCTATAAAAAAAGAAAACCTAATCAACAAAAAATTTGATGTAGTTGTAAAAGGAAAGATAACCGATGAAAATGGTGACATTATCCCTGGCGCTGGTATTAAACTTAAAAACACCAGCATATCTACAGTAACCAATGAAGATGGTACCTTTTCTATCAATGTTCCTACAGGGACTGAAAACCCTACTCTTGTAGTTTCGTATATCGGTTATGCCGTACAAGAAATCGTTATTGGCGCACGTACTACCATTAATGTTAGCTTAAAAAGCACAGTTTCAGATCTTGATGCCGTAGTGATTGTAGGTTACAATACCGTTAAAAAAAGTGATGTAACTGGAGCAGTGGTGAGCATTGGAGCAGAAGAGATTAGATCTAGACCAGTAACCAATGCTTTACAAGCTATACAAGGCAAAGCAGCAGGTGTTGATATTACCTCTAACGAACGCCCTGGACAATTAGGTAGTATTTTAATTCGAGGAGTAAGATCGCTTACGGCCAGCAACTCTCCCCTATTTGTATTAGATGGCATACCATTACAAGCTGGTGGTATCGAAGCTATCAATCCAAATGACATTGAAACCATCGACATCTTAAAAGATGCCTCTGCTACTGCGGTATTTGGTTCCCGTGGAGCAAATGGCGTGGTATTGGTTACTACAAAAAGAGGAAAGGTGGGGCAGGTAAAATTAGATTACGTGGGCACCTCTACTTTTGAACAGTTAGCTGACAGAAATGAAATGATGAATTCTGGACAGTACATTGAGTTTAGAAGAGATGCCTATCGCAGAACGGCCTACTTAAATTCTATAAATGGAACAACTACACCACCTATATATCCTTATCCTCTGGTAGCTACGCAAGCTGCGGATAGGGACATTTTTAAACAAGATGCCAATATGATTACAAACCTTGATAAAGGTTGGGTAAATGGTGTTTTTGATGGAAGCCTAGTTCCTACAACTAATTGGGGTGATTTAGTGACTAGAACAGGAATTACGCAAGATCACATCTTAAGTGTAAGTGGCGGTACAGATAAAATTAAAGCGTATGGATCTTTTGGATACTTAAATCAGTTAGGAACACAATTAGGGCAAGATTTTGAGCGCTATAGTGGCAAAGTAAGTATTGAAGTTAACCCGGTAAAATGGTTTAAAATGGGTGCTAACATTACTGCCAATTATGGTCTTCAAAATTATGGCTTCCAATCCGCGAGTGCTTCTGGCGCAGGCAATATTTATTTTGCTGCCCGTGGGATGTTGCCTTTGGCTATCCCTTTTGATGCAAATGGAAACAGAATCAATCTTCCAGGCGGCGATGTAAATATCCAAAATCCTGTTTTAGAAGCAGATTATAACATCAACCTACGTAAAACATCAAGAACAATTGGTTCTGTATTTGCTGAGGTTAACTTGTTAAAGGATTTAAAATACCGCATTAATTTTGGCCCTGATTTTTCTAATTTTTATAATGGACGTTATCAAGATGCAAAATCAGTGAATAGAGATGCAGGTATACCTGGCTCTATTAATAACCTGGCTAACCTGAACCAGAGTAATCGTTTTGCTTACACGCTAGATCATTTGTTATATTATGACAAAACCATCAACAAACACAATTTTGGTTTAACCTTATTACAAAGTTCTTCATCTTTTAGAGAAGAGTCTTCTGCCCTAACTGGTAGCAAACTATCATTACCACAATCATTGTGGTATGGTTTAAATACTGGAAACATTACTGCCTTAGATGGTTTTGACACGAATTTGAGAAAATCTACTCTTGCCTCATACATGGCGAGAATAAACTATAGCTTCAATAGTAAATACCTTTTAACTGCTTCTGCTCGTTGGGATGGAGCTTCTCAATTGGCTGCTGGCAACAAATGGGATTTTTTCCCTTCGGCAGCAATTGCATGGCGTTTAGATCAGGAAGATTTTGTGAAAGATATTAAATGGGTAAGCCAACTTAAATTAAGATTAGGTATGGGAAGTACGGGTAACTCGTCTGTGGATATTGGTAGTACTTTAGGCTTATTACAACCACTAACCTACACCTTCGGTAGCTCAGCACAAACCGGTTATGTATCTTCCGATGCATCTTTAGCAAATCCTATTCCTTTACCTAACAAATTACTAAGTTGGGAAAAAACATTACAATACAATTTGGGTTTAGAGTTTGGCCTATTTAACAATAGAATAAGTGGTTCATTAGATCTTTATAAATCTAAAACAACAGATCTTATTCTTCTTAAATCTATTGCTTCAATTAATGGTTATACCAGATCTTACGACAATATCGGTTCTACCAAAAACAAAGGATTAGACTTAGTGATTAATACAGTAAACCTAAAAACAAGTGATTTTACTTGGGAATCTACGCTAAATTTCTCGATGAGTAAGGATGAAATTGTAAAGCTAGATAACGGAGATATGGTGAATGATCGCTTCTTTTTAGGGCAAAGAAATGGAGTAGCCTATGACTTTGTTAAAGAAGGAATTTGGCAAAACACAAAAGCAGATTTGGATGAAATTGCGAAATACAAATTAAATGGTGTAATATTTAGTCCTGGAAACGTGAAAGTAAAGGATTTAAACAAAGACTATAAAATTGATGCCAATAATGACCGACAAATTTTAGGGCACTACAATCCAAGTTGGACAGGTGGACTAACCAATAGCTTTGGTTATAAAAACTTCGATTTCTCTATCTTCATAGTAGCCAGGTATAATTTCCTCCTCCAAACAGGTGCTGAGGCACTTCAAGGAAGGTTTGCTCAACGTGTTGTAGATTATTGGACACCCACAAACCCAACAAATAGTTACCCTGCTCCAAACTATGCGAGTGCAAGTGGCGATCAATATATTAGTGCTTTAAATTATCAAGATGCTTCTTTTATTAAAATAAGAAATATTTCATTAGGCTATAATTTCCCAGCAAATCTGGCCAAGAAATTAACGCTATCTAGATTAAGAATATATGCGCAAGCCATCAATCCTGGATTGATTTATTCTAACGTAAAATGGATTGATCCAGATTTAGGAGGTTCTACGTTTAACCGTGGAGCAGTTTTTGGAATTAACGCAAGCTTCTAATTCATAAATATGAAGCCATGGTGTGGTTTAAAACATGCAGATGGTTTCATCACAAATAAAAATATAAAAGGATGAAAAAATTTATAAATATAATTACAGGAATTGCCATGTTAGGTGGTTTGATGATTCTCCCTACTTCTTGTAAAAAAAGTTTTTTAGATGAACAGGTGATCAACTCACATAACACTTCAGAATTTAAAACAACATTGGGTTTAGATGGATTGGTAATTGGTATGTACCAAGGTTTAAAATTTCACTTTAATTATACTTGGGCTTACACTACTACTAATTACGGAGTAGATGAATTTACGGTAGGCGGAGATAGAACAGAACAAATGTTTAACTCATATGATGGTAATTTCAACTCATTATCTGGAGATATTGCAGTCGTTTGGGATAATATGTATGGTAATATCAACTCTGCTAACATTGTAATTGAAAACATACCTCAATTTTATGAGGGCGCAAACAAGAACACGCGTTTAGGTGAGGGTTACTTTATGCGTGCTTTTGATTATTTTAAACTGGTAAAACAATTTGGTGGTGTACCGTTAAAGCTAAAACCATCAGAAACTATTCAAGAAGAATTCACTAGAAATACTGCGAAGGAAGTTTATGATCAAGTAATTAAAGATTTTACGGAAGCGTATAATTTATTACCTGCTACGGTAACGGAAACAGGTAGAATTACGAAATGGGCTGCTGCTCACTTTCTAGCAAAAGCATACCTTTTCCGGGCAAGTGAAATTAACAACGATTGGAATGGACCAACTAAAACAGAAGACCTAGAAAATGCCATTAAATATGCTGATTTAGTAATTAATAGTGGAAGCCATACGCTTGCTACAAATTTCAGCGATTTATGGAACTTTACGGTACCTGATGGACCAAACGAGACCAATAAGGAAATCATTTTGGCGGCTCAATTTTCTAACAACACCACAACATATGGTCGTTATGGAAATCAAATCCATCTATATTATCCATCTATCTATCAAACTGTTGGCGGCATGGTGCGTGATTTAGCAGGTGGTCGTGAGTTCCAACGCATGAGAGCAACGGATTATGCATTAGATGTATTTGATCGTGTAAACGATTCGAGGTTTTGGAAAAGCTTTAAAACGAGATATGTGAGCAACAACCCAAATTCTGCACCAAAATGGACTGCTGCAACTGCTCCTACTCCAGCTCAGGTTGGTCAGCCTAAATTTGTAGGTGGCGAGGAGGCTATTTTATATATTGTTAACAATGCTGGCGATACAAGATATACAGCGGCTGATGTGAATGCTGCCAATCCCTTACCGACCGACATTGGTCGCCGTAAGCCAAATATGTTTGTAAGGTATTTTGCTGGTCAACCACAGAGCTATTTAAATGGACATGGCAATTATGGAGTTAGTCAGTGGGTGGCACTTTCTAAATTTATGGATGGCTCTAGAAACTTAGTAGCTTCGCAATTTGGGCAACGAGATGGAATATTGGCACGTTTGGGCGAAACCTATTTAATTGCCGCAGAAGCACAAGGCAGATTGGGAAGATTTGCATTGGCTATACCCTATTTAAATAAAATCAGAGATCGTGCAGCTTATAAAGATGGAGAAAACAGAGAAAATTATGTAGATGGTGGAGTTTCTTACAAAACCAATCCCTTAACAAATGCAAGCGCATTATCTTCTTATTCAGATAAAAACACCTACTTCGAATCCAATAACCTTACTGCAACAAATAGTACTACTTTAACAGCAATGCATTTAAACAGTGAAGCAGATATCTTTAACTCAACTAATGAATTTTACGATAATGTTGGTGCCGGATCCCAAGCAGATAAATTTACAACATTTATCTTAAACGAACGTTCTAGAGAACTTATGGGTGAGTTGATGAGATGGGAAGATTTGGCTCGTACCAAAACATTGGTTGCAAGAACCGCAGCGTTTAACTTGGAGGCAAAACCAGTGGCAAGTAAACATTATTTGCGTCCAATTCCACAATCGTTTTTAGATGTACTTAAAAGTGGCGGTGCAGCACTAACACCTACACAAAAACAAGCTATGCAGAACCCAGGCTGGTAAGCGAATATTACCCTTTAAAAAGGCAATTAACCAAGTGTTAGTTGCCTTTTTTTTGGAGCCCCAACATTCAATAGGTACTCAAATTAAATATAGCAATTTCGGCTCGTGCCCCAAATCTTGCAGAAACCATACTTGTTCCTATTCCTTTAGAAACATAGAGTTTAGGATTATTGTCGTTATACCATCCTTTAACATACTTTCCACTTCCCTGAGGTAAAAATGGGATAAATCCGAAAATATTAATTTGGCCACCATGTGTATGTCCTGACAGGATAAAATCTATTTTAATATCCTTAATCTTTTCTGATAGCTGTTCGCTGTATTGAGGACAATGATTTAAAACTATATGATAGTCACTTTTTTTAAAATGCTCTAAAGAAATTTGAATGTCAGCATTACCAGCAACATAATCATCTACACCCGTTATAGCTATGGTTTTGTTATAGAAAGAATATTGCGTAGTCTCATTTACAAGTAATTTGCAATTGTTGGATTCGTAAACATTGCTTAGTTCAATTAAATTAACTTTCCCCCAATACTCCCAATTCCCTAAAATTGCAACCTTTCTGATGTCTTTATCAATTAGTTGTAGAAAGTCCTTAAGCAACGATACGTTTTGAGCTTTGTCTATCGCATCACCTGTAATCACGATTAATTCAGGTTTCAATTTATTAAGCTTTTTTGTAAGTTGCGTTAATTGATAATTTACTGATTGAAGGTGTAAGTCTGATAGCTGAACAATTTTTATGTTTTTCCCATCCGCAGTTGCAGAACCGATAAAAAATTCATTTACCTCTATAAAAAATTTCTCAACCCAAAACGCATCCGTTAAAAAAAGTCCTGTGGTAGCAAATGCACCTATCTTTATAAATTTTCTTCTTGATATAGGCATTTTTTAATAATTAAAGATTTAGATTGTCAAATTTAGTTTTTTATCCAACAACTCTTGATCAATATGCTTAATGATTTAGCCTATGCATCAAATTATTATAAAAAAACAGCTATAAACCTAAACCAACTGTCCCCATTATAAGGAAAATTTTCTGTTCCATTTAACATATATTCTTCAATAACATCAAACTTTTGAATGCCTTCGTTAAACTTCCTACGTACAATGCCATTACAAACAAACTCTGCTTTCACATCTTGAAAAATATCCTGTAATCTGGATATTTTGTTTATCCAATTGACGGGTTATAGACATGTGGGGATCACGACTTGCAAAAATTGATTTCAATGGAAAGTCTTTTTGAAGCTTTTGCATAAATCCTTTAGTAGTTATTTTGGATCCTCTATCTTGAGCAATAAATAATGTGCCATTTAGATAATTTTTAACTCCATCTAGGCTTATATGAAACGGTGACTTTGTGGCACAAAATCTTTTAAAAAAGTCCTAATAATAAATAATTCTCACCGATTAGCTTCAAATTCAATAATAGTGATATGTGCACTTGAATTTCGACTATGAAACCATCCAAGAGTTTTTGCCAGCAGACATTTAAATCCTTTAACTATATCCATTACATCTGCAGATGGATAAATAGCTATGGAGTATGTATTTTTCATTTCACTAACCACTATAAATATTAGCTAATACACTAATTATATTAGTAATTTAAAATCTGATCTAACAAAAAAGGCTTACTGAATAATCAGAAAGCCTATATGTATGAAATTATAAATTTATTATGGATAGGTAGAGGCCAATACATTAACGGTATCACCTTGTGCAGCTAAATAACGTTCAGCATCTAAGGCTGCCATACAACCAGAACCCGCGGCAGTAACTGCTTGGCGGTAATAATGATCTTGCACATCACCACAGGCAAATACTCCTTCTAAATTGGTTTTAGAAGTACCAGGAATTGTTTTTAAATAGCCAGTATCATCCATATCTAACCAACCTTTAAAAATATCAGTATTTGGTTTATGACCAATAGCTACGAAAAAACCTTCCACTTCTAAAGTAGATTTTTCGTTTGTTTGATTATTTACAATTGCTAATCCGGTAACATTTTTACCATTACCTAAAACCTCAGTAGCTTCAGAATTATAAATTACTTCGATATTTGGTGTAGTTAATACGCGATGAACCATTGCTTTAGAGGCTCTAAATTCGTCTCTACGTACCAACATGTATACTTTTCTACATAATTTAGCCAAATAGGTAGCTTCTTCGGCAGCGGTATCTCCTGCGCCTACAATAGCCACATCTTGCCCTTTAAAGAAAAAGCCATCACAAACGGCACAGGCAGAAACGCCAAAACCATTGTATTTTTGCTCGCTCTCTAAACCTAACCACTTTGCCGTTGCTCCTGTAGCAATAATTACGGTATCTGCTGTAATGGTTTTAATTTCATCAACTACTACTTTACGCGGAAAAGAAGTAAAATCTACAGAACTTACATAGCCAAAACGGATTTGTGTTCCAAAGCGTTCTGCCTGTTTTCTAAAATCTTCCATCATCTCAGGCCCCATAATTCCAGCAGGGTAACCGGGAAAATTATCTACATCTGTAGTTTGTGTCAACTGACCACCCATTTCCATTCCTGTATACATCACAGGTTTAAGATCTGCACGAGCCGCATAAATAGCTGCTGTATATCCTGCCGGACCAGATCCAATGATTAAACATTTAACGTGTTCTATTTCTTGTTCTTGAGACATTTTGTTTGTGTTAGTGAAACAAATTTAATCTTTTAAATCTGAAAGCTCAAGACTTGTGGAGAAAGATGAAATTATGAAGATAATTCATCCTACATTTTCACATTACAAGTAAACCATTTATTAGTTAGCTACCTTTATTCGCTTTTAATACTCGCAAAAAATTTCCACCAAGTATTTTTTTCACCTCTTCTTCTTTATAACCTCTATTAAACAGAGCAGCAGTTACCTTGGGATAATCAGCCACACTATTGATACCTATTGGAAATGATTCAGCACCATCAAAATCGGCACCTAAACCAACGTGATCTATACCAATTAGCTTCACGATATAATCTATATGATCTACTAATAATTCTATAGCTGGTCTTGTGGCATCTGCATCTTGTTGATGCACTGAAATCAGCGTATCGATAGCATTGCTTCTGCCATATTTAGCACTCAATGCTTTAAGTTCTATATCATATTTAGCAAAAAATAATTTTTGCTTAGCGTTGTAGGTAGAATCTAAAAAGCCATTATAAAAATTAAGTGAGATAAGCCCACCATTTTTACCTATCGCTTTAATTTGTTCGTCTTTAAGGTTACGTGGCACCGGATTTAATTGGTAAACACAACTATGCGATACCAAAACTGGTTTAGTGGAAACGCGAACGGCATCAAAAAAAGTTTGCTCTCCCACGTGGGACAAATCGACCATTACACCAAGTTTATTTAGTCTTTTAACCACTTTTTTACCAAATTCGTTTAAGCCAGCATTTTCTCTTTTTACTTTGCCAGAAGTTTCTTCGGCAGCAGAACTTGCCCAAGGAGTACTATTATTCCAAGTTAGGGTCAGATAACTCATTCCTCTTTTCGCAAGCTTATCCAGATATTGCATATTGTTTTCGATCATGTGTCCACCTTCTACCCCAATCATGGCAGCTAGTTTATTTTCGCCTACTGCTTTTTGCAGTTCGGTTGCCGATCTTACAATCGTAATTTTCTCAGGGTAGCGTTTAATTAAACTATACAACGAATCAATTTGCTGATTGGCAATTGGATACCCACCTAAATGATCGCACCAGATTGAAAACACTTGAACATCCAATCCTCCAGCTTTTGCCCTAACCAAATCGAAATTACCAGTTTTTTGTAGCTTACCAATGTCAATTCCTGATTTGATCTGATTAAATAAAATATCGCCATGTGTATCTACAACAATTGCTTGTTCGTGCACAGTTTTAGCCGATTGCCCATAAGCAGTTATAACACATAAAAATAAAGTTATTGCAGCGCTGATTTTTTTTATGCTCATATATTGTGATTACTTATTTACAGCCAATGTTAGCTATTCAATAAAATCAATTGATGGTACCGCTGGCTTTAGGCTGATTTTGTTTTTTACTTTCTCCTTGTGGAACACCCATAATGTAAAATTCCTTGTCTCTTCCTCTATTGTATAACCACTCTCCTTCTTTTTCGCCATTTAGATATTTTCCAGATTGTATTACATTGCCGCTGCGATCATAATTGTAAAAAGGACCGTTTTTAACTCCCTTTTCGTAAGTTAAAATTGTCATCACGTTACCAGTTGGGAAATACCAAATCCATTCGCCCGTTTCTAAACCATTATCGAATTTTCCCTTTTGGGCTACAAAACGGTATTTATCTTTTATAGAAAAGTGTGTTAAATATTCATCATTAAAGTCTTGCACATAACTGTAAAAAACAAAATCGCCATGTTCTATGGTTAAAGATTCATCTTTAAATGAACCTGTGCTCAGTAGCTCATCGTATAAGTTATACCGTTTCAAAACCCATATATCTTCGTTGCTAATTTTACCGAACACACCATAAGAAGTTGCTTTATTTGGATCACTAACAATTTGATTTCCGTAAAAATAGATTGGTTTTACCTGAGCAAACGCAGCAAAGTTTGCAAATAAAAGCAAAAATAAAACCCAACACCTTTTCATCATTAATTGTTCATTGCCCGACTTTCTCTCCTAATTAACTTTTTGGCTTTTAAACTAGATTTTAATTCATCCATTTCGTAAACATCTATCTGCAAACCACTATGATACATCCATTCGCCATCCTTTTTCCCATCTACATATTTACCAGAGCTTTCCAAAATACCTTTTCTATTATAGCTTTGATACTCTCCATTCATCAATCCGTTAGCAAATTTTACTGTTACAAACACAGATCCATCCGGATAAAAAGTATACCAATTACCAGTTTCTTTACCATTTTCAAAACTGCCAATTTGGGAAATGAAGCGGAACTTATCCTTAATATAAAAGAAGTTATTTGTGATAGTATTAAAATACTCAACACTCATGTAATAAGTAAATTTACCATGTGGTATACTCAATTGCTCGTCCTTAAAAGATCCTGTTTGTATCAGATTGTCCCAAAGATCATATCTTTTAAAAGACCATAGCTCCTCTGTACTTAATTTACCATAAACAGCATAAGAAGTTGCTTTAGTAGAATCTGCAGTTATTATATTACCAGCAAAATAGATAGGCTTAACCTGCTGCGCTTTAGCTGTAGCGATAATAAAAAGAGAGAAAAAAAGTAAAGTAAATAATCTCATATACTCAATCTAAGTTTGTATCACACCAACATTAAACGCTTTTTTTATTGGCGATTGATTTGCAGCTTCTATCCCCATAGAAATTACTTTACGTGTTTCTAGAGGATCAATTACACCATCTACCCATAAACGTGATGCGGCATAATATGGTGTAGTCTGACTGTCATATTTATCCGTAATGGTTTTCAACAAAGCCGTTTCTTTTTCTGTAGTAATGGTTTCTCCCTTGGCTTTTAGCGAAGCTTGTTCCATTTGCAGAATTACTTTTGCAGCTTGCGCGCCACCCATTACCGCAATTTTCGCAGTTGGCCAGGCATAAATCAACCTTGGATCGTAAGCTTTACCACACATGGCATAATTACCTGCACCATAAGAGTTACCAATTACGATGGTAAATTTTGGCACTACTGAATTGGCTACGGCATTTACCATTTTCGCCCCATCTTTAATAATTCCACCATGTTCAGATCTGCTGCCTACCATAAAGCCAGTTACATCTTGCAGAAACACCAAGGGAATTTTCTTTTGGTTACAATTCATGATAAACCTACTCGCTTTATCTGCACTATCAGAATAAATAACCCCTCCAAATTGCATCTCGCCCTTTTTAGATTTAACCACTTTACGCTGATTAGCTACAATACCTACAGCCCAACCATCAATCCTGGCTAAACCACAAATAATGCTCTGCCCAAACAGCGCCTTGTATTCTTCAAATTCAGAACCATCTACTAATCTAAGAATTACCTCTCTCATATCATAAGGTTTTTCCCTATTATCAGGCAAAATTCCATAAATTTCTTGTTCGTCTAATTTCGGCATGACCGATTTTATGCGGTCGAAACCAGCATGTTCTGGAGCACCTAACATGCTCATTATTTTTTTGATGCTATCTAAACATGCTTCATCGTTTGGATGTTTATAATCTGTAACACCAGATATTTCGCAATGCGTGGTGGCGCCTCCCAAGGTTTCGTTGTCAATATCTTCCCCAATGGCCGATTTTACCAAATAAGAACCCGCTAAAAACACCGATCCTGTGCCTTCAACAATCATTGCTTCATCGCTCATTATAGGTAAATATGCACCACCGGCCACACAAGAACCCATTATCGCTGAAATTTGTACAATACCATCGGCAGACATGATCGCATTGTTTCTAAACATCCTTCCAAAGTGCTCCTTATCAGGAAAAATCTCATCCTGCATTGGTAAAAATACACCTGCACTATCTACCAAATAGATTACTGGCAAACGGTTTTCCATTGCTATTTCTTGTGCTCTCAGGTTTTTCTTCGCCGTCATCGGGAACCAAGCACCAGCTTTTACAGTTGCATCATTAGCTACAATTAAACATTGCCTTCCAGAAACATAGCCAATTCCCGTAACTACACCTGCGCTTGGGCAACCACCCTGTTCTGCATACATCCCATCTGCAGCAAAAGCGCCAAGTTCTAAAAATTCAGAACCTTTATCAGTTAAATAAGTGATTCTTTCTCGAGCCAACAGCTTGCCTTTTTCTTTTTGCTTAGCTGCATTTTTCTCTCCCCCACCTGCATATATTTTCTTTAACCGGGTTTTTAATTCATACACCAGTTGTTTATTTACATCTTCGTTTTTATTGAATTCTATATTCATGTGAGCAAGTTAGATGATAATTTTATAAAACTAAAACCCATATTGGTTTTCAGTTTTAATAATGCAATATGCTAAATTAAATATTAAAACGTTGTTATTAACATGAGACAGCTGATTATCATTTTATGCCTACTTTGTAGCCAATTTTGTAGGGCTCAGTCTTTTACTTTCCCGAAACTTGTTGCCCAAGGAACAACTATAGATAAATTAACGCCTACTAATTGGAAATTGATAGATAGCGCAAGTGGAGACCTCAATAATGACAAAACCGACGACCTTGTTTTAGTACTAGAATTTGATAAGCCTGTAACTGAAAAACGTGCTTATGGAGACAATGAGACCGAATTGATTAAGGAATTTCAGAAACCTAGGATCTTGGCAATCTACTTTAGGGATACCAAAACAGGCAAGCTTTCTTTCGCCTTACAAAACAACAATTTTATGCTTCGTGCTAACGAAGGTGGTGCATTGGGAGAGCCTTTTAAAAAAATAAACATCGCAAACAATTGCTTAAATATCAGTTTTGAAGGTGGTAACGATTGGCGTTGGAAATTGAATTACCAGTTTAAATATCAAACTAAAGATTGGCATTTAATTTTCGCGAACAACACTTATTATAATGCTACCACAGGAGAAATGGTCGATAAAGCTTATAATTTCAATACCAGAAGACTAATTGAGACAAAGGGGAATTTATTTACGCGTAGCAATGCAAACCAAACAACAGAAGAAATTTTATACTTCTCTCAACTAAGAACCTTTAATTCATTTAGAAAACCTTGGACTTGGGAAATTACAAAAGACAACTTTTTGTAAACCTCTCCCTTTAATTTAATATGTTTGGATAAATAATCCATAACATGAATATTAACATTAATACACCTGCATTATTATTCCCGGCAATTAGCTTAATTATGTTGGCTTATACCAATCGTTTTTTATCATTGGCAGCCTTGGTAAGAAGTTTACATGCCAAATATGCCGCAGATGGTAAAGATGGGATTATCCATAGTCAGATTAAAAACTTGCGCTATAGGTTAAGATTAATTAAAAATATGCAGACTTACGGAATCTGTAGCTTCATAAGTTGTATATTTTGTATGTTCTTTATTTATCTAGAAAATGAAATAGCAGGAGAAATATTGTTTGCGATTAGTTTGTTATTTTTTATCGCTTCGCTCTTTACCTCATTAATAGAAATTAGATTAAGCACTAAAGCATTAGAATTTGAATTGAGTGATATGGAAGACCTTAAAGATCCCTCATTAGTACAATACATTAAAAATAAATTCGATAAGTGATATGAGTATTGAGATGTGAGACCTTGCCAACTTTACAACCTTTCAACCCTTCCTCAAGTTAAATTCCTATCTCTAAACCAAACTTCATCTGGAGCAGCTTTAAAATTCTGCATCTTTTCTACTAAAACAGCTGCATCAGTTTCATTAAACACCAAGTCTCTATTTGTTTGTTTGAGGAAGCGATGTTCTACCATTACATCCATTTGTTTAAACAGTGGATCATAAAAACCACCTACATTTAAAACACCAATCGGTTTACCATGCAGACCTAATTGTAGCCATGTTAACACTTCAAACAATTCTTCTAGCGTACCGAAACCTCCTGGTAAAATCACAAATCCATCAGCTAAATCCGCCATTTTTTGTTTACGCTGATGCATATTTTCGGTAATCAACATTTCTGTTAAACCCTTATGTCCAACTTCTTTATCCATTAAAAACTGAGGGATTACTCCAATTGCCTTACCCTTACGTTTCAGCATTTCGTCGGCAATTACACCCATAACACCAACACTTCCACCTCCAAACACAAGTGCAATATCTTGAGCAGCCATGGTTTCTGCTAAATCTTCAATTGCTTTTCTTAAAACCGGGTCACCATTAAAATTGGAACCGCAATACACGCAAAGTGATTTCATTACTTTAGAATTTGAACTCAAAAGTAATGAATTAGTTCATTTGTTCAATAGTTCATTTGTGTGTAACATTCAAAATCGACAGCTATCACTAATGAACAAATGACACGAATGAACTACTAAAACGCAAACCTCAAAGTACCTCCATAAGTTCGTGGATCGCCGAGTACACCAGCATATAAACCAGCATTACCTGCCGCAGCTTGTAATTGTTCGTAATAGTTAGTATTGGCAATGTTTCTGCCCCAAACAAAAATCGAAAACTTCTCTGACCTAAAACCCAAACGAGCATTTAATAAAGAGTAACCATCCACATTTAATACCCTAGATGGTGTTGCATTAGATGAATATCCCGAACGGTAACTTGCATCAGCTGCAATAAAGTATCTACCATTTTGTGTGGTTAAACTTCCAGGCACACTAAATTCACTTCCACCAGAAATATTCCATTTTGATATCCCTGGCAATCTTCCTCCAGAAGCATCCTTAAATGCAACCTGAGTGGCAATATTGTTAATCAGTTCTGTATGGCCAGTTTCCTCTAGAGGCAATGGTGCATTGGTAAATTTATTATACTTACCATCTAAGTAAGCTATTGCAGCATTTATGGTTAAAAATCGTTCTAGTTGATAACTTCCATCCACCTCCAATCCTTTTACATTAACTTTTTCTGCATTGGCTAAATAACCTCTATTAACACCTAGTTGTGGCGATTGTACATTCGTTTGATAATCTTTAATATCTGTATTAAATGCAGTAACATTAAATAATAATCCTTTTAAAGGCTTTGTTTTAACTCCTAACTCATAATGTTGAACGTATTCTGGCTTAACTACTGCTAAAGATAAATCTGCTTGTCCGGTTGAGGTAGTCGGCAATCCTCCAACATTAACCCCTACTGGTTTGTAAGCCGTAGAGTAAGTTCCATATACGTTTAAATTAGGATTAGGCCTGTAAGCTAATGTTAGATTACCTGATAGATTGTTATTATCTGTACTGGTAATAAATTGTTGACTGTTATAAACTGCCGCCTTTAAAGCAAGTAAATTTGCGTCTGTAGTTTGTAAGCCACCATAAGTTACTCTATTGTAGTCAACATCTTTTTTGTCGTAAGTAAATCTCAATCCTGGTAAAACGTGCAAATTTTCTAAAAACTCCCAATCTGCCTGTGCAAATACCGCAGTACTTAAAGATTTAATGGTAGAATTGGTTTTAATGCCAAAACCATCTAACAAGCCTGGTGTTGCATATAAAGCTTGTGTACCAGTAGCACTTGTTTGTACAAATCGCCACTGATCTTTACCTACCTCTTCTGTTTGCCCCAAACCCTGTAAATTTTGACTAAGTGCGAAAACACCAATCACGCCGCTTATCTTCTCAGTGATATTACCAGCATACCTTACTTCTTGCGAATATTGGTCGTGACGGGTATTACCTTGTGATTTAGTAAGTGCAGAAAATTCAGAGAAATCTCTATCATTCGTAGGATCCCAGTTCCAAAACCTCCAAGCTGTGGTAGAAGTAAGTGTTCCTTTTCCTATTTTATAATCTACATTTAAAGAAATACCTCCAATAGATTGATTATGTCTCCAAGGAGTGTTCGTGGCAATTTCTCTCGAAAAAGGATCAATTTTGGGTTGTTGATAGCCTAAATCTGAAACAATTTTAGCATATTGGCGATAAGCACTTCTTTCTGTAGTAGTAATTCCCGCAATTACCAATGGATAACCTGCCGGATGTTGGATACTTACATCACCGCTTAATAATACTTGTAATTTATCTGATGGTGTGTAATATAACTGACTTTTGAAACCTAAATTATTTTGTCCACTATATTTTCTTTCTTCTTTGGTATTCCAGATTGTACCATCACGTTGTGTACCAGATATTGATAATTTAGCAGCTAGATTTTTTGCCAAACCACCCGAAACCGAAGCTTTGGCTTGTATAAAATTATAATTACCTACACTTAACTCTGCTTTTGCACTTGGCGTTTGCGTTGGTTTTGTAGTAGTAATGTTAAATGCACCAGCAGTAGTATTTTTACCAAACAAGGTTCCTTGCGGACCCCGTATTACTTCTATCTGTTCAATATCTAAAAAATCTGTAGAAGTTGCAGCAGGACGAGCATGGTAAACACCATCTACATAAAAACCTACACCAGGATCGATACCATCGTTTGTTAAACCAAAAGTTGAGCCTAAACCTCTAATATTTAAGGTTGTATTTCTAGCATTTGAGGCATATAATTGAACAGAAGGAACTAATTCCTTTAAACGATTAACATTAAAAGCACCAGCATTTTCTGCTGCCTGCCCACCAATAACAGTTATGGCAATTGGTACATCTTGCAACACCTCAGAACGTCTTCTAGAGGTTACAACAATTTGATCCAATAATGCATTTTCTACAAGAACTAGTTCTAAAGGTGTATCTTGAAATTTTAAAATTTGAAAATCTTGTGCCTTGTACCCTACAGAACTAACTTGAAGAAAAAATGGGACTTCCTGATTAGAATTGATACTGAATTTACCATTACCATCTGCACTTACAGAGCTATTGGTTCCTCTAATTTTTACAGTGGCATGCGGTACCGCTACACCATCGGCTCTTTTAACAGTACCAGTAATTTGGTTTTGTGCAAATGCTGTATTTGCTGTTATCGTAAATAAGAATAAAGTAAATAGAGATAAGTAATGATTTTTCATCGAAATTGGATTAAGATTTTATATGTTAATTTAAATAGACTACTAAATCAGTAGACTATATCGACAAATGTATCCTAAAATTGTTAAATACCAAATTTTATTTGGAATAAATTTCATAAATTTATTATAACGGAATTATATATGGATTATACAATCCTAAGATTTATCAGTTCTGGATCAAAAAAAATCAGCATAACTAATTAAGCTATGCTGATTAAAAAAATACGATATAGAAGATTAACCTAAAACCAATTCTCCAAGTGCTTCTTTAGAGAAACCTTTTAATTCATCTGCACGACCTTCTTTAATTTTCTGAACCCAAAATGGATCTGCCAATAAAGGTCTTCCAACTGCTACAAGATCAAAATCCCCACGATCCATTCGTCTTACCAATTCATCTAAAGAGCTTGGCTCTGAGCTTTCGCCTGCAAATGCGGCCAAAAACTCGCCTGTTAAACCTACAGAACCAACGGTGATTGTTGCTCTGCCAGTTGTTTTCTTTGCCCAACCTGCAAAATTCAAATCAGAACCTTCAAATTCTGGCTCCCAAAAACGACGTTGCGAACAATGGAAAATATCAACCCCAGCATCTGCCAATGGGTTTAACCAAGCATCCATTTCTTGCGGCGTTTTAGCCAATTGATTGGTATAAGCAGAAGGTTTAAACTGTGATAGACGAAGAATGATGGTGAAATCTTCACCAACCTGCTTACGAACTTCTTTTACAACTTCGATACCAAAACGGCTGCGTTCTGCTAAGGTTTTACCCCCATAACCATCTGTACGCTCATTTGTTCCTTCCCAAAAAAATTGGTCTATTAAATAACCGTGCGCACCATGTATTTCAACAGTATTAAAACCTAAACGTTTCGCATCTGCAGCTGCCTTACCGTAAGCAATTATTGTTTCTTGAATATCATTTTCCGTCATGGTGTTACCGTTCATATTGCCAGGTCTGTTTAAGCCCGACGGACCTTCAAAAGGTTGTGATGGCACCCAACCAGAATGATGGTTATCCATTATGCCCATATGCCAAATCTGTGGAGCGATGCTTCCACCAGCCGTATGAACTTTGTTAACCACATTTTTCCATCCTGCCAAGGCAGTTTCTCCATAAAAATGTGGGATATTTGCATCATTTGATGAAGAAACTCTATCAATAACAGTTCCTTCAGTAAGAATTAATCCTACTTCTCCTTCTGCCCTCTTTTGGTAATAATTTGCGACATCAATTGTAGGCACACCGTTCGGAGAGAACGAACGCGTCATTGGCGCCATTACAATTCTATTTTTTATGTTTAATGATTTTAGGCTAAATGGCCTAAATAAACTATCTGTATTCATCATATTAATTTTTATCGATTTTGATCAAACTTGTTGAGTGCAAATATATATCGGAAATTCCCGATATAACGAATTGACTTTTAAGAGATGACAATAGATTGATGTATTAGCCCTGAAATGAAAATAGTTTGACTAATTAGGTAGCCTTGGTAGCTTTTTTAGAAAAGTAAATGCAGAAGATTTGTTTAAGGTAGTCGGGCTTTCCGTTAAATCTTTTTTGGATTTCATTCGAAAAACTCAGGATAACATCCAAAAAAGGATATCACTCCAATGCCGTTTACAGAAATTTGCCAGTAGTTCTATTTGCAGTTGCAATGTACCCAACCATAAATAATAGCAAGGTCTTCCTTTTTTTTAACCCGATTACAGTAAAAATACTTTTTACCATTCTCTTTTAGGGGATTTAGGTGTAAAAAGATTGCAACGAAAAGCGGGGCTATCGTAACCGATGCCCCGCTGTATTTGCTTTATCGCATATTTAAAAAGAATAAGGCAGTTTAAGATTGCTTCGTGCCTCGCAATGACGATTTATTCTTTAAGCTTTAGTCTTTCAGCTTTTTCACCTTATCTCGTATAATTTGGTGCTTCTTTAGTGATGGTGATATCATGTGGGTGACTTTCTCTCATACCCGCTGCAGTAATCTGTACAAACTGTGCTTCTTGCAAAGCTTCGATAGTTCCTGCTCCGCAATACCCCATACTTGCACGCAAACCACCAACATATTGATACATTACCTCTGCCAAAGTACCTTTAAATGGCACACGGCCAACAATACCTTCTGGCACTAATTTTTTAATATCATCTTCTACATCTTGGAAATAACGATCTTTAGATCCTTGCTCCATGGCTTCGATAGACCCCATACCACGATAAGATTTAAACTTACGTCCTTCGTAAATAATAGTCTCACCTGGGCTTTCTTCTACCCCTGCAAATAACGAACCTGCCATTACCGTACTAGCTCCAGAAGCAATTGCTTTGGCAATATCACCCGTATGTTTAATTCCACCATCGGCTATAACTGGAACACCTGTTCCTTTTAACGCTTTTGCACATTCGAAAACGGCATATAATTGAGGTACACCAACACCTGCAATAATCCTAGTAGTACAAATTGAACCCGGACCAATACCAACTTTAACAGCGTCAGCACCTGCATCTGCCAAAAATTTAGCAGCTGCACCGGTAGCAATGTTGCCAACTATAACCTGCAAATCTGGGTATTTAGCTTTTACTTCCTTTAATTTATCAACCACACCTTTAGAGTGACCATGAGCAGTATCAATTGTAATTACATCTACACCTGCTTTTACCAAGGCATCAACTCTTTGCAAAGTATCGGCAGTAACACCAACGGCAGCACCTACGCGTAAACGACCTCTTTCGTCTTTACATGCAGCAGGATAGTTTTTAACTTTAGAAATATCTTTAAATGTGATTAAACCACTTAAATAACCTTCTGCATTAACCACTGGGAGTTTTTCAATTTTATGATTTTGGAGAATTTCTTCTGCCTGTATCAGATTTGTACCTTCAGGAGCAATAATGAGGTTATCTTTTGTCATTACTTCTGCAATTGGTCTAGCCATATTTTTTTGGAAACGCAAATCGCGATTGGTAATGATACCTACTAATTTATTATCTGCACTTACCACAGGAATACCTCCAATTTTATGCTCTTTCATTATTTTAAAAGCATCTGCAACTACAGCAGTTTCAAGTAAGGTAACTGGATCTTGGATCATGCCACTTTCAGAACGTTTAACTTTACGAACTTCTTCAGCCTGTCTGTCAATCGTCATATTTTTGTGAAGCATTCCAATACCACCATTTTGTGCAATGGCAATAGCTAATTCTGCCTCCGTTACGGTATCCATAGCTGCAGAAACCAAAGGAACATTTAGCTTTATTTTTTTTGTTAGATAAGTGGATGTATTCACTTCACGAGGCAAAATCTCTGAATATGCAGGTACTAACAGTACGTCATCGTAGGTTAAACCAGTGGCAATAAATTTTTGGGGATCGAGTTGCATAGCAAATAAATTAGGAGTTATTATTTGCGAGGCAAAGATAAGAATATAATCGTCAATATAAAAATATGGTGAATTTTTGTTTAGAGAGACAGAATTTAAATCAATCCAAAATGAGCAAAATTATATTTCATCCGCTTATGTTCTTTCTGCTATAGGGAATTTCCCTGCAAATTCAAGTCAATCTAAACAGCTAACAATACGTTTTTATTTTAAGTGTGTTATCAACCTAAGCACAAATCCATATGCTTACCCAAATAAAGCCATAAATTTTAATATTTATTTAATATCCATTAATCATTTCGAGGTGATTGGGTATTCGGCTATTGTTGAAGCAGTCCCCATCCAGGCTTTGTTCCTACATAAGATATAGCAAATCCGCTACAAATGCAAAACTAATCTGCGTTTAAACCATATCTAATGCGGACCTGATGCGGACTAGACGCGGACTTAATGCGGATTATCTAACAGCAAAACAGGAATAACAGTAGAATTAAAGTTAAAGGGATATTACCTAAGGACAAGTTGAGGATTAAATTTGTTTTGGCTCTTAAAGCATTTGTTATTCATCAATTTCATGTTGATTTTATATCGGTAGCGAAGCGAAGAAACGCTAAGCGGATTACCATCATATTATTCCTCGCGCTCGGGATACAAATATTTTGCTTCTCATACCCAAATCTTCGAAGTAAATTCGGGGGCAAGCTAAATTGGTATCTTAATACAATAAAAAAGCTAAGTTATCCACTAGCCTTTTATGATTAGCTACCCTGAGTTCCTTCTGGTTCCCTAAAATTCTATTAGCTTAGGCTTTTGGTTTTGCGACCAGAACGTCCTTGCGAAGAAAAAAGCAATCTTAATGTGTTATTTCATAATTAATTAATCGAATAAAATTGTACCAAAAGTACTCCTTCGAGTAGCTTCGGGAGATGAAAAATAGACCCTCGCGAGGACGCGGCTTTCTTAAATTAATAGCATTGGGGTGCCCTACTAATTATCATATCACATTTTAAAGTTAAAGGCCATTTAGGTAAATTTACAGAAATATAAACCTTACTCCTTTAAGAAGTGAACATTAATTCCATATAAATAAACTAATTAAATAGTTTATTTTACTTAGTTGTTAAATAATTTCATTATCATAGTAGTTTAATTACCATCTATGAAAATTACACCTCTCATTTTAACCCTCATCACTACTATTTTTTGTTATCAAAGCTATGCCCAAAAAAAGGAATTTAAATTCGGAAAGATAGCTCCAGAAGAATTTGAACTAAAGGCATCTGGAAAAGACTCTGCTGCAGCTGCATTAAAAATTTTCGATGTTGGTAGCTGTTATTTCGAATATAGACCCAATGGAGGTGGCTTTATTTATGTTTACGAAAGACATATTCGTTACAAAGTTCTTAACAAGAGCGGCTACGATTTAGCCAATTATAAAATAAGTCTTTACAGAAATAGCAATAATGCTAAAGAAGACCTAAACAACATGGAAGCTGCAACTTATAACATGGTTGACGGCAAAATGGTTACAAGTAAAATAGGTAAAGACGCCAAATTTTCTGAAGAATTTGATAAGAAATTTACCATCAAAAAATTTACGCTACCAAATGTAAAAGAAGGTTCAATATTAGAGTTTAAATACAAAATCAAATCAGACTTTATATTTAATTTACGTGGATTTAGCTTTCAGAGCGATATACCTACATTATATACCGAATACAATGTTTCTATACCAGAATACTTTATTTATAAAACAAATTTCAGCGGCTACCTTAATGTTAAACGAACAAAACAAGAAACACTAAATGTAAATTATATCGTTGGTCTTGTTTCTACTGCAACGAATACTCAATATGCATTAGAAAATGTACCCGCTCTAAAAGACGAACCTTACATTACTACTTTAGACGATTATCGTCCAATGATCGACTTCGAACTTCAAGGAACTAACTTTCCGAATGAAGTATTTAAAGATTTTAATGGAACTTGGCCAAAATTGATTACAGGATTAGCTGAAGATGAGAATTTTGGTCTTTTCATTAACAAAAATGCAACGGCAAAAACTATACTCTCAACTCTTTTAAAAGGAGAAAAAGACACGTTAAAAGTAACCAAGCTGATTTTTGATTACGTTAAAAACAATATTAAATGGAATGGCGAATATGGATTTTACGCTTCAAGTATAAATCCAAAAACGGTATTCGATAAAAAATCTGGCACTTCAGCAGATATAAATCTGTGTTTACTTAGTTTGTTAAAAGAAGCTAAAATTAATGTCCAGCCCATGTTGGTAAGCACAAGAGATCATGGTATGCATCCCGGAACCCCAATTATCTCGAAATTTAATAATGTAATTGCTTTGGGCATTATTGGACACAAACAAGTATTACTTGATGCTACGGATAAAGATCTTCCGATAGGAATGATACAACAGAACAACCTTAACCATGAAGCTTTTGCAATAAATTTGGTTACAAAATTTGGCAATTGGATTAGTATCGAACCTAATATTGCAACCGAAAAAATATATACCTATTATCTAACATTAGACAAAGAGAATAAACTTAAGGGAAATTTAAAACTATATTCTAGAGGCTATTCTGCGTTAAATCTTCGAGAAAAATACAGAACAACAAATAACGAAGCCGAGTTTATCAAAAATTATAAAAAGGATAAAACTGGCCTGGAGGTAAATTCTTATACAATTGGTAATCTAGATAACCTTGAAGAACCTGTAACCGAATCTATTAACGTTGTTATAGAAGATAATGTGGAAGAGGCGGGCAACTTAGTATATTTTACACCATTGCTTTTTGAAAGAACTAAAGAAAATTTGTTTAAGCATGAAGAACGAGTTTTCCCTGTCGATTTTGCCTACCCTCTAAAAGAGAGTTATCGTATAACCGTTAACTTTCCAGAAGATTACGAAATAGACAAACTTCCAAAAGGTGGTTCATTTAAAATACCTGATAACTTGGGCAGTTTCACTATCAGCTTCCTAACAGAAGCAAAAACACTTCTTGTACAAAGCAAAATAGAAATTAACAAATCCATTTACACTCCAGAAGAATACTTCCATTTAAAAGAATTATTTAAAATGATTGTGCAAAAACAAGCTGAACAAATCGTATTTAAAAAGAAAGCATAATGAAGAACCTACCAATCGCAATGTTACTAACTTTTGCTTTTTTAAACGCCAAAGCACAATCAAATTACGATGCTACTAAAATTATCGAAACCTTAACTAAAGATGCTGTTGCCGTAGTAAGAAATGAAGAGCAAAGTTTTGAATTTAAAAGTTTAGGAACAGGAAAATTAGATTATAAAATAGCAATTACCATACTTAATAAGGCAGGTGATGATTTTGCAGAAATGGCCGAGGTTTACGATAAATTCTCCAGCATTTCTAATATTAAAGCCACACTTTATGATGCCACTGGAAAAAAAGTAAAAGAATATAAATCATCAGATATTAGAGACCAAATTTTGATTTCTGATTACTCCATTTTTGAAGACAATAGATTAAAACTTTTAAAGTTCTACAGTAATTTTTATCCTTATACAATAGAGTATAGTTATTCTCAAGATTTTAAAGGCATTCTTTCCATACCATCATGGAGTGCGGTAAAAGGTTATGGTATTTCTACTGAAAAATCAAGCTACAATATTTTAAAACACAATGGGCTAAACATAAAATTCTTAACCAGTAAAGGATTAGTTACCGATTCTTCTAAAATTGGAGACAAATCACAATACAAATGGGCAAGTGCTAATATTCCCGCAATAGTGAAAGAACCACTTAGTACCGGTATAGATAATATCATTGATTGGGTTAAGGTTTCTCCAAATCAATTTGAATATGACAATACTACTGGCAATTTTGATAATTGGAAAAATTTTGGAACTTGGATGTTTAAACTAAATGAAAATGCAAATAACTTGCCGCCAGCCACGAAATTACAAGTTCAGCATTTAATTAAGGATGCCAAGAGCCCGAAAGAGAAAATAAGCAAATTGTACAATTATTTGCAACAGAATACACGTTATGTAAGTGTTCAGTTAGGTATAGGCGGATTTAAACCAATACTAGCAGAAAAGGTGGCCCAAGTTAATTATGGAGATTGTAAAGCATTATCTAATTATATGAAAGCCTTACTAAATGAAGCTGGAATTAAATCTAACTTAATTGTTATTGGAAATGGTATGCCAAGCTTAAACCCAAACTACTCAAGCATGGGACAAGCAAACCACATGATTTTAGCAGTGCCTCTAGCTAGCGACACTACCTTTTTGGAATGCACCAGCCAATATAACCCAGTGGGATTTATAGGGCACGACAACTCAAATAGAAATGTATTAATGATTACAGAAGATGGCGGAAAAATTATACGAACCCCTTCATACCAAGCTAAAGACAACTTTCAAAGCAGAAAAACGGCTGTAATTTTTACTGATGATTTGAATGCCACTATTGATATCAATTCAGTTTATGGAAATGCACAATTTGAAGATAATATGAGCATGCTTTTAATTGAGCCGATAGAACAACGCAAAAAGATAAATGAAGGAAATAATATTCCAAATGGTGAACTGATTTCTTTTAAATTTGAACAAGCTGATAAAACAATTCCTGTAATGAGCGAGGCAATTAAATTTAAATCAAACCAATTATTGGCAAAAGGCGGCGATAAAGCATTCCTAACCCTTAATCTCATTAACAGACGTGAAACCGTACCTGCTAAAATAGAAAACAGAAAAACCCATTTTGCGGTATCTTTTAGTTATGAGGATGAAGATCAAATAGTTTATACACTACCCAAGAGTTATAAAATAGAATTCTTACCTAAAGACGTTAACATAACCTCAGAATTTGGAACTTACAGTGCCAAATTTTCATACAAAGATAATCAGGTAATCTATACGCGTACACAGAACATGACTGCTAGAAGTTTCCCACCAGAAAAATATAACGATTATGTGGAGTTTAATAAAAAAATTGTAGCTGCCGACAAGTTGAAAGCAGTTTTGGCTAAATCAGAATAAAAAAACGCCCATTTAGTTTGGGCGTTTTTTTTATCATTTTTCTGGTTCGCAATGTTGCCTTAATTGCTTTGGCCCTTGTGGCCAAATAAAAGCAGTGGTTTGCTTTTTCCATCCCATACTTTTATAGAAATGATCTGCACCTGGGGCAGCACTTAAATTTACAAAATGGTAATTCTCCAATTGATTGTTTAAACTTGTTACCAAATATTTCCCTAAACCCTGTCCTTGGAAAGCCGGATCTACTACAATATCTGCCAACATAGCATAATATCTTCCATCACCTATTACTCTACCAAAAGCAATAATTTTTGCCTCTTTGTAAATAAATATGGTAGTGGTACTCAATTTAAACGCCGAAGCAATTTCCTCAGCAACACGATGTTTCCAATTAACTTCTTGAAACAAATGGAGTACATTAGCCCAATCTATTGTGCTTAAATCGGGATTTATTTTATAAGTGTAGTTTGGATTTTCGGTAGGGATATTCATCTGATAAGTTTATACGCTCAATCAAACCATCATCAAAAGAAAAGGTTTAAGAAGATTATAAATTTGTTTAAATTAATTGATTACGAATAATGAAGTTTACCTACAACAACTTGCACAAATTCATCAGTGTCTAAATATTCTTGTGCCATTTGCTGTATTTTTTCTGCTGAAATACTTTTTACAGTTGCTATATAATTGGTGTAATAATTATAATCTAAACCAGAAAAATATAGATTTTTAAATTTATCGGCATGTGAGAATATATTTTCTAAGCTTCCCAACATAGAACCCAACATGTAATTTCTTACCAAATCTAGCTCTTGCGCACCAACCTGTTCTTGTTTCAACAAATCTATCTCCTTAAAAATCTCTTTCAACGCCACATTAGATACATCTGAACCAACTTCCGTAGCGATAAAAAAGTAACCTGCATCTTTTAAAGAAGCTACACCAGAACCTATGCCGTAGGTATAACCTTTGTCTTCGCGAATGTTCATCATTAATCTAGAGCCAAAATAACCACCCAATAAAGTGTTTAATACCTGAAAAGCTGGAAAATCTTTATGAGTTCTATTGATGACGATTTTACCCATTCTAATGGCAGTTTGCACAGCCTCTGGTTTATCTATCGGAATTACCGCACCAGTATTATTTTGATAAGTAAATTTATTAATAACTGAAGGCTCATTATTTATCCACTCACCTCCAAAAAATTCATTTAACAAGCTAAATTCCTTGTCTTCGAATTTACCGGCTGCAATAATTGTACAATTTTCTGCTTTAAAAGCAGCAGCATAATATGCTAACAAATCATCTCTTTTTAGGGCATCATAATTTTCTGCGGTAATGTCAGAACCGTATGCCGTGTCTCCAAAAATGGTGTTGGCAAAAGTTTTACGAGCTAAAAAATCATTTTTTTGCAAGTTAACTTTTAGTTTCTGCTTTTGATTTTGAATAAAAATATCCAACTCCTGTTGCGGAAAATTGCTTTCATTTAAAATAGCTTTTACAATTGGCAATACGGAAGCTAAATGTTTATTTAAACTATATAATGTAATGGTAATATGGTCTGCGCCATATTCCGTTTGCAAAAAAGCACCATAATAATCTACCCGTTCAGCAATTTCTTTGGCTGATAATTTTGCAGTTCCATTATTTATCAAACTATTAACGGTTACTGCTTGTAATGGCTTATTTACATCCCAATTTACGTTGTTGAAGATAAATTCTACGCGAACTAACTCTTGCTTACCCACATTAAAAGTATAAACAGGAATTCCATTCTGTAAGTTTTTTAATGCTGGAGCAATAAAATTGATTTCATTTACCTGTATAAAATCAGGTGCTAGTGAGCGATTAAGCATTGGCTAAATAATATAAGGTAGATGATTTTTCTTTTTGGAAAGTTATTTGTGCAGCATTTTGAATTTGAGCTGTTGTTGTGGCTAGGTATTTATCAATCTCGATATTTAATAAATTTGCATCACCTAATAACTCGTAATAAGCTAAATTCATAGCTTTATCTAGTAAACTCATTTCAGCAAACACCATTATAGATTCAGATTTATTTTTAACCTTAGTTAACTCATCTTCAGCCACTAAAGTTGATGACATTTTCTCTAACTCTGCCCAAATTGCCTTTTCTGCAACTTCCATTGTTACCCCTGCAACCAATTTACCTTCAACAATAAATAAACCTTCATCTAAACTGCTAGACATGTAGGCATTAATATCGCTAAATAATTTTTGTTCTTTTAATAAACTATTATATAAACGTGATGATTGCCCTTGAGACATGATATCAGACATTAAATCATAAACCTGATACGTTTCATCTAATCTAGCTGGCATTTTAAAAGCTATATAAATTGCATTTAATGGCACATTTGCATTAACAGTTTCGGTTCTTGCCTCAGTTTGTGGTAATTCTTTAGGTAAGTTTCTTTCATATTTATTTCCTGCCGGGATGGGTTCAAACCATTTTTCGGCAAGTGTTTTAACATCGGCAGTTTTTACATTGCCACCAACAACTAAAATCGCATTTTGCGGATTGTAATGTTTCTTGAAAAATGCTTTCACATCTTCCATTTTCGCAGTTTCAATCTGCTGCAAATCTTGCCCAATAGTTGCCCATTGGTAAGGATGTGTTTTATAAGCTAATGGTCGTAATTTTAGCCAAACATCGCCATAAGGCTGATTTAAATAACGCTGTTTAAACTCTTCCATTACCACATTACGCTGCGTATCCAAACTCTTTTCAGAAAAAGCCAAACTCAACATTCTATCGCTCTCTAACCAAAAAGCAGTTTCTATATTTTCTGCCGGGAGAGTGATGTAATAATTAGTGATATCGTTACTGGTAAAAGCATTATTTTCGCCTCCAACACGTTGCAAAGGTTCATCATAACTCGGTACGTTTATAGAGCCACCAAACATTAAATGTTCAAATAAATGCGCAAAGCCAGTTCTCCCCTGTTCTTCATCCCTTGCGCCAACATCATATAAAATATTTAAAACCGCCATTGGCGTTGTCGGGTCTTCATGTACTAAAACCCTCAGGCCATTAGCTAGCGTAAAACGATTAAAATCTACCATATTAATTTTTAGAGCCGTAAAGATATATAAAAAAGGCTTGAAGCTAAGTGGTGTAAATTAACTTCTTGATCCGAAAACCAAAAGAAAACATTATAATAGGTAACTTAATCATTTTTATATTATTTTAGCATCAGAAAACATACGGTATGAGCGAGGAAACAACCAGTAACTATGCTGGAATTTTAAGAAGTTTAAAAAAATTAATTTTTGAGGATAGTCCTGAACCAAATCCTTCAAACCCTAGTGCAACTGAAACTGCAGCTAATACTTTAGTTGTAACTAAACACGAACCTATTGATCTAACCCCTAAAAACCCAGTTTTACCTGAAACGGATATTAAGCAGATGAAAATTAAAGTGATAGGTATGTTAGAAAAGATCAATGAGCCAGGAATTGACTTTTTTGAAGTATGGAATGCAGCTGCAGAAATGGGAAATGTAGAACCTAACAATATAAAGGCTGCTTTTACCTCTTTAAAATATGTAGATAAAACCTTAGACAAAAACAAACTATTAACAACTGGACGTAAATATGCTGATGAAATAAAAAAAGTAATTGATAAGGAAACAGCTCAGAAAAATGAACAAAAACAAAATATTGAGCAAAATTTAATTAAAGAAAAAGCAAATTTAACCAGCGAAATCAAATCAATTGAGCAAAATATAGCAGATCTAAAAGAGAAGCTCCTAAATAAACAACAAGACTTAAAAGAAATTAACAACAAGTACGAACCTGGTTTAAAAGAAATTGACAACAAAATTAGTATTGGTAATATTGCGGTTAACGAAGTAATTAACGACATTGAAAAAACACTAAAAATTATCGAAACAAGTATAAACTAAATCAACTAATGGAAAGCAAAAATCAATATATAAACATTCCTGCTGAACTAAAAAGTCAGCTACCCATATTTCAGGTACTTGGAGATCATCTGCCAAATCAATTACAAACACCCGAAGCAAAAAAAACAATTTCAAGCATCTTCTTTTGGGCATTAATATTAGGGGGAGCTTTTGCCTTTTTTAAATTTCTGCCTATTATGCTGGCTTATGCAGCTAAAAGCATATTATTAGTTGTTTTTTCAATAATCTTAATTACCTTATTATTATTAGCTCCAAAAATAATTAGTTTATTGCACCGTTTAGGCACAATTTTATTATTTAAGGGCGAGAAATCAATAATCCGTAATAATCCTATTGAAACACTCCAACTTTTATCAAAAGATGCTAAAGACACTTTAAAAAGAGTAAAAGATAAAATCACAAATGTAGATGGTGTACGTATTGACATGATACAAAGTGGAGAAACTGCCCAAAAAACAGCAGAAGAAAAATATACCTACGCAAAACGGTTTACCGTTGAAGCAGCGAGTTTAGATGAAAAATCTAAACTTGAGACCAAGAATAACAATAGCGAAAAAGCCAATGAATACATTCGTGATGCTAAAGAAACCAGAACCAAAGCATTTCTGTTAGGAAAAGAAGGTGAAGCAGAAGAACAGAATGCCCGTAGTTATGTGCAATACGCCAACCAGTTTGCAAAAGTTTTAGAGGTCTTAAAAGACAATGAAAGTGCTGCTCGTATTTACGTAAGCACATTAGATAGCAGTATATCTATTATTGCTAAAAAACTAGAAGCTACACAAAAAATGAAAAATGCAACTGATGGTTTAGCAGAAGTATTTAACATCAAAGACGGGTGGGTTTTTCAAGAAGCAATGAATGCTGCAACAGGGGCAATTAGCCAAAATATTGCATCAATACGTTCAAATTTAGATTTCCTCGATCAAAATAATAACATTACTGTTGGAGGTGCACCGTCGCAAAGCGAGTTAGAAGAATTTATACATAAAGTAGATGAGAGAAATTTAAAAATGCTTAATGTAAGCAGAATGGCCGATTCTAGTTATGAACTTAAACCAGAAGAAAAAGTAGATAAAGGCTTTACCTTACTAGATTAGTTAGTAGAATTTTAAACCTATACAAAAACAAAAACATGGAAGAAAAAGGATTTTGGGCAAGATTACGTTGGCCAATTAAAGCATTTATAATTGCTGCACCAATTATTGGATTGGGGTATTGGGGCTATGAAAGTGGTAAAATACAAACCATTTCAGATAACCTAAATACTAAACAAGATACTACTATTTTAACAAATACATCAAAGCCAACCAAAGCTGATAACAACCAGCGGTCATTTAATTATGTGCCAGAAAAACCTGTAAATGGCGAATATAAAGGCGTTATCGAAGTGGGAGCATCTGGTTTTAACTCTTTTGTAGTTAACATTGATAAAGAAAAAAGATGGGAAATTATTTCTAAAGATTTCGGTAAATCTTTCGTTTATGAGGGTATGGCCACAACAGCGGATATTAGAAATGGCTTGAAAGATTATATAGGCGCCATGTTTGACAAAGGTGTGAAATCTAAAAACATACACTTTGTAATTAGTTCGGGTGCACAAAAAGAACCTAAAACAGCAATCATTACATCAGAACTTAAAAAAATGGGATATATTGTTAATCTCGTTACTGCTGAGCAAGAAGGTAAACTTGCACTTAAGTGTGTACTGCCTACTGCTTATTATGATAATTCTTTTGTAGTAGACATTGGATCTGGCAATACAAAGATATCATGGATTGAAGATGATGTTAAATCTGCCGAAGCACCAGGAGCTAAATATTATGAAAAAGACTTAAAAGATGAGAACGTTTATACAGTTGTAAAAAAATTAGCAGAAAAAATACCTGCTAAAAAAACTGAAATTTGTTTTATCATTGGTGGTGTTCCATTTGAGCTAGCAAAACAAGTTAGAAATGGAGAAGAAAGATTTACGGTATTAAACGATCCTGATAAATACAATACTGATAAAATAAAAATTAAAAGTGGCGTAAATATCTACAAGGCAATTAAAGATGCAACTAACTGCGATACTTTTGTTTTTGATTGGGATGCTAACTTTACTATCGGATTTTTATTATCTATTAAATAGAAAAAAGAGGTTGTATCATAAACGGTGCAACCTCTTCTTTATCTTTATTCCAAAATTACTTTAGTACAATAAATTATAACATTTGTTGTATAAACAAATTCGTATTTTTGCCTTATGAATACTGCCGAATTATTACAGAGGGCTTTAAATTTCGACTTTTTAACTAAGGAAGAAGGCGTTTTTTTATACCATAATGCAGCTACTGCCGAATTGGCTTATGTAGCAAACGAGTTGAGAAAAATACAAGTACCAAGTGGGAAAGTAACTTGGCAGATAGATAGAAATGTAAATACCACCAACGTATGTATCGCCAATTGTAAATTTTGCAATTTCTTTCGTCGCCCTGGGCATGATGAAAGTTACATTACCGATATTGAAACCTATAAAATCAAAATTGAAGAGACATTTCGCTTAGGTGGAGACCAACTTTTATTACAAGGTGGCCACCATCCTGATTTAGGTTTATCATTTTATGCCAACCTTTTTAAAGAATTAAAAGAATTATACCCTGATTTAAAATTACATGCTTTAGGTCCACCAGAAATTGCCCACATTGCCAAATTAGAAGGCATTTCGCATACTGAAGTATTAAGAGAACTAAAAGCTAATGGTATGGACTCTTTACCTGGAGCAGGCGCAGAAATTTTAAATGACCGTGTAAGAAGATTAATTTCTAAAGGCAAATGCGGCGGTCAAGAATGGCTAGATGTAATGAGAGCTGCACATCAACTAGACATTACCACATCAGCCACTATGATGTTTGGTCATGTAGAAACTATAGAAGAACGTTTTGAACATTTAGTTTGGATTAGAGAAGTACAAAGTGAAAAACCTGAACACGCAAAAGGTTTCTTAGCTTTTATTCCATGGCCTTTCCAGGATGATGGTACTTTATTGAAACGTTTAAGAGGAATAAGCAATAATGTAACCGGCAATGAATATGTAAGAATGTTAGCTTTAAGCCGTATCATGTTGCCTAATGTTAAAAACATACAAGCAAGTTGGTTAACAGTTGGTAAAGCTGTTGCACAAATGTGTTTACATGCTGGCGCCAATGATTTTGGATCCATCATGATTGAGGAAAACGTGGTTTCAGCAGCTGGTGCCCCACATCGTTTTACGGCAAATGGCATACAAGAGGCCATAAAAGAAGCTGGTTTCGAACCTCAATTACGTGGTCAGCAATATAATTACAGAGATTTACCTGCTCATTTAGAAGAACAAGTAATTACCTATTAAAGTATAAGGCATAAAAAAGGAGGTAACCAAGGTTACCTCCCACATTATAAACTTAAACCAATAACTATTAACTTAATTTTTTAGTTTTGATGAAGATGTTGGCAATCTTTTTAACAGAAGATCCAGTCAAGAACTCATCAAAACTTTCTGCTGCTGCTGTTTGTGCTACCGCTCCTGTTATCGTACTACCGAATAAGGTAGTAATATCAATACCAGCTTGTGTAGTGGTTTGCTCACCTGCATAAACATCATTTACCTGAGCAATGCCTGTATCATTTCCATTAGCTGCATAAGCTATCCAAGGTTTTAATGCCAATGGTCCACCTAATGCTACTGCCGTCATCTGGCGTAAATGCGAAGCGTGACGAGCCTCAACCGAATGTATCCTTAATGCCGTTGTTAACACAGGCATCCCTTTCAATACAGGCGCTTGTCCTTTATAGGCTCTTACACCAGTATCTTCAAATGCAGTTGCTACTTTTAAGAAAGTGGCATAATTACTAAATACATCTGCGAAGGCAGTACCGAAAGTAGCCGATCCTGTAAAGTCAAAGTCTGCATCTACATAGCCATCAGCGCCAGTAATATTTAGAGCACCTTTTAATAAATCTACGTGTGCTCTTTCGTGAGCTCTAATTGTGGTTATAGCATCTCTCGCAGCTGTTGTAGGGAATGCGATAGTAGAGTTTGTTAACGCGTGATTGTAGAAATTATATTCTAGGTATTCCAGTGCTAAAGCAAAGTTTAAAACTTCTGTAACACCAGATGGATTGGTTTGCCCGTAAGCTTTCTGGAACATAGAGCCTAAAGCTAAAGGCATTGCAGCTAAAGAAATTTTCTTTCCCATGTTGAAAAAGTCTTTCATTGCTGCACGTCGTGGACTTAATCTTTCATAGATCTCTCCATCAACTTTTTCAATTTCGTCTAATATATTTAAGATATTCATGATTGCTGAGTTTAAAGGTTAAAGGTTGATAACATTAATTTTTGTTTTGATAAATGGAGCTGCTAGCGCTAAAACTTTATCTGGTGTTAATGAACCATCTAAACCTGTTCCATTATCTGCACCTAACGCAGTAAGACTAGATAAGTCAGAAAAACTACCGTTAGAAATTTGATCCCTTACCCAAGCTGCATGACGAGCTTCTACAGAAACAATTTGACCAGCAATTACCAAATACGCATCAGATTTGATACGAACCCCAGCACCATTGTAAGCGGCAACACCTAAATCTTCGAAAGTTTTAGCAGCACCTAATACGCTTGATGCACTAGTAAAATCAATTGAAGAGAAATCTACATCTAAACTACCAATGGCTGCTGTACTTAATGCTCTTTTAAAGAACTCCCTGTGTGCAAGTTCATGATATTGTATATCTTGAAAATATGCTTTTTGAGCTGCTGTAAATGCGGTCGGTGGCGCCGAAGCTACTCTTGTATAAAATGCTGCTTCTAATTGCTCTAAAGCATAAGCATAATTTAACACACCAAAATCGTCTTTAAAATCTAGGGTAGTACCCATGTTTACATTTACGTCTCTATCTTTTTTACAGCCTGCTGCTGTTAATGCTACAATGGCTGCTCCGGCTCCGGCATATTGCAAGAAAGAACGGCGCTGTAATTTAGCTTCCAAAATGCTACTTTCAGTTTGTAGCACTTCTTGTTTCTCTTTTAAACTTTCCATAAGAAATGATTTTTTAATTTAAGGTTCTAGTTAAGGTCATCTATGTGTCATTTACGAAAGGATTTAAACCTTGGTTTTCCAGATTGAAGAAATATTTTCTATTGCCTCTATTTTTTGATAAATTGAGCCCTATTAAACTAATGAAATGTTAAACGCAATAATTGTTGATGATGAGGAATTTGCACGTTCTTCGCTATATTTTCTATTACAAGAGAACTGTGAAAACGTACATATTGCTGGGATTGCGAAATCTGTAAATGAAGCTCGTAATTTATTAACTCAACATGCCGTTGATCTGATATTTCTTGATATTGCTATGCCCAGCGAAAATGGATTTGAATTAATCCCTCAGGCCCAAAATGCCAATGCAACCGTAATATTTACTACTGCTTATGATCAGTATGCATTAAAAGCCATAAAGGCTAATGCACTAGATTATCTATTGAAACCAATAGATATTGATGAGCTTAAAGAAGCTGTGAACAAAGCAGCTAAATACATTAAATTGAATAAGGCAGAAAACAACAGAAATGAAAGCCTCAAAAATTTGGCTAACGATTTAAGCAATCAAACCAGCATCAAAAAAATAACCTTACCAAGCGGGCAAGGTTATCGTTTAGTAGATATAGATGAAATTATACACATCGAGGCGGATAGCAATTATTCTGTTTTCCATCTAACCAATTTAGAAAAGATAGCTGTTTCTAAGGTATTGAAAGATTACGAAGAAATTTTACCTGAAAACAGGTTCGTTCGCATCCATAAATCCAGCATTGTAAATTTAAAGTATATTAAGGAGTACAACAGTAAAAATGGACTACAAGTGGTTTTAAATAATGGCGAAATGATTACCGTTTCCAGAAGAAGGGCTAGTGATTTTTTCGACAAAATAAAAGCTTATACCAACTTCCAAAGTGAGAGTTAAACTACAATTATATTTATTGGTATCTATTTTATTTATTTTAACAGGTACAAAGGCGCTTGCACAAACGGCCTACCTACCTCACTATACCACTAAAAATGGCCTACCAAGCAACAATTGTTATTATACCTTACAAGATAAAAAGGGATACATCTGGATCGCTACAGATGCAGGCGTAAGTAGGTTTGATGGTACGATGTTCGAAAACTTTGCCGTAGAAGATGGCTTACCAGATAATCAGATACTACAACTTAGGGAAGACAGTAAGGGCAGGATTTGGTTTTTAGCACTTAACGGCCAGTTGAGTTATTTTTACAATGGAAAAATTTATAATCAGGATAATAACAAACAACTCCAACAATTAAACTTCAATGCCGTTATTGTTTCTTTTTTCGAAGATAGCAAAGGCAGGTTTTGGTTCGGAACCAATAAAAATATAATTGGCGTTTGGGATGAGAAAACACTCATCAAATATAGCTCTCCCAATGCCGAAAACCAGTTTATTAATACTTTTATACACGAAGATAAACAAGGTAATATTTGGGCATATAGCTCTCAGGCTGTACATCTTTTTATCAGAAGTAACTTTGTACTGATTAAAGATACGCCCCTTCCCCTATCTTATAAAACGATATCAAACAGAGGTGATAAATCCATGTACTTTTTAGACAAGGAAGGATTGAACGTAAAAACTGGCACATCTATTAGGTTAATAAAAAATATAGATACCAATTTATTAAACAATAGTCCAGGTTATATTTACCTAACAAATAAGGAACTTTGGCTTAGTAACAACAGTGGTGTTTATGTAATTAGCTATGATGGAAATACCAAGCAGATCCTAAAAGATGTAGATGTAAATCAGGTAATTAGAGACAATAACCAGAATATGTGGTTTACCACCAAAAATGGTATTTACAGGCTTCCCGATTCTAAAGAACGTTTATACATCTTTGATAAGACAAACGGACTGAGCAATAATATGATCAAAAGCATTACAAAAGATGCTACAGCTAAGCTATGGCTGGGTTTAAACAGTTCTAATATAGATGTACTCCATCTTCATAGTAAAAAGGTAGAAAGCATTAAACTACCTAATCAGCGTAAATTTAACACTATAAAGCAACTAACTTTCGATGAGAAATATCAGCAAATTTATTTTGCATCAGACTACGCATTGGGTCATCTGTCGGCAAATTATCCTACAAAACCAGAAATAAAATATCTAAAGGAAACGAACAATTCAGTATTTGTAATCAAAAACTTTAGTCTTGATGCTGCTAAAAAATTAGCATTGGCACTATCATCTGGCGTTGTAATCATCAGCGATAGAATAAATAAGTTTGAATTTACTTCTTCTAATTATAAAGAAAAACAAGATTTTTTTAAAGATCGCTCCTATCGGGTGTATTATGATTCGAAACAAAACCTATGGTTTTCAAATTTAAATGGTCTTGCAGAATTTAATACCGATAAATTTAATAAGTATTATGAAACCGATCCATTGCTTACCAAAAGGATTAACGATATGCAACAACTGGCCGATGGGAATCTGGCAATGGCAACTGATGGTTATGGTATATTAATACTAAAAAATGGGAAAATACTTTATCGTTTAACCCAAAAAGACGGCTTAAATAACAATATTATAAACAAATTATTTGTTAGGGGCCAATATTTATGGGCAATTAGCAGAACGGGTATCAACAGAATAGCTTTTAAAAACAATAAGGCAATAGTTAATACATTTGATTATGCTAACGATTTACTTTCTGATGATTTGAATGATCTGTATATAGATGCTGATACTGCTTATTTTGCTACAAATAATGGTTTAGTCTATTTTAACCATAACCAAAAAACACAACAAACAACTGCTCCTAAAACTTACATATCATCAATAATCAATAATAGAGATGTGCTAGATCTGGGCTCATCTAATTTTAGCCTCGCTCCCGGACAACATAACATTACTTTTAATTATAGCGCCATCGACTTTAAAAATCGGAGAATTATTTATCGTTACAGGTTAAAACCAGATGCAAACTGGTCTGAAACAAAAAACAGAAGAGTAGAACTTTCTTCTTTAGAACCCGGAACATACACATTTGAAGTTAGTGCTAAAAGTCAGGATAGCGAATGGAGTACACCTGACAAAATTAATTTTACTATCGAAAAACACTTTTGGCAAACCTGGTGGTTTATTGGTTCACTTTTAGCTATTGGAGCATATTTACTTTATATCATTACTGTTCGCATTACGAAAAGACAAAAAAACAAGGAACAACAGCAGCTATTGCTAAAAAATAAAATATTAATGTTAGAGCAACAAGCCTTGCAAGCAATGATGAATCCTCATTTTGTATTTAATGTAATGAATTCCATCCAGCATTATATCAATACTAAAAATACTTCTTCAGCAAACAAGGTTTTAACTGGCTTTGCAAGACTGATTAGAAAAAACCTAGAGATCTGTACTAAAAGTTATATCAATATTGAAGAAGAAGTAGAATACCTAAATCTTTATTTAAGCTTAGAGAAATACAGGTTTGGAGAAAAATTTAACTACAGCATTAATATTGATAAACAAATAGACAAAGAAGAAACCCTAATCCCCTCTATGTTATTGCAGCCTTATATAGAAAATGCAATATGGCATGGCATTATGCCAAAAGAAGAAGGTGGGGAAGTTCAGATCAATATTACCTACAGGGACGAAGATTACCTTTGGATAAAAATAATTGATAACGGCATTGGAATAGAAAACTCATTGGCCACAAAAGACAGCAAACACAAAAGCCAAGGAATGGGATTAACACAAGAACGTGTTAATTTATTAAACCAAATTGAAGTAAAACCTATACAAATTTATATAGAACAGAACGGCGAAAGTGGTACAACCATTACAATTTTGATCCCTTTGAACTAAATTTTACCGTTTACTCAATTATTCATACCACTTACTAAATATAATCTAATCCTATACTAATTAGCATTAAACTTGTTATAAGATATTAAACAAACAAGATTGTTTGTTCAAAAAACGTTCTTATAGGATTGACAAAAGATATTTTTTAACCTAACCTAAAACTATATCTCAATTCAGGTTTCATTTGTGTGTTAAAAGCGTCCCGAATAATCGAGACGCTTTTTTGTTTTACAGCAATTCTATAATCAATCCGTAATATACTGCTATTCAGCACTTGAAAAAATTGAAAAAAAGTTTCAGAAAAAAGCTTTTTGTTTTATTTTTGAACTAAATAAAAAAACTAAAAAACAGGTTTCTTTCTATTTAAAAAGATTTTTTGTAATTTAGACTAACGTTAAAAATTCATACTTTATTATTTTTTGTGTCATGAAAACGCCGAAAAAACCGATCCCGCAAAACACAGTTAAAAAACCTGTCTCTAAAAAAGAATCAGATGAAGAAGAAGATGATGATGATATTCAAGACAACGATGTTGTTGAGGAAGATGAAGATGATTTTGACGTGCCTTTAGACGATCTAGATACTTTCAGTACTTTCGACGATGACGATGATGACGACGACGATAGATACTAAACATATATAACACACAATATTGAGAGAGCATCCTAATAAGGGTGCTTTTTATTTTAATCCAACCGCTAATAAATGAAGATTATACTTGTTAACGATAAACAAAGTGAGAAAGAGTTTTTAAATGTTGTAAACCACATTTATAAAGATGATCAATCCTTTATTAGACCTTTGGATCAAGATATTGAAAAAGTTTTCGATGCAGCTAGCAACCCCTTCTTCAAACATGGCAAATGCGTAAGGTGGATCCTCAAAAATGATCAGAATGAAACCATTGGCCGTGTAGCTGCCTTTGTGAATGAGAAAAAAGCATTTAATTACGAGCAGCCAACTGGCGGAATGGGTTTCTTTGAATGCATCAACGATCAGAAAGCCGCATTTCTACTATTTGACACTACAAAAAACTGGCTAAAAGAAAATGGTATGAAAGCCATGGAGGGTCCAATTAACTTCGGAGAAAATGATACTTTTTGGGGGCTGTTGGTTGAAGGTTTTACACCTCCATCTTACGGCATGAATTATCATTTACCATACTACCATCAATTCTTTACTGCTTACGGTTTTGAAACAGCTTATGAACAACTAACCAACCATATTAATCTAAAAGTACCTTTTCCTGCACGTTTTACAAAAATTGCAAACTGGGTAGCAGCTAAACCCGATTATACCTTCGAGCATTTTAAAAAAGCAAATGCAGAAAAGTACATTAATGATTTAATGGAAATTTATAACGATGGTTGGCAAGATTTTGAAAACTTTGTTCCTATTAAAAAAGAAACGCTCACAGAAAGCTTTAAGCAGATGGAGGTAATAATGGACGAAAACTTAATTTGGTTTGCCTACGCGAATGGTGAGCCAGCTTCTTTTGTAGTAATTATTCCAGATGCTAACCAAATGATTAAAGGCTTAAACGGCAAATTGGGCTTAATAGAGAAACTTAAATTCGCCTACAGAAGATGGGTGGGGGTAACTAGAATGAGGGCAATTGTAATGGGCACTAAAACCTCATTCCAAAAGCTTGGCCTCGAATCTGCGCTATTTATTAAACTGGGAGCGTATGTTTTACCAAAAAATCAATACGCAGAGTTAGAACTTTCGTGGGTGGGAGATTTTAATGAAAAAATGTTGGCCATCCACCAAGCAACGGGTGCCACTTTCGGAAAGCGGCACCTCACGATGCGTAAAATATTCTAATCTATTTATTTCTAATTTCTTCGTAAAGATCAATTACCTTCTTTTGAAGTTTGATGATCTCTTCTTCCTGACTAGCTAATTTTCCTTTTAAAGAAGTAATTTCATCAGAGTTACCAGTACTTTGGGTCTCTCCTTCTTTAGAAATGATTTCTAATGTAGATACTTCAAATAAATTGGCAATCTGATCTAATCTAGAAATATTAATATCAGTAATTCCTGTTTCTATTTTAGAAAATGCAGGAATAGAAATTTTTAATCTTTTCGCTACCTCACCTTGGCTCCAGCCATTTCTTTGGCGCAATTGTCTGATGTTTTTACCAATGATATTCATTGAGTTGTTTAGTTTAAAGGGTTCTGTATTCCTTTTAAACATTCAACTCTAGTGCCAATTTAACTAAATCCATACCTCCAAAGTTGCCAGAGCTCATTAAGAGTAGGTTAGTTTGTTCAAAATTCAGTCCTCTTAAGTACGCTTCTAAGGTGCCGGCTTCATTAAAAAAGATGATATTTTGATCGTTAAAAGATGTTCTAACATCAGCCTCATCTAAGGGCTCCATCTTTTTATGCTTAAACGTCTTTTCGTCTATATAAACAATTGCTGTATCAGCTTCATTCATGGTGTTTTCATACTCCTGCAAAAAGGCTTTGTTTAAGCTGCTAAAGGTATGCAGCTCAATACACGCAACCAACTTCCGATTTACAAACTGCGCCTTAACTGCCTCAATAGTAGCCTTTAACTTAGATGGAGAGTGAGCAAAATCTTTATATACACTGGTTTGTTTTACACTATTTAAAAGCTCCAATCTCTTGGCTGCACCAGTAAAAGATGAAATGGCAACATCGAAATCTGCACTTAAAATACCTAGTTGTTCGCACACCAATTTAGCCGCATTAAGGTTCATTAAATTATGATCTCCAAATACACTAAGTGGGGTATGTTGAGGCAAAAGATATGTTACACCATCTATTACTTCGTGAGCTGGGATAGCGTATGGAATCTTCTCAATATTTTCTTTTGAGTTTATAACAATATTTCTTAATTCTAAATCATTTTCACAATAAATCAATTTTCCATTGGGGAATATCGTCTCGATAAATTTATTAAACTGTGAAATATAATCCACAAAAGTGGGGAAAACATTGATATGATCCCAAGCTATACCACTAATTACTCCAATGTTTGCTTTATATAAGTGAAACTTTGGCCTACGATCTATGGGAGAAGCCAGGTACTCATCACCCTCTATAATAATTACCGGAGCAGAGTCTGTAATCTTAACCATTGTTTCAAAACCAGCCAACTGCGCACCTACCAAATAATCGAAATCTTTCTGATAATAATTAAGAACGTGCAAAATCATAGAGGTAATGGTAGTTTTACCATGGCTTCCTCCAATTACTACACGTAATTTATCTTTAGATTGTTCATAAATGTATTCTGGGTAAGAATAGATCTTTAAACCCATTGCCTGTGCTTTTAACAGTTCTGGATTGTCTAACCTTGCATGCATACCTAAAATAACAGCATCCAAATCTTCAGTAATATTTGCCTCGAACCACCCATTTTCTTTAGGCAACAGGCCATAATTAGCCAACCTGCTACTAGATGGTTCAAAAATCACATCATCAGATCCTGTAACCTTAAAACCTTTTTTATGTAGAGCAATAGCTAAGTTATGCATCGCACTACCACCTATTGCTATAAAATGTATCCTCATAAACCTCCTAACCTCCCTAAAGGGAGAATTTAATTTTTATCAATAGCTGATCAACCACGTAACCCCCTTTAGGGGTTGGGGTTTAATTTTTAACAAACTTTGCCGCTACCCAATCCTTATTTTTTTTATGATCAACATAATTCAAACCAAACTTTCCACAATGACCTTTAATCATTTGTAAATCTGGTTCTTCGTAAAAACCACTGAAAAATATAGTGCCTTCCGCCTTTAAAACCGCAGCATAATCTGCTATTTGATCTAATAATATATTTCTATTAATGTTAGCTAAAATGATATCAAATTCAGTATTTGGAATGGCTTCTTTACTTCCACAAAGTGATATCAGATTTTCAATATTATTTAGCGCTGCATTTTCGATGGCACTTAAATAACACACATCATCATTATCAATGGCGACAATTGACTTAGCCCCTCTTTTAGCTGCCAGAATACCTAAAATACCTGTACCTGCACCCATATCTAAAATAACCTTATCCTTTACATCTGTTTCTAAAATGTAAAGCATCATCATGGTAGTAGTTTGGTGATGACCAGTACCAAAAGCCATTTTTGGATCAATCACAATCTCGTATTCATATTGGGGTTGATGTTCGTGGAAAGTTGCCCTTACATAACAATCTTCATTGATGATCAGCGGGCTAAAATTCTTTTCCCATTCCTCATTCCAATTCTCTGGTTCGATATCAGAAATTTGAAAAGTGTATTGAAGTTCATCGCCCAAATTCATCAAAACCTCATTTAAAGAAGTTTCGTTAAATGTAGCAGCAACAATAAAAGCATCAAATCCATCTGTAGTATCTTCAAAGGTATCAAAACCTATATCAGCAAGTTCTGCAATCAACAAATCTTGCTGATAATCTTGAATAGCACTAAAGCTAAACGTTACTTTTTTATATTCCATTAAGAATTGAAAGTTTTAACAATATCAACAAAATCACGAGACTTTAAGGATGCACCACCAATCAAACCACCATCAATATCCGGCTGTGCAAATAATTCTGCTGCATTTTTAGGGTTACAACTACCACCATACAAAATCGTGGTATCGTCTGCAATGTTCATTCCGTATTTAGCATCAATTTTAGCTCTAATAAAGGCATGGATATCTTGTGCTTGTTCTGGAGAAGCTGTTAAACCCGTACCAATAGCCCAAACTGGCTCATAAGCCAAAACAACTTTAGCAAAATCTTCGGCATTTAAACTAAACACACCATTTTCTAATTGCGATTCTAAAACTTGGTAATAACTACCATTATTTCTTTCATCCAATGTTTCTCCGATACAGAATAATGGTGTTAGATTATTTTGCAAAGCGATAACCGTTTTTTCTGCCAACAAAGTATCAGTTTCTGCAAAATACTGTCTGCGTTCTGAGTGCCCAATAATTACGTATTCGCAACCGGTAGATTTAACCATTTTAGCAGAGATTTCTCCAGTATAAGCGCCACTTTCGTTTTGGTGACAATTTTGAGCACCAATTTTAACTACGTCAGAACTTAATTGCGCTAAGCTATTTAAGTGGATATATGGAGAACAGATTACAGCAATTTGATCGCCTTTTTTCTCGTCTTTAACCATGTTTACTATTTCAGAAAACAACGAAATTCCTTCGCTATAATCCATGTTCATTTTCCAGTTACCTGCAACTATTTTCTTTCTCATTATATGTTGTTTTAATGTTGTACTGTTTTAAAGTTGAAATTTGCGCATCACAAACATCTAAGCTTTACAACTTTTAACGTTTATTAAAAATGTCTGTGTTTTTTCGTTTGTTCAAATATTTCTGTAATAATACCTATCTCTACCTCGTCTAATTCCATATCTCTTCGCTCATAAACTTTGGCAGCTGTTGCCAGCATTTTACCCAAGCTGTAAACTTCAAAGCCTTGTGCCCCACCCCAAGCAAAATCCGGAATAAAGTTACGTGGAAAACCTGCGCCAAAAATATTGGCACTTACACCAGCAACCGTTCCGGTATTAAACATGGTATTAATGGCACATTTGCTATGATCGGCCATAATTAAACCACAAAACTGTAGCCCAGTCTCTCTAAATCGTTCGCTCTCGTAATCCCACAGTTTTACTTCAGCATAATTATTTTTAAGGTTAGAGTTATTACTATCTGCACCAATATTACACCATTGCCCCATTACCGAATTACCTAAGTAACCTTCGTGTCCTTTTGAAGAATAACCCCAAATTACGGCATTGTTTATCTCGCCACCAACCCTACTAAATGGCCCTATGGTAGTTTGCCCATATATTTTAGCACCCATTTTTACCTGCGAATTTTCGCATAATGCAAAAGAACCCCTAATATGGCATCCTTCCCATACTTGGGCATTTTTACCTAAATAAATCGGTCCTTGTAAGCTATTAAATGTGGAACATTCTGCTGTGGCTCCTTCTTCTATAAAGATATTTTCGCCTAAAAATGTATTTGTATTGCTTAAACTAGCAGAGGTTTTTCCTTTTGTAAGTAGTGCAAAATCTGCCTTAAGCTCATCATCATTGACTTTAAAAATATCTTCAGGAAATTGAATATGAACAAATGGATGATCAAAATTTATATTATTTATTGCAACCGAGCGAAAGTCTATCGATTTAACTGATTGCCCTAACTTAATGGCTATACACAAATCTTCAAAATATAAACCTTGTTGAGGTTTTAAATTTAGTATAGAATCTATTAAATCATCATTAGGACAAACCGCCCCATTAATATATAAATCAGCTTGTTCTGGAGCAAATTTTATCGATAGGTAATCTTGTGTTTGGTAACCAAAATCGGCATTTAAATGTTTTGCCCATTTTTCTGCAATGGTTAAAATACCAATCCTTAAATCGGCTACTGGTCTAGTAGAAGTTAATGGCCTTAGGGATAACCAAGACTTGTCATCAAATAAATTGATCGTCATAAGCTACAAAAATAAAAAAAGTCCCGAGCTTATGGCCGGGACTTTCAAATAATTTATGATCTCGCTAAAATTATTTTTTAGCGTAACGAGTTTTAAATTTATCGATACGACCTGCAGTATCAACCAATTTCATTTTACCAGTATAGAAAGGGTGTGAAGTATGAGAAATCTCTAATTTATAAAGAGGATACTCGTTACCATCTTCCCATTTGATAGTTTCTTTAGTTTCAACGCAAGATTTAGTCAAAAACTGATATTCGTTAGACATATCTTTAAATACTACGAATCTGTAGTTTGATGGATGCAAATCTTTTTTCATTTTGAATGTTATTTAAGTTATTTATGCTGAAACTTTCAAGAACCTAATTGCAATTTGCTGGCAATAACGCTTATGATGTTTCTTATTGTCTTTTCTATCTCTATTTTAGAGGATGCAAATATCCTAATTTTATTTTTTAGAAACAAGTTTAAAAAGAATATTTTTAAAACAAGCTGGAAAGCCTAAAAAACTAGGCTAACAGCCAAAAATTATAGTTTTATACCCAAACCCAATTCAAAGTCTCCATTAGAATAACTATTGAGTTGCCCAGTACCTATGGTATAACTGGTATTAAAGCTAAATCTATCATTAAATAAAATACTTGCACCTAAGGTAGCATTCTTTGAACTATGGTAAAGTGCCATCACATTAAACTGATTTGTTCTGCTAGCATTTAGTGTGAAATTAGCCCCAAAGTCTATGATACTATTCCTGCCTTTAATGCCTCTAAAAGCTAATTTTGGCTCTAAGATGCCCAAATCTGTAGCTAACTTATAACTAACAGCTGCAAATAAAGTGGTATAATTTACCCCATTACTTTCATCATTCTTTAGGGTGTTGATCATATTTGGAAAAACTACCTGCAAACTAAAAGTCTCGGAAGTGTAAGCCATTCCAAAATCGCTATCAAAAACGCCTTTACGCTGCTCGAGATCCAACACATCAGGATCGTCTAATTCGCCACTAAAACTGCTACTATTTAAACGCTGTTTAGTATAACTTCCAGACAAACCAAAACTAAGTCGGTTCTCTTCTGTAAGCATTAAATGGTAGGCATAAGAAGCAGCAATGGCAGTTTCACCTAAAAGCCCAGCTTGATCGTTAAAAATCTTCAATCCTACACCAGATTTGGTATCAAAACCATAATCAGCAGCAATAAACTGCGTTTGTGGTGCATTTCCAAATGATGAAAATTGTTTTCGATAACCTATACTTCCTTTAAAAACCTTTTCTTTTCCTGCCATAGCTGGGTTCATGAGGTATTCGTTAAAATAGTATATGGCATTTACTGGCTTTAATTGGGCAGTTGCGCTAAAATGAAATAGCAGGGCAAATACTACCAAAAAGCCATAAGCAATAGGGTTGTTGTTAAATAATATTTTCATCTTATTTGGTGCTTTTTCTAATAATGGTTATAAATGATTTGTAGGCTCTTTGCTGGTCTCCAAGTTCAACACTGTAGTAGTAGGTATCTTCAGTAAGGATATTGCCATTAAACCTACCATCCCAATCATTTTTATAATTGTTAATTGAATAAACGAGCCTCCCTGCCCTATCAAAAATCTTTAATTGATTATTGGGATAGAACTCTACATTTTTAATGACCAAAAAATCATTCTTTCCATCCCCATTAGGTGTTAATACATTATTGGCACTCAAACTAGGGTTAGCACCTTGAATGTTTACTACAAATACTGTACTTTTTGTACTCAGATTTCCGACAGCATCTTTTGCCTGTGCATTAAAATTATAGCTACCAATAGGCAATGCAGTTGTAGGCTTAAACGTCCAGCTGCCCTGCGCAGTAGCAGTGGTGTTTCCTATAGACACATTACCATTGAAGATCGTAACAATAGCTAAAGGCTCTGCTGTACCGATTAATACAGGTAAATTATTTAAGCTATTTAATGGGCTTGTGATTTTAGCATCTACATTCGCTATTACAGGTGCATTTGGCGCTTTAGTATCAACAGTAAAAGAAAATAAACTTCCAAAAATACCAGTGTTACCGGCCTCGTCTGTAGCTTTAGCAGAAACAGACTGTATGCCATCTGCAAAAACAAAAGAATTTGGATAATCATTGGCATTTAATGTAAAGTCGCCATTGGCATCTGCTTTTAAGGTAGCCAATAAAGTTGCGTTATTGTTTCTATGAATAACAACTGTAGCGTTTGCTTCAGTTTTACCTTTAATTACTGGTTTGTTGATAGCGATTGCTACATTATTGCCAGTTTTGTCATCTACACTAGCTATGTTTACCACGGCCGGGGCAACATTATCTATAATTAAATCTAATGCATTACTTAGTGGACCAAAATTCCCAAAATCATCTTCAATAAATGCGGTAATCTTAACCGTTATGCCTTCACTAAATCCAGTTAAGGGAAAAGAGCCCTCAAAATTTCCACTTGCATCTGTTTGTACCTGGTCGAGCTTTTTAGCATTATAAAAAACTCTTAGCTTAGTATTTGCAGGAGCAGTAATTCTTAAATTTTTTGCCGCTCCGCTTGCTGGTATCGGACCTTTAGTTTTTCCACCGTAACTTACGATAACCGGGCTAGTGGTAATCGGTGGGGCAGTAGAAAAAAGCTGCACAAAAATGGATTCAGAAATAGCTCCAACTTTACCCTGCTTATCTATGGCCTTGGCTGTTAATGTATAGGGACCATTAGGCAAATTCGATTTAATAAATGTAGCCACTATTGTATCTTTTAATTCTTGTTCGCCTTCTAGTTTATCATTAATAAATAATTGCACTTTGTTACCTAATGTACTCGCTACACCAACAGTTAAGTTGTTAGCTGTTACACTCGTTGATGGAAGTGGTAAAAACCCATTAACGGTAAAAATTCTTGCTTTTAATAAATTTTCAGGTGGTCCGTCTGGGGCGCTTTTATCCACGGTTATTAAAAAAAGGTCGGATGTAGATTCGTTTCCTGCTACATCAGCACTTGTTACTAAAATTTTGCCTAATCCGGTTGCAATCCCTTCCTTATTTGCATACTCAAAAGAATTGAGCTCAAAATTTCCATTTGCATCCGTATTCATAAATCCAATAAAAGGACTACCATTGCTGCCTGCTATAAAATTAAAGATGTTTAAATGCGAATTCGGCGCTGCCTTTCCCTTGATGTGTGGTTTATTTTTATTAGTTTTTGCAGGGCTACTTGTTTGCCCATCAACGCTAGTAATGATGGGAGGTTGAGGAATAGCAGTACTTCTAGTTACCTCAAAAACATTGCTTGGCGACCCTATATTGCCTAAATCGTCGGTGATATAAGCGATGATTTTCGCCTTTGTACCATTCTCGCCAGAAGGGATGAAAATGGTTGTAGCATAGTTACCTAAACTATTAAAGGTACCAATTGTTGGTTCAATAACACCATCACAGAAAATCGCAACCTTTGCACCGGCAGGTCCGGTAACACGCAAGGGCTTCCCACTACCTGAGTTCATAAAAACGGGTGGCTGGGTTTTACTATCTATCATTACAATAGTAGGTACCGCAGTAATTTTTGGGGCTGAAGAATTAACGATTAAGTTTATTGGATCAGAAAATTGACTAGTTAGTCCATCTGTGCCAATCAACCTTGCTTTTAATACATAATTACCATTGGCTAAGGTCTTTTGAACAGTGAAAGAAAAAGAATTGGATTCATCCGCCAACACATTATCGATAAATAACTGATACTTTTCTCCCTGCGAGATAGAGGAAATCTGAGCGGTTAGTCGGTTAACTGTAATGGTATTACTTGCAGCAACGCGAACACTATTTATAAAATTTATTGAAGGTTTTTCTAATGATGTACTAATAGTTAGATTAAAAGATCTACTAACACTCCCTAATTTGCCCTGCTCATCTACCGATCTACCAATAATGGTGTGAAGCCCTACCGAAAGGGGTGTTTTAAGTGTAAAAACGATATTCCCAAGCCTACCAGCAGTGGCAACACCTATGCTTTTTGGAGTACCAGATACAATATCAAAAAATTCGACCTGAGTTAAAGCGGATGTGCCTGCAATTATTGTAGGCAGATTGTTCCTGATAGCGCCCCCGCTAGTGGCTCTGCCTATACTAATAATTCCTGGAGGGTTACGATCTATTACTAATACAAAAACATCACTGGCCTCACCTAAAGTATTATCTGTATTAACAACTTGTACCGTAATATTAAACGTTCCTTCATTTAAAGTGGTCGAAGACACACTAAAAGAAAAATTACCAGCATTATCTGCAGTTACCTGCCCCATATTTATGGTACCCCTAAATAAGCGGACTGGCCTACCTGCATCAGCCTTACCTATAAATATAATGTCCCGATCGTCTATTATCGTAACAGGCGATATTGTTTTAGCATCAACACTGGTTATCGTAGGCTTTGCAAACAAAGGTTTTACGGCAGGTTCCTTTAGCCCTGTATTTGCTTTTACTAAGCAAGAAAATAAAAGCAACAAAGAGAATAAACCATTTTTCATAATTAAATTGATTTAGATAACGATTAATTTATTGCCGTAAAATTGAATAACTGATCACCAGCTTACTATCCCCTTTTGGGTGATTTTTTAGCAACATCGGGAAGACAAATCAATATTTAAGTTTTAAATTAAAAAACCTGAAATTGCCTTAGCCTTTTACAGCTGCTTTGACAAAATCAGGTTAAACATTTAATAGATTTCTTTTAAATTAATTATGTTTAATACTTTGGAAATAGGATGACCTACTCATTAGGTACCGTAAAAAAGAGCAAAACATACCTAAGAACAAGCCCTATTTTGCGGTAATCTCAATCTTCCAGTTTACTTGAACGTGCGAAGCATCAGTTTTTCCGTTTTCATAAAAATTTAGCTTGAAGCGATCAGAATTTCCCTTTTTTAAAAATTTGCTTTCTCCAGGTTGCATAGTTTCTATTTGAGTAATATAATCTAATAAATTAATCACTAAAGGAGACCCATTACACTCTGAACAGACATAACCTCTATCAAACCCGATTTCCTTATCAGTTAATTTTCCTGTGATAGAGATCTTAGTTTTCCTTAAATCACCATTAGAGATATTTCCCGCAAGAGTTTTAACGGAATTGATATTACTAGAAACATTTTTATATCCCTTAGTTACACCATCTGGATTACTTAAAGCCTTTACATCATAACTGTTACCATTTTTCTTCCACATATTGGGAAAGTCTTGCGTTCTACCTGGCATTAGTACGCTTGCAGAAAGCGATCCAAATAAATCCTCATCACCATCATTATCATCAACTTTGGGAGCAATTAAATTTTCTAATACTAGTCTTACCTCATATTTTCTATCAGAAAGATCTACTCCACAATTGGTTGTAGCATAACTTATATTGGTATTAATCCAAGCAGGAGAATGATCATTTACAAAGTTAAGTGTGTAGGCAATTGGAGCACCTATATTGCGAGAGTCAAATTCAACCTTAATTTTAGATTTTAGATTGCCTAGTACTTCATCCATACTAGTTCCCAAATTTACAGCCTGCCCACCATACTGAAAAGTTTTGATTTCTGTCTTGTCTGAGCTAAGTATATTATTTATTTCGCTAGTAGTTAAATTTGTTGTACCTACGGTAACAGCACCCTCTGCTGGCAAGCCAATACCAGTTACACCTAAACTTGTTTGTGTAGACACTTTATTCATTACCGCTTTATACAATGCATCTTTAGTAAATTCTGAGGTAATTACCACATAGAACATTTGTCCATAAGAGACACTACTTACATATACTAAGTCTTTTTCCAACTGTGTTTTGTCTACATCTTTAAAAACATCAAACTGAGTTCCCTGTTGCGGTGTCATACTTGCCGCATAAAACACTTGTCTAAAACGAAGAATTACAGTGTTTTTTTTACTTTCGCTTGTAGTGGCTACATTACTCGTATTGGTTACCGAAACTTTGTTTGCCAAATCAACAGTTACTGGAATTTTAGGTATAGGTACTTTTAATTTGAAGCCTACATCTACAGTTCCTGCCGTACCTAATATAGAGTTCATCTGTTCATTAGATTCTACCAATATGACTTCGGTTACCACATCAGCCGGAGTAACCCCATTTATATATTTACTTAGAATATTTTTAGAACTACCCGAAACTGTGCTGTAATCGAACCTAGAAATAACTACTGGAAGGTTATCTGTGATAGCAGCATCAAAAATATTCATGGTTAAATCCATTGGATTACGATTGGCAAACCTGGTGTAAGGAACAGGAGCTTGTGTTTTTATGGTATTAAATTGATACACGGCGCCCGGATAAATAGCATTGCTGAAATTTACTGCAGGAAAGAATAATCCTAACTCTTGTTGAGAATTTTTATAATTTATTGGCAAAAAATTACAATCGCCATTGACCAGCTTCTCTGGAAAAACTTTCTTTTCTTCAACTGCATATTTAGCAATATTAGCCACATCAACCACATTTCTATCAGCCGATTGTATAGGGATAGTAATTTGCATTTGTGGTTTAAAAGCCATCGCTTTTAGCTTGGCGTTGGTTTTGAAATTAGCATACTTGGCATTTTTCTTTAATATTACCTGACCTCTGGGAATGTTTTGAGCGATTGTTTTGTTAGCGGCTAACAATGCAATAACTAATAGGCAAAATTTTGTTTTCATAACTTTAAGTTTAATTGTTTAGGGTTTAAGTTTGACACCCAAAATTGCAGCATAAAAAAAGCCTTAACTATACCACATTGAGGGATAAATAAGGCTTATTGACTAATTTTGGGGTATTTTACTTAAAGTTAAAGCTGAATTACAACAATCCTTGTTGCCTAGCTTTCATAATGGCCTCAGAACGAGATGCCACGTGCAGCTTTTTATAAATGTGTTTGATGTGTGTTCGTACCGTTTCGTAACTGATAAATGCTTTATCGGCAATACTTCGGTAATTGTGTCCTTCCATCATTAACGATAGGATCTCTTTTTCCCTTGTACTCAAATCAAAATCCATTTGTTGCGGTTGTACCAAAATTACGTTTTGGCGTACAAAAAACTGCATTACCTTTTGCGCAATGGTCGATGACATGGAGGCACCACCATGGTATACTTCTTCTAACGCCTGCAATTGTTTCATTGGCGAATCTGTTTTTAAAATATATCCAGATGCACCCGCACAAAGGGCATTAAAAATCTTATCATTGTCGTTAAATACCGTTTGGATCAACACCTTCACGTTGGGGAAATTTTCTATGATGATTTTGGTAGCCTCAATACCAGTTCTACCCGGCATTTCGATATCCATTAACACCACATCTGGCCTACTAAATAAAATATCGGCTTCAACTTGGTTTACATTGGCAAATGTACCTGTACAAACAAAGCCAGAAGTACCATTGATAATGGTCTGCAAAGCTTCACGAATTAGTTTATTGTCTTCGAATATGGCTACTCTGATTTCCATTTCATATCTATTGTACAAAGATTAACTATTTCTAAAACGATCAATATACCTCATTAGGTGATTTTACAACTTAAACTAATTGTTGTTCCACTACCATTGGCACTGCTAATTTCTAAAGCTGCATTAATTTCATCGGCACGTTTGCGCATATTTAATAACCCGTTACCACTTATGCTGTCATTTAAATTGAAACCTTTGCCGCTATCGGTAATGCTAATCTCAATTTTAGAATCATCTAAATCTACCTTAAATTGCAATAAATTTGCCTCGCTGTATTTTACTGCATTATGAATAGCTTCTTTACAAATCATGTGGATGTTTCTCCTATATTCCATAGGCAAGCTCAATAACGCTACAGATTCTGGAAAACTAAAATCAAGCTCAATTTGCTTAACGGATGTTAATTGTATGGCAAACTCTTTTAATCGTTCTAAAAGGACGCTAAATTGATCTTTTACAGGATTTACCTCCCAAACAATATCATTTAATTTAGCTACCATTTCACTTGCATTTTCTTTAATTACATCTAAAGAATTATTTACTGCTATATATTCTCGGTTTTTAAGTTGTGTTTTGGTAATGTAACTGTACATGGCAATACCAGTAAGGGTTGCCCCTACCTCGTCATGTAAATCTCTGCTAATTTTTTGCCTAATGTCGCCCAGCCTAACTTCTAATGCTTTAGATTTCTCCAATTCATCAATTAAATGCTGCTGAGAGATGATCATATTTTGCTCTACTTGCCTACTTTTATAACTTAGGCCACTGTTAAAAAAATAAAGCTCTATGATTACACCAATGGCTAATGTAATCATATAATTTTCTAAGAGCTCAAATTGCTTTGTTGAACCAAAAACACTGAGCAGATTGCTAATTAATGCACCCGTTAGCACAGCCAGAGCGCCTCGTAAAATAAACTTACTTAACGCAGTATGTATTTTCCAAAGCAAAATAATGAGCGATATAGAGACTATAAATATAAATAGGTTAAAAATATGATAAAGCTGATTGGCAAAAGAACTGTCGTTGGCAAAAAGATTTAACACCAAAAAAACCAAAGCAAAAACGATCAGTATATTTCTTGCCAGCTGAATGTATCGATGAAAACGGACAAAGTTTGTGGCTGTCTCTAAAAAATTGATCAGAAAATCGAAATAAAAAACATAAATGGCAAAAGCCAATGGCCTTAAGAAAAATCGATAATAGATGTAGTTAGGCTCGTTTACCTTAACACCAAAATCGAATGCTTCTTGATGGAAAAGCATAAAGTAAATGAGTAAAGCAATAATGTAAAAGAAATAAGCCCCATAATCTCTTCTTTTATATTGCAACCAATTTGCCCCAACATATAAAAGTTGCGAAATAAGTACGCCTATAAATACAAACAACCAGATTTGCAATAGCATAGATTAGGGATTATCCAAGTTTACAAATTAAGTTAATTTTTGTTCCATTACCTGTTTTACCAGTAATTTCTAACTCGGCGTTAATTTCTTTTGCCCTGGTAGCCATATTGATTAAACCATTGCTTTTGCTAACCGCATTGGGCAAAAAGCCAATTCCATTATCCTGCACCACAATAACCATCTGTTTATTTACAAATTCTATTTTAACCTGCAATAAACTGGCTTCGCTATATTTAACTGCATTATTAATAGCCTCTTTACAAATGAGATAAATATTTTTGCGCTGCTCCATAGACAATTTTAAGGATTGGATATCATTGGGAACGATAAATTCTAGCTTAATATCTTTTATGGTCGCTATTTGCAGGGCAAATTCTTTTAAACGTTCTAATAATGCATGCAGGTTATCCTGTACCGGATTAACAGCCCAAACAATATCATTTAATTTAGCTACCATTTCGCTGGCATTGTCTTTAATAATATCTAAAGAATTACCAACGGCCTGGTGCTCTTCATTTTTGATCTGTTCTTTGGTAATGTAGCTATACATGGCAATTCCACTTAAGGTTGCCCCAACTTCGTCATGCAAATCCTGACTGATTTTGCTTCTTACATTAGCTAACCTTAACCTCTGTAGGGTATAGTAACGATAGGCGATAAAAGCAATTGCAAACAACAACAAAACTAACAAGGCAATATAAAGCCGTGTATCTGCTAAACTCTGTTTGTTTTTAGATTCTGCCAGTTCTAAGTTAAAAATGGTTTTTTCATTTTTGATGCCCATTAATAACAAGCTCTGTATTTGCGTATTGTTTCTATTATAAGTTGCAGTTTGTATGCTAGATTTAAGCTCTAATGTTTTTACCAGCAAAGGCTGCATACTATATTTTTTATAGATCTTAATAGCAGTTTCTAAAAACATAGACGCATAAAAATCATTAAGCTGTGGGTATTTTGCAAGTAGCACAAAGCCTTTGTTGAGTTGAACTAGGGCTTCATCTTTATTTAATTTTTCTGTTGCGCAATCTGCCAAACCACTGTAACTGGTTAGTTCTACATCAAAATCTTCTCCTTGTTTAGCCCTAATATTGGTTAGTTCGAAATATTTATAGGCACTATCTATTTGCTTTTTTAAGATAAATGCAAAGCCTAAATTTAAATTTCCAGTAGCAATACCACGCAGTGAATTAATTTCTGTCGCTTTTTGCAGGGATAAACGACAATAGTAAATGGCACTATCTGGCTCCTTCATCTTTTCGAAGGTTTCTGCCAAGTTTCCATAAATATGGTGTGGCTTAGATAATTCGATATATCCTTTTTTGTAAGATGGATGAGAGCTATACCTTAAGCCTTCTTTGAAATATTTTTCTGCGTCTTTTAACTTTTTACCATTTAAATAAAATAGGCCTATAAAGTTGCAGGCATCTGCAATAAGTAAGCTATCTTTTAATACCCTAGCAATGTTTTCTCCCTTTAGGGCTTCTTGCATACCCATTTGGTGCAGGTTGTTGTAATAATAAACCTCTGCCTGCCTGGTTGTTAAAAAATAAGAGAATAGTGATGGTTTACGGTAGCTTACTTTAAGATAAATTTTATTGAGCCAAACCTGGGCAGAATCATAATGATCGGTATTCATATATTCGTCTGCCTTGTTAAATGCAGCTAAAATAAATTGCTGATCAGAATCTTTTTTATCTTTCTGCTGGGCGAAAACAAAACAGGGCAATACTATTAAAGTGAAGAGTAGCGCTTTAATCATTTTTAAATATAAAGAAAAATGAATTACAGTATACCCAATAACCTGCTTTAAATCAGATTTCTAGTAATTTTACCCTTAATAATATACATAGCCGTAATGCCCTTTTTATCAATTACCGTTTCTCCTTTAAAATTAGGGTTACTTGAGCGCAAAATCAGTTTATCGGGATTGTTATGTTGGTGAACAAGTTTGATACTCCTTAAGCTATTGGTACTTTCATCACCCATAATCACATAAGCTTCTCCCCATTGCAGTACATCAAAATTTGTAACCTCTTTAACTGCTATAATTTCTCCAGATGCATATTTTGGATACATACTGTCACCATAAACCGGTAAGTAAGCAGTACAATCATTAAAAGGTTTATAATTCACAAAATACTCAGGCTCCTCTTCCATAAATACAGAAACACCAGCATCGGCTAAACTCACATCGAAATATGGTACTCCTTCTTTAGTTTCAGAGATAATAGGTCCTTTTTTAAGAAATGGCTCCCCAACACCCGTAGTTAACCATTCTTGATTCACATTAAACATTAAAGTTAATTTATCTTTAATGGCATTAGATACCTTCATGCCTCCTTTGCCACGTAAAATATCAGACAAAGAACCAGCTTGAATATTTAATTTCTCGGCAAAATCCTTTTGGGTTTTATAGTTCAGCTTATCTATAATAATTTTTAATCGTTGATTTTCAGTCATTTATTAAAATGTTAATAAGATTTTCTTATTTAAATAAGAATTAACCTTAATTTTATTGTATTAGTGTTACAGACGCAAGTTATTAAAATCGAATTAATTTATTACCATACCTATGAAAGAAACCACATTAAACCCGAAAGAAGAATTCTTGGCAGAGCTCCAAGATTTTTTTCAAACCAGATCCGTAAAAGGACATTTGTTATTTGTAGATGACTGGATGGAATTGATATTAAGTGGTAAAGCTCGCAAAAAGTGGACTAACCCAACTAACATTTACTTTTTACATGAAAAGCTAAATAAGCTATTTACAAGTTGTCATCAAATACTTAAAGATGAAGAACATTTAGATGAATTAGTGCTAAACAGCAAATTGGATAAAAATAGCTTAAAGAATGAAAACCGCAAGTTAATCTTTGCTCCATACCACCTTCAAAAGAAAGAACAGCTCCAGCCTTTTGAAGCACTTAAAACCATATTCGATAAACAGGATATCAACAACTGTATACTAAAGCTTAAAGAGTGGTTAATAAATAGTTTAAAGCAAAATTATGCTATTAACCATGCAGATTACATTGCTCCATTACATGGTCATATTAAAAAACTTATAGAAGCTTGTTGGTTAATTCATGAGAGGGTAATCACAAAAAACAGCTATGCCCAACCTTATTACCCAGAGCCATTGCTAAAATATGCACTAACAGAACCATTTTTGTTCTTTAAAGAAGAAGTTGATGACCCTTTTTCAATGGTGGAGGAATTTTTCGAGTTAACTAACCTAAGTGGCTACAGGCGAGAACTGCAGGAATGGTATTTTATGGCAATTACTGATGAGCTTTCTGCAAAAAAGCCAGTAGATGTTTATTTTATCCATAATCAATACTCGTCTTTAATACAGGCGGGATTTATTATTACCGCTAAAAACCTGAACTATACGCCAAATATTCGTAAAAACGATGAAAGTACAATGGGACAATGGTTATTAAGTGTTAGAGACCACCAAGTAAAAAATGGAATTTTAGCCTTAAGTGATGAAGCCCCACATGTTTTAAGCATGTCAGAAAGAGCAGATCCTTTAGCTTATTGTAAACAAACATTAAACCTTGGTAAGGTAAGAAAATTAAGGTTTGGCTTAAGCGAATGGCTAGAAGCGAGTTTTAGCAAAAATTCTAGTCTCCATGGTTTGGATGCAACATACGCTTTTGAACAATACCTAACCTTACAAAAACTTACAGAGGCCTTTTACCTCGTGATTACCGAAAATGCAACAAATCAACCTTTACCTGTAACTAATACCACCCATGAAGCTTAATTTAATTCAATTATTTGATTACGAACAAGAGTTAAATAGCCTGTTTAAGTACTACCCTGTGGAACTGATAGAGGCTTCTTTGTCAGCCTTTGCATTCAACAAAACCACATTTATCCCTGAAGAATTAACCATTACCCAGCTTTTTCAGCAAGAATTAAAAGTATCCATGCAGCGTTGCTTATTTAACTATCTGCAAAACTACAATTATCCAGAACCTGTTTTGGAGGAAGAAGTTAATTTAAAAAACATACAATCTGTAATTAAAATACTTACGGCATTTATCCCAATAGGTTACATTTTTTGCAGCAACCCCAAACAAAACAATTGCTCCTTAACCATTGTGCTCGATCAATACCATTACAAACCTATCGAGGAAGTAGAGAGTTTGGTTAATTTTGCATTGAAAAGTAATCATAATTTTAGGTGTAACGTATTTACTTACGGCACCATGGTCGATCGGATCCGAAGCGGTCACTTATATTACAGTAATTTATGCATTAGCACAAATTGTATTTACCAAAGTAGCCCTAGTTTTAATCTACCAATAGCAGACCCAGCATTATTGGCAACTACAAAACTAAAAGCCCTGGTTAATTATGGGCTGTACCATAGCAAAGCCGATCATTTTTTTACAGGTGCAGAACAATTTTTCAAAAACAAACAGTACGCTATGGCTGCATTTATGTTACAACAAGCCTGCGAGTTCACTTTTAATGGTATCCTCACTGTACTTATAGGTAAAAGCATCAAAAGTCATGATCTGCTTATGCTACACAAACAAGCTAGCCATTACCTACCTCAACTTGTTGGTTTAATACATCATAAACCAAAAAAGGAAATGCAAATTTTAACCCAAATTCAAGAAGCCTATGTAAAAGCTCGTTATGATGAAAACTATCAAATTTCTGAAGAAGAACTAGTGAAATTATTTACAGCTACCAAACAATTGCTACATTGTGTAAAAATTATTCTTAACGAACAATTAACATAAACTTCCCTTGTTGCTAAGCATGAGTACTCCTATGGAGGTTTAACCTTATAACCAGATTTCGCTAATTAAAATTATTTTTGGTTAATTTTGACGTTTTTATATTAGATAGAGGTTTTTCTAAGAACGGATGCTGCCAATCTAGCGAGTATGTTATTGTTAATTTGATGTATCCTACGCCTTGAATATTTACCCTTTCTAGGTACCACGTTCGGGGCAAGCCTACCCTTTGTTTACCCTTTGTTAACCTTTTCCTTACCCTTTGGCTACCTATCGTTTACCCTTTCCTTACCCATTTGTTTACCCATTCCTTTACCCATTCCTTTACCCCTAGGGTATGGAAAGGGTTTAGGATGGGTAGGGAAAAGGTATAGAAACACCATAGCATACCTTAACGTAGTGCCAACTTGGTATAAAGAAATACTAAAGAACCATGGATTATGATTATTTTAGTATTTATTGAAGCGCTTTTAATTTTTATCAAATAATGATCAATACAATGGTTTTCAATGTCATTAACCTGAGTTTATAAAATCTTCTTGAAGGCTTTTTTAATCTATTTATACTAATGCGATCGTCAACCTGATCTGATAGCTTGGATTTATTTTATGCTGTAGCTTCTTGCTTCGCTACGACCCTAAGTTTCGTCCTAAGCAAATGCTGAAATAAGCAGCGAAGGGACAGAACTAATTTAACAATCGCATTTTCTGTTTTTCTTATTCAGAAGCGTTGTTTGATGCAGAATAAATGCTATTTAATAAGCTAACTCAGTCTAATACTATAAATGCAGCCCTTATTATCTCACCACCTCTGTTCTCCTTCGCTCCTTGTAAAACCGTCGTTCTAGCGTTCCTGTAGGGAAAAACACCCTAAAAACAGCCCCTACACCACTTATATCGCAGTTTTATAGCGCTTTTCCCCTAGCAGAGCCCTGCTTGTCCCCTACCTGAGCCCTAGCAGAGGCCTAGTTGTTATAGCGAAGAGGTAGCGATGGCCTCCACTAGCACACAACAGCTGTCCATCAAAATAAGACAAAAAAGGTAATGAACAAAAATCAATCAATTACAGCTAAAAAGGCATTGGGATTGATAGCGAATAAAACATTTGGGCATAAAAAAAGCGAGTTGCCCCGCTTTGAGTGTTTTTCACAACGGAATAATCCTCATTGTGATTTGCTTTCATTGCTTAGCATTCTTTACAGTTAAAAATCAAGTCAATACAGCTCTCCTCTAAGCAGCGTTAGTGATGACGGATTTGATGGAATATGTTGAGAACTGAGATGATATTATGTTAATTTCTTCAGCGCTTTCAGTTTCTCCTCTATGGGGCTAAAATAAGCATCATCATTTGTGCTGGCACCTTTTGGCTGGGGGAAACGTTTAATTTTACCATCTGCTGTTGCTTCAAATCGGCCTACATCTTCGCCATCAAGGTTGATGTGAAAGTTTATCCCATCAGTTATAACAATGGCATGAGCTAATTTTTCGTTAATGAGCAGGTCGAAGATGATTTTTTTACCTTTAATTTCGGGCGACTTAATGGTAATCGGGATTTGTTTATCGGGATCATTGCTCATTGGCTCAGCTGGCTTAACTGTACCAGTATAAGCATCGTCGCTTAACGAATCATAACCTTGTGTACCTGTATTATCTAATCCATCTTTGGCGGATGGCTGCGCTGTATTTTTTTGGGTTGTATTTGACATAGCTTTTTCCTGTTAAACATCAATTTAACAAACAAGCACTAGATATGTTTATATTATTAAAACAGAACAGTGGTTTTAAAACATGCTTGCATGCTTATGATTACAACATCATCAACTATATTTTTACCAAAATTAAAGTAGCTATACTATTTGTCCTATAGACAAATCACACCCTAAATTTGATTAAAAGCTTCATCTTCAAACTATTTAGAACTGCGTTATTAGAAGAACTACGCTCTACCTCAGGTTTTTCCCATAATAAACATCTGCCGGTATATGATGGCCAGGGTAAACTTGTTCTAAAAGTTGGTAGAGTGCAGGATCATATGCTTTCAAATCGTCTGGGCTCTGTATCCTAGTATCACCATCTTTAAATTCAAAATTAGACCAAAACCACCATTGGCTACCCTCGGCCCAATATTCGGCAACGGTATTAATTGCATATTGGTTTTTATATAAACCTTTCCCTTTCGCTGCTTCGTAGGCAGCGTAAATCTGTTTTACAAAGTCTTTGTCGATACGCTGTAATACTGCCATTACATTATGGCTAAATTCGTGGACCATTATATTTTCTCCGAAATACCTCGTTCCAGGAATGCCCAATAAATTTTCTTCAGCACAAGAAGTTTGTATCCCTCCCATTCCCCTAGCCCTTTGGTTCCAATACTCCCGGTCTGTCATACTCGCTATCCCTCCTGGCTTATCATAATTCTCCCTTTCTCTTGGGGTAAGTCTGCCATCATTAATAGTTGGCTTTTTCCAATCACGACATTCAGGTAGATCAGTCTGCATTTCGTTTTTCCCAATAATAGATAGTCTTGCACCCAATTTAATCATCCCCTCACGAATGTCTGGTCTTTTAAGCAACATGTAATTGATAATATCTCGAGCGGTCAACAAGGCATCGTCTGATACATTTTCTGAAGAGATTACAGGGATTCCGTAAGCATCAGCATATTTTTTATAAAAAGGATCTAAATTAAAGCTTTGTGGTGGAGCACTTAGCATGGCATTGCTAAAACTACTGATTAAAGGTTTAGCTGTTGTTTTAGTTTGGGCAGTGCCCGATAAATAGGAAATAGCTAGACCAACAATAGCACAACATATTTTAAATTTCATCATCATTAGCTTAAATAAATCGATTTTACTTGCCTCGGTATACAGCAGATAAGTTCTTATATAGAGATGTTAAACCTACTAAGTTTAAACAATAACCTGAATGCTAATATTCACTTAAACAGTTAAGATTTTAACCCTTTTGTTGGGAAGTAGTTAACCTTCTATTTGGCACTATACTTATTCCATGTTTCTATTTTGGCATTTTGCCTTGCTATATAAGCATCTGCAATGATTTCTGCTGTAGTTTTTCCTTCTGTATTTTCTAGTAAATCTTTGAGTTGGTACTGATCCACATCGGCACGGTATAAAATCTGCAAAAGCTTTGGAAAATCATCCTCCACCAAATATTCGAAGGTTTTTATCAGCACCTCACGCAGATGAGACTCACTAATATTATCTGGTATATCAAAATGTTTGGAAACAAGCTTAATTAATTGCGTTGTATCACTCATAGTTAAACAATCATTTTATTATTTATTATCTTATTAGGGAGCTAGCCATTGTGCCATTTTTAACCACCAAAGAAACCTAATGTAACCTAAGCTTTAGTCTTTTATGCTTTAGTCTTATCAGTATTAACCTAAACCCTAACAATCTAAACCTTTCTTAGGATCCCGATCTTTAGTCTTTGGTCCCTGCCTGCGGCAGGCAGGTTTCAGCTTTAGTCCTTTTCCCCAAGTCCTTCCACCGGCTACCTTTCTACGTCCACTTAATCTCTTGGCAAAGCTCTATTAAAACACCATTGGTTTCTTTAGGATGCACAAAACAGACCATTTTATTATCTGCACCTTTTTTTGGCGAATCACTCAACAAAGTAAATCCTTCATTTCTCAGTCTTTCCATTTCTTCCAAAATATCATCTACCGCAAAAGCAATATGATGTATCCCCTCTCCTTTTCTCTCTATAAATTTAGCTATGGCACTGTCTTGAGCAGTTGCTTCCAATAATTCTACTTTATTTTCTCCAATTTTTAAAAAGGCAGTATGCACATATTCTGATGCTACCAACTCTGTTTTATAACAATCGGTGTTGAGCAATTTTTGATAAATAGCTATCGATTGACTAAGGCTTTTAACAGCAATGCCGATATGTTCGATCTTGTTCATGGATACTAAGGTTAAGTGAATGTAAAAATGCAGGTTTTAACTATAGCATCATAGTTATAATTTATATTTGTTCGGAAAGTTTTTTCGTATCTTTGTATTACAATAAAGCTAAAAGGTGAAAGCCTAAAGCTAAAAGCATGGTTCTCGATAATTAGCTTTAAGCTCTGGTCTTTTTTCTTTCTGCTCAAAGCGAACTCATCTTCGTTAGAAAATTTAAAAAGAATAATAAAAATGGAACTTCCAATTTACTTAGATAATAATGCTACCACGCCACTCGATCCTAGAGTGTTAGAGGCTATGTTACCGTATTTTACAAACAAATTTGGCAATGCTGCTAGCCGTAACCATGCTTTTGGTTGGGTAGCTGAAGAAGGTGTTGATTATGCTCGTGAGCAGGTGGCAAAATTAATTGGCTGTACAGAAAAAGAAATCATTTTTACCTCTGGTGCTACAGAAGCTGATAATTTAGGAATTAAAGGCGTTTTTGAAATGTATGCAGATAAAGGTAACCATATTATAACTGCAACTACAGAACACAAAGCTGTTTTGGATACTTGCAAGCATTTAGAGAAACAAGGTGCTAAGGTTACTTACCTTAAAGTTAAAGAAGACGGTTTAATTGATTTAGCAGAGTTAGAAGCTGCAATGACACCAGAAACAATTTTAGTAACCATTATGTATGGTAACAACGAAATTGGGGTGATTCAACCTATTAAAGAAATTGCAGCTATAGCACACAAACATGGCGCTCTATTTTTTACCGATGCTACACAAGCAGTTGGTAAAATTCCAGTAAATGTGATTGAAGATGGTATCGATTTAATGGCTTTTAGTGCGCATAAAATGTATGGTCCAAAGGGTGTTGGCGCTTTATATGTACGCAGAAAAAACCCAAGAGTTAAAGTAACTTCACAAATGGATGGTGGTGGCCACGAGCGTGGTATGCGTTCGGGCACTTTAAACGTTCCAGGTATTGTAGGTTTAGGTAAAGCTTGTGAGCTTTGTCGTTTAGAAATGGCTGATGAAGCTGTTCGTTTATCAACTTTGCGTGATAAATTAGAGACATCATTAAATACCATGGAAGAAAGTTATGTAAATGGTAATGTAGAACATCGTTTACCACATGTAGCTAATATATCTTTTAAATATGTAGAGGGCGAAGGTTTGATGATGGCCATGAAAGATTTAGCAGTTTCTTCTGGATCTGCTTGTACCTCTGCTTCTTTAGAACCATCTTACGTTTTAAAAAGCTTAGGTTTGTCTGATGATTTGGCACACTCTTCTATCCGTTTCGGCTTAGGTCGTTTTACCACCGAAGAAGAAGTTGATTACGCAATTGAAAATACTAAGAAAGCGGTTAACCACTTGAGAGACCTTTCTCCACTTTGGGAAATGTTTAAAGAAGGTATCGATTTAGATAAAATTGAGTGGGCAGCACACTAAAAAGCTGAAAGATAAAAGTCTAAAGCTAAAAGCGAAGAACCAAATTATAAATTATGCTTTCTGCTTTGGTCTTTAAGCTAAAATTAAAAACTATCTCCGATAGGAGATTTAAAAGAAATACAAAATGGCATATTCAGAAAAAGTAATGGAACATTATACCAACCCTCGTAACGTTGGTACTTTAAATAAAGATAACAAAAACGTAGGTACAGGCTTAGTTGGCGCACCTGAGTGTGGAGACGTGATGCGTTTGCAGATTGAGGTTGATGATAACAATGTAATTACTGATGCTAAATTTAAAACATTTGGTTGCGGTAGTGCAATTGCATCTTCATCTTTAGCTACAGAATGGTTAAAAGGTAAATCTATTGACGAGGCTCTGGCTATCGATAATATGGATTTAGTAGAAGAATTGGCTTTACCACCAGTAAAAATTCACTGTTCTGTATTAGCAGAAGATGCGATTAAATCTGCAATTAACGATTACCGCGTTAAAAACGGAATGGAAGCATTAGCAATGCCGAAATCACACCACTAATTAGTATTGAGATATGAGTAGTGAGTATGGAGACTCAATACGCTTATCGCAATACGCAATACTAAAATATCATGATTACAATAACCGATAAAGCAAAAAGCAAAATTGATACACTTATGCAGGATTCTGAAATGGGTTCTGATTACTTCTTACGTGTAAGCGTAAAGGGAGGTGGTTGCTCTGGTTTATCTTATAACCTTGATTTCGATAACGAAGAGCAAAAAGGAGATCAATTTTTTGAAGACCGTGGCATTAAAATAGCCCTCGATATGAAATCTTTCTTATACCTCGCGGGTACGGAATTAGATTTTACAGACGGTTTAAATGGTAAAGGATTTGCATTTAATAACCCAAATGCTAGCCGCTCTTGTGGCTGTGGAGAAAGTTTTTCTGTTTAATATCAATTTCTCATAATTGAAAAAGCATCGATTTATCGGTGCTTTTTTTTTGCAAAAAATAATTTCCCACTTTATATTCTACATGATTTGAAATTTAAACCAGATGATGATAATGAAAGAACAGCCCTGAAGTATGAAGACTAAAATGTGCAGCAGGGCTGACGTTGAAATGAAATGCTGAACCATTCTTTTCCAAACAAATAAATCCATTCTGACTTGACTATTACGTATGGTATTTTATTAGCTTAATTATGAGCAATATTTATTAACCATCCATCTATTACAACAAATGACCCCATGTAACTAACTTTTTTAATTTATTTTTGTTATTCAATTGAGGCTTAGGTTGCATATTTAATACGAATAGTTTATCATTGTTTGTTCAAACCAGATCAAAATACTTAGCACATGGTATCATTTAACGAATTCTCTACTGTTCCGAGTTTATTACGTAACGTAGTAGAAAACATCCATAAACCAGAAGAAACATTTTTAATTCATAAGAAGAATACTACTTGGGAAGAAATTTCTTTTAAAGATACCTTATTAAGAGCTGATGCTGTATCTGCTTTCTTTTTAGAAAAAGGAATTGCAAAAGGAGATCGTTTGGGGCTAATGATTGAAAATTCTCCAGAATATGTATATTATGATCAGGGTATACAGCAAATTGGCGCTATCAATACATCCATCTACCCTACTTTATCAGAACATGAAGTAGCTTACATTATTAATGACTCTGGTATTAAGGCTATACTAATTGGAAATCCATTTTTGCTTAAAAAAGTATTTAAGATAGCAACAAGCTGTGCAGAACTGAAATATATCATCCCAGCCTTTGAAGGTTACGAAAAGGTAGCCATACCTGAAGGACTACAGGCAGAAGTGATTAGCTTTAGTGTATTATTATCAAAATCGATCAGTACAGAAGCGCAAAAAACAATCAATCAACGCAGAAGAGAGGTATTACCATCTGATGTCTCTTCTTTAATCTATACATCTGGCACTACGGGAACACCAAAAGGTGTAATGTTAACCCATAATAATTTTGTAGAAAATGTAAATGTTTGTCTGCAGCAGATCCCTGTGATAGATGAAACAGAAACTTTTCTATCCTTTCTGCCACTCTCGCATGTTTTTGAACGTACCGCAACTTACCACGTGTGCTGTGCACAAGGTTGTAAAATGGCTTTTGCACAAAGCTTAGAGTTATTGGCCAAAAACATGGGCGAGGTTAGACCATCAGTAATGTCTTGTGTACCGCGTTTGTTAGAGCGCATACATGATAAGGCAATCAAATCTGGCACAGCGGCAGGAGGTACAAAAGCTAAAATATTTACTTGGGCACTAGAAACTGGAAATGCTTACCGTGTTAAAAAAGAAGCGGGTAAAAATCCAGGGCTATTTCTAAGTACTAAAAAAGCTATTGCAGAAAAATTAGTTTTCAGTAAAATTAAAGAAAAAACTGGTGGCAGATTAAAGTTTATGCTTTCTGGTGGGGCTGCCCTACCTAAAAATGTAGGTGAGTTTTTTGGCGATTTAGGCATTAAAATATTAGAAGGTTTTGGCTTAACAGAGACTAGTCCGGTAATGTCTGTAACAGAATACCACAGACAGGTTTATGGTACAGTTGGACGTGTTATTCCAGGTATTGAAATCGGCATCCAAGATGTAGAAAGTAAAGCAATTATTAATATACAAACGCACCATACCTTTAACGAAGATTTTGAGTGTGCCGAAGGCGAAATTATTGTACGTGGCCATTGTGTAATGAAAGGCTATTTTAACAAGCCTGCCGAAACTGCCGAAGTTATAGATAAAGACAAATGGTTCCATACTGGTGATATTGGCCGTTTTTATAAAGGCAACTTACAGATTACCGATCGTTTAAAAAACATGATCGTAAATGCATATGGCAAAAATGTTTATCCAACTCCTGTTGAAAATATTTATCTGAAAAGCCCTAAGATTGAGCAGTTGTTTTTAATTGGGGATAAACGAGAATTTATTACTGCCATCTTAATTCCAAATAGAGAAACTTTACAAGAGACTTTCAAGCTTCCGAATTCATTTTTTGAAGAAGGTGGAGACTTTATTGAAGATCAGGAGATTAGGGATTGGTTTGAAAAAGACATCAAAAAGATCTCTAACGAGCTGGCTAAATTTGAGCGGATCAAAAACTTTAAAATTAAACGTAATCCTTTTAGTATGGATGAAGGTGAGATTACGCCTACCATGAAAGTTAAACGTAGAATTGTAGAAAAGAAATATGCGGAAGCAATTAATGCGATGTATGAAGAAGTTGTTGAGGCTGAATAAATAAAATTTGTCATCCGCTAGCTATAGGATCCGAGGCACAGCTAGTCCTGATTTATCGGGAAGGAATCTGATTTGTAAATTTCCTTAGAGATCCCTGCCTGCGGCAGGCAGGCTTCGCTGCGCTCTGGATGACAAATAAAATATCTATTTTACTTCTGGTTGGTGTTATCACATACCATTTTAAAATCTTTGGGTCTAATTCTTTTGTACGCCAAGCATTATTGTAACTTACCTATTAGCACAAGCTTTTGTTATCTAAACGGGATAGTAGCGAAAATCCTGTTATCATACCTTAGCGTAGCGAAGGATAAAAGATTGAAGCGTATAGCCCGACTGACCTTGATAGCAGCAGCGATTTACCTTTCTAAATCTTAACTCTTAAATTTTGTAAGCAGATGCTGAAATAAACAGCAAAGCTATCTTGAAGGCCAAAATCAATAGAAGCTACTGCAAAATTCAGCATCACGGAATATAAAGGTGCTGTGCAAATCGCAAAGACGGAAGAATTTACTACTTTTGCAGAAATATACGAATACATGAGTACAGAATTATCAGAACTGGAGTTATTACGCCGCGAATCTTTAAAACAACTTCGTGAGTTGGGCATCAACCCTTATCCTGCAGAAGCTTACGAAATTAATGCCAATGCAGCAGACATTTTAGCGAACTACGAAAAAGATAAAACAGCATATAAGACCATCAGCCTTGCGGGTAGAATAATGGGACGTAACATTATGGGTGCGGCATCTTTTGCCGAACTACAGGATGCCACTGGTCGTATACAAATCTATTTGAAACGTGATGAGCTATGTCCAGGTGAGGATAAAACTTTATACAATACTGTATTTAAAAAATTATTAGATATTGGCGATTTCATTGGCATTGAGGGTTATGTATTTACCACTCAAACTGGCGAGATCTCTATTCATGTTACTAAATTCACTGTGCTTTCTAAATCTTTACGCCCTTTACCAATTGTAAAACGTGATGATGAGGGGAATGTATTTGATGGATTTACCAATCCGGAATTACGTTATAGAATGCGTTATGTAGATTTAACGGTTAACCCAGACTACAAACAAATATTCATTAATCGTTCTAAAGTGATTAATACGATGCGTAATTACTTCGACAACCAAGGTTGGATGGAAGTAGAAACACCTATTTTACAAGCAGTACATGGTGGTGCAGCGGCTCGTCCGTTTGGCACACACCACAATACTTTAGATATGCCTTTATTTTTACGTATTGCCAATGAGCTTTACCTAAAAAGGCTAATCGTTGCCGGTTTCGATGGCGTGTACGAAATCGGTAAAATGTTCCGTAACGAGGGTATGGACCGTACGCACAATCCTGAGTTTACATCGATGGAAATCTACGTAGCTTATAAAGATTATGTGTGGATGATGGGCATGGTTGAAGAATGTTTAGAAAAAATTGCTGTTGCTATACATGGTTCTCCGGTTGTTAAAGTTGGAGATTACGATATTGATTTTGCTGGTCCTTACGAGAAGTTAACGATGTACGAATCAATTGAGAAATATACAGGCATCGATGTATCTGAAATGACTGAAGAACAGCTCTTACAAACCTGTGCATCTTTTGGCATTGCCACTGATGATACAATGGGGCGTGGTAAATTGGTTGATGAGCTTTTCAGTGAGAAAGTTGAAGCTAATTTAATTCAGCCAACTTACATTACCGATTATCCGATTGAGATGACACCTTTAGCGAAAAAACACCGCACAAAAGAAGGTTTGGTAGAGCGTTTTGAGCTATTTGTAATGGGTAAAGAAATTGGAAATGCTTATTCTGAGTTGAACGATCCAATTGACCAGAGAGAGCGTTTCGAAGATCAATTGAAATTGGCTGACAGAGGTGATGATGAAGCAATGGCTATGGATGATGATTTTGTTCGTGCTTTAGAATATGGCATGCCACCTACTTCTGGCTTAGGTATCGGAATTGATCGTTTGGTAATGTTAATGACTAACCAGTCTACTATACAGGAAGTGCTATTTTTCCCACAGATGCGACCTGAAAAAAAGAAAATCGAGCTTACCCTTGATGAAAGCCAACTTTTTGCCTTGGTAAAAGATGGAGAGCAACGTTTACTAAGTGATGTAAAAGCAGATCTAGCTGATTGGAGCAATAAAAAATGGGATACAACGCTAAAGGGTTTAACCGGAAAGAATATACTTAAAGTTAGTAAAACTGACGAAGGCTTATTTTTATCTCATAAATAAAGTTAACATCATTTCGAGTGAGTGAAGCGACGAGGAAGCTAACAATAGAATAAATAGCTAACAAAAACTCCTTCTTTGCCTCATAAGAGATGAGCGCCAAGTAGTTAACATAAACATAACAAAAACTTAAAGGCTTACCGTAGTAAAATACGGCAAGCCTTTTTTAATTTAGGATCGTTAACTAATAGTTGAATTATGAATAATCTTATGAACAGTTCTAGTTTAGAAATTACCGAGAACCAATATTGCATCAAATTGAGTAAAGATACTTTCGATCTATCTTTAGTTCGCCAATTAATTAAAAGAATACAGGCAGAAGAATTGTTTTTTAGCCGTAAAAATGAAAGTTTAGATGATGATATCATCAGCAGAAGTACATCAGACTACGATGAGAATTTTGATAGATTAGATGATAAATAATACCTCAAACTCCAAAAAATTTAAACATAGAATCTAAAAAGTCCGAGAATAGAAAATAATTGTTTTCTACAACTCGGACTTTTTTATGGAGATTAATCTTACCGGCTATAACGAACTTGTTGTTGTTTATCCATTAAGCCCATCTGATCTTTCATTTGTTTAATCTGATCAGCCAATAGTTTATTTTTATCTGCTTTTTTAGCCTCGGCTAAATACATGGTTGCTTCACGTTTGTTTCGTTTTCCCATTGCAATACCAGCCAAGCTTAATTTTGCTAATGCCACATTATGGTCCATATGTAATCCTAAACTTAAAGCCGCTTTAAAATACTTTTCAGATTTCATTGGCGCTTTCCTAGATTCAATTAATCCGATTAGCAAATTATAATAACCATGTTGCACTCTATTTAATTCTTTCTCGTAGCTTTTAATTCTTCCTAAAAACTGTTCAGCTTTTGGCATGTTGTCTTTACGCAAATACCATTGTGCAATTAACATGTTCTCGTTATAAAAATAAGTAACGAAAATAAGAATGCTCAAGAAGATCAAGAGTATTCCCCATCCCCAGAAACTAAAAATCATTAGTGCAACAGCAGCACCCACAAAAGCAAAACCTATAATCAGACGTACTAAATTTGGCATAGTTTTATAATATTTGTGCAAATATCGTGTTTAAATACCAAAAAATAGATTTAAAATTTATAATTTCAACAAAAAATAACATTGGTATTATCTTTGTATTTGCATATTGATTAAACCATTATTATTTGAGATAGTCTCATTAAAAATACCGTAAAACATATGAAAAATCTATTTGCAGCGCTTATCCTCTTATTTACAATTAATGCAAGTGCACAAGAGCTTAATAAAACAATCGAAGACCCTAATAGACACAAACAAGTAATGTTAAACAAATGTGCTAGACAAGCGCTTACCAGCTTCGCAGAATTTAAAGAAAGCTACGATCCTAATTATAAAGCATATGTAGCAGATTCTACAACTTTTGGTGAATTAAGCAAGTTATTAAAAGGCAAAAAAATAACTGTTGTTTTGGGCACTTGGTGTGGAGACAGTAAACTTCAAGTTCCTCATTTTCTAAAAATTATGGATGCGCTTAAAGTTGATGAAGATAAAATGACTTTTATTGCAGTTGATGGTTTAAAAAAAGCCGAAAACGGTTTAATTGACAGCTTAAATATTACTAGAGTCCCAACTTTTATTTTCACTGATAAAAAAGGTATGGAAGTTGGAAGAATTACCGAACATCCTACAGAAACTTTAGAAAAAGATATGCTGAAAGTATTGGCTACCAAACCTAAATCAACAACAGCAAAAACAAAATAATATGGCTGCTGCTTTAGAACCCGGATGGTTAAATCTACTGGGAGAAGAACTCGAAAAACCTTATATGAAGGAACTTAAATCCTTTTTGCTAGAAGAAAAGCAAAAAGGATTTACTGTTTATCCCAAAGGAGCTGATATTTTTAATGCGTTTAATCACACTCCTCTAGACAAAGTAAAAGTTGTTATTTTAGGGCAGGATCCTTACCACGGGCAAGGGCAGGCACACGGTCTATCTTTTTCTGTACAGAAAGGAATTGCGGTACCACCGTCTCTTAAAAACATGTACAAGGAATTGGCAGAAGAATTTCCTGACTACCAAATACCTAATCATGGCGAACTTACCTCTTGGGCAGATCAAGGTGTGTTGTTATTAAATGCTACATTAACTGTAAGAGCGCACGAACCTGGCTCGCATCAGAAAAGAGGCTGGGAGATTTTCACAGACTATGTAATTTCAGAACTGGCTGCTAAAAAAAGTGGGCTAGTATTCTTACTGTGGGGAAAATATGCGCAACAAAAAGAAAGCTTAATTGATAGTGCTAAACATCATATATTAAAGGCAGCTCATCCATCTCCATTTTCTGCTTATAATGGTTTTTTCGGTTCTAACCACTTTAAATTAGCTAATGAAATTTTAGTTAAAGAAGGGTTAACACCGATTGATTGGCAAATAGACCCCAACCCCTAAAGGGGCTTTATAACTCCCCTTTAGGGGTTGGGGGTTTAATACTCTAAAGGTACAATCGGTTCTTTCTTTGTTGTAGACATGATCATCATGGTCTGGAAAGTTTTAACGACTGATATTTTGCTAATCTTATCCATGATTAAACGCTCATAAGCTTTGATGTCATTTACATAAACTTTTAACAAAAAATCTGCTTGGCCAGTTACGTGGTGACACTCGGTAATCTCCTTGATTTGGTTAACCTCATCTAAGAAGATTTGAATGGTATTGTTTTTATGAAAGTCTAACTGAACTTGGATAAAGGTTTTAATTCCTAATCCCAATTTCTCTTCATCTACCAAAGCATGGTAACTTTTTATAAAACCAGACATTTCTAATTTACGCACTCGCTCTAAAGTTGGTGCCGGAGATAAGCCAATTTCTTGCGATAAAAGCAAGTTGGTAATCCTTCCATTTTCTTGGAGAAGTTTAAGAATTTTAAAATCTGTTTTGTCTAGTTCTGTAGCCATAATATTTGTGATGTACCCAAAGGTAGCATACTAACGCTACTTCACCAAATTTTATTCTCCAAACAATGTCAAAAATTCCTTTTTATTTTACATAAATAATTTTAGATTTGTCTAAATATATAGTTAGATTAACAAAAATGCAATCTTACACCGAAGAGAACTATCTGAAGATTATTTATCATTTATCTGTAATCAGCAATCCGGTGCAAACCAATGCCATTGCAGAGAAAATACAAACCAAAGCAGCTTCTGTAACCGATATGCTAAAAAAGCTGAGCGAAAAGGAAATGGTTGATTATGTAAAATATCAAGGAGTTACCTTAACTGAAAAAGGAAAATTAACAGCTATCAATATTGTTAGGAAGCATAGGTTATGGGAAGTTTTTTTGGTAGATAAATTAAATTTCAAATGGGATGAAGTTCATGAAGTTGCCGAAGAATTAGAGCATATCAAATCTACTTTGTTGATAGAGCGCTTAGATGGATTTTTAGATTTCCCTAAAGTGGATCCTCATGGCGACCCGATTCCTGATCAACATGGAAACTTTGCCAACCTTTCTTTTGTTAAGCTGAGTAAATTAAAAACAGGAGAAAAAGGCACCATTACTGGCGTTAGCGAACACTCGTCTCCTTTTTTAAAACATCTAGAAAAATTAGGCTTAACCTTAGGAAAAAAAATAGCCATTTCGGAAACCATCGATTTTGATGGTTCTGTAGAATTATTAATTGATCACCAAAAAGTAAATATTAGCCGAGAAGTAGCCAAACATATTCTAATTAATAAATAGATGGAGCAGAAACAATCTTTAAGTGAAGTACATAATAGTGTTGTAACCAATAAGCGCAAAGGTTGGAGGAGGATTTTAGCATTTATTGGCCCTGCTTATTTAGTGAGTGTGGGCTATATGGACCCAGGTAATTGGGCTACAGATATAGCTGGTGGAAGTAAGTTTGGCTATCAATTGATTTGGGTGCTTTTAATGTCTAACTTAATTGCGCTATTGTTGCAATCTTTAAGTGCACGTTTAGGCATTGTTAGAGGTTTAGATTTAGCCCAAGCTTCAAGGAATGCTTATCCTAAATGGGTAAATTTTCCACTTTTTATTTTGGCACAAACGGCTATTATTGCCTGCGATTTAGCCGAAATTATCGGCATGGCCATTGGCTTGAATTTATTGTTTGGCTTACCCTTAATTTGGGGAATTTCCATTACCATTTTTGATACGGTTTTGCTTTTATTTCTCTTAAATAAAGGGATGCGAAAAATGGAAGCATTTATCGTTTCTATGGTTTTTATCGTAGGACTTTCTTTTTTGGTAGAAATGTTTATTGTAGAACCATCCTTGAAATCTATTGTAAAAGGATTAGAACCAAGTTTATTATCTGGCGAAGCTTTGTACATTGCCATTGGTATTATTGGCGCTACGGTAATGCCTCACAATCTATACCTACACTCTTCTTTGGTACAAACTAGAAAATTTGAACGTGATAACAAAGGAATTAAAGAAGCTATAAAGTTTAATTTTATTGATACTGCAGTTGCATTAAACTTGGCATTTTTTGTAAATGCAGCCATCCTAATTTTAGCTGCTGCAGCTTTTTTTAAAAATGGATTTCATGAAGTTGCCGAAATACAAGATGCCCATCGTTTATTGGATAACATATTTGGTCCAGTTGCACCTGCCCTATTTGCAATTGCATTAATTGCCGCCGGACAAAGCTCTACCGTAACCGGTACTTTAGCGGGGCAGATTATTATGGAAGGACATCTAAACCTAAGAATACAGCCTTGGTTAAGACGTTTAATTACTCGCTTGCTTGCTATCGTCCCAGCGTTTTTCACCATTTTATACTTCGGTGATGATGCATTAGGGGGCCTTTTAATTTTAAGTCAGGTAGTGTTGAGTTTACAATTAGGTTTTGCTATAATTCCGCTAATCCATTTAACTTCTGATAAAAAGGAAATGAAAGACTTTACCATAAAAACATGGGTAAAGGTTTTAGCATGGATGAGTGCAGTTGTGATTGTAAGTTTAAATATCAAATTAGTATTCGAAGAAATTTCTGGCTGGATTGCTGTTGCCGATGGTTGGTACATTTATGCCATTGTAATTCCCATTGCTATATTAATTGGATTATTATTAGTTTACATTTTTGCATATCCATTAATTAACAAAAATCAACGAATAGGCAATGTACCACATGGTGATGCTTTAGAAATTGCACATATCGACAAGATCAATTACAAAAAAATTGGCATAACGGTAGATTTCTCTAAAAATGATCGTAACACTATTCGTCATGCCTTAATCCAGGGAGGAAAAGAGGCACATTATTACCTGATCCATATTGTAGAAACTGCGGTAGCACGCTATCATGGAGAAACAGCAATGGATCATGAAACACAAGCAGATACAGAAAATTTAGAAAAGTACAGACTAAACCTAGCTGATTTAGGCTATATTTCTACAGCACACATCGGTTTTGGTGGTACCGCTAAAGCGATTGCAGAAATCAGCAACCAAAATGAAATTGAATTATTAGTAATGGGTGCCCATGGGCATAAAGGATTAAAGGACTTGATTTTTGGTACTACAGTTGATTCAGTTAGACATAAAGTAACCATTCCAGTGTTAATTGTAAGGTAAGCTAAAGCAAATTAAAACTTGCTCTTCCAGATTTGCAGTCTGGAGCATTATCCTAGAATTTATAATTCTCAGTCTATAATTTGCATAACATTCAATTTAAAGTAAACTAAAAACCCATTGATACGACTTCTTGATTACAGATTACGAAGAGCATATTATATTGTACTTTATGAGTTTAAAACTTCAATATTTGCACAATTATTGCATTTTAAACCCGATTGAACCGGCAGCCCGAAAACCAGTTTTTATTGGTTGAGGCTACAGGGCAAAGCGGGACAAACATTAATAGTTATAATGACCCTGCTTTTCAAATCACTGACAGATAGATAAAATAAGATGAAACTTACGCGCAAAACCAATTGCGAAGAGCTGCAGTAAATAATAATTGCGAAGAAGAGGTTATTTTAAATTATACCTAATACCTATAAAACCTCTAATCCCTTGATTTGGTGCATACACATAACTTGGATCGAAAGTTAACCCATAAGGATTATCGGGCGTAGCAATAACTTGACCAGCTGGATTAAACTGTACGTTTTTATCGAAAGGATCATTAGATCTAGCTATAATAAAAGGAGTTCCTTTGTTCGGTGTAAAATTGAGCAGATTTTTTACACCTCCGTAAATCTCGATATTTTTAAAGCCATCAAAAACCAATTGTATGTTCTGTATGCTCCATATTGGCGAAAATGCACTACGTGGATCTAATTCGCTCAACAAAGGTAATCTCATTGGACTATACACATTGCCTGTATAATCTATACCTAAATTTAATCTATTGATTTTATAGGAGATAACCCAGGTTCCAGAGAACTTTTCGGTTAAAATTTGCTGTTGTTTAATACCATTTTCCACAAAACCAACATCTTGATATGTTGCACCAACTGTTAATTTTAAACCAGCGCTAAAAGCCATATCCACATTGGCTGTTAGGCCTTTACTAATGGCATAACCATTTAAATTATCATAAATAATCTGGTTTGGATTGGTATCATAATCACCTATAATTCTATTGTTGAAATACGTATAGAAAGCAGATAAGTCTAAACCCAAAAATGAACCATTGTTAAGATATACTTTCTTAAGATAATTTAAGTTGACGTTATAAGTTCGTTCAGGTCTTAATTGATCGTTAATGATTACATCTCTTGCACCTGTTAAAGCAGCATGGTCTTCTGTAAAAATATTAACTACCCTAAAACCCGTACCCGCATTTAGCCTAACGATATTTTTTTCGTTTATACTCCATTTATAGGCCAACCGTGGTGTAAATATATTGCCATGAATAGAATTGTAATCGTACCTTAATCCTGCTAGAATAGAATGGGCTTTATTTAACTTGATCTCATCTTGCACAAATAAACCTGGTAAAAAGGTATTTTCTGGTCTATTTAACGGATTTATTTCATCCTTTGAGGCCGTTGCTGGCGTATTGTCGTCATAATAAGTATATCTAAATGCTGCACCAAACAATAAATCATGGTTACCCTTCTTTTTATCCCAAGTTAATTGAGAGAATGCGATCTGTTGTTTAGCGATGTATGAAGTTGTACCATATCTACTATCCTGATCGTGATTAGTTAAAGAAAATGCAACGAGCATTTTTTCTTTTATTGGCAATTGATAGTTACCAATCAGTTCCATTCTTTTGGTATAAATACTTTCTCCATAAATCTGATCTCCACCTCTAAAAGATTTGTTCCAATTCATCTCACCACCCCATCTATCTTCATACAAAAACCTAGCTGCCAACGAAAATAACCGATTATCTTTTCTGACAATAGTCCATTTTTGGAACAAAGAAATACGGTCTTGTAAAGTTACATCAGTAAAACCATCATGGTTATGATCTACTTGATTCCCATATTTGTAATAATTAATACCTGTAAGAAATGATACCTTTTGACCTAGGTTTAGTTTAAAACCAATATCTGCATTGTATTCTTTATAATCGGTTGCCATAAAATCAGCAGAGAATAAAGCTGCATTTTGTACTTTTTTAGTGATGATATTAATTAGGCCACCAACCGCTTCGCTACCATAGAGAGACGAAGCTGGGCCTTTAACTACTTCTATCCTCTCTACTAATGCATTAGGGATACCAGATAAGCCATAAACGGTTGATAGGCTACTTACAATTGGCATTCCATCTATCAATACCATAGTATATGGACCTTCTAAGCCATTGATATGAATATCGCCCGTATTGCAGATATTGCAATTGAGTTGTGGACGAACGCCGTTTACATTTTGCAAAGCATCGAAAATACTAGGAGTTGGATTTTTTTGAAAAAACTTAGCTGTATAAATCTCCACCGGAACAGGACTTTCCAGTCTATTTACTTCTTTTTGTGTCCCAGTAATTACTACCTCATTTAATTTCTCGTCTAAGCTTTCTAATTGAATTTGACCAAGAATGGTATCAGACTTTAACTCAATTTTTGAAGTATATGTTCTAAAGCCTAACATGCTTACTTTAATATGGTAACTGCCAGAAGGTAGTGCCTCGAAAGCAAATTTACCCAAGCTATCTGTAAACAAAGTTCTCTTCAACTCAATTAATTGAACAGTTGCTTTATTTGCAGCGTTTTCAGCAACTACACTTCCATGTAAGTTAAACTGTTGAGCTTTTACAAATACTGTGGTAAAAACGAAAAATAGTAGAAGTATATACTTTTGCATAGAAATTTAATTAGTATAGCAAAAATATAAATTTAGATTTGTCTAAAAAAATATTTAGATATATTTATTTAATTTACATTGGTTATGCTAAAAGTAGATAGGCTATAAACTGATATTGTTATTAATTTTTAAATAACGATATTTGCAATTATGTCAAAGGATATTCAGATAAAGAACAAAAGAGCCTATTTCGATTACCATATTTTAGACAGCTATGTAGCTGGCCTAGCATTGCTAGGCACAGAAATAAAAGCGATAAGACAGGGTAAAGCAAATATGACGGATGCTTTTTGCATGTTTATCGATAATAACCTATATGTAAGAAACTTACATATTTCTGAATACAGCCACAGTTCTTTTCATCACCATGAAATTAAAAGAGACCGTGTTTTATTGCTTCATAAAAAAGAATTAAAAAAGCTAAAAGTTAAAGGTGAAGAAAAAGGTTTTACCATTGTTCCACTAAGAATTTTTACCAATGAGCGTGGTTATGCTAAAATTGAAATTGCTTTGGCACAGGGTAAAAAGGAATTTGATAAAAGAGATAGCATTAAAGATCGCGAAAGCAAACGTGAGATGGATAGGGCTATGAAGGTTTAAACCCCCACCCCCCTAAAGGGGGAATTCAAGTCCCCTTTAGGGGATTTAGGGGTTACCAAGCCTGATCGCCAACTAATGGTACAAATCTAAAAGTATCTAATTCAATTCTATCAAAGTCATTTTCGCTTACGCGGATTACAGTGATCATTTTTTGAGTTTTTTCATCTCCCACTGGGATTACCAAAATACCACCGATTTTTAGTTGTTTTAATAAGATTTCTGGCACAAACGGTGCACCAGCAGTTACAATTATTTTTGCATAAGGTGCGTGCTCTTGTATACCTTTAGAACCATCTCCCAAAAAGAAATTGGCTTTATAACCCATTCCAGGCAATACTTTTAACGTATGTGCATAAATGCTTGGTTGACGCTCTATGGTGTAAACTTTAGCCCCTAATTCCATCAAAATACAAGTTTGATAACCAGAACCAGTACCTATTTCTAAAATCTTATCGCCTTTTTGAATATGCAACAATTCGGTTTGATAAGCTACGGTATAAGGTTGAGATATGGTTTGTCCATCGCCAATAGGAAATGCGATGTCTTTATAAGCTTGGTTCCAGAAAGTTTCATCGAAAAAGAAATGACGCGGCACTTTACCAATTGCTTTTAACACGCCCTCATCTGTAATTCCTCGTTCTTTAAGCAGTTCTACTAACTTCTTTCTTGCGCCCTTCTCCCTGTAATTATCTATAAATTTATATGCCATTCTACCCAAAAATAGCTTTTTGAATGGTTAATCTACCAATTAATTATTAGTTTTATATTTAACCAGCACAATATCAATCTAAAAAATTTTCAAGCTTAAGTTTACTTAATAAGGATCTACATCGATTTGTGTGATCACACTCTTGAAGTCTTTTTGTGCATTAAAATCTTTAATGGTATCTTTTAATACAGCTTTTACTTTTTGTATAGCGGCATTTTTTTCTGTTTTAACAATGATCTGTTTGATATAATAATTTCTTATCCTAGCAACTAAAGGTTGCTCTGGCCCTAGAATTCGATTACCTAATTGTGCCCTTAAAGAATTAGCTAAGGTTTGAGCTGCAAAATTTAACACATTGGCATCTTTATGTTTAACATTAATAAAGATTAAACGAGAAAAAGGTGGGTAATTGAATTGCTTGCGCTCTTCCATTTCATCAGCATACATCTGTGCATAATCATTAGCAATCACCTGTTTGATAATGCGATGTGAATCATCATAAGCTTGGATACAAACCTTACCTTGTTTGTCTCTACGCCCTGCTCTACCTGCCACCTGTGCCAACAACTGGTAACTTCTTTCAAATGCTCTAAAATCTGGATAATTAAGTAAAGTATCGGCATTGATTACACCGATCAAACTCACATTATCAAAATCCAATCCTTTAGCAACCATTTGCGTACCAATCAATATCTGCGTTTTCTTATCCTGAAAATCAGATATAATTTGCTGCATTCCATTTTTTGTTCTGGTACTATCTAAATCTAATCTTGCTATTTTAACATCAGGAAAAATTAAACTTAACTCTTCTTCTATTCTTTCTGTACCAAAACCTTTTTGCTCTATGTGTACAGATCCGCAAGCTGGGCAAATATTGATACTACTTTGATGGTAACCACAATAATGACAATGGAGTTTGCCGCTGGTTTTATGAAAAGTTAAACTTACATCACAGTTTACACATTTTGGCGCATAACCGCAGGTGGCACAAATCAATATGGTAGCATAACCTCTACGGTTTTGAAAAAGAATAACCTGCTCTTCTTTTTCTAGCGCTAGCGAAATATCATCTATCAATACACTAGTAAAATAGGAAGTCATTTTTTTACGTTTGGTTTCTTCAGCAATACTTACTACCTCTTGTAACGGCAATTGCACACCTCCAAAACGTTCATTTAAAACCACTAAGCCATATTTATCTGTAGCTGCATTGTAAAAGCTCTCTATTGATGGTGTTGCAGAACCTAATACGATTTTGGTTTGATGGAGCTGAGCCAAAAATACAGCTGCATCTCTGGCTTGGTATCTTGGTGCAGGCTCATGCTGTTTGTAAGAAGATTCATGTTCTTCATCAACAACTATTAATTTAAGTTCTTTAAAGGGCAAAAACACGGCCGAGCGGGCACCCAGCACTACTTGATAAGAACCATTTAATACTTTATTCCAAATTTCTACACGTTCGTTATCGTTGAATTTAGAATGGTAGACGCCAATTTTGTCTCCAAAATAACGCTTTATACGTTCTACAATCTGTGTAGTTAATGCAATCTCTGGCAAAAGAAATAAAACCTGCCCGCCAGATGCGATTGCTTTTTCTATAAGTTTAATGTAAAGTTGTGTTTTCCCTGATGCAGTAATACCATGTAAAAGCACAACATCTTTTTCAATAAACTGCCTTTCTATTTCGTTAAAAGCATGCTGTTGAGCTTGGCTCAATTCAAAATTAAGTTCAAATTCGTCTGTAGCATCATTTAATCTACTTACCTGTCTCTTTTCTACTTTAAATATCTCTTTATCAACTAAAGATTTTAAGGCAGCCTGCCCACTGCCACTCTCTTCTAACAACTGTTGTTTAGGTATAGTAGTTTCTGTTTTAGCTAATTTTAAATAAGCCAACAGGGCATCTAATTGTTTAGGCGCCCTATCTAAAACTGTAAATAACTCTTTAAGATTTGCCTCTTCCTTGTAAAAAGGATTAAGTGTAATGAAAGATTTTAACAAGGGTTTGTATTTCTCAATTACCTCCTCAGCTATATAAACTACCTCTTTACCTAATAAAGAATTAATAATGGGATAAACCGTTTTTTGACCTAAAAGTATGGCTACATCATCAATACTCATTCGCTGTTGCTTGTGCAATACCTCCACAATCAAACTTTCCTTCTCCGATAAGATCAATTCATCGGGCAATTCATCTCTTAAAACTAGTATAGTTTCGCTAGCCAATTTTAAACCTGTGGGCAAAGCGGCAGCCATTACATCGCCTTCATTACATAAATAATAAACGGTAATCCAATCCCAAAACTTAAACTGATTTTCGGTAATTACTGGATGTTCATCAACAACATCAATTATATATTTGGCCTCATACAATTCTGGTGGCTGTCTACCTATAGTTTTAACTAAGGCAGTATAAATTTTATGCTTACCAAATTGCACAACTACCCTTTTACCTACAGCTATACTTTCATTCAGTTCAAAAGGAACACGATAAGTATAGTTTATAGCCAAAGAAAGAGGTAATATTACCTCCACAAAGAGTGTTTCTCTTTCAGAAAAATCCAAAGATGGTGCAAACTGCATTATTTATCCTTTAGTGCTGCTAAAAATAAACATACCCAACCCACAATAAAGCATAAACCACCAATTGGGGTTACTGGGCCTAAAAATTGTACAGATAATTGATGAGTATCTTTTAATGCCAACAAATATAAAGACCCAGAAAAAAGAATAATGCCAAGCGTAAAAAAAACGAATGAAAAACCTATCAATTTATTTTTATAACGGGCAAATGTTGATATATATAACAAGGCGAATGTATGATAGAATTGATACTCTACCCCTTTTTGCCAAATCTCTAATGATGCTGTACTGATTAAGCTTTTAAGTGTATGTGCACCAAATGCACCTAAGATTACTGCCAAAGCCCCAAAAAAAGCTGCAGTAAGAATAATTCGTTTGTTCATGTTTATCGGCTATATACAAACGCTAAATTAAGAAAATGCCCTTATAATCTCTGTAATACCAAAATTAAATTAAATTTGTAAAACAGCCATGAAGAGAATATATATTACACTAGCCGTTTTATTGATTGGGATGATTGGGATGGCTTATCTCTACTTTTCAAATTTAAAAACGGAAACCAGCGTTAACGATTTATCTCTGAATGCCGCAACAGCAAACTCTGGGATTATTTTTAGTTTTGACAACGACAAAAGTTTTTACGAGATATTAGCAGGGCAAGAATTATTTCAACATGTTTTAGGAGAAACTAAATCTAAACAGCTAAGTGCATTAAGAAATAACTTAATAGCTTATCCAGCTATTACAAACTTATTTAGTGGGCAGAAGATCTATATAAGCATACAACCAAATATAAATGATACAGTTAGCTTTTTAATTAGCACACAACTTAAGCCCAATACATCGTTAAAAAGCTTATTGAATACTTTAAATAGCGGCAAAATAAAAACAAATAAAATAGACAATTATTATAAAATCACTTTTTCGGATACTTCTTCCTTTTATATAGGAATTAAGGATATGCTGGTTGTTGTTTCTGATGTGAGCACAGTTGTTCAATACAGTTTAAAACAAGAAAAAAATACCGATCAAAACTTCATTAATTACATTAAAGCTAACAGCAGATTTAATAAAAACACATTAGCCAATCTTTTTATTGATTTTAACAAGCTACCAATCCTACTAAAGAGCATCTTGAACAGCAATTTAAATGGAGAACTAAGTTTGTTTAACAGACAAAATTCTTTTGCTGCATTAAGTTATAATTTTAGCAAAGAAAAACTTTTGTTTAATGGTAGTACAGATGTGTTTGATAACAATAGCTATTTTAAGCTCTTCAGTAATATCCCCGAACAGCGACTAACCATTAATAACATTATCCCAGAAAAGGCAGCTAGTTACACTATCTATGCCATGGCAGATTACAATGATTGGCGTAGAGAACTACAAAATTGGATGACAGCAAACAAACAGGAAGAAAAAACAAACAAATTGATTGCTAACATTAAACAAAAATATGGACTAGACCTAAATGAAACATTCCCAAAATACTTTAAAAATCAATTGGTTACCTTTCAGTTGCGAACTGGAGAAAAATTCGGTGCAATTGCATTAAGCAATGGAGAGAAAGTCAATCAGCTATTGTTAGATCTGAGTAGCGAATATGCTCCAGGAATTAGCATTTTTAAAGAAGAGGGAATTCCTTATGCTTATTTTGGAGAGCCCTTTAAGAAATTCGAACGTCCATATTATACTATAATTGATAATTATTTAGTGATGGCAAATAACGCAAGTAGTATTGAATCGTTCTTAAACAGTTATAAAAATAATTCCCTTTTGGTTAACGATATAGATTATCAGAATTTCAGTAACCAACTTTCATCGTCTGCAACCATTTCATTTTATGTAAACAATAAAAATTCGAATGATATTTTTGGCAGAAATTTAAAACCAGCTTTCTATAAACAGTACAAATCAAAATCAGGTTTTAAAGATTTTGATGCATTTTCGTATCAATTATCTGGAGATAAGGGGAAATTTTTAAGCAATATATTGGTTCATACAAAAGCTGATATCCCATTACTTCTTGATACCGAAAAGATTAAATAATAATTATATTGTTTTCTTTTTGGGTGTGGTAAATACAAAATCTTTTAGATAGAAAGGCTCGAAATAAGCAACATCTTCGAAGTTTTTATCTAAAAATGCTTGGTAAGCCAAACTACTCATGTGTGCTGCAGAATTGTAATTTTGAGTAGAAAAATGTGCATTCTGATGATCCAAAACTGGGATACATTTTTCGGCACCATCGCCAATAAAAGTTACATAATTTCTATCCAGCTCTAGGATAAAACTTTTTTCGTCAACAATTTTTGCATTTACAGCTTCTATTTCTTTTAATTTATTGGTGTAAACAGCTGTAAAAACTTCCATTCTTCTGGCGTCAATCATCGGACAGATCAGTCCACCATAATTTGGATGTTCTTTAAGGTAACCATTGGCCATCATTTGTAAAGTAGGAACACCAATAAAAGGTTTATCAAGCGCAAAGCATAGGCCTTTAGCTGTAGAAACCCCAATACGTAAACCTGTATAAGAACCTGGGCCTTTACTCACAGCAATAGCATCTAAATTTACGTATTTCAGTTTTGCAGCCTGCATTACTTCCTCAATAAATAAAGTTAAACTGGCCGCGTGTATATTTTGCGCTGCTTCTTCCTTTAATGCAATAGTTTCGCCATTAATAGCGATTGCGACAGAACAAACCTGAGTAGCGGTTTCTATTTGTAAGATGGTTGCCATGGTACAAAGATATTAAAAAGGTAGAAGGTGGAAGGTTAAAAGGTGGAGGTTTGCTAAACTAACCAAAGGTAGAAGATATAATGTTAGAACTTTGCTAAGCCCTCCCTTCTTGGGAGGGTTGGGTGGGGTTTTTATGGAACCGGATCATGCCCATGTTTACCCCAAGGGTGGCAACTCGCAATTCTTTTAATAGTAAGCCAACCACCATAAAATGGACCATGTTTTTTGATAGCCTCTATACCATAAGCAGAGCAAGTAGGTGTAAATCTGCAACTTGCACCTAGTAAAGGTGATAATAAAATCTGGTATAACCTTATAAGTGCTAAAAACAGCCAAGAAAATAGTTGCCTAATTATTTTCATTACTGGGAGATTTTTCTGTTTGGATTTGGCTGGCTAATTTTTTAAAAGCCTGAGATATTTTTTTTTCAAAAAATACATATTCGTATTTCTCTTTGCCTATAAACTGGAGAGATAAAAGCAATAAATCATTACGGTTTTTCAAAAAACCGTACAATTGCTGTTCTTTTTGCAAACGGTAAGCTTCTCGAGTTCGGCGTTTAATAAGATTACGATCTACCGCATGTTTATAGCGTTTTTTAGCCACGTTTATCACTACCTGTGCAGGATATTTTTGAGGCTGGGCTACAAAAAAATAAGTAACTCGAAAGGGATAAACTAAAAAAGAAGAACCGTTTTTGAATAATAAGTCTAATGACTTTTTACTACACAACCGTTCTTCTTTATTAAATTTTTTCATGTTTTTTGATTGTCCCAGAGGGATGCCCTATGGCACATTGCAGCCTAATCTAACTGCTTACACCCAAAACAGGTGGCAATCAAAAATTATGCTTTATGACGACGCTCGTCAGAAACTGATAATCTTTTTCTTCCTTTTGCACGGCGAGAAGCTAATACTCTTCTACCGTTTGCTGTAGCCATTCTTTCGCGGAAGCCATGCTTGTTTCTTCTCTTTCTTTGCGAAGGTTGGAATGTTCTTTTCATAACTGTATAATATCTTAACTAGAGTTTTTTAAATAAGAGGTGCAAATATAATGCGATTTTTCTAAAAATGCAAGAGGCATTTAGTTTTATTTTATATTTTTCCGAAAGCAGGAAAAACCAGATAGCTATAATCAATTCTCTTTTAGAAAAGCAAAGATAGTAATTCTTTTGAAGGGCTAGTCCCGCCCACGCTTCAAGTCCTCAGTCTTGGTGCCTCATCCCTGCGGGCTTTTTCGCTACGGACGGGTTTAAAATGCAGCTTTTATGCACCACACTAAGTTAGCTAAACCCGGTTGCAGCGAAAATACTTTTTGATGTTCAAAGGCTTTTAAAAAGCGCTAACCTTCACAAAAAGTTTACCTGCCTGCTGTAGGCAGGCAGCGAAAAACGGAACTGACTTAAATTTGGGCAGAAAATTGCTTTTCAAAAAAATTACATACCCAATGCTGCTTTTAATTTCACATAACCAGTTTTACTAACTGGTAACCAAATATCAGATTTTAGCAAAACCACATAACTATCTTTTTCTTTTAGTTCTATTTTGGTTACCTGAGCCAGATTGATAATATAAGAACGATGAATGCGGATAAACTGAGCAGGATCTAAGGTTTGCTCAAAGAAACTCATGGTTTTATTTTTATGAAAATTACCTTCCGTTGTATTCAGCTTTACATAATCATCATCTGCTTCGATGTAATTAAGATCTGTAACCGGAATAATTTTAATCACACCAGCTGTTTTAACTACTATCCTACTGTTTTGTACGGGAGATAAAGAAGCTGTCTCCAAAAGCTCATTACTAGTTTCTCCCTTAGCCAATTTAGCAGGCAGTTTTTGCATAGCTTGATCAAACCTTGATTTTTCTATTGGTTTTAGCAAATAATCTACCGCATTAACCTCAAAAGCTTTAATGGCATATTCATCAAAAGCGGTAGTAAAAATAACTGCGGGATGGCTTTCTACTAATTCTAGCATCTCAAAACCACTAATTTTTGGCATCTGGATGTCTAAAAAAATGAAATCTGGTTTATGTTGTGTAATCGCTTTTAATCCTTCAAAACCATCACTACATTCGGCAACAATCTCAATGTCTGGGTACGATTGTAAGTAATGTTTTACCACATCTCTCGCTAAGGCTTCATCATCAATTAGTATCGTTCTTATCATCTTTCTGAGGTATTTTAAGGGTAGTAATATACAAATTATTGTTTTGAGATTCAGTTTGTAGAAGGTTGCTATCTGCAAACAAAAGATATAACCTTCGGCGTATAGCTGTTAAACCAAAGCCTGTGCCTTTACTTGCTTTCATCTCTGGATCGTAAGGGTTAGACACACAGATTACCAATGCATTGCCTTCGTATTTAACTCTCATGGTAATGGTAATAGCTGCCGAGGTGTTGTACAAACCAAACTTAATGGCATTTTCTACAATAGGCTGTAATAAAGTGCCTGGCAAGCATAAATCCAAAGTATTGTCATCTATTTGTACATCTATACTTAAACGATGGCTAAAACGCACCTTTTCAATATCTAGATAAAGTTGAATGTACTCCATTTCTTCAGATACGTTAACCCAAACTTCATCATCACGTTTTAAGGTGCCCCTTAAAAAGGCAGCCAACTTGGTAATCATTGTACCTGCTTCTGTTGGGTTTACAATAGTTAAAGCATAAACAGAATTTAAGCTGTTAAATAAAAAATGTGGTTGTAATTGATGCCTGAGCTTATTAAGTTCGGCTTCTTTAGCCAAATTTTGGGCAGCCAATAAACGACCTTGGCTTTCTGACTGCTCTTCTAACCTATACCATAAAATATTTGCCAATGCACACCAGGTTAGGCATAAAAAAGCAATAATTGCCCTAAAAGGCAACGAGAAATCTAGAAAGAGTTTGTAGGAAGATTGTTTAAGGAAGAGATAATTAAGTCCATACTTGGTGGCAAATACTACAACTACGGTTAACAGAGAAGTAATTATCAAAATAACCAGCATTTTTTCATTTTTGGGCTGATAATAACCCAGCATATTGCTGATGATTATACAGCCAATGGCCAATAGACCATTACTGAGAATGCTATCGGCCAAGGCAATTTGCCAATTAAAATTTAAGATGTAATATATAATTAAGGAGCACACGGCGATCCAACAGACTAGGATTACACTGGCGACCAGCTTAATTTGCGGAATAGATAAAGGGGTTGTAGTCACTACAATAAGTTTAGGTTTAAATTTTGGTTAATAGTTTCTAATATCTACCCCGCCAAACATCGCTACCCCTTTTATAATTAATATTTTTGTTGGCACATCAACTAATGGCTGTACACTTCTTTTATCATCCAAACCACCAAATATTGCTGTTACTTCAGATTTCACAAGCCATCCTGGTGGAACAATTATTTTAGCACCCCCAAAAACAGCGGTCACGTCTATTACCACTTCCCCTTCAAAATCTGCTTGTGTTAGATTTACATCACAACCCCCAAATACAGCTGTAATTTCGCCACCCTTAAAGTTTTTGGAATAAACGATCTGATGGCTTCCACCAAATACATTTACAGAATCTAAATAATCTAGGTTACTCGTTTTTTTTTCAGCATTTGGGTTTAGATTTGGATCTTCTGCCTGATTTGCCATGAATGGATCATGCTCACCAAATTTCGCTTTCCATTTATCGCTTTTTCTTTTCCACTTGTTTCGGTTGTCGAAGTCGCTTTTAGGTTTTAAAATCAAGAATAAACCTAATGCCATAATTAAAGCTGGCCATCCAATTTTATCAAAATCAATTACATTATCTAATGCTTCCTTTAAGGTGAAAAATGAACCAATAATAATCAATATAACGCCACTGCCATTTTTGAAATTATGTTTAACCCCAATAAACAAACCTATAATGATTAAAATATTGCTCCAGTAAAATATCCAACTTGGTAAACCAAATGCAATGTTATTAACCAATAAAAGCGAGCCTATAATTACGATTATTAAACCTGCTATTACTTTACCAGAATTGTTTACCACTTCCTTATTTCCGTTTGAATTATAATTTTCCATTTTCTTTTTCGCTAATTGTATGGTCAAATGTAGCACGATCTTTAAAACTAGCCAATGCTGCTTTGTTATTTGGAGGTTAATACTCGGTAAAAAGCCTCAATTAGTCGGTAAAATATTTCATTTTTTTTCACCTACCAAATATTAGTGCTATGTATTTAGAAAACTGCTCAATTTAAGTTTACAAATGGTTAAATATCGGCAAATATTAAAATGCATTTTTAGTATTCTTGGTTATTCAAAAACTAATGCCATTATGACTAAAATCTATTCGCTTAAACTCCTTATTTTATTAATTATTTGCGCTAGCACTATTAATGTCAAAGCACAAGGCACATTACAAGACTACCAACGTGCTGAATTATTTAATGGACTGATACAAAACAAAATATATAATTCGCCAACCAACATCAAATGGTTACCAAACAAAAAGCAGTTCTTTTATAGCATGTTAACTAGCAGAGGTACAGAATATATGCTGGTTGATGTTACAGACTTAAGTAAAAAAAACGCCTTTGATCAAGAAAAATTAGCTGCCGCATTTAGTGAAGTTACCAAATCTAAATTAGCAGCCTATAAACTTCCTATTAGTAATGTTAACATAAACAATACGGCAACAAGTTTGCAATTTAATTATGATAACAAATTATGGAATTACGATTTAGTTACTTTTAAATGCGAGGAAGTTAGGAGAACAGAAAATCAGAGGCAAGATGCTTATTGGGGAGATAGGCAAAGTAACCTAACGGATCGAAAAACAAAATCGCCAGATGGCAAATGGAATGCTTATATTAAAAATTATAATGTTTATATTAAAGCCACAGCAACAGAAAATAGTCCTGAAATTCAGCTAAGTTTTGATGGTTCTGAAGGAGAATATTACAGTGGTTTTGTGTATTGGTCTCCAGATTCTAAAAAATTGGCTACCAATAAAACACGCCCGAATAAACCACACCTCATTTATTTGATAGAATCATCACCTTTAACTCAGCTTCAACCGATATTACAATCTAGAAACTACTTAAAACCTGGCGATGCTTTACCACAAATGCAGCCTTCGTTATTTTTAGTAGATAGTAAAAAGCAAGTGTCGGTTGACCAAAGTAAAATAGAATCTCAATATAGTTTAGATAATATATCTTGGAGAAAAGATAGTAGAGCATTTACATTCCAATATAACCAGCGTGGGCATCAAAAATATAGCGTAGTTGAGGTGAATACTACAGGAAAGGTTAAGGAATTAATTGTAGAAGAGAGTAAAACTTTTATCAGCTATAGTGGCAAATTATTTAGATATGATGTAAATGATGGCGAAGAGATTATCTGGGCTTCTGAAAGAGATGGTTGGAACCATTTATATCTTTATGATGGCAATGGAAAAGTAAAAAACCAAATTACCAAAGGAGATTGGGTAATGCGCAATGTTGTTGAAGTTAATGAGAAAGATAGAACTATCATTTTTGAAGGAAGTGGAATGGAAAAAAACCAAGATCCTTATTTCATCCAATACTATAAAATAAACTTTAATGGTACTGGTTTGGTAAAATTAACTACAGAAAATGGTAATCATAAGGCTTACTTTTCTGATGATAAAAGTGTATTTATAGATACTTATTCTACCATAGAAAAACCACAAACAACTTTATTAAGAGATAGCAAAACCGGCAAAATTTTAAAAGGATTAGAAAATGGAAACATTGATGCCTTATTAAGTACAGGATGGAAATTACCTGAAATATTTAGTGCGAAAGGCAGAGATGGCAAAACAGATATATGGGGTATGATTATTCGACCTAGTAATTTCGATCCTAAAAAGAAATATCCTGTAATTGAATACATTTATGCAGGTCCACATGACTCTTTTGTGCCCAAAAGCTTTGTCAATGATTCTAGAGGATCTTTACACGAGCTTGCAGAATTAGGATTTATAGTTGTACAATGTGATGGCATGGGAACGTCAAACCGATCTAAAGCATTCCATGATGTGGCTTGGAAAAACATTAAAGACGGTGGTTTCCCCGATAGAATGGCCTGGATTAAAGAAGCAGCTAAAAAATACAACTATATGGACATTACCAAAGTTGGGATTTTTGGCAATTCTGCTGGCGGGCAAAGTTCTTTAGGCGCATTGTTATTCCATCCAGATTTTTATAAAGTTGCAGTTTCTTCTTCTGGCTGCCATGACAATAGAATGGACAAAATGTGGTGGAACGAACAATGGATGGGCTTCCCTATTGGACCAGAATATGCAGAATCATCTAATGTAGATAACGCTTATAAACTACAAGGAAAGCTACTTTTGATCTTGGGCGAATTGGATGACAATGTAGATCCATCATCTACCATGCAGGTAATTAACCAATTAATTAAAGCCAATAAAAACTTCGACTTTTTAATGGTTCCGGGCATGAAACACTCTTTAGGTGGCGATTATGGAGAACATAAACGCAGAGACTTTTTTGTAAAACACTTGTTAGGAGTTGATCCTCCGGAATGGACTTGGGCAACAAATATTACTGTTCCAAAACCGTAGTTTATTTTACCGAACAATTGTTTTTTGATACATTCGCAACTATCAATTTTAAACTAAAGGTCATGATCAAAAAACAATTGTTAGTAATGTGTTGCTTAGTTTTTCCAATAATAGGAATGGCGCAAGACCTCAGCAAGCATTATAAAATTTATGATGTTAAAAAGCAAAAAACTATCAGTGTTGATGATATTATAACTGACCTAAGCAAAGTTGACGTTTTATTTTTTGGAGAAGAACACAATGATTCAATCGGTCATTATTTGGAGGCAACCTTATTTAAAAAAATGGCTGAGGCTTATCCAGGAAAAGTTGCATTAACTTTAGAAATGTTCCATACAGATGTGCAGCCAGTAATAGAGGAGTATCTCAATGGTAACATAAGTGAGAAAAATTTCATTAAAGAAGGCAGGGCTTGGAACAATTATACAGACTACAGACCGATGATTGAGATTGCCAAACAAAATAAAATAGATGTAATTGGAGGCAATGGTGCTGCTAGGTACAGTAATGCGGTAACGCGAGGCGGAATGGAAGTTTTAAGTCAATTTCCTACAAATTCAAAACAATTTATGGCTCCGCTACCCATTGATACCGCAACAGGTAGATATTATGAAAAATTTGTTGAAACCCTTGGTGGCCACAGTATGGGTGGGATGAAAGTTTATCAAACACAAAATTTTTGGGATGCTACCATGGCTTGGTCAATTGCCAAATATGCAAAAAACAATAAAGGCAAGAAGATTTTTCAGGTAAATGGACGTTTTCATAGCGATGAGAAGTTAGGCACCCTGGCTAAACTTACAAAATATGCACCCAAACTTAAGATATTAAACATCTCAGCATTTTCTGCAGATGATTTTAACAATCCCGATTGGGAAAAATATAAAACTTTGGGAGATTATATTATTGTAACTGATCCTGCACTTAAAAGAACATTTTAACTAAAAAAGCCGCAAATGTAATTAACGCTACACTTGCGGCTTACCATATTAATAACTTATTTGTTTTTCAATAAATCTCTTATCTCAGTTAATAGAATTTCTTCTTTAGTTGGTGCAGGTGGAGCAGAAGGCTTAGCTTCTTCTTTACGCTTTAAAGCATTAATGCCTTTTACCAAAAGGAAAACAACAAATGCTAATAAGAGAAAGTTTATTGCTACAGTAATAAAATTACCATAGGCAAAAATCGATGTATCAGGAATTTTTCTTGCCTCTTCTAATGGTAAATTTTCTGGCACAGTTCCTTTCAAAACCATATACAAGCTACTAAAGTCTGGCTGCCCGATAATTGCCGAAACAACTGGCATTACTAAATCTTTTACAATACTATCTATAATTTTTCCAAATGCACCACCAATAATTACCCCAACCGCGAGGTCCATCACGTTACCTTTGATGGCAAATTCCTTAAATTCTTTAACAAATCCCATAAGCGTAATTCAATTTAAATTTTAATTTTTCCTTTAGTTTGATTAAAAGTAGCAAACTTTAAAGGTATGTCAAGCATAATCAGCTAAAATTTTGTTCAAAAATCAACAATACCTGCTCAATTATTCATTTTATCTAAACCAAATGCTTAAATTTGGAAATTAAAATCATCGAACCTAAAATATGTTAAAACAACATCTACAGCAAAAGTTATTACAGAAGTTATCTCCGCAACAAATTCAATTTATAAAATTGTTGCAAGTGCCTACTGTAGCTTTAGATACACGTATTAAGGAAGAGTTAGAAGATAATCCGGCGTTAGAAGATCCCAGCCTAATGACGGCTGATGAGCCTGTCAACGAATATGATGATTTAAATGAACGTGAAGATTACGACTCTGAATCTAAAGAAGATACCAGTACTGACGAATTTAATGTAGAAGACTATCTACAAGATGATAATACTAACGATTACAGTACATCTTATAATAATGGAGATGATGATGAAGAGAAAAAAGAAACTCCTATCGCTATAGAAAGTACTTTTTTTGAAAGTCTACAAGAACAATTAGATTTGGTTCCATTATCAGACAGTGATTTTATTGTAGGCAAGCAAATTATAGGGAGTTTAGACGACGATGGTTATCTTCGTAGACCTATTACTTCGATGATAGATGATTTGGCATTTTCTCAAAACGTAATGGTTGAAGAAGAAGATGTACTGGAAATGCTAAAAGTGATCCAAGCCTTTGATCCTCCTGGCATTGCCGCTCGTGATTTGCAAGAATGTTTATCATTACAGTTAAAACGTAAGGATGTTAATAATCCCATCATTAAAAAAGCTATCGCTATTGTTGAGCATCACCTTGATGAATTTACTAGAAAACACTACGATAAATTAGAAAAATCTGTTGGTTTAAATAGCGAAGAACTTAAAGAAGTCGTAGCAGAAATTCTGCGTTTAAATCCTAAACCAGGAGATTCTAATCAAGTTACTACCAAACAACTTCAAATTATTCCCGATTTTCACATCAGTAATAATGATGGCATCTTAATTTTAACGCTTAACTCTAAAAATGCACCTGAATTAAGAGTTAGCCGCTCTTATATGGATATGTTTGATCATTACGATAAAGCATCTCAAAAAGACAAAAAACTAAAAGAAGCTGTTCAATTTGTAAAACAAAAGCTTGATTCGGCAAAATGGTTTATTGATGCCATTAAACAAAGACAACAAACTTTGCTTAAAACCATGAATGCGATTATGCATTATCAGTATGAGTATTTTTTAACTGCGGATGAGCGCAAAATGCGTCCAATGATCTTAAAAGATATTGCTGATAAAATTGGAATGGATATTTCTACCGTTTCTAGGGTTGCGAATTCTAAATACGTACAAACTGAATTCGGCACTTTCTTACTGAAATCTTTCTTCTCTGAGGCCATACAAACCGAAAATGGTGAAGAGGTTTCTAATAAAGAAGTTAAAAAGATTTTGGAAGATTGTATTGGTAATGAAGATAAACGTAGACCTTTAGCTGATGAGAAGTTGACTGAAATTTTAAAAGATAGAGGTTATAACATCGCTAGACGAACGGTTGCTAAATATCGTGAGCAAATGAATATCCCTGTGGCTCGTTTAAGAAAAGAACTGTAAGCATTTTTAAATTTACAGTATACAGCTTCAAACTGCCAACCTAAAACTGCTAACTTAAATAATCTACCACATCCTTCCAGAACCTAGTGCTTGGTATAAATTATTCAATTGTAAGCCTAGTACAATTTCGTGACTACCACTGCTATAGTTTTTAAGTGCCGAGGTAGTTAAATCGTAAGAATAACTTAAGTTTGCCAATTTACTAAAGTTAAATCCTGCAAGAGCAGCGTAAGAATCTTTATGTCTATAACTACCGCCCAACCAAAAACGATCTTTAAAAGAAAATTTTACATTAGCATCGAATAATAATGGTACAGGTTTCATATACTTAACCATTACTGATGGAATAAATGAAATTTCATCATCTATGTACAATTTATAACCTGCTGTTACAAATGCATGAGGCACTTCTTTACCTTGAGTTAAGTTTTCTGCAGTGGTAAAAGACAATTTATTAGGTAATATTTGCTGTACAGATGCACCTGCAAAAAAACGTGCGCCATATAACCAAACGCCCATAGCCAAATCTGGCTTGGTTTGACCAACTATAACGGTATTTGCCAATGCAGGATCAGAACCTTCATTTTCGAAAGTTAATTTACTATTATCTAGATTAATCCTTTTAATACCAGCTGCAACTCCTACTGATAAGTTTAACGTACCAGCCAATTTTAAGTGATAGGCATAGGTTAAACTTGCATTAATGGTAGAAAGCGGTCCGGCTTTATCATAAAAAACAATTGCTCCTGCCCCATGATGTGCAGGCGATGCGGTATAATTCTGTGTATAATCGTCACTCATTGGGTTATCATCCCGTTCTGGCATAGATAATGGATTTTTCCATAAATAATCATTGCCCAAACTCAAATGCGCAGCAGCAAAAGTGGTTTGTGGCGCATCGTTTATGCCTGCCCATTGCCTTCTATGCCCAGCTTTGAAATCTGTATAATTTTCGATACCACTTAAAGCAGGATTAAGCAAATAATTATTAAAGATATATTGTGTATACTGAGGTCTTTGCTGAGCAAAAGCTTGCAAACCAAATAAACCGAATATAATGATGAGGTACTTTTTCAATCTATTTAATTAGCGTTAAAGATCCAGTAATTGCTTTTCTGCCATTTTTGGGGTTAATGATATAGTAATATACCCCAATAGGCAATGGTTCATTTCTATATGTACCATCAAAAGGTACGGCATATCCTACACTTGAAAAAACTTTTTGGCCATTTCTATTGAAAATCTCAACAACAGTATTTGGATATGAATCTATTGATTTGATATCCCACTTATCATTTATTCCATCTCCATTTGGGCTAAAGGCATTAGGAGGTTTAATTTCTCCCAGAACTTTAACTAATACTTTTCTAGTTACACTACACATACCATCAATAGAAACAGTAAGTGTATATTCAGTATCATTATCAGGAGAAGCAATCGGGTCTAAAATATCATCTTTATTTAACCCAGTTGAAGGAGACCATTTGTACTTGTAAATGTAAATTGGATTTACGTTTTCAATAATCGCTGGTATTTTTTTTTGACCACCTGCTAAAACATAAACCGTTGGAATTGTATTAATTTTGGTTGTTTCATAAACTTCAATTTCTTGTGTCTTAGAGTTTTCACAGCCACTATTAGATATAAAAGTATAAGTAATTATATGAATACCAACACCAGCTATTAAAGGATCAAATTCTCCTGAAGTTTCATTTACTATTCCTAATCCTGTAAATTTAGGTGTACCAGCCATATTGGTCACTTCATTAGCTAAGATTATTTTCTTTCCATCTAAAATGCACACTGGCGCTAAAGCATTGAATTGAATATTTGGCTGAATTCTGTTTTCCCCGATATTTATCTGTATCTCCTTAGGTACATTTGACCAACAACCACCCTCATTAGCAACCCAGAGTTTTATATTATGAGTTCCAATAGAAGTAAATATATGCATTGGATCTTTGACTTCAACAAAAGGTTCATCATCAAACTGCCATCTCCATTTAGAAATTAGGGTTCCAGAACTTGTACTATTATCTATTGGCTTGATTTCGGAACCTAAACAAATTTCTGTAGAAGAAACCGTAAAACTTGGAATTGGTAAAGCCAGAACATCAACATCGAATATAAACTCTAGATCTGATCCGTCGAAACAACTTGCACTTGTACTTGTACCAGATGGTACTATTACGGCAATAGCCTTAATGATTTCTAAACCAACTGAGTTAAATGTATGATTAACAGGAGAAGTATAGGTGTAGAAATTTGAACCATCAACAGCCAGGCCTATTTCAGTTGGTGCTGTAAAATTGTAAGAAAATATAGAATTATCGTTAAAAGTCCAAGTTATTTTAGTTAACTGATACGGTACGGTAATTTTAAAATCTGTTGCCTGTCCAACACATGCAGTAGTACCATCAGAACCAGTTTCTTTATTTACATAAGAAATTGAACTACTAGAAGCCAAATTAGTGCCTGCAGAATAAGCATAAGATTCTGTGGCGCCAAAGCCGTAGGCAATTGCATTAAAACCGTCATCTGCAGTTAAGTGTAAGCTTTCTTCAAATACCTGAATTTGGATAAATGAGTAACTACGATCTGAAGGCATGGGTTGCCAAGAAATATTTGTTGGTGGCTGCCCGTTTATTTTAAAGGTAGAAGTTTTGTCTGTTTTCATAAAAACATTAATATATCTTTCTGAAATCATGTTTTTATCAGAAGAGAATACAGTAATGTTCTTAATATTGAATTCAATAGGGTTTAATAATACCATCTCAGGATCACCAGTTAGCAATGGATCTCCAAAAGTTGATGAGCAATTTTGTGTAAAGGAATATTCAGCAACACTAATTAATTTATTGGCAGATACAATAGCTGGTTCGGTTAATACTTGTTCTAAATATTTGCCTTTATTTAATACCCCAACAGATCTACCATTTAACATTACAGCTGTATTATTTTCTTGAGCTAAGACTCTTATTATGTATCGCCTATTGATAAATGGGACTATCCCGTAAGTCTTACCCCAGCTATTGACAGTATAAAGCTGCTGCAACAACGGATCACGACTACGATTGCAACCGATTGATAAGGATGTACTACCTGAAAAAGCTGCAAATCTCTTACATGGAGAAGTAAGTTTGTTAATTTCTAAAGTTGTGCCTGTTAAATCCTCCCTACTTAATGGCATATATTGATAAACATCTCCTTTAAACTTTAGATTAATGTTTACAATAGAATTATCATTTTTGCGAAGGATAATATCTGTATCATCATCCGCCGCAACAACAACTAAAAAATTTTTACTTACTGTATTATTTGACGGATCTTGCGTATAATTCATTGAAAAATACTGCTGCCCCAGTGCATCATAAGGTAATATTAAGGTAGCTGCAGATCTATTTCCGGCATATACATGACTATAAGCCACAACTTTAGGTTTATCATCAGGAACAACTATATGAATGCCTCTGTTTGTTAATACATCATTACTATTAAAATCATTTATGTAAGAATTCTCTCTGGGTACAAAAAAAGTAATAACTCTATTTGCAGGAATTTCTTTAGTTTCTGAATACGATCCACAGCTCACCGTAACTACAGAGTTGCTTTTTGAAGTGATATTAACATCCATCACAGCTAAAGTAGAACTGGCATCGTGTGTAGGGAAAACCGTCCAAAATTCGCGTCCTTCGTTTGAGATATTTTGTGCTACAGCATCATTTAAAAATCCTGAAATCAGCAGAACACATACAAACAAGTAAAAACTCTTCATTAAATTAAGATGACATGTTAATTAGCTCGGCATTAAGATAAACAGTTTAATGCAATAATAATAATTAATTATTTTAAGCTCAGCTATTTATTGGCTAATAAATCTTTAAGTTTGAAAATACAACCTTTAGGAGTTTAATTGTATTTCGCCGCTAACAAAAAACTCGAATAACATGAGCTATTCGAGTTTGTATTCTTATTTAAAGTAAATATCTTGCTATGAGAGCAGGTTTTGTCTGGCTATAAATTCTAACTGTTTATTTGCGACTAATAATTTTTCTGTTAACTCTCTATTTTCTTTTCTTAAGGTGTATATTTCAACTGCCTTTTCTATGTTTATTCTCAAATCATCTTCTCGCCAAGGTTTTTGAATGTAACGATAAACCTGCCCCTTATTTATTGCATCGATTACAGCATCAATATCAGTGTAGCCAGTTAAAATCATTCGTATGGGTTCGGGATGTTTCTCTAAAATTGAAGCAAGAAACTCTACTCCTGTAGTTTTTGGCATTCGCTGATCGGTAATTATTATATGTATATCTTCTTTATCTAATATTTTTCTACCCTCGTCTGCAGATTCGGCTGTGAAAATTTTGTACAACCTACGATAGCTTGCTTTAAACGCACTTAAATTATGTGGTTCGTCATCTACATATAAAATATTTGTGTTCATCGGATCTCAATAAAAAGATAAAAATACTTTTTTATAATAACTCTTAAAAGACTAATTTAGGTGTTTTAACATATAAAATTATTTTTTATTAAATAATACTTTTTCATTTTACAACAAAAATATCCTCTATAATGGGTTTCGCTCCACAATTATCACTCCTCATTAACCAAACAAATGAGCAAAATAGGACCTATAAACCGCTCATATTTAACTTGGTAGATCCAGTACAAAAAAATGCATTTGAAGAGCTTCTCCAGCAGAAAAATAATTTACAAGTTTACGATCATATTTATACCCAAGTAGAAGAGTTAATTAAATGCTTAAATCCTACAATTGTGTTTTTGCCACCTACAGAATTGCAGAAAGCAGTAGCAAATCATTTTGGCAATATCAATGAAAGTGAATATGGGGTTTGGGTGTATTATCCATGGACAAATAAATTAGTACATCTATTAAATGAAGAAGAGTTTGCTATTGTACGTACCAATAGAAACAAACATAAAATCACTATAAAAGAACAGGCCACCTTATCTACAAAAAAAATAGGTGTAATGGGTCTTTCTGTGGGCCAATCGGTTTCCTTAACCTTGGCTATGGAGCGAGGTTTTGGAGAGTTGCGCATTGCGGACTTTGACGAGTTAGATCTAAGTAATATCAACAGAATAAGAACTGGTGTATTTAATATTAAACTTAAAAAAACAGTAATTGTAGCAAGGGAGATTGCAGAAATTGATCCATTTTTAAATGTTGTTTGCTTTGAAGATGGAATTACAGAAAACAATCTTGACGATTTTTTAACAGGCAACGGCAAATTGGATCTTTTAATTGATGAGTGCGATAGTTTTGACATTAAAATAAACTCGCGTACCAAAGCCAAAGCATTAGGTATACCAGTTTTAATGGAAGGCAGCGACAGGGGCACAATTGACATAGAAAGATTTGATTTAGAACCAACTAGACCTGTTTTACATGGTATGGTTGCACACTTAGATATGAGCAAATACTCATCATTAACCACCATGGACGAGCGAATCCCTTACATTACTGCCGTAACTGGTGTAGAAACACTCTCTCCAAGGATGAAAGCCTCTGCAGTAGAAATAATGGCAACTATAGCAACCTGGCCACAATTGGCTAGCGCTGTTACTTACGGTGGTGGTATTACTGCAGATTTAGCCAGAAAAATTCTTTTAGGCAACTTAAACACATCTGGCAGATTTTTTATTGATATAGACGAACTTATCCAAGATCCTTTAGCAGAACAAAAACTAACAGAGCCAAAATTAATTGAGCCACTTAGTACAGCGCAAATACAAGATTTTATTAGCCGGCATCAAATTCTGCCAAATGGTGATGAATTCGATTTACCAGAAGTTATTTTGGATGAATTAATTTCGGCTGCTGGTAAAGCTCCTTCTGGAGGAAATAACCAACCTTGGCGTTGGCACTATCAGAATGGATTATTGCATTTATTCTTAGAAGAAAGTGCTGCTCAAGCTTATTTAGATCCTCATTTTATATCATCATACACCTCTATTGGAGCAGCAATAGAAAATCTTTTATTAAAAGCTGCTTCGCAAAATCTTAATACAAAGTGGCAATTAACACCGCAGCTTGCGCCATCGCATATTGCCTGGTTTGCTTTTAAAAATAGTAATGAAACTGCAAGCGAAGATTTAAAGTTGGCCGAACAAATAAACTTAAGGCATACCAATAGAAAAATTGGCCCAAAACAAGAGATTGAAACCTCCTTACTTGAACAATTAAGCGAGCTGACACATAAAGTTGAAGGGGCAAAATTAACATGGATAACAGCTCCTGAGCAGATTAAGACCTTAGCCGGAATAAGCATACACACAGATCTGTTAAGGATGTTTATAGACGAAGCACATTTTGATTTTATACATCGAGAAATGCGCTGGGATCTAGATGAAGTAAACCAGACTGAAGATGGGATTGGAATACATACCTTAGACTTGAGCAATAACGATCAAATTGGTATTCGCTTGATTAAAGATAAAAGAGCGGTAGATTTTCTTCAGAAAATTGATGGCGGCAGTGGTTTTAAAAGGTTAACAATGCAGCAGTTTATGTCTAGCTCGGCAATAGGGTTAATTAGTATGCCAAACCCAACAGCAAAAGATTTTATAGCGGGCGGCATGGCTGCAGAAAAATTATGGCTTGGGGCTACGGCATTAAACCTTCAAATCCATCCTGTAAATGTGCCATTGATATTCTTTTATAAAAACTCAATAGAGCAAAACTTAAATATCCCAGAAAAGGAAAAAGGTATTTTAACACATTTAGAAAATAATTTTAAGCATATTTTTACGCTCGAACCACAAGAACAAGCTATATTTATGTTTAGAATTTTTAAGGCCACTCCATCTCCAGAAAGAACAATTAGAAAATCAAAAGCAAAAATATTTTCAGTTGGAAGAGATTAAGCCGCATATAGAGAACTTACATTTTAGAGCATTTAGAGCAGTTGATGACCGATCGGCCTGCATGAAATTTATAGAGGGGCATACGCATGTCTTAGAAATATTTGGAATTACCCAAATTACTTCCGCAAAAATAGACTGGGTATTAAATCCTGATGTATATGTAATTTTGGTAACAGAAGGAAAAAATGGAAGAGCTTTAGCTGGAGGAAGAGTGCACAGGGCGAATAGAAAAAATCCACTACCAATTGAAGATGCTGTTGGTTATATGGACGATAGGATCTATGATATGGTAGAGGAAAGAACTGATGCTGGAACCGGAGAATTAGCTGGTCTATGGAATTCGTGGGAAATTGCTGGTTTAGGCATTGGCAGTATGCATATGGGAACAGCCTGTGTGGCTTATTCTGATTTAATAGGATTGAGAACGTTATTTGGACTATGTGCTCCGGCCACTTATAGAAACACATTAAGAGGAGGATTTAGAGTAATTAAAGAAATTGGAAACGATGGTAAGTTTTATTACCCTAAAGAAGACATGACTGCTACGTCTCTACTTGTTGATGACATTAAAAATTTGCCACTTACCTTAGAGCCAGAAAGAAGTATCGCAATGAACATGAGAGCAAATCCTATTTCAAAGCAAGAAATATTATCAAAAACGGGAGAGATTATTACATTGCATTTTGATCTAACAAAAAGATGATTTTAAAACATTTGAGTAGGCTTTTATTCTTTATGCTGTTATTTAGCAGCTGCGATGTGAATGCTGCTTCTAAACTTATAAACGACCTACCATTTTCAGTTCAATATTTTAGAGATAAAAGTAGCACTGAAAAAATCACATCGGTAGTAAATGAAAAATTCACCAATTTTGAAGGAGATATCTTCAACTTTGGACCTGATAAATCTACCTTCTGGATTAAATTTAAAACAGAGCGTTTCCAAAATTTTCTTAACAAGGTTTTATTTATTGATCAATCTCGGCTATCTTCTGCCAAAATGTATATTGTAGATAGTAATGGAGATATAAAATCACAATTACCGTATAATTTATTCGAAACAAAAAATATTAAATTTAGTCAGGGTAAGATCTATAACCTGCCAAATGCCTTCAATAAAGAAAATACAATATACCTGCAATTAACAGCCCACGAAACATTTTTAACGAGAATAAATGTAATTAGAGAAGATACATTGTTAGAGAGCTTCTCCTTAAAAGACGTCATCTTCGGAATATATACCGGAATTATGGTGATCATGTTTATCTATAATTTGTTCTTATTCATAATCATAAGGGATTCAAGTTATTTATACTATGTTTTCTACATCCTTTTTGTTTGGTTTACGCAGATCTCCATTCAAGGTTTTGCCACAAAATATTTCTGGGATGAAGGAGGTATTATCGATCATTATTCGGTGGTTTTCTTTTCTACAATTGGTTTAACTGTAGCCAGTTTATTCACCATTTCGTTTTTAAACACAAAAGTATTTTCAACTCGTCTGCATCGATTAATTATAGCTTATATTATACTTACACTGTTAAATATTTGTGTTCTAATTATTTTTGACACTTATATTTCATTTATAAGCATGCAGCTATTAACTTTAGTTGGTGCTGTACTTGCCACCTACGCCTCTTATTTTGTTTATTTTAAAAGGCATTTTAAACCAGCGGGATATTACCTAATTGCGTGGTCTATTTTAATTGTAGGAGCCATGCTTTTCGTATTAAAAGATTACGGAATTATTCCCTACAACAACTTTACTGTCTATTTAATGCAAATCTCATCAGCTATAGAGGTAATGTTGTTATCATTTGCCCTTGCCGACAAAATTAACTTCTTCAAAAAAGAGAATGAGATTGCACAAGCGCAAGCATTAAATGCATCTTTAGAAAATCAAAAGCTAATTAAAGAGCAAAATATTGTCTTGGAAAAAAGAGTTCAAGAGCGTACTGAAGAATTACAAAATGCCAATTCTACATTAAATATAACATTAACCAATTTAAAAGATACCCAATCTCAATTGGTTGATGCTGAAAAGATGGCTGCTCTTGGTCAGCTAACTGCTGGTATAGCTCACGAAATCAATAACCCAATTAATTTTGTGACATCAAATATAAAGCCTTTACAACTTGACATAGACGATTTGAAGGAAATCATTACTAAATATGAAGAACTTGATTTTGAGAGAGAGATTGCCCCACAAATTGCAGAAATTGAAGCATTTAAGGAACAAATAGACATCGATTATGTGAATGAGGAAATCACTTCTCTCCTATCTGGAATTAGCGAAGGTGCTAAACGTACTGCGGAAATAATTAGAAGTTTAAGAAATTTTAGTAGACTTGATGAAAGTGACATGAAACCTATAGACTTGAATGAAGGTTTAGATTCTACACTTGTACTAGTTCGAAATAATATCCCCGATAATGTTACTGTGGTTAAAGATTTAGGCAACCTACCTAAGGTAGAATGCCAGGCTGGCAAGATTAACCAAGTATTTATGAATTTGGTTTCAAATGCCATACAAGCCATAAAATCAAAAGAAAATAAAGCTGAAGAAGAGTTTATAATTATTAAAAGTTGGTATATAGATCAACAAGTAAAAGTTAGCATAAAAGATACTGGTACAGGAATGACACCAGAGGTTAAACATCGCATTTTTGAACCATTTTTTACCACTAAAGATATTGGTGAAGGTACTGGTCTAGGACTTTCTATTGTATTTAGCATCATTGAAAATCACAAGGGTCATATAGAAGTTAACTCAAAGGTTGGTGAAGGAACGGAATTTATTATTACCTTGAACATAAATTTATAACAAGTATTATATGACTAGGCCTTCTGCGATAAGAATTTTATATATTGATGATGAAGAGCACAATCTTCAATCATTTAAAGCAAGTTTTAGAAGGGAATATGAAATTTATACAGCAATTTCTGCAGAAGCAGGGCTAAAAATCTTAAAAAACGTAGATATCCACATTATTTTGGCAGATCAAAAAATGCCAAAAACTACTGGAGTTGAGTTTTTTCAAAGCATTGCAAAAACATACCCCGATCCGATGCGCATTCTCATGACAGGTTATACTGATATAGATGCCTTAGCAGATGCAATTAACCATGGAGATGTTTATCGCTACATTCAAAAACCATGGAAAGATCTTGAACTGCACAATTGTATTAAAAATGCAAATGATGCCTACAGAGCGAAAATTGATTTAAGACTTAAAGTTGCGGAGCTAGAGAAGACCAATGATGAACTTAATCGTTTTATTTATAGCATCTCACACGAACTTAGGGCACCCTTAGTTTCTGTAATTGGCATTGTAAATTTGGTAAAGCTAGAAAATATGTATAATTCTAGCGGAGAATATTGGAGTTTGATTGAAACTTGTTCTAATAAGTTAGACTATTATATACAAAAAACTTTACAATACTATAAGAACAATAAAATATCCACAGAAGTATCTACTATTAATTTCTCTGATTTAATTTCAGAGTTAATAGAAATTTATGCATATGCTGATAAAGACACGCAATTTACAGTTAATATTAAGCAAGATATAGCTTTTATAGGTGATCTTTTTAGGATAGAGGTTATTTTAGGAAACCTTATATCTAATGCAATTAAATATCAAAAAGTAAACGAATTAAATAAAAAGGTAAATATTGATGTAAATGTAGGTGCTCATTTTGCAGAAATCAGCATTAGCGACAATGGTATGGGAATTTTGAATGAACATCTGGAAAAAATATTTACCCAATTCTTTAAAAGCAAAGTACACCATGGTAGTGGGCTTGGTTTATTTATTGTTAAAGAAGCTTTAAATAAAATTAACGGACGCATATCGGTAAATTCTGATATAGATAACGGTACCACCTTTACAATTACGTTGCCAAATGCAAAACAAGGTTAAAAGAGTAATGCTTATCGATGATAATGAGATTGATCTTAAAATCAACTCTAAATTGATTAATTTAACTAAATTATTCGATGAAATTATCATCTGCCAATCTGGAGACGAAGCACTAACTTATTTGAATAAATATCTTGATGATGAAAATAAACGGCCAAATTTCATTTTACTAGATATTCAGATGCCAGAAATGGATGGCTTTGAGTTCCTTAATCATTACAAACACATTTCAAAATCATTTACAGACACCTGCCCTGTTGCCATGTTATCCTCGACATTAGATTTTGGAGATATCCAAAGAGCCGAAGCAAATCCTTATGTGGTTAAGTTACTTAAAAAGCCATTTTCTCCTAAAGATTTACAAGGTCTATTATAGGCAGTACACTATAGATTCTATAGGCTATTGGCAATTTAGATAAAACGAGCCATTCACTGATGGTGGCGAATCAGGAATAACTTTAATAAGCCTATACCAGATGGCAGAACTGATATTTTTGTATGGCAAAACTATTCAATTACAGATTATGCAACCAAAGCATTCCGATATGCAAAAACTGCATATCCTGATTCAGATTTATACATGAACGATTACAACTCAGAATCGAATATAAATAAATTAAATTTCTTTGTTACTCTAGCAAAAGAATTAAAAGCTGCAAATACAGGCATACCAGTGTAGGAACACAGATGCATGGCAGTATCAATACTTCTTATAGCCAAATTGATGACATGTTCCAAAAACTTGCTGAAACAGGTTTAAAGGTTAATTTCTGAACTTTACGTCAGGTTTTAGTTTAGCTAAAGATTCTCCGCAGGCTCGGAATGATAGATAATATAAACAGACCTTGTAATTCCAAACAATTTGAAGCCTGCCCCACTTAACTAGATTTAACCAATCGAATTTTTCATGCTCAGAATCATTTAACCCTTGCCTCAAATGGAGAAGCTGGTAAATGAGCACTATTGTATAAGTTGGCTTTAGCAGGATTATCCGCCCAGGCATAGCGAACAAATTTTGGATCGGCAATTGAGTCTGCCCAAACTAAAACCTGCTTGCCTTTTATTTCGGCTTTTGCCCACAGGTATTTTTTATCCGCTCCTGCTATGGCAAAATACTGAGGAGAACCTCCCTTACTTGACAATTGATTACCCGCACAATCAAAGCTTATCAATAATTTATTTCCCTGCTTAATTACTGATTTAAAGATTGGTCCAGAGCTGATAAGCTTGCTTTCCCCATAAACTAAACTTCTAGCTTGTAATGCTAGTCTCTTCCCAAGATCTTCTTTATTTAATGGATGAATATCATTCCACTCACCCAAATCAACAGCTACAGCCATAGCTGTATTTTTTGTACTTGATAAGTCTAATTGTTGCTGACGTACAGCTGCCCAATTACTTTCTACAGGTACATTTTTTTCATCCATAAAACCTGGCAATTGAACATAAATAAATGGAAGGTCATTCCTTTTCCACTTAGCTCTCCAATCGGCAATTAAAGTTTGCATTAAATCTTTATACTCTGTAGGATTACCAGTATTTGCTTCACCTTGATACCATAATAGTCCCTTAATAGCATAATTAGTTGCAGGATTAATCATCGCATTATACAAGCCCGATGCTTTCCATCTAATGAAAGTTTGAGAAGGTGTTGGCTCATCCATCTTTACCCCTAATCTGTAGTTCCACTTACCACTTAAATTAATTGTATCATTTCCCGCTATCAGCTGATAATCTTTATCCATTACAAAGCCACCATTGCCAGAGTTGTTAACTACTCTAGCAGTGATGATGTTTTTTCCTTTATTTAGGATACCTGGATTAAAAAGATACCTTCTTGGTGGATATTGATAACTGGTTGTACCCACAAACTCTCCATTTATAAATACCGAATCAGCGTCTACAATCCTACCTAAAAGCAATTTTACTGGTTTACCCACCATGCTTTCAGGCACTTCTATTTCCTTTTTAAACCAAACTACACCATTTACTTTACCCAAACTTTCATTTGCCCAATAGCCTGGCAAATTCATCTCTTGCCAATCTGTAATATCACTATTCGTTCTCCAATGTTGTTTCAGGCCTACATCATACTCATTCATTTTTTTATACCAAGCATTTCCAGCCGCCTGATCTGCAGTTTCAATTTGCTTAATCAGACCATCGTCTTTATATTTTTTTGCTTCTTCAGCATATGCTGGAAATTTTTGAAGAGATTGTTCACTAATCCATGCCTGTGCTGGAGAGCCACCCAAAGCAGTATTAATGATACCAATTGGGATATTATATTTTTTATTAATTTCTAATGCAAAAAAATAGGCAACTGCCGAAAAATCTAGTACATTTTTGGGGCTTGATGAAATCCATGATCCATTAGAAAAATCTGTTCTTTCCTGCTTAAAATCATATTCGTCTGGCACTAAAAACTGCCTGATTTTATTATTTGTGGCATTTGCTATAATTTGAGGATATTTATCAATTACCCTCGACATTGGCAATTCCATATTAGATTGCCCACTGCATATCCACACATCTCCAAAAAGAATATCATTCAGAACTACCTTATTACTTGCAGTAAATACCATCTCATAAGGTCCGCCAGCGTTTTGAGATGGAAGTTTGATCTCCCAGTTACCCGTGCCATTGGCTTTTGTTAAATATTGTTTTTTATTGAAGTTAAGTTTGATATTTTCATTTGGAGCAGCCCAGCCCCATAATTTAACGGTTTCTGCTCTTTGCAAAACCATTCCATTGCTAATTAATTTCGGCAATTTTATTTGGGCAGAACTCGTAAAACTAGCTATTATAAAAATCGCAAATAGTAATATATTTTTCATTTAGCTATTTATTTATAAAATACTGTAACAGAAAAGAATTTGATGTTTCATTTTTTATTTGGTTAGCATTAAACCTTAATAGGATCTAACCACTAAGATAATAAAAAATTTATATAGTGCAATCGGTTGCATTAACTTTAAAAAAAATGAGCAAAAAAAAAGCCGCTTTGAAATTTCAAAGCGGCTATCTCTATAAAATTGTTATTTACAATTTAAAACCATAAGCTAAACGTAAACCAACATAACCTGTATTAACACTATTTTTAGATATTCCCTCATATTTAGCGGCTAAATCTAAACCATTGCTCCAAGAGTAACCAATTGCAGGAGAATAAATAAATGAAGTACCACCACCGCTATTTGTTGAAAAACCAGCACCTGCTTCGGCTAAACCATATGCACCAGCACCTGTGTCATTAAAAAAGTATTTTAAACCTGCTTTTGCTGGAATGTAACTAAAATCTCCATAATTTAGACCACTGTTACCAATTTCTTTACCAAGAAAACGTGTATAACCTGCTGTAATAGGAATAGATAATTGTTTGTCAATATCAAATTGATAACGTAAATCACCACCAATTGCAAGGTTATAAGCATCACTTGTTGGCACACCAACATTTACTCCAATCCCAAATTTTGGAGAAGATTGTGCATTAGCATTTGTTGAGAAAAATAAAGCTACCGCAGCTACTGCAGAAGCTAAAAACATTGTAGACTTTTTCATTTTATGTTTACTTAATTAAAAGTTCGTGTTAATAGACTTTATTGTCTAATACTCCTACCTAAACAAATTGTATGCCACTACTTTCATGAAATCTTAAAAACTGCTTAATTACTTCATTGCTAAGCATGTATATAAAATAAGATTTGCGCTATTTACATATTCATTACAAATCTGTTGTTAAACAAAAAAATATGTCCATTATCAGCAACAAATCTTCAATACAACTGTGTTTAAAAGTTAAAATTTTTAAGTCGAGATTAAATTACATAACTTATTGTAAACTAACTATATACAACATAATTTTCACTACAAAAAGTTTTATTAAAGCTTTATTTATTCTTACATTCAAGCTAGAATCAGATATCAATAACCATAAGTATCAAAGCTTATACATATTTAGCAATTTTTGCTTTAATAATATCAATTGCAATTATTTTTTGGAAGCCAAAAGATTCGGCAATTAAACTAGAAATAGAAAGTAGAATATCTATTACATAGCCTTAAAGGTACCAAAGTAGATGTAAAAAATGGAATCGTAACACTTTCTGGAAACTCAAAAAACCGAGAATACAAAATTTTAGCAGAGAAAACGGCCAAACGAAGCAGAGGCGTTATTGCTGTAGTTAATAAAATAGAACTAAATTAAAGCAATTATAGCTTATTATCCCATAATTTAAGTTCTTTTAAGCTAAAATGGTAATTTACAGTAACACCCTTATATTCACCGTTTATAATATCACCCTCCCCACTTTTACGTCTAAAACGCCTTTTATCTTTTTGCTCTAACCAAATTGGCTTCAGTTCAGAAACAAGTCTGTAATAGCATTGCATAGTTGCTTGTTTTAAGATGCAAGATCTATTCAATACCACCCAAAAAATAAAAATTACTAGTTTATTTTTATCCTCTAGTTCAAAATATCTTATTAAATCGCTTAAGTTTAGAGCTACTGTTTCAGAAGGCTTTAATCCGCTTTCTGGAATAATCTTTTCTACGCTCATAAAAGTACGTCGTTGCACCTTAACTTCTATATAAAATACTTTTCCGTTTTTATCTTTTACCTGCACATCAGGATATCCCTTTTGAGTGGTTTTAACAGCGCTATAATTAGTAGATAAATTAATGAAGTCTATCAGCTTTTGTTCATATCCTTCAGAAAAAACAGCATCGTTTTCAAAGGCATAATGCATTTTACTAATGCCATCACATCGTGTCGGACAAACCTTGCAATCATATACATATGGACTAATTTGCAAGTAGTTTTCCATCTTTAATAATTGGTTATAATGAGGTGCGTTACTCCCCTTTCATTTCTGCCACGAACATTATAGGTATAGTTCTTATCGAAAGTTACAATTTTAACCTTAGGATGTGTGTATATTTTTCGAATAAATTCGGTCTCTTTAATTACCACCATCCACTTTGCTTTGATAGCAATTAATAATGTTGCCAGGCGCTGTTGGTCTGCTTGGGTAAATGCACTTTGATCATATTCAGAAAACTCACTGTCATAAGGCGGATCTAAGAATATAAAATCCGTATGCCTTAAATCTATCTGATTTAGAAAAGCTTCAAAATCTAAATTATAAATTTCAGACTGTTTAAAAAGACTTGTTATAGCTGAGTTAAATATGTTCTCTGCTTTCTGACGAAAATTCTTTTTATTATAGGCTATCCCACCGTATGGTATATTAAACTCCCCTTTGGCATTAAACCTAAACATTGCGCCATAACAAAACTCCCTAACGAAATACCAGTTTGCCGCTGCTTTTGCAGGCCTTAAGTTTATAGTTTGAAGATAATGTTTGTTTAACAATGTTCTAAAAAATAGATAAACTCCACTTCTAATTCCTGTTTCGAAATGAGATTTGAGTTCATCTTCGTTAAAATTTCGTCCTTCTTTTAAGCAAATCCTTTTAATACGTCTTGCTTTATCACCCATGCTGGCTAGCAGCATCTTTTTAAACAATGCTACGTCTATCACAAAATAAGGATCATTAAGCAATAAATATGAGCTTAATTCTAAAGTTAGCTGTTGATCAATTACTGTAGTTAATTCAGTATTATCGATATCATTCTCAATATAATTGGTAAAATATGTTTTACAAGAACTCCAAAGCCTTATATTGATAGTTGTTATTTCATCCCATGCATCTGCATAGCTAAGAAGCTCTTTTTTAAATTCTTGGTCACCAACTTGTTTGTAGAAATTAATGAGGTCTGTACTTTTATCGTTGATAAAGGATTGAACTTTTGGCTGCAAAGCAAAAAACACACCTCCACCCCCAAAAAAGGGTTCTATATACCTTTTAAATGGTGGAATATGTGATGCGAATAAGCTGAATTCATCGTACTTCCCGCCAGTCCATTTGATGATTGGCCGCAACTTGGTGTTCATTATGAGCTAATATTTTAGTAGTTAACCAGATCTAATAAAAATGGTTATAATTTGAACGAATATGCAATTATTTTAAAGAAATTTAGCGTTTACTAATTCAATTGCCTTTTCTTTTAACTGATTATCGTCAGTATCAAGCCAATTAATTTGCAGACCATCTTTTTCCATTTTTCTAAAAAATGTCATTTGGCGTTTGGCGAACTGGCAAATAGCTATTCCCAATCTTTCTTTTAGTGTAGTATAATCGAGCTCGCCTGTTAAATAAGCAACTATAAATTTATATTCTAATCCATAGAATAACAATATTTCTTTAGTAATGCCTCGAGCTAATAATGTTTGTACTTCTTCAACTAAACCATTTTTAAGTCGCTGTTCCAATCGATCTAAAATTCTTGATCTTTGGGCTAGCAAATCACTTTTAAGACCAATCACTATTGGATTGATTGGATCTCTCTTTATTTTTTGTAACTCATGATTGCTTAAATAAATTGCAATTTCTATGGCCCTAACCAATCTTTTCATTGAGGAATAATCAGCATTAGATCTTAGCTGCGCTGGATAACTATTTAACTTATCTTGAAGTTGCATCTTATCGAGCATCAATAATTCTACCCTCAATGATTCATCTATAGGAATAGCTGTTAACTCATGGTTTTGTAATATCGCATGAATATACATTCCAGTTCCGCCACAAAGTATCGGCAATTTTTTTCGTTCAACAACATCATCTAAAGCTCTATAAAAATCGTTTTTAAAGTCGTTAACATTGTAGGTGGTTCCTGCTTCCTTAATATCTATTAAATGATGTGAAATACTTACTTCATCAATTTTATATTCACCCAGATCTTTGCCTGTACCAATATCCATACCTCTAAAAACCTGCCTACTGTCTGCACTAATAACTTCTCCCTTAAATTCTTGGGACAAAGCAACAGCCAACTTGGTTTTGCCAGATGCCGTTGGACCTAAAATAATAACTAGTGGATGAGCCATTTTAGAGATATAGATGATATTTTAAATTGCCTGTATTAAATAGCTTGACAAAGCCATTGGCGACTAAAAAATCATCCAAATTTAATGTTTTTTGACTTTCGAAAGCTAATAAAATTGATTTTGGCAAACGATGTGGGAAATATCTAATCAGATTTTTCTGGTCTAAATACAAATAAGCAGATTGAGTTATAGCAGTCATCTCAAAACCTAATGTCTCATAGCCCTTTCCTAGAGACCAATCCCTATCAGCATAAGTCATCAAATCATTTACTTTTATTTGTTTTAAGAAATGTTTTATTAATTTGCTTAACCCTCCCACAATGGTTAAACCTTCCTTGGAGGCAAAACGAACCAATTCTGCTGAAAGATAAGCTGAGCCCTTACTCTTCATCGGTCTGGTATCACTAAAACTAGCCAAAGCTATGAGTTCTCCATCTGCAATTAAACCATAACTATATTTTGCATTGATATAACCTTGTAAGTGATTTTTATTTAGAAAATTGATACTTTCTTCCTTAGCAACAATTGCTATTTTGCCTTTACGCCCATGAAAGCTTTTATTCAATCCCAAAAAAGAATGTACCCTACTTAATACCTGATTTCTTCTAGATAGCCAAACATCTTCCCATAAATGTACAAGATACAGTCCATCTTTTTTATAACCTGATTGTAGCTGGAGTAGATCTTCTGGCTTAAAAGTATTATCTAATGGGACTAAATGTAAATGGAATTTGCCATTGCAATTGATGATAAAATAAGGTTTTGCATACTTAATCTTTGCGTTATGATCAATATCCTGAACACTTAAAAAAACATCTTCTTGCCAAAAAGGATTTATATCCACTCTTTTTGTTTATAAATTGTATAAGCAGCCGCTAAAGCTGCATCTATTTGTTCCATTAAATTATCATCCAATTTAGTGAGCTGGAAATCAGATTTCCCATTCAACAATTTTAATAATTCTGGATGTGCAATATTATTGATTTCATTCTCTAAGTCGGTTGCCATTAAATGAAATTCTACATTACTTTTTGTGATTTTTACACTTGCAAAGAATAATTCATGTTTTTCTTTTCCATCAACAACAATGTTTCTTTCACTCCAAAGCTCGTAATTAGTTTCGCTATTTTCTCTAGCAATAAATCCATTCGATGTATAAGGTTGTAAACTAGCTCTAATGGTTTGAAATATTTCTACAAAATCTGTTTTCATGGTTTAGTTGCGTTATTGTGCTTAACTAAAAACACTAAATTAATACCAATTGTTCATATAAATTAAATTATAAATTAACCCACCAATGTGATGTTGGAATTTCTCTATCAATTACAAACGTTTCGCCTAATTGTGGTGTTGCTAGAGGTATATTATGGGAATTTGCATTTAAAACAATCTGCTTAATAGGTTCATCCCAATCGTGCATGGCTAATTTATACTTACCCCAATGTACTGGCATTAATATTTTTGCCCTTAAATCTAATGCAGCTTGCACCACCTGATCTGGGAACATATGTATGAAAGGCCACATGGTATTGTACTGTCCACATTCTAAAATAGCCAAATCAAACGGACCGTAAGTTTCGCCAATAGTTTTAAAATGATGATCGTAACCAGAATCACCTCCTAAATAAATGCAATTAGCGCTTGTTTTTAAAATAAATGAACTCCAGGCAGTTTGATTTCTTTTGAACAATCTGCCAGAGAAGTGCCTAGCTGGAGCAGCAGTGAAATGAAAATCTGCAAATGGCGATGTTGTTTCTCCCCAAGCTAATTCTGTGATTTGATTTTCAGGAATGCCCCAATGTATCAAATGCGCTCCAACACCTAACGAAGTAACAAAATGTGTTGTTTTGCTCTTTAATTTTAGGATAGAATGATAATCTAAATGGTCATAATGATCATGGGTAATTAATATAACATCCAGATTAGGAAAATCATCAGGTTTTACAAAATCTGTACCTGCAAATCTTCTAGCGCCCAAAAACTGAAACGGAGAAGTACGTTCGCTAAATACTGGGTCTACCAAAATATTTTTGCCATCTACCTGTATCAGATAAGAAGAATGACCAAACCAAATTATTTTAAACTTATTAGAAGAAGAGAAATCAGGCTTTTGATATGGCAAAACCTTACTTGGCGTGCCATTTTTATTGCCTTTAATCATTTTCTTTATCACATCCCAGTAAGATATGCCCTCCGGAAGATTAGGTGTAAATGTTTGATTATCTATTTGTCCGACGCCATAATTTGGAAGTTGTTTAATTCTTTGTAATCTTCTTTTAGTAGGATATTTACCAAAAACTGGGAGATTTAAGATATAGACAACAAGTACTATGAATATTAAAAATGCGATTAACCAAGCGTAGGTCATATAATGTAGTATATAAAATACAATGATATGCACAATTTAATTAGCCTACAATATTGCACCGTTTATCGTTTGCTTTTTTTAAATTTAAAAAATAAAACACTAGCCCATGAAATTTAAATTGCTTTCGATTTTTGCACTAATATTATTGCTTTTAACCTCAAATTTCTATTTGCTAAATGCACAGCAATTTAGCGCAACTAAAACTTTGGTACAACGTCAGCAAGATTTTATCGATCTACGGTTTGGTATGTTTATACATTACAACATTCCAACTTATATGAACCAAGATTGGGCAGATCCTGAAGCCTCTCCAGCCTTATTTAATCCGAAAAAATTAGATTGCCAACAATGGGCAGATGCAGCAAAATCTGCTAACATGACTTATGGTTGCTTAACTACTAAACACCACAGCGGATTTGCAATTTGGAATACTAAAACAACAGCATATAATGTGATGAATAGTCCTCTGAAAAGAGATGTTGTTAAAGAATATGCCGATGCATTTAGAGCCAAAGGACTAAAAGTGATGCTATATTACTCGATTTTAGATACACATCATAAACTTCGCCCAAATAGTATTAATGGAGGTCATATCAAAATGATTAAAGATCAAATTACAGAATTATTGAGCAATTATGGAGAAATTGATGCTTTAATTATTGATGGTTGGGATGCACCATGGTCTAGAATTTCTTATGATGATGTACCATTTGAAGAGATTTACACTTTGATCAAAACCTTACAACCAAATTGTTTAGTAATGGATTTAAATGCAGCTAAATACCCTGCAGAGGCATTATACTATACGGATATTAAATCTTATGAACAAAATGCTGGACAACACATCTCTACCGATAAAAATAAATTACCTGCATTGTCTTGCCTACCTTTACAAGCGACTTGGTTTTGGAAAGAAAATTCGCCACAAGAAGTATTAAAAGATGTATCGAAATTAGTAAACGATAATATCATTCGGATGAACAATGCTTCGTGCAATTTTATACTTAATGTTGCTCCCAATAAAGACGGGTTAATAGATGCAAATGCTTTAACTGCTTTAAAGGAAATAGGCAAGTTATGGAAAAACGAAGGACCACTTACCAAACTACCGGTATTTGACGCTCCAATTATATCGAGTAATTTGGCCAAAAAACAAGTTAGTAATTCAAGTTGGAGCGATGATATGGATATTATGGACTTTGCTAATGATGATAATTTTAATAGTTCCTGGGTATCTAATCCAACCGTTAGAACTCCTTGGTATGAAATTACATTTGATAACACAAAACCATTAAATATGATTGTGATAGCCGAAAAAGTAGAAAATATAAAAAATTACAAACTAGAATATAGCATTAACGGAATATGGAAGTCTATATTTAACGGAACTAACACCAACAAAATAAAGGTACATAGATTTGATGGTGTATGGGCTGACAAAGTTCGAATTACAGTTGAACAGTCAACTAAAAAAGCTCAGATTACTGAATTTGGAATTTATAATGAACGAAAATAAAAAAGCCCCCAATTAAACTGGGGGCTCATCAATATATATGTAGATTTAATTAGTTTTTCTTTTGTACTCTACCGCTTTTTCTATCTTCTGCTCTACCAATGGCATAACCAGCACCAGCACCGGCTAAACCACCGATAATTGCACCTCTACCATCTTTTTTATCGATAAGTATACCACCTAAAGCACCTACGCCAGCACCAATTGCAGTACCTTTAGCAGCATCGCTCCAACCCTTTTTCTTTGCAGCGGTTGTTGTGGTACCTCCAGAATAACTAGTACTAGATCCACTTGAAGTGTAAACAGTTTTGGTGTTTGCTTTTCTAGCGGCCGCTAATTCTGCTTGGTGTCTTTCTTCCACCAGTCTTTCTTTTTCTGCAACTTCTGCTCTTCTAAAACTGTCTAATTTTAAACTATCTTTAACAGCAGCTACTGCTTGTTCTTTTGCTAATGCTTGTTCTTTTGCACTGTTGCCACATGAAGCTAAAACTGTAGCCAATGCAACTATTACGAATATATTTTTCATGACCGTTATAAATTTTAATTAATAATAAATTGTATAGTGTAAAAATGATGCCAAAAATTAATAATGTGGATAAAAACAAATTTGAATTGATTTTAAACAATGACAAAACAACCATAAAGACCATTTAGTTTTTTGCTTAAAATTTTGTACATTTGGAGCAACGGAATATCAATATGCTATTCTCTCCATTACCTACTGAACAATTTGATTTGTTTCAGCATTCTAATCCTTAGCAGGCCATACCGTTGCCATGCTGGATAAAATATACGGTCTTGACCACATTCTTGATTTAACTCAATCTCGTTAAAAAATAGGTCAACAAAAGGTAAATAGAGAAAAGTCGGTTTTTAATTAATACAATAGAATTATGGCAAAGTCTCAGGCTACCTTCATGAAAAAGCAATTAGAAAAAAATAGACAAAAGAAAAAAGAAGAAAAATTAGAGCGCAAGCAAGAACGTCAACAAAACTCTACAGGTGGAGATTTAGAGAGCATGATGGCTTACGTAAACGAATTTGGAGAAATCGTTTCTACACCTCCAGAAAAAAAATAAAATTTATTAGCTCCCGCTTTTCATGCGGGAGTTTTCCTATCCTATCTTCAAAATAAATTGTCTTTTCGACAACATCATCTATGTTTTAGGCTAAAAAATGATAACTTGCCACCTAGCTAAGGAATCGTTTATACATGAAATTAACCATTTGGGGAGCTGCTCAGCAAGTTACGGGCAGTATGCACTTACTTCAACTAGAAAACTACAATATACTTATAGATTGTGGCCTAGATTATGAAAAAGGCACTTATCAGGAAGAAAACCAATACTTTCCGTTCAATCCATCAGAGATTGATGTTGTAGTTTTAACCCATGCCCATATAGACCATTCTGGTAATTTACCAACCTTATTAAGAATGGGTTTTGAGGGACAGATTTTATGTACTTTGCCAACTGCAGACTTAACGGAACTCCTGCTTCTTGATTCTGTTAACATATTTTTAAGCAAACAAAAGAAAAAGTCGAGACATGGTCGTGGTCATTCAGGTCCTGCACCGCTCTATTTACAAAAACATGTAATGGAAACGGTTGATCGTTTTGTTACCATCAGTTTTAATAAACCTTTTAAAATAAATGGCGCAATTGAATTAACTTTTGTTCCTGTTGGGCATTTATTAGGTGCTGCAGCAGCAATTTTAAGTATTCGCGAAAATAACGAAACTAAAAAAATTGCGTTTACGGGCGATATTGGCCGCAAAAATTATCCAGTTTTAGTAGACCCCCAACCTTTGCCACAAGTAGATTATTTGGTATGCGAATCTACCTACGGCGGTCGCTTACATACAACAGATACCACATTACAAGAAAAGCTGATCCAAACCATTCAAGAAACCTGTATCAAAACCCCAGGACGATTAATTATCCCAGCATTTAGTATCGGAAGAACTCAATCTTTGGTTTTCACCTTGAATCAAATTTTTAGCAAGGGTCTTTTACCACCCGTGCAAATTTTTGTAGATAGTCCATTAGCTAATTATGCCACTGAGGTTTATCGTAAACACCACGATTTGGTAAACGATGAAGCAAAAGAATTCTATCAAACCAAAGGTGATGAATTTGAATTTGAGAATTTAGCGTACGTACACGACAGAAAAGAAAGCCTTTCTGTAATCAATTACCTAGAGCCTTGCATTATTATTTCTTCTGCAGGAATGTTAGAAGGTGGCAGAATTCAGGACCATCTTTACTATAATATCCAGAACTACTACTGCACCATTTTATTTATTGGTTATTGCGCCAAAGGTACATTAGGTGATAGGCTATTACGCGGAGATCCTATTGTACGTCTGCGCAATCGGGATTTAATGGTTTATGCTACCATCAAAAAAACCGACCTTTTAAGTGGACACGGAGACCACAACGATTTAATGGAAGTGGTAAGAAACCAGCAAAACTTAAAAAAGGTATTGCTTGTTCATGGAGAAACTAAAAGTATGAATGCATTAGCAAATGCTGTAACCGAAGAAGGATACTCAGTTGCTGTTCCTTCAAAAGGAGAAGTAATAGAACTTTAAACTACCAAAAAGACGTTAAACTTGGTATTTCTAACTGGCTGACCTTTGATGGTTAATACTTCGCCCTTATTATCACGTAGAGGTTTAATTATGAATGGCTCGTCAGATTTACCAAATTCATCAAAAGCTAATTTTAAACGATCTATGTAGGTATCAGCTTTAACTCTCCATTTTTTATCGTTATACCAAAAATAAGCAAAAGTATTTCTAGTATCTCCTTTTAGCTTACCATCTAGCCTAACGTAAGCAATATTAGCTTTCTTTAAAGGCTCTACAGCTTTTTTATAAAATGTTTTAAAGTCCTTAAATTCTGGTATTACGTTAGCTTCGCTCATTTATATCAATTTTGGTGCAATTTACATGTTTTTAAAACTAAATAAAATGATTATCATGTAATTGTACTTTTCAAGCAAATTAACCGTAGTTTTTATTCGATTTAGTTATGGAAAAACAATAATAATCCCATCTACAAATAAACATGTGTTTATGAAATTTATTTTACGTTTAACATTGATCTCTTTCATCTTTCTAATATCAATTAAAAACAGCTTTGCCCAACAATATACTTTAACAGATTTTTACAAAGTAGATTCTATTGCAGATTTGGGAAAACCAAAAGATGCGCTGTTGTTAATAGCAAAAATAAATAAACAAGCTAAATTAGATGGAAATACGGCGCTGTTAATCAAATCTATAATCTACAGAATGAAGTTCCAAAGTTTTTTGGAAGAAAATGCATTTGATAAAATACTAACTGACCTAAGAAAAGATGTAGATGTTGCCAAGCAACCAGCAAAAAGCATTTTACAATCCTTATTGGCAGAAACCTTTTGGAAATTTTACCAGCAAAATCAATGGAAAATATCGCAACGTACAACTATACAAGGTGATATTGGAGGTGATATAAATACTTGGTCTACTAGAAGGCTAATTGATGAAACTGCCAAAAACTACATTGCGTCCTTAAAAGATTACGAACTTTTAAAAACCATCAAAATAGACTTTTTAGATAATATTTTAGCTGGCGATAAATATAACAGAACTTTTAGACCTACACTTTATGATTTGCTGGCAAATCGAGCCATAGATGTTTTTACAAATACGCAAATCGATTTAACTCAACAAGAAAATGAGCAAATCGATTTCAATAATTCTATTTGGTTTGCAGATCGCGAAATATTTTTAAACACCGCATTACCTCAGAGTGATAGTAGCTCCTTTTACTTAAAAACTATCCAAATTTTTAAAAATTTAATTCTTCTACATAGCCAAAACAATAATCAAGATGCACTTGCGGATGTAGATTTTTTAAGAATGAAATATGTTGCCCGCAGAAATAATCAACAGCAATTATTCTTGGATGCATTGAGCACTTTAGCCAACAGAAGCATACATACAGAAATTTATGCAGAAATTTTATACCTACAAGCTGAACTATATAAAAACAGCCAAATATTATCTACTGAGCCTAAACAAAACCTAATTAAAGCTATAGAAATTGCTAACCAAGCTATAAAAGCTTACCCAAAGAGCATGGGGGCTTACAATGCTAAAAATTTAATTAATCAAATAGAGTTGGTTCAATTAAACATGCAAACAAAGCAGAATGTTATAACTAATCAAGTAACACAACTACTACTTACCTACAAAAATTTAGACACCATTTATTTCAAATTATATAAAAGACCAATTGAAGAACAATTAGACAGCAAATTGAATAACAAGCTTAGCTTCATGAGCTTTTTAGAAAAAACTAAGCACTTAAAAGAGTGGTTTGTCGTTTTACCAAAATCTAATGATTATCAATCGCACACCTTAGTTACTAAAATTGATGCATTACCAAATGGTAATTATTTTTTACTGTCACAAAACAAGAAGGATAATGGGAAAAACACTGTTTTTAGTTATAGCAGTTTTATGGTTAGTAGTTTGATAGTAATGAATAGATTCATTAGCCCCAAACAAGAATATGTTATAACCGATCCCAATGGTCATCCACTAAAAAATGTTAAAATTCAGCAAAAACAATTAAAGAGCAATAATTCAACACAAATTGGAGAACAACTAATAACTAATGAAAATGGCTGTGCTTATACAGATAAAACTGAAACCGTGAATACCGCTTTAATATCAAAAGATAATGATAGTTTATCGCTTAACATTTATAATTATTACAGTAGACCAAGAGCTGCTATAGAATATAAAAAAACCATTCTGTTTACTGATAGACCAATCTATCGCCCTGGGCAAACTATTTTTTACAAAGGTCTTTTAATAGATTATAAAGATGATAAAAATGTAATTCTGCAGCAACAAAAAATTACGGTTAACTTCAACGATGTTAATGGTAAAAAAATTAAAGCAGTAGATGCGCTTACCAATGATTATGGCACTTTCCAGGGTTCATTTACCATACCTGTAGGTAGCCTAAACGGATTGATGAGAATTAATACTGATTATGGTAGTATTAATGTACATGTAGAAGAGTATAAAAGACCCACCTTTGAAGTACTATTTGAAAAACATAACCAACAGTACAAACTAAACGACAGCATTAAAGTACTTGGTAATGCACTAGCATTTTCGGGCTATACGGTTAACAAGGCTAAGGTAGCTTATAGAATTTATCGCAGGGCGATTTATGATTTCAAAATATTTAACAGTAGCCTGTATCTTGAAAATTATGGCAGTGGGGTTTTTAATAGACAGCAAATTGGCTTTGGCAAAACAGCAACTACAATAGATGGAAAATTTGAAATTAGCTTCTTTGCAAAATCGAAAGAAGAAAAATTGAATTATTCCTTTGAGGTTGAAATAACTATCACCGATCTAAATGGAGAAACCAAAACCAAAACTACTACAATAAATGTCGGCCGAAATAACATTGTTTTAAATGTTAATAATAAATCTATTCATTTTCTAAGTTCTAGTACAGATAGTATCTCATTTTCTGTTACTAACTTAAACAACATACCAATTAAAGCAAGTGTTAATGCAGAATGGCTGCTCTTATCGCCACCAAATAAAATAACAAGTAAAAGTCAATTTAATGCAGAAAATTCTACAATAAGCAAAGATGATTTTATTAAATGTTTCCCAAATCAAGACTACGATAATAAATTAGATATAACAAAATGGCCAATTCAAAAATCAGTTTACAATCAAACTTACAGTATCGATAAAGGAATAGGAAGTTTTAAAATAAAAGATAAGGATTTAGCTCCAGGATATTATAGAGTAAAATTTAATGCTAACAATTTTCTAAATGATACAGTTTCTATTGAAAGATATATTACAATTTATGGCAAAGCAGCAACTAACATTAAAACCAGTGCTGAATGGATTGTACCAGAAAAAGTTACAATTAACCCGCAAGAGAGTGCAATATTTAGAATTGCAGGGCTAACAAAAAATAGCAGAGCTTATTACGAAGTCTATTACCAAAATGATATAGCAGAAAAAGTTTGGTTAAATATTTCGCCTAAACAAACTATATTAAATATAGTGCCAAAGGCAAATTACAAAGATGGTTTCGCTGTACAATTTACAATGGTAAGTGACGGCATAATATATAATTCATTGCAACAAGTTTTTATTCAAGATCCAAAAAAGCAATTAGAGATTAAATTTTTAACTTTTAGAAACAAGCTTCAATCTGGGGAAAATGAAAGTTGGAAGTTACAAATCAGCAATAAAAGTGGCGAAAAAGAAATGGCTGAAATGGTAGCCACACTTTATGATGCATCTTTAGATGATTTTAAACAAATGAATTGGAACAACCCACTAAGAAATCCATTTAACTACCATCAATATACATGGAGATATCATACTAACGAAATAAGTTATGGTAGTGACATTTGGTTTCTTAGAACAAACCTCAATTACAACAAACTTGTTAGGCAATATGAAGGTTTAAGCCTTTTGGGATATAATTATTACGGCGGTTATAATAGCGGGTATAGAAATTATAAACAAAATACCGAAAAATTATTAAATAAAGGCATTTCTCCGGCTGCACAAAATCAGTTAACTATCTTAGCTAAAGGTAATTTAGTTTATGGAATTGTTTTAGACAAAAATGGAAATGTGATATCTGGCGCAAGCATTAAAACTTCAAAACTTAGTACAATTACCAATCAATTGGGTATATATACAATAAATGCACAAGTAGGTGAAGAGTTAAGTTTAACATATTTAGGTTATCAAACTGCAATTATAAAAATTGGACAGCAAAAAAGAATAGATATTAACTTAAATGAAGATAATAATATCTTAAACGAAGTTGTAGTTACAGCTGCAGGGCAATCAATTAAACGAGATACATTAAGCTACTCTGCTCCAACCAGAAGTGTTCATGAAATAGGTCCAAATAATGTAAGCATACGATTAAGAGGTAGTAATGGTTTGGAAGGAAATATACCTGGAGTGGTTTTAGAAGACAATAAAGTTTATAATTTCATGAGTATGGAAAGTTACGATCCCAAAACTGGTATTGAATTGGTAAACGGCAAACCAATTTTTAGAACAGCAAATATTGTAGCTAGAAGTAATTTTAAAGAAACAGCTTTTTTCTACCCTGAACTAAAAACTAACGAAAATGGCGAAATAAAAATTGACTTTACCATTCCACAATCTTTAACTCGTTATAAAATGATGGGTTTTGCACATACTAAAGATTTAAAAACGGCAACCATCACTAATGAATTAATAACTCAAAAACAATTGGCGATTACTGCAAATGCACCACGTTTTTTTCGCGAAGCCGATACCATTTCATTTAGTGCAAAGCTAAATAATATATCAGGAAAAAACTTAACAGGAAATGCTTTATTAGAGCTAAGCGATGCTTTAACGGGTAAAAAAATTCAAATTTTAGTAAATAAAGATGAACACAATCACTCTTTTGAACTTAGCAGTAATGCTAATGTTATTTTAAAATGGAATTTAATTATACCAAGTGGCATTCGTGCTATTACTTATAAAGTTATAGCACAAAGTGAAAATTTTAGCGATGGCGAAGAAATGACCATTCCAGTTTTACCAAATTCGATACTAGTTACAGAAAGTATGCCGATCAATGTTCGTGGCAATACCGACAAAACTTTTAAAATGGAAAAGCTGATCAACTTTGGTTCTTCTAAAACGAGGCGCAACCAAGCGTTAACATTCGAGTTTACCAGTAACCCAATTTGGTATGCAGTGCAAGCTTTGCCTTATTTAATGGAATATCCTTACGAATGTTCTGAGCAAACTTTTAGCCGTTTTTACGCCAACAGTTTTGCAAGCGGTATTATCAATGCTTCCCCAAGAATTAAAACTGTATTTGAACAATGGAAAAACGTTACTAATGGAGAAGGATTATTATCTAACTTGGAAAAAAACCTAGAACTCAAATCAATTTTATTAGAAGAAACACCTTGGGTTAGAAATGCAATAAACGAAACAGAAAGAAAAAAAAGGTTATCGATTTTATTTGATGCAAACAGAATGACATACGAACTTAAGGCCAACTTCGAACAGTTAGAGAAAATGCAGCTTGCTGATGGTTCGTTTCCTTGGTTTGCCGGTATGGCAGCCGACCGCTACATTACCCAGCACATAGTTTTGGGCATTGGTCAGCTTAAAAAGCTAAAATTAATTGACGATAAAACCTACCCTACTTTGAATATAATGCTCAATAAAGCCATCGTTTATTTAGATGCAGCCTTGGTAAAAGATCATAAAGATGAACTAGCTGGTAAACGTTTTGATTATTTGCCCTTGCATTATTTATTTGCCAGAAGTTATACAAACCAAATCAACGACAACCCAGATTTTGTAAAAGCCAAAGACTATTATTTAAAAAGAATTACATCCAACTGGAAAACATTTAATATTTACCAATTAGGGCAAGCTGCTTTGGTTTTAAGCAGAAATGGCAACAAGGTTGAACCTCCAAAAATCATTACACTCTTAAAACAAACGGCACAACAGAGCGATGAAATGGGAATGTACTGGGCAAACAATGGCAATGGTTGGTGGTGGTACCAAAGTCCAATAGAAACACAATCTTTATTAATAGAAGCTTTTGATGAGGTTGCAACTGATAGTAAATCTGTTGAGGAAATGAAAATTTGGTTGTTAAAAAACAAACAGACAAATAATTGGAAAACCACTAAAGCTACAGCTGCAGCATGTTACGCTTTGTTAATGAAAGGTTATGATCTACTCGCTGAAAATACTGAACCAGAAATTTTAATTGGCAATAAAAACTTAGCTCAATTAGGCTTTGCAGATATACAAAAAGACGCTGGAACAGGTTACCAAAAAGTAAATATTTCTGCTGCTAATGTTACTCCAGAAATGGGAAAAGTTGAGGTGAAAAACAATAACAAAACCATTGCTTGGGGCGCTTTGTATTGGCAATATTTTGAGCAGTTGGATAAAATTACATCTGCCAATACTGGCGTAAAAATTAAAAAACAATTATTTTTGCAATCAGCATCAAGTAAAGGAAATATTTTAACTCCATTAACAGCAACAACTGTACTAACCCCTGGAGATCAAGTTAAAGTACGCATCGAAATATACAGCAATAGAGACATGGAATACATCCATTTGAAAGATATGCGGTCATCAGGTCTCGAACCAGTAAATATTATCTCTAAATATAAATACCAAGATGGATTAGGTTACTACGAAAGCACAAAAGACGCTAGCACAAATTTTTTTATTAACTATTTACGTAAGGGGACTTATGTTTTTGAATACGAATTAAGAGTGACACATGCTGGTAATTTCAGCAATGGCATTACTTCTTTACAATCTATGTATTCACCAGAATTTACCACGTATACTGAAGGTACTAGACTGAATGTTCAATAAAAAAGACATAGCAGTAAAAAAGACGTTGGGAAATTTTAATCTTTTTCAGCTATGGCTAAAAACTTTTTATTAGCTTTGGTTTGATACCTAACAACCTTTAGATGCGCATAAGTCGTAATATTTTAATAATCACATTTTTATTGTTAATTATTGCTTTTATAATTTTAAGCGTCTATGTAAACTATCATCCTATACCGCCTTTAGATTTAGATCTTTCTTTATTTGTACAGAAATACCATTCAGATTCATTAGATAAAATCATGTTAGCCATCAGTTTTTTTGGCGAACTTCCCTATTCCTTACTTATGGTTTTAATTGTTGCTGGTATATTTTATCTATATAAGTTTAAAAGAGAAGCCTATTACATCACTTCCATATTATTATCAGGATTAGTTATTTTAGGTGTAAAGAGTATTATAGACAGACCAAGGCCAACAGAATTTTATGTCCGTTTGGTCGAAATTAATAGATTTCAGAGTTTCCCTAGCGGACACGTATTATCTTATATCTTATTTTTCGGTTTTATGATAGTGCTGATGAGAAATTTGAATACAATCCCACTAATCACCAAAAGAATAATAACCTATATTTCTGCTTTCTATATGATTACTATTGCTTTTTCTAGGATTTATTTAGGTGCCCATTGGTTTACAGACACTTTAGGAGGCGTTATATTAGGACTTGTTTGCCTATATCCGCTTTGCTATTTTTACCTTAAAAAGAAACAGGGATAAAGCCAATGGCCTTATCCCTGTCATCTAAATTAACGCTCTCAAATATATAGACGTCTAATCATTGCTAAATATCGTATCCACCCTTTATTTTATTTCAAATGGCTCTAAAAAAAGAGACGGAGATAAAACCTTGGCCTTATCCCCGTCATCTAAATTAACGCTCTCACATATATAGACGGTGTTTTTTTGATTTTATTATTAAAAAATTAAAAATTGACATAATTTATTGTAAACCAAAACAATAATTTTTATCAGAAAACCAAATTCGTAGCATTATATTCTTTAGTTGTGCTTTACACTATATCCCCAATAAATTGGTATGCCGTTGCAATCAAGTTTAATTTGCAATTTTTGTTTCCAAATTAGGGGTTACTAGGTCTGCTAAAAGCCAAGAGTGAACCATCAAATTTTTAATAAAAACAGTTGAAATACTAATTTTTTTAGCATACATTTGTTTAAACATTTTACTTTTTATGCTTTACGCAGTTGTAGATATAGAAACCACAGGAGGTTATGCGGCATCACATGGCATCACAGAAATTGCTATTGTCATTCACGATGGTTTCGAGATTGTAGAACGTTACGAAACTTTAATTAACCCGCACCAACATATTCCAGTTTACATACAAGCATTAACTGGTATTGATGATGAGATGGTTGCCAATGCGCCTGATTTTAGGACGGTTGCTCCAGAAATATATAACCTGCTAAAGGATAAGATTTTTGTAGCGCATAATGTAAACTTCGATTATTCTTTTGTTCGTCATCATTTAGAGGCGTGTAATTATATACTTAACGTTAAAAAATTATGCACCGTTAGGCTCGGGAGAAAATTATTTCCTGGTTTACCTTCTTACAGTTTAGGCAAGTTATGTACCTCATTAGCTGTACCATTAAACAACCGACATCGTGCTGGTGGCGATGCCGAAGCCACAGCTATACTATTAGGCATGTTAATTGAAAAGGATAAAGAGGGTTTAATTCCTACCACTTTAAAAAAAACATCAAAAGAGCAAACATTACCACCTAACTTGCATCAATCAGAAATAGACAAATTACCTAATACACCAGGTGTTTATTATTTCAAGAACGAAAAAGGAAAAGTAATTTACGTAGGCAAGGCCAAGCAAATTAAAAAACGTGTTTGTACTCATTTTAGTGGAAATAGCATTACTCAACAGCGCCAAAATTTTTTAAAGAGCATACATAGCATTGACTTTGAAACTTGCGGAACCGAACTGATGGCTTTTATTTTAGAAGCAGCCGAAATAAAGAAACATTGGCCAGAAAATAATAGAGCGATGAAACGATTTGAACAAAAGTACTCCCTCTATCACTTCGAAGACCAAAATGGCTACATTAGATTAGGTATAGATAAGTTTAGAAAAAATGGAGGTGTGCTTTACAGCTTCAACAATCTTTTAGAAGGCCATCAGTTGCTGAGAACGATTGTGATTGAACATCAACTTTGCGAAAAATTATGTTTTATCCAAAAAACTACCACAGCATGTTCCAATCATCCCAATGGAGATTGCCAAGGAGCCTGTATTGGGCAAGAAAGTACAGCACTTTACAATTTTAGAGTAAAAAGAGCTATTAAAGAACTACAAGATCTACTTCCCTCATTCGCTTTGATAGATCATGGCAGATCTGAAGATGAAAAAAGTTGTTTATGGATTGAAAAAGGTAAATTTTATGGGATGGGTTACATTTCAGACCATTGTGACATTAATGACATTGAAACCTTAAAATCTGCCATTATTCCCTATCCTTCAAACGACTATATTATGAATATGATTTTAAATCATAGCCACCAGTTTCCACAAAAAATGATCTTGGTAAGTTCTTGAGTATGATCATTTTTTTTACAAATAAGTAAAAAGCACCATTTTATAACAAGATAATACCTTTATCAAAAAGGATTTAAATGGTACTTTTGTAATATGAAATCTGATATTCCAGTTTACGACATCCAAAACTTTAAAGCCTACAAAAATGATGGCATTTTAGTAAGTAGATTTGGGTATTACGCCAGTCAACACCAACACTTACATTCTGCCCACCGCCATTCTTTTTACCATTTGGTATTTTTTACTAAAGGCAGTGGAAACCAGCAAATAGATTTTAAAAGGTTCGATGTAAAACCAGGACTAATTTATTTTATGATACCTGGACAAGTGCATAGCTGGGATTTCGAAACCGAACCAGATGGCTACATTATCAATTTTTCTACCGATTATTTAAGTTCATTTCTATTAAAGCCAGATTATTTAGAAAGCTTCAATTTTTTTAGCGGACAACCCGAGCTACAAGTTATCGAACTTCTTGAGGACATCCAAAATAAGGTTACCTTAGTTTTTGAGGATATCTTAAGAGAAGGCATAAATGATAATCCCATCAACGATGATCTAGTAAAGACCCTATTAATTAGGCTATTTATAGAAATTTCGAGAGCAAACCATGAAACTCAAAAAAGCAACAATAACTCTTACAACCATACCTTATTAAAGAGCTTTAAAAACTTAATAGAAAACAATTATACACAACTAAGGTTACCCAAACATTATGCAGAGTTACTATACATTACCCCAAACCATCTAAATGCCTTGTGCAATGATTTTTTAGGTATTTCTGCAGGAACATTGATAAGGGAAAGGGTAATTTTAGAAGCTAAACGTCTATTAATTAACAGAGATTTAATGGTAGCTGAAATTGCAGAAAAACTCAACTTTGCAGATCAATCTTACTTCATCAAGTTCTTTAAAAAATACGAAGGTATAACGCCAGAAAAATTCAGAAAATCTAACATAAGTACACATGGAACCAACGCTTAAAAACACCAAAACAGTTACTCAATGGTCGGCAATTGTAAATGCAAAGTGCCCACGTTGTAGAGTAGGCAATGTTTTTACTGGACCGACTTACGGTTTCAGAATTCAAAAAATGAATGAAGTTTGTCCACATTGCCAGTTAAAATTTGAGCGTGAACCTGGTTACTTTTATGTATCTATGTTTGTGAGTTATGCCTTAAACGTTGCAGAAATGATTACGGTTAGCGTTGCTGCTTACATTTTTGGATTGCAATTAGAGTACGAAAACCTGTGGTATTTTGTAGCTATTTTATTTGGTACCACCGTTTTATTCTCGCCCTTTAATTACAGATATTCGAGAATAATATTATTATACTGGCTATCCCCAGGCTTACATTACGAACCTGAGAGAGGTATTATAAAATAGCATAACGGTAACTTACCCACTCATCCCAATCAGACTTGGTCTGCTTTGCATACGTAATACCATTTGCTTCATCGTCTGTTTGCTTGTCTGCTTTATCCTTGCGTTCTTCAATATATTTCTCTACTACTGGTGTAGCATGTGCACTATTTGGACCGGGTTCATTGGTTTGCCCTTGGTTTGAAACTAATTTTTCTTCGAGTTTTGATGTATGTTTAGGCATAATATATTTGGATTAGCAGTTTAATGCATCAATAACAAATAAAGTAAACTAAAGTTTATCCACTCTACTAAATTTTTAAAAAATAGCCTTAATAAAAGTACTAAGGCTATCATTATCTATTATTTACTCTCTTTTAAAACCATGTCAATAGTTATTGCGGTAGCAACTATGGCAACTTTGTTGTTATTTTCAGCGTAGTTTGGATCGATAGAAACATTATATTTATCGGCAGAGGTAAATATCTCTTTCATCGCCCCAGCCCATTTTTTACTAATCTTACCCATATCTTGTCCGGCAGGATTTTTAATATCAAAATTCCAAGCTTTCCAATCGCCTGTTATTTGCGCTATTTCAGATCCGCTAGTTGGTTCGCTAATGATGAAAGTAGGCTTAAAAAATTTAAATTTCTGCTTAATCAAACCTATTTCTACGCCATTAGGATCGGTTACCATAATCTTCGACATCCAAAAAGTCCAGCCTCTACTAATAGTTGCTTGTAATTTGCCTTCAACATCAGTAATTTCCAGTTTAAAAGGCATCATTGCTTTATTAATTAGCAATGTCAAAAATTTATGCCCAGCACTCATACGCTGATTAATTGTGCCTATCTGAACACCCGTTTCATTATAAACTTTATACTCGTTTGTAAACTTTAAAAAGTTCACCTTCTCGTCGATGAAATATTCATCGCCAAGGAAAAATGTTGGAATTAACTGACTCATTATTTGTTTTTCTTTGATATTGGCAATAAAAGTAAATTATTTTTTGATTTGTGAATATAAAAATGAGGTTAATTTTAAGACCTAAAGTTTATGTAACTTTGCATTTCTAAAAATCAATAACTATTGAAGAAAATAGTTTAACAAAAAAGCAAAAATGATAACAATTGGAAAATTCAACGACCTTAGGATTGTTGCAAAAAATAGTGATGGTTTAAGTTTATCAGATGGTGAACGCGAAATTCTATTACCTTACTTAGACGTACCCAAAAATGCAGAACTTGGAGATACACTTAAAGTATTTGTATATGTAAATAAAGATGGCAATACTGTTGCAACAACACAACAAGCCTTCGCAGAAGTTGATGATTTCGCTTATCTAACAGTTGTGGATTCTAGCGAGGACGGTGCATATCTAGATTTGGGCATCGGAAAAGATATTTATGTTCCAGTTCGTGAGCAAAAAAGACCAATGCATAAAGGCGAAGGTTATGTGGTTTACATTTATTTAGACGAAAGCAACCAACGCTTACTGGCTTCTTCTAGGTTGGATAAATTTATAGACGAAGAACAATTTGATTTTGACGAAGGCGATGAAGTAAGTTTATTAATCTGCGATAAAACAGACCTTGGTTTCAACGCCATTATCAATAATATCAATATTGGTTTATTATACCACAACGAACTTTTTGCCAACTTACAACCTGGAGACCAAAGAAAAGGTTGGATCAAGAAAATACGCATAGAAGGTAAAATAGATTTGAGCCTGCAACCATTAGGCTACAGCCATATTTTAGATACTAAAGATGTAATTTTAAAAGAACTGAGAGAAAATGGCGGCGTAATTTCACTTGGTGATAAAAGCACGCCAGACGAGATATATGATTATTTTCAAATTAGCAAAAGTGCTTTCAAAAAAGCAATTGGCGGTTTATACAAAGAACGTGTAATAACCATTGGTGATCACGAAATAAAAATCGTTGTAGATCATTTGGCAGATTAACAAATGCAAAGGACTTTTACAGATCAAATGGGCAGGGCAGTTACCATTAACTACCCTCCCAAAAGAATTGTATCTATTGTACCTTCACAAACCGAACTCTTGTTTGATTTAGGGTTGGATGAAGAAATAATCGGCATTACCAAATTCTGCATCCATCCTATCGAAAAATTTGCGACCAGAGCTAAAGTTGGCGGCACTAAAAAGCTCAGAATTGAGCAGATAAGAGTCTTAAATCCTGATTTGATTATCGGGAATAAAGAAGAAAATAGCCAAAGTGAGATTGAATTTTTAATGGAAGAATTTCCAGTTTGGATGAGTGATATCCATAACTTAGAGGAAGCTGCTATTACAATTACCCAAATTGGCGAAATAGTTAACAGAGAACCCGAGGCAGCCTACCTAAATCATTTAATTAATACTGGTTTTACAGATTTACAAACTTTAGCTGTAAGTAAAGGGATCAATAAAACAGTAGCTTATCTTATATGGAAAGATCCATACATGTTGGCAGGTAGAAATACATTTATCGATGATATCTTACGGAAAATTGGCTTAAACAATGTATTTACACAAAGCCGATATCCCGAAATTGAGCTATCTCAGCTCCAAACTCTAAACCCTAAACTCATATTCCTTTCTTCAGAACCCTACCCTTTTAAGCAAAAACATATTGACGAAATTCAATCGCTTATACCAAATGCAGAAGTGATGTTGGTTGATGGAGAAATGTTTTCGTGGTATGGCAGTAGATTGGTTAAAGCCGTAAATTATCTTTTCCACCTGCAAGATGAATTGAAGCATAAATAACAACTTTCACTTTTGTAAAGCTAAATACCTATGGCTGAATATTTTTGTAAAGTTATATCCGTTTAATCATTCGATTCATGTAAAGCTATACCGTATAAGACACGGTTTAATCAATTGATTACTGTAAGCTATAGCAGTATAAGACAATGTATTGCTGTTAAATCTTAAAACGGACTTAGAACGGACTTGGGTCGGGGTTAGTTCGGACTTGTGACAATTGAGCCCGAACTAATTCCATTTCAAATTCATATTAAATCTTAACCTATAGTTGTGCTGTTATCTCTATTTTAAGTAAAATACATCTTTATTTCATCATGAGATTAATAGATAGTTATCCTCGAAATTATACCTCATGCTATTATTGAATTAGCAAACAGCACAAAAAATGAAAATCAAATCCATCGAGATTCCGCAGAAATATTTAACTATCAACACAATAGCTAAAAACCTTATTTCATTTCAAAAATATTATGAAAAATATTTCATTTTACTTTTTGAAAATTGATGTAAAACGCTATCTTTGCAGTCCTTAATACATCCTAACTGCGGAAGTGGCGTAATTGGTAGCCGCACCAGACTTAGGATCTGGCGCTTCACGGCGTGGGGGTTCGAGTCCCTTCTTCCGCACAAACAAAGATAAGTCCGTCCCGATGTAAAATCGGGACGTTTTTATTTTAAAAAGACATTGACAAAAGAATTAAATATAAATCGATGTGTTGGTTGAGAGAGAACAAATCTCTATACTCAATACTCATATCTCATATCTAGATAGAAATGAATATCACACAGGAAAAAATTGATGATTTAAATGCAATAGTTAAAGTTACTATCGCACCTGAAGATTACGCACCAAGAGTAGACAAAGCTTTAAAAGAGCAAGCTAAAAAGGCTAATCTACCTGGCTTCCGTAAGGGAATGGTTCCGGTTGCCCACATGAAAAGAATGTATGGCAAAAGTATTTTGGTTGAAGAAATCAATAATATGTTAAGCGAAGCCCTTTCTAAGCATTTAACAGATAACAAGGTTGAAGTTTTAGGTCAGCCTTTACCAGTATTAGATGATACTACAGCATTTAAATGGGACAATACAGACGAATTTGAATTTAAATATGAATTAGGTTTGGCTCCAAAAGTTGATATTGAAGTTACTGCTGCAGCTAAATTTACCCAATACAATGTTAAAGCTGATGAAGAAACCTTAGCAGCACGCATCCAAAATTTACGTAAAAGCTATGGCAAAATGACAAACCCTGAAGTTGCTGCTGAAGGCGATGTACTTTATGCTGATTTAGCTCAACTTTCTCCAGACGGAACCGTTTTTGAAGGTGGTATTGCAAGTACAGGTTCAATTCGTTTAGACTTAATTACAGACAAAAAGATTTTAAAATCTCTTGTTGGTCTAAAGAAAGATGATGTTATTGAACTAGATATTCAAAAAGCTTTTGATAACAATGAAACTGTAATTGCTAAGTTATTAAACATCGGCGATGAAGATGCTAAAGATTTACAATCGAATTTTCAGGTTACTGTCAAGAATGTAAACCGTTTAGAAGAATCAGATCTAAACCAAGAGTTTTATGATAAAATATTTGGTGCAGATGTAGTAAGTGATGAAGCTGGTTTCAAAACTAAGATTACTGAAGAGGTAGAAAGTATGTTTAAGCAAGATGCAGATCGTAAATTGCAGAACGACATTTACACGCAGTTAACTGAACAGACTAAAATGCAATTACCTGATGAGTTTTTACGTAAATGGTTAAAAGCTACTAACGAAAAACTAACTGATGAAGAATTGGCTCAAGGTTATGATGATTTTGCTAAAAACCTCAAATGGACTTTAATAGAAAACAAAATCATTACTGATAACGAAATTAAAATTGAGTACAAAGATGTTTTCGAAACTGCTAAACAACGTTTAGATGCGCAGTTTAGAATGTACAGCCCGCAACCAATGCCAGAAGATCAGTTGGCACAATACACGGCTACTTTCTTACAAGAAAAAGAAAATGCAAACCGTATTTTCGACGAGGTTAAAGCTTTGAAAGTTTTCGAACACATCCAATCTGTTGCTACATTAGAGCAAAAAGATATAGACTATAACAAGTTTATTGAAATGAAATAAGCCGATTGGCGGTAACGCTGAGAAATATCGATATGTGAGATGAATAGTCTGACAAAAAGATAGTATAATTTAAATCAAAAGCAGCTTTAGGCTGCTTTTGATTTATCAATTGAATTTTAAATGTTAGTAATGTGCTATATTGTCATTAAAATTTGCTTGGTATGTTCTTTGATTATTGTATAATTGAAAACATTTACAAAAACATTAAATTGTAATATATAATCGAAATTGATTTTATATTTTGATTTAATAAGTAGAGGTTATAATTTACGTTAACATTAAATTATACTAGAAATAAGATTAATTCGCAACATATGAAAATAGATAAAGAAGAATTTAGAAAATACGCAGTTAAACATCACAGAATTAATGGACTAAATGTTGATCGTTATATTGGAGCTACAAACAATTCTCCAAAAGCGATGACACCATACATCATTGAGGAACGCCAATTAAATGTTGCTCAAATGGACGTTTTTTCTCGACTAATGATGGATCGTATCATCTTTTTAGGTGATGCCATTTATGATGGAAATGCAAATATCATCCAAGCGCAGTTGTTATTCTTACAATCAACAGATGCCAATAGAGATATTCAAATCTATATTAACTCTCCAGGTGGTTCTGTATATGCAGGCTTAGGGATCTATGACACCATGCAATACATCACACCAGATGTGGCAACAATTTGTACTGGTATGGCAGCTTCTATGGGAGCAGTTTTATTAGTTGCTGGTGCAAAAGGCAAACGTGCAGCATTAACACACTCTAGAGTTATGATACACCAACCAAGTGGAGGCGCACAAGGTGTTGCTTCAGATATGGAGATTAACTTGAGAGAGATGTTAAAATTGAAAAAAGAATTATACGACATCATTTCTACACATTCTGGTCAGAGCTATGAGTGGGTAGAAAAAGCTTCAGATCGTGATTACTGGATGAAAGCTGACGAAGCAAAAGAATACGGTATGATTGATGAAGTATTAGGTGCAAATAAATAAATCAATCAGTTGGCAGTTTTAAGTTGGCAGTTTAGCGCTGTTAATTGTAAACTGTTAATTGCAAACTAAAAAAATATGGCTAAACAAAGTAAAGAATCGCGTTGCTCATTTTGCAACTCTCCTAAGCAAGAAACTTTAATGCTTATTGAGGGTATGGACGCATATATTTGCGATAAATGTGTAACACAAGCGAATGTTTTATTAGCGCAAGAGCTAGGTGGAAAAAAGGGAAAAGCATTCGACGGATCTTTTAGCTTATTAAAGCCAGCAGAAATTAAAGCACACATTGATCAGTATGTTATTGGTCAGGATGATGCTAAAAAAGTATTATCGGTAGCAGTTTATAATCACTATAAAAGACTTAGCCAAAAATTGGAGAAGGATGAAGTAGAGATTGAAAAATCGAATATAATGCTGGTTGGCGAGACGGGTACTGGCAAAACATTATTAGCAAAAACAATTGCAAAAATCTTACATGTACCTTTCTGTATTGTAGATGCAACTGTTTTAACAGAAGCTGGTTATGTTGGGGAAGATGTGGAAAGTATTTTAACCCGTTTATTACAAGCTGCAGATTACGATGTGGCAGCAGCCGAACGTGGAATTGTTTATATTGATGAGGTTGACAAAGTTGCTCGCAAAAGTGACAATCCATCTATAACAAGAGATGTTTCTGGCGAAGGCGTACAACAAGCCCTACTTAAAATTTTAGAAGGCACTATTGTTAACGTACCACCACAGGGCGGAAGGAAACACCCAGACCAAAAAATGATACCAGTAAACACTAATAATATCTTATTTATTTGTGGTGGTGCATTTGATGGCATCGAGCGTAAAATTGCCAATCGTTTACGCACGCAAGCTGTAGGTTACAAAGTTAAAAAAGATGAACAAGATTTAGATTTAAAAAATCTTTATAAGTACATCACTCCACAAGATTTAAAAGCATTTGGATTAATTCCTGAATTAATTGGTCGTGTACCAGTTTTAACACACCTTAATCCGTTAGATATTGAAGCATTACGTAATATTTTAACTGAACCTAAAAACTCGTTAATGAAACAGTATGCCAAATTATTTGAATACGAAAACGTAAGCCTTGTATTTGAAGACGATGTTTTAGATTTTATTGTAAACAAAGCAATGGAATATAAGTTGGGAGCAAGAGGTTTAAGGTCTATTTGCGAAGCCATTATGCTCGACGCGATGTACGACACCCCATCTGACGACAAAATAAAGGAATTGCATATAACGCTAGATTATGCCATGGAGAAATTTGAAAAGGCAGATTTTAAGAAGTTAAAAGCAGCGTAAAATTCAAATCCTTCCCAAATCGGGAGGGATTTTTTTTAACCTTTCGGTTAATGATCAATGGCCAATAATCCATCGACCATTAGCCAAAACAATTTAATTTTAATACATTTATAAAAAAGGAGTACATATATGAACGAAGAAAAAGACGTAAAAAAAGATGAAAAAATCGTGGCAAAAGCCAAAAAAGTAAAAGAAGTAGAAACTCCGGTAAAATCAGGACTAAAATCTAAAGAAGATATTGTTAAAAATTGGTTACCACGTTATACCGGCAGACCTCTAGAAGATTTTGGTAGTTATATCTTACTCACCAATTTCAGTAAATACTTAAGTATGTTTTCTGAATGGAATGGCAATGCTCCAATTATGGGCTTAGATAAACCAATGCAGAGCTGTACAGCAAATGGCATTACAATTATCAATTTCGGTATGGGCAGCCCGCTTGCTGCAACCATGATGGATTTATTAACTGCAATTACACCAAAGGCAGTTTTGTTTTTAGGAAAATGTGGTGGTTTGAAAAAGAAAAACCAATTGGGCGATTTAATTTTGCCTATTGCCGCAATTAGAGGGGAAGGAACTTCTAATGATTATTTACCAGCAGAAGTACCTGCATTACCATCATTTGCTTTGCAAAAAGCAATATCTACTACAATTAGAGATCATTCTAGAGATTATTGGACAGGAACTTGCTACACTACCAACCGCAGAGTTTGGGAACATGATAAGGAATTTAAAAAATATTTGAAAACTTTACGTGCAATGGCAGTAGATATGGAAACTGCAACCATTTTCACCACAGGTTTTGCTAATAAAATCCCAACTGGTGCATTATTGTTAGTTTCAGACCAGCCAATGATACCAGAAGGTGTTAAAACTGCAGAAAGTGATAGTTCGGTAACAACTAATTTTGTGGAGAGCCATTTGAAAATAGGAATTGATTCGTTAAAACAGCTAATTAATGGTGGCCTAACCGTTAAGCACCTACAGTTTTAATAATTTACCTTTCAAATTAAGAGAGAAGTCTGAAAAAGGTTTCTCTTTTTTTAATGCGATAGCATTAATCATCGCCACTTTTTGGGTAATCATATAGGATAACACTTGCCGTTGCCTCACTTAGCATGGCCCAATCATCAAAAGGAAATTCTAATAAGATCACGCCACAAGTTGGCATTTCATGCACATGGCCATTAAGATAGGTTGCTAAATCAGAAAAGCCTGGATTATGCCCAAATAAAGCTATTTTTTGGTATTGATTAGGTAAACCGTTTACTATTTTTACTAGTGTGTTTACATTGGCTTCATAAATTTCTTGCTCTTGTTTGATATCGTTTAAAGAAATTTGCCAAGTATCCGCAAAAAACCTAGCGGTAGTAAGTGCACGTAAAGCCGGACTACTTATTATCAATTCGGGTACTATTTTAGCATTTGCTAAGCGCTCTGCCATTTCTGGTGCATTAGCTTTGCCTCTTTTGTTTAAAGGTCTATCGAAATCTCTTAAACCTGCATTTCCCCAATCAGATTTTGCATGTCTTACTATTAATAATTGCTTAGCCATTTTACAGGTTCTCCTTTATTTTATCAACCACAGTTGTTGGATCTATTTTATCCATGCAAGACTCAACACCGCATTGGCATGGTTTGTTTCCGTAAATTGAATTTGGTCTGTTTGGATTATCCACTTGTACACAATTGCTTAGCGATTGCCCATAACCCAGAAACCCGGCGTGTGGATGTGTGGGGCCCCAAATTGAAACTACTGGCACACCCATTAACGATGCCATATGCATACCGGCCGAATCCATGCTTAACATTACATCTAAGTTTGAAATAATCTCTAATTCTTCTGCTAATGTAAATTTACCAATTAAACTATTTACCTGTTCAAATTTATTTTGCCAATTCTCAGCAATAATTTTTTCTTCATTACCACCACCAAAGATATAAATCTGATAGTCTAGTTTAACTAACTCAGCAATTACATCTTCCATCTTAGAAAAGGGATAAACCTTATAAATATGTTGTGCAAATGGAGATATGCCTATTTTTTTATGTGGATTATCAAACAAAGGAATAGCTGTTGTTGGAAGTTGTTTTGGAGACCTAATTAATTGATTTTTTAGCTCCAATTTAAAATCTAGCTTTCTGAAAACATCTGCGTAGCGCTCAACAGTTGTTTTTAATTGCTTAAAAATTTTGTTATTTACTCTGGTTAGGGCTTTTTTTTCTTTTCTTCCCTTATCAATTCTTTGGATCTGAATACCTGCAAGGCGAAAAAATGTAGCTATTACCCTACTCCGTAAATTATCATGAAGATCTGCAATGGCAATGGGCTGATATTTCGAAAGGGATTTATATAGCTTAAACAAACCAAAAAGACCTTTATGAAATGTTTTTGGCTCTATCGCATGAAAAGTTAAATGATTAATGTCCTTAAAAAATGGCTTAAAGAAAGCCCTGCTTACCATTATCATTTCTGCCTCTGGATTTTGAACATTAAATTCTTTCAATACAGAGGCAACCATGGCAACATCTCCCATGGCAGAAAAACGTAAAATAATGATAGGACCTTTTAAAGGCATTATTTAGTGGTGTTGTATAGCACTGGATTTAGGCTTGGATCATTGTACATTTTCATCTGTTTGTACACTTTCATATACTTTTTACCAGCATTGATAGCTGTTAAAAGTTCATCTATACTTTGAGACAAATCTTTTCTTTGCGAAAGTAAAACAGCTAATTTTTGTTGACATTGTAAACGATGTTCATCGCTTGCAGTAACGCGATCTGCTTCTTCTTGCATATGATAAATCTTTAAAGCTAAGATAGATAAGCGATCTATAGCCCAAGCCGGACTTTCTGTGTTTATGGTAGCGTCAACAAGAGGTGTTATATCCTGATATAGATTTAAAAAGTATCCATCAATAAACTCCACCATATCAGTTCGAACCTGATTTTGAGCATCAATACGTCTCTTCCAACTTAAACCTTCTACAGGATCGATATTTGGATTTCTAACTACATCTTCCATGTGCCATTGAGCTGTATCTATCCAATTTTTTAAATAAAGTAAATGCTCTAGGCTTTCTTTATCGTATGGATTGGCAGCTGGCTGATCTATGTTATCATATAAATGATAATCTGTTATGGCTTGATTAAAAATGTTGTTGGCAATTTCACTTATCATCTCACAAAGTTATTAAATGATTACGCAGATTAAAATGATTTTAGCAGATAACATCGTAACTTGATTATTTGTGCTTAGCATTTTTATTCGCAAAATAGGTATTGATTTCTTGCAAAGAATAAGCATTTAAGCAATGATTAGCTGCTAAACCACCCTTACGCCCTATCATAACACCATAACGCATATCATGAAAACCTTCTTTACGATGCGCATCTGGATTAATTGATAAAATTACATCTTTCTCTAATGCGTAACGATGCCAGCGCCAATCTAAATCTAAACGGAGCGGATTAGCATTGATTTCTATTACCACCTGGTTGACCGCACAAGCATCAATTACTTTTTTATAATCGATCTCGTAGCCTTTACGGGTTAATAATAACCTACCCGTTGGATGACCCAAAATAGTGGTAAATGGGTTTTCTATTGCCTTTATTAGTCTCGCAGTTGCTTTTGTTTCGTCCATACGTAAGTTGCTATGAACAGAGGCAACAACAAAATCAAAAGTTTTTAAAATATCACCGCTATAATCTAGTGATCCATCATTTAAGATGTCACTTTCTATACCCTTAAAAATTTTAAATGGTGCAAGTTTTGCATTCAGCTCTTCTATTTGTTGGTGCTGTGCATACACACGTTGTTCATTTAATCCCTTTGCATAAAATGCAGATTTAGAGTGATCGCAAATTCCTAAATATTCCAGTTTCAACTCATCTTTACAATACACCGCCATCTGCTCTAAAGTATGCACACCATCACTCCAATCTGAGTGGTTGTGCAAACTTCCTTTTAAGTCGGCATAAGTAATTAATTGAGGCAATTGGTTAGTTTGTGCTAATAAAACTTCATTTAAACCTTCACGTAATTCTGGTTCTACAAAAGCCAAACCTGCTGTGGTATAGATCTCTTCTTCACTTTTAAATTGCCCATCTCCTGCCAAAGCTAAAACTTGGACAACATGTTCTTCATTACCCGTTAACTTAAAGTAATTGTTATAAAAATCAGCATAATTAATAACAACTAATTTTACATGTAAACCAATTTCGGTATGTGCAGCAAAAGTTAGTTCATCAATTTGTTTAAATTCTAACTTTCCAAAAGTTGCCATTTCAGTTATCACGGTATCCAATTCTTCAGCACCGATTACGAACACAACTTCATCTATAATCTCTACGCACCTCCTAAATTGTCCGGCCAAACCCAACAATGCATGATGATCAATTTTATTTAACCAAACAGATATGGCTGCAAATAATTCGTTCACAATCCCTTCTACATGTGCAAACAAAAATTTGCCATTGGCAGCCATTTTAAACTCAATAACTTTTTTTATTTCTTCTTGAGTTTTAAGACCAAAACCTTTAGCTTCTATTAATCTATTTTCGTTGCAGGCATAATAAAGTTCTCCAATATTTTCAATATGGAGATCATGCCAAATTACACTAATCTTTTTAGGGCCAATACCTTTAATACCCAACATTTCTACAATGCCAGGAGGAGTATGTAACAATATATTTTCTAGTTCTTGAATGGTGCCCGTTTGCAGCAGCTCTACCACTTTGGCTGCTATACTTTTTCCGATACCGTCTATCTGATCAATCTCATTAATTGGTTTTTGTGAAATTGGGAAAGGCAGTTTATCTATTTTAAAAGCAGCATTAGCAACAGACTTAATTTTAAACGGATTTTCTTGGTGCAATTCCAGTAACTGAGAAAGCAAACGCAGCATGCGTGAAATGGGCTTATTTTCCATTAAGCTAAATTAATAATTTTGTTAGCATATTAAGTAAGAATACTACAGCAACACCCCTTTTAAAAAGAGCATAGCAAAAGAGAAATAGATAATTAAACCAGTAACGTCTACAAGTGTTGCCACAAACGGTGTAGAGGAAGCAGCTGGGTCTGCACCAAGTTTTTTAAGCAACAATGGCAACATAGAGCCCATTAAAGTACCCCAAAGCACTACTCCTATTAAAGAACAACCTACCACCAAACCAATTAATACTGGATGAGCACTAAATGACGGCATAATGATGTGCCAAATAGCGATTACACTAAAGCTTAGTATGCATAAAGTTGTTCCTAGAAATATCCCAGAAAAGATCTCTCTACGTAATACATTCCACCAATCTTTAATGGTTACCTCCCCTAGCGCCATAGCTTGAATAATAAGGGTTGCGGCTTGCGAACCACTATTACCCCCGCTAGAAATAATTAGAGGCACAAATAAGGCTAAAATAACTACCTTATCAATTTCATGCTCAAAGTTAGACATGGCGGCAATGGTTAAAAGTTCACCAAAGAAAAGAACGATAAGCCAAACCACCCGTTTTTTGTATAGTTGAAAAACAGGTACATCTAAATAAGGTTCATCTAGCGCTTGTGTACCCCCCATTTTCTGTATATCTTCTGTATATTCTTCATGAGCAATCCACAAAATGTCATCCACAGTAACAATGCCCAATAAAATGTTCTGATCATCGACAACAGGTAAAGCAACCCTATTATTCATCCTAAAAACATTAATAGCATCCTCTTGTGGATCATTCACTTTAAGCGATATTAATCTATTATCAGTTAAGGCACCAATTTTAAGTTCAGGATCAGCCAATAAAATTTCACGAATTCTGATATCATCTAACAAGACACCGTCTTTATCAATTACATAAACCACATCAATAGTTTCGGAGTTTTTACCGTACCTACGTATGTGAGAAAGCACTCTATTAACTGTCCAATCTATTTTAACAGCTATAAAATCAGGAGTCATTAATCTACCTACACTATCCTCTTTATAACCCAACAGATGCATGGCTTCGATACGGTCTTTATCTGGCAGCAGGATAAGGAGCTTTTTTGCTGCATCTCCTTTCAATTCGCCTAAAAGTGCTGTTCTATCATCTGGTGGTAATTGTCTGATGATTTCTGTAAGCTTGTTACTTTGGAGTTTTTTAATGATTCGTTCCTGAGTAGGAAAATCAAGGATACGAAATACATTAACAGCTCTCTTAATAGAAAGTGTTTCTATAAATTTTACAGCATGTTGGGGAAGTTCATCAATTAAATGTTCTACATCAGAGATATTAAGTTCATTTAAATAGATTTTTAACTGCTTATCACTATCGCTTTCTAACAATTGTAATATATTATCTACCAGCAGCTCTTCCATAAACATCCAATTAATTACATTCCTCTACTATTTTTACCTTTCTGCAAAAATGCCTTTTTCTTTTCAAAAAAGCCAATTTTAAATGATTGATGTTTAAGTAAAAATATAAAGCGTAATTTATCAATGTAATTGAGTTTTCATTTACCTGCTATTCCCTTCTTATTTCTATATTTGCAAACGCTGCTCCCGTAGTTCAATGGATAGAATTATGGTTTCCGGTACCATCGATATGAGTTCGAATCTCGTCGGGAGCACAAAAAAAGGCTTGCAAGTTTTGCAAGCCTTTTGTATTTATATTTAAAAAATCTAACTTAAAATATTTTCAGTTAGGATTTTTAAAAATACCTGCATAATTAAATTCTAAATCCTCCAGCAACCTCTATTCTCTGTGCATTAATCCATTTAGAATCGTCTGAACAAAGGAAAGCAACCACGCTGCCAATATCATCTGGCAATCCAACTCTCCCTAAAGCAGTTTGAGAAGAAACCAACTGATTATATTCTGCGCTATCGCGAACAGCACCACCACCAAAATCTGTTTCAATAGCACCTGGAGCTATAGAATTCACTCTGATTTTTCTGGCGCCCAATTCCACAGCTTGGTATCTTGATAATGAATCTACTGCTGCTTTCATTGCGCCATAAGCAGAATAGCCTGCAAATGAAAATCTTGCCAAGCCAGAAGAGGTATTTACAATGCTACTTCCATCATTCAGAAATGGCAATAATTTTTGAGTTAAAAAGTAAGGCCCTTTGAAGTGGATATTAGTCATTGCATCCAGAACTTCTTCCGTCGTAGTTTCGAAACTCTGATTAATGCCTATACCTGCATTATTAACCAATGCATCTAGGTTTGCACCAGCGAAATTTGTATCTAAAATAATCTTCACTTCAGCTACAAATTGATCAAAACCTACGGTTGAAGCAATATCCAAAGGTAATGCAAAAGCCTTTTGCCCAATGTTTTCAATTTCCTTTACAACCTCGTCTGCTGCTTCTTTTTTCGTTTGATAGGTAAGTATAATATCAAATCCTTTTTTTGCTAATGCTATTACTGAATCTTTACCTAGTCCACGGCTCGCGCCTGTTACTAGTGCTATTTGATTTGCCATTTTGTTATTGTTTAAATTAATAGTACAAAGTTGACAAATAAAAGCATTATCGTATTTGCAGAAATCAAATGAAAATTTGTAAAAATCAAACAATCAAAAATTCCCTGAAATGTTGGGGCGATTGTTTGCCGTATTTTTTGAAAAAATTAGAGAAATGAGCAACTTCTTCAAAGCCCAGCGTAAATGCGATTTCCGAAATATTCCATTGCGTTTGAGTGAGCAGCATTTTGGCTTCCTGAAAAATTCGGCTACCAATAATCTCACCTGTCGTTTTTCCAGTTGTATCTTTCAATACTCTATTGAGATGATTGACATGAACACCCAAAATTCCAGCAAAATCTGCAGGTGTTTTCAACTGCAAAAGGTGACTAATATTTTCTATAGGGAATTGTCTTTCTAATAGCTCGATAAATAGCGTAGTTGTTCGAGAAGCAGCTGTTTTATTATTTTCAACAGGAATAATTGGCTTTAATTTCTGTCCAAAATGGATCAATTCCATTAAATAATTTCTCAATAAATCATATTTATAGACATAGTCTGATTTGATTTCCTCATGCATTTTAAGGAAAACTGCTTCGAAATTCTGATATTGTTCTGTAGAAATTTGATAAACAAAATCACTCTGTGGTGAGAAAACCGGAAGGTTGTCAATTTCTAGCCCAATTTTAGATGTGGGTAAAAAATCTTTTGTAAAGACACAAAAATGTCCAGATTGTTCTGTGCAAAGATGCGTGTAATTATAGGGAATTTTTGGAGAAGCAAACAAGACAGCACAATCCTCAATCTCAATCGTTTTATCTGCGTATTCTACTTTGTTCTTACCATTAATCAAACTTATTTTGTAATAAGTTCTCCTATTGTAAGGCATTCCGGTCTTTGATGTGCAGGTTTTTGAGATTTCGGAAATGTCAAAAATATTAAAATGACCAACGTCTTTATGAATATTATCATTCAGGAATTGATTGATATCTGGACAGCTTTTTCCCAAAATATCCTTATAAAAATCTTTGATGGTTAGAGAATTCATTTTATTGTAAAAATCAAAGATAGCGATTTAAAACAAGATGCGTTGCTTCTTAATCTTTTCACACCTTTCAATTTTGATTTTATCCCTATTTTGCATTCCCCATTTGGTCATTTCACCTACCACTTCTTCTAAAGTATGGCTATATGGCAAAGATATTTTAACGGGTTACAGCGCGAGATATGACGATAATTATGTTTTACAAAATGGGAAATGGCTGATTAAGGAGCGTATTGCTCATTTTTTGATAATTGAATCAAGAACGCTTTAACCAGAGTGACAAAAATTAGAGCGGCGTATGTTTGAGACAAAGAAATGTACGCCAATTTTTTTTGTATATCTATTTCAATTTATAGATCATAAAAAAAAGGCTTACAAAATTTGCAAGCCTTTTAAATTTATCCTCTATCCTATTGCCAACCTCCACCCAAAGCCCTGTACAAAGAAATGCCAGCATTTAATTGCGCAGTTTTAAGACTTGTTAAATCTAATTCTCCTTGCAATAAGTTGCCTTGTGCTGTAATTACTTCAAGATAATTTGCCATACCACTTTTAAACAACAAATCCGAGTTTTTAACCGCCAACTGTAAAGTTTTAACTCTGTTTTGGGCAATCGCATATTCTGACTGCAAGTTTACAATTTTTGCTTGTTCATTAGATACTTCAGCAACTGCTTCTACCACAGTTTGTCTGAAGCGCAAAACAGATTGTTCTCTTTCAACTTTAGCCAATTCAAATTGAGTTTTCAATTCTTTTCTGTTAAAAATTGGTTGCGTAATTCCTCCGCCAACAACACCAAATAATGATGCTGGAATATTGAACCAATTGCTAGCTTGAAAAGAGTTCAATCCTGCACTAGCAGAAATAATTAAGGTTGGATAAAGCTTAGCATTCGCTACACCAACTTTGGCATTGGCAATTCTTAAGCCCAATTCGGAGCTTTTAACATCTGGTCTAATTCCTAACATAGCGGCAGGCACTCCAGTTGCCAACTGAACTGGCACAACAATTTGAGCTAAGGTACTCGAACGTTCAATTGCAGAAGGATAATTTCCAGTTAATGTATTTAAAGCATTTTCTTGGATATTGATTTCAGAGTTAATCTGAGGAATTAATTGTGTAGCTTTTAATTGCTGTGCCTCTGCTTGTTGTATAGCCAATGAAGTAACCTGGCCAGCATCAAACTGCATTTTAATCATTTTTAATGTATGATCATTAAGCTCAACATTGCTTTTGGCAACTTGTAACTGAGCATCTAGCATTAAAAGACGGTAAAAACCAATTGCAACCTGTGCCACAACACGAGTTTGGATTGCCTTTTTAACTTCGGCAGATTGCAAAGATGCAGCATATGCTGCATCTTTCTGTTTAGCAATTTTACCCCAAATATCTGCTTCCCAGCTTAAGGCTAAATTGGCATTGTAATCTTCTATATGATTGGTATTCAGAAACTGAGATGTACTTAATCCATTTAAACTATTGTCTGAAGGACGGCTAGAATTTGCTGTTACTTGTAAGTTTAACGTAGGTATATTCCCAAGTTTTGCTCTTTTTAAAATCAGTTCGGCTGCATCTATATTTTTCAAGGCAATTTGCAGATCGAAATTTCTAACTAAAGCGCTATCTATTAAGCGCAGCATTGCTTCATTATTAAAAAATTCTTTAATGGGCAATGAGCCAATACTGGCATTTTCATTTGTTTCTGTACCTCTAAAATTAATTGGTAAACCTTTATTAGGTGTTGCAACATCCTTTGTAAGCCCACAACTGCTCAATACCAAAAGCAAGCTTACTAGTGCACTATTTATAATTGTTTTCATTTTTATATTTTTAATTGTACCATTTCCTTAACCACTCGGCTATGAGCGGCAAAAATTCGTTAACTGCAACTTCTGTTGATTGTGTATTTTGGTTATTGTCCATTTGGCACTAACGTTTTATGATGACGTTCTTCGATTACCACATCTTTTCCCGTAACTTTTTCTTGCAGATATTGGAAGATGATGAAGAGCAATGGAATAATAAATAAACCCAAAATTACACCAGAAACCATACCGCCAGCTGCACCAATACTTATAGAATGGTTACCTTGAGCCGAAGGACCAGTGGCAAACATCATCGGGATTAGCCCAACTACGAAAGCCAAGGATGTCATTATAATTGGACGTAACCTTAATTTAGCAGCTTCTAAAGCAGCAGCAATTAAAGGTTTTCCGGCTCTTCGTCTTTGCACTGCAAACTCAACAATTAAAATTGCATTTTTGGCCAGCAAACCGATTAGCATAATTAATGCTACCTGTACATAAATATTATTTTCAACACCCGTTAAACCAATGGCTACAAACACACCAAATATTCCGGCAGGGATAGATAAAATTACAGCCAATGGCAATAAATAACTCTCGTACTGGGCAGAAAGCAAGAAATAGATAAATACCAAACACAGTAAGAAAATAACTGCAGATTGCCCCCCAGATGAAATTTCTTCTCTTGTTTGACCAGAGAACTCATAAGTATAACCTGCCGGTAAATGTTTGGCTGCTACTTCTTCAATTGCTTTGATAGCATCGCCCGAGCTAAAGCCTGGTTTTGGAATGGCATTAATAGAGATGGAATTAAATAAATTATATCTAGATGCTGTTTCTGAGCCATAAATACGGCTTAATTTAACCAAAGTATTGATCGGCACCATTTCACCTTTATTATTTTTTACAAATACCCTATCAATTGCAGATGGATCTGCCCTATCGGCAATATCTGCCTGAACAATTACCCTGTAATATTTACCAAAACGATTAAAATCTGAAGCTTGCGCACTACCAAAATAAGTTTGCATGGTTTGCAAGATGTCTTTCACATTAACACCCAATTGATCTGCCTTCTCATCGTTAATATCCAGTTGTAATTGCGGATAATCGGCTTTAAAACTTGTAAAAGCAGCAGCAATTGCCTGTTGTTTCATTAATTCGCCTATAAAATTTTGAGAGATGCCGCTAAACTTATCTAATTTACCACCAGTTTTATCCTGCAAAACCATATCTAGTGCTTCTACATTACTAAAACCTGGTACTGTTGGAAAACTGAATACAAAGAACATTCCGCCAGAAATCGTACTCAACTTCCCTCTCACTTCGTTCATGATATCATCAATATTTTTCACTTTGCCTCTTTGTTCTGTAGGCTTTAATAATACAAACACCACTGCCGACGAAGGACTTGTTGAATTGGTTAATAAATTGAAACCAGATATAGCAGTTACGTCTCTTGATGCATCAAGTTTACTCAACAGATTTTCGGCTTCTGTCATTACTTTCTGCGTTCCATCTAATGAGGTGCCCGATGGAGTAGAAACTGAAATGGCGATAAAACCTTGGTCTTCTGTAGGGATAAATCCAGCTGGGGTAGTTTTCACCATCCATACTGTAGCTAATGTAATTAATGCCAATCCACCTAAACTCACCCATTTATTGCGAATTAAAAATCTTAATCCGCCAACATAGCGATTAGTCATCGCATTAAAGCTGCTGTTAAAACCGCTGAAAAACTTCTCTTTAAAACTTTTTTTAACTGGAACACCATTATGATTGCCTGTGTGGGTATCTTTTAAGAACAAAGCAGCTAAGGCAGGGCTTAAGGTTAATGCATTTACAGCCGAAATTACAATAGCGATGGCCATGGTAAAGGCAAACTGTCGATAGAAAACTCCGGTTGAACCTTCCATAAAACCAACTGGTAAAAATACCGCAGCCATTACCAAGGTAATAGATATAATTGCTCCAGTAATTTCTCCCATCGCCTCGTGGGTAGCTGCCTTTGGAGCCAAATGTTTATGCTCCATTTTTGCATGTACAGCTTCTACCACCACAATGGCATCATCTACCACAATACCAATGGCCAAAATAAGTGCAAACAAGGTTAATAAGTTAATAGAGAAACCAAATAATTGCATAAAGAAAAATGTACCTAGAATAGCAACAGGTACTGCGATTGCCGGAATAAGTGTAGATCTAAAATCTTGAAGGAAGATAAATACAACAATAAACACCAATAAGAAAGCCTCTATTAAAGTATGGATAACTTGGTCTATAGATTGGTCTAAAGCTACTTTTGTACTGTAGAAAATATTATGTTTAATCCCTTTTGGATAATCTTGAGATGCCTTTACCATCAATTTATTAATGGCAACCTGAATATCATTAGAATTAGAACCAGCTAACTGAATTACACCGATTACAATTCCTTTCTTTCCGTTTAAACGTGTTAAACTGTTATAAGAATAGGCGCCTAACTCAATTCTAGCTACATCTTTTAGATGTAGAATAGAGCCATCGGCATTAGATCTGATTGCAATATTCTCATATTCCTCAGGCTTAGTTAGTTTTCCTTTATATTTAATTACATATTCAAAAACTTCATTACTTCGTTCTCCAAATTTACCTGGTGCAGCTTCCAAACTTTTATCTTGTATAGCTCGCATTATTTCATTTGGCGTAACTTTATAAGTTGCCATCTGTGTAGGATTTAACCACACGCGCATCGAATAATCTTTTACACCACCAAAAATACTTGCAGCTCCAACCCCTGGTATCCTTTTGATTTCTGGTATAATGTTAATTTGTGCATAATTTGCCACAAAAGTCTGATCGTATTTAGATTCGTCTTCTGTAAACATACCAATAGCCATTATAAAACTATTTTGCTGTTTGGCAGTGGTAATACCTTGCTGTACTACCTCTGCAGGTAGCTGACTTGTAGCTTGTGCTACCCTATTTTGAACGTTTACCGCAGCCTGATCTGCATTTGTACCTAATTTAAAAAATACGGTTATGGCTAATGAACCATCATTACTTGCGGTAGAGCTCATGTAGGTCATATTTTCTACGCCATTTATCGATTCTTCTAATGAAGGGGCTACTGAACGTAAAACTGTTTCGGCATTGGCACCAGGATATACTGCTGTTACCAAAACTGATGGTGGTGCAATATCTGGAAATTGTTGGAGCGGTAACTTAGTTAAACCAAGTACACCAAGTATCACCAATAAAATGGAAATAACGGTTGCTAGTACTGGTCTTTGTATAAATATTTTAAACATTATTTTGTTATTATTTTTGAGAAATTAATTTTGCCACTTTTTCTGCTTTTGCATCTGGCTGAATAAGTTGACCATCTTGGAGGCGATCTAAACCAGTTAATACGATTTGATCTCCTGATTTCAAACCAGCTTTTATGAGATAATTTGTACCTGCTTTGCCGTCTATAGCAATTGCAGTTTTGTTAACTTTATTATCCTTACCAACTGCGAATACAAAAATTTTATCTTGCATTTCTACCGTTGCAGATTGAGGAACTAGAATAGCATGCTCATGTGTCAAACCCATTCGTATTTTTCCGGTATTGCCAGATCTTAATAAACCTTTTGCGTTAGCAAAACTTGCTCTTAAGGTTATTGCACCTGTATTTTTATCAAACTGACCGTCTATCATATCAATTTTGCCTTGTATCGGATAAACCGTTTGATCTGCCAACACCAATGAAACAGATGGTAAATGTTTAATTCTGTCTGCTACAGAGTTACCTTGGTAATTGGTGTTAAAATTGATAAAATCAGTTTCTGCTAAAGAAAAGTATACACGTACTTCATGCACATCAGAAAGTTGAGTTAAAGCATCCATATCTGTAGGACTCACCAGACTACCTTGTTTTTTAGGCAGTCGGCCAATATAACCGCTAATTGGAGCTTTTATTTGAGTATAGTTTAAATTAATCTGTGCACTATTTACAGCTGCATTTGCTTGTTCTACGTTTGCCAAAGCAATTTGATGTGTAGTTTTTGCAGTTTGTAACTGAAAAGCTGAAACTACTTTTGCCTGTACCAATGGCGATAGCTTATCAATTTCTAATTGCGCATTTAAAACAGCAGCTTTTGCAGCACTTAAAGCAGCTTTTGCATTATTTAATTGTGCTCTAAATGGAAGTTCAGAAATGCGGAATAACAATTGACCCTTACTTACTAACTGGCCTTCATTTACTAGAACTCTATCAATTGTACCTGCAATTTGAGGGCGAATTTCTAGGTCTGATGCACCTTGTATTGCTGCCGGATAATCTATAAAAGTTTGTTGTGAAGTTTCGCTTACAGTTGTTACTGGTAAAGTTGGAGGTGGCGCTACTGCTACAGGAGCAGGCTCACTACTACAGCTTGCTAAAAAAAGAGCTATAGTAATAAATAATAAAATTATCCATTCGTTAAATAATTTAACATTGTTAGATAATGGCATGTGTTTGGATAAATGATTCATATATGTTGGGGATTTTATTGTTTGCTGTTTTACTTAATTAATTTATTTAACAGTGTTAGATATAAGTCGTCGTGTTGAATTTTTATTCTTGTTTTAGAGAATTTTCTTACAACTATATTTTAATTTAACAGTGTTAGATTTTTACTCAAAAAATTTTTAATCGTTAATGGTTTTGATAATTGCCTTTATAGCACTTCTTAAAATTTCTTGATTGATGGCATCATTAGCACCTTTTTGAACAAGATTTAATGAGATTAAACCATGTATAAGTGACCAAAAAGTATAATATTTTAAGCAAGAAGTATCTTCCGAAACAGGTTGTTTAATGATCAATTTTTCAATAGCGTCATAAAACAAATCAGTTGTATATTCTGCTTCAGGCATTTTTTTGTAGAGCTCGCAACAATTAATTTGCACTCCATACATTAATTGATAAAACTCTTTTTCTTCGAATGCGAAATCCCAATAAGCAAGCCACATGGCTTCTAATTGTTCTTCAGCATCTGTTTTACTGTCTCTCGCTGTTTTTACTTTAACACCAAGGTGAATATATCCTTGCCTAGTGAGCTCAAGTAAAATACCTTCTTTATTAGAAAAGTACTCGTAAATAATTGGAGCAGTATATTCTATCACATCCGCAATTTTGCGCATGCTTAATGCAGGCCAACCCTCTTGTTTTACAATTTGTAATGCAGCATCCAATATACCCTGACGAGTATCATCTTTTTGACGCTGTATTCTTTCTTTACTTCCCATTTCTATTTAAGTGCTATAAAATAATCTAACACTGTTAAGCAAATGTATAAACAGTTTTTAATATGCATATCATTTATTTGTCAGATAAATTAAATACAAACTTTAAAAGTACTCAAACATGCTAAATAATTATTTTATTATATAGATATTGGCGAGGATGACAACATATAAGGATAAATCTAAATTGTTTTATCCAACTTCTTTAAAGAACTTTTTGTAATTGATTTTTTCAATTTTGTCCATTGTTCATCAAAAAAATCGCACGACATGTAATTTACGCCAACACGTAAAGCTTTTAAGCCGCTTACACCTTGTAGTTCTTCTAAATCTAACGTTTCTAAATCGTCTTGTAAAAAACCTTGTTCTTGTAAGTATTTGATATACTCTCGATACTCATTTGCTTCGTAAGTATTAAAGTATACTAATGCTATTTTACCCGGCTGGGTTAAACGTTCGTCTGTCCCTTTAACCAATACCTTATCTATTCTCTTTTTTACTACTTCATAGCGGATATTATAAGCTCCTTCTACATCAAATCTTCTTTCATCGTTTCTAAAACTAATATCAATTGGATTAGAGTGTACAAAAATCAACTGCGTGGTAAGCAAAGCTCTTGGCATTTGACTTACCAAACTATTGGTTAATCGGGCAACTTCTACCATTGCTGTTAATTGCCACAAACGAATATTTTTTAAATACAATAAATCAAAAGGAACATCTGGTGCAATATCCTGACCAATGTAGATATCATATTCTACACCATCTGTTCTAAACTTGGCAAAATAACAAGGGTATGATGCCTGCAAAGTTCCTTGCGCATCTTCTAGATATTCGCTAACTGCTGTATTTATAAATTGCATTGAAGTCTCTAAAGTTCTTCTATGATTAAAAGCTATACCTTTTTCAGAATTAATGCTGTTGAAGTAATTTTTAATAAGATCTTTGGACTGTACATGTCCCTTCTCCATGTGTTTAAGCATTGGATATACTTCCAGTTCTAAAAATTCGTTCAATAATGCTTCTTCGCTAGAACTGATATAGTCTTCTATTCTCTTAAGCCAATCTTTACAATTGAATAATATTTTATCAATTAAATCTAAAGGAACAATGACACGTAAATTGGTTAGTGTTTCAATTAAAATAGCCAATTGTACTTTTAAATCTTCTTGCAAAGCATAATTGCGCTCAATAGTCGAATTACGTATATCTACGGCACCAAAAAGCGGATAAAGTCCTTTAAAAGTAACAGTTTCAATTTCTTGAGTTTTCTTTTTACCTTTTCCTTCCTTAAGGAAATCCCAAACTACCTGATTAAATTTCCATTGTACAGATGGCTGCAAGGCAGTAAATTTGTCTTTTAAAACTTCATCCATTTTTTGGTTAAACTCTTCAATTCTATATTGCAAAAGTTGACCTAAAAGTGGTAATGCAGAGTGTAACCTCGATAACAACTTATCATTTACCTCTAACTCTTCATGAGAATAGATTTCCATTACACCTGCCAGCTGATTATTATAATAAATAGGTAAGAAGGAATAAGATTTAACTTTGTTTTTTCTTAATACCTCTAAAAATGGAAATTTCTGTATTTTTTCTTCAGTTAAGTTATTAAAGAAAACAGGCCTTGGATGGCTTTTATATTCATCCACTAACGCATAAAAAGATTGCTCTTGCAAATCGTATTTTCTGCCAGAATTGATGAGTATACTTTGTGAGTTTTTATCGTTATCAAAAACAAACTTATTATTGACCATTAAAAAAGGCAACAAGCCAAACTCTATATGCCCATCTCCTACCAAGGTTTTTAAAGCTTGTATAACGTGTTCGTAAGCCTCATCTTCGTAATTGTGGTTTACCAAAGCATTTCTAATTCCTTCTATAGAATGTTGCAGTGTTACATCGGTAAGGGTAATCACCGTAAATCCGTCAAATTTAAATTTACTTAGTGGAATAATTTCTTGTAAAAGCTCAACCTCTGTACCTTCTTGAATATAGGTACTAATTAATTCGAAGTTAAGCTCTGGTAATTCTCCATCATAACTAATATCGATGAACTGAGAATCGGCATTGATATGGTAATACTTTGTTAAATTAGTTTCTGGATTGGCATAGGTATATAAAATTTCGTTTTTATGAATTGAAGTGAAATTATAAAACTTCTCTAAAATCATCTTATAAATATAATGCAGCTGTTGTTTTGCTTTATATTCATCATCAGACATGTTACTTAATTCTTTTTGCTCTTTGTGAACCAGCAGAAAATCATAAAATGGATCAGTACTAAAAAATACACTATCTGGCACAGGCGTACTTAAGGCCCAATACAAATCTTTTTCGTTAGCCATTAATGGTGTTAAAATGGTAAAGATCAGTTCTAACGTGTCTTTGTATTTGGCCAAATCATCTACTTTAATATCACTTCGTAAAGCTTCTTCACGCTCAATTTTTTCTAACAAAAATCTGTAAAACTCAACTTTTAAAGTCTGTTCTGTTTCTAACCTACCTTTTAAATAGGCAATAAGTGGCCTAAACGATAAAGTATATTCTACTTGACAGCTTACACAGGCATTGTTATTAATTTGTACGACACTCGTATTCATCTCTTTCTCTCTTAATATCTAAAACTCATCGAAACATAAGGATACCATCCCTCTTTCGAATGCCCCATTACAAAACGGAAAATTGTTAATGATGCTGGAGCAAAATATACACCAGCTCCTACTCCATGATGCCAAGCATCAGATTTTTCGCTATTTTTCCAAACACGTCCAACATCCCAAAATCCCATTAAGCCAACTTGCCCGGGTAAAACATAACTTACAAAATCTCCCAATTTTGCCCTAAGTTCTAAATTGTTATAAAAACTATGTTCACCAGCAAATCTAAACTGACGATAACCTAATAGATTACCCTGTCCACCTAAAAACTGGTTTTGGTAAAATGCGGGTTTCCCTACCGTCATACCACCTCCAAAACGATCTGCTAAAACGAATTTAGCCCTTCCATCTAAATTTTTATATAATGAAATACTTCCGGTAAACTGACCGAACGATCTTGCATAAGTATTTAAACCTTTATATGCAGACCACTTAAAATCGATATAACTACCTAAAGTTGGTAAAATCTCATTATCTCTGGTATTGTTTATAAAATTAACTACCACACCTCCATACCATTTATTTTTAGCTATGGTTAAACTATCATTCGAGTGTAGTTGCGAAGTATTGGTAATGAAACGACCTTCGTTATCTTCTGCATCATACTTATATAATTGAAAACTCGGACCTATACTAAATGTAGATTTTGGTCTACGCCATCTTAATGTAGATTCTACTTGATAAATATTAAATCTTGCTCTATAATATCTAATTCGCTCTTCATTAGCAGTTTCATTACCTACACCAAAAAAGTTTTGGCTATTATCTGGCGCGTAAGCATCTGCTTTTACAGTTAAATCTGCTTTGCCGAATAATTTTAACCAATCGCCTCGGTAATTAAACCTAAATGCAGTTGTGGCGAACGAATGCAAAAATGCAAAGTACTGCGAATTGCCATAAGGCTGTTTCCTAAAACCTGGATTAATTATTTTGTAACTCAAGCCTGCCAATAAACCGTCATCCATATTGTAACCTACGTTAGGATTTAGCGAAGTTCTGGTATACATATCCTTACCTAAATAAGATACATTTGATGTATCAACCGCCAATTTTTTGCGCAGCATATTTTGCTGATTGCCTATAAATGTTGAGTTGCCATTTTTTCTTCCAAACAATTGTACACTTCTTGAAGCATTAGGCACATCGTAAACTTTTTTGCCACCGCCGGCGATAATTCTCAACTTAATATCTGATGTTTTGTTATCTAAAATTAAGCTATCATTGCCATCTTTTACGTATAAGCGAATTTCTTTTGTTATTAATGGATCGAAATTTCGGCTAAAAATTTCTTCCTTAGTGTTTCCTTCTTTAGAGATTTTATTGATTTGAATTTTTAAATGTTGATTTGCAGAATCGGTAATCACCACTTTTTCGTTCTTATGGCTGGTTTGAATATCTACTATCCGGTTAAAGAAATGGTAATAATCATTCATCAATTTTGGCATAGAAGCTCTTCTCTCTCTTAAACGTTCTAGAAACTGATCGTGACGTAAGGTGTAATTTGGCTCTGGAAGCTTTTTCAATGCTTTTTCAAAAACCTCGTCTGTCATTTTAGCACAGAAATCCTTGATCACCTCATCCCATTCTTTTTCTGTAAATTGAGACATTAACCTACTGTTCATGGCCCTACCTTCCCATAAAAACCAATCGATATTTTTAATTTCTCTTTCGTAGCCCTGCATCATTGGCAAAAGCGAAGAACTTTGTGCATAATGCTGTATAAAACCATCCGAACTGTAAAAAACCTGGTCACGATCTCTCGGAACAGCTAAATACTTCTTACCCTTTTCGGTTTTCTCTGGTTTCCATCTCCATTGATCTTCGTGTCTATCCCAATCGCCAATCATTACGTCTAAGGCTCTTGCTCGTAACAACATTGCACCGTCGTAAGTATTGTCGTTATCTTCATCCAGCTTTTTAAACATTTTTGCTGTATTATCCGATTCGCCAATAGGCTCTCTTTCTTCTAACAAGCATAATGTGTTGGCAAAAGCACCCATATAATCGCCCAAATTAGGATCTGGAGATACCCAACCAATAATTGGTGTACTATGCGGAATGTCTACTGCTTTAGCCAAATCTGGCACTACCAATGCACCAAACGGATGTTGTGCAGACATGTTATCTTTTAAAATATCTTTCGCAAAAGTTTCTCTTAAACCCTGTGGCAATAAGACTTCAGGATATTTCTCTACACTTCTTAAAACCCATTCTTTGCCATTTTTATCTTCTAAACGAAGTGATTTAGATTGGTTACCCCCACCGAGTTGCGTTGGCTTTAATCCGCCTTTAATTTCAGAAATCCTTAACACAGGAAACTTGGTATCCATCGCATAATCTTTACGGTAATTTTCACCAAAAAGAAAGCGATGCATTTTACCTACACTATCATAAGATGGATGCACTTTTATAGTAATACTATCTGCTTTAATAACCTGAAATTCACTTTTTTTCTTTGCCATTATTTCTCGATATGGCTGCGTGTAAGAAAAAACCTTAACTACACCTGTATCTGCGTATACGTAATAATCATAACGCATGTTGTTGTTTAACAACTGATCGGCTATAACATAACCCTGTCTAAATTCTTGAAACAATGAGTTTTTGCCCTTTTTATTTGGGTTCATCTTAGAGCCTGCACCACTAACAATCTGCAACTGTTTACTTTTAATTAATTGTAAACCATGCTCATGTCCCGCTACATAAATCACATTTGGCTTATCTCCAAAAACGCCATTAATGCTTTTCATCATATCCTTATAGAGCGGATGATTTAAATCTTCAGGACTTAATAATGTAGAACGCAGAATTGGATACAAAGATCCCAAGCCAGGCATTGGGATATACAGATTCTTGTTTAGGGAGGTTAAAGGGAAAAGATGATTACGTAAAGTAAAATATCCACCATGTGAACCATAACTCTGAAATGGATGATGAGAAGCTAATAAAATAATTTTGTCTCTATTTTGCTCCATCAGATCTTCCATTTTTGTTACAACTTCGTCTTTGGTTTGGCAATCGCAATCTGGGTTTGCTTTATTATATGGGAAAAGCCACCATTCGCTATCGTAAGCTATAACTGTAAGTTTATCACTTAATTTTATAGCAACAGGATCTGGGCAGCCACTATTTGGTATCAGTTTTAAAAGCGGCTCGTTAAATGAAGCTAGATAATCACTCTGTGCCTGTATTTTAGCCAAGCCATTGGGACCAGATTTGTCCCAATCGTGATTACCGGGAATAAAGTACACAGCAGCTCCAGCATCACGCATGGGTTTAAATTGTGATCGTAAAATTTTACTGGTTTCTTCGAAATCGCCATAGCCAGGAATAGCCATGCCAACCGGATAAATATTGTCGCCGAGATAAAGTGTAGTTGTTTTACCTTTAATAACATGTTTAGCAGCATTTTTTAAAGAAGCGGTTTGACCATCATTCATTTCGCCAGCATCGCCAATCAGTATAACACGATACTTTACCGAATCCTGTGCAAAACTTGCAAAAGCATTTAATAAACAGCAAACGATGAGTAGCTTTTTTAACATATTGAATAATTGATGGTTAACTTATTGGAGATATTTACAAAATTACGGTTTTTTGTAATCGAACCTTAAAATATTTCCTACTTGTGTTTCACTGCCTTCGTTAGAGATATATAAATTGCCAGCACTATCAAAAGCAATACCCTCTGGTTGATTAAACGTGTTAGAACTTAGGTGATACACGCTTTTAATCTTAAACTTAGCATCGGCAACAATTAAAGCTTTGTTAACAGAAGAAACGATATACCATTCTTTAGTTAGCGGATTAATAGCCAATGCAGAAGGGTGAAAGCTACCTTTCTTTTTCCCAGATAATTGATCTATATTGTTAGCATCTACGCTAAATGTGCCATTTGATGTTAAGGAACCATCTCCTTTTAGCGTAAATATATATCCACTCGCTATTTTAGTGCCCTTATCTTGTTTACAAGTTTTACAAAGCACATAAACTAGTCCAGTTTCCTCATCGGCAAACATACCTTCGTAGTCTCCTTTTGGCAAAAGTCCTTTAGTTTCTTTAACGTTTCCAGTTTCTGTTTTTTCAGTTTCGGCAATTGGCACAGAGAATAAATCGCCGTTGCTTTTTAATACAATTACAAAACTTCTAGCAATAGATATGTCTTCATAATCGCCTTTGCCTGCAAATTTTGTCGCAGTTTCATCTTTAGTACCGAGAGGCATTTTAAAAATGCTCCCATCTTCATCCATTTCGGCATAAACAATTTTATTATCTCCTTTGTTAAATGCGATACCTGATATCTCTTGTAAAATATCTGGCATACTATATTTTTGAGGTTTATTTAAATCGTAACCTGCTGGACTTTCAGGTCCCTTCGATTTTTTTTCTACACATGATAATCCCGTTAAGGTAATTAACACAGCAAGAAAGCTGAGCATAAATAAGTATTTTTTCTTTAGGTTATTCTTTAATGTGTTGCTCATCAGATTTCTCCTTTAATAATTGATAGATACGATATTGAGACTGGGTTGGTTCCTGTTTTGTTACTACTGGAATATTAATCATATTGTCATTTAAAACTACCGCTTTAACATTGTCTGCCAATTGAAGTTTTAGTATTGCTTTAATTTCTTCTTTAATTGTTTCATTAAAGATTGGAAAACATACTTCTACTCTTCTGTAGATATTTCTATTCATCCAATCTGCAGAACCCAGATAAATTTCTTCATTACCCTGATTGTGAAAGACAAATACCCTGCCATGTTCCAGGTAACGATCTACAATCCTGATTACTTTAATATTGTCGCTCATTCCTTTTAAACCTGGAATTAACCTACATATACCACGCACAATAAGTTCTATTTTTACGCCAGCACGAGATGCACTATATAATTTTGCTATAAGTACTTTCTCTTCTAAGTTATTTAATTTAATAGTTATACCAGCAGTTTTACCAGCTTGTGCATTTTGTATCTCTCGATCAATTAAGGCTATAAAACGCGGCTGTAGGTTAAACTGAGCAACTAACAGGTAATTAAATTTTATTAAATTAGGATCACTTGGTTTTACTCTTTTTGCCAAAAACATAAACAGCAATTCCATTTCTCTCAACATTTCTTGGTGAGCTGTCATCAAAATATGATCGGTATAAAAACTAGCAGTAGTTTCGTTAAAATTACCCGTTGCGAATAAACCAGTGTAAACTTTACGTAAACCAATGCCTCGCTTTACCAATGCAATTTTGGCATGTACCTTTAGTGCTGTTACGCTATACATAATCTGCACCCCAGCTTCCTTCATTTTTTTAGCCCATTTAATGTTATTTGCTTCATCAAAACGAGCCTTTAATTCTACTAAAACGAACACTTTTTTGCCATTTTTGGCTGCACTAATCAAAGCATTAACGATTTTAGAATCACTAGCTACCCTGTAAAGCGTTACATAAATTTCTTCAACTTCGGCAGCTGTTGCAGCCTCGTTAAAAAAGCGTAAAACACTATTGTATGATTGATATGGAGTATTAATTAGTATATCTCTTTCTAAAATCTCTTCATATAGTGATTTCCCTTTTACAACCTCAGGATAATTGATTTTAGGCCAAGACTGATTGGAAAGTGCTGGTATATTTACCGGAAAAGAGAAAAGATCCTTTAGGTTATGATACCTACCACCTTCTACCAGATTGGCGTTTTGTAGGGTCAATTTTTCAACTAGTAAATCCATGCTAGGTTTTGGAATACCAGGCTGGAATAAAAATCGAGTTGCTAAACCAAAGTCTCGTTTTTGTAATTGTTTTTCTATCTGTTCTGCCAAATTGCCAGCATACTCATCTTTTAAGTCAATCTCGGCTGTTCTGGTAATTTTAAAACTAAAACAACCCGTAATTTCAATATCTCTGAACAACAAATGGAGGTTATTTCTAATCATATCATCCAAAAACACCACATAAATATCATTGCCCTTATTAATTTTATAAAACCGAGGTAAATGGCTAGATGGAATATTGAGTATAATGGTTCGAACTACACCATTTTCCAATAAATTGATAAGAAAGTAAAGTTCATTATTACTCGGAAAAAATGAGGCTTCGGCTAAATTTACAGGTTGTAAAAACGTCAAAACATCGCTTAAAAAATAGCTGCAAATTTCCTTCTCCAAATCCTTAGGTAGCTCTTTGCCATATATAAAATGGATATGGTTATCATTCAATTGAGGAATAATATTTTCTCTCAATATTTTACCATATTCTTGCTGTTGACTTCTAATTGCTCGGTTTGCTTTTTCTAATAAACCGTCTGGAAGAGAAATATGGTTTTTATCTTTTAAACTCAACTTTTCTAAAGCCAACAAAACTGGCATTCTTACCCTATAAAACTCATCAAGGTTTGAAGAGAAGATAGACAAAAATTTGATACGCTCTAACAAAGGCACCTCAGCTTTACCGGCTTCTGATAATACACGTTCATTAAATGATAGCCAACTTAAATCTCTATCAAAAAAAATATTTTCGACTGCTATTTGTGGCATTTTATGATAATTTACCGTAGGCAATATAAGAAGCTACATAGGCTACAACTGCTGCAATTAACCCAAACATGAAAATATTATAGGCTATTCTGATCAACTTATATTTTCTACCCAAAACTACACCTTGAGAATAAACATCAGTAATTAAGGTTCCATATAAAAATTCATTGTCGTTCATCACTCTAATCATTCCTTTTGAATAGTCGTTTAAGGCCATCTTATAAAAATTTCCAAAAAACAAAAGGTTTACTTTTTTGCGCTCTAAATCATTATCAGTAAATACACCATCTGGTATAGATGGCCTGGTAGCCAAAATTGAAAAGATTATAGTAGATAGGCTGACCATTAATAGTATAAAAGTTGGCACTATTAAAAATGCATTATCCTCTAACCTCCTTAAAACCAAACTTACAATCAACGATAGAATAATTGAATTAACAGTAATTAATAATTGGGCTTTATTATCTGCCATATCGCTTAACCGTTGATTGTTAGACGAAGTGATTCTAAACATAGTTTCTATCCCTTTATCAGGTCTTTTTTTATCTCTTTTAGAAAGTAATTTTTCCTCTTTATCTTCAACATCGCCGATTTCTTCTTTAGCTATTACTACGGTAGCTAGCGCTTCCTCTTTAAGTTTGCTTTTTAGTTTTTCTATATTAATTGCCTTCTGATCGTTTAGCAATAACGCACAATAATCTGTGTGGTAATGTTGGCTTTCTAAGAAATCGATATCTTTTTTTCGCCATTCATTTTTACCAATTTTCACATTGGTAAGCAATTCCATTTCTTTATGCATCAACTTCCTTTTGTTACCAAAATCTGCCGATCCTAAATGAAAAAGGTCTCCATCGCACAAAATATTTTCTAACTGATTAGTGGGTCTCTGTGGCATTTTAGTAGAAAGGATAACCTGCATCACAGCATCTCTAATATCTGCTGGCACTTGCTTTTCTTTTAAAAATTCTATTGCTAATTCAGCACTTTTATGTTCGTGATTTGAGGAATCTTCAAAATAACCTGTATCATGAAACCAAGCGCCTGTAGTTACAATAAAAAAATCTTTATCATTTAACTGATAATGATTAGCAATTTGCATGGTAGCCTCAACTACACTTTTGGTGTGGTCTAGATTATGGTAAACCAATTTTGCATCGTGATGTGTGTTAAAATAAGCTAACACATGTTGTTTCACTTCTTCCTGCAGGTTTTTATAATTCATTTTATTTTAAGCTTTTAGAGCAATTAAGATATATTTTTAGCTTACAAAGGATTAATATTCTCTACTAGTTTATCACTGTTAGATAATTACGAAAGATAAGAATTTTTCTTCATGGCATATCAAAAACCTAATAAAATGAAGATTGTTTTACAAGCATAAAAAATGTAGTAAACCATAAATGGCAAACATAGTTTTCCCTATTATTAAATTTATAAGTACAACCAGAATTAAGCATAAAATGTTAGGTATAGGTTATTAATAGATTGTTGATGATTTTTAGCATTATTAATAATTTTAGCCTAAACAAAACAACACTAAACATTAGTTGTTTAGCTATATATAAATTAACAACTCGATGCCTAATCAACATAAAAAATTTCAATTTTTACCTTTTGCAGTCTGTCTATTAATCCCATTGGCTATAGGAGCAATTGGCGGTTTTTTAACCATGGAATCTGTAAAAACATGGTATACTACACTCAACAAACCTTCATTTAATCCACCAAATGGCATTTTTGGCCCCGTATGGACCTCGCTTTATATTTTAATGGGAATTTCTAGCTACTTGGTTTGGAAAAAGCGAAATATAGTTTCGGGTTATACTTGGGCTGCTGCAATCTATTTCTTGCAGTTGGTGTTAAATTTAATGTGGTCTTTCCTTTTCTTCTACCAACACCAAATTGGTGCGGCCTTGGTAGAAATTTTAATTTTACTACTTGCCATAATCACCAATGCATTTATTTTTTATAGGATTGATAGAGTTGCTGGCTGGCTATTTTTACCCTATATTTTATGGGTAGGTTTTGCATCTTATTTAACTTATTCTATTTTTATTTTAAACTAATTTAAAAAGAAAACGATATTTTTATGGTGTGATCTACCTTAAAAAGCTTTTCCTTTTTTCTTTATTGCTTTTTGTGCTACAGGTTAAGGCACAAAAAGTTGGTGTAGTTTTAAGCGGTGGCGGCGCCAAAGGATTGGCGCATATTGGTACGTTAAAAGCACTAGAAGAAAACAATATCCCCATTGATTATATTACAGGAACATCAATGGGCGGAATAGTTGGTGCTATGTACGCCGCTGGTTATTCTCCAGCTCAAATAGAAGCTATTGCATTGAGTTCAGATTTTCAAGATTGGGTAAGTGGGCGTTATAAAAGCGATTATAGCCACTATTTTCAAAAAACAAGTACAAATGCATCTATACTAACAGCAAAATTAGCGATAGATACCAGCTTGAGATTAAACTTTAGACCTAACCTGGTAAATGATATTCCATTAAATTTCGCATTGTTAGAACTATTTTCTCAAGCATCTGCAATCTCAAAAGATAATTTCAATAATCTTTTTGTTCCTTACAGATGTATGGCATCAGATGTTTTATCGCAAAGGAGCATAACAGTAAGCAAAGGTAGTTTAGCCGAGGCTGTAAGGGCCACCATGACCGTTCCATTGGTTTACCGACCAATTAAATTAGATGGACAATATGTTTTTGATGGTGGTTTGTACAATAATTTTCCAGCAGATGTGATGAAGAACGAGTTTAAACCAGATTTCATTATTGGCGCTAATGTATCATCGAAAATTTTTAACGAGTATCCGAAAAACGATGACCGCTTAATGAACCGCTTTTTAGTTTATATGTTCTTATCTAAATCTGATTCTACATTAGTTGGTGAAAATGGAGTTTACATACAGCCAGATCTAGCTAACTACACCACTACGAATTTTAGCCCTGTTGAAGCACTTATTAAGCAAGGATATGATGCGACCATGGCAGATATGGAGAAAATAAAAAAAGCCGTATCTCGCAGGGTTAGTTCGCAAGAATTGTTGACGAAGCGAAATAAATTTAATGAGCGAAAACCAGATTTATTATTCAGTAATGTAACTGTAACAGGTGTTAATTCTCAGCAGAAAAAGTACATAGAACGTTTGTTTAAAAGTGATAATGCAACCTTTAACTTAGCAGATATTAAACGAGGTTACTATAAATTAGTAGCTGACGAGACTTTTGAAACCATTTATCCCAAAATTTCTTATCAGGCAGCAACAGACAGCTATAATTTTGATATTGTAGCGCAACCTAAAAAGAGTTTTAAAATAGACTTTGGAGGAAACATTTCATCAAGACCTATCAGTAACGTTTATTTGGGATTACAGTACAACTATTTAAATCGAAAATCTTATACTTTTGGCACCAATTTTTATTCTGGCAGGTTTTATGAATCTGCACAGATAAGTGGCCGTATAGATTACCCTTCTGGTTTGCCGCTGTTTCTTGCTGCAGAACTTACTTACAACCATTGGAATTATTATAATACAAGTGAAATTTTTATAGAAAACCCTCATCCTACTTATATCGATCAAGCTGATCGGAAAATAGATATCAAATTAGGTATGCCCTTAAACCGAAATGCTAAAATTACAGCAAGTATTTCGTTCATTAACAATAGTGATAAATATAGTCCAACTAATAATTTCGAAATTGGAGATATTTTAGATCGGACTGTATATAATGGCTTAAGAACGAGTATAATTTTCGAACAAAACTCATTAAACCGAAAGCAATATGCCAATAGAGGACATTCGTTTTTATTGAGTGCTAATTATTCCACTGGTAAAGAGAATTTTAATCTAGGTTTCACAAATGCTGCAAATTTAAGTTCAAACAACCAGTTAAGTGTTTTTAGAACATTTAGAGAATGGGGGCATGTTAAATTGAGTGATGAACATTATTTTTTCCATACCAGAAAATATACTTTAGGTTATTTGGTTGAGGGCGTAATTTCTAATCAGCCTTTGTACTCAAATTATTATGCAACATTATTATCTGCACCTGCATTTTATCCTATACAAGACAGTAGATCTCTTTTTTTAGAAAAATTTAGAGCAACTACCTACTTAGCAGGAGGTTTGAAGAATATATTTCAGCTTAAAAAGAATTTAGAATTACGTTTAGAAGGTTATTTATTTTTACCTTACAAAGAATTTGAGAAAGTTGGCTTGCAAGGTGTTAAACGAGCAAAGGCTTTTGATAATTGGAGCCATGCAGGCACTGCTGGCTTAGTATACCACACGCCTGTTGGACCTGTAAGTTTTAGCTATAATTTATATAACGACCCCATTAAAAGAAGCGGTGTTTTACTACATTTGGGATATCTAATTTACAATAAACGATCTATAGAATGAGAAATTTTGTTTTGTCTATTTTGTTACTTTTTAGCATCAATAGTTTTGGGCAAAATGCTGATATCAATAACTTTTTAGTAAAAGAGAGTTTACTTAAGAATAGTAAACTTGCCATTATTGCTGCAGATTCGCTCGAAATACCTATCGAAAAAATAAGTGGAATTTATACATTTAGTGTAAGTGGCTTCACCCAAACTTTGGATTTTAATAGCGGTGTAGCTATTTTACCACTTCAGATAGATAAATCTACTTTTGTTTACATTAAACACCAGAATGATAATGGCACACATAGTAAACTGCTATATGTATACAAAAAAGATGGAAACCTTAATCCAATAACAATTAGTCGTATATTTTTAATCATCATCCCTTTATTGATTATTATACTAGTTTTTGCGTTCAAGAAATTTATTTATATAGGCCTTATTCTCCTACTTATCTTTATTTATTTCACTTACAGTAATGGCTTAAACGTCTCTACTTTTTTCGAAACCACTTTTGATTATTTGAAGAATTTGGTATAGTAATGAGGTTAAATTATCAGCATCTTTACGCTGAACCAATGAAATTCTACTAGAGGTAATTATATAGTCCATTGAATAATTATTTAGGTGTTTATTGATAGGCTTCGATTTAATCCCGAATATTAGTGACTATATGTTTTTGGCTGTCCTTCGACAGGCTCAAGGATGACAGCAAAAAAGGATTTCACTTCAATCGTTAACGCAAGTAATTTTCGAAAAAATTATTCAAAACATTTAAGCTATGTTGTTTTATTATAGCTGATTATTAGTGATTTAGAAAGGTAAACCAATACCAAAGTTATATTGCATAAATCGGTAACGATCTGGTGCATTGGTAATTTTGTAATTATCTTTAAATGCTCTTCCACCGCTAATAAATTTGCTTATTACCCATTGTTCTGAGCCTTCAAATTGTGGGTCTTTAACTTTAAGGCCAAGATCGAATCTAAAAACAAAAAATTGAACATCATATCTAAAACCTACACCCGTACCAATAGCAATTTGTTTACCTAATTGATCCAATTTAAAATAAGTTTCTGGTTGAGGATTATCTGATGAGATATTCCAAACATTACCCATATCTACAAATGTTGCACCTTTTAACTTACCGCCTAACAACTTAGCCACTAAGAGGTAACGGTATTCGAAATTGGTTTCAATACGCATTTGCCCCAATTGATCTATCCCGAAAGAAGAATTTCTGGCTTCGGGGCTTGTTATAACTTTTCTGTTGTAATTACCAGGACCTAAAGTTCTGGCTTGCCAAGCTCTGATACCACCAGAACCACCTGCGTAAAACAATTTCTCGAAAGGAATTGCTAAAGAGTTCCCATAGGCGTAGCCAACGCCTGTATTAAGCCTTGCAATAAACTGTTTATCGCCACCTAAGCTTTTGTACCATCTTACATCAACCTCTGGACGTACATATTGGTTAAATGGCAAGTTAAATATCTTTCCATAATCGTTAAGCTTAGGATTGTGGGTATCTCCAAAAATGCTTGTGGTTAGCTGTAAAAGATTTCCGGCAATATCCATGTTACCTCTAAAATAGACAAAGCTTTTGTTCGACAATAATTTGTCGGCGTTTAGGGTATAAGAATACTTCATACCTAAAGTAAAATCTTTACGACCAAGTAATCTGATGTTGTAAGAGTTAGCCTCGTAAATTTGCTTATTATTATTATATTTTACTGTGTCTGTTTTATCTAAAGTGTCAATCAATACACTTCCAAAACGGTATTCGATATTTAAAGGAGTAAAAGAGTGTAATTTAGATTTAGTTTCTACCCAATCGTAACTTATCGCATTAATGAAAACCCTACGTATTGTAATATCTTTCTGCAAAGCATATAAATAACTTGAGGAGAAAGTGGTGTATGGCATACCATTTTTACCCATTGTAGGTATATTTATAAATGGTATCATTAAACGAGGTACTGTTAAGCTAGCACTAACAGAAAAATCACGTTGGTAAATATCTTTAAATATAGATGTTCCCGAGCCTATCCTGGATTGCAAACCACCTTTCACCTGAAACTGAAAGCGCTCTGCTCCTCTAAAAAAATTATTATTGGTGTAGGTATTGCTTAAGGTAAAACCTACCGTACCGTTATTAAAAGGCACTTCCCCTTCAATCCTATTACTCATCCTCTTTTGGGGGATTAGCAAAATTACAGGATTAACCTTATTACTACTGTCTTTAGCTTTCAAATATTCGATTTTAACATTTTTAAAAACATTCAACTCATATAATCTATCGTAGGTTAAATTCTCCTTCCTGATATCATACAACTCTCCTTGTTTAATAAAATCATAACGAACTATTGGGTTTCTTCTAAATCTGGAAGAAAGATCACTAAAACGTATCCCTCTAATTACCCTATTATTTCTGATGGAATCTGCAAGCAAGGCCAGGTTAGAAAAACCATCAGAATTTTCTGCAATAATGATATTGGTCGTATCAATTTGGTAAACTTGATGTTTTCCACCATCTACAGGATTATCTATGTGCAAAGCCACATTAACTTTGCTGCTATTTAAGTTAGAATCTGGCCAATACCTTATATATGGACGCTCAAAAAACTTGTAACCATTTTGGCGCATTAACTGATAAATCTGATCACGTTCATAAGCCAATGAATCTTCATCATACTGCATCCCTTGTCGCAAATGTGTGAAGCTTAATTTGTTATTTAAGTACAAATTTTTAACGGTATCATCTGGTATGTTGTAAGTTATTTTATTTACAAAAAATGCCGGCCCAGGGCTAGCGATAAACTTAAGTTCTGCTTTTTTATTTGCAACCTTAATTTCTGATTTTACCTTGGCTTTAAAAAAACCTTTACTTTTCAGGTATTTCTCTATTTGATTACGGGAAATTTCTACCAAGGTACTATCTAATATTGGTGGTGGAGATCCTAGTTGCTGTTTAATGCCCGATGTTTTGTATTTCCCATCTTTGGTATTAAATATATTATAGATACCTACATTAATTCCTAAACCTTCTGATGGACGAATATCTTTTTGTACATAATTATAAGCTTGCTCTTCAAAAGCTTTATCAATGCTATCTATTTCAACCTTTTTAACAATAGCTTGATAGTCTTCGATATATTTTGTCGATGCGCAACCTGCAACAAAAACAAGAATAAATAGTAATATTGTAAGAAATTGTACCTGTCGCTTATTGTTATACTTGTATGCTTTCAAAATCTCAAATCAGTTATATAAAATCCCTACACCAGAAAAAGTACCGCAAAGAAAGTGGAATATTTATTATTGAAGGTATAAAATCTATCACAGAATTCATAAATTCTAGCTATGTATTACATAGCATCTATTACACTAGCCCTTACTTCTCCTTATTGCCCAAAAACACTGCAAATATAAAGTTATTTGAAGTAAACAACGCTGAATTGGAGAAGATTAGTACATTGCAAACTCCGCAAGGAATTTTGGCATTGGTACATATACCAGCTAAACAGAAATTGGACTTTAATAGTTTGAAAAATTCTTTCTCTTTAGTTTTGGATGATGTGCAGGATCCTGGCAATTTTGGCACCATTATACGTACAGCGGATTGGTTTGGAATTAAAAATATTATCTGTTCTGAAAATACAGTAGAAGCTTACAATCCAAAAACTGTACAATCTACCATGGGTTCTTTATGCAGAATGAACATCACTTATGTTAAACTCGAAACATTTTTAACCGAAGCAAAACTTCCAATATTTGGGGCTTTGTTAGCAGGGAATAATATTTACGAAACCAAATGGGGCAACGAAGGCTTAATTTTGTTGGGTAATGAGGGGCATGGCATTAGCCAAGAATTGATCTCAAAAATTAGCATTCCGATAACCATACCTCGATTTGGTGAAGCAGAATCTCTAAATGTAGCGGTATCTGCAGCCATATTTTGTAGCGAATTGAGCAGATGTGGAAAATAAAATTAAAATAATAAGTAATCAGCTTTGCATACTAACTTATAATTGTTATTTTTGCAACCTTGAATTTAAAAGGTCGAGTGGCCGAGTGGCTAGGCTCAGCTCTGCAAAAGCTGCTACAGCGGTTCGAATCCGCTCTCGACCTCAAGATTAACAATAATTAAAAGAAATAAAGCTCATTATCATGGCAGTTACAAGATTAAAAAGAAAAGATAGATACAATAAAAACGTTTCACGTTTAGAAGTTAAAACTTTAAAATTAGCTACAAACCTTGAGTTAGGTAGCCGTTCTAAACAATCTAAAACAGATCAATTAGCAAAAAACAATGCAGTTTTAGCTCAATTGGTAGCTGGTTTATAGTCTAAGATTTTCTAAACAAATTAAAGCATCTCAGATTTATTTTTGGGATGCTTTTTTATGCGCTAGATTTTCGAAATAAACTGTCGAAAATTTCTAATGATGCACAAATCGATAAACATTCTGCATAAAGATGGCTTCATCAATTGCGTTAGAAAAATTATGGAGCTCTTCCCTAGTAAACGTTAGGTAAATATCGTTACATGGTGTGGATAAAATAACTATCTCTGTACCATCTGGTGCATATTCTAGGTAGTTATCAAATTCTATTTTACTAGCTATTTTCGCAAATTCTTCAAACTGCTCAAAAGTAAATCGCATTAACATTCCCCTCTTCCAAATGTTTACTTTATAATTTACACATTGTATGATGGTAACATTGTTTCTTTGAGCGATTATAGTTTTTTTTACACATAAGTTCTCGATAGCTGAATTACAAATATCTAATTATTTAGAATTAATCCAAATAGACAATTAATTTTTAACCTCAAATGAAAAGAGATGTTTTTCAGGTTATTGCCGACCCCACAAGACGAAAAATTATAAACTTATTGGCTCCCCAATCGTTAAACTTAAATGCTACCGCAGCTAATTTTGAAATGAGCAGGCCAGCAATTTCCCAGCATATTAAAATTTTAGCTGAGTGCGATCTTGTTGAAATTAAAAAAGATGGAAGAGAATGCTACTGCGAAGTTAAGTTTGAGAAATTAATTGAAGTTTCCGAATGGATTGATCAGTATAAAACATTTTGGACAAACAATTGGACGATTTGGCTATTTATTTAGCAGACAATAAGACAAAAGTTGAACCTAAAACCAATAAAAGATGAAAGCAGAACAAGTAATAGTGGAAAGAACCTTTAATGCCACAGCCGATAAAGTTTGGAGCGCAATAACAGATTTAAATGAACTGAGAAACTGGTATTTTAATTTAGAAGAATTTGAACCTAGAGTTGGCTTTAAGTTCGATTTTATGGGCGGACCAGAAGACGGAAAACAATATTTGCATTTATGTGAAGTAACTGAAGTGATGGAAGGTAAAAAAATTGCCTACACTTGGCGATACGATAATTACCCTGGAAACTCTTTAGTTTGTTGGGAACTGATGGATAAAGGAGAGCAGACGTTATTGAGAATTACACATACTGGTTTAGAAACCTTTGCAGGTATTGGTGCAGAATTTGAAAAAAATAGCTTTAACGAAGGTTGGAACCATTTTTTATATACTGCATTAAAGGGCTATTTAGAAACCAATAATTAATAGTTATATTAGTTTCAATATCTAATATACATGAAACTAAAACTCATTACATCAATATTATTTTGTTCCGCTATCTTTTTTTCAGCTTGTTCTTCTAAAGAAACCAGCTTGTTTAAAGATAGTGGACATTCTATAGATAGTTTAAAAAATGCCTATCAAGCTAAAAATATTACTTTTGATAAGTGGGAAGCCACTGGAGTAACAGATTCTACTTTTTCCATTTGCTTTATTGACGCTAAAAAGGTACCTCTTGAATTTGAGACTTCAATGAAAGAATTTATATCGATAGGCAAAAGCACTAAATATGCGTTAAAAGATATATCTAAATACAATTCTTATCAGATTGTTTTTGTTGAAACCCATGAAGGTTTTGGAGAAAGCCATAGAGCTGGGACAACACTTAGAAGCAAGGACTTGTAGAAAAAGATAACTATTTTCGACTACAAGAAAAGTAGATTCGGATACATTTTAACTTTTATAGTTGCCCAACTTTACGACAACAAAATAAAAGCAAAATGAAAATTATAATTACAGGTTCTTTAGGGAACATTAGTTTACCATTAACTCAAGAATTAGTTAAAAAAGGACATTCAGTTACTGTTGTTAGTAGTGCTGCTAAAAAACAGGCTGCTATTGAGCAATTAGGTGCTAAAGCAGCCATTGGAGAATTAGAAGATGTAGATTTCTTGATAGCTACCTTTGAGGGAGCAGATGCAGTTTATTCTACAATTGTTGGAGGTAATTACTTTGACCACAGTTTCAATTTAGATGCCTACTACCATAAACTTGCCTCAAACTATCTGCGGGCGATAACTGAAACGGGTGTAAAACGTTTGGTGCATTTGAGTAGCATTGGTGCGCATTTACCTAACGGAAATGGTATTTTAAGTAATACCTATGTTGTTGAGGGGATATTGAATAAGTTGGCTGGAGTAAAATTAACCTTTATGAGGCCAACATCTTTTTATTACAATTTATTAGGTTACATTCATGGTATTAAAATGAATGGATCAATAGAAACTAATTATGGAACCGAAGCAAAAATTCCTTGGGTATCTCCTATTGATATAGCCGCTGCCGTAGCTGAGGAATTAACCGAGCCAACTGGAGTAAAAATAAGATATGTTGCGAGTGAGGAATTGCATGGAAATGAAACTGCAAAAGTTTTAGGAGCTGCAATTGGTTTGCCAGATTTGCAGTGGAAACTTATTACTGACCACGAAGCGTTGAGCAATTTAACCAGTATAGGTATGAATCCAAAAATTGCAGCAGGTTTGGTTGAGATGTATGGTGCATTACAAACTGGTTTATTGGCCGAAGACTATTTTAACAATAGGCCAACAGAAATGGGAAAAGTAAAATTAGCTGATTATGCGAAACAATTTGCACAAGCTTATCATCAAAAATAACTGTATTCTACATGAAAAATGAGCAGCCATATCGAATTAAAAGTATTAGTGAATACCACAAGTTTAGAGGATTTACTAAGCCTGAGCATCCTTTAATTAGTGTTATCAATTTAGATGACATGCAAGGTTTAGCTGCTGATCAGCCAAAGAGTTGGGTATTTGACTTTTATTCCATTGCCATGAAAAGAAATTTTAATGCTGATGTAAAATATAAATATGGGCAGCAAAGCTATGATTTTGATGAAGGCGTAATGTTTTTCATTTCTCCAGGTCAGGTTTTTTCTGTGGCAACGGATAAAGATTACAAACTTTCGGGATGGATGTTACTTATCCATCCCGATTTTTTATGGAACACCTCTTTAGCAAAAACTTTAAAACAATATGAGTTTTTTAGTTACCCAGTACATGAAGCGCTTCACTTATCAGAAAAGGAAGAAAATATGTTGGGTGTAATTATTAAAAACATTAGTCAAGAATATCATTCGAACATTGATAGGTTTAGTGAAAACGTAATTATTGCTCAAATTGAATTGTTACTTACCTATGCAGATAGGTTTTATCATAGGCAGTTTTTAACCAGAAAAATTGCTAATCATCAAATTTTGGATCGTTTAGATGATTTTTTAAATACGTCATTTAACAGCAATGATTTGTCTAATACCGGCTTACCTACCGTTCAGCAAATTGCAGTTATTTTAAATCTGTCTCCAAACTACCTTAGCAACTTGCTTAAAGTATTAACTGGACAAAGTACGCAACAGCACATTCATCATAAATTGATTGAAAAGGCAAAAGAAAAGCTGTCTACCACCAATTTATCAGTTAGCGAGATAGCCTATCAATTAGGATTTGAACATCCACAATCTTTCAGTAAACTATTTAAAACGAAGACTAATTCATCGCCATTAGATTTTAGACAATCTTTTAATTAATTTAGAATTTATAAATTAAGCTGTAAACTAATTTAAGATGAATATAGCACCCAAAAACGTTGAAGAATACATTGCCAACTTCCCTCCAGAAACCCAAACAATTTTAGAACAAGTTCGGGCAATTATCAAAAAAACTGCTCCGGCAGCGGAAGAAAACATTAGCTACGCAATGCCTGCATATAAACTGAACGAAAAACCTTTGGTTTATTTCGCTGGTTATAAAAATCACATTGGATTTTACGCCACTCCTACTGGTCATGAAGCTTTTAAAGAAGATTTATCAGTTTATAAACAAGGCAAAGGTTCTGTACAATTCCCATTAAATAAGCCCATGCCATTAGATTTGATTGAAAGAATTACTAAATTTAGGGTGGAAGAAAATTTAAAAAAATCTTAGTACTCAATGATTAAAACAAACACTCTATTATTCTTAATTTTAATTATTACCAAAATTTCATTTGCTCAAAAAACAGAGACGATTTATCTAAATCAAAAAGACAGTACAACAAACATGTACATTGCCGTTGTACCAGAGAGAAAACCAATTAAATCGTTTATGTTTTTAATGGATGGTTTTGGGGCTTCACCACAAGGTGTTTTAATACAAACTGAATTACCTAAATATGCAGCTCAACAGGGTATTTTAACTATTATTCCAATTCTAAAAACTGGTTCTTTATATTTTGGAGTAGATAGTGCCTCTCAGCAATCGTTAAAGCAACAGATTGAAAGTGTAAAAACCAAATACAAATTAGAAGGGAAAGATTTTTATATCGGTGGTTTTTCTATCGGTGGAAGCTGTGCTGTTAAATATGCTGAGCTAGCTGTTCAAAACAATTATTCAACAAAACCAAAAGCGGTATTTGCTGTAGATGCTCCATTAGATTGGGAAGGTTTTTATAATGGTGCAAAGAGAGTAGTTAGATTATCAGATCCAGCTAATGTGAACCAAGAAATTACCTACATGATTGATCGAATTGAAAAAGAAATGAATGGTACGCCAAAAACTGCACTGGCAAATTTTCATCATATCTCTCCCTATTCTTATACTGATACTACACAAAAGGCGATTAAAAATCTAAGAGAAACGCCGATTATGTTTATATCCGAACCTGATATTCAATGGTGGTTAAAAGAAAGAGGTTATGATTTATCTTATACAAATATTAAAGATGGAGTTGCTATGATTAACGAATTACAAAAACTAGGAAATGCTAAAGCAGTTTTTGTGACCACCACAAATAAAGGTTACAGAAAACCAAATAATCAAAGACATCCACACTCTTGGAGCATTGCAGAACCTGCAGAAGTTGTGGGGTGGTTAGTAAAGCAATAGCTTAAACATCTTAAAAACACCCCCCGATCTTCGACCATGTTCCGATTTAACATCTTATCGTAAGAACACAATATTGAACTATTTTTTTCGCTCTATGCCGCGAGGCATTTTACTTTTGAGGCATCAAAAGTAAACAAAAATGCTTATCAATCCCACTATGTGCCTTTTCACAGGCCAACGCTCATCAAAAAAACAGCGGCGCTTCGTTTTGTTCGTTTGTAGTAAATGAAAGTATCTGCAATCCCGAACACAAAACCACTGCGTTTAAGGCTTGGAAGTGCTATTTTTTCTATTGTACTCCTGTTTTTTTGATTAGGCTGGCAATGGGGATTGACGGAGTGCTTAGCTAAAGACAGCAATATATTAACTGAACCTAGCGAATTGGCTAAAAACAAGGAACAAAAAGATGTGTCCACACGACAGGATTTAACATCGGAAGGAATTGCGAACTTAATCCCCCTCCTTTGGAGGGGTGTCCGCTGCGGCGGATCGGGTGGCTATTAGAACTCAATTTGTAATAAATTATTATTATACTGAGCCAAACCTCAATTATTTACTAACCAACTCCTTACAAATCTTTTTAATTAAACCCGGCCCTTCGTAAATAAAACCTGTATATAATTGCACCAAACTTGCACCAGCTTCAATTTTGTCTTTTGCATCTTGCGGAGAGTGGATCCCCCCTACACCAATAATTGGAAATGATTTGTTAGATTTTTGCGATAAATAACGAATTACTTCTGTTGAGCGTTGCGTTAATGGTTTACCACTAAGTCCGCCCATTTCAGCTTTCATGCTCTCTTCTGCATATAAACCGTTTCTGTCTATTGTAGTATTCGTAGCAATTACACCAGCAATACCAGTCTGTTGTACAATTTCTACAATATCATCTAATTGCTCATTTGTTAAGTCTGGAGCAATTTTTAGTAAAATTGGACGAGAGACGTCATGTTTTAAATTTCTTTGCTGTAAGGTATTTAGCAATTCCATTAATGGTGCTTTCTCTTGCAAAGCTCTTAATCCAGGTGTATTTGGTGAGCTAACATTAACCACAAAATAATCTACAACATCGAATAAACGGTCGAAACACTTAATGTAATCGCTAGTGGCATCTTCATTAGGCGTATTTTTGTTTTTACCGATATTACCACCAACTACAATGCTTGCATCTTTGTCTTTCAACAATCTCAAGCGTTCTGCCATTACATCAACACCTTTATTATTAAAACCCATTCTATTGATGATGGCATTATCATCTTGCAAACGGAACATTCGTGGTTTATCGTTACCAGGCTGTGGAAGTGGAGTTACTGTACCAACTTCTATAAAACCAAAACCGAGGTTGCTTAGTGCTTCAACATATTCGCCATTTTTATCAAAACCAGCGGCTAAACCAACCGGATTTTTAAATTTAATGCCAAAAACTTCTCTTTCTAAGCCTTTTATATTTACATCATAACTACCTCTAATAATGGTTTTGCCCAAAGGGAAGTAATCATTGAACCATTTTAAGCGTTTTACCACAAAGTGATGAACATTCTCTGGGTCGAACTTAAAGAAGACAGGTTTGATTAAGCGATACATGCAGCGAAGATACTGAAGATATGGAATATGTAAAAGGGAAAATGTGCTTCAAAACCATCTTCCATTTTACATTTGCCATTTTACATCTTTAGTATGCTGCTGTAAACTGCTCTTGGTGATGTGCATTGTTTTCTAATTCATCTGCAATTACAATAGCTAAATCTTCTACAGATAGAGTAGAACGGCCTTCTTCATTAAAAACCGGACTAGTTTTACCTAAACGATATTTACCGGTACGACCAATGGTTATGCCTTGATGCATTTCTATAGCCGGACTAAAAAACAACCAATCTAATTCTGTTTCCTGTTTAAGTGTGTTAAAATAATCTCTTACTGCTGATGCACCTGGATAAATTTCTGCTGGAAAATCTGGTCCGTCAACTAATTGGCTTCCATCAATTTGCAAAGTTCCTGCACCGCCTATAAAAATGTAACGGTTAACACCCGATAACTTTACAGCCTCTTGAATTGCTGAAGCACCTTTAATGGTATCATCATAAAGGTTTGGGTTTGTCCAACCGGCATTAAATGCACTTACTACTGCATCTGCTCCATTTAAGGCTTTGGCAAGTTTTTCGGTATCTAACACATCTACTTCTAGCTTCGTTAACTTATCATTAGTACTTTCAATTTTATCGGTATTACGAGCAATCGCGATTACTTCATGCCCACGAGTTGTTAGTTCGTTTACTAAATTTTGGCCAACAAATCCTGTGGCTCCAATTACTGCTACTTTCATTTTTTGAGTATTGCGATAAGCGAATTGCGTACTGAGACAAATTTCACTTACCTATGTTTATAATTTGTTAATTGTAATGTTAATTATTACAGTTATAATTAAAAAAAAGTTTATTTAAATTGATTACTAAAAGCAGCCAAAGTCTGTTTACTTAACTGATCTATTAAAACCTTTTCGGTATCGTTATATAAATTATTTAAATGCATGTTAATGTCCTTGCCCACCGGACATTTAGGATTAGGTGTATTTTTTTGATTTCCTAAGAGCGAGATCTGCCTTACACTTTCGTAAACTTCTCCTAATGTAATTTCATTTGCAGATTTAGCTAAAGAAGAGCCTCCATTTTTACCCTCTTTACTGGTTACAAAATGATGATTACGTAAATTACCTAACTCCTTACGTACTAAAACCGGATTGATATTGATACTGCCCGCTAAATATTCCGAAGACAATAGTTCGCCATTAGCTTTATCTAGCAGTGTTAAAATATGCAAAGCGATGGCAAATCTTCCGTTATTCATTCTGTAATTATTTTTATTACAGTACAAAGGTAGATTTTAAAAATTAAAAACCAAAAAAATTATTTAGATACGGTTTCACAGTTTTCCATTTTTTCTATCCATTTTGCATTTTCTACACTGTATGAACTTACGTGAGTATAACCATTTGGGTATTTTCGACATTGAACTAAGTTTTCTTTGGTATTAATGCAATCCTTATTTAAAAAACTCATCATAGCTAACTGATAATAATGTCCACTTAGTGGTAATCTAGCTTTATTATTGTATGCCTTTGGGTAAGTTAATCTGAGTTTTTCTAGCGATTTAATTCCCCACTCATATTGGTTATAAGTGTAAGCAAATGTTTTAATCTTATCTATCCTTGAGGCTACACTTACCCACGTTTTATCATCAACTATAATTTCTAGGTATTCCGTTAATTTTTCTCTGGCCATAGGAATTTGATTTTGGCCAATGTAAAACTCATATGCCGCTAGAGCAATTTTTGATTTTATATTTTTCGCTTCATAGCCATTCAAAAAATCTAGCAAATTTTTAAACCCCGCTTCATCGTTGTTTTTAGAGAATGATGCAGCCAATAACATAATTGGTTGTAAGTTGTCTTCATCTAAACCTTTATTTCTTTCTATATCACTTCTATAGGCCTCAAAACCTTTTTTTGTATTCTGTTTATATTTTAAAATACTGGCAACATAATAATACAGGCTACTTGGAGATGGCTTTTTTTCATAAGCAACCTTTTTACTATTAATAATTGTCTCTATCTGATCGTTTGAGATTTTTGTATCGTTGCCTAAAGTTTTAAAAAAGTTAAGCAGTTCTGATTTAGTGCAACTTCCATGATGTTTTCCAATTTCTTCTCCAGCAGCATTTAGAAATGTATAATCAGGGATACCATTGTTTTTAACGTACTTTTCTCGATAATAATAAACATCAGGTTCATCGATATCTAATTTTAAGACCACAAATTTTTCGTCAATATATTCTGACACCTCTTTATCATTTAAAACTTCCTTTTCCATTACATGGCATGGCCCACACCAAACTGCGGTAAAATCTAGAAATAGCAATTTATTTTCCTTTTTACACTTTTCTAGCGCCTCTGCATAGGTTCCTTTAAAAAAATCTACGGCGAAATTCTTTAAGGGGCTTAGGAGAAGTAGAACAATAATTATCTTTTTCATTGATGGCATTTAATTTAATTCTCTAAATATACACAATCATTGTAATTTACATTTTGTATCCTATTTTAATAACTGCACAATCTCTTGTTAATTAAACCTGATTGGAATGAAAAGCTCCCGATTTTTCTTCGGGACTTGTAATGTAAAGCAGGACTGATTTAGCCATAATTTCCTACCACTCATTTTCAAAAATTGATGCCTATAACGGCAATAAAAATCGTATTTTTGCCACGAAATGATTTCTATAAACGATTTAACCTTCCAAATTGGCTCTAGAGCCTTATACGACGAAGCTAACTGGCACATTAAGCCAGGAGACAGAGTTGGACTAATCGGCGCCAATGGTACCGGAAAGTCTACTTTACTAAAAATAATTGTTGGCGAATATGCGCCATCATCGGGCAGTATTTCGATGGCGAAAGACTTAAAAATTGGTTATTTAAACCAAGATTTGCTTTCGTACGAATCTCACCATACCATTTTACACGTGGCAATGGAGGCTTTTGAGCGCCAAAACCAATTACATGATGAAATTGAAGAGCTGCTAAAAAAGATTGAAACAGACTACAGCGAAGAAACTTTATATAAACTGAGCGACAAACAACAAGAGTTTGAAGCTTTGGATGGTTATAATATTGAGTATCGTGCAAATGAGATTTTAGCAGGTTTAGGTTTTAGTACAGAAGATCAACATCGCCCATTAAATACATTCTCTGGAGGTTGGCGGATGCGTGTAATGTTGGCGAAAATCCTTTTACAAACTCCTGATATTTTACTACTGGATGAGCCTACCAACCACATGGATTTACCGTCTATTAAATGGTTAGAGACTTATTTGGGCAGTTTTGAAGGTGCAATTGTAATTGTTTCTCACGATAGGTATTTCTTAGACAAAATTGTTCGTAAAACAGTTGAATCTAGAAAAGGGAAATTAACGGTTTATGCAGGAAATTATTCTTTCTACGTAGAGGAAAAAGGTTTACGAGGTGAAATCCAGAAAGGAGAATTTAAAAATCAGCAGGCTAAAATTAAGCAAGAAGAGCGTTTAATTGAACGTTTTAAAGCTAAGGCGAGTAAGGCTAAAATGGCTCAATCGCGGATGAAAGCTTTGGATAAAATGGAACGTGTGGAAGATGTTGATGATGATAATCCTACAGTGAATTTCAGCTTTAAGTTCTCTAAACCAAGTGGGAGACACGTAATTAAGGTAGAAAATGCAACTAAAGCATATCCAAACATAGAGATTTTAGAAAACGCTGATGGCTTAATTGAAAAAGGTGATAAAATTGCTTTAATTGGTGCCAATGGTAAAGGTAAATCTACTTTGTTAAGGATGATTGCTGGCGCTGAAGGTTTTGCTGAAGGAAAAATTGAAACTGGGCACAATGTTACTACTACATTTTTTGCGCAGCATCAATTGGAATCCTTACACTTAGATAATACCATTTTAGAAGAATTGCAAGCCTTTGCCCCTAAGCATACCGATACTGAATTACGTGGTATTTTAGGTTGTTTCTTGTTTACTGGCGATGATGTCTTCAAGAAAATCAAGGTATTATCTGGAGGTGAAAAATCGAGAGTTGCTTTGGCAAAATCATTAACAACGGATTCGAACTTCTTAATTCTGGATGAGCCTACCAACCACTTGGACATACAATCGGTTAACATTCTAATTCAGGCTTTACAGCAGTACGAAGGAACATTTATTTCTGTTTCTCATGATAGGTATTTCTTGGATAATGTAGCCAACAAAATCTGGTTTATTGAGGAAGAGAAGATTAAAGAATATCCTGGTACGTATGCAGAATACGAAGAATGGAATAGTAAAAGGGTAATTCCGGCGCCAAAACCAATTCCCGTTAAGCCAACTACCGAAGAGAAGAAGAAACCAGCAGAGCCTCTTCCTGCAAATGCACAACAACAATTAAAAAAGCTAAACGATAGGTTAAAGAAAGTTGAAGAAGAAATTTCGGTTTTTGAAGCTAGTGTTAAGGCAGTTGAAGCAGATTTGGCTAAAGAAGAAGTATTTTCTAATCAGCATAAATTAAATGAAGCCAATAATAAGTATTTGGCAGAAAAAGCGTTATTAGATCATGCTCAAAAAACTTGGGAAGAGCTGGCTGCAGAGATCATGGAATTAGAGGGCTAAGCCCCACCCCTGCCTGCGGCAGGCAGGCAACCCTCCCCTAGAAGGGAGGGCTTTATAAATTGAGTAATTAATATCGTCATCATGAGCGTAGTCGAAGGATTTTAGAAGGCTCTAATTTAAAATCGATTTTAAATTATAATGAAAGTACAAGCTAGTTTGTTTTTTTTCTTGATCATTTTGATTAGCACAAACTGTTTTGCCCAAAACCATGTTGTGGTATATGATAATAAGATTTATCAATCCAACATTAAAACAGTGGAGTGTTATAATACTAAAAAAGAACAATCCTTCCCTATTATAGCGTTAAAAAGCGATGAGAAAATAACGCTAGCTTTTGATGATTTAAAAGGTGGCAATAAAAATTACAATTATACCATTGAACATTGTACTTGGGATTGGAAACCTACTCGAATTAATGCACTAGACTATCTAATAGGTTTAAAAGAGGATATTATTTTCAGTTATCGTTATTCTTTTAATACACTGCAAAAGTTTACGCATTACCAGCTTACTTTGCCTAATGAGCAAATGAAACCTAAAATTAGTGGTAATTATTTGTTGAGGGTTTACGAAAATAACAATCCGCAGAAGGTTGTAATTACGCAGCGTTTTTACGTTGTAGATAATTCCGTAAATGTTGGCGCAGAAGTGGTGCCAAGCAGCCAAGTTCAATATCGTTTAAGCAAACAAAAGGTGAACTTTACTGTATTTCATCAAACACCTATCCAAAACCCATATCAGGATATTAAAGCGGTGGTAATGCAAAATGGAATTCCGGAAACAGCAATTACCAATGCCAAACCGGCATTTGTTAGACAAGGCGCTCTGCTTTACAACGAGTTAAACACCAACGAATTTTGGGGAGGTTATGAGTTCAGAAAATTCGATACCCGTAGTTTTAGGTACAAAGCAGACCATGTGCAAGATTTCTACAGAGATAGCACTTTAAACGTAATTTTATTTACAGATCTACCCAATACTAGCACTAAATATGCCAACCAATTTGATGAAAATGGGAATTTCTTTATCCGAAATCAAGATGGAAGAGACAATGTTACCGACAGCGATTATGCAAATGTTTTATTCAGTTTAACTGCCACACCTCCAAGCCCGAAAGGAAATGCATACGTAATTGGTAGGTTTAATAACTACATATTAGACGAAAATAGCAAGCTAAATTATGAAGCAAGCAGAAAAAAATTTTATACCAACATTAAACTAAAACAAGGTTTATATGATTTTAAATATGTTTGGCTTGATGAAAATGGAAAATTTGATGACACCATATTTGAAGGCTCCTTTTTTGAAACAGAAAATTCTTATCAAGTTTTAGTATACTACAAAAAACCAGGTGGCAGGTGGGATGAATTAGTTGGTTTTATCAATTTGAACAGTATGAGTAAAAAGTAAACTTTTATTCAAAAGCGTTACATAAGCAGACCGATCAGGCTTTCATAATTAAATCAACGCTATAAAGATGCACACCTTACGCATAGCCTGCTACTTAATTAAAGACTTTACTTAATTTTACTAGAAACGAATAAGAAACAATATTCTCTCTCCAATTAAACTTTTGACATATCATCGATAGTCAACAAAAATTTAAACTTACCAACAAGCTGCCAAAAGATAATGGCTAACTGCCAATTTAATCACTTCATTTAATACTTGAAGGGTTGATGCAAGCTATACACTTTTCCTTATTACCAACAAAGGGTCATCAAATTTGACGACCCTGTTGGCAATATATTTTTGCAGCTTATTGTTTACCGTAACCTGGGTTTTGAGTCAAGTTTGGATTCAACTCAATCTCTTTTGAAGGAACTGGATAAAGTTTTGCAGTACTTTTCCACTTAGCTCCTTTTAAAGCGCCTAATACCGCATCAGCTCGACCCGTGCGCACTAAATCGATCCAACGATGTCCATCAGTAAAGAACTCGAGCCTACGTTCTTTTTCAACAGCTAACAATACATCTGCTTTACTTAGAGTTCTAGGCAATGCTGTTAGACCAGCTCTAACACGAATATCATTTACATCATCCATTGCTTCTTCTGTTCTATTTAATTGCGCTAAAGCCTCTGCTCTTATCAGATACATTTCTGTTAAACGAATATAGACTTGATCTTCTGCTAATGCTGTATTAGTTGGAGCTGCTTTCAATTTGTATTTGAATGGATAATGAGTTGTAATTCCACCAGCTTCCCAAGTACCAATCCAATTCGTTTTTCTTTTATCGCCAGCTTCGAAGGCGTTATAAAGATCATCAGTAATGTTATGAGTTGTACGTAATACTGGCAAATAAACTGTCGCAAGGTAAGTAAAGTTTACGCGAGTTTTTGCTGAACCATCACTACTAATTGCTAAAATAGTTTCTTTGCTTGTACGCTGATATATCTTACTCACATCGGTTTCTAGCGCCAACGTTCCTTTTAAAGAACCACTAATCAACTCCGTAGCAGTGCTTGCAGCTTTATCCCATTGTTTATCATATAAATAAGTACGTGCTAAAAGAGCAGTTGTACTTTTCTCATTTACATAAGCATTTGACTTATTAATTCCTTTAAGTTCAGTTTTTGCTTCTACTAGATCAGTAATAATCTGCTTATACACTTGCGCTGCAGGAGTTCTTGGTAAAGATGTCGTTTTTTTAACGTCAGTCTCCATTACCAATGGTACATCTCCATAAATACTTACCAGGTTCAAGTGTCCCAATGCCCTAAAAAATTTTGCTGTCCCCATTGCTTCGGCAACAACAGGTGCAGAAATTGTTTTAGCTTTAACAAGCGCCTCCAGCATTAAATTAGATTGATAAATTGTTTTATACGGGTCTGTCCACATCGATCTATTAATCGTATTAACATCTTCAATGTTGTTATCTGTAAATTGATCATTTGACGAAGTATAATAGGTAATCTCATCGGCACTAAAACCTGGGTATTGGTGACTGTATGTATCATAATATCCGCTACCCGTAATAAAGTTATAACTATGTAGACCGGCAATATTAGACCTTACCAAATCATCATTATCATATGCAGTACTTGCATTAAAAGCATTAATTGGCGGATCAATTTCTACAAATTTTTTGCATGAAGCAAGCGTTATCAAAGATAATCCAGCTGAAAAACATGCTATTTTTAAATATTTAGATTTCATATTTTTTTAAAATTAAATTAGATTCATTAATTATAGTGAAACACTCATACCAAAAGTAAATGTACGCATTGGTGGCGTAGTAGTGCCCGGTGTTTCAGGATCATAACCTTGGTAGTTTGTGATAGTCCAAAGGTTTTGTCCTAATGCATATACTCTAACATTACTTAATTTCATTTTGTTCGTTAAAGTATTAGGCAAAGTATAAGAGAATGAAACATTTTTCAACCTGATGTAAGAAGCATCAGTGATACCTGCATCAGACACTCTATATCTACCATATGCAGTATTAAATGCGCCGCTGTTTACACTAGATAATCTTGGTTTGGTTGCAATATCACCTGGTTTACGCCAAATACCATCAAGTAAGAAATCTGGTAAATTGAACAAAATACCTGGCTGACTTGCATTAGAGCTATTGATGTACGCATTTGCATATGGTCTTTTGGTGTATTGGAAGAACACATCCAATTCAAAACCTTTATAGCTAAATGTATTACCTAAACCACCATAAAATCTTGCATCACTGTCGCCATAACTTCTGTAGTCACCTGTTGCAGAAAATACACCGTTTCCATCTATATCTTTCACTAATGGAGTACCTGTCGCTGGGTCAATTCCTAAAAATTCGTAACGACGGTAAACGTTGATTGATTTACCGATTTCATACGTATTAGAATAGGTACTTTTCGATAGCTCTGGAAATGCTAATAAAGTATTTTTAAATGTGGTAATGTTGAAATTGGTGCTCCATCTAAATCCTTTATCAATACCATTAACGTTAATGCTTGTAATATCAAACTCAACCCCTCTATTTCTAATTTTAGCATCTAAGTTGGCTTGATAACTTGTCCAACCTGTTTGTCCGGCAATAGGATAACTTACCAATTGATTACCTGAAATATTGCTAAAGAATGCAGTAGTAGTTGTAATTCTATTGTTGAAGAAGTTCAATTCTGCTGCAACCTCAAATTTTTTGTTTGTTTCCCAACTAAAGTTTGGATTTCCTAATCTGTTGGCATACAAACCTGAATTATAGTTATATGTTTGAGATGTAGCTGCAAAGGTTTCCATATATTGATAGTTCCCGATACCGTCATTACCAGTAAGACCATAACTAGATCTTATTTTAGCTAATGAAATGAATTTAAGATTATCTTTTATGAAGTTTTCATTTGAAGCAATCCAAGCAGCACCTACTGCCCAAAAGTTACCAAATTGTTTTGAAGGACCAAATCTTGATGAGCCATCTCTTCTAAAAGTAGTGTTCAAAATATATTTGTTATCAAAATCATAGGTTACTCTAGCAAAAATTGAGTTAAACTTATATTGATTATAAGCTGTACTATAAGAAGCAATTGTACCTGCTGCACTCAATGCATTCATTAACAACTCGGAAGAAAAGTTTCTTGCTTCAACCGATTGTCCGCCACCGATGGTTTCTTGAAAAGTTCCACCTAATAAGGCAGTCAATTTGCCTTTACCAATTTTTGTATTATAGTTAAGTTGTGGCTCAATGTTATAGGTATGTTGATAATCGGTACCAAAGGTAGCAAAGTTTTTGTAGTCTAAATTAGAATTAGGGTTCAAATAACCACCTCTATATTTCTCTACCCCACGGTAGTCTAAACGTGTAAAACTTGCATCAAGTTTTACTTGTAGATTTTGCAAAATTCTATAACCAATTGTTGCTGCTCCAATAAAGTTGAAGTTAGAAAGTGTAGCATCGCTATAAGTATATTTTAACGGACTTTGTGCATTACTTGCTGTTCCGTAAAAATATGGCAAGCCAGTAGTCTCATTTACCAATGGCATGTTTGGCGCTATCCAAGAAAAATCAAAACCACTTGTACCAATAGATGTCATTTTGGTAGAACTGTAGTTAAAGGTAGAGTTTACTGTAAATTTACTATTATTTGAAGTGTGGTTGATATTCAACCTAGCAGAGCCTCGGCGTTGGTTGTTTTTACCCATCAAAACACCGTTGTCATCCCTGTAGCCCACACCGAAAACAAATTGTGTATTTTGGTTACCTCCTTGTATGCCTAATTGTGCATCAGTTACATCACCAGTTTTTCCAAATATCAAATCTTGAAAATCTGTGTAACGTTGGTCACCCCACAAAAGCACATCATATGCATTGGCTTGCGTCATTGTTACTCCATCAGCGGCAAATGCATCTTTACGCATTTGTAAATATTCTTGTGTGTTTAACAAATTCAATTTGCCAACTGCATTTGAAATACCTTTATAAAAATCGGCAGTTACTTTTGTTGAACCAGTTTTACCTTTTTTTGTAGTAATTAAAATAACACCATTAGCACCCCTAGAGCCATAAATTGCCGTCGCATCTGCATCTTTAAGTACTTCCATACTTTCGATATCAGCACTATTAATGTTCATGAATGGACTATGTGGACCAGTTGCACCTCCATAAGTGGAACCATTAATGCCTGTTGAAGGCAATGGCACACCGTCAATAATATACAATGGTCTTGAAGAAGAAGCAATTGTATTCGTTCCTCTAATAGATACGTTAACGTTAGCACCCAGATTTCCACTTGCGGTAGTTACAAACACACCCGGAAGCCTACCTTGCATACCCAATACTGGATTGCTGATTGGTTGCTGAGTTAAAGTTGTCCCAGCTACTTTTCCAACCGATCCTGTATTCTTTACCCTAGTTGTAGTTCCATAACCTACAACAATTACTTCGTCTAAGTCGTTATTCGCAACGAGCTTTACTTTAAGATCAGCCACAGATTTATTAAAAGTAAGGTCTTGTTTCCCATAACCAACCATACTAAAACTCAAGTTAACTGGGAAATCATTTACAATTACTGAAAATTCACCTTTATCTCCAGATGTAATTGTTTGTTTAGTTTTGAAATTATAAATGTTAACACCAGGCATTGGTAAATTGTCACTATCTAACACAATACCTGATACCTTACCCCCATTTGTTTGATTTTGGGCAAATGAACTAAAAGATAGGAAACTGAATAAGAAAATAAATACAGAGGCAGCGATAGGTTTAAGCCTGTTATACTTATTTAATCCACATAATTTTTCTTCTAAAAATAGAATTTTTTGCATAGTTTATGGTTTATTAAATTGTTTGGTTAATATTTAAAGCGATGCATATAGGGTCAACCTATATAAGCAAGTGCCATTACTCTAAGTATGGGGACTTATGCATGATTTAGCTATGGAGAAAATGACATGCGGTTAGTACAAATAAAATTCGTTAGTAATATGAGAGTTGTAGGAGAGTAAATACAATGTATTTCTCTAAAACCAAAGATATAACTATCCAAACTGATAATAAACGGGGGTTTTGTAAAATTTATATAGCAAACTAACTTTTGATGTAAAAAAATTAAACATTTTTCTGTTTTTTCTGTTTTATGCGCTTCTATGTAACAAAAATGCTTCAATATAAAACCTAATTGTAGGCAATAGTCATTATTTACACGAGTTTTTTCTGAAAAAATACAAAGACTAGCCTACTATACTTCATTTTCTTGAGCCCTGTATACTTTCATCACAAAAAAATATATACATTAACAACTATGCAGTAAAAGTGCATAGGCATTGCTACGGAAAGAATAGAATTCTTTTTTTAAAGCGGAATCAACAATTTTGGGTGTGGAGAAACAAAGATATATAGGCATATCCGTTCCAGACTTAAAGCACATATCGTCTGGTAACAAGATATCGCTATAAAGTGGCTTCATGGAGATACAAAAATAAGGTGCAGAATCTTATTAAAACAGATTTGAGAGGCTAGAGGTGTGCAAATATTATATGGAGTGCTGGATGCTGATCACATACATCTTCAAATATAATATTTACCAGCAAGTCCATAAGCGATATTGTAAGAAGTTAAAAGTAAAAGATTCCAGAAGAATCCAGAAAGAATGCCCATGAATGGCACAAAAATATCTTGGACACCACAAAGCCCCAGAAAACAATGATAACAAATTTATGATAATCAATAAAATTAATAGAAACTGAAAGTCTTGCACTGTAATTGCATAGTTTCAACTAACGAATGAGACCTATAAAAAAAATACAATAATAAACCTATAAAATATTAAATTCATCTTCTATTTATCGTAAAGAATATACTTTAACGCAATCAATTTACTGCTTTTTGTTATAATTAATAGTTCTTCTAAAATTCCATAGGTATATCTCTGCTAGCAATAGACCATTATCATAATGCTTTCAATTATGAGATCGGGTATCCGATATGGTATTCAAATAGGAAAATTCTTTCAAATACAAAGGAACTCCGCTTTTACGATGACATCCTTTCGGAAAATGACCTTAAATATCCTTGAGATGGAAATTGAATCTAAATGCAGAAATCACAAAAAAAGGCAGCAATGATGATGAGTTCAAAACTAGCTATCAAAAGTTAAAAGCGATTTTCTTGGGCTGAATACTAATGACAGAGAGAAAATATAAAATTACCATTAATACCTCTGTTTTAATAATTAATAATATTAGTCCTTAGTAGTTAAGTTTAGGTTACTACTCTCCAAAAATGATATTCAATCTGCAAAGGAAATTATACTTAAACCTTCAATACCCAAACTGATACACTACCAGCTGCACAAAGAAATTCTCCGCAACCATTTTCATTTATAGTTACCTCTTCTTCTCGTTTGCCTAAAATATCGATAAAAATTTTACCACTAAATTTCTCTCCAATTTCCATCTCTTTAAAACCCTCATCTCCATTACTCATTAATACAGCCAAACCCGAATTCGGATGTTCCTCATCTCCTTCTCTGGTCCAACCGATGCAATTAGGATGATCTAAGTAATCTCTTTGTACTCCATAGGCTAAATTCAGCCTAGCTTTTAGCATCTCTGGCAATTCTAACAAACCAATTAGTTCAACCTGCTGTCCATCATCTTCATAAGTTGCACCATATAAATCAGTATAAAAAACACAAGGAATTCCTGCCTCTCTTAGCAAGATCATGGCATGAGCCAATGGCCTAAACCAAAAATCAATAAATGATTCTAAAGATTGTAAAGGTTGCGAATCATGGTTATCAACAAAAGTAACTGCTAAAAGTGGATTTCTGTGCACTAATGTATTTTCGAATATGGTACTTAGATCGTATTCTTGCCCAGCTTGAGAGGCCAAGTAAAAATTATGATGTAATAGCGAATCAAACAACTGCGTTTTACCGCCGGTAATTTCTATGTAATGTTCTAACTCTTCAACACTCTCAATATTCCAATTTTCTGCAACGATAAAGAAATCACGATCACATTCTTTTTTTACCTCATCAATCCACTCTACCATAAACTCTGGCGAAATGTGTTTCACGGCATCCAACCTAAAACCATCTATATTACAAGTTTCAAAATACCATTTCCCCCACTTTTTAAGTTCTTCTCTAACTGCTGGATTTCTAAAATCGATGTCGTTAAACATCAAGTAATCATAATTACCCATTTCGCCAGAAGGAACATTCTCCCAACCTTCTCCATATTCGTTCTGAATAGCATAAATTGCAGTTTCCTTAACATCTTCTGCATAGTCTACTCCACTAAAACACCTATGGTCCCATACAAAATCAGAATATGCGTCTCCCCTTCCCGGAAAAGTAAATTTAGTCCAAGCCTCAATTTCCATTTCTTCAGAAATAAATTCATTTCTGTTATCTGGATTAACTTTGCGAACCGTTATTTTCTCAATTTCGTCTCCGCCCGCTTTATGGTTAAAAATAGTATCTGCTAAAACTCCAATTTTATGATCCTGAAATGCTTTTATAGCTTTTAAATATTCTTCCTTGGTGCCATATTTAGTAGCTGTACTATTTTTTTGGTCAAATTCTCCCAAATCATAAAGATCATAGGTATCGTAGCCTATAGAATAGCTGCCATTTGTACCTTTATAAGATGGTGGAAGCCAAGCCATGGTAATGCCCATTGCTGCTAAGTTTGCAGCTTCTTTAACTGCTTTAGTCCATAAATTATCAGGTTCATTGTAATACCAATGAAAGTATTGGATGAGCGTTTGATTTTGCATATCGGAATATAATTATAGAAGTCTGTATAACCACCAATAGAGCTTAATGTTTTGTTAATTATAAATTTAAATTCAATTAGCTAAGTCTCAAAACTTAAGGAGTTTTATTAACTTGAAATTATTTGAAAAGCAATAACAGTTTCACTTTGGTTATTTCCGTTCTTTTCTTCGGTTTACTAAATGTTTGCTCAAAACCATAAAGTTAAGCGTCGGCGGGGACGCCAAAGATGGAGTATTTTCCTACCGGTTAGTGTCTCACCTACCGAAATATCCTTTAATCTGTGTTTGAATTATACAAAAATTAGAAAAGCTGCAGCCCTTATAGGTCATTTCAGTCCTGCTCTTAGCTTTAATCGTGGGCAACCGAAAGGGTTACCACTACATGTTCGCTGCGATACAGGTGTAGGGTACAAAGTCTAGTGCACAGAATTGAATTAATTAAACCTGACCGACGTGTAAATCCTTTTTGCCAACCAAAGTTTTCTCTTTTTATAAAAAGGTAAATGGCAAAAAGATTGTAACAAAGGTCAGGACTAACGTCATTTATAGCACTGCACCTGCTTTTCAAATTAAAAATATGCCGATCACATGATTGTAAATGCAAATCTTGATTTTTAAGAAAGCTAAACCAGTGCATCTTAGGATTCAGCAGCCCTGCTCTCTGCTAAATACCATGAAGAATGGTATACCGCTGCCGATCAGGTTTAGAGAACAAAGTTCATAGTACAGAATTGGATTAATTAGACCTTACCGAAGAGTAAATCCTTTTTGCCAATAGAGTTTTTCTTCCTTTTACTGGTAAACGGCAAAAAGATTGCCTGTCTACGGTCAATGTCATTAAGTTAAGGAAGAATCCGGAGGATTCTAATGTTTATAGCACTAAGAAAATTATTATTATGCGACCCTAATGGGGTCGAACATCAAAAATCCTAATTTATCTATAAACGTTTGACCTCTCTGAGGTCTTTTAAATTTCTTAACTTAATCACATTGTACCTGTGGTAGGCAGGTAACGAAAAGCAGGGAAAACTTTAAAAAATGCACTGCATTTGCACTTCAAAAATGAAAGAAATTTCGATTAAACTGTAAATCCCTTCCAATTTTCTGTATTTTCGCCACCTATGAGTATAATAGCCAAACATCCTAAAAATTCTTTCACCATTATGAACGAATTGGTATTGCCCAATGATACCAATACTTTAAACAATTTAATGGGTGGACGTTTGTTACATTGGATGGATATTGCGGCGGCTATTTCGGCTCAAAAACATTGCAATAGAATTGTAGTTACCGCATCTGTAGACAATGTTTCTTTTAAGCAAGCTATTAAATTGGGTGATGTAATTACGATAGAAGCTAAGGTTACGCGTTCTTTTAATACCTCGGTAGAGGTAAGACTAGATGTTTGGGCAGAAAATATACCATCGGGAACCAGGGCTAAAAGTAATGAGGCTTACTATACTTTTGTAGCGTTAGACCAAGATGGAAAAACGATACCAGTACCAGAATTAAAGCCCGAAACTGAAGAAGAAATGGAGCTTTTTAATGGTGCTTTAAGACGTAGACAACTGCGTTTAATTTTAGCTGGCAAAATGGAGCCTAATGATGCCATTGAATTAAAAGCATTGTTTTTTAAAGATTAATTAGCGACCTTAATGGCTGCACAAGAATACTTAAATGACAACCTATACTACCTTAATTATACTAAGCAGCCTGGTTATATTCTCTTATTTATTTGACCTTGTTGCCAACAAAACCAAACTGCCCTCGGTATTGCTTTTATTGCTTTTGGGTATTGGTTTACGTCTATTAGTTGATAATTTAAATCTACAGACTTTTAACTTTTTACGGATTTTGCCAACCTTAGGTACAGTTGGTTTAATTTTAATTGTATTTGAAGGTTCCTTAGATTTAAAATACGATAGGGCTAAAAACAAAGTAATTAAGGGGGCTTTTTCATCTGCATTTGCCATTTTATTGCTTACGGTTGCTGTAATCACATTTATAATGTACCAAATTACAGGTGCAGATTTGTACCGTTGCTTTATTAATGCAATACCTTTTAGTGTAATTAGTTCGGCAATTGCCATTCCATCTGTGGCATCGTTAAATAAAAGCACCAAAGAATTTATTATTTACGAGAGTTCTTTCTCAGACATTTTAGGTATTATCTTATTTAATTTTGTGGTTTCTAACCCACATATTTCGCCTGGTTCTTTTGCAAGCTTAGGTTTAGAAACTGTTTTAATTTTAATACTCTCAGTCATATCTTGCGTATTTTTGCTTTACATAATGGGCAAAATTTCTCATCATATTAAATTCTTTTTGATCATTTCTATCTTAATATTGGTGTATGCCATTGGACAATCTTATCACTTATCTTCTTTGGTATTAATTTTAGCATTTGGCCTATTCTTAAACAATGCCGATACCATTAAATATGCCTGGTTTAAAAGTATATTTATCTATAAAAATTTAGCAAATGATTTAACACAATTACACCAACTTTCTGCAGAAACCGCCTTTATTATACGCACATTTTTCTTTGTAATTTTTGGTTTTACCATGAACATTTATGAGTTGAATGATCAAAATGTATTGGTTAATGGTTTCTTAATTTTACTGAGCATCTATATGATAAGGTTTACTTATTTGCTTATTTTTAAACGTCAGCATGTATTACCAGAAGGTTTTGTAACACCAAGAGGATTGATTAGTATTCTGCTATACTATAATTTGCCAGAAAGCATCAAGCTACCAGAAATTGGCACCTCATTTTTATTCTTAGTGGTATTGGGGTCGAGCTTGGTAATGAGTATTGGGTTGATGACCAGCAAAAGGGTAAAACCTAGTATATTAGATTAGCGTTTACGTGCTGAATATGAACTCGATTAATGTATTTCTCTAATTTTTTATAGCGTTTTTTGAATTTATTAGCATCACCATCTATATTTAGAGTTAGTTTGGTATTTGCAATTTCTGCTCCTACACCAGTTAAAGTTCCAATTACAGCTCCAGAAACTGTTAAAGCTCCTGTTAATTTGGCCATATCTTCAAAAGATTGACCTTCTTCATCTAAAGACCAAATGGCTGCACCAACAGCTAAACCCGCAACTGTACCGGCACTTGCGCCTTCACCAATGGTTAAACCACGTTTCCTTATTTTTACCTTAACTAAATCTTCGGTTCTAAAAATAAGGTAATTACCTTTATAATCTTCTATAGCTAAGCCTTCTGGAGTTACTTTTTGCAATTTACCTTTTACACTTTGGTATTTTTTAGAAATCACCTTAATCTCGAAATCGCCAGTTTGTGCTTTAACAATTAAACCGATAAATATACCTAGTGTAATTAACAATAAACGTTTCATTAACTTCCCATTTCTAATATTTTATCAAACTCAGTAGCCTTTAAGGGCATAACAGATAAACGTCCTTGTCTTACTAGTGAAATATCTTTTAGGCTTTCTTCTGCTTTAATCTGCTCTAGTGTTACAGGTTTATCTAAAGCTTGCACAGGCACTAAATCTACTACCACCCAATTGGCATCAGCTGTTGTGGGATCTTGATAGGCTTCTTTAACTACCTTAGCAATACCAACTACATTTTTGCCTTCGTTACTATGGTAAAAAAGTACCAAATCGCCCTCTTTCATCTCTCTGAGGTTGTTGCGAGCTTGGTAATTACGAACACCATCCCAAAATGTACGTCCATCTTCATTAAATTTTTCCCAACTGTATTTAAAGGGTTCGCTCTTTACTAGCCAATGTTGTGGTTTATTCATATCTAAAGGTGATTTTAGTAGTGCTGTTGACAAAAATACTAACAATCTCCTTTACAACCCTAGTGCATACAATTTATTTTTAAAAAATTTAGCCAGTATGAAAAATCTTGAATACAAACCATATTTTGATAATCATTTCAAGCAAATAAGTTAAGGGATAGTAAGGTATTTTTTATGAGTCCTTTAACCTATATTAAAGTTAATTGCCACTCGTTTGACATAATAAAATCCAATAGTGTAGCTCCTTCGTACAAAATTCTTTTCTACAGTTAAACCTCCTATCTAATAAATGGCAACAGCTTATCCAAGGAGATTCCTAAATAATCACATACGTGAAAAACAGTAATGGGTTGATGTTTGTGCAGACCATTACAATCTCTAATCAGTTGCAGAATACGCTGACAAGTACGCTCGCTCTTACCGGTCATCAACTTAAGATCGGCAGTATAAAAACATAAACGATGTAATGGCGCACTCATAACTCATTTTCTCATTAGTATAATTTAACTATACAAATTTACCTCATATACAAACAGTTACAAAGTATCCCTTAACTTTTAGCAAATTGTTAAAGCCCAGTAAAACAACCCTTGCCAAATTCGCAATACCCTCAGCAAGCCTTATTTTCATTTTGGCAATAAAAATCCAAAAGTATTACAAATATGATAAGTCGAATTGCGATTGATTTAACAAAAATTAGCACAAAACTTAAATTTTCTGCCTAAAATAGTATCAAAAAATCTCCTATCGTGAAATCCCCATGTAAAACCGTCATGTTGAGGGAGGTATTTCACCGACCGTGAACATCTACTTCGTAAATCCCACCGTAATTTGTCATCCTGACGTGTGCCGATTTATCGGTAGCAAAGCAGCTTGTCCCTATACATCGGGAAAGGATCCATTATCGTAAAAACCAAACGCCTCTCCTTGCCTCGGCTCACCGCCGCCGAGGGGCTCTAAACTTTTTCTTGATAAAAAGTTTAACAAAAATCAAGGCTTGCATAATCCCCTTGCATAAAGCTAACAACAGCTATTATTGCGTAACAAAAAGGCGTTATCCAACGCTCTACCGTCTACACACGCTGCTTTCTTACTTGGTAGTGCAAAAATTGAAGTACATGCAAAGCTGTTTGTTGCTTTCAACCGCGGTGATATGCTAGGCCAATCCTTGTTATTAGCAACAGCAGCAATAAGGCAAAACCTATGCAATAACGATGAAAAAGGGTTAAACCCACCATTTTAACCTAGTTTTCTGCATTTGGTACTACTACTATCCCAGAGCGGTGGCATGAAAGAACGGCGGGCCATGCGCTAGCCTTGTGCGGGGAAGCATCGTTCTTTCTTGATCTTTTGGGTACTTTTGTATCAAGACAAAAGTATCATGCCACCGCGGCAAAGAGCGGTAGAAAAATTGTTGAGATAGCAACGACCTAACTTAAACTTTTCAATTGGAGAGACACCTGATAATGTGACAAAGAAGTTGATATCCGCACACCGTTTCAGGTGTGCCAAGCCCGTGTTTGCTGAATTTGTGAAATGGACTTGCGGGTAAAGCCACCTTAGGGCAAGCGATAAACGTTTTATGGCTGTTGTATATTGTTAGTGGTGGCCATGAGCTCAGCGCTAATGCGCTTTCGGTTTGCTAACTTTTTTCGTTTCAAAAAAGTTAGTGCCAATGCCCGGCATAGCTTGTGCCGATTAATCGGCAAGGGCAGGAAAGACTGTGGGCAGGACTTTTTAATGACCTCCCAAACCCCTAACGAATCACAAACGTACCACCGACGTACCACCGACGGTAGACCGACGGTAAACCAACAGCCAAAACGCCAATTCCGACAAATACAGACAAATAGCGCATAATAGGTACAAATGCGCCTAAACCCGTCAAACGCGACAAGCCCTATTTTTTTCCTCCCCACCTTTACACTACGCAATAATACCGGTAAACAAGAAGCGTAAATTTTAATTATTTAATCACATTTTAAAAACAGAAAGAAAATGGCAAAGTCAGAAAACAATGAAGTAATGTATGGTGCCCGCGGGAGAGTGGGAAACCTAGTGGTATTTAAAAATTTTGGAAGCAACCAAACGGTAATTGCCAAAAGACCAAAAAGGGCGGATAACCCCATGTATACCGAAAAACAACTTAATGCAAAGCTTAAATTTAGAGAAGCGGTAATTTATGCCAAGGGCGTCATCAACAACCCAGCTTTGTTAGCCGTTTACCAGCTATTGGCTAAACCTGGCACATCGGCCTACAATTTAGCTTTGGCAGATTATTGCAAAGCGCCAGAAATCAGCGTAATTGACGCCGATAACTATCAAGGTCAGATCGGTGAGCAAATTAGGGTAAGGGCTATAGACAACTTTGGGCTTGCCCAAGTAAAGGTGAGTATTTACGATGCCGCAGACCTATTAATAGAAAGCGGTTTAGCTACGCAAAGTGCCAACAGTGTAGATTGGTTTTACGATACCACTACCTCGAACAGCACCTTGGTAGGCACTAAAATTACTGCCGAAGCTAAAGATACCCCTGGCAATACCACGCTAGAAACAATCACTATTATTTAGCTTAAGGCCCATCCCCGATAATTGGGGGTGGGCTTATCTTATAGGCTTCACATTAAAGGGAAAACGAATTCTAGAGAAGTTAACTGTTGTAACGGTCATAGCGAAACGCTGAGATTAATTGGGAAAGTTTGTAATATTTAAATCCATTTAACTCCTGCTCTATATCGAAGTTTTGCAGTGTTAGCTTTTCGTTTTTCACATATCGCTTTTTATCCAGCAACCCCCGTAAAATGTAGAAAAGATGGAATTCTCTGCAAACCATCAATTAGTTCGTATTTTCTTGATTCAGATTCAATCACAAATATTGGAGGAATTGTTAGTTCAATATTAAAGATTCAATAGATTGAGATTGTTGGGTTGCCTACAATCTAAATAGCCTTTAGTATATTGCTTTAATCTCCAATTCATCAGGGGTCAATGACAGAATTTCACCAAAAGAAATATCTATAGCCCAAGTCCTGGCTGTCATGGCTTTAGTGTCAATAATATCTAGTAAATTATCTAAATGGGTGATTATTAATAATTTTTCATGATTAATATATAGATACGTCGACACGCTCTACCTTTTATCTATTTAATTGCTAAATAATACAGAAACTAGTTTAGGCTGGTATATAATAAGTATAAGCTTGGACTTTATGTTGTTGTACTAGGACTATGGTTTCAAATATTCTCAACATTTAGATAATTTAATAAATGTTCTCCAATAGCTTTTGCTAATAAGGGTGGAACTGCATTCCCAATTTGGTTATATTGAGATAGGTGGTTTTCACTATCTTTTCCCAATTGCTTCAATAACTTTGAAGAAATCTGAGTACGCTTTCCTTTAAAAACATAATTATCTGGGAACGATTGTAATCTTGCCGCTTCTCTAGAGGTAATATTCCTAGGTTGGAAAGGATGTACAAAATTTGAATAAAACGATGCTGGAATTGTATAAGAAATCATATCAGGTTTAAGATGACGATAATTTGAATTATATTCAGTTTCTGAGATTACTCCATTTCCATTTCTTTTCCTAACTTTCAAATCATCATTTAACTGATCTATCTTCACTCCCTGCAAAATTTGTTCATACCGTTTAACTATTCTCTTAGTATGTACCATAGTCACGTGATTGTGGATGTAAATTTCCTTGCCTCTCAACTGGGCTTGATATTCAGTAATGTTTTCAGGTGCATTAAGCTCTGCCTTTTCGCTTCCTTCACCAGCTTTTAATTCTGGTAGATCCCCAATTGCGTCTATAACATTTATTGCACGTTTTAAATTCTTGGCCGAGCCATTCAATTTTAGCTTTTGTTCTGGTAAATAATGCGTTATAGATGGTGGAGGAATAATTTCGCCATTTAAATTCCCAACGATAAAGACCCTTTCCCTATTTTGAGCAACCCCAAAATTGGCTGCATTTAGTTCCCATATGTTTACGGCATACCCAATATCTTCAAATTTACTTTTGATAATATCAATAACCTTTTCGCCTTGGTCATTTTTACCTGTAAGGATACCTCTTACATTTTCCATAACAAAGATTTTTGGCTTTAACACTTCAACCCAAAGAGCGAAATTTCTAAATAATGAGTTTCTTGGGTCTTTTGGATCTTTGGGCGGTCCAGCTAAACTAAATCCTTGGCATGGAGGGCCACCTATAATAATATCAGGAATATCACTCAAAATTTGAGTAATTTTTTCTGGTGTATTGAAGTCCCTTATGTCATTGTGGATGATTTGATGTCCATTTGTATTGTTGGCCTGTAAAGTTTCAACCGCCCATTTATCAGCCTCAAGTGAGCATATTAGATCATAATTCTCACTTGCCATTTGGAAACCCAAACCAAATCCACCTGCACCAGCAAATAAATCAATGAATTTCGTTTTATTAGGATTTACACTCATAGCGCAATTTCTTTGTAAATCGGGAAATATCTATATACGTCGGCATACTTTTCTATTGCACTTTCACTTACAATACCTTTTAAGGCAGAAAATGCTTGTGCTTTTATATCTGGATCAGAATGAAAATCTGGTAAGAATTTATCTATTACCTGAATTTCTCTATTCGTAAGATGCGGCACTTTTATTTCAAAACTCTCCTCTAATTCTTTGACGAATTCTAAGTTTTTAAAATTCATAGAGTTAATTTTTTGCTCATCGGAATCATTGTAAACGATCCCACCTATGGTAAGCATTGCTTGACCATCATGGTATAAAAAATTAAAAATTTGATTAAACTTAAATTTTGACATTTGTTCAATACGATTTCGACTTTCTAGTATAGTTTCAATTTCCTGCAAAATTACATTCCTCATTAATGAGTAATAATCATTTTTTTTTAAATTCAGTTCAAAGGTATTCCTTCTTATCCTATTTTTAACATCAGAATCTCTATTTAATTTACTCTTGATACGTGCGTCCGTGGTCGTAGCACCAGCTTCATCTTTAACTTCGACATTAATCGAAATTAGAAAAACACTTCCAGAAACAGCACGATTAAAAAAAGTTGCCATATCCGAAAACATGTAGCCAGATAAGGATGAAGTATAGTCCAACCAAAGTATAGACCTTCGCTTTTCCCAAGGTATTTCGGGTAGTTTATCAGTTGACTTCCCAATCAAAATATCAATGCAAGAGTATGGTGAGTTAAATCTAACTCGTGTTTCGGCTGCATCATCACCTTCTATACTAAATAATTTTTGTATACCTAAATATTTATGGAATAGTGAGAAATCAACAAAATAGGTTGAGCCAAAGCCAACATACTGATATTCACGTAACGGTGAAATGATAGATAAGCGGCTTAATGCCTCGCAGATCATCTTTCGTTCTATATTTTTTGCAGGTCTAATCGAGTAATCAATAACCTCATCATTACGGGGCTTTTCTTTAGCGTTATTTTTAATATCCATATTAGTCGCCTACCTCGTTATCATAAAAATAATCAAAAGTTTTACTTCCCACATCATTTGCCGATATGCCTCCAATTGCTTTTTTAGCATTATTAAATTTGACTTTCGGAACTTTATATCTAATTATCTGCAGGTCTGACTCATTAACTGCATTTATTACATTAGGAAATTGAAATTTGGGAGTTAATTTTGTTTTTTCTTTCATAATAGTTAAAATCGGAACATTAGCAGATGCAATGATTTTGTTATTTAGTATCTGATCTTTTTGAGGATTATCCTTTTCACGTTCTTTTTTCTGTCTATTTAACAATAAAAATACATCCTTCATTAACTCAATCATCTTCTTTCTAACCGCAATATAGTCAGCAGATTCAGGGTCAATTCCAGTTTTTGTTGTATTCCAAGGCAACAAGGCGGAATCATTCGAGCTAAAAAAAACATAACCCCTAAAACCCCAAAATTGTTGGTGATACTTTGCTACACCATCCCCACCAGCACCAGTCCATCCAGTAATTGCAGTTGCGTCCCTATCAATTATGAGTCTATCATTACAAAATATATTCCAGCCTCCTTCATCCTCAACTTCGTTGCCTATCCCTGCTAAAATCTCTACATTTAAATCTTCAATTTTTTTAGTTTCAGCATTTGTATGCTTAAAAGTATGTTTCCAAAAAGCTGGTCTTACATCGTCGTCATACTTGAGTTTAATTTGATCTGGCTTTAGTTGGTTACCATTAATTTTTATTATTAACCCTCGGTCAATATTCAAAATCTGTTCCCTGCCAATTTCGTCTATAAGATCATTTTCAAACTGAATCTTCTTAAAACTATCCCTTGCATCTTCTGCTAAGTCTTTGATGATAATTTTTGTACCTGTTATATCATCAGCGTTTATCTCGGAAGGAATGACAGAACTAAATTTGAAATCCCATTCACTTTCGAGTTTTCTCCAGTTATTAACTGGAATGTCAATTACGAATCTTGATTTCGGCGCAATCGATTCTACGTGTATATCGTTACCCAATTTGAAAAAGGCCCTCTTCATGCCAATACCAAACCTGCCTATTGAATGTTTAAGAAGTTTATGCTCTTTTGGCTTCCCAAGTTTAAATGCATATTTACGTGCAACTTGTTCCTCAATCCCACTTCCATTATCATTTATTTCGAAGCTCTTACCATCGGAATTAATTTCTATATAATATCCTGTTAAGTCTTCTTTTTTTGCTTTAGATTTAATTGCATCAACCGAATTGTCAACTAAATCACCAATAGCATCTTTCAAAGAAATGTCTTTAATGAGCATCGTTATGAAAAAATCTTTTGTAGGATCTCCACTGACTTTAAGATCAAGTTGAATTTGAGCTGGATTCTTTGCCATAGCTTTAATTTAGACTCGAAATCTATTAAAAATAAATTGCTTCTTCATTATAAGCTCTTAAAATCTTCAACTAATCGTAAATTTTTTATTGTATTTACATTTTCACCAGAACTATTTTTTTTGCGAACCACTTTTTAATTAGATAACAATTAGTTAAACCATACATGCATATTTGAGGTTTTCATTATTAAAAACTATATAAAAGCTGAAGTAATTGCAACTAAAAAATACTGACAAAAAGTGAGTGATGCGTTGGTCGCTTTTTAAAAACCTTTCAAATAAACTTTAAAAGATTAAAATTGAGATTTTTACTCTGGTATATTTTTCGACTCCGAAAAATCAAACAAATCCTTTGGGTCAACCTTGAGAAACTTAGCATAAATCGAAACATGACTGATACTGGTATTTACCTGTCCGAGTTCAGTTCTAGCAATCTGACTTTGCGACACCTCTGTAAGCAATGAAAACTGTTCTTGAGATAATCCTCTATCTTCTCGTACTTGTTTCAATTTGCGGCCAAATTTTTTGATAAACTCTTCGTCCTTTAAATACTTCACATAGCAAATAGACTGCAATAAAAGAAAATAATTAATAGCAAATTTGCTATTAAGAGTAATCTTTCCTACATTAGCTTTATGAATAAACAAAGAAACAAAAAATAAAATTGCAGTTCAACCATCAATAAAGGAATTGCTAACATGCCTCGCAACTAAATCTGACAGTTTATTCCCGCGAAAGTAAGTTGAGCAACCAAAACCCTATATTTGCTATAGGGTTGGTGCTCACTTATGCCTTTTGTGGGAGCCTTCTCAACGGAAGGGTGGCTTTGTCAGAGCCAAGTTACATTAGACTAAGTGAGTTGCCAGCCCTATTTTTCAACGAGGCAAGCACTTGTTGAGGCTTATTTAATATTAAAATTAAATGAGATCAATATGGAACCCTCAAAAACAAAAGTGCCCATAAAGCACCAACAGTATTTCAGTATGTTACTGGCAGGCAACGAAAAAGGATTGGCGTTTTTCTATCAGCTTTTCTACCGCTCATTATACTACAGCGGCCTTAGGTACATCAAAGACGATGTAAATGCAGGTTGCATTGTAAATGAAGCTTTTTTGCGGCTTTGGCTTACCAGAAAAAACATGAGTTGTCCCAGCCAAATAGAAACCTTTTTGAAGAAACTCACTTCCGATGGTTGCAAAGCTTATTTCAAAACTTCTAGCAACATGTTTCAGCGCAACATGCTACGGCTAGATGAGTTGGAGAACTACCAAGAATTTATGGCAGGTTATGATCCAACGCTCGAAGATGAGGAACAATCGCTTTACCAACAGGAGCCCGAAGCCGAAATTAAGGAACAATGGCAAAAGGTAGAGGCCGTACTCCCCAACCTCTCGGCAGATCAGCAATTGTTCGTTCGCCTGTGTATCAAATATGCCTTTGATTATGGGCGTATCGCCTGGCATATTGGTGGCATCTCCGATTACCAAGTAGCCAAAAAAGTAGAGCAAACATTGGCTTGTCTAAAGGCAATTATCACCGATACCCAAAAGCTAGAGGCCGTTGGGCAAACCAGCAAATTTAGGTTCGAGGGCGATCTGAGTGAGGAACATTCGGCCATTATGCACATGCGCTACCAATTGCAATACAGTTTTAGCGAAATCGCAGCCGCACTGCAATTAGATCAAGGCTATATCCAACAGGCATTTGTTACCGCATCGCTAAAGGTTAAAAAAGTAAAAATATGAAATGGATACAGTTAGGTCGCTAGCTTCGAGCACCGCCCTTAAACTAGCTTAAATCGGCCTTGGCCTTTGCGGCTGAGCTAAACTAGCCAAAGCACAAACTTTAGAAGCAAAGGGCGCAGCCGACGACTTTTCCTCCATTTTGGTCGTTCAAAATGGAGTGCCAATGCCCGGCATGAGGGCAGGAAAGACTGTGTGGAGGCAAATAAATTGACTTAATGTCAAGTAAAAAAATTAGAACCTACTAACTTATGAAAAACACAATTGTAGTTACTCGTAAAATCCAACTGTTAATAGATTCTAAAGATCAAGAATTTATCAAACAGACCAGAGACCAGCTTTACAACTGGCAATGGATCTGTTTCCGTTCTGCCAACATGATCATGAGCCATCAATTTATTCAAGAACAAGTAAAAGACTTCTTTTACCTAACAGAAGAGATTAAATTCAAAATTGCCGATCAAAAGAAAGAAGAAAATGGGATCTTAAAATCGTCGAGACAAAATACCACTTACAGGTTGTTGTCTAATCATTTTAAAGGTCAGGTGCCCACCAATATCCTCAGCAATTTAAATAACTCGCTCCTCAGCAATTTCAATAAAGAAAAAGACGCCTACTGGAAGGGAGAAAAATCACTCCGAAACTATAAGCGTAACATCCCCCTGCCCTTTGGTGCAGAGGTGTTATGCGGACTTGCCCATACCGAGGATAACAGGAATTTCTCTTTTCGGCTTTTTCAAATCCCTTTTAAAACTTATCTGGGCAAAGACCGGTCTGATAAGAAAATTATGCTAGAAAGGATTAAAAGCGGCACATTAAAACTACGGGCTAGCCATCTCCAACTAGACGGCGGCAAGATATACCTGCTTGCTGCAATAGAGATTGAAAAAGAACAACATGCACTCGATCCCACCATTATCGCCGAAGCTTCATTATCTATTGAACATCCAGTAATCGTAAAGGTAGGTAGTATGGAAACTGCTATTGGTAGCAAAGAAGAGTTTTTGCACCGCAGGCTGGCCATACAGGCAGCCATACAAAGGGTAAAAAAAGCCGTGCCCTATAACCGTGGCGGGCATGGCAAAAAACGCAAAATGAAAAGTCTGGAAGATTACCAACACCTCGAAAAAAGATATGTAGAACAGAAACTGCATGTATACAGTCGGATGTTGATCGATTTCTGTATCAAACACCAAGCAGCCACCCTGCTTTTGGTAAACCAGCAGGAGAAAGAAGAAATAGCCAAAGACGATCAGTTTTTGTTAAAGAATTGGAGTTATTACAGCTTAAAAGAAAAGATTACTTATAAGGCAGCGAAAGCCGGGATACAACTGATAGTGGAATGATTTAACAGCGGTTGCCTGCGCAGCCATGGGGTGAGATTTAACATATACCCACCAAGCCTATCTTTGGATAAGAAAACGCAGTAGTAGGGGTTAAACCTTATCAACCAGATGGATGAATAACCGATGTAATTAACATCATACAAAGCAGAAAAATGAAATACAATTAATGATGGAATGATTTTAACAGCGGTTGCCTGCGCAGCCATAGGGTGAGATTTTGGTGCTCACCAATCCCGATAATGGGAAACGCAGCGGCGAGCTTCATGTTAGAAGAGGTTATAAACTATTTAAAATGAAACATAAATATATACGCGGCTGCCTGCGCAGCCTTAGGGTGAGATTTTGGTGCTCACCAGTCCCAATAACGGGAAACGCAGTGGCGAATTTCGCGGAAGATAAATAAGAGGTTATAAACTATTTAAATGAAACATAAATGAATATTAACCCAATTGTCATCCAGAGCGAAGCAAAGCCTGCCTGCCGCAGCTAGGGATCTCCTCAATATGTTTAGCATAAAGGCAGATTCCTCCGAAATCGGAATGACAAAAATTGTAATTAATATAACAAAGAAAAACGAGGCTGCCTGTACAGCCATAGGTTGAGGTAATATACACTCAAAACTGCTTTATAAAATGCAATTGAATTTGGTGCATTAACGCATCAATCAAGGTCACATTTAAAGCAGATACAGTGCTCTATTGTAATCCGTTAATGATTAAATTGTTTAATATCTGATTTAAATATTAAATAAACTTTCAACACACCAATTAAAAACAAGATACACGCCAATACCTCATAGCTATACATCGTTCTTTTTAAGGTTAATGCAATTAAATTACTCGAGGCTGCCTGCACAGCCTTATGTCGAGCCCGATAGTGCTCGCCAAGGTATAAATACCATGCAATATGTGGGCGCTGCTGTTTATATCGCAAAGGATAACAATTAATTTTGATACAAGGCTAAGCTCCAAGACGAGTCTTGCGCTTAGCAATGGACATGCAATAAATGATGTAGCCGTCTGCACTGCATGCCTAATTCAAAATAGTGGCTACCTAATTCAAATTGTTGCGTGCAACATTAGTTGGAAAGCCTTTACTTTGACATTAAATCAATCATTTAATTAATGCGCCATTTTTGTCTATTGCTATCTTTATTTTTCTTGTCTGTTTTTTGCCAAGCGCAAACACGGGGTATTAACCTCGATGCTGTTCATCCTGTATTGAAACATGATAGCCATGGCGATTCTATACGGAAGTATTTTACAAGCACCAATTATACCAAAGGAAGAAACGACTTATTGATCTCTGCCCTTTATAGCCATAAATTAGAAGTAGATTATAAAGAACTGATCAAACGTGTACCGCAATTGAAAGCCTATGAAAATCAGCAAACAGGGGTTCAAGAAGTAGCCTTAAATAGCACAGGTGGCAGAGATGCTATCCCTATATTCGACACCTCAGGTATCATCATTACCGTTAATGGGATTAATGCCCAGAATGCAAATGAATATGAGTTCAGGGTGCTCGAAAACAAAAAGAAAGTGGTGGTAGATTGGCGTATGCCCAAATTATTTGTACCTGTATATTGGATGACTAACATTGCAGATCCAGCAAAAACAGATTCGGTAACTGCTTATCTAGGCCATTTTAAAGCAGGTTACAATACTGCCCTAACTTTCGAAGTAAGGAAAAAGTCGCACCCTGATCACATCAGTATCTCTTTAAGCGCTTATTGGGTAAAATGGAAACCCACGGTAGTTGGTGTATTTACCTTTGCCGAACTTCCTGATTTTCTGAGCGTGTTTAATAAACAATGGGGCATACAAATGCTTCGAAACAACTACAACAACAATTGGAAAAGCGAATCTAAAAAACTGCTGAAGTTGAAAAATGAATTTAAACACGACGACAATAATTTAATATTTTATTTAGACGATATCATTAGTTCTAAAAATGTAACCGAATACAATTTGATACATGGAAGAGATAGCACGGGCTGGAAGTCGAATGATTTTGACTTTAATTTGGTTTGGCTCAAAAGTCTCGCTCCCGGTAATTATCAATTAAAGATAAGATATGCCATGCAACCAGAACAGGTATTGAACTATCCATTTACGGTAAGGGCAGCTTGGTACCAAACCCTATTGGCAAAAATAGGCTTAAGTATATTGATTTTGCTAGCCTTCGGTTTTGTAGTGTTACTTTGGCGCTCCAGGAAACAAGCGGAGAAATTAAATACACAACGAAGCCAAAAGCAAATGGTACAAACCGAACTTAAATCTATCCGATCGCAATTTAATCCGCATTTTGTATTCAATGCACTGAGCTCTATACAAGGTCTCATTACTAAAAACGACTCTACCAGTGCATCGAAATATTTGCTTGAATTTAGCAACTTAATGCGTGACTCGCTAAAGGCAAGTACCAAGGAATTTGTAAGCATCAGGAGTGAGATTAAAATACTCGAAAACTATTTAAAGTTAGAGCAACTTCGTTTTGGCTTCAATTATCGAATTGAAACAGCCGAGTTGATAGACCTTAATGCAGTAGAAATTCCGAGTCTATTTTTACAGCCTTTATTAGAAAATGCTGTAAAACATGGCATATCGTCCTTACAAGAAAAAGGTTGGCTGTATTTAACTTTCGAAAAGTTAGCCAATGATATGGTGGTTACCGTTAAGGATAATGGAGAAGGATTTGAGGGGAATAGCGAATCAGTTGGTTTTGGCTTGCCACTCACCATAGAACGGATTAAGCTACTCAATCAAACCTTAAATGAACAACATATAGCGTTTTCGGTAAGCAGGGCAAATGAGCTAACCCACGTTACTATCCACTTTAAAAATTGGTTATTATGATAAAGGCTGTAATTATAGACGATGAGCAAAACAATATCAATAATATTGTAGGCTTAGTCCAAAAACTCAATTTGCCCATCGCCATTGTAGGTACAGCTACTAATGGCCATGATGCCATTGAATTGATTGTGGCTACTAAGCCAGATTTGTTATTCTTAGATATTCAGATGCCCGATGCCAATGGTTTCGATGTGCTGAAGGCCTTACCGCATTATCAGTTTGAAATTGTTTTTGTAACGGCATTCGATCAGTATGGAATCCAAGCTGTTAAATTCTCGGCGATAGACTATCTGCTCAAACCTATTGATCCCGATGAATTGGTGGCTGCAGTTGGCAAAGTAGAAGTTAAACTGGGAAGAAAAAAAGAGAATCTACAGCTCGAAAACTTAATGGAGCTGATTAGAAATAAAGACGCTAAGAAAGAACATAAATTGGCACTGGCTACCACCAAGGAGACCAGATTTGTAAATACGAGCGATATTATTCGATGCGAATCATCCAATGCCTACACCGAATTCTTTTTGGCCGATGGCAAAACCATAATGGTATCGCGACCCATTTTCGAATACGAAGAAATGCTTACAGATTATGGTTTTATAAGGTGTCATCAATCTCATTTGGTGAATAAAGAATTTATTAAAAGTCTATTGAAAGAAGATGGAGGTTATCTTTTATTGGGAGATCAGGTACGTATTCCAATTTCTAGGGGCAAAAAAGAAAGTGTGCTCAAGGCCTTAAGTAGCATCAAAAAATAAACAGTATACTACTCATTTTAAATCCGTTTACAGGATCCATTTCAACATTTAAAATAAACATATCATGAAAAACTTATTATGGTTATTGCTTTCGCTTTGCTGTTTCCAGCTTAAAGCACAACAGGTTGCGCTTGCTTTAGAAGACCCAAAAATGGATAACTATTTGATGGCTAAAAAGCCAGCCATATTGAGCATCGAAATTAAAAATTTGCCCGATACGGTGAAAAAGGTACCTATTACTTATACTTTGGTACAACTTGGTGTAGGCATGCAGACTACCCGTTATGCAGAGACGGATCAAACTGGTAGAGCAACAATTGTCTTCGATCAAAATTTCCCTAATCAGCAAGCTTGGTTAAGCATAGGCGATTATTTATATGCTGGGGTGTATTTAAATGATGGCTTAACGGTTTCCATTGATGCTGGCAAATTACCAAAGGACGGTGCTTACATGATTGGAGATGGCATTGCCTATGCTGGCTTGGATGGCGATTTGAATACAGTGATGAATAAAAATGTACTTTATAAAAAAGTAGAAAGAAATGCACTTTTTAGCCGTCTTAGCGAAGTAAGCAGAGCAAGAAGAGACTTAACTCCAGCTTTATTTGCCACCAAAATCGATTCAATCCGAAAAGCAATAACGGCTTTAGAAGACGAATTTATCAGCAGCCATCAAAACTACAAATGGGCAGTTAAAAACGAAAGTCTGTCGGAGATCTACGGTACTTTAACAACTGCCTATTGGGGTGAGGTGATGCCGTCCGAATTGTTTAAAGCTATTCAAGCCCATCAACCTATGTTTACCAGTAATGATGGCGCTTCCTTTTATGTCTATTTGAATATTTATAACCGAAACTTAGGCAAAGAAAATAAAACGTTGACTAGTAATTTAGCCTTATTGGATAGCTTATATACGCCACAGAAATCTGCTATTTTGAAATTGGTATCCTTAGACTCTGAAAAAGATGTTTTTGCTAAATCCTATGCAACTATAATCAGCAGTATGCAAAGCCAGTGGACTAAAAAAGTTGCGCACAACGAATTGATTAAAGCGACCAATAACCAACAGCGCATAGATCAATTATTGGCATCAGCAACAAAGATAGAAACGGTTAGCATTGGTACTCCCCTTTCAAAATTAGCTTTCGACGCTGAATTGTATCAGTTAAACGAGTTAAAAAGTGTAGATGACTTTATCCTTAACTTAAAGCAAAAGTTTCCTAATAAAGCACTGATTATCGATTTCTGGGCCACCTGGTGTGGGCCATGTTTAAGTGATCTACCTAAAAGTAAAAAACTGCAGGAGGCCAATAAGGACTTACCCGTAGCCTATGTCTATATCTGTACCAGCAGCAGTTCTAATTTGCAATTGTGGAAGCAGAAAGTGGCTGATTTACAAATTCCCGGCACCCATGTTTTTGTGGATGATAAAATTGTAAGTCAGCTTAAAGAAATGTTAAACGCCAATACAGGCTTTCCTGCTTATGTGGTAATGGATGTAAATGGGAAGGTCAACTCAAAAATTATTAGCCACATGGGCTCTTTAAATCGAGAGAGCTTAAAAAAAGCGATCGGATTATGAGCTAAATGTAATATGCTTTGGCAGCAATAAGTACTAATGCCTAATGTGATAAGCCAAAATAGATTTTAATTGTTTAGCACTAGCCCAGCTATAAGCAATAAGCATTGATCCATTTATGTCCATTAAGTTTTTTAGGTTGATTTAATAAAAAGTGAAACCTCATATTTACTTTGATTTACTATTAAAAACTGAGATGAAATCCTATTCCCTGAACAAGCATTGTGTATGGATATGCGCTATCCTCCTTGGGCTGTTTCCGTTTGAAACAAATGCGCAAAAAACTGCGCCAATTGCTTCGGATCAGGGAAAAGTGGTGACTCTACGTTCGAAAATTCTGAATGAAGATCGAAGGATTTGATCTACACGCCTAAAGACTCTATTCTTCCAGAGAAAAAATATCCAGTATTATATGGATTAGATGCAGACTGAAGACCCTGCTTTTTTAGCCGCACGTTTGGCCTATAATTTTTCATTGTAGAAAATTTGGTATCTGTTAGACCTAAGTGTTAGACTTGGCAAAAGACCCTATAAAGATTACACTTCCTCCACTAAAAAATCGCCTTTTTTGCTTTTCGAATATTTTTCTTCTGGTTGATATTTCCACCTGCGATGACTCCAAAGCCAATAAGAAGGTTCTTCAATTAGCATATCTTCTAAAAATCGCGTATGCATTTCAGTAATTTCAAATTCTGCGGTAAGTGCTGGCTCAAGGCAAATTGGCACACAATCTACCTCGTAATAACCACGCTTAATACAAGTTGTTTTTAGATAAAATACAGGTCTATTGTTCTTTCTAGCTATCTTCTCCACTCCCAATTGCACTGCTGCTATCTGATTTAAAAGTGTAGTCCAATATTGAGAGTCCTCTTTTGATGGTGCTTGGTCACTTCCAAAAGTGAAAACGGTAGGTATGTTTTTATGCGATTGGATTTCTCGCAGGGTTTGACGCATAGGAACCATTTGATTACCAAACCTACTTCTCATTGTCAAAAACCAATTATCAAATACCTCATTACTGAGAGGTTTGTAAATTGGAAAATGCTGAGCTGAAAATGTCATTCCAATAGCCATGCAAACCCATTCGTAATTTCCATTATGGGAAGAACAAAACAATACACTTTCATTATTTCCCAAGTAAGCCTCAACTAAATCAACATTTTTGAATTTTACACGTTTATTCAGCTCTTTTTCAGAAATGCTATTCATTTTAATAATTTCAAAAATCAAGCTAGAAAGGTATCTGAAAAATTTCTTTTCAACAGCAAGTAATTGACCTGGCGTTTTATCTGGAAATGAATTTCGAAGATTTTCTCTAACCACCATTTTACGATAGCTAAATACATTATAAACCAAAAGATAAAAAACATCAGCCAATAGGTATAGCAATGATAAAGGCATTAGAGATAACAATTTTAAAAGAAATACCCCTAACTTGGAAAGTGCTTTATATAACATCTTGAGAACTTTTAAGCAAAACTAAATCGTTGAGATTAAATAATTATCAGCTGAATATATTATTATCGTTAGAGCTAAAAGTTTTGAAAATAAAATGACAAACGATATTGGTTATGAACTAAAATATTAACTATTTATGTCCATTAGTTTATTTCCACATTAAATTAATGCGAATTCTATTGCCCACACCTACAAATAATTCTAATCATTTATCCTGATTTTAAGGAGTAGCTAATCCGTTAAAGTTGATTAATCAATTGATAATACCTTAAACAAAGAATCCACTTCCATCAATATATAATCAATAAGTATTTTAGGTGATAAGCAGTTAAAATTACAAGCTTACTTAACGCTACTTTTGTATTTATTCATATTTTAATGCCTTAACAGGATTTTGTTTTACAGCCCTTATACTTTGCAAACTAACTGTTAAAATGGTGATTAAAATGATGGAAAGGTTTACCACTACGAATATCATAAACGGCATATCAATGCGATAAGCAAAACCGTTGAACCATTTTTGCATATAAATATAGGCCAATACATTTGCCAATACCATTGCAACCAATACCAATTTTACGAAAGCCACATTTAATAATTTAAGTAACGATGTAGTTGTTGCTCCTAAAATTCTACGAACAGCAATTTCTTTAATTCTCATTTTAGCATTAAATGCTGCAAAACCAATCAATCCAAATACAGAAATAATTAAAGTTACCATACCGAAAGAGAAAATGATTTTACCACTTACTTCATAACTGTTGTTCATTTCTGCAAAAACTTCATCGGCAAATACAAATGTAGGCTCAGCTCCAGGATCTATTTCTTTCCATGCCGCTTTAATATCTTCAGTTGTTTGCTGCAAATTTTGGGTACCTAAACGAAAAATGACATTTGTTCTCCAATGGGTGGGATAATCATTTACCAAATATGCAGTTGGCATAATGGCATGTTCGAAACCATAAGCCTGTATATCTTTAACCACACCAACCACGTTTACCTTTACTTGTTGTTCGTGTCTCTTAATATCAATTAGACTATTTTCTTTTGCCAAGCCCAATTGCTTAAAAGCAGTTTCGTTTAAGATGATGCTTTGTGTAGAATCTGCAGCTAAAAAGTTGTAAGAAAAATCTCTTCCTTTAAGTATTTTACCGCCAATGGTTTCCAAATAATTCGGATCTACATATCTTGCCTCTACGCTTAGTGTGATATTGTTAAAAGTAATGTTTTCTTCCCAGCCAGAATCATTGATTGGTTTTTCTGTAGCTCTCGTTACATCTTCCACCCCTTTAATGGTTAATAATCTGCTTTTAATGCCCTCGAATTCTGAAGGGTTCATGTGACGGGTTCGGTATTTTGCAACCCTAACAGACATTAGTTGATCTTTCTTTAAACCCAAATCTTTTTGTTTCATAAACGCTAACTGGGCATACATTACACCGAAGCTAATTACTAAAGCAATAGCGATGGTAAACTGAAATATAACTAATCCTTTTCTTACACTGCCAATATGTGCAGCTGTACTAAAATTGCCTTTAAGAACTTTTGCAGGTAAAAAGCCTGCTAAAACCATTGCCGGGTATGCGCCAGACAGTAGCATAATTCCCAGCAGAATAAGTATAACCTGTCCAAGTATAAACCAAATATCGGTAGACCTAAAAAGCTTCAGGTTATCTACTAAGATCTGATTAACTTGAGGTAAAAGTAATTCGGCAAAAATTAAGGCCAACAGAAACGAAATGATACATTGAATAGCTGTTTCGGCAAAAAACTGCTGAATTAAACTCCACTTAAAGGCACCTAAAACCTTTTTTACACCTACTTCCTTTGCTCTTGTTTGAGCCATTACTAAAGCTAAATTGGTGTAATTGATACAGGATATAATGATTAGAAATGATGCCAAAGCACCTAAAATGTAAATCGTAGTTTCTTTAGGGTTAGTGGTATAAAAACTACTTAAATTAAGATTTGAGATGGGTTCTGTAATCAATTTAAAAGAGGTAATACCTTCTTTAGCTCTTAATATTTTAAGGGCTTCATTTTTTGTAGGATTAAAATTTGCAGAAGCGTTACCACTCTGCATTTTTGCAAACGCAATGATATAAGCATCGTTAATTTTTCGAATAGTTTTTTCTGCTTCAATATTATTCCTTAACTTAAAAATTGTGGTAAAGCTTGCCGTTAATAATTCATCTCCATATTCTTTAAAGTTTTCTCTAATTAATAAATTAAAACCAAAAGATGAGGGTTGTTTGCTATCATCCCAAACTGCTTTGATTACCAAATTTTGTTCTGGAAAATTTACACCGCTATTTAGCACTAATGTCTTATTTACAACATCAGCACTACCAAATAACTTTTCAGCAGCTGTGTAACTAATCGCTACAGCATACTCTTGCGCATAAACATCCTCCATTCTACCATAAAGTGGTTTTAGTGGATAAACTTTAAAAAAGTTACTATCTATATAAGCACTTTCAATTTTTTGTTCTGCTGCTAATTCTTGCTTTTGAGTTCTAACATTTAATTGCCTACCGCTAATATCCCCAATGCTCACCGCCTCCACTTCGGGTATTTGCTCATCAATAACTTTAGATAGTAATCCTTTAATCTTAGAACCCTTATTTTGGGCTCCATTTTTTGTAAAATCTGCAGACACAATATATGTTCTTTCCAGATCTGGATTCCATTTATCGTACCCTGTTTCTTTATTAATATACAGCAAGATGATCATAAAACCAGCCAAACCAGCAGCCAATCCGAAAATATTAATGGCACTGTAAACTTTGTTTTTCCAAAGATTTCGCCAAGCGATTTTTAAGTTTAGTTTGAACATATTTTTTGAATATCAAGTTTGAGTATTGAGTATCAAGACAACATTAATGCTTTAGTCTTTGCCCTTTAAGCTTTCAGCTTAACTATTCATATTTTAAAGCATCTACAGGGTTATTTACCGCAGCTTTTCTGGCTTGCAAACTTACTGTGAGCACCGCAATTATTACCGATGTAATTGTTGCGATTGCAAAAGGCCAAAATGGCATATCAATTCTATAAGCAAAACCTTCTAACCATTTTTTGGTAACGATAAATGCAATTGGCCAACTGATTAAGTTTGCAGCGATTACCAAAATCAAAAACGAACGATTGAGCATATTAATAATCTGAAAATCTGAAGCGCCTAATATCTTGCGAATGGCAATTTCTTTCGTTCTTCGTTTTGCCATGAAAGTGGATAAAGCAAACAAACCAAGTAATGCTAACACAATAGAAATGATACTGAACAAAACAATAATTTGCATTTGCTTACGTGTAGATTCCATCGATTTTTGAAAAGCATCTTCTACAGAACTGTAAACCATTGGAAAATTTGGATTGGCCCTTTTCCATTCTGCTTCAACAGCTGCTAAAGCAGATTTATAGTTATTACTATCAAACCTAATTAATAAATTATTTGTGCTAGACATGCCTCCTAAATGTGTAACCCTGTAAACCGTTGGCATAACCGCTTTATCGAAACCTTCATTATTGTAATCTTTGATAATCCCAATAATTTGGAAGGCATTTTCTCCTTCATTGAACTGCTTACCTACTAGGTTTTTGCCCAGCAAATTAGCTGCAGTTTCATTTAAAACGGCAGTATTTATTGTGTCTTGTTTATATGCTGGAGAGAAAATTCGACCACTTATCACCTGAACTCCTAATGCAGGCAGAGCATCCATAGTTACGGTTACTGTATTTACACTATGTTCTTGATTTCTATAGGTAATTTCTCCTGAAACATTAAAAGTGTTACCCATTACTTGTGTGGTAGTAGCTACATATTTAACGCCAGTAATTTTTCTAATTCGATCAATAAATGGATCATCTGCAAAATACTCTGATGAGACATTAATGAGTTTTTCTCTATTAAAGCCCAAATCTTTATTGGCTACGAAATTGGTTTGCTGGTACATTACGCCAATTCCAATAATAAATGTAACTGCAATTATAAATTGTACGATAACCAATCCATTTCTTAATGCGATGCCTTTAAAACCAGCTTCATAATTACCTTTTAATACTTTAATAGGGTTGTACTTCGATAATATTAATGCAGGATAAAATCCTGCTAAGAGACTTATTAAAACAAATACGCCAGCTAATTGAAGAACCAAACTTAGCAATTGTTCATTGTGCCAAAAGGTTAATTCAACTGAAAAATGATTACTAAATGCAGGTAAAAGCATCTCTACCAATATCACACAAATAAATAATGCCGCTAGAGTTTGCAAAACTGCTTCGAGCAAAAATTGAAACACCAACTGCTTTTTATAGGCTCCCAATACTTTCTTCACCCCAACTTCTTTAGCTCGTTGTACAGATTGTGCAGTTGCTAAATTAACAAAGTTGATAATAGACACGAGCAATAGAAAAATTGAGAGTGCAACAATTGGCTTAATTTGATCTGCCCAACTTAAATTATAGGAAGGTGTAGCATGAACATCTTGTAATGGTATAATTTTTAAACCAGGTGTTTTCCCATTTTTATAGTAATCGGCATAGGTAATTTTCCGATTTACAAATGATGCCTTTTTGTAAGCTACATAAACCTCTTGTAAGGTTTTATTTACTTGTGCAGTATCCAATTTCTCAATAGCTGAAGTATATATTTCGCAATGCTTAAAATTATTAATTTGCGTAGGATCTTTATCCATAGCTCCAGTGTGGATTACGGCATTAAATTTCACACTTTCAGCTGTTTCTACATCTGCCACTACTCCTGTTACTGTCATCAAAGTACCAGGATCTTTTGTCCATGTAACTACTTTTATTTCTTTGCCAATTACTTTAGCTGTACCAAACAGTTTTTGCGCTAAACTCTGTTTTAACACAATTGTATTTGGTCGGCTAATTGCTGTTAACCGATCTCCTTGAATAAATTGATAAGGGAAAACTTTAAAAAACAGCGAATCTGCATCCCTAACATTTTTTACCAGAACAGGATTTGAATTGGCTACTCTTAAGGAAAAATCATCACCCCAATCTTGATCAATTTTAGTTACATATTTAAATTGAGGTATTTTATCACGAACTAAGGCTCCCATTCTAGAATCGTTCACTTCCATCCAATGTTGTTTATTGTCTGGTGTAGAATAATCATGATGCTCTCTTAATTGGTAAACATTTTTTAACTCAGGGCTCCATTTATCGTAACTGGTTTCATGGTTAATGAATAAAAGTAAAAGCACAAAAGCAGTTAAACCGAGAGCTAATCCACCGATATTTATGGAGGCATAAACTTTGTTCTTAAATAGGTTTCGCAGAGCGATTTTTAAATTGAGTTTGAACATCTTTTTTGGGGTTGAGGGTAGAAAGGTTGAAGGCAGAGGGCTTAGGTATTTAAACCTTCTGCCTTGTCACCTTCAACATTACACTATTATTTATTCATACTTTAGAGTCTTTACTGGTGATTTTCTTATCGTTCTTACAGCTTGAAGAGAAACCGTCAATAGCGTCAGGATTAAACAAATTAGAAATGCCAGTAAAAATGGTCTATAAGTTAATTCCACTCGGTAATAAAACCCATTTAACCATTCTTTAATTAAGTAATATGCAACAGGCCAAATGATCACATTTGCAATGACAATAATTTTAACAAAACCGCTGTTTAATAAGGTTAATAGATCTCTTACAGAAGCACCTAATACTTTACGAACGGCTATTTCTTTGGTTCTTTGTTCGAGGTCTAAATAAACGACACCAAATAAACCAACACAGCAAAGTATAATGGCAATTGCCGCAAAGGAGATAAATAATTTACCCAAACGCATTTCTTCTACATATAGCTTTTCTAAATGCTCCTCCAAAAATTTAAACTCTGGTGCTCGCTCTGTGAAATATTTTCTCCAAACTTTTTGAATACTAGCCTTTACATTTTCCACATCAGGCGTATTAATTTTAATGTAGGTAAATCCACTCTTCCTATTCGGATCTGCCAGCATTACCAAAGGGGTTACTTTAGTGTGTAAAGACATGCCATTAAAATCTTTTATAATTCCGACAATTGTACCTTTTAGTCCTGGAAGATTAACAGATTTATTGAGTTGACCGTCCAACTTAAATTCTTTCAATGCGGTTTCATTTAGGATAATAGGAATGGATAACTGACTTCTTATGAAATCATCTTGAGACTGGCCTGGTACAGGGGAATATTCGTATTTGGCGATATCCGTTCCATACTTATTCGAAAATATGCGCCCTTTTATCAATTTGATATTTAATGTTTTAATGAAATCGAGATCACTATAGATAAAATCGGCCTTAACTTGTTTGGTAGAATCCTTTTCATCAGTCCAACTGGACATACCACCAAAACTTGCGCCTAAATTAAATGAAGAAAGAGAAATCCCTTCAACCCCTTTATATTTTAGCAAATCATTTTTAAAGCTCTCATATTTATCTCCATAATCTTGCCAATATGGTTTCGACTCACCAATTAAAACATGATCTTTGTCGAAACCCAATTTCTTATTGCTAATGAAACTAAGCTGATTATAGATTACCAACGTGCATACGATTAATAGAGCCGAGGCAGCGAATTGAATAACAATAAGTGATTTTTTTAAGCTAAATGTCCTGGAGGAGCTACTTACATCGCCTTTAAGTGTTTTTACAGGCATTAATCTCGAAAGAATAATTGTGGGATAAAATCCCGCTACAAAACCAGACACTAAAATTAGAGCCGAAATCACAAGTAGGACATTAAGGTTAAAAAGTGCCGACAAATTTATTGAAACACCTAATTTATCGCCTAATAATGGCACTAAATCATAGCTAATTATCATCGCTATAAAAGCAGCAACAATGAAGTAAATGTAACTTTCGCTTAAAAACTGAATACGCAATTGCTTCATCGAAGCACCCATTACTTTCTTAATACCAATTTCCTTTCCTCTTTTTAAGGAAGCAGCAATGGTTAAATTAATAAAGTTAATGAGTGCAATAAAGAGAATGAAAAAAGCGATGGTACAAAATATATAGATGTATTTGATGTCGCTATTTGTTTCCAATTCTAGCTCGGTATGTGAGTAAAGGTGAATTTTGGTAACTGGCATAAATTTTAATGCCCTACCATCTGAGATTTCATACTTTTTTTTAAGCAACTTTAATTTGCGTTCAACAGTTGCTATTGAGGTTCCCTTTTTTAGTAGAATGTATTCTGTTGATGAAGTAAATCCATTAAAGTTAGAGGGCTCCAGCTTTTCAGCTTTCATAAATACATTACCCTTAAAATGCGATGTCTCTGGTAAGTTCTGCATCACCGCAACAATTTGTCGTGGTGTAGGATTTTTGGTAGTAATAAATTGGCCAATTGCTTTTCCATTAGAGAAAAGTGTTTTCGCTAATTTCTCGGATATGGCTATGGTATTTGGTTGTTCTAATAATTTCTTATTTCCTTGTAGCAATTCTATTCCAAATATGTCAAAATAAGACAGGTCGGCACGAATAAACGCTACAGTAAATTTATTTTCTCCAACATTAATCTCGGTTGGGTTCGTGGAAAGACCAGATCCCTGTTCTATTTCAGGAACATCGCTCATTAAAACCTTCGCAAAACCTTCTGGAACACTGGTTGATTCCGTATTTTCATTCTTGTTTATTGAGTGAATTCTGTATACCCTATCGGCATTAGGATTTTGTCTATCATACGAAAGTTCGTACATCACATAAGAGATCAATACAATTACAGTACTCAAGCCAATAACAAGACCAAACAATTTAATTGCATTGGTGAATTTATATTTCCAGATATTTCTTAAAGCGATTTTTAAGTTGAGTTTGAACATTTGTGCGTATTGAGAAATGAGTATTGCGTATTGAGATGTAAAAATGAAATTGCTAACTACTAACTGTTTTGTCTTCTTTTATCACCCCATCTTCAATATTTAATATCCGATTGCCATATTGGGCATTTTTTTCTGAGTGCGTAACCTGAACAATTGTGATTCCTTCTTCTTGGTTTAATTTTTTAAATAAATCCATTATTTGTTCTGCTTGTGCTGATTGCAAATTACCCGTCGGCTCATCTGCCAAAATAATAGATGGTTGTGCAACTAATGCTCTTGCTATACCTACTAACTGTTGTTGTCCGCCAGATAATTGGTTTGGAAACAAGTCTTTTTTAGCCACCATATTAAAGCGATCTAAAACATCCGCTATGCGACTTTTACGCTCAGAACCTGGGATTTTTTTATATAACAATGGTGCTTCGATATTTTCGGCAACCGTCATTTCATCAATTAAATGGTAGGCCTGAAAAACAAAACCAATATGGTTGCGATACAACTCAATTCTTTGGCGTTCTTTCATGGCGGTTACATCTTCGCCCATAAAATGATATTCACCATAAGTTGGCTCTTCCAACATCCCTAAAATATTCAACAATGTTGATTTCCCGGCGCCAGACGGCCCCATTATGGAAACAAATTCACCTTGTTTAATATTGGTGGTTACATGACGAAGAATGTAGCTCTTTACGCCTTTATTTGCGTAGTATTTCTCTATGTTTTTTAGTTCGATCATAATTTTAAGGTTTAAGGTTGGAAGACCTAGGGTAAAGGGTTTGGGCGTCTCGGCCCTCAACCTTAAAACCCTTTACCTTCCCTCCTATTATTCGTATTTAAGTGCTTTAACAGGGTTTGCTTTTATTGCTCTCCTAGTTTGTAAACTCACCGTGATTAGGGTTATTAGTATAGAAACTACAAAAGCTATTATAAACGGTAGTGGTGTAATATTTATCCGATAGGCAAAAGTAGACAGCCACTTATTTACCAATATATAAGCTAGAGGAAATGAGATTAGATTAGCAATCAATACAATCCAAACATATCCTTTATTTAGTAAAACCAAAATATCTCTGTTTTCTGCTCCAAGCACTTTTCGAACTGCTATTTCTTTAGTACGTTGTTTGGTAACAAATGCTGCAAGTGCAAATAATCCAAATAAAGAAAGTGTTAATGACAGTATGGAGAATAGCGCTACCATTTTCTCAAAGCGTTCATGCTCAATCAATACTTCAGCTAAATCGTCTGTTACCAAAGTGTAACTAGCCGGATAAAACTGGTTCATTTCGTTAAATAACTTGTCTATTCCTGCAATCACACTTTTTGTTTGATGTTGATCAAATCGAACAAGTGTAGTTGGTTTTACAGTAAAACCAACGCCTTTCCAAGAATTGGTTTTAACTACATAAATTGAGGGTTTTACAGCATTTTCAAATGTTTCTACTTGGATATCTTTGATTACACCAATAATTTTTACAGGAATGGTATCATTGCTTAGTATGGTTTGTCCAACAATGTCGTTATTAAACAACTTTGCCGCACTCTCATTAATGATAGCATTATTAATGGTATCTTGAACTACATTTGAAGAGAAAAAACGTCCTTTTAAAAGTCGAGCATCAAGTGCCTGCAAACCTGCTACTCCCATCCCAACCGTATATAATTCAATAGGTTCATTTTTAAACTTAAAACTATAAGCTTTTGAAATGTTATCTCCAACTACAGCAGAACTAAATGCTACATGTTTTACACCATTTATATGCTGTAATCGTTTAAAATCTTTTCCCTCCATATCACCAATGCCAGATCTGATGTTTATTAGACCATCTGCGGTAAAACCATTATCTCTTTCTTTTAAATAACTGAGCTGATAATTAACCACCAAAACACCAATGATAAAGCTAATTGAAACCACAAATTGGACAGTTACTAGGCATTTTCTAATTAATGAACCTTGTTTGCCATTTGCATAATTCCCTTTTAAAACATCTTGAGGTTTGTAAGCAGATAAAAATAAGGATGGATAAAATCCAGTTAAAAAGCCGACAATTGCAACAATTATTAAAAGTTGGGGAATTAGGGTTAATAACGATGAATTGTTAAATAGCGAAAGTTGTAGGGAGAAAAACTCATTTAAGGTTGGCAATAAAACTTCTATCAATAACAAAGCGATAAACATAGCCACCAAACATTGCATAAATGTTTCTAGGAGGAACTGAAAAATCAATGATTTTCTATATGCACCAACCACTTTTTTAATGCCAATTTCTTTTGCTCTACTTGCAGCTTGAGCTGTTGCCAGATTAATAAAATTGATGATAGAAACTAACAGTAGCAAGACCGATAATAAAATAACAGGTTTTAATACATCCTTCCAACTTTCCTTGTTTAATGGAGCTTGGTGAACTTCGCTGATTTCGGTAAATTTAAGTATTGGCAATTCTCCTTCTTTAATAGCTTGGGCTAAGCTGCTTTTATAATAAGCCAAATAGTGATCTTTAACAGGAAGATATGCTTTTTGCAATTTTGAATTGAAACTATTTAAATCTTCAATAGCTCTGGTTCTAACATAAATTTCTGCAGGTGGTCCATAATTATCTTTGTCGAAATTAGATCTGGGTCCATCATACAATAAACCTTCAAAATCTAAAATAGAGGGTGTTTCTAATGCTTTAATTACTCCAGTAACCACATAAAAGTCTTCTTCATCATTCCAACTTCCACCAGCAACATTAATTTTTCGTCCAATTGGATCAATATCTCCAAAATATTTAAGTGCTAGTTTTTCAGTAAGTACAATACATTGCTCCTGTAAAAAAGCACCATCTGGATTACCATACTTGAATTCGTAAGGCATTACCTTAAAAAATAAGCTATCTACCCTTTTTAACCCACCCTGTAAAAAAGCAGCCTGTTGATCTATTTTTATTCCCCATTTATTTTTAGATTTTGGTGGAATTACCGTTACTGCTTCTACTTCTGGAAAACTTGTAGCTAGATTAGCTAACCGTTGATCTACTTCATTAATCCAGTGTGCTTTTTTATCTGCTGAAAGATAATTTGAATACTCCTGCACCTGGTAAACATTCTTTAACTCTGGGTTCCATGTGTCATAACTTTTTTCATGGTTGATGAACAAAACGATGAAAATAAATCCGGCTAAGCCTAAAGCCAAACCAAAAATATTAATTGTGGTATAACTTTTATACTTTAATAAATTTCGCCAAGCGATTTTTAGATTTAGTTTAAACATCAGAGAGTATTTAGTAATTAGTATAAAGTTTTAGATAAATCACATCTTCCATCTTACCTTTTCCGTTTTACATCTATTCGTATTTCAAAGCATCAATTGTATTTGCTTTTGCAGCTCTGTAACTTCTTAAAGTAACGGTTATTATGGTTATTGTCATTGAGATAATCATTGCCAATATAAATGGCCATATGCTCAAATCTATTCGGTATTCGAAACTTGATAACCATTTAGATATAAAGATATATGCAACAGGCCAAGCAACCATATTTGCAATTAGCACCATCCATAAAAAAGAGCTATTTAGCATTTTAACCAGCTCTAAGTTAGATGCGCCCAATACTTTGCGAATAGCAATTTCTTTGGTACGTTGTGTGGCCACAAAAGAGATCAAACCAAACAAACCAATAAATGAAATGAAGATGACTACACCAGCAAAAATCTTAAATAAGGTACCCATTAATTGTTCGGTTCTGTAATAATTTTTAATCTGCTCGTCTACAAATCTCACACCATAAACATCATTAGGAAATGTGCGGTTAAAAATTTGTTCAATTGCTTTTAAGGTATTCACCATTTCTTTCGAATCGAGTTTTATGGCTAACCTGCGGTAATTATTTTTGGAAGTAAACATGGCAATTGGAGAAATTGCTTCTTTTAAAGTGGCATTATTAAAATCTTTTACTACACCCGCAATTGGAGCTTTGTTACCCGACACGTTAAGAATTTTACCAAGTGCTTCTTCAGGTCTGGTAACATTTAATTTTTTAAGCAAGGTTTCGTTTACAACATATTCTTTTGTGGTATCACTTTTAGACAGGGCTTTGCCTGCTACTAGTTTTAAACCGAACGTTGTTAAATAGTTCTCATCAACCATTTTTATATTGAGCTGAAAATCTGCATCTTTTGAATTATTGTAAGAAAAACTAGTTTCTTGGCTGTTACGAGATGAAGGCGCTTCGCTACAAAAGCTAACAGCATTTACACCAGTGGTTTTAGCAATCGTTTCTCCAAAGCTATTATATTTAAGCTTATTTAAACTGTCAGTAGGCAAACTCAACATTGCAATTGCGTTGGTATCAAATCCTAGAGATTTATTTCTAATATAACTCATCTGTTTCATAACTACCAAGGTGCTAATAATTAATATTGCTGTGATGGCAAATTGTACTACTACCAATGTTTTGCGTAAACCTACACCACCAGCATTTGCAGCAACTTTATTTTTAATGGCTAGCGCTGGACTAAAACCAGACATAATTAAGGCTGGATATAATCCTGCTAAGAAACTTACCAAAAGCAGTAAACCCAATAAAAAAACGAAAATAATCGGATGTCCAAATAAACTAAATGAGATCGAACCACCAAGTAGGTTTTCCATTCTAGGTAGCGTTAGCTCTGACAAAACACAGGCAATTAGCAATGCTATAAGTGTAATTAATGTAGTTTCGCTTAAAAATTGAACTATTAGTTGTTTACGTCTACTTCCCATTACTTTACGAACACCAACTTCTTTAGATCTACTTACAGCTTGTGCTGTAGCCAAATTAATGAAATTAATACACGCTGTAAATAAGAGGAAGATACCAATAATAGCTAAGCCTATAAGTTGTTTATATGGTGTTGTGCTACTTCCAAAACTACCATAATCTGTATTGTGGTGAATATCGCTAAGCGGTTGGAAAATATGGCTCTCTTTGCCAGGACCATTAGCTGTATAATATTTTTCAAGAAACTGTGCCAAAGGTTTGTTTAACTGATCTATAGTAATGCCTTTCTTTAAAAGTACATAACATTCAGAACCAGAAGATACCGAACCCCAACTTTTACTATTTCGCTTATGGTAACTTGCATAACTTGCCACAATGTTAAGTGGGAAGCTGCTATTTTGAGGATTATCCTTAAAAACTCCAGTAACTTTTAAATCCGTGTCATTATCAAAATTAATACTCTGACCAACTGCTTTACGCCAATCTCCAAAATAGGTATTAGCCATTTTTTCTGATAGTGCAACTGTATTGGGTGCTTTTAAAGCCTGATTTGGCTCACCTGCAAGCCAGTTATAATCAAATATTTCGAAAAATGAAGGCTCTGCATAGTACATATCTTCTATTGTCTTTATTTCTGCTCTACCATTTTTTTCTGCTACTTTAATGGTACCTCCAGTTTGTTGTATTGCAGCTACTTTTTCAAATTGCGAAAAATCACTACGCATAGCTGGTGTTAATGGTATAGGAACACCTTGCGAGTAAAAATCATTACCGTCTGTATATTTCCATTGAGAAACTACACGGTAAACTCTATCTCCATTTGCATAATCTCTATCGAAGCTCAATTCGTGCCTAATAAAAATAAAGATAAGTATACAACTTGCTAAGCCTATAGATAAGCCAAATACATTAATTGCTGTATAACCTTTGTATTTCCAGAGATTGCGCAGGGCGATTTTTAGGTTGAGTTTAAACATTTTTTGAGTATCAAGTATTTAGGATCAAGTATCAAGACATGGCAAGTTGCTTTAGTCTTTGGTCTTTATGCTTTTCCCTTGGTATGCCAATTTTATACCAATGAATTTAAAAATATCAACAACCTAAAAATCAGGAGTTTAAAAATTTAAAACCATAAAACATGTCCGTTTTCGAACAATAGCTGTACGCTTGCGAACGGTTATAAAAGGGAGAGAGCAGAAAGATTGAAGGCTGGATGGATTGGGCACCTACCTCTCTGTTCTTTCAGCTTTAGTCTTTCAGCTTTCAAACCTTCTACCTTTATTTACTCGTATTTTAAGGCATCAATTGTATTTGCAACTGCTGCTTTGTAAGATCTTATGCTTACCGTAAACAAAGTGATGAACATGGTAATGAACATAGCTAGCATAAAAGGCCAAACACTTAGTTCCATTCTATAAGCAAAGCCATTTAGCCATCCATTAACAATTAGATATGCAATTGGCCAGGCTACTATATTTGCGATAAAAACCATCGATAGAAAAGAACCATTTAGCATTTTTACCAACTCGAAAGTGGTAGCACCTAACACTTTTCTTATGGCCATTTCTTTGGTGCGTTGTGTTGCTACAAAAGACATCAGCCCAAACAAACCTATAAACGAAATAAAGATAATTACCCCAGCAAAAACTTTAAACAGAATGCCCATTACTTTTTCGGTTTCGTATTGGCTGTTAATACTGTCATTTACAAAGTTTGAGTAATAAATCTGATCTGGAAAAAAACTATTCCATAACTTTTCAACTTGTTTATTTGCTTCAAATATTTGTTTTGTATCTAACTTTATAGCCGCCCTCCAATAACTATTTTTACCTGCAGCTATTGTCAATCCAGATATATTGTCTTTTAACGATAAGTCATTAAAATCTTTTATTACACCAATTATTGGAATATTTTGTCCGGTAGAGTTAATCATTTTCCCAATAGCATCTTGCGGATTAGTAATATGAACTTTCTTTAAAAAAGTCTCATTAACCACATATCCATTAGCCGTGTCACTTTTGGCAAGTAGTTTTCCTGCTATTAATTTTAAATCGAACAATGCAAAATAATCTTCGTCTGCTCTCATTCTCCTTACCTCGAAATCTTTATTCTTAATACCATTAAATATAAAATCAGATGAATTTATATTCGGCGACAAAGGCGCATCCTGACAAAAGCTAACCATATTAACACCAGGAATTTTCAACAATCGTTCCTTAAAATTTTCATGTTTCAGCCTATTCAAACTATCATTTGGCAAGCTAATCATCATCACTTCATTAGCATTAAAGCCCAGCTGTTTTTGCTGTACAAACTCCATCTGCCGCATTACTACAATTGTACTAATAATTAAAATGATGGCAATTGAAAACTGCACCACTACCAAGATTTTACGTAAACTTAATCCACCATTATTTAATGTTATTTTATTTTTAATTGCTAATGCTGGCGTAAAACCTGACATGATAATTGCTGGATAAAAACCGGCTAAAAAACCAACCAACAAAACCAAAAAGAGCATAAATGCAAAAATGATGGGATGCTGAAACAAACCTACAACTATGTTACCTCTAAACAGGCTTTCCATTTGCGGAATGGCCAACTCAGCTAAAACGCAAGCAATAAGCATTGCAGAAAGTGTTACTAAAAAAGTCTCAACTAAAAACTGCGCAATTAATTGTTTACGCAAACTTCCCATCACTTTTCTAACACCTACTTCTTTAGCTCTGTTAATAGCTTGGGCTGTACTTAAATTAACAAAGTTGATGCAAGCAGTAATAATTAAAAAAAGCGCTATAATTCCCAATCCATAAATTTGGGTTTTACTAATAGTGAGGTTAGAAAAGTTATCGTAATGTTCACTAAAATGGATGTCTCGTAATGCTTCTAATTTGTTGTTTTGATTGCCAGCTACTTTTCTGTCGGCATAATTTTTCTTATTAAATTGCGCCAATGATGTTTCGATATCTTTAGCTTTTAAACCATCTTTTAACAATATGTAAAACTCATTTCCAGAACTTACACAATCCCAGCATTCATCATTTTTATTTGGATAAGTTTGATAACTTACCATTATATTAAGTGGAAAACTGCTGTTCTTTGGCATATCCTTAAATACACCACTAACTTTTAGCAAGGTTTTATTACCCATTGTTACGTTTTTACCTATCGCATTTTGCGCATTACCAAAATAATGCTTGGCAGCTGTTTCTGATAATGCTACCGTATTAGGGTCATTTAATGCTGTAGTTGGTTTTGCATACAACCACTGCATCCCGAAAATTTCGAAAAAATCAGGTTCAACGTAATAAATGGTTTCTTCTTTTTTAATTAAATCCTTTCCAGTAGCATCTTTAACACGGACGATGTTCCAATTTCTAAAAATTGCCGCAGCTTTTTCTATGCCTACAATTTCATTCTTTGCTGTTTTTACGGCTGGAATTGCAACCGCATTCGAATAATCATCAAAAGCATCATATTTCCAATCGGTTACAAAGCGATAAATTCGGTCTTCGTTTTTAATACCCTCATCAAAGCTTAATTGGTACCTGATAAATAAAAAGATAAGGATACAACTTGCCATTCCAATAGAAAGGCCAATTACATTAATAAACGTATAGCCTTTGTTTTTCCACAAGTTTCGCAATGCGATTTTTAGGTTGAGTTTGAACATATTTTTAAGGTTGAGGGTAGAAAGGTTGAGGGTTGAGGGGTTAGACGTTTAAACCTTCCTGCCTTCTACCTTCCACCTTTATTTATTCGTACTTCAAAGCATCTACTGGATTTGCTTTTACTGCTTTTCTAGCTTGTATGGTTACGGTAACAACAGTTAACAAAATGGTAATCAATGCACTTAAAATAAAGGGCAAAAGCGGCATATCAATGCGATAGGCAAATGTCGCTAACCACATTTTAATAAGGATATAAGCCAATGGCCAAGAGATTAAATTGGCGACTAAAACCATCACAAAAAATGAGGTATTAATTAGCTTAAAGATTTGAAGATCATTTGCACCCAATATTTTTCGCACTGCGATTTCCTTGATCCGGCCATTGGTAATGTATTTTGCAAAAGCGAATAAACCCAAAACTGCAATGAAAATGGTTAGTATAGCCGCAGCAAAAAACACAGATTGTAATTGCTCTTGTTTCTTAAATAGCTTACCGTATAATTCATCTAAAAATTCATATCTAAAATCTTCTCCGTCTTTTGGGTTAATCTGCGACCATTGAGATTTTAATGCAGCTAAAGCATCTGCCATTCTGTTTTCCTCAATTTTAACCATAATTTGCGTTTTATAATCTCCATAAGGATCATTAATGGTATAAATGGTGGGTTGAACTGCAGTTTCAAAACCTTGCGATTTAAAATCTTTAATTACACCAACTATCTTATATTCAATACTATTGCCTGTAATAGTTTGCCCAATGGGATTTTTCATTCCATATTTTGCTACCGCACTTTCATTGATCACAGCAGAATTTACCGTATCAGTTTTAAATGAATTAGAGAAGAAACGACCCTCCTTTAATTTGATGTTGAGTGTTTCGAAATAATCAAATTCAACATTTACAAAATCAATATTGGCCTTTATGCCATTAGCCGAATAACTATTTATTCCATTTGAACCACCGGGGATATAGGTTGCCACGGTTGCCGACTTGATGCCTGGAATTTTCAATATTTTCTCTCTAACTGGTTCAAAACTTACTGATCCCATTTTCGCTGGCTTATTAAAAAGTGTTAAATTTTTAATATAAACTACTTGATTTGCTTTAAAACCTACATCTTGGCTTTGCATGTACTTTAATTGCGAATTAATGGTAAATAAGCTAATGATAAATACAACAGCAATGCTAAACTGAAAAATTAGCAAGCCATTACGCAACCAATAACTCTGCTTGCTAGTAGAAAAATTACCTTTTAAAACCAATGCAGGTTTAAAACCAGATAAAACTATTGCAGGATAAACACCGGCAATAAACGTTATCACCAATAAAATTAAAGGCAACTGCCAAAATAAACCATTATCAAAATGCCAGATAGATAATTGAACTTGAAACAGGTTATTGAAGCTTGGCAATACTAATTCTGCCAGAATTAAAGCCAGAATAGTAGCCGCAAAACATTGCATAAAAATCTCAGTCAAAAACTGAGTTGTTAATTGGAAACGGAAAGCACCCATCACTTTTTTAACTCCAACTTCTTTAGCTCGTTTGGCAGCCTGAGCAATACTCAAATTAGTAAAATTGATACAGGCTATAACCAAAATTAGTATCCCTAAAGTAGAAAGTGCTACTAATATTTTATAAGCAGCATCGTTACCGGCTTTTGGCTTTAAATGTTGATTTGATAGTGGATCCAGAAATGTGGAAATGCTTTTTATCTCTTCAACTTTTTTATCTTTTTTGCTTTGTAATAATTCGGCTCTGTATAAGTTGGTGATTTTTTGTTCTAGGCTTACAACGTCAGTTCCAGGTTTTAGCTGCAGGTATATGTTATAATCATTCATGTCATAATTACTACCCTTACCTAATTCGTTACCAATAGAAACACCTTCGAAATTAAAGTTAGAATGTTGATTGGTTTTTATCGAGCCAGCAATTGTTCCCGTTATTCCCGAATTACTTGCACCAAACCCAACCATTTCAGGCTTGTTGTCTTTTTTATTTGGGAAAAGCGTTTTCATACTCTCTTCACTTAGATAAGTAAGTCTTTCTACATCGCCAGGTGGCCTCATCAAACCACCATTTGGATTTATATTGAGTATTTTGGCCGCATTGTAATCAACCGCTAGAATTTTCCTTGTAAAAAGTGTATTATTCCCATTTTTAATTGACAGCTCAAAAGAGCTTTGCTGCACCAAACCAGCCAACTCTACTTCAGGGAAATTTTGTTTAATGGCTACTGCAAGTGGAGCAGCGACGTAATTGGTTTTAAATTCTGGATAAGTTACACCAACTATATAAATATGATCGTATTTTGGATTTTCTTTGTCGAAACTCGTTTCATAAGTAGCATACATCATCACCAAAATAAAAGCAGCTAATGCGATCGCAAATCCACCAACATTTATGGCTGCTATTGCTTTGTTTCTCCAAAGATTACGGAGGGCAATTTTTAGGTTTAGCTTAAACATTTTATGCGTATTGAGTAATGCGTATTGAGATTAATTATACTTTAGTCTATGGTCTTTAATCTTTCAGCTTTATTTATTCATATTTCAAAGCATCTACTGGATTTGCTTTTACTGCTTTTCTAGCTTGTATGGTTACCGTAACAATGGTTAACAAAATGGTGATCAATGCACTTAAAACGAAAGGTAAAATAGGCACATCAATGCGATAGGCAAATGTTTCTAACCACTTTTTAGTTAAAATATAAGCCAATGGCCAAGAGATTAAATTAGCAATTATAACCATTACGAAGAACGATTTATTTATTAATTTAAAGATCTGAAGGTCATTTGCACCCAATATTTTTCGCACTGCGATCTCTTTAATTCGGCCATTTGTAATGTATTTTGCAAAAGCGAAAAGGCCCAAAACCGCAATAAAAATGGTGAGCAATGCAGCTGAAAAAAACACCGATTGTAATTGTTCTTGTTTTGCAAATAGTTTGCCGTATAACTCATCTAAAAATTGAAAACGGAAATAATCTCCATCCATTCTATTTATTTCTGGCCATTTAGATTTTAAGGTTGCCAAAACTTCTGCCATTCGGCTTTCCTCTATCTTTATCATTATCTCCAGTTTCGGATTTCCAGATTTATTTTTGATAGCATAAATTGTAGGTTCAACTGCTTTTTCGAACCCTTGACCTTTAAAATCTTTAATTACACCTACAATTTTATAATCTGTTCCAGAGCCTCTAATGGTTTTACCTATCGGATTTACTAATCCATATTTTGCTATGGCAGCTTCATTTAAAATGGCCGAATTTGCAGTATCTGTACTAAATTGTTTGGAGAAAAACCTTCCTTCTTTTAATTTGATGTTTAATGTTTCGAAGTAATCAAAATCAACATCAATCATACCTAGACTTTGTTCTCTTCCATCAGCTGTATAACCATTTGTACCTACTTCAGAACCATCTGGAATGGTATTGGTAACCGTTACCGATTTTACGCCAGGAATTTGCATGATCCTATCTCTAACTGGCGCAAACACTTGTGGCTCAGAAAACGAAGCTATGTTTTTAATATAAACCACCTGACTAGCGTTGAAGCCAACATCTTGCGTTCGCATATATTTTAATTGCGAATTGATGATTAATAATCCGGTAATAAAGATAACAGCCACACTAAACTGCACTACCAACAAACCGTTTCTTAACCAATAACTTTGTCTACTGGTCTGAAAATTTCCCTTCAAAACTAAAGCAGGCTTAAAACCAGAAAGCACCATAGAAGGATAAAAACCTGCAACAAGCGTAATAAAGAAAAGAATAAGTGGCAATTGCCAGATTAACGAATTATCGATTTGCCAAATGGCAAGATCTACCATAAAAAGTTGATTGAATCTAGGTAATGCAATTTCTGCAACAATTAAACTTAAAACGGTTGCTGCTAAACATTGCATTAAAATTTCTGTCAGAAACTGAAAAGTAAGCTGGAAACGGTAAGCGCCCATTACTTTTTTAACTCCCACTTCTTTAGCTCTTTTGGTAGCTTGAGCAATGCTTAAATTGGTAAAATTAATACAGGCAATTACTAGGATGGCAAAGCCTAAAATAGAAAGTGCAATTAATACCTTGTAATTTGCATCATTACCAGCTCTTGGTCTTAAATGTTGATTTTTTAATGGATCTAGAAATGCAGTAGTACTATTTACATCATCTTTCTTATCAAACATTCCGGCTTTAACCATTTCTCGTTGATAAAGCTTGTTTATTTTCTGCTCAAGTTCAGTAATATCTGTTCCTGGTTTTACCTCAATATAGGTTGCGTAGTTATTGTAGCCATAACCTTCGCCTTCGCCAATCTCGTTAGCTAATGAAATAGCGTCAAAACTGATGTTAGAATGTGGGTTTGCAAAAATACCTCCGCTAAGCTTTGCGGTTTGTCCTGCAGACTTGCTACCTAAAGAAACAAGTTCATCTTTGTTGTCTTTTTTATCAGGAAAAAGCAATTCCATATTAGCAGTGCTGGTATAAAACAAACGTCCTTTGCCCTCTGGTTTAACTAAGCCTGTAGCAGGTTTAATGTCAAACATTTTTGCCGCCTCATAATCTAACATTAAATATTTTTTTGCAAATACTGTATTGTTATTATTGGTAATGGCAAATTCAAAACCGCCGTGTTTCATCACGCCAACGGCCTCAACCTCAGGAAAATTTTCTTTAATTACTTTACCAAAATTTGGAGAGGTATAATTAGTTTTAAAATCTGGGAAAGTTCTGCCAACAATATAGATGTTATCGTAGTTTTTAATGTTTTTATCGAAACTGGTTTCGTAAGTAAAATACATCATTACCAAAATAAATGCTGCCAGGGCGATTGACAGTCCTCCTACATTTATAGCGGTAATTCCTTTATTTCTCCAAAGGTTACGTACGGCGATTTTTAGGTTTAATTTGAACATCTTCTTAGTATTGAGTAATGGGTATTGCGTATTGAGATTAATTCTACTTTAGTCTTTAAGCTTTCAGCTTAATTACTCGTATTTAAGTGCATCAATTGGGTTAGCTTTTGCCACTTTTATAGATTGCATACTAACCGTTAAGGCAGCAACAATTACAGATAATCCGATAGCAATTAAAAAAGGTATAAATGAAATCGATATTCGATATTCGTATGCTGAAAGCCACTTGTTAATGATGATGTATGCTATTGGAAAAGCAATAATATTCGAAATTGCAACCAATGTGATAAAATCTTTATTAAGTAAAGTGAGGATGTTACCTGTACTGGCACCTAAAACTTTACGGATGCTGATTTCCTTTTTACGTTGTTCTGCCATAAATAAAGCTAAGCCTAACAATCCGAGCGAAGAGATGAATATCGCAAAACCTCCAAACCAATTAGAAAGTATCCCTAATAGCCGTTCATCTTGAAATTTTTCTTCAAACGATTCGCTCAAAAATCTTCTATCTACTGGATAATCTGGGTTAATTTCTTTTGCAATTGCATCTATTTGTGCTAAAGATGAGCTGATATTTTTGGCTTCATTTAAACGAACTAAGATTACACCAACACTATTTTTATAAAAAGGATAAAAAATTGTTGGTGCAACTTTTTGATAAGGAGATTCTACTACAAAATCTTTCATCACACCAATAATAGTGCATTTTGTATCTCCGTAACTTATTACAGTTCCTAACGGATTTTTTAGGCCCATGGCTTTAATCGCCGCTTCATTAAATATTACTTTATTTGAGTCGCCAGGAAATTCTGCTGCAAATTCCCTACCTTCTACCATTTTGCCCTCAATTGTATTAATAAAATCGTAACCAATACCTCTTTCATTAAAAAGTACGCTTTCTTTAGGGTTAGCACCTGGCCATGAAACGTTAGAAGTATTATTTCCGCCTTGATCCAAATCCATACTTAATGTAGAAACTTGCTGTGCTGCACCACTTTTTAATAATTGCTGTTTTAATAATTCTACTTTCTGCTTGTTTTGTAAATTTCCATGCGCAACCATTTGTAATAGGTTTCCTTTATTATAGCCTATCGGCTTTGCCTTGATAAAATTTAATTGTTGATAAATGACAACAGTGCAAACTATTAAACAGCCTGCGAATACAAACTGAAACACCACTAAAACCTTACGGATAGAAAATGCAGAACCGGCATTTAAAGAAAATCCTTTTAAAACTTTAATAGGCTCAAACGACGAAAGGTAAAACGCCGGGTAACTACCTGCTATTAAGCCAGTGAAAAGTACCAAGGCTACAAGTGTTAGCCAATACCTATAATCGTTGTATTGTATAACTAAATTTACATCTAGCAAATTGTTAAAATAAGGCAGGCTCATTTCTAACAAAATAAAAGCTACAATTGTGCCTACAAATGCCAAAAGTGTACTTTCTAAAATAAATTGAGAGATAAGCGATTTTCTGCTCGAACCAATCGCCTTGCGCACACCAACTTCTTTTGCTCTTTTTTCGGAACGAGCGGTAGACAGGTTCATGAAATTTACACAAGCAATTAATAAAATACAAATGGCCAAAATCATAAATATTCTTAGCTGATCAATTTTGCCACCAACTGATTTTCCATTTTCAAATTCATCGTATAAATGCCATTTAGCCAATGGATGTAAGAATAATTCGTTATCTGCATTTTTATCATTTTGCGTATAAAAATTCTTGATGGTAGCATTAAATTGATCAATTGCAGTAGCATCTTTCAACTGTACTAATGTTAAGCAGAAATTACTTCCCCAACCTTGCTCTTTAATCCATGTTTGCTTTTTCTCATACAATTTCCAAGGCATAATATAATCGAACCTTAAACTGCTATTTTCTGGTAAATCAGCAATTACAGCTTCTACAGTTAGCGGTTCTGTGTTATCAAACTTTACCGTTTTGTTAATCGGGTTTTCATTACCAAACAATTTTTGCGCTAAACTTTTGGTTAAAATAACAGCGTTGATATTTTGAAGTGCTCTTTCTTCGCTACCGCTTAAAAATTCAAATTCGAGTATTTTAATAAATGAGGGATCAGCAAATACCGCGTAGTTTTTAATCTTTTTTTCGCCATTGCTAATCAAGCTAGGATAAGGGTAGGATGATCTTGACGTGTTAACCACATCAGCAAATTTCTCTTTTAGCGCCGGTGCCAATAAGCCGGGTGTCCAAGCCCAACTGTTTACTTTTCCATTTGCTTCCATATTGGTGTAAGCAACGTATGTAGTGTTATAATTTTTGGTTTCTTTATCAAAGCCCAATTCATAAACAATGTACAATAACAAAATCATACAGCTTGCAATGCCAATGGCCAAGCCACCGATATTTATAAGTGAGAAACCTTTGTTTTTCCAAAGATTACGTAGTGCTATTTTTAGGTTAAGTTTGAACATTTTATGCGTATTGCGTATTGAGATTAATTTTACTTTTGTCTTTAAACTTCCAACTTTATTTATTCGTATTTTAAAGCATCAATAGGGTTTGCTTTTGCCACTTTTATAGATTGTATGCTAACGGTTAAAACAGCAATAATAATTGAAATTGCTATCGCTAATGCAAATGGCAAAAATGAGATAGCTATTCGATACTCAAAAGAAGACAGCCATTGGTTAATAATAACATAAGCCAAAGGAAATGCGATTACATTTGCTATAGCCACCAATTTGATAAAATCCTTATTTAATAAAGTGAGGATATTACCCACGCTTGCTCCTAAAACCTTGCGGATACTGATTTCTTTTTTGCGCTGTTCTGCCATAAATAAAGCCAAACCAAGCAAACCTAAACAAGAAATGAAGATGGCAAAACCACCAAACCAATTAGAAAGTGTACCTAAAAGTTTTTCATCCTGAAATTTAGCCTCGAAAGATTCATCTACAAATTTGCGGCTGACCGGATAATTTGGCTCTACCCCTTTTACTAATTCATCTATCTTTTCTAAAGATGAGCTAATATTGTGATTAGGATTTAAACGAACGATTACTGCTGATGCGCCCCAAGTTGAACTCGAAAAAAATATCATTGGCCCAACTTTTTGGTAAGCGCTTTCTACCACAAAATCTTTAATAACGCCAACAACAGTTCTATCGTTATTCCAAAATTTAATTTTTGCACCAATAGGGTTTTTAAGCTTCATCATTTTAACAGCCGATTCATTCAGCATCGTACTATTGCTGTCATTTACAGAATTTATGACAAACTCTCTTCCAGACACCAGTTCAGTACCTATAGTTTTAATAAAATCACTTCCAATTCCCCTATTGTTGAAAAGAATTGACTCACCCTGAGTTTTTCCTTCCCACGAGACATCTGTAGTATTATTTCCACTTTCTGTAATATCCTGACTAAATAACGTAACATTAGCCGCCGCACCAGATTTTAGCAATTGCGTTTTTAGCAATTCTAGTTTACTTTGATCGGCCATTTTACCTTGCACTGCAATTTGGATTAAATTTGATTTATCATAACCAATAGGTTTATTCTTAACATAATTAAGTTGCTGGTAAATAACAGCAGTACAAATTATTAAGCAAGCTGCAAATACAAACTGTCCAACTACCAATACTTTCCTTACAGAAACTGATGAATCTGATTTGATTTTTAAACCTTTTAATACTTTTATTGGCTCAAAAGAAGACAAGTACAAGGCTGGATAACTTCCAGCTACTAAACCAGTAAACATCATCAAGCCAAAAAGAACTAACCAAAAAGCAATATTTTTATAATCTATAGTTAGCTTTATATTTAGGAGGGTATTAAAATATGGCAAACTAATTTCTACAAAAATGAATGCTAAAACAGTTGCTATAAATGTAATGAGCATCGATTCTAGAAAAAACTGATTGATTAAAGATTTGCGTGAAGAACCGATTGCTTTACGAACGCCAACTTCTTTTGCCCTACCTTCTGAACGTGCTGTTGACAAATTCATGAAGTTTACACAAGCAATTAACAGTATGCAAAAAGCTAATAGCAAGAATATTTTTATTTGATCTATTTTTCCTCCTATAGATTTTCCATTTTCAAAATCGCTATACAAATGCCATTTAGTTAAAGGATGCAAGAATGCTTCTGCAGTGTTTCCTTTTTGATTTCGTTTATAAATGCCTAACATTTCAGCATTTGCATTAGAGAAAAAAGTATTGTCTTTTAATTGTACAATGGTAAGACACATGTTATTTCCCCAATTAACCTCTCTTGCCCATGCCTCTCTTTTTTCAAATAAGTCCCAAGGCATTAAACATTCAAAAACAATACTATTATTGGCAGGCACATCTTCTATAATTGCCGAAACTTTTAAAACATCCTGATTTTCTAATTTTACTGTTTTGTTTATAGGATCTTCAGTTCCAAACAATTTCTCGGCAAAAGATTTGGTTAAAATAATGGTATTTAGATCTTTTAAAACTTGTTGAGCATTTCCTTTTATAAATTTATAATCGAATATTTTAACAAAGTTTGGATCTGCAAAAACAGCTTTACTATTTATTTTTTTATCGCCAACAGTAATTAATTTGCTGTTCGGATAAGTAGAATGCGATGTATATTTTACTCCAGTAATTTTCTGTTGCACCTCATTTGCCATCACATTTGGTGTCCAAGCCCAGCTAAATGTTTTTCCATTGGCAACAGAGTTTTGATAAACCACATAAGTTTTATCATTATTGGTAAATTGCTTATCGTAACTCCACTCATAAGCCACATAAATTAGCAAAACCATGCAGCTTGCTAAACCAATAGCTAAGCCACCAATATTTATAAGCGAGAAACCTTTGTTTTTCCAAAGGTTACGCAGGGCGATTTTAAAATTGAGTTTGAACATATTTTTAAGGTTGAGGGATGAAAGGTTGGGGGTTGAGGGGTTAGTCGTTTAAACCTTCCACCCTATTACCTTGTGCCTTCCTTCCTAGATTAATTCTTCAGTTCTTCCTTTATTAATTTTTTCAGAAATCACATGGCCATCTTTCAAGTTGATAATGCGATTGGAGAAACTTGCATCATGACTAGAGTGTGTTACCATTACGATAGTTGTTCCAGTTTCATTTAATTCGCAAAGCAATTCCATCACTTCATTACCGTGTGTACTATCCAAGTTACCAGTTGGCTCATCGGCTAAAACTAATTTTGGTTTGGTAACCAAAGCTCTTGCTACCGCCACACGTTGCTGTTGACCACCCGATAATTGTTGAGGAAAGTGACCCGAGCGATTTACGATGTTCATTCTGCCAATAATTTCATTTACCAATTTTTTACGTTCGCCAGCTGGAACTTTGTTGTAGATTAATGGTAACTCTATGTTTTCAAAAACAGTTAATTCATCAATTAAATTGAAATTTTGGAATACAAAACCCATATTTTGTTTTCTAAAATTCGAACGTTCTCTATCATTTAAGGTTAAGAGTTCCGTATCGATAAATTTATAACTACCACTTTCTGGCTTATCTAAAAGTCCCATAACATTTAGCAGAGTAGACTTTCCGCAACCAGATGGACCCATAATAGAAACAAATTCGCCAGCTTTAACATGTAGGTTAATTCCATTTAAGGCTGTAGTTTCAATTTCTTCAGTTTTGTAAACTTTTTCTAGATTTTCAATTTTGATCATAACAATTGTTGTAAGGTTTTTAATGTTGTAAAGTTGAAACGTTTTGGATTTCCGCATCTCAACACAATTATTTTAAGGTTGGTGCCCCAGTCAACGCACCTGACATGGAGCTTAACCAACCTAATTTTTTATCTTAATTTGAGTAATACAGTCTTATTATCACCATTTTTTAGGTTTACTTCAAACTCTTTTACACCTAGCCATTGGGTTTTTATTCTTTTAATAATTCATCAATTTTCAATAACATAGTTTTTGCATTTTGATTTGTTGGATCTAAATTTAGCACCTTCGAATAATCATTTTTTGAAGCCAAATAGTCCTTTTTTATAAAATAGGCTTCACCACGACTGTCATAAGGATTTGGTAGATTTGGAAATCTATTGATATTTAAACTGAATATTTTAATGGCTGATTCTATTTTTTTATCTCTCAACAGTTCATATCCTAATCTATTTAGTTCGCTTGGGTTTTCAAAGCTGTATGCTGTCTCAGACTTTTCTTTAAGTAAGTTGTAGGTTTCTATAGCTTTATTGATGTCATTGTGAGCTTCTTTTCTTAAAGCTTGATAAATAGATTTTTTAGGGATTTCGTAATCTTTTCCTAACATTAAATTGTGAATAATATACCCTAAATCCCAAACTCTATTTAGATTATTGGACACTAAAATTATCGTAATATTATTTTTTAAATCGTTTAAAAAAATGGATTCGAATTTATACGATACCCCGTTATGTCTTTGTAGTTCTTCTTTTTCAAGATAGCGACCAAGTGACCCACCCTCATCAATTGCATAGGGGTTTTTCAATAGCGTTTGAAAGGATTTTTTGGATATTAAACGATTAGAGTTCATCGCTTCAATCCACTTATACAGATCATTTATATCTACCCAAAGCCACCCGCTAATAAAATTCATTTCTGGGCATCGGACATTGTCCATATCATAACAAGACGTTCGGTTTTTATAACCAAATTTTGGATCAAATACCGAATTGGTCATTTTCAACGGCTCGATTATATTTTTGGCAACAAAGTCCTCGTATGATACTCCAGATACTTTTTCAATTATTCTTCTTTGCAAAAACACATTGCCGTTATCATACCTGTAACTAGTTCCTGGTTCAAAAAGTAGTTTATCGTTGCTTTTCAGAATATTCCACGCACCCTCATCATTTATTGTAGTTAGCCCTGACTCTATTGGAGGAATACCACTAGCATAATTAATAAGCTGTCTTACAGTAACTTTTTCTGACCATTTTGGTAATCCAAAATTAAATTTAGCTATCGTATCATCAAGATTCAGAAGACCACGTTCCACTAAAATCATTATTGCAACAGCATTAAATTCCTTTGCAATTGAGCCAATATTAAATATCGACTTATCTTTTAAAGCAGTTTGTTTCGTTTCATCAGTAAAACCAAATGATTTTTGATAGATGATTTTATCATTTTTAGCGATAAGTACATTTCCATTGAATAAACCTCGTTCATAGGTTTTTTTCATTAGCGAGTCAATTTGATTGATATATACCTGCTCTATCTTCTTTTTATCCGCTTTAACAACTGTTTTTTGATATTTAACAGATTGATTGCTTTTTGCGCTTTTTTGTGAAAATGCATTTATTGAAAAAAGAAAAAAAGAGATTAAAATTATATTTTTCATTTGTTAATTATTCAATGTTTTGATGCGTTTTCAATAAGCTACCTTCTAATTACTTGCTAATTTCTATAATATCGTATTGATTAAACTGATCGTATGATGAGGTAATCACTTCATCATCTTTCTGTAATCCTTCTAATACTTCATAGTACAAATAATTTTTACGCCCAATTTTTACATTTCTTTTAGTCGCTTTTCCATTTATTACTACAAATACCCAACTACCACCTGTACTCTGAAAAAACTGTCCCTGACTTAACAAAAGTGATTTGCTATTATCAGATAAAGTTAATTTAACCTGCATTGATAAACCTCTTCTCAATTCATCAGGAGATTTTCCTTCAAAAACCAGCTCTACTTGAAACTGCCCTGCAGTAACTTCTGGTATTACTTTTCTTACTGTTAAAGAATAAGTTTTCCCATTAAATTCGCATTGTGCTGTTTGTCCTTCTTTAACACGGTTGATATAATATTCATCAACTCCAGCTTGTAATTTATATCCTTGCAGTACATCTATTTTGCCTAACATTTCATTCGCACCGTAAGATTTTCCAATTACTGGGTCATAGGATGATAAACGACCAGAAACTGGGGCTTTAATCGTCATATTTTCTATATTTTGACGAATTGTTTGCAAGCTCTCATTCATTCTAGAAATAGATTGCTCTATTTGCTGTAATTGCATGATACGACTTTGGTTTTCTTGCTTAACAGCTTGCTTTAAAAGTGTTTTTCTACCTTGGTAATATTCGTAATCTTGACTAGAAGTATTGAATTCTTCCTTAGTAATTACCTTTTTAGAAAATAAAGCACTGTCAATTTTATATTTACGGGTCGAAGTTCTCAAGCTATTTTCAATGTCCATCATATCTTGGCTCATTATTCTTTGATTTGTTTCCAAATCCAACCTTAACTTACGCAACTGATTAATTTGTTCGGTTATACTTGTTTCACTTGCCGTATAGCTAGATAAAGCATTGGGGTTAGCAATTCGTAGCAAAGGAGTACCAGCAACAACTGTAGCTCCATTTTCTGTATAAATCTGAGCTACTGTACCACCTTCAGAAGAACTTACAATTACCGATGTTAAAGGCACTACACTGGCATTTAATAGCACTACATCTTCGAAATCTCCATATTGTACTTTACTTAAAGTAATTTTATCAGCTTCTGCTTTATAAACTTTATTAAGTGATAAGGTATAACCATAGGCAACTAATGCCACAAATGCAATCGTCCCTACAATGATTAATATCGTTTTTTTATTAAATCTTTTCTTTTCTACTATTCTGTCCATTTGGAATTATCTGTTAATACTTTCCCCTTTGCCAAGTTTGTGCCAAGCAAAAAATAAATTTTAAACAACTGTAAAACAGACTATTAAAATTATTATTTAAAAATTCATGTTCAATATCGTACACTAGCTGTACATCATCGAACAGTACTATTACTTTTGTCATTCCGAGGAGCGAGGAATCTCATTGTATATCTACAAGAAGAGATTCTTCGCCGCGGCGGAGAAGAATGACAAACAATGAAAGGCCATGATAGATGCAAATATTCTAGTAATTGATGATGATGATGATATCTTGTTAAGTGCACGTTTATTTTTAAAACAGCATTTTAATCAGGTATTAACCTGTAAATCGCCAAGGGAAATTAATGTGCTACTCAGTAAAAATGAAGTAGACATTATCCTGTTGGATATGAATTACCAAAAAGGCGCTAGCGATGGTCGCGAAGGTTTATACTGGTTAGAACATATCTTATCTATTGACAAAGATTATGTTGTAATTTTAATGACAGCTTTTGGAAATGTAGAACTAGCTGTACAAGCCATTAAAAAAGGAGCGACAGATTTTATCTTAAAGCCATGGGAAAACGAAAAGTTATTTGCCACACTATCATCAGCGGCGAAGCTTCGCCAATCGAATAAAAAGGTTAAAAAGTTAGAGAAAATCAACACCTCAATACAAAGTGATATGGCTCGCAAGTTCGAAAATATTGTGGGTAATGATAACAGCGTTCAAAACCTACAAAAAACCTTGACCAAAGTTGCCCCAACGGATGCTAATGTTTTAATACTAGGTGAGAATGGAACTGGAAAACAGGTTTTTGCGTATGAATTGCATAAAAATTCATTGCGTAGAAAACAGATTTTCATGCATGTTGATTTGGGCTCCTTAAATGAAAACCTATTCGAAAGTGAACTTTTTGGTTATGCAAAAGGCGCCTTTACAGATGCTCGAGAAGACAAACCCGGCAGGTTTGAAATGGCAGATGGAGGAACAATATTTTTAGATGAAATTGGAAATCTTTCTCTCACGTTGCAAGCTAAATTACTAAGCGTTTTGCAAAATAGAACAGTAACTCGTCTGGGCGAAAGCAAAGAGCGCAAAATAGACGTCCGTTTAATTAGTGCCACCAATATGCCTTTAAATGAAATGGTGGCAAAAGGTACTTTTAGGCAAGATTTATTGTTTCGCATCAACACTGTCGAATTAATACTACCACCCTTGCGACAGCGAGGAAATGATATTATTCTCTTGGCTAACCATTTTTTGCAAACCTTTAATACCAAATACCATAAAAGTATTAAAGCAATTCATAACAAAGCAGCACAAACTATGCTTAGTTATACTTGGCCAGGTAATATTAGAGAGTTACAACATGTAATAGAAAGAGCTGTAATTATGACAGATGGTTTGGAAATTACAGACAATGACCTGCAACTTACACCACAGAAATTTGGCAACCAAGCTGTATTGCAAACCGATATGCCTTTAGATGAAATGGAGAAAATGATGGTTAATAAGGCGATAGAGAAACACAAAGGAAACATCTCTAGAGCCGCAGCAGAACTAGGTTTAACTAGAGCAGCATTGTATAGAAGAATTGAGAAATTTGGTCTTTGAGCAGAAAGCGAAAAGTTTAAAGACTAAAGCTTTGGACTTTCAGCTTTAGTCTTTCATCTTAATCTTTTACCTTTAGTCTTTCAGCTTAAATAAAATGTTCCATCAGAGATTTACGTTCCGTTTAATTAGCCGCTTATTGATCATTAATGTGCTGGCAATCTTATTGGTATATCTTATTCGTAATACACAGTTATGGTTTACCATTACCGGTGTAAGTTTAATTTTGTTGGGTACAATCATTTCGCTTTATCTTTATATTAATCAGATAAGAGAAGATATCAAACGTTTCATCTTAGCAGTTAAAACCAGAGATCATACCCTCAATTTTAAAAACAAAGCCACCAAAGGAAGTTTTCCAGAATTGTATGAATCATTCAACGAAATCATTCAAATCCATAAAGACATACAGTTAGAACAAGATTCGATTTTTCAACTCATTAAAACCATTTTAGAGCAGGTTCCTGTTGGCGTAATTGTAGTTAAAAAAGATAAATCAGAACAGCAGAAATCCGAAATTTCATTTTTTAACTTGGCGGCAAGTAATTTATTGAATGTGCCTGCTTATAGCTATTGGCATCGTTTCGAAGAACACGTTCCAGTATTTGCTAAAGAAATAGAAGCAATTAATACAGGCGGAAAAAGATTTATCGAGCTTAAAATCCAAGAAAAATTCATTCAGCTTTCTATCGAAGTTATTCCGCTAAATTTATATGGAGCAGATTACAATATCATCTCTTTCCAAAATATCAAAGACGAAATTGAGCAAAAAGAAACCGAAGCTTGGAACCGATTAATCGGTGTAATTTCTCACGAAATCCTAAATTCAATTACGCCCATCAGCTCACTTTCTGATACGGTAAATCAGATGATTACCAATAAAGAAAGTTTAGATTCAGAAGATTTAGCCGATTTAAAACCTGCACTACAAACCATTAAACGCAGATCGGAAGGTTTATTAGATTTTGTAAAAGATTACCGTTTAATAGCCGAATTGCCAACTCCAAATGAAGAACAACATAGCATTGGCGAAATTTTACAACATGTTAAAGTACTGATGCAGCCTATGGTTAATGCCAAACATATTAAACTACAGGTATTGCAAACGGCTTCTAAAATATCATTCAAAATAGATTTTAAGCTGATAGAACAAGCACTTATCAACCTCATTACCAACAGCATGTATGCGTTAGAAGATACGGAACAACCCCTCATAGAAATTACCTATCGCATGGCACACAATAAGGTTTACATTGATGTAATTGATAACGGAAAAGGAATAGATGCAGATAATATAGAAAAGATTTTTGTTCCTTTTTATACCACTCGAAAAACTGGTTCGGGTATCGGCTTAACCATAACTAGAAACATCATGAAAATGCATAGAGGAAGTTTGGAAGTAGATTCTATACCAAACCAGCGTACAACTTTCTCTTTGGTATTTAATTATGCTTAAAAAACTCACGAAGTTTTGGTGGGATTTGCACTGAAAAAATTAGTAAGCTTAAAGTATATTGTAAGTTAAAGTCAGTTGTTCTTGGCAATATCAGCCCCGCTATCCGTTACAACCAATAAAAAAATTGGTTTTCACTACTATCGGGCTTATTTAACAAAGTAGGTGTAAGAAACCTCCCTTTTCTAGCAAAATGCATTAAATTAAAATAGACAAAATATTATTAACATAAAAACTCCTATTTCTAAATCCATTTACATCTTACATCTCCCATTTTACATCCCTTCAGCTATTCAAGTATTTACTCTTTTTAAACTCTACTCCTTTTCTAATTAAAATAGCATTATAAAAATACATTTTGGTATGCATCTATTTATTTTAGAAGTTGAAAATATCCAGAATTATCTAAGTCGAAATAATAATTACAATCACACCTTTATATTTTTTCCCATGTATATCTTTTATTTCAACTGACTTGTAGATATAGTTCTTTGGTCCACCACCATAATCCATTACAATTTGACTATGTTCTTCAAATTTCTCTAAAAACTTAGGCGGTTCGATTTTATCAATCGATAAAATTTCATATCCCATCGGTTCAAACTTTTTTTGTATTGAAGATTTAATGTGACTTTTTGTTAAGTAATGAGAAATTAATCCATAACTAATAAATGTAAATAGCATTAAACTTATTATAATTACGATAAACATAAACCTAACTATTTAAATATTTGCTCTTTTTAAACTCAATACCTTTTCTAATTAAAATAGCATGGTAAAAACTAGGGATATCATGTGTCCATTTTGGTAGAAAAAGAATAATCAGAATTACATCTATCTGAGAGATTAAACCTAAGACAATGCAGGTTGTTAAAATCCATCCGCCATAAGCAAAACCTAATAAACTCGTAAAGGTAATAAGCAGTGTAATGCCCCACATTTTCGAAATAAAAGCATGTGTACAGGTTTCCTTTTTAAATTTAATAAAACTGGTGGCATAACATAAAGCTTCCATCAGCAGTAAAGCAACAACACCTATTAAATTTGCCTTAATTAATTCAGGATAAATTAAATAACAACTCCAAGCAATACTTAACCAGAAAATTAAATCTGTTTGGCTATCCAAGCGCCTCATCCTTTCGGTATCAATTTTCATTTTTCTGGCAATAATTCCATCAAAAATATCAGAGAATAATCCTAAGAACATTAAGACTAAAACTAAATAAGTTCCTCTTTCTCCCATCAAATAAGAGATCAACAATATGGTTGGTGCCAATAAAAACCGAAACAGAATTAATAAATATGGAATACTCATGGTTATACTTCTTCTTCAGTTAATTAACATGGGATTTAAATGATTAAGATACACATTGTAATTGACCTACACTAAATCAAAATCCTATATTTTTTAATCATTTAAATGTATTTATCTTACAAAATGTAAACAAAAACAGCTTAAAACCCCTTTATTAAGTAGTTCCATTAATCAAAAAGCATGAAAACTATTATAATATCGAACAGACTTCCCGTTAAAATTATTGAAGAAAATGATAAATATTCCTTTATTCCAAGCGAAGGTGGCCTAGCTACTGGACTTGGAGATGTTTACAAAAATGACAATTCCATTTGGATTGGTTGGCCAGGAATGGAAATTCCTGAAGATAGACAAGAAGAAGTAATAAACAAACTTGCAGAATTAAATCTTTATCCAGTTTTTCTAACCCAAGATGAAATAAATTTATTCTACGAAGGCTTTTCTAACGAAATTTTATGGCCTGTTTTTCATTATTTAGTTACTTACGCCAATTATGAACAAAGCTATTGGGATGCTTATCAGCAAGTAAATGAAAAATTCGCAAAATGTGCCTCCAAATTTATCAATCCATATGATAAAATATGGATCCAAGATTATCAATTACTGCTTTTACCCACCTTAATTAGAGCCAATCAACCTCACTCTACAATTGGTTTTTTCCAACATATTCCTTTTCCATCTTATGAAATTTTTAGACTAATTCCTTGGCGTGTAGAATTATTAAATGGTTTAATCGGAGCTGATTTAATTGGTTTCCATACCTACGATGATGCAAGACATTTTATAAGTGCTGCCACACGTTTATTACCTGTAAATGCATCATCAAATGTTTTAAATAGCAAAGAACGACAAGTAATTGTTGAGGCTTTCCCTATGGGGATAGATTTTGACAAATTTAATGAACTTGCCCAATCCACATTGGTAACTACAGAGGTAAACAATTTTGAAGAAAGCCATAAAGATTTAATTACAATTTTATCAATAGATCGTTTAGATTATAGCAAAGGAATTTTTGAGCGGCTACAAGCTTTTGAGTTACTTTTACAAACCTACCCCGCATATCTAGAGAAAATATCTCTATACATGGTCGTTGTTCCATCAAGAGATACGGTTACGCAGTACAAAGAACTAAAAGAACAAATTGATCAATTAGTAGGGAAAATTAACGCAAAATATAGAACGGTAGAATGGAACCCGATTTATTATTTCTATAGATCATTTCCTATACATAAACTGGTAACTTTTTACGCAACGGCAGATATATGTTTAGTAACGCCAATGAGAGACGGGATGAATTTGGTAAGTAAGGAATATATTGCCAGCAGAGTTGATAAAACTGGAGTATTGATATTAAGTGAAATGGCTGGTGCGTCTAAAGAACTCACAGAGGCACTAATTGTTAATCCGAATAATCTTGGAGACATTATGCAAGCCATTATTGATGCCATTAATATGCCTGTTGTTGAACAACAAAAACGAATGAGTATAATGAGGGATACAGTTAAAAAATTTAATGTAAAACATTGGGTAAACAATTTTATGCAAAAATTAAACGAAGTAAAAGATTATCAAAACTCTTTATTGACCAAACATGCGGTTAAAAACATTAACAGTTTAATCCCTACGCAGTATGCAAAAACAAAAGATAGGGTTTTCTTTTTAGATTATGATGGCACATTAGTAGGCTTTTCGGGGAATATAGATGATGCTTCTCCTGATGATGATTTATACAACTTGCTAAAAAAATTAATTGAGAATAGAAATAATAAGGTTGTTATTGTAAGTGGAAGACAACATACTACATTAGATAAATGGTTTGGACATTTAGCAGTAGATTTAATTGCCGAACATGGCGCTTGGCAAAAAACAAAAGGACAAAAATGGAATTCGTTACCCTTACTTACCGACCAATGGAAACAAGAAATTAGTGCAATTTTAGAAACTTATACCAATCGTACACCAGGTTCATTTATTGAAAAAAAAAGTTATTCATTGGTTTGGCATTACAGAAAAGTAGAAGAAGGTTTGGGCGAACTGAGAGCAAATGAAATTACCAATCATCTAAGATTGCTTGCTGCCGATAAAGGCTTACAATTAATGCCTGGCAATAAAGTTATCGAATTTAAAAATGTTGAGGTAAATAAAGGTAAAGCAACACTAAATTGGCTTTATGGTAAAAATCCAGATTTTATAATGGCATTGGGCGATGACCATACCGATGAGGATATTTTTAAGGCTTTACCTGATGAAGCAATTACCATAAAAGTTGGCAGCAACTTATCTGAAGCTAAATACTACTTGGCGGATTACAAAGAGGTAAGAAATTTACTTTGGTCTCTGGTTAAAGTAACTATGTAATATATAAAAGAGCTTGTCGGTGAGTTTAGTTATTAATCTAACTCATCTACAAGCTCTAATTTATTAAAAGTAGCTAGAAATGCTATATCACAGTTCCATTCGGTATTGTTGCTCCTTTTTTAACCACTACAATTCCATCTTTTACTACGTACAACCCATAATCACCTTCTTTTAAATGTGTACCCCCATTAATTCGAACATCATTTCCGATACGGCAATTTTTATCTAAAATGGCGTTGTTAATGTAACAACGATCGCCAATGCCCAGCAAGGGCTGTCCGGCCATTGTCGCTTCCTGTATTTCTGCCAATGTTTGGTAATGATCGCTTCCCATTACGTAAGTATTGGCAATAGTTGTACCTTTACCAATTCTAGAACGGATACCCAAAACTGCTCTTTCTACTCTACTAGCCTGGATTATACATCCTTCTGCAACAATAGTTTTTTCTAGTGTTGTTCCAGATACTTTAGAAGGCGGCAACATCCTAGCTCTGGTAAAAATAGTATGTGCGCTATCAAACATGTTAAACTGAGGCAATTCGTCTGTTAAACCTAAGTTGGCTTCAAAAAATGAAGAAATATTACCAATATCTGTCCAGTAACCTTCGTACTGATAGCTTAAAACATGATTTGAAATTAAAGCTCGAGGAATAATCTCTTTACCAAAATCTTTCTCTTCCGGATTTTCATTTAACATCTTGATCAACAAATCACGGTTAAAAATATAAATACCCATTGAGGCTAAATAATTTCTACCCACACTTTTCATCTCATCACTAGTTTCAGAAGTCCAATCTGGTAGCAAATCTGACTTAGGTTTTTCTATAAATGAGGTAATAAAGCTTTCTTCATCAGTTTTTAAAATCCCAAAATCGGTAGCATCTTTTCCATTTACCGGAATTGTTGCAATCGAGATCTCAGCACCTTTATCAACATGTGCTTTCAACATATCCTTAAAATCCATTTGGTACAATTGGTCACCAGATAGGATTAAAATATAATCAAATTCATGATTTACGATATGGTGCATACATTGGCGTACCGCATCGGCGGTTCCTTGAAACCAAGTTGGGTTTTCGGGAGTTTGCTCTGCCGCCAAAATATCAACAAAAGCTTTAGAGAAGTGACTAAAGTGATAAGTATTTTTAATGTGCTTGTTTAATGAGGCCGAATTAAACTGCGTTAATACGAACATCCTGTGGATGCCAGAATTCATACAATTAGATATCGGAATATCAACTAAACGATACTTTCCAGCAATTGGAACTGCAGGTTTTGAGCGGGTTTGCGTTAACGGAGATAATCTTGATCCTTGGCCGCCACCAAGAATTACACCCAATACTTTATCGGTCATATTATATTTAGTTTACATTTGGTATAAGTCTACATATTGCTGGGCCGCTCTGTCCCACGAGTGATCTAAATTCATAATAAACTTACGAATATCTTTCACTCTTTTTTGATCTTGGTAAAAATGATAAGCTCTGCCAATTGCATCACCTACATCCCATACACTTGTTTGATCGTGGCAAATTCCAAAACCACCATCACCTATATCGATAACGGTATCTTTTAATCCACCAATACGCCTTACAATTGGTATGGTACCGTAGCGTAAAGCATACATCTGGTTTAAACCGCAAGGTTCTACCCTACTTGGCATTAGTAAAAAATCTGCTCCGGCATAAATTTGATGCGATAAAGCCTCATTATATCCAATATAAGCATTATAATTGCCACGATAGTGTTGAGTAATTTCATTTAATCGATCTTCTACATGAGGATCTCCAGAGCCTAACACTAAGATATTTATTTCGCCATCACTTTGCTGCAATGCATTCCAAAAAATATCTGGCAGTAAATCTGCCCCCTTTTCACCTACTAATCTACCTATAAAAGTATATAAAGGTTTGGTCTTATCTAAGTTAAATATATTACACAAGGCATCTTTATTCGCTTTTTTGCCGCTCTCTACCGTTCGGTTGTTAAATGCCTTACTCAACATCGGATCTTTTTGCGGATTCCAAACCTCATTATCTATCCCGTTTAAAATACCAGCACATTTTCCTCTTTCTTGGGCCAACAAGCTTTCTAATCCGGCGGCTTTATAACTTATTTCTTCCAGATAACTTGGCGAAACTGTAGTTACCTTCCAAGCACATTTAATAGCAGATGCCAGTGGATTAATAGAATTGTTCCAATCTAACTTACTAGAGTTGCGTAAATCGTAAACTGGCAAATAGTGTAATTTATCCCAACCAAATTGCCCTTGGTATTGTGCATTATGGATGGTTAATACAGTTGGAATATAACTTAGGTGGCGATAATCTTGGCAGTTGCTTAACATAAAAGGAATCAAGCCCGTATGGTGATCGTGGCAATGGATTACATTTGGTTTATGCTCCCATTGCGCAATCCAATCTAAACTCGCTATCTGAAATGCAATAAAACGTTCGGTATCATCGTCATAACCGTAAACTTTATCTCTATCTAATAATCCAGCTATGTGTACTAAAAATAAATCGAAGCCAAGTTTATTTGTTCTTTCTCTAAAAATCCTAACCGGATGATTGTTATAACCTAATCTTACCCAGCCATCATACACCACCTCGAACTCATTTTCAAATAAAAACTTGGTGTTATAAGCGGGCATAACCACCTTGGCAACATGACCAAGCTTGTTTTGATATTTAGGTAAAGCGCCAACAACATCAGCCAAACCACCAACTTTGGCAACCGGATAACATTCTGCACTAAAGTGTATAATTTCCATAATTACGCATTAAAAAAAAACTTACTCAAAATAGGCATTAGATTGAGTATTGCAAACATTTAAAAAAAATAATTTGTAAAGACTAAATTTTTAAATTTTGCTTGAAGAAATCAATTTTTTCAAAAAGAAAAGCCTCGATAATAACCGAGGCTTCCACAAACAAAAAAATAAATAAAGATTTGATATAAAACTAATATTCTTCTTGAGCCATAATGGCGTAAAATTCTTTAATTGAATTAAATTGAGGATGTAATGACACCACGTTACCAAATACCAACAAAGCTGGAGAAGCCAATTTCTTTTCTTCAATCAATTCTTCAATAGTATCAACAATACCAACAACAACATTTTCGGAAGCTGATGAACCATTTTCGATGACGGCTACTGGCAAATCGTATTTACCTTCTGCCTTAAAAATTGAAGCAATGGCTGCAATTTTCTCAATTCCCATTAACACAACTATGGTCGCATTAGATTTTGCCGCAACATAAAGATCAGCAGAAATTTCTCCTTGAGCATTTGTTCCCGTTACCACCCAAAAGCTTTCGCTTAAGTTGCCATAAACCATAGGGATTTTTTGTAAACCTGGTACTCCTAGCGCACTAGATACACCTGGCACAATTTCTGTTGGAATACTATATGATTCTGCCACATCAATTTCTTCAAAACCACGAGCAAAAACAAATGGATCACCACTTTTTAATCGTACAACATGACCGTAATTTAATGCATAGTCAATCATTAATTTATTGACCAAATCTTGAGAGAAAGTTTCATCTCCAGAGCGTTTACCTACATATACCTTAATTGCATTTTCTGGTGCATGGTTTAATAAAGCTTCATTAACCAAAGCATCATATAAAACAACATCTGCAGTTTGCAAAGCTTTAACACCTTTTAACGTCAATAAATCAGGATCACCAGGACCGGCGCCTACTAATGTTATTTTTGGTTCTATTTGGGTTTTTTCAACTTTGTTTAAAATCATCGCTCAGGTATTAAGTTCATCAACAATACAAATTTATATAAAATCTATAGAAATAGTAGAATTTATTCTAAAATAATTTGCAAACTTGGTTTAAAGCTAAGGATAGAAATGAAAACGGATTTAAACTTTGACAAAATAAATGGTATAATGCGTAGAAGTTTGTCAAAGTGCGTAATGCAAATTGGTTTAACGCACTGCTTTTTGTTGCCTAAACCCGATTAAAGTGGAAATACTTTTTTGTTAGCCAATTTAGTCATCCGATGAATAATTTACTGCTGCCCATATTCATCGGATGACTATTGTAAAACCACAAAAAAGATTGAAACGAAAAGCGGTACTATTGTAACCAATGCCCCCCTGAAATTGCTTTACTTATTGTTTTACTACGCTTTAAGATTGCCTCGTTCCTCGCAATGACTATCTTTTATTCTACCGATGCTCTGAACATTAATGCACCAACGGTTAAATTTGTACGACTATCAATTAAAATTGCTGAGCCATTTGCACTGGTATCTCCAAATAGATCGAAGGCAAGTGCATCTGCAGTTTTAATAATTACACGACCAATATCATTTAACTTAAACTCGTCCGCAGCATGTTTTTCTAAGGTATTGACATCTACTTTATACAAAATCTCATTGATTTTACATTTAGTAATTTTGCTATTATGCTGGATTAAATACATGATTGATGGGTCCAAAGCTCTTCCATCCATCCAACATAAATCTGCTTCAATTAGCTTAGATTCTATTGGCAAAGCCAATGAATTGACTAAAGTATCACCACGGCTGATATCGATATTATCTTTTAAATGAATGGTAACCGATTGACCAGCTAAAGCCTGATCTAATTCGTTTTCGAAAAACTCTATTTTACTAATGGTAGAACTTGTTCCTGCAGGCAAAACTGTAACGCTGTCGTTAACTTTAAAAGTTCCGCTTAAAACTCTTCCAGCATAACCCCGATAATCGTGAAGTTCATCAGTTTGCGGTCTAATAACCCATTGCACAGGCATACGAGCTTGCGTGGTTCTATCTTGCAAATCGGTATCAACTCGCTCTAGAAAATGCAATAGACTTTCGCCTTCGTACCAATCCATATTTGCTGATGGCTGCACAATATTATCTCCTTTTAGGGCGCTAACTGGAATGTAAGTGACATCTTTTAGGTTTAAATTTGCTGCTAGAGCTTTGTACTTTTCTTTAATGGCAGTAAAAACAGTTTCACTGTAATCCATCATGTCCATTTTATTTACTGCCACTACAATGTGTTTAATGCCCAAAAGCGAAACCAAATAAGAATGGCGAATGGTTTGCTCTACCACACCGTTTCTAGCATCAATCAAAATAATGGCTAAATTAGCAGTGGAAGCGCCCGTAACCATATTTCTGGTATATTGGATGTGACCAGGCGTATCGGCAATAATAAATTTTCGTTTCTCAGTTTGGAAATATTTATAGGCCACATCAATGGTAATTCCCTGTTCACGTTCGGCTCTTAATCCATCTGTTAAAATGGCTAAATCAATTGTTCCATCGTCGTTTTTACGGTTAGAGCTTTGCAAAGCTTCAAGCTGATCGGCTAAAATGGAATCGGTATCATATAACAAACGACCAATGAGGGTACTTTTACCATCATCTACACTACCCGCTGTGAAAAATTTTAATATGTTCATGTTTTATAAATTTGCTTAATGGTTTATAGGCCATTGTTAATAGCTTGGATATAATCAATTTGGCTATGGACTATTGACCATAAACTATCGACTAAAAGTATCCTCCTTTTTTTCTATCCTCCATCGCTGCTTCAGAAACTTTATCGTCCATACGAGCACCACGTTCTGATATTTTCGATTCACTGATTTCCTGAATTATCTCGTCAATCAAATCGGCATCAGATTCTACCGCAGCTGTACAAGACATATCGCCAACAGTACGGAAACGCACTTTTTTACTTACCACCACATCATCCTCATCCATATTTAAAAATGGAGATGCTGCCATTAATTGTCCGTTTCTGGTAATACAATCGCGTTGGTGCGCAAAATAAATGCTTGGTAAAGCGATGTTTTCTCTGCGGATGTAATTCCAAACGTCGAGCTCGGTCCAATTGCTGATTGGAAATACCCTTACGTTTTCACCTTTATGGATTTTACCATTGTAAATATTCCAAAGTTCTGGGCGTTGGCGTTTTGGGTCCCACTGACCGAATTCATCTCTAACTGAGAAAATACGTTCTTTGGCACGAGCTTTTTCTTCATCTCTTCTGGCACCGCCGATACAAGCATCAAACTTATGTTCTAAGATTGTATCTAGTAGCGTAACCGTTTGCAAAGCATTGCGACTTCCATTTTTGCCCGTTTGCTCAATCACTTTACCCTCGTCAATAGATTTTTGTACCGAACCAATAATTAGTTTCTCTCCAATTCTTGCTACCATTTCATCACGGTATTGAATGGTTTCCTCAAAATTATGTCCTGTATCTATGTGCACCAGAGGGAAAGGGAATTTACCTGGTCTAAATGCTTTTTCTGCTAATCGCACCAAGGTTATCGAATCCTTTCCGCCCGAGAACAGCAAAGCTGGTTTCTCAAATTGCCCCGCCACTTCACGTAGAATGTGAATTGCCTCGGCCTCTAATTCGTCTAAATAATCAAAATTGTATTCGCTCATACCCCAAACCCCTAAAGGGGCTTTTATGTTAAAAATTTTTGTTTCTATTGTTGTAATGTTTAAAGGTTGAATTATATAGTTCCATACTTTCTATTTCTAAAACCTCACCCTATCAATGTTTGGGCTTTGGCTTATTTTGTGCTTCCCCTCTCCTTAAAAAGAGGGGACAAAGTTTTTGCGTTAAAAACCATCATTTTTTAAGACCTCTGTCTGTTAACTCCCTCTCTTCAAGGAGAGGGATGTGCTGAAGTGCTTACTAACAGTTCCTTTCACAGGGTGAGGTTTTAAAAGAGTAGGTTAACTTCCTCCCCCAACCCTCTCCAAAGGGGGACAGCCCTCATAGTTCTACAGGTTTTCGCTTTAGTCTTAAGTACCCTCTACCTTCGTATGCAATCCACATTCTTTTTTGCTTTGGTCTTCCCACCACCATCTGCCTGCTCTAAAATCTTCGCCAGGTTGTACGGCTCTGGTACATGGGGCACAGCCGATGCTTGGGAAACCTTTATCGTGTAAAGTATTGTAAACGATGTTATTGTCTTTAATATATTGTTTTACTTCTTCTAAAGTCCAATCAAATATTGGATGAAATTTAATAAGTTGGTTTGAGGCATCATATTCCAAATCGTGCATATCTTCTCTATTTGCACTTTGCTCTGCCCTAATTCCCGTTACCCAAATTTCATTACCGTACAAAGCTCTTTTTAAAGGTTCTATTTTACGGATATGACAGCATTCTTTTCTATTTTCTACAGATTCATAAAAATTATTTGGCCCTTTGGCATTTACCATGGCTTGTAATGCCTCGGCTTGCGGATAATAGGAATGGATAGTTTGCTGATAAACTTCCAGCGTTCTGTTCCATACGTAATAGGTTTCTGGAAACAACCTTCCTGTTTCTAGCGTAAAAACCTTAATCGGAATTTTATTGGCAAAAATTAAATCGGTAACTACCTGATCTTCCCAGCCAAAACTGGTACTAAAAACAATTCTTCCCTGATATTTTTTTGTTAAATACCAAAGTTTATCCACGATGCTTAAACCAGCTAATTCATGCTTTAAATTCTCTAATTCTTCCATCTATATTAATTTTAAGATAAATAAAATCACACTGCGCAAGCTTACCACCATTACAATAATACCCACAGCCACCATTATTGTTTTTGAAGATATTTTATTAGAAACCCTCGCTGCAATTGGTGATGCCAAAGCACTTCCAATAATTAAGCCAACAACGGCTTCCCAATACCTGCCGCCCAACATGGTAAAAAATGTAAGCGAACTTAAGGTAGCGATAAAAAATCTTGAAATTTTAACTGTTCCTAAAGAAAATAATGGGTGGCGACCACCTGCAATTAAACTAGATAATACAATAGATCCCCAACCGCCGCCAAATGCAGCATCAATAAAACCGCCTACAAAACCTAATGGCGCAATCTTTTTAATTTTCTGACTCGATGTTTTTTCCTTTTTAATATTAAAAGCTTTGCTTAAGATTATAGCTCCTAATACTAACGTATAAACCGCCACAATAGGCTTTACATAAGCGCTATAATGCTCTAGGGATGATAAAATATAGGCACCCAAAATTGCACCAACGATTGCAGGAATAATTAATATCTTAAAAAGTTTCCAGTTTACATTACCCATTTTGTAATGCATCCATCCGGCAATTCCATTACTTAATACTTCAGAAATGTGTATCGCCATACTGGCGGATGCTGGCGGTAAACCCATTGCTAATGAAAATGAAGCTGTGGTTACACCATAAGACATTCCGATAGCACCATCAATCATGGCAAACACAAATCCAGCAGCTAAAAACCAATAAAATAAAGGGTCAATATTGATTAAAAATGTTTGAAATTGTGGTTCTGTGTTCCACAATGTTAAACCTGCTGTATAAATAAAAAGTACGACAGAAACCCAAATTAGCCATTTGATATTTCTTTCTGCAAAGCTTTTTTTATTGTTGATTAAATTTTCAGTTACCTTATTTAAAGTTTTAACTTTCGATGTAAAATCCCCTTTTAAAGTTTGGCGCAACGCACTCATATTTTGCAAAGTTTCATCGAGCTCTGCTGGTATACCCTCATTTAAAATCTGTTTTAACCGTTTGGCTATTGTAGGTGATTTGCCATTGGTAGATATCGCAATTTTTAAATCGCCCTTTTGAACAATCGAACCCAGGTAAAAATCACATAATTCTGGTTTATCGGCTACATTAATCAACAATACTTTTTTGTGCGCTTCTGTTCTTATTACTTCATTTAAAATATTGTTGTTGGTGGCTGCAAAAACAATATCTATCTCATTTAAATCATTAGCCTCAAAGGTTTTTTGTTTTATTTTTAAGGATGGAAAACTTAAAGCCAATTTTTCTATCTCAGGATTTATATTTTCTGCAACAAGTGTTACATCAGCTTGTCGACTATTATTTAAAATGGCACTTAATTTCTCTAAACCAACATTTCCTCCACCAATTAATAACGTACGCAACCTATTCAGTTTTATAAAAACCGGAAATAGTTGGTTTCCTTTCTCCTCATCGGATAAAGGCACATTATTTTTAATATTAGGAAATGGCAGCATACTGTTTAATCAATGTTTTAAATGATGGATGCAAGGAAACTACCTCTCCAAAAATTAGCAAAGCTGGCGCTTGTATTTTTTCTTTTTTAGCTATTTCCAAAATCGAATTTACCTTACCAACAACCAATTTTTCATTGTCTGCCGAGCCATTTTGAATTACCGCAGCTGGTAAATTATGTTTGCCTTCGGACTTAAAAATCTCAACTATTTCTGGCAGTTTTTTCAATCCCATTAAAATGATAACTGTAGCATTAGATTTTGCAGCCTGATAAATATCATCAGATATTGCACCACTTGAAATCGTACCTGTAATTACCCAAAAACTTTCACTCAATCCGCGATGCGTAACTGGAATTTGTTGCAAGCCAGGCACACCAATAGAACTCGAAATACCAGGAATTACTGTTACTGGAATATTATATGAATCTGCATAATCCAATTCCTCATAACCTCTGCCAAATACAAACGGGTCGCCGCCCTTTAAACGCACAACATGACCATAATTTAAAGCATAATCAACCATTAATTTATTAATCGCATCTTGCGCAAAAGAATGTTCACCAGAGCGTTTACCTACATAAACTTTTATTGCTGCTGCAGGTGCGTGAGTAAGCAACGCTTCGTTTGTTAAGGCGTCATAAAGTACAACATCTGCAGTTTGCAAAGCTTTTACACCTTTTAAAGTCAGCAAATCTGGGTCGCCCGGACCAGCGCCTAACAATGTTATTTTTGGATCTATATTTAAATTTTTCTCTCTCATTATGCAGTTGCCCTTAATACTTTTATTTCATTCAAAAACTGATTTGCTTCCCTAAAATATTGATTAGCGAACTCAGCTGATGGTTCATTTTTATTGATCTGCAGCACTAAATCAGCAAAACTAGTTGCGAAAGTAAATTCTCCGCTTTCTACAAAATGATTATCAAATTCTCTAATTACACCAACTTGTGTGCTGCTGTTAATTCCTTTATCTAACAATAAAGATTTAGCTGCATTTACCATTGTGCTGTAACTGTGGTATATTGAATCAGCATAAGCTTCGCTTTCTAATGCGTGATTAGCCCAACCTAATTTTTCTTCTGCCTCTAGCAATAAAGTAGAAACCAAATCAATCACCACTCCAGCACATTCGCCTACGCCAATTGCCGTTACGAATGTTTCTTCATGACCCCAATCCACAAATTCTTCTGCTTTTAGGTTCGTTAAGTCGCCCAATGGTTTTAATAATTGATAAAAATGATCTTTGCTTTTTCTATCATAATATTGGTGGAAGTTTTCATTTCCTAGGTTATTCGCCTTAAAATCATTTAGCAAGAAATGCAAAACCTGCGTGGCTCTTTTCGATGGCACTTTAATTACCCTTTCTGCAACCCTACCCACACCATCACCAACCGTTCCGCCGCCTAACATCACTTGTACAGCCGGCACAACTTTACCTTCTGCTTTTACAGAACTGCCATGAAAACCAATCTCTGCTAACCCATGCTGACCGCAAGAATTCATACAGCCAGAGATTTTTATTTTGATGTTTTTCTCGTAAATAAATTCTGGAAAATCTTGGTAAACTACTTCTTCTAAAACTTCAGCTAAAGTCATGCTATTCGATATGCCCAGATTACAAGTATCAGTTCCCGGACAAGTAGTAATATCTGCCAAACTATCGAATCCTGCATTGGCAAAGCCGATGTCTGACAAGGCTTTGTACAAAGATGGCAACGCCGACTCCTGCACAAACTTTAACAACAATCCTTGATTTTGAGTAATGCGAATTTCATCAGCCACATACGGTCTAACTGCATTTACAAAAGCCCTTACTTTATCGGTTTTAATATCGCCTACCAAAACTTTCACAAAAACGCCGAATAAGCCACCTTGCTTTTGTTCGAAAACATTTGTAGCTAACCAATGTTGGTAATGGTTTTCATTTTCCAAAACTACATCTGCGTAATCTTGCGTAAATGGATAACTAGGCAAGGGAACAGTATTTAAATCGATTTTAAATGTTTTTACTTTATTGGCTGTTCTTTCTTCGGCAACTAATCTTAAAACTTCTTCTAAACCCAGTTTTTGAACCAAATATTTTAATCGTGCTTTATTTCTGTTGTTGCGTTCGCCATAACGGTCAAAAACCCTGAGTACCGATTCAGTAAAAGGAATGAGTTGGTCTTCTGGTAAAAAATCATCAATTGCATTGGCCAGAAAAGGTTGTGCACCTAAACCACCGGCAAACAACACTTTAAAACCCCGTTCGCCAGCTACATTTTTTTTGGGAATAAAACCTAAATCGTGGATGTAACTGTAAGCGTTATCTTTATCGCTTGAGGAAAAAGAAATTTTAATCTTTCTCCCCATTTCTTGGCAAATAGGATTGCGTAAAAAGTAGGCAAAAACCGCATGTGCATAAGGCGAAACATCAAAAGGTTCTTCTGGGTCAATGCCCGAAGTTGGTGATGAGGTTACGTTTCGAACCGTATTTCCGCAAGCTTCTCTTAACGTAATATCGTCTTGCTCTAATTTAGCCCAAAGTTCTGGCGTTCTATCTAAACTTACGTAATGTAATTGTATATCCTGACGGGTGGTTAAGTGTAAATTACCACTTCCGTATTCATCGGCAATATCTGCAATGCGCAATAATTGCTTGAAACTAACTTTACCAAAAGGCAATTTGATACGTATCATTTGTACACCAGGTTGGCGCTGACCATATACTCCTCTTGCTAAACGCAAACTTCTAAAACGTTCTTCATGAATTTTTCCAGAGCGAAAATCATTGATTTTTCTTTCCAAATCGATGATATCTCTCTCTACAACCGGATTTTCTAATTCTGTTCTAAAACTTTGCATACGATAAATTTGATTTAAGAATTCCAGAAGTAAACCAGTTACCTCTACCATATTTTATTTTTTTAGCAACAAAAATTACCGCAGTAAACAAAATATGATATTGCAAATATATAAAGTATATAGACTTAGTAGTCTTTTATTTTTTATTTTTTTATTTCTTTCTGGTAATATGATACTTAAATTTTAGTAGTTGAGGTTTGGAAATGAGCACCCAATGGTTATTAGCGGGCTTCAGTCCTGCTATTTGCTACAATCTTTACCATAAATCCCCTAAAGGGGACTGGGTAAAAGGATTTTCGCTCCTATCAGGTTTATAATTGATAGATTGTACAGCTATTGGAGGTTGCATTCTCTTATAACCACCCCCGTAAGCAAAGCCGCCACCCTCCGACTTATCGGAGGGTGGCTGAAAGGCAGGTGGCTTTTCGTATAATCATACTATTAAAAACTTGCCATAAGCACAATTTTTGCCTTTTAGCCCCGACATACGCGGAAATACTTTTTGCCAATTTCTTCTGCAGAAATTGAAAGCAAAAAGATTGCGGCATTGGCGGGACTGCATTGAGCTATGAAATACAGAATTTGCGCTTCTAAATATTCGATTACTATAAAGTGTTCTGTGCGTCAAAGACCACGTTTGCAACCTCTTAGGCTATATAATACTAGAGATTCTTCACTGCGTTCAGAATGACAAAGAGTGCTAAAATTACGTTATCTATTATGACTTCACCAAATAAAAAACTAATAAGAATGACAACCAATAAAAATTTAGACGATATCAGAATTTAGCGCTGTTTTTTCGCGTTCGATGATGTTAGCAATGCTGGTTTCGCCTAAAACCTTAAGCGATGCATCTCTTACATCGATAAATGCTTTGCGAATTCCACAGGTTACTTCGTCATGGCATTCATCACATTTGTGGTAAAATTTTAAACTTGCACAAGGAACCATGGCAATCGGCCCATCTGTAATGCGTAAAATATCTACCAAGAAAATGTCTTCAGGATTTTTGTTTAGGCTATAACCACCTCCTGCCCCTTTTTTGCTATACAAATAGCCTGCATTGCGGAGGTCTAACAGAATTTGCTCTAAGAATTTTTTAGGAATATGCTCCTCTTCGGCAATACGGGCAATTTGCATTGGCGGTTCGTTTAGGTTTTTACCCAAAATTACCAGTGCTTTGATCGCGTACTTTGTTTTCTTTGATAGCATATACAACAAAGCTAATAAAAAAGTTCTGAGTTAAGAATGCTCAGTTGTAAGATTTTAGTTTGATTGGACAATACCATCTCGCTAAACTAATACTCCAAAAATACTTACACTCGCTCCTTTTTATTACCGATCTACTTTTTCATATTGCAGCACATAGTTTTTATAAATACTGCTTAGCGCAAAAGTACGTTCTAAAATAATGAGCACTATTGTGGGTAAAAAGATTAAACTCAACAAATCAAATTTAAAGAACACATAGGCAAATATCAGCATCAAACGCAAGCATTCTAAGTAATAAATCCATTTTCGCTGTTCTAATAACGCACCGCAATTGATAAGGGTGATGAGTACAAACCCTGCTACAAAAAGTTTATCAACTAAATCGAAAGTCCCGAAAAAAGCGGTTGTAAAGGTTAAAAAAAGCACACAAATGATAAGCTGAAGGTTCAGATACCTTTTAAACTTAAAGCGAAATTGCATATCAGGCTTGTGCTGCAAAAACCTTTTTTCCAATACTGGTCTTATATCTTGATCTAGTGTTGCTGGGTGACCAAAAACAATTTTTAGTTTATTTTTAAAACCCGTTTCTCTTTTACAAGCCTCTAAAATTTCTAAATAATAATGGAAATGCTGCCACAAAAAACTATAACTTTTAATTGGATATGTTAATCCATATTTAGGAGCTTCTTCTTCTTGCTGAAAAGTTCCAAACATTTTATCCCAAAATACAAATACGTCTCCGTAATTTTTGTCCAAATACTTTTCATCACTTGCATGGTGTACGCCATGTAAAGAAGGTGTAATTAATATGTTTTCTAACCAGCCTAACTTACCAATCATTTGGGTATGGGTAAAGAAAGAATAGGCACCATGAACGCTTAAAATAACCACTACCATTAATGGATGAAAACCTACAAATGGCAAAACACACCAAAAAACATTACGAATTAATGCTTGGAAAGTAGTTATCCTGGCAGAAACACTAAGGTTAAACTCCTCACTCTGATGATGTACAATATGTGCGGCCCATAAAAAATTTACCTCATGCCCTAAACGATGGTACCAATACCATACAAAATCGGTTGCTAAAATTAGCAATATCCAAACCCACCATACATTAGGGATATTAAAAAGCGCATAATGCTCATATACATAATAAAAGAGCTCGTAAAAACTTACAGCGATAAATAGATTAAGCAAACGCTCTGCAATACCGATGCTTAAATTAGAAACAGAACTTTCGTATTTAAAAAGATGAGCTTTATTAAGTCTGATAGCCAATGCATATTCTAAATATAAAAATATGAAAAACGCAGGAATTGCAAAAGCCAAATAATTGATGTGCTCCATTTTATGCGGCTAAAAATTGGCTTACGTAGTTATTAAACAGTTCTGGTTGTTCCATCATCGGGGCATGACCGCAGTGGTTGATGTAATGCAAGGTTGCATTAGGTAGTAATTGTTTAAATTCATCTGCAACGGCAGGAGGAGTTACGATATCTTGTAAACCCCAAATTAACAATACGGGGATTTTAATTTGTGGTAAATAATCTGCTAAGTTCTGCTTTTGAGCATCTCTAGCTAAGCCAATAATTGATAGCACTTTTAATTTATGCTGTACGATACCAAATACATGGTTGATCATTTCCTCATCAACAACCTCTTTTCTGTCGAACACATCTTCAATTTTAGCTTTAATGTAATTGTAATCCTTAACTCTCGGAAAAGAACCTCCAAAAGTATTTTCGTACAAACCAGAACTTCCCGTTAAGACCAGCTTTTCTACTTTATTGGGATGTTTTAAAGTATACAATAAAGCAACATGGCCACCTAACGAATTTCCTATTAGTACAGGGTTTTCAATCTGATTTTGATTGATGTATTGCTCTAAAAACAGCACCAATTTATTTAAACCTTGTCCTATTAAGTTATTAAATAAAGGTAATTCTGGAGCCCAAACCCGATGCTCTAACCCAAACTTCTTTTCTACACTTTTCCAATTACTGAGGTTGCCAAATAAACCATGTAGTAAAATAATATTTTTGGTTTTTACAGGGCAACGCTGAATAAGATTAGGTTGAATTTGATTGTATTGTAGCTGCATAATCTTGAAATTTCGGATGGGTTAAATACAAAACTTCTCAAAAATAACAATATTTTAATAAAGACTACTAATTTTATAGACTTTTATTTGAACAAACTATTTCTTTACTAAAAGCATTAAATAAAATTAGCTTCCAGATATGAAAATCACTTATCATACCTGGAAGCTCGGCTATATTAATTATAGTTATCTGTAACTTCAATCTTAATTAAATCGTTCTGCGCTATACATAGAAATGTCCGTAGACAGTTTACTACCGGTTACCAACTCTGCCACTAACTTACCTGTAATTGGCGCCAAACTTACACCCATCATACCATGACCACCAGCAACAATTAAGTTTTTTAAACCTTTGCTGTAACTGATATAAGGAAGTCCATCTGGAGAACATGGCCTAAAGCCATACCAAATTTTATCTACTTTTGGCACTGCAACTTGGTAATCAGAATAATACTGAGGAATGGAGTTAACGATACCCTGCACCCTATTCATGTTTACCTTATTGTTCATCGGGGCAATTTCCATTGTTCCTCCAAAACGGATTTGACCATTCATTGGTGTTACTGCCACTCTGGCTTCTAATAATAAAGCAGGGTGATGGATTTTGTGAAAAGGATCGACCATAAAAGAATAACCTTTACCTGGCATTACCGGGATAGTCATATTGGCTTGTTGCGCTACTTCTGGCAACCATGCTCCGCCTGTCATTACAACCGTATCTGCTTTGTAATCTCCTTTTGTGGTATGAATGGCTTTTATTTCGCCATTTGCAGTTTCCAAACCAGAAACCTTGCAATTGGTAACAATTTCAACGCCCTTGCCTTTTAAATAAGTTAACAATTGTTTTACTAAATCATTAGGATATAAGTGTGCATCGCAGCGATAGTGTACAGAACCTAATATATCTAGTTTGGTATCAGGCTCTAAATCTTGAGTCTCTTTTGCGGTTAAAATGCCAACGTCTAAACCTAGTTGTTGTGCCTTTTTAGCCATATGGATTTCTTCATCACCTGTAGCTTGATTTTTATACAGCATTAAAATCCCTTTTTTCTCCAAACCAAAATTCAATTCTGGTTCTTTGGCCAAATCATCATATAATTCTTTACTTAATAAGTGTAAATCGCGTAGAGGCGCTGCAACTTTATCAACATGTTTTTGGTTTGAATATTTCCAAAATTTTAAACCCCAAGAAATTAGCTTCGGATTTAAAGATGGTTTAACATAGAAAGGACTTTTGCTATCAAACATCCATTTTATGCCTTTGCTGATCATCCCTGGTGCAGCTAAAGGTACAAAATGACTTGGCACAATCATGCCAGCATTGCCTGATGAGCAGTTATTGATTAAGTCACCTTGCTCTAATAAAGTAACATGGTAGCCTTCTTTTACAAGATAATAAGCAGAACAAAGGCCAATAATGCCTGCGCCGATGATAGTTATGTTGCCTTTATTAATGGAAGATGGAAGAGGTGACATGGAAGATGGGTTGGTCATATTGATAATATATTTCTGGAAAGAAATCCTTCGACAAGCTCAGGATGACATTTTGAGATTTGCGCTTTCAGCTTTGGTCTTTCAGCTTTTTTCTTTATATAACCTGAAAACCATGTGCATAAGGATCATCATCATCTATAAAAATGGTATTATAACCCGTTACTTTTGCCCAACCTTCTATTCCAGGAACAATTGCAGGTTTACCGTTAATGGTAGTTTCTTCTTCTATAGAACCGATAAACTGAGAACCGATAATACTTTCGTGAATAAATTTATCGCCTTTTTTTAGTTTTCCTTTTGCAAACCATTGTGCCATACGGGCAGATGTTCCGGTACCACATGGTGAACGGTCTATTGCTTTATCGCCATAAAAAACTGCGTTTCTAGCAGTCGCTTCAGGAGAAATTGTAGCTCCAGCCCATAAAAAATGACTTAGTCCGTTAATATTCTCATCTTCTGGATGAACGAAAGTATATTTCTCATTCATCAGTTTACGGCAAGTTCTACTCCAACTGATCAACTGATCTGCAGTATAGTTCTCTAAACCTTTAAAGTTTTCTTGCGGATCTACGATAGCGTAAAAATTACCTCCGTAAGCTACATCAACTGTTAATTTACCTAAATCTGGACAATCAATTTCTAAACCTTCGGCTGCTAAAAAAGATTTGATATTAATCAGTTTTACTGATTTTACCTTCCCATCAATTTGTACATATTCTACCAAAACCAATCCGGCAGGTGTTTCTAAACGTAGTTTGCCCGGAACTTTCGGGATTACTAAACCTTCTTCTATAGCAATTGTTACTGTACCAATTGTACCGTGACCACACATAGGTAGACAACCACTGGTTTCGATATATAACACGCCAATATCATTTGTAGGGTCTATAGGTGGATAAAGAATGCTTCCACTCATCATGTCATGACCACGAGGTTCGAACATTAAACCCTTACGGATCCAATCGTATTCTTTTAGAAAATGCAAGCGACGCTCCATCATGCTATTTCCCAACAATAACGGACCACCACCCGCAACAACTCTAACCGGATTGCCGCAAGTGTGGGCGTCTATGCAACTAAATGTTTTCTTCATACTGCAAATTCCTAAAAGGATTTATTTAGTTAATCTGATCTTTTGTCAATTCGTTGTTAACAGTACGCCAAATACCTAACGGATTTTCATTTTTTAATTCCGCAGGCAAAAATCCATTATCCCAATTTTGGTAAGATAATGGACGTGCAAAACGTTTGATACCATCCGCCCCAACTGAAGTAAAACGACTGTCGGTACTAGCTGGATATGGGCCACCGTGGTGCATTGGCAAACTTACATCAACTCCCGTTGGTACATTATTAAAAATTAAACGACCACAAATATCCTGTACATAAGTTAACAATTCTTGATGCGCTCTAATATCATTAACAGTAGCCATTAAAGTAGCTGTTAATTGACCTTCCAAAGCTTTTGCAACTGCTAATAATTCTTGTTCATCAGCACATTTAATGATTAATGAATATGGGCCAAAAACCTCTTGGTGTAGTACAGGGTTTGCTAAAAAATTAGCTCCCGAAGTAGTAGCTAAACTAATTAGACCTTTACCTTCTTCTACTTCAGCGGTATCAGTAAGTAATTCGACCCCTTTTTGTGTCAAAGCTTTATCCAGTTTCTCAGCATAGTTTGCTGCAATACCTGGGTGAAGCATTTTAGCAGTGCCTATACTTTCAATTTCTGTTTTAAGGTTTTGAAGAAAACCTGGTAAATCTTCGTTATCAATAACGATGATTAAACCTGGGTTGGTACAAAACTGCCCCATGCCCAAGGTAACTGAACCAGCCATTTGTTTTGCCAATACTACCCCTTCTGTAGCTACTTTCTCTGGCAAGATAAAAACCGGATTTACACTACCCATCTCTGCAAATACAGGAATTGGATTTTTACGTTGGTTTGCCCAATCGAAAAGTGCTTTGCCACCACCAAAAGAACCTGTAAAACCAATCGCTTTAACAGCATCGTTTTTAGCCAAAAATTCGCCTACTTCAAAGCCAGCACCATAAACATGACTAAATATTCCCTCTGGCATATTGCATTTTTCTGCTGCCTTTAAAATGGCGCTAGCCATTAATGTAGAAGTTTTAGCATGCGCTGGATGTGCTTTAACAACTACCGGACAGCCTGCCGCAAACGCACAAGCAGTATCGCCACCAGCTGTAGAATAAGCGAATGGAAAATTACTAGCTCCAAAAACTACTACAGGGCCCAAAGGCACCAACATTTTACGTAGATCTGGTTTAGGAGGAGTCTTTTCTGCCACAGCGGTATCAATACTTGCCTCTAACCAATTTCCTTGTTCTGTTGCATCGGCATAGCTATTTAATTGGAACATTGTTCTTCCTCTTTCACCCTGTAAACGTGCTTCAGGCAAATTGGTTTCTGCCATTGCCGTTTGGATCAATTCATCTCCTAAAGCTTCAATTTCTTGCGCAATGGTGCGCATAAAATGAGCACGCTGTGCAAGAGAATAGGTTTTATATTGATGAAATGCATTAACAGCTTTCGCCATCACTTCTTCCAGCTCTGCTGTTGTATTATCGTTATACATATTATTTATTTTTTGCCACAAAAATGGCTATTATATTATCAGTTCTGCAAAAAAGGAATATTTAAAACACCACCCTCATCAAATCAATCATAAGGCAGCAGGTAAAAAATCTTCTTTCAACTAAAGAAGTCAATTAATAGATCAATAATCTACTATTCCTTACAATACATTCTTAATCAACTCGTTTGAGTTTTAGTTTTAAGCAACTTCTACTTCCAAGTTTAAATAATCTGGTAATATAGGTCGATTAGCTAAAGCATCATTAATGATTTTTAACACACGTTCTCTTTCTTCACCTTTAATTACCAACCTCGGTGCTCTTACATACTCAGAGCTAATACCTACTGCTGTAGCTGCCAATTTAATGTATTGTACCAGTTTAGGATGAATATCTAGTTCTAATAATGGCATAAACCATCTGTAGATTGCAACCGCCTCATCGTATCTTTTGGCTTTAACCAATTTGTACATAGCCACCGTTTCTTGAGGGAAAGCATCTACCAAACCCGCTACTAAACCTTCTGCACCCAGCATTAAACACTCTAGAGAAATGGTATCCACACCACCTAAAATTTTATATCTATCACCAAACCTGTTAATCATGTTGGTAATATTTGCTAAATCTCTTGTGCTTTCTTTTACAGCTTGGATGTTTGTGTAAGGCAACAATTGCTCGAACATTGCAATACTAACTTTAATTCCGTAATCTACAGGATTGTTGTAAATTAAAATAGGCAATTGAGTAGCTTTTGCCACTTCTTGGAAATAGGTTACTACTTCTTCATCGTCAGCTTTGTACTTTAATGGTGGAAGCAACATGATTCCATCTGCACCTAATTGCTCAGCTTCTTGTGCCATTTCTATTGCCACTTTAGTACTCTGTTCTGCAACATTAATGATCACTGGAACTTTACCAGCTACAGATTTTACACAATAAGTCAAAAACTCAGCTTTTTCATCACGAGTTAAAGTACTTGCCTCTCCAAGCGAACCTCCAATAATAATCCCCGCAACACCAGCTGCCAATTGAGCATCTAAGTTTTTTTGGAATAGTGGGTAATCAATAGTATCGTTTGCAGTAAACGGAGTTAAAAGTGCAGGATAAATTCCTTGCCAAGCAACATGTTTCATATCTAAAAAATTTTATTCAAATGTAATACCTGATCCCTTATTAGCTTTAACAAGATTTAATGAATAATAGACGAATATTAACTTTAGCTATTAAATAACATTTTTTAACATCTCAATAGTAAACTAATATTAATTACTCCGATAGCTAAAAAGAGTATTTTTATTTTTATTTGTCACATTTTAACCTACATATTATATAGTATCGTATATTTAAGGTAATATTGACTTAAAGTCACCAAAATGAAAGTCTTACAGTTTACCCTTCCTGTAGCGCATGACCGTACAATTATAGTACAAGAGGACAATATGCCTCATTTTTATCCTTACTTACATCGCCATAAAGAAGCACAGCTAATTTGGATAAAAGAAGGAGAAGGAACATTGGTAGTTGACAACAATATGCATGCTTTTAGGAAGAATGACATTTATCTCTTAGGACCTAACCAGCCTCATTTATTTAAAAGTAATCCTGAGTATTTTGAAGAAGGTAGCGACCTAAAGATACAAGCATTGATGATCTTTTTTGATCCTAATGGACGATTAGCCCCTGTATTGGCCTTACCAGAAATGCAGTTGTTGCAATCGTTTTTACAACAACAACAAAGCGGGTACAAGGTTCCGTCCTCACATGCAGACGGGATTATCCAACGGATGCTGAGCGTACAATACGCCAAAAACCACGAAATTGTAATTAAATTTCTAGACCTATTGCAAGCTTTATATCAAATAGGCAATAAAGGAGAAACATTATCCAACATAAAAATGGCTAGCTTCTCTGAAAGTGAAGGCATCCGAATTGGACATATTTTCAACTATCTGATGCAGCATTACGAACGACAGATTAGCTTAGATGAGGTTGCTGCCGAAGCACACATGACCCCACAGGCTTTTTGCCGCTACTTTAAAAAACACACCCGACAAACTTTTGTAGCTTTTTTAAATGAGTTGCGCATTAATGAAGCCTGCAAAAAGCTAACCAGTGGCAAATATGAAAATATAGCTACGGTAGTTTACACCTGCGGCTTCAATAGCGTAACCAACTTTAATCGTGTTTTTAAAGCGGTAAAAGGCGAAGCACCCAAAACTTATTTGAATCATTATTTTAAAAATTTCAAGGACTGATTGAGACTAAAGCTAACAGACTAAATCAGTCAGAAGATTAGGGTTTAAATGTTGTATTGCCTATTTATATTGGCTATTAACCATGGCCTACTGAATATTAACCAAGATGCCAAAGCAAGAAAACTAACATCGCGTCATCTTGAACGAGTTTTTCAAGAGTAGAGATCTATTAAGCGAAACACCAATCTGGAACCATCAAGCTTTTGACGAAGAAATGCCCTAACAATTTTTTCATTTCCCAATTCTTTCTCACATTTGCAATATGACTTATCCAGAAAAACTAAATGCCATCCGCGAGCAAATGAAGGCCGACGGTGTAGCTGCCTATATCATTCCATCTGCAGACCCTCATATTAGCGAATACTTACCCAATCATTACAAATGCATTGCCTTTGCCACTGGCTTTAAAGGCTCGGTAAGCACTGTAGTTATTACGCAAGATTTTGCAGGTTTGTGGGCAGATTTTAGGTATTTTGAACAAGCAGAAGCAGAATTGAAAGGTAGCGGCTTCCAATTAGTGAAGTTAAGAGTACAACACGCTCCAGAACACATTCAGTGGCTTGGCAATACCCTAGCACAGGATAGCATTATCGCCTTCGATGAGAAATTAGTGTCGATTTTACTTGGAGAACTTTTACACAAACAGTTAGCTTACAAAAATATTCGTTTCCAACACAAGGATTACCTTAACCCAATTTGGGAGAATAGATCTGCCCTGCCTAGCGAACCTGCATTTTTAATTGCGGATGAATTTATTGGGCAATCGGTAGCAGCAAAATTAGCCGAAGTACGAAAGGCAATGGCACAATACCATGCCGATTATCACTTAATTTCTTCTTTAGATGATTTAGCATGGCTATTCAATATTCGTGGTGCTGATGTAAGCTATAACCCTGTTGTATTGAGCTTCGCCTTAATTTCAGCTAATCAGGCAACATTATATATCCAACACGATAAACTTAGCACAGCTGATAAAGCGAACTTAGCAGCAAGTGGTGTAGAAATTTTAGCCTACGAAACCATAGCTAAAGACCTACCCTTTTTACCAGCCGAAAGTTCGATATTGATAGATCCTAAACGCAATTGTTTTGCACTTTACAAGCTTATCCCAGCTTCAGTTAGAAAAATCCAAGAAACAAATCCTTCAACTCATTTAAAAGCAATTAAAAATGAGGTGGAAATAAAAAACACCCGTTCTGCCATGATTAAGGATGGTGTAGCGATAACGCAATTCTTTAAATGGGTAAAAGATCATATTGGAAAGCTAGAAATCACAGAATTATCTGCTGCAGCAAAACTTAAAGATTTAAGAGCTGCTCAAGATGGCTTTGTTGGCGAAAGTTTTAACACCATTGCTGGTTATAAAGCACACGGCGCCTTGCCACATTATGCTGCAACACTAGAAAGTGATGTAGCAATAGCTGCCGAAGGTTTATTTTTAGTTGATTCTGGCGGTCAGTATAAATACGGCACTACCGATATTACTCGGATGATCCCCCTCGGCAATAATACAGAAGAAGAACGTATCGATTACACTTTGGTACTAAAAGCGATGATAGAGGGTTGCAAAACGCGTTTCCCAAAAGGAACTTGTGGCTATCAAATAGACGCTATAACTCGTAGACCAATGTGGGACTATGCCTTAAACTACGGCCATGGTACTGGCCATGGAGTTGGCTATTTCTTAAACGTACACGAAGGCCCACAGGTATTTAATGCTACTGCAACACCTGTACCTGTAGAATTGGGCATGATTACTTCAATTGAGCCGGGTATTTATCGCTCGGGTAAACATGGTATCCGTATAGAGAATTTGGTATTAACAATTAAGGATAAAACCAACGAGTTTAATGAATTTTACGCATTCGAAGCCTTAACCCTTGCTCCAATAGACACAACTTTGGTTAAGAAAGAATTATTAGAAAAAGCACATATCGATTGGTTAAACACCTATCACGAAAATGTATATGCAAAACTAAGTCCGTTTTTAAATGAAGAGGAAAAAGCATTTTTAGCAAGGATGACAACAAAACTGTAAAAACTACATATCCATTGTGATTAAAGCCCTGATTGACGTAATAAGCTTCAGGGCTTTGTTCGTAAAAGATATACCTCGATTATTCTAGGGCATAATCAGCTTAAAAAACAATATGATGTAATAAGCTAATTAATAATTCAGAAAAGCAAATTGCAACCATCTTTAAGGATTTATTAGAATAACCAACCTTTAGATTAAAAAATTTTGCAAGTGGATTAAAATTTACGCTATTTTGTCACGCAAGTCTGTTTGTTCACGTATTATAATAAACTGCTAAATTTTATGAGAACGCTAACAAAAACCACAACTAAGTTCACCTGCATTACCTTCACTGTTTTACTCTTATTTTTGGGTTGTAAAAAAGATGAACTTACAGCAAGTCAATGGGGAGAACGTGCAGTAGCCAAACAGAACGAAATGTTGAAATTAGCATCGAACATTCCCTGTAGCCAAAAATTAAATGTAAGCATACAAAGCATTGAAAATTCATGCTCTACTCAGTATTTCGCTATATTAGCTTCAGACCTAGCAAAATATGAGAAACTAAAAAAAGAGTATCTCGAAGCTCTCGATAAACAGTATAAAGCATGGACACAAGAAGGCATAATCGTTGATTTCTGTTCAGAATCAATATGGGCTAGAGCGCAACCGATGAGACTAGATTGTAAAGATGATAAGATCCAACTCATTACTTCTGCCAATTTACCTCTTGCCGAAGCAAAATCTTTGATAGTAACCACAAAACTTTTAATTGACCAATTGCTTAACGCACAAACTTGTAATAGCGATGCATCTTGGGCTATTACTCCAATTATAGATTATCAAACAATGAAAATTGAGTATATACCCTATCTAAGTTCTGGAAATTACAAGGAACTTAAAGAGAAAGTATCTTTGTATAATAGATTAAACTTTAATGTTATTGAAGCAGAGAAAAAAGATTCAAATTATATACATGGCAAACAAATAGATAAAGTAGAATGCTTAAATGGGAAACCTGTAATTAAATACAAAAACTAAATATTGTAATATAAAATTCAATTTAGTAAAAGCAAAATCGCTACAAAACTATACTTGGCATTACAATAAAAGGCAACGGTATGTTTTAATCACTAACGCAATCTAAACCCTAAAAGGAATTTTCAAAACTTTAGCGGCTTCGATGTATAACAGCACTTGGTTTACACAAGCATCTAGATTTTCTTTGACTTGATGTTCCCAAAAACGCATAACGGTATATCCCATTTCGGTTAATTGTTTATTCACAAACCTATCTCGCTGCATATTACGTTCTATTTTGGGTATCCAAAAGCTAGTATTGGTTTTGGGTTTTCTGAGCTGCCAATTGTAGCCATGCCAAAAATCGCCATCTATAAATATGACCAGTTTATATTTTTCAATTACTAGATCTGGGCGACCAGGCAAATCGCTACGATGGATTCTGAAACGGATATTTTTGTTCCATAATGCTTTGCGTAATAACATTTCGGGCTTGCTGTTTTTGCCTCTAATTTTAGACATGGTTTTACTGCGCTGCTTTGTAGTATAAAAACCAGCACTTTCTTCAAACCGAGGAACTTTTATCTGATCTTTTTCAGTTGGATAAAGTTTGATTGCCATAAATTTTAAACCCCAGTAGCTTTAATTTATTTTGTTGATTAACTAAAAACAAAATATTAGGATACCAAACCCTTAAATTGCAAACGTTACCTAATCTCACAGCCAATTTGTTCGAAAATAAATCTTCCCTTGTCATAATCAATAGGAATTTTCTCATCAAAGTAGCCAGAGCCCCATACCATAGAGAAAGCACCAACACCCATTATGAGTTTACCATCTCTCTTTAACAGTGCTACAGGATTCCTATACCATTTATCCACTTTGTTTACTTTAAAATCATAATGGCCTTTGAGGGTATCTCCAATCAATGCCCCTTTAAATTGCCCTTCGTAAAGGCGGTTCTCCCCTGGGTAATTAAAATCTAGTGTTCCTAGTTTTTGGTAAGTAGCAGTATCAATCTTTAACCAACCTGTATCAGTTTTGCTAACTGCCCTGTAACAAATAGTGCTTTCATTTTTCATTTCCTCTTCTACTGTAGGTTTAGTATTACAACCAATAAAAAAAGAAAGCAATACAACGCTGACGAAAAACTTAATTTTGGATAGCGCATGAAGTGGCTCTTGAGATTTCATTGTTTATTTTGTTGATGTTGATTTCCAAACAACTAAATATGAGAATTAATAAGGAGAATTGATATTTTTTTGGGAGTTGATAACTGTGAAGTTTCTTTTTTTTAAGTCATAAACTTAAATTTGTTTATCTATGGAACTTATTAATAATCATAACCATAGAACCAAAACCCTACCTTATCACACAGCCCACTTTTCCAAAAACAAATCTTCCTTTATCGTAATCAATGGGAACATTTTTATCAAAATATCCTGATCCCCATAAAGTCATTACTTCCCCAACACCCATGATTAAGGCATCATCCTTTTTAAGTAAAGCAATCGGGTTTTTATACCATTTATCTACATGATTTAATCTAAAAGAGAAATTACCTCTTAAAGTATCTCCTTTAATTACAGCTTTTATCGGGCCTTCGTAGTAGTTTTTATTAGCATAATTGAATTTCATTTCTCCTAAAATATTTTTTTCCGAAGTATCAATCTTTAGCCAAGCGGTATCAGCTTTGTCAATTGACATATAACAGACTGTATATTTATTGTCCATTTTGGTCTTAATTGCTGTTTGCTGTTTGCAACTGCTAAATAAGATAAGGACTAAGCTTACAGATAGTAGAGAAAGTCTATTTTTTTTCATGCTAATTGTTTAGGGTTGAATATTTTTTAGCAAATGATGCTAAAACCTCTAAAATTGCATAAGAAAAAAATATTGTTTTTTATTAACAGTATAATTGAGCCACATAGTAATCACATGCCGTGAATCCAAACAAGCTATTTTTAGTCAATAGTTGATGGTCTTAAGGTTTATCCGCTCAAGGCGCCTTTAACTATCGACTCTTCGCCACTCAATAGTCAACTAAGAAGCATTTCCAGCTATAACAAACCTTCTAGTTTTACCCAAACATTTTCTGCCAATATTTTATCACCTTCGGCAGTTGGATGTATCCCATCTGGTTGATTTAGCTTGGGAACACCCCCTACTTTATCCAAAAGAAAAGGAATTAAAACCATATCATTTTTTTTTGCTAAAGTTGGAAACATCTCTTTGAAATTGTTGGCATAAGTACTTCCCATGTTCGGTGGAACCTGCATACCTGCTAATACCATTTTCACATCTGGATATTTAGTTTTTACCTCATCAATAATGAACTGCAAATTTTTAGTAGTTTCTGCTACTGGAATACCTCTTAAGCCATCATTTGCACCCAACTCTAATACAAAAATATCGATTTTCTGTTTCAACAACCAATCTATCCTAGACTTACCAGCAGCAGATGTTTCACCACTTAAACCTGCATTAATTACATTATATGGCAATTTTAAAGAGTCGATCCGGTTCTGGATTAACGCGGGATAAGCTTCTGAAGTATCTAGGCCCAAACCTGCGGTTAAACTGGTACCAAAAAATAAGATATTTTTTACCGAAGCGGTGGGCGTGGTTGCTGTAGTTGTACTATCTTCTGTTTTAGTACCACTTTTTTCGTTTTTACAACTAGCAAAACTCATTGCTATCACTATCAGGTAAAACACATATTTTCGTAACATATCTATTTATTTGAACTCTAAATATTAAATTCATTTATCTTTAACACAACAAGGAATAGGCCAAACTTAGATAAATTGCTTTTGATATGCAATTTATAATCCATCCCCCTCAACTATTGGAAATATAACTTGTAGAGGAAATATAGCTAAAACTTAAAAATAAGCATGCCATTGGAACACATACTCGAAATAAAGCAGGTTAGTAAAACCTATCAAAGCGCCAATAACAATCTTACCGTTTTAAATGAAATCAATTTGGCCATCACCAAAGGCGAAACCGTAGCTATTACTGGCCCTTCGGGCAGTGGCAAAACTACATTACTAGGTTTATGTGCAGGTTTAGACGGTGCTACATCTGGTTCGGTAATGCTAAATGGTATTGCTTTAGAAGGATTAAATGAAGATCAGCGTGCTTCCATTCGTAACCAATATGTGGGTTTTATCTTTCAAAATTTTCAGCTCTTGCCTACCCTCACGGCTTTAGAAAATGTGATGGTTCCTTTGGAATTAAGAGGTGCCGAAAATAGTAAATTGGTTGCCATAGATTTATTGGGAAAAGTTGGCTTATCTGCACGTGCTCATCACTACCCAATTCAATTGTCTGGTGGAGAGCAACAACGTGTATCATTAGCCAGGGCCTTTTCGAACCAACCAGCAATCTTATTTGCCGATGAGCCTACTGGGAATTTAGATGCAGAGACAAGTGAAAAAATCATCAAACTGTTATTTGATTTAAATAAAGATGCTGGCACAACTTTAGTAATTGTTACCCATGATGCAGAGTTGGCTGCCCGAACTAATCGAATTGTTAAAGTTAAAGGCGGCAACATTATTGCCGACGAAAGGTTAACACATGGAGAATAAAGTGAGCTTAGCCTGGCTGTTTAAAATGGCCTGGAGAGATAGTAGAAAAAACCGCTCGCGACTATTACTATTTATTTCTTCTATTGTTTTAGGCATAGCAGCTTTGGTTGCGGTATATTCTTTTAAAGATAATCTACAGCGAGACATTGATCAACAAGCTAAAGAATTAACAGGTGCAGATCTAGTAATAGAAAGCAGGAGAACAATCAATGAAAAAACTGGCACCAAACTAGTCAAAATTGGTGATGAACTTTCAGAAGAACGCAGTTTTGCTTCTATGGTGTATTTCATTAATAATCAAGGAAGTAGATTAGTTCAAATAAAAGCATTGAATGGTAATTTCCCATTTTATGGCGCTATAGAAACCACACCAGCTACTGCCGCGAAAAGTTTTCAGAGTGGCAGGAATGCATTGGTTGATAAAACCTTGATGTTACAATTTGATGCAAAAGTGGGCGATTCGATTAAGGTAGGCGAGCTCAACTTTGCCATTACCGGCATACTAGATAAAGCCCCAGGGCAAACTGGTATTGCTACTACAATCGCTCCTATTGTATATATTCCATTAAAAAATTTAGAAGCTACGGGGCTAACAAAAATTGGCAGCAGAATTACTTATAAATTTTATTACCAATTCAACAATGCAGATTCTTTAGCCAAAACTGTTAAAGCACTACAACCATCCGCCGAAAAAGAAGGTTTGGATATAGATACTGTAGAATCTAAAAAAGCAGAAACTGGCAGGTCTTTTAGAGACATGAGCCGTTTTATGGCATTATCTGGCTTTATTGCTTTATTGCTAGGCTGCATTGGTGTTGGAAGCGCTATCCATGTATATATTCAAGAGAAGTTAAGTGCCATTGCAACCTTGCGTTGTTTAGGTCTTAAGGCTAGAGATGCCTTTTTAATTTATCTAATCCAGATTGCTGTAATTGGGATTATTGGGGCGATAGTTGGTGCCATTTTAGGTACACTAGTTCAGTTTTTACTGCCTATTGTACTCGAAGACTTTTTACCAATTACCATTACCATGCAAATCTCTTGGACCGCTATTGCCCAAGGCATTGCTTTAGGCTTAATTATTTCGGTTTTGTTTGCACTACCCTCATTATTAGGTGTTAGAAAAATTTCTCCTTTAAATGCTATTCGTGCTTCTTTTGAAAACAATGTTACTAAAAGAGACCCGCTATTATGGTTGGTATATTTATTAATGTTGCTTTTTGTATTAGGCTTTACTTATTTGCAAATGAAATCGATGGCACAAACTATTGCCTTTACTGCCTCAATAGCGATTGCCTTTTTACTTTTAGTAGTTTTCTCTAAATTATTGATGTTTTTAGTGCGCAAATTAATGCCTGCTTCCCTAAGTTATTTATGGAGACAGGGATTTGCCAATCTATACCGCCCAAACAACCAAACTTTAATGCTTACGGTTGCTATAGGTTTAGCTACTACATTTATTTGTACCTTGTTTTTTGTACAAGGCATTTTAATGGACAGTGTTACCCTATCGGCTAGCGATACGCAACCCAATATGTTATTGTTTGATATCCAGAGTACCCAAAAGGAAGAACTGAATAAGTTAACAAAATCTTACCAATTACCTTTAATGAACCAAGTACCCATTATAACAATGCGTATTGAAGAAATTAATGGAAAAAAGTTAGGAAAAGACAGTACAAATAACCGAGCCTTTAGAGGTGAACTCCGTGCAAGCTACCAAGCTGATTTAACATCAGCAGAAAAAATAGTTGATGGGGTTTGGAGTGGAAAGGTCGATTCGATTATTTATGTTTCTTTAGATGAACGTTATGCACAAAGTATAAAAGTAAAAGTTAAAGATAAAATTGTGTTTAATGTGCAAGGAATGCTTATTCCTACCGTTGTAGGGAGTTTAAGGGAGGTAAATTGGAGCAGAATGCAAACCAATTTCAGAGTAGTTTTCCCCACTGGAGTACTAGAAAAAGCACCTCAATTTCATGTATTAATGACAAAAGTACCTACTAAAGAAATTTCTGCAAAGTATCAGGGTGCAGTAGTAAGATCGTTCCCAAATATTTCAGTTATTGATTTAGCATTGGTTTTACAACTTTTGGATGAGCTCTTAAGCAAAATTGGCTTTGTAATACGTTTTATGGCAGGTTTTAGTATGATTACTGGTTGGATCGTTTTACTATCTGCGGTATGGACAAGTAAGAACCAACGAATAAAGGAAAGTATCCTACTCAGAACTTTAGGTGCCAGTCGCAAACAAATTTTAGCAATCAATGCTATCGAGCATTTCTTTTTAGGCGCTTTGGCTACTGCAGCAGGATTAATTTTAGCATTAGCCGGCAGCTGGCTTTTAGCAAGTTTTAGTTTCGAAGCATCCTTTAATCCTCCTCTAATCCCTATTTTATTGCTTTTTGTAGGCGTAGTTTTATTGGTAGTGATTACTGGTCTTTGGAGCACACGTAAGATTTTAAACCAACCACCGCTTAAAATTTTAAGAAACGAGGGTTAAGAATTGTCAATTCGTATCATTTATTAGTTGATGGTAATAGTCCATAGCTGATAGCCATTGTGCTATTGCGACCAAGTGATTAACCATTATCTATAACTTTCGCTAGAAAGTTAAAATTAACCAAAAAGACGCAACAGAACACAAAGAATTATTTGGTTATGAAAGGTAATGTGATAATCAATCGGCACACAGCTGACAGCTGTAATGCCAATGCAACCAAGCTATTTTAGCTGATGGATCCATGGCTGATGATTTATTATTGATCGTCGTGCTTATGCGTTCAAGCCATTAACCACGAGCCATCAGCTATTAACCGCTAAGCGATATACATTTCCTTGTATCGAAAAAATTGCCTAATTTGTAAGTTTTCGCCTCATTACCAAATATATCTGTTATGAAATTTGCCTATAGTTTAAAGCAAAAAACAAAAATAGCCATGTTACTTTTTGGTGTAATGGCCTGTACAATTTTAATAAGGGTTTTGGAAGACAAGAGCATAAAGAATATGAATGCTTCTTTTTTATCACTATACAACGACAGGTTAATTCCAGCAACTGACTTATTTCATCTAGCCGAAAACATATATGCCAAAAGATACATTCTTGGCACATTAATAGAGCAACCAGAACTTGCGCCACAAAATTTGGTTTTAAGACTAAAAAAACACAACACCAATATTGATGGGCTTCTAAATAAATACGAAAAAACCTATTTAACCCCACAAGAAAAGCGGAATTTAAATGAGCTAAAAGCCAAATTAAATCATCACCAAATAATTGAGGAAGAGATTATCAATAAAAATAAAGTTCAACCTTCTAGCAGCAAACTTTTATTCGAAACCTTAGGTTTAAATTCGTTTAATGCCATCTCCCAAGAATTGGCAGAGTTAACACAAATACAAAGCAAAGTAGGCGAAGAATTATTAAAGGACACTAAGTATTTAGTATCCGGAAGTAATATTTATTCGTCAATTCAATTTGCCTTAGCGATTATTATTGGAATTTTAATCGTAGCAATTATGTTTGCATCCAATGTAGTAAAAACTGCTAATCAGAAGTTTAACCTAAATTAGGATACAATAATAAAACCAATAAAGTATAATTTTTCATATTATAAAAATAAAACTTGCGAATTAGCCTTTGATTTGATAGATTTGCATCCCGCTGAATAAGCAAATGCCCAGTTGGCGGAATTGGTAGACGCGCTGGTCTCAAACACCTGTGGGAAACCGTGCCGGTTCGACTCCGGCACTGGGTACGTGAAAAGCCTTAGAGAGATCTAAGGCTTTTTCGATTTAATAAAAACATCACTCTCATCCTAAAATCAAACACTTGTTATTTTAAAATTAATTAGTTAAATTTTTTATTAAAATATGAAGAGCAAATTTTATGAACACAACCAAGTTAGTATCGTTTCGGCTTTTGATGAGCTTATAAATAAGAAGTTTTTAGAAGCAATGAACGCAATTTGCTGGCACAGGAATTTAACTGGTAATTTCAAAGAAATTGTTTTTAAACTGCAATTAAAGGAAAACGTCACTACCATTTCCATCGAAGAGCTTTTAATGTTATCATTATCACCAGAAGGAATTTTAGCCAGGGAAATGATATTAAACGATCTAAAGTTATTGACGGATTTTGGCGCAATGCCTACTCTTAACCTAATCAAAAATTACGAACGTGATGAGGAATTCGATTTCATTTCAACCGATGTATATTCCTATCATGTAGATCGTTCGCCAATTGCTACCGATACTTTTCTATGTACTTATTATGGCGCAGCAAGTGATATTCTACCTAACCATCAGGTAGAACAGCAGATTTTAATTCCTGAAATTAGGCAAAAGCTCCAAAACATTTTTGATGGTCCAGAAACAGAATTCGAAGATTTTTTGAAAGAGAATTTTTTCGATTTGCACTATCAACCTAAACCCTACGCCGATCCATTAAATTTAGGTCTAGGACACCTGTGGAAATTGGCAGTAGATCATCCAGATCAACAAGCTTTACCTTGTGTTCATCGAGCACCCATAGAAAACGATGGTGAATACAGGTTGCTTTTGATTTGCTGACAACTAATCATATAGCATTTATTTGCTCTTGATTCTTTTTTTGTTTGCTCAACTCATGTTCTGCTTTTAAAATTTAGAAATTGATTGCCATTTTATATCTTTCATAACAGCATAAACTATTATAGTTTTCCGTAAGAATGCTGTATTGTAAGCTTTAAAAATTCTAATCATTTTGAACGCCCATAGTTATCCTTTTAGCATATAATTCACCTTATTTAGTTCGCTTAGTGAGCAATATTTTTTATAAGAAGAACTCTGGGTAGTGTTACTCGAATGAGAAATTAACTCCTAACAAATCTTACCAAGCTAAATTCATACGCTTACAGCAGATTTTAACCAAAATGCATTTGTCAAATTTATATTTACAAAGTTTACACTTTAATTTACAATTCAAATTCGCAGCGTTGAAAAATATCAAAGTAATTTCGCTGAACCAAATTTGTAACATAGAACTCCACTGAGTGCCTTTGACAACGCAGCCATATTACTAGGATTAATAAATTATTAAAATTGAGATATGAACTATTCTTGATATCTATTTTTTTTTACTTCCAGTAATCAAACTCAAAAAATAGGAAAAAAATTATGATCAATCTAGAAAACGAAGGTGTAATTACAGCCAAAGGATCTCAAATGATTACTCGTAACATCATAGAAGATCGAAAAAGTAACATTTGGATTGCAGAATTAATAATCAATTAACTTATATCTAGTATGAAAAACAAGCTATCAATCAATTATTTAATCTTATTTATTGCTCCTTTTGTTTTCGGTTGCCGTGGACCTATAAAAGAGGAAAATAAAAACAATGCGCCAAAAAGCAATTTATCCATGCATGTTGGAAATGAAAAATACATTTTAATAGACACCAAAGAAAGCGTGGTAACATGGAAAGGTGATAATGTAATGGGTTCAAACGGTCATAACGGTTACGTTTATTTATCTCAAGGGGAGTTGCTGATTGAAAACGGCAAACTAATGGGTGGTACATTTGAAGTAAACATGAATACAATTGAAGATGAAAAACACAAAAGTAAAAACGGGCTTATTGATCATTTAAAAAATCCTGATTTTTTTGATGTTGTAAAATTCCCATTTTCTACAATTGTAATTAAGAAAACAGAATCAACAAATGAAAAGGATATAAAGGTTAAGGCGAACCTAACCATTAAAGGTATCACAAATCAAGTTACCTTTCCAGCCCAAATGGAAGTCGTGGACGGCATCTTAAAAGCGAATGGAAAATTAACTATAGATAGAACAAAATGGGATATCCGTTATAAATCAGGAAAATTCTATGATAATTTAGCCGATAAAGCCATTTCGGATTCTATTGAGTTTAATGTAAAAATTGTAGCAAAGCAAGGTAAAGCTGGTTTGATGCAAACTTCTTTACTTAAAGCTGAATTTTCTAAAGAAATCGAGACTGGAACGATTTATCAATCTTCATCGCCTTATCATAACGTTGTGCATCAATTTACTTATCTGTCTGCTATGCAAGATTTTTGTACTAAAACTTTATTGCAAATGCGCACCAATAGTGAAGTTGGCAGAAAGATTGTAAAGGAATTGGAGATGGAATTGATAAATGCAAAAGCAGAATTAAATTCATCAAAATTTACTGGCTTAAAGATCGAGTCAGGGCTATATGAAAAATTTTTAAAACAGATTAATCATAGAAAGTACGCAAAACCTCTCCTATTCATTTAGGGAGGTTCATGTTTCATCAAATCTGCATCATCCAACATAAAAATCCAAATCCATATTGTAAAACCTTAATTGTACAATCTTTATCCTTAATATTGTCACATAATTTCAATTCATGGAATCTTCAATACTCATCATAGACGATGAAATTAAAATTAGAAGTCTTCTTGCTCGAATTATAGAGCTTGAAGGATTTACAGTTTATCAAGCTCAAAATGCCAAAGAAGGTCTTAAAATTTTAGCAAATCAAGATATTTCAGTAGTAATTAGTGATGTGAAATTGCCAGATGCAAATGGAGTAGAATTGGTTAAACAAATCATAGCCATTAAATCTTATGTCGAAGTAATTAATCTTACTGCTTACGGAACCATATCTGATGGTGTTCTAGCAATAAAAAATGGTGCATTTGATTATTTAACCAAAGGAGATGATAACGATAAAATAATCCCACTGGTTTATAAAGCCAGTGCCAAAGCGCAATTACAACAACGAGTTTATGAATTAGAGAAAAAGATTGCCGTTAAATATAGTTTTAAAACGATTTTAGGTAATTCAAAACCCATAAAAGAGGCTATCTCATTAGCAGAAAAAGTTGCCATAACACACACCACGGTTTTGTTATTAGGTGAAACAGGTACTGGGAAAGAAGTTTTTGCTCAAGCCATTCATTATGAAAGTCCAAGAAAAAACAAACCTTTTGTAGCTTTAAATTGTAGTGGATTTAGTCCTGAATTGTTGGAAAGTGAATTGTTCGGCTATAAAGCTGGAGCATTTACAGGAGCGAATAAAGATAAAAAGGGTTTATTAGAAGAAGCCAATGGAGGAACCCTATTTTTAGATGAGATTGGGGAAATGAACCTCGATTTGCAATCGAAGTTATTGAGGGTTTTGGAAAATCAATCTTTTATTAAAGTGGGTTCAACCACTACAAGTCAAGTAAATGTTCGGATTTTAGCTGCCACTAATCGTGATTTAAAAGAACAAGCAGAATCTGGACATTTTCGTTTAGACTTGTATTATCGTTTATCAGTTTTTGTGATCAATTTACCTGCATTAAGAGAGCGCAGAGCGGATATTGGATTATTGGCAGAATATTACTTAGCATCATTTGCAAAAAAGGTAAACCGACCAAACTTAAAAATGGATGAAAAGCTTTTAAATGCACTCAACAAACACAGTTGGAAGGGTAATGTGAGAGAATTAAAAAACGTAATCGAAAGATTGGTTATCCTAAATGATAGCGAAATTATCGATACTGCTCAATTACCAAATGAGTTTTTTATGGATGCGCCAAATACAAATGCATTCGATCTACAAACGATAGAAAAACAGCACATCCAAAAGGTTTTGATACACACCAAAGGCAACAAAACCGAAACCGCTCGTTTATTGAATATCGGCTTAACTACACTTTATAGGAAAATAGAGGAATATCAGATTAGGGAGATTTAGCAAAAACCAGAAGTGAGTTAAACGTTGGAATGGATGCCAACGCTGGAGTTTTCTTATGTTGGTATCACCGCCAACGTTGTAAATAATCCCATAATCTAAACTTACCGTCTCGCTAAGACATATAAATTATAATTAAAGAATTGAAAATGCTGAAAAATATAGGTCTAAATATTAATAGTATTGATTTTTCTTTACCAGAATGGCATAAAGAAATTCTAGATAATAGACTTCAAGCTATTTCAGAAAACCCGACCACGATAAAGCCACTATCAGAATTGGTGTTTGAACTTGATTTAAAAATATAGCTCACCTTAGCAAGACGCTAAGAAGAGCTTATTAGGGATGTTATATAGCTAACTCGTCCTGCTGAATTTATTTCAGCATCTTCCTTGCATAAAAGACCTTGAAATAAACAGCGAAGCTATCTTGAAGGCAAAAACCAATAGAAGCAACGGAAAAACGCAGGATGACGTGTTGCGAGAAGATAGATCCACTTTCTTTCCATTTCTGCAAAAACCCTTCCAAAATGGAAGGTTTTTTTTATGCCTAAAATTTAAAAAATAATTATAACTATTTATAAATCAATATGATAATTGATATTGATTGTCTTTGGATTAACAATTGGTATTCGGTACGAAATTAATAATCATATGTACACAATTGTCTTATTACTCACCCTCATTATCTTTTGCTGGATCATCTATAGATCTATCGATTGGTTCGAAAACATCTAATCTTATGTTGGCACTATTTATCATTTCCATCGCCGTATTCCTTTATATGGTTTACGTGCTGATTAAACCAGAAAAATTCTAGAAAATGAATACAGAATTCTTAGGCATCATCGCCACATTCCTTCTCACACTTGTTATTGCTATTCCGTTAGGAAAGTATTTGGCAAAAGTCTTTGCAGGAGAAAAAGTCTGGACAGACTTCCTAAAACCGCTTGAAAGTGGAATTTATAAACTTTCAGGTATCAATCCAAAAGAACAAATGGATTGGAAACAACACTTAAAAGTATTATTACTCATCAATTCTGTTTGGTTAGTTTATGGCTTTTTTGTTTTGTTGTACCAAGATAAGTTACCCTTTAACCCCGATGGAAACCCAGGTATGACACCTGATTTAGCTTTTAATACCATCATCAGCTTTGTAGCTAATTGCAATTTGCAGCATTATTCTGGCGAAAGCGGTGTGAGTTATTTAAGTCAGCAATATGTTTTAATGTTTTTGCAATTTGTAAGTACTGCTACTGGAATTGCCGCTGCAGTTGTGCTGTTTAAAGCTTTTAGAGATAAAACAACCACAACCCTAGGTAATTTCTGGGAGTTTTTTGTGAAAGCAATTACTCGCTTGTTATTACCACTTTCTATGGTTGTTGCATTAATCTTAACTTTTAATGGTACGCCAGCAAGTTATGAGGGTAAAGACCAATTTATTTCTATGCAGGGCGATACTGTAAATGTTTCTCGTGGTCCCGCTGCACAAATGATTGCCATTAAACATTTGGGCACAAACGGAGGCGGTTACTTTGGCGTAAACTCTGCACATCCATTAGAAAACCCAAGTTATTTTACCAATATGGTAGAGATGATTGCACAAACCATTATCCCGATTGCGATGGTGATTTGTTTTGGTTATTTCATCCGTAGAAAAAAATTAGGATGGATGATTTTTGGGGTGATGACCATCGGGATGTTAATGCTGATGATACCAAGCTTAACATCAGAATTGGGAGGTAATCCTGCACTAGCAAAATTAGGAATTTCACAAACCACAGGTGCGATGGAAGGCAAGGAAGTTAGGTTTGGTCCAGTTGCAACTGCTTATTGGAGCACCTTAACAACCGTAATTTCTACGGGTTCTGTAAACGGGATGCATGACAGTACAATGCCATTAACAGGTATGTGGCAATTGTTAGGCATGATGATTAATGGATTATACGGTGGTTGTGGTGTAGGTATTTTAAATTATTTCATTTATTTGATCATCGCAGTGTTTATATCTGGCTTAATGGTTGGCCGAACACCAGAATTTTTAGGCCACAAAGTGGAAGCTAGAGAGATAAAAATTGCAGCCATTATTACTTTGCTTAGTCCGTTTTTAATATTAGCAGGAACTGCTTTAGCATCTTATGCATTTACCAATAATGGTGATGCAGCTTGGGCAACGCAACCTAAAAACTGGCTTAATAACCCAAGTTTCCACGGTTTTTCGGAGATGCTTTATGAGGTAACGTCCTCAAATGCTAACAATGGTTCTGGCTTTGAAGGTTTGGGGGATAATAATATGTTCTGGAATGTTTTAACAGGTATTATCATTTTCCTTGGTCGCTTTTTACCCATAATCGGTCCATTGGCAATTGCAGGTTTATTGGCTAAAAAGAAATTCATACCAGAAAGTGCAGGTACATTAAAAACAGATACTAAAACATTTGCATTGATGACTTTCGCTGTAATCTTGGTCTTAAACGCACTTTCTTATTTCCCTGCTTTGGCATTAGGCCCGATAGCAGAATATTTTACGATGTTAAAATAGAACTGTCACATTGAGCCTGTCGAAATGCTTTTGTAAGTCCTTCGACAAGCTCAGGATGACAATTAATTCATAAAAAAATGAAATCAAATAAATTATTCGAGCCAGCACTCGTGCAAACAGCGCTCAAACAATCTTTAATCAAACTTAACCCAAGGGTGATGATTAAAAACCCAGTGATGTTTACTGTAGAGATTGGAACCTTGGTTATGGCTTATGTAACCATTTACTCTATCTTCAATACTGGAGAAGGTTCGCCCTTATATAACTTCTTCATCTTTTTAGTCCTGTTACTTACTGTTTTATTCGCCAATTTTGCAGAGGCAATAGCCGAAGCAAGGGGAAAAGCACAAGCAGATAGTTTGAGAAAAACGAGAGAAGAAACACCAGCTAGAGTAGTTTTAGACAATGGTAGTTATGAAATCCGTTCTTCAAATACTTTAAAAAAAGGAGATATTTTTATCTGCGAAACTGGAGATATCATTCCTACAGACGGAGAGATTGTAGAAGGTATTGCAACGATTGATGAGTCTGCAATTACAGGAGAATCTGCACCTGTATTAAGAGAATCTGGTGGTGATAAATCATCCGTAACTGGTGGTACAAAAGTATTATCTGATGAGATAAAAGTTAAAGTTACCACTGAGCCAGGCGAAAGCTTTTTAGATAAAATGATTGCTTTGGTTGAAGGTGCGTCTCGTCAGAAAACCCCAAATGAAATTGCTTTAACAATACTTTTGGCAAGTTTTACATTGGTTTTCATCATTGTATGTATCACTTTAAAACCATTTGCAGCTTATGCCAATACGCCAATTACCATAGCCGCTTTAATCTCGCTGTTTGTATGTTTAATCCCTACAACAATTGGCGGTTTGCTTTCTGCCATCGGCATTGCCGGAATGGATAGGGCTTTAAGAGCAAACGTGATTACCAAATCAGGTAAAGCAGTGGAAACGGCTGGCGATATTGATGTTTTGTTGTTAGATAAAACCGGAACAATCACCATTGGTAACCGTAAAGCGACTAATTTTTATCCTACTGATGGAGTTCTCATTAAAAAATTTATAGATGCTTGTGTATTGAGTTCATTAGCAGACGAAACTCCAGAAGGAAAATCTATCATAGAGTTAGCCAAAGGCGATGACCATAAAGTTTTAGAAACAGCACCTGCTGGATCGGAGTTCATCAAGTTTACTGCAGAAACGCGTTCGAGTGGATTGGACACCGTCGATGGCAGAAGAATTAGAAAAGGTGCTTTTGACTCCATCAGAAATATCGTTCAAAAAGCTGGAAATGTATTTCCATCAGATATTGAAGAAAAAGTGAAATACATCGCCTCAAATGGCGGAACACCTTTAGTCGTCTCAGAAAATGAAAAAGCTTTAGGTGTAATCGAACTTCAGGATATCATTAAACCAGGTATCAGCGAACGTTTTGAACGCTTGCGTAAAATGGGCGTAAAAACCGTGATGGTTACCGGCGATAATCCTTTAACAGCCAAATACATTGCCGAAAAAGCCGGTGTAGATGATTTTATCGCGGAAGCAAAACCTGAAGATAAAATGAACTATATCAAAGATGAACAGGTTTTAGGTAAGCTAGTTGCGATGATGGGCGATGGTACAAATGATGCGCCTGCACTTGCACAAGCAGATGTTGGCGTAGCTATGAACAGCGGAACACAAGCTGCTAAAGAAGCTGGTAATATGGTTGATTTGGATAATGACCCAACCAAATTAATTGAAATTGTAGAAATCGGAAAACAACTCTTAATTACCAGAGGAACGCTAACTACTTTCTCAATCGCCAATGATGTGGCTAAGTATTTCGCGATAGTTCCTGCCTTGTTTATTGCTTCAATTCCTGCTTTGCAAAGCTTAAACATTATGGGTTTGCATACACCAGAAAGTGCAATTATGTCGGCAGTAATTTTTAATGCCATTATTATTCCAATTCTAATCCCTTTGGCACTTAAAGGAGTGGCTTATAAACCAATTGGTGCTACTGCACTTTTAAGAAGAAACCTATTTATCTACGGAATTGGAGGAGTTGTAGCACCATTTATCGGTATTAAACTTATCGATTTAGTAGTGGGGTTATTTGTATAAAATAAACTGTCACGTTGAGCTTGTCGAAACGCAATCGTAAATCCTTCGACAAGCTCAGGATGACAAGAGAAAATCGGTGTAATCACCTAAATCAGTGAAATCAATTTTAAAAAAATGAAAAAATATATCATTCAATCAGTTCGCTTAACGCTTGTTTTATTAGTGTTGTTGTGTATAGTTTATCCAATTAGCATTGCCTTGGCAGGAAAATTTAGCAAAGGAAATGGTGGCGGAGAGAAAATCACTAAAAATGGAAAAGTTGTAGGTTATGCATTATTAGGTCAATCTTTTACCAAACCTGAATACTTTTGGGGTCGTCCCTCAGCAGTGAATTACAATGCAGCAGGTTCTGCAGGTTCAAATAAAGGGCCATCAAATCCAGATTATTTAAAAGAAGTATCGAATAGGATTGATACGTTGTTGAAATACAATCCGACTATCAAAAAAGGAGATATTCCTGCTGATATGGTTACCGCCTCTGGTAGTGGATTAGACCCAAACATTTCTGAACAAGGTGCAATTATCCAAATTAAAAGAATTGCAGCTTATCGCAAAATAGACGAAAGAAAAGTAGCGGAATTAGTAGTCGCCAACACACAAAAACCATTGTTAGGTCTATTCGGACCAATAACTGTAAATGTGTTGAAACTGAATTTGGCTTTGAACGAAATTAAATAAAACGTCATTGAGATTGAAAAAAGATAAGCTCTAGAAAAACAGTAACAATAAATAATAAAATCGTCCTTTCAAGGAAGGCAATCTGAAAGCAAAATGCAATACCTTTTGAAAGGAGATTGCTTTCCCGAAAAGTCTGGACAGGCTGTGCTTCGCAATGACGACATGAATATAATCGGTGTAATCACATTAATCTGTGAAATCAATACTAAAAAAATGAAAAAACTTATCACAATAATTATAGCCTCAATAATAGGCATTAGCGTACAAGCTCAAGAAGCATCAAAAATTAAAGTAACTGGTTATTTAGAAACCTATTATGGTTACGATTTTAACAAACCTGTGGATAATAATAGACCATCATTTGTTTATTCGCATAACAGACACAATGAAGTAAACCTAAACTTAGGGTTCATTAAAGCAAATTATGATAGCGAAATGGTAAGGGCAAATGTTGCAATTATGGCAGGAACTTACTCGAATGCAAATCTATCAGCCGAGCCAGGTGTGCTGAAAAATATCTATGAGGCAAATGCCGGTTTAAAATTAAGTAAAACTGAAAACCTTTGGATTGATGCAGGTATTTTCTCATCCCACATTGGTTTCGAAAGCGCCATTAGCAAAGATTGCTGGGTGTTAACTAGAAATATTTCTTCCGAAAATACACCTTATTACGAAGCTGGTGCAAAATTAACTTATGGCACAGCCGATGGTAAACTAACTGCTACATTGTTATATCTTAACGGATGGCAAAAAATTAAACGTTTAGATGGTAATAGCAAACCAGCAGGTGGGTTGCAGTTAACTTTTAAACCAAGCTCAAAAATAACCTTAAATTACAGCAATTACTTAGGTTCGGAAGGTGTAAACGCAGTTCGAGTAAATAGATTTTATCATAACTTTTATGCAATTGCGCAGTTAACCGACGAATTTGGCTTAACTGCTGGATTTGACTATGCAACGCAACAAAAAGTTAAAGGTCAATCTGCAAAAAGCGAAGTTTTGTCTCCCGTATTAATAGCACAATACAGGTTCGATCCAAAATGGGCGGTTGCTGGTAGAGCAGGATATTATAAAGACAAAGATGGAGTTTTCATCGCCACTGGTACAACCAATGGATTTAAAACAATGGGTTATTCATTAAACTTAGATTATGCACCCATCAGCAATGCTGTAGTTAGGTTAGAAGGTAAAGTTTATGATAGCAAAGACAAAATTTTTGTAAGAGATTTGAATAATGTAAATCATAATGCAAGCTTAACGGCGAGTATAGCGGTTTCTTTTTAGAAAAAAGTCCGAAAGTCGGAGGTCAAAAAGTCCAAAAGATAATAAAATTTGTCATTCCGATTTTGGAGGAATCTCTTAGTTAAAATTTAATGGAGGAGATTCTTCTCTACGTTCAGAATGACAAGACATAAAAATCTTTGTAATCAATTTAATATGGATGATGTAAAAGACTTCTTAGATTTAGTCAAAAAAAACCGCAGAGGTAAGTTAAAAATCTACATCGGTATGAGTGCTGGTGTAGGTAAAACTTACCGGATGTTGCAAGAAGCACATTCACTTTTGCGCAATCAAATTGATGTGAAGATTGGTTACATCGAAACACATTTTAGAAAAGAAACCCACGAATTGCTAGAAGGAATTCCGGTAATACCTAGGAAGAAAATTTTCTATAAAGCTAAAGAGTTGGAAGAAATGGATGTGCAAGGGATTATAAATGCACATCCAGAAATTGTGATTGTAGATGAATTGGCGCATACCAATGTTGAGGGCAGCAAAAATGCAAAGCGATGGCAAGATGTAATTGATATTTTAGATGCCGGAATAAGTGTAATTTCAGCGGTCAATATTCAGCATTTAGAAAGTATAAATGAAGATATTGAGCAAATAATAGGCATCCCTATTACAGAAAGAATTCCTGATAAGATTTTAGAAATTGCTGATGAAATTGTAAATATAGATTTAACCGCTGATGAGTTGTTGAACCGGTTAAAGGAAGGAAAAATCTATCAGGCTAATAAAATTGAGCAAGCATTAAATAACTTTTTTAAGCCAGAAAAGATATTGCAATTGAGGGAGTTGGCTTTAAAGGAAGTTGCGCATCAGGTAGAGCGAAAAGTAAATATCGAAGTGCCCAAGCAGATCAAATTAAGACAAGAACGTTTTCTGGCTTGTATTTCATCTAATCAAGAAACGGCTAAAGTTGTGATTAGAAAAACTGCTCGTTTGGCATCTTATTATCACTCGCCTTGGCTGGTTTTGTATGTGCAAAGTAATAATGAAACGGCTGATAAAATTAAGCTGGATAAACAGCGATATTTACTTAACAATTTAAAATTGGCAACAGAATTAGGGGCAGAAGTTATCCGAATTAAAAGTAATGAGATTACAAAAACCATCATCAACTTGGCAACAGAAAAAGAAGTTACAACAATTTGCATTGGCAAACCACACTTCAACCTTTTTCAATTGATTTTGAGTACCAGTGTGTTTAATCAACTGCTAAAAGCGATGGCAAAAACAGAAACAGATTTAGTTATTTTATCTTAAATCAAATGAACATTAAAACAAAACTTAGACTTGGTTTCGGCTTTTTATTCCTTGTGGTAATTGGTTTCGGAGGCATTTCCTTATATCATATCAATCAAATTTCAGAACGCTCTAAAGTTATCTTAAAGGATAATTATAAATCTTTAATGTACGTAAACGAAATGCGCATCGCGCTCGATAATGAAAATGGGAATATCAATTTGAATAATAATTCGGCATTTGATAAAGCGCTGAAATTAGAGGAGAATAACGTTACTGAAACCGGAGAGAAAAATGCTGTAATCGCATTGCGAAAAGCTTTTACCACTATAAAATCTCAAAACATTTCTTCTGATCAAAAGAATGATGCGATGGCTCAAATTCGATTGCAATTAAGAAATATTGATGAATTGAATATGGATGCCATTGTTAGAAAGAATGACAATGCTACAAAAGCTACTGAAAAAGCGACCATTTATTTAAGCGTTACTGCATTTGTTAGCTTTCTAATCTTATTTACGTTCATCGTTAATTTTCCGGGTTTTATTGCTAATCCGCTAAAAGAATTATTGGAGGGCATCAAAGAAATCAGCCGCAAAAATTATAAACAAAAATTAGAATTTAAAGGCAATGATGAGTTTAGCGAACTGGCTTTGGCTTTCAATAAAATGGCAGTCGAGTTAAAGAACTGGGACAATACAAATGTTGCGCATTTAAAATCTGAAAAACTAAGGATAGAAACGATTATAGAGCAAATGCAAGATGCCATTATCGGTTTAAATGAAAAGCAAGAAATATTATTTTTAAACAAGGTTGCTGGTCAGTTATTGAATTTAAGTTCATCCAATTTGATTGGAAAAAGTGCAACAGAATTAGCGCAAAAAAATGATTTATTAAAAAGATTGTTAACAGAAAATATAGGTGATGAACCTGTTAAAATCTATGCTAATGATAAGGAATCTTATTTTGTATTAGAGAGTAGAGAAATCGTTACCCCCAATTTTGATGAACCTAACGAACAAACTTTAATCACGGTTGGTAAATCTGCTGGAAAAGTTTACATCCTTAAAAATGTAACCAAATTTAAAGAACTAGATGAAGCAAAAACCAATTTCATCGCAACAGTTTCACACGAACTAAAAACACCGCTATCATCCATTAAAATGAGTTTAAAGTTATTAAACGACGAACGCGTTGGATTAATGAATGAAGAGCAAAATCAATTGGTCAATCACATTAAAGAAGACAGCGAAAGGTTGCTAAAAATTACAAGCGAACTATTAGATTTAGCTCAAGTTGAAACTGGAAACCTGCAATTGAATTTAGTAAAAACGAATCCAATTGAGATTGTAAATTTTGCGCTAGATGCCGTTCGTTTTCAAGCTCAACAAAAAGATATCAATCTAGAATTGAATTGTTCGAATATCCTCCCTTTTGTAAATGCAGATGTGCAGAAAACAGCTTGGGTATTGGTCAATTTTTTATCAAACGCTTTAAGGTACAGCAGTTCAAAATCAAAAATTCTTATCGAGGTATTCGAAAAGAATAATTTCATCAACTTTTCGGTTCAAGATTTTGGAAAAGGAATTGAAGAACAATATCAAAAACGACTTTTCGACAGATATTATCAGGTGCCAACAGATGGGCAAAATAAATCTGGTTCTGGTTTAGGTTTAGCAATTTCTAAAGATTTTATTGAAGCAGAACAAGGTCAGATTTGGGTTGAAAGTGCAATTGGTGAAGGCAGTAGGTTTAGTTTCAATTTGCCAACACTAATAAATTGATTTTCAATGTCATAATTTATTTTCGCATAAAAGGGAAGCGTTTAAGCACTTCCCTTTTAAAATTTATATGAGCTAATAACTCTATTTCAAGCCCTCTGTGGTCATTAATATGCGTTTAACGGTACCATCACCATTATATTTTAGCTCATCAATAGCTACAGATCTACTGTAACTGCCACCACCATTTTGTAAAGAGCCATCATGATAAATAAAATACCATTTCTTTTTAAACTCTAATATGGCTTGATGATTGGTATTACTATTACCAGCTATCTCATTCAACAGACCCTTATAAACGTAGGGACCATCAACTTTATCAGCCATGGCATAAGCAATCTTTTCTGGGAAACCTGTTGCATAAGAAAGATAGTATTTGCCTTTTCTTTTATGTATCCATGGTGCTTCGGTGAATTTAAAACCCTCAAAATCCATCTTCCTAATTTCTCCATCAATTTCTATCATGTTAGGTTTTAACTTCACATAATAACATTCTCTATTTCCCCAAAACAACCATGCTTGTCCATCATCATCAATAAAAACAGATGGATCTATACAAGCCCAAGAATGGGTTGAAGCAAAACAATCTTTATTTGTTAACATTGGCTTACCAAGTGCATCTTTATAAGGGCCTTCGGGGCGATCGGCAACACCTACTCCAATGCCCGACCAATTGGTACTGATATACCAGTAATATTTGCCATTACGTTCAATCACTTGCCCGGCATAGGCATCTCCACTTTGTGCCCAAGAAAAATCAGTAATCTTCATCGGTACCGGATACTCTACCCAATTTTTAAGGTCTGTAGTTGAAAAAGCAGCCCATTCTTTCATTTTATAACCTTTTTGATCTCCTGCAAAATCTACTCCTGTAAACAACCATAAAGAATCTCCCTTAACTATCGCAGCAGGATCGGCAGTAAACTTATGTTTAATGAGAGGGTTTCCATCAGATTTAAAACGGTATAAACTATCCGGTTTAGATTGAGCACTTGCATTAATTGTAATTATCGTACTCACCGTTAGCAAACAAAAGCTTAATATTTGCTTTGGGTAACTTAAAAATAAAGTATTCATATTGTGTGTATTTGATGTGTTGTAATTATCGATTTTGTTTGGTTAAAAGCTCAGCAGGTACGCCACCCCATTTCTGATTTAATCGTACTGCTTCCTCTTTAGTGATGCCAATAACGGAACCATGTCTGGGATTGAAGTCTTTAGTAAAGCTTTCTGGTGTAGCACTGAAATTGTACAAATCGGTGCTGCGCTGAAACTCATAGCGCAAATTCTTATACAAATCATACATTAAGATATGGGTATCAGCCCCATTTAGTTTAAAAACACTAGAACCCTCTACCACAATTCCTTTAGCCGAATACGCATCTAAGTATTTAAATTCCTCAATCCATGGTCCATTAAGTGTTTTTGCAGTAGCTTGCTGAATACCATTCCTAATCTCCTTCCCATTTTCGTCTTTAGTATTCCCTTTATAGTAAAAATGGTAAGTGCCATCTTTATAAATAATATCTCCATCTATTGCGCCGTATTTGGCACTAAACATCAATTTGGGTTCTTCCTCGAATGCCGTAAAATTGGCATTGGCATAAGCTGCATAAAAATCTAGTTTAAGGTTATCTTTATACCTCACCGTAAAATAGACCAAATATTTATCAGCAGCAGGATCGTAAATAGTTTGTGGTGCCCATACCCATTTAATATTGGCAAATTTGGTAGGGTAACTTTTTTCCAAGTCGATAATACCACTGCTCCAAGTTAGCAAATCTGCAGATTTTAGCATTACTATACCTGGGTTTTGATCCCAACCATTTTTAACTGTAAACATATCCGTTGCCACCATCAAAAACGTCTTTTCATCTTCTGCTCTAAGGATGTGAGGATCCCTAACACCTCCAGTTTGCGAAATTTCAGAAGATTCGATAATGGGTTGATTGTTATGTAATGCAAACCAATTTATGGCATTTGCACTTACCCCAAACCGTAATTGCTCTTGTTTTTCACGCTCTCCAGAACCTTCAAAATAAGCGAAAAGATAAGCATCGAAATTTTGTTCTTGGTAAGCTATGTTTAAAGAAAACGATTTGGTGTCTTTGCTTTTTCCTGAAGTAATTGTTGCTGTAACTTTAACTTGTACTTTAGGTTTACCACGTAAAGATCTTTTAATTAGTTTACCTGTATCGCTAATGTAATCTTTACGGTTAGATAGCCAAGTTATTTTAGATCCATTTTTACCTAAGCTATCCAATATTAAATCCCATTTCAGGTTTTTAGTGTAGCCAATAGGGATAGTTAAGGCTTTAGCATCCAAAACCACTTTATCTTTATCAGAAAGCGGCATATTATTAGGCGATTGATAAGCCAAAGCTGCCTCAACAATAAAAATATTTAGTAAAACTAGTAAGCCACCAAGCTTAATAATTTCAAGTAATTTTCTTAACATCATGTTTTTCTATTTATAGCTATTTAGCTTAATCTGCAAATTTTAAATTCCAATGTTTTGCTAGCTTTTCTGCTTCTTTTAAAGTAAGCTGTATTACTGCTGGGTGTTTGGGCGATGAAAAATTGGTAGCTTTCATTACACCTTCGTTTAAATGGCCTAAATCCTTAAAACTTACAAAATCTTCAGTTTCGCTAAAACCAAAATTATGAGGGTTGATGCCATAAATATCATACATCAGTACATATTTATTCGTGCCAATTCTTTTCCATACATTGGGAGCTTCACAAGCTTTTGGTTCCGGATCGTACCATTTATCATCAAACACATAACCTTTATTAATGGCTGTTGATCGAGCTTGCTTAATTCCTGGTATTCCATCATGTGGCACATAAAACATGTGATAAGTGTTTCGTACTTTTGTAATATCTGCATCGATGTAAGATATATCTTTAGGATAATCAAAAAGCAATTTAGGCTCAGTTTCTAAACCATTAAAACTTTTATTGAGATAACTATAGTATAATTTGTTTTTACCATTACCGAAACGCATGGTAAAGTACATCATCAACTTTTCTTCCTTTTCATCATAAATCAGCTCTGGCGCCCATGCACAACCAATTTCGGCCAATGCCGGAAAAGCTTGATCTACTCTAATGATCGATCTTGTCCAATTAATCAGATCAACCGATCTCATTAAAACAATCGAACGGTTATTTCCCCAACCAAATGCTGCACCATCTCGCTCCCACTCAGTATCTCGCAAACCCATTTTTTTTGCATAGATATGCAAATCGGTCATAACCATATAAAACACACCATCTGGCCCTCTTGTAACATGCGGATCTCTTATCCCCTTCTGTAAAGCAATGCTATCTCCTGCAATAACAGGTTTCGCATTATTTACATCCGTAAAGGAATAACCATCTTTACTTAACGCCATGTACAATCCGTGTGTATCATCCTTAAAGTAAACCATCAGGTAAGCACCCATGTCTTTTTCTGTTGGAATTTTAATCCTTTTCTGCGCTATAGTGGTCATACTTGTAAAAAGTAAAAGGCAAAAAATCAAGCATTGTCTAAGTAATTTCATCATGGCTTACAATATTTGGTCCACCGAAAATAAATAATAAACGTTACAATGACGATTATTTTTAGAAATTAATGATATTGTATTCTTGGAAATTAATGTCAGCATCATTTGGCCATTGTAGCCTTGCCAACATTGCAATCTTTTCCTAAAACCGTACAATTTTAGGAAAAGGATTTTTACTTATGTCAGGTTTAATTAGCAATATGCTTTAGTATTGTGCTAAAATTATTTTAAATTGAAACAAGAGAACTCTTTTTTATAACATAAAAGGCTGCAATGTGCTCAAATATTTGGGTACAACATACAGCTCTGATATTTTTATACTATAAAACAATTCTAAGTTATGCACTTTTTAATTTAAGTAATTTACTTAATTTAGCTATCCAACCTTATTGTTTTATTCATTACTACTTAGCCTTTTTGGCTACAATCATTCATGCCAATACCTAAACTTAGCATTCTTGATAAATTTTCTTTTAAAAAAGAAAATACTTTTTGGTCTGAACTTATAGGTAACCCTACACTTTTTTCTTTAGAAAGCAGAATATTTCATGGCATTAGCGTAGGTTTAATTATTTTAATTTCCATTTACATTCCATATAATCTGTATGCTGGTCTTACATGGCTTCACTATCTGCTTTGCTAGTGTGTTTATTTATTTCACATCAGTATTATTATTCTAGGTATCATGACAAAGCACATAACAACACCATATTTGGCCTAATAGGCATGCTCATATTTGGCATCAATTATTTTTATAATTCAGGCATTAATGGCTCTACTGATTTAATTTGGCCTGCTTATTTATTATTGATTTTTGCCATTTCGCCTTACAGGCAGCATATCATCTGGCTTATTGTTTATCTACTCGGCTTTTTAATCATACATGTTATAGAATATCGTTACCCTAATCTGGTAAAACATCCATTTATTGCCGGAGAAGGACAATTTATAGATCGAATCTCGGTTTTTCCCATTCCAGTAATGGGCATATATATTATCGTTAATTATTTTAGGCGAAGTTATGATAGAGAGCGAAAAGCTACTGAAGAAAAAACACTTGCTGTTGAATTAAGTAAAGCACAAATTGTTCTGCAAAAAGATCAACTGGAAAAAAGTAATAGCGAAAAAAACAAATTAATGTCTATCATATCGCATGATTTAAGAACGCCATTGCTCAACGTTCAAAACTATTTAGCGCTTTTAAACCAATATGAGATTGAAAATTCAGAACGTAAAGAGATTGAAAAATCTTTACTCCATGCTACCAATAATACTGTAGAAATGCTCTCCAATTTACTGCATTGGTCTAAATCACAAATGCAAGGCCCTGCTGTAAATTTAATAAAAGTTAACCTTTTGCAAACCCTAGCTGCAACTTTACAAATAGAATTGGCAAGTGCCTTAAAAAAAGAAATCGCTTTAACATATCATATCCCATCAGATTTAACAGTTATTGCCGATGTAGACATGCTGCAATTGGTGGTACGTAATCTTATCAGTAATGCCATAAAATTCACTCCACAAGGCGGATCAATTACTGTAGTTGCTCAAATAGTAGCAGACAATTGCAAAATAACAATTACCGATACCGGCACGGGAATTCCGCTCGCACAGCAACAAAATATTTTCACCATTAAATCCGAACCTTCTATTGGAACAGATAACGAAAAAGGAGTTGGCTTAGGCTTAGTATTATGTAAAGAATATATTGAATTGCAAGGCGGAAGTATAGGATTTGAAAGCAATGAAGAAACAGGTTCTAGCTTTTTTATATTTATACCCAATGCCATCAGCTAAACAAATTTCCGATCTGCTATAAGCTAAAGTCTTGTGCAAATGCCCATTTTACCATTTCATCCAATACAGGTCTCAATTGCTCTCCTTCCTTGCTCAACCTATAAGTTACAAAAGGGGGCACTACATTTTCAGCAATACGAATAACCAAATTATCTTCCTGCATCTGCTTTAAATGTTGAATCAGCATTTTTTCTGTTACCGCTGGTATCAATCTTCGTAATTCACTATATCTTTTAGGACCAGATAACAAATGAAAAAGTATTATCGGTTTCCAATGCCCTCCAATTTTTGACATTACATAACTTACTGGGCAACTTGCCTTGGTAGCTTTTCTATTTGAATTAAGTGTCGAATTTTCTTTAATAGCTGTCATGATACATACTTTGGGGTAAGTACTTGTATAAAAGTAAGTACAAATATAACTTTGTATTCACATTAAAACATAATCATCATGAAAATAATTTTAACCGGTTCACTAGGAAATATTAGCAAGCCACTTGCAGCTCATCTTGTAGCGCAAGGTCAAGAAGTAACAATCATCAGTAGCGATAGCAAAAAAAGCGAAAAGATAATTAACATGGGTGCAGTCCCTGCCATTGGTTCGGTAACAAATGAAACATTCTTAATTGAAACTTTTACTGGAGCAGATCTTGTTTATTTGATGGTACCCAATGATTTCTCAGTTGCTGATCTTAAAGGCTATATCAAACAAATCGGAGTACATTATGCAAACGCAATTAAAGCCGCTGGTGTTAAAAAAATAGTTTTATTAAGTAGCATCGGTGCACATCTTGCTAATGGAACTGGCCCGATTGAGGGGTTGCATGCTGTAGAGCAAATTTTCAGAAAACTCCAAGAAATCGACATCCTATTTTTGCGTCCAGCTTATTTTTACAATAATTTATATGCCAATATAGATTTAATCAAGAATGCTGGCATAATTGGCGCCAATTATCCTGCAAATTCACCTATAGTTTTGGTAGACCCTGCAGATATTGCTTCATTTGCCGCAAAAAATATTGCTAGTGGTTTTTCAGGTCATGGCACACTTTACATAGCAAGTGATAAACGTAGCCTTAAGGAGGTTGCTGCTCAGATTGGAAAAGCAATTGACAAACCAGAATTACCTTGGGTAGAATTTAGCGATGAGCAGGCATTAGCGGGAATGATTGGCGCAGGATTACCAGAAGAAATTGCCAAAAACTATGTAGAAATGGGTAATGCCATTAAAAGCGGCATTTTATGGGAAGATTTTGATTTGAATAAGATTGAGGCTAAGGGTGAGACTAAATTGGAAGACTTTGCTGTAAAATTTGCATCGGTTTATCAAAACTAATCAGCTATAACTTGCCTAAACAAAATCCTCTAATTACTTGGAGGATTTTGTTTTTATACGTTTTATTATTCAATATTTATTTTGTTTAGGAGAAGAGTTAAAGAGATTGGAATTTCATCTGCAATCAATTTATCTCTAATATCTGGGAAAAAGTTTGCTTCGTTTTTTTCTTTAGAATCTATCCGCCATGCATGCCTATCAATAGTTAGGTTAGCTTGTATAGTAAGCTTATTATTAGTGATTTTTCTAATAGTAGCTAAAAATTCGATCTGCTTTTTTATTCCTTTCATCGTCAAATCCCCAACAATTTTATAATTATCTTTTTGAGCCGCTGCCGTAATTGTTTTAACTCTCATCTGTGCTGTTGGATACTTAGCCACAGCAAAAAAATCATTCCCTGCTAACATATCATCTACTTCTTTCCTTTTTTTAGCTTCTTTATTATCTGTACTTCTAATACTCTTCATATCTAGTGTAAAATCACCATTTATCAATTTACCATTTACACCTTCGTTTACTATACCTGCTACCAATAACAAAAATCCATAATGTTTATTCCCTACAGATTTTGGTCCTTTCCATTGTATTTTACTTTGTTTAACATCTAGCTTGTACCAACTAGGTTTTAGAATTTGCTTTGTTTGCGCCATGCTTGCAAAAGAAATTGAAATAAAAAGAATACCTGTAATTATCAGTTTAATAGTGTGTTGATGGTTCATATCGTTATTTATTAATATTTTAACACAAACCTACAGGTCATTATTAACGGTAACATCATTTAAACTGTAAAAAGAATTGTAAAATTTGTAAATTCAACCTTTCAATTCATACTACCATGGTTCCTAAAAAACTTGCGGCTTATTTACTTGGGTTTTTATCCTTACTAGTAATTGCCATGATGTTCGCCTTTAATTTACCTAGCACTACAGATTTTGATGCTGCTAAACAAGAAATCATGATTCGAAATATAGGTCATCAGCTATTGTTAAGCTCTGGAGATGGTTCTTCAAGGGTGTTACCAATAAAAAAGATAAATGAAAACGAATTTCAACTCAGGTTTGAGAACGAATTCAGTTTTCAACCAGACTCCTTAGTTAATATTGTAAAAAATGCATTAGCTGATAATAATATTAGTGAAAATTATATTGTAAATGTTATAAAATGTAACAGCACAGATGTGGTATTTGGCTATGCAATTTTTAAAAACAAACGCAACAATATAATGGCATGCTCTGGCAGAATGCAGCCCAAAAGCTGCTATTTAATTAACTTAAAATTCCAAAATGATGGAATGAGCACTAAACAAAAAGGTTACCTATTGGGTAGTTTGCCATTGTTAGCATTTGTTGGTTTACTTTTTAGCAGAAATGGAAGAGGAAGTAAATCGAAAATAATAAAAAACATTAACGAAAACATAATACGTTTAGGAAATATACTTTTCCATATAGATAAGCAATATTTAATAATCAATGGAATTGAAATTGAGCTTACCGCTAAAGAAAATAAATTGTTGCTGATTTTTGCCTCAGCCCCAAATATATTAATAGAAAGAGCTCGTTTACAGAAAGAAATTTGGGAAGATGATGGGGTAATTGTAGGCAGAAGCTTAGACATGTTTATATCTAAATTAAGAAAGAAGTTAGCAGACGATCCTAATATTCAATTGATTAACATACATGGTAAAGGATATATATTAAAAATAACTAATAGTACAATTGAAAATTAATTAGCTAAATTACAAAGATAAGCTGTTGATATTCAATTGAGACACCTAAAAGTTGTAATGATTTTTAATTGGGAGCTTTTAAATACTAGCAAATTTTTATTAATCTAATACATTTGTAAGTTATATCTACCAATTTAAAAATGAATAAAATTGATCTTACTAATTGCGACAGAGAACCAATTCATATTCCTGGCAAAATACAATCACATGGTTTTCTAGTAGCAGTTGATCACGAGAGTTACAATATTACCTACATTAGTGAGAATACAAGTGCTATCATTGGTGATGATGTAGCTAAGTATTTGCAAACACCCATCAATAACTTTATCAATATACTATTAGATTCTAACGAAAATATTGAATTAGTAAGCTTGTTTTCTCTTGGTAAAAGTCAGGGGTTTGATCTTATCAATCCATATAAACTTAAAATCAAAGACCGACCCTATTACCTTATTATTCATAAGTCTGATAAAAATTTGGTTTTAGAGTTTGAGACTGCAACGCTACAATATGATATACAGCATATTATCGGCAAAGCAGTTTCAGAAATTTTGAGTAATAGATCAATCGATTCTTTATTACAAAAAGCAGCAGATGAAGTTAAAAGCATGATTGAATATGATCGTGTAATGATTTACAAATTTCAGGAAGATGGGCATGGCGAAGTTGTTGCTGAAGTAAAAAATGATGATCTTGAGCCATTTATGGGTCTACACTATCCAGCTTCCGACATTCCTAAACAAGCGAGAGAGTTATATAAGCTAAATATGACACGAATCATCGCTGATGTAAATACAGAAAGTTCTGCAATAGTAACATTTGAAGATGAAACTCCATTAAACCTTACCCACTCTACTTTAAGAGCAGTTTCTCCAATCCATATTCAATATTTAAAAAACATGGGTGTTGAAAGTAGTTTTAGCATTTCTCTTATTGCAAACGATGAACTATGGGGCTTAATTGCTTGCCATAATTATAGTCCGAAGTTTATAGACTACAAAGCCAGGGAAGGAAGCAAACTTATTGGGAATATACTTTCCTCAGCAATTGAATACCGTCAAACTGAAGAAACTAATGAACATGACCAATTATATCAAAATGCGGTTGGCATAATCTCAGCTAATCTAGAGAAAGATCCAGATATCATTTCTGCATTAACCGCTCATGCCACAAACGTATTAGATGCTACAAGTGCAACTGGGGTAGCTATACTTTTCGAGAAAAAAGTTTATACGCTGGGTAATGTACCAGAGGCTAAAAAGCTAGATTCGTTATTGAATTGGCTTAAATTAACCGTAAAAGATTCTGTTTATTATACACACCAGCTTTCGGCAACCTATAAACCAGCTACAGCATTTGCCGATGTAGGAAGTGGCATATTAGTTAGCCTCTTATCTAAAGATATGGGCGAGCTAATTGTATGGTTTAAACAAGAAAGGTTACAAACCATTAATTGGGCGGGGAACCCAGAGAAACCTACTGAAAAAAGTGCTGATGGCCTAATGAAACTTTCTCCTCGAAATTCTTTTGCCGCTTTTGCTGAAATAGTTAAAAATACAGCAAGCAGATGGAGCAAGGCCGAAATAAGTGGCACCATAAAACTTCGTGAGAAAATTAACAATACCATTAATAAAAGAGCTGACGAAATTAGGTTACTAAATGAACGGTTGAAATTAGCTTATGAAGAACTTGACACTTTTAGTTACACCATTTCTCACGACCTAAGAACTCCTTTAACCTCCATAAAAAGCTATACAGAACTTTATATTGCTAAAAATAAAAACTCAGAAGATCCTAACATAAAATTGCTGGATAGAGTTTTGGTTGGAGCAGACAAAATGCGTTTTTTAATTGATGAGATTTTGAAACTCGCAAGGGTTGGTAGAGCAGAATTAGAGCTTAATAAAATAGATGCTGCAGTAATGATTAGCGATACTGTGCAAACCGTAATTTCGGCCTTCAAAGCAGAAAATGTAGCTGTAATAATAGAAGAATGTCCAATGGTTGATGGTGATACTACACTAATTGGCCAAGTATTTACAAACATAATTTCTAATGCAATTAAATACTCTGCAAGATCTGCAAATCCCAAAGTTACTATTAAAGGAACTGTGGAAAATGGAGAAGTAATCTATTCAGTTACAGATAACGGCATAGGAATTGAGATAGACCACTATGATAAGGTTTTCGAATTGTTTCGCAGAATGGAAAATGTAAAAGATTTTGAAGGAACAGGAGTTGGCCTATCTATTGTTAAAAGAATTATGGACAAACACAATGGTAGGGTTTGGTTTGAGAGTGAATTAAACAAAGGCACTACTTTTTATTTAGCATTTAAAAAATTATAACCAATAAAATGGGCAATCCAGATATATTTTATGTAGAAGACGACCCAGATTACGCTTTTATTCTGGAAACAGCTATTAAAGAGGTAAAGGAAGAACTAACTGTGGGTATTGTAGAAGACGGCATGTTGGCACTAACAAAACTACAAGCCTTAGCTGATAGCAAATATAAACCAAAACTAATTTTATTAGATTTAAACTTGCCAGGCCTCTCTGGTTTAGATGTACTAAAAAGGATTAAAGAGATGCCCTTTTTAAAATACATCCCTGTTATTTTATTTTCTACCTCAGATGACCCTAAAGATGTTAAAGATTCTTATGAATATGGCGCCAATGCTTATGTAACCAAGCCAGATGGCTATAATAATCTTTTAGACTGTTTAAAATCCATGCATGAGTTTTGGTTTATGCAAAACCGTGGCATCAACTAATTACAATTTAATGCTTCAAGAAAAATTAAAAGCAGAGACTAAAGAACAACATGATCAGTTAGAAAAATTAATGTTTGTTGGCGATATAATGAGCCGTAAACTTACTATTGAGCAATATCGAAATCTTGTCTTTACCAATTACCTTATCCATAAACAATACGAAAATCTTATTCATGCAACTTTAAGTACAGTAGATGCAAATCAATTGGATTTGGCCAACCGCCAAAAAACTACCTCATTACTAGCAGATATAAAAGAATTGGGCATAAATACTGATGAACTTGAAGATAGAAATGCGACAACTTTATTAAATAATGCTACAGCAGCTTATGCTCTTGGTGCAATGTATGTATTGGAGGGTGCAACCTTGGGAGGAAGTGTAATATATAAACAATTAAAGCTAAACCCGAACTTTGAAGATGGTTTTAACTTCAACTATTATACCGTCTATGGCAAAGAACTCCTCAGTAAATGGCAAAACTTTTTACAAGTATTAAATGCTTTACCAGATATAGCTCATCAGCAGGCCATTGATGGTGCAAATATGATGTTTGAGCAAATTGCGAAAGTTGCAAAATCACAAAAAGAGCAGACTGTTTAATTAATTTTTTCTAATTGCTTTCCATGCACCTGTGCTCCACAATGCCCAAATAATTAATACAGGCTGAAAAAATAGTCGGGCTCCTCTTGCAAAATCTGTATTTAAACCAAAGGCACTAGTTCCATTCAAGTATTGCGCAACATTACCCGGAAAAATAAGTACGAAAAATAAGGCAACCATCCACCCTATCTTTGTGCGCTGTTTTACTAATAGTAATAAACTTAAGCCCAAAAGTATTTCTACAATACCAGATAAAACAACTACTACATCTGCACTTATGGGTATCCAATTTGGAACTTGTGCTAGAAATTCTGCTCTAACCCAAGTAAGATGACCAGTTCCAGTAAAAACCAACATCGAGCCTAATACAAATCGGGCTATATTTTGTAACCTAGTCGTTTTTTGTCTATTCATTTTGAATATGCTTATTAAACCTCAACAATCCAAAACTTGTATAGTTTGGCAATTATCTGATTATACGTTGCGGGCTATAAGCTACAAAATATTCCGCTCCTTTTTCTACAGTTAAATTGGTATCAGGCACTGGAATATTAGTATAGGTAACCTTTAATTCTTGTAATACGGTTTCTAAAAACTCTTCCATTCCCTTTGAAGCAACTTGTACAGAAACTGTAGGAAAATAAACATTTTCGATAGCGGATTTCCCAGCTTCGTCAACAATGCTCAACTTCCAGTTTTCGTCTTTCTTTAATCCGTTTTCTTTGGTCGCATTGTTTAAATGAAATAGATAAACTTTTGCTTGAAGAGGTATATTTTCTTTAGTCATAATTGCTGTTTAACACGCAATTTGTGCGTATTTTTGATATTAAATTGCTAAATATTATTAATTTACTAATCGGCAATTAATGGAGGGATAGAAAATATCCAAACAGAGATTGTACAGGCTGGAGAAATGTCTCGCCTATTACACCGGGCTACAAATATAACCTTAATGCTTCAGTTATTTGAGCTTTAATTAAGAATGTTTCATTTAAGTGCTTAATGTATACTTAATTCTTCTTTAATCATTCAATTTACAAATTCATTATTGCTTTTTTATAAAGTTGCCCTATCGGAATAAAAGTTTGGTTAGACAGAATAATATTCTCTTGTACAATACGACTGATGTATGTTTTATTTACAAGATAAGAACGATGCGTTTGTAAAAATATGGCCGGGTTCAGTTTATCTAACATCCCTTTTAAAGTATGATAAATTACATGTACTTCTTTAGCTGTTACAATTTTAATATAATCTTTACAGCCTTCCACATACATAATATCACGCTGTTTTAAGTTTATCAAGCTATTTTTATCTTTAATTAAAACCGTATCTACTTCACTTACAGATATATCAGCCACCACCTTCATTTTTTGCATTGCCTGTGTAAAACGCTCGTAAGAGAAGGGTTTTAATAAATAATCAACCACACCCAACTCAAACCCTTCAAATGCGTATTGTTTGTAGGCTGTAGTAAATATGGTTTTTGGCTTTTCCTTTAATGCCTTTAAAAAACTAATCCCATCTACTAAAGGCATTTCTATATCCAAAAAAAGTAAATCGATTTCATTTTTGCCTAAATACTCAAAAGCTTCAACTGCATTTCTAAATTTTGCCACCAACACCAACTGCGGTGTCTCCTTGATATAATGTTCTAATACCTGATGTGCAAATGGCTCATCGTCCAATATTATACATTTCATAGTTGTCTAATTTTTAATTCTGCAATATAACTATCATCTGTTTCTTTCAACAACAATTGGTTTTGGTTAGGGTAATATAATTCCAGTCTTTTTTTAATATTAACCAACCCTATACCACCGTGTTTAGTTTTGATAAGCAATGGATTTGTAGGTAAACGATCGTTAGTAATTACAAATGATAATGTACCACTTTCTATCATCAGCTCGGCTGTTACACTTGCCTGATTTTCAATTTTATGTTTACCATGTTTAAAGCTATTTTCAACCAAGGGCAAAAACAAAAGTGGTGGTAGTTTAATGGGGGGAATTATTGCTGGGAGCTTTAAGGTAATAGCTGCATGCGGAAATTTCTTTTGTTCAATTTCAAAATAGCCCTTTAAAAAATCAACCTCTTCCTGTAAAGAGACCTCTTCCTGATTACAATCATACAGTATATATTGCATCATTTGTGATAAAAGTAAAATAAACCTCGATGTATCTTTAGAATTTGTTAAACTCATTCCATACAGACTGTTTAAGGTATTGAAAAGGAAATGTGGCTGCAGCTGTGCTTTAAGTAAATTAAGTTGCAACTGTAAATGATCGGTCTCTATTTTATGTCTTAATTCTTCGCTTTTATATGAAAACCTAGAAAATGCAATGCATAAAAACGCGATTAAATCTGTCATTATCAGGTTCCAATCGAGATAAAAACCACTTTTTATATAATTAAAGAAAAGATGTTCAGGCATATCAGCAGTAAATTTTGAAAATAGCCAAGCCATGCCAATATTAACAAAGGGTACTAAAAGCACAAAATAGATAACTGTTAACAAGAAGAGCCAGATGTATTGTTTTTTGTATAATAGCTTTGGCACTGCCCATCTATAATATGGTAGTATACATGAAGTAGAAACAATCCCAAATAAACAAATAGTTAGATACGGGAAGTCATTTTTAGGCGTAAATGGTAATCTAACCAACTCTAAGTAATAAGAATATTTATAAAGGGCTACATAGAAAACCCATATCAATATTTCTAGACCAGCAGGGAAGTTAAGTAAGCTTTTTTTAATCACACTGCTAAAATCGACATATTAATTTATTTAAACTTAATGTTTCGACCAATGTAGGGTTCTACGCGACTAAACTAGTTCCTGGTTTTTTGATGGTCGTTAAACCTAAACTGGTCGAGTTATCAATTCAACCCTTGTAAATAATGGCTTCATTTGCATATCAAATAAACAATTTCATTTATTCCTTTATCATTTCATCCTAAAACACAAAAACAAATGAAAATCAGAATTGTAATTAGCAGCATCGTATTTTTATCTTATTTTTTGAATACAACGTTGGCATTTGCTCAAAAATCAAAAAGCGAATTTACTGCCTCACAGCAAAAGGCAATTAAAGAAGTGTCTCTAAAAGATTATGCATCTTTTAAAAATTCGGTTAAACCACTGATAAATGAGATGAGTACCAAACAGATTATCGGTTTAGGAGAGGGCACTCATGGAACAGCAGAATTTTATAAAGTTCGTTATTGGATTACACGTATCCTTATCGAGGAGAAAGGTTTTAATCACGTCGCATTTGAGAACGATCTTACTGAAACTTGGATGTTTAACGAACAATTGGTTACTACAACAGATTTAAATGCATTGATGAAACAATATATGCTCAGCTTATGGCAAAATGAAGAAACCAAAGAACTTTTACAATGGGTTAAAGATTACAATACTAAACACGATAAAAAAGTAAGCATCAATGGCATCGACTATCCAGTGCAAAAACCAGATATCCTAATGTTACGCCAATTACTTTCAAAAATACAGAACACTTCACTATTGCCTGCGATTGAATCTATGTCTGTAGCTGCAGATTTACAAGATGGGGCTTGGTTCGGTATGAACAAAAAAGACTATAAGGCAGATTGGCAAACCTTAAGTCCCATGGTTAAAAAAGGATATGTTACAGCAGATTCTGTTGAAACTGAATTAAAGAAAATGGAGATCGAACCGATATTAAAATCAAACTTACTTTTGGCAATTGGCAACTTAAAACAAGGTTTTGAGCCTTTTTACAAACGAACTCCCGAAGGTGCTAGGGATAGTATTATGGCTTACAATACAGCACAAATTATTAAGTCAACTAATGATAAAGTAGTTATTTGGGCCCACAATGCGCATTTAGGTAAAACTGGCATTTATAATAATGCTGCTGGAGGTACGGGAGGTTATATTTTAAAGTTGTTCCCTAATAATTATTTTGTTCTCGGTACAGGAACAGCTACAGGGAAATTTGGAGGTACTACAGACGCTAGGGCAGTAAATACAAGTCCAATATTACCTTATCAACTAGAAAACCCAATTAAAGGATCATGGGAAGAATTTTTAAGCTCATCACAATCAGCTAATTTCTACTTTAATACAGCTGCGCTTAATATGACTAATGAGAAAAAACCTTTAAGATTTATTGGCTACGGAATAAAAAGTGGTAAAACTACTTACGATAGCTCTAATCTAACTGATTTATTCGATGCCTTTTTATTCTTAAGGCAAACTAATGAACCTACTAACCTGAGATAGCATTTAAAATTTTAGCTAATAAATTCATAAAGACCCTTAAGAAATTGGGGGTCTTTGTGGTATGATATGCTTTATTGAAGTCATATCCGCTAAGTTTAATTTTTCCTTTTCCCGTTGGTCGAATAATTTTGGGCGTTCGTCGAGAGTTAGCATCTGCTGGTATAATACAGCAATTTACGATGCAACCTTTTGCCTTTTGTGCCGTCTTATATACGAAACCAGCCTGAAACAGGGCGGTTAAAAAAAGAAAATAATTAACAAACAAAAAAGATTTTAAAAATATAAAGCATATGAAAACTTCTATCAAAACTCTAATCACAGCAGTAGTAACAACAGTAGTATTAACAGGTTCGGCAGTAGCAAGCAAAGCAGCAGACGGTGGTGCAGTAACTGTACTTTCTCAAGTTAAAAAAGTAAACAGCATCAATGTTTCTGGTAACGTGAAACTGATATTGGTACAGAGTGCAGACGAGAGCGTAAAAGTTTACGACAGCTATTTCTCTAAAAATGCATTGGTACAGCAAAAAGATGGCGAATTGCGCATCAGCTCTTTCAATAAAGAAACTTTAACGGTAGTGGTTTATGTAACCAACCTATCTTCAATCTCTGCATCAAACAATGCATCGGTTAGTACTTTTGGAAAGTTCAGCGTACCTAGCTTAATGGTTGATTTGAAAGACCAGGCAACTGCAAATTTAAACACCAACACCATTAGCCTTTATACCAACCTTGGTGGCCAATCAAACCTTACCTTAACTGGCCAAACTATGGATTACAGTGCGGTATTGGGAAGTATTGCAAAAGTTAACTTGGCAAGCTTTAATGCACAGAATACTGATATCCAAACCAAGAACATCAGCATTGCTAAAGTTGCTGCTCCAGTAACATTAACAGATTTATACAACCTTTAAAATTCATAATCCATCATAAATTTTAGTTTAGTTTTAGTTTAGTAAAAAGATGCGGGTGGATGTCCGCATTTTTTTCTGCTCTAAATTTTAGTTCCAAAGTTGCAGTCAAGGTAAAATGTGATTAAAACAGAAACGTCTTAGTTTGCACTAAGACGCTAATGGTTTCCGCCCAAAACTTTTGAGAGCTGTTAATTTAAGGCAGTTTCTTTTTAGTAAATTATAAGATTGCAAGCAAACTCAGATTTTCCTTTTTTCTTCGGCAAAGTTCCTTTACCATATCATTTTCATTCATAGCCACAGCCCATGCGGGTCTCAACTCAAAATGTGGCAAATTGCTGGTAAAAGTTTTCTGTTTTCCAGCCCAGGTTAAACCAATAGATTCGCCAAGCTTGGCTACTTTATTATAAAGTGGTGAATTATCATTGTAAATATAGTCTCCTGTAGAAGTTTTATCGAATATCCATATCTCAAAAGACAACCCAAACTGATGATTGCATAAACAACTTTTATTAACGCTATCAGTATCTTCACAATTGATTAATCTGATTTGTATACCTTGAGCATTAGCCAACCTTATCAATTCTTTCGCGAATGGCGCAAGTTCTTTTGACATGTTCTGCAAAATAATCTCATTATGGGGATCTACTATATCATTTCCAGATGCTATTGTTTCATTTCCAATCAAAAGCTCGTAAAGTGCGTCCCAAGTTTTTGCAGTTGGCTTTCCACTTGCTTTAACATAAATTTTTTCTTGGATAGCTTTAATAATCGATGCTACACTATTTTGGTGTGGCATAGCTGTAAATACCAAGCTGTAAATATTTATCCAAGTTTTGGTGGTGGCAATACCACTTTGCTCAACTCCAGCTTTAAACTGTATGGCTTTAATTTTGTCTGAATAGTTCATCTACGATAGGGATTATGAAAACTATTTAACCATGCTTTAAAAATATTTTATTGCATTAGTTATTTAGCATAGCTAAATGACAGTATTTTATCCAAAAATTAGCGCGTAGTTTTGCCTAAAAAATTAATCAGGTATTTTTACCTGGTCGCTAATTAGCAATATCGATGTCCAAAAGTTTGTATTTAAGTGCATACAAAACGAGGCCGGCAGTATTTCTACTGCCTGTTTTTAACAATAAATTATTTCTATGCCCTTCTACAGTTCTATTGCTGAGAAATAATTTCTCGGCAATTTCTCCACTATTTAATTGCTTACAGATGAGCTTTAGCACCTCTTTTTCTCTACTAGTTAGGTTATGCTCATCATTTAAAGTAACAGCTTGATTTTTACTCGCCAAACCTTTACGTAATAATTGCAGCATAGGTACAGTAAAATAAAAACCGTTTTTGTGTACTTCTCTAATAGAAAGTTCAACCTCTTCTGGTTCGGCATTTTTTGCCAAATAGCCATTTGCACCAGCTTGTATAGTAGCTAAAACAAAACTTTCTGCCTCATGAACTGTTAAAATAATAACACCAATAGCCGGATACTTTTCTTTTAAAATTTTAAGAGTGTCTAATCCATTTAACTCAGGCATCGATAGGTCTAGCAAAATTACATCTGGTTTTGCTGCAAATGATTCACATAATTCTAATAATTCCCTACCATTGCCAGCTTCAAAAATTAACGACATTCCATCAAAGGTACCAACCAAAGCCACCATTCCCTTTCTAAAGAGTTTTTGATCATCAGCGATAGCAATATTAATCTCCATTGGTATAATTTTAAAAAATGAAATTATAAAAAATGGATGTTATAACACTATAATGTTTGTTTTTTTTTAGTTTAGGAGAAAATTAAAAAACAATTATGAAACCTATTAGCGTACCAACCATCCCTGTTAAAGATGCACAAGTTAGAGTAGAAAATTTTAGACATCAGTTTAAAGCATCTGTACCTGAAGACAATATACCAAGAGCTGTTCTGATTCCGATTCAGGACCTGATGGCTATAGTAGAAAAATATTCATCAGTTGACGAAAACGGAGATATTACCAATAAACTTTCTGGAGTACGTGCTTATTTTGCTGTAAAAGAAACAGATAAAGCATTACCAAATGACATTACCGCATTAATTGTTCCGGTTGATTTAGCAGGTAATGATTTGATTAAAAAAACAAACACACTTTTGGGTGATGATGATGATGATACTGGCATTTACGATTTTACCAAACCATGCCCAGATTTATGTGATCCAAAAAGCCCATTATTTGTTCCATAAACTAATATGTTTGTTACCTACATTGTACCCTTAAGTATTTTAATACCCATTTTATTTGGCCTAATTAGCTTTAAGCAGTTAGCAGCTAGCCCAAAACTACTTTTGTACTATCTTTTGAGTTCAGGCTTAATTAATTTGGCAGCAATTTTATTAGTTAGGTTTGGTGTTAAAAACAATTTACCACTCTTACATTTATATACTATAGTTGAAGCCGTATTGATATTAAGCTATTTAAGGAATTTATTTGAGGACCATTTAATTAAGAAAATTATACTTTACACCACCATCCTCTTTCCATTATTATGTATCGTAAATTTCAGTTTTATACAAAGTATTTTCACATTTAACACTTATACCAGGCCACTAGAAGCAATTTTAATCACTTTCTTTTGCATGTTATATCTTTATAAAAATGGTGTAACAGAAAACTGGCTTAAAAAACCTAATAGTTGGTTTAATATGGGCATACTTATTTATTTTCCAGTGGCCTGTATCATTTTTATCTTATCTAATTATATGGTATTTGTGGGCAAAAACAAAATATTAAACTCCATGATTTGGGATATACATGCCGCTTTATCAATGTTGATGTATTTGTTATGGGCCAAGGGTTTTAGCTTAATTAAACATGACAGATAATATCTATATTCTAATTTTTTATAGTATTCTAATTGTTTTTGGACTGGTGACCTTTTTCCTTATTCTTTACATCCGCAATCAGAACATGTTGTGGCAGCAACGCAAACTATTTCAAGAGACAGAAATACAACAGCAGAAAGAATTGTTAAGTGCAATAATCGAATCGCAAGAAATAGAAAGAAAGCGTATAGGCCAAGATTTACATGATGAAATTGGCGGAACGTTATCAGCTATTAAGTTGATGCTGAATGCAGCCAAACAGAAAGATCAGATTAATCAAGATACTATTTTATCTGCTAAACAACTGATAGATAAAATGATTGTTGATGTTAGAAATATATCACATGATTTATCTCCCCCTGGTTTAGCTATGTTTGGTTTATACACCACAATTCAAGGTTTTGTATCGATAATTAATGAAACAGGGGAAATTGAAATTGAAATTACCCATCAGCCTTTTATTGAAGAAAGAATATTAACTGAAAAAGCTGAATTGGCATTGTTTAGGGTAATTACACAATTAATTGCCAATACAATTAAACACGCAAATGCTACCCATATTAACATTTCATTTAAACCAACATCGGATAAATTAAGCATAAGTTATATTGATGACGGAAAAGGCTTTGATGCAGCTGTTTTATCACTACATAAAGGTATAGGTATGCAAAATATTAAGAGTAGGTTACAAATGATTAATGCTACTTACGAATTAGATACTGCTCCGCAAAAAGGTTTTAAAATTGATATCACTTGTAATTTAGATTTGTAAAATTAAATCTTCTGTAATAGCTATCGGTTTCCTACCTTTATTGCATTTTAAACCAATTACTTTGAGAACAACTACCTTACTCCTACTTGTTTCCTTACTTTTTAGTACTATTTGTTTTGCACAAAAAACGGGTACCATAACAGGCGCCGTACAAAATGCAAATACCAATGAGTTATTGGCTGGCGCAAGTATAAATGTAGAGGGTACAACCATTACAGCTTTAGTTGATAGTATAGGGAAATTTAAAATCAACTTGCCCGTTGGTACCTATAGCATTAACGCTAATTATCTTGGTTATGTAGCTCAAACAAAATACAATATTGTGGTAAGCTCGGGTAATATCCAAATTGTAAACTTCGATTTACAACCTGAATCTAAAAACTTAAATGAAGTTGTAATTAAAAATAATAGAAATAGGTCTGCTATAGCCGCAGATATGGTAACTCCACTTTCTGTACAGCAATTAACCACGGAGGAAATAAAAAGCAGCCCAGGAGGTAATTTTGATGTTTCTAAAGTTGTGCAAACCTTGCCCGGTGTAGGTATAAGTAACGGTGTTGGCGAAAGAAATGATATTATTATACGTGGTGGTGCCCCCAATGAAAATGTTTATTATTTAGATGGCATAGAAATCCCTGTGCTAAATCATTTCCAAACACAAGGTAGCTCGGGCGGTGCACAAGGTATATTGAATGTTTCTTTTATAGAAAGTTTAAAACTATCTTCTTCTGCCTTTGATGCAAGATATGATAATCCACTTGCCTCTACCTTCGTAATTAAACAAAGAGACGGTAATGCCGAACGTTTATCTGGTAATGTGAGAATTAGTGTTACCGAATCGGTACTAACGTTAGAAGGTCCACTTTCTAAAAAAACTACATTTTTAGCCTCAACAAGAAAATCTTACCTGAGTCTGCTTTTTAAATTGATTGACTTGCCTATTAGACCTGACTTTAATGATTATCAGTATAAGGTTACTCATAAATTCAATGATAAAACCACACTTACCGCTATTGGCTTAGGTGCGGTAGATCGTTTTTCTTTTGCACCAACGAAAGAATCTACCTTGGAAAACACCTACGTTTTAAGATCAACTCCATATATTAATCAATGGAATTACACAGTAGGTTTTAACCTAAACCGTAAGATTGAAAATGGTTTTATGAATTTTACCATTAGCCGTAATACATTTAACAATACTTTAGATAAGTTTGAGGATGAGCAGAAAATTGAAGCCAAAAGAAGTTTATTGGTAGAATCTGAAGAAACAGAAAATAAATTCAGGTTTGACATTAATAAATTCATCAACGGATGGAAATTATCTGCTGGTGTAATGACACAACTGGTAAGTTATCAAGCTAATTTGTTTAACAGAGTATCTAACGAAATCAGAAATACACAAGGCGATGTAATTAGTCCAGAACAGGTAATTAGATTTAACAGTGATCTTAGCTTTTGGAAATATGGTCTATTCTTTCAGGCTTCTAAAAATTTATTTAACGAAAAATTATTGGTCTCTGGTGGTATCCGTAATGATATGAATAGCTTTACCAATGGCGGCAATAATCCTTTAAAAACACTTTCTCCTCGTCTATCGTTTGTCTATCACCTAAGTTCTAAATGGGATATTAATGCCTCTGTTGGCACTTATTTTAAAATCCCACCATATACTGCATTAGGTTATCTGAACAATAATGGCTTGGCAGCAAACCAAGATATGGATTACATACAATCTACACATTATGTATTAGGCACACAGTTTTTACCGAGAAATGATTTGCGTTTTACAGTAGAAACTTTCTATAAAAAATACCAGGATTATCCAGTATCTGCAGCTACAGGTATCTCTTTGGCCAACCAAGGGGCGGAATATGCTTCTGTTGGTAGCGAACGATTGTTAAGCATTGGAGATGGAGAAACTTATGGCTTTGAAGTATTTGTACAGCAAAAATTGGTTAAAAACTTCTTTTATGTAGCGAGCTACTCTTATGTGAGAAGTAAATTTTCTGGTTTAAATGGTCAATTGATTTCATCATCATGGGATAATGAAAATCTACTTTCTTTAACTTTAGGCTATAAGTTAAAAGGCAATTGGGACCTGGGCCTTAAATACCGTTACGCAGGCAGCTCTCCATATACCCCATTCAATTTAGTGGCATCGCAACAAAATTATTTAACACTAGGTACTGGTGTGCCAGATTATAGCAGGCTTAACACTGAGAGATTAAATGCCTTTAATCAATTAGATTTTAGAGTTGATAAAAGAATTAACTTTAACAAAACAGCTTTAAATCTTTATATAGATATACAAAACATCTTAAAAAAGGAAAATGATAATTTCCCAAAATATACTTTTAAACGTACGGATGATAACTCTGCATTTGTAACAACAGACAATCAACCTTTAAGAGCAGATGGCTCTAACGGAGTTCCTTTTATTCTATCAACTAAATCAGGAAATTTGATCCCAAATATTGGCTTAACGTTTGAATTTTAGATCATTTTATGTTTTAATTCTTTATATCTAGACCTGCCTACCGGAATTAATTCTCCGTTTTTTAATAACAAGCTATACTTGCTGCCAGACTGTACCATAATTCGCTCTGCCTGATTTAATGGTACTAGATAAGACTTATGCACTCTATCAAAGGAATGAGACAATAATTGTTCGAGCTTTTCTAGTGATTTATCGTGTAGTTCTTGTTTACCATTTTTTAAGTGCAATTCACTATAAATACCCGCACCTTTAATGTAAACTAAATCATCAATAGCAATTAAACTTACTCCTCCCGACTTTTTGACAGCCAAAAACTTCATCTCATTTTCGGTTTTAACAGCTACTATTTTTAATCTTGTAAATGCCAAATCTAACCGCTCCTGATCAAATGGTTTAGCCACAAAATCTATCACTCCGTACTGATAAGCTAAAATAGCCTTATCTGTATTAGCTGATACAATTATGGTATGAAAAGCACCTGCAACCACTTTTTCTAATACATCGAAGCCATTTTCTCCATTTAAATTTAAATCGAGAAGTAAAACATCGATTGTATTTTTAGCTATATAACTTAAACCTTTGCCTAAGGAATCACAAACTATTATACTCGCCAAATTGTGCTCAAAAAAATTAGTAGTCATTCGTTCTAATCTTCTCGCTATCCGAGCTTCATCTTCAATAATTAAAATCCTCATTTAGTAAATATTTTAATAGTGCTCAACCATCCATCGGGCACCTCATTAGAAGTAAAATCCCATTGGTTTTGGTAACTTTCGGTTAACCTTGCTTTTACATATCCAAATCCACCACCTCCACTGTTTATGTTAACTTTAATCCTATTTTTTGCCTTAGTTTGAAAGCTATATGCTTTATATTTTTCATTAACAGAATAGCTCAACTTAAAATGAATTGAACTTCCATCTAACGGAATACTGTGTGTTATTCCATTTTCCAATAAGGTATGGATTAAAGCAGGAGGAATTTGCTCCCCTTCATCAATACCTGTATCCTCCCAAGTGTAGGTAATTTCTTTTCTAAAATGCATTACTGATAAATGCGTTTTGCATAATTCAATTTCTTGCCTAATCGGGATTAATTCCTTGTCAGCAATGGCATTCATAATATCAAATTCACCTGCTAACGCCTGTATAAATGCGGCTCCTTGTTTTGGAGATTCTTCCACCCAATCCATTAAAGAGGTTAGGGTATTTTTTAAAAAATGTGGCTGTATATTCTTCTTAATCAGTTCTAATTTTAATCTCGAAGACAATAGAAGCGATGATTCATATTCCTCTTCTAGCAGCCTTGTGCGAATGGTATGCAAGTACAACATGGACAATATAACAATGGTAAAACCCAAAAATAAACCGAAATCATCTTGCACATATTGATGAATTAGCACGCTAACGAATAAGCCGACCAGCACAATAACAGCACCTTTTTCTTTCCTATAGATGGAAAATAAGACGACAATCATTGTTGCAGCCCACATTAATGTACTATATAAAAAAGCTGTTTGATCATAATGCCTAAAGTTGATGATGTACACCGAAATTAAACCTACAAATTGAAGGCAAAGTAACCATGCCTTTTTCGGAAACTTAAATTGAATTGTAAAATATAGAGGAACCAAAACAGCGATAGCAAAGGTAAGCCAGCCTATAAGTTCTAACCTTAGATAGAATCTATTATAGGGTATGTTGACGTAAAACTTAATATATTCTAAAATTAAGAGCGCAAAAAACATTAAGCAGATAATAGCGAAAATTAGTATAGTATGCTCTTTTTTAGTTTTATTCACATACAAAAACAAATAATAAATTGCAGCAATTAAAAAAGCTCCAGCCATTAAATTAACAAATGCCATCATTAATAATGGCGTTTTTAAGAGCTCATCGTAATTACCTAAATGAAAATCTGTACCACGATTAATGTTAGCCTCGTAAGATTGTGTAACCCTTAAAGAAACTTGATGTATACCGAGCTTTGTTAAGCTATCTGGAATTAAAAAACAACTTGTTTCTGTTCCGGGAACCTCAGGTTTACCATCTTTAGCAATTAGTCCATTTTCACCAATTAATATTCCATCCCAATAAACCTCAAATGCACCAAATGAATGTATAATTACACCTAGTTTCTGATCTGGTAGTGATTTCAAATTCAGCTTTGCCCGTACCCAAAAAATTTGATTTCCCTTGTTGTCACGAATATCTTTCCAATTCGAATCATCAAAATGCTTTTGGGCCCAAAGTTGTTGATCTCCTGTTTGGTAAACGGGTTCACCTTCGTCATAAAATACCCCAGCTTTGCAGCCACATAGCATTAAAACTAAGAACAGATAAAGTAATCTTTGCATAGGGTAAAGTTAATACTAAGATGAGATAGATTAATGCATTTCAAAAGCATATAGAGCCGTTTGCAGGTTTTTACAATTACCAATAGTGCAAGGATATTAAACTTGCACATGAAAAGAATACTAATCACCATTTTATGTTTAAGTTTTTGTGCATTTGGGATGGCACAAAAACAAGGCTCCCCTGACGGAGTAGTTATACAGGGTTTAGTGCAGGATGCATCAACAAAAACTGCTATTGCTTATGCAACAGTTGGTGTAAAAGACGATGCCTTAAAACTAATTGTAGCAGTTATAACTGATGAAAAGGGCAACTTCAAACTTGAAAATGTACCATTAGGTAAATTTAATATTCATTTTAGCTTAATGGGTTATCAAACGATAATTAAACCAATGCAAATTGAAATTGCTCAACACTTGGGAACTATTTTAATGCAACCCGATGCCAAATTATTAAACGAAATATCGGTAACTGGCGAAAAATCTTCCATCAGTTTAAAACTAGACAAAAAAATATTTGAAACAGGAAAAGATGTGCTATCGCAAACTGGTTCTGCGACTGATTTACTAAATAGCGTACCATCTGTAAGTGTAAATCCTACGGGTGGTGTAAGTTTAAGGGGAAACAGCAATGTGCTTATCCTTATTAACGGACGTAGGTCTGGAGTTGTGGAAGGAAATGCCCTAGAGCAAATACCTGCAGACCAAATAGAACGAGTAGAAATTATTACCAATCCATCATCAAGATATGATGCAGCAGGCTCTGCAGGGATTATCAACATCATTTTAAAGAAAAATAAAAAAATTGGTATAAATGGGCAATTGAGATTAGTTGGCGGTATCCCTAATGAAACCCGCATTATGCCCAGCTTAAACTTTAAATCCAATAAAGTCAATTTATTTTCAACCTTTGGGCTACGTTTATCAGATTATGTAGGTCTATACCAAACCAAACAAACCGTAAATAATGAGGGTATTTCCACTTTCCTTAATCAACAACAAGATGAAGACAGGCATGATGATGCAAGGATGTTGTATGTGGGAGGAGATTACGCTATTAACGAGGATAATACCATAACAGCAGCCTTTTTAAAAAATGCTACAAATGACCATGACAAAACAGTTTTAAATTACAATTATACTACCGCAAAGAATTTGGATAGCAGCTTAGTGCGTAATGGCGAATCTTGGGAGAAAAGAAATTACAATCAGGTTGAATTTAACTATACCAAAACCTTTAAAAAGCCTGGGCAAAAATATACAATTGATATGCAATATGATTTTTGGAACAGCGATAAAGAGTGGATCTTGAATACAAAAAAGCTTATCCCGACATTAATTAATGCCCCTGGTATGAGAACAAGTTCAATTGGTGCTAGCAAAGACCTAATGCTACAAACTGATTTTGTTAAACCTTTGGATAGCGTTTCTACAATAGAGCTTGGCCTAAAAATGGAAAACAGAAAAGTGACGAGCGATTTTTTAGCTGAACAACAACAAAACAGTAATTGGCAAGTTTTTGAGGATATTGACAATCAATTAAATTATAACGAGTTAATTGGAAGCGGATATGTACAGTATGCAGGTAAAAAAGATCTTTTTTCTTATCAACTAGGATTAAGAGCTGAGGTTACAAAAATTAAAATTGAAGATGAAATTGGTGAGTATGCAAGCGAAAAAAACTATACAAAACTGTTTCCAACACTAAACCTAAGTTACCAACTATCACAAAGTGCAACTTTTCAGGGCAGTTATAGCAAAAGGATAAACAGACCTTCGTTATTTATGCTTTATCCCTTTAATGAACTTACCGACCTCAACAGTCGATTTTTAGGAAATCCTGATTTAAATCCCTCTTTTGCAGATGTAATTGAGCTGGCCTATCTTAAAAATTGGCGTTTGTTTACGCTTAATCCATCTATTTATTACCAAAATAACAAACAGATTATTTTAAACTATACTTTCCGTGATGCTAATGGAATATTCATTACTTCGCCAGTAAACATTAGTAAAGAGACCAGAAGAGGATTTGAACTTTCTACTTTATATAATCCCTTAAAGTGGTTACAGTTAAATCTTGAATTAAATGCATTTAACTTTGAACAGACTGGTACTTACCAAAACCAAAACTTTGATTTCAGCGGTAGCACACTAACAGCAAGATTGGGATCACAACTTAAACTACCTAAAAAATTGAGTCTACAATTACGTTACAATTTTACGGGTGCCCAGAGTAATGCACAAACACATACAAATGCCATCCATAATATAGATGTTGGCGCCAGTAAAAACCTATTAAAAGATAAGGCTACCTTATTGTTTGATGTTACCAATTTATTTAACCTGCGCACATTTACTAGCACAACTACGGGTGTCAATTATAACTTTATGCAAATAAACAGTCCGAATGCTGCCAGATATAGACTTACTTTTGTTTATCGATTAAATTTAAAAGAAAACCAATCTGTTAGACAAGCAAAAAGCGGAAATAGGAATTAAAATGGGATTAACAGTTAGGCTTTAAATGTTATCTTTATTAAAATCATTAACTCATGAATTTAATAAGCACATTTAAGTATTTATCTATTAGTTTACTTGTTTTTGGATTTTCATTCAATTTATTTGCCCAAGCAGATAAAGCAGATGCAGAAATACAAGATATCATTAAAAAATTAGATGTAGTTGGACTATCGGTTGCTGTAGTAAAAAAAGGTGAGCTAATATTTACAAAATCATATGGTTTAAAAAACATTGAAAATAACATTCCGCTTGATAATGAGGCGATTTTTAGAATTGCATCTATATCTAAATCCTTTTCTGCCACCGCAATTATGCAATTGGTTGAAGCCAAAAAACTTAAACTAGATGATGATTTTAGCGATTTAGTAGGGTTTAAGGTAAGGAATCCAAAATTTCCTAACAAAGTAATTACCTTAAAAATGATTTTATCCCATACTTCAAGCATTAATGACAGTAAAGGATATTTTAATTTGGATGTTATTAATCCTGATAAAAGTACCGATTGGGAAAAATGTTACAATGATTACGAACCAGGCGAAGGTTATCAATATTGTAATCTAAACTTTAATATGGTTGGCGCTATTATAGAAAAGCTATCTGGAGAAAGATTTGACAATTACATCCAAACTCATATTTTAAAGCCCTTGCAGCTTTATGGAGGTTATAATGTTAGTGAATTAGATTCAACTAGGTTTGCAACTCTTTATGAATACGGTACAAAAGATAAAACATTCACTGCTGCGACAGCCGCTTATGCTCCAAGAAGAGAAGAGATTAAAAGCTATATTCTAGGTTATACAACACCTATATTTTCGCCAACTGGCGGTATGAAAATCTCAGCATCAGCTTTAGCAAAGTATATGACGATGCACATGTATTATGGCAAATATAGAGACGTAAAGATAATATCTAAAAAGCATGCTAAATTAATGCAGACTAAAATCTCTGATGAAGAAGGCTACGGATTGGCTTTAAGAGAAATTGATGATTTGATCCCAGAGAAGCTAATGATAGGGCATACTGGATCTGCCTACGGTTTGTATAGCGCCATGTTTTTTGAGCCAAAAGAAAAATTTGGGATTGTAGTGATTACAAATGGTTGTAACCCTGTTTATACCAATGGAATTAGTAACGTATTGAGAGATACGATAAACAGTTTATATACTCATTTGATAAAGTAAGTTTACTTCTTCAAGAATATGTGAACAGCCTTTTCGCAATTATCACATTTGTATCTTTTAACTTTAGTAAACGGAATTAATTTGTAAAGTTTAAAAGATTTAACCCTTTGGCTCAAAAAACCTTTTTTACAAGCCGGGCACTTTTGATATTTTTTATCTTCTTTAAGCCAGATTAATGACGTGTTATCCATGAGGATGTTTCTTATTAGTTAACTATTTATAAATTAATTCTCTCCACCTTTACAGAAAAAAGTATTTAAACAGTTCAAACAAATAAGTTTATATAATTTGGTGTCATCAAATAATTTGAGGAATACAATCATCTAGCACCCTTAATACTATCTAAAAGCATTCCATCAAATTGTTATATTTTAAAACAAAAACAAAATTCAGCAGATTATTCGCTTAACATTGTATTATGCATTTTTATATTCGATGAAAAGTTAAAGATAGTTGATTAAAATTACACTTTTAGTAAAACAAATTAATTTTTGGTTAAATTAAACTGCTAACAAAAAAAGGGCTCATTTCTGAACCCTTTTTTTGTTAAAATAGTTTATTAAAGATGTTATTGTTTCCAACCACCACCTAAGGCTCTATATAAATTAACTACAGCCTGTAGTTTCTGTAATTGATCGCTAACACCACTTAATTGTGCTGCTAACAAACTTTGCTCTGACGTTAAAACATCTGTATAATTTGTTGATGAACTATAACGAAGTAATTCTTGAGTAAAATCTACAGCTTTAGTTAGAGATGCGATTTGTTTTGCACGAGTTTCTTGTTTTTCATCAGCTGTTTGATAAGCGTAAAGTGCATTAGACACCTCTTGCCCGCTAGTTAAAAGTGCCTGTTGAAAAGCATAAAATGCGATTTGTTGCTGAGCTTGTGCTGTTTTTAATCTCGCTTTATTTTGTCCTTTTGCAAAAAACGGTTGGGTTAAACCGCCAACCAAATTGTAAAAAATAGACTGACTAAAGAAATCTTTTAACTGTAATGTAGATAAACCACCACTCGCTGTTAAAGTTAAAGCAGGATAAAAATAGGTTTTGGCGGTATTGGTATTTTCAAAAGCAGCCCTAAAAGCAAATTCTGCAGCTTGTACATCTGGTCTATTTTGCAACAATTGAGCAGAAACCCCTGTTTTTAGATCGTTGTAAACTACTTGTTCGGTTAATGTACCACGATTAATAGCTGCAGGAGCACTTGCCACTAAAATACTTAAGGCATTTTCTGTTTCTCTAATGCTTCTCTTTAAATCTGGCAAAGTAACTTGCGCAGCATATAAATTTGCCTCACTTTGCACTACTGCAGCTCCATTAACAACGGCACCTTCTTTAAGTGCTTTCATTGTCTCTACATTACTTATACGAACTTTAATAGTTTGTTCTGTAATTTTTAATTGCTGATCTAATGCCATAAGGTTATAGTAAGCATTAGCAATATTTGCAATTAACTGCGTTTGCACTGCTCTTTTTGCAGCATCACTTTGTAATAGCGTGGCATAGGCAGAGCGTTTGGCACTGCTTAGTTTACCCCAAATATCTGCTTCCCAACTTGTACTTAACTGCGCTCTGTATGTTTGTGTTTCTAAGTTAATGTTGATACCTGGAGGAAAATTTAATGCCGCTCTAGATTGTTTAGCATCTGTTACCGAAACATCGCCTTGCAAACTTGGCAAAAACGCTGCACGACTTTGTTGCAAAGTTGCCTCAGCAATTTTAATACGCTCAATTGCTTGCTTTAAATCTAAGTTCTGGTTAATGCCCTGCTCAATTAAAGTTTGTAGCGTTGGGTCTGAGAACAGCGTTTTCCATGGCAAAGTTGCTATGGTTGTAGTATCGGTAGTTTGCTGATCGCGGTATAAGTTATCGCTCTTTACATTAGGCTGTGTATATTTTTTGGTAACACATGCACTTAAAATAAGTAGCACAAAACCAATAAGTAAGAGCGGAAGTTTATTTTTGAATTTCATAAAATTTAAATTAATGTTCACGGTTAGCTGTTACCGGGAATTCTAGTTCTGTTTGTTCTGCTTCTACACCTTCATCAAAAGGAGATTTATTGCTTACTTTCTCTTGTAAGGTCTGGAAAATGATAAACAATGCCGGAATTACAAAAATTCCGAATATGGTACCAATTAACATACCCCCTACTGCACCAGTACCAATTGATCTATTTCCTTCAGCACCTACCCCACTCGATAGCATTAGTGGCAATAAACCCAGAATAAAGGCAAAAGATGTCATTAAAATTGGACGTAAACGAGCAGTAGCACCTTCAATTGCCGCATTTACAATGCTCATTCCTTTTCTTCTTCTATCCACCGCATATTCAACAATCAAAATGGCATTTTTGGCAAGTAATCCAACCAGCATAATGAGGGTAATTTGAGTATAGATATTATTGTCTACCACAAATATTTTATCGAATACAAACACGCCAGCCAAACCTATAGGTAAAGAAATTAAAACTGCCAATGGCAGTAAATAACTTTCGTATTGCGCTGCCAATAAAAAGTAAACAAAGATTACACAAAGCAAGAAAATAAAGATAGTTTGATTACCACCTGCCATCTCTTCACGAGATAAACCAGAAAATTCATAACCATATCCTGTAGGTAAATGTAAAGCTGCTTCTTCCTGTACCGCTTTAAGTGCGTCTCCAGAACTAAAACCAGCATTCGGGCTTCCTGTAACTGCAATTGAGGTATAAAGGTTAAAACGAGAAATAGCTTGCGGTCCGTATACCCTTTCTAAGTTAATAAACTCACTCACAGGAGCCATTACACCACTACTATTGCGCACAAATATGCCATTTAAACTCTGTTGGTTGGCTCTAAATTGGGCATCTGCTTGATACATTACCCTATATTGCTTACCAAATTTATTAAAGTTAGAAGCATAAACACCCCCAAAATAACCCTGTAAAACGCCCAATACATCAGTTACAGTTAATCCTGCTTGTTTAACTTTAGCTACGTTAACCTCAATTTGATATTGAGGAAAATTAGGGTTAAATGAGGTTGATGCATACTGAATTTCTGGACGTTTGGCTAATGCCGCCAAAAAGGCATTACCTACTTCGTTAAATTTATTGATATTCCCACCAGTTTTATCCTGCAATTGGAACTCAAAACCTCCGCTTGTACCAAAACCTTGTATAGTTGGAGGCGCAAAGAAAATAATTTTTGCTCCTTTTATACTCGCAGTTTTAGCGAACAACTCTCCAATAACGGCCTTCACATCACGCTTACGTTCATCCCATGGGTTTAAACGAGAAATTACCATCCCGTAAGAACTTCCAGAACCACTAATCATACTTCTACCAACAATTCTTAGCGAACTTTTAACTTCAGGAATTTGATGTACGACACTATCAATTCGCTCTAAAATAATAGATGTCTCTTCCTGAGAAGTTCCCGCAGGAAGCGATATATCTGACATGATCGTACCCAAATCTTCATTAGGCACAAAACCTTTTGGCGTACTATTCATGGTCCAGATTAATAATACCGTAAACAAGGCAATACCTAATCCTGCCACCCATTTTTTACGAGCTAAAAACCCAACAGATTTTTTATAACGGTTGGTCATTAAATCGAAAGAAGTATTAAAACCTGTATAAAAACGCTGTAAAAAATTCTTCTTTTTACCATGATCATCAGCATGTGGTTTCAATAACAATGCACATAAAGCCGGACTTAAGGTCAGTGCGTTAACCGCTGAAAGAATAATTGCGATTGCCAAGGTTAATCCGAATTGTTTATAAAATACACCAGATGAACCTTGAATAAAACTAACTGGAATAAATACCGCAGCCATTACTAAGGTGATGGAAATAATAGCACCAGTAATATCTTCCATGGCATCTACAGTTGCCTTTTTGGCAGAAGTATAACCCTGATCTAATTTAGCATGCACCGCCTCTACCACCACAATCGCATCATCTACCACAATACCGATGGCCAATACCAATGCAAAAAGCGTTAACAAGTTGATGGTAAAACCAAATAAACTTAAAAAAAAGAATGTACCAATAATTGCTACAGGAACTGAAATTGCTGGAATTAAGGTAGAGCGGAAATCTTGTAAGAAGATAAACACCACCAAAAACACCAAAATAAATGCCTCAACTAAAGTATGGATTACCTTTTCAATAGACGCGTCTAAAAAGTCATTAACATTAATAAGCGTATTGTAGTGTATGCCTTTAGGGAATGTTTTTGATGCTTCTTCTAAAGCTTTAATGGAGTTTTCGATTACTTCTTTTGCATTAGAACCTGCTGTTTGGTTAATTGCAATACCCAATGCTGGCTTTCCATTATATTTAACAGAACTTGCGTAACTTAATGCACCCAATTCTATTCTTGCCACATCTTTTAAACGTAGAATCTCTCCATTTGCTCCAGCTCTAATAATGATATTGCTGAATTCAGTTTCATCCTTTAATCTACCTGTATATTTTAAAGTATATTGAAAAGACTGATTGCCCTGCTCGCCGAATTGGCCAGGTGCAGCTTCTATATTTTGTTCTGCCAATGCTGCATTGATATCGCTTGGTACTAAACCATAAGTAGCCATAACCTCTGGCTTAAGCCAAATACGCATCGAATAATCTAACTGTCCAAATGCACTAGCATCGCCCACACCATTGATCCTTTTAATTTGAGGAATGATGTTAATGTTGGCATAGTTCTGTAAAAACTTTTGATCATAAGTTGGATCATCACTATAAAGTGCAAAAATAAGCACATTACTAGCTTGTCTTTTAGCGGTAATTACACCAGACCTTGTAACCTCGGCAGGTAATAAACTACTAGCCCTTGCTACCCTATTTTGAACGTTGACTGCAGCTAAATCTGGATTAGTACCCAATTTAAAGTTTACAGTAATTGTTGCAGAACCATCATTACTAGCGCTCGAAGTCATGTAGGTCATGTCTTCTACCCCATTTATTTGTTCTTCTAGCGGAATAACCACACTATTCATCACCACATCGGCATTTGCCCCTTGGTATGAAGTAGATACTTGTACGGTTGGTGGTGCGATTTCTGGATACTGAGAAACTGGTAAGGTAACCAAACCAAGTATACCAAGTATGACTATGATAATCGATATTACGGTTGATAAAACCGGTCTATCTATAAATTTTTTAAACATAAAGTTTGATTTTTCAATTTTGATATAACATCCGATTGGTATCGGACTACGACAAACTATTTTTTAATTTCAGCGTAAACTGAATCCGTATTTTTTTCTTCTGGTTTAATTTTAGTTCCGTCTCTTAACGACTGAAAACCTTCTAAAACAACTTTATCACCTGCTTTTAAACCTTTAGTTACTACATAAAACTTACCTTTTGTAATTTCCATTACTTCTATTGGTGTGTTTACAACTTTAGCCGAATCGCCTAAAACGTAAACGAATTTTTTACCTTGTAAATCGGTAGTAGATTTCTGAGGGATTAAAATTACATCGCTCACATTTTGAGGGATACGTACCGCTGCACTGGATCCACTTTTTAGCAAAGAGACTGGATTTGGAAACGTAGCTCTTAAACTTGCAGAACCGGTATTGGTATTAATCTGGCTGTTGATAGATTCGATCTTTCCATTTTGTGCATAAGTACTTCCATCTGCCAATACTAAACTAACTGGCGGAATGTTCTTCATTTGCTCTGCCAATGTTTTGCCTTTGTAAACATTAGCAAAATCTAACAATTGCTTTTCGTTTAAAGAAAAATAAGCATATACTCTTGAGGTATTAGAAACAGTTGTAAGTGGTTCTGCATTAGCACTACTTACCAAACTACCTGCTTTAAAAGGGATACTACCTACTATGCCATCTACCGGACTGGTAATTGAAGTATAACCCAAATTAACTCTGGCATTAACTAATGCTGCTTTGGCTTGCGATAAGGCAGCTTTTCTGCTTTGTAGAGTAAGTTGTGCAGCTTCAAGATCATATTTACTGATGATATCTTTCTCTACCAGAGGTTTAGTTTTGTTAACCTGTAGTTGGGCTGCATTTACATCAGCCTCTGCACTGCTAATTGCTGCAGCTGCTGTTCTAACTTGCTGCTCGTATTGCGGAGCCATAATTTTAAAAAGTAACTGTCCTTTTTTAACCACTGCACCTTCATCCACGTAAATTCGCTCTACAAATCCATCTACTTTTGGTCTAATGTCAACATTTTGAATACCTTCAATTGTTGCAGGATAATCAGAATCGAGGGTTGTAGATTGGCTAGCAACGGCAAATACCGGATAAGCTTGGGGCTGTGCTGCCGCAGCCGCTGCTTTTGCTGCTTTATCATCCTTGCCGCCACAAGAGGCAAGTACAGCTCCTAAAAATAAAATAGTCGACAGTCGAATTGTTGTTTTCATGTTTATGTATGGGTTACTTTGTGTGTGTTTTTATCAGTTTATTGGTAAATCATTTCGAAAATTAATCGCTTACGTTCTTTCATCAATTTTGCATATTCTGCATCATTAATATTGTATAAAGATTTATTTAGGCAATTGGTAATTAAGGGATAGGCCATTAAGGCGAATAAATTCATACAAAACTGACGTGGATCCATCTTTTTTATTTTTCCACTTTCCATTTCTGCACTAATTTCTTTTAAGAAAGCTTTTAATCGCGTCTTTTTTTCTTCTGGAACCGTTCTCTCTGTTCTATTTAATTCTGTTACCACGTACATTTCGCGGTATGGAAATTTCATGGCTTGATCCATAAAAACAGTAATTAATTTCTCTAACTTATCTTTAAAAGCTAATTCTGCAGTGAAAACAGAATCTAATACTGCCGACATTTCGGCTCTAGCTTCTGTTGCCACTTGTTCAAAAAGAATATCTCTTGATCTGAAATAATAATTTACTAGTGTACGATTTACCCCTGCAGCATCTGCAATATCTTGAGTGGTAGCATGTAATTTTCCCTCAGAAAAAAAGATCCGCTTTGCGGTATCCTTAATTAACTGTTCTGTTCCCGTATCTCTCTGCGCCATTTACAATTATGTTTAACATTTTTGTTAAACAGCAAAAGTAAATATATGTTTGAACAAGGAAACTTTCTATCGAAAATGTAGCTGATTTATGACAAATTATTGATATAAAAAAAAACCCTGAAATTTTAGTTTCAGGGTTAGGTACTATAAATTAGCGGTTAGTGTTTTAACGGATGGCCTCTTTCTGTAATCTTTATCAAAAAAAACATACTTAATTTTCCCAGATTTATCGATGATATACGTGGCAGGTACGGGCAAAACATAGTCTGCTTGTCCATTAGCTAGAGCAATATCCAACCCTCCTTTTTTATATCGATCTGCCAGGCCTGGTTCCATCACATAATTTACCTTATAAGCCTTCATCACTTTGTAATCTCTATCACTAATGATACTAAATGAAGCTTTTGTTTTATTAACTGTTTGATCAATACCGTTTGATGTTTCTGGCGATACACCAATAATATAAGCCCCTTTTGCCGTCAACAGCTGTAAACTATCTTGCAAATTTTTAATATGTTTGTTGCAATGTGGGCACCATTGCCCTCTGTAAAAAAAAAGAACAACAGATTGATTTCCTTTTAAAATACTTTTCAAGTCTACAGTTTTTCCCTTATTATCCTTCAAACTAAACAAAGGTGCTTTATCTCCAATTTTTAAAGGTTCTTGTGCATACAGTTGTACTGTTACTGATAGCACCAAACATAGCATTACTATTTTTTTCATGTTGATTTTTTTAAATTTTCTGTGATCATTATGTGTAATTGTTTCTTAAAATTTGCTGATAGTTTTTTTTCAGGTTGGTTATTTAAAATACCAATCATTGTTTGCTCGATCGTTTTACTTTGGCGCTGATAAGTTTTACACCAGGAGCATCCAAAGAGGTGTAATCTCAAGGCTATTTGTTCTGCAAACTTCAAACTAGTATGCATTTGCTTCTCAATTAAAAAGCTTGCTTTTTTACAGTCATTTTTATTTATTTCCATCCATCTAATATTACAACCAGTCTTTTTCTAAACAAGCTCTTAAATGGAGCTTGCTGCGATGAATAATTATCCAATAATTAGCATTTGAAATACCCAACGATGAGCAAATAAATGTCGTTTTACACTGCTCTATGTATTTTAAGCTGAAAACGTTTAGCCAGAGAGCGGGCAATTTCTTAATACAATTTTCTAAGGCATTCCTCAGCTCTTTATCTTCTAATCCCTTACCTGGATTGTTCCCAATCTCTAATGGTCTACTTTTCCAATGCCCATTCTCCTCAAAAAAAATATCTTCTGGCAATTGTTCAATTTTGAGCTTGTTCTTTCTAAAACTATCTATTATTTTATTTTTTAGAATAGCAGTAAGCCAAGTCAACTCTGTGCTTTCAGCTCTATAATTTTTAATACCTTGCAAAGCAACCAAAAAAGTTTCTTGCACTAGATCTTCAGCTAAATCTTCGGCGAAAACCTTCTTGATTGCAAAAGCATACAGTTTATCCGCATAAAGCGATACCCATAAAGCTGGATTTGGTTTTTTATTTTCTTGCACCATCAATTCAAACTTAGATAAATTGCCTTTTAATTGGTTTACATATAAAAGCAATTATTCATATGTGTATATAGGTAATGTATTCATGAGGGTTAAAGCCGTTTATCGTTTCTCTCCTCTACAATTGAGAAGGTATGATCATATTGGAAATATAACTTATGCTTGTTATAGGTATATAGTCGATAGAAAAATGAAATCCTTACAACTTGATAAAAAAAAATTTTATCAACAAGTAAAACCTGATTGGTTATTCCCCTTAGCTGATAGAGTAGAGAGCTGCAGTAAGATCAGGGATTAGTTTTTCGGTAAGGAGATTATTTCATGAGGAAAAAGCTATAAAACGACTTGATAAATGTTTCCTCTATTTCCTACCAATAAAATTAAATTACCTTTTTTAGCTTTTTGAATAGCGTTGAAACTCTGCGTAGAAATATTTTTCCAGTTTTTGCCACCATCTGTAGAAACATCTGTACCCGAAGTGCCCGTAGCAAAACAAAGTTGATCTGTAACATACGCTACCGCAGAGCGAAATCCTAAAACTGGTGTATTTGGTTTAGACCATTTTTTACCCCCATTGGTAGTAAGTAATATGTTATTGCTGTTTTCTTTATCCTTCAGGTAATTGCCGCCTACAGCAATCCCCTTTTTTGAATCATAAAAAGCAATTGAAAATGGACCAGCGCTACTCTCTCCCTGTAAAATTGGGCATGGGTAAACTTTCCAAGTTTTACCATAATTGCTAGAAAAATAGATATTGGATACCGAGCCTCCACTAGCTATCCAAACTTTTCCCTCTGGGGCGGTTCTAATGGTTGTACCACTTGCGGCAAAACTAGCTTCGCCAACTTTTAGCTCTTTTTTCAGATTTTCGGAAATATTTTTCCAAGTTAAGCCACCATCTGTAGTTTTAAGCAATTGCATTTTGTTTTTAATCGGATCGCCAAAAACCATTCCTTGTTGGTTATCCCAAAATGCCATTCCATCTAAAAATATAGCTGAGTCGGTATTTTTATAAACTTCTTGCCAATTTTTACCACCATCGATAGTGGATAAAATGTATGCAGGAGAGCCAGCATTTACAATTATTGCCTTTAGGTTATCAAATGCTTCGATATCTCTAAAGTCTAACTTTTCGTAACCTTTTGGTTGTGTCCATTCCCAAGTTCTGCCTCCATTTAAGGTTTTACCTACATAGCCGTTGCTGCCACTTACCCAAGCTACAGAATCAGTAACGATAGACAAGCCACGCATGCTGGTACTTTTACCAGTTGCAATAGGTTTTAAAGTATAATCTTGTGCAAAGATAATTGCAGGGCAAAGCAGAAGAAATAGGCATAAAGTTTTCATGTGGAGCAAATTAATTTTTGAATATAGGCAATTTGAAAAGAACTATTTAACTCTTTTCCAGCTTTCTGATCTGCCTATTAACGAAATACCTACATATCCCCTGATATTTAATTGGCCATCGCTTTTGATATTTAAATTACAGCTATAAGTTTTACCCGTTTTTGGATCGTAGATGGTGCCGTCTGTCCATTTACCATCTTCAAATACAAAATCCTTAAGAATTTCTAAGCCTAGAATAGATTTCGATCTTAAATTGGCATTTGGATTTTTAATGTCAGTTTTTGGCTTGCCTTTTTCGTCGTTTGGTTCTTTAAGCCAAGCCAATTTACCAAAATATTTTTCTCCTCTTTTATAGATTTCTACTTGACCTTCGCCAGATGGGTTGGCCCATTTGCCCAAAACATCATCTTTTTTTTGAGCAAAGACAGATAGGCTGCAAATGGTAAAAACAAATAATATTGATAACTTCTTAAACATAGGAATGAATTTAATGTATTTATAAAGTTAGCGAATAGCTTTTGAAAACAAAATTTATCACTTTTCCTAACCATAAAATGACAATCTAGAAAAGCAATTACGACCAAACAAATCATCTTACTAACTAATATTTAAATAGCATTAATCTTTGAGCACTTCAGCACAAAATCCGTTGTACATTAAAAGTTCTATAATTGGTTGTGGAGGTATTTCAAAAGCTTCGCATTCAATCCTTAAGATTTGATCACAATCGTCGAGATCAAAATTAGCCTTATACTCATCAAAAGTTTGATGAATTTGTGCTACCAAACTTTTGGCAGCTGCTTCAGTTGATACATCTGTTTTAAAAACTTCGACCATGTTTGTTAAAATACACCCATCAACTAGTAAGTTATTTAGATTGATGGGCGAAATTCTTAATTTTTATCGTTTTTTCCGTCAAAAGCAGGGTTAAAGCTAATCATCCACTGTGTGGCATATTTATCAGTTAACATGCCATAATAATCTCCCCAAAACATATCTTGCATTGGCATTTGCACCTTACCGCCTTCACTCAATGCTGTAAATATTCGATCGGCATCTGCCCTACTATCCACACTAATGCAAAGTGATAGGTTTGTTCCAATTTTAACCTGTTCCATGTTAGAAGGCACATCGGTTCCCATTAACATAGTAGAGCCAATATTTAATGCAATGTGCATAATACCATTTTTATCGGCAGCCGGAATGTCGCTATCAACACATCCATCGCCTTCATTATCACCTTCAGCCATATCGCTAAAACGTTGTAGAAATGCAAACTCGCCACCGAACACAGCTTTGTAAAAATTGAAAACTTCTTCGGTATTACCGTTAAAATTTAAATATGGATTTACTAACATGATTTTTGTTTTATTGATTTGATATTTAGTTATTTGTTTCTAAATTTTGTTTTACGTTCTTTAAACTTTGCTCCAGATCTTTACCTAACAAACCATCAATAATAATATTCATTAAGTTCATAGGAAATTTATTTATGCCCACCATTTGATATTTCAGCTGGGTTGCTGTGGGCGATATCGCGTCTGTAAATAGATAAGTTTGCCCCACATTTTGAAAAGGTTTTTCGAATCTGATCTCGATATGAATGGCTTTTCCATCATTTATTTCTTTGATTTCCTGTTCTCCCTTTCCTGCTTGTTTATTGCCTTCCCAACTGCTGGTAAAACCTTCAGTTCCGTCTACGCCTTGGTAAACGATTTTCACATTTGGATCTCTCCTTACCCAAACATTATATTTTTCTTGATTTCGCATCAATTTAACATAAGCAAACACCTCGCTGATGGGTTTGTTAATTGTAATTTCCCTTTCAATAGCATAATCCTTTTTTATAATTACAGCAAAGAATAATAACAATCCGATTAGAACTGCTAAGCCTAATAGAACGCTTAAAAATATGGTCATTTTAAATTTGTTTAGATTAGTTTGAATTAAGATACAATATACCTTTTAAGCCTCTTTTAAAAAGCGGTAGATTTCTTTTAGCTGATTCGTATGTCTTTCTGTATGGTAAATTACAAAATAAATGGCTTCGAGCCTTGTTAAATTCCCTAAACCCGGTAGTGGAAATGAAACACAAGTTTTGCTCAAATCCAAATCGTTAATTGCTTTTAAAAACGCTTCTTTAGTTTTAGCTATTTCTGAGCGCTGTGTTTCTCGATCGTATGCTTTTAGTTTAGGCAAAATAAAATCTGGCGATTTCATTTTATTTCCAAAATTTAAAAAAATAGCTTTGAGTTGAGGTTTAAGCTCATCGATTGCTCTTGCTGTATCAGCTACTTTGGCATTTAAAACTTCGAGAAAACCATTATTTGACAGCGAGAGGTGCGCTACAACTTGGCCAGCCGTCCAACTATTTTCGAACGGAATTTTATGATATTGAATTTCATCAAATAACTCAACAGCTTCTAGCAATCCAGATAGCGCTTCGCTTAATTCGTTTGCAATTTCATCCTTATTTATCATCATTACATGTATTTAATTGGATCATAACCTAACAATCTTCGCCATAGCGCAATCTGACCAATGCAATTTGCTTCTCGATAAATATCAAAGGAAGTCATTTCGAATACAGGGAAGCTCATTCCTGGATAGGTTAATACCCTATCTAGTTCTTCATCCTTAGCATTGATTAATTTTTCTCTCAATAATGGAGTTATTTTATTCCAATCCTTTTCGTATTCAGCCAAACTTGGATATCTTTCCGATTCCTGAATTCCTTTATGATCCTTAAATAAATCATCAGCTGCAGATTTTAATTCTAAACCGAAAATATTCGCTAATTCATATCTTTCTTGAACCAAACTACCAGCTAGCCAAGCTATGTGATTTGCCTTTGTATTTAGACGTTCATGTGCATCATCATTGCTAATTCCATCTATGGCGTTGCAGAAATAATTGCTGTGCATATCCAACAACACAACAAGCCCATGCATCCTGTTACTTACTGTTTTTACTTCCATATCTTTTTAATTTTTGGTTATACTAAGATAAAAGAACTTTCGACTCTTATTGATTGCTATTGAAGTCAACTTTAGGGGGCATTTAAGACAAAAATTAATATCTTTAAAAATCTAACCATTTTAACATGAAGAAAATAGCCGTTCTATTGAGCAAGAATTATAAATTATTAAGTGTTGCTGCCATTTTAGATGTATTTGATACCGTTAATAAATTTTATGCTAATAGCAACGCGGCGCAGTTTTTTGACATCAAGTTATTGGTTGCTGAAGATGAAATTTCCAAATATCAAGAAATTTTCGGCTATCAAACTGTAGGCATTCAAACAGATGAAATCATGGATCTAATATTAATTCCAGCTTTCACTACAGACAACATGCCCCAAACCATACAAACAAATGCACCCTGTATTCCTCATCTGATTAAACAATACAATAATGGGGCTAGTATTGGTACTTTTTGCACAGGTGCCTTTTTACTGGGCGCAAGTGGTTTGTTAAATGGTAAAATTGCTACCACCCATGTTGATGCGAGTAATGGTTTTGCGAATGCATTTCCAGAAGTAATCTTAAAGGCTGATAGAACAGTTACCCAAGATGGCCGCTTATATACCAGCGGTGGTGCAACTTCTTCCTTTCATTTGTTATTGCATTTGATAAATGAGTTCTGTGGTAAAGATATGGCTGTTAAAATTGCGAAGGTTTTTGCCATAGATATGGATAGAGACAAACAATCTTATTTCAGCACTTTCCAACCTTCTTATAGCCATAATGATGAACTAGTTGCGGCAGCCCAGCAAAAAATTGAAAGTAATTACCATGATACCGCTACTATCGAAGAATTGATAAAAGATATTCCCTCAAGCCGTAGAAATATGGTGAGAAGATTTAAACAAATTATAGGGATTACGCCAATTGAATATTTGCAACAAACCCGTATTGAAGCTGCGAAGAAACTATTAGAGCAAACTGGGCAACAAATGACCGAGATTATCTTTAGCTCTGGCTACAGTGATCCGAAGGCATTTAGAAAGGTTTTTAAAAAGAGTGTAGGGATGACACCTACGCAGTATCGGGAAAAATTTCAGGTGAGGTAGAAATGAAAAGCCCCCAATTAATTAAAATCAGGGGCAGCTCATATTAAACTAAACTATAATTATTTTTTAATTGCATCAGTTAATCTAACCTCAACTACATAAGTACCTTCCAATTTCAATTGGAATTCGAAACGAGGATTTGCAGAATAAATACCAGGTGCAGTACCATCAATGGTAACAAATTGACTGGGAATTCTGTAATACATTAGGTATCCCCAATCTTGTGTTGGAACCACGTATCTTGCCAATGGAAAAGGAGCCACCTCGAAATCACAAATCATTGCAGTATCTGTAATTAAAACAGGGTTGAATTTTGCATAATTTTCAAAAATAGGACGATCTCCCCTTTTAATGATCTCGCCAGCTTTTGGATTAAAGGTTACCCCGTTTTTATCTACAATCTTCAATATTACACGGGCACCATCGTTAGATATTTTTTTACAAGTAACTCTGGGCGCTTTCATATCAATTGTTGCCTGGGTAACATCGTGAAATGCTGCACCTGCTGCTTGTGTAACCACAAACAAATCTTCTCCAATAGGATCTACTACATTTATTTTAGCCAGAGATGGGAATAATTTAGTACCTGTACCATTTTTCATTTCTACATCAAATACATATTTACCTAAAGGCAAGTTTGCTGATGCTTTATTGAAAGTAAGCTGTCCACTTTGCTCGTTAAAGTACATCGGGAGTTTCTTTTGTAGTTCTCTCTTTTTGTTCAATAAGGCTACTGTTGTATCTGTTTTGATATCAAAACTTTGTCCAGCTTTAAACACCAATACTTCATATTCAGTAGTAAATTCTTTCGGAGCAGCACTACCATCTTCTTTCCTGAGATTTAACATTTTAAATGTAAACGGAGGCGTAGAGCCATCAGCATTAATTCGGTCTGATTGGGTTAAAATCAATCCTCTTTTTGCATAAATATCATTGTCTTTGTAACGAATGGCATCACTCTGGAAGCCTTGTTGTATTTTCTTACAAGAAAATACGGTTAGCAGGCACAAGCCAATTAGTATATATTTATTTTTCATCACTTTATCTTTTAATGATTAAATTCTTATTGTTTATTTAATGGGCATAACATACTCTAGTTTCCTAACGATTGTTGATTAAAAAATAAACGGTGCCCACCTTCTAATACATGAAGTATACCCGTTTTTGTAACGATGCCTGAAGTTTGACAAGTAACCGCTCTATCCCTTAAATTCTCTGGAATTAAGTTTTGATCAAGTTCTTTATCATCTCTTGTTCCAATAACTTTTGTATAAGTCACGTAATCAACAAAACTTAAATAGTTACTATAATCGTATGTTCGTCTCATTTTAATCATATACTTCACATTCGGACTTACCCCAATGGCACTATCATATAATGTACCTTCTTGTGTAATCTTATCTCTGTTGATTTGACCGGTGAACATATATATTTTAAGTGAATCTGTTAATTGTTGAGCAGGAATATCCGCAATGGTAAATTTGATATTTTCATCACCTGTTTCTATAACCTTTAAATTCTTTTTTGCAGCTACATAATCTGCTACGCCGTAGTTAGTAGTGGCGAAAAAAGTAATGTTTCCGTTAATGGCATCTTTCATCCCTGCTCTATCGATAATTTTAACGAGCGAATCGAATTTTTTATTAGATTTCAGATAGTCGTAAGTAGTCATATCTACATATGCTACACTTTTTCCACCATCGTTTTTATAGTCGTCTTTTTTACAGGCTGCCAATACAGACACAGCTAAAAGAAGGCATATACTTATATATTTTTTCATAATTGTAAGTTCTATATTAATGTTTTACACTTTACCTAACCAATAAGGTGTTTGTTTTAAATTAGGATTATCTCTAAATAAAGCAGGGTCTACTGGCCAATAATAACCACCCCTACCAAACCGATCTGTAGTTAACCAATCTATAAATTGATCGTACATCCTAGTTCTTAATAAATCGTAGAAAAGATGCCCTTCTAAATACATTTCCTTACCACGTTCAATAATATACTCATACATTACATCTCCCTTAGCCATTCCAGCAGGTAAAATAGCTCTTTCATCTGCCCCATTTCTCTTTCTGAAACCATTGATGATATCAGTAGCGGTTTGTGTATCGTTTTTATATAGAGCAATTTCAGCTTTCAACAATAATAAATCACTTAACCTAAAGATAATCATATTATTACTTAATACTGCATCTAGCTTTTGACCAGGATTGCGGTAAATAACATTACTGTATTTAATACTCATTGGTCTATCAGTATTTACGTATGCAAAGTTATTTTTATACCTCACATCTCCTTCATCTACAGAAACTATCCATTGCCATTCCGTACCGCTCCATACCCATTCTCCTCCTAACCCAAAGTGATTATCTAGATAGCTTTTCGGCGTGTAGAAACGTGGATTTGTGCCGTAGCCATTTACATACGTATTATTAAGAAACATAGTACCTATATTCTCTCTTGATCCCTCCAAAGTATTGTCACTCATGTTAATCTCAAAGATACCTTCAGTAGAACGCCCAATAAAAGTAGTAGCATACCTGGCTGTGTCTGTTTGTTTGTAACCACCATTGGCAATTACAGCATTAATAGCGGTATCAGCACTGTTTACATCTGTCATGTTTGGCGTACTGGTTGTAGGATCGGTCATCGTAGCTCTCCATAAGTATAAGTGTGCTAACAAAGCATATACCGATCCCTTATTTGCTGTTACTTTAGCATCACCAGTGTTGGTATAACCCCAACCTAAAAGTTGCGCTGCTTTATGGCAATCATCTTCAACCAATTTCATTACAGTTGCTTTTGGAGATCTTGGCAAATGTGGCGCACTAATTGGATCATCATAAGCCTCAGTTACAATAGGCACATCTCCCCAAACGCGAACCATCATGAAATAACTTAGCGCACGAATAAAATAAGCCTGTCCTAAAACCTCTTTCCTAAAAGTTGTTGGATTTTCAACATCTTTTAAAATGGCATCTGTCATTTTTGGTACGTTTAACAATACGGTGTTAGACATTGCTATAGTTTTGTAGTACTTTGTCCAATTTGCCAAGCTATTGATATTGTATTGGAAAGTAAAATCACCATTCTGTATACCCTCAAGACCATCACCTCCGTTATTATCACCACCAAATCTATCATGTCCAGAATATTGAATGGTAAAATATTGTTTAGCAATGGCATCACCATACATATAATATCGATTTTCCTTATCAGTTACCGCATCCCTTAACAATGCATAATTACCCGCTAATGCACTACGAGCATCTCTACCGCTTTTCCAGAAAACCTCTAAATAAGTAGAATTTCTAGGTTCTTCGGTTAACAATTTTTTACATGAACTAAAACAAGTTGCAGCGAAAATTATAGCTAGAACTGTTATGTTTTTAAATATATTTTTCATATCTCTCTCTAATTAAAATTGAATATCAAGACCAAAGGTGTATTTTTTTGGAATTGGATAACCCGCACCATTATACTCCCCAAAACCATTTACCGCCTCTGCGTCTGGTAATCTTTTAGATTGTTGGAACATGGCAACATTATCCATAAGCCCCCATACTCTCACTTTAGTTAAGCCTAATCTTTTAAGAGTCTTTTGTCCTAGATCATATCCTAGGGTAATATTTTTAATTCTTAAATACCCTCCTTTTTCTAAAAAGAATGTTTGTGCACCAGTATAGTAATATCTATAAGAGCCAATGTCTATTTTTGCATATTCTGCATTGTCTCCTTGGTTTCTCCAAAGGTCTAATTTAGATAAGTCTGGAGTTGAAAATTGCGAAAAGTTGGTAGCACTACCAGAACTTGAATTCGAAAAACGATCTGATTCGAACAAGTTCAGTACATCTCTATCAAAAGTAAATGTGGCAAAAATGCCCAAACTCCAGTTTTTATAAGTAAAATTATTTACCCATCCACCTGTATACTTAGGATTTGGATCACCTATCGGTAATTTATCTGGATTGATGCCATCATTAAATACATCTGTAAAATAATCGCCATCTAGATCTTCAAAATAGAACATCCCACCTAAATAAGTTCCATTGCTATTTCTGTATTTTTCGCCAGTAAATGGATTAACTGGAACATCGGCGTCAGTTCTAAATACGCCTTTGGTTCTATATAAGTAGAATGCATTAATTGGACTTCCCACAGACAAGATATGAGATTTATCAAACCTTTCTCCATTCATCACCAAATCTCTACCACCATTTGGCAAACTCATGATCTGGTTTTTGTTGTAAGAGATATTTAACCTTGAAAGCCATTTTAGGGGACTACTACTTTTTAAAGGATTTGCAGCAAGAGTTAGCTCCGCTCCAGCATTTCTTGTTCCAACAGAATTGGTCATCGCTAAATCGTAACCTGTTGTTACCGGAAGGTTAACACTAAACAACTCTAATGATGTTTCTCTATTATACACATCGAAAGACATGGAGTATTTACCGTTTTTAACTTCTATATCCGTACCAATATTCCATTGCATTGATCTTTGCCAGCTTAAGTTTTTCTGTGCAACCCCATCATAAAAATTAGGAGTAATAGCTGTGGTACCATTATAAGAAGTAGCACCACTGCCAGCATAACCTGCTGCATTTACATTATACAAATTATATTGTAGGTAGTTACTACCTGGTAAACTTCCGGTGTTACCCAAACTCGCCCTTAACTTTAATAATGAAATCGGACTATTTTTATTGTCCTTCATGAAATTTTCTTCAGAAATTAACCAACCTACAGAGGCTGAAGGGAAATAACCCCATTTGTTATTTTTTCCAAAACGAGAAGAACCATCTGCTCTTGCACTTAAAGACAATACATATTTACTATCATAATCATAAGCTACTTGTGTATAATATGACAATAAACCAAAAGCTTGATAATCAGATCCTGCGCCAATTCTTGACTGTTGGAAGCCATTTACCACTTGGATATTATCTGCAGCTCCATTAGAACCCGATGCAGAAATGGTCTGGTATTGATTATAGTTAATATCCTGACCAACTAATGCACTAATGCTATGCTTTTTGAAGGTATTGTTGTAACTTAATAAGTTTGATGTTCTTACATCAATCCCATTGTCAGAAAACGCATAAGAATAGTTACCCTGACCATTTTGCAAAGCATTATTTCTGCTATAATCTCTTCTGGCATTGTTAGATAACAAAGAGGATTGAGAAGTAAACCTGAAATTTTTAGAAAACTCGTAACCTAAGTTAAGATTCAAAGTAAGTTGGTTACTGATATTTTTATCCAAATTTTCATCGAAGGCCCCTAGTAGTAAGGCTTTTTTATCTTCGTCTAGATTAAATAATGAGGATGGCATGTCTCCCGCACCTAAACCGATAGGATTACCTGTGCTACCATTTCCGCGTGCTCTGTCAGCTCTTGAGAAAGCTATAATTGGATTGATCGTTAATTTTTCTTTTAATGCTTTTGAAGTTAGATTTAACCTAGTAGAGTAGCGTTTAAATCCAGTAGCTTTAATGATACCCTCTTCGTTATAGGCACCAGCGCTAAATCTGTACACCATACCACCAGCACCACCGCCACTTAAATTTAAATCAACATTGTTAATTCTACCTGTCTGATAAAATAAATCTTGCCAATCTGTATTACCGTTAAAAGCAGGATTTAAACTATCCGTTAACATATATGGCAATTGCGTTTGTTGAATATAGGTCAGCTGATTTTCTAGGATGGTCATTTTTTGCCTACGTTCTACCGTACCTAAAGTGACATCTCTAAGCTCTGGTCGAGCTGTAACACCATAATAAGCACTTAAACCCACTCTCGGCTCTCCACTAATACCTTTTTTAGTAGTAATCATAATTACGCCGTTCGCAGCTCTAGAACCATAAATTGCCCCTGCTGATGCATCTTTTAACACATCAATACTCTCAATATCTGCTGGATTTATACCTGCCAGATAATTGGTACCTGTACCAGTATTCGGGCTTACATAAGCCTCTGTAGGTTGTGGTACACCATCAACAACATAAAGTGGAGAGTTTACCACATTGAATTCGTCATAACCTCTACTCATTAGTGAGTTACCCCTAACAGATACGGTTGGCGCTGCACCCGGCTGACCGGTGAAATTTTGCACGTTTACACCCGATAAACGACCTTGTAATAACTGGTCGAAACTTGCTGCAGGTAAATTGGCTAGTTCTTTAGCAGATATACTTGAGATCGCAGCAGAACTCTTTTTTCTAGTGATCTTCTGATAACCAATGGTTACCACTTCACTCAGGGTTTGATTGTCTTCGGCCAGAATTACATTGATATCTGTTTTCCCCGCCAATGGTACTTCCTTAACCACATAGCCTATCATTCTGAAAACCAAAACAGCATCTGTCTTTGATACTGTAAATGCAAATTTCCCTTGAGCATCTGCTGTGATTCCATTTTGGGTTCCTTTTTCGGTTACTGTAGCTCCAGGTATAGGACCTGAACTATCTTTAATTGTACCAGTAATTCTTACTTGTGCAAATACCGACCAGGGTATTAGCAAAATAAAAATTATACCGAGTAAACGGCTAAATAAAGAGGTAAAATTTAATTCCATAATTGGTTTTGGTTTAAGAGGTGAGATAAATTTTAACATATCGTTAACATTTATAAATTTAGGACAGCTGAAGCGGTAAATTCGTTATTATTTTACCCTATAATTACTTAATATTAACATATTTTAACAAAACTAATCGCTTAGTTAATAATTAATTAACCTACTTCTCATAAAAATCAATTACTAAATTGATAGTTACATTTGATGAAAAACTGTTGTTCATATATTTCAACAAAATCCAGCTACAGTACCCTACCAATTTTTATACTCAAAATAAGTCAGCTCTATTTCACTTTTCTGACTGTAGCAGCGGTTTAACCGATAATATTAAACTCAGTCGATCTTGTTAAGTATATTGTTCAGGGGACTTATTAAATTACTGACGTACAAAAAATATTATCTATTGCTTATGCTTTGAATAACAGTAAAATCTTTAAACGTGGCAAATCCATCTTGTTTACCATATGTTGCTTGATAAACACCTACTTGTACTGCTAACCCATCCATATCATTTCTTTTGATGATCCCACCTGGTAATTCCTTCCAATCTTTACCATCGCTACTCGCCCTGATGTTAAAAATGTTACCTAAACGTTCGATCTGTAAATGTTTATAAAATTTAAACCCAGTATTATTGTTGGTCTGTCTACGTCCCCTATTGCCAAAATCAGTAACCATGTTCCCTATTCCCCAACCAAGCAACACACTATTCTGTATCAGATTAAAATCGCCATTGCTTGATCTTACCATTAATCCGGCATCATTTGCTCCCTTTACCTTGTTTTCTGCTAATCCGCTCAAATCTGCTATCTTAACTTCTACAATAAAATCTCCTTTGATATTTTTAAAAAGAAAAGGACCTTTTGCCGCAGATCCATCCCAATGGGTATCGGTTGAAGCTAAATTTAGCAGGCCATCTTTTTGTTGAAGTAATGAAGGATTACCTACTACACCATCCCATGAAGTACCATTTACACCATTCGCAACAAAGTCATGGTCTTTAGACGAATTGCTTTCGAACACCTGAAATTGATTGAGTTGGGTACTCACAGTTTCAACAGACTTTGACTGTGCAATGTTGCCGAAGTTATCTTTAGCGATAACCTGATAGTCATATTGCTGATTTTCCTTTAGACCGAAGCTATAGAAACTCTTGTTTTCATTCCAATAATGTTGCAGTTCTTGTTTTTGATCAATAAAAGCATATTTCACCACACTTCCAGGTAGATTACTTGCTTTAGCGGACATTAAAACAATATGAGGCGTAATTGCAATTGGTTTGCTATCAAAATCCACCATAAATTGCTGTTTCGGATGCTGAGACTTCCAAGTTTGGTAAACGGTTTTAATAACAGCAGGTTGGTACACATAATTATATACAGCAAAGGAAGCAATTGCTGCATCTTTCTGAGCTGCGCTAAACATTAATTTTGGCAGATCAGTTTTTACAGATTTAATCATTGGTTTAGCAGCAGCTACACCATCTATATAGGTTTGATGTTTGGTTCCATCAAAAACATGTACCACATATTGCCAAACACCAGTTCCTTTTATATTAAGCTCATAACTAGTACCAGCTAAACTTTCATTTGGCCAACTGATTCGCACCATCCCTTTATCAGGACCATAAATGGGAGTTACTATGGTATAAGGTTTTTCTTTTTGGAGAACTGTGCTTGGTTGATTAAATTCAAGTTGATCTTGCTCATTTAACGCTACCGCAGCTAAGCCGCCAACTGCCGATAATTTTACTGTCCCCTTTAAGCTTCCACTTTGGTCACCTTCATTTTTCCACTCCGTTAATTTTCCAAACTCTAAATTGCTAGCATCAAAATAGTAAGCCGTCTTTGAATTAAAATTTGTACTAGCCAACTTTTTAACTTCATTATTACTTAGCGGGATATCATAAAGTTTCAGCGCAGCTAAAGCACCAGAAAAATAAGCGTTTCCATCACTTGTACTACCTAGTAGAATTTTATCCAAGCTGGCAACGAACAGCATTTTTCTTTCTTCTTTTTCTAAAACTCCATTTACGTAGAGTTTTTCCATAGTGCCATCAAAAACCAAGGCTACATGATGCCATTTACCAGCCTCAGGCACTTTTTTATAAGCCATATCTGCCCAACCCCAATGCGTGGCAGCACCCCATTTTTTATTACTTCCATAACCTAAGCCTCCATTACTTAAATCTATGCCTCCTCTTTTTGTCCAAGAAATAATCGGTTCTTCATCTTCAATTGTAGGGTTGTAAACCCAAGTGGCCACTGTAAAACTGCCGTTTCCTTTTAAGGAAGAGGGAGCGGTAAAATCAGACTTCATCACCGTTTTACCAGAAAACAATAGTGCTTTTTTACCTGCTACCATGCCAACTATTGGTGCTTGCGCAGTAAGAGGAGAAAAACTGCCTTGGAGTTTTCCATTATTTTTCCATTGTGATACGCTGTTACCAATTTCTAAATGGTTTGCATTTAAGTCTACTAACAGCCCTTGAGGTTTACTTGCCAATTGAACATGATCTTTTGGAGCATTAACTCTAGCCAATGGTTTGTAACTATCATTATCGTAAACTTTAACATTCCATATCGCCTTATTGATTCCTGGATACTCGGTATTTGTAATTTTAATTTTCACATACCTTGCCTTAACATTGCCAAGATCTATCATCGGGCTACCGTGAATGGTATTTTTTGTTCTATCCGCATAGGTTTTCCAAATTTTGCCATCTAAAGAAGTCGTAATTTGGTATTGATAAAACCACGTGGCATACTCAAATTGGGTATGTACACTTTTTACATCACTAACCTTCCCTAAATCTAACTGCAGCCAAGCTTCACTTACATTATCTTTTGGTTTCCATAAGGTGCCATTATTATCATCTACAGCAAAGCTAGATTTGAAATCGTTACTATAAAAAGATGAAGCTGTAGTTTTAGCCATTAAAGCCAAATTGGTATAGGGATTTTCGTTCTTTCCTAAAAAGCCTATGCCATCATGGCTTAGTTCTATTTTAAGAATATTTCCTTCACTGTCAAATTGCATTTTGTCTGCTACAATTTGCCTGTGGAAACCACCTTCAGAATTGGGATTATTGTGCCTGTGGTAAACCATGTAAAAGGCGTTACCCTCTTGCAATACCGATTGATGCCCAGGTCCATGTACAGAGCCGTCTTCATTGGTAGCAATGATTGGATTATTTTTACCATAAGTAAACGGACCCATCGGACCAGTTTTACTCATTACATATTGTACACGATAGGTTCCATCTTCGCACCTACCAGATGAATAGGTTAAATAATAAATGCCATTACGTTTAAACATAAATGGCGCTTCGAAGAAGTCTTTAGCTACCGTGTTTGGAATTTGAGCAAGTTTAGCAAACGACTTCATGTCGTCATTCATTAAACCTACACCACAACCATGATCTGGATAAATACCCCAAGTACCCCAATACATATAAAATTTACCATCGTCGTCTCTAAAAGTCTGTCCATCTAATGTAATTACATTGGGTACTAAAAAATTAGGGACAATTGGTTTTCCTTCTGGTAATAAAGATGTCCATGGGCCAACTGGAGAACTAGAAGATGCACCAAATATCTCCACTGGTTGACAATAGTAGAGGTAATATTTACCATCGTTACCTTTGGTTACATCTGGCGCCCAATAATAGCGGGTGGTTGGCCAATTCATATCCTGTAAAGACCAGTTTACAAAATCTTTAGACATCCATACTTGAGATGGACCATAACCACCACCATTCCCATCTGTAGTGGCATAAATATAATAAGTATCTCCAAACTTTTTAACAGTTGGATCTGCAAAATAACCCGGTATAAGCGGATTGCCTTTACCTGCTTGTTGGTATATTTGAGCCTGTACTGTTATACTAAAACAAAGTAGAAACACTAAGTATAGGTACTTAATTTTTAGTATATGATATTTAATTTTGGAAGGGAACATATTATTTTCTGAGAATGTATTTTATTTTGTAGCAGCTTGATTATTGCGACTAGGCAATTCTATGTTAAGTAAATGTTTGATAAAATATTCTCTCTTTCTACGTCTCCCATAAGTTCCACCATCACTATGCCCCATTCCCGGAATAGTTAAAATCTCAAAATCTTTATTTGCTTTAATCAAAGCATCGCCCATGCGGTAAGTTGATTCTGCCGGCACATTTTCGTCTGCCTCGCCAACTATGAGTAATAGGTTACCTTCTAATTTATGAGCATTGGTAATATTAGATTGCGCTGCATAATGGGGCCCAACCGGATAGCCCATCCACTGCTCGTTCCACCATTGTTTATCTACCCTATTATCATGACAGCCACAAGCAGAAACTGCAGCTTTATAAAATTCTGGGTGGAATAACAATGCACCAGCTGAGTTTTGACCACCTGCCGAAGTTCCATAAATACCTACCCTACTAATATCAATGTAAGGGTATTTTGTTGCCATTGCTTTCATCCAAGCAATTCGATCAGGAAAACCAGCATCTGCTAAATTTTTCCAGCAAACATCGTGGAAAGCTTTAGATCTATTTGCGGTACCCATTCCATCAATTTGCACTACTATAAAACCTAATTCTGCAATACTTTGCATTTCGCTTATTGGCATAAAATTTTTAGGCACAAAACTATCTTGCGGACCTGCATAAATATTTTCTATAACTGGATAAGTTTTATTTTCATCCATATAAGAAGGTCTGCAGATTACCCCCCAAATATCGGTTACCCCATCTCGTCCTTTTGCCACAAAAGGCTCTGGCAATTTTACACCTGCAGCAAGGTAGGCTGCTGTAGAACCCCTTTCTATTTCAATTAACTTTTTACCATCGGCAATTCGTCTAAATTCCATTACTGGCGCAATGTTTACCTGCGAGTAGGTATCGATATAAAATTTCTTATCTGGCGTATAAGTTATTACATGATTGCCTTTTTCGGGAGTAAGGTCTATCATTCCCTTTCCATCAAAACCTATTCTATAATAATGAATATAGTATGGATCTTCATTAGCATTTACGCCACTTGCACTAAACCACAATTGACGTTTTACTACATCTACACTATCCACAGTCCTTACAACCCAGTTGCCTTTGGTAATTTGTTGTTGTTTTCCAGTTAAACCATTAACCAAGTATACATGTTGCCATCCATCTTGTTCACTAGTCCAAATAATTTCGTTGGTTTTTGGCAAATAATTGGTAAATACCCTATTCTGGTAAATAAAAGTATTGGTTTTTTCGTCTACTACATTTCTTGTTTTTCCAGTTTGAACATCAACTTCTATAATCCTAAAACGTTGATGTCCACGATCTGTTTTTTCATAGGTATAAAATCTATTATTCCCTTCTCTCCATTGCACTCTTGGCGGGCCATTCAAATCTAAAACATCTGTTTCTACTTTAGTTTTTTTCTTCGTTAACACCTCAAAAACGTATGGCTCATAAGAACTAAATTCATCACCTGGTTGTGCGTAAGGTCTGGTTTTTAACTCTCCTCTAGTTGTATTAGGTACAGAACTTAGTATATAACTAATCTCTTTTGTTTTAACAGGATTGGTCTTGTAAGCTAAAATAGTTTTGCTATCTGGAGCCCACACACCGTAAGCATAAGGTTTTTCGGTGGTACCATCTGTAGTTAATTTAACCTCTGCATTAGAAGCTAAATCTTTAACGTATAAATTTCCTTCTCTAAAAGCGATTTCATTTTTTCCATCTGGCGATTTAAAGTTAGGGCCAAATCTACCTCGAGGCCCTCTGTTCTGAAACGATGGTCTTTTATTGTAATTGGTATAAACCGTATCTGCAGTTGGTGTTGCCACATAGCTCAACAAGTTAACCTGATACCAATTTCCTTCAGACTTTAAAGTTAACACCGTTGCATTTTTATTGAAAAACATCTCATTTAACCTCAGTCTTGCGGCCTCTTGCTTTTTACCTGTAGCTGTAGTTAAAGTTTGGGCAAGACGAGTATGATCAAAAGCTGTTTTTTTTACTCCAGCTAATGGGTTTACATAAACATATTCCCAATTTCTTCCTTCTAAATTTTTTCTAAAATAAAAAGATGTTTGATCTGCTTGCCATATCGCATTGATGGAATTATTAGCTGAGATGTTTCTCAATGTCGTATCTAGAGCACTAGCACGTTTCATTACCTCTACATATTCGTTAACCGAAGGCTTAAAGGGCTGAAGTTTGCCTTGCTGTGCATTTGCTCCACATGCGATTGTAAAAACCAGAAAAAATGTAATGGATTTTAAAGCTAAAATTTTACTCATTTGTAGTGTAGTTTGTTGGTTATTATTCTTAATTTTTTTATTCTTCAATTTTTATTGGTTTCTTATTCAGAAAATTAACTAGGTAATAAACGGGGATACCTACTAACGTGATAATTAATCCTGGCCAAGTAAATTTGGGTTTGTAAATGATCAATAATGTACAAAAAGCCAAACCCATTAGGATGTAAATGATGGGTAGCAGAGGATAACCGAAGGCTTTGTACGGCCTAGGTGTATCGGGCCGCTTTTTACGTAGGATAAAAATTCCGAATATGGTTAGCATATAGAACATCACTACCACAAAAGAAATCATATCCAGAAGATCGCCATATTTACCACTAAGGCACCAAAGACAAGCAAAAATACACTGTATCCATAAGCCTACTCCTGGCACTGCATTTTGATTTAGCGTTCCTACTTTTTTAAAGAACAAACCATCTTTAGCCATCGAATAATATACTCTGGCTCCTGCCATAATCAATCCATTGTTGCAGCCAAAAGTAGAAACCATGATCATTAAAGCTATAATAATGGTGCCCCATGTACCAAAAATAACATTGGCTGCAGAAACGGCAACCCGATCTTTATCTGCATAAGCCATCTCATGAAGAGACAACACACCAGTATACATGATATTGGTAAGTACATATAACACCGTAACTATAATTGTACCTAGTGCTAGGCTTAGTCCGATATTTCTTGCTGGATTTTTAATTTCTCCAGCAATAAAGGTTACATTATGCCAGGAGTCGCTACTAAATATAGAACCCACCATAGCTGCTGCAATAGCTCCAAAAGCTGCCATTGTAGTATAAGAAGTAATGGTTCCATATGCAGCTAAACTGCCTAATTTCCACATATTATCCCAGTTACTGATCCATACTTGTTTATCTAGAAAAAATAAGCCAAAAACAATCAATCCAAAAAGACTAATAAGCTTAGTTAACGTAAATGTAGTTTGGATCATTTTACCACTTTTCACTCCTCTAGAGTTGATATAAGTAAGCAACACAATTACCCCAATTGCCAATAGTTGGGCAGGTGAAATGGACAAAAAGCCTAAATCAAGTACCACCAGATCTTCACTAAAAGATGGGATTAAATAAGCCGTAAACTTTGCAAAAGCTACACCTACTGCAGCAATAGTTGCCGTTTGTATTACTGTAAAAAAACTCCAGCCATATAAGAAACTTACCAGAGGATTGTAGGCTTCTTTTAGATATACATATTGACCGCCTGCTTTGGGAAACATGGCGCTTAATTCGCCATAACTTAATGCAGCAGTGAGTGTCATAAAACCAGTAATTAGCCAAACCACTAATAGCCAGCCAGAACTACCGACATTTCTGGTAATATCTGCACTTACTATAAATATACCTGAACCAATCATGCTGCCAGCAACAAGCATAGTAGCATCCATTAGCTTAAGCGATGGCTTAAACTGTATATCTTTTTCTTTCATAAAATTGTTTGGTGGTTTAGGTGGTTTTGGTTATTTGTTAAAATCGTAAAATTTCCATTGCGTAGTAAAATCTCTTGTTAATTGCTGGTTAATAAAGGTGGCTCTAACCATTTCTATTGGAATTTGATTTTCCTTCATAAATGCTTCATGAAATTGTTTATAAGACATTTTACCTTTATCAACCATTTCATTTTTTAGCGACATAATTTGCAAACCACCAACTAAATAAGCAACTTGATAAAGTGGGCTATAGCCTCCAGCAAAAGATCTTCTTACTTCTCCTTCGGCATTTGCTCTTTCGTGGCCTACTCTATCTACTAAAAAGTCTACACATTGTTGTGGTGTCCATTTTCCCATGTGAAAATTTAAAGAGAAAAGTATCCTTGCACAACGGTGCATACGCCAGAACAGCATTCCAATTTTTTCTTCAGGGGTTTTAGCAAATCCTTTATCATATAGTAATAATTCCCAGTACAATGCCCAACCTTCGCCACTAAACGGTGTGGAGAAAGTATTTCTGTAGCTTTTGTAACGGCTATTCATGTAATATTGTAAATGATGGCCAGGAACTAATTCGTGATGAACTGTCGCTCTAGAAAAGTAAGGGTTATTACCTCTCATGCTCATTAGTTTATCTTCTTGCGACATGGTTTGAGTAGGATAAGAAATACTAATCTCTCTGCCACCAGTAAAAAATGGGTTAACCAATTGCCTTTCAGCTGTCATCATAATCATACCCCAGGTTTCATTAGCAATTTCTGGAATATCCATCAAGTTGTGCAGCTTCATAAATTCGAGCGCATCATTTTGCAACTTTACGATAAGTTCAGGTTGTTTGCCTACAGGCACATAGCTATTTTTAACTTTTTCTTGTGCTTTTTTCCAATCTGTACCAAAGCCCATGTCTTTTGATGCTTGAAGGAGTTCTTTGTCACAAAAAGCAAATTCTTTTTCAGCAAGCCTGATCAACTCTTCTGGGCTATAAGGAAGCATCTCTGCAGTAATCTGTCGTTGCAATTCATCTTTCCCAATTGGGGTACCTGTAATCTGATTTCCAGTAGGTTTTTCTACTTTTAAGCTGAAGTTTTGCGCATATTTAGACAAAGAAGCGCTCAGCTCTTCTGCTGGTTTTGGTACCCACCAAGTAAATTCAGGATCGTAGTTAACATAAAAATCGGTAAAGCTTTTAAGCCTTGCCACAAGACCAATAATTGCACGATTGGTAGTAGTTACTTCCGTAGGTTGAAGTTCAATATTCTTTTTGAAAGCAGCTGAAGCAGAATCGACGCTTTTCATAATTTTTGTGAGTTGCACTGCTACTTTGGCTCCCTCCATATATTTACCTCTTCTACGCTGTTTTTCTAGCTCATAAATTTCGTTGGCAAAAGGGATAAACTTCTGTATTTTTTGATACTGAATTTGATCATCATTTAGCTTTTCGAGATTGGAGTTGATTTGCTTTTTAAGCATCACATAGTCTACCTTAGCATACACGCTAAATTTATCAAAGCCTAAATTCTTTAACTTGATTAAGTAATCGTTATTTACTTTAATTAACCGATTTCTTTGCTCGGGCGATGCATAGTTATTATTATTGCCCCTAAAAGATCCCCCAGATTGAGGCGAATAAAAATCCTGAACTGCAGCAATATCTCTCTGATAAGAGACTATTGTGCTACCCATCTCACTAGTTTGTTCGTATAATGATGCTGGAACTGAGCTTTGGGCATAAATCTTAACAATTGAAGTAGTTAAAATAAAAAAGAAAAGGATTATAATCCTAAAAATAGGCTTGTAAGCTTGCATGTTTGTTTTTTGTTGGTTTGGTTAGTTGATTGATATTGTAGAATTAATTCATAGGCAACAAAATTATCCAGCCATAGCTGTATTTTTACTTAGGTTATGGTAAGTTTCTATATATAACTTGGGCGATTTACCGATGATACTTTTAAATACCCTATTGAAATTAGTAATGCTATTAAACCCAGCTTTGTAGGCAGCACCAGAAATACAATCAGAGTTATTTCCATATAATAAGCTTTTGCAGGCATCATTAATTCTTACTTCATTTAAAAATGAAATAAAAGTGTGCCCAGTATGTTTTTTAAAGTACCTACAAAATGCTTGGGGAGTCATATAAGCTGCATTAGCTACATCTTCTAAAGTAATTTGGTTGTTGTAATTTCGCATGATGAAATTAAGCGTTTCACTCAATTTTCTGCCTTCGGTTTCAGAAATATCTGATGAATAGATAGCCGAACACAAGGGTTGCACAGCACCTTTTATAGCTTGCAAAGTATCCAAAAACTTCATCAAACCAAATAACACTTCTTTACCAGATGCATTACATATAGCCAACATAGCTGCTGCAATCTGCTTATTGTCTACAGAAGGAATCTTGAAACCATGTTTGTGTTGTTGCAAAAAAGATCTACCTGCTACCATTTCAGGTAAATCAAACAATGCCGCTAAAACACCAGAGGGATTAAAATATAACGAGCAGGCTTTAATGGTTAATTCGCTATTCCCTCCAAAATACTCCGGATTACTTTTAAATAAATGTGGCAAGTTTGGTCCGATCAGAAAAATATCTCCTGCAACAAATGGATGCATATTATTTCCTGCTATCAATGTACCAGAGCCTTGTTGTACCCAGGTAATTTGCCATTCGATGTGGCGATGTAAATACTGATAAAAATGTGGTAGCTCTACTACCTCAGATATGACACTTCTGTCTTTTGGTACGAGCATGGTAAATGGTAGGACTTTCATGGTTTTTAGTTTAGTTGATTTAAATTAGAAATATTAAATAGGATAATTAAAAGCTGAACCTGCTTTAGTTAAAATCAGTTAACCATTGGACAAAAAAAGTAAAGATGAAATTTACACCAAGCCGTCAAACACTACAAAACCCTTGCAAAATTCTTAAATAAGCACAACCATAGGCTCAAACCGTCATTTCTAACCATTTGATAAAATAAAACTTGCCATATTTTACCCTATACCAAATTATTGAAAAACACCTAAATCTCCCAATTTCTAACTTTTAGGGATAGTTAATGATAAAATCTGCATATAAACGGCGAAATAACAGACCAGTGTAGATGGATAGATTACATATTTTTATTGCGTTGATAATAAAGACCTCAAAACCAGCTAAAAATCATAACCATGAACCTAAAAAGTAGCCTATTTTTTATTGTACTATTTTTCTCTTTAACTGTATTTGGTAAAGAATACCAGCTGCAATCTCCCGATCAAAAAATAAAGGTAGCAGTAGCAATTACAGATAAGGTAACTTGGGCAGTTAGTAGAGATAATGATATCTTGTTACAACCTAGCGAAATAGCCTTATTATTAAATGGCAAAATACAACCTGGTATTAAACCTATTTTAATTAAACAACAACTGAAATCATACAGTAATATAATTACTGCAATTGTTCCCGTAAAAGCTAAATCAATTGCCAACAACTACAACGAACTTAAGCTAGATTTTAAAGATGGCTACAGCATTTATTTTAGGGCATATAATGATGGCGTTGCTTATAGATTTGAAACCAATTTTAAAGAAGCAGCCGTAGAAGTAACTGGCGAGACTGCAGATTTCAATTTTACAGCTATCAACAGAGTTTTTTGGCCAGAAGAAGAAAACAAAGAATTTTTATCCCATTTCGAAAGTTTGTACAAAGACTCCGTTCTTAATGCATTTAACAATACCCAACATGCAGCTTTACCTATGTTGTTGTTTTCATCAACAGGGGTTAAAATGCTAGTTAGCGAAGCTGATTTGTATGACTATCCAAATCTGTTTTTATTTGGAACAAGTGGAAATAGCCTTACAGCTGGTTTTCCCAAAGTAATTGAGCAAAGCACTCCTGTTAGAGATCGTGGTATTAAAATTACTAAGCTAGCCAACTTTATTGCTAAAACTGCTGGTAAAAGAAAATACCCATGGCGTAGTATTGCCATCTGCGCAGAGGATAAAGATTTACTGGTTAATAATTTAACTTATAAACTGTCAAGTCCGTCTGTAATTGAAGACACCAAGTGGATTAAACCAGGTAAAGTAGCATGGGATTGGTGGAATGACAATAATATTTATGGTGTAGATTTTAAAGCAGGTATCAATACCCAAACGTATAAATATTACATCGATTTTGCTGCTACATATGGCTTAGCATACATCATGCTTGATGAAGGTTGGACAAGAACAACTACAGACCTTTTAAATCCAGCAAAGGATATCAATATCCAAGAAATTATTGATTATGGTAAATCTAAAAATGTAGGGGTTTGGCTATGGACTTTATGGGGCCCACTTGATAAAGACATGGATAATATCCTATCTCAATATGCAAAATGGGGAGCTAAAGGTATAAAAGTAGATTTTATGGCTCGTGCAGAACAGTATATGGTTAACTTTTACGAACGTACCGCAGCTACTGCAGCAAAGTACAAATTGATGGTTGATTTGCATGGCGCTTATAAACCTGTTGGTTTAAACCATAAATATCCAAACGTGTTAAGTTATGAGGGCGTTAGGGGTTTAGAAAATCATAAATGGAGTGCAGAAATAACACCAAAACATAACCTTAGTTTACCTTTTATAAGAATGGCAGCTGGTCCGATGGATTATACACCCGGAGCGATGATCAATGCCAACAAGAAAAATTTTAGTATTGTTTACAGCGAGCCAATGAGCATGGGAACAAGAGCACATCAGGTAGCCATGTATGTAATGTACGAAAGTCCGCTGCAAATGTTAGCTGATAATCCATCCAATTACCTTAAAGATAGTTTGTGTACACGTTTCATTTCACGTATACCAACCGTTTGGGATAATACCATAGCTTTAGAAGGTAAGGTGGGAGAATATGCTATTGTTGCCCGTCAGAATGGTAAAAACTGGTACCTATCAGGAATGACAGATTGGAAGGAAAGAGATTTTAAAACAGCTTTGAACTTTTTAGATGATAAGCAATATAAAATGGATGTTTTAAGCGATGGTATAAATGCTAAAAAACATGCCTCAGACTATAAAATAACTACTTCAACAGTAAAAAAGGGAGATCAGATCGAGATTAAAATGGATCAAGGAGGAGGTTGGACAGCTATTTTAACTCCAGTTGAGTAGTGTTATAAAGATTGCAAAAGGGTTTCTCATCAAGGTTTCTCCGGGTGAAGAACTCGTTCGAAAGGACGTTCGCCAAAACCGTCCTCTCGACAGAGCGCCTGCCTATCGCAGGCACAAGGTCATTAAGTTAAGCACGGTCTATGTCAGTCTGAGCACTTGCCAGCCGTGGCTGGTGTCGAAGACCCATATTAACGTTCAAAAAGTAAAAAATATCTGTCCTTCGACAGGCTCAGGATGACAATATTTTTTGCTTTTCTCCTTAACTTAATGACATTGACCGCAGGCAGCGACGAGAGCTCTATCACAGTAAATTATAACTTAAAAAAGGGCATCTGGAAAAATCAGATACCCTTAACCTATTAATCAAACTATATTTAACCCTTTACAATGCACTTAAAGTTGTACCTTCTAACTTAATTTGATACGGCCATTGTTCATTATTTTCGTCCTTACCAGAAACCTCCCAATGTTCCTTTGGCGCTCCGCTTACCACCAGCCACAAATGTGCCGTACCACTTGGAACTTTAAAACTTGCTTTTCCATTTACATCCTTAAATACATCGCCATAAACACGGCTTCCATCCTGCTTAACCGCTAAAAAGCCGTATCTCCAACCTGCTTGCTCGGTTTTTATATTTCTAAAACCTGCCGTACCAGCAATACCTTTAAAAGCCAATTTCACATTGGTACCAGCAGCCGGAACATTAAGCTTAATTCCATTGTAGCCATAATTTTGCGGACAATTATTCACATCTACTTTATACCATCCATCTTCAACTGCATTTAATTTGGTTACATGTTGGTTGGCATATTTAGCCGCTACCTTCTCAATGCGTTTCATATCCCAGGTAATAAACCTACGTGAAGCATCAAATATCTCATCATTAAATTGCTCTTGACCGATGCCTGTTACGCGTTTATAAACCATTACTGGATCTTCTCCTTTTTTAACTTCGCGAAGTAATTTGCCAAAAAAATCTATTCCATGTTTATTAGACCAATACTCTATTACATACGGCGTGTGATACATATTTGTGGGATGTAAAAATGCATAATGATTTTTTTTCATGAAACTTACCAAATGGTAGTTCTCAAAAGTCATCCATTCTGGATATACTTGCCACAACATATATTGTGCAGACATTTCCATTATTGCACCTCGCATACCTGTTCCATTGTCGTTACTGGCCAAATATTGAAAAGCATGACCTAACTCATGCGCTAAAGCACCATAAGGAGCTTTACTCATTCTAACCGCTGGTGTCCATAAAATACCAATCTTGTTTTCTGCACCACCACCAAAAGCAGTTTGCTCATCACCACCTATCACATAAAAAAGAACTTTGTACTTATCGGTAAGGGACTTGCCTTTTTGCACAATTTTTAAGGAATCCACATAAAAATTATAATAACGTTCGCATTCTTTTAATGCCGCTTTAGCATCAAAGCGTTTATTCTCAACCGGATTTTGCATGGGGTCATCTCCGAATTCTTTTGCCCAGAAAATAACGATATTATCAGATTCTATTTTGCGTTTGTGACTGTATTCACTCTCATTGTTGTTATAATCGTTATTATCTGGCACCCTCCAAACTTTGGAAGGGATATAAGCTTCTTTTGCAGTATTCTTTTTTAGGCTATCTATGCTTTGTGGTTCAGGGTCTTTGGCAGTAGAACAAGCCATTATATTATTTGCTAGAAATAATGTTATAGCTAAAGCGCTAGCCTTTTTAATTAAAGAATAGATGATCATACAGTTTAAATTTATTGCTTCATTAAAATTAAAACTAGTTTAACGACCAATAGTCCTTTAATTTAACCTCTTTAACTCTTATTTTATCCGGTTGATAAATCAGCATTTAATTTCTATTTTTCCATCATTTGCTGAACCACTTTTACCTGATCTTTCTCTTTCTTGCTTATTCTTTTACTATGCTATATCATACGGTTAATTGCTGCTATTTTGATATTTCCTTTTCTTCGCTTTCGCTAGCCAAAGCCTCTTCGTCAGCGATATCGCTAATGGTTCCTAAATAACAGCTATTGCTTTGCGATGAATGATCAAAGGCTACAAAAGCAATATAAACATGTACTGCATGACCATTTGGATTGGCTGGCATGGGCAGTGTTGCTGTGCCCGCATATCTTTTTGCTGCTGCCGTATCAATCGAAGTCGCTCCTGTTTCTGGAATATAAGCAACGAGCATGGCCAAGTCTATCCCTTGGTAATGCCCCTCTTTACTCCAGTTAACTACAATTTCATCGCCATTGCGATCCATGGTGATAGTTTGCGGTAAGGTTAAGGTACCAAAGCTTAATAATGCCAAGGCTGGATCTACATAGGCAATGCCATCCTCATTTTTTTTTAAGGCATGTTTACTGTTATAAGATTTGGCCGCAACAAAACCCTGGTAAGTTGGGGCATAAGCTTTAAAGCCTATCCTTAAAATTGCTAGCAAGGGTTGTAGCCAATGCTGCGTTAATGCAAACTTATTTCTATTTAATTGTTCTGTTTGACCAGCCTTTTTCGTTCGCTTTTTTGGTAAACCTCTAATTACATCTTGTCCACTTAATTCATAACCCACTATAGATCCCACTTTCCCAGAGAAACCACCATTTGCCCCATTTTTAAGTATTGCCATCTTTTTAAAATTTAATGAATTCTTATTACCACCTCATACTGGTTAAGTATAAGTTATACCTGTTAATACACCAGCTTCTTATTAAAGTTATAACAAGTTCGTGACATGTCCAAATATAAAAGGAATTTTAAAAGGATTTAACCCGAATTTAACAGGGGTTATAAAGGGATATTATCCCTGTTTTGTCCTTGTAAAGTCCCTGTTAAACCCCTGTTTTGTCCCTGTTAGTTATGGTCAAATTATGACGGAGATACGAAGCAGTTGCAAAGGTGCTTTAGCGGATAGCTTTGGAGCTCTCTTTCTATTAGGAGGATACTCCAAGCAACATAGACGAGCTTGATCTTAACGGGTTTGTAAAAGAGATATTTACATTAATCATAAAGAATATGGCTAACTCCATTCACAAAATCTGCACATTTTTGGAAAGATCTGACTCTTTAATGATTGCAATTGAACGATGTGGATTAAAAACAGGGGGCAAGATCAGTAGTCGATAAGTTTTGAATTTTAGCTTTTCGCTAATTATTTTATCTTATTCATAAATCAGCATTTGGTGTCTATTTTCCATCATTTGCTGAACCACTTTTACCTGATCTTTCTCTTTTGGACTTATTTTAATATTTGGCGCAATTCCGATATTATCAATTGGGTTTTGGGGTAATCTTTTTGATCTGGCGATGGGAATAACCAAGTCGAAATCTTGACAGGGAAGATCAAAAAACTGCGTACTGCCATAATCAATAACTCCGGCTGTATTTTCGCCATAAAGCGTTACTTTATTACTCTGTTTTGCAGTTAGCAAAAAGGTTTCTGCTGAACTTTGACTATTTCTATCCATTAATATGGCAATTTTTTTAGGGAATGGATAAATTGAATCAAGTTTAATCTCAAAGAAATCTTTTCCAGACGGATTAACATATCCATTGGGATTGGCTTTCATTAATGCAATTACTGTGCTGATAAATTGTTTTGATGATTCTGGTAAGTCTTTATCCTTCAGATTTTCCGTTAAAATTTCAATATTCCCTTTGGATGATCGATATTCATCTGGTTTAACCTGAACTGGATTTGAATAGATAAAAGGTAAAAGACTATTGTAGGTATAATCAATGCCTCCACCATTGCCCCTAATATCTATAATCCAATTTGGTGTTTTTTGAAGCTGTACTTGATAACTTGCAATTAAACCATCTATTAATTTTTTCTCAGACCACTCGAAAGAAGGCAATCTGAACAAAAATGTTTCTGGGCTTAATGGTTTGATTTGGGTAACATCACTCAATTTTTCTTCCGCTTTTGGCCGACCATCGGTTTTCACTAATAACTTATTCAGTCTTTTTACCACATCTGGATATTTTTCTCTGTAACGCCAGGGAAATTGAACTCGTAAATGATGATCTTTAAAATAGCCTATCCAAGTATTTAAGATGACATAACATGAATCTGTACTTTTGGCTATTTTTGCCTTTTGCTGCAGCTTTGAAGTAAACTTTTTAAAGTCACTTGGCTTTTTAACCTTATCTGCATAACCAGAATAATTAGCTGTTACTTGCGAAACAGTAGCATCAAAATTAAGCTTACAATCGCAATTTTGTGCTAATAAGTATAATGGAGCACAAAAAAATAATAAAAAAAATAATTTTTTCATTTAACTGAATATATAACGTAGACGAGATTGACATCAACAAGGTTGCATGAAAAATATTTACTTTAATAGGTAATGAACATGGTTGTCACTATCGTTTACAAAAGCTGCATAGGTTTTAAACAAATCTGTTTGTTTATAATCTTTGATGGTTGCTCCATCTTCATTAAACTCGTAAACCGTAGCACCTGGATAAGCAATTAATATGGGAGAATGGGTAGCAACAATTAACTGAGACCCAGAACTAACCAACTCGTGCATTTTGTATAACATAGCCATTTGTTTGGTTGGCGAAAGTGCTGCCTCTGGTTCATCTAAAATATAAAATCCGTTACCACTAAACCTATTCATAAACAATGCCCAAAATGATTCACCGTGTGATTGTTCATGCAAGGAAACACCACCGTAAGAATCAATAATTTTAGGCCCTCTTGCATCTGGATCAGAATCTAGCACTTCAATTGCTGTAGCAAGATTAAAGAAACTCTCACTTCTTAGGAAAAAGCCGTCGTTATGGCGCTTAACTCCCCTTGATGTTTGAATATAATGATGCAGTGCTGAATGAGAAGCTCTGGTATTAAAGTTGAAATTTTTTGTCCCTCCTTCTGCATTAAATCCTGATGCAATGGCAATAGCTTCAAGTAAAGTAGATTTTCCGGAACCATTCTCTCCAACAAAAAAAGTGATTTTAGGATTGATCTTTAAGGAACCAGCTTGTTTCAAAAATGGAAGATTAAAAGGATATTTATCTGTTTTAACATTTTCTAACTGGAAACGGATTTCCTTTAATTCGCCACTTGAAATCATTGCTAAGATATTTAATTAAGCTATTGTTGAGCTAAAATATCAAAAATTTAGCTAGCTGAAGACTTAATTATATTTCTTTAGCCAGAGGTAGCGTAAAGCAAAAACTAGAACCATTTCCTAACTCACTTTCTGCCCAAATCTGTCCTTTATGCCGAGAAATGATTTCGCTGCTTAGGTAGAGGCCTATCCCGAAGCCAGATATTTGAGCGCCAGTTTCTACCCTGTAAAAACGATCAAAAAGATGCTTAATATGTTCTGGGGAAATGCCGATTCCTTTATCGTGCACACAAACTTTAACTTGCCCATCTATCAGTTTACAATCAACAGTTATCAGTTGCGAGCTTGGCGAATATTTAGCTGCATTGCTTAGCAAATTAGAGAGTACACTAGCAATCTTTAATCGATCGGCAAATATTTCTACTTCGTCACATTGTAAAACTTCTACTTGATGCGAAGAATCTACTATTCGAGATTCGATGGCCATTTCATTAATTAACTCATCAAGCCTAAAATTGCTTTGATCGAGTATTACTTTTCCGGATTCGAGTCTGGAGAGATCCAAAAATCCGTTAACCATCTCATTCATTCTCTTCAACTGTCTAACGGCAGAACTTGTGATGTCAAATGCGTTGTTATTCTCCTCTCTTTTTGCTATTCTTTGTAGCAGCTGCAAATATCCATTAAGGGAAGTTAATGGGGTTTTAAGTTCATGGCTTACAATTCCTATAAAATCATGCTTACGCTGTTCATCTTTTTTGGCTTCGGTAACATCCATTACAAAACCCGTAAAGACTGGTCTACCAGAATCGTCTTGGTTAATTTTGCCAAAAGACCGTAACCAAATTAATTGGTCATCGTCAAATCTACGTTGTGTAAAGGTTACATCATAAGCACTTGCACTACCAATTGCTTTGTCTATGGCTTCGATCAATAATGTCCTGTGTTCATCACTAACTTGAGCAATTGCTTGGTCGAATGTCATTGGTTGCTCATCCTGATAGCCATAAATCCTTGCTAATGCTGCATTATATTTGAGTGCTTTAGTAGTTGGATCTATTTGCCAAGAACCCAGATTAGCGGCATCTATTGCCATATCCATCATTTCTTTGGTACGCAACGATTCTAATCTAGACATTACTTGAGCTGTTACCTCAGTTACTACCTGCAGTACACTATTCACCTTACCATCAGCATCTTGTAGAGGCTGGCAGATAAATGTAAAATAGCCTTCGGTCAACACACCATTTCGCATTACAAAGGCTTTACTTTCCTGTCCGTAATAAGGCTGTGCGGATGAAATAACATTTTGTAAGATATTGATAAAGGGTTGGCCAATAAGTTCTGGCATCGCTTCAGAAAGGGGCAATCCAATTATGGAACTGTCTTTAGCCCATATCTCTAGTATATTTGCATTGGCGATATCTACATAAAGTTCTTTACTACGCATTACGGCAATTGCAATGGGTGCTTGCTCCACTAGCCTTTCAAATCGCTTTGCATTATCAAGCGCTTCTTTAGCCTTAAGCACAATTTGAGATTCGAGCTTAACTTTATCTGCAGCAAGTTTTTCATTAACTTCTTGTTCTTTTTGCAATGCTGCTGCATCTCTTTGAGATTTTATTAAGGTTTGCTGATGATGAACCCTTTCGGTAACGTCTATCGCAGAATTCATTACACCTATAATTTCTCCATTGGCATTTCTAACTGCTCTATAATCGAAATCGAAATAATAAGTACCTAATTTACCATCTACAACCAAATCTGCTGGGGTTTCTGTGCCAGCATAAGTTATACCTTCTCTATAGGAAGTGGCAAACATTTCTTTAAAAGGTTGGCCTTTCATTTCTGGCAGGCCTTCTTCTAATGGTAAACCAATAATAGAATTATCCTTACCCCAAACCGCCAACATGGGTTCGTTTGCATAAAGAATAACTGCTTCATCTCCCACATGCACGGAAACTGGGTTTTTGATCAGATTTAAAATCCCAATTAACTGATCATTATCTAAAAGCATGGGTGGTTTTTCCATTAAAATTACCTGATGAAAGTTTAATACTGAAAACTAACAATAAAGTTTGAAGATTGTTTATCTAGCAAACCGAATAATTACTTTTTCTAAGATGATTTAATTTTAAAATTAGTGTATAAAGATTCTCCATCAGATTGTTTATACAAAACCTATATTTACGCATCACATAAATCTTTAAGTTAAACTTGTAGCCAACATTATTTTGAAGAGAATTTTAAAACATACATTTTCATTATTAAATATAGACCATGCAAAATTGGGCGATAAATGGAATTATCAAAATGTGATTAGTCCATATTTTAGGCTGTACTACATTGATAAAGGATTTGGTGAGTTATCTAATCTAGAAAAAAACTTAAAGTTAGAACCTGGCTATCTTTATATGATACCAAGCTTTACCCTTTGCAACCTTTATTGCGATAGTTTTCTTCATCAGTATTTTATCCATTTTTTTGAAGAATCTCCGGATGGAACATCTTTATTTTCTAACCATAGATCAATTTTTAAAGTAAAAGCATCAGAAATAGATATTCTTAATTTCAAACGATTATTGGCTATAAATCCTGGTCGGGGCATTAATAGATCAGATAATCCGAAGGTTTATGAAAAAGATATCTACTACAAAGAATACCAGAAATTGAATGATCACCAAAACCTGTCCATTTTTCTCGAAACCCAAGGTATACTTTTACAACTCATCTCTCGCTTTCTTATACCTATCATCTTTAAGCAAAATGAAATCGCAACAACTCCTGCCAGAATAATGGATGCCATCAGCTATATCTCCATTAATTTAGACAAAGAGCTTAGTGTATCGTTATTGGCACATCGCTCTAATCTCAATGCAGATTACTTTTCTAGAATATTTAAACAATACACAGGAATTGGCCCAGTTGATTTTATCCACGGTAAAAGAATAGAACGTGCCCAATACCTGATATTTACTACCAATATGCCTATTTCAGCAATCGCATTAATTACAGGCTTTGAAAACGTATTTTATTTTTCGAAGATTTTTAAAAAAATAACAGGTATCTCACCAGGTCAGTATAAAAAACAGATTGCATTAAACCATTAGTTAAACAATTTTTAAAGCTATTGCATACGGTAATTTAGGTCTGTTTTCGTTTAAATGCACTATAAGCTGATCATCATTTTGATTAAAGGTTAAATTTTGACCAGAACCTAACAGCTGCACCGCCTGAATAGGTTGATTGAGGCTACCTCCTGCTTTACGCATACTTTTAATAATGATTTTCCCATCTGCTGGCCAGCCCATTGCAATTGCATAAACTGCATTGCCCTTTACTGTAAAACGAATATCCGCAGCAGTAAAAGCTTTACCCTTACCCTCGTTAAAACCCTGTGCAGCAAGTGGAGCTGCCGATTCCATTGCCGGACCTTCTCCAAAAACTTTCCATGGTCTGGTATCATAAATCGCTTCGCTATTTAACGCCATCCATTCGCCAATCTCAGCAACTATGGCTCTTTCCTGATCATCGATTGCTCCATTACCTCTAACTGGCACACTTAACAATAAGTTTCCATTTTTACTTACTACATCTGCCAAAGTGTGTATTACTGTTTTAGCACTTTTATAGCGTTTTTGATCGTAAATTGATCTGCTATAATGCCAATCGCCGATGCAGGTACAGGTTTGCCAAGGCAGTGCCTCGATAGCATTACTTTGTCCTCTTTCGATGTCCCAAATTAAACATTTGCGCTGCATTTCTGTAAGAATTTTACCGAAAATTACCGTTTCTTGAGTGCCATTTTTCTTGATACTTTTGTTATATAAATGTGCAGCAATACGTAATCCGGCATCACTAATAGGCCATAAAGGCAAAGCTGTATCATCAAAATAAATTAAATCAGGATCGTAAGAATCGATCAGATCTATAGTACGTTTATAGAATTTTTCGCAATAAGCTTTTGATGGTTTGCTAACCCCTTCTGCCCAATTCCATTGTTTATGGATCATTCCATTATCGTAGCTGTTTAAACTTAACTCATGCTGCTGCTCGTAAAGCTCTTGTGGATCTAAACCATCCCACCATTTACCTTTACCATCTGCTTTGGTTAACTTTCCATCGTAAGGCACACCTGCAAAAGGACCATTTTTATCGGCTCGTTGTGCGGTTTCCATCCAGCTCCAAGCATGGGCGGCATGTACGCTCACACCAAAATATAAATCATTTTTTCGGGCAGCTTTTTCCCAACCACCAATCAAGTCCTTTTTAGGACCAACTTTAGTAGCGTTCCAATTTTTTTGATATTTACTTTTATAGAGATCTAAATTATCATGATGATTGGCCAATGCCATGAAATATTTCGCTCCTGCTTTTTTATAAAACGATACCAATTCTTCTGGATCCCAAGCTTCAGCTTTCCACTCGTTGATTACATCTTTGAAGCCAAATTTAGAGGGATGACCATATTTTTCTACGTGATATTTATACTTCCAATTGCCCTCCATATACATTTCTCGAGCATACCAATCTCCATATTCGGGCTGGCACTGTGGCCCCCAATGTGCCCAAATCCCAAACTTCGCATTGCGATACCAATCTGGCGTTTTAAATTGGGCTAAAGAATTCCAATTAGGTTCAAAAGGACCAGAAATCCTAATATCGTTAGCCTCATTAAACAAATTATTGGCTGCACTAAGCTGATCGGATAATGCAATTGTTGGGATGGTTGCAGCAAGATGCTTCAAAAGTGATCTACGGTTCATAAGCTTTTATATATAAACAAGAAACTATCTCATCATCTATTGAATTAAATGTCAAAACGCTTTTAAAAAATTTTTATTAAGTCCTTCGACAGGCTCAGGATGACAAAGCCAATTATGATACGGCCACTTGTTTAAATGCAAATTTATAAGGTACGGCTTTTGTAACCTTACATAAAATAGACTTTAATTTATACAAATCCGACTTTTATCAATTAATAAAATGAAAGAGTTGATTAAAATTACTTGAACATCAGTAGTATTACCTACATCAATGACACGTTATATTTTAATCCCAAGCTCATCCAACGCGAAGGTAATGGAATTGCGCCAACCTCAACGTAAGTAGTATCAAATATATTCTGTGCATCTACAAAAACAGTGAAATTTCGGATAGATTGACTAATCCTTAAATCGTTTATGCAATAAGCAGTACCCGATGTTCGTTGCTGTAAACGTGTGGCAATCAATACAGAAAAACTATGGTACTGATAATCAATTGTATTTGTTAATTGGTGCTTTAAAGAGGCGATCAAATATTTAGAAGCCACATTTGGATCCATATCTCTAAGCTCAGATTTAAGATAAGAATAGCCAAGATTGATAGTCAATTTTGCGTTTTCTGATACAGGTATTAAATAGTTGGTACGCAGATTAACCCCATTAACCACAAAGTTCCCAATATTGTTACTTTGCCATGGATCTGTAGTTACTGAACGTGTCCAATCTATAAATTTATCTATTTTACGACTGAAAGCATTGGCATTGAAGCTAAAGTTATTTTGTGTGATCTTGAACCCTAATTCGCTTTGCAGTGCATTTTCTGGTACAAGGTTAGGATTACCGATATTCCCTGGACGCTGATTTAAATAAAGATCGGTAAATGACGGAATCCTTTGGCTGGTACCAATATTTCCAATTAGTTTAAAGTTGGGTGTTAAAGCATAACTTGCGTCGATACCAGGGTAGAGCTGCCATTTATAATCAGAATTATAATTAAGGTAAGCACCTACATTTACATTCAAATTTGCTAACAGGTTGGTACGGTACTGAGAATAAATACCCAAGTTTTCTCTTTGATGATTGCCAATGTTTGAGGAATTGATATCCTCGCTCCTAACTTCCGCACCAAAACCAAACTCGCCACTTTCCATTTTATAGGTGGTATTCATTTCGCCAGCTAATGAGTTCGTAAAATGTTTACTTCGACCTGCATTTGGGTTAATGGCTCCAAAATATCTATAATCATCAAAGTTATACCTATAGCTTAACCTTGGGATCAGTGTCCATTTTTCTGACAAAATATGTTTGGATTGAATGGAGGCGATAGTAGTTTGAACTGCTTCATTTGAGTTTTTATCGCCAGGAGCCGCATAAAAGCCATTAGCCCCGAACCCATTATCAATGTAGCCAAATGTAGTGGCAATCTCGTTGGTTTTACCAAGCTGATAATTACCTAAGTATAGTATTTTATTATTCTCGAACTGAGTGTTGTAACGAAAGCCATTACTTTTATCGTGCGAACCAAATATGGAATGCTGCTGGTTTTGCTTACTTAGAGTTGCACCCAATTGAATTCCCCTACCAAAAAATGTATCGCCTGTTCCCTCTTTATCTTTTTCGAAATTAGAACCAACATAAGTGTTTACTAACAAACCTGAGTGATCTGGCTTTTTAGTGATGATATTAATCGCACCGGTTAAACTGTTAATGCCATAAATTCTGGCAGCTGGACCTCTAATCACTTCTATTCTTTCGATGGCTTCTACGGGCACGGGTAAATTAAGCATATTGTGACCGGTCTGCGTGTCAATAATCTTGACCCCGTTTAACAAAACTACCGTTTGCTCAAAACTACCGCCATCTATACTAATATCAGCTTGGGTACCGAATGGCCCGCGTTGTCTCAAATCTACCCCATTGGCATATTGTAACAACTCTTGGATGCTCCGTCCGGGTAGTTTAGCAATCATTGCTTTATCGATTACATAAACATTTCTGTTTTGTTTAGAGATTGGAGTACTGAAACCATTTTCATTAATTACAACTTCGTTCATGGTAATTACACTATCTGGTTTTTGTTGTGCATATAAATTAGCACCCCATAATAGTAACATCGCAAAATAAAATATTTTCATTCTTATAAATTTTCACAAAAATAGTATCTTGCCGTACCAGTATACTATACCAGTTTTTAAAAAATGAATGGTCCGGTTAATATTCCTTTCAAAAGTTTCATACAACTTAATGCAAAAGACAAAACAGCGTTATATCTGCAATTGGTTTTTGAATTTATTAAAGCTATACAAATGGGTCAATTACCCGAAGGTACAAAACTACCAGGCACACGCATATTGTGTAAAATATTAGCTGTAAATAGAAATACACTTATCAAAGCATTCCAAGATCTGGAAGCACAAGGTTTTATAGAAATTAGGGCAAATAAAGGGACTTTCATTTTATCTGATCAAAAACAGGTTAAAAAGAAACAGCTTTCTATACAAATGCCTAAAAATGAATTAGTCAATACTTCAGGTTTTACTTTTAAACGTTCAGAAATTTTAGAAAACCCAACTGAGGTGAGCGAACTCCCTTTGCAATTTAATGATGGCTTACCAGATTTAAGATTAATACATACAGACATATTGGCCAGACTTTATGTGTCTAAACTAAAAAGACAAAAACACAAAAAGACTTGGCAGCAGCTCCAAACTCAATCGCATCAACATTTTAAAATGCAGTTTGCCAATTTTCTGAATGTAACTAGGAGTATTCGTATCTCTCCATCAAATTTACTTACTACATGGAGCCACGAAACAAGTTTGTTTTTGGTTACCAAATTGTTAATTGCTGTTGGAGATAAAGTTGTAGTTGCCTCTCCAAGTTATTACCAATCTAACATGACTCTAGCTGATAGTGGTGCTAAAATTATCTCAGTACCTGTTGATCATGAAGGGATAAATACGGAAATCTTAAGGCGAATTTGCGAAGAACAACCTATCAGGATGTTATATCTTACTTCCATTTACCACTATCCAACCACAATAGCCTTAAGTGCAAAAAGAAGGATAGAAATACTTGAATTGGCCCAACAATATGGTTTTATCATTTTGGAAGACGATTATGATTTTGATTTTCATTATGATAACAACCCAATTTTACCTTTAGCTGCTTTAGATGTTAATCAAACCGTAGTTTATATTGGCTCTTTCGCCAGATCTTTACCTGTGGGATTTAGTTATGGTTTTGTTGCTGCTCCAACAGCATTTATTAAAGAACTCGAAAAGCACCAGGCTATTTTAGAGCCAGGAATTGATGTTATTAAGGAGCAGGTTTTAACCGATTGGATACAAGATGGCGAAGTACATCGCCTAGCGAAGAAAAACCGAAAAACCTATAAAGAGCGTAGGGATTATTTTGCACAATTGCTTACCGAAAAGTTAAAAGGGAAGATAAAATTTAACCTTCCTCCACGTGGACTAGCCATTTGGGTAGAGTGGCTGGATCATTTTAACTTAATTAAACTGAAAAAGAAATGTGCCGAAAATGGATTATTCCTGCCGAAAACGATTTTATACCAAACTAAAAACCTTACCGCGACCCGTTTAGGTTTTGGCAATTTAGCTACAATAGAGATGGAAAATGCCGTAGCCATTTTGAGTAAATCTTTGGAAGAAATGGTTGAGGGGTAATTAGAAATTGGGGGGCTAGCTATTTCTGCCTAAAAAGGTGGTATCAAAAAATGGTAAAAGCGTCATCCGATACTCAGATGACGCCATTTTTTTGAGTGAGCTTTTTAATCAATTTCCTGTTCTTGACCTCTCCTCTTGGTTTCCAGTTTGCCTATTGCTCACATTAACTTTCCTACTTCCAAACTTGTAGCTTACAGACAGTTGAACCAATCGAGTATCAAAATAATAGTTTGTGCTTCTGTGTACACCAGCCACAATTGAGCTAAAACTATATCTATCTGTTTTAAAAATATCATTCGCCCTTAGGTTTATTCTTAAATCTTTATTAAGCAAAAGGTATTGAATGGCAAATGATGTTGAACTAAATGGTTTGATTTTATCTATGCCATACGCTCCTAAGAAATAATATTCAAAACCTAGGTTGAACGTTAATGTTTTGGAGGTATTTAAATTAAAATCATTATTACTATTAAAAAAAGAGGTAAAACCATTTACAGCCCTTGCCGATAAATCAATAGTTTGTGCAGTAGTGTAGTTTATATTAAATAAATTATTGCTGTTCCACCATTTAATTTTATCAAAGGTAAAAGTTTCAGCAAACCCATACCTTTTAAGATTAAAGATGTTTTTATAAATCAATCGTATTTGATTAGTGTTGAGATCTGGCAAACCTATTTGGTTAAACACATCGTTTTCTATGCTGTAGTAAAGTTTACTTTCGAGCTTTTTATACGAATAAATGAATTCCAAATTATCTATAAAATATGGCCTCAAAACCTGATTGCCTTCTACAGTTAAAAATGGGGTAATGTAAGTAACATTTGGGTTTAACTCTGAGAAATTTGGTCTTGCAATTCTTCTGCCGTAACTAAATCTGTATGTTGAATTTCCTGTAGGTGTATAAGATAAATTGACAGTAGGAAATAGCTTGGTGTAATTGGTATTCAAATATTGGTTCAAATTACCATTATAAGATTTCGTTTGAGTAGATTCTATTCTCAGCCCAACTTGAGCTTCCAGGTTATTCTTGAATTTCTTATGTCCAGAGAAATATACTGCCTGAATATATTCATTATAATCAAACTGATGGCGTGTCTGTGGCATATTTGTGATAGGAACATCAACCAATCCGCTATTAAAAGCAGCGATGTCGTTTGCTGTATTAGAAACAGAAACTTTAGCGCCAGCACTCCAATTGGCAAATTTTGCAGGCAGTTCTACATCTATTTTTCCAGAATAATTATTAGTGCTTTGGGTATTGTCATTAATCCCTTTAAAATATTGGATGTGATACGGATTATTCATTAACGATGTACCTTGGTAAGGTCTGGTATCATTATTCGAATATTTAAAGTAATCTAAATTCAAGATTATTTTCTTACCATTAGAATCGAGCTTGAACTCATTGAAAAAGTTTATCGAATTGAAATCTGGTTTTTGATCGGCAGTAGTAAAAGAAACGATATCGTTAAACGGAAAGTCTTCATTGCTTTCGTAAACAGATGATCGAGTATTTCTATTGGAATGTGTTTTGTTAAAATTGGCAATGTACTGAAAACCTAGATTCCAGTTAGTTGTAGCTAAATACTGTATTCCTAAAACTGCATTCAGCCTTTTGTAATCTCTGTTAAATCGTTGCTTGGTATTCCATAATTCCGTAGGGAAAACGTTATCATCTTGATAATGGAAAGTTTCGCCACCATCTCTGTAATTTAATGAAGAACTTAGGCTTAACTTATTTTTGCTGTACATAAAGTTGCTCGTCATTGTACTTTCGCCCTCATCATACCTGCGCAAATAGCTGCTGCCCAAGGAAAGGCTCCAAGAATCTGCCTGTGCCTTTTTTAGTCTGATGTTGATCAGTCCACTGCCACCAGCAGCATCGTATTTTGCGGGCGGTGTGGTAATTACTTCTATGTTTTTAATATTATCAGCTGGAATTGACCTAAGGAAATTTGCTAAATCTCCCTCACTTAGCTCCAACATTTTGTCATCTACCAAAACCCTTATTGATTGTTTGCCAACAATAGTTACACTCTCATTTCGTACCAATACTCCCGGTGTAATTTTTAATGCTTCTAAAGCATCTCCACCAACGGCACTAATCGTATTTTCTATGTTAAAAACAAGTCTATCTATTTTCCTCTCTACTAACTCTTTCTTTTTAGAAATCTCCACTGTTCCCAAGGTACTTGTAGCGTCTACTGTTACCGTTCCAATTTCAAAATCGGTATCTAATGTTATGTTTTGGGTAAATAAAACCTGTTTAAACTGACGAATTTCCAATTTGTAAATACCTTTTTGATAATCGATATTAAATTCACCCTTCTCATTTGTTAGGCGATTGATTAGCGGAACCGCTTTTTCTGAAAAGAGGATAACTTCTGCATATTCTAGTGGATTGTTATCAAGGTTAACCACTTTTCCTGAAATTTTGATTTGAGCGATCAATGCATTGCTTAACATCAATACCATACACACAATTAATAAAGACACTTTTCTCATTTATAAAATTTTTACTTTTTAATAATGAGTGCAAATATCCAGTGTATGGATAGTTAAAAGGTTCTCAAATCATAATGTAGAAGTTCGATTCTATAATCTCGAACTCATTTCGATTGCATTTTCTGATATTCTGCAGGAGTTAAACCTGTGATTTTTTTAAAAGCGGTAAAAAAGGTTGATTTAGAATTAAAGCCGCTATCATAGCCCAAACTTTCGATGGTATAGTTCGTTTCGGTTTCTAATAACTTTTTCGCCTTTTCAATTCTATATTCTTTAATGAGATTGGAGAAAGACTTACCTAAAACTTCATTTACATATTGAGACAATAAGTGCTTTGTTAACTTTAATTCTTTTGCAGCTTCTTCAAGACTAAAACTTGGATTAAGAAATAGCTCTTTTTCAATAATGATGGATAGTTTTTGACCAATTAAATCTTGAGTTTCTTTGTCCATTTCTTTGTTTTTGTATTTCTCCTTTTCGTTGAAAAAAGTAGACTCGTGGCTGTTCCTGAAAATCAAAAGCAGTACAATTAAATACAGTACAAATGTAAAAGATAAGGCGCCAACGATATAGGATGTATAGGCTGCGGTGGTATAAGCTAACCAAGTAAATGCCACCCCAATATAGATGCTTAGAAACCAGACTTCTATTCTTTTTAAACTTTCCTTTTCTTTTAGCTTTTGGACAATAGGCTTGATATATTTATAAGAACAGCCAATATAAATGAACCATTGCAAGTATATCGCTTTTAAAATCCAGCTGCTCCAAATGGCAATATGCTCGTCATACGGATACAAATATCCTAGAATGCTAATCGGTATTAGATAAGGTAATAGGTGTTTCACCCAATTTTGTTTCTCATTTTCCGTATATGATTTTAGATATAGATAAAGAAACGGACCTATAAGAATACAAGCGGAAAGCCCTATTTGAATAAAAATATTAGCTAAATTGGGATTAAAATAAAAGAATACGGATTTTGCAATCCTAATACTTAGCACCAATAATAGCAAGGATAGAAAATAGTTTGTAAAGATTTTCTTTTTAGCATTTATGGCAAAGTATAATGAAAGTAAAAAACCATTAAAAGCTCCTAAAGCACTAAAAAAGAATAAAAAGGTCATTCAGTTCATTAAATTATTAAGAATGGTTATCTACCACAGCTAATTTGCTTTGAGCGAATGTAGCAATTAATAAGAAAATACTTACTAGAAAGCTTTTTTAATCCTCACATCATCTCTTTTCAGAGCACTAAGAATTGATCTTTCTACTTAGCAGCTTTATCAAAATAGATCAGACCTTCTGCTAATCTTATTTCATTTTGATAACCACTTTCCCTTTTGCACGACCGCTCTCTACATAAGTCAGCGCTTCGTTGGCTTGGTCAAATGGAAATACTTTGTCGACTACTGGAACAATTGTACCTGCTGCTATTAATGACGTAATTTCGCTCAATTGCTTTCCATCAGCTCTCATAAATAGAAAAGAATAAGCTACGCCTAGTTTAGTAGCCTTTTTTCTGATACCAAAACTAATTAATGATAGAACGGTTCTGATGATCCAAGATGCCCCAATTGCTTTGGCAAAATCTGGTGTTGGTGGTCCTGAGATTGAAATTGCCTTCCCTCCAGGTTTTAGTATTGTTAGTGACTTTTCAAGTGTTTGGGTATCTTGGCTATTCAGCACCACATCGTAGCCTTTCAGGATGGTTTCAAAATCTTCATTTTTGTAATTGATCAGCACATCGGCTCCCAGCGCTTTTAGCATCGCAAAACTTTTTTCACTTGCCGTTGTAGCAACAGTTGCGCCCAGATGTTTCGCCAATTGTATTGCAATGGTCCCCACACCTCCAGAGCCTGCTTGGATAAAAACTTTCTGTCCTTTTTTAAGATTTGCTTTTTCTACCAGCGCTTGCCAAGCAGTAAGTGCAACCAAAGGAATGGATGCCGCTTCTTCCATAGAAAGATTTTTTGGTTTTGAGGCTACATCACTTTCGTTAATGGAGATATATTCAGCAAAAGTGCCCATACGAAAATCAGCCACACGAGCATAAATCTCATCTCCTATGTTAAACTGCTTTACATTTTTTCCAACCTTAGTGACAATTCCTGCTACATCATGCCCTAAAATAATTGGAAGTTTGTAAGGTAAAATCAACTTAAATTCACCAGATTTTATCTTTGAATCCAAGAGGTTAATTCCCGCAGCGTGCACTTCTACAAACACATCATTTTCTCCAACTTCAGGTTCTGGCAAATCGGCTAGCTTTAAGCCTAACTTCTTATCATATCTTTCAACTGTATATGCTTTCATATTTCGTATCAATTACCCTAGGCTATTGTATATTTTTTTAGGATTGACGAGGTTAAATGCCAGCTTTGGAAAAAATCTGCTCATTAAATATACTATTTTCGAATCGCCTACCCTTATCGTTAATTGATTTTTTTTGATACCCGAAACCAATGCCTTTACCAATTCTTGAGCAGAAATTTTCTTGTCGTTTCTATTGGCTGTCATAGCTGTAGCTACAAGTGGTGGCAATAATTCGAATACTTTTACAGTGCTATCTAATATTTCGAGATCTTTCCTTAGTAATTTGGTATAAAAGCCCAAAGCCACTTTACTAGCCGAATAAGTTGGTTCTTCTATTCCGGGAACAATGCTAAGTAACGAAGTAGTAATGATAATTGCGCTTTCAGCTTTAGATTTCAACATCTCCAAGAACAAATTATTTAGCCTAATGATACCAAAGTAATTCACGTTCATTTCATAAATCGCATTTTCTAAAATCTGTGCATTTGCATTACCTAGGTTTAAGCCTGGGGTTCCAACACCAGCATTATGATATAAAACATCGATACCACCAATTGCATTCACCTCGTGAAAGAGCGTTGTTGCATCATCCACATTGTCGACATCGCTTCTAATTGCAATTAGCGAAGGTATGTTTTGCTTTGCGGTGGCTAACTTATCTTGATTTCTACCTGTGATCATCACCTTTGCACCAATTGCCAAAAACTGCTTTGCCGCTTCCAATCCTATTCCAGATGCCCCACCTGTAATTAGAATTGTTTTACCTTTTAAATTCATCGCTTTTAATATTAATGTGGAACCTGCTCTGTAATTGGGATAACCAGCTCGTGGATTTTTTTAGTATCCCCTACTGGAATTTCAAATTGATTTTTCTCTAGCCCAATAAACAATTCATCAGCAACTTCTGAAGCTGGAATTCCATTTGCACCACCAATCTCTGCCGAAAACTCGGTATTAACCAATGGTGGATATAGTTCGTACACTCCTAAATTTTCATTTTCTGCAAAGGTATCTCTAAGCCCTTGGGTATAACTATGCAGTGCGGCTTTACTTGCCGAGTACGTTGGTAAATATTTGTTAGATCTAAATACCGCTATCGAAGAAACATTTACAATTGCTGCCTCTTCTTGTTGTAAAAGCTGTGGCAAAGTTAAAGCTGTAAAATCTATTACACTGATGTAATTGGTATTGATTTCTTGGTAAGCTTTTTCTGCTGAGTTGTGATTACTATTGCTTAAATCGTTCATAAAAGCTGCGCCAGCATTATTAATGATGATGTTTAGGTCTGGATGATTGTTTTTCAACTCTTCAGCAATTTTTAATCTATCCGCTTTTATTGATAAATCGCCTTGTACGGCAATGGCGTTCTCCAATTGTTTCAAGGCACTCTGTAAGCGTTCTTCACTACGACCATTAATGATGATTTTATTACCTGCTGCATTAAATTTTTTAGCAATGGCTAGGCCTATTCCGGCACTTCCACCGCTGATAAATATCGTATTTCCTGTTATTTTCATTGTATCTATAATTTAATTATGTAAATTTGCTTGCGTTTTGCAAGTGCAAATATACAAACAACTTTCATTTTGCAAGTGATTTTATAATTTATTTTATGGGTGATTTAAAAAAGCGGTCTGAATGCCCAATTAGCAGCTCTTTAGATATATGGGGAGACAAATGGTCTTTATTGATCGTTAGGGATTTAATGTTTGCTAAACAGTGTACTTATGGTGATTTCTTAAAATCGGATGAAAAAATAGCGACTAATATTTTGGCTTCTAGATTACAGATGTTGGAAGAAAATGGTGTAATTACCAAACAAGACCATCCGGATAGCAAAGCCAAAGTATTGTATAAACTAACCCAAAAAGGGATTGATTTACTTCCCTTGATGCTTGAGATTAATTTATGGGCTGATAAATATTTTACACTCCCAGCAGATAGGAAAGCAATATTGGAGGAAGTAAAAAAAGACAAGGAAGGTTTTATAAATGGAAAAATGCAAGAGTTAAAAGATTATAAATAGCAAGTTAAAGTTTGTTATTAACAGATAGACAGAACTTTACCCATCACGGTTCCTGCTTCGTAGAAGTATATTAGTAGTTATTCTGGTAGCCCAATACTAAGCATTTTTAAAATAATGATGCAATATATTGTTCATAAAAAAACCTCACTTTGAAGTGCTCAAAGTGAGTTGTACCAATCAGCAGGAATACATTGAACATTTAAATCGCTTTTTATTTGCTCTTTAATCCATTATTGAGGATTTGGAAAGAACAAAACTCATTTAATTTGGCAAAAAAATTAAGGTGATTTTAGATTAGATCACCTTGACCGATTATAATGGATAAAAAATTTGGTGATTATTAAATAAACACTTTTGATATACTGTTTTCAATTGGGAGATTTTACCCAAAACAGATATGCCGTTTACTTATTATTCTTTTAAAAAAATAGCGCAGCTTTTAATATCTATTTCGTTAGATTTAATCGTCTGAAGAGCAAATCTCTATAACGACCACTGATAGGGATTTCATGTTTCTCTATGTAAACATGGTTATTTTCGATTTTGTCGATTGTATGAATATTGACAACATAAGACTGATGCACTCTTATAAATTCTGAGGAAGGTAATTTTTCTACAAGTTCCATAAATGTCATTCGAGGAGAATGTACTTTTTCTTTTAGGATAACATCCAAGTAATTCCCAGAACCTTTGATAAAGAAAATTTCTTTGAATTGAATTTTAATATTTTGGAATCCATCCTTTATGAAAAAGAAAGTATTTTTATTCTTTTGAAAAGAAATCCGTTCTTCCAATTTATCTACGGCCATTTGAAATCGATCAAATTCAAAGGGTTTCAATAAATAATCAATGGCGTTATAAGCATAACTTTCGAGAGCGAAATTTGCATAGGCCGTAGTGAAAATGATATTTGGCTTTAATTTTAATTCTTCCAACATTTCCAAACCCGACATATTGGGCATATTGATGTCTAGAAATATTAAATCGACAGGATTTTGTCTTAAAAAAGCAATTGCTGCTGTAGGATCAGAAAACTGAGCGATCAGATCTAAGCGCTCAATTTTGGCGCAATGGAATTTGATAACCTCAAGCGCTTTTGGTTCATCGTCTATTGCAATGGCTATTATCATTTCTCAGCAGTATTTATATCTATTTTTACCGAAAAAACCCCATTCAGTTTTTTAATTTCAAAAGTATGGTTTTCTTGATAAACTAGTTCCAAACGTTTTTTTGTATTTTTAATCCCTATACCAAAGCCCTCTTCCTTTTCGTAGGTTTTATAACCTTCATGGTAAGTATTTATACATTCAAAAATTATCCAATTATTAGCACAACATACTGATATCTCTAATTTTGAAGGCTTTGATGGATCTATTCCATATTTAAATGCATTTTCCACAAAGGGAATTAGAAGGCCAGGACTAATCATGTAATTTTCAATATTTTCAAATCGTAATTCTACCATTGGCTCTACTGCAGAACGTATCTTTTGAATAGCGACATAATCTTCAATGTATTTGATTTCATTTTGCAGCGGAATGAAATTTTCATTCATGTCTTTCTGCATATATCGGATTAAACTTGCCAGTTTTGCAATGCTTTCACTTGTTTTAGTAGCATTTTCGACCAAGGCGGTGGCATATATAGCGTTCAAAGAGTTGAACAAGAAATGTGGATTAACTTGCGACTTCAAAAGTCTTAATTCTGATTCTTTACTACCCAACCTTAAGTCAAATGATCTTTCTTTAGCTTTTATTGTACGTACATAAGCATATACAAACGATAAAGACAGCGTTAATAAAAGCACGGCAGTTAACGTAAAAATTGTGTAGAAAACGTCTTCCGATGTTTGAACATCATCAAATAAAGTGCGAATTATTTTTCCAATTAGTAGGTAAAAAGTTGCGGAAAGCGCAATGGTCAAAATAGCATATCTCAGTTTCTTTTTTTGTGCTACTAAGGCTGGAATGATAAAAAAAGTATGGATATAGAATATTGAAAGCACTAACGTTATTGATAAAATCTCTTTTTTGCCCATTTTAGGCGTGAGAACTGAAAATGCGTAAATGATTAACAGAATTAAGATATTAATAGCAATTTCCAGATATGGTATAGTCTTCTTTTTATGTAACTGCATGGTCTTATTTGTTATATTTTTTCAATAATTTATCATTCAATTTTCCGTCGGGGTATAGTTTAATCAGCCTAGCAACAAGCTCCTTTGTTTTTACGTTGTATTTTAAATGCAAGAGGTTGTTTGCCAAATAAAAATACTTTGATGCCCGTGGCAGTTCCTTTAAAGCAAAGTCGAATTTCTCTTTATCAAGCTCTTTATAGATAATCAATTCATTTTTTAGCATACTAAATTTGAAATTTAAATACAATTCAAGGAACTCATTATACTCTTGACTGATCAACGTAGCATCATCTATACTTTCTTTATTAAATTCAACAACATTACTTATTTCCTTTGGAATTTTATTTCTAAATAGTTTCGATGCTTCTTCTTTATGATTCAATAGTAGGTATCTTAGAAATTCCTTTTTAGCTCCAAATTCGATTTCTGATTTTGTATACTTATACAAAAATGGGCTGATATGATGTTGCTCTTTATCTAATTTAGTTAATAATTCATTTAATTTACGGCTTAAATTCTTAATTGCTTTATCTATGTTTTTGATGTCTTTTAATGCTTCATCAAATCTAGAATCTAGTGCTTCATCAAGTCCTTGTTCCAAGTCGAATGTAGTTTGATAAAATTCGGAATTATACTTGTCTGCATTTAAGAATTTCATCCCTGTTTTTCCATAGCGTTTGGTTTTTGTCAATTCAACATTGGTCTCCGTTCCTGGTTCTATTAAGTAAGTAGTGATTGGGCAATCATAGAAGTTTTTGCAATAGCCGATATAGTATTTATCTGTTAAGTTTTCATAAAGCACATCGTTTCTTAAGTCAAGAAATTTTCGCTCTGGAGTTAAATAAACAACAAAGGGCTGATCTACTTTGTTAAAGACGTATTCAAATGTTTGATCTGCCTTAAGGACTTGAAAACCTTCTACAGTAGAATATGGAGAATGGAAGGTAAATGTAGCAAAGTATACAGTGTCTGTAGGCCAATTAGCTACTTTACCTTTTAAGATTGCTTTGTTCTTTTGGGCATTTGCCGATGTAAAACAACTTGCAATTAATACTGCTAGAATGATTGAATATAATTTCATAATTAAATTTGTTTAAAGAATGATAGCCTAAAACTATGATTGCATAACAGCATTAAAAATAAAATGGGATAGTTATTGCTATTTATGGTATGAAATGGAACTTTGAAGAGATTTTCTTATCAAAAGTATGTTTATTGAAAGGGGACAGAATCAAGGAAAGGAGGGTTATTTACACGATAGCCAAATCAGATCTGAAAACAGCAAAAATTGTTCAAGATAATCTTCTTAATGTAGTCAGAGCATTTTAAAATTTTAATAGCTAACAATAAACATGTTAGCTATTAAAAAGTGTACCTATCAGCAGGAACACTTTGAACATTTAAATCGCTTTTTATTGGTTATTGAGCCCATAATTGAGGATTTGGAGCGAAAAAAACTCATTTATTTAATCATCAAAAATCAAAGTGATTTTCGATTAGATCACCTTGACCAGATTATACTAGAAAAAAATGACAAATGTGAAAGTTAATTGTCTTGCTTTTTTACCGCTACAGGTTATGTTCATTTGAGCAATTAAACACCCATGAATTATTTAGCAAACCAACCTATTGATTATTGTTTCGCTTCTGATTTGCAAATTCAATTGCTCGATTTAGTGCAGGATCATTATTATTTATCATGTCGTTAATAGTATATCTTACCTTGATATCGATTGGAATTCCTATCCGTTGCGTTTCGGTTCCATCTGGAAAATAAATTCCCAATCCAGAAAAATTAATATTGTAATTACCAGGCAGAATGGTGCGGGTAACATTTCCATCTGCACCAGCTGTTTGGCTTCCTATTACGGTTACTTTGCCGGCTGTCATCAGGGTCATACAGGCCCATTCTGCTGCGCTTTGAGTTCTATGGTCAACCAACAATATCACTTTACCCTGATATGGATTTAGATTGTCTTTTCCTACCTTCGAAAAATTGGTATTATCGTTAGCAATCTTATAGTTGAACATACCCGGAAAAGTAAAATTCGGATAGCTATTCCTGGCATAAATTTTAGATTGGCTTAATAAATAATTGGGCACATAATAAATACCGTATCCATTTGTCGGATAATTTCGCATATCAAAAATAATAGCTTTTGTTTTCCCTACAACATTCATTGCGCTATCCAAGTTCTTGTTATTAAGGTTACTAAAATAGATGTAACCGATGTTCCCATCCATAACTTTAGCGATTACCGGGCTTGTCATTTTCATAAAATCGGAGTACTCTTTGATAAAGTTTCTTTCTACCTGTTTGATGTTGGCGATAACCTTCTTTCCGTCCGGGTTTTGAAAAGAATATGAGGCCTGTGGAATATGGCTATTTAAAATAAACGCATGCATGGTTTTGAGTTTGCCTCCATAATTGGATGCGGCTACATAATCTAAATTTGCTTTGATCCTTTGCCTGATAGAAATATCGTCTATGCTAGAAATTACACTGCCGACCTGGATATTTGAACCGTTGCATAATAAGCTATCTACAATTTTGGTAACCACAGCCTTTCCACCTATCAGCGCAAAGTTGAATGGTGGCGAATATCTTCCGGTAAATGAAGTAAAAACAGAAGGCCAAATTGATCCATGGGAATCATTGATGGTAGCGGACATTTTTGCCAGTGCTTTGTGATATGAAAGCGTATCCGTAACACCTACCATCACTGGAATCATCTCAGTTAAAACCGAAGCCCATGGTTTTCCGATAGCGTATTTATAAGGATAATAATAGTTAATTACATTCCAAAACCTGAACAATGCAAGTAAACGATAGTTAACATCTGGATATAACATTTCCTTGTAAGGTTTTTCATTTGGGGTAAATACCGTGCTGTCATTATCCGGATTTGGTTGGGCATAGAAATTTAATCCGCTGTAAGGATGTTTAGTATTGAAAATCAGTAACTGTTTTTGTTCACGAGATAGGATACTACTTTCTTCAATCCAGGAATTATCATAATTTTTAAGCGATAGGTGAAGCATGTTTATGGCGCTGCACTCAGCAGCAGTATTTTCTCCAGCAGTCTTAAACAGCTTGCCTAACTCCTTTTTCACCTGTTCTCTCTTCTTGGAAACCAAGATGTTTTGAATGGAACAGATCAAAATACTATCCCAATTGTGCTTACCATTGGCAATCTCTGGATGATAATATTTTAGGTGTCCCCATGTTTTGGCCAATATAGATAAGTCCTGCGTTTTATACCTGTTTTGAGCAACTGTTAGTTCTATAGACAAAGTAACCAGTACCAATAAGATGTAGTATTTTTTCATTTGTTAAAATTTTGTTTTCAGTGGTGATGAAGCTGTCATGATTTAATCATACTACTGTGTGATTTTGGAAAACATGACGGTTTCATATCCAAATATGGCGCGGGGAATCTAATCAGGAAAATAAGTTAGTCGAAATCAGCTTTTCTCACGATGAACTTCATGGGGATATTTTCACCGAGAAAAAAGCATATTTCATCTAAAAACTTTAGTTCCTAGGAATAAACTGCTTACATTCAGCTATGCGATTTTCATTTTCAGAACTGACCTATCGGCAAAAGGGCTTCCTTGCAGAACTGATCTATCTTTTTTTTATCGGTATCCTAAGCCCTTTTGCTGTTGGTCTGCAGATTTTCAGCAATTTATCATTTACTTTTAGTTTGGTGTTGCTCAATATTTTACAACTGCCCATCATCATCATATTTTATAGAGCCTACCTGCCCTACACCATAGGAAGAGGAAAGTATATTTTGGCATCAATCTTACTTCCAGCCTATCTTATGTTTTATGAAGTATCTTCTCGATTAACCAGCATCATTCTCATTTATCTCCCCTTGGTACCAGAAAAGTATCGGAATAATTTAGCAGCCTCGCATCCCGAAGACCTTACAACAGGATACTTCAACCAATCACTCGGTTATACCTGCTTGGTGCTTTTGGCTGCCACATCATTATATGTAGTGAAACTGCTCTTCAAAAACCAGTATAACTTGACTACTGTAGAAACTGAGAAACTTAAGTTAGAGCTTAACCAGCTAAAGTCACAGATCCAGCCTCATTTTTTCTTTAACACGCTCAATAATATGTATGCGCTAAGTGTTCAAAAATCGCCTGAAACACCACAGATGATCAAAAGTCTCTCCTCCATTATGAGATATGTTCTTTATGAAAGCAACCAAGACAAAGTCACATTACAAAAAGAAGTGGATTTTATAAACGGTTACATCCAATTAGAAAGTTTTAGGCACACCCCATCAAATCTAATCGAGTTTTCCATACAGGGGGATATCTCTCAGCTTATGATAGAGCCACTCCTGTTTATGCCACTTATAGAAAATACATTCAAACATGTGCTGCACCAAAATATAGCAGATAAACGGATCAAGCTGGTGTTGTCCGTTGATGAAAAGGAACTCATTTTTCAAACCTCGAACCCTTTAATTTCATTAGATAAAACATCTAATGAATTAGGAGGTATAGGGCTGAAGAATGTTAGAAAACGGCTAAACCTACTTTATGCAAACCGGCATGAGCTAACGATTTTCGAAGAGGACAACAGCTTTATCGTAACTTTAGTAATTAATTTAGAATGATAAACTGTATAATAGTTGATGACGAGCCGTTGGCAAGGCAACTGATAGCTTCCTATATTGATGAGTTACCTGAACTTCATCTTATAGGTAGTTATGAATCTGCATTTGAAGCCTTTGCAGTTCTGCACAGCCAATCGGTAGATGTTATATTCCTAGATATCGAGATGCCTGGAATCAGTGGAATAAATTTTGTAAAATCACTCAAATGGTATCCCAAGATTATATTTATTTCCGCACATACAGAATTTGCGGTTGACGCCTTTGAAATAGAGGCAACAGACTATCTAGTAAAGCCCGTTACATTTGATCGTTTCCTGAAAGCAGTGGATAAAATTATAAAACCAACTAGCATCAAGCGAATGGAAGAAACCCCCACGGAAACTTCCAGTATTTTCCTAAAGGTAGACCGACGTTTGGTCAAAGTGGATTTTTCAGAGATCGTATATATCGAAGGTATGGGCGATTATTTGAAGGTCCATATTATGAAAAAGACATATATAAGCTACATGACGATGGGAAAAATAGAAACCCTGTTACCAGTATCAAAATTCACAAGAATACATCGTTCAACAATCATAAATATCGATTTGATCCAATATATTGAAGGTAACCTTGTGATAATAAATGGTATAGAACTAAATATTGGCCTTACCTACCGAGACTCCTTCTTAAAAAAAATCAATTGATTTTCCATCGACTGTTCGATAATACGAGGAAAGAATTATGCCTCCATCAAAAACTTTTCCCTTGGTTTGTGATATTGGCAAATCTCTAAGCTCCTCGAATGAATATTAAGGCTGATTTGAATTTTTATCACTTTAAGTTTTTCTAACCTAATCTTCTCTTCCCTCTTACCAGACTTAACGCTAAGTAGAATACTTTGAACAGGGCTGAGATAGCAAAAAACGATAATTTTAAACGAAAAAACCGGACTTTGAGTTGTTCAAAGTCCGGTTGTACCCAAGAGGAGATTCGAACTCCCACACCCATACAGGCGCCAGCCCCTCAAGCTGGTGCGTCTACCAATTTCGCCACCTAGGTATTTAAACTCTTGGAGACAAATATATGTGTTTTTAATTGGCTTGCCAATAGATCTTGTTTTCAAATACCTTAGTGGCTAACATATCACTAGCTTTTTTTAATGATGCATTGGTAACACCTTTGTTTTCAATTGCAACTGCCATCATCAAATTACCCCTTTCACTTACATAAAATTGTGCAGGTTGTATTATTGCATTCCTCTTCAATAAGGCGAAATTTTTTGGCGATGTTTCTTCAAAAGCTTTACCTAGTGTTGCAGTAAACCATATATTATTCTTATTTCCACTAAGTTCAACCCCCATTGGTACACTTAGCGTAGGCAAAAGCACCTTTATTTCGAATTTTTCTTTGTCTACAACAACACTCAGATCTTTAACTTCATAGCCAAGTTCACCAAGCATTCGCTTTAGATCTGCAGCAACAATTGGCGTACAGTTTTGAGATTTAGCGAAATGAGCAAATCCACATAGGCAGAAAATAAGAATTAAAGAAATTTTTTTCATAGCTTATAAAGCTAAAGTATAAGATGAGACAACCAAGTACAATACCCTAATCAGGGTATTTATTACTAAGTAGGAACACCGATGTAATTAAACTTGGAAAGATAGTCCATCGTAGGCTAAGCGGATATGTGCTGGCAATTCCTTTTCTATATCAGCATGTAAACCTAAATTATGGCTCATGTGCGTAAAATAAGTAGTTCCTGCTCCTACTTTGTTAGCAAACTCAATGGCTTCACTTAAAGTAAAATGAGAAATATGATCTTCCTTTTGCAAAGCATTAATCACTAAAACTTTGCTACCTTTTATTTTCTCAAATGATTTTTCATCAATTGTCTTTGCATCTGTAATGTAAGTAAAATCACCAATTCTATAGCCCTTAATTGGCAGTTTATAATGCATCACATCTATTGGTATTATGTTATTACCCTTAACTTCAAAAGGCTCTTCTCCTACCGTGTATAAATTGATAAGGGGCAACCCATGGTATTTTACATCAGAAAAAATGTAAGCAAATTCCCTCTTTAAAGCTTCTTGAACTCTCGGTGTGGCATAAATGTCAATATGCTTTTTTAAGATATAATTAAATGGCCTAATGTCGTCTAAACCTGCAATATGATCTTTATGCTCATGCGTATAGAGAATGGCGTCTAGATCCATTACATTTTCACGTAACATCTGATACCTGAAATCCGGACCACTGTCAATCACAATAGTAGTATCAGCTATTGCGATCATTACAGAAACTCGCAAACGCTTATCTCTTTGATCTGAAGAATGACAAATGGCGCAACCACATCCAATTACCGGAATGCCCTGAGAAGTACCTGTACCTAAAAATGTAATTTTCAAATTTGTTTTGCTGAGATTTTTAAACACTAAGGCTTAAGAAAAATTAAGATATTTTCTTAAATTCTTCGTTACTATTAATGGTCGACCTAATTTTTTTAGGTTAGCAATGATACTTAAAATTTGACTAAAATAAAAAGGGTTTGTACAATTGCACAAACCCCTTAACTTGCATCCCAATTGTAATCAGGAAATTAAAATTATCTTAAATCCACTACCTCTACACCTGGATATTTTTTGGCATCAAAAGCAAACGTTGTTTCAGGAACTTTTGCATTCGGCGTAAAAGTTTTTACGTTATAGGTATAAGTATTTCCATTTTTTTCGAAAATAACTACGTTGGCAATTTGTTTCGAAGCTTTATCAATACTTAAACGTACTTTAAAAATTGATTTTTTAGCATCTGTTGGTGATAAATCAATCATCTGATAGGTTTTAGCACCTACTTTACTGTCGCCAGTATAAATATATTTAAATCCTTTTTCGTAGATGGTAAATATTTTAGCAGGATTAATTGCGTCGCCACTATTATCTACATTAGAAATTTGAACTTCCTTATCATTTTTCAAATATGTCCACTGCACTTTACCATCGCTAATTAAATCTTGATTAGTCATGGCAACTTTATACTTATTTGCATTTGCTTTTACATATAAAGTACCTTGTTGTGTTTCCTTAACTTTAGCTTGTGCGTTATTTAATGTGAATGTAAAATCAGTTTTCACTACATCGTAGGTACGATATTTTTTACTCACCTCAGCTAAAATTGCCTTCGCTTTTGCGTCTGTTTGGGCATTTACAGTAAATGCAGTGCCAACTATAAATAATGCTAATATTATCTTTTTCATCTTTATGTTAAATTGTTTATTCCCTATCAGGATAATAATTATTTTTTGTTACTTAAGTTAGTCAAGAATTGTTCCAAAGCATATTGATCTGGCAATAAAACTTCTCTGGCCTTACTTCCCTCGAAAGGACCAACAACTCCTGCAGCTTCCAATTGGTCAATAATCCTCCCAGCCCTGTTATAACCTAATTTCATTTTACGTTGAATTAATGAAGTTGAGCCTTGTTGATGGGTAACAATAAGCTGTGCAGCCTCTTCGAATAACGGATCTCTATCATCAGGATCAAAATCTGCTTTATTTTGCTCTGCATTTTCATCAATGTACTCCGGCAATTGATAAGCATCTGGATAGCCTCTTTGGTTGCCAATAAATTCAGAGATTCGGTCAACTTCAGGTGTATCAACAAAAGCACACTGTAGCCTTATTAAGTCGCTACCTGTAGATAAAAGCATATCTCCCCTACCAATTAACTGATCGGCACCACCGCTATCCAGAATAGTACGCGAATCTATTTTAGATAACACCCTAAATGCTAACCTAGCTGGGAAGTTTGCTTTAATGGTACCGGTAATGATGTTTACAGATGGGCGTTGTGTAGCTAAAACCAAGTGAATTCCAATCGCCCTTGCTAATTGCGCTAAACGAGCAATTGGTGCTTCAACCTCTTTACCTGCAGTCATCATTAAATCTGCAAACTCATCAACCACTAAAACTATGAAAGGTAAAAAACGGTGACCATTATTTGGGTTTAGCTTACGCTTGATGAATTTATCGTTGTACTCTTTTAAATTTCTTACTTGCGCATCTTTTAACAGATCATAACGCTGATCCATCTCTATACAGAGTGAATTTAAAGTATTTACTACCTTTTTGGTATCAGTGATAATGGCATCAGCCTCACCCGGAAGTTTAGCTAAAAAGTGCCTTTCAATTCTATTGAATAAAGTTAACTCTACTTTTTTCGGATCAACCAATACAAATTTTAGCTGCGCTGGATGTTTTTTAAATAATAACGATACCAAAATTGCATTGATACCTACAGACTTACCCTGCCCAGTTGCTCCTGCCACCAATAAGTGAGGCATTTTAGCCAAATCTGCAATAAACACCTCATTACTAATGGTTTTACCTAAAGCAATTGGTAAATCCATCGTATTTTGAGCCCACTTTTCGGTATTTAAAATACTGCGCATCGATACCATTTCTGGGTGCGAATTTGGAACCTCAATCCCAATTGTGCCTTTTCCAGGCATTGGAGCAATAATACGAATACCTAGTGCCGCTAAACTTAAAGCAATATCATCTTCCAGGTTTTTGATTTTCGAAATTCTAACACCAGGTGCTGGAATAATCTCATACAAAGTAACTGTTGGACCAATTGTAGCTTTAATTTTATCAATTTCGATATTGTAATGATTTAAGGTCTCTACAATTTTATTTTTATTGGCTTCTAATTCTTCAGCATTTACAGATATTTTATTAGAACCATAGTTTTCTAACAAATCTAAATTAGGATATTGGTAACCTGATAAATCTAATTTTTCATCATAATTGCCAAACTGTTCTACTAAACCATCAGCTTTTACTTCTTCTTCGCTCTTTTCTATGGTAAAAGAAGGTTCAGGATCTGGAGCAACTTCCACGGATGTTGTAACCACCGGAGCTACAGTAGGCGTCAGCATTACATTTGTACCTAGAGGCAAAATGGCTGCTATATCTTCCTTATCTACTGTTTTCTCTTCGAACCTATTGGGTGTTAAAACAATATTTTGTTCCTTTTTAGGTTGATTTTTAAACCTATCGTTAACTGTAAATTCTACAGGTGCTACAGGATGCTCTTCTTCTCTAGTTTGATTAGTTTGTGCTCTAATATCATTTACATATTCTGGAACCTCATTATCTAAATATACTTCTTTTTTCTTCTCTGGTATTTTGAAATCAATGTTATAGGCAATTATTAAAATGGTTAAGCCCAAGAAAACAATTAAGCCCCCTACCCCAGCCTGCCCTATTTGCGCTACCAATAGCTGATTACTCCAATATCCAAATTCGCCTTCTAAAAAATGTGGAGACTGATTGAGAAAAGAATGCCCAAAGCCAAACAACAAAGAAATAAAAAGCAAGAAGAAAAAGCTGTATCCCAACACTTTCTCTATCGCAAATATTCTCACTTTAAATAGTAATCGATAACCAATTACAAAAAAGACAAAAACAAACAGAAATGAGGCAACTCCAAACCACTCATATATGAACTGATGAGATAGCAATGCTCCGATTTTACCCAACCAGTTTTGTACTACAGGTGTGTCTATTCCTGTTGCTTTAAGTTCATCAACGGTTTTAAACAAGTTACTCCAGCCACCATTTGCATCAATTACATAGCTCTGGTCGTCTTCCCAAGTAAATATGTAGGAGGTAAAAGCTACCAAAAAATAAATAGAAAGGATAATAAAGAAAAGGCCTACAATTTTTATAAATCTACCATTCTGCAAATCAAATGATGGCAAGATGTCAGCTTTAACTCTAGATGTTCTGCTTGTAGTCTGTCTCTGACCAGCTTTAGTTGGCTCAGTTTCTTGCTTAAATGAATTCGACCTAAATTGATTACCCTTAACCGCCATCTTTCGTTCAATGTTATTAATCAACAAATATAAAACATATAGTTGTTTGTGATGTATAAATCAATTACGATTTAATGAAATTATTTCGATTTGCCAAAGCTATTTCTCAAATTAATTGAAGCGTTATTAAACTTTCCTTCTAAATAAGTGTCTTACCTCAAACTGATTTAATTTTCGTTTAGATAGTTTTGTTTTAGGTTAATCCTGCTTGATCTTTTCAGGCAGGATTTTTTTGTGCTTTGTATTTTTTGATTTCTTTCAAAAACCTTATTTAAGTACATAAATTGATCTCTCCATTTAACAATCTCAAAAAAAATTCGTTAATTTAACCTATTAGTTTTATAGAATTTTTAAAATGGATATTTCGCATCTCGAAACACTTATAGCAAACGATCAGCTAGATGAAATCATTGCCCTTTTAACTGAAAAGCCGCAATTAGCCAACCAAACTACTTCTCATCAAATTTCTCCTGTATTATTGGCCTGTTATTACAAAAAACAGCAAATTGCTAATGCTATTGCAGAGTTTGTTCCAGAATTGAACCTTTTTGATGCTTGCGCAGTTGGTAAATTTGACGACGTAACGCTATTAATTTTCAAAGATCCATCTAAAATTAATTCTTTTTCTATTGATGGTTTTACACCATTAGGATTAGCTTGTTATTTTGCTCATGAAGATATAGCTCGCTTTTTAGTACTTAAAGGTGCTGAGGTAAACGTACCTAGTAAAAATGGATACCATGTTTTCCCAATTCATTCTGCCGTTGCCGCCAACAGTTTTAACATAACTAAAATGTTGCTAGATGCTGGCGCTTATCCAAATGTTTGTCAGAAATCTGGCGTAGCACCTTTACATTCTGCCGCCCAATTAGGCAATATAGAATTGATTATTTTATTATTAGAACATGGTGCAGAAGTAACTTTACGCATGGAGGGCGGCAAATTACCTGCAGATTTAGCTGCAGAGAAAGGTTTTACAGAAATTGCTGAGATTTTAATGCCTGATGACTAGACCCCAACCCCTAAAGGGGTTTTTATTCGACGCTAAAAAAGTCCCCTTAAGGGGGGGGTTAGATATCCCAAACCCTAAGCCTCACTTTTTTCATGTAGGTTCTAATGTCCAAAACCACCGCAGCCAAAATGTAAAATAAGATAGGAAAGCCTACTGCCAAAAATGACGAATAGATAAAAAACAGACGCACCTTTGTAGTACTCATGTTTAACTTATTTGCCAAGTAGGTAGATACACCAAAACTTTGCTTTTCGAAAAAGGTAACAATACGTTGAAACATCATTGCTTTAAAATTTTAATTCCGACACCACAATTTAGGCATTTTTTTTCATTACAGTAAGATTTTTTTAATTGTAATATTGCTTGAGAGTTAAATGCATTTTTAACTTTAACACCTACATCAGTAAATTGTTTAACAATTGCATTATTTTCTGCTGTTAAATTTTCCAATAAGTAAAAACTCCTAGTTACGTAATTTTCCTGATCCATTGCTTTGCCATAGGCGAACAAAAATAGGCTCACGGTATTAATTAAGATATTCTGAATGGAGGATTTACCCATTTGTATACTTACCTTATCTGCCTTTTTATTAAAATGGAAATGCGTTTCCCAAAATGGATTTACAGGCAATTGCTCAAATAAAACTTGGGAATTACGATAAGCTCTTAGTGTTAAAATCTTCGAAAATAGATGATTAGAATTTACCACTAAGGCAGCAAACTGCGCTAAGCGCAAAGTTGGAAAGTTTTGTGGACGCATTCGCATAAACTTCCATAAAGAAATATCTATTGGATTTAAGCCATATTTCTTTTTCAAAAACTGATATTCTTGCTTCAACTGGTTCGGATAGTCATCTTCAAAACTTTGGTTTAAAAACCCCGACTGCCCAAAAATTAAAGCTTCAATTTGCAATGGATTATCTTTATGCTTGGAAAATAATTGCTGGGGTAAAGATTGCGCCAATATTTCCATAGGTATGGCATTTACTTTAAAACCAAAGTTGCGAGCCATAAAATGATAAAATGTTTCATCCCAATCACCTTTTAATTCATTTAATTTTTGATAAACCTCCTTTGATTTGTGTGCTAACCTTTCTACTAAAACACGTGATAAAAATCCATCAATTAAAAATTCATCCACATCATGTATTTGTTTTTCGCAGGGAAAGTTATTGGATGATGTAACCAATTGCTCATACTTGGCCAATAAGTAAGTCGGAAAAAGTCCTTTGAGAACAAGAACGGGAATAGCTGTGCCATCTTTACGATAGATCGGAATATCATCATCATAAACTACATGTAGAATTACATTTTCGTATGCACTGTCTTCTTGATGATGGTGTAATAACCAGTCTGATGATTTGATATGTATCTCTACATTACCTACCCAAGTTGTACCTGCTATTACGAGTTTTGCTTTGCTAAAATCAGGTCCAGCATTTTTATTTAACGTTCCCGGTTGTAGTACTTCCATGAGCTCACCCGTTGTGGTTCGCAAGGTTTGAGCGCCATACAAGCGAAATTGCCAAATGAAATGCAGAAATTCTTCAGGAAAGTTCATGAATGAATTTAGGCAATAAAATAATATAAAGCTCCCTTCCTAGAAAATTTAACTGGTGGTTATTCTTAATTAACTGAAAGCATTATTTGTATTTATTAATTAGAAATAAATACTAATTTCTTTACCCTTATTTATCATAAACATCATTGGAAAGCAGAATCAATTTTACAGAGGAGATCCTCTTTTCCAAGAACGAATTGCTTTAAAATATAAGCCCGATTGCATTAGAAAAACAAATTTTTGATTTGTTTTGAAAAGAAAAGCGGGGCTAAATTGGCCAAGAATTACTGGCAATCGCTTCCAAAAATTATGCTAACGCTTTTTCTTTCCCTTTGTAGTTGGTAATAAAAACACCCAGAATAATGAGCACAGTGGCAATGAGTAAATCGAAAGTAATTACTTCATCTAATACCAGCCAACCTAAAAATATAGCAATAACTGTGTTGAAATAAGAAAGAATAGAGACTTCTGTAGCTGTTACCTTTTTTAATGCATAAATATAACAGAAGTAACCTACAATTGAACCGAAAACGCCTAGATAAAGTACGGCTAATAAACTTTCGCCACTCCAAGTACTTGGGGCTATAGTTTCGGAGAAAATAAATGCAAATACCAGTTGAACCACTGCAGAAAATACGAACTGATAAAAGAGATCTAAAATGATATTTGAGCTTTGCTGTGTATATTTTTTGGTATAAATAGTACCAGCTGCCCAACCAGATATGGCAATGGCCAGATAGATCATCCCTGTTTTATAGCTTGGATCTAATAGATCTCCAAGACCATCTCTAAAAATAAAGGCCACCCCTAAAAAACCTACAATTACGCCAACTACACCTTTCAGGGTAAGTTTCTGTAAACCAATAACTACGCAACCAATAAATACTACAATTGGGTTTAAGGCATTTAACAAAGAAGTTAGCCCACTGGGAATACTTTGTTCGGCAACGGTTGTCATCCCGTTAGCGATAACGATCATTAAACTAGAGAGTAACAACTGTCTTCTCAGCGAAGGCCATCCGATCCATTTTAATTGGTTTTGTTTTAACAACACTACCAATAAAATTAAGGATGCAATTCCTTGGCGCATGGCAGTTACAAACCAAGGCGGAATGGTATGTACAGCAATGCGAATACCTAAATAAGTAGTACCCCAAACTACGGCGACAGCTATTAAGGCTCCAATTAACTTAAAATCGGGTTTAGATTTCATACCAAGTTGGTAGCCACTAAAATCTGCTCCATTTCTTGTTGTAAAATTAAAGCTTCTTCTCTTGCCTTTTCTGCAAAATCCACTCCATCACTGGCATAAATAATACTTCTAGCAGCGTTAACTAATAATCCGCATTGGGAGTTTAAACCATATTGGCAAACTGCACTTAAACTACCGCCTTGAGCGCCGACACCAGGCACCAATAAGAAATGGTCTGGTGCCAACTGGCGGATATTTTGAAATTCCTCAGCTTTTGTTGCACCAACTACATACATCATTTGATCGCTGGTTGCCCATTCTTGCGAAGTTTTGATTACCTGCTCATACAGTTTCTGACCGTTGCTCTGTTTTACCTGAAAATCTTGGCTGCCCGCATTTGAAGTTAATGCCAATAGAATTACCCATTTATTAGGATGTGTTAGAAATGGCGAAACCGAATCTTTACCCATATATGGAGCAACTGTAATGGAATCGAAACTCATTGCAGAACTTTCCTGATTAAAAAAAGCTTCGGCATACATGGCGGATGTATTGCCAATGTCTCCACGTTTAGCATCTGCAATGGTGAAAACATCCTTAGGGAAGTGTTTCCAAGTATTTACTAATGTTTCCCAACCTTTCACTCCCCTACTTTCGTAAAATGCAGTGTTTGGTTTATAAGCAACACATAGATCGTGGGTCGCATCAATTAGCTGTTTATTAAACTCTAAAATCGGATCGTTATATTTTAATAGGTGTTTTGGTAGTTTATCCAATACAGGATCTAATCCGATACACAAAAAAGATTTCTTTTGCTGAATTTGCTCAAAAAGTTGTTCCTTGTTCATTTAATTGGGAGAATGGTGCCGCAAAGATGCCAATTTTTGTCGATTTTTAGGGAGGCTATGTTCACAAAATGTTAATTATTTTTAAACAATTTTAAATTTTAGTTGCAGATTAATTTTCAAATACATACAATTGTGGCATAATTCCTGAATGCTTATCTGAATATTCCAGAAAAAAATCTCAAACCTATTTTTTCAATAAATGTTTTTAAGACGTCTTTCCGTTATATTTTTTTGATAAGCCCTATTTAAAATTTCTCGACATACATATATTAAATGTTTAATAAAACAGAATTAACTGAAAAGCTTACTGCAGAATTACGTGAGTTAGCAAAAAATGAAGGCGTAACTAATGCAGATGACCTGCGTAAAACAGACCTGATTGAACAAATTCTACAACAGCAAGCAAATAAAGACGCATCTACCAAAGTAGCGACTGAAACCGTAGCTCCCATTGCGGCTGCAAAACCGAAAGTGGTTAAAGAAAATGCAACTGAAAAACCTCTTGCAAAAAAGAGAGTTCGTATCTCTAAGGATGAAAAAGCTCCTGCCCCACAACCAGAACGTGATAGAGTAACCTTATTTGACGAACCTCAAACACGTAAACAAGAGCTAGAGCCGATTGTTGAACAAGCACCCGAGGTTGAGCCACCTGAGGTTGTTTTGCCACCAGATTTTGTTGCCGATGCAGGAAAAATGGAAACCATTGCAGAGAAGCTTCAAAAGCAAGAAAATAAGGCTGCCCCAATCAATCCAAATCAGCAGAATAAAAAAGACAGATTGCCAAGAGAAGCAAGGCCTGTTAAAGAAAATAAAAATGCTGTAGCGCCAACTGGAGAAGAGAAACCAGTTAGAGAAGAAAGAGCACCTAGAGAAGATAACAACAACCGCCCTCAAAAAGGTCAGAATAATCCTAACCAGACCAGCGGTAATCATAAACAAAACGAAACCAGTTACTCTAACTTAGATTTCGACAATACCATTACCAACGAAGGTGTTTTAGAAATTATGCCTGATGGATATGGTTTTTTACGTTCAGCAGATTACAATTATTTATCATCACCAGATGATATTTATGTATCCCAATCTCAGATTAAATTATTCGGTTTAAAAACTGGCGATACCGTAAATGGAAGTATCCGTCCACCAAAAGAGGGCGAAAAATATTTCCCATTGGTAAAAGTAGTGAGTATTAATGGTCGTATACCTGCCGATGTTCGTGATAGAGTTCCATTTGACTATTTAACTCCACTTTTCCCGACAGAGAAATTAAATTTATTTACAGATAGCAGCAATTACTCCACCCGTATTATGGATTTGTTTACCCCAATTGGTAAAGGTCAGCGTGGTTTAATTGTAGCACAACCTAAAACTGGTAAAACCAATTTATTAAAAGAGGTTGCTAACGCGATTGCCAAAAACCACCCAGAAGTTTATTTAATTATTTTATTAATTGATGAGCGTCCGGAAGAGGTTACGGATATGGCTCGTAGTGTAAGAGCAGAAGTTATTGCTTCTACTTTTGATGAACCAGCAGAGCGTCATGTAAAAATTGCCAACATTGTTTTAGAGAAATCCAAACGTTTAGTAGAATGTGGTCATGATGTGGTTATTCTTTTAGATTCGATTACTCGTTTGGCAAGAGCTTACAATACAACTGCTCCAGCTTCTGGTAAAATTCTATCTGGTGGTGTTGATGCTAATGCATTACACAAACCAAAACGTTTCTTTGGTGCTGCACGTAACATCGAAAAAGGTGGCTCGCTAACTATTTTGGCTACTGCTTTAACAGATACAGGTTCTAAAATGGATGAGGTTATCTTCGAAGAATTTAAAGGCACTGGTAATATGGAGTTACAATTAGATCGTAAATTATCTAACAAACGTATCTTCCCAGCTATTGATATTACAGCATCCAGTACACGTAGAGACGATCTGTTATTAGACAGAGAGAACCTACAACGTATTTGGGTATTGCGTAACCACTTGGCAGATATGAACTCTCAAGAGGCAATGGAATTGGTACAAGCTCAAATTAAAGGCACCAAAACTAACGAAGAATTTTTATTGGGAATGAACGGATAGAGAAAGGTAAAAGGTTGAGGGTGTAAAGGCAGAAGGTTTTCTTTCAGCTCCCAAAACCTTCCATTCCTCTAACCTTCCTAACTTCTAACCTTATGAAAAGACATATCCCTAACGCTATTACCTGTGCCAACTTATTTTCTGGTTGTATTGGGGTAGTTTTTGCTTTTAAAGGCGAATTAGAAATTGCAGCTTATTTTGTTTTGTTATCTGGAATTTTCGATTTTTTTGATGGCATGGTGGCACGTTTATTAAACGTAAAATCAGCTATCGGAAAAGAACTCGATTCTTTGGCAGACATGGTAAGCTTCGGTTTTTTACCAGGAGTTATAATGTTTCAATTATTAAAAACTAGTGATTACAGTTCTGAATATTTACCTTATTTGGGTTTTATTATTACTGTTTTTTCTGCTTTGAGGTTGGCAAAATTCAATGTTGATGAGCGACAAACAGAAGAATTTATTGGTTTAAATACGCCAATGAACACGCTCTTTATAGTTTCGTTACCATTTATTGCTAAAGATTATCCAGAAATAATTGGCTCCAGTGTACTTTTGATAGCTATTACTGCCATTACCAGCTTTTTATTGGTGAGTGAAATTAAAATTTTCTCTTTGAAATTTAGCAACACTACATGGGCAAAAAATAAGTTCAAATTTATCTTCCTTATTTTATCAGCATTGTTAACTGCGTTTTTACAATTCGCAGCAGTACCGTTTGTATTGGTGATTTATATTGTTTTATCCATCTTCCATTTTAGAAGTGAAGCTATAAAAGCCACTAACTAAAGTTGTTTTTCTAATTCTACTTTAGCTTCATCCAGCTGTCTGTATAAAATTTCTACAAATGCTTTAGCCTCCTCAAATGCGGCAGGAATATTTTCTATATCCTTTAACTCACGAGCATTACGCTCAATCTCTTGCATGTGATCTCTTACATCTTCTCTACCTACGTAATAAAATGTTGGTTTCATTTTATGAGCGCACTCAGAAGTTGCTTTCCAATCTCTTGCATCAACAGCTTTTTGTAAATCGGCCATGTAAATAGGAGTTTGCTTTTGAAAAGCGTCCAACATTTCAATCATAAAATCTGCGCTATCGCCAGACATATCTCTCAAATAAGAAAGATCAAGAGGTTGGTTGTTTTTATTTGAATCAATCATTTAATGTAAAATTAAGAAATTATTTTTTCGCTACAGATAAAGTATCGTTTAAATTTTTTAATATTTCTGATACACTCTTTTTTAGTATCGGATGCATTTCATTTGGCGCAATTTCGGCTAAAGGTTGCATTACAAATTTACGGTTTTGCATTTCTGGATGAGGAATTTTAAGTTCATCTCCAATATCAATTACTTCATCATTATATAAAATAACATCAATATCTATCAATCTCGAGCCCCACTTTTCGTGCCTGACTCGGCCTAGTTGCTCTTCTATTTTTAATACTGTATGGAGCAAATCTATTGCTGATAAAGCTGTTTGTACACCTAAAGCCAAATTCAAAAATCTAGGCTGATCAGTTTTACCCCAAGCCTCAGTTTCATAAATTGCAGATTTTATAAAAACAACTCCAACTCTTTGTTCAATCAGTTTAATGGCATCTGTTAGATATAATTCTCTATCTCCTAAATTACTACCTAGTAACAAATACGTTTTTCTTAAATCTAACTCCATATTATTTAAAAATAACAGATTTTAACCCAAAGTTAAAGCGCATAAATTTAGTATAAGATGCCCAATCTGTTTTATATATTTACAAATTAAATATTTACCTAGCACATGAGAGAATTTTTTAAATATGTTTTTGCTACAGTTGTCGGAATTGTAATTTCTACATTCGTTATTGTTATCCTTTTTATGGTCATCATTGTCGGCGCCATATCATCTATTGGTGAAGATAAAGCTGTTGCTGTTAAATCAAATTCGGTCTTATATCTAGATCTAGATCAGGCCATAACAGAACGTACTCCAGAAAATTCATTAGCAGGCATCCCTATTATAGGAGGTAGCGAAGGCAAAAGTGTTGGATTTAATGATATTATCAGAGCTTTAAAGAAAGCCCAAAGCGACGACAATATCGAAGCTATTTATATTAATGTTAGTGCGCCAAATGCTGGTATGGCTACCATGCTCGAAGTTAGGAACGCCATTATCGATTTCAAAAAAAGTAAAAAACCGATTATTGCCTACAGCGAAGTTTATTCTCAGGGGGCTTATTATTTAGCCTCAGCAGCTGATAAAGTATACCTAAACCCACAAGGAGCTTTAGAATTTAAAGGATTTAGTTCTGAGTTGATGTTTTTTAAAGGTGCTTTAGATAAATTAGGAATCGAAGCACAAATTATCCGTGTAGGTAACTACAAAAGTGCGGTAGAACCTTTTATCGAAACAAAAATGAGCGATTATAATCGCCAACAAGTAACTGCTTACGTTGGTGGCTTGTACCAAACCTTTTTAAATGGCATTGCCGAAACCAGAAAAATTAATAAGGACAGCTTATTTGCCATTGCTGATGATTACAAAATTAGACTACCAAAAGATGCTTTAGCTTATAAAATGGTAGATGCTCTAAAGTATAAAGACGAGGTTTTAGATGAATTAAGAAGCATTACTGGTAAAGACAAAAAAGCAACGGTAAATACGATTAGCATTAATGATTATATTAGTAATTTACCTACAGAAACAGGTTCTAGCAAAAATAAAGTAGCCATAATTTATGCTAATGGAGATATTGTTGGTGGCGAAGGTTCTGATGAGCAGATTGGTTCAGAACGTATCTCGAGAGCTATTAGAAAAGCTAGATTGGATGATGATGTAAAAGCAATCGTTTTACGGGTAAATTCTGGCGGAGGTAGTGCATTAGCTAGTGATGTGATTTGGAGAGAGATTATATTAAGTAAAAAGATAAAACCAGTAATGGCTTCTTTTGGTGATGTTGCCGCATCTGGCGGATACTACATAGCTTGTGCCGCTGATAGTATTTTTGTACAGCCTAATACAATAACTGGTTCTATTGGTGTTTTTGGAATTATTCCAAACTTCCAAAATCTATTAAACAATAAGTTAGGAATTACATTTGATGGCGTTAAAACCGGCAAATATGCAGATATTATGAGCGTTAATAGACCATTAACTGCTGGCGAAAGATTTATTATACAGAATGATGTAAACCACGTTTACGACAGTTTTATTACTAGAGTGGCCGATGGAAGAAAGAAAACAAAAGCACAAGTAGATAGCGTTGGTGGTGGCCATGTTTGGGTTGGAACCGATGCGGTAAAAATTGGCTTAGCTGATAGATTGGGTAGTTTTAACGATGCCATTAAATCTGCAGCCAAAAAAGCAAAACTTAAAGATTTTAAAGTGGTAGAATACCCAGAAAAAATAGACCCATTAAAATCTTTTTTAAGTAATGCAAAGGATAATATCAGCATTTATTACACCAAAAAAGAACTGGGAGAAAACTATTTAATTTACAAACAGATGCAAAAAGCAATTGTAAATTCGGGAATCCAAGCTAGAATGGACTATGAAATAAAAATAAAATAGATTTCAATCCTGATATGGAAAGCGGCATGTTTTAAAAGACATGCCGCTTTTTTTTTGCAACAAAACAAGTACATACTCCTTTAGAGAATACTGTTTAAAATTAGATTGTGGCTAAATCATAAACTAATTTATATTTGTCTAAATATTTTTAATATTATTTAGACAAAATGAAATTTTCAATTTCTGATCTCGAGCAATTATCAGGCGTACCCAGCCATACCATCAGGATTTGGGAGCGAAGATACCATGCTTTAGAACCAATGAGATCTGTAGGTAATACTCGTTTCTATGATAATGATCAATTGCGAAAATTGCTTAATATCGTTAGTTTAAATCAATCTGGATTAAAAATATCCCAGGTTTGTTCTCTATCAGAAACTGAGATAGATCAGCTATTAAAAAAGGAGATCGACCAAACTATTTCGGCTGTTGCTCAATACGAATATTATATTTCACAGCTTTTAAAATTTGGCTTAGCCTATAATGAGCTTAAATTTGATGAAATAATTAATTTGTGTATTGTACAACATGGCATAAAAACAACTTATCAATCTGTAATTTATCCCTTATTGATGCGCATTGGTTTAATGTGGCGCATGGATCATATCTGCCCAGCCCAAGAACATTTTGTTTCTGCGATTATTAAACAGAAACTGATGGTTGCTATTAGCCAAATCCCACTTAAAACACAAACAAAATCAACTTGGCTCCTGTTTTTACCAGAAGACGAAGAGCATGACATCGGCTTATTATTTGCAAATTATGTGTTAAGGCAAGCTGGTCATAAAGTAATTTATTTAGGTAGTAGAGTTCCTTTTGGTTCTGTACAAGATGCAATGCTTAATAATAACATCAGCAACATTTTACTTTTTATGGTAAGATTAAGGCCAACTGTTGAAGCTGATCACTATTTGAACAGTTTAAGTAAGACTTTTGCAACTACACAGATACATTTAGCAGGAAATAGTAAATTAATTGATAATTTACAGCTCGCTAATAATATAAATTGGTTCAAATCTATTGCAGAATTAGAACTCGCTATCAAAAATCTTTTACATGCCAATTAAGCCAGAAAATACTAAAAAGATTGCGGTTATCGGTGCTGGTTTCGCTGGCCTTAGTGCTGCTGCATATTTAGCCAAAGAGGGTTTTAAGGTAGATGTTTACGAGAAAAATGAAACCATTGGTGGACGTGCAAGGCAACTAAGAACTGGGAATGGTTATGTTTTTGATATGGGACCTAGTTGGTATTGGATGCCTGATGTTTTTGATCAATTTTTTAATGATTTTGGCTACCAAACAAAAGATTTATATGAACTTCAATTATTAGACCCTGGTTTCTCTATCGTTTTTGGAGAAAATGACACCATGCATGTACCTGCTAATTTTGAGGAACTATGCCAAATGTTTGAATCGATAGAGATTGGGAGTTCTACCAAATTGAAGCAATTTTTAGATGAAGCCGCTTATAAATATAAAGTTGGCATCGAAAAGCTAGTTTATAAACCAGGCTTGTCTATAACTGAGTTTATTGATAAAGATTTGATGAAAGGCATATTTAAACTACAGGTTTTTACCAATTTCAGCAAACACGTCAAAAAATTCTTCAAAAATCCGAAGCTAATCGCTTTAATGGAGTTCCCAGTATTGTTTTTAGGAGCAATGCCAGAAGATACACCAGCCCTTTACAGTTTAATGAATTATGCTGGTTTAAAGTTAGGGACTTGGTATACCAAAGGTGGCTTTGGAACTGTAATAGACGCCATGAAAGATATTGCTGTAAAACAGGGAGCAAATTTCTATTTAAATGAAGCAGTTGATAGTTTTAATATTATCGATAAGCAAATTACCCAAATCCGAACTGCTAAAAGAACAGCAAATTACGATGGTATAATTGCCTCAGCAGACTATCATCATGTAGAACAGAAATTATTAGGCGATCAATATAGAAATTACGACGAAAAATACTGGGACAAACGTGTATTGGCACCATCGAGCTTAATTTTCTATTTAGGAGTCAGTAAAAAGCTAGAACGAATCCATCATCATACTTTATTTTTTGATGAAGATTTAAAACAACATGCTATTGAAATTTATAAAGATCCAAAATGGCCAACTAAGCCCTTATTCTACGTTTGTTGCCCATCTAAAACTGATAATAGTGTTGCACCAGCCGGACATGAAAACCTATTTATATTAATGCCATTAGCCACTAATATCGAAGATAGTGAAATGTTAAGAGAACAATACTTTGAAATGATCATGGATAGACTGGAAAAATTCACAAATCAAGATATCAGAAGTTTTATCGATTATAAAAAAAGTTATTGCATCTCTGATTTTGTTAATGATTACAATTCTTACAAAGGAAATGCTTATGGATTGGCTAATACACTTTTACAAACGGCTAATCTTAAACCATCCTTAAAAAACAAAAAAATAAACAATCTATTTTACGCGGGTCAGTTAACAGTTCCAGGCCCTGGTGTTCCGCCATCTATAATTTCTGGAAATGTAGCCGCCAAACAACTAACCAAATACCTTAAGCATACTGTATGAAAGAAAAATTTGATAAATTATCTGCTGAATGTAGTAGGCTAACTACTTTAAGGTATAGTACCAGTTTTTCGCTAGGAATTTACTTTTTAAATAAAGAACTGCGTCAACCCATTTATGCAATATATGGTTTTGTACGTTTAGCAGACGAAATTGTTGACAGTTTTCATGATTATGATAAAGTATTATTATTGGCTAAATTTAAACAGGATTGTTATGAGGCTATCGATCAAAAAATAAGTTTAAACCCAGTGCTTAATTCATTTCAAAAAGTGGTTAATGAATACCAAATAGAAATGGAATTAATTGATCTTTTTTTGAAAAGTATGGAAATGGACCTGTTGCAGATTACCTATACTCCTCAAAAATATGAAGAATACATTTTAGGTTCTGCACAAGTTGTTGGCTTAATGTGTTTACATGTATTTACCAAAGGCAATAAAACTGAATACCAAGAACTCAAACCTGCGGCTATGACTTTAGGTTCTGCTTTTCAGAAAATTAATTTCTTAAGAGATATTAACGCAGACTACCAAACACTGAACAGAACTTATTTTCCAAATGTTAACTTAGATCAGTTTTCTAACCAAGACAAAAAAAATATAGAAGCTGAAATTGATAATGAATTTAAAGAAGCTTTAATCGGCATCAAAAAATTACCAAGATCATCTAGAAGAGGTGTTTATTTAGCATATATCTATTACAAAGAACTGTTACATAAAATAAAAAAAGTACCTGCAGAAAAGGTGATGAAAGATAGAATTAGAATATCAAACGGACATAAATTTGGTTTAATGTTTGATTCGATGATTCGCTATAAAATAAATGCATTATGAGATTGATGATGTTCTGCCAACTTTTTCTGATGATCAATATTGTTTCGGCAAATGAGCTTGAGGTTACTAACTTGAGAAACCTATATTATCAGGCAGCAGACAATGAGGCAGCATCTAAAAAGCTTTCTAATTTATTAGAAAAGGTAAATACAAAATCATCTCCTATTTTTGTATGTTATAAAGGCGCTGCAGATATGATGGAAGCAAAATATGCGTTTAATCCTATTAGTAAACTCAGCAAATTTAAAAAAGGGAAAAACTTAATTGAAGCCGCTATAAAGCTTGACCCAAACGATATGGAGATGCGCTTTTTGAGATTTTCTATACAAACCAATTTACCTGGTTTTTTAGGCTATGACAATTCCATTAAAAACGATAAGGAAGTTTTGATCAGTAAGATTACTACCGTTAAAGACGAAAATTTGAAGGGTAGGATTATCAGTTATTTATCTTCCTCAAAATATTGTACTAAAGAAGAAATTAAAAAATTAAAAGGTTGATAGAAAACGTAATACTTGTAGACCAATACGATAATGAAATTGGAATTATGCCAAAAATGGAAGCCCATTTAGAAGGCAAACTCCATCGTGCTTTCTCGGTTTTTATTTTTAATAGTAAGGGCGAATTGCTATTGCAACAGCGAGCTTTAGATAAATATCATTCTGGAGGCAAATGGACCAATACTTGTTGCAGCCACCCCCGTTTAGGTGAAGAGACTATAGTTGCCGCACACAGAAGATTACAGGAAGAAATGGGAATGAAGTGCGAGTTACACTATGGGTTTAACTTTATTTACCAAGCAGATTTTTTAGATGGCATTGCAGAGCATGAATTTGATCATGTATTTTTTGGGCTGAGTGATGAACAACCAATTATCAATACTAGTGAAGTTGCCGCTTATCAATACATAAAAATGGAAGATTTGGAACAAGATATTAACCAAAACCCAGATAAATATACAGCTTGGTTAAAAATCTGTTTTAGCAAAGTTTTAGAGAGTTACCTTCAAATATTTAACAATGAACGTAGTTATTAATATTGGAATTGTTTTGGCAGCATTTATTGCCATGGAAGCTGTTGCATGGTTAACGCATAAATACATAATGCACGGTTTATTTTGGTTTTTGCATAAGGATCATCACCATAAAGAAAGTGAGGGATTTTTAGAAAAGAACGATTTTTTCTTCCTCATTTTTGCCATACCAGGCATTATCTGTTTGGCCTTGGGTTCTTTTTATGGCAATAACATTGCGCTATGCATTGGCATAGGTATTACGCTTTACGGAGCTTGTTATTTCTTTGTACACGATATTTTTATCCACCAGCGCTTTAAAATCTTTAGAAATGCTAACAATTGGTATTTTAAAGCGATTAGAAGAGCTCATAAAATGCATCATAAGCACATTAACAAAGAAGATGGCGAATGTTTTGGAATGCTATGGGTGCCTTTTAAATATTTTATTGAGAGTAAACATAAAGCCACATAATGAAGTACACTTATCTACTCATCGATTTTTTTACAATCATCGTTCCCTTTATTTTTTCCTTCCACCCTAAACTAAATTTTTATAAAACTTGGAAAGCATTTTTTCCAGCAGTAATTATAACTGGATTAATTTTCATTTTGTGGGATGTATATTTTACGAATTTGGGTGTTTGGGGCTTTAATCAAACCTATTTAATTGGCCTAAACATTGCCAATCTTCCTCTAGAAGAAATACTATTCTTCTTCTGTATCCCCTATTCTTGTGTATTTACCTATCATTGCCTAAACCTATTTATTAAAAAATCAGTACCTCCGCAAACCGAAAAGATCATCACTATTTCTTTTATTGTGGTTGCCTTAATAATAGGGTTGCTTAGTTTAGGTAAAATTTATACTGCAACAACGTTTTTTTTATTGGCAGTGCTGCTAATTTTAGCAAAATTTGTAATTAAAGTAGATTGGTTAGCCAAGTTCTACATCATATATGGTGTTTTACTTTTCCCTTTTTTAATTGTAAATGGTTTACTAACAGGTACTGGCCTGGATGCACCTGTAGTTTGGTACAACAACAATGAGATATTTGGCTTAAGAATATTAACTATACCAGTTGAAGATGTTTTTTACGGCATGGATCTTATTTTGATGAATCTATTGATCTACCTCCATTTAAAGAAAGAAAAATAAAGTCTTCAAATATTACAATTTTAACATTTAATACTTAGCTGTTAATTTTTTTAAAATAATGCGTTAATTAATTGTAATTCTATGAAAATAATTTAAGCTTTTATATTGAAATTGTTATCTTCACTTTTTAATTTAATAATAAGTAGTTATGACAGGTACAGTAAAATGGTTTAATGATGCTAAAGGCTTTGGTTTTATAACCCCAGAAGAAGGCGGTAAAGATATATTTTGCCACCATTCTGCAATCCAGTCTTCAGGACAAAGATCTCTGCAAGAAGGACAAACGGTTGAGTACGAAGTGAAAGAAGGCAAAAAAGGCCCTGAAGCTGAGAACGTACGAGTAACCGGATAAGTAGTAATTTTTTTATTTATTTATTTGATGCACAAGAGCCATCGGTCTAAAACTGATGGCTTTTTGATTCCAAAAATCTGATATCACTTTTTTGCGTATAAAAGATCAAAAAAAATTAATTTAAAATAGTACTTTTCGTATTTTTATGATCCCCTAATTGTTTTATTTTGTTTGCATTAATTACCTTTAAAACACCCCTTAAATTCGCCACAGCTTTTAAAGAATTTTACGCAACAGCTAATATAAAGCAGGTTAAAATTTTAAGCATGATATTGTTTATCATTGCTTGTTCGATAAGGTTAATTACTTATACCTACCTTCAAGAAACTTCAACAATTAAAGGTTACCAAGAACATTCTATAAACAATTGGTTTCAAATTTCGGGTTCTTTACTCTTTTACATCCTATCGAGATTTGCCTTGATCAATAATTCTTGGAATAGACGGCAAAAGAAAATATTTACGCTTTCTTTTGTTGTATTTATTCTTTTGATTGCCTTTATTGCCAGTTATATCATCTCTCAACACAACACTAAAAATACACTAACCTTATTCTTAGTAGGCATTGTGGTAGTGAGTCTGTTTTTTGCAGTAGAATATCCAGACATAATTATCATATCAACTACAGTCGTATTAATGTTCCTAGTAGGAATGGTAATCCCCAAACTCGATTTTCATGAAAAGATATTGAATTTAGTAGCTGGATTTATACTTGGTTTTATCCTACTTTGCTCCTCTAGATATAGTTATTATTTTAAGTCGCAGCATTTTACTCAACTTAAAGAACTAGAACAGAAAAATTTAGAAATTGAGCGATTAAATATTCAAAAAGGAGAAATATTGAGTTTTGTTGCACATGATTTAAGAAACCCATTAAGCAATATTGAAGCTTTAAGTACACTTTTACTGATGGAAGATAATGGTCACAATACAGAGATTAAGATGATTAAATCTGCTGCAATACAAGCAAATGAAATTATCAAAGACCTTATTGAAGTCGCAAAATTCGATCAATCAGATTTGCAGGCAAAGCAAATTGAAATGGTTGCATATATGAGAAGAATCGTTAAAAAATGGACTTTAAATTCAAATAGAGAAGTCTTATTGAACGATAATTCAACTGAAATCTATGCAAATATCAATCCTTCTAGGTTAGAGCGGGTAATTGATAATTTGATTAGTAATGGCATAAAATTTTCAATTGAAGATAAACCTATTGTTATCGCTTTATCAAAAAGAGAGGCAAACATTTGTATCATGATTGAAGATTTCGGAATTGGAATTCCGGAAAAACTACGGCCAACTATCTTCAATCAATTTTCTGAAGCTGGCAGACTTGGGCTAAATGGAGAAAAATCTATTGGTTTAGGCTTGCATATTTCTAAAAGAATTATAGAACAGCATGGAGGTAGATTATTAGTTAGCAGTGCAGAAGGCTTAGGTACGGCGTTTACCATACTTTTACCTATTTCTTAAAAATCTTCTTGAGAGGTTGCAAATAGATTTTGAGCAAAATTTACTAAAAACAGTTCTTTTTTTGCCCTAGTTAATCCGGTATACAACCACCTTAAAAAGTCAAGATCAATCATTTCATCAGTTAAATAACCTTGATCTACAAAAACAGCATCCCATTGTCCGCCTTGTGCTTTATGGCAAGTTACCGCGTATGCGAATTTAATTTGTAGTGCATTGTAATAAGGATCGATTTTTATGGCCTCCATCCTCTCTTTTTTATTACTTAAGTGTTCATAATCTAACATTAGTCCCTCAAAAAGCTGTTTATTTTTATCCTGAGGTAGATTTGGTGTTTCTGCTTGTAAAGTATCTAAAATTACTTTACAGGTAATGGTACCTGCTTCCGGAAAATCTAAAAATTCTAAGTTAACTTCGGCAAAGCGCAAACCATAGCGTTCCTCTTCTCGACGTACCCTAATCACTTTCGCCATGTCTCCATTGGCGATAAAAGCGGTATCAGGATTATCAGGAAGCCAAAAATAGTTGTTCCTTACCACCATAACTTGGTCGCCACCACTTAGTTCTTCATCTCGGTAAAGTAACCTGGCTCTAATTTGGTTGTTATACACATTTGCAGATTTATTTGATCGGCAAACCACCAAAGAATTTTCAATCCCAAATTTACTGTACGCATACTCTAAACCTTCAACTAGCTTAATCCCTGTCATGCTAAAAATGTCCTTGTAATTTTTAGTCACAAATTTTGGCAGTACTATTTCGCCATCGGTATAGCCATTAATTAATTTACGTAACATGGTGGCATTAGCTAAAATACCAGATTTTTTTTCTTGTCTAACCACTTCCTTTAGTTCAACGGTAGTTACATCCAAACCAAATTTATCGTTAAGGTATTTTTCGTTCAAAGCCGGACTATCTAAGCTGCCAACAGGAGGTAATTGAGCAGTATCACCCACAAATAACAGCGAGCAGTTTTTATCCTTTCCCGTAGGCTCTACTTGATATACATATTCAATTAAATCTTTTAAAAATGAAGATCCATTTTGAGGATTCCATTCATCGGCTATCATAGAAGCTTCATCTACAATAAATAGGGTGTGTTCTGCTAAGTTAGGTGCTAACTGAAAAGCCATTTCTGTAGCGACCGCATTTTTTTTTCTGTATATTTTTTTATGGATGGTTAATGCCCGTTTTCCTGTATAGTTACTAATTACTTTGGCAGCCCTACCCGTAGGTGCCAACAACACCACTTTTAACCTAAAAAAAGGTAAAGCTTTTACCAAAGCAGCAACCGATGTTGTTTTACCAGTACCTGCATAACCGCGTAAAATAAAACACTTGAGGGTAGCAGTTTGCCGTAAAAAGTATGCAGCCTTTGTGCAAAAAACCAATTGTTCTGCTGTAGGTTCGAACGGGTAAGAATTGGCAATACTGTTGGCTTTATCCATTTAGCAAAGATGCAATGGTAATGTTATAGAAAAAAGAATTATTTTTGCACTGATGAATAACAGCAATACCATCTTATTAATCGATCCCGAATTTGATCCTGCAACAGCCACAAGCTGTAATTTGTTGGTAAAATTAGGTTCTGACAGTTTTTCTTATGCCATTATTAATAAGCTAAGTAAGAAGATTATTGCAGTTTATGATGAGCAAGAGTGTGAAGATGTAATGTTAAAATTAACAGAACGTTTCAAAAACGACACTTATTTAACTTTACCCTATCAAGAAGTTAAAATAGCCATACCTACGCCAAATTCAATTGCTGTACCTAATGTATTTTATGATGATTATAGTCTAAAATCACATGCTAAGTTATTCCCAAATTTAAGCGATAAACTTTATACGCAACTACAACCGCATTTTGATTTTACAAGCATATTTTCAGTTTCAAAAAATCTGGATTCTTTGCTTAGACAATATCTTCCAACCGCTAAAAAATTACAAGAAAATACCGGCTTAATTACCATTGCTGAGCAATTAAAAGAAACATCCCTACTATTAGATTTTTCTGTGGGCTCTTTCAATGCAGTTTTCATCAATAACCAGCAGGTTGTTTTTCAGCAATGCTACGAAATAGAGCAAATAGAAGAATTTAATTATTATTTACTATTGATCATTAATCAATTGGAAATGGATACAAAAAAGACGGCTGTATTCTTATCTGGAATTGTCCACGAAAGTGATGAGAAACACAATTGTATGCTCAAATATTTCAATGATGTTGAATTTTTAAATGTCGACAGTGATTTGGATCAGCAAATACTAGAGTATATGCCTTTACATTATTACAGTAACTTATTAGCCCTAAACCAATGCGTATTATAGGAGGAAAACTCAAAGGAAGGCAACTTAATGCCCCTGCAAATTTACCTGTAAGACCAACTACAGATATGGCAAAGGAGGCTCTATTCAATATCTTAAATAACACATACGATTTTGAGGATTGTAATGTTTTAGATCTTTTTAGTGGTACTGGAAGTATTTGTATCGAATTTGCCTCTAGAGGTATAAATCATGTTACTGCTGTTGATAAACATCATGGCTGTGTAGCTTGGATAAAAGCTGTTGCTGAGAAATTTGATTTACCGCAAATTGAACCAAAAAAGGCAGATACCTTCAAGTTTTTAGCTCAAGATACCAATCAATATCAAATTATTTTTGCTGATCCACCTTATGATTTACCCAATATACCAACAATACCGCAACTGGTAATGGACCATAATCTATTAACAGCTAATGGAACTTTGATCGTTGAACATCCGCCATTTTTAAAATTAAATCTGCTACCTGGTTTTACCGAGGTTAGAAAATATGGTAACAGTTCATTTAGTTTTTTCGACAAAGTTAGCTCTATAGTTTAGCCGCTATATTGAAAGAGTACAGGGAGGAGGTATCTAATCTTTTTTACCTCTTACTAAGATCTCCTTTAATCATTGGTCTTTCAGCTTTCAGCTTAAACCTATATATTTACCTTATGAAGATTGCTTTATTTCCAGGTTCATTCGATCCAATTACCATTGCCCATGTTGATATTTTAAAAAGAGCTTTGCCATTATTCGATAAAATTGTGGTTGGAATTGGTTTAAATAGTTCGAAACAAAACTTTCTATCATCAGAAAAAAGAGAAGAAATGGTAAGAACTATTTTTTCAGCAAACCAAAATGTCGATGTACAGTTATATGAAGGATTAACAGTTGATTTCTGCCGAAAAATAAATGCAAAATACATGGTGAGGGGAATTCGGTCTGCATCAGATTTTGAATACGAAAGAGCAATTGCCCAAATTAATCAAACCATGATGCCTGAAGTGGAAACTATCTTATTGTTAAGCAAACCGGAATATTCTGCCATAAGCTCTACAATTGTTCGAGATATTTTAAGAAACAATGGCGACGTTAGTCCATTTGTTCCAAAAGAAGTAATAGATTTCTTATAGTAAATCAGGTACCTTACTTTTTTGAAAAACATAGCAGTACTAAAATTAATGTTAGCCCTAAACTTCATTAACAACCTATCATTAGCCTAAGTAGCGAAAATAAGCGCTTAATTTAAAATACAAAATGAAGATTAGCTTCAAACCAAACGCTCTGCTTTTAAAACTTCTAAAATTAAAGGGTAAGTATTCTTAAGTTTTGCAGCAATTCCATCTTTTGCAACCCAAGAGGCAGTTGTAATTCCCTCTGCAGTCTGCGGAATTAATTTTGGAGAACCCTTTACCGACATTTTATACCAACTTGTACGTTTTAATATGATTTTGTTTCCCAATTCATAAATATGATAGGTTTTACAAAGACGCTCTTCACGCTTCTCAATTTTAACCCCACATTCTTCTTCAACCTCTCTAACAGCAGTAGCCTTTATTTTCTCTCCTTTTTCTACTTTTCCTTTTGGTAAATCCCACTTTTTATTTCTGAAGATAAATAGAAATTCTCCCTTAGCATTGGTTACCAATCCACCTGCTGCCTTAATAATAGTTAATTTCTTTTTTATAGTACTAAAAACCACTTTAGGATCGCTGCTTTCTAAATAATAAGCGTTGCTGTTATTCTTTTTAAGGCTCTTGTAAAAAGCTAAAAAATCAAAATTTTCTACATTGAGCAGTTGGCTTTTATCCACTGCTTTTGGCGCAGATTCTGTTACAGATAATGAGACATTATTAATATAAATTCGGTAGCTTTTCATACTAGGTAATAGATTTCAGGGCTGCATTTAAATGCAATAGGCTAATGTTATGGTTTATTCCAATTAGAACCATAGCACTAAAAGTATTAAAAAATTATCAATTGTCTTATGATTTTTAAAGAAAGATATGAATAGCTAAACCTAAAATTTAATTCTCTTTAAATGTTAACAAATCAAGATACTCTACTTCAACAGGTTGAACTTTTCTAATTTAAATAACTTCACTTTATACCGTAAAGAAAGTACTATCATAAATATAAAATCATTATTTTTGGAGCATGTATAATAAAAGTGATATTGAATTAAAGGTAGCTGAATTTTTATTACAAATTAAAGCCGTTAAACTACAACCAAATAACCCATTTACATGGGCATCAGGCTGGAAATCTCCAATTTATTGCGATAACCGCATTACTTTGTCACATCCGTCTGTAAGAACATATATTCGCCAAAAATTGGCTCAACTGATACAAGAAGAATTTGGTGCAGTTGATGTAATTGCCGGTGTGGCAACTGCTGGTATTCCACAAGGTGTTTTAGTGGCACAAGAATTAGGTTTACCATTTATTTATGTTAGATCAAAAGCAAAAGAGCATGGCACTGGAAGTTTAATTGAGGGAGAGATTATTGAGGGGCAACGTGTAGTGGTTGTCGAAGATTTAATTTCTACAGGAAAAAGCAGCTTACAAGCTGTTGATGCTTTACGTGGAGCAGGATTATCTGTAGCGGGTTTGGTAGCCATTTTCACTTATGGTTTTAATCAAGCTGATGAGAATTTTGCCGCTGCGAAATGCCGTTATTCTACATTATCAAATTATTTATCATTGATCAGCTATGCTGCAGAACATAGTTTTATTGCGCAAAACGAAATAGAATTATTAAATAAGTGGAGAGAAAACCCATCAGAATGGGGTAAGGAAGTTTTAAGTTAAGAGTTGGGAGTTGAAATACCATAAAAAAATATTATGACAATAATTGAAAGTAGTGTTGAGATAAATTTGCAGATAGATAAAGTATATAATTTCTTAGAAGATTTAAATAATCATCAGCAATTAATGCCAGAGAACATTTACAATTGGTCATCTACCACAGACGAAGCTAGTTTTACTATACAAAACATGGCAAAACTGGCAATTAAAATTTCTAGTCGTTTACCTAACAGCGAAATTATTGCTATACCAACAGAAAAGCCACCTTTTGATGTGGAATTAAAGTGGACGGTTGAACCAAACGATAATGGCGGCACAACTGCAAAACATATTATTTCTGCAGATTTAAACATGATGATGAAAATGTTGGCCTCTGGTCCACTACAAAAATTAGCTGACCATCAAACTCAGAAATTAAAAGAAATTTTAGGCTAAAGACCTATAAATAATATTAAAAGCACCATCAAAAATTGATGGTGCTTTTTTATGCCCAAACATTTTACATCCATCTTCTCTTATTTTAAGCTCATTTTTAATACCTTAGTTATTCAAAAACCCAATATCCAATGCTAAGTCAATTCCTGAAGCTTTCCTTTTTAATTCTCTGTGCTTCTCCCCTTTTCAGCTTCGCTCAAACTGCAAATATTAAGTCACTAAAAACAGAATATTTGGTAAATCCGATTGGCTTAGATAATACAAACCCTCGTTTTACTTGGCAAATGGATGATAAAAGAAATGGAGCCAAACAAACTGCCTACAGGATTTTGGTTGATACTGATTCTATAGCTTTGGCACAAGGAAAAGCTATACAATGGAATACTGTATGGTTGCAAACAAGTGATAATTTAAAAACTTATGCTGGTTCTTCACTAAAACCTTTTACTAAATACTATTGGAGGGTTGATATAGCTGATCAAAACAAAGTAAAATCTACCAAAATAAAAATTGCAAGTTTTGAAATGGGCATGATGCATAGCAAAAATTGGCAAGGTTCATGGATTTCTGATAACCAGAATGTACAGTTAAAACCTGCACCCTATTTCCGAAAAACATTTGAAACAACAAAAAAAATAAAATCTGCCCGAGCTTACATTACCGCAGGCGGATTATATGAACTTTCTTTAAACGGAGAAAAAGTTGGTAACCATAGAATGGATCCGATGTATACCCGTTTCGACAGGAGAAATTTATATATTACTTATGATGTTACAAAACAAGTAAAAGCTGGTAAAAATGCAATTGGGGTTTTGTTAGGTAATGGTTGGTACAATCATCAAAGTACCGCAGTTTGGGATTTCGAAAAAGCACCTTGGCGCAATAGACCAACCTTTTGCTTGGATTTAAAAATTACTTATACTGATGGAACTACCGAAACCATCAAATCTGCAAAGGATTGGAAAACAGCATTAAGTCCAATCATTTTTAATAGCATTTACACCGCCGAACATTACGATGCAAGATTAGAACAAAAAGGCTGGAATACTATAGATTTTGACGATAGCAAATGGAAAAGGGTGATTTTTCGCTCTGCACCATCAAATCAAATTGTTGCGCAAGCTATGCATCCAGTTAGAAACGTAGAAGAAATTACTAGCAAAAGCATTAGAAAGTTTAACGATACCACTTACCTTTTCGATTTAGGTAGAAACATTTCTGGCGTAAGTAAAATCAAAATTAATGGTCCAGAGGGTACAATTGTTAGATTAAAACATACCGAACGTTTATATGCCAATGGCAGAGCCGATATGTCTAATATCGATGTGCACTATCGCCCAACAGATGATAAAGATCCATTCCAAACTGATATATTAATTTTAAGTGGCAAAGGTGAGCAAAGTTTTATGCCGCATTTTAATTACAAGGGTTTCCAATATGTAGAAGTGAGTTTAAGTAAGCCAATTGATTTGAAAAAAGAAGATTTAGTGGGCTATTTCATGCACAGCGATGTTCCTGTAGCTGGAAATATAAAAGCGTCAGATCCGTTGATTGACAAAATTTATTACGCCACTAATAACTCCTACAAATCAAACCTCTTTGGTTATCCAACCGATTGTCCACAACGTGAAAAAAACGGTTGGACAGGCGATGCAGCCATTGCCATAGAAACTGGTTTATATGGTTATGATGCTATTACGATTTACGAAAAGTGGTTAGCCGATCATAGAGACGAACAACAGCCAAATGGGGTTTTACCATCAATCATTCCGACTGATGGTTGGGGTTATGAGTGGGGAAATGGACCAGATTGGACCAGTACAATTGCTATTATTCCATGGAATATTTATCGTTTTTATGGCGACAAAAAGATCTTGGCGGATAATTACGAGAATATTAAAAAATATGTAAATCATATTGATAAGGTCTACCCAACAGGTTTAACCTCTTGGGGTTTGGGCGATTGGGTTCCTGTTAAATCTGTTTCGCCAGTAGAGCTTACTTCAACTTGTTATTATTATGCAGACGTTATCATTTTGGCTAAAACGGCTAAAATTCTAGGTAAAACCGATGACTATAAAAATTACACAGCATTAGCTGAAAAAATTAAAACTGCCTTTAATGCTAAATACTTGAATAAAACTATTGGCATTTATAACACTGGTTTGCAAACAGAACTAAGTGTTCCTTTATTTTGGGGGATCGTGCCGGAAGATATTAAATGGAAAGTAGCAGAAAACTTAGCCAAAAGAGTTGAAGCTGATGGAATGCATTTAGATGTAGGTTTGTTAGGTACTAAAGCAATTTTAAATGCATTAAGTGAAAATGGCTATGCAGAAATAGCCTATAAAGTGGCTTCACAAAAAACATTCCCAAGTTGGGGTTGGTGGATTGCCAATGGAGCTACAACTTTATATGAAAATTGGCCTATTGATGCAAAGTCAGATATTTCTATGAACCACATCATGTTTGGAGAAATTGGCGCATGGTTATACAAAGCACCAGGCGGCATCAAGCCTGATGAAAACCAACCTGGGTTTAAAAATGTAATCCTACAACCTTATTTTGTTGAAGGATTAAATTCTTTCGAGGCCACTCATGATGGACCTTTTGGGAAAATTGTTTCTTCTTGGAAAAGGACACCAAAAGGAATTGAATATAAAGTAATTATCCCTGCGAACTCTTCAGCAACAGTAAAATTAGCTATGGTAAGGGGATTAACAATTACAGTTGATGGAAAATTAATGCCTAGTGGGAAGTTTGATCTAAAAGCTGGAGAATATCTAATGGAGTTGAAATAGGTTCTGTAAACGCTATATAATATTTACTGTACCTATTCAATTTATATTCAACAAATCTGCTCATTAAATGTTACTTAGTTTCGGAATTTTATGGCTACAAAGCAAATCGAACTTATAGAGGATTCTTCTATAGAATATATTTCAATCGCTGCTACAACACTCGAAATAATTGGGTGGAAAGTAGACTTCTTTAACGAATCAAGCTTAAGAGCTAGCATAAACACATCTGAATATAGACCTAATTATAAGACTCTTTCAATAAATATTAAAAATGGTATCATAATATTAAAATGCTCTGGAGATATAATTATTAAAGATGGAAGCAATGAAAAACAACTGCATAAATTTTTAATGAGCTATGCACAAACTAAGCTAACAGCAAATGAGGAAATAAAAAAAAATCTAAATGAAATAAAAAGAATAGAACGTAGAATGAATGATGCGAAGCTCTATTTGGAAATTCCAATTTTAAACACTTATAAGATTGACAGCTTAAAAAATTTTTTTCACATTTTTCTTCTCCCAAAAAAAATATGGGTTACATCAGCTATAATTAACACAAGCATTTTGGCCTATTTATTTATGGTATTTATTTCTGGAGAATTTCTAGATTTCGATCGCCATACCCTTCAGATTGCAGGAGCGCTTAATACAAAAGATATGTTGCAAGGGCAATATTGGAGATTATTTACTGGAATTTTCTTACACAGCAATTTTCCTCATATTCTTCTAAATATGATTTTCTTATTTAGTCTTGGTGGCATATTAGAACCTTTGCTAGGAAAGTTTAAATTCTTTATGACTTATATTTTAATAGGGGTATCGGCAAATTTAGCGAGTTATTTTTGGTACGATGATCTACTTACTGTAGGTGCGTCTGGCGCTATATTCGGCTTTATGGGAATAGTTATATCAATGGCTATCACTAATAAAATACCTAGCGAACTTAGGAAGTTTATCATTATAATAGTTCTGTTGATAATTTTAGATACTACAATTAGAGGTTTTTTAAGGGGTTCCACTAATCATGTAGCTCATTTTGCCGGACTTTTTACCGGTATGCTACTGACCTTTTTATTTAACTTTTATAAAAAAGCCAAATTTTTGGTACAGAATTAAAACAAACTTAAAGATAGCTATAGAAAATTACCATAATTTAATAATGGCCATATTCTTAATTTATCTGAAGCTAACGGCAAGGAATCCTTTAAAATCCAATATTCCTTTTCTCATTGCCGTCGGTTTTTAACCGACAGAATTTTTGCAATTGCAAAGGCTTTATTCACAGCTAAGAACTACTACCTTTATGATATAAACCCCGCCTGTCCGGAAGGCAGGGTTACTGAAGTAAATGCCGATTCTTTGCCGATAAATGGACACTAAAAGCATCGGCAACAACGCAAAGAAGGACTGGATTAGGCAAGCTACTTCCACTGTTTTTCAAATGCTAAAACATATCTTAATATATCCTTTTATTAAATAAAATTCCTATCATCGTAAAGAACAAATTTTTATGGGCTTTATATACTTACTATTAGCAATTTCTACTTTAACAGTCTTTTTTGCCATTTTAACTTCTATACTAACTATTTGGTTTAGAAATAAGGCAATGCGAATAATTTCATTTATTCTTAGCATTTTAGCTTTTATTGTTTATATAATTTTACTTGTTACGTTGGGTAATGCAGATGAAATATTTGGAATCTCGACAGATAAATTATCGTTTCTGCCGATTGCTATTCCGCTATTTGCAATGCTATTTTGCCATGCAAAGTGCTACCAAAATACGCTCAAAAAAAATGTTTTTTAGCTTGGCTTGTTTAATTATAGTTCGTCTTTTAAGTAATACAATAGGCGCTGCTGCAGATGTACTCTATAAAAACTCATTAGAAGAAATTGCTCAAGCACTATGGAAAGTGAACTCTTATGTATTTTTTCCGTTGCTTTTTGCTGGTATGAGCTATGTATTTGCCAAATTATTTCATCCCAATTTAAAAGTTTTCAAAGGGCTTGTTTTGAAAGCACTTGTCGTTATAGCTGTGATAGCGGTAGCGGATGAGTTGTTGACTATGTTATTGATTTTCATAAAATACAAAGAATTCTTCGTTTACGATATTCATACCTATCCGCTCATCTTGTTAATTTCACTTTATCAAATTGGCGTCGGTTGTTTATTGGGTTCGTATTTATTCAAAAACAATCACAACAATCTTTCAGATTAAATTGCTTATTTACATACATTTAACCATCTACAATTAATTATGTTTGGCTAAAGCCAAGTTTGCTTTTCCTGTACAATTGGTTGAAGCCAACTGCAATGAATTTATTTCAAATTCTAAAAGCTAAATCCGTATTGCCGACAGTTTTAACCGACGGTTTTTTTTGCAATTGCAAAGGCTTTAGCCACAACCCAAGAACTACTGCCTTTGTGATATAAACCTTATTGAAATGGAAAGTATCATTTTTTCGATGAGCTAGTAATGGAAAGAAGGACTACAAAAGCCAAGAACTACCAACATTATTTTTCAAAATTTTTAATATTCAGCCAAATTTTCAGTATAAATTACTTATTTACAGCCATTTAGTCTTTAAAACTTAGTTCTTACAGACAAAATTTCCGATTAGCGAAGCAAAAAACATGTGGCATTTGTTTTGAATGAAAGAAAAATATGAACTTCAACAACTTTACAATCAAAGCACAGGAAGCTATACAAAAAGCTTCAGAAATAGCGCAGGGCAATCAGCAGCAAGCTATTGAAACTGCACACATATTAAAAGGTTTGCTAACTGTTGATGAAAACGTGGTGAGCTACGTACTAAAAAAACTGAATGTAAACCTAAATACGGTTGAGCAAAACTTAACCACCGCTATAGAAAAACTACCAAAAGTGACGGGTGGCGATGTATATTTGTCATCGAGTGCAAACTCGGCGCTGCAAAAAGCTACCTCTTATTTAAAAGAATTTAAGGATGATTTTGTATCGGTTGAGCATTTATTATTAGGCTTATTGGCTGTTAATGATGCGACATCAAAGTTATTAAAAGAACAAGGTGTAAACGAAAAAGACCTTAAACAAGCTATTGTTTCTTTACGTGGCGATAATCGTGTAACCGACCAAAATGCAGAAGCCACTTATCAGGCTTTAAATAAATATGCCCGTAATTTAAACGAATACGCTGAAAGCGGGAAATTAGACCCAGTTATAGGTCGTGATGAAGAAATTCGTCGTGTTATCCAGATTTTATCTCGTAGAACGAAAAACAATCCGATTTTAATTGGAGAACCAGGTGTGGGTAAAACTGCTATCGCAGAAGGCATTGCCTTTAGAATTATAAAAGGCGATGTGCCAGAGAACTTGAAAAGCAAAACCGTTTATTCTTTAGATATGGGTTCGTTAATTGCAGGCGCCAAATACAAAGGCGAATTTGAAGAGCGTTTAAAAGCGGTAGTTAAAGAAGTAACGCAAAGCGATGGCGATATTGTTTTGTTTATTGATGAGATACATACTTTAGTTGGAGCTGGTGGTGGCGAAGGCGCAATGGATGCAGCAAATATCTTAAAACCAGCTTTAGCAAGAGGTGAATTAAGAGCAATTGGTGCGACTACTTTAGATGAATATCAGAAATACTTAGAAAAAGATAAAGCCTTAGAACGTCGTTTCCAAAAGGTAATGGTAGAAGAACCAGATACCCAAGATGCGATTTCTATTTTGCGTGGTTTAAAAGAGCGGTATGAAACCCACCACAAAGTTAGGATTAAAGATGAAGCAATTATTGCTGCCGTGGAAATGTCTCAGCGGTATATTGCCGACCGTTTTTTACCAGATAAAGCGATTGATTTAATGGACGAAGCTGCATCGAAATTGCGTATGGAAATGGATTCTGTTCCAGAAAATGTAGATGCTTTAGACCGTGAGATTATGCGTTTAGAAATTGAGCGTGAGGCTATTAAACGCGAAAAAGACGATAAAAAAGTAAAAGAGCTTTCAGAAGATATTGCCAATTTATCTGCGGAGCGTGATGAATTGAAAGCCAAATGGCAAGGCGAAAAAGACTTGGTAGATGCTGTTAATAATCAACTAGAGCAAATCGAAGCTTATAAACTAGAAGCCGAACAAGCAGAACGTGCTGGAGATTATGGTAGAGTTGCAGAAATCCGTTACGGCAAGATTAAAGAAGCGCAAGATAAAGTTGAAAAACTGAAAGTTGATTTAGAAAGCGTACAGAGCGAAAGCAGAATGCTTAAAGAAGAAGTAACTGCTGATGATATTGCTGGTGTGGTTGGGCGTTGGACTGGAATTCCGGTTACGAAATTGATTGCCAGTGAACGTGAGAAATTATTGAATTTGGAAGATGAGTTACACAAACGTGTGGCTGGGCAAGATGAAGCAATTGAAGCAATTTCTGATGCCATTCGCCGCTCGAGAGCAGGTTTGCAAGATAAACGCAAACCAATTGGTTCATTCATTTTCTTGGGTACAACTGGTGTTGGTAAAACGGAATTGGCAAAAGCATTGGCTGAGTTTTTATTCAACGATGAAAATGCAATGACCAGAATTGATATGAGTGAATATCAAGAAAGACACGCTGTTTCTAGATTGATTGGTGCGCCTCCGGGATATGTGGGTTATGATGAAGGTGGGCAATTGACTGAAGCGGTACGTAGAAAACCATATTCAGTTGTATTACTAGATGAGATTGAAAAAGCGCATCCAGATGTATTCAATATCTTGTTGCAAGTATTGGATGATGGTCGTTTAACGGATAACAAAGGTCGTGTAGTGAATTTTAAAAACACGATTATCATCATGACATCGAATATTGGTGCGCATTTGATCCAAGATAACTTCAAAAAATTGGATGACGAAAATCGCGATGAAGTTATTGCTAAAACCAAAAATGACTTGTTTGAAGTGTTAAAACAAACCATTCGCCCAGAGTTTTTAAATAGAATTGATGAGTTGATTATGTTCACTCCTTTGCAAAGAAGCGAGATTAGAAACATTGTTGATCTACAGTTTAAACAGGTTCAACAAACTTTAGCCGAAATGGGTATAACTATGGAAGCTAGTGTTGAAGCTTTAGATTGGTTAGCAGAATTAGGTTACGACCCACAATTTGGCGCAAGGCCATTGAAAAGGGTAATTCAGAAAAGAATTTTGAATGAATTATCTAAATCGATTTTAGCTGGAAAAGTAGATAAGGACAGCAAGATTAAACTAGATATGTTCGACCACCAATTTGTCTTTTTGAATGAGAATGAAAAGTAATATTTTAATTAAATAATTTTGAAAAATGAGCTTCTAAAACTTAGAAGCTCATTTTTTTTATGTTGATTTTCAACAGATTATAATATCCCTTATCCGTTTAACTAAAAAAATAGTTGTTTTATGGTTATTTCTTTTTATTATTGACATACACGTAAAAAACAACAAACAAATGAAATCAAAATTATTATTAATGGTAGCATTATCTGCCGTAACATTTACTGTGCATGCACAAACAGAAAAAGGAAACAAAATTCTTGGAGGTTCCTTAAGTTTTTTAACTGTAAATACAAAACTAACTAATGCAAATACCAAACAAAATGAATTCTCTATTGGTCCGAAGTTTGGTTATTTCATTGGAAGGAATTTCGCTGTAGGAATAGATGCTAGTTATAGCCTTTTGAAATCTAGTTCCAGCTACATTAGAACTACTGCTGCAAATGGGAATTACGATAAAAATTTGGTGACCGAATCTGCAAAAAATCAAAATACTAACTTAGGTGCATTTGCCCGCTATTACATAGATATTACCGAAAGACTTAAGTACTTTAGTCAATTTAATGCAAATGTTGGATTTGGTAAAATCGAACAAACCAATGCCATTCCAATAGACAACACCAATTATAACATGAGCATAAGTCCATCAATTGCTTTTTTCCCAGCTCAAAAACTAGCTATTGAACTCGGTTTTGGTTTAATCTCATATCAGCATACAGATATCAAGTTTGAAGAAAATATATCGGATAACTATTCCATGGATATTTTTAACTTTGGATTTAAATCTTTCAGTCCTTCATTAGGCGTAAATTTTCATTTTTAACGTTTCATAAATAAATCATTAAGAAAGTTCAGGGATTTATTGCAGATTTCAATAAAAAAATCTAATACTTTTACAACTAACACATTCTTTCATCAGTAAATAGTGTATTCGAAATAATTTTATATTTTTAAATTGGCAATTAAAGCTGTAGTGATATGTAGAAAATAGCTTATCCGAGTTAATCAATATATTCATAATTAATATTAATCATGGCGCCAAATCATCATAAACTATTTTTCAGATTTCTGTTTACTATTTTGCTTTTAACTTGTCAATATACTAGTGCACAACAAAGTGATGCTAAAAACATCATTTCACATTATGACAGCATTAGTAATGCAATACCAAGAGAAAAATTATATGTACACTTCGATAAATCAGTATATTTAACTAAAGATACCATATGGTTTAAAGGGTATTTGGTAGAGGCCGGTTTACATACTTATTCAACTGCTAGTGGATTAATATATTTTGATATGGTAAATACAAAAGGAGAAGTAGTACAATCTTTTTCAATGCCTACCATATTAGGGCTTACTTGGGGAGGGCTAGCAATAAAGGAAGAGCTATATCCCTCTGGAAGCTACACTTTTAGAGCTTATACTAATTGGATGAAAAATTTTAATGACATTTTTATTTTTAAGAAAGAAATAACAATTCTTGACATCAATTCTGTGGATACAACAAATAATTCAGTTATAAAACCTAGTACATTTATAAGTAACAAATCCACATCCCATATTAAAAGTAATTCTACATATGACATCCAATTTTTACCAGAAGGAGGAAATTGGTTAGCTGATAAACAACAGAAGATGGCTATAAAGGCCTTAGATAAAAATGGCAACGGGGTAAAAATAACCGGGAATATATTAGATTCTAAAAATAATAGGATAATTGATTTTGAATCAGATGATAAAGGTATGGGTTATTTTTTAATGACACCAAAAGCCAATGAACTTTATGTTGCCCAAATTAATAAGCCAAATGGAATAACTAATGTAATTTTACCTAAAGTTAGTTCGAAAGGTGTATCTCTTCAGGTAAGCAATCCATATTTATCAGATTCCTTAATTGTTACCATAGCTGCGCAGTTACCCAGTCCAGAAATCACAATGGTGGGTCAAAGTCGGGGCGTGATTTGCTTCGTTAATATCTTAAGGCCAAATACCAATAGCAAAACCATAAAAGTTGCCAAAAATATTTTCCCTTCAGGAATATCCCAGATAATCTTAATGGATGCCCAAAAAAGAATCCTAAATGAAAGAAGCTTCTTCTTAAAACAGCAAAACGAATTTAATTTACAAACAATTTTGACTAAGGAAACCTACGGAAGTAGGGAGCATATACCTGTTCAGGTCAATGTAACAGATAGTACCGGAAGACCAATAGAAGGCTCATTTTCTATAGCTATTACAGACGACAAACAAGTACTTAAAGATAGTTTAAATGATCAGACCATTTTAACCTATTTTCTATTAAATTCTGATTTAAAGGGCAAAATAGAGAATCCTGGCTATTATTTTAATCCATATAACGAAGAAAAACACAATGCGCTAGATGCATTAGTTTTAACTCAGGGTTGGGTAAGTTATGATTGGGATTTAAAAAGCAGGCCCCAATATGAATTGGAAAAAGATTTTGAAATTACTGGAAACGTAACTAATATCATGAATAAACCAGCTAAAGACAGCGAGGTTATTTTATTGGCAACTAATAATTCTTCTTTTGTAATGAAGGTGAAAACAGATAACATGGGCAACTTTACTTTTAGAGATTTCCCTGTCATGGAAAATTCTTCATTTATAATTCAAGCACTAAATAATAATAGTAAAAAAGGTACTCTTGGCATAAAAATAAATGAGTACAAACCAGCTCCTATATTAAATGTGTATACAAGAAAGATCGTAAATGATATTGAAATAAATGATAGTACTTCGATAAACATGGTTAAAAACAAAATAAATTTGAGCAAAAATCTCACTGAGGGAATTAATTTGAAAGAAGTAGAAATTATAGGAAATAGAACAATTAAAGGCTCGAAGAATTTAAATGGCCCTGGAAAGGCAGATGAAGTATTAACATATCAAGACATGGAAAAAGCTGGTAAGAAAACACTTTTAGATGTCTTAGAAGAAAACATTAAAGGGTTTCGCTTCAAGTTTGTAGGTAACACAACCAAAACGTTCATGATAGATGAACGTATAGTAAAATTCATTATAGATGGAGTTAGTCTTGATTTTTTCTATGTTAAATCTGGACAATTTGCACCTCAAGATGAATATTATACCTTTTTAAGAAAATATCTTGTCAACTATACTGCAGAAGATGTAAATGGCATTGAAATAATGAAATCCCCAAGTAAAATCACTAACTATAAGGCCTCATTTATAAAAACATTTGCGGAAGCAAAAAGAGAAGCGATGGGATTAATAAGCTATGCATATATAGAAATAACTACTAAAAAGGGTATTGGTCCTTATATAGATAAGCCGACTAACCTATATCATTATGGCCCCCTATCCTACGGAAATAATAAAGTCTTTTATAGTCCAAAATACATGACAGATAGCAAAGAAGATAAGAAACTAGATTTAAGGTCAACGATTTATTGGAAGCCTAATTTGACAACTAACAAAAATGGAGAAGCAAATTTTTCATTCTTTTCTTCAGACAGTAAAGGTAGTTACACTATGTGGATAGAAGGAACGGATACACAAGGTAATTTTGGAGCGAAAACTATGAAAATAATAATTAAATAAGTTTAAGATGAGAAATATCTTTTCAGATCTCCTTTACCATTTAGAAATTTAAATGTGAATATATTCCTGTTTACAACAGTAAACCAACAACTTACACATATTCCAGTTCTATCAAATGATTGCTCGATAATTGTTATTATACTAAATATTGATTAATATTGATTACACACAAATGAAATCGATATGGAAATTAAAGTATTCTTAATGGCAGCAATATGCGCCATCGGGTTTGTTACCCATGCACAAATCCAAAAAGGAACTACGTTAGGTGGCTTAAGTTTTAGTTTTGGTACAAGCAACCAAAACACCAATGCTATCAGCTTAAATTCTCTAGCTATTAACCCAAGAGTTGGGTATTTCTTAAATAATAAATTCGCAATCGGAATGGAGTTTAATTATAACGTTTCAAAGCTAAATGGCGAATTCTATGATTATTACGATAACGAAACTGGCACTATAGTGAGCAGTTTTGGTTTTAAGGAAGAAAATTTTGGCCTATCGCCTTTTACAAGATATTACATTCACGTAAAAGATAACTTTAAATTCTTTGGTCAAGCAAACCTGAATTTCCAAATCAATAGCTATAAAAACATAGATGATACTGGTTATTTATACAGCACAGATTATACTTTTAAAGGTTTTGGCGCAAGTTTAAATCCTGGCTTTGCATTTTTGCCCACTTCTAAATGGGATATTGAATTTTCTTTTCCCCTGATTAGTTATTTTAACGAAAGTAATACCAATAGCGACTATCATTTTAGAAGCAATAAAAACCTAAGGTTAGTACTTGATAATTTTACACCCTCATTTGGTGTAAATTTTCATTTTTAACGGTTCATAAATAAATCGTTAAGAAAGTTTAGGGATGTATTGCAGATTTCAATAAACAACTATATTAGTTTTACAACTAACACATTCTTTCATCAGTAAATAGTGTATTCGAAATAATTTTATATTTTTAAATTGGCAATTAAAGCTGTAGTGATGTGTAGAAAATAGCTTATCCGAGTTAATCAATATATTCATAATTAATATTAATCATGGCTCCAAATCATCATAAACTATTTTTCAGATTTCTGTTTACTATTTTGCTTTTAACTTGTCAATATACTAGTGCACAACAAAGTGATGCTAAAAACATTATTTCACATTATGACAGCATTAGTAATGCAATACCAAGAGAAAAATTATATGTACACTTCGATAAATCGATATATTTACCTACAGATACAATTTGGTTTAAAGGTTATTTGGTAGAGGCCGGTTTACATACTTATTCAAATGTTAGTGGATTAATCCATTTTGACATGGTAAACACAAAGGGAGAAGTGGTACAATCTTTTTCAATGCCTACCCTATTAGGGCTTACTTGGGGAGGATTAGCAATAAATGAATTATTATACCCTCCTGGAAATTATACGTTTAGAGCTTATACTAATTGGATGATAAATTTTGATGACGTCTTTGTTTTTAAAAAAGAAATAACAATTCTGAACACTAATTCTATTGGTAATACGAATACTTCAATTATAAAAAATAACACTCTAAAAAACAACAGTTCCACATCCCGTATTAAAAACGAGCTTACTTATGACATTCAATTTTTACCAGAAGGGGGAAATTGGCTAGTTGGTAAACAACAGAAGATGGCTGTAAAGGCCTTAGATAAAAGTGGAAATGGGATAAAGATAAATGGGAGTATCCTAGATTCTAGAAACAATAAGATAATTGATTTTGAATCGAATGATAAAGGAATCGGCCATTTTTTCATGATACCAAAAGCCAATGAAATTTATAATGCTCAAATTAATAAGTCGTCAGATAGTATAGCGACAGTAGTATTACCTAAAGTTAGTTTAAAGGGACTATCTCTTCAAGTTAGCAACCCATATTTATCCGATTCCTTAACTATTACTGTAAATGCACAACTACCAAGTCCTGAGATTATAATGATAGGTCAAAGCAGAGGTTTAATTCGCTTTGTTAACATTTTAAATCCAAATACAATCAGGAAAACTATAAAGGTTGCTAAAAACATTTTTCCTGCGGGAGTATCTCAAATCATCTTAATGGATGCACAGAAAAGAATCCTAAATGAAAGAAGTTTTTTTTTAAGACCGCAAAAGGAGTTTAATATACAAACTAATTTGACTAAGGAAGTCTATAAAAGTAGGGAGAATATACCTGTTCAAATTAAGGCTACAGACGGTGCAGGAAAACCAATAGAAGGCTCTTTTTCAATAGCTATAACAGACGACTCACAGGTATTTAAGGATAGCTTAAATGCGCCAAACATCTTATCCTATTTTCTATTAAATTCTGATTTAAAGGGAGAAATAGAGACACCTGGATATTATTTCAGTTCATATGATGAAAAAAAACACGATGCATTGGATGCATTAATGTTGACTCAGGGCTGGGTAAGTTACGATTGGGATTTAAAAAACAAGCCGCAGTATGAGGTAGAAAAGGAATTTAAAATTACTGGTACCGTAACTAACATAATGAACAGAGGAGTTAAAGACAGTGAGGTTATTTTAACGGCTACGAACAAATCTTCTGTTGTAATGAATGCAAAAACAGATAGCCTTGGCACCTTTAGTTTCCTTGATCTCCCTGTATTGGAGAATACTTCATTTATAATTCAAGCGCTAAACAGTAATAATAGAAAAGGTACTCTTGGAATAAAAATAAATGAATACAAATCAGCTCCTGTATTAATTACAAATACAACAAAGATTGTTAATGATATAGAAATAAATGACAGTACTTCGTTAAATATGGTTAAAAAAGCAGCGGATTTGAGCAATTATTTAAATGATGGAATTAATTTGAAACAAGTAGAGGTGATAGGTAATAGAACGGTTAAAGGCTCGAAGAATCTAAATGGTCCAGGAAACGCAGATGAAATTTTAACCGAACAAGACATGCTAAAAGCGGGCAGTAAAACACTCCTTACTATTTTAGAAGAGAATATTAAGGGATTTGGTGTCAAGTACAACAATCGCGGTCCTAGTGTCCGGTCGTTTAACGGAGTTACTATCAGGCGCGTCGATAACAATAATTTAAAACAATTCTCGATATATGACCAAGACGTAAAGATCATTATAGATGGGGTTAATGTTGATTTATTCTATACTTCTTCCGGACAATTTCCACCTCCAGATGAATATTACAACTTTTTACGTCGATATCTTGTTAGTTATACTGCTGAAGATGTAAATGGCATTGAAATAATGAGATCCAATGGTAAAGTAACTAACTATAAAGCCTCATTTATAAAGACATTTGCGGAAGCAAAAGCACAAGCAGAAGCATTACTAGGCTATGCATATATAGAAATAACTACAAAAAAGGGTATAGGTCCTTACTTTGATAAGCAGACTAACCTATATCATTATGGCCCCCTATCCTATGGAAATAATAAAGTTTTTTATAGTCCAAAATACATGACAGATAGCAAAGAAGATAAGAAACTAGATTTAAGGTCAACGATTTATTGGGAGCCTAATTTGACAACTAACAAAAATGGAGAAGCAAATTTTTCATTCTTCTCTTCAGACAGTAAAGGTAGTTACACTATGTGGATAGAAGGAACGGATACACAGGGTAATTTTGGAGCGAAAACTATGAAAATAATAATTAAATAAATTTAAGATGAGAAATATCTTTTCAGATCTCCTTTACCATTTAGAAATGTGAATATATTCCTGTTTACAACAGTAAACCAACAACTTACACATATTCCAGTTCTATCAAATGATTGCTCGATAATTGTTATTATACTAAATATTGATTATACACAAATGAAATCGATATGGAAATTAAATTATTCTTAATGGCAGCAATATGCGCCATCGGGTTTGTTACCCATGCACAAATCCAAAAAGGAACTACGTAGGTGGCTTAAGTTTTAGTTTTGGTACAAGCAACTAAAACACCAATGCTATCAGCTTAAATTCTCTAGCTATTAACCCAAGAGTTGGGTATTTCTTAAATAATAAATTCGCAATCTGGACGGAGTTTAATTATAATGTTTCAAAGCTAAATGGCGAATTCTATGATCATTACGATAACGAAACTGCCACTATAATCAGTTTTGGCATTAAGCAAGAAAATTTTGGCCTCTCACCTTTTACAAGATATTACATTCACGTAAAAAAATAACTTTAAATTCTTTGGTCAAGCAAACCTGCATTTCCAAATCAATAGCTATAAAAACATAGATGATACCGGTTATTTATACAGCACAGATTATACTTTTAAAGGTTTTGGAGCAAGTATAAATCCTGGCTTTGCATTTTTTCCCGCTTCTAAATGGGATATTGAATTTTCTTTTCCCCTGATTAGTTATTTTAACGAAGGAAATAACGATAGCGACTATCATTTTAGCAGCAATAAAAACCTAAGGTTAGTACTTGATAATTTTACACCCTCATTAGGTGTAAATTTTCATTTTTAATTGCAGATAAACTCTCCATGTAAATTATAAGCTACATTTACAGACAAACCTTATTTATTTTTTAAATTGATTGGGTATTTAAATGAACCTTCAAATTAATGCCGATGCGTTTTCTCTATTTTATTTTATTTCTTTATTGCTTGCCTATTAAAGCTCAACAGCTTGATGAAAAGAATAAAATTATTGCTCAATTTGATAGTGTGCGTAATGTTGCTCCCAGAGAAAAATTGTATGTGCATTTCGATAAGTCTACCTATACTTTAACAGATACCATTTGGTTTAAAGGATATTTAGTTGGAGCTAGCTTAAACAGTTTCTCTTCCTACAGCGGATTGGTTTATACAGAACTGATTAATGCTGATGGAGAAGTTGTACAAAGGATGAGTTTACCTACTGCGATGGGCTTAACTTGGGGAGCCTTTGCAATAAATCCAGATAAATACCAACCCGGGACTTATATGTTTAGGGCATATACCAATTGGATGCAAAATTTCGGCTCTACCTATTTATTTAAAAAGGAATTACAAATCTTAAGTTTAACTGGTAGCACAACCCCAAATACTGTTTCAAGTGGTAAGGCTATTAATACAAAGAGAGCTGATACTTCCTTAAAAAAAAAGCTACAAGATATAGATGTTCAATTTTTGCCTGAGGGTGGAAAATGGATAGCTGGGGTTCCACAACGAATGGCATTTAAAGCAATTAATGCTAATGGAAAAGGTATAATTGTTAAGGGAGAAGTAATTGATAGCAAGCAAAACAAGATTGTTGAGTTCGAATCTGGCTTATTAGGCATGGGTTATTTTAATCTTTTACCAGAAGCTGATCAAAATTATGTGGCAAGAGTAAAATATGGAAACGTAACCAAAAACATCAACCTTCCAAAGCTCCAGCAGAATGGTATTATTTTACAGGTCAACAATAATTTCAACAGAGATTCTATAAAAATCACCTCCTACTCTACCCTGGCTTCGACACCAGAACTTACTATGCTTGGACAAGCTAGGGGAATTATTTGTTTTATTGCCAAAATTAAATTTAATAGCAAAAGTAAAACGGTAAACATTGCAAAAAGCATTTTTCCTACGGGTGTATGCCAAATACTATTATTAGATGAGCAACAAAAAACCATCAATGAACGAAACTTCTTTATCGACCATAAAGATGAATTAAAACTTACCTTAAATAATCTTGATACAGCATACCGGACAAGAGATAGCATACCAGTTCAGCTTAATGTGCTCGATTTTGAAGGTAAACCTACAGAAGGTTCATTCTCTATTGTGGTAACTGATGATAACCAGGTGGCAAAAGATGCTATAAATGATGAAAATATTTTAAGCTATTTTTTATTGAGCTCAGACCTAAAAGGAGAAATCGAAAATCCAGGATACTATTTCAGTCAAACCAATATTCAAAAACATACTGAACTTGATGCGCTAATGTTAACACAGGGATGGGTAAGCTATAATTGGGACGTCAGCAAAAAACCTTTGTATAAAATGGAGAAGGAGTATCGTATCAATGGAGTGGTTACCAACGTACTAAATAAACCTGCTGCTAAATCAAAAATAACATTGCTAGGTAGAAACAGAGGTTTTTTGATGCTAGATACCATTGCAAACGATAAGGGAGAGTTTACTTTTAACCAACTACCATTAATGGACAGTGCTTCTTTTGTGATACAGGCACTAAATGCTAAGGGTAAAAAAGGCACACTTGGGATAGTGGTGGATGAATTTAAAGCACCATTGATAAGCTTGCCCACAAAAAACATTGCCTTATTAGAAAATGAACAAGATACCACCATTAAAAATTTAATATCAACCAAAAAACAAGAACTAATACTTACAGCAAAGGATGGCATCCTTTTAAATGAAGTTAAGATAGTAGGCAAAAGAGTAATTAGAGGTTCTAAAAATTTAAACGGACCAGGAGAAGCTGACCAAACTTTAACAGAAGAAGATCTGAACAAAGTGGCAAAGAAGACTTTATTAAATGTACTGGAAGAAAAAGTTAAAGGGTTTAGAGCTGGCTTTAGAAGAAAATCAAATGTTAAAGACTTTTTTATTAATTCAGACCCGTTAAAAATTGTAATAGATGGAATTGAGTTAGACTTCTTCTATTCCTCAAATGGAAGTGCCTCTGGAAATGATTATTACGAATATATTAAAAGTTACCTTGATTATTATAACGCAGAAGACATTAGAGGTATAGAAGTAATGGCTAATATGGGTAAAAGTATGCGCTATAAATCACGGTTCATGGAACCTTTGGACCCAACACAGTATACTTTTTTAGAAATCACCACGAGAACCGGCTCAGGGCCATTTTTAAAAAAATCTGCTAACCTCTACCTATATAGACCTATTAATTACGGAGACACCAAGGTTTTCTACAACCCTAAATATACTGCAGTAAACAAAGCCGATAAAAAGCCAGATTTTAGATCGACCATTTATTGGAACCCCAACCTAATGACGGATGCAAATGGGAATGCTCAAACTTCTTTTTTCTCGGCAGATAAAAAAGGGACCTATACCGTTTGGATTGAAGGCTCAGATATGCAGGGAAATTTCGGGATGAAGACTTTAAAATTGAATATTAAGTAAAAAGCCCCACTTAAGGGGCTTGTCTATTTATTTCATACTCTTATCTCTAACTGCCTTAAATTCAGAACCTGCTTTCCAACTAGGATAAGTTGATTCGTTACTTAAACGATAACCTACATCAAATAACAACCTCAAATCTTCTACCATCCCAGAGAAGTCCCATTTAGCCGGTTCGAAATTATCTGCAGGTGCATGGTAACGATTTTTGGTATAATCTTCTTTCTGCGCTTTACCATAAGCCAGACCTTTAGCAATGTTTTCATCACCAGTTTCGGTATACAATGCAGGAATACCAACTTTTGCAAAGTTAAAATGGTCTGATCTGAAATAAAAACCAGCTGATGGATTAGAATCTTTAACCACCACCCTATTTTGTTTCTTCGCAGCTTCTACCAAATAATCTTCCAATTCCGATTGACCAAAGCCTACTGCAATAATATCTTTAGTTTTGCCACTAGCCTGCATAGCATCAATATTAATATTGGCAACTGTTTTATTTACTGGAACTAGTGGATGGGCTCCATAATATTCAGAACCTAACAATCCTTGCTCTTCGGCCGTTACCGCTAAAAACATAACAGAACGTTCGGGCTGTTGTTTTGCTTTCTTAAAGGCATCAGCCAACACTAATAATGCTGAAGTTCCTGTTGCGTTATCAACTGCCCCATTATAAATCGAGTCGCCATTAACTGCTTCACCTAAGCCTAAATGATCCCAATGGCCAGAATAGATAATATATTCATCTGCTCGCTTAGTTCCAGGTAATACAGCGACCACATTATTTGAGATTGATTTTTTAATGGTATTATTTATAGTGGTTGAAACTTTCAAACCTAAATCAACTGGCTTAAAACCTGTTTTGCCAGCTTGCACCATCAAGTCAGCAGACTTACCGGCCATTTTAAACATTGCTTTGGCAACATCCTGCGTAATCCATCCTTCTAGTAAAGCTCTAGATTTGTTTGCATCTGCTGCCTCTAAATATAGTTTAGATTTAGACCATCCACTTCTCACAACAGCCCAAGGATAACTAGCTGCTTTATCTTCGTGAATGATAATCACTCCTGTTGCACCCTGACGAGCAGCTTCCTCAAACTTATAAGTCCAGCGGCCATAGTAGGTCATCGTTTTCCCTTTAAATAAAGTTGAGTCTAAAAACCCTGGATCATTAACCATTACCACAACCGTTTTACCTTTAACATTTAAACCTTCGTAGTCATTCCATTTATATTCTGGTGCTACAATACCGTAACCTGCAAAAACCATTTCAGAATTTTCTACTTTAACCTGATCCGTTACATGTCTACTAGCGCCTACAAAATCATCCAAGTATTTTAAACTTACTCCAGCATTGCCGTTACTAGTTTTAATCGATAAATCGCTTGGGGTAGATTTAATATCAACCATAGGAACTTCTTGGAAGTAACTATCACCATTACCAGGTTTTAAGCCCAACTTCTCAAACTCTGACTTTAAGTAGTTAATCGTTTTTGTTTCACCAGCAGTAAAGGGTTTTCTACCTTGGAACCCATCTGAGGCCAAAACTGCAATATGTTTGGCAAATGAAGTATCATTGATTGCTTTAAGTGCAGCAGAGTCTGGTTCCATTGAACCAGATGAAGATGATTGACAGGAAGAAAAATAAACTCCGATTATAAATAAGCCTAATAATTTTTTATACATAAGTTTTGTATTAAGGTTAATAGTTGAAGTTAAAAAAATAAAGGCATAGTTGTGAAGTTTGACAACTGACAATGCTAAAATATTTTTTGCTTTTGCTAGCCGCAAGATTTTGTTTTTTAGCTTTACCTAGCTTATTTAAACCCCACAGTAGCGAAAATCCTTTTGCCTTTAAAAACTTACCTAGGCTTCTCAGCAAAGGCAAACAGCGACCTCGTAAGTTTAACCAAAAGATTGTAGCAAATGGCAGGACTTTTGGTCTCGATGAAAACCGAACCATCCTTTTCTAATAAAAATAGTACTAATATAACCACTATTTATTTTTTAGTGGTTGAAATATTTGGCAAAAAAGCGGTCAATAAACCAATTAATGGTAGAAATGCACAAATATGATATACATAAGTAAGTCCTTTTGCATCTGCTAATTTCCCCAATAAGGCAGATCCTATTCCTCCCATACCAAAGGCAAAGCCGAAAAACAAGCCAGCAACCAAACCTACTTTCCCCGGAATTAACTCTTGCGCATAAACCAAAATAGCAGAAAATGCAGAGGCTAAAATCATCCCAATAGGGACAATTAAAACGCCTGTCCAAAACAAATTGGCATGTGGCAGTAAAAGTGCAAATGGTGCAGTTCCTAGAATAGAACCCCAAATTACATACTTACGACCAACTTTATCGCCAATTGGTCCACCAACTAAAGTACCTGCTGCTACAGAAAACAGAAAAACAAACAAATAAATCTGAGAAGTTTGAACGGAAACATCAAATTTTTGGATAAGGTAAAATGTAAAATAACTAGTTAAGCTAGCCATGTAAAAATACTTGGAGAAAATTAGCACCAATAAAATAATGATTGCTAATACCACTTTATTTTTAGAAAAATTATTAGCTACTTCCTGAGCTTGTATTTTAGCTCTCTCTTTCAACTTCACTAAATAACCTTTATACCAATTGCCCACATAAGTTAAAACTACTATGGCCAATAACGCAATCAGAGAGAACCACACTACGCTCACTTGGCCATGTGGTACGATAATCCAAGCTGCTAATAATGGTCCCAACGAACTCCCAGCATTACCACCCAACTGAAATACAGATTGAGCTAATCCTCTTTTTCCGCCCGATGCCGCATGGGCCATTCTTGAAGCCTCTGGATGAAAAATTGAAGAGCCTGTACCAATTAATGCCACTGCTAATAAAATGGTGTAAAAATTAGTAGATTGAGAAAGGGTGATTAGGCCTATTAAGGTAAAACCCATACCTGTGGCTAATGAATAGGGTTGAGGTTTTTTATCCGTATATAAACCAACAAAAGGCTGAAATAATGATGCAGCCATCTGGAAAGTTAAAGTAATCAATCCAATTTGGGAGAAGCTTAAATGATAACTATCTTTTATAATCGGATAAATTGCGGGAATAAGCGATTGAATGGTATCATTTAACAAATGAGAGAAACTAAGCGCAAAAAGAATAGGAAAAACGGTTTGCTCAGCTATTATTTTGGGGGATGAATTACTCATAGTCTTTTTTTATGGCACAAATTTAGAAATTATAAAATTGAAGAGCATTTATTCTTAGCATAATTGGGTCAAATAAAAAAGGCTCCAATCGGAGCCTTTTAGTTTTAATTCTATTGTTTTCGTTCTATCTCTCGATCCATTTCTACAATATTAACTTCAGTCGATTTAGAAAAATCTCCTAATAAATAATTGTTAAAATAATCAGCTAAGCGCCAAAACATGTATTCGGTCATGTCGCCAAATCCATGTCTCTGACCAGGTACTACCATATAATCAAATCTCTTCCCAGCCTTAATTAAGGCGTTTGCCACCCTAACAGAATTTGCTGGGTGTACATTGTTATCAATATCACCATGCATTAATAATAAATGACCCTTTAAGTTTTTAGCTAAATCTGGATTTTTATCAATAGCGTATTTAAAAGTTGTATCGCCTTTTGCAGAAACTATCTCTTTAACACCGTGATGTTTTTCGCTCCACCAACGGTTATAAATACTATTATCGTGGTTACCAGCAGCAGAAACTGCAACTTTAAAGAAATCTGGATAAACCAATAATGCTGCAGTAGACATAAAACCACCACCAGAATGACCAGTAATACCTACCCTATCTGCATCGATGAATGAGTATTTATCTGCCAATTGCTCAATTGCTGCTTTTTTATCCGCCAAACCATAATCACGTAAGTTACCATAACCATAAGTATGGTACCATTTAGAACGAGCCGGGTGGCCACCTCTGTTACCCACAGTAATTACGATATAACCTAATTGCGCCAAGCGATCCATTCTGTCCATACTTCTACCAAAAGCTTTGTTTACTGCTTCAGTTTGTGGACCAGGATAAACGTACTCGATAATTGGGTATTTTTTTGTTGGATCGAAATTAAAAGGCTTGTACATTACGCCATAAATATCTGTAATACCATCGTCTGCTTTTACCTTAAATGGTTCTGGGAATTTATAACCCGTAGCCATTAATAAAGACAAATCTGCACTTTCTAAATCCATTACTTTATTACCATTATTATCTAACAGTACTGCTTTAGGTGCTGTATTTACCCTAGAGAAATTATCAATTACAAATTGCGCTTCATCATTCATATTTACTGCGTGATCAAAATCGCCGCTGTTCAGTAATTTTAAACCTGAACCATCAAAATTGATACGATATAAATGCAAATAATAAGGATCTTCTTTTGCTTCTCTACCATTTGCTGTAAAATACAGCACACGGTTTTTTTGATCGATATTTACAATACCTTCGCAATGATATGCACCAGAGGTAATTTGATTTTTTAGTTTTCCATTTCCATCAAACAAATAAAAATGTCCCCAACCATCACGCTCGCTCCAATGAATAATTTCTTTACCTCCATTAATTAATCCAGGACGTTGAACTTCTACATAGGTGTTAAAACGCTCATCAATTAATTGGGTTACCACACCTGTTTGGATATTTATGGTACAGATATCGATACGTTTTAAATCTCTACTGGTACGCGAAAAATAAAATTTCTCATTATCCCCTAACCAAATTGATGGACGGAATTCGTTATCTCTATCCTTAACTAACGATTCTTTGCCCCAAGTAGAAATGCTTTGATCTTTAAATGCAGTAGTGTTGATTGTTTTTTGAGTTTTTGCAGCAAAATTAAACAAGATAAACTCATCAATAGGCGATTCCTTTTCGCCCGGCATTTGATATTTATAAGTTTCTAAAGTTGGTCTGCCAGCAGACACACTATTAATTACCCAAAGATCTTTTACCTTACGAGAATCGGTTCTATCTAATACAAAATGTTTAGAATCTGGCGACCATAATACATAAGCACCTCTTCTTTTTTTATTGTTTTTGATATTTGTTTCGTTGTCTTCTCCATCTCCATCGCTACCATAAGAATAGAATTTAACACCATCTTTTGTTAATTGATGTTCTACAATGGTGCTGTCATCTTCGTTCTTAACAGCTTTTTTGTAGTTTTCTTTATCCATCCAGTACAAATTGTAGTTTTTAGAAAAGATAACTGCAGAAGAATCTGGCGCAACTGATCCCCAACTAGGTTTTGCTTTTGGTTTATCGTAGTTTTTAACTTCTGTTAATTTATTAGTGGCCAACTCGTAATTAAAGAAGAAGATTTTTTTCTGCATTGAATCTGCAGCCTTTTTATCTTTTCTATCTTTTTTTACTTCCTCAATTGTACTTTTAATTTCGAAGTTGATACTCTTTTCATCTTTTGCAAACTTCAAGTTTTCAATTGGCAAATGTTGTGCATCAAAAGGGTCTCTAATAATTAAAGTAATTTCCGAAGCCAGCTTTTCTGGATCGAACAAAGGCTTTTTGCTTTTTAAAAACGGATCTACGATAGACCATTGTTTACCGCTTGGTGTTTCGAACTGATACCAAAACCTATTGGTAAGTTTAAGCCAATGTGGATCTACCGCTGTAGAATAAATAATTTTTCTGAGCTTACCTGGCGAAAATCTAGCCGCAGCCTGATAATTTGCCCGTTCTGGAGTTTGGGTTGTTTCTGTTAAGGATATAGTTTTAGTTTGGGCTAAAGCGTTTAAACTTAAAAATGAAACAAAAAATGAGAAAAAGTAAAGTTTCTTCATTGATGTTTTTTGAAGGGTGAATAAAAAGTCTAAATTATTTAAATTACAGCTTTTTAGAACAAATTATTTGTAATAAAAAAGTTAGACAAGCTACTACAACAGAGTTGATTTAAATTTTATCAACAAATTAAAAATTATCACTTAAATAAAGGTGGTTTTTATAGTTTTGCATTAAATACCTTCATATGAAAAAAAGTTTTTTATCCATTATAGCGGCGGCAGCTATTTTAGTAGCAAGTTGTCAATCTAAATCTGCAACAACAGCAGCAGATACAGCAAAAGATAGCACTGAAAATACGGCTAATACTGACGAAGCCCCAACAGAAAAAATAGATGTTAGCCAAGTAAAAGTGGCCGATGCGAAAACGATATTAGCTCGTCCACAAGTGCCAATTTTATGTTATCATCAGGTGCGTAACTGGAAATCAACTGATGGAAAGGTTGGTAAAGATTATATTGTAGAAACACAAAACTTTAGAGACCAAATGAAAATGTTAGCCGATAGTGGTTACCATACCATTTTACCAGATCAACTGTACGCTTATCTAAATACTGGAGCAAAATTACCTTCAAAGCCTATCATGCTAACTTTTGATGATACAGATTTAGATCAGTTTACTGAAGTTAATCCAACACTTAAAAAACATGGTTTTAAAGCTGTTTATTTTATTATGACGGTTTCTATTGGCAAAAAAGGCAAATTCGTTGATTACATGTCGTCAGAGCAAATTAAGCAGCTTTCTGATGAAGGTAACACTATCGGAAGCCACACCTACGATCACAAAAACTTCAAAAAATATGCTGGTAAAGATTGGGAAGAACAATTAGACAAACCGACCAAAAGATTAGAAGATATTACAGGTAAGAAAATAGAATATTTCGCTTATCCTTTTGGTTTGTGGAATGCAGAAGGTATACCAGAACTGAAAAAACGGGGTTTTAAAATGGCATTTTCTTTGGCAGATAAAAGAGATGAAAAAGATCCTTTATTTACGATTAGAAGAATTATTGCAAGTGGATATTGGAGCCCTAAAACGTTAAGCAACAGCATTCAAAGAAGTTTCTAATTCTGATTGATGAAAAAATCATATTATCTAATAGTTCTGTTTTTAGGATTATTAACTGCCTGCAACTCAAAATCTGCTCAAAAACATGCTGATTCACCTAAGTCGGCAATCGCTAGCTCAGCAATCGACGCAGCTGCTTTAAGACCCGCCACTGCTGCAGAAATTTTAGCTCGCAGAGAGATTCCAGTTATTTGCTACCATCAAATTAGAGATTGGAAAGCAGGAGACAGTAAACGTGCTCATGATGACATTATCTCTCCAGATCGTTTTAGAGAACATGTAAAAATGCTGGCAGATAGTGGCTATCATTCCATTTTACCAGACCAACTTTACGATTATTTGGTTTATGGCAAAAAACTGCCAGAAAAACCTGTAATGTTTACTTTCGATGATACAGATTTAGATCAATTTACTGTTGCAGCACCAATACTTAAGAGATACGGTTTTAAAGCCGTTTATTTCATCATGACGGTTTCTATAGGGAAAAAAGGAAGAATCGCCTATATGAACAAAGAACAGATTAAGCAATTAAGTGACGAAGGCAATACCATTGCCAGTCATACTTACGACCATAAAAACTTTGCACAGTTTACTGATGAGGATTGGAAAACCCAGATTGACGAACCTACTAAAACACTAGAAAAAATTACAGGCAAAAAGGTCGAATATTTCGCTTACCCTTATGGTGTATCCAAATCATCAACCATCCATAAATTAAAAGATTATGGCTTTAAGGCAGCTTTTATTTTATCTACAAAGCGTGATGAAACTTATCCATTGTACACCATTAGGAGAATTGTAGATCCGGGAACTTATACAGCTAAGAATTTATATAACAGTATGAATAAGAGTTTCAATAAAACTATATAATTTCGATTAAAGCACTTCTTTTATTGCGTATTTCTTTCCGTTGAAATCAAATTTCTCGTCTTTAGACTTACCTAAAAGGAGTTTTCCTATTGGAGAAACTGCCGAAATAGCAAAATAAGTAGCTTTATCTAAATGCAATTGCCCTGCACTAATACTTAAATAAAAACTCCCTTGATCAGTAATTACCAAACTCCCATTTCTCGCAGAATCTGAATGAGGTGCATCTTTTAGAGAATTAAGCACTCGTTGGTTTTCTTCTGCATCAATTAGCAAACGTTTATTCCTATCTATATCCTGCTGCATCATTTCACGGCTAGTTTCATACTTATCACCAGCACTACTTTTGGTATCATCGTTACTCGCTTCACGAGCTTGCTTTAAAGCAGTTTCAGCAGTATTTATACGTTCTTCTATAAAATTTAAACACAGTTGATATAGAGAAGACTTAATTTCTTGCATATTTATTTTGGTTGATCTATTCTAAATATATCAAAATTAAAACAGCATTACCAAATGAGTTTACATTAATTACTTAATTTTTTAACATTGCACATTAACCAAAATTTTGAAATTAGCTATCTAACTATTGATCAAGCCATTTCAATTTACTTTCTATTGGTGTTCTATTAGCTTCTCTGGGTTCATCTTCATGATAACCCATGTAAAATAAGCCTAAACATTTTTCATGTTCTGCTAATGATAGGAACTCTCCCAAACCTGCAATTAAGGGTGGTGAACTCCAATAAGCACCAACATTTAATGTTTCGGCAACTAATGACATGTTTTGAACTGCACAGCCTACTGCTGCAATTTCTTCCCATTCGGGTATTTTACCAGAAAACTGAACATTAATAGCAATAATGCAATTTGCCTGATTTACTTTTACAGGAATACTTTCAAACTTCTTTTGAATAAATTTTTCTGCCGGAATTATCTCTTTATAAATCTTGCCAAGCTCAAATCCCAGCCTATTCTTCGCTTCATTTTTAATTACAACAAAACGCCAAGGTTGCGTTAATTTATGTGTAGGTGCATAGTTTGCACTTTCTAAAATTTGCTTTATTACCGTATCTGGAATTTCTTGTGTTGTATAACTGGCAGGAAAAATACTTCTTCTTCCCTTAATTATGGCCGATAAAACTTCGTAATTACTCATGCATCAAAATTAAAAGTTTATGTGGCGGTTGTGCTTAAAAAAATGTTTTATTGCTTTATTGTCACAAAGTGATGCCTCTGGCATGGCCCTGTAAATTGAGAACTACAAACTGAAAACTTATTTCAACTGTCTCCTGACCTGCTTTACCTTGGCATAAAATGCGATGCTTTCTTTATCAATTAAAAAATCCATCGTTGCTAGCAGTTCTTCTTTAATCCATGGGTGCTTTATATTGAAATTAGCTAAAATATTTAAACAATGTGATTTAACAGCGACTGGTACTTTTTCATCTATTAACCAAGAAAATACGGTCTCAACTATTTGATCGGTTTGGTAATTCTCTATGATTTCTTTTAATGTTGACGAAGCTTTTTTACTGGTCATTAACGCTAAAATTTTACCAAAATGCCTTCTGCAGGATAAATTATCTTGTGCTGCAAATCGATCTAAAAAATAAACTGCTGCTGCTAAAAACCGATCGGGATAGCTCATATAGATATTTTCTAAAACCCAAGCAACCCTAAAAGCAACTTTCTCTTCATGGTGAAAAGTTAAATTGATTAATTCATTTATAGAGATGTTATTTTCGGTAGCTATTTTAGTAAGTTCATTAACTTTAGTTTTTTGTAAAGTAGTTTTAATAGCAACTAGTAGATCATCGGTTTGCATTGTTTAAAAATAACAAAAGTTTGTAAATGTTAACCATTTTGTACAAATATGAGCCAAAATTTAAACCTATAATCTATAACCCCAATTGTGGCGAACACGAACCCTATTCTTTTAGAGCAAGTAAAGTGAAAAGTGTGGCTAATTAAGTCGTAAAATACTACCAACTGGTTACAAAAAATAATGAATGCTTTTGGTTCATCCTTTCTATCATCAACCTTTTTACGTACCTTTGCAATTATTTTTTAGCAATATGATTTCAGTTTCTAACCTATCCCTCCGCTACGGCAAACGTACTCTTTTCGAAGATGTTAACCTTAAATTTACCCAAGGCAATTGCTACGGTGTAATTGGTGCCAATGGTGCAGGAAAATCTACTTTTTTAAAAATTTTAAGTGGCGAAGTTAGTCAAACTTCTGGCTCGGTGGCATTTACCCCAGGCGAACGTATGGCTGTTTTAAAACAAAATCACTACGAATTTGATGACAATACGGTAATTGAAACCGTTATGATGGGACACAAGGAATTGTACGACATCATGATTGAAAAAGATGCAATCTACCTAAAAGAAGATTTTAGCGATAAAGATGGCGAACGTGCAGGCGAATTAGAAAATCTTTTTGCAGAGAAAGATGGCTGGAATATGGAAAGTAATGCCGCCACGCTGTTAAGTAACTTGGGCATAAAAGAAGAGCATCACTATAAACAATTAAAAGAATTGGATGGTAACCAAAAAGTACGTGTTTTACTAGCGCAAGCTTTATTTGGTAACCCAGATATTTTATTACTAGATGAGCCAACCAACGATTTGGACATTGATACCATTGCTTGGCTAGAAAACTTTTTAGCTGATTACCAAGCTATTGTATTAGTTGTAAGTCACGATAGGCACTTTTTAGATGCTGTTTGTACGCACATTGTAGATATCGATTTCAGTAAGATGAACATTTATACTGGTAATTATACTTTCTGGTATGAATCTAGTCAATTGGCATTGAAACAACGTAGCGATCAGAATAAAAAGACGGAAGAAAAAGTTAAAGAACTACAAGAGTTTATTAGACGTTTTAGTGCAAATGCCTCTAAGTCTAAACAAGCTACTTCACGTAAAAAAGCTTTAGATAAAATCGATATTACCGAAATTAAAGCCTCTAGTAGAAAATACCCAGCTATTTTATTTAACAATTTAGGCAGAGAAGCTGGCGACCAGATTTTACAAGTGGAAGGTTTAACCAAAATTGGTAATGATGGCGAAGTTTTGTTCAAGAATGTAAACTTTATGGTAAATAAAGGAGACAAAATTGCCATTCTTTCTTCTAATAGCTTGGCTACAACAGCATTCTACAACATCCTATCGGGAAGAGATACAGATTTTACTGGCGATTTTAAATTTGGTGTTACCATAAGCACAGCAGATATTCCTAATGATAATTCTGAATATTTTGAAGGTAAAGACGAAAACTTGGTCGACTGGTTACGAGAATATTCGGGAACCGAGGCAGACGAGCAATTTGTAAGAAGCTTTTTAGGTAGAATGCTTTTCTCTGGAGAAGAGGTGCTTAAAAATGTAAAAGTACTTTCCGGAGGTGAAAAAATGCGTTGCATGTTCTCTAGAATGATGTTGCAATTGGCTAATTTGTTAATGTTTGATGAGCCAACCAATCACTTAGATTTGGAATCTATTACAGCTTTAAACAATGGAATGAAAGATTTTAAAGGAACTATCTTGTTTACTTCACGAGATCATGCCTTAACAGAATCTGTAGCAACCAGAGTAATTGAACTTACACCAAATGGCAGTATAGATAGAATGATGACTTATGATGACTACATTAACAGTGAAGATGTAGCTACTTTAAGAACAGAAATGGTTAAATAGATGAATTTTATAGTGTAGCTATAAAGAATTAATCTAAAATTAATATCCGAAAGGGAGTTTTGAAAATTTTCAGAACTCCCTTTTATTTTTGCTATATTTAATTAGAAAGTTATTTATCTATAAATTAGCAATCCTAAACCATATCCAACAGCAGAGGATTTTCCAAGCTTTTCTACCGTAAATGATATTGATTTTTCTGCAACTTACAGCTATGCAGAAACATGCGTTTTACTTTTGATGAACGAATGGAAATTATAACAGGCCATATCATTTAGAATGAGCCCTGCACAAATCGATATCATCAAAAAGCATTTGGAAGAATTTATATCCCATTGTATATTTTTTTTTGACGGTTTAAAATGCGAGGTTTATGGTGCCCTTTTGATGTAAGATTGCCTAAAAAAAGCAAAGAAGATGCCGCCATTTTTACTGTTATACAGCCATATGTGGTAGTTTGCGAGCCAAGTAAACCAGATAAACGTGGTTGTGTTGGTGCGTCAGATATTGTATTGGAAATTTTATCTCCCGATAATAACGAAAAAGAATTGCAAAACAAATATGAAGTTTACTAAGAAGCTGGTGTTAAAGAATACTGGATTGTAAGTATCAGTGATGAAACTTTCTTCAAATACATTTTAAATGAGGAAGGTAAATTCAATCAAACCAAATTATTAACCACTGGAGATGTAGTTACCACTCCTATTTTGCCAGGATTTACATTAGATTTAGAAATGGTTTTCAAGAATTGATTTATTAGTTGCTCTTCTAGTATATTCAAAAAATTTCTTAAAATAAAAAAGCACCGTAACAGCCTGATGAAAAACCGTTACAAGTGCTTTTGTAGTAACTAACTAATGAAAATCAAATATAATTTAATTTTTTTATTAAATGCAACATAATTGCGTTTATATTTGCAGTATGAAAATTTTATCTCATACGCAAATAGATCGATTGGGCATTATGGCCGCCATTGCCTGTGCTGTACATTGTGCCGCCCTCCCCCTTTTAGTTACATCATTGCCTTTAATTGGCTTAGAATTTTTAGCGAACATTTGGGTAGAAATTAGCATGATCTGCATTTCTATACTTTTGGGCTGTTATTCACTAAGTAAATCTTATCCAAAACATCGTAGCTTAACACCTACTATTTTGTTGTTAATTGGTTTTATTTTTATTGCAGTTGGGCATTTTTTACTGCACGATTTTGAAGCATTCTTCATTCCAATTGGTGGTTTAATAATAGCAACTGCACATTTTGTAAATTGGAGAAGCCTAAAATCATGTACCCATCATCACCATACTGATAAATTTTAATGCAGTAGCAAATCCTTTACACTATAAATAATGCAATTCAATTGCATATCCTAAATTTGTAATATCAAAATAATGAGAAAGAAATTAATTTTGTTGAGTGCTTTAATATGTATTTGTACTTTAAATAATGGCTGTAAACATGCCAAACCAAATACTAAAGACATCTACCTTAAATACTTAAAAAGTCATCTTAAGAAATAGAAAATGATTTCAATAAAATCCGTGGCACATAGTTACAATGATACACAGCAAATCAGTTTTAAAGACTGGCAGATTAACGATGGAGAGCAATGGCTTTTACTGGGCGAATCTGGTAGTGGAAAAACTACGTTATTGCACATTCTATCTGGAATTTTAAAGCCAAAACAAGGTGAAGTTCAAATTAGCGACACTTCTATTTACCAACTCTCTTCAAAAAAAATAGATCAATTTAGAGGTCGTCATATCGGAATCGTTTTTCAAAGACCGCATTTAATTAAAAGCTTAACTATAGGTGAAAATTTAGTAATGGCACAAAGTTTTGCCAATTTACCAGAAAACCACGATCGTGTTAATGAAGTCTTAAAATCTTTGGATATTTTACATAAAAAAAATGAATATCCTTCTGCATTAAGTCAGGGGCAATTGCAACGTGTTTCTATTGCTAGAGCTGTAATTAACAAACCCGCTTTATTAATTGCTGATGAGCCAACATCGAGTTTAGATGATAAAAACGCGAAAGCTGTTTTGGAACTTTTAATGCAACAATCTGGCTTAAACCAAGCCACATTGGTAGTTGCAACACACGATAAAAGAGTTAAAGATGCATTTACCCATACTTACGATTTAGCATGAGCCCATTAAAAATTAGCTGGAAGAGTTTATGGTGTAAACCATTGTCATCAGGATTAAACATCATGTTAATTGCTTTTGGAACAGGCATTTTAACCATTTTATTATTGGCTTCGACCCAAATTGAAGAGAAATTAAATAACAACTCAAAAGATATAGATTTGGTTGTTGGGGCTAAAGGAAGCCCATTACAATTAATTTTAAGTAGTATTTACTATATTGATTTCCCTACTGGAAATATCCCCTTAAAAGAAGCTACGGAACTTTCTCGTAACCCTTACGTAAAACGTGCAGTACCATTGGCATTGGGCGACAATTACAACGGCGTTCGTATTGTAGGTACAGACAGTAACTATATAAGCCTTTATGGCTTAAAAGTACAAAGTGGTAAATTCTGGTCGGCAGATTTAGAAGCTACCATTGGCGAAAATATAGCCAAAGAGCAAAATTTAAAAGTTGGCGATACCTTTTTTGGCGCACACGGTCTAACAGAAAATAAAGATGAACATAAAGAACATGCATACAAGGTGACTGGCATACTTACGCATCAAGGTAATGTTACCGACAATCTAATTTTAACCAACATTGCCAGTGTATGGAAAATGCACGAAGAGCCTCAAGAACATGCGGAAGGCGAAGAACATGACCATGAAGCGGAAGAAGCTGCAGCATCAAGAAATAGAGAAATTACCTCATTGTTAATCCAATACAGATCGCCAATGTCGGTTGCCATGTTCCCTAGAATGGTTAACCAAATGACGAGTTTACAATCAGCTTCACCAGCCATGGAAAGTACCCGGTTATTTTCGTTAATTGGTGTTGGCGTAGATACCTTACAATGGTTTGCCATTCTAATAATGTTAATTGCAGCAATCAGTGTTTTTGTAAACCTTTACAATTCGCTAAAAGAAAGAAGTTACGATTTAGCCATTATGAGAACTTTAGGGGCATCTAAAACCAAGCTGTTTATGATTGTAATTTTAGAAGGTTTAGTATTAACTGTTTTAGGCACAATTGTTGGAATTGCTTTGGGCCATATGGCCATACAACTGATAGGAAATTACCAAGATAGTAACCAAGCAAGGTTAACAGGTTTAATCTTTATACCGAGCGAGGCCTACCTATTGATTGCTGGTTTAGCTATTGGTATATTTGCATCTATAATACCAGCTTTGCAAGCTTATCGTTCTAATATTTCTAAAATACTCGCTAAAAACTAATATAATGATACTCTTGTATGATCATTTATGCTCATGATAAGTTGACAATTTAAATTTAAAAACTGATGAAAAAATTAAGCTTTATTCTTTTAATTCTTGCCGGTTTTGGTCTTTCTGCCAAAGCACAACACGATCCAAATGATCAAATTATTTCTGAAAATTGGGATATTATTGGAGGTGTTGACTTTAAAACCGTTAAAGAAACCGAGATGTATGCTGTTTTTAATAATGATATTAAAAAACATGCTGGTAAACCTTTCGAGTTAGAAGGCTATATTGTACCGATTAAAGATGGTATGAAACAAACCAAGTTTATGTTATCCACACTACCTATTAACCAATGTTTCTTTTGTGGTAAAAATGGTGTACCAATTATGGTGATGGTAGAGTTGACAGAACCTATTAAATTCACCTACCAAACAGTAAAAATAAAAGGTACGTTAAAATTAAGTACGGCTAATGCGATGGATAACCCACCGATAAGTTTATTAGCTGGTAAGGCACTCTAATATGTTAAATACACCTGTCGAAATTCTAAGGCAAAATCAGCTTAAAAACACGAAACAACGCGTTCGCGTATTGGAAGAGATTGCTTCAGATTCTGCTGCAATTTCGCAGCCAGAATTAGAAAAAAAGTTAGGTAAAGAAATAGACAGGGTTACTTTGTATCGTATTTTAAATACCTATGAAGATAAAGGCATATTGCATCGCATTATAGATATTAACGGTACGGCCAATTATGCCATTTGCTCTTCTGCCTGTACAGCACACCACCATCATGATGAACATGTACATTTTAACTGTACCAATTGTAGCAAAATCTACTGTTTGGCAGTTAGTGTGCCACCAATTAATATCCCCTCTGGCTTTAAAACCGAAGCTATGAATTTTATAGCCTATGGCATTTGTGATAAGTGCAGCTCAAAGTAAAAATTTAAACCAAAAAAAACCGATAGCTTTAAGTTATCGGTTTTTTTGTGTTTGTAACTATCGATCTTAGTGACCTTCGTGACCATCAGCACCATGTGCATGACCATGGCTTAACTCATCGGCAGTTGCTTCACGTACAGTTAATATTTTACCTGCAAAGATTAAGTTTTTACCAGCCATGGGGTGGTTTAAATCAACTGAAATATGATCTTCGTGAACACCAGTTACACCAGCACGAAATTGATTACCTTGGTTATCTTGTAAAGGAATAACATCACCAACATTTGGCAATTCTGGTCCAGCTTCAGTGAACATGCTTTTAGGCAGATCTACATGTGCAGTTGCATCAATTTCTCCGTAACCATCTGCAGGAGAAAGTTCAAAGCTATATTCGTCACCTACTTTTAAGCCTACTAAATGTTCTTCAAATTTAGGTAACATCATACCTACACCGTACAAGAACACTAATGGTTGTTCTTCATTTGCTTTTTCAACAAAAACTTGCTGACCTTCTGGAGTAGTAGTGTGTAGTTCATAAGTTATAGACACTACTGTGTTCGCATTAATATTCATTCTTATTTGTTTTTATAATTTTTACTGCCTCGGCAACCGTTGGTACTGGCAGTTGGCAAGTTTTATTTCGGCAAATATAAATTTTTGTTTCTTCGCTTTGCTTATCTTTTAACAATGGAAGCTCACTTTTTGTTCCTCCTAATGTAATTTTATTCGGAATATACAGCTTGTTTAACTCATTTTTAGCTTGTTGTACATCATTACCTATAATAGCCACTTCATTTATTCCATACACTTCATTTAGCAATTGCATGCACCAATTGGAATAGGCAGACCCGTAAACTTTAATTCGAGGTAAAACCGATTTTAGCATAGCTGATGCTTTTTCTCGGTATGTTTCATCATCAAAAAACAAACCTAATTTTTGTAGGTTTTGTGCCATAACAGAGTTCGATGCCGGTATCACATTATCCATTACTTCGTGTTTACGGGCAATTAATTCTTCGCCATTGGCTGCAGTATAAAAGAACATGTCATTTTCTTCATCTTTAAAATTGGCTAATACATAATTAGTTAAAGATTTGGCTTCTTCTAACCAAACTTCATCAAAATCTGCTTCATAAAGAGAGATTAATGCTTCGATCATAAAAGCATAATCGTCTAAAAACCCAGGAATGGTTGCCTTTCCATTTTTATAATTGCGATATAAACCACCATCTGGCATTACTAGATTATCCAATATAAAATTAGCAGCTTTTTTTGCTCGCTCGTGATAAACTTTATTTTCTAGAACCTGTGCAGTTTCTGCCAAGGCCTTAATCATCATGGCATTCCAGGCGGTTAAACATTTATTATCTAGGCCTGGTCTTATTCTTTTACTTCTTTCTGCTAATAATTTTGTTTTGGCTGTATTTATTTTTGTTGCTAAGGTAGCTGCATCAATATCGTGGATGGTTAAAAAGTCTTCTTCTTCATATATCCTCATTAAAATATTGGTCCGCTCTTCTTCCCAATTACCTTCTTCGGTAACATTAAAATAGTCTGCCAATAAAACTGCATCTTCTCCTACTACTTCATCAAATTTTACTTTGTCCCAAACATAAAACTTACCTTCTATGCCTTCGCTATCTGCATCTAAAGCAGAATAAAATAAGCCATTTTCTGCACTCATTTCTCTAAAAATCCACTCAATGGTATCATTGATAAACGTTACAAAAGGCTCAAATTTTAAACATTGATAGGCTTCGGTATATAGACTGATCAATTGGGCATTATCATACAACATTTTTTCGAAATGCGGAACATGCCAATTGCCATCAACAGAATATCGGGCAAAACCTCCTCCTATCTGATCGTAAATACCACCCATAGCCATTTGCTCTAGCGTTATGCAAACTGCAGTAAAAGAAGCCTCATCCGGAGTTAAAAAGCTATAACGCAATAAAAAACTCCAATTGTTAGGTAAGGGAAATTTAGGAGCCCTATTGTAACCACCTTTATCAATATCAAAATGGCGTTTCCAAGGTTCTATAATTTCTGTTAACTGTTCTTTAGTAAATTCGAGCTCGTTAACAGAAGGAATCATCTTTTCTGCTTCTTGTATGCCTTGTGTTAATCGCTCTGCATAATTTTTGGCTTTTTCTGGATCATTTCTCCAGAGATCCGATACATTTTCAAGAATACTGATCCAATCGTTTTTTCTAAAATAAGTGCCTCCATAAACTGGTCTTTGGTCTGGCAAACAAATGGCATTTAATGGCCAACCACCGTTACCATTCATCAATTGTACAGCAAGCATATAAATTTGGTCTATGTCTGGTCGTTCCTCTCGATCAACTTTTATACACACAAAATTTTTGTTCATTACTTCGGCAACTTCAAAATCTTCGAAGCTTTCGTGTTCCATTACATGACACCAATGGCAGGCAGAATAACCAATACTTACTAAAATAAGTTTGTTTGCTCTTTTAGCCTTTTCTAGTGCTTCAGCATTCCATTCATGCCACTCTACAGGATTATAGGCATGTTGTAACAAATATGGAGAAGAAGCGTGGATGAGGTTATTGGGTTCTTGCATAAATAGATGTGAAATTTGAGTATTGAGATGTGAGACTTAGTTTCTCAACCTTGTAAAATTATAAATTATCTACCTAACCTATTTCATTTAGTTTTGTTTTTTACTTTAGCGTTCTCAAATCTCATATCTACTGACTCATATCTCATACAAAATGAAAATCACACATACAGAAATATACCGCTTTAGCATACCTATGGAACCCTTTGTAATTGCAACTGGCACCATGCATTTTGCGCAAAACGTTTTGATAAGAATTTATACGGATGCTGGCATTCATGGTGTTGGCGAATGTTCTGCTTTCCCGATGATAGTTGGCGAAACACAGGAAACCTGTATTGCTATGGCTAAAGACTTTGCTCAAATTTTGAAAGGAAAAAATCCTTTGGAAATACCAGAAAGGATGCAAGATTTATTGGCTTACGCAGACCATAATGCAACCATTAAAAGCGCTTTCGACATGGCTTTATTTGATATTGCGGCCAAAAATACAAAACAACCCTTATATCAATTTTTAGGTGGACGTAAAAGAACCATTGAGACTGATATGACCATAGGAATTGATACACCCGAAGGAATGGCGCAAACTGCATTGAAATATCAGAAAAATGGATGTAGAATTATTAAAATTAAATTGGGTAAACAAGTTAATGAAGATATTGAACGTGTAAAACAAATACGAGCAGCCGTTGGCGATGATATGATTTTACGTTTAGATGCTAACCAAGGTTGGGGTTTTGATGATGCGCTTTTTGCCTTGGGCGCATTAGCTGATCAAAACATTGAGTTTTGTGAACAACCGATGAGAACTTGGTTTGATGACCAATTACCAGAACTTGCCCTAAACTCTCCCATTAAAATTATGGCTGATGAAAGTTGCTGCAATCATCACGATGCTAGAAGATTAATTAATAGCCAAGCTTGTGAATACCTAAATATCAAATTTGCCAAATCTGGCGGAATTTTAGAAGCACAAAAAATTCATGAAGAAGCTTTACAACATGGTGTAAAATGTATGATTGGTAGTATGTTAGAAAGTAGAATTGCATTAACTGCTAATTTACATTTTGCATTGGCGAGCGCGAATGTGGTGTTTTTTGATTTAGATACTTGTTTGTTAGGCCATTTGGTAGACCCCGTTGTGGGAGGTTTGACCTATTATGGCTATTTTTTAGATGTTCCGGATAGTATTGGTATTGGTGCAGATGCAGATGAGGAATTTTTAAAAACTTGTGAAAGTTGGGTGATATAGTTCGTCATTTCCTTTGTATTAACAAAAGTTTATGAGCTATGTTGTGGTTGGTTCCTAGAAAACAGATATCTCAGTCGTGCTTTCTTCGATATGACGGCCAAGCAAACACCACAATTAGAGATGCGTCAGAACTTACTTTGAAAGGATCAACAGGCTTATATACAGTTGATATGGACAAATCTTCAAAAATCAGTTTAGACAGATTTAAATCTAAAAATACAAATATGCTATCGGATGTATACGTTGCAAGCAGAAATTAATTAACAACTTAACAAGTGAAAGCTTATCTTTTTAGATAGGCTTTTTATTGGATTAACATTTTCCGAAATGCCAAACTATCGCCGTTAAAGGCATTAAAATCTACCACATGACTGATGCCATTGATACGTGCTTTATCTGAGTGTTGCCAAAATTTCCAAGAGCTACTTGCCAGTTTAAGTTTAGGCTGATGGTAATGCGCAACCCAGAATGGATAATCATCGTAATAGCCCATTAAATAGTCTTGATAAAACTTTAAACCAGAATAGATAATTGGCCTAACATTGGTCTTGGTTTCTATCTGGATAATAAAAGCATTCAACTCTTTCCTCATCTGCTGTGGAGAAACCCCATCTAAACTTTCTATATCTACTACTGGAGGAAGATCACCCTTTTCGAAACTAGCAGTCTGCAAAAAGAAATTTGCCTGCCACAAACCTGCTCTCTTTGGCCTGAAAAAATGGTAGGCACCAACTTTTATTCCTGCTTTTGGAGCTTCTCGCCAATTACGCTGAAAATAAGGATCTACATTTAGCAATCCTTCTGTAGCTTTTATAAAAGCAAAACTAACTTTAACCCCATCTTCTTCCATCGATTTCACTTTTTGCCAATCTATTTTACCTTGATAATAAGATACATCAATGCCATGGATACTATGTTTTTTTGGGATTTTAATAGCATAGCTTTCGTAGGTTCGGTAACTTTTGTCTTCGTCTGGATGGCGCAACCAAAACCAAGCAGATGAACCTAATTTTAAAATATAACCGTAATAAAAAGGTGAAAGTAAAATTAATAGCAAAGCAGCTATTGCAAATATCCACTTTGAAGCAGATGGCTTTGATTTTTTCTTTCGAACTGTACGTTTAGTTTTCTGGACTGGCATCTAATAGCTAATTATACTATTTGAATTTTTCATTAAGTAGGCTATCAGCTAAAATTATATTCTTTTTGGGGTCAAATTTGTAAATTGTAAAATCGCCATGCATAACTTTGTAACCTTTTGTTTTGGCGTAATTGGCCTGTTGTATTTCGTTTATCTGTTTTGCTGCGCCTTTATTAAAAATGAGCATTTGCATATCAAATGTTTGCCTTACCTCTGTTTTTTTATCTGACATTGCTCTTATGGATCCGCCTGTAAAATAATCAATTTGAATAAGCCTATCTTTTGTAGTCCACTCATAAAATTCATCCATTGTAGTTTGTGGAATAAAACTTGGTTTGCCAAATTGCTTATCTAAGTGTTTAACAAAATCATTGTAAACGGTGTCAGATTTTATTTCTGCATTAGCAAAAATAGCAACTGTTTTATTATCGTGTACCAAAAAAGCAATCCTATTAAAGTATATATTTTTAAAATGGGCTATACTATCTTCTATTTTGCTGTAATATGCTTTGCCATACAATGAATTTTTCCCATTCCATGCATAAGTTTTATAATTAACCGGATAATTAAACGCCTCAGCATTTCCTTTATCGGTAATATCTTGATCGTTGTTTACACTCGTGTCAATCTTTGCCTTTAGAATTTCGAGCGGTTCCTCATTAAAATCAATTTTTTCTAAATCTAATCCTTTTCTGTTGCTAACTATTGCTGATTGATTTTCATTAAAAGAACAGGCAAATAAAAATAGGCTCAACAATATTAACACCAAATTTTTCATAAATTATATATTGATCTAGATTTGTTAACCTTTATTTATCAAATGCTTAGTTAAAAAATAAGAAGATAAAAATTATTGATTAATCATTAACTTTTATCTTCTTACTAATACTTTGCTATAAACTCTACTTGCTCAATTCTGCAAAATATTTATGGAACAAAGGTAAAGTCTCAATGCCTTTGTAGTAGTTATAAATATCATATTTCTCATTTGGAGAATGCAATGCATCGCTGTCTAATCCGAAACCAAACAATACAGATTTGATACCCAAAACATCTTCGAACAAAGCCACAATAGGAATACTACCTCCACCACGAGTTGGGATTGGTTTTTTACCAAAACTATCTTCAATTGCTTTTTCTGCAGCTTTGTAAGCCACACTATCAGTTGGTGTTACCACTGGCTCGCCACCATGATGAGGTGTAACTTTTACTTTCACTCCTTTTGGTGCAATGCTTTCGAAATGTTTGGTAAATATTTCAGAAATCTCTTCAGAGCTTTGATTTGGTACTAAACGCATAGAAATTTTAGCATTCGCTTTACTTGGCAAAACAGTTTTTGCACCTTCCCCAATGTAACCGCTCCAAATTCCGTTAACTTCTAAAGTTGGTCTGGTTCCGGTACGCTCTAAAGTAGAATATCCTTTTTCGCCCCAAATCTCATCAATTTCTAAGTCTTGTTTGTACTCATTATCATCATGCGGAGCAGAGTTTAAAGCTTTTTTCTCTTCATCACTTAATTCTATCACTTTATCATAAAATGCAGGGATAGTAATATGATTATTTTCATCGTGAAGAGAAGCGATCATTTTACACAAAATTGTTGCCGGATTAGCTACTGCGCCACCATAAACACCAGAGTGTAAGTCTCTATTTGGTCCAACAACTTCAACTTCCATATAAGCTAAACCACGTAAGCCAGTTTCAATTGATGGATTTTCCATGCTAATCATAGAGGTATCAGAAATTAAAACTACATCAGCTTTTAATCGCTCTGCATTCGCTTTAACAAATATGCCCAAATTTGCTGAGCCAACTTCCTCTTCGCCTTCAATCATAAACTTTACGTTACAAGCCAAAGTGCTGGTTTCCATCATCAATTCAAATGCCTTAACATGCATGTAAAACTGACCTTTATCATCGCAAGCTCCACGAGCATAAATTTTTCCATCACGAACGGTTGGTTCAAATGGTGGAGTTTTCCATAAATCTAACGGGTCTGCAGGCTGTACATCATAATGCCCGTAAATCAATACCGTTGGTAAACTGGCATCTATTATTTTCTCTCCATAGACAATAGGATAACCTGCAGTTTCGCAGATTTCTACTTTATCTGCACCCGCATCTTTAAGCTTCTGCGCTACAAAGTCTGCAGTTTTAAGCACATCATCTTTATATTTTGGATCGGCACTTACCGATGGAAAGCGTAACAAATCGAACAACTCATCTAAAAAGCGTTGCTTATTGTCTTCAACATATTTCTTGATTTCTTGCATAACATTTATATTTTAAACAAATATAGGCTTTTAGCTAAAAAGCACTATAAAAACAATCAAAACTATATTTATAATGAAATTTTAACTAAAAGTAAATCAACATTCTAAAACACATTTGTAAATTATATATTTGTAAATTAATAAAATAAACATTGCGCTACACACTATTAAAAGGTATAAGATTTCGTGAGTTTGCGCTATGTCTTACACTTTTATTTCTGTCTTGGTTAACATCTAATGCTCAAATCACCGGAGCTAGCTGTCCAGAGTCTGCTAAATTTTTCTCTAAAGACAGTGTTAATGTGGTAACTTTTGGAGCAAGTACTGTGGCGGGTGTAAATGGACTTGATTTTCAATCTTATTTAACTACAAACTTTGTTAATTGCTACCTAAACAAAACCGTTAATATCCAAAAATATGGTATTAGTGGGGAAACTACTGGCCAAGGCTTAGCAAGGATAGATAATGCCATTGAAGGTAAAACTGGTTTTATTGTATTGTTAATGGGTGCCAATGATGCTACACAAATAGAAGCGGGCCGATTAAAAATTGCAGAAACCGAGTCCAATATGCGTACCTTAATTGTAAAATCGCTAAATCAAAACTTAGTACCTGTATTATGTACAATTCAAAATTTTGACGATAGAACAAACGCAACTTACAGGAGGGTAAATGTTCAGATTAGGCTAATTAACGAACTTTATAAAAAACTTGCAATAGAGTATAAAATATATTTAGCAGATTTAAATGCCGCTATTCGTAGAGATTTTTCGCTTTACCAAGATCTGATACATCCAAATGCCCGAGGTAACAGGTTGATCAGTTTTGTTTTGTTTGATGCCATAAACAAGATTATTGCAGAAAGATTTTTGCAGTTTACTGTAACTCAAAATTATCCAAACCCTGGCAGAAATCTAACTTCTGTAGATATTGTAATGCCTGAGGCAGATAAAATTCAATTTAAAATTTATAATCTCCAGGGCAAACTAGTGCAAACGGTATTAAATGAATATTTAAATACGGGTAAACATACCATCCAGCTTAATGTTGAGTTTTTGCCGCCAGGTGTGTATATTTATAAAATTACTGCCAGTTCTGGCTTACACAGCGCAACAAAAAAGATGATAGTTGTACACTAGCTTTGCTGCTGCTTATTGATTCTTATTATCTTTATAAAAATTAATAATGCACATGCAGGATTTTACTAACGAAACGATAGACCTAAATCAACTACCCAAATACCAAGATATTATACTTAATACGCCTAATAAGAAATATTGGAGTATAATTGTTATCAATATTTCTATTTCTCTATTATTAGTTGGAATTGGCCTAATTACGCTATTAATTTTGAACAAAGAAAGTAGGCCATATCTCTACTCAATTATTGGAGGATACCTCGTAATCGGCATTTTAATATTTCTACTTCATGCAGCAAGCTTTAAAAAAAGAGGATTTGCACTTCGCGAAAAAGATATTGTATATAAAAGTGGGATAATTGCCGAATCTACTTCCATAATCCCAATCAATAGAATACAACATGTTGCGCTAAACGAAGGTATTTTTTCGAGAATGTATAAATTGGCGACCTTACAAATAAGTACGGCAAGTGGAGGTTCTGGACAAATGAATATTGCTGGAATACCCATAGAAAAAGCTAAGGTAATTAAAGAGGCCTTAGTTCAGCGATTGGATTTGTTAGAGAAAACTGAAGAACAAGTATAATGACTTACGATTTTAGCAAGCCCCAAAGGCAATCTGCATCTGGTATCATCATTATGGCGGTAGATTCTCTGCAAAAAATAATCAGGGCGTTAATTATTCCAATAGTTATTTTTGCTGTTAAGGCAGAAAAAAGCTCATTAGTTTACACCGGAATTGGAATAGCATCCTTAGCCATTATTGTTTTAGTATTTTCTTATCTAAGTTATAGAAGATTTACTTTCTTTTTAGATGACCACCGGCAGGAATTCATTATTAATAAAGGTATTTTTAATAGAACACTATTAACGATTCAATTGGCTAAAATACAACAGGTTAATCTCAACCAATCTATTTTACAGCAAATTATTGGAGTTTATAGCCTGCAAATAGATACTCCTGGAGGCGATAGTAAAGAAGTTAGCATGAAAGCAATTAATCAGCAAATTGCCTACAAACTAAAAGAACATCTTTTATCTGGTCAAAAAGTTGAAACTCCAGAACAAACCAGTCATGAAGAGCAAAAAGAAGCTAATGAAGTTCCTATTTTAAATATAAGTATAAAAACGCTTTTTAAGGTAGGTTTAACATCTAACTATGGAAGCAGCGTAGCTTTATTGATTGGTTTTGCTTATGCCCTATTCCATAATGCAAAGGAGTTATTAAGGGCTTTGGATACCGATAATGGACAAGTTGAAGCAGCAATTAAAACCGGCTTTTCTTTATTCTCTGTGGGGATATTAATTGCTTTTTTATTAGTGTTATTGTTGGCGATTAATATTATAAGAACATATATCAAATACTTCGATTTTAAAATTAGCCAGCACAAACATTCATTGCTAATTACTGCTGGTTTATTTACAAAGAAGAATACTTTGCTTAGTCCAAACAAAGTGCAGATTACCAGTTACAGCCAAAATTATTTTCAAAAGAAGTTTAATCTATTAAACATGAATTTGAAACAGGCAAAATCTGGTCATGAGCAGAACGAAAAAGAAATACAAAAAGCCAATCTGGAAGTACCTGGATGCAACCCGTTAGAAAGGGATGAATTATTACAGATGATTTTAGGCGAAGTGCCAACAGTTGGAAAAGTATTGGCACCTAATTATAGATTTTTAAATCTGCCCATTTTCTTTTTAGCTATTTTACCTGTAACGATATTCTTTTTGTTTTGGTTCAATTTCGAAGAGATGCAATCATTTTATCCAATAGCGATAATTTATCTGGTTGTTTCCATTATCATGATTTATTTTAGCTACAGAAGGCATCGATTAATCGTAAATCAGGATTTTATAATTAAAAAAAGTGGTATTTGGGATGTGCATCATGATATAATTTTTCCGCACAAAATACAATCCATAACAACTTATCAATACCCATGGCATAAAAGTGTCGATGTAGGCCATGTAAATTTACATACTGCAGCAGGTATTATCCATTACCAATTTGGCAATTATACCGAAATTAAGGAACTGGTTAACTTTTGGTTATACCAAATTGAAAGCGGTAGTGAAGAGTGGATGTGAAAAAGGCTAATTAAGTTAATATACTTCTTACATGGTTAATATTGCAACAAAATTAAAGCATCATAATACCTTTAATGGCACCAACTTTTTTATAAACCGCAATTACTTCATCGGCATTCTGCATTTCTTTTTTTACAGTAATAGCTACATATTTACCAGTCTTAGATGGTTGTTCAATAAATTCATCATCAGGTAAGACTGCACGTAATTCTTCTATTTTATCGATCCCGCCGGTTATAATAAATTTAAAATTATAAATACCAGGAAACTGCTCAACGCTTTCTAATTTCTCTTTCAAATTAGCATAGCTATCTTTACTCCCTCCCTCAGGAATATCACTCAATTCTATATTTTTATCTCCCATAACAATAACATATCAAATTCCGTTCCCAAATAAGCAATTTGCACTTTTGTCATAAAGCTCTCTTTAGCTATTTTAGTTTTTGGATATTGCATGGTTAATTTAACCATCTAAGAATATTAGCTTCGTAATAAGTCTTAAACTTATATTCCTTCTATCGTCATATTTATACTTTGGGTTTTCTACCCTTAATAGAAGCAGACACCTAATTTCTTTAACCTTGGTGAAGCGGTTATGAGCTGTCTTCGCAGCTAAATTTGAGCGGAGAAAGGATCAGCGCTACTATGATGCACAGGTTTTGCTTTACCTCTAAATCCACTAAACGGGACTTATTATAAAAAGCTAAACTAATTACCAACACATTTTCATAACAAACACATAATTTCTTACTTTTGAACCTCAAAAAGATAGGAACGGATTTGGATTATTTAGCAGGATTAAACCCACAACAACGTGCAGCAGTAGAAAACACGCAAGGACCAGTGATGATTGTTGCTGGTGCGGGTTCGGGCAAAACGAGGGTTATTACTTACAGGGTAGCACATTTAATAGAAAAAGGTGTTGATGCCTTCAATATTTTAGTGCTTACGTTTACCAATAAAGCAAGTAAAGATATGCGTGAGCGTATCAGTAAGGTAATTGGACCCGAAGCTAAAAATATTTGGATGGGAACTTTTCACTCTGTTTTTGCCAAAATTTTACGGGTAGAGGCAGAAAAAATAGGCTATCCAAGCAATTTTACCATTTATGATACAGATGACAGCAAAAGTCTAATCCGCACTATTTTAAAAGAAATGCAGTTAGATGATAAATTGTACGCTGCTAACGTAGTTTACAACCGAATATCTTCTGCTAAAAATAATTTAGTTTCTGCTGCAGAATATTTAGAAAACGACCAAATACAGGCTGAAGATGCTGGAAATAAACGTCCGCTTTTAGGCTTAATTTACGATACTTATGCCAAACGTTGCTACAAAGCTGGCGCAATGGATTTTGATGATTTGTTATTTAAAACCAACGTTTTATTAAAAAACCATCCAGATGTTTTAAATAAGTATCAGCATAAGTTTAAGTATTTAATGGTTGATGAGTATCAGGATACCAACTTTTCTCAATATACCATCGTTAAAAAACTGGCAGCTGCACACCAAAACATTTGTGTAGTTGGTGATGATGCACAAAGTATTTATGCTTTCCGTGGGGCTAACATCCAGAACATCTTAAACTTTGAGCGTGATTATCCTGATTTAAAGGTATATAAGTTAGAACAAAACTATCGTTCTACGCAAAACATAGTAGAAGTTGCCAATAGTATTATTGCCAACAACAAAAACCAATTAGAAAAAAATGTATTCTCAGAAAATGAGAAAGGCGATAGAATTAAGGTTTCTAGAGCTTTTTCTGATAATGAGGAAGGTAAACTAGTTGCAGAAGCTATTGTGCAAGATAGGTTGAATGCTGGCATCAGTTATAAAGATTTTGCCATTTTGTACCGTACCAATGCGCAAAGCAGGGCAATGGAGGAAGCTTTACGTAAATTAAATGTTCCCTATAAAATATATGGTGGTTTATCTTTTTATCAACGTAAAGAGGTTAAAGATTTAATTGCTTATTTCCGCTTAACTTTTAACCCGGCAGACGAAGAAGCGATTAAACGTGTAATTAACTACCCACGTAGAGGTTTAGGTGATACTACAGTAGAAAAAATATCAGCCGCTGCAGACCAGCATGACACTACCATGTGGCAGGTAATTTGTAATCCGCAGCAATATATACAAGGTAGAATTGCTAATCAGTTAAATGATTTTGCGGTAATGATACAGAGTTTTGCAGCAGAGTCTAAGAAATTAGATGCTTACGAAACCGCTTTATACATTGCGCAACACTCTGGCATTTTAAAAGAATTGCATACAGATGATAGCGTTGAAGGTCGTTCTCGTTATGAAAACATACAAGAATTACTAAACGGTATTAAAGATTTTGCTGAGCGTGAAGATATTGAAGACCGCAGTTTGGCTATTTTTATGCAAGATATTGCACTTTTAACAAATGATGATCGCAAGGATGAAAAAGATGGAGATACCGTATCTTTAATGACAATACATTCTGCTAAAGGATTGGAGTTTAAAAATGTTTTCATAGTAGGTTTAGAAGAAAACCTCTTCCCTTCGCAAATGTCTTTAACCTCTAGAACAGATTTAGAAGAAGAACGTAGGTTATTCTATGTAGCTATTACGCGTGCAGAGAAAAAGTTAAGCATTACTTATGCTACTTCACGTTACCGTTGGGGAACTTTAACTTCTTGCGAACCAAGCCGTTTTATTAACGAAATCAATCCATCTTACCTAGAATTAGAAGTAGTTAAACCTGCTAAAAGTAGCTTAGGCGATAATAGTTTTGATGGCGAAAGAAAAACATGGAGCCAACAGCGAGAGTTTACGCCGAAACCTACAACTAGCACTACAGTAATTAGACCAAAAACTACCTCTATTTTACCAAAAGCACACGTACCTACGGCTGGATTTGCACCAAATGCAGCCAATGAATTTCAAAATGGAATGGATGTAGAACATGAAAAATTTGGTTTCGGTAAAATTGTAAATTTAGAAGGAACATTACCAGACGTAAAAGCTACCGTGTTTTTTCAAGGATTAGGCAATAAACAGTTGTTGCTGAAATTTGCGAAACTGAGGATTGTTAAATAGGTTATTGAAAAATAGCAATACATAGAAACATAGTACACATAGCATGATGCCATAAACTTAGGTTTTCTATGTGCCTATGTGTTAAAAATTGATTTTAGGTTTTACTGTAAAATTTTATATCTTTGATTTATTATAGGCTTCAGCATTTCGATGAATTCTTAACCAAAATCTATCCTATTAAGTAGTGTATTGTTTCTCAAACATTTACTTTTTCTTTTGGTTATTTCATAATGTGCCTAACAATACCTAATTTCTAATAATTAATTTACAAAATGAATTTCGATTATAATACTACACGTAGCGATCTGATTCTGGCAGAATATGGTCGTAATGTACAAAATATGGTAAAGTATATTATAGGCTTACCTACCAAAGAAGAACGTAATAAATATGCACAGGCAGTTATAGATTTGATGGGTTTTTTGAACCCACACTTACGTGATGTTGCCGATTTTAAACATAAATTGTGGGACCATTTACATATCATTTCTGGTTATAAAATTGATGTTGATAGCCCCTATCCAAAGCCAACACCAGAAGAAGCTAGGTTTAAGCCAGCTCATATGGGTTATCCCCAACAAAAAATTACCTATAAACACTATGGTAAAACAGTTGAAAGGTTGATTGAAAAAGCTATGGAAGAGGAAAATCCAGAGCGTAAATCTGCAATGGTACAAGGGATTGCCAACTTTATGAAAATGGCCTATGTACAGTGGAATAAGGATAATGTTGCTGATGAGGTAATTCTTAAAAACTTACGCGAGCTTTCTGGCGGCAACTTACAGCTAGAAGAAAACGTAAACTTGCAAAAAGTTGAATTTAGACCACAAGTAAACAGACCAAACAATAACAACCGTGGTCGCAACAATAATAATAACAAAGGGCGACAAAATAATAATGGTGGGCGTCCACAGCAAAAAAACAATAATCCTAAACAAAGATATTAATTAAATACACCGTCATTGCGAGGAACAGCCTGTCTCGACTTTTCGAGAAAGCAATCTCATTTGAGAATTAATTGACAGACAACTCACGGCGAAGAAATACTTATTAAACATGAATGCATTCGAAATTATAGGTGGTAAAAAACTAAAGGGCGAAATAACTCCTCAGGGAGCAAAAAATGAAGCGCTGCAAATTTTATCCGCTGTTTTATTAACCGACCAGAAAATTACCATTAGCAATATTCCAGATATTAAAGATGTAAATAAACTGATCGAATTATTAGGAGATTTAGGTGTAATTGTTGAGCGTATCAACAAAGACACTTATACTTTTGAAGCTAGAGACATTAACCTAGATTTCTTTGAATCTGATGTTTTTAAAGCAAAAGGTGGTGGTTTACGTGGATCGATCATGATTGTTGGACCATTATTGGCCCGATTTGGTAAAGCTGCAATCCCTAAACCTGGTGGTGATAAAATTGGTCGCCGTAGGTTAGATACCCACTTTATTGGTTTTGAGAAATTAGGCGCTAAATTTATCTACGATAGCAAAAAAGCATTTTTTAATGTTGATGCTACTAATTTAAAAGGTGCTTATATCCTTTTAGATGAAGCTTCAGTAACCGGAACAGCAAATATTGTAATGGCAGCTGTTCTGGCAAAAGGTACCACTACCATTTACAATGCAGCTTGTGAGCCTTATTTACAACAACTATGTAAAATGTTGAACCGCATGGGGGCTAAGATTTCTGGCATCGGTTCTAATTTATTAACTATAGAAGGGGTTACAAAATTGGGCGGCACTGAACATAGAATGTTGCCAGATATGATTGAAATCGGTTCTTTTATTGGTCTAGCAGCCATGACAGAGTCTGAAATCACCATTAAAGATGTACAATATGATGAATTAGGTGTAATACCAGAAGTTTTCAAAAAATTAGGGATCAATTTAGAGCGCAGAGGCGATGATATTTACATTCCTTCTCAAAAACATTATGAGATTGATACCTTTATAGATGGTTCTATTTTAACTATTGCCGATTCGCCTTGGCCAGGTTTTACGCCAGATTTATTAAGTATTGTTCTAGTAGTGGCTACTCAAGCAAAAGGAAATGTACTTATCCATCAAAAAATGTTCGAAAGTCGTTTATTCTTTGTTGACAAGTTAATCGATATGGGTGCACAAATCATTTTATGCGATCCACACCGTGCAACTGTAAATGGAATTGATAAAAAATATCAGCTTCGCGGTATCAGCATGACATCCCCAGATATTCGTGCAGGTGTTTCATTATTAATCGCAGCATTATCTGCAGAGGGAACTTCAACCATTTACAATATAGAACAAATAGAACGTGGTTACCAAGACATTGATATCCGTTTAAGAGCATTAGGTGCTCAAATTAAGCGTGTTGAAGGCTCAGGCCCAAGCCATTAATTGGTTGAGATTGTAAAGGCACAAGATTTAAGGTAGGCCTAAGCAAAAAATCCAACTTTGATCATTCATTGCTGGATTTTTTTTGAAGCGGAATTGTTATGCTACTATGGGCGTTAGTCCCACTTTCTGTGATATCTTTTTTAATTTGAAAACTTCCGAAGTCTCTGCTAAAAATGGCTTTAAACTTCGGAAGTTTATTAAAAAAGGATATCACTCCAATTAGGCTTATTTTAACTTTGGCCTAAGCTAGAAAACCCCTCATAGCAGCCAAAACACCATTATTTTTAAACCTGATAGCAGTGGAAATGCCCGATTTTTTATCGGGATTGAAACAAAATAGCTGGGCGAACGTTAAAATAGAATACCGAAGCACCTTTTCCAAAAAACAAAAAACCTTCGACACCAAAAGCATCGAAGGTTCTAGAAAATTCTTAAATCTTAACTAGCCAGAAATAGCTTCGATAATATCGTATTGGGTAATGATTTCTATTTTACCTGCTTCATCTTCTACCAAAACAGCACTATTATCTTTGTTAATCATCGATGATATTTTATCAATTGAGGTATTCAAATCCACAAAAGGCAAGCTAGCTGTCATAATTTCTTTAACTGAACTAGATTTTAAAGAAGGGTTTTCTAATAATGAACTTAACACATTACTTTCAGTTATTTTTCCAATCACCATACCCTGTTGTGTAACTGGCAATTGAGAAATACTTAAGGTTTTCATTATATTAATAGCTTCAATAATTGTTTTTTCGCAGTCTAAAGTAACCACTTCTTGATGCGTACGTTTTGCTAGGATTGAACGTGCGGTTAATTTTTCATCTTTCAAGAAACCACGTTCACGTAACCAATCTTCGTTGTACATTTTGCCCATGTACCTGCTACCGTGGTCATGGAAGATAACAACCACTACATCTTCTGGTTTCAATTGATCTTTTAATTGCAATAAACCTGCGATAGCAGAACCAGCGGAATTACCCGCAAAAATACCTTCTTTACGAGCGATATCCCTAGTCATTAATGCGGCGTCTTTGTCGGTTACTTTCTCAAATAAATCGATGATATCGAAGTTTACGTTTTGTGGCAAAAAATCTTCGCCAATACCTTCTGTGATATATGGGTAAATTTCGTCTTTATCTAGGATACCTGTTTCCTTGTATTTTTTAAATACAGAGCCATAAGTATCGATACCCCAAACTTTGATATTAGGATTTTTTTCTTTTAGATATTTTCCAGCACCAGAAATAGTACCTCCTGTACCTACACCAACTACTAGGTGGGTAATTTTTCCTTCGGTCTGTTCCCAAATTTCTGGACCAGTTTGCTCATAATGCGCTTGTGAATTGGCTAAATTATCATACTGATTGGGTTTCCAAGAATTTGGAACCTCACGCTCTAAACGAGACGAAACTGAATAATAAGAACGTGGATCTTCGGGATCGACATTTGTTGGACAAACAATTACCTCTGCACCAAAAGCACGTAAAGCATCAACTTTTTCTTTAGATTGTTTATCTGTTGTGGTAAAAATACACTTGTAACCTTTTATAATGGCAGCCATAGCCAAACCCATTCCAGTATTACCTGATGTGCCTTCAATAATTGTCCCACCAGGTTTTAAAACACCTCTTTTCTCAGCATCTTCTATCATTTTAACCGCCATACGGTCTTTAATAGAATTTCCTGGATTTGTTGTTTCAATTTTTGCTAAGACAGTAGCCGAAATCTCTTTAGTTATGTTGTTTAATTTTACCAAAGGTGTATTACCGATGGTTTCTAAAATATTGTTATACCACATGCTGCAAAAATACGAAATAGCAATAAGTATTTTACAAATTAATATCTATTCGATATAAAATTTTTAAAATTTAATCTATAAAAAATAATATTTCATAATCTACCAAATAAGTATACTATAATTACATTTTATTAGGCTAATTTATATATTTTCCCTGGTAAGGATATAATTACTCCCTGCATTTCTAGCGTCAACAGCACAATTGCTAACTTACTTTGTGGCAAGTTTGATCGGATACTCAACTCGTCAACTTCCACTGGTCCTTCTTTTAAAATATTGAATAGTTGTTGTTCGTCTTTATTTAAATTTATAGGCAACTGAACCTGAATTTCAGTCTTTTTAATTGTTTCATAGTCCCAACCCAAATAATAGATTAAATCCATTGGATGATTAATTAAGGCTGCCCTATTTGTTTTGATGAGAAAGTTACAGCCTTCAGAAAATTCATCATTAACCCTCCCTGGAAAGGCATACACATCTTTGTTATAAGAGTTGGCAATTTCGGCAGTAATTAAAGCACCTCCTTTTAAAGATGCTTCTACAACTATAGTTACATCTGCAATACCTGCAATAATTCGGTTTCGTTTTGGAAAATTCTCTCGATCTGGATTGGTGCCTGGTAAAAATTCCGTTAATAAGCCTCCATTATGCACCATCTTCTGCGTAAGTTCTTTATGTACGGCGGGATAAATCCTATCCAATCCATGCCCTAACACCCCGACTGTAGGTATCTCTGCAATTAAGCTCTCTTTATGGGCGGCAGCATCAATACCATGGGCCAGACCACTCATTACAATTACATCATAAGGTTTTAAGGTGTCTACTAACTGTTTACACAACATTTTACCATAAGCAGTGGCATTTCTAGTACCTACAATGCTAACAATTCTATTATGGTTTAAATTGGCTGTACCTTTATAATATAATAATAGTGGTGCATCATAACAATTCCTCAGTCGTTTCGGATAATTATCATCAGCATAAAATAATACCTCAATTTTGTGTTTCTCTATAAAATCCAAGTGTTTTTCGGCCTTTGCAATGGCATCGTTGTTCAATATAGCATTGGCCCTAGAAGCACCAATACCCTCAATTTTTAAAATTTGTTCCTTGGTGGCCGCAAAAACAGCTTCGGCACTGCCAAAGTGAATCAATAGCCCTTTGGCATGTACTGCCCCAATACCACTGATTAAACTTAAAGCTATTTTGTGTACTAAACTCATCAAATCTAAGTTAACCAAATTAAACTTGTAACAAAATTAAATTTTATTAGACTGTAAATCAATTAATTAAAACTAAACTACAAAAATAGTCTGTTAACTATAAAAATAGTGGTAAATTTAAATTAACATTCAAGAAAAATATATAATGAGAGAGTTAACTAAAGCAGAAGAACAGGTAATGTTAATCTTATGGGAAATAAAGGAAGGGATAGTGAAAGATGTAATTGAAAAGATGGATCCTCCTAAACCAGCTTACAATACAGTATCAACTGTGATAAGAGTTTTAGAAACAAAAGGTTTTATAGACCACAAGGCTATTGGCAATACTTATATCTACTTCCCAATTATTAGTGAAGAACAGTACAAACACTTTGCGTTTGATAAAGTGATGAATAACTATTTCGAAAACAATTACCAGAGTTTGGTTTCCTTTCTGGTTAAAGAAAAGAATATGGATATGAACGAGCTTGACGAATTAATTGCAATGGCTGAAAAACTTAAAAATAATAACTAATGGATTGGTTGTATTATTTGCTTGAAGCAAATCTTTATTTGCTCATTTTTTATGGATTTTATAGATTGTTTTTGCATGGAGAGACATTCTATACTAACAATAGGTACTATTTGCTATTGAGCAGCATTGGCGCTTTTATATTTCCAATACTACAATTGGGATTTTTAAACCCAATGCCACAAGTAGTTGATTCAGCTTTAGCTTTCCCTCCACCAGTACTATATACAGAAGCAGAATTGGCAAATAGAGCAAGCGCACCTGTTGCATTAATTATAGATTACACAACCTATTTTTATCCTATTTATTTAATAATCTGTTGTTTTTTTGTACTTAAACTAATTTTAAGCCTTTCAAAAATAGTTCGTTTATGGCTTACAGCTAAAAAAGATCGCAGTGGAACGATTACTATCGTTGAATTAGAAAAAGAGCATTCTGCATTTTCATTTTTTAATTTACTGTTCATTCATCCGCAGTTAGCAGCAAAACAGACGGTATTGAAGCACGAAATGGTACACATTAAACAGAAACATAGTTTAGATATTTTGTTTTTTGAGATTATACAGATTATTTGTTGGTTTAATCCCTTTATTTATTTTATCAAGAAAGATATTAAATTATTACATGAATATATAGCAGACGAATTAACAATTAATAAAGATATACAAAAGCATGATTATGCCATGTTCTTAATAGAAAACTCTTTTGGGGTTGCCCCAACTCCACTTACCAATCAAATTTTCAATCAATCAATTTTAAAAAGGAGAATCAACATGTTAAACAAAAAAAGAACAGCGGGCTGGGCAAGGCTAAGGCTGCTGCTAGTGCTCCCCTTGGGCGGAGCAATGTTATGTACATCTACAATGGCGTTTACTAAAGATTATGGTTACCTAGACTTGCTTCCGGAGAAAAGCTTTTCTAATACCTTACAAGAAGTTCCCAAAGTAGAAAACATCAAAAAACAAAACGCACCAAAGGTAGAAAACATCAAAAAAGATCAGGTTAAATTTCCACCGCCAATTGTTAAAAATGATCGGTTTACACCCCTTTACGCTAAAGATAAAGCTACAGGAAAACCAGTTTTAAGGGAGAAGAGGCTTATTTTAGTTAACGGGAAAGCCGTAGAGAACTTAGCAACATTTTATGGCGTTTATGATGCTGATAATGTAAAATACAGTGTTAATGAGAGTTCTACAGCAAAAAAATACGGTGATAAAGGAAAAAATGGTGTTGTAGAAATAACTGGTAAAAATATCAAGTATTATAACAAAGTAACTTATCCTTCCCCACCGCCAGTTGAACCACCACCACCAGGATATCAGCTTAAGAAAGGTGTAAAAAAAGATCAGATCAAATTTCCACCACCTATTGTTAAACTTAATAAAACCTATTTTTATCCTAACCGTACAGTTGATAAAGAAGGAAATATTAACGGAATTGATAAAAGATATATTGTAATTAATAGCAAAAAAGTAGAAGACATCACTACATTTTTTGGTGTGACGGATGCTTCTAGAATCAATTATTTAAATGGCCCTACTGCAATAAAAAAATATGGCAAAGATGCCAAATATGGCGCAGTAGAAATTAATGGAGATAACATTAAGTATGTAAAGTCTATTGCTGATGGCCCAACACCGCCAGTAATGGAGCAAATTAAATTTCCTCCACCAATAGTAAAGCCAGATAAAAAAGATGTAAAAAAAATATCAAATCCTCAAACTTCATTAAAAATTAATGAGAGAGAAAACATTATAGCCTCACTTAAAAGCGAGACAAATGCAAAAGTAAATCAACTTGCTCTACAACGTGAAATAGAGGTTGCTATAAAAAAGCAAATTCAAGATAAGCGTATCGAATCTGCAAAAAATCTACACGAATAAAGTACAACAATGCTTTGTGTAAGAAATTACTGTGGGATATAAACCACAAATTTAGTCTCAAAAAAGTCTTCACTAAAATAAGCCGAGAGCGGATGTAATTCTGCTTTCAGCTTTGATTCTTTAATCTCTCCTGCCAAATCACCACCTTTTAAATACAAAATCCCATTTGGTATGGCGTTGATATTCTCTTTTGCAAACTTACCTCGTATCCAAGGATAGAAATCTACCAATCTAGTAACTGCTCTAGATACAACGAAGTTATATTTATCAGTAATTTGCTCTGCTCTTAAATGACTTGCTTTAACATTTGCTAAGCCTAATGCGCTCGCAACCTCAGTAACAACTTTTATCTTTTTCCCTATAGAATCTACCAGATGGAATTGTGTATCTGGAAACAAAATTGCCAACGGAATGCCAGGGAAACCTCCCCCTGTACCAACATCCAAAACCTTTTCCCCAGCTTTAAAAGTGCAAAATTTTGCAATTCCTAAAGAGTGTAAAATGTGCCTTTCGTATAATTCATCAATATCTTTTCTAGAAACTACATTAATCTGTGCGTTCCAAAAGCTATATAAATCATATAATTGACCAAATTGCTGAACCTGTTTTTCTGTAAGGTTTTTAAAGTATTTTAAGATCAAATCAGGTTTTTCTTCAGACATATTATTAAGATTAAAGCCCAATTAGGGCTTAAGGTTTACTTCCACTGTACTTTTTTAACAAATATAGATAGAAAGCTGCTAAACATTAAGAAAAGCAAGAAAATGATATCTAAAAGTGGAAACCACCATCTTAAACCTGTATAATTAAGTCGTTTTAACAATCTAGGATAAACTATACACCTCAATAATATATTTAATGCAAAAATCCCCAAAGCATAATACACAGTAGCTTGGAGACAAAGTGAAGCAATTAAAAACCCATAAAATAAAAATCTAAATAGAGACTGTGTATTTAATATCGTTTTGTGCTTAGTTTGATAGAGCTTACGTGCTTCTTTTTTAATTTTTTTATCCCTTAAATAAGCAATCCAAGAAGATTTTGGCTCGCTCCAGACCTGCGCATCTTTAGCAATAACAACTAAGGTATTGTGCTTTTTTGAATTGGCATTCACAAACAAATCATCATCTCCGGCAGTAATGTGCATGTGCGATGCAAAACCTTTATTTTTAAAGAATAAAGATTTTTTGTAAGCCATATTTTTTCCGTTCCCCATATAAGACATACCTTTCATAGCATATGAAAGGTAATTTACAGCAATGAGAAAAGTCTCAAAACGAATAAAAATATTTAATAATCCAGATTTCTTAAAAAGAGGAGAATAGCCTAAAACAAGCTGTTTGCTATCATCAAGAGGTTGTTGCATGCCCTTTAGCCAATTTCTTGAAGCAGGTTCACAATCAGCATCTGTAAACACCATCCATTCATAAGTGGCTGCCTTTATGCCCATTGTTAATGCGAATTTTTTACCTGCGATAAACTTATCTCCATCTGCAACTGTAACTACCTTAAGATGATCATACTTTAACGCCAATTCTTCCAATAAATCTGAAGTTCCATCCCAAGAACGATCATTTACTACTACTACTTCAAAAGTTGAATATTCTTGATCTAATACACTCTGCAAATATTTCCTAAGATAATCTGCCTGATTTCGAGCGACTATGATTACACTAATAGGTGTATTTGCAGGATCTAAATCAGCTTTATTTACGTTTGAGACTAATTTAAGATGTACAAACAGTAAAAAATAAAGCTGAACAAGAAAGCAAAAGACTAAAGCGCCGAGCAGAGAGATTTCTAATAAGTTGAATTCCACGATGATATTTTTGAAAGCTAGCAAAGCTCTCATTTTAAATCTATACTAAGGCTTTATGTTGAAAAAAACATTAATAATTAATAACCGCACCTTAACTACACCCTAAATTAGGGCATTATTTACTTTTGCTACCTAAGAAATCATCTTTTTACTAATAAAAAATAAGATATTCCGTTTTACCATTAAACTCATCAACAATAAAATAGATTGACGTAAATTTGTTACTTTTGCAATCTATATGAAATTTAATTTAGAGGCTAAAGACCCACTTTCTAAAGCTAGAGCCGGAACAATTACCACAGCTCATGGCGATATTAAAACACCCATTTTTATGCCTGTGGGCACTGCGGGAACTGTAAAAGCGGTACACCAAAGAGAATTAACAAATGATATTAAGGCTCAAATTATATTAGGCAATACCTATCATTTATATTTACGCCCCGGATTAGATATTATTGAGCCTGCTGGTGGTTTGCATAAATTTATAGGTTGGGATAAGCCTATTTTAACCGATAGTGGTGGTTATCAAGTATATTCCCTAAGTAAAGTTCGTAAGATTAAGGAAGAAGGAGTAACCTTCCGATCGCATATAGATGGATCTAAACATTTGTTTACGCCAGAATATGCAATGGATATCCAAAGAACGATTGGCGCAGATATTATTATGGCTTTTGATGAGTGTACGCCCTACCCTTGCGACTATAAATATGCCGCCAACTCTATTAACATGACACACCGCTGGTTAAAGCGTTGTTGCCATCGTTTTGATACTACACCAGCTAAATATGGTTTCGATCAAACTTTATTTCCTATTGTACAGGGCTCAGTTTATAAGGATTTAAGGATTAAATCTGCTGAATTTATTGCTTCTATGGATAGAGAAGGTAATGCCATAGGTGGATTATCTGTTGGCGAGCCTGCGGAAGAAATGTATGCAATGACTGAAGTGGTGTGTAACGTTTTACCAGTAGAAAAACCTCGTTATTTGATGGGCGTAGGCACACCAATTAACCTTTTGGAGAACATTGCCCTGGGTATTGATATGTTCGACTGTGTAATGCCTACCAGAAATGCCAGAAATGGAATGTTATTTACCAGAAATGGAATGATCAACATTACCAATAAAAAATGGGCAGATGATTTTTCTCCAATTGATGCAGAAAGCGATTTGTATGCCGATCAAGTATATTCTAAGGCTTATTTGAGACATTTAATGCATTCTAAAGAGATGTTGGGCGCTCAAATTGCTACATTGCATAATCTCCATTTTTACCTATGGCTAGTAAATGAAGCCCGAAAAAAAATCATTTCTGGCGAATTTTACGATTGGAAGAATAAAATGGTAACTATATTAGGGACTAAATTATAATGAAATTGATCAAAAGGCGCTTAAAGATTATTGATGCTTTTATTATTGGCAAGTACTTGGGTACGTTTATGTATACCCTGGTTTTGTTTGTAATTATCATTATCATTTTTGACCTTTCGGAAAAGTTAGATGACTTTTTAGAAAGTGGATTGGGCGTTTGGGGTGTATTAACAAAGTATTATGCGGGTTCTATACCATTTTATGTAAACATGCTCTCACCTTTGATCAACTTCATTGCGGTAATTTTCTTTACAGCTAAAATGGCAGATCAAACTGAGATTGTGCCCATTTTAAGTGGTGGAGTTAGTTTCAATCGATTTCTTAGACCATATTTTGTATCAGCTTTTATCATATTCGCAGCAAATTTAACTTCTAACCTTTATATATTACCCTATACCAATCAGATTAAGAATAAGTTTGAAAATGAGGTTGTTAAAAAAAATAGCCCTTATATAAAGGCAAATATCCACATGAAACTGGATAGCAATACGTTTATCTATATTGATAATTTCGACAATAAAACTAACGTAGGCTATAATTTTTCTTTAGATAAGTTTAAAGGAGATCAGCTGATTAAAAAACTTAAAGCTGAAACAATAAAATGGGATTCATTAAAAAGGAAATGGACCATTAATAACTACTCCGTACGTAATGTTAAAGATTTAAAAGAACACATGATTCCTCAATCCACTACGCCCAAAGATACAATCTTAGATATGCGTCCGGATGATTTCTCTGCATACGATAATGTCTTCGAAAGTATGACCAATAAAGAATTATCGGATAAAATTAAAAAAGAAGAGACTAGGGGATCGGGCATAATGAGTGATTTGCTTTTTGAGCAATACAAAAGATGGTTTCACCCGCTATCGGCCTTTGTATTAACACTTATTGGCGTTGCGCTCTCCTCCAGAAAAGTACGAGGTGGAGTTGGTGTTTCATTGGGTATTGGAATATTAATAAGCTTTCTATACATCGTTATCAATCAGTTTGCTAAAATGTTCTCTACTAAAGGGGGCTTGCCGCCACTGGCAGCAACTTTAGCTCCTACTATATTCTTTGCTTTATTAGGTTTATATTTGCTTAGAAGAGCACCTAAATAAAATGAAAGTCATCCAATCAACCGAACAGAAAAATCTATTAATATTACATTTAACGGTTATTGTTTGGGGCTTTACCGGCATACTAGGAGCCTTAATTTCTATAGATGCAGTGCAAATGGTTTGGTACCGGGTGTTAATTGCCAGCATAAGCTTGTTTGCTTATTTTATGATTTCTAAAACAGACATTAGGGTTTCTAAAAAGCAATTTTTACAGTTTTTCTTTACAGGAAGTATAGTTGCTATCCATTGGATTTTCTTTTTTCACGCTATTAAAATAGCTAATGTTTCGGTAAGTTTAATCTGCTTATCGTCTGTAACCTTATTTACAGCGATTTTAGAGCCTTTAATAAAGAAACATAAGATATCTAGAGGAGATATTTTTATTGGCATATTAATCATCCTAGGCATCTATTTAATCTTCAAATTCGAAACAAATTACACTTCTGGCATTATTTTCGGTTTATTATCTGCTGTCGCAGCAGCTTTATTTAGCACCATAAACTCTACGCTAGTACAAAAAAGCACCCCCAGCATCATCGGTTTTTATGAGCTTTCGGGCGCATTTTTTTGGATTACTTTATATCGTTTATTCGACCGAAGTTTAGTTACTGAAACGTTTAATTTAAGCGTTATGGACTGGTTCTATTTGTTCATTTTAGGCACCATTTGCACGGCTCTTGCTTATGTGGCTGGTGTTGGTGTAATGCGTACTTTATCTGCTTTTAGGGTAGCTTTAATTACCAATTTGGAACCTGTTTACGGCATCATTTTAGCCTTTATTTTGTTCGGCACCAAAGAGCAAATGACTGGTGGATTTTACGCTGGATCATTGCTAATTTTGGCTGCTGTATTCCTATATCCAGTTTATAAAAATAAACAAAACAAGAGCTAAAAAGTTGATTAATTTTTCAGTTTCATTCTTAATTTAAAGTTTCCCAATATAAAGATTAGCGGCTAAAAACTCCTCTACAACTATCATTTTTCGCCAATAATCTGGAGCTATAATTATCCCTTAAACATTTATTTTAATAAATTTTAGCATTAGAACTCGCGATAACTTAGCTCAAAATTTCGATTATTTGAGGTACTAAACACGCTCATTTTAGCTCCGAAATACATCTATTAACTACCAATATCTCAAATAAAATTAGCAACAAACAGCAATTTATTAAAAAACAATAGTCAATGAAGATGATTAAATAGGTAGAAATGATCAACAAATCAGCATAAAAAAAATTGATTTTAAGGAAGTTTTTCTGATTAATTGATTGTCAAAAACTAGATTGAATTCACAATATTAAAGGTAAAAACGCTAATTTTTACACTCCATAACCTTTTATTAAAATGAAAAAACAACATAAATTACGCCGATATAACTTGACCATATTTGAATTTAAAACCAAAAAAGACCCTTTCAAACAAAATAAAAAATCGTCATTTTATTGAAAACCCACTACTTAAAAAGAGGATATAATGAGGTTAAAAATCTAAACATTTGCTTTTAAAATAAGTTTATACCCCTAGACAAAACGAACTAAAACTCCCGAATTTTAGCTTGAATTAAGAGGTACATTATCATAAAATACATCGTTTAACCGCACTAAAACCAGCTCAAAAAAGCCTATATCAACATAGATTTTTGATCATTTTACCCTAACAAAAACGCAAAAAAGCCTTCAAAAAAATAGCATTTTAGCGGGGTAGGAGCAAAGTAAAATAGCTAAAAAACCCAATAGAACGGTAGATTAAAAATAGCCAAAAACAGCCCTAATTAAGCCATATTTAAATTGAATTTTAACTGTCATAAAAAGGCAAAAACTAAGGAAATTATAAGCTACAAAATTGACCATTACTGTCGATTTCCCAAAAAATAGTACACGATTTTCAAGGCGATTTCTTGTAAATAATTATTAAACTAGTATACAAATGCTAGAAATTACACAAAAAAATTTCTTAAAAAACGAAGGAATTAGTGTACCTTAACAACATATTTAGTTGATGAAATAAATATTTAATCGAATAGGCTATATCTCGCTAAAGAAGGCAGTTTTTAAAGTAAAACATAGTCAAATTAAATTTTCATATATTAACCATTTAATTCAGAATATCAATTATTTATTATTAATAAAATGAATAAAAAATTTAATACAATTTAACAAACAAACATATAAAAAACTAAATATTTTAGCAAACACTAATTATGCATAACAATAATACAATCAATAAATTAAAAATCAGCATTTTATGTTACTTTATATTAAGTTTTATTTCACATTCATGTTTTGCTCAAATATTTGATAGTGAGCAAAACCCACTTAGTGTAAAATGGAGGCAAATTAACCATGGGGGTTTCAAAATCATCTACCCGAGCGAATTAGAAAAAGAGGCTCAAAGAATGGCCAATACTTTAGGTGCCATCTACCCTACTGTTGGCGCAAGTTTACAACGTCAAAAAACAAACCTACCAATCGTGTTTCAGAACCGTGGAATCTTGGCAAATGGCTTCGTTCAATTGGCGCCAAAAAAATCACAATTTAACACCACTCCCCCACAACAATTCGACAGTCAAGATTGGTTAAATAATTTAGCAGTTCATGAACTTAGGCATGTTGCTCAGTTTGATAAATTCACAAAAGGCAAATCACTCTTTTTGTCTGAAGAAATTCACTTTGCTTATATCGGCATTACTTTACCGATTTGGTTTTTAGAAGGCGATGCGGTTAGCACCGAAACTTCCTTAACAAATGCAGGCCGTGGAAGACAGCCGTCTTGGATTATGCCCTTCCGAACTTCGCTATTGAACAACCAAAAATTTTCATACTCCAAATCTTACTTTGGTTCAGCTAAAGATCAAACTCCGGGGTACTACCAATTAGGCTATTTACTCACCTCCACCTTGAGAGAACAGTATGGAAAAAACAGTATCGATTCTTTGATCAACGGGATTACCAAATTTCCGATACGCCTCTACCCTTTTTCCCGAACCTTAAAAAAGATGACAGGTAGCAACACCAAAAATTTTTACCTACAAACTAGAGAGATACTAAAATCAAAATGGGAAGCTCAAGATAAATTGAACAATAGTGAAACTTATACAAGTTTAAATAGACCTGCAAAATTTGCCACCAACTATGCTCTACCAACAGCCATTAACCAAGATCAAATCTTAACTTTAAAACAGAGCAAAGCTGCACCACCATCTTTTACAATTATCAACCCAGATGGGAGTGAAAAAAAATTGTTCACCATTGCTTATCAGGAACAACCTTGGTACAGTTACGCTAACAATTTAGTGGTGTGGGATGAGGTGAGATTCGACCCACGTTACAAGCAAAGAAATTATAGTGTAATTAGTAGCTACAACCTGCAAACTAAAAAGAGAAAACAGCTCACGTTTAAGAGCCGATTATTTTCGCCAGCCCTATCAACCGATGGCAAGAAAATGGTTGCCGTTCAAATTGACTTGAGCAACCAATGCAATCTAGTTTCCATCGACCCACAAACAGGAAAAATATTAAACACTTATCCTAACCCAGACAACCTCATTTTGCAAACACCAAGCCTTAATGCAGATGGAACACAAATCGCCTATATTGCTGTTAGTGAAAATGGCAAATCGCTAAGGTTATTAAATGAACAAGGGAAAAAAGACCTACTCATTCCAGAAACCAATCAGCAGCTAAGCAGACCAGTTTTTATTAACGAATACATCGCATTTAACGCTCACCTAAGCGGAGTTGACAACATATACGGAATAAATCCATCTTCAAAAAAAACAATTGCTCTAACAGCCGCAAAATACGGTGCTTTTAATGTTAGTCTTTCAGCAGATCAAAAATCTATTTTATTTAACAACTATCAATTGATGGGTTTGGATATTGCAAAGCGCAATTTAACGGAACTTGAAGTACAAGAAAACCATTTTGTAAATTTCGGAAGCGCTGCTGCAGAACAGGAAGCTAAAGGCAATGTTTTCGAAAATATGCCTGACAGTACTTTCGAAACTAAACCTTACCGATCAATGGCACACCTTTTCAATTTCCATAGCTTTAGCCCTACGGTTGATGAAGATGACAGATTTGGTTTGAGATTAAAATCTAACGACTTATTGAATAATCTCGATTTATATGCAGGTATTAACTACGATAACGATCTCCGGAAAATAGAATACAATGCTGGTTTTAATTTTAAAAGTCTTTATCCAATTTTTAGCGTTTTTTATAAAAACAGGGCTAGAAACGCATTTTACAAAGTTAAAACTGATGTTAAACAAGCCAATTGGAGGGAAGACTACCTTAACCTCAAAGCGACATTGCCATTAAGCGTTAATACCTACAACCATAATTTTAGTTTATTTGGGGAAATTGGAACCAGCTATACAATTAGGGATTTTAAAGCTGCTGAAGCGACATTATTTAGCAGAGCCATTAAATTCCCAATGAATTATCAATTATCGCTTAGCCACAGCCTAAGAACGGCTGAGCGCGATTTGGCTCCTCGATGGGCACAGACTTTTACCTTTGGTTATTTCCACAGACCATTTGGCGACAACAACGGTAGGTTATTTGCTTTTGGAAGCTATCTATATTTTCCTGGTTTAGCGAAAAACCATTCTTTAATGGCAAGTTTCAATTTTCAGCAAGCCAGTGGTATTTTCAGTACAAATAATGAAATTGCTACTGTTTATGGCTATAACCAGATTGATGCAAAAAGCGAACTAAGAAATACATTTTTACTAAACTATCGTTTCCCAATTGCTTTTCCTGATGCCGAAATTGGCCCGTTGGCCTATATCAGGAATATCCGTGGCGGCTTTTTTAGTCATTATGAAAATATTGGCAAAGAAACTAATTTTTCAGATCCTAAAACATTTGGCTTCGAATTGCGTAGTAGTATGAACCTGCTCCGTTACCAACCTGTAGTAGATCTTGGAACAAGAGTTATATTTGTGAATAAAAAATACAATCAAAGCCCTATATTAGAATTGATTTTTAACTATAGTTTTTAACACCTAAATCGCCCGAAGGGATATAACACCTACCAGAATGAAAACAAAAACCATTATCGTAATTGTAACTACAGCTCTTTTAACTATTTTTTTAATGGTTAACCGCGAAGCTGTAGACTTTGATTTTATTATCGTTGACAATGTTCCGATTTCCAAATTAGTAGTAATTGGCGTTTGTATTGTTATTGGATTTATTTTAGGATTTTTAGTTGGCAGACCAAAGAAAACCCTTACCAGTTACGATACAGAAATTGAAAAGGGTTATACTTCTCCAGAAAACAAATCATCTTTAAGCGACGAAGACAGAGACTACATTAGCTAGTAATTGTGAGATCCATGCATCAATTGTGAGATTCATGTGTGGTTATTGTTTGATTCATGTGTGATCCTTGTGTGATTCATGTACCGTTGTTGTGTGCTTCCTGTGTTTAGCTGGCTCTTAGCCTGTGTTAAGGATGTGTGAAACTCACAAACATCTTGCATTTCGAAAACCCAATACTGACATAATTATTGTAACGCAACTCACATCTATAACCGCTTCTATTCTTCATAACTTACAGATAGGATGGAAAGTAAATAGAACCTAAGCGAAGAATGGCTAAATCCGCTAGAAAACTCCTAAATCCTAAGCCTTGGTCAATGGCTCATAGTGATAATCAAGACATACCAAAACTATCTCTCCACCTCTAATCTATTAGTTTGTACTTTTTTAAGCCTCACCTCGATTACTCCATTTCTGCCTTTCGCACCAAACTTTAATATTGCCTCATCATTTTTGTGCACATGAATGGCTTCGATATCTGCACTATTTAGTTCCTTGAGCGAAATATTACTTTCTACCCCATCTACTAACAGCATTGGCGCAGCATTATCTTTTATAGGAAGTTCCGCATTTTTACCAACTGTTTTTACAGATGGCTTAGTCTTAGGCACAGCAGTAGGGTTAACTAAAACATGGCTTAAGTTGGCGGTAACTTTTACAGGTACGTCTTTGCTTTTGACAGTCAACTTTGTTGTTTTGTAACCAATTACCTCAGTTTCCCCTTTGGTTTCGCTAACCAAGGCCTGTTGTTGATTCGCAACCCTTACATATTCGGGCTCTGCAAAAGCGACCAGCACAAACAAAACTAGCGGCAATACCAACAATACGCTATATTGTTTAATCGGATTTGAGTTGGGCTTGTACATCATTTTTAACCTAACGAATCTACTGTTGCCCAAAAAGGGACTTGCAAATACAAATACAGGAACTTTTAGGCTATGGTTAATGAGCGCCGCACGATAGCTTGCTGGAGAATTACCATTAGCAAGCACAGCTTGATCTGCGAGAAACTCGTGGTTTTCCATAATAGCCTTGAGGTATAACCAAACAAAGGGATTAAGCCACTGCAATGCACAATACAATTGCAAGAACAACAGATCTACCCAATGATATTGTTTAATATGGGCCAGTTCGTGCTCCAAAATGAGTTTTTTCTCTTGTGTAGAAGTAGCTAACGGAGTAGCGAGAAAAATATAGTTCAGTACCGAAAAAGAACTTTCGAAAGTGGCGGTAGTAATTAATCTGCAACCATGGTAGTTGACATAACCATATTTAGTTGCCATTTTTTTAATTTTCCATAAGCTAAAAAACTGCCTAAGCACTAGAAAACAAACTACCAAAAAGTAGGTATAGCAAAAGAATTGTGCTACTAAAGGCATCCAACCAGATGAGACCATGGCAGCATCTGCTACTGGAGCTTCACTACTAGAATAGGCTGTCTGTAAAACTACATCATACTCAAAGGTGATAAATGGCAGTACCAATGAACAAGTAAGCCCGAACAATAAGAAGAACCTATTGAAACGGTAAAAGGTTTCCTTCCTTAAAAAAGACCAATAAACCCCATAAAAAATTGCGGTATAAAGTGCTGATTTTATTAGATAGCCGAATAGTACTTCCATTAGCTGTTTATTTTATTTTTCCTTGTTCAATTCTTCTTTGGTGTCTTTGATGAGTGCATCTAGCTCCTCTACAGTATAATTATTTTCTTTAGCAAAAAATGAGGCCATCGCAGAAAATGAATTGTTAAAGTAATTTTTCAATAGACCAAAAAGTTGCGTTTTAGAATAGGCATCTTTAGAAATCAATGGCAGGTAGTTATTAATGCGCCCTTTGTTGTGGTGACTAGCAAAGCCCTTATTTTCTAAAATGGTTAAAACTGTAGAAACTGTAGTTCTTGCTGGCCTTGGTTCTTCCAAGCGTTCTAATATATCTTGCACTGTGCCTTCGCCAAGCTCCCACAACACTTGCATAATCTGCTCTTCTGCTTTTGTTAATTGTACCGCTGCTGCTTTTTCCATGGTGACCATAAATATATGACTATTTTTATAGACAAACAAATGCTATTTGAGTTTAAATCTGAAACCCAACATTACTTGTGCAGGCCTAAGGTTATAGGCAGAATAATAAGAACTAACTTCGTTAAATACTGCCGAAACATATTGTTTAGCATTAAAAATATTATCGTAAGCTAGGCTGAACTGCATATCATTTACATTGTACCTCATACCCAGATCTGCAAAGTGCATGGTATTGTTGCGTCCAGCAATGGCGTTTACATAAAAATACTCATGAGATAGATTTAGCGTTAATCTTTTTGTTGGAAAAAAATTTACCCTCGTGTTTTGGCTTGCCGAGTGTATAGGTTTTAAGTTTGCTACCGAACCGAAAAAGGTATTTCTAGCCTGCGTATATTGTAGGCGATAATACAAACTTGCCCACGAACCACTCTTTGCTGTTAGCGAGGGGCCAAGCCTAAAATTTCGGTTACCAAATTTAAGCAGTTGCCCTTGACTGATTTGGTTCCCTGTACCACTAGTATAAGCGATATCTAATTTTACCGTTCCGCCAATTGCATCTACACCTTTGCTCAGTTGTGCTTGAAACTGATGACCCTGCGTTATATTCTCTACCACATAGTTTTTCTTTATCGCCAACACCCCTTCGTAGTCGTAAGCTGCTAACAAATTAGACTTGTTTTTAAAATAACTGGCACTTAAATTTACAAAAACAGCATGAATTGGGTGCCTGTAGTAAAAGTTGAAGTTATAAGATTGATCTTGCTTTTCGGGCAATTGACCATCATTGCGTATCAGATTGCGGTAAGACTGCATAATGAAACCTGTAAATCCATCGCTAATTTCGCCAAGACTGTTACTTTGTCTTGCGCTAGCCGAAAGGGAAATCAATAAATTGAGATCGTAATTAATAGTTAATGATTTGTTGAGCAGCAGACTAGACCTTCCCTGTTGCTTTAAAGAAAGGTGATCGGTTGTATTTAACAGGGCATAAGTTAGGGGCAGCGCAGCTGTAATTTTTATTTTTTGATGAGCATAGGTAAGATCTGGACTAAAGTAGAAGTCGTACCTGTTCCACTGCAGTCTATTGGCTAAGGAATCGATCTGTGTTTTGGGACTGCTCGTTAAGGCTTGTAGCGCAGAACGGAATTGCAAGCTGTTTATGTTGATCCCTACTGCATAGTTTTGTTTCCAATTTTTGCTATTATGCCCCAGCGATAATCGATTCGAAGAAAAGAACTGTTGTTGGCTAAGTTCTTGTTGCAAACCCAAAGCTTGGCTAGGATTGCCAAAAAGATCGGCATAGCGCATTGGTGTTACTTCTAATGTTTGTGGCAAGTCTTGATACAATTGTTGTGAATTTATACGTAGTGTTGCTTTGTTCCTATTTCTTACTAAGCTAAAGGTGTTTTTAAGTGCATAGGATGGCGTACGCAAATCTTGTGTTACTATTTCTGATCCAACAACTGTACCATCGGCCTTATTCCATTTACCGTTTAGATCAAACTGATTATCTAGATAAAAGCTTTCTTTATTCTTCGTAAGTTTAACTGAAGTAACCAATTCATTAATATGCTCGCTGGAGCTTAGCTCTTCGGTAATTAATAGCACACTATCTAAAGGGAGGTAATAACTAGAACGCGAAAAACTACTTTTTTGCCTACGGTCATTCACGTAATTTAAATTCACATTAAGCTGGTCATCTTTCCCCACCGTAAAAAGCTGATTTACAGCAAAAACATGCGCACGGTTAAAAAGATAACGGTTCTGGCTTACTGCGGGCTGTAATGGAGCTTGTATTCCTAAAGCAATAGCCGTAGGTAGCCTTACCGTTTCGGTGTATTGCAGCTTTAAATTGGCAGCTGGATCGGCACCAATATTATTCCCACTGTAGCTATTGATCTGCTGCGTATGTTTGTTAAAGCGCATGGCAACGAGTTCGTTGTCCCAAAGTAATGGCGCTAAACCAAGTCCAAGTTTTGCATTAGCGATCAGCTTGCCCTTAGCATTATCTTTTAGTTTTAGATTAATGGCAGCCTCATCCACAAACTCACGTTCTTTTAATGCCTTAACGGGCTGATGGTTTTCTAATACTTGCACAGTAGCCACAGCTTTAGCTTCTATCGCATTGGTAGCAATGCCATAACGTCCCTGTAACAAATCCTTATCTTCGATATAGAACTTATTGATTGGCTTGTTTCGATACAATATGCTCCCATCGGCTTTTACCTCTATACCTGGCATTTTCCTTAGTACTTCTGCAATGGTACGGTCATTCTGATCTGTAAAACCATCAACCTTGTAATTGATCGTGTCTCCTATTTTACGAATTTTTGGCGGACTAATTTTTACCTCTTTCAGCGTTATATCCTGCATATTGATCTGTATATCCAGAATTTGGCTATGATTCGCTAGTTTGCGCTGCTGCTTTTCGATATTGAAACCCGTAACTAAAAGCACAATGCTATCTTGCTTAGTACTGAATTTAATTTGATAAACACCATTTTGATCGGTAGCAGCATAACCTAGGGTATTTAGGCTAGCTTTATCTTTCACCATTAAGTTTATACCTGCCATCACCTTTCCATCAGCTGTATGTTTAACTTTTCCACTAATGTTGGTTTGGGCATTTACGGTGAAAGCCATGACCATTAACCAAGCCATCCATAAGATCCTTCTCATGCAATTATTCTTCTATTTCCATTGGGATATATTCAAATACACCGGGTACGCTAGATAGGATCACATTGCCTGCTGTATTATTGTATTGTATGCCCGCACCTTGTTTCTTTTTGAGTTTCTCGAATTCGGCTCTCGTACTCTTGATGGTCGCTTTTTCGTTGATGCTGATGGGAAGTGGATGACTTAACTGTTGTAAACCAATGATACTGAATGAAAATAACCGCATACTGTCTTCTACTTTTAAAATCAAGCCAGGCAATCCCATAAATTTCCATGGACCATCATTTATAGGGATATCTGCTGTAAACCAAGCGGTGTAATCGCGACCCCTAAAACTTAATTTGGCTTTTTGACATGCATAACCTAATAAGGTATCAGTTCCATTTTCAATTTGCCAAGGGAGTTTACCTATGGCATCTTCCTGTAAAAAATCGTTGCCTTCTGCAGATGCACGATCTACTATTTTAATGTGGTTATTTAAACGGTCCTTGAAGATCTGATAGCTTTCTCCTTGATCGGAATTGGTACTCACTGTGCCCGGCATATTCGATAGGTCCCTGGCATCAGCGTTCTGATAAACATTAACACTTTTGATGTCTTGTGGATTGCCCATCAGGTTTTTGATCTTGGCCGCCACTATGGAATCTCGGCCCAACCTTGCTGGATCATAGAACCTAGACATCTTTTCGCCAATATCCAATACCATCGTGTCTTGACGATAAGGTAGCTCCGCTCCTTTTTTGGTTTTGTTAAAGAGATAATAACATTTTATGGTAGCGTGATCTAAAGGCGCTGTATTGGCTTTAATTGCCTTTTGCGCATAGCTGATACTACATACACAGCTCATAAATACAATCATTATTTTTTTCATCTTGTTTATTGGTTAAGGTGATTAATCCGACTGCCCAAGTAGCAATCGACTCACACAAACCTACGTCTATAAAATTAGACAAGCAAGTTTTTCTAAAAATAAGTCTAAATTTATAGACGAAATGATTTTAAAGGTTTCGATGTTGGTAGATGGCCTTAGATCATAAGACTAAACTTTGATTAATCGTTAATGTGTTTTATATTAGAATAAGTTTACAATAGGTATTATACGAGTTCCCCTTTACACACCTTAGCTATATATTGGGTATTTCAAAGGGCAAGTATTTCTCTATCAGTTTTGGCATTTTCTATAGTGTTCTCTAGCAGAAATTATTTTGTTAGCAAAACTTAAAGTAAAAAATAAAAGCTAACTGACCGGGAAAAATGGGTAATACTTCATAGCAGTTATCTTTGGTCTCCCGACTTAAATTTTGCTTTTTTTTGACAAAAAAACGCCACAAACACACATTAACAAACTGTATATCAACACATAATACTTAACAAATGTTATAATCTAGCTTTAGAAGTTAGTGCTTAAGCGCTCCTTCAATATCCTTTAGAATATCATCAATATGTTCTAAACCAATAGATAAACGAACCGTTCCTTGCTCAATACCAACTTGCAAACGTTGTTCTTCGGTAAGTTTGCTATGTGTACTAGTTGCTGGATGCGTTGCTATTGAGCGTGTATCGGCTAAGTTTGCAGAGATAGAGAACATTTTCAGTCCGTCCATAAATTTACGAGCACCTTCTACCCCATTTTTAACAACTACGGTTACAATACCACCACCTTGTTTCATTTGCTTTTTTGCAATTTCATACTGAGGATGTGATTTTAAGAATGGATATTTTACCAACTGAACTTGTTCGTGACCTTCTAAAAATTCGGCTACTTTTAAAGCATTTTCACAATGTCTATCCATTCTTACTGCCAAGGTTTCTAAGCTTTTAGATAAAATCCAGGCGTTGAATGGCGATAAAGATGGGCCACTGTGACGAGCAAAGTTCATTACTTCGGTAATTAAATCTTTTCTACCTAAGATAATTCCACCCAATACACGACCTTGACCATCGATATATTTAGTAGCCGAATGGATTGAAATATGAGCGCCTAATTTGATTGGTTGTTGTAAATAAGGAGTAGCAAAACAGTTATCGACCACTAAAAGTTGATTGTGCTTTTTTGCCAAGTCGCCTAAAAACGCTAAATCAATAATATCAATACCAGGGTTTGAAGGTGTTTCAACGAAAATCATTTTCGTATTAGGCTTAATTAAACCTTCCCAATCTTGAGGTTTATCTAAATCTGCATAATCAAAAGTTACGCCCCATTTAGAAAACACATTGGTTAATAACTGGTGTGTAGAACCAAAAACCGAACGACTTGAAACAATATGGTCGCCACTTTTAAGGAACGCTCCAAATGTAGTAAAAATAGCCGCCATACCTGTTGCCGTTGCAAAACCATCCTCTGCGCCTTCTAACAAACACATTTTCTCTATAAATTCTGATGTGTTAGGATTGGCGTAGCGGCTATAAACGTTCCCCTCTTTCTCGTTAGCGAATAAAGCACGCATTTCTTCTGCATCGTCAAACTTGTAACTTGAAGTTAAATAGATAGGTGCAGAATGTTCTTTGTGTAAACTTCTTTCTGTTTGGGTACGAATAGCGATGGTTTCAAAATTTTCGGACATTGGATTTGAGTATCTAGATATGAGTATCAAGTATCAAGATTTGGTATTGAGCATTAAGAATTTATCTTGCTACTCGATACTTGCTACTTGCTACTATTTATTTATTGTATATGTAAAATTAATTTTTGCAGAGCGACCTAAAATATTGGCCACCGAGCAGTATTTATCGAAGGTTAAAGCTAAAGCACGCTCAACTTTTTGTTCGTTTAAATCTCCTGAAAGGTCAAATTGGATATTGATTTCTTCAAAAATAGCAGGTTCTTCATTTACCCTAGAAGCGTTAATGTTGATTTTAATATCGGCTAAATCTTCCTTTTGTTTGGTGAGGATGTTTATCATATCAATACCGCTACAGCCACCTAAACCAATTAGTAATGTTTCCATCGGCCTAAATCCTTTCCCTTCTCCCCCAATCGCGGGGTTTGCATCCAACTCAACGGTAAAACCGCCTTCATTACTTGCTTCAAAATTAAATTTTCCGCTTTTGCGGATGAGGTTTATTTCCATTCGTTAGTACAAAGTATTTAGTAGTTAGCATTTAGACACACACTGCTTTGGTCTTTCAGCTTTTATCTTTTTGCTTTATATGTCGTAAAAAACCAAGTTATCTTTTTCCAATTCTGGCAAATCAACTTTCCTTTCAAAAATGGCAAAGATAGACGAACCGCTGCCACTCATTAGCGCAAATGTAGCACCTGCAGCATAAAGCTTTGTTTTTATTTCGTCAATTTCTGGGTATCTTTCAAAAACCGAAATTTCAAAATCGTTTACAATATTACCCTTCCATTCGCTTAAAGGCAAATTTATCAGTTCTTTTAAAGATGTGGTAGGTTGTTTAACCCTTACTTTGCTATAAGCTTCTGCTGTAGACACATGAATTTCAGGTTTTACCAATACCATAAAATAATTGGATAAATCGATTTTCAAATCTTCAAATTCATCGCCTTTGCCAAATGCAAAAGTTGGTTTATTTTCGATAAAGAATGCACAATCGGCTCCTAAAACACGAGCATAATCTTGCATCTTTTCTATCGATAAACCTAAAGTGAACTTATCATTTACCAATTTGATTAGAAAAGCGGCATCTGCAGAACCTCCACCCAAACCAGCACCAACAGGTATATTCTTAAGTAAAACAATTTGTTGATGAGGCAAATTGAAATCGCTCTGCAGCGTTTTAAACGCTCTTAAGCAAATATTATCCTCAGCATCGCCAGGAATATCGATACCTTTAATGATACAGTTTGTTTCATCAGCATCGATAATTTCTACCACATCATTTAGCTTAATGGGGTAGAAAATAGTTTCAAGGTTATGGTAGCCATCAGCACGTTTTTCGGTGAGGTTTAAACCTAGATTTATTTTAGCATTAGCAAATGTTAACATGGGATTGATTTAAAGTAGAAAGATGAGAGTTCACAACCTGGAGTTTGGAGTTGACAGTGTAGGGTTGGGAATGGTTTAGGTTTTCTTGAAGTTTAAACTTCATATTTATACCTTATAAGTATAATGCCCAATAATTTTCCAAGAGAAAAGAACATCTTCCATTACTTGTCCAGCTCCAATATTATGTACTACTAAAAAGCGTTTGCCATCGGCAGATTTCTTGTTAACCACCACTCCAATATGTGAAATGTTTCCACTCAAATTCCAACAAACAATATCTCCGGGTTTGTAATCGGCAGCATTAGTTGTCATCGGTTTTATAGTCCCCTTGCGTTTAAAGAAAACCATTAAATTGTACACCCGTCTATGATCTATATTACGATCGGTAGTTTTACGCCCCCAGTCTTTTGGATAAAGCTTGAAATTCGGCTTCATGTCTTCGTGTACATCTTTTTGTAGATCGATACTCAAACCAGTTCTATAGGCTCTAATTACCACATCGGTACAAACCCCTTTATTTGCTGGCACATCTCCATTTGGGTAGGGCATACTAAAATACGCTGGATCATAGGTTACTTTTTGTTTGGTTAAAGCCAATGCAGCATCAGAAAGTTTTAATGCTTTTGGCGATTGGCCAAAACCTGGAATAGCTATCCATAAAAATAAACAAAAGAATGTTAGTTTTTTACACATGTTTACCTGCCTAATTTATTCCAAATCTAGGTAAATTAATTGCATAGATAAAAATTGAGTTAATTATCGAACATAAAGACGATGATTTTAATCAAACGCTACCTATATAATCAAAAATGATTTTTTAACTTGTGTAACTTCTTGTTTAAGAAAGAACTTTTAATAATGTAAACTCAAAAAATATGAAACGTAGAAATTTTATTCAATCGAGCTCCATACTATTAGCAAGCACAGGTTTAGCATCAGTATTTCCTTTAAATTTAATGGCTGCCAATAGCTTAGCAGATAAAATCCGCTTTGCGGTTATTGGTGTGAATGGTATGGGCTGGTCTAATTTAAATGCTTTATTAAAAGATTCGAGAGCTGAATGTGTTGCCATTTGCGATATAGATAAAAACGTTTTAAATAAGAGAGCTACAGAGTTAGCCAAAAGAAATATTACAGTAACTACCACTGGCGATTATCGGCAATTATTAGCTGATCAAAATATTGATGCAGTAGTAATTGGCACACCAGACCATTGGCATTGTAAAATGATGGTTGATTTGCTCGCAGCTGGAAAAGATGTTTATGTAGAAAAACCTGCCGGAAACTCTATAAAAGAATGCGATATCATGGTTGCTGCTCAAAAAAAGTACAATAAAGTAGTACAAGTAGGTCAATGGCAACGCAGTCAAAAACACTTTGCTGATGCCATGGCTTATGTTCATTCGGGCAAACTAGGCAACGTACGTTTGGTAAAGGCTTGGGCTTACCAAGGTTGGATGAAAGCTATTCCTGTTTTACCAAATACCCCAATACCCGAAGGTGTAGATTATGCAGCTTGGCTTGGACCTGCGCCTACAACGCCATTCAACTCTAATCGTTTCCACTTTAATTTTAGATGGTATTGGGATTATGCTGGAGGCTTAATGACTGATTGGGGTGTACACATGATTGATTTTGGCTTGTTAGGCATGAAAGCTGAAACGCCAATTAGCATTGTAGCAGCTGGCGGAAAATTTGCCAATCCAGACGACGCATCGGAAACACCAGATACTCTAACAACTGTATTTGAGTTTAAAAACTTCAATTTGCAATGGGAACATGCTACTGGAATTGATGGAGGCCCATATAACAAAAATCATGGGGTTGCCTTTATTGGTAACAATGGCACACTGGTATTAAACAGACAAGGTTGGGAAGTAATTCCAGAAAAAGCTGATGGAAAAGATAAAATTGACCGTGTAGAATTGCAAAGATCAGTGGATGATGGTTTAGTTAAACATGCCAGCAATTTCTTAGATGTTATACAATCTAGAAAAATGGCGGATTTAAAGGCTCCAATTGAAGCAGGCAGTCATATTGCAAAAATTTGTCAGATGGGCAACATTGCTTATAAAGTTGGTAAAAAGATTTATTGGGACGCTCAAAAGAACAAATTTACCGACAGCGATGCCAATAAATATCTTGCTGCAGTGTATCATAATGGTTATAAAATGCCAACTGTTTAATTGGTAAATTATTTTTTAGAACAGCTAAGAAAATACGTAGTTAAGCCTTAGCTTTGTGCCAACATTGTAAAGGAACTTTAGGGTTTAGGCTTATGAAACAATATTTAGATTTGATGCAACATGTGTTAGCTAATGGCACACAAAAGCACGACCGTACTGGTACAGGAACCATTAGCGTTTTTGGTTATCAAATGCGTTTTAATTTAGCTGAAGGTTTTCCAATGGTTACCACTAAAAAGTTGCACCTTAAATCTATTATACACGAATTGATCTGGTTTTTGAGTGGCGATACCAATATCAAATACCTAAAAGATAATGGCGTGCGTATTTGGGATGAATGGGCAGATGAAGATGGAAATTTAGGTCCAGTATATGGCTCACAATGGCGGTCGTGGCCAAAACCTGATGGCGAAAAGATTGATCAGATTTCACAAATCATCAGTACCATCAAAAACAATCCTGATTCGAGAAGAATTATTGTTTCTGCATGGAATGTTGCAGAGGTTGAGCATATGGCATTACCTCCATGTCACGCCTTTTTTCAGTTTTACGTAGCACCCCCTGACCCCCTGAAGGGGGAAACTAAGGGAAAGCTTAGTCTTCAATTGTACCAACGCAGTGCGGATATATTTTTAGGCGTACCCTTTAATATTGCATCTTATGCTTTATTAACCATGATGGTTGCCCAAGTTTGCGGGTTGGAATATGGAGATTTTGTACATACCCTTGGTGATGCACATCTGTACAATAACCATATTGAACAAGCAAACCTACAGTTAAGCAGAGACACCAGGCCATTGCCTACAATGAAAATCAATCCAGAGGTAAAAGACATTTTCGATTTTAAATTTGAAGATTTTACTTTAGAGAATTACGATCCACATCCACATATTAAGGGAATAGTAGCGGTATAACCCCCTAGCCCCCTAAAGGGGGAATATTAACCACACTAAAATATGAACAATATAAAAGAAAAGTCCCCTTCAGGGGATTTAGGGGTATCCATCATAGTAGCCATTTCAGTAAATAATGCCATAGGCAAAGACAATCAATTGTTGTGGCATTTACCCGCAGATTTAAAACATTTCAAGGAAATTACGACGGGACATCCCATTATTATGGGACGTAAAACTTATGATTCTATCGGCAGACCATTACCCAATAGAAGAAATATTGTAATTACACGTCAAAAAGATTTAACTATCGCAAATGTAGAAGTTGTTCATGATTTATCGGAAGCAATTGCACTCTTTAAAGAAGATGAAGAGATTTTTGTCATCGGAGGTGCCGAAATTTACAAACATGCATTAGTCTATTCTAACAAAATCTACTTAACTACGGTTCACCAAGAATATGAAGCGGATACGTTTTTCCCAGAATTAAATGCGGAAGAATGGGAAACTACCCATCAAGAATATCACAGTACAGACGAAAAAAATAACGTAGCTTACACTTTTTCGACTTTAGAACGCAGATAATCCAACTTCCTTAATAAAAGTGAAATAAGAACTCCTATTATTTAAAAAAATAATTAGATTTGCCGACTTGTTTAAAAAACAGCACTATAGAAAATAATTTATAACAAAAAATGCAAGGTAAAGGTTTTATTAAATTTATGGCAATACTTTTAGGTATTGTCTGTTTGTATTCTCTCTCGTTTAATCTGGTTACATACAATGTAGAAAAAGACGCTAAAGCGTTTGCCAAAGGCGATGCAGCTAAAGAAAAAGCTTATTTAGATTCGATGGCTTCTGAGCCAGTTTATCCAGTATTGGGCTTAACCTATCAACAAGTAAAAGGTAAAGAAATTAACCTTGGTCTTGATTTAAAAGGTGGAATGAACGTTACAATGGAAATTTCATTGGCAGAGTTAACTAAATCTTTAGCAAACAACACCAACGATGCTACATTTAACCAAGCTTTAGCAAATGCACAAACACAAATGAACGCTGGCGGAAACGATTTCGTTACTTTGTTTGTAAATGAGTACGAAAAACTTGCACCTAATGGAAAGTTAGCAGATTTCTTCGCAAATGCAGATAACACTGCTTTACTAAAATCAACTGCTAGCAATTCTGATGTAAAATCTTACTTAGCTAAAGAAGCTACAAGTGCTATCGATCGTTCATTCATCATCTTGCGTAGCCGTATTGATGGTTTCGGTATGGTTAGTCCTAACATGCAAAAACAAGAAGGTTCTAACAGGATCTTTATCGAAATGCCAGGTGTACAAGATAAAGAGCGTGTTCGTAAATTATTACAAGGATCTGCTGAATTGCAATTTTGGCAAGTTTACCAAAACAACGAAGTTGTTGGCATTTTAGAGAACGTAAACAAAACGCTTGCATTAACTGTAAAAGATACTACAGCTACTGCTAAACCTGCAGATACCGCTAAACAAGGTGGTAAATTAGCTGGCTTAACAAAAGCAAAAGATACTTCGGCAATTGCTAAACAAGCAGAAGCTGCAAAATCAAACCCATTATATGCTGTTTTAAGTATCCCTACTTATCAAGCAGAAAATGGCCAACAAGCTTTACGCCCAGGACCAGTTGTAGGTTGGGTGTTACAAAAAGATACTGCTAAAGTAAATGCTTACTTAGCAAGACCAGAAATTAGACCATTAATTCCTGGCTCAATGAAATTCATGTGGAGTTTAAAACCAATGGATAAGAGCAAGGTATTTGAACTTTATGCAATTAAAGTTGTTTCTCCAGATGGCAAACCAGATTTAGGTGGCGAAGCTGTTGCTAATGCTCGTGATGGTTTTGGCGAAAATAACAGCCCAGAGGTTACCATGTACATGACTAGTGAAGGTACTAGCAAATGGAAAAAAATTACTGCCGACGCTGCTGCTGATCCTAACAATAAAAAAGCAATTGCAATTGTATTAGATAATACAGTTTACTCTGCTCCAACTGTACAGAACGAAATTCCAAATGGTGTTTCATCAATCTCTGGCAGTTTCACTACAGAAGACACTAAAGATTTAGCAAACATCTTAAAAGCTGGTAAATTACCTGCACCTGCCAAAATCGTTTCAGATTTTATCGTTGGTCCATCATTAGGTCAAGAAGCTATTGATAGTGGTTTAGCCTCATTCATCATTGCTTTTGCGGTAATCTTAGCTTTCATGGCAATGTATTACAACAAAGCAGGTTGGGTAGCTAACATTGCATTGGTAATTAACGTATTCTTTATTATGGGTGTGTTAGCTGCATTTGGTGCAGTATTAACCTTACCTGGTATTGCCGGTATCGTATTAACCATCGGTCTATCTGTAGATGCAAACATCCTAATATTTGAGCGTGTGAGGGAAGAACTTGCACAGGGCAAAAATACGGCAACCGCAATTAAAGAAGGTTTCAAACACGCGATGTCGTCTATTATTGACTCTAACGTAACCTTATTTATCTTAGGTGGTATCTTAGCAATATTCGGTACAGGACCAGTTCGTGGTTTCGCTGTAACTTTATGTGTGGGTGTATTAACCTCGTTCTTTGCTGCTGTTTTAATTTCTCGAGTTATTTTCGACTCGATGTTAAACAGAAAAGCAAACATCAGCTTTGATAATAGCTTAACTAGAAACGCATTTAAAAACATTGCTTTCAACTTTGTTGGTCGCAGAAAATTATATTATACCATTTCTGCTGTTATTATTGCTGCAGGTATTGGTTTCTACGTTAAAAATGGAGGTTTACACTTAGGTGTAGATTTTAAAGGTGGTAGAACTTACATGGTTAAGTTTGATAAACCGATGAACACTGAAGATTTAGCTAAAACTTTGGTAACTAATTTCGAAGGTGAAGAAGCATTGGTTAAAACTGCTGGTGCTAACAATACCTTCAAAATTACTACTCCTTACCACATTACTGATCAAGATCAGAATGCGGATAAAGTTGTAGAAACAGCTTTGAGAAAAGGCTTGGATACTTTCAATACTAAATATAGCATCGAAAGTTCTCAGAAAGTTACCCCTACTATTGCAAGTGATATTATTTATGGTGCTTATGGTGCTATTTTATTCTCTTGTGTGGTAATGTTTATCTATATCTTGGTACGTTTTAGAAAATGGCAATATGGTTTAGGTGCGGTTATCGCATTGTTCCATGATGTGGCATTGGTATTATCATTCTATACTATTTTAGATGGTGTATTGCCTTTCCCATTAGAGATTGGACAAGATTTTATCGCGGCTATCTTAACAGTTATGGGTTATACTATGACAGAAACTGTAGTTGTATTTGACCGTATCCGTGAGAAACTGGGCGAAACTGGTAAAACTGATGTGTATGGTGTAGAGCGTGATAACTTAATCAACTTTGCATTGAACAGTACTTTAAGTCGTACCATCTTAACATCATTAACCGTATTTTTCGTACTGATCGTTATTTTTATCTTTGGTGGAGACAGCATCCGTGGGTTTATTTTTGCATTATTGATTGGTCGTATCATCGGTACCTACTCATCATTATGTATCTCTACTCCTATCGTAATCGATTTATCTAAAAACGCACCTGTTAAAGAAGGTAAATAAGTTTTTAAATTCATAAAATATAAAGGGTTTCGAAATTTTCGGAACCCTTTTTTTGTTGCCATAAATTTCGTCGTTGCGAGTTTACGAGGCAATCTCCTTATTGAAATAAGTAAAGCAATGTCAGTATTTCATCGCCTGCTACTGCCCCGCTTTCCTCTACAAGCTCGATGAAGAAATGAGCTTTTCGTTGCAATCGGGTTTAAAATGGAGAGGCAGTGGTTCTTAGTACAGGTTACAACCTCACCCTATGAGCGGTTGTGTGTAAACATCTGCCTATTCAGTCCCTCTCCTCAAGAAGAGGGAGACAATGGAACTGCGTTTAAACAATAACTCTAAGAGGATGAGGTTTAGCAAGCTTTACCGGAACTGAAAATTCAAAAGAATCAAGCCTTCGTAATATAAGCTAGATTGCAAAGCGAGGCTGTAAAAACCGACAAGCTGATGCATTCATTTTCAAAATAGAAGTTTACATTTCCTCCTAGCAAAAGAGCCATAACATACTGAGGTCATTTCTTAAACCACATTAAGAACTATTCAATTAAGAACTTAGTATATTTGCTAAACTAATTGATAGGTTCGTTAGTTTATCTATTATGGAAAACAAAAAGCATAGAATTGTTATTGTTGGTGGTGGTTTTGGTGGGATTGAATTAGCAAAAAAACTTCGTAAAAAAGATGTCGAAGTAATTATTCTCGACAAACATAATTACCATACTTTTCAGCCGCTGCTGTACCAAGTTGCAACTGGCGGACTAGAGGCGGATTCTATTGCTTTTCCAATTAGAAAGATATTTAAAGGACAAAAAAACCTCACCTTTAGGGTAACTGAAGTAAAACAAGTTATCCCGGCAGAAAATAAGTTAATTACTACCATTGGAGAAATTGCTTATGATCATTTAATAATTGCTACCGGTTCTACGAGTAACTTTTTTGGTCAGAGAGAAATAGAAGACAATGCTATGCCCATGAAATCTATCCCAGAGGCATTAAATTTAAGGAGTTTGATCTTACAAAACCTAGAACAATCTCTAATTACAAAAGATGCCACTAGCAAGGCAGAGCTATTGAATTTTGTGGTAGTTGGTGGCGGTCCAACAGGAGTTGAAACTGCTGGTGCGCTTGCTGAACTTAAAAAGCATGTTTTAAAAAACGATTACTCAGAAATAGACATTAATCAGGTTAATATTTATTTAATTGAAGGTTCTCCAGAGTTGTTGGGGCCAATGTCTCCACAAGCGCAGAAAAAATCTCAGGAATTTTTAGAAGAAATGGGCGTTCAAGTAATGACAAACGCTCGCGTAAAATCTTACAACGGAAAGGCAATCGAACTTTTAGACGGAAAGGTTATCCCTTCGGCTACTGTAATTTGGAGTGCGGGTGTAAAAGGTGTAGTGTTGGATGGATTGAATCCAGAATGTACGGTTAGAGGCAACCGCTTAAAAGTTGACCGCATCAATAAGGTAGAATGTTATGATAACATTTATGCTATTGGCGATGTTGCTGCTATGGTTACCGAAGAAACGCCAAACGGTCATCCCGGTGTTGCACCAGCTGCGATACAACAAGGCACTTTATTAGCTAAAAATTTGATCAATATTATTGAAGGAAAACCTACCGAAAATTTTAAATATTTCGATAAAGGATCTATGGCAACTGTAGGTAGAAACAGAGCGGTAGTAGATATTGGTAAAATTCGTTTTCAAGGAATTTTTGCTTGGTTTACATGGATGTTTGTGCACTTAATGACATTGGTAGGTTTTAGGAATAAAATAGTGGTTTTTGTAAATTGGGTTTGGAGCTATTTTAGCTATGATAGAGGCACAAGATTAATCATTAGACCCTTTATAAAAGGCGATAAATGGAAGGCGATTAATAGTTTAGAGACTGAAAGCAAGGAAGTTGGAAAGACAGAAAGTTCAATAGTTCATTAGTCATTGGTTCATTTTCTAAATGAACACAATCTCAATACGCAATACGCTAATCTCAATACACAAATGAAACTCATAGAATGCCCACGAGATGCCATGCAGGGTCTGCATGAATTTATTCCTACAAATTTAAAGGCTGCATACATTAACCTTTTGTTAAGGGTTGGCTTTGATACGATTGATTTTGGAAGTTTTGTATCTCCAAAAGCTATTCCTCAATTGAAAGATACTACGGAGGTTTTAGCCCAGCTTGATATAAATAACACACAAACTAAGTTACTTGCCATTGTAGCTAATTTAAGAGGTGTAGAAGAAGCTGTGAAACATCAAGAGATCGATTACCTAGGTTTTCCTTTTTCCATTTCAGAAACCTTTCAGCAACGCAATACAAATTCTAGCATTAGTCAATCTTTAACTACGGTTGAGGAGATGTTAAACCTTTGTGATCAAAGGCAAAAAACTGCAGTTGTTTATTTGTCTATGGGCTTTGGTAATCCGTATGGAGATGAATGGAATATGGAAATAGTAGAAAAATGGGCAGATGAATTAATTAAACGAGGTGTAAAAATTCTTTCCTTGGCAGATACTACAGGGGTGTCTACTCCAGAAAAAATCAAAACTATATTACCGCCATTAATTGAAAAATACAGCAACATAGAAATCGGTATACATTTACATAGTACGCCATTTACACGTTTAGAAAAAATTGATGCTGCTTATCAAGCAGGTTGTAAACGTTTTGATAGTGCATTGAAAGGTTTCGGCGGTTGCCCAATGGCAGCTGATGATCTCACCGGCAATATGGCAACTGAAGATCTAATTTCCTATTTACAAAGTAAAGGTGAGGATTTAGGTTTAAATATCGATAAATGGAATGAGGCGATGTTATTGTCGTCAATGGTTTTTGCAAATCATTAATGCTCTCGTAAATGAAGAATTTTAAAATTACAATAGCAATTTTGTTGTTGATCCTTTCTTTCTTCGGAGTAGCACTATACGGAGCAGGCAATCATGGTCATTTCATGTTTAGGCCACATATGATAGAAGATTGGATTATATGGGGGACTGTATTAGTTACCGGGATTGCTGGAATAACTATTCTAATTAATGTATTAAAAAAATAAACTTTTTAGTAACATTTAGTTCTACTTCGTAGCATAATTAATATCAACATAGAAATTAAAAATGAAATCTTAACTTGCCGCATTATTAGCTAACACTCTAAATGAAACTCTCAGAAAACTTACAGAAATTACTTCCATTTGGCTACCTTTTCTTAGTGGTAATCGGTATACTTAAAGAAAGTGTATTTTTCTATCAAATTGGAATAAATATCCTCAAATACTCAAGTATAATGGATATTTTGATTAGTCCAATTGCCACATTAACATCAAACCCGATTATTTTAGTTGCTGTAATTATAGTAACCATATTTTGTTATGCATATCCAATAGTTTTGGCAAAGAGACGCAATAAAAAATGGGCTCAGAAATTGGCAACTTTAAAAAATGAGGAAGAACTTAATGAAGAAAAAGCAGAAACGCATTTTACTAAAATATTTGTTTTATTGTTTGCATTTGCATTGATCTCTTTCTTTTTAGGCATAGGTATTGGTGAAGGAATTGGATTGAAAAAGAAAATAAAGGGTAATAAACTGACATATAATAGAACCCTTACTTATGGTAGCGGCGAAGCAGAAGAGGTTTACCTCATCAGCACAAACAGTGTTTATTTTTTTTATCTATCAAAAGGCAGTAATGCAGTAAAAATTGCCCCAATTGGCGCTATCAAACACATAGATTTGACAAAGAACAAAATGTTGGATCAATAAACTATTCGTTAACACACGCTATACGTTAAAATAATGAGCCATTTTAAGATCGAACCTTGCGAAAAGAACAACATTGCACCAATCATCGAAGGCATAAATAGTTATAATTTAAGTAAAGTAGCTGCACTATCTCCTACTTGGACTCCATTAGATTTTGTGATCAAAAATGAAAGTGGAAATGAAATTGCTGGAATTCTGGCTGGAATAGGCTATTGGAATGGATTAGAAATAAAAATTCTCTGGGTTGATGAGAATTATAGAAAGAAGGGATTAGGAACAAAATTACTCCAACACCTAGAAAAAATTGCAAAAGAAAAGGGTGTTACCGTTGCCATGCTTGATACCTTTGATTTCCAAGCTGAAGAATTTTATATTAAAAATGGGTACTTATCGATCGGCGAAGTCAAAAACTTTCCTAGTGGACATAGGCGAATATACTTTTCTAAAAGATTAACCTAATATTTAGCCAATTAAAATCAGATTGTTTATATTAAGTAAATACTGAAAGCTTAATGGGAAAATTTTAGTCTATTTTTTACCTTTATAAACTTAAGGATATCCTAAAATACATATCGATGATCCAAAACTACCCATCTAAAATTAGTATTGCTTTGGTTCTACCAATTATCCTAGTCATTTTTTGTACAATGCTCACTTTTGCATTTACCAATCAATGGATCATCATGCTGCTGTTTATCCCATTAATTGCCTTTATAGTCCATCTATTTTTAACTACTCGTTATCAGATTACAAATCATATACTAATCATTAAAAGTGGTATAGTGATCAATAAAAAGCTTGATATCAACCAAATTCGTAAAATTGTACAAACTACAAATCCATTAAGTTCTCCAGCATTATCCTTAGATAGAATTGAGCTTTTTTACCATAAATTTGATAGCGTAATTATTTCTCCAAAAGATAAATTAATCTTCATCGAAGCATTAAAGCAAATCAATCCGAACATAGAGGTTGATCTTAAAAACTAAATAATTGTGCTTAAACGACTATTAAGCAGGCTTTGTAAAATATTTCATTACAAGTATTTAAGCTTTTGTTTTTAGCTATCTTTAACTATCAAACAACATTATTCAAAACAACTATGATTAAAAAATTACTAACCGCTTTGGTAATTATTCTTGCGGTGCAATATACATTTGCGCAACAATTTGAACCTACAGACTATTTTACAAAAACATATCACGCTGAACGAAGAGAGGCGCTACGTAAAATTATGCCAGAAAATGGTGTAATGGCAGTATTCGCTTATCCTACTCGCAACTTTTCTAATGATGTAGATTATCTCTATCACCAAAATCCAGATTTATACTATTTTACCGGATATAAGGAGCCAGACGCTGTACTTTTCATTTTCAAAGAACCTCAAACTGATGAAAAGGGAAATTCTTTTGAAGAGTTGTTTTTCGTTCAAAAGAGAAATCCGCAACAAGAAAGCTGGACAGGTAAACGTTTGGGCGTGGAGGGTGTTAAAGACCAATTGGGCATTGCCATGTCTTTTAATGGAAACGATTTTAAAGATTTCCCTATAGACCTCTCTAAATTCAAGAATATTAGTTATAGCATCCCTCCTGGTTTGGTGGTGCCCAAAACAGAAACATTCGGCTTAGCAGGATTGGTAGCTTCGTTCCTCAGAAAAGCTAACATCTCTTTAGATAATTCTACTGATGTAGCGACCGCGAGAAGAGGCTATAATAAACTTACTGGTCAGTTAAGAGAAATTAAAACTCCAGAAGAAATTGTAATGTTACGCAAGGCGATTGAAATCTCTTGCCAAGGGCAAAACGAAGTTATGAAAGCTGCCCATGCTAACATGAGCGAACTAGAGATACAAGGTTTGCATGAATTTGTTCACAAAAAATATGGTGCAGAAAATGTTGGCTATGGCTCCATTGTAGGTGCAGGAGAAAATGGCTGTATTTTACATTATGTAACCAATACCAAAACTAAAGTAGGCAACTCCTTAATTTTAATGGATGTTGGTGCAGAATATCATGGTTATACTGCCGATGTAACCCGTACCATACCTGCAAGTGGCAAATTTACTGCTGATGAAAAAGCAATCTACCAAATTGTTTACGATGCCCAAGAAGCGGCATTCAAGACCTTAAAAGATGGTTCTACTTTCAGCAAAGCCAGTGCTGCTGCTAACGAGATTATTGCAGATGGGTTATTTAAATTAGGTATCATCAAAGATAAAAAAGAGTATCGCAAATATTATACCCATGGTCTTGGTCATCATATTGGTTTAGATGTACATGACAGGAGCGCTTCTAGCAGCTTGTTGAAAAATATGGTAATTACTATTGAACCTGGTATTTACATTGCACCTAACAGCAATTGTGATAAGAAATGGTGGGGAATGGCTGTTCGTATAGAAGACGATGTGCTGATTACGCAAGATGGATACGAATTACTCTCTAATTTTGCTCCAAGAAGTATTGCCGAGTTGGAAAAGAAAATGGCAACAAAAAGCGTGTTGGATAATTTTAAATTACCTCCACTAAAATCGAAGTAACATGACTTAATATATCATTATTCCACGTTAACTCCATCCCTTTTGCGAATTACAAAATCCTTCCAATCGCTAGGTGGATCAAACTCTCCAGAACCATAAATTTGGTCATTAGTAAAACCATCTATTTTAACTCCATCAACTCCAAGCGTATTGTTTTTCCAAATCATATCACCTTTTAAATTAACACAAGTTAACCCATTTGCGTCAGCGATATAAAAAAGATCTTCCTCAAAATAAAACTGTCCAAAATAACCTGATAGTGATAAAGTAAGTAGATTACCTTGATTACTTAGATTAAAGAGATAAAAATTTTCTTCAAACCCTACAGCCAAAAGTTCATGAATATACAACGCCTGTTTAAATGGGCTGCAATGGAATTCGTAATTTATTTGATAAGCAATTGCGGATATTTCATCAATCAAAAAAGACATGTTATGATATTTTAAGCTCTGCCTTCCGGAAATTAAAATAGGCGGTTTTATAATTACTGAAGGAATAACATCCGAAAAACTAAGTAGCATAATTCAGACTATACCTTCTTCACCATTTTAAAATGCTGTATACCTGCTTCTTCAAACTGTTCGCCTTCTGCAACAAAGCCAAATTTAGCATACAGGCTCACAGCGTCTAATTGAGAGTTTAAATAGATATACCCTGCATCAGAAGGTAAATCTGCCAAAGCAGTAGCAATTAAAGCCCTACCCACACCTTGTCCTCTAAAATTTTTAAGTACAGCAAAACGCTCTAATTTGTAACCCTTTTCTGTTTTACGCCATCTACAAGCGCCACAGGGCTGATGATCTGATAAGGCTAAAAAATGGGTAGAAACATCTTCGTTTTCCCACTCCAGTTCTGGCGGACAATGTTGTTCATCAACAAAAACGATTTTACGAATAGCGAAAACTTTTTCTAATTCTTCTTTAGTGGTTGCTTTTTGTACGTGAAGTGTGTCCATCTTTTCTATCTTTTTTAGTGCCTTTAATCTTTCTTATTTTGATTTCGTTAATTTCTTCTGCCGCATCAATAGAATGCGAACAATGAATATCTGTTTCTTTTTTAGCTAACGCAGAAAGTGTTACATAAAATTTGTGCAGTTGATCTAGCTCTGCTTCCGTTAGGTCTTCAATATCAACCATGCGGTTACTGGCATGCTCGTGTGCGGCAATTAGTTCATTAAGTTTCAATTGGATGGCTTTACTATCTTTATTTTGTGATTTCTGAATTAAGAAAACCATTAAAAAAGTAATAATCTTAGTACCGGTATTAATTACCAATTGCCAAGTTTCTGAGTAGTTAAATAATGGACCTGTAAATGCCCACAATAAGACGATAGTAGTAGCTGCGATAAATGCAAAGGAGCTACCTGTAAACTTAGTAGCAGCATTAGCAAAACTTTCAAATAAATTACTTTTTTTAGTTTCTATCGGAGCAGTTTTCATTGTCAATTTATTTTCCTAAATATAACATTAAAACACAAAAAAAACGCCATAAGTTTTAGCTTATGACGTTTTTAAACTTAGTTATCTTTAAACTATTATAGTTTATCGTTTGCATTGATGCAATTTAAATCTTCGAAAGCACCCGTTAAACGTTTTACAAACTCCTCTTCGCCTTTGCGTAACCAAACACGCGGATCGTAATATTTTTTATTTGGCTTATCATCTCCATCTGGATTACCAATTTGACCTTGCAAATAAGCTTCATTAGCTTGGTAATAATCTAAAATACCTTGCCAAAATGCCCATTGCATATCAGTATCAATGTTCATTTTGATAGCACCATAAGAAATTGCCTCTCTAATTTCTTCTTGAGAAGAACCAGAACCACCATGGAATACAAAATTGATAGGTTTTTCTGCAGTTAAGCTATATTTCTCTTTGATATAATCTTGAGAGTTTTTTAAAATAACTGGTTGTAATTTAACATTACCTGGTTTGTAAACACCATGTACGTTGCCAAATGCAGCAGCAATAGTAAAACGATCACTTATTTTACTTAATTCATCATAAGCATAAGCAACTTCGCTTGGTTGCGTATATAATTTAGAACTATCAACATCGCTGTTATCCACACCATCTTCTTCGCCACCTGTAACCCCAAGTTCAATTTCAATCGTCATGCCCATTTTAGCCATGCGTTTAAAATATTCTACACAAACTTCCATGTTCTCTTCAATAGATTCTTCAGAAAGATCTAACATGTGAGAAGAGAATAAAGGTTTACCAGTTTCTGCAAAGAATTTTTCACCATGCGTTAAAAGACCATCAATCCATGGCAACAATTTTTTAGCTGCATGGTCTGTATGTAAAACTACAGCAACACCATAATGTTCTGCCAACAAATGCACATGTTTAGCTGCAGAAACCGCACCCAAAACGCAAGCATTTAAGTTATCGTTATTTAATGTTTTACCTGCGTAAAACTGTGCACCACCATTAGAAAGTTGGATCATTACTGGCGAATTAACCGCCTTTGCTGTTTCCATTACCGCATTAATGGTATTTGTACCTGTAACGTTTACTGCTGGTAATGCAAATTGATGTTTTTTAGCCTGTTCAAATAATTCCTGAACGGCTGCTCCGTAAATTACGCCTTTATAGCCTTTTAAACTCATTTCTATTTAAATTTGATATTTCGAAGTTATAAAAAAAATCAAGAAATGAGGCCTTTAATCTGGTAAATATCACATTAGTTACCTAAGTGTACTTTATACAATAACTATGCAATATTACAGGCTATATTTTTTTAGCATAACTTCATTGTAAAACTGAGGTTATGTTAAAATAATTTTTCGTTTCTTTGTACTCGCATTTTTAAAACGTAACATGAGTTGGTTTAAGAGAGAAAAAAAAGGTATCAGTACCACTACCGAAGAAAAGAAAGAAGCACCGGATGGTTTGTGGAATAAATGCCCTAATTGTAAAAAGGCATTACACAGTGCAGACCTAACTGAAAACAAATATGTTTGTCAGTATTGTGATTATCACCTTAGAATAGGATCTAAAGAATATTTTCAAGTTCTTTTTGATAATAATGAGTTTACTGAGCTTTTCCCAAATCTAACTTCTGGAGATCCGCTACAATTTAACGATAATAAACCTTATACCGAGAGAATTGTAGAAAGTCAGGCTAAAACTGGTTTAAAGGACGCTATCAGAGCTGCTCATGGTAAAGTAGATGGACAAGAACTAATGGTTGCCTGTATGGATTTTGCATTTATCGGTGGTTCTATGGGTTCTGTTGTTGGAGAGAAAATTGCTCGTTCTATTGATTATAGCATCAAAAATAAAGTGCCATTTTTAATGATTTCTAAATCTGGTGGTGCCAGAATGATGGAAGCTGCATTTTCACTAATGCAAATGGCTAAAACATCAGCTAAATTGGCTTTGTTAGCACAAGCAAAAATTCCATATATCTCTTTGTTAACTGACCCTACAACTGGTGGTGTTACGGCTTCTTATGCCATGTTGGGCGATATTAATATTGCAGAACCAGGCGCTTTAATTGGTTTCGCTGGTCCTCGCGTAATTAAAGAAACCATAAAGAAAGATTTACCAAAGGGTTTCCAAACATCAGAATTTGTACTGGAACATGGCTTTTTAGATTTTATTGTTGATAGAAGACAAATGAAGGCTAAATTGGCAACATTCTTGAAAATGATGAAGAACTAATATTGTTAAACTGTTCAATTTAGCAATTAAACAGTTTAACAATTGATAAAAAAAGCAGGACATGAAATTCTCAGGAATTTCTGTCCTGCTTTTTTTTGTGAAATAAATGGCCTTAAAAGATTAATAACATAGTTTCTCTTTCATTTCTTAACGTTTCAAAATAAGATGAAAAATATTATCTAAGGTTATTAACCTGTAACCTATATTTTGGTACTGTTGTCTAACTTAGCAAATTAAACCAAAACCATCATGAAAAATTTATTACTCTTTATTTTTTGCATCATAGCAAGCATTAACTCTAATGCACAGGAGAAAAAGCCAAATCCGAATTACGATGCTGTATTGGCTAAAAAATATGAAGCTGAGGATAATGGTATGAAAATGTATGTGATGGTGATCTTAAAAACTGGCACAAATACAACTGCCACCAAATTAGAAACTGATAGTGCATTTGCTGGGCATATGGCAAATATGGGTAAATTGGTAAAAGCCAACAAACTGATTGTAGCTGGTCCCTTCGAAAAAAATGATAAAAACTTTAGAGGCATTTTCATTTTAAATACTAAATCTATAGATGAAGCAAAAGCAATTATAGCTACAGACCCTGCTGTGAAAGCTAAGTTGTTGGATGCAGATTTATTCAATTGGTATGGTTCTGCGGCTTTGCCAGCCTATTTGGAATCAGCTGATAAAGTGAGGAAGTTTAAAAATTAAATTCCGGTTGATCAGGATAATTTAGTCAGTCTAAAAGCCCATTTCCATCTCGTACTTAAAGGATATTAAAATAAATTTGCCATGTCATAAAGGCTGGCCTCATCTGGCCGCTGAATTGCTCTTTCTTTTCCATTGATGAAAAGAAACAAAAATCTAGGCTGCACCGAATTCGCTAAAAATCAAATTTTCGGATTGGAAATAAAAGATCCCGATAGCTATCGGGACGCTAACGCTCAAACAGCTTTTATTTCTTGCAATCCTACAAATTGATTTTTTACGCTAATTCACTGAGGCCATATTACATGGAGCCAATCCTAAGTGACTTAAATCATAGCTACACTTATTGCGCTTCAAAAAAATTTTTATCTTAGTTAAAAAAACAAAACTGAGATGAAAAAACTATTCTTACCACTTTTGGGTTTAATCCTGCTTTCAAGTTTCACTATCCATCATTTCAAGAAAACAAAAGCAGTTGTGGTTTGGCAACCATCTCACCAAACCGATACTGGAGTAGATTTTAGTGAAGCAAAAACCTGCAACGGAATTATTGAAGCTGCAATGGCAGGCAAACCCAAACTAAAAGAATATAAAGTGTGGAGCTTAGATCAACCCAATCTTCATCACCCAAATGTTGGCAGCAATACAATTGTGGAACATACATCGGCGATAACAGAAGGCAAAATATCTGGTTATGCTTACGAATTGCAACAAGCTAATAAAAAGAAACCAGATGTTTTTATAGCTGTACATAATAATGGTGGCACTAAACGACATGCCATTTGGGGTTTTATACACGATGGCGACCCTTACGAAACAGAAAATAGAGCCTTAGCCGCAAGATTAATAGCAGCAGTTAGTGCGGTTACCGATTTAGATAACAGAGGTGTGCAATTAGATAGCTCAACAGGGAGAAATGATTACACCTGCCAAAGTACGGGCAAAAAAGCTTTCTACAGTTTAGATGAGCACATAAATACTGCCAAATACAGAGTTCTCTTAGAGGTTGGCGATAACGGTGTAAGTAAAGCCTTTTTAGAAAATCCCACTAATCAAAAAAAAATTGGTGAAGCCATAAAAGTAGAATTGGCAAAATGGTTGGTTGAGAAAAATTTGAATTAAATGTTAGGCTATTTTATAATAATAACTTAAAAAATACTAAATCGACATCTAAGTATGGCTACAAAAACAAAAACAGCAGAAACAACAGTTAGCGTTATAGATTTCATCAACTCATTTGTAGAAAAGGAAGAAAAGAAACAAGATAGTTTTCGCCTTATCGAACTAATGCAAGAATGGTCTGGTTTTGAACCCAAAATGTGGGGACCAACAATTATTGGCTTTGGCAGTTATCATTACAAGTACGCTAGCGGACATGAAGGAGATGCACCAATAATTGGCTTTTCGCCTCGTAAAGCAGAGTTTTCTCTTTATGTAACTTATGCTACCGAAGAAAACAAAGAGCTACTGAGCCAATTAGGCAAATACAAAATGGGCAAAGCTTGTATTTATTTCAAAAAGTTAACCGACCTTAATCTAGATGTGGTGGAAGAACTTGCTAAACGAACAATTAAATACATTAATGAAAACCACGAATGTGGCTGTAGAGCATAAGATTTGCTAATCTTAATCTTTCGAAATTATTTGAAAAGCAAGGATAGTAATTCTTAGGAATGGTAGTCCTGCTTTCTGCTCTATCCCCGATGAAAAATCGGGGCATGCCGCGGCAATCAGGTTTAGATTACAATGGCTTTTACTACTATTTTGGGTTTCATTGCAAACGTAAAAAAGATTTAATAGTTGAGAGTTAAAGGTTTATATTCGTTATAAAGTTAACCACTCAAGCAAAATGAAAAAGACAAACTTAATAATCCTAGCTATAGCGGTATCCTTCGGTTTTGGATTTGCATTTAAAACAATAATTACAAAACAACCTCATCAAATAAAAATGAAAAAAGTAACAGGCATTGGAGGCATTTTCTTTAAATGTAAAGACCCAAAAAAAATGACAGAATGGTATGCAAAACATTTGGGATTAGAGACAAACCCATACGGTGCAACTTTTGAATGGTATGAAGGTGCAGATAGCACTAAGAAAGCTCAAACCCAATGGACCCCATTTGCCGAAAACACTAAATATTTCGAGCCATCTACTAAAGATTTTATGATAAACTATAGGGTGGAAAATTTAGTTGGACTTGTTGAAGAATTAAAAAAAGAAGGTGTAGCCATAGTAGATACCATTGAAACTTATGATTATGGTAAGTTTGTACATATTCTAGATGCTGAAGGGAATAAAGTGCAGTTGTGGGAAGCTAAGGATTAAGATTTAAAATCAATGAAATGTGTAAAACTAGTTCCGAATATCTTTTATGTCGATATAAAAGATGGATTAAAATTATTTGTGGACTGCCTTGATTCTACCATTGAGCACACTGATTTAAATTCACATCAGCCTTTATGCGTTGTAGACAAAGATGGCTTGAGAATTATTCTTTTTGAAAGCACTGAATATGCGAATGAACACCATCCTGAATTTAGGCTAGTAACTAAAAAATTGAAGAAGTTTATACATAAGTTTCTCAGTCACATCCAGAATTCCTGCATCCAAACCTTAAGAAAATTACACTTCGTCCGTGGGGTGCAAAATAATTTGCATTGATGGAGAAACACGTGGGAGTTATTATTCAGGAGTAGCAATAAAATTGGAATAGATAAATTTTAAACCATGAGGGGTTTCATTTTGCACAAGCCAAAGCTTAGTAGCCCTTGATTGAAATGAAAAGCTCCCTGTGCTTTGCCGATGAAATTGGCAAAAAAGTATCGGGGCTTGTCATACAAAGCTCCATAGGAGTCCCTTTGGGACAGGACTAACACTAATGGTTGCACAACAATTGCGCTTCAAAAAAATAAATCTAATTATCAAACTTAGAGATTCTTCGCTACGCTGCCGATGTAAAATCGGTGCAAGTTCTGAATGATAAATCTTAGAAGAACTGCGCTTCAAAAAAACGACAAATGAACCAATGATACCAATAAACAAATATTACTCTTCCTTCTGTTGGAATTTATAAAACAAATACCCTAAAAAAGGCAAGATCAAAAAACTACCCAATACCAATGCCCAACCTAAACTTTGTACTGTTTTAATTGGTGCAATAGTTTCGAAAAGCGATATGGTATCACCATTTTTTAAACGGATAAAATTAGGAAAATGCGCATAACTAATTGCCACCAAAATCATAGTGACCTGAAAGCCAGCCAAAACTCGTAATACTTTAGTTTTTCCTTTGAGCAGTAGATACCATAATAAAACCAAAGATAAACTTGCTAGGACAACGGCTGTTAGTGCAACTTTATCTTGAAACACCCAATTGATCAATGGCACATTTTCGAAATGAGCAGCTGTAAAAACCATCGCTCCAAAAATTACCGCAGCCACATTCATAAATTCTGCCTTTTTGATGAAACGTTTTTTATCTTCATCAGCTTGGCTCTCTCCTATTAAATAAATTGCCGCCAAAAACCCACAAAGCGCCACCGTAAACAAACCCACAGCAATAGAGAACCAATTTAGCCAACTAAATACATAGGCAGAAGCAAAATCACTGGCCTGCACATCAATTTGTCCGGAAAGTACACTACCAGCTATAATGCCCAAAAATAGTGGTGTTATAAAACTCGAGTAAATAAAAATTTTGTTGTAAACTTCCTGCATTTGGTCTTTTACAGCATCATAATGTCTAAACACAAAAGCGGTTCCTCTCGCTATAATTCCAATAAGCATAATGGCCAAAGGAATGTGCAAGTAAACCGACATGGTGGTATATATTTTAGGGAAAGCGACAAATAAAATCACGATGGTAATAATTAGCCACATGTGGTTGGCTTCCCAAACCGGACCAATGGCTTGGTTCATCGTTTTACGCGTTTTGCTTCTGTTTTTTTGAGAAGTAAACAGTTCGATAATTCCTGCTCCAAAATCTGCACCACCCAACAAAAAGTAAAGCAGAATAGCTAGGCATAAAAATGCAATAATAACGTAATCCATATTAATCTGCTTTGGCTAAAGGTGAAACTTCTGGTTTACTGTAAAGCAAAGGCACCATTTTTATTTGTCGGTAAAGCAAGAATATTACAATTACATTTAATGAAGCATAAATTGCCGAAAACAGATAAAATGACCAAGCTATGCCGGGCATCGGCGTTACGGCATCTCGCGTACGCATAATGCCGTAAATTATCCAAGGCTGACGACCAACCTCTGTAACTACCCAACCAGCTTCTAAAGCGATGTATCCGAGCGGAATGGCCAGCACAAATAACTTCAACAACCATTTACGTTCTAGAATAGATTTTTTGCGCAACAATAAGAAGAAATAGCCCAAAGAAATGAGCACCAACAAACTTCCAATGCCCACCATAATTTGAAAAGCATAATGGGTTACCGCAACTGGCGGCTGTTCATCTGCCGGAATTTTATCTAAACCTGTTACTTCAGCTTTAAAATCGCCATGTGCCAAAAAACTTAAAGCTCCTGGTATTTCTATAGCATGAGTTACCTTTTTCTTCTTTTCATCTACAATTCCACCTATTAACAATGGCGCTGGCTTTTGCGTTTGGTACAAAGCTTCCATAGCGGCTAGTTTTGCTGGTTGTCTTTGCGCTACATCTTTTGCAGATAAATCTCCACTAATGGGTTGTAATACTGCGCAAATAGTGGCAAATACCGCAGCAATTTTAAATGCTTTATAATGGAAATCTTGGTTTTGTTTTCTTAAAATCATGAGTGCATGAACGCCTGCAACTGCGAAGCCTGTTGCAGTAAATGCTGCCAAACACATGTGCAGAGCTTGTGTAAACCAAGCTTTATTAAACATAGCAGCAATCGGGTCTATATTTAAATATTTACCATCTACAAAATCAAACCCTGCTGGGCTGTTCATCCAAGCATTTGCCGCAACCACCAATATACCCGATGCCAACCCACTTACACCAACGACTACGCCAGTAAACCAATGGAACCATTTGTTTAATTTATTCCAACCATACAAGAAAAACCCCAACGCAATTGCCTCTATAAAAAATGCCGTTCCTTCTAAAGAGAAGGGCATACCGAAAATTGGCCCGGCATGTTCCATAAATTTTGGCCAGAGTAAACCTAATTCGAATGACAACATGGTACCAGAAACTGCACCAGTAGCAAAAAAGATAGCTACCCCTTTGCTCCAAGCTTTGGTGATGTTTTTATAAACTTCATCATTTGTTTTGAGCCATTTATAGTGCGAAACAGCCATAAAAAATGGCATTACCATTCCGATACAAGCATAAACAATGTGGAAACCCAATGATAGGGCCATTTGCGAACGGGCAGCTAAAAAATCATCCATAGCAACAGGGAATTGAATTGTAACAAATATACCCTATAGAAATTTGGAATTGATTAGCCCACAACAAAATACCTAAGAAATTTTTAATATGGAATGTTTATAAATTGATTTTTTCTATAAAAAGTAAACAGCTGATTCGCGGATTTTAATTATATAAAATCTGCGAATCAGTGGCTCAAAACTATTAACCTACTGGTTGTTGTCTCAACGACCCAACAATCATAGTTAACAAATTAACTCATAAACTATTACCCTACTGTCAATTCTGTATAGGCAGCTGTTAAACTCCTGGCAATACCATCACCTTGCCATTCAGGCGCACCAGGAATTTTGGTTGCTTTAAGGATGTCTTCTTTAGTTTTGCCTGCTTTTATTTCTGCTTTAACAAAAGCCATTAAACTTTCTAAATAGTTTTTAAAAGCTTTTACATTTTCCTTATCTCCAACAACTTTCTCAGGATCTAAACTATGTCCGGTAATTACAATAGTATCTTTATCAAATTGATTATAAATCTGATCTAGCGCTGTTATCCAATTACCGATATGTGCACCATTTGCTTGATCAATAAACGGAAAACGACGGTTAAAAACTAAATCTCCAACATGCACAATGTTTGCGTTTTCGAAATGATAAACTACATCTCCATTGGTATGACCAGAGCCATAGTAATAAGAACTTATTTTCTCGTTACCTACTGGCGCTTTCCAACCCTTTCCGAAAGTAACATCCGGTAACAACTGTTTGTCGAGGTTATTTGCTTTCTCTGCAGCTAATTTCTGATTTACCAGAGAGTTTTGATGGGCAACAACGTGTTCTGCCAATCCTTTAAATGCAATATTACCTGCTGTATGATCACCATGATGATGTGTATTGAGCAAATATTTAAAAGGTTTATCTCCTAATTTTTTCAGTTCTTCTATTACATGCGCTGCTGAAGCTGGAAATTGAGAATCAACTGCCACAAAACCACTTGATCCATTTAACCAGGCAATGGTACCGCCTTGTTCCGTAAAGATGCCAACATCGTTTCTTAAAGGTTTAAATTGATAAGCTCTTAATGGATTAGCAAAAGCATCTCCTTTATAAAAAGCCAATAAGGCTGCTGCCAATGCAGAATTCTGGATAAATTGTCTTCTTTGCATAATATGGGAAATTAAAAAAACCACGAGGTTGTCTCGTGGTTTAAATATAATGTTTTTAAATTAAACTCCCGTTCCTGGTGTGGTGCCAGGTTCGTGGCCAGGCCCAAATGCATTATTTGAACGACCGTGTTTTTTCTCGAATTTACTCGTAGGGTTAGATGATGTATTTTTTTCTATATTCTCTTCATTGCGAGGAGTTTCTTTTTCTGGGGTCTGAACATCGATCAAATCACTTTTGACCTCTCTGTTTTTATCTTTATTATTTTCCATGATGTAATAGTTTTGATGTACTTAATTAACAATGTTGGCAAAAATTTGTTTTCATTTAATGATTTTCAGAAAAGCAAGGACGGTATTCTATTCACGGATAGGCCTGACAATGCTGCAATCTTTTTACCCCTAAATCCCTAAAGGGAACTTTGTAAAAAGTATTTACGCATTTGTCAGGCTTATTAAACTCAGGTTGCTGCTATTTAGGTTTCTCCCTAGCAGTTTCGAGTAAGACTTACGAAGTTTTAAGGGCTTTGAACATAGGCAAACTTCGTAAGTCTACTCGGAAAACTTTCGAGGTTATGCAGTTTCTTTTGGCTTTCTAAACTTCGCAAATTGGCTTGCCCGAAACAAACGAAAAGCACTACAAACTTTGAAATCTAAACCTTTTTGCAGCGTAAATACTTTTGCCCGTCCCAGCCAGCTGGGTTTTCAGGGTAAAAGATTGCGGCGAAAAGAAGGGCTGGTTTATCCGATGAAAAACTGCCAATCTTTTACACAAAACAACCTTAACAATAATGCTAAGGTTATATTATGGTTGGCGAGTACACCAACCAGGGAATTTGCAAATGACGATTATGCTAATGCATTTTGCTTAACCACCATTTTCACCTTTTCTAAAACGTAATCTAAATCTTCTTTGGTGGTGTATTTGCTAAAAGAAAAACGTACCGATGGACGATTTGGGTCTGCTTTGATGCCGTTCAACACATGAGAACCGATGTTTGAGCCAGACGAACAGGCGCTACCACCTGAAGCACAAATACCGTTAATATCGAGATTAAACAATAACATATCTGCCATGTCCATTTCTGGGAATGATACATTTAAAACTGTGTATAAACTTTTATCAGAATCGGTTTCGCCATTAAATGCAATACCCGGGATTTCTGCAATTAATTGTGCTTTTAAATAGTCTTTTAAACCTTGTATATAGTTTTGGTGCTCAACCATTTCTTTGTATGCAATTTCTAAAGCTTTTGCTAATCCCACAATCCCATACACATTTTCGGTACCACCACGCATATTGCGTTCTTGCGCACCACCGTAAATCATTGGTGGAATTTTAATATTGCTATTTACGTATAAAAAGCCAACACCTTTTGGCCCATGAAGTTTGTGTGCTGCGCAAACTATGAAATGAGCCTTCAGTTTACGGACATCATGCGGATAATGACCCATAGTCTGCACGGTATCTGCATGGTAAATGGCATTGTATTTTTCGCAGATATCGCCAACAATTTCCATATCGGTTAAAGTACCCAATTCGTTATTGGCATGCATTAAAGACACAAAACTACGTTCGTTATTTTGTAGTAATTCTTCTAAATGGTTATAATCAATTTTACCTTTTTCGTCAATATTTACAAAACTCAACTTATCAATTACACCATCTTTAAGCAACATGCCCAAAGTATGCTCAACCGCGTGGTGTTCTATTTTAGAGGTAATAGCATGTTTAATTCCATAAGCAGAAATACCACAACGAATGGCTGTATTATCTGCTTCGGTACCGCCAGAGGTAAAGAAAATTTCTGAAGGAGATGCATTTAATAATCCCGAAACTGTTTTTCTCGCCTTTTCTACCAAGGTTCTCACTTCGCGACCAAGTGCATGTATAGCAGATGGATTTCCGTAGAAATTCTGCATTACATTTGTCATTTCTGCAATAACTTCAGCATCTAGTGGTGTGGTCGCTGCATTGTCTAAATAAACACGTCTCATTGAATTTTTAGTTAAGTTGTAATATTTCTTTAATATCTGAAATGATTTTTTTAGCCAAATTTTCGGCTACAGTTTCATTTTCGGCTTCGCTATATATACGGATAATTGGTTCTGTATTCGATTTACGTAAATGAACCCATTCGTTCGCAAAATCTATTTTCAAACCATCAATTGTACTTGTTTTTTCGTTTTTATATTTCTCTTGAACTTTAACCAATAGCGCATCAATATCCATTTCTGGTGTAAGCGTAATTTTGTTTTTAGAGATATGGTAAGCTGGATAAGTGCTACGCAAACGAGAAATAGTTGTACCTTCTTTAGCCAAATGGGTTAAAAATAATGCGATACCAACTAAAGCATCTCTACCGTAATGTAATTCTGGATAGATAATTCCACCATTGCCTTCGCCACCAATTATGGCATTGGTTTCTTTCATTTTATTTACCACATTCACCTCACCTACCGCAGCGGCATTATATTCGCCACCTGCTTTTTCGGTAACATCTCTTAAAGCACGAGTTGATGAAAGGTTGGAAACAGCATTGCCTACTGTATTTTTTAAAATATAATCAGCAACGGCAACCAATGTATATTCTTCGCCAAACATGGTTCCGTCTTCGTTAACAAAACAAAGTCTATCTACATCTGGATCTACTACAATACCTAAGTCTGCCCTTTTAGCCTGCACCACCTTAGCAATTTCGGTTAAATTCTCTGGCAAAGGCTCAGGATTGTGCGGGAACTCTCCATTAGGTTCACAATACAATTCGTGAACAGTTTCTACGCCTAATGCCTTTAATAAAGCTGGAATAAATATACCACCTGTAGAATTTACACAATCGATAACGATTTTGAAATTTGCTTTTTTAACAGCTTCCACATCTACCAAAGGCAATGCTAAAATCACATCAATATGTTTCTGTAAATAAGTATCATTGCTTACAACTTTACCCAATTCATTTACATCAGCAAAAGCAAAATCTGCGTTTTCTGCAATTTCTAAAACTTCTTTCCCATCAGCATCACTAATAAACTCACCTTTTTCATTTAACAATTTTAAAGCATTCCATTGTTTTGGATTATGGCTTGCTGTTAGAATAATACCACCACCAGCATATTCCATTGGCACTGCAATTTCTACAGTTGGCGTAGTAGACAACCCTAAATCGATCACTTCAATACCTAAACCTTGAAGAGTTCCAATAACTAAATTATTAACCATTTCTCCCGAAATACGAGCATCACGACCTAATACGATTTTTTTATTTTGAGTTTTATCAATTACCCATGAACCATAGGCAGCAGTAAATTTAACGATATCGATTGGGGTTAAACCATCGCCGGCTTTACCGCCAATGGTACCTCTAATTCCGGAGATAGATTTTATTAAAGTCAAGTTTTATAATTTTTCGTAAAAATAATAAAATTTGAGCAATGGAATGCATGTTGACATACACAACTAGGTAATTTTTGAATGATTTTTTACAGGATTTTGCAATTACTTAAATCGTTGCCTTCTTATTATTATTTATTTTTTTCTGAAAAGCAAAAACAGCGATAATTAGTTAAGTTCTGTCTCGCTATGCGCTACAATCTTTTTTGTGATAATTCGACGTCATTTCGAACGCATGTGAGAAATCTCTAATCTATGATTACTTATATAAAGATCTCTTTCGCGATTTATCGGAACTCCGCCTTTCGAAAAACGCATCAAAAAAAGTATTTCCACTCTTATCGGGTCTAATAACAACGGTTTTTGTACCATAACGTTATTGCGAGGAACAGCCTGATCCAACTTTTCGGGAAAGCAATCTCATTTCCAATTATAGTTATATTGCAGGAGGGAGATTGCTTCGCTCTGTGAAGAACAGAGTCTCGCAATGACGAAAGACACTCTTATCTGCTTTAAAAAATAGCTTTATACAAAATAAGGGGCTTTCTTTACACTTGCCAAAGTTTATAGCCCCGGTTGAAGCGAAAATCCTTTTTATCATTTCCTTCAGGGAATTTTTGAGGTAAAAAGACTGCAACGCAAAACGGGACGAATTTATATAGCAGCACAAACTGCGATTCAAAAACCAATTTTTATAAATTAAAATAGCAATTGCAAAAATATGCTTACATCAATTAAATTTTCAGTTTGCTAAAATAATGGCTCATGAAATTCAAAATACTATATTTGTAACCTTATTAAACGTTAAAATATCAGCGTAATGCAGCGAAAATGGTTTCAATATTGGTTTAATTCTCCTTATTATCATATACTTTACAGTCAACGTAATGATGAGGAAGCAGAAATGTTGATTGATAATCTATCTGCACATCTTAAACCTAAGGCCGATAGCAGAATTTTAGATATTGCTTGTGGTAGAGGCCGACATTCCATTTACTTGAACAAAAAAGGATATGATGTTACGGGCATAGATTTATCTGAGCAAAACATTAAATATGCGCAACAGTTTGAGCAAAAAAACTTGCATTTTTATGTGCATGATATGCGAAAGCTATCTTACATCAATTATTACGATTTTGCCTTTAACCTGTTTACAAGTTTTGGTTATTTCGACAATGAAAAAGACCATGTAAATGCACTTAAAGCCTTTAGAAAAGGGTTAAAAGAAGATGGAACTTTAGTAATAGATTATTTTAATACGCAAAAAATAATCAAAAACTTAACTAACCAGGAAACTAAAACTATTGATGGTATTGAGTTTCACTTGCATAAATTTGTATCTGAAGGCAAAATCATCAAGCACATTAATTTTGAGCATCGATTAAAGGCTTATGCTTTCGAAGAACGTGTGCAGGCATTTTTCTTAGCAGATTTTGAAAGAATGTTGACAAAATCTGGGCTTATAATCTCAGAAACATTCGGGAACTACAATCTAGATGCTTTTGATGAGATTAAATCAGACCGTTTAATACTTGTTTGTAAAAAATCATGATCAACGAGCTACTGCAGCTAGATACAGAGCTATTCTTGAAAATTCATCGCGGTTTAAGCAATGATTTTTTTGATTGGTTAATGCCATTGGTTAGAAACCGTTTCTTTTGGTCGCCGCTCTACCTCTTTATTGTCATATTTTGTATCAAAGAATATAAAAAAGAAGGAGTTTACATTATTCTGATGGTATTGGCAACCTTTGCCTTAGGTGATATTATTGCTTCGAGAATAATTAAACCAACTGTAGCTAGAGTAAGACCATGTAACGAAGTGAAGCTAGCTGACCAGATTATCCATCGCGTTGATTGTGGAACTGGCAAAAGTTTTCCGAGTAACCATGCCACCAATCACTTTGGTATTGCAGTATTTTTAATTTGTGTTTTTTATAGGCGTTGGAAAGCCATATTACCTATTGGCTTATTTTGGGCATCATTAGTATGCTTTGCACAGATATATGTTGGCGTACATTATCCTATAGATATTTTGGCTGGAGCAATTTTGGGCACTTGCATTGCTTTTTTCACTTACTATATTTACAAAAAATTTAAACCTGCTATCTAATGGAAATTTGGAAATTCCTTGTTTTATTTTTTAGTGCCTTTTTGGGTGGTTTAACTATTTTTTTGGTTAAAAATGATAAATCGCAATTGCTAAAATTGATTCTATCCTTTAGTGGAGCCTATCTATTTGCTATTACGGTTTTACACCTTATACCAGATGCCTACAACGGCCCAGATAAAGGAGAAATTGGTATATTTATTCTAGTTGGATTTTTATTACAGATATTCTTAGAACAATTTTCTGAAGGTGTAGAACACGGGCATATCCATAAACACAATGATGCGCATGTTTTTCCGTGGGGAATTATGATTAGTTTATGTTCACATGCATTTTTAGAAGGAATGCCGCTTGCAAAAGACCAGAATAACGAATTGATATTTGGAATTTCATTGCACCACATTCCTGCTGCCTTTGCCTTGGCAAGTATTTTAGTGCAAAACCATTTCAAGGCAAAAGGCATTATATTTTACATTAGTATTTTTGCATTAATGGCACCTATTGGCTATTATTTTAGCTTAAGTTTAAGCAACGGCAGTATTGGAGGCATGGAACCTTATTTTAATAAAATAATGGGAATTGTAATCGGGATATTCTTACACATCTCTACTACTATTTTATTCGAATCTAGTGCCGACCATAAAATTAATAAACGTAAAATGATAGCTGTATTATTAGGTATAGGAGTTGCCCTACTTGGATTTTTTAGTGCAGGGCATTCCCATTAGCTATCCTCTCATTTTATCTAATAAGATATTTAATTGTTCTGCTTCTTGTGAAGAGATATTTGGCGCTATAAATTTCGAAAAATCTACTTCCTTATCCATTTTCTTTAATAGAGATAGCCCCTTATCAGAGATGATGATATCTACCGCACGTTTATCGTAATTATTGGTAGATTTTTCTACGTAACCTTTTTGAATCAATCGGTCAACAATCCTAGAAGTGTCGCTCATTTTATCTAAAATGCGAGATTTAATTAAGTTAATTGTAGATGGGCTTGGGTATTGACCACGTAGGATTCTCATTACATTGTATTGTTGCTGTGTAATATCGAAAGGAGAGAGTAAATCTTTAACTTGTTGACTACTCCAGTGGTACGTGAATATAAGATTAACCAGCGCCTGCCGGAAAGGATTTTCAAATTTTGAGGTTTTAATTTCTTTGGATAGCTGCATCATTTAAGGATCTGGTTTGGTTAAGGATTTTGAGGTTTTTTGACCATTATCTTTCCCAAAGTTCCACGGACAATGTTTACATTTATTTTTACAGCAATACCCTCTTTTTAAGTGATATGCGGCTGTAAAAACCATTAGCCCGTCTTCATTGAAATAATAATCAACACCCTGTTCCATTAATTAAGCAATTTAACTACCAACTTATTTTTGTAATAATTTAGCAAATGGGTACCACTACCATGCGTTGTCCAGACTTCTGTAGGTTTTATAGCCTCTATAGTATTTAATATAGCTTTCCAATCTACATGATCAGATATATACAATTGAATTTGATTGTTGTTTTGTAAATGTTTCCAGCCTGTGGCAAATATTCTAACGACATTTATTGCTTTAAAGTAACTATGAAAAACCATGGGCGGAACAATGTATATCATATCGGTGATATTGTTCTTCATCACCTTTCTATCATACAATTCCCATTTACCTAAATTGATGCCCATTTGCTCATATATTTTAACAAAAGGTACAATGCTATGGTGGACTAATATTCGCTTATTAGGACAATGTTGGTTAATCATAGCAATTAAACGCTGGCTTTTACCCAAGGCATACGCACCTAACATAATATTGGCACTTACGTCATTCAGCTTTTTGATTTCTGCTATGGCATCAGGGTGTTCAGTTTCTGGGTTCGCAAAAGTTGTCTCTGTTATCAATACATCCGCAGAAACCAAAACTGTTGGTTCACAAGTCTTATCCTCTTCCAGTTTATAATCGCCGGTATATAGGTATTTTACGTCCCTATACTCCATTAATATCAATGCCGAACCTAAAATATGCCCGGCGGGATAAAAACTTATCTTCACGCCATTTAATTCGAAAACCGATTGATAGGTTTTAATGTAAAAGTTAGCAGCAGCGAATTTTTTGTAACGGTGCTTCATAAAAACAGCAGTTGCTTCTGTACAAAACACATTTTGGTTACCTCCAATGGCATGATCGCCATGTGCATGTGAAATTACTGCATCTACTACAGGTTCTTTAGGATCTAGGTAAAAATTCCCGTAACTACAATATAAGCCTGTTTTGGTTTGAACGATAAAATCGCTTAAAATTTCTTGTTGTTTCAATATAAATTTAATTGTGCGGTTATAGATTTTTTACCTAATGAAGTAAAAACTGCTGGTGTAAGGCAATTACCTGAAGAATGATTGATGCATTTTCATTATTCTCGATGAAGTGATCTGCCATTTTAATCTTTTGTTCGTCTGTAAGCTGTTTATCCATCCTAGCTAGCACCTGTTCTTTAGTAACTCCATCACGCTGCATTACTCTGTTTAATTTAGTAGCTAAGGGAGCTGTTACCAAAATAGTTTGGTCAGACATTTGATAAGATCCACTCTCAAATAATAAAGCTGCTTCTTTTAAAATATAGGGTACTGATTTGGAAATGGTTTCCAACCACCTATCAAAAGCTCTAAAAACAGCGGGATGCACTAATGCATTTAATCTCTCTAATGCTAGTTTATCCTCAAATACGATACTAGCAATATGTTTATTATTTAGCTTTCCAGTTGCTGTATAACTTGCAGTACCAAATTCAGTTTTCACACCATCAACTAAAATCTGATCGGTTATCATCAGTTCTTTTGCGATGGCATCGGCATAAAAAACAGGGATACCCAAAGTTTCGAAAACCCTGCATACTGTAGTTTTTCCACTTCCAATTCCTCCTGTTATCCCAATTTTTAGCATTACTTTTCTATAATAAAATTGATTTTACTTGGGCTCAGATTTAACAGTTTGCAATAATCTGGAAAGCGAGTTATTTTAACACTCAATTTATGGTGTTTTAATTGTTTCCATTCGTTTAGATCAACAACTGCTTCTATAAAATCTTCGTCTACCTCCTGATAGCTTGAAAGTGCAACCATAAATGTAACTGCCACTTTTTTAGGGTAAAGCTTCACATCTAAAAATTCGGTATTATTAATAATCTTTAAAGGTACTTCTACTGTTTTCTCTGTAAACTCATCAACTGGAATTTTTACCCCCACACTACCCGGATAAATGCTAATATTATTGGAGCTATTTTGCCTAATGGGTATCCTAGTGCTGGTGGTTTTCTGTAAGTCGGCTAGTTTTAAAGTATCGGTATACCAAGTGGTTATTTTAGAAAGCTCATCTTGTGGACCAGAAATATTTACATAAGATGGTGTAAGCATAATTTTACTAGAAATGCCATATTGCTTAATAAAACTGAAATTAGAAACCAATTGGATAGGGACACGCTTGTTGGTTCTTTTGCTAAAATCGAAATATAAGGTATCTGGCTTAACAGAAATAATCTTCTGCGAAGTCTCTAACTGTCTATTTATTTGCTGTAGTTGCTCGGAAAATAATATAAAATTTTTATTGGCCAGCTTTTGTAAGCTCACGGTTATTGACTGTGGTTTAATACGCAACCTCGAAAACAGCAATTGCCAACCAGTACCCTCTACTTGCAAATCTACCAGATCTGGTTGCAATGGTTTAAATGCTTTTTTTAGGGGCTCATCTTTATAAATAAGCTCAGTTTTAGCGGTATAAACGTAAGTATTATTGAGTGCCAAAAACAACCAAGCACCAACTGCACCTATTAAGCAAATAATAAGTACTACAAAACGTTTACGCTCTACCTTGGTTAATTTAATAAATGGCATGATGTAAAATTACAAAAAAAAGCCGCTCTCCCGAAATTACGAAAGAGCGGCTTTAAATATTTGAGTGCAATTATGCTTTTGGTGTAACTGGCGTCGTTGCTGCCTTAGTAGCATCTAAAGAAATTGCAGATTTATCAAAACGGATTTTTGTACCGCCTTCTACCTCAATTAAAAAGGTAGTTTCGTTAGAGCCTACAATTTTACCATGTATACCTGCAGTAGTAATAACTTTATCACCTATACCTAGCTCTGAAACTAACTTTTTGTGGTCTTTAGCTTTTTTAACTTGTGGCCTAATCATAAAGAAATAGAAAACAACCATGATAGCTCCCATCATAATTAAAGTTCTATAATCAAATCCGCTTGCTGCTTGTAATAATACTGTTGTTGTCATTAAATTTTATTTTAGATTTATATTTTAGTTTTTTAGTAAATAGCTAATAATCAATAGATCAAATTATTAGCACCTTGCCAATAGAGATAATATATTAAGCCTTAACTTTTTCCTTTAACTTCACCTACCAAATGTAGCTTTTCTGCTTCTGGATTTGCATTAGATGTTATTGTGATAGCTTTGTCTTGTAAACCTACTTTTCCTAAGCTATTAAATACTACTGTTATACTTCCCTCTTCACCTGGTTTAATAGGTGTGGTTGGATATTCTGGAACAGTACAGCCACAAGTTGCAGTAGCATCAGCAATAATTAGAGGAGTTTTACCAACATTTTTAAATTTAAAAGTTGTTTGTACTTTTTCTCCATCTTGTATAACACCAAATTCATAAACTGTTTTTTCGAATTTAAATTTAGGTGCATCTTCTGCCAATACAGCAGGAGCATTGCTAGAGCTAGCAACAGCCGAAGTTTTATCATCTACCTGATCTGAAGCACTTTGTTTACAAGAAGTAAATGCAGCCACAGCAAATGCAATAACTAATAATTTTTTCATCCTTACAAATATGAGTTTATAAATACTTAATCTTCAATTAAGCCCCTACCTAATTTTTTAATGCTATTTGTTCTCTTCAAATCGCTTAAAATTTTATCTAAGATACCGTTAATAAAGGAATTACTTTTCGGCGTACTGTAATCTTTTGATAATTCTAAATATTCGTTTATCGTAACCTTAACTGGAATAGAAGGAAAATTCATCATTTCACAAATTGCCATTTTCATTAAAATAGTATCCATTAGCGCAATTCTTTCCGATTCCCAATTTTTAGTTCTTTCGGCAATTAACTCCTGATAAGCACTGTCATTTTTTAAGGTGTAAGCAAACAAATCTTTCACAAACCTACTGTCTTCTACCCAATCAGCACTTATTGGCGTTAATTTATTTTTAAACGGATCTTCATGATTGAAATTTTTCAAGGTTTTTGCAATCATACCTTGCATAACTTCTCTATCTACAGACCAATTAATGAATCTATCTTCAAAAGCCTGAACAATGTTTAGGTTTTTAAGTAATATTTTACGGAATATGAATTTGATAATTTCTTTAGAGCTTTCTAAAGTTTCGCCTTCTTCTGCTAAATAAGCAGCATATTCTTTGGTATCTTTTAGCTTGATAAAAATAGATTTTACCAATTCTGGATCTGAGTGCCAATTAACCTGATATTTGTTAACTGCCGCAGCATACTCTGGATTTTGCTTTAAGGTTACTGTAAATTTATTGTGTAGTAATTTCTGATTTGGGCTCAAATCTTCAGCAGTTGGCAAATGTTTATTTGATCTCTCTATTGCATCAATTGCAGTATATTCTGTAACATCTACTAATAATGCTAGCATGCGAACATACATTTCGTAAACACTATCAATACTTTCCATTAGAGTTTTTTGACTGCTTACAGTGTCTTTTTTTTCTGTCATGTGCCAAGCAAAAATATTTTGCAAAGCTTTGATCCTTAAGTGCCTTCTATTTAACATGAATGTAAGAACGAGTGGTAATTATACCGTTTATAAATTATTAATATGATGATTTGATTTTCTTGATATCGCTTATTCTTTTCTCTGCAATACGTGCTGCAGCTAAATTTGTTGGTATATTTTCTGTTTTAGATAATTTAATTACTTCGCGAGTTGCCTCATAGATATTTTCGGTTAACTGCATGGTACGTTTTTTACCAAAACCAGTTAACTCAGAGTAACAATTAATTAAGCCACCGGCATTAATTAAATAGTCTGGCGCATATAAAATTCCTTTTTCTAACAACAGCTGACCATGAACCGCTTCATCTGCCAATTGGTTATTCGCAGAACCAGCAATAATGGCAAACTTCATGTTTTTAATTGTTTTATCGTTTACAGTAGCACCAAGGGCACATGGCGCATAGATATCTGCTCCTATTGTGAAAATTTTATCAGCACTTATTGGCTTTGCTTTATATTTACGAGCAACTTCGTGTAAACGCTCTTCATTAATATCGCTAATGTAAACTTCTACGTTTTCTTGTCTTAATAATTCAACCAAATGCTCACCAACGTTACCAATACCCTGCACAACAACAGATTTACCGGCTAACATATCAGTACCAAAAACTTCTTTAACACAAGCTTTAATTCCCAAAAACACTCCCTTCGCTGTTACTGGAGCAGGATTACCCCCGCCTCCTATAGATTCTGGCACACCAGTAACATGTTGGGTTTCCATACGGATATACTCCATATCTCTAGTCGTTGTACCCATGTCTTCGGCTGTAATAAACTCTCCGTTTAAGTTTTTAATAAAACGACCATAGCTACGCATTAAAGCTTCTGATTTCTGCTTTCTTGAATCGCCAATAATAACTGCTTTTCCTCCACCTAAATTTAAGCCTGTAATAGCAGATTTGTAGGTCATTGCTTTGGATAGACGCAATACATCTTCTAAAGCTTCGGCTTCAGAACTGTAATTAAACATACGTGTTCCGCCTAAAGCTGGGCCTAATGTAGTATCGTGAATTGCTATGATTGCTTTTAATCCTGTATCTGGATCATTGCAAAAAACCACTTTTTTATGGCCTGATGCACTTAATTGGTCTAAAACGGAAGTTACGACAGAACTATTACCAGACATACAAATTTGTTGAATTGATGCTGCAAAATTAAGATAAAAAAACCATTATTTTAACTGTTTTTATTAAAAAAAGAAAGTCTTTTGGTTAACTTTACCCTCTCATGAAACACCTCCTATTTTTAAACAAATATTTCTATAAGTATAAGTGGTGGATTATTCCTGGGATTGGCTTCGTCATTGTATCCATCATTTTTCAGATTTTGCAAGCTCCAGTAGTAGGTCACGCTTTCAATTTAATTACCGAAAACATCGCTGTTTATCAACTATTTGATGGATTTAACAGACAAGAAGTTATTTACAATATCTTTAGCACCAATCTCTTACTTTTCGCGGCACTAATACTCGTTCTTTATTTGCTGAGAGGTCTTTTTTTATTTTTCATGCGGCAAACGATCATCTTGATGTCGAGACATATTGAGTTTGATATGAAAAATGAGATTTATGCACATTATCAAAAATTAAGTCTGGGTTTCTATAGAAAAAACAATACGGGTGATTTAATGAACCGTGCCACCGAAGATGTAAATAGAGTTAGGATGTACGTTGGTCCTGCCATTATGTACACTACCAATACCGTTATCCTATTCTTTACTGCAATCTTTTTCATGTTTTCAGTAAATCCAACCCTTGCTTTTTTTGCCCTTCTACCACTCCCTATCCTAGTTGTAATTGTTTATTACGTAAATACTTTAATCAATCATAGAAGTGAGCGAATTCAGGAGCAGTTGTCTAGGCTATCTAGTTTTGTGCAAGAAAGGTTCAGTGGAATTAGGGTAATTAAATCTTATGTAAGAGAAGACCAAGCACAAGAAGTTTTTGCTGAAGAAAGCATTGCTTACAAAAACAAATCGATGAATTTGGTTAAAGTGCAAGCCTTATTTTATCCGGCAATGTTATTATTGGTAGGGCTTAGCACCATTTTAACGGTATATATTGGCGGCAGTCAAGTAATTGAAGGGGCCATTACACCCGGCAACATTGCAGAATTCATCATCTACATCAACTTATTAACTTTCCCTGTAACGATGCTGGGCTGGGTAACTACACTCGTACAGAGAGCAGCTGCATCTCAAAAACGAATTAACGAGTTTTTGCAATTGCAGCCAGCTATTACCTCAAGCAATGTTGAAAAACCGAATATTGATGGTAAAATAAGTTTCAAAAATGTAAATTTCACTTATCCAGATACTGGTATTGAAGCGTTAAAAGAGGTGAGTTTCGAAATCGATAAAGGTCAATTTTTAGCTATAATTGGCAGAACAGGCTCAGGAAAATCTACATTAGCAAATTTAATTATGCGGATGTATGATGCCGATAGTGGTAAAATTGAGATTGATGGAGAAGAATTAAGAGACTTGAATTTAAATAATTACCGTAGTCAAATTGGGTTTGTGCCGCAAGAAGTTTTTTTGTTTTCTGATACCATTAAAAATAACATCGCCTTTGGCTTAAGCGAATTAAAGGGTGATGAAGTTGAGATTGCTGCCAAAAATGCTGCAGTATATAACAACATTATGGATTTTGATTTAAAGTTCGAGACCATGTTAGGTGAACGCGGAATTACACTCTCAGGCGGCCAAAAACAACGCGTTTCTATAGCTAGGGCTTTAATTAAAGAGCCTAAAATCTTAATATTCGATGATTGCCTTTCTGCTGTTGATACTAAAACAGAAGAAGAAATACTGAGTAATTTGGGCAAAGTAATGAAAGGCAAAACAAGCATTCTAATTGCCCACCGCATTTCTACCATTAAAAATGCCGATAAAATTATCGTTTTAGATGCTGGAAGGATTATAGAACAAGGCACCCACCAACAATTATTGGCTAACAATGGCGCTTATGCAGAAATGTATCATAATCAACTTTTAGAAGAAGAGAATCGTTAATAACCTCCTAAAACATATCCTATCTTGCATATTTTTCTTAATAAAAAATTAACTGAATCGAAAATGATACGATTTTCTATTTTGAACTTTAATAATTATTACATTATATTTACCGCAACCTTAAACCAATACTATACACAACAATGGGAGATTTTGACAACAAAGAGAGAGAAGAGGTTTTTTCTAAGAAGGTAAGAGCTGGTAAGCGCACTTATTTTTTCGATGTAAAAGCAACACGTTCAGGCGATTATTACCTAACCCTAACAGAGAGCAAAAAGAGATTAGAGGATGGTGTATTTGTAAAACATAAAATCTTTTTATACAAAGAAGATTTTGAGAAATTTACTGAAGGTTTAACAGAAACTGTAGAATACATCAAATCTCATCAAGAAGTAGTAGAAAAAAGATACGAATATTCTGAAAATGCAGAATACAATCACAATCCTAAATCAGGAAGTGATGATTTTTCTTTCTAAGAAACAAAATGATAGCAAATCCCTAGATGAAAATCTAGGGATCTTTTTTTGCCTACTAATTTTAAAGCCTTGATAGATTTAAATCTAACACCTATGCGCTCATCCGCATAAAATTAGCTACAATTAAAAGCATATACAAGGCTAGGAATATAATTACAACAATTCCCCAATACTTAAATAGCGATTTAATTTTCCCTAGCGCTTCGTCTAAACTAGCTTGTTCGCCATACAAAACCCCTAACTTAGCTTTTGTAGCATATTTAAACAATAATAAACTAGGGTAGAAAATAGCAAAGGCATATACTAAAAATATAGCTGTAAAACCTAAACTACCTAACTTGCCCATTGCACCAACCATAGCCGCAACTTCTGGACTTGTACCTATAGCAGCACCTACCGTAAACGCACTAATTATAGTAAAACCAGTAAAAACAAAACCAACAATAGCTAAAAAATTTGCCCATTTAGCCATATCGTATAAATAACTGCGCATTTCTTCGGTAACTATTAATTGTGGCTGAACGTTTAATTGTTCTATTTCTTCTAAATTATCCATAGCGCTTATATTACTTAACTGTGCTTTTTCTTCTTATTCATAATTGCTTTCTGGCCGATTCCGAAATTGGTAGTTTTTGAATTGCTCTCTTTACGTTTATGAAAAGCGGCATCATTAAAAGCTTCTTGTTCTGCCTGTTCTTTTGCCAATTTACTTTTTTGTAAAGCAGCTTTAGTAACTTCTTCAATCAATAAATCTTCAGGCAAATCCGCAACTTCAATTCTTTGGCCAATGGCCTGTTCAATTTTACGAACTTGAGGCAACTCTAAATCCGTTGTAAATGTAATTGCAACCACATCCTCATTTTCTTGTGTTTTAATTACTCTATTAAGGTAGGTTTCTTTTTGAACAGGCAATTCGAAATGGAAAATAAAAGGGATACCACTTAAATCGATATGATCAAGCCCTTCATTTGCAATAATTAGAACCCTAGCCTCTTCTACTGCTTTAAAATCTTCAATATCATCAAAACCAGCCTCATCAAAAAACAATGGTTTATAAACAAAAATATCATCAGCTTTGCCATCAAATAAATCTTTAGACAAAGTTTGCGCAGTTAGCCTCGTATTTACAAATACCACCACTTTGTCAAATACTTCGGCATCCTTAAGCAATAAATTAAGCAAATTTAACTTGGTTCTGAAGTTTGGAAGATGATATAAAAGTTGGTTATGTGTTTCAACCTGTTCATCACCCAAATCTTCTACTTCTATTAGCGTAGGCAATTTCATAAAAGGATCAATCATTAAAGATAAGCGATCATGCAACACATCTGTAAAAATAAGGTGTTGGCATTTCTGGATGCTGTTAGCCAATTCGTTAATAGGCAATTGCATCCCTAATTTTACCATTTCGGCAGCATCATCTACCACCAACATTTGAATTTTGTTGGTGTTTAAACCTAATTTCAAATATACCGCCCTTGCTCTAGAAGGTACAGCTACAACAATATCAACCCCATCTGTTAATTCATTAATCTGAGCTTCCATGCTACCATCGGCATGTATACCTACAATACGAATGGTATCATTTCTATTCAACAGGTTAAATTGTTCAATAACTTCTAACACACGTTCTTTAGTTGGCACTAGAATTAAAGCTCTTGGCGCTTCTTCAAAACCATATTTTAACCGCATCAATACTCCTAATATGTAGGTTGTTGTTTTCCCACTTCCATCCGGACCAACAGCTATGATATCTTGTCCACCTAAAATACGAGACATTGTTCTTGCCTGAATTTCTTTTGGAGTGAGGTAACCAGCTGCCGTCATTGCTGATATTAATGGCTTACTTAATTTTAACTGTTCTAAAGACACGTTTCGCTTTCTAAATTGATAATCTTACAAATTTACAGAAAATATCAGGGAAACGTTAAACAGATGATGAATAGTGTCTGAAAATATTATTTCGAACATTATGTAACGTTTTAATCATCAATCACGTATTACTGTTATTAACTACACAATGATGAGAAATCTACTTTACCTATTTATATTAAGCCTATGTTTTCTTTCCTGCAAAAAAGATAATTCTACACAGCAATTAAGTGGAGATTACTCGGGCACTTTTAGAACATTAGCGCAAGGAAAATTAATGCTGACTCAGGCTTTTGATGTTTCATTAACTGAAGATAGATTTAAGGTAACTAAAGGTTTTAAAATGGGAAGCGGTTCTTACCAAATAGGCTCAAATAATCAAGCGGTGTTCCAAGATGAAAACCCATGGACTGCAGACTTTAATTGGAATTTGCTCTTAAGCGGAAACTATACTTATCAAATTAAGGGAGATAGCTTAATCTTAACTAAAATCTTCGAACCTAGCGGTTCATTAGCCTCCCAGTATCGTTTAAAAAAAATTAAATAAATATCATGAAAATACAAACTACAAAAACGGTATTGTTAAGCATTGTTCTTATGCTAACAATGCTGTTATTTTTTCAAGCTTGCGACAAAACCTCAGAAACCAACTTTGTAGGTACACATATGCTTGAAAAAAATAAGGCAAAAGAAACTATTGCAGAAGGTAACAAAATATGGATTGAGGCCAAAGAATTTACAGATAGCCGCTGCCCAATTAACGTAGATTGTGTATGGGCTGGCGTAGCTACTGCAAAAATTAGCTTTAAGGATGATGCTCAGGAACAAAACATTGAACTTTGCTTAGGTGCCTGCGATGTAGCTAACAAACCAAAAACCCAAGAAATAACAATTAAAGCTGTTAATTACATTGTTGAACTAAAAGATTTCACGCCATACCCTAACCTTGGCGATAAGCCGGCTGATTCTAAAGCTACAATAGTTATTACAAAGAAATAGTATATCAAATTTTTGATACACTTTACAATTTCATTTAAACAATGTGTAAGTTTAACCTATCAGCAAACTTATACTTCAAAAATGAAAAAAATTATACTTAATCTCTTTATTGTAGCCCTTGGAAGCACTGCATTTGCCCAAGATGCAGTAAATTACCAAACGCCACCAAAGGCCATTACCGACCTTTTATTGGCCAAACCAACTCCAGGTGTTAGCATTAATAGCAAAGCTGAGTGGATGTTATTTAGCGAACGCAATTCCTATCCTGCTGTAGAAGAATTAGCCATGCCAGAATACCGCATCGCAGGCATGCGTATTAACCCAAACAACTACTCGCCAAGCAGACAAACATTTGTTAACAATTTTAGCCTAAAAAACATTAAAACTGGGAAAACTTTGCCAGTTACAGGTTTGCCAACTCCTTTATATGCAAGTGGTGGAAATTGGAACCCTAGCGAGACCAAAGTTGCATTTACACAAACCACGCAAAACAGGGTAGATTTATATGTAATTGATGTTGCGACAGGAAAAGCTACCAAAATTAATAAACAACCATTAAATGCAATTATGGGCGGTGGTGCCACTTGGGTTGATGACAATACTTTGCTTTACCGCGTAGCTACAAAAGCTGCTAACCTAGCTCCTGCTCGCCCATTAGCACCAAAAGGACCAACTATCCAACAAAGTTTGGGTAAAGCAGCACCTAGTGCAACTTTGCAAGATTTAATTAAATCTCCATACGACGAACAATTGTTTGAATTTTTTGCCACTTCTCAATTGGTAGAAAACAAAGGCGGTATCGAAACACCAATTGGCAAACCTGCCATATATAGTAGCGTTTCTTTATCTCCTGATAAAAAATACATGATGGTACGTACCATTAAAAAACCATTCTCTTATTTGGTTTCTGCAGGTGGTTTCCCTTCTGTATTAAACATTACTGATAGAACAGGTAAAGTTATCAAAACATTAGCCGATTTGCCTTCAACAGAAGTTAGACCATCGGGTTATGACAATGTGCAAAATGTACCAAGAGGTTTTGATTGGCGTGATGATGAAGCAGCTACGATAGTATGGACTGTGCCTTTGGACAGTGGATTAATTAAAAAAAATGTAGAATACCACGATGCTGTTTTACAACTGGCAGCGCCATTTACAGCAACTCCGAAAGAAATTTTAAAAACTAAAATGCGCTTTGGCGGATTTAGCTGGGGCAATCCAACTTTTGCCTTATTTAGAGAAAGTTCTAGAATTAACCAAACTTCTAGATTAAGCCGTTTTAATCCAACAACTGGAGCAACAGAACTTTTATACGAGTTAAACACTACAGATGCTTATAACAACCCAGGATCGCCAATTACCGAAAAAAATAAATATGGCAAACAAGTAATCTTGACAACAGATGGTGGTACAAAATTGTTATTAAACAATACAACCGGTGCTTCTGCAAAAGGCGATTTACCCTTCTTAGCTAAATTCGATCTGGCTACCAAAAAATCTGAAATTTTATGGCGCAGCCAACCGGGTAGTTTCGAAATGGTAACCGATGTTTTAGATCCTCAGAAGCTAGTTTTACTTACACGTAAAGAAAGTCAAAAAGATGCACCAAACTATTTCATCAAAAATTTGATGTTAAGAGTTGCGGATGTACAAATTACCAACTTCACCAATCCTTACACGCAATTAGAAGGTGTTAAAAAAGAGAAAATCTCTTATAAAAGAGCAGATGGAATTGACTTAACTGGCGATTTATATTTACCAAAAGGTTACGACAAAGCTAAAGATGGCCCACTTCCAGTATTGATATGGGCTTATCCACGTGAGTTTAACTCAGCAGCAGATGCAGCTCAAATTAGGGGTTCTCAAGATAAATTTACCACCATCAGCTCTGGTGGACCATTGTTTTTTGTAACGCAAGGTTATGCGGTGTTAGACAATGCAGAAATGCCAATTGTTGCCAAAGAAGGTAAAAAACCAAATGATACATTTGTAGAGCAATTGAAATTAAATGCAGAAGCCGCGATCAACAAATTAAGTGATATGGGCATTGGAGATAGAAACCGTGTTGCTGTTGGTGGTCATAGCTATGGTGCATTTATGACAGCTAATTTATTGGCACATACCAATCTTTTTAAAGCAGGTATTGCCCGTAGTGGTGCGTATAACAGAACATTAACGCCATTTGGTTTCCAAAACGAAGACCGTACGTATTGGCAAGCTCCTCAATTGTATTATGAGATGAGCCCATTCAGTTACGCTGATAAAATTAAAACGCCAATCTTGTTAATCCATGGCGAAATGGACGATAATCAAGGTACTTTCCCAATTAATAGCGAGCGTCTATTTAATGCGATTAAGGGTAATGGCGGCACTACACGTTTTGTGTACTTGCCATACGAAGCGCATGGTTACAGAGCGAAAGAAAATATCTTACACCAATTATGGGAGATCAATACTTGGTTAGACACCTACGTAAAAAACGCTAAACCAACGGTAGCGAAATAACGCAAATAACAATCGATAAATTGATAGCAGTTCTTATTTTGAACTGCTATCTTTGTTTAAAACCAAATTTTGCATGTGCAGTTTCAGTAAAAAGCTAGTTTTAATTTTATCGTTGATTACAGCCACAAATAGCATTAGCTATGCTCAAAAGCCAAAATTTAAGGTGATTGCTTTTTTTACAGGCAAAAATGATCAGGCTCACGTAAGCTATGTAAATGAAGCCAACCAATGGTTTCCCAAAATGGCTGCACAGCATCATTTTAGTTATGATACCACATCAAATTGGAACAATCTAAATGCTGCTTATTTAGCGAAATATCAAATCGTACTTTTTTTAGATACCCGACCAGAAGTAACTGAACAAAGAGCCGCTTTCGAAAATTACATGAAAAATGGCGGTGCATGGATGGGCTTTCATTTTGCTGCATTTGCCCTAAAACAATCTGCTTATGATCAAAATTGGGATTGGTACCATAACGAATTCTTAGGTTCAGGCCAATATGCAAGCAACACCTGGCGACCAACTTCTGCCTATTTACAAGTCAATAAAAAACATCCTGCTACTCGAAAATTACCACCGCTATTTAAAGCTCAACCTAATGAATGGTACAAATGGGAAAAAGATTTAAGAGACAATCCCAATATTGATATTTTACTAAGCATTGATTCTACCAGTTTCCCGTTAGGAACTGGACCAAAGGCACATGAAATTTGGCACAATGGCTATTATCCAGTAGCTTGGAGCAATAAAAATTATAACATGATTTATGTAAACATGGGCCATAACGATATGGATTATGAGCATAAATACGGTAAAAATACTACCGCCCTATCACAAACCTTTACTAATCACATACAAAATCAAATGATTATTGATGGCTTGTTATGGCTAGCGAAAAAAAGTAATAATAAAATCAAACATTAATGAAAAAAGCAATTAAAGTAATCAAAGCATGCCGTTCTAAATGGTTAAGTACTATTGAAGAATTAACTACCGAACAATTAAATTTTATCCCAGCAGGATTTAACAATAACCTAGCTTGGCAATTGGGACATATTGTAGTAAGCCAGCAAATTTTATGCTATAAGTTATCTGGAAATAAATTTGTAATCGAAGAAGAATTAATCGACTTATATAAAAATGGTTCTAAACCAGAAAGACCTTTTAGCGAAGCAGAAATTGCACAAATGAAAGGTTATTTGCTGAGCACCATTGATCAATTAGAAATTGATGTAGCAAATAAATTATTTGAAAACTTTACACCATACACCATCTCCACCTATCAACGTTTAGAATTGAAAAACGTAAAGGATGCACTGGCATTTATTGTATCTCATGATGGTTTACATTATGGTTGTACTTTGAGTTTGAAGAGATTGGCATTGCTGAATGCTTTTTAAGAAGCCATTGCAGATCTAACAACTAACCATTTATTCTTAAAATCTAAACTATCCAAATTGCTTGTGCTTTTAATTGGTAAAGGGTAAAGTTATATCAGTTTAATCATTCGATTCATGTAAAGCTATACCCGTATAAGACACTTCATATAATGATTGACAAATCTAACTTAGGTCAATGATTAGCTATGCAGGTATAATTACCTGATATATATAATTTATTGGAATAACTAAATAATTAATGATAGCTTAGGTAAAAATTAACTTCGTATATGTCTGAAACTTTAACGCCCGCTCAAAGAAAGTTAAGTATTATTATCTTTTTCATGCTTATCCTCGCATCTTGCCAAAAAGATGCATTATATGCCCCATCGCTTAAACAGCAATTAATTAAAAAAGAAGCAATTTTAGAGCTTTTTAAAGAAACGCCAGCTACAGGGTTACTTACCCCAAATTGGGAAGCAGCCATACAGGGCAAAGTAGGCAATAGCAGTATGGTTCGAATCCCAATTAAAAATTGGGATAAGTTAAAAGATCTTATGTTGCCAAGTATTGAGCTAGAGCTAAAGAAGACTCTTACCAATAAACAGATGGTATAAAAAACCAAAGTTTAAACCCTGAAAACACTACTAATATAAATGGTTCCAATTATTTTGAAAAACACCCTCCAGAGCTTTATATCACTAAAGATCCATCAAGTGGTAAACTCAAAGCTTATCTGCTAAATTTCGTACCTAAAGATCAAAATTTTGAATTTGGAGAGAATGGGGTTTGGACAGGAACGTTATACGAGTGGAATTTAAAAGGTGATACAGTTTTGGCACAAGAGATAGTTAAAAACAAGCTACAAGATAGATATGGACTTAGAAGCCCTGTTATAACTAAGACCGAGAGTAAGGTGAATGCTACAGGCAAGATACTTAGTTTAAATGATAAAAAGACAAGTTCATTTTTTGGTTGGTTCGCTGATTTAGTCGGTGATGTTATCGGTTGGATTGCTCATACGCTTGGCTTTTCGACATACAATTATTACGGAGGTGGATGGCGTATAGATTGGGGACCATCACTTGCACCAGCAGAGGGTGGAGATAGTGGATATGGAGGCTACATAGGCGGATATGGAGGAGGCGGTGGGAACGTTTCTTATCCAAGTGGCGGCCCAAGCGATGCTGGATCGATAGTTATTCCAGCTTCTACCCTATACTTGATTTCTGTATTGCAAATAACAGATCCAGTTCAAATGGATTTTTTGACTGAAAACGTGTTCATATCAGATCAACTTGCTACCTATTTACAAACTAATAATGAAAGTACAGCTAGTAAAGAATTTGCAAACTGGGCTATTGAGTATTTGACAGATTTTCCTGATGCTGATGTTATTGAGTTAATAAGCAATAATAACATGCCAATTTCAACTATCAATTTACCCAATTTAGATGTTTCTCAATTGAGTAATTATCCAGCCTTCAAAAATCTGGTAGAAAATTTACCTAGTTTTCTAAATAGTTATCCGAACATTTTAAAAGCACTAGAATACACCACGGGCTTTAGTCCCAAAAAGATTAAAGAATTAATGCAACCTGGGAAAGGCCCAAAAGTTGTTGTTATCAACAATTTGAAAGATAATAAAGGGAATGATATAGTGGGTCATTATGATAAAAATACAAAAACAATACAAATTGATAATGGTTACGTAGATGATTTAAGTGCTGCAAATACTCCTGTAAAATATCAAGCAATGGGATTAATGTTAATTGTAGCAACATTGCATGAATTTGCGCATTTTGGAACAAATGAAAACTCATTAATTCCAGTTATCAAAAACCGATTAAAAGATCCTGATTATGAACCAGGCTGGGATTTTGAAGGCATCATTCAGCCTCAAAGCGGTCCAGGTTATTTGCAGCCATCTACAGCAAAGGAATGGTTAAAATATTATAAAATTAAACCAAGAATTTAGATGAGAGTAAAAATTTTATCATTTGGAATAATTTTCAGCCTTTTTTCTTGTAATTTAAGTGAAAAAAGAAGCGAAAATAGTAAAGATACTTCTGCTATTTTTCAAGAAATATTTAATAGTAAATCTTTTGTTAGGGAGAATATCTGTGTGGCTTCAGATAGTCTTTATCTTTTGAAAACACAATATTTTAATAATTCTTGGCCAAGTAAAAATAAATATTTTGATATTTATTTTATTAACGATATTCCTCAATCTAAAATATTGAATTTTGGCCCAAATGACCCCTATGATGGCAGAAAACGTTTAAGTGTATTTAAGTTTACTCTCAGAGATGATACTGCATCTATATCAATGCTTGATCATGGACCTAATAAATTTTGGGAATTTATTTTAGTTAAGAAAAACAGCTATTGGTCAATTGTTAAAGAGCATTTCGAAACGGGGGGTAAGAGGGAATATTACGGATTTGAAAAGGATCAATGGTATTTAGATTTAAAAAAGAAAATTAAACCAGTTAAACCAATGTTTCCACCACCAGGGCCAAAATAGAAGCAGCAAAAAATCAATAATGAATGAAATATTACAAAATTACAGGATCTATTGATACAGCAAAAATTATCAATACAGTATTCGATCATTCCTCTTTTGTTGAGGGTATGAAACCAGATGATACTTTATAAATTATTAAATCAAAATACTTTAATAAAAGTTTGGCTGTCTTAAACAGCACAATTCAGTTCGGAGATAGAATAAGTTATCACGTCCCTAATTCATCTGGAAATGGATCCGACTGGACGCATTCAGCAATTGTAACTGAAGTAGATTCAGAAGGTTTTGCCACAAAAGTAAGTAGTAAATTGGGGGCTTTCTACCAAATAATTGAACATCATCCTCGAGATATTTCTCCCATGTATGGAATTAGTAATGCCACTTTGATAGTTAATGGTCAAATCTTGCCTTCAAGAATTTATTGGAGAAGAAAGTAATTGCGTGTTTATAGAATTTGATCTTAGAAGAAAATGGGCTTAGCTAAATTTATCATAACAACTATCTTTTTGTTGACAACATACCTAGCAGGACACCTTAGGCATATGGCACTAATTCTTTTTAAGCTTATGCAACATCAACAAACCTATAACAGCCTTAGCTATGAAATAGAAAAAGCAGATGATAATGATACCCTCCATATTACAGGGTACAGACATGGTCCCAAATTTGAAGTAGCAAGGCTTGTAGACTTTAAAAAGATAAAGTAGATATATTGTAAAACGCTAAAGCAGATAGCAAAAATCCTTTTCATACGAATACTGCTTTAAATATTAGAACTGTAAATAATTCAGTCTACTTATGTAGTCCGAGCTTATGACAATCCATTTTTATTAATCTAATCGTCTAATAATGAGGTATTTTTTGTATATTAGTAAACACTGAGCACCTGAGCAAATCTATTATCTCCACCTAAACTCTACCTCAAGTCCACCTAAGTCCACCTCAAGTCCACGTTTTCTTTGATGGTGCTACGTCCGTACTACGTTGATGCAACGTTCATATAACGATTATTCTTCGCTTCATGTTTGCTCTGCAAGCGGCAGACCAACTCAGAAATCCTATCTTTGCACAATGAGATACTTCTTCCATACTGCCTACAATGGACATACCTATAGTGGCTGGCAGCGCCAGCCAAAAGTTAACAGTGTACAAGAAGTAATTGAAAGCAAATTAAGCCAAATTTTTAAAGCACCTTTAGCCATTAATGGTTGCGGGCGTACCGATTCGGGGGTTCATGCCAGTCAGTTCTTTTTCCATGCAGATATTGAGCAAGAATGGGATTTTGATTTAAAATTTAGGCTAAATAAAGTTCTTCCGCACAACATTGCTATTTTTGACATTATCCCTTTAGCAGGTAAGCCACACGCCAGATTTGATGCGGTGCAGCGAAAATACGATTATTACATCCATACCTATAAAAACCCATTTCTAAACCAGTTGAGTTCTTATTATGATTATGATAACTTGAATTTAACAGAAATGAAAAGAGCTGTAGCACTATTACCCCAATATAAAGATTACAGGGCATTTTGCACCGCTCCAGATAAAAACGAACATACCATTTGCAATGTGCACGAAGCTAAATTATTTACTACAGCAAATGGCGATCATATGCGTTTCCATATCGCTTCCAACCGTTTTTTAGGTAAAATGATTAGAATAATTACAGGCAAGCTATTAAAAATTGGCACTGGTAATATGAGTGTAGATGAGTTTGAGCATTTGCTCATCTCTTTAGAAACCCCTGGAATGTTAGAAATTGCACATCCTACAGGCTTGTATTTATCTAAAGTAACTTATCCTTATTTAAACCTGCCACTTAGAACAGAATTTTCTGGTTTTGAGCAATTGGATTGGATTGAAGTTTAAATCCCCTTTAGGGGTGGCCCTTGGGCCGGGGTATTATTTAAACCTTATCGCCTTTAATGGACTAATTCTACTTACCAATAAAGAAGGAATAATTAATACCAAAAAGCAAATTAATACAGTTGCGACGTTAAGTAATAATACATCTATAAAGTGTATTTCAATAGGCACATAAGACAAATAATAATTAGTCTGATCTAATTTAAATACCTGACTATATTGTTGCAAATAGCCTAATCCTAAACCTAAGATATTACCTAAAACCAATCCTATCCCTACTAAATAAATGGCATTATAAAGGAAAATTTTCATTACACTCCAATTGGTAATACCCATAGCTTTTAATAGGCCAATCATCGCAGTACGCTCTAAAATCATGATCAATAGTGCGGTAATCATGTTAATTACGCCTACAATCATCATCAAAATCAACAATACCCTGGTATTTACATCTAATAAGGATAGCCAAGTAAATATCTCAGGTGTACTTTCAATAACCGATCTCGAACGCAATTTTAGCTCTAAATTGGCATATACGCCATCCGCAATAGGTCTTAAATTCGCAAAATCTTTTACCCTCACTTCTATCCCACCCATCTGGTCTGGTTTCCAGTTATTCAACTTCCTGATTACACCAATATCTCCAAGCACAAACATCTTGTCAAACTGATCTATACCCACATTATAAATACCAACTACTTCCATTACCCTCTTTTTAGGTGGATTTTGGATAAAGTGCATGATAAAAGTATCGCCTACTTTAAGTTTCAAGCGCTTTGAGGTATATTCAGATATCATGATGGGCTTGTTAGGCTTTAAGCTATCTGCGAAATTGATGATCCCCCCACTTATCAAATGTTTTTTAATAAAACGCCAATCATAAGTACGATCTATCCCCTTAAAATTGATACCTTCTACTTCGCCATTTGCAGAAATGATAGCTGGTTTAGCTGCAAAAGGATAAAAGGATTCGATAAAAGGATTTTCTTTTAAACTCCTAATTGTGGTATCATTTGGCACGAAAGGTGATTTTTCGAATGAACCATTTAAATCATAACGGTATACCTGAATATCGCCTACAAAACCTCTTACCTTATCTTGTATTTCAGTTTTAAACCCTTTAATAATAGCAATAGAAAGAATCATTACCGCAAGACTTAGCATCACGCCAGCTATGGCGATGCGCACAATGAGCTTAGAAAAGGTACGCTCAGATTTTCTGGCTATCCGCCCTGCTATGAAATATTCTATATTCAAGTTTTTGCAATATGTTGTAACTTAGCAAAAGTGCTGATTCGATTTCGAATTACTGTATAATACTTTAAAAAACCTTATCATGACCAAATATTTTACAGTTTTAAAATCATTATTATTTGTTTTTGCATTTAATGCATGCGGGCAAGGAACAAAAGTTAAACCGACTATACCCAGTACTTCTAAAACAACAATACCAATTGAAGCCAAAATTCTTACGGGTGCTGAGCAAACAGATAAATACCTTCCGCTACTAAAAGGTAAAAGGATTGGCATGGTAGTTAATCCAACATCTATTATCGGTAAACAGACTGTTGTAGATAGTTTATTGAAAAGAGGAGTAAATATTGTGAAAATATTTGGTCCAGAGCATGGTTTTAGGGGAGCAGCAAGTGCAGGCGTACATGTAGATGATGCAGTTGATGCAAAAACAGGTATCAAAGCGATTTCATTATATGGGAAACACAGTACACCTACTAAAGAAGATTTAGCAGACGTTGATATTTTGATATTTGATATCCAAGATGTGGGCGTACGCTTTTACACTTATATGAATACCTTGCAATATGTAATGGAAGCAGCAGCACTTTACAACAAAGAGGTAATGATATTAGATAGGCCTAATCCGAATGCTTTTTATATTGATGGTCCAATTTTAGATCCGAAGTTTAAATCGGGGATTGGTGTACAGCCTATACCAATTGTGCATGGTTTAACACTTGGCGAATATGCACAAATGCTAAATGGCGAAGGTTGGTTAAAAGATAAATTGAAATGTAAAATAACGGTTATTAAAAATGCCAATTATACTCATGATATGCCTTATGTATTGCCCGTAAAGCCCTCTCCAAACTTAAATACACAACAATCCATTATGTTATATCCAAGTACCTGTTTATTCGAAGGGATTTATCTAAATCATGGCCGTGGGACGCAATTTCCATTTACTGTTATAGGCGCTCCTTATTTAAAAGGTATTTACAAATTCTCTTACAAACCAACAGGAATTAAAGGAATGGCCGAAACTCCAATATTTAAAGATCAGGTTTGTTATGGCTTAGATTTAAGAAATTACGACACTTCTATTTTCAGAAAAACTAAACAAATCAACCTTGCTTGGGTTATTGAGTTATATAAAGCTTCTCCAAAAAAGGAGGATTTCTTTAACAGCAAACTAAGCAACCAAACTATGCCGATTGAGAGATTAGTGGGCGTAGCAGATTTTAGACTACAAATTATTGCTGGAAAATCTGAAAAAGAAATTAGAGCAAGCTGGGAACCCGGATCAAGCCAGTATAAGCAAATGCGCAAAAAGTACCTACTATATCCATAAAACCGATTGTTATGAACAAAGAAGTAAAAAAGAAAAGCGAAAAAGTATCTAGTAACTTTTTAGAACCACAACCCAAAGGAAAAGTAGACCAAGGCGAAAAAGCAGTTAAAAAGCCAGAAGATAAAGTATATACCGAAGATCCCGCTACTGCTAAAACTAAAAATCCTGCGAAACAGAAAGAAAATAGCGAACAACCTGTACATTCTGTAAAAAGTAATTAATCTGTTCTAAGTTTTACAAGCTTATTAACATTAACTTTAGGAACATATTTTTGAACTTCACGTTTGTATAATGTCTGATAAAATAAAAATATTGATTGCGGGTATCGGTGGTGTAGGAGGTTACTTTGGTGGGCTTTTGGCAAAGGCATATGCCGGAGTTGAAAATATGGAGATTTACTTTCTCGCTCGTGGTGAACATTTAGAAAAAATAAGGAATAATGGTCTCAAAGTAATTAAAGGTGAAGTTAATTTTACTGCTAGACCATTTTTAGCTACAGCCAATACTAGTGAAATCGGGGCTGTTGATTATGTTGTCATCAGCACCAAAAATTACGATCTGGAAGATATCATTAATCAGCTTAAACCATGCATTGCTAATAATACCACTATTTTACCTCTGCTAAATGGTGTAGAAGCAGTTCAAAAAATAAGATCAGCATTCCCGAACCATTTGGTTCCTGCAGGCTGTGCTTACATTGTTTCTGCGATTAAGGAACCTGGAGTAGTAGAGAATATGGGCAATAGACAAGAAATCCATTTTGGGTTGGAAGGAAAGACTGATAAAAGGCTAACCAAATTAGAAGATATTTTTAAAGCTGCAGGCATTGAAGCTACCCTATCGCAAGAAATTGCTAAAGTTATATGGGAAAAATTTATTTTCTTATCTTGTATAGCAACTGCAACATCATACTTCGATAAAACAATTGGAAAGTTATTAAAAGAGCATCTAAGCACACTTACCGAATTATTAAATGAGGTGACTGCTATTGCCCTAAAAAAGGGGATTAAATTGGATAGTACAATTAAAGCTAAAGCAATTGAACACTATACTGCTTTACCAGCCGATGCCACATCTTCCATGCATAGAGATTATTTAAATCATAAACCGCATACAGAATTAAGTTCTTTAACAGGATATGTAGTTAGAAAGGCAGAAAAATTACACCTAAAAACGCCCATATTTAATAAGGCATACTTGGCACTTTTAGCCAGATAATTTATTTTTTGCTTGTTTTAGGTTTTACTTGTTTTAAAAATTGTAATAAAACCTTTTCATCGTTTTGCATTGCAGTTACACTTTCTGGTTTTTTTGTATCTACCTTTTTTAGGTACTTATCCAATCCACCTTCTTCAAAAACTTGCAATAACAGGGGATATACATAAGAACTTTTGCAAACAGCTCTGGTATTACCTAATTTACTAGCTACGGTATCTAAAACTTCTACTATAATCTTCTTTTTAGACATATCTGGATACTTCTCTGTAAAACAAGCCAACTGTCTCAACGCTTCTAGCGTACCTCCCCATGTTCTAAAATCTTTTGCAGTAAAATCGCAGGCGGTAATCTCTCTAATATAATTATTGATCATTCCTGAATCTACTGCTTTGTGTTCCTTACCTTTAGTATAAAATTGGAACAACTCCTGTCCAGGGATATCTTTGCACTTCTTAACCAATTTGGCTAAACTTTTATCGGTAAGCTTAACCTCTTGTTTTACTCCTTTTTTACCAATAAAACACAAGGTGGACTGATTTCCCTTTTCTTTAAAGTGCTGATCTTTTAAAGTACTTAAGCCATAACTACCATAGGTTTTCTTATAACTTTCATTCCCAATCCTAATCAGTGTTTTTTGCATTACCTGACTGCAGATCGCTAGTACCTTTCTTTCATCAAATTCTTTACGCCTTAAATCTTTTGCAATGCATTTACGAGCGTTTGGCAGAGCTTTACCAAATTCCAATAATCTAAAATATTTATGATCTGATCTTCTAGAGGTCCAATCTGGGTGATAACGGTATTGTTTTCTGCCTGCAACATCTGAACCAATTGCCTGTAAATATCCATTCTTACGTGGAGAAATCCATACATCTGTCCATGCTGGTGGTAGTACCATTGCCTTAATACGAGCAATATCATTTTCGTTTTTGATGCGATCTCCATTTTTATCTACATAATAGAAATGCCCCGGCTTACCCTTTCTATAAATTCCAGGCATAGTTGGATGAACGTAAACCAAACTACTCGAATTAATGACTTCAGATGCTGGAACCATAGATTAAGAAAAATATGAATGAAATTTTTAGTTATTTTGTGCTGTAAAACAACCATTAAACAACGATCAATGAAAATAGTTTTTATGGGTACGCCCGATTTTGCAGTAGCTTCTTTAAGTGCTTTGCAGCAAGCAGGTTTAGAAATTGTTGGTGTAGTAACCGCAGCCGACAAACCTGCTGGACGTGGGCAAAAGCTAAATGAAAGTGCAGTAAAAAAATATGCTGTAGCAAATGGATTAACTGTTTTACAACCATTGAAACTTAAGGATCCGGTATTTATTGAAGAGCTGAAAAATTTACAGGCCGATTTATTTGTAGTTGTTGCTTTTAGAATGCTTCCAGAAATTGTTTGGCAAATGCCTGCTAAAGGAACCATCAATCTGCATGGCTCTCTTTTACCACAATATCGCGGTGCCGCACCTATAAATCATGCCATAATTAATGGAGAGAAAGAAAGTGGCGTAACTACCTTCTTTTTAAAGCAAGAAATTGATACTGGTGACATTATTTTCTCGGCAGCTGTTGAAATTGGCGATGATGAAACCGCAGGAGATTTGCACGATAAGTTGATGAATGTTGGTGCTGATCTTTTAGTAAAAACCGTTAAAGCTATTGCTGAAGATGATTATAATGAAGTGCCACAACCACAAAGCGATGAGCTAAAACATGCACCCAAAATATTTAAAGATTTCTGCAAAATAGATTGGAACCAGAATAACCAGACGGTTTATAACCATATTAGGGGGTTAAGTCCCTACCCAACTGCTTTTACCACATTAAACGATAAAACTTTGAAAGTTTTTAAAGCAGAATTAGAAGATAAAGAACCTGGTATTTCTACTGGTGCTTTTTTAACAGATGGCAAAACTTATCTAAAATTTGCTACCAAAGATGGCTTTATCAAAGTATTGGATGTGCAATTAGAAGGAAAAAAGCGAATGCTAATTGATGAGCTTTTACGCGGAATGCGTTTATAAAAAAACTATACATGCAGAACTTTTAGCGTTCTGCATGTAAATTTGATTATTTCTGATTATAAACTTCCACGGCCCTTTCTATGTTTCTAGCTCCAGAGGCTTGAACAAAATATCCACCTAAGCCTAATCCAGCGCCAAGCCCCATCAATAAGAAACTACCTGTATAATTCTTATCCTCAAAACTTGGTCTATTGCCAAACATGTTTCCATTATGTTTAAAGCCACTGCCAGAAAGCAGCGTTGCAGCACCAGCAATAATGGCAGCACCAGCTGTGACATACATTGCAGTACCTGTTCTCATGCTTTTTCTATAACTTTTTAGCAAGTCTAAACTTTTCACATTGTCTGCCATGGCTAGGGTTAAATTAGAATAGTTAACCTTATTAACATCAGAAAGTCCTTTGTTAAAATACATTCTTGTACCAACAGACTGACTTCTTCTATTTCTAAACCTGTAATAATCTACCTCAAGAGGAACAGCATCGTAAACTACTTCCTGATAAAGGTTGATCTTTCCATCAATAATCCTTTCTGCAAACGACACTTGATTAAAAATGTTCAATTTTTTAGTGTTGGCATAAAAACCATCTTCATTGTTAAAAAACTGAACCTGTCCAATAGGTATTCGTTTAGAATCAGCCCTAAGCACCAAATTACCACCAATATCTGGCCGTAACCTGATCTTTTGCGCGTAAATTGTAGAGTCTGAATAAAGGTGAATAAAGTTGTCTGTTTCGTTCATTTGAGAACGAGCGTTAAGGCCATAGCAAGCCATAACGAGCATGAGTAATTTTTTCATATCGATTTACATTTGTGTGTAATCAATAATACAAAAATTTATCGCTAAGGTTCTTCTGTAAACAATAAAATACATTGAAACAATGCGTTTACAAGCTCAAACCTATATCTAAAACTTCTTTAGAAGATGAATTACAATGCATTCAATTTAGCACTTAGCATCTTGGCAACTTCATTAAAATAGCGTTTTCTACCATAGCCCATAACCCATCTTATACCCGTACTTGCATTCGTAACAAATACCTCTTCTGCTTCGTTTAATATCTCTGGATTAATCTGGGCTTCAATTAAAGGAAAATTATGTGTTTTGGCCAATTGTAAAACAATGCTTCGCATTACTCCAGCAACGCAACCTTCGGAAAGTGCGGGTGTATAAATCTGTTTCTGATAAACAACAAACAAATTAGAACTGGTACTTTCACATAAAAAACCTTGCTGATTTAAAAGGATAGCTTCATCTAAGCGGTGCTGCTTTTGATACAAACCTGCCATTACGTATAATAAAGCGTTACTAGTTTTATAATTTGAAAGTTTATTGATCGGCTTTGTAAGCTCATCATAAACATCAATGATTAATCCTTTCTGATTTAACTCATAAATAGACTGATCTAACTGAATGCCTTCCAATAAATAGCCAACTTTATTGCTTTGTGGTGTGTACAATCCCTCTCCATCTCTATATACTGTTAACCTAAAACGTACATTACCATTAAACCTATTCTTTTTTAAAAGTTCAGCAGTTTTTTGCCTTAAAAAATATTCATCAAGTAGGGCATAACCTTCCATTTTAAGCGCTTTCATTCCCGCTCTTAAACGATCTGCATGTTGTTCTGCAAACTGTAATTTTCCATTACACATCCGCATAGATTCGAACAAACCATCTCCAAATTTAAATGCACGGTTACTTGCTTTCACAACCGCTTGTTCCGCCTCAACAAACTCATCATTGAATAGAATATACTTCGACATAAATTATTGAGGCAATGATGAATAGTTTCTCCATTTGGTAAGTACCGCATCAAAATCTGCCGGCAATGGAGCTTCGAACTCCATGTACTTATTGGTAGTAGGATGAGTAAAACCCAAAGTTTGTGCATGTAAGGCTTGGCGAGGCATCAATTCAAAGCAATTACTTACAAATTGCTTGTATTTAGTAAATGTGGTTCCTTTCAATATTTTATCACCACCGTAATTGGCATCACTAAAAAGTGGATGGCCAATATGTTTCATATGTGCTCTGATTTGGTGTGTTCTACCTGTTTCTAATTGGCAGGTAACTAACGTAACATAACCCAAACGCTCTAAAACTGAATAATTGGTTACAGACCATTTGCCTTTTTCCTCATCATCATACATATCCATAATAATGCGGTTTTTTAAACTTCGGCCAATATATCCTTCAATTCTACCTCCATTTTCAATATCGCCCCAAGCCAATGCCATATATTTACGGGTAATGGTATGATCAAAAAACTGTTTAGCCAATTTGGTCATGGTAATTTCGTTTTTGCTAATCAACAAAAGTCCAGAAGTATCTTTATCAATTCGATGTACCAAACCTGGTCTACCATCATTTCCTGGCAAGGTTGGTAATTGCTCAAAATGGTAGGCTAAAGCATTAACCAAAGTACCTGTATAATTATTAAATCCTGGATGTACCACCATACCAGCAGGTTTGTTCACTACTAACAAGTCTGCATCTTCGTAAACGATATCTATAGGAATATTTTCAGGATAAACTTCAGTATCACGTGGCGGATGAGCAAATACGATAGAAATCTCATCATTTGGCTTAACCTTGTAACTCGATTTTACAGTTAATTTATTTACTAAAACATTCCCTGCATCGATGGCATTTTGTATTCTATTACGCGATGCATTTACTAAACGATGCATCAAAAATTTATCGATACGCAACAAAGACTGCCCTTTATCTACAATTATATTAAAATGCTCAAATAAATCCTGCTCCTCTTCCTGTTCGATACTATGGTTTTCCATAATGCAAAAATAGGATTAACAATTCGATATTCTTAAAAAAACGTAACTACAAATTTTTATAAATGGAATACAGCTATAATTTACTTTTTAAAACTATACAAACATTTTTTACCGTTTCTTCAACTTATCTGCCCAGAAAGATTTATTTTCGTTAGCCACAACCAAAGCTATAATTAGATGAATGCAAAATTCTTTAAACCTAAATCTTTATTAATCTGGATTATTTTGCTTTCACCAATACAATTATTGGCACAAAATGACATTGGAGAATTATTTAAATCAGGCCCGGCAGATGCAACAAAGTTGGTGAGCGCCTATGCCAACCCACTCTTTAAGGGCTTAGGATTTGGTTTAAATTCTGGTTGGACAAACACTGCAATTGCAAAAAAACCACTAAAATTTGAGCTGAGAATTACTGCTACTGCTGCCTTTGTTCCTAGATCAGATAGATCTTTTGATGTAAATCAATTAGGCTTAGAAAGCATGCGAGCAGTCGATAAATTTCAATCGACTGGACCAACAGCATTTGGAAATGACCAAGAAGGTGCAGAAATGGAATTTTATAGCAATGGCTACTCTGGTGGAAATTTTAGGCTCCCAAAAGGTTCTGGCTTAAATTTCGTTCCTTCTCCACAAGTGCAATTAAGTGTTGGCTTATTAAAAAATATGGATGTTTCCTTGCGATGGGTTCCTAAGGTTAAATTGGGCGATCATGCCGGAAATTTACGGTTATTCGGAATTGGGGCCAAGGTAGAACTACTGCCTATGTTAATGGGTAAAAAATACAAACCCGCTCCAATCGATATTGCAGTTGCCTTTGGATTTACCAAATTAGCTTATGATATTCCGCTTAATATTAACGATCAACCTGTGTCTAACCAGGTATTAGAGATTGAGATGGATGGATTTAGTGCAGAGGCAATAGTTTCTAAAAAGCTAGCTGCTTTTACGCCATTTGCTAGCGTTGGTTTTAATAGTTCTAAATCATATTTAAAAGCTTTAGGTAGTTTCGAATTTGAAGCCCCAACCATGGCAAACCCAAATAATAAAGATACTTATGTAGATCCTGTAAATATGAAACAAACTGATGTGAAAGGTCTAAAAGCAACACTTGGTTTCCAACTACAGCTTTCGTTTTTTAAAATCTTCGGATCTTATACCCAATCTAAATATAGTTATGCAAATGCAGGTATAGGTTTTGCTTTTGGTAAATAATATTTTAATAATCGCATAAAAAGCTTCTCTTTGTAGCAGCTTTTTTAGTACATGCAAATCTATAGCCCAATACATCAGATTAACTTTCAATCACTAAATCCTATATGGGTTAAAAGGGACGATTTAATCGACCCCTATATTTCTGGTAATAAGTGGCGAAAGCTGAAATACATTTTAAAAGATGCTCAAGAAAAAGGCAAAAATCACCTAGTAACATTTGGAGGCGCTTATTCTAATCACTTAGTAGCAACCGCAGCAGCAGCAGCCAGAAATGGTTTAAAAGCAACTGCCTTTGTACGTGGAGAAGAAGTTACAAATGAGATGCTTCTTATTTGCAGCTTGTTTGGTATGCAATTGATTTTTATAGATAGGGAAAGTTATAAAAATAAAGCAGAGCTATTCCATGTCAATTTTGAAAACGATGAAAACGCTTATTTTATTGATGAAGGTGGTGCCAGTGAAGAAGCTGTAAAAGGTTGTTCAGAAATTATCAACGAGCTAACAACAAATTTTGATCATATTTTTTGTGCTGCCGGCACCGGAACAACGGCTGCAGGTTTATTGAGGGGTATCAACCAGCAACAATTAACTACAAAGCTTCATGTTATACCTGTTTTAAAAGGTGGAGATTTTATGAAAGATGAAATTGCTAAATACGAACCAGATTTGAATAATTTACATCTTCATACCAATTATCACTTTGGTGGATATGCTAAAACAAAACCATCGCTGCTAAACTTTATCAAAGATTTTAGCGCTCAAACAGGAATGTTGATAGATCCAGTTTATACCGCAAAAATGTTTTACGCTATTAATGAGCTACAGCATCAAAACTACTTTGAAAAAGATGCAAAAATCCTAGCCGTACACACCGGCGGACTGCTAGGAATTTTAGGAATGAAAGATAAATTAAACGAATTTAAACCAATTTTACTTTAGTTGCTCTCATTTTATGGTTTTCCGTTTCTACCTCAAAACCTACTTCATCTAAAATTTCTACTTCGTGTGGGCATTCGGCTTTGGTAAAACCGTACTCAATATTAGTACTACTATCTTTAATATTTCCAATTCCTTTTGCAGAATTAAAACTTATAACCACTCCATATCTCATAACGCTGTTTTTAATTTAGGGTAAGGTAGTCATTATATATTAAGGAATGCTTTTGTTTCATTTTTGCATCTTTTAAGCAGATTTTACGAAAAAAACACTATATTATTTTTCCACATATCTTAATTAGCAAACAAGCTTTGCGTAAAATATAACTTTAAACAGTTTAAACCTAGTTTTTGAACCAAAACCGCAAATAGTGCTTAAATTTGATAATTTGGCACATTTAACTAGATTTGGAACATACCAAAATATAAAATTATGTATAAACTTAGTGTAGCGCCAGATCAGGTAAACCAAACTTTACAGCAACATATTTTAGCAGATGGTTTCGACCTTACCTATGATATGGAAAAAAGTAACGGCGCATATATTTACGATTCTAAATACAATCGCAGTCTACTAGATTTCTTTACCTGTTTTGCCTCTGTTCCATTAGGCTATAACCACCCAAAAATGGTAAATGACGAAGCTTTTAAACACCATCTTTTATTAGCTGCCATGGCTAATCCATCAAATTCTGATGTTTATACCCAACAATATGCAGAGTTTGTAGCCACGTTTTCTAAAGTGGGCATTCCTTCTTACCTACCCCATGCTTTTTTTATCGCTGGCGGTTCTCTAGCAGTAGAAAATGCTATTAAAGTAGCTATGGACTGGAAAGTTCAAAAAAACTTTGCCAAAGGATATAAAGAAGAAAAAGGTTTTAAAGTTTTACACTTCGAAAAAGCTTTTCATGGTCGTTCGGGTTACACTTTAAGTTTAACCAACACTTTACCAGATAAAACCAAATGGTTTGCCAAATTCGATTGGCCTAGGGTTACAGTTCCGCAAGTTAAATTCCCTTTAATCGACGGCAATTTAGCTACAGCAATTGAAACTGAGGAGGCCTCAATCGCTCAAATTAAACAAGCCTTCGCCAATAATAAAGACGAAATTTGTGCCATTATAGTAGAACCTATCCAATCTGAAGGTGGAGATAATCACTTACGTGAAGCGTTCTTAATTCAACTTCGCCAGTTGGCAGATGAAAATGAAGCATTCTTAATATTCGATGAAGTACAAACTGGTGTTGGCTTAACTGGTAAATTTTGGTGCCATGAGCATTTTAGTGAACAAGCCCGTCCGGATATTGTAGCATTTGGTAAAAAAATGCAGGTTTGTGGTATTTTAGTAGGCAAAAAAGTAGAAGAAGTTGAAACTAATGTCTTTAATGTGCCATCACGCATTAACTCTACTTGGGGTGGCAATTTGGTAGATATGGTGCGTTCTACCCAAATCTTAAATATTTTGCACGAAGATCAGCTATGCCAAAATGCAACCGATGTTGGACTTTACCTAAAAGAAAACCTTAGCCAATTAGCTCAGAAATATAGCAAAATGAGCAATGTTCGGGGTAGAGGTTTACTATGCGCTTTCGATTTTCCTAGCAAAGAAATGCGCAATACCTTTATACAGAAAGGAATAGAAAACAATGTGATGTTTTTGGGATGTGGCAATCAAACCATTCGTTTTCGCCCAGCCTTGTGCATAGAAAAGAAACATATCGACGAAGGATTGTTAGTAATGGAAAAAATATTACCTAGTTTATAAAATAAGTAAAAGAAGGGTTACTAGTGCTTGACAGCTGTAGCCTTCTTTTCGCTTTATTCACCCAAGAAAATCGGGTTCATGTTCGCTACAATAAGGTTTATATCACAACGTTTTTATAACAATGGCTAGTAAAAAAACTTTCAAAATAATTTTCACCATCTTAATTTTTGCACTTATTGGCTGGTTTATAAAAGATACCTTTACACAATCTGGCATTGAAGATCTAAAAGGTGGTTTTGTAGAACGAGCTAAATACAGAAACGAAAACAATACAGGCCCTATACAAAGAATTTATGCAGTAACCGTTAAAGATACTGCGGGGGCCAACTTGATTGAATATGGTAATTTAATGCCGCATTCTAAATATGGAAATACCAAAGTCTACTTTTTTGCAGCTGGCAGTCCATTTCCATCAAAATTAACCCCAGGAAATCAAAATTTTGATCAGCAATACAACACCTCGTATTATGCTGTTTATGAAAAAGGGGCTATGGGCAATTTTGGCTTGAGTAAAAATAATTAGCAACTTATATTTTCTTAAATGCCTTATAGGGTGATATCATTTGTGTATAACTTATGCTCCATTAAATAACAGAAGTAAGTTCATCCTATTAAACTTATTTATTAATCAATAAACTAAACAAAAGCAGAAAAACCAGTTATTGCTCGTCCAACTATCAGTGTATTAATCTCTTTTGTGCCTTCATAAGAATAAATAGCCTCGGCATCCGCCACAAAACGTGCAACATTGTATTCTAATAGAATTCCATTGCCTCCCATTACTTCACGAGCCTTACTAACCACATCACGAGTACGTAGCGAGCAAAATACCTTAGCTAATGAGGCGTGTTCGTCTTTTAACAAACCCTGATCTTGTAATTGTGATAAGCGGAAACACAAAGTTTGCATTGCAGTTAAATTGGATAACATCTCTACCAAATGATTTTGGATCAACTGAAATGAGGCAATAGGCTTTCCAAACTGTTTACGCGTTCTGGTATAATCCAATGCATTTTCATACGCACCTCTGGCACAACCCACGGCTTGCCAAGCTACTCCTGCCCTTGTCATTTGTAGTACTTTGGCGGTATCTTTAAAAGAGTTTGCATTTTGTAATCGATCGCTTTCTTCTACTTCGCAATTAGTTAAGGTAATAATACCATTTTGCACAATACGTAAAGCCATCTTATCCTGCATTTTTTCTACAGCAAATCCAGGGTTATCCTTTTTTACAATGAAGCCCTTAACTTCTCCATCTCCTTCATTTCTTGCCCAAATGATTAAGATATCTGCAAAAGTTGCATTGCCTATCCACTTCTTTTGACCATTTAAAACCCATTTATCGCCAACTTTTTTACAGGTTGTGGTCAAGCCACCGGCTGCTGCAGATCCAACTTCTGGTTCGGTTAGCCCAAAGGCACCAATGGTTTTAAATTGTTGCATAGAAAGTAACCATTGCTGTTTTTGTTCTTCAGATCCACATAAATAGATCGAGCCCATAGCTAAACCACTTTGTACACCAAAAAAGGTAGATATTGAAGTATCGATCCTTGCCATTTCCATCGCCAAAATCCCTTCCATTAAATTAGATTTACCCGGACAGCCATAGCCTTTATAGGTTAAACCACAAATATTCAACTCTGCTAGTTTAGGGATAATCTCAAAAGGGAATTCTGCTTTATTCCAATAATGATTTACGATTGGTTTTACCTCTTTTTCAAGAAAAGCCCTAACCTTTAACTGAAGCGCTCTATCTTCATCGTTTAAAGCTTCATCTCCCAAATGATAAAAATCTCCTTCAATAGGAGGCAGTTCTTTCTTTTTACCACCACCACCCATCATTTTCATCATACCTTGCAGTTGCTTTTCGTCTAAAGATGAAATGGTTTCAACCATTTTAGGTAAGTCAACTTTTTTAGATAAAGCATCTAATTGTTTGAGATCGATGTGTTTGAAAAGTTGATAGGCATTTTTGATAGAAGAGAATATATTTGGCATAAATGTGTTTATAGTATAACACAAAAACAACAATTTTGTTTACAACTATAATGTGTACGCTCTTAAAAAGATCGCTCTATCTTAACTCAAACAAACTATCAACTCCTAATAATTTTCTCGAAGTAAACCCTTCTCCGTACTGTGCACCTATTTGTTTCCCAAATTCTCTTGCTCTGGCAATAACTGATTCTAGGAATTCAGGAGAGGAAATATAAGTTTGGGGCTCGCTTTGATCTGGGCTATCAAACTGAGTTTTAAAAGCTCTAATAGCTGCCACCTTTTGGTCAGAAAACTCAGTAATATCAATAATAATATCTGGCTCAATATATCTATCTTGTATGTACTGCAACACCAACCTAGGTCGCCATTCTTTTTGTACAAAACCATCAATTTCGGTCTCAATTCTACGTAATCCTGAAAGAAATATAGCATCGTTAGCTAAATCGCCAGCTCTACCATGATCAGGATGCCTATCATGCAAGGCATTGGTTAAAATAATTTCTGGCTGATATTTACGTACCATTTTAATCACTTCCAACTGGTGTTCTTCGTCATTTTTGAAAAAACCATCTTTAAAGCTAAGATTTTCTCTAGTGTGCAAACCCATTATTCTTGCAGAATCTGCAGCCTCGGCATCACGAATTTCAGCAGATCCACGCGTTCCTAACTCACCTCTTGTAAAATCTACAATACCTACTTTTTTACCCATTGCAATGTGTTTCAAAATGGTTCCTGAACAACCTAGCTCAGCATCATCAGGGTGTACCGCAAAAACGAGTATATCTAATTTCATGTATTTTTAATTTTGAATGAGTGAATTATTGAATTTTGAAAGATAAATTAGGCTAAGAATATATCATTCTATCCTTCCATCATCCTGTAATTCAATGATTATTTATCCAGCAGGCGCTGAATTTTCTTTTTAACTTTAGAAGAACTGGGCTTGGTAAACGAAAAGAAATAATCTACAACCTCTCCCTCTTTGTTGATTAAATATTTATGGAAATTCCATCTAGGAGTAGAACTAAGGTTACCATTTAATTTCTTCTCGCTTAGAAATTTATACAAAGGATGTGCTTCACTGCCTCTTACCATTATTTTTTCGAACATCGGAAATTGAACTCCAAAATTTACTTCGCAAAATTCGTTAATTGCAGAGCCATCCAAAGGTTCTTGTCTACCAAAATCATTTGATGGAAAGCCAAGGACTTCAAATCCCTTGTCTAAATATTCTTCTCTTAAAGCTTGCAGTTCTTTTAATTGCGGTGTAAAACCACATCCAGATGCCGTATTTACTACTAAGAGTACTTTACCCTTATAATCAGACAAAGTCTTTTCCTTGCCATTTAATAATTTAACTTTAAATGGATAAATGGTATGTTTAACGTTCATGTTTTATTGGTAATAACCAGAGTTGACAATGATAGATTCAATATCCCTATCTTCTGTAGCACTATAGCCAGTTTTTAGATTATGCCCTACAACTCTTGCTACCAATTGGTAAGAAAAGGCTGCAAAACCACCTTTTGTTTGTTTAACAATATCAAAAGTTGTTCTTCCAACTTCTCTATCAATTAATTTGGTTAATATCTTTCCTTGAGTTATGGTTAATTCTTTAATCTCAGTATTGAACATGTTCTTGATCTCAGCATCACAATCCTTAACCAATTTCTTTTGGAGCTTTTTATCGGTTGTAAGCGCTAAATCCCTCTCCAATTTCTCGTACCTTCTTTTCGCAAAAACCGCATAAGGCATCACCTTTAACACATTATATCTTAATCGATTAAAAGCAGCTTGGTCTGCAACAGATTTGAAAGTTCGGGTACCATAACATACCACTTCTTTAAGAATAAAGAAAGGAATCATGTATCCATTATCGTTAATGGCTAACACTCTAACTGTATCATTTTTGCCCAAAACAGGTTGTATTGGAGCGGCAGATTCCTGCGCTTTTACAGCTGTAGAAGCAATCATGACAATAAACAGAATAAAGAGATTATAAAATTTCATAAATTTATGCCTGATACAAAGTTAACGCTATTTTTATATATTCGTTTTATCTACATTCGAATATAATCTTTTATTGATTAAAAAACGACAATTTTTACCTAGAAAAAACAAATGAAGAATACTTTAGTGATTGATATAGAGGCCGAGAAACAGGAAATCTTAAAAAGATACAGGGCACTTTTACGGGCATCTAAATCTACTTTGCAAAAAGGTGATAAAAAAGAAATCCGTAAAGCTTTCGAAATGGCATTAGAAAGCCATAAAGATATGCGCCGTAAATCTGGTGAGCCTTACATTTATCATCCTATTGCTGTTGCACAAATTGCCGCCGAAGAAATTGGCCTGGGTACTACTTCCATTGTTTGCGCACTTTTACACGATGTGGTTGAAGATACAGACATCACTTTAGAAGATATTGAAAGAGAATTTGGTAAAAAGACAGCTAAAATTATAGATGGTTTAACCAAAATATCTGGAGTTTTCGATTACAATAGCTCGTTACAGGCAGAAAACTTCAGGAAAATGCTATTAACCCTTGCCGATGATGTTAGGGTAATTCTCATCAAACTTGCCGACCGTTTGCATAACATGCGAACTATGGATTTTATGCCAAGGCAAAAGCAGCTTAAAATTGCATCGGAAACGATTTATTTGTACGCTCCTTTAGCACATCGTTTGGGTTTATACGCTATTAAATCAGAGCTAGAAGATCTTTCTATGAAGTATCTAGAACCAGATACTTATAAATACATCGCCACTCAATTAAACGAGAAAAAAGCAGAACGTAATCTATTTATTAAAACATTTGTTGAGCCAATTAATGAAATTTTAGCAGAACAAGGTCTAGTTGCCAATCTTTATGGCCGCCCTAAATCTATCCATTCGATATGGAATAAGATGAAGAAAAAGAACATTCCGTTTGATGAGGTATACGATCTTTTTGCCATTAGAATTATCTTAGATAGTGCCCCAGAACACGAAAAAGCAGATTGTTGGAAAGCATATTCCATCGTTACCGATTTATATCGCCCCAATCCAGATCGGTTGAGAGATTGGGTTTCTTCGCCAAAAGGGAATGGTTACGAATCGTTACACACTACCGTAATGGGGCCAAAAGGGCAATGGGTAGAAGTGCAGATCCGTACACAACGCATGAACGAGATTGCCGAAAAAGGATTTGCGGCTCACTGGAAATATAAAGAGTCGAGCAATGACAATGGTTTAGATCAATGGATCCAAAAAGTTAGGGAAATGTTAAGCAATCCAGAAGCCAATGCTTTCGATTTTCTTGATGATTTTAAAATGAACCTTTTCTCTGATGAAATTTTCATTTTCACGCCTAAAGGTGCTCTTCTTCAGCTTCCATTGGGAGCTACTGCATTAGATTTTGCATTTGAGATCCATACCGATGTTGGTGCAAGATGTATAGGTGCCAAGGTTAACCATAAATTGGTACCCCTATCTCATAAACTTCAAAATGGAGATCAGGTAGAAATTATTACCTCTGGCAAACAGGTACCAAAAGAAGATTGGTTAAACATTGTAGTTACAGCAAAAGCAAAATCGAAAATTAAATCTTCTTTAAAAGAAGAGAAACGAAAAGTTGCAGAAATAGGTAAAGAAACACTAGAAAGGAAACTGAAATCGCTAAAAATAACATATAACACAGATAATTTAAATAAATTAACTTACTTTTTCAAGCTACAATCAACACAAGATCTTTTTATAGCAGTTGCCAACGGAAAAATTGAACTAAAAGACCTTAAAGATTATTTAAACAGCGAAAAAGAGATTGAGAACCGTGGTAATGACTATAAGAATGATGGCAAAAACATCGAGGCATTATTAAATAAAGTTAAAGGTCCTGAATCTGATATTTTATTGATTGGCGAGGATTTGCAAAAGATAGACTATACCTTGGCTGCTTGCTGTAATCCTATTCCAGGCGACGATGTTTTTGGTTTTGTAACGGTTAACGAAGGCATAAAAATCCACCGAACCAATTGTCCTAATGCAGCTCAGTTAATGGCTAATTATGGTTATCGCATTGTAAAAGCAAAATGGAACGGCCAAAAAGAACTTACTTTCTTAACCGGATTACATATTATCGGTATTGATGATGTAGGTTTGATCAATAACATTACCAAAGTTATCTCTAATGATTTTAAAGTAAACATGAGATCGATTACTGTTGATACAAATGATGGAATTTTCGACGGGTCTATAAAAATATTTGTAAACGATAAAGACCATTTAGATAATTTGATCAAAAATTTATTGGAAGTTAAAGGGGTAACAGGAGTAACAAGATTTGATGCTTAATTTTTTTTTTAGTTAAGGTTTTTCAGTTTAAAACCTTGCCCAAAACAATTGAGCAATAGAACAATTTAGCAATATAGCAGTTAAACAATTTAAAATTAATCAACATCTTTACATTTTGTTAATTATTAATCTATGATATCACTTTAATCTGTGTAATCATTTGTATACCTTTGGTGTGGAGTTTAAAACTATGTCTGAACAGAATACTAGTGAGTTGGTTAGAAAAATATTCGAAGCCTATCTCGAAAACAAAAACTTAAGAAAAACCCCTGAGCGTTTCGCCATTTTAGAAGAAATATATTCTAGAGATGACCATTTCGATGTAGAAACGCTTTACATACACATGAAAAACCAAAAGTACCGCGTAAGCAGGGCTACGGTTTACAATACTTTAGAATTATTGGTTTCTTGTGATTTGGTTACCAAACACCAATTTGGTAAAAACATGGCACAATTCGAAAAATCATACGGATACCACCAACACGATCACGTAATTTGTATCGATTGTGGTAAAGTTGTAGAGTTTTGCGACCCTCGTATCCATCAAATTCAAAGTATGGTTGGCGATTTATTAAAATTCGACATCAAACACCACTCTTTAAATATGTATGGCATATGCTTTGATTGTAGTGCCGCAGCAACTATTAAAAATGTGGCTTCTCAAAAATTAAATGCAACAAACTAATTTTCTAATATATAATCTTTCTATTCTTAATTTAATATAATGACGCAAGTAGATGTACTACTAGGCCTGCAATGGGGCGACGAGGGTAAGGGTAAAATTGTTGACGTTTTAAGTCCACAATATGATATGATAGCCCGTTTTCAAGGCGGACCAAACGCTGGACATACTTTAGAGTTCGATGGTAAAAAATTCGTGTTGAATACCATCCCTTCTGGAATTTTCAATGATGGCATCATGAACCTTATTGGTAATGGTGTAGTAATTGATCCAATTATTTTAAAAAGAGAATTAGATAACCTTAAAAAAGCTGGCCATGACCCTGTAGCAGCTGGTAAATTAGTAATAGCTCGTAAAGCACATTTAATTTTACCTACACACCAGTTGTTAGATGCTGCAAATGAGCAGAGAATGGGCGCTGGCAAAATTGGATCTACTTTAAAAGGTATCGGTCCAACTTATATGGATAAAACTGGGCGTAATGGATTACGTGTTGGTGATACTACCCTTCCAGATTTTAAAGCTCGTTATACTAAATTAGTAGAGAAACATAAAGAAATGTTATCTCATTACAATTTTGAGTATGATTTAACGGAGAAAGAGGCTGCATTTTTTGAAGCAATTGAATTCATTAAAAACATCCCTCATGTAGATAGCGAACATTTTGTAAATGGCTACTTAAAAGAAGGCAAAAAAGTTTTGGCAGAAGGTGCACAAGGAACATTATTAGATATTGATTTTGGTTCTTACCCTTTCGTTACTTCATCTAACACTACCACAGCTGGTGCATGTACTGGTTTAGGTATTGCGCCTAATAAAGTAGGTGATGTTTTCGGAATTTTCAAAGCATATTGTACACGTGTTGGTGGTGGTCCATTCCCTACAGAGCTTGACAATGAAGTTGGCGAAAACCTTCGTCAAATTGGGCATGAATTTGGCGCTACAACAGGTAGAGCCCGCCGTTGCGGATGGATTGATTTACCTGCATTAAAATATGCAATTATGCTAAATGGCGTAACTGAATTGATTATGATGAAAGCTGATGTTTTAGATAGCTTCGATACCATTTATGCCTGTACACATTACGAACACAATGGCGAAACTATTAATTATATGCCTTACGATATCATCTCTATCCAACCTAAACCTGTTTTAAAAGCAATTGAAGGGTGGAAAACAGATTTAACTCAGATTACATCAATTGATCAGATTCCAAGTCAGTTAACTGATTATATCGCTTTCTTAGAAAAAGAATTAGAAGTTCCAATTAAATACCTTTCCGTTGGCCCAGATAGAAAACAGACCCTAGCACTTTAATTATAAAACATCATTTTAAAATCTCTATAATTAAATTTATAGAGATTTTTTTTGGTTAATTTTCTGTACACTAATCAAATAAGATATTTTGCTCATTTGTAAAGGTTGTTGGCTAATTATGGAAATATGTAAATTGATATATTTATACTTTTAATAATTGAAAAGCACCAAATTTGGACATTATGAATGATACTAGAAATGAAAAATTAATTATAGAAACAATTCTAGTTTTTGTTATGAATAGCTTAGCTGCTGTTTTTATTCAAAATTATATAGATAACATAATTTTAAAATGGATTTTGTATGCGCCGTTGCTTTTATTTCAGGGGCTTTGGTTTTATCGTTTTTACATTGTAGGTCATGAAGCCTCACATAAAAAACTATTCCCAAATAACCTCGCTAAAAATGATATTTGGGGAAGCATCATTTTAGCTCCTTTAATGGTTCCTATTCTAATTTATCGTAAAATACACTATTTTCATCACGGATTTAATAGAAAAGATGAGCATACATCGGTATTAGACACTTATATAATCAAAGGAAATAACAAACAGCTTAAAAAGATATATATTTATTTTGTTTGGTATTTAAGTGTATTCTTTGGCGGATTTTTTCTTCATTCACTTATTTCTGTTATTCTTTTTCTTTTTATCCCTCCTTCTGTTGCTGTTAAAATATCTCCTGCCTTTAAGGGTTGGACAGTAAACAATCAACTAAAATCTATTCTTTTATTTTTAGTAGGCTTAGGATTTCATCTGTTAATTTATTTCTCGTTAGGCAAAAAGATATATCTATATACATTAGGCTATCCAATGATTTCGTTTGCTTGGGTTTTCTCCTTAATTGTTTATATTTTTCATTACGACACCACAATGGGCGATGAGGTACGTTATAATGTTCGTTCCGTAAAAAGAATTCCTGTATTTTCATGGATATTAATGAATTTTCACGAACATGCCACACACCATCAGCACCCTAATATACCATGGCACGAACTCCCTAAAAAAAGTATGGCATTACCAGAAAAATTCAGCAAAAAAAACCAAAATACCTGGAATTTTTTTAGTGCAATTATCAACCAACTAAAAGGTCCAAAAATTGTGTATGAATAGTTGCATAAGAGTTGCTAAAAAGGATGATGCTAAGCATTTTATCGAAATTAAAAATCAATTGACTTTTGAAACCACGAATGGCAATAATAGCAATGGTGGTTTTTTACTGGGCACAGATTTGGCTACCTACGAATTTTACATCACAAATGGCTACTGCTTAGTTGCTGAGATAAACCATAAAGTTATAGGCTTTGGAATAATTTTGGGAGATACATTACTGCGTAAGTCTGATTTGTGGCAAAGAAAAGATGAAGTGAACTGGGATATAGACATTAGTTGTTATCAAGATAAAACAATTGGCTACATAGAACAGCTAGCTTTTTTGAAGGAAAACAGGAGGTTAGCACTAAAGCTAGCTTATAATTTAGCCAAATGGGTATTTGATAAAGGTACAGATGCCTTATTTACTACTACGGTAAATCAACCTGTTGTCAATTTGGCTGCACTTCCATTTATACATGCCTTATCTGGCATTAAAATAGGAGAAGTTGATGAATTTTATCCTTCATTTGGACCAATAAAATCTGATATTCATTTGATCGAATCCAATAATTTTTATAAAAGCACGAAATCTCATCCACTTTTTAATTACTTAAATTCTGATTTGATCTCATTAGTATGAAAGAGAAGTTAACCCCATTTCTTAAAAATCTTTCACAAAATAACCCAGCTATTTATAAGCAATATTATGCAGAGGATGAGGCTAAAGATTGGCTGTACAACGACCCATTAGTAGAAGATGGACATGAGGTTGTAAGGGGTCTAGTGCATAAATATAAAAACAGGGCACTGATTAAAGTAAGCTATTTATGTGCCGCACATTGCAGATTTTGTACCAGGATTAGGCAAATTGGAGATATTAAAGGCACACTTAATCAACAAAACATTACGGATATAGTTTACTACTTAAATCAACATCCAGAAATAGATGATGTAATTTTATCTGGTGGAGATCCATTTTACACACCACAAATCACCAATTTAATATTAACAGAACTAAATAAAATTGATTCCGTTAAAGTGGTTAGAATTGGCACAAGATTACCATTTCATTCTCCGAGTTCTTTTCAAACCAAATCAATATTAAATTTACTTGATGCTGTAGCTAAAGTTGCAGTAAAAAAGCCGTTTTATGTTTTACTGCACATCGAACATCCTAGCGAGCTTACCGAGGAGACCGAAAAAGTTATTCAACAACTTAAATCCTATAACATTACTTTATTATCCCAAACTGTTTTTTTAAAAGACATTAACGACGATTTCGACACCCTTTATGCTTTATTTAAACGAATTTATCATTTAGGTGTAATCCCATATTACCTGTATCATTGTGATCGAGTTATAGGTTTGGAAAAATTTTATGGAGATATTAATCAGGAGAAAGAAATTGCCGTACAGTTAAGAAAGGAACTTAGCGGTATCGGCTGTCCATTATTTGTGGAGGATATAGAGTTTGGTTATGGAAAAATACCTGTTGTGTAATTGAATCACTAATCCTCTTCTAGCAGTGTTACGCAAGTTTTGCCCAATTCTTTTAGTCTAGCAGGTAATGTAGCTACAGACTGTGTATCCTTTAAATTTTTGTACAAGGTAGTAATCATGTTTAGCGTATCCTCATCAGGATCACAAGCTTGATACCTCTCCAAATGTTTAATGGCCTTTTTAGCCACAATTTTATATTCAGCAAGTGCTTTTTCGTAAGCTACTTTATCATTTGCACCACCCGCCAAACTCATCTGGTTAGAGAATTCATTGCTCTTAGAGAAATATATAAAACCTAATGCTCTGTGGGTAACTTCGTAATTAGGTTCGCCTACTAATGATTTTTCGTAATACAAGGCTGCATTATCATAATCTTCCGTATCCTCATACATTTTGCCTAGATAATAATTGATATTAGTTACCTGTTTAGGTGTAAGCTGATCTCCAAATTTGAGTAATGCCAAAGTTTCTTCAATCTGTTTTGGCTTATCTTCATCTGTGGTTCTATAGATTTTAAAATCCATATAAGCATCTTTTAAAGATTTGGTTTGCGCAGTCGAAGACAAATGTATGGTTGCAAAAAATGCGAGTAAGAAAAAATATTTCATCATTGTATTACTAATATAATAAATATGGCCGATTTTCTAATGTTCAATTTTTAACTTTGCACCATAAAATGGACAATACGGCTCTTCATCTTTTTAAGCAAAAAGCCTTGCAGTATGCAAATACATTTGATGTTTGCTGTTGCTTAGACTCAAATCACTACAGCGACCCACATTCGCAATACGATTGTTTAATTGCCTTTGGCGTAGAACAAGAACTTAAAGAGAACTCAGGCAATGCTTTTACTCGGCTTAAATCATTTTATGAAGAACGAAAAGATTGGCTATTTGGTCTATTTAGTTATGAATTAAAAAACGAAATAGAAGCAATAAAATCTAACCATAAAGATGAACTTGATTTTCCTGACCTGTATTTTTTTATCCCTCAGTTTTTAATTGCATTAAAGGGAAGCGATTTAACAGTAATAAAAGGTAATCCTAAAATTATAGAAAAGATTAATGAGATTGAATTATCATTACCTGTTCTACCCAAATTAAACATTCAGCATCGTTTTGATCAAAAAACATATGTGGAGACGGTAGAAAAGCTTCAAGCTCACATTAAAAGAGGAGATATTTACGAGGTTAATTTCTGTCAGGAGTTTTTTGCAAAACATGCAGATATAGATCCTGCCTCCTTGTATCAAGCCCTAAATGAAGTATCTCCCACCCCTTTTGCAGGGTTTTTCAAAATTTACGATAAGTATATTCTATCTGCTACCCCCGAGCGATTTCTCTGTAAACGAGATAACATTTTAATTTCTCAACCTATTAAAGGAACTGCAAAAAGAAGCAAGGATTTAATAGTTGATGAACAAATTAAGTTAAATCTAAAGAACAGCATTAAAGAACAGGCAGAAAATGTGATGATTGTAGACTTGGTTCGCAATGATTTAACTAAAAGTGCTGTATCAGGCTCTGTTAAGGTTGATGAACTCTTTGGCATCTATACTTTCCCACAGGTTCATCAAATGATTTCTACTATCAGTTGTAAATTAGATCCCAATATTCATTTTATAGACGCGATCAAAAATACTTTCCCAATCGGATCGATGACAGGTGCGCCAAAGGTTAAAGCTATGGAATTGATAGATAGTTACGAAAAAAGTAAAAGAGGTGTTTTCTCTGGGTCTTTTGGTTGCATTAGCCCTAACGGCGATTTTGACTTCAATGTAGTGATAAGAACCATCTTATATAATGCTAGTAACAAATATCTTTCTTTTCAAGTTGGTGGTGCAATAACTTATGCTGCAAGTGCTGAAGATGAATATGAAGAATGTTTGCTAAAAGCATCGGCTATTATGAAGGTACTTGGGAAGGTTTAGAGTAAACTTACTTCTGTACCAATTGTTTTAAGAAATACTTAATCTCTTTAAAAATTAATCCATAAAAAAAAGGTGAAAAGCATTTACCTTTCACCTTTAGTCCCTGCCTGCGGCAGTCAGGTTTTAGCTTTAGTCTTTCAGCTCTATTTCTTATAATATTTCATTGCTGCTGGCAAATCTCTTTGAATTTGAGCAATACGTTGATCATCAGAAGGGTGAGTACTTAAGAATAAAGGTGGTTTTTCAGAACCTGAACTTGCTTGTGCCATTCTTTGCCAAAAACTAACTGCGGTTGATGGATTATAACCCGCCATTGCCATAAATGATAAACCCATCTTATCGGCTTCTAATTCTTGACTTCTCGAATTTGGCAACACATAACCTGCCTGAGCACCAATTCCGTACAATTGACCTACAACAGCTTGAGTTGTTTCTGATTTATTACCCACTGCAGCACCAACCACTGCTCCACCAATTTGTGCTTTCATCATGTTTGAAGCTCTTTCTACTGAATGTTGAGCTATGGCGTGCGCAATTTCATGCCCCATTACCGTTGCTAAACCCGCTTCATCCTTAGTAACTGGTAAAATACCTGTATAAATTGCAACTTTACCGCCTGGCATACACCAAGCATTAATTTCCTTGCTTTCTATTAGATTAAATTCCCATTTATAATTTTTTATCTGCTCGCCATAACCATTTTGGTTCATGTATTGAGTTACTGCAGCCGAAATTTTCGCCCCCACTCTTTTTACCATTTGTGTATTTGCAGAACTAGTAGATACAACTTTTGTACTTGGATCAGTTAATAATTGCTGATAGCCAATCGCGGCCTGTTGCTCTAACTCAGCAGCACTGACCCCGAATGTGGTAACCTTACGTCCTGTTAATGGCACAACAGAGGTAGTACATGAAGATATTGCCAAAAGTCCAGAGGCAAGACCAATAATCATTAATTTTTTCATAATATTTTGAGCGTAAAAAATTTTTAAGTTCTTTCTAATCGATTAACAATCAGTTAGACTTATGGTTTGAAAAATAAGTTTTTAATTTTGTTTCTTTTTAAACAAATACACTTTACTTTCTTTGCCTTTAAGTAATCTTTCTAGATTTTTTTGATGGGTGACCAATATCAGCACACATACACATATCCCATATAACACTTCAGACTTTACCGAAGATTGGATAACAAACACAATCCCAATAGGAAATGTAAAGCCAGCACAAATTGAGCTTAGGGAAACATATTTAGTGGTTAACAGAACGACTACAAAAACAAGAACGCAAAGCATAGCTGCCTCTACCCTTACTGCTAAAATCATTCCAAAAAGTGTTGCAACACCTTTGCCTCCTCTAAAGCCTGCAAATACAGGAAACAAATGTCCCATTACTGCTATTACACCCAAGGCTAATTGATAATTTACAAACTGTGTCGAATTATGTGGACCAGTAACAGATAAACCAATAAAATAAGCTAACTGTGTAGCCGTGTACCCCTTAAATATATCAATTAGCATAACTGCAATACCTGCTTTTTTACCTAAAACCCTAAAGGTATTGGTGGCTCCAGCATTACCACTGCCGTATTCACGTACATCAATGCCATAAAAAGCTTGGCCAAGCCAAACAGCTGTAGGTATAGAACCGAGAAGATATGCAAATATTAGCGCCGAAATGGAATAAATCGATATCATTACCCTACAATTATACTAAAAAATTAAGATTCAAGATGCTAGAATTTTGGATTAGAATGCTTTTAAACTTAAATCTAAACTTTTAACAGAATGTGTCAATGCGCCCATAGATATGAAATCTACACCACACTCTGCATATTGTGTTACGTTTTCTTCTACAATGCCGCCAGATGCCTCAGTAATAAATTTTCCATCTACAAGCAAAACTGCTTCTTTTAACAATGGCAATTCAAAATTATCTAACATTATCCGATCAACATTGCCTACAGCAAGTACCTGTTGTAATTCTGTTAAATTTCTTACCTCAATTTCTATAGCTAGCTTTTTGTTGTGTGTTTTTAAGTAGTTATTTGCTGCAACAATCGCATTGGCGATACCACCCGCATAATCAACATGATTATCTTTAATTAAAATCATGTCATAAAGTCCAATTCTATGGTTAACACCTCCACCAATTACAACCGCCCATTTCTCTAAATAGCGTAAACCTGGTGTGGTTTTACGTGTATCTAAAACTTTAGTCTTGTATGGCTTTAACAACTGAACAATACGATTGGTTTTAGTAGCGATGCCACTCATGCGTTGCATACAATTTAAAACTAATCTTTCGGCTAATAAAATAGAATGGGTAGAACCTGTAACGGTTAATACGATTTCTCCATATTTTACAGCAGTACCATCTGCTATCTTAACATCAACAGTAAGGTTGGGATCAATTTGATCGAAAATTTCTAAGGCTAATTCTACACCAGCCAAAATTCCATCTTCCTTAACAATTAATCTTGCGCTGCCTTGTGTACCAGCAGGAATTGTAGATAACGAAGTATGGTCACCATCACCAACATCTTCGGCAATGGCATTTTTTATAAATAGGTCTACTAATTTTTTATCCAAGGCAGTATATTTATTACAAAAATATGAATTTACTGCTTAAAATACTATTCCTTCTCAGGCTCAATCCTTAATTCAGTGATTAAGAAAGTGTTAGATGGCTTTTTTAACGTCATTGAGATACTAACCCTATATTTTCCGCTTTTTGTGGTTAGAGACAACACATCTAAACGAAAATTAGCAACCTTACTAATTCGATGAACGATAGCAACTTTACTAGGTGAATTTTTTATAAAAAAATCTTTAAGGATTTGCTCTGCCTGTGCTTTACTGTATACATCTTCTTGATCAATGATGATCAATTCTACAGACGGTGAAAAGTATTTAGCAATTTCTTTCGAATTTCCACTCTTAAAATGTAGGGCTAAATCATCTACAATATCTGCTTGAGATGCATTACTAAGCGGAAAATGCATTAATAGCAGCAAAAAAGCAATTAAAGGTCGTATCATGTGTATTTTTAACAATAACTAATCAAGCCAAAATTATGCCACTTACAAATCATAATCTATAAAAGCTTTCCATTAATTGTTATTAGGTTTATATTTGTGCAGCTAATCGTACAAACATCATGGCAATTTACAATTCTTTGCCGAAAATTATAGAAATTAATGAAAGCTAAAAAACTAGTATTACTTATTCTTGATGGCTGGGGCTATGGAAAGAAAGACAATTCTGATGCCGCCTATGCTGCTAACACTCCTTTTTTCGACTCGATGCTCCTTAACTATCCAAATTCTAAATTAGAAGCCTCTGGAGAAGCTGTTGGACTACCAGAAGGACAAATGGGAAACTCTGAAGTTGGGCACATGAATTTGGGTGCTGGAAGAGTAGTTTATCAAGAACTTGGTAGAATAAACAAAGCAATTACCGATAGAACTTTGCATAGTAATGAGATATTAGTTAATGCTTTTAATTATGCAAGAGATAACAATAAGTCGGTTCACTTTATAGGTTTGGTATCTGATGGTGGCGTTCATGCGCATATAAACCATCTTAAAGCACTTTGTGATGCCGCAAATGAAAAAGGTTTAAAAGATGTATTTATTCATGCTTTTTTAGATGGTAGAGATACTGACCCTAATTCTGGTTTAGGATTTATCAGTAGCTTAGATGAACATTTAAAAACATCTACAGGCAAAATTGCAAGTTTAGTTGGCCGTTATTACGCGATGGATAGAGATAGCCGTTGGGAAAGGGTAAAATTAGCTTATGATGTGATGGTAAATGGTATTGGTGAAACCGCTAGCAATGCAGAAGATGCCATTAAACAATCTTACGAAAATGGAATTACAGATGAGTTTACCAAGCCAATTGTAATTGCCAATCCAGATCGCAGCCCAACAGCAACTATAAAAGCTGGTGATGTAGTAATTTGTTTCAACTACAGAACAGATAGAGGTAGGGAGATTACTTCGGTATTAAACCAAAAAGATTATCCTGATTTTGGGATGCAGAAATTGCCGTTATATTATGTTACCATGACTACTTATGATGAGAATTTCGAAAACGTAAATGTGGTATTTACTAAGGATGACCTTTCAAATACATTGGGCGAAGTTTTAGAAGCCAATCACAAAAATCAAATTCGTATTGCCGAAACAGAGAAATACCCACACGTAACCTTTTTCTTCTCTGGTGGCAGAGAGAAAGAATTCGAGAATGAAAAGAGAATTTTAGTTCCTTCGCCAAAAGTTGCCACTTATGATTTGCAACCAGAAATGAGTGCTGCAGGAATAACCGAAGCTATTACCAAAGAGTTAGAAAGTGGCTGGCCTGATTTTGTTTGTCTAAATTTTGCCAATCCAGATATGGTGGGGCACACAGGCGTTTTTGATGCGGTAGTAAAAGCGGTAGAAACTGCCGATGCTTGTGCGGAGCAGGTAGTAAGAACTGGAATAGCTAATGGCTATTCGTTCATTATCTTAGCGGATCATGGCAATTCTGAATTTATGGTAAATAATGATGGCTCTGTTAATACAGCACATACTACCAATCTTGTACCATGTATTTTAATAGATGATGATTATAAAACTATTGCTGATGGCAAATTAGGGGATGTTGCACCTACCATTTTAAGGATAATGGGGATAGCAGTTCCAGAAATCATGACAGGAGATGTTTTAGTATAATGAAGAAATTACTTTGCTGTTTGCTGCTTTTTGCAAGTTCTTGTAATCTAAAAGAACAAGATAAATCAAATGCTACAGCATATTTTGATCTGGCAGCCTACTTTAAAAAGGAAGCTGCCCGTTTAAATAAATTAGATTTAACCTTTAATAAATCTGTGCTTGTAAACGGCACTAAAGAAGAAAAGAAAGTTAAAATTTCTAATTGGAAAAAAGAGTTTGATACTTTTAGCTCATCAGACATCAATAAGGCATCTTGGCGTGGTTCATTTAAATTAAACAAAACAGAAGGCGAGGAAATCTATACTTCAGCAAATGACAAAATCCCTGTAAAAAAGCTGCAGATTTCTTACCAGAATGATAAAATTAAAGCAATCAGGATATACATTGCCAATAGCAACGATTTATATACCTCTAAAGATACTTTAACCTATTATCCTGATAGTCTGTATCAGATTAACAAAACTCAGCAGATTAAGTTAATGGATCAAAAAAAGTACATTATCACTGGAAGGTTTAAATAAGAAGGAAGGTGATGAGGTTGATATTGGGACAATTTAGTAGAACATAGGCCATTATAGACATTAATTATTAGAAAATTTAGCATTTACTCCAGAAGCATTATACTTATTAACTGCTACAAATAAGCATAGCTTACAAAAACAACCTTAACTGTTAATCACCTTGGGTTTATTTAAACAATTGTAGCCATGTCTTATCGATAGTTTTACAAAATTGTCAAGCTTAATTTTACTTTAGCTTAATTTTTAATCCCCTATTTTCAATTATTTTTTAATATAAAATAGTTTTTTGATCGATTACTGTATGTCCATTCCTAAAAAAAGTTTACATAGAAAGTTTTTCAAAACAGAGAAACACTATGATTAAAGAGAAGCCACACAAGGGCAAAAGCGGTCGGGAATCGGCCCATTCGAAGAGTTTTAGGATCCAGG